>BNJS01003468.1_pt1 | contig 2844779 bp, 2407 predicted proteins | sample 8540461 | NCBI WGS metagenome assembly BNJS01 (sample SAMD00202454, study PRJDB9452) | human saliva metagenome | isolation source: human saliva | place: Japan
CAAATTTACTCACTAATTTACAAGTATGCAATATTTGCAAAGAATTTTTTATCACCAATGCTCGTTTTCCTTCCTCTTACCTCCTTATACTGCTTCTTCCTAACTAGTAGTGTTCTTTATTCTGATTTATTGTTGTCCGTTAAACTACTAATTGTTAGGATTTCACTATCGATAAAGCCTATAATAGATGTTTTGAGTTTCTAATGTGCAATATCAGCCCCTTTCTGACTATATTCTATTAACTATACGCTAAACTGAGAGAAAAGGTGATACAAAATATGATCAAACGTGAATACTGGAACTCTGAAAGTCTATAAATCTGACGGATTCTGTTGATATCTGCGCTTTATGAATGTTTGTTTGAGAAATTCATTCTACACAGTTGGTTCATCACTATCAAGCTCAATGACAAATCTACTTCCATTTCCACGCTACTCGATAGTCTTATCCCTGCTTCCATAATATAGAACCTCACCCAAGGCATGTTTGTCGGAGCCGTCTCCGACAACTTCGACGAGCGTATCGAGCAGAAAATCTTCCACGCAGAGATTGTGGTGGATTCCGCCAAAGTCTCTGCCGAGATGAAAGCCTACGAGCCTATCCCCGTCATTGCTGAGTTTATCAACGAAGATGGCTCCGATAATCTTCGTGAGACTATCGAAGCCAACTATAAGTGTGTGAAGCAGGACATCCTAACCCTTGTCGCTAGCGAGATTGAGCGCATTAAGGCAGACCCGAATCTCAAAGGGCTGATTAAGTAATAATATTAGGTGAGTATTTACGACAATACCCTAAATGAACTTGTCTGATTTATAATAACTGATTAAACAGTAACGGGAATAACTTTGCCAGCTATTCCCGTTAATTTTCTTTTTATCCTGCGTATAATCCTATTTCTTTGAACGCAACCCATGCTTCTTCGATGCATTTATCTATATCTTCTAATGAAGGCTCATATAGATACTCAAGGCATTTATCTATTTTTGAGGTAAACTCTTTATTGTCTTTATATTGTTCTTGGACTTCATATAATGCTGTATGTAAGTATGCAGCAACTTCTCCTATTTTGAATCCAAGTTTATATTGGTCAACCGACTTCTGACCAGGAAATGGTACAGATGCTCTTTCCAAACCACGAAAAATATCAGCGTCAGCTCCAAATCTTCTTGTACGTCCACATTTGAGGACTGCTCTAATCAGATATTCATAATACATTGCCTCCATAATTGTAAAATTTTAGATTGATATTATCGGCAAAGTTACTAATTAAAAAGCATTTGTAGAATATGAGCTGGACAATTATTTCAATCGAAGTACAAGACCACGGTGGCATGTAGAGTCAACCAGCAAGTGCAAAATTACAATATTCTTTTGTAGAACTCATTTTTGGGCGTTTCAAAATTGAGTTTCTGTCTGGGTCTATTATTGATTTTCTTCTGTATCATTGCAATCTTTTTGTCGGTGTAGTCATCAAAGTTTGCCTGCTTAGGTATATATTGTCTGATGAGTTTGTTGGTATTCTCAATAGCTCCTTTTTACCATGAAGAATAGGGATCTGCAAAATAGACCACTGCGCCTAAGTGCTTTGTGAGGAGTTTATGTGCTGCAAATTCAGGTCCATTGTCGGTGGTTATGGTTTTTATATGTTCTTTTTTGTAGGGAAGGAGTAGTCTTCGCACCTGCATTGCAAGTGGCTCCGATTTCTTACTATGTGGTAACTTTGTCATAAACAGCATATTCGTAGAACGTTCCACGATGGTGAGGATAGTATGACCAAATTGGTCTACGATTAAGTCCATCTCGTAGTCGCCAAATCTCTTTCCATCAGCCTGTTCTGGACGTTGATGTATGCTGATTCTATCGGCTATAGGGAAACGTTTGTACTTAGGTCTACGTCTGTATTTAGCTTATGACGCGTGTGTTGTGCTAATGTTCCTGTAGCATCAGCATGTATGATGTTGTAGATACTTTGGTGCGACACATAGGTTCCTTCCTTCTTCAAAACTCCTGATATTTGTCGTGGAGACCATTGTTGTTCGATGATGAGTTGCTTGATTTTCCACACCAATTCGGGCGCAAGTACAGCATTATGAACGGAACGCTTGCGACGTTCCATTGCCTTTGTAGGCGCCTTGCACCAAATGTATTTGCCCGAAGGAGTGCTGTTGCGTTTCAATTCACGAGAAAGTGTGGATTGGCTGATGCCAACGATACGTGCAATATCTTTTCTTGCCGTTTTTCTTTGTAGTAACGCGAAAATTTGCGACCTTTGCTCTGAGGTTAGTTGTTTATACATATGCAATACAAAGATAATTAATCTCGAGGAGTTCTCAAAGGGGAACTCCTTTTTTCGTATTGCCGGTATCGCTCTCGCTCTTGGGACTGCTCGCCCCGGCCGCGAAGGCCTCCCCAGGTGTTTTTCATAGGTTAGAACCTATGGAAAACAGATGGATTTTTTGTACTTCGATTTTGAAAGTGCAGCCATTAAGCCCAATATTATATGGTACTAGGGAAAATGGTAAAACGAAGAAGGATTATAAATAAATGTGTGCTGTTAGAGTAATGGATAATGGGCGAAGATAATACTCTGAATAATAGTTCTCCATATCTCCAATGAAGCGAGAACTATAACTACGGATGTTCGTGAGATTATCACCGTTTAGGTTGAATTCCACCTTCTTTGAGAGCTTAAATTGCAGACTACTACCTATGAAAAGATAGTCTTTACGTTCTGAGGTCAAGCTGCTGTTATGTGTATGGTTGGCGTGGAGATTCAAGAATAGACGCGAAGGGAACAAGCGGAGGTTCAATTCTGCACGCTGACTGAGTTCGTCGAAGGTGAATGTATGTTGAGGAGCCATCGAACGTTGTCGCTGCCATATAGCTTTATAATCCAAGCGATATCCACTCGCTATGTCGAATGCCAGTGTACCTTGTAGGGTATAGCCTGTGGTGCGATAAGTGGTGAGTACCGATTGGCGCAACATTTCACTATTCCCCCATGAGCGGGTAGCGGAGAGTTCTATTTGTAGAGTATGCCAATCTATGTCCTTGCGTCCATAAGCCGTCAGCATATAACGATTACTATGATTGGGCATATACGCCGCCTCGACAATCGTATGTGCCTGCGCATCGAGGGTAGTTCCGTAGGCGATGTCACTCCACGAACGCTGCCAATTGCCCTCCAAATGGGCAAACACACTTGAGAAGATGTCTTTAAACGCCACTTTGAAATGAGCACCTGCATCGTAAGTATTGTCGAGTGCAGCACGATAGCGCGAAAGGCTGCGATAGTTTTGCATTACGTTGGCTGTGAGAAGTTTTCTCCAAGGAGTCTCGCTGGCTGAATAGTGAGCGTTGGCGTTGAGCGTAAAGTTATCAGTGGCTTTCCAAAGTAAAGAAAACGAAGGTTGCAAATATAAACGCAGGCGGTGAGCATCCGTTTCCTTGCCCTCAACAGCAGCGTTGTGGAGGGCGGTGTAGGTCAAAGCTATGGGGACACTGAGTTTGGATTGGAAAGCACCACTCGTGTATTGTGCCACAGGTCCCAAATCTACACTGGTCTGCAAGTGATTCATATCTCCATGAGGAGCCACAGGTATATTGGGATGAGTGAGTGCCGAAGTGAGTATAGTATAGCTGGTATTCAAATTTCCCGAGGAGGAAAGTGTCCATTTGCTAGAACGAAGGTCGCGCAATAATCTAAAACTATTGATTGTGGAAATAGAAGTAATCTCTATGTCTTGATGAGCTGCTCTCTCGCCAGCAATGATAAGGGTTTGTGGAGTCTTTGAAACTCGATTGGTAGATATCCACTCAAAACCTCCTCCCTTTGCAGTGCGGTACACCCAATGGGTGCGATTGGTTATTCCCAGCGAACGATAGTGCAAAGCTTGTGAAATGGAGGAATCTCCGCTACTTCCGTTCACCATCGGAGAAGGGGATTGATGGGTAGAAAGAATATCTCCTCGTCCCTCATTCCATCGTCCCCAGAGCGAAAACGCATTCTTGAGATACCGCTGCTGAAGGTTCATCTCGTAGATGAGTTGAACATTCGCCGAATGAGTGTGCGTGCGATCGGCTATATCTTCCATCAGCAACTGCTTCTCACCATTCGGCAAGAAGTAAGTGGTTTGCGAGAAAGAGTGACCACTGGCGAAGTTGTGGCTGTAATTGAAGTTGTAGTTTATCGTAGTGCTGTCAGAGAGCTTTGCCAAATTGTTGAGATTGATGCTATGACGATAGCCAAACAAACTATTGCCTATTGGCGGTGAGGAGTGTTCCACAAGTGAAACCATACGTGAGTTTCCCTCTGAGGAGAAACCATAATGCTCAGTGCCCATCTCTAGTGAACGTCCCAGATTGTCACCACTATAACGCAACATATGCTGCTTGCCATTACCAAAGTACATAGTCTGGAGCATAGCCTCCCACAATGTTTCATCGAGATTGTGTCCAGCACCTAAACTGGCCGATTTGCTCCATATCCCCTTGGCTTTATCTTTGAGTTTTAGATTGATCGCTGCACGCTCAGAGGGAGTTTGATCCTGTCTCGAACGAATGTGTTCGTGATTTTCCAACACCTGTACTGTGGCGACATCTTCGGCTTTGATGCCCTGTGTGGCGAGATTGTAACGTCCCTGCAACATATCAAGGTTTTCAATGTAGAAATGGTTGATAGGGTTGCCTTGATATTTAATAACTCCATTGTCCTCAATGGTGATGCCCGGCAGTTTTTGCAGCACATCACCTATGGAACGGTCTTTTCCACGCGTGTAGGCAGAAACGAGATAGTTGAGTGTATCGCGATTTCCCCACAGTTTTTGCGACTTCACCACGACTTCACGCAATATTCTGTTTTCTTCTTCGACATAGAAGTCAAATGTTTGCGAATGCGCTTTGATACGAGTCGTTTTCCGTTTGATATTAAAGCCTGAGATGCTAAGGAGTACTTCACTGAGTTGAGTCGTAGCCTTCAGGGTGTAGAAACCTTGTTTGTCAGTTGTCGCATAGGCCACAATGCTGGAATCAGTCGGTTGCAGCATAGTCACAAGAGCCCCTACTACCTTTTCTGTACCGCAACGCGCCTGTCCACTCACGCTTATTGTCTGCGTCTGAGCATTCACAGCACGGAGGGGGGCAACTAAGAGAAGTAATATGAACCAGAAACGCGTCATATGATGATCAGAAATCTAAGGGTTGAAATTTTGCAGGTTTCATATCAATAGGTGTCCCTCCTAATACCACCATTCCCCTTATCACTGCCATACCTTCTATTTCGGCAGGCTTGATGTAATACGATGGATTAGAAACGTAGTTCGGGTTCCCAAAGATGCGATTGCGTAGCTTTACAAATTTGGCACGTGCAGACTTTACACTGCCTTCTGGTGCAGTGTAGGTAATGGCCTCTTTCACGTTTTCGATCTTACTACATTCAAAACGATGAATACTATCGGCTGACATCGCACGAACAATCAGACCAGGCAGGCCTCCCAATCGCCATGGACCAAAACGAGTGGGCAGTTTTTCGGTAAACCATGCCGTCCACGCTCTTCCACCATACGTTCCGGTTGCTTTTTGGCAAGGTAGTCCGCAAATGGTATCGCGTTCGGTTAGCAACGTCCATTTTATCTCGTCCATCTTTCTGTGGTCAAATAGCGATAAGGTGGGATGGTCTCGACTGAGGTTATCTTTCCCTCAGGATAGTTCTGCCAAGTCGTGGGAACATAGAGTAGTTGTTCCTCCTTGTCATTTTCTCCATTGTGGCGCTTCTGCCCCATAGTGCACGCCATATCTTGAGCTACTTGCAGGGTGAGCCCATAGTTCACTATATGATTTTCTCCCTTATTGTCAGAAGTCCGGCAAGTATAATCATAATGGGCAACTAAAAAAGTAGAAGCGATGCTATCTTTGACTTGTCCAAAGAGCATTACAGAAAAACTCCAAGACATCAAGCAGAATGTGATTTTACGTAACATTGTTAGGATTGTTGAAGTTGAACTTGTTGTTGCAGCATACGTCAAAATATAACGTGGCGTAAGTCTTTACCGAATCCTGTTGAAGCGAAATACCCCTTTTATGTAGGGAAGCACCTCTGTGTTGAAGTTGAGTGCGACTGAGTCAGTCATCAGAAAATACAAGTAAAGGGTTGTTTTACCATCTGTGAGGATGAGTTTTCTTCCTCGTGTATATAGATTCTCAAATTTCGTTGATTGCAAACTGAAAGGATAGCTAGCCATTACCCAGGCATTGGCGATTTCTAATGCAGCTTGTCTTCCATACGATTGAACAAAGTTGCTGAGTTCTACACGATCGTTGTCGGTGAATCCTTGATAAGGATGTCCATAAGAAAAATCGCTTTTGATATGTCTGAAATCAAGATATTTGAGATCCGCCAACTTAGAAGTATCTTTGTTGCTTGTGTCAAAGGCGTATTTATCATCAAGAACAACGAGATTGTTTGTGAGGATGATGAAACCCTTGTCTTCTTTCGGACGGAGGATTCGATCCACCTTTCCCATAAAGCAATTGTAGAATCTTTCGCCAAGTGGATGTAGAAACCCATAATTAAAGGGGATAGAGGGCTCATTATCCTCCGTAAAGGGGGTGTAGAGGTAATTGCCTTTGTTTTCTACGTTAAATCTCTGATGGAGGAGAGTCGTGTCGGCATACTCTTCCAAAGCTGGTGGTATATAGATTGCATTTCTTTTGAGTTCTCTTTTGCTGGCTTCGGCATCGATGCTCTCTGTTTTTTGAGCATAGCAGTTTGCTCCCATCATAAAACAGAGCGCAAAGAAAAATGCGAATGTTGTTTTCAAGATATTCATAGCGATTGTTTTTAGTATCCAGGCCTTTTGTGACTTATGTTTATTGACATACGTCTTGAGGAAACCGAAGCATATTGTCTATCTTTCGCATTTTATTGTTTGAACGCTCTAGCTTCTATTTCAGACTGCAAAGACGCATACCGAGAGAGGCTTATCGTCTTTTTTGCAAATATAGAAAATATCTTCTATTCGAACAGGTATGTTGTTTTTTTTTTGATAAAATCACTTTGTTTATCTTTTGAATGCCTTTAACCCAAATCAGTCATTAGAGCCTGAACAGATTTGAGTTTAATAAACCTTCGAATCTTCCCATAATTAGAAATATATTGTTGAGAGCATAAACTAAGCATAGCGAACTATGCAAAAGTCATAACGGCTGCAACCTCCACGAGGGATGATGCAGCCGTTAATCTATGATTTACGAAAAAGGGGTGCTAATTTATTGACAGCACTTTTCACGTTATTGCCTTACACAAGATGTGCAATCAAGTCTTCGCGGTCACCCTCGAGATAGTCAATCACGGGGATTTCAATCATGGTGTAAGCACCAGGTTGTTGCTTCATAGAAGCACGAGCCACATTCACCAACACTTGAGCTGTGAGCGCAGGATTGTTGATGCGCATGTTAAACTCAAACAACTGATTGTGCGTGCAACCCGATACACCCTTGCGCACGAGGTTCACACCGTGACCCACATCGTTGAGCGCGTCTACACTCTCCACTTGGTTCACGTGCGTTTCATCGTTCACAAAATAAGGATCCGCCTTGATGGCCGCAGCCACCGTCTTGAAGTCAGCACCCTCTTCGAGTTCCACATACACCATACGGCGGTGAATGCCAGTGCCGAGAGGAATCGTCACCGACAAAGCATCGCGCACACCATCAATGGCACGCACAGCCACAGAGTGACCCATGGAGCGACCTGGGCCAAAGTTCGTGTAGCTCACACCCTTGGGAGCCAAACCTTCGATGAGGGTACGTACCACAGAGTCTGAACCAGGGTCCCAACCTGCCGCAATCACGCTCACTGCGCCATGTTCCTTGGCAGCTGCATCGAGCGAACGACGCAAATCCACGATTTGAGAGTGGATGTCGAAGGAGTCCACTGTGTTAATGCCCAGTGCAAGGCACTCTTTGGCATAAACTTCCACTTGACGAGTGGGAGTAGCGAGGATGGCCACATCCACATCTTTAAGTTCTGCAATGTTTTTCACCACAGGATATTTCGCCAATTCAGCAGGTTGTTCACCTTCCACACTACGGCGCACCACCCCAGCGCACACCATATCGCCAGAAGCCTCGATAGCTTCGAGCGTATATTTACCAATGTTGCCATAACCCACGATGGCAGCGCGAATTTTCTTTTCCATATTCTATCTTTTGTTTGAATTCTACATAAAGGAAAGCGTGCATCACCGCCTCAATTTTCTTCGCAAAAAACATATTTCAGCGCGAAATGAGAAGTTGTGAGAACACTTTTCCGTTTTGGTGCTGCAAAGTTAGAGAGTGCCAGCGACGTATGCAAGATAACAAACCTATTTTTTGCAGGCTCTTAGTGCAAAAAGTCCTAACGCAGTGAGCAGTCCGTTGAGCACAAGCAACTCATAACCAAAGGTGTATCCCCACCAAATGGGGGCAAAGTGGTCGAGAAGGGCAGTGACCACTGGAGCCAGCACCACCACAATAGGCACATAAGCATCGCGAATCTGCCATCGCGTGTAGAGTCCAAAGGCAAAAAGTCCGAGCAACGGACCATAAGTGTAAGACGCCATCACATAAATCGTGTTGATGACGTTCGGACTGTCCACCCCACGAAAAGCCAATAAGCACACAAAGCACAGCACCACCACACCAGCGTGCACCCATCTGCGCAAACGCACGTCTTCTTCGCGTTCCAAGATGTCAATGCAAAAACTCGTGGTCAAAGCCGTTATGGCGCCATCGGCAGCTGAGAAAGCCGCGGCCACAATGCCAATGGTGAAGGGAAGCACCACCCAATTGCCTAACATTCCACCGCTTACCAACATCGGCAGCAATTCGTCACTCTTCGCAGGAGTGCAATGTGTTGCACCGCGCAAAAATGATAGAGCAACACCCCAAGACCGAGGAGCAAAGCATTGATGGGAAGGAAAGACAGCCCATAGACACACATATCCTTTTGCGCATCGCGCAGCGATTTGCAGGTCAGATTTTTCTGCATCATGTCTTGGTCGAGCCCCGTCATCACAATCACAATGAACACGCCGCTCAGAAACTGTCGCCAAAAGGCTTGTTTTGACCAACCGTCCCACACCCACACTTGGCTCATCGGACTCTCATCGATCACTCTCCACGCACTGTGCCAGTCGAGTCCCATTTGGTGCATCACCGCCCAGAGTGTGCCAATGACGGCCAAAATAAGCATCAAGGTTTGCAGCGCATCGGTGTAGAGCAAACTTGCTTGTCCAGCCTGAAAAGTGTAGAGCCAAATCAAAAGTAGCGTCGCAGCAGCCGTCAGCGCAAACGAAATGCCCAGCGGAGCAGCAATGAAAGTGTGCAGCACCAAAGTAGCCACATAGAGTCGGGCAGTAGCCCCCGCCAGTTTGCTCAACAAGAAAAAGCCAGCACCGGTTTTGCGAGTGTGTCGCCCAAATCTGTGGGAGAGATAGCCATAAATACTCGTCAGTTGCAGACGATAGTAGAGGGGCAAAAGCACCACCGCCACCACAATGTAGCCCACGATGAAGCCCATGCACATTTGCAAATAGCTCATGCCCGTTTTGCCCACCCATGCCGGCACACTCACAAACGACACTCCCGAGATGCTCCCAGCAATCATGCCAAAGGCCACCATAGCCCAAGGCGCGCGCTGCGAAGCACGATAGAAAGCTGCATTACTCGTTTGGTGTTTGCGTCCGCTCACCCAGTGAGCTATGCCCAGAAGCACCAGGAAATAGACCGCCAAAGTGGCGATCATCAACATAGAAATCGTCATAGTTTAGGGGTTGTTCATAGAATTTTTTGCTTCCTTCTCGCTGTCGTTGGGAAGCGTTTGAGGTGGTGTTTGAGGTGATGTTTGCAGTTGTGTTTGCGTCACAAAGAGCCTAGCGTTTTCCACGATTTTTTCAAAAACCGCCGTGTGGTGATAAGCCGAATGTTTGCGAATCATCGTTTCAAAAGGCGCAATCGCGTGTTGGTAGGAAGCCAATTCGTTGCGTTTTTGCAGCGCATGACAAGCCAATCGAGAGATTTCTCTTTCGCGCTCTCTGCGCAAGGTGTCGCAGATGCTTGAAAGCAAAGGTGCCACAACGCCGTCGAGCAAATCGTGACCGCGGATGTAGAGATAAGTCGATTCGGGCGTCACTCCTAAATCCAAAATTTGTTGTCGCAGCGGAGCATAAGTCGATTTGCCATCGGGAAAAGCGTGTTGCAACCGATTGACGCATTGATTCACCCTCCTGCGCAAGGCCGCCAGCATCTCTTCGGGGTGGTAGATATTGATAAATCTGAATTCCACCACGCGTGCAAAGTCTGAGAGTGAAAACTGATTGTAGCGCCCATAGCGATAAGCCCACACGTTCCACACAAACAAGGGAAAAATGATTTTGGAAAACTCAGCAAAGAAGGTTTCAAAGTCAAAAATGTCGCGGTCGTTGAGCGTAGCCATCACACACACTTGCGCCAAACTCTCGGCATGACATTGCAGGTTTTCAATGGCATAGACCTGTGTGTGCAACACATAAGGAGAACTACAAAGCATTTCGCTCACAGCATTAGCCCCCTGCATCAAATAGTCGTAGTCGGCATCCACGCAAGCAATCATATCGTTGCCCAAACGATTGGAAAGCGCAATTTTCTTTCCTCTTCCCAAAGAGTTTTGCGAAGGGAGCATCACCTCAAATTCCACCTGTTCGTTTTCCACCTCGCGCAACACATCTTTCCAAAAAAAGATGTCGTCATAACTTTCCACATACGCCACCACTTTGCGGCGCGCAGCTTTCCCTCGCAGACGGTTGGCCGCTGCAACATAAGCCGAATTGATATGGTGTGACAAGTGCGACATAGTGAGATAATGGCTCAATAAAGTTGGAAAAACGGTTTAACCCAATCGGTCACGAAATCGTTACAGAAATACTCGTGAGAGAAAAATGTTTGTTCAGAGTGTGATTTCTGAAACCTCCGTCACGTAGTCTTCCCAGCCATCCATAATCACGGCAGGAGAATGTGTGGTGAGAATGATTTGTGCGTTGGGGTTCAGACTTCTCACCATCGAGATGAGGCGTTTTTGCCAATCAAAGTGCAACGACACTTCCGGTTCGTCCATAAAGAGCACATAGGGTTGGCGGTCTTGTGTGAGGGTGGTGAGGAGGATGATGAGCATTTGCTTTTCGCCCGAGGAGAGCACATAAGGCGAAAGCACTTCTTCATATTGCAAAAAGCGGAGTTCGTTGCTTTCGCGATCGATGCGCTTACCGGTTTCTGCAAAAAGTTCGTCCACCAAATCCAAAAACTGCGTCTTGGCTGCCGCTGCTGCTGCTGCCTCCTCGCGTGCAGCATCGCAGCCGCTGGTGAGGAGCGCAATCATACGATTGCCCACATTCACTTGATAGTCCAGATATCTGCGTTGCAGTTGATAGAGTTGCCAGTCGAGTTCGGTCACCACTTGTCCATCATCGAGGGTTGTCACTCGCTCGTTAGTTACCATTTGTCGGTCCACAGAGCGCACCACGTCATAGCGGATGCGTTGTGCATCGGCAGGGCAGAGGTCGAGTTTTACGCCCAACCGCGCCACGGCATGGAGTTCGCCAGATGTGGAAAGACTGCCCACTTGTTGCACCATGCGTGAGAGGATGGTGCTTTTACCGGCTCCATTCTTACCACTCAGCACGTTCACATCGGGGCGCAACTGCCAAACAATGTGTTTGTGTCCGCTCCAAAGACTCGAAATCTCGATGCGCGAAATGTAGTTAGCAAACATAGTGTCCATATCAATAAGGATTTAGCCCCAATCGATCGTTTGATTCTGATCAGATTTTATTTGATTGTTGAGCAGTTTGTTTCTCGTTTGGTCGATGGCGTAGCGGGCTACGTCGAGAACAAATGAGAAACAAGAAGCCAACAAGAAAATGAAAGATGGCTGAAAGTAATCTTTTCCATTTCCTGTAATACTTTTACGGTCTAATGACCGATTGGGGCTTTGTCGTACAAAGGTAGCGAAAATCTGCGAGATGCTGTCTCGAAATACTATATTTTCTCGCTTGTTGTGAGATTCTTCCTATCTTTTTGAGGTGTCTCTCTGAATATATAGGGGTAGAAAACAGTCGAAAGTGTCACTATAAAAGTTAAATCTCATCTTGCAGTGCTGGTTTTTGAAGTTTTTTAACCCAAATCGATCATTAGATTTCGAACAGGTTTCATTTGATTGTTGAGCAGATGGGTTCTTTTTGTGTGATGAGGCGTCAAGGTCTAATACTTGTTGTCCATCTTTTGTTTCCTCCTTACCTCGTCCTTCTTCCTCTCCTTCTTCCTTTGATTTCCTTTTTGCTTCATCTCCCTTGCTATCTTCTCCCCTCTTTTTTGGGGAACTTTGATTTTCTTCTTCTTCTCTCTTTGCTCATCGTCTGTTCCTTTTTCGCAAGTCTCTCGCGTTCACGCGTATGCGCGCATCCAACAGCAGTTTGTGTTTTTTGCTGTCACAAGTGTCACACGAAGTCTGTTTGTGCGTTCATTTTCCCCTCGTTTATCCTTTCTTTTCCCTGATTTTTAAGGCGAAAAAAGAACGAAAACATACGCTGCCGCTCTCTGTTAGTTAAAATCTGTTTGTTCGAGGTGCGTAATCATTTGTTGCATAGTTGATTATAAAGAATCGTGTGACACTTGTGACAGCAAAAAGCACAAAACTCCTGTATTGTGCGCATACGTGCGCACGCGCGAGAGTGTAGATTACGGGATTTTTAACAGATTCTATTCCTAGTGCTGGTTGGTCGACTCACAAGATTAGATTTATGATGTGCCTTTGTGTGTTTTGCTGCGTCAAAGTGTTTGTGAGAAACGATACGTTGTTTTTCAAGAAATGACACGTTGTTTTATAAGAAACGACATGTTGTTTTACAAGAAATGACACGTTGTTTTATAAGAAACGACACGTCGTTTTATGGGAATGAAAGTCAAGGGAGAACTTGACGCTGACCACCGGACTGTGAAAGTTTAGATAAGATGAAATCATATGATAGAAAGTTGAGGCCAAATTCAAAGAACCGGTTCTTTTCTTGTTGGCATCTTGTCTCTCGTTCTTTCTCGCCGTAATCCGCTAGACCAAAAGCAAGCGAGGAATCAACTGCTCAATAAAAAAGAAATCTGTTCAGTATCTAATAATCGATTTGGGTTAAAAGGGCAGAGGATAGGGAAAATGTGGTGTTTTTTTTGTAACTTTGCGCCATTGTCTGAGCAGGGAATCGTACTGCGAAAGACGAATGATGTTGAACGTCCACTGAATCTCTCACATTTCTCGATTTATGTTACAAAGATGGTCCTCTATTTTGCAAATCTTGAAGACTACAGTTCCTGCAAATATCTACGCGATGTTTGTAGAACCGATGAACTATAGTGAAGAGGGGCAAAATATAGCCGTTTTTGAAGTGCCCACTTCGGCTTTTCGCGAAACGATGTTGAAGGCGATGGGCAAGCAACTGCAAGAAGCCATGGCGACAGTGTGGGGACAAATCCCTCATGTGAAGTGGGTGTATAGAGACATGGTGACGAACAATGCCAACTCAGGACAGGTGTCGGTGTTCTCTGGGAAGCCCTCGATTCCATCGATTTCGCAACCCATAGCGCAATTGACGCCTGTGGCAAAACCCACTAATTTTGAGTCGCATCTCATTGAAGCTTACACCTTCGACAGTTATTGTGAGGGCATCAGCAATCGTGCAGCCGTGAATATGGCGCGCGCCATGGCGGAAAATCCCGATGCACAAACTTTCAACCCCTTCTTTCTTTATGGACCATCGGGCGTGGGCAAAACCCACTTGGTGAATGCTGTGGGCAATGCTGTGCGCGCGCAATTTCCAGGGCGAAGGGTGCTCTTTGTGTCGGCACGCAATTTCCAAGTGCAGTATGCTGACGCGGCAATGGCCGACCGCAATAATAGAAATTCCACCGCCATCAACAGTTTTATCCACTTCTACCAAAGCATTGATATGCTCATCATCGACGATTTCCAAGAAATCAGCGGTGAGAAGACGTTGAAGGCCTTTTTCCATATTTTCAATCACCTGCATGCCAATGGGCGCAAGATGTTGTTTACCTGCGACCGTTCGCCAGCAGAATTAAAAGGACTGGAAGACCGCATCCTTTCGCGTTTGCGTTGGGGTATCACCTTGCCATTAGAGCAACCCGACCGGACGTTGCGCAAAGATATTATATTGTGCAAACTGCGCCGCGACAAAGTGGAGGGTTTTCCCATGGAAGTTGTGGACTATTTGGCAGAAGTGGTGTCGGAAAATGCGCGAGAACTCTATGGAATGGTCAATTCCATCATGGCAGAGTCGATGAAGACGAGCGACACACAAATCACCATTGAGATGGCGCAGCGTGTGGTGCCCCGAATTGTGAACCAAGCGCGCAAAGAACTCAGTTTTTGTGAGATTTTGGAAATGGTGTGCGAAAACTACGGGGTGAAAGCCAAGGACGTTTGTTCCAAAACGCGCAAAGGCAAGATCGCGTCTGTGCGACACATTGTGTGCTATTTGGGACAAAAGTTTACCGAGGTGTCTTTGTCGCAAATCGGTCGTGAATTGGGGGGAAGAGATCACTCCACAATTTTGCACAGTTGCAAAAAAATAGAGCGACAGTTTGCCACAGACGCTACTTTCCGCGAAGAAATAGAAAACATAGAATTGACCCTTCGCAAACAATGACCGATTTGGGTTAAATGGTTGGAGCAAATTTCTCAAGAAAATGGAGAAATCTGCTCCAATTTGCATAATTTATCGTTGGCGATAGGTGCATTCTCTCTCGAATGTTGTAATTTTACGCACACAATCAACACAAAATATGAAACAAAGAATCTTTTTCCGTTTGCTCCTTTTGTTGGTGCTGGGCGTGGTGAGTCAAGGCGCCTTTGCTCAACACACTAAGAAAATAGTGATGAGATGCTATGACGAATATGGCACTTATCTGCTCACAGATTCCATCGTTCAACCCCAGGAGTCGTGCTTTTTCTTGGTTCCTCCCAAGATTCCTTTTTATGTGAGTAAAACGTATGACCAGAAGGGCTCTAATGCTTGTTTGACGGAGAGCGAACTCATCGTGGAATATCAAACAGATGCTTTCACGGGCTTTGATTCGCTCACGGAGCAACGTCTAGAAATTGCCGATAAGATGAGTTTTGTGCTCACGGAACAACGCGATGGTGTGTCTTATCTTTGGTCGGTGAAGAGCGGCAGTGGTGCTTTGTCGTTGGTGCCCTTGGCAAAGGCAACGCATAGTCCTGAGGAAACGTGGATTTTTGAAAAAGATTATCTGGGGTGGAAAATCCAGAATCAAACTACTGGGATGTATCTCAAGTTGGCTGCTGACGGCACCTTGACCGTGAGCGATGAAGCAACGCTTTTTGACTTGAAAACCAGCAAAGTGACCGGTGAAGCGTGGAAAATCACGGACGCGGAAACGAAACGCAGCTATAGTTTTGTACCTAGACGCTATGCCGTTCGACCTTATTACAAACTGTCGCAATTGTTTGTAGATGACAAAGACAACACAATTGCAGCAGACCAAGAGTTGTTGGTGAGAGCCGGAACTGATGTCACGCTGCCGAAAACAAACGTAGAGAAGTTTAGTTTCAAATCTTGGCAACTTGATGACGAACCTCGATCTGCTGAAGAGACTGTGCTCAATATGACGAATAATCACACACTGAAGTCGGTGTATGGTCGAGTTGCTGCTTTGTCGGCTGTGCGTGCTGCACAACAAGTGTCTGCTCCAGTGGATTTGAGTGGCCGAAGAGTGGACAAGCATTACAGAGGCTGGGTGATTCAGAATGGACACATCAGTAGGCAATAAGCATAGGAGGTAACGAAAAATGAAAGGAGCTGTCTTCGTATAAGTAGAACTATGATGTTCTAGGGATTTTTTGAGGCAAAACCCGTAGAAGATGACAAAGGCCGTGATGCAGAAGAGTGCGTCACGGCCTTTGTGGTGGGAGAGAGTTATTCGTTGGATGAGCGCAAGATGAGCTGCAGGTGCTGTACTTTGGTGCGTGCTTGCAACCATTGGAGTAAACGGGTCTTTTCGCTTTCAGAGAAACGTCCGCTGTGACTGACCACTGCGAGCACCATAGGAGGGTTTGAAGTCTGAGGAGTGGCAGGAGAGTGGGTGACTGTGGTGGAGAGGCTGTCAGCGCGCACTTCGAGCGTTTGCGACAAACTGATGGAGCGGATGTTGGGCCACAAGGTTTGGATTTCTCCAATGATGCTGCGGCTCAATGTTTCATATTGCGTGTAGGACTGGAGTTGCGCTTCAAGGTGTTGGATGCGCGAGGCTTGTTCCACCATTCGCTTGTTGTTTTCTGGTGCAGTGGACAGTCGATTGTTGGCATTCGCCAAGAGGAGAAGGCTGTCGGATTGTGCTCCTTGGAAAATGCGCAGTTTGTAGTCTCTAGACCATAGTCTTTCAGTTGAGTTTGTGCTAGGTCGATGTCGTGGTTGGAGATGTTGTTACCCACAGCCACCACATAGAGTTGCTTCTTTTGGCTATCTCTTTGGTGAGAAACGATTTGCGTGCCTGGGAAGTGGAGTTCGTGTTTGATGAATTTAGTAATGTTGTTGTCCACCACGCTGTCGCGAATGATGCGCACCGTCATCACAGTGGCTGGAATCATAGTGACAAAAACTAGCGCAATGATGGTGCGGTTGACTACTTTCATGCGCTCCTTACTCACCTTTGTTTTGGGACGAAAACGGAGCATGCGCACTCCAATGTAAGTGGAGAGGGCAATGAAGACGGTGTTGATGAAAAACAAATAGAAAGCTCCGAAGAAAAACGACCATTCTCCCTTGGCAAGTCCGTAGCCTGCAGTACAGAGTGGGGGCATCAATGCAGTGGCAATGGCTACTCCGGGGAGCACGTTGCCTTTGCCGCGTGTGGAAAGAGCGAGGATGCCAGCTGCGCCACCGAAGAGCGCAATGAGTACGTCGTAGAGCGTGGGAGAAGTGCGTGCTAGGAGTTCAGATTGAGCTTCGGTGAGGGGAGAAATGGAGAAATATAACATCGCGGTGAGCACGCTGATGACCGTGGCGATGAGATAGTTTTTGATAGAATTTTTGAGCAAGGGCAAATCTCCGATGCCAATGGCTAATCCCATGCCAATGATGGGTCCCATCAAGGGAGAAATGAGCATGGCACCGATGATGACGGCCGTGGAATTGACGTTGAGTCCTAAGGAAGCGATCAAGATGGCAAAAATCAACACCCACAAATTGGTGCCGCGAAAGGTGACTCCGCTACTAATTTGGTCGATGGTTTCTGCTTCGTATGCTTTGTCGGGAAGCGCATCAAAATAGTGTTTCAGCGTTTGCCACAATGTTTGAGGAAGGGGAGAAGACATATTTCAGAAAAGTGTAGATGTGTTGATGCTATTGGAAATAACCAGTCGATGAGGAGAAAACTACAAGTTAGTTGGATTCTTCCATTTTATAATAGCAGCAGGGGCTATCTATGTGGACATAATAGCTCCTGCTGAAAGTTGGGTGCAATATGCGAGACTTGTGTAGAAGGGGTTAGAACGACAAACCAAATCCGATGTGTGGCACGAGGGCTGGGTGGTCGCTCACCGTGTGTTTGATGCCTTCAATACCAGACAGATAGGCAAGACCTATGCGGAAGAACAAACCTTCGGGAGCTTGATAGCGATAACTCATTCTAAAGCAGCAGAAATAGCCAAATTTTCCTTGGTATTGTTGCTGTTCTATGGGGTATTCGCCTGGAGCCTTGGAAGGAGTAGGGTAACCGTATAAGAAATCATATGAGTTAGTCTGATTTTGATAGTAACCTAAATTGAGCCCGGCACCAATGTCAAGGAGGTGCTTTTTATCTCCCATAATGGCGTTGATTTCGAGAGGTACAGATACACCTTCGCTCAAATAAGTGCCGTTAGACCAATAGGAGAAAGGAGAGCCTGTGCCACCATAACCTAAACCAACGGAATAACCGAGTCCGCGATTGCCGTGAAAGCGAGAGTCGTAGCAAACAGAGAAGCTATTGGACGTTGCACCGTACTCCGCGAAGACTGCGCGTTGTTTTTTTTCTGCTGCCAAAGGGAGAGTGGCAAATAGCATGATCAAGAAACCTAAGAAGGATTTCATAGTTCGAAGTGTTTTAGAGGAAAATGATTTACAACGATGTCGCATACTGCAGAAATGCGTTTTTGAAACGAGGCAATGAAGTTTGTCGTTGAAACCTTTCATTGAAGCTTCTCAATGAAATAATTGAATGAAGCTTCTTAATGCAAGGCGCAATGTGAAAAAGCAGCGTGCGAACTATGCTTGTTGTATTTGTTTAGAATGAGTAGCCCACTGCTACAAAGGGGTGAAAGCCCCACATTTCGGTCTTACTGTCGCTGTGTTGAACTCCATTAGCTGTTAAACCAGCACGCACAATGAAACCATTGGAATTTTGATAGCGATAAGCAAGACTTAAAGTGACATAATTCACAAAGTCAGTGGACGAGCTTTTAATAAACTGACTAATAGCTGGATTAGTTTGAGTATTAGTGGAGGAGTAAGTTGCGCGTGTGTGGAAAAAACAGGGCACAACACCGATGCCAGATTCAAAAAAGTGGTTTTTCTTTCCCACGAGATAATACATTCTCAAAGGCAAAGAGTAAAGATTTTGTTGTGTCAGACGGGAATTGTCCAGCACGTTGTTTGCATATCCCAAACCAACATTGTATCCCCATTTGGATTTGGCAGAAAGGCGCGAATCAAAGTGGACTGAATAACCAAAGGATGCGCCGTTGAATTCGCCATAGACCGCACGCTGCTGAGCAGACAGTCCGAGTGCTGCCATGGAGAAAGCGAGAAGAAGAAATAATCTATTCATTGAATAATGATTTTAAGGAACATAATAAAGGGGTATAGCCTATTACTATATGAAGTTGAGGAGTAATATCTTCAGGAAAAGACTGCCATCGTGTACTTTTCTGAAAGCTCCCTCCAAATTTGGTACAAAAGTATAACATTTTTGGTGAAATCGTACAGATTACCGCTGTTTTTTTCTCAAAACTGACGATAATACAGGCTTTTTGCGGATATGAGTTGGAGAATAGCAGTCAAAGTTGTAAATTTGTAGGCATATATTTATATATGAATGAGGAACATTCTTCGAAGAAAGCCGGCGAAAGGACACCACAACGGTGGGAAATGCTGTAAAGAATTCTCCTCCGCGCTTCCTTTTTCGCGGATGTCCCTTGCACTAAGGTCGCAAAGCAGAAATATGCTGCAACCGTAAAGACAAACCTCAGTAGACATTTGAAATAATTCAATCTCCTCAATGAAAAAAACGCTCCTTTTCCTCCTCTTTGTGATGCACCTCGTAGTGGGTGCGCATAATCCCTTCGAAGGTCCTAAACGCGAGATGCGCGGTGCCTGGATTCAGTGTGTCAATGGTCAGTTTCAAGGCATGAGCAGAGAGCAGATGCAGGCTAACTTGACTCGACAACTTGATGTGCTGCAAGCTTGTGGCATCAATGCGGTGATGTTTCAAGTGCGCGCCGAAGCCGATGCACTTTATCAGAGCCCATTTGAACCTTGGAGCAAATTCCTCACCGGACAACAAGGAAAAAATCCTGGTTGGGATCCTTTGGCTTGGATGATTGATCAATGTCACTATCGTGGCATGGAGTTGCACGCATGGATTAATCCCTTCCGTGCAAAGACAAAAGGCACGAACGAATTGGCCACTACGCATCCTTATTTCAAAAATCCTGAACGCTTCCTTCGCTATGATGGATTGTTGATTTTTGATCCTGGTGTGATGGAAAATCAGCGCTACATTTGCGAAGTTGCAGCCGACATCGTGCGTCGCTATGATGTAGATGGTTTGCACATCGACGACTATTTCTACCCCTATCCAGCAGCGGGTCAAGTGATTCAAGATGATGCCACTTATCAAGCCAATCGCAATGGAATTCAAGACAAAGCAGAGTGGCGCAGATATAATGTAAACACCTTTGTGAAGATGCTCTACAACACAGTGCACAGCGTGAAACCGTGGGTGAAGTTTGGGGTTTCTCCCTTCGGCATCTATCATAATCTCACGGCTGGAAGCAACATTCCAGGAAGCGAAACGCGCGGTTTGCAAAACTATGACGACCTTTATGCCGATGTGCTCTATTGGGTGAACCAAGGTTGGGTGGACTATGTGGTACCACAACTCTATTGGGAAATCGGACATAAGACAGCCGACTACGAGCGTTTGATTCGTTGGTGGTCGCGCCACACCAATGGTCGTCCTTTGATCATTGGTCAAGATGTGGAGCGAACGGTGAGAGCACGCGATCTCAACAACCCCACGGTCAATCAGATGGCGGCAAAGTTTGAATTGCAACGTAATCTCCCCAACGTGGCGGGTAGTTGCTTGTGGTATTCCGCAGCTGTGGTGCGCAATGAAGGTAATTTTGCCTATGAACTGCAAAACAACTACCACCTCACTCCTGCGCTTCAGCCACTTATGCCCTTTATCGACGATAAAGCTCCGAAGAAACCACGCAAGGTGAAGAAACTTTGGATGCCCGATGGCTATTATCTCTTCTGGACAGCTCCCAAGGCAAAAACTGAAATGGACGATGCCAAACGCTATGTCATCTATTGCTTTGAAAAAGGTGAGAAAATCGATTTGAATTCTTCGACACACATCATCACCATCACCGACCAAATGATGTATAAACTCCCTTATCAGTTTGGTAAGGAAAAATACACCTACGTGGTGACGGCTCTCGACCGCCTGCAAAATGAGTCGAAACCCGTGAAGGTGAAAGTGAAACTTTAAAGATTGCTAGGAATCTGTGTGGTTTTCAGAAAGAGTCGTTTGGCTTCTTCGCAGAATTCGTTCAGCTTTTTCTGAAAAATCGTTCACTTTCGACTAGGAATCCGTTTGGCTTCTTCGCAGAATCCGTTCAGCTTTCCCTTTCTTCACGCTTCCCTTCGTGCAAAGACGAAACAAAGGGAAGCAATACAGACTTTCGTAGAACATATCCATAACATTGTCGCAGATGAAAGTACTCAAATTTGGTGGGTCGTCCGTGGCCACACCCGAAGCTATTGAGCAAGTTCGAAAAATCGTAGAACACACCGCTTCTCCTATGGTGATTGTGGTGTCTGCCTTGGGAGGAGTGACCGATCAACTCATCGTTCTCTCACACGAAGCCACCAAAGGTGACGACAAATACCTTGTTGCGTTGGAACAACTCCATCAACGTCATTGCGATATGGTGCAGGCTGTAGTGGAAAAAGCCGAACAACCCGCTTTGTTGGAACTCGTCAATCGCCGTTTTCGCGAACTTTCTAGTTTACTGCAAGGTATTAGTTTGATTAAAGAATTGCCGCCTCGCATAGCCGATACCATTGTGGCTTACGGCGAATTGTTGTCATCAGCGATTGTGGCACGCGCCATCGACAAAGCCATTTACATTGATGCACAGAAAATCATCAAAACACACCGAGAAGGCGCACGCCACACCGTAGATTTCACTGCCACCCACGCAGCGATTGAGCAAAATATGCACGCGTTGCCGCAAATCACAGTTGTGGGAGGGTTCATTGCTAGTGATGCACAAACAGGACACACCACTAATCTCGGAAGAGGAGGTTCTGACTACACGGCTGCCATCATTGCGGCTGCACTCGGAGCAGAGGTTTTGGAAATTTGGACAGATGTTGATGGATTTATGACGGCCGATCCAAGAGTAATTCCAACAGCTTTCACCATCGACGAACTCACCTACGAAGAAGCCACAGAATTGTGTAATTTCGGAGCAAAAGTCATTTATCCACCCACCATTTTTCCCGTGTGCAAGGCCGGTATTCCCATCCTTGTGCGCAACACGTTCAACCCCACCGGACGCCACACGGTGATTCGCCAAGAAGCTGCACCTGGAGATCGCCTCATTCGCGGCATTTCCTCCATCAGTCAAACAGCACTCGTAACGGTGAGCGGTATGTCTATGGTAGGCGTTGTAGGGGTGAATCAACGCATCTTCTCTTGTCTTTCTCAAGGAGGAGTGAGCGTGTTTATGGTGGCACAATCCACTTCCGAAACATCCACTTCGCTCGCAGTCACCCCCTCCCAAGCTGCGCAGGCTTGTGCCATCCTTGACCGCGAATTTGCTAATGAGATAGAAGCTGGTGCTATGAATCACGCACAGTGCAACAATGATTTGGCAACAGTAGCGATTGTGGGGCAAAACCTCCGCCACCACACAGGCACAGTAGGTAGACTTTTCTCCGTGTTGGGAAGAAATGGTATTGGGGTCAATGCCATCGCCTTGGGTGCGCTCGAATTGAGTGTGTCGCTCGTCATTGCGCAGTCGCAGTTGCGCAAAGCAATAGGTGTGTTGCACGATAGTTTCTTCATGGGCAATTGTGAAGAACTCAATCTTTTCCTCTGCGGAGTCGGCACAGTGGGGAGTCAACTCATTGCGCAACTCGAATCGCAGGCTGAAACGCTGCGACAAGAACGTGGCATCAAAATCAACCTCGTCGGGGTAGGTGGACGCTCTTCCGCTGTCTTTGCGCGCGAAGGATTAGATACCGCGCACTATCGCGAATTGCTGGAAAACGCTTCCGAGTCGGGTGGCATCGAAACGATGATAGCGCAAATCGAAGCGATGAATATGTTCAATTCCGTCTTCGTGGATTGCACCGCTTCAGCCGAAGTGGCAAAGCATTATGCCCGTTTGTTGGAACATCACGTCAATGTCGTCACAGCCAATAAAATAGCTGCTTCTGGAGCGTATGATAATTATCAGCATCTCAAGACACTCGCGCGCCAACGAGGGGTGAAATTTCTCTATGAAACCAATGTCGGCGCTGGATTACCCATCATTCGCACGATCGATGACTTAATGGCTTCGGGCGATAAAATAAAAAGCATAGAAGCTGTGCTCTCGGGCACACTCAACTATGTGTTCAATACGATTTCGGCGGAAGTTTCTTTCTCGCAAGCCGTGAAAAAGGCGCAAGAAGAAGGGTATAGCGAACCCGATCCGCGTGTTGATTTGAGTGGAATCGACGTAGTGCGCAAACTCACCATCTTAGCGCGCGAAAGCGGCTATCGTGTGGAGAGCAGCGACATTGTCACCGAGCGTTTCTTGCCTGAAGCATTGTTTGATTCCACGCTCGAAGACTTTTGGACACAACTTCCCACGCTCGATGCGCATTTTGAAAAAGAACGTCAACGTCTAGCGCGCGAAAACAAATGTTGGCGCTTTGTTGCCGAGTGGCACGAAGGAAAGGGAAAAGTAGGACTCAAGGAAGTGAGCCAAGAACATCCATTGTATCATCTCGAAGGTTCCAACAACATCCTTTGCCTTACCACCGAACGCTATGACACTCCCATGATCATTCGTGGTTATGGTGCAGGAGCAGCCGTCACCGCCGCTGGTGTCTTTGCCGATGTGATGCGCATAGCTCACCTTTAATTCCACGAGCAATGAAGTGTGGCTATCCTTCCACGATGATTTCCATTTCATTTATATGTCCGCATGAGAACGTAAGTTTTGATGTGGACATATTGTTGGGAGAGTCACCCTCCTTTGCGTGAATAGTAAGTAGTATATGGAGGATAGAGTAAAATAGTGCGTATCGTGCGAAAGAGAGAGTCTGACTCACAGAGCAAAGGGAATAACATCCCCACTGTCCCAATGAAATGTATTTTTAGACTTAAGGGGCATATATACCCCTTAAGCCGAATTTTCCTCTACGTATTTCAACAGAACATCATTAGATATATGCACTTCTTTTGATTCCCATTCGTACCCCTTTCGCAGTATTCTAAGAACTTCATCAGCATATCCCACAATGTCACAACTCATCATTCAAGGCATAGAATTTGACGCACACACTGCTCTCCCCTTTGCGGAGAGTGGACCGCAAGCAGGGTTTCCTTCGCCGGTAGCTTCGCAATATCAAGAGAAAATAGATTTGAACCGAGAACTTGTTTCTCACCCCGAAAGCACTTTCTATGCGCGAGTGGTGGGAGATTCGATGATAGATGCCAACATCTATGCAGGCGACATCTTAGTGGTCGACCGCTCTCTTGATTTCAAAATGGAGACATCGCCGTGTGCATCGTTGACGACGAATTCACGGTGAAGCACATCTTTGTGGAGAAAGATTACGTGCGACTGGTGCCGGCTAACGACCTCTATCCCGAATTGCGCATTGAGGGCGACCAACAATTTAGTGTGTGGGGTGTGGTGACACACGTCATTCACGCAGTGCGCAGAGAAGTGAGTCATAAACCAACCAGGACTAAAAATTCTTCCGCGATATAGCATGATAGGCGTCATCGATTGCAATAATTTTTTCGTTTCGTGTGAGCGCGTGTTTCGTCCGCGCCTACTGGGAAAACCCGTTGTGGTGCTATCCAACAACGATGGGTGCGTCATTGCGCGGAGCAACGAAGCCAAAGCCTTGGGTATCGCTATGGGAGCACCCTACTTCAAAGTGAAGCATCATTGTCAGCAGAATGGATTGCTGGTATGTTCTGCCAACCATACGCTCTATAGCGATATGTCGCAACGAGTGATGAAAATCATTGCTCAATATGCCACGCGTATGGAACAATATAGTGTGGATGAAGCATTTGTAGATTTTAGTGGACTCACCAATCTTGTAGACCTCACTCAGGCGATGGTGCAGCGCATCAAGCAGTGCACCGGCATCCCAGTGAGCATTGGTATTGCTCCGAACAAAACATTGGCGAAAATAGCCAGTCGATTTGCGAAGAAATATCCTGGTTATCAAAGCTGTTGTTTCATCGACACCGATGAAAAACGCGTGAAAGCCTTGCAACTCACGGCAATAGAAGATGTGTGGGGAGTGGGACGGAAAACTTTTGCCAAATTAACCGCTGGAGGAGTGAAGACGGCTCACGACTTTGCGCAATGGGGAGTGACTCGGGTGAGAAATTGTTTTCACAAACTCGGGGAACAAACTTGGCGCGAACTCAACGGCGAGCATATTTTAGACCTCGAAACACCTGCTGCACGACAAAGTTTGCAGCACACCCGCACTTTCAAACATCCCATCACCGATGCAGCAACCTTGCACAGTCTTTTGGTAGACTTTGCCGTGCAAGTGGGCATAAAGTTGCGCAAAGAACGCTCTGCTGCCTTGCAGATTTGTATATTTGTGGCGACCGACCGATTTGCCACCCAACAACCTTATGTGAGTCGCCTTGCCTATCATCGTTTTGAAGTGGCCACTGCCGATGCGCGCGAGTTGGCAGCAGCCGTAGGCGAATGTCTCAGTTCGTTGCAACTAAACGGATTGCCCGTGAAGCGCGCTGGAGTGGGTGCTTCGCTCATTGAGCACAACGCAGTGCAAGGGGATTTGTTTGACATCATCGACCGCGACAAACAGCAACGTCTCCAAGCTGCGGTGGACAATCTGCATGCTGTGATAGGAGAACACTCCTTGCGTTTGGCTTCGCAAAGTGACCCCTCTTCCGTGGTGGCTTCTGCGCATCGTTCCCCACACTACACCACGCGCTTGAGCGATGTGATAGAGGTGAAATGAGATTGTACTTACAAAATCGAAGTGCAAGAAAATTGTTCGTAAACCTATATATATGCGCGGAAATTATTACCTTTGTCCTATAATTTCAGAAAACCTCAATGAAAACAACCTTATTATCAACTTTATTGGCTTGTGCTTTGTTTGGCACATCTCAAGCACAAGCTCAACAGTTTGTCAATCTAACTCCCACTCCTAAGGAGATGCGTGTGGAAAATGGGACTTACCGTCTGCCTGCACAATTCACCATTGGAGGTGCGCAACTCCCCGATAGCATCAAAAGTGAAGTCAAAAAGTTTATTGGCGACTTCAATAAATCTGCCAGCAGTTGTACGGCTTCTTTTTCCAACAAAAAAGAAGGTGTGGCAATAGAATTGGTGCATAATAAGGCTCTTTATGCTACACTTGGACAAGAGGGCTACAAACTTTCGGTGAGCACTAACGGCATTCGACTGGAAAGTGCCACTACAACAGGTTTCTTCTATGGGTTCACGAGTTTGAAAAAACTGCTGCCTGCTTGTGTGGCTGCCGGAGTGAAGGACGAAAAAGTGACCACATACGAATTGCCTTTGGTGCAAATCACCGACAGACCTCGATTCCCTTATCGCGGTTTTATGCTCGACGTGGCGCGCCACTTCTTCAGTGTGCAAGAGGTGAAGAAGATGCTCGATGTGATGGCGATTTACAAACTCAATAAGTTCCATTTTCACTTGACAGAAGACCAAGGATGGCGTTGGGAAGTGAAGAAATATCCCAAACTCACGAAGGTGGGTGCGGTGGCTTCCAACACCTATGTGACGTCAATGGAGCACGGTGCTTACTGGACAAACCAACAATATGGTCCCTATTTCTACACTCGTGAGGATTTGAAAGAAATCGTGGCGTATGCCGCTGCAAAGCACATTGAGGTCATTCCCGAAATAGATATGCCTGGTCACTTCTCCGCTGCGATGGCAGCTTATCCCGAGTTTTCGTGCAATCCCGATGGGGTGCACCGCGTGGAAACCTGGGGTGGTGTCTTCACCGACGTGTTGAACGTGGCAAATCCTAAGGCTGTGCGCTTCGTGAAAGACATTCTCGATGAGTTGATGGCAATTTTCCCCTCCAAGAATATACATATCGGGGGTGACGAATGCCCCACCAAGGCTTGGGAAAACAATGCAGAGTGCAAAGCGATGTACAAAAAGTTGAACCTCACGAGTTACCGTCAACTGCAAACGCACTTTATCACAGAAATCACGGACTATCTCAAGAGCAAAGGGCGCAAAATTTCGGTGTGGAACGAGACAGTGACGGAAAAGGGTGCGGATCTCGGACTGATGAAGAAGACCGGCGCAACAGTGTATTGCTGGGTACCTGCTCGCAAGGGCGCGGAGATAGCCAATAGTTTGGGACTTCCTAGCATCTACACCGTTTATGGTCCTTATTACATCAACCGCGCACCTCGCAAGGATGGTTGGATGAAGACACTCCCCGGCAATGGTAGCGATCATCTCAAAGCCACTTACAATGAGCAACCCACAGACTTCTCACACTCCATCGGTGTGCAGGGCACGTTCTGGACAGAACACGTGGCTACTCCCGATGTGATGGAATTCCTCGCCTTGCCTCGTTTGATTGCCGTGGGTGAAGCTGGTTGGTCCCCTCAATCGAAGAAGAACTTTGATTCGTTTGTGCAACGTATGCGTGCTGACACCACGATGTTGAACTATGGTCGTTACAGCTACGATCGTGCTTATCTCAAAGAGGATAAGACTTCACCGATGAACACTCCCACAGTGGATGCTCCTGCTGCGCTCCCCAAAAACGGACAAATCTATGTGGTGCGTAACACAGTGGAAGGATATGCTGGTGCGATGCTCGCTGATGATGGTCAACAACAAGGACTTATCCACAGCAACATTGGACAAAACTCCAATAACGGTTGGGAAGTGCTGAATGCTTCTGCCTTCGACACCAAAGGAGGAACGATGACCGTGCAGCTCCGCAACGTGACGACTCAGCGTTTTGTGGGACAACCTGAAACACAAAAGGTGGAACGCTTTGGATTCCCCGTGACGATGTCAAAAACTCCTGTGAAGATTACCCTCACTTATGCACCCAAAACGAAGGATTTCACCCTCGCTTCGGGTGGAAAATTCCTCTTCCCCGTGTCGGCTTCTGCTCCTCAATTGCAAGGTCGCGTGTCTTCGGGTAGCGGTGTGGGCGGTGACAATGCCGTACGTCTGCAAGGCACAGGATGGGATTTTGTTCCTGCTCGTGCAGTGACTTATCGTTGTGTCACGACTGATGGCAAGGAATTGCAAACCATCACGGAATATCTACTCACCGATGCCACGCAAGTGACGGTGCCTCAGTTCAAGGGATACAAGGTGAAAGGGGAAGTTCCCCAACTCCAACAAGGCAACGAAGCGCAAACCTTCACGATTGTCTACAAAAAGTCGAAGCACCTGGTTTTTCTAGACGCCATCAATGACGACGGCACGTTGTTGGCACAAGATACTATCGCCGTACCCGTGGGGGAGAGCGTGGTGATTCGCGCCCCAAAAATCGACTTTTTCAGTCTGAAAGATTTCCCTGAAGAGGGAATCCAACTGACGCCCACAGCCGATGTGCATCGCACTATTGTCTACACTACTTCAGCGTTGCTCGGTGTGAAAGCCGTGGCAACTCCGCTGAAAGAATTGAAAGATGGACAGAAGGTCCTCATTTATGACTTCTCCACCAAAGATCCTAAACGTGCAGGTTTCCGCAATGTGACAAGCATCTCTGGCAGAGTGTTGCAAGGCGGTCTCAACAATGGGAAAGCCTCTCCGCAGTTTGTGTGGAAGGTGCAGAAGAAAGGCAGTCGCTGGCAGTTTTTTCACCCCGCAACAGGGTTGTTTATGCCCGTGCTTAAGCAGAGCCAAGAAGTGATTGTCGCCAAAGAAGCCGGACTATTCAGTGCCACTCGCAATGCTGACGGCACGTGGAAGGTGCAAGGCACGAATGGCCAATACTGGGATGGTGTAGAAGGGGGAATGACAGGTTGGCATACCTATGGTCATCCCTATCAATTCTACACTTTTGTGGCAGCTCCCTACTTCCGTGTCACGGTGCGCTATGTGGATACGACAGGGAAAAACGTTCTACCCACTGAGCAAAGCATCGTACCTGCTGGAAGTGAGGTGACGGTTGTGGTTCCCGAACTCGAAAATTTCAAGTGGAAAGAAAACACCACAACGCTCAGTGACCTCAATCGCATTGATGCGCACGGAGAAGTCACCGTGGTGTATGAGAAAGCCACTGGCATCAGCGCAGTTTCCTCATCACCTTCTTCAACGCAAACATTGTCTATCTACGATCTTCAAGGCCGCCGTGTGGAAGAGACTCACCATGGTCTGTTCATCGTCAATGGTCATAAATTATTCCAATTCGGTCATTAGATCCTGAACAGATTTCTTGCTATAAATATATGGGTTGATAGAGGTTAAAAATGTGCGGATTGAGTGATAAAATCTGTTGTAACGTTCGTGAAGAGCGCAAACAGTTATCGTTTCGTGCATTTCTTTGGCCACAATGACTCGTAGTAGGTTTCCTCCTCGCGTGTACGAGCGCGCGCCTTCCAACAGCGATTTAGTTTTTTTGCTGTCACAAGTGTCACACTAGGGGACGAAAAAGGAGGGAGAGAAGAACGAACATCAGGGAAAATAGAAGGGATGAAAAGCTTGTTTTTCGCTTTTGTTCTATCAAAAAATGAAGGGAGAAATCAATTGAATGTTAAAATACAACTATGTGGATTGCAATGGGCTGAAATATAGTAAGTTGTAAAAATAGTGTGACACTTGTGACAGCAAAAACAATAAAACTCTTGTACTGCGCGCGTACGCGTACGCGCGAGAGAGATGGATTATAGGTCTTTTCACAATTCAGATTCACTATTTTCGATGGGGGATTCTTGGGAGTTCAATTTCACCTCCTGTGTGTTAGTAAAAAACGATGTGTCGTTTTATGGAAAGTGACGTGTCGTTTTATGGAAAGTGACGTGTTGTTTTATGGAAAACGACGTGTCGTTTTATGGAAAGTGACGTGTTGTTTTATGGGAAATTTTAGGGTAATAGGTCAAATTGCAGGCTGAGATACCGCGTAAAGTGTTGAATATGTTACCTTTGCATAAGGTTCAAAATCTCAAAACAAGGTGTTATGAAAGAGTAAATGCCCTTGTTGTGACTCAACACAGACAAAGTACCATTAAAATTTCCTGCAATTTGATCTATACGCCGAAATTTATTGTTATATTTGCATTGTCTTTAACTATTAACCAACGTAAGCCCATGAAACGCTTTCTTTTTCTCCCTTTGTGGCTGATTTTATGCTGCTACTGTTGCATTTGCAATGCGCAAACTTCCTTACCTACCAATGCGATTAAGATAGGAAAATGTGTGGTACGAGGCAAAGTGCCTGCAATGCTCGCCTTGAAGTCAAGTTTAACCGTGGCGTGTAACAATTTCTGTGTCTCTAATGGTGACATTTATGATTTAAGTATTGACGCTGAAGGCAATGTAAGTGGAGAGATTCCTCTACATTCGCTTTATGCGCTTGCTGGTGTGTTGCTAAATGTAGATGATACCCAGAAAAATGAGATGGTTTTGCTTTCGCAAAATGATACTTTGAGAGTTTGGGTAGATGATCAAAGAACTTGAAGGTAGAGGGGACAAGATGTTCTTCTGTTTTTAAAGGTTTCGATTGGTTGCGCTTTGTCGATGGTGGTAATAGATACCTTCCCAGAAAGGAGTCAAGAGTGATTGCCAAGTTCCCTGTTAAAAAGATAAGTGCTTATCCTTCTGCAACTACTGCTGAAGATAGGAAGATTCTCGTGAACAAGTTGAAGATTAACTATTATGCTCATCTGTTGAATGAAATGCAAGTTCGAAAGGTTATATTACCTGCTAGTGCTTATGCTTTTCTCAACGATATTGTTTTTGACGACAAAATCCTCTATTTCTCACCTGGCACTGAACATCTACTCGGTTTTCTTTTATATGATAAATCACTGAAAATTCCAAGTATAGGCGATACTCCGATTCCGGAATGGAAAGAAAAATTGCGTCGTCGATTGGCTAAAATTCCCTACAAGCCAAACGAACTGTTTTGTGACTTGATGGCATTTAGCAATTACTATTTTCAATTGGTGAATGGTGAACCATTAACTGCACAACAACTACAGAATATCCATACCGGATTTTCGAGCGGAGAATGGGATAAACTCTTGTTGTTGTATCACGAACAAGAGGTAAAAACGCAAGCACGAAGTGGACACTTCGTGAACTGTGCAGAAAAAGGGCAACCCCAAACTCTCGAAGAGATATTGGCACAGCACAAGGGAAAGCCTGTGATTGTTGATTTCTGGTATGGTGCTTGTGGACCTTGTGCCACAATGAGTAAACTTCTCTATAAAGTGCTTGCAGAAAAGGGTTTTGAGAATGTGGAACTCCTAGACATGACAAGTCCGAGTCTGACGAGGATGGAAGATTGGAAATATATGAAAGGAAAGCACGGAGGTTGGCACTACATGCTGAAAGATGCGGAATTAGAGCGCATCATAAAGCAGCAACAAGCAGAGGGTTTCCCCACTTTGATGTTCTATGACAAATCTCATCAACTGGTGAAAACAAAAGTAGGACAGATGAGTGAAGAGGAATTGCGAAGTATTGTGCAACAAATAGTACGATGATGTGCCGAAACCTCTAAATCGTAAGAAAATGCCCCACTTGCCATAGCAGCAAGTGGGGCAAACTTATTCAAGAATGTAAGTGGATTACTTTTCAGTGGCAGGAGCCTTGTCAATCAAGTCGAGGAATTGATCGAGCTTAGGTGTGATGATGATCTGCGTGCGGCGGTTGCGTTGACGACCAAGTTCGGTGTCGTTGGTAGCCACAGGATTGTATTGACCACGACCGGCTGCAGAGAGACGGTTGGGCGCGATGCCGTAGTCGTTTTGCAACACTTGAACCACACTAGATGCACGAAGGGCAGAGAGGTCCCAGTTGTTGCGAATGTTGGGGCGAGTGATGGGCACATCGTCGGTGTTGCCTTCTACCAATACTTCAAAGTCTTTGTAGTCGCCGAGGATTTTAGCAATCTTGGAGAGAGTAGTCTTGGCACGGTCGTTCACTTCGTAGGAACCAGAGCGATAGAGCATATTGTCGGCAAGCGATACATAAACTACGCCCTTGAGTACTTTGACATCCACCTCTTGGAGTTCGTCGCGAGAGAGGGAACGAGTGAGGTTGTTGGTGAGTACAAGGTTGAGCGAATCGCTCTTGGTCTTGGCTTCAACCAATTGTTTGATGTATTTGTTGGAAGCGTTGATTTCGTCAACGAGCTTAGAGATGTTGATGCTACCTTGATTGTTTTGCACCAAACTTTTGTCGAGTGAACCTTGGAGCGCAGCAAGTTGTCGCTTGAGTCCTTCGTTTTCACGTTGAGCGTCTGCGAGGCGGTCTTCTAAGCTCTTGCCGTGCGTGCGCGCAGTGGCAAGATCAACTTGCGATTGGTTGTAAAGACCTTGGAGATTGGTGTAGTCGCCTTGGAGTTGTTGGAATTCCTTTTTGCTAACGCAGCTCCCCATAGAAATTACTGCACCGAGGAATGCTGCATAGAGAAAAATCTTTTTCATATGCGTTGGGATATTTATCGATGCTTGGAGAAAAGCACCGTTTTGTACGAGGGCAAAGGTAAGATATGTCAGTGAAATGACCAAAATAATCTGCTTTATTTGGCAATTTGACGAAGAAATCAAGGCTTTTTATTGGAAATGTCATTCAAATTTAGGTATTTTGTAGCAGTTTTCTGTCTCAGAAATGAGCATACAAAGCCAGAAAAACAAAGAAACTTGCTTTTTTCTGCGGTTTACTAGGAAAGTATTTGGTGGTAAGAGGGGAATTTGCTAACTTTGGGTGTCGAAATAAAGATATAAATAAGGCATAACTGACGTTGTCAATGCGTTTGACGACGGAGAGTGCGACTTAATAATACAGATACAATGGTAAGAAATTTGATAATGGCTGGTGCGCTGGCTTTTTCTTCACTGATGACTTTTGCACACAACACGGATTTTGAGCGTCTGCCCGTGCCTAGCACTCCTTGGGTGGAAATGATTTATGCTCCCACAATGACGACTTTTCAACTTTGGGCGCCTACTGCCGAGAAAGTGCGTTTGCGCTTGTATAAGGATGGCAACGAAGGAAAGGCGTGGAAGACGCTAAGTTTGGCTAAAGGCTCGGACGGCACTTGGGCTAAGCAGATGAAAGGTGACTTGAAAGGGAAATTTTATACCTTTGAAGTGAAAGTTGATGGTAAGTGGCGCGGAGAAACTCCCGGTGTCAACGCAAGAGCGGTGGGAGTGAATGGTAAACGTGCGGCTGTGATTGACTTGAAAGATACGAATCCTGTGGGGTGGGAGTTTGACAAACCGACCTACAAATTGTTTGAAAGTGGCGCCATCTATGAGATGCATCACCGCGATTTTAGTATGAGCGATCAGGCTAATTTCAAACATCGCGGAAAATTTCTCGCTTTGACAGAGAAAGGAGTGAAGACTTTGCAAGGAAGTCCAGCTGGGTTGGATCATTTGAAGCAATTGGGCATTTCTTATGTGCATATTTTGCCTTCGTTCGACTATGCTTCTGTGGATGAAACGAAATTGGATGTTCCGCAATATAACTGGGGATACGATCCGCTAAACTATAATGTGCCGGAGGGGTCTTATTCCACCAATCCTTATCAACCTGAAGTGCGCATTCGTGAGTTCAAACAAATGGTGCAGTCTCTGCACGAAGCGGGTTTGAAGGTGGTGCTCGATGTGGTGTACAACCATACCTTCAACACAGAGGGCTCCAACTTTGAGCGCACGGTTCCGAGCTATTTCTTCCGTCATAAAGCTGATGGAAGTTTATGCGATGCTTCGGGATGCGGCAACGAAACGGCTTCTGAACGTGCTATGATGCGCAAGTTTATGGTGGAGAGTGTGGAGTATTGGATGAGAGAGTATCACATCGATGGATTCCGCTTCGACCTTATGGGGATTCACGACATTGAAACGATGCGCAGTATCCGCAAGGCGGCTGAGAGAATAAATCCTAAGGTGCTGATCTACGGTGAAGGTTGGGCGGCTGGTACTCCTGCTTTGCCTGCTGGTGATGCCGCGATGAAGGCAGAGGTGCATCGTATGCCTGGAATTGCAGCTTTTAGTGACGAATTGCGTGATGCGCTGCGCGGTCCTTTCAGTAATGACAAACAGCCGGCTATGCTTGCTGGTTTGACTGGCAACAAAGAGAGTGTGAAAATGGGTATCGTTGGTGGTATTCCTCACCCACAAGTGGATTACAATAAGGTGAACTATTCTAAGAATGCGTGGGCTGAGCAACCGCATCAATTGATTACTTACGTGTCGTGTCACGATGATATGTGTTTGAACGACCGTATTAAGAATTCGATTCCCAATCTTTCGGAACAACAATTGGTGCGTTTGAACCTTTTGGCGCAGACCTTAGTGTTCACTTCTCAAGGTGTGCCTTTCATTCAGGCTGGTGAAGAGCTGTTCCGCGACAAGAAGATGGTGCATAATTCCTTTAAATCGCCTGATTCTATTAACGCCATTGATTGGAGTCGTCGTGATTCGCACAAGGAGGTCTATGAGTATTATCGTGCATTGATGCAACTGCGCAGTGCAGACTTGGCTTTTAGTCTGGGTGATGCGCAAAAGGTGCGTGAGTATGTCAGTTTCTTGCCTTCTTCAGAGACGTCTGTTGTTTTCCGCATCAAGGGCAAGAGTTTGTATGAACGTCACGAACTAGATTACGTTGTTGCCGTCAATTTGGGTGACCAACCAGAAACAGTGTCGCTCCCTAGCAATGACTATAAACTAGTGCTGGGTCTTGGCGTTGATGCTCACTGCAATGTGGTGGATTCTAATGTCATTCAGCGTTCTGACAATGGCGAATTAGTGCCTCAACGCTTTGTGATTCCTGCGAAGTCTGCTGCTGTGTTGTGTCCCTACACGATTGAACGTATGGCAAGTAACTAATGGCTTTAGACCCAAATCGGTTATTAGATCCTGAACCAGATTTCATTAGATTGTTGAGTAGATTGTTTAGCGTGAGTTCGAAGGTGTAGCGGGCTACGGCGAGAACGAACGAAAAACAAGATGCCAACAAGAAAATGAAAGATGACAGGAAGTTATCTTTTCAATTTCGAATCGTACTATAACGGTCTAATGACCGATTTGGGATAAATAAGGCTCCTCCTTGTTCGATGGAATAAGGAGGAGCCTTTGTTTGATAGTGTCCAAAATTTGTGTGTAAGCTCCAAAGTTCTTATTTGGGGCTTTGTCCGAAATTGTTCGACAAGAGGAATGTCGTTTCTGTCATTGGAGAAATCTGTTTTATAACAGAGAACTTTCTCAACGGAGAAATTTAATTTCTTAACGGAGCAACAGTGTTAGTTGCTTTGTTCTTGACGAACGGGAACGTTTTCTCCCACAAATTCGTAGGTGAAGTTGGCACCGCGGTGAGAAGGGAACTGGCTGCGGTCATCAACGTCTTGTCTGTTTCTAAGGTGCTCAATGATGCGATCGTAACAGTCTTTTGCAGAAACCGCACGAACGTAGGCCGCAAAAGTAGTGTCGCGGTATTGGAATTTTTGTGTGCCTGGAATGAGAATGACGCGTTTGAAGTTAATTCTCCCTAGATACCAACCAATTCTTTCTTCTTCAAATTGAGCATTGCGACTGTCCTTCGGACGCGAGATAGGTGCGCTGTAGTTGCCCTGTGGTGAGTTCGCATTTTTGTTGTTAGCCTTAAATTCTTCGAGACTGTTGGCTGTTGTTTTGATGAGAATGAAATAAATGTTCGGACGCACCTTTTGTCGCTTGGGATAAGGGATGTCGCTGTTGATGTATGCAGTGATTTCTTCAATAAGTCGGTCGTCTACATTGATATCTTGCAGCGAAGCGAGAAAACTAAAAAGCTCATCAAGACTGTGAACTACGATTTCGTTGTCAAAATAGCGAGCGTAGATGTTCATAATTTGGGGTGATAATGTGTTATTGTGGTTGGTTTTTCTCAATGACAAAGAATATCTGCTGGATTAGAAGTCGAGTGTTGTGTAGTGCCATATAGGCTTGCGCAGATAATTGGAGAAAATGTTCTATATCATTAGAGCATATAAAGATAAAAGCGAACTGCTTTGGGCAATTCGCTTAGAGCGGAAAACGAGACTCGAACTCGCGACCCCAACCTTGGCAAGGTTGTGCTCTACCAACTGAGCTATTTCCGCAGAATGTGAAGAGGAGGAGACTCGAACTCCCACGTCGCAATTGACACTACCCCCTCAAAGTAGCGCGTCTACCAATTCCGCCACCTCTCCATTCTTTCTTTTCTTGTGTTTTGTTGTTGAGTAGGGGGAACTCAACCACAAGTTGTCGTGTTGAATCAGTGAGATTCTTGTGCCCAGAACAGGACTCGAACCTGCACGTCGTGAAACACTCGCACCTGAAACGAGCGCGTCTACCATTCCGCCACCTGGGCTTAGGAAGTGATTCAACTTGTCCAAATGTGAGCGGAAAACGAGACTCGAACTCGCGACCCCAACCTTGGCAAGGTTGTGCTCTACCAACTGAGCTATTTCCGCATTTCACTACTTGTTGTTGCCTTTTTCAAGGATTTGTAGTGGCGTTATCTCTCAAACGCAGTGCAAAGATAGGTGCTTTTTCTGAAACTAGCAAACAAATAAGCCACTTTTTTCTGTTTGTTCCTGGAATTTGAACTCATTCCTTGGCGAATGCAAGGCGAAGTTTGCAGAATTTGTGGTTTTGAATGTGGTATATGAGTAGAAAAACTGAGTGAAATTACACCTTTTTGCTTCTCATTTCAGTTTGCACAAAGGCTTCTGCTGCACTGAGCGTGTCTAATTTTCCCACATCGAGCAAATGAAGATCAGAGGAAATCGATGCTTTGAAGTTGAATTTCTGGCATTCGTTGAGATAGAAATCCATAATGGGGAACGCCTGTGGATAGATGTCAAGTGCTTCTGCCAATCGGGGAGAAACGATGTGGATGCCGGAAAAAGCAAAATGTTGCTGCGTTGCAGGTTGCAGATTGGGATAGGGAGAGCGCACTTCGTGGGTGGCGATGTTTTCCCAACCCACGAGTTGATTCTCGTTGTTAAAGAGGAGGTATCGCTGTGTTTTGCGCTCGCTCACCAAGAGGAGTGCGTCTGCTGCAGTGTCGATAGCTTCTTGGTATAATGCTGCCAAGTCGGCATTGCTCAAAATGTCGACATTGTGGATGAGAATGGGAGCGTCTGATGGGGTGAAATGTTTTAGTGCTTGTCGCAGTCCTCCTCCAGTGTTGAGCAACAAATCTCGTTCATTTGAGATGCGAACAGGGATGCCCCAATTATGTTGTGCCACATCGTCGATGATTTGTTCTGCGAAATGGTGCACATTCACCACAATCTCTGTGGCACCAGCTGCCACAAGTCGAGAGAGGGTGTGATGGAGAAGTGGTTTTCCCAAAACGGGAACCATCGCTTTAGGCATAGTGTCGGTGAGTGGGCGAAGGCGAGTGCCAAGACCAGCTGCAAAAACTAGTGCGCGCATATATGCTGTTAGTTGTTGAATCTGCTGTAAATGACAGACAAATCAATACCATTTTTTCCTCCTACCAAACGCACGCCATAAGCACCAAATGCGTAGTTCAATCGAACCAGCGTAGAGATGGGACGTTGGGTTTGGGGGTCAATGGTATTTACCACAACAGGACTTGCAGGAACAAAAGCGATGCGATTCCAATTGGGATGTGTTTTTTCCCAAGTAGCCCATTTAGCTTTGCGTGTTTCTTCAGAATCTGTAGTCAAAACTCCGGCTCCTGCATCGCGTTCGTTGCGCAAAATAGTCAGGAGGGGAGCGATGTTATTGAATTTGTAACTATGCGTCGCTTTTTGAACACTCGAGCCATATTTATCTAATGTCGCGAAAAACGAGGTGCGTCCGTCGGGTAATTGATGTTTTTGAAAGAAATGAGGTAAATCACCCACGCGCATAACCACCAAGTAGGGTGGTGCGTCCAATTGTTGTTGGTGAACTGGTTCTGCCACCGTGCGAAGGAATACTTGCGCACTATTGATGGAGTCATTGTAGTGATTTCCTGCAACAATTTCGTCTAGAGGCAGAGTCGCTTCGGTGTGGAGTCCTGTTGGCGATTTGATGTAGGTGAAACTCTGCGAATCATTGAGTAAATTCTCGGGAATTTCGTTCTCGATGCGTGACGTTTGAAGCACCTCGTCTGTAGAATTGAACACTTGCACATCTTTGATGATGCTGTCAGGATGATTTTTCAAATCAGGATGATAGCGATAATACAGATTGATGGCTAGGTGGTCAGCTTGCACCATAGCTCCTAGTCCGCCTGCGTGTTGCAGGTAGAAGCCGCCGAACACATTGTGTGCAAAAGTGTAACTGTTTTTGAAGTATTCGGGATGTTGATAGTACGCATTCACGATGCGTTGTCCAAATTCTTTTGAAAGCTTGAGGCTAAAATAGCGATAATTTGCTTTGCTTTCCACCTGCGCCTTGGGTTGTGTTTGGTCGAAGATGGAATAAGAAGCTAGTTGCTGTTCACCTCCTTTTTTCAACCATTCATTAGGGTTGAAATTGGTGGAAAGAGTGCTTTTCTCGTTTGGTGTCTTTGCAGCATCGATCTCTTGCACTTTCACTTTCATCGTGGCCAAAGAGTCTCCGATATAGTTGACATGCCAAAAAGTCAATGAACAAGAGTCTACAATCACTTCCCCGTTTTCCCCTTTCACCATTCTGTCTAGTGCAGGGAAAGGCTTTACTTCGGGAATGAAGAATTGCGCCACGAATCCGTTTGTTGTGCGGATGTTAGTGGCTGGGTCGATGATGCTTCCGAGGAAACTATTGTTGGTGCGAGCATCGATAGCCCCCGTTTCACCGTCTTTGTGGGCATTTTCACCGTTAATTGTTCGGTGATCACCTTGTCGGCTTCGGGCATAATGTCCGCGCCGAAACTCGTTGTTTCGTCTTTGCAAGCTGTGGTGAGGACTGTTGCACCAAAAACTAAGGCACAAAGAGGGAGATAAGCCTTCATAAACTATTGGTTGGTGATGATCGTTTGAGAATTATGGCACTAAAATGAGTGGATAGACAGTGCAATCTACATCTAGTTGTTGCACTTGTTCCGTAGCGTTTAGCAATCGCTTTATTGTTCGTTTTCGCCAAATACTTTTTGATAGAAAGCTTCATATTCTTCCAAAGTAGGAGTGCTGCCATTAGCTTTGAGCGTAGGCACCGCCTTTTCTTCGGCATATTGAGTGAGCGCTTCTACGTTGCCTTCTTGGATAAAACCATCGCAGTAGTGAATGGCTAACTGTTCGAGTGCGTGAGGTTGTGAGAAATCAATACCTGTTTTTGCCACGATTTCAGGAGTGGCATCGCGTAAATTCACGCACTCTGCAAAGGTTTCCGTAGGTGCGAGAGTAGGAGTGTCTTCATAGGCCGAGAACACAACTTTAGTATTGGCAAATGAAGGAGAGTCGTTGAACGCCTGTTTGATATAGAGTGGCACAATGGAAGAAATCCACCCTTGACAGTGAATTACGTCGGGCACCCAACGGAGTTTTTTTACCGTTTCGAGCACGCCACGTGCATAAAAAATAGCACGTTCTGCATTGTCTTCATATTCTTTGCCTTCTGCATCTGTGCGCATTTCGCGTTTGTGGAAGAAGTCGTCGTTGTCAATGAAGTACACCTGCATTCTTGCAGCTTGAATGGAAGCCACTTTGATGATGAGAGGGTGGTCTGTGTCATCAATGATAATGTTCATACCAGAGAGACGAATCACTTCGTGCAATTGGTTGCGACGTTCGTTGATGTTTCCCCATTTAGGCATAAAGGTGCGAATTTCGTACCCCTTTTCTTGTATGGTTTGTGGCAAGTCGCGACCGGCAGTAGCCATTTGCGATTCGGGGACATAGGGGAATATCTCTTGGGTGATGTACAGTATCTTCTTTGCGCTCATTACGGATGGTTTTGTTGGAGGTTGTCTGCAATAGTGTAGACTAATCCCATTATAATCAACCGCAAAGTTACGAAAAAAATGGGGAAGTTGTGTGATTTGCGTGTGTTTTCTTCTGCATTCTCGTGTTTTAAGCCTCGATTTGGAATACAGAAAACATTACTACGTCTATTTTGTTGATGTCTGAAGCCATTTTGTCATATTATCTAATAAGGTGGTAAATGCTTGTCCTAAATAGAGCTTCGGTTCTTTTCTATGGACGCTTACATAGAGTGGTAAGTAGCCTTCTTGATCTTCAAATGAGTGATTAGCGTCGTCAATCGCAATGGAGAAGAAGTTGAAATGCTGATTTTCAAGGAGTGTACACTCTATTCCTTTTTGGTGTTCGATATAATTAAGCAAGTTGTCGTTTTTTGCATAAGCAATAAAGATTGGACAGCGAATACTCTGCAGATATTTTTCCGGGTTATAGCGAATGGCTGCAAGTAGGCGAGCGTCGTTTTTGAGTGGTTCTATTTGACTTTTTACAAACTCTTGCTGTGTTTGTAATCCAGAGGATGAATTAAAAAAACTTGCATTCCGCTGATAAATCTTAGCTAGTTCCTTTTCCAATTTTTTTATTGCCTGCTTATCTCTTGGTTCAGAAGCTAATATGCGAGCCTTTCGGTAAATCAAGTACCTAAGGATATTACTTTCTGAATATGAGTGCCACTTAAAAAAAGGAGTGAGACGCGACATAATTTGTTCGTAATACACATACTCTCCTTTCACCCCCATAGTAGCAAGGAGTAGAAGTTGTTTTACCTCCGTGTTTCTTGATGCCTCGATAATGGCAACTGAACCTCCTTCACTATGCCCGATAACGCCCACGGGGTGTGAAGCGAAACGTTCGTCGGACTTCAGAAAGGCTAATGCATCATGTAGGTCGTTAGCTGCATCGTGCATGGTATAACGACCTTCGTGAGGCTGATTTCCTTGAAGGGTGTCAGAGTAACTGCGGTTGTCATATCTGAACGTTGTGTATCCCTTACGGTTTAAAGAATCAGACAACGCTTTAAAGAAGCCAACATAGTCCCGATTGGAAGCTTGTGGTGGCGTTACTAAGACCAAAATAGGTGATTGCTGTGGTGCTTCTGCTACTTGTGAAACAACTCCCTGAAGTTTCATTTCCCTTTGAGTATAGGGAAAGATACTTCAATTTGCCTAATTGTTTGTGCTTCAATGGGCAAAAGACTGCCTAATAATAGGCAGAAAGCGGTAAAATAATACTTCATTTCTTGATATCGAATTAGAGATTTCATAATGGATCTTTGTAGATACCTTAATTCCGCAATTAAACTGACAATTTGTTGCTTATATTCTTTTTCGTGGTATGGCAAAGATAGCGATAAAATATGAGGATATCGATAGTGTCCAAAATTTGTGTGTAAGCTCCATTGTTTTTATTTGATTTGTATTCCACCACAAAAATAAGGACTTTGGAGCTTACACACAAATTTTGGACACTATCAGAAATTTAAGCGTTCAGGACTGGTCAAACTAATTCCCTCTCGTTCACTTATCAAGTGTTTTATAGGCTGGTGCTAATGTTTACTCTGAGTGTTCTGCGGGTAGTGCAAGTGTGCTAAAATAAAGACCGCACTAAGCGGAACACTTAATGCGGTCGGGATGGAGTTTTTGTTTTGCAACAAAGAAGCGGGCATTTTTAGAGCACTCTCACGGCTTAGTGATGCTCACCTTCGAGATTGTTGCTCGTACTTTGAAAAGAAGGAGGAAAAGCGGCGGTTTAGCGCACGACTTTTCTTCGCAATCCATCGGTGGTTTCTACAAAGAGAATGTCGCCTTGTCTTTGAAGGTCGATGCGGAGATCGGTACCGTGGGCTATTTGTTCAAACAAGATTTTACCTTGCAAAGAGAACACTCTCACCAGAGCGCCAGATTTGACGCCTTTCAACACCAAGGTGGTGCCTTCCCAACGCACACTATGTTGCGTTGGATCTTGCTGAGGGCGCAGTGATGTTGGTCTTTCCACCTTGATGAGGCACTCAGCTTTCACTTCACTTCCATCTTGTGTGGCAATTGTGACAATGGCTTCACCTGCTTTGAGGGCTTTGAAACGTCCGTCTCCTAAGTGTTGGAGAATATCAGTGTTGTTCAGTGTCCATTTCAACTGTTGATTTGCCTTTTCGGGCATCACTTTAGCGGTAAGGGTGAATACATCATCCACAATTGCATTATGCTGAGTTTTGTTCGGCACCACTTGTGTAGCCATCGGATTCTTCACCCTCACGTGGCATGACGCTTTAACTCCGCTGCCATCTTGTGCAGTAGCGGTGATGGTTACTTCTCCAGCTTTCAAGGCTTTGAACTTACCTTTACCCATATTTTGGAGGATGTCGGTTTTATCCATCGTCCAAACCACCTTTTGCGCAGCTTTTTCGGGCATCACTTTAGCGGTAAGGGTGAAGATATGGTCTACAATCGCGTTGTGTTGCGTTTTATTCAGCACCACTTGTGTAGCCATCGGATTCTTCACCGTTACGTGGCATGTAGCCTTCATTTCACTGCCATCTTGTGCAGTAGCGGAGAGGGTCACTTCTCCAGCTTTCAAGGCTTTGAACTTTCCATCGCCCATGTTTTGGAGAATGTTGGTTTTATCCATTGTCCAAATCACGTTTTGTGCTGCCTTTTCGGGCATTACTTTAGCGGTAAGGGTGAAGACATCGTCCACAGTCGCGTTGTGTTGTGTTTCATTCAGCACCACTTGTGTAGCCATCGGATTCTTTACCGTTACATGGCATGTAGCCTTCACTTCGCTTTCATCTTGTGTGGTAGCAGTGATGGTCACTTCTCCAGCTTTCAAGGCTTTGAACTTGCCTTTGCCTAAATCTTGGAGGATATCAGTTTTGTCCATAGTCCAAATCACTTTTTGTGCAGCCTTTTCGGGCATTACTTTAGCGGTAAGGGTGAATACATCATCTACAATCGCGTTGTGTTGTGGTTCATTCAGCACCACTTGTGTAGCCATCGGATTCTTCACCGTTACGTGGCATGTAGCCTTTACTTCACTGCCATCTTGTGCAGTAGCGGTGATGGTTACTTCTCCTACTTTCAAGGCTTTGAACTTGCCATTACCTAAATCTTGGAGGATATCAGTTTTGTCCATCGTCCAAATCACTTTTTGTGCAGCCTTTTCGGGCATTACTTTAGCGGTAAGGGTGAAGACATCATCTACAATCGCGTTGTGTTGTGTTTCATTCAGCACCACTTGCGTAGCCTTGAGAACCTCAGGTTTCTTTTCCTTCACCCCCACGTGACAAGTTGCCTTCACTCCGCTGCCATCAAGCGCCATAGCAGTGATTGTAACTTCACCAGCTTTCAAGGCTTTGAATTGACCATTTCCGACCATATCCAGAATACCAGGTTGGCTCAAGTGCCACGTTACCTTCTGGTCTGCTTCCTTGGGTAAGATATTAGCAACTAGATTGAAGACATCGTTCACAGTCACATTGCGTTGGGTTGCATCCAGCACTACCTTTGTAGCCTTCGGTGTTTCCGGTTTAGAAGGTTGTTCGGGAGTTGGAGGAACAACAGGCTTGGTGGGGTTGTCTGGTGTTAGATTGCTTTTTCCATTCACCACCATTATTTGCGCACGAGGAGAGTCGTTTGTCCAAATCTCACGGCGTTTACCATTTTCGTCAATCTCAACGTGAACCTCGTAGCGACGTCCAGGCGTTAAGCGCTTGAGATCAATTTTGGCAACTGTTGAGCGTGGTTCTGTGCGTTGGAAGGGACGTAATGTCACATTTCCAGATTGTCCAGCTTCAATCGACTCGTTGGCTTCTGGACAAACTAAACGATAGTAAATCTTGCCATAGTAGTACTTTTGATTATTACCACGGATTTCTGTATGAATCCGCATACCAATTTCTCTCTGTTTAGTTATATCAAATACTTGTTGATTGACTTCATTGCCATTCGCCAAGAAATCAACATTGTGTACCTTAATTTTGACTTCGGGATAAGGCAAAACATCGATTTGGAAATTTTGATCTGCACCAAGAGGTATGAATTGTTTGGTCTTAGTATTGGTTGTTTCCAACACTAGTTTCACATTGTAACGTCCTGGAGCCATCGCATGAGGACCCGTGTTGTCGGAGTAATTTGTGGGAAAGTTCACAGCCACTTGTGTATCTGCCAAACGGCGGAATGACACAGTGCTATTGGCGGTGAAGGGAGCCACATAGTTTGCACCACCATTTACGGGCTCAAACGTCATTCTCAAATTGCCATGCACTTCGTCCACATTGGGATTACGTACGCCGAAGGTTATCATGGCAGGCTCTCCTACGCCTGCATAAGCGGGGAAGAGCATTTCAGGGGCTCGGCACACGGTCAAGGCACCCCCTTGAATCTCATCCGTCACCGAGACTCCGCTACTGGTCACTGCCAATTTCATGCGATTGGCATATTCAATCGGATACCACGCCTCGTATTTATCTGGATTCTTCGCCACTAGCTCACGTGAAACGGGCACCAAGAGATAGTCGCCTTGAGGAATGTCTGTAAAATCAATGTCTTCAATAGGGATATTTTGTGTCATGAAAATGGTTGTCCATTCAAAATTCCTATTGTTAGAGTTAATCAGTTTTACCGTATTCCCTTTTTGATCTATCACGGCAATGCCCACTTGTCCAGTGAAACGATAGAACTCTCCATTCATAGAATGGTAAGAACCAGAGGAAATTGTTGCATTAAAACGAGTCTTTGCGTCACCTGTTCGGGGACTAAATTCAAAAGCTGCATTCTTGCGCGCACCCAATGTGCGTTGTGGGGTGGGGAAGTCCGGGTATTGTCCATTCTTAGGGTGCGCCATCAGTACCACTTGGTTTTCCCAAAACTGCCCATTGCCCATAAACGGACCAGGAAGGGGAGTAGTGATGGTGTTAATATCATAATAGCCATCGCCTTGACCATCCCAACCAAAGTTGGCATGAATGAAGCCGCGTCGGTCATAGCCGTCATAGATGAATGCGTGTATGCCACCGCAAACCATCACAGGGTAGCCATCGGATAGCTCTTGCATGATTGCTTCACGAAATTCGTCTGCTTGCATACGATCGCGGTGTAACAAGCGAGTGGTATAACCAAATCGTTTTGCAAAGCATCGAGGGTGTATTCGATGTTGGAGGGACTGGCTTGGGTGCCGAATGTGATGCGAATGGCTTTACCCACGTCTACCAATAGACGACCAACGGCATTTACAGAACGGAAGTCTTTCATTTGCTCGCGTGTGTCCTTCATTGCCTCCCAAAGATAAGTGGGCGATGTGTCGGCTTCGTCTCCGTCACCAGCTTTGCGGACATAGAGTTTGGGACGTTGTTTAGGCCATTTGTAGAAATACAAAAATTGTGCAGCAGCGGTGGCTACACAGCCCGTGTAGGTGGGCTTCCCATTGATAACAGGGGTTTTGCTATTGTAAGGATAACTCTGCCCCCACTGAGCTGTGACAAGAGGAGTCACATAGCGTTTTAGTGATTTAGGAAGAGAAGCTGCAGGCTGTTGTCCACTGCGCACTTGACGCACTGTTTCCGTGTATTGTTGTAACAATGCGTGAACCTGTGGTGGCAAAGCATTGGCATCGCCTGTGGATAGTTTTCCATAACCCACCACTTCATTCATTTGGCTTTCCCCCTGAAACAATGACAAATCGTTGCTCCTCTTTGCTGACAAAAAGGTGGTAAGCAGGGGCTTCAGCTACAGATCTTGTGCTAATAGTAGAAGCACCAGGAGTAGGCACTGCCACTGGCTGTCTCAAGTATTGACGCGCAATGTCTGCTGCTTTCCTGATATCCACAGGATTTGCTTGAGCCGTGTACCCAACCATGCTAAGCACACTGACCGCAAATGATAGAATAAGGTGTTTATTTATCATGAGTTGATTAGTTTGATGCGTAAAAATCGGATATTATTGGAAACTACTGTTTTAAGCGATAAATTCTGTTTCCAACAACAACAATCCATAGTGGAGAGTCTCCCACATGAAGACGGGTTGTTGAGGCATTCGTACGACCGCTAGCTAATTTTCGTCCCAATAAGTCGTAGACCACAACTGGAAGTCCTACCGGTGCTTCTTCTATCAGGAGTAGCGTGTTGTTGCGATAAACTACGAGAGGGATAGTATGAGACACTATTGCTGTAGGGGCAATAACAGTAACTACGCATTTTGAGGTCATACCATCTACATCTTGTGCACGTGCGGTAATAGTAGTTTCTCCTACTTTGAGTGCGCGGAATTTGCCACCACCGAGCGACTCTATAATCTTTGAATCTGCTACTTCCCACACGATGGCACTGATGGCTCCTTTTGGGAAGGTCTTAGCGGTCAAGGTAAATTCGCTATTAAGTGGTTGCATTAAATTCGCAGGCAATTCAATGCGTGCTATATTGGGCGCAGGCACGCGCACCACGCATTTTGCTGTTACACCATCTGCATCTAATGCACGTGCGGTAATAGTAGTTTCTCCTACTTTGAGTGCGCGGAATTTGCCACCACCGAGCGACTCTATAATCTTTGAATCTGCCACTTCCCACTCGATGTCACTGGTGGCTTCTTTGGGGAAGGTCTTAGCGGCCAAGGTAAATTCGCTATTAAGTGGTTGCGTCAATGTCGCAGGCATTTTGATTCGTGCTACATTGGGAGCAGGCACGCGCACCACGCATTTTGCTGTCACACCATCTGCGTCTTGAGCGCGTGCAGTAATAGTAGTTTCTCCCACTTTGAGGGCGCGGAATTTGCCACCACCGAGCGACTCTATAATCTTTGAATCTGCTACTTCCCACAGAATTGCACTAGTTGCTTCTTGGGGAAAAGTCTTCGCGGTCAAGGTAAATTCTCTGTTGAGTGGTTGCGTCAATGTCGCAGGTATTTCGATGCGCGCCACCTTGGGAGCAGGTACACGCACCACGCATTTTGCAGTTACACCATCTGCATCTTGTGCACGTGCTGTAATAGTAGTTTCTCCTACTTTGAGTGCGCGGAATTTGCCACCACCGAGCGACTTAATAATCTTTGCATCTGCTACTTCCCAAGCGATGGCACTAGTGGCTTCTAGTGGGAATGTCTTCGCGGTCAAGGTAAATTCTCTGTTGAGTGGTTGCGTCAATGTCGCAGGTATTTCGATGCGCGCCACCTTGGGAGCAGGTACACGCACCACGCATTTTGCAGTTACACCATCTGCATCTTGTGCACGTGCTGTAATAGTAGTTTCTCCTACTTTGAGTGCGCGGAATTTGCCACCACCGAGCGACTTAATAATCTTTGCATCTGCTACTTCCCAAGCGATGGCACTAGTGGCTTCTAGTGGGAATGTCTTAGCGGTCAAGGTAAATTCTCTGTTGAGTGGTTGCGTCAATGTCGCAGGTATTTCGATGCGCGCCACATTGGGAGCAGGCACACGTACCACGCATTTTGCGATCACACCATCTGCATCTTGTGCACGTGCGGTAATAGTCGTTTCTCCTACTTTGAGTGCGCGGAATTTGCCACCGCCGAGCGATTCTACGATTTTTGCATCTGCCACTTCCCACACGATCTCACTGGTGGCTTCTTGTGGGAAAGTTTTCGCTTGCAAGGTAAATTCGCTGTTGAGTGGTTGCGTTAAATTCGCAGGCATTTCGATGCGTGCCACATTGGGAGGTGCCACAGGGTCTTGTGGGAAAGGAGTAAAGGATTCTCCCACCTCGCAACGTTCTGCATTGATAATATCTCTAGTTTCAGGATCAATGACTAACACCACAGCGTGAACCTTCGTGTCTTTCTTGATGAAGTTGAATGCTCTAGAAGTTAAGTTGGAAAAATTCCCATAATGTTGGGTGTGAACGTGGGGGACATCAAGGGGCATTTCTTGAGGAAGGCTTCCTTCGATGCCTTTGAGGATGCCGGTTGCTGCAAAAACAACGTCATTAAAGGGAAGTCCTTGCACTCTTCCGCCTGCATCATAGAAAAACTTCATTTCGGGTACACTATTTTTCCATGCAGGGTCAGCCGTTGCATTGTTGTTCTGATAAAAATTGGGATGTTTGAGGTTGTCTGCCGTCAAAACATAAGCCAGTCGATACTTGTTTTCTGGTATCGGACAACGGAAAGTGGTGATGCTGCGCACTTCTATGCCTTTTCGATGGTCTGTCCAAGCGGCTTGCACTTTGAGTTCGACTGCACTTTGTGCTCCCGATGCTTTCTCTACGTCGGTGAGCAAACCAAAGGGTTGTTCGGTGGTGCCACTGTTGCCATAATATGGAGCAACAACATGGGCACCATTGAGGATGATTTTAGGACGTCCTGGATATTTTCTGAATACGTCATAGTAATCGCCTACGTTCAATACGTCACCATCGTGCGCTGCTAGTCCGATGACACGATTAGCTGCTACTTTGTTGAGGTGTTCTAAAGAAGCAATTCCAGGAGGGCAGTTCGGACACCACATTCCAGTGAGATCTTCCACCACAGCTTTTCTCCAAACGGGGCGTGTGAGCGTGTAGCACTGACTGCTACTCATCGGGTAGACGTTGCGGTTGAATTCTCCATTGACTTTTGTGATGTTGATGGTAAAATCACCTACTCCAGGTTTACTTCCTGCTGGTACGTCAATGGTGATGTCGTCTGTGTCTTGGTATTTTAAAGGTGTGGAGAGAGAGAGTTGCTGTTCTGAACTAGTAGTTCCTTCTGAAGTGAGCGTGAAAGATATTGTTTTGACCTCTTGTCGGTTCCAATTGGTGACCAACACGTGAGCTTTTCCCTTCTGTTCAGCTACGGAGTAGACTTTGTTGGCTACGGAGCAGCTAACATTTTGTGCTTGAAGAGAAGATGCAAAGAAACCAAAGCAAGTTGTCACCGCGACAAGAAGACGTGATGTATATAAACGCTGAAGAGTGTTTTGTCTAGAAAGATTCATTGTGATTACGAGACATTTATGTCTACTGCAAAGTTAGGCATTTGTCTCGGAAACGCTGTATGTTTATAGGCATCTTTCGTCTGTTTTATGCTCTTTTGATAGAACGTTATGGGGTGTTTGTGGGAAAAGTAAGACATATGAATGAGAGAAAAAAAAACTCCCCACTGTGTAAAACAGTGGAGAGTCAAAAGATGGTTTATCCGATGTGCGAGGAGATAAAACCTCGCATTAGGATTAGTTGAACCAACGAACGTAGCAGAGGTCTTGACGAGAAGACAAGTGCTTGTTCTTGGGGTACATGCGGAAGGCTGTGCGGAACGAACCAGCCACATCGATGGCGGTCTTGAGTTCGAAGGTGTAGAGGTTGCCTTCGTTCTTCACCACTTGCATGGGGTAAGTCTTGTAGATCACATCATTGCCTGTTTCAGGGTCTTGACGCATCACTACGAGATCAATGCCGATGGCATCTTCCAAACCTTGTTCGTCTACAACGTGGCGCACGGTGAATTCGGTGTCACTCACCAAGTTGCCACCATAGAGGTTATCGCAAAGTTGAGATTCTACCACGCGGATGTTATCCCAACGCTGAGTCACTGCTTCTTTCCAAGCTGCGATTTCGCGTGCAATGCGGTTGTTGTCAGCAGAAATCACGGTGTAGCGATCGCGGAGAGGATTGTAGAAACGATCGTAGTAGTCATCAAGCTGACGCTTCATGGTGTAGTGAGGAGCGATTTGCGCGATAGAGTTCTTCACGGTCTTCACCCAACCTTCGCTGTAACCCTTAGAGGCGCTGCGGCTGTAGTAGAGAGGAATGATTTCGTTTTCGAGCAAGCTGTAGATGGTAGCAGCATCGAGTTTGTCTTGCTGACCTTGGTCTTGGTAAGTGCGCACATCGGTGAGTGCCCAACCAGCACCTTCGCGATAGCCTTCATACCACCAACCATCGAGTACAGAGAGGTTCACAACACCATTCATCAAAGCCTTTTCACCAGATGTACCAGAAGCTTCGAGAGGACGTGTTGGAGTGTTCATCCAAATGTCTACACCACTCACTAGGCGACGAGCCAACTCCATGTCGTAGTTGTCGAGGAAGATAATCTTACCAATGAACTCAGGACGTTGAGAGATGTCGTGAATGTGCTTGATGAGACCTTGACCAGCACCATCAGCAGGGTGAGCCTTACCTGCAAAGAGGAATTGCACGGGATAGTCAGGATTGTTGACGATTTTTGCCAACGATCGAGGTCAGAGAAGAGGAGGTGAGCACGCTTGTAAGTAGCGAAACGACGAGCGAAACCAATGATGAGTGCATTGGGGTTGATCTTGTCGAGGAGTGACATCACACGAGCGGGATCACCTTGGTTCTTGAGCCAGTTGTCGCGGAAACGTTCGCGGATGTAGTCGATGAGCTTCTTCTTCAAAGCCACACGAGTTTCCCAAACTTCCTTGTCAGACACCTTGTAGATGTTTTCCCAGAGAGATTGGTTGCTTTGATCCTTGATATAGCCTTCACCGAAGTACTTCTTGTGGAGGTTTTTCCACTCGCTAGCACACCAAGAAGGGTAGTGCACACCGTTGGTAACATATCCCACGTGACTTTCTTCTGGATTCACATTGTAAACCTCAGCGTATTCGTCGTGGGTGAGAATCTGGTGGTCGCGGTGAGATTCAGCAGGGAGGTAACCAGGCCAGATTTCTTGGAACATGAGCTGAGACACCTTACCGTGCAACCAGCTTACGCCGTTGACTTCTTGACAAGTCTTGCAAAGGAAGGTAGACATACAGAAGCGTTCGCCCTTATCGTTGGGGTTTTGACGACCAAGACCCATGAAGTCGTCCCAACTGATGCCAAGACGGCCAGGGAATTGACCGAGATATTTGCCGCAAAGAGCTTCATCGAAATAGTCGTGACCAGCAGGCACAGGAGTGTGTACGGTGTAGAGAGAGCTAGCACGAACGAGTTCGAGTGCTTCGTCGAAGTTCAAGCCACTTTCCACGAAGTCTGCGAGACGTTGGAGGTTAGCAAGTGCAGCGTGACCTTCGTTGCAGTGATAAACGTCTTTTTCGATGCCGAGCTTCTTGAGGGCGAGGATACCACCGATACCGAGGAGATATTCTTGCTTCATACGGTTTTCCCAGTCACCACCATAGAGAGCGTGAGTGATTTGACGGTCGAACTCAGAGTTCATCTCGTTGTCAGTGTCGAGCAGATAGAGAGGCACACGACCCACATTAACACGCCAAATGAGTGCATGAACGGTGAAAGTAGAGAAAGGCACGTCTACCACCACTTGGTTGCCGTTAGCGTCGAGCACACGTTCGATAGGCATACGGTCGAAGTCTTGTGCTTCATAGTTAGCAATCTGCTGACCGTCCATAGAGAGCGTTTGTGAGAAATAGCCATAGCGATAGAGGAAACCTACAGCGCACATGTCCACGTTAGAGTCAGAAGCCTCTTTCACATAGTCACCAGCGAGCACACCAAGACCACCTGAGTAAATCTTCACATTGTGGTTCATACCATACTCCATACAGAGATAAGCCACAGAAGCGCGCTTTGCGTTGGGCTTTTCGTCCATGTAGTCGCGGAAGAGTTTGTACACTTTTTTGATGCGTGCCAAAACTTCTTTGTCTTCGCTGAGCTCGGTGAGACGTTTATAAGAGATGCGGTTGAGGAGTTCTACGGGATTTTGATCCACGTCTTCCCAAATTTTAGCATCCAAACTACGGAAAAGGTCGAGAGCTTCTTGATTCCAGCAGAACCAGAGGTTGTGCGCAATTTCATCAAGAGGTTGGAACGCGGCAGGGATGTGGCTCTTTACAGTCACATTCTTCCAACTAGGTTGGTTGGCATTTGTGATTTTTACGTTCATTGTGTGTATGTATTGTTATTTCTTACTTGTTGAGGGCAAATTCATACGCCTTATAATAATAGGCGACAAAATTTTCCCACTGAGCTTTGTTGGCAAATTTAGCAGCATTACGACGCATTTTGTCGCGATCAGCTTTTGGAGCATTCATAAATTGCTGAATCACCTGACAGATTTCGGCTGCACACTCAAAATAGTTGTTGTCGTCGCGGTGCAACACGCTCACCCCATCGGTCAAAGTGCCAATGCGTCCGAGCACACTGTCTACCCATTGACCAAAACCACTCAAATCTGTGGTGATGCAAGGAGTCTTGAAAGCCACACTTTCCAGAGGAGTATATCCCCATGGTTCGTAATATGAGGGATAAATCGTCAAGTCGTTAGCCGTGAGCAGGTCGTAATAGTGGAGATCGAAGATACCGTCGTTTCCGTCAAGATAGCAAGGTACAAGAATAACTTTCACGTTGTTGTTCGTGCAGTCTTCAAATCCCATGCTCTTGATGAGATTAACGATGCGATCTTCGTTGAGGTTATATAAGTCGTGACTAATAATAGGCGTGTGAAGCGGAGTGGTGATAGTCTCAGCTTTTTTACCTTTCAGTTGCAAACGCTCCTGCACATCAGTGCGAGGACCCAGGAGCCAGCAAGGCACTTCAATGAGCGAAAGCACTTGTTGGTTCGTACCGCGCAATTGTTCATTGAGTTGCTTCATCGCTTCCATGTAAACATCAAAGCCTTTGCAGCGGAAGTCGTTGCGGCCAGAAGTTGAAATGATGAGCGTGTCGTTGTCAAAAGTTTGTCCAGTGAGCGCTTTTGCCACTTGGAAAATGCGTTGACGCGCTTGTCGGCGTTTGCTGGTGAAAGCCGTTCCCTTAGGCACGAAGTCCAATTCGAAACCATTGGGGAGCACCACGTCAGCAGGTTTGTCGAGGAGTTGTGCGCACTCTTTGTCCGTGAAGTCAGACACCGTGGTGAAGCAATGAGTGCGATGTGCACTCTGTTTCTCGATGCTGTGTTTTGCTTCCATCGAGAGTTCGCGAGCCATTTGGTCGCCATTGTATCCATTGAAATAGGCATACAACAATTTGTTGTTTCCTGCAATGGAGCGACCGATGCTCGTAGCGTGAGTGGTGAAGATCGTGCGCACTTCGGGACAGTTATGTTGCAAGAACAACATACCGAGACCTGACATCCATTCGTGAGCTTGGTAAATTACTTTTTTACCCACGAATGATTGTTGAACAATCACCTCGGCCACCTTGCCCGCAGCATAAGAAAACATAGAAGCCTCATCGTAATCACCATAAGCGTGAAGCGAATCCACTTGAAAGAGTTCCCATGCACGACCATAAATCTCATCTTTTTGAGCAAAGAGCGATTGAAAATTCACTAACACCGTGAGCGGTTGTCCTGGAATATCCCAGCGGCCGATGCGAACGGGTAGTCCAATGTTTTGAAGACTCTTGCTCCAATCCTTATGAAGTTTTTTATCTTCAATGAAAAGAGGATTGTTTCCATCTTGGCACAAATCGGGGCCAATGAAGATGAGGTTGTCTTGAAATTTTTGTTGCAGCGTCTTTGCGCGAGTCGAAAGCACGGTGTAGATGCCACCGACTTTATTGCATACTTCCCAGCTCGTTTCAAATACTACGTCGGGAAGTTGAGTTGTTTGATTCATGATAGGTAGTTCATTGTCTGCTGCAAATATAATAAATCCACTTATACCAAACAACAAAAAAGCGTGTATTTTGTGCTAAATGTGCTATTTCTTAGCCATTTGCACTTGCTTTTAATTCAGAGTGCAATCTGCATTTTACAGCTGGCGACTACGAAAAACACCACCCGACAATTTGTTGTCAAGTGGTGTTTGCAATTTCGTTTTTCCTTTATTGAGTCTATTGGGTTCGTGCGTAAGCACAAGGGATAACAAGCTGTAAGTGATGGTTGGTTAGTAACGGAGAATTTGTCCCGTGTGCAGCACGGGTTTGCTGCCTAAATTGTTGAAATTCGTGATATCTTCAACGGAAACTCCGATTTTGCGTGAAATGCTGTAGAGCGTATCTCCGTTTTTCACTTGGTAGAAGCCACCCACCACTTGCGATTGACTCTTCGAACGAATAGGTTCGTTGGAGATTTCTTTTTTACCAGGGTTATCCACGTGTGCCAATTCTTCGTGATGCTTAGCGCCACCCACTTGAGAGAGCAGTCCCCCTTCGCAGTCAGAACGATTGAACACAAAATAGTCTGCCGTCACGTCTTGATTCGGGAAGTCGAAAAGCAACATCGGATTGATGGCAACACCAAGGAAGCGTGTTTCAAAGTGAAGGTGCGAACCAAAGGAGCGTCCAGTGTTTCCTCCTAAACCAATGACTTGACCAGCTTTTACCACCTCACCCACTTGAGCAATGCTTTTCGACAAGTGTCCGTAGATTGTTTCGAGCCCATTTTTGTGACGAATCACCACATAGTTGCCATAGCCTGAGGCTTCATAGCCTACGATGCGCACTTTACCTTCAAAGGCAGACACGATGGTGTCGCCAGTGTAGACCTTGATGTCAAGCCCTTTGTGCACACGGCGGAAAGTAGCGCGATAACCAAAATGGGACGTAATGGTGCGGCTTGGCGTAGGCATATGGAAACCGCGCAAATCTATACGATGAGTTTCGGGAAGTTCAGTGTTGGAGTAGCAATGCACTTTGGAAGTATTCCAAGTGTTGTAGAGTTCGTTGTTTTCATAGTTCGTAAAGCTGTTTTTGCGAATCACTCGGTTAATGGTGAGTGAGTCAGCAGCTTTCAAGCGTCTGTCGATAGGTGCTTGTCGCGCTATCAAGTCTTGCGCTGCAGCAGTGACAAAACTGCATATGATGAGCGTGATGAGGAGTATATATCGAGAAAAATGACGTTTCATTGGAACGGAATAATAAGTTTCACTTCTGCAAATATATTGATTTTCAATCATCCAACCAAATTGTAACGCGATATTTAGCCTTAAAAGATGTAGACACACTGCAATCTGCAATATCCCAACGTGCAGTATTTGGAAAAAAAGTGCATATGCCAAGATATTGTAGATACTGTCTTATGGTGCATATTCTTCCATTGTTCTTTCACCCAAACAGGACTCGAAGCCGTCTTGAAGCGGTCGAGTCCTGAAGCTGTAGAGGAATATATCGATCTTGTAGACGAATACATCCATTTTGTAGATGAGTGCAATTATAATAAGCGTCTTTGGGTTGAGAAACCATCCTATGCAAACTGCACCCTAGAGCGCAGTTTACGATTAGCGCATTTGTTTTTTACCCCCAATGATGATGAGCCCATGATTGTCTTTGCCCAACACTTGACGTCCTGTCAAATCATAAGCTGGTGACGATGCATTAGTAGGCGCAAGTTGAGGAGCAGAGATTGCCGTAGGTGGGGTAACGTTGAGCAACAAGTCGGTCACCGACCCCCTGTTTTTCAGAATCTCGTTACCAGCTGCGGTACTACCAGCTGGATTGAGATCATCCCAGTCAATTTTCAAACGAAGACGATATGTTCCCTTCGTTTCTGGGAGCTTGAAAGCCGGAATCGACATTCCTGGGTTATTGTTCTTTTGTGTGGAGAGTCCGTTTTCGCCTTTCGATTTACCTTTGTAGTACGTGAAAGCCACCACTTCGGGGGAGTCAGGCGAACTAGCATCAAACTTTCCATCGTTGTTGAGATCGATGTAGACATAAGCGTGCATCCAATTTCCTTTCCATTCGGGAGCAATGGTCACCACCGAACCCACGCCCACATTGACTGGAGTAGCGGTGAGATCTGTATAAGCTTTGGGATGCTCGCCAAGTGAGAGAACAGTGGGTTGTTTCTGGGAGGGAGTCGTGAGTGTCACTTTATTCACGATGCGGTCGCCGCTTTGATTAGTGTCGCCTTCAAAAGAAATAGCGTAAGGTGGAGTGCTCACCTTGACGCGCACAATAGCAGTGTGACCACCTTCAGCCTTTACGGTCACAGTGGTTTCTCCGTCTTTAATGCCGCGCACCACTCCGTTGTCCACTTTAGCCACTGTTGGGTCAGCCACGCTCCATTCCACGCTGGTGTGAGTGGCATTCACAGGTGCAATGTCCCATACTAGCGCCTTTTCACGACCAGGAGCCACGTTCACTTCGGTGCCCGAAAGCGTGATGCCCGTCACGGCTACAGCGGGAAGGGAACTTTCACGACCATTGAAAACATAAACGCTCGATGCAGGGAATGAAAGCGTGAGTGGAGCGTCAATGTCGATAGGCGCATCTTCGTTTAGTCCTTTGAGCGCATCTTGTCGGCCGAATGCCTTCGAAAGAATGATACTACCTTTCACGTAGTTGGGAATTTCAAGAGCTTGGCGTAGCGTGGTGTGGAAGGTCGCTGCCGTTGCTGCTGGGTTGCGCAATGCGAGCGTTGCTTTTTGTCCGTTCCACGAAGCCCAACCATAAACTTCAGCGCGTGTTCCTGTCCAGGGATTGCCTCCCACCCAGTGTGCATCGGGAAGCACATCGGCATTATTCTTCTGCCAGCGAATGGCTTCTGCCAAGTCACCCCATAGACGTCCACCGCGGATGGAATTGGTCAAAGCGTAGTCGTTATACAATTCTACCATCCCCGAACCGCAAGCAAAGGCGCATCTCAATTCACGCACAATGCCGTCGTAGTCCATATTTCGACACTTGTCCGTGTGTCGAAAGGATGAAACCGTGTGTCATCAACGTGTTGATGGGACAGAGTGGTGAGTTCTTGACAAAGTTTTTGTGTACCAAAGCGTCACGATAGGTAATCCAGCGTTCGCGGTCGCTACCTTGGTTGCCTGCTTCACCATAGTCCCCTTCTTGACGCCACACAGCGTCAGTGTATTGGAACCAGAAAGGCGAAGCCCAAGTGCCCACTGTGGTGTTGAAGAAAATGTCGGGTTTGATGTTTTCGCGCACCATACGTTCCGCGCGGATAATGCCCTCTGCGTTTTCTTCTCCCACTGTGCCAGCGTCAGGTCCCACGGCCGAGAATTGTGCGCTGATGCCGTCAAACTTGAAGAATCGGAAATCATAGCCACGCTTGTTGCACAAATCGGTGATGGAGCGCGTGAATGTTTCGTAATACTTAGGATTGGAAAGTTGCATACCTCCTTTGCTCTTCCAGAAGTCGCGGCGATAGTTGCCACTTTGTCCGTAGCCACCCACAGGGCCCAACCACGCACCAATGCCCGAACCCATTTCGCGCGCTAAGGCATCCGATTTGCGGAAACCATCGGGAAAATTTGGAGAGAAGGTCCAGTCACCATAGTGGTCCCAACCATCGTCCCACACAAAGGAGTTGACTGCCGTGTGATAGGGTTCAAAAAGATTCTTTTTCCACTGACGAACCACCTCTTCGCACTGCCAATCGTGCATATTGCCCGTGTAGTTGGGGTCGTTGTTGCGATCAATGTTGAGTTCATACCAAGAAATATAGGCTGGCATAGCGCGCCAAGGCACTGCTCGTTCGCGTTCGCTGTAGGAGAGGAAAGAGCGACGCGGTTGTCCAGGCGCAACGAGACCCACCACGGCACTCACTTTCCAGTCGTCGCCAGCACGGAGCGTGGTGTTTCGGCTCCAGGTGCCGCGGAGTTTGGTTGTGGCTTGCGAAGCCAAATGCAGCGTATCGCTCTGTGCTAAGGAAAGGCGAATTTTACCCTCTGAGGTTATCTCTTCGTCCTTGTTTTGTGCATAATAGATGAGGGTGAAGTCACCAGCATAAGGCACGTTGAAACGAAACACGTTTCCTTCAGAAGCATTTCCTGTGAATCCCTTGTGATAGTCGGACGCCACCACATTGCCCGTGCCGTCCACGAGTTCTAAACCACAGAGATTTAATCGCGTGTTGCCTTTGCTGTAATTGAACTGCACAGAGAGTGTGCCGGTGGAAGAGAGTTTGAGCGAGCGTTTGATGGCTTTGACATTCGGAGCATAGTAGCCCACTTCGTTGATGCGCGAAGGCACGCGAGTGGGTTGTTTCCATTCGGTAGCCGTCCAAGCATCAGTGAGCACATCGTCAGCTGACATTTGTTGTGCACTCAAAGCGCGCGTCGTGTGTGAGGTGGAGGAAGCAGAAGCTGTGTGAGTGTCGAGACGTGGTGCGCTGCCTGGTGCCAAATCGCGCACAATGACTGGACGTCCCACACGACCAGAGAAGACAATCTCTCCGCGCGAGTTGATGCTTTCGGGTGCAGTGTCCACAAAATAGCGCAAACGATAAACACCTGTTTGGGGAATGTTGAGCGTATAGACGTTGTTTTTGTGTGCATCGCCCATCGTGCCGTAGTGGTAGTCAGAAGCCACCACCTTACCTTCGAGATTCACCACATCTACGCCCACGAGGTTCAGTTTGTGCGAGCCACCTTTGAAGGTGAAAGTGAGCGTTTGCGACCCAGCCTGCTTGAAGTTTACATATCCCTGTGCCACGGCTAGTTTGTCGGCAGGGTGTCCGCCTTTGGTGAGTGCATCGGGCACTGAAGCAGCAGTTGGGAGAACAAAATCATCGGTTTTCCACGCATCGTGAGTGAAAGGCAATTCGTCTGCTTCGCCTGTGCCCACGGAGTTGAGGCCCATAGGTGTTTCAAGTCCTGCAAAAATCTTATCGCTTAGCAGCACAGCACCTCGGGTGTTGCCCACTTTGCGCGGTGCACTGCCCGCGCTGCGTACGTCCATTTCGTAGAGCATCGGCACCACCGCAAAGAGTTTGGTGTCGCGTGCAGCCGTAAGTTTCAGTTCAGTGCGCAGATAATGGCTGCCATCGCGGAGCACGGCGCGCCAAAGCACAGTGAGATGGTCGTGGGTGAATGTCGCTTCAATGGCGTGTCCAGGCAGTTTTTCAGCCCCCTTTGTTGCCGAAGGATTGGCTGCATAATGTATTTCGCGCACATTACTAAGTTTCATTTCCGAAGCACGTACCACAGTGGAGCCATTTCCCATGCGAATTTCAAACAGTTCGCTCCCCGCGTTAAGATTCAGTTGGGGACATCCTCCGAAACGGAGTGTGCCCTCTGACTCCATGAAAGTGGCAGTGAGCAAATCGTTGCTCAGCGTGTAGTGGTTGGCAGAGTGAGCCAAGCGCGCTGTGCCGGCTTGTCGTTCTTGTGGGAAAATGACTTGTTGTGCCAGAGTAGCAGCTGGAGTACCCAAACCGAGGGTGAGAAAAGCTGCACCGAGCAATCGTGTTGCGGAATGAAGTATCATAGGCTAGTGCGAATGGTTGTTTTTTTACTCAGGGTGGCAGTTGAATGATGGTATTATGTAGGTTCGTTTTGCCAAGCTGAGTTGATAAAATAGGTTTGCAACGCAAAATTAGTGATTTTCTTTGAACTGAATATATACAATCCGTGAAAAAATAGTAGAGTACTTTGTTTTTCCTGCAAAAAGCTGAGTTATTGTCGGGTACAATCTTGTTGAAAGATTGAATTGTGACAAATGTTTGCAGCGGTTGATGAGAAATATGTAGGAGTGGCATTCGCCGTGAAAGTGGAATGAAAGAGAAACTGCGCTGGATATTTGTTTCGCGTCCCCTTATAAGTATATGGGTCGATATAGCCTCAAAGAGGGAAAATATCGCAGAAAAGTGACGAAAAAAGTTTTGTGAGCCTTGGAATTGCTAGTTCTGCTTTGCGAAATTCCGGTGATGAGGTGTGTGAAACGCTTCTAGATTCAAAGGCAAGAGGATTGAAGGCGCGCAAAGTACGGAAAGTGTGAGGTCGCTAATATGCAACTCAAACGCAACTCAAGCGCAGCGGATATTGCGTGCATACGTTCGAGTTTTCTCGTGCGTACGTGTGTACGCGCAAGTACGCACGCCTTCCAACAGCAATTTAGTTTTTTTGCTGTCACAAGTGTCACAGTCAATCAAAAACGAGGGAAGGGTAGCTCAACTCGTTTTGAAGGAGATAATGCATCGCGTGAAGTAGTGGAAACGAGAAGAAGATGAAACGAATCTTAAAACTTAGAGGAATCTATTGATAATTAGTGTTTTAATCGAAAATTGTGACACTTGTGACAGCAAAAAGGATGAAACTCCTGTTATGTGTGCGTACGCGCGAGAGTGAAAGAGGAAATAATTGATATTTTGCATTTTATAACTAAATGGTTGAGGTGCGCCGTCTATGAGGTGTGCATTGAGCTGCAAAAAAGTATTTTGGGAAATCGACGTGTCGTTTTAAAAAAGTGACGGGTTGTTTTGTTGAAACCGACGTGTCGTTTTAAAAAAGTGACAGGTCGTTTTGTTGAAACCGACGGGTTATTTTTCTTCCATCGATGGGTTGTTTCTGAAGAAATTAGATGCTGCACAAATTGGGGATAATGTGAAAACAAAGCGGAGAATGATGGACTATTGGCAAGATAATTGTCTAGTCGTAAAGAAATTTGTAACTTTGCGGATAAAATGTGGCCGAGTGGCTTCAACGAACAACAGTGGAATGATTTCAGTAGAACACCTCAAAGTAGAATTTTCCGCCAAAGCTCTCTTCGAAGATGTGAGTTTTGTGGTGAATAAGCGCGACCGCATTGCATTGGTCGGCAAGAACGGTGCTGGCAAAAGCACGATGCTCAAAATCATAGCCGGTATGCAGCAACCCACAGACGGGCGAGTGGCCGTGCAGCGTGAGGTGAGTGTGGGCTATTTGCCGCAAGTGATGGTGCTCAGCGATGACACCACGGTGGTGGCAGAAGTGGAAAAAGCCTTTGCGCATCTCCACGAACTTCGCGATCATGTGGCGCAACTCAACCGCGAATTGATGGAACGCAGCGACTACGAAACACCAGAATATATGGAGTTGGTAGAAGCTTTCAGTCGTGAAAATGACCGCTTGCAAATGATGGGCGCGCAAAATTATCATGCTGAAATAGAGCGCACCCTCTCAGGGCTTGGTTTTCTGCGGAGCGACTTTGAGCGTCCCACGCAAGAGTTTTCGGGAGGATGGCGTATGCGCATCGAATTGGCAAAACTCCTGTTGGCGCGTCACGATGTGTTGCTCCTCGACGAGCCTACCAACCACCTCGACATTGAGAGCATCCGCTGGTTAGAGCAGTTTTTGGCACACAGTGGCTGTGCGGTGATGTTGGTGAGCCACGACCGCGCTTTCATCAACAATGTGACCAACCGCACCCTCGAAATTTCTTGTGGCAAAGTGGTGGACTATCGTGTGGCATATGATGAGTATGTGCAACTGCGTGCAGAACGCAGAGAGAGTCAGCTCCGCGCCTATGAAAATCAGCAGAAAGAAATTGCAGATTTGAAAGATTTCATTGAGCGTTTTCGCTACAAACCCACCAAAGCGGTGCAGGTGCAAAGCCGCATCAAGCAGTTGGAGAAAATTGTGCCCATTGAGATTGACGAAATCGACACTTCGCGCCTTCATCTCAAATTCCCTCCTTGCAGTCGAAGCGGAGATTATCCCGTGATTTGCGAGGATGTGGAGAAACACTATGGCGAGCACGTGGTGTTCGACCAAGTGAACCTCACCATCAAGCGCGGTGAAAAAGTGGCTTTCGTGGGTAAGAACGGCGAAGGAAAATCTACGCTGGTGAAGTGCATCATGGAGGAGATTTCTCACGGTGGAGTGTTGAAAATTGGTCACAATGTCCAGTTGGGCTATTATGCGCAAAACCAAGCACAGCTTTTGGACGATGAGCTGACCGTGTTCGACACCATCGACCATGTGGCAAAGGGCGATATTCGCTTGAAAATACGCGACATCCTCGGAGCCTTTATGTTTGGCGGTGAAGCTTCGGAGAAGAAAGTGAAAGTGTTGTCGGGCGGAGAGCGCAGTCGTTTGGCAATGATCAAACTTCTCCTCGAACCTGTCAATCTACTCATCTTGGACGAACCTACCAACCACTTGGATCTTCGCACAAAAGACGTGTTGAAAGAAGCTATTCTGGCGTTTGACGGCACGGTGATTGTGGTGAGTCACGACCGCGAGTTTCTTGATGGTTTGGTGACCAAGGTCTATGAATTTGCTGGTGGTCGCGTGCGAGAACATCTAGGCGGCATCTATGATTTTTTGCGACAAAAAGAAATCACCAGTTTGGATGAGATTGGCACGCAACTTTCTAACAACGGCACCTCTCCCTCTGCCGCCAGTGTTGCGACCGCTACTAATAATGCACCTTCTGAAGGAGCGTTGAGTTATGCCGAACAGAAGGAAGTGGCGAAGCAACGTCGAAATTGGAACAAACCGTCAAGGAGGCGGAGAAGAACATCGAACAGCTCGAAGCCAAAATATCTGAAGTGGAAGAGCAACTTTCCACTCCCGAAGGGGCAGCGAATGTGGACTTGTTTACCCAGCACGGTGAGCTCCGCAAACAGCTCGCAGCCGCTGAAGAAGTGTGGAGCGAAGCTGTGGAGGCTTTGGGAGAATAAGCCGAAAGGATTTTGCAAGCAATGCACTTGTCGCTTGAAACTTTCGTGTGAGGATTCACTACGATTGCTCTATAATCACAAAAAGAATAAAACAATATAACATCTGATATATGCAACTCAAACACGTTTTGCTCTCAGCAGGATTGCTAGCCACTTCGGTTTGTGCACAAACCACACTGAAGGGGTACGACAAAGCAAATATGGATGCTGCAGTGCGTCCTGGTACAGACTTCTACGAATATGCGGCTGGCGGCTGGATGAAAGCGCATCCTCTCACTAGCGAACACTCCGAGTACGGACAGTTTCACGCACTCGATGAAGTGAATCGTGAGCGCATCCGCACGCTCATTGAAGAACTCTCTCAAAGAAGGCCGAAGATGGCACTTTGGCTCAAAAGATTGGCGGTCTGTATCGTTTGGCAATGGACAGTGTGCGACTGAACCGCGAGGGCGCAACCCCTTTGAAGTCGGTGTTGGCTACGGTGAATGGTGCAAAGGACAAACGCGAACTCTTTATGACCGTGGCGCGTTTGACACGTTTAGGGGTGTCGCCTTTCTTTGAAGTGGGCGTGTCGGCCGACCTCAAAAATGCTAAGCTGAATCTGGTGCAAATCAACCAAGGTGGCCTTACGCTTGGCGATCGCGACTATTATCTCAATGATGATGCGGAGACGGTGAAAGTTCGCGAGGGTTACAAGAAATATATCCAGCAACTTTTTCAACTTGTAGGCTATTCTGCTGCCGATGCTGCGAAGAAGATGGAAGATGTGCTTGCCATCGAAACACGCATTGCAAAGGTTTCGTTTTCTGCCACGGAACAACGCGACATTGAAGGCAACTATCACAAGATGAGTTATGACGATTTGTTGCGCGATTTCCCTGGCATTGATTGGAATGCTTATCTTTTGATGCAGAATTTTCCCGCTGTCACAGAAGTTTCTGTCAATCAACTCCAACCCATTCACGAAGTGGAAAAGTTGTGGAGTGAGAGTAACATCGAAGCGTTGAAGAACTACGTTGAGTTTTTTGTCATTGATGATGCTTCTAATGCCTTGAGCGATGATTTCCGCCGTGCAAACTTTGATTTTTATGGCAAAGTGATGTCGGGTTCAGAACAAGACCGTCCTCGATGGAAACGTGCAGTGGGTACTGTGGAAGGTGTGCTGGGCATGGCAGTCGGCAAAATGTATGTGGAACGCTATTTCCCCGAACAGTCTAAACAGCGTATGCTTCAGTTGGTGAAGAACCTTCAAGTGGCACTTGGCGAACGCATCCAAGAACAAAAGTGGATGGGAGCTGCCACAAAGGCTGAGGCGCAAAACAAACTCAATAGTTTCTATGTCAAAATCGGATATCCCGACAAATGGCGCAGTTATGATGGTTTGCACATTGACGAGTCTCTATCATTCTATGAAAATTTGCAACGCGCTGCTGCCTTTGCCAACGACGACGAAGTGCAACGCAAAGTCAACAAGCCCGTGGATCGCGATGAATGGGGAATGACACCTCAAACTATCAACGCTTATTATGATCCCACAACCAACGAGATTTGTTTCCCCGCTGGCATTCTCCAACCTCCTTTCTTCACAGCAGATGGCGATGATGCCATCAATTATGGAGCTATCGGTGTGGTGATTGGTCACGAAATGACGCACGGTTTTGACGACCAAGGCGCACAGTTTGACAAGGAAGGTAATTTGCGCAACTGGTGGACCGAACAAGACAAAAAGAATTTTGAGCAACGCACACAGCGTATGGTTCGCACCTTTAATGCTGTAGAAGTTTTGCCTGGCGTGCATGTGAATGGCGCCCTCACTTGTGGTGAAAACATTGCAGACCATGGCGGCATCAAAATAGCCTATCAAGCGTTCCAAAAAGCACAAGCGCAAAATCCTTCGACTGTGAACGATGGTTTCACTCCCGAACAGCGTTTCTTCCTCGCTTATTCTTTGGTGTGGGCAGGCAATGCGCGCCCCGAAGCCTTGCGCAATCGTGTGCGCACTGACCCTCACTCTCCTGGTCGTTGGCGCGTGAATGCGGCTTTACCCCAAATAGACGCGTGGTATAAGGCTTTCAACATCAAGAAGGGCGACAAACTCTTCACTCCCAAAGCTAAGCGCGTGGATGTGTGGTAAGGCTTTTACGAATTCATTGACTTGTTGGCTTTGCCAATAGGTTTAATAAGGTGGTCAGCGCACTCCTTTGTGGCTGACTGCCTTTTTCTTTTTTCTTCAGATTTTGTTGCGATGCTCTACGTCAATAGTCAGATTCCCGCCATTGAAAGTTTGGCACGTTTAGGTTTTTCCCTCTGTGTGGGGCAAGAACCTACTTTACCCACCGTGGGTTTGCTCAATCTTATGCCGCAAAAGCCGGAAACGGAGTTCGACTTCTGTAAGATGCTCTCTGTGGCTAACTTAGATGTTAATTTGGTGTTGCTGAAAATTCCTCATCAACACTACAAAACTACGCCGCAGGCTTATGTGGATGCGCATTATGTGGATTTGTTCCCTCGATGGCTGAGGCTTCGGAGGGTGCGCTTGCGTGTGGTTGTGGTGAAAAGCAGTTGCCGAGTATTGATGGGCTCATTGTCACTGGGGCTCCTTTGGAGCAGATGCCCTTTGAAGAGGTGCGCTATTGGAAGGAGCTTCAAGACATTTGGGATTGGACAGCGTATTGTGGCATTCCCACACTCAATATCTGTTGGGCTGCGCAAGCTGCACTCCATCATTTCTATGGATGGGGAAAGCGTGCACTTTCCGAAAAATGTTTTGGCATTTTCGCGCAGCGCAATCTTGTTCCGCAGCATCCTTTGCTCCGCGGACTTGGCGAAAGATTTCCTATGCCGCATAGTAGACACACCGAAGTTTATTGGGGAGATACTGACGCTGAAGCCACTTTGCAGGGTGGTGATACGCAATTTCTGCCCGAAGGGTTGGAGGTGCTGGCCGACAGTGAAGTGGGGCAGAGCATTCTCTACGATGCCGCCCGGCAGCAAACTTTTGTGACCGGTCATTTGGAATATAGAGCCGACACTCTCGACGGAGAATACCGCCGTGATCAGGCAAAGGGGTTGCCCATTGCTCCCCCTCTCCACTATTATATAGAGGATAATCCTGAGAAGGGTATCGACTTTTCGTGGGAAGAAACAGCTTTGTTGTTCTACCGCAATTGGTTGGTGACTCATTTGGGAAACTCTATGTGCTAGGAGGATTTCCCTTGCTCTGGGGCAAATCAGGGCTACGTATTTGGCAAAGCGAGGAAGAATGAGTAACTTTGCACAAACATCACATTTAGACTATCGCAGCATAATATAGACACTTTATGATATCAGTAGACGGACTCACCGTAGAATTTGGGGGTACAACCCTTTTCAAAGATATTTCTTTTCAAATCAATGAGAAAGACCGCATCGCTTTGATGGGGAAAAACGGAGCGGGAAAAAGTACGCTCTTGAAAATTCTTGCTGGTGAACGACAACCCACGAAGGGTAGGGTGAGCGCGCCAAAGGATTCTGTTATTGCTTACCTGCCGCAGCACTTGCTCACCGAAGATGGACGCACCGTTTTCGAAGAAGCTTGTTTGCCTTTTGAACATCTCAAGGAGATGGAGGGGGAAATTGAGCAACTGAACCAGGAGTTGATGACGCGCACTGACTATGAGAGCGAAGAGTATATGGCTCTCATTGAAAAAGTGGCTGCGATGAGCGAGAAGTTTTATGCCATCGACCTCACACACTTTGAAGAAGATGTGGAGAAAATGTTGCTGGGATTGGGTTTTGAACGCACTGATTTCCAACGTCCCACTAGTGACTTCTCTGGAGGATGGCGTATGCGCATCGAATTGGCGAAATTGCTTTTGCAAAATCCTGATGTGCTCTTGCTCGATGAGCCGACCAACCACTTGGACATTGAGAGTATTGGTTGGTTGGAAAACTTCATTATGACTTCGGGTAAGCGGTGGTGGTGATCAGTCACGACCGTAAGTTTGTGGACAACATCACTACGCGCACGATTGAGATAACTCTGGGACGTATCTACGACTATAAGGCTGGATATTCGCAATATCTCGAATTGCGTAAGGAACGCCGCGAGCAACAACAGAAACAATATGACGATCAGCAAAAGATGATTGCTGAAACGAAATTGTATATCGAGCGATTCAAGGGCACTTATTCCAAAACAAACCAGGTGCAGAGTCGCGTGCGTATGCTTGAAAAACTGGAATTGGTGGAAGTGGACGAAGAAGATACTTCGCGTCTGCGCTTGAAATTCCCTCCTTCTCCACGTTCGGGCAGTTATCCTGTGACGATGGATGCTGTGGGCAAGACCTATGGCGACCACGTGGTGTTCCAAAACGCTTCGCTCATGGTGGAGCGTGGCGACAAAGTGGCTTTTGTGGGACGAAACGGTGAAGGTAAATCTACTCTCGTGAAATGTATCATGGGACAACTTGAACACGAAGGTACGCTGACGCTGGGACATAACGTGCAAATTGGCTATTTTGCGCAAAACCAAGCCACTTTGTTGGACGGAGAAATCACTGTTTACGACACAATCGACAGTGTGGCAAAGGGAGATATTCGTTTGAAAATCCGTGACTTGCTCGGTGCTTTCATGTTTGGAGGTGAAGAAGGAACAAAGAAGGTGAAGGTGCTTTCGGGTGGTGAGCGCACGCGTTTGGCAATTCTCAAACTCTTGCTCGAACCGTTCAATTTGCTGATTCTCGACGAACCGACTAACCACCTCGATTTGCGCACGAAAGATGTGCTCAAACAAGCTTTACAAGATTTTGATGGCACACTAATTGTGGTGAGTCACGACCGTGACTTCCTTGATGGACTGGTGACAAAAGTCTATGAGTTTGGTGGAGGAAAAGTGAAGGAACACCTCGGAGGTATTTATGATTTCCTCGAAACAAAACGACTTGAAAATCTTCAAGAACTGGAGCGCAAGTCTTAATGTCCTTTGATATGTCTAAAGCTGATTTGACTTCCACTTACGATTTACTCTTTTCATTGTTGAGAAGTGCCTTGTTTGGGGATACTTGTCCCGCTGAAATAGACAATTTCGCTGCGCTGCTTCGTGAAGCACAGCGACAAACTGTTGATGGGCTTCTCTCTATGCCTTGCCTCAACTGTCGGTTTGTGAAGCGGAACGTCCGCTTCTGAAGCAATGGATTGGGGGACTTTTGCCGTTGGAAATGGTTAATCGTCAAATGAATCAAGTGGTGGTGGAATTGGCACGCGCCTTTGATGCTGTTCACCTTCGATATGTTCTGTTGAAAGGTCAGTCGTGTGCTGCGGTTTATCCTCGACCTCTCTTGCGCCGTGCAGGAGATATTGACCTATACATTGCGCCACAGCATTTTGAAGAAGCAAAATATATATTGCAAAATCTTGGCTGTGTGTTTGACCATCAAACACTTCTGCACGAGGTTTTTGATAGAAATGGCATCAATGTAGAATTGCATCGTGCACTTCAGCCGATGCAATGGCCACCTGCAGTGCAACATTTGAAACAGATGATGCACAAGGAGGTAGACACCGTGGGGGAATGGCAACATTTTGTGAAAATTGATGGCTACAATGTTCCTATCCTTCCTCCGCATCTCAATGTTGTTTTGCTCACAGCGCACATTATGGTGCATGCCACCCATCTCGGCATTGGTTTGCGCCAACTCGTGGATTGGGGGATGGTGCTGACTACTTATGGTCATCGTTTGGACAGAGCATTATTGAAAAATGCACTCTCTCAACTCCATCTCACACGTTTTTACCGCATATTGTCTGCTTTCTCTGTGGAATATCTAGGCTTCGCTGCGCATCATTTTGATCTGTCGCTTCTGGAGAAAACTAATTCCACGAGTGTTATTGCTGCACCAGCCACTGACTCTTCTTCCTCCTCTTCAGCTTCTTCTTTGGTTCCATCTTCGGATTCTTCTGCGTATTCGTCTTCTTCTATAGCTTCTTCTTCGGACTCTTCTACATATTCGCCTTCTTCATCAAACTTGAAGTATCCTTATGACAGTTTTGACGCGCTTCGTGCAAATCTCTTTTGAAGTGGAGCATCAAGGTGGGAAATCACGCAATGTTTGGTTCTTCCTTTTCTCGAAATGGAGGTTTTCTGGCGCATAGTTGTATTTATTTCTACAATATGTTGCAGCATTTTTGGTGGATTCCCACTGAATATCTCGGCATTCCTTGGTATATGCTGCGCAGAGCCTTGTACCGTCTGTCGCTTATAAAACACCCATAGAGAAAAGTTCCATCAAGTCTGCCTGCAATTTGAACTATACGCTGTTTTTGTAGAAATATTTGCTTGTTCAAAAAAAAACACTAATTTTGCACTGTTCATATATTAGTCAAATTGCTTATGAATAAGATACCGTTATGAAAACATCTCTCGTTGCGACAAGCTAAGCATACAGGATCACTCAAGTCATATGCAATAATACATAAGGCTTAGCAGTATGTTTAGGTGAAAACCTTAGATTATAAACACTTATGGAAGTCTACAAAATATATATATCAGAAACATTCGTGTAGATTAATAGTCTTTTGTCGACTTCTTGTACATTATACTTTCAAATGAAATATTTTTTCTCCCTCGTATTATTCCTATTATATAGTACAGCTCTATTCGCACAGCAAAAAGAAAGTATAGACAGTATCTATATACATGGACGTGTGGTCGAAGCCCTGAGCTTGCAACCGCTTGAGCATGCTGAAATCGTCGCCGTAGATGTCAAGGGCGACACCGTCTCGCGCACCCGAAGCGTCGATTACTATAAGCTCTATAATGTGGATAGTAATGGCGATGTGCTCATTGAGTTTAGTCTTGGCATTCCTACCGCAGGCAATTACACGCTTATCATAAGCAAGGCTAGATTTATGACGCTGCAACACCCGATTGTCGTTCCAGAGAAAAAGAACGGGAAGCGAGTGACGCTCTTTGAAGTGGGGGGATTTACCATTAGAACGCGGTATCAACCTCAAAGAAGCCACGGTGCGCGCTTCCAAGATTATGATGCTGGTCAAAGGAGACACGGTTATCTACAATGCCGATGCCTTTCAGTTGGCAGAAGGATCGTTGTTAGATAAACTCATTGAACAGCTCCCTGGTGTGAGTTTGCATAGTGGCGGACAAATCATGGTGAATGGCGAATTTGTCAGCAGTCTGCTCATCGATGGCAAGGACTTCTTCAATGGTGATGCCACTGTGGCATTGCGCAACCTCCCCGCCTATGCCGTGAACAAGGTGAAGGTGTATCGCAAAGAGGCTGAAGATAGCTACTTAATGGCGGCTGATTCAACGACGAAGGCGCAAATCCTTTGGTGATGGATGTGCGCTTGAAAAAAGAGTTTCACGAGCGCTGGCTGAGCAACGTGGACGCTGGTGGTGGTACGCACCACCGCTACAATGTACGTGGTTTTGGCATGCGCACGAACGACATTTCACGACTTTCGGTCTATGGACGTTTGAACAACGTGGGAGACATGCAACGTCCCACTGAGAGTGATGCGTGGAGCATTGAAGACTTCTCCACACAACCTCTGACCGACCAAGAAGGTGGTGCTGATTTCCACTGGACTTCCCGCCGAACAAAAACTTATTTTACCGCTTCCGTGAAAGGCGGCCAGCAGTGGGAAACGATAGGGAATACGGCGATACAGCGCAATTTTCTCACAGATGGCACAACGACCAACAGCATGCACGCTACCACAGGAGAGTCGGAGCGACGACACTTTGAATACAATGGTCGCTTAGTTCTACCACTTCGCAATACATTCATTGAGGTGGCGTCCTTGCTCAATTATCACAAAGAGAATGACGATGCGCTGACGCATGGAGCGATAACCACCTCCGCGCTCGTTCCCTCGCTCTCCCTGTTCGACTCCTTGCGCCTTCCCAGCTATGCAACTTTGTTGATGAGCGACACGCGTAGCAAGAGTTATCACGCTTCTCACCAGTTGGAGGCGGCACTTGGTCTGAAGGTGAAGTTCGTGTCGCCTTGGACGGGCAACGGTATCACGCTGCGTGCCGATGGTAGTTTCGCTGATGGAAAAACACGCAGTGGGGAAGACTTGGACCGCTTCACCCCCGATGCACAGTTTAATCTGCTAGAGATGAAAATGGCAACGCTTCCGACGCAGACTTACAATCTCGGTACAGGCATTGACTACGAGATACGTTGGAGAGCATGGCAGTGGACGTTGTCGTATGGCTTTTCGCACACCAACAATGAACGTAGCCGTGATGTCTTTGTAGCTGAAGCGTTGGGTGGAACAGCTTTGCCAGCGATGACGATGGATGCGATTAACTCCTATCGCTATGCCGACCATAACAACAAGCATGAGGTGCGCAGCGAATGGCGGACTTGGATCAATAAGCATGCCTTGACGCTTCGCCTCCCTCTCAGCTTTGAACACGCCACGGCTCACGATAGTCGTACCACTTCCGTGCATCCGCATTACACATTCTTCCAGCCGTCCTTCACTTGGCTCTCACCTTGGGGCTTACATCTTCATTATCACCTCAGCCAAAAGGCCCCAGAGCTTTCGCAACTCTTCAGTTTGACTGATAGTTACGACACGCAAATGCGCTATCAAGGCAATCCTCATCTCAAAGCCTCGTTGACTCACAACGTAGAACTCAACTACTCGGGGCGTGCGCAACGACACGCACAGTCGTGGTACGCGAACGGACACTGGAGCGCAGAGCGCAACAAAATCGTCTGGGCGAGTATTCTCGATATGGCAACAGGTAGTTATACATTTACCCCCGAAAATGTCAGTGGCGACTACCTCTTGGGCTTCAATGGAGGTTATAGTTGCAATCTTGGCGCGGACAATTGCTGGGCGTTTAGCACAACAGCGGAGGGCACGTGGCAACAGCAACATTTCCTTGCGACGACACTTGGCACTCATCCTCTTCCTGCTGTGCTTAATTACGTCAATTCGTTCAACACGAAGATGAATGCTCGTCTCACACGGCGGATTCAAACGCTGCAAGCTGCGCTCAAAGCAGGAATCTATCACCTCAGCGCAAAAGCCCAAGGCGGAACGCCTCTCCAAGGCACGGACTGGACAACGGGCGTGGTGCTGACCTACAATCTTCCCCTCGGATTCCAAGTCAGTTTGGACTTCACCTTCTTTCTGCGCTCAGGTTATGAAAACACGCAGGTGCGCCGTTTCACCAATCTATGGAACTCATCGTTGAGCAAATCTTTCGGCAAGCACTGCTCTGTGCGCCTTGAGGCCTACGATCTGCTCCGTCAGTTGCACAACACGGAGCGTCTCCTCACCGCCACATATTGGCAGGAAACCACCCAACTGACCATCCCGCGCTACCTGATGTTGCATCTTGCGTGGCAATTTTAACCTCAATCGGTCATTAGCCCGTTATAGTGATGTCTGTTATGGAGAGAAGATAACTTCCTATCATCTTTCATTCTCTTGTTGGCATCTTGTTTTTCGTTCTGATAAAATAAGGCTGAAACCCTCTTGCAGGATTTCAGCCTATTTTGTTACTTTGCAAATTGAAAAATCACTAGCAATATAAGCATAGTGTACATTTTACCAGACAGCAATATCTGAAAATCTAGAATCAGAATCGGCGTTTGGGAACATACGTGCGTGTTCCGTTGTTGTTATAGTAGAATTGACCACCTCTTGAGCCTTGATAGATGGTACGTCCTGAACCATAGTTGTAGGCACCAGAAGAATAGTCTCGTTCGATGTTCTTTTTTCTAGAACGTTGCCCTATACAATAAATCTTGGAAAATTCATTTATAACGCGTTATTTTGTTGAAAATGACGTGTTGTTTTGTTGGAAACGACGTGTTGTTTTGTTGAAAACGACGTGTTGTTTTGTTGAAAATGACGTGTTGTTTTGTTGGAAACGACGTGTTGTTTTGTTGGAAACGACGTGTTGTTTTTCTCATACGATGGGAGGAACAGAAAAGAACAAGAGGAGAGTTGAGAAAGCAGATAGGAGAGAAGGAATACTTGAATCAAGAAATGAATTTGTGAAAATATCTATAATACCCCCCTCTCGCGCGTACGCGTACGCGCGCACCAACAGGAGATTTATCTTTTTTGCTGTCACAAGTGTCACAGGTTTATATGTAAGTTACTATGATACAGTGTTTTATTATGTTCTTATGGACGAATTTTAACAATTCGTGTACTCGTGTCTTCAAAAATCGTGATTAGCAACAGAGAAAACAATGATTTTTCTTCCTTCCTTTTCCTGCATTTTCGCCAACTTGTCTTCCCACTTCTGTTCCTTGTGTGACACTTGTGACAGCAAAAAAACAACATCGCTGTTGGAATGCGCGCGCTACGCATACGCGCGAGAAAACTTCATCCTCAACCTGCCTTCCTATTGACCGATTAAGGATATATGGGTATTTTGCTATGTCAATATTCCATATTTGATATATTGAAAGAAAATAATGCACTTTTCTCCGATTTTTTCCCTCTTGGGGGCAATATCTCTCCATATACTTATAGGGAGGTGCGAAAAAAGTGTCCTGCGCAGTTCCTCTTTTATTTTACGGCGAAAGCCAATCCATCAAATATATTCCCCGTTATGCTTATTCTGACATTACTACTTTGTTGTCACCTTCTCGTCTTTGCTCTGTGCCAGGAAGCAAATAGAAGACGAGGGCAAAAGAGGGGCAAAAGAAAAGGCCGCATCAAAACACGGAGCTTTGACACGGCCTTTCAGAGCGAAACGTCTTTAGAAAGACGCTGTGCCGAGGTTGCGGTCGATGAGCAGACCGTCTACGGCTTTGAGGTTGAATTTACCAGCTTTCTTTGCCACGAACTTGATGGTGAAGAGTTCGGGATTGCCTTCTTCGAGGAGGAAGTTGTTGCCACGATTCACAAAAGTGGGGTAGAGTGCTTTCTGTCCCGAAGTGTGCAGACGGTCGTAGGTGAGATTCACCATATCCTTCATGCCTTTGAGCGTGATGCCTTTGTATTCGAGTTCATCCGCTTTATAGGGGAGACCGAAGGAGAGGGCATTCACATAGTGGAGATCTTTACCCGAAACCTTGATTTCCACAACATCTCCAGCCTTGTAGGTCTTCACGTTGGGAGTCAGCACGAGTTGTCCGCGCACCTTGTCGGAAGAATTGCGCACACCGCCGTCGAGTTCCACACCCACGCAGGAGATGTCGTAGGCATCAATCAAACCGTTGTTGTTGATGTCGCCAATAGCAACATAGTCGAAGTCACCATCGCCACGGCGCAAACCGGTGTAGTTCATGTAGGAAGTCAAGTCGTTTTCGTCCACGCGCTTGTCGCGGTTGATGTCGCCTTGCATCACACCTTCCGTTCCTGGACGGCGATAGACGTAGATTTCACGACCCGAACCGAAGTTGCCAACGGCTTTGTCTACATTCAATTTGACGTAGCGCGCAGCAGTGGTTTCGTTGAATTTCACGGTCTTGGTAGTGGCATCCTTTTCCCAGTTGAAGGCAACGGGAGTCGACCAGTTTTGACGGTCGGTGGAGAGCGCATACGAACCAGAAAGGATGGTGCCGTTGCCTGCGTCTTCGCGAGGAATGTATTCCATACGCTCAAGTTGGTTTACGCTTCTCAAATCGACAATCATTTCAAAAGGTGTCGCTTGCTGGTTGCTCCAGGAAGTGTGCCAAATGGTCTTCAAATCACGGTCGAAGAGTTTGTCCGTGCCTTGTCCACCTTGGTTTTGCACCGAAGTAGTGGCTTTCACGCCTTTGACAGCCCATTCGAGCGGATCTTTCACCGTAGAGAGTTGGAAATCTGTCCAAGCACTTGCGCCATCGGCATTGACGGCACGCACGCGGAAGGAGTAGTTGGTGACGGGTGCCAAATCGTCGAAGAGATGATTCAAAGCGCGGATGGTGGAATAAATCTGACCATCGTGTTCCACTTCGTAGTAGTCGGCATTATCCACGGCATCCCACGCAGGTTGGAGCGTGTAAGCCTGTGCCTTGCTTTGTTGCTTATTGAATTGAGGAGCAGCAAGTTTGCCGTGGTGCACGAGAAGGCGATTGGGGGTCTTAAACTCAAAACCTTTCACCGTAACACTCACCGCGTTTTCTGTGACATCGGTGGCAGCAAGTTTCACGAGTACTTGAGGATTCTTGATGACTTCGCCCACACTCTCTTCTCCAGCGCGCACCCAGCGGTTGAGATTGGGCTTCGCATCGTAGAACCACACGTTGGTGCCTTGTTCAAACTCCTCGCGTGTGCTCACTTGGGTGAGTTTCACCTTAGCATCACCCACCGTGGCAGTGAGTTTCTTAGGAGCCTTAGATACATTGATGCGCAATTCCGTTTGTTGTGATTTGACAAACTCGGGGAATTGAGCCATAGTGCGGTCGATGTCGAGCGTGAGCACCTGTTTCTTCACCGTCGTTTTGAGTTCGGTAAATGCTCTTTCCTTCGAGATAGGCTTGTGTCTTGCCGTCATCGTCATAGAGTCCCGCCTTTGTGCCACGTTCCGCATAAATCTCAAAGATGCGGAGGTCTTTCTTGATTTCAGCTGGTGTGTTGTTGGGGTTTGCCATAGGGATAATGGCATCAGCTTTCACCAAGACGGGGAGTTTCCCAGAGAGGAGCATCGAAGTGGTTGATGATGCGTCCACCAGTATAGATGTCGCCCGTGAAATAGTCCACCCAATTTCCCTTGGGGAGGTAGATACCGTCGCGGCGGTCGTTGCCTTCTGCGTCCGCTGCCGTGTTTTGATAGATGGGAGCCACGAGGAAGGCGTCACCATACATGAATTGATATTGTGTGCGCTTACCCAGTGTGTAGGCATTGCTTTCTTCCATAAACATGGGGCGAATCATAGGCTTACCATTCACGGCTTCAGCAGCAGCTGTGTAGGCATAAGGGAGGAGTTCGCTCTTGAGTTTGAGATACCAGCGATTGAGCGCGATACTCTTGCCACCGAGTGCGTGAGGATATTTGGGATTACTACCCCAACCATCCATATTCAACTCCATAGGAGTGAAGGTTTTCCATTGGAATTCGCGCACATTCACAGGAATGTTCTTTCCTCCGAAGATTCCATCGAGGTCGGAGGTGATGTTGGGTTGTCCAGAAAGTCCAGATCCGATGAATGTTGGGATGTGGAAACGGATATATTCCCAGTCACCACCGGTTTGGTCGCCGCTCCAAATGCCTGCATAGCGTTGAGTTCCTGCCCATCCATCGAGTGAGATGATGAAGGGGCGCGCGTTGTTGCCATATTTAGGCATGATGCGACCCACATCGGCTACCCCATTGAGTCCGAAGCTATAACCCCAACCCACCCAGGCTACATCAGTTTTGAGTACGCGCACACCAGCGGTGCCGACTTCTTTCACAATGTCGCGCTGCAGGAGAGCTTCGATGCTGTCTTTGGGGTGAAGGTCGCTTTGTGTCCACAGTCCGATTTCCACACCTTTGCTGCGAGCATAGTCGCCAAATTGACGGAGGTTTTCAATGTTGCCATCGAGCGTTTTCGTCTGTCCGTAGCCAGCACCGTATCCGTCGTTGGGGAGGAACCATCCCAAGGGCATATCATTGTTGAGATAGCGGTCGATGGCTGCACGAGCTGAGAACTGATAGTTGTTGCGTTCACCATTCAAACTCTCCTTGATGCCGCCATTGTCTTTTTGACTTTCGTTGTAGGTCTTGCCATCTTCCATCTTCATGAAGCCACGATTGTCTTTAGCTTCTGTCCAATAGTCGCGGTTGTAGGCATTGAGGTGACCTTGGTAGAAACCAAACTTAGGCAATAACACAGGATTACCTGTTAGTTGGTAGAAACTGCTCAATAAAGCTTCTGGACGTTCTGCCACCATGAAGAAAACATCGAGATATTGCTCTGCGTGGCGCAATTTCACGAGATTTCCTTGTGTATTGCCGAAATCGTAAAGACCAGGTTTGAAGGTGTGCCACATCATGCCGTAACCTTTGGTGCTCCAATAGAAAGGAGTAGGAGAAGCTACGCCACCATCCACCCAGTTGTTGGTGTTTTCAATGGCAATCACTTGTCCACGATGCGAGAAACGGCCGTTTTGCACACCACCTCCATAGAAATACTCTCCGTCGTGATTTGCCAATGTAAGGTGAGTGCCGTCTTTGTCAAAGGTGGGAGCGGTGAGCGATTGGAAGACTTCTTCTCCGCTAGCTTTCTTCACCACAAAACCACCTGTGGCACGATCGAAAACGAGCGTCACTTGGGGAGTCGTCACCGTGAAATTGTTGGCATCTCCCTTCAAATCGAGTGATTTTACGCCGCGTCGCGGATTTTCCACGAGAATGTCAGCTGCAGGAGTCGCCTCAGGATTGTGAGGAGCACGACCAGCAGGGTCGAGATATAGGCGGAAGATGCCATTACCATAGAAATCGAGCGTGATGCGTTGCTGTTGATTGTTAAGCAACTCGATGGTTGTTTCGTTTATTTTTCTAGCAGAAACAAGGTTTTGTCCCGAACGGTCGGGAGAAGTCGCCAGTTTTTGGTTGGTTTGCGCCAAAGCGGCCACATTAGATGCCTCCGCTGTGTCGATTGTTTTCTGGTGCTGCGCAGTAGCAGGTGCTGCGGTGGCAACGCCTCCTACAAGGGTGAGCAGGCTAAGCGCGTTGGGGAGAATTGAAGGTGATTGCTTCATAAAGAAGTTTGAGATATGCTGAGATGTTTCATCCACCTGCTGCGTTTTATGCCTTTGGGGGAGAATGATATGCTCCTTGTTGTGTCCGAATTTCGCTACGATGTTGTAGCTTCTTTTCAATGCACTGCAGCCGATGTGGGTGTTTTCAGCGTGATTATGATGTTTTGAGTGCTAAATTACGAATTTATGCGGAATTATCCCCTTCTTTTAGTCATATATAGAGAGAATAATTCTCTTTCTCTTCACAAAAACTCTGTATTGGTTGAATACTTTGCCGATGTTGCACCCAAAAGGTTAATTGGAGATATAGGCATGATAAGCAAGATGTTTTTCTACGCTTCGCATGTTTTCTGTTAGAAATAAAAAAGTCCGCACCAAACTTGAGTTTGGATGCGGACTTTGTAGTTTCTTCACTGCGTAGTCACCTACAATGCCACAGCCCGAAGGCAAGGAAAGTAGAGTAGTGCAGAGTGAAAGTTGCTTAGGACGCGTAGTCTTAGGCCTTAGTAGCAGTACGCTTCTCCTTGATGCGAGCCTTCTTACCAGTGAGGGCGCGGAGATAGTAGAGCTTAGCGCGACGCACTTTACCCACTTTGTTCACTTCGATGCTCTCGATAGCAGGAGATTCGATGGGGAAGATACGTTCTACACCGATAGTACCAGACATCTTGCGTACAGTGAAACGCTTCTTTTCGCCGTGACCAGCAATCTTGATGACAACACCGCGGTAGAGCTGTACGCGTTCCTTGTTACCTTCGACGATTTGTAAGCTACGGTCACAGTGTCACCAGCCTTGAAAGTGGGGTGTTGCTTGCCAGTAGCAAATGCTTCTTCAGCAATTTTAATGAGATCAGCCATTGTGTAATGCTTGATTTTGAAATTGTTAATCGCCCCAGCTCAACGTGTCCGGATTCTACTGCACTGATGCCAGATGCCTATGAGCTAACACTTGCTTCTGTGAAGCCGAGCAACTCCTATGGTTTTCTGTGCTGTCGGTGCGCCTTGCAGCGGTTGAGCGGAAAAGCACCGCAAAGTTACGGCTTTTCTCTGGAGTGAGCAAGTTTTACGACCTTTTATTTTTGTCGTCTGTTCATCTTAGTGTTCTTGTAGAGTCAACCATCAAGTGCAACACTATCTTATGAGTTGATAGTGTACTTTCAAGATAGAAGTGCAATCCTTGTCTAATTATCTTGAGCTTGTATAACAAAACAATTCCTCATCATCCGGTCAAAGAATGATGAGGAATTGTCGGTAGATGTATGAAAAATGCGCTTAGAAAGTGTGCAATTTTCCAATCACGCGATAAAGTTGTTGGATGCGACTGATGGAATAACGTTCCACACCATAGTCTGGATTGCTCGCTATGAATTCCAACACTTCAGGATGTCCAGGCACACGACGCAATGTCTTAACTGTTCGCAAGTCATCGAGCACCACTGCATAGATATGTCCTGGTTCAAAGCTTTCCAACGAGCATTGTCGGAGTGCTATTTTGTCGCCAGGCTCAAGATCGGGCACCATGCTCTTGCCCTGCACTGTGCACCACAAATCGGCTGAACGATTGAGCGGTGTGTCCATGTAGTAGTTGGGTTCAACGGGCTGCTCATTATTCACGTCGTCAAATCCGCAAGTAAAATCATTCTCATAAACGGGAAGAGCTTCAAAACGATTCGCTTTGTGAGCTTCAATCTCGGCTTCTCGGTCGGCTTTCAACATTTCCCCTTCTCCCGTAAGCAACCAATCCACAGATACCCCCAAACGCTCACTGATGGATGCTAGAAAATCATACTTGGGTAAAACCGTACCCGTGAGATACGAGCGAATGCGAGCTTCATTCGTATCGAGTAAACTTGCAAATCGTGTGTTACGACCATCTGCAAATTTCTTGACCAAAAGTTGGAGTCGGTTTGTCATAACATATCGTTGTTTGAGATGTGTCAGCCACATCTTTCAGATTAGAGATAAGGCGCATTGTATTCGTCTATACGACGAATGTTGGGGAATACCTCGCTGCACCATCTGGCTGTATATGCGAGTATGGCTGAATTTTCTTCTGCAAATATACGATTTACAATATAAACAACAAAGCATTATCCGAAGTTTAAATGTCGTTTTTTGCTTTTCCGTAAGTATTCTAGGCATTTCCCACATTTTCAACGCAATAAGTTTGCTATTCTTGCGAAAATTCGAGTAAAATATAGGAAAGGAGGTGCTGCAAAATGAGTTTCTGCAACACCTCCTTGGGAGATTTCAAAAAGGGATAAATGCAACGATTTGAGACGAAGTTTGAAGAGAGCGTACTACAGTGGGTGACCAATGTTGAGTATCCGTTGGAAGTTATCTTTTCAATTACGAGTCGTACCATAACGTTCTAATGACCGAATTTGGTTTTAGCATATAACTACGAATATACAACTTTAAAACTTTGGACGACCACCGCCAGGAGGCATTGAGGGACGGAAATTTCCTGAACCACGATGATCGCGAGGTGACGGACCTTCGCCAGGAGCACCGCCTTCTGGAGGCGAAGGCAATTTCGCACCACCAAACACGTTGAGCTTGAGAATCGCGTGCAACATCACATAGCTATTCAAATTGTTACTCCATGTGTCGGTGCGTATCAACGCAGTGAACGTACGACTGATGTTGTTTTCTTGCTTCAAAAGGTCGAATGCTTCAAGACGCATCGTCAGAGCATTGTCTTTCAAGAACGATTTCGAGAGTGAAGCATTCCAAAGCAACTCGTTGGTGTTGAGCGCAGCGGCAGAAAAACCGCGGCGTGATGTCATACGCAAGTCTGTGGAAAAACTTATGTTCCAAGGCAAAGTCACGTTGGAGGATAGACCATAGTCATAGCTCCAGGTGTCGAGGTTTTGATTGGGGTTTAGAGAAGCGCGAGAATGTTGATAGGATACGCGTCCGTCGAGCGTCACGTCCCATTTCGAACGACGAAGCGACAAATCGAGTTTTTCAGAAAAACCATTGATGCGGTTCGTACTCTTTTGTGCCACAACTTCTGCAAAAAGCTGATTCACTTGTTGCACACTTGGGGCGTCTGATAGACCACTTGTCTGAGCGGATGTGCCCACATATCCCACCGAATGCGACAAATTCACATTGGTCGATGTGGAGAGCGTAAACATTTTACTTGCATCGAGCGGTGTGTTGAAGGTGAAACCGCCGTTTGCACTCCAATTGCCATTGATGTTTTCTGGACGCGTAAACTGTCTACCGCTTGCATCGTCGTAAATCATCATTTGAGTCACTGCATTGCGCTCGTTCGTGAAATTGAAATTAGCCATCACCCCACGTTGACTTTCTGCGTCATATCCGTTGTAAAACAAACGAACATTGTCGCTCCACGAAGGTTTAAGTCCTGGATTGCCTACTGATATATGTAGCGGATTGGCATTGTCCACCACGTTGAGCAGATTAGTCATAGAGGGCTGGGAAGTGTCGCCGTGATAGAAGATATCTAATCGCTTCGTCTTGGAAATTTTAATGCGAAGACGGAGATTTGGAACAATGTTTTGCACCATTCGCGTGGTGTCTATGTGTCCAATTCCTCCTCGAGTGTAGTCCAAGCGCGTGAGTTCGGGCATATAGCGCAAACCCACATTTAGGTTGATAAGACTCGTGTTGTAGCGCACACCGATTTCAGCGCGGTGACGATTGTAGTGATAAGTCGCTGTTTGAGAATTCATTGCATCGCGCGCTGCTGCATAGAGGTCTTGACGGTTGAGACGATCGAGCAATTGCGCTGCGTCAAATTGAGTTTCCACAGCCTCACTACGCAATTTATATAAGGCATCGGGCATATTGCCATTGGCTATTGCATAGTCGTTAAGGCTGGAATAGCCCTCGAGCGAAGAGAGATGATACAAATTTCTACTACCATCGGTGAAGCGCTGTTCGTAGGCATAGCGCACCTCACCGAAGAGTTTGCCCACTATCGGTTCTACGTACGATGCACCTACGCGGTAACTCCAATTGGTCGAAGGACGATCCACAAATTGGTGGGTGCCATTGGGGGCAAGCACCGTGGATGATGTGGTGGACTGACTGGAAGTGTTCACACGGCGGTGGATGTTGGAAAGACTATAATTTGTGTTTCCCGTTTGTCCCCATTTTCCGCGCACTTCTGCCGTAATGCTGCGCCCTGTGCGTCCCGGGAGTTTGCGTGTTATGGTCAAGTCTCCGTTGAAAGTGTGGCTCCACGAAGTGCCAAGGGCATTGTTTTCGTTGAGATTCACCAAATATGGGAGCGTACTTACCAAAGTGTCTGATTGGCTTCGTGTCGTACTGCCATAAGCCCGTTCTAACACTTCGTCCGTCGACCCCACATTCATAGCTTTGAATGGGTCGCTGTTGAAGGTCGCAGCGCGATTTTGGTTATTGGTGTTTCCTTTTTTCCATTCGAAATTAGGACGGAACGACACTGAGGTCAATGAGTCGGGACTCCACATTAATCGCAATGAGGAGTGTAGACTTTGACTCAGGTTCTCGCTCCATCGATGAGCGTTTGAAAAACTTGGTTTTCTCCCCGCGGTCAAAAAGGTTTCACTTGCCGTGATACTCTCTGTCTTGTTGTCATTGCGGAAATAGAGAGCATTCCCACCGATTTCGAAAGCACCCGATTGAAAACGCTTGACACCATTATCCCAAGAAAAGTCTAAACCTGCCATTGTCGATGTGGTGCGACCGTCGTTGTTCGACATAAAACCGCGAAGACCGCCAAAACCACGATCACCCACATTGTTGTGCGAACCGAAAAGGCCAAAGCGACTATTGTCGGTAAATCGCATCAGCATCAACTTACTTTCGTAGAGGTTGCTGTGCTCATCATCATCGCGCCCACCTCCCAGCTCTACATTGCTCAATAGTGTCTGGTTGAGTTCGCGTTTTGTCGAGATGTCAAGCACAAAACTCTCTTCGCCGTCGTCGATTCCAGTTTGTTCGGCTAAATCGCTCTTTTTATCATAACTTTTCACCTTCGACACCAAATTCACCGGCAGGTTTTTCATCGCCATTTTGGTGTCACCTTTGAAAAAGTCCTTTCCGTTGATGAGCAACTCTTTCACGGTTTTACCATTCACCTTTATACTACCATCGGCAGCTACTTCAGCACCTGGGAGTTGCTTGATAAGGGCTTCCAAACTCGCTCCTTCTGCGGTGCGAAAGGCCGCGGCGTTAAACACCGTGGTGTCTTCTCGTTGTTCCATACGCGCCAACACGGCTTCACCTCTGCTGCACTGAGCATCACATCGCTGTTCTTAAGGTAGAGATCGCCCATTTGCAAACTGTCTTCTGCATCCTTTTGCGACACGGCAAAGGTTTGCGCTTCATAGCCCAAAGCACTGGCCACTACATATAGACTGTCGCCTGCTGTGGCTGGGGTGCGTAGGATAAATCGTCCCAAACTGTCGGTGGTGGTCACGGATGGGTGACTACCTTTGGTGCGCACATCGGCATTTTGAACGGGAAGTCGATCACTTTTTCCGAACAGTCTACCAATGATAACGCGTGGAGCATTGATCTGCGCGGCATATAGTCCTAACGGGATGGTAGCGACAAAAAGGGAAAGGGGGAATAAGACTTTTCGCATAAGCAATAGTGTGATTTTGTTCTGTGCATCTCTAAGACAACTCTGAAGGGAAAATTGTCTTCTTGGTTCTGTATTGGTTGATTTGAAGCGAGTTTTTGTGGCAAAACTCTTGTTTTCTTCGCTCGTTTGGTTGGCAAAGATACATTTTTTGTTCCGGTTGCTCTTCGATTTTCTATCATTATCCCGATTTTCAAACGAAATTTGACGTGTTTTCGGTGATGAACTTTTCATTTGTCTATGTAGAGTTTTTTTAGTGTTGCTGTTCTTCTCTGATTACTATTTTCTTCCGCTCCTTATTATATATGGGTGGAAATGAGCGCAAAGAGTGAAAAAACGGCATATTTGTGCCGTTTTTTCTTGGTCTACATTTTGTTTTGCTATCTTTACTTGACGAAATAGATTCGTAAGTAGTGCATATGACTATTGGTTTGGGGGTTGAGCCATGATTTGTCGATGGCTGTTTCATTGCTGATGAATATTTCTTCGTAGGTGAATGTTTTTTGAGGGGGATTCGGAAGGGTGGGGAAGTGGATTGGTTGGTTTGATTGGATGAGGGGATGGTTGGGTATTAGCCGAAGGTGTTCTTACGCGCGTGTATGCGCGCTCCCGTACTAGGAGTTTTGTTTTTTGCTGTCACAAGTGTCACAGCGGATGGAATTGAGAATACTTCATCATCCCAAAAACGACGCATCGTTTTATAGAAAGTGACGTGTTGTTTTATGGGAAGTGACGTGTTGTTTTATAGAAAACAACGTGTCGTTTTGTGGAAAGTGACGGGTTGTTTTGTGGAAAGTGACGGGTTGTTTTAGATTGGAGGACGAAAAGTTGTTTTGAGGATGGTGTTTTGGGGAGTTTTTGCGGTGGAGTAGTAGCGTGAAAGTGTGATATTTTTTGAATGTTGTTTCTGTTATCGGTGTAAATGGTTATTACATAATGGGTTATAGTGTTTGTGTGACACTTGTGACAGCAAAAAACATAAAACTCCTGTAATGTGCACATACGCGCGCGCGTATCTCGATGTTATTTCGCTTCTTCCCGTGCTTGGCCATTGCACGCCGTCTAGCTTCTAGTCTTTCTAGTTCTTCTAGTCCATCTAGTCTTTCTAGATTTTCTAGTGCTTCTAGTTTTTCTAGTTCTTCTAGAAACCTCCCCCTCTAACGTCTAATCTCTAACGTCTAATCTCTAACGTCTAACGTCTATTCTGCCATTTCTATCTCTCAAAATCTACTATTTGAGATTTTTCTTGCAAATTTTTTCTCCAATCTCTTGGTGGTTTCAAAATCTTGCCGTACTTTTGCATCGCAATCGGGACGCAAGGGTCACTTGCTAAGACACAACGCGCTTAGTTAGATGAAGCTTGACAGCCTGAACGCCTGACAGTGGCAAATGAGCTACACGAAGTCATTGAAACGATTACATAACAGATTGTAGAGAAGTACAAGGAACAATCAACAATGAAGCAGAAATGCTTCGGGTAAAATGAATTGTACCGTCAAATTTCTACTCCAAAAATCCAAAGTAACAAGACAGGATACTGAGCACATAAAACAGATCAAAACAAAATATCATATTACAATGAAGAGTTTGATCCTGGCTCAGGATGAACGCTAGCTACAGGCTTAACACATGCAAGTCGAGGGGCAGCATAGAAGAAGCTTGCTTCTTCTGATGGCGACCGGCGCACGGGTGCGTAACGCGTATCAAACCTGCCTCATACTCGGGGATAGCCTTGCGAAAGTAAGATTAATACCCGATGTTGTTATGTTACCGCATGGTGATATAACCAAAGATTTATCGGTATGAGATGGTGATGCGTCCGATTAGGTAGTAGGCGGGGTAACGGCCCACCTAGCCATCGATCGGTAGGGGTTCTGAGAGGAAGGTCCCCCACACTGGAACTGAGACACGGTCCAGACTCCTACGGGAGGCAGCAGTGAGGAATATTGGTCAATGGACGGAAGTCTGAACCAGCCAAGTAGCGTGCAGGATGACGGCCCTCTGGGTTGTAAACTGCTTTTAGTTGGGAATAAAAAAGAGGACGTGTCCTCTATTGTATGTACCTTCAGAAAAAGGACCGGCTAATTCCGTGCCAGCAGCCGCGGTAATACGGAAGGTCCAGGCGTTATCCGGATTTATTGGGTTTAAAGGGAGCGTAGGCGGATTATTAAGTCAGTGGTGAAAGACGGTGGCTCAACCATCGTTAGCCATTGAAACTGGTAGTCTTGAGTGCAGACAGGGATGCTGGAACTCGTGGTGTAGCGGTGAAATGCTTAGATATCACGATGAACTCCGATCGCGAAGGCAGGTGTCCGGGCTGCAACTGACGCTGAGGCTCGAAAGTGTGGGTATCAAACAGGATTAGATACCCTGGTAGTCCACACAGTAAACGATGTATACTCGCGGTTTGCGATATATTGTAAGCCGCCAAGCGAAAGCATTAAGTATACCACCTGGGGAGTACGCCGGCAACGGTGAAACTCAAAGGAATTGACGGGGGCCCGCACAAGCGGAGGAACATGTGGTTTAATTCGATGATACGCGAGGAACCTTACCCGGGCTTGAACTAAGAGTGACAGATTTAGAGATAGATCTTTCTTCGGACACTCTTGGAGGTGCTGCATGGTTGTCGTCAGCTCGTGCCGTGAGGTGTCGGCTTAAGTGCCATAACGAGCGCAACCCTTTTCCTTGGTTGCCATCAGGTAATGCTGGGCACTCCAGGGATACTGCCATCGTAAGATGTGAGGAAGGTGGGGATGACGTCAAATCAGCACGGCCCTTACGTCCGGGGCTACACACGTGTTACAATGGGGGGTACAGAAGGTCGCTACCTGGTGACAGGATGCTAATCTCAAACCTCTCTCAGTTCGGATTGGAGTCTGCAACCCGACTCCATGAAGCTGGATTCGCTAGTAATCGCGCATCAGCCATGGCGCGGTGAATACGTTCCCGGGCCTTGTACACACCGCCCGTCAAGCCATGAAAGCCGGGGGTGCCTGAAAGCCGTGACCGGAAGGGTCGGCCTAGGGTAAAACTGGTGATTGGGGCTAAGTCGTAACAAGGTAGCCGTACCGGAAGGTGCGGCTGGAACACCTCCTTTCTGGAAAGTTCAGTATACCAAGTTACTTGAATGGAAATAAAAGAAAATGGTACAATTTATAAGATTGTCACCTATACTTCTCGCAATAGGTTATGATTCTATTCCGATTATATAATCGGGGGATTAGCTCAGCTGGCTAGAGCGCTTGCATGGCATGCAAGAGGTCATCGGTTCGATTCCGATATTCTCCACTCATTCTACTGCTCAGTCGCTACGATGTTGAAACATCACTGCAGAATGACAGAGCAAGAGATCTTTGACATATTGAACACGCAACAAGTTGATTCTTGTTTCCATCCATCGCAAGATGAGATGCGAAAACAGAGAATCATCCAAGTAACGAAACAAAGGTAAACGAAAGTACAGCTTTAAGTATATTCTCACCTTCTGATTAAATCAGATAAAGGTATAGGAAGTAATTAAGGGCGTACGGTGGATGCCTAGGCTCTTACAGGCGATGAAGGACGTGATAAGCTGCGATAAGCTGTGGGTAGGTGCAAATAACCATTGATCCGCAGATTTCCGAATGGGACAACCCAGCAGGTTGAAGACCTGTTATCCCGCTAGTGCGGGAGGCTAACGGGGGGAACTGAAACATCTTAGTACCCCTAGGAAAAGAAAATAATAATGATTCCCCTAGTAGTGGCGAGCGAACGGGGAAGAGCCCAAACCATATAGATTTCGGTCTATATGGGGTTGTAGGACCACGACGTTGCAAGAAGTACGTTTAGAGGAACGCTTTGGAAAGAGCGACCATAGAGAGTGACAGTCTCGTACTCGACAATCGTATGAAGCATAGTGGTATCCTGAGTAGGGCGGGACACGTGAAATCCTGTCTGAATCCGGCGGGCCCATCCGCCAAGGCTAAATACTCGTAAGAGACCGATAGCGAACCAGTACCGTGAGGGAAAGGTGAAAGCACCTCTTTTAGAGGAGTGAAAAAGTTCCTGAAACCGTACGCCTACAAGCGGTCGGAGCTTCTTAGGAAGTGACGGCGTGCCTTTTGCATAATGAACCTACGAGTTACCGTCGTCGGCAAGGTTAAGTGCTATGAAGCACGTAAGCCGAAGCGAAAGCGAGTCTGAACAGGGCGCATAGTCGGCGGTGGTAGACGCGAAACCAAGTGATCTACCCTTGTCCAGGTTGAAGTCCCGGTAACACGGGATGGAGGACCGAACCAATAAGCGTTGAAAAGCTTCTGGATGAGGTGAGGGTAGGAGTGAAAGGCCAATCAAACTTGGAGATAGCTCGTACTCCCCGAAATGCATTTAGGTGCAGCCTCGGGCGTTCCCTGTGTGAGGTAGAGCGACTGATTGGATGCGAGGGCTTCACCGCCTATCAAGTCCAGACAAACTCCGAATGCACACAGGCTAAGCCCGGGAGTGAGGGCGTGGGTGCTAAGGTCCACGCCCGAGAGGAGAAGAATCCTGACCACCGGCTAAGGCCCCGAAATATAGGCTAAGTTAAACTAACGAAGTGTGGTCCCCGTGACAGCTAGGATGTTGGCTTGGAAGCAGCCATTCATTCAAAGAGTGCGTAACAGCTCACTAGTCGAGGGACTGTGCATGGATAATAATCGGGTATAAAGTCTATTGCCGAAGCCGTGGGATATCTATTTGATATCGGTAGGGGAGCATTCATGCGGCCTTGAAGATAGAGGATAACCTCTGTTGGAGCTTCATGAAAAGCAAATGTAGGTATAAGTAACGATAAAGAGTGTGAGATGCACTCTCGCCGAAAGACTAAGGTTTCCAGGGCAACGTTAATCGGCCCTGGGTCAGTCGGGATCTAAGGTTCAACCTAATGGTGATGCCGATGGCAGAAACGGTTAATATTCCGTTACTATCTTTGTTGGCGATGTGGAGACGGAGGAGTGACACTTCCGCGAGCTGACGGAATAGCTCGTTAAAGATTGTAGGTTATGAGGATGGCAGGCAAATCCACCATCCGAGCTGAAAGTCGATAGTATACAGCGTCTTCGGACAATGTAATAGTGAAGGTAATCCTACTCCCGAGAAATCCGCTAAGCTTAACATCAAAGATACCCGTACCGTAAACGGACACACGTAGTCGGGTAGAATATACTAAGGCGCTTGGAAGATTCATGGTTAAGGAACTAGGCAAATTGACCCCGTAACTTCGGAATAAGGGGTCCTCACAGTAATGTGAGGCGCAGAGAATCGGCCCAGGCAACTGTTTAACAAAAACACAGGGCTGTGCAAAATCGAAAGATGCAGTATACAGTCTGACACCTGCCCGGTGCTGGAAGGTTAAGAGGAGAGCTTAGACTCCGGTCGAAGGTTTGAATTGAAGCCCCAGTAAACGGCGGCCGTAACTATAACGGTCCTAAGGTAGCGAAATTCCTTGTCGGGTAAGTTCCGACCTGCACGAATGGTGTAATGATCTGGGCACTGTCTCAACCATGATTCCAGTGAAATTGTAGTATCGGTGAAGATGCCGATTACCCGCGATGGGACGAAAAGACCCCGTGAACCTTTACTATAGCTTAACGTTGTAATTGGGCAGTCGATGTGTAGGATAGGTCGGAGGCTTAGAAGCAGGCACGCCAGTGTTTGTGGAGCCGCTGTTGAAATACGACCCTTTGGCTGTCTGGTTCCTAACTCTCAGATGAGAGGACCGCGTTTGGTGGGTAGTTTGACTGGGGTGGTCGCCTCCAAAAGCGTAACGGAGGCTTCTAAAGGTGCCCTCAGGCCGATTGGTAACCGGCCGTAGAGTGTAATGGCAAAAGGGCGCTTGACTGAGAGACCCTACAAGTCGATCAGGTGCGAAAGCAGAGCATAGTGATCCGGTGGTTCCGTATGGAAGGCTATCGCTCAAAGGATAAAAAGGTACTCCGGGGATAACAGGCTGATCCCTCCCAAGAGCTCATATCGACGGAGTGGTTTGGCACCTCGATGTCGGCTCGTCACATCCTGGGGCTGGAGAAGGTCCCAAGGGTTGGGCTGTTCGCCCATTAAAGTGGCACGCGAGCTGGGTTCAGAACGTCGTGAGACAGTTCGGTCTCTATCTATCGTGGGCGCAGGAAATTTGCGTGGCTCTGACACTAGTACGAGAGGACCGTGTTGGACTGACCTCTGGTTTACCGGTTGTGGCGCCAGCTGCACCGCCGGGTATCTACGTCGGGATCGGATAAGCGCTGAAAGCATCTAAGTGCGAAGCCGGCCACAAGATTAGATTTCCTCATAAGGGTCGTTGTAGACTACGACGTTGATAGGGTGTAGGTGTAAAGACGGTGACGTCAAAGCCGAGCACTACTAATCGCCCGAAACTTCCATTCCTTTAGGTGGAATACACTTAAAGCTGCTACGTTTATCTCTACAAACTAGAAGCGCAAGAAGAACTAGATGCTCTAGCACTTCTAGAAAAACTAGACTCTCTAGATTCTCTAGAAAACCTAGCCCAAAGCACAATCGTTATTTGTCAAGATTGCCTGTTCAAACGATATTTCCGGTGGTTATAGCGACGGGGTTCCACCTCTTCCCATTCCGAACAGAGAAGTTAAGCCCGACCGCGCCGATGGTACTGCACACCCGCGGGAGAGTAGGTCGCCGCCATTTACGTAAGAGACTGTGTCAAAACACTTGTTTTGATACGGTCTCTTTCTTTTCTATAACCACTTCTCGCTTATGCTCCGACTATCGACTGTGTTTCGCCTTCAGTCTTTCCTGTGAGAGTTTCCTCTCAGACCTATATCGGAGTGCTTCCCTTTCGGAATTTCATTGCAGATGTTTAGTATTTTGATTCCAACCTTTCTTATTCATATCACATAAACGCTAGCATCTATTCGATTATGTATTTGAAAAAGTTTCTTGTGCGCTTGGTCATCTCTCTGTTAATATTGTTCCAGTGCTTTGTATTTGCTCTTTATTTTCACTCAAAACACGATGGTGTTAATACACTCGTTAGAGTGGAACTTCGAAGTTATTATGCGCTGTCGATAGGTGGTAATGATTCTCTTTTCTTTGATGATTTGTCAGTTGATTCCATTCAATCCTTGAGCGATAAGATGTCTTCCGTGTCCTCTCATCGAACAATGATAGGACGCAGAGTTTCTAGAGAACAATTGGTTCAAGTCGTTTTTCCTGTTCGTAAGCCCGTTGTTCAGCAGCAAGCTTTACTACAAGCACTCAGTAACTACGAAAAGACTGTGACGAAGCGTTGCAGCATCAATGCACAACATCTTGCAGAATTAGCTTACTATGCCAAAACTCATAGTGTTGTTGATGAAGGATATAACGAAGTGATGCGCTATCGTGCAGTGCTTCTACAATCTAATAATGATGATCAGCGTGTTCTACAAAAACTGCGTGCTTTTCTTGCATTAAACCAGAGCAAAAATGATAAATTACTGCGTAAAGTTCGTGCGTATCGTCACACCGAGTACAATGTAAATGGTGTTCGGTTTGTTATAACTCCTGATTCAAACACCTCTTTCTTCTCCAATGCCAACATTCTTCGACAACAAGGTTTAGTCACACTTGAGCCTTCTGCGAATGTTGTTGCTAAGCGCATTGATGGCAGCGTGCTGATGGACTATCTTCACCCAGTTACCGATACAACGCATCAGCAATTTATTGATAGTTTGGGAGTAGCGTATAATCTGTGGCTTATCCAATCCTCTCCGATAAGATGGTATGGCACATCTCTTTCTCCAAATGGCGCATATTATGAGGGACATTTTGATGCAAATTTCAACGTCATGGCCAAGGATTCTCTGTTGATCATCATATTGTGAAGAGTGGTGAGTGGAAGGCAAATCATTTTAGAGGTGAGAGAATGCTCTATACCCCCAGTAGAGTCTATGGCATTGATGTGTCTCGTCATCAACACGAACACGGTCGAAAGCGTTATCCGATACGCTGGAACGCGCTTCGCATTACAGACCTAGGAAGTATTTCCAAGAAAAAGGTGGCAGGAGCAGTGAATTATCCCGTGAGTTTCGTTTTCATCAAAGCAACGGAAGGCAAAAGCCTACTCAACAAATACTATCTTTCCGATCTTAAGGCGGCACGAGCAAACGGCATTCCAGTGGCTCCCTATCATTTCTTCACTCATTTGAGTAGCGGATTGCAGCAGGCAAAGTTTTTCGTCAAAAGTGTGCATTTGTCGAAGGCAACTTTACCTCCAATGCTTGATGTGGAACCCACCAATGCTCAAATAAAAAAAATGGGAGGTCGCGATGTACTCTTTAGAGAGATGCTCGTGTGGTTGCATTTTGTTGAAAAGTACGCGCACAGACGTTCCATTCTCTACGTCAGTCAGCAATTTGTCAATCAACATTTGGTGCATGCTCCCGCAGCCTTGCGCAACTATGATGTGTGGATAGCCCGTTATGGCGAATTCAAACCCTACGTAAAACTCACCTTTTGGCAACTTTCTCCCGATGGAAAAGTACGAGGCATTCATGGCGATGTAGACATCAACGTGTATAATGGAACGCAAGAAGATTTCAAGGAGTGGAGTAAACCATAACCCATCTATCCCTTTTGTGTAGGCTTGCGAAAACTCCTAAAACGTAGCCTTATCACTTATTTTTTTCACTTTCTACTCCCTATCCCGAAATATATCGCTACCTTTGCCTCGTAATTATGAACTAATACTTCCTTATTATGGAAAAAATCAAAGGACTCATCGATGCCCCCTTCACACCATTTCATGAAGATGGTAGTCTCAATCTAGCTCTCATTCCAGAGTATGCAGCACTTCTTGCGCGCAATGGTTTGAAAGGCGTATTCATCAATGGATCTTCTGGTGAGGGATATATGCTCACAGAAGAAGAACGAATGCTACTTGCTGAAGCATGGATGGCAGCAGTACCAAAGGATTTCAAAGTGATAGTCCATGTGGGTAGCACCTCTGTGATGAGCAGCCGCCGTTTGGCAGAACACGCTCAAAAAATCGGTGCTTGGGGCATCGGTGCAATGGCAACTCCATTCCCTAAAATAGGAAACATCGAGCAACTTTGTCGTTACTGCGAAGAGATTGCCTCTGCCGCTCCTGAACTCCCCTTCTACTATTATCACATTCCTGCTTTCAATGGAGCTTTCCTTTCGATGTATGATTTCTTGAAAGCCGTGGATGGTCGCATCCCCAACTTTGCAGGAATCAAGTACACCTTTGAGAGTCTTTATGAATACAATCGTTGTCGTCGTTATCAAAACGGCAAATTCGATATGCTTCATGGACAAGACGAAACCATTCTCCCATGTCTGGCGATGGGGGCGCACAAGGTGGCATTGGAGGAACAACGAACTACAACGGCCGTTGTCTCACTGGTATTCTCGAAGCTTGGGAAAAGGGTGATTTGGAGAAAGCACGTCAACTACAAGATTTTGCACAAGATGTTATTGACGTCATCTGCAATTTCCGTGGTAACATTGTGGGTGGTAAACGCATTATGAAACTCATTGGACTTGATTTAGGTCCTAATCGTGTGCCCTTTATGAGTGTCACCGATGAAGAAGAACAAGAACTTCGTCGTCAGTTGGAAGCTATCGACTTCTTCAGTCATTGCAATAAATAAACATCTTTGCGTATGTAGGGGGGCGAACAGGAACCCTTATAATACCTTATTATTGGAGATAAAGTAAATCAAAAGTCCGCATCAACACCTCGTTCGTGTTGATGCGGACTTTACTTTGTCCTATCGTTGGTTATTATTCTGCCGTAATCTCGCCAGGGAGTGGCAAAGGACGCCATCCTTCACCATAAGCGGCATGAGCATCGCTCACCACAACAAAGGCATTAGGATCAACTTCCTGAATCTTCAATTTCACAGCAGGAATTTCCTTGTTCGATACAACAAGGAAGAGCATTTCCTTGTCGTCATTGCTGTAAAGACCACTACTTTGATGCGCGTTGCAGAACGGTCGAGTGTTTGCAATATGAATTGTCTGAACTCTTCGTTAGGCTTGTTTGACACCACAAACATCAGTTTGTCGTCTTGCGCACCGTTGATCACATAAGCAATCGTTTTAGCCGAAACAAAAATAGCAATGAGCGAATAGAAGGACAAGTGCCAAGAAGGGTTGCTATTGGCAGGGTCAACGTGTCCAAGACCAAGACCGAAGACCAAAAGTCCTGAAAGCACAACGGCAGCATCGCAAATCAAAATGCCATTGGAGAATCTTATGTTGAGATATTTCTGCAAAAACATACCCACAATGTCAGTGCCACCTGTCGTAGCCTGTTGTCGCACCACAAGTCCGCACCCCAAGCCTATGGTAGCTGCACCGATGATGGTGGTAAGCATCAAGTGGTCGCTCATATTAATCACCCCTCCCAACAGTTGCGTGGGGTCAAGTGCTTTTATCGCTGCTTCGTTGGGATAAGCAAGCCAATCGAGTGCATTCATCATAAACGGTGCCAACATTGCAGCGAAGATGGTGCGCGAACCAATTTTAGAACCTAGGAAGATGGCAGAAAGAGTGAGGAGTGGGATGTCGAAAAACCATCCAAACGTGCCGACTTGAATAGAAGGAAATAGACTATGCAACACGATGCCTGCGCCATAGACGCCACCAGGCACAATGTGATAGGGGTTAATGAACAACACGAAACCAGAGCACATAATGGTTATGCCGATGATGATGTAAACCCACGTGAGCCACCATTGTAGTTGCGTGGCAGGTTGATACCATTTGGGCTTTTGAGCGAGTGTTGCGTCAGAGTTTGCTGTCATATATTCTATATTTTACCCGTTACAGGCGGTGAAGTTTATCTGCAAAGTTACGAAACCTTGGTGAAATGATAGACTTTGCTCGTTTTTTTTCGCGATTATACACCAAAAAACCACCCAAATATATGGGTGGTTAAACAGAGAGCCGAAAACGAGACTCGAACTCGTGACCTACGCATTACGAATGCGTCGCTCTACCAACTGAGCTATTCCGGCTTTCACACCTCTCCTTGTGGAGATTGCGGTGCAAAGTTAGTGTGTTTTTGTGGAATCTCCAAATGTTTCTGCTGAAAATCTCCAAAAAGGTCCTTGGAATCATATTCCGTAGACTCAACACCGACGTGATGTTTTGTTGAAAGTGACGTGTTGTTTTGATGAAAAAGACGTGTTGTTTTGTTGAAACCGACGTGTCGTTTTTGATGAACAATCAGAAGTGGTATTTGCCCCATTGGGAAACGAAAATCTGTACGTATGAATCAATCATCAGAGGTCGGGATTTTATATGTGAAAATACCTATAATCATCCCTCTCGAGCGCACGCGTACGCGCACATTACAGGAGTTTTATTGTTTTTGCTGTCACAAGTGTCACACGGTTACTGGCAAGTTGTTGTATTACAGGATGTTATAGTTTATTTTTGGCGCGTTTTAACAATTAGGAGGTTTAACCCTTCATTTTACGATGAAACAAAAGCGAAAAACAGACTTTCCATTCCTTCGTTTTATCCTGATTTTTCGTTCTTTTTCCCTCCCTTTTCCTTCCCAGTGTGACACTTGTGACAGCAAAAAAACAACATCGCTGTTGAAAGGCGCGCTACGCGTACGCGCGAGAAAACCATACTAAAAATATCCTCTTTCTCCTTTCATCGTTCCTTTGTTCTGACCTTTCTCTTGAATGTGTTGTTCTTTCATCTTTAAACACCTGTTATTTGCTAGGTATGGATGCCTATTGTTGGTGATTTGGAAAATAATATGTCACTTTTTCGCGTATTTTTCCCTCTTTGGGGCAAAATCAACTCATATACATATAGGGACGTGTTGAGGTGAAGTGCACATCACTTCGGTATTGGTTTGGGGGTATCAAAAAACAAAAGGAGATGCTACAAAAACGAGTTTTGCAACATCTCTCTTTTGAGATAAAAAGGACAGAATGATGTTGAGTGAGCGCTTATCTAATGAAAAGCAATTCACGATATTTGGGAAGTGTCCACATTCCATCTTCCACAATGAGTTCTAGTTTGTCGATATGGCGACGAATGGCGTGAAGATAGGGTTCCACCTCATCATGATAAGCCACAGCAAGTTCGCGCACAGAGGAGAGTTTGTTCACAAACTTTCGCTTGTTTACCATCTCGTCTACCGCATTCACGATGAAGTCCGTGTGCGCATTGATTTTCTCGATGAGCGTCACGTTGTAAGCACTCAGTTGCTTCGCTTTTTCGGCAGGGAAGGCACTGAAAATCTTGCTCACATTGTCCACCAACACACTTTGGTATTTGGTAGCAACAGGAATGATGTGGTTCATGCAAAGGTCACCGAGAACGCGGCTTTCGATTTGTACCTTCTTATAATAGGTTTCCCATTTAATCTCGTTGCGCGCTGCCAACTCATTGCGAGTCATCACGTGCATACGCTCAAACATAGCGATGCTTGACTCATCAAGATAGCGATCGAAAACAAGAGGACAGCTGGTTTCGCAATCTAAACCGCGACGTTGCGCTTCTTGTTGCCATTCTTCAGAATAACCATTGCCATCAAACAGAATTGGGCGACAAGTTTTGATATCTTCGCGGAGAATGGTGAGAATGGCTTTGGTGCGTTTGGTGCCTTGAGCAATGAGTGCATCCACGCGAGTTTTGAAATCTGTGAGCGCTTCGGCAACGGCAGTGTTGAGTACGATCATTGCCGTAGAACAGTTGGCACTAGAACCGAGAGCACGGAATTCAAAGCGGTTGCCTACGAATGCAAAAGGCGAAGTGCGGTTGCGGTCGGTATTGTCTACCAGAATCTCTGGAATTTGTGGAATATCGAGTTTCACTCCTTGTTTACCGCCCATAGCCGTGAGTTCATCGGAGCTAGAATTAGCCACTGTTTCAATGAGTTCACTCAATTCTTTCCCCAAGAATGATGAGATAATGGCCGGAGGCGCCTCGTGTCCACCGAGTCGGTGTGAGTTCGTAGCACTCATGATGCTTGCTTTGAGCAAACCATTGTGGCGATACACTCCCATCAGCGTTTCAACGACGAAGGTGAGGAAACGGAGAGTTTCTTCAGGAGTTTTGCCTGGTGAGTGTAAAATGACACCTGTGTCTGTGTTGAGCGACCAGTTGTTGTGTTTACCACTACCATTGATTCCTGCGAAGGGTTTTTCGTGGAGCAAGCAACGGAAACCGTGTTTGCGCGCAATGTTGCGCATGAGCGACACGAGCAACATGTTGTGATCGACGGCAAGGTTGCACTCTTCGTAGATGGGAGCGAGTTCAAATTGATTGGGAGCCACTTCGTTGTGTCGCGTTTGCAAGGAATACCCAATTCTAGGGCTTGAATTTCCAAGTCGCGCATAAATTCTGCCACACGTTCGGGAATTGCTCCAAAATAGTGGTCTTCCATCTGTTGGTTTTTCGCACTATCGTGTCCGAGAAGTGTGCGTCCAGTGAGCAAAAGGTCGGGGCGTGCAGCATAAAGACCTTCGTCAACAAGGAAATACTCTTGTTCCCAACCGAGATTGGTCGAAACTTTTTGCACATCGTCATAGAAGTATCGGCAAACTTCGAGAGCTGCTTGGTTAACTGCCGCAAGCGATTTCTTCAGCGGTGCTTTATAATCCAGCGCTTCTCCTGTGTAACTGATAAAAACCGTGGGAATCATCAAGGTGTCACCGATGATAAACACAGGGCTTGCAGGGTCCCAAGCGGTATAACCACGCGCTTCGAATGTAGAACGGATTCCTCCATTAGGAAAAGATGAAGCGTCGGGTTCTTGTTGTACTAGAAGTTTACCAGAAAATTCTTCTACCATGCCGCCTTTGCCATCGTGTTCGACAAAAGCATCGTGTTTTTCGGCAGTACCTTCTGTGAGTGGTTGAAACCAGTGTGTGTAGTGTGTCACTCCCATTTCAATAGCCCATTGTTTCATGCCTTGAGCTATCACATTTGCCGTAGGAATGTCAAGCGGAGTGCCATTGTCCAACGCCTGCACATATTGTTGATAGGTGCGGAGAGGGAGATATTTGCGCATCTTCTCTTGCGTAAATACATATTTGCCGTAGTATTCTGACGGACGTTCGGCTGGTGCAGCCACAGGCACTGGACGTTTCTTAAACGCCTCTTCGACCACTTTGAATCTCAGTGTACTCATTTGTTGAGGAGGGTGAGGGGATAAAAGAGTAAGTGATATTATCCCAAATCGGTCATTAGACCGTTATAGTGCTGCTCGGTATAAAGGAGATAGCTTCCTGTCATCTTTCATTTTATGGGTGGCATCTTGTTGTCCGTTCGTTCTCGACGTAGTCCGCTACGTCTTCGAACGAATAACAAATCATTTGCTCAACCATCCAATGAAATCTGTTCAGGTTCTAATGACCGATTTGGAATAATCCAAGGCGAAGTTACAAAAAATCGAGGTAAACACCGAAGACTTAGTGGATTTTCAGTGGAATTGCTCGTTTTTAGTAATATATTTTTATAGTTTATTCTTGTAATTGCTACTTTCTCTTTGCAGAAGTGGAGCGTGCAAATGGAGAATTTCGTTGTTTTCCAACCAAAGCGAAAGCGTCTGTTTCTTCATATTCCATATCTCCTCAATGAACATGTAGAGAATCATGCAATTTATATAGGTGTTTATTCCGAAGAACTCGCACGCGATAATTCTCCGTTTATCCTTGGTTTGTTGTGCAGAAAACCGTAATTTTGCTCTAGTATTCGGCCAAATAGGAGGAAAGTAAAATGCGTTTCTAGTTCTGCTTTGGAGGTTGTAACCAGTTATTGGTTCTAGTTTCTAACGTCTAACTTCTAACTTCTAACTACTTGTTTCATTCGAATTATGTTACGATTCATCTCTACACTTCTTCAACCACTTAAAAAGTTATTCAAATCTATGCTCCCTTTTCCCTCTTTATCCGTCAGCGAATTTGAAACCTATCTGCAATCCACACCACAAGTGCAATTGGTCGATGTGCGCACACCTTCGGAATATGCAGAAGGACATCTTTCGGAAAGCCTTAATATAGACGTGATGTCGCCAGGGTTTTCTGCCAAAGCACAAGAACTTCTCGATATAAATCGTCCTGTCGCAGTGTATTGTCGCAGTGGAGCGCGCAGCAAACAAGCCGCAATGTTATTGACTAGACAAAACTTCCAAGTCGTAGATCTTGATGCTGGATACCTAGGATGGGTAGCCAGTGGAAGAAATGTTGCGCAAAATGGATAACATCTCTGCCGCATTAGCACCGTTCTGCCACGATTTGTCCACCGCTCAGCACCTCATCAATCAGTGGGGTGCTGAGCGGCGGCCTTTCCTTTTTGTCATCAACTACCATCTCACCCAATCTTTGGTGATCCCTTTGGATAGTTGGCCGCAAGAAACATTATATTTTGAGTTTGCAGGACGCCGCGGAAGTAATTTTCCTGCGGTTTCTGTGGGGCAGTTAGAGAAGGTTTCTTCGCTTCCCTCGCAGATAGAATGGAAAATCGCACCTCCTTCGTTGAGCGAATACAAACGCGCTTTCGAGAAAGTGCAACATCATTTGCATCGTGGAGATAGTTTTCTTACGAATCTGACCTTTTCCGTGCCAGTGTCTACCAATCTCACGCTTCAACAACTCTATCATTTTGCTCGTGCTCCATATAAATTATTGTGGGACAACCATTTCGTGTGCTTTTCTCCCGAACCGTTTGTCGAAATTTCTGAAGGAATGATTCGCACATTTCCAATGAAGGGAACCATCGATGGCACTGGGTTGCAAGCAGAACAACGGTTGATGGATAATGTCAAAGAAAGCAGAACACGCTACCATTGTTGATTTGTTGCGCAACGATTTGAGTCAAGTAGCAACGCATGTACAAGTGTCGCGCTATCGCTATGTCGAAGAAATTCAAACACATAGCGGAGCATTGCTACAAACGAGCAGCGAGATTGTGGGACAACTTCCCGAAAACTATCTCTCTCATTTGGGAGATATACTTTTCCCTCTATTACCAGCAGGGAGCATCACAGGAGCACCCAAACAAGCCACAATGCAAAGCATAGCAAAGGCTGAAACTTACGAGCGTGGTTTTTATACTGGGGTGATGGGACATTTTGATGGAACTTCGCTGCAAAGTGCCGTGATGATTCGTTTCATAGAGCAACAACAAGATGGTTCCCTTTTGTTCAAGGCGGGTGGGGGCATCACCACTCGCAGTGATGTGGAGAGCGAGTATCAAGAATTGCTCGACAAAGTTTATGCACCTGTGGCATTCAAATTTTAGGCTATGTTGGACATAATCTTTCAAGAATCAACCTCCTATCTGCGTGATTTCTATGTGGATTACGCATTTGTAGAGGGCATCAACGAATTAGTAGAAACCATTTGTGTCTTCAATGGAACAGCGTTGCGCTTGCCGTTTCATGTAGCACGAGTGCGAGCCAGTTGTCAAATGCTAGGGTGGAAGGACGTGAGTAAGGAACTGCTGCAAACTTGGCTAACCTCGTTGCAAAATATGCCGCATGAGTACCAGAAGGGACGTGTGATGATGCGCACTGTCTACGATGCAATAGGTGTTTGCAGCGTCACTTTTCAACAGTATCAGTTACGTCCGGTGCGTTCGCTCCGATGCGTAGAAGCCGACTATCTCCATTATTCGCTGAAATCTACCCACCGCAGCGGAATAACGCATTGTGTGGAACAACGAGAAAATTGCGATGATGTGTTGATTTTGCAACACAATTTGCTCACTGACACTTCCATTTCCAACATCGCTTTCTTAAACGAAGAACAAGGGAATTGTTGGATGACTCCAGCAAATCCCTTGCTCCGTGGTACACATCGAGCGGCTCTCCTGCGCTCAGGCACCATCATAGAAGATGCTATGTTAACCTAGATCGGTTAGAAGAATTTTCGCGCATTCGTCTGTTCAATGCAATGATAAAGTGGGGAGAAATCGAACTCCCCATTAGTGCCATTGTTAGCGGAGCACGAGATTAGTATATTGTGTCAAGATTTTGGCTTAAGTTGATAGCCTATCTCTGATACAGCTTGGAGGAGAGATTCGTCAGAAGCCGTGCCGATGATTTTTGCTTCGGCATCTTCAAGCGAAACCGTGGCGTGTGTCACCCCTTCAACTCCGAGAATCGCTTTTTCAACGTGGTTGCGGCAGTGATTGCAGGTCATACCTTCCACGGAAAACTTGCGAACAAAGCTTGCTTCATCTTCTGATTGTTGCGTTGTAAAATCATTTTGCGGATGAAGTTTTCTCCACAGCGGAAGCACGATGAAGGTATAAATCAAGAGAGCACCAAGGAGAAGCGTGCTTGCCCATTGAAACCACGGAGTTTCTATGTGGTGGCAAGCATCTGTGGGTGTTGAAAAATGAGTAAACCATTCTCGAGGAAAAGCATAGTCAATGAGTAGCGCGAACCCCAAAGCACCCAGCACCAGTGACATCAGATAGACCACAAGGTTGCGACGTCCCAAGGCGCGATTTATCACCAGCACAGAAGCCATATTGGCTGCAGGACCAGCCATCAAGAGGATGAGAGCAGCTCCAGGAGATAAGCCTTTGAGCATAAGTGCAGCAGCGATGGGAATGCTTCCAGTGGCACAAACATACATTGGGATAGCAATGAGCAGCACTACAATGTAGCTAAGAAAAGGAATTTCTGTGAATTGAATGAAGAAATTGTCGGGAATGTAAAGGGTTATCAATCCTGCGACCACCAATCCAATGAGTAGCCATTTGCCAATATCGCGCATCATATCCACAAAACCATAGCGCAGCGCAACCCCCATTTTAGCAAGTATTGACGTGTGTTTGCGCTCAATGGCACAAGAAGCCGCCTTTATTTCAGCTTCAACGGCTGCTTTTTGTGCGTCAGTTTCAGTAGTCGCAAATCGATTGACCATTGTACCCCCAAAAACAGACGTCACCAAGGCCGCTAATGGCCGCAGTATGGCAAAAGGAAGTCCGAGAAGCGAGTAAGTTGCAAAGATACTGTCTACTCCCGTTTGGGGAGTAGCAATGAGAAACGCGGTGGTAGCCCCTCGCGAAGCCCCTTCCTTGCGCAGCGACATAGCCGTAGGAATCACCCCACACGAGCAGAGGGGTAGGGGAATGCCGAAGAGCGCAGCATAGAGCACAGAGCGGAGATTGTTACCACTAAGAAATCTACTATACAGTTGTCCCGGCACAAAAGCGTGCATCAATCCTGCAATAAAGAATCCCAAGAGGAGATAGGGAGACATCTCGTGAATGAGTCGAAGTATTTCTTGCATAAGTTTTGGTTTTTGTGAAGACTACTATTGTTCTGGACAGGTTTTTTAAGAAAAGGCAATCTCTACGCAGAGATTGCCTTTTTTCTTGTTGTATAAGTGTCTGGATTTCAATCGGAAATCCGTCTTACACTAATCTTTGTACGTGTGAAAGAGATTACATCATGCCGCCCATGCCACCCATGCCGGGAGCACCCATAGGCATTTCAGGAGTATCTTCCTTCTTATCGCAAATCACGCATTCCGTGGTGAGGAACATACCAGCCACAGACGCAGCATTTTCAAGTGCTACGCGAGTCACCTTGGCAGGATCCACAACACCCACTTCGCGAAGGTCGCCGTAAGTGTCGTTCTTAGCATTGTAACCGAAGTTTCCTTCGCCTTCGCGCACCTTGTTCACCACAACTGCGCCTTCTACACCAGCGTTTTTGCAGATTTGACGGAGAGGTTCTTCGATGGCACGGCGAATGATTTGGATACCCGTGTTTTCGTCAGCGTTATCGCCAGAGAAACCTTCGAGCGCAGCTTGAGCGCGGATGTAAGCCACACCACCACCGGTCACGATACCTTCTTCCACGGCAGCGCGAGTCGCACAAAGTGCATCGTCGCAACGGTCCTTCTTCTCCTTCTGTTCGGTTTCGCTAGCCGCACCCACTTGGAGCACGCACACACCGCCAGAGAGTTTGCCCAAACGTTCTTGGAGTTTCTCCTTGTCGTATTCAGAAGTAGAATTCTTGATTTCGTTCTTGATTTGTTGGATACGTTGCGCAATCGCGTCTTTGTCGCCGTGTCCGTCCACAACAGTCGTGAAGTCCTTAGACACACTCACTTTGTCGGCTGTGCCCAACATGTCGATGGTAGCTTGTTCGAGTTTCAAACCCTTCTCTTCGCTGATCACCACACCGCCAGTGAGCACTGCAATGTCTTCCAACATCGCTTTGCGACGGTCGCCGAAGCCAGGAGCTTTCACAGCGCAAATCTTCAATTGCGTGCGCAAACGATTCACTACAAGAGTGGTCAATGCTTCGCTATCCACATCTTCGGCAATAACGAGGAGAGGACGTCCACTTTGCACGGCAGGTTCGAGCACGGGCATGAACTCTTTGAGATTAGAAATCTTCTTGTCGTAAATCAAGATGTAAGGATTCTCCATTTCGCAAGTCATCTTCTCAGGATCAGTCACGAAATAAGCAGAAAGATAACCACGGTCGAATTGCATACCCTTCACGGTCTTGAGTACAGTGTCGCGACCCTTAGCATCTTCGATGGTAATCACGCCGTCTACAGACACTTCGCGCATACCATCGGCAATGAGCTTACCAATTTCAGCATCGTTGTTGGCAGAGATAGTGGCAACTTGTTCGATTTTGTCATAGTTTGTGCCCACTTGTTCTGCTTGCGCTTTGATGCTTTCCACCACTTTGCCCACAGCCTTGTCGATACCGCGTTTGAGGTCGAGAGGATTAGCACCAGCAGCCACGTTTTTCATGCCTTCGGTGAGAATGGCTTGTGTGAGCACAGTAGCCGTCGTTGTGCCGTCGCCTGCATCATCACCCGTCTTTGAAGCTACGCTCTTCACGAATTGAGCACCAGCGTTTTGGAAAGGATCTTCAAGTTCAATTTCCTTTGCCACGCTCACTCCATCTTTGGTGATGCGAGGTGCACCAAATTTCTTTTCGATGACTACGTTGCGCCCCTTAGGACTGAGTGTCACCTTCACTGCGTTAGCCAAGGCGTCAGCACCTTGACGAAGAAGTTCACGAGCGTCTACGTCGTATTTTATATCTTTTGCCATTGTAGTATGCTATTTATTTTGAGAGTTTTATTGAAGAAAAAAGAAGGAACGAATCGCGTAAAACCTTATTTCACCACAGCCAACACTTCGCTTTGACGAACGATGAGATATTTGTCGTTTTCCACTTCGACTTCCGTACCAGAATACTTGCCATAAAGCACGACATCACCCACTTTAAGCACCATTTCTTCGTCCTTGGTGCCTTGTCCCACGGCCATCACTTCACCTTTGAAAGGCTTTTCTTTGGCTGTGTCAGGGATGATGATGCCACCGATGGTCTTTTCTTCTGCGGGTGCGGGCTTGATGAGCACGCGATCAGCTAGAGGTTGGATATTCATTGTCTTATATCTTTATGAGTTTTTGAATTGCTGTAAAAACTTGTCGATGAGTTTCGACTCTTTTTCGTACTTTCTAGTCCTTTTTGAGTACCAGAATAGCAACACTTTGTGTGTTGTTTGCTTCGTCAATTGCAAAGTTCCTGCCAAACTGTTTTTTCTTTCTAGAAAAACGACATTTTGTCAGTCATAGTCTGTAATCTGAAGGAATAAATTGTGACGAAGAGCGTTATCTTTTGTGCTTTTGGGTGGGGAAGGTTTGAGTGCGAAATGGGTTGGATAGACGAGGGTGGGAATGAGATTGACGATGTTCCCTCACAGGACGATGATGAAGAGGATGATGATTTTTGAATTTTGTTGTTGTTTAGCTGCTGAATGGCTTTGCCGTTTGGCAGCTTTTTTGTAGCTTTGCGGTGTAACCAATAACTGAATAAAAAGAAAGGAGTTTGTGATGCTTACATTTTGGACAATAGTATTTGTGGTGGGTTTGCTGCTGGTGGGTTTGTGTTTGTGGATAGCGTATTGGGTGGTGAGTTTTATCGTGGCTTTCATTTATATGGGTGCCCGTGATATAGCTTATCGTAAGGCGGAGAAGCGGTGCCCGGGGATCTATGCTAGGATGCAGCGATATGTGGATGCTCGCTTGGCTCGCTTGGCAGCGGAGCGTAAGGCGAAGGCGGAGCGTAGGAAGCGTGCTAATGAGTTAGCGGACAAACGTCTTCTTCGCTGGCTAGATGAACACCCTGGTGTTGTGGGAGGTGCAGGACACTCTCTGTCTAGTTGAAAATCGTAGTTTGTTCTTCATAATGCTCAAAAAAGTTGTCATTTTACTGTATTGAGATTTGTCGTATCTTTGGCGTAAAAACTAAAGATACGATTTTTTTATGACAGAGAAAGACATTAAAATAGTTGAGCTTCGTGTGAATGGTCGCCAGGCTGCGGAGCAATTGTGGGAGCTGAAGAAGCGTGTGAAGGAGTGGGATTAACAAAAAAACTGCACCAACCGGTGAGTTGATGCAGTGTGTATGCTGGAAGTGCAAATTGCACTAGAAAGGAGCAAGTTTACTTCTTGTCGCAGCTCTTTTTGTCGCCACAACCTTGTTCGCCGCAGCAACCCTTCTTTTCGTTGCATTCCTTTTTGCAGTCGTTCATACAACCCTTCTTGCAAGACTTCTTGTCTTCCTTCTTGCAGCATTTCTTGTCCTTCTTGCAGCATTTCTTGTCGCCTTTTTTGCAGCAAGATTCTTTTTTGTCAGCTTGCTTCACGTCTTGTGCAGCAGCGTTGAGGCCGAAAGTGAGCAAAGCAACGAGTGCGAAGCACTTAGCCACTGAGTTTGCATTAAATAGTTTCATTTTGTTTGTGTTTTGAGGGTAAAACTTGAATGATGTGTCAGACGATAGACGTCTTTCGTTTGCAAAAGTAATATTTACTTTTTACTCTCCAAACGTATTGGCCAAGAAAATGCGCGTTTTAACTTTTCGAAAATATTCTCACGATCCATAATTGCGCGAGGAGTAACTATCGCAACCGATATGTGAGAGAGGTTCTTCCTCCTTTGGGGATGAAATCCCTACTGTTCTTCCTCGCGCGCATAGTCAATGGCACGGTTGATGTAGTGGAGAAATGGAGTGGCTGTGCTGAAGTATTGCGCCAAGCGTTCTGGAAAATCTGGTGCCACTACTTCTTCTGTGGTGGGAGCAAAGGCAAGACAAAAGGCTTTGAGTCGCAAGTATTCGCTCCAAGGTGCATCAGCAGGGAAACCTTTGGGATTGCGCTTCAATGCCCCGTTGCGCAAGAGTTGAAAACGCTCATCGGCCACTTCGCGCACGAGTTTGTCGAAATCGCCCTCACCGTCCATAATGTCTTCGCGGAGTATGCGCAACGCCTTCGGTTCGATGCAGTAATGACCAGGAGCAATGATGTGTTGCGATTCCCAATGGATACTACCAAAATCGGCTGCGTTGTCAGCAGCACCTAGTTGAAAGTAATAACCCGAGTAGCCCGATTTCTTTCCGCCACGAGCAATGAACAAGCCCATGTGTCCCTTGTAAGGGCTCTTGTCAGCTGAAAAACGCGTGTCGCGCTGTATGCGATAGGTCACTTCTTTCGCTGTGAGTCCTGCCACAGAAGAGTCGAATTGAGCTATCAAGCCAATCATTTTGTCTGCAAAAGCGTGAAACTGCGCCTGCACCGCCTTATATTCGTCTTTGTGGGCATGAAACCACTCCCGATTGTTGTTGGCTCGGAGTTGTTGTAAGAATTGAATGATGCTTTGCATTGTCTTTTTCAATAAGATGACAACCAGAAAATGAAAGATGACAGGAAGTCGTCTTTTCAATTACGAGTAGCATTATAACGGTCTAATGACCGATTGGGGATAATAATGTGAAAAATCGCGCCCTTCTCCGGTGGCTTCCTACCATTGTTGAAGCAACTCTGTGCAGGCATCTTCGCAGAGTTCGATGACCAAATCGAAATCAGCCAAAGTGCCATAATAAGGGTCGGGAATGGAAGAGAAATCGGGATGTTGGGTCAAGAAATCAGAGAGCAACACCACCTTGTTCATCAACTCAGGTTCGGGGCACTTTCGTGCAAACGGCGTAGATTGTCGGCATCCATAGCCACAACGCGGTCGAAAGTGTGAAAATCCTCGGCTGTCATAGGGCGCGAATGGTGCGTGAGCGCATAACCTTGTGCCGCAGCTTGTTGGCGCATACGATGGTCGGGGAGTTCGCCTTCGTGATAGTCTATCATACCAGCCGAATCAATGAGGGGAAAGTCGGCCGTGCGTCCCGCAGTTTTTACCTTTTGGCGAAAAACTTCTTCTGCCAGTGGAGAGCGACAGATGTTGCCCAAACAAATAAAGAGTATGTTCATAAGTGTCTAGTGATACAGTCTTAAAACCCAATCGGTCAGTGGATCCTGTTCTCAATTAGGAATTGTACCATAACGGTCTAATGACCGATTGGGATTAAATGATGCACAAAGGTACGAAAAAATAATGAGGTGTCCACTACATTTGAGGGAGTAAAAGGAATGAAAATGGATTGGGGAGAATAGCGTTCGGTAAGGGCTTTCAAGGACTAGTGTTTCAGGAGTTAATAAGTGTTATTACCTTCCTCTCGCGTGTGTATGCGCGCACACATAACAGAAGTTTTTGTGTTTTTGCTGTCACAAGTGTCACAGTGGTCAATGCAATAGGTTGATATTGTGTTTGTTATAGGTGCTTGTAAACATTTGTTGCTTTGGTGGCGTGTTAGATAGCCAAAGAGCTGCCGAAAAAAGATTTTGTAGTTCGTAAAGTGAGGAAAGAGAAAGGCGTCGAACTTTTACAAACAACACGTTGTTTTGTTGAAAACGACACGTTGTTTTATTGAAAACGACACGTTGTTTTATAGAAAACGATACGTTGTTTTGTTGAAAACGATACGTTGTTTTATTGAAAACGACACGTTGTTTTATTGAAAACGACACGTTGTTTATTGAAAACGATACGTTGTTTTTGGAAAAACAATACCTTATAGGGGGACGAATTGAACTCTCATTTTTCGCCCTCTGTGACACTTGTGACAGCAAAAAAGTAAAATCGCTGTTGGATGCGCGTGCGTACGTACGCGAGAAGCATCCCTGGCCTTGGGAGACGCATCTCAAACACGAAAATTTGGGGAACTTTCTTTGTGGGCAAAATCCGCATCTGAGAGCGAACAATGTGAAGTGCTTGCGAGGGAAATGTAAACAACGTTGGTTTGTTTTGCTTTCTTGATTTGTCAAAATGAGTGCTCGGTTCTCGGGAAAGTGCATTTTATCGCGAATTTTTCACTCTTTGCACCTATATCTCCCCATATACAAATAGGGGAGCAAGAAATGAAGAACATCTCATACATCGAAAAAAACAAGTGCGATAGGGGGAGAGGAGAGTGGGAAACCGATAGCAACAGATGACGTTTGATACAAATAAGTTGCACGCAACTAGGTGAGTTGTGCAAAGTTGGCAAGATTTTGAGATTGTAGGGAAATAATCGCGAGAAATGTCATTGTGATGCGTGGAAATTTTCAAAAGAAAGTCGTATCTTTGCCACAAAATTACATTAGCCGAAGAATGCGCCAATCGAAGTGGGGCAGGGGTGGAAAAAATCCCGAACCCCAGCAACTTATTCTAGTCCTTGTTGCCGAACGGAAACAGGAAACTGAGTAGCGCATCTTATCCTAGAATCATCACCCTTATGAACATTCTTGAACTCAGTGAGCAAGAAATTGCTCGTCGCAAGTCACTCGATGAGATTCGTGCCCTTGGCATTGACCCTTATCCCGCAGCAGAATATCCCACCAACGCATTTAGCGATGAAATTATAGCCAACTTCCGCGATGAAGATGAGCCCCGCGAGGTGTGCATCGCTGGTAGAATGATGAGCCGCCGCGTGATGGGCAAAGCTACATTCTTAGAACTTCTTGACTCTCGTGGTCGCATCCAGGTGTATATCACTCGCGATGATATTTGCCCCGAAGAAGACAAGACGCTTTACAACTCTTTGGTGAAGAAACTCCTCGATTTGGGTGACTTCATTGGGGTGAAAGGCTATGTGTTCCGCACCAAAACAGGAGAAATCTCTGTGCACGTGCGCGAATTGACCCTTTTGGCTAAGAGTTTGAAACCGCTCCCCAGTCCCAAAGAGAAGGATGGTGAGGTGTTTGATGCCTTTGAAGATCCTGAATTGCGCTACCGCCGCCGCTATGTAGACTTGATTGTCAATCCCAACGTGAAGGAAACCTTCTACAAGCGCGCTAAGGTGATTACTACAATGCGTAGCATCTTGGACGAAGCGGGCTACACAGAAGTGGAAACACCAACACTCCAAAATATCCCTGGGGGTGCGTCTGCGCGACCCTTTATCACGCACTTCAACGCGCTGAGCCAAGAGATGTATTGCCGCATTGCAACAGAGCTTTATCTCAAACGTCTCATCGTGGGTGGTTTTGAAGGAGAGTCTATGAAATCGGTAAGAACTTCCGCAACGAGGGTATGGACCGCACGCACAATCCCGAGTTTACTTGTGTGGAACTCTATGTGCAATATAAGGACTACAACTGGATGATGGATTTCACTGAACGTATGTTGGAGAAAATCTGCATCGCAGTGAATGGCAAACCCGAAACGGAAATTGATGGTAAGGTGATTAGCTTCAAAGCTCCTTATCGTCGTCTTCCCATTCTTGATGCTATCAAGGAAGAAACGGGCTACGACCTCAATGGCAAGTCCGAAGATGAAATCCGTGCCATCGCTGAAAAACTCGGCATCGAGGTAGACGAAACAATGGGTAAAGGTAAGCTCATTGATGAAATTTTCGGTGAAACTTGTGAAGGTAAGTTCATTCAACCCACTTTCATCACAGACTATCCTGTGGAAATGTCGCCTCTCACGAAGATGCACCGCGAAAAAGCTGGTTTGACCGAGCGTTTCGAATTGATGGTGAATGGTAAGGAATTGGCGAATGCTTACTCCGAACTCAATGACCCCATCGACCAAGAAGAACGTTTCCTCGAACAAATGCGTTTGGCAGATAAGGGTGACGATGAAGCGATGCTCATTGACCAAGACTTCCTCCGTGCACTCCAATATGGTATGCCTCCCACCTCGGGTATCGGCATCGGTATTGACCGTTTGGTGATGCTCCTCACGGGCAACACCACCATCCAAGAGGTGCTCTTCTTCCCCCAAATGAAACCCGAAAAGCTCCCTGCAAAAGACAAGGTAGAGGCTTATCTCCCCCTCGGCATCCCTGCCGAAATTGTGCCAGTGTTGCAAAAGGTGGGCTACTATTTGGTGCAAGATCTCAAAGAGGCCAATCCTCAAAAGATTCAGCAACAGATGGGTGAAGTGATCAAGAAGTATCAACTCGACATCACCAAGCCTTCGGTGGCCGACATCGCTGCCTGGATTGAAGCTCTCGGAGCGTAACCAGCCTATTCTGCCGCATTGGTGGGGACGATGGATTGATTCGCCCCACCAATGCAGTGTTTTCTCTAGACAGAATGCTGTTTCTTTCCCTTGATTTTGTGGAGAAAGGGGAAAGAGGATAACCTTCTTGTCGAAATGTCATTACTTTATTCTCCCATCATCGACCACAACTAAAGTCTACTTCTTTATGCCTAGTTTCAGTTCTTTCTTCGGATTTGGCGAGAGCAGCGAAGACAGTCGCGGTTTGGCCGAGTTTCCTGGGAAAATCGCCATTATTGGTAGTGGGTCTTGGGCCACTGCAATAGCAAAGATTATACTTGAGAGTGTCTCTGAAATTGGATGGTTCATCCGTCGTGAAGACACGATTGAGGAATTTCGACGCTACGAGCACAACCCAACGTATCTCACTACGGTGAAATTTCCTATTGATCGCATACACTTTAGCAGCGACATCAACGAGATTGCACGCGAATATGATACCCTCATTTTCGTGACGCCTTCTCCTTATCTCAAAACGCAACTCAAAAAACTCAAAGTAAAACTCCACAACAAATATATCATGACGGCCATTAAAGGCATCGTTCCTGATGAAAATGTGGTGTGTACGGAGTATTTCCGCACGGCGTTTGGCGTGCCTGAGAACCAATTGATGGTGTTGGGGGGGCCGAGTCATGCGGAAGAGGTGGCTCTCAATCGTTTGACCTATCTCACAGTGGGTTGCACCGATGAGGATCGCGCACGGATTATGGCACAACTCGTGGCAAATGACTATGTGAAAACTTCTGTTTCGCAAGATGTCATTGGCATCGAATATGGTGCTGTACTCAAAAATGTCTATGCCATTGCTGCCGGTATCTGTTCGGGGTTGCAATATGGCGACAACTTCCTTTCTGTGCTCTTGGCGAGTGCTGTGCAAGAAATGCATCGCTTTCTCACGGCAGTCTATCCCATTGAAAGAAATGTCTATGATAGTTCTTATTTGGGCGACTTGTTGGTGACAAGTTATTCCAACTTCTCTCGCAATCGCGTGTTTGGTCAAATGATTGGACGCGGATATAGCGTGAAGAATGCGCAAATGGAAATGGAAATGATAGCAGAGGGGTATTATGGTGTGCGCTGTATGCGCACTATCAATAAGCGTTATCGCGTGAACATGCCGATTCTCGATGCTGTCTACAACATTTTGTATGAGCGAATATCTCCTCCGCTCGAAATCAAACTCCTCACAGATTCTATAAGATAAGCAGGCTTTGACGAATGGGTGGTTGAAAGACGAACTCATCGCAATGCTTTGACTTTACAACATAAAAACTCTATGACAGGGGAACGTCACTGTGGCAGGCTGCTGCAGCTTTCCCTTATTTCTCGCTTCGCAATATGGCTTTCAATATTCCCAAATCCGACAAAAAGCGTGTGGTCATCGTTGGTGGTGGCTTCGGCGGCTTGAAGTTGGCTAACAAACTCAAAAACTCCGACTTTCAAGTGGTGCTGATTGACCGTAACAATTATCACCAATTCCCTCCACTCATCTATCAAGTGGCTTCTGCGGGCATTGAACCCAGTAGCATCTCTTTCCCCTTCCGAAAGCTTTTCCATGGACGCAAAGATTTCTATTTCCGCATGGCGGAGGTGCGTAGCGTGTTTACTGAACAGAATATTCTCCAAACTTCTATCGGTAAAATTTCTTACGACTATTTGGTCTTTGCAGCAGGAACTACCACTAATTTCTTTGGCAACAAGAATGTGGAAGAGCACGCCATTCCGATGAAGAATGTGAGCGAAGCAATGGGACTGCGCAATGCGTTGCTCGAAAACTTTGAACGTGCGCTCACTTGCTCTAGCGAAACAGAGCGTCAAGAACTGCTCAATGTGGTGATTGTGGGTGGTGGTGCTACGGGAGTTGAAGTGGCCGGTGCGTTGTCGGAAATGAAAAATTTTGTCCTCCCGAAGGATTATCCCGATATGCCTTCTAGTTTGATGAACATCTATCTCATCGAAGCTGGACCGCGTCTTCTTCCTGCAATGAGTCCTCCCACTTCTGCGCACGTTGAGAGTTTCTTGCGTACGATGGGTGTCAATGTGCTCTTGAACAAGATGGTGACGGACTATCAGAATCATCGTGTGATTTTGAAGGATGGTACACAAATCGCTACGCGCACGTTCATCTGGGTGAGTGGTGTGGCTGGAGAAGAAGTGGGAAATCTTGATCCCAAATTCGTGGGACGTGGTCGCCGCATCGTGGTCAATGCGCACAACCAAGTGGAAGGTTTGGACAATGTGTTTGCCATTGGTGACCAGTGCATTATGCCCGAGGGTGATCCTAATTGGAAAGGTGGACACCCACAATTGGCACAAGTGGCTATTCAACAAGGTAAACTCCTTGCGCGCAATCTCCAAGCACTGGAAAAAGGCAAGAAACTCAAACCTTTCCGCTATAAGAACCTTGGTGCTATGGCAACTGTGGGACGAAATCGCGCAGTGGCAGAATTTAGCGAAGTGAAGATGGCGGGATTCTTTGCGTGGGTGATGTGGTTGCTTGTTCACCTGCGTAGTATCTTGGGCATTCGCAACAAAAGCATTGTCTTCTTGAATTGGGTGTGGAACTATGTGTCGTATGCGCAATCGCTTCGCTTCATTGTTTATGCACGAAAAGCGAAAGAGGTGGTGGATCGTCAAGCTCGACTGGCTTCCCAGCACTGGGGAAATGATTTGCTCAGCGAGGGAGTTGATGCTCAAGAAAAGGAGATTGATGCAAAGAATGCAGAACAGCAATCTTAATCTCCACTACATTTATCGTCAAATCATCGCTTAGGTATTTAAGTACGCTCACTCATCGCGAACTGTTTGCGCTTGATGCACGGTGCGCGCGGTGAGGATATTTCACACAGAGGAGAGGTTTCGAATCTTCCGTTGGTTGCTCTCCAAACATCTGTAAAATCCATTCAAGAATGAACAATAAAGCACTTGTCGTTTTGAGTGGCGGACAAGACTCCACCACCTGTCTATTTTGGGCACTTCGCGAATTTGATGAAGTGTTGGCTCTCAGTTTCACCTACGGACAGAAGCACGCTGCCGAAGTGGAATTGGCACGCAGCATTTGTGCTGAACAAAATGTGCCTTTTGAGGTGATGGATGTGCCGCTTTTGGGACAATTGGGGCGCAACTCGCTCACTGACACTTCGCTTACAATGGACGAAACGAAGCCTGCTGATGCTCCTCCCAACACGTTTGTGCCTGGGAGAAATCTTTTCTTTTTGAGCATCGCTGCCGTGTACGCTCGTGAACGTGGCATTTTTCATTTGGTCACTGGAGTGGGGCAGACTGACTTTTCGGGTTATCCCGATTGCCGCGACAGCTTTATCAAGAGTCTCAATGTGACGCTCAATCTCGCTATGGACGAACAGTTCTGCATCCACACACCGTTGATGTGGCGCGATAAGTCTGAAACGTGGGCACTTGCCGATGAACTCGGAGTGCTCGACCTCATTCGCCAACGCACCTTGACTTGCTATAATGGTGTAGTGGGTGATGGTTGCGGACATTGTCCTGCGTGTGAGCTTCGACAAGCGGGGTTGCAACACTATTTGCTCACTAAAGAGACCTACCACAAGTAGTCTCTAACTTAGAATTTTCAACTTATATAAGTTATCATCCTTATGTCACAACGTGAAACCGAAGGCCTTCAACATCTCGGAAGCCAAGGCACTCAATATCCCACTGACTACGCACCCGAAATGCTCGAGTCGTTTGTCAATAAGCACCAAGAGAACGATTATTGGGTGCGATTCAATTGCCCCGAATTTACCTCACTTTGTCCCATCACGGGGCAACCTGATTTTGCTGAAATCCGCATTTCTTACATTCCTGATGTGAAAATGGTGGAGAGCAAAAGTTTGAAACTTTATCTTTTCTCTTTCCGTAATCACGGAGATTTCCACGAAGATTGCGTTAATGTCATTATGAAAGACTTGATTCGCTTGATGGAACCTAAATATATCGAAGTGACTGGTCTTTTCACTCCTCGTGGCGGCATTAGCATCTATCCTTATGCGAACTATGGCAAGCCCGGAACGCGTTATGAAGAGTTGGCGGCTTATCGTTTGCAACAGCACGATCTCTAGTTGCTGGAGAATGTGCTAGCACGTGCTAGCTGTTTCTCTTTCTCCTTCGAGTTTTTCTCCCCCCTTCTTCATTTCTTCGTATGGTTACTCTTTCTCAAGTAGTTTCTCGTCTTTGGCGTTATCGTATCACCTGCGCCACGGTTTTGTTTCTCATCTCTGCGGGGATATTGGACCGACATAGTTTACTCAACATCCTATTGCTCCAAAATAAAAATAGTGAGCTTCAGGAAGAAATTGCGCATTATGAGAAGCAATATAACGATGACTCTCGTGCGCTTGAGTTGATGGACGTTTCTCCCGAAGCCGTGGAAAAGGTGGCTCGTGTGAAACTCTTTATGAAAAAGGCCAATGAAGATGTGTATGTTGTGGTGAACGAAGGCGACAACTAGGACTCTTCTTTTTATGGTATGAGGCAGCGCGATGCAACATCTGCGCTGCGTTTTTCTATTCTTTCCCTATGATGAAATCTCTTTCTCCACTGCAAAATGCCATCTCAGTGATGGGTGGTGTGCTACTCGTTGTTGGCGCAATTCTGCCACTTGTTGAGGCGTTGGCTGAATATGCTCCCTATATTTCACGCTTGGAGCACTGTCTTTTGGTGGTACTCAACTTTTGCAACGATATGAAGGACAAAATGTGGTCATTCGTCGTTTGCGTCGTCAAGAAATCCTTGGTGCTTTCTTGTTGATGGTGAGTGCTGTGTTGATGCTTGTCAGTACTTTCCACTTGTTTCCTCTTAAAGGGGGAGAATGGAAAGTGTGTCTCACGATTGCCGTGGTGTTCGAATTATATACTGCTTTCAGGCTTCCTCAAGAATTAGAGAAAGAAGCGCGTCAAAATCAGCATAAAAAGGACTAAAACCTTGTTGAATTCCGCAATTTGTTGTATTTTTGCCATAACTACTTAGCATTTAATGCCTATGCAACAATATATACTCCGCATTTATATCGCTCTTTTCTTCGCAAGTAGTTTTGTTTTGTCAGCTGTGGCAAAGGAAAGTGTGCAGAATTATCCCTCCAGCGATAGGTCTTCATGGATTGCAGGAGCAAATCCGACGAATGTTTCTCCCGTTGCAGAAATTCCTATGTCAATGGAAACTTCTAGTATGGATGAAATCGCCATTACTGTCCGTGGCAATCAACTTCGAGTGCAGCACGCTGATGGACTTTCGTTGTCGGTTTACAACATCACTGGTGTGAAAGTTGCTACGCACCGTGTGGATGGTGATGATTTCTCCCTAACGCTCAACGTGGAGCGCGGCATCTACATCGTGAAGGTGGGAAAGGTGGTGCGTCGCATCACTATTGCTTAAAAGATTTCATCTTCCTAAGAACTGAACAAATTACAATACGTTCTCGTTCTGAAGTCTTTAGGACAAAATAAGAAGTTTTGAACGTAAAAGAGGTTGCATCTCACTATACGAGATGCAACCTCTTTCTGTTGTGATATAAGTGATGGGAAAAGCTAGTGTTGATGTTTTCGCAAAACGAGGTGTTTGAGCGTGCGCAACACTTGTCCTAACCAGGTGTAGCGGATGCCCCAATCGCAAATGGCTTCGGCGAAGAGTTTTTCTATTTCAGGATTTTTTTCTGGAGTGCGGTGAGAGAGTTGGAGTGGACGCGTGAGGGGCTCACGATCGTAGCTGAAGTGCTGCAACCAACTGCTAGTGGCACTGAAATGTGTGCCACCTTGCAAACCAATGTTGCGGATGAGCGTGCGCGCAGGTGTGAGGCAAAGTCCGCTTGCTCGGTAGATGGCGATTTCCCAACAGACATCCCAAGGGATAGGGTCGCGGTCGATGGAGTGAAGGCAGGGAAAATTGCCCTCATATTGCATAGCATCAATGTCAGCATTGGTGAATCCTTTGAGCGCTTCTTGGGCAGAAGTGTAGTGCACAAAGTGTTGTTGCCAGCGGTTGCGCCACGTTCCCCAGCCCCAACCACCCATATGAGGAGTGAAATAGGCTTCGTTGTCCGATTCTACGAGTTCTGGATGTTCGTCTATCAGATTTAAATGAGTAAATCCCGCGACGTGCATCACTTGTGTTTCGTCGCGATAGAGTTGAAATGCACGATTTATATAAGAAAGAAAACCTTGTGCAGTGACAATGTCGTCTTCTAAAACAATAATGGTGTCGTGTTGGTTGAATACGTGGGAAATTCCCTCAATGATGTTGCGTTCTAAATAGAAATTCTCAGGACGTTCGATGAGATGAAAGGCACGGAAAAGATGTTCTTCTGCATTGCGTGCAGCAAATTCTTTGAGATATTCGCGTAAAGCATTGACCGTGCGCCACGAACTGTTGTCGTGTCCGCCATCGGAAAAGACGTACACTTCTGTTTCTGGTGCAAGATGATTGGCTGCAAGAGCTTCTAAGGTTCTCTTTGTGTGGTTGAGACGATTGTAAACGAAGAGTGCCACAGGGGCAAAGGGAGAATCAGTCATTTATGGTGAGCTTTGCACTATGAGGGTGGATGTTGTCGAGTGGAGGAAGCTGCATATAATTACCAAATTTGCGACGCAGATAAGCATCTGTGTCTGCTGGTACAGGAACTTCCACACCATCGAACATCGCAGTGGTGAGAGGGAATGTTTCTTGTGGGAGAATCGTGTTGGGATAGGGAATTCCGGGACTATAATTGAGGTATTTCGTCGGCCAAAGTTTCGCAACTGCGCGCAAGACAGGGAAAATGAAACGTTCATTGAATCGACGAATGCGATGCACTTTGCGAAGTAGTTGTTCTGGAGTGTTGTTGGGGTTGTTCATCACCTTGTAAACACGTCCAAAGGTGCGATTTGAAATCCAAAGCAAGGGAAGTGGCATCTTTTCGTAGGGGAAAATGTCGATGAAAATACCCTTGAGTTGGAAGATGCGGTCGTAGTCGTTGGTTTCCTCCATATAGCTTCGTGTGTCGCGTACTTTAGCAAACTGGAAGAAATAACCAGCATCGGTGTCTGGCGTTTGAAGTTTTAGATGCTCAGGCAATTCTTCGGGAAGAATTTTCAGAAGTTTCTCATAATCCTCTCGAAGCATTTCAATGTCGAGATCGTCATCCCAAGGAATGTATCCTCCGTGTCGCACACAACCGAGGAGGGTGCCGGAGCAGAGCCAATATTTCAAATCGTGGCGACGGCAAATCTTGTCAATTTCAACAAGCATCTCCGTCATTCTATGCTGCATACGGCGCAGGAGAGAGCCTTCGGGATTGAATCGTTGGCGGAGAGCTTCGTGGTCAATGGGAGGTTGTGACATATATAATAAGGAGAAAGGATGAGACTTGTCGAAGAGAATGGAGAAAGGGAGGGAGCGGCTAGCGAAGCAGTTAGTTTTTCACGCGTCCCGATTGGATTTTGTAGTCGTAGGCTCGCTGTCCCTCTTTGCGGAAATCGGCTTGGTAGCGTTCAAGAACGTTGCGAAATACTTCGTCATATTGCGGAATGTAGAGATCATCGTGAGCAAGGGCGCGCGAAAGAATCTCTTGTGCCAGCGGGAAAAGCTGATCAAGCTGCGTGGAAGTGCCGCCTTCAAACTGCGAACCGCTGAAATGTCCTGGAGATACGTTGAGAATTCGATTGGGAGTATCGGCGCGTGAGAGTTCGACATTTACACTTTCGATGAAACTTCTCAGTGCTGCTTTCGTGGCACCATAAACGGCATAGAAGGGCGAACTCAAGAAGCCTGCGATGCTGACCATAATAGCGCAGGGAAAGTCTGCCTTTTGCTGTAAACGATCGTAGAAATGATGTACAATGCGCAGTGGAGCAAGCGCATTCACTTGAAATGAACTCACGAGATGCGCTTCGTCAATGTCTTTGAAAAGAGCCAAACGCGCAAAACCTGCCGTAATGAAGAGCCCATCTACGGTAGGAAATTGAGTGAAGATGCTATAATCTTCGTAGGTGAGGTCGAATTGTAGTACCCGAAATTTGGGATGGTCTTGTTCCGCTGTTGGGAGATTTCTATCGACGATCCAAACCGTTTCGGTGTCTTCTTGGGTAGCAAGCAAGTGTGCAAGTGCGAGTCCGATGCCACTTGCGCCACCTACGATGAGGGGATTGCGCATAGATGCAAAGTTTTCTCTAACAATAATTGTGTGTCTAACGGCTCACGCGTGATAAATTAAAGGATAACCCTCTAATTTCTAACGTCTACTCCGAGCCACGCTTGTCGTGGCGAGCAGAAAGGGTCTGCGACCCTCTAATATCTAATATCTATTCCTTCACTTTAACGTCAGGATTCACACGTGTTTCCACTTTACTTTTAAGGTCTTGATAGTTCTTGAGAACTTCCTCCTTAATCTTCGTCGAACTCACGCCATCGCCATAAGGGAAATAGAAAACATCCACCCCAAGTTCTTTGAGGTAGTCGTATTTTCCTGTCCAGTCATCGCCCACCACAAAGACATCAATGTTGAGTTTTTTGACAATCTCCGTGTGATCGAGCGTACGTTGAGGAATCACCACATCGGGATAACGAAGCGCTTCCAAAATAGCAAGACGTTCTTCGAAAGGAATCACGGGAGGACGCTTATAACTGCTAACTAACTCGTCAGTGCTTACGCCCACAATGAGCGTATCACCCAGTCCGCGAGCGTATTTTATCATTTTAAGGTGGTTCGAATGGAACATATCGAAAGTACCAGACGTGTAAACCACTATTTTCTTTTGAGCTATCATAGAATCTGAAAGGGATTGCTTAGTGCAAATGTACGAGTTTCTGCGCAGACAAACCGATATTCAAGCGAGAAATCGTGGAAAGAGTTGCGAATTGTCGTCTGCACTGCACGCATAAGCCGTTCTTGCGCAGACAAAAGCGAGATACTTTCTTAGCGTTTGAACAATCGCTTTTTAAGTTTCTGGAAAAAGCGCGAAACACTATAACGTCTCAGTCGCTGTCGAATGATGCGAGGAAGTTCTAAAACATAATAGCCTGCTGCACCACTCATCCATAGATATTTGAACCAAATGCGCTGTCGAGAAACCCCGAAAGCATTCCAAGGTTTAGCAGCACCGATTAAGTGCAGTTGGATGGGATGGGCAAGCGCGTCAGAAAAGATACGACGACGTTCAGCATCATCTTTGGGGAGCGATTGACAAAATTCGTAGAAAGGAGTTGTTTGCGGATTTACTTTGTAATAAGAATTGCAAACACAATAGCGCATAGACAGATGTCTAACGGAATGTCCTGCACAAATCGCCATACAGTCTTGTTCAGGAAAAGGCAGACGCGCATAATTGTTTTGATAAAACTCCGTCCAAGTAGTTTGCATCTTGTCGCGTCGCAATGTTTCAAGATTAAAAAGAAGGAAACCTGCAGCAATCTCTTTAGAGAGTAAATCCTGTTCTTGTTCAGAAAACGACCGATAGAGAGCAGCACGCGAAGTAGGAAGTATCGTGTCTACACCAGCATAATAGAAATCTTCATCAGCAAATGCCGTAAACGCTTCCGACACATCGCCTAGAAACACCACATCCACATCAGAACAAAGCACACGTTTGTGTTGAGGAAAAAGTTCAGGCGCGCACAGTTTGAAATAAATCTCTTTTGAAAAGTGTGATTTACTCGGACATTCCTGCGCAATAGCATCATTTGACGTATCGTAAAAATGCAAAGAAGCGTGTGGATATTTCCCAACAACGCGTTGCAATTCACGTTGAGCCTTTGCTGAAATCCCAGGATGCAACACATAAAGTTCGTAGCAGTAGCTTTTCTCCGCGTGGTGCAGGAGCGAGAAAAAGGTAACAATGGCAGGCACCACATAGTTCTCGTCAAAGGTAAAGAAAATAGGAATCACCTGCTTGTTATTTTGCGCTGAATGGCTCATACTTTACGTCTTTTTTTGAGGAGATAATCAATACTCTCTTGCAAAATGTCGGAGTGCAACGTCCAGAGTATCAAAAGATAGAGTGGAGCAGCGCACACAATCTTCGCCAATAGACTAGCCAGAAGCGACCATTTCAGTTGTTCAATGCCGAGATAAACACCGCCCATCACGCCCACTGAAACCAAAAGGAAAGGAGCAATGTCGCACAACACCTGCCAATAACCAATGCAAAGTTCTTGTCGCACGAAGAAGTGCCAAACACCCACCCAGAGAAAATTGATAATAATGTAAGGAAGCAACATCACCATCACACCAAACGGCGCACTGAAGATGGCAGCGATGAGCTGACAAATCACCATCGCAATTAAGCCCCACATATAAGTGCCCGAACGTCCGCGGCTCAAAAGAAATTGCGTGTAGAGCGTGGATGCAGGCAAAAAAGCCCCACTGATGCACAGTAGCATCAAGATGCGTGTAGCCATTTCCCACTTCTCTCCCAGCGCAATGAGTATCAATTCGCGACTGATGATAGAAAGCCCAAACATAATGGGAAACGCCAAAAAGCAAGTAAATCGCAGCATCTTGCGAAACACGCGCGCTTGACGTCCGCGATCGTCTTGTGTTTCCACAAAGAGCGGTTGTGCCACGCCGTTCACAATGCCCGTCACCACAGAGTGTCCCATAAAATTCCACTTATTCGCTTGCGTGTAGTTCCCCACCATTTGCGCATTATAAACGCGTCCGAGAATGAGCGAAAAGAAATTGTTGTTGATATGACTCACCAAATTAGTGATAAGCAGTCTACTACTGAAACCAAACATCTGTCGCACGGGTGAAATCCCATTGAAAAGTAGGGTGCCAGCGCGCGAACCACCAATAGAGCGCAGTGTTGAGTCCCACATAAACAAGCGTTTGTGTAGCAATGCCCCAGTATTCGAAATGATGATAAGCCAGCGTGATACCCACAATGCCCGACACAATCATAGCAATGAGGTTAGAGAGCGTCTTTTCGCGCACTTTCATTTGTTTCAGCAATAAAGCAGAAGGCGCAATGCTCATACTCGAGATGATGAACGAAAGAAAAAGGTAGCGCGAAAGCGGAATCAGTCGTGCATCGCGATAGTAGTCGGCAATGAATGGAGCTGCGAAAAAGAGGAGCGTGTAGAGCAACAAACTTGCAGGAAGTGAAAACCAAAACACAGCGTTGTAGTCGCGGTGTTCAATGGTGGGACGGTTCACCAAAGCAGCGGTGAAACCACTTTCCTGAATGGTCGATGCAATCAGAGAGAATATCGTGAGTTGTCCCACCATACCGTAGTCGGCAGTGGAAAGCATACGTGCCAACCAAATGCCGAACATGAGAGTGAGCACTTGTTGTGCGCCATTGCTGAGCGTACCCCACAACAGACCTTTTGCGGTTTTCGATTTTAGTGTTGAAGCGTTTGACATAAGTTGTCGGACGTGTGAGAGGAGAGCTTCTTAAAGAGTAATAACAAAGGTGCGCAGGAAAACGTCCCACGCACCTTTTGGGGATTGTGTTGGGTGTTTTAGAAAATGAAACGCACGACGTCGTTGAAGATGCCCAATGCCATCAAACCCAGCACAAAGTAGAATCCTACGGTGTTCACATAGCCAATCCATTTGTCAGACAAGCGGCGACGAGTGATGATTTCAATGAGTGTGATGAAGATGTAGCCACCGTCGAGCATAGGAATGGGGAGGAAGTTCATAAAAGCAAGCATCAACGAGATGAAAGCAGTAAGACTCCAGAAAGCAGTCCAATTCCAAACAGAAGGGAACATACTACCGATTGCGCCAAACGATCCAACGCTCTTCACACCATCAGCAGAGAAGAGATAGCGCAAATCGCTCACATAGCCTTTGAGCACAGTAAGTCCGTGAGAAATACCAGCAGGAATCGCTTCAAGGAAACTATAATTGATCGTTTCGGTGGGATAATCCAAAAGGACATTGTGTTTCGTCACACCCAACTTTCCTTCCGCATTCAGAGAGAAACGGAGCGTATCGGCAGTCCCATTCAGCATTTGTTTTTTGTCTTGCGCTGCGTGTTTCACCACGAGGGTTGTTTGCAAGAGTTTGGCATCAACGCCCTTACCTTCTGCAGCAGCAATTTTATCTTGGATGGGATAAAGCAAATTGTCAATCTCGTTCCAAGTGCTCACCTCGTGTCCATTCAGAGCAACAATAGTGTCCCCTTTGTGCAATCCAGCTTTCTTCGCAGGACTTTCTGCCAGCACGCTGTCCACCACAGAGGGCAAAGTCAGTGCAACGAAAGGAGGTTGTTGTTTCAAAGCTTTGAGCAAATCGAAACCGCCCTCGATGTTGATATCGAATTGTTTTCCGTTGCGCAACACGTGCACTGTGTGCGCATCGCCCAAATCGCGGAGCAAAGCCACGTGGTCAAGGTATGTGTAAGTCTTGCTGTCCACTCCCGTGATGAGATCACCGTCTTGGAAACCTAATTTCTTCGCTTCAGTGTTGAAAGACATACCGTGAGAGATGCCTTTGAGCGGAACGCGTTGTTCGCCGTTCGACCACAAGAGCATAGCGTAGATGAAGAGTGCAAGGAGGAAATTCACCAAAACACCGCCCACCATCACGAAAAGACGTTGCCAAGCGGGTTTGTTTTTGAATAATTCATTAGCAGGAAGCGAGGCTTCTTCTTTCGCCACAGCTTCAGCGTCACTACTTTCGTCCACCATACCCGCGATTTCAACATAACCACCGAAGGGCAGCCAACCAATGACAAAGTCAGTGTTGCCCCAACGGCCTAGTTTTAGCGCCTTCTTTTTGCCACCTTTCCAGAAGTCAAAGAAAAGGCTGAAGCGATGCACGCGAATGCCAAACACTTTGGCAAAGAAAAAGTGTCCTCCTTCGTGCAATACCACGAGAATTGAGATGCTCAAAATGAGCTGAAGGGCTTTAATCAAAAATACTTCCATAAGAAGAATGAGTTGCTTGTTTGTTTATTGTTGTTCGTTGAGAGAAAGAACGTTTCGTAAAATGGTTGGTCACTACACTATGACCACTAATCAATCATTGCAGCCACCAACTTTCTCACTTCTGTGTCCGACTCGAAATAGTCGTCAAGTGTGGGATGCTCAATGAAAGTGGCTTCTTTCATCGCTCTTCTGATGAGGCGCGCAATGTCTAGATAACCGATGCGTCCTTCTCGAAAAGCCAAATTCACCACCTCGTTGGCAGCATTGACAATGCAAGGCATATTTCCTCCGACAGCCACTGCTTCATAGGCGATGCGCAAACAGTCGAAACGCTCGAAATCTGGATGTTCAAAGGTGAGTTTTCCCAAAGCCGTCAAATCAAGACGACCACCGCTCAAACTGTCGTGACGTGGAAAGGAGAGTGCGTATTGGATGGGCAGACGCATATCGGGCAATCCCATTTGTGCTTTCACGCAGCCGTCTGCCAACTGCACCGCACTGTGTACGATGCTTTCGGGATGCACCACCACTTCCACTTGTTCTGGTGTAAGACCGAAGAGCCATTTGGCTTCAATCATTTCAAAACCTTTGTTCATCATCGTCGCACTGTCGATGGTGATTTTTGCTCCCATTTCCCAATTCGGATGCTGCAAAGCCTGAGCCGCAGTCACTGTTTGCAATTCTTCGAGCGAGAATTTGCGGAAAGGTCCTCCCGAAGCAGTGAGCAACACTTTGTCGATGGCATTGCCATCTTCGCCCACCAAGCATTGGAATATCGCACTGTGTTCGCTGTCCACGGGCAGAATCGCCACGCGGTTGCGCACCGCCAATTCAGTAATGAGTTCGCCAGCCACTACCAACGTTTCTTTGTTGGCCAAAGCAATTGTTTTGTGCGCTTCTATTGCGGCAATCGTGGGGCGCAAACCGGCAAAACCCACCATAGCGGTGACCACAATGTCCACATCGCCCAAACGCGCCACGTCGCAAATCGCCTCTGCGCCCGTCCACACTTTAATGGGAAAATCAGCCAAAGCTGTATTGACCTTATCGTATAGAGTTTCATCGGCAATTACCACGACCTCGGGCTGAAATTCGCGTGCTTGTGCAATGAGCAAATCAGCGTTTCTTCCAGCGGTGAGTGCATAAGCCTCATATTTATCGCGATGTTCGCGAATCACGTCCAAAGTTTGTGTGCCAATGGAGCCAGTGGCACCTAAAATCGCAATTCTTTTCATATTATTTGTCGGCATCAAGCATTGAGGTCAAGGATGCCTTCGGGCAAATTCAACAGCAAATAGCGGTCTTTCACACTGTAATCCACCACAAAATCATCGTGAAGCGGAAGGAGTAGTTCATCACCTTCTTCTGTTTCCACGGTGAGCAATGTGTTAGCCGTCGAGGTGTTCACCTGACTTATCCTACCGAGTTCGTAAGTAGCCAATTGTTCTTCGGTGGTGTTGGCTTCATCCACGAGCAACAATTGAAAACCGGTGAAAGCATTGAGAGAAGTCAGTTCTTCGTGCACTTCTTCGTCCACAAATTGATGAGGATAAAACACGGGAAGTCCCACTAGTCGGCGCGCAGCAACATCGTCTTCCACTTCCTCAAATTTGATGATAACCGCCTCATTGTTTTTGAAACGATATTCTTCAAAGAAAAAGGGAACGAAAAGCCCATCAATGCGCAAAACGAGATATTCGGCTTCGGCACGATCGAAAATGTCGTCGGTGAATTGCAATTCCACTTCTCCGTGGATGCCGTGGGTGCGCATGATGCGACCTATCTGAAAAACTTCTTCGGGGGTAATCATAGAGAAAAAGTGGAAAGATATAGACTGAAAAGGATAGAAGTTGGTGACTCCGTGTTCTTTCTATTATTATTAATGCGTGGAGCGTCTACGCAACTAATGTGTGAGTGCCTGTGCAACGGTCAATGCTGCACGTAGCAATTTTAGATGCGAGTGATTTTAGCACCGAGTGCGTTGAGTCTGTGCTCGATGTGTTCATAACCGCGGTCAATTTGTTCCACATTGTCGATGCGGCTTGTGCCGTCTGCGCTCAAGGCCGCAATCAACAAGGCGATGCCAGCGCGAATGTCGGGACTTGCCATACGGCGCGCACGGAGTTGATGCTCAAAATTGTGTCCCACCACCACAGCGCGGTGCGGGTCGCACAAGATGATTTGCGCTCCCATATCAATGAGTTTGTCGGTAAAGAAAAGACGACTTTCAAACATCTTTTGATGGAAAAGCACACTTCCTTTTGCCTGTGTGGCCACTACAATCAAGATGGAGAGCAAATCAGGCGTGAGTCCCGGCCAAGGAGCATCGGCCAAAGTCATCAACGACCCATCGATGAAACTCTCAATCTCATAGTTTTGTCGGCCAGGAATGAACAAGTCGTCGCCCTGCACCTCAATTTTGATGCCCAAACGACGAAACGCATCGGGAATGATGCCCAAGTCGCGCAAAGACACCGACTTAATGGTCAGCCCATCGCCCACCATCGCTCCCATGCCAATGAATGAACCCACTTCAATCATATCGGGAAGAATGCGATGCGTTGCTCCGCGCAAGCGTTTAGTGCCCACGATAGTCAAGCGGTTAGACGCAATGCCCGAAATGTTGGCTCCCATGCGATTGAGCAAATGGCAAAGTTGCTGGATATAGGGTTCGCAAGCTGCGTTGTAAATGGTCGTTGTTCCCTCTGCCAGCACTGCAGCCATAAGAATGTTGGCTGTACCCGTCACACTGGCTTCGTCCAAAAGCATATAAGCTCCTTGCAAGTGGTCCGCTTTGATTTCAAACAACTGGTGGTCGGCATCTGTGGTGAAAGACGCCCCTAAACATTGCAGACCATAGAAGTGAGAGTCAAGACGACGGCGACCAATTTTGTCGCCACCAGGTTTGCTCACTACGGCATGCCCGAAACGAGCCACCAAAGGTCCGATAGTCAAAATAGAACCGCGGAGCGAAGAGCAGCGTTCTAGGTATTCTTTGCTACGAAGATAGTCGAGATTGATGCTATCAGCTTGAAAAGTGATGTCGCCAGGAGCGTTGCGTTTCACCTTCACCCCAATGTCTTGCAACAAGAGAATCAAGTTGTTGACATCGAGAATGTCGGGAACATTTTGCAAGCGCACCTCTTCTTCGGTGAGAAGGGTGGCACAGATCACTTGGAGTGCTTCGTTTTTAGCTCCCTGAGGAGTGATTTCGCCTTGGAGACGATGGTTGCCTTCGATGAGGAATGAAGCCATACGGAGGGAGGTGTTGAATGTTGAGATTAGGAAATAAGCGAAAGCGCTTCTTCTTGTGAAATGCGTCCGTTAGTGAGCAATTCGATGTCGTGCGCAATGCGTTCGTTGGAGGGCATATCGCCACGCAGCGCATAGAGGTTTTCGCGCATACGACCAGCTGCAGTCTTTATGCCCAGGACACGATGATCGGGATTTTCTTTGTTGGCTGCCTTGACGAGAAGATTTTGCACCAAAACACCATAGTGTCGCAAGCGTGGATGTTGTTGCGAATAGGCCAAGTGGGGCGCGCAATCTTCTTCCTTGTGAGGAGTGATGGTGCAGGGGTAGTCAATGTCGAGTTGATAGTCAGACAACTGTGCCAAATGATTCCACAACTTTTCATTTTCCTCTTGTGTGGGATGAGGCACTTGCGCCACAATCTTCATCGCTGTCATGATGCTGTGGGCATAAGCTTGACGTTCTGTGCGGTCTTCTATCGTTAGTGCGTAGTCCACCATTTGTTGCACCTCGCGTCCATAGACTTTCATGCGCAAAGGAGCTAGTTGAGTGTTATAGAGCATCGATGTTTACAAAAGTTTTTTGGGTTGTGAGGCTTGGAAATCCTTGAGATAGAAAGGTTCAAAATAGGCCAAATCTTCAAATTTGCCATCGAGGAAAGCCTTTTCTGCCAAAGGAGCCATATATTTGGCCAAAGGATGTGCGTCATCAACGAAGCGCGCGTTGGGATGGTCAATCACCGTTTTGCACTTCTCGGCACCATTGCCCATAAAATAGACGGGTGCGCGATCCAACCATTCCTTGTAGGTGTCGGCCGTGACGATATCGGGTTGCACCTCTCGCAGCGGACGGAGTGCGCGATCATACACGGCAGCATAAACTTCCATGCGTCGGGCATCAATCATAGGCACGAGCAAGGCATCTTCGGGCATATCGTCGTCGAAAGCAAGGTGGGCACCGTGATGAGTTTCAAAGTGGGCACAGCAATCAAAGGCACGTTGCGACCATAAGCCACACCTTTTGCCACTGAGGTGCCAATGCGAAGCCCTGTGTAACTGCCGGGGCCTGAAGAAATGGCCACTGCATCGAGGGGAATGGCGTGACTTTCAATAAAACTCAAGGCTTCGTCCACGTAGGGAGCCAGCACTGTGGCGTGCGAAGGCCCTTCGAGGGTTTGTTTTTCAAAAATCACTTTGGAATCTTCTGACACGGCCACCGAACAAACTGTGGTGGAGGAGTCAATATGTAGAATACAAGTCATAATGTTGTCTTTCTGTTTTATAAGACTTTATTGTCTTGGGTGAGTGTTGGGGAGTTGCAAAACTTCCGTGCCATCTAGAGCGAAAACGCGCAGTGTTGTTTCTGTGGAAAACGCCTGAAATTGTAGTTTTCACAGCAGTTCTTTTCGAAAGTCTACAAAAAGCCAAACTATCAATGTGCGAAATTACCACTTTCTCGGCGAACTACAAAGATAATGCGCTGAAACTTAATCGCACATCGTGTAGAGTCAACCATTAAGTGCAACTTTCGCGCTCGAAAGAGGCGGATTGTGCGCTCTGTCGTTGGTGAACGTTGTTCTAGTGGATTGTGGAGGCACTGTTGTCAGAAGTGTCTGCGTATATGTGTGAGTGGCTTTCGCCGTGAAAGAAAAAGAAAAATGGTGTGCACCGCCATCGTGCGCCCCTATAGGTATATGGGGAGATATTGCCCCAAAGAGGGAAAAAATCGCAGAAAAGTGAATGATTTTCTTTTCTCGTATTTGAAATGCTATCTCTACTTGCTAAAATTCTGGATTGCGATGACTTTTGTGTGTTGGCCTCGAAGAACAAGAGAGAAAAGAGTCTATGCGAGGGAAATGAGTCTCACGCGTGCGTATCGCGCGCATACCAACAGCGATTTAATTTTTTTTGCTGTCACAAGTGTCACACAAGGAGGGAAAAGGTGAAGAAAAAGATGGAGAAACCCAGTAAGAGGAAAGGACGAAAAAAGTGTTTTTCGTTGTTGCGATACGCTGATGTTGAGTGATTGAACCGCTTATCCGTTAAAATCTGTTCCAAATGTGGTCGTAATGTGTTGGAACATAGGAATATAGGAAATAAGCTGTGACACTTGTGACAGCAAAAAGACAAAAACTCCTGTGATGCGCGTATATGCGCGCGCGTGAGAGTGGGTATTTCACTACTTTTTTACACTTCGTGACGTGCGGATGATGTGTGCTCAATTTCTGTTGCTCAGTTGAGTTTGTTTTTGCTGCAGCGGGTGCCTCAAAAACAACCCGTCGTTTTGTGGAAAGTGACGTGTTGTTTTATAGAAAGTGACGTGTTGTTTTGTGGAAAACGACGTGTTGTTTTATAGAAAATAACGTGTTGTTTTGTGCAAAGTGAGCTGTCGTTTTTAGTCACGTCATCTCAATGCCTTGTATTTTCTCTCTTTATGAAACGCCAAAAGGAGATGCCGCAAAAATGAGTTTTGCAACATTTCCTTTATTGGACAAATGAGGTGATCTGTATTGGCACTAGGTATTATCCCCAATCGGTCATTAGACCGTTATAGTGCAGTTCCTTGTGGAAAAGACAACTTCCTAGACCGATTGGGGATTATAGCGTCTTTAGTGGTTTCTGGAGGGATTTAGTTGGCAGAGAAATCTGTTTTGAGTGAGAATTGTAGATTTTTCTTCTTTTTGCTTGGATATCTGAGAAGAAAGGATTATCTTTGCACCGTGTTTTTCATAGTATTAGATTTAAGGTTAACAAGGTTGGGATACAGTGGTATCCCATTTTTTTGTTTATCCCCCAGGCTCGCTTTCTGAAATTCCTCAGAAAATCCTTAGATTTCCTCCAAAAACACTCTCGCAATAGCCCTTAAATTTACGGCAAAAACAGAAGGTTTCTCCCTGTAAAAGTACGATTATGCGATTTGAGGGAAGAAAATCTCAAAAATTGCGCGGTAAATTTGGCACATTGAACAAGAAAGTGTAAATTCGTGGCATTCAAACTTACGTAATCATCATATGACGAACGAACCTACCCTTTGGGAACAATTTCTGCTAGACCCGATGACTTATATTTATTGGGGAGTAGCTATTATATCCAGTCTTGTTTTTACGATTCAAACCCTGCTGTTGTTTGTGGGCTTTGATGCCGATGGCAATTTTGATGGGGGAGATGTTTCTTTCGACGTGGATGGCCTCGCACTTGTTTCTGTCAAAACTGTAGCCTGTTTCTTGTTGGGCTTCGGTTGGTGTGGTGTCATCATCTCGCCTTTCTTTGTGGAAGCTTGGATCACGGCTCTAATCTCTCTGGGCGTGGGAACCCTCTTTATGTTTGGGGCTTGGGTCTTGCTCAAACAAGTGCTGACACTTTCGCAAGACAATACTTTTCACACCGAGAAAGTGGTGGGCTACACGGCAGATGTCTATCTTCGCATCCCTGCTGATACCCGAAAAAGTGGAAAAATTATGGTGAGCCACGAAGGTTCTATGCACGAATTGCAAGCCTTCAACACCAGTGGAGAAGAAATTCCCACGGGAGCCAAAGTGCGCGTGGTGGCCACCATCGACGACGCTGCAGTGTTGGTGGAGAAAGTGATAGACACCCCTCAACAGATTGTCGACTAAGAATTGCGCAATAAAAACTTGACCCTAAATCCTCAGCAGACAACAGGGCGTTTGTGTCTGTCTGATAGCAGTAGTAATACCTAAACATTTATCATCTATGCATCCTTTTCTTTTACCCGTCATTGGAGTTTTAGCTGCCTTCATCATTCTTACAGCACTCCTCAATCGTTATCGTCGTTGTCCCTCCGACAAGATTTTGGTCATTTATGGCACAACGTCTAATGGTGGTTCTGCAAAATGTGTGCACGGCGGTGGTGCTTTCGTTTGGCCGGTGGTGCAAGACTATGCTTACCTCAGTTTGACACCCATCTCCATTGAAGCAAATCTCACCAACGCTTTGTCGCGTCAAAACATCCGTGTGGACGTGCCTTGCCGTTTCACCGTGGGTATTTCCACCGAAGGCGAATCGATGAACAACGCAGCAGAGCGTTTGCTCGGACTCACGCCTAACGATATTCAAGAAATGGCGCGCGACATCCTTTTTGGACAGTTGCGTTTAGTCATTGCCTCTATGTCGATTGAAGAACTCAACAGCGACCGCGACAAATTCCAAGAGAGCATTATGACCAACGTTGAAATTGAATTGAAGAAGATCGGTCTTAAACTCATCAACGTCAACGTGACGGACATCAAAGATGAAAGCGGATATATCGAAGCGTTGGGAAAAGAAGCTGCTGCAAAGGCCATCAACGAAGCCAAAGTAAGCGTGGCAGAACAAGAAAAGATTGGTGAAATTGGTCGCGCTGAGGCTCAAAAAGAAACGCGTATTCGCACCTCAGAAGCCAACGCAAAAGCCATTGCCGGTGAAAACGAAGCAAAGGTGGCTATTGCCAACTCTGAAGCGTTGCGCCGTGAAAAAGAAGCTGAAGCTGGACGCAGAGCCACTGCTGCAGAAAAGGTGGCGCAGGCAAAGGCCTTGGAAGAAGCTTATTCTGCTGAGCGCGAAGCTGAAATGGCGCGTGCTGAGCGCGAACGTGCTTCTCAACAAGCCAATGTGATTGTGGCACAAGAAGTGGAAAAACGCCGCGTCGTGATTGAGGCAGAAGCCGAAGCAGAACAAAAACGTGTGCAAGCGCGTGGTGAAGCTGATGCTATTTTTGCAAAAATGGAAGCTGAAGCGAAGGGACTTTATGAGATTCTCACTCGTCAAGCGCAAGGTTACGACAAGATGATTCAAGCCGCTGGAGGTGATGCCACAAAGGCTTACACCTTGTTGCTTCTAGAAAAACTCCCCGAACTTGTGCGTACTCAAGTAGAGGCCATCAAGGGTATCAACATCGACAAGGTGACGGTGTGGGACAATGGTGGTCAGTCTGCTGATGGCAAAGGAAGTACGGCCAATTTCTTGAGCGGACTGCTCAAATCTGTTCCTCCGCTCTCTGACCTTTTCGAACAAGCGGGAATGAATCTTCCTGAATATCTCGGAAAACAGAAGCCTGCTGAAGAAGTTGAAGAAGTAGAAGAGGCATAATATGATTTTCAAGAAGGGATTCTCCTAGATAATTGCATACTTCCGCTTAAGGTTGCATTTTAGAAATCAGTCTTTAATTGGCGCACCTTTATATAGGATGTCCTGTACTTTCAAAATTGAAGTGCAAAAAAAAGGGCGATGGACGTGTGTTCGTCGTCCTTACTTGTTGATTTATCCGTAGGAAAATTGTACCTTTGTAGCAAACTTAGCACGTTATGTCAGACTACATTGTTTCGGCTCGCAAATATCGTCCCACCAATTTCAATAGTGTGGTGGGGCAGAGTGCGCTTACCACAACACTTAAAAACGCGATTGCTACAGGAAAATTGGCGCACGCCTATCTTTTCTGCGGTCCTCGAGGTGTGGGTAAGACCACTTCGGCACGCATTTTCGCTAAAACTATCAACTGTCTCACACCGAGTGAGGGCGGAGAAGCGTGTGATCATTGCGAAAGTTGCGTAGCCTTCAATGAAGGTCGCTCCTACAACATTCACGAACTGGATGCTGCTTCCAACAATTCCGTTGACGACATCCGCGAACTCATTGAGCAAGTGCAGATTCCTCCGCAGGTGGGACGCTACAAAGTGTTTATCATTGACGAGGTGCATATGCTGTCGCAGGCGGCTTTCAATGCTTTTCTCAAAACGTTGGAAGAACCTCCTGCACACGCCATTTTTATTCTTGCTACTACGGAGAAGCACAAGATTCTTCCCACGATTCTCTCACGCTGTCAGATTTACGACTTTAACCGTATGGAGGTGGGCGACACGGTGCGCCATCTTCAGCACGTGGCGGAGCAAGAGGGCATCCAATATGAAGAAGCTGCACTTAATGTCATTGCGCGAAAGGCTGATGGCGGTATGCGCGATGCGTTGTCTATCTTTGACCAAGTGGCATCGTTCACAGGAGGGAATATCACCTACCAAGCCACCATCGACAACCTCAATGTGCTCGACTATGATTATTATTTTGTGGTGACGGAGCATTTACTCAAAAGTGAAATCCCTGAGACGATGATGAAACTCAACGAAATTCTGGCGAAGGGTTTTGAAGGGGGACACTTTATGAGTGGACTTGCATCGCATTTCCGTGATTTGTTGGTGAGTCGTGATGCGCAAACGCTTCCGCTATTGGAAGTTGCCGAGACGGTGCGACAACAGTATGCTGCGCAAGCGCAGCGTTGCACTCCGCGCTTTCTCTATCGTGCTTTGAAACTCTGCAACGATTGCGATATGGCTTATCGTGCTGCGCCCAACAAGCGGTTGCTTGTGGAGTTGACACTCATTCAAGTGGCGCAGATTATGCAAGAAGATGAAGCTGTGGGTTCCGGGCGTAGCCTAAAAAGTGCCTCCTCCCCATCTTCCAGCTCGCACCCACCACTGGGGTGAGTGCGGCTCAGCAACGTCAAGGACAGCCTTCGAGTGCTCCTCAAGTTGCTCCCACTACGACAAATAGCCAGGCTACTGCCCCAGCTGCCGTAGCACCTAGACCCACCACTGCGCCTTCTACCTTGGCTCCGACTCGCGGAGTTGCAGGCAACAACAGCGCAGGAACTTCTGTTCACTCGCAGAAACAGTTTATTCAATCGCGTTTGCAAACCGTTTCGCTCACCCATCGTAAGCCTACGGCACCTGTTGGAGGTGCTGCAGCTGAAGGCGAGACGGCAGCAACTCCGGTTGCTCCTGCAGAAAAACAACACGAAGTTTTCACCCTTGAGCAATTAAGATACTATTGGTTGAGATTTGCCAATGAACTTCCCCCTCAACAAGGCGCAGAATCAGGGCGTCTTAAGATGATTCAACCTCAACTCAAAGAAAATTGTTTGGTTGAAGCGATGGTAGACAATGCTGCGGCTGCCGAATATCTTCGCAAGGTGGGAACTTCTCTCGCACAATACCTGCGTAGGGCTTTGCGCAATGACGACATAATAGTGAATTTCGTGGTGAATACGGCTGTGAATACGAAGCCTCGCGCCTTTTCTCCTCGAGAGATTTACCAAGAAATGCTCGGCAAAAACGATGCTTTCAAACAACTTGCTGAGACGTTGCATTTAGTGGTCTATTAAGGTAGATACACTTTTGTGCTTAGTCCTTATGCTTGTATTTTGCTCTTATGCTCTTATGCTTAGGATTTTGTTCTTATGCTTAGTGCATTGCTGAGCCTTTCGTTTTCGGGTTATTTCCCCATTCTTTAGCTACCATTATTCTATTAAAATATCCATTATGGCAACAACATCTGACTTTATCCCTCCTTTTGAAAACGGAGCTCCCCAAATTTCTAACCGCTACATCGCTGTTTCCTACAAACTTTTTACCGACAATGAAGCTGGTATCCGTGAATTGGTAGAAGAAGCTCCAGTGCAGCATCCTTTCCAGTTTATTTCTGGTTTGGGTATGGCACTCGAAACGTTTGAGCGTGAAGTGGCGCATCTCAATGAAGGCGACACTTTTGAATTCACTTTGAAGGTGGAGGATGCTTATGGTCCTTACGAGGAAGAGCACGTGATTGAAGTTCCCAAACAAACTTTTGTGGTGAATGGCCGCTTCGACAACGACACCATCTATCCTGGTGCAGTGCTTCCTCTTGTCAATGAAGAAGGATTCCGCTTCGATGGTCTTGTACTCGAAGTCAAAGAAGAGGTTGTGGTGCTCGATTTGAATCATCCTCTTGCGGGCAAGGAATTGCATTATTCCGGTGTTGTGGTGACTGCACGTGAAGCTACAAACGAAGAAATTCAAGGTACGCTCAATATGATGGCTGGCGAAGGTTGTGGCTGTGGTTGCGATCACGATCACCACGAAGGCGAATGTGGTTGTGGTGGACATCATCACCACGAGGACGAATGCGGTTGCGGTGGACATCATCACCACGAGGACGAATGCGGCTGCGGTGATCATCATCACCACGAAGGCGAATGTGCTTGCGGTGGACACTAAACGTGGATTAGGCTAAAAGTCGTTTGCAAAACTGCTTTTCCTTTGGGAAAGTGGATTTTAGTAACTTGCAAAGGCTTTGTTGCTCTTTTGTATGCTCTTTTCAAGTCGGACTTCACGGATTACGCTCCGCAAGTCCGACTTGTTGCTTTTGATCTAGTTTTTCTAGAAGTTCTAGTTTTTCTAGAAGTTCTAGTTCTTCTAGGGATTCTAGCTCTCTAACGTCTAATCTCTAACGTCTAACATCTAATGCCCGAGCCACGTTTGTCGTGGCGAGCATAAAAGGGTCTGTGACCCTCTAACATCTAATCCCTAAAAATGAATACATTTGGTCAATATCTTCGTTTAACCTCCTTTGGAGAAAGCCACGGTGTCGCTATTGGAGGCGTTATCGATGGTTTTCCAGCAGGCATCGACATTGACGAAGCCTTTATCCAAAGTGAGTCGCAGCGTAGAAAACCAGGACAAAGTGCGCTTACCACTCCGCGCAAAGAAGACGATATCGTAGAAATCCTTTCCGGAGTCTTTGAAGGGAAAAGTACAGGTTGTCCCATTGGATTCATTGTGCGCAATCGCAATCAACATTCCAAAGATTACGACAATATGCGTCACCTCTTCCGACCATCGCACGCAGACTATACCTACTTTGCTAAATATGGACTGCGCGACCATCGCGGTGGAGGAAGAAGTTCTGCGCGAGAAACCATAGCTAGAGTGGTGGGAGGAGCGTTTGCCAAACTCCTTCTGCGCGCGTTGGGCGTAAGTATCACCGCTTGGACACGACAAGTGGGAAATCTCGTACTAGAAAAAGATTATCATTGTTTAGATTTTTCTGAAATAGAGCGCAACCCCGTGCGTTGTGCCGACGCAGAGATGGCGAAGCAAATGGCGCAACTCATTATGGAGGTGAAGGAAGAAGGCGACACCATTGGCGGAGTCATAGAGTGCGTGGTACAAGGAGTTCCAGCAGGGTGGGGGGAGCCCGTTTTCGGCAAACTCCAAGCGCGATTGGCGGCTGCTATGCTAAGCATCAACGCCGCTAAAGGTTTTGAATATGGTTTAGGATTTGCTGGAAGTTCGTGGCGAGGTTCAGCGCAAAATGACGCTTTTATTCCTGGTTTCACCACGGCAACCAACCACAGTGGGGGCATCCAGGGGGGCATTTCCAATGGTCAAGATATTGTATTTCGCGTTGCCTTCAAACCCGTAGCCACCATTCTCCAACCTCAAAGCACGATTGACGTTGAAGGTCACGCCACAACGCTCGACGCGCGAGGCAGACACGATGCTTGCGTCTTGCCGCGTGCCGTTCCCATTGTAGAGTCAATGGCTGCTCTTGTCTTGGCAGATGCCTATCTGGCTCAGCGCATTGCCCGCTTCGAATGACAAGCTCCGATTGTCTCTAGTTGGTTCTAGTTCTTCTAGCAGTTCTAGTTTTTCTAGGTCTTCTAGTAGCTCTAGTTCTTCTAGAGTTTCTAGCAGTTCTAGTTCTTCTAGAGGCAAGAAAACTCCAGTTTTACCTTGCGTTTTTCTACATCTTTCATCTCGGATGCAGTGTTTTCTGTTAAAATCGAAGATGTTCGTTCAGTTTTTTCAAGAATTCCTTGGTCAATTACTACAAATCCCCTACATTTGCATTAAGTAGTTGTCGAGATGATAACGAGAAAATAGTTTAGTTAAGTCTAGTTTAGTTTTTGTGTTGGTTAATGGGACACCGCTAATAAGTGGAGGTCCCATTAATTTTTTGTTCCCCCTCTCAACTCTAAACAACACCAGGACGATTGGGGTAAAAGAACAACTGCCATCATATAGGGACAACCTAGTGATGGCAGTTGTTTGTTCGTTTTGTTCAAAAAGAACAGAGATTATGGTTCGGAAGTGGCAGAAGAAGACTTTCTTGATGACGATGAATGTTTATCTGCTGAAACCGAATGTTTATCTGATGAAGCAGAATGTTTGCTTGATGAAGAAGAAGACGTTTGCGTGTCAGATGTAGACGAAGCAGAAGAAGTTGCAGGAGAAGTTGGTGCAGACACAGTGGTGGGAGAAGTCGTTGCAGGAGTAGACTTCGTAGACGATGATTTAGCCGGAGAAACGGCACCGCTTTGAGAGAGGAAACGCAGATAAGACTTGTAGATGTGCGGAGAGTAAGCCTTAAAGATGTTGTTGGCAAAAAGGATGTCGGTAATCTTGTTTGCGTCACATAGTCCTTCATATTCTTGAGGAAATAGCGAGAGTCTACCACGTGAATTTCTCCAAAACTAAAGAAAAGGTAGCCAGGGAGCGCATTGCCGAAACTATCTTTCAAGATGAGCAGGCGGCGCTTCGAGGGAGTTGACGTGCGCACCACAGTGAGACGTTGGTCGCTTCCCATAAAGGTGCAATAGGCAGCTCCGCTTCCATCGCGGTAGTGCTGGAAAAACGCTCCATTGTGCGGATTTCCTTCGGCAGTGACGTGATAGTTTTTGTCCACTTGATAGTCCGTGTAGGTTGTGGTGTAGGTCACATTCTTTGGCACATAATACACAAAGTCTTCGGGAGCGTTCTTGATGGCAATGTCTTTGGCATAGCCATACATACTTCCCACATAGCGATGCAACACCTTACGTTCATAGTGCGAAAGGTCTTTGAAAGGCACACCAGCTGTTTTGGCGAAAGCCTCTGCTGCGTAGTATCCACCGAGAGGAGCCCAGTGGTGGTCGGTGCGGAGATAGATATCTTCTTTTGCGTGCTGGCCGAGAGGCGTATAAGCATCAACGGGTTTCACCTCTTTGTCGAGGAGTGCGTAGGTGCTTTTGATATTGGGAAATTGAGGACGAGAAATATATTTAGCCTGTTCTGGGCAGTAGTATTCCACTGCCGTGGGAATAATCAAACAGTAGACTTGAACGTTCTTGCCAAAAGTTTTTTGATAAAGATTGCAGGCTTGCGCATAACCCACACACCCTTTGCTGCTTCCGCCGAAAGCCATAAGTGCGCGCACATTTTTCCCCGAGCCTGTAACGATGATGCCCGCATTCGAAATCTTGGCATTTTCATCGGCAGTATGGTTCTCATATTGCTGCATCTCTGGGTCGGCAGGCGCATTGTCGTCACCAGTAGCGGTGGTAGCATCAGAGGAAGCGTGAAAGGTCACATTGTTTTCCCCTTGACTGAGCGCAAGTGAGTGTTTGGTCTCCATACTCATTTGCATAAAATGGTCGCGAAAGGGTTCGCTGTCGCTAAACCAAGTGGAGATTTCTTTGGTGAATGCGCCCGAGAGAAGACGCTCGAACGAGAATTTGGAAAAGTGGCCAAGTCGCGTTTTTCGAGAGGAGAAAAAGTGCTGCGTGGAAAAGTGTCGAACACCACGGTAAAAGCTGCGAAAATGAGGCCTATGATGAGGAGATAGAAACGAGAAAATCGCATAATCAAGAGAATTTCTGAAAAGAGAAAAAGCGAGTGGCTTAGAATCGAGTGTAGATGAAGGCATTGTTGGTGGCACCAACGAGCAAAGCCACAGACAGCGCAAGGAGAGCCACAGAGAGAAGAATTCGAGCGAAGGTGGAAATCACCGCATAAACGGCACTCGATTCACCTCCCAAGACGCGTGCAGAGAGTTGTTGCACGGCAGAACGGAAAGGCAAACTGAGAATGATGGCGGCAATCCACAACCAAAAATGATCAAATACTGCGCCAGTGGTGATGAAATTGTGCATCTCTTTTGCCCCTCCGAGAAGCGTTTGGAAGAAATGTCCCAAACGTGTGAAGTCGTCAAAGTAGAAAATACCCCAACCCACCACGATGAGAAGAAGACTGTAGAGATGGAGTAGCACGCGTGGCACGCGATGGATGAAGCGCAACAGCGTGTATTTTTCGAGCATCACGATGACGCCGAAATACATTCCCCAAAGCACGAAATTCCAACTCGCACCGTGCCAAAGACCCGTCAAGAACCACACGGCAAGGATGTTGAATGACTGGTGACGGCGATTGCCCCCGAGGGGAATGTAGACGTAGTCGCGGAAGAAACTTCCCAAAGAGATGTGCCATCTGCGCCAAAATTCGGTGATGCTTCGGCTGATGTAGGGATGCGCAAAGTTTTCGTTGAAGTGAAAACCCAAGCAACGCCCCATACCGATAGCCATATCGCTATAACCTGAGAAGTCAAAATAGATTTGGAAGGTGAAAGCCAGGATGCCTAACCACGCACCCGAGGTGGTGAGGTGCTGGAGATTTCCTCCTAAGAACTGCGATACAATTTCGGAGAACTGATTGGCAAGAATCACCTTCTTGCCTAGTCCGATGAGAAAACGATAAACACCTTCGGCAAAGTCTTGTGCAGTGACGCGGCGGTCTTGGATTTGCGCTGCTACGGTGCTGTAGCGCACGATGGGACCCGCCACAAGTTGTGGGAACATCGACACATAGAGCAAGAGATTGCCAAATGATTTCTGCACCGGACTCTCACGGCGATAGACATCGATGAGATAAGACATAGATTGAAACGTGTAGAAACTCACGCCGATGGGCAATGCAATGTGAGGATTGCTCACGGGAATACCCCAACTTGTCAAAGTGTCTGCAATAAGACCGGCATATTTGAACGTACCAAGAATGGCTAAGTTGCCGACAACACCTAGGAAGAGCGCAAAACCGCGGTATTGCTCAAAACGAGTGAGCGCAAGACCGCCCAGATAGTTCCAAAGCACGCAACCCAGCATCAGAAAGACGTAGACCGGTTCTCCCCACGCATAGAAAATAAGAGAGAACAACACGAGTACGGCATTCTTTAGCGTATTGACCGGTCGGCCGTTAGGTTGCAAAGATTTGCGATCAACCAAACCTGCTAAAAGGTAGAGTAGCGCGCAACTAGGGAGGAAGACGAAGAGAAAAAAGAGATCGGAAAAGACCATATAAACGAGTTATCTTTGTGAAATGCGTTGAGTTTGCAAGATTTTTGTGATGTGTTGTGCCAAAATCTGGCCGTTGCGTTGTGCACCCAGCACAGAGGTGTGCGTGCCGTCCGTGCTATAAACGAAATTTTTGCGCTCATCATCGGCACGAAGGCTGCAAATTTTGTCTTGTCTGATGAGTGGCAAACGAAGTTGTTGCGCAATTTGCAACATAAGTGCTGTGCCTTCTGCTAATCGCTCAGCTGAAAAAGCCGTGCTTTGCAACGGTGAGAGCAAAATGATGCGCGCTTGTGGAAAAGTTTGTTGCAACAACGTGCAATCGTATCGTATGGCTTGAGTCAGTGACAACAAACGATTGAGCGGTGTTTTCAGCACCTCTTGTTGAGGCAAAGCAAACACTCGCGACACATCTTGCAGTAGGGCAGAGGGACGAGCCTGTAGAAACCAAAAATCGTTGGTGCCCGCAGCAATGATGATGAGATGAGGCGTGGGTTGTGTGCCATTGCGATAGGCGGAAATCAGTCGAAACACTTGGTTACTTACCACGTTGTTGTCCGCCAGTTTGTTCGTGTTTTGTTGTTCATCGCGAGAGGTTTTGAGCGTGTGCGTCCAAGTGGCACCGCTTCGTGCATAACTGCGAATGGAGCGGTGGGGAAAGTGCTGCGCAAACCAGTAGTTCCAGCCTTGTTCTTGGCTACAATCATCTCCTCCAATCCAAGTGTTGGAATCGCCCAGCAACACAATGTCGGGCGCAGTGGGAAAAGACTTTCGAGAGCTTCGACCGCTAGCGTAAGCCATCGCCACACAGCAACAGAAAGTAATACAAAACCACCATCGCAATGTGGAACGATAAATCAATAGTTGCATATTTGTTATGGGGAAAAGCGCGTAAACTGCATCCGCTTGGGATATGTTTCAAGCAAAGATGCGACATTCATTTTATTCAAAAAAGACTCTTTTCACGCGGTCGCTGACGGAAGTGAGAATTTCATAGGGAATCGTGTCGAGCCATTCAGCAAGTTGTGCAGCTGGCAGGTGCTCGCCAAAGATTTCTACAGAATCTCCTTCGCGACAAGGCACATCCGTCACGTCAATCATACAAACATCCATACAGATGTTGCCCGCATAGGGAGCAGGATGTCCATTCACCAGACAATGTCCACGCTCGTTGCCGAGATGGCGGTCTAATCCGTCGGCATAGCCAATGGGGATGGCGGCAATGCGCGAGGGACGTTGCACAATGGTCTTGCGACTGTAGCCCACACTGGTGCCAGCAGGCACTTCACGAATCTGAAGAATCGTGGTGCGCAAAGTAGCCACGTGTTCGAGGGTGCGATTGTCGATGGGGTCGATGCCGTAAAGTCCTAGTCCCAAACGGCACATATCGAGTTGGCGTTCGGGAAAACGCTCTATGCCAGCGGAGTTGCAGATGTGGCGCATCACGTGGAAAGGAAAAGCCGCTTGAAGTTCTAGAGAAGCCCGATCGAAGCGCGCAAATTGTTGTGCTGAGAATTCGTCGAAATCGGAGCTATCACTTCCCACAAAGTGCGAGAAGACAGAACGAGGTCGCAGGGCTTGTTGGTGGCGGAAACGCTCAATCACTGCGGGAATGTCGTGCTCAGGATTGAAACCCAGGCGACACATACCCGTATCGAGTTTGATGTGCACAGGATATTGCGTGATGCCCTCGTGGCGCGCTGCTGCGATGAGCGCATCGAGTAGGCGGAAATTGTAGACTTCGGGTTCAAGACGATACTTAAACAAGGTGTGGAGCGCACTCATTTCGGGATTCATCACCAAGATTCCGGCAGTGATACCCGCTTTTCGGAGTTCCGCGCCTTCGTCAGCCACCGCCACGGCAAGATAATCTACGCCAAGGTCTTGCAGTGTTCGAGCCACTTCCACGCTACCGCAACCGTAAGCACCGGCTTTAATCATACAAGTGAGTTTCACGCCGGGACGAAGGTGCGAGCGGTAGAAGCGCACATTGTCAGCAAGTGCCGATAGGTTGATTTCCAAAGTCGTTTCGTGTACCTTGAGTTGGAGGTCGTCGGCAATGCGTTCAAAAGCAAATTCGCGTGCGCCTTTGAGGAGTACCACGGCATCAGAGAGCGAAGCAAGGCAAGAGCTTGCGAGAAAATCATCAGTCTGGTCGAAGCATTCCACCTTACATTGCAGAAGATTCTGCAAACGTTTCACTTCGTGGCCAATGCCGATGACTTTGTCCACAGGACGCGATGCAATGAGTGTTGCTACGCGCTGATAGAGTTCGCCAGCGGGCATCCCTGTTTGCTGAAAATCGCTCAACACAAGCACAGATTTATGGTGCGCTTCTTTGCGACGATGTAGGAAGTCGAGGGCAATGTCGAGCGACGTGAGATCGGCATTGTAAGCATCATCGATGAGCGTCAGCCCACGCACCCCAGCTTTCACCTCAAGACGCATTGCCACCGATTGAAGTTGTGGCATCCGCGTTGCAAGTTGTTCTACAGACACCCCAAGTTGCAGCGCAACAACTGCCGCGTGAATGGCATTTTCGATGGAGGCTTCGTCTGTGAAAGGGATGAAAAACTGGTGTTTCTCTTGGTTCTGACTGAAAATATAAGAACCGTCTGCTGCAAGCTCTGCGCGTTGAAACGAAATCTCCGTGCAGTCCGAAAGTATGTGGGTGGAGAAGCGATATTGCGCTGCTTTGCCTTGCTTAGACCACGTGATGCGCTTACCAGCAAAGTCCATTTTGTCGAGTGTTGCTCCGATGAGTTCATTGTCGGCACAATAGACAAGCGTTTCGCAATGTGCAAATAGTTGCAATTTTTCCGCACATTTCTCCTCCATACTAGAGAAATTGGCTTCGTGCGCTGCGCCAATGTTGGTAATGAGTCCAAGCGTGGGTTGGATGATGTCGCGCAAACGTGCCATTTCTCCCTCACGACTGATGCCAGCTTCGAAGATGCCGATGCGACTTTGCGCATTGAGCAACCACACCGAGAGGGGAACACCAATTTGCGAATTAAAAGAGCGTGGAGATCGCGTCACTTGTTCTGAGGGACAAAGGAGCTGGTAGAGCCATTCTTTGACAATCGTCTTACCATTTGACCCCGTGATGCCGACAACGGGCAGCGAAACTGCGCACGATGGGCAGCTGCCAATCGTTGCAAGGACAGAAGTGGAGATTTCACGCGAAGAAAATTGGCTTCGCTCACGAGAGATGAGGCAGCGGTGTCGTTGAGGTCATCGAGATGAAAGTCAAGATTGACCACAAAATTGCGAACTCCGCGCTGGAGTAGCGCAGGGATGTAGCGGTGTCCGTCGCCAGTGGCTGTGCGAAGGGCAAAGAAAAGAGAGGTTTCGGGAAAAGCGAGTGAACGGCTGTCTGTGAGCAACCAATCAATCTGTGCATTGCACGCAGCGATGTCGTGAGCACCTGCGCCATCGATGGAAGCTCCAATGATTTTTGCAGTTTGTGCTATCGTGTAGGACATAGGTTTAAACAGAAAAGTGGCAGCGGTGCGTCAAGCCAATGTGATGCGCTGAAAGGTGAGAGACCTCAGGGCAAAAAAGGGAGCGTTGGCGTTGACCGCGACGTATTATATAATAATGTGCGCGCAAAGTTACGGACAATGCACCACATAGGCAAACAAAACAAACTATATTGCTTATATAACCTAGGTCTTTCTCCTCAAAATGACTCTCTATTATTGGGACTAGATCGAGATTTCCCAATGAAACGTCTGTTGAAGAGAAAGAGAAAAGAGGAGAAATGAATTTGTTTTTAGTAAAAGTTTGCGTTTCGTACCCCCTCCATTTAACGTGGTATTTGGAACAGAGAGAAAGTTGTTGAGAATTATGCGATTCTCAGCGGCTTTGAAAATCGTGATTTTCGGAGGTTTTTACTGGGTTATGGGGCGTTTTTTCGAAACTAGTGCTTGTTTACGAAGAAACGACGTGTCGTTTTGAAAAAGTGACGTGTTGTTTGTGCAATTTTGTCGGACATTTTTCCGATTTCTTCCCTTGGAATTTTGAAAATCTCCGACGAAATTTTGAAAACGTCCGACGAAATTGTCGGAAAATGCCCAAAGTTTGAGATGAACGAGCCGAAAAAGACAAAACGGAGAAGGGAAAAGTCTGTTTTGATTTCCTAGAATGAAGAAAAAACTTGCGATTTTCGCCGTTTGGCATTAACATTTCACCCTCGTGATTTCGCTTTGTTTGACACTAATTTCCGAGCGCGCGAGAGAGAAGACGATGATGGGGTGGGGAACAACGAGAACCTCTTCCTATATAGTATGGGATGAAATCGCCAGTGCAGTGATAAGTTTGGGACGTTTCTGACAGATTTATGACAAGATGTCAGTGAGAAAATGAAGCAAAGGGCATTTTCTTTTTTGGCACGTGGCTTGCAATAATAGGGACGTAACGCCATCGCAGCGCAGACATCGGAGATTTCTCATCGAAACCGAATGTTGCACTTCCTCTCTCGAAGATAACGCTGTACGTGTGGCGAAGAATCCAATTTGAATAACAAAAAAAGAATATACAATTATGGGAAAGATTATTGGTATTGACCTCGGAACCACCAACTCTTGTGTTTCCGTTTTTGAAGGTAATGAACCTGTGGTTATCGCTAACAGCGAAGGTAAGCGCACCACTCCTTCTGTAGTGGCTTTCGTTGGCGATGGTGAACGCAAAGTGGGTGACCCTGCTAAGCGTCAAGCAATCACAAACCCTGAACGTACGGTTTACTCTATCAAGCGTTTTATGGGTGAAAACTTCAGCCAAGTGGAAAAAGAAATCGCTCGTATGCCTTATAAAGTGGTGAACGATGGCGGTCTTCCTCGTGTGGCGATCGACGGTCGCAACTACACTCCACAAGAAATCTCTGCAATGATACTCCAAAAGATGAAGAAAACTGCAGAAGATTACCTCGGACAAGAAGTGACTGAAGCGGTAATCACCGTGCCTGCTTACTTCTCTGACTCTCAACGTCAAGCTACTAAGGAAGCTGGTCAGATTGCTGGTCTCGAAGTGAAGCGTATCGTAAATGAACCTACGGCTGCTGCCCTCGCTTATGGTGTGGACAAGGCTAATAAGGATATGAAGATTGCGGTGTTCGACCTCGGTGGTGGTACCTTCGATATTTCAATCCTCGAATTCGGTGGCGGTGTGTTTGAAGTGCTCTCTACTAATGGTGACACTCACCTCGGTGGTGACGACTTCGACCAAGTAATTATCGATTGGTTGGTACAAGAATTTAAGAACGACGAAGGCGCTGACCTCACTGCCGACCCAATGGCAATGCAGCGTTTGAAGGAAGCTGCTGAAAAGGCGAAGATTGAACTCTCTAGCTCTGCTTCTACCGAAATCAACCTTCCTTACATTATGCCCGTAGGCGGTGTGCCTAAGCACTTGGTGAAGACCCTCACTCGTGCTAAGTTTGAACAATTGGCTCACGGTCTTATCCAAGCTTGCCTCGTACCTTGCCAAAACGCACTCCGCGATGCTGGTCTTGAAAAGAACGAAATCGACGAAATTATCCTTGTAGGTGGTTCTAGCCGTATCCCTGCTGTGCAAGAACTCGTGCAAAACTTCTTCGGAAAAGCTCCTTCTAAGGGTGTGAATCCTGACGAAGTGGTGGCTGTGGGTGCTGCTATCCAAGGTGCTATCCTCAACAAGGAAAGCGGTGTGTCTGACATCGTCCTCCTCGACGTTACTCCTCTTTCTATGGGTATCGAAACGCTCGGTGGCGTGATGACTAAGCTCGTGGAAGCTAACACGACTATTCCTTGCAAACGTAGTCAGACTTTCTCTACTGCTGAGGACAACCAACCCGAAGTGACCATCCACGTGCTCCAAGGTGAACGCACTATGGCTGCTCAAAACAAGAGCATCGGTCGTTTCAACCTCGCTGGTATCGCTCCTGCTCGCCGTGGTGTGCCTCAAATCGAAGTTACTTTCGACATCGACGCTAACGGTATTCTCAACGTGAGCGCGAAGGATAAGGCTACTGGTAAGGAACAAAGCATCCGCATCGAGGCTTCTTCTAACCTTTCTCAAGAGGAAATCGACCGCATGAAGGCTGAAGCTGAAGCTAACGCTGCTGCGGACAAGGCTGAGGCTGAACGCATCCAGAAGATCAACCAAGCGGACAGTATGATTTTCCAAACTGAAAATATGCTCTCTGAAAATGGTGATAAGCTTCCTGCAGATGTGAAGGGTAAGGTGGAAGCTGCGCTCAACCAGTTGAAGGAAGCGCACAAGGCACAAGATGTTGCTGCCATCGACGCTGCTACTGCTGCTTTGAATGCTGCTACTCAAGAGCTTTACGCTCAAGCCGGTGGCGGTGCTCAACCTGGTGCTGCTGACTTCACTCAAGGTGGTGCACAACAAGGTGCTCAACAAAACGGCAAGGAAGACATCCAAGATGCTGACTTCGAAGAAGTGAAGTAATCACAACCTTTGTCCTAATAATCCCAAATCGGTCATTAGATTCTGAACAGATTTCATTAGATTGTTGAGCAGATGGTTGATTGTGAGTTCGAAGGCGTAGCGGGCTACGTCGAGAACGAACGAGCAACAAGATGCCGACAAGAAAATGAAAGATGGCAGGAAGTTATATTCTCTGTAACTAAATGCACAATAACGGTTTAATGACCGATTTTGGGATAATAGGAAACCCCAGCTACTCTCCTTTGAGTAGCTGGGGCTTTTTTGTGTTTGTTTCTGTTCTCTCCCTTCTTTTCTCCCCAATGATTCCCAAAAGGTCGTTAGACGTAGTCACTCCCCCTTCGAGTCAACGATAAACAAACTGTTTAACAATCAAATCTGTTCTGGCTCTAGTGACCTTTTGGGGAGGGATTATCGGTGGAACAAGAAACAAAGAAAGACCGCATCAAAACCAATGGGTCTTGACGCGGTCTTCAAAAGAGGAATGGTGATTATTTAACTACAAATTTTGCAGAACGAATAACACCCTTGTTTTGCATCTTCACGAGGTAAACACCAGGAACGAGGTCTTGTGTGTTGATGGCTTCGCCGTTAGAACCGAGAACGAACTTACCATCTGCACCATATACCCAAGCTTGTTGGACGTTGGTGAATTGGAGTACGCCATCTGCATAGTTTGCGTGGCTTACTTCATCATATACCTTATTGATTGCTGTGGGGACGTTGGGCTTTTCGTCCTTGATACGATCGGGTTCGTCAGCAGCACCTTGGTCGTGGAAGTCGTTTGGTATGCGACCTTGGTGGTCACCTTCGATTTCTACACCGAAGTCGATGGTAAAGCCCTTGTTGTGAAGACCTGTGGGTAAGAATGCACCTGCAAACCAAGCATCAGAGAAGACGATGCGGAGGCGGCTTCTACCAGGACGAGCGTCAGCAGGAACTTCGAAAGTCGTAGAGATACCTTGAGTTTCGAATTCAGGAGTACCAGCACGCACTTTACCAACCTTGAAGATTTGTTCTCCTTCCTTGGGGTTGGTTGCGATAGGATCTGGATTGAACGATTTAGAACCATCAAGATCCATCCAACCACCAGCGAAGCACCAACGGAGACCATCCTTCTTGGTGAGGTTGCTTGTGTCGAAGCACTTGATGGTGAGTGTCACCTTTTGACCTTGCTTCACCTTGAGTACTTGGTTGCGGGCATCAGCATATTGAGTTCCATCAGCCACAGGAGCATTAGCGTGATAGTTGAGGTCTTGGGTTGCACCAGTAGTGGTTACATCTGTTACATAACGTTGTTGACGCGCAATTTCAGCACCTTCACTGTTAGGATTCATCGCAGAAACACCATAAGGATCGACTTCAGCAATTTGGGGAGCTTTAGGATCGCGAGCCACTTTCTGCCATTTAACAGTAGAGTATTGCTTGAGGTCAGCTGAAACAGCACGAACGCCAAAGTAGGGATCTGCACCATCTTCCAATTCAAAATTAGGAACAATAGCCGCCCATTGAGAGGTGAGACCTACTACTTGAACTTTTCCATTTTGACCGTTTTTGTAAAGAACCTCAAAGTGATCGATGTTAGCCTCGTCATTGTAGAGAAGGTCGTTGGCCTTGCGAGTCTTAGCTTCTGCATCTACGCCCCAAGAGAGCTTAGCGGTCATAGACTTATTGGTTTCTGCTTTAACTTCTACCATAAGGTCTTTCAACTCTGCAGGCTTCAAGAAACTATCATCGTTGATTTCGAGCTTACCAACATTGAGTTGGCACTTGTCAGAACCGCCCTTAACTCGGAGACCGATGGCAGAGATGGTGCTACCTTGAGTGAGATTTGCTGAAATCTTTTTCTCTTCCCATGTTTTACCACTGATTTCACCATAAGGAACTTCCACCCAGTTGTTGTCAACTTTGAGGATGGCATAGAGATGAGATTGTCCTGCACCTGCAAGTTGTTTAACGGCCATCTTCACAACAGGATTGGCAGCGCCAACTTTGAGGTTGGTTTGATAGAGTACAATATCTGTAGCTTGTGAGGCATCACCTTTGAGTTCGAGGCAAGAGCCACCGATGTAAGCGTCGTCGTGAGAGAACTCAGGTTGAATAGCAGTAGAAACATTCGTAGTACCAGCGTTGTAAACTAACCAACGATAGGTGGGCATCATGTCTTGAGCAGCCATGTTGTACCAAGATCCCGCTGTCTTCTTACCCTTGTAGTTGAAGCGTTCACCGTTACCCAAGTTGAAATGAGTAGCGAAGGGAAGATTTCCTTGAACTGTAGAACGTTCAGGAATGAATTCTGCAAGACCGCAGAAGGTTTGGAGAGGAAGCTTATTTCCTTCTTGTTCCCAGTTGTTTCCTGTATTACTTACTGCAGGACGTTGAAGAGGATTGCGATTACCACCAGAGAAAGCACGCTCTAACAAACGTTGGTAGTTACGTTGGGCATCAAAAGCATCTTTACCCTTGTTGTAGCTCATGAAGCGGCTTTCACCATGTTCACCCCAAAGACAGATATTGATGTCGTTATTCTTGCTAAGGTTGCTCCAAGAACGATTCATCGTCACAATCCAAGTGCTGGCATATAGTCCTTCTGTTGTTCCCATTGCTTTTTTAGCTGCATCAACCGAGCGTTGCATTACAGGTACGGATATGAAGTTATCGCCACTATAATTGAGCATCAAATCGTGAGTCTTTCCTCCATTGGCTAGATCTCCAAACAAGGCTTTAGTGTTGTAGTCACTCAAACTGCTTTGGCTTGTATAAATACCAGAGTGGTAGTTCGTGAAGCCTTTTTGTTTTGCAATTTTCCAAAGCTCTTGGTGAAAGGCTGCAATTTCAGGTCTGTCGTAACCAGAGTCTTCCCAGTTATAGTTGATACCATCAGAACCGAAATACATCAATACATTGATGAGAGGCTCTGCGTAGGTAAACTTGCCATCTGGTGTTTGGGCTAAAATAAAGTTTTCCCAAGAGTTTGAACTACCATTGCGTCCTCCTGTGGTATCAAAGAACTTGATACCAGAGAAGATGTCCGTACCATGCTTGTGTGCAGCATCTACCCAGCAACCAGGAGCAGTGAAGAGACCATGGTTCCAAGAACCAAACAAGTTGGTGTAGTTCCACATAGAGTAAACGTCGGCAGAAAAGTTTCCGCTTGGGTAACCTGCATCTCCACCTTTACCAGCTCCCATAGGGATATTCATCCACAAATCACGCCCTTCTCGAGTGTTTTGAACTACACGATTTGCTTGGCTCAACAAAGTGCGAGGACGCATATGTGAGCGCACAAAGGCCAAATCACTGGGGAGAATACCAATTTCTTTGAATTCATCAAGTGTGGGATAGTCACGACCTTGGGCTTTGACTTTTGCAAAGAGTTCTAGGATTTTTGTTTCACTAAAACCCGAAAAGTCATAAACGCTTGCTGAAGCAGCCTTTGGGGTTGAAGCAGATTGTGCAAAACCAGGCATACCTAGAAGAGCACATGCCATAGTGGCAAGAAGAGTAAACTTTCTCATGATAAACAATTAAAGTATATTGTATAATGGTATATCAAATAGAAAAAGAGGGGATTTCAAGAGATAGGGAAGTCCCCTCTTGTCTATTTGGGAAATTAAGGACAGAGTATGATTATACTAGAAGTTTGGAGCAGCTACGTCCCACCATAATCTTGTACCTTGGAAGTCGACCCCACCGAGTGCGTGCAATCCACTGCGATCCACGATAGATTGACCTTGAGGGTCTGTGGGTAGCCATGGGATACGACGGATGACGTCACCATTATCAAGTGTTCCGTCACCATCTTCAGGGTTGAGTACAGGGAATAACTTTGGATAACCTGTGCGACGGAGTTCTGTCCAAGCCTCTGTAGAGAGGGGGAAGAGAGCGATGTACTTTTGGGTGATAATCTTTTCGAGTTTCACTTCGCGGTCGTCGGCTTCGTTCCATTTAACCCCAATTTTTGTGACGGATTGCCAATCTTCTCCACCCATAGGGTCTTTTTGTACGTAGGCTGTAGGCTTCTCCTTCTTGAGATATTCGTCAATGTATTGTGGGAATTCTGAATAACTCAAGTTTTCTGGGTCTTCAAAGTAGCTATTGCGAATGCCTTCATTATAGAAATGTTCGGCCGTTCCTCCCATATTCCAACCGCGCAAAGCACCTTCGGCGCGGAGGAAGCAAACTTCAGCATACTTGACAAAATAGAGAGGAGCTTCTGCGAGAGGGTCAGAATTGAAAGTAGAATAGCGTTCGTATTCATTGCTTTCGGGAGATTGACCATCTTTTACTCGAGTACCTGTGCGGATGCCTACGATGCGTTGGTCTTTTTCAAGCACTTCTCCTGTTCGTGGATTTTTGATATCCAAACTATTTTTCTTCCAGAAGTATTTTGTGGTTGGATGATCCAAACTCATCAGAAGACTTTCAAAGGATGCACTCATTCGGGTGTCGTTCCAACTATTGGCTATTTCCACAAGTGGATGAGTAAAACCACTAATCAATTGGAAAATACCTTGCTGATCTTCCACGCGTTCTACAACTCCAGAGGCTACAGCTTCTTCAGCCCATTGTTTTGCAAGTGCAGGATTTACTTTTACGATGTGCATTGCCATACGCAATTTGAGCGAATTTGCTAATGCAATGTAACTTTCGATGCCTGGTTTGCCTTGCAGTTTGCTCTACTGGTTACGTTGTACTGATTGAGTGCCTTAGCAATTTCTTGCTTATACCAATCAGGACGAGTGTCGTAATTCTTTAGACATGCTACAATCGTATTGAGATTGTTCACGATACCATTATAAATTGTAGGCACGTCGTTATAAATCGTCGGATTTTCAGAATTCTGCTTATCCTCTAAGTAACTGAAAGGTCCTGAAAGGTCTGCTCTTTCTTGAGCAGCAAGACAGTAGTAAAGCAGATTGATAGCCTTTAATTCAGGAACACGGTCAATCATAGGGTGGTTCAGAAGTGCCATCAATGCATTTTTAGCACCTCCGTATCCTCCATGAGGACCGCCATTAAACTTCTCAGAGATGTTGTATGAAGAAGTTAATGTAGTGTTGCTGTAAGGAAAATCTTTGTGAGGTACTACTAGATATTGTGCATAAGCATCAACACCTAGATTATATTGGAATTGATAGGCATGAGAAACAGGAGTTTGTCCATTCTTGCCCCCTCTTAAATAGTATTGTGCTGTTTTACTTTGACCCAAATTGATTTTAAGTGCATCGAGTGCTTCAGCCACTTGTTCTTTAGTAGGAAGAGTGGAGAAATCAATCTTGTCAACATCTCCTTGATGCTTCTCAGTACTTTCTTGGGTTTGCAAAGCATTAAATTCAGCTCCTGGATTATCATAATCTAGGCAGGATTGCAAGCTGCAAGCACTTAGGACAAGTGCAGAGGCTATATATAGATTAAGTTTCATGATCGTCGAAGATTAGAAATTGAGTTTCACATTAAAGCCGAAAGAACGTGCTGAAGGCATATTGAACATTTCAAATCCATTCAAACCGTTTCCTGTTGAAAGGGAGATATCCGGATCTACTGGGGCGTCTCTGTAAATGAAGAAGAGGTTACGCGCTACGGCAGAAACACTCAAGTTCTTGTTTTCACCAAACAAGTTGCGCCAAGTATATCCTAATGAAAGTTCACGCACGCGGAAGTTTGTGGCATTGTATACATAGCTTGAAGCATCGTTTGTACCGATAGCTCATAGTATTCTCTGATAGGAACAATGTCGCGTCCTTCATTGATATACATACCAGGAGCTCCACTCGCTGTTTTGATACCTTCCTTTTCAGCCTTGAGACGTGCCTGAGCGGTGCGCTCTGAAAGACCTAAGCGATCGAGGTAGCTTTCGGTGAGTGAAATCACCTTACCTCCAATGCGACCATTGATTAATAGGTAGAGCGAGAAGTTCTTGTAGTAGAAGGTATTGCTCCAAGAGAGCTGAACATCTGAGTTCATATTTCCCAAGAAACGACCATATTTACGTCCTGGTTGAGTGAGTACACGTCCAGAGCTTGAAATGGTCTTGCTATTTCCGTCAAAAGAAGGTGTACCATTACTGTTTACGTAGATGTCACCAGCCTTATGAATCAATTTACCATTTCCAGCAGTATTGTATACATTACTAGCCTTTTCTGCTTCTGTTTGGTATACATTTGTTGCCCAACGAGTGTAGTCACTAGCGTATACATTACCATACTTTTGACCTTCGATATACTTCAACTGCAATCCATTTGCAATGTCAAGAGGAAGGTCTTGAGAGAAGCCATTCTTGTCGCGATAAGTGCGTTCGATTTTGTTGAAGTTGTATGAGAAGTTCATACTCGTTTTCCAACGAAGTCCAGGAAGGATGTTTTGCCAATCGTAACCAATTGTAGTTTCAAAACCTTGGTTGCGAATGCGTCCTGAATTGACTGGTTGTGACTTACCATTTGTACCGCGCACATTGAGATACAGATTGTGCATAGCAGAGTTATAGTAAGTAACATCTACATTGAGTCGATTGTTGAAAAATTGCATTTCAAGTCCCGTTTCAAACGACTTGGTTTTCTCTGGAACAGGATCGAAAGAGTTGCTACCGCCAACGGTGTAGGTTCCAGTGCGAGGATTGTATGAAACAGCATTCATCACCACATTAGGGATAGAGTTACCTACTTCTGAATAACTTAAGCGGTATTTGATATAGGAATCTTTGAGTTGCAACAACTCAGAGATGATGGCATTAGCACCAAATCCGAAATAACCATAGTTATCCTTTGTGCCAAGATAAGAGAATTGACGGAAGGTGCGATACCAGTCATGACGATAGGACGCATCAAAATATACGCGTTCTTTCCATCCAAATTGAGTCGTAAAGAGGGCAGCCTTGTCCCAGTTACTGCTATGTGAGGAGTTCGTGACGCTTGGCCCTCCCGCATTAGGTTCAAAATGATTGATTGTCGTAGGTAGCTCCGTCATAATACCATTCTTGGTCATATCAAACGTAGCTGGTGCATCAGTAGAGGTTGTTTCACCTTTGATGACGTGACCCACCCATCCTGCGGTTGTAGAAACGCTCCAATCTTGGATTTGTTTATTATAAGAAAGGAGGTAGTCTGTGTAGATTTCGCTGGTTCGACTATTGGTTAGCCAATAACGACCATAGGCATTCATTGATGCTGGATCCCATGTAGTGGCATGGCGCTTAGACTCTGAGTTATATTTGGTTTGATCTAAAGAGACGCGAGCTTGGAAAGACAAACCATCATAGATGTCTACTTTTCCTTGCAATGAACCGTAGAATCTGTCTTCACGATTTATGCCTCTATTCTGTCTGAGCAACCAATAAGGGTTGTTTTTACCTGGAGACTGGAATGCCCACTTTTGTAATGCACCAGATAGTTCTGCTTGACCTATAGATGCTGTGTAACTTCCGTTTGCTAGTTTATAGTAGTTTTGTCGTTGAGATAGCCATTTGCCTTCTTCTATATAATTATTGCGATAGTATCCAAAGTCTACATCGCGAGGCATAGTGTAAAGGTCGTAAATTGGATTACCAGCAACACCACCACCAACACGGTTTTGTGTCTTTGTTTGTACGTAGTTCGCATTGGCATCAATGGAAACACGATTCCACAATTTATAGTTTTGACGGAAAGCAATTGTATTACGATTATAAGTATTGCTTTCTATCATGCCATCTGAGTGAGAATTTGCGAAAGAGAAATATGTGCGAACCTTTTCTGTACCACCAGACAATGATGCTGAGTTATTAGCCGTAAAACCAGTACGGAAGAAATCTCGCACATCGTCTCCTGCTGCATTGCGAAGATGAATGTCTCGCCCGTTACCTTGAATATCTCCACCGTTAGGAACGTGAATGGTGTATCCACCACTTTCACCACTTAACTTATTCCCCCAGCTATGTATATTGAGAGCATGACCGTCATTTCCGCCATAAACATTTTGAATGTTTGGTGTGAGAAGAGGAGTGTCGAAAGTAATGTTCGAAGTAAAGTTTACATCGAGTTTTCCTTCCTTACCTTTCTTTGTCGTAATCATCACAACCCCATTCGCAGCAGCCGAACCATAAAGAGCAGCAGCGTTGGCACCTTTCAAGATGTTCATCGATTCGATGTCATCAGGGTTAATCATTGAAAGGGGGTCAGAACCTTCTGTTCTGCCTTCAGCGGCGAAGCCTGTGCCAGAAATTTGGCTGCGTACGTTGTTGGTCATAGGAACGCCATCCACCACAATAAGTGGAGCGTTGTTACCAAGGATTGACTTATTACCACGAAGGGTGATTTTAGAAGCACCGCCAGCACCACCAGCAGAAGGAGTGATGGTAACACCTGAAATCTTACCCTCAATGCTGTTCACCAAGTTGGGGTCTTGCACCTTCATCAACTCGTCGGAACGAAGCAATTGAGTAGAATAAGTCAAAGAACTTGCTTTACGGGTAATACCCATAGCAGTGACTACTACCTCATTGAGGTTGGAGGTTTCTTCCTCAAGCGTGAAATTTAGTTCAGAACTACCGTCCCATTTCACAGTTTGAGACTTGTAGCCGATAAGAGAAACCTTGATGGTAGAACCAGGTTTTACATTTTTGAGTGTGAATGCTCCGTTTAGTTCAGTGGTTGTTCCGGTGCCAGCACCTACAACGATGACATAAGCACCTACAGCGGGTTCACCTGTAGTGTCTGTCACCCGTCCTTTGAGAACGGCTTTCTGTTGTACACTTGAAGTTGCTGCTTGCAGTGTTGCTGGTACGAAACTACCAGCTCCACCAGTCAGCATTGCAATCAAGAGCATTGCTCTCACAGATAGCATTGGCTTTATCATGGCATGTTGTGTTTGTTTTAATTTCCTGCTGTAAATTTATGCAGGAAAAATTTGTATTCTGATGAATTCTAATTGATTTTGCTAAGTAAAGTCGTCATTTTAGTATCACAAAAGTACAGATTAAGAACATTCCCTCCAAATTTTCTATGATTTTTTTTGATTGTGCAAGATATTTATTTTTGAGAAAGTAGTATCTATGGTTTAGTCTAATTTGTTGTAATTGAGTGCTGTATGTCCTTTTATTTGGGGGATATGTTTTTCTTGCATATTTTGCCTTAGATGTACTGGTTGGTATAAAATGTTCGCTTTATTCTGCTTTGTAGAGGTGACAAAAGAAAAAAGAAATGACTCATTTTTCTGAGAAAGATGAATCATTTCTTCTATTTAGAGGAGGTGAATGTTGTATATATACTTGTTTTATCTCGGACTAAATCCATATTTCAAACTGAAGTCCTTGATGCGTTGTTGAGTTTTCGCTTCAAACCTGCGGTATTCTTCGCTGTCGGGATGAAGCGGACGATGAGAGAGAGCCTGTTTGATAGACGCTGATTCTGCGGAACACTCGTGAAGTTCGCGAGAAAACGTAGCAGCACAGAATTTTTCCCATATATAGTCCACGGCTTGTTCTGAAGGATGCAACATATCGGGAGCAAAGAAGCGGTAGTCGCGAAGCTCGTCCAGTAAAATCTCGTAAGCAGGAAAATAATGCTGCCATTGAGGCCAAACTGATTCTTCGGAGATTTTTTCTGATATTGGAGATTGCTGTACATACCGTTCTTCAAAACGAGGATTGGCTAAAGTTACCAGCGATTGAAGGAGCGTTTCACGTTGTGCTTTCTCTGTAATCTTCGGTGAAGTGTTCGATACACGAGAGTGGATGAGCTGATCCACCAAAAGGAGCAACCGCGCTTTAGAAAGTTGCGACTCGTGCATCCCATATTGTGCATAGCGGTAAGGACTCACCGTCCAGAGGATGCGAAGTTGTGGGAAGGCTTCTTTGAGATAAGGCAGCAGAGATTCCCACATCGTCACCATTTGGTCTAAGGCACAGACCTTTTTCTCAAACATCGAGCTCGGCATCTTGTGACAATTTGCCACCAAAGCTCCCCACTGTAAGTCTTTTTTGAGGAAATATCCGTGGTCTGTGCTGAGCGTGAGAATGAGCAAGTCGGCTTTACTCAAAACCTCTCGCGCTTTGTTCAAAGAGGTTTCAACGAGTTGAATACACTTGTCGTGCGTAGGAGCCGAAAAAGCTCCAGCATGCCACCAACTGTGCCAATGTCCGTCTTTCCCTTCAAAGAAAACATCTTCCGGCAGCGGACGTGGGAATGCCAACAGATCCAGTGCACGCGCCAAAACCATGGGATGATAAAGCACGCCAAAGGGATTCACGCACACTTGTTCTTCGGGAAGCGTATGCGCCAATCGCTGCCCGATGTGTTCTGCAAAGCAAGACCCCAACACAACGATGTGCGATTGCGGAGTCAGTTGGAAGGGGAATGGAGCAATGTCAATAGGAGTTGTAAATTTCATTGCAGTTTAGAGTTTCACTGATACTGCAGCAGGGAACAATCTTTCGGGGTCGTGGAATAGTTCAAGACTTTCCTTGATATACTTCGCATCGCATTTCAGTTTACCTTCAAAGACCTTTTTGTCATTCACCCACACTTTCACAGGTTGCGATAAATCCACCAAAGTGCTGTCCAAGAAAATGGTGTATGAACCTGATTTTGCAGGAGTGTAAGAGCGTTTAAACTTCATTGGAATGCTCGTTTCTGGCACATTGTCCGTCACCGTATACGTCACTTCTTGCACCGTAAGACGCACTTCGTTCTTGTTGATGCTCAGGTGATGGAAGTAGCGTGAAGATCTTCCGTCATAGTCGTTGGTAGCTCCAGGGCTAGTAGCGGCCACTTCGGGTGATTTGGGGAATTCATCCACACGAAGGTTGTAGAATCCACTGCGATAGCGTCCTCCCATGGGGAAGTTTCCCAAAGAAAATCTTTAGGACGAGGATTTCTGTGGAAAGCTTTGAGCCAACTTGTCGTGGGATTATAGTTAATGCCGTGCTCGCGTCCTTGTTGCAGCTCAATGCGGTGGTTGAAAGTGTTAGGATATTGTTGTTCTAATTTGTCGAAAGTCTCTTTGGCTATGTTTGTAATGAGATTGCGTCCAAAACCATTGTCAAGACTACCCGTGAGCAGCGAGAAAGCAATGTGTTGGCAGTTCTCTGCAGGCGCATTTCGCAAAGGTTCTCCACCAGCCATAGGACCCGCGCCTGCCCAATAGTCAGCATAATAAGAAGCTAAGCGTTGCGAACCATAGCCCCCTTCGGAGATGCCAAACACATAGATGCGATTGGGGTTGATGTTTGGCGATGCCATCGCTTGTTTCAACATTTCCTCCCATGCCCATTGTTTCGACTGTTGATACCATCGATACCACTCGCCTGTGGGGTTAGGCATTTTGGGAATGATGTAGAGAGAAGGCGCATCGTCAAATTGGCGTGCCAAAGAGAGACCAGCTGCCCATTCCTGCTCGGCTGGACCGCTACCGTGCAAATAAAGAAAGAGGGGGGATATCCATCCTTAGGTTGTTCTCCCTTTGTGCCAACATAGTATTGAAGTTCAGCCTGCTCTTCTAATTGTTTGGGAAGAAGAACGCTTTCAGAAGCTGGTTGTTCGAGCGAAGGCAGCGATGCTTTTTGCAGAATCGAAAAAGCAGAGTTAGAGCATTGCATTTGTTGTTGCCAGTTCTGCCAAATATAGCGTTGCGCAGCTGGAACTTCTTGCAGAGAAAGTTCTTGTGCTGCAGCAAAGAGGGGAGTGCAGCAGAGTGCTACAAAGAGAGTTTTCAGAGAAATCATATTAAAAACAAAAGTTTGAGGTCATAGAACTAGGAGTCTGTCTTGCAAGTAGTCTAGGCTAACCAATGAAGAACAGCGTCACTCCCAACAGACTGATGCACGCACCAACGATTTCTTGGAGCGTGATGCGGTGTCCAAAGAGCCAATGAGCTGGAGCAAGAATCAATATCGGACTCAACGACATCAGTGTCATGCCCACACCCACCGAAGTGTAGCGAGTGGCCATCAATGAGAGAGAAACGCCCACGAAGGGGCCAAAGACAACGGCACACGACAAAATGCCCAAACCGCGCGTGTCTCGCCAACTCGTTTTGAACTGTTGCACTTTGCCAGCCATCATGAGTACGATGGAAAAACCTACCAACCCAGCAATGCCACGCATAAAAGTTGCAGCAAAAGGAAGGAGCATCTTATAGGTGTCGATTTGCGCAGCAGATAAAGACAAGGCTTTCAAATTCAAATCATATTGTTGGAGACCTTTACTCGAAAGCACCAACCCCAGTCCTTGTCCCAAACCTGCACCCAGACCATATAATACGCCACGCAGGGGGAGGCGCAATTCCACGCGATGCTTCTTTTCGTTGTGGACTGCCGTTTGTTCCGATTTCCCTAAAATCGATAGCGCAATGCCCAGACTCGTCACCGTCATGCCTAAAATGCTCATCCAAGAGAGGGTTTGCCCCATAAAAATCCAGCCTGCCAGGCCGGCTGCCGCAGGGGAAATGGTCATAAACAGTTGAGCAAATCGAGAACCGATGAGGTGATAGGCGTTGAACAGACAATAGTCACCAAACACATATCCCACAATCCCCGAGAGCAAAAGCCAAACCCACGTAGAGAAAGAGGCCGGTGGTGGCAAAGGATTTCCAGTGAAAACGAAAAGCAACACCGCAATCATCGACATGCTCATGATCATTCGCCACACATTCACCACATTTGCCCCCAATCGTTTGGTGGCAACTTCGCTAAATAGCGCACTCGTTGTCCACATCGCGGCCACAATCAGCGAGAGCGATTCACCAAAATAGGGGATGGATGAGATTGAATACATAGGTTTATGAAGAATTAGGATACAAAAATAGGTCATTTTTGTCGGACAAGAGGTGAATTTCAGAAGAAAGTTGTATTTTTGCCCTATGATTGCGTTGCATTTCGCCCCCCTGCAGGGATATACCGATGATATTTATCGACGTTTGCACCATCAACTCGTTGGTGGAGTCGATTTCTACTACACCCCTTTTGTGCGACTCGAACATGGCGCACCTCGCTCCAAAGATTTGCGCGACATCGCGCCCGAGCACAACGAAAATGTTCCTATGGTGCCCCAAATCATTGCTGCAAATATAGCTGAATTTCGTACCCTCACTCAGTTGATTGTAGAAAAAGGCTATCAGCGCATCGATTTGAATATGGGATGTCCCTTTCCCCTCCAAGCGAAGCACGGACGCGGTTGTGGACTTTTGGCAAAAACGGACGACATAACAGCGATGTTTGCAGAGATGAAACAGCACCCTGAGGTGCAATTTTCCATCAAACTCCGACTCGGTTGGGACGATTCCACCGTGGCACAGCGTCTGCTGCTGCTCATCAACGAGGCTCCCCTCATGCAAGTCACGTTGCATCCACGCCTCGGTACGCAGGGATACAAGGGCTCAACCGACATAGACGCCTTCTCGGCTTTTGCTGCTGAATGCACCAAACCTTTGGTTTACAATGGCGACCTCACTTCTCCCGAAGAGGTGTTGCAGTTGCATCAACGATTTCCGCAACTTGCCGGCATCATGATAGGGCGCGGATTATTGGCGCGTCCTTCGATGGGGGTAGAACTTCAAGGTGGAAGAGAATGGCCACGCCATGAGCGCATTCGTTTGCTTCATCAATTGCACGAAGCTCTCCATGCTCACTTTGCACGCATTATTCCAGGCGAAGCACAGCTGCACCAAAAGTTGCGCACATTTTGGGATTATCTCGAACCCGAAATTGGACGCAAACCTTTCAAAGCTGTACAAAAAGCAGGCAATTTTCGCAATTATCTCCGCGCAGTTGCCGACATTGTCTAGCGATTTTTGGGAAGTACTGACCGCCGTCGAAACTATTTCATCCCAGCCTGTGGTCAGAATGGGTGCTTTCATTCCTTTGCTCATTATTTTCAACACAAGTATTTCTGTCATTCTATAAAACTCAAATTGATATGATTCCTTTTGTATCAAACACCATCAAGTACATTGGTACTGATGATCGCGATCTCGACCTTTTCGAGAGCCAATATCGCACGCCCGAAGGCATGTGCTACAACAGTTATGTGATTCTTGATGAAAAAGTTTGCATCATGGACACCGTTGATGCACGTTGTGCTGAGGAGTGGAAGGTGAATCTTCAAGTAGCGCTTGAAGGACGCACACCCGACTATCTCGTGGTGCAACACGTAGAGCCCGACCACGCTGGTGCTATTGCCGACACAATCAACAAATATCCCAATTTGAAAGTTGTGGCGAGTGCCAAAGGTTTGGCTTTCATTGCTCAGTTCAACGAAGGTCTCGATCTCACTGATCGTTCTATCACCGTCACCGATGGTAGCACCCTCGATCTCGGTGGTCGTACCTTGCACTTCATCACCGCGCCTATGGTGCACTGGCCCGAAGTGATTATGACTTACGACGATGGTGATAAAGCCTTCTTCTCTGCCGATGCTTTTGGTAAATTCGGCACCTACGATGCGCATCCCAACGATTGGGCGCAAGAAGCTCGTCGCTACTATTTCAGCATCTGCGGTAAATATGGTATGCAAGTTTCTAAGGTATTAGAAAAGGCTGCTCAATTTGATATTGAGGTCATTTGCTCGCTCCACGGCACTCTACTCCGCAATGGTGAAATGGCTGAGGCACTTCGTCTCTATGGTCTTTGGTCTAAATATGTACCCGAAAATCCTGAAGGCATTGTCATTGCTTACGCCAGCATCCACGGAGGTACTAAGGTCGCAGCTCGTCGTTTGGCTGAAGTTTTCCGTGAAAAGGGCGCTTCCGAAGTGGTGCTCCACGATTTGTGCCGTGGTTCTATTGACCATGCACTTGCCGATGCTTTCCGTCTCGGCAAACTTGTCCTTGCGGCTTCTAGTTACGACTCAGAAGTGTTCCCTCCCATGCACCACTTCACCCACAAACTTCGTCTCAAAGGTTTCACCAAGCGTCGTGTTGCCATCATGGAAAACACCACTTGGGCTCCCACTGCTGCGAAGACCATCAAGGCTGAATTGGCAAACTTCAAGAACCTCGAAGTGCTCGAAGATGTGGTTTCCATCAAGAGTGCTTTGAAGCAAACTGACATTCCTGCGCTCGAAGCCCTCGCTGATGCTGTGATGGCATAATAGAAATTAGACGTTAGTCATTAGACATTAGACGTTAGAGGGTCTATGCCGATTTTCGTCTATTTCTTCAATTCATAAATCTCTCACTTGTTTCTTTCTTGAAATGAGTGGGAGTTTTTATCTTCAAACCGGTTATTAGAGTCTGAACCGATTTGGGTTGAACACCAAAAGGAGGTGCTGCAAAAACGAGTTTTGCAGCACCTCCTCGAAAATGGACAATTATTGTGCAGGTGTTATGGCATAAGTCCTCCATTTAGTGAGGGCGTGCGCCAAACTTCTGCGTCATTTGTTCTGCTGATAATTGTTAGCCGAGAAGCAAAGCGTATTTCTGTTTCTGTCGCTCTGTTGCTTGTTCTATGGCTGTGAGAATATTGTTGCGGCAGGTCTTGGCCACACCTGATAAGTCTGCATCGGAAGCAGCATTGATGGTTTCAATGAGTTCCAGCAAACTGATGTCAATAATCTCATAAGTGTAGATTTTACTGAGCAAACTCTGTTTGGCTTTATCGTCTTGGGGCAGCGCATCAATAGAAGCACGCACAGCAGTTTGTTTCTCCATCATGAAATCCTCCCAAGCAGTGTCCAGCTTCTTCATCAAAGCATTGATGTCTGCGATGAGTTGCGACTTTGTCACTGTTTGTTGCGAAGAAGGGGTAGGACTGGAAGAACCTTGAGCTGGTTTCGCTGTTTTGAAAGCTCCCCATGCCGATGCGGCAGCACAGCCTAATGATAATACCCCCTTTGTGATGCTCGCTTTCTCTCCAGTCATTGAAATGAGCGAAGAGGCACAGCAAACGACGGCTATTCCACCGAGTATGTAACTGATTGGCGGAATAGAGCGTTTTTGAACCACCGTTAGTTGTGAGGCGGATGATTGCAGATATTGTGCAAATGCACCTTCCACTTGTTGGGTTAATGCTTGCTTCTGTTGATCGATTGCTTGAGAAATCTGTAAAATAGTCTGTTGCATCATCTGTTTATTTGAAAAGTACATTGAGTTTTTGGAAATCGACAATCACAGCGTCTATCTTTTCCAAACTAGCTTGCTGATTTTGAAGTTGCTTTTCTAGTTCGTTGAGATAATACTCCGCATTCCGCTTGAGCGTTTCGCCAAATTCACCTTTGAGGGAATCTAAAGACTGGTTGATTTTGACGAGCTGCCTCTTTGCCTCCTTCTCAACTTCGTCCTTTATGGGGGCAAAAACTTCATAGTAAATTTTGTCCCGTATCTGTTGAGTGTGATTTAGTGCTGCATCCTGCAAGCTTTGTCGAGCCACAGCTTCTTTTTGGTCATAACAATCGGGGCGTTTGAAGGGTGTGTTTACTATGTTGTATGCATTGTTCTTGAACGAGTTAAGTAGCTTCCCTAGATCAAGATTAGAGCAAAAGTTGAGCTTAGACATTGTCTTGTCCAACATACTTCTATAGAAATCATCGTCAAAAGCTCTTGAGTCAGCTGTTTCTACTGCTTTCTCACGTATGAGGTCGAGCATTTCTTTGGAAAAAGATTTCTTAGTGTTGTCGAAAACCTCCTGCCATGCATTATACCATTCTTGGATATACGCTTCGATGCTGTGGTCTACCTGCCTCTTAGCTTCGAATGAGTTGATGGTAGAATAGGACATTTGTGTGTTGTTGTGTCCCCACAAGAATCCTTTGTGTTCGATATTGACATCGACATCTTCCATGGGTGGGTTGAAATGCTCGTTGAGTTGAATCCTCACACCGAAATCATTTAATGTGCCTTGCAGACTTGAGTTGAAATTCGTGATTTTCTCTTTGAACTTCTGCTCTAAGGCTTTAAACATCTTCTTTTGAGTCTCGCGTTGTTGTTCGATTTCTGCTAGCGACTTCTTATTAATGTCCTTGCGACGCAAATTGAGATCACTTTCCGCACTGCTGAGGGCATCCTTGATGCGTTGTTGGTGTGCGTCAAAAAATACACTCATCTTCTCGCGCATGATGCTCTCTTTGTTGTTCAAGAACACACCGCGCAGATAGTCTTCTTCGATGTCGGCAATGTTTGCCAATTCGTTGAAGCTCTGCTTTGCTTGCTCTGGCGTCGCAAAGTCGTTGGGATAGAATCGCTTCATTTGCGCTGCTACGTTCTTTTCCATGTCATCCCATTCGCTTTCATTCTTGTGCGCAAGACTATAGCTAATGCCAGAAGTGTAGTTCAGCTCAATGTCGACGAGCTGGCCTTTTTTGAATCCATCCTTGAGTTGCCCCTTCATGTCGTTGAGACGTTTCACAAACAATGCGTTTTGTTTGGTAGCAGCCTCAGCCAATGAAATCCTGGTGCTTTCTTGCATTTCATACTGTGAACCAAGGTCTTGGAGCACAGAGTCAAACTTGCTCGCGAGCAACACCACTTTGCGATGCCTTCCGTGCCAACTCTGTTGTTGAGAAATTGCACATCTGCGCTTCCAAAGAAATCAGAAGAGGAACTCAACAAGAACACGCCATGGCAGGAATGAAGGAACGTACGCGTGCGATTTTCACGAGAAAGGACGGGGTCGTTTACGCCTGGTGTATCAACGATGCGCAAACCTTTGAGACGTTCGTCTTTGAGTTTCACACGAATGCTCTTCACCACAGAGGTGAACTCACCAGCTGCACCAACATATTTTTCGAGACTATTTTGCAAATCACGATAGTTTTGGAAGGTGAGGGTGTCGGACGCGCAATCTATCTTTTTGCTAGCTTCAAGCGAACACTTGCTAATCATCTCGTAGGCAACACGGTTTTGCTCAGTGGTTCGTTCTTCAATCATGCGTTTCAGCACGGTGGCACTGGCATTAGGTTCCTCTTTTTTGCATTCTTCTTCCACTCGTTTGTAAGCATCGCTGTCTCGTTCAAAGAAGCTCCAGTCCTTTTGAGTGAAATAGTCTACTTCCAAAGCGTTTTGCTCTCCGTATTCCAAAATCGTTAAGCCCGCAGTCATTGGGGTTGAAGCACGAGGGAGGATGTTTTCTCCATCGAAGAAAAGCGCGTTAAGGAAGGAGGATTTTCCCGCCTTCACCTGCCCCACAATGCCAATTTGGAGGGTGTCGCCTTCTTCTATGAGTTTTGTGCCAGCATCAACAAATTCGTGCATTTCGCGCTCGATGTTGTCGAGGTGACTATCAATGAATTCGTATTTGTGAGTGCGCAACAACTCAACTTGTTCGTTGGCGCGTTCAAACAGATGTGTTAGTTGTTCTTTGGTCATGGCTTATACTAATGCTTGTTGAGCCCATTGTGTGAAATTGCTCTGGTTGAGGAGGTCTTGAATGCTTTGCGTCTGTCCGTTTGGCAAACGAGCAGGAATGGTGAATAGCATGCTGTTGTGTTGCAAAGCATTTCGCAGATGTGCTTAGAACCGACTTGTATGGCTGTGTGCAAGGCATTGCATCCTCGCTTGTCGAGTCCAGCGCAGTCTGCATTGTGGTCTAAGAAGAATTTCACCATTGCCACATTTCCGTGGTGCACCGCATAGGTGAGAGGTGTGAAACCTTGTTTGTTGCAAATGGAGAGGTCTACTCCGTCTTGGAAACTGCACAAGAATCCATTGAAGTCTCTTTCTTCGATGGCATCAAAGATGTTTACTACCTTGTCTGTTATGCAGAGGGAAGTGCTGCTTTGTTTTTGCAAATAGTATTTGATACCTGCATCGATGGCTGCTTCATAGGTTTCACTAGCGCGCACGAGTAGATCTTTGAGTGCTTCGCGTTGTAGGCGTTCTTGGAGGAGTGCATTGTCCAGTTCTTTCAATTTTTGGTAGTGGTCACTGGGTTTTGAGGAGCCTTGGTTGAGGGCTTCTTCTATTTGTGTAGCAAGCCAATTGAGATGTTCGTTTGTGTATAGTACAACTTTTTTATTTATACTGTTCCGAATATCAAGTTTGCGGTTTGCAACTGCCCATATATCGTTGCTCTTATCATATACTTCTTGATATCTGTCTGTTCTATTATTAAACCTAATAATCTCATTAGCATAATCAGTAGCTGCATCCCAGAAATTGTCGAAGAGATCGCGAACGTCTTCATAAGCTGTTACCAATTTCTTGTGTTTGCTTATCGCATCCTTAAATTTGTCAATAAGTTCGCTATTGCCATCCTGATGTCTGTTTTGATTCCGATATGCGGTGTCCTTTTCGCCTTTGAGCAGTCGAATGCGATCAGAGATTTGCTTAATCTTTTCTTCTTGCTCGCGTATTTCAGTTTGAAACAGATTGTGGATGTTCTGTTTCGCTCTGTTGAGTGGGCTACTCTTGTGGCTTCGCTTGCGAATGTCAGAAAGTAACCCAGGAAGACTGGTATGGTGGCGAGAATACAGGATTTTGTTGTCCAAAGAAGAAAAAGCCAAAATGTCCATGATTTCATTCATGTCGAAATACTTCGGTAATAGGTCGTAAGCTTCTTCCACGATTTTCTTGCTTTCTGCATAACCTTTCTTATCCGCCTTGTTGAAGATGATGACTTTAGGTTTCCCTTTAAACTGAGCTAGCATTTCAATATCATCTGAAATGGCTGTGCCTTTGTCGATGTCGATGAGCCAGAACAACACATCGCCTTCAGCAAAGGCTTCGGTGGCAGTGTCTTTGTCGGTTTTGCCATTAGAGACATTTGCTGAAATAGAGTTGTTATAGCCTGGAGTGTCAATGAAACACAGACCATCGAGTTCGGAAGACTTGATTTGGATGAGGAGCTTCTCTAACACAGATGCCAAATGCACGTTGGAGCTATTGGCGTGTTGGATGGCTTGCAACACATTGGTGGGCAATTCTACCAGTACATTTTTCAAGTTTACCCCTTCTACAGTGACTTTCTTGTTTTTGGCATTGCAGTAGAGATAGGTTTTCACCACCGAGATGGGTTGTGTGCCAGTGGGCAGGAGATTGGCATTCTTCACCAAACGATTGAGGAAAGAAGACTTTCCAGAAGAGAAACCACCAGCGAGCACCACATGAATATAATTCGTAGATTGACGCTGTTCGAGGAGTTGCACAACTTCATTGAGGGATTCTTGATAGTCCTTACTGAAATTGCGATTGAACAGAAGGCTTGCGTTTTCGTTTTTTTTCAAAAGACGAATGAGATAATCACTAGAACTGTTGGAGTCGTTGGCAGTAGAGTCGTTCCAAGAAGAATTATTCTTAGACTGTTTCGTAGAATCTTTCAGTCTGTCAGTGACAGAGCGATAGCGCGAATAAAAATCTTCTTGAGAGTTGCTGGGTTGAGCCGCACAGATTTTGGCGATGAGGTCGAGCGTTACGGAAGGGTTTTCATAGACGCTCTTTTGAATAATCTGCTTGCACACGGGCTGAGCAATACCTGCTTGGGGTTTGTTGATGAGGGACATAGGCGAAAGAGGTGGAAGTGCAATGCATGGCGAAAGCATTGCACTTCCTTTTGATGGAAATTAGAGTTCTTGTTGGAGTTTTTCGAGTTGTTCGATGACGTTTTGCAAAGTAGCGATTTCTTGGTTCACGCTGTCTTTGCTCTTCTCGGCATCAGCCTTCTTTTCGTTGAGGCCATCGAGCGCGTGCTCCATCTTACCCACATACTCTTTTTGCATCGCTTCCTCGATACGCTTCTGATTGTCGGTCACAAGTTTAGCAATCGTCTCGCGTAGTTCCTCGATAATTGTAGGAATAGCTTGTTGAAGCTTCTGGAGAATCTCACGTTCAATATCCTCCTTAGATTTACCGAACAACCAGTTGAAGAAATCAGCAACAATTGGCAAATTAGAAAGGACAAAGGTTGCAATACGTGCCCAGATTCCCCCAACAGGGAGGAAAACAACTAGTTGTTTCACGATATCTATGACATCTGCGTAGTCGTTCAAGAAATCACTGTTGAGGTTGATATTCGTAATATCTTTACTTGCTTCTTGCAAAGCTTTTCCCAGTGCTTCTACATATTGTTCGCTCTCTTCCTTCAGAGAACGAATGATTTCAGCACGAACTGTAGAAATCATCAAGGCTTTCACCTCTTCTTTAGAATCCCCTTTCATAAGCATTTGCACCATAGTGGGAACTTGGGCTTGCAATGCTTTAGCCACATTGTCAAGAATGTCTTGGGTAGACTTCTCGGGGGAGTCTGCACCTTCATAAACCTGAGGAAGATTTTGCTTAGACTTATTGATTTCCTCAACAAGTGCAGCGATACTTGCATCTACATTTTGGACATCTTTCTGGCGAATATCTACGCGCGTGCTGAGTTGCTGCAGAGCTTCTTTTACAATGAGGTCAAACTTCACGCGAAGTTTTGCGCTCAACATTGCTTCTGCATCGAGTGAGAATACATAGTTGCGGAAGTCTTGCAGGTTGTTATTGGCAGAACAAACAGTACCTACGGTAGGAGTGCCTTCACTGATTTTTTGGAGCTGGAAAGCAACATAATCTTTGACCTCTTGCACCTCAGCTTCTGGTTTCTTGTCCGTCTTGGTGATGAAAACAGAAGGATAGAACTGGTAGGATTTGAGTTCCTTCAAGAAGGTGATGGTGCTGGTGCGGAGTGAGCCTTGCTCTACGTCTACCATGAGCACAAACGCAGTGCCTTCTTGAATGTAGTTGCACACTGCAGCATCGTGCTGTTCGATGCCAGAGTCGATACCAGGCATATCCACAAGAATGATACCTTTGTCTTGCAGTTGTTTCACAACTTCACTTTGGCAATACACGTGAGCGATATCACCAGGCTTGGTAGCTAAAGTTCCGATTTTATCCAAAGTGCACGATTCGAGCAACTGACCATCGCGGTAAAGTTCTACACGCTCGTTAGTGTCATAGTAGAGTTCGTAGGCAACAGCAGTTTCGGGCATGGTGTTGATGGGGAGCAGCGTGGGCTTCTCCACAAAAACGTTCAATAAGGAACTTTTCCCTGCGCTGAAAACACCCACAATGGGTACTTTCATGTAGCGAGAACGTGATAATTCTTCTGAGAATTGTGCTTTCTTTTCGTTGAAAGCGGCGCGACCACTTTCGGAGAGCAGACCTTCGGTCAATGCTTCTACTTGTTGAAGCGCGTTCTGGAATTTAGCAATGCATTGCATAACGATATTGATTAAAGAGTTTAAAGCTCCGAGCATTGCCAGTATAACAAGGTTTCGATGAAATCCTATAAAAATAGGAAAGGCGCGAACAAATTGCAGTTCATCTATTACGGGCATCGCCAAACGCCTACTATGAAATGAACGACAAGTTAGTTCACGCCGTTGTTTTATGAGAAACGCTGCCACGAACCTCACGCACCAAAGGAGCGTGAGGCGTGCAACGCACTACAAGATACAAGAGTGCGAACGCTTAGTTCGTTATCAATCATAGTGTGTGAATTTGGCGATTCTGTAATATTGACAACGCTGAAAGCGTAATTGCTGATGGCTGACACATCAGCCATGCTTGTTGCAAATGTACGAATTTATTTTTGAAACAAACAAATAGTTTGTGTCTATTTGTTAGTCTTCTGAGAGGAAAATTGTGTCGTAGAGTGCAACGCTGCTGTTTGAAAATTCTGCTTTGCAGCTGGTATGGGTGCGTATCGATTAAATAGGCACATGGAATAAAACGTTAGCAGTTTTTTACAAGAAAAGAGAAACCCTTCAACCCAAATCGGTCATTAGATCCTGAACAGATTTTATTTGATTGTTGAACAGATGGTTTTTCGTTAGTTTGAAGGCGTAGCGGGCTACGTCGAGAACGAACGAGAAACAAGGTGCCAACAAGAAAATGAAAGATGACAGGAAGTTATCTGCTCTATAACAATCTGCACTATAACGGTCTAATGACCGATTTGGGTTCAATACCAGAAGTCGGCAAATAGGGGGAGGTGGTCGCTGGTGCCACCATGATAATAGGTGCCGAGATAGGTGCGACGTGGATGGAGGTCACCAGTTTTGGAGTATTCCAGGAGGAAGGAGGGAGCAAATATGTGAATGTCGCGAGAGGGATGGGTAATGAATTGGATTTTCTTAGCGTGTTGTGGAGTGTGAAGTGGCGAAGAAGCGGATCGATCTTGCGAGATGAAGCTGGGAGATACTAAAATTTGGTCGATGCGACTCCATTGATGACGAAAGAAATAGGTGCCTTTCACTTCGTTGTTGTTGAAAGTGCTGAAAGATTGCTGATGTGCTTGTGCCGGACCTTCTGCAAAAGTGCTTTCCGAGCTTTCGTGTCCACCAGATGATGTTGGTAAATCTGCAGATGGGTAAGCCGTGGCATGTGGGGTGAGTGGATAGAAATAAGGAGAGAGCACCCGCGCAATGGAAGGATCGGATGGTTCATCGTTGAAATCGCCAAGTGCTATGAGATAAGGATGAGTACGGATGTGGGATATACTATCGGCTGTATGCGCAATCAGTTGAGCAGTTCGTTCACGATACGGAGAAGAAAAGGCTGCTCCTCCTAGACGAGAAGGGAAGTGAGCGAGGAAAACGTCGAGCGTGTCACCGATGGTAGTGCGAAAAGTGGTATGGAGAATGTCGCGTGTGGGACGTTCGTTGGCGATATTGAAGGGAACACGGAGTGATTGGTGTGCAATGAGAGATAGAGAGGTGGTTTGATAAAGGAGTGCCACATCAACACCTCGTTGGTCGCGACTGTGCGTGACGATGTATTCGTAGCCTAAACGAGCTAAACGGGTGCGGCGACAAAGATGGTGAATGACTGAGTCGTTTTCAATTTCACAAAGTCCAATGAGGTCAATGGGTTGCATTTCTGCCGCAGCTACTAAGGTGCGTGCAATGGCACCTTGTTTGTACCAGTAGCGTCGAGAAGTCCAATTTCGTGGTGACGAAGGTAGAAATTCTTCGTCATGAAAACCTTCATCGTGGAGGGTGTCGAAGAGATTTTCCACATTCCAAGTGAGCACCCGGAAGCGTTTCATCTGACGAGTGTAGTTGCGATGGGGATTCCATTGCTCAGTCGTTGACTTTGTGGAAGAAGGGAGAGATTGCGCGGAAAAGGGTAGTGCGATGCTCCACAACAAGGCGCACAAACCAGCAACGATTGTCCGTAATCTGGTGATGGGAAAAAGTTGAGGTGAACAAGGAGATTTCATAGTAAAGAAGTGCAATTGCGCGAACTATTCGTGGTGGTAGGGTTCTCCACGAAGAATGGTCATAGCGCGGTATATTTGTTCGGTAAGAAATAGGCGCACCATCTGATGGGAGAAAGTGAGTTTTGACAACGAGAGTTTTTCTTTGGCAAGGGCATAGATTTCAGAGGAAAAACCATAAGGTCCGCCAATGATGAGCACCATACGCTTGGAAACTGACGATTGTCGGCGGTGAAGATAGTCGGCAAATTCGATGGAGCGATATTCTTTACCGCCTTCGTCCAGGAGGACGACCCAATCTCCTTCTTTCAAACTCTTGAGAATGAGTTGTCCTTCGCGCTCTTTCTGCTGTGCGGTGCTGAGTGCTTTGGTGTTTTTGAGTTCGGGAATAACTTCTAGTTCAAAGGGGATGTAGTGTTTGATACGCGAGACGTAATCGGTTATCAAAGCGTTGAGATGAGTGTCGACAGTGCGACCTACAACAAGGAGATGAAGTTTCAAAGGAAATAGAGATTAGAAATTAGACGTTAGAGATTAGACGTTAGAGGGTCGCAGACCCTTTTATGCTCGCCACTTTGAGGCTCGGGAATAGACGTTAGAAATTAGACGTTAGAGATTAGACGTTAGAGGGTCGCAGACCCTTTTGTACAGAAAAAATAGGAGGACTGAAAAACACATCGCCCTCTTACCCAAATGGAGAGGGCAAAAGGGCGAAAGTTATAGCAATGAAAGATGTAGTACACTTTATTTCTCAAATATCAGAGAGAATTTCTCGAATGGAGGAGAAGTGATTTCTCAAATATCAGAGAGAGAATATCTCTAATAGAGGAGAAGTAGCGCATACATCTACTAAGAGAGGAGATTATCCTTCTGTTTCTTCAGTCTTCTTGCGACGAGAAGTGCGACGTTTTGGCTTTTCTTCAGGACGTTCAATCTTTACGCCTGCAAGTTCGGGGTCAATCATAATGCGACCACAGTATTCGCATACGATAATCTTTTTGCGCATACGAATGTCAAGCTGACGCTGAGGGGGAATCTTGTTGAAGCAACCACCACAAGCATCGCGTTGCACATAGACAATGCCAAGACCATTACGAGTGCTTTGACGAATGCGTTTGAACGCAGTGAGAAGGCGTGGTTCAATGGTAGTTTCGATAGACTTAGCCTTTTCGCGGAGCTTTTCTTCGTCAGCCTTTGTAGAAGCCACGATTTCATCAAGTTCTGCTTTCTTTTGTTCTAAGTCTTGTTGGCGTGCAGCGAGAGCCGTACGTCCTTTTTCGAGATCGCCTGTTTTGAGATTAATTAAACGCTCTGCGTCATTGATTTTTTTACGAAGCAACTCTATTTCAAGGCTTTGGAATTCGATTTCCTTAGAAAGGTTGTCGTATTCGCGGTTGTTGCTCACATTGTCAAGTTGACTTTGGTAGCGTGCCATCATAGCTTGCGCTTCCTTGATGCTTTCTTGTTTGCGAGTCACATCTTCTTTGATGTGTTCAATTTCGTCCTCATACTTTTGGAGACGAAGCAAGAGACCTGCGATTTCGTCTTCTAAGTCTTGCACTTCCAAGGGAAGTTCACCGCGAAGAGTCTTAATCTCATCGATTTCAGAGAGTTTCGTCTGAAGAGAGTAGAGGTTTTTCAACTTCTGTTCTACAGACATATCTGCAGAAGTGTTGTCTTTCTTTGTTGCCATTATGGTGAAATGTTTGTTTCGTTTTGAAAAGTGCTGCTTGAGCAAATCAACAGCAAATAAAGTCTACAGCTTATATAATAAGGAGTGCGTAAAAAGTTTTGACTTCTCCTTAATGCCCCCAAGCACATCCTATAGATATTGTATAGGATTGGTGTCTATGGTGGTCATCGCTGTGGGGAGCGTGGGAAATTGCTCCTTGAGGATGCGCTGGAGAAGGTCGATGGTGTAGCGTTCGCTCTGATAGTGTCCTAGCGCAGCGAGCCAAATTTCATTCTCGTGTCCGAAATAGTAGTGATATCCAATTTCGCCCGTGAAGAAAATGTCAGCTCCTACGGATTTGGCACGGTCAATCAAGAAGTCTCCAGCACCTCCACAAAAGGCGATGCGTTGAACTTGAGCTTGTGGACCACGAGAGAAGTGTACATTTTCAACCTTAAACTCTTGTTTGAGCCATCGCAGGAAATCCATAGCTTCCATCGGTTGAGGAAGATTTCCCACCAAACCACTTCCGGCAGATTGCTCACCTCGAGCGATAGGTTCAAGAAATTCCACGTCTTGCAATCCAAGATGCTGTGCTATTTCGTAATTGACACCTCCTTTAGCATTGTCGAGATTGGTGTGAGCGGCATAGATTGCCACATCGTTTTGAATGGCTTTTCGGAGCGTTCGCTCCACATAGGTGCTGTCGCTCACGCGTTTTAGTCCTCTAAAAAGGAGAGGGTGGTGTGCCACAATGAGATTGTACCCCCGATCCACGGCTTCTTGCACCACGGCTTCGGTGACGTCAAGGCACAATAATGCCCCTGAACACTCACTCGCTGTTAATCCACACTGTAAGCCGGCATTGTCGTAGCCTTCTTGCAGGGGCAGCGGAGCGAAATTTTCAAGGGCTGCTGCGATTTGTTTGATCTGCATAGCGCAATACTTCACACGGTCTACAAACAAATGACGACCGCATATATTTTCGGCAAAGTTACGATTTTCTCTGCAGGTGAACAACAGGTTCGCAAATAAATTTGTAACTTTGCCCCTAAACTATAATGGAATAATATGACGAAAGAAGATATTTGCGGCAACTGGCTGCAAAGATATACCAAAGTACAGCTTGAAGAATTCGGCGATTTGATTTTGCTCACCAACTTCAATAATTATGTTGATATGTTTTGTGAGCAGATGAATGTAACAGCCGTGGGCTTTGATGCCAATATGCGCGCTGCCACTGCCGAAGGAATCACGATGATCAACTTTGGTATGGGCTCGCCTAATGCGGCACTTATTATAGACTTGCTCTCGAGTGTGAAACCGCGTGCCGTGCTTTTCTTAGGAAAGACCGGAGGTTTATCTCACAAAACTCAGTTGGGGGATTATATTCTTCCCCTCGCCGGCATTCGCGGAGAGGGTACGAGCAACGACTATTTCCCACCTGAAGTTCCTGCGCTTCCTGCGTTTATGCTGCAACGCGCTATTTCTTCAGCTCTTCGTGATGCTTCTCTCGACTATTGGACGGGTACTGTTTATACCACTAACCGTCGTGTTTGGGAACACGATGAAGAATTCAAGGCTTATCTTCGCAAAACGCGAGCGATGGCTATTGATATGGAAACTGCAACTCTCTTCTCTTGTGGCTTCTATAATCACATCCCCACTGGTGCTCTGCTTTTGGTGAGTGATAACCCTATGGAGCCAGAAGGCATCAAGACTGAAAAATCGGACAATCACGTGACGAGAAACTTTGCACAAACACACGTGCAACTTGGTATTGCTTCGTTGCGTATGCTACAAGGTGATCAGAAAACAGTGCGTCATTTGAAGTTTGATTGGTAGTTTTTGCTATTCTAAATGACAGGGTGTTTCGTAAAGGGCTAACTGCTTCGTTGTTCAGCTTTGGTCACGTACCTCAGTCTTAATCTCAAGTCCTTGCATTTTATCCGTTTATTAACTCCAATAGGAGATGCTGCAAAAACGAGGTTTGCAACATCTCCTTTCTTCTTAGATAGCCTATTTCCAAACCCCAATCGGTCATTTGACCGTTATAGTGCTACTGGTAATCAAGAAAGAACGTCTTCTCTATCCCTATATTATATATGGCGAAAAAAACTCCAACTGGCCCAACGCCCGAAACTATCATCAACGATGTGCGCGCTGGAAACATAGCTCCTGTTTATTACCTCATGGGAGAGGAGAGTTATTATATAGATCATGTGGCCGATTTCCTCCTCAATCATCTCTTGCAACCTGAAGAACGGGATTTTAATCTCATCACACTTTTCGGGGCTGAAACAGACGCCACAACTGTGGTTCAGTCTGCCATGGGCTTTCCGATGGGAGCTCAACGGATGGTTGTGCTGGTGAAAGAAGCGCAAAATCTCAAAGATCTGACTCCTTTAGAAGAGTATCTCAAACAGTCACAACCTTCTTCTGTGTTGATTTTGTGTCACAAAAATGGGATACTCGACCGCAGAAAGGGGATCGTGAAATTGCTTGAGAAATATGGCGTGTTGATGGAGAGTGCCAAACTTCGAGACTATCAGTTGGCTACATGGGTCAAGCAGTATGTCGAACGTAAGAAGGCGAAGATAGAACCTCAGGCGGCTGAGATGCTCGCTGACTTTGTGGGAGCAGATTTGAATCGTCTTTCGGGCGAAATTGACAAACTCTTGCTTTCTGCAAAACTCTCCATCATCACTTTGGGATTGGTGCAAGAGCATATTGGAGTGAGCAAAGAGTTCAATATTTTCGAACTTCTGGATGCATTAGGCAAAAAGGATGTCTTAAAAGTCAATAGAATCGCGAATTACTTCGACAAAAATCCAAAGAAAAATCCGATTCAGATGGTGCTGCCTGCTTTGTTTCGCTTCTTCTCTCAACTGATGCTTGCTTATTATACGCCTGGAACCAAGAGTCCGCGCGAAGTTGCTTCGTGGGTGGGAGTGAGCGATTGGCAAGCTGAGCGAAACATTCTTCCAGCTATGCGCTTATATTCCGGAAGAAAGGTGATGGACATCATTGGACAAATACGCCGCACAGATGCGCGCAGCAAAGGTGTAGACAATCCGGCTATTGAGTCGGGAGATTTGATGAAAGAGTTGCTTTTCTTTATTCTGCATTAATCCCCCCTTCTTCTTTCCTTTCCTTGGTAGTTTTCGCTTGTTTTTAGCGTCTATTCAGACAATAGCTATTTGCGCTTGTAAGAAAACTCTTCTTTGCAGAGAACCATCTTTCAGCTCTTCTTTCTCTAGTTGTAAAGGCTTCTTCTCACTGCATTGACAGTGGGGAGAAGCCTTTTTCTGTTGCGATGAAATAGAGGTGAAGTCGATCTTTTCAGTTGGAGGTCTGAAACAAATGACAACGAGTTGAGAAGAAGTAAAGAGGAGGGAAAAGTAGATGGGAAAGAGAATTGAGTTTTCTTATGGTTTTCTTGTTGAGGATGAGTACAAGTACAAGGAGAGTGGAGGAGTGAGTTGTGATGAGGTACTTTAGTGAGAAGTGCAGGAGCTGTCTTGAATGAATTGTGGAGGGCAAAAGAAGAACCTTTTGGCTGTTGCTTTGCAGTTTGAGCGTTTTGAGAGAGCAACTAGAAAAGTGCATAAAATACGATGCGCTGTTCAGAAGCGCAGGATTGATTTTTTGCGACACCATTTCTCGTTGCGCAACTTTACTTGTCTGTTCTCTCCTCAAAAGTGGGATAGACGAGGTTAAGGCAAAGCAGAAAAGTCAGTGCAAAAAGCAGAGAAATGTAGTTGAGAAGAGGAAATAGCGTAATCTAGCCTGAAAATGGAGTAAAATAGCACCAAATAGAAAGGAAAATTTCGTTTTTCATCGCCAAAACGGGTTGATTTCTTGCTGAAAACCTAGTTTTTTGCGCTAGAATGTAGTCGCTTTGTTTTTCGAAAAATGGGCGTAATTCGTTGTTTTGTAGTGGTTTATATGGATTTCTGTGCGCTGAGAATCGCGTGAAACCGACAAACTAGTACAATGAGTGGGAAAAGGCGCAAAACGCTTCAAAATCAAATTTCTCGCCAAAACGCGATTTAGTGTTTGTTTTTCTTTGCATTCTGCTTTGTAACAGCTTGTTCTGCCGGTACACAAATACAATTATAAAATGTAGCGCAAAGAGTAGGAGTGATGCAGAAATAGCATGTGTAAGTGTTGTGTAGATTTGTGTTTGTGTTGTTGCTTTCCGAGGTGTAAAATGTAAATCTATGAATATGCAGTGTTGTCTTTGGTGGTTTATGTGATTGAAAGCCAGTTGGTTATGATATTATGGTGTGCGCGTTTTGTAGAAAAACATAGTATTATTGTTGCATAGGTGATAAATAGCTGGGGGATACTATGGATTACATATGAATATAGCGCTAGAACCCAGAGAATAAGGTTTGTTTGTGTGTAGTGGATTCTAGTATATAAAGGAAGCGTATTGATTTCTCAACTGTAAATGCGTAGTGTTTTTATAGATTATGATTTAGAAGTTTGGATTTGTGTTTTGAAATGTGTTGTTGTTTTGGTTTTGAAATTTGTATTTAGAAAGTTGTTCGTATGCGGATTTATGATTACCTTTGTAGTGGCTAAGAAAATGCTAGGATAAGTACTGAATTCTACTAGGCTGCAACTTTTGAGGTCTTGAACCTAAAGTTCTGCTACCTTCTTAAGGGGTAAATTGCAATGTTTTGAAAGTTGCGATTTTGTCGTAAAAATGTGATTTGTATGCCGTGATTTCTTTTTTCGAATTCTGCATACAGTGTTGCATATTTCTGAAGAGGGAGATGTACTTACCATCATACTCTATGGTACCCCCTCATAGGTTGCGGATAAAATGCAGCTATGGTGTGCAATGATCTGAAGTTCGTTTTGCACATCCTCGCACATCCTTGAATGAGATGGAGAGTGTTGTAGAGTATTCTTTCCTTTGCAGGAGGATAGGATGATATACAGTTCTTTTTTCTTCCGAGTTTTCTTAGCGATGATGGAGGAGCTCTTAGAATGAGGTGTTGTTTGCACTTCCTTTTATCGTCTTTTCCGTTGTGATAAATTTCTAGTTTGACTTCTCAAATAGACTCGTAAAATGCAAAACAGAATACGACAAATCATGGAGCACTTTGGTTTTAGTCAACAAAACTTTGCTGCCAAATTGGATGTTGCGCCTGCCACCATTTCTAGTATTTTCACCGGACGCACCAACCCCACCAATAAACTTGTGCAAGCCATTCATAAAGCCTTCCCCACAGTCGATACCAATTGGCTGATGTTTGGAGAGGGAGAAATGATGCTTACACAAGAAGGTGCAGAGATGACTCAGGGAGAAATCGAAGGAGAATCTGGTGTTTCTGTGAATGCTTCAGATACAACCCTCTTTGGAGAGGATGCGCACGAGAGTGTTTTTGGAAATCCCAATTCAAATATGAGGTATTCCGCTGCTTCCTCGGGTGGAAATACTCGTGGAGTGCGCAGAGATGGTGCAGGAATTGCTCAACAATATGGAGGTATGTTGGAAGTCGCGAATTTAATGGACAAAAAGATGAGGAAAATTAAAGAGATTCGTGTCTTCTATGACGATGGAACTTTCGAAGTTTTCTCCCCTTCGAGCAAATAAACAGCCGTGTATTTCTGTAAAAACAGCGTGAAGAACACTGCTGTTGCCATTTTTTGAATTGAAATGCGTACCTTTGTAGTGGTATTTAACCCAATTCGGTCATTAGACCGTTATAGTTCTACTCATTATGGAGAAGACAACTTCCTGTCATCTTTCATTATCTTGTTGGCATCTTGTTTTTTGTTCGTTCTCGACGTAGCCCGCTACGCCTTCGAACTCACAACAAACTATCTGCTCAACAATCTAGTGAAATCTGTTCAATATCTAACGACCGATTTGTTTTTAATTCCCCTATATATAATAATGTGTCGATGATTCCCTTTCCTCCGCTCAATCTTCCAACTCCCAATCTGCGTTTGCGAAAAACGGCAGATGGTAGACCGCAAGTGTACGATGAATTGCGAAAACGTTTCGTTGTGCTTACGGCTGAAGAGTGGGTGCGCCAGCATTTTGTGTCTTTCTTGGTGAATGAGCGCGGCTACCCTCAAGGACTTCTTGCCAACGAAGTCGGAATAACCGTGGGAGGAGCGTCCAGACGATGCGACACTGTGCTCTATGCTCGTGAGGGTGGAGCACCGCTACTCATTGTGGAGTATAAAGCACCGCAAATTGTAATCACAGAATCCGTGTTCACGCAGGTGCAAAGTTACAATAGTGTGCTTCGTGCCCATTATCTCATCGTTAGCAATGGATTGCAGCATTTCTGTTGTCAGTTAGACTACGAAAATCATCGTGTCAAATTCCTACCTCAAGTGCCGCATTATACAGAACTCACCAGTTACTGAACCTTTTCCTTGGGAAACCTATTCAATTGCAGCATCACGTCTACTTGGCACAGACCACGCATTTTTCTCCACCCCACCATTATATATAGGGGTAACCACCTCTATTTCGCCTATGTCCGACCAGCCTCTCACTTCTGTTCTAGAATTTACTTTTCGTGCTGCTACCCCAGCTGATGCCCCATTCATTGCACGCTATGTGTTGGCAGCTTTTCACATCATCGAACTCGACCAACCACTTTCAGAAGAGCAACAACAATCGATTACAGCGCTTGAGCCTGTGGTGCAACAAGAAGGAGTGTTGTATAGTTATCGGCACGCAGAAATTGTGGAAATCAAAGGTGAACCTGTCGCTATGTTGCTCAGTTATAAAGGTGAGAACTTCCGAGAATTTCGTGCGCGCACCTTCCAACAACTTCCTTTCTTCACAGATGAGGAACTCGCATCGATGGACGACGAAACGCAAGCCGGCGAACTCTACATTGATTCCCTCGCAGTACATCCCCAACATCGAGGCTGTGGCATCGCACAGTGTCTGTTGGAGCGTGCCGTCCATCGCGCCAAAAGTTTGGACGTTGCAGCAACTTTGTTGGTCGATCCCGAAAATCCCAAGGCGCGCGCCCTCTATGAACGCTGTGGATTTACTGCTGAAGGCCGTGTGAATGCGTTTGGCGTCAATTTTCATCGTTTGGTTCATCGCTAATATCTCTTACAATTATGAGTCATTTTCTTTCCCTCTGTCAAAAACGCGCATCGGTGCGCGATTACCTTCCCACCTCTCCATCTGCAGAAGCCGTAGCGCGCATCAAAGAAGCTGTGCGTCTAGCACCTTCGGCTTGCAACAAACAACCCTGGCGTTTTTTCTATGTCACGCAGCCCGATGTTTTGGCGAAGTTGTGTGAAACCTATCCTCGTCCGTGGTTGGCCACTGCGCCTGCGCTCTTTGTGGCGGTGAAAAATGTGGAAGAAAACTGGGTGCGCCCTGCCGATCAACATGCGCATGGCGACATTGATTTAGCCATTGCAGTGGAGCATCTTTGTTTGGCAGCTGCTGAAGAAGGACTAGGCACCTGTTGGGTTTGCAATTTCGATACGCAAGCTTGTGCAGAGATTTTGAATTTAGGCGCAAATTGGCAACCAGTGGCAATGACACCGATAGGTTTTCCTGGTGAGAAGCATCAAGATGCTGGTCGCAAGCGCAAGCCAGTAGAAGAAGTATTTGTAGACTTAGTGTAACGAACCTCTGCAAAACAAATGTAGCTAGTACATCTCCTTGGTAAGTTTGCTTCGAATGGAACGAAGAGACTGCGCTAAACCTATACCGGTCGAATGACCGATTGGGGATAATAATTTGTGGAATCATATGTTTGGTGTATTAGATGGCTTTCGCCGTGAGAGAAAAGGAGGAGAGCCGCACGCTTATTGGTGTGCCTCTATACGTATATGGGGAGATAAAGCCCCAAAGAGAGAATAAATCTCAGAAAACTGCAGTTTTTCTATATGTAGTGCTTGTATTGCGATGTGGAGGTGTCAGAATTCGGTGTAAATGTGGTTTTGCTTCTTCTTGCTCCCAACGAGAAATGAAAAAAGCAAGAGCAATGCGATGAGTGTTTCTCGGGCGTACGTGTAGCGCGCGCACATTCTACACCGATTTTGATTTTTTGCTGTCACAAGTGTCACAGCGGAGGCAGAAAGTGAGGAATAAGGCAACAAAAATGAAGGAAAAACAGCAAAATAGTGGGGTAGAAAGTCCGTTTTTTGCTATCGCGATGCGCGTATTTTGAGGGGGTGTATTGTTGGATTGTTAAAAGTTGTTCGAAATAAGGCTGTAAAGTGTTGTTATTTAGTGATTTATGAAGAAGTCTGTGACACTTGTGACAGCAAAAACAATAAAACTCCTGTGAATGCGCGCGTACGCGTGCGCGCGAGAGAGGGTGATTATAGGTATTTTCACAATTCATTCATTGCCGTTCCCATCTTGCTTCTTCTACCTTCCATTAGCTTACAAAGAAAACGACTTGTCGTTTTGTGAAAAACAAGCCGTCATTTTATGAATAACAAGCCGTCGTTTTATAGAAAACAAGCCGTCGTTTTATGAAAAACAAGCCGTCGTTTTGTGAAAAACAAGCCGTCGTTTTGTGAAAAACAAGCCGTCGTTTTATGAAAAACAAGCCGTCGTTTTATGAAAAACAAGCCGTCGTTTTGCGAAAAACAAGCCGTCGTTTTGTGAAAAACAAGCCGTTGTTTTATGAAAAACGTTCTACGATGAGGTGCACCAAACGGGGAAAAGCGTAGTTTTCGCGCTCTATCCAAGGAATGCGGATAAATTTGTCCCGCCATTCTGGGTGCAGGTCAAAGACTTTGGAGAAATTTCCCCAAAGGGCATAGCCGTCAGCGTGGAGTTTTCGGTGAGTCAGTTGGTGTGTTGAGCCCAGACACAAGGGGTTGCAACGTTGCCCCTTGTTGGAGAAGTGGTTGGAGGGTAGGGTGTTGCAGGAGTTCCTCTGAAGTTGGAGGAGCTGGGAATTCCAACAAAAGTGGTTCGTAAAGACCTTGCCAAATATCGCCTTTGCCGCGTCGGTGAATCCAAGTGTAGACTCCTTCTTGGGACATTGTTTGTTTGCATAGGGTTTTGTCCGTTGTCGATGGCCTAGGGAGAACTTCCGTTGTGCTGGTGGCATTTTGGGCTAAATGCCGATGTTCAAAGAGCCAAATGTAGACAAAGTAGCGTTGCGAAACAGCCACTTTCTTTGCTTTTATGGGCAACGTTTCCACCGTTCCTTCTGCCAAAGCACAACAACCGTCAGACATCGGGCAAAGCAAACATTGTGGAGCGCGTGGTGTGCATTGCAAAGCCCCAAAATCCATAATTGCCTGATTATAGTCGGCAGCGCGCGATGATACCATCAACTCTTGAGCTAGTGCAGCAAATTCTTTCTTACCCGCTGTGCTGTCAATGGGAGTGGAGATGCCAAAATAGCGCGCGAGCACCCGATAGACGTTGCCATCTACGACAGCCGTGGGGAGGTCGTAAGCAAAAGAACAGATGGCAGCTGCTGTGTAGTCGCCAACGCCTTTCAATTTTCTCACCCCCTCATAGTCCGTGGGGAAACCGCCTTGCACCACAATCTGCTGAGCTGCTGCGTGCAGGTTTCGAGCGCGTGAATAATATCCCAAACCTTCCCAAAGGCGCATCACCTCATCTTCGGGTGCTGCGGCCAACACCTCCACCGTGGGGAAGCGTTCGATGAAACGCAAATAGTAGTTGTAGCCTTGCGCAACACGAGTTTGTTGGAGGATGATTTCTGAAATCCAAATACGATAAGGGTCACGAGTGCTGCGCCACGGCAGTTCGCGTCCAAATTCATCATACCAAGCAAGTAAGCATTGCGAGAAAGGGTGGGGAGAAGTCGTCTTTTCGTGTTCTGTCACCTTAGTTTGTCGTTAAGCAGTCAGGACGGCACGCGTGCCATCCTTGAATCCCAATCGGTCATTAGACCGTTATAGTGAGGTTTGTTATGGAGAAGATAACTTCCTGTCATCTTTCATTCTCTTGTTGGCATCTTGTTGTTCGTTCTCGCCGTAGCCCGCTACGCCTTCGAACTCACGGTAAACAATCTGCTCAACAATCTAATGAAATTTGTCCAGGAGCTAATGACCGATTGGGGTTGAAAATGATGTCTATGTTTGTGGTTGCGGAAGAACCCCTCTGTGCACCGAGCGCAAAAAGTCATTGTCAGTATGGAAGTTGGGAGGTGCTTGTCCTTCTCGAAAGAAGCACGGAGGAGATTTCGTATTAAAGAGATTGGCAAAGCAATTCAAGTTGTTCGATACTTTCTACGACGTGCACCTTGTTGCGCACCGTCTGATGCACCAGATTTGTTACCACCATTTCGTCCAAGAGTTCCACAAGTTTGTTCCAACATCCCTCCACATTGTACAATACAAGGTGTTTTCGCGTGCCATCGATGGTGATTTCTGCCATAAGGGTAAATATTTCATCGAGCGTACCCACACCACCGGGCAAAGCTATCATCAAGTCGCTGCGTTCGATGAGAATTGTCTTTCTGTCGGCGAGTCCAGCAGTGCGGATATCCACATCGAGCGTGTCGCTCACCGCATTTCTGTCTACCACAAATTGCGGAACGATGCCAAAGATTCGCGCACCAGCTTGTTTGGCACTCTGTGCAAGGACTTCCATCATACCGACACCTGAGCCACCATAAACAAGCGAACGTCCAGATTGTCCAACCCATTTGCCGACCTCTTCCGTAGCTTGTCGGAAGGCAGAGGGCACATTGTCGTGGGAAGAAAGAAAAACACCAATATATTGCATAGCTATTTTGTGTGAGAAGTTTGTTGTTTCACCTGTTTGAAGCCGAAGTAGTCGAATGTGTTCTGCTGAAGAAAGCAGATTCTAATCGAACAAATAGGCAAAATCAGGGTAAATGTGCGTTGAAACAATGAAGGTGGAACGCAAAATTCCACAGTTTCTAGAGCAAAGGTACAAAGAAATCTGTGGAAATTGTCTAGTAGACGTGTTTTTCTCCCCTGTTAAACCGCGATAAGATAGAAAAACACGTGAGCTTTTGTATTTTTAAGGATAAATATGTAGTTTGAGTGTGGGAAAGTGTCTACCTTTGCTCCAAAACCACAAAATAACACTCGTTTTCTCCCTGACACTTTAAAGGCTGATGCACGCAGCGAAATTTTTTTCAAGGCAAGCATCGTATTAAACAGGGATACAGTAATAAAGCATTACATTCAACATTATTCAATATCATCACAATGAAAAAAGTTCTCTTTTTCGCTGTTGCTTGCCTTTCTTTGATGGCTTGCGGCAACAAGGCTCAATCTGAGCAAAACGCAGACTCTCTCTCTGCACAAACTGCTGACTCTCTCGTATTCGAAGGTCAATTCCCCAACGCTGATGGTGGTCAAATGAACGTTAAACTTGCTCTCGCACAAGACAGCACTAAGGGCTTCGTTCTCGCTGAAGACACTACTATGTCAAAGGGTACTTACGAAGAAGTAACTGCTGGCGACAAGAAGGGTTACAAGCTCACTGTTTCTCCCGAAGATGTACGTTACTATGCTATCAATGGCGACAGCGTTCTCTCTGCATCAGCTGACTCTACTCTCGCTCCCGCTGCTTCTGGCATGAAGTACGAACTCAAGCGTAAGTAATCGTTTGTTGCCTCAACAGTAAACCAAGTGTTGTGTGTTGCAGAAGTCCAAGACCTTCTCTTTGTGCTTCAACAAAAGCGGCATTTGACAATGGTTACTCATTCTCTCCCTCTCTTGAATCTCATTTCAAGGGAGGGAGACACTTTATAATTTGATATTCCGACCTCATTTGATATTTCGAGAGCCTTATGTTTCACAACGATCCGCTTTCTCCTCAGTCCACTCAAAAAAACACTATAACATCGCGCTTCTTCCGTTGGTGGAGATGGACTTTGGGCGTTTCCTTTGTGCTATTCTTGGCTTTGTGGGGTGTGGGAGAGTTTATGTTGAGCACGGCATTGCATCCCACTCCCAGTGTTTACAGAGATTCTCTTGCCACCCTCAAACGGATGTATCATAATTATCCCCACATTCAGCCGTGGTATGATAGTTTGCAGGCTCATCACGCACTGTATGACACTACTATTGTCGCTGCTGATGGCGCGAAACTCTATGGTTATTATATTCGTGCAGCGATACCCACAAAGCGAGTGGCCGTTTTGGTGCATGGCTATCAAGATGCAGCTTTGCGAATGCTCCATATTGCTTATCTCTATCATCATGATTTGGGCGCAAATGTGCTGATGCCTGATTTGCGTTATCACGGAAAAACGTCAGGCGAAAGCATCGGTATGGGATGGAACGACCGATTAGATGTGCGACAATGGGCGTGGGACCGCTTCGAACATTTTTGCAAACGTGCAGCAGAAAGACATATCTGCGCAAGTTGCTGCGAATGAATCGTCGCGAAACACAATGGCAAATGCTCTCCATCTTGTGGTGCATGGCATCTCCATGGGAGCTGCTACAACAATGATGCTCAGTGGTTCAGACAGTCTTCCTCCGATTCGAGCATATGTTGAGGATTGTGGATATACTTCTGTTTGGGATATTTTCAAAAGTGAACTTAGAAAGCAGTATCATCTTCCTGCTTTCCCAGTGTTGTATGCTTCAAATGCCTTGTGTAAATGGCACTACGGATGGTCGTTTCGCGAAGCTGATGCCGTAACTTCAGTGAGTCGTTGTCGTCAACCGATGCTTTTTATCCACGGTGATCAAGATAAATTTGTGCCCACAGAAATGGTATATCGTGTGTATGCTGCCAAACCGCAACCGAAGTCGCTTTGGATTGCTCCGCAGGCTGAACACGCAGCGAGTTATCTCAAACATCGCGAAACTTATACGCGTTGTGTGGCTAATTTTCTCGCTCCATATTGGTAACTTCTCCTTTTTTTACAACAACGATGTCAGTACTTCCCATCGAAACTCATCCTCTCCAACCTTTTCTTCCCCCAAATGCGCAGTGGCTCTTCCTTGGCAGTTTTCCCCCACCTCAAGCGCGTTGGAGTATGTTTTTCTTTTATCCCAACTTCATCAATGATTTTTGGCGCATCATGGGGCTTTTGTTTTTTGAGAATCGTGAACACTTCGTGGTTGAAGGGGAAAAACGATTTGACCAAGCTGCCATTGAACAGTTTGCGCGCGACAAAGGTTTTGCTTTCTTCGACACTGCCACTAAAGTAAGGCGACTGAAGGGTAATGCTTCTGATGCTTTTCTTGAAATCGTAGAACCCACTGATATTGCTTCTCTTTTGTCTGCGATGCCTTCGTGTCGACATATCATCACGACTGGAGGACTGGCTGGTGAAACGCTTTGTCGCACGTTGGGTGTGGAAAAGTTGCCGAAAATCGGAGAATCTGTGCTTTGTCCGCAGACAGAACACCACTTAGGTCGTGACATTGTTTTCTGGCGGATGCCTAGTAGTTCGCGCGCTTATCCATTAAAGTTGGAGAAGAAAGCCGAGTTCTATGCGCGACTTTTTGAAGTTTAGAACCAGTCAGAGGGGCATTGTAGAGCTTTTCTCTTCTTAAAAATGATAAATGTGGCGCAAAATATTTCTACTATCGCTAGCGATATATGAGAAAAGTCGTATCTTTGCCAATAGAAAACGAAGAATGGTTATAGAACAGGCCATCTTTCGAACATAGACAACAAGACAATTTATTAAGCAGAACAATATGATTGCGACTCCTGTGCCTTGTGTTCCAGCGCAGAACACGATGGAACGGACGCATCTTTGGGATGCGCAGATTCAAAACAAGCAAAAAACTATGGCAACAGTGTATGATTTCAAGCTGACCAACAAAAAAGGTCATGAAGTGAGCCTTGCCGACTACAAAGGAAAGGTGTTGCTCATTGTGAACTCAGCCACGGAATGTGGTTTTACACCTCAATATGAAGAGCTTGAAGCCCTTTACAGTGCGCATCGCGCTCAAGGTCTTGAAATTCTCGACGTGCCTTGCAATCAATTTGGTGGGCAAGCTCCAGGCACTGATGCCGAGATTTCTGAATTCTGCTCGCTCAAGTTTGGAGTGGATTTCCCTCAATTTAGCAAAGCTGAAGTGAATGGCGAGAACGAACTTCCTCTCTACACTTGGCTCAAAGCTGAACAACCTTTTAAAGGATTCGACAAAGACCACAAACTCACTCCGATTCTCGAAGATATCTTAGATAAAAATCTTCCTGGATGGCGCGAAACTAGCGATGTAAAGTGGAATTTCACGAAATTCCTCGTTGATCGCGAAGGTAAAGTGGTGGCTCGTTTTGAACCTACACACGATATTAAGGACATTGAGAAGCAAATTGAAAAACTTTTCTAAGTCGCCTATAGTCAATTAGTTTTATAAGACCGGCACGGATGACAAATTTCCGTGTCGGCTTATTCCGTATCATAGGAATAGTTAGGTTTGATAATCATTAGGTTTGATATCAATCTATCTTTTGCCCCATTGTGTCACGGAACAATCTATTTTGCGCGAAGAATCTTTAGCGTGAAGAATCATTAGCGCGAAGAATCTTTAGTGTGAAGAATCATTAGCGCGCAACATCTTTTTTGCGCGAAAATATCTTTTTAGTGCGAACATTACTCTAAATGAATTACGATAAACTCAAACTCGATAACCAGCTCTGCTTCCGACTTTATGCAGCAAGTCGCTTGATTACGCAGGCTTATCGTCCTCATCTCGATCGATTGGGCGTAACTTATCCGCAATATCTTGTGTTGATGGTGCTTTGGGAGCAAGATGCGCTGCCGGTGAATGATATTGCTAAAAAACTCTCGCTAGAAACCAACACGGTGACGCCGTTGATTCAGCGAATGGAGCGAGAAGGTATCGTCACTCGCACCAAAGGTAAGGTGGACACACGTCAAACAATAGTTGCTTTGACGCAGCATGGTCACGATTTGCGAGAGCAGTCTGTAGAAATCCCCAATTGTATGCTCGATTTGCTTTGCAATAGCGGAGTACAGGAGCAGTCAATTTCCGATATCATTCCTTTGCTCGATGAACTCATTGTGAGTTTGAAAAAGAAAGTTGATTAAGATCATGCATTCCTTTTTGAAAAAGAAAGTCGATTAAGAACAGACCTTAATTGACTGATTTTCAAAAAGCATTGAAAGTTATTTGAAACGCAATTCGGTATTCAAATTGCAATCAAATTTTAGGTAGAGTGTTCTTCTATTTTGAAGAAAACTCTACCTTTTTGTTTTTCATTTTGGAGAAAACTCTACCTATTTGTTGTTTCTCATTGCTCACTTCGACATTTACTCTCAAAATCACTAATGTTGAGGAGCTTCGAGTTCCTTATTGAGCAGTTCTTGCAGATACTTCACAGTTTTGGGGTGTCGCTCAGCCACATTATCAGTTTCCCCTTGTTGTCCATGCATATTATAGAGTTGCGCAGAAGGAGAAAAACCCGTTTCTATGCGAGGCCCCCACGGCACCATAGGCGCACCTTGCATCGGCACGATATATTTCCATTGTGGAGTGCGGATGGAAACAGAGCGATTATAGGCCATCGATAGCACGTAATCGCGAGATTTAGAAGACTTTCCCAGCCAAGTGAGATGTTCGTCGCGGCTGTCCCTCCCGAGAGAGTCAGACAACTGTTCCCCCACCACGGCTGCAAGCGAACGCATAGCATCGATTTGACTCACCAAAGCACGACTTGTTTTGCCTTGTGGTACCTTTCCAGCCGGCCAGCTCACAATAAACGGAACGGCACTTCCGGCTTCAAAGGCACTATACTTCCCACCGCGCCAATGTCCTGAAGGACGGTGCTCTCCGGCTAAAGTTTCTGCATCGTCGGCATATCCATCGTCGAGTACAGGACCATTGTCACTGGTGAGAATGATGAGCGTATTGTCAGCAATGCCAAGACGTTGCAAGGCAGCAGTGATTTGACCCACAGTCCAATCCAACTGAAGAATTGCATCTCCTCTCAGTCCCATCGGGCTTTTCCCTTTGAAGCGTGTATGCGGCCAGCGCGGAACGTGCACATCATTGGTGCAGAGATACATGAAAAATGGTCTATTCGCTTCGCTTCGTCTAGTGTGATCACATTCGCCTTTGCGACAATGCGATGCTTGTTGCGCCACGTTCACACGCTCTTCCATCCAGTTGATGGCATAAGCCGCGATGGAGTCTGCGATGTTTTCGTCTTTCCACAACGCCTTTCCGCCTCCCTTCATGTAACCAATGCGTGAGATGCCATTGACAATGCTCATGTCATGGCCGTGCGAAGGCTTCAATTGCAACAATTCAGGGTGTGTTTTTCCCGTGGGTTCACCTTCAAAATTCTTGCGATAGCTTACTTCAATGGGTGCAGTCGGATCATAGTTTTTCACTTGGTCGTTTTCAATGAACACACAAGGCACACGATCAGCGGTAGCCGCCATGATGCAACTGTAATCGAAGCCCAAATCAGCAGGAGTTTGGTCGATATGTCCGTTCCAATCCTGTTGCGCTGTTTTACTTCCCAATCCTAGATGCCATTTTCCTATGGCCGCCGTGGCATATCCCGCGCGTTTAAAGAGGTCGGCTAAGGTGAATTGCTCGGGTTTGATAATCATACCCGCATTCCCTGCCGCCACATCAGTTCCCGTTCTTCGAAAAGGATATTCGCCCGTTAGGAAAGCATAGCGCGAAGGAGTGCTGTTGAAGCCGAAGCGTGTGCATCGGTGAAGCGAGTGCCGCGTGCTGCGAGCTTATCTATGTGCGGTGTATGTACACGTTTAGCACCATAGCAAGAGAAATCGCCATAGCCCACATCGTCCGTCATGATGACAATGACGTTAGGTTTAGCCGTTTGTGCTTGAGCAGCCGCTGCACTCACAAGCGCAGCCATAGAACAGAGAAAACGAGAGGTATTCATATACTATTTAAAGGTTATTGGGAAAATAGAAAGAAGGGTGCAGGATAAAAAACAAAAGGAGATGCTGCCAAAACGAGTTTTGCAGCACCTCCTGATGAACGAGTCTTAGTTTTTCTGAAAAAGACCGATGCGTTGTTCTTCACTCATTTTGCAGATGAGCAAAGCACCCTCTTTTTCCACAACAATATAGCCTTCCAATCCTTGGACGATGACTTTTCTGCCAGGAGCAACGTGAATCATACAGTCGCGACTCTCATAGAGTTTCACACCTTCACCCACCACCGCATTATTATAGGCATCGACCGGAAGTTCTTCATGGAGAGAACGCCACGTACCCAAGTCGCTCCAGCCGAAATCAGAAGGCCGCACATACACATCTTCTGCGTGCTCCATAATGGCATAGTCTACTGAGATGTTTTCACACAAAGGAAACTGCTCCGCAATCTTTGTTTTTTCCTCAGGAGTATCGTAGTAAGGGAGTAAATTCTCGAAGATGTTCGATATTTGGGGAGCATATACGCGGAAAGCATTGACAATCGTGGTGGCGCTCCAAACGAAGATACCCGCATTCCAAAAGAAATTGGGTTGCGCCACATATTGTTGTGCCACTGCCAAATCGGGTTTCTCCTTAAAACTATCGACAGCGTAAATATTCTTTTTGCGCGAAGAAGAATAAGCCAAGTCAGCCTTGATGTAGCCATAGCCCGTGGAAGGGAAGTGAGGTTTGATGCCAAGCGTGACAATGGCGTCTGTCTCGGCAGCAAATTCAAGACTCTCATTGATGCTCTGCACAAAGGCATCCACATCTTTGACGTTGTGGTCGGAAGGAGCAACTACGATGGTGGCACGTGGATCGCGCTTTTTGATTTTCCACGAAGCATAGCAGATACACGGTGCAGTGCCGCGTATGCAAGGCTCAAGAAGCACGTTTTCCTCGGGCACGTTGGGCAATTGTTCTCGCACGATGTCAGCATATCGCTCGGAGGTTACCACCCAGATATTGGAGGTTGGCACAATACTCTCAAAGCGTGCCACAGTGAGTTGGAGCATAGTGCGCCCACCGCCCAAGATGTCAAGAAACTGCTTGGGGCGTTCTACACTGCTCATTGGCCAAAAGCGGCTACCGATGCCGCCTGCCATGATGACTAAATGTTGATGCGAGGTCATAAATGCGGAAGAGCCTAGAGGATGAAAATAGGAGGGAAAAGTGAGAAGAAGTGATTTATTTGCCTGCCTTAGCCTCTTCCATATCGCCCATGATATAAAGGCGAACCAATTCGTTGGAGGCATTGGAGCGAACAGTAATCACTTTTTTAAATTCACCCGGATTTTTGCCGCGACCGTTGTACACCACTTTGATTTCTCCGCTTTTGCCAGGTGCAATGGGAGCTTGGGTATAAGAAGGAACGGTGCAGCCGCAAGAAGTAGTGGCTTGTTCGATGACCAAAGGTTTGTTACCAGTGTTCTTAAATTTGAAAACGTACACCTGTTCTTTGTTTGAATAGAACTTGCCAAAGTTATGTTCAGTCTCTTTGAAAGTGACTACGGCTTGTGCGGCAAGCGTGGAGATGCCCAAAACAAAGCCACAAACGAGGGTGGAAAAAAGACGTTTGATCATAATGTTGTGATTTTAATTCGGTAAAATAGACTGCAAATATACTACTTATATATCGGATATGGTAAGAAATTGCGTGGAATAGTAATCTTTAATAGTGATTTCTTGCTTGCTTTGTCGTTAAAGATGTATTTTTGCCCCATGAATCCATCACCACTAGCGCAACACGACCGCATCATTCTTGGCATCGACCCTGGTACTAACGTATTGGGGTATGGTCTTGTGGCTGTTTCGGGTAAGCAGACTCAAATGTTGGCTATGGGTGTCATCGATTTGCGCAAGGTGTCTGACGTTTATCTCAAATTAGGTCGCATCTATGAACGGATAATGGGAGTGATTGATGCCTTTCATCCTGATGAATTAGCCATCGAAGCCCCTTTCTTTGGAAAAAATGTGCAATCGATGCTCAAACTCGGGCGTGCACAAGGAGTGGTGATAGCAGCAGCTATTGCACGGCAAATCCCCATTCATGAGTATGCTCCCATGCAAATCAAACAAGCTATTGTTGGAAATGGAGCCGCATCAAAGGAGCAAGTTGCGAGTGTGATGCAACGCACTTTCAAAATATCCGATGAACGGATGTTGCCCTATCTTGATGCCACTGATGCGCTCGCTGCAGCTTATTGTCACTATGTCAACACTTCCACCAATGGAGTAAAAGCTGCGATACCTTCGTTGCAAAAAACGAAAAAAACTTCGACAAAGGGAGCATCTGCATCGTGGAATGATTTTGTCAAACAAAATGCACATCGCATTCGTTCTTAGCGTTTTTTCGTTTGCTTTGTCTAGAAAAGGCTACATTGTGGTTTCAGCCACGAGAAAGTGTCTCATCGAAACGTAAACATCATTTTTCTACACTATTCACTAGCTCATTTTGAAACATAGATTATGAAGAAATTCTTACTCCTTTTGCTGGTGTTGTTGTCACTCCCTACAATGTCGAGGGGAGACTCTGTGTTTGAATTGGAACTAGAATGCGCCCAACGGACTTTGCATTCTGGACGTTCTAACTACGTGCTGTTGCAGTTTGCTCAATTTCAAGAAGCCGCTTTGCTCTATCTTCAAGACAAGCAGCAGCACACTCGAGATGCAGCGCGCATCAATCGTGAGTGGCTAGATGTGCAGGCTTTGAATATGTCCGACTTTTTGAGCCTTTACTATATGGGCTTCGTCAACGACAATCTTTCGAGCGAAGAACACGAAGTGTTGCAAATGATTTTTAGAGATGTATCTCTCACAACTCCGTGTTTTTATGATGAGAATGAGAGAAATGTACTCCGTTTTGTACTTCCCGATGAGAGTCGCATCACGCCTTTTTCCTTAGACACCGATTGGGAAAAGGCTTATAAAAAAGTGCGCAAGGAACTCACTTCGAGTAAATACGAGTGGTTGCTCCAGCAGTATTTGGCACTGCGCAAACAATTGAGTGGGTGTGAAGATGATGATTGAGGTTCAAGGGCAACTTGAATTTTATATTTTAGGTTGGCTTTCGCCGTGAAAGAAAAAGGAAAATGGTGTGCACCGCCATCGTGTGCCCCTATATGGTATATGGGGAGATATTGCCACAAAGAGGGAAAAAATGGCGAAAAACTGACATTTTATTTTGTGTTTATATCTAATTTGATAATCAGACTTATCAAAATGAACGGAGTATGGCTTGTTATCCGCGCAGAATCTAAGAGAAGAAGACAAAGGAGCGGAACACGAAAAAGGGGAGCGTCGAATTGAGCGTTTTTCTCGCGCGTACGTGTAGCGCGCGCATTCCAACAGCGATGTTGTTTTTTTGCTGTCACAAGTGTCACACCCAAGGAGGAAATTGGAGAAGAAAGGGAGAGAAATTTTGCAAAATGCAGAAGAACAAAACGCGATTTGTTGGCACGTCAAGCGAATATAGAGGACTCGAATCGCTTTATTGTTAAAAAATATGCCATAACACAAGCAAGGGGTTGAAACAAAGATGTTTACATAGAGTGCTGTGACACTTGTGACAGCAAAAATGCAAAATCTCTTGTAGATCGCGTACGCGCGCACGCGTGAGAGAGGGTGATTATAGTTCTTTTCACAATTCATTTATTACTGTTCTCACCTTGCTTCTTCTGTCTTCCATTAGCATATAAAAAACGACACGTCATTTTATGAAAAACGACACGTCGTTTTATGAAAAACAAGCCGTCGTTTTGTGTAAAACAAGCCGTCGTTTATGAAGAGGAAGATGCTTCTGTTTTTCATTGTTTCATCATTATAAGTCTAAAAGGCATAATCCACGGTTGTTCTATTTATCTTTATAGGAGGAAATTAGTTATGCTTTTTAATTGCAAGTTTGAGATGGCAAAATAGAGCCTTATTAAATATGGTTGTAATGATTTTGCACATATTCTTTGGTTTTGTGCAGGAAAGATATTTCCTTTGTCGGTGAAATCAAACAATTGAACGGAAGTATATGAAAAAAATCGTGATGTCTGTAGCCCTTTTGGGTGCAGCTTTGACCGCTACTGCGGGTGGTTATCTCACCAACACCAATCAAAATGTAGCTTTCTTGCGCAACCCAGCACAGGACGCAGCGATTAACCTCAATGGTGTTTACTCCAATCCTGCTGGTGTGTCCTTTTTGAAGGAAGGTTTTCACCTAGGTCTTAATTTGCAGTCTGCTTATCAAACTCGCGAAGTCACCTCAAAATTCGCGCCTTTGCTTATGGTGCCAACAACAATGGCGACACCAAACTCTTCAAAGGCACTGCATCTGCCCCCATCATCCCCTCTGTGCAAGCAGCTTGGGTGAAAAATCGTTGGGCATTCCAATTCAACTTCGCCCTCGTTGGTGGAGGTGGTAAAGCTGAGTTCAATCAAGGCATGGGCTCTTTTGAGAGTCAAGTGGCTTTGCTCGGAATGGTAGGTCCAAAAATAGAAGCTGCTCGTCCTGGTTCTGGCTTCAACAAATATAAGGTTGATGCTTATATGCATGGCAAGCAGTATGTTTTCGGAACTACGCTTGGTGCAAGTTACCGTGTCAACGACCATTTCTCTGTCTATGGCGGTCTCCGCGGAGTATATGCTACAGCGCACTATTATGGATATTTGAAGAACATTCAAATTAATCGAGGAAATGGCGCAAACTTTATGTCTGCCAGTGGTTATTTTGGACTCGGTGCAACGGCTTTAAAGGGTGCACTAGCGGCTAATCCTGCTTTGGCTTCAGCTTTGGCTCCTCAAGTTCGTCAAATGACTGTGCTTTCTGCTGCAACACAAGATGTGACCCTCAATGCAGACCAGCACGATTTCGGTTTTGCTCCAATCGTGGGTGCGCATTTCCGCAGCAAATACATCGATGTTGCTGCAAAATATGAGTTCCGCACTGCCATCGCTTTCAAGAACGAATCAGCAAATAGTGAAAGCGCAAACAATCTTTCTGCGCTCGCAGCCTATCGCGATGGCGCAGAAGTGCGCAGTGACATTCCTGCGTTGCTCACATTCGGTGTGCAAGTGCGTCCTGTGGAAGGTCTTCGTCTGAACTTGGGTTATCACCACTATTTCGACAAGCAAGCTAAGTCGGGCTTGAAAGGTGCGTACCGCAACGAATTGCTCAATGCAGGCACGAAGGAATATCTCTTCGGTGCAGAATATGATTTGAATAAGTCTTGGGAAGTAAGTGCTGGTGTGCAACGCACGGAATATCCTAACACTGATGCCTACATGAACGACCTCTCGTTTACCACCAACTCTACAAGCTTGGGTCTTGGAGTGGGCTACCGTGTGAACGATATGGTCAAGGTGAATGCAGGATATTTCCACACTTTCTACGATACTTATCACAAGCAATCAGCCAACTACAACAATGCTGCCAACATCATTGGTGCAGCACAAGGCGCAGAGGCTGCAAAGCATTGGTGCAACATGGTGCTGTCAAAGGTTCTGATGATTTCACCCGTACCAACAAAGTGTTTGGTGTTGGCGTAGAACTCACCTTCTAAGGCTCTCTTATGCTACATATGAGATTGACGAAGCGTGAAAACGCAAGTCTTATTTCCTATGAAGCAAGCTTATAACTGTTACTAGACTCTCTTTTTAATAGGTTTTCTATATCTCGTTTCCCTCATGCGTCGTGAGACGCGTGAGGATTTTGTTGTCAAATAAAATCTGTTTAGCATCCAATGCTCAATTTTTGGGGAGTGGATTTCGTAACGAATAGATCATAATTGTCTGCAAATTTCCTCGTATTTAGCACTGCTTCCTCGTAGAGTAGAGCAAACAAACGGGCTTAACTCGTCACGTTGTCAAAAACTTTTCGTATATTTGCAGAGCATTATTTGTGCAACTACGTATTATATATTTATAGATACATCCTAAGACGCAATATATATGTTTGATAATCTCAGCGAAAGACTCGAACGTTCCTTCAAAATACTCAAAGGTGAGGGTAAAATCACCGAAATCAATGTAGCCGAAACACTTAAAGATGTGCGCCGCGCTCTGCTCGATGCCGACGTAAACTATAAGGTTGCTAAGACTTTCACCGACACCGTGAAGCAAAAAGCTCTAGGACAAAACGTGCTGACGGCTGTGAAGCCTTCGCAACTGATGGTGAAGATTGTGCACGATGAGTTGGCCACACTGATGGGAGGTGAAAGCACCGATTTGAAGTTGGAGCATCGTCCCAGTGTGATACTTATGGCAGGTTTGAATGGTGCCGGTAAGACTACACTCTCGGGTAAACTTGCGCTCTTCTTGAAGACCAAGAAGAATCGTCGTCCTTTGTTGGCGGCCTGCGACACCTATCGTCCGGCTGCTATCGAACAATTGCGCGTGCTTGCGGAGCAGATTGACGTGCCCATCTATCTCAATTTAGAGGAGAAAGATCCGGTGAAAATCGCGCTCGCAGCTATTCAAGAAGCAAAAGCAAAGAGCTATGACACTGTGATTGTCGATACCGCTGGTCGTTTGGCTATTGATGAGGCGTTGATGAACGAGATTGCTGCGGTGAAAGAAGCCACCAATCCAGACGAAACGCTCTTCGTGGTCGATGCCATGACCGGACAAGATGCGGTGAACACCGCTAAGGAATTCAACAGTCGTTTGGACTTTGATGGTGTGGTGCTCACCAAACTTGATGGTGACACACGCGGTGGTGCAGCCCTTTCCATCCGTTCTGTGGTAGACAAACCCATTAAGTTTGTCGGTACTGGCGAGAAGATGGAAGCGCTCGATGTTTTCCATCCTTCGCGAATGGCAGACCGCATCCTCGGAATGGGTGACATCGTTTCCCTCGTGGAGCGTGCACAAGAACAATATGACGAAGAAGAAGCGCGCAAACTTCAGAGAAAAATCCAAAAGAATCAGTTTGATTTCAACGACTTCCTCGCGCAATTGCAGCAAATCAAGAAGATGGGTAACATCAAAGATTTGGCAGCAATGATTCCCGGTGTGGGAAAAGCCATTAAAGACGTTGAAGTGGACGACCGCGCTATCCTAGGAGTAGAAGCTATCATCCTGTCAATGACTCCCCACGAGCGTCAGCATCCCGAAGTGCTCAATGGTAGTCGCAAAGAGCGCATTGCCAAGGGATCGGGCAAAACAGTGCAAGATGTCAATCGCCTAATCAAACAATTTGACCAGACTCGCAAGATGATGAAGATGGTCAGTGGCGGAGGATTGCGCCAAATGATGAGCCGTATGCCTAAAGGGCTACCCGGAATGCCAAAACTCTAAGGTAAACCTATAAGGGGCTAGGGAAGCAACCTCCACTTTGGCGGTAATTTCCTAGCCCATTTTCTTTCTTTTCATAGCATTATCCCATAAAAATGTCAGCCACAATCATAGACGGTAAAGCCATTGCCGCAGAAATCAAGACCGAAATAGTCGCGGAGGTGCAACAGATGCGCGATAAAGGGTATCGCGCACCGCATCTTGCTGCTATTCTTGTGGGACACGATGGCGGAAGCGAAACTTATGTGAAGAATAAAGTGCTCGCTTGCGAAGCTTGTGGATTTGAGTCCACACTCATCCGCTACGAAGACTCTGTCACGGAACTCGAATTGTTGGAACGTATTCGTTTAATGAACGAAGATGAAGCGATAGACGGTTTTATTGTGCAACTCCCCCTGCCGCGACACATCAACGAGCAACGGATCATTGAAGCCATCGATCCGCGCAAAGATGTCGATGGTTTCCATCCCATCAATGTGGGAAAAATGCTCATCGGTTTGCCGACTTTTGTGAGTGCAACACCTTTGGGGATTCTCACCCTCCTCAGTCGTTACGGTATTTCTACAAGTGGCAAAAAATGTGTGGTTATGGGGCGCAGCAACATCGTGGGAAAACCAATGGTGCAACTGATGTTGCAGAAAGAAGGCGCTGATTGCACCGTCACTTGTGTGCATTCTCACACAGAGAATGTAGCAGAAGAATGTCGCACAGCTGATATTCTCATTGCAGCTCTCGGACAACCCGAATTTGTCAAAGCCGATATGGTGAAACCAGGAGCAGTGGTTGTCGATGTGGGTACCACTCGCGTGCCAGATCCCTCGCGTGCGAGTGGCTATCGTCTGTCGGGTGATGTAGATTTCTCAGCCGTTTCTCAAGTCGCTTCAGCCATAACGCCCGTGCCAGGTGGGGTAGGGCCGATGACTATCTGTATGTTGATGAAGAACACTTTGGAAGCCGCGAAGCAAAGGCGCAATAACCCAATAGAATAAGCCGAAGACGGCGTGTAGATGCTAATGAAAATCCGCTCTTGTCCTAATTATAAGTAGGAGAGGAGCGGATATTTTATGGTCAACTTTGCATTTCTCTTGGCTTAATCCTTAGTTTTTTGTACATTTGCACAAATAAGCATCCCGAAAAATGAAGTATTCCGTCATTGTTCCCGTCTACAATCGTCCCAACGAGTGCGAAGAACTCTTGGAGAGTCTTACACACCAAACCGAAAAAGACTTTGAAGTCATCATCGTTGAGGATGGAAGCAGCGTGCCTTGTCGAGAAGTTGTTGAGCAATATGCCGACAAACTTGATGTGCATTACTACGCAAAACCCAATAGTGGGCCGGGGCAGACACGCAACTATGGTGTGGAGCGTGCCAATGGCGAATATGTCCTCATTTTAGACAGTGATGTTGTGTTGCCCGAAGGCTATTTGCAGCGATTGATGCAGAACTCGCTGCGCATCCTTGTGATGCTTTTGGAGGTCCTGACCGCGCACACGAATCATTTACAACGACACAAAAAGCAATCAACTACGCTATGACCTCCTTCTTCACCACAGGAGGCATTAGAGGAGGTAAAGCCAAGTTAGATAAATTCTATCCACGCTCCTTTAATATGGGAGTCCGTCGCGAAGTTTATGGTGCGCTCCACGGCTTTTCTGCGATGAGATTTGGAGAAGATATTGATTTTTCCACGCGCATATTTAAGGGCGGTTATCGTTGTCGCTTATTTCCCGAAGCGTGGGTGTATCACAAACGTCGCACCGACCTGAAGAAGTTTTTCAAACAAGTGCACAACAGTGGCATTGCGCGCATTCATCTGTCGCATCGTCATCCCGGAACGCACAAATTAGTGCATCTTCTACCGGCTGTTTTCACCTTGGGAGTAGCCTTTCTCCTCATCCTTGCGCTGCTCTTTCTTTGTTTGGGATGCAAAGTTGCGGCAATGGCAAGCATCAGTCCTTTGGTGCTCTTCGTCTTTCTCATCAGTGCAGATGCCACTCGTCAATCTCGTTCTCTTTCTGTAGGAATCACAGCGGTAGCCGCAGCCTTTGTACAGCTTTTAGGCTACGGCACGGGCTATCTCTTGGCGTGGTGGCGTTGCAACGTGCGAGGTGAAGGCGAATTTGAAGCCTTTTCTCAAACATTCTATCAATAGAATCACCCAGCACTTGCACTGAAAATCTGATAATCGTCACAATGTCGCAGCAGGGAAATTTCAGTGCAACATATAACGCCCCGATATACCTCTCGCTCCCCTCCAATCTTTCTCATTATGAAACTCCTAGAACCGTCAGCACCAGTGCTGCATCCGCACAAAAAGTCCATCACCGAGTTGGACATCAACGACCGCCCTCGCGAGAAATTTATGGCAACCGGCGGAAGTTCCCTCAGCGCAGCAGAACTATTGGCGATTCTAGTGGGAAGCGGTAATGAAAAGGAGAACGCAGTGACGTTGATGCAACGCATCCTTAGCGACTGCAACGGACAACTCACCACACTCGGCAAACGAAGCATCGAAGAACTCTGTGCTTATCACGGCATCGGACCAGCTAAAGCGGTCACCATCTTAGCCGCTTGCGAGTTGGGAGCGCGCAGAAGTGCCGAAGGACTGCAGACTGAGCAGTTTGATTGTTCTGGTAAACTCTATCGTTTCTTCTACGAGAAACTACACGATCTCCCCATTGAAGAAGCCCACGTGCTACTGCTCAATAAAAACCTCCGATTTATTCGCAGTGTGATGGTGGCGCGTGGAGGAATTGACGGCACTATGATAGACATTCGCGTGGTGTTGCGTGAAGCCTTGGTGAGCAACGCGGTACACATCGCTCTTTGTCACAATCATCCTTCAGGAAATCCAACACCATCGGGAGCTGATGATGGCATCACCCAGCAACTCAAACGCGCTTGTCGAGAAGTTGATCTCGTGTTGATAGACCACATCATCGTTGCCGACACGCAGTATTATAGTTATGCCGACCATAATCGCTTGTGAGAAATCCAATGATTTCCCAACTGAGCTTCATAACTCCGAAACAAGATCACTGTGTTTCTGGATATTTATCTTAAAATCAACGCAATAAACAAAATATGACACCAGAAGAAAAATTGAAAATCGAAGAACAAATCGTAGAAGTGCTCAAAACTGTCTACGACCCTGAGATTCCAGTAGACATCTACAATCTTGGATTGATCTACAACATTGACCTTGCTGACGATGGTCTCCTCGAAATCGAAATGACGCTCACTGCTCCCAACTGTCCTGCGGCGGATTTCATTATGGAAGACGTTCGCATCAAATCTGCCGGAGTACCCGGAGTGAAAGATGTTCGCGTAAATCTCGTTTTTGAACCAGAGTGGGATCGAGAGATGATGAGCGAAGAGGCAAAACTCGATTTAGGATTCCTCTAATCCTTCTTTTCACAATGGCGCAGCAGAAAAACAACAACGTATGGCGGAGCCTATGCGAGATTTCCAAAATCGCTTGGGCACAGTTGACGGGTTCCTGCTGCGCCATTTGTGGTAAAACCCTCTACGGTAATGGACTTTGTCCGCAGTGTTGGGTAAAATTGCCTTACACACATCTCCAAGCGCGTCCAGGCAACCTCCTCGAACGCTTGTTTTGGGGAGAACTCAATGTAGATCGAGTACACGCAAGTGTATGGTACAAACCAGAGTACGACATAGCCAAAGCCGTACATAGTTTTAAGTACCACGGAAGAAAAGCACTCGCACAAAGTTTCGGTCGTGCAATGGCCACTGAACTCCGCAATACAGACTTTTTCGATGGAGTAGCTGGCATTATCCCAGTTCCATTGTCGCGACAAAGGATGGCGAAGCGCGGATATAATCAAAGTGAATTCCTCGCACGCGGCGTGTCAGAAATCACCGGACTACCCGTTGTCACCGACCTTTTGGTGCGATGCGTGGACAATCCTTCCCAAACCACTCTTGCACCCAGTGAGCGAAAGTCTAACGTAGAAGGCATATTCGCGGTGAAACATCCTGAGCGGTTGCAAGGGAAATGTTGGATTGTCCTCGATGATGTCCTCACGGTAGGAGCAACATTGAGCAGCATAGCTCGCACCATTCGCGAAGTGAGCGATGCGCAATTGCGGTTTCTCACACTTTGCGCAGCAGGTCACTATCATATTGGGAAATTGTCTGTTGCAGAACTCGGGTTGCCCGATGTCACTGCCGTGTTCAATCCCAATACACTCAGAGCATATCGTCCCAACGCGCCAAAATCCCCTTCTGCAAGGGAAGAGGAAGAAGCATCTAACGACTAATTTCTAACGTCTAGTTTCTAACGTCTTCCCTCTAACGTCCACCCTCTAATCTCGATCCGCGCTTGTCGTGGCGAGCGAGAAAGGGTCTGCGATCCTCTAACGTCTTCTCTCTAACGTCTAATGTCTACCCTCTAACGTCTATATGAAACCCATTTATTTCCTTTCTGACGCCCACCTCGGCAGTCTAGCCATTCAAAGCCGTCGTATGCAGGAACGTCGTTTAGTACGTTTCCTGGATAGCATCAAACACAAAGCAGGAGCTGTGTATTTCCTTGGAGATATGTTCGACTTTTGGCACGAATATAAGACGGTAGTTCCCAAAGGTTTCACCCGATTCTTGGGAAAAGTGTCAGAACTCACCGATTTGGGTGTAGAAGTACACTATTTTACGGGAAATCACGACCTATGGATGAAGGATTATCTCGTAGAAGAGTGTGGAGTAGTGCTGCATAAAACCGCTTGTACAATAGAATTATATGGTAAAATTTTCTATTTAGCGCACGGCGATGGCATTGGCGACAATAGCCGTGGCTTCCGTTTCTTGCGCGCCCTCTTCCACAATCCCATTGCACAGGCACTTTTTGCAGCTATTCACCCACGATGGGGCATAAGTTTTGGTCTAAATTGGGCAAAACATAGTCGTTTGAAGCGAGAAGACGGTAAAGAACCGCCATTTATGGGAGAAGACAAGGAGCATCTCATTCTGTTTGCGAAACAATATCTGAAAGATCATCCCGAAATCAACTTCTTCCTTTTTGGACATCGCCATATAGACTACGATTTGATGTTGTCAAAATCATCGCGTGTAGTGATTCTTGGCGATTGGATCAGCCTTTTCACCTACGCTGTCTTCGATGGAGAAAATCTTTTCTTGGAAGATTACATCGAAGGCGAAACAGAGCCATGATATAGATGTTAGAGATTAGACGTTAGAGATTAGACGTTAGAGATTAGACGCTAGATATTAGACATTGATGTACATCTATCTTCGTGTGTCTACTACATTCTAATTCCTACCTTCTAATTCCTACCTTCTAACCTCTATGCTCTAACGTCTAACCTCTACCCTCTAACGTCTAATGTCTACCCTCTAACGTCTAATGTCTACCCTCTAACGTCTAATTTCTAACGTCTAACGTCTAATTTCTAACTTCTAATATGTCTAATCTCCTTTCTGTCCGTGGAGTGTCCAAGCAATTTGCTGCACACAAAGCCTTAGAAAATGTCAGCATCGAAGTACCTCGAGGTCGCATCTTCGGTTTGCTAGGCCCCAATGGCGCAGGCAAAACCACCCTCATTCGCATCATCAACCACATCACATTGCCCGACACAGGGGAAGTCTGGTTCGATGGAAAGCCACTCTCACAAGAAGACGTCGCACAGATTGGTTATCTTCCCGAAGAGCGCGGCCTCTATCGCAAGATGAAAGTGGGAGAACAAGCCCTGTATCTTGCGCAACTCAAAGGACTCTCTCGCCACGAAGCCCAAAAAAGATTAGAAGTTTGGTTTGAGAAATTCCAAATAATGCCTTGGTGGAACAAAAAACTCGAAGAACTCTCCAAGGGGATGCAACAGAAGATTCAGTTCATTATCACCGTGTTGCACGAACCAAAGCTGTTGATCTTCGATGAACCCTTTTCGGGCTTCGACCCCCTCAATGCAGAGTTGTTGAAACAAGAGATGTTGCAGTTGCGCGATCGTGGAGCCACCATCATTTTCTCCACGCACAACATGGCAAGTGTCGAAGAAGTTTGCGACGACATCGCCCTCATTCACCGTTCCCAAGTGCGTTTACAAGGAAATGTACAAGACATTCGAGAACAAAATCGCACGGGAGAGTTTTCTCTCACCACCACTTCTGGACAACTCACGGAACAACCCGACCAATTTGTCATTTTGGAACAAAGACAACAAGGAGCACTCACCACTTATCGTTTGAAAAAACAAGAAGACCTCACCAATTCTGCACTAGTGCAACGTCTTGCTAATGAAGTGGAAATCAGAAGCTTTTCAGAAATCTTGCCCACAATGAACGACATCTTCTTGCGCACAGTAGGTGATGACGTGGAAGCCCTCACCGGCAATCAAATGCAGCAATAAAGACATCCACTTTTTACTGTACCGCAAAAGCGCATATCTTTTTGATTTCTCCCTTATTTTCATTTGATTTCCTTATGAACAAGATTTTTCTTATCATACAGCGCGAGTTCTCCACCCGCATTCGCCGTAAATCCTTCCTTTTACTCACGTTCCTAATGCCCATTTTGATGGTGGCACTCGTCTTTGTCCCCATTTGGCTAGGGCGCATTTCCAATGGCGAAAATCGCACCGTTATGGTCGTCGACGAGAGTCATCTCTACGACTCTTTGTTTCAATCGACTCCCAAATTCAACTTTGTACACGAAAAGTCCGTTCCCAAGGTGACAGATCTCCCCGAGGACGTAGAAGCTGTTTTGCACATCAAGTCCGACCTCAGCCTTCATCCCAATGACATAGAATTGTTGAGTCATAAAGAAGTGCAGAGCGATTTGAACGATCACGTAAGCCATCTTTTAGATAGTGCGGTGCGTGAACAGAAAAAAGCGCGCTATGACATCGATGGTTTGGAAAACATTGTCAGTGATATGGGAAGCAACGTGAACATCTCCACGGCAAAATGGAATGACAAAGGAGAAACCACAGCGTCTTCAACTGATGTCGCCAAATTTGCAGGCTCAATTTTCACCTTCATCATCTACATTTTCATTCTCACCTATGGAGCAATGGTAATGCAGGGAGTGATGGAAGAGAAAACAAATCGCATTATGGAAATTATGGTGTCCAGTGTTCGTCCTTTCCAACTTATGATGGGCAAAATCATCGGCATTGCCCTTGTTGGCATCACCCAACTGTTGATTTGGGGCGTCCTTGGTGCTGTCATTCTCTTCGTTGCTAAAGGATTTATTGGTGCTGAGGCTTCCGTTAATAGTGCAGATGCTTTGACGCTTCTTTCGAACGAGTCCGCCATTTTCTCGGCTATTTTCAGTCTCCCTCTTGGTGAAATGCTCCTTCTCTTTGTGTTCTATTTCATTGGAGGTTACCTCTTTTTTGCCTCTATCTTTGCAGCTATTGGAGCAGCAGTCAATAGTCAGGAAGATACCAGCCAATTTATGTCGCCCATCATCATTTTGCTGATATTCAGTATGTATGCCGCTATGGGAAGTTCTTCCAACACCGATGGTCCACTTGCCTTCTGGTGCTCAATTTTCCCCCTCACCTCTCCCATTGTTATGATGACGCGCATCCCCTTTGGCGTACCTTTGTGGCAGGAACTTTTGAGCCTAGTTTTGCTTTATAGCACTTCTATCGGTATGGTTTTCGTAGCAGCCAAAATTTATCGCGTCGGCATCTTGATGTATGGCAAGAAACCCACGGTTAAGGAAATGCTCCGCTGGTTGCGCTATTAAAGCGTTGCACCTATTGATTATAGTATTTTGCTCGTAATCTCCTATTTTCTCATTGGAACTTTCTCACACGATGGTGGGGAAGTTCCTTTTTGTTTTGCACCTTCTCCCTCTTCCTTTACTCCTCCTTGCGTCTTTTGGGGCTTCTCCAAGCTGTCAGATATAAAACTCCGACATTTCTAAAATTATCTCCGACGTTTTCGGAAAAATCTCCGACACTTTTTTGTATTCCCCCTGAAGATTCCCTTTTCTTCTGGGAATATCGTGAACTTTGGTGTCTTTATTCTTGAAAAACACGCTATTCTTTTGACAGTTGCTAGATAATTCCTACTTTTGTAACTATCATTTTCTTACATTCAGCCTTTGGCTATTGCAGGAATGGAAGAATTACATAAACTCTGACCTTCTTTCTTGTGAGGACTTAGTCTAATCAACTCTACTTTCAAGTGCATAACGACCATGAACCGTGCTAACTTTTCTTGTCTTTTTGTTTTTCTAGCTTTCCCCTTAGGGGTTATGGCGCAGCAACCTACTGACAGTGTCCAGACTCGCCAGTTAGATGAAGTGAAAGTCACCGCTAAAACACAAGTGGAAACCCCTGTTGCTTCATTGTTCCTACCTACAAAACTCCAGAAAAACATAGTACCAATGGATTCCAACTCTTAGATTTGCTCCAAATCCCCCAACTTGAAGTATCACTCTTGGACTATGCCATTTCCATTAAAGGAGGAGGCGAACTGGTTGTCTGTATCGATGGGCGAGAAGCTACGATGGAAGAGGTAAGAACGTTGCGAGCCAACCGAATTAAACAAGTGGAGTACACTCGAACGCCCTCTGGTAAATATGTAGGAAAAGCAGGTTTACTGAATTTTGTCACAGATTTGGCAGAAGGTGGTGGAAATATCTACCTCTCGGCTGAACAAGGAATGGCATATAAAAAGGGAGATTATCTAGCTTTTGCGGATTATACGCGAGGTAAATCCTACTTCTCTACACTCATCTTTCAAAATTGGTCGCGCAATCATGACTATACAGAAGGAAAAGAGCACTATAAATTTACCAATGGTGATGAGTTGTCGCGCATCATGTCCAACAAAGGTAATCTCAACTCCGATAATAGTTTTGGGGGAAGGTTGAAGTACACCCACACTACACCAGAATCCACTTTTAACTCCTATCTCAATTTTGTGTATTCTGCAAGTCCCAGCCACGAAACAGTGAATGAAGCCACTTATGCTGGGAAATATATAGGAAAAACTCAAAAGTATGATCGTTATCATGGTAGAGCATGGACGCCTACTTTGTACATTGACTATCAGCGTTCTTTGCCGCACAATCAAAATTGGCGAATCATTTTAAATGCTGGCCTAGGTGGGGAGAAAACCTCTTTATTTAACCACGAGGATAATCAATCAGATTTGTGGACAGATGCGTCGGAACACACGCATAGTGTGTTGGCTGTTTCTCAATATTCCAAATATTGGGAAGGAGGGTGGTCTGGAGATGTCCAGCTTTCTCATGGGTGGAAACATTATGATGATGAATATCTCGGCACGTCTCCTAGCAGCCAGTCACTCACCACGCAAAATTCTTATGGAGCTTTGAGCATTTCTCGATATACTGAGAAATATTATGGCTATCTGTCTGCTGGTATTTCAAATATTGGGGTCAATCTCAATGGCGACCGCCAACACTATTTGCATCCTGTACTATATTATGGGGGCAATTATTTGTTGAACGAGAAGAGTAGTGTGAGTTTGAATGGAGAGTTCACCCATACAGAGTTCACACCCTCCAACAAAAACTCTGTAGTCGTGCCAGTTTCTTTTTTTGAATCTGTGGTCGGTAACCCGAATATTAAGCCCATTAAAGTGATGACCAACAGGCTTTCTTACAATACGAGCGTGAAAGGGCTAAAACTCTCTGGAACTTATTTGAGTTTGTGCTATTTTGATAATGAACTTGACAGATTTTCATTAGATGAATCGCGCATTTATCGTATGAGGGTAAACAACTCTTTCTTCTGTGGCAATCATTTTATATTGGAGCTTTCGCATAATTTCTTCCAAAACCACTTATTGCTTACAACGACTGTCCAACAAGAGTTTAATTATCTCCGTGGCGATGATTATCACCTCTCGAAGTCTATATTGCGCTATGGGGGCAATGTCACTTATCTTGTGGGAGATTTTCGTATAAATGCTCGTTTCACTAGTGGATATCATGCTCTTGACATTCGTGAACCCTTCTTTGTGCGCATTGACCCTCGTTATAGTTTCAGTGTACAATGGACACATCAGGATTGGAGTCTGACTTTTGCTGCGCAGAATGTGTTTAAACGCTATTTTGAACAGCAAATTCACATGGATTATGGCCAGTATCAGCGCGAGGTTGTCCGAGCCTTTGAAGCACAAGGTAGATGTTTGAATCTGACTGTGGCTTACAATTTTGGATTTGGGCGTAAGCATCAGGCTGGAAGTCAAGAAGTTGATAAGAAAATTGAAAGTGCTATATTGAAACCATAGGCTAATTGCCGCTATCACAGAAAGATGTCGGATGTTTCTTGCGAGGCATCCGACGTTTCTTTTCTGTTTAGGTGAGTATTACTACTACCTATGGCTTGTTTTTCGCAAAACGACGGCTTGTTTTTCGCAAAACGACGGCTTGTTTTTCGCAAAACGACGGCTTGTTTTTCATAAAACGACGGCTTGTTTTTCATAAAACGACGTGTCGTTTTTGGGTAACCTAATGAAAGGGGGAAGAAGCAAGATGAGAACAGCAATAAATGAATTGTGAAAATAACTATAATCACCCTCTCTCACGCGTGCGCGCGTACGCGCTCTACAAGAGGTTTTGCATTTTTGCTGTCACAAGTGTCACAGCACCCTATGTAAACATCTTTGTTTCAACCCCTTGCTTGCATTGTGATATATTTTTTAACAATAAAGCGATTCGAGTCCTCTATATTCGCTTGATGTGCCAACAAAAATCGCGTTTTGTTCTTCTGCATTGTGCAAAATTTCTTCCTTCTTTTCCTCCGATTTCCTCCTTGGGTGTGACACTTGTGACAGCAAAAAAACAACATCGCTGTTGGAATGCGCGCGCTACACGTACGCGCGAGGAAAATGCTCAATGCGATTCTTCCCTTTTTCTTGTTCGGCTCTTTTGTCTCCTTCTCTTAGATTCTGCGCGGATAACAAGCTACAATCTAATCATTTTGATAAACCGAATTATCAAATTAGATATAAATACAAAATAAAATGTCAGTTTTTCGCTTTTTCTTTCCTCTTAGGGTCAATATCTCCCCATATACATATAGGGGCACACGATGGCGGTGTACACCATTTTCCTTTTTCTTTCACGGCGAAAGCCAAATTAATATATAAATCCTGCCTGCTGCTCGTAGTGCTATGGCAGGAGCATAAGAAGCTCCGAGAGGTCTTCGATAATGTGTGTGGGGATAGATTCGTCTACGGACTTTGGCGTCCATTCTTCTCCACGAAACCAAATGGTTTTGCACCCTAAAGCGTGGGCTGGTGCGATGTCTTTGCCGAAAGCATCACCGATGGCAATGCAATCTTGCGGGGCGCGTTGGGCAAGGTCGATGCCGAGTTGCCATATCGCTGGATCGGGTTTGCGCAGTCCAACCGTGGCACTCTCCACAATGCGAGGGAAGAGGTCGAGCAGTCCGTAGGCTTGCAGCACAGCACGGATATTTCCATAAAAATTGGTGACTAACACGAAGGCGTATCCGCGTGTCACTAACGTATCAAGGACTTTGCGCGCACGAAGTGTGGTGTGGCGTGCTTGAGTGTCGCAATAGGTCGCCACAATGTCTACGATACTCTCGCGCTCTTTGGCAGAGAAGTGAAAACCACCCTCAGTGCAAAGGTACTCCACTTCGAGCGTCACTTTCTTATGTAGGAGGGTCGCGAAGTCATCTTCCGGGAGAATGATGGGTTGCTGAGCCAACGCGCGTTCACCGTGCACATAGGCAGCCCGCCAAATGTCGGTGTCGAGGTGTGCAAGATCTGGATGCGAGAGAGCGGCTTGTGAGAATCCATCGCGGAGCACGTAGTTCCAGTGGCGTGCATCGGAATCGAGCGTTCCGCCGTAGTCAAAGAGGAGAGTGAGCATAGAAGAATGTCTGAAAAGGTAGGAAACTATTGGGGCGAAGTCGAAGAATTTTGGTGACCAGGTTTGATTTTTACCGAAATCACTCCAATCACTATCCAAAAGATTTCGCGGATGCGTGTGAAGAAAGCCGCGTAGATGCCCATAGAAGCTCCGACAGTAGGGAAGAGTAGGGCGACAATAACTGCCAAACTTCCCTCGCGCGCTCCCAACTGCATGGGAAGGAAAAAGAGGAGGTTGCCCATCAGCGAGGAGAAACCTAAGATGATGAGTCCATCGGCAAGCGTGGCATTGGTGAGTCCGAAGGCAAGGAGGATGCCGTAGAACTCAAAACTATTGAACAAACGTCCCACATATTCTGCCAAGAGAGCGCGGAGAAACACGCGCGGATGAGCATAGAGAGTGCGGATATGGCTGTCGATAGTGAGCAAATCGTTTTGATGCGCTTCGCGAAATCGCTTCGCCCACCCACCAATGAGGGGGAGAAATCCAAGAATTTGAAAGAAGCGTAGGGCAACTCCACGTTTGTAGCATTGCTGAAAGAAGAGAATAGCAGCCCCAAACAACAAGAGGTAGAGAGCGAACAAGCCAGCAAGCCAAGGTGTAATTGCAGAGAAGTGGCAGATCACAAGACAATCAAGGCAGTGGTCCACAAGAAGAAGTGGCTAAAGACGTGAAGCAGCGAATAGAGCGTCACAGAAGCCAGTGCGCGCTGTGTGCCTACGAGGTGCGAAAGTTCGAGCACGCGATAGGGAGCTCCACCAGAACCAAAGGGAGTGGTGTAGGAAAAGGCGAAGCCCGACACGGTGAGTTGTCCAGCGCGTGCGAGAGAAATGTGACGATCAGTGTGCCCCGTATTGACCAAGAGCCGAAAGGCATAGGCGTTGAGGGCGTAGACAGGAATCCAACTTCCTACAACGAGAGGAAGATAACAAATCACGCGGTCGAGATGCAGTCTAATGGTTTGCCATCCATCGGGGAAACGCCAGATGAGGAGCCCGATAGCAACCAGTCCAAAGGCGAAGAATAGATTACGATAGAGAGGTTTCATGCAAGGAGTTGCAGAAGAATGGGAGAAGGTGGGAGAGAGTAAGGATGAAAAGTGATAGTCCTGCTCTTATTCTTCCGTAGTTTCTGATTCGATTTGCAGGCGAAGTCGCTGACAAAGTGCTTCGTGCTGGCGGTGCATGTGGATGTAGATGACCAAAAACACGGTGAGGTCGGCAAGTGGAAACAAGATGAGTGCCCAAGGATGCCACACGGCGAGGAGCAAACTAGCATAAAGCACAAAGGCGCGCCAGTTGAAAGTGAGCGCGTTTGCCCATTTCATCAACGGAAGACTACCAGCGCGGAATGTTTCTACCAAAGATGCTGGAAGTTCCGCAGGATAGTGTTCATCGAGCGTACGTTTGAATTTTTGGAACTGTGGCGTAGCTTGTTCTTGCGCTTGTGTATAGTTGATGTAGAACCACATGAATATTTTCCACGCAGGTTGCTGACGTGCGGAAACTTCTGCGAAATCTTGGCGCAGTTGTCGAGAACTATCGAGTTCGCTTTGGGCTTTACCTCGAATGAAATAGAGATGGATGTTGCGATAATAGTCGGCTAGTCGGCTTTGCGATGCGTGGATTTGGGTGCCAATGAGTAAGAGAAGTACGAAGATGGTAAAATGCCAGTTGGGACTTTCTGACCACCCAGGCACCATGGGCTGATTGTAGAGGCGAAGTCCCACAGCAAGATAGATGCAAATGAACCAAACATTGCCGGCAAAGCCATCGAGGATGCGTCCCCAAAGGGTTTTCTGTCCTGTCATTCGAGCCAATTGACCATCAGCAGAATCATAGAAGTTCGCCCAAGCCAAGAGGGCTATGCCAATAAGGGTAAAAAGCAAGTTGCCTTCGCCTTGATACATAAAATAGGCAGCACCGACACCCAGTATGATGCTGAGAATAGTGACGACATTGGGGTGAACGTGGAGTGCACGAAAGAAGCGCGCCCAAAGAAGTCCGATGGGACGAGTGAAATAAACGTCGATGTTTTCTTCGGTGTCGCTACTTTTGAGCGTGGATTTGAGAGAAATAGGTTGATCGCTCATAAGAAGATAAGGATTTTATTGGAGAGGGGTTGAAAAAGAAGGCTAAGCCGGAAGGATAGTCTTGAAAAATAAGAGAGAAAAGCCGTTGAGAGACTATTTCTAGCCTTTATTTGGTAAGGAGAGAAAGGCTATGTTGCACAATAGCTTCCGAGGCTTCGGGCAAACAAGCAGAGAAGGAGGGGAAATCGTTGAAGTCGATGAAGACGAATGTGCCGTCTTCGCGAAGGATGGCGTCACCTCCATAGATGGAAAATCCAGATTGTAGCGCCACTTGTGTGGCGGAGGTGTGCATAGCGTGGAGAGTTTGCTTCCACATTGGCGAGGATATAGCCAAGTCCTTGTGGTGGTTGTGCTGTTCATGCCCAAATTTAGAGAATCCCTTCGGTGTGTGTGGCTCAGCATAAAAGAAATTCGTGCCCACCACTCCGTAGAATTTGATGAGTTGTCCTTCTACGTGCTCCATGAGTAGGGCATCTTTGTTTGCGTGCTCGGAGAGAATCGCGTCGAGTTGGGCGAGGTGCTCCACAAATTGCACATCGTTGGCGGAGGTTGTGGCTGTGTTGTTGCGTTTCCACCAGAGAGGGAAAGATAAATGAGCCTTGATGTCCGGTGTAAGTGTGATGATGTGCCAATGCTTGGCGGCATGTCCACTCTCGGCAAACCACTGTTGGAAGTCGGTGCGTTGTGCTTTTTGCAGCGCGCGTGGGCTATTGAGGACTGGTACTCCGCTTTCTTCGGCAGCTGAAAGGGCATGGAGAGCTGCCTCACTGCGAGCCATGGAGAGGATGAGTGTAGACTTTTCCAACTGCGGTGGGCGATGTTCAAACACTGCTTCGTCGAATGTGGCGATGCTTATGCCTTGAAGGGCGAAGTTCATGACAAGAGAACGGAAGAGTGCTTCATCGCGTGCTTCGGAATTGGGGGAGTATTTGGAGTGACGTGAGATGAGTGTGACCATATTAGACATTAGAGAGCGCAGCCCCTTCTTGCTCGCCACGAGAAGCGTGGCTCGGATATTGGGAAGTTAGACGTTAGAGGGTGCGGAATTATTGGTGTTTCCAGGATAAATGAGGCTAGGAGAGAACGTTATATCCCTTCTTGCAAAAAAGTTTCTGCCTTGGTGATGTCACTGGCGTGGTCTATGTCTAGGATTTTCTCAAAGAGATGAGCCTTTAGTCGCAGACCATCGGCGAGAAGACCGCGCTGAAAATTGCGCAAACGATGCTGACCTTCTGCCAGGCAGCGCGAGAGGGTGATGAGTGCCTTTGGAGAAAGGGTGTAAATACCTCCAGAGATGAAAAGGTCTTGACCTAATTGACAGGAAGAGTTGCTCTCATTTTCGGTCTGATTAGGCATTTCATCGAGAAATGCAGTGATTTCATTCTGATTTGTTGTGACGATATAGAGCGGACTTTCGTCGTCAACGAAATCTGTAACTGCCATACAACCATCATATCCTTGTTGCAGATGTTGCGTTGCGGCTTGTAGATAATTACGGAAGGCTTCTTCTTGAAAAATCGTATCTACCGTGGTCAAACAGAACGGAGCTTCTTGCAAGTAGGGAGCGAGTGCCGCAAAGGTGTGCATAGACGATGGGGTGTCCGCTACCACGATGCGCAATGGCAAAGTGGAATTTTCTGCCATCAACTGCAATAGGTGTTGATGGGTTTCGGGGCGTGCACTATTGACGGCAATGATGATTTCTTCTGCCCCACAACGATGAAAGATGAGAATGAGCCTTTCTATCATGGGAACTCCATAAAGCGGAATCAGAGGTTTCGGCTGAGTGACGCCTTCTGTGGCTAGACGACTACCTTCGCCGGCGGCTATGATGGCAAATTTCATAGGGAGGAAATGGGAATTTCTATTGTGGGTTGGACTGAATCTCGGAGTTATGTGATGAAGTTCTCGGAGCATTCCCCCAAAAAACACGAGGGATACAAAGGGAAAATAAGCAACGCAGCACCGCTTTCTTGGCGAAAGGGTGCTGCGTTTTCCTATTATAATAAGGAGAAAATTAGAAAATGACGCGCACCATAAAGCGGATACCCCAGCGCGTAATTGCAGGGTCGTCAATGTAGGTGAAGCGTCGCACATAGTCCACGTGAACAAGTTTGAAGATGTTGTGGATACCGAAAGAGGCTTCTACGTAGGGAATTCTAGAATTCATAGCATAGCCGGTGGGCTTGAATGTACCATTTTGGAATTCTCCTGGAAAGACGAATATATCGTCGCGGTTGCGGTTTTGTTCCAAATCAGGATTGTTCTTGTCCGTAAGGCGTCCCCAGAGCACATTCACCCCAATGTGCTCGCGAATCTTCAAACGATTGATGAGCGGAATACGGTTGAAAATCTTGCCGTGCAAGTTCCAGTTGAACATCAACTGCGCATAGCGGTCGTTGAAAAACTCCATGTTGTTGACGAGGTTATACATATCGTCCTCATAAACGTAGGATAAGTTCGCCTTAGGCATGATGAGCAGTGGGAAAGGAACCTTGTTCCATTGTGCACCTGCTGCGAAATCAAAGTCCATGCGTCCCCAAGAGTGGAGCCATACACGCTTGCGCACGCCTATCTCTGTGAGGTTGTAGGTGTAATCACTGGCAAGTCCTTTCAAACCCACAGTGTGTGAGATGCGATAAATCGGAGCTTCCTTATTGACCAAGATACGTCTTTGCTTGGTGTTGATGTAAGCCACACCAGGTTGGTACTTGAGCGTCATCGAAAGATCCGTAATGGTGAGGAAATTTCGATTGAGGTTCGCTATATTTTTCCCACTTCCAGGTCCCCAAGGAGTGATGGAGTAGGGTTGTCCAGGTTCTGATTGATAAGCGTGTGAGACGGGTTGATAAAACAAATGGTAGGTGGGCTCTGTCTGACTGTGGCGTAGTTGCGTCTTCCATTGTAGACCGTCTTCCCACTCTCGGTCGAAAATCAGTTTGAAACTGCGATCATACATCATATGTTTCACAGACGACCAAGTCAAAGCACGGAACACGTTGTCTTTGTCTGTGTTGAGGTATTGGTCGGATGGCACACCCACATCATAGGAATAGCTAAACGTGAGGTTGGCTGTGGGGAACTCCATAGGGAGATATGCCTTCTTCTTGAAAGAATAGGTCATTTCTCCCATTCCCTTCCAGCGATGGTCGCGGATGCCGTAAGCTAAATAACCGCGCCAAAAGAAGTGAGGATTGAAATTAGCTGTGGTTTGTGCGGAAGCGCGAAAGCGAAGACCATCGACGGGATTCGTTGTAATCATCGTATTAACAGGACCGATGTCTATTTTCGAAGGATGCTCTTCGTCGATAGATGTGGGAACATAGTTTTCAATGAGCGATTTTCCTACCCAAATAAAGGGTTTAATCCCTGGGATGTTCATGATGCGCTTCACAAAGAGGGACGTTTGGTCTTCCGACTTGGTGAGCTGCTCGGTGCGATGTTGTGCCCAGAACTTATCTTCTTGCATCATCGCATCGGGTTCTATTTTGGTGTTACCGCGGAATCGGAACAAACGATCGGAAAGTGGGGAGAAAGAATAGTTGGTGTATTCCGTGTAGCGTTTCACCTCCAAAGTTTTCAAGAATTTAGCAGCTTCCAACAATACAAACATATCATTTTTAGCCAGAACTTGTTCACCGCTGGGTAATTGGGTGAATTGTTGCGCGATGTTGATGCGTTTCACATAGTTGACCGTAGACTTGATGGGGATGCTAATGTCGGCTTTTGCAATGCGGAAAGTGGAATCCGCCATAATGTACAGAGAGCCTGTGAAACCGAAGTCGCGTGAGTTGTTGGGGCCAAACGACACTTGTATGCACTTGTTACCATCAACATAGGTGGTGTCTTCTATGAAATAACGATAGAAAGAGATGGCACCGTTGGAGGCGATGGGGCTCAAGAACTGCGATTGGACAAAACGGATGTCGTCTTCGTAGATATTGACTTCGGTGAAGACGTCTTGGAGCATGGAAGCCAGGATGTCGCCGGTGTCAATGAGTTCATTCATTCCCGTTGTGCGTTGTCCTTTGACAATGCTCTTCTTCTCGTTTTGCTTTTTGCGATAAATCTCTTGAGAAACAGTTTCATCCACCGAGAGCGGAAGGATGAGTTTGCCTGTTTCGGGCGAGGTTTCCACGTGTTCCTTCAAGAAGGGCATAGCTTTGAAAGTGCCTTCTTCAAAGACTTTGGGGGTGATGTCGCTCAGGGCAAAGGAGAGTTTGTCGTATTTCTCCACGCTGTAGTAATCGTGTTGACGGAGATTGCTGGCTTTCTTTGCTGCAATTACTTTTTCCATCAAGATAACAGCAGGGTTATTTTTGCGAGAGTATTTTTCGCGCTTCGCCTGTACCACTGCTGTTCCTAGACTCATGTCGATGGTGCGAAGTTTGACAAACAACGAGTCGGCGGTTGATTTCGGATGCAAACTCTGCGTTTGATAGCCAATGCTTGAGATAATGAGTTTTCCTCCTTTGCGAAATGGGATGGAGAAACGTCCTTCGGCATCGGTCTGCACGGCATTTTTTGCACCATCGTAGAAGACGTTGACGAAAGGAGTTGCTTCGCCTGTCTTTGCATCAAGCACACGTCCAACAAGACGCTGCGAACTAGCTGATAAACAGCCTAGTATGAGGAGTGGGAGTGATAAGAGAAATCTCTTCATATAGGGAGAATTGTAGAGCAATAATCAAATGAATGTGTCGATAGAGCGAGAAGTCTAGTTTTGTCTTTGACGACGCTCATCGCGATAATGTCGAGGAGTGAAAGGAAGTGGATTTGCGTTGACTTCATCAAAGGTGAGGCGATGACGATAAATGTCGATGGCAGCATAAATAGCCTGCAAAAGGGAGAGTTCTGAGGCTTTTCCTTGTCCCGCGATGTCGTAGGCTGTGCCGTGGTCGGGAGAAGTGCGCACAACGTTGAGTCCTGCTGTGAAATTCACACCGTCGTCCATAGACAAAGCTTTGAAAGGCGCAAGACCTTGATCGTGATACATGGCTAAAACAGCATCGAAATGACGATAAGAGCCTGCACCAAAGAAACCATCGGGGCTGTAAGTGCCGAAGACGGGCAAACCTTCGTTTTGTAATTGCGCAATGAGCGGTTGAAGAATCTCTTTTTCTTCGTTGCCTAACAGTCCTTCGTCACCATTGTGTGGATTTAAACTCAACACGGCTATGCGTGGTGAAGAGCAATTGAAGTCGCGTTTGAGACTGGCTAGGATTTGACGAATGCAAAGTTCAATTCTTTCTAGGGTGATTTGCGAAGAAACCTCTTTGAGTGGCACATGAACTGTGGCCAAAGCTACACGGAGGAGGTCGTTCATTAGAATCATCAGAGCCTGACCACCGCAGCGCGCTTCAAAAAACTCCGTGTGTCCTGGAAATTGAAAATCATTGCTTTGGATACTTGCTTTGTTGATGGGGCAGGTGACAATAACATCTATCTTTCCGCTGTTGATGTCATCTGCAGCGCGTTCTAGAGCCTTGTGTGCCAAAAGCCCAGCTTCTGCAGAAGGTTGTCCGAATTCCACTTTCACTTCAGCACCTTCAGCGATGTCTACCAAATTAAGTTGTTCCTCTTCGGCACTTTCTGCTGAAGCCACCACTTTCCACGTTGTTTCCAATCCGAGTTGTTGACGGTGGATTTGTGCTGCTTGGTCAGAACCATAAACAATGGGGGTGCAGAGTTCTAAGAGAGTAGGCTGAGAAAAGGCTTTGAGTATTGTTTCATAACCAATGCCATTGATGTCTCCGTGGGTAATTCCCACGCGTATTTTATGTGTCATATTGTTGATGCTGAGAGAGAAATGTCTATTCTTCTGAAGTGATGGTGAGAAAGCGAAATGGGCTAGTTTTTACTGCGTAACCTTCCAACAGGACTATGCCAAACTCTGTGGAAACTTCTCACAAAGGCTCGGTTAGGCGCGTTCTTCTTCCATTCGTTTTGTGGTGAGCATACCGCAGGCAGCGTAGATGTCTTGACCGCGTGAAGCGCGAATGGTCGTAGTAATGCCGTGGTTGTTGAGATAATCGCGCATTCGTTCCATCGCTGTTTCGTCTGTTCCGTCAAATCTAGTGTCGGGAATGGTGTGAAAACGAATCATATTGATACGGCAGTCCAAAGGAGCCAAGAGATGAAGCAGAGCTTTTGCGTGTTCTATCGAGTCGTTGATGCCTTTGAAGACGATGTATTCAAAAGTGAGTCGGCGTTGTTTGGCGCCTTCTGCGTAATCTTCGTTGGTTTTTCTACAAAAATCATATTGACTCAACAGTTGCACCATATCTTCCACTCCAAAAGCGCGCTCTGCAGGCATCATCGCTTTGCGCTCATCTGGCAAAGGATGGTGAAGCGAAACGGCTAAGGAGCAATTGCTTTCATTGAGAAAACGAATCAAACCTTTGGCCACACCAACCGTGGAAACGGTGATGCGTTTTGGACTCCAGGCATATCCCCAGTCGGCGGTCATAGCTTTTGTGGCACGTAGCACATTCTCGATGTTGTCCATCGGTTCACCTTGTCCCATAAAGACGATGTTGGTGAGTTGTTCGCGCTGAGGCAGGGAATAAATCTGATTGAGAATGTCGGCTGCTGTGAGATTTGCCATAAAACCTTGTCGTCCAGTCATACAAAACTCACAAGCCATTTTGCAGCCCACTTGCGAAGAAACACAGAGCGTAGCGCGTTTCCCGTCAGGGATGTACACCGTTTCGATGTAGTGTCCGCGCTCTGTTTTGTAGAGATATTTGATGGTACCATCTTTGGATTCCACGCTTTCCACAGGAGTTGAGATACCGATTTGATAGCACTCTGTGAGCTTTTGTCGCGCAGCTTTGGAGAGATTTGTCATCTCCTCAAAAGAACGTGCGTGTTTGTCGTAGAGCCACCCACAAATTTGTTTTCCCACAAACTTGGGTAAGCCTAAGTCGATTGCTACCTCTGTGAGTTCTTCTAGAGAAAGTCCCAAAAGTGAGGGTTTTGCGCCCACTGTTGCGTGGGGCTTTGTCGAGGATGGGCTTGTATTTGTTGTCGTAGTTGTGGGAATTGTCATATTTGTTTCTATGTTTGTGAGGCTTTGTTGCTGTTGTCAACAAACTATTCCTTGCAAAAATACGGAATTCTAGAGGAATAGTCCCTACTTTTTGACGCAAAGTCCGAAAATAAGACTGTAATTTGACACTCTTTTTGCGAAGTGTCACATGGGATTTCCAAAATCGATAGTACGTAAGCCACAAAATAATCTTTTTTTCTAGTATTACAATGTAGTTGTTGATTAAATGTTATCTTTGTACCCTCTCTAATTTCTCGGCAATGGCCTGTGAAGTATTATTGACATAATTTATAATCAACAAACTTTACGATTATGTATATCCTATTTTCTTTGCTGCCAGCTTTGTTTTGGGGGCTATTACCTCTAGCAGTTGCTAAAGTTGGCGGACGTCCCATTCAACAAATTATAGGAACAACGGTCGGCACTTTTCTTGTGGCTTCGTTGGTCTTCCTTGTACAACGTCCTGAAATTGGGCAGAGTATTTTTGGCTGGTGTGCCCTATCGGGTGCTTTTTGGGCATTTGCTCAAATGCTACAGTATCGTTCTTTTGAGCAAATTGGAGTTTCCAATGGTATTCCCATTTCTGTGGGTATGCAATTAACAGCAAATGCCGTAGTGGGTACTCTGTTTCTTGGAGATTGGCCGACTTGGGGTGAACGTTTCGTGGGATTTGGTGCCATTGCCATCATTGTTGCTGGTATTTATCTCACCACGTTGGGAGAGAAAAAAGAGTCTGTGTCCAACGCTAGTGTGGAACTATTGCAAGAGGTGGATGGTGTCTCTCATGATGAATCGAAAGCTCCTCAAAGAGATATGCGAGGGGGATTGATTACACTCACCATTGCTACCGTGGGCTATGTGGGCTTTTCGTTTATTCCTGCCAAATTTCATGTGTCTGGTCAAGTTGCATTTTTCCCACAAGCTCTTGGAATGGTGGTTATGTCTCTGTTGCTTTCTCTTTTCTTTCTGCGTCAGCATCCATTTTCTAAAAAGAGTGCCCAAAACTTGCTAGGTGGTTTTATCTTTGCCATCGCAGTTCTGCTTTATCTTATATCGATTGAGTTTAATGGAGTGTCCATTGCTGCTTCTATGGCTCAGATGAATGTAGTGCTAGCTACTCTTGGTAGTATATATATTTTGGGAGAACGTAAGACGAAGTGGGAACTTAAACGTATTTTCCTCGGACTATTCTTAGTTGTAGTAGGAGGTTTCCTCATTGGTCTTACTTCTGTAGACTGGGTTAAAAACCTCTTTTGAAACTTCTTCTTGTACTCCTAACTGATAATTCTCAGGTTGCAGCCGTAAGAAATTAGAGCTGTTTTTTTTACTGCTCCGAGAAGATTACACAAAACATGGAATGAACTTGGAAAAAGTTGTGTTGTCAACGAGCACATCCAATAAATGACTATCTTGGCTCCACATATTTAGCTGAATGTCAAACTAAAATCAAGCAGCCATGAGAAGTGTCGCTAGATGAGGCGGAGCGTAGCTGATGCTTTGATTGTAGGTATAGCATGATTGATACTGCGCAAGCCTGTCAAAACGAAGAAAGGGTGGGACGTGCTATTCAGAAAAGCGGTATCAAACGCGAAGATATTTTTGTTGTCGATAAAATACGGTTTTCGCAGTATGCAGGAGATTCTGCAACAAAAAGCATCGAAGGGAGTTTGCGCAAACTAGGGACTGACTATATTTATGGATGTCATCCCCGCGGTCAACCTAATGCTGAAAGAGGGGCCATAGGATAGTGATGTTTGATTGTCGTTATAACATAAAAAAAGCTCCATCTCATTGAGATGAAGCTTTTGGAGTACACTCTCAGGGATTCGAACCCTGGACCCACTGATTAAGAGTCAGTTGCTCTACCAACTGAGCTAAGAGTGCAACATTGGAACTTTGCTACTAAAACTCCTTTCGGAGAGTAGTACACTCTCAGGGATTCGAACCCTGGACCCACTGATTAAGAGTCAGTTGCTCTACCAACTGAGCTAAGAGTGCAGTGCTTAGTAGCATTGTTTCCTTGTTTCGGGTGCAAAATTACGTGCTTTTTCTGAGACCTCCAAATGTTTCTGCGTTTTTTTCGCGTTTTACCTCGAAAAAAGTGTGTTTTTGGGGATTTAATGCCCCGATATACCTAGCAACATGCAGAAAATTGTAGGAAAATCATTAGTCTCTGGAGAAAAGATCTCGCGTGTAGACTTTGTTTCTCACATCGTCTAGTTGTGAATCGTAGCGATTGGCAATGATGGCTTGCGACATGGATTTGAATTTCTCCAAATCATTGACCACTAAGCTACCAAAGAAGGTGCTGCCATCTTGGAGTGTAGGCTCATAAACGACGACAGTGGCTCCCTTAGCTTTGATGCGTTTCATTACACCTTGGATAGAACTTTGGCGGAAATTGTCGGAATTGGCTTTCATCGTCAGTCGATACACACCAATCACGCAGTCTTTTTCGTAGGCAGGATTGAAAGCTGGGTTTTCCCCATAGTATCCTGCTGCGCGCAACACGCGTTCGGCGATGAAGTCTTTGCGCGTCACGTTGGATTCCACGATGGCGCGTACCAAGTTTTGGGGTACATCTTGATAGTTCGCCAGAAGTTGTTTGGAGTCTTTAGGCAAACAATAGCCACCATATCCGAAGGAAGGATTGTTGTAGTCATTGCCGATGCGTGGATCAAGGCAGACTCCGTGGATGATTTGCTCGGTGTTGAGTCCTTTGAGTTCGGCGTAAGTGTCGAGTTCGTTGAAATAGCTCACACGCAGTGCGAGATAAGTGTTGGCAAAGAGCTTTACTGCCTCGGCTTCTGTGAGTCCCATGAAGAGCGTTTCAATGTCAGGCTTCAAAGCTCCTTGTTGAAGCAGAGCGGCAAAGGTGTGTGCGGCTTCGTCCAGTCGGGCATCGTCTTCGGGACGTCCCACTATGATGCGCGAAGGGTAGAGATTGTCGTAGAGCGCTTTGCTTTCTCGTAGAAACTCAGGCGAGAAGATGATGTTTTTGCTCCCCATTCGCTGGCGAATCTGTGCAGTATATCCCACGGGGATGGTGCTTTTGATGACCATAATCGCCTTGTCGTTGACAGCCATCACGGCTTTAATCACAGCTTCTACAGCAGAAGTGTCGAAGAAATTGCGTTGCACATCATAGTTGGTAGGAGCTGCGATGACCACAAAGTCAGCATCTCGATAGGCACTTGCGGCATCGAGGGTCGCAGAGAGATTGAGTTCTTTTTCTGCTAAATACTTCTCAATGTATGTGTCTTGTATGGGGGAGCGTTTGGCGTTCACTGCGTCGACACGTTCGGGAACGATGTCTACAGCAGTGACTTTGTGGTGTTGAGCTAGGAGGGTAGCGATGCTCATGCCCACATATCCTGTGCCAGCCACGGCTATGTGATAAGTTTTCATTGTTGAAATCTGTGTTGCTGACCTCTTGTTTGAGCAAAACGAAGGTGTATTGCGCAGAGCTACAGCAATAGGTGATAGGCTATTAAGTAAAAAAGCGAGTTTCGATGAAGAAACTCGCCTATTTCGTTGTGCCTTTGGGTAGTGCCTACGGGAATCGAACCCGTATGTCATGCGTGAGAGGCATGTATCCTAACCGTTAGATGAAGGCACCTTAAGGTGCGGAAGGTGGGGGATTCGAACCCCCGGTACGGTTGCCCGTACGTCAGTTTAGCAAACTGGTGGTTTCAGCCACTCACCCAACCTTCCTTGGGTGCATTTGTTTGTCAAACGCAGTGCAAAAGTAGGTACTTTTTTCGAAACTACCAAGAGTTTCATTGAAAATCTTTGTACGAAATGCTGTTTTCTATGATTTTTGCGGTAAATCTAACTTTTCAGTGTGCTATTTCTCTTTATTTCTTGTGCAATCGCACGCTAACGATTCGAAGCATTCACCGCTTTCCTCGTTGTCTCTGTGCATTCTTGCTGCGTTTCATCTCATAGTTGAGTGGAATTTCGTATCTTTGCCAATGTAAATAAGTCCATTCTTGCAAGGAAACGCATTACTCTATGACTCATTCTCGTTCTTCTGTTCTCGCTCTTCGTTGTGCACCACTCCCGCTTGTCCGCATTGGCTTTGTGGGCTTGGGAAGAAGGGGGCTTGCCACGCTGCGCCGCTACCAATATATAGCAGGAGTGCAAGTGACAGCTATGGCAGATTTATCGGAAGACGCCATTTCAGCTGCGTTTAAGGTCTTGCAAGAGTGGCAAAATGATGACGGTTCGGTGCTGTATGCGGCACAAACAGAGGAGGTTGCTGAAACAATGGTGGAGAGTTATGCTGGCGAAGATGCTGCTTTGCAATTGATTCGCTCCGCTAAAGTCGACGTAGTGTATATTTGCACGGATTGGACTTCGCACACGCCTTTGGCCATCGAGGCTATGCGTGCTGGAAAGCACGTGGCTGTGGAAGTGCCGGCAGCCACTACAATAGAAGACTGTTGGAGATTGGTACAAACTGCAGAAGCAACCCAGCGGCATTGTTTTATGACCGAAAATTGTTGTTACGATTGGTTTGCGCTTGCCACACGCTCCTTATATAATAAGGGATATTTCGGAACACTCACTCACGCTGAAGGAGGTTATCTCCACGATTGGCGCAATTATTTTGAATCGTCAACTGCGGACACTTATCGTCAAGGGGCTCTTCAAGGTGGAAATCCTTATCCCACGCACGGCATTGCCCCGATTGGGCAACTCTTGCGCGACAACAATGACAGAATGGTGCGATTGGTGTCGATGACAGGGCAGGCTATGGGGCGCAATCACCTTATGGGACACGGCAACACAGCGATTATCACCACAGAAAAGGGAGTCACCATTCTACTTCAATTCGATTGTACAACTCCGCGGCCTTATAGTCGTTTGCAAACACTCTGTGGCACTGTGGCTTTTGCACAAAAATATCCTGTTCCCACACTGCAAAAGGACGATAGAATTTGGACTGCTTCCGCTGCCGAAACTGAACTCTTGGGTGCTCCCTCTACGCCTGCTTTAGAATTGTGGCGCGAGGGAAAGGCACGAGGGGTTGAAAACCCGATGAACTATGCGATGGATGCACGGTTCATTGCGTGTTTGCAGGCAGGTTTTCCCCTCGATATCGATGTGTATGACGCAGTAGAGTGGTCGTGTTTGGCTGAACTGACTCAATTGTCGGCAAAACAAGGTGGAATGCCTGTCGAAATTCCTAACTTTAGACCCTAGTTGTTGAGTGACAAGGAAGGAAACAAATCAATAACCCTTTGGTTGGGAGTTACCTTCGAGATGCACTCAAAATACTTTTACGTTTGACTTAACTCATAAATAAAGAAACAATGAATATCGTTTTTCTCGATAGTTTTGTGCTCAATCCTGGCGACCTCCAGTGGGGACGCTTGGCAGAATTTGGGCAGTTTACGGTGTATGACCGCACCCCTTCCAACCAAATTGTAGAGCGCGCCAAAGGTGCTGAGGTGATTATCCTCAACAAAAAGCGGATGACGGAAGAAATCTTTGCGCAACTTCCCAAATTGCGCCTCATCTTGGTTTGCGCCACGGGTTTTGATGTCATTGATCTCGAAGCTGCGCGCCGACACGGAGTGACCGTGTGCAATGTTCCGGCTTATAGCACGCTGGCAGTGGCGCAACATACATTGGCGCTCTTGTTGGAGCATACCAATCGTGTGGGACATTATGCCGAACTCAACCGCGGTGGATACTGGGCGCGCAGTCGCGACTTCAGTCTTTGGGACGAAGCTGTGGAAGAACTCGCACAACAGCGCATTACTATAGTAGGGTGGGGAAATATCGGCAGAAAGGTAGCAGAATTGCTCCGAGTGCTGGATGCTGAAGTGTGCGTGGTGACGAGCCAAGCTGCGAATCTTTGCCTGAAGGTGTGAAGAAAATCACGATGGATGAGGCGTTTGCAACATCAGCTGTGGTTTCTCTCCACTGTCCTTTGAAGCCAGACAATAAAGCCTTTGTGAATGCAGAACTTTTGTCGAAGGCGCGCAAAGGATTGGTGCTCATCAATACGGCGCGTGGCGGACTGATTGACGAAAAAGCCGTTGCCGAAGCATTGCATAGCGGACAACTTGCAGCGTATGCTTGTGACGTGCTGGCACAAGAGCCTCCTGCTGCTGACAATCCCATACTTTCCGCGCCCAATGCTTATGTCACTCCCCACATTGCTTGGGCTGGTGCTGCCGCTCGTGGTCGCATCATTAGCATTATGGCTGACAATCTCGAGGCTTTCCTCGCAGGAAATCCTCAAAATGTGGTGAGTTAGTCAAAGGCAAAAGCCGTTTCTCTTATTTCATCATTTCGCTTTATAGGGCATCCCCCATTGTTCGACAGAAGCAATGGGGGATGTTTGTTGTCAGATCGTGTGAAAACAAAAGGCTTTGATACGCAATCTTGTCTATCTGATTTATCCTAAATCGGTCATTAGATTCTGAACAGCTTTTATTTGATGGTTGAGCAGTTTGTTCCTCGTTTGCTCGATGGCGTAGCGGGATATGTTGAGAACAAACGAGGAACAAGATGCCAACAAGAAAATGAAAGATGGCATGAAATTATATTCCTGTAATAAATTGCACAATAACGGTCTAAAGCCCGATTGGGTTTCATCGCTGGTGATGACCATTTTTCCCGAATCATCTTTGAGAATCAAGGCCTAAGGAAAATTGTAATTTTTTACTTCATCAATGATGTGCTCAATCTTATTTTTTTGTTGTATCTTTGCGAAGAAAATAAACGAAAAAACAATGGGTATATTTGATAAACGCGTGAATTTCAAACCGTTTGAGTATCCCGAGACGATGGATTTTGTCGATAAGATGAATAAAACGTTTTGGGTGCACAGCGAAGTGGAATTTACTTCCGATGTACAGAATTTTCATTCAAATCTCACTCCCACAGAGAAAGAAGTGGTGAAGCGTAGCCTGCTTAGTATTGCGCAGGTGGAAGTGTCGGTGAAAACCTTCTGGGGCGATCTTTATAAGCATCTCCCAAAACCAGAATTTAATGGTCTCGGTGCTACCTTTGCAGAATGTGAGCACCGTCATGCAATGGCTTATTCTCAATTGCTCGAAGTGCTGGGCTATAATGATGAGTTTGCCGCGCTGATAGAGATTCCTGTTTTTCAACATAAGTTGGAACTCATCGAAGATCACTTCAATTCTAAAAAGACATTTGTAGAGAAACTTCTCTTCTTTGTCATCGTGATTGAAAATTCTTCGCTTTTCTCGCAGTTTGCCAATATCCTTTCTTTCACGAATTTCAAAGGCTGGATGAGAAATACTTCCAACATCATTGCGTGGACATCTATTGATGAACAAACTCACGCTGATGCTGGCGTCTATTTGCTCACCGAAATCTTTAAGGAACACCCTGAGCTTCGTCCTTCTCAAGAAGTCGTGGAACAGACTGTAAAGGCTTATCTTGAATACGAAGTGGAGCTTCTCAATTGGATTTATGAAGAAGGCGAACTATCCTTCTTTACCAAACAGAATCTGCTCGACTTTATGAAGTATCGCGTGGACACCTCGTTGGCACAACTTGGCTATAACAAAATCTACAATATCAGTGATGAGGCCTACAAGCCTATGTTGTGGTTTGATGAAAATGTTTTTGCCAACGAACTCGACGATTTCTTTGCAAAACGTCCCACGGCCTATACTAAGCACGACAAGGCATTTACAGCTAACAGCTTGTTCTAAAAAAAGAAACGGCTTTGCCAACCTAATAAAGAGGGCGTTTTAGCTCTCTCTTCTCTCTAAACTCCCCTCACTCTCCTATGACTAAAGCTCTACCTTGGTGGTATAATGATGAATCAGAAGCCGTGTTGAACCGCGGATATTTGCTCCACGGCGAAACGATTCACGATGCCATCGATCGTATCACGGGTGCTGCAGCGCGCCGTTTATATCGCCCCGAATTGCAAGAACGATTTGCCGAACTCATCTACAAAGGTTGGATGAGTTGCAGTTCTCCCGTATGGTCAAACCTTGGCACCTCTCGTGGACTTCCCATCTCTTGTTTTGGTTGCAACATCCCAGACAGCATCGAAGGTATTACTATCAAGTTGGGTGAGGTGATGATGCAAACCAAACATGGTGGCGGTACATCTGCCTATTTTGGCAATTTGCGCGGACGTGGTGCTGCAATCACCAACAACGGAAAGTCTTCTGGCGCCGTTTCTTTTATGCGTTTGTTTGACACTGTGATGGACACGGTGTCGCAAGGTGCTACGCGTCGTGGGTCGTTTGCTGCTTATCTCGACATCGACCACCCAGACATCAAGGAGTTCTTGCAAATCAAAGACATCGGTAGCCCCATTCAAAACCTCTTCTACGCTGTTTGTGTGCCTGACTATTGGATGCAGGAAATGATTGACGGCGATATGGAGAAGCGTGCTATTTGGGCGAAGGTGTTGGAAAGTCGCCAACAAAAGGGATTGCCTTATATCCAATTCTCTGACAATGTCAATGCAACTCGTCCTGACATCTACAAGCATTTAGGATTGGAAATCACTCACTCTAACCTTTGCAATGAGATTCAACTACCTGATGCGGAAGACGAAAGTTTTGTGTGCTGTCTGTCTTCAATGAATCTTGAGTTGTGGGACGAGTGGAAAGACACAGATGCTGTGCAACTTGCCATTTGGTTCTTGGATGCAGTGATGTCTGAGTTTATTGAAAAGACAAAAGACTCCCCATTCTTGCGCCAGGCAAATAAGTTTGCTGAGCGTCACCGCGCTCTCGGACTCGGTGTGCTAGGTTGGCACTCTTTGTTGCAAAAACATCGCATCTCTTTTGAGTCAATGGAAGCCAAAACATTGACCACTCAAGTGTTCCGTCATATCAATGAAGAGGCAAAAGCGGCGTCACTTACCTTAGCGCAAACTTATGGATGTGCGCCTATCTTTGACGAAGTTCCTGGTTTTGAAGGCACGAAGTATCGCAACACAACAGTGATGGCTATTGCGCCAACGACCTCTAGTTCATCCATCTTGGGACAAGTTTCGCCAGGCATTGAGCCTTATTCTTCCAACTACTATAAAGCGGGTCTGTCGAAAGGTAATTTCATTCGTAAGAATCGTTATCTCGAAGAACTCCTTGAGGAGAAGGGAAAGAACAACGATGAAGTTTGGCGTAACATTATGCTCAATCAAGGTTCTGTGCAGCATCTAGACTTCTTGACGCAAGAAGAAAAAGATGTTTTCAAGACTTTCAAAGAGATTTCTCAGCGCGAACTTATCATTCAGGCTTCCATTCGTCAAAAATATATTGACCAAGGTCAATCGCTCAACATCAACATCCCTTCTGCACTTGAGGTGCGCGAAGTGAATGCATTGATTATTGAAGCGTGGAAGTTGGGAATCAAAGGATTGTACTATCAACGTAGCCAAAGTATCAGCAAGGAGTTGCTGAGCAACATCGTAAGCTGCAAGAGTTGCGAGGCTTAAAGCCAAATCAAACCATAATAGCGCTACTCGTAGTTGGAAAGATAACAGGGATCTTTTCAATTACGAGTAGCGCTATTATGGTCTAATGACCAATTGGGATTATGGTCTAATGACCGACTGAGGTTCAATGCCTATTCTTACTTTATGACATATGAAAAGGAGATGCTGCAAACACGAGTTTTGCAACATCTCCTTGATGTGTTGTGGAGCTGGAGGGGATTGAACCCTCGTCCAAACGGAGAACTAACTAGCTTTCTACACGCTTAGTTTCCCTTTGATTGTCGGGCAGCACTGCGATGGAAACAACCTAATATGCTGCCGTATCCTCTAAAATTTCAGCGAACCACCGAGGCTTGGCTTGCCAATCTCCTTTTTACTGCACCACCATGTCAAGACGCAAAGGAGCGGATGCTCTTGGGTGATGTCTCGTCCCAACTCCTAGAGAAGGGATAAAGCTAATCTACTATACTTCGATTAAGCAGCGAGAGCAAAGTTGTTTTCGCCAGATAAATTGTTGAAAGCCGAGATTATAGTGCCCACTTCCGTCCGCACTGCGTGCTTACTAACCACCTCGAACCGCTGTCAAATCCAGTCAGCCCCATAGTAGTTGATGCAAAGGTAATACTTTCTTTTGGATTGGACAAGAGGATAAATATTATATTCAGAATATATTCTTCCAAGGATTAGGACTTTCGGGGTGAGATTCATACCAACCTGCAAACCAACGGTATATGCCGTAGCATATTAGTCCCGCCAAGAGTATTAAACCAAAGAAACATCCAGCCTTTTCTTCTGCTTCCTTCCTCGTTTGTGGATTTTCTTCGATGTATCCCACAATTAAATTGAAATTCTTAAGATTGGCTCGATGGAAGGCATCAAAGATATCTCCCAACCAAGGTATAGCACCAATTAAGAGGTCTAGCAATATGTTGAAGAGCAAAGCAAATGTAAGATTGATTGATTTTACTTTGAACAGTGCAAAATAGAGGAAAGGCAATGCAAAAGTAGACGTAATAACATCACCTATTCCAGGAAGGAAGAAACCTAACAAAGGGTCGATAAAGTATTTGTCTGAAATAGTGGCGATACTCTTAATAAGTTTGTACGTGCCATTTTCTTGCAGTGCTCTTTTTCTTGCTAACTTTTCTAATCTTACAGCTTCTTCGCGTTGCATTGCAGCTTGAATAGCTTGTTCTTCTTGTTGTGAAGTGAGTCCAAGTTGGTTGCGTGCTGCATCTCTTCGATTGTTATACATATCTTATAAAGTTATTGAGCCGTTGCCAGAAAGAAAATCGTTGATTTCTTTCATTGATGCTATTAGTTGACCATTAGACAAGTGATATAGTGCTTCTTTTATTTCGCGTGGACTATGTGCTGTATTCATCTGAGAAAAAGCCTCACGCAAAAGTTCACTTTGGTTATCAGTTGCTTCAATGATTCCTCGAAACTCATTTTGCAAAGTTGCATATTTCTGCTCTAAATCGTGACGACTAATTTGACTTTGCTCCTTGAGTAATTGGAGTTTGGCTACACTGTCTATCAACTGATTGATAGATTGTGCTGTACTTGCGACTTGGGTTCTAAAAGCCTCCTTATCAGCTTCGGAGATAGTAGAATCTTCATTATCCAGACTCTTGATATTATTGAGCATTTCGTCTTGAATGCTTGGTAGAGAAACTTCTCTCAATGTGCTAGTAAAGGTGGATAAACCTTGGAGCACGTTGTCTGGGAGAGTTAACTCTTCTGGATCTTGAACGATTGTAGCATTGATTAAACGTTCATCTATTTGCTAGATGCTATTTCACGTGCAAGTCTAAGGAGAGCCACAATGTCTCTTAGCTTTTCTACTACTAATTGTTTAATTGAAGGAGATACATTCAGTATTTGTCGAATCTGTCGATTAAGAGATTCAAGTTTGACTTTATGGTGTATCAGTTTTTGTTCTCCTTCTTGCAGTTGTTGTTTGTGGAAGGACAAATCTTCTTCAAATAGCTTAATGTCAATTTGAAGATTCTCAAACTCGTGTTCAATTGTTCCATACTGCTGTTTCCAATCGTATATCTTTTTATCGTAACCCAAATTGAGAAGGCCTAGAAATAGTAGGTTTAAGAACAAAGGCGATTTACTAGGTTTTTCGCGGAGTGCTATTTGATAGCGCGCATTTCTGTTGTTTAGTTCTTGATAGTGGTCTTGTAAAACTATTTGGTAGTTTTCTATTTGTGCGCGGTGGTCTACTAGTCTATCTTCTTGTCGTCTAATAGCACTTAATACCTGTTCGCGCTCTTTTTGTAAAGCGTGTATGTTATTGTCCGAGTAGAGTGTAGTGAGTAACTGTTGGTAATCTTCATCGAGAATCTTTTCTGCCATACGCATGAAAGCTATAGCGCGAGGAATAGCAACATCATTAAGCGATTTGTATATAGCAAACAAGCGCAACATGTCGGTGCGTATAGTAGTGGCGTCAACATGGATGAGATGTTTAAATTTCTCAAGTTCAATACGTAGTTCATTTGTTTGCGCATTGGCTTGAGCGTAATGTGAGAAGATAGACAATCCAATGACAGCCAGTCCTATACCACGATGGTTTACTGCTTTATATGATTGTAACGAACTTGTAATAGCTGTTTGAAACTGGTCTGAGATGGTGCTCAACAATCCTGCGCAGTTTTGCTGAAGATTACCAAATTCAAGGGAAATCTTCTTTTGCATTCCTTGAGTGTCGAGCCAAGTGATTTGGTCAAAGTCAAATAGTTGTGGCTCAATTGCTTTGATGTCTTCCCCAAAGATGTCAATTAATTCGGTTGCTCTACGTCTGTAGCTATCAGCAACTTTGTCACGTAAGTAAACGAATTGTTGAGTAAGATTTCCTATATTATTTTTATAACCCTCATAGTTTAATACGAGTTCTCCATAATTCTTATACAGTGTTCCTGCTTCCTGTTGAATTTTGACAACTCCACTCGTTCCTGCTAGGTGCTGACCGATAGTAGCAGCTGTTTTAACAGCTTGGCCGCTCAGAATTGAGTTTACAATAGAACTTAGTTGGTTATGTTCTCTTTCTACTTGAGAAAGAGAAGATTGCATAAGCTGTTGAACTCCATTTGCACCTTGTTCTAGAACGCTAAAGAGGTTAGCGTCTTCCACTATTGAGTTTCCAGTTGCTGCATCTACAAAAGCTAAGCGGATATTTCCATAGTTTTTGAATGCTGTGTAAGCGTTGTAAATAGCTTCTGCAATCTGTAAGGAGTCTCCTTCTAAACCAAATTCTTTTAATTCAAAGGCAAGGTCTGCTCTTGACATCGTTTGACTTCCAGCTACAAGATTGTCTGCAATCTCTCTGATATGCTGATAGAGTGGTTGTCTTTCCATTATTCTAACTGATAAAGAAATAGGTTCTTTATAACTATTCCCGAAAATCTAATTAGCGCAGGGCTACTTCGCTAGATGAGGCCTTCCGATATTGTCATTTGAGGACACTCGCAAATACATTCGTACTTGGTTAGAATGTCCATTTTATTCTCTAGAAGACTTTATTAGCGTGGATAAATAATTTTACATAGATGTCTTCACATCCAAGAAGCTGGCATTTAGTGCGCCTGCTGCGCGAAGATCCACTCCGTACATACGAAGAAAAGCATCGACAACAAGTTGGCCGTTGTTAAAGTACACTGGATTTCCTGCATTGCAAGGAACGGTGACTGACATTCCAGGCTCAATGAGTAATTGACCGCTAGGAGCGTGTTTGCGCATTTTGGTGGTGATGGTGTAGAGTGCCATGACATAAAGATTACAATGTTTTTGCTTGTAGAAGAAAGGAAAGGCTTGAACACAAAAATGGCGCAAGTCAGTCTTAACTTCTAGGTACAGGTATCGGCAAACACCTCATCACGGAAATGTGTTGCAGTGGGAGGGGCTTGCTGTTACTTGTATAGTCTATTTGTTCAGATTACGTGGCTATATTTATTAATTCTTCTGCTCTCTGTTCGCTTATTCCAAGTTTTGTTGCTAGCTTATATAGTAAACGAAGAGACATGTTGGTAAGTTCACCGTCTTCATCAATCACAGTCCTTACTTCTTCAATAAACTCTTTCTCTTCGGTGGTGAAAGATGGCAGGTACATCTGTTCTAGTTGTGTCGCACGGTGAGCTGTAATTCCTAATCTATTTGCAAATTTACTTAGTAGCTTTCGAGAACTATTTGTTATTGAGCCGTTTCCGTCCGCGAGTGTTTCTTGAAACATCTCTAGATATTCCTGTTCATTTTCTGTCAATTCAGACACTTGATTAGGAATTTCTTGGTATTCAGTTTCTCCCAATGAAGAGAGAGGTGCAAATTCTACATGCACTTGCAAAACAACATTATCGTGTTGCTTTAGTTTTTCCGATGTAGCTGTAGAGATTTGCAATTTAGCATTGGTGAGCAATACTTGCAATTCTGCTTGAATTTCACTCAGTGATTCGTTATTGATAACTTGTGTCTTACTTGTTTCAATGCTTTCTGTATGTGATGTGATGCTTCCTCTTAAGCGTTGTTCAACAAGGCGTTGCCATGTCGGTTCTTGAGGATACCAAATCAAATTGTTTGGTATGAAAGGTTTTTGAAACGGCTTATATGTTTGATGCAGATTTAAACTTTGGCCAAGTGACTGCATAAACTTGTTGGTTTCTTGTTGGTTTATGCTTGCTCCTGCTTGATATAATGTGTTGACTTTACCATTTAAGACAACTTGTGAATTGTTGTTATGCTCACTGTCTTTTTCTGAATGTTGTTGATAACAGATAGAAATTGAGGTTGCACCTAGACATTCCATTAGCTCGCAGAATTCATGTATTCGATCCTTAATGAGTTCTATTTCATACGTTTCAAAAGGAAAATAATGGTTTTGTGTTAAGGGATGTGCTACATAAAGTTGGTTTACTACCGGATGTCCCATAGGAAAAGATATATTCTTTGTCTCATCATCATTTCCCATCATCTTTTGTTCTATAGTAGACTTCTCTAGTACACAGATTTGGTTTTGAGATAAATCTGTATATATCTCTACAGGCATAAGAAGCTTCCGTTTTGAGTACGGCTCATTAAATAGATTTTCTACATACGAGAAATCTGCTTCATATAATGAACTGAAAAGTAGTTCATTCATTTCATAGCCGAGAAATTCTAGTGACTCTGGAATAGATTTCAATGTTTCAAGAATCGTGATTCTTGCATTTTGGGAGTTACCTGGGTAATTAGTCTCTATAGCATAGATACTCTTTAATACATTCTTTACGTATTCATTGTCTTCCCAATTTGCATATTCTTTTTCTATAAGTTCGATAGCATGTTTATTTTCTGGGTCAGTGGCAAGTCCACAAAGTAGCATATAAGCTATACCGTGTTTATCGTAAGCTTCATATGCAAGCTTTGTAGCTTCTTCCATTCTTTGTTCTTTCCAGTATTTCTGGAATTCTACATCGAATTGTTCTACGTAAAGGTCGTTGTTTTGCTGTTGACTTTGGGCAATTGAAACACAATAGTTTACAATATTGTTTATAGTCTTAGAAATCGTTGTTCCGTACTGTGCTCTTTTATTATCATCATATTCTTTGACTAGCATTTCCATGGGAATGCTCTCCCAGGTATCTCCTTTTTCTGAGTGGTGACAATAGAGGTAGATACTATCATCTTTATACTCAGCTTTAATGATACACGACCAAGGGTATATTGCAAAAGCATCAACGTTGTTGTTATCAGGTATGATATATATAGCACAATCTGTCATTATTAGGCCTTGGTCTGCATTATTCCAAAAGCCTGTGTCTCGACAATAAAGGAGTTCTTCATTATGGTCTATATTAAACCTGTATGTAAAAGCCTTGCGAAACTGTCCTTTTCTGGAATTGTCAAGGAATCGTGCTATAGCCCAATCTGGTTTATTGGCAATCGAATTCATAGATTGCATCGAATTCTTGAATATTTTACAGATTTCTTGGTTTACCATAGATAATAGGGGTACTTATGAAAAATGTATTGATGTTATTGGTTTGGAGGAATAATAGTATTGGGAACTGGGAGTATTGTCCTTTATCCCATCTTCACATCCAAGAAGCCGGCATTCAGTGCGCCTGCTGCGCGAAGATCCACTCCGTACATACGAAGAAAAGCATCGACAACAAGTTGTCCGTTGTTGAAATAAACAGGATTTCCTGCATTACAAGGAACGGTGACTGACATTCCAGGCTCAATGAGTAACTGACCGCTGGGAGCGTGTTTGCGCATTTTGGTGGTGATGGTGTAGAGTGCCATGATATAAAGATTATAATGTTTTCGCTTGTAGAAGAAAGGAAAGGCTTGAACACAAAAATGGCGCAAGTCAGTCTTAACTTCTAGGTACAGGTATCGGCAAACACCTCATCACAGAAGAAACAAACTGCTCACGCCTAAGTATAACAATAATGCGAAAGAATAGATTTCTTTTTCTTGTCTGCAAAAAACAGAAAACAAACTCAATGAAAGTACAGTCTGACAGAACATAACTGTTTGTTTCAATGAAAAAAGAAATCGATTAACATTGTGCACTCCTTATGAATGCACAATGTATCGACCGCATTTGTCATAGACAAAAGGGGAACGCCATGTTTGCTGTCTTTGTGATGCTTGAAATTTTGCCGATTTCGTACCTTAAGACAACGCAGAAAGCGTATATAGCAAACAACCAAGTAGGGTGGCGAATGGCCAATCCTTCATTGTTGCTGTTGCAAAGATATATCTTTCTTCCGACATGGCGTCCTTTTATTTCAACTTTTCTGGAAGTATGTGTCGATTTGCATTGCAAAAGTAGTTATTTATCTTGGTTATTTGCAGTTGCGCAGGGCTTGGAGTTTTTAGAAAATGATGATTAGGTGCGCGAGTGAGAGATGATGCACCTAGTTTTGTGAAAGGGGAGCGATATGCCACAAGGAATTTTGTTTGTTTATAGAAAAGAGTCTACCTTTGCAGTCAAATAAAGCAACAATAATATGGCAAATAATAAGGTAGAACCACAAAAGGAGAACGAAATAAACGTACTCTCAGACAGCGTTCCTTGCGAAGCTAGACAAGAAACAATTCTCGCTGTGCTTCGCCAGCGGTATTTTTCAACTTCCGATTCAGTCCTTGCCATTCGACTAGGAGTGGATAAGGGAATTCTTAAGCGTTATGTAGATAGGAAAAAGAGGAGCTACGAGGAATCGACCAACTCTATTTGGGACAGTCTCAAAAGTTATTATGGCTTTAAACCACAAGAGCTGCTCAATGCGCGCGTTGTGTTGGACTTGTCTTTGAAAATGTCGGATGATGCCGATGCGCGCAACGTCAAAAAGGAAAAGATAGCCGAAAAATGGATTGCTTGTTTCTTAAAATCCCAATCCCCATTTGATGATAAGGAACAAGCGCCGAAGTGGTGGCTGGAATTAAATCAGTTGTTTGCCAACAATCCTCAAGCGTTCTTTGAAACTCTTGCAGCTTTCTATTTGCGCCAAAAGGGACTGTTCAGCGTAAATCGCCATCAGAGCTATCGCAAAGCAGCTTACAGAAGTTTTATGCTGCAAAACGATGAGACACTCGAGGACGAAACCTGGTATTCGCTCAATAAGTCTCAGCCTAATGTTGCGCTCTTGAAGTCTGCCTATGAAGATTTAGCCAATTATTTAAGAAACGACTTCAAACTATTGGAGTATTTTGAAGCCTATGCCGATATGTATGACGTTTTGCTTCAGCGATTATCATTCTCTGCTGCGGTGAGTGTGGCTTTTGGCTCCTTCTTGTTGCGAAGCGCAATTGATCCTTTTGCATTTCTCTCCTTGAATCAAGTGGGAAAAGTGATGGGACTGGGCAAATTGTCTTGGTGGTATGCAGAGAACACACTACCTTCCGATGAAAAAGCGCGCGTTTGGGCTATCTTGGAACCAACCATAACGACGTCTGGCGAGCGCATCCCATTGATGTATGTCTGGTTAGAGTTTGAAGTCCTTCGCCAAGAAAGTAAGTTTAGTTTCAAAATGTGCAAGTTGCATCAACCCGTCTTTGATGATTGGCGAAAGCAAATGCGCTGCAATACGTTTACGGACAATGCTATGCCAGCTTATAGTAACTATTGCTATGAATTGAGCGATGACAAGCAAACCTTACACTTAGATTTTGAGGAAAATGCCGCAACAAGTCGCAAGACTAAGTATGCATTGCCTTCTACGCTTTGTCGCATTGAGAAAAATGATGAATGGGTCAGACTCGTGAGACAAAACGAAAACTACCTCATCAAAGAAAGTCACGAATGGGTGCCTAAAGACCAAGAGCAAGATGTGCTTATTAGGAGATTGTTGGACTTCAAACTCCAACTGTTCTTTAGTATCAACGGGTGGAAGCCCTATTCCCCCGAAGAACTTCTGGTTACGGATGTCATTGTGGGGTGAAAAGCAATAGAAATCAAGGTTGCGGGCAAGGATTTAAGCGTATCAAAGGTTGAAGTGCCGCTCTCTACGGATGAAAGACTCCGACAAGTTCTCCCTTCTGATGAAATTATTCCTGTTTCTATACAACAGGCTAATACGAAAAAAGGTGAGGAAAGATATGTTACGGCTTTTTATTGGCCAAAATTGGATTTTGCCGTAATCGTTAATCATTTACATTCCAAGAAAGGGGAGAGCGTCGATAGTTCTAGTAGGGGAGTGTAGTGTTCTGCGGAGAAGAAACGAGGAAAAGGAGATGTTGCAAAACTTGTTTTTGCTGCATCTCCTTTTGCTATTTCATAAAAGGATAAATGCTGGGTATTGAGATTGAGGATGAAGGGGGATGAAGTTCGAAGGATAGAGGGAGAAAACAAAAAAACATCTTTTCAAAAGAAAAGATGCCTTTGTGACTCCGACAGGATTCAAACCTGTAACCTTCTGATCCGTAGTCAGATGCTCTATTCAGTTGAGCTACGGAGCCAATAGTCTGATTTTTTTTAGCTTTCCCAGACAAGAAAGAGTGATTCCGACAGGATTCAAACCTGTAACCTTCTGATCCGTAGTCAGATGCTCTATTCAGTTGAGCTACGGAACCCTAATTACATCAAATGATGTGCGGTGCGTACGGGACTCGAACCCGTGACCCCATGCGTGACAGGCATGTATTCTAACCAGCTGAACTAACGCACCATTGGGTTTGCTTAGAGAAATTGACTTGGCAACTTTGATGTTGTTGTTTGTTGTTCCTCGTTTGCGTTTGCAAAGGAAATACATTTTTCTGAATCCACCAAATTATCTGCGAGTTTTTTTTGAGAAAAGTGCATTTTTCTCGGATATTGAGCCTTTTTGGCGCATATCAGTGGAAAAAATACAGATATACGTCCTGCATCCCGCAAAAAATAAGTACCTTTGTATCTGAATTTCGTTTTGCATTGACAAGGGGGTTGCCCTTTCTTAAAATAGTGTCTTGTGGGCGAAGTTCCTAAATACGCTCCCTCGTCTTGTCCATTAGACATTGTCGCTTTGTGTTTTGCAAAGTGCGGAGCAAAAGCCTACTCACGGCCAACAAGCACAAAAACAATAATGAAAAGTCTCAGAGAACTCTTCCGCATAGGCTATGGGCCGAGCAGTTCCCACACAATGGGGCCACGCTCTGCCGCAGAACAATATCTTCAACGTCACTCCGATGCACAACGCTTTCGCGTCACACTGTATGGCAGCTTGGCAGCAACTGGAAAAGGTCACTTGACCGATGAGGCTGTTCGGGAAGTTTTGGGAGCAGAGCGCACAGAAATTGTGTGGCATCCTGAGATTGTGCTGCCTTTCCATCCCAACGGTATGAAGTTTGAATGGCTCGATGCGCAAGAAAATGCCAACGATGCCTGGACAGTCTACTCAGTGGGAGGAGGTGCATTGGCCGAAGAAGGGGATTCCGCCCAAGATTCGCCCGACGTCTACGAATATAATCGCTTGAACGACATCATGAAATGGTGCGAAGAGCGAGGAATGGACTATTGGAGTTACGTAGAAGCCCGAGAAGGACGTGAAATCTGGGATTTTCTGCGCGAGATTTGGCAGGCGATGAAGTATGCTGTCGAAAGAGGTTTAGAGCACGAAGGAGTTTTGCCTGGTGAACTCAACTTACAACGAAAGGCACCACGCTATTATATAAAGGCACTTGGCTATGGCAAAAATTTGCAATCTCGCGGTTTAGTCTTTGCTTATGCACTCGCAGTGAGTGAAGAAAATGCTGGCGGTGGTCAAATTGTCACTGCGCCTACGTGCGGATCGTGCGGAGTTTTGCCAGCAGTCCTTTATCATATAGCCAAAAGCCGTCAAGTTAGTGAAACACGAATCTTGCACGCGCTAGCCACTGCCGGTTTGGTGGGCAACATTGCCAAAACCCTAGCCTCCATTTCAGGAGCAGAAGCCGGTTGTCAAGCCGAAGTTGGTGTGGCTTGCGCCATGGCAGCAGCTGCCGCAAATTACATTTTTGGCGGTAGCTTGCAGTCCATTGAGTATGCTGCAGAAATGGGTTTAGAGCATCATCTTGGTATGACGTGCGACCCCATTTGTGGCTTAGTGCAAATACCCTGCATCGAGAGAAATGCTCACGCAGCCGCACGCGCACTCGACGCCAACATTTATGCCACGTTCTCCGAAGGCATTCACCATATTTCTTATGACAAGGCAGTGATTGTGATGGGAAAAACGGGAAGAGATTTACCTTCTTTGTATCGCGAAACCTCAGAAGGCGGACTCGCCGAAGAGTATCACAAATAAAAACTAAGTCGCTACTGTTTGGAGGTAGCGCATTTCACAGATAGTTTAATGTGGTCGCCGCGTTTCGATAAACAGATGAAACGCAATGCCACCCTTATTTTATTGAGACATCAACCCATTATGGCAGGATATTTAGTAGACGATTTGCGCAAAGTAACGACACATCGTCTTTTAGAAATGAAACAACAAGGCAAGAAAATTGCCATGCTCACCTCTTACGACTACACCACAGCTACCATTGTGGACGGCGCAGGAGTAGATTGCATACTTGTTGGAGATAGTGCCAGTAATGTTATGGCCGGCAATGTCACAACCTTACCCATCACCTTAGACCAAATGATTTATCACGCACGCTCGGTGGTGCGTGGTGTAAAGCGCGCCCTTGTGGTGTGCGACATGCCTTTTGGTACTTACCAAGTCAATGCCACTGATGGTGTGCGCAATGCCATTCGCATTATGCAAGAAACTGGGGCCGATGCGCTCAAACTAGAAGGTGGTGTGGAAATCATTGACACAGTGCGCAAGATTTTAGAAGCTGGTATCCCCGTAATGGGACATTTGGGACTCACGCCACAGAGCATCAACAAATTTGGCACCTATGCTGTCCGCGCTAAAGAAGAAGCAGAAGCAGCCAAACTTTTGAGTGATGCGAAAGCTTTGCAAGAAGTGGGCTGTTTTGCTATCGTTGTCGAAAAAGTCCCCGCTTCTCTCAATGCCAAAGTGTGCAAGTTGCTTGAAATTCCTGTCATTGGTATAGGCGCAGGAGCTTCCGACGGACAAGTCTTGGTTGTCGACGATATGCTCGGAAAGAACAAATCATTCTCTCCAAAATTCTTGCGTCGCTACGCAGATCTTCATACCATCATGACCGATGCCATCGGACAGTTTGTGGAAGATGTGAAGAGTTCCGATTTTCCGAATTCAACGAACAGTATTAAATGCCTGCCTATGTGGCTTAACTCTCGATATATTTTCAAAATCCTCTGTTTGGTGGGTGGTCTTTCCTTTATGGGAATCGCCACCTATGCTGACCGCAAGCCTCGCAGTTTGGCAATGGCAGAGCCATCCGAGCGAATCGTGCCAGACGTCTTGCCCAACAAACCTAAGAAAAACTCTCAGGCAACGGTGCAGATGATGCAAGTGGCTCGTGGCAATAGTCGTGTGAATACAAAATTTCGCGAGGGTATCGACGTCAGTCGTTATCAGGGCGTAGTAGACTGGGCACGTGTGGGCAATGAGGCCAATGTTAGTTTTGTCTACATCAAGGCCACGGAAGGAAGTAGCCTTGTCGATCCCACTTATACCTATAATATAGCCAATGCGCGTCAAGCAGGATTGAGCGTGGGAAGCTATCATTTCTATCGTCCAAAGGCGAGTGTCGATGAACAAGTGGCCAATATGACCTCTGTTGTGCTGAAGTCCGATCAAGATCTCGTGCCGCTCATCGACATTGAAACCACAGGTGGAGTGCCCAACGACAAATTCGTGACTGATCTTCAAGAGTTTGTAGAACGCATTGCTGCCTATTATGGCAAAAAGCCCATACTCTACACCTATCAGAACTTTTATAATCGTCATCTTGTCGGCACATTCAAAGGCTATCATTGGGTGATGGCAAAATATAAAGACGAAGTACCTTGCTTACGGACAATGTGGACTATATGATGTGGCAATACACACAAACCGGCCGCCTTCCCGGATTTCGTGGAAACGTCGATCGCATCCGTTTGATGGGCACTCACAGCCTTTCTGTCTTAGAAATGTAACAAGACTTTTATTTACTCAAATCGGTCATTATATATTTGCTTTTTGCAATTTGTCCCTCTTCATCTGTTATTGAGGATTTTGCGAAAAACAAACACTCTAATGACCGATTTGGGTTCATTATAGGCAGCCGAAGGCGTACCGAGATAGTCACATGCAATGGAGTAGCTATGTTTCCCGACAAACTTTGCCATTGGTACAAACGTACCCTCTTCAAAGAGCCAGGTTGTTAGCTCGGGTTGCGACTCTCTAATAGAGAAGGAGCCATATCGCTGTCAAAGTTATTATTACCAGCTGGTAATTGGGCGATGGATATTCTCCCAATAAACCGCTATCCTTTTATCAAATCCTATAATTTGTTCGACATCTCTATCTATAGATATTCCCAACTTGGGGAAGACATAAAAGAAACCTCGCTCGATGACCTGTTCTGAGTTTCGTAAAAATTGCACTATATCCCTTGCTTGTATCAAAGTGCCTTTAATCTTAATCAATGAAAATATTTTCTTGTCAGACGTTTGACCTCCTTATTTGCAACTTGCTCAGCTGTGTGTAGCCAAAGAGTCTACTGCGTTATGTGTACACACTCCTCCTGATATGACCAAATCTTTCCCGAAATTTCATCGAACTTTTTTTACGAAGAAGCTACCTATAAGGGATTGGAACTCTCTCCTAACCAGCTCTGGAACTTTCCACAAGGAAGGTTCAGAAGGATATGCCCTCTTCGGTCAAGGCTTTGATTATTCGCTTTTCAAGATGAGGGGCTAGCCAAAAGATCCATTGTTCATATGGTTCAATGGCCTCATCGGGAATTTGCCCCAGACTATGCCCCCCCCTCCATAGGAAATAGTGCCCTTCTGCTCCCGACACTAATGTTATATCAGAATACATAGAGTCTTGTTCCTTATTATAGTTCTCTTGCTTACCTATTCTTCTCCATCTCCCTTTTCTAATACCTAAGGGTATAATAATTACAGGAGGAAATAAACGCATAGACTCAACCACTTCTTCAATAGATATATCTAAAGTCCCTACTTTGTTGAATACTTCTACTAAAATCCCCCTCGAGCCTAGGTCTTCTATTATACGAAAGTAAGCAAACTTTTTGTCGTCGCCTCTTAAATCCTTTAGAGATACTCGTGTCATAAAGTGGATGTCTGCCAGGAATAGAGGGATAGCATATACCTCACCAGGAATCACATTCTTCATTATTCTACATTCTTTGATAGCTCCACTTATGGAGCAAAACATTACTATCCCAAGCATAGCGATAGCGTATAAATTCTATATACTTATTGCATATCGCTTAACCAATCTTTTAGAATTTCTGAGCTGAGATTTAATCTTATAGCTCTTGATATATCTGCTTCTTCTATGGGAAGTGAAAATCTATGATCCGCTTCTCTCATCTATTGGAATGTTACCACACTCAAGCGACGCACAAAACCTCTGCCTGCACTGACGGAGTAACTCCTCGATTTTCTGGCTGGGAAAAGGTTCATCCCCTCTTATAACCAACATCACAATCAGCTCATGAGTTAAACCTATAATTTGCGCCTGATATTTATCATCTTTCCTAATTGGCTCTTCTAATACAGAAGCATCCAACTCCTCTCCTCTTAAAACACGCTGGAAGGCTCGCACGTTGACAGCTTCTCCTGCCCGTGCCACCTCCCATACACGCTCTTGTACCCTACCAAGTTCAATCATCCCAGCATGTCCTTTAAGACACATCACACCTCTAATCCATGCCCATGTCAGGTAATCAATAAAGGGATATTCCTCTACTGGATATGATAGATACTTTTGGAGTAGGGTATCATCTAACAGGTACAAGGAAAAGGCATAGAAGCAATAAACCTCCATACTGTCTGGCGAAGAAGGATCTATCCCCGATTCTATGAATTCTTTTGCCTCCTTCACTAATTCTTTTCTTCTGTTCATACGCTTATAGTTTTATTTGTAAGATATTTAATCGATCACTTCAAACAAAAATCCTCATCAAGTTACCATAGATGCTCTACCATACAAGTGCTGATCGTGCCACTGTTAAGCTACACTATCCCAAAGGACGCTTGAAACTTAATCTTGCATTCCTCTAATAGTTCGTGAGCTCGAGCAACAGGGAAAGCTTCGCTTCCTCCCAGTTCAGCAATTCGGACTATGTCCATTGCAAGTATCACCAAATGAAAAACATTAGACCATTTAGTTTTTGCATTGAATATCGAATTCAAGGTGTCCAAATCTAAATGCTCTCCTTTTAGAGTACGAAGAAAAACAGACCGATTTACCTTTTGAGAAAGTTCGTCTCCTGAATTTAGTGCTTCTTCAACACGTTCTTTCCCCTTGGTTCTTGTACACTTACCACACCTTACCTTGAGCAACAATAAAGGCTCTATAAACTCCCAAGAATTGAAGTCTATAAAGGGAAGTGATTCAATAGGTTTTTCTAAGAACTGCCATAAGACTGGACTATCAAGCAAGTAGGAACAGAATGAGAAATGAGCAAAAAGCTCTATTCCTTCCGTATCGTCCAAGGAGGGGAAATTTTCCACTTTCCGAATGAATTCACTCGCCTGCTCTTGAAACCATACAAGGTCTCTATGCTTATACAAAGTTAATGCATTCATATTTAATCTATTATTCTAAATAAAACTCTTGTATCTTTTAATTTTCCTTTTAACGCATGCATAATAGTAGCACCAGCCCCTCTATTGTCAGAGGGAGATATGTACCGAACACTTGCACCTTTCCTACCTTCCTTAAACATCGGCATAAGCCATTCGTATCTATCAAGCCCTTTTTCTATTTTCATATCCTTAAGAGATTCAGCTCGGCGTTCTGTCGCATCTAATCTACTGATTGTCAGAATATCAGGATGCCCATTTTTCATTGTATCCTGTATGTGCTGAGCTGTCTCAGGGAAGTCAGGGGTACGGAAGAGCGTATCAAAACCCGAACTCATCATAAGCATTGATTACAAAGTAGAACATATAATCTGCTATCAAGACAATACTGACTATATAGTTTTGATTCTGAGGGTATATTCTCCATCTGTTTTTTGTTAAGCATATTAAACGGATAAAGCTGAGGAACATACCCTAAGTGAATGCTGTGCAACTTCTTCATTCTTTCAATGTGGGTCTTAGATACAGAAACACTAGTGGAAAAAAGACATTTTCTTATCTTACTCTCAGTGAGCACATCCACCCCCTTGGATACCATAAAGCCATAAGCATAGTCCCATGAAGCTACAGAGGCCAAATCCTTAGCTATTCTAATTGAGCCAGAAACTTCTATTAAATTCAATGAGGATGAAACAAGAATAACCTCAAGCAAGACTGAACCATACTCCTCTCCTTTCTTGTAGAATGAAATTGCTAGCTCTTCTCCTGATTGAGAGTTTAGACAACTTATATGACTCACTTTCCTACTGCTCAATCTTTTTTCGTCTAGAAGGAGTGACTTTATCGAGCAATACTCCTTTTCCCCATAGTTTATTTCTATGCAATCAAATGGTTCGCCGTCTTTAAAGAACAATGTCACTAGTCTTGCCACTAAATCGCCTACAGACACATCAGATAACGTCGTTTTCCAAAGCTTCTTATAAAGCTTTATCGCCCAAAGATTCCCCTTCTCTTTGCTTGAGAATATTTTGAATAACTGTCGCATTGTTTGCATCCCTTAAGATTAGACTTCATACCGGAAATTACCCGATCTCTCACGTTATTCACCAAACGGCAGCCTGACTAACAGACACCGTCCCTTCTATATTATTTGCATTCATAAAATCCACATTCCTCTTTATCAACTGCTGAATCTCATCTGCTTTGAAATGAAACACTATTACTTGAAGATAGCGTACAAATACGTTCTGCAAGGCTCTTATGATATGTGCATGTAATGATGTCTCCTACTGCTTTAGCGATTTCACACCCCAAGAACCTCCTTGTAGAATAGGAGCTCTTTCTTTGCATTAGCCTTTACATGTGGCCAGCGCAAAGCCATTAGAAAAGGTAAAACCTCATTGGGCTGGTTCTTGATTATATAGAATAACACCACCGGGAATATGGCAAAATCTCTATCGCATGGGAAAAGTACGCCATCATTGGGATCTTCAGATGGGTCTTGCTCTTCTCCTTCTGGAAACTCATCCTCAAGATCATCATCTTTTGAGGCTCTATCTATGCATGCGAGAACATATCTAGACAAAGATTCTTTCTCTGCACTCAGGAGGTTAAGTAATTCTTTTATACTAACCTTCGACTTGTTTATAACCTCTGCACTAGAGTTCAACATAGCCAACGATGGGAGATTCTCACTCATATATAATCCCCTCTCTTTTTGTAGTCTTTCAAGAAAGCACACATACACTGGATGCTGAATGAATTCCTTTACAGCTGCAATATCTACCATGTTTTTACGCTTTTTATAATTTTATCGAGTATTATCATTGTCTAAATCTACGTTGATTCGAACTGTTTGCACATTCGAGATGTTATATTGAATGTTCCTATTCATAGGATTTATTGTTTTATGGTGATTCTTATCCAACCAACATTAGAGTCTTTGTGAGCTATCGATTGCACACGCAATAATCCCACTTTGTGATATCGCAGGTCTTGCTCAGCTATGTGTAGCTAAAGAGCCTACTACGTCATATGCGAAAATACACACTTCTCCTGATATGGACAAATCTTGCCCGAAATTTCATCAAACCTTTTCACACCGCTCTTTTGTTTAGTATATCCTCTCTCAATTGAGTTAAGATGAACCCAAGGAGATTTTCTCCCTTCCATTTGGAGGGGATATACAATTCTGGGGTATCTAAGCCCATCCCAACTCCCCAAATCTTATCAGTAGGACTTGCTTCTACAAGTAGCGTACCTTGAGTAGCAAGTAGAATTTCAAGCAATTCAGCATTCTGGGTAAATTTTAGATAGTTCCCTTTATATACAATGCTCTTTTTCTCTTCATCCCAAGTGCTTTGGTCAAACCCCTGTATCTCTCGACCAAGTTGTTTCTGCTTCCTTGGATTTGAAGTTTTGAGTATCTGCATCGCTGTTTGATTGTCTCCAAATAGGATTGCTTTTTGGAACATCATATATTGCTCTGCTGAACTAAATCTGTATTTTCCATCGAAAAAGGAGACTTTATGCCATTGAGAGAAAGGATGAGCTGTATGATAAAAGGGTGTGAGTTTGTAAAAACGCACTTGCTCCCCCCAACATTATAAAAGGCTTCTTGTGCCTTACTATCTACGAATGACCTAACATCATAAAAATCAAATAAGCAAACAACATCCTCCATTTTTGCTTGATAAAAGGGTGTAAGCATATAAACCTTATCACAAGCACTCATCATTGGGGATGCATTAGCATTGACAGCCGCGCCATAGCATAGTAGTCCCCAGCCATCTTGAAGTAACTGGTCCCTTAGAATTTTAAAGACCTCAAAGATATGCTCTCCAGAAGCTGTAAGGCCACAGAATGAGCTTTCGACCTTTAGGCAACTTGCATCCACCTCTTCATCATCCCATACGGAAAAAGTAACAGGTAGACTTTCATCTGTAAACAGGTTTACTGCTGTAACATTATATACTTCCATATCATACCTCAATGTAAATTACTAACCTGGTCTCCCCCTTGTACTCCTTGTACTGAGGGTAAAATAGGCTTGTCTCTCATCCAATTGCTTAAAGCCCTTTCCAGGAGCATATTTGACCCTTAATCCCGATTTGTTTTGTGTGGGTTGGACTATTTCATAGCTTCTAACTGCAGCAACTCATCTCTTAATTGTGCAGCCGTCACAAAGTCTAATTCTGCGGCGGCTTTCTTCATAGCTGCACGCAATTGTTCTATGCGTTCACCACGTTCTTCTGGAGTAAGATTGTGTGCAGCAATAGTTGTATTCTCCTTTGATTTACCATACGCCACAGAGGGTTCTGCCACCATACGAGGATTTTTTCCTTTTTCTAATGCCGCATAATACTGTGCACCGCGCAAGGGAGCACCAGCCGCTTGAGCCGCTTCTGAACGTTCCATTCCCATTTTACCTAATTGGCTCACGGCATTGTTCTTCTTCACTTGCGTTGGCGTAATGCCGTGTTCCTCATTGTACGCCATTTGTTTCAGTCGGCGGCGGTTGGTTTCATCAATGGTCTGTTGCATACTCTCTGTTATTTTCTTGGCATACATAATCACGCGTCCATTGACATTGCGCGCAGCACGTCCCGCTGTTTGCGTCATACTTCTACGGTCGCGCAAGAAACCTTCTTTGTCTGCATCGAGGATGGCCACCAAAGCCACTTCTGGTAAATCTAATCCCTCGCGCAATAAATTCACTCCCACCAACACATCATAGACGCCAGCGCGCAATTCTTCCATAATTCTGACGCGCTCCAAGGTGTCTACGTCCGAATGAATATAAGCCGTAGAAATGCCTAGTCCAATTAAGTATTCGGTCAATTCTTCTGCCATACGTTCGATAGGGTAGTCACGAGGGTGCGCTCGTTGTTTTTGATGGCAATGCGTATCTCTTCCAACAAATCGTCCACAGGGAAATCGGTGTCGCGCACTTCGATGGGAGGATCCAACAATCCCGTGGGACGAATCACCTGATCTACATAGGTTCCGCCTGCTTGCTCCATTTCATAGTCGGCCGGTGTTGCACTCACATAAATCACTTGGTGTGCCAGTTGTTGAAATTCTTCAAATTTGAGGGGGGCGGTTGTCCATAGCCGCAGGCAGTCGGAAACCGTAGTTCACCAAACTCTCTTTGCGTGATCGGTCACCGCCATACATAGCCCGAATCTGTGGTACACTTACGTGGCTCTCGTCAATGACAATCAAGTAGTCTTCGGGAAAGAAATCGAGCAAACAGTAGGGGCGTGTGCCAGCTTCTCTACCATCAAAATAGCGCGAATAGTTTTCAATGCCCGAGCAGTGACCAAGTTCGCGAATCATTTCAATGTCATAGCTCACACGTTCTTCCAGTCGTTGCGCTTCCAAGGCTTTTCCTTGTTCTTTGAACAAAGCCACTTGTTGCACCAAATCATCTTGTATTTGGCGAATAGCGATTTCTTGCGTTTCTTTGCTGGTCAAAAACAAGTTGGCCGGATATATTTTGTACTCATCGAAATTGGCTTGTCGCATCCCCGTGATACCATCGATTTCTTCTATCGAATCAATTTCATCATCCCAGAAGTTGATGCGCAGCACGTCATCAGAGTAGGCGAGAAAGACATCCACCGTATCTCCCTTGACGCGAAAATTACCACGAGTAGGTGCGACATCGTTGCGCGAATAGAGAGAGTCTACCAAGCGTTTGAGCAAAACGTTCATTGCAATGCGTTGTCCCATTCTCAAAAGAATTACATTTTCGTAGAACGCAGAGGGATTTCCCATACCATAGATGCAACTCACAGACGAAACAACAATGACGTCCTTGCGCCCAGAGAGGAGAGCGGAAGTCGCAGCGAGTCGCATCTTGTCTAGGTCATCATTGATGGCCAAATCCTTTTCTATATAGGTGTCTGTTGAGGCGATGTAGGCTTCGGGCTGGTAATAATCGTAGTAAGACACGTAATACTCCACGGCATTGTTGGGGAAGAAACCCTTCATCTCAGTGAAGAGTTGAGCCGCCAAAGTTTTATTGTGCGAAAGTACTAAGGTCGGTTTGCCGATGTTGGCAATGACATTGGCTATGGTGAATGTTTTTCCTGAGCCCGTGACGCCGAGCAACACTTGTGCGGTGTCGCCATTTTGCACACCCTGCGTGAGTTGACGGATGGCTTCGGGTTGGTCACCCATTGGAGAATACGGAGAAACAAGATGAAAATCTGCCATAGAGGAGAGAGTTTGTGAAGACCAGCTAGTTGTGAAATCGATATGTAGTTTAGCCCAAATCGATGTGTTGTTTTAACCCAGCAAAGATACGAAAAAGCGTAGAGATAAGCGTGTGCGCTCTGGTAAAACTACATTTGATATGGAAGAAATCAACCGTGCTGGAGAGAATTTAACCCCAATCGGTCATTAGACCGTTCTCTGAATATGGATAGAATGTAGTGGGGAGAAATGATACGGAGGAGCATAGCACACGCTTGCATTGAGTTAGTTGCCGCTTTATCTCCGTTGATATAACATTATTTGGCTGATTTCTGGGTTTTCTCTGTTAAAATCGAGGGTCGAAAATGGCTCAGATTTTCTGCAAACTAGAGAAGGAAGCTACGACTTTTCGGAGCTATTTTCAGAATTAAGGCTTGGTTTACTGCAAACGACGGCACGTTTGTGAAGAACTAACGGCTTGTTTGTGCAATTTTGTCGGACATTTTCAAAATCGCGTGGGAAGAAAAATAAATTGCGAGGGACGAAAAATAAATTGCAAGGGAAGGAATTGGGAAAATATCGGACAAAATCGCGTAGAATTCCCCATTTTTCGTCACAAAAATGCGTTTCTGAGAAAAAACTTCCGATTTTTCTCAAAAAACACTCTATAATCTGCGATTTTCAAACGCGCTGAGAATCGCATAATTCTCAACAACTTTTTCTCAGTTCGAAAATTCGCGTTAAATGGAGGGGTAGGAATTGTGTCTTTTTCTTAAAACTTCGCTAGACTGTTATATAAATGATTCTTGCTCGTTGCTTTGTGATTTCTCTAAACACGAAACTACTCTAGCGAGCTCTGGGATTGGAACTAGAAAATCTCTGGCTGGTCTGGTAGAAACTGCGCTACTGCAATTGCGGCATCTTCCAACGAATGAAGGGTAATTACGACTTCGCGTCGGAGAGTGGGCAAAGACACGAGGAGTTGTTCGTTTTCTCGGTGGAGTATCATTTGGTCGAGAAACAACAAGCCGGGGTGACAACACAATTTGTAGGTTGCTTCTTTGGCACACCACAAAGCAGTGGGAGTGAGAGTGGGGGAGAGTAGTTGTTGTTCTTCTGCTGACAAGAATTTGTGTCGCACTTTGTTGGCTCTATCGCTCTCTATTTCCACGTCAAAGCCGATGGGCAGTCCATTTGTGGAGAAGGCTATTGAAACCCACGGCTGGCTATGGGAAATACTCAAAAAGGGAATTTCGCTGTATCGTCGCTTGGGGTTGCGTTGGCGTTTTGCAATGATGTGCGATGGGTGAGATGAGGGGCTCCCTCTTGGTTGTAAGCAATACGCACGTTGTCTCCCAAAATGCTATGCAACAAAATGCGCGTGGCTAACCATTCTGATTGACGCTTCACTGAACGAAATTGTTGAACTTCGAGGGCGTAGTTGGGAAGATGAGACAACAATGCCAACAATTGCTTGGGCGACTCTGTGAGTTTCCACAACCAAATGTTGGCATTGTCAAGAGAGATAGAGCTGTGTTTAGGCATAAAACACGGTATGTCGGTCAGAAAAAGGGCGTAAAACGAAATTTACAACTTGTAGCAATCAAAAGTCTTAGAAGGGAACGTCTGTTTTGGTGGGTTCCTCTTTTGCGTTAGGCTGGGGCGCAGTGGAATGCGATTTGGGTGTGAGCATTTCCATATTGTTCACCCATATTTCTGTAATATAGCGCACAATACCTTGGTTGTCGGTATAGTTACGCGTTTTGAGTTCTCCTTCAACGTATAGTTTGTCGCCTTTGTGCACGTAGCGTTCCACTACTTCTGCAATTTTTCTCCAAAACAGAAGGTTATGCCATTCAGTGCGGTCAGGCACTTGTGTGCCATTGGGAAGAGTGTAGCCAGACGTTTTGGTGGCTAATGAAACGCGGGCGGTGCAAACTCCATTTTCTACATAGCGCACTTCGGGATCTTTTCCCACATTTCCGATAAGCATTACTTTATTCATGGTGATGGTGTTAAGATGAAACGGATTAAGGATGATTCGAGAGTTTAGCTCAATAGTTCTTTGACGAAGCGTTGTTGTTGATGGTATAACGTTTATCGTATGCGATCGGCAGAACGTAGCAAAGCTTGGTCACGACGGATGGCGCGAAAAGCCAAGCATCCGAATACGAAAGCAATGACAGGAACTAAGGCACCAACTTGAAGGATGTTACCAGAAAGGTTTGCGCGCTTTGCAAATCATAAACCACCAAACCGAGCATGGCAAGGAAGCCAACTGTGGCGAGAAGAGCAAATACTGTGAGAAGAGCAGCTCTACCTAATTTCTTGAATGAACAAAATGCCCAACCATAGAGAGCTATTGTGAGTATCGCCGTGATGCAAAGAACAATAGGGTAGAGGAAAGGAGCAGTAAAACCAGGCTGCTGTGTGTCAATGCCGTAGTTGTAGAGTAAAGCAGTGTTGCCGTTGACCGTAAAGCCCCAAACAGGGAATACGAAGGTGAGCACCATTAAAACGATAGCCAAAAAGAGATAAAGAGATTGGATGCGCTGAATCATAAGATTGTTTGAATTGAAATTGAGAACAAAGAAAAGAGCATACAACAAAGAGACATTGCAAGAGCGTATGTAGCTAGGTTAGTCCCTTCCGTCTAATTGGTTAGGCACCAACTAAGTGCAAGCAGTTCTCAGAGAATATGGAGAAAAAATGAAAGGTCTTTCAGGTCGAAGTCGACACCGAAAGACCTTTGTTTCGATAGAACAGTCGTTATTACTGCTTAGTCTTTGCTGAGCTGTTGGTTGCGATCTTTGTTGGGGTTTTTGAAGTAAACCTTACCGCGAAGGAACTCGTCGGCAGCAATGAGTGTGGGTTTGGGAAGACGTTCGTAATAACGTGAAATTTCAATCTGCTCACGGTTCTCGAAAGTCTCTTCGAGGTTGTCGTTGCTAGAAGCAAACTCTTTGAGTTTCTTGTTGAGATCCTCTTTCATTTGTGCCGAGATTTGGTTGGCACGTTTGCTTATAATTACCAAACTTTCATAGAGATTGCCGGTTTCTTCGGCCAAATCCATAAGGTTGTGAGTAACCGTGTTTGTGGGAGCTTTCGACTTCTTGTAGTCCATGATGTTTATAGAGATTTTTGAGATGCAAAAGTGGGATAGTACACGTTAGATGTGTCGTGCCTTAGGGCTGTTCAGAGGAGGGAACTTTTGCCATAAAGGCTTTGGCTCGATTGAAGAGTTGGGTGGCTTTGGGAATAAACTTTGATTTGGGATATTCATTGACAAAGCCGTAGTATTCGTCAATCGCATTTTGGAAGCGTTCCGGTCTTTTGTATTCTACACTCTGTTCGGCTAATTCAAATTTGGCACGAAGAATGAGAATTGCAAAGTCTTCTCTGCGTTCGCTGTAAGGATAGTCGGTGATAGCGTTTTGGGCAGTGACTACACAAGCTTCGTAGTTGTTGCCACTACTGCTACCGCTGCTCGTGCCGAAATAAGTGCCTAAGTCAAAGTACAATTTTGCTGCGGCATATTCTTTTTCGATGAGCTTGTCTTGCATCACAAAGATGAGACGCGTTGCTTCCTTGCGGTAACGACTTTCGGGAAATGCTTCAGTGAATTTCTGGAATTCAGTGATGGCCTTATACGTATCGGTCTGATCGAGTTCTGGCTCAGGAGTGTTTTCGTATAATGACACTCCAGCAAAGAAATGAGCTTCTTGAACGTAGTGTCCACGAGGATAAGTCTCGTAATACTTTTTGAAATATCCAGCTGCCGCGTCATATTCTTTGTCGCGATAGGCAGACATACCGAGCAAGAACAGAGCTTCTTCAGCGCGGTCTGTTCCTTTTGCACCAGCTATGAGGTCAGTGAGCAAGGTACTAGCTTTGGTATAACTTCCAGCATAGTAGTATTGCTTCGCTGCTTCGTATCTTTGGGTATAATCGCTAGATTGCAGCAACTTTTCGTAGTTGGAGCACGACGTGAGAGCCGCAACCATGAGAAGCAGCAAGGGGAGAGTCTTCTTCATGATACACTATTTGAGATGCAAAATTACGCATTTATAATGTGGCTGCAAAATATTTTGGAGCGTATTTTGGCCGTTTGTATCATTTCGTCGTGCGTTTGCAAGAGTTTTCTTACTTACGTAAGGGGCTGTGAGGGGGCATCTTACGCTGCTTTATAGTTAAAACTGTAAGGAGAAACGGAGGTTTAGTTGGCGTCCTGTGAGATAATTGGGTACTGCATGCTGGGTGCTGCTCACATCGGTAATCCAATAATAGGAACTGACATTCCTGATGCCGAAAAGATTGAAGCAATCTAGGCCAATCCACGCATTGCGCAACCAATGACCGTAGCCCACGATGGGACGTCGACCGTCTTTAAGTTGTACTTTGAAGAGGTGATAACTCAATCCGAGGTCTACACGTTTGTAAGAAGGAGCGCGGTAAATTTGTTGTTCGCGCGTGGAGTGAGGAGGGCCAAAAGGCAAACCGCCTGCCAGTGCGCCACGGAGTGTGACAGTCCAGCGTGTGCTTCCCGGAAAATAATCGGTGAAGAGGATAGAAAGGTTGTAGCCTTGGTCGGTGGGACGTGGTAACCAGCGATTGTTAAGTTTTCGCGCGTGCGAATTAAAGAAAAAGTGAACCAAGAATCCGTGCCTGGCACAAATTCTCCAAAAACTTTTAGGTCTACTCCGGCTGCATAACCTATGGCAGTCTTGTCTCCTTCGTAGGTGATTCGCACATTTTCAATGCTATAGGGTATAAGACGGGGAAAATACTTGTAATAAGTTTCAGTCGTCAATTTGAATGGCCGATTTTTGAGTCGGAAAGTATAGTCGGCTCCAAGGACAAATTGGAAGGAACGTTGGCTGAGGGCTTGTGTGTTTAGTCGCACTTCAGCCTCTCTTCCGACAATCTGTGTTTGGCGCAATTCTTTGAAGAAAGGCGGTTGATAATAAAACCCAGTGGCTAGGCGTAAGGTCCAATTGTCATTTGCCGTAGGAATGAAGCCCATAGAAAAGCGTGGTGAGAAGAACGACTCATTGTTCCAATTGCGATGTGTAAATCGAAGTCCATAGGTGAAATTAAACAAGCCTAGGAGAGAGTTGTAGCGATAAGTATCTTGTAAAAAAGCCTCAGTAGTGTGTGCAGTGAGGGTGTTGGAAGAACGAAGCGCGTAGATCAATTCTAAAGCGTTTGCGGAATGGGGGAGAGAATAGCCTGACGAATCACGCATTTCCCATTCATTCGCCTTTTCCATAGCAAATTCCTTGCGCCAATCAGCACCTGCTAGCAACTGATGTCCGAAGAGGCGAGTGCCATATCGAAGGCCAAATTTGAAGATACGCGCGTTGAGGAAATTGCGCGCGTGCTCCATATAAGTACCCACCCCTAATTGTGTTGCAGAAGTTGCTTCATTCAGCCAATACTGTCCTTGAATGTCATAAGTTTCTCGTTCCTTTGTAGAGAAGTTAGATACTTGCGCTGCAATGTATGTGGAGGGAGAGAAGTGTCGTGTGAGGGTGGCAGCCGTGAAGAGAGATTGAAAACGGTCGTCTTCGTTTCCATCAAAATACACACGGAAAGATCGCGCATCGTAGAGCGTTCCGAAGTGAGTTTCTCTGTCTTGAGGAACAAAAGAGTAGTGGTTGTCCGCAAAGTTAGCGAGTACATCTAACGACCATTGTGGGTTAGGATGCCAAGAAGTCAGTAGTTGATAGTCGAGAAAGTTGGGATGATATTCTCCTTTTGTGTCAAGAGAACCCAGCAAATAGCTCGTTGTTTTATAGCGCATACTGCTCATCAACGAGAATTTACCATCTTTTCGTCCCCAACCAGCGTAAAGTCCTCCCCCCAAGAGGGAAGCGTTGGCACTAGCTTCAAAGCGGTCAGGCCGTTTGTAGGTGATGTCTAACACCGAAGACATTTTATCACCATATTTGGCTTCGAACCCACCAGCGGAAAAACGGATGCTTTCCACCATATCACTGTTGATGATGGAGAGACCTTCTTGTTGTCCAGAGCGTACCAACTGAGGACGGTAGAGTTCTATGCCATTGAGATACACCACATTTTCGTCGAAAGAGCCACCGCGTACATTATATTGAGAAGAGAGTTCGCTATGAGTGGATACACCTGCTTGAGAAGTCACTAGTTCCTCCACAGCATTTCCTGTGGTGGAAGGTGCATTGCGCGTAGCATCTAGGGATATTTTTTGTGTAGAACTCGTTTGTTTCCCCTGTCCTTTTACCACCGCTTCGCCTATCATCACGGCATAATCGGGAAGAACGAAGTCAATGCGCACCGAATCCTTAGGCGAACGAAGGGTGCGTTTGCGCGTTTCGTAGCCCACCATTGCGCACACCACCACAACAGAGTCAGAAGAAAGCGTGTGCAGAGTATATTCTCCTTTGAGGTTGCTCACGGTGAGTGCAGCCGTTCCAGCCACGCGCACAGAAGCCAATTCAATGGGAGTGCCGTGGCTATCGCGAACGGAGCCAAAAATCTTAAGGCGTTGAGCAGAAGTGCTCAGCGCGCTCAAACAGATGCAAAGAAAGAAAAGGAGAAAACGAAGTCGCAACATATAATGAGTAACGATGTGCGTGGCAATTTATTTTGCAGCAAAAGTTTGGTGTATGCCTTGTTCGCGATGTTCCAACACTACCTCGACACCAAATTTTTGGTGAATATGTTCTGCAAGATGTTGTGCTGAATAAACACTTCTGTGTTGTCCGCCCGTACATCCAAAAGAAAACATCAAATTAGTGAAACCACGTTCCATATATCGGGCAATATGAGCATCGGCTAAGGCATAAACCGCATCTAAGAAGGGGATAATTTCGCCATCTTTCGAGAAAGTCAATAACGGGTTGGTCAATGCCTGTGAGTTGTTTGTAAGGTTCGTATCGTCCTGGATTGTGAATGCTTCGGCAGTCAAAGACGTAGCCACCACCGTTACCACTTTCGTCTGTTGGAATTCCTTTTTTATAGGAAAAACTAAAGACGCGTACGACTAATGATTGCTTGATGTTGGGTGTTTCTTTTTGTTGCATAAGGAGTAAGTTCTATTGAACCCAAATTGGTCATCTGACCGTTATAGTGTATTGGGTTGAAATTGTGGGAGAGATGCGAGTTGAAGTAGAGTTTTTGATAAAGTGGGATAATTATCTGCAACACTTTGCTTTAATAAGAGCGATATTTGTCGTAATGCCAAGGGGATGGACTGAAGAAAATAGTGCTTTCGTTCATATAAACCACGAAGGCCGTAGGCACCCAGTACTTGAAGCATACGAAACAAAACAAAGAGTTGGAGTTCCGTTTTGAATTGCGAGCGGTCTACTTCAATTAGTGTGGACAACTCGTCAAGATAATCCTCTATCAATGTTTGACGAAGAGATGCTGGATATTGCGCAGATGCTTGCCAAAGAAAGGAGGCGACATCGTAGTGTAGCGGTCCGCGGCGCCCGCTTTGGAAATCAATTAACCAAGGTTGTCCATTGCGCACCATAATATTGCGCGCCTGGAAATCACGATAAAGGAAAGTAGACCCAAAGCAATCGCAGCGCAATAAATCGTTAGCCAATGTTTCAAAATCGTCTTCTAAAGCTATTTCATCAAAAGGAAGTCCAGAGGGTTTGAGGAAACAGTATTTGAAATAATTCAAATCGAACATTATGGAGCGCAGATCGAAGGATTGGGGAGGAAGCAACCGATGTTGTTCCAACTCTGCGCCACCTTTTATTTGTACATTAGCCAAAAGACGAAGTGTGCTACGAAGAAGTGCGTATCCTTCTTGTGCAAGAGTATTGGAATCGCTTGATTCATAGCCTGCTTCTTTCCATTCTGCTAAAAACTGGTGCAATGAAAGGTCGCCTAAATCAGCTTGAAGATAGCAGAGATGGTCTTCGCTCACGGCGTATATCTGCGGCACAGGTAATCCCTTTGAGAGAAAATGATGCGACAGATAGATAAAAGCATCATTTTCAGCCCTATTGCTGCCAAAAGCTCCAACAAAACTTTTACCATTAGCGTGGCAAAGACGAAGATAAATGCGATTAGAACCTGCGCTATGAAGCATCTCAACGGCAGAAGGCTCTTCGCCAAAGTGCTGAGAGAACAACTGTATAATAGCCTTTTGAGTTTGTTCGAGGAAATCAGACATATATAAGAAGTAACTTAGTGCGACTGTTTCAAATTCATCAATTGTACCGCCACTAAAGCTGCCGTTTCTGTGCGCAATCGACTTTCTCCAAGAGAAATGCTTTGAAAACCAAGGGATGCAGCCAAACGAACTTCTTCAACAGAGAAATCTCCTTCAGGGCCAATGAGTACTAAACTTGGCTTTCCCTTTTCTACTACATCATAAAGGAAGGGCTTTTCTGCCGTTCCGTCTATGTCTGTTTGCGAATAGCAATGAGCAATGTATTTATTGCCTTCAAAAGGTTTGGCTATGAAAGTTTTGAACTTTTCTAAAGCCGAGATTTGTGGGAAGCGTCCTTTGTGGCTCTGTTTGGCTGCACTAACTACAATCTTTTCAACCCGTTCGGTTTTCAGAACTCTGCGTTCGGAATTTGCACAATCCAAGAAATGTAGCCCATTGAAGCCAATCTCTGTGGCCTTTTCTGCGAGCCATTCTATGCGGTCGCTGTTTTTTGTGGGAGCAACGGCCAAGTGAATGTCAGAAACCCAATGTTGTTGCCACGCGTATTCGTTTTCTATGGTGACAAAGCACTGAGGGTGTCGCCCAGTGCCAACGGCTGAAACGGTGCAATCAAAGAAATGCCCTGCACCATCCGTTATCCACAAATCATCTCCCTCTTTGCGTCTTAACACCCGCACAGCGTGTGCAGCTTCCTCCTCTGGAAGTTGAAGAGTTTGCGATAATTGAGGAGCATAAAACAAATGAGATTCCTTCATAAAGTAGCTTATTAGACTGCGAAGGTACGATTTTTCTACAGAAAAGAAGATGAAAACCGCGAACTTCGGCTTTTTTTTCCTACTTTTGCACGTAAATTTATATCGCTCTATGGATCTCGTTACCGTAAAAGACAAACAATTCGCTCTCTCACTCTCAGAGGAGCGCATTCGCCAACGTGTGGCTGAGACGGCTGCTCAAATCAGTGAAGAACTTTCGGGAAAGAATCCCATCTTTCTTGCTGTGTTGAATGGATCATTCGTTTTCGCTGCCGATCTTATGCGTGGAATTACCACACCCTGCGAAGTCAATTTCGTGCGCTTCTCCAGTTATGATGGCATGAATAGCACAGGCACAGTGAAAGAGCTTTGGGATTAAACCAAAGTCTCAAAGGTCGCACCGTTGTTGTGGTGGAAGACATCATCGACTCTGGTTTGACGATGCAAGAACTCCTCGTTTATCTCCAGAAGTTTGAACCCGCGGAATTGAAGGTGGCTTCTCTCTTGGTGAAACCTGGTAATTTGCAGGTGAAGTTGAACGTGGACTACACGTGTTTCGAAATTCCTAACGATTTTATTGTGGGATACGGTCTCGACTATGATGGATATGGTCGCAACCTTCCAGCAATTTATACTGTTGTTGAAGGCTAATCTTCAACATTATAATAGATATACTCAACTATATAATAATGAAAAATCTCGTAATCTTTGGTGCACCTGGTTCTGGTAAGGGCACACAAAGCGATATTCTCGTAGAAAAATATGGTTTTGACCATATTTCAACTGGTGATGTGCTTCGTGCTGAAATTAAAGCTGGTAGTGAACTTGGACGCACTGCGAAAGAATTTATTGATAATGGTCAATTGATTCCCGATTCCTTGATGATTGACATCTTGGCTGCAACTTATGACGCATTGCCTAAGGAACAAGGTGTGATTTTTGATGGATTCCCCCGCACCATTCCTCAAGCTGAAGCCCTCAAGGCGATGTTGGCTGAGCGCGGAACTACCGTACACGCTATGCTTGAACTGAATGTTCCTGACGAGATGTTGATGGAGCGTTTGATCAATCGCGGTAAAACGAGCGGACGTGCTGACGATAACGAAGAAACGATTGCAAAGCGTCTTGGCGTTTATCATAGTCAAACGATGCCCCTTATTGAGTGGTATGAAAAAGAAGGTCTTCGCAATGCTGTGAAGGGCTATGGCTCACTCGAAGAAATCAATGCAAACTTGTGTGCTGTCATTGATGTGCTTTAAGCATCAATGACAACACCGTAAAGAATATCGATGGAATCAAATTTCATTGACTACGTAAAAATCTATTGTCGCTCAGGTAAAGGTGGCCGCGGTTCGATGCACATGCACCGTGGTAAGTATCAACCCTTGGGCGGCCCTGATGGTGGTGATGGTGGTCGTGGAGGTAATGTTTATCTTCGCGGCAATCATAACTATTGGACCTTGTTGCACCTCCGATTTGACCGACACGTCTTCGCTGGGCATGGAGGCAACGGTGGTAAATGTTGTAGTCACGGCAGTGATGGTGAAGATAAGTACATTGATGTACCACCAGGCACAGTGGCTTATGATGCTGAAACTGGTAAGTACCTCTGCGATGTCGTAGAAGACGGACAAGTGGTGATGCTCCTCAAAGGTGGACGTGGGGGATTAGGGAATTTCCAATTCCGTACTGCAACCAATCAAGCACCTCGCTATGCACAACCAGGAGAACCTATGCAGGAAATGATGGTTGTGTTGGAATTGAAACTACTTGCAGACGTAGGTTTGGTCGGTTTTCCCAATGCTGGAAAGTCAACCCTCGTAAGTGCTTTGTCAAACGCTCGTCCTAAAATTGCCAACTATCCCTTCACCACGCTTGAACCTTCTTTAGGGATTGTGCCTTATCGCGATGGACGTTCCTTTGTGATGGCAGATATTCCAGGAATTATTGAAGGGGCAGCCGAAGGACGTGGACTTGGTCTGCGTTTCCTTCGTCATATTGAGCGCAACTCTTTATTACTCTTTATGGTGCCAGGAGACACTGACAACATCAAGCGAGAATACGAAATTCTTCTCAAAGAAGTTAGCGAGTTTAATGAAGGGCTACTTAATAAGCATCGCGTGTTGGCGGTGACCAAAAGCGACTTGTTGGATGAAGAACTGATGGAAATGCTCAAAGAAGAACTTCCAGAGGACTTACCAGTGGTCTTTATTAGTGCTGTGACGGGACACCACATTCAAGAACTCAAAGATTTGTTGTGGCAAGAACTGAATAGTGAAAGCAACAAGCTGCAGAGTGTGGCGGAAGGTGGTAGCATTGTGCACCGTGATCGCGAAGTAGAGCATTTCGATCGAGACTTCTCTGATTGGGCTGACGATGTAGTCGAAATTGATGACGATGACATCGAAGAACTTGAAGACTACGAGATTGAAGACGTGGAAGATTAAGTGGATTGCTTCAAACTTCACACAATAAATTCCAAAGAAAAAGCAAATGGAATTGCTAGAATATCAATTAAGTAAAGGCGTACGCGCTTTTTCTACTCTTCGCACCAGTGAGGAACTAGGAAAAGGCGCGTACGCTTCGTTTATGGCCTCTCCCTACTTAGGTTTTAATATCACACCTTATTGTGGAGATGCGCCAGAACATGTGGAGAAATGTCGCCTCTTACTGGCGGAAGAATTGGGTATTCCCGAAGATAGAATCGTATTACCCACTCAAACACATACCAACAACATCGCCATTGTAGACGAGAGTTATTGGACACTGGGTATACGCGAACGAGCAGAGCGTTTACAAAATATAGACGCCTTGATTACTCAACAACGTGGGGTTTGTATAGGTGTTTCGACCGCCGACTGTGTTCCCATTTTGTTTTACGACGAAAAACATCAGTGCATTGCTGCCGTGCATGCTGGATGGCGAGGAGTTGTAGGACACATCGCTCGAAGAACCGTCTTGAAAATGCAGGAATTAGGCTGTGAACCCAGCGCGATACAGGTGATTGTTGCACCGAGCATCGCGCCAAACTCTTTTGAAGTTGGTGATGAAGTGGTATCAGCGTTTGAGGAGGCAGGCTTTCCTTCTAGTGTGATATTGAAACAATTTGCGAAACCTCACATCGATTTGTGGGCTGCAGTGGCTTTCGACTTAGAAAGCGCAGGTATATCCTTGCACAATATCCAAATAGCTGGCGTTGATACGTACGAACACGCAGATAGTTTTTTCTCAGCACGCCGATTAGGAATCGAGTCAGGACGTATCTTTAATGGCATTTTGCTGCAATAACTTAGGCGTATATCAGCAATTATTCGTAAATTTGCGGAGAAATCTGTAACTTATTTGGCGAATTTGACCAGATATCACAGCGTTCCTGTCGAACAGAAGTCACAGCCGGACATCGTTTGACAAAACATTATCAAGTAACAAGACACATTTTCTATTATAATGGCCAAAGAACTCAAAGATCTAACCAAGCGCAGCGTTGACTATTCGCGTTGGTACAACGAATTGGTGGTAAAAGCAGACCTCGCAGAGCAGTCGCCCGTGCGTGGCTGTATGGTAATTAAGCCTTATGGTTATGCCATCTGGGAAAGCATTCAGCAAAATCTTGATGCTCGTTTCAAAGCAACCGGGGTGCAAAATGCTTATTTCCCTCTCCTTATCCCCAAGAGCTATCTCTCCAAAGAAGCTGAACACGTTGAGGGATTTGCCAAGGAATGTGCTGTCGTAACTCACTATCGTCTCAAAACAAACGAGGAAGGTAACGGCGTTGTTGTTGATCCAGCGGCTAAGTTGGAAGAAGAACTCATCATTCGTCCTACCTCTGAAACCACCATTTGGAACACTTTCCGTGGTTGGATTCAGTCTTGGCGCGATCTTCCTTTGCTTTGCAACCAATGGTGCAACGTGATGCGATGGGAAATGCGTACGCGTCTATTCTTGCGTACCTCTGAATTCCTCTGGCAAGAAGGGCATACCGCTCACGCTACTCGCGAAGAAGCTGAAGCACGTGCCAAGCAAATGCTCGATGTTTATGCTGATTTCGCCAAAGATGTTTTGGCAATTCCTATGGTGAAAGGCGTGAAGAGTGCAAATGAACGCTTTGCAGGAGCACTCGAAACATACACCATTGAGGGAATGATGCAAGATGGTAAGGCGTTGCAAAGTGGTACTTCTCACTTCCTAGGACAAAACTTCGGTAAGGCCTTTGACGTGAAATTTGTCAACAAGGATAACCAAGAAGAATATGCTTGGGCTACATCTTGGGGAGTCTCAACTCGTTTGATGGGTGCCTTGATTATGAGCCACTCTGATGATAACGGTTTAGTACTTCCTCCACACGTAGCACCTATTCAGGTGGTCATTGTTCCTATTTTTAAGAATGGCGAACAAGAAAAGTTTGATGCAGTGCTCGGTGAATTGGCTAAAAAACTTCTGGCTAAGGGCATCCGCGTGAAGTATGACAATGCAGAAAACAAGCGTCCTGGATTTAAGTTTGCTGATTACGAATTGAAGGGTGTTCCCGTTCGTCTCGTAATGGGAGGACGTGATTTAGAAAACGGCACCATTGAGGTGATGCGCCGCGACACTTTGGAAAAAGAAACTCTCTCTTTTGAAGGTATTGAAGAAAAGGTCGTTGCTTTGTTGGAAGAAATCCAAGAAAACATTTATCAAAAGGCTTTGAAACTTCGCGAAGAAAAGACCTATACTTGCACCACTTACGATGATTTCAAAGAACGCATCAAAGACGGTGGCTTCTTCATCTACGATTGGGATGGAACTTCCGAAACGGAAGAACAACTAAAAGTAGACACACAAGCTACTATTCGTTGTATTCCTGATGCTTTGTCGCAAGACAATTTGGGAACCGATATGATTAGCGGCAAACCCGCAGTAGCTCGTGTCTACATCGCTAGAAGTTACTAACAACCAGCACCTCATCACAAATTTCCTACAACTATTATAGCGAATACATCACGCTGTTCCCGTTGATAGCACGTTATGAATAGTGTCGATACGCAATATAATATGACCACGCAACAGCAGTTTGAGCAAGCCATAGCTTTGTGCCGTGACATTTTTGTCAAGAAAATGTACGACTACGGCACTGCGTGGCGCGTACTTCGCATACCATCGCTCACCGATCAGATTTATATCAAGGCCAACCGCATTCGCTCTTTGCAAACGAAAGGTGTTTCCAAGGTAGGGGAGGGCATTGTTCCAGAATTCATAGCTATTGTCAACTATGCCATAATGGGACTCATCCAACTCGAATTGGGCGTGGCTGATGGTACCAATAAAGATGATTTGCACGATGAACGAATGGCAGAGGCCTACGACAAACAGGTTGAAGCTGCGTTACAACTAATGTTGCGTAAAAATCACGATTATGACGAAGCGTGGAGGTTGATGCGAGTGTCTTCTTACGTAGATTTCATTCTTACAAAGGTGTTTCGCACCAAACAGATTGAAGAACACGAAGGCAATACGCTCGTGAGTGAAGGCATTGATGCCAATTATTTGGATATGCTCAACTATGCCATCTTCGCTATCATCAAACTTGAGGTAGAAAGTCTGAACAAAATGCCGAGAAGTAAAGTCACTTATGCCATACTTCGCACAATAACCCTACTATCTCAGTGGTTGTTGGCAGGTACGTTCCTGTTTTCTGGCTTCGTTAAAGCCTTAGATCCAATGGGAATGGAGCATAAGTTGGCCGCTTACTTTACGCATTGGGGAATAAACCTTCCCGCTGGTTCTTTGTACCTTGACGTTGCAGTCCTTTTGCTTACCCTTGCAGAGTTTACCCTTGGGGTATATCTCTTGTTGGGAATGCGAAAACGCGTAGCTGCCATTGGAAGTTTTGCATTTATGTTGGTGATGACATTACTCACCATATATATATATGCGTTTAATCCCGTTGCAGACTGTGGCTGTTTTGGTACGGCAATTACGCTAACCAATGGTGAAACGCTAGCGAAGAACATTGTCCTCCTCGCTTGCGCACTTGTTGTCCTCACTCAGCGACGCCATTTCTTAAGAATCATTACCGTTCATACTCAGTGGTTGCTGTCGTTATATGCAATGGTATATTTGCTAGGTGTCACGCTCTTTTCGCTCCACTATTTGCCTTTGATGGAATTTACTCCCTATGAAACGGGCATTTCCATACCCGAAGCAATGAAAGGGAAGCAAAATATGAGTTTCATCTACGAAAAGAACGGACACAAGCAAAGTTTTGATATTGACCACTTGCCCGAGGACAGCACTTGGACGTACGTTGAAACCCAAACAGAAGTCCTTCAAGCACCAAGCATCAAGGATTTCTCTTTGACTGACAAAGATGGAGAAGAAATAGCTGACGAGTTGCTAGCCGACAGTAGTTTGGTGTACATCGTTACAATGCCCAATCCCTCCACAGCGGATGCAGGTTGTAGCGACCGAATCAATGATATCTACGATTTCGCCAACGACCACCACCAACGCTTAGTTTGCGCCACGGCAGGAAAACAATCAGAGATAACACAATGGATAGACCTCACAGGGGCTGCTTATCCATTTGTAGAAAGCTCCACCGAAGCACTCAACGCAATGGTTCGCTCCAACCCTGGAGTCCTGCTGCTCAAACAAGGACGAATCATTGCTAAATGGAGTAGCAACGACCTTCCTAATGAGGAAGAACTAAAAGCTATAACGGCTAATCCTGAACTGCAAATCCAACGTTTTGCCACGAGTCACGCATTGTTGAAGTTGTTCCTGTGGTTTATCCTTCCGTTTGGACTCCTTCTGCTTGCTGATCGCCTTTGGATTGGTCGCCGATATTATCGCATCTACAAACATTACAAATCCCATAATAAAAACAAAATGAGAAAGCACATCGTAGCCGGCAACTGGAAGATGAACAAGAATCTTCAAGAAGGTCTTGCTCTTGCCGCTGAAGTCAACGAACTTCTCAAGAATGAGAAGCCAAACTGTGAAGTAATCCTCGGTACTCCTTTCATCCACTTGGCAAAGGTGAGCGAGTTGGTAGACCATAGCCTCGTGAAGGTGTCTGCTGAAAACTGCGCTAACCACGCTGCTGGTGCTTACACTGGCGAAGTTTCTGCAGAAATGGTAAAATCAACTGGTGCAGAGTACGTGATTCTTGGTCACAGCGAACGTCGCGAATACTACAACGAAACTCCAGAAGTCCTCAAGGAAAAGGTTGACCTCGCTCTTGCTAACGGTCTTCAAGTGGTATTCTGCATCGGCGAAAGCCTCGCACAACGCGAAGCTGGTGAACAAGAAGCTGTTTGCAAGGCTGAACTCGAAGGTAGCGTGTTCCATCTTTCTGCCGAAGAATGGAAGAACGTAGTCATTGCTTACGAACCCATCTGGGCTATCGGTACTGGTAAGACTGCAACTTCTGATCAAGCACAAGAAATTCACGCTTTCATCCGCAAGTGCGTAGCTGAAAAGTATGGTCAAGAAGTAGCTGACAACACTTCTATCCTCTATGGTGGTTCTTGCAATGGTAAGAATGCTCCTGAACTTTTTGCTAAGGAAGACATCGATGGCGGTTTAATTGGTGGCGCATCACTCAAGGCTGCTGACTTCAAACTCATCATCGACGCTTGGAAGTAATAGACAACACGTCCTTTTAACCCAAATCGGTCATTAGATTCTGAACAGATTTCATTAGATTGTTGAGCAGATTGTTTGTCGTTAGTTCGAAGGCGTAGTGGGCTACGGCGAGAACGAACGAAAGACAAGATGCCAACAAGAAAATGAAAGATGACAGGAAGTTATCTATTCAATTATGAGTAGTACTATAACGGTCTAATGACCGATTGGGGGGTATGTTAAGAGGAAGGTGAGATTCCTTGTGAATCTCACCATCCTTATTTTATCCTTCATATAAGTTTTTACCTATCTCTGTTTCCATCTTATGGGAAACAATTAGAGAATTCATCAGCTGTAGATGCCTTTGGCGTTCGTATACAGTAGTTCATTTTCTTCATAGATGAAACTTTTATTCTTGACTTCGTTATTGAGCATTCTGCCAACTGCAAGCCAATCGTTGAGTGCCCATTGTGCCACGCCACAAATTAAAGCCGACAGCGTCACCACTTCTAAGCGACACGCTAATGTAGAATCGACACGAGAAGGTAGTCGTTCGCGCTATCGTGCGCAAGGCTATCGCATTCAGGTCTTCACGGGTGGAAACGATCGTGCCGCAAAACTCGCAGCGCAAGATATGAAGATTAAAGTGCAGCGTTACTTTCCTGAACTATCTGTTTACATCCATTTCCAATCCCCCCGATGGGTCTGCCGAGTTGGTGATTTCTTATCTAGAGAAGAAGCTCAACACTATGTAAAGCTCATCAAAAAGAAAAGACTCTCTCCCGAAGCAGCGATTGTGAAAAGCCCTATTCTTCGCGCTTATTAGGCGGAATAGAGCCTTTCGCATATATCATTCTTCTTTTATTGTAGAATTACATAGACCTTAGAATATGACGGAACAAGAACGCATTGACCAATTAAAGTTTCATTATAAAGAAACACTCCAACTCTTTGGAGAAGACCCAGAAAGAGAAGGACTTCTCAAAACTCCCGAACGTGTTGCTAAAGCGATGCTCACGCTCACTAGAGGATACGCAATGGATCCTGTGGCTGTGCTGAATAGTGCCAAGTTCAAAGAAGAATACAATCAAATGGTAATCGTCAAAGACATAGAATTCTTCAGTCTTTGCGAACATCATATGTTGCCATTCTTCGGAAAAGCGCACGTTGCTTACATTCCCAACGGATGTATTTGCGGACTTTCAAAGATTCCGCGTGTAGTAGACATCTTCTCTCATCGCCTTCAAGTGCAAGAGCGATTAACGCTGCAAGTGATGGAAGCCATCAAGGAAGCACTCGATCCAAAGGGTGTAATGGTGGTAATTGAAGCCGAACATATGTGTATGCAAATGCGCGGCGTAGAAAAACAACATTCTTGCACCACAACAAGTTCCTTCTGTGGAGCATTTGAGCAAGCCAAGACACGCGAAGAGTTTTTGCAACTCATCAAACGAGCTTAGCTCATACGATTATAAATTTGTGGAACAGCTGTTCCAAAATGTGGGAGGTAGTATCAATGCCTCCCACATTTTTTGTACAGAGTGTTGCGGTATAATGAATGATTGGAGTTAATGTTGTGCGTGATCGTTGGGAAAAACAGACAATAACGTGGAATCTGTAGTCTAAATCATCCAAATGACCCAGAAAATACTCAAATCTAGTGATTGTGCATTCCTTCTGTCTTGTGTAACTTTGCACGATTAATCCCCAATCGGTCGTTAGCTCCTGAACAGATTTCATTAGATTGTTGAGCAGATTGTTTGTCGTTAGTTCGAAGGCGTAGCGGGCTACGGCGAGAACGAACGAAAGACAAGATGCCAACAAGAAATGAAAGATGACAGGAAGTTATCTATTCAATTACGAGTTGAACAATAACGGTCTAACGACCGATTGGGGATTATTTGCCATTCACGGACTTGATGGTTGTAGCCTCAATCATCTTATTATAGAAATGATATAACAAGAACTTTATGAAGAAAACTTTTAAGCGAATTCATTTGTGGCTTTCCGTTCCTTTCGGAATCATCCTCAGTTTGATTTGTTTTACTGGAGCCTTACTCGTGTTTGAGCGCGAAGTGACCGAGCTCGTGCACTACGATCTTTACCATCTAAAAGAGGTCAAGGCAAATGCCCTTCCCATTTCGTCTTTGATAGATAAAGTCGTTCCCGAGTTGAAAGACAGTGTTTCCGTCACCGGAATCACAATATCCAATGATGCCAACAGACCATACCGCGTAAACCTTTCTGCACCTCGAAAGGCGGGTATGATGGTCAACCAATACACTGGAGAAGTGCTGGGGATGGATCAGCGGTTGCCGTTCTTTAAGACCGTGCTCAAACTTCATCGTTGGCTTCTTTGTGAACGTCCAGACAACGATGAGGATATTTGGTGGGGAAAGCTCATTGTCGGCACCAGCACTTTGATGTTTGTGTTAGTGTTGCTCAGTGGCATTATTGCTTGGTGGCCAAAAACAACGCGAGGACTGAGCAAACAGATGAAAATCCACACGAGAAGAGGTTTGAAACGTCTGTTCTTGGATTTGCACACTATTGGTGGTGTTTATGTTTGTCTGTTGCTCCTTGTTATGGCTTTGACAGGACTAACTTGGTCTTTTGACTGGTATCGCAATGGTTTCTACAGCCTCTTTGGGGTTAAGCCTGAAAAAAAGGAGGCGAATGCACCGAAAGGTGACAAACCTCAGCCAATAGCTGCGAAGGGTGCTTCCGCATCAATGGCACCCGAAGAAAGTGAAGAAGAATTTGTGGTTGTGCCCCCAAATTACATCGTATGGCAACGCATTTTTGAAGAAGTGCGCAATCGTCAAAAGGACGCTGCAACAATTACCATTGATGATGAAGAAGCAGAAGCTACTCTCGGAACATTAGGCAATAGCCGTGCTGCTAATGTTTATGCCTATGACGAAACAACCGGAAAGGTGACAGATGTAGAGCATTACGCTGATGCCAAACCCAAGCAAAAGGTTCGTGGATGGGTTTATTCTGTGCACACCGGCAGTTGGGGCGGTCTATTGACTCGAATTCTACAATTTCTCGCAGCTCTTTTCGGGGCTACGCTTCCCCTCACTGGTTATTACTTGTGGATTAAAAGAAGTCTGAAGAACAGAACGAAGAAATAGTTTTTGCTTTCAAAATAACAAAAGGCTTTACCAATACGTATTGTAACGTAGGTAAAGCCTTTTATTGTGCCGTTACTTTGGCTTTATAAATTCACCAATCGATGGACACAAGTGCGCCAATCCACATTTGTGACAAAGCGGTTTTCTTGCAAGGCAAGTATAGCGACCGTGGAGAAGCAACCAATAGTGAGCAGCAGCCACTTTGGATTCGGGAATGTGCTTCATCAATTCCATCTCCACACTGTAGGGAGTTGTACAGTGTTTCGGTACTAACTTCAGACGATGAGAAACGCGGAAAACGTGCGTGTCTACAGCAAGAGCAGCCTTGTGAAAAGCCACAGCTTGCACCACGTTGGCTGTTTTTCGTCCTACCCCCGGAAGCGAAGTGAGTTCCTCTAGAGTGGAAGGCACCTCTCCATTGAAATCGGCTACGAGTTTTTGTGCCAATCCCACCAAGTGCTTAGCTTTATTATTGGGATAACTCACCGATTTGATGTAATCAAATATCACTTCCGATGTGGTTTGCGCCATAGCCTCGGGAGTGGGAAAGTCTTGAAATAAACGCGGAGTAACTTGGTTGATGCGTTTATCGGTGCATTGGGCAGAGAGCACAACAGCCACAACGAGTTCAAAGTTGTTGCGGAAATCCAACTCTGTCTCCGTTGCGTCCATTGTTCGTTCAAAAAAATCAAGCACCTGCGCAAAGAGTTCCTTCTTTCGCATAGTTGTTATGTCTAGTTGTGTCTCGTGGGTTGAGAGAGCAGTTAAGCAAGTTGTTGCATTCGAGCAATATATTTGCCAATGATGTCAAATTCCAAATTGACTTTTGTTCCCACTTCAATGTTGTGGAAGTTCGTATTGTCGTAGGTGTAAGGAATGATGCACACTTGGAAAGTGTTGTTGGTGGGGTTGCAAACAGTGAGACTTACTCCATTTACCGTGACACTGCCTTTGTCTACGCAAAAATAGCCACGTTGAGCCATCTCTTTGCTCGTTTCATATTCAAAGGTGAAACGATAGCTACCATCTTCGTTCTCTTTCTTCACACAAGTAGCCACTTGATCCACGTGTCCTTGCACGATATGACCATCAAGTCTGCCATTCATCATCATTGAACGTTCCACATTCACCTCAGTGCCAACAGTCCAGTCACCAAGATTGCTACGCTCGAGGGTTTCGTTCATTGCTGTTACCACATATTGTGTTTCTGTCAAGTGAACCACCGTAAGACAAACGCCATTGTGTGCAACACTTTGGTCGATTTTCAGTTCTTGAACAAAATTGCATTCGAGCGTGAAGTGGATATTTTCTTGCTCCTTCTGTATGTTTACGACTTTTGCCGTGGACTCTACAATTCCTGAAAACATAGTTGTATTGATTATCAGAGTTGGATTCTATTGATTATCTGAGTTCGATTCAATTTTTCTCAGTTTGATTCGTTAGTACAAAGATACAACTAAATCTCGAGATATAACAGACTTATAGGAGAATCATAGTAATCTGCAATCGTATTTGTTTTCCTTGTAGCGTCTACCTGAGCGTGCAAATAAGCAGTTTGTTTCATCTTAATTTTACGGACAAAACTAGTGTGATTTCGAATCGTTAAGGGAAAACGCTTCGAAGACTGTTAAAATGGCGGGCTAAATTTGGTCAGAATTTCGAGCAAACTAGGAGGAAACAAATGTTTTTTAGGTGGATTCAAAATCAATCCTCCGACAAAAAATGGAGAGATTCGAGAGTTTTTCTCGATATCTTCCCATAGAAACAAAATTTCGTGGGAAGTTTTCAGAATTATATCGGACGAAAAAGAAATTTCGTCCGACTTAATTTGAAAAATGTCCCTTGAAATAGAACGAGCGACGTGTTGTTTTACCCAAAACGACCCGTCGTTTCTGCTCAAACAAGCCGTCGATTTCTATAAACAAGCTCAGATTACAATAAAACGCGCGAAATAACTGAAAAGTGCTCCCAAAATCTCTATTTTCAAACTCTCTGAGAATCGCATAATTCCCAGCAACTTTTTCTGAATTCGAATTTGGGCGTTAAATGGAGGGATAGGATTTGTGAAAATATCCATATTGCAATGGATAAAAGTACGGAGAATGTGCGGTTACTTTTAGTCCCAATCTGTCATTAGTTCTTAAACGGATTTCATTGGATTGTTGAGCTGTTTGTTTTTCGTTTTGATTTGGTGTGGCGTGCTACGTCGAGAACAACGAGCAACAAGATGTCTACAAGAATATGAACGATGACCCGAAATAAACTTCCCCATTACGAGCAGCTTATAACGATTAAATGACTGATTGGGGGCGAAGGCTACCACAAAGTGTGCGCATATCATTGGATTGAAGCGTTGTCAAATCATAGAGCAAAGGTGGGGGCATTGCTGCCACCTTGCGACTGACAGAGGTGGCTACCAAGGAGGACTGACGGCTTAGCGTAGCAAAAGCGGTCTGTGCTTCTCCCTCGGTTGCGAAATCCTCTGTACAAGTGCTTTGAAGAAGGACACCATCTTTCTGTACAAAGGCTTGTAATCGCCAAAAGGGAACGGACGAGAATCCTTGATGCTCCAAATACCGACGGCAGATCATGGCTAGTGTGGGGGTTTGCACACGACCTAGTGAATAGGCTCCGCGTCGAGCGATGGACAAGGCTCGACTGGCATTGATGCCGACTAACCAATCAGCTTCACTGCGTGCTTTGCCTGCTAGATAAAGGGCGTCATACGCGCTTCCGGCTTTGAGATGGGCGAGTCCCTCTCGGATGGCTTTATCGGTGAGGGACGAAATCCAAAGTCGATGGAAGGGCTTTTGGCAACCTAGATAGCCATAGATATAGCGGAAGATGAGTTCTCCTTCTCGTCCGGCATCGGTGGCTACGATGATTTGGTCGCTTTTTTCAAAACAGGAACGGATGATTTTGAGTTGCTTGAGAGCGGTTGGGTCGTCTTCAAAGTCTTTGCCTTTGCGGATTTGGCGCACCATGAGCTGGAAAGGCTGTGGAACGATGGGGAGTTCCTCTGCTTTGTAAGCGCCATAGCCATATTGTTCGGGCATTGACAAGGTGATGAGATGACCAAATGCCCAGGTGACAAGGTAGCCTGCTCCTTCAAGGAAGCCGTCTTCTCGACGATTTGCTCCAACTATACGCGCAATGTCACGCGCCACGGAGGGCTTTTCGGCAATGATATAAGTTATCATAGTGGATGCTATTGATTAGGTTATAGGTTACATCTTGCGACCGCGCTTTGCTTTTTGTTCTTGCTTGGCTTGCTGCACTTCTGTGGGTTGGGTTTGTTGGGATTTGAGCGGTTCTTTGAGGTCTTTCGTGGCTTCGTTGGTTTTGCCGTGGTTGTTCACAGCAACCTGAGTTTTATTTTCCTCGGCTATGGCTTCAACCTTACCCTTGTTTTGTTTCTTATCAGGATTCGCCTTCGGCAGACTTTTTCTCGCCACGGCAGAGTCTAAACAGCGCTGCGCTTGTTTACTCTGCTCGTTTGGCTTATCGAAAAAGTTCCATTTGTAAAAGCGTGGGCGGTTTTCCTCCTTGTCCATACGGACATAGGCATTGAAGCTCTTGCCCTCCTTGTCTACCATATTCTTGAGATAAAGCGTGCTACCTGCATTCAAGGATTCGCACTGTTTGTCGGAGAGCGTGAGTCCACAGAGTTTACGAGGAATTCCGCCTTGCTTTTGTCCTTTTTCTTGGTGTTGTGCCTTACGCTCCTGCAAACTCTTCTTATCACCAAAGATAAATTCGATGCCTTTCTTCTCGGCATTGACTTGGAGCGTGGCATCAAAAGACTTGCCACTCTTCGAGATCATACCCTCTACTTTCACAGCCTTACCTTCTATGAGGTCTTTGTATTGCTGGTCAGAGAGGGTGACACCTTTTATTTCCTTGGGGATAGACACTCTGTCGGCACGCAAAGCGATAACTTCATTCGTCTGTGGGTCAATGGAAACATAGGCAGAGAAAGACTCGCCGTTTTTGGGCGTTACTTCGATGGTTTTACCCAAATTTCCCGTTGCCAAAAGGGTTTCCTTTTCCTCATTCGAAAACTTGTGTCCCATATAGGGAAAGTCGAGTTGCGGTTCTTTTCTTAGGGAATGGACGGCTAGGGAGATTTTCCCTTCTTCGTCTGTTCGGAATGCAAGGCGTGCTTCGGTGTGGATGGTGGTTTCTCCTACGGGAATGGCAATCGGCAAAAGATTGGTTTTCTGCCAATTGAGCATTTTGTCGAGTTCTCCATTCTGCTCGAGTTTGTCTTTGGAAAGTCCCAAGGTTTCAAGCATCTTCCAGTCCACGCGTTCGGGATTGATGGCTGTGGCATTCTTCTGCTGAGGAAGGTAATCTTCGAAATCGAGCTGAATGTCTTTTATCTTCTGCTGATTGTCGGGATTTTGCTTGTTTTGCAACATTGTTTTGAGATTTGCCACGCCTTGTTCCACATTGTCAGCAAGCACCTTGTACAAGCCAAAATGTTTGGGGTCGTTGAACTGTTTGAGAAAGTTCTCCATAAAGTTCTTCAAGAGTCCATCTCTACTATTGAATTTGAAGAAGTCGCTTTGATTTGCTTCTTCGGCAGGGGCTGTCTTGAGTTTCCCCTTATCATCGATGTTTGAAACTACGGAAAGTTTACCTACTTCCGCCTCGTTTTTGACCTCCGTGCGGTCTTCTAAGACTAGCACATAGTCGTCGTTGTTATTTGCGTTCATAATACTATGAATTAGATGATTATCACTTGCTAAAACGCAAATATATAGGCTTATATAAGACGTTCTAATGTATAGGGTGTAGGCAGGATAATAAGGGAAGAAAGGGGAAATAAACAATCGTGCGTTTTATTAATCAGAGAGAGAGAAGATGCCCTAAAGGTGTTTCTAAGACGATAGCAAGGTAATCTTATATTTTTTGCTCAATATTTCCTTACAATTCCTTGGTCTAGCGATGAAAAAGGTTTAACTTTGCAGTAAGAGAAAAGGCATTGTATAGAAGTCTAACTCTTGGACTGAAAGGCTGTTTATTCCTCACCTGTGGTTTACTGAAAAAAGTTGACAGTAGGACTGGTACAAATCACAGTTATATGTCACACCCACTCAGCCATTCGGAGTTCCTTCGTATCATCGAAAAGTACCTAGGCTCCGACCTCACCACGTACGCCACAACTCGGGAGAAGGTCTGGAAGGGAAACAAATTGCGAGAGACCTTGAGCAAAGGCTATATGAAGGAGATCTAAAGGTTGCAGGTGGAGATACAAAGAAGGTTGCAAATAGGCAGAATCCCGTTGGAGTCAAGAATCCAAATCGCGATAGCAATATATCAGAAATAACGGAGGAACTCATATTAAGGCACCTGGAAGAAATGGAATATTATATGACATTTCAGATGTTGATACTCAAAGACTGGATGTTGATTTAGAGTCACATAAAGTTAGTCCTCATTAAAACGAAAAATCAATGGACGGAAACAAAGTACTGGAGAAGTTGAGCTGGATAACTCAATCTAAATTAGCTCCACAGCCTGTAACTCAGGAATATAAAGAACGGATATATCGTTTCTTTGAAAATTATGTTCACTTTTTACAAGATAACGGGTTTACCACAAGGGAGATCCTAAGAAAGGGAGAAAAAGCTACCGACGAATCCCAGATAACAATTGGAGATTTAACAGAACAAGGCTTCAAGTTTTATGCTTTTGGCATTCTTAAATGGATTGCTAAATATGACCGAGCTAAAGACAAGGATAAAGCTATTGGAGATTTCTCTTTCATAGAGAAAAAGCTTAAGGAGTTTCGAGAAAGACATGGTGACTAAAAACATACTACTCTCCCGAAACAGGAGCATACATTAGTCAAGATCCCATTCGTCTTGAAGCGGGGCTGACAAACCTGTATGCATACGTCCACGACGTGAATGCCTGGGTGGACCCACTAGGTTTGAGCATTCTGTCATTTACTAAGCGTGGTGGACTTACCTTTGAGCAATATAAGAAAATCAGAGGAGGCACTAGAACGCTTGGGGTTATTGAAACAGTAGATTATTCAGGTAGGCGAGTAATGTAAAAAATTAGTGTTGAATTTCACCATATGTTTATATCCCAGAGATGGCAGAGAAGATTCAATCTCCCAAACTGGCTTGTTAATAACAGAATCAATGTTTGGAAATTGAACACAATTCAACATGCAATTTTGGATAAGTATAGATTTCAGTTTCTTCGAAAGGAACTTAAGGCTCAAGTCGGGTGGTTCAAGAAATATAATATGTTCTCCAATTTTGAGGCAGGCGAAAGTGATTCCATAAATAAAGTACATTAGTAATCAAACTGATAGCATGTTTAGTTTTCTCAAGAAGAAACCAAAGTTGGATATTTCCAATGTTATTAAAGAGTTGGCAAAAACTCTACCAAGCAAGTATGATTCTATCATAAAACAAATAGAGAAAGGCATCGTTATAGGTTTCTTCATAGAGGAAGATGCATATGTTAAATTTAAGCTAGATTCTTCCGTTATTAGTCGCTTTGAAGACCCTATGGGTCGCTACTATTCAATTTCTGGATTTCAGCTTGAATGGAATGATGGTAGCAGGACTTGTTTTGCTATTCGTATTGGGTATGGGTTAGTTCTCGGCATAGAACTATCAGATCGTAGTGTCATCTTTAAGCATCAAAATCAACCAAGAGTAATTCTCATGTCTCTGAGGATTACCTATTTGATTCGTTGGAAAACTCCTTTATCTCCCCATCAGAAGCAAAGATATTTAGTCCTAACGACTTATATGAAATCGAAATCCAAGGGGTCCATCTCCTTCATCTGAGAGATCTTGATGATGGAGACTTTGTCGCTATAGATACAAAACAATCTATCTACAAAGTGACACATTCTCCTGTCGAGCTAGTCCCCCTTGATATACTATTAGAGGATGTCCCTCATCTATAGGGTCTGATTTGTCACGTAAACAAGGATTGCAAGATGTCGCAAAAGCATTGGACGTTCACTAATATTATCCGTTATATTGAGGATTATAAAAAAAAATCCTCAACTCATAGAAAGGATGAAGTGGGAATTTATTTCCGAAGGAGAGTGTATAGTTGAGTTCGTGAAGCTATATAAGCATCTCGTCCTAGAACGAACGATTGATCCCAAGATCCATCAAACTACAGCTATTTACTTGAGGTATTCTCAGCAATTGCTGCTAAAAAAGAAGAGAGCAATAAGACGTCTTGGCATAGGGAAAAAGAATGTGGCTGCAATCTTAAGACTATGTGGTATATATTACAGAGAGTATGGGGACGATGAGCATCGAGTCTTTTTCCTGGATACGGATGTGAATATATACTTCTGCAAACACTATCAATTACCTATTTATATTCTGCAAAGAATAGAATTCTCCAATAAAGAATATAGATCTTTTATCCTCAAGGTTCTTCCAGTGAAAAAAGGTGAATGGTAACTACCCCCGAGAATACCTCGTATCTTCTCTAATAGAGTAAATCATAGCAGAGTTGCATTTATGAGCGACAGCATAGGTCATATAATAAAGGACTCTTTAGGCGAACAACTGACACATAGCCCGAGTAAGAGCTTTGTCAATCGCTGTGAAACAAGACTAAGGTTATTGCTCCTATTTCTTGTGTGCTCCTTGTCCAACTTTGTATCTTTGAAAGCTCATCCTCTCTTCGTGTCATCAGGAATGAATATAGATGGTGCTAGTAATATGAAGTACTTGCCTATTGCAGAAGGAATAGATTCTAATCCTAATAAAGCTATTCATTTAGGATGGAATGATGTGCATATCAAATGATGAAACAGCGAATGAATGAGCTTTATGATATTTCCAAAATTGAAGGGTGGGATCAACGAAGGATTCAAAAAGAAGTCGTAGATTTACAAACCGAAGTTAGACAAAGATTGGATTCTGGAAAATATAAAATACACTGATAGAAATGTATAGACTTCAGCAACAAAGTGACATAGATTTTGCACCATGTCACATCAGGAATCGCCAAAGGCAAGAAGAGTTATATGAATTTTTGGTAGATGATAAGGAAGGACTTCTTCAGTATGCTCCAGTTCTGATCGCTGATAATAGATTGACACTGGAGTCCATCCAAAAGTTGGACTATCTTGAAAGTTTCTTGCCTGCTCCAATTTTCTCAGAACGAGCAAAAACGAGAATCGAAAAAATTGTAGGTGAAGATGTTGTCTTCTATCCTTGTAAAATAAATCTCAGAGGAGAGTTATTGCAATTTTACCTGGCTAAGATTTTTCGAAAGCTTCCAATATTAGATGTGGAGAATAGTCCATTTTATACCTTATCCGATGGAAAAAAAATTCCCACATACCCTTATAAATTTACCTCGCAAGATTTAGAGTACACACTCGCAAGAGATTGCTACTACCCTTCATTATTTGTTGTATCTTCTAGGTTACAAAAAGAAATGTATGGTTTGTCTTTAGATCTAGTTCCATTAATCTGAGTTAGTTGATAAAAAGGGGAAAATTAAAGAGTTTCATTAAAATGGATCACTTAAAAGAAGAAATACTCTTGGCTATGGATAGTAGTACTATAAGCTATATGGAAAAATGTAGAATACTATTATCCGCCTTGAGCGATATAGAGGATTGGAGATGGTTACAGGAGTTGTATCTGAAGTATGCTCTAGATCAGAATGATAGTATAGCTGGACTTTCTATTACATGTATTGGTCATATTGCTAGAATACATCAGAATATTGATTTGCCGCGTGTACATAAGGTCTTTCAATACATATCAGAAACACGCCCTAATTTAAAGGGAAGAATTAAGGATTCATTGGATGATATTTCTGCTTTTATAACAAGTTAGCGGGTATAATCTATCATGAGCAAGTGCATAGGCAGTATTACGCATGACGTCTTTGGTTCTGTTGGGACCTTGCTATCGCATAGTCCTGGTAAGAGCTTTGGCGAGCTGTTTGAGGAGAAGAAGTCTAAGCTAGACGCTCTTCAGGCGACGCTTGCCGAGGCCGTTATGCCTAAGTTTCCGCCTATGCCTGCCGTGAAGTACAGTGATATAGGCTTCGGTATAGACCTTCACAAGGGTGTTATGCCCGCTGTCCCCTTGGTTCCTGTGCCTAATGTGAGCATGGCAAAGCAATTGGAGGATATTCTTGCAAATCTTGGAGATTTCAAGGTAATACACGTAACGATACAACGAAGAGCAAAAGGACGGCTGTATGCAGCCTCCCATACAGAACATAAATGGCATTAGCATATGAAAAAGCGAACGAGAGCAGAGTACACAAAACGCATTGACAAAGTCTTCTCATACGTGAAGGGCTACACTCACGAGGCGGAGTATTTGGAGCGTTTAGCAAATCCATCTTTGGAGAAATGGAATTTTATCCAGTTAAATACTGTTGCCCACACGGAGTTTGACGTGTGTCAACTGCAATTTTGGCACAATCCTAGTCCTGAACTTTTCCAAAGAATGGTAGATGCTCTCCATATCCAGTACATTGCATATTGGTCTATGTGGAAAAAGGATGAAGAGCTGAGAGCAGAAAAGAAACTCACGTTATCATCGGAACTTACTACTTTGCCGGTTTTTCTGCTTGCTATGGCGATGTTTGCAGATGACATGCTTAGAGAAAGGATCGTAGACGTTACCACAGAGGCTTTGAACTATAAAACGCGCAACCAGTTTAAGCTACACGTTACCACCCTTCCCCTTGCGAAGTTTCTTTATCAAGATATTCTCACAAGGAAAGGCATCATCTGGGGGAAGAAGGAAGACGTACCCATAGCACCCTACGACAAGGTGCTAGCAAATGCTGCTACCTGCTCTGCAGAAGAGGTGGAGGATTTGCTAGACGACCTGATGACATATCACCTCAAGACTTATCATATTGATTCTTTCATAGCCAACCCTTTCGATCCCACATGGAGCTTATTCCCTGTGGAGGCATTTGCTCTCTACAGATATTGGCTCATCAAACGGAAACTTGACATTGCTAATCTACAATTCTCAGACGCCATGCTAGCACATTATGCTCCATACCTGCAGCAGGCAGAGTATAAGGTTTCTCCACATATTCAAAAGATTATAGATGGTCTGGAGTAGGACTATAACTCGATGGAAACCATCACTGAAGACCTATGAGAAAAGATAAAAGATATGGAGATGTCTATGAAGTACTATTCCTGGAAATTATGATACGGTTTGGTAGTTTCTCGGTTTAGATGCCCTCTTTTTTTTGATAGACTAAATCTCGGATTTCATTATCTAACCTCAATTCGGTTTATGGTCACCTCTTGTTTACTCAGGTATGCGAGTTTTAGGGGTGTTTGGAGAGGGATTTGAAAGCGAAAGTGCCTTTTTGTTCAATTCTAACTCATATTCTTTGCAGAAATCGTCTGCAATACAATAAATTTCCGTAACTTTGCTGATAAGTTTCATAGAGGATTGTTTTGTTGCTATCTGTTTGGTATTCAGTGATAAATATACGAAAATCAATCCTCTTTTGGGGATTTTGCTGAAACTATTTTAAGGCAAAAAACAAGAGTTCCTTATCCCGAATTGGGGTTAATAATACACCTACCTAGATGACAGATAGAGAATTTGTGAAATCTATTAAGGATGAGATTTTTGATAAGAGTCTCCACCGCTATTTTGAGATACTGCGCACTATTGACAGGGATAGTATAACCCATATATATTGGAAAGCAACGGCTTCTTTATATGACAAACTAGACCATAAGGGGAGAGAGCAGTTAAGATTTTTTGCTAGACTAATAATGGAGGATACACTTTCGAGTGTACTATCATACATAGACGGAAGTTCTACTTTTGCCACACAGGAGGAGAGTGAGGATTTTAAGTTGACATCAGGGGAACAAGTCATAAGTGGGATGTTGTACGATTCTTTTCTTGCAACGCTCGAAGATGAAGAATAGGATTGTAGGGGGATATGTTCCTTCGGCGAAGATCGTGGGCGAGAGACGCTACTCCATCATTTCTGACTACCTTGGTACACCCGTAGAGGCGTATGACGAGGAAGGGAAGCCTGTGTGGGCGAGAGAACTGGACATCTATGGGCGGACACGCTCAGAGGTAGGTGAGGTCGGCTTCATCCCTTTCCTCTACCAAGGGCAGTACCTCGACACAGAGACGGGGCTCGCCTACAACCGATTCGCTACTACTCGCCCAAAACAGGAGCATACATTAGACTAAATAATCACTAAATTATGAATGGATACATTTTAACGACGATCCAAAATACGCATGGCTGGGTAGTTTATGAGAATGATATATCAACAGACTATCAATTTTTTTTCCAGGGAGATTTTATTGCCCCTCCCCCCACTCTTTTTTATCGCGTTTCAAAAAAAGCATATATGAAAAAGGTTGAAAAAGCCATACTCTTAGAGTCATCAGGACCAGAACTAGTAAGTAGACGCTTGAAAGAGGCCTTGGAAGCAACATCAAAAAGTATTCAATTTTTTGATGTTGAGCTATTTTGTGAAGGTGAAAAGATAGAAGGGTTCTATGCAGCGAATTTACTTTATAAGATTAATTGTGTTGATATAGAGCGCAGCGAATTTCGCCTAACAAATTTCAACCCGCAAGAGCCTGAATATATGTTTTACTACATGAGGCTAAAAGAAAATCTTTTTAAGGGGCTCGATATAGATATCGTTCGTTGTCGAGAAATGCATCGTTGTATTGTTGTGAATGAGAAAATTAAGAAAGCGTTATTTGACGCAGGCTTAAAGGGGTTGCAGTTTAGTGATAGTATAGACATAACTCCTCAAGAAAGGTCTATTTCGGAAAGAATATAAACCGTGGGGCTGTCTGGAAATTCTTGTGGGATGGCAATATCCCCTTACACGAATGGAATGGTCGTATTCGCTCAGTGATCGTCCCGAGACTATAGATGATAGTGATGGCAGACGAAGCTACGCCAGCCCAGAGCCACAGACAGAACTCACGACTTGGATATTCGATGAGGGGACATTTGTGCCCTCAGCAAAACTCGTGGGCGAGAGACGCTACTCCATCATTTCTGACTACCTTGGTACTCCCATAGAGGCGTATGACGAGGAAGGACGGCGTGTTTGGGCCCGAGAGCTAGACATCTATGGGCGTGTGCGTATAGAGCAAGGCGAAGTGGAGCTAGCACCCTTCTTATATCAAGGGCAGTACCTCGACACAGAGACGGGGCTCGCCTACAACCGCTTCCGCTACTACTCGCCCGAGATAGGAGCATACATCAGCCAAGACCCCATTCGCCTCGAAGCGGGGCTGACAAACGTTATACATGGATACCCAATAACAGAAGTCGAATAAAAAAAATCACTAAAGTACATTAGGCCATGGAGAAAGTAATCAACCTGTATAAGTTCTCTCTTATAAACTCATCTTCAGCACATCCATTCTTAGAGCCTTCCAAAGAATTTCAGATAGAGGATATTCTACAATTGAAAAATGGCAATATATTAATTGATGTGGGGTATTATAATTCTGTATTAACTATTTTCGTTGTATATGATTATAACTGGGAGTCTCCACTGATAAAACGAGAATACCAAAGTTGGGAAAATATGCTGAAGGATTTGACTACGATCTGTTTAGACTTCTCTATGTAAGGGGGCTATTGTTAAAGCCCAAGATGAAGCAGCAAAGCGAACTAAAGCAACTAACACTCATTAAATTGTATCGAATGATGTTTGATGAAAATTTAAGTTTCAGATCAACTAAAGTAAGCCGCCCCATTGAGGAGGTAAAAAAGATACTCAAGGATATTGATTATAGTAACATAGGAGATTTGATAGAGTACTATACGAGTAACAATGGAACTACTTTTTTTTATGATGCAGAAATGCACAGATCAGTATTCTACAGTCTCGGGGCTGGCAATGAAAGTATTGATCGAATCTCAGTCGCATTCTTTCTAAGTTTAGAAGAGATAGTTAAAATCAGAGATCTAAAAATTGAAGCAGAACCTACTCTTAGAGAATTCTTTGATGAACATATCCCCTTTGCAGATGATGGTTTTGGAAATGATTTTTGGATAGAACTTTCCTCTGGGGTCATTAAGAAAGTATATTACGATGATGACTCTCCCTTTCAGCTAATGGTAGCACCTTCATTTATATCTTTCTGCAAGTCTCTTAGGAGTTCTGGGTGATTTTGCCCTTTAAGGGATTCCCCCCCCCCCAAAAAAAGACAAATAAGCCATTATTGAGATCTTTTCCTTGAGAGCAGATTGGAGAAGACTGGGAAGAGCGTATTGCCCCCAGCAAACTTGGCAACCAGCTTTTGTTGGAGCATTATCCATCTGACCTAGAGATAGAGGGTGTTATCCCCACTGAGTCTTAACGTGTTTATCTATGAGTAAGTGTACGTTGTCAAACAAAAGTAGATCCAATAACTAGGACAGAAGTTGAGTTTAAGGGAGCTAATGGGGTTAAGATTGCCTAGGATTCTGCTCACCCTGATATGGATTTTACTAAGGGTCATGATAAACCGCATATTGGAGTTCAAACTCAAGGGAAGCGTTCTGATGGTGGAAGTAAGAGGTTTAATCTTACCTATGATGGTAACACCCACCCTCATAGATTCCCCAAGAAGGGTGAGGGTGTGATAAATGGACATTAACTATGTATGTAATTGCAAATGAGTGAACAATATCAAGAGCTATTGAAATGTATAGAGAGCCTTGATGCAAGAGAGAGAATTCAGGAGCTCGGAGGTGATGTCTTGGATAGAATCAAGAATCGATTTGTACTAGACAATCCCAGAGTTTGGTGGCTATCTTTCGTTTTCCCCCGAAGGAGCATCATTATTATGATGATTATCAATACAAACGGATATCTTGCTTCTTGAACAATGAAGACTTCTGCTATTTTATTGCTGAATTGGATGTCACACACATATTCAAGGCAAGGGTCGCAGATGTGGTATTCATAATTGGAGAATGCTCGTTTTTTGAGTACTATGTTGTTTCTATGGATTTGAAGAAGTTGATTTGTGAAACAGAGCATGGAGATTTCTTAGAAATAACGATTTGAGCTGGACTTCAAGCAGGGTTATGAGAGTCGAATGTGATACATTCTCGTTTAGATTGTCTTCCTAATATTTCTCAGATTTTCTGCGTTTTTCTTTATGGCTCCGAGGGAATTATGTAAATTTGCGGAGTGAGATTACGTAAATCTTCACATTTAGAACTTAGCAGTTAAATAATAAAACTCGATAGGCTATGTATAAATATGGCGTAGGCGGTAATATAAGTCCCCAAAAAGTATTATTAAACACAGGGATCTCATCAGTGGCTACATTCGGTGGTCCCATTGGTTTAACGATTGGGCTTATTTATTGGGGCTTAGACTCGCTAGGGGCATTCGATAGAGGATATGGCTCTGGGATAGAAACTAATCGTGAAATCGCTCCTATAGATAATCTTAGAGTTGTAAGAGCATCTCTCATCATCCCTGAAAGATAAGTCAGTGATACCTAATAGGCTCCCTATGTTGGATGATATTATCTATTGGACAGAATACTATCTAGCCCAAAGACAAGACCATTCTTTTCGAGGAGGGTGGCTCTCAGATACTCTATTTGTTATTACCCTCTGCTTGTTGTTTAACCTCCTGACCCTCTTTTATTGCGTTGAATTTTATCTAGGCTGGGATATTATACAGCATATCCCTATAACTTCTAGGCGAGAATTTAGCTCATGGCTGTATGCGTCTCTTTTCTTTATACCCGTCTTGTCTCTCTTATATTATAAGTACTTCCGAAAATGTCGTTGGAGATCGTTTATTAAGAGCTATAGCCATAAATCATCTCGAGAGAAGATTGTTGGGAAAATCATATTTTGGAGTTATATGACAGGAACCTGGGGGGGCTTCATTCTCTGCTTGTACTTCTTCAATCATTAGAAAGATCTTGAAGGAGGCATCGAGAATACAAGCGATTATCGGGAGCTAAAAATATACTATGTCCACAGAAATCCGTACTTTTGCACCTAGTTAATAGCTTCTTTCTTCTCTTCACAAGGTAATCTCGACTCGCTGGCTACCTTACTTCTCTGGAGAGTCCATTGAAGATGATATTTTACCATAACAACGACTTGTTATGCAATCATGTAAGGTAAGCCTAGAGATACAAGGGGAGACGATGGAGTTAATTGAATACAGTGCCGAGTTTTCTCGCCCGACAGACAAGAAGGACGCCCTTGTGGCTACGTTCTTGGTGGACGCTTTTCATTCTCCCTTTTTACGGTACAAGTAGTACAAGACAAGCTGAACTAATGCTCAACTTGAGCAGCAAGCCCTTCTCTGGTCGAATTCTCATCTATAAAGAAGAGGGGCGACTCAGAGAAATGCTGTTTACAGAGGGCTATATTGTCCGTTACGAAGCACATTACACACAGAAGCGAGAAGGACTTCTCTTCATGAATTGTACGGTTTCAGCACGTGTCATAGAGATAGGTAATGCCTATTACAATAGTTTGTGGTAGAATATCGCTATTCCTTGATTAGATGTGAGAGGGTGGGATCGGCTTTGATGCGCTCTATTTCTAATTCTATCAATGAAAGAACCTCTTGTTTCACCCGCTTATAGTTGGCTTCGATAGTCTCACGGAGATTATCGGAGCCATCTTCGTTTGTGGAGTCAGTGATGATGGGAATGGGCTGATAGGCTTTTATATCGGCAGAGACTTTGGCGGAACATCGGCGGTGGTTTTATGGCTTTGCCACAGAAAAAAGACTTTTTTTCGGCAAAGAAGTTTCGGGGTATAGGTCAAATTGCAGGCTGATTATCAACATTTTTGCAGTGAAACAACAAAAAAAACAGATTTTCCTTGGTGTTCATAATAAAAATGATTATACTTGCCAACACCTTAATGGCTTGAATAATCGAATATATAGAAAATATTAGATCATACAAATTATGGGACTATATCAATACTTGCAAAATCGAATTAAGGAACTTGGGGATGCAGACTTTTTAGTAGCTTTTGATGATGCAAGTGATAATGAAGTAATCAAAATAGGTTTTAGATTATATGATAGATATGGAGGAACTCCTTCTTTCTTAACGGCTCAAGCTATCTTAGATGAAATCTATAAATCTTATCAGAATAACAAACTTGTAAATATCAAGAAATGTCCAAATCATTGACACCATTTTTGATTGTATTTGTTTTTTGGTTTTTTGGATGTGCAAGAAATAATATGCCGTCAGATCATCAAATGTTAGAGAATTTCAATCTCAATGAGTCTGAATTTGAGAGATTGAGAAACATTTCTGTTAAGTACGATAGATTTTATTACTCCCCCTATGATGAAACAGATAGTACAGCCTATATCATCTCATATAAAGACAAAAAGGAATTGGATTCTTTAATCAAGAAACTAGATATTATGAGTATACAGTATGATGGGATATCGGAAGTTTACTTGCTCTTTCATACATGGGGAATTTCTGTCAGCGGAGGGTACAAGGAATATATCTATGCTCCCAATCTTGAAGATAAGATAGAGAATTACAATAAAGAGGTTGCCTTAGATCCCACTACTGAAATGTATATCGTAGAAAGAATTACGGAGGAAGATTTGGATCAAGTTTCTCAAAGATATTCTGTAAGTATAGAGTTATATCGTCCTATAAAAAATGGTTGGTATATACATCTCAGTCGAGAGAATTGATTCTTGAGATATATGCTATTCTTTTATGAGGTAACTTAAAGATGGATTTGTTTTGATGCGCTCTATTTCTAATTCTATCAATGAAAGAATCTCTTGTTTCACGCGCTTATAGTTGGCTTCGATAGTCTCACGAAGATTATCGGAGCCATCTTCGTTTGTGAACTCTGCGATGATGGGAATGGGCTGATATGCCTTCATTTCAGCAGAAACCTTGGCAGAGTCTACGACTATCTCAGCGTGGAAGATTTTCTGCTCGATACGCTCATCGAAGTTGTCGGACACTGCACCCACGAACATTCCTTGTGTGAGGTTGGAGATTTTGGAAGCAGGAATAAGACTATCGAGTTGCGTGGAGATGGAGGTAGACTTGTCGTTTCGGTTGATGGTCATAGACTGACGTTGCTGAAGTACCTTTCCGAAGCGTTCGGAGAGGGTCTTGGCTGTTTCGCCTACGACTTGACCGCTAAAGACGTTTCCCACTGTGTTTTGGATAACCTAACTTTCCTTGTCGCCATAGTCGCGAGTGAGTTGCGAGAAGTCTTGGAAGCCCAAACAAACTGCCACCTTGTTAGAGCGAGCTGTGGCAATGAGGTTGTCCAAGCCACGGAAATAGATGGTAGGTAGCTCGTCTATGATGACCGAAGATTTGAGTTGCTTTTTCTTGTTGATGAGTTTCACGATACGCGAATTGTATAGAGGAGTAGGAAATGTGAGTAATACTTAAACCCGAATCGGTTGTCAGCTCGTAATTGCGCATTTATCGGACAATAAAAAAAGAGTATTGCTGTCCGGTAAACTTACAAACGCCACAAGAAAGCTTCCCGAAGCCCTTTAGAATAGGACTTCGGGCTTTCTTTTTCAAAAAGCAAGCCCCCCTAATCGAATAATGATGGTTCTGAGGGTGGAGATTTAGCTCTTTCAGCCCAAATTGCACACTCATCCTTTTGAGGATCTTCCATGAAAGCGATGAAATTAGTGTAATACATGAGCGTTAATCTAAGCATGGTTACGATTTGAGAAAAAGAAACGTGTCTTTTTATCATTCTAGAGAGTACTGTGCACAAGAGATTGGCAATGAGTACTACCCAGGTTTGTACCTGGATGGCATTCACGCTCTCACCATAGAAAAAGTGCAAAGGAAAATTCTGTTTCAGTTGTTTGTAGAGCGTTTCTATAGCCCACCTGCGCTTGTAGATTTCAGCAAGTTCCTGAACCGATAGTTCAAAATTGTTAGTCAGCAACGTCACCGACTTACGAGAGTTATTGCTCCATAGCTCTACACATCGGGCTTCGTGCCTTACCTTCTCTTTCTCAAAAAGAATGTGTTTGTCGATATGAGTGACTAGACCATCACGAGAAACATAGGCTATAGAAGAGAGCTCCTTGTAGCTGAGATTCTTCTTCATCTTAGTCACATAGCAGACACCTTCTTCGGTAAGCCTTTGAAACTGTGCATAGTCTATGTAGGCTCTATCCATTGCCAAGGTGGCATCTTGGGGCAGGTGCACCTTTTTGAGAAGATAATGATCGTGTTTGGCAGCAGAGGTCAGTTCTACCACCATCGGTACACCTACTTGATACTTCATAATGGTGTGTACCTTCATGCCGCCTTTCTTCTTTCCGCTTTTAGGATGTCTACCTACTCCCTTAAGAATATTGTCAAAGAGCGTGATTGTGGTAGAATCCATCATATACAGCTGCTTCTCCCAGGCTTTTTGACAGCTCACAGAACGGCTGTCCGCTAAAAAAGGAGTGTAGCGTTCCAACAGGGAGGCATAAACTTTGGCAAAGAACTCTTGTGGTCGCCGCTGGTTGGCTTCTGCAAGTGTGCTGCGACGGACAACGTAGTCAAGCCCCAAGTGGGAGAGTTTCATGGTCTCGGCTTTCATGCCAATCTCCAATTCACGCAGAGAATCAAAGTGTTTGAGCACACCAAAGAGCATAATGATGAGGTGTTTCCAACCTGTCAAACGCTTAACATAACGCTCGCTCCCTAGTGTTTCGAGACTAATTTGTTGAATTTTGGCTTTATCCAGCAATTTAATGACCTGACTATAGACCGGCTGTCCGGTAAAATATGTACTTTTGCTCATGTTACTAGTGTTTTTTTCCAACAAGCAAAGTAACAAAAGAGGCTGAAATCCTGCAAGAGGGTTTCAGCCTTATTTTTATCATCAGAAAAACTTTTACCGGACAGCAATAAAAAAAGAGGAACGCGCCAGCCAAAGGGATAGCGCGTTCCTCGTGAGAATAGAACTGTTAGAACGTCAGCCAGCGTTCTACTGCTCTTGTGCAAAGTTAGAAACAGCGAGTTTCAAGATTTGTCCTTTGAAGTTACCTGTGCGTTCCAAGGGGAAGACCAGCGTGCGCTGGTAGTACATCTTAGACGCTGCATAGGGATCGGAAGTGGCACCGGCAGCACCTGCATTGACTTGCGCGCTACCCACGGTGAGAGGGTAGAGCGATTGGCGGAATTTGCCGTCAACGAGGAGAGTTGTCTCTTTGTTTGTGCCAATGAAGGTGAGGCGGACTGCGCGGTCTTTGGGCAAAACGTAGTCGAACTCATTGAGATATCCTTCGCGTTCAAAGGCTAATTTGCCATTTTGAGGGGATGCCAAATAGACTGTTGCATCGGGAGATTGGAACAGTACGGCACCTTTTGTAACTTCATCGGCTTTGACCGTCATGTCTACGGTGTAGTTGTAACCGATTTCACGACCAAACCAATCGAGGTTTGTGTTAGGAAGCAAAGGCAAGTGCGCATATTCCACAGAGGTACGCCCAGTTTTGCCTAGCGTACGTCCGAGGAGATTGACCCCAGGAGCTTCGCTGAGGGTGGGACTAAGGCGCGCAAAATCGGCATAAGGTAAAGAAGTCTTTGCTGCCGTCCACGTTTTGGTGGCAATGGTTTGGAGTGCAGGCATCACGCGGTGGTGAATGTCGCGCACAGTGATGCCATTGCCAGCGTGGTCATTCCAAACGGCAAACATACCCCCTTGGATAGAAGGGTCGCCCTCTTCAAACTTCTGGTTACCGATTTGGGCAGGTGTCCAATGCTCGTAGAGATATGGACAATTTAGATAGTCGTAGTAATAACCAGCTGCTGGAACAATGTAGACAAGGCCATCAGGGATAGACACCATTTGGAAGCCTTGCTCCTTCATCTTCTTGGGATCGGCATAGCCATTGTACCACATTTCGAGCAAAACGTCCTTAGATTTCACAGGAGTTTTGCCGTCTGCGTGGGTGAGTGCGCCCCAAGCCACGGCTTGTTTGCCATAGCGTTCCACGTGTTTGATGAGGTGGTCGGTGAGAGAACGGAAGAGTTCCACCACTTCTTTGTCCTTGTTGCTGTATTCGTCAGTGCCGATGTGCACGCGTTTGCCCACAAAGACGGGATTTTTACCTCCGCAATATTCGGTAAAAAGACTGTCTAGGAAGGGCATCACAGCAGGATTGCGCAAATCGAGGTGGTCAGCTCCAAATTCTTCGCTACCAAGTGAGGGACGATAGTGGGTAAATGCCAGAGAGTGCGCAGGGACGTCAATTTCTGGAATGATGTCTACGCCTTGTGCTGCGGCTTCGCGCTGGAAGTCAATGAACTCCTTTTTGGTGTAGTGTCCATCTTTGGCGGTGAGCTGTGGGAAATAGTCACTCTCCAAACGGAAGGCAGCTGGTGTTTTTGCCCAGTCGTTGCCAAAGTATTGCTTAAATCCGTTGTCGTTGAGGTGCACTTGGAGCGTGTTCATCTTGTAGTAAGCCATCACCTTGACCAGTTGGCGCAAATAATTCATAGGAATGTATTTGCGTCCGGCATCAATCATAAAACCACGTAGGGCATATTGCGGGCGATCTGCAGCAACACCTTGCGGAATGCTGAGTGATTGTGTCTGTTCGCTCAGTTGGAGTAGGGTGCGCGTACCCCAAAATGCGCCAGTGGGATGGGTTGCCGTGAGCGTGATGTGGTCGGCAATGTTGAGGTGATAGCCTTCTGTGCCGAGCGTGTCGGTTTTAGATGCGGGAGCAAAACCTGCTTTGGCAAAGACAAAGTCACCTTTCTGTGGTTTTCCACTGATGATGGTGAGATTTTTTCCTATGAGGGTGGAGTAGTCTTGGAGGAAACTTCGGGCAGCGGCTGTGAATGCACGATCTTGCACGATGATGCGTCCCGAAGGAACAAAGTTGCCCTTACCGCCTTGCCACGAGGTGAGTTCGGGGACGACGAAGGGACGCGCATTTTGTGCCAAAGCTGGTGACACTACGCTGAGTGCGCCAGCAAAGATAGTGGTTAGTAGGATTTTATTCATGGCTTATGTTCGTTTGTTTCTGTTGAAAACCTCGGCTACAACAAGGTCTGAGATTTGGTGTAGCGGTATATTCTTATAATCCGTATAGAAGAGTTGTTGTAACAAACTGGGTTGGTGCTGCAAAGCTGCTGCGAAACTGTCGATGAAAACTTGTTTGTTCAGAAGTTTTACAGCGGCGTAAGCCCTGTAAGCTTGAACTTCACTCTCTGCTGGGAAGTTTGCTTGGAAGAGTTCTTCCCAATTGGTTTTGAAATCGCTGTGCAGTTGGCTCTCGTGGAGGAGCTGCGCCAGTTGGACGTTGCGCTCATCGGCAATGGGCACTTCTAGATTTCTCATTCGCAGTAGTTCAGTAGCAAAGGGGAGAAACCCATAAGTGATGGCGACTCGTACGGCTTGGAGCAACATTTCGTCATGGGGAACGCCTAAAGAAGACAAAGTGGCCACGCAAACGTAGGCTTTTCGGATGTCGCCCTCCATTGCGTAGGACATAGCGAGGTCGAGAGATATGCGCTGTTTGTCGGGGTTGTCGCTGGCGCAATTTTTCATAGCGTGTTGCAAAGCTGCGCGAGCTTGTGGAATTTTATTGCGATTGAGATAGATTTCTCCAACAGACAGCGACATTGTGTAGTCGTTTGGCTCGATGTCGTGATAGGTTTTGTAGACCTTCAACACGGTATTCCATTTTTCCAAACCTAATGCAGCGATGGCTTTCATGCGCAGTGCTTTGGGATGTTTGGGAGAAATGGCGAGTGCATATTCTGCTGCCTCAAGACATTTGGGATAGTCTTTGATGTCGTTGGCTAATTCGGCACGAAGCACCCAAGCATCAACGTTGTAAGGGTCTTCGTCGATGACTTGCTCTACCTGCTCAATACCATAGAAGGGAGTGCCGTAGCGCATCAGAATTTCGCTTTCCAAGAGTTGGACACGAGGATAAAGGGGAGAGGTCTTGTCGAGAAGTTGAAGAAATTTTTTGGCAAAAACTTCGCTGCCATAATCCAAAAAAAGTTCGGCAATCTCCAAATAGAGATCGTCGAGAGAGGTTTGTTCTTCTAGTTGTTCCCCAAATTCTTGTGCTACATTCTCTTTTTCGCGAGCGATGAGATTTTCGTAGATTGTGTTTGCATCGAAGAAACGTAGTTCGCTAAGGGCTTTTTCTGCGAGAAAAAACTGTACATCAAGATTGTCTTGGTCGGCTATTTGATTTACCAAGGCTTCTGCGTCGTGCCATCTTCCGTCATTCTTCAAGCGATAGACCTTCCGCATCAGAATTTCTGCATTGTCGGGGTGCATTCGCAAGGCAATACGCAGACAGATTTCAGCCTCAACAGTTTGTTGAGTCTGTTCAAAATGGTCGAGAATATCTAAAAAGTCGGGAACTTCCATCCAGAAGGGAATGGAAACTCCCGACAAATTGTTGTGATATTCACGCACTAGGGATTGCAATTCTTCTGGAGAACGCCTCATAATGGTGAAAGTGATAAATGATGAACGATGAAAGACGGTGCGTCGTGTTGTAGAACAACGATACACGGTCTCTGCACCAGGTTGATCTTAGGGGAGAATAAGCCAGAAGCTTATGGTAAATACACTCGCCTTTGCCAATTATTTATGTTTGTCTTCTTTGAGCGAAACTGTGCTGTTGAAAATAAGGTGCTCAGGCGTAGAATCGGGATCGATGTTGTAGTATCCCGTGCGAGTGAACTGCAAGTAGGAGAGTGCAGGGAGTGTTTGGGCAAACTTCTCAATGAAGGCTTGCTTATTAACGCGGATGCTGTCGGGATTGAGGAAGGGGCGCATAGCTTCGATGCCGCGAACGCCGTGTTCATCTTCGTATTGCTTGATGGCATCGCGAGGATTTTCACACGTCCAAAGGCAAGCATAGTTGCGCACTTCGGCAGGCAAGCAGTGGTCGCAGCTCAACCAGTGGATAGTACCCTTTACTTTGCGGTTTGCCCCTTCTGTTCCAGCCTTAGAGGTGGGGTCGTAGGTGCAATAGATTTCTTCGATTTCGCCAGTTTCTTCGTTTTTCTTGCAGCCGGTGCAATCTACGATATAGGCACTCTTGAGGCGAGTTTCCTTGCCCACAGCCATACGGAAGAACTTCTTGTCGGCTACTTCCTTGAAGTCGGCGCGTTCAATCCAAAGTTCGCGACTAAACTCAATGGTGTGCGTGCCTTCTTCTGGGCGTTCGGGATTGTTTTGCACTTCGAGCAATTCGCTTTGTCCTTCGGGATAGTTGGTGATGATGAGCTTCACAGGATCGAGGACAGCCGACACGCGAGTGGCGCGTTCGTTGAGGTCTGTACGCGCAGCACTTTCCAACAGTTTGATGTCGTTGAGCGCATCGAAGGTGGTATAGCCGATTTTGTCGATGAACATTCGGATGCTTTCGGGGCTATAACCGCGACGGCGGATACCACAAAGCGTTGGCATGCGGGGGTCGTCCCAACCATTCACCACACCTTCTTTGGTGAGAAGGAGAAGGTTGCGCTTAGACATCAGCGTGTAATTGAGGTTCAATTTGTTGAATTCAAATTGACGTGGGCGGTTGTCTGCAAGGTCTTCGCCACGCACCTCTTTATACCAATCGACAAACAAATCGTAGAGAGGACGGTGGGGCACAAATTCAAGCGTGCAAATGGAGTGAGTGACACCTTCTAAGAAGTCACTTTGTCCGTGTGTGAAATCATACATAGGATAAGCATTCCAATGATTTCCCGTACGGATGTGGGGCATATTCAGCACGCGATACATGATAGGATCGCGGAAGTGCATATTGTCGCTCGCCATATCGATTTTGGCACGCAGCACCATCTTACCAGGTTCTACGTTACCGCTGTTCATTTCTTCAAAAAGACGAAGCGATTCTTCCACTGGACGATCGCGATAGGGGCTTTCTGTACCAGGACGAGTGGGAGTTCCCTTTTGAGCCGCAATCTGTTCGCTGCTTTGTTCGTCGACATAAGCGCGACCTTGTTTGATGAGTGCAACGGCAAAGTCCCAAAGAGCTTGGAAATAGTCGGAAGCGTAGTAGATGTTGTCCCACTTGTAGCCTAACCATTCAATGTCGTGCTTGATGGCTTCGACATATTCGTGGTCTTCCTTTTGTGGGTTGGTGTCGTCCATACGAAGATTGCACACTCCTCCAAAACGTTCAGCGATGCCGAAGTCCAAGGCAATGGCTTTGGCGTGACCAATGTGGAGGTAGCCGTTGGGTTCTGGTGGGAAACGCGTTTGCAAGCGTCCGCCGTTTTTGCCAGCGGCGAGGTCATCTTTCACAATTTGCTCGATGAAGTTGAGCGATTCTTTTTTCTCATTCACGAGTTCTTGCTCGTTGGAGAGTTCAGGAGTGGTAGACATTTTGGATGTGTGATTAAAAACTCTGCGTGGACGCACGAGTGTAGGGAAGAAGAGGAGGATTAGTTGGCCATTTCAGAGATAAACTTGATGCGTACAAGTCTAATTTCCTCTTCGGAATAGTCATTACTGAGTTCGTTGTAGGCTTCTTCGAGGTCGTCTGTTTCCGATTCGTGGAAGTAATCATAGATATCATCCACAGAATCTTCATCCATTTCCTCTTCGATGAAATAATCGAGGTTGATTTTCGTGCCACTATAAACAATGGCGTCTAGCTCATCGAGAAGTTCATCAAAGCCAATACCTTTGGCTTTCGCAATTTCATCGAGTGGCACCTTACGGTCAATGTTTTGAATGATGTCCACTTTGAGTTGCGATTTCTTTGCAATGGTGCGGATGCGGTATTCTTCGGGATGCGGAATATTGTTTTCTTCGCAGTGTTGACGAATCAACGCGCAGAATTTTTCCCCATAACGTTTGGCTTTACCAGCCCCCACGCCAGGAATGTTTTGCAATTCCGTGATGGTATGCGGATAAACGGTAGACATTGCTTCGAGTGAGCCATCTTGGAATATCACGTAGGGAGGCACTTCCAACTCTTTCGACATACGTTTGCGCAAATCTCTGAGCATCTGATAGAGTTGTGGGTCGAGTGCACTTGCTGCTCCACTTTGTGCGGGTGGATCTGTGGGTTCTTCCTCAAAGTCGTTGTCTTCCACGATTTTGAAACTCGTGGGTTTCTTGAGGAATTTCTTTCCTGCAGCGGTAACTTTGAGAATACCATAATTGTCGATGTCCTTTTTAAGGAAATCGGCCAATAGAGCTTGACGAATAACAGCGTTCCAAAGCTGTTCGTCCTCATCATTGTCAGAGCAACCGAAGTTCTCTAAATCATCGTGATGGTGCGCCACAATCTCATCTGTGGCATTGCCCATCAATATGTTTTTAATGTAGTCATCGGCGAAGTTTTCCTTGCATTCAAGAATAGTCTCGATAACTCTACATAAATAATCTTTTCCTTCCACTTGTTTATGAGGGTGTTTACAATTGTCACAATTGCCGCAGCCTTCAGGGCTTTCATATTGTTCTCCAAAGTAATGAAGGAGCAACTTACGTCGGCACACAGCAGACTCGGCATAAGCGGCCGTCTCTTTGAGAAGTTGACGACCAATGTCTTGTTCGCTAATGGGTTTACCTTCCATAAATTTCTCCAGTTTTTGGAGATCTTTATAAGAATAGAAGGCAATGCAGAGGCCCTCGCCGCCATCACGGCCAGCGCGTCCGGTTTCTTGGTAATATCCTTCAAGGCTTTTGGGAATGTCGTAGTGGATGATGAAGCGCACATCGGGTTTGTCGATGCCCATACCAAAGGCGATGGTGGCCACAATCACGTCGATGTCTTCTTTGAGAAAGGCGTCTTGCGTGTCGCTTCTCAATTGTGCATCCAGTCCTGCGTGGTAAGCAGCGGCTTTGATGTCGTTAGTGCGCAACACCTCTGTGAGTTCTTCCACGCGTTTACGCGATAGGCAATAAATGATGCCACTCACGTGGGGGTGACTTTTGATGAATTTGATGACATCATAGTCTACTTTAGCTGTCTTCTGTCGCACTTCATAATAGAGATTTGGGCGATTGAAGGAGCTTTTAAACTCAAGTGCATCGGGAATTCCCAAATTCTTTTTGATGTCTATGCGCACTTTATCAGTGGCAGTTGCAGTGAGTGCGATGATGGGCACAGATCCTATTTCATTGATGATGGGACGTAACTTGCGATATTCTGGGCGGAAATCGTGTCCCCACTCCGAGATGCAGTGTGCTTCGTCCACCGCAATAAACGACACCTGCACTGTTTTGAGGAATTCGACAAAACTCTCTTTGTTAAACAATTCCGGCGAAACATAGAGAAGTTTGGTTTTGCCCGACGTCACATCGTTCATTATACCGAGAATCTCGTTTTTGGTGAGTGCCGCATAGATGTAGTGCGCCACACTATTGTCTGCTCTTGTTTGCCTCACAGCGTCTACTTGATTTTTCATCAGCGCGATGAGCGGCGACACAACGATAGCCACACCTTCCATAAGAAGAGCTGGAAGTTGGTAGCAAATGGATTTTCCTCCGCCAGTGGGCATCAGCACAAAGACGTCTTGTCCCGCCATCAGGTTGCGAATGATTGTTTCCTGATTGTTGCGAAACGTGTCGAAGCCAAAGTACTGCTTGAGCGGTTCGTGTAGGTTGGTGTCGTTCGTCATGGATACAAGAGTAAGATAGAGATGACTTGCTCTCGCAAAGTTAGAAAGAACTTTTGAAATCTCCATCAATTGCGCGCGTTTTTTTCTTGTTTTTATACGAAAAACTTTGTTTTCAACCTCACTTTTTGCCCTTGTTTTTTGTTTTCCTCTTTGTTTTTGTTCTCCGTTAGTTTGCTATTTTTTCTCCGTTTGTTTTCGGCTGAGCTTCTCTCCTTTTTTCTTTCTCCATCATAGACCTTGCGCGATATTTCTGCTTATTATCACTAGTTATAGGTATGTGTTTGTAGAATATGCGCTTTATATTCTATGCTTTTACCTATTTGTGGGTATTGCAAACTTGGTATATTCTTCTCAACTTTGCAGTCTTAAAACACTCAGTTATGCAAAATGCACATTTAGTAGTACTGTTTTTGGCTACCTTTCCTGCTGTACTCTCTGCTCATAGTCTTGGTTCGGCAGCTTCGTTGTCTGTATCTGCGGACACTGTTTCTGGTCAAAGTGTGACTACTGACACATTGACAACCCATAGAAAAGAAAAATCAAAGACGCATAAAGATGCCTCTTCCACTATGTCTAGTAAGGCTCATAATCAGTTAGGTACGGCCAACGTGGTGGGACACTCAGTGGTGCACCAACTTAAGTATGCGCCACAGATTGTGAGCTTAGTGGGAGAGCGTCAGTTGCAAGGTACTGCTTCTTCACTCAATGAAGTGCTTAATCGTGTGGCTGGTGTCACCATCAGGAGCACAGGAGGTGTGGGAAGTCCATCGCGTATTTCTGTACGAGGACTTGAAGGTAAGCGTATGGGACTTTTTGTGGACGAGGCTGCCATCGGACAGTTCAGTAATTTCGTAAATCTCGACGACATTCCTACTGATATGATAGAGCGTGTGGAAATCTACAAAGGCATTGTGCCCTATCGTTTGGGAGGAGATGCCTTGGGAGGCGCGGTTAATGTGGTCGTGAAAGATTATCCTCCTCGTTATCTGGATGCGTCTTATGAATATGGTTCGTTCAACACTCATCGATTTAACTCTGTTTTTAAACGTCACGATGCTAAGACTGGTTTAGAATGGGGGGCAGGCGGTCTATATGTACATTCTGACAATGATTATGAAATGACGCTTCATCACCAAGGGGACATTCGTGTGCGACGTAACCACGATGCCTTTACCAAAGCCGTCGCTGGAGGTTCGTTGAAAGCCACAAAATGGTGGTTTGATGAACTCAAACTTGAAGCGATAGCCACCCTTACTCGACAAGAACTGCAAGGTATCGAATTGGATTATCAGTATGCTTTCAACCATGCACGCTCGATTCTTGGCGCAGTTACAGCCAAACGACAGGATTTCTTTGTTAAAGGATTGGATTTGACCTATCTGCAGCCGTCAATGTAGGGAGTTATGGTCAGGTTGATACTGCTCACGTGGTGCGTGGATGGGATGGAACTACGCGCCGTTCGCAGTCGCCTTATGGTGGAGAAACTATGAATTTCCCTTCCGACTCCCACAACAGCACTTTAAATTGGATGTCAAAACTCAATATGAACTATGAACTTAGCGAAAACCATCTCGTCAACCTCAATGTGTATGGCAGTGGTACGGCTTTGCGCCCTGAAAACGCTGTGATGGATCGGGCGTTAGGATACAGAGTGGGCTATGACTCTCGCCTCAATAGCATCACTACTGGTCTTTCCTACGACGCTTTTTTCCTTGATCGTCGTTGGCAAACTGCTTTGACGCTCAAAAACTTCTACATCAATTCTAGAGGACAGCATCTCGAGAATTATTATATCAATCAGTTGAAACCCATCTATATCGATCGTGTGGAATGGGGTGCGAATTTTGCTGTTGCTTATAGACCTATACAAGAATGGCTTTTCAAAGCAGCTGTAAGTTCTGAGGTACGCATTCCTTCTAGTGAAGAGCTCATTGGCAATGGATATACCATTGTGCCCTCCCCAGAACTGAAACCTGAGCGCAATAATAGTCTGAATTTGGGAATGCTTTATCATAAAAACTTAGAGCGTGGAGGAATGTTTGAAGCAGAACTCAATGTTTTTGCTAGTCAACTCACTGATATGATCCGCTTTACTCCAGGAATGATTCCTTCTACTGCACGATATGCTAATTTTGGTGCTGTAAATTCCAAAGGCGTTGAGGGAGAAGTGAAAGGTGATTTCACTCCTTGGCTTTATGCCTATGTAAATGCTACTTGGCAAGATTTGCGCGACGTGCGTCAATTTATCCCAGAAACGAAAGTTCCCAACCCTTCTTACGAAAAGCGAATTCCCAATGTGCCTTATATGATGGCTAATTGTGGTTTGGAACTTCACGGAAGAAATTGGTTTGGAGGACAAGGACAAAACACGCGCATCTTGCTTGACGCATCATACATCCATCAGTATTTCTATGATTTCGAATTGAGTCGTTTTCAAGATCGAAAGATTCCTACATCACTCACTTGCGACGCCGCAATCGAACATAGTTTCGACAATAATCGATGGACGCTGACTTTCAAATTGAGAAATCTAACCAACAGAGAAGTTGTTTCAGAATTCAATAGACCTCTGCCTGGACGTAATTTCCATCAAATTGCGCTATCTATTCCGATAAGAACATCTATGTTTCGCATTTTCTAATTCATCAAATATATTATCCTATGTTCAAACACCTTTTTTCTGGGCTAGCCTTTGCGCTTGCTCTCGTTGCAATGCCTAGTTGCGACAAAGACACTCCAAGCACACCGGAAACCGCTGGAGGCCGTTTTCTCATCACTACTAATGTTGGCAATGCTGATGGGGCAAGTGGAGTGAGCTACTTCCAAACAGTTGAAAAAATGGAAGGCTACATCGATAATTCACAAGCTCGCCCAGCTGGTTTTGGCGTACCTCCCATTGTCATTGGTCAGCACATTTTTGTTCTCCCCGACTATATGGGAAGCACAAAGTCTGTTCTAACCCACTACGTTACCGACAAAAAAGGCAACCTTTCAGAGCGTGGAACGCTTGCTCTTCCTGCTAACTCTGGGGCTAGCAATATTGTGTTGGCGTCTGAAGAAAAAGCTTATCTGAGTATGCAAAACATAGGCATCGTTATGGAATTTAATCCCACCACGATGCAAAAAGTGCGCGATATAGACCTCAATGCTCTCGCACAACCAGAGGTGCGTGTTGCTCCTGGTGCTATGGTGGTACGTGATGGACTGTTGTTTGTCGGACTCAATCAATTTGATAGTCAGTGGATGCCCCGTTTGAAGCAAGCAGAAGTGGCTATCATTGACACTAAATCAGGAAAGTTGCTAAAGAAAATAGTAGATACCAAGCATCAGCTCTCCTTTGCCACACGACCCATCGATGCACATTCCATTTTTGTCAATCCCAAAGACGGTGCTATCTATTTGAATTGCGTGGGCTCTTTCGGATTCAAACCAGGTTTTGATGGTGGAATTTTGCGTATCAAAAAAGGAGAAACAGAATTTGATGCAGACTACGCTTTGAATATTGCACAAGCCAAAGTGGAAAACTTCAACCACACGCTCAATTATTTGGCAACTGTTCGTTTGGGCTCAGATGGTAAACTCTATGCTATGGTTGCTTCTTACGAGTTGGATGCGTCGGCTAATCCTTATCTTGCGAAAGTGATGGTGCCTGTGTGCATCGACCTTGAAAGCGCACTGTAACTTATATCCCAGGTGTCAAGCCTTCCAACGGTCTCGCTGCTGTGGCAGAAGCCAATGGGAAAATCTATTTTGGTGTCAGCAATGCCGACGACAATGGATTCTATGCCTACGATTTAGCTACAAAGAAAATCACAGGACTTGCTCTCCGCGTTCAAGGATTCCCCACACAAATGGAAGTTTTGCCTTAATGTAATTGACTCATTACTACATATTGGACTGCATCAATGCTTATGCGTTGGTGCAGTTTTTCGTGTCTCTCATTTAGAAATGCTTTTTACGGACAATGCCTACCCGTAATTGAAGGATACAAAGAATTTATAAACAGCGCACAAAAAAGCAAAGTTGGTGAAGATAGAGCATCTTCGCCAACTTTGCTGGAGAACTAATGATGGAAAACTGTTGTGGATGATTATACAGCAGAGAGATTTGTTTTCTCAAACTGCTGGCGAGCATAGTCCAAAGTGATGGTGAGCGTCTTTTCTTGGCTAGAAGGAGCTTCGTACATAGCGTCCATCATAATGGTTTCCACAATGGAACGAAGTCCACGTGCACCGAGTTTGTATTCCACCGCTTGATCAACGATATAATCGAGCACATCGTCATTGAAAGTGAGTGCAATGTCGTCGAGAGAGAAGAGCTTGATGTATTGTTTGATAATCGAGTTCTTCGGTTCGGTGAGAATGTTGCGCAAAGCCGTACGATCGAGCGGTTTCAAATAGGTGAGCACAGGCAGACGACCAATGATTTCGGGAATGAGACCAAACGACTTTAAGTCTTGTGGTTCCACGTATTGCATCAAATCAGAAGCATCAATCTTCTTGAGGTTTTGCACCGAATCGTAACCCACAGTGTGCGTGTTGAGGCGTTGAGCAATTTTCTTCTCAATGCCGTCGAATGCACCACCGCAGATGAAGAGGATGTTGTGCGTGTCTACGTGAATGTAGTCTTGGTCAGGGTGCTTGCGGCCACCTTTGGGGGGAACATTGACAATGCTTCCTTCCAGGAGTTTAAGCATACCTTGTTGCACACCTTCTCCGCTCACATCACGCGTGATGGATGGGTTGTCGCTCTTACGCGCAATTTTGTCGATTTCGTCAATGAAAACGATACCGCGCTCAGCTTTTTCTACATCGAAATCGGCCACTTGGAGCAAACGAGAGAGAATGCTTTCCACGTCTTCGCCCACGTATCCTGCTTCGGTGAAGACCGTAGCGTCAACGATGGTGAAAGGAACCTTGAGGAGCTTTGCAATAGTGCGAGCCAAGAGCGTCTTACCCGTACCCGTAGAGCCGACCATCACAATGTTGCTTTTCTCAATTTCTACAGGATCGTTTTCGTCTTTGTTTTTGTTGAGAATGCGTTTGTAGTGATTGTAGACAGCAACAGAGAGATACTTTTTTGCAGCGTCTTGTCCTATGATATACTCATCAAGATATTTTTTTATCTCTTTGGGAGTGGGCAAAGCACCCAGTTCTTCCTCTACATCATCAGAAGGCTTTTGCGAAGCCAATGCCAAATCTACCATCTCTTTTGCTCGTTCTGCACATTCGTTGCAGATATGTCCGTCAAGACCAGTGAGAAGAAGTTCTAGTTCCTCCTCGCTGCGTCCACAAAACGAGCAGTGTCTGTGGTTATTGTCGTTATTTGCCATTTTATAAAGCGTTAGGTTTAACCTTTGCGCGAAAGCACGCGGTCAATCATTCCATATTCAAGAGCTTCGTTGGCTGTCATCCAATAGTCGCGATCGCTATCAGCCCATACTTTGTCGAAGTCTGTATGGCTATGTTCGGCAATGATGGTGTAGAGTTCCTTTTTAAGTTTCATAATCTCGCGCGCAGTGATTTCAATGTCAGAAGCCTGACCTTGTGCACCGCCGAGAGGTTGGTGAATCATAACACGACTATGAGGGAGCGCAGCGCGTTTTCCTTCCTGTCCAGCCACGAGGAGAACGGCAGCCATAGAAGCCGCCATACCAGTGCAAGTGGTGGCTACGTTGCTTTGCACAAATTGCATTGTGTCATAGATACCAAGGCCTGCGTACACGCTACCTCCAGGAGAGTTGATGTAGATGGAAATGTCTTTACCTGGATCGACAGAATCTAGATAGAGTAGTTGTGCTTGGAGTGTATTGGCGGTGTAGTCGTCAATGGCAGTGCCGAGAAAGATGATGCGGTCCATCATCAAACGACTGAAAACATCCATTTGCGTTACGTTGAGTTGACGCTCTTCGAGGATGTAAGGATTGAGATATTGGTTTTGTGCTGCCACCACGTCGTCAAGAACGAGGGAATTGATGCCCATATGTTGGGTGGCAAATTTGCGAAAGTCTTGGTGCATAATCTCTAGAATTGGTGAGAAAATCCGTTCTATTGGTCGAACACTTCTTACTTGTCTTACAGATAGTTCCTACGGAAAGAGGAAAACGTAAGAGTAGGGGAGTGGGTGCAGCCTTACGCCATACACCCGAAGTTCCGAAAACGCAAGTATATGCGAAGGTCTGATAGATTTTCTCTAATAAAGATGGATATGAAAAAGACAACGAGGAATTACGTTGTGCGTGAACACATCGTTATTCCCCGTTGTCGAGATAGAATCATAAGACACTGCTACCAACCTGTGCTGACACCGCAGTGTCTGAGGTTTCGGGGAAGCAGCGGAGCTGATTATTCAGCAGTTTCGTCTTGGAAAAGCTTTTGGAAATCTTCCACGCTCACAGACTTGTGTTCGAGAGTCACAACTTCCTTGAGTGCCTTAGCCAACTTTTCGTTGATGCTACGCTCTACGAAACCATTCACTTGGTTACGGTCTTTGAGCAATTCAGCAGCATAGTTCTCGAGATATTCCTCAGGCACATTGTTCATACCATATTGTGCGAATTGGAAGCGAGCAGTCTTCACAGCAGCAGCGCGCACGTCAGCATCGTCAATCTTCACTTCAGCCTTAGCCACGAGCTTTTCCTTGATGAGATGCCACTTGAGTTCTTCGAGGCTTTGAGCGAAGTTGTTTTCTACAAATTCTTCACCCTTATCTGCGTTTTGCTCCTTCATAAAGCGCTTGAGAAGTTCTTCGGGGAATTCGAGCTTGCCCACTTTCTCGTCTGCATATTTGCGAACATCAAGGAGGAACTTGTAGTCAGCGTCTTCGTTGTATTGGTTTTGGATGAGCTCCTTAATTTTAGCGCGCATCTCTTCTTCAGACTTCACAGTGCCGGGTTCAAATACGCGGTCGAAAAGTTCTTGATCGAGAGTAGCAGGAACGAAGCGGCTGATAGACTCAACTTGGAAAGTGAAGTTGCCGTTGTATTGAGCAGCTTCTTCCTTGCTCACCTTGAGGAGAGCAGCGAGTTCGTTTTCGCTGTGTGCCACTGAGGGATTGAAAGTGATAACATCACCCACCTTAGCACCTTCGAAGAGTTTCTTTTGGTCGTCATTTACGAAATAAGCAGGCATCAAGCTAGCGCGGTCAATGGTAAGACCACCTTCAAGAAGATTGCCCTTTTCGTCTTGTTGAGCGAGAGCACCACGGAGGATGTCGCGGTCAGCATACTCTTCCACATCTTCAGGGTGACCAGCTTGTTGTGCAAAGTTCTTCACTTGGGCATCGATTTGCTCTTCGCTAACTTCGATGTCATAGTAAGGAAGTTTGTCTGCGTTAGAAAGTTCGTAGTTGAACTCAGGAGCGAGAGCGATGTCGAACACGAATTCAAATTCGCTTTGGTTTTCGATGTCTTGAGGTTGTTGCTTTTCAGACATCATAGGTTCGCCAAGGATATTCACCTTGTTCTCGTTGATGTAGTTCATCAAACCTTCACCCAACACGCGGTTGATGGTGTCAGCTTTCACTTGTGCACCAAAGCGTTTTTGAATAACACCAGCAGGCACCTTGCCAGGACGGAAACCAGGCATCTCAGCTTTTGCTGAGATATTCTTGAGCTCTTTCTTTACTGCATCCTGGTAGTCGCCCTGTTCCAACTTTACTGTTACAAGAGCACTTACACCATTCTGTTCGAGAGTAATCTTCATAGTGGGAGTATCTTTATTTTATTTATTGATTATTCTGTATTTGGTGCGGAAAAACCGCAGGAGAAAATGCGGACAAATCCATCAAATTTCATTGAAAAAAGAGGTTTTTACAATGAATTTAGCGGTAAAGCCATACATTTAGCGGAGCAAAGTTAGTGCTTTTTTCCCGAAAAAGCCGTAACTTCGCAGAAAAATATAGCGTTTCCTATGCAGAAATCTGATTTTAGAATCGTCTTTATGGGTACACCCGACTTTGCTGTTGCTTCTTTGCGAGCACTTGTTGAAGGCGGGTACAACGTCGTGGCTGTGGTTACTATGCCCGATAAACCTATGGGACGCCATCAAACAGAGCTTTCCCAAAGTGCGGTCAAACAATATGCCGTGAGTCAAGGACTCCCCGTGCTCCAACCCGAGAAGTTGAAAGACGAGACTTTCTTGCAGCAATTGAGCAATTTCCGTGCCGATTTGCAAGTTGTCGTTGCTTTCCGTATGCTGCCTGAGGTGGTGTGGAATATGCCTCCTCATGGCACCTTTAATCTTCATGCCTCTCTGTTGCCACAATATCGTGGTGCAGCACCCATCAACTGGGCAATTATCAATGGAGAGAAGAAGACAGGAGTGACTACTTTCTTGCTAGATCACGAAATAGACACTGGATTGGTGTTGCATCGCGAAGAAGTGGAAATTCTCGACACTGATAATGCTGAAGATATTCACGACAAACTGATGAATGTGGGAGCACCGCTTGTTTGTCGCACTGTTGACGACATTATGCAAGGAAACATTCGTCCCATACCTCAACTAGAACTTGCGCCCGACGCAGAGATACACCACGCGCCAAAGATATTCAAAGACACCTGCCGTTTACCTCTCGATAAAGGGGTGAAAGCTGCTTATGACTTTGTGCGTGGTATGTCGCCTTATCCTGCAGCGTGGACAGAATTTGTAGACGCCTCTGGCAAGCATACGGTGGTGAAACTCTTTGCCATAGAGAAAGAACTCTGCGCCCCAGCACATATGTTAGGCAGTGTGGTCAGTGATGGCAAAACTTATTTGAAAGTTGCCCTCTCTGACGGTTATCTTCATCTTACAACGCTCCAGCTCGCTGGCAAAAAACGTATGGCGATAGCCGATTTCTTGCGCGGTTATCGTCCCGATGCAGCCTTGAAAGTAGAGTAGAATTGCGCTAATGCTTCTCTATGATCGTGTAACCTCCCGACTGTATTCCATTCTCTTCTCAATCCTATGCCTCTCGAAGCACTTCCCCCCTCGTCCTGGTCACGGAATGACCGCTGAGTTCAACTTAGAAAACTTCCACCAAACCATTGATGTCGAACCACAAGAACCTCGTCCTTTGCGCACACTTCCAGCGGAGTGGGCACCGCAAAGCGCGATTCTTATCTCGTGGCCACATGCAGAAACCGATTGGGCTGACATTCTTGATGAAGTCACGGAGTGTTATGTACGAATGGCCTATGCCATTGCAGTTCACCAACCGCTCATTGTTTTAGTGGTTGAAGGATTAGACGTATCCTCACTATTGGAAAAACGTCTGCCACAAGCTGTTTTTAGCAGCATCACTTTCGTTGTTGTGCCTAAAACTAACGACACCTGGGTGCGCGACTATGGTTTTCTCACTGTTCAAAGCACAGGCGGAGCTGAGCTGATGGATTTTCGCTTTAATGGATGGGGCGGAAAGTTCAAAGCTGAACACGACAATGCTGCCAATCGTTTGTTGTTTGAAACTCAGCTGCTGCGTGGACACTATGTTGATGCACTCGACTTTGAACTTGAAGGCGGAGGTATTGAAAGTGATGGTTGTGGCACGCTGCTGACAACGGCAGAATGTTTGCTCAATCCCAACAGACGTCGTCAAGGCGATGCAGTGCCAACTCCCGATAAAGCACAAGTGGAAGCTCTGCTCAAAGAACGCCTTGGAGTGGAACGCATCCTTTGGTTGCACTATGGCTATTTGGCAGGAGATGACACAGATTCTCACATCGACACCCTCGCACGTCTTTGTCCCAATGACACTATTATATATGTGCAATGCACGGACACCGCAGACGAACACTACGAAGCGCTGGCAGCTATGGAGCAGGAACTTCAAGCCTTTCGCACCCTCGAGGGTAAGCCTTACCGCTTGATTCCTGTGCCCCTTCCCGATGCGTGCTACGATGAAGAGGAGCGTTTGCCTGCCACCTATGCCAATTTCTTGATCATGAACAAAGTGGTGCTAGTACCCACTTATGCTCAACCCGAAAAAGATGCGCTAGCCCTCAAGAATATTCAAAAGGCATTTCCGGAACGTGAAATCATTGGCATAGACTGTCGTGCTCTCATTCGTCAACACGGATCTTTGCATTGCGCCACTATGCAGTTTCCACGCGAAGTGTTCCGCACTCCAGCGCAATAACCCCAAACTTATTTCTCAAACGTGGTGCTTTGCAAATCATCTCCTAAGCATTTCGTTTCCTATCAATCCTCGTTTCTTATGAAAGTAGCCCTCATACAAATGTCTTGCACTCCCAATGTCGAGTTCAATCTTCAGAAACTCGCCAAGGGAATTGCACAAGCTGCCCAACGTGGAGCAGAACTCGTGGTGTTGCAAGAACTCCATAACACGCCTTACTTCTGTCAAACAGAAAATCCTGATTTATTCAACTTGGCAGAACCCATCCCCGATCCTTCCACCGACTTCTTCGGTACGTTGGCACGTCAATTTGGCATCGTGATTGTCACTAGTCTTTTTGAACGTCGCGCAGCAGGTCTCTATCATAACACCGCTGTAGTCATCGAAAAAGATGGCACCATCGCAGGAAAATATCGCAAGATGCACATTCCAGATGATCCCGCTTATTATGAGAAGTTCTATTTCACCCCTGGCGATCTTGGTTTTGAACCTATCGACACAAGTGTGGGGCGCTTAGGAGTCCAAGTTTGCTGGGATCAATGGTATCCCGAAGGTGCACGCTTGATGGCACTTCGTGGGGCTGACCTCCTCATTTATCCCACCGCCATTGGTTATGAAAGTTCTGATGCTCCCGAAGAACAAGCCCGCCAGCGCGAAGCATGGACGACTGTGCAGCGTGGTCATGCGGTAGCCAACGGACTCCCTGTGATTGCAGTTAATCGCACAGGTCATGAACCCGATCCAAGTGGACAAACTCATGGCATCCAATTCTGGGGAAGCTCATTTGTGGCAGTCCTCAAGGCGAATTCCTCTATCGTGCAGAGATTGACGAAGAAGTCGTTGCCATCGTCGACATTGATTTACAGCGCAGTGAGAATGTGCGTCGCTGGTGGCCCTTCCTTCGCGATCGTCGTATCGAAGAATTTGCTCCTCTCGCAAAACGATATTTGGATTAAATTCCTCATTTCATTTAGCCCCTCCTCAATCTACAATGAAAAATTTCTTCCTTTCTGCTGCCTTCGTCGCCACTTCCTTCGTCGCAGCACCCAGCATCGCAAAGGCAGCGGTGTCGGCATCCACTTCCACTTCTCACCAGAACACAGTCACCATCGCTGTGTTTTCCATCAACGACTTTCATGCAGGCTTGCTTCCTGACCGTAGTCAAGGCACACCAGGCGCAGCCTATGTGGTGCAAACCTTAGACTCTCTCAAAAAAAGTCTATCCTTACAATGTCACTGTCTCTGCGGGCGATAATTTCGGTGGCAGTTTCTTCTACAATGCCACACGCACCCACAGCCTCATGCCCCAGATGTTCAAAGATATGGGAGTAAACATCAGTGTGTTGGGCAATCACGAATATGACGAAGGACAAGAGTCGCTTGCCCGCAAATGGAATGACGTAGATTGCAAACCCAAGTCGTGGGACATCACTTATATTGGCGCCAATGTGCGCAATGCTGCTGGGCAGCTTCCCGAGTATGTGCAACCCTGGGCGGTAGTCCCCGTAAAAATCTCTCCCACCAAAACGCTCAATGTTTCTTTCATCGGTTTGCTCACCAGCAACACCCCGTGGCAGGCTGCGGCAAAACGTTTGAAAGGTTTGTCGTTTGATGGCAACTATCCAGCGGTGCTCGATAGCATCTCCCACCTCCCTGGTTACGAAGCCGTGCACAATGCTAATGTTCGCCTGCTCCTTTGTCACATTGGAGCCGAAATGCACGGACAACAAGTGTTGTGGTCGGATCGCGATGAAGAAAATCTCAAGAAAATTGATTCCCCCGACGTGCAAGCCGTCCTTTCTGGACATTCCCACACACGCGTCATCGGCATGTCCGACAGCCAAAAGTCAGTCCCCATCGTGCAAGGTTTGTGGCACGGACGTTGTGTGTCTATGCTCAAATGCGAAGTTGACACCCTCTCTGGACAACTCGTCAGCATCACTCCCGAACTCGTTCGTGTCAATCCCGATGCAAAACTTGAGCCCAAGGCTGCACGACTTCAAGCCCAAGTCGAAGAGCAATACCACACCACGCTTTTCCGCGGTATCCCTTTGAGTCAAAAACTCACCTATGCCAGCGCAGCTGTTGAGCATGACCGCACACGCAGCAAGCGACAAACAAAAGTTGGTTCTCTCGTTTGTCAAAGTTTTGCTGCTGCCTATCGCAAAGCAGCGCATCTTGATGACAACGCTCTCGTTGTTGGGGTAAGCCATTTCGGAAGCATCCGCGCAGGTTTTCCGCAAGGCGATATCACCATCCTCTCTGTGGGAGAAGCGCTTCCCTTTGCCAATCCGCTCCGCGTTTATCGCTATACAGGCAAGCAACTGCTCGACCTCGTGGAGCACGGCTACAATGTTTGCAAACTCGGCCATCTCCAAACATCAGGAGTAAATCCCATCCTTGATGCGAAAGGCCACGTCAAAGCCCTTTCGCTCACACTGCCCAACGGAAAGACTGTCCCCATTCGTGCCAATACCCAACTTGTTATTGTGGCTGACGAATTTATGACCACCGGAGGTGATGGTTATCTTCCTAGTCAATTCCCAGCGTCTGCAGAAATTAAAGTAAATATCCCCACCTCCACCGACGCTTTCATCGCCTATCTTCGCACACTTCCTAACATAGACTAGTTGTATGCAGCAGCATCTTCGCTCATCGCTGTTTTTTATATTCCTCTTTTTCGCCTGTCTCGTTGCTCACGGCCACGAGACGGGCGACACTTTGTCTGTACCTCTCAAAAGTCGAACTGCGCAACTCGACTCCTTGCGCTTTTCTGTGCTGCCTAGTTCTCTTCGTGCATTAGATTCCTTAGTCTACAAATCCAAAGCTCCAAAGACTAATTTTCATTTGCCCAGGGAATGGAGGGAACTCGATGATTTGAGTAAGAAATATCTTCCACCATTAGCTTCCGACCTCCTTCATTTCAATTTTCAAGGGCTTTCGCATCAGTCTTACGGATTTATCCCTCGTTTTCTTCCGAAAAAAACTAGTAAAGAAGAACGATGGCGCAACATTCCAGCCGATTGTCGCATCGACTGGAAGCGACATCGCGAACATTTCCTTTGGGATTTGGGCAACGATATTGCCACCTATTTCAACACTTTCGACACCACTTATATAGAGCGCACACGCTACGACTTCCAAGTCAAACTCTACAACACCCACTTTCTTCAACTCATTCGTCTTTCAGGCACCGATGCCAAAGGACGTAGTCAAAGTCTCACTTTTGCCCCCGCACACCAAATCAAGTTTGGTCCTTTCTTGGGGTGGAAGGCCCTCAGTTTCGGCTATTCTTTCGGTGTCGTTCCCGACCGCTTCAGCAGCCAGGCATCTGAGTTTAACATTGCCTCCTATAACTCCAAGGTGGGATTCGACTTCAACTATATTTACAGTCGTGGCAACTTCAATCTTATCGCTGTTTCTGGTTTCGATTCCATTCAACCGCGAGATTTCTCCGAACAGCGATTTCCCGCCATGCGCACCAACACCTTTGCCCTCAATCTCTACTATGTGCTCAATAATCGCCACTTCTCATATCCTGCAGCCTTTGCCATGAGCACTGTGCAACTTCGCAGTGCTGGTTCGTGGCTCGTTGGATTGCGCTTTGATCAGCAAAACATCACCTTCGATGCTGATCGCACTGAAGCCTTCCTCCGTATCTTTGCTCCGCGTGCCAGCATCAACGAAGCACTTCGCGTCACCAGCATTTCCTATCGTCAGTGGGGACTTTCCTTTGGTTATGCATACAACTGGGTACCCGCGCGTTATTGGTTGCTTTCTGCCAGTCTTGCCCCTTCCGTAGGCTACAAATATCAGCATGGAGAATCTCTCTCTGCGCGCAATTTGTGGAAGAATGTCGAAAACTTCCATATGGATTTCATCTTTCGTGGTGCTCTTGTCTACACCAACGGTCGCCGTTATTTGGGTATTTCCACGGTCAACTATCTCTACGATTACCGCCATCCTGGTTTTGCACTCAATAATTCTATTCACTACATCCAACTCTTCTTTGGCTGGTATTTTGGGAGAAAGCCGATGTTTAGAGGTGAAAAGAGATAAAAACTTTTTGCATACCTTTGATATTGGACTCGTCGTTAAAGACAAAAATGTGGTGTTTTTATCATACCGCGAAAGTTTTACCACTTTTTCTTGTGAAAAATGTTTGGAGATTAGATTTTTCTTATTACCTTTGCATCGAATTATAGGCCGAATTATGGAGTTTATCCTAGTTTTGCTGATATTCATCAATTCTCTCAATACAAAGTCACACCGGCGTAAGTCGGTCAAATTGACAAAGATATCATTAATATAAACCAATTCATTACGTAATGAAAAAGAATCTTATGAATGCCGCATTGCTCGGGTTGTTGATCGCAACTCCTGCGTGCTCTTTCGTTTCTTGTAAGGATTACGATGAGGATTTCAAGAAGGTGAATAATCGCCTTGATGATTTGGCTGCTGCAAAGGCTAAAATCAATGAAGAAATTGTTGCTCTTCGTGGTTCTTTCGATGCTGTCAATAAAAAGGCTGCAGATCTTGAAGGAAAGCTTGCGAATTATGCTACTAAAGAAGAAGTAGCTGTTGTGAAAACAGACCTTAATAAGGCTGTTGGTGAAATCTCTGCTTTAACTTTGAAGATTAAAGAACTTGAATCAGTAAAGGCTCAAATTGAAAGTAATTCTGCTGATATCAAGGAACTTAAGCTCAAGCTCCAAGCTCTAGATTCTAAGGCTGCTACCTATTTGACTTCTGCGGATATTAGTCAATTTAAGACGCTTCCTCAACGTATCGATAATCAGCAAAATGTTTTGGATGATTATAAGACGCGTATTGAAGCACTTGAGAAGAAAGGGGTCGCTGTTTCAACTGCTAATGTTGATGAGTTGAAGACGATGCTTTCTTCCCTTAAGGATGCAAACTATCAAACAGAAGAACAAGTAAATGCCGCTATCGCTAAGGCTATTGAAGGATTGAAGAAGGCTAACGTGCCAAGTGAAGCTAACGTTATGCAAACTGGTAAGGTTACTTCTTTGATGGCTCAAAAGTCAGCTATTTTTGACTTTGGTCAAGGTTTTGTTGAAAGTTCTTACAGATATCATGTTATTAATGCATTGGATGCTGCTAATGAACAAGGTGTCGCTATCTTTACCAAAGACGGAGAAGGGGTAGATGAAATTACTGAATCGCGTTTTGGTGTGGCTGAATTTGCTATTAATCCTTCTACAGCAAAAGCTAGTGAGAAAACTGAAGATTACACCTTTGAATCTTACAAAGCTTTGATTGCGCAGACAAGAACAGAAACAACTCCAGCATTTACTGTGAAAGCAGTAAAACAAGATGGTAACAAGTTGATCGTTAATTATGCTTCAAATCTAAATGATGGATTTGACGGTGAATACGGTGATATGGTTGCACTTCGTTATACGCAAGATGCTGGTTCTAACACTGCTTCTGTTATTACTTCTGACTATGTCCGTTTGGTACAATATACTAACACCGGTTTGAATGTTGGTATGGTGCAAACGACTTCTTCAGAGAAGATTGGTGATAAAACGATCGAAGTTACTAAGTCTATTGATGATTGTTTAGCTGATGATTCTTTCGGTGATGAAAAGAAAGAGTCATTGGAATTCAAGGTTGCAAGTGACGGCACAGCTTTCAATATAGCTGAACATGTTACTACTTATACTGTTCGTAATGTTGAGTTGCTAGCTAATGCTCATGCACAAGCTCATCGTGCAATCGATAAAAATGCTGCTGCTGATGGTGATTTGAAGCGTGCTGGTTTCCACTATGAATACGCGCTTGTTAAAGCCAATGCGAATGACGCTTCTACCGATGTTTTCGTGTTGAATAAGACAACAGGTGCTTTGTCTGTTAAGAAGGATGACTATACGAATGTTGGAAAATCAGCCACTGTTCGTGTTACCCTCATTGATCCAAACGGCAAGGTCGCTTCAGTTGGTTACTTTACAGCGAAGGTTTATGCAACTCCAAAGGTTTTAGCCACTATTACTTCAGCTGCTAAAGTTCCTTATAACTGCGATGCTGATAGTAAGGTTGACGGCGTGAAGTTCTCTTTAGTAGAGGTAGAAACTGCTTTGGGAGCCAAATTGAATGAAGATTGGGCTATCAGAACAGATGAACAATTTACATTTGCTAATAAGGTGGCTGAAAAGAAAACTTCAGCCCAAGGTGAATTTAGCGTAGACTACGATAAGAAGGAAATCACGCTTAACAATATAAATCCTTCTTCTGCTGGAGTTAACGCTGTTGGTGATAAGTATTCTACTCATCTTCAAGTTATCAACAAGAAAAACCCAAGTCAGTTCTTCTTGATTGAACTTGTATGGAAGCCTGCTGAATTCCAAGCTGCTCCTAAGGTTGTTTTCTCTGCAATCAAGCAAGAAACTCTCTTCATCAATGACGCAATTCGTATAACTGCTGACTGGAAAGCAACAAATACCTATAAGCATGCTAAGTTTGCTCAAGATTTGAATGCTGCATTCAAAGACCTTAAGCTCACCCTTCAAGATGCTGCTAATTACTCAACTGTAACTCAAGCAGACGTTGATGCAAATGTTAAGTGGATTTTCGTTAATCCTACTAGAACTTCTTTCGTAGGCGTTGATGGTAAGACTTATGAGCTCCGCGCTAATGAAGACGGTACTAAGTTCCAAGCTAAGACAGCTGATGCTACTGATTGGACTGATGTTGCTACCTTGACTGATGGTAAGACTGTTGTACTCTCGAAGAATGACGTTGTTCGTAACCTCATTAGCAAGGTTAGCCACAAAGATTTTGCCAACTCTCTTACGGCTCGTGTTGCTTACGTTTCGTTGAACAGCTGCAAAAAGCCATTTGCAGTTGAAAGTGGTAACCAGTTTGATGTTAAGTTCCTTCGTCCTCTTGATATTGCTGAGTCTTACGAACTTGTTACCTTCAAGAATGTTGGTCAAGTTATCGAAGATGGTGGTAACTATAATGTTCATGAACTTAACAATCAAAAGTTGGCTATCGATTGGCGTAATGTTGCTATCGGTGGTGCAAATGATCACGAAGATCATTTCGCAAACTTCAGCGCAACCTTCAAGATTGCTTCTCCTGAGAATTATCTCACTAACTACCAAAACGTTGATTCTCAACCAAACGTATTCAAGAAGGTAAGTGAAACTAATATGGCCTCTCACTTTGCAATTAATGTTGTTAGTGCCACTAGCGGTGGTGCTATCAATGTACCTGCTGCTGTTGATGGATGGTCTACAGTAACAATTGACAAGCAGCACTGGATGCTCCGTGTTCAGTACAAGAATCTTGGACAAGCTGTTTCTAAAGCATTTGAGGTTCGTATTCCTTACGTAGTAGATTACCTTTGGGGTACTGCTAAGGGACACTTTGTTGTGAAGTTTGATCCTACAGTCAATGGAAACGCTAATGCGAATGCTCGTCGTAAGTAACATTGTGCTTACAGCAAGTTTTATTTAACTGCGAAGAGCAGGCAGACTCCTGCCTGCTCTTCCTTTTTTTCAGCTTATATGAAATCCTTATTTGCTTTCTCTTCTGTTTTTCTAGCTGCTCCAATTTTGTTCTTTTGTGGATGTAATGGTTGTGGTTCGCCCAATATAAAAGGTCCTACGCCAACGCAATTTGAGCAATCCCTTTCTAACAAGGATACTGTTGCTGTAGAAAGTTTGATTCATGAGTTTTTTTCTCACCTTCAAAGTAAACGATATTATGATGCTGCTGCAATGGTTTATACAAGAGTTGACACAGCAAATCCACTAGTTCCTCTTTCAAACGAAGAGATGGAGCATTTCGTGAAATTGTACAAAGACATTCCTTGTGTTGGTTATAATATTAATTACATGAAGTTCCTGTCTTCCAAAAAGAATGAAGTAGGTTGTAATATGATTTTAGCTAAAGGGCATGACGGTAAACCTGATGCCATCACTAAATTGTTCTTTATTACTGCCTTTAGCAATGGAAGATGGTGTTTGGTACTAACTGATAAGGATCATTTTGAAGATACTTTCACAACGTTTGAGCAACAAGACTCTTTGTCTTCGATTTATACAAATTACAAGAAGTCGCACAAATAGTGCTATTCTTTCTCTTACTTGTGCGCACTACGTTTCCTTCTTTGGCGCGTAGTGTGCTCTTTTTCTTTCTGATAGAATATTATAGGCTAGAAACACAAAGATAAAACAAACTTGATGCTCTAGCATAACTAGCAGCTCTAGAAGAACAAGAATCACTAGATGAACTAGAAGCCCTAGAACCTCTAAAATCTCTAACGTCTAACCTCTAATGTCTAACGTCTATTCTCATGGATGCATTAACGATTCAACAAAATAAACGCAAGTTGCACCGCAAACTCACCATCTTGTTGCGCACAGGAATGGTGCTTATGGAGAGTGCAGCAGATACCAACCGCATCGTTCGCAATATGCAGCGAGTGGCAGCTTTCTTGGGACTTGACGAACGCTACTTGCACATTGACGTGCTATACGGCACAATCAAGGTGAATTACAGCGACGACTCCCACTCCTTTAGTAGATTCATGCACTCCGACAAATATACCATCAACATGAATGTTTTGTCGGCTGTGAGTCAACTCTCATGGAAAGCCATTCGCGAAGATTACAGCGTGCAGCAGTTTGAGCGTGAACTCAACCGTATTCGCAAGATGAAACCTCAATATCCAGCGTGGGCTGTGACGTTAGGCACTTCATTAGGGTGTGGAGGATTCTCCGTACTTTTCGGAGGTGACTGGGCATCCTTTGTGCCAGCTACCATTGCGGGAGCTGTGGCTTATGTGGTGAGATACTTTATGCTAAAGCGTGGTTTCAACTTCTATATGGTCACTACCATGACCTCTTTTGTTGCAACACTCACAGCGTGGTTGCTCTTCCTTGTTCTCCCCACAGGATTTACCAACTATCCCTATCATTCGTTTCTTTGTTGCTGCCTTTATCTAGTGCCAGGTGTAGCCCTTATCAACTTCTTGGACGATATGCTCGACAATTATCTTCACGTGGGATTAGCGCGTTTCGCCAACGGAGTATTGCAAATCGCTTCGATGGCCTTCGGTATTGTGCTGGCAGTGAGCATCAGTAATGTAGACAATTTCCTTGGCGACCTAGCCATGGCACCTAACATCTCTTATGGAGAAGCCGCCATTGTGACAGCCATTTCCGCTATGGGCTTCGGCATGAACTTCAATGTTCCTCGTCGTTCGCTTCCAGCAGTAGCCATTTTGGGCATTTTAGGAATGTTGTTGCGCAACCTTTTAGCCTTTGATTTCAAAATAGGTTTGATCTTAGGTTCTCTTGCAGGAGCATCCCTCATTTCGCTTGTAGCCGTTCGTTTGGTGCACCACACCAGAACCCCGAATCACGTCATTTCCATTCCAGGTGTCATTCCGATGGTGCCAGGCATCTTGATGTATCGTGGCATCTTTGGATTTGTGCATTTAGGCAACAATGTAGAAGCCTTTATGGGAGCGTTTAGTAATTTGCTCAATGCTGCACTTATTGTGTTGTGTTTGTCAATCGGAGTCGCAATTCCAACATCTTTGCACGTCGTTGGATTGCCTTTTCTCGAAAACAAGAGTTACATAGATTGATAGAGGATCGTCGACGCAGAGGAAAATTTGTCGACTTCACGCTTTTCGACTGATTAGAGACTTCACTCGTCATTTATGCAACAATCCGCAACGTCAATCAATGACGTTGCGGATTGTTGTCGTTAGTAGGAAGAGGGTATGGCTCTTGCTGCTACTTCTTTATCTTTCCATTGCGTTGCACCCAAACGGTGTCGGATGCGTTGTTGTCTTTAGCGTTTGAAGATGTTGTGCGCTGATGGGAAGAATCGGTGGAAGCGTCGTTCCTCTCTGCAAAAACAGCATCAACAGCCCACGAGAGTACACCACTCACAGGTGGATAGCATACGGACTTCTGCACACGTTCTTCATTGAGAATGCCTAGACTGTGCATCGCGGTGAGGATACAAGAGAGTAGGCAGAGATATTTTATGAAGGAGAGGGCAGCTCCTGCAGCAGAATTGATGCTTCCCAAATGGAGTTTGCCGAGCATCTTGGTGAGTAGGGTAGCAGCAAATCCGAGTACTAACGGTATGATGATCCACAAAAGAAAGAAGGCGATGATGTTGGTAACCATATTTATTGGGTTGCCCGTGGCAATGACCAGTGTATCTCCAAGAGCGGAATAGACGAAGGAGGCACCTAAAAGGCCTGTGAGAAGTCCTGTGGTAGAGAGGGCTTCGCGGATGAAGCCTGCGCGCCAACCATTGTATAGGCTCCAAAGGATGACGACAATAATGAATAGATCAAGCATAATAGACGTTAGACGTTAGAGGGGGCTAGAAGCTCTAGAAGGACTAGAAACCCTAGAATCTCCAGAAAAACTAGGCCTCTAGCCCTAGATTCTAAATTTCGATGCCGATTTTGGCTAAGAGTTTGCGCTCTTGTTCGTAGTGAATTTCGAGAGAGTGACCGAGCGTAGAGTCTTTGAGGTTGCGGAGTTTTTCCAGTCCAGCGAGTTTGTCTGCAGGAATCACCTCACAGAAAACAAACTTCTCAAAGTAAGGTCGCACCAACTTATTACCAGCGGAGAGCATCTTACCTTCAACGATATTTTCCACATTGTCAAGGCGGAAGAAGCGGTGGCCGTGGTCATCTTCATACGCCGTGAGCAAAGCATCTTCCGCTGCAACAGGACAGAAGAAAAGCGGTGTGCGGTCGTGGTAACGTTTGAAATGTTTGTTGCGAACCTTCTCCAAACACAGTTCCATAGGAACGCGGTTGATTGTGCCATCTTCGTAAATCATCAGCAGCGCCCCCTTCTCTTCGCGGTCGTGCACCGCCAAAGTGAGCCAACTGTCCTCCCAATTCTCCTCGTCCATCACGCACCATTCGCCATTGTCATAGAAACGAAGATAAGCCACAGTGTCCACCCCGTAGTTGTCTTCCCAACTATTCACCACATTAGAGCGAATGAGAGAAGTATGCACAGCTTTGATTCGGGAAAGAGTGTCGAGTGGAGTAGTGGGAGCGTTGGAAAGCTCTGGTGAAGTGGCCTCCGCTGCAGATACAACATCCTCCGTAGTGGTTGATGCAACTGATGTGACAACCTCTGTTATTGCTTCAGACTGATGCGTATCCTCAATAGAAGAATTCGTCGTAGGAGAAGCATTCAACGCCTGTTCATTCCCTTGTTGCCAATCTTCAATACTTTCAGAGTTGTTGAGGTCGTTTTCATTGCGCGCAGCCATAATATTGCGCACCATTTCTGCAGACGAAATGTAGCGTGTGCTAGAACCTTGTCGCACAAAGTAGGCATTGTCGAGAGATACAGGTTCGTGACAAGCAGGAATGTGGAAAGACAAAACGAGATGTTTGCCAGCAGGAACTTGTTCATCGCGTACGCGGTCGTTGATGGCCACACCAAAACTGCGGAAGATACTATCGCGCACGTGACGTTTCAAGCGGTCGACATCGCCCTTGAAATAGTTCAAGTCCTCTTTCAAACCGCAGGCCACGCCCACATCGTTTACGCCCAACATCAGTGTACCCCCTTGCGCGTTGAGCATACCGCACACCACTTTCATCAAGTTGTAAGTTTGCACCTCAATGTTCGGTCGCATATCATTGTCAGGTGGGAAGACAGTACTTGTCTTAAACTCAAGTTGTTGCCCTTCAATGCCAAAGGAATAGCTTTGGGGAAGTTCCACCTCAATGTGAAGCAACTCTTTGATTTGTCTGCGAATGTCCTCTTGTTGGCCTTCGAGTGGGAAACCCGCGGTGAGATTGAAGGAGAGAATCAGACTTGCCAACTGCGTGAGTTTGGGAGAAATCGTCTTTTTATTAAGCGTTTTCCACAAGAAATCGTTTTTCGTCTTATCTCCCATACTTCCCACGAGCAAAATTTCAGTGGTTTGTTCACGAAGTGAAGGGTAGCGGTCGATAAATCCTTGAGCATCTTGCATAATGCGCTCCACCTCTTCGAGGTTGATTTGGCGGTTGAGACGATAGTGTTCAATCTGTCGGAGCAATTGTCGACGCATATCAAAGTATTGCACCAAATCTTTGTGTTCCAACATTCGCGCCACAATATGTGCCACAGAAAGCAGGGCATAAGCCTTGCCGTGGTCAGGTTCCAGCATAGCTTTGTGGTCGAGGATTTGCAGCAAGAGGTGCATATCATTGTTTTCCCACATCATCACTTCTTCATCGGCCAAATTGTCGTTGTCGCAATCGCTAGACGCAGAAGAGTCGGATGAGTCGGAAGCATCGGCTTCGTACACCTCACCATTAGCATAGTCAACGAGGAAGTTTTCAGTCACCGTCTTCATATCTACTGGCGCGCTGGCAAAATCGATGGCTTCTGCACGTAGGGAACGCACATTTTCAGCATTGGTGATGCGCACTTGAACGTCGTCGCCTGGCACGCATTCCATATCGTCGGGCACTTCCACTAGCACCACGTAGCCTTCTTCCGTGACTCCGCGGAAAAGTTGACCTGCATAGCCATAGAGGTGGCAATTGGTGGGTTTGTCTTCTTCCACGAAATCAAGCACCCACTCGTGCATTTGCGCCACAATGAGCGGTTGTGCATTGAAAACAAGAAGTTCGTCTTCCGACTCGGGGTCTGCCCATCCTGCAACAATTGCTTCAAAAAGTAAGGGGCGTCCTTCAAAAGTAAAGGAATCGAGCGTGAAAAATGGGTTGTAGAAGAACATTCCCGTGTCCTGTGCCTTGACATAAGTGTCAATCCATCCCTCACCGCAATAGCGTTCATCTTCAATGATGCAATAAAATCGGGTCTGTTCATTGGGGTGGCGACGCACCACACGCACTTTCACTTTGTTTCCCACTTCAGGAATGATTTTGCGCATCACGGGGACAGGAGCTGTAACTTCTTCCTGATGAGGAGAGAAGAGAGAGCGTTCCACGTCGCTCCACCAAGTGGTCCATTCAGAGAGCGATGCGCCTGCGGCAATGCGATAGCGAGAGGGATCTTCCACCACAAGTTGCAAGCCCTGCCACTCAATCAGGCCTTCGGGCAAGATATTGCGCGCTGTTGACGTGGTCTGCGTGGGAATGAGTGTCAATCCCTCGCGACTCAGTGACAAGCGCACGAGTTCCGACTCATAAGAGTGAGGAACGAGGGTAGCAATGGCAGGTTGTTCGTCAAGCATACGATGCGCCAAAATTTCAAATTGGCGAAAATCTTGACGCCACACCAAAGACGGTTGAAAAGGTTCTGGGTCAATGAGATTCCAAAAGGCACGATCCATCAGAAGAAGTGCCATTTGGCGTGACGAATCTTCGTTAGTGATGCTGCGTTGAGGTGCCACCAACGAGAGATAATAATAGAGCATCGCTTGCAGTTGTCCTTTCTGTTGCGTCTCACCTCCCGTGAGTGCCAACAGATAGCAGATGGCCTGAATCATTCGCACCACAAGATGGCGTGATTCGTTGGAACTGCAACCTATAAAGCGGTTGGCGCGTCCAGCATTCGAGCGGATGTAGCTTTCGAGGAAGTGAGCAAAAGCCGTAGGGAGATTGCGATTTTTCCAAGCGTGTCCTTGGAGCGCAATAAAATCGAGGAGTGAGTCGATGTGTTTCTCCAACAAATCCTTGCGGAGTGTGAAGATGGTCATCATCAAACTCAGTTTGTGCTGCAGATTGTAGACATAGCCCGTTTGGTCGAGTTTATACATCACTCCCTTGATGGTTTCTTCCGCTTGCTGGTTGGCCAGCAGTTCCAGGGCTTCTGACTGTAACTCCGCTATTTCCACTCGGGTGGCAATGGCATCGCGCAGACGTTCGCTTTCCGTTGCACTAAAAGCCTTGAGCCACTCAGCGTCTTCAATGACGTGAAGAGCGATGCGTCGATAAATGTTTAAGAGCGAAATCCCACTTTTTATCTTCAGTCTGCCTTTGGGTCTGTCTGGACTGACCACCCAATAGTTGGCATAAGGCGTGGCAAGAATCGCTTTAACAGGCCATTGGTGAGATTTTGTTTTCAGCTGTTTGCGCATAGACTGCCAAACAGGGTGACTACTAAGGACACGTGTCAAAAAGCGATGTTCAGCCGGAGAAGGATTGCCTAATTTCAAAAGGGAGGACAAGGTGGCAGAACTTTGCGTAGAGGGGCGATTATCGAGCAGGAAGAGCAGTCTATTTTCATTGATGGTCTTCACCCTCACTTCAATCTGTTGTCTAGGTCGCAACGGTTCGGCATTGGCAGGACAAGTCACCACGATGGGAACTTGCAAATGGTCTTGCGCTGCATATCGCATATAAGCCGTGCTATCGCATTGCAAGGAGCGCAAAACAATGAACGGATACGTTTGCTCTGCGTCATAATATGGACTCAATATCTTGGCCGTGTTCTGTACTAAAAAGAGAGAACCATCTTTTCCTTCGCGCACATGACAAGGGAGCGTTCTTCGTTGTCGCTGTTCCAAATCATTGCGCTGAAAGTTATACATTTTGACCTTGTATTCCTGTCCTTCAGATTGAACTATAAAAAAAGTGGCTTCCGGTTCGTCGCTAATTCCAATGACGGGGAGTTCATAAAATTCGCCTTGTTGTAGCATAGGGGGAAATTTTTGAGCAGAAGTAGAGTATAAATTGTGTCCCTCCTTTTGGGGACGGAGCACGGGCTAATGGGCAACGCGCAGCATAGAAGATTTTCACCTAAAAGTTTACCATTTACGCATTGCTTTACTTGCAAATATACACATAATTTTCGAGGTAAACTCTGTTGTTTCCCACTTTTGGTGGGTAAATTGCGAAAAACCTTCGGACTGTGGCGTCAAAAAGATGTTCAGGAACTAGTGGTCGATTTGGCTAAAAGTCTTAGAATTTGCGATTTGTTTACATTTTCTACCCCTCCATTTAACGCGGAAATCCGAACTAAGAAAATGTTGTTGGGAAATACGCGATTCTCAGCGGTTTTGAAAATCGCAAATTTCGGTGGTTTTTGCTCTGTTGTGGGACGTTTTTTTCGAAACTTGCGCTTGTTTTCGAAGAAACGACGTGTCGTTTTGAAAAAGTAACGGCTCGTTTGCGTGATTTTGTCGGAAGTTTTTCAAATTTCTTCCCTTGGAACTTTGTTTTCTTCCCTTGGAATTTTGCAAACGTCGGACGAAATAGAAATTTTCTCGGACAAAATCGGTGCGTTTTCCCCATTTCCCCATTTTTGTTCAAGAAAGAGGAGAAGGAGAGAGGGAAAAACACGCGTTCATTTTTCTAGAATGAAGAAAAATGTCGTCATTTTTGGCCTTGCGATTTAACATTCTCCGAGGGGAGAATGCTGAAAAAATGTTGCGTCCTCAAATGGCGCTCATATCAAACAAAGTAGGTTCTTGAGGAAGTAGAGTTGCGGAGGGGGCAACGTCTAACAAGGGCGGTGTTGCGTAGGTTAGCCACTGCCATTGCCCACGTTGAGGAGAATGAATGTTGGGAAAACGTTTGCACAAATCGCGCATAGAAAGCGAGAGAGGACGCTCAAGATACACTTGTTCGTAGCGTGCGAAAATTTCATTGCGCGTCAATGGGCAATGAGCTTCGAGGAGGATGCGACCCACACGTGAGAAATCGTAAACTAACTGTGCAGCCATCAAGCGATGGCCTTGTGCGGAGTGTTCAATCCAAGGATGGTGGGTGAGTAAGGCAGAAAGAGAATTTTCCTCTGCTGAAGAAAGTTTTTGTGGAAAGAAAGAAGGTACAGATTGATAGTCGGGATGCAGTTGCAACTGTCTGAAAACTTGGTGGAGCAAAGCGCGCGATTGAAGCACTTTCCCTTGCGGCACAATGAAGTCGCACGCCCACGACATTTCAGCTTGGGTGCGCATCATTGGAGTGAGATGGAGCAGCCAGAGGAAACGTGGCATAGACATAAATTGCAGCGTATCCAGTGAGGCGGTGGGTTGAAAAAGCAACTCCTGCTGCAAATAAGTCAATGTGTGTCGGAAATCTTCACTTAGTTGTATGCCTGCAACTGTTTCTCCTTCCAGCAGCGGACGCAAAAAAAGGTGTTCCATCGAGCGCATCACGGTGACGGAGGATGGAAATTCTAAGACGCGTGCAATAACATCAGCCGAAAGACCTTGGAGCAAATAGCGGTGCAACACCGCCGCTTGCGTGGGTTGACGATGTTTGAGCAATAGGACGATGTGTGTAAAGGTTTGTTCCACCTGTTGAATCAAAGAGTCCCATTCGTTCGTAGGATTTTCGGCAGTCGTAGATGCGATATAGGGGGCAGGAGAAACATAGTGTTGCAAAGACCACGGGTTGTCGGGCTCGGGCGTGATGGGGAAAGTCCATGTGGCACGTTGCAGCAACCACTGTTCGATGAGTTGTTCAGGATTGTTTCTAACCTCTTGTCGCATCTCATCAAAGATGTGCAGGAAAAAGCGTCCCACTCCGTCCCATTCCGCTACGTCAAATCTTGGTAGAATCAAGAGTTCAGCGAGGGTATTCACCCCCGCTTCCGACAATCTTTTGACCACCGTGTTGCGCTCCTGTTGGTTGTCTAAGAAGATGAGGGGAATTTCGGCCAATTTCTCCATCACGATTTCAGCCCGATGAAGACAACAAGTTTCATCGAGGGCGAAATAATCGGGAAAGAGTGTAGTTTGCATATCGCAAATATAGTAAGTATTTCGCTCTAAGCAAAAAAAAACATAGATTACTTGGAGTTTTACGGCTAAAATCGTATCTTTGCGACAGTCATTTCATCGAAACGATTCTCACAAAATGAAAGAATTAGCCTTGAAGTATGGGTGCAATCCCAATCAAAAACCTTCTCGAATTTACATGGACAACGGTGCGGAACTTCCCATTGAAGTGCTGGCTGGTCGTCCTGGGTATATTAACTTTTTAGATGCGCTCAATGGTTGGCAACTGGTGAGCGAACTGAAGGCAGCAACGGGACTTCCTGCAGCAACGTCTTTCAAACACGTTTCACCGGCTGGGGCAGCAGTGGGTTTGCCTTTGGATGAAACTTTGCGCAAAATCTATTTTTGTGATGATATCGCTTTGCCTTTATCGCCCATCGCTTCGGCTTATGCCCGTGCTCGTGGCGCAGACCGTATGTCAAGTTATGGTGATTTCATCGCACTTTCCGACGTTTGCGATGAAGCCACTGCGCTTCTGATTAAACGCGAAGTGAGTGATGGTGTGATTGCCCCTGGTTTTACTCCCGAGGCTTTGACCATTTTGCAAGAAAAGCGTAAAGGCACTTATTGCGTGCTCAAGGTAGATGAAAACTATTGTCCAGAGCCTATTGAACGTAAGCAAGTGTATGGCGTGACGTTTGAACAAGGACGCAATGAAATCAACCTTGCAGATGATGCGTTGTTTGAAAATCGTCCCACGGTGAATAAAGATATTCCCGAAGCAGCGCGCAGAGATTTGATGGTGGCGCTGATTATTCTCAAATATACGCAATCGAACTCTGTGTGCTATGTCAAGGACGGACAAGCCATTGGTATCGGTGCAGGGCAGCAAAGCCGTATTCACTGCACACGTCTTGCTGGACAGAAAGCCGACATTTGGTGGTTGCGTCAGCATCCCAAGGTGATGAATTTGCCATTTGTGGAAAAGATTCGCCGTGCCGATCGTGACAACACGATTGATATTTACATTTCAGAGGATTACGATGATGTGTTGGCAGACGGCGCTTGGCAACAGTTCTTCACTGAACGTCCTGAGCCTTTGACTCGTGAGGAAAAGAAGGCTTGGATAGCACAAAACACTGGTGTGGCTTTGGGTTCAGATGCTTTCTTCCCCTTTGGCGACAACATCGAAAGAGCGCATCGCAGCGGTGTGGCTTATGTGGCACAAGCCGGTGGTTCGGTGCGTGATGACCATGTGATTGAAACTTGTGACAAATATGGCATTGCTATGGTGTTCACTGGTGTTCGCCTTTTCCATCACTAATCCAATTATCCCCAATCTGTTCAGGAAATAATCTTTTCCATGACCAGTAGTACTTTTATGGTCTAATGACCGATGGGGGGATTATAGTCTTATCAAACCCAAAACTTATAGCCAATGGCGCGCAACGTAAGCGACGAAGAAATTACAACAGCAATGACCACGGGTATCACCTTCAAAGGGGCAAAACTTCGTAAGCCTCAAGAAGAAAAGGTGAAGACCAAGGCCAAGAAAAAGACATATATCACAGGACTTCACGGTTCGGGAGCAGCCAAGAAAAAAGCTGATATCCGTAAACGCCGTGCCAATCGACGCAAAGGAAAATCCTAAGGTGCGACGGTGCGTTGAGGTGTCATTGACGAAAGGCTTTTCAGCCTAGAAGTTGTGATGCTGCACTCAGCAAATTTGACAAATGAGAAACTGTTTCAGGCTCAGTGGCTTGAAACAGTTTCTTTTGTTGGAGGGCAAAACGTCTTTCGCCAGTAAGAACCTTGGTGATAATGAGTAGCATTTCTACGGTCTAATGACCGATTGGGGTTTAATTACCAATTGGGGTTTAGAAATGTCGAAAGAAAACCATCCAGATTGGGCTGAAAATAATAGCCGATGGGCGTTTTTAAGGTCAAGGTAGCGCATATCTCCAATTTTTATTGTACTTTTGCGCAAGTATCTATATTTGAAACGAAATAGAATCATTATATATGAGTAAGAAATTCACCGAACGTAGTGGTATGAACCTCTACGCCGTCAACGAAGAGGTGCTGAAAGAATGGGACGAGGCTGACCTCTTCCACCGCAGCATCAGCGAGCGTGAAGGTTGCCCCTCGTATGTTTTCTTTGAAGGACCTCCATCGGCAAATGGTCACCCTGGTATTCACCACGTGATGGCGCGTACCATTAAAGATGTGTTTTGCCGTTACAAAACGATGCAAGGTTTCCAAGTCAACCGCAAAGCTGGTTGGGACACCCATGGTTTGCCCGTCGAATTGGGTGTTGAAAAGGAATTGGGGATTACCAAAGAAGACATTGGTCAAAAGATTTCTATCGAAGAATATAATGCGCATTGTCGTCGCAATGTGATGATGTACACGCAGGAGTGGGGCGATTTATCTCACCTTATGGGGTATTGGGTGGATATGGAACACCCTTACATCACTTACGAAAACTCTTATATCGAAACTCTCTGGTGGTTGCTCAAACAACTCTATCAGAAGGGTTTGCTCTACAAAGGTTATACCATTCAGCCTTATAGTCCTGCTGCTGGAACTGGACTTTCTAGTCACGAACTCAATCAGCCTGGTGCATATCGTGATGTGAAAGATACCACTGTCACTGCGCAATTTGAGATGGTGGATGCTCCCGAAGCATTGCAAGGGTGGGGTAAGCCTGTGTTCTTGGCGTGGACAACCACACCGTGGACTTTGCCTTCCAACACTGCACTGTGCGTAGGTCCTAACATTGACTATGTGGCTTTGCAAACCTTCAATCCTTACACGGCAGAGCCCATCACCGCTGTTGTAGCAGAAAATCGTGTGTCGGCTTATTTCAAAGCTGAAGGCGAAAATGCTGAAATGAACTACGCTGTCGGCGATAAAGTGGTGCCTTATCGTGTTGTTGCACGTTATAAAGGTGCGGAACTCGTGGGCTTGCGCTATGTTCAATTGATGCCTTGGGTGCGTCCTTCTGAAAAGGTGGCGGACACTGCTGCAGACTTTGTGCGCGAATATGCGGAAAAGCACGCCGATCGTGTCTTCTCTGTGGGACAAGATCGCTTTGTGGAAATGGCTGATGAGGCTTTCCGCGTAATCCCTGGTGACTATGTGACCACTGAAGATGGTACGGGTATCGTACACATCGCGCCTACGTTTGGTGCGGACGATGCCAAGGTGGCTAAGGCTGCTGGCATTCCTTCGCTCTTCATTATCAATAAGGCAGGTGAAACGCGTCCAATGGTAGATCTCACAGGTAAGTATTACACCCTTGATGATTGCGCCCCTGCTTTCGCTGAAAAGTGCGTAGATACAACAGCTTATGGTCGTCACGCTGGAGATTTTGTCAAGAATGCCTACGATCCTCGTTTCAACGAAGGAGGAAAGTTTGACGAAAAGACTGCCGAGAAATCCGAAAACTTGGACATCATCCTCTGTATGGAGATGAAACAAGTGGGACAAGCGTTCCGCATCGAGAAGCATGTCCACAATTATCCTCACTGCTGGCGTACGGATAAGCCAGTGCTTTACTATCCTCTTGATAGTTGGTTCATTCGCTCTACGGCTGTGAAGGAACGTATGATAGAACTCAACAAAACGATTCTCTGGAAACCCGAATCAACGGGTACTGGACGTTTTGGTAAATGGTTGGAGAACCTGAATGACTGGAACTTAAGCCGTTCACGTTATTGGGGTACTCCATTGCCCATTTGGCGCAATGCTCAGAAGGAAGAACTCTGCATCGGTTCGGTCGAAGAACTCTACAACGAGATTGAGAAGGCGGTTGTTGCAGGTGTGATGACCAAGAATCCACTCAAGGAACAAGGTTTTGTGCCTGGTGATTATAGCAAAGCAAACTACGACCGCATCGACTTGCACCGCCCACACGTGGATGACATCGTTCTGGTGTCTGAAACGGGCAATCCTCTTTATCGTGAAACAGACCTTATTGACGTTTGGTTTGACTCTGGTGCGATGCCTTATGCACAAATCCATTACCCCTTTGAAAATAAGGATCTCCTAGATAGTCGTACGGTGTATCCTGCCGACTTCATTGCGGAGGGGGTAGACCAAACTCGTGGTTGGTTCTTCACGCTGCACGCTATTGCAACGATGGTGTTTGACTCTGTGGCATTCAAAGCCGTTATTTCTAATGGTCTTGTGTTAGACAAGAATGGACAAAAGATGTCTAAGCGATTGGGCAATGCTGTCGATCCCTTTGGCGCCATCAAAGAATATGGTAGTGACCCCGTGCGTTGGTATATGATTACCAACTCTTCGCCTTGGGATAACTTGAAGTTCGACCCTGAAGGAGTGGTGGAAACCAACCGTACGTTCTTCGGCAAGTTGATTCAAACTTATTCGTTCTTCTCCATGTATGCCAATGTGGACAACTTCGATCCTGAAGCTGCTGAAGTTCCCGTGGCAGAGCGTCCAGAGATTGACAGATGGATTCTCAGTGAACTCAACACACTTGTGCGCGAAGTGACGGCTTGTTATGAAGAATACGAGCCCACGCGTGCCGGACGTTTGATTCAAGCATTCACGGTGGACAATCTCTCAAACTGGTATGTGCGTCTTAACCGCAAACGCTACTGGGCAGGGGCTATGACCGCAGACAAACTGGCGGCTTATCAGACGTTGTACACTTGTCTGCTCACCTTGAGTCGTTTGATGGCTCCCATCGCGCCTTTCTATGCTGATCGTCTTTACAAAGACCTTACGGCAGGCACGGCACGTGCTACGGCTGATAGTGTACACCTCGACCGTTTCCCCGTGGCTGATGAGCAACTGATTGATAAAGAGCTTGAAGCACGTATGGAGTTGGCGCAACAAACTACCTCGCTTGTACTCTCACTCCGCAAGAAGGAACGCATCATTGTGCGTCAGCCTTTGCAACGCATTGCCATCCCTGTGACCGATCCTTTGGTGCGCACGCGACTAGAAGCCGTGCAACAGCTTGTGCTTGATGAGGTCAATGTCAAAACCATTGATTTCGTGGAAGGACAGATGCTGGAAAAGAAGGTGAAGTGCAATTTCCGCGTAATGGGTAAGAAGTTCGGTAAATTGATGAAGGCGGTGAACGAAGTGGTTACGGCTATTTCTCAAGAACAAATTGCAGAACTCGAAAAGAACGGTACGCTCACTGTTGTGGTGGAACGTGAATCTTGTCTCATCGAACGCAATGATGTGGAAATCATTAGCGAAGATATGCCAGGATGGAGTGTGGCAAACGAAGGTGCGCTCACTGTGGCATTGGATATTACCATCACCGAAGAACTTCGCAACGAAGGTGTGGCGCGTGAGATTGTGAAGCGCGTGCAAGCCTTCCGCAAAGAAAGTGGTTTTGAAATCACCGACCGCATTCGCATTGTTGTGGAGCAACTTCCTGTTGCAGAGAAGGCTATTGCCGAGTTCAGCGAATTTATTGCTGGACAAGTGTTGGCAGAAAGCATCACACTCGCTGCTAATGTGGAAAGCGAAACTGAGTTTGATTTGGACGGAACCAACGTGAAGTTCTTAATCAGCAAAATTTAGTCTTGCATTGCTTGACTAATTTTCTCAAGAAATCACCCTGTGGGTGCTGAAAATATGTAGTAGTTGTGGGGAAAAACCACTGTGTTTTCCCCACACCGCTACAAATACTTCTCAAACTTGTCAATTAGATAATTCTTAACCATCAATCCTATGTCAGAGAAAACAAGATATACTGATGAAGAACTGGCAGAATTCCGGGCTCTCATTAACGAAAAACTTGACGTGGCAAAAAAACAATTTGAAGATATCATTGCCACGCTCAATAAACGCAATAGTAATGACATCGACGACACGATGCCCACCTATCATACTCTCGAGGAAGGCTCAAGCGTTCAATCAATGGAGGAACAAATGGTGGCTGCAGAACGTCTGAAGAAGTTCATAACTGGTTTGCAACAAGCTTGGTGCGCATTGAGAATAAAACTTATGGCATTTGCCGTGTTACCAAGAAGTTGATTCCCAAAGAAAGACTTCGTGCGGTGCCACACGCCACTTTAAGTATTGAAGCAAAACTAGCACAAGGCAAATAATCCCCAATCGGTCATTAGACTGTAATAGTGCAGATTGTTATAGATAAGATAACTTCCTGTCATCTTTCATTTTCTTGTTGACATCTTGTTTCTCGTTCGTTCTCGACGTAGCCCGCTACGCCTTCAAACTAACGAAAAACCATCTGCTCAACAATCAAATGAAATCTGTTTAGGATCTAATGACCGATTTGGGATAATAGATAGCAACTTTTTAAGAACTTCTGTTTTTGACTTAACTCCTAGTACAAGGAGCATATTTGAAATGTTTTAAGACAAAAGTGGACAGATTATGGCCAATGATAGGCAAACTAGTTTCACTTATACGATATTTACACTTATGAAATTGCGTGCACTTCTCGCGTTCTTTATTCCCATAGGCATCATTATTGTTGATCAACTCATCAAAATAGCCATTAAGACGCGTTTCTTGCTTGGAGAAAGCTATGAAATAGCCTCTTGGTTTCAATTGCGATTTACAGAAAACCGAGGGATGGCTTTTGGTATGGACTTTATTGGTACAGGAATACTGACGATTTTTAGATTGTGTGCCGTGGCTTTCTTTATCTATGTCTTGAGAAAAGAAGTGAAGAAGGCTGCTCCCGTTGGTTTTGTAGTGTGTTTGTCTATGATTATTGCAGGCGCATTCGGAAATATCGTAGATAATGCCTTTTATGGACTCATCTTCACAGAGAGTGCACCTTATTATGCTGCTGCGATGGGAGCAACTCCTGCGCATCTCGTGGCGATGGGACAAGGATATGGCACGTTTCTCCACGGACACGTGGTAGATATGTTCTATTTCCCTTTGTTTCAATGGCCTGATTGGGTGCCCGTTCTCAAAGGAAGTACTTTCTTTGGCGCGATATTCAATTTTGCTGATGCAGCGATCTCTGTGGGTGCTGCTGCAATGATATTGTTTTACAGAAAACATCTTTCTGCCCTGATGAATGCTCCGACTGCAAAAACTGAACAAACTAGTGAAGCGGAGAATTGTCCGGAGGAAAAGTAAAATCTCAAGAATAGGCGCAAAGGCTAACGTATTATCATATTCATTCTTATGACAGTTCCATTTTCAATCATTTCAAAGAAATTCTACTGCGGTTGGTTGCTCGTCGCAGCGGGATTATTGGTTGCCTGTTCTTCGGGAACAGGGGAACGCAAGGTGCTGCCTGTTGATGAAATGGCCAAAGTGCTTTATGATTTTCAACTCGCCACTTCGTTGTCGCAAATCGATGATCAAGAGGGGAGCGATGGAAGTGCGCTGTCTTCTCCCACTGATTCGGCTCTTGTGGCAAATCATAAGGAGTATCTCAAATATCGTTCTGCAGTTTTTGAGAAATATAAGATTACCGAAGGCGACTACAAACATTCGTTGGCTTTCTATTTGCGAAATCCTGGGGAGATGAAGAAGTTGAATGCAGAATTATCACGTCATTTGTTGGCAGTAAGTCAAGCCAGCGTGGAAGGCAGTAAGAGTGCAGGCAATGTAGATAGTGTGCTTGTTTGGCAGAAGAATGCTGTTTTGCTAGATGCAGCCTCCAACAACCGATTTATCTATGAAGGAACTGCAAAAGGGAAGCGTTTGCACAATGAAGCCCTTATCTTAAACTTTGATGCGCAATGGTTGTATGGGGGAGGAAGCAAGCAAGCTTAGCATTCCTTACGGCGATTTATGACAACGATTCTACTGCTACCACGAATTATACTATCTACTATTTTCAAACTCATCACGAAGTTCGTTTGGCTTTAGGGGAACGCAAACTAAAGAAAGTTTCTGTGCAATTCGTGACGTCTAACTTCTGGGAAGCGTATCCGCAAATCGTCAACTTGAGCAATATTCGATTGCATCGCGTGAAAGATGCCATTCCCGAAACGTCCACTCAATAGTGTACCCCGACTTCTATATTCTGTGCCTTCAGTGGGTTGTCGTCAAAAACGCTGAGAATTGCGTTTTTGTTGTGGTTCTTTCCTTCTTCATAGCCTTAAGATTTTTGACAATGTCACCTTTGTTGCTTCGTTATTTTAGTACTTCTGTAGCTGATACGAGTGCTTCTTGTCGTCAGTTCAGCATAGCTACTCTGCGTTTTCAGCGGAATAATGGCGACTTGTTGCATAAGGTCATTCTTTTGCTTGACGAAAATGCCCATCTGATATCGGTGCTGCCATTAACCAATGAAGTGGCTGCAACGGTTTGGCACCGAGGCACGCTTGTAGAATTACCCAATGGTGAGATAGTGCAAGGCGAATCGTAATGCCCAATCAGTTATTTGACCATAATCGCGCTACTCGTATAATCGTTTATTTCCCTTTTTTCTAGATACAAACCTTATTCTTTCCAATATGTTACTTTCCGTCATCATCGTGTCTTACAATGTTCGCTATTTCTTGCGGCAATGTCTAGACAGTTTGTTTCGCTCTTGCGACGCTGCTGCGGTGAATGTGGAAGTTTTCGTGGTAGATAATGATTCAAAGGATGATTCTGTTGCTTATCTTCGAGAGTCATTTCCTCAGCAGGTAAAAGGGAGTGAAGATGCTCGTTTGCATCTTATAGCCAATCGTCACAATGTAGGCTTTGGACGCGCCAACAATCAAGCCTTACGCCAGTGTTCAGGGGATTATGTGCTGTTCGTGAACCCCGATACAATACTCACTGAACACACGATATTAGATTGTGTAAATGCTGCACAAAAGCAACCAAACCTAGGGGCTATTGGCGTTGCAATGCTGCAAGCTAATGGAGATTTTGCCCCCGAAAGTCGCAGAGGACTCCCCACACCTTGGGTGGCTTTCTGTAAGATGGTGGGATTAACAAAGTTATTTCCCAAGAGTAGAAAGTTTGCTCATTATTATATGAGTTATCTTCCTCAAGAGGAGAAAGCGCCTATAGATATTGTAAGTGGAGCTTTTATGTTTTGTAGTCGTAAGGCTCTTGACACAGTAGGAGGTTTTGACGAGGCTTTCTTTATGTATGGCGAAGATATAGACCTTTCCTACCGATTCTTGAAAGCTGGATTTCAAAACTTGTTTGTTCCTACCCCTATCCTGCACTATAAAGGAGAGAGTACGCACAAGAATTCTTATCGATACGTGCACGTTTTTTACGAAGCGATGCTTATCTTCTTCCAAAAACATTTTCCTGCTTCTTCTTGGGCGTTGCGCATCCCCGTGCGATGTGCCATCTATGGTCGTGCCCTCCTTGCGCTATTGCACCAAACGTTGAGTAAATGGTCGCGATTTCTCACCCCCAAAAAGCCAACTTCTCCGTTGCAACTTCGGGTGGTGGGCACAGAATGTCTAAAATTACAATGGCAAGAACACGCTGATGTTTGGGAATTGCGGCTTCTTAGGGAAGATGAAACACCCACAGGAGTTTGTTATAATGGTTATTCTCCAGAAGAAAAAAGCTATGCTGAAATTGTGGAAGATCTAAGTGCCGCTAGTGGAAAAGCGTATTTAGCCACTTTCTTCCCTTCGTGGGAAGTGATGATAACCGGAAAGGAGGTTTTTGAATGAACGGAAAGTTTCAAGTTCGCTTGCGTGCGCTAGAAATGTCTGACTTAGATTTTTTATACGAATTTGAGAACGACAACGCGTTGTCTGATTGCACCACCCATTTGATGCCACTTTCTCGCGGTGCAATGAAGAATTTCATATTGAAAAGTCTGGAAAATGATGTTTTTAGTTTACGACAATGGCGATTGGTCATAGAGGTTTGTTCTTCGGAACATACTTTCGACAAATCTATGTCAGTTGGTTTCGTAGATCTTATAGACTTTGAGCCTGCACATCGTAGGGCAGAAGTGGGAATTGCCATCCTAGCGCCATTCCGACAGAAGGGGATAGCGACTCAAGCCCTCCAGCAATTTTGTCATTGGGCATCCCAACAACTTTCATTGTTGCAGCTGTATGCTTATGTTCAAACAACCAATATAGCTTCGATGCATCTCTTCGAATCTGTCGGCTTTCGCCTTTCCGCTACCTTAGAATCGTGGTTTATAAAAGGTGGAAAAGCTCAAAATGCCCACCTTTATCAGTGTGTTTTCCCCTAGAATCGCAAGAAAAACGGTCTTTTTGATGAAAAACTTGCCGAAATGTTTGGTGGAATGCAAGAAATGCTATACCTTTGCACTCGCAAACAGCAAGGTGCGTTAGTTCAGCTGGTTAGAATACATGCCTGTCACGCATGGGGTCACGGGTTCGAGTCCCGTACGCACCGCAAGAGTTTCTCTAAAAGAGGGCGCTTAGCTCAGCTGGTTCAGAGCGTCTGCCTTACAAGCAGAGGGTCGGCGGTTCGAATCCGTCAGCGCCCACCACTCTTTACTCTAGAGAAATTTCAATGAAAGGTCTTCGATAATAGGACGCTTAGCTCAGCTGGTTCAGAGCGTCTGCCTTACAAGCAGAGGGTCGGCGGTTCGAATCCGTCAGCGTCCACCCATCCAATTCGAGATACTTACTTTACAATCCTATTAATTAGGACGCTTAGCTCAGCTGGTTCAGAGCGTCTGCCTTACAAGCAGAGGGTCGGCGGTTCGAATCCGTCAGCGTCCACAACTCTTTTCTTGTTCTCTAATGAGACAAGGGCGCTTAGCTCAGCTGGTTCAGAGCGTCTGCCTTACAAGCAGAGGGTCGGCGGTTCGAATCCGTCAGCGCCCACCAATAGACAAGTACTTCTGGTACTTGTCTATTTTTTTTGTTTCCAATGGTAATTTGAGATGACTTGGATGTGGGAGTGGGGTTTCGGGTATAATTTCTTCCTTTTTCTATGGAAATAGGGTGTTATAGTGTGCTTTTCTCTGAGAAATGTTTGGCAGAGTCAGGAGAAATGAGTAATTTTGCGTGCCGATTATTATCAAGTTGCCTCATTTTGAGGCTGCACTTGCGTGTTAATAGCCAAGTTCTTTGGCCGAATTTGGTGGTTAGAGAATCGCAAGAAAAAGATAATTTATTGATTTATGGGCGAAAGCCCACTTAGTAACTACAAATTAATCATTTAGAATGGATACTTTAAGCTACAAGACCATTTATGCAAACAAGGAGACCGCTCAGAAAGAATGGGTAGTTATCGATGCTACCGATCAAGTTTTGGGTCGCCTTGCTTCAAAAGTTGCCAAGCTCCTCCGTGGTAAGTACAAGCCTAACTTTACTCCTCACGTGGACTGCGGTGACAACGTAATCATCATCAACGCCGACAAGTTTATCTTGACTGGTAAGAAGATGACAGACCGTGTGTACTACACTTACACTGGTTATCCTGGTGGACAACGTGAGCATACTCCTGCTTCTATCTTGGCTAAGCCCAATGGTGCAGATAAGCTCCTTCGTCGTGTTGTAAAGGGTATGCTTCCCAAAAATCGTCTTGGCGCGCAATTGCTCCGTAATCTCCACGTTTATGTGGGTACTGAGCATAAGCACGAGGCACAAAGCCCTAAAGCTCTTGATATTAACACCCTCAAGTAATCAAACAAGTAGACACAATGGAACAAATTAATGCTCTGGGTCGTCGCAAAAGCGCCGTTGCCCGTATCTTTGTCACTGAGGGTTCTGGTAAGATTACTATCAACAAGCGTGACCTCACCGAATATTTCCCCTCTTCAATCCTTCAGTTCGTGGTGAAGCAACCTCTTGCTCTCCTCGAAGCTACTGAAAGTATGACATCAAAGTAAACCTCCAAGGTGGTGGTTTTACTGGTCAGAGCCAAGCACTTCGCCTTGCTATTGCTCGCGCTTTGGTGAAAATCAATGCTGACGATAAGAAGGCTCTTCGTGCAGAAGGCTTTATGACTCGCGATCCTCGCGAAGTTGAACGTAAGAAGCCAGGTCGTCCAAAGGCACGTCGTCGCTTCCAGTTCAGCAAGCGTTAATCTTTATCGGCAAGTTTGCTGAAAACAGAAAAACGTTTAGCATCCAAACTCGTAAGACCATCTCAATTTTCAATGTTTTATTGCATCGAACATCTAGATGCTACTTATGGGTTGGTTGAAATGTCCCGCACTCTTGTTAGTGCATAGGATAATCAATAATTATAGGAGTACGCGTTGCCATTCCTGGGTAACTGAAACAATCTTATATTCTGTCCATCAATAAAGGGCAGGGTAGTCATGAAGATTGATAGAATGCTCCTCAACTTACAAGGAAAGTAAACTACAATTCAAAATGTCTAGAACTAATTTTGAAACCCTTCTCGAGGCTGGCTGCCACTTCGGTCACCTCAAGCGCAAGTGGAATCCCGCTATGGCTCCTTACATCTTTATGGAGCGCAATGGCATCCACATCATCGACCTCCACAAGACTGTTGCTAAAGTTGACGAAGCTGCTGAAGCTCTCAAGGAAATCGCAAAGTCTGGTCGTCGTATCCTTTTTGTAGCTACTAAGAAACAGGCCAAATTGGCAGTTGCTGAAAAGGCAGCTGCTGTGAACATGCCTTACGTAACCGAACGTTGGCCAGGTGGTATGCTCACTAACTTCCCAACCATCCGCAAGGCAGTGAAGAAGATGACTAACATCGACAAACTTACTGCTGATGGTACTTTCTCTAACCTTTCAAAGCGCGAAATTCTTCAAATTAGCCGTCAACGTGCTAAGCTTGAAAAGAACCTCGGTTCTATCGCTGATCTCACACGTCTTCCTGCTGCTCTCTTCGTTGTTGACGTATGCAAGGAACACATCGCAGTGAAAGAAGCTATCCGTTTGGGTATCCCTGTATTTGGTATCGTTGATACTAATGCTGATCCCAACATCGTGGACTTCGCTATCCCCGCTAACGACGATGCAACAAAGAGCATCGAGGTTATCCTCGACGTTTGCTGCGCTGCTATCGCTGAAGGTGTGGCTGAACGTAAGGTAGAGAAGGCTGCCAACGATGAAAAGAATGAAGACAACAAGCGCGCTCGTCAAGCCCGCGCTGAGAAGTCTGAAGCTGAAAAGGCTTAATTCTTGCTGAAGTAATACAGGACGGGGTGGTGAAAGTCAAACATTAACGACCAATCACCTCACCCCGTTCTCCTTTTTTCAAATCCCGACAAACAATATACAAGCAAAATGGCTGTAAATATTGAAGATATCAAGAAGCTCCGCGCCTTGACTGGTGCTGGTTTGAGCGATTGTAAGAATGCCCTCGCTGAAGCTGAAGGCGATCTCGATGCTGCTGTTGAACTCGTGCGCAAGCGCGGTCAAGCTATCGCAGCTAAGCGTTCTGATCGTGAAGCTGCTGAAGGTTGCGTTCTCGTAAAGGTTGATGGCAACTATGGTGCTATCCTTGCACTTAAGTGCGAAACTGACTTCGTAGCTAAGAATGCTGACTTCGTAGCTTTGGCTAAGGACATCCTCGATGCTGCTGTTGTAGCACGTTGCAAGAACGTTGAAGAAGTTAAGGCTTTGACACTCGATGGTCGCACTGTTGCTGAACGCATCACTGACCAATCTGGTGTGACTGGCGAAAAAATGGAACTCGATGCTTACCTCGTAGTTGAAGGTGAAGGCCTTGCTGCTTACAACCACGCCAACAACAACAGCCTCTGCACACTCGTTGCTTTGAGCAACAAGGTTGCTGATGAAACTGTTGGTAAGAACGTTGCTATGCAAGTCGCTTCTGCTGCTCCCCTCGCTATCGACGAAAGCGGTGTGGATCAAGAAGTAAAAGACAACGAATTCAACGTAGCTGTTGAAAAGACTCGTCTCGAACAAGTGCAAAAGGCTGTTGAAGCTGCACTCAAGAAGGCTGGTTTCAACCTCTACATCGCTGAAAGCGAAGAGCACCTCAATGAAGGCATCATGAAGGGTAGCATCACTGAAGCACAAGCACAAGAAATCCGCGAACTCAAGGAAAAGACTGCTGCTGAGAAGGAAGCTAACCTCAACGAGCAAATGATTCAAAACATTGCTAAGGGTCGTCTCGGCAAGTTCTTCAAGGAAGTTTGTCTCCTCGAACAAGAATACATTTGGGACAAGACTAAGACTATTGCTCAATTCCTCAATGAAGTTGAAAAGGGTCTTACTGTAACTGGTTTCCAACGCTACACCCTCAGCGCTGAGTAATTATTTTTGCTCGCCCTAAGGCTATATTTATTCGAGCCGACCACAATGGGGTCGGCTCGAATTTTAATATTTCATCTATTCTCTTCTGAACATTATGTTGCAGATTCCTACGCAAGCTCAATTTGCCGCCCATCTTTCCTCACCTCATTTTCAAAAACTCACTCAAACTGTTGACGATTTAGGTCTTGAAGCCTATATTGTCGGCGGTTATGTGCGCGATTTCATTCTCAAACGTCCTTCTAAAGATGTGGATGTTGTCGTTGTAGGCTCTGGTATCGAAGTAGCACAGGCTTTCAGTAAGTCACTTGGGAAAGGCGCAACCTGTTCCGTATTTCGTAACTTTGGAACAGCGCAAGTGAAGTGGCGGCATTGGGAAACGGTCGATGGTAAGCGTGTCCTGCAAGAAGAGGAAATAGAATTTGTAGGAGCACGCAAAGAGAGTTATTCTCATGATTCGCGTAAACCCATCGTGGAAGACGGCACACTCGATGATGACCAACGTAGACGCGATTTCACCATCAATGCGTTAGCCATTTGTCTTAACCAATCTCGTTTGGGAGAATTGGTTGATCCTTTCGATGGACTTGTCGATTTGGAGGAAGGCATTATTGCTACGCCGCTCGACCCAGATATCACGTTTAGCGACGATCCCCTCAGAATGATGCGCTGTGTTCGTTTGCTACACAGTTGAATTTTCAGATTGAGGAAGAAACTTTCGAAGCCTTATCTCGCAACAAAGAGCGTATTAAAATCATTTCTGCAGAGCGCATCATTGATGAACTCAACAAAATAATGCTTGCTCCACATCCGTCTAAAGGCTTCATCGACTTACATCGTTGTGGTTTGTTAGAAATCATTCTACCCGAGTTGGTTGCTCTCGATATAGTAGAAGAGAGAAATGGGCGTAAGCATAAGAATAATTTTTATCATACGCTTGAAGTCTTAGAGAATCTTGTAGAGCGACAAAGATTGGCTGAAGAGAATAGATTGTCTCGACTTTCGCAACAAGTGACAGGAAACTCCTCTCAACAAAATGCGGAGATTTCCTCGGAACAAGAAGTGGAGGAGGATGAAATTCCCGCAGCACGCACAAAAGATGAGATTCTGTTTCATCGCTGGGCTGCATTACTGCACGACATAGGGAAACCCAAATCAAAACGATGGGACAATAAAATCGGTTGGACCTTCCACAATCACAATTATCTCGGAATGCGAATGGTGAAACCGATGTTTCGCCGTCTTAAGTTACCACTTGATGAACGCATGAAATATGTGGAGAAATTGGTAGATCTCCACATGCGTCCCATCAATATAGCTGACGAAGAAGTTACCGATTCAGCAGTTCGCCGTTTGCTTTTTGATGCTGGCAATGATATTGACGACTTAATGATGCTGTGCGAAGCTGACATCACGTCAAAGAACGAACGTAGAAAGCAAAATTTCTATGCCAATTACCAACTGGTTCGCCAGAAACTGATAGATTTAGAAGAGAAAGATCGTATTCGCAACTTTCAACCTCCAGTTGATGGTAAAGAAATTATGCGAATCTTCGATTTGCAACCCTGTCAAGAGATTGGCGCGCTGAAATCTGCGTTGAAAGATGCGATTTTGGATGGAGTAGTGCCCAATGAACACGAAGCAGCCTTGGAGTTTATCCTCAAACGCGCTGCCAAGATGGGACTTACTCCCATAAATCCACTTCCTACAGGCACTGTTAATTAGTTTAACCCGAATCGGTTGATTGTAATAAAGAATCCCTCAGAAATAGAACGTTCATCTATTTCTGAGGGATTTTCGTTGTGTTGGACATCAATCTCATAGGCCATGTTGGCGAGAGTTTAGTCAACTCATGGGAAATCATTGGAGGTTGCTCAAGAAATCAGCAACCACAAACGAACTGCCACCTATAAATAGCGTACCATCTTGGGGTACACGCAGCATTGCAGTGGTATAGGCTTCTGAAACTGAGGAGAAGGCGTCGCCCTGCAACCCAGATTGTTCTGCTATAGTTTTGAGTTTTTCAGCTGGTAAAGCTCTTGCTACACTAGCTTGTGTCCAATAGTAAGTGGCATTTTTAGGGAGAAGTGGAAGAATGTGCGCCACATCTTTGTCGGTACACACGCCAAACATGATATGGAGAGCTGATGTAGGTTCTGAAGAGTTTGCTGCAAGTGATTCGAGTTGCGGAGTCAAGTATCGCCAAGCGTCTTCGTTGTGTCCAGTGTCTGCAATGACGCGCGGAGCCTCATTGACAATTTGCCATCGACCTTGCAATCCCGTAATTTCTGCCACGCGGAGAAAACCATTTCTAACGTTTTCAGGCGTAATACGTTCTTGCATTTCTTGGGGAAGTTGAGTCAAAGCGCAAAAAATGGTGCGTGCGTTTTGAGATTGGCAAGCACCGTTCAAACTAGCGTGAACCTCTCCCCACAAGCGTGTGTGGTAAACAAATGTTCCATTTTCCGTGCTTTTAATTTTCTCTAAAGGACTTTCTTCTTCCGCAAAAACAAGTTTCGCTCCCTTTTCCTTTGCCACTTTTTCAAAAACAGCACGAACTTCTGGTTGCGCGGCGCCAATCACAGCAGGAACTCTCTTTTTGAATATACCCGCTTTTTCAAAAGCAATAGCTTCTAAGGTGTTTCCCAATAGATTGATGTGGTCGAAGGAGATATTTGTCACCACACTCACCAAAGGATTTACGATGTTTGTGCAATCTAATCGTCCACCCAGTCCCACTTCTACCACTGCCACGTCCACTGCTTGTTCTTGAAAGTAGCGAAAAGCCAAGGCAGTGGTCAGTTCAAAGAAAGAAGGGTAGAGCGGTTCAAAGAAGGCGCGCTCTTGCTCCACAAAGTCAATGACGCGTTGCTCAGGAATACATACCCCATTCACGCGAATGCGCTCACGAAAGTCAACCAAATGCGGAGAAGTGTAGAGTCCTACGCGATAACCTGCGAGTTGCAAAATGGCGGCTAGGGTGTGAGAGGTCGAACCTTTGCCATTAGTACCACCCACATGTATTATTTTGTAGGAACGATGGGGGTGTCCTAAGTGTGCGTCTAAAGCGAGCGTTGTGGAGAGTCCCTCTTTATATGCTCCTGCCCCGACGCTTTGAAACATCGGGGCAGCAGTAAAGAGATAATCTAAGGTTTGTTGATAGTCCATTGCGTTTCTACTTACAACCTTTCGTACACTTAACTAAAGTAAGCACGGAAAGAATTGAAAATTTTATTCAGAATGCTGGGAGAAGGCTTCAAGTTGTCGCTTTCTTTCATTGCTTCAAATGCCTCCTTTTCTTCCTTGGACAGCGTTTCGGGGATGTAGACAGAGATATTGATGACAATGTCACCGCGTCCATAGCCATAACCTTGCACAGCTGGGAGACCCTTACTGCGCAGACGCATACGTGTGCCAGGTTGTGTGCCAGGTTTGATGGTCACACGGGCTTTTCCTTCGAGCGTAGGCACTTCCACTTGGTCACCCAAGGTAGCTTGGCTCACGGTAAGGAGAAGGTTATAAATCAAATCATTGTCATCACGGATGAAATGTTCGTGTGGTAACTCCTCGATAAGGACTTGGATGTCGCCAGGTACTCCATTGTGTTTGCCTGCATGGCCTTTACCTTGAAGAGTCAATACCATTCCTTCGGATACACCAGCAGGGATGTCTACTTCGATTACTTCTTCACCAGCCATTACGCCATCACCATGACACTTTTTGCACTTATGTGTCACCACTTTTCCCTCACCATGACAAGTGGGGCAAGCGCTTTGTTGCTGCATCGTGCCGAAGATGGTACGTGAGTTGCGAATCACATAGCCGCTACCATGGCAAGTGGAGCAAGTTTCTGCATTGTGTCCTGGTTCACTTCCTGAGCCATGACATTCGTTACACTCAACTTGCTTTTTTATCTTGAACTTTTTGGTTACGCCAGTAGCGATTTCTTCGAGGGTGAGTTTGGTTTTCAAACGCAAATCTCCACCGCGGTATTGCTGAGGGCCAGCAGATGCGCCGCCACCACCGAAACCGCCAAAACCTCCGAAGCCGCCACCGCCAAAGATGTCGCTGAAGTGTGAGAAGATGTCGTTGATGTCGGTAAATCCGCCACCAAATCCTCCAGCTCCTGCACCACCCTCGAAAGCAGCTTTACCAAATTGGTCATAGCGTTGTCGCTTTTCAGGATCGCGTAATACCTCGTAGGCTTCTGCCGCTTCCTTAAACTTCTCTTCAGCTTCCTTGTCACCAGGGTTTTTATCTGGGTGATATTTCATAGCTACCTTACGGTAAGCCTTCTTGATCTCAGCGTCACTGGCACTTTTGTCGACACCGAGTATTTGATAGTAGTCTAAATCTGCCATTGTCTTGTTGCTTGTTAGGATGAAAAATATCCGCGCACGGGCGGTAAACTATTTTATTGTCCCACCACCACTTTGGCGTGTCGCAACACTTTGTCGTTGAGCATATAGCCCGTTTGCACGCAGTCGATGATGTGATTCTTTTGTTGCTCATCTTCTGTGGGGAAGAGAGCTACAGCTTCATGGAAATCAGTGTCAAACTGAGCTTCCTTAGTTTCCATCTTCTTCAGACCTTGTTGTTCGAGTGTGCGTTGCAACTTTTGGAAAATTAGTGACAAGCCTTCACGCAATGTTTCAACTTCTTCGCTTTTTGCCAAATTAGCTTCTGCGCGTTCCATATCATCAAGGATGGGAAGCAAACTTTCGAGCACTTTCTTACCACCATTGAGAATCAATTCGGTGTGGGTAGCCATACTGTGCTTGCGGAAATTTGCGAAATCGGCTGCCTGTCTCAAAATCTTATCTTTGAGTTCTGTAATTTCAGCCTCAGCTTGTGCCAACTTTTCGGCATCAGTCAGTTCTGCTGCAGGCGTCTCTTCAGTAGCTGTTGCAGTTTCTGCTTGATTTTGAACTTCTTGCTCGTTTGTTTCGGGCTGAGTTGTTTCGTCGTTGGTTGTATTGTTAGTCAATGGTTCCTTTTCTTCCATATATAATGCTTATTAGTTTGACCCTCTTTCTGCAAATATTATGCCGAAAGAGGGTCAATGTGTAGAATTGTCAGCTAGTTTGCACCATGTTCTAGTCGCTAGCTGTTGAGATTATCGAATATTATGCCTTGCCTTCTCCATAGAGTTGTTCACGCAATTCGCGGATGCGAGCATCGTGCACGTAGTCTTCGTAGCTCATCAACTTGTCAATCGTTCCGTTGGGGGTGAGTTCAATCACGCGATTAGCAACGGTGTTGATAAATTCGTGGTCGTGTGAGGAGAAGAGGATGTTACCCTTGAAGCCTTTAAGGTTGTTGTTGAAGGCTTGGATAGACTCCATGTCAAGGTGGTTGGTAGGCGTGTCGAGAATCAAGCAGTTGGCATTGCGCAGTTGCATACGGGCAATCATACAACGCATCTTTTCACCCCCCGAAAGCACGTTGACCTTCTTAAGGATTTCCTCATCTTTGAAGAGCATACGTCCGAGGAACGCTTTGAAATACACTTCGTTTCCTTCACCATATTGAGAGAGCCAGTCGAGCATATTGAGGTCTGTGTCGAAGAACTCTGTGTTGTCGAGTGGCAAATAAGCTGTAGTGATGGTGACGCCCCATGAGTAAGTACCAGCAGCAGCTTCTTGGTTACCATTGATAATCTCAAAGAGAGCCGTCATCGCACGAGGGTCATGGCTGATGAATACCACCTTTTCTTCCTTCTCCACTTGGAAATTCACCTTATCGAAGAGCACTGTGCCATCGTCGGCTACAGCTTTAAGGTCTTGCACTTCCAAGATTTGGTTACCAGGTTCGCGTTCCATTTGGAAGATGATGCCTGGGTAGCGGCGAGTAGAAGGCTTAATTTCTTCCACATTGAGCTTTTCGAGCATCTTCTTACGAGAAGTCGTTTGCTTACTCTTCGCCACGTTAGCAGAGAATCGGCGAATAAACTCTTCCAACTCCTTACGTTTTTCCTCTGCTTTCTGACGTTGATTTTGTGCTTGGCGGAGTGCCAACTGAGAAGATTCGTACCAGAACGAGTAGTTACCAGAGAAGAGTGTAACTTTACCGAAGTCAATATCAACCGTGTGGGTACAAACTTGGTCAAGGAAGTGGCGGTCGTGGCTCACCACAAGGACAGTGTGTTCCACATTGCCGAGGTATTCTTCAAGCCATTCCACCGTCTCGAGGTCAAGGTCATTGGTAGGCTCGTCGAGGAGCAAGTTGTCGGGCTCACCAAAGAGGGCTTGTGCCAACATCACGCGCACTTTCTGTTTGTTAGAAAGCTCACCCATGAGTTTGCTATGGAGATTTTCCTTGATGCCAAGACCAGAAAGAAGCGTTGCTGCGTCATTCTCTGCGGTGTATCCACCGATTGTAGCAAACTTGTCTTCGAGTTCAGCCACTTTGATGCCATCTTCGTCTGTAAATTCTTCTTTAGAATAGAGTTCATTGCGCTCTTGCATCACCTGCCACATCACAGTGTGTCCTTGCAGCACGGTGTCGAGCACTGTCTGGTCGTCAAATTTGAAGTGATCCTGTGAGAGCACAGACAGACGTTCGCCAGAGCCAAGTTCAACCTTTCCCTTCGTAGGTTCAAGTTCGCCACTAATAGCTTTGAGCAATGTTGACTTACCGGCACCGTTTGCGCCAATAACACCATAGATGTTGCCGTTGGTAAACTTCATATTCACGTCTTGATAGAGAATACGTTTACCAAATTGTACGGCGATGTTAGAAAGAGTAATCATTTATGTGTGGATGTTTTTTGCTTTGTAGGAAAAACAGCTTTGTTTTATGTTAGTGATGAGCACAAGTCTCATTCTCGTAGACTATCTAGACCGAATAGGCCAAGTTATTGAAAGACAAAGTTACGTATTTTTCTGCAGATGAGCGAATAACCCGCAGAATTTGCGACAAAAAGGCTATTGTTTGCGCTATAAATGTGCAATTGCCTTGGCAATATCCATCTCTTCTGTTGCCAACACTTTTGCTCCTTTCGATTATATATCCAAATTGATTCATTAGAGCCTGAACAGATTATCCCAAATCACTTGTAAGATTCTGAATAAATTTTATTCGATTGTTGAGCCGTTTGTTTACCGTTTGTCTTTGTCTTAGCAGGCTACGTCGAGAAAAAACGAAAAACAAGCTGTAACAAGAAAATGAAAGATGATACGAAGTTATCTTTTTAATTACGAGTTGTACATAACGGTCTAATGATCGTTCGGGGGCGAACTTTGGTTATACGGAGAAAAAGCAGTATCTTTGCAGATAAAACAAAACTCATTTATGGCTCGAAAAAAGAAACCGCTCCCACTTCTCGAAAAAATTCAAATCACTGATGTTGCTGCCGAAGGCAAAGCTTTGGCTAAAGTTGATGGACTCGCCATCTTCGTCCCCTATGTTGTGCCTGGTGATGTGGTTGATCTTCAACTTCGTCGCAAGAAACACAGTTATGCAGAAGCTGAAGCGGTGAAAATTCACGAATATAGTGAGCAACGCACAGAAGCCTTTTGTCCTCATTATGGAGTTTGCGGCGGTTGCAAGTGGCAAATTTTGCCCTACGAAGAGCAATTGCGCTATAAGCAAAAGCAAGTGATGGACAATCTCACGCGCATTGGCAAAGTGGAACTCCCAGAGTGCACGCCTATTTTAGGGTCAAAACGCACACAAGAATATAGAAATAAACTAGAATTTGGCTTCTCCAATAAGAAATGGCTCACACTTGAGCAGGTGAAGAGCGGAGAAAAGTTTGATCAGATGAATGCCGTGGGCTTTCATATCCCTGGTGCCTTCGATAAAATTCTTGATATTGACGAATGTCATTTGATGACGGGTATCAATAATGAGATTCGCAATCAACTCCGCGCCTTTGCCATTGAGATGAATCTAGAATTTTATGATCTCCGCAATAATCACGGTTTGCTTCGCAACATTATGTTGCGCACTGCCTCAACTGGAGAAATCATGTTGCTCGTACAGTTTTGCATCACCACCGACAAAGAGCGCGAAGATGCACTGATGGTGATGGAATTCTTGCACAAGTCTTTCCCCGAAATCTCCTCCCTGCTTTATGTCAATAACACAAAGTGTAACGATACAATAGGAGATTTGGATGTCATCACCTATAGTGGTACTGATTTTATCTACGAAGAGATGGAAGGTTTGCGCTTCAAGGTGGGGCCTAAGAGCTTTTATCAAACTAATTCTGAGCAAGCCTACGAACTTTATAAGGTGACGCGTGAATTTGCTGAGCTCACCGGTAATGAACTTGTCTACGATCTTTATACAGGCACGGGCACAATCGCCAATTTTGTTGCGAAGAAAGCACGCTTTGTAGTCGGCATTGAATATGTGCCTGAGGCTATTGAAGATGCAAAAGTCAATGCTGCGCTCAATGGACAAGATGATAAGACACTGTTTTATGCTGGAGATATGAAAGACATCCTCACCGATGATTTCATCGCTGAGCATGGTCGTCCCGATGTCATCATCACGGACCCCCCTCGTGCTGGTATGCACGCCGATGTGGTCAATGTAATTTTGAATGCTGCTCCCCAGCGCATTGTTTATGTTTCCTGCAATCCTGCCACACAAGCGCGAGATCTCCAATTGCTTGATGCTAAATATCGTGTGGTCAAGGTACAACCTGTCGATATGTTCCCTCAAACGCACCACGTAGAGAATGTGGTGCAGCTCGAACTCCGCTAAACCATATCGTTATCTCCGCAAAGTTGAGAGCCGCTTTTGAGGCTGGATGCCTTTCCATCGTGGCAGAATTCTAGCCATATTTTGCAGTTGGCTACTTTGTTATTCTTCCTCCGAACATTTTCCTTATGTCCGCACTTTCTCACACTGTTCAGTTGCGCCAACGCCTTTCATTGCTCATAGAATCGCGTAATGCAGAAGGCTTGTGTGCCACGTTGACGAGTCTTCGCAATGCTGATTTCCGCACTGCAAGTCAATATCTAGGACAAGGTGATGTTTGGCGCGCACTTACAGAAGAAGAGTTTTGGCATTTCTTCCGAGTGTTGGCCGTAGATAACGCAAAAGCCTATGTAGGCACCCTGATAAAAGTGGTATTGACTTTGTCTAAACGACAGAATTTTGCGTTTGATAGTTGTGACTTTCAACGCTTTTCTCGAGAAGAAGCTTCCACCATCGATAGACGAAAGATGTTAGAAGCCTTTCTTCCTTTAATGGCGACGCCCCTGCAGGCAGAACGTTTGATGGACACTCTCCTTCGTTCGGAAGATTCTGTCCATAGTAGGGTAATGGTTTTATTCAAAGCTAGCACAACTGCGAGTTATTTCTTACTTTTCAAGCAACTCAAAGAGATGGATGCAGAGCCCGCATATTTGCGTCGCATTGCAGTGGAACTCATACGAAAGGGAGACAAGTGTTCTTTCAATTTTGCAGCCATTCTGCAACGATACTTTGATTTGGGCAACCTTCCTGGCACGTTTTCGCTTCAGATGCCACCTTACGAATTCTCGCGTTTAGACCAAAGTTTTGACCACTTTCTCAAGATTCTCTTGCGATAGTGAGGCTGTTTTTATTTTTCGTATGACCCATTCTTCCCAATATCAAGAAGAGTTTGTGCAAGCGCTCCTCGACTATGTTGCAGCTGCTCTTCGTGTTTCGGCCGTTGACCCGGATTATTGTCAAGAGGCTGTGCAGATTGTCGATGCACGCAATCATCTTTTTAGACAGATTGGCAAGCATCGCACAGATGAGGAGCAAGGCATCTATGCTTTGCGAGATCTTTGTGTCCTCGATGACGAACATATGCTCCTAAAGCCAGATGCCGGACGTTGTCGTTCTGTGGCGCGAGATTGCGGTTTGTATCGCTGAAAACACTAAATCTAATGTAGGATTGACCGCGTTTTTTCGGTGTATAGTTCAAGTTGCAAGCTCATTTGATGGTTGACTCTACAGGATAAGTTGGTGTCTTGTTTTTTCTATATTTCTGGCCGAGGAAGTTGGAGATTTCATAGAGCAATTGTATCTCTGATGTCTTATTATATCATTGGTATCTATGCGTTTTTTGATAACCCCTCGTTTTTTCATCGAAACAGACCTCTTACAATTACACATCCAACAGCAGGAACAAACCAAGGTTGCCCAAGTAAAAGCGACGAAAGGGGAGGTGCTATTGACTTTTCCTGACAATTTGAAGCTAATTGAGCAAGAGAAACAAGAATGGATGAATAAGGTGGTCATTGAAGTGTTGAGAAAACAGTGTAAACTATTGGTCACACCAATCTTGAATGCTCGTTCGGCTGCTGCTGGTGTCCAATTCAATCGCGTAACATACAAAGATGTAAGTTCAAGATGGGGCTCGTGTTCGGATTTACGTAACCTCAATTTTAATGTGTGGTTGTTGCTCGCTCCTAAAGAACTCGTAGATTATGTGGTTTGTCACGAGTTGGCGCATCTAAAAGAAATGAATCATAGCGTGAAATTTTGGGCAGAAGTTGATCGAATACTGGAAGGAGAATCTGGTCTGGCAAAAGCATTGGATAAGAAGATGAACAATTTTGCGCGTTCTTTGGTGACCCAAGGGAGGTATCGCTGACAGAGGACGAAACTTTGCGAAAGAAGCTTATTAGGAAACTTGTTATAGCAGAAAGTATTGGATGAAATGAAAGATAATGACTGGAAAAAACGTTTAGGTGTGGTGTTTAGCACCGCCTCAGACTATGAATATCAAACGAATGACGCAGAAGAAGTCGAAACTTTAAAAGAAAGTGCGCAGAAACTTCGCGTTAGAATCGAGAAAAACGGACGCGGAGGGAAAACTGTAACCATTGTAGGTGGTTTTGTGGGCGATGAAATGGCTCTAAAAAATTTGGGAAAGACATTAAAGTCCAAATGTGGGGTTGGAGGAAGCGTAAAAGATGGAGAGATTTTGGTGCAGGGCGATTTTAAACAGCGTATTGTCGAATTACTTCGTACAATGGGATACACACAAACAAAATAGCATTCTGTTCAAAATAGGAATTAGTGCCAAAGGCTTAGGTTGTTTTGTGCTTCAACGCGTCGTTCTAGTGCATCATTGAGTTGTGGGAAAAAATCCATTCCGGTAATTTTCTCTATTTCATCGACAGTTTTTGTTGCATCACCCATATTCTGCTTTCCGTCACGGTTCGTGAAATAAAATCCAATGGCTTTCTCTTCTCCCTTTTTGAGGGAAAGTACAACTTTAAAGAAAGCATTTGGAACGCGAATCTTTACAGACTTCTCAATATAGAGTTGTTTGCGCGAATCGTTGAAGATTGGACCGCAAACAATGTAGACTTTCCCTTCGCGCTTTGCCCAGCGACGGCAGGCGCGTTCAACTTTTTCCCATCCTCCTGCATTAAGCGCGTGAGTTTGGGGGCAGATGTTGCTCATAAAGAAGCATTCTGATTGCGCTGTTGAACTCCATTTCATATCAGCTGAAGGGCACATATGTCCACGATCATAGCCGCTATGTTTATAGTCATCCGTAGTTACTTGATAACGATAGGGCAACATTTCATCGGGGCGGAAATCATTGGAGCGCTGCACGCTTCCTTCGGTTTCATTGGCGGTAAGTTCCCAAGCCACCCAGTTGGGGCAAAGAGTCTCTCTGTTAAAGGAAAGTCTATAGCCCGTATGCACTACGATTTGTTCTGGATGGTTGTGTAGAGTGGCGGGTTGCTCTAGCGGCAGTGATGCGTAGGTATTGGAAAAAGAAGCAAAGTTTGGCGTCGATATCGGCAACGCGAAGGCTGATACAATACTAGTAGCTACTAGAAAAGTGGAAAGAAGTAAATTTTTCATTGTCATTTTGAAACAGATTTGGTAGTGCAAAGATATGCGTTCCCTCGATTTAGACAAATATCTGTGGCGTAAATTTTGTGTATTGCCACAAATCTTGTACATTTGCGACCGATTAGCGAGTGGAAGTGCATTCTCCATTGTAGACTATAGGCTTTCCTCGTCATTGGTCACTAAAATTTTATCGTTAATATGTCGTTTTCTCTTCGTGGACTTTGGAAAGAAGCCGTTCAGCCCGAGACGCTTCGCGCCGTCCCCTTTATCTTAATGGGGTGTTTGGTCACTGCAGTAGGATTAGTCTATTTCATCAACCCTTATGGCATTGTGCCAGGTGGAGTGTTTGGTCTAAGCATTGTGCTACACGCCATTTTTCCATCTGCACCCATCGGAACTATTGCTCTGTGCATACAGATTCCGCTTTTAATACTTTCGCTTTTAGTGTTAGGCGGAAAGTTGGGGTTGCGAACCCTTGTCGCTGCAGTTGCTTTGCCCTTGATGGTAAATGCTTTGACTCAACTGAGTTATCCTGTTGAAGCTTTGAAAAATCTTGATCCCACGAAACTACTAGGCGGCCATTTAGATTTGACGAACGACCTTATCATCAGTAGTTTGATAGGTGGTGTTTTGGTGGGAATAGGCACAGGAATTGTCATTAAACAAAGTGCATCTAGTGGGGGGAGCGACATTATTGCAATGATCATTCACAAATTTACTCGCGTAAGGTTCTCCTATGCTTTGATGACTGTAGACGGTTCTATTGTGCTTTCTGGTCTTTTAGTGATAGGTATGGGGTTCGGACTAAGCATTGGCAATGCAGAACCGAAGTCGTGGATGCTTTCCTTCTACTCCCTCATCGCGATGTTTGCCATCACACGCTCCATTGCGACAGTTGTAAGTGGTACGCAAGACACCAAGCTCGTTCAGATTATTTGTGATAGCGAAGATCGTGAAGAACTTCGAGAATGGATATTACACACACTTGATCGCACGGCTACTTGTACACCTTCTAAAGGACTATATAGCGGAAGTGACAAAGATATTTGCTTCTGGTGGTTCGTCAAAAAGAATTGCCCGCAATCACTGAAGGCATAAAACTCCGTGCGCCAAATTGTTTTGTCATTGTGACGGATGCGTACGATACTTATGGCTTTAGATGGAAAGAACTTCCCGATGCCGGAACAATGCGCCTTGAATAAGGTATCTCTTTATTTAGGAGAGTAATAGAAAACGAGAGTGCGTCAAACTTGTAGGGTTTGACGCACTCTCATTTTTGTTTGGGTGTATGATGAATTTGCTCGGCTACATGGACTAGTGCCACCAAACCGATAAATCAATGCTGTTCGTCTTGTTTAGGAAAAAGGCGTGGGAGATTGCATCCCACAAAGTTTCCAACTACGATTGCAGGGTAGTAGAAACAAATGTCTTGCCAATGACTTTGCCAAAAATCGAGTGAACAACTGCTCAGATAGAAAGCGTCAGCCATACAGTGGGGAAAACCGCACTTTATGAAAACGGGTACTCCAAAGAGAAGGGGTAAAAACTTTCCACGATACGCAAAGGTAACGGATACTGTCATAATAATGCCACAGCCAATGGCCAATAGTCCACTATTTAGCGCACCGTTTGCAAGACGTTCTCCGATGACAATTTCTGCCGTTGCCGAAAGGGGATGAGCTGCTGCGCGAGAGAGCAAGCCAACTAAAGCACAACCAATGACATTGCATACCAATATCAAAGCAAGTTGTGGAAATTCGTTGCGATGGATGAAGCCCGAAACGCTGGTGAACAACTTGAGACGATAGCTCACAATGGTAAGAAGACCAAAGGCAAAGAGTATTGCACCCGCCAAGTCGTGGAGTGTGAGATAGACGTAACCTGCTAAGCCGATGGCAATGCCGGCTGCAATAGAAAGACGAATAAGATCAAATGTTTTAGGCATCACTTTGTATAATATGTTTGAAGTTATCACTTTGTATGCCTATGTTCGAAACGACTGCAAAAATACGAAAAAACTTTCATTCGCTGGTAGGTTTCCACATCTTATTTCTTGGCTTCTGTTTATTCGTGGAGTCGTAGAGTCAAAATCTGTTCATAACCTAATAGTTGATTGGTATTATGGATTCGTTTATGAGATTCAGTTGTCTATAACACAACAGAGGCTGTATCCAACAAATGTTCGATACAGCCTCACAGGAACTTTGGAGTTTTCTGTTCAACTATAGGCAAGAAGCAACTATAGTTATGTGGTTTAAACTACGCCTTGTGCCATCATAGCCTTGGCTACTTTCATAAAGCCTGCCACGTTGGCACCTTTGACGTAATTGACATATCCATTGGGTTCTGTGCCATATTTGACACATTGTTGGTGGATGCCATGCATAATCTGATGCAAACGAGCATCAACATCGGCTTCGCTCCATGAGAGGTGCATTGCATTTTGGCTCATTTCAAGACCCGATGTAGCAACACCGCCTGCATTTACGGCCTTACCAGGTGCATAGAGCAACTTGTTTTCCAAGAAAATGTCGATGGCTTCGGGTGTGCAACCCATATTTGAGATTTCACCAACACAGAGCACGCCATTGTCTATGAGATGCTGCGCATCTTCACCATTGAGTTCATTTTGTGTTGCGCAAGGCAAAGCAATATCCACTTTAACTTCCCAAGGACGTTTTCCAGGAATAAACTTTGCGGTTGGGAATTCGTCTGCGTAAGGCTCGACAATGTCGTTGCCAGAAGCACGGAGTTCGAGCATATAGTCGATTTTTCGCCAGAGATACCCTCGGGATCATAGATATAACCATCAGGACCGCTGATTGTTACGACTTTTGCACCTAGTTGAGTAGCTTTTGTTGCTGCTCCCCAAGCCACATTACCAAAGCCCGAGAGAGCAACGGTTTTACCTTTGAGTTCGTGGCCTGCGCTTTGCAGCATTTCTTGCACGAAGTAGAGTCCTCCAAAGCCTGTTGCTTCTGGACGAATAAGACTACCACCAAATTCGAGGTTCTTACCTGTGAGCACTCCTGAGAAATCGCGCGTAAGTTTTTTGTATTGGCCAAAGAGATAACCAATTTCGCGACCACCCACGCCTATATCGCCAGCAGGAACGTCTACTTCTGGGCCAATGTAGCGATAGAGTTCGTTCATAAATGATTGGCAGAAACGCATAATTTCAGCGTCACTCTTACCTCTTGGTGAGAAGTCTGAACCTCCCTTACCGCCACCCATGGGGAGGGTAGTGAGCGCATTTTTGAACGTTTGTTCAAATCCGAGGAACTTGAGAATGCTCAGATTCACGGAAGCGTGGAAGCGCAAACCGCCTTTGTAGGGGGCCAATGGCAGAATTGAACTGCACGCGATAGCCGATGTTGACTTGCACTTTGCCGCGATCGTCCACCCAGGGTACGCGGAAAGTGATGATGCGTTCGGGTTCAACTAAACGCTCAAGCAGTGATGCACGTTCCCACTCTGGGTGTTGGTCGTAGATGTCACCAATGCTAAGTAGTACTTCACGAACAGCTTGCAAAAATTCGGACTCGCCTGGGTGGCGGGCTTCAAGCTGCTGCATAAATAAGTCAATGTTCATGGCTCAAAGTTTTTTTAGTAATATGCCCGATGAGTGAACTGTGTGCCACTCATCGGGTGGTCAATAAGGATTATAATCTTAGCGAATCATATCGCAACCCATATAAGGTTGCAAAGCTTTGGGGATGCGAATGCCATCTTCTGTTTGGAAGTTTTCGAGTAGCGCTGCCACTATGCGAGGCAATGCCAATGCAGAACCATTGAGAGTGTGGCACAACTCAATCTTCTTATCATCATTGCGACGATAGCGACACTTCAAACGATTTGCTTGATAACTATCGAAGTTTGAAACAGATGAAACTTCCAACCAGCGGCCTTGAGCTTCTGAATAAACCTCAAAGTCGTAGCAAAGAGCAGCTGTAAAACTCATGTCTCCGCCGCAAAGACGCAAAATACGATAGGGGAGTTCAAGTTTTTGGAGCAAACCTTCAACATGTGCCAACATCTCGTCGTGGCTCTGTTGAGAATGTTCGGGGCGATCGATACGCACGATTTCTATCTTAGAAAATTCGTGTAAACGATTGAGACCGCGCACATCTTTACCATAGCTACCAGCTTCGCGGCGGAAGCATTGTGTGTAAGCGCAGTTTTTAATGGGAAGATCGCGCTCTTCAATAATCACATCGCGATAGATGTTAGTGACGGGCACTTCAGCGGTGGGAATAAGATAAAGGTCATCAAGTGTGCAATGATACATTTGCCCTTCTTTATCAGGCAATTGACCAGTACCGTAACCAGATGCTGCATTAACAACAGTCGGAGGCATTATTTCTGTGTAACCGGCTTCGCGCGCTTCGTCTAAGAAGAAGTTGATGAGAGCGCGTTGAAGACGAGCACCCAAGCCTTTGTACACAGGGAAACCAGCACCAGTGATTTTTACGCCTAGGTCAAAATCGATGAGGTCATATTTTTTGGCAAGTTCCCAGTGGGGAAGGGGATTAGCAGGGAGTTCAGTATTGTTACCTCCTGTTTTCACGACTTCGTTGTCTTCAGCAGAATGACCTTCGGGTACAATGTCGTAAGGAAGGTTGGGAATCGTATAAAGCACATTTGTGCGTTCTTCCTCGGCTTCTCTTTTGGCATCCTCAAGTTGTGTGCTTCGTTGTTTCAGTTCAGCCACGCGTGCTTTAGCAGCTTCGGCTTCTTCGGAATTTCCGGCTTTCATCAAAGCACCGATGCTCTTTGCAAGTGTTTTTTGTTCAGCAAGCACTGCATCTAATTCACTTTGGGCAGCCTTGCGCTTATTGTCAGCTGCGAGCACTGCGTCAATTGCTTTGCGCGCATCACTGAAGTTTTTCTTTTCCAAGCCGCGAATCACGGCTTCTTTATCATCGGTAATTTGTTTTATCGTCAGCATATTTGCTATAGAGAAGTTTGTTTATAGGGCAAAAGTAGTAATTATTTTTGGAACAACCCACAGCGACAGCAGAAACTTTTGGACTATTTTCAAATAAATTCCTCATTGCTAGTCGTGTTGTTCGAGTAGGTTTTGGAACGATTATATCGCTTCTCACAAATATTATGTATCCCTTGCTCAGATTGTCCATCAAATACTATCTTTTTGAATGATTTCAGAGGATAAATGTGATTAGCCGTAGAATAGATATCTGTCAATTGCAAAATAGTTATTCGTCACAAACAGCATCAACACAAAGACATAAATACTCAACTCCGTATCCCAAAACCATACGTGGTGATGGGTTATACTTTATTAAGGGAAAACGCTTCGAATACTGTTAAAATGGCATCCTAAATTTGCTCGGCATTTGGAACAAACTAGGAAAAAACTAATGTTTTTTACGTGAGTTCAAAACCATTCCTCTGACAAATTTTGGACGTATTCTCAAACTTTTCTCGACTTTCTCCGACTTTTTCTTGATTTTCTCCGAACTTTTCCCGAATTTCTTGGATATTTCCCCGAATTTGTCGGACGGAAACCAAATTACGTCGGACGTTTTCAAAATCGCGTGGGAAGAAAAATTATTGCTGTCCGGTAAAAGTTTTTCTGATGATAAAAATAAGGCTGAAACCCTCTTGCAGGATTTCAGCCTCTTTTGTTACTTTGCTTGTTGGAAAAAAACACTAGTAACATGAGCAAAAGTACATATTTTACCGGACAGCCGGTCTATAGTCAGGTCATTAAATTGCTGGATAAAGCCAAAATTCAACAAATTAGTCTCGAAACACTAGGGAGCGAGCGTTATGTTAAGCGTTTGACAGGTTGGAAACACCTCATCATTATGCTCTTTGGTGTGCTCAAACACTTTGATTCTCTGCGTGAATTGGAGATTGGCATGAAAGCCGAGACCATGAAACTCTCCCACTTGGGGCTTGACTACGTTGTCCGTCGCAGCACACTTGCAGAAGCCAACCAGCGGCGACCACAAGAGTTCTTTGCCAAAGTTTATGCCTCCCTGTTGGAACGCTACACTCCTTTTTTAGCGGACAGCCGTTCTGTGAGCTGTCAAAAAGCCTGGGAGAAGCAGCTGTATATGATGGATTCTACCACAATCACGCTCTTTGACAATATTCTTAAGGGAGTAGGTAGACATCCTAAAAGCGGAAAGAAGAAAGGCGGCATGAAGGTACACACCATTATGAAGTATCAAGTAGGTGTACCGATGGTGGTAGAACTGACCTCTGCTGCCAAACACGATCATTATCTTCTCAAAAAGGTGCACCTGCCCCAAGATGCCACCTTGGCAATGGATAGAGCCTACATAGACTATGCACAGTTTCAAAGGCTTACCGAAGAAGGTGTCTGCTATGTGACTAAGATGAAGAAGAATCTCAGCTACAAGGAGCTCTCTTCTATAGCCTATGTTTCTCGTGATGGTCTAGTCACTCATATCGACAAACACATTCTTTTTTTGAGAAAGAGAAGGTAAGGCACGAAGCCCGATGTGTAGAGCTATGGAGCAATAACTCTCGTAAGTCGGTGACGTTGCTGACTAACAATTTTTGAACTATCGGTTCAGGAACTTGCTGAAATCTACAAGCGCAGGTGGGCTATAGAAACGCTCTACAAACAACTGAAACAGAATTTTCCTTTGCACTTTTTCTATGGTGAGAGCGTGAATGCCATCCAGGTACAAACCTGGGTAGTACTCATTGCCAATCTCTTGTGCACAGTACTCTCTAGAATGATAAAAAGACACGTTTCTTTTTCTCAAATCGTAACCATGCTTAGATTAACGCTCATGTATTACACTAATTTCATCGCTTTCATGGAAGATCCTCAAAAGGATGAGTGTGCAATTTGGGCTGAAAGAGCTAAATCTCCACCCTCAGAACCATCATTATTCGATTAGGGGGGCTTGCTTTTTGAAAAAGAAAGCCCGAAGTCCTATTCTAAAGGGCTTCGGGAAGCTTTCTTGTGGCGTTTGTAAGTTTACCGGACAGCAATAAAGAAAAATAAATTCCGTCGGACATAATCCGAAAAAAGTCCCTTAAAATTGCACGAACAACGTGTTGTTTTGTCACAAACGACGTGTTGTTTCGCAAAAACAAGGGAATTCCTTGCAAAATCGTCTGAAAATTTCGATTTTCAAACGCGCTGAGAATCGCATATTTCCCAATAACTTTTTCTGAGTTCGAAAAGTGGCGTTAAATGGAATACTATGATTTGCAAAATCTTCTTAATACTGTTGGCTTTGTCGGTATAGAAGTGGGACTCATCAGTGTCTGTGAAAGAGAGAGGTATGATGACAGAGATTGCACTTGCTGATAGCTCTACTTGTATTACTCCAAATCCTGTTATTTGACCGAAAAGTGCTACTTGTAATTGAACCCAAATCGGTCATAAGACCGTAAAAGTGCTACTGGTAATGGAATATATTACTTCCTGTTATCTTCCATTTTCTTGTTGGTATCTTGGTTTTCGTTTGTTCTTGACGTAGCGCGCTACGCCTTAGAGCCAATGACAAAGCATCTTACAATCAAATCTGTTCCAATTCTTATGACCGATTGGGGGGAAACAAATCTGTAATGTGATGAGGAAAGATGACCAACTTAGCACTGCAAGACTGCTTGATCGAAGGCTGTTTTTTCCAGCAAACTTTTGTTTCTTAAGCGAGAGCGATAAGAATAAATGGTTGGTACTGAGTAATTGAGAAAATGTGCTATGCGATTACTGTCGGTGACTCCCAAACGAATGAGTGCAAAGATACGCAATTCTGTACTCAATATTTCATCTCGTTTGGGATGTACTTGCGCCTCCACAGGAAGCAGGGCATTGAAGTTGTCAATGAACTTAGGAAAAAGGGTGACAAAGGCTTCGTCGAAATCTGCGTAGAAGGCTTCTTCTTCTTTTGTCAAGTGCTCTACGCTATGGAGTTTTTCTAACAGTTGAGCGTAATTTTTGGCTTTGGCCAACTTTAGTAATTCTCTGCGATACTCATCCAACGTGTCAATGTATCCACGGCAACGCTGGAGATAGCGCGCAATATAGGTTTCCTTCACCTTATCAGCAGTAGAGAGTTTTTCATTGGCCACTAATAAGGCTGCATTGACATCGCGCACAGCCGACAATGCCTCTGTAAGCTCTAAACGAGCATGATAAATCTGCTTCATTTTCTTACGTAAAACAAAAATGAAGACCAGCAAAATCAAAGCTATGAGGGCGGAAAAGGAAACAAAAATGGTAGTGATTCTTTCTCGCGTGTGTAGTTGTTCTTTGTAAGCCCCATTGATGATGGGGAAAACATTCGTAGCTTCAAAACTTCTCAAACGAGCTTTGCAGAAATTAGCATCATCCATTGCACAAAGCAAATAAGTATAGGCACGAGATATATCTCCTCTATCTGAAAGTTCGGCAGCCAAATCTAATAAAGCGCGATATTCCGTTACGCCACGTTGTAAATCACTCAATGCAGCTAGTGAAAGATAGCGCAGACAATCGTCATGCTCATTGCTCGCCTCGGCTATATCTGCCAACAGCGTATATAAATAAGCGTGTTGCAATGAATCTGCATGAGATAATGTACGCAAACAGAGCACTCTACCTTCTTGTAAATGTCCATCGTTGATAAGTTTATCGGCTAAAACTATTGCACGATTGGTTGGATCGGTTTCCACCAACAAAATACTGTCACGATAGTTCGCAGTGAGTTGCTGCAATTTCTTACTACTTTCGCCAATCTCTCCGTAGTCGGCCATCCACCCATACACAGAACGCGACACTTGATAGTAGTAAAGCCGCATCGCATCAGATTCCCCCTTAAGCGAAATTTTTTCGAGTAACGTTGCAGCAGATTTATAGAGTCCCATAATTCCGAAAACCTCTGCACGTCCAATGCTTACCCACGTTTGTATTTGGGGCTGCTGCGGTAACTCCTTCGCTAAATCTTCAATGCGCTCCAGATAGGTCAAGGCAGAATCACTTTGGTAGTGCGCGTATGCACGAAAGAGTTGCTTATAACATTCAACTCGTGACATTCCTTTTTCTTTGGCGGCTTTTCGTTTAAGGTGTTGTAGCTTCATCTCATACTCAGTATGCAGTGAAGCTTTCTTTTCGATGGTACGATCGATTTGTTTTAAGAGTTGTGGAAGATCTTCTGTTGCCAAATTGCTGGCTAGAGTGGGGATAGTCGTTCCCAACCAAGAGAAACAAAAAACGAGCAACCACAGAAAACGCCTGCTGGGAATAAACCAATGGCGCAATTTATTGCATTTGATTGAATTCGGGGTCATCGGGAGAAAGAATACGTTTGCCTGAAGAGAACTTGTTTTTGTGTGTTGGAACAGAAGAATTGTTTGTGGGCGCGCCATTCGTTGCGCCGTTTTCGGGCAAAGCAGGTGCGCGTGTAAGCATCACGTTTCCACCATAACTGCGCCAACGTGTCAGAATACTTTGCACATATCCAGCAGTTTCACTACCAATCATATAGCCGTGTTTTACGATAGGATCGCGATAATACTCTGGCTTTTGCAATCCCAAAATGTAAGGAGCAACTTCGTCCCAGTTTTGAGCATTCTTTCCATACTTTCTTGCTAATGCCATTGCATCACGAACGTGCCCTAAACCTCCGTTGTAAGAAGCCAAAACAAATTTGATGCGTTCGTTGCCATCACGTATATCTGCCAATTGGCTGGTTAGTTTGCGAATCAGGTTGGCAGCACCTTCCACGTTGCGTTGCGGATCATTGACTTCTTCTGATCTGATGCCAAGACCAGCAGCTGTTTTTGGCATCAATTGCATCAATCCTTTTGCGCCAGCCCACGAACGAGCATTGGGGTCAAATCCGCTTTCTTGAAAACTTTGAGCGGCAATGAGTTTCCAGTCCCAACCCGTGGTTGCTGAGGCGGCTTTAAAAAGATGGTCGTAGACGGAGATGATACCACGCTCCTTTGAAAGAAACACAGCTTGTACTCGTTTCTGTACCTGATGTACTTCCTTCATTCTCAGCTTCTCAGCTGTCATCACTTCGGTTTCCTTGCCCTCAGTGTACCATTCATTCAGCGAAGCTATCAACTCTTTTGCATTGGGTTTCACAGCCCAACTCTTTTGATTTTTCTCATCGTGCACACCGGCTACTGCTAATCCTTTTTGTTTCAACAGGTGCTCAGGCACAGGACACGCCATTAAATCAGCATCTCCTTCAGCTACCAATTGCAGCATCTCAGCAGTGTCTTTGGCGGTTTCGATTCGCACTTTCAACCCTTCTGAAGCAGCAAAATTCTCAGCAAGAGCGTATTGCAAGCCCATAGGTAGTCCGTGATAATCATAATATGTTTCGGGACCAGAAAGCGTAACAACGATGATTTCTCCAGACCTGCGCAAATCTGCCAAATCATACTGTCCGTTGCTATTTTGAGGAGCTTTGGCAAAGGCAGCCGACATCGCAGAGTTTCCCTCACGTTTGGCTTTGCAGCTACAGAGAAGTATGGAACAACAGAGTAGAAAAAGAATTGTTCTCATTCAGACAATGATTAAATCGTGAAGTTGTATATCGTGTTTTTCTACGGGAATTTCGGGAACAATTTGTTCTTGAAAAGCAATTCCGACACGACGAACGTCCCGCATTTGTGCTTGTTGGAAAAGACAATCATAGTAGGCTTTTCCGTGGCCAAGCCGATTGCGATGGGAATCAAACCCAACACCCGGTACTAAAACATAATCTAGAGAAGACAAATCAACGATTGGTGCGCTCGTAGGTTCGAGAATCCCAAACTGTCCAGCCTTCATTTGTAACTTACCTTCAAAAGGACAAACTTTTATTTCTCCGTCCATCAGTTTCGGAAGAAAGAATTCTTTTTCTGAGTCCCATTTTTCTAATACTCCCTCTGTTGCAACTTCTGTTTCCATAGAAGCATATAGCATCACTCTAGCCGAAGACAAGAAATACTCATCTTCGGCTAGGTGTTGTAAGAGGGCGTCTGCAGCTTGTCTATGCCTTTCTGGGCTGATATGCTTGAGAACGTCGTATAGATAAAATCGCAAATCTTTTTTGGAAGTCATAAGTTTGATGTTTCCAAAGTAGACAATTGGGAAGTGTTATGCTTGCAGTTTTGCTCTTGTTCGCAGCACTTGGAAATGCCAATCCTTTGTGCAAAATGTTTAGAGCTTTCGCAACGAAAGGATCATTGTTGTTCAAATAGATAACAGCTGACCCAATGCCCAAACGATCACTAATGATATTGCTAATGATTGAATTTTCTAATAGAGCGTGCGAAGTTTTAATCATAAGATTGCGTCGCTTCATTCCGTGCTTATCTGCATAATTAGCGAATGCTTCAACGATTTTCTGACCACGCAGATATTTAGCTAGCTGTAAAGCTTCTGAATATCGGCTCAATTCTTGACGATGATTGTCTACATACCAGAATGCAAATTGATTGATGGTTCCGGACATATAAACTTCCTTATAATAAGAAGTAAAGCCGATGGTATCTCTAGGAATAAAATAGTCAGGGATAATACCTCCGCCACCATAAACTTTGCGACCTAATCTTGTTTTGTAGACTTCGCCCGAAGTTTTGATGCTGTCTGAACTAAAGTATTCTCCAGTGGCTGCACGTTGCAAGAGATCGTTTTCGTAATCTTCTTCATCACCTGGTTTGAAGGGCTTTGAACGCAACGACCAGAAGGGGTGTAGTAGCGCGCAACAGTGAGGCGCAACATACTGCCATCGCGGAATTCAAGTGGAACTTGTACTAATCCCTTACCAAAGCTACGACGTCCCACAAGGGTAGCACGGTCATTGTCTTGCATAGCTCCTGCAAAGATTTCACTTGCAGAAGCACTTGTTTCATCAATCAACACCACAAGTGGCATTTGCTGATACGAACCCTTGCCATCACTTTTGTATTCTTCTTTCTTAAAATTACGTCCTTCATCATAGACTATCATACTGTTTTTAGGCAAGAACTCGTTGGCCACCTCAACAGCAGCCTGCAGGTATCCACCCAAATTACCGCGTAAATCTATCACAAGGTTTTCCATTCCTTTGGGCGAGAGGGTAGCCATAGCACGAAGGAATTCCGCATATGTGTTGTTTCCCCAAGACGTAATACGAATATAGCCCGTCTTTTCGTCTAACATATAACTCGCATCGATGCTTTTCACCTCTACATCACCTCGGGTGATAGAGATGTTTACTAAATTTCTGATGCCATTGCGTTTGACTCCTAAACGTACGCTACTACCGCGTTCACCTTTCAAGTTTTTCATCACTGCGTCATTATTCACAGACTTCCCTACGAAAGGTTTATTATCAATCGTAACAATGCGATCGCCTGCGCGCAAACCAGCTTCCTCAGCGGGACTACCTTCAATGATGCGCACTACACGCACAGTGTCTTCATAAATCATATATTGTACCCCAATTCCCGAGAAACTTCCTTTAATTCCTGCATTGAAGCCTCAACATCTTTAGCGGACACGTAAGTAGAGTGCGGATCAAGTTCTTTCAAAATTTGTGGAATAGACTTCTCCACGATTTCATTCATATCTACTTTGTCCACATACCGTTCGTTGATGGCATCGAGCAAATTGCTTATTTTGTCTTGGGAAGTATTGATAAAACTAATTCGATTGCCAGAATATTGATTTGCATAGAAACGCCCAATCAACACACCAACAACAACAGCAACAGATATATAGAGGGGTAAAAGTCGAGAAGCGTAGTATTTCATTAGAAAGCTCATCATTTGTCGCGCATAACTTTAGGGGCGCAACTGTTTTTACTTTATTAGGATTGAATGTAGTGTATAGAAAAAAGCCCACATAAGGAGCGAAATGCTCAATTTTGAGCCTTCCATAACTTGTAGACAATAACGCTCTCTGACAACTTGACAAGGGTTCAACCCAAATCGGCCATTAGACCGTAAAAGTGTTACAGGTGATGGAAATGATTACTTCCTATCATCTTTCATTTTCTTGTTAGCATCTTGTTTCTCGGTTGTTCTCGACGTAGCCCGCTACGCCATCGAGCAAACGAGGAACAAATTGCTCAACAATCAAATAAAATCTGTTCAGGAGCTAATGACCGATTTGAGTTCAACAAGAACAGAGGCGGTTTTTGGATGTAAAACTAATGATTTTGCTGAAAACAGCAAAGGATTTCAGCTAAAAACAATAAGATTTTCAGACTTTTTCTGTGCTTTGTAGTATGTAAGTTTCATCTCATAACTTCAATTCCACATTAACTTCCCCTCGAAGCCTTTATAAGAAGTTGAGATAGCACAGAATGAGTCACTTGTACAACGCATCATTTCTACCGTCCTATCCGATAAGCCATTCTTCTGGATTTCTATTCTGCGTTGTTTCTTCGTGCTTTCCAAGCAATGCCACCTATTCCTTATAGTATTTCCCCTGCCACGAATCTCTTTTTCGTAATTCCTTTTCCACCAAAGCCACAAACTCATAGTTTTTCAGACCCCATTCAGGAGCTAGCAACAAGGCTTGAGGAGAAGACGAAGTGAAGCGTTCAACAACAAGATTGGGTCGCAATTTTTCAAGAAAATCGACTATTATTGCAGCGTACTCTTCGGCTGTGTAGAGATAATAATCGGACTGAAAAGTAGGTTCCTGCGCAGCTCTCTCTCGTTGTTGCAAAAACTCGCGAGCCATTGCTGTTCCACGAATGATTTGAAGTTGATGGAGTTTTAGAGTGTCTATGGGAAGTTGATTGATAATTTTGGCTTGCCCCACAGTAAAATCGCGTGTTTCACCCGGTAGCCCTAGAATGAAATGGGCTCCGACAGGAAGACCACGGTCTGCAGTGCGTTGTATGGTGTCTACCGCACACTGATAAGTGTGACCACGGTTGATGCGTTGCAGAGTAAGGTCGTTGGTTGATTCGACTCCATACTCAACAAGCACAAATTTTTCGCGATGCAACTCTGCTAAATAATCCAATAATTCATCGGGCATACAGTCGGGTCGAGTGCCAATGACCAACCCCACGACATCGGGCACGGCAAGGGCTTCTTCGTATAGCCGTACCAAATGCTCCTGCTCGCCATAAGTGTTGGTGTAGGCTTGAAATAAGCCAAATACTTCATACTTTTGTCTGCATCCGACAAGTCTTTACCACGCTGTTGAGCTCTTTTTTCTTGCGCTCTTCGAAAGAACGTTTTACCACGTTCCAATTGTGCGCGAACACTTTCCTCTGTAGAACAATAATCAGGATTGAAAGATTGATTATTGCAATATGTACAACCTCCACTCCCCACTAATCCATCACGGTTGGGACAAGTGAAGCCTGCATTTATCGAAATTTTCTGTACCTTAAAAGGAAAAAAGCGATCGATGAAAGTAGAAAACGAGGTATAGCGTGGCGAATGATTCATTAGAATGACATAGAATATAGACGAAGATGCGAACGAGCGATGATAATTTGCGTATAAAGCAAAAGTTAGTTGCGAAATCAGGGGATTGTTGATTGATTATAAAACTTCGCACCGCGCATCGGGATAGCGAGAAAATAGTAAATTGTCGTACAAAGATACAGCTTTCGGTCGATTAAATCCTTCTTTTTTTGTAAATTCGCACCATAGAATACACCTCTCCTAAAGTTTTCGCTTATGATTCTAGCGCATATAGAGGATTCTGAGCGTTATTTCTCGCTTCATCCTCTTTTCAAACAACTGTTTGATTACGTCAAAACTCACGATTTGTCTCAGGTTCCAGCAGAACGCATCACCCTTGATGGCGAACGTCTTTTTATAAATGTAGCTGATGCCTCGCTCAAATCTCCCGAAGAACAAGTGCTTGAAGTACATCGTCGCTACATAGATGTGCATTTCCCCCTTTCTAATAATGAAGTAATGGGTTGGTCGCCTTTGCAGGGATTGCAAACTGAAAGCGTGAATCCTTTTAATGAAGAAGATGACTATGCTGTTTATGCAGAAACTGCGCAAACATACCTCACGATTCGCCCTGGAGAATTTGCCATAGTCTGGCCTGAAGATGCGCACGCCCCTATTATTGGTGAAGGAAAACTGCGCAAACTCATTGCCAAGGTGCTTATTGACTCACCGCTCGATTAAATCCAATCAGTACTTAGAGCCTAGGAAACAATCCTTTCACTAATGAGTTGCACTATTACTGACTAATTTTGGAGATATTGTACAGCTATTTCTTTTGTTGCACCAAAACAAACACTCGCTCCTTTCCTAGATTTATTTCTCAATATCATTTGCAAATGCTCAACGAAAAAGATAAAGAAGTCCTTGCTGCAAAAGGCATCACGGAACAACAACTCAATCAACAATTAGCAGACCTCCGCGTTGGTTTTCCTTTTCTCGAACTTTCTGCCGCTGCTTCATTAGAAAATGGGGGTATCTATGCTCCTTCTCCCGAAGTGCGTAAAGCCTATCTGCGTGCTTGGCAAGATTATGTAGCAGATGCAGAACACGAAGTTGTAAAATTTGTACCTGCTTCGGGAGCTGCCAGTCGAATGTTCAAAGACCTTTTTGCTTTTCTCGACGGAGAAAATGAAACACCCGACACTGACTTTTTGAAATGCTTCTTCGAACATCTTCCACAAGCGGCTTTCTTGCAAGATTTAGACGAAAAACTTCAAGAATTGCACGGCAAGTGTAGTGCAGACCTCGTTGCAGAAGGCGATTTCAAATCTGTTGTTGCTGCATTGCTCGGCACACGAGGCCTCAACTATGGACATCTTCCAAAAGCTCTTTTGAAATTTCATCGCTATGAGGATGGCAGCAGTAGAACTCCTTTCGAGGAACATCTCGTTGAAGGCGCATTGTATGCTAAAAATGCAGAAGGAAAAGTGCAACTTCACTTCACCGTTTCCCCCGAACATCGCATTTTGTTTGAAGCTCTGGCTACAAAGGCAAGCCAACAACTTGGCACACAATATCAAGCCCAATATAGTATTAGTTTTTCAGAGCAGAAACCATCAACCGACACCATTGCGGCCAATGCCGATGGTAGTCCGTTCAGAGATGCTGAAGGTGCGCTCGTTTTTCGTCCCGGTGGGCACGGTGCGTTGATTGAAAACCTCAATGACATTGACGCAGACATCGTTTTTGTAAAGACCGTTGACAATGTTTCTCCCGACAGTTTGAAAGCCGAAACGGTAGAAAACAAACAACTTCTAGCAGGTTTGCTGGTTAGTCTTCAGGCCAAGAGCTTTGAATATCTCGAAGAATTGGAAGAAGGAAACGTCAGCGAGGAACGCCTTCAAGAGATGTTACATTTCCTTGAACACGATTTGCACTACCAAAGCGACACGGCTAGTGGTTTAGACGGTTTGGAATTGCTCGACTATCTCTATACTCGCCTTAATCGTCCTATTCGCGTGTGTGGTATGGTGCGCAACGTCGGCGAACCTGGTGGAGGTCCTTTCTTGGTCTACAACACAGATGGTAGCATATCGCTGCAAATACTCGAAAGTAGTCAGATTGATATGAACGATGCCGCCAAGAAACGTCTATTTGCTGAGGGTACACATTTCAACCCCGTAGATTTGGTGTGCGGTTTGCGCGATTTCAATGGTGAGAAATTCCATTTGCCTGATTTTGTAGACCCCAACACTGGATTTATTTCTCACAAATCGAAAGACGGTAAGGAACTTCTTGCTCTTGAACTCCCAGGTTTGTGGAATGGTGCAATGAGTGATTGGAATACTGTCTTCGTTGAAGTACCTCTTGCCACCTTCAACCCTGTCAAAACTGTAAACGATCTTTTCCGCCCACAGCATCAACTCTAGGATGCTGTGGCGAGTCTTCTCCTCACTTTCTGACTACGCCAATTGGCCAACGTAGATTTCCGTTCTTCATTGAATATGTCGAAGTATAGTTCACGCAAGAAAGCTCCCAACGATATTCTTTTTCTTTTTGCCACCGCCCATTTACTTGTGGCAAATTGGTACTTAAATGACGATGCCCCAGTTCTGTCGTCTATGTTGCTCGGCACAGTTCCCGTGCTAGGTTGCGTAGTTTTGCGACAACTCCCGTGGATATTCGTCAATGGTCGTTGGAATTGGAGAAGTTTCTGTCTTTTCCTTTGCGCTATTGCCTTCTCCGCCTTTGTGATATGGACACAGGGTTATCAAACTTGGTGGTTAGGAATTGTACTGTTCGTCTTTTTCCTACTCTCACTCATTGGTATGCAAGTGCACCGCTGGACAAGTATTCTGATGGGCGTTTGCTGCGCAATAACGGGGTGGTTGTTACTCTAACTTATTCGGCATTGATTGCTTTCCCATTTTAGAAAATTCAAGAGCAAGACAAACAGGATGAAACAACGATTTGTGCGTTTCATCCTGTTTTTTTATTGCTCATCACTTATCCCCAATTGATTATTAGCTTTTGAATTGATTGGGGATTGTCCTTTTATAAAACACCAAAAAGGAGGTGCTGCAAAAACGAGTTTTGCAACACCTCCATAAAAAGTATTATGCGTGGTTTATTTCACAGGAGTGTACTTGCCTGAGGGGTCAGGGTTGTTGTAATCCGTTACGGCAGTGTTGAAGACACCTTCAAACCTAGGCAATACAAAGTTCATCCAAGCAGGGCGACCCTTCGTGTTGTATTGTACGGGTCTGGGGACGTTAGTGCCTGCGTAAGCACGAGTCACCGACATATTCAAACGCTTGATGTCGAAGAAAGAGCGACCTTCGCCCCAAAGTTCGATGCGCTTTTGGAGCACTACTTCTTGCACCACCTCATCGCTGTTGCTAAGTGTGCAGTTGTAGTTGGCATCGCGATAAGTCTTCATGAAGGTGTTGAGCAGTTCAACCCCCTTAGCAGCGTTGGTGTGTGCAGCTGCTTCGGCTTCGATGAAATACATCTCTTCCACACGCATCAAGGGATAGCTACAAGCAGCACCTATGTTATAAGCAGTCGTGTTACCCTGTCCAGGACGGAACTTGACTGTAGTATAAGGAGCCAGTCTTTTGCCAACGGCATCATCAATGAAAGTGGTTTTTCCTTCGAGAGCATGTCCCTTAGGAGCCTTGAACGAGAGCTTACGGAAGTCGGTGTCAGCGATTTTGTCATAGAGTGCGCGATCGATTTGTAAGTACACTTTGGCACCCCCTGCATATCCGAATTGGGCTTCAGAAGACATCCATCCCGTCCAGTTGGTGAGTTTTTTATTGCCCAGCGTTTCTTTGTTGGATGTAGCTGATAGCATCCAGCTGCCGTTGTTTGGAGAGTTAAAACCAGTGACGGGATCATTCCATTGTGCAGCATTAAGGGGCGCACCTCTGTGTGCTTCGATGGCTTTACGTGCATATTCCGCAGCTTTGTCATACTGCGCATCCCACAGATAAAGACGAGCTTTGAGACCGTAAACCACGTCGAGGTGAGGCACGTCTTTGGTGTTGGCAGCGAGGTGGCTGATGTTGGCTTCTGCCTTGTCGAGGTCAGAAAGGATGAAGTCAAACATTTCCTTGTGCGTAGCACGCTTATTGTTGTATGACTCTTTTTGGGTCAACTTGTCCGTAACGATGGGCACAGTGAGGTTGGTCACGACATTGCCTTGCGCATTGCGTCCATCGGGGAACATCTCATTGGGGAGGAATTCAAACATCGAAGCGAGTTCGAGATAAGAGAGTCCGCGGAAAGCATAAGCTGCGCTCAACAACCCTTTTTCGCTATCGGTGAGATTGGCTTCGTTTGCCACGTATCCTTTGATGCAAGTGTTGGCTGCAAGAATCACATCGTAGTAAGCCGTGTAAAGAAAGTCGACACGAGCGTAGTTTTGTCCCAGATAAATATTTTCGGAGAACGTGCTATAATGGTCGTAAGGAAGATAGGGATTGGTCATGTCGCCCGTCATCACGTCGCGAATACGCATCAAGGATCCCCAACCGTACTGCCAGTGGCTGCCTCCAGGCAACACAATGGTAGAGGGAATAGCCCAAAAAGCACCTTCCTTAGCCTTGGGGCTTGTGTTGAGTTGTTCTTGGGTATAACCTGTTGTGGGTACTGCATCTTCTAGGCATGACGTGAAAAGCGTGAGTGATGCCACACCAGCGAGTGCCAATGTTGGCACTTGGTGACGCACATTGCGAAGCGTGGCACGCACGGCAGCCGTGCTTTGCTTCAAAAAGTGGAGATATGGAGATTTCATTGTGGAAATGCTTTATTATAGAATTTAGACGTTAGAGATTAGACGTTAGACGTTAGAGCCTTGCGGCAATGGTCTATTATCTGGTGTTTTATCTATGACGTTCAACATCAAACACTGGGATTCAGACATCTTATATTAAACATCAAACTAGAATTGTAGAACATCTAATGTCTAACATCTAATGTCTAACGTCTAATGTCTAACATCTAATTTCTAATTGATACTAGAACGTAAGTGTGAGACCACCAGAGATGGTACGCACTGTTGAATAACTTTCCTTGCCTGAACCAGTTAGAGACTGACGTGGATCGAGACCCTTGCGTGCTGACCAGTAGTAAACATTGTCGGCTGCAACATAGAGGCGGAGATTTTTCACTTGTCCTCTAGTGTAACGATGCAAGAATTCTTTTGGCACAGTGTAGCCGAAGTTGACGTTGTTCAAGCTCAAGAATGAAGCACTAGTATAGAAAAGATCTACCGAGCTAGTGTGGTTTGTTTCCAGCGCAATGCCCGATTGCAATCTCGGATATTTTGCATTGCGGTTAGTGGGAGTCCAAGATTTCGTGAGGACATCCTTGTGCACAGCCCCACCACCATTAGTTCCTGAAAGTCCCTTCAACAAACCAGCATAGTCTGTGTCAATGACATAACCACCAAGTTGGAAGCTAAAGTCAAGTCCGAGGTCAAAGCCTGCATAACTGAGACGCGTGTTGAAACCACCATAGAGATCCGGATGTGAACTCTTGCCAAGGAAATAGGCTGCCTCTGACGTTTGAGTAGTTTTGGTCAAACGATCCACAGCCACAGGAACTTTCGTTTCATTGCCGTTGGCATCGATTTCCGTCTTCTCGAGCTTCTCAAAGACGGGCTCTCCCCAACGGTCGAGCTGCTGTACTTTCTTTCCGTTGGCATCTACGATCTCTTTTCCATTGGCGTCTTTCACATTGACGGGCTTAGAGAGGTCGTAGCGTGGAGCGTAGGTGTAGTAGGTCATTTCACCGGTCTTTTCGTCTACACCGGCAGAGCGATACAAATAGCGTGTCCACATGGGCAAACCTTCACCATAGAAGTAATCACCACTTTCATATCCATAGTGACCCTCGTAGGCTTTGAGTTTCTTTTGGTCGGGGATGCTGGTGATTTGGTTCTTATAGTGAGTAGCGTTGACGCCTACACTCCAAGAGAATTTTTTGGTGCGCACGAGTTCGGCATTGAGCTCCACTTCCACACCGCGGTTGCTCATGCTGCCCAAGTTGGCATAATAGCTGGTGAAGCCATAAGAACGAGGGAGGCTATAGGTAGAGAGCATGTCGTGTGTGCTACGGTCGAACACTTCGACTTGACCGCTCAGGCGACCTTTGAAGAGAGAGAATTCAACACCCACGTTGAAGTTTCCGCTCTTTTCCCAAGAAATGTCCTTATTACCCAAGCTACCAGGCACAAGTGCCAAACTACCGTTGCTGTTCTTGAAGGAATAAGTAGTGGTGTAGCGATAATTTCCGATACCGTCGTTACCTTGTTCACCATAGGATGCCTTCAATTTGAGTTCGTCTACCCAAGACACGTTGAAGAAACTTTCCTTAGAGATAATCCAAGCACCAGAGAGGCTCCAGAAGTTGCCCCAGCGGTGGTCGGGATGGAAGCGAGAAGAAGCGTCGCGACGGAACGAAGCTGAAGCAAAGTAGCGTTCGAAGAGACTATAGTTGGCACGTGCAAACCAACCTTCGGTGTTGTATATGCCAGAACTTGAAGAGGGCGTTCCATTTTCAAGACCACCACTCAGTTCGTGGTTTTTGTTGTCCACAAGATTGGTGCGATTGCCCGACAAACCGTAACTATCAACGCGATAGTATTCGTGACCTACAAGGGCTTCCACGTTGTGCACTCCACCAAAGGTGCGAGAGTAATTGAGGAGCTGCTGGAAGTTTTGACGCACATCGAGGTCGCTACCCACAGCCACTTGTCCCTTGCTCGATATCGCAGACTGACCATAGTAGGGGTTGGTTAGGGCTTCACCGCGATTAGCGATGATATAGAAGGTGTTGTTGGTGACAAACTTGAATCCCTTGCCAAGATCCACATCAGCTCCCACATTGGCATGGAGAGTGTGCACTTGGTTGCCACTATAGTTGAGCGCATTTTGCGAGAGGGGATTTCCGAAGGTCAGGAAGGGGCGATCCATAGGAAGAAGTCCCTTATTACCATAGTCGTAGCGGGTGTAACCCAAGTTGTCCACCATCACATTTCCCTTGCCATCGCGGAGATATGCAGGATAGATAGGGGCAATGCCATTGACAAACGCGAAAACAGAACCAGAGCTCGAGGCGTTGCCTTCACCACCCACATCGTGCGTTCTAGAATTGGTATAACTGATGTTGGTGTTGAAGTTGAGCCAATCTTTCGCAGCCCATTCGGCTTTCAAGCGAGCAGTCATACGCTTGAAGTCGGTGTTTCGAGGATACCCTTGTTGTCCAGGTAGCCCATGGAGAAATAGATGTTGCTATTGTCGTTGCCCTTTGCTACAGTGAGGTTATACTCTTGACGCAATGAAGGACGATAAGCCAAAGCGTACCAATCATCAGGCAAAAGGGTGTAGTCGGTGGCATTGCCAGCAGCGTCCTGACCCTTCACCACACTACCGAGCTTTGCAGCAGGGTTGAGCTTTCCATTCTCGAGGATGAGGTTTTGACCCTCGGGCAAGGTGTAGACCATGTAGCCCAAACGTTCTTGCATATTCTTGTTGGCAAACTCATAGGCAGCTTTTTCGTCACCGAGTTTGAAGTTGCCTTTTTCGTTGAGGTTTTCATATAGGCTCTCGTTGCGGAGGGCTCTGTGGTAAACCTCATAATATCCAGCCACATCGCGCACCGTTTCGTAGCGTTGTTGTGCCACTTGGTTCACACCCCACTTGCTGTCGAAGGTGACACGTGCACCGTGATTGCTGCGTGTGCGTTTGGTGGTGATGAGGATGACACCATTGGCACCACGTGCGCCATAGAGAGCTGCTGAAGCCGCATCTTTGAGCACGGAGAAGGTTTCGATGTCTTGTTGGTTGATGGAGGCTAGGTCGCCACCATAGGGTGCACCGTCCACAATGATGAGTGGTGCATTACCTGCATTGATGGAAGAAATACCACGGATGCGGATGGTGGGACTACCACCATCGGGTCTTCCAGAAGTGCCGTAGATTTGCACACCAGACACACGACCTCTCAAGCCTTCCACGGGGTTAGCCACTTGGAGCTTGTTGATGTCTTCGGCTTTGATGGTGGCTGCCGAACCAGTGAAGCTCGATTTCTTGGCAGTACCATAAGCCACCACCATCACTTCATCGAGGTTAGCATTGTCCCATTCCATGGTCACGTTCATCGTGCTAGACACAGAGGTCTTGATGCTCTTCATACCAATGTAGCTAATGGTGACAGCACGAGTGCCAGCAGGCAACTTAGTGAGAGTAAAATTACCGTTTTTGTCGGTCACGGCAACGACACGTTCGCCCACTTTCACAGCGGCGCGTGCCACAGGCTGCCCATCGGGGTCGGACACGTGGCCAATGATTTGTCCTGTTGTCTGGGTTTGAGCAACAGCACCACCGGCCATGAGCAGACTTAGACTGAGGAGTGCTAACTTCTTGTTCATCTTTGTTCGGTTTACTTATTATTGCATACTTTGAATTCGTGAATAATTTGCTACTCTAGTTGTGAGCCATATCAATTCTGGCTACTGCAACGTTTCGCAAATAGAGGATGCTAATGAGATTGTGATATGCCTATTAGAGCATATCTGATATATCTTCATCACAGATTGAAATCAACATCCTGAGATGTGGCTTGAGTGTCTAACAAGTGTTCTAGATGCTTCACGCAAGTTTGTTCTATTTATATGTATATAGCAAGTGAATAGTCTGTATATTTACTAGGTTTGTGGTAACAGGCTGTAACATATTGGGACTCTTTTCATTGCTAAAATGATAACTTTAAGCCGTTCTCAATTGCAAATGTAGAAAATGAAGTGTATAAATCCAATATTTCATTGAGAAAAAACGATGATTAATGACGGTGTAAACATATTTTAATGCGAAAAATTGCATTTTGCGAATTTAGAATTAGCAAAATGAAGAGTTTAAATATGAGGAAGTTGTCATTTGTCGTGTTTTAATGCGATGAAAATGTTCATTCTAATTTTATTCTATCTCATATCTGCGCTTTTTGATATTCATTCTCGTTATTCTGTGGTTTGGCGTCAAAAGTGAATGAACTATTCTCTTCTTATGACTTTTGGGGTTAAAGTTGCCCTAAAACACCATAGTCTCTCACTAAAGTGACGTATTGTTTTCATCAAAACGACGTGTTGTTTTCACCAAAACGACGTGTTGTTTTCATTAAAACGACGGCTTGTTTGCAACTAATTATGTTATTGTGAGTTTCTGTATAGACATACAGTAGTCAATCGGTGTTTGTGGAAAGACGGTGTGAGAAACGCAGAGTAGTTTATGCGAAAAAGCAATGAATGAGTAAAAATCGAACTTTCACGCGTGCGCGCATACGCGCATTACAGGAAGTTTTTACTTTTTGCTGTCACAAGTGTCACACTGTTACTGGAAGTGGTTATAAGTGAGTGTTTTATGTATATATTAAGAACGATGTTCGCCTTATGATTGATTTTTGTTTGTGTAATGCGTCGTTTGAAGGCTATTTTTAGCTCTATTTTTAGGGATGCGTAAGGACGGGGTGTGACACTTGTGACAGCAAAAAAACATAAATCCTGTAGTACGCGTACTTACCTGCGCGCACGTGAGGAGGACATGTGTGAGGAAATAGTTTGGTGTATAGAGTAATTATCCCAAATCGGTCATTAGACCGTTATGGTGAAATTTGTTACAGAGAATATAACTTCCTGCCATCTTTCATTTTCTTGTTGGCGTCTTGTTGCTCGTCCGTTCTCGCCGTAGCCCGCTACGCCTTCGAACTCACAAACAACCATCTGCTCAACAATCCAATGAAATCTGTTTAGGGCTAATGACGGATTAGGAGTAAAGACGATGAAGTGCAGTTTTTGTTGATTTTTGATTTCTAGAGATGACAAAATGAGGGGTATGTGAAAATTTTATGTCGGTTTTTCGGAGAATTTTCACTCATTGTGTATTTTGAACCCATTAATTAGATAGAGGGTTATACAAACATCAGAGAAAAGGGGTTATGAGTGTTTCCAACGATAGAAGTTGCCAGAAGAAAGAGAAATGCAGTTGAGCATCTCTAGTTCAAAAATGAGGGTATTGATTTGGGTGAGGTCAAAGCCTGTGTGTTGCATGAGTTGCGATAGCGTGCAACCGTCTGTTTCTTTTAGCACTTGCGCCACAATTTGCTGTTCGTGGGAGAGTTGGGGTGCAAATAATTCTAATTGCACTGCTTGATTAGTTTGGGATTTATCCACCCAGTTAAGGAGTTCCAAAACATCGGTTGCTGAGGTGACAAGTTCTGCTTGTCGCTGACGTATGAGTGCCAAGCATCCTTCACTATACTGGTCTGTGGTGCGTCCAGGAAAAGCGCACACCGTGCGGTTGTAGTCGTTGGCTAATCGGGCGGTGATGAGAGCTCCTCCGCGGTCAGCACTTTCTATAACAATCGTGGCATCGGCCATACCAGCTACAATACGATTGCGGCGCACGAAATTTCCAGCAAAGGGGCGTACTCCGCGGGAGTATTCTGTGATAAGACCTCCATTATTGAGCATTTCGCAGGCTGTGTTACGGTGCGATGAAGGGTAGATTTGGTCTAACCCATGAGCCAACACTCCGATGGTGGGAAGCTGATGTTCCACGCAGGCTCTGTGGGTGTGGATATCAACCCCATAGGCTAGTCCACTGACCACGAGTGTGTGTGGCAGAGAGAAGCTAGTTCGCTGCAAAAAATTCGACAGAGATCTTTGCCATATGGAGTAATGCGTCTGGTGCCTACAACCGATAAGACGTGTTTGACGTTCCAATCTGCCGAACCGCGATAGTAAATCAAGGGAGGAGCATCGGGACATTCTTTGAGCCGTTGAGGATAGTCGCTTGCCGTGATGGCTGTTGGGCGAATACCATGAGTTTGGCAGAAGTCCCATTCTTCCTGTGCTTTTTTCAGTGCCTTTGCCCCATTTTTGCGTAAGGCTTGTTGTACCTCTAGTTGGAAACTTGGAGTGAAGTCAGCGAGCGCTACTTCTGGTTGTTCAAAAATTAGCTGTGCACTGTGGGTGTGTTGCAGCAAGGTGAGCACCTTGTTTTGGGTGAGTCCTTCCAAGAAAGTAAGCGCAATGGTATGTATCATAGTGGGATAAAGGTAGATGACGAGAGAAAAACTCTAGAGATATTCCTTTCGGCTAATGGTAAACTAAACTTACTTGGTCAAGGCAAAAAAGTTGCGGAGTTGTGGCCATGCCTCAGCAAAAGCTTGCATAGAAGGGAAAAGAAGGTTGGCACCTTCATCTAGAAGAGCACTTTCGGGCAATGGACCAGTGTTCACCGCGATGGTGAAAATACCTGCTGCTACTCCAGCTCTCACACCTAGAGGTGCGTTCTCCACCACAATTGCTTCCCAAGGTTGTACGCCAGCTTTCTCAAGCCCCATGAGGTAAGGTTCGGGATCGGGCTTTCCGTGTTTCACATCGAGCGAAGAAACAATGCGATTGGTATCAAAGATGTTAGGGTAGTGTCGTGTGATGCGTTCCAATAAACTTGCTTGACCGCTACCTGTGACTACAACTCGTGTGAGGTGGTCGGCAGCAATTTGGTCGAGAAGTTCCTGTGCTCCTTGCATCTTGGGAGCGGAGGGAAAGGTGTTGAATACCTCGCACTTTCGTTGATAAACCTTTTCCACTTCTTCGGGAGTTGTGTCACGACCGTATTGTCGTTGTGTAAACACGTTGAGGGTGGTGAAGGCCGTGCGTCCTTCGTTCATATAAATCTCTGTTTCATCGACGTCGAAGCCAAATTCGCGACAAACTTGTGCCCATGATTTGGCATGAGCGGGCATAGAGTCGAATAGCACCCCGTCCATGTCGAAGAGTGTGGCGCGGAGGGGGGAGGAGAGTGGGGAAGTCTTCACTCGATGTGGTGTTGTCAATAGGGAGAGTTTTGGCAAGGATGGGCGAAGATTGAAGAGCTTGTGAGTACCACTCGGGGTGGGTAGCCCAATAGTGAGAAATAGCAGAAGCGAAGGATTGAATCATGAATAAATACCGGATGCGAGATGCAGAGATAAAAGAAATCCCCACCTCACTCTTGATGGAGGTAGGTGGGGATATGGAGGAAAAATAGGAGAGTATTATCCCAAATCGGTCAATAGACCGTAAAAGTGTTATAAGTAATGGAAAAGATTACTTCCTGTCATCTTTCATTTTTTGTTGGCATCTTGTTTCTTGTTTGTTCTCGACGTATCCCGCTACGCCATCGAACCAACGAAAAACAAACTGCTCAACAATCAAATAAAATATTGTCAGGATCTAATGACCGATTGGGGATTATTTCAAACGAGCTTGGATAGCTTCTGTTTCAGCTTCATAACCAGGTTTTCCGAGGAGAGCGAACATATTTTTCTTGTAGGCTTCCACTCCAGGTTGGTTGAAAGGATTGACATCGAGCAACAGACCGCTTACACCGCAAGCGCGCTCGAAGAAATAGATGAGCTGACCGAGATAGTATTCGTTGAGTTCGGGAAGCACAACGCGCATATTGGGCACACCGCCATCAACGTGAGCGAGGAGAGTGCCGAGCTCAGCCATCTTGTTCACTTCGTCCACACGCTTACCCGTGAGGAAGTTGAGACCATCGAGGTTTTCTTCATCGTGAGGGAAGAGCACTTTGTGGCGAGGAGTTTCCACAGAAATCACAGTTTCAAAGATACTACGCTCGCCTTCTTGAATCCATTGACCCATAGAGTGGAGGTCAGTGGTGAAGTCTACAGCAGCAGGGAAGATGCCCACGCCATCTTTACCCTCACTTTCGCCATAGAGTTGCTTCCACCATTCGTTCATGAAGTGGAGTTTGGGCTGATAGTTCACGAGGATTTCGATTTTCTTACCAGCACGATAAAGTGCATTGCGAACAGCAGCGTATTGCGTCGCGATGTTGTCCTCGGTGCTGCATTCTTTTTCCATATCAGTGGCACCTTGCACGAGCGCGTCAATGTCGAAACCAGCGCAAGCGATGGGGAGCAAACCTACGGGAGTGAGCACAGAGAAACGTCCACCCACGTTGTCAGGGATGATGAATGAAGTGTAGCCTTCTTGGTTGGCAGTGATGCGAGCAGCACCCTTCTTAGCATCGGTAACGGCAACGATGACTTTGCGCGCTACTTCCTTGCCGCGTTGGTCTTCGCATTGCTTCTTGAGGAGGCGGAAAGCGAGGGCAGTTTCAGTGGTCGTACCACTCTTAGAGATGTTGATGACACCGAATTTGCGGCCTTTGAGATATTCGCAGAGTTCGTAGAGATAGTCTTCGCCGATGTTGTTACCAGCAAAAAGAATCACGGGATTTGAACCGTCGTTGGTGAGCCACTCAAATTGATTGCCGAGTGCTTCGATCACGGCGCGTGCACCAAGATAAGAGCCACCGATACCAGCTACGACGATGGTGTCGCAGTTTTCGCGCAAGGTTTGTGCGCAGGCCTTGATTTCTCCCAAGAATTCGGGAGTGATGCTTGAAGGGAGGTGCATCCAACCGAGGAAGTCATTGCCGAGGCAAGTTTGTTGTTCGAGTGCCTTTTGTGCGGCAGGTACGTTTGCGCTCACTTCGTCGAGTGCACCAGCGGCGAGGAAAGAAGTGGCATTGTTGATTTCTAAGCGAATAGATTTCATCTGAATGATTTATAAGGGTGTGGAGCGTGCTTTCGTGCTGTTTTAGTTCTCGTGGAGTCTTTACAGGACGATGACACGTTCGTTTGGTTGCTACAAAATTACAAACTCCCATTGAAACAACCAAGAGTTTTATAAAAAATGCCCTATTTAGTCGAGCAGACTAAATAGGGCATGAGACTAAATAAGCGATGCTGCAAAGAGCAGGTGCTTATTTTTTAGGAACGCGTTTGAGTGTTTCGAGTACAAGTCGCCAGTATTTTTCCACAGATGGAATGTTGCAACGCTCGTTGGGAGTGTGGGGCGATTGGAGCGTGGGGCCGAAAGAAACGACGTCCATGCCAGGGCAGTGGGTGAGGATGATGGAACATTCCAATCCAGCGTGTACAACAGTGACTTTGGGGTCTTCTTGGAAGAGGTCTTTGTAGACTTCGGTCATTAGTTCTACAATTTCGCTCTTGGGGGAAGGTTGCCATGCAGGATATGCGCCATCAGTGGTGACTTTCATGCCAGCCATAGAAAAACCAGCTTCGAGTGTGTCTACACAGTATTGGCGCATGGAGTCGGCACTTGAACGTACGAGTACTTTGAAGAAAGCTTTGCCTTCAGCGATCTCGATGATAGCCAAATTGCTAGAAGTTTCAACAATGTGGGGAAGATGGGGTATGAAGCGCATCACACCGTTGTGACAACCGAGGATGGCATTAACCAAATTGTCTTGCACGGCTTCGGGTACAATGGCTTCGGGTAAAGCTACTTCGTTCACTTGGAGTGTGAGGTTGGGTTCGATAAGACCGTATTCGTCAGTCAAATCTTTGAGCCATTCTCCTAGCACTACCTCGTGCAATTCTGCTACATTTTCTTTTGGGAGAGTAAGCACTGCGTGAGCATCGCGAGGAATGGCATTGCGCATGTTGCCACCTTTCCAAGAGGCTAGACGAGCTTCAAAATTGGCAATAGCATCAGTGACGATACGAGCTAAGAGTTTGTTGGCGTTTCCACGTCCTTCGTTGATTTCCAAACCTGAATGTCCACCACGGAGTCCGCCGATAACAATTTCCACAGCAACATCTTCTGCATCGGGTGCAACTTCTTGATATTCCAATTCAGCGCTCAGGTTGATACCGCCTGCTGAACCAGTCATCAATTCGCCGTGCACCTCGTTGTCAAGGTTCATTAAGATGTCGCCTTTGAGCAAACCGTCTTTCATGTAGGTGACGCCGTGCATAGTGGTTTCTTCGTCGGAAGTCATAAGGCTTCGAGAGGTCCGTGGGGAATGGTGTCATCTTCAAAAATGGCCATAATGGTGGCGATAGCCATACCGTCGTCAGCTCCCAAAGTGGTGTTGCGTGCGCGCACCCAATCTCCATCAATCCATGTTTCGATGGGGTCCGTTTCAAAATTGTGTGGAGAGTCGGGTGTTTTTTGTGGCACCATGTCGGTGTGGCCTTGGAGAGTCACCATCTTTCTGTCCTCCATTCCTGGGGTGGCAGGCTTATACATCAACACGTTTCCTGCATCATCGAGTGAGGCTTCAATGTTGCGTTCTGCTGCCCATTGAAGGAGAAACTGTTGGATTTTGTCTAAGTGTCCAGAAGGGCGAGGCACTTGTGTGAGGAGGTGGAAGTTGCGCCAGATTGCTTCGGGCTGCAATTTGAGAATTTCGCTCATAGTGGTAGTGGTTTATAGAGAGCATTCTTCAGATAAAAGTAGGAACGCGCTCTGATGTTAGAGTTTTCCTCGAAGTGAGAGAGTAATCTTCGAAGTTAGAGAGTTTTCTTAATGGTGAAAAGATCAGCCCATCCCACAGCTCCCATCAAAATGACGAGTGCGGTTTGAATGGTGTGAACAACGAGTGCAAACAAAATGGCTGGTGCCTGTGCTACGCCATAGAGAACGAGCATCGTTTTGACAGCAAAGTGCCAAGGTCCTGCACCGTTGGGGGTGGGTACTAGTACTGCAAATGTCCCGGCACTAAAAATGAGCAATCCTGCCAATAAATCAAGGTGGCTGGTGCAGTCGTAGGCGAAGAAAGCAAGGTAGAAGTGGAGAAAGTATCCCACCCATATTCCGATGCTATAGAGAAGATAAAGAGGGAGTTGCTGGAGATGTCGTAGGGAAGACAGACCGTCAAAGAAACTCTTCATTTTATCTTTTCCTTTTTGGAAAAAGGGAATTTTCGTGAGCAAAAAAATGCCGAATCCAGTGCCGACAATAGCGCAAATCAAGGTGACCATGTAGCCCGTTGAGGTGAAGCGCATAAATATGTCGCTGGTGTTTGTGCCAGTGGAACGCAGGAAATTGAGAAATTGAGGCAGTTGCAAACAGAGTGCAATGATAGCAATAAGCAGCATAAGGAAGGCATCTACGACGCGTTCGGCGACAACTGTGCCAAGGGCTTTAGAGAAGGAGGTGCCAGCGTAGTTCTTTAAGGTGCCACAACGTGTGATTTCTCCCACTCGCGGAATAACAAGACTAGCTGCATATGAAATGAATATAGCATCGATGCAGATTCTAGCAGAGGGACGTTCCTCGAGAGGTTTGAGTGCAATTTGCCAGCGGAGGGCGCGCAACACAAGGGGAACAATCCCAAAAAGGAGGGAAAGGAGCATCCATTGCCAGTGGGTGTTGTGTAGCATGGAGAATGCGCTTTCCAGTCGAGATTGCGGTACATCCACCATAATATGCCAATACCGAGGAGAAAAGGCGAGATAATCTTTAATATGTTGAGGAGTTGCTTCACTCGAATCAGAGTTTTTTTGTAAATTTGCCGTTGCAGTGCATCATTTGTACAGAAAGGCTGATGAAGATTGGCTCATCGTCACCACAAATAGGCTGAAGTATTCTAGCAGACAACGTGGAATAGGAACGCAAATTTGCGTGTTTGAATGGCCTGCTACCGCAAAAATACAAATTATTTCGTAGAATGAAATCCGTACGCCCGAAAAAATTCCTTGGACAGCACTTTTTGAAAGATTTGAATGTGGCTCGTGCCATCGCAGACACGGTAGATGCGTGTCCAGAACTTCCCATTTTGGAGGTAGGACCTGGTATGGGTGTGCTCACTCAATACCTCTTGCCGAAAGAACGTGAAGTGAAGGTGGCAGAGATAGACTTTGAAAGTGTCGCTTATCTCCGTGATGCCTATCCTCAATTAGAAGAAGGGATAATAGAAGACGATTTTTTGAAGATGCGTTTAGAACACGTCTTTGAAGGACGCTCATTTGTGCTCACGGGAAATTATCCTTACAACATCTCGAGCCAGATATTCTTCAAAATGCTTGATTATCGCCATCTCATCCCCTGCTGTACGGGGATGATTCAGAAAGAAGTGGCTGAACGTCTTGCTGCTAAGCCGGGTAATAAGACGTATGGTATACTCAGTGTGTTGGTGCAGTTGTGGTATGATGTGGAATATCTGTTCACAGTTGAGCCAGGAGTGTTTAATCCTCCTCCAAAGGTGAAAAGTGCTGTGGTGAGAATGACGCGCAACAATGTGGAAGATTGTGGTTGTGATGAGCGTTTGCTTCGCCGAGTTGTAAAAACCGCTTTCAATCAGCGTCGCAAGATGATGCGTGGAAGTCTTAAACCTCTCTTCGCGCAACTCAATGCAGAGCAAAATTGTGGTAGAGATCATGCTGAGTTCTTAGCACAACCGTTGCTGACGAAACGTCCGGAGCAACTCTCTGTTGCTGAATTTGTGCAATTGACGAATGACATAGCGCAGGAGATGGAAAAGTAGTTTTCTCCGATTACAATAGAATACAAAGACAATGATATATCCCGTTATATTGCAATCGCGTTTGCTGACAACCAATGAGGTGGGAGAGCGTGATAAAATCTGTTTTGAAGGTCGTGCTATGGCTGCGCTACGTGAAGATGGAACGTGGTCAGTGCGCTACACTGATGCTGAAAATCATGGACAAACTGCTTTGCAAGGGGCTAATTCCTGGGTGTCAGTGTCGAGAGATGGCGATACAAAATCTCGCTTACTCTTCCGAGTTGGTGAGCGATTGGAGAGTGTCTATGTCACACCGCAAGGAGAATTTGATATGGCTACACAGACTACTCACATTGATCAACAAATTCAAGCAGACTTTTCAGAAGTAACGGTGGAATATGATCTGTTTCTTTCTGGAAAACGTGCTACCACTAACACACTAACCCTCACTTGGGCACCCCTTCCCACGAAATAGTCCATCATAACCTAAATATTCTCTCTTATGACTACCATACAAGAATATGTTGCCGCCCATGAAGCGCGGTTTCTTGAAGAATTGTTTTCTCTCATTCGCATTCCAAGTATTAGTGCTCACCCAGAACGTAAAGGAGACATTGAGCGCTGTGCCGTTCGTTGGAAAGAATTGCTCACCGAAGCAGGTGCAGAGAATGTTGAAGTAATTCCTTCTGAAGGAAATCCATTTGTTTATGGAGAAAAAATTGTAGATTCTTCTGCGCCTACGGTGTTGGTGTATGGACACTATGACGTGATGCCTGCTGAACCGCTTGAACTTTGGCACTCCGATCCTTTTGAACCTGAAATTCGTGATGGTCACATTTGGGCGCGTGGAGCCGATGATGACAAAGGACAATCTTTTACGCAGGTGAAAGCCTTTGAATATTTAGTGAAGCACGACTTGTTGCGCCATAATGTAAAATTCATTCTTGAGGGAGAAGAAGAAATCGGTAGTCCATCGCTTGTCGGATTTTTAGAAGCCCATCGTGAACTGTTGCGCTGCGACATCATTTTGGTTAGTGATACTTCTATGCTTGCGGCCAACTTACCCTCTCTCACCACTGGACTTCGTGGCTTAGCTTACTGGCAAATAGAGGTGACAGGACCTAATCGCGATTTGCACTCTGGACATTTTGGAGGGGCAGTGGCTAATCCTGCGCTAGCACTTTGTGAACTGCTTGCGAAAATGGTGGATGAACAAGGACGCATCACCATTCCTGGCTTCTACGACGATGTTGAAGAACTCTCTGCCGAAGAACGTGCGATGATAGCTTCGATTCCTTTTGATGAAGAGGCTTACAAAAAGTCTATTGACGTTGAAGAGGTGCGTGGAGAACAAGGGTATTCTACCATCGAGCGCAATGCTTGTCGCCCAAGTTTTGACATTTGTGGTATGTGGAGTGGTTATCAAGGCGAGGGATCCAAGACGGTGCTTCCTTCTAAAGCCTATGCTAAGGTAAGTTGTCGTCTTGTTCCTCATCAAAAGCACGAGAAAATTCAACAACTCTTCATTGATTATGTTGAAAGTCTTGCACCAAAATCTGTAAAAATCAAGGTAACCCCTATGCACGGTGGAGAAGGGTACGTTTGTCCGATTACACTCCCTGCTTATAAGGCTGCAGAAGAAGGTTTTACCGATGCCTTTGGGAAGCGACCCCTTGCAGTGCGTCGTGGTGGAAGCATCCCAATCATTAGTGAGTTTGAGCGAGTGCTCGGAGTGAAAACAATCTTGATGGGCTTTGGTCTTGAGAGTAATGCGATTCATTCTCCCAACGAAAACTTTAGTCTTGACATTTTTCGAAAAGCCATTGCCGCAGTTGCTGGTTTTCATCTCCATTATAAAGGTTAAGACCTATGCGTGCTACAAGGAGGATGTTGCTTAGCAAAGCAACTTCCTCCTTTGCTGCGCTTTAATTTCTCTATTTATATATGATATCTCCTCGAAGAGTTCTCAAAATCTTTAGCATTTGTATTTGTGTGGTGCTTATATTATTGGCACTACCCATCATCGCCGTTTATCTCCCTCCTGTGCAGCGGTGGGCTGTGGAACGTGTTTCCGCTTCTTTGGAGGAATCTATGGGATTGACCATAAAAATGGATGATGTGAGGCTTACACCATTTCTCAACTTAAATGTACAAGGAATGGTGGCGCAAGATGTGCAACGCGATACAGTGCTTTCTGCTGAGCAATTACATCTTGATGTTGCCTTTTGGCCACTTCTGGATGGTAGAGCAGATGTTGAAGGTTTAGTTTGCAGGGCGCGCGCATTAATTCAAAAACGATAGTTCCCAATCTTGCAGTAAAAGGTAGTATCAAATCCTTTGTGGCTGAGGCAAAAGGAGCTGACTGGGAGCACAGTCTCTTTACACTGAATCGTGCGCATCTTGACGGAGCAGAACTTTCTGTTGCGCTTGCTGATACAGCCCAAAAAGACACCACTTCTCAACCTGTGGTTTGGGTCGTAGATGCGCAGGATATTCAGATTCAGCGTAGTAAATTACTTTTGACTATGCCTGGAGATAGTCTGCATCTTGTGGCTTCGTTGCAAGATGCCCGAATGACTAAGGGGCATTTTGATTTGGGAAAGAAAGATTTCCGCGTAAAATCTCTCGTTCTATCGCAAGGAGCAGCCAGCATGAATATGACTCGCCACTTACTTCCCAAAGATGCTCTTTTTGAACTCTCTGGCATAGATTGTAAAGCTTCCAACATCAACTATGATGCGGCAGGACGTTTCATGGCTAATCTGGAACATCTCTCTCTTCGCGAAGGACAACACGATTTCTATTTGACGCATCTAGGAGGAAAAATAGAAGGAGATACAACTTGGGTCAGTTTGCCCGATTTGCGTGTGGTGACGCCAAATTCTCAACTAAAAGCATCACTCACTGCCGATTTTTCAGCTTTTCAGCCAACTGGAAAGGGACGCTTCTCTTTGAAGGGACAAACAAGTATTGGAATGGTTGATGTGCTTGCTGTTCTAAAACCACACGTATCTGCAACTCAGTATCGTCAAATGGCAGAGATGAGTTGGAAGTTGATGGGAGGAAATCCTGTTGAGGTGCAAGTTACAGCTGAAGGAAATATGCGCCATCTCTCTGTACAGCGCGCTACACTGGGAGTGTCGGGTTTAGCACAAGTTGCATTGGACGGATTTGTTCGAAATGCGATGGATAAAGGTCGCAGTGGAACTTTCAATTTTTCATTCCGTTCTCAATCTTCTCAGCGCATCCGTCCTCTTCTTCCCCACGATTTAGCACAGACTTTCCAGCTTCCAGACGGACTTGCAGCCCTTGGTCACTTACAGTTTGACGGAACTGACTATCGCACAAATGTAACATTGCAACATGCACAAGGACAGATATTTACGCGTGCAAAATTGAACACAGAAACGGAACGATATGATGTTGAGGTTGATGTGAACAAGTTTCCCCTTCATCATTTCCTCAAGGAGCAGCCCATAACCCCCTTCACAGGTAGTTTGGGGATTCACGGACAAGGTTTTTCACCGCTAGCAGTGCGTACTAACTTGCAAGCGTCAGCCAATATCCGCAGTTTGCGTTATGACCGCTATCCACTTGATGGCATTCAATTCAAAGCCACTCTGAGAGGAACCCATGCTTTAGTGAGTTTTTCTGCAAAAAATCCACTAATAGAGGGAAGAGGAAGCATAGACGCGCATCTCAATCATCGTTATATGGCTGCAGTTGACGTGCAACTCGAAAAACTCGATTTACGTCGTCTGACGGGGATGCCCGACACGCTCACCTTTGGAGGTAGTTTCAAAGGAAATTTTGAGGCATCTACCGATATGAAGCGAATGAAAGCAAAAGGTGCCATGCGTCAACTTCGTTTAATTGCTCCAGAGCGGGCTATTTTGGCGCGCGACATTGATTTTGCATTTCATACAAAACCTGATAGCACCACACTCCAAGCCTTTTCAGGAGACATGCTTCTAGACTTTGCAGCACGCGGAGGCTTAGAACAAATAGGCAAAAAGGGTGGGGAACTCGCTCAAATTGTGCAGAAACAATTGAAGCATCGTAGCATTGACCAAATCTATTTGCGCAAACGTTTGCCCAATATGGCATTACACATCGTGGGAGGAAATAATAATATCGTGAGCAACCTTTTGCGTTATCTTCACTATGAGGTTTCTACCTTCAAGTTGCACCTCGATGCCAATGCTCATGAAGGAATAAACGGTCATATGGCTGTAGGAGCTCTCAAACATGGAGCTCTAGTCATAGACACCATATACGGACGTTTGCAGCACGTTGATGGTCGTCTGCATTTCGCTGCCACAGTTCACAATGATAAGCGTAAAAATCCGAATCCATTTACTGCAACGTTTGAAAGTAGTTTGCTGTCTCATGGTGTCAAAGCAGAACTTGCTTTCACTGACGCCAATAATAAAAGAGGACTTCAAGTGGGTGCCGAAGTAGAAATGGAAGATGGTGGAACGCGCATTCATCTCACCCCCGAAAAAGCAATTGTAGCTTATCGCGAATTTACAATCAATCCCGAAAACTTCGTCTTTTGGGGAGATGATCGTCGTTTGCGCGCTAATGTAAATTTGTTGGCTGACGATGGCACTTCCTTGTCGTTGCACGGTGAAGAAGCAGATAGCACTTACAAGAACAATATCTCCGTAGTTGTCAATCATTTGAATCTTGGAGAATTGGCGAGTGTTGTGCCATATTTGCCACCCATCAGCGGTGAACTGAATGCCGATTTTCACATTGTAGAGCAAAACAACCAGTTTGCAGCTGTCGGCACGGCTGAAGCAAAGAAATTCGGTTATCAAGGTGTTGTAATGGGAGATTTGGGAGGAGAATTATCTTATCAGCCCACTGAAGATGGAAACCATCACGCTGAAACATTTGTCACATTTAATGGTAAAGAAATCGCTGAGGCTGTTGGTACTTATTTTGCCAAAGACGAAGGTACGTTTGCAGGAAAGGTTAAACTAAAGTCTTTGCCCATGAACATGATGGATGCTTTCCTTGAGGGGACACAAACCAAGATGAAAGGTGCCCTCAATGGAGAGTTAGCCGTCCAAGGCACTGCCGACAAACCTGTCGTCAATGGTTCTCTCTCTTTTGACAAAGCACATATATATAGTAATGTATATGGGGTAGATCTCACAATGGATACAACAACGGTGTCTATCCACAATTCTGTGTTAGAACTCAAAGACTTTGCGCTTACAGCAGTTGATGGAAGTCCGCTCAAAATTTCTGGAATCATCAATATGGAACGCCCTGATGCAATGTTCCTCAATCTGGATATGATAGCCAAGAAATTCCCTATCATTGACACGAAACGCAATCGTGAATCTTTGGTTTACGGCAAGGTGCTTACTAACTTTGCGGCTAACATCAATGGAACGCCTGATAAATTGAATGTCAGAGGTTTACTCACTGTTTTAGATAAAACAGATGTAACCTATCTACTCTCTAATTCACCCATCAGCAGTAGTGGAGAACTCTCCGACCTCGTCACTTTTACCGACTTCTCCGACACGTTAGTTGTCGAAAAAGCTGTAGCTCAGCAAAATAGCTCTAGTTTGAATGTCGCATTGACTATTCGTCTTCGACAAGGTGCCAGATATAAATGCTTCCTTACTCCTAATGGTGATAGTTATGTTGATGTTTCTGGAGAAGGAAACCTCGAACTTCGTATGCCCCCTCAAGGAGATATGCGCCTCACCGGACGCCTTACTCTCCATGAAGGTAAAATGAACTATGAACTTCCTGTTATTCCCCTTCGCACCTTTACGCTAGCCCCAGGCTCTTATGTTGATTTCACTGGAGAAATGATGAATCCAACGCTCAACATCACCGCCACAGAACGCGTGAAGAGCATTGTCACAGAGAATGACCATCAGCGCGCAGTCACCTTTGATGCTGGAGTAAAAATTTCTCGCACTTTGGAAGACATGGGATTAGAATTTATCATTGATGCTCCCGAAGATTTGACGATTAAGAATCAACTAGCGTCCATGAGCACCGAAGAGCGAGGAAAAGCAGCGGTAGCTTTGTTGGCCACAGGAATGTATATCTCTGACGACAATCTTTCTACTGGCGGTTTCAAAGCCTCAAATGCGTTGAATGCTTTCTTGCAAAGTGAAATTCAAAACATTGCGGGTAAGGCGCTTTCCACCATTGATTTATCGTTTGGCATGGAAAACGGAGTTAATGCAACGGGAGGAGCGACAACAGACTATTCCTTCCAATTCTCAAAACGTTTCTTGAATAATCGTATGCGTGTGGTAATTGGAGGTAAAGTTTCCTCTGGTGCTGATCAAGCCACGACAGCAGAATCTGTCATCGACAACATCTCGCTGGAATATCGTCTTGATGCCAATAGCACGCGTTACATACGCTTGTTCTACGACCGTGGTAGTCGAGATCCGCTAGAAGGGCAACTTACTAAAACGGGTTTGGGTGTTGTGATGCGTCGCAAGTCTAATAATCTTTTAGACCTTTTCCGTTTCAATTCTCGTAAAACTCCTACAACCCCAAAGCCACAAACTAGTAGTGCACAATAGCCTTGCACACTAGCTCAACCTCTTATATCCTATTAAGACTATTATCGCTTATGATGCGAATATTTGCTATACCTTCTGCTTATCTTCATAGGCATTCCTGCAGAATTAATACAACGATGGGCACTGCATCGCTATGCCTTGCTTTGTTGATGTTTAATGCTTGCTCCCTCACCGATAAATTGCCAGAAGGAGAACAACTCTACACAGGAGTGAAGCGGGTGACCTATCATTTACCCACTGCAAGTAACAATAGTAATGGAAAGTCGCAAGCTGCATCTGACAGTGCAGGCGTCATCACTTCGATTGCTAATGCAGTAGAAGCCATTGACCGTGCCGTAAATGGAGGAGTAAAAGGGCAGGCTTCCGTTTCAGAACTGGAGAAGCGTGATAGAAAAACACTCACTCCGGCTGAAAGAAAGTTGTTAGATTTCAAGGCAGAACAAGCTGATGAGAATCTTTCTGTCGTTCGCTCCGAACTTGATGCAGTATTTGCTTTTCCTCCCAATGGAGCTCTCTTTGGATCGTCCAAGTATTCAACCCCTTGGAAACCTGCTTTGTGGACGTACAACACATTTGTTGATTCTAAGAATGTGGTAGGGAAGTGGCTTTTCAAAGCATTTGCAGAACCTCCTGTGCTCATTTCGAGTGTAGCGCCACAAATGCGCACCAAGGTCGCAACATCCACACTCCACAACTATGGTTATTTACGTGGAAAGGTGGACTACGACATTGTGACAAGCAGTAATCCTCTTAAAGCAAAACTTACTTACGACGTAACTCCTGGACTCCTTTTCTATTTAGATTCCATTGAATATCGACAGTTTGATCCCATTGCAGACTCTCTTTTGGCGCGCACTCGCCATAAATCTCTCTTGCACCGTGGAAGTCCTTTTAGCAGAACACAGTTGGCTGGAGAACAAATGCGCATCGAAAGTTTGATGCGAAACAATGGATATTATTTCTATACAGCCCCCACAACAACTTTTCAAGCCGACACAACACGACACACGGGCTATGTTGATTTGCGTGTGCAACCTAATCCAAACCGTGCAGCAAACACACGACGTCCATGGTATATGGGATACACCTATGTTGTCATTCACGATAATCTAGACAGCCCCATCACTGGTCAACTGCAGCGTGAAGGGTACACCTATTTCTTTCCAGGTAAGAACATCCCTATGAAATCGGGATTGTGGAGAAGGTCTGTGGCACATATCCAAGGAGAACGCTATGCTCTTTCTGATCAGAAGACTACGCAAGAGCAACTTTATGCCTTGGGCATTTTCTCATCGCTCGATATGGAGTATTATCCTCGAGATACATCTGCATCTTGCGACACTCTCGATCTCCGCATCAATGCAACGTTAGGGTATCCTTATGAATCTGGGCTGGAAATGAATGCAACACTCAAGAGCAACGATCAAGTGGGGCCCGGAATCAGTTACGAACTTTCGCGTCACAATGCGTTTCGTGGTGCGGAAACTGTTGCTTTGAAACTATTCGGTAGTTACGAGTGGCAAATGGGAAAAAACAGTGCAGCAAATAGTGCATTACTCAATAGTTATGAACTCGGCACGCAATTGAGTTTCAAATTACCTCGACTCATGATGCCTTGGTTCAATCCTGCTGCAATGGGACGCCGTGCTAGGCGTCGACTTCAGTTGGCACGAGCAGATGCCATCGTTAGAGGATTAGCTATGCCTTATCGACTCACTGATGAGCGCCCTCTCAATGGAACCACCACTTTTGCTCTCAATGCCGATTGGCGCAATCGTTCTGGATTCTTCCAGTTTGTCACCTTTGGAGGAAACATGACTTATAAATGGTCGAGGGAACAACATGTGCGTCATGAACTTTCGCCCATCACCATCGAATACAACAGTATTCTCAACACCACTGCTGTTTTCGACTCTATCACGAGAGTAAATCCTGCACTCTATGTTTCGATGCGCAATCAATTTGTGCCTTCAATGAGTTATCTCTTCACATATAATTCACCCATCAACAAGCGCAACCCTTTTTGGTTTCAGTTCTATGTGAAAGAATCGGGTAATGTGACCTCTGCACTATATGCACTTGCCGGAGAACAGTTGAGTAAGCCCGACAAATCATTGCTCGGTTCTCCTTTTGCGCAGTTCCTCAAATCAACGGTTGAGATGCACTATTCTTATCAACTTTCAGAGCGTTTCACGCTTGCCACACGTGCCTTTGTTGGAGCTGTCTATGCTTATGGCAACAGCACGCGCGCTCCCTTTGGTGAACAATTTTATGTTGGTGGGGCAAATAGTGTGCGAGCCTTTACCGTTCGCTCCATCGGTCCTGGAGGTTACAATGCTCCTCATAGCAATTATTCCTACATAGATCAAACGGGTGACTTCAAACTAGAAGCCAATGCTGAATTGCGCGCGCATCTGTTTGGTTCGCTTCACGGAGCCGTTTTCCTCGATGCTGGTAATGTTTGGCTACTGCGTCCTGATGATCAGCGTCCGAACTCTCAGTTGTCGCTGTCCAATCTCCACCGCCTAGCTTTAGGCACTGGAGTAGGACTACGATATGATATGCAGTTCCTCGTCCTCCGCTTCGATCTCGGTGTCGGCCTTCATGCGCCTTACAAGACAACCCGCAGCGGGTTCTACAACATGAACTCGTTTGCCGAAAGTCTTGCCTTCCACTTTGCCATTGGCTATCCTTTCTAGGAGAAAGAGTTGGAATGGCAATGCGAACTCCATCCTACAATAAAAATCAAAGAGGTCACCAAAGAGGATTACACCGGAAAAAGATGGTAATGAAACAGTAGAAACCAACAACCCCAAATTGCTTATTAGATACTGAACAAATTTTATTTGTTTCAATAGCCCTTTAGGGTAATACACTTTCATAGCTCAGGGCACAAGTCCTGGGCTCTTTGTTATTATTCCCCTAATGGGGGGAGATAATGCCAAGGGCATCTGCCTGCAATTGGGGTTTAAGCAGCCAACAGTCAAATAAAGTCTGTTCTGGCACAAATTGCCGATATGATTTTTGGAAAACTTTGCGTATCGTGCTCTTTAATTTAACGCCCAAATTCGAACTGAGAAAAAGTTGTTGGGAATTATGCGATTCTCCGAGCATTTGAAAATCGCAGCATTCCAAGGTTTTTTCAGGGAAATCGGCCTTGAATTCGCAAATTCAACTTGTTTACGAAGAATCGACGGGTCGTTTTGAAAAAATGACGGCTTGTTTCATCACAAACAAGCCGTCGTTCGAGTGATTTTAAGGGACATTTTTCAAATTCCTTCCCTTGTAATTTTGAAAATATTACTGTCCGGTAAAAGTTTTTCTGATGATAAAAATAAGGCTGAAACCCTCTTGCAGGATTTCAGCCTCTTTTGTTACTTTGCTTGTTGGAAAAAAACACTAGTAACATGAGCAAAAGTACATATTTTACCGGACAGCCGGTCTATAGTCAGGTCATTAAATTGCTGGATAAAGCCAAAATTCAACAAATTAGTCTCGAAACACTAGGGAGCGAGCGTTATGTTAAGCGTTTGACAGGTTGGAAACACCTCATCATTATGCTCTTTGGTGTGCTCAAACACTTTGATTCTCTGCGTGAATTGGAGATTGGCATGAAAGCCGAGACCATGAAACTCTCCCACTTGGGGCTTGACTACGTTGTCCGTCGCAGCACACTTGCAGAAGCCAACCAGCGGCGACCACAAGAGTTCTTTGCCAAAGTTTATGCCTCCCTGTTGGAACGCTACACTCCTTTTTTAGCGGACAGCCGTTCTGTGAGCTGTCAAAAAGCCTGGGAGAAGCAGCTGTATATGATGGATTCTACCACAATCACGCTCTTTGACAATATTCTTAAGGGAGTAGGTAGACATCCTAAAAAGCGGAAAGAAGAAAGGCGGCATGAAGGTACACACCATTATGAAGTATCAAGTAGGTGTACCGATGGTGGTAGAACTGACCTCTGCTGCCAAACACGATCATTATCTTCTCAAAAAGGTGCACCTGCCCCAAGATGCCACCTTGGCAATGGATAGAGCCTACATAGACTATGCACAGTTTCAAAGGCTTACCGAAGAAGGTGTCTGCTATGTGACTAAGATGAAGAAGAATCTCAGCTACAAGGAGCTCTCTTCTATAGCCTATGTTTCTCGTGATGGTCTAGTCACTCATATCGACAAACACATTCTTTTTTGAGAAAGAGAAGGTAAGGCACGAAGCCCGATGTGTAGAGCTATGGAGCAATAACTCTCGTAAGTCGGTGACGTTGCTGACTAACAATTTTGAACTATCGGTTCAGGAACTTGCTGAAATCTACAAGCGCAGGTGGGCTATAGAAACGCTCTACAAACAACTGAAACAGAATTTTCCTTTGCACTTTTTCTATGGTGAGAGCGTGAATGCCATCCAGGTACAAACCTGGGTAGTACTCATTGCCAATCTCTTGTGCACAGTACTCTCTAGAATGATAAAAAGACACGTTTCTTTTTCTCAAATCGTAACCATGCTTAGATTAACGCTCATGTATTACACTAATTTCATCGCTTTCATGGAAGATCCTCAAAAGGAGGAGTGTGCAATTTGGGCTGAAAGAGCTAAATCTCCACCCTCAGAACCATCATTATTCGATTAGGGGGGCTTGCTTTTTGAAAAAGAAAGCCCGAAGTCCTATTCTAAAGGGCTTCGGGAAGCTTTCTTGTGGCGTTTGTAAGTTTACCGGACAGCAATATTTTGAAAACATCCGACGAAATTTTATTTCCGTCGGAGAAAATCGTGTAAAAGTCAGAGAAAGTCAGAAAAAAGTCAGAGAGTCATGCAAGATTTGTTGGACGAATGATTTTGAACTCAAGCTGGAAACATTATTTTCATCCTAGTTTACTCCAAATTCTAACCAAAATTCGACCTTCATTTTAACAGACTTCGGAGTATTTTCTCTTAACTAGACTTAATTTTCTGTGGTCAGCCATTTAGTGGATGAGGATTGCGAATGAACGCAAGGTGAAAAAGAAAAAGCCGCATCAAAACGAATTGGTTTTGACGCGGCTTTTTCAGTGATTCCGTTGGGGTTCGAACCCAAGACCCACAGCTTAGAAGGCTGTTGCTCTAATCCAACTGAGCTACGGAACCTTAGTTCGAGTTATTAAATGTGGGTGCATAACTCGAATTCGACTGCAAAGTTAGCAATTTTCTATGATTTGAACAAATGTTGTTCCGATTTTATTCTACATAGAGCACTAAACCTTTGAGATATTCGCCTTCTGGATGATAGATGTTGATGGGATGGTCGTCAGGCTGGTGGAGCTGATGCAAGATTCTCACATGTCGTTTGCTCTGTGCTGCTGCGGTAAATACAGCAAGTCGGAATTGGTCTTTGTTGACTGCTTGCGAACAAGAGAAGGTAAAGACGATACCTCCAGGACGTATCTTGGCAAAGGCTGCTGCATTGAGACGAGTGTATCCTTTTAGAGCGTTGCGGAGTGCATCCTTGTGCTTTGCAAAGGCAGGAGGGTCTAATACAATGAGATCATAGTCGCTTCCTGCGCGTTGTAGATATTTGAAAGCGTCTTCAGCGAAGGCGTCATGGCGAATGTCGTTGGGAAAGTTGAGCGCAATGTTCTTTGGTGAGTTCTATGGCCTTTGCACTTACATCTACGCTATGAACCAAGTTGGCAGCACCGCGCATAGCATACACCGAGAAGCCCCCAGTATAGCAAAACATATTCAGTACGTTCTTACCGCGGCTATAATGTTCAAGTAGTGCACGATTGTCGCGTTGGTCAATGAAGAAGCCTGTTTTTTGACCATAAAGCCAGTCGATATGAAACTTTAGTCCGTTCTCCAAAGCTATATTCTCGGAAGTGTTGCCACGCAAGAAACCGTTCTCCTGACCGAGTTCTGCTTTATAAGGCAGAGTCGTCTCACTTTTATAATAGACATTGACTATTTGTCCCTCTGTGGCTTCGAGTATAGCGTCTGCAATGGCTTCACGACAGACGTGCATCCCCACCGAGTGAGCTTGCATCACTGCTGTTTTGCCAAATACGTCAATGATTAAGCCAGGGAGTTGGTCGCCTTCTCCATGTATTAAACGATAGATATTATGTTCGCTTTCTCGATTAGTATAGCCTAATATGGTTCTCAATTGAAAGGCTTGACGCAGTCGAGAAGTCCAAAAATGATTGTCTATAACAATATCCTTGAAACTGAGAATTCTCACGGCAATGGAGCCAATTTGATAATGACCAAGTGCGATGAATGTACCTTCGTGATCAACAACACGGACAATTTCGCCTTCTTCTATGTGTTGATTGCGCGGTTGTGTGCCTTGAATTGCCCCTGAAAAAATCCAGGGATGGAAACGTTTTATGCTTTCTGCTTTGCCTCGGCGAAGTTGAAGAGTAATCATAGGGTTGTTAAGATATTAAATGCCTGATGTGAGTTTGTATTGCTTGTTGCCTGTGAGTTCTTTCATTTTGGAAAAAAGTAACAAGCAAGCGCTGGCGTCTGTGGCTGCATAGATGCGCTGTTTTTCATCAAGGGCATCAGCTTCCCAATTGGAGAGTTGAGCATTCTTTGATATGCGTAGGCGAAAGAAGTTGGCAAATAGCTTTGCTAAACTCATATCTTCTATCCCCATTTGGGCTGCTATTTGTTGTAAATCAATGAAGTTCTTGGGGTTGAAACGAGGGTATCTTTGTGCCAATTGGTGTGTGTCGTCTTTGAGTGACAAACCAACTTTTCCGATTTTCTCGTCTTCTAAAAAACTAATCAACGAATCAGGAAACCCCATATAATTGAGGCGAAAGAGAAAACAAATCTCTGAAGTCGCTATTTGGATGAGAGCGACTTTATATTGAACTCCTCGCCGAAACGAAGGGCGTGTTTCGGTGTCTATTCCCACTATACTGTGTTTTCGCAGATAGTCAATGGCACGATTGGCTTCGCTTTCACTTTGCACTACGACAATGCGACCATTGAATGTGTAGCGGGGGAGGGTAGGAATTAGTTTCTTATCTGTACGAACAAAAAGTTCTTGCATAATGTCTGAATTAATGAAGAGGCTGTCGTGCTTAATCCCAATCGGTCATTAGAACCTTAATTGCTTTACAGCTCATCGGCTTGTCCAGAGGCAATTAGTTCGTGGATGGCGCGAACAGCACCTAATAGAATTTGTCCCCAGCGTAGTCGGAAGTCTTCAATACATTCGAACAGAGCAACCTCCATTGCTTCATCGATTTCACTGCGAAATGTTTCAACCATATTGCGTAGAGCTTGGTAGATGTCTGCTAGACTCTCACTAACAGTGCAGACTACTGGTGCGTCAGAATAGCGAAAACTTTCGACAAATACGTCAAGATAGTCGTCGGCATCTCGCATAATAGCTGCAATTTGCGTGCGAACATATTCGTAGTCTTCTTCTGTGACGACAGCCTCAACGTATCCCACCCCTTCTTCTACTTCTTCAACCATCGTGGCTTTGAGATATATCATAGGAAGTAGTCGTTGCATAATGGTTACAAACTCGCTGCGTTCGCTGCCTGCGCATTGTTCGACTTGTTTGCAGTATTCTGTGGCGATGGTGACAAAATCTAGTACATCGCGACGATAAATATGTTCCATTTGAGAGGAGATATTAAGAAGACGTTGGGGATAAAACTTACTTATTTCTGAGGAATCTCATAGAAATAATAGTACCAGTATGTGTTGCCGTAGAAGAAATTCATTTTGTTCTTCTCGGATATACTGTAATTGTGTCTTGAATCAGGGGGATATTGTAGACGTAATTTGCACTGCTGGTCTAAGAAATCTCTGTAGTTTGTTTCTGTAGCATCATCAGCAAAATAGAGTATAGGGCGTGTGGTTTGTCGCATATACAATAATAAAGCCTGCCGATAGTAGAGAGGAACTTGAGATGAATTCTTTAGAGAAAGATACTTTCGAGGAAGTGTTGTTGCAAATAATGATAGATTTCCGTCTAGAAGAGCTGAAATATAGTGCTGCTCTGATTGAAATTTTGTGGTGTCCAAATAGCGTAATCCTCCGAGGGTGACAGGGATTGACAGTTGCTTCAGTGCTTGGTGGCGTATAGCAGGAGGAAAATAGTACAACGTTTCTTCAAATAGATGCTGTCCAACTTGATTGTTGGCGGAAAGTGCTTGTAGTCGAAGAACTTGCAATCTTGGAGTTGTGAAGGGGTAATTGTGTCCCACTTCAAAGGCTTTCTCATACAAACCAATGGCATATAGTCTTGCTGTCTGCCGCTCTAAGTTAGTTTGTTCGTCTGATGGAATGATGATTCCAATGATAAAGAAACCTAGGAATATCGCCACAAACTGCCGCAATGTGCTACCTAATCGAGATAGCCAATGCCATTTTTCGTTAGTCCCAATGATGATGGGTAACAAAAAAAGGGTGGAGCAGGTGCCTATGGCTTGTGGATGAGCGAGTAGATGCTTTGTGGTGATTTCAGGAAAGCAACGCAACGCTATTAATAGTAAATCCTCTGCATGCAGAACAGCTGTGAAGTAGAAGATAAACACTCCGAAGAGTGCGTATTGGCAGATACGCACTCTTCGGTTGGAAGTAAATAAAGACCTCATAAGTTATTTCTTACGGAGAACTACCGCAGAACGTGCAGGGATATACAATTGCAACCAGCCTTTTCCGTCTGCTTCCAAAATGGGATCTTCATTAGTGAAGTGGGTAATGGTGTCATCTGTTAGACCATATCCTCCAAAATCAGGGTTGTCTGTATTGAGTACCACAGAATAAGCTCCTTTCTTCACCATAAATCCGTAGTCAGTATAGGAAGTTGTTGGAGAGAAATTGAAGACAAAGAGAAGGTCGCCACGTTGGAAGGCTAAAATTTGGTCGCCATCGTTGTGCCATATTTCAATAACGGGGAGGTCTTGCAAATCTTTTTCAAGTTTCAACGTTTGAAGCATTGCCTTGTCAAAGTCGCCTAAGAAATGATAGCACAATTCTTTGTCATCTACTAGATGCCATTGGCGGCGTGCGTATTTATGACTCCAGCCGTTTCCTTCGCGAGGGAAATCTATCCATTCGGGATGACCGAATTCATTACCCATAAAGTTAAGGTATCCACCATTGACGGTTGAAGCGGTCACCAAACGAATCATTTTGTGCAAAGCAATACCTCTCGTTGCACGTTCGTTTTCATCCCCTTTGCGGAAGTGCCAATACATATCGGCATCAATAAGGCGGAAAATGATGGTTTTATCACCTACAAGTGCTTGGTCGTGGCTCTCGGTGTATGAGATATTGTGTTCGTCAGTGCGGCGATTGGTCAATTCCCAGAAGATAGAAGAGGGTTTCCAATCTTCATCTTTGAACTCTTTGATCGTTTTAATCCAATAGTCGGGAATGTTCATCGCCATACGATAGTCGAAGCCGTATCCTCCATCTTTGAAAGGAAGTGCCAATCCTGGCATACCGCTCACTTCTTCGGCGATGGTGATAGCATTGGGATTCACTTGGTGGATAACTTCATTAGCTAACGTCAAGTAGCAGATGGCGTTGTCATCTTGGTGACCGTTAAAGTAATCGCCATATCCTCCGAAGGTTTCTCCCAAACCATGGCTATAGTAGAGCATTGAGGTTACTCCGTCAAATCTGAATCCATCAAATTTAAATTCTTCTAGCCAATATCGACAATTGGAGAGGAGGAAGTGCAGTACTTCATTTTTGCCGTAGTCAAAGCAAAGCGAATCCCATGCTGGATGTTCTCTACGGTCACCTGTGTAGAAGTATTGGTGGGGGTCTCCAGCGAAGTTGCCTAAGCCTTCTACTTCATTTTTTACTGCGTGGCTGTGCACCAAGTCCATAATGACTGCAACACCATGTTGATGGGCTTCATCTATGAGTTGCTTGAGTTCATCGGGAGTGCCACAACGAGAAGACGCAGCAAAAAAGTTGGAGATGTGATAGCCAAACGAGCCGTAATAGGGATGCTCTTGGATGGCCATTATTTGAATACAATTATAACCGTCTGCAATGATGCGCGGAAGGATGTTTTCGCGGAATTCATTGTAGGTACCTACTTTCTCTGCATCTTGCGCCATACCAATATGGCATTCATAGATGAGGAGTGGGCTTTTGCTTGGTTTGAAATTCTCTTGTTTGAAGGTATAAGGCTTTTGGGGTGCCCAAACTTGTGCAGAGAAAATTTTTGTTTGTTCGTCTTGCACCACACGAGTGGCATAAGAAGGGATGCGCTCACCTTGTCCACCTTCCCAATAAACGTGGAGTTTATATAGGTCGCCATGATGTATGGCATTGGAGGGAAGTTTTACCTCCCACGTTCCATGTTCGTCGATGCGAGAAAGTTCATATTCTTTGGACTCTTCCCAATTATTGAAATCGCCAATCAAAACGATGCGAGTAGCATTGGGAGCCCATTCACGAAATATCCATTGTTTGCCGTTGTGGTGTAGTCCAAAGAAATGGTGTCCCATAGCAAACTCAGCTATGCTCTGCTTGCCTTGTGTGAGTTCCTCTATTTTTGAAAGGGCATATTGATGTCTTCCAACGATTGCTTCTTGAAAGGGAGCAAGCCATTCGTCGTTCTTTACAATCTTAAGGAGGAGAGTGTTTTTTCCTTCTTCCTTTTCATTTGCCGCAGTCGTAGTGGAGACTGGCTTTACTGAGGTCGCTTTCATAATTAGGTACGCGTTAATTAGGATATTGTCGTTTAGAGACGAACATTGGGTAAGTGCATTGTAGCGTTTGTCTGTTTGAACAAAGCTTCAAAGAACTCAGAAAACAAAAACGTATGAAACGAGAATTGGTGTTCTTATTTGCGATAAGTTTCCGTTCTTCTTCCGTGGTCATATGTTCCTGCTGCTATTTTGTTGCCATTCTTATCATATTCGGTGAAATCGCCGTGGCGTTCACCTTGATAATAACTGCCTTCAAATCGAGTACCATCAGCGGTAATCTCGATACATGAGCCATGTTTGATTTTCTTTGAAAAGCCCTTTATAGCGTTCGCCTTGTGCAGTGTGCAGAACTCCTTCGCCATCCATCATACCATTTTTCCACATACCATCATAGTCGTCGCCAGCCTTTGTTTTATAGACTCCACGGCCGTCTGGTTTATCAGCTTTCCATTGTCCGGTGTAAGTGGCCTTACCTTTCCATATATAAGTGCCTTGACCACTTTGCTCACCATTGAGGAAGTGTCCAGTATATTTATCACCATTGGCAAAATTGGTGACTCCTTCTCCTGTGCGTTCCCCGTTTAGATATTGGCCTTCGTAGATGTCACCATTTTTAAATTTGTAGATTCCTTTTCCGTGCTGGTTGTCATCCTTCCATTCTCCGACATACATATCGCCGTCGGCATAATAGTAGGTTCCATAACCATTCCTCTGATTATTAGACCAATAACCATCATATTTTGTACCATCGAACCAATCAAAAGAACCTTTACCTTGTTTCTTATCATTGACCCAATGCCCTTTGTAAGATGCTCCGCTGACGTAGGTATAAGTACCTTCACCGTTGCGTTTATCGTCTTTCCAATCGCCTGAGTAAACGTCGCCATTATAATAATACATCGTGCCTTTTCCTTCTTTGAAGTCACGATACCAAAGGCCATCATAGCGATTGTTATTGATATAGTAATAAACGCCTCGTCCGTGTTGTTCGTTGTTGAACCACTGGCCTTCATATTTTTCCCCAGATTTTAGGGTGAAAATACCATAGCCTTGGCGTTTTCCTTTTACAAAATCTCCTTCATAGACATCGCCATTCTTCATCAAAAGTCGACCTTTACCGTTGGGAACGTTCTTGGTGGCATCACCGTAATAGTCTCCGTCTTTCCAACGAAATGACTTTACGGAGAGTCCATCGTCTGCATGAGCAGATAAAGCAAAGATTGCAGCGAAAAGGGTTGAATAAAGGATTTTGCGCATAAATATAGAGAGAATCTTTGAACAATGGAGAATATACTCTGTTGTTATATGCGCAAAGTTAGCTTTTCTTCCTGAGATTACAAAGCTTTCAACTATTTTTTTGCGCTTGTTGTCTTAAGAAGTCCGCTGCACGTTGCAGGTCTTCGGGAGTGTCTATGCCGATTGTTTCTACGTCTGTCATTCCAACGCGGATGCAATAGCCATTCTCGAGCCAGCGAAGTTGTTCTAAACTTTCTGCTTGTTCCAAAACACCTTGTGGCAAACTAGTTATCTGCTTTAAAACGTCACGTCGAAAGGCATAAAGACCAATGTGTTTGTAGAAGGTGTGCTGAATGAGCCAATCTTTTTCCTCGACACCTCTGAGATAGGGGATGACAGAACGCGAGAAATAAAGTGCGCGTTGGTGGCTATCTAGTACGACCTTAGGAGAATTTGGATTCTTCAACGCTTCGATTCCCATGTCTGGAGTGAAAGGTTTCACTAGTGTGGCTATATCAGTATTCGTTTGTTCGAAGCATTGGCACAACGTCATAATTTGCGATGGATCAACAAAGGGTTCGTCCCCTTGCACATTGATGACAATATCTGCAGCAATACCCGTTTTTTCGACGGCTTCTTCACATCGGTCTGTTCCGCTGCGATGATGAGTAGATGTCATGACATACTTGCCTCCAAAAGCCGCCACGGCATCAGCAATGCGATCGTCATCCGTTGCAACGAAAGTGTCTGGGATAACTGCCGAAACTCGTTCAAATACATGTTGAATGATGGGTTTTCCTGCCAACATTGCGAGGGGCTTGGCTGGAAATCGTGTGGAGGCGTAGCGCGCTGGGATAATGGCTAGAAACTTCATAAAGTTATGGTGAATCGCGGTGAAACAGATTCCGAAGATTGAATTTTATTGAGACAAATAATAGATCCGAGATGTTATTTATCGGAAAACATTGTTGCTGGCTTTGTTCTTATTGTCTTCTTTTGCCGAGGCTTTGTTTTTGGGTGGACTTCCAGGCTTTGTTGAAAGGCTATCCTTTGAAGAACTTTTGAACTTAGAAGATGAAGTTGATGCATCTTCTGGATAAAATTCCTCGTTAGGGTTGTATCCTAAGGCCTTGTTCTTGAAGACTTTGTTCATATAGTATGCCCAAATGGGAAGTGCTGTAGATGCCCCCTGTCCAGATGCTGTGGAATTGAAGTGAATGTCGCGATCCTCTCCGCCTACCCAGCAGGCAGTGACGAGCTGTGGCACGCAACCAACAAACCATCCGTCTGAATTGTTGTTGGTAGTTCCTGTTTTACCTGCTATGGGACCGGTTAGGTTGTATTTGAAGCGCAGGCGTTTTGCGGTACCTTGATCCACTACCGCACGCATCATGTCTATGATATAACGGCTTGATTGTTCGGTAACAACCTCGCTCATCCTTGGAGTAAAGTCTGCAATGACATTACCTTCGCTATCCTCAATTTTGCTGACCAAAAGCGGAGCACACCTGAGTCCATTATTGACGAATGCCGTGTAAGCAGATGCCAATTCACTCACCGTTACATCGCAAGGGCCTAAACAAAGAGCCATTGAGGGATGAATATCAGGATTTGCAATACCAAAACTATGAAGTAGTCGCACCAGTCTATTGCCACTTTGGTCAACTTGATTCATCAAATTGGCGGTAGCCCAGTTGCTGGACTGTGAGAGTCCCCATTTAAGGGTCACCATTTGTCCGGCACGCGCGTGATTCGCATTGCGTGGTGTCCACGCTTCTCCTGCCACTCGGTATGTGCGCTGACCATTTGAGATGAGACTTTCTGGTGTATATCCGTCTTCCATTGCCAAAGCAAAAACGAAAGGTTTCATCGTCGAACCTATTTGACGACGGCCTACCATTGCCATATCATACTGAAATTGAGAATATCTCAAGCCTCCAACATAGGCTTTCACATGACCGTTGTGCGGATCGATAGAAACAAGTCCCGAGCGTAAAAAGGCTTTGTAGTAACGTATAGAGTCCATCGGGGACATTACGGTGTCGACATCTCCGTGATAACTATATACAGTCATCGGTATTTAGTGCGGAAAGCCGTTTTTATTTCTTCTTCGCTCGCTCCTGCTTGTTTCATCGCACGATATCGATCGCTTTGTTTCATTGCGCGATTGAATATCTGTTTGATTTGTTTTGAAGAGAGATTGTTGGAGTAGGGGAAGTTGGGGGAAGAAGTTCGTTTTTGATTGAATTCTGGCTGCAATGCCAATGCCACGTGTTTGTAGATAGCGTTTTCAGCATAGCTTTGCATTCGAGAATCTATGGTGGTATATACTTTTAAACCGTCTGTGTAGATATCGTAATTGCTGCCATCACGTTTCTTGTTCTTTTTGCACCAACCATACAATGGATCTGTTTCCCATGAAATGGAATCGGCATAGAATTGCTGCAGTTGCCATTCTCGATAATTCTCACGCTTGGGCTTGTCAGCCATGAGAATTTGGCGTAGATATTCACGCAGATAAGCAGCTTTCCCTTCTTTATGATCAATGCGATGGAAGTTGAGGGTGAGTGGTTCTGCACTGAGTTGGGCACAACTATCTGCGCTTAAATAACCTGCCTTTACCATTTGTCCAAGCACCACATTGCGGCGTTGTCGGCATCGTTCTAAATCGCGGATAGGATTGAAATAAGACGGATTTTTGCACATTCCAATCAGTGTGGCAGACTCTAGAATAGACAAATTATACGCTGATTTCCCAAAATAGACATTGGCTGCTGTCTTAATTCCTACAGCATTGTGTAAGAAGTCGAAGTAGTTGAGATACAGCGTGATTATCTCTTCTTTTGTGTAGTAACGCTCTATCTCTACGGCGATAACCCATTCGATAGGTTTTTGGAGTAGACGTTGCAAAGTGCTTTGGGCTGTCGAGGAGTACAATTGTTTGGCTAGTTGTTGTGTAATTGTTGAACCACCGCCCGCATTGTGTTGTCCCAGTAAGCCGCGTTTCACAAAAGCTCGTCCTAGAGCTTTGGCATCAACACCTGAGTGTTCGTAGAATCTCTCGTCCTCCGTGGCTATTAAGGCTTTGACGAGGTGAGGAGAAATGCTATCTTGAGAAACGAATACACGGTTTTCGTTGCGCGACCAAGTGCCGAGTAGCACCCCATCGGCAGTAAAGGCCTGCGAAGCAAATTTATTGATAGGACTTTGGATTTGCTGTAGGTCGGGCATATAGCCTATCCAGCCTCGTTCGATAGCAACGAAAGCCAGACCAGTGAAAATCAATCCACTTATGAGCAACGTCCAAAGTGTTAGGATGAATTTACGACGCATAGCCGAAATGATGGTGAGTTAAAGGGTATAACTTATATTTTTTAGAGCCAAGATTAAGGAAGGGCCTTTATATAATTTCGGTGGAACTTTTTACTGAATCTATTGAGAACGGAGCAAAGTAAAGCAGTACTTCTGGAAAAACACGCTGAAAGGCTCTATTTCAATTGGATACAGTACGAAGTTCCACCGAAATTCTCGGAGATTGAAAGGATTAGATGAGGTATTGGCTGCTAATACTTTCGTTCTTTAGGACGCGGCGAATAGTTTCTGCAAATAGAGGTCCTACAGAGAGTTGTTTCACTTTGGAAGAAGTGCCATTGTAAGGGATTGAATCTGTAAATACAATTTCTTCTAATGCACTAGCGTCCACGCGTTCATCCGCTGGGCCTGACATGATGCAGTGAGAAGCCATAGCGCGTACAGAATTTGCGCCTTTCGACTTGAGCAAGTCTGCGGCTTTAGTGATAGTACCTGCTGTATCTACCATATCGTCAACGAGAACAACATCCATGCCAGACACATCGCCAATAACTTCCATTGAGTCAACTTCGTTTGCGCGTTTGCGTGTCTTGTTGCAGATGACCATGGGGCAATCCAAATACTTGGCATAAGTACTTGCACGCTTTGAGCCACCAACATCTGGTGTTGCAATGCAGATGTTTTTAAGGTTAAGACTCTTCACGTAAGGAAGCAAAATAGTTGATGCAAACAAGTGGTCTACAGGAACTTCAAAGAATCCTTGCTCTTGGTCTGCGTGCAAATCCATTGTCATAATGCGATCGATGCCCGCAACGCTGAGCATATTGGCCACAAGTTTTGCAGCAATAGAAACGCGAGGTTTACTCTTACGGTCTTGTCTAGCCCAACCATAATAAGGAACTACAGCTTGGATAGAACGTGCTGAAGCGCGTTTTGCTGCATCCACCATTAGGAGGAGCTCCATAAGGTTGTCTGTTGAGGGGAAGGTGCTTTGAACGAGGAAGACATCGCAACCGCGAATAGATTCTTCGTAGCAAACCTCAAATTCACCATCGGCAAAATAAGTGATGCTTACATTGCCGAGAGAGCAACCAAGATTTTCGCAAATTTTCTCGGCCAAGTAGCGCGATTTTGTGCCCGAGAAGACTTTCATTTTACTGTTCATTACGTGTGAGTGTGTATTGAGTTTGGAATGTATTGGGTCAATGGTGCGTTAAGGAGTGCATTGCTTCCTACATCTCTCTTTCTCTGTTCTGATAAAGCTAGGTTGTTGAGAAAAAAGAGTGGAGTAGTTCAAGCTGAGATAGTAATAGTATAGCTATTAATCTACAGCTTTGCGAAGTTTTCGGAAATGGTGTACCACGTCTCTGTAGTCGCAGCTCGTGTGGATATTGAAACGATTCCATATATCGCCCAAAATCACGAAGCCACCGAATCCAAAATCTCTGAGTTCGGAAATATCGTCTAAACCAATGCCACCAAAAGCCATCACTTTCTTGTTGATAATTCTTTTCTGAGCCATTTGGCGCAGTGTAGATTGAGAAAGTGAAGAATTTAGTTCGTCTTGCTCCAAAGAATCATAGAGTGGTCCAAGGAACATGTAGTCACTAAAACTAGAAGCATTACTAAGTTCTTGAGCATTATGACAAGAACAAGAAATATGGCCTTTGAAGTTTTGCGTCACCTCTGCGTTTCTATTGCTCAAATGAATGCCTTTGAGACCGTATTCCTGCTTAAGGTAAAAGTGATCATGCACAACAATCTTCTTTCGATACCCGTCTGGGATGAGCGAAAGAAGACGTTCGGAATATACCGGTTCTGAATTAGGTTTGCGCAGGTGAAGCGTATCAAGTCCTTCGTCAAAGAGAGCTGTAAGAATTTGATGCTCTTCTACAAAGAACTCAGGACGCGTCATCAAGATAAGTTTCATTATCGCTAAGAAGATTAGAGGATTCAGAAAACTTGGGTCGAAACTTACACTTCTATTGAGTTGTTTGGATTGCAACTGTTGAAGCGTGATGTTTTACCGCTGCAAAGATAGGAAAAATATATTGACTATATGGAAATGAGAGGAGAAAAAGTGAGTAACAACGTTCTCTAGTCGTCGTAGAATCTACCATCGACTAGTTTATAATGCTTGTATAGCCATTTCTTTGGCAATAGCTCTAGCTGGTTTTCCTGTCTCTGTGAGTGGAAGGTTCTCAATGCAAAGAAAATATCGTGGTTGTTCATGCTTGGTGAGATTTTTTTTGCACCATTCCTGTAAAAATGATTGATCAAATTTCTTTGTATGCAAGCAAACCAAGGCTTCTCCAAGTGCGTCATCGGGAATGGAGGTCAGTTGTAAACCATAATCCTCAGCCTGCAATTTTCTTTCTAACTCCTCAATATGTAACTTTAATCCTCCAGAACAAACAACATTGTCGCGTCGTCCTAGGATGCGGAATTGTCCTAAAGCATTGATTTCCCCCATATCGTTGGTATGGAGAGGATGTTCGTTTGTCAGTCTATCTGTTATGACCAAACATCCCTCTGCACTAAGAGCTATGCTAACGCCCTCTAGCGGAGTATACCAATCTGAACGCTGAGAGCTATTTATCCGGCGAAGAGCAATGTGCGAGAGCGTTTCTGTCATTCCATAGGTGCTATATACTTTTCCGCGGCAGCATTGAAGGGATTCTTCAAGGGATTCGCTAACACTTCCACCTCCTAAAATGACACATTCTGTTGATGCTAAGAGTTCTTTTTCCTTGGGTATTTCAAGAGTCGCAGCTGCTTGTAGTGGTGTTAGCGCTACAAATTGCGGTGCTATTTTGAGCTGCGTAAAAGGATGAAGGCTTGGTGTGCTGGTCAGTAATTGAAGTTTGCCTACAAACGCTCGTACAGCCATCATTTTTCCTGCCACATAATGGAGAGGTAGGCAAAGCAAGGCTTTACTTTCTGGTTTGATGTCTAAAGTACTTAAAGTGCGTTGGGCACTTGCTCGCATCGCTTTTTTCGACAGTGTCATTGTCTTAGGCTTTCCAGTGCTTCCACTTGTTTGAAACTCTAACAAATCTAGTCTGTCGTCATTCCACTTGTTTGAGAATTCCGATAACTGTTGCCAAAAAACTCTATCTGCTTCCTTTCCATTCCAGAGTTCATCGGACTTAATGTCAAGAGAAATTGCATCATAATTATTGGCAAACAGTTGCCCTGTCCCTAGGCCTTGGGGCATCAGGGGGGGGCCCGTCTTGGCTTTTTCTTCTTGTCTTCGGGCTGTCCAGTGAGCAATAGCGTTTAAACCAACATTACTTTCAAGAGCTGAAGTAGCCCAATGGGCTATGCCTCTGGCGTCTGCGAGTTCTTCCCATTCTTCAGCACCAGAAAAACCACCGTGCAAGGAGGGTTTTAGGATAATGTATTGTGGCTTAATTGTATCGAGCAGTCTTTCCTTCTCTTCTTTAGAATGAACACCAATGAGTTCTTCGTCTAGAGCAATTGGGATTGGACTTTGTCGACACAGTTCTGCCATTTCTATCCATTGTCCAGCGCGAATAGGTTGTTCTATGCTATGAATGTTGAAGGCAGATAGTAGACGTAGTTTTTCTATTGCTTCTTGAGGAGAAAAAGCTCCGTTGGCATCAAGTCGAAGCTCAACTTGTTGTGGGGAATAGTGCTGTCGTAAGATGCTAAGGAGATTTAGTTCTGCTTCAAAATCGATGGCACCTATTTTAATTTTCACGCACCGAAAACCTGCAGCAAGTTTTGCCTTCATTCGTTCCAGCATTTCTTCGGCATTTCCCATCCAAACAAGTCCATTGATTGGAATTCCTTCTTTTCCGAGAGCAAAAGGCGTTGACGATAGAAGAAATGGATTTCCTGTTTCAGCGCATCTGTGTAGAGAAAGTTGCACTGTTTCAAATCCCATTAAAATAGAAGGATAAGTTTTTAGAAATTCTCTAGGAAAGACCTGGGTTGTTTGCCATAAACGACAAGCCTCAGCGAGAATCTCTACATAGTTGGGGACATCGTCACAACTCAATTGTGGAAGAGGAGCGCATTCGCCAATACCATAAACAGGCAGTCCATTATAGTTGGCATAAGCTTCTACATACCAAACTTTGCGTTCCAAATAAACTCCACGAGAAGTCCCTGCAGGTTGAAGAAATTGCAAGGACTTCTCGGTAAAAGAGATTGTAAGTTGCTCGAAATCGTGCGACATAAGATGACGATTTTCAAAGAGATTCTGTATAATAAAGTTATAACCTAGGGGAGTTTGGGGAACTTACTCCAATCTGGCTTACGCTTTTCTAAGAAAGCTTGTCCCCCTTCGTGCGCTTCGTCAAGAAGATAATAAAGCATCGTCGCATCTCCAGCTAGTTCTTGAATACCCGCTTGACCGTCAAGCTCAGCATTGAGACCTGCTTTGATCATACGCAGAGCCAAAGGCGAGTGCTCCATCATACGCTTAGCCCAAGCCACTACTTCATCTTCCAATTGGTCAAATGGAACAACCTTATTTACCATTCCCATACGTTCTGCTTCTTCGGCAGTATAGAGATTGCACAAGAACCAAATTTCGCGTGCTTTCTTTGTCCAACGATACGTGCCATATAACTAGCACCAAAACCAGCATCAAAAGAACCGACTTTGGGACCAGTTTGTCCGAATTTAGCATTCTCTGACGCAATTGTCAGGTCACACATCAAATGCAAAACGTGACCTCCACCTACGGCAAAGCCATTTACCATTGCAATGACGGGTTTAGGAAGCGAGCGAATCTGTTTTTGCACCTCGAGTACATTTAAGCGAGGTACTCCGTCTCCTCCTACATAGCCACCTCTGCCTTTGACATGCATATCTCCACCTGCACAAAAAGCCTCTGTGCGTAGACGTTCTTCTTCTGTCTGTCCTTCTTGCAGTGGTGAATGTGCTCCAGTCAAAACCACAACACTAATATCTTGGTTTTCGCGACAAACGCGAAGGGCATCTGATATTTCCATTATTGTTGTAGGAGTAAAAGCATTGCGATAGCGTGCACGATTGATAGTAATGCGTGCTATTCCTTCAAAGAAATCAAAGAGTATTTCTTGATAGGTGTGGAGAGGAGTCCAAGTTCTCATAAAGTAAAATGTTTAGAAAGTAAATGCAATTAAATTGGGCAGAACACTTCAAGTATTACAGGGCGCAAACTATCTTCTTTCAATAAACGGTTGATGAGTGCGTCTGCATCTTGGTCTAGATTAGAAGTTTTTGCCTCGATATAGGTACAATGATAGGAGGTAGCTATACCTTTAGCCGTGTTGTGATGTGCTGCTGCGACTATATTAGGAAGTGCCGCAACATTTCTCAAACCAGGTAAGTGGTGAAAGATAGCCCCACACTGATTATTAAGGAGTAAAATGCGAAGTCGTCCATCAAGATGCTGATTCCAGAGAGCATTAGCATCGTAGAAACGACAAATCACCAATGATGCAAAGCACTTTGTTGTCTGCAACGAGGGAGTAACCTGCTGCGGTTGATAAAGAACCTTCAATGCCATTTGTTCCTCTATTGCAATATACGGGCGTTTGGATAATCGGCCATTGTCGGTTCGTCCACCTCACAGCCGTACTATTGGCTACAAACAAAGCTTCAATGGGGTAGGCAAAAGGTGCTATTTCATCGGACAATTGTTTGTAGGCATTTGCCACTTCGCTTTTGCTAGGAAGAATATCAGTTAATTGTTGCAATAGTTCTGCAGGGGAGGCCTTTAATTTTTCCGCATGTTGTAGAAACGTATCTGGACAATCATCTGTCTCATCAATGCGCAATACCGGGAGGTTTGTTATAGTGCGAAGATGTTGCTTGAAAAACTTATTGACTAGACAGCCTCCAATATGTATCACCACATCGGGACAAAGCTTTTGTTGGTCAAGCCATAAAGCCATTCGCGCATCTTGTTGGTTGCTGATGTGCTCAGCATAAACGAGTAGCTGATTATATTGGCGAAAATGTTTTACAGCGGGTATCAAGTTTCCCTCATACTGTCCTATAATGAGTAGGGGAAGTTTAGACTTTTGGAGTAATTCCAACCAACGAGGAGATATCGTTTCCGTTTGATGCCAATCTTGGGGGGAGAATCTTCGCGGTAGGAAGTTCAGTAGTAGTAAACTCAAATAGCGGTTCACTGATAGGGATGTTGAGATGAATGGGCTGTCCTCCCCGTTTGTACAGAGTGGAAAAAGCTTCTGCCAAACAGAGGTTTTGCTGTTTGAGTGCTTCTTCTGTTGTTATCTCTTCTATCTGCCAACATTGGGCATAAGGACTGCACGCATCTTGTTGTGGAAGCGTCTGACCATCCAACTTTCCTAATAAAACTTCTGGACGATCGGCAGAAATCATTATGATGGGAATCTGTCGAAAAGCCGCTTCAGCTATCCCCGGCATACAATTTAATATAGCACTCCCCGAGGTTACGCAAATGGCAATGGGTTTCTTCTTTTTCGTCCACAGACCAATAGCCACAAAAGCCGCACTACGCTCATCGGTAATAGGGTGTAAGCGGAACTTACTTCCAACCTCATACAAATTGTGTATGATGGGGGCATTGCGCGAACCAGGACAAACCACAATGTCTTCAATGTTATGAGCAAGAAGATGCGCTGTCAGTAAATTTATATTGGTCTTGTTTGAGTACATGTTAAGCGTTTATGCTTTCACGAACGAGTTTCACGACGAGCAAACAGACGAAGCATAGTCTTCAATTTGCGTTCCGTTTCCTGCCATTCGCTACTTTCATTACTTTCAGCTAATAAACCTCCTCCTGCGTAGAGTGTTGCGGAATCATCTAACAGATGCAAACAACGCAAGGTGACAAATAGTTGTGCCGAGTCAGGAGAAATAGGTCCTGAGAAACCTGAATAGTATCCACGGTTATGCGGTTCTATTTGCGTGATTATGGTTTTGGCTTGGAGAGTAGGCCAACCACAAACAGCCGGTGTGGGGTGCAAAGCTTCTAGTATGCGGTATATTGAATGATGCTGAGGCGGAGTTATTTCGAAATCTGTGCAAAGATGTAGCAAATGTGCGGCGGGTCGCACATAAGTATCGCTTTTTCGATATTTATAGCCGATAGATTCAAGTTGTTGGCTTATATAATCGACCACCCATTGTTGCTCTTTACAATTCTTTTTCGACCAAGTTGCAGGAGTCAAAAAACAATCGTCTGATTTCTCCATTGTTCCAGCCAACGCCATAGTACGCCATGTCGACTCCTCTGCAGATAGCAGAATTTCTGGAGTAGCCATCAACCACGTTCCCCATGGTGCAGGAAGCGATATAAGACTTACAAAGCTCTGAGGATACGTGATGCAAGCACGTTCAAACAAATGCTGTTGTTCTTCTAACGAAAGAGAATTAGAAAAATGAACTTTAAGGGTGCGAGATAGTACAACTTTCTGCAATACACCTTGAAGTAGCGAGTTTTGGCAAGCTGCAAAGGCTTGTGCATACTCTTCACGATTGGCTTCTTCTATCGTAAAATCAGATGAAAAAGAAACAACTTCAGAAGGTTGCCCCCAACATTTATATTCATCGGCTGGAATGAACCAAAGAGGATTGTCTTCGTTCTTCTGAAATGGAGCAAAGACATATCCCTTTTGTTGAGGAATCTCTGAAATCGAAGCACATTGCAAAGGGGATTTGTGTGTGGCAATCTCGTTAATCAGAGTCTCTCCTGGAAGACGATAGCGTACGTATGCAAGCATTATTGCGTTATTCTTGTTCCAGACGCTTAGCTTCTTCCCAGTATTTGTCCATTTCTTCCAAAGACATATCAGTGAGCTTGCGTCCTTTCTTAAGTGTTTGAGATTCTAAATAGTTGAAGCGACGAATAAACTTTTGGTTCGTGCGTTCGAGCGCATTGTCTGGATTTATTTTGTAGAGTCTTGCTGCGTTTATGAGAGAGAACATCAAGTCGCCAAACTCTGCTTCAGCCTTTTCTTTGTCCATCTTCTCCACTTCAGCTTCAAATTCCGCCAATTCTTCTTTACTTTATCCCAGACTTGTGAACGTTCTTCCCAATCAAAACCCACGTTACGTGCCTTGTCTTGCACCCGATAGGCTTTAATTAAAGACGGAAGAGAGTTGGGAACACCACTAAGCACAGTGTCGTTGCCATCCTTTTCAAGTTGTTTAAGTTGCTCCCATTGCATACTAACATCAGAAGCAGTTTCTATTTTAATGCCCTGTCGCAAACCTGCTGCTGCAATATCCGATGGGGGATAAACATGAGGATGGCGGAATATCAATTTATCGCAGAGTTTATTGCAAACGTCAGCAATGTCAAACTGTTCTTTCTCGTCTGCGAGTTTCGCATAAAAACAAACATGAAGTAGAACGTCCCCCAATTCTTTGCAAATCTCCTTTTCGTCAGACTTCATCAGAGCATCGCACAGTTCATAAACTTCTTCGATGGTGTTAGGACGCAAACTTTCGTTCGTTTGTTTTCTATCCCAGGGGCATTTTTCGCGGAGTTCATTGAGAACATCGAGCATGCGACTGAAGGCTTCTAGTTGTTCTTGTCGAGTATGCATAGTTATATTGTTCGTTTATCGCAATGTACTGTATTTCTTAGGGAGAATCGGGTTGCTCTGTCGGGATGTCAACTCTGTTGTAGCAAAAGTTCAAGTGACGGAATTAGAATATGCCGTCTACGTAGTTCAATGAGTCCTTTATCGTTGAGTTGATTGAGCATTTGTGAAACACGCAGACGAGTTGCTGTCAACTCTCCTGCGAGAGCCACCATGTCTATTATCAACTCTTTGCGCCCTGCTGGACGTGAAGAGCGCGAATAGAGGAAATGTAAGAACCGTGCTTCCAAGAGTCGGGGAGTGCACGCCACACTCTACTATCTTGCAACTGCTGAGTGGTGCAGATTAAATTGAGATAGTTGAGATGGAATGGTGTCAGCGTGAACAATACATCACGTACTTCTCGCTTTGGCACAGAGAAATACTGCACTTCGGTCTCAGCTAGAAAAGTAGCACTATAACGTGGACGCAATCCAAAAAGACGTTCGGGCTGAATTACTGTATTGGTCGTTGTAAACTCTCGGAAAGTATAGTGGTGCAAATCGCTCACTTCTTCTTTGCAGATAGTACCAGACAGTGTACAAATCAGACCTTCGCAGGGATCGTCTGCGCGAACTATGGCGTGCCCGGGAGCTACGGTATGGAAATCAAATGGTACACGTTCGGCAATATGTTCAAAATCGTCGACGCTTAGACCTTGAAATAGAGGATTTCCTACGAATCTGTGAAAGATATGGCTGCTCATTGTTGAGAATCAATCATAGGTTTTATGCCGTTCGACATCCACACTTGGTAGTTGCCTTTTTCATCAGCATATATAAAATAAACGTGCACGTCTTTGTGCTTCTGCACGAAGGCTTGAGCCTTTTCCAACCCCATTACCATAAATGAAGTGGCAAGAGCATCACTTTTTGCACAAGAATTAGTGATAACTGTGGCTGAAAGCAAAGAATGCTGTACGGGATAACCGGTTTTGGGGTCTATGGAATGCGCATATTTCTTACCATCCTTGATGTAGAAATTGCGATAATTGCCTGAGGTGGCAATTCCGCAATTGCTAAGGCTTAGCAGTGTTTGCAATTCATCGTTAGATGCACTGGCGTTCTCTACAGGCTTATTGATACCAATTTTCCACTTTTCGCCTTTATCGTTCTTTCCTTTCACGACTACTTCTCCTCCAATCTCCACCATATAGTTCTGGCATCCTTTGTCGCTGAGGAGTTTTGCTATACGATCCACTGCATATCCTTTGGCTACTGCGCCACAGTCTATTTGCAAGTTCGGAATGTCTTTCTTAAGTTCTTTTCCATCGAATGAAAGATGTTGGTAACCAACGAATTTGCGCAGCGAATCTACTTGTGCTGCAGAAAGCGGCTGTTTGTTCTTAAAACCAAAGCCCCAAGCATTTACTAAAGGAGCCACTGTGATGTCAAATGCTCCGTCAGTTTCTCGAGACACCTCCAGAGATAGTTTGATGACTTCTGCAAAAAGTTGGTTTCCTTTTCCTGTGGCTTCACCACGATTGAAGCGCGAAAGCAAACTATTCTCCTTAAACAACGAGAAAATAGTGTCAACGTGGTGCAACTCCTCGGCTATTTCTTTGTCAAAGTTTTGTGTTGCGTTGTAGCGTACGTGGTATGTGGTACCAAATATCTCTCCTTCACTTGCGTAGTATTTGCTTCTTGACAATATAAAAATAGTGCCAGCAACAAGGAAGATGAGGAATGATATGGATAAAATGCGTTTCATTTTTGTGTAGGTACAGTTGGAACTTTGATTTTCTTGAAAAGTGTGAGGTCAAAGATGAGCTGAAAAGTCCCTGAGAAATGGCTGTTATCGGCATTTTGTCCAAAGCCAGGAACAAACCAAGCGCGTCCAATCTCGGTGTTGTGTTCATATACACGTAGCTGATAGCGAACTGACCAACCAAGATGTATGAACTTCCAAAGAGAAGTTTCTAGACCAAACACCAATTCTCCCCAATGGGCATTGTCGCTGATGCTATGGAAATGGAACGGTACTTCCGTCTTCCAGTGCAAATCTTGCACATTGGTGCCACTTAAATCGTAGTTGAAAGATGAAAAACCATAGCGCAAACCAAAGAAGACCCGGTTGGTACTGCGTTTATCACCTTTGATGTTGTAGTCTAATCCCAAGCGAGCAAATGGTGCACGAGTAGAGTAGTGTAGTAGTGTAGTTTCGCTACTCTGATTCGATTCGCCAATGCCTAACTCTATGATGGGAAAGTATTTGTTGCGCAAATTCAGGCGCAATGCAGCTTCGTAACTACCAGAAGAAGTGAACGTATTGAGCAAAGCACCAGCTAAATTTCACAGAGACACTGGCACCAGCCCATAAGGGAACACTACGATTAGCCAATAAGCGGTTGATTGCTTCTTGCTTGCTATCATTAAACAACTCCTTGTTGTTTCTTCGCGCCTGATACTGAATCCGATTGAGACAACATCTCCAAAAACTCAGCTTCTTTGTCGAAAGTTTGAGGAGCTATACTTGTTGATACTTCTTCGTACTCAGTAGCCAAACCTATTGCTGAATGTGTTGAATCACAGCCTTGAGGCTTATTTGCTGCATTTGCACAAAGCGTAGCACCAAAACAGGCTATACTATTGAGTAGCAGGATGAATGAATACTTTGAGATGCTCCACATTTTCGTAAGCTACGTTGGGATTTGTGATAACGACTTCGTGAATGGTTGGTAATTTCGTCTTATCTTTATGGTTGTGCCATTCTATTTTTGTGAGTGTATGAAACACCGACGCTGGACAATCTAATGATTCGAAGTGTGATTTGCGTTGATGTTGAACAAACAGCGTGTCTGTTGCTTTTTCTGCAAATGAAGAGAATCGGAATAAAAGCGTGTCTTTATCAGAGGACACGTTTAAGGGAAGGCGAATGGTCTTGTGTCCAATGGCTCTGTTAAACAACAATTGTGTGGTATCGTTTTTCAGTCCAAACACACTCAGCGTATCCGTGAGAGCGTAAGCTTTGTTTGTGGTTGGATGATAGAAATTGAGCACCATTTCCACTTGATTGTCCAGTGGACAGTCGATGCTCGTGCAACTCGCCACACCGATCAACAGACTAGTGATTGCTAGAACCCCAAAACTATGTTGAAGCGTTTTTGCCATAAAGATATGAAGCCGTGCAAAGGTTAGTAATACAGCATATGCCAAGTCGAGTTAGATTTCAGCTTCGATGTGATAATCATTGCGACCTTGAGCATTGCGACTGATGAGTTCTCCCAAAAATCCTGCTACAAAGAGTTGAGTTCCCAACACCATCATAGTCAGTGAAATATAGAAGTATGGAGAATTTGTAACGAGTGGTGCAGGAATGCCGCGGAACAAGTGGTATAGTTTTATACCTCCTACGGCAATTGTAGCCAGAAATCCGAAAACAAACATCAAAGTGCCAAGGAACCCAAATACGTGCATCGGTTTGAGACCGAAACTATTCAAGAACCAAAGTGAGAGAAGGTCGAGATAACCATTTACAAATCGGTTCAGACCCATAAATTTAGAGTTTCCAAATTTACGCGCTTGGTGTTGTACTACCTTTTCTCCAATTTTTGAGAAGCCCGCATTCTTGGCTAGGTAAGGAATGTAGCGATGCATTTCTCCATACACCTCAATGTTCTTAACCACTTCCAGACGATAAGCCTTAAGCCCACAATTAAAGTCGTGAAGATTGGGGATTCCACTCACTTTTCGTGCCGTTGCGTTGAACAGTTTTGTCGGAATGGTCTTCGAAATGGGGTCGTAGCGTTTCTGTTTATATCCGCTTACGAGATCGTAGCCATCCTCAGTAATCATACGATACAACTCTGGAATTTCCTCTGGACTGTCTTGCAAATCTGCGTCCATGGTGATGACTACTCGACCTTTTGCACTGCGAAAACCGCAGAATAAGGCTGGACTTTTTCCGTAGTTGCGACGAAATTTGATACCGTGCACACCATCTTCCTCTTGCGATAGTTCCTGAATAATGTTCCAAGACTGATCAGTTGAACCATCGTCCACAAAAATCACTTCATAACTAAACTTGTGCTCACTCATTACGCGTTTAATCCACGCGTAAAGTTCGGGAAGACTTTCATCTTCGTTGAAAAGAGGGACAACAACTGTGATGTCGCAGGGATAAGTGGTGTGTGTATTCATTTGAAAATACCTATTGTCTTTGTCAGGCAAGCGATGATGGCACTATAGATTAGCATCGGAACATCGTTGAAAAGCCTTGATTCTCGATTGAAGTGCAGTATATACTTTGCAAAGGTACAAAATCATCTTTGGTTTTGCAAGAGATTACAGAAGTAGATGAGGAAAGAACTTATATCATCTACCTTAAATCCAAATTGGTCTTTAGTACCTGAACATATTTTACTCCCAATCGGTCATTAATTTTGAACAGACTTCATTAGAGTGTTGAGCAGATGGTTCACCATTAGTGCGAAGGCGTAGAGGGCTACGGTTAGAACGAAAGAGAAACAAGATACCAACAAGAGAATGAAAGACGACAGACAGTTACCTTCCCGATAACGAACTGCACTACAACGCTAATAGGACCCGGTTAAACAAGGCTAAATCGTGAAGGCGAAATGTTAATGCCGAACGGCAAAAATCGCAAGTTTTTTCTTCGTTCTAGAAAATCAAAACACACTTCTTTCTTTTCAGTTTTGTCTTTTTCGGCTCGTTCATTTCAAACTTTGGTCATTTTCCTCCAATTTCGTCGGATATTTTCAAAATTCCAAGGGAAGGAATAAAAATTTCAAGGGAAGAAATCGGAAAAATGTCCGACAAAATTACACAAACAACACGTCACTTTTTCAAAACGACACGTCGTTTCTTCAAAAACAAGCACTAGTTTTGAAAAAACGACCCATAAGTCAGTAAAACCTCCGAAAATTGCGATTTTCGAAGCCGCTGAGAATCGCATAATTCTCAACAACTTTTTCTGAGTTCAAAAAGTCGCGTTAAATGGAAGGGTGTGAAACGCAAACTTTTACTAAAAATCAATTCGTTTTTCTCTGTATCCCCAATCGATGATTAGATCCTGAACAGATTTCATTAGATTGTTGAGCAGATTGTTTGCCGTTAGTCTTTGGCATAGCGGGCTGCGGCGAGAACGAGAAACAAGATACCAATAAGAAAAAGAAAGATGATAGGAAGTTATCCATTCAATTATGAGTAGCACTATAACGGTCTAACGACCGATTGATGGTTAATATAGAGCAAATTGTAAGGTAACTATCGAGTTTAGAGTTCTTCTTTCTGAATGACCGTGTTTAGTCCTGCCGCCGACTCATTTTTTTATTGCGGCCTAGGAAGAAACTCAATTTTGAAACCTCAAACTTAGTGCTCTAGAAAATATTTTTGTAATTTTGCACTTGCAGGTTGACTCTAACCCTTCTACAGTATCTTATTATGACAGAGATTTTTCATCATCGCACTCCAATTCAGATTCGTTTCAATGACTTAGATGCCTATCAACACGTAAACAACAACGTGTATTTTTCATTTTACGATTTAGGCAAAGAAAACTATTTCGCGGAAGTGCTTTGTCCTGATTTCCGCACACAACAAATTGTTCCGCTCATCGCAAGTATTCACGCAGATTTCATAGAACCGATTTTCTATGAAGACGATATCGTAGTAGAAACGCGTGTTAGTCATCTTGGCACAAAGAGTTTCACGTTGCGCCAACGAGCCATCAATCAAAGAATGGGCGTGTCGTTTGTCAGTCTGAAACGGTGATGGTGTGTTTTGATCTTGCTGCGCAACAATCTGCGGAGATTCCCTCGCATTATCGTGCAGCTATCGAAGCTTATGAGGAAAAAGGAAGCCTGGAATAAGGCTGTGCGACATAGCAAAGGCCAGTGAGTTCAGTCTGAAGAGGGACAAGAAAATGGGTCGTTTCCCTTATCAGTAATTCCTTCTCGTGCATACTTGCACATAACCTCATCTATCTATGCAGAAAGTAGTATATGCTCAATCATTAGTTGATGATTTGCGCAAAACATTAGGCGCATTAGCCAAGCCCGACACGATAGTCTGGCTTTTTGATAGCAACACTCATCAACTCTGCGCCCCACAATTACGCGAAATTAGTAAAGGTCAAATTGAACTGATTGTAGGTGCAGGCGAGGCGCACAAAGATTTGCAATCACTCTCCGATGTGTGGAGTGGAATGCAAGCAGCTTCTGCGACTCGGCATAGCCTTCTAGTGAATGTTGGAGGGGGTATGCTTACGGATTTAGGCGGTTTTGCGGCTGCAACCTACAAGCGCGGCATCCATTTTGTCAATGTGCCAACGACCCTTCTTGCGATGGTGGATGCAGCTGTTGGCGGAAAGACTGGAGTGAATTTTGGAGGGCTCAAGAATGAAATCGGAGCATTTCACGAGGCAGATGTAGTTTTTATCTGTACTGATTTGTTGCGCACTTTGGATATGCCAAATCTCGTGTCGGGTTACGCCGAGATGCTAAAACACAGCTTGTTAAGTAACCGTGCTATGTGGGCACGTCATATACAATACCCTTTAGACAATCCTGATTTTGTAGCATTACAAGAGATGGTTCGTGAGAGCATTTCTTTCAAACAGTCTGTGGTAGCGCAAGATCCTCACGAGAAAGGTCTCCGCAAAGCCCTCAATTTAGGGCATACTATTGGACATGCCTTAGAGAGTGTGCTCTTGCACAAAGAAATTCCCGTGCTGCACGGCTATGCTGTGGCTTGGGGCTTGCTTGGCGAACTCTATCTTAGTGTTGTGCAAAAGAAGTTCCCACTAGAAGTTTTGAGAAAGACAACACAATTTGTGGTGGCGCATTATGGTCGTCCAAATATCTCCTGCAAAGACTACGATAGTTTGTTGGAATGTATGTGCCACGACAAAAAAAATAGAGGTCATCAAATCAATTTCACGCTACTTTCCGACATAGGCCAGTTGAGTTTAGATGAAGAAGCTAGTGATGAACTCATCAAAGAAGCACTCGATTTTATCCGTGAGGGCTAGTAAAGTGAGGTTTACTCTGACATCTCTATTCCAGCGTTTCTAGACTTTATCCTTATCATGATGACTTCCTCCAAGAAACTTACTAGCCAAGGTTTACTCTTAGGCTTATTCGCAGCTGTTTGTTATGGTTTTATTCCGCTTTTCACCAAAGATTTACAGCATCCATCAGAAGGTTTTCCTTTAGCCTCAGCAACCATTCTTTTTTATCGCTTTGGCATTGCTGCGCTGCTTATAGCGTGCATTATGATGGTCAAAGGGATTTCCTTTCGCATCACCTTTCCCGAGTTTTTACGCTTAAGTTTCTTGGCGTTTCTGAGTGATGGTGCTGCGCTTTTCTTAATAGCTGGTTATAGTTATATGCCAAGTGGAGTAGCTACGACACTACATTTTATGTATCCAGTCTTTACAGCACTCATTATGATGCTCTTTTTCAACGAGCCGCGGCGTACTTCCACTATTATTGCTATAATGATGGCTGTGTCGGGATTGTTCGTTTTGTCGTCCACAGGGCAGGGAGAAGTGGGACTTGTGGGAGTGTTGTTGGAAATCATCTCAGCTTTTTGCTTTGCGCTCTATTTGATTCGCGTAAACCGCTCCAAGATTTCGACTTTACCTCCCACAAAACTGACTTTTTATGTGATGATGCTAGGCGCGCTCATCTTTGCTGCGACAATGCTTTATGAACATAGTGAAGCTGGGCACGCTGTCAGTTATGCTCTACTTCCAAGTTTCAATGGCTGGCTCAACCTTTAGCGCTTTCAATCGTCTGCACAGTCGTTACAAATCTGGCTTTAGTCTATGCCATTCAAATGATAGGTCCAACAGTCACGGCAGTTTTAGGCGTTCTAGAACCAGTAACGGCCATATTGTTGGGTGTTCTCTTTATGGGAGAGCGTTTGCAATTGCCCACGATTCTAGGTATTGCTCTTATTATCCCTGCCGTGCTTATCATTGTCTTTAGGAAGAAGAAATGACGGCTAGTTGTGAACACAAGAAATCTATGCAAAGTAGTGGCGTTTAGTTACTCGATGAAATAGTTCCCACAAAAGTGGTTGCACTCATCATTTCTAGTGATATTTGCACAACTATTTTTCGATTATTCAAGATTTCAGTCGAAAAAATCCCTATTTTCTGGGGCAGAAAAGGCTTATTTGGGGGCTTTTCTGCCCTCATTTTTTGCTAAAATCCTAGTGTTTGTTGTGCAGAATCGCTAGATATAGCGATTTTCAAACCGATGAGAAGTCCGTAACTTTGCACCATCTAAACCATATCCCTTGTGATTGCTCACCATTTTCACGAGGGGCTATGTTGTGAACTCATTTCATCACGAGCACTTCCTTATGCGTCATCTCGCTATTCCTTGTTTCTTTAGCATTATATTACCACTTCACGCTCAAACTTCTGAGCATTCAGAACGAAAGTTCGGTGAAGCGGTGATAACTGCGCGACCCAACATCAATGCACTTGACATCCGTGCGAAGTCTGGTGTGGTGCAAACTGTCAATATGAAGTTGTTGGTGAACAAACCAATGATTGATATGTCGATGGCTTTGCAAGGAAGTGTGCCAGGATTGGTGGTTATCAATCGGGGAGAGCTGGGAGAAAAGCCCCAAATCCGTATTCGTGGTAACTCTTCGTTGCGTCGTGGTGATGCAGCCAACGAGCCTTTGTATGTACTAGATGGCAAAGTCATCTCCTCCGATGCTTTCCTCACGCTCAATCCCAATGACATCAGCGAAATCAAAGTTTTGAAAGACGCTGTGGGAACTGCACTGTATGGCATCAAAGCAGCCAATGGGGTAGTGGAAATTACGTCGAAACGTGGCAACACCACTGGACGTTTAACGGCATCTTATAGTATGAATCTTGGGATTACATTGCAAGGGCGTCGCGGTGTAGAGATGATGCACACTCAAGAAAAGCTGGACTTTGAGCGAAGATTGCAAAATCCGCTTGCGCCAGGCTATCTCTATAGTGCAGACTATCTGCGTCGCATCTACCCCACAGCTCCTGATTTATCAGAGCGCATTGCAGCTAGTCAACAAGTATTAGATAGTTTGTCGCATATCGATACGGACTGGTTCAATGAATTGATTCGTCCCAATCTTTATCAATCCCATAATCTCAGTTTGAGAGGAGGTAATGAAGCGACGTCTTACTACATTTCTATCAACTTTAGTAGTCAGGGTGGGCGTCTTCCTGGCAATAGCACGAATCGCATTACTGCCCGAATGTCGATTGATCAACAAATTGGTCACATTGGCTATGCATCGATTGGCGCAGATATGGGATATAGTCAAATAGAAACTCCCAATGGCACTGATGCTTCGCCTTCTGATTTGGTCTATTTACTCAATCCTTATGAGAGTAGAACAGGAAAACTATGGTCGTATGGCAATAAGGGCAGTAACTTTACGCTTAATGACCTTTTGCACCAATACAGTAAGACGGGCGGTGACAAGCGTGGAGGGTTAAATGCTTCTCTCAATTTGAAGCCTTGGAAATATCTAAGTCTTGACGCTGTGGTAGGTTTGGATTTCGTGTTGAACGAAGAAACGAATTTCACTCCCTCTACAGCTTGGAGTGAGCGTGAGAGTGGTGCGCGTCCCAATGAGCGCGGACGCATCAGTCGTTCTAAGGATACGCAGCAAAACATTAGTGCCAATTTCCGTTTGACTTATAACCGTAGTTGGAACGAGGTGCACGATCTCACCCTGGGGGCGAATGTTGATGCCTATCAGTCCGACTTAGACAATACAAGTCTGACGGGCTATGGTGTTGGCACCAAGATGTCTGCTGCATTGATCAACCAATCTTTAAGCGGAAACCGCAAGCCAGCTGTGGGTAGCACAATCGAACGTAACCGTCAATTCGGAGTTGGCTTCGTGGGGGGCTATTCTTATCAAAATACCTACGATTTATTTGCTAGTTACAAACGCGATGCCTCTTCTTTGTTACCTGCACAGCATCGTTGGAATACGGCTTGGGCGGTAGGCTTAGGTTGGACGCCTACGCAATACGAATGGTTGAAATCGCAAGACATTTTGAGTAATCTCAATGTGCGAGTCTCTTTTGGGCAAACTGCAAACCTATCTGGTGTTTCTGCTGCAGCAACCATTGGCACGTTCTCTTACCACAACACTGAGTTCTACTCCGACACGCGGTTGTTGCAACTCCAAGCCCTCTACAATTCTCAACTGAAGGCAGAACATACCGATACTTATGATGCTTCTCTTTCATTTGAACTATGGCGAAAACTGTCGCTCAATTTCAACCTTTATCGTCGGCAAACTAGTAATGCTCTCCTAGAAGTCCCTATTCCTTTAAGTAATGGTTTCACCACAATGACGCGAAATATTGGGGTGTTGCGCAATGAGGGATATGAGATTTCGGCTAACTATCGCATTCTCTCGCAAGGAGATGTAAGATTGTCAGCACGCGCTTCTTTGTCTTACAATAGAAATCGCGTAGTAAGTCTTTATTTCACTGATAGATTATACTTAAACGACAGTGATCCTCTTCCTGTTTGAGGTAGGAAAGCCTTACGATGTGCTTTACGGACTCACTGCTACTGGCATTGACGCTACTACGGGGTTACCCACCTTTGTTTCTCCGCAAGGAAATCCGATGAAACTGCACGATAATCCCAAACGCTCTGATTTTGTAGCTTTAGGATTTACGACACCTCCTTATACTGGCACGTTTGGACTTACTTTCGAATGGAAGTCCTTCACGCTCGATGCTGATTTCTACTATGTGTCGGGGGGAGTTCGCCGATATAATTATAAATACGCGCGGATGAGTGATGAGGCGTATCGCAATGCCGTGGCAGGAATGACCGAAAAAACGTGGTGGAACAAAGGAGATAACGACAAAGTTTATCACACACGCTTTGTTTCATCTGCTTCACAGACACTGCTTCAGTACGCCAATTCCACCAATGTTGGTCGAAGTGACTATTTGCGTTTGTCGATGCTTTCTTTGCGTTATCGTATTCCACGCAATTTATTACAGCATATAGGCTACGTGGTGCAGTATGCGTATTGTGGCATTCAGGCTTCCAATCTCTTTACGCTGACTAGTTATGCAGAATCCGACCCTGAAAGCGGTCGTCTTTCTGGGACATTGCAGCCCGTTGTTGCGTTCAATCTCAATCTCACGTTCTAATCTATAATACTTATCTCGATGAAGTTATCTTTCTGCACTCATCAGTCTTTTGTACGTTGCGCCAAGTGGCAGCGTCCTTCTCTCATTGTGGGCGCAATTTTGTGGGGATGGGTATCTCTTTTTCAAGGTTGTTCGCTCGATGTACCTTACGAAAACCGATATGCCGACCCGAATGCCATTGTAGATGCTCAGAGCGCGAGAGAATTATTGGCAACGGCTTATACGAATCTTCCCTTAGAGCATTTCACGTTCTCCGTGTTGAGCGATGATTTTCGCCCCACTTATAAGCTCCGCAGCAATCCTTCCCTACAGAAATTGGCAAGTTTTGATGCTGACGAACTAACAACTTTGGGAAATGATTTGTGGGCACGTTGTTATTCAACGATTGCAGTCGCCAATACTGTGCAAGAAAGAGTAGATTCTTTGCCTAAATCGCAAGAGTTGCAAGACATTGCTGTGGAAAGTCAACGAATAAAAGCTTATGCTTATTTCCAGTTACTTCGTGCTTTTGCGCCCGTTCCTACGTCGGCTTCCGATAGTGCTGGTATTATCTTCAAAGAGCGTTTGCAGATGACAGCTTCTCCACGTCTCTCGGTAGGCGAGAGCATCGACAGCATTCGTCACATCTTGGAACGTAGCACCCCTTTGGCTAGTTTTTCCGCCCCAAATTCAGCAAATACTTCTGCAACTTCCCGTCAGCAACATTGGTTTACTCCACTTGCTGCTGCCTATTTGCGGGCAGAATTAGAACTGTATGCAGGCGATTATGCTGCTGCAGAACGCTGGGCTCGCTTGGTGATTACGCAAAAAGGAGGGACAGCATCGCTGCAGCGTGAGGTTTACCAACAATTATGGCAAGGAAATCAATGTGAAGCGCGCATATTTGCTCCCTATATTAACCGATACTTTTACACAGAAATCGTGTATGATCGCCAAACGGGCGATTGTTTTACGGTAAATCCTACGGTGCTGTCTAGATTCGGACAGACAGATTTGCGGCGCAATGCCAGTGTATTCGATAAGAAGTTGCCTGATTCTCCTCTCGGACAGATGAAGAATTGTTTTGGCAAATACAACGCCGTGAATTGGTCTCGAACAAATGGTGGCAATTCAGGGGAAACGCATTTTGTAAGTTTGTATCGCACAGCCGGTGCTTACTTTATCTTAGCTGAGGCTTTGGCACATCAAGGAAAATCTACGGAAGCCATTGCCACAATGAATGACTATTTGGGTCAGCGTGAAGCCACATTGTTAGCCAGCAATTTAGAAGGAGACGCTCTGTTGTCGGCTATTTTGCAAGAGAAACAGTTAGAGTTTCTTGGAGAAGGCGAACGCTTTTTCGATTTGAAACGCTATCGACAAACCCTTCTTCGCGGTTGGACGAAAGGTTTGTCGCATAAAGCTCTAATTTCTCCCAATGATTATCGTTGGAATCTCCCAATTCCCAAAGGCGAATACTTATATAATGATCGCGCGAGCCAAAATTTCGGTTGGCCTCGCTTAAGGTTAGGAGAATAATTACTTTAACTCAAATCAGTCAATAGAATCTGAACAGATTAGACTTTAATGTCAAAATAAGAATATCAGTTGTTTGGAAGAATAGGTCTGTAAATCTATTCATTGTTTGCGGAACCTTGTAGTCCATTCATCACAAATCACTTCAATAATTACGATATGAAAAAATTCTACACAGCATTGTTCTTGTTGTTAGCCACAGTGCCAGCTTTGGCACAAACGGTTAGTGACGAACACAAATCCGAAGAAGGTGCTATCAAATTGTTTGATGGAAGCAAAGAAATCAAATCCTTCTCTGCAAAGCATCTAAAGATTACTTTCTCAGATGGGAAAGTGCATTTCACCCAAAACGGCACTACCGAGAGTTTTGCATTGGCAAATTTTGGTTCGCTGCAATTTACGGTTTGCCCACAGGCATTGCTCCCATTCAACAACGCGCTTTGTGGGAAATACAAAGTCAAGAAGTCTTGGTGAATGCTCCTGTTGGCACAGTTTCTGCGCTCTATTCGCTCAATGGGCAACTAGTGGCTACTCACGTGCAGCGTAATGCGCAGTTTGAAACATTGGGCAGTGTGCCAGCAAGTGGCTTGTATGTGCTCCGCGTGAAGGATAAGTCTACCAAAATCCTTGTACGATGAAGCGTAGAGTTCTTGCAGTTATGATGCTGCTATGCGGAGTAGGTGCAGTTTCTGCGCAAACACTTGGCGTTTATACACCTACTTCTAGCAAAATGTGGGATTTTTCTGTATTGAAATCCCAGCCAATGACCATAAATAATGGAGAACTTACAGTTGGTACTGAGAAATATCCTTTGACCAATTTAGATAGTGTTGTTGTACGTACCCTTGAAGCGCCACAACTAACAGAGGTGCAGCAGCAACTTATCAAAGGTTACAAAGATAATTTGGGCGTTGATCTCACCAAAGTATTGGGAGTAAAGAAACTCCATGCGCGTTTATATTTCCCTGGTTATGAGAATGCACAAGCGTTTACCCAACCTTTTGAACGCGATTTGGAAGACTACACCATCATTACGCTGAGCGAAAAGTCTACCCCAGAGAAACCAGTGCTGAAAATGACGTACAATCCCCTGGGACTTACTAATTATCAGTGTTATCTCTTATATATGCTCACTGTTGGCAATGACGAGTTCTGGTATGGTGAAAACGCTGGAGATAACTATAAGAAGGTAATGGAAATCCTACATTGGAGCAAGGACTCTTTCGGAGAATTCGACGTGACACTCGATGGATTGACTTTCGATAACGTTAAATCAGGAGAAAGTGCTTCAATAAATTTCATTGCCGATGCTAAAGACGCTTTGGGGGATTCCACACGTCGCATTCCTTTCAAGTATCACTTCTCAACTTTCGAAAAAGCCCAACAGATTGTCCAAGAAGAAAAGTTGGAACGTTGGGAAGAATTGGCAGAAATCACGAAGAGTGAACAAGATGGAACGCCTAATCCTTTGCATTATCTCAATACGTCTTCACCAGAAAAGGATGATTATGATGAACCAAAAAACTTCGTAGCTCCTAAGGCTAGTGTAGATTTCAAAACAGGAAAACTACATTTTGAATTCTCCTTCGATGCTGGTTCAATGGGCTACACTCGTTGCTATGTAGACTACGAATAGTTTTTCTCTTTGTCTTAATTTGTGGCTGTGTGTATGGGTAACTTTACGACACGGCCACAATTAGGACTTTGAACTCGCCTTTGTATTCTACAGAGTGTCTAACAATCGTGTCGTGCTGAAAAATGTCTGCGCTCTATTATTGATGGTTTGTTATGTTGATTCCTCGCTACTCAATTTTTCATTGCTTATCCTCTTCTCGTTTTCTCTGTTTGACCTTCAGTTTTGCGCTCTGGGCAATAGGGAGTCAGATGGGGTGGTGCAGTGTTCCTTTCAATTCGCGTACCTTGGTGTCTTTACCTAAAGCACTTGTGACGGGAACGCTACCCAATGGTTTGCGATATATGTTGTTGCCGAATGCCCAACCTTCAGGACGGGCAGAAATTCGTTTGGTTCTCAATGTCGGTTCTGCTGCTGAAGCCTTGGGACAAGAAGGGCACGCACATTTCCTAGAGCATTTGGCTTTTGGAGGAACGCACTCCTATCCCAACCGCACAATTGTGGACTTTTGGGAGCAAAATGGAATGAAATTTGGGCAAGACATCAACGCAATGACGGGGTATGATCGCACTGTGTTTCAAACCGCTGTGCCTTCCCAGCCTCAAGATATGGCTTTGCTAGAACAGTCTTTACCGATGGTGGCAGAGTGGTTAGACAAAATCAGCATTCTCCCCCCAAAGAGTAGAGCAAGAAAAGGGTATTATTCAAGAAGAAATCAGAGCATACACTACAAATGACGACTTCTTTTCTTTGAAACACGGTGGAGGAGTATATAGCCGGCTTCCCATTGGAACCCCCGATGAGATAGCTGCAACAACACCCGAGAGTTTGCGACAATTCTATGTGCAATGGTACAGCCCCAATAGAGCTACACTCATCGTTGTTGGGGCTATTGATGCCAACAAACTACAAGCAAAGGTCAAAGAAACATTTGGAGTAATTCCCCGTAAGTCTAGTTCTAAATCTATTCCTCCCTTTCAATATGAAAAAGGTGGACAAGTGATGGTGGTGCACGACGAATTGCTTTCAAAGACCTCAGCCGATATCATCGTTCCTCATCGTGTAAATCCTCAGCGAACAATGGGGGACGCCTTGGAAATTCAGCGTGGAAAATTATTGCTGCTGTTGGCCGAACGAAGACTGCGTGCTTTGAGAATGCGCAATTCTTTGGGTGATGCATGGTATTTAGGGCGTATCAATCATTTCACCACTAATGTTGTAGCCAAAGACGAAGGGAGTTTGCGCGATTGTGTTCGACAAATCGTGACAGCATTCCAACAAATGGCGACCGACGGTTGGTGCAATCCTGAATTGCGGAGTGCAAAACGGCATTTTATAGCTGATTTGCAGCAGAGAAATCCCACGCGTTTGCGGAGTTCTGCTGTGTGGTGCGATGATTTCATTGACTATGCTGTTGTTGGTGATCGTTATTTTTCAGACTCCCTGCAGTGGCAACAGTTGATAGAAGGCATAAGTGAAACGACAAGTGCCGATTTGCAACGTATGCTCAAACGCTGGATGCACTCTGCAGAACAAACTTTGCTTGTGGCTGTTCGGACAAATCATAAGCCCAATACGTCAGAGTCAGAAGCAGAGCGCAGTAAACTTTGGGAATGGGTGTGGAGAAAAGGAACTCGCGTCCGTAGTCCTCGCTATATCTATAAAGAGGTAGAGGAGGAAACAACAGCAGAAGTGTCAATTCCGAAAGAAATTTCCACCTTTCCTGACTATGATGAGCGAATGATTGTCGAGCAGAAGTCTTATTCAAACCTCAATATTCTTGATGCGCGTTTGAAAAATGGCTTGCGCGTTGTGCTTAAGCCCACTCCCTCCGCCGATAGTCTGATGTACATCAGTGTCGTTGCTCCTCAAGGTACAGCCAATATCCCCATTGACAAATACAACCTTTTGGAAGGAGCAGCGGGATATATGGATATGGGTGGTACAAGAACTCTCCCGGTCGAAGCCTTGCCCGATTTCCAAATGTCGCACGGCATCACGTTGATTACTTCAATGGAGCATCATTGGCACGGATTTTTGGGACAGACAGCAACAAAGCATAGTCGACTGTTCTACAATTTCTTGCGCGAAAAATGGCTTTATCCCGAATTGCGCTACAAAGATTTTGAAGACGTTCGCAAAGAACTGCTCCAGCAACAAGGGAAAGAAACCACATTGTCGCGTATGTTGCATCGCTCGCCAGAACATTTGCTCAACCAAAAGATTGATGAATGGGCTGGACATATGCTACCTTTTGCCACAAAAGAGCCAGACTCTTTGGAGTTAAAGCAAATGAAGTTGGATGACATTGCTGAGTTTTATCATCGTTTATATGGAGCAACGAAGCAAACAACCATTATTGTGACAGGTACCTTTGATGCAAAAGAAGAATTGAAGCACATTGCTGCAGCTTTCAGCCAAATCCCAGAAGCGAAACCTTCGTTTGAGACAACAACGTCTTGGGCATCTCCTAGTCAGGCAGCAGAGTCTTGGCTGAAATTGCCAGATAATACAAATGAAAAGACAGACTTGCTACACATCGAACGACTTTGGAGTGGTCAATATGAACCTGGTTTGCGTCAATCGCTCATTTTGAAATTGATGAGAGATGCGCTTCGACAACGAGTCATTCAGATTGTTCGAGAGAAAGAAGGCCTTGTTTATTCGCCTTACGTTTCTCTGTTCTATGACGCTTCGCCTTGGTCTCACTTCTTGATGGACGTTAGTTTGACAGCTGCTCCTCATCAACGAAAGAAAATCCAGGAGATTTTGACTCGCATCGATAAGGATTTGCAGCAAGTGCCTTTAAGTGATGCAGAATTAGCTCAACTGAAACGGCCTTTCCTCATTGCCAAAAATGATGAACTTGCTCCCGATGATGCTTCTGCATGGCGCACGGCTATAGAACGCTTGATTAAAAATCGAGAAAGTTTAGAGGACTTCAACCGCTATGAAGAAATCCTAGAGAGCATACGTCCCGAAGACGTGCAACGTGGTTTTCAAACGCTCATCCAACAGCGGCATTGGCTCTTTCTTGCCGAGTGATGTCTTCTATTCTCAAATTAAACTGATCTCTTTACCTATATTATATGCGTAAACTGTTTTTCTTACTCACCTTTCTCTTGGGTTGTGGCGCGTATGCCCAACAACCTCAAGCCTACGCACTATTTGACCACAGCGGGAAAACTACATCTTACGCTGCGATGATGGACAGCCTATCACGCGCTGATGTTGTTTTCTTTGGAGAAATGCACAATTGCCCTATCACGCACTGGATGGAGCAAAATGTGCTTCAAACTTTGGTTGATCGCTTTGGGAAAGAAGTTATGGTGGGGGCTGAAATGTTTGAGTCCGACAACCAACTCATTCTTGATGAATACTTGCAACGTCGCATTTCCGGCGAACGTTTTGAAGCTGAATGTCGTTTGTGGCCTAATCATTCTACGGATTATGCGCCTTTACTCTCTATTGCCTACGACAATCATTTGCCCTTTATTGCGACAAACGTGCCTCGTCGTTATGCCAACGCGGTGAAGGAGCATGGACTTACATGGTTAGATAGCCTATCGCGTGCCTCACGTGCTTATCTTCCTCCCTTACCCATCTACGTGGAACGAGATTCCACCGCTGAAAAGGCATTTGAAGTGATGGGAGCAATGGTGCAGCATTCTGGAAAAGGACATTATGTGGAAGCGCAAGCGTTGAAAGATGCAGCCATGGCTTGGAGTATTGCGCAAAATTGGCAACCCAATACTCACTTTATTCATTTCAATGGAAGTTACCACACGGATTTTCGCAAGGGAATCATTGAACAACTGTTGCGCTATTGTCCACAACTTCGCATCGCTCTCGTCACTGCTGTGCGACAAGAGTCGGTAGAGGCATTAGACGAAGTTCAGTTAGGCCGTTCAGACTTCTATATTTGTGTGCCTGAAACAATGAATACTTCTTATTAAAGGCGAACAAGGCGTGAACTTTGGTTTCATCCACACTTACCCCAGTTGGGTCGAACACATCTTTACGAAATTATAATCTTTGCAGAGCATTACTCAGTAACAATCTAACAATAACATTAAAACTATGAAGAAATTTCTACTCTCTCTCGTTGCTGCTTGTATGGCAATTACTGTGCAAGCGCAAACCTACACCGTGAAAGTGGTGAAAACAGATGGAACGGTGGTTGCTTTTCCTATGGAAAGCATCAAAGAAATCACTGTTGATGAAAACGACTTGCCCAAACCTCAACCCACTGCTCCAAAATATGTGGAAGTTGCTGGAGTGAAATGGGCAACAGGCAATTTGCAATACGACAAAGGTGTCTGGAAAATTGCCGCCAATCAATGGGATTATTTTAATCCTGTGTCAGGTGTTCGTGGAGAAGGCAGTCGCAGTAAAACCCCACAAGCAGCTGATCAGGTAGACCACTTTAATATGGGAGTGGTTGGTGCAAATGCTTTGGCCATTGACGAAACTCATGGTGGAACAGCAAATACAAGTTTTGAAGGTAAGCTGTTCACTGATGCAAAGCTGCAGAACGCAACTACAGATTTCGAGAAAGCTGCTTTTGGTGATTTGGCTTTTTGGGCAACAAAAGGGAAATATCGTTTGCCTTCTCGCAAGGAATCGATTGCACTCCTCAATGACGCATCATGGCAGTATGGATATGTGGAAACTAATGGTATGAAAATCTATGGTTTTCTCGCAACTAATCCTGCTAATGGAGTGCCCGAACGTAATCTACGCTTTGCCAAACCATTGACAGAAGAAGACATCGCAAAAGGGAGTCTTTTTCCCTAGTGCTGGCTCACGCTACGAAAAAGGTGAGTTGAGAAATGTGGGATATGGTGCCTACTATTGGGTGGGTAAAGTTTGGGAAGACCAAGACAGTTGGGGATATTTCATCTCTGCTGATCGTGATGGGGTGTATGGCATAGATCAGGGAGATGATGGAACAAAAGGAGATTGCATCCGCCCTGTCTATATTGGTGCAGAATAAACGCGATAGCCATTAGGCATACAGTTATAAAATTGGCCGCATCACAAACATTTTGTTTGAGGTGCGGCCAATTTTCGGGAAAAACACTGCCTTGCAACAACATCTATGCAAGTAAATTCGTTAAAATACTGCTAGGAGTTGCTGATATATCGGACTAGTCGTTTTGAGTTGCAGTGACTACTTCTACATAGCCTGCTAATCGTTTGGCTTTGTTGCGAATGTCATCAAGATTTTCTGTCATCTCACCACTCACTACCACCACTCCCATGCGTCGATTAGGGCGCGTGGTCGGCTTTCCAAAGATGCGCAAATCGGCATCTTCTTCGCAAGTGAGTTCAAGTCCTTTATAAAGAGGAGGAGTGTTGGATGCGTCTTTGGCTAAGATGACTGCGCTTGCTCCCTGACGTAGAGTTTTCACTAAGGGAATGGGTAAACCTAGGGCAGCGCGACAATGTAGCTCAAACTCATTGAAGTTTTGCGTACCTGCCAGGGTCACCATTCCTGTGTCGTGGGGACGAGGTGAGAGCTCGCTGAAGTAAACTCCATTCTTTTCGCTGATGAAGAACTCCACGCCCCAAAGTCCTGCACCGGTAAGGGCTTCTGTGATAGCTTTGGCCATGCGTTGTGCTTCTTCCAAATGTGCAGACGACATAACAACTGGCTGAAAACTTTCTTGATAATCTCCGCCTTTTTGTACATGTCCGATGGGAGGGCAAAAGAGAGTGTTGCCGTTGTCTTGTGTAACGGTGAGAAGCGTTATTTCGTAGTCAAATTGAATGAATTCTTCAACAATCAATTCTTTTACATCGCCACGGCTTCCTGCCATTCCGTAGTCAAAAGCACCAGCTACGTCCTCTCGACCTTTTACAAGCGTTTGTCCTTTACCACTTGATGACATCAGCGGCTTTACGATACAAGGATAGCCAATGCTATCGGCTGCCTTTTGTAATTCCTCCAGCGTAGTGGCATAAAAGTATTTAGCCGTTTTTAGTCCTAAGTCTTTTGCAGCTAAGTCGCGAATAGCTTTGCGATTCATCGTAAAGTTTACGGCTCGTGCTGAAGGCGCAACTCTAACTCCTTGTTTCTCATAATCGTATAAGCGTTCGGTGCGGATGGCTTCAATCTCACTAATGATAACATCGGGCTTGTGCTTAGCTACTACTGCATCGAGCTCATCACCGTCTAGCATTGAGAAAACTTCAAATTCGTCCGCCACTTGCATGGCAGGTGCACCAGGATAGTTGTCACAAGCAATGATGTGTTGCCCTAGGCGTTGCGCTGCGATGGTGAACTCTTTGCCAAGTTCTCCAGAACCAAGGAGTAGAATTTTTTTCATATAAAAATAGAGTAGGGATTTTGTGGCGTTGTTTTAGCAAGTGTTGCGTGGAAAGTTAGATAGTTGCGCAAAAATGTCGGGAGCATTTGGCGTGTTTTGAGCCAAGTATGTACATTCTCTCGCAAATTGTTTGAGTTGTTCGAGTGTTGTTGAACGAGGTTGAGAAGAATGTTGCGATGTAGAATCAATCATAGGCACGTAATAAGAGTAGATATAGCGTACCCTTATAACGTGCCTATGGCCTTTTTAGTATCTCATATCGGAATGAAATTTAGAGAAAACTAATCCTCATTCTTGGACTAAGTAAATGTTTTAGCATTATTGCCAAGCCCAATACTGGCCATCAAGGTTCATTCCCAAATGATTTGTTGGGCTTGAGCTATTTTGCGCAGGTTCATCAACGCATAACGCATTCTCCCGAGAGAAGTGTTGATGCTTACGCCTGTTTTACTGGCTATTTCTTTGAAAGAATAGTCTTGAAAATAGCGCAACTTTACAACTTCCTGTTGTTCGAGAGGCAACAAATCAACTAAATCGCCTAGACTATTGAGTAGAACTTCATATTCCTCGGCATCTTCCGTTTCTGCAACAGCAAGATGTTCCCAATGTTCTGTATCATTGTCGTACGAAGACATTCTTTGTTCTGTTCCTCGTCTAAAATAGTCTATGATGAGATTGTGCGCAATGCGTGTAACCCAACAATAGAATTTGCCAGAGTCTGAGTATTTGCCTTGTTGTAAGTTGAGAATAACCTTGACGAATGTTTCTTGAAAGAGATCATTGGCCAAATCTTCTTGATGAACTTGAGCGAGAATGTAGTGAAATATTCTATCTTTGTATCGCTCGAGCAAGCAATCGAAAGCTTCGTTGCATCCCATCATATATAAACCCACCAGTGTGTGGTCGGTCATCATTTTGTAAGTTTCCATAACTAATGATGTTTATGTTGTGGTAGATGCGTAAAGATGTTTCGATAGGCAATTACTATATTTTGTTGATTTATTCGCGAAGATAAGCATTTTCTGTGGAATTGTCAAGACTTTCCTCCATTTTTCCTTGTTGTGCATCAAAATGCCAAGCCAGTAAGGGCAACATTCGGAGCAAATAAAATGCAATTTCTCTGCCTTCCACTCGACCCAAAACAATAATCTATGGTTCTAGTAATGATGCCGCCTAACATAATCAGTATTGAACCTTGCCGGATAAATTGTCGGTGCCTGAAACCATATCCACATTGCCTTTATTCAGCACCAACACTCCTCTATATAATGATTTATTAAGAGAAAACGCTTCGGATTGTGTTAAAATGCAGGGCGAATTTTGGTCAGAATTTGGAACAAACTAGGAAGAAACTAATGTTTTCTACGTGGGTTCAAAATCATTCCTCCGACAAATCTTACGCGGATTCTCAATTTTTTTTTCGACATTCTCCGACTTTTTCTTGATTTTCCTCAGAGTTTTCCCTGATTTTGTCCGTCGGAAATAAAATTCCGTCGGACGTTTTCAAAATCGCGAGGGAAGAAAAATAAATTCCGTTGGACATAATCCGAAAAATGTCCCTTAAAATCGCACGAACAACGTGTCGTTTTACCAAAAACGACGGGTTGTTTCGCTAAAACGAGGGGATTTCTTGCAAAATCGTCTGAAAGTTGCGATTTTTAAACGCTCTGAGAATCGCATAATTCCCAATAACTTTTTCTGAGTTCAAAAAGTCGCGTTAAATGGAAGGACGGAAATTGTGAATATATGTTGTGTTTGTGCGGGCTTTTTAGGGGGATGAATATGAAGTTTGTCAGAGATTTAGGAGGTCGCTTGCGATAAATTAACGTGAAGAACGGAAAAAAGGTAGTCTGAAAATGGCGTTTAATTGATAAAGTTGTATCTTTGCATTGTTATGACTGACGCCAAAAAAATAAAAGCACTGATAGAACAACACGATTGGGCATCCGCACGTGTTGCGCTTGATTCCACTTCCAAAGATGACTTATCTTTGAGTGATCGTTTGTTTCTAGAGGGGCTATTGGCAGCAAAACAGTCAAACTGGCATCAGGCAAAAGGCTTTTTTCTTCAAGCAAATGAATTAGCACCTAACGGTGAAGCCGCCGAGATGCTGGATATGATAACGGACATATACGATTTCTACTACAAAGACAATTTAAATCCTTAAAAAGCTCCTTGATATGGCGAAAATGAGAGGTGCTGTTGTTATTGACACCGAGCGATGCAAAGGTTGTGATCTCTGTGTTGTGGCTTGTCCCACACAAACGCTCGCGCTCAGTACAACGGCCGTTAACCACCGCGGATATGCTTTTAGCCAAGATGTCAACCCAGAAGCGTGCATCGGTTGCACAGCATGTGCCACGGTTTGTCCAGACGGATGTATTGTGGTCTACAGATTGCGTGAAACGTAGTCTTTTGTCTCTCAATACAACTGTAAGTTCTCAGTGAGTCGCATCTCCATTTGAGTAAACTTGTGTTTGCTTGAAATGTCAAAGGCTAAAATGCTAGGTGACTTCCCAGTTTACCTAGATTTAGTTGAGAATTGCGATTTGTCCCATAACTACTTTTAGATTCTTCTCCTTATGGAAAAAGAGATATTACTTCTCAAAGGAAATGAAGCATTGGCTTATGCAGCGGTTCGCTGTGGTTGTGATGCCTACTTTGGTTATCCCATCACGCCACAAAGCGAAGTGCTTGAAACCTTTGCTGAACTTCAGCCCTGGAAGACGACCGGTATGGTTGTGCTTCAAGCAGAAAGTGAAGTGGCTAGCATCAATATGCTCTATGGTGCTGGTGGCTGCGGAAAGAAAGTGATGACTTCATCTGCAAGTGTCGGTATTGCTTTGATGCAAGAGGGCATTAGTTATATGGCTGGTGCAGAAGTGCCTTGCCTAATCGTTAATGTTCAGCGTGGTGGTCCCGGACTTGGCACCATTCAACCTTCGCAGAGTGACTACAATCAAGCTACTCGCGGTGGCGGTAATGGTGACTACGAACTCATTGTCCTTGCGCCCAACAGTGTGCAGGAGATGGCTGATTTCGTAGACCTTGGTTTTGAACTCGCGTTCCGCTATCGCACTCCAGTAATCATGTTGGCCGATGGTGTCATCGGACAAATGATGGAAAAAGTGGAATTGCAACCACAAAAGGAGCGCATCAGCGATGAAGAAATTGCAGCGCGTTATCCTTGGGCTACAATAGGTTGCAAAAAACGCAAGCCCAATGTTATCACTTCTGTGGAACTTGTTCCAGAAATCATGGAGCAACACAATCTGCATTTGCAAGCAAAATATCGCGAAATTGAAGAAAAGGAAGTGCGCTACGAACTCACCGGTAGCGACAATCCCGTTTTAGGCATTGTAGCCTTTGGATCTGCTGCGCGAATCTCTCAAAAAGTGGTAGATTTGGCAAAGGCTGAGGGCATTGAGGTGCAATTGTTGCGTCCCATCACGTTGTGGCCATTCCCTAAAAAGCAAATACTTGAGATGGCATCCAAAGTGAAAGGCATTTTGACCGTGGAAATCAATGCAGGACAAATGGTTTTTGATGTGCGCTACACCGTAGAAGGACGCGTTCCCGTAGAACATTACGGTCGTCTCGGCGGCATTGTGCCAAGTCCTAGTGAGATTTTGGACAAACTCAAAACGATGTTATGAATCAAAGTTCCCGAAAGAAACAACGTGACGAACAGCAAGAATTGCGTCGCCAACACAGGATCTTAGTCATCCGTAATTGGTTGAATAGCATATTTATTGTTCTTGCGCTCCTCGCAATTGCAGGCGTTTATATTTTAAGGCAGGCGAACGCGGGCTTATGATTAGTTATGGTATCGGAGTGCTTGCTGTTCTCATCAAAATGGTGGAAGCGATGTTTCGAATGCCTGGAATCTTCAACAAGTTGTAACTATGACGAAAGAAGAAATTATCAAGCAGGGTAGTCAAGTTTATAAAACTTCTTCACTGCTCAACGACAATACAATGCACTATTGCCCTGGTTGCTCTCATGGGGTAGTCAATAAACTCATTGCAGAAGTGATTGAAGAAATGGGCATGGGCGACAAGTCAGTGGGAGTAAGTCCCGTAGGTTGCGGAGTTTTTATCTACAAGTATATTGATATAGACTTTCAAGAAGCTGCTCACGGTCGCGCTTCTGCTGTGGCAACGGCAATTAAGCGCGTGCTTCCCAACCATCTAGTGTTTACCTATCAAGGAGATGGAGATGCTGCTGGTATTGGTACGAATGAAACTATTCACTCTTTGAACCGAGGAGAAGGCATTGTGATTGTGTTTATCAATAATGCTATCTATGGTATGACTGGAGGACAAATGGCGCCTACAACTTTGATGGGGCAAATGACTTCAACAAGTCCTTATGGTCGCGAGGCTGCGCTTCATGGCTATCCCCCCTCAAATTGGCTGAAATAGCCGCAATGTTAGAAGGCACAGCTTATGTGACCCGTCAAAGTGTAGAATCAATGGCTGCAATTGGTAAAGCCAAACGCGCACTTCGCAAAGCCTTTGAACTTTCCATGCAACAGAAAGGTTCTTGCCTGGTAGAGTTCGTATCCACTTGCAACATGGGTTGGAAAATGTCTCCCACCAAGGCCAACGAGTGGATGAAAGACAATATGTTTACTTATTACCCCAAAGGCGACCTCAAGGACGTCACAAAGAATTCCTAATCCGATAGTTTATGACACAAGAGATAATTATTGCAGGATTCGGCGGACAGGGCGTTCTCTCTATGGGAAAAATCTTGGCTTATGCCGCTTTGATGGAAGGCAAAGAAGTGAGTTGGATGCCAGCCTATGGCCCAGAACAACGTGGAGGAACAGCTAATGTTACTGTGATTATCAGTGATGAGAAAATTTCTTCGCCTATTCTTTCCAACTACGACACAGCTATTCTCCTCAATCAGCCCTCTGTTGATAAATTCCAACCCAAAGTAAAGGCGGGGGGTGCTTTGATTTTTGATGGATTTGGTGTGATGCAACCACCCACACGCGAAGACATTAGTGTGTATTCCGTTGCCGCAATGACCACAGCCACAGAAATGAAGCTGGCAAAGTGTTTTAATATGTTCATTTTGGGTAGTTACTTAAAGGTACATCCCATCGTGAAAGTGGAAAGCGTGATGAAGGCTTTGCGCAAAACTCTTCCAGAACGTCACCATCACCTTTTGCCTGCCAACGAACAGGCCATTCTGAAAGGAATGGAGTTGGTGACTCTTTAGTCCGTGGCACTGTTAGCCACTAAAGCGCAACAATCAAATATTTGTTTCGTTAGCTAGCGTGGAGCATTCCTACGCAAGATGCGAAACTCTTTAATACCTATATAATATGGCAAATAGAAGAAGACTCAAAAAGGCGATTAACAACATTTGCAGCGACCTAATGTTGGTCAATGTAGTTGTTTTGCAAGATAAACCTCAATCAACTGAAAAGTTGGAAACCATTGGACAAGAGATTCTTGCGCTCAATGTAGAGTTTGTGAAGCGCATTAGCCACACCGAACCAGGCAGTGTGCGTTTGTTCTATGCAAAGTTGCGTCGAGAATTTTCTGAGAAGGTGCAAAATATCTATGGCTTGCTTAGTCAAGCCTAAGATCTGCTTTTGTAACTCTGGCCGTGTGTCATCAGCTTTTTACCGCAAATGAAGACACACGGCCAAAGTCGTGCTTAAACATTTCATTGTTATGATACAATCAATAGCCCAATTTATCTTGTTTCGTTGTTTGGGTTGGAAGGTAGAAGTTACCGTTCCGTCACGCGATAAGTGCATTCTGTGTGTTGCTCCCCACACTAGTAATTGGGATTTCCTTTTGGGTGAAACTTTTAGTCAGGCAATTGGGCGAAAAGCTGGATTCTTGATGAAAAAAGAATGGTTTTTCTGGCCGTTGGGCTGTTTGTTTCGTGCATTAGGTGGTATTCCTGTGGTGAGAAGTCGTCATCAGTCGCTCACGGATCAATTGGCTGACATTGCTATTCGCGAAACGTATTTCAATCTCGCAGTAACGCCAGAGGGTACACGCTCTCGAGTTACCACATGGAAACGCGGTTTCTATTATATTGCCTTGAAGGCGAATATCCCTATTCAGCTTTTTGCTATCGATGCAAAGCATAAGCGCATCGTTTGTACAGAGGAAATTATGCCATCGGGTGATGTTGATGCAGACATGAAGCGAATAATGGATTATTATCGTCCATTTGTAGACTGTGCCTTCTGTCCCGAAAAGTTTGCTTTAGAAGAAATCTAAAGCGCAACGTTTGATAGTTCTGAAATTTTGAGATAGAAATTGCAGGTAAACGCAGCGTTTCGTGCCATATTATCGTAGTTTTATAAGCATCCTAAGTATTCGGCTTATGAGAATATCCCTTATCCATGGGTTGCGCTCTTATTTAAGTTACCCAAATTCACAAACGATTTCCTTGTTCTTGAAAGAAAGGGGAAAAACGTCTTGGCTAAATCTCTCCTGCTGATGAGTATGACAAGTGCTGTGGCGTTTCATGCCACCGCGCAAGTATCTGTGTCGCAAACATTGGGAGATAGTGGGGTAGTCGTGCCAAAGCGTCCAGCTCCGTTGATTTGGGAAGAGAAAGAATACTTGGGTGCTCCGTGGGTATCTCCCATTTCGCGCCCTTATACACCGACTGCAGGTTTGCAAGGAAGGCATATCTTCCTTTGGCCAAGTCACGGACGCTATTATAATGCGGAGAGATGGGCGTGGCAAAGACCAATCCTCTTTTGCACAACCGAAGATTTGCTCACTCCCAGTTTTGTTTTTCCTTATCTCATTCCTATGTTGGAGCGAGCTGGAGCGATAGTGTATAGCGCTCGTGAGCGTGATGCGCAGACAAATATGGCTGTGGTCGATAACGATCAACCGAGTAGAGATGGAGATTATATAGAAGATAATGCAGTGGGAAGATCTTGGCAAACAGCCAATGTACGAGGTTTCTCTATGCCCTTGACCACACTCAATGATAATATTCAGCCATTCTCTTTAGGCACAGTGCGTTCGGTTGCCACAACACAAGGCAAGGATTTGAACAGCGTGACGTGGATGCCTCAACTTTCAAGCGCAGGAATGTATGCCGTTTACGTGAGCTATGCCACACTTCCGCACGCCGTAAGCGATGCGCACTATACTGTTTATCATTCCGGTGGTAAGACTGAATTTCATGTCAACCAACAAATGGGAGGCGGAACGTGGCTATATTTGGGTACGTTCCATTTTGAAGCAGGAAAAAATCGAAGGAATTGCGTGGTGCTGACCAATCAGAGCCAGCAACACGGCGTAGTATCTGCAGACGCTGTGCAGTTTGGTGGAGGAATGGCAATGACAGAACGTGCACTTCCTCAGATATCCTTAGCGGAAGATAGCACACGAGTTTATACTTATCCCAATGGCCCCACTAGTCGTTTACCACGTCAGCTGGAAGGTGCCAGATATACGGCGCAATGGTCAGGAATTCCCGACACACTTTACCGCAATAATCCAGAAGGTAGTGACTATAATGACGATATTCGCGTGCGTCCACTTTGGTTGAACCATTTGAGTGGAGGTTCTGTCTATCATCCCAATGGTTCTGGAGCAGGTGTCCCCTTTGAACTTGCCTTTGCGCTTCACACAGATGCGGGTTATTTGAAGAATGGAAACGTTTTCGGTTCTTTGGGAATTGCAACCAGCAAAGGAGACAAAGGAGAATTAGAGTTTCGTTCTGGTGTTTCACGCAAAACTTCTCTAGGATTTGCCGAACAAGTACTGACCACAGTAACGTCAGATTTGTCACAATCCTTTGATGTAGACTGGCGCCAACGTGACTTAACAGACAAAAACTACGGAGAAACAAGACTACCGCAGGTTCCGTCAATGATTTTGGAGTTGCTTGCTCATCAGAATTTCACAGATATGAAATATGCGCACGATCCCAACTTTAAATTTGTGGCATCGCGAGCCATCTACAAAGCAATGTTACGCTATGTGGCGCAAATGCATCGTCAAGAAGACAACGTGGTGATTCAACCGCTTCCCGTGAATAGTCTCTCTGCGGTGTTGCTAAAGGGAAAGAATCAAGTGCAACTGACGTGGCAACCGACTTTGGACAGTTTAGAAGTCACAGCAAAACCCACAGACTATATCGTTTATACCAAAGAAGCTGGAAAGGATTTCGATAATGGGCAGTTGACAAAAGGGAAAACATCTTTGACCCTTCCCTTGGAAGCAGGAAAGCATTATAATTTCAAAGTAGCAGCACTCAATGCAGGTGGCGAAAGTCTCCCTTCTGAAACTATGGCTGTGTTTTGTGCAAAAGGTCATCGCGAAGGGAATGCCCCCGAAATACTTGTGGTCAATGGCTTTTATCGCTTAAGTGGTCCAGCTCGTGTGGAAACAGCAGATAGTCTAGGCTTTGATTTGGCCGAAGACTTAGGTATGCCTTATGATTACTCCACAGCTTTTACTGGTAAGCAAACCAATTTCGCAAGAAGTGATATGGGACGTTCTGGCATACACAGTTTGGGATATGGTTCTTCAGAGCTTGTGGGAAAAGTTATAGCGGGTAACCGCTTTGATGGTGTGGAGATTCATACTTCATCCATTACCAACGCTATGCCCAATGTTGCTGTTTCCTCAATGGGGAGAGAAGCTTTTGCTGCTTTGACTCCAGAGCAATTAAAACGCTTTGCGGTGATTGATTATATTGCGGGTCAAGAGAAGAATGCGGCTTACAATCTATTGCCTTATAAAGCCCTTCCTCCTGCTTCAATGGCACAATTAAAGACATATGGAAAGCAAGGCGGTGCTCTATTGCTCAGTGGAAGTTATTTGGGTACTGACACAAAGTCTGAAGAAGAACGTCTTTTCATGGATGAAATGTTGGGGGTGCGCGCACCAGGTAGGGTAGCCAACGACACGCTGGAAGGAGTCTGGGGAATGAATACTCCCATAGAACTTTACAATCTGCCCAACGCAACGCACTATTTTGTGCAACATACGGACGTACTTGAGCCTACAAAGTCCACAGCCTTCTCCGTCTTCTCTTATGGCAAGGGAGGTTTTAGTGCAGGTGTGGCGAATGCTGAGGATATGCAACGCAGTATCACACTCGGTTTTCCCTTTGAGTGTATCAAGGACGAAACGCTTCGCAAGTATGTGATGCAAGGAGTACTCAAATATCTCCTCAAGAAATGATAATGAGTCAGACAATGTAGAATTATTGTATGAACAACCTACTAATTCAATTAGAAATTATACTTTTGTAAATGAGAATTGAGCAATTTCCCTCGCAGTTGTTAGAAAAGGCCGTAGGCGAAATGTCTAAGCTCCCAGCAGTGGGGAGAAAGACTGCGCTACGACTTGTCTTGCACCTTCTGCGCAAAGATGCTTCGCAAACGCATAGTTTGGCCCAAGCGTTATTGGATTTGCGCGATGAAGTGAAGTATTGTCGTCATTGTCACAATATCAGCGACACCGAAGAGTGTGAGATTTGTACACATCCCCACCGCGATAAAAGTACAATCTGTGTAGTTGAAAATGTGCAGAATGTAATGGCTATAGAAGCCACGGGACAATATCGCGGTGTCTATCACGTTTTAGGTGGAGTCATAAGTCCGATGGATGGAGTTGGACCAGGTGATTTGCATATTCAATCACTGTTAGACCGTGTGGCTACGGGGGAAGTAAAAGAAGTGATATTTGCGTTGAACCCCACCATGGAAGGGGACACAACGAACTTTTATATCTCAAGAAAATTGCAACATCTTCCTTCAGACGAGCATCCAGTTCAAATGAGTGTGTTAGCGCGTGGCATTGGTGTGGGAGATGATTTGGAATATGCAGACGAAGTTACACTGGGACGTTCTTTAATCGACCGCGTGGCGCTCAAACAATAACTATTATAATGGAATAATATGACATTTAAGAAAAAAGTATATCTGCTCTATGCCGTTGCCGTTTTGGTCGCATCTGCTGTGTTCTTCCTTCTCGATGGCAAAGCTGATTTGGTGGGAGATGATTGTGTAAAACTTTATGCGATAGATCTTCTCGTTGTTGCTGTGCCAACAGTGAGTTTGTTCTTTGCTTACAGTTGGGAAAATATGCCTTTCAACAGGAAGCGCCTAGCTAAAGTTAGAGGTGAAGAGCGTACGCGTTTGCTTCATAAAATTGCGTTTGTCAAGATTGGAATTTCGTTTTTTCCCTTTGGGCTTGCACGCTGTGCTATGTTTTAGCGAGCTATTCTCACAATACGAAGTATGGCGTCATCGTAGCTTTGCTGCACGGCCTACTCGTTATTCCGAAATTTTCTTCGGTACAAGATTAAGCCCCTATTGGTTATTAGACCGTTATAACTTTCTTTCCCTGCTAATATTTTCCTATGATTATAAAATCAGCTGACTTTTTTGTCTCTTCCGCTCGTGCTGACCAATGTCCTCAGGACAGCACTTTACCCGAATATGCCTTTATTGGCCGAAGTAATGTGGGTAAAAGTTCACTCATCAATATGCTAACTGGGCGAAAAGCTTTGGCAAAAACATCTTCTACTCCTGGTAAAACGATGTTGGTCAACCACTTCATCATTAACAATGAGTGGTTTCTTGTCGACTTGCCAGGCTATGGCTTTGCCAGACGTGGGAAAAAGGAGATGGAGAAATTCCGTAACCTCATTGAGTACTACATACTAGAGCGTAAACAACTCACTTGCTTGTTTGTGCTTATCGATTCTCGCCTACCACCGCAAAAGATTGATTTGGAATTTATTCAGTGGTTAGGCGAAGAAGGTATTCCTTTTTGCATCGTATTCACCAAAGCTGACAAGAATAAAACAGGTGAGTTGAAGAAGAATGTACAAGGTTTTCTCAAAAAACTTCAAGAAGAATGGGAAGAACTGCCTATGCACTTTGTGACCAGCAGTGAAAAAGGAACGGGCCGCACCGAGTTGTTGGACTATATAGATGAAATAAACAATGGTTTGGACTGATAAAGTTCGAAATCTGAAGTTCATATTTATTGGAGTTGCGATAATTATTGTCGCAACTTCTCTGTTTGTCTCCCATCGCTTGGTTGAGGATTTGAAGAATGAAGAGCGCACGCGTATGAAGGTTTGGGCTGCCGCTATGCGCTCTTTGACAGAAGCGGAAGAAAACACGGATTTGAATCTTGTGCTAACGGTTATCAATGGCAACAATTCTATTCCAGTGATTGTTACTGATGAGGAAAACAAGATACTGTCGCATCGCAACTTAGGTATCCAATCAAGAAGTAGTCAGGATTCTTTGAAACAATTGCAAGGTCGTTTGACAGAAATGCGACAAACGGGGAAACATATGAAAATGCCTTTGGAGATAACTTCACAAGAAGACAATACAACGACACTGAGTTCGCCAGAGCAGTTGCACCATATCAACATCTATTATGAGGAGTCGTTGATTCTTCATCGACTAGCCTGGTTTCCCTATGTTCAGTTAGCGGTGGTCAGTTTGTTTCTGCTGGTTGCACTTGTTGCGCTGCTGTCCACGAAGAAAGCAGAACAGAATCGTGTGTGGGTGGGTTTGACAAAAGAAACAGCACATCAGCTAGGAACTCCAATTTCTTCTTTAATGGCTTGGATTGAAGTGTTGAAAGAGACCTATCCCAATGATGATTTACTAGAAGATATGCAGACAGATGTGCAGCGTTTAGAGCGCATCACAGAAAGATTTTCCAAAATTGGTAGTCAGCCTGCGCTTGCAAACACGTCCATCTGTCCGATTATTGCGCAAACAGTGAGTTATCTGCAAAGAAGAATCTCGAGTAGAATTACTATTACTTCGCACATCCATCAAGAGGTTGAACTCCCGCTTTCGGCTCCTCTCTTTGAATGGGTGCTAGAAGTGTTGTGCAAAAACTCTGCAGATGCTATGTCGGGCGCTGGGAGTATTGATATTTCAGGTCAAATAAAAGATGATAGATACATAATCGACGTCACAGACACGGGAAAAGGCATTGCGCGCAAGAATTTCTCTTCAGTGTTTAAAGCAGGCTATACGACAAAACAACGTGGCTGGGGCTTAGGATTGTCACTCTCTAAACGGATTATTGAAAAATATCACCACGGTCGAATCTATGTTTTCCAATCAATTGTTGGGAAAGGCACAACTTTTCGCATTGAATTGCCTTTATCCCCAATCGGTCATTAGACCGTTATGTGCAATTCGTTATAGAGAAGATAACTTCTTGTCATCTTTATTTGCTTGTTGGCACCTTCTTTTTCGTTCGTTCTCGCCGTAGCCCGCTACACCTTTGAACAAATGACAAATCTTCTGCTCAATAATCAAATAAAATCTGTTCAGAATCTAATGATCGATTGCGGTTTAGTAGGCTAAGGGTATGGCGTGTTCACGGATGCTAGCGTAGTATCCGAGTTTGTAAAGGTTGAAAACGAATAGCGAGGGGCGATGTGAAAGAAGATTCTTTCGCATTGCTCCTTTGCCTATACGATAGAAGAATAAGAATAACGGTTTGAGTTTCCATTTCACTAGTTTGTTATAACTCTGTGAAACGCGTGCCTTGTTAGTCATCGGTTCGCCCAGCATACTAAGCGTGCGCAACGCAGTCTCACTATTGCATAGGAAAGACTTATTATCATTGATGCCTGTGTGCAGAAGCGGATTGTCTATATGAATCACTGGGATATTAAGTTCTGACAATCGTACACCCATTAAAGCATCTTCGTATCCATATTCTGTGATGCGCTCATCGAATTGCACTTGGGTGAAGATAGGACGATGAAACATCACACAGAAAGTACTGAAAAACTCGTAAGGACGTTTTCGGCGAAAGGGGAGAGTACGTAGTTTCTCCGCTGCAAGTTCATATTTAAGGCGTAGTTCACAACCTTTGGTGGCTGACAGAGGGGTAGAAAGACCGCCTACAATGACAGCGTTCTCTTGTCGTGCAGTCCAGTATTTCCATAAGAAATTATCACTTATGACCTCGGCATCGGCATCCAACAGCAAGACGTAGTCAAAATGTGAATAGTCTATTAGCCAATTTCTCAGACGAGCTCGCCCTACGTTGGTTTCCATTCTGACGAATTCGCAATTAGGCAAAAACTCAATCACTTCATTTCTTGTCACTGTCGCTTCATCTGTGCTAGCATCATCGCCAACAATGATTTCATAATCGAATGTGTTTTCATATTGCGCCTGCAATTCTTCGCACTGCTTTTGTAAATCAGTGACAAGACACAGACAATCTGTGTTGAAGGTGGGAATGAGGATGGAGAGCATGGCAAGGTAGATAATAGTAGTCTGAGGAGGAAGATAACTTTGATTGGAAGTTTGAAATAAAACGTCCGACATTCTTTGGAAAATCTCCGAGTTTTTCGGACATTTCTCTGGGTTTTTCAGAAAAAATCTCCAAGGAAAATTTGAAAACGTCGGAGTTTTTAGGCGATATCTAGGAGGGTTTGTGGTGAGCTTTCAAATTTTATTTCAAAGTTTTATTTGCTTACAGTATCGAGCTACAGAAAAGAGATAAAAAAAGGTGCGTATCCAGGTGAGAAATCTGGACACGCACCTTGACGTTTACATTACTAACTTAGAGATACTGAATACATATCCTTAAGCAACAAGGCTTAGAGTTTAGCCTCCAACGCTGCAATTTTGGTGAGCGTATCAGCTTCTTTCTTGCGTTCAAGGGCAACAACAGCTTCGGGAGCGTTGTTTACAAAGCGTTCGTTAGAGAGCTTGCCTTGAATGCTCTTGAGGAACTTGCGCAAATGTTCAAGTTCTGCACGTGCAGCTTCCTTTTCAGCTTCAAGGTCTACCACATCGCCCATATAAAGAGCGTATTCAGTGGTGCCCACAAGGAAGGTGCTGTAACCCGCTCCTTCAACTTGCTCTGCTGTTTCAATCTTATCGAGCCCCGCAAGTTTCATGATAAGACCATCGAAAGCCGAGAGTTCGTTGGTATTTGCCACAATGGTGAGTGAAAGTAGCTCACGAGGTGAAACGTTCTTTTGAGCACGAGCTGCGCGAACGCCAGCAATGATGCCCTTTACACGCTCGATGGCAAGGATTAAAGCTTCATCTGTTGAAACAGGTGCACTGATAGATTGAGGAGACACCATAATGCTTTCGCCATCCTTGCGCTCTGTGAGATGTTGCCACAATTCTTCTGTAATGAAAGGCATAAATGGATGCAACAAATGCAACAGATCGTCGAAGTTCTTCAGAGTAGCTTCATAAGTGACGGCATCAATGGGCTGTTGGTAGCCAGGCTTGATCATTTCAAGATACCAAGAAGAGAATTCATCCCAGAAGAGACGATATACCTCCATCAGAGCTTCAGAGATGCGATACTTAGAGAACAAGTCTGCAATCTCAGCAGCACTCTTGCGCAATTGAGCAGCGAACCATTCGGTGGCTTGTTTAGAGGTTTCTGGTTGCGTTAGTGTAGCGTCTACTTCCCAACCTTGCACCAAACGGAAGGCATTCCAAATCTTGTTGCAGAAGTTGCGACCTTGTTCGCACAATGATTCGTCGAAAAGAATGTCGTTGCCTGCAGGTGCTGAGAGCATCATACCCATACGCACACCGTCAGCACCGAATTTCTCTATCAGATCAAGTGGATCGGGAGAGTTGCCAAGCGATTTAGACATCTTACGGCCAAGTTTGTCGCGAACGATACCAGTAAAGTACACGTTCTTAAACGGCATCTTGCCCGTATATTCATAACCTGCCATAATCATACGTGCCACCCAGAAGAAATAATATCGGGACCTGTGACGAGGTCGCTAGTGGGGTAGTAGTAGTTGATTTCTTCGTTGTTGGGGTTGTTGATACCATCGAAAAGTGAGATGGGCCACAACCAAGAGGAGAACCAAGTGTCGAGTGCGTCGTCATCTTGGCGCAATTCTTCAGCTTTTACCTCACGTCCGTATTTTTCAGAAGCCACTTTCACAGCTTCTTCAAGGCTGTTGGCCACCACAAATTCTTCTACTTCTGCATTAGGTGCACTTAGATAATATGCAGGAATGCGATGTCCCCACCACAACTGGCGACTGATACACCAGTCTTGAATGTTAGAAAGCCAATTATTGTAGGTATTCTTGTATTTTGCAGGGTAGAACTTAATGTCATCATCCATCACAGGAGGTAAAGCAAGGTCTGCAAAGTGCTGCATATTGAGATACCACTGCATGCAAAGGCGTGGTTCTACTGCTGTATCTGCGTTACGTTCGCTGTATCCAACCTTGTTGTCATAATCCTCCACCTTTTCAAGAAGACCAGCTGCGGCCAAATCTTCAGCAATTTGCTTGCGCACTGCCATACGATCTTGACCAATATACATTCCAGCTGCTTCAGATATTGTGCCGTCTGCATTGAAAATGTCGATGGTTTCGAGGTTGTGCTTCTTACCTAGGGCATAGTCATTGACATCGTGGGCAGGAGTCACCTTCAAACAGCCCGTACCGAATTCAATATCAACATATCTGTCTTCAATAACAGGGATAACTCTATCTACGAGTGGCACGCGAACTTGCTGACCTTTGAGCCAACCGTTCTTGGGGTCTTTGGGGTTGATGCACATAGCCGTGTCACCCATGATTGTTTCAGGACGAGTGGTTGCGACAACTGCATATCGACCCTTTTCGTCTGAATGAAGCACTTCACCTTCTACGCCAGTTGTGGTGCCGTTATCATTGACCACATAATACTTGAGGTAGTACAGCTTGCTTTTCTCTTCACGATAAATTACTTCTTCGTTAGAAAGTGCAGTTTGTGCTTTAGGATCCCAGTTCACCATGCGAAGGCCACGATAAATAAGGCCTTTATTATAGAGGTCTACAAAGACTTTAATGACACTCTCTGAGCGAGTTTCGTCCATTGTGAAGCCTGTGCGGTCCCAATCGCAGGAAGCACCAATCTTGCGCAATTGCTTAAGAATGATACCGCCATGTTCTTCTGTCCAATCCCAAGCGTGCTTCAAGAACTCTTCACGGGTGAGATCCAATTTGCGGATACCTTGTTGAGCGAGTTTATTTACAACCTTTGCTTCGGTTGCAATGGAAGCGTGGTCTGTTCCTGGCACCCAGCACGCATTCTTTCCTTCCATTCTTGCGCGGCGCACCAAGATGTCTTGAATCGTGTTGTTGAGGATGTGCCCCATATGCAGCACTCCCGTCACGTTGGGAGGGGGAATTACAACGGTGTAAGGCTCACGACCATCGGGTTTTGAGCTAAAGAGCTTGTGGTTTGTCCAGTATTCGTACCATTTTCCCTCCACTGCTTCGGGAGAGTATTTTGTGGCAAGTTCCATATATATAGGTGTAAATTGGATTTACAAAAGTTGTTTGTCTGACAAATGCAGCAATAATACACTATGAGGATGCATTATTTCTGTGCAAAGATAGCACTTTTTCGGTGATTTTGGAGCAAATAGGGAAGGGAAACTATCGATTTACAAAGAGAAGTAGCCCATTTGGTGCTTAGAATTTACCTAATATCCTATCAATAGCCCAATTTGTTGGGGTAGCACTGACAGAGTCGCAAGTGCAAATGCCAGTTCCGCTGAGATGTTCCATGATGTTTTGGAGCAAAGGCACTTGAACGTGTTCAGGATTTTCAACCTCAATGTATTGATCTACTTCTTCATTCTGCAAATGAATGGCTTGATAGGTGAAAACAGAAAAAGAGAGCTGGCCTTTGTCGCCAATGAGTAGGATTCTATCTTCCTTGGCACTCTCGTGTGCTACGAAGCACCAAGTGCCCGAAGCCGGCAGACCATTGGCAAACCGAAAAGCTGCGCTAACGGAGTCTTCTGTGCTATACAACTGACGTAGATTGGCCTTAAATCCTTGAACTTCTACAATAGGGCCAAAAAGTTGTTGAAGGAAATCTAGTTGGTGCGGGGCTAAATCATAGAAATATCCCCCACCAGCAATGTCGGGTTGTAAACGCCAAGGGAGATTTTTTGAATTGTAATCTAAATCTCTAGGAGGAACTGAGAAGCGAATTTGTGCAGAAAGAACTTTTCCAATAGCACCAGTTTCAACCAGCGATTTCACACGCTGAAAATAAGGGAGATATCTGCGATAGTAGGCCACAAAACAAGGGGTATGTTGATTGGCTGCTACTCGATTGATGCGTAAACAATCGGAATAGTGTGTAGCTAATGGCTTTCCACATATACAGCCTTCTGAGCATTCAAGGCCATGATAGCATAAGTGGCGTGCGTGGAAGGCGGAGTGGCAATATAGATGGCGTCGACATTAGGATCCGTAACAAGATTTTGCGCATCCGTATACCAGTGAGGAATGTTGTGACGCTCGGCAAAGGCCGAAGCACGCTCGGCACGTCTACTCATTACTGCTACCACTTGGGCATTAGGTAATTCAGAAAACGCAGGGAGCATTTTCTTTTCTGTCGCTTCACCACAACCGATAAAGCCCCATCTAATTGTTTTTTGGCATTCCATAGGGGCAAAGTTACGCAAAAATGTTGTACCTTCGCCTTGAAATACTAGCTTTTTCATCATGATGACCTATAAACAAGCTCTTCTTTTACTTCTGCAACATCCAAAGCGAAGCTCACGCTCCATGGTTTTCTCTTATGTGCTGGCTGCTTTCGGAGCAATGGCTGTGGTCTTTGGGGTGTGTCATAGCGCATACATTATGGGAGTGCCCTGGTGGATTCTCAAGCAACAAGGCATTCCTAGAGAACACTTGTGGGAGTTGATTCCTATTGATGCAATTGGCCTAATTTCTCTTTGCATTGGACTGGTTTCTGCCTTTGTTGGACTTGTGAAGGCGCACTATAAATCTCTAGAAGTGGTGCGTGTTTTGCAACTCAAAACTAGACATGCTGCCGCGGTGTCTTCTGAACAACGGCTTTCTAGATGGACGATTGCTGCTGCAATTACCTTCGTATTGGGAACTTTATTGTTGCTCCCTCAAGTAATTGTAGTGCTAGGGCTCTACCAAACTGCAAATTCCTCCTTGATGTTAGACGATGCCGTAGTGCCTCTATGGGTTTATCTTCTTCAAGCTGCGTTCTCCTTTACGGGTATGCTCGTTCTACTTTTCCTCGGGTTGTATTTTCGTTTGGTGTTTTCTAATAAGCGTAATTAAATATGCGACATCTAACGCTTTTCTTGCTGTGTTGCATTTCTCTGGCGGCTTTTTCTGTTCGACCTGTACGTCATATTCTGATAAAGGATGAGACAGGAAAAAAGATTGTCCTTGCTTATGACAAAGCAACGCACGCCACTGAAAACATTCCGACGTGTTTCCCCTCTTTGCGTCAATCTATCTCTACGCGTGCTTTTAATGCAATCGAAGAAAATGGTTTAGGGCGGTATGGACAAAGTGCGGCTGGGGTTCTGCCTAGTATTGGCGCACCAAAGATACCCATTATTATGGTGGAGTTTCAAGATGTGGCCTTTCAAACGACCACAACTCCAGAACTGTTGTCTCGTTATTTCAATGAGAAAGGCTTTTATATTGATAAAGGGTGGGGAGGTAGTGTAAAGGACTATTTCGAAGATCAGAGTTATGGACTGTTTTCTCCTTCGTTTGAAGTGGTTGGCAAGGTGAAATTGCCCAAGAACAGAGAATACTACGGCGAAAATGTTGGCAATAGTGTGCATATCAATGTAGAAGAGTTTTACCATAGTGCCGTTGAATTAATGCTCCAGCAAGAAAATAACTTTCGTGCTTTCGAGCATCAACAGAAGATTCCTTTGGTGATATTATTTTTCGCTGGTGCAAGTGAGAACTCTGCTAAAGAGTCAGGCAGTGAGAACTATTTGTGGTCTTCCTTCAAAGAGTCACCATTCACGGTTGCCAATAAGACCTTTGAAAGTTACCTCGTTACTGGAGAATTGATAAACTATTATAAGTCTGAATTAGGGAAACCTCTGATGGATGCTCAGAATAACCCCATCATTGATCATTCCGCTCTGGAAGGCCCTGGAGTGAAGTGCCACGAAATATGCCATGCTCTCGGACTTCCTGATGCTTATGATACTCAAAACCCTTATAGGGAAACTCCGGACTATTTGGACTTGATGGATTATGGGCAATATGCAATGGACATTGGTGAGCGTCCTATTGGTCTTTCTGCTTACGAACGTAATTGTTTGGGATGGCTTAATCTTCTACAATTAGACGATTCTACGGCTGTCTATGGTCTTTCTCCACTCAATGCTTTGCGCCAAGCCACAGCAACGAAGACAGCTGCCCAAGCTTTTCTACTTCGAAATCCCTCGAGCGAAAAAGAATACTTTGTCTTCGAAAATCGCCAGCCTAGTACTTGGTTTCCTTCCGAATTTGGTTCTGGAATGTTGGTCTATCACATAGATTATGCAGAGGATAACTGGAGAAGTAATCGGGTTAATGTCGATGGACATCAACAACGCTATGAGATAATCCCTGCAGATGGAATAAAAGCGACCCACGACAAGTTTGCAATAAACGATTTTCAAGCAAGTTTTTTCCCAGGTTCAAAACGTATTTCTCTTTTTCCACCTAGAGGAACTCACAAAGTTTTGTGGAATTCGGGTGAGGAAAGTCCAGCGATATACAGTATTTCCATAAAAGAAGGGACAAATGATGTTGTCTTTTCCCTCAGTGAGCATATAGCAACAGGATTGCAGTCTCATAACAATCGTCTTCTTCCCACATTGAACGATGAGTGCTTCTACGATTTACAAGGGAAGATGCTGAGACATCCACAGAGAGGAAATATTTATCTGCGTCAAGGGCAGAAGATATTGTACTTCCATCATTAGTTGTGTGTAATATAGAACAATCATAATACATTATGTTGAAAAAAATCCTGCTTTTAGTTTGTATCCTCGGAGGATTTCAAGCTGTTCACGCGCAGTCATTAGGTTCACTCGTTAATGCAGCAAAGAGTGCTGCATCGAATGTTGTGAGCAATGCAAAAGAGAAGGTAGAAGCTTCACTGATTGGCACCCAAACGGTTACGGCCCACCAACTTGTGGGCACTTGGTCGTATCAAGAACCTTCTCTTGTTTTTGAGAGCAATAGTTTTGTAAATCAAGTGGGTGCAGCTGCTTTGAGCAAACAAGCTGAGAAGTCTGCTGTGGCTTATTTATCTAAAATGGGTGTGACCGCTGGTACACTTCATGTGGCTTTCAAGTCTAACGGACATTACACCGCATCTCTCAAAGGGAGAAGCATCAGTGGAACATACCAAGTAAATGGTGCTACCCTCACATTAGTAGCTCCTCAAGGCGTTGTTTCTGTTCCCGTAAATGCAAAAATTCAGGGAAATCAACTTCAATTGTCTGTACATGCCGACAAACTCCTTCCTTTGCTTCAAACACTCGTGGGCAATGTTTCGCAATCTGCTCAACAGTCTGCCATGATTTCTAATGTGTTGAAGCAATATAAAGGTGTATTGATTGGTTTGAAACTCAAGAAGTAGTTTATCTTCTGAATTATTGCTGTCCGGTAAAAGTTTTTCTGATGATAAAAATAAGGCTGAAACCCTCTTGCAGGATTTCAGCCTCTTTTGTTACTTTGCTTGTTGGAAAAAAACACTAGTAACATGAGCAAAAGTACATATTTTACCGGACAGCCGGTCTATAGTCAGGTCATTAAATTGCTGGATAAAGCCAAAATTCAACAAATTAGTCTCGAAACACTAGGGAGCGAGCGTTATGTTAAGCGTTTGACAGGTTGGAAACACCTCATCATTATGCTCTTTGGTGTGCTCAAACACTTTGATTCTCTGCGTGAATTGGAGATTGGCATGAAAGCCGAGACCATGAAACTCTCCCACTTGGGGCTTGACTACGTTGTCCGTCGCAGCACACTTGCAGAAGCCAACCAGCGGCGACCACAAGAGTTCTTTGCCAAAGTTTATGCCTCCCTGTTGGAACGCTACACTCCTTTTTTAGCGGACAGCCGTTCTGTGAGCTGTCAAAAAGCCTGGGAGAAGCAGCTGTATATGATGGATTCTACCACAATCACGCTCTTTGACAATATTCTTAAGGGAGTAGGTAGACATCCTAAAAAGCGGAAAGAAGAAAGGCGGCATGAAGGTACACACCATTATGAAGTATCAAGTAGGTGTACCGATGGTGGTAGAACTGACCTCTGCTGCCAAACACGATCATTATCTTCTCAAAAAAAGGTGCACCTGCCCCAAGATGCCACCTTGGCAATGGATAGAGCCTACATAGACTATGCACAGTTTCAAAGGCTTACCGAAGAAGGTGTCTGCTATGTGACTAAGATGAAGAAGAATCTCAGCTACAAGGAGCTCTCTTCTATAGCCTATGTTTCTCGTGATGGTCTAGTCACTCATATCGACAAACACATTCTTTTTGAGAAAGAGAAGGTAAGGCACGAAGCCCGATGTGTAGAGCTATGGAGCAATAACTCTCGTAAGTCGGTGACGTTGCTGACTAACAATTTTTGAACTATCGGTTCAGGAACTTGCTGAAATCTACAAGCGCAGGTGGGCTATAGAAACGCTCTACAAACAACTGAAACAGAATTTTCCTTTGCACTTTTTCTATGGTGAGAGCGTGAATGCCATCCAGGTACAAACCTGGGTAGTACTCATTGCCAATCTCTTGTGCACAGTACTCTCTAGAATGATAAAAAGACACGTTTCTTTTTCTCAAATCGTAACCATGCTTAGATTAACGCTCATGTATTACACTAATTTCATCGCTTTCATGGAAGATCCTCAAAAGGATGAGTGTGCAATTTGGGCTGAAAGAGCTAAATCTCCACCCTCAGAACCATCATTATTCGATTAGGGGGGCTTGCTTTTTGAAAAAGAAAGCCCGAAGTCCTATTCTAAAGGGCTTCGGGAAGCTTTCTTGTGGCGTTTGTAAGTTTACCGGACAGCAATAATTCTGAATCGTTTTTGTTTGTTCATAGCGAAAGAGTCCGTTGTCTAGATGATTCATCAGACACGGACTCTTTTGGTACATACTACTAATGAGAATGTAGCCCATTCTTCAAAAGCAATTTTCTCAAGGGGGAGGCAATACCACAATAATGGGACAGCACTCACTACGGCAAAATCTTCGTTATAAGGGAAGATGAACCACTTCTACATTCGCTCGTTTCAACAAAGCAAGGCCTTCGTGCAATCGATACTCACGGGCATAGACCACTCTACGAATACCAGCTTGAATAATGAGTTTAGAACACTCAATGCAGGGCTCATCCGTTACGTAAAGCGTAGCACCATCAGAGTTATTGCCCGAGCGTGCTATTTTGGTAATGGCGTTGGCTTCTGCGTGGAGCACATAAGGAATTGTATTTCCATCTTCATCCTCGCAAATGTTCTCAAAGCCCGAAGGAGTACCATTGAACCCATCAGAGATAATCATTTTATCTTTCACAATCAGCGCACCAACCTGTCTTCGCGCGCAATAGGAGTTTTCAGCCCAAATGAGTGCCATTCGGAGATAACGGTGATCTAGTGTATCTTTTTTGTCCATTGTTGATTGTTTTAGTTGGAGTAAGAGGGCAAAAGCGAGGGAAAATGAAGGCTTTCCAATCTGTGACGTTTTAGAAGGGGTTAAGAACGGAGGCCGTCGCGTCGAAGCATTGCATCTATCGTTGCAGCTTGCCCTCTGAAATCGTTGTAAAGCGTTTGAGGATGTACCGTACCTCCGCGCGAAAGTATCTTATGACGGAAATCATTTGCCACCTCACGACTGAACAGTCCGCGTTCCACAAAAGCAGCAAAGGCATCGGCATCCAAAACTTCTGCCCATTTATAACTATAGTAACCAGCAGCATAGCCACCGCTCATAATATGTCCAAACTGCACGGTCATACAAGCCTCGTCAATGGGGGGTAACAGTTGAACTGAAGCCCACGCTTTGCGCTCAAACTGACGAATATCTTCTTCTAAAGGAGTTGTCAGTGTGTAGTATGCCATATCGAGCAGCCCAAAACTTACTTGACGCATACAAGCGTAGGCTGCATTGAAATTGTGCGCCTTGCGAATTCTTTCTATCAAATCTTGTGGCATATCCTCACCTGTTTGATAGTGCTTCGCAAAAGTTTGAAGGAATTCGGGACGCAAAGCATAGTTCTCCATGAATTGCGAAGGAAGTTCCACGAAGTCCCAATATACATTTGTGCCGCTTAAACTCTTGTAGTGGGTTTTGGCAAAGATTCCGTGCAAAGCGTGTCCAAATTCGTGCAAGAAGGTTTCAAGTTCGTCAAATGTGAGGAGAGATGGCGCGTTCTTTGTTGGCTTCGTAAAGTTCATAGTCACACTAACATGAGGGCGATGTTCACCTTGTTTGTCTATGAATTCTTCTTTATACGAGGTCATCCATGCGCCATTCTGCTTCGATGTGCGTGGGAAAAAATCGGTATATAATACAGCCAAGAAGCTTCCATCTGCATCGTGCACCTCATAGGCTTTCACGTCTGGGTGATAAACAGGAATTTCGTTGTTCTCTACAAATGTAATGCCATAAAGTGTTGTGGCAAGGCCAAAAACGCCATCTGTGACTTTATACAACTCCAAATAGGGGCGCACCATTTCTGCGTCTAGGTTGTAGTCTCTCAACTGAAGGAGGTGAGCATAGTGTGCAAAATCCCAAGGTTGCAGCACAAAGTCATTACCTTCTTGCGCTTTGGCGAAGTTTTCTATGGCAGCAACATCTTGCTTCCCTGCTTCGAGATAATGAGTTTTGAGATTCTCCAAAAGCTCATACACCTTTTGAGGAGTTTGCGCCATTCTGTTCTTAAGAACGTAGGTTGCGTAGTTTTCATAACCCAGTAGTTGAGCAAGTTCCATTCTTAAATTCACCAACTTGCGACATACCTCAAAGTTGTTGAATTCGTTCTCCTTTGTGCATTTTGTCATATAAGCACGATACAATTGTTCGCGCAATTCTCTGACTTCAGAATACTGCATAAAGGGAACAAAAGAGGGAGCGTGCAATGTAATCACCCAACCTTCTTTTTCCTTCTCTTGTGCGGCGGCTTCCGCTTGGTCTATTTGACTCTGGGGAAGGCCTTTAAGTTGAGATTTATCTGTGATGTGTAGGAAAAAGGCATTTGTCTCTTTAATATTGTTTTGAGAAAACTTTAGCGAAGTCTGCGATAATTCTGCTTTAATAGCACGAAATCGTTCTTTTTTCTGAGCATCGAGCGTGGCACCGGAGCGTTCAAAGCCGTCGTATGTCTTTTCCAACAACGTCTTGTCCTCGCCCTCCAAAGTTGGGTTTTGATGTTCGGCCGCATAAACAGCTTTCACGCGAGCGAATAGGGCTTCGTTCAGCATAATGTTCGAGGAGTGCTCACTCAATAAAGGAGACATTCGTTCTGCTAACTGTTCTAATTCGTCACTAGTACAGGCAGAAAGTTGATTATACATAAGTGTTGTTGCCTTGTCTAATACGTTTCCGGTAGTTGACAGCGCAACAATTGTGTTTTCAAAGGAAGGAGCATCGGTTTGATTGGCGATTTGCTCCACTTCTTCAGCTTCAAGACGGATGCCTTCGAGGATGGCTTCTTCAATATCTGCAATAGAGATATTAGAAAATGGGAAAGTATCGTGAGGAGTCGCCCAAGAGGGTTGTAAGAGTAAATTCATAACTTATGATTTGTGAGGAATACTAGATTGAGATATGGTTTCAAACTCTTTGCCGAGGTTAAGTTTGAGATAAACTTCATACAGCAATGGTTGCCACTCTTGACTCTCTAAAGGATAATTAGCCCGAAATGTTTCAAGATGTGGTCGCGCTTTTTCATACCATCCTTTTTGTTGTTCAAGCGCTTGCTTATATCCTGCTGAACGTATGCTTGTGGGTAACTGGATAGCGCGTGCTTTGCGATAGTATGCCCTGCCAATGTAGAGATGGGCGCGCAATAATGTAGAATCGCAAGTCAATGCAGCGTGTGCTGTTTGAATACTTTGGTCGTTTTGTTTCAACAAATCGTATGCTTGAGCGGCCGTAATCCGAATTTGTCCGTTGGTCTTATCTTTTAGTGCAAGTTTGTTGGCTAAATCAACAACAGCAGTATAGTCTTTGTCCGCAAAATAATCTTCCGCCAGAGCTTTGAAAAAGAAGGGATGCAAAGGAAAGGCTTCTACTCCTTGCAATAAATAATGTCGGTAGCCTTTCTCATTTTTGTTAGCGGCATTGATCAGAGCTAGTGTTTCGTACAATGAAGCCAATTTGTCAGAATCCTTTAAAGCAATGTCTACATAGCGTTCAGCTTCTTTATAGTGCCCTGAAGCGAAACACGCATAGATATAATGTTCTGCATTTGTCACAACTTGTTGGTGGGTGAGTGTCGTTGGAGCGGATTGAGAAAATATAGCGCTCTTTCTCACGTCCAAAGTTAGTTGCGCCATCAACCGTGCATTGTCCCAATCATTCTTACTTGAGAAATACTGCGCTGCAGCAGAAAGGTTGGGATAATAACGATTGAGCAGCGTGTTGAGGGTTGCTCGATGGGAAGGTTGCTTGTGGGGATCTTTTAAACCTTGCATTTCTGCGCTATCTGTGAGAACTGCATAGGTAAAGAGTGAATGTAGACTTTTGAAGTAAGCACTGGTGTCTGGCTTTTGCTGCAAATAGATGCGTTCATTTTCTTGCTCATTTTGCAATTTCGCCGCCTCAACCCCCAAATAATACACTCTGGCATCGCAGACGGTAGCCGTGTCCTTGCGCTTTTTCTCTATGAGTTGCAAAGCTTCTGCAGGTTTCTTGGCTTTAATTGCAGCACGAATGTCTTTTATCTCTTTTTGCGCCATAGAAGGGATACACGGAAGGGTAGCCAATGCCACTAGTGCAAGTGCGAACTGATATCGCATAGCGCAAAACTTCCTTACGTTATCATATTGCTTATATAACGTAGAGCTTATAAGAGAAAGACGCTTTGAATGAGAAGTCATAGATATAGAACTTATGTGCTTAATCTCGAGCGAAAGAAAACAAATGGTGTGTCCTTTCCCGAATATATTTGATTTTTACTTGCAAATTACGGCTCGTTGCCAGTATTTTTAACCCCAGTCGGTCATTAGATTCTGAACAGAATTCGATTGATTGTTGAGATGTCTGTTTACCGTTTACGAAAAGCGTAGTGAGCTACGGTGAGGACGAACAAAATCAACGACTTCAACAAGAAAATGAAAGAAGAAGGGAAGTTATCTTCTCTATAACGAACTGCACTGTACCGATTTAATGAGCCTTTGAAGGCATTTACGAGTTGTTCTATTACGGTCTAATGACCTAGCGGGCAGCCCTTGCGGAAATACTAGCACAGATACCCTAAGAGGGTGTGCCAATAATTGTTGGTCACACCCTCGTTTAGGTCATCTATTAAAGAGGAATTTTTAGTGCAATCCTTGACGCATCAAATCTTCCATCTCTTTAGCCTTAGCCTTTTGGTTCAAGTTGGAATAGATTTGTTCCAAAGCTGAAGCCCAAAGGCGGCTACGTTCTGGAGCAAGTTCACGAACCTTCTCCATCAAAGGAAGAGCCTTTTCAAAGTAGCCACGAATTTCCTTAAGCTCCTTATTGTATTGGTCTACAGCCTTTTGACCCTTCACACGATCCAAGTTGCTACCGGCATACTTATAACCGCCATTCTGACGCTTGGTTACTACTTCATTGATGTAGCAATAAGCCTTGTTGGCCATAGCTTCCAAATAGTTGGGATCGAGTTCTAATGCTCTGTCGAAGGCTTCACGCGCTTCAGCATAATTGTGCTTCAAGTTCATAGAAACGTAGCCCTTGATAAACCAAGCTGACTTGCTGTTGGGATTTTGCGCAACCATATCGTTGGCTGTGGCTTCTGCAGACTTTACATCGTTCTTTTCATTGTAAACTGCCACCAAACTTTCCATAAAGGCTTGGTTGTCTTCAATGTTGGCAATGGCGTGCTTCAAGTCGTTCACATAAGCCAAGGTGTCTTGCTTACCAGTGAGATCTGCTTCGAAACGCATTAAATAGAGGTCGCGAACGGGGATTTTAGCCTCTGCAAGCAATTCTTTTTTGTCCAAAAGATCCTTGGTCTTGTTGAGCACATCATCCCATTGCTTCATTTCGTAAGCCAACATACTGCAATAGTAGCTAGCTTGAGCATAGTTTTGTGCCTTAGCTTGGAGAAGTGAGTCACGCTTTTCTGCAAGTGCAGGATTATTCACGAATTGGAGGTGCTTGTTGAAATACTTGTATGCACCTGCCTTGTCGTGGTTTTGATTGAGGAAAATGCCTGCATAGAAGAAGTAGTCTTGGCAACCGAGAAGAAGACGCGTGTCCTCTTCTGAAAACTTTAGTTTAGGCATCTTACCCTTTGCGTCTGGTGTATGCTCTGCAACGTAGCTCTTGGTGAAATAGTCCACCATCTCATCCAAAGAAGAGACAAATTTTGCAGTGTCAAGTTGCTCATTTTTTGCAGCTTTCATCAATTCTGGATTGAATTGCGTACTCACAAGTTTACCTGCTTGGTTGTAGATTTCCGCAAACTTAGTTGTCTTAGGGTTGTCGAATGAGGATTTAAGCACCTCAAGTGCTTCGGCTGTCTTGTTTTGTTCTTGCAAAAAAGCAGCCTTACTGATGACACTGTTTTGCGCCATGCCCATCATTGAGCACGCAGCAACAGCTGCCAGGGTGAAGATTTTCTTCATAGCAATGGAATTTTAGCGAGTAATTATTGTATTATTCAGCAGCTTCGTTTCCTTCTTCTGTATTATCATCTGAAGAAAGGGAATCGCTGTTGAGTTGGTTTGTAGTTTCTTGGCTGTTGTCAGAAGAGGTTACTTCGGCATCATTGAGTTCTACTTCTGCATTCTCTTCATCCTCATCAGTTGAAGTGGGCACTTGACAAACACTACTAATGATGTCGTTGCGTTTCTTCAAATCAATGAGACGCACACCCTGAGTGGCACGTCCTGCTTGGCGAATATCTGCAACATGTAGGCGAAGTGTGATACCACTCTTATTGATAATCATCAAATCTTCTTCCTCGGTCACACTCTTTATGGCTACCACCTTACCGGTTTTGTCTGTGATGTTCAGCGTGCGCACACCCTTACCACCGCGGTTGGTGACGCGATAGTCGTCGATTGCACTACGTTTGCCGTAGCCCTGTTCACTGACTACAAGGATGCTTTCACGTTCTGCGTCGTTCACACAAACCATTCCTACGATTTCATCAGATTCGTTGTCCAACACCATACCACGAACACCGGTAGCATTCCTACCCATCGTGCGAACTACACTTTCATTGAAACGAATAGCACGACCGTTCTTATTGGCCATTACGATTTCGTCTGTGCCATTTGTGAGTACAACGCTTACAACGCGGTCGTCCTCGTTGATGTTGATAGCATTAACACCATTTGTGCGAGGACGAGAGTATTCTGTAAGGCGAGTTTTCTTCACGACACCCTTTTGCGTTGCGAATACCACATAGTGATTTTCGCAGAAGGCTTCGTCTTTGAGTTTCTTGACGTGAAGACAAGCGTTAATGCGATCGTCGGGCTCGATGTTGAGCATATTTTGAATGGCGCGACCCTTGGATTGTCGAGTTCCCTCTTCAATTTCATAAACGCGCAACCAATAGCAACGGCCTTTTGCAGTGAAGAACAGCATGGTGTTGTGCATCGTTGCTTGGTAAATATATTCAATGAAGTCTTGATCGCGTGTAGAACCGCCCTTGGCACCTACGCCACCGCGACCCTGCGCACGAAATTCTGCGAGAGGAGTACGCTTAATATAACCGAGGTGGCTAATTGTGATGACCACTTCGTCGTCGGCGTAAAAGTCTTCTGCGTTGAAGTTGGAGAGGTCAGGAAGAATCTCAGTCTTGCGCTCATCTCCGTAGGCTTCTTTTACTTCAATCAGTTCGTCCTTGATGACCTTTTTGCAAAGTTCAGGGTCAGAAAGAATTTGGTTGAAATAAGCAATTTTTCCTTTTCCAACTCGTCAAACTCTGCGTGAAGTTTTTTTCTTGTTGAAGACCAGTGAGTTGAGCCAATCTCATCTCAACAATCGCTTTAGCTTGAATATCGTCGAGTGAAAAGCGGCTCATCAAGCGTTCTTGCGCCTCTTGCGTGTTGCGGCTTGAGCGAATGATAGCCACAACTTCATCGATATTGTCTGAAGCAATGATGAGCGCGCGGAGGATGTGCTGACGCTCTTGCGCTTTTCTCAAATCAAAACGTGTGCGACGAATGACAACATCGTGACGATGTTCCACAAATTGTTGAATGCATTCCTTTAGCGTAAGCAATTTTGGACGCATTTTTGCGGGAAACGTACCGGGAATGGGCACAAGTGCAATGCAGTTTACAGCGAAACTCGTTTGCAAACCTGTCATTTTGTAGAGCTTGTTGAGCACTACATTGGCGTTTTGTCCGCGTTTCACGTCTACCACGATGCGCATACCCTCACGGTCTGACTCATCGTTCACATTGGTGATGCCTTCTACACGGTTTTCTTTTGAAAGCTGTGCGATAGATTTCACCAACTCAGCTGTATTGGTGCCGTAGGGCACAGCACGAATCACAATTTTGTCGTGCTGCATTCCGGCTTCGATTTCAGCCTTCGCACGGATAATCACGCGACCGCGACCAGTGTCATAGGCACTGCGGATGCCTGCATTACCTAAAATATAAGCACCAGTGGGGAAGTCTGGACCCTTGATGTGTTCCATCAAGCCATCAACATCTATATCTGGATTGTCGATATAGGCCACACAGCCATCGATAACTTCGCTCAAATTGTGCGTAGGCACGTTTGTGGCCATACCTACTGCGATACCCGTGGCGCCATTAACCAAGAAAGAAGGGATGCGAGTAGGCAAGACAGAAGGTTCATCGCGTGAGTTATCGTAGTTACGGTTCATATCAACCGTTTCCTTCTCGATGTCTTGCATCATTGCTTCGCCCACGAGACTCATTTTAGCCTCTGTATAACGCATTGCTGCAGCACCATCTCCATCCATAGAACCGAAGTTACCTTGGCCAATGACGAGAGGGTAACGCATCGCCCAAGGTTGAGCCATACGCACGAGTGCACCATATACAGAACTATCACCGTGTGGGTGGTATTTACCCAACACTTCACCTACGATAGCTGCAGATTTCTTTGTCGCTTTATCATGAGTGATACCCATATCCATCATACCGTACAAAATGCGACGATGAACGGGTTTGAAACCATCGCGAACATCAGGGAGCGCACGGCTTACAATGACCGACATTGAGTAGTCGATGTAGGAGGACTTCATTTCCTCCTCGATATTCACTTGTTTAATTCTGTCTGTTTCTTGAGTCATATCAATTGTATTTGCTGCAAATTTACGCATTTCAGGCGATATATCCCAATTTCGTACGATTCTTTTCTTCTGCCAATTTGCGAATAAAGGCCATTTTTAGCCCTTCTGAGCTCGTTTCTCTGTTTTTTGCAGAATTTCATACAAAAAAATCACCTCTTCATTCAACTTCCATCCTAACGGTCATCATCGAGTCAACATACGGAAATATTCTCTCTTGTTAATATCTTCGACTTCCAACGCTTATCTTTGAAGTAATCTCTTAAATCTTCGAAATTGAAATGCTAAATCGAAAGCCCTAAAATACCCAAGTCTTTTCTCCTTCTAGGAAAAAAATAACGATTATAAGCGCAGAAACTTTTCTTCTTTCTCATTCTCGGATTTTCTCGGAGTTTTCTCTGATTTTATCCGGCAAAATCATCAGAAAGTTCGAGAAAATCCGAGAAAATCGGGAAAAGATTGAGCATTCGTGCAAGATTTGTTTGGTGAATGATTTTGAACTCACGTAGGACACATTCTTTTCTTCCTCGTTTACTCAAAATTCTGACCAAAATTCGGCCTGTGTTTTAACACTCAAATCCAGGAATTTGGTTAATAATCCATTTTCTTTAGTGATGATGAGTGTTTGCGCTTCCTGCCGAAAAAGAAACTGTGGATGAAAATGCACTATCCAGGAGCTAAGGACAAACCATTTGCCCACAAACAAATGAAATTTGTTCAGGCTCAAATGACATTTGGGATTAGGTTGTGGGATCGTTTTCTTTTGAGTAGGGTGTAACAACAAGGTCGCCACTTAAGAAGTCCACGAGAAAGTTTGGAAATATCGTTATAACCTTTCTCATTGAGGCGTGTACGCAACCAATCTTCGTCTTTGTCTATGGCAGCTAAGACATCTTTTTGTATTGTGCCGTCTGTGATGAGTGGATATTTCAAATTATCCTCGCCAGAAAGTACAGTAAGGAGTTGTCCGTTTTGTTCCAAAACAGCGCGTTTCACTTTACGAATGTCGAAAATGCTGTGCATACGAAGTTTGAACGTGAGTTCGTGAGCCGTAATTTTTGCTGAACGACAAGCTTCTACGTCTATTTCACCATTAACAATCAGTACTGTGGGTTTTCCATCAAGGACGCACTGCAAGAAATGATTGTGTGACTTAAGTTTGCGTAGGCCAAACACCAACAGAAACCAAATGCCAAGGACAACGGCAAATTGAATGAGATGGAGATCTTTGCTATAAATGACACCGCCAATGATGCCACCAAGAACATAGTTTTGAATTTGTTCCATCGCTGTGGTAGGAGCTAGATTGCCTTTGCCAGTGAGGTTGATGACCATCACGAGAGCCAGCAAGCCCATGGTGAGTTTGAGTGCAACTTCAAGATAGTAATGCATAGTGTGTATAAAAAGTGATAGTGAGGACGCGCAAAGAAGAAATAGGAAAGGCCGATGACTTGAAAAATCTTTGTGACAATCCGAAGATTAAGCCCTTTCGTGGAATTAGTCTACTGATTTCAATGCTATTTTGAAGATGAGTGTAGAATATGGAGGAATGTTTCCTGTGCCATTTGCTCCATAGCCAAGATATTGGGGAATGTAGACTTCCCACTCATCGCCTTCGTGCATTGCTTTTAAGGTGGTTTGCCAGCCAGGCACTACACCGCTGACGGGAAAACTAGCCGATTCTCCGCGTTGATAACTGCTGTCAAAGATAGTACCATCAATGAGTTTGCCTTCGTAGTCCACTGTCACTGTACTTGTTGAAGTGGGTTGGGCTCCATTGCCAGCGTGCAATACCTTATAAAGTAGTCCACCACCTAACGATTTGACGCCAGGTTCTTTGGCTTTTTTAGCGAGAAACGTTTCTTCTTGTGCTAATTGTCGTGCTTCTGTACTGTCAGTTTCAGCAGAACTACCAGTCGTTTCTTTATTTTGCCCTTGCTGTGAACAACTAGTTGTGGTGCCAACAGCCAACAGAGTGCTTGCGAGCAGAAGTATGCGGCTAAAGTAAAGAGATGTGCGAGAAAGAAATGTAGAAAATGTGCGCATAATAACAGTTATAAAGCGGTGATTGCAGCAATGAATCCGAAGATGATGCCAGGGGCATTTGCAAGGGCAACAGGCCAATCGCGACGCTCTTTGAAAAGACCATAGCTAACCCAAATGATGCAGTTGATGCAAGCCATCAAAGGTTGGATCCAGTCACCTTTTTGACCATTAAGATTGTTGATAATTGTGTTGATGTAGAACACGTACATAAGAACTGCCGTAACGGTTCCAATGATGCCCATTACTTTCAAATCTAGCTTTATCCATATCTATATGAGTTTTGAGGTGATGCGATAGCAAGGGGAATTGCTCCTTTTGAACTTGGAAGAAAAGAAACAGTCCTTGGCTGAGTTTCAAATTTCGTGCAAAAGTACTGAAAAGCCACCAAAATGCAAAAGCATTCTAGCATTTTCTAAGCTATGGAGCATAGCTTGTAATTCCATTTTCTCTTACAAAAGAATGGTCGCATCAAAACTGTTGTTTGAATGCGACCAATCAATAAAAGTAAGTGTAAGCAGACGCCTAGTTCTCGCTGTTTCGAATTTCTACACGGCGAATCTTTCCGCTAATCGTTTTGGGAAGTGCATCAACAAATTCGATGATGCGAGGATATTTATAAGGAGCTGTCACTCGTTTGACGTGTTGTTGTATTTCTTTAGCGAGTGCATCGCCTGCGCTCTCCTTATATTCTGGAGCCAATACAATGGTGGCCTTTACCACCATGCCGCGAATGTCATCAGGAACTCCCGTGATGGCGCATTCCACTACAGAGGGGTGAGTCATAACAGCACTTTCCACTTCGAATGGTCCGATGCGATAGCCCGAACTCTTGATGATGTCATCAGTGCGACCCACAAACCAGCAATAACCTTCTTCATCGCGATAAGCAACGTCGCACGTATGGTAAAGCCCATCGTGCAAAACTTGACGGGTCATCGCCTCATCGCGATAGTAACCACGGAAAAGTCCCAAAGGGTGATGGCCATCTTGAGGCATTCTTATGACGATTTCTCCCTTTTCACCAACCTCTGCAGACGTACCGTCAGGGCGAATGATGTCGAGGTTGTAAATTGGATTGGCAACGCCCATAGAACCAGGACGCGGTTCTACCCAGGGGAAGGTGACAATGAGAGGAGTTGTCTCGGTTTGCCCAAAAGCTTCTGTCATTTTCAATCCAGTTCCTTTTTGGAAGGCTTCAAACACTGACGGGTTTAAGGCTTCGCCAGCTGTCGTCGCGTGTTCGAGTGCAGAGAGGTCGTAATCATTTAAGTTTTCGCGCACCATAAAGCGATAGACTGTGGGGGGCGCGCAGAAGGAAGTGATGCGATAGTCTTGAATGAGTTGCAACATTGTGGCTGCATCAAATCGTTCGTGATCGTAGACAAAGATAGCTGCTCCGATAATCCATTGTCCATAGAGTTTTCCCCATGCCACTTTTGCCCAACCAGTGTCTGCTACGGTGAGGTGCAAACTATCTTCGTGCAATTGCTGCCAATACTTTGCGGTGACAATGTGTCCGAGAGGATATGCAAAGTTGTGGGTCACCATCTTGGGATTTCCTGTTGTGCCTGAGGTGAAATAGAGAAGCATAATGTCGTCATTGCTGTTTACTGGCACAGAAGAACGAACAAAGGTGGCGGCTTCTTGGAGACCACGATGGAAATCGTGCCAACCTTCTTCAGGTGCATCAATGGCAATGCGGTGTTTCACCGTTGGACAATGGGGCAAAGCAATGTTGATTTTGTCTTGCATCTCGTGCTCTTCCGTGCAGATGATAGCACAAATGTCGGCTGCATTGCAACGATATTCGATATCTTTTGGCGTGAGCAAGTGAGTGGCAGGGATCGCTACGGCACCAATTTTGTGAAGTCCTAAAATGGCTACCCAAAATTCGTAGCGTCTCTTGAGCATCAGCATCACCATATCACCACGTCCAATGCCGATGGATTGGAAGAAGGACGCTGCTGCGTCAGAGAGGCGTTTCATCTCACCAAAAGTGAAGTCGTGGTGAAGTCCGTGCTCATTGACCCAGCAAAGTGCGCGTTTTTCAGGGTGTTCAGCTGCCCAACCATCGACAATGTCGAAAGCAAAGTTGAAGTTGTCAGGGACATCTATATGAAATCCTTTGGCAAATCCCTCGGTGGACGAGAAATCGGAAGTTTTGAGATATCTTTCTATCATAGTTGTAGTTATAAAAAAAGGCAGTATCCGAGCTGTTGACTAGGATATTGCCATGAATGTGTTCGTGAAAAAAGAGAAACCGGCGCTTTGTGCGCAGTGTTTAGTTTTAACTCCAATCGGTTATTAGACCGTTATAGTGCAGAATGTTATGGAGAAGGTAACTTCCTGTCTTCTAAATAAAATCTGTTCAGGAGCTAATGACTGATTTGGGTTTAAGTCTGGTATTGTGGCAGATTGTTGGATTTTCCAATGTGTGCCTAGGGATAATCGCGTTGAGATGTCGCTATCTGTAGCCTATGTGAAGGACAAGAAGAGAGGAGTGTGCGATATTCCTAGGCAAATATACAAACAAAACGAAGTTCTAGCAAGTATTCTTTGAGAAAAGACAAGCGAAAAGTCTTATTGTAACAGAAATTTAGGACTTACTCTGTACTTACTATTCAAATGCGCGCCAGAGATTTAGTTGTTGTGGGTAAGGGGCTGTGACACTGATGAGTTGTTTCGAAACGGGATGAACAAACTCAATGTGCCGTGCGTGAAGGCAGATGCTACCGTCGGGATTGGAACGTGGAGCTCCGTATTTCAAGTCACCGCGGATGGGGTAGCCAATGGTTGCCAACTGACAGCGTATTTGGTGATGGCGTCCTGTGTGGAGGTTTACTTCGAGGAGTTGTGTGTTGTCGCCAACTTTGAGAATAGTGGCATCAAGACTGGCACGTTTAGAACCAGGCACTTCGTGAAGATGCGCGTAGGCTTTGTTTTGTCGTTCGTTACGAGTCAGAAAATGCACCAAGTTAGTGGGACTTCCTATAGAGAGTTGTGGTTGTCCACTTCGCGCTAAAGGAACGTTTGGGGTAATGGCGTGATAGGTTTTGTGCACTTTTCCAAGTCGAAACATTTCGTTGAGTCGCAAAAGTGCTTTGAAGTGCGTGCATAGACAACAACCCCACTTACCGGACGGTCTAAACGGTGAACAATACCCAAAAATACTTCGCCTGGTTTGGCATATTTCTCCTTGATATAGGCTTTTACTGCGTCTGCTAAAGTGGAGTCGCCTGTTTTGTCGCCTTGCACGATTTCTCCAGCGGCTTTATTTACAATGATGATATGATTGTCTTCGTAGAGAACTTCCATAGGATTGGAAAAACAAACTTGAATATGAGTGCGTATGGGGAGTACAATGTGAGAAAGAGGAAAGATAAAGACAAATCTCAGGTTAAAACAAGGGCGATATGTGAAGGTCTTTCCAATAGTTGTACTGGAGCGTTGATGGAGAGAGAGAAAAAGGATAGTGCCGAGTAGCTCCGAAGAAGCCACTCGGCACTATTGACTTTAGACAAAGAGATTAGGTGTTCATACCTCCGTCTACCTGAATCACTTGACCAGTGACATAGGAAGAAAGATCGGAAGCAAGGAATACCGCTACGTTAGCAACGTCTTCAGCTTGGCCACCACGACGGAGAGGGATTTGTTTCATCCACTCCTTGCGCACTTCTTCAGAAAGTTGGTGAGTCATTGCTGTTTCGATAAAACCAGGAGCAATAGCGTTAGCACGAACACCGCGGCTACCCATTTCTTGTGCAACACTCTTGGCAAGGGCAATCATACCAGCCTTAGAAGCTGCATAGTTGGCTTGTCCGGCGTTGCCGTGTACACCTACGACACTTGACATGTTGATGATGGAACCACCACGTTGGCGCATCATGATGGGAAGACAAGCGTGTACGAAGTTGAAAGCAGACTTCAAGTTTACATTGATAACTGCATCCCATTGCGCTTCTGTCATACGGAGCATCAAACCATCTTTAGTGATACCTGCATTGTTCACCAATACGTCAATTTGTCCGAAGTCTTCGTGAATCTTCTTCACAACTTCAGCAGTTTCTTCAAAGTTAGCAGCGTTGCTTGCATAAGCCAAGCACTTCACGCCTTTTGCTTCGATTTCTTTGCGAGTTTCTTCGCCGCTTTCGTCAATAACGAGGTCGGTGAATGCGATGTTTGCACCTTCTTCTGCAAACTTGAGAGCAAGAGCCTTACCGATACCACGAGCTGCACCAGTAATCAAGGCTGTTTTTCCTGTTAAGAGTCCCATATTTGATTATATATTTATGGAGATAATGATATTACAATTGTGGTGGGATAGAGGCACCAAGGGCGCGGCTGATGAGACGTTCTACAACTTGCACGCTTTCTTCCATAGAAAGTCCTTGGCCTAAACGGTCGAACATAAAGGGCACCTCAATACCTTTGATGGCGTAATGGATGACATCGGCCGTGAGATTGATGTGGTCTAATTTGAAAATCCCCTTGTCTACTCCTTCTCTTAAGATGCTACGTAGAGCGTGTAGTTCTTCTAGGTCAAACTTACGGCGCACACGTTCAACTTTGTGGATGTCACTAAAGAATTCTGCGCGAAGAGAGCCATTGCGCTTCACAACATCTTCAATGAGAAATAGGTGGGTGTAGATGATTTTTACGATTTTCTCTTGAGGGTTTATCGGCAAATTGACTACTTTGTCCATTTCCTCGGAAAGATGTTCCAACTCATCTTCGATAACTGCATAATAGATGTCTTCCTTACTGTTGAAGTAAGTGTACATCGTACGTCTTCCTTTCTGGGAAGCTTGCGCAATATCGTTCATCGTGATGCCATCAAATCCTTTTTGGCAAAGAGTTCACGAGCAACGGCAATGAGTTTTTGTCGAGTTTTACTGATGGACATAGGGTGGACAATGAGTTTCTGCTGCAAAGTTACGCATTTTTTCTCTAAGTGTGCAGTTTTTGCGATGTTTTTCCTCGATGGCGACAAATTACTTGTGAAATTATTGCTGTCCGGTAAAAGTTTTTCTGATGATAAAAATAAGGCTGAAACCCTCTTGCAGGATTTCAGCCTCTTTTGTTACTTTGCTTGTTGGAAAAAAACACTAGTAACATGAGCAAAAGTACATATTTTACCGGACAGCCGGTCTATAGTCAGGTCATTAAATTGCTGGATAAAGCCAAAATTCAACAAATTAGTCTCGAAACACTAGGGAGCGAGCGTTATGTTAAGCGTTTGACAGGTTGGAAACACCTCATCATTATGCTCTTTGGTGTGCTCAAACACTTTGATTCTCTGCGTGAATTGGAGATTGGCATGAAAGCCGAGACCATGAAACTCTCCCACTTGGGGCTTGACTACGTTGTCCGTCGCAGCACACTTGCAGAAGCCAACCAGCGGCGACCACAAGAGTTCTTTGCCAAAGTTTATGCCTCCCTGTTGGAACGCTACACTCCTTTTTTAGCGGACAGCCGTTCTGTGAGCTGTCAAAAAGCCTGGGAGAAGCAGCTGTATATGATGGATTCTACCACAATCACGCTCTTTGACAATATTCTTAAGGGAGTAGGTAGACATCCTAAAAGCGGAAAGAAGAAAGGCGGCATGAAGGTACACACCATTATGAAGTATCAAGTAGGTGTACCGATGGTGGTAGAACTGACCTCTGCTGCCAAACACGATCATTATCTTCTCAAAAAGGTGCACCTGCCCCAAGATGCCACCTTGGCAATGGATAGAGCCTACATAGACTATGCACAGTTTCAAAGGCTTACCGAAGAAGGTGTCTGCTATGTGACTAAGATGAAGAAGAATCTCAGCTACAAGGAGCTCTCTTCTATAGCCTATGTTTCTCGTGATGGTCTAGTCACTCATATCGACAAACACATTCTTTTTGAGAAAGAGAAGGTAAGGCACGAAGCCCGATGTGTAGAGCTATGGAGCAATAACTCTCGTAAGTCGGTGACGTTGCTGACTAACAATTTTGAACTATCGGTTCAGGAACTTGCTGAAATCTACAAGCGCAGGTGGGCTATAGAAACGCTCTACAAACAACTGAAACAGAATTTTCCTTTGCACTTTTTCTATGGTGAGAGCGTGAATGCCATCCAGGTACAAACCTGGGTAGTACTCATTGCCAATCTCTTGTGCACAGTACTCTCTAGAATGATAAAAAGACACGTTTCTTTTTCTCAAATCGTAACCATGCTTAGATTAACGCTCATGTATTACACTAATTTCATCGCTTTCATGGAAGATCCTCAAAAGGAGGAGTGTGCAATTTGGGCTGAAAGAGCTAAATCTCCACCCTCAGAACCATCATTATTCGATTAGGGGGGCTTGCTTTTTGAAAAAGAAAGCCCGAAGTCCTATTCTAAAGGGCTTCGGGAAGCTTTCTTGTGGCGTTTGTAAGTTTACCGGACAGCAATATTGTGAAATGAAAGGGAGGTTGGAGGACGATTAAAGGGTATTTGAAGGGGCTTTGAAGGAAAAAGAACTTATAATGACGACGCATTACTCCTTGGGCTGTTACTAGAAGTAGAAGGAGAAAGCGAGCTTGATAGAGAATGGTAAAGAGAAGCATTGCACCTTTTGCGGAGACTTATGTGAAAGCTACCAACAAGAGGGGCAATGCTTGAGCAGGAGAATGTGAAAATAAGAAGATTAGCAGCTGCGCTTGATCATTTCGCGCATCAAATCAGCCATAATGGGTTGAACAGAATTTGCGGCCTTTTGAACTTCTTCGTGGCTCACCTTTACAATCTTTCCTTCAACTCCAAGATCGGTGATGATGGAAATGCCAAACACGCGGATTCCTGTGTGGTGCGCCACTATGACTTCGGGCACTGTGGACATTCCCACGGCATCTCCTCCCAAACGATGGTACATCTTGTATTCTGCAGGAGTTTCGAACGTGGGACCTTGTGTGCCAACGTAGACACCTTCAACGTAGTGAATGCCTTTTTCTCGAGCTATGGTACGAGCCAACTCAAGAAGTTCGGGACTATAGGCGGTGCTCATATCTGGAAAGCGAGGACCCGTGGGAAAATTCTTACCGCGAAGAGGATGCTCGGGGAAGAAATTGATATGGTCTGTGATAAACATTAGGTCGCCAATGGCGAAATCAGGATTTACCCCCCCAGAGGCATTGGAAACGAAGAGCGTTTTTATGCCGAGTTCGTGCATTACACGGATGGGGAAGGTGACTTGTTTCATATCGTATCCTTCATAGTAGTGGAAACGTCCTTGCATTGCCAATACTTCTTTGTCGCCTAAGCGGCCAAAGATGAGACATCCAGAATGTCCCTCCACGGTGGAGATGGGGAAATTGGGGATTTCTGCGTAGGGAAATCTTTCTATCACTTCTATTTCTTCGGCCAATCGTCCAAGTCCAGTGCCTAAAACGATGGCAGTGGTGGGACGAAGTGAGGTGTGGTTCTTAATCCACTGTGCTGTTTCTTGTATTTGAGCTAACATAACACTGTATAATCTTTCGAAGAGTCTCCGTTTGGTCGAAGAGCACTTGCACGGTTATGGGAATAGGTTGTATCTTTGTTGAACGCTTGCAGGAAGATTGAGTTGTTCCAAGCGTACTGCGTCTTTTTCGGTGGTGAAAAGAGTGGAGTAGTGAGTGGCTTCTTCGAGGATGCGCGCCTTATCTGCAGCTGAAAAGTGGTGATGGTCTGCAAAAGCAAGGTGCTTTATTCGGATGCCTTGCGCTTGCAAATGGCTTACTAATGGCTCTGGCCTGGCGATTCCTGTGATGAGAAGTGCGTTGTCTACCTTTGGGAGAGCAGGATAACCGACAGTGGTGAAAAATATCGGCAACTCCTCTTGTAAAGGATGCAGAGGATGTGCTTGCCGGAGCGCAGTGTCTTTTTCCTTTTGTTGTGAAGAAGAAAGCTGTGCAGGGCATTTGGTGACCACTATAACATCTGCGCGCATTGCACCGCTGGGACTTTCTCGCAAGCGTCCCGCAGGAAGCAGAGTATCTTTGTCGTAAGTGCGCGAGAAATCAGTGAGTAAGATATTCAATCCTGGCGATACATAGCGATGTTGAAAGGCATCGTCTAACACAATCACATCTGGTGGAGCGGGAAATGTCAACAATTTTTCAATGCCAACGACGCGTTTCTCGCAGACTACTCCTATATAATTGTGTTGCGCAAAGTGCCGAAATAGTTGTAGAGGCTCATCTCCCACTTCGTCTGCAGAACTCGAATCCGTAATGTGGCGGAAACCTTTTGTTTTTCGGCCATAACCTCTAGACAAAACAGCCACTCGGTAGTTCATTTGTAGCAACTGTTCTACAATCCACTGTGTGTGAGGAGTCTTTCCTGTGCCGCCTACTGCGAGATTGCCCACACCAATAATAGGAATGTCGAATCGCCGCGTAGGAAGAAGGCCGTTGTCAAAAGCCCTGTTGCGTATACGCGTCACTCCATCGTAGCACCACGAAAAAGGAAGTAAAATCCCTCGTAGGAGATGGTGGAGAAAATGGGAAGACATACTGTGGGATACTATTTATAACAGCAGAAAAAGGTGACGCTTGGGAATGATGCTCAAAGAATGAGAAGATACAAGCGTCTTTAGGGCTGTTTATTTGAAATGAATCGCAAAAGGTATGCGTGCTTGCATATAATTGTGTTGCTCAACTTGGCGAAGCATTTGCAAAGGTTCGTAGTATTCTCCTAGCGTTGTACGAAGTTGACGCTCCATATAGTTGTCACTATTTACGTCTGATTTGAAGCGATCAAACCAACTAGCAGCTACGGGGTATGACTCTACGCTATAATCTTGAATTTTTGCAAGTTTGGCGGCATACGCAACGGCTTCGTTGAGATTGCCCAATTGGTCTACCAAACCGATTTCAAGAGCTTTTCTCCCAGTCCAAACGCGACCTTGACCAATTTTGTCCACATCGGCTGCGGTCATCTTGTGACCAGCAGCGGTTCTACCATCAGCCACGCGCTTTAAAAAGAGCGTATAACCGTGATTGACGTGCTTTTGCAGCGCAGCTCCTCCCATTTCGTCGATTTTCAATCCGCGTGCTCCGAAGTCGGAAGCGCGATTTGTCTTAACGACATCGAAGTTCAAACCGAGTTTTTGGGTGAGTAATCCGCTCGCTTCGGGAATCATAGCAAAGATGCCAATAGAGCCTGTGATGGTGGTGGGGTCTGCAAAGATGCGATTGGCTCCGCAGGCCATATAATAGCCACCAGAAGCCGCAACTCCTCCCATAGAAATGACAACTGGTTTCTTTTGTTTGAGCAATTGTATGGCACGCCACATTTGTTCACTAGCATATGCTGAACCGCCGCCTGAATTGATGCGAAGCACCACGGCTTTGATATCGTCGTTTTTGGCAAGAGCATCCAAATCGCTCACAACTTTGTCGCCAACAATTTCGTCATCTCCTCCCATAAGTGCGCCAGTTCCTGCAACGTCAACGATGTTTCCGCTTGCATAATACACTGCAATATTCTCAGTACCTTGTGGTTGTTCCAAAGCTGCGAGAGTGCCGGGGTCTATCATACTGAAATCATCTCCTACTCGTTCGTGCAATTGTTCGCGCACTTGGTCAATGTAGGTGAGTTCATCGACCATTTTTAGTTTCTTATAGTCTTGAGCATCAGCCAGTGCCAAATATCTGTCTGCATAAGCGTTGAGACTATCAGACGAAATGTTGCGAGAAGCTCCAACAGAGGTGCAAATGTCTTTCCACAAGCCACCAATAAGCACTGACATCTGTAGGCGGTTGGCTTCACTCATTTGTTTCAAGGTGAAAGGTTCAACAGCACTTTTAAACGTACCAACTTTGAAGACTTGAGCTTTGACACCTAGTTTCTCCATAAGGCCAGTGTAGAAAGTGCTTTGGTGAGCAATGCCGTGCCAATCAAGTAAGCCGCTAGGATTGAGGAACACTTTGTCTGCAACAGAAGCTATGTAATAAGCTCCTTGCGTGTAACTATCTGCATAAGCAATGATCCATTTCTTGCTTTTCTTGAAGTCCAGCAGAGCGCGACGCAATTCTTCGTTGGTTGCGTAGTCTGATTGCAAAGCACCTCCCTCAATATAAATACCTTTAATGTTATTATTGTCTTTGGCTACTTGGATGGCGCTGATAAGCACATCAAGGCCTTGTGCCTCTGTCGCACCATTGCTTCCGAAGATACTTGCAATTGGGTTGTCAGCAGGGGCTTGGTCTGTAATGCTACCACTCAGTGAAATTTTCAATACAGAGTTGTCACTCACTGTTGGGGTGTCTTCGCCAGAGGCTAAGACAGCTATCAACATCACAAAGAACATTATGCAAGAAAATGTGCCCACAGCCATAATACCAACGAAGGTGGCAAGCACATTAAGCCAAAACTGTTTCATATTATAGGAGAGAGTTTTAGGTTTTTGATGATAGATATTGCTTACAATCAGACGTTTTAAGCGATGTTATTCGATGACTAGTTCAACGGGGCAATGGTCGCTGCCGAAAATGTCTTGATGAATATCAGCCGACACTAACTTATCGTTGAGGCGCTGCGATGTAACAAAGTAGTCGATGCGCCATCCTGCGTTCTTCTCCCGCGCTTTGAAGCGATAACTCCACCACGAATAACTGTCGGTGAGGTCAGGGTTAAAGAAACGATAGGTATCGGTGAAGCCTGCCGTCAAAAGATTCGTGAATTGGTTGCGCTCTTCGTCCGTAAATCCTGCATTCTTGCGATTTGACTTAGGATTTTTGAGGTCGATTTCTTGGTGCGCCACGTTCAGGTCACCGCAAATAACCACTGGTTTATGCTCATCAAGTTGTTGAACATAGGCGCGGAAATCGTCATCCCACGTCATTCTGTAGTCTAAACGACGCAAACCATCTTGCGAATTTGGGGTGTAGACAGTGACAAGATAGAGATGTTCAAATTCTAAAGTGATAACGCGACCTTCGTGATCGTGTTCTTCGATGCCCAATCCATAGCGAACGCTAAGAGGTTTGATGCGCGTGAAAATGCAAGTGCCAGAATAGCCTTTCTTTTCGGCATAATTCCAATAACTTTCGTAGCCGTCAAAAGAAATGTCTATTTGTCCTTCTTGAAGTTTGGTTTCTTGTAGGCAGAAGCAGTCTGCGTCTAGTTTTGCAAAGCTTTCTTCAAAACCTTTTTCGCGACAAGCGCGGAGACCATTGACATTCCAAGAGATAAATTTCATCATAGTTTTTGTGTGTATCTGTGTTTACGACAATTGTTTGAGCATTTGCCTAAGGCAGCGTCGGACTTAGAGGAACAAAACCTCGGGATGCAACATAATTCCGAACTTTTGCTGCACGTCTTGTTGGATGCGTTGTGACAAATCTGCCACTTCTTTGCCTGTGGCACCGCCTTTGTTGATTAAAACAAGAGCTTGTTGAGGATGAACTCCTACGTTACCCAGCGTTTTCCCTTTCCATCCGGCTTGTTCAATGAGCCACCCTGCGGGTATTTTCACGCCATTGGTCATTGCATAATGGGGCATAGCAGGATAAAGTTCCAATAAACGTGCAGCAACTTCAGAAGAAACAATAGGATTCATAAAGAAAGAACCCGCGCTACCAATGACTTTGGGGTCGGGAAGTTTTGCACTTCTAATGTCGATAATGGCTTGGCGCAAATCTTTTGCTTGAGCAGCCTCAACTGTTATCCCCATTTCTTCTAAACGCTGTGGCACTGATTTGTGAAAAAGTATTGGAGTAAAGTTCCTCTTAAGGCGGAAAGTGACGTGTGTAATGATATATTTCCCTCGCCATTCGCTTTTGAATTCGCTGAAACGATAGGCATAATGACAATCATCGTGGAGCAACGTGACCATTTGTTGCGTGGCCACTTCCAATGCTTCCACTGCAACAATCAAATCTCCAGCTTCTACGCCATATGCCCCCACATTTTGCACTGCAGAAGCCCCCACTTCTCCAGGAATATGGGAGAGATTTTCCAAACCATAATAGTTGTGTGCAATCATCAGAGCGATGAAATCGTCCATTTCTTCGCCTGCGCCCACTCTTACGTCCACGGTGGTATCCGTTTCTTCTATCTTCTCCCAACCTTTAATACCACTATGTAAGATAACACCTTCAAAGTGTGGCTGAACAAACAGAATATTGCTACCTGCGCCAATGTGCAACCAATGTTGCTCGCCTATTTGGGAAAGGGCGGTGCGTAGTTCTTCTACAGAAGTATATTCTAGAAAAGCATCACAAGTAGCAGCAATGCCAAAAGTGTTGTGAGCGGTGAGCAAATAAGCCATATCTCAAAGAGAAAGTGGTAGGAGATGAAAGAATGAAAGGAAGTTGGTAAATTTTACTAGAAGCCTACGCGTTAATTATCTAATTGCGTAAGAATCCATTCGCCATTTTTCTTTTTAAAAGTCAATGTGCTTGTCATACCCCCCGAGAGAGAAGAAATGGAAAGTATGCGAAGTTTCGAATTCTTGTAGGTTTGTCCGTAGAGAATATTGGTGAGCTGCGTCTGTGGTAGTTCAGGAGCAAAATCTTTCCATTGTGCCGCTGAAATAGTTCCTTTGATTCTTTGGAAATTATCCTCGTCGTAGGTGGAGAATTTCAATGATTCAGCTACGTGTGTACTTTGAAAATCATCGTCAGTGGCGAAGCGGTGATAGAATTGATAAAAATCGCTATTGACACTTTCCTCCATTGATTGGTCGTTGAGCGCAACAAGTCGCCATTCTCCGGATTTGCGTTCAAAGTGGTAGCTCTTCACACGCTGATGTTCCAGGTTAAGCTCTTCCACAACCACCTTTTTCACAGTCGTGTCTTTCGCCATCTTTGCTCCTTTGTGGCTATCAAAAATAAGTGTGTAGACTTCGTGTGCAGCATACATTCTATCAAACTTCCAAGCATTGCGGGCAATGTGTTTTGTTTGTCCATCAATGGTGTAGGGCAGTGGGAAACTAATGCGCGAACGTTGGAATCTCCGGTTTTTCATAAAGGCAAAAGCAAAATCATCAAAGAATTCGTCGGCCTTTTTAGGAGGAGCAATGGTGTCTTGTGCTTCCAATATAGAATCGGAAGCAGTAGCTGTTGTGTCTGTTTGGCTTGAATCAACAGTAGGAATGGCCTCTGTTGGGACGTCATTACGATGTTTACAACCTCCCATTAGGAGGACTGTGCCTGTTGCTATGAAGAAGAGCGTGTGAAGCTTCATATTTTTGTGATATATCGTGACAAAGGTACATAAATTCTAGGAATGTACAAAACGAAAAGCGAGGCTTTTTAGCCTCGCTTCTCATTTTCTACAACTACTGTTGTGCGTTTTTGTTGTTACGATGCAGACCGCTAGTGCGTTTTGTGGAAGAAAAGTCTGCTATAATGGGTTATTCAAATCCTAGATGCTTCCACCAAGCATCGTTGCCTTGGAGGTATTTTTCAAACCAAGCCATAATAGCTTCCTGCCATTCGTTGCGTTTCTTGTAGTCCGTGACAACGTGGTTGGCATCTTTGATTTGGATGTAACTCACAGGGCGTCCCAATATGCGAAGTGCCGTGAAAAGTTGCTGACTTTCATTAGTCGGCACATTGGTATCGGCTGTTCCGTGGAGCAGCAATAGGGGAGTGTGGATTTTGTCTGCATTAAACAAAGCCGACTGTTTGGTGTAAAGATCAGGATTGTTCCAAGGATAAGAACCATATTGCGCTGTTTCACCATAGGTGTGTCCCCAGTATCCACCGCCCCAATAAGATGCGATGTTGGAGATACCTGCGTGACTGATGGCTGCTGCAAAGATGTTGGTGCGGGTTTGCAGATGTTCTGTCATAAAACCACCATAACTCGCTCCCATACAACCCACTTTGTGGCATCAACATTGGGATGTTCTTTCAAGAACGCCTTGGTACCTTCTATAATATCGTCTGCCGACATTTTTCCCCATGTGTTAATATGGCGGGCTGCGAACTCTTCTCCATAGCCCGTGCAACCTGAAGGTTCGACCACAAGGACAACGTAACCCATATTAGCGAATACTGAAAGTGGATAGTGCGATTCTAAAGCGCGAGTGATGGGCACGCAACCACCATAATAGTAAACAATCATGGGGTATTTACGAGTGGCATCAAAGTGGTTGGGAAGGTGATAGAATCCTTCTACAACATCTCCGCGAGAAGTTGTGAATTTCCAAGGAGTGCAACTCGCAACAGCTCGTTTGCCAAAGGCTTTTGGGAAAGATACTTCACCAAAAGGTTTACAGTTAGGGGCTGTATTGGTGAGTTCTGCCAAATAACCATTTCGCGAGGTTGTTCCTGTTTGTCCGAAAAACGCAATGCGTGGTTTGCGCGTTTGTGACATTGTAAAACCTTCTACAATGGTAACAGGCAACTTCAAGCGTGTGCGTTGTCCATTCTTGGGATTGATGCGCCAAATTGTTTCGTCATATCCGTCGGCACATTTTGCATAAATGAAGCCATCTCCTGGATTCCAATCAGCTCGGCTCACAGAAGGTTTGAAGTCTTTGAGCAAGGCCGTTGCTTTGCGCGTGGCGCGATCAAACAAAAACAAGCGTTGGTCGAACGATTGCGCCACTTGTCCTTTGGGAAGGCTACTGCCAATGCCATCAAAGGCCGAAGGAGAGCCTTCAAACAGAATTTGTTTGTCATCTGGGCTATATTGTCCGTTACCCAACCAAGGTTGATCTACGAGCAAGGTATCGATTGTGCCCTTTTCGAGCCAAATCTCATAAACATTCTTGTGATTGAAAGGCTTTCGAGTCAAATCGTGGATATTCTGACTCACGAGAATGCGTTGCCCATCGTGAGAAATGTCGTTGAGGTTTACATCTTCTTTGGTAAAGGTCAAACGTCGTGTCGCGCCTGTGCTCAAGTCCACATAGTAGAGTGCGCTTCGACTGCGCCAACCTGCCTGACGATCATCGGGGGCTTTAAGTTGTTTGAGCACCCCTCGGGACTCTTCGGTATCCTCGTCGATGTCGTAAATGGCAAATTTACCATTGGGAGACAATGCCATCATTCCTTCTGGCAAATTTGTCGCTAAAACTTTGGTTTCCAGGGTGGCTGGATCAAACGACATCAATTGATTGTCGCCGTCCTTCTGCGTTTCGTAATAAAGTTTGTCTTGCCCATCAAGCCAGCTCCAACTTTCAAACTTATCGCTGCGATAGATGGTGCGTTGGGTGTGGAGGTCGGTAAGCACAGTGCGATAATCGTGCTTTCCTTCGTGATTGGTGGTATAGTAATATGTGAGAAGATACCGACCCGAAGGCGACATTTTCATCGTGTGAAACTTTTCGCCGTGTATCATATCCTCATAGGAGAAAGTGCTCGGTTTGGGATTGTTGAGCAAAGCCTTTGCCAAGTCCTTTCCTACAAGTTTTACGTCAAAAGTGTCGCGTGCACTTGCTGGAGAATAGGTGAGTAAAGCGATTTCTGTTCGTCCTGGACGTAAATAGATCGTCTTGCCTTGAGAAACGCCATTAACATAAGTGTCGAAATCTTGCAATTTGCGCGAAACCACTTGGGCTTGCGTCCAACGAGCTACATCAACCGTAAAGCGAATTCCATTGACACTATTCGAATCGAGGGCTTCTCCTTGTTGCACGGTGCGCGTGGGACGAAGATTCTTGTTTTCTACGAGATGAGTATTCAACTCCTTTACCTCATCTTCTTCATAGCTTTTACCGTCAGAGTTCACAGAGTCTTCCCACACTGGGCTTTGCAGGTGAATAGGTCCATAAAGTTGGGCAGAAGTCACGTGTAAAGTGTCGTTGATAGCAGTAGAATCTATTGACTTTTTTGCCTTCTTTTGTGTAGAGTCTGAAGTGCTCGTCACGGTGCGAGCAGCTGTAGAAGGAGCATCAGATGAAGATGCCGATTTTGTGCCGACTGCACAGAGAGGGACTGTGCAGAGAGCCATGAGGAAAAGAGGTAAGGTTGGTTTCATATCGTATGATTTGCTTTATTTCGCCTCACGTTGTTCAGCGATAAGTTGGAAATCTTTTTTGCGCAGTTTGAAGGAATGCGTAAGATAGCGGTCGCGCACAATTTCGTTGGCTGCCAATTCTTCTGGGCTGCCGTGAAACAAAATCTTTCCTTCGAAGAGTAGGTATGCGCGGTCGGTGATACTCAACGTTTCTTCAACATTGTGGTCAGTAATGAGGATACCAATGTTGCGGTCTTTGAGTTTCCAGACAATATATTGAATGTCTTCTACTGCAATGGGGTCGACTCCGGCAAAAGGTTCGTCAAGCATAATGAATTTGGGGTCGATGGCCAAGCAACGAGCAATCTCTGTGCGGCGACGTTCACCACCAGAAAGTTGGTCACCCAGATTTTTGCGCACTTTTTGCAAGCGAAACTCTGAAATGAGCGACTCTAGCATCTCACGTTGTTCCTCGCGTGATTTGTTAGTCATCTCAAGTACAGAGGAGATGTTGTCTTCCACGCTCATCTTGCGAAACACGGAGGCTTCCTGTGCCAAATAACCAATGCCGGCTTTGGCACGCTTGTAAACGGGAGCTTTGGTGATTTCCTTTTCTCCCAAATAAATCTTTCCTCCGTTGGGAACGACCAATCCGGTTGTCATATAGAAAGAAGTCGTTTTGCCTGCTCCGTTGGGGCCAAGCAATCCTACAATTTCTCCTTGGTGCACTTCGAATGAAACGTCATTAACAACGGTGCGCTTACCATAGCGTTTCACCAAACCTTCTGTGCGCAACACGAGTTTTTCGGTCGCGATTTCGGGAATTAAATCATCAGAATATTCCACCTCATTCAAATCTGTGATGAGGTCTATGCTGTTGTTTGACTCAAGATTTTCGTTATCTTCGAGGAGTATATCCTCTTGTATGGTGTCAAAGGACAAATCTTGTGGTGCGTTGATGGACTTTTCTTCCATGGTGTGCGTGATTGATGAGAGAAAAATGGGCAGCAACTCTTGGGATTCTCGGTTGAGAGAAGTAGAGTGTTGTGCTATGATGGAAACAACCAAAGAAAAAAGGAGCAACTCTTTGCGAGGTGCTCCTTGGATTGAGGTACCAAGCAGATTCGAACTGCTGTAGCAGGTTTTGCAGACCTGTGCCTAGCCACTCGGCCATGGTACCCTGTTTTCGTTTTCGAGTGCAAAGGTACAGCTTTTTCTGAAACTGGCAAATGTTTTGCCCTCTTTTTTTCGAAAATCATCGAGATTTTGGTTTTAGAGTTCGGTTCTTTGGGGGGAACTAAGGCTGAAAACGATTGCTGTATAGGTGCCTCAAAAATGATTTATTCAGAAAGTGGAGATTATATTTGGAGGATTCAAAATAAACTTCTAACTTTGCTCTACAAACAAGAAGCGATTGTGACAGCGCAGGCTGTCCTTCACATATATAGTAGCATAGGCTGTACTGGTCAGATTGGGATACTCATCAATTTTTCTGAATCACCGAGACAAGTTGTCTATCTAATGGCGTGCCGATACTGCGCTTTCAATGCAGCGTGGGGGTCGGATTACAGAGGGTAGGGAACACTCAAATCTTTTTTCACTCGGAGTTTCATCATCTTCACCGGTACAGCCTTCTTTCTATCCTTTTTCTTTATGGTTGGAAGCACCTTGACACCAACTACTGACGCATTTTATTCATCATTATTCCTTTTATTGTTATGAAGCTCAATCCTATGCAACTTGAAGCTGGTAAGACTATTCAGCAACATCATAACGTTTTGCTCTTGTCGCCTACGGGAAGCGGGAAGACATTGGCTTATCTCTTGCCGCTCATAGCCCGGATTGATGCTTCTCTCGATGCTTTGCAGGCCGTTGTCGTTGTTCCTAGCCGCGAACTTGCGGCACAGGTAGAACAGGTGTTTAAATCTCAAACCAATACTTCCTTGCGCGGACTTGCGCTTTATGGTGGACGTCCGACAATGGAGGAACATCGTCGCATTCGAGAGATTCGTCCACAGGTGGTTTTTGCCACTCCCGGACGTTTGCTTGACCATATCGGCAAGGAAAACTTGAACATCTTAGGAGTAAAACTCCTTGTATTGGATGAGTATGACAAATGTTTGGAACTGGGTTTTCGAGAAGAAATGCACCGCATTGGCGAAGCAATGAATTATGTGCCGCAAGTGGTGGTGGCTTCTGCCACTGCTTTTGAAGAAGACAAACGTGATGTGTGGGGAGAACGTGCTGCTACTTCTGAAAATGGGAAGCCGAAAAAGGTGCTCCCTGTGCCCGCTTTGATTGCAAACCGAAAATTTACGGCCATCAATTACCTTGATACGGCTGAAGAGTTGTCTACGCGGTTGACTATTTGCGAGATTGATTCTCCGCAAAAGGATAAACTTGAAACATTAGCCAAGTTGCTCACACACATTGGCGGAGTCAGTAGCATAGTCTTCGTTGCTCATCGGGAGAGTGTTGAGAGAGTGGGACAATATCTTCGTGACAACGGTTATGCTGTTAGCCTATACCATGGTGGGCAAGATCAAGAAATCCGAGAGCGCTCGCTCTATCGTTTTCGTTCGGGCGCGGCTTCTGTGATGGTCAGCACTGATTTAGCCGCGCGTGGATTAGACATTCCTGAGGTTCGCGCCATTGTGCACTATCACCTTCCGCTTGACGCTGCCACTTTTGCGCATCGTTCTGGTCGCACGGCGCGATGGGATGCCGAAGGAACGGCTTATTTATTGGTAGGTCCCGAAGAGAAATTGCCCGAGTTCATAAAAGTGGACGAAACAGCTAACGTTGATGGGGTTGTCATTAAGGCTCCACTTTCGCAATGGGCGGTACTTTATATCGGTCGTGGCAAGAAGGACAAACTTTCCAAAGCTGATATTCTCGGATTTTTGTGTAAAAAAGGCGGATTGACAGCTCCACAGATTGGGCGTATCGATGTAAATCCCCACACTTCTTATGTAGCCATTCAGCGCAATGCTCTGAAAAGATTGTTGCAACAAGTGAGCGGTGAGAAAATTAAAGGAATGAAGACGCTCATTGAAGAAATGCGCGCGAAATAAGTAAGTGACATTTCCCCCTTTCTCCCCAATTTGAATCATCAAACACCAACAAGGAGATGCTGCAAAAACGAGTTTTGCAGCATCTCCTTTTTAGTATTACCGAAGTAACAAATCAAATTGTGCCCACTTGTTAATGTCCTTGACTTCTAACGCTTGTTTCTTGGATTATATCTTAAATCTTCGAAATTGAAATGTTAAATCGAAAGTCCGAAAATGGCCAAGTTTTTTCTCCTTCTAGGAAAAAACAACGGTTATAAGCGCAGAAACTTTTCTTCTTTCCTGTCCGCGAATTTTGCAACAACGGAGTATTCTCCAGTTTTCTCTGAGCTTTTCTAGATTTTCTCCGACATTTCCCCGATTTTGTCCGTCGGAAATAAAATTCCGTCGGACGTTTTCAAAATCGCGTGGGAAGAAAAATAAATTCCGTGGGACATAATCCGAAAAAAGTCCCTTAAAATCTCACGAACAACGTGTTGTTTTATCACAAACGACGTGTTGTTTCGCGAAAACGAGGAAAACTCTCACAAAAACGTCTGAAAATTGCGATTTTCAAACGCGCTGAGAATCGCATATTTCCCAACAACTTTTTCTGAGTTCGAATAGTCGCGTTAAATGGAAGGGTGTGATTTGAAAAGTTCTCTTAAAAGACTTTTAGCTTGGAGATAGGGAAATGGCATTCTTCTTTTGTTTGAGAAAGAGGGTAAGGTTGAGTGATTAGAGGAGGGGGATTGATTGAACCCCAATCGGTCATTTGGTCGTGAATAGATTTCATTGGGTTGTTGAGCAGATGGTTGATTGTGAGTTCGAAGGTGTAGCGGACTACGTCGAGAACGAACGAGAAACAAGATGCCTACAAGAAAATGAAAGATGGCAGGAAGTTATCTTCTCTATAACGAATTGCACTATAACTATCTAATGACCGATTTGGATTTAATGTAGGAAGGGAAGAGGAGTTTACGCGTTGACAGGAATAGAAGAAAAGGGCAAAGAAAAGTCTGCATCTATGCAGAATATTTAGATGCAGACTTAGTATCGGGAAGAGGGGAAAGGTGAAACATTCCGTCTAACAACAAAATAGAAGTGTATGTTGCTATATAATGAGGAACATATTTGTTATTACCTTTTCAAGACTTTGTATTTGCTTACTTTATCTCAACCTCTTTGATTTGCACTTGATTGCGCGTTAATAGTTGGGAACTGCTGTTGATGACGCGCTGCCCATCGTTGTCTTTTAGGAAAAAGTAGAAAGAACGAATTGTGCTTCTAGTGCGAGGATCAGTAAGAATTTCCCACACTGTGCGCACAAGGGGATATTCACCTGTGGCAATGTAGTATTGATAGGGACGTTGCCAGTCGGCTTTGGCTTTGCCTACTTTGCCAACAAGCATTACTTTTACATCGAGTCCATAGAAATTTTGCAAGACAGTGGTGTCTCCCTGATGAACTCGTAACCAGTCTGTCGAAATAACTCCAATGGCGTTGGGATTTTCTTTAATCATTTCGATGACTTTGGCGTTGCTTCCTTGTGCATATACATTCCCACGCAAATCTTTGCCGTTGTTGAGACTGTCTTTCATGTAGCGTACGGTGCTAGAGCCTGAAGCGTCAAAGACCAAACTGAGTTTGCCTTTTTTGTTGCCCATTTCAAGTTGTTCCCATCGAGTAATCTTTCCTTGAACTATTTGTCGTAGTTCATTGACATTGATGACCGTGTCTGTGTTTTGCTTATTTACAATAAGTGCAAAGGCATCGTAGGCGAGTTTCGATTGAAGCAAAGGGAGATTATGTTGCTGCACGATGGCTTTCTCGTTTTCTTTTAACGGACGCGTAGCAATGGCCATCCGCACTGAATCTGCAAGCAACAGACGAATGGCAGAGTCTTCACTGCAGTATTGTGGCTGCATCACAGATTCTGGTTTTCGAAGTCCATAAAGCTGAGAAAGCTCTTGAAGAATGGGCTGAAAACTAATGTCTGCTGTGAACTTAACATCATCATCGTGGAGATAAGCATTTATCTTTTTGGGATTGCTGCTGCAACTAGCCAGAAGGAAAAGGGCTAGAATGGGGAAGAGTAGTGTACGCATAGGGAGTATTGTTTAGAACTAAAATGAAAACAGATGAACTGAACGAAGGAGGAGGATATTTGGGTAAGACAATAGATGTCTGAGGTTTCGAAATATAAAATGGACTGCTTGTGCTGATAGCACAATCTTAACCCAAATCGATTATAAACCGTTATAGTGTTGCTTATTATTGATAAGGTGACTTCCTGACATCTTTCATTTTCTTGTTGGCATCTTGTTTTTCGTCGTTCTCGCCGTAGCCTGCTAGGCCTTCGAACAAGGGTAAGCCATCTGTTCAACAATCAAATGAAATCGGTTTAGTAGCTAATGTTCAATTAGGGCTTAATAATCTGTTCCTCAAGGGAGCTTAATAAGACGATAATGTCGTTATGTTGATGAATAAAGAATAAACCTGCGCCTCAGGGCCGAGGCCTAAGACGCAGGTTGAGAAATGTATAGTTGTGATAGCTGACAGAGCGTCACAACCAATGGTTAGTTTTGGATTGAGTAACGTACGGGAAGGGTGAACCATACACGTACGGGACGTCCTTGTTGCTTACCAGGGATGAAACGTGGTAAAGATTTTACCACACGGATTGCTTCCTTATCGCAGTGTGACTCGAGAGATTTCACTACTTGAACATCACCAATAGAACCATTGGCTTCAACCACGAAACGGAGATTTACCGTACCTTGGATTTCTTGTTCAACTGCAATAGCGGGATACTTGATGTTTTTGGCTACGTAAGCAAGCAAAGCTGCTTCACCACCGGGGAATTGGGCTTGTTGTTCTACAACAGTGTAGATAGGAGCCTCTTCTTCCTTCTGAGGTGCTTGAGCCACAGAACCACCAGCTTCTTGACCTTTGAGCAGGTCGTCAATTGTACCCTTACCATTAGCATCACCTGCGTAGTCAACTGCTGCAATGGCGATGTTGCTTCGGTTCAATTCTTCTTGGTTCTTCATTTTCTTGCTATCGTCAACTTTGTCAACGATGTCAGGAACTGTGAAACCTACGGATGCACGAACTGCAACCTTCTGAAGAACTTCTTCTTTGGGCTTTTCTTCCTCTTGCTTTTGTACTTTAGGTTCTTCTTTCTTAAGCTCTTCCTTCTTCAATTCTGACAATTCAGTCACTGCTTCAGTGTCTGCAGCCAGAGAAGCTTGAATCGCTTCCTTTGCTTTGGCATAGGTGAAAATCAAACCTGCAATAACGGCGATACCGATAAGGATATCAACGATAGCATAGAGGTGACGACGACCAGCTTTTGAACGCAAATCATAAGCACCGTAGTTCTTGTTACGTCCTTCAAAGACGAGGTCGCACCATTCGCGCGAGATAATATCGACTTTTGACATAGGGATTACTGTTACTTATGAATTACTTTTTACCAAACTCTTCTACCATCTTCTTGTCTTGATCGTTTACTTTGTCGATCACATACTTTCCGATGTAGCAGTTTTGCATTTCGTCGAGCACGTCAATCAAATTGAGGTAGGTGGCATCGTCCATAGGCTTGATAATCGCTGTTGGAGTGCCATCTGCATTTTTTATTTTGCGGAGCTCTTCTTTGAATTTCTCAGTGTTCTTCTTGGCTTGTTCAACGTTACCTGTATATTGTGCTTGCAGTTTACGTCTCAAAGCTTCCACTTGCTCTTTGGCTTTTTGGTTTTTGCGAAGAAGAACTGCGCGAATACCATCTTTGCCATAAGCAGTTTCTTGAAGTTGAGCTTCAGAAGGCTTGCCCTCGAAATAATAGAGTTTATTGTCTTTGCCAATGATAATCGTGATAGCTTCATCGGTCTGTACTTGGCTCTTTTGCTCCTTTTTGATGTCGTCCTTGTCGGAAGGCATCGTGATTTCCATCGTTTGGGGCTTGAGCAGGGTAGTACAGAGCATGAAGAAAGTCACGAGCAACATTATCATGTCGACCATAGGTGTAAAGTCGACACGGGCGTTCATTTTCTTTTGCTTGGAATTGCTATTTCCGCCTGTATCTAATTGTGCCATAACTTTTCTATCAGATTATTTGTCCTCGCCACCTTTCAGAGTCGTGATAAGATTATATCTTGACTCATGAATGTCGCGCAAGGAGTTCATAACATTCTTGATCGTGCTGTAAGGCGTGCTCTTGTCAGCCTTAATAGCGATACGCATGTTCTCGCCATTAGCTTCGCGGGCAGCCGTTACCCAGTCTTTGAGTTCATTGTTCAAACTATCACAAGGAATACCAGCTTCAGCACTTTCAGTGAGAAGTTTGTTACGCTTGGAGGCTTCAGTGTCAACCCATCCTGCGATGGTGTTGAATGGAGTACCAAATGTAGGAACTTCTGAGAAAGTTTTGAGTTGGCTGTCGGACAAACTCATCTTCTTCTGTTCAATCAACTTCTCAGCCATAGCCTTTTGACCATTGGGGTTGTCCATATTCATAAACACTTTTCCCTCTGGGCTAATAAAGATGGTGAGGAGGTTCTTTTCTGGAATTTTGATTTCCGACACCGAACCAGGAACATTTACCTTAACGGGTTCTTCCTTGGTGAAAGTTGCAGTAAGCATAAAGAAGGTAAGCAGCAGGACCATGACGTCACTCATCGGTGTCATGTCGATGAATGTGTCTTGTTTTTTTACATGAAAACGTCCCATGTTGTCTTGTTACCTTTTTATGATTACTTTTGAGTGGTCTTGAAAGTTTCTACGATCGTGAAGCCGAGTTCGTCGATAGCAAAAGTAAGACGGTCAATCTTGTTAGTGAAGAAGTTGTAAGCGATAACTGCAGCAGCACCAGTTGCGATACCAGAAGCGGTATTTACAAGTGCTTCAGAGATACCTACAGAAAGTGCAGAAGAGTCAGCACCACCTTCACCACCGGCCATTGCGGAGAATGATTTGATCATACCCATTACCGTACCGAGAAGACCCATAAGAGTACCGAGGGTTACGATAGTACCGATGATAGGAAGGTTTTCTTGCATCATAGGCATTTCGAGAGCAGTAGCTTCTTCTACAGTCTTTTGAATAGCGAGTACCTTCTTCTCGAGTTCTACTTCTGTAGTTTGTTGCTTCTTGTATTCAGTGAGAGCTGCAAGTACAACGTTAGCTACAGAACCTTTTTGCTTGTTGCAAAGTTCTTCAGCCTTTTGCAAATCACCTTGTTTGAGAGCTGATTTCACAGCAGCAGCAAACTTACCGAGGTTACCTTTACCGTTAGCAGTGCCGATAGCGAAAGCGCGTTCGATGGCGAGAGCAATAACGGTGATGAAGAGTGTCCAAATGATAGGCACAATGAAACCACCCTTGTAGACAGTACCTACGATACCAGCAGGTTCGTAAGATTGATCTTGGAAGAAGTGGAAAGGAAGACCTGTTGCACCTTCAGCGTGGAAGTTGCTCAAGTGACCAGCACCGAAGACGTAAAGACACTCAGCGATGAGGAAGCAGACGATAATTACTGCGAATCCGGACTTAATGCCGGTGAAACCCTGAGATTTCTTGGGGGCACTCTTTGGTGCCGTAGCATTTGTAGTTGCCATTGATAATAAAGATTAGTAATTTGAATAGAATGAATTGTTTATTATTGCTTGGTTGGTGCATTTGTTCAGCGTTTTCTCCAGAAGAAGTAAGCCTTTTTAGAGTTGTTTTTGTAGAGTTTTTACTCGATTTTGGCAACTGAACTTTATGAACTACACGACAAAAATAAGGACTTTTGTGCAAGTAGCCAAACTTTTTTGCTCTTTTCTTATAGGCTTTATTGTATTTCCAATGACTTTCTACGTGAACTAATTGTGTTTTTGTACATAAAAACTGAGTAAAAAAGCACCTATGTATCCGGCTGATATTGCCGATATTATATTTCTCCTATTTAGAAAGGAACTTCTGTAGAAGAAGTGGGGAAGGGAGTAGGTTCACTTAAAGGAGCATTTGTGTCGGGGATACCGAAATCATTACTAGATCCTGTGAAATCTGATGATGGGACATTAAATTCTTCCCCAGGAAGTGGAACGGATGCACTATCATTGGGATTTTCAAAGCGAGCATATTGGCCTTTGAAGGTGAGAAGTACGTCTCCGACTGCACCATTACGGTGCTTAGCGATGATGATTACGGCTTTTCCTCGTAAATCATTGCCATTTTCATCTTTATATAGATGATAGTACTCCGGGCGGTGAATAAAAATCACCATATCTGCGTCTTGTTCGATGGCACCAGATTCACGAAGGTCAGAAAGTTGTGGTCGTTTAGAATCCAATGTATTTTCCCCTCCTGGGCGATTTTCTACTCCACGATTCAATTGGGATAAGGCTAGAATAGGGATGTTTAATTCTTTTGCAAGACCTTTCAATGAGCGACTGATGGTTGAAACTTCTTCTTGACGACTTCCAAAATTCATTCCAGAAGCATTCATCAATTGCAAGTAGTCTATCATAATGAGTTTAACTCCGTGCTCTTTGACTAATCGGCGCGCTTTCGTACGTAGTTCGAAGACAGATAAAGAGGGCGTATCGTCCACGTACATAGGTTTGCCAATCAAATCTTTGATCTTATTGTCTAGTTGTGCCCATTCGTAGGCTTCTAATTGACCGCTTTTGATTTTCTCACCCGTAATCTCACAAGTATTTACAATTACACGATTGATTAACTGTACATTAGACATTTCTAATGAAAACATTGCTACAGGTATATTTTGGTCTACTGCGATGTTTTTAGCCATTGAAAGCGCAAAGGCGGTCTTACCCATTGCAGGGCGTGCTGCAAGAATAACCAAGTCAGAATTTTGCCAACCTGAGGTCATACGATCTAGTTCGTGAAATCCTGAAGCAATACCTGACATACCATCTGTTCTTTCTGCTGCCTTGTGCAACATTTCAAATGCTTCGTTGATGACAGGGTCGATTTGCTGGTAGTCTTTCTTGAGTTTCTTTTGCGAGAGTGTAAAAAGAGTTCCTTCTGCTTCCTGCATTAGTTCGTCAATGTCTTGAGTCGGGTCGAAGGCTTTGTCTTGTACGTTGGCGGAATAATCTATTAATTCCCGGGCTGTGGCTTTTTGTGCAATGACTCTAGCGTGGTATTCTATATGAGAAGCTGAAACTATATTTTGTGTCAGATAGGATAGATAAGCTGGTCCTCCGATTTCTTCGAAAACTCCGTCTACACGTAATTGTTCACTAACCGTAAGAATGTCTGCTGGGTTTTGTGCTAAATTTAGTGTGCGAATAGCGCGATAAACTTTTTGATTTTTAGGGTCGTAAAAAGCTTCTGGTGTTAGGATGTCGCTGACGAGTGAGTAAGCATCTTTTTCAATAAGCAAAGCTCCTAAGACAGATCTTTCAAATCTAATTCTTGGGGTTGTATTCTCCCTAGAGAATCCTCTACTTTGGGTGTAGATGCTTTGCGTTTGCTGTTGCTTTTGGGGGATTGCATAATGTTTGAATATTATGTGGTTGATAATATAAGTCGTAGAGTAAATGAGGGGCTTTATTCTCCCTTTTTATTTGTTGCAACTACTGTATAACAACCCGGAGCAGCTGTGTCGTTTATAATTCGACTGTGTCCTTGACGATCCAGAGGGAAGGTTCGCTTGGTCAGTTCTACGTCGGCTTTGTTGTTTATGGTGGAGTTCGGACGGAGCGTGAAGTTGTATTGCAGTCGTTGAAAGTCGAAGGCCGGTGAAAAATGCTTTTCACGTCGTTCCATACTAGGGAGCTCACTTTCAAAGGTGCAATTGATAACTCTCTCCTTATCGGTTGTAAATGGCGTATTTAAGACACAATGATTAAACTGAAAGTTGATGTTTTCTTGCGCATATCTTGCTGAAGATACAATCTTGATATCATCTTCATTGTAGCCTGTAATCAAGCAGTTTCTAAAGAAGGCTTGAGAAATAGGAGTGAATTGTTGGTTGTAAACATTGGAAATGCTAAGTGCGATGCCTTTTGAACCAATAAAAGAATAGAATTGACCAATGGTGCAATGAGTAAAGGTATGGTGTCCTCCAATAATAGTGACGCAGTTTCCTCCAGCGTTGGTGATTTGAGTGTTGCCGATTTCTGTATTGCACTGATTGAGGTGAAGCGCATCGTTGCTGAAATTGTGAAGAATGGAGTTGGTCAATTTTAATTTGAGCGTGTTCACATCGGATGAGTCGCAACGTATGCCAAAATCTGCGCTGTGAATGTCGCAAAAAAATCAATGGTATTGTTATAGCTTTGAGGTTTAACAACAACACCTCCCCATTGATTGGGAATGCGGTCATATGGCTGTTGAGAGAACATATACCCCATTCGATCTCCCCTCAATAGTACATTCCGTTCAGCCGTTCCTTGTATGACTAAGCGGCCGTAAACAATTAGTTGTGCCGAGGGATGAAAATATAGTCGCGTTCCTGCGGTGAGCGTCAGAGTTTTTCCTTCAGGAACCACAAGGCTATCCTTAATGATATAGGGGATGTTGGCATTGAGGATTGTATCATTACTCAAAGTAGTAGTAGCAAATCGAGTTACTCTTTGCCCTGCAGCTTTAAGTACCACGCGATGCACGTTTCCATTCTCAAGTTGGAAAGATAGTTTATCCTCAATGCTTTGCGGAGAACTTTGTTGGCTTTCTGGAGCTGTCAGTTCTACAAAAACTCGTAGACTATCATTGCCATATAGTTCCCAAGTATTGTTGGGGGAATTCGGGCGTAAAAAGGTTCCATTTACATTTACTCTAAAAGGAGAGTTTTCTCCTTTGTCAAGAAAAACGCGAGTAATGCGCACATTTTCAGCAGAGCGATTGTAAATCTGGAAAGTGTATGTATTGGTAGGCTCTCCAGCAATAACAGTGTCCAAAGACAGAGTGTCAATGCTAGAGTGCAACTTGATGCTAGGCGCAGCAGAAAATCCCTCCTCGCTTAAGCAAGAAGCGAGAAGGGATGCTGCACTAATAATGTATATAATACAAGCTAAAGTTCTCACTAATCATTTATTAGGTATATTCTTTAGAATGTCGAGTAAGTGGTCCCAAACCAACTGAACGGTAGGAATAAGCAAACGCTCATCGGGAGAGTGAACTCCTCTGAGTGTTGGGCCAAAGCTTACCATATCGAGATTGGGATACTTTTCAGAGAAAAGACCACACTCAAGTCCTGCGTGGATGGCGCGCACTTTGGGTTCTTTTTTGAAAAGGCGCTTGTAGCTATCTACAGAGACTTTCACAATCTCGCTTTTGGGGTTTACTTTCCAGCCAGGGTATCCTTCATTGGTGACACACTTCGCACCGCCAAGCTCAAAACCAGCACGTATAACTTCTGCCATATAGGTCAAATTGCTGGCTACGCTGGAACGCTGTGAGGTGTTTACCACAATTTGATTGCCTTCACGCTTGATGTTTGCCAAGTTACTTGAAGTTTCTACAAGATCGTCAATATCTTGACTCATTGCAAAAATTCCATTGTGTACCACCAACAAGCTCTTGACAATGCGCTCTGTTTGTGTTTGCGTCAAAGCATCAGCAGGCACCGCAACTTCTTCTGCTACAAACGTAGCGTCAGGCTCTGTTGCAGAGAACTCGTCTTTAACACGTTGGCCATATTCTTGTAAATCACTAGCGAGAGCTTCTAAACGATTGGCAGGAACAGCGACAACTGCGTGTGCTTCGCGTGGGATTGCGTTGTGAAGTCCACCAGCTTGAATATCGCAAAGACGAAGGTCTGCCTTTACTAGTTGTTCTAGGAGGAAACGAACCAAAAGTTTGTTGGCGTTGCCGCGTTTCTTATTGATATCATCGCCAGAATGGCCACCTGTGAGTCCTTTGACTGTCACTTCAACTGCTTTGTATCCAGCAGGAACGGGAGCTAGTTCAAGGTCGTATTTTGCTTCGGTGCGTACACCACCCGCGCAACTTACGAAGATTTCACCTTCATCTTCAGAGTCGAGGTTGATGAGAATGTCGCCAGACATGAAATCGGACTTCATTTCAAAAGCACCAGTAAGCCCAGTCTCTTCGTCTCGTGTAAACACGCATTCAATAGGTCCGTGCTCAATGTCGTTGGCTTGGAGCAAAGCCATTTCCATGGCGATGCCGATGCCGTCGTCTGCGCCTAAGGTTGTGCCTTTAGCTTTCAGCCATTCACCGTCAATGTAGGTTTGAATGGCATCGTTGTCAAAGTCGAATTCTACGTCTTTGTTCTTCTCGCACACCATATCTTGGTGACTTTGTAAAACCACCGTTTTGCGATTTTCGTAACCTGGAGTAGCAGGTTTCTTGATTAAAACGTTACCTGCGTGGTCTACTATGGTTTCTAGGCCAAGGTCTTCACCAAATTTGCGAAGGAAAGCCGTAATCTTCTCCTCACGCTTTGATGGGCGAGGTACTTGGTTGATTTGCGCAAAGCAATCAAACACGGATTTAGGTGTAAGCTCTACCATAACTTATTTATCTTAGTGAGTTAAATTCTGGACAACTCTTGTTGTATTAGCAAGCTTGTCGTATTTTTGCACTTGCAAATATAGTAATTTAATATGATTCAAATCCTTCTACCGACAATAATTATTGTAGCAATTTCTATTTTCCTTCTTTCTATTGGTATCCTAATCAAGGGGAAGTTTGTGAATATGCACATCAGTGGCAACAAAGCAATGCAACGTCACAAGGTATCATGTGCAACTACCCAAGATGCTGAAGCAAGAATGGAAAATAAACATGCTGTGACTGAGCATTTAGAAATATAATACCCAATTGCTCACTATTCTTTTGTATCACTCCTATATTATATATGTATTCTATGAAATTTCTTTCGATTATTGCCCTTGTTGGAGTATGCTCTCCTCTTTGTTTTGTAAGCTGTAACAAGAAGGAAGCTCCTAAAGGAGAAGCCGTCGTAAAGGCAAACCAAGTAGCTGCAACCAAATCTTCTGGAAGCACCATTGCTTATGTAGAGATTGACTCGCTTCTCACTCAATATGAGTTCTGCGTGAAAGAAAAAGCTGCTTTGGAAGCAAAAACTAAGCAGTATGAAGCACAAATAAACGCCAAAATGGCTCAGTTTCAAAAGGCAAGTGCAGATTTCCAACAAAAAGTACAATCTGGTGCTTTCACAAATCAAGCGCAAGGCGAAGCTGCACAGAAACATTTGATGCGTTTGCAGCAAGAAGGGGCAAAACTGCAGCAAGATGTTCAGCAGAAAATGCTCAAGGCACAAGAGAAGTTTAATAAATCTCTTCGTGATAGCGTACAGTCTTTTCTTAAGGACTACAATAAAGACAAGCGATATGATATGATTCTCTCCAAACAAGGTGATAATGTGCTATACGCTAATTCAGAATTGGATATTACGCAAGAAGTTGTGGAGGGAATGAACAAACGCTATCAAGAGAAGAAGTAGAACTGAAAAACAAGCAAAGTTAGATACACCTTGTATGGTCTGTGCCTTCTCTGCTTGTGTTTGAACCATTGAAATGACAAGGCATTTTATTGTGTAACTTAGCTTTTTAAGCCAAGTTCTTTCTTTAATGCCTAGATTTTTGTAACTTTGCTGAGCTGTTCTTTGAGATAGGAACAGCTCTTTTAGTCTTTACGGCTAAAACCACTCGTTATTATCATCAATTAAATCCTTTACAAAATGGCTGAATGGTTTGAATGCAAAATCAAGTATGAACGCACGATGGACAATGGAGTTGTCAAGAAGGTCAACGAGCCTTATCTTGTTGATGCGCTCAACTTTACAGAAGCAGAACGAAGAATAACAGAAGAAATAGCACCTTTTATGACAGGTGAGTTTCAAGTAAGCGACATTAAGCGTGCGCGTTATGCAGAGATTTTTGAAACTACTGATGAGTCTGCGGATAGATGGTTTAAGGCGAAACTAACGTTTGTTACCCTCGATGAAAAGAGTGGAAAAGAAAGAAGTCCTCTCATAATGTGCTCATTCAAAGTGCTGATTTGAGAGATGCTGTTAAACGCCTTGATGAAGGAATGAAAGGTTCAATGATGGATTATGTGATTTCATCTATGGCCGAGACAATGTTGATGGACGTGTATCATTATAAAGCTGCAGTTCCAGAAAAAGCAGAGTAGCATTTGAGATTGCTCAACGTATCAACATAGGACGTCTGAAGCAAATTTCTTTGTCTTCAGCCGTCTTATGTTTTTCTATACCCCTCTAACGAATATCGTATGACAGCTTTGCAAGAACGCCTAAAAGCAATAAAAGAACAACTACCTCAAGCTATAAACCTTGTAGCTGTTTCAAAATTTCACCCTCAGTCTGCATTACTCGAAGCATATAATGTGGGACAACGCATTTTTGGAGAGAGTAGAGTACAGGAGTTAGTTGAGAAATACCAAACTTTGCCTCAAGATATTTCTTGGCATTTCATTGGTCACCTTCAAGTAAACAAGGTGAAATATATTGCTCCTTTCGTAGAACTCATTCACGCTGTGGATAGTTTGAAGCTTTGAAAGAAATAGACAAACAAGGTTGTCGAAACAATCGTCGCCTCCCCTGCTTATTGCAAGTTCATGTAGCACAAGAAGAAGGGAAATTTGGATTCTATCCCAATGAGTTGCGAACATTCCTAGAGGAAGGCAGTTGGAAAGAATTGCCTAATGCTCATATTGTTGGTCTGATGTGTATGGCGTCTTATACTGATGATGATGAGCAAATACGTTCTGAGTTTCAAATAGCTCAGCAACTTTTTCTGTGGGCTAAATCCACGCACTTTGCAGACGACCCAGAGTTTGTAAACTGTTCTTGGGGTATGAGCGATGACTATCCCCTGGCCATTGAGACTGGAAGTACAATGATTCGTGTTGGTAGCTCCATCTTTGGGGCGCGCTAATAGATAGCTTTGGAACGTCTCGAGAGGGCTTTCTTCGGAAGTATCAAAAGCCTCATCTATTTGGAGGTAAAAAGAAAGAGTCCATATCAACTATTGTTGATTGGACTCTTTTTTTATGCGGTGTTACGCAAATCTTATTTGCGGCTCTTACCGTAGCGGCTCATAAACTTGTCTACGCGACCAGCGGTGTCAACGAGCTTAGACTTACCAGTGTAGAAGGGGTGAGAAGTTGAAGAAATTTCAAGCTTCACGAGTGGGTAAGTTTCACCTTCGAATTCGATAGTGTCAGAAGTCTTGCAAGTAGAGCGAGACAAGAACATATCGCCGTTAGACATATCTTTGAAGACTACGGGACGATAGTTTTCGGGATGCAAATCCTTTTTCATTGTGGTTAGGAGTTTGTTGTTCGTTTATTAGTGAATAAGCATAGGAGTGTCCTGAATGCCACCGAGCGAACACGGCTACGATTCATTGGATATTGGACAAAACTATGTGGCATTTTCAAGAGAATCTGCCGAATATGGTCTAAATCGATGCAAAGATACGACATTTCAAAGATTTATCCAAATGTATAAACCAGAAATTCTTGCAAATATCAAAGTATAGAGTCCGTAGAGCCAACTAGCAAGTGCAAAATTACACAATTCCTTTCTAAAACTTGGGTTTATCTGTTTCAAAATCGGACTGACAAGCATTATGATTCGTTCAATTCCGTACTAGAATGCACGAGTGAAAGCTATTCTTTTATTTGTGGCTGAAGACGCATTGTACAAAGTCCAATAATGAAAGCCGTGATGGGCGAAAAGAGAAGGTTTAGCGACAGAAGATTTTCTGCGTAAATAAAAGGAGGAAGTTTGTGTAGTTGTTGGGTGACGCTTTCGATAGAATCACCATTAACAAAAATCAAACCGCTAGCTTGAAGTTGCGCTTGCATTTTGGGAGATAGTAAAACAGTCTTGAGGGTATCTGCAAAATATCCATGGTCAAAGAATTGAAAATAGAGATATAAAGCAAGAGCAGCCCAAATACTAGCATAAAGCATAGTGAAAAACGCATATGCAAAGCCACGAGAAATGGTGAAACGCTCTGTCGGTGCTACTATTTTACGAAAGTTGAAGGTCAGTCGTGCTGTAATAATAGGATAGCCTATCATTAGCCCCCATGCCATGAGTGAGGCTGTAGGATTCGTTAGTCCATAAAAGAGACTAACCAACAAGATGATGAGGACAATGCCCAATAGAATGCCATGATGCATCGCAAAAGCATTGGCTTGTTTCCAATTATCGTATATTGGCGAAGGAGAGTTTTTAGTACTCATATAATAGAGGTGTCGTTATTGGCTAGCTAGTTTCTTTTGTCCAAATTCATTGGGCACTTTAATCAGAGAGGTGACCCAAAATGTTATGGGTACCAGTCCCATTACAACGAGGAAGCTATTGTAGTAGCCCAGATTGTCCGTTATCCAGCCCGCTGTTATTCCTGGTACCGCCAGACTTAATGCCATGCAACCCGTGCATATCGCATAGTGTGCCGCCTTAGATTCTCCTTGCGCAAAGTAGAGCAAAAATAGCATATAGAGGGTAAAACCAAATCCATAACCGAATTGTTCTATGGCAATAGCCACGTTCACCCACACAAAATTGCTCGGCTGATAGTAGGCAAGGAAACAATAGAGGATGTTGGGGAGAGAAATGGCTATAACCATAGGCCATTTCCAACGCTGGAAACCATCTTTTGCAACGGCCATTCCTCCTAAAATTCCGCCCAGAGTCAGACCTATAACTCCGACGGTGCCATAAGCGAAACCAACTTGCTGCGTAGTAAGAGCTAGACCACCATTTTCCACTTTTGCACTAAGGAAGAGAGGAAAAATCTTTGTAAGAAAAGCCTCGGGTAAGCGGTAGAGCAACATAAAAACAAGTGCCGTAAAAATCATAGGCTTCTGAAAAAAGCTCAGAAATGTAGTTCCAAATTCTTGGGCAGCTTCTTTTATGCTAAGATGATGTTGGTCATCGTGGGCATTATGTTCCGTCTTTGGAAGTGTACACAAATGATAGACTGTCATTAACATGAGAAGTCCTGCAATCGTTCCAAGACCGATACTCCATGCGTCCGTGACATTTTTGGTTATGACCTCCCAACTTCCAATATACATAAGAAGTAGCCCTTCTGCAAAGATGGTTGCTAATTTGTAGAATGTACTACGAATGCCCACGTATTGCGCTTGATCATGTTCATTTAGAGCTGTCATATAGAAACCGTCGGCAGCAATGTCATGTGTTGCACTAGAGAAGGCAATGAGGAAAAAGAGCGCAAGACTTGCTTGAACGTAGTAATGCGTGGGAATAGTGAAGGCTATGAGTGCAAGAGCTATCCCCATCAGTGCTTGCATCGTAAGAATCCACCAACGTTTGGTCTTGAAAATCTCTACAATAGGACTCCATAGCGGTTTAATCACCCACGGAAGGCTTAACCAACCACTGTAAGCAGCACACTGAGTGTCACTGAGTCCTAAACGTTTGTACATGATGAGAGAAACTATTGTTACAATGGTGTACGGCACACCCTCAACAAAATAAAGAGAGGGAATCCAAAAGAGAGAATGGCGCTTTGAACTATTCATATTTTGTCTCGATTGAAGCATTTTTGTAATAGTGGAGAAGTATTTCCTCGTAGTTGTATCCTTCAGCCCCCATCATTGCGGCACCAATTTGACAAAGTCCTACACCATGTCCCCAACCAGCACCATATAAACGGAAGGTTGCAGGAAGTTTGTCTGACGTTTCTCCAGAGGTTTCGACAACAAAGGCACTTGAATAGAGGTGTGTTGAGGAGAGAGCACGACGAATTTCTAGCTCCTTGCCAATAGTCATCGTTTTCTCTGTGCCGACAATCTTAAGACGAATGATTCGTCCACTATCTCCTCGTTCAACGGGTTCTAGTGCTCGAATTTTTCCTAAGTTAAGTCCTAACTTTTCCTGGAGCAACTGCGAAATTTCATCTTGAGAATACTCAACAGTCCAGCGATAGAAGTCTGCTGTCTCTTGGTCATAGTCGTTGAGAATTTGTGCCAGAATGGTTTTATCTTGCGTTTGGCAGAAAGAAGCTGGCGCAGACTTAATCCACGCAGTGGCTTGTTGTTCATTCGTAAGATTCACCTTAGAAGCTATCTGCTCGTTGAATGATTTGGGTAACAAATCTCGTGTAGCCACAAGGTAGGGTTCGTCATTATCCTCCCAACAAGCAGAGAAGCGTTCTGTCATTCCTCCGCAGCACTTTGAAAAACGTGCATCGCAAATGTCGCCTTCATACATTAGCACCAAACCGCGCGTTTCATTGATGGCTTGTTGCACTTCTGGACGGGAAATTTGAGGTATGCCTTGATAGCGTTGACAATGATCGTCTGCACAAACATCGAATAAGGTGTGTTCTTCTCGTCCATACCAACGAATGAATTCATCTTCTTTTCGTTGGAAAGTAAAGAAGTTACCTTCTCCTTGTGCATTGTTTCTGCGTTGCATCATCATTCTGAACAACCAACTACGGCTTACCACAGCGTGGGCTTTGAGAAGTTCGAGAGATGCGTTTGCACTCATTTCCGAAGAAATCACACTTTCCAGATATACCTCTGCTGGAATGTGGTTTATGGCAAGGATAGAATCTTCGTGTACCTTCAGATAAAGCGCGCCATGGAAAGTTTGGTTGAGTTTTCGTTCCCAGTGGAAATTAATGCCTATGGGCACATTGAGTAGCGTGAAAGACGCTTCGTTGAGTGGTGTATCAGGAAGAAACGTCAATTCGCTGTAAGCATTGCCATTCCAAAGGATAGTTCCATCTTTGTATTCCACTACTTGAGTGCCAGAAATGACCTGACCTTTAGCAGAGAAGGGCGTATTGAGAATAAACTCAACGCGTGAATGGCTCATTATAGCCACTTCAACATTGGGTTCTCGTCTTCCATTAAAGAGATTTATTCTTCTCCGTGCAGCATTGTTGGATGTAGACTTATGAAGTTTGCGTGTGATAGATGCAATTTCACTTTCCGATAGAGTCACTTCGGCTAAGATGTTTGCTGCGCGTTCTGATGTTAGTGCTTCAAAATCTTGATGACGTGGAGTGATAATCAACCCAGCCATATCAATAGCGCCAGGAGAAATCAAGAGTTGTTCCCCTTCTTCTGCAGCATAGCAAGCAGGACGATGCTTTTTGCGCGGGAAAATGATGGTAACTGTGGTGTCTGGATAAGCAGCGTGCCCTGAAGAACGCCAAGCCAAGAGATTAACATCTGGTTCGTTGGCACCTGAACTTGTCGGAAGTACAGATAATAGTTTAGAAAGCAACAATTGATTACCTTCAGACTTCTCACCTATAACTACAAAGGCAGGACAAGCATAGTTGCGCAACAGGTAGATACCTTCGTGCTTGTGTGTGTAACCCGCTTCTTCAACTTCCACAATTTCCTCAGTCGATACTGGATAAATTCTCTCTAGGCTTCCTTCATATTGTGCCCAGTCGCGTTCGAGGGGAACCACACCTCGCGCACCAGCTTGAAAATGCATATGATCGGGAGCCGATGCACCGCAGCGAGCACCATTATAGAACAATAGGAAGTCGGGAAGCTCCATTGTCATCTTGCAAAAGTCAGCTAATCTACCCTTGAGTGATTGAGGGGTGTGCCGACGACTAACAATCGTAAGATGCTGTGGTAAGATGGGGTAGGGGTTGATGAGAACTTGATACTTTCCTTCAACAGGCAGACACGTTTGCACCTTAGGACGATGGTTATCACACAAGAAACAAGGACGTTTCTTCAAGAAATCTTGCGTGATATTAGCTTTCGTAGAGTGAATGCGCGTGGGATTATGTTGAGCGGCTAGTGTGCAAGAAGCCGTTGGAAGGCTTTTTAATTCGGTAGATTTCTGAAGCGCATCAAATCTTTGGCGCACTTCTTCCCAGGAGAATAGTTGTTGACGGATGAAATCTATAACTTCAGATTGTTGAAGTCTATGATTCCATCGGCTGTTCATCTGTTGTCTTGCTTGAATCTCAATGGTACGCAATTGATCTTTGTAGGCATTGTTGCGATTTACAGCGTCAATGGCAAGCGCAGCATCTGAATTGCCCTCCCATCTGCGACATAAATAAAGCTCATCATAGATGCGACCAATGCGGTAATGGCGCGAAATGGCCAAACCTAATGCGTAGTCTTCACCATAACTCGTGTTAGGTACTCCAATGTTTCGGAGTATGGTGACATCGAATGCGCGAGGGGCTCCCAAACCATTGATACGTAGCGCGTTGTTTCTTCCATTGTCTGGAGTCCACTCTGCATGAGCTATCAGTCCAGGAGGTAACGTGTTGAGCGAAAAATCTACCATACGATAGGCGCCAATCACCATAGCCGCCTTTTGTTCACGGAAAGCAGCTACAATGCGAGTGAGTACGTCCGTTTCGCTATAAAGATCGTCTGAGTCTAATTGGATGGCAAAGCGTCCGCAATGCTCACTTCTAATCGCCAAATCCCAGCATCCGCCAATGCCCAAATCTGTTTGTTGAGGAGAAATCACTTTAACTCTCTTGTCTAGGGCAAGTTGCGCCAAAATATCTCCTGTGCCGTCAGTAGAATGGTTGTCAACGACAATAACATTGTATGAGAAGTCTGCAATTTGTGACAAAGCAGAATTCACAGCATCAGCTATGGTGCGTACGCGGTTGCGCACGGGAATAATGACCGATGCTGTTACAGGAAATTGTTCTGAGTTTCCTTCTAATGGAACTGTGGGAAGTTGAGCTATTTCTGCTAAGGGACGTTCGCTTTCTTTGGATTGCTCCGTTGCCGGACATAAATGTGCAGGGAAAGGAGTGGGTACGTCATCATACTCATCTGGAGATATCCAAGCCCCAATTTCTTTCAAATGTTGGGTACAAGCCTTTTCCATTTCTAGTTGTACCTCACGAGCGGAAGGACTAACATAGTCAAACTGCTTTTCGCCACTCTTTCTTAAATCAGTTTCGAGTAAAGAATAAAGTGGTTCACGTAGGTGTACAAGTTCTCCATTACGACTAAGATAAAGTCGCAAAGCATATGGCGCAGCGTATTTATAGCGTTGTTTATGCCCCAAAGCAAATTCGCGAAGCAAGCTCCCACGAACAAGCCATAAGCCTCCGAAATCGAAATCATCACGAACAGAGCCTAGTTGATAGTCGTTGACAGGATGAAGAGTCGGCGTTGAAAAACTGCCGTTTTCTTCTTCGTGTTGATCCCAACGATCGGCATATACCATTGACGCGTTAGTGTCTTTGGCCACTTGTAGCATACGTTCGATGCAACGGTAGTTGGGCAAGAATCCTTTAGGTTGTAAGAACAAGAACACGTATTCTGCAGAACTTTCACGTGCAATGGTGCGCAATGCTTTGGAAGAAGAAGGTAAATCAACAGCAATCGCTGAAAGTTCTTCAGAAAGCGAGGCGGTATCGTCCTGCAAAACATAGACGTTACTTACTGCTGGATGTTTGGCCAGGGAAAGAGCTGTGTCAATGTTCTGAGAAGGACGGCAATAAATAAAGAAATCAATAGACGCTGTCATAGCTTGTAAATCTGAATTCGCCTTAGGGCGCAGAGTGAGATTGACGTTTATTCCTCATCGGTGTTGAAAGATGAGGAGGAATGCACGAATTAAAGAATATCTGAAGAGGTTAAAACCAATTTCTTTCCTTGATCATCAAGTTCCATATGGAGCACGGGCTTTTGCAATCCGTCAAGGAATAAATCGCAAATTGGGTCTTCTACATATTCTTGAAGAGTACGACGTAGTGAACGTGCACCATACACTGGGTCGAAGGCTTTTTTGGCAATGAACTCTTTTGCAGATGGCGACAACACTAGTTGATGACCATTGTCTGACAAACGTTTCGCAAGAGAATGAATCTCGAGTTCTGCTATTTGTGCAATACCTTCTGCATTCAAAGGATCAAACATAATCACTTCATCAAGACGATTGAGGAATTCTGGAGCGAATTGACGTTGAAGTGCTTTGCGCACAATGCTTTCTGCTGCATCGGCTGAAATACCTTCCCCCGAATTTGAGAAACCAACACCAGCACCAAACTCTTTGACTTGGCGACTACCACTGTTAGAGGTCATAATGATGACAGTGTTGCGGAAGTCTACGGTCGTACCATTTCCGTCAGTCATTCGTCCTTCATCCATTACTTGTAGAAGCGTGTTGAATACATCAGGATGTGCTTTCTCTATTTCGTCTAGTAGAATAATAGAGTAGGGATGCCTTCTCACTTGTTCGGTGAGTTGGCCACCTTCTTCATAACCTACATATCCAGGAGGCGCTCCAATTAAACGCGATGTTGAGAACTTCTCGCCGTATTCACTCATATCAATACGAATGAGTGAATCCTTTGTGCCAAACATAAATTCGGCCAAAGTTTTCACCAAATGCGTTTTGCCGACCCCCGTTGGGCCTACAAACATAAACGTGCCAATAGGGCGGTTGGGGTCTTTCAATCCAAGACGGTTGCGTGTGATGGCGCGAGTTAAACGATGGATAGCGCGGTTTTGGGCAATCACCTTACTAGAAAGTGCTTGCTGCATCCCTTTCAAACGGATGGTTTCTTCTTCTTGCATCCTTTCCACAGGAACACCACTCATAAGAGAAACGACACTGGCTATGTCTGCTCCATCAACAGTGATGCGATGTTCCTTGATGTTCGACTGCCATTCCGCTTTAAGACGTTCCAATTCTCCTTCTGCTTGGCGAAGTTGATCGCGCAATTCCGCTGCTTCTTCATATCTTTGTTCTGCTGCAGCCGCTTCTTTGGATTGCTGCAACGATTCAATCAACTTTTCTTGGGCTACAATGGGTTCTGGTAGTTGTATGTTTAGTAAGTGTACACGACTACCAGCTTCATCAAGCGCATCGATGGCTTTGTCTGGGAGAGAACGATCGCAGATATAACGCTCTGTCAAGGCCACACAAGTAGCAAGTGCATCGTCTGTGTAGGTCACATTGTGATGTTCCTCGTAGCGCTCCTTTATATTATGGAGTATAACAAGTGTGTCTTGGGAAGTTGTAGGTTCTAGTTGCACCTTTTGAAAACGACGCTCCAATGCTCCATCTTTTTCTATCGATTTTCGATACTCACTAATCGTTGTTGCCCCAATACATTGCACTTCTCCACGCGCTAAGGCTGGTTTAAGTATATTAGCTGCATCAAGAGAACCTGGTGCACTACCGGCGCCAATCATTGTGTGAATCTCATCGACGAAAAGTATTATTTCTCTATGCGCTTTTAGTTCTTCGATAAGCCTGCGAAGACGTTCCTCAAATTGTCCGCGATATTGTGTACCTGCTACAAGAGAGGCCATATTGAGAGTTACAATGCGTTTATTCATCAAGAGATGAGGCACTTGATTCTTTACAATAAGTTGTGCCAAACCCTCGACAAGCGCGCTTTTGCCGACACCTGGTTCTCCTATTAAAATAGGATTGTTCTTTTTGCGACGTGTAAGTATTTGTGCCACTCTTTGTATTTCATCTTGGCGACCAACAATGGAGTCTAGCCATCCTTGTGCGGCAGCTTGAGTGAGATCTTGTCCAAACTTGTCCAACAATGGCGTCTCACTATTATTCGTTTCGCCTTTTTGAGAACTTTGCCCCACCTTGGCGCGTTCGTCACTGTTGATGTTTTGAATATCTCCAGCCATTTCCAAAGCATTATTGGATTTATCTTGGAAATTAGTTGAAGACGAGTTTGTTGCAGTTGCAACACTCTTATATTCTACCCCATATTGGTTTATCAAGACGCACGCATCATTAAATCTGTCACGCAGCAAAGCTAGAAACAAATGCTTATCAGTTGTTTCTGTTGTTTTTTGTAGTCTAGCTTCTAGATGTGACAATCGGAGTATTCGTTCTGTGTCTGAATCAAGCTGTGGTTCATCTGCAGGTGTTGCTTGTTCAGCTACATCTGCCATTCTTTGTTCGAGTGAATCTCGAAGATGTTCCACGGGCACTCCCAAATTTTCTATCAATGGACGCACTTGCCCCTCCGTATTTCGGAGCATAGCAAGAAGCAAAGCTAAAGAAGTGACCTTCGCATGATGAAAGCGGCGAGACTCTTCTTTGCTCATGGATAGAATTTGAGATATTATAGGCGATAAGTTATCTGTCATAGTTTTTGTTGCGTATATCAACGGTGGAGTAATCTTTGCAAAGTTACAACTTTCTGGTTGTAATCTTCGCTCTCTTCCTACAATAATAATGCCAAAACGTGGTTTTTAGTCCAAAAACTTGGTGGTTTTGCAAGAATGTCGTATTTTTGCACCGTCTTTTGGACTTATGTCATAATCCATTCTTGGTTAATCTGCATAAAAGCCATCAGATATTTCATTTATTCACTCAATACATTCACAACATGATGAATCAGTATGAGACCGTTTTCATCCTCACTCCCGTTTTGTCTGAAGCTCAGATGAAGGAAGCGGTCGAAAAGTTCAAGGGTATCCTCGCTGCTAATGGCGCCGAGGTTATCAATGAAGAAAACTGGGGCCTCAAAAAGTTGGCTTATGCCATCGATAAGAAGAGCACTGGTTTCTATCAATTGGTGGAGTTCAAGGCTGAACCCTCTGTAGTAGACAAATTGGAAATTGGTTTCCGTCGTGATGAGCGCGTGCTCCGTTTCCTTACTGTTAAACTCGACAAGTTTGCTGCTGAATATGCTGCAAAGCGTCGCTCAAATAAAAAGGAGGACTAAAACATGGCACAATCTGAAATCCGTTATTTGACTCCCCCAACAGTAGACGTCAAAAAGAAAAAGTACTGCCGCTTCAAGAAGAGTGGTATCAAGTACATCGACTACAAAGATCCTGAATTCCTCAAGAAGTTCCTCAACGAGCAAGGTAAAATCCTTCCCCGTCGCATCACTGGTACTTCTTTGAAGTTCCAACGCCGTGTGGCTCAAGCTGTGAAGCGTGCTCGTCATCTTGCACTTCTTCCCTTCGTAACTGACTTGATGAAATAATAAAGAGGAGGTACACAAATGGAAATTATTCTCAAAGAAAACGTGCAAGGTCTCGGTTTCAAGAACGAAATCGTTACTGTGAAGGACGGCTACGGTCGTAACTTCCTCATCCCTACTGGCAAAGCGGTTGTTGCAACTCCTTCTGCTAAGAAGGAACTCGCTGAAGTGCTTAAGCAACAAGCTCATAAACTTGAGAAAATCAAGAATGACGCTCTCGCGCTTGCTGCTAAAATCAATGCTGTTGAAGGTATCAAGATTGCCACTAAAGTTAGCGCAACTGGTGCTATCTATGGCTCTGTTACTAGCCTCCACATCGCTGAAGAACTCGTTAAGCTCGGTCTTGACGTTGATCGTAAGAGCATCGTTCTCAAGGATGTTAAGGAAATCGGTACTTACAAGGCTGCTGTTAAGCTCCACAAGGACGTAACTGCTGAAGTTACTTTCGAAGTTGTTGCTGAAGAAGCCTAATCTTGCCCCTTACAGTTGTAAGTTACTAGCATTATACGCTGTACTCCTTTCTTGGGGTACGGCGTTTTTCTTTGTTTTGTACTTATTATAGCTAAGAAGTGGGAGTCTTTAATCGATTTGGCTTAAATGTTAGGCTTGTGCAAATACCGGAAAGCATTACATTTGTGTTTCTGAAGCGTCTGCTAAAGCTGCAAACTTTTCATATATGCGTTATTTTATCACTTTCTCTTACGATGGAACGAATTATCACGGTTGGCAAGTTCAGCCCAATGCCGATAGTGTGCAAGCTCGTCTCAATGATGCACTGACAAAGTTACTACCTGAACCCACAGAATGTGTAGGCGCGGGACGAACAGACACTGGAGTACACGCATCTATGATGGTGGCGCATTTTGACACAACGCAAAATTTAGACGTTGGGGCCTTTGCTTTTAGACTCAATCGCATAGTTCCAGCAGACATTGCCATAGAAAAAGTGGAAAGAGTGGAGGATAAGATGCACGCTCGTTTTGATGCTAAGCGCAGAACCTATCATTATTTTGTTTATTCTAAAAAGAATCCTTATCGACGTCATTATGCCAATCGACTTCCTTACGTTCCTGATTATGATTTGATGAATGAAGCTGCAAGATTGTTGCTAGAAGTCGAGGATTTCACGAGTTTTTCTAAGGTAAACAACGATCAAAAGACAAATTTATGCGATGTTACGCACGCAAAATGGGTACAAATTGAAGACGATTATTGGAGGTTTGAAATAACTGCCAACCGTTTTCTTAGGAATATGGTGCGAGCTATTGTTGGCACACTTCTAGAAGTGGGGCGTGGTAGAATGACAATTGCGGAATTTCGTCAAGTCATCACAGCGCAAAATCGTAGCTCTGCAGGCGAAAGCGTAGCAGGAAACGCACTTTTCCTCGTTGACATCCAGTATTAAACCGCCTTTGTTTCTTTTAGTGTTATGTGGTTCTTTCTCGCAGTCATTTCTGCTGTTTGCCTTGGCTTCTATGATGTCTTTAAAAAGATATCATTACGTGACAATGCCGTTCTTCCTGTGTTATTGCTCAACACCTTGATTGGGAGCCTCTTGTTTCTTCCCCTTATCCTCTCTTCTTTTGTAGGTGTTTTGCCTGCAAATAGCCATTGGTTTGTACCAACTTACACGATTTCAGCACATTTGTGGGTTTTCCTTAAAGCTATTATTGTATTATCCTCATGGATTTGTGGCTATTTTGCCATGAAGCATCTTCCTATAACCCTCGTTGGTCCCATCAATGCCACACGTCCCGTGATGACTCTGTTAGGCGCAATGATTGTTTTCAACGAGCATTTCAATCTATGGCAGTGGGGGGGAGTTGTCCTGGCCATTTACTCCTTTTTCTTGTTGAACAAAAGTGGGCGAAAGGAAGGGATTGACTTTTTGCGCAACCGTTGGATACTCCTTCTTGTATTAGCAGCTCTGTTAGGAGCATGTAGTGGGTTATACGACAAATTTCTATTGCGTAGTCCAAGTCTGGGCGGAGTTGGGCTCAATCCTATTTTTGTTCAGTCTTGGTTCAATCTGTATCAGTTTGGGCTGATGTCTCTTATTTTTGGCTTATTGTGGTGGCCAATTCGCAAAACAACAACTCCTTTTCAATGGCGTTGGTCAATTGTCGGTATCAGCCTTTTCTTAGCCCTTGCTGATCTTGTTTATTTCTATGCACTCACCGATCCAGATGTACTTATTGCAATCGTTTCGATGACTCGCCGCAGCAGCGTACTCGTGAGTTTTCTGTTTGGTGTATTTCTTTGGCGTGAAAACAATGCTCGTGCCAAAGCGTTCGACCTACTTTTAGTCTTCATCAGTTTGATACTACTGTGCATCGGTGCTTTGGTTTAGGGGGTGAGAAGTCTTATTCTGCACCTTCTATCCAAGCGTAACGTTCTTTACTACTGACACTTCCTTTCGTTTGTAGAAATCGCTAATCTTCCTTCTTTTCTGGTTATGAATTCTTAGGACAAAACGCTTCGGATTGTGTTAAAACGGAGGGCGAAATTTGGTCGGAATTTTGAACAAACTAGGAAAAAACTAATGTGTTTTACGTGAGTTAAAAATCATTCCTCAGACAAATTTAGGACGAATTCTCAAACTTTCCTCGACATTTATCGCCCTTTTCTTGGTTTTCTCCGATCTTTCCCCGAATTTCTCGGATATTTCCCCGATTTTGTCCGTCGGAAATAAAATTCCGTCGGACGTTTTCAAAATTCCGTGGGAAGAAAAATAAATTCCGTGGGAGATAACCCGAAAAAAGTCCCTTAAAATTGCGCGAACAACGTGTTGTTTTATCACAAACGACGTGTTGTTTTATCACAAACGACGTGTTGTTTCTCTGAAACGAGGGAAATCCTTACAAAAACGTCTGGAACTTGCGATTTTCAAACGCTCTGAGAATCGCGTATTTCCCAACAACTTTTTCTGAGTTCAAAAAGTCGCGTTAAATGGAAGGGTAGAGAGTGTGAAAATGTCTTTCGATAGCTGCGGTCTATTGTAGCTGTTTGTTGGTAAAAACAGTAGTCCATACACGTATGGACTACTGGGGGGACTCAAAAGGGAATTATTGTGCGTTGTGCAGATGTTTTTCCAAGAAACGCTCCATAGCACGGTAGAAGTCAAAGCGATTTTCTTGATTGGCAAAGCCGTGACCCTCATTGTCTTTGACCATATATTCCACGTCCACACCACGTTGGCGGAGAGCATCTACCATTTGGTCGCTTTCGGCTTTGTTGACTCTAGGGTCGTTCGCTCCTTGTGCTACAAACAAGGGGCATACAATCTTGTCAGCATGGAGTGCTGGTGAAGTGGCCGATAGTTGAGCTTCATCGGTTTCGGGGTGTCCCACTTGTTCATACATCATTTCCAACATCGGACGCCAATAAGGAGGAATAGTTTGCATAAAGGTGAAGAGGTTAGACACGCCTACATAGTCGATGGCACAACGGTAGAGTTGTGGAGTGAAACATGCGCCAGCTAGTGCCGCATAACCTCCGTATGAACCTCCGTAGATAGCAATTCTATTGGGGTCAGCGATGCCTTGTTGCACCAAGAGTTGCACACCTTCTGTGATGTCGTCTTGCATTTTTAGCCCCCATTGCTTATAACTTGACTCAAGAAATTTGCGTCCAAAGCCAGTGCTTCCGCGGAAATTCATTTGGAACACGGCATAACCACGGGAACAGAGAAATTGTACTTCTGATGAAAATCCCCAACTATCGCGCGCCCAAGGACCTCCATGAGGATTGACCACAAGGGGGAGGGGACAGTGGTTTCCAGCCAAGCCTAGTTGAGTCAAAGAAGTACTCAATTTAGCTTCTGTGCTTCCTTCTGTTTCCACCGCAGAAGAGTTTTGAAGGCTGTGATTTACCAAAGAAGCACCTTTAGGAAGGCTCAAATAGCCCTCAATCGTAAGTCCATCGCTCGTGGTATAAGTCACAGGGTACATTTCTACCATATCTTCTGCTGAAAGCCACGGTGCAGCGTCAGCCAGATGCGTCACTGTGTCGGTGTCGAGGTTGTAGAAATAGTAGGAACCGCGAGTGCGATCTCCCCCCACATAGAGTAGTTTTTTGCGTTCAGACTTGTCGCTTCCCATTGTACCTACGTGCTGCTGTGGAAAATGGGCTTGTATGCGTTCGCGTTCGGTGCGTGCTTCTTCGTCAAAATAATGGCGGATGGGCTCTCGGTGACCAGAGCAGAAAGCACCAAGCAACAATTTTCTCTTGCGCGAATAACTCAAAGTAGTTACATCGTAGCGATTGTTTTCATAGAGCACTTCTATTTCTTCTCCTGTGCGTGGGTCTAGCAGTACCAAAGCAGCTTTGTCGCGGTGCAGGTTACTAATGGCCCATACATGGCGATTATCAGGAGTGAAGAGACAAAGACTAACTTCTTCTTTGAAATTTGTGGTGAGGATAGGGCGGAATTGCTCATTCTCATGGTCGCGGTAGAGTAGTTGCGTGTTTACCCCATCAACAATGGCGGTTGCCATGCGGAGTTTTCCCTCGTGGTCAGTCATCCATCCCATATAATTTCCTGGGTTTTCAGCCAAAAGAGTAAGTTCTCCGGTAGAGAGATTCAGACGATAGGGGTCAAAAACTTCAGGATTGCGTTGATTGAGTCCAATGATGACCTCGTTGGGAATATCTTCTAGTTCATCAATGATGGAAGTTCGCACATGGGGGAAATTGGTGTAGGCGCGTTCATCAGTGCCATCCACACAAACACCAAAGAGTTGGTAGTTTTCGTCTCCTCCAGTGTCTTTGACAAACAAGATGCGATGGTTGTCTGCCCAGAGATATCCCCCGACACTGCGTTCCGTTTCGTAAGTGAGCTGTTGCATTTTTCCCAAATTTCCAGCGGCATCAATGGGGCGTACGAAGATGTTCATACGATCTTGATAGGGAGCCATAAAGGAAATGTGTAGCCCATCAGGAGAGATCTGATAACCATTGGTGTCGGAGTTGCGGAAAAAGTCTTCTATTGGAATCATTGCGTTGATAAGAAAAAATAATGAGAAGATGATGCGCAGATGCGGATAGTTTGAAGTGTCAAATCGCAACTACAGCTAACGTTGGGAGAGGAACGAAACGTAGGAAAAGAGAAGTAAGATTCTGTTTCGCCATAAATCCAGCGCAAAAATACGTGATTTTTCTTGTTTCTCGGGAGCAAGTCGGGATAAATTTGTATTTTTGCTCATTCAAGACGGCAAAGAAAGCCATATTTCTAGTTCAACATGGCGCGTAAGTGCCATATACTTCTCAAAACGACACTCATTTATTGCATTCCTTATGAATTGGCATTGGATAAAATCGCTTTTTCTTGCAGAATCTAAAGCATCTCTTTCGGGTATCGAACCGCTAAGAGTGCATAACTTGGTAAAGCAGTTGCTGAAACGTTTGCAAGTAGAGTGGGAAGTTACGGAGAGTGGTGAAGAAGAAGGCGCTGCTAGTTACGTGTTTTCTTTTCAGAAAGGAAACTTTCGACTAGTAGCCAATTCCCGTCACACTTTTGTGCGTGTCATTTTCCCAAATTTTTATGAGGTAGGCCTGTCGCAGTTAGACAATTTGCGATTTGCGTGCAATGATTTCAATTTGAGACAAAGCGATTTCAAAGTTTATTACACGCTCAAAGACGAAGAGTTTGCCGTTAGCTCACATTTAGAGTTTAACTTTAGGTTAGCAGCAAATGACAAGCGTCAAGCACACGAATTGGGAACTATGCTTCAGTACACTTTTGAGATGGCTAGATGGTTTGCTCATATCTATCAGGCGATAAGTGATTCGGGGCATACCGATTTAGAGGAACACAATGCGCTCAGAGCGCAAGAACGTCAAATTTCGAGTGAATTGGAGATTTGGCACCAGCATCCTCAATTGACCTGGCGCGACAATGAAACGCATAAGCACACGATTGGGCAACTTTTCCGTACGTTTTATGAAGATGCCACACCAATTACTTTTTACGGCTTAAAGGTTTTGTCTTCGAATTGGGATAAGTCTTTGTCAGAAGAGGGTGTTGCCACTGATGACTCAGAAGCAACCTTGCCTGCCACTGCGCCTGTGTGTACATACGTTCTCAATGATTCCGCAGAAATATCACGTTTTGTGCTGCTTGATGCACTAGGTGCTCAAGAAACAGAATCCGATAATTGGCCTAGTACTCCAACCACCATTCAGGTATTGGCCACCGTTGGTGAACTTCAAAAGAAACTTTTGTGATTCAGCTAGATGTGGAACATCGCGCAGCTGGAAAGGACTATGTGAGTGTCCTTTTCATAGAACCTACTTCACCTTTGTCACCAGTTAATTCGGAAACGAGTATGGCAGAGATGCGCAGTAATCTTACACATCGCTTCTTGATGGTGAGAGATGGTGCGAGCAATGAACAGAAAGAGGCCGAGTTTCGCTATCAGTGGGAAGAAACGCAAGATGCGATGCGGCGCGGCGCGGTGCTCAGTGATGAGCAACGTTTTATGGGTATGAGCGCTGTGCCTAATGTGGGCTATAACCTCTATTGGGGACGTCGTTATTTTTCAGATAAGCGTTACTATGACGCGTTGCAACATTTAGAAAATGCCTATCGCAGTCTTAGTCCAAACTTCGAAAAGTTGAAAAAGACGGCTCGTGAGCATTTCTTCGAAATATGCTACTTTATTGGCTTCTGTTATGCAGAACTCAAACTTTACGATCGTGCTTATTTCTATCTAGACATCGTTTATCCGCAAAATTCTGTGCGTTACACCACGGAATATGTGAATGTATTGGTGAACACGAAAGACTTTCGCGCGTTGAGCATCATTGAACGATTGCTGAAAAGCATCGAACAGGAATTGTCCAACTCAGAAGGAGAAGAGACAGACAACGACGGCTTGCAGACGTTTATGCGCTTTTTGCTCCGTCGCAAGGGCTATGTGCTCATCGATCATCGTCGGTTGGATGAAGCTGAGGCTGTGTTCCAATCTCTATTAGACTTCCCCGACTGCGAGAAACAAGCCATCGATGAACTAATGTACATAGAACATCTACGTGCAAAAGAAAACAATACAAAAGACTCCTAAATAAAACTCTCCACTATGACTATGGTTTCTCCCTCGTTGCTGAGTGTCGACTTTGGCAATATGCAACGCGATATTGAAATGCTCAATGCAAGCGAATGCGATTGGTATCATCTTGATGTGATGGATGGTGTTTTTGTGCCTAACATCAGTTTTGGTTTTCCAGTGATGGCAGCAATGGCCAAACACGCCACAAAGCCACTCGATGTGCATCTGATGATTGTGCAGCCCGAAAAGTTTATCAAAGAGGTAAAAGCTCTCGGTGCTCGTGTGATGAATGTGCATTATGAGGCTTGCATACATTTGCACCGCGTCATTCAGGCCATTAAAGCGGAAGGAATGATGGCGGGAGTGACACTTAATCCCCACACACCGGTGAGTGTGCTCGAAGAAATTGCTCCCGAACTTGATTTGGTGATGTTGATGAGTGTCAATCCAGGTTTTGGTGGTCAAAAGTTTATCCCCTCAATGGTCGAAAAAACGCGCAAACTTCGTGAGTTGCTCAATCGTACAGGTTCAAAAGCTTTGATTGAAATTGATGGCGGAGTGAATCGCGAGACTGGAAAGTTGCTGGTTGAGGCAGGGGCTGATGTGCTTGTGGCAGGAAGTGCTGTGTTTGGAGCACCCGATCCTGTGGCTGAAGTGGCTGCCCTCAAAGCCCTCTAATAAGTTTTCTCTGTTGCGGCACTAAATAGAAATCCTGATGTGGTAGCCGCCTTTTCGAGTTGTTCCCTTTGTGCGCATTCTCAAAATGCAATGGCCAACGGAACGAACGTAACTCTCTTCTAACTTGCCTGTCGTAAGGCAAGATAACTATTACTCCTTTATGGAAATATCTCCTCTTCTTTCGCCTGCCGAACTATTGCAATTGATGAGTATCATCAAAGACGCGCGCAACGTGGTTGTCACAGCGCATCGTGGACCTGATGGTGATGCAATGGGCTCAACCTTAGCGTGGGCAGACTATTTGATGCAATTGGGCAAGCACGTCACTGTTGTATTACCTAATCCTTGTCCAGACTTTTTGCGTTGGTTGCCTGGTGCAAAACGCGTGCTCTATTATTCCAAAGATGATATGCGCGGAGCAGCTACGCAAGCGGTGCAAAATGCAGACTTGATTTGTCTATTAGATTTCAATGCGCTTCATCGTCTACAAGAGTTTGCGCCTGTCATAGAACGAAGCAAAACAAAGCGTCTTATGATAGACCATCACGAAAATCCAGACACTTCTTGTGCGCAATTCATCCTTTCTCGTCCAAAAGCGAGTAGCACCTGCGAGTTGGTGTTCAAACTTATTTATCAGTTGGGCGGATTTGACAAGATGAGCCGAAATACGGCGGCCTGCATCTATTGTGGAATGATGACAGACACCGGAGGTTTCTCTTATGCGTCCAACGATTCAGAGATTTTCATCATCATTGCTCATCTTCTGACCAAAGGTATTGATAAAGATAAAATCAATCGTAACGTCAATAACACTTGGTCAGAGAATCGCTTGCGGTTCTTCTCTTACATACTCACGGAGAAATTGAAGTTCTACGAGAGTAGTCGTGCGAGTCTTTTCACAATAACTCGCGAAGAAATGAAACGCTTCCATTACATTCGCGGCGATGCTGAAGGTTTGGTGAACGAACCATTAAAAGTAAAGGGAATGCGCTTAAGTATCAGTTTGCGTGAAGACACGGAAAAGGACGTCATTCGTATTTCTGTGCGTAGTGTAGATGATTTCCCTGCGAATGAACTAGCTGCAGAGTTCTTTAATGGTGGTGGCCACTTTAATGCTGCTGGTGGTGAATTGCCTTTCCCTTTGGAGGAAGCGATTGCTACGGCAGAGCGTGCGATTTCGGCTTATGCTGACAAATTGTAAATGTAAACTATACGCGTGGGGAGGGTAAGAGGCTGTTTTTTGCAGCAACAAGTTCACATTTGGGGTTTAAACACCAAAAGGAGGTGCTGCAAAAATGAGTTTTGCAGCACCTCCTTGCGTTTATACGATAGCACTATTAGAACGTAAAAGTACTCAGCCGTTAGCCCAGGAAATCTAGTGAAGATGTCGGTGTGACTCAGCAGTCGATTGGACACTTATCTGTCTATAATAGAAGGAGTCTGTTTCTTAATCGAGAAAAGACAGTCTCATTAGCGAACGAGGACACGGTCGCCGAGAACCTTGGCAAATTCTTTCTCGATTTCGTTGATTTCCATCAATTGTTCAAACAATTCCTTCATTCGTTCCGGTTGCTGCATCAGTTCTGGTTGACGAAGTGCTTGGAGTACTTCTTCTTTTTGCACCCCAAGAATAGCGTGCTTGTAGTCGTTGATGATGCGAGGTACCAAATCGATAAGCCTTTTTTCTTCGGGTATGTAAGCTTTCTGCTGTTCCGTGGAAAGTGGATAGCGATCATCAGCCAAGTCTGCCGCTAAGCGATTGATGTCTGGGTCGGGATGAATGATAAAGTAGTTTCGAGAATTGAAGGTATCGGGATGCTCAAGGGTTTCTTGTGCTGCTTCGTCCAAAATCTGTTGGTGTTTCGCGAATTGTAACTGAATGTTTTCAGTCTTTAGTTCGTTCGAGATGTAAGGGGCAACTAAGGGACTTTCTTCTTCTGGTTCGTTGTTTTGTGGATTCTTCTTTATCCCCCAACATCCTTCCTCTTCTTTTTCTTTTACTATGATGGGATATTGTGCATATCTTATGACGAGTTGAACGAGTTGACGTTCGCAAGCCGCTAGATGTTGCTGTGCTTTGCTGCCCCCAAGGGCTAAATTGGAGAGAGCATCACTAGGAATTCCGTAGAGCGTTGAACCATTTTCTAAACGTGCAGAACCTTCTGTAGGAGGAGTCGTTGTGTCTGCATTAGTTGATGGCGGGAAGGTGGAACCTCCTCCATAGGCTTCTGGAGGGAGGTCGTACTCTGAGGGCGGAATAGTTGGTGGAACTATGGGGTCTGCCGAATCAGTTGGAGAAGAGGACGGTTTTGTTGATGTGTTGTGTACGCGTGAGCGAGATTCTTCCTTGCGTTTGCGAATTTCTTTGGCAACTTCATTGATGATGGCGGCTTCATCAATGTTGAGGCGCACGGCCAAATCGTGAATATAGACTTGGCGTACAATATCGCTGGGGATGACAGAGATGCTGCGCGTGAGATCGGTGATGACGGCTGCACGCTTCATTGGGTCGTTGCCCGCATCTTTTAGAAGCAAATTGGCCTTAAACTGAATGAAGTCTTCTTCGTGTTGTTCCAGATATTCGCGGAATTGTTCTGGCGTTCTGGCTTGCGCAAAACTGTCGGGGTCTTCTCCTTCGGGAAGAAGCATGACTTTGATGCTAAGCCCCTCGGAGAGCAGGATGTCAATACCACGCAGAGACGCATGGATGCCGGCAGCATCTCCGTCATACAGCACCGTAACATTGTCTGTAAAACGGTGGATAAGTCGCACTTGTTCAGGAGTGAGTGCCGTACCGCTAGAAGCGACAACGTTTCCACACCACTTTGGTGCATAGAGATGACGTCGAGATATCCCTCAACAAGGTAGCAACGATCTTGTTTGACTATGGCTTGTTTGGCTAGATACAAACCATAAAGTTCTTTTTTCTTTGAATAAATCTCGGATTCGGGAGAGTTGACATACTTCCCGACGTTCTTTTGTTCTGTGCTTAGGATGCGTCCGCCAAACGCAACGATGCGTCCTGACACGGAATGCACTGGGAAAATGACGCGCCCATGATAGCGGTCGAGAAGGCGACCATCGTCAGTGCGATAACAAAGGCCTGTGCTCTCGATGTATTTGTCTTCAAACCCTTTGCTATGTGCTTTTTGTGCCAAAGCATCGCGTTGCTCTAAGGAATAACCTAATTGGAATTTGCGAATGATGTCGTCGCGCAAGCCACGACGTCGAAAATAGCTCATACCAATGGCTAGCCCATCAACATTGTTGTGGAGAGTTTCTACGAAATAGTCACGCGCCCACTCATTGACAACAAACATAGCTTCTCGAGCCGTGGCTGCGGCTTTCTCTTCTTCACTCTGTTCTCGCTCTTTTACTTCGATGCCATAACGTCGTCCCAGCCATTTGAGTGCTTCGGGGTATGTCATCTGTTCGTGTTGCATCACGAACTTCACCACGTTTCCACCATTGCCACAGCTGAAACATTTGCAGAGTTGTTTAGAAGGCGACACCATAAATGATGGAGTCTTCTCATCATGGAATGGACAAAGACCTTTGTAGTTAGCACCAGAACGGCGGAGCGTGACAAACTCGCCCACAACATCTACGATGTCGGCGGCAGCCATTATTCTATCTATGGTACTTCTGTCAATCATTGTATTGGGCTAATGGTTTGTCCCTATGTCGTGTGTTTGTTTAGATAACTCCGATGATTTCGTGGATGTCTTTTACTCCGTGATTGTCGCACCATTCGTTGATGCCATCAATTACCTTAACGGTCACAGCAGGATCAATGAAATTAGCTGTACCTATCTGTATGGCAGTTGCTCCACACATTATAAACTCAATGGCGTCTTTGGCATTCATAATACCCCCTAGGCCAATGACTGGAATTTACGGCTCTGGCGACTTGGTGCACCATACGTAGTGCTACTGGTTTGACACAAGGTCCTGATAAGCCACCCGTGCCGATGCTCAAATTGCTGCGACGTCGTTCGATGTCTACGCTCATTCCCATCAAGGTGTTGATGAGCGATACTGAATCTGCCCCTTCCGCCTCAACAGCTCGCGCAATTTCTGCGATGTCTGTGACGTTGGGAGAGAGTTTTACAATCAATGTTTTGGGATAGGCAGCTCGAACGGCCTTCACCACAGAGGCAGCACCGGAACAGGTGACGCCAAAGGCCATACCTCCGTCGTGTACATTGGGGCAAGAGATATTGAGTTCAATGGCGGGAATGTTGTCGAGCGCAGCCACGCGAGCAGCGCATTCTGCATAATCTTCCGGAGAAGAGCCGCTGACATTGACTATTGCCGCCGAATCATAGTCTTTGATTTGTGGATAGATGTTTTCGGCAAAATAATCTACGCCTTTATTTTGAAGTCCAACGCAATTAAGCATCCCTTGTGCGGTTTCTGCCATCCTAGGATAGTCGTTGCCTTGACGTGGAAGTAGGGTAGTGCCTTTTACGATATAGCCACCAAGACGATTGAGGTCAATGAAGTCGGCAAACTCGATTCCGTAGCCGAATGTGCCAGAAGCAGTGAGGACTGGATTTTTTAGGGCAAGGTTGCCAATGTTTACGTTGAGTTGAGCCATAACAGGTCGAAAGAATAAAGAGGAAGGACGTTAGGAAGCTATCTAAATAGGCTAATTCCAACAGGAAATGAAGGAAAAGAAAAGAGGGATAAGGCTGTTAGGAGAGAGAGTTGCGTGAATTTACTGGTCGTTTGTCGACAAGCACAAAACGCAATCTCTAAGGTTGTGCTGTTAGTCCCAAGTGAGTTGGTCTATATTAAAGACTGGGCCTTCTGTGCAAACGCAGATGTTTCCTTTTACAGTCTTTTCAACGCAGCAAAGACAAGCCCCCACACCACACGCCATCAAGTTTTCAAGAGATACAAAACAAGGCGTATTATATTGGCGTGCCATCTTGGCAACAGCTTGCATCATGGGTTTGGGACCACAGGCAGCAACACTGTCAAATTGTTCGTTTTTCCAAATAGAATGGTGCGTCACGAAGCCTTTCTCTCCCAAAGACGCATCTTCTGTGGTGGTGAACACTCGTCCAAAATCAGCAAATCGTTCAAGTTCGAGAATGTCTCTCTGAGAACGACCACCAAGCAGAAATACTGGTTCGTGACCTGATTCAAAAAGTTGTCGACCATAAAGGAGCATTGGAGCTGTGCCCACGCCACCACCAACAAGAAGAAATTTCTTTTTTCCTTCGGCAATGGGAGGAACGCCAAAACCATTGCCTAAGGGGTAGATGCAATTGAGGTTTTGCCCCTTGGTGAGTTTGCTTAGTGCACGTGTGCCGTCTCCAACTAAATGAATCAAGAGTTCAAAACTATTGTTCTTGACATCAACATCATTGATTGATATTGGTCGACGTAGGAAGGTTGTAGGGGAGTTTTCAACTGCAACTTGGACAAATTGTCCAGGAAGCATGGGAGGAAGACTTTGGTTTGTATCCTTTAATCGGAGCAAAATGTAGTCTTCTCGTAAGAAGTCAATGCTATCTATGCGTAGGTCTTTGACAAATTTCTTCATTCGAAAGTAGGAAAATTGTTTGCTTGCTGACAAAGATACGATTTTTTTAGGTAATAAGCACCGCGTATGGTGGCTTTTCAGTATCTTTGTAGTAGAATTGCCCTTGCAGAACTAAAGGACGATGGAAATTGTACTTTGTTTGAGGGCTAAAATATGATATTAAGTCAATTAGTCAATCATGAAGATACGCGTAGAAGATGCTGCCCTCCGTGCGGCTGCCGAAGCTGGAATGGATGAATTTCTCCTTGTTGTGGTGAATGCTTTTCGTAAAGAAGTCGGCGAAGAACTCACAGCTGAAGCTATGGAGAAACTGTCGGGTGAACAAATAACGCTTTGGGCTTATATTTTGCTCCGAGACGAGTTGTGCGATGGTGGTTTCATTCAACTCATCCATAATGGTTATGGTGATTTCTTCTTTCTCAATCCTTTTGCAAAGGCTATGCGTTTGTGGGGATTGAAAGATTTGTCGAAACTGATTTATAAAGGAAGAGAACTTTTCGAATTGCATGGTGCAGAAATAAAGAAGCCTTGTTCGGACGAAGCCTTTATGGCGCTTTACGAGAGATTCCCAGAATTTGATGATTTAGACGATGAATTTATGGAACACGAAGAGGAATATACGACGCGTGTGGCGCAATATATGGACGAACATCTTCTTGACTTCATTGAAATTGTATAGTATATGAGTAAACAAAAAGGAGGAAAATCCAAAGTTCAACGTGTGCGCATCAAGAACAAGCGAGCCACCTTTGACTATGAGATAATAGATAAGTACACAGCGGGAATTGTGCTCACGGGAACTGAGATTAAGAGTATTCGTGAAGGCAAGGCTTCGCTGGTAGATACGTTTTGCTTTATCCACAATGGGGAATTGTGGGTGAAGAATATGTATGTGGCTGAATATAGTTATGGCAGTTACAACAACCACTCCACTCGTAGAGATCGTAAGTTGCTCCTCAACAAGAAGGAAATAAGTAATCTTCGCAATGATACGTTGTCGCCTGGTTATACTATTGTTCCTTTAGTCTTGTTCATCAATGATAAAGGATTAGCAAAACTAGATGTTGCTCTATGTCGAGGAAAGAAGAGTTTGATAAGCGTGCTTCTATCCGTGAGCGTGACGACAAACGCGAATTAGATCGCTTTATAAAGCGGTTTTAACCCACTTTTCGCAAAGAATATCTCACTTTACGTGAAGGAAAACGTTCGGAGGACGTGTCAAAAAGCAATTGACACGTCCTCCGAAATCTATTTAGGCTGAGAAGTTAGAATTCGCTGGTAAAGTGGAAGCGTATGTTTTTGAAGTCTTGTTGCGCCATTTGCAACACATAGCCCGAATCGGCAAGAAAGACGTCACGCCCATCGCGGTCTTTAGCCATATATTGATATTTTCGTTTTTTGAATTGCTCTAACTCAGCAGGATCATCGCTTTCAATCCAACAAGCCTTGAAGAGATGCACGGGTTCCCAACGACATTTTGCACCGTATTCGTTTTCTAAGCGATACTGAATGACTTCAAACTGCAATTGTCCCACAGTACCGATGATTTTTCTGCCGTTGAATTCGTTGACAAATAACTGCGCAACTCCTTCGTCCATAAGTTGGTCGATACCTTTTTGCAGTTGCTTTGTCTTCATTGGATCAGCGTTCTCAATGTATTTGAACATTTCAGGAGAGAACGATGGCAGTCCTTTGAAGTGAATGAGTTCGCCTTCGGTTAAAGTGTCTCCAATTTTGAAGATACCGTTGTCGGGAAGACCAACGATATCGCCAGGATAAGCCTCGTCAATAGTTTCTTTACGTTGCGCCATAAACTGTGTTGGACTAGAGAATCTCACAGTTTTCCCATTGCGCACGTGAGTATAAGGAGCGTTTCTGACGAACTTGCCAGAGCATACCTTACAAAATGCAATACAAGAGCGGTGGTTCGGGTCGATGTTGGCCGTAATCTTGAAGATAAATCCTGTAAATTTCTTTTCTTCAGGGTCTACAACGCGCTCTTCGGCTTGAGTAGGACGTGGGGCAGGAGCTATTTTGACGAAACAGTCGAGCAATTCTTTGACACCAAAATTATTGAGTGCCGAGCCAAAGAAGACGGGAGCGATATCAGCAGATAGATATTGCTCTACATCAAACTCAGGATATACACCGTCAATCAATTCTAAGTCTTCTCGTAATTTTACTGCGTCAGCTTCTCCCACATTGGCTTCAAGTTCGCCAGGAGCGTTGATGTCAACAGCAATTTTTTCTGTCACCTTTTGTTTGGCGGCTTGGAAGAGATCGAGTTGTTGTTCAAATATGTTGTATACACCTTTGAATCGCTGACCTTGGTTGATAGGCCAAGAAAGTGGACGTACGCCAATCTGCAATTCTTCTTCAAGTTCATCAAGAAGGTCAAAAGCGTCACGGCCTTCGCGGTCCATCTTGTTCACAAAAACAATAACGGGAGTTTTGCGCATTCGGCACACAGTCATCAACTTTCGGGTTTGCGCTTCTACACCTTTTGCACCATCCACAACAATAATGGCAGAGTCTACAGCTGTAAGCGTGCGGAATGTATCTTCTGCAAAGTCTTGGTGACCAGGAGTGTCGAGGATATTCACCTTATAACCTTCGTAGTCAAACTCCATAACAGAGGTTGTCACAGAGATACCACGTTGTTTTTCAATCTCCATCCAGTCAGAGGTGGCTGTTTTCTTAATCTTATTGTTCTTTACTGCACCGGCCACTTGAATTTGTCCACCAAAAAGCAAGAGCTTTTCTGTGAGAGTAGTCTTACCTGCGTCAGGGTGAGAAATGATGGCGAAGGTTCGTCTGCGTTGAATTTCAGGATTCATATTGTTCTTTATTTCTTTTCGTTCGAATTAGAAGTTTTAGTTTTGCGTTTGCGAGAGAACAAATCAAATAGCGAATTAAAGTCACGCTTGATTTGTAGTCCTAAGCCTTGCGTTGTGAGTGTTGATTTTGAAAAATAGCGGTTGTTAGTTTCGCTATAGGCTTTGAGGTTGAACGTTCCAGTAGGGGTGAGGAGGTAGTGAGCGTTAAAGTCACCAACAAAATTCGTAGTTGCAGCTTCTCGTTCGTGATAGCCTACCTTCCCTGTAAAGTGTAAGCGGTTGTCTAAGAGCTTTCCCGATAAGAGTCCGTCTACTTCCATATCGCTCCAGCCTAATTGACCGGTACTAACGTTGGCACCAAAAGTCCAGTTTGTGTTTCCAACAGCGTTAGCAATGATGTTGTTGAGTTGTGACGAAAGTGTGCTTGAAAGCAATGACTTCATCATAATCTCAGATTGGCTACTGTTGGCGGCTCCCGCAATGTTTGCATAGTTATATGTGAAGAATCTCCCCACTCCTAAGAGATAAAGCACTTGCGTAGTGCGTTCTTCATCAGAAGCAATGAGATTGCGCACCATCATCTTTTCGTCTTCGCTTACATTGGGAAGGTCAAAATCAAGTGCCAAGTTCATATTGCTCACTTTTCCTGTGAACTTTATCAAACAGTTGACTGGAGTTGTGTTGTTGGCAAAGGCATTACCAATGTTGAGGTCCGCCAATGAAGCGGAGTTGACAACATACGAAGCCAATATATTTACGTCTGCATTGAGTGGATTTCCAGAGAAATTAACTGTACCTCCTGGACTAAGCGTAAAAGGCTTCTTGATAAAGTTTTGAATACTCAAGTCGTACGCACCACTCGCTATTTTGTAGGTACCAAACATTTGGAATTCTCCTTTATTATAGAAGGAGGCTTGAATAGGACCACTCCCTTGCACGGTGATAACATCGCCGCTTTTGGCATCGGTCACCATTCGAAGAGTTGCCTCGGGGCTAACGTCGACTTGAAAATTCAGACGAATATCAGTCTTACTTGCATTGGTAACGGGAGATGTTTTGGTGATTTGCTCAACACTGTCTTTTTGCTGAATGGTTTCTTCTCCCGTCTTTTGGCGAAAGGTGAGGAGTTGGTGGTCTGCATCGTTCGGGTGGTCGAGCATATACGTCAAAGTCGTGTTGTTGTCCGTTTTAACGCGAATGTTGGCATTCAACTGATGCGGAGCCCCCCAGACGTGCACATCCCCCGTACCAAAGGCTGTGGCATAGAAAGGCAAATCAATGGATTGCGCTTGGTCATACATCAGAAGCTTTTTGCCTTGTGCTGTAAAATCGAAGTGCATATCCTTAAGATGGCGATGGCTTAATGCACCAGAGATAGAGCCTGTGCCTTGAAGACTATCACTTATCATCGCATTTTCAACAGAAAAAACTCCTGGAGCGATGTTTACGTCTGCATCTTTTACTTGGTATCTAACTCCCGTTACTGGAATAGTCAGCGCAGCCGAAGCGTGCTGTTGACCTTCAAAGTCAATAGCTTTGAAAGAACCAAAGATGCGCGTTGTCCCAGTGGTGCGACCTTGGATGTTATGAAAGATATCTCCAACGTAATAATTCAAGAAACTAATTGGAGTCTGGTTCGCTTTGATGTGAAGATCGAGGTCTTTGTTTCCAATGCTTACATAACCAGCCACTTGGGTACTACTGATGTTGGGTTCTTCTATGTTAGCTTTGAGAAGTATCGTTTGGTCTCCTCCACGAAATCCGCCTTCAATCTTCGCGTGTCCGAGAGGCGAATGGTTGAAGGTGAAATGAGGAATGTCGAGATTCGCAAAGACTTGCAACTCGTTTTGTGCAGAAGGACGAATGGTGGCTTGTCCTGTGGCACGTCCACCGAAGATGAGGTCTTCTAAACCAATCATAGACAAGGCATAACCTACATCAAACTGGCGGAGGTTTACCAAAAGACCATCACGATGTTGTGCATACTCACCCGAAACAGACAATCTTTGCTGTGCGTGTAATAAAGAGAGGTTCTGAATGTTCAATTGTCCATCATTAAACATTATATTCCCTGGTTCTATGTTCCATATCGTGTCATTGATGGTCAATGACGTAGGAAGTAGATTTACTTTCAGACGACTCTCTTTGATGCGCTGCAAGTTGAGAGTTTCAATAAGCGTTTCACTCGACAAACTGCCATAAAACTTATGATGTTGTTGTTCTGACCACAAGATGTCCGAGCGTAGTTTTCCGTTCTCTGTGTGCGCTTGAAGTTCTAATAGAAAATCAGCTTTGCGCATTGGACGTAAGACTTTGGCAATAAGTCTGAAATCAGACTTTTCACTGCGCGCAGTCATCGCGATATTATTTAGTTCCGTGTTGCCTAAACGTAAATGTGGAGCTTTGGCTTGGAGGTATAATTGACTACCATCTGCTGCCAAACGTCCTTCGGCTTCTACCTCTTGATTGGCTGCTACATCTATTTTGAACAAGCGTTGCAAGAAGTCCGTGCGTTTGAGGTGCAGTCCAAAGGACAGTATGCTCTTGTGGGACTGAGCCACAGATGGTCGCTCCTTATGGTCTGTTGAAGACGGAGAAAGAGTCGCAGCGGTCTGTGTTTCCGCAGATTCCATTTCCTTTCTCATCACATTCTTCCACCATAGGTCGGCAGCTTCGCGTAGAGAAGGGATATCTGTCGTTCCAAAAACTGTTGCGTCTGCAAAATCACTTTGCAAAGTCAAGTGAGTTCCTTCATTTTGTTGTCTAGCAGTGAGTAGAAGACGCTCAAAAGCGTAAGGAGCGTCAGTGTTCTTCAACGAAAACTGGCGTATTTCGAGTTCTCCTTGTGGATGTTTGAAATCTAATTGAGGAGCTTGCAAGTCAAACTCAAAGGCAAACAGTCCATTGCCCCATTGCTTTCCTAAACCTAAGTCGGAAGGAGAGAAACGATGAACTTGTCCCTTAGCAAAAAGCAATGATGGTTTCCATTGTTGGTCTAATGATGCTTTTGCTTCAAGGCTTAAATCCAAAGACGGATCATTGGCTTGTAAGGATACGTCTGCTTTTCCATTAAAAAGAGAAGCGGTGGTTGCCAAGTTTTTATAGTGATGTTGCCTCCATTCGACCTCTGGAATTTTGAGTTCAATTCTACCATTGGGCTGTGTTGTTCCGTTGAGTTGCAAATGGCCTTTCGCTTCAAGGCTAATCATTGTGGGTAAATTAGGAATTTGTTTCAACAGAGCAGGGCGCAAGTTGCGTGAAGAAAGCTGCCCAGTCAGATTTCCTTTCCAATAATTCGCGTTGAGTTTAATCTTCCCTATTGGCGAAATGATTTGTCCATCGAAATAGCTGCTGTGCGTTGTCGCATAGCGCAATTTTCCTTTCAATTCAATTGTTTCTAAAGGACGCAACCATTCTGGCAACTCTTTGAGGTGAAGCGCATTCATTACAGAGCGCACAAAGTGTTGCTGTAGAGAGAGCTTCTGAAGTTGCGCACTTATTGCACTAAACTTGCCTTGTGGTAATGATAGAGTAGCATCAGTAGAAAGATAGAAACGGTCGGTTGCATTGCTCAACTGCAGATTTTTGAGTCTTACCTCACCTTTACGCACCGCAAACTGCGTGCTCATAAACAAAATCTCGTTGAGGGGATGCAATTGTGGTAGCAATGGGGCAATGTCATTGGTTGCAATGCGCGCATCTTCGATAGCTCCTTCGACAATTAGTGAATTGAAAATCTTTTCTACTGATGAGGCATCATAATAAGCCACTAGACGTTCTTGACTAATGCGAGATTGTGGAGTTTGCAGAGAAAAGTCGCGAACTTCAGCCTTGTGTCGGTTGGCACTAAGACGAAGTTGTAAATGAGAAAGTTTCCACCCACAAGCTTCTTCTGCTGAGAATTGTCGCACTCTCAAATTGATACTATCCTTGGTCAAACATTCAGCGATAGAATAGCGTCTAAATTCCTTAGATTAACGTGATGCGGACTAAATTTTCCAACTTGCGCTTGTGGTTGATACCATTCATCGTAAGACAGGGCGCATCTTCTCATAATTAGAGAGTTTATACTCAGATTAAGCGCCGTAGAACTATCCTTGCTTTTACTACTAAAAGCATCGATAATGTATTGAAAGTTGGTGTTACCATCCTTTCTGTTCTTGTATAGTGCTATTTGCGCATCAAGCAAAGCGATGTTGCGCAGCGAAATCTGTCCATGCAGAAGCGGTAGGAGTTCTATTTTTCCAAATAATAATTTACTCTCTAATAGCTTTTTGCCAGATTTATCCTTGAGCAATACGTTATGCAACTGTACACTATTGAGCAATCCAATCTCCACAGAGCCTATTTCTACTTCTGATTGGAGTTTCTCTTCTAGTTGTTGTTCGATAGCATTGGCCAGATAAGTCTGAACTCCCGAATTGTTTAATGCAAAGACCAAAAGGCCGTAGGACACCAATAAGATGCCCAACGACCATTGAATAAAGAGGCGAATGTTTATTTTTCGCATATATCTTTGCTGTTATTCGAAAGCAGAAAGTGTCAATGTATGAGACTGTTATGTCTACAAAAAGCGCAAATAGAGCCACGCTAGTTTAGCGACGCTTGTCGCGTGGGAAGTCCATCAAATAGGTGAACTTAAACATTAGCGCATTGTTGGCCGATCTAGCAAAAGGATCTTTTTTGGCGTTGTGGAAAATGTCTGACAGTCCGTAGTAATAGCGCGCGTCGATAATGAAGTGACCTATTTTAGAGGAAACTTCAGCCCCAAGTCCACCGACAATACCATAGTCTAAACGATTTTCTATCGCTTTCCCATATTGTGCTATCACCCCGTTGGCACGGTTGGGTAGGGTGACTCCCTTAGAAGTATAAGTCGTCCATTGTGTTGAGCGCGCTTCGCGGTCACCGAATGCGTAACTAACTTGTGGCCCTGCCAAGAGGAATCCTTTAAATCCTCGATTTTCTTCACCCAAACCAAGATTGGCCATCATCGGAAGTTGGATATAATCGATGTTGCGTTGGTAGGTGTCAGGTAATGGATGCGAGGTAGACGACAGAATTTCTTCGCGCCATCCAGCGCGCCAGTAATTGGCTTCTAGTTGAATAGCGCAAATCAGTCCATAATACTTTTCGCTGGTGTAACGCGCTGTAAACCCGAGCACGGGAGCTGTCTGATAAAATTGGCGGATATTGGGAGTAAACAAGATTTTATTCATACTCACACCGCCATTGAAGCCTAGTGCCCATTGATTGCGTTGTTCACCAACTTGAGAATATGCAGAGGTTGCAGCACAAACAAGGCCACAACAGAGGAAAATTATCTTTTTCAGCATAGGATTATGCCCTATTAGTCTTTTAAATTACCTGCGAAGTTACAGAAAAATCCCCATTTACTCCCTTTTCTTTATATGAAAATCGCGTTTTCGTGTCTTTCATCTTTCCTTTTCTCAAAAGAAATGAGTAAATTTGCGGAGATTTTTTGCAGCCTTCTCCTATTTAATTCGTCAAACTCTTTGTCAAATCTAGGAGTGACGATAGGGGGTATAAGCGAATCTGTTGATTTCTCGGCTTTGTTTTAAGCATAGACGCAACGTTGGCTTACTCAATTCTCATAGTATAGGCTGCTTCTACACTGCAAACGATATTGCTATATGAATATTTCCTACAAATGGCTGAAAGAGTACGTTGATTGCGAAATGACAGCCGAAGAAATAGCCGTAGCCCTCACTTCCATTGGACTAGAAGTGGGAGCTGTGGAAGAAGTTCAGACCATCCGTGGTGGACTAAAGGGACTTGTTGTTGGACACGTCCTCACGTGCGAGGCACATCCCAACTCTGACCACATGCACGTCACTACCGTAGATTTGGGTAATGGCGAAGCACCCACGCAGATTGTTTGTGGTGCACACAATGTCGCTGCGGGACAAAAGGTTATTGTTGCCACACTTGGCACCAAATTGTATGATGGCGACAGCGAGTTTGTCATCAAAAAATCAAAACTCCGTGGCGTTGAAAGTCTTGGTATGATTTGTGCCGAAGATGAAATCGGTGTCGGCAAAGGTCACGATGGTATTATGGTACTCCCCGAAGATACTGTCGTAGGTACGCCTGCTGCTGAGTATTTCGGTTTGGAAAGCGATTATCTCATAGAAGTAGATATTACCCCCAACCGCGCTGACGCTTGCTCGCATTGGGGAGTTGCACGCGATTTATATGCTTATCTCCTGCGCAACGGCAAAAAGACTGCGCTACATCGTCCAAGTGTAGAGGATTTCAAAGTAGACAACAACGATTTGCCCATCAAAGTTTCTGTCTTACAAACTGAGGCTTGCCCGCGCTACACAGCAGTTTCGCTCAAAGGCTGTAAGATTCAAGAAAGTCCAAAGTGGTTGCAAGATAAACTCACCACGATTGGTCTCCGTCCCATCAACAATATCGTAGACATCACCAATTATGTTATGATGGCATACGGACAACCTCTGCATTGCTTTGATGCCGATATGATCGAAGGAGGAGAGATTGTTGTGAAAACATTGGAGAATGGCACTAAATTTGTCACTCTTGATGGTGAAGAACACGAACTTTCCGACCGCGATTTAGCCATCTGCAACGCTAAAGAAGCTATGTGCATTGCTGGTGTCTTTGGCGGCAAGGGTAGTGGAACGTATGAAACAACTACCAATGTTGTTTTTGAAAGTGCTTACTTCCATCCCACTTGGGTGAGAAAGAGTGCACGTCGCCACGGTCTTAACACCGACGCATCTTTCCGTTTTGAACGCGGTATTGATCCCGACGGACAAATCTATGCGCTTAAAGCTGCGGCTTTGTTGGCAAAAGAATTGGCTGGTGGAGAAATCGCTATGGAAATTGTTGATGTTGAGCAACCCTCCTTGGTGAAAACTTTTGAGGTAAATCTTGAATACGCTTATGTCGATGGAGTGATTGGTAAGCACATTGAACCAGAATTGGTGAAATCTATTGTCACTTCTCTCGATATGAAAATCATCTCTGAAACCTCAGAGGGACTTTCTTTGCAAATTCCTGCTTATCGCGTTGATGTTCAACGACCTTGCGATGTTGTTGAGGATATTCTCCGCATTTATGGTTACAACAACGTCGAGATTCCTACGAGTCTGAAGTCTTCGCTCACTGTCAAAGGAGCTAACGATATTAGTCAGAAGCTACAAAACCTGATCAGCGAGCAGCTTGTAGGAGAAGGATTCCACGAAATTCTTAATAACTCTCTCACGCGCGAAGCTTATTATAAGGACTTGAAGACTTATGCACCTGAGCATCTTGTGCATCTCATCAATCCGCTTTCTAGCGATCTCAATGTGATGCGCCAAAGTCTTCTTTTTGGAGGACTAGAAAGTATTGCTCACAATGTGAACCGTAAGGAAGCCAATCTCCGTTTCTTTGAATTGGGCAACTGTTATCATTATGATGCTGACAAGCGCAACGCTGAGAAAGTGCTTGCTCCTTATAGTGAAGCCTTGCATCTTGGGCTTTGGCTTACTGGACGACGTGTAGAAAACTCGTGGGCGCACGCTAATGAAGATGCAAGTGTCTACGAACTCAAAGGTTACGCACTCAATGTATTGCGCCGCCTTGGCATTGCATTAGGTCAATTCTTGGTTGAAGAAGGTAAAAACGATATTTTCTCTAAGAGTATTGCTGTCGTAGATCGTAACGGCAAGGTATATCTCGAATTGGGTCTTGTGAAGAAAGCGCTTCTCGTGGCTTGCGACATTGAAACAGAAGTTTATTACGCTGATTTCAATTGGACGCTTTTGATGAAGAAATTACCCAAGAAGGAAGTTTCTTACACCGAGCTCTCCAAATTCCCGGCCGTTCGTCGTGACCTCGCTTTGTTGTTGGACACTAATGTCACTTTTGGAGAAATTGAGCGCATCGCCTTTGCGTGCGAGAAAAAACTCCTTAAGCGCGTGGAACTCTTTGACGTTTACGAAGGCAAAAATCTTGAAGCCGGTAAAAAGAGTTATGCCGTTTCATTCGTGTTGCAAGATGAAAGCAAGACGATGAATGACAAACAGACTGAGGCCATTATGGCTAAAATCTTGAAACAACTCGAACAGCAGCTTGGTGCTGTGCTTAGAGGCTAAGTTTTAAGCAACATTTCTATTCCTTTCTCTGCAAAGCAGATGTGCGCTATATAATTCTGCTTTAGCAGAGAGAAGGGACTATTGATAGATACAACAATTACAATCCTATAATTATATTCCTATGGGAAGAGCTTTTGAATATCGCAAAGCCGCTAAGATGAAGCGTTGGGGGCATATGGCTCGCACGTTCACAAAGATTGGTAAACAAATCGCCGTTGCCGTCAAAGGTGGTGGCCCAGATCCCGACACAAACCCCACGCTCCGTGCCATCATTGCTACGGCTAAGCGCGAGAATATGCCGAAGGATAACATTGACCGCGCCATCAAGAACGCGATGGGTAAAGATCAAAGTGACTACAAAACGATGACATACGAGGGATATGGTCCTCACGGTGTTGCCATCTTCGTAGACACTCTTACTGACAACCCCACGCGCACAGTAGGTGACGTGCGTTCTGTCTTCAACAAGTTTAGTGGAAACCTCGGCACAATGGGTTCGTTGGCTTTCCTCTTCGATCACAAATGCGTATTTGCATTCAAGATGAAAGAAGGACTTGATATGGAAGAACTCATTCTCGACCTCATCGACTACGGTGTTGAAGACGAATTTGACGAAGATGAAGAAGAAGGTAGCGTAACGATTTATGGTGATCCTAAGTCGTTCAGCGAAATTCAAAAGCATCTTGAAGCAGAAGGTTTTGAGATTGTCAGTGCGGAATTCACTTATATCCCCAACGATCTCAAAGACGTTGATGCTGAACAGCGTGAAACCATCGATAAGATGGTTGAGCGACTTGAAGACTTTGATGATGTGCAAAATGTTTACACCAACATGAAGCCTGAAGCTTAATTCTTGCGTAATTCACACTAATATCTGGATAAATAGAAGCTGCTCCAAAACAATTTCTTTGGAGCAGCTTCTATTGTTTTCTGGCACATATTGACTAACCTTGAGAGAAAATAGTTGTGAGAAGATGGTTCTTTGAAATCTATTGCTGTCCGGTAAACTTACAAACGCCACAAGAAAGCTTCCCGAAGCCCTTTAGAATAGGACTTCGGGCTTTCTTTTTCAAAAAGCAAGCCCCCCTAATCGAATAATGATGGTTCTGAGGGTGGAGATTTAGCTCTTTCAGCCCAAATTGCACACTCATCCTTTTGAGGATCTTCCATGAAAGCGATGAAATTAGTGTAATACATGAGCGTTAATCTAAGCATGGTTACGATTTGAGAAAAAGAAACGTGTCTTTTTATCATTCTAGAGAGTACTGTGCACAAGAGATTGGCAATGAGTACTACCCAGGTTTGTACCTGGATGGCATTCACGCTCTCACCATAGAAAAAGTGCAAAGGAAAATTCTGTTTCAGTTGTTTGTAGAGCGTTTCTATAGCCCACCTGCGCTTGTAGATTTCAGCAAGTTCCTGAACCGATAGTTCAAAATTGTTAGTCAGCAACGTCACCGACTTACGAGAGTTATTGCTCCATAGCTCTACACATCGGGCTTCGTGCCTTACCTTCTCTTTCTCAAAAAGAATGTGTTTGTCGATATGAGTGACTAGACCATCACGAGAAACATAGGCTATAGAAGAGAGCTCCTTGTAGCTGAGATTCTTCTTCATCTTAGTCACATAGCAGACACCTTCTTCGGTAAGCCTTTGAAACTGTGCATAGTCTATGTAGGCTCTATCCATTGCCAAGGTGGCATCTTGGGGCAGGTGCACCTTTTTGAGAAGATAATGATCGTGTTTGGCAGCAGAGGTCAGTTCTACCACCATCGGTACACCTACTTGATACTTCATAATGGTGTGTACCTTCATGCCGCCTTTCTTCTTTCCGCTTTTAGGATGTCTACCTACTCCCTTAAGAATATTGTCAAAGAGCGTGATTGTGGTAGAATCCATCATATACAGCTGCTTCTCCCAGGCTTTTTGACAGCTCACAGAACGGCTGTCCGCTAAAAAAGGAGTGTAGCGTTCCAACAGGGAGGCATAAACTTTGGCAAAAGAACTCTTGTGGTCGCCGCTGGTTGGCTTCTGCAAGTGTGCTGCGACGGACAACGTAGTCAAGCCCCAAGTGGGAGAGTTTCATGGTCTCGGCTTTCATGCCAATCTCCAATTCACGCAGAGAATCAAAGTGTTTGAGCACACCAAAGAGCATAATGATGAGGTGTTTCCAACCTGTCAAACGCTTAACATAACGCTCGCTCCCTAGTGTTTCGAGACTAATTTGTTGAATTTTGGCTTTATCCAGCAATTTAATGACCTGACTATAGACCGGCTGTCCGGTAAAATATGTACTTTTGCTCATGTTACTAGTGTTTTTTTCCAACAAGCAAAGTAACAAAAGAGGCTGAAATCCTGCAAGAGGGTTTCAGCCTTATTTTTATCATCAGAAAAACTTTTACCGGACAGCAATATTTGAAATCATTCTTGTGGCTACTTGAGATTACCACCAAATCGGTCATTAGACCGTAAAAGCGCTACTTGAAATTGAACCCAAACCGATCATTAGACCGCCATGATGCTACTGGTAATTGAAAGATGAGTTCAAATCCTTCTTAATCTTTATGTTGGCATCTTGGTCTTCGTTCGTTCTCAAGGCTGTTTGCAATATCTTCGGTTTAACGACCAATCAACAGCTCAACCATCAAATGAAATCTATTCAGACCTAATGACTTTTGGGGCTTTAAAAACTGAGGATGCATACAATCTTCAAAATGAGCAGTAGTTTGTAAAGCCATCACTTTGGGATGCTGTCAACGAAGTGAGAAATCAAATTGTTTCAACTTCTTAATGGGTTTTACTTCTAACGCTTGTTTCTTGCGTTATGTCATAAATGTTCGAAATTGAAATGTTAAAGCCCAAGCCTCAAAATGACCAAGTTTTTTCTCCTTCTAGAAAAAAATGACGGCAATAAGCGGAGAAAATCTTCTTCTTTCCCGTTCTCGAATTTTGAAAAAAGGGAGTATTCTACAGCTTTCTCCGACTTTTCCACGATTTTGTCGGACATTTCCCCAATTTTGTTGGACGTTTTCGAAATTCCAAGGGAAGAAAAATAAATTCCGTGGGACATAATCTCAAAAAAGTCCCTTAAAATCTCACGAACAACGTGTTGTTTTATCACAAACGACGTGTTGTTTCGCTAGAAAGAGGGGATTTCTTACAAAAAGGTCTGAAACTTGCGATATTCGAAGTTTCTGAGAATCGCATAATTCCCAACAACTTTTTCTGAGTTCAAAAAGTCGCGTTAAATGGAGGAGTACGTATTGTAAAAATAACTTTACTGATTGTGTGGGCTGTGACCTCTTTTGGTTTGCCTTTGGGATTATCCCATAAGATGTGTTTGTTCAGCTTGGTAGAGACTGGAATTTGGGACATAAATTATGATTTGAGGAATAAAATAGGCTTATAAGAATGCACGGTATCTCAATTTTATCCTTATATTTGCACTACCGATCATACGTCATTGTTACACGTTTCATTTGCATCGCATATGGCTAAAGCACAATATGTCCTTCCTTACACGTTTTATCCCAAAGGGGAAGGACTTTCACCTGAAGATTTTGATTTGATTGAACAAGCTAAAGCAGCCACGCAAACAAGTTATGCTCCTTACTCCAATTTTTGTGTGGGAGCTGCCTTGCGTTTAGAGAATGGGGTAGTAGTTTGTGGAAGCAACCAAGAAAATGCTGCCTATCCAGCTGGTTGTTGCGCTGAGCGAACGGCAATGTTTTATGCTAATGCTCAGTATCCCAATACTGCTCCTGTGACCATTGCAATTGCTGCGCGCCGAGCAAGTGAAGAAGGTTTCTTGACAGTGCCAATTAGTCCTTGTGGTATTTGTCGTCAAGCTTTGATTGAAGCTGAAACGCGGTATCGGCAGGCGATTCGTGTGTTGCTATATGGTGAAGATGTAATTTACGAACTAGAGAAGGTGAGTAGTCTGTTGCCTTTTCAATTTGATGCATCTGCTTATAGGGATAAAAAATCCAACCCAAACATCAAAACAATGAAGATGTTTGGGTTGGAACTTTTATAGAACGACTTTGTATAAGGGAATCAATTGCCTAATCCTTATGGATATGTGCTTTTATTGCTGGAGGAGTTGTGGCATCTTGATTTGTTGTCCCACCTTAATGACATCAGGGTCTTTAATGTGGTTGAACAATACGACATAATTGGCGTAATTGGAGTTTCCGTAGTATCGTTTCGCTAAACGAGGAATGCTTTCTCCCGTTTTTACCACGTGCGATGCATATGTACCCACAATGATAGACTTTCCATGTGGAAGTTGTTGCCATTGTCGTGATTTTGCTAGCAATTGTTCCTTTTGTTGGGAGGATAAATGCTGTGATTTCACAATAATGGTTTGAGTCGTTGTGGCTTGTGGGGCAGTTTTTTCTTCCTCTTTAGTCTTGTCGGGGGGAAGAAGTTGCGACCACATTATTGGTCGGAACATCAGAGGTGGAGCTGATGGTGTCCGTTGGTGGGGGAGTTTTTGCTGTGGAGTCTGAGTTCTTTCCTGGAAGAGTAGTTACGGTGTCAGACACTATTGGGTTATGTTGCGCATTATTATCTGGTTGTGTCGGCGGCACAACGTGAGATTGCGGACAGTTGGGGCACAGCCAATGGTAGTAACCTGCAAAATAAGATAAAACAACAAGTAGCAGTACGCAGGCAACAAGAAGCACATTAAAGCGAGTGCGATGGTGTTGCTCTTTATGATTCAAGTTGTCGGTAGTTACGTGAATTTCCCCTTGGATATTGGTGATATGCGAAGGTTTCTTCTCCGTTTCGGCAGGAATAGTTGTCAAGGTGACATCTACGCTGGCTGGGTTACCAGAAAAGTCCGAAGTCGTTTCTTGGCCTAACGCCTCTTCTTTAGTATTTGCATCGATGAGGATTTCTTCCTCTTCGTCTTGTCTAGACTCTGTTGATTCAGTGCTTGACTGAAGTAGAGAGTTTTCAGAAGAAGTCAGAGACGACAGATTATCATCTGCTGTCGTTGAAGAGGTAAACTCTATAGTATTAGCGTCTACTTGCGTACTACTATCTTCTAGAATTGTATCCGGGGCTGTTGTAGTAGAAAACTCTGTAGTAGAGGCTTTTTCATCCCCAGATATATTGTCGTTATCTTCGCTTGGAAATTCCTGGCTTGAAAGTTCCCTGCTTAGATTTTCTTGAGCAACAACGTCGGCAGTTGAGGTTGCTACGCTTTGAAGTCCTTTTGCAACTTCTTTAGAATCGTCTGTATGCAAACTATCATTGTGCAATTGGCTACTAGGAACTTCAGCAACGAGTACTTGTTCGCTGTCGTTGGTAACCACTCCTAGTGTCAGTGAATCTTCCGAGTCATCAGAGAAATCATCTTCTATCACTGGCACCGAATCTAATTCCTCCTCGGGAGTGTCATCAAAGAGTGTTGTTGTGCTGAGGAGTGCAAACGGACCATTCACTAAATCCCTCAATGTATTGTCGGGTGTGAAAGTTATTTTGCTGTGTTTTCCGATTTGAAAACGCTCGCCAGTGTGGATGTTTACACTTTCTCTCTCATTGACAATAACAAGTTTGGTGGTGCCAAAGCCACTCACTTTGACAAGGCTGTCTTTGAGGATACCTTCTTCAGTAAGTTCAAAAAAGGTGCGCACAAACTCTAAGGCTTCTTGAGACGAAATACCTTGTTCTCTAGCCAATTGTTCTGCTAGATCTTGGAGTTGAAATTTCTTTTCCGTCATAAGCTAAGCGTTGATTTTGTCCTTGAGCGTTGGACTTGGCTTGAAGGCAACTACTAATTTGGGAGGAACAAGCTGGCGTTGCTTCGTTATGGGATGTATGATGATACGCTCTTTCTTCTTTTTCACCTCATAAGTTCCAAAACCTTGCACATTCAGCGTTGCACCTTCGTCTAGCATACCGGCCATAGTGTTTACTAAGGCTTCAATTTGCTGTTTCACCGCTTGCGGATTCTTTTGTAGACGGGTTGCCAATGCATTGACAAACTCTTTGTTGTTCATTGTTGGATAACTTATTGTTGTGAAAGAAATATAGTTACACTATTTCTGCGTATAAATCGAATTCTTCAGCAGAAGTGATGCGCGCTTCGTAAAACTCTCCCAAATTGAGTTGATAGTCAGCGCTTGAAACGAGTACCTCACAATCTACTTCGGGCGAGTCGAATTCTGTGCGACCAACATAGTAGCCGTCTTCTTCGCGGTCTATGATGATACGGAACACCTTGCCCACTTTTTCGGCAGAAAGTTCTGCTGCTATTTGTTCTTGCAGTTGCATCAAGCGGTCTAAGCGTTCTTGTTTCACTTCCGCTGGTACATCATCTTCGTAATGCTCGCCAGCGTAAGTGTTTTCTTCTTCGCTGTACGCAAAAGCTCCCATGCGGTCAATGCGTGCTGTACGCACAAAGTCCATAAGTTCTTCAAAATCTTCCTCCGTTTCTCCTGGAAAACCAACCATCAAGGTGGTGCGGAGGGTTATGCCAGGAACTTCTTCGCGAAATTTTGCTATAAGATCTAGCGTTTCTTGCTTTGAAATGTGGCGACGCATGCGAGTCAGCATATTGTCAGAAATGTGCTGTAGGGCGATGTCGAGATAGCTGCAAACGTTTTTGTTTTCACGAATCACGCGAAGCAAATCCATTGGGAACTTTGTGGGATATGCGTAGTGTAGACGAATCCATTCCACCCCTGGAATTTGCGCCATACGCTCAATCAGTTCGGGAAGGCATTGACGTCCGTAGCGGTCAATGCCGTAGAAGGTGAGTTCTTGCGCTATGATTTGAAATTCGTGTACGCCAATTTTCACCAGTTCTTCGACTTCATTGAGAATATCCTCCATCGAACGGCTTTGGTGCTTGCCTGTAATCAAGGGGATAGCGCAATAGGCACAAGTGCGATTGCAACCTTCTGAAATTTTGAGATAGGCATAATGTAGAGGTGTGGTGAGCACACGAGCAGTGAGCGCGTTGCAAGCTACTGCCGCAAGACTATCGGTCGTCGTAAGATCCTTAATCATGTCCTTCCAGTCAAACTTGCCATAGAATTTGTCTACTTCTGGAATTTCTACTTTAAGTTCTTCACGATAACGTTCCGACAAACATCCCATCACGTACACCTCTTTCAATTGTCCAGATGTTTTGTGTTCCACCAAATCCAATATTTGATTGATGCTTTCTTCTTTGGCGTCACCAATGAAACCACAAGTGTTGATTACAGCTATGTCGCCGTGCAGTTGTTCTGGATTATGGTGAAAGTCGCAGCCAATAGCTGCAAATTGGCGAAGGAGGTTCTCGGAGTCTACAAGATTCTTTGAACATCCCATCGTGATTACGTCAATGGTATGTTTCATTATGTCTATCTATGTCGTTGTGTTGTGGAAGGATAAGGGAGTTTTATCCCTCATCGCGGGCTATTGCTCTGTGGAGAAAAGAGAATTTACAAATTCGCGCGCGTTGAAGGGTTGCAAATCTGTCATTTTCTCACCAAGTCCAATATATTTCACAGGAACTTTCATTTGGTGGGAGATGCCAATCACTACACCACCTTTTGCAGTGCCATCGAGTTTGGTGATGGCCAATGAGGTGACCTCGGTTGCTTTTACAAACTGCTTAGCTTGCTCAAAGGCATTTTGGCCAGTGCTTCCGTCGAGTACCAAAAGCACTTCCTGAGGAGCATTGACGTCGAGTTTTTGCATCACCTTTTTTATCTTGGTAAGCTCGTTCATCAATCCAACCTTGTTGTGAAGACGGCCTGCGGTGTCAATGATGACAACATTGGCACCGATGGATTTGGCATGCGCTAAGGTGTCGTAGGCTACGGATGCGGGATCTGCACCCATTTTTTGTTTCACAACGGGCACTCCAGTTCGTTCGCCCCAAATGCATAATTGTTCCACAGCGGCGGCACGGAAGGTATCGGCAGCCCCGAGCACTACTTTCTTACCTTCTTCCTTAAATTGGTAAGCAAGTTTGGCGATAGTGGTTGTTTTTCCCACGCCATTCACACCTACCACTAGGATAACGAAGGGATTGTCAGAGTTAGGCACTTCAAATCCAAGGTTTTCTTCGTTGATTTGGTTGCCGTCGGTGACAAGTAGTTGCGTTATTTCCTCTTTGAGAATTGCATTAAGCTCATTTGTACTAACATATTTGTCGCGTGCCACGCGCTCTTCGATGCGGTGAATAATATCAAGCGTAGTGTCCACGCCAACGTCGCTGGTGATGAGAATGTCTTCTAGATTGTCGAGAACGTCATCATCAACTTTTGATTTGCCAGCTACTGCGTGGGCTATCTTTGAAAATACGCTTGTCTTTGTTTGCTGAAGTCCATTGTCTAATGTCTCCTTTTTTTCTTTTTTCGAGAAGAAACTGAAAAATCCCATAAGTATAGAGTTTGTGCAAAAATACGACAAATTCTTGGAATAAAAGACCTTATCTACTTGAAAGTTGAAGGGCTCTTCTTATTTCTTGTGGTGAGGAAATGAGAGTTTCACACTCATTTGCCGTAGAATGAAAGAGGTACGTATGAAATAAAAGAAGCTCTCGCAAAAAATGCGAGAGCTATGCTAGGTACTGCTTGTTAGAAACGAGCAGGAGGATTATCCGTTAGTTTAGTTCTTGAAGAATGCGTCAACATCCTCATTGCGAACCATTTGTTCATTAAAGATGTAAGCACCAGTTTTGGGGCTCTTTTCCATCTTGATGACTTTAGTGTACGAACGTCCATCTGTTTTACCAGCTTGGAACGAAGCGACGGTCTTTTTTGCCATAGTTAATTATGTGCGAGAAAGGGTGATTACTTGGATTATTTGATTTCCTTGTGAACCGTCATACGCTTGAGGATGGGATTGTATTTTTTCAATTCCAAACGGTCGGGGGTATTCTTACGATTCTTGGTAGTGATGTAGCGGCTTGTTCCGGGCAGACCGCTTTCCTTATGTTCGGTGCATTCGAGGATTACCTGAACGCGATTACCTTTAGCTTTCTTTGCCATGAGTTATATATGGATTAGCCGATTACTTTAATATCTTTCCAGTTGAGGTAGCCCTTTTGAGCTGCGCTCTCGAGTGCTTGGTCGAGACCAACTTTATTGATGAAGCGGAGACCAGCTGCAGAAATCTTGAGCTGGATCCAGCAATCTTGCTCTACATAGTAGAACTTCTTGGTGAACAAGTTTGCGTCGAATGTACGCTTGGTGCGACGCTTCGAGTGAGAAACGTTGTTGCCCACCATGGCTTTCTTACCGGTAATTTGACAAATCTTAGACATTGCTATCTGTAATTTTCTGTTGCTTTAGTTGTAGTTATTCCCAATCGAGTGCAAAGTTACAACATTCTTCTCACACCTCCAAATCTTTGTACTGGTTTTTGTGTGCAATATAACATTTTCTTGTTTAAGGTGATGGTTTTGTTACTGAGTTGTGCAGTCCTTATCACTTCCTAGTTTATTCATCTCAATAGTCAGAACTTACGATGAGTAGAGAGGTCTTTATCTCGAAACATATTTGAATTGTAAAGAGGTGAGATGTTCTTATTGTGTCTGATATACGTGAGTTGGAAAAAATGCCATATTAGATTGTTCCTTTGGAGAATTATACGTATATTTGTGGTGCCCACAGTGCATCTACTGTGCTGTCAATCCGATACTAGTAGTGCTGTCATTGTTTTTACTCTATTGGAGACTCTATTTGAACTTACCTTATCAATCTGTTTTCTCATGAAAATTCGTTATCTATTTCTTGTGTTGGCTTTTTCTCCTTTTATCGTGATCCATGCGCAATCGCAGCGTGACAGCATTGCTGTCTATGCCAAAGTCATGGATAGCTTCACGCACGAAATGCTCAAAGGCGTAAAAGTCGAAGTACTACGTCCCGATAGTTCCCTTGTTTCGCAACACAACACTGATAAGAACTATTCATACGGTCGTTCCTCTTACAATTTCGGGGACGAGTTTCGAGGACTATTTCTGTTGCGCGCCGATTATATCTTTCGTTTCTCGAAGGAAGGCTACGTCACGCAGTATGCCAATCTCTACAAACGCGACTTAGGGCGCAGAGAACAGCGCAGGTCAGTGGGAGAAATCCTACTGAAGAAGATTGGTAAGCGTCGCGACGTCGAATTAGGTGCAGCAGAAGTGCGTGCTTCCAAAATTCGCATGGTTGTGAAAGGAGATACCCTCATTTACAATGCCGACGCCTTTCAGTTGGCAGAGGGCTCGATGCTCGATGGACTCATCAAGTTACTCCCTGGATTTCAATTGCGCGATGGACAAATCACCGTTAATGGTCAGTACGTGAGCAGTCTATTGGTCAATGGCGAAGATTTCTTTCGCGGAGACCCTCGCGTGGCATTGGAAAATTTGCCTGCCTACATGGTGAACAAGGTGAAGGTCTATCGCAAGGAACACCCATGGAGTTTCATCACTAAAGGCAAGGAAGAGCGAAAAGAAGATCTCCCTCTTGTGGTGGATGTCAATCTGAAACGCGAGTATTCCATCGGATGGGTGGGCAATGTTGGAGCCGGATATGGCACAGCCAACCGCTATCTTGGACGCGCCTTTGGACTTCGTTTCACCGACCACTCGCGCCTAGCCCTATATGGCAATGCCAACAACACGAACGACACGCGAGAACCAGGCACTTCCGGCAATTGGAACGCCAATGGTGCAGCCTCTGGTCGCACCGAGATGCAAACTGCTGGCTTCGAATTTCTCGTCAAAGGCGATAAGGACAAATGGAAATATGTGGGGCATGCTAAGATTTACCATCAAAAAACTTTCAACCAAAGCATTACTTCTTCCGAAACCTTTCAACCCACGCTGCCTAATAGCTCATTCAATCGCGCACGTCGCGAAGCAGAGGGCAGTCACTTCAGGTGCAGACAGAGCAATCCTATGAAAGAAAAAGAGATGAAGGATATCTCAATGTCTTTGGAGCATTGTATTATCAACATCACCGCAGTGACGCTTTGCACCAAGGAGAGGAATTTTCAGCCGATCCGAAAGATGCCTATCGCGCTGCGTCACTAGACAGTTTGTTTCAGACATCTAGTGAACGATTGGCGAAATTACTGGTAAATCGCCAGCAGAATCAAGAGAAGAGTCGCGAGCATGCGTGGTCGGGAAGGCTGAGTGCAAACACTTTTGCTAAGATAGCACACACACCAGACTATTATTCGCTAGACCTCAATGCAGACTTTGAACACAAAACTGGTACTGCTTTTTCCGCCTACCAATTGCACTATGGTCAATCAGCGCAAGTGCCACACACGAACGAGCATCAACTGCGCTACACAGACGCACCTTCTACAAAAGCCAATGCGAGCTTTAGTGCCAATTATAACTATCGCTCTGATTGGGTGAGCATAAATTCAACGATGAGCCTTAGAGAGGCTTACCAAAAAGGCGATCGTAATCTGTACCGCTTGGACAGACTAGGTGAAAATGCTCCTACATTCGGAAGCTTGCCTTCCACAACTGCGGCATTGTTGCAGACCTTGGATGCGCCCAACTCATATATGGCTAGCCGAAACACGCTCACAGGTACATTTCATATTAGGAGCATTATTTGGATAAACAAAGAGACGAGCAATGGCATCAGAATTGATCCTAAACTAGAATGGACAAACGATCGTCTTTCTTACGACCGCAACATGCTGCACGCGACTCCTCATCGCAACACTGTGGTGTTTTTACCATCTATTGCATGGAGTGGTGATGCGTTCAACGTGAGTTATCAGTGGAATTGTGCCTATCCTGATTTACAGAACCTATTGGACTATGTCGACAACTCCGATCCCCTGAATATATATCGCGGTAATCCTCATCTCCAACGCAGCACTACGCACCGTGTTGCCCTGTCTAGAAGTTGGACGAAATGGAGAGAAGGCAAATCATTTGCCATCGGTGGGGATTGGGATGTCACACGCAATGCCATTGCGCACGGGCAAACTTACGATGCTGCCACAGGTGTGCGCACATTCTCTCCGAGGAATGTAGACGGAAACTGGCACGTAGCTGTCCATCATTTCTTAGAACGACCTTTCGACAAGGAGAAAAAGACGCTCCTTACCAGTGAGACGAAGGCAGATTTCCGCAACAGTGTGGACTTTGTGACGGAACGAAGCACGGTACAAAACTTTACGTTGGAAGAATCGCTGCGGTTTAATGCTAAGATAAAGCGCGTGATTCTAGACGGAAGCATCGGAGCCCGCTATTGGCATGCTACATCGGAGCGCAAGAACTTCCAAACCATCAACAGTTTTGATGTAACCTACGGACTAAATGCTCAGATTGCTCTTCCTGCAGGCTTCGCGTTTAATGCAGACTGCAAGTTTTATCAACGTGAGGGGTATAGCGATGCAAATATGAACGACCTACGTTTTGTGGCGAATGCTCGTTTAGAAAAGACCTTCCTTCGCGGTCGTTTAGGTGTTGCTTTGGATGGTTACGACATCTTCGGCGGGCTCAGCAATGTGACGAAGGTGATTAACGCACAAGGTATTGTAGAGACGTGGCACAACTCACTGCCTTCTTATGTTATGCTACAAATTTCTTATAAGTTGAGTAAAGCACCCAGAAAGAAGAAAGAGTCTATGTGAAAGCGTTAGAAAACAATCATCGAGTTTCGTATAGAAAACTTACGAGGTCTTGATGAATATGCGGAAAGTGGGAATGCACTTCTTTCATCTCTCGAACTGATATTTATCCCAAATCAGCCATTAGACCGTTGCTAAAGAAGAGTTAGCCAGTTGTCTATGATTTCCGCGCCAAAAGGCGTGAGGATGCTTTCGGGATGAAATTGTACTCCGCGAAGATTAAGGCTGCGATGGCGAAAAGCCATAACCGTGCCATCGTCAGCGCGCGCCGTTACTTCTAAAATATGGGGAAGCGGTTCACTAACCGACCAAGAATGATAGCGTCCCACGGTGATGTCATTGGGAAGATTAGCCCACAAGCAATCTTCTGTGAGAAGGTGGCAGCGGCTTTCTGTGCCGTGCAAGGGTTGTGAATGCTGAAAAAGCGAAGCACCATAGCATTGAGCAATGGCTTGATGACCAAGACAGACACCGAGTATAGGTATTTGTCCTGCGGCACGACGAATGAAGGAAAGCAAATCGCCTGCTTCTTCGGGTAATCCTGGACCAGGAGACAAGAGCAGATGAGTATAGTTGGCAAGATCTATGTGCGCCACTTCATCATTGCGTAAGATAGTGACTTCTGCCCCCAACGCTTGCACAAGATGTGCAAGGTTGTGGACAAAAGAGTCGTAATTGTCGATGAGCAAAACGTGCTGCATATCAATAGGTCTAGAGATGAGATTAGTTTTAGACAAAGAGACAAAGCAGAAATGCTACTTATTCTCCTAAAATCTCAGCTTTATGAGCGAGACAAGTCGAGATGTCTTTATCACCTCGCCCACTCACATTGATCACCACTACATCTTCTGGTTGAAAGTTGAGATGAGGTAGAAGCGCGAGTGCGTGGCTACTTTCGAGAGCTGGTATGATACCTTCAAGACGTGTGAGTTCAAAAGCTGCACGAAGCGCTTCGTCATCGTTGATAGACAGTACCTCAGCACGATTTTGGTCGGCAAGATGAGAAATGAGTGGACCGATGCCAGGATAGTCCAAGCCTGCTGAAATAGAATAAGGTTCTTGTACTTCTCCGTCGGGAGTTTGAATGACCAGTGTTCGACTTCCATGCAATACACCTTCTGAACCAATGTTGATGGTTGCGGCAGTAGATCCGCTGTCTTTGCCAAGTCCTCCGGCTTCACCCAATACAATTTCGACGCGCTCGTCGTCGAGATAATGATACATGGCTCCTGCTGCATTGGAACCTCCACCAATGCACGCCATCAAATAGTCAGGGTAGTCGCGACCTTCCTTTTCCATCAGTTGCCCTTTGATTTCTTTGCTAATGAGACTTTGAAGGCGTGCTACCATGTCGGGATAAGGATAAGGACCCACAGCAGAACCGATGAGATAGAACGTATCTTCAGGGCGTTCGCACCATGCCATCAAGGCTTCGTTTACGGCGTCTTTCAAGGTTTTGTTGCCACTTTCGGCTGGCACTACTGTGGCTCCAAGCATACGCATACGTTCCACATTAACGTGTTGTCGCTCCACATCGAGGGCTCCCATGTAGATGCTGCATTCCATGCCCATACGTTTGGCGAGCAAGATTTGCCCCAAAGCATTATTGATTTTGTGTGCGCCTGTGTGGTTGAGATCTTCGCGCTTGAGATAAATCTTTGCCCCATATTTCTCACTAAGGCGACGAGCATGATAGAGTGGACTAGGGCGACCCACATAGTCCCTCAAGAGTTGGTGAAACTCGCGTTGAAAGTCTTCACTTTCAATGATAGGGAGATAGGCTTCTTGTAGAGCTTGAATGTTTGGAAGCAAGACGTCTGGCACGAAAGCACCACCAAACTTGCCGTAAAAACCATTGGAATCGATTTGAAAAGATGACATAAGCTTGTAGCGTCAAGAATGAATGTTGTGAGCATACGAGGTTGCAACGATTGACGTCAGGATTGTTGCGCGCAATTCACGACAAAAAGGCTTGCCGTGAGTAACGACAAGCCTCTGTATTTCGACGATGATGAACGAACGATAGGGGTACATGATGTCTAACTCACGATATTTCTATCTTGAGTTCGCCACCAACCCTTATTGTTATTGATATTCATCATTGTTTTATGCTATTGAATTGATTTTGATGATGCAAATGTAGTGCAATTTGTTGAATGTTCCAAACGTTCTGGCGATTTTTTGCCTGAAAAGGTCGTTTTTTGTGGAAATCCTCCATTATACTAGCTGATTATTGTTAGCCACTTCTTTTACCTGCTTTCTCGATGTAGGACGACACGGCTTCGAGAAAAAGAGAAACACTCAACTCAACAAACAGGATGAGTTGGGATTGTAAAATTATTAGTATTGGAATGACTGCAATCGAAGGGGAACAATCTCTTGCTTTTATGGGGCAGAACGAAACAACAAAGCCGTGCCAAAGCTGATACTTTGACACGGCTCTGTTGAGTTATTTTTTGCGTTTACCTCTAGAGAAACTTCTAGTGGCTTTGCCAAATCGTTGAAAAAGTTTATAGCCCATCATTGCGCCATCAAATATACTCCACGCTCGAGAGGCAACATTAATCATTGTCTCAAGTTTGTTGTTTGAGGGGGGAGGAGGAGCTGTGAGTTCGTTGAAGTCCTCAGCGATGGTTTGTTCCAACCGCTTGAGTTCTTTTTGCACGCGCTTCTGCTCCCATTGTATTCTTTCTATAGTGTTGCTTGCTACCATATCAATAAAATTTTGGGTTTGTATTAGAATTAGACGAATCGTCTGAATTCCCTTCTTCCCAACTTTCACCAAGAAAAATAGATGATAGAAAACGTGCAATAGGATTGATGAGCAATCTTTTACGGAATGCCACGAGGAGTATTCCCAAAAGAATAAATCCACCTGCAACAATGCCGCAGGACACAACTATACCACCTACTATAGGGGCAAGGGCATACACTAACGCGAAGGAGAGGAGTAACACAACGATACTAGCCACTCCTACCAACAACACAGCAACGACAAGAAACGTCAAGATTAATGTCAGCTTGCTGACGAGGTCAAGCTGGAAGCTTTTCAGACGAAGTTCTCCATACTTTTTGAGATTGGAGATGAGTCTTGCTATGATGTCTACATTATGGTCGTTAGAAAACACGCGTCAAAACTTTATTCAGATGCGGCACTAAGTTCTTCAGCAATGTCATCTACGAGGCTTTCAAGCTCTTTACCATTGAGTTTGATGCCGCGCTTGCGAATTGCTTCAGCAATACGTGAACGAGTATCTTCACCCTTTTCAGGAGCAAAGAGAATACCACAGGCTGCGCCTACTGCTGCGCCACCTAAAAAAGCTGCGAGAATGCTTAATCCTTTCATGATAATTTGGAGTTTATGTGAGTTATCTGTAAGTTTACTGCTTCAAAAATACCGCTTTTTCTTGGATTTGCCATACTATTTGGGCAGAAAATTGTTTCTTTAATGTTTTTTGTAGTCGTTTTCTTAGCATATTACCCATTTTCCTTGTATATTTGCGGTTAAATGAATGCTTTTAGGGTAAGTTGAAAGCCTTCTTCTTGCTGAATGTGGGAAAGAATGTGATTTCTTGCTCATAGAAATGTTTTACTCAAGCGTTTATTACTCATCGAAAACAATCTACGTAAAAGATAAAAGGTATTTGAAATGAAGAATCACGCAATTCTCGCATTAGGTTTGTGCACAGTGGCTATGTTCACTGCTTGCAAAACTCAAGAAAGTGCTTATCGCCAAGCTTATGAGAAGGCACGAGCACAAGAAATGAATAAAACAACTCAAACGGTGACTATTGCTCCACAGCCACAAGAACAAGTTGCTCCTGTTGTAACTCAGCCTGTGTCTAACGATGATGCGACACCTGTACGCACTATTCAAGGCGGTGTAACTGTTGTAAACGGTGAACCTCTCAAGGCTTTTAGCGTAGTTGTGGGAAGTTTTGTGAACCAACAAAATGCTGAAGGCCAGATGTCTTCACTTCGTAGTCGTGGTTTAGCCGCTCGCGTGGTGAAAACTAACGAAACCATCAGTGGTCACACTGGTTGGTACCGCGTTGTTGCTTCTTCCTATGACACCAAAGGGGAAGCCGTACAAAGCCGCAATTCTCTGATTGGCATGTATCCCGGTGCTTGGATTCTTGGACGTTGATCCTTGCCTATCAAGTCATTTCGTAAAATTAGGAGGAGTCAAACTCGTTTGACTCCTCCTAATTTGTTTATTGCGCGTGTGGCAATGTGGCTACTAAAGCCGTTTTTTTGCGAGGATTAGTGTCCGCAACCACCGCCGCCAGTAGTGTTTACCGTATAACCGCCAGGAACTTCCACAAACTTTCCTTTGCTTTTGAGGAAGTCTAGGAGTTGTTCTGCGCTCATATCGCTTTGGCTGCAGCTGTAATACGTTGCATCGTCCCCAAAGGTTTCGCGCATTGCAGCGAGGAGGGTTTCGTCTGTGAAGGTTTGCCCGATCATCATACCGAGCACTTCGTGTGCATGATATTCCATAACGTGAGTTGTTTAGTTATTATTGATATGTGTTGTATAATAGACTGAAGACTTCATCAAACGTGGTGAAAGTGTTTTGATTGGTCTTTGTCGTTTATTCGTTGTTGATAGATAGGAAAAATCGTGTGCGGACAGCCAATACTACGTTAGTAGGACAGATGCCAAGGAATCGCTAGCGCACATAGAGTGATGACAAACGCCAGTGGTATGTATCTAAGTAGCGAGTTGTTGTAGTGAAATGAGGCTGCATCAGAGAAATAGTGTCGATAACAACGATAGGCTGTAAAGCCTAAACTCGCTCCGAAGCAACTGCCAACGAAGAGGTCGCCAAAATAATGTGCACCAAGGTAAAGACGTGTCCAGCAATTGAGTAACACCCAAAGAACGAGGGCTACACTTGTGTTTCTATGCCTTATGACCAACGACAAAAAGGTGGCGATGGCAGATGTGTTTGCAGCGTGTGAAGAGAAAAAACCATAGAATCCCCCTCGATAGCCTCTCACAACATCGACAGTATGCATAATTTCAGGCGTGTGAGTTGGACGCCACCGGGCTATCCAAGGTTTGAATACTGCCGAAGCAATTTGATCTGCGATAATGACGCAAATTGCTGTTGCGAGAATGATAAAGAGAAAATGAGAAAAGTCGTGTTCTCGAAAGAGTACATAGACAATCACCAACAAAAAGGGTAGCCATACCCAAAGTTGTGTTGCGTTCCAAGCGAAAGCGTCAAGATAAAGAGAATGGCTACCATTAAAGAAAAGGGTGATGGCTTGATCCATATATGAAATGAAGTCAATATTCTGCTATTGCATTGAGCCACCAACAATATCGAGCAACTCTGCTGTAATGGCTTGTTGTCGCGTCTTATTATATTGTAGAGTTAAATCGCGCAATAGCTCATCTGCGTTGTCTGTGGCGACTTGCATTGCAATGACACGAGACGCGTGTTCAGATGCTAGGCTATCAAGTAGAGCAGAATATAATTTTAGATGCAAAGACTTTGGGATTAGTTTCTCTATGAGATCCAGAGGACTAGGTTCAACTAGAAAGTTATTATTCTGATTTCCAACCGCATTTTCTGGGAATTGTATGGGAAGGAATTGTTCTTCAGTGAGAATTTGTGTGCCCGCGCTCTTAAAATGATGATAAATCAGGATAACTTTGTCGAAATCACCTTGAGTGAACTCATCCATAATTTGAGCAGCAAGCTCAGCTGTTTGAGAGTAATTGGGGTGATCAAGCAAAGTTGCTAATTCGCAGGCGGGGGTATAGCCTAGTTTTCGAACGGCTTCAGATATCTTCTTGCCAATAGGGTAAATTTTGGCTATTTCCACTCCTTGTTCTTTATAAGAGTCGAGGCTGTGCTTTAGCTTTTTCAGCGTATTGCCATTGAAGCCACCACACAAACTTGAGTTAGAGGAAAAGACCACTACGGCAACGCGTTGAAGTTCTCTAACCTCGGCATAAGGCGAACTAATGTTGTCTTCTAGCGAAGCTACAAAAGTGGACATAATGCCACTAAGTTTTTCTTCGTAAGGACGCATCTGTTCGATGGCCTGTTGCGCGTGGTGCAACTTTGAACTGGCAACCATCTTCATCGCACTCGTGATTTTGCGCGTGCTATTTACTGATGAGATTCTGGTTTTTACTTCTTTGAGTGAGGCCATAAAAATAGAGTAGTGTTGGGACATTGCAAAGCTTATGGAGAAGTTCACCCAGTTGGGGTGAAACTTCTACCATAGTCTATTTGCTTTGTCGCTAATTAGCGTTTGGCTTAAGCGTATTGAGCTGATACATCTGCGGCAACGCTACGGAGAGTTGCTTCGACTTCGTCTGTAAGCTGTCCAGCAGCAAGAGTAGCAAGAACACTTTCTTTGTGAGATGCACGAAGCACGTTGAGGAATTGTTCTTGGAAATCGCGAACGTGATCGAGAGGAACTTGTGACAACAAGCCCTTAGTTCCACAATACAAATAGCAACTTGTTCAGCCACGGGCATTGGACTGTATTGCGCTTGGATGAGTAGCTGATTGTTTTTGCGACCACGGTCGATAGTCATAGCAGTCACAGCATCCATGTCGCTAGAGAATTTGGCAAAAGCTTCAAGTTCTCTATATTGAGCTTGGTCGATTTTCAGCGTTCCAGCAACTTTCTTCATTGACTTAATCTGCGCAGAACCACCCACACGAGAAACCGAGATACCTACATCGATGGCAGGACGGAAACCTTGGTTGAACAAATTTGTGTCAAGGTAAATCTGTCCGTCTGTGATGGAAATCACATTCGTTGGAATGTATGCAGAAACGTCACCAGCCTGAGTTTCGATGATGGGAAGTGCCGTGAGAGAACCACCTCCTTTGACCAAACCTTTGAGAGATTCGGGGAGATCATTCATTTGTTCAGCGACTTCCTGCTGATTATTGATTTTTGCTGCACGTTCAAGCAGACGTGAGTGCAAATAGAAGACGTCACCAGGGTAGGCTTCACGACCAGAAGGACGGCGAAGAATCAAAGATACTTCACGGTAAGCAACAGCTTGTTTGGATAAATCGTCATAAACTACAAGTGCGTGCTTACCTCTGTCACGGAAGAACTCGCCGATAGCAGCCCCTGCCATAGGAGCATAGTATTGCAATGCTGCACTTTCAGCTGCAGTGGCAGATACGATGGTAGTGTATTCTAGTGCACCTTTTTCCTTAAGGATATTAACGATGTTGGCTACCGTAGAGGCTTTTTGTCCTATGGCTACGTAGATGCAATAAACAGGATTACCTGCTTCGAAGTTAGCGCGTTGATTGATAATTGTGTCAATGGCAATAGCGGTTTTACCTGTTTGACGGTCACCAATAATCAATTCGCGTTGTCCTCTACCGATAGGAATCATCGAGTCAACACTCTTCAATCCAGTAGCTAAGGATTCAGTAACGGGTTGTCTGTAAATTACACCAGGTGCTTTACGATCGAGAGGCATCAAATACTTCTCGCCTTCGATGTCGCCGCCTCCATCCAAAGGTTGTCCCAGAGGATTGATGACGCGCCCTAGCATATTTTCATTGACCAAAATAGAAGCTACGCGGCCAGTTCGCTTTACACTTTGACCTTCTTTGATGCCTTCGGAAGAGCCTAAGAGTACAGCACCGACATTGTCTTCTTCCAAGTTCATGGCTACAGCCATAACCCCATTCTCAAATTCGAGAAGTTCGTTTTCTGTGGCCTTTGTCAAGCCAAAGATACGCGCCACACCATCACCAATGGTGAGGACAACGCCCACTTCTTCAAACTTTTGGTCTACGGAAAGGTCTTTAAGTTGCTGCAAAAGCACTTCAGACACTTCGCCAGGTTGGATATTGTTGGGCATATTCGTTATGTTTTTGGAATAGAAATCACGTCCTCATTTTAAGGACGACTGGGCAAACGAAGTTGTTGGCGCAGCTGTTCTATTTTTCCGCGCAGACTTGCATCCATACGATAGTCATCATATTGGAGAATAAAGCCTGCTCGGAGACTTGAATCAATGCGAACGTCAAGATTTACGACTCCGTTTGTGCGTTGAGCCACTAGATTGCGCAATCGTGCTTCAATAGTTTCTGTGATTGGTTGAGCCACAATAACTTCAGCACGTGTAATTTGCTTGGCAGTCTCATATTTACGCACAAATGACGATGCGATAAAAAGCATTTCTTCAATGCGTTTTTTATCTACAACGAGTTGTAAGAATCGACGTGTAGAGATTGAAACCTCATCGCCGTGTTTTGATTGTGAAGCTGCAATAAGCAATTCCACCTTCTTTTCATCGTTGAAAATGGGATTGAGGAGTGTGGAGTTCAATGTTTTCACTTGCAGAAAACTATGCTGCAACTGAAGCATTTCTTTGTACACACGCTCTGCGTCTCCGTTTTTTTCAGAGAAAAGAAAAAGAGCTTTGGCATACCGTGAGGCAACGATTCCTGTATTCATCGTTTGTTTACTAGGTTGTGAGTGGCATTTGCGTTATCGTTTTGTTTGTTTGCTTTCTTGAATCATATTTTCAATCACGATAGTCCAATTGAACTGGAAATAAACCGGATAGCAAACAATTCTTCGTTGCAACAAATAGATAACACAAAACGTCCGCTCCGTTACTTACGCTCTACATCATCCAGCAGTTCGGAGATGTAGGAGGTTTGCGCCTCGCTCTTTTCTAATTCGCGAGCTACAAGTTTTTCAGCCACTTGAATAGACAAGTCAGCTACTTGAGCGCGAATATCAAGAAGAGCGTTGGCTTTCTCAACCTGAATTTGTTTCTTGGCGTCTGCAAGGAGTTTAGCTCCTTCTTCTGCTGCTTGAGATTTAGCTTCTGCAATAATAGCATTGCGAGTTTCAGCAGCTTCTTTAAGAATTTCGGCTTGCTTCTCGCGTGCTTCACGCATTACTTTCTCACTTTCGGCTTGAATGCCAGCTAGCTTTTCGTTTGCTGTGCGAGCATTTCTCAAACTTTCGTCGATAAAGTTTTTACGTTCTTCCACTGCATTGGTAATAGCAGGAAAACCAAACTTAGCGAGAAGGAGAAACAGAGCCACGAAAGCTACCAACATCCAAAAGAGAAGACCAAAATCAGGGGTGAGGATGGAGGGCAAATTCAATGACTCCATACTTATATTCTTTGGATGAATGAGAACTCTGGTTTATTTGATGAGGAATGCACAAGCGGCAACAGCAAAGAGAGCCACACCTTCCACGAGGGCAGCAACGATGATCATATTGGTCATAATTTTGCTTGCTGCTTCAGGTTGGCGTGCGATAGCTTCCATGGCAGAGCTACCAATTTTACCAATACCAAGACCTGCACCGATTGTAGCAAGACCTGCACCAAGTGCCATACCGAGTTGAGCAAAACCTGTGGTTGCTTCGAGAAGTGATAACATCATAGTTGTAATTGTTTGTGAGTTATACTATTTGAGTTTATTTTGTCTTTGGAGAGGGAGAGAGCCTTGTGCTTTAGGCGCAAACTTCAACTCCCTCAATTTATATTTAGTGAATCTTCTTATTCTTCGTGATGCTGGGGAAGTGATAAGCCTATAAACACTGAAGAGAGTAGGGTGAAGACGTAGGCTTGCAAGAATGCTACGAGCAATTCCAAACAGTTGAGGAATATCATCAGTAGAGAACTGAATACAGTGAAGATAGAACCCATAGTAGTACTAATCTGCCACGTCATAAAAATCACGAATGTAAAGGAAAGAATGATTGCGTGTCCTGCCATCATATTGGCAAAAAGACGAATCATCAAAGCGAAAGGCTTGGTGAATATACCAAAGATTTCGATAACAGGCATCACTGGTGGAATCTTTAACCAGATTGGAACATTTGGCCAAAGAATTTCTTTCCAATACTCCTTGTTGCCAAATAGATTGACCATCAGCATTGTTCCCACCGCTAAGAACAAGGTAATGTTGATGTTACCCGTTACGTTAGCACCTCCAGGGAATATAGGAACAAGGCCTAATAGATTGTTGGTAAAGATGAAGAAGAAGACAGTCAGTAGATAGGGAGCGTATCGACGATAGTGTTTCTCCCCGATTGAACTTTTGATGACGTCGTCGTGTATGGTCATCACCAACATCTCAATCGCTCCAACAAAACCTTTGGGCGCTTCTTCCTTCACACTGTCGTGACGCTTGTACCATCTTGCGCAAGTCAAGAATGTAGCCAAGAGAATGAGCACAACAAGCCAGATTTCTACAACATTCTTCGTTACAGACAAGTCCCATGGACGGACTGTTTCACCATTAGGAAGGCGCTCGTATATCTTATTGTGGTGTTCTGGAGAGAAGAAAAATCCTTGATAATCCTTACCTTCATGGGCTGCTTCCTTGATTCGCTCGCTACTAAAGACGTGCCAACCAGACGTTTCGCCCTTTACAATCACAGGAAGAGGGATAGATATATGATTATCTCCCCAAGTTGTGATATGCCACTCATAGGAATCAGCAAGGTGTTCCAAAACAAACTCCGAGACATTGATTTCGCCTTTTGCTTCTGTTTGAGAAGCCATTGAAGTTTGTGGAACTAACCAGCCAAGGGCTAGAGCAACAAAGAGAATAATACTATATTTAATGCGTTGTGTCATGAGTAGAATCTTTTTGCGTACTCAGTTTTGAGCGATGCCATGTAGAAAACGCTAGCGTAAGCAAGTAGAAGGCTGCGATATTGACGAATGCCAATGTGAAATTCATCAGCTCACTTTTTTTACAAATCAATAGAGCAATGATGGTGAGTAGCATCCGCAAGAGCGAGAACCCTAAATTCGCACCTATATAATAGGATGAATCTTTCGCTTTTAGCGCATTGCATACCACTAATTCAAGTAGGGTAAATGCGAAAAAAGGCACAGAAGCGAAGAGTATTGAGCGTGCAATGTCATAGACAGTAGCATCGACAAGAGAACGCTCCGCAAAGAATAACAGGATTCCTCCAACAACTTGCAAGAAAGCCAACAGACTTCCCAAACGAAGTACTCTAATCATAGACTATTTCTGCTTCTACGCACAAAGTTACCGTATTTTCTTTGATTTCAACAAAGCCAGAGGCTATATTGAGTTCGAAAGGTTCATTTCCGCGACAAACAACTGTGCCGGCTGTAAGCGAAGAAATAAGCGGTGCGTGATTGCGTAGGATTTCAAACTGTCCTTTCTCTCCAGGCACAATCAGTGCTTCAACGTTCGCACTATAGAGCGTTCGCTCTGGAGAAATGATGACAGCATACATTTCGTTAGACTGTGCCATAGTTTTTAGGAATTAGCTTGAGAAAGCAAGTGTTCGCCTTTTGCAATAGCATCGTCAATGGTTCCTACATTGAGGAATGCTTGTTCAGGCAGATGGTCAACTTCACCATCGAGAATCATATTGAATCCGCGGATTACTTCTTCAATGGGCACCATTACACCTTTGACACCGGTGAATTTTTCTGCAACTGTGAAAGGTTGAGACAAGAAGCGTTGCACGCGACGTGCGCGGTTTACGGTTTGTCGATCCTCATCAGAGAGTTCGTCCATACCCAAGATGGCAATAATGTCTTGCAGCTCCTTATATTTTTGAAGAATCTGCTTCACACGTTGTGCGCAATCGTAATGCGCTTGACCAATAACATTTGGATCCAAAATGCGTGAAGTAGAGTCCAATGGGTCTACCGCAGGATAAATGCCCAACTCAGTAATCTTACGAGAAAGTACTGTCGTAGCATCCAAGTGAGTAAAGGTCGTAGCAGGCGCAGGGTCTGTCAAGTCGTCCGCTGGCACATATACAGCTTGGATAGAAGTGATAGAACCGTTTTTCGTTGATGTAATGCGCTCTTGCATAGCTCCCATCTCTGAAGCGAGAGTTGGTTGATAACCTACTGCAGAAGGCATACGGCCTAAGAGAGCTGAAACTTCAGAACCGGCTTGAGTAAAACGGAAGATATTATCGATAAAGAACAATATATCAGTAGCTTTACCGCTTTGCGCTCCACTATCGCGGAAGGACTCAGCGATAGACAAACCAGAGAGTGCCACAGAAGCGCGTGCACCAGGAGGCTCATTCATTTGTCCGTAAACCAAGGTTGCCTGACTTTTAGCAACTTCGTTGTAGTCTACTTTGGAAAGATCCCATTCTCCGCGTTCCATTGATTCGGTAAAGGCATCACCATATTTGACAACACCCGACTCAATCATTTCGCGCAGCAAGTCGTTACCTTCGCGAGTACGTTCACCAACACCAGCAAAGACAGAGAAACCGTCGTGTCCTTTAGCGATGTTGTTGATTAGCTCCATAATGAGCACCGTTTTACCCACACCAGCACCACCAAAGAGACCAATCTTACCACCTTTCATATAAGGTTCGAGCAAGTCAATCACTTTAATACCTGTGTAGAGCACTTCGCGACTAGTTTTCAAGTCTTCAAACTTGGGAGCTTCGCGGTGAATAGGGTAGGCCGTTTCAGGAGTCTTGTTTACAAGATGTAAACCGTCAATCGTTTCGCCAATAACATTCAGCATACGACCTTTCACTTGGTCGCCGATTGGCATTGAAATAGGCATTCCTGTTTGTCGAACTTCCAAACCTCGAGCTAGTCCATCGGTATTGTCCATTGCCACAGTGCGCACAGTATCTTCACCGATGTGTTGTTGCACTTCGATAACGATAGTACGGCCGTCGGGGTGGGTTACCTCCAAGGCATCGTGTATTTTGGGCAGCACTTCAGCTGCATTCTTTTCGTCAGTAGGAAAACAAACGTCGACAACAGGGCCGATGATTTGGGAAATAAATCCAATATGAGTGCTCATATTCTTGCCTTTCTTTTATTAAATACTCAGTTCATTGAGAACCTTAATCAGTTGAGGGTCCATATCTTTGCGTTTCTGTACGGCTTCCAAGAAGGGAACATACACAATCTCGTGATTGCGAATACCCACCATCACATTGCGCTGTCCTTGCACCAAAGCATTTACAGCACCAACGCCGACGCGAGAGGCCAAAACACGGTCGCGAGCGGAGGGGCGACCACCACGCTGGAGGTGTCCTAGGATGGAAACGCGAACATCAAATTCGGGATATTCTTTATGTACGCGATCAGCATAATAAAGCGCACCACATTTGGGACTTTCACTCACAATCACCATACAACTCTTCTTTGACTTACGGATACCGCGCTCCATAAATTCAATCAACTGGTCTGCACCAGTAGTGTCTTCAGGAATGATAGCTGCTTCAGCACCAGCGGCAATAGCCGAATTTTGTGCCAAGAAGCCAGCATCTCGTCCCATTACTTCAATAAAGAAGATGCGTTCGTGTGAGTTTGCAGTGTCGCGAATTTTATCAACACAGTCCATAATTGTGTTGAGAGTCGTGTCATAACCAATGGTGTTGTCAGTACCATAGAGGTCATTATCAATTGTACCAGGCAATCCAATGCAGGGGAAATCATATTCCTCTGCCAGAAGCATTGCGCCAGTGAGAGAACCATTACCGCCAATCACCACGAGGGCATCAATGCCTTCTTTGATAAGTGTATCATAAGCACGCTTACGGCCTTCGGGAGTGCGGAATTCTGCTGCACGAGCTGTGCGAAGAATTGTGCCACCCGTTTGAATGATTCCGGAAACATCTTCCGTTGTAAAGGTTTTAACCTCACCTTTCATCAAACCTTCGTAGCCACGATAAATACCTTTTACTTTAAATCCATTGCAAATAGCACTTCTTGTGACTGCGCGGATAGCTGCGTTCATACCTGGGGCATCGCCACCAGAGGTAAGTACACCGATACATCTTATTTTAGCCATATGTAGAGGGATAATGTTTTCTTAATTTGGAAGAGCGGTAGACGAGGCTCGAACTCGCGACCCTGGGCTTGGGAAGCCCATGCTCTACCAACTGAGCTACTACCGCAGTTGCAACAACTACATTGCGAAATTACTCTTTTCTCTGAGAATGAAAAAATCTATCTGCATTTTTTTTGTGCCTTCCTACGAAAAAAACGCATCTTTTCTGTCGGAATGGATATATTGTGAAGTTCAAGGAGGAAAAAGAGCCTCAACTGTGAAAAAATGGCCTGTTCATTTCGGCTTCTACACTAATTCGAGGAGCTCTTCTACCTTATTGATATAGAAATCCGCATTAAGTGTGCGTAGTTCGCTTTCATCACGGAAGCCCCACGTCACCAATGCGCAACGGAGATGAGCGGCTTTGCTGTTTCATAGTCCACTTCACTATCTCCCACATAAAGTGTCGTTTCGGCTGTGGCGTTTAAGGCTTCCATTGCAAAGAGTAAACTGTCGGGAGCTGGTTTTCTTCTTACTCCCTCTCTTTCTCCAATAGCAATATCCATATACGTCTCAAAGAATTGTCGGTTGAGTTGTTGAACTGCTGCGTCTACCTTGTTACTGATGATACCCATTTTAACCCCTCTTTCTTTGAGTATTGCGAGTAGTTCGCGGATTCCTTCATAGGGGGCGGTAAAATCTAAACTATGTTCCAGATAATAGGCCTTAAACGCTTGAAAAACTTTATCCGTTAAAGCCGTTGACGTATCTTGGGGCACAGATTTCTCTATAAGATTTCGGATGCCATTTCCTAAAAAAGCACGTATTTCAGCCGTCGTGCGTTGAGGAAGTTGATTTGCATTTAAAGCATAATTGACGCAGTTGGCTAAATCTGTAAGCGTATTGAGTAGCGTTCCATCTAAGTCAAAGAGAATTGTTTTTATCATAAAGCAAAAGATAATTGCATTACAAAATTCAGGTTGTTCTTGCGTATAAAAAGAATGAAGTAACTCTTTCATTATTCGTGTCTTGGGACATTTTTATGAAGGAGTCACTTCAGTCTATAAATTTAGACGCTGTGAAGGAGAGCGTTGCGCAGTCCTGCGATAGAGCTTGGGAAAGTCAAACCGAAACGTTCGAGTTTATGGATGCTAAGACTGATGTTGCGTTTGAACGCTTCAGAAGGTTGCACCAATTCGTGTGGATCCATTTCAATAAATCCAGTTGTCATCAAAAATTGTGCAGCAGCGCGATAAGTATCGAAAGAAGAAACATCATTGGTTGAACCGAAATTATAGACGCCACCAGGCAACCCAATTGTACCTTCTATGCGACGAACCACTTCCCAAACGTGAGTGATGCCGCGATATTCTTGAGTTGAAACTTCCAATGGTTGGTTGTTTTTAGCGGCCTCCATCAGTTTTATTAAGATACCCTCGTTTTGTCGAAGCGGAGAAACGGGAATGTCATACATCCAGGTCAAACGAAGTGCCACAGCATTGGGCAACAAAGAGAGCATTTCGTTTTCTGCCGCTAGTTTATGTATTCCATAAATAGTTGTAGGACATTGAACTTCGTCTTCAGCAAAGCCTTCTTCTCCCTCTAATCCGCCATAAACTTGGTCAGAACTTGCAAAAATCATTTTGGCCCCAACTGCTGCTGCTGCTCGCGCAACGTTGATGGTGCCTTCTACATTGACGATTTTACTATCTTCAGGATTTTGTTGACAATAGGCAGGCGATGAAAGGGCTGCGAGATGTATAATCGCTTTAGGTAGATGCTCCATAACCGTGGAGTACACCGCTTCAGTGTCGGTGATGTCCAAATCCTTGCTGCTCAGCGCAACAACTTGATGCGACATTCCAAGAAAGCGAGCTACCCGGCATCCCACAAATCCATTGGCACCAGTGATGAGAATTTTCATATTTACTTATGCTTGAGCCGATACTTAGGCCTATTGTTCTATTGTTATTTGAATTTTAATGTCCTCTAAGGGACGATCTGCCATACCAGTGGGCACTTGCTGCAGACGTTCTACTACCTCCAAACCGCTTTCTACCTCACCGAATACAGTGTATTGGCCATCAAGGAAGGGAACACCACCAACTTCCTCGTAGACTTTGTACATTTCTTCTGTAAACAAGGGCTTTTTAGCTTTGACAGCTTGTTTTGCTTGTTGAATCAGTTGTTCTTGCAACTCCATCAATCCTTCGCGATTTCGAGAACGTCGCAGATTCATTATTTCCTCTCTGCGTTCTAACGACAAGCGGTTCACCTCCTGCTGTTCTATTTGTTGTAGCATTTGTTGCTCTAACTGCTTTAATTTGGCAGAAGAGTAGGTTTGTCCCCAAACAATATAGAACTGGCTACCGCTAGAATCTCGATTAGGATTGACTTCGTCTCCCATTCGTGCTGCAGCTAAAGCCCCTCTTTTGTGGTAGCAACCGCTTACAAACTCAGCGGGTAGCGTATAACCAGGATCACCAGTACCCAACATTTGTTCGGGAGTAGCGTTTCTACTGTTAGGGTCTCCGCCTTGAATCATAAAATTCTCGATGACGCGATGGAAGAGAGTGTCATTATAAAATCCTTCTTGCACTAATTTCAAGAAATTGTCGCGGTGGATTGGCGTCTCATCATATAAACGCACTTTGATATTCCCGAGAGGAGTTGTTATATTTATTGTTGCCATACTGGATGTGTCTGATTCTTTACTGCAAAAGTAATCATTTGCATCCAATTTACCAAGGAGTTGCAAATCAAAGCTCTCAAAATAGAATCATTCACTCGCACAAACGGTTAGATGTGCCACTTTTGCTCTCTCAGAATAACCCTATCCTTTTTGTTCTCTATGCAATCTTGTTTTGGAAACTCCTTGCATCAAACGATGCTGAGCGTAAAAACGAGTACTCTATTGTTTTCTGTACTATAAGTTGGGGCGATTTTACGATACTATTCGGATGACATTACAAACTGTTGGCGGATTTCGTCTTTATCTCTGTTGTTATAACATTATTTGGCTGATTTCTTGGTTTTTCGTGTTAAAATCGAGAGGCAAAACTGGCTCAGTTTTTCTGCAAACTAGAGAGCGAAGCTACGACTTTTCAGAGCGATTCTCTGTCTAAAAGCTAGGCTGAATGTAACCGACGGCTTGTTTTTGATAAAACAACACGTTGTTCGAACAATTTTGTCGGACATTTCTCAAATTCCTTCCCTTGAAATTTCTTTTTCTTTCCACGCAATTTTGTTTTCTTCCCACGCAATCTTGATGAAATCGGACAAAACAGACTTTATCTTCGATGAAAACGGCATTTTTGTCCCAAAATGTTCAAAAAATAACTCGCTGAGAATCGCATATTTCCCAAGAACTTTTTCAGAGTTCGGATTTGGGCGTTAAATGGAAGGGTACGATAGGCAAAGTTTTCTTAAATATCTATTGACTTTCGGGTACGAAAGCAAGACTCTTTGTACAGTACTAAGGCCCTTTCAATGATAAGAAAACACAGGGTGTTTTATAAAGAGCAAACTGCTGAGTTATTGTCGATATTCAGCCTTGGCACGTACTTTAATAAGCTCGCTTCATCCTCAATCTCAATGCCTTGCATTATTCCCTTCATCAAACACCAAAAACAGATGCTGCAAAAACGAGTTTTGCAGCATCTACTTATCGGCGACCGCCCACAATGATGGTGCCATTCACCTCACGTGTGCTTCCGCTATTATTGTTATTTTCTTGTTTCACGGAAGAATTGCTTCTTACTTCCCGCTGAGATTGTTGAATTTCGCGCTGTGGCTGTTGAAATACGCTGTTGCCGCGTCTTCCAGAATCATAGCTGCTGCCGTAGTTCACTCGTTCGCTTTGTCTGTTTTGAGGAACTGAGTAGTAATTACTATTACTTTGACGACCATAGCCATAATATGCTCCACCATTTCCTTGATAACCACGATAATAGTCAGACGAAACTCCATTAAAACTTGAACCACCGCGTCTGCCATCGTAGATCTCGATGTTGCTTTGTGGAGAGGAATATCGCATAGCACCATTTCCGTAATACTCAGAGGATGGAGATACATAATATCCTCCATTATATCCTCCGTAGCGTCCATCGATGATTTCATAGGAAGCATTGCCACCACGACGGCCATCCAAGATAATCAAGGGTTCGTGCTGATAGGGTTGTGCATTGATGGGAACATTGTAATAGCGAGAATAAGAATCTCGCATACCTCCTAGGCGAAAGTCAAAAGAAATGCCCGAGTAGGGAGAATTTCTGCTAGAGATGCGCAAAGCCCAATTAGAACCTTGATAGCTATCATAGCAAGAAGGTCTACCAAAATAGTAGTTGTTGGCATAGTTATAACGACTATAGATATTGAAGACCCAAGAGCCACGTCCCCAAGTAAGAGGGCGATAGAAATAGTTGGCATTGCTGTAGTCCCAATACTGGCGATTAGAAAGAATGCAACGCAAATCGTCATCTCGATAGTCCTGATATCGCTCAACATCATAGGGTGAGTTGATGGCGAGGAAGTAGTCTAAGTTTACTTCGTAAACTCGTTCGTATTGAAGGGGCGTAAGATTTAGCTCATACGCCATTTTATCGGTCAAGAAATAGGCGTAATCACGAGCATCACGTACGTTCATCGCGCTTGCAGAAAGGGCTGCACTTGCGAGGATAAGGGAGAAAAAGATTCGTTTCATATCGCATATTTTTTAGAGAATAGTAAACTGATGGAGCAAATGTAGAGAAAATCTCTTATATAGCAAACAAATGTAAGATTATTTGTGCGTAGATTTGTCTTTGTTGCAAAAACTAACTGGTGGAACTTGAGAAATTGGCAATTACATATGAAACCGTATTTGCAAATGTCTTTCTTATTGCGAATCAAGACGACATAAGTCTATGAAATGCCTGAGAAATCTTGCCGTTGGTGCTTTAGCCGTCTTAGTTCTTCCCAAATTGGTGAATAGATAGACAACTCGTGATTGGCATCTTGTTGGAGTATTTTTCGTGCAGCCTCCCTTGCTTCCGACATCAATTCGGCATCGCCAACTAAGTTCGCAATTCTAAGATCGAAGGGAAGGCCACTCTGTGCTGTCCCCTCCAAATCTCCGGGCCCGCGGAATTTCATATCTGCTTCAGAAATAACAAAGCCGTCGTTGGTATCTACCATTATATCCATACGTTGGCGCGTTGCTTCAGATAGGTTATCCTTGGTGACGAGGATGCAATAGCTTTGTTCTGCACCTCTACCTACACGCCCTCTCAGTTGGTGCAGTTGAGCAAGTCCAAAACGTTCGGCGTTTTCAATGACCATCACAGAGGCATTCGGTACGTTCACGCCAACTTCAATAACGGTGGTAGCCACGAGTATTTGAATTTCGTTGGCAGCAAAAGCTTTCATCACCTCATCTTTTTCAGTAGGCTTCATTCGTCCGTGAACACGTCCGACCTTCCAAGGGTGGAAGGAGGAAGAAACAGCTTCAAAACCCTGTTCTAAAGCTATGAGATCCAATTTTTCGTTTTCGTCAATCAGAGGATAAACAAAATAAACTTGTCGTCCTTTCTGAAGTTCTTGCACTATCCCAGAATAGAGTTGCTTACGCTGTGCAGAGCGATAGTGACGCGTTTGGATGGGCTTACGTCCAGGCGGTAGTTGATCGATGATGCTCACGTCCAAATCTCCGTAGACCGTCATAGCAAGTGTGCGAGGAATTGGTGTGGCTGTCATTACTAAAATGTGAGGTGGACGCGAGTTTTTAGCCCAAAGTGCGGCACGTTGTTTCACCCCAAAGCGGTGTTGTTCATCAATAACACAAAGACCGAGATTGGCAAAAGCCACCGTTGGCTCAATAAGCGCGTGCGTACCGATGAGAAGTTGCACTTCCCCTGTGGCAACTCCCGAAAGAATTTCTTTTCTTCGCTTTCCTTTTACATTTCCCGTGAGGAGTTCAACGCGGATGCCCAAAGGAGCAAGTTGTGAAACAATGCCTTTATAATGTTGCTCTGCTAAAATCTCCGTGGGAGCCATCAGTGCAGCTTGGAAGCCGTTGTCTAGCGCAAGCAAACACACGAGTGTTGCCACCATCGTTTTGCCCGAACCAACATCGCCTTGTAGAAGTCTGTTCATTTGCTGGCCACTACGCAGATCGTTATGGACTTCTTTGATGACACGCTTTTGAGCTTCTGTCAGTGCAAACGGGATATGCTCCTTGTAAAAGGTGTTGAAGTATTGTCCCACACGAGTAAATTGCCATCCTGCTTGCGCAACCTTTTGTGATTGGTGATATTGCAAGATAGATAATTGAAGAAAAAACAATTCCTCAAATTTAAGTCTATGCTTTGCCGCAGAAACATCTTGCGCATTTTGTGAGAAATGGATATCCCGAACGGCTTTGTCGTGGCTAACTAATTGATGTTCTTGTAGAAACTCAGGACTAAACACTTCGGGCAGTGCAGTTGGCAATCGCTCCAAAGCTGTAGCAATCAATTCGTTGAGTGTTTTGGAAGAAATATGCGCACGCGTTAGTCGCTCAGTCAGATGATAGACTGGTTGCATACGCAAAAGTGGGCGATTCTTCACCTTATCGAGTTCTTCCATTTCGGGATGAGCGATGGAAAAATAGCTACCAAAAGTTTTGGGTTCTCCAAAGAGTTGATAGTCTACTCCAACCTTAAACGCACTTTCAAGGGACTTCGACACTCGAAACCACACTAATTGAATAAAGCCAGTGCCATCAGAAAAGTTTGCAACAAGCCTGCGCTTCGGACCTTCTCCGACTTTTTGAATCATCACAATGCGCCCGCGAAGTTGAATGTTTTGCATTCCCTCTACGATGTCTGCAATGCGATGAATTTTTGTGCGGTCTTCGTGTCTATAAGGATAGGTGTGCAGCAAATCTCCCACTGTGTTGATGCTGAGTTGTGACTGAAGCAATTGCGCACGATGGGGACCGACTCCTTTAACATAGGTGATGTCTTGGTCTAAATAGGAAATCATCGGAATGATAAGCTGCTAAAAGAATAAACAATGGAAGAGAAGAAAACACCCAACCTAGATTGTGCTGGATAGATGCAACAAGATGGCAATATCCTGCACGATGCTAGTGAGATGAATCATAAGGAGGTTAGTCCATTCGGTCGCGATAATCCTCGTAACGGTATTGACGTAAAACTTCTATTGTACCATTTTCGCGTTGTAGGCAAATGGCAGGGTGGTGAATGCCATTGAACATATTTGTCTTTACAGTGGTGTAGTGAATCATATCCTCAAAAATGATTTCATCTCCGACTGATAAGGGTTGCTTGAAGCGCCAATAACCCATATAATCGCCACTCAGGCAACTGTTTCCGCCCAGTCTATAGACGCAGTCGGCAGTTTCTTGTCCAATCTCTGCGCCGTCTTCGAGAGTTTCGGCACCGCGGATACGTGGACGATAAGGCATTTCCAAACAATCTGGCATATGGCAAGTGAAAGATGCGTTGAATAGCGCGGTCTTAACGCCTGCGTTGCTGACGATGTCCACAATTTTAGCCACCAAAGGACCTGTTTGCCAAGCAAATGCACTACCTGGTTCCATAATCACTCGAAGGTGAGGATAGCGAGATTTGAATCCTTTGAGCGTAGATACAAGATGTTCTACGTCATAGTCGGCACGTGTCAAAAGATGTCCTCCACCAAAGTTAATCCATTCCAACTGGTCAAACCATCCAGAGAATTTCTCTTCAATGTGTTTCAGTGTATTTTCAAACGCGTAACTACTACTTTCGCAATGGCAATGGATGTGAAAGCCACGAATATCGTTCGGAAGTTGTGTGGGTAATGCACTGTTCAGCACGCCAAAGCGAGAACCAGGTGCGCAGGGGTCGTAAAGTGCTGTTTCAATCTCTGAGTATTCTGGATTGACACGGAGCCCGCAACCCACTTGTTGGTCGGCACCGTGTGTTTGGTTCCATTCGTTGACTAACGGCTGGAAACGTTCATATTGACTCAGGGAGTTGAAAGTAATTACTGACGAGCAACGAAGCATTTCGTTGAATGTTTCTTCCTCGTAAGCGGGAGTATAGGTGTGCGCGCGACTACCAAATTCTTCAAAGGCTAGGCGTGCTTCATAGGGGGAAGAGGCTGTGGTGTGGCTGATGTACTCGCGAAATATTGGGAAAGTGCGCCAAAGTGCAAAGGCTTTGAAAGCAAGAATGAATTCTACGCCTGCACGTTGAGCAACACTTTGTATAAGTGTCAAATTTCGGCGAAGAAGTTTTTCTTCCAATATGTAAGCGGGAGAAGGGATACCTGGGTATTGTGACATAGAGGAGGGAGTGTTCGAGGGAAGAGTCCGTTGGAGTCTTGATGATGTACTACAAAGATGGACTCATATTTTTGTAGTGCGTGGAAATAAGAAACATTTGCGCCCCATCCACGAGAATGGATAGGGCGCAAAACGTATGAAAATGAAGAAACTTCAGTGAAGTGTGTGCTATGGCTTAGTATTCGCCCATTTGTTCTGCCACTTCAGCGCGAACGCGTGCTGCGAAGTCTTCGATAGACATCACTTCTTGTCCGCCACCTTGGCCTTGCACACGCACAGCAACAGTGCCTTCTGCGGCCTCTTTCTCACCTACTACGAGGAGGAAGGGGATGTGCTTCATTTCGTTGTCGCGAATCTTGCGGCCAATCTTTTCACTACGATCGTCAATGAGGGTGCGCACATCGGCGGCTTCCAAACGATTGCGAACTTCACGCGCATAGTCATTGAACTTATCGGAGATAGGCAATACCACAGCTTGATCGGGCATCAACCAAAGTGGGAAGTGTCCGGCAGTGTGTTCGATGAGCACAGCAACGAAACGTTCCATAGAACCGAAAGGAGCACGGTGAATCATCACAGGACGGTGCTTCTTGTTGTCTTCGCCCGTATATTCGAGTTGGAAACGCTCTGGAAGGTTGTAGTCCACTTGAATTGTACCAAGTTGCCAACGACGTCCAAGCGCGTCCTTCACCATGAAGTCGAGTTTTGGACCGTAGAATGCGGCTTCACCATACTCAATCTTTGCGTTAAGTCCCTTTTCTTCACAAGCTTCAATGATAGCTTGTTCTGCTTTTTCCCAGTTATCTTCCGAACCAATGTACTTAGCGCGGTCTGTTTGGTGGCGAAGAGAGATTTGCGCTTCAAAGTTCTCGAATTTGAGAGCTTTGAAAATGATGAGAATGATGTCCATCACGTTGAGGAATTCCTGCTTCACCTGATCGGGACGGCAGAAAATGTGGGCATCGTCTTGGGTAAATCCGCGAACACGGGTAAGCCCATGCAATTCACCACTTTGTTCGTAGCGATAAACAGTTCCGAACTCAGCTAGACGGAGAGGAAGGTCTTTGTATGAACGAGGCTTCCACGCGAAAATAGCGCAGTGGTGAGGACAGTTCATGGGTTTGAGGAAGTATTCTTCGCCTTCTTCAGGTGTAGTGATGGGTTGAAAAGAGTCTTTCCGTATTTAGCGTAGTGGCCCGAGGTGACATATAGATTCTTAGAACCAATATGTGGGGTCATTACTTGTTGATAACCGAAGCGTTTCTGGATGCTCTTGAGAATATCCTCGAGACGTAGACGAAGGGCAGTGCCTTTAGGCAACCACATTGGGAGACCTTTACCGACGAGTTCAGAGAACATAAAGAGTTCCATCTCTTTACCAATCTTGCGGTGGTCACGGCGTTTAGCTTCTTCAAGAAGTTCCAAGTACTCCTTGAGCATCTTTTGCTTGGGGAAGGTAATACCATATACACGCGTCAGCATAGGGCGTTTTTCATCACCGCGCCAATATGCAGAACTTACAGACATGATTTTGACAGCTTTAATAGAAGCCGTTGTCATAAGGTGAGGTCCGCGACAAAGGTCGGTGAAATTGCCTTGTGTGTAAGTAGTGATGTTACCGTCTTCTAGGTCGGCAATGAGTTCATTCTTATAGAATTGGCCACGGTCTCCAAAGAATTGAAGCGCCTCAGCCTTTGAGATGGGGCGACGCACAAGAGCTTCTTTCTTCGCTGAGAGCTCTAGCATCTTTTTCTCAATCTTCTCAAAATCTTCTTCACGAATAGAAACTCCTTCGGGTGGCATAACATCATAATAAAAGCCGTTTTCAATGGCTGGTCCTATGCCGAACTGTGTGCCAGGAAACAATTCTTGCAAAGCTTCTGCCATAAGGTGAGCAGAAGTGTGCCAGAAGGTGCGCTTTCCTTCTTCGTCTTCCCATTTGTAGAGTGCGATAGTTGCATCTTCAGTGATAGGACGATTGAGTTCTACTGTCTTACCATTTACACCGCACGACACTACATCTTGTGCCAATCGGCTAGAGATGCTTTCTGCAATCTGAAGTCCCGTTACGCCGCTTTCGTATTCGCGAACACTGCCATCGGGAAAAGTAATCTTTATCATCGTAACCTGATGTTATTTTGTTGCTTTGGATAAATAATGCTTATCTGAAAACTAGAGCAGACTCTTGTCTTCTATGTCTTTATTTTGGCAAAGTTACTTTTTATGCGCCGAACTGCCAAACAATTCACGCCATTTTTATGCCTTTATCTAGGATATCCACATTTTTTCTGCCTATTACTTTCCACATCTCTACGATATTGTTTCGTTTAGTGGCAACATTCTAATGTTGAGTTTCGAGCAAATCAGAACTACATGGGAATACCTAGAGAAGAAGTCAATAACCATTGGCTAGAGGAACAACAATTGCTCTAGTGCGTGAGCAATGCCATCTTCTTCATTGGAAGTTGTTACAAAATCAGCAATCGATTTGACTTCCTCCACCGCATTGGCCATCGCTACACCTTGACCAGCAAATTGTATCATCGAGAGGTCATTGAAGCCATCACCAAAAGCCATTAAACTTTCACGTTCCAAACCTAGATGCGTCAAAAGGCGTTGCAACGATTGAGCTTTGTCAATGCCTTTGGGAGGAAGTTCGAGAAAGAACGGCGCAGAACGAAAGACTTCCATCTGTTCGGAAAGCGCGGCTTTCATTTCTGATTCAAGTTGGATGAGCAGTTCTGGCTCGCCTGGAATCAAGAATTTGGTAGAACCGCCCGCAATTTGCATAGCTTCTTCCACAAAGTTTTGGGCAACGACTACGGGCATTCCGTTGATGCGCGCCTCTTCCGCCAAATACACTCCCTCGTTTTTGCTGGCCAAGATGGCTTCTGGAAGATAGGTGACGATAGGGAGTTGGGCTTTTTCCGCAAAGTCGTAAAGAATCGGTACGAGTTTCTGATCGACTACTTGGCTAAATATTACAGTCTTCTCGCACCAATCGATAATTCTTCCTCCATTGTAAGACAGCACATATCCGCCATAATCGGCAAGTTGTAGTTGATTAGCCAAGGCTGCTATACCAAATGTTGGACGTCCAGAGGCTAGCACCAATCGAACTCCTTCGCGTTGTGCCTTCATCAAGGCAGCAAAAGTACGTGGAGTAATGTTTTTCTCACTGTTTGTGAGCGTTCCATCCAAATCTAACGCAATGATAGAGTAGGGAAGTGCTGTCGATTTATTCATATATCATTATGGAAAAAGAAGACAAAGTGACGAGAGCGCAAGAAGTTGCGTCAGATTGTCAAAAACTCAAAGGACAAGACTTTGTAGTAATGTTCCGTCTAATTGGTAAAGGGAAATTAGTCCATTTTCGTATGTTGCAAAGGTTGGAGGATTCCCACCTTTAGGAAACGTTGGGCTACCAGTGTTGACGACTACTGCACCATTTTCAAGACGCGTGATGTGAGGCAAATGCGTATGTCCATTGAAAAGGATGTCGAATTGCGCACGCGGCAAATGTTTTTCCCCGTAAACATGGCCGTGCGTCAGAAAAATGCGCTTGCCATTGTCCATTACCCAAGCATAATCTCCCATCAGATCAAACTCGCAAAGCATTTGATCGACTTCGCTGTCGCAATTTCCTCTTATCGCAATGATGCGATCAGCCATAGCATTCATTTTTTGCACAATACCTTGCGGATCTATTCCTTCTGGAATGCGATTGCGAGGGCCGTAATTCAGTAAATCTCCGATGAAAAGAAGCTGGTCGCACTGCATCGTTTCGTAGTGTTCAAGCAGTTTTTCGAGTGCAGGGAGAGAACCATGGATGTCTGAACAAACTAGATATTTCATAATTGCGAAAATTAGGCTGCATATACAGCAGAATTGAGCGTGTAAGCCTTAGTGCTTGAGGTTATAGGTAGAGCATATCCGATTTCACGCGTTCAACCATCGTAGCATCCACAAAACGCGAAGCGATGGCGAAGGCAAATTCTACGGTCGCTCCTGGACCTTTTGCCGTGATGATATGTTCATCTTCCACCACCATCTCGTTGACATAGGTTGCACCGATAAGTTCTTCTTCAAAACCAGGATAGCAAGTTGCACGGCGTTCACGAAGAATGCCGTTTTTGCCTAGCACCATAGGCGCAGCACAGATGGCTGCAATGAGTTTTTTATTTTCGTTATGTTGAATGAGTGTCTTACGCAAGCCTTCGTGCTGCAAAAGATTACGAGCTCCAGGTATACCGCCAGGGAAGATCAAACCTTCACTTTGGGATATTTCGTTTTTGCGAAACACAGCTTCTGCCATTATGGACATATTGTGCGCACCGTGAATCAGTCTTGTTCCCGTTGCAGATACGATTTGCACTTCTAAACCACAGCGACGCAATATATCAATTGTCGTGAGAGCTTCGATTTCTTCAAAACCGTCTGCCAAAAAAACGTGTAACATATAATGGTGTTCTTGTTATTCTAATTAAGCGATGGAGTAAATCTTTAGACTTCAAGGATACTCCTTATTTATATAGGATTATTGTTCGGAGGAAGCCAAGCAAGCCAAATAGGCCTTGATTGTATTTCCAATCCCAAGTAGAGTGCGTCACAAACTAAGGCGTGTCCGATGCTCACCTCATCTAGAAAAGGAATTTGTTCGGAGAAAAAGGCTAGGTTCTCCAAACTCAGGTCGTGCCCAGCGTTAATGCCTAATCCAATTTTGCGACAGTGAAGGGCACAGTCTACGTAGGGAGCGACAGCTTTATCGCGATTTGAAACATACATTGCGGCATAGGGCTCTGTATAAAGTTCCACACGGTCAGCTCCACAACGGAGAGCATAATCGGCCATTTCTTTATCTGGATCAATAAAAACAGAAACGCGAATATTTTCTTGGTGAAAACGTGCAATTATAGGAGAAAGAAAATCCATCTTTTCCTTCGTATTCCAGCCCGCGTTAGACGTTAGCTGATCGGGAGCATCAGGCACGAGTGTCACCTGCGCAGGTTTTACAGAGCAAACCAATTCGATGAAGTCTTCGCTGGGATAGCCTTCGATATTAAACTCTGTCGTTATACACTCTTTTAGGTCTGTCACATCTGCACGCCGGATATGTCGTTCGTCGGGGCGCGGATGCACAGTTATACCTTGTCCACCAAATTGTTCACAATCACGAGCAACTTGCAATAAGTTCGGATTGTTTCCACCACGAGCATTGCGCAAAGTGGCAAATTTATTGATGTTTACGCTCAGTTTAGTCATAAATGCTTGGTATAATGAGGAGAATACTGTAATTTTGCTTGAAGAAGCTTTGAACTTCTTCCCTCATCTATACCGCGAAATTACGAAATATATTCAAATTATGAGTATCTCACTTTCCGAAATGCGGCAATTTACAGTTTATTATGCACTTTTCTCCCAAAAGAATCGCCTTGTTTGGCAATAGCTATCAGGTAGATAAATTCAAATGCGCCATTCAAATCATACTCAAACTCCAGCAATTAGGACTAGAAGTACTTGTTGCTGAAGATTTCATCCCCGTTTTGCGTGAGCATACGCCAGATGCGTCCGTTTTAGAGGGAATAGGTAGTTTCTGCATTAAAGAATGCCAAGCAGATTTAGCCATTTCCATTGGGGGAGATGGGACATTTCTTCATGCCGCAGAACAATTGGGGCGCAGAAAAATCCCTATATTGGGCATCAATATGGGGAGGCTCGGCTTTTTGGCTGACGTCACTCCTGAAATGGTAGACAATGCCTTAGAGCGTGTGGCGGCTGGGAAATTCTATATCAGTAAACGCAGCTTGATTCAAGTGCAGACCCTAGGAGATGCACTCGAAACTTATCCTTTTGCTCTCAATGATGTTGCTGTGTTGAAGCACGATAATGCTTCTCTCATTGAAATAGACACCCGAGTGGATAGTGAATTACTCACTAAATATATGGCGGATGGTCTAGTGCTTAGCACTCCCACAGGATCTACGGCCTATTCGCTTTCTGTGGGTGGCCCAGTTCTTGACCCACAATCCGCTACGATTTGTTTGTCTCCAGTTGCTCCACATAGTTTGACGATGCGTCCCATCGTTCTTCGCGATGACGTTGTGATTCGACTGAAGATAGATAGTCGCACAGAGCGTTTCCTTTTATCTATTGATGGCAGAAGCCAAAGTTTTTCGACGAATACTGAGGTTATCTTGCAAAAAGCCGATTACAAAATCGCCGTTGTTCATTTGCATAGTAATGCTTTCTTTCGTGCATTACGCGAAAAAATGATGTGGGGTGAAGACATACGCGGATAGTCTTTCTGCGAATGAATACTAATCCTCCTGCGTTTTCTCTGATTTTCTCAATCGTTGTGTCGTTTCCTTGAAGATATGAAGTTAAATATCCGTTCCTATATCCAATTTTTCGCGTGGATGAAACACTATTGGGCTCTTTATCCTTGTCTCAATCTGTTGAATCTGCTGTTAGGGGTGCTGGGTGTGGCTTTGAGTCTTTGTTTTGTTTATCTATTTAAGGCTGCTATTGACATCGCAACGGGTGCAAATCCTGGAAACCTGGCTTTGATTTTGGGATGTTATGTGGGAGGAACCATAGTACAACGCGTCATAACTTTTGTCGGGACTTGGACGAACACCATTTTGTTTACCAAAACAGAGAACGATATGCGAATATCGGTCTTCAGCAAATTGATGTTTGCAGACTGGCTTCAGTTGCAAAATTATCATAGTGGCGACATTCAAGGGCGGATTTCCAAAGATGTGGAATCTTTGGTAGCAATGACGACAAACACTTTCCCAGCAATTGTGACAATGCTGTGCCAACTCATTGGAGCGGCTTTGTTTCTATGTTTCCTGGATTATCGTCTTGTGTTGGTTTTACTCGTTATTACTCCTATTATCTATTTGTTGAGGAGATTATACATCGACAAGCAACGAGAACTATCCAAAGAAGTTCGTGATGAAGAAGCGCAGGTGCTATCGCACTACCAAGAGGCTACTCAACACTTCTTAGTTATTAAAACGCATCAAGCCTACGATTTTCTTTTAGAGAGATTGCATAAGCAACAAAGTTCCTTAGAATCGAAGGTTCGACAGAAACTTATTTTCTCTATTCGTCCCTTTTTGCTGATGCGCTTGGGCTTTGATTTGACTTATCTGATTGTATTTGTATGGGGAGTGGTTTGTTTGAAAAATCACTGGATTACCTATGGAACTGTAATGGCTTACGTGCAACTTGTAGCCCGAGTGCAATCCCCATTAAGGAATCTATCGCAATACGTCAACTCTCTGATTCAAGGACATATTGCGTTTGAACGAATTGTGGACCTTGAACGGCTGCCACCAGAGGATAAACAACAAGAGAGTAGAGCAGAGCAGGGTTTTACTAGTCCACAGACTCTTCAAAAAATGAGAGCTGGTGAATGTCCTTTCGTGCTTTCTTTATCAAACATCAGTTATCAATATAATCCTGAAGCACGTATTGTGCTGAATAACTTTTCCTGCCATTTCCCGCAAGGTAGTATCACTGCTATTGTTGGAGAAACTGGAGCAGGAAAAACGACTCTCATCCGTTTACTACTTGGATTACTCTCTCCTCAACAAGGAAAGATGGAATGGTTGCTAGATAATTATGTGCAACAACCTTATCACTATTTCGGAAGAGATGTTTTTGCTTTTGTTCCACAAGGAAATACGCTTTTCTCTGGGACAATTCGTGATAATCTACTTTTGGCTAATAGTCAAGCTACTGATGAAGCCATTGATTTTGCACTCCATCTTGCAGCGGCTGACTTTGTGTTTGGTTTACCACAAGGTCTTGATACGCCTTGTAAGGAATTAGGAGGTGGACTCTCGGAAGGTCAAGCACAACGCATTTGTATTGCTCGAGCAATGCTCCACGAAGCACCAATCTTGATATTAGACGAAAGTACGTCTGCTCTAGATGTTGCAACCGAAAAATTGATTATTCAGCGTTTGCTTTCCCATTGCCAAGGTAAAACATTGATATTTATCACACATCGCCCTGCAATCTTGGAACATTGCACCCAAATTATTCAGATAAAACGCTGCACAAATACGACTTTATGACCAAGAAATGCAGCTTATTTGGTAAGTATACCTGACATCTTAGGCTGAATTGAAAGAAAATCTACTTATTTTTCTGCGTTTTGTTTGGAGGATATGTAGGAACACCGTACCTTTGCATTGTTTTCATGGTATTAGATTTAAGGTTAAAAGAAGATTGGTTGTCGGGAGACAATCAATTTTTATTTTATACCTATCCCTTATTATCCCAAATCGGTCATTAGATCCTGAACAGGGTTTATTTGTTTGTTGAGCAGATTGTTTACCGTTAGTTTGAAGGCGTAGCGCGCTACGGCGAGAACGAACGAAAAACAAAATGCAAACAAGAAAATGAAAGGTGACAGAAAGTTATCTTCTCCATAACGAGCGGCACTATAACGGTCTAATGACCGATTGGAGATTATCTCCTTTCTCTGTGCTCTTTTCTTGCCTAGTCATCCGAACTTCCCAATAGTTGAATTTAGCAGGGCGTTTTTTTCGAAGGGGAAAGAACATTTCTATCTCTCTAGTCTGCGGTTTTACGGCACTATCTCCCATTAGATTCCCGACCTAACCCTTGGTTTGCAGTTGAAATCCCATTTTTTTTGATGTATATCTTGCGCGATTAAAAAAGAAGTACTACCTTTGCCAATGATAAAAGCCGCTTATCTATTAGCGCTTCAAATAAATAACCTTTAGACATATACAATTATGCCACTATCTCATATTGCATTAAGCCTATATGCTGCTGGAGCATTGGCAAACACTATGCCCACAGACGGCAAGTTTGAACTAGTAAAACTGCCATACGAAACTTCTGCGCTTGAACCCATTATTGGTGCTAAGACCATTGAAATTCACCATGGCAAACACCTCAACACATATGTGACTAATCTCAACAAACTGCTTCCTGGAAGTGGCTTTGAGGGAAAGTCTTTGGAGGAAATCGTTGAAAAGTCTGAAGGAGGTATTTTTAACAATGCTGGACAGCTCCTCAATCACAATCTTTATTTCACTCAATTCGCAGCTCCCCAAGAAAATCGTAAGCCTGTTGGCACACTTGGCGTTGCCATTGATTCTCAATATGGTTCTTTTGAAGCCTTCAAACAAGAGTTTGAACAAAAGGGTGCTACACTCTTTGGTTCTGGTTGGGTTTGGTTGTCTACTGACAAAGAAGGAAAGTTGGTGATTTCACAAGAAGTAAATGGTAGTAATCCAGTTCGTCAAGGTTTGAAACCACTTATGGGCATCGACGTTTGGGAGCACGCCTACTATCTTGACTATCAAAACAGACGTGCTGACCACTTAGCTGCAATTTGGCAGATTTTAGATTGGAATGTCATTGAAGCACGCTACGTTTCAAAGTAAATCATCGTTGACAAAAGCCTTTTCACATTTTACATCTTATCCGCAGCAATTCTAAAATTCCTGCGGATGTTTTTTGTTTAAACCCCAATCGGGCATTAGATCCTGAACAGATTTCATTGAATTGTTGAGCAGATGGTTGGTTGTGAGTTCGAAGGTGTAGCGGGCTACGTCGAGAACGAACAAGAAACAAGATGCCAACAAGAAAATGAAAGATGGCAGGAAGTTATATTCTCTATAACGAATTGCACTATAACGGTCTAATGACCGATTTGGCTTAAACTAATCTGGTAAAATCACAAACTCTCCGCACCTAGAATGCAATTGCTATCTTCACTTGTCTAAGTGACCGAGGTTTATTGGGATCATCTTGCAGAGCCCCGCGACTGTAGATTCTACGAGTACTTATTGGTTTTGAATATGACAAGTCTTTGTAGTGTATATTAAGGAAACGCGCTCTTGAATTGTTAAATCGAAAGGCTGAAAAACGCCTAACTTTTCTTCGTTCTAGAAAAGAAAACTCGAATTTATCGGAGTCTTGTTTCTTTCTATTCAGTCTATCAAGCTCTGTTTTCCGAGTTTTCCCCTAATTATATTCTACTTTCTCCAATTTATTTCCGACAAATTCCCGATTTTGTCCGTCGGAAATAAAATTTCGTCGGACGTTTTCAAAATTCCAAGGGAAGAAAAATAAATTCCGTGGGACATAATCCGAAAAATGTCCCTTAAAATTACGCGAACAACGTGTTGTTTTATCACAACCAACGGATTGTTTCGCTAAAACGAGGGAATTTCTTACGAAAACGTCTAAAACTTGCGATTTTCAAACGCGCTGAGAATCGCGTATTTCCCAACAACTTTTTCTGAGTTCAAAAAGTCGCGTTAAATGAAAGGATGCGATTTGCAAAGTTCTCTTAATCATCGCTCTGTTGTAATGATATTCAACTGCAGAAAAGGGACAGAAGACATTGCACATCTATATTGAAAGTAGGGATAGGGCTGCACTTGATGGTTGACTCCACAAATATGAAGATGCAAAGCATTAGTTGAGGGAAAACGGACAAAAAACTTGCTATTCTCAGCTTTTCTCTGTAATTTTGCTTTGCTATATCGTGGCATATTTTGAACTACTCATTTTTCTATGCGCATACTCTCTATTGATTACGGGAAAAAGCGGACGGGCATCGCTGTGACCGACACATTACAGTTGATTGCTAACGGCCTTACCACTATCGACACGAAAGAACTTCTGAAGTTTTTGTTGGATTACACCGCTAAAGAAGAAGTGGAGCGCATAGTCATCGGGCTCCCCGTGCAACCTAATGGTCAGCCATCTGAGAACCAAGCACGTGTGAGAAGCTTTACTGGTACGCTGGCTAAGGCTTTGCCGCACATACCGATTGAGTTTTATGATGAACGATTTACTTCCGTGTTGGCTCATCGGGCAATTTTGGAGAGCGGAATAGGAAAAATGAAGCGTCGCGACAAAGCATTGGTGGACGAAATCTCAGCAACCATCATCTTACAAAACTATATGGAACAACGTCGCAATGGATTTTAGGTCTTCTTACTGAGAATCCCCCGACTTTACACTCAAGAATTATGACATTACCTATCTATCTTTACGGACAACCTGTATTGCGTGAGGTTGCACAAGACATCACTGCCGACTATCCTAATCTTTCAGAACTCATTGACAATATGTTTGAGACAATGGAAGAGAGTGACGGCGTGGGTTTGGCTGCTCCTCAAATCGGTCTTCCTATCCGCTTACTCGTTGTTGGCCTAGACGGTCTATCCGATGACTATCCAGAATATAAGGATTTCAATCGTGCGTTCATCAATGCGCATATTGTAGAAGCTGACGAGGAAAATATTGGTAGCTACGAGGAAGGATGTCTTTCCATTCCTGGCATCCACGAGTCTGTGAAACGTCCTAAACGTGTTCGTGTGAAGTGGATGGACACAGAGTTTAACGAACACGATGAATGGGTGGACGGATTCTTGGCGAGAGTGTTGCAACATGAGATAGACCATTTAGATGGTAAACTCTTTATTGACTACATCTCACCAATGCGCAAACAGCTGATTAAAAAGAAGCTCAACAACTTGCTCGAAGGCAGGGTGCGTTGTCACTACAAGACTAAGGCTAAATAGCAATAGTCTATCATAAAGTCGAGTGCTCAGTCGGCTATTTTCTAACCTCTGCTCTCTATCATAATGAGATATTGGCGAAGTTTGGTTTTCTCTGGTGCTGGGTTGCTAAGATATGCAAGCCTAGTGATGGTCTGTGCTCTGTTTGCGCTCGCAAGCAGAGCACAAACTGATGTAGAAAACGTGCTTACCATGGGTAGAGTAGCCCTCACTTATGACGACTATATCACTGCAATTCACTATTTTAATCGTGTCATTGAAGCGCGTCCTTCTATGGCAGAAGCCTATTTTCACAGAGCTGATGCCAAAGCTCGCCTAGAAGACTATGATAGTGCCATTGCCGATTTAGATAAAGCCATTGGTCTTAATCCTTTTCGACTTGAGTTTTATGAACTGCGTGGGATGTGTCTTGGACAACATCGGATGTTCCCACAGGCTATTGCCGACTACGATCATGTTTTGCAGCAAAACCCATGGCAACAAAACGTGCGATTCAATAAGATTGTAAGCCTATTACAATTGAAGGATTACGCTAAAGCAACAGCTGAAACCGACTCTTTTATAGCACATTGGCCAAATTACTCAAAATCCTATCTTGCAAAAGTAGAAATTTCACTTGCTCAAAAAGATACGCTTAAGGCTTTAGCTTGGGCGGACACATTGCTTCAACTCACTCCACGCGATGCAAATATGTGGAATTTCAAGGGACAATATGCTCTCCGCCACAAACGCTATGTTGAAGCTGATAGTTTTCTGACGAAGGCCACGATTATCGATCCGATGGAAGCCGAATCTTTTCTAATGCGAGCAGCCGTTCGTCACAGTCTTAGAAAATATGATGATGCACTCAAGGATTATGATGAAGTGATACGGCTTATTCCTCAGCATTTTGTGGCGCACTATAATAGAGGGCTTTTGAGATCGTTTGTGGGCGATGATAATCGCGCCATCAAAGATTTTGATTTTGTGTTGCACAAAGAACCTCATAACACGCTTGCGGCCTATAATCGTGCCATTTTAAGTGAGAGAGTGGGGAATTATGGTCAAGCGATAAAAGACTACACCACGCTAATTAAAATCTATCCTCGCTTCTGGGAGGGATATGCAGCGCGTGCTCGTAATTATAGACGACTAGGCAAGACAAAAGCTGCACTAATGGACGAAACTAAAGTGCAGCGGGCAGAACTGGACTTCTTTTTTGCGCCACAAAAGCGTGCTTCGATTAAGAAAGTGAAAACGCATTCTGAGTTTGAATTGGAGCAATATCAACAGCTGAAAGAAGAGCCAGAAGATTCTTTGCGAGTGCGATTGACAGCAACGTCAGGACGCATTCAGAACAAAAAGGTTGAACGAGTTTTCTTGCCGATGTATCGCGTCACAGCGACAACAGCAAGCAGCAATGGGTACAAAAGCGTCTTGTTTTTATCAACATCTTCTGTATTGAAATCGCACAATGCTGAAGTTTGTGCAGAAGAATCTAGTTCTATGGTCTCTTTGTCTGAACTGCGTAAATGGCTTCATCAGCAAACGGTTGAACATTCTGTGTTATTGCTATCGCAAGAAGCTTCTAGTTTAATTGAAGTGGATGGAGACAAAGCCTTGGCGCTTCTGAAACGTGCAGAAAGACTCCAGCCCCAATCTGCAATGATACATTATAATATAGGGTGTGTCTTAGCATCTCAGGGTAAATTGTCAGAAGCAGAAACGGCTTTCTCTCAGGCTATTCAACTAGACGATCGTATGGCTGAAGCCTATTTTAATAGAGCTGTGGCAGCACTCCTTCACAACAACAACATAAAAGCTATAGCCGATCTCAGCAAAGCTGGAGAATTAGGGCTTATATCGTGCTTATAATCTCATCAAGCAAGCACAGAAACAGTAACACTAAATGAGAACTATCGAACTATTGTGTCCAGCTAAAAATGCGGATATCGGCATAGAGGCAATTCGTCATGGAGCTGATGCCGTTTACATTGGCGGACCATCCTTTGGTGCACGAGCAGCAGCGGGAAACTCTATTGAAGATATCCAAAGACTCTGCGACTATGCTCATATTTTTGGAGCACGTGTCTATGTCACGCTTAATGTCATTCTGTATGACAACGAACTTGCAGAGGTGGAGAAAATGGTACATTCGCTATATACTGCTGGGGTTGATGCTTTAATTACGCAGGATTTGGCTTTGCTAAAGATGGATTTACCGCCAATAGCTTTGCACGCCTCAACGCAAATGGACACCGTAAGCCCAGACAAAGCAAAGTTCTTAGAACAATGTGGCTATTCTCAAATAGTTGTTGGTCGCGAACTCTCTATAGATCAACTAAGGAACATTTCGGAAACAGTGACTGTTCCCATTGAAGCCTTCGTGCATGGGGCTCTTTGTGTGAGTTACAGTGGGCGTTGCTATGTTTCTCAACATATTTGTGGACGCTCTGCCAATCGCGGTGCTTGTTCTCAATTTTGTCGCTTAAAGTTTGATTTGGTTGACGCTGACGGAAATGTGATTTCAACGCAACATCATCTTTCATTGCGCGATATGAATCGAACAAATAGCATCGAGCAAATGTTGGATGCAGGAGTAAGTAGTTTCAAAGTTGAAGGACGTTTGAAAGATGTGGGATATGTGCGGAATATCTCGGCACATTATCGCGAACAAATAGACCGCGTGATATCCCGCAGACCAGAATTTCAGAGAGCATCATTCGGAAAATCCAGATATACTTTCAAACCACAAGTTGAGAAGTCGTTCAATCGTGGTTTCACCGAGTTTTTTCTACAAGGCCGACTTCCCGACATTTGGTCAAAACGCACCCCAAAAGCAATAGGGGCTCCTGTGGGGAATGTGAAAAGAATGGGACGCCGCTCTTTCATTGTTGAAAGTTCAGTAGAGTTTGCCAATGGTGACGGACTTTGTTTTTTCGATAATGAAGGGAAACTACAAGGATTCCGCGTCAATAGGGCAGAAGGCCGTGAATTATTCCCACTAAAGATGCCCGAAGGTTTGTTGCCTGGCATAGAATTGTTTCGGAATGAGGATAGAGCCTTTGAAAAAACGATGGAGAAATCCTCTTCTGAGCGTGTGCTAACAGTGCGACTCTGCTTGCGCAAGCAAGACAATGGTGCAGAGGGTTTTACTCTTTCGGCTATTACAGAAAGTGGTGCCAGCGTAAGTTTGAATTTTGCAACGGAACTTCAAGAAGCGCGGTCACCTCAGCGTGACAACATCATACGGCAGCTCTCTAAACTAGGAGGAACTCCATTTGTGGCAGAGGATGTGCAAGTAGACGTCGAGGGAGAGTATTTCATCCCTGCCAGTTTGCTCAATGAATGGCGGCGTACTTTGGTAGAACATCTCATTAGAGCATGTCGAGCAAAACATACGCGCGATTTAAGACGTCCCGTTTCTGAAAACATTTCTCTTAAAGGTGTGCCACTAGACTACACGAGTAATGTGTCTAACCACCTTGCAGAAAAGTTCTTAAAGGAACACGGGGCACAATCTGTGGAACCAGCCTTTGAAGTTAAGCCACTTCCAGACGCAACACTGATGACTTGCAAACATTGCATCCGCTATGCCAATGGACAATGCCCACGAGAAACGAAACGTCCTCCTACGTGGAAAGAACCTTTAGCCTTGCGTATGTCGGATGGACGAACCTTTCCGCTGACCTTTGATTGTGCGAAATGCGAAATGAGCGTTCATACCAATCGATAAAGGAATCGCTGATTCTAATTTCAGCGTTGCAAAGGCTTGAAACAAAACGAGAAGGGTAGCAGTGGCTGAAGCGTTCTAGTAACTTTCGACAGTGGACATATCCTAATCCCAAATCAGTCATTAGACCGTTATAGTACGACTCGTATTTGAAAAGATAACTTCCTGTCATCTTTCATTTTCTTGTTGGCATCTTGCTTTTCGTTCGTTCTCGCCGTAGCCCGCTACGCCTTCGAACTCACAGTAAACAATCTGCTCAACAATCTAATGAAATCTATACAGGATCTAATGACCGATTTGGGCTAAACAGAAACGGCAATGAAAGTTTTGAAATCTCTTTACCTGACAAAGTTTATACTGTTGTTTTGTATCAGTATCTCGCTTTTTGTGGCGTGCAAGCACGATCGTCCGCAGGTGTTGAATCCTTGGGTGGGGGAGAATGTCGATTCCGCTTCATTCAGATCAAAATATCATTACTGGAACAATTTCAATTTCATTGCAACAGATACGATTCGCCTTGCCGCCTCTCCAACGAATACTATTGGTTTTTCTGAAGACACGGTATCTACAAGTTTGCAACAATGGGACGCTGTGGTGGTGACGAATGTGACGTCAGTGCCAACAGATACTATAGATAGTATGTGGGTGATGCTTGCACGCGATCCTCAAACAATTGGTTGGGTTCGCGCCAAAGATCTACACGATAGAGTAGTGCCAGACAACATTATTTCTCGCTTTATCTACTTGTTTTCAAGTTGGAGCATGCTCGTAGTCCTCTCTGTGTTGGCCTTAGGTGTCATCTTCTTTGGGATTCAAAATTTGCGTCATGCGCGTTTTCAAATGGTGCATGTCAATGACATAAAGAGTTTCTACCCCACGTTCCTTTGTCTTGTTGTGAGTAGCTCAGCCGTTTTATATGGAGCAATACAGCAATTTGTCCCTAATGTTTGGGAAGGGTTCTACTATGATCCAACGCTGAACCCTTTAGCCAATAATCCGCTTCCCATCCGTTTGTTCGTTATCAGCATTTGGACAATGCTAATCGTGTTGATAGCCGTGATAGACGACGTATTCAAACAGCCAGCTGTGGTTGATGCTGTGGCCTATCTAGCCTCACTCTTTGGGGTGTGTATGGTGCTTTATCTCTTCTTCACGCAGAGTGTACATATATATATAGGTTATCCCGTTCTGGCTGCCTATTGGTATTTGCACTACGCAGACACTTTCAGCATAACCGTTCGCCATATCGCTGTGGACAATGCGGTGCAGGGTTAGAAACAAAAGGAAAATGCCATAAATGTGGAGCTATCAACGAATAGTTCACCGTGGCTTTCTTAGTTTCTAGCAATCATATTGGCCATTAAAGCTAGTTTAATTCGAAAATCCTTGGAGATTCTGCAATTTATTAGTAGCTTTGAAGATGAAAATCTCAACTCAAAATTCATACATCTATGTCACACAACAGTAGCTTGGTGAGTATCGCGGAGCTTTCTCGCGAAAAAATCCTCTATCTTATGGAGTTGGCTCAAGAATTTGAGCAGCGACCCAACAGAAAACTTTTGGACGGTCGCATAGTTGCTACATTGTTTTTCGAACCATCAACGCGTACGCGTCTTTCTTTTGAGACAGCAGCTCACAGACTAGGGGCTAGCGTTATCGGTTTTACCGACCCTAAAGTGACTTCGTCCACGAAAGGGGAAACACTTAAAGACACCATTATGATGGTGGCCAACTATAGTGACGTGATTGTTATGCGCCACTTTCTCGAAGGAGCGGCTCTTTATGCTAGCGAATTGACGCAAACGCCTGTTGTAAATGCTGGAGATGGCGCGCATCAGCATCCTTCGCAAACCTTGCTCGACCTTTACACTATGCTTCAAACGCAGGGAAGGCTTGACAATCTAAACATTCATCTAGTGGGTGACTTGAAATATGGTCGTACTGTCCACTCGTTGATTATGGCAATGCGTCACTTTAATCCGACATTCCATTTTATTGCTCCTAAAGAACTTGCTATGCCTGAAGAGTACAAGCAGTACTGCAACAAGCATGGCATTAAATTTGTTGAGCACGAGGAGTTTAATGAGGATACTATTGCAGCAGCAGACATTATATATATGACACGTGTGCAACGCGAGCGTTTCTGATTTGATGGAATATGAACGTGTGAAAGACGTCTATATATTAAGAGGTGATATGTTGGGAAAGGCCAAAGAGAATATGCGCATTCTTCACCCACTGCCACGCGTAAATGAAATTACGCAAGACGTTGATGACACGCCACACGCCTACTATTTCCAACAAGCTCTCAATGGGTTGTATGCTAGAGAAGCTATTCTTTGCGATGTTTTAGGCATTTCCTTGGAACAAGTCAAAGCAGACCAAACGATTATCAATGATAAACTAGAGATTGTCTCACAATGAAAAGAGAAAAACTAATGGTTGCCGCCATTGAGAATGGCACGGTAATCGACCATATCCCATCTAATAAGTTGTTCGAGGTGATTCGTCTATTGGGTATCGAAGAATTAGACCACGACACAGTATTCATTGGGTATAATCTGCAGAGTAGTGCGATGAAGAGAAAGAGTATTGTGAAGATTGCGAATAGATTCTTCTCTGAAATCGAACTGAACCAGTTGTCAGTTGTCGCGCCTAATGTGACTTTGAGCATTATCAGAGACTATACTGTCGTTGAAAAGCGTTCGGTAAAACTTCCTAAAGAGTTGAACAACATTGTGCGCTGCAATAATCCTAAATGTATCTGCAACAATGAACCCATGCACACACGCTTTGTTGTGAACGAAGATAGTTTGACGTGCCATTATTGCGATATGGAACAGTCATTGAACCAAGTGAAATTGGTATAGTTTCACTCATTATCCTCAACATCTTATTGAAACAATATGGATCAACAAATTTTCGACCTTATTGCTGCCGAGGAGCAACGGCAAGTGCACGGCATAGAACTAATTGCTAGCGAAAATTACGTGAGCAATGAGGTGATGCGTGCTATGGGGAGTGTCTTAACCAACAAATATGCTGAGGGTTATCCAGGACATCGCTACTATGGCGGCTGTCAAGTTGTGGATCAGATAGAACAAATTGCCATAGACCGTCTGTGTAAATTGTTTGATGCTCAGTTTGCAAACGTACAACCTCACTCTGGTGCGCAAGCCAACCAGGCTGTTTTCTTGGCCGTAATGCAACCTGGCGACACATTCTTAGGATTGAGCCTTGAACATGGTGGTCATCTTTCGCATGGTTCATCGGTAAATACTTCCGGCATCCTATATAAACCAGTTCCTTATCACCTTGTGAAGGACACTGGGCTTGTAGATTATGATGAAATGGAGTCACTCGCGCGCGAACATAAACCGAAACTCATTGTGGGAGGAGGTTCTGCCTATAGTCGTGAATGGGATTATGAACGTATGCGAGCTATTGCAGATGAAGTAGGTGCCTTGTTGATGATTGATATGGCACATCCTGCCGGACTTATCGCAGCAGGATTGTTGAAAAATCCTATACACTATGCGCATATCGTGACTTCAACTACGCATAAAACATTGAGAGGCCCCCGTGGAGGTGTGATTCTGATGGGAAAAGATTTCGACAATCCCTGGGGAATTACCAATCCAAAGGGAGAAACAAAGAAAATGTCTCAACTCATCAACAGTGCTGTTTTCCCTGGTATTCAAGGTGGACCTTTGGAACACGTAATTGCTGCAAAAGCTGTGGCTTTTGGCGAAGCTCTGCGTCCCGAATTTAAGGTTTGGGCTGCACAAGTGCAGAAGAATGCTGCGACTTTGGCAGAAGAACTCACCAAACGCGGATTTGACATCGTGTCTGGCGGTACAGAGAATCACTCTATGCTGATTGATTTGAGAAACAAATATCCAGAAATTTCAGGAAAGCAAGCAGAGAATGCGTTGGTGGCTGCTGATATCACAGTAAACAAATATGGTGCCATTTGACAATCGCAGTGCGTTTCAAACTTCTGGTATTCGATTAGGTACGGCTGCCATAACATCTCGTGGAGCAAAAGAAGACCTTGTGGTGAAAATATCGGAACTCATCGAACGTGTGCTCGACAACTACGATAACGAAAGTATTGTCGCTGAGGTTCGCTCTTATGTGAATGATTTAATGAAGGGCTATCCGCTTTTTGCCTGGTAGTTGTTTTACGCCCAACATATTCTTTCTGCTTACTCTGCCAATTTCATTTGATAAGTGCGTCAATGTATTTGAGTTTTTTCAGAAGAGCAGAGTAGAAGTACTGCAATAAAACGCGTCAAGTTTATGGCTTGACGCGTTTTGGCTTTCATTAATATGTGCAGTAGATTACTTGTTGTGGCGAAGATAAAGAATACCTTGGTAGAGATGACGCAACATTGGTATGAAATGACATAATCCTTTGCGTGTGCTATCGAAGGCAAAGCAAAAACATCTCACCCAAGCAGAGGCACCATATTTATAGTAGGTCAATGCCCCTTTTGAGCGCTGGACTCCTGCATCAACATAAATCATTGAACGTTTTAACATTGTGCTGGTTTCAACTATTTTCAAGGGAAAATAGCGGATGGATAAGCCTGCGCGCAAAGCGTCAAACAACCAAACTTCTTCTTCCCCACAGGTTAGGAAACGTGTACCAAGGCCAAAACGTTCATCAAAATGGACTTTACCTTGAATACTTTCTCTTCTACATACCATTTCTATGGTTGATATGGTATAATCATCGGGAATACTTGTGATTTCACGCTCAACTTCTGGATATTTCTTCAATAGCTTTCCTGTGTATGTGCTTGCACGATAAAAAGCAACGTCTAGTTGAGGATGCTGCTCAAAAGTATTCAATATGCTGTTCACAGCTTCAGTCGTCAAACGTGCATCGTCATCTGCAAACATCACCAAATCTGCTTTGGCTAACTCCAAAGCGTGGTTACGATTTGACGAAAGACCTTGACCTTTGTAGGCGCTGACTAACACGTCTACACGAGAGGATAGGGCAGCTGGTACCAATTCTAAATAGCGTTCGTCGGTGTATTGATATGAGACAATATAGCGAACTCCTTTGCGCTGAGGGAGTAACAGATCGTCTATGCGAACAATACCTTTATTTAGGGAGCAGATGAGTATGTCTAGGGTCATAATTAGAATGTATTGACGGTTGAAATGGCACGAACAACATTAGAGAGTTGGCAATAGTTCTTAATCGATCAATTTATTTGAACAGACTTTCTTTCTTCGCCAAGCATCATTCCTTCGAAATTCTCGTTGCTCGCTTGGTTCGTTAGCATTCTGTTCGTATCTTCTCAGAATCTACAAACACAATTGCCTTTAGCAACGAACATTTCTCGGAGCTTTCTCGACTTATGTTTGGCTTCGGCTGAGCGTTGAGAGAAGTGCTTTGAGAGATTTGGTACAGAACCAATTAAACATAATGACCATTCAAATGTTTTAATGAAGAATTCGGAGATTCCTTGAGAACTTCTTGACGTCCGCAGAGAATTACAGGCTAAATGAACAGGCGTCTCTAAGAGAAAATCGAACTTCCATTGAATATAGTCACTAATCAACTACGCGGAAAACCTTAGTGAGAGTTACAACGTATTTCAGAGCGGAACTTTTGTAAGAAATATCTCCGCCATCATTGGCAAGTCTGCCTCCTTGTGGTACTGATGCTTTTCCAATTCCTGCGACATCATAGGTGGCAACTAAAGTCACTTTGTAACTCCCTGCTGATTTAACCGTAATCGTATCCGTTGCATTTCCAGCTTTATCATCGTACACAACAGTAGACTTGTAACTCTGCACAACTTCATCTGCAGGAGAAACCGTCCAATGATAATTTGCTTGATAAAGATGTCGCCCCTGCTGGCTCTCTACTGCTGAAATAACGAAAGGAACACCCACTTTTAATCGATTATCATTGGCATTATTAACCAAAGTCTTTGCTTCGAATCCTTTGAAAACGGGAAAAGTTGCTTCAAATCTTTCATTATCTTCTCCGCAAGCAGCCAATACTGTCACGGCTGCTAATGAGCATATATATTTCACTGTCGTATTAAACATAACTTTGTTGGGCAAATTTGAACAATTGTTTGACTTTTAATTAGAAACCACGTAGAGTCTCAAACAAACTCTGCACCGGAAGCCCCATTACATTCACATAAGATCCTCTAATTGAGCGAATTCCAACAATTCCTATCCATTCCTGAATACCATAACTGCCGGCTTTATCATAGGGTTTATAGGAGTCTATGTAAAAATCAATCATATCGTCAGTCAGTTCTGCGAAAGAAACCTCTGCATCAACCGACTTTACTATAGACTTCTCTACACTAAGTACACCGAAAGCTGTTGTTACGATGTGCGTACGACCACTTAATTGCTTAAGCATATCGACAGCCTCTTCCCTACTCTTCGGCTTTCCTAAAACTTTCCCATCAATCCTTACGACTGTGTCAGCTACAATGAGTAATTGCTGTGGAGCAAGTTCCGGAATATAGGCTGCAGCTTTCTTTTTGCAGATATATTCTGCAACCTTTCCGTCCTCTAAATCTGTAGGATAACTTTCGTCTACGTTAGCTTTTACGTAGATTCTAAATGAGAGTCCCAGCGATTCAAGAAGTTCCTTGCGTCTCGGAGAATTGCTAGCGAGAATAACGTCATACTCACGAAGATGTTCTAGCATTGTTTCTATTTTTATACCAAAACGTCTACATCACTACCCTATTTTGAAGGCAGACAATAGAAGAAGTCTTGTTCGTGAAAATAATAATAAGCGATTACCAACCAAAAGCTTCAGAGTTATGCATCCAGCGACCTTGAGCACGCAACACTTGTTCTACAACGTCTCTAACGCAACCGTTTCCTCCAGAGTATTCAGAGACATACACCGAAATAGCCTTAATTTCTGGGGCAGCATCACAAGGACAGCACGGACACCCACAGCGTTGCATTACTTCATAATCGGGAATATCATCTCCCATATACAACACCTCATCAGCTTTTAAGCCATTCGCCAATAGATAATCATCAAAAACGTCTATTTTGACCGAAACTCCCATAAATATATCAGAAATTCCAAGTCCCATGTAGCGTTCCTTGATGGTTTCATTCTTGCCCCCGGTTATAATAGCTAGTTGGAGTCCCATTTTCACTGCGTGTTGAAGGGCATAACCATCCTTAGTATTGGCTGTGCGCACTGGCTGTCCTCCTAAGAGTAGGACATTACTTTCGCTCAACACTCCATCAACATCAAAAATGAGAGCACGTATTTTGGAAAGATCGTAGTTAATCATGAATGAAAGGTGTGATATATGCTTTCGCTTAAAAGATTATAGAGGGCGAGTTGCTCGGGAGAATCTGACAACAATTCCCGATGAACTGTCATCACGCGTTCATCACCTCGAATAGCAGGGCCAGTTTGAGCAGAACGAGGGGACAGCTTGGAAACTTTTGCCGCTGTTTCAGCAATCAGTGGACGAAGGTAGTCAAAAGGAAGTCCCTCAGCTTCCAACTGTTGTCCGGCAATGTCATAAATATGGTTGACAAAATTGCAAGCAAACACAGCAGATAAATGCAATACCCTACGTTGAGAAGACGTCAGTGAGTGAACTTTTTGAGAAATGCTATCAGCTAGTTGTTTAATGTTCAAAGTGGTCGAATCGTTGTTTCCTTCTATGAAACAAGGTATTTCTTTGAAGTTGACGGAGCATTCTTTCGAAAAAGTCTGCAAAGGGTATAAAACCCCACAAGGTAGTCCACAAGCAAAAAGCGATGACAAAGCTACACTACCAGAAGTATGCAGGACAATTCCGGACTTTAAATGCGTAGGCCAAACTTCTGCAATTTGAGAAATTGAATCGTCTTTTGCTGCAATGATATAATAATCAGCAAGTGGGAGCGTTTCAATGCCACTGGCAGCAACACACCCCTGCCCTATTTGGTTCGCAAGGCACTGGGCTGTTTTACCCGATGCACTACAAACAGCCACAACTTTATGCCCCACCTCCTTTAGAGCGAGAGCCAAGTGAGTGGCTAAGTTACCAGCTCCAATCAGGACTATCTGTTTTGCTTTAAACGAACAATTTGTCATATACGGCAAATTTACACAATTCTCTGGACAAAACAAAGAAGTGCAGCACAAAGTACCGCACTTCACTGTGAATATAAATAGAGGAAAACTTCTTATCCGTAGATAATTTTACCGTTCTCGTCTTCAAAGGCCTTTGTATCCTTTGCGTACTGATTCATAGCACGCATACTCATACCCATACTTGAAAAACCACCATCGTGGAAGAGGTTTTGCATCGTCACTTTACGGGTCAAATCAGAGAACATCACAACAGTGTAATCTGCACATTCGTCAGCAGTTGCGTTGCCTAGAGGAGACATCTTATCTGCAAAGTCCATCAAGTCGTTCATACCCTTCACTCCACTACCAGCAGTGGTAGGAGTTGGACTCTGAGAAATCGTATTTACACGAACGTGTTTTTCGCGGCCATAAATATAACCAAATGAACGAGCAATGCTTTCGAGCAAACTCTTAGCATCTGCCATATCATTATAGCCAAAGAAAGTGCGTTGTGCAGCTACATAAGACAAAGCCACAACTGAAGCATACTCGTTGAGTGCATCTTGCTTCTTAGCCACTTGCAACATCTTGTGGAAAGAAAGTGCAGAAATATCGAGAGTTTTGCTGAGATAGTTGTAGTCCAGATCATCGTACGTGCGTTGCTTACGTACATTAAGACTCATACCAATAGAATGGAGAACAAAGTCTATTTTTCCTCCGAGCAAGCGTTGGCTTTCTGAGAAAACCTTTTCCAAATCTTCTACGCTAGTAGCGTCAGCTGGGATAATAGGTGCATTAAGTTGTTCTGAGAGACCATTAAGTTCGCCCATACGCAGAGCAACTGGAGTGTTGGTGAGCGTAATGCTTGCACCTTCTTCTACTGCTTTCACGGCAACCTTCCAGGCAATAGAGTGTTCGTTGAGTGCGCCGAAGATGATACCGCGCTTTCCTTTGAGGAGATTGTGACTCATATATAATTTCGAGGATAATGTCTCTTCAACAGAGACTATGTTATGTATTATTCTGCGCAAATATAGTGATTTTGTGCAAGACAACCAACGAATATGGCCATAAATTGCTGGAACAAGGCTTTTATTCTTCTCTTTTTGTAAGATTAAACATAGCAAAACAAGGAACAAAAACGACTTTTCTCGAGAAAAACGGCAGGAAACGATAGAATGATATTTGTCTAAAAAGAAGATGGTTGAGCAAGTCTAATAGTAATCTTTGGGGTCAATGCAGAGTGTGGTAAGCATGTCTGCGCTTTGTAGCAACGGAACTATAGCATATTTGCGACAAGCATCATAAAGCTTTGCGCATCTGCGAACCGGCTTCCCCGGCTTCAAACGCTCCACGATGCCAACGAATTGCAAGTTGCTCATCTTTGTGAATCTTCATATAATAGGAAACAATGAGGTTTGATTTCTCACCATGTCCATATGGAAAGTCGTCTTCTTCAATATACCCAGAATACGTTTCCCATTGACCATTGAGCAACTTTCGTTTTTTCTCGCAAGGTTTGAATCGATTGCATTTCCAAACATCATGAAAAAGCGCCACAATGGCTAAACTTTCTTCGGGTATTGGGGCAAAACAAGCATCATCATCACTAAAAACGTGAGGTTGTAGCGTTGATTTGTATATACGAAGCAAAGTCTCAAAGACATTGAGTGAATGGAGACACAAGCCTCCGGGTTCATCTAAATGATGAACCGCAGAGGCTGGTGCTGTAAAAAAGTCTGTTTTGTATTCTAAGTACTCAAGAAGTTCTTTAAGACCTTCTCGCGATATGTAATTCCTACACACATCTAGGAATGACTTTTTGTTTTTCAGAATATCTTCTTCGGAAATCATTAGAATAAGGTCTAAGGTAAGCGTTATAGGAAAGTGCGCAAGCGCATAGAGGAAACAAAGCAATCTCTAAACACTTCATCCACTTCGGGTTCACGATTGCGAAACAACCCATAAACAGAAGCACCGCTACCAGACATCGAAGCATAGACGGCTCCCATATCATAAAGCGTTTGTTTGATGGCCGCAATTTCAGGATATCTCTGGAAAACACTCACTTCAAAGTCATTTTTGATGGTGTCCTTCCAGGTTTCTATTGGGCGAGCCAAAGACAACAACAAGTTTTCAGTGGATGCACGCGGAGTAACCAGAGCATAAGCCTCTCGAGTTGAGACGTGTATTCGAGGTTTCACAAGGACAAGATTCCACCCTGCAAGGTCAAAATCTATAGATGTTAGCTGGTCTCCAATACCTGTGGCATAAGCTGGACGAGCGTGGTAAAAGAACGGGCAATCCGCTCCTATTTTACTCAAACGGAACTCAATATCCTCATCGGTCATATCAAGTGCATATTGCTCATTGAGCAAACGCATCATAAAGCAGCGTCGCTACTGCCTCCACCTAGACCTGCACCCGAAGGTATTCGCTTGTGCAACCAAACTTCTATTGGAGGAATGTGAGCATAGTCTTCGCGTAATTGATGATAAACCTTGACAACAAGATTATTTTCAGGCATTCCGTCTAATTGAATTCCCGTTTCGTGCAGAAGACATGGCTGAGTTGCATTGGGAGCAGATACAACTTCCAAATTGTCGTGAAGCGGAATGGGATAGAAAACTGTTTCAAGGTCGTGATACCCATCTGAACGACGAGCTACAATGTTAAGACCTAAATTTATTTTTGCACAAGGAAAGACCACCATAGAGCAATCTGTTTTTGAAGTTTCACGGAATTAAGATTTCACAGAAAGGAGTATAGCGCGATGGGCATCAACCTTAATGTGGGTGTATCCATCAGGAGCAAGTGTAATGGTTGTCGATGCTCCAGACAATAAGTCGATGGCAGTGTACTGACCGCAAGGTAAAGACAAAAACTCGAAGGAATGAGCTGGTATGCGCACCCCGCAGGTTGATGGATTGTCTGAGAAATTGGCTACGCAAAGGAGGATTTCGCCCTCTGCACGCCTGAGGAAAGCATATTGACGCTGAGCATCAAACCCTTCTGCTCCATCATAGTTGACATACATCAAGTCATAGAAAAGACCTTCGCTTAAGGCTTTGTTGTCTCTTCTTAATTGAAGTATGCGCTCGTAATCTTTATACAACGATAGTTCGTTAGTACTCAGTTGTTTTTCTGCCGTATACTTACTTTGGGCAGAAGTCGAAATTGAAGCTAGTTTCTTTAAACTATCGACACACCAATAGTCAAAAATCGTGGTACGGCCATCTAGTCCTGAGAAACCTTCAGCGTCCATACCGCGTTCTCCTATTTCTTGGCCTGCATAAATCATCAGCGGATTAGTGTGCATACAAGCAGCCACTACAACCGCCGGAATCGCTTTGTGCGCATCTCCACAGAAGAAATCAGAAGCAATACGTTGCTCATCATGGTTTTCCAAGAAATAGAGCATATTGTCTTTGATATCGTCGGTGTTTTGCCACGCTTGAGTGATGTTCGATGCGGGAGCATGCTGACAAATCACCGCTCGAAGTGTGTCGTATAAACCTACTTTATCATAGAGATAGTCGAATCCTCCGTTGTGAATATAATTGCGATATTCGTTTGGATTGTAAACTTCTGCTATAAATTCAACATCATACTTTTCTTTTACTTGTTTAATGGCATAGTGCCAAAATTCCACAGGCACCATCTCCGCCATATCGCAACGAAAAGCGTCTACTCCCTTTGCAGCCCAAAAGAGCAGTATCTTTGTCATTTTATGCCACGTTGAAGGAATCGGATCAAAGTGCTGCGCTCCTCCTCCGTTGTAGTCAACACCGTAATTCAACTTAATCGTTTCAAACCAGTCGTTTCGATTAGGCCAGGCATGAAACACGTCGTTACCTGTTGCTTTGGCGGGGTGTTCTAAATAAGGTACACCACTCTGCCCTTCTGCTACAAAGTTCTCTGTATGCAAGGGCTCTCCCCAACAATAATAGTAGTTATTGTGGCTGGAAAAAGACATTTCATCATCATCTTCTGCCCCTAAATCTTCAAACCCTTTGGGAATAGCATCCGAACGATAACCGCGCGCTACGTGATTGGGCACGAAGTCCAATACAAACTTTAGCCCAGCCTTGTGAGTACGTGCTACTAAGGCTTCAAATTCAGCCATACGCTGTGAAACATCTCCAGCTAAATCCGGATCTACATCAAAATAGTCTTTGATAGCATAGGGAGAACCTGCTTTTCCTTTGACAATCCAAGGATGGTCTTGGCGGATACCAAATTTAGAATAGTCTGTTTGTGTTGCGTGTTCCAATACACCTGTGAACCAGACATGTGAAAAGCCATAATCTTTTATGCGCTGCAACTTCTCCGCTGTGAAATCATTGAACTTTGCCACACCATTATCGGCAATGCTACCATTGACTTTGTTCTTTGCGGGGCTGCAAGCTCCATATAGACGAGTGAAAATCTGATAGATGTTTATATTCTGCATGGTTAATCAGAAAGATAAGTCTGAGTCCATCCTCAATATATTTTTATTCTAGGAACGCATATCTTGTAAACCCACCCTTTGGAGCAATGACTAAGGTATTAATTCCTAATTTAGGGGATAGGATGGTAATGCAAAGGTAAACAATCCTTGTCACGTGACAAAATAGTAACCAATGATTTCCAACAGCTCACACACAATGACGAATTGCGCCAAGAGTTTAGTGGGTATACTCGTGCAGTTAAAATCCTAGTTTTATCCACCTATCTCTACAACTAACAGCCACTACTCAACAAACTCCAAATCCATTCTGTGTAAAGAAAAACCTCCCTATGTATAAAGTACTACTACTCCTACATAACATCTCTTTCTTCAGTTCGTATAATATCTAAATCCGTACTTTTGCACAATTTTCTATTAGCGTTTTGACTATATGTCAAGCAACAAAATAAGCACAAACCTAGCAATACATCTTCTGTCCCTTTTCTACAGTTGAATATCATTACAAGACAGCGACGATTAGGAGATGTTTGCAAATCGCACCCTTCCATTTAACGCGACTTTTTGAACTCAGAAAAAGTTGTTGGGAAATACGCGATTCTCAGAGCGTTTGAAAATCGCAATTTTCAGACGTTTTCATAAGAGATTTCCTCGTTTTAGCGAAACAACCCGTCGGTTTTGATAAAACGATCTGATATTCGCGCAATTTTAAGGGACTTTTTTCGGATTATGTCCCACGGAATTTATTTTTCTTCCCTCGCAATTTTGAAAACTTCCCACAAAATTACACAAACAAGCCGTTAGTTCTTAGCAAATGAGCCGTCGGTTGCGTAAAACGAAGCCTTTAGTCTGAAAAGATCTCCGAAAAGTCGTGGCTTCGTTCTCTAGTTTGCAAGAAAAGTGAGCCATTTTCGACCCTCTATTTTAACAGAGAAAGCCAACAAATCAGCTAAAAAAAGTTATATTAACGGAGGTAGAGAGGATAAGTATCCAGCGTTAGTTTTTCGAGCAAAGATAGTAAAGTTGGAAAAACACGAAAAGGCTGCTAGTATTGACTGCTTACAAAGTAACAGCATTGGTTGAAATCCTGCAACAGGGTTCCAACCTTATTTTTATCACCAGAAAAACTTTTACCGGATAGCAGTACTTCGAAAGAAAAGCCCCCAAAATAAGAGACCGTGACAAAATCTATCTTTTGTCACGGCCTCGAAATTCTATCAACTTTAGAAACATCCGGCAATTCCCTTTCTCGGTTCACGGCAAAAATGCTTTAGAAACATCTTTCAGTACCTTTTGAGAACAGAACTAAGGGGCAACCCTTGTGTATTGAAAGTTGAGTAAACAGCTAGGAGGATTATTTCTTGGCTGAGGCTTTTTTGATAGCCTTTTGTACTTCCTTGAGTGCCTTTGCTTTGGCTGCAACAAGAGAACTTTGCGCTTTTGCTTTGTCAGATACGCTGTTAGCCTTAGTCACTTTTTCATAAAGATCCCAGAGCTTGAGTTTTTTAGTTTGCTCATTCATAGCTTTAGTTGCAGCCTTAGCGATAGCCTCAACACTTGCTTCGTCAGTAGTGTTATAGGCGTGCTTGTAGCCTTTCAATTCCTTCCATTGACCACGCGTGAAATCAGGGAATGCAACAGCTGCGCAGTTGTGGTCCATTGACAATGTGCCGAGTTCAGCTAAACAGCTCCATTCAGCAAGGTCATAGACGTCCATATCCAAAGGTAATCCATTTTGCAAGCAATACACCAGACGCGCATCCATCATATAGTCCATACCACCGTGACCCATTTCGCGACCAGCTTCGCCGTATTTCTTGATGATGGGATGTTCGTATTTAGCTTGTAACTTTTGGGCTTCAGCATCTGGAAGAAAACCGTGTGAGTTGATGTTATCCATATCAGGCTTCACTCCGCTTTCTGCAAGCTGTTTGCTATCGAGCGCAAACTTTGGTTGTGGATATTTAGTGGCATATCCTTTGTACCCGTAAGTTTAAACAAACGGTTGTAAGGCTGAGGATTCATTACATTGTGTTGAATCTCTACCACTTTACCATTAGCGGTGCGCATCAACGTTGTGGTGTGGTCGCCATTACGGAAATCTTCGCAAGCTTCACCTGTATGCTTCTCCATGTATTCTTTGCCGTGAACAGACTTTGTGTCCATAGCTGTCAAAACAGTGAAACGATCACCACGGTGAATGTCAAGGCATTGAGCAACGGGACCTAGGCCGTGAGTAGCGTAAATATCCCCACGATTTTTGCTGTTGTATGCCATACGCCAACCCACTTTCTTAGAAAGCGAATCTGCAGGATTGTGCCAATACTCGCCCCAGAATTGATCGAGATTATGGATATAAGCTCCTTCTGCACGCAATACTTCACCAAAAACTCCATTTTGTGCCATATTCAAGGCATTGAGTTCGTAATAGTCATAGCAGCAGTTTTCCAAAATCATACAATGCTTTTGGGTCTTTTCAGAGAGGTCTACCAATTGCCAGCACTCATCGAGATTCATAGCAGAAGGTACTTCCACAGCTGCATGTTTACCATTCTCCATAGCACATTTGGCTACAGGGAAGTGGTGGTCCCCAATCGGTTGCAATATAGACTAAGTCAATATCGGGACGCTTGCAAAGTTCTTCATATCCCTTCTCTCCTGAATAAACATCAGCGGGGGGGAGATTGCGTTCGCGAAGAAATTTTTGCGCATTCTCTGCACGTTCTGCTTCGTAGTCGCAGAGAGCCACAATTTGTACACCAGGAATGTAAGTGAATCGTTTTACAGCCCAAGGTCCACGCATACCAAGTCCAACAAAAGCCACTCTCACGGTTTGCATACGTGGTGTTGCAAGATTGAGAACAGACTTCTGACCAGCAGCACGCTCTGGAGTTTGCGTAACGATGGTACCTTGTTCCCATTTCCAGTTTTGGGGATTGGAATACTTAGAGGTGGATTGAGCAACCGCACTGCAAGTGAAAAGTGCCAGCGCGAAAGTTGTTGCCAAAATAGTTTTGATTCTCATTTCTTATTGTATATGAGTTATGGGAAAGAATTATTTTTCTAACGTAATAGCCGTTGTGCCAATCATTTGTCCATCGCAAAATATATGTGCACTGTATTTTCCAGCAGAGAGGTATTCGTTGGTGGTAGGCACAACGAGAGAAACGTGTTGTTCTTCTCCAGTGTATTCAATTGACTTGGTAGCAGAACTTTCTAATGTACGATTTTCGTAAGTGAAACTACTGCCACCGCTGATGACCCCTCCACTTGGATTCATCAAACGCACATAGACGGTTCTGTTGCCCGTAGAAGCAGTGACATTGCGGTTGATTGTAAAGGAAATCATAAAGCGTTCGATATCTTTTGACTTCTTCGCCTGCTTACCACTACGCTTCTGCGGAGTAATACTGATGCCAGACGCATTTAGTTGAGCAGCGATAGCCACTTTGTCATTGAGTTTTGCGCGTTCCTGATCAAGTGAAGAAATCATAGAATTAGCGTCATTCAATTGACTGCGCGCCACATCTCGTTCATTAGTGAGTCTACCATTTTCTCTCTGCAAAGAATCTACTTGCATCACAAAGGAGCGCAGCACTGAACGCACAGTTTCCAATTCCTTTTTGAGACGTTTAATCTCAGCAGCATCTGTAGATTTAACGCGTCGCAACTCTTCAAGAAGGTTCTTTGTGCGTTCTTGCTCGCGACCTAATTGACTCAATAACGAATCGTCCTTAATACCCTTTTTCAATTCATCATATTGCAAGGCGAATTGTTGGTATTGATTTTCCATCTCGCGACGATCCATGTCCGCAAGTTGGCGTAATTCTTCTAGCTCTTTGTCTTTTTGCTTGTCTTTCTCACTACGGCAACTGCCCAGAGTCAGAGAAGATGCGACAACGAGTCCAGCGATAAAGAGAAGTTGTTTCATTGATTGTTTAGAATGAAGGAGAAAACTAGTCTATAGTCGTAACCCAGCCGTGTACATCTTCTTCGATGCCATATTGAATGTTGCGGAGCTTGGTGTACAGTTGGGTGGAGATAGGACCAGGTTGTCCATTATCAGAGAACACGTAACTCTTTCCCATCTCGGGGTCATCAATACGCGCAATTGGACTAATCACAGCTGCAGTGCCGCATGCGCCAGCTTCCTCAAATGTAGCAAGTTCTTCTTCAGCAATAGGTCGAACTTCCACTTTCAATCCCAAATCAAGAGCTAATTGTTGGAGACTCTTGTTGGTGATTGATGGCAAAATCGAACTAGACTTAGGGGTAATATAGGTATTATCCTTTATACCAAAGAAATTGGCAGCGCCACATTCGTCAATGTACTTTTTCTCTTTGGCGTCAAGATAGAACTCTGCGGAATAGCCCGCATCGTGTGCCCATTTGCTAGCACGCAAACTTGCGGCATAGTTACCCCCCACTTTGAATGTGCCGGTGCCATGGGGAGCTGCTCGGTCAAATTCGCGCGTAATCACAAAGTTAGTAGTAGCAAAGCCTCCTTTGAAATAAGGACCTACAGGAGTGACAAAAATGATAAACAGATATTCATCTGCAGGTTTCACTCCCACTTGCGCTCCAGTGCCAATGAGCAGAGGACGGATGTAGAGAGCAGCGCCACTTTCATAAGGAGGAACAAAGCGTTCATTGAGTTTTACAACCTTTTTCACCATCTCTACGAATTTGTCCGTTGGCATTTCTGGCATCAAAATACCGCGAGAGGTGCTTTGCATACGCGCTGCATTATCTTCAATACGAAAGATTCTGATTTTTCCATCAGGACAACGAAAGGCTTTTTGCCCTTCAAAAGATTCTTGCCCGTAGTGCAAACAAGTTGCAGCCATATGGATATTGATGGTTTCTGAAGATGAGACTTCTATCTCGCCCCATTTTCCATTTTTGTAATAGCAACGCACGTTGTAGTCCGTTGGCATATATCCAAATGGCAAATTTGCCCAATCGATGTCTGTCATAATTGGTATTTCTATTTGAGTGATTATCTGTTATTCGATGATTTATGGAATGCAACGTAAGAGATTTGCGATGAAATCAAGGATTTCTTTATAAATACCTCGCAAAGGTACGCATAATCTATCAATTTTGTACACTAGATATGCGTTTTTTACGGCTTTACTGCGCTAAATAGAGATTTTCAAGCCGTCTTTGGCTAATAATGTGTTCACGAATACCTCTTGCGCTTCTGTCAAGAATACTTGCTCATCTTCGTAGCGTGCGGAGAAATGTCCTATAACGAGGCGCCCAACATTGGCATCCTTTGCAATAGAAGCGGCTTGTTTCGCAGTGCTGTGGTAGGTTTCTTTTGCTCTTTTAGCACATTCTTCTGTGAAGGTGGCTTCGTGATAGAGTAAATCTACGGATTTTAGTTGCTCGACTAATTGCGGACGATAAATGGTGTCGGAGCAATAGGCATAGCTTCTAGCTGGTTCTGCTGGGAATACCAACTTTTCATGCTCCCATTCTCGACCATTTTCATCAATCCACCCTGCCCCTTCTTTTATGCTATTGATGGCAAACGAAGGGATTTGCAAGTAGTCTATCATATCTTTGCGAATATGTGGTAGAGCCGCCTTTTCTCGAAAGAGATAACCACAACAAGGAATACGGTGTTTCAATGGAATCGTTTCAACCGTTAGCGTGCGATCTTCATAGATGACAGACGCTTCTTTGTGGGGAACCGCATGAAATACAACTTCATAGCCCATTCCGCGACAAAAATATTCGATTTGAGGACGAAGAAGACGCTCCAAGTCTTCACCAGGACTATAAAGATGTAGTTTAGAAGTACGTCCTAATAAGTCGAATGTGCTGAGTAATCCTATCAATCCAAAGCAATGATCTCCGTGCAGATGGGAGATAAAGATGTGATTAAGCCGTGAAAACTTTAGTTTTTGCTTTCTCAATAACAATTGCGTCCCTTCGGCGCAATCAATCATAAAGAGTTTATCTCTAATATCGAGCACTTGAGCGGTAGGAAAATGCTTAAGCGTTGGAATCGCGCTACCACAGCCTAATATATGAACATCGAACTTTTCCATTATTTCTACATATAATTAGTCGTAATTCCCTATCTATCTGATGAAAGCATTCGACAAAACACATTGTCAATATCGAGCAGTGCTTTCACTATTCGTCCAATTTTAAGCCCTAATTTGGACGCAGCAAAGCGTAGTTGCTTTTCAAAAACAAAAGCTACGCTACCCACAAAATGAACCTCTAGCTCTGGACGTTGATAAGCAATGATATTTCTTTCGAAGAATTGCGTGAATTCATTCACAACCAAGGCTTCAACACTGGGTTCAGACAAATGTTTCGACAAGAAATAGGTAAACTGCGACATAAACCGATTGGGATTAGGTTCACGATATACACGTTGTATTATTTCTGGAAGAGAGATAGCATATTCTTTTCTAAACGAATAACATACATTGTGAGGTAATTGTTCCTTAAGAATATCCGACAAGAGGTGTTTCCCCAAAGATGTTCCGCTACCTTCATCCCCAAGAATGTATCCCAAACTAGGTGTGGATTGTTCGAAAGATTCGCCATTATAGTGCGCACTTGCAGACCCCGTGCCGAGGATGCAAACGATGCCCGACTGATTACCACACAATGCACGAGCTGCTCCCAACAAATCAGAAGCCACAACAACATCTTGTGCCACTAATGTGGTAGACAACAAATGCTGCATACGTTCACATTGTTCAGGACGACAGCCTGAACCATAGAAACGAAGACTGTGCACTAAAGAAGACGCCGATGAAATCGAAGTTTTTAAGAAATCGCCACTAGAGTTTTCCGATTTCATCGAAGCACCATCGGGCGAGAATTGCAAGAAGTTTAAGATTTTCGGACGTACTTCACTGACCAAAATTTCGATGATTTGTGTATCATTCATCAAACTAGGATTGATGCCACGCGTTTGCCAACGCAATAGCTTTTGCGTCTTCTCGTTCTTAATCATCCAATCGGTCTTTGTCGAACCGCTATCTGCTAAAACTCTAATCATAGTTGTTGTTTCAATCTGAATACCTTGGCAAAAGTACAAAATATCCGAGAAAAGCACCTTACATTTCCACGGAAATCAGTAAATTCGCAGGAGTTTATCCCAAAAAGCTATTGTAGATATGCGTAAATTACTTTCTTCCCTTTTATTCCTTCCCATTTTAGGGGTAAATGCCCAGGTTTCTTCTGACGTAAAATCAGATTTTAATGCGATGTTCAGGGATTCCACTCTTCGCATTGACTATAATTTTACAGGAACGAGCCAAACACAAGAGATAGCTCTGGATGAACTACACGTTTCTAAGGGGTGGTATGGCCGCCGAGTCAATATGCAAAAATTGCCTCTTGCAGGAAACGGTCAAATAGTAATGAAAGACAGTCAGTCTGGTCGGGAAATTTACAAGGCATCATTCAGCACTTTATTTCAAGAATGGCAAACAAGCGAGGAAGCTACCCAAGTGCGCAAATCTTTTGAAAACACTTTCCAACTACCTTTTCCGCGTCGGGATGCGAAAGTAGAAGTTACGCTCTTCAATACTCACAGAGAACCCATTTATAAGTTCGAACATCAAGTTAAAGTAGACGACATTCTCATTCGTCCCCTCCCGACTCTACCGCAACATCCATATAAGTATATTCACCACGGGGGGGAATCTAATAAATGTATTGACGTTGCCATCGTAGCAGAAGGTTATACCGCAGCAGAATCGAACGTGTTTTACGCTGATGCAGAACGTGCTACCCAAGAGATTCTAAAGTACAAACCTTTTAGCGACTTCAAAGACCGTTTCAACTTTGTAGCAGTGGCAGTGCCAAGTATTGAGAGCGGAGTAAGCATTCCTCACAATAACGATTGGAAACAAACTGCATTGCATTCAAATTTTGATACATTCTATAGCAAACGCTATCTTACAACCTTGAAGTTGAAAGCGCTTAATGATGCATTAGCAGGTGTTCCATATGAGCATATTTGATATTGGCCAATACTTCTAACTATGGTGGAGGTGGCATCTACAATAGTTATACGCTCTCGGCTGCACACAACGAACATTTTCTTCCCGTAACGGTACACGAATTTGGGCATTCTTTTGGAGGATTAGCGGACGAATATTTTTATGATGACCAATACGCTAATTACTATCACCCCAATATTGAGCCTTGGGAACAAAATATCACAACACTAGCTCGCTTTTCAGAGAAATGGAAAGATATGCTTCCCCCGAAGCGTAAAATTCCCACTGGAACGGACGACACAACAGACAGCGACACTCAAAAGATTGGTGTCTACGAAGGTGGTGGCTATATGTCGAAAGGCGTATATCGTGCATTCCGCAATTGTAGGATGCGCACCAATGAAGTGCCCGTTTTTTGTGCCGTGTGCGAACGAGCTTTGCGCCGGCTCATAGAGTTTTACACGACACCTCAGCCTTGATTTTCAGCACAGCTTTGATGCTGCCTCCCCCCCCCTTGGTCTGAGCGGCAGTAGTTCGCCACTGGTGCGCGCAAGACTTCTAGCACTCACTTATCTCACACAAATTTATTCCCTAAAAAGGTACACACATACATTTTAAACCAAATCGGTCATTAGATCCTGAACAGATTTTATTTGATTGTTGAGCAGATGGTTTTTCGTTAGTTTGAAGGCGTAGCGGGCTACGTTGAGAACGAACAAGAAACAAGATGCCAACAAGAAAATGAAAGATAACAGGACGTTATCTTCTCCATAACGATTTGCACTATAACGGTCTAATGACCAATTTGGGTTTAAGGCGTGCCCGAAATTATCTCACTTCAAATGGCAGTAAAGTCCACTAAGAATAAACAAAAAGCCAAATCTAAAAGCTCATCCGCGAAGAATAAGCAGCAAGTGCTCAAAACGGAACTGAAAGAAATGTCTGGCATTGATTCCCGCAGCGATTATATCCGCTTTATCGTGGGAATGTTATTGATTATTGTCAGCCTTTTTCTTTTGCTCGCTATAATCTCCAACATCTTCACAGGAGGAATGGATCAAGCTGGTGTGATGGCAGGCGATTTGCCTCATCCCAAAAACTATGCTGGACGACTTGGAGCTTATGCCGCGCACTACATTATGGAGCAACTCTTTGGAGTGTTCAGTATATTGCTTCCAATTTTGACTCTAGCACTTGCACTCAAAATCTTTATGCGCAAGGCTTGCCCCATTCGTATGTGGCTTTTCTATTTGCACACTGTTATCATTATGGTAGTGGGAAGCCTTGATGCCAATTTCATTCAAGACAACTTTTTGCCGTCTTCTATTAAAGACGCCATGTCTTTCGAACTTGGAGGAATGCACGGCAAGGTGGTACTTGGGTTCTTGACTGATAATATCGGAACAATTGCTTCGGGAGCCATTTTAGTTCTTCTCACCATTTCCTATATAGGCTATTGGTTCACTCAGGTCTTCATTGCTATTTTCAAAGGAATCCACAAAATTGGCAATTGGATACTACCTCAGCCTAGAGAAGACGAAGAAGACGATGCAACAGACTTTGAAACTGATGATGAAGAAGGTACAGAAGAATTTGTAAATGAAGGAGAAGATTCTGTTCTTTCAGACGATTCTTTTGTAGACAATGAAGATAAAGGAGTTAGCATTGACTTACCTCCCTTAGAAAGCGAAGGTGTTGATGGTGTTGCCACTGGTGATGAAGGTTTAAGCACAGTTATAGACCTTGGCACAGATGTTGCCACGACTACAGATGACGAAATCTCTTCTGAGACGATTGCAGCTCCCTCAACGACAGCTGAGATGTCAGAATCAGCAAACGACATCACAACACCCAACGATAGTGAGGGACCAGAAATAGAATTGTCTGTCAAAGAAACGCTTGAAGAAGAAACAAGCCATGCACTAACTGCTGCAGAAGTGCAAAATTTACCTCCCATTGACCCACGTGCTGAGTTGAGCCGATACAAATTCCCTCCACTTTCCATCTTAGAGAAGCACGATGCAGGGAATGTGGACATAGATATGGATGAGCAACACGCCAATAAGAACCGTATTATTCAGGTGCTTGGCACGTTTGGCGTAAAAATCAATCAGATATCTGCCACTGTAGGTCCGACGGTAACTCTATACGAAATTACACCAGCACCAGGAGTTCGTATTTCCAAGATTAAGAATCTAGAAGAAGATATCGCGCTTTCGCTTGCGGCCATTGGCATTCGCATCATTGCTCCAATGCCTGGAAAGGGAACGATTGGTATTGAAGTGCCTAATAAAAAAGCGCAAATCGTTTCGATGGAGAGTATTCTCAAAAGTAAGAAATTCCAAGAGAGCGACTACGCACTTCCCATTGCACTCGGCAAGACCATCACCAACGAAATTTTCATGGTTGATTTGGCAAAGATGCCTCACCTCTTGGTGGCAGGTGCAACAGGTCAAGGTAAATCCGTTGGTTTGAATGCCATCATTTCTTCTTTGCTCTACAAGAAGCATCCAGCGGAACTGAAGTTGGTGATGATTGACCCCAAAAAGGTGGAGTTCTCTATGTACAACCCCATCATCAAACATTTCCTTGCTCAAGTGCCAGATAGCGAAGAACCGGTCATCACCGATGTAAAGAAAGTGGTGCAGACGCTGATGAGTCTGACAAAGGAAATGGACGACCGCTACGAATTGCTTAAGGCAGCACGTTGCAAAAACCTCAAGGAATACAATGAGAAATTCCTTTCTCGCCGTCTAAATCCGAACAATGGTCACCACTTCTTGCCTTATATCGTAGTTATCATTGACGAGTTCGGTGATTTGATTATGACAGCGGGTAAAGACATTGAGCTTCCCATTGCTCGTATTGCTCAGTTGGCGCGTGCTGTAGGCATTCATATGGTGATTGCCACCCAAAGTCCTCGTGCCACCATCATCACGGGTAAGATTAAAGCAAACTTCCCAGCTCGTATGGCCTTCCGCGTCTCTGGACGCATTGAAAGCCAAACCATTTTGGATCGTACGGGTGCAAACAACTTGATAGGACGCGGAGATATGCTGTTCCTTGCAGGAAGCGACATCACCCGTTTGCAATGTGCCTTTATTGACACCCCCGAAATTGAAGCGCTAACCGACTTTATTTCACATCAACAAGGTTATCCTTATCCTTATGAACTTCCACTTGTGGAAGAAACAGCAGATGGTGGCGGTGACACTTATGGCGGTGGGGGTGAAGGTAGCACCTTTGAACAAGTTGCACGCTTTGTAGTCAGCACTCAGCAGGGCTCAACCTCGAAAATTCAGCGAACTTTCAGCATCGGCTTCAACCGTGCAGGACGTCTCATGGACCAACTCGAAGAAGCAGGAATAGTTGGTCCAGTGAATGGCTCAAAGCCTAGAGAAGTCTATGTTCAATCTGAAATAGAACTACAACAAATCCTTGACCAACTCAAAGCTGCTGGGAAACGTTTCGATTAACCCCCAATTGATCATTAGACCGTAAAAGGGTTACTGGCAATGAAAAAGAGACTTCCTTGCATCTCTCATTTTCTTGTCAGGATCTAATGACCGATTTGGATTAAAACCGAATGTTCCTTGCAGTCATCATAAACATTTAAGATATTCTTCAAACAATGAAGCTACGTTCTTTTCTTCTTCTTTGCGCTTTCACAGCAATGGGTGCTGTGGCGCAAACAGCAAAGTCTGTTTTAGACCAAACAGCCAGTGTTCTAAGTCGCGGATGTGTGGTTGCAAACTTTACGGCACGCGGTGCGATGGGCAATAGCAATGGTAACATCACAGTGCAAGGCAAAAAATTTGTGCTAACTTCCCCCCAAGCTCGCATTTGGTTTGATGGTAAGACAGAATGGTCGCTTGCACAAGGTTCAGGAGAGGTAAATGTCACTAACCCTAGTGCTTCGGAGATTGCAGGCATCAACCCGATCAACTTTATCAACCTTTACAAACAAGGTTACAATAGCACACTCTCTGACAAAGGGGCTACTTATGAAGTACACCTCACAAGCAGCAACAAACACAATGCCATCAAAGAAGCTTATATCACCATCAACAAAAGCAATCATCACCCACAAAGCGTTCGTTTGCGCACAAATACCTCAAATTGGAGTACAATCAATATCGCTTCACTCCAAAGCGTAGGCAAAAAGAACGATACTTTTTTTAGATTCAATGCTAAAGACTTCCCCAAAGTGGAAGTGGTAGATATGAGATAAACAAAGTAAACAACTCAATATCCTATAAACTAGACTTCTGCTCCCCCACTTTTAGAAATAAGATGGTAGGTATTTGGTATCAGTACCGGAGCGAAGTCGCATTATTTTCTATTTTCTCAAAACTCAAACATTATGGAGCAACTCCAAACTCTTATTCTAGGTAGTGGACCTGCTGGTTACACTGCTGCCATTTATGCTGGACGTTCAGGACTTAGCCCTGTTATTTATGAAGGTCTGCAACCTGGTGGACAACTTACCCAAACCACTGAAGTAGACAACTTTCCTGGTTATCCAGAAGGCGTAGATGGTAACCAATTGATGGCTGACTTGCGCAACCAAGCTTTGCGCTTTGGTACTGAAATCCGTAATAAGCACTGTGTTAAAGCTGATTTGTCTCAGCGTCCTTTCACACTCACTTTCGATGATAATAGCCAAGTTCAAACACAAACTCTGATTATTGCCACTGGTGCAAGCGCAAAATACCTAGGGCTTCCCGATGAAGAAAAATACAGAGGAATTGGCGTTTCTGCTTGTGCCACTTGCGATGGTTTCTTCTACCGTAAGAAAGTGGTTGCCGTTGTTGGTGGTGGTGACACAGCTTGCGAAGAAGCAACCTACCTCGCTGGTCTAGCTTCCAAGGTTTATCTCATTGTTCGCAAACCTTTCCTTCGCGCTTCTAAAGCCATGCAAGACCGCGTCTTTGCCAATGAGAAGATTGAAGTTCTTTTCGAAACAAACACACTTGGCCTTTACGGAGAAGATGGTGTGGAAGGTGCTCACCTTGTACATCGCAAGGGCGAAGCTGACGAACGCACTTACGATCTCCCCATCGATGGTTTCTTCTTGGCCATCGGTCACAACCCCAACACGGAACTTTTCAAGGGTCAATTGGAAACTGACGAAGTTGGCTACCTCAAAACGGAAGGTCAAACTCCACGCACAAACATTGAGGGCGTCTTTGCCGCTGGTGACGTAGCCGACCCTCTCTACCGTCAAGCCATTACAGCAGCTGCAATGGGCTGCAAAGCAGCTATTGAAGTGAAACAATTCCTAGACGAACATCCAGTCTAATTGTTCACGAAGTTTGTAGTAAGGCAAACTAATAAAAGCTCAAAAAGACAATGGAGGTGTTGCAAAACTTGTTTTTGCAGCACCTCCTTTTAGTGTTTGATAAAGAGAGAAAATGCGAGGCATTGAGGTTGGGATTGAAGGGAACATACTGAAGTACGTGACCAGAGAATACAGAAAATAACGCAGCTGTTTGCCCTTGATGAAACGCCCTGTTTGTTTGGTGAAAGTTTATAGCAAAACAGCACCTTCGTGGGCTAATAGAGCTATTTTGCGTTCGATACCTCCTGCGTACCCACACAAGTTACCTGTTGAACCTATGACACGATGACAGGGGAGTAGCACGGATAGTGGATTGTGTGCTACTGCAGCGGCTACAGATCGGATGAAAAGTTGTGGAAAGTCGCTCTTATGATGGGACGTTGATGATTGAAGCGATGTTTGCTCTGGCTGAAGGGACAATTTAGCATGTACGATTTTTGCCAATTCGGTGTAAGTCCAAGTCTTCCCCAAAGGAATATCTAGTAAAGATGTCCAAACTGTAAACCTAAAGGGGGAGCCATATATATGCAGTGGAGGTAAATCTGCAGAACCTTTGTCCATATATTGGTCTAGCCATTGTAATGTGCGAATGACGAAGGGCGCATCACGCACTTCTTCCCAAACTTGCGTATTTATAGTCTCTTTCTTTATTAATCTATCTTTGGGAATTTCTACTTCCCATCCCAACTGCAGTGCTGGGGCGTGAAGATGATTCTCAAACCACCATCCAGAGAGTCTATCTCCCTGTCCTGCTATCCAAACAACTCCCCATGGAGTTGTTATTTCTGCTTTTTGCAGGTTGCTGGGCAGTTGTGCTGTAGTTGAGAGTATATCGTGAGGCGTGGTGAGTTGCATCGTGAAAAATAGCTCAAGTGTGTAGAAGGAGATTGTTTGTCTTTTTGGGCTTAATGGGATAGTGTCCCAAATTTATGTGTAAGCTCCAAAGTTCTTATTTTTGTGGTGAACTAAAAAAATCAAGAACAATGGAGCTTACGATACCACAAATATCGGAATTCTTTTCCACATTTCTCTCCTCTGGGGGGCGTTTTAACACATTCGTAGAATCCTTATTGGTTGACTCTACACACTCATTCTTTCAATTTCTCTCCTGATTGTTTGGCTGTCTATTTTTATTGTCTTACTTTTGTCGTCGAAAGGGTTTACTTTTTGTTATGTCCTTTTCATCTAGTATTCGTTCCAAACATTCAACGTTTGGAAAAACTCAACAATCAAGAGCTTTCTGTCATCAAGGGTGGCAGAAAAGAAGATGAGGGAGGACTTTCTCTCATCGGCATTGGCGGATTTGACGATAATAAAAAAGGTAATGCCTACATTCGCATTCTGTTTTTCAAGATTCGTTTACCTTGGTGGTAAACCCTAGGTCATCCCCAGAGTAGCTTACACTTCTCTGGGGCTATTCTTAAAACACTTCTATCTATGTTCCGATTACTCATATATTCTCTCTGCACGCTCTACTCTCTCAGCCTTTCAGCGCAGCGCAAAGTCCATGTGATTGATGCAACAACGCTACTTCCTATTGAAATGTAGTCGTTACCGATGCACAATCAGGGAAAGTTTTGGGGATTACTCCTAAAAACGGCCTCTTTCTCTCCACTTCTCAGGCCAAAAAGCTTAGCTTCTCGCACTTGTCCTACCAACCTTTGGCTACACCTGTCGCAGATACCGTTCGCCTCGTCCCACGCGACTACAACATTGCCCCAACGGAAGTCACGGCAAAGGCTGCAGACTACTAACCCCAATTCGGTTTAAGGTCACCTCTTTTTTACTCAGGTCATAGCACACAACGATTCTTTCGACCTTGTTCTAAGGCCGAAGATTCATTGTTTCACGCAAGTATATTTTAGAAAAGTGTGAGCTGCTTCACCTCTGCTTCTCCCTCCATCTCAAACTCCATATTGATAGAGGGTTTTGTGTCGTAGAAAGCATAAGCCGCCATTCCTGCCAAAAGGTTGACAATAAAGTTTGAGACACTTCTGTGGCGGGTATGAACAATGTGTGCCACGTTTTTAAGCATATCGTTGATGGTCTCGATAATACTCCTTTTACGGAGCATAATTTTGTCGTACACATCCATTAAGCGGTTCTTCATATTAGTGCGTATTCCCGTGACGATGTGAACTCCCCTATCGAAGAGAGAAGCAAAAAGTGATTGGGAAATATAACCTTTATCGGCATATAATTTTCCGAATAAGTCCTTAGTCAAGTTGTTGAATACCTCAGGATTACGATCATCCACATTGGCTTTGGTGAGTGCAAAGTTGAGTAATTCTCCTCGTTCATTACACAGCAGATGCAGCTTAAAACCATAGTACCATCCCATCGTACTTTTCCCTTTATGAGCATAGCCCTTGAAGACACGATTAGAATACTCGCGCTTGTTTTCACACACGGGAATACGTGTCGAATCGATAAAAGTAATCCCTGTACATTCTCCCATCAGAGCTAGTTTAAGGAATAGCAAAAGTGGAACTGCCACTCGTGGCATACGTTCCACAAATCGGGTATACGAAAGTAGGTTGGGAAACTCATCTTTTAGTTCTCGACAGACGTAGAAGAGATAGAAATGTTTGAAATTGCGAAACGTATTGCTGTGGAACAAGACAAGAATGGTAATCATTTCTGCATCGCTCATTCTTCCCTTTCTATTGCGAGTTTTAGGGGTGTTTGGAGAGGGATTTGAAAGCGAAAGTGCTTTTTTGTTCAATTCCAACTCATATTCTTTGCAGAAATCGTCTGCAATACAATAAATTTCCGTAACTTTGCTGATAAGTTTCATAGAGGATTGTTTTATCGTTATCTGTTTGGTTATCAACAACAAATATACGAAAAATAATCCTCTTTTTTGGCTTTTGTTGAAACTATTTTAAGGCAAAAACAAGTCTTACTTATCCCGAATTGGGGTTACTACAGATTGCGCGCTGTCGTGCGTTCTTATCAGTATGTAGACAGCATCCCTGTGAACTTCGTGGATGCCGTCTTGGACTTTTACGTCAATGGCAAGGGCAATAAGTTGGAATACCGTGTACTTAAACTAGATGCTTACAAAGACAAAGCGCGCATTCGTGAGAACAATCTCAACAGAAGCAAGGTAGAAGTGGATGACAACGGCCTATTGGATTGGGTGAGCGCACAACATATCTCAACTAATAATGCCTATTTCTTGATGCAACAATTGGGAGAGGAGAAACTCATTCTCAAAAAGAAAACTCGCGAACCACTAGGTTCACTCACTTTCGACCCTAGTCAAAGAGCCTATGTCGCAAAGGTCAATCTACTCACTCCCAAAGACACCGCAACGCGTCACCTTTTCGGCCGTTCCATTAAGTTCAATCTCCACACCCTCGAGGAGCGTTTCCCAGCATCAGTGGACACCGCACGCCTGCGTGTCTATGATCTACAAAGCTATCGTTGGTTGCTACAGCGCGACACTTGGACAAAAAAGTATCCCACTTGCGTACCCCTCACAGAGATTCACGAGATTGTAGTCTTCGAACGCCAACGATTGAGCAAAGCGGACTACAAAAAACTCGATTTCGACACAGATTGGTACGACATTCCTCACTCTCTCCGCGGACGCGCTGCGACAGAAAACATCGATCTCTCGAAATACACTCTCCCCCTTCCTCAAGATATCCAATCGTTGTTGGGCAATCAGCTCCAACTACTGCCTTATAAGGACTAGCTATTCGGCTTAATGGTCAAATTCTTCTTCTTTGAAGATAGAAAGTGTAGGATTCTCCAAACACAAAAAATAGCCTCAGCTCGTATGAGTTGAGGCGATTACCCTTGACAAAATAAAAATGCTATTTCCTCTCATCACTATAAGTTTTTTCTTGTAGATTTCTACAAGAAAATCATGCACGCATCATCACAGAAAATGAATTATTAACCAAATACGCAGGTTTGAGTGTTAAATCGTAAGGCGAATTTTGGTCAGAATTTCGAGTAAACTAGGAAGAAAAGAATACACTCTACGTGAGTTCAAAATCATTCGCCCAACAAATTTTGCACGAATTCTCGAACTTTTCCCGATTTTCTCCGACTAAATAAAAATTTTCTCGGACGAAAAAGAAATTTCGTCGGACTTAATTTGAAAAATGTCCCTTGAAATAGAAGAAATGACGTGTTGTTTTACAAAAAACGACACGTCGTTTCTTCTCAAACAAGCCGTCAATTTCTATAAACAAGCTCAGATTACAAGAAAACGCGCGAAATACCTGAAAAACGTTCCCAAAATCTCTATTTTCAAACGCTCTGAGAATCGCATAATTCCCAGCAACTTTTTCTGAATTCAAATTTGAGCGTTAAATGGAGGGATAGGATTTGTAAAAATATCTTTATTATAATGGATGAAAGCCCGGATAAACCTACATTAGTTTACCACGCCAGACAAAGCAAGGAGTGCCCTCAGTTAGTTCTATCTGCATATGCTCTTCTTGGGCATTGGGGGCAAAGGCTGCCACAAAGTGTGAGCATAGCATTGGACAAAGGGCTACTTCTTCGGCAGGGACTGTTTTGAGCTTCCCCTTTTCATCGATGTTTGAAACTACGGAAAGCTTACCTACTTCCGCCTCGTTTGACCTCCGTGCGGTCTTCCAAGACCAGCACATAGTCGTCTGCGTGATTGTTGTCCTTATTGATGCTATTAGTTGATATTTAATACTCTAAGAAGCAAAAATAAGGACTAAAACAACGCACTCAGTAGGCGGAGGATAAGGAAGGAAGAGGAAGGAAGAGGAAGGAAGAAGCAGGAGAATATAAAATTCTTAATGAAATACTTGCTTACTTGAACGCCAATCGTTATATTTGCACGTACGCACTATGTGCGAGCTATTTAGCTATACAATTATGAGACCATTATGAGCTTTTTGAAACTACCTCTAGATTTCTCCTCAGCCCTTCGAGGGACGCTGGCACGTTGCTCGCTGGCAGAGTCCATTGCGCAGCAGCTGATGCGTCGCTTCAAGAAACTCGTAGCACAACAGCCACCACAAAAACCTCAAGTAGATGGAAAATATTACTCAGCAGATTGACCAGTTTTGGCGAGTCATCAAAGCAGAGTTCCTAGCCCATCCAAGCTGGGGATACCTGCTACTCGTCCTTGCATTCGCAGTATATCTCATCGGTATCATTTTTAACAAGGACTGGGCAGTGCATCCTGCAGGCTACTATAGTGGTTGGCATATGATAGAGGATTTCTTCGGCCGTACAGGCTTGCGCATTGTAAGTGGCTTCTTCATCTTTGTCGCTATCCTTGGACTCATCTACCTGTTCCTGAAAACTTACTAGCATAACAGTCCTCTCACTCGTATATGCCTCGTCGTAACACTCCTGACCATAGCTATTTTGATAGCGTAATCACTCAGTTGGAACTGAGTGTAGTAAGCCAGCTTTCTGATGGCAGGGAAGAGGAACATCTCTCCGACAAGGAGGGCAAGTCATACAGCATCGTCTGCGACCAACTCGGTACGCCCACAGAGGAGTACGACGAGGAGGGAAAGGAAGTGTGGTATCGTCGCTTGGATATGAACGGCAAGAGCCTAGCGGAGACTCAGCCTGGGCTGAACCCCGAGGGTTATGTGTCGATACCGTTCCTCTTCCAAGGACAGTACTACGACCACGAGACGGGGTTGGCATACAACCGATTTAGATACTACTCGCCTGAGCTAGGTCGATACATCTCGGAGGATCCGATACGATTTGCTGGTGGAACGTTAGCACTGCATAACTATGTAGAAGATAGCAATAGCTGGCTGGATGTGTTGAGGTTAACATATAAGAACAAAAAAAGAACAGTATATAAACATATCAGAGTTGACTGTTGGACAGGCACAAGAAACTTCCTAAAAAAGTAGCACAGAAGCCTCGTGTCCAAGGCGCTCTTAAAAAGGCATTGGAGTATTGATGAAAAAAAGAAGCATAACGGTTCGCTATAACGAAGAGGGGGATCCCGTATATTACGTCCAAATCAGGTTGTTATCTTTCCTTTCAGATCTCACCTATAGGAGGTGAGATTGAAATTTTGGGTAATAAAATCGGATTACAGCTTCTAGCAAGGAGCATCTTAGGTATAGCTAAAATGGAGGAGGTGGATATGACATATCATATCCACCTAGATGAATTGTACTCCTTAAATAAAGAAGGTAAGAGTTTTATTATTCGTAAAATAGAGAATGACGATCTTAAGTGAAGAAGTATGGGGAGTAGTATGTTCTGCATCTACTCTTCGAATGAGTCTGATCTTAGACTCTTCGCTCAGTCATTCAAGGAGGCTTGTGCAGCCCCCCTATGTCTAGAGGAGATGCTACGAGGCTTCGGGGAGTACCTAGATTAGTATTCTCCTTCAATGAACTTAAAAGAGTAGGATAAAGAGATAAACGAATATGAGTCAGTTGTTTGCTTTGTATACACCTTTCATTCGTATACCAAGAGATATTCCTAATAGGATGCACATCACACTATCTGATGTCTATGTAGAAAAAGATAGAGATGCGACTATATCAATTACATTTAGTGATTGGATAAGTGAAAAGCCTGTTTTACCCTCTGAGATGTATCTCTTTGTTGAGACAAAGAGGAAAGAGCCTGTCTTTGATTATCTCTACTGTCGTACAGATACGTGGGTCATCTCTGAGTTGTTTACTCTTATCTCAAACCTTATATAGAACATCAGGCAGAGGTGACAAGATGTAGAGTGTTCAATTCCATCCGCTACGAGAGTACTCGAACTTATTACGTGATGCGAGTATACCGCTTTGATAATCGATTGCTCAATCGTCACGAGAAGGAAAAGATTAAACATATAGAAGATGCAGAGATCTTTTTCTTCCCCAGTATAAGCACGCGTAAGTCACAACCCAGCAAACCTGTTTTTTTCTTTGATGAACTGGGTTACAGCGAAGTGATGTTTCTTACAGAAGAGGGCTATCAGTGGGTTAAGCAACACTTATATAAGCCACAAGTGTACTTAGCGAGCGATTACCCAACTTTGTATATGCACGACCTTGAAGAAAAGTCGATTGCTCATATTCATCCACTATGATGCTGACCTCCAAAAGGAGGAGCGCAGGGCATAGGAAATCATTATATCCTAAATCAATGAATTATGATGTACTTTGAATTTATTGCCAACAAAGAGGCGGAAGATTTAATTTACTCCACCTTTTTTTCTGTATGGGAATCTATATACTATAGAGATTTACTCCCCAATATGGAAGGGACTATGCAAGGAGTTTGGACTTTAGAGGATTCTTGTTACTCTATTTACATAACTAAGTCTGAGTATAAAGATCTTATAGTGGAAGATGAAGAAAAGACTCTTGAATTTAGAGATAGCCCAGTCATAGACTATACCTTTCCCATAGTGAGAGATGATGGTTTATATGTGCCTGGTAGACTAGCATATTTTGGAGAGAAAGCCTTTCCTGAATTTAGGAAGGAATATAGTGCTATCATCAGGAAGATAAAGCGGCACTTTTGGTATTGTAAGGCTTGGTCTGTCTGGGTCCCTATTAGTATGGGTGAGGTTGTTCATGCTTATATCCCTAATAGAATGGTGGTGCTGAGCAAAGGATAAGGCTGTCCGATAAGGTGGGCAAGTCATACAGCATCGTCTGCGACCAACTCGGTACGCCCACAGAGGCGTACTCTTAACAAAGGGGACTATTTTATCTCGATAATCTCCATAAAGATTACATAGAAATATGCTCAGGTAAAGATCATTCTTCAAGAGGTGTACTAAATTTAGATGGTAGTTTAAACGCTGACAAATGAAAAGGCAAAAAAAAGAAAAGGACCAATGTATCGTAAATAATGCTCTTCAAGTAATTAGCAATAACGAACAATTAGAACAAGGGTCTTGTCTCTATGTGTTGGCTTATGAAGAACGTTTTGACATAAGATTATTCGATGAATTAATGCATTCAATATCTGTGGTTTCAACGTACAATAAGCCCATAGGAGTACAACTGTTGTATCAACTATATATCATACAACGGATAAGTCTAGTGTTGATGGCTAGTCACTTTAACCCAGAGGATTTGTATTGTATCGAATCAGAACCTGAGCACTGGATAGAGCACCTACACGAACTTGACGCTACGATTTTTGCATGTATAAAGGGACAAGCCTTGAAAGTTATCACCTACGGAAAAGAGGGGGCGTAGCAAGTGTGAGGCCATCCGATAGGAATGTAAACAAGATAGGGAATTAGTTATGTATTCAGTTCGCATTCAGAATGGAGCTATATGGAATAGTTTCTTTGATATTGAGACGCTGACATCTGAAAATGAATATCTCTATATAGAAAGTCTATACATAGATTTATTGTTAGAGATTGCTCGTGAGATTGACGTTGCGTTCTTTGTTATAGCGGAATTTGAGAATTATGATTCGTTCCCTCTTAAGGATGGGCAAAATATTAGCTTGGAAAAACTTCCTTTTGTAGCTAAGTCTATCCTCAGAGATAAGTGTTGGTGTAAGTTAGTCAATGATAGCATGGAGATCCATTTTGGCTATGATTATATTATGTATGTGGTAATCAATAAGGTCAATGTAAATATCAAGCCAATTCTTAATGAGTATACAGGAATGCTTGTGATAGACGAGAGAATTTCACCATACCTAGTGGAGAATAGTTAAATGCTATGTCGAAGGTGCAATAGGCAGAAATCCAATCATAACGATATAAATTTCAGAAAAAAGAATCGCGATGGCAGAGAAAAAAGTCAGACGTATGAGAAGAAATAAAATCTACTTCCAACTTGAAATGGATGAGGATGGATACCCACCATTTGATGTAGAGTCTCTATGGGTAAGCACTATTGATAAGGGAGTCGGCATTATTGACAACATACCTTTCTTTGTGAAAGGTATTGCTCTAGGTGATAGAGTTACTTTCGATGATGATTTTAACTTTGTCGCAGTAGAAGTTCCTGCTAATAATGCGACTATAAGAGTCTATTGCCCTAGTTGGGAAGAAGAAGTAGATATCAAGAATATACTCAAAGAAGAAAACTGCTCTTGGGAACTATCTCATCTATCCTCTTTGATTGCGATAAATGTCCCGAATGATAGTCTTGAGAAAGTACAGAGTTGCCTGTTTGAAAGATCTGACATTGAGCCACTGTTTGAGTTTGAAAATGCAACAGATGGAAGACGCATCTAAGGGCTACTGATGTCAGATAGCGAAGCTTCTGCAAAGCTTCACGGAAATAAGCTGTATCATAGCTCAAGGCATAGAAAATATACAGATATGGTTATAGGAAAACTCAATCGTATAAAGGAGAGATTTAATGAAGGGGAAATATCTAAAGAGGAGGCTGTAATGTATGTAAAAGCTCTCCAAAGGAGCCTTCGAAAAAAGATACGGAAAGGTAAGATTAAAACTAAAACATATAATGGCAGACTTGAATAAATACTGGGCGTTAAAACAGATAACAGAGAGATGTGCACCTGTCTCTATTCATGAGTGTGTTTTACATACAGCATTCTACGAAAAAAATCCTTGGAGCCTACGTCCATCGGATTATGGGGCTTGGAGAAACGGAAAATGGGAACGAGTGGAATTCCCCGAAGAGCTTTGGTTGATTAGTCCTGACAGGAAGTATAAGTTTGATTTAAGAAAGTACTATGATTGGTTCGTTGTCTCTGAACGATTTCTTTCTCTTTTGCTCTCAATGGAGGTTCAACCTTTCGTTTACAGGGAGGTATTCATAGTGAACAAGAGGAAGCAGTCTATTATTGAGGGTAAATACTACTTCATAAAATTCTACTCCAAGACAGACGACCTTATTGACAAAGAACAGTCTGTTCTACAGATGGAGAAGACTGGGGGGATAAAGCGTATAGAACGTCTCTGCATTAGAGAAAATGCCACTTGGGAAGCCTTTGTCATATCACCTAGTCCTATATCAACCACTTTGTTTGTTTCTGAGGAATTTCGTCAAAGATGCAAGGGGATGAAGCTCATAGGAATAGAATTCTCCCCTTCAGAAGAAGCTGGACTTAATAGGTTTAGTTATAAATAGATTTGTGTCCTCTCTTAGAAGTTATCATAGTCTATACGAAACTCTCCTACTCGTGCTCCTATGCCTCGTCGTAACACCCCTAACCATAGCTATTTTGATAGCGTAAGCACTCAGTTGGAACTGAGTGTAGTAAGCCAGTTTTCTGTTAGTACGTAAGTTGCGTAAGAAGGGCCTTAGCCTACCACATAACCGAGAAAGAGATAAAAAATATCAAGTAGGATGCAAGGGAAAGAAACCCTAAATAAAAAATCATGAAGGAGCATATTATTATATCATTTCCAAGTGAAATATCAAACCTAACAAACCTAGAAATTAATCTGCAGGCTGTAGGAGTTAGGCTTAGCGAGATAGTAGATAAACTTGCGGAAGAACTTGATATGGGAGGAAGATCTTTGATTATTGCCGTTATGACTAGAGCCTCGGATAGGATTGGGGCAACTAAACGCTCTTTTCGCTGGGGAGAGCGGTATCGCTTATTTATCTCAATCCCCATTCCTAGTCATAAACAAACTCGATGGGGACTTCGAAAAGTAGAATGGTCTTTATGGAATCCGATTTCAGACAATAGGCACTTTTATTTTGTAGAAGAGGTAGATTACTCAAGTTATAATACAATAGAGGACTACGTTGTCGACGCAGCGACAAAAGCACTAATTCTACTTTTTACCAAAGGTGTAACATGTGGTGGGCATCGAATTAAATTCAGCAAATGCACTATTAACAAGTAATAGAGTTGGCAAGGTTAGAAATCTACCAACTTTGGATGAAATAAAGTTTAATGATAAAGGGTATAAAAAGCAATAATGACTCACGATGAAATAATTTCTAACTTATTTGCCGAGTACGATAAAGTATCAAAAAAGCGTGTCGTAGAATTATTCTTATCCAGTTTATCTACTCGGAAACTGTTATGGCGAATAGGATTACCTATTATTGCCATTATGAGAACATTCCCAAATCATCTATTTTGTGTTGCCAACAACTCAGTCCCCTCTAATATCTCACCTTGTCAAGTTTGTGGAGATTTTCAATGTCTTTATGAGACTGAAGAGGATATCTGTGAGTTTCTTGATGGTGGTGGAGTGCTAGCTCATTCTATCGGAGACTACTACTACGGATTGAAAGCAATAAACAGCCTACCCTCTTCCTCTCCACAGGAGGTTGATATAGGGATTTCCACAAAATCATAGCTTGTCTCAAGCACTCTTCAGGTAGTATCCGTACCGTGCAAAGGGAACTGAAAAATATTCCAAATTTCAAGAGCAATGTAGAAGAGCGACGCCTACTTTTAGAAACCTTAGGGTATTGTGGCGTATTGTGCCCCCTTGAACATACTTCTCCCTATAATCACTATGTCCGCCTTAATAATGCTCCTCGCACCAGCCATTCATCAGACTGGAACTACCCTGCAGATTTTTGGAAAGGTCGAGATGGAGTTAATATTGAAGCTCTTAATTTTTGGTTTGGGGATTATCTCTTGTAGGTTTCATTGCAAGAAACGGAGAGAGGAGCTTAGTCGTTTTAGGAGATTGCATCATCCCCTTCCTCTTTCAGGGGCAGCACTACGAGCTTGACCTCAGGACTTGGGTCTTTCTGCTAATACATATAGAGTTCGCCACAGCTGGAATGACAGGCATTCAAAACGAACGTAAATCCATAAGTACAATGTATATCACAGCCTTTAGATGCACTATAGATGCTATCCAGAAAGCCTTGTTGGGTGTGATGAGTAAGACAGACCATTCTAATGGATGTCAAAGGATGCTCTCTCTTGATCCTCGATGTGAGGAGCTATCTCTTTCTAATTTACAGTCACTATTATCACGTAAAGAGGATGTCTCTCCCAATAGCTATACAGCATTCTTCTATAGACCTCTGAATGCTCCTGATTTTGTATGTATGAAAACACCCCTTGAAGATGGTTGGCAGACGCTCTTCAATGTACTATCTTTGGAGTTGGCAGTAGAATCTTACAGAATATCTGCATCAAGTGTTAGGGATGATTTTTATTGCTTTCAGTCCTATCAGCAAGGCAAAGAACGTGTTGTCTATCTGATGAAGGATACTAAATGGATTTTCTATGAAAAAGGCGAAAGGTTTGCATTTGAACAAAGTGATATGTACGCCAAACGGCGAATAAGAGACCGATTAAACGAGCCTATGCTGCTGGATTACTTGTTGCAGGTCGGGCTTAATGCTCGTGATAGCTTGTTCTATCATTCCGAGGATAATATTTTGGTGTTTTATTGTACTTGGGAAAGTTAGATATAAAGGTAAAAAGTAGATATGGGAAGAATGTTATTGGGGGGTGAAATCTGCAACTGAGCCTATTCTTGGTAGCTTCATAGCTTAAACTCTAACTTTTACTCTTGAGGGCTATGTATCGAAACTCTTCCTCATCCAAGGACAGTACTACGAGCACGAGACAGAGCTGGCCTACAACAGATTCCGATACTACGAACCTGGGCTGGACAGATACATCTCTGAGGAGCCGATAGGACTTAATAGCTCAAATATTGCTTTACATACATATTCTGAATAAATGAAACAGTTGAAAAATGGGTGAAATATGCGGTCTTCTATATGGAGACGAGAAAGGGCATTTTCATCTTGGGACAGTTGTTGAACTTTCCTTATATCCGGTTCTATGAGGAGTTCACAGATGATCCTCAAGCACCGTTATCCGGTGAACTTAGGAATAAAAATATTCTATTTACTGTTGAGGCCTTATCCAGGGTCTTAAGGCAAGGACATTTTATTTATCGCAAGGATATAGATCCTGATAGAAGAGAAATAGATTCCAAGCTGTGGATTAGAAGTCTTGACGGATTTCGAGTGGTAAGGCTTTTTGAGGGCGAAAATATAGAATTGACTTTTCAAATAACAGGGAGGGAACCTGGAGGAATGCTTTTAGAGATTGACCCTTGGTGGCAACCAACAATGCAGGAACCTATCAGGAAAGGATATTATGGTATTTGTGATGATGTGCTTCTGTACAATATCCCAATAGAGGATTATAATCGGTATGCTCGATGTGAAGTCCCCATGATGTACTCTTTCCCTCTACTGAATGAAAGATTATATCTGAACTATAAGGCTCAACATTATGTTGATCCTATCAAGGATTTGATGTTTGGTCGTCCTATCCCAAGTGAGTATAACGTCTTCTTTAGTCTATACGCCAATTTTACAGAGCACAAGGAGCAACTGCTCACGCTTTATCTGTGACGTCTTCCCGTGAAGAATATCGATGAAATCTCGGGGAATATTTGGTCATATTAGGAGAAGTGTGTACTTTCGTAAATGACGATGGTTCGTTATAGGAATCCACTTGCTTTCAGTAGTTTGTGTCGGATTTAGCATAGCTGTTGCTCTAACTGCAAATGTAACTCGCTTTACAACTAAAGCCTATGGCATTATACGAATGGTCGGTCAGGTACCCCATTCATGGGTATCTCCGGCGACGCATGAATGGGTAACTAGTTCACTCGAACTATCGGAGCTTCCACGGAAGTAGATGAATGAGCACGCTCGGGTAAGCTTCCGCTACAACAACCTCGGCTAGCCTGTAGAGGAACGTTGTGATGAACATCTTATCAAGCGTAGATACGACAAGCACGGACTCATTCGCTCACTTCAGAGTAGCCTAGGAGCACAGCTGAGTTATGAGCGCAATGAGTATGGTGAGCTTATTTGTTTCAAAGCAAACGAAACAGAGAGGAATGCACGCTTCACAGTTGATTATCAGAATATTACTGGTGCGGCAGAGCATATATTTTTGGAGATGTTTTGCTTGATAATCGAAACCCTATTTTTAGCCCATTATGAACAAAGTAGATACTGAGAGATTGAAACATTTGATGGAAAGGATGAATGACTTCTTTCATCAACCATTAAATTTTGAAAAGAAAGAGGAGGTGATGAGTTTTGCGATGGAAGTATATCCTGAGATTCAATATTTCTATTACGATCTAATCCCAAGATTATTGGATACTGAACTTTCGGAAGATGCACATAAAAGAATCATTAAGTAAAAGACCACAAAAACATAAGTAGGCATAAAGTAACGGGGACAAATCCCAAAGCTATGGTACCCTCCGCTTCGATCTGGAACGCATACTCCCCGGTGGTATTTCGCAGAGTTTTACCTATGTAACATAGGCAGGCTCGTCTACAGCAAGACACGTCAGTCATCCAAGGGGGTAAGATCGAGTAGTCGGGCAAGTGGACTCCATAAGAAACATCCCCAACTTATTACGAAAAACAGGATGGATATAAATATGAAATGGTGGCAAATACAATTCCCCGAAGAGGAAACTCCCTCAACACCCCTAGCTATCTCTCCAGATGGGGGAAAAACCCTTATAGACTGGATGGAGACAATCGAATCTAACAAAAGATTTCCATTCCAATACAGACTATCCCCCCAAATGTCATTGGACGACTATATTGCCGACGACTTGGGTGTACCATTATTCTCAGAACAAGTTCGAAATATCATAGATGAATTAATGACAGGCGAGGAAGGAATTGAATGGTACGAAGTGTCCTTAGTTCAGTCAAGAAATCAGTATCGTTATTTTGCTCCAAAATTCACTAGAACTCTTGATATACTTAATGAAGACAGTTCTCTTTATGGCGTGAATAAAAGCATATTGATTAAAGCAGTACTCTCTACGGAGAAGATAAAAAAATACTCTATTGTTCCAATTGTTGGTTCCTCTGAGGCGTTTTTCTTCCCAACTAGAATAGCGATTTCTGACAGAGTCAAAAAGGCATTGAAAAAGGCACGAGTTAGCGGAATCAGTTTCTCCCCCATTAAAGTAGATTGATAGTTTTTATGCCTTGGGGCGTCGTCTCAGCAAGCTCGCCAGTGAATACACCCATTGGGTATGGAACGGCAATGTGCCGTTTGCACGAGTGGAATTCCAGCAGGGAATGGAAGGACGACGGCTGGCAACACTACGAGCTTGAGACCTCAAGGCCTGGGTCTTTGATAATGCTAGGAACTCCCCAGGAAGCAAGTATATTTGAATTATGAGTATCGTAGATCGCCTCTGAAGCCCAAGAAGTCGGTTCTAAGGTAAATAAATGGTTAACTAAAACATAAAGCAATGGATTACTATAAGTTATTTTTCAATTTGTCAGAGCAATATGACTGTCTCGATTTTTCATTTTCGACGAATTACGATGATTACGAATTACTTAAGATTGAATATGAACCTATGATAGAATTTGACTCTCCGATCGTATTCGATGTAGATCCTGATTCAGGAAAAGATGAATTAGACTTGAATCTAAGCCAAGGGGGGAGTGTTATCGTCTCGCATCGATTTAAAGATGTTTATGGAGAAAGGGATTTTAGATATTTCCCTATTGTACCTTCAGAGTGCAATTTGAAGTTTCATTATTACCTTTGGGATTTCGTAATTTTCTTGATTGCATTGATGAAGAACAGTCAATAGTTTCATTCTGGACCAAGGAGAATGCACATTTTAATCCTCTATTAGTGGGAACCTACAAGACGATTGATGATATAACAATATCACGAACAAAAACGTTAGGAGTTGATGCCTTTCGATTATTAAAAGCCACTGAAGAGATGTTTGTTAGCGAAAACTTCGTTAGGGAATTTTACGGGAACTCTCTCTCTGGGGCAAAGTTCACCAAGATCAAAATGGTGAGATAAAGTGTATCGTAGACAAAGAGTTGAAACAATGTCTTCAAACATTGGAAGGACTATCCTCCTTCTTTTTATTCGAAGAACTATGAGATAGCTTATGCATCGCTATACGCTTTCATATTTTGCAGATAGCATAGTAGTTCTCTTACTATTCGCCTGAACTGGGCAGATACAGCTCCGAAGACCCGATTGGTTTGGTGGGGGGCATTAAGCTGCAGGGATATGTAGAGAATCCTAATAAATGACTATATTTATTGTGTCTTAAGAAGTACTATGGTAAGAATGCAACAAAGAGGAGAAACCCTAAAGATGCCCCAAAAAAGATTCGCAAGCTGCGCCATACCCTCGAGAAATAGACAGAATTGATGCTCCTGAAAGTACTGTTCCTGGCTCTCAATGGTATGCGCATGGAAAAGGGAAAAAAGGGTGGTACAATTAATTTAGATGGCACTATACACGACAGTGACCCTAACTTTAGTAGAAAGACGAAAGAATGGCTAAAACAGCACGGATGAAATTTATAACAGCAGAAGTTCATAGAAAGATTATTAATCAAGAGTTGTTTGATAAGATTTCCAAGGTGAACGTCCTTGATGGTCAGTATGAGGAAATACCATTAATTACCAGGTATAAAAGTGTAGATTTCTTGAAGGATTATTTTAGTAACGAAGAAATCTCTTTATACCTTGCGTCAATGGCTCAAATGTTGCTGTTTGATAGTAGAACTTACTTTCGAAAGCTTTATTCATCGATGGAAGAGCGAAGATTATTCAGTTGTTTGACCTTCGTTGACTTTGATAATGAAGTGGATGATGTTGGTTTTTGTATTCCAAATCTATTTTTTAGTACCCCATCGACTGTGGAGTATCTGGATAACCCTCTAGATGATATGGGGTTTGATTATAGATTTTCTACAACATATGCCCCAGTGCTTAAAAATCAACAGGTAAAGATCTATAAGACTTTTACAGAGCAGGGCGGAGTGAATACTAATAGGATTTATCTCGTGTTTCCAGATGATTGCAATGGTAGATATTGATTGGCTGTCTTGAAATTTGGAAAATACAAGAACATGGATAGAGTTCCACCCCCTATTAATAAATTAATAAATTAATAAACTGATATAATGGAAGCATTTGGATATAGTAACAATGGACGAAAACTCCTAACTCTGAGGGAGGTTACACTCCATTTATCAAAAATGGAGCTAGATAGACTAATCGAGTTTCTTAAGATTGTTCGCTCCAGACATCAAGAAATTGCATTAGAGATCGGAAAGCAGGAAGAAGAGATAAATCCTGATGAACCACTAGGTTTTACTCACCTGAAAGACTGGATGAAAACAAATAAGGAGGATGTGGATTTAGTGATAAGCACTCATTTGTACTAATTTTAGAGCAAAACAATGGTCATAATCCCTCTAATTACTAGACGGAGCATCCTGATGGACATATTGATGCAGGAATCCTGGTATTCCCAAACGACATGGGAGAGGGCGTATATAGAGTGATTAAAGCGCCTAATGGATGGGCTAGTAAATTCCTTGGTAATTGCTAAGTTTCACCTTTTACGATATAGATAAAATGACAGCTGTAATCAACAAGAGAAAATTAAAGAATGAGCTCTTAACCCATTTGAAGACGCTTATCGAAGAAAGTCTCAGCTCTCAGATTGAGATTCGGATGAGTGGAAACGAGGTCTTTTTTCTATTGGGAGACGGGAATCAAGAGATTTTAGGACTGAGATTTCTTACAGGTACTCATATTCCTATGGGGGCAATATTGGCAATTACATTTCAAGTAAAGGTTACAAATGGTCCCATTTATAGAGTGTTGCACTCATTGGTTGCGAAGGACGACATCCTTCCAAGCATTTATACAGAGTTTTCTTCTAACTTATCTAAGTACGCGCCCTTTAGGCATCATGGTGTAGTAGCTTTTTATCCCTATGATAATGTAGCGACGTTTGTCAAAACTTTTTATCCGATATTACTAAAGGAATTCATTCATCCTGCCTTTTTTCTCTTAAAAGGGGGTGCGGAAGTTATTGATAATGTCGTCGCCAAGCCCAAATCATACTCTTATCCATTAGCAACAATACTTGTGTCGCTATCAACGCAGGGAAAACTAGAAGATTATGAAAGTATTCTTTCTCTTTATACTGGGTTTAGCCCACGAGATAGGAAATTTGTCTTCACTAATGATTTGGTAGAAAAATTGAAACAGTTAGAAGATACATGTATCAAGTTTGAAGAATGCGCATTTTAAGACTGAGCTCTTGATAGTGCCATTAGAAAAGATGAAGGTTATTGCATTGTTCGCCTTCATTGCATTCGTCAAAAAGACTATGTTCGTGACGAGTCAAGGTATTAGCACAGCTTCGATGAGAATGTTAAAAACACCTCTAGAGGAGAGAAATGTGGAAAATAAGTCCGATATTTGTGAATTCATAAGCTCCATTGTCCACCACAAATAATAAGAACTTTGGATCTTACACACAAATTTGGACACTATCGTTTAGGGGAGCCTGTTTACTTTGCGCGCCCCTACCGCTCGATGGACAAGCCACACATCGAGCACGCCAATGCGCTGATCCGTCAATACCTGCCCAAGCACAGTTCGTTTGCGGGCTTGACGGCGCAGGAGATTAAGGAGATTGAGAGTGGAGTCTCAATAACCGTCCAAGAAAGAAGTTAGGGTAACCGTACGCCGCCATACGAGGTTTTCTACTTAAATTTGAATCCAAAGTATTGCACTTCGTTGTGGAAAATACACAATGAACGTCAAATGAAGTTTTGTGAGGCTCTTTTCTCTTTTGGATGGGCAGCTGATGGCAAACGAAAAATGCTATCTGAGCGATTTTCTCTAAACAAAGAGACTGTCTTATTACCACATTGCACTCACTACGCAAGAGGTTCGGTGAGACATCATCACCATCTAAACCTTCAAGGATTTAATCCGTCTATCTGCAAGAACGTTACCGAATGAAAATAAGCACTTTCACTCTGCTATTGCTTGTCTTTGGCATCATAGCAAATTGTTCCTTTAGTTTTAAGCCTAAAGATAACATACGATGGACTTCAGACAATACAGATAAGGGAATTTTATCGGTTATAGGGAAGACGAAAATATCTTTATATAGCTCAGTCCTAAAAGGAGATTTCGTAGATATCGAACCTCCCACAAGATTGATTACAACAATCATTAAAACTGCTACGACGGAGTCAGGATATACCTATCGACTCCTTAAGACCAAACTGGTTGGAGAAAACGATATACCAATCAAAGCGACCATTCTTTCTATCTCCAAAGGAAACAAGATACTCGATGCTGTCATTTTAAGTTTGGACTTCACATTTGAAACCGAACACTTTGCTCATTTTGTTGTGACTACAGATAGTATTCACATTCACAGATACGAAGTAGAGCATCTGGAATTCGACAAGGAGACTGGAGATATCATAGGCAATAGGAATACTCCTGACACAACGATATACTCAAGTCTTTACCTTATAAGAGACGGACACATCATCAAGCAATAAGCTCAAGCTATTCTTCACCGATAATCCTGCTCAGCTATTCTCAACCTCTTCTATCGATGGAAGAGCAGACTTGATCTGTTCGGGAATAGCCTTGGAGAGTTGATAATCGCTCACCCCGATGACCTGGTCGTAACCAGAAAGGTGCACACTCCACCGTTAAGTGCAGAGGTTAGAGACATAATCAGCAATTTGTCCTAACGATACAGAATGCGTATTTTAGCAATCTCATAATATCATAATCATGGAATATGTAAGATACATACAAGCTCTTATAGAAGAGCAAAGCCCTAGGGGCTGTAGAAGGAGAGGTGGTTTCAGAATATGGACATACACCTCTGATAGCCCCAGAGGCATATAATATCCATACATTTGCCCCCCTTACAGAAGAGCGACTTGCACTACTTGAACAAGTTCTTAATCGTGAGGTGCCTGAACAATATAAAATATTCCTCACTCTTGTCAGTAATGGGATGCATATTTTCAATCGCTGTCTTAGTCTCGACGGACTCCAAGGAAGCATAAACAGGAAACTTGGCATTCAAGGACCATTTGATTTGTCAATTCCAAATGTTTATGAGCGTCCTTCTAATGCAGATACTAGTTGCTTTTTCATTGGAGGATATAGCTATGATTGTTCGAAGTTATATATGAGGTCTGGATCGCAGAAGGTGTTTTATTGCCCAAGATGGGACATTACTCCACTCAAAGAGTGGAATAGCTTTTCTGAGATGCTCATAGAAGAGATTCAAAGACTCAAATCTCTACATGGCGCAGACGGAATGCTTCAAGTACCAAGAGAAGAGACTCTCCCGATTGCCTAAATAAATATGCCACAATATAGGTTGATACTTCCTCTAAAAGAACTCTCTTCCTTCGGATAGAAAACTAAAACTCGCAGAGTCCATAATTATGATTGTAAAGAGAATTCACATTAAACTGGAAGTTGAGTACAGTAAAATTCCTTCTCAAAATTTTCTGTACCAATTTTATCTAAGAAGTAGGCATATATTTAATTTCATAGAAAGAGAATGTCTTAAGAAACTCAGAAGAAAAGCTGATTATGATACAATTTCGATTGAAGTGCGACACGGCTTTGAGCCCCTTTATATGCAGCCTACAGCAGACGTTATTTACCATAATGTCCTGAAGATTATTCTACCTTTCAATCTAGAGGAGTATAGGCAATTATCAACGCAGAATGAGTACTATACATTTATAGAAAAAATACTTGTGGACACTCTTGAGGTCGTTGGAGATTGCTTTAATTTCCCTGGTAATGAGATTCTTGAATCATATCATAATTTCCTCCAGCAAGGGGGTAAGAATACATGGATTCTACAGAGTAAGATTCTGGATAAAGAGAGTAAACTTAAAGTTCAATTGAAAGGACAATTAACTGAGAGCAAGTTTATACTTGAATATTTACTCTATGTGGGTAAGACTCTTGTGGCTTCACAAACTGTATTTACTGGAGATCCAGATGAACTCATCTTTTCCAATATAGTTAAGGAGGTTTATTGGGATGGCAGGTATATCGTAATTTCGGGGAAGAATGGTATTATAAAGCGATTAGTAGATATAATAAAGTCAAGTTAATTCGATGTGCTCGTCTTTCTTCGGATGCTATTTCGAGATTGATGAAGTAATAGGAATGTAGATATGAATACTTTCATAAGATTTCTCATCACTGTATGGCTATTGCTGGGATTCATCTCATGCCATAGTCACGAAGGAAATAAAAAAGCATCAATGCAAAAGCTTCGGTCAAAAGTCCCAATAAGCTACCTACCAGGTGAGCTCGATACTCTCTATCAGCCTCTTTCTCGAGATAGTTTCATATTACAAGAATTGCACGATGAATTTAGGAATCCAACAGAGAGGCTATTCCCAATGGAGCAACGAAAGGCACATAAGACATGGATTCTAGAATTCACTTGGAGAGAGAAAGCTGATAGTCTGATCACAGTATGGTATATAAGAGAAGCTGATACATTAAAACGTCTCAGATATTTCAGGTACTCAGAATTCGACATTTTCTAATATAAAGACTCCCTTAATCAGCCCCTTTAGATTCGGGGCATTCTTGATTCGCTCAATCTCGCTAGCGACCAGGGTTGGGATGTCCCGCTTCACTCACTTGTGGTGGTTGGTTCAGTCAAAATAAGATTATAACTTCATTCCCCGAAGAACAATTTATAACCTCATAGTATGCCTGTTTCTGTGCACCCCATAGATGATAGAAAAGGGAAACATGTATTGTTTTCCTTGTCAGACAAGGAAGTCTTTTTGCTTTCAGAAGAGTGTCTTTACCCCTTGTTTGGATGCCGAATTGACGATTATGGTAAAACGTTTTTGTATCCATGCCATATCCTAGCAATTCAGGACTTTCTCACTCAAAGGATAATAGACAAAGAGAAAACATACTGTTATGACAGAGATTATGCGACACTCATTTCTTTGTGGGAAAGGTTCGCAAATTTTTCCTCGGACACTGCTCTTTTTCTTCTTGGAGACTAAGTTAGACCATATGTTACCTATCCTCTTGAAGTTACTTTTGACATTTCTATGCACTGGACTATTTCATTTGAATTACCATTTCGAGCTAGACGCAGCGGATCATGTGGTGCACGAGTAAGGCTTCGACATACAGAACCGTACCTACAAGCGCGACAGTGCCGGTCGTGTGCTCAAGGAGTTCCTCCGCAGTGTCAAGTTCAAAGAGTACGAGTATGCCAAGTGTGGTCGAGTAGTTAAGACTAGAGTAAGTGGAGGTAAAATACGACAAGATAGCAAGATAGAAAATCAGTAAGAACTGAACTTCAAGTAAGTAGATGTAATAAAGTCAAGTTAATTCGATGTACTCGTCTTTCTTCGGATGCTATTTCGAGATTGATGAAGTAATAGAAGTGTAGATATGAATACTTTCATAAGATTTCTCATCACTGTATGGCTATTGCTGGGGGTCATCTCATGCCATAGTCACGAAAGAAATAAGAAGACATCAATGCAACAGCTTCGGTCGAAAGCCCCAATAAGCTACCTACCAGATGAGCTAGATAGTCTCTATAAGACTCTTTACCGAGATAGTTTTATTTTGCAAGAGAAGCATGACGAATTTAGACACCCTGTTGAACAGCAGTTTCCAATGAAACAACGCCTGGCACATGATACATGGATACTGGAGTTTACTTGGAGGGTTAAAGATGATACTCTTATCACTGTTTGGTATATTAGAGAGTCTGATACCTTACGCATCTTGGATAAATATATATACTCCGAGTACGCTGTGTTTTAAGCATTTCTCTACTCCTTAATCAGTCCTTTTAGATTCGGGTCGTTCTTGATTCGCTCAATCTCGCTAGCAACAAGGGTTAGCACCTCTTGTTTCACCCGCTTATAGTTGGTTTCGATAGTCTCACGGAGATTATCGGAGCCATCTTCGTTTGTGAACTCCGCAATGATGGGAATGGACTAGTTGCAAGAAGTCTTGGAAGCCCAAGCAGACCGCCACTGTGTTAGAGCGTGCCGTGGCAATGAGGTTGTCCAAGCCACGGAAGTAGATGGTCGGTAGCTCGTCTATGATGACTGAGCTTCTGAGGTCTATAGGTCAAATTGCAGGCTGAGACACTGCGTAAAGTGTTGAATATGTTACCTTTGCATAAGGTTCAAATTCTCAAAATAAGGTATTATGAATAAGAGTAAATGTCCTTGTTGTAACTCAACACATACGAAGGAAAATGGTAAACGCAATGGAAAACAAGTCTATAAATGCTTAGATTGTGGCTATCAATTCCGTAGCAAGCAACGACCTTCCGAAGAAGAAATTTGGAATATATACCAAAGAATAAATCAGAGGAATTTAACCACCCCACACTACTACACACCAAACCTGTATTAAGAGACCTTTGCATATGGTACCCTTCCATTTAACGCGACTTTTCGAACTCAAAAAAAAGTTATTGGGAAACATGCAATTCTCAGAGGGTTTGAAAATCGCAAATTTCAGAGTATTTTCGAGATAAATCGGACTACTTTTTGCAAAAACAGACTTTTGTGTCGAACAAATGGCATATTTTCGTGCTTTTGTCCGATATCTTCACAATTCCTTCCCACGCCGTTTCAATTCCTTCCCTCGCAATTTATTTTTCTTCCCACGCGATTTTGAAAATGTCCGACAGAATAGGGAAAACATCCGACAAAATATGAGAAAGGTCAGAGAAAATCAAGAAAAAGTCGGAGAGTACAGAGGAAAACTTCAGAAGTTTCCCAAAAAGGAATGGGAAAAGAGAGAAAAACAACAGATGTTTTTTTCTAGAATGCCCCAAAATCTGGACAAAAATGGCTTGCCGATTTAACACGAAACCTGCAATTTAGAGTTAATATCTCAAAAATGACTAGACAGATATAGAACTCTACAATGACATCTCAAGCATTTCTTCTATTCAAACAGGAGAATGTCTACTAGAGACACATTCCTCTGCTGGATTAAGGACATGCACGGCCTTCTCAATTCAATTTAACCAATGATTTAGTAGTCGATAATCCGGCTAAATGGTCAACTGTACTCCTAGTAAATAGAACTAATCAACAGAAATTCGGCTTAAGGGGCATTTCGCTCCTTAAGCCGAAATAATAGAGAAATAGCCAAGCGTGAGGACGGGCAACTCCTCATACTGCCCTCTAGAAATCCAGAGGAGGTCGGTGCCCTTTCCGACCCTACGCAAGGCTATTATAATGTTTCAATGAACTTGATACTTGGGGTTAAGTTACTGTTTGAAGAGTAATTCAGCATCACGCGTGGCGGCTTGTTCTACCCAGTTCTCGGGTATGAACTTCCAGTTGTGGAATGGCTGTGGATTGATATTATATTGTCGTTCGATGTCACGACGCAAGTATTCTCTCATTTCTCTATCGCTAGTCCACAAGACTCTACTACGGAGTTTTTCTTGAGGAATACCAGCTCCATTGGTGAGAAGTCCGCCGCCGCCATTTGCGCGATAGGAATTTACAGCAACTCTGTACTTCTTTTGTAAATCGAACTCACTACCATCCGCCATACCGAGGATTGTAATCTTCTCCCCTTTAGGTTTACGTACATCAACTTCGTAGTTGATCCCAGCAGCAGAATCAAAATTATAGGAAGAATGTTGCAAACGTTGCCAAGGTTCAAGCGCTTTTTCAAAATCGGGACGGAAAAGAAGAATATGGTCTGCTGGACTTTGCATCTGATTGGTCCATATGCCATAGCTTTCTTCTAAATACTGTTTGATTTCACGGCCTGATAATTCCATCACAAGTAGTTGGTTTTCATACTTGTAGAGATTGAATAAATCTGCCATTTTGATTTGTCCCATAGGAATTGCAGCATCAAAGGACAGAGGAGCGGCAAAACTTATATCAGCACCTGTGGCAGCGAGTTGAATGCGATGTATGTAATCAACAAAGGCTGAGGAACCAAAGAATGCCGAACGTGTGTCTAAATGATTCTGATTGTAACCAATAACTTGCGAGGTATATTGTTTCACTGCATCAAAATCCTTCTTGAATTTATTCAAGAATTCAGCATCAGGTTGCTCACCTCGAATATCAACCACTTGTCCCTTTACTTGTTTCTTTACAACTTTTCCTTTGGCATCAAGTTGTAATGAGAAATCTGCTTGCGCCACTCTCATAGCATCAGCACCAGGATTGAGGATTAGAACCTTTTGTTGTGTACTGTCATTTTGTATTTCACGATGAGCTACACGGTGGTCGTGGCCACAAAACACAACATCAACATCTGGAACTTGCTCTGCAATCTGATAAGCACAATGATCTTGCATCGGCAAAGTGTTGTGTTCTTTGCCAACACCACTATGAATGACCACTACTACGACATCTGCCTTTGCAGCTCTTCGCATTTTAGGCACAATGCGTTTGGCTGTCTCTGTAGCATCCTTGAAATCTAAATCAGACCAAAGGTGCTCAGGAAGCCACTGAGGAATTGTAGGGGTGATTAGACCGAGAACCGCAATACGTACGCCATCAACTTCTTCCTGCACATAGGCAGTGAGATAAGGGCGTTGTTCTGAACGTTTGTAGACATTTGCTCCAAGAACAGCAAAGCCACACTCGTCCATCCACTTATCATAGACAGGATGTCCCGTCTCCACGTCGTGGTTTCCTAATGAGGCACAGAGATAGCCCATATCGTTGAGCATCCGTGCGCACAAATGTGTACTAGCGGTATCTACGTAATTATAATAATAGGCAGAGGGTTGCCCTTGGAGAATATCTCCATTGTCTACAAGTAGTACGCGATGATTGCCTTTCTTTTGACGGAGAGTTTTGACGTAAGAAGAAATGCGACTTAGACTCCCTTCGCCTGGCTTGTCGTTGATGAAGTCGTAAGGGAAATAATTACCGTGTACATCAGAGGTTTCTACAATGGAGAACTCTACTTTTTTGGCTATATTTTGAGCGAATGAGTGTGCAGACCATAAAAGTCCCAAAGACAGTGCCCAAATAAGGTTTCTTTTATTCATTGACGAGGTGTTTGTGTCTACGTTATGCGTTGCAAAGTTACACATAAACGCCCGACTACCCAAACTAAGCGAAAGATTTCGAAGATTCAGTTTTATAGTTCTACGAATATTATGACAAAAAGAAATCACCTTGGCTTTTAAAACCTAGGTGATTTGTAAGTAGTATTTCTGTTTTAGCTGATTAGTTGCTAAAACGTTTGGCTGCACGAAGCAGGTGTCGAGCATTTGAGATGATCTCTTGCGTTTCTTGAAGTGTGCTAAGATAGAGCAACGCGATATTTAGGCTGCTCTCATCACGCTGTATGCGGTCTTGGAGAGAGTGACGCACCTCTGAAACATCATTTTTGAGTACGCTACCCTGCACTAATACCTCATCGCTATTGCTAAAGTCGTTATTGACGATAGAAGTTTGGATGGCCTCCAAGAATTGAGAAGTTCGTTCCATGATTGGGACGTATTCTTTGACAAACTCTTCGGGAAGTGGATTGAAGTTGTTGTCCACGTGCTCTAGAATTGGCTCAAGCATACGTTTCAAGCCGTACAAAATCTGAGACAAACTGTTGGTGCCAAGATAGAACCAAGTATTTTTCTCAACAGCTTGCAAGCGATCTATTTTACGCATACCGATAATTTCCTTACGGCGATAGCGTTTCCACATATCACGCTCATCTTTGAGTAAGGTTTCAGCCGTACGAATGGAACGGATACTGTCGTTCATCAAGCCTTGAGCAATGCCCTCAAAAATTTCTCGTGAAGCTTTGAGCAAATGTACCTCTGTGAGTTGACAATGTTGTAAGAGAAGTTTCCAAGTTTCGCCTTTATCACGCGTGTTCATCATTTGGCGGAACAAGGTATCCACGTTTTCAGATTGTTGCTGCTTCTTCTTAAAGGCGCGGTTGTTGGCAATCATCGTGAAAATAATGATTCCAATGACACAAACCATGGCAATGAACCCTCCAAAGTGGTTAAGACTTGCAATGAGGAAAGCCATAATGAATGCAGCACCTGCAGTGATAAACCATCCACCGATAACAGTCATCACGCCAGTGATGCGATATACAGCGGTTTCACGTCCCCAAGCTCGGTCTGCCAAAGAAGAACCCATGGCAATCATAAACGCCACATAAGTAGTTGAGAGGGGAAGTTGGAATGATGTGCCGATAATGATGAGTAGACCCGAGAAAACAAGGTTTACACTTGCACGCACCAAATCAAAGTCAGCATTGGTTTCTTCAATACCCTCTTTGCTGAAACGTTGATTCACCCAATTAGCCACGGGCTCTGGTACATGTTTCACTACATGGCTACTAAAATTGAGCACATTACGAACGAGTCTTCTAGACATTTTAGAAGATGAGAAAACCTCTTCACTCTCACTCTGACTAGAGAGGTCAAGCGTACGCTGTACAACTTGTTGTGCCTTTTTAGAAGTCCAAATGGCTACTGTCATAATCACTCCTGCACCAATGAGGAACCATTGTACATTGGGCAAAGACGAATCTCTTGACAAGACAGTCATTTTGTGAGCAGCAGCTGCAACGTCGCCAGCATTACTGAAATCAAGGTAACTTTCCAAACCAGCAAGAGGAACTCCGATAAAGTTTACCAAGTCGTTACCTGCAAAGGCAAGTGCCAAGGCAAAAGTGCCGAGCAATACAATGATTCTAAAGATGTTCACGTGCATCAAGTGCAAGATTTGCACAAAAACCGTGGAACCAATGAAAGCGTAAAGAAGAAAGAGGAATGAATGTTCGTTTACAAAAAGTGCAAACGGTGATCCTTGGAAGAAAGAAGCGTTCTTCAAACTAACCGCAAGGATAAAGTAAATAATCAAAGTGACAGAGAATCCACCATATAAGGCGATGCTCCAACGCTGATGCTTTTTATAATTGAAGGTAAAGATGATACGGGTTATCCACATCACAATCAATCCAACAACAAAAGCGATGGCAACGGAAAGGAATATGCCCACAATTACCGTAAGAGCCTTGTCAGTATTGATAAGTTGTGAGTAAGCCATTCCATCTTTGATAATATAGGTAAGTGCCAACGCTGTGGAACCTCCTAGCAGACCGAATACCAATGAAACGGTTGTTGATGTGGGAAGGCCAAGCGTGTTGAAAATGTCAAGCAATATGACATCAGTTGCACTTACTGCCAGGAACACGCACATCACATCGGCAAAGGAATAGTGTTGCGGTTGCAAAATCCCATGTCTGGCAACGTCCATCATACCTCCCGAGGTGGAAGCCCCAATGAAGATGCCGATAGCAGCAACAGACAAAATGACTTTGAACTTTGCTGCTCTCGCCCCTGCTGCAGGCGCGAGGAAGTTCACGGCATCGTTAGCAACTCCGACACTGAGGTCGAAGACTGCTAAAATCAAAAGGAAGCCGAGTACTACAAGATACAGAGAATCCATGAAAAAAGAACTGTTGAATTGAGTTGAATTAGTTTCATTTCCTTGGCAAAGATACGCGATGTTGAGAAAATACGCGATACTTTTGAGGAAAAAAATGGCTGTTCACTTTAATCTTTCTCTTGAACGCGCACCAACAAACTGGTCTGAATCCATGTTTCTGTGCCATCGCTGGTTTGCACTCTTACCCATCCTTTTGCTGCATTTTCTTGCAGATAGACTACACTTCCGCTGGGAAGAACGAGTTCTTTCTTTGCATTTGTCATGGGAGAAGCATAAGATTGAGCTTCTTCAGCAGTTACAACAGCAAGATGATTGTGATAAAAACGGTAACGTTGTGCCACTGCAAAAATAGTACACACCACAAATGCTATAGTTAAGAAGAAAGTTGCAAACAAAGCACTTTTCTGCAGAATATGATGCGACGCTGTTCTAAAAAGAGTCCAACCAACAAAAGCAAGTAGGAGAAAGAGAAAGGAAAATGCAGTCCATCTCTTTACATTCCCTAGGTTGAGCAACAAAGTAAACGGACTTTCCCACGGCTGACTCTCTAAAGTCGTTGTACCGGGAGCGATTTTCTGTTGCGTAAGTTGCAAATTATATCGTGCATCTTCATTTGCAGGATCGATGCGCAAGCAACGTAAATAAGCAATCACCGCTTCTGAGTACTGCTTCAGCCGATAATTCGCATTTCCCAAGTTATAATAGTTTTCCGCTGTTGGTGTTTCTTGAACCGCTTTTTTGAAGAAAACTACAGCATTGACATAGTTTTGCTCTGTATAGGATTTTTCGCCTTGCGCCGCAACCGACTGTCCCCATGCAACGATGGAAAACAGTGACCAAAGGACGGTGATGAAAAAGAGGTACTTTGTGCGCATAAAACAATTATCTAATGACATCATTGAGAGAATGGAGGAGTTCATTGGCTCGCTGATAAAGTTCGTGACGAGCATGATCAGTAGTGGGCGCGAAACGTCCGAAATCAATATCGGACAGTAGCGTTATTGTCTGTTCTATTAGTTCATCTTCAGCACCAAGCAGCGCCAAATGTTGTTTGATGACTTCTTGAGTAAGGGCAGCTCTATCTTGCTTGAGTTTTTCAGCCAAATAATCTGTAATGGCAGCAGAAAGAACGTCATAGAACTTTGATGTATCAGGAGAATGGAGCAACGACTCTGCTTGTCGCAGGCGTTTATGCGCCTTTTTGCTTGCACGTTTCACTGTTTTTCCTTCTAAATCTGAATGTGCTAACCAGAGTTTATGGACGTAACGGCTTACGAATGCACAGACAACAAAGGAAAGTAACAGCAAACACCAATAACTCCAACTACCTATCCACAAGACACCATCATCAGAAAAAGTTTCTCCATTATTGATTACTATGGGCTTTATATCTTCTGTGTTTGCAGATGAAATGGGAGTATAAGCTTTGGTTCCTTTCTCAATATTGAGGGTCAAAGCTTGCGTATTTGTGGTAACGTACTGCTTTTTTTGAGGATCAAAGTACACCAATTTTTATAGGCGGTATGGTGAACGTACCTATGTTTCTTGGTACAAATGTATAGTCAAACTCCATTGAGCCATCAATTCCACCAGGAGTTATGCGTACTTTATCGTTTGTTTTTTTGGGGAATAGGTATCAAATCCTTTGGGAAAAATCAACAACAGGAGTTTTGACTAATTTGAGGTTTCCAGTACCGCGTACCACCACACGCAAAGTTGCCACATCATTTGTTTTAGGCATCGGTGTTATCAACGATGCACTAATGGACAACTGCCCTACTCCTCCAGAGAAATCTGCAGGTTGAGGCTGAGGTAAAGGCAGTACTTCAATAGAAACAGCAGGAGCAGAGCGTTGAAGATCGACCTTCATACTTCCTCCGCCATTGAAAAAAGCGTCAATCTCATCAATACCAGTGGAACGTTGCTCAATAGCACAATCAAAAGGTAGTGCAGGTATGGTGAGTTTACCTGACTGTTGAGGAAAGATAAGATATTGTAAGTTTGTTCCTACGCGGTAAAGCTTACCACCAATGTTGGCCGCTTCTGGATGGAGATTGCGAGGCAATTCTACTTCTTGCGTCCAAAAACCTTTCATATCAGGTTTACCAGAGGGCATGATATTAACAACAGCAACCCCCTCGCGAATATGATAGCGATAGCTCAATATGATAGGCTCTTGCTCATAAATCCTTTGTTTAGAAGCTTCTGCTGTGAAATAGACATCTTTTGCGCCTATGTGACTCCCATAATTAGGAATATCTTGTACACCACGAGAAGACGCCGCAGAAGAATTAGCGTTGGGGGAACTTTTTCCAGAAACTTGAATTTTAAGCGGATTTGTCTTGTAGACTTTGCCTCGCGCTTGAATAGAAGCACTACCTACTTGTAGCGTACCATTGTGTTTGGGAGCAAGGATATAGGTATAGATGGTTGAAGCCGAAGTCTTTGTTCGGCCGTTGATAATTACAATGCTGTTAGAAGTGGAAACATTAGGACCTGCCAACACATCAAAGTCGGCTAAAGAGGGTTGCTGAAAATTGCTGCCCTCCGCGCCATTGAGTTCAAACTGCAGTCTAATTTGTCCGTTGATGTCTATACGATTGGGGGCATTTACTTTGAATGTCACTTGCCCCACTCCATAAAGTGTAAAAAGAAAAGTGACGAGAAGACTTAGAAATCTACGCATTATTGCAATGTCGTTATGGAGAATAGCGAAATTCGCTCTTGTTTACCAATTCTTATTGAGTTGTTTTTGACGCGGTTGTCCAGCACGTTGCAACTTGTTGCGCGTTTGTTGCTCCGCTTGCTGGGCTAGATTTATCAATCTATCCGCATTGTCTTTGCTCATCCCCCCTTTTTGTTCTTGCTGTTGTGACTTTTCAGGTTGGGATTTCTGTTTGTCTGGCTTATTCTGTTGTTTATTTTTTTCCTCTTTCTCCTGCTTCTTATCGTTCTTATTTTGCTGCTTTTCTTGTTGATCCTCTTTTTTCTGCTTTTGGCAAAGAACTAAGTTGTAGCGCGTATCATCATCATGCGGATTGTTTCTCAATGCTTCTTTGTAGAAATCAATTGCCTTATCAAATTGCTTGTTCAAGTGATAAGCCACTCCAACATTGTGATAGGACAAAGCACGGAGATATTTGTTTGATTCTCCCTTAGCAGCTATTTGATATTGCTCAAGCGCCGCTTGGATGTTTTTTTGCGCCATATAGACATCCCCAAGATTAAAAGCAGCGCGCGCACTTCTTGGGTTCAGTTTCTGGGCATTTCTATATTCCACCTCGGCTGTTTTGTAATCGCCTCTCATAAAAGCACGATTGCCTTGATGCAGATGTCTCCATTCTGCGGACTGCGCTGCTGCCTGCAAGGCAATGAAACAAAAGAGAAAAAGAATAATTCGTTTATACATTGTCAAATCTCCTATGAATATGAGGTCGAGAATTTGCGTTATCTGCGTAGGAATGAGATTTTGTTCCACCAATTCTGTTGCCGTTCAGCAAAGAAAAGTTCTGCCAATAAGACAAGAATTAGTAGTGCTGCAATCCAAGGAAAAAGTTCATTGGGAGTACTATCGCTAGCATACGCAGATTCTGTCTGTTGCAATTGAGACAAAGCTTGTTGCAGTTGGTCTTGGGCTGCATTTGTACCATCAACGTGGATGAATACTCCTTTTCCCGCTTGAGCCAATTCCACACACGCTTTCTCATTAAGGGCAGTTTTTACAATGGCACCCGTGTTGTCAGTCAAAGGACCATTTGCTGTGGGTATTTCTGCACCTGATGTACTACCAATTCCGAGAACAAAGACTCGCTTTCCAGAGTTAGCTGCCGCTTTTGCTGCTTCCAATGCTCCTTCTTCGTGGTCTTCTCCATCGGTGATGACAACTATTGCTTTGCCAACTTTCTTGTTATTGCTAAATCCTTTCTCTGCTAATTCTATTGCAGCTCCAATGTTTGTGCCTTGGAGAGATACCATATTGGTAGACACTTGATCGAGAAATAGGTTGGCGCTGACCAAGTCATTTGTCAAAGGAAGAATCGGATAAGCCTCTCCAGCAAAAATGTTGAGGCCTACTCTATTATTCTGCATCCGTTCAGACAGTGTAGAAATCAAAAGTTTACTACGCTCAAGTCTTGAAGGCTGTACGTCTTGCGCCAACATTGATTGCGAAACGTCTAAAGCAAATATAACTTCAATGCCTTGTTTCTTAATGGGTTTCCCAGCAGTCATCCCATACTGAGGTTGAGCCAACAATAGTATGGTTAAAGTGATTGCCAAAAGATGGAGCAACAACTTGACAACCATACGAAAAGTTGAAATTCCTGGTGCTAGTCGCAAGAATAAGACACGATTTCCCCATAATGCTTGGCGCTTACGATTGAGCCACTGGGAATAGACAAACAGTCCACCCAATATAGGCAAAATGAACAAAGCGTATAAGTATTCTGGATGTGCGAATTGAAACATATTATTATGGAATACGGCGAAGCCAAGTGAGACGAAGCAGAATTTCAATCAATAACAAGCCGAGAGCAGCCCAAGCAAAAGATGGATAAGCCTCATAGTACTTATTATAATGGTGTTGTTTCAGTTTGGTGCGCTCTAATTTATCAATATCTTGATATATACTTCTCAATTCTTTCTTCGATGATGCTGCATAATACAAGCCTCCCGTAGCTTTTGAAATGCTTTTTAGCGTGGCAGGATCCATATCACTTTTCACATTGGCATAGTAATAACTCCCATCAGGTAGAATCCCAACTGGTTGTCTCACCATACCTTGTCGGCCTACTGCAATGGTGTAAACTCTGACTCCCTTTTGCTTCGCTATTTCTGCAGCCGTAAGGGGGGAGATGTCTCCAGCATTATTTGCACCATCAGTGAGAAGGATGACAACTTTGGAAGGAGCTTTACTTGTAGTAAGGCGACTTACGGCATTCGTCAATCCCATTCCTATCGCTGTGCCGGGAGAAATCGTACCATTGGTTTGCAAATCACAACTCACCCCTCTGAATGTAGACAACAAGGCTATATGGTCTGTTGTCATTGGACATTGCGTGAAGGCTTCTCCTCCAAAGAGAGTAAGACCTATATTATCATTCGGTCGTCCTTCGATAAACTCATAAGCAACTTGCTTTGCGGCTTCTAGTCTATTGGGGGACAAATCTTCCGTAAGCATACTTTGCGAAATGTCCATCGCAATCATAATATCGATGCCTTCGACTTCTCGCTCACTCAATGGCGTTTTCGTTTGAGGACGCGCCAAAATAATCACAACGAGAACAAACACTGCAAGACGCAAAACAAAAGGTATATGCACAAGAATTGCAGAGAAATTAGATGATGCACCTTGTAAAGCTCGAGTCGTTGCTACTCGCAATGCAGGCTCACCAGACTTACGACTGAGCATATACCACAAAACTAGTGGAATGCACAACAATAAGAGGAAGAAAAAGGCGGGATATAGAAACGTCATTTTGAGCAAAACTATATATTAAGGAAGAATCATCCAAATCAAACTGCAGATGTAAGCAAAACATCCTAAAGCAGCTAATAAGATAACCACTAGCGAAACATTAAACAATCGTTTTTTTCGCAAAAGAACACGAGCTGCAATGTCAATGACCTTGTCTTCATATTCAGGAAGTACCTCTTGACTTTGGGTTGTACGCACATAATCGACGGCCTGCAGCAGCGCACGGTCGCTTTCTGCCAACGAGACTTGATGTTTCGCAAACTTCACCAAATCAGCTGTTTGAAGAATCTCTTTGAGTTCTCGCAAAGCAGTAGCGTCATTGACAAGAGAAAGTTGTTCTATTATCTCGTGACTGGTCATCTCTTTGGCATTAAACCCAAAGCGTTCATAGAGATAAGTACGCAAAATCCCCGTAAGTTCAATGAAATAAGCCTTTTGACTTTCTAATTCATTGGCGTCTTGTTCTCGTAATTGCTCAATAGCCTGCATTGCCGTCTGATGCGGAGGTGGTGCAGTCTTTACTCTGACTATTTTTTGCGTTGGTTGAGGCACAAAACTCTGTCGGAGCAAAATCACCCAACCTAAAACAAGTAGCCAAAGTAGAACACAACATCCTAATAATAGAAAGACCCAAGTAAAAATTCCTTCAATCGGTGCTTTTGCAGGACGAATATTGTCGGGATGTTTGAGATCTACATCTATCGTATTGACTTTTAAAGCTATTTCGTGGGGACTTTTGTAAGCCACTCCGTTGACGAACACTTCTTGTTGGGGGATTTTATAGACAGCACTGTCAAATGAGGTCAAGATATAAGAACGCTTAAGTTGCCATTTCCCTCCATCCTCTAAAACAACTGTATCTGCAGGCAAGGCTTGCAGCATTTCTACTCCTTGCGTCACATAACCTGAAGCAAAATTAGGAAACTGCACACGGCTATTAGGCTTGCAGTTCACAGAAATATGAAGTAACACTTGCTCTCCAACGCGAATAGCAGTAGAATCAAGCGATGACTCCACAATGGCGCGCTGTGCTACGCTAGGCAATAGGGCACAGAATAGGAATGATAAAAGAAAAATCCGCTGAAAATAGAACTTCATAATCATTTACTAAGGAGACAACTGCAACTACTGTCTTTGGGAAAACAGTTGCTTCAAACCTTTCACAAAATCAGTATCGGTAGCTATCGATGTATAGTCGACTCTTGCTTGAGCAAAACGCGTCTGCAACTGTTCGGTATGTGATGCCCACCAACTATGATATGCGTTCCTTACACTCTTTGAGGCTGTATTGACGTATTGCTGGTGACCACTTTCTGCATCTTCCAACTTCATCCATCCAACATTTGGCAGTTCAACCATTCGTTTGTCGTAGATTTGCACAGCAACTAGGTCGTGCTTCTGATTGACACGTTTGAGCAAAGGAGAATAGTCCTCTGAAGACAAAAATCAGACATCAAAAAAGCCACGCTACGTTTACGCATAACACGAAGAAAGTACTCCAACCCTGTTCCTATGCTGGTACCACGGCTTTCAGGCTCTATCGTTAATAACTCTCGTATGATACGCAAGATGTGCCCTTTTCCTTTGGCAGGTGGAATGTATTTTTCAACCTTATCAGAAAAGAATAACGCGCCAATTTTGTCGTTGTTGCGCATTGCAGAAAAGGCCAATGTAGCGGCAATCTCTGTCATCTGCTCACGTTGTGAAAGTTGTCCAGAACCAAAATCAAGAGATGCAGATATATCTATGAGCAACATAACAGTAAGCTCACGCTCTTCCTCATAGACCTTGACATAAGTGCGATCAAATCGAGCAGAAACGTTCCATTCGATGTCGCGGACATCATCGCCGGGCTGATATTCACGCACTTCTGCAAAGGACATACCACGTCCTTTAAAGGCTGAGTGATACTCGCCTGCAAAGATATTGTTGGAAAGCGCGCGCGTCTTAATCTCTATTCGACGAACACGCTGCATCAATTGCAGAACATTCTCATTCATAAGTCTTTTTGTTAGGGAACTTCTACCGTAGCAAGGATTTCTCCGATGATTTTTTCTGTTGTTACATCTGCTGCTTCAGCTTCGTAGGTCAGTCCAATGCGATGGCGCAACACATCATAAGCCACGCTACGAACATCATCTGGAACTACATATCCGCGCTGACGAATAAACGCTAAGCTACGTGCTGCAAGTGCTAAACTGATTGTGGCACGAGGTGAACCACCATAAGAAATATAAGGACGTAGATGCTCTAGTTTATAGGTTTCGGGGAAACGCGTTGCAAAGACTAAGTCTGCGACGTATTGTTCTATACGTTCATCAATATAGACTTCTTTGACCAGTTGTCGAGCTTCGCGGATGGTTTGCAAATCAATTATAGGTTGAATCTTCTCATCTGCCAAATTTCCTCGCATTGATGCGCGAACAATTCGCTTTTCTTCCTCAATAGAAGGATAATCTACGACAACTTTAAGCATAAAACGATCCACTTGCGCTTCAGGCAAAGTGTAGGTTCCCTCTTGTTCGATGGGATTCTGTGTGGCCATCACCAAAAATGGGTCAGGCAATGCCATCGTTTCATCACCGATAGTCACCAATCGCTCTTGCATCGCTTGAAGTAATGCGCTCTGTACCTTTGCTGGTGCACGGTTTATCTCGTCTGCCAAAACAAAATTAGCGAAGACTGGTCCACGGCGAACTGAAAAGGCATCGTCTTTGCGACTATAAATCATCGTTCCGACAACGTCAGCAGGCAACAAATCAGGCGTAAATTGAATGCGCCCAAAAGAAGCGTCAATAAGTGAAGACAAAGTTCGTATCGCTAAAGTTTTGGCCAATCCAGGAACACCTTCAAGAAGAATGTGACCATCCGACAGAAGTCCTATGAGTAAGGCCTCGGTGAGATGCGACTGTCCCACAATTACTTTTGACATTCCATCTTTGAGCAGGGTAATGAAGCCTGATTGTGCTTCAATGCGCGCATTCAATGCGCGGATATCTACGTTTTCTACCATAGGTAATTGGGTGATTTCTTATTTATATTGCGAAGTTAGTACTTTTCCCTCGAAGTGCATCCATTTTAACCGTAAAATTCTCATTTACTTTCTCAAGGATATTCAATTTTCCAACAAACGGCTTCCTACAAACGATGAAAATTACCTTGATAAACCTTATCATTCTAAATCAAGGACAGACTAAGTTTGCACTCTTTTGCGCTACTACTACCCTTCCTGCAACCACGCATCTATCATCTTACGAGCCAAACTAATTTTTCCAGGAAGTTCTGGGAGTGAATCTCTTCGAAACCAACCTCCACGTGCTATTTCTTCTTCCTGGAGTTTCAATTCTCCTCCTGCATATTCGGCACGAAAGCCTATCATTTGCACAAAAGGGAATGGCCACGACTGAGAAGCGACATATCTGACATTACGAATCTGCACTCCCGTTTCTTCAAAGACTTCGCGCGACACGGTTTCTTCCAATGTTTCACCAGTCTCGACATAACCAGCAACCAAACTATTAAAACTTCCGGGGAAGCTATGCGCGTGTATCATCAATATCTCATCATTATCTCTGTTTCCGTCTTTCGCAGGTTTCTCCACAAGTACAATAATTGCAGGACTTGGCGAAGGCCAATACTCACGGCCACAATTAGGACAACGCTTAGATATCTCAGTGTAGGTTGCTAATGGATGTGCGCAGTGGCCACAATACTGATGTACTTCGTCCCAATGTAAGAGTTCTTTAAGTTTACAAGCCAACTTGTACTCTTCATCATTCAACAATTCAAACGCTTGTCGAAGGTGCAACAAACGCCATTGTGTTGGCAAAGAGTCAGCCGGAAGAAAAGCCCCACGAAAACAAACCCCAGCCGCATCCTTTAATGTGCGAACGTTTTGTTCCGCCACTAATGCAGGATTGAGTTCACGTCCTGTGGGCAAACGCATTGATTCCGAAAGCCAGATTTGATCTTTCGAAAAGATAATCCATCGTTCTTCTACCATAAAAAGTAGCCGCACTACTCCCAGGACGAAGTAATGCGGCTTGTATTTGAGAGTTTTTCGAAAAAGAGGGTTTAGAGTCCAAGGCTTTCGCGAACAGCTTCCACTTTCTTTTGAGCTTCTGCACGTACAGCCTTATAGCACTTAGGACATTCCATATCCCCACGTACTTCGATGTAGAACTTAATCTTAGGCTCTGTGCCAGAAGGACGCACACTCACCTTTGTACCATCTTCAGTAAACCATTGAAGAACGTTGCTGGTTTCTGGGAAATCAAGTGCAGTAGCATTACCTTGAGCATCAAAAGCTTTAAGCACTTTGTAGTCCTTGGTAACAACGACAGGAGAACCGGCTAATTCCTTAGGAGGATTTGCACGGAAACCGTCCATCATGGCCTTGATTTCGTCTGCACCACTCTTTCCTGGCTTCACAACATTGATGGTATGGTTAAGCGCAAAGCCGTACTCAACATAGATGTCCATCAACACATCAAACAGTGTCTTGCCTTGGTCTTTTGCCCAAGCACAGATTTCTGCCAACAGACAGCAAGCAGAGACAGCATCTTTGTCACGCACAATGTCTTGTCCCATAAATCCGTAGCTTTCTTCACCACCACCGATATAGGTTTCTTTGCCTTCGAGAAGACGAATCACACGAGCAATCCATTTGAATCCCGTATATTCGTCATACATTTTCACGTTGTTCTTATCGGCAATAGACTTTATGAGTTCTGTTGTCACAATAGTCTTTACCACATACTCATCGCCTTTCATCTTGCCCATAGCAATACGATTCTTGATGATGTAGTAAAGGAAAATCATACAAGTTTGATTTCCATCCACGAGCACCCATTCGCCTTCCTTATCTTTGCAGGCCATACCCACACGGTCAGCATCGGGGTCAGAAGCCATCACAATATCAGCATCAATTTTCTTTGCGAGATTGAGTGCCAAAGTAAGTGCTTCTCCGTTCTCGGGATTGGGCGACACAACAGTGGGAAAGTTTCCATCTTTCACCATTTGTTCTGTCACGGTGTTCACGTTTTCAAATCCCCAGCTCTTGAGCGCAGCAGGAATCAAAGCTCTGCCAGCTCCGTGAAGTGGAGTATAGACAATGCTCAAATCCTTTTGACGCTGAATAACTTCAGGATCAATGCTCAAATCTTTTACTCCTTTGAGATAGGCCTCATCGATATCAGCACCAATTGTCTGAATAAGTGCAGGATTTCCTTCGAACTTAACATCCTCTACACGCACTTTGTTCACCTCATCGATAATACCTTTATCGTGGGGAGCAAGCACCTGCGCACCATCTTCCCAATAAGCCTTATATCCATTATATTCTTTAGGATTGTGCGACGCAGTGAGATTCACACCTGATTGACAACCAAGGTAGCGAATGGCAAAAGAAACTTCAGGTGTTGGGCGAAGGTCTTCAAAGAGATACACTTTGATGCCATTTGCTGAGAACACATTAGCAACAGTTTGCGCAAAGAAACGGCCATTGTTACGACAATCGTGGCCAACAACCACAGAGATTTCTTTGCGATCAGCAAAGTTGTGCAGAAGGTAATTGGCTAAACCTTGAGTAGCAGCGCCAACTACATAAACATTCATACGATTTGTGCCTGCACCCATGATACCGCGCAAACCTCCAGTACCAAACTCGAGGGTGCGATAAAAAGAGTCGATGAGAGGAGTCTTATCTTCTGCTTCAAGCATAGCCTTAACTTCTTGCTTTGTAGCCTCATCATAGATGGGTGAGTCAAGCCATTGTTGTGCAACTTGCGCACATTGGGCAATCAGTTCTTGATTTTCCATGAAATATATCTGTGATTATATTATTGTCTTTGTGAGAAAGTGATACAGCAAAGTTACATATTTTTCTTTAGATAGGGCAATGCCTTCTTGATTTTCTGTATTATAATTCCTGCATCAGGGAAGTTTTGTAATATCTATGGGCTGAAAATCAAGCGGTATATCGTCCGCAATTCCTTCGTTAAGGGGAGTTTTCCAGATATAACGAATCCCCAAAAACATATCCCACCACATTGTCACGCGACCAACGCCTTTGGGCAAACGAAAAGCAGCCAATGTAATGCGCAGCAATGCGCCTATAAACCCATGAAACATATACAGCACAGCACCTTTGGCATGGCGTACTTTTCTGTTCGTTAGAAATTGACTACCCGTTGTTGGAGTTGATGGAATCCAACAAAGTAGCTGAGGAAAAGAGCGCACTTTTGCTCCTAGTCGATGCGCTTGATAGAGGAAAACTTCCTCCTCACCGCACCCTAAGTAGGGAGATCCCAGACCAAACCTCACGTCGAAAGTGGGTAATGTTGCGTCGATTCGCAAGAGAATCTCATAACTTACAAAATAGTTTCCTTTAGGTTGACGAGCGTAATCAAACTCTTTATCAGCATAAGAACGAATGGGCTGACCATCTTCGTTGTACACTTGCAGACAAAAGACGTCTACCGTTGGATGAGTATCAGCAAGTGAAATAGCAGCCTTCAGAGTTTCAAAAGAATAGCGCACATCATCATCCGCAATAACAGCCAATTCAGTGGTACAATGTTTCAACGCATGGTTGCGATTCGCTGAAAGCCCTGCTCCAAAATACGGATATATAAATATGTCCTTTCTCTCATACAGCACAGGAGGTATCTGCGCTAAAAACAAATCGTCCGTATATTGCATCGACACAACATAACAGAGTTGCTCGTCATAAGGCAGAAGCATCTCTGGGACAGCAGCAATACGATCGTTTATGGTGCAGATGAGGAGAGAAAGTTTTGGATTACTCATTATTATATAGGTGTCAACGAATCAAACAAAACTGAAGGACGGTTGCGGGCTTTCGGCTCTTACTAGTTGATTTTATAAGTGAGCGCCGGATGAGCTTCGATGTAGTTAATCAGTTCCGCAGTGACATTTATTCGTGAGTCCTGACGACTCAGCGTAACGTACTGTCCTGTTTCGGGATCAGTGACATGGAAATTGAGCTGACTATCGCCTTGACTATTGAGCACAAGATTAGAAAGCTCCGCTACGAGCGTCATATCAATTGCATGAAGGTTGGCATTTATCGTGATGCTCTGCACCTTTCGGTCTTTGACATCGGCAAGCCAGTCTACTTTCAGTATTTGCAAATCGGGTTCTCCATCTCCCCAACGACGAGGAGCAACGCGCGCAGAGATGAAGACGGAATTTCCTACAGAGAAATATCCCTTGAACTGCGCCCAGGTGTCGCCAAAGATTGCTATTTCTCCAGAACCACTAAAGTCTTCTATGCGCACCTTACCGTATGCACTACCACGCTTTGAGATATATTCGTTCGACTGCGTCACCATTCCGCCCATTGTCACCTCTTGATTCAAAAACGGATTGAGGTCTTCAACCTCACTCATTGAGAGTGTACAGAGATTTTTAATGACAATGGAGTATTCATCCAAGGGATGGCCACTGATATATAAGCCCAAGAGTTCTCCCTCTTTGTTCAATCGTTCCAAATCACTCCATTTGTCATAGACGATAGGCGATTTGGGTTTGCTGATTTCTACAGCATCACTTCCTCCGAACAAACTGTTGTGACTTTCCTCTTGTTCTTGTTGGAAACGTTGTCCGTAAGAAATCAAGGTTTCTACAAACGTATAGCCTGACTCATTCTTTGCAAAGAACTGCTCTCGAGTAAATCCTTCAAAGCTATCAAAAGCTCCGGACAAGACAAGACATTCCACATTCTTTCTATTGCAAGCATTGAGGTTTACTCTTTCAAAGAAATCATATAAGTCTTTGAACTTACCATTCTTTTCACGTTCATCAATGATGCTCTGCACGGCATTATCACCTAGTCCCTTGATACCAGCTAGTCCAAAACGCACATCGCCAATATGGCTCACAGAGAACTTGCGGAAACTTTCATTGACGTCAGGACCTTTACACGCAATCCCCATTGATTTCGTTTCGGCTAGGAACTTGGACAAATCGGCAATGTTGCCCAAAGCACGGCTCATCACAGCTGCCATATATTGAGCAGGGAAGTTCGCTTTGAGGTATGCGGTTTGATAGGCTACCCAAGAATAGCAAGTAGCGTGGCTCTTATTGAACGCATAAGAAGCAAAAGCCGTCCAGTCTTTCCAAATTTTTTCTAGCGTTTCAGAAACATACCCGTGCTTTTCTCCGCCAGATACAAATTTGGGATACATATGGTTCAACTTGTCGATCAGCTTCTTACCCATGGCCTTACGCAAGTTGTCACTCTCTCCTCGCGTGAAGTCTGCAATTTCGCGCGAGAGAAGCATCACCTGCTCTTGGTAGACTGTAATGCCGTACGTATCCTTGAGGTATTTCTCCATACAAGGTAAGTCATACGTAATCGGTTCTATCCCGTGTTTGCGCTTGATAAACTGAGGAATGTATTCCATAGGACCAGGACGATAAAGCGCATTCATCGCAATCAAATCCTCAAAAGTGGACGGATGAAGCTCACGCAGATACTTCTGCATACCTGGCGATTCAAACTGGAACGTACCGATTGTTCGGCCATCACAATAAAGATCATAAGTGGCAGGGTCTTCAATCGATACCATATCAATATCAACTTCGATGCCTAGCGACATCTTGATGTTCTCCAAGGCTTCGCGCAAAATAGAAAGCGTTTTCAGCCCTAAGAAGTCCATCTTAATCAACCCTGTTTCTTCAATCACGCTTCCTTCATATTGCGTGCAACGGAGTTTTTCTCCCGTTTCTTTGTCAGTAGCTGTGGAAACAGGTACCCAGTCTGTGATATCATCACGACAAATGATGATGCCACAAGCATGGACACCAGTATTGCGCACATTCCCTTCAAGCATTTTTGCATACCTAATGGTGTTGCGCATCAACGGATCGGCAGAAGCTTCAGCATCGCGCAATTCAGGAATTGCAGCAATGGCATTGGGCAAATTCATCTTCGGAACTTTTCCATTTTCTCCGGCAGGAAGTTTATCAGGGATGAGTTTACAAAGACGATTTGATTCACTCAAAGGTAATTGCAACACGCGTGCAACGTCTTTGATAGCCAATTTAGTGGCCATCGTACCATAAGTGATGATATGCGCCACTTTTTCAGCACCATATTTATCTGTCACCCATTGCAACACACGGCCACGGCCGTCATCGTCAAAGTCTACGTCAATATCGGGAAGCGAGATACGGTCGGGATTCAGGAAACGCTCAAACAGCAAGTCATATTTAATGGGGTCAATGTCTGTAATGCGAAGACAATAAGCCACAGCACTACCTGCCGCACTACCACGTCCAGGGCCTACAAGAACACCTAATTCTTTACGCGCTACTTTTATGTAGTCTTGCACAATGAGGAAGTAGCCAGGGAAACCCATCGTCTTCATGATGTGCAATTCAAATTTTATGCGCGCTTCTGTTTCTTCGTCAAGGGGATTACCGTATCTCCAATAAGCTCCCTCATAGGCTAACTTTGCTAGATAGTCTGCTTCTAGTTTGATGCGATAGAGTTTATCGTAACCTCCCAATTTCTTGATTTTGGCTTCACCTTCTTCTCTACTAATCACTACATTTCCGTTCTCGTCTTGCGTGAATTCGTTGAAAAGATCTTCTTCCGAATACTTTTGTCGGTATCCGTCTTCGGTGCCAAACTCTTCGGGAATCTCGAAGTTCGGCATAATTGGCCCATGATCAATAGAATACTCTTCCACCTTGTCTACAATCTCCTGCGTTGTAGCAAGTGCTTCTGGCAAATCTTGGAAGATTGCATTCATTTCAGCCTGTGTTTTGAACCACTCTTGCTTTGAATAGAGCATACGCGTCTGATCTGATACAAAATGGTTCGTAGACAGACAAATCAATAGGTCGTGCGCTTCTGAGTTATCTTCGTCAACAAAGTGGGCATCGTTGGTACAAATATACTTCACTCCGCATTTCTGAGCCAAGCGCAACAAACCTTCATTGGCTTTTTGCTGCAAAGGATAAGTTTCTCTGTTGGCTCGTTGCGCTGGATCTTTGACTTCGTGACGCTGCAATTCGAGGTAATAATCTTCACCAAAACGCTCCTTAAACCACATCACGGACTGTTCGGCACCTTCTTCGTCACCAGCCAACAATTTCTTGGGGATTTCACCACCAAGGCAAGCCGACGAAATGATAAGCCCTTCTTTGAATTCTTCCAAATCAACCTTATCTGTACGTGGCTTCATATAGAAACCATCAACCCACGCCCTACTCACCAACTTTACAAGGTTATGATACCCCGTTTCGTTCTTAGCCAACACCACTAAGTGCCAACCGCTTCTATCCTCTTGAGTGTTTTGTCAAATTTCGTTCGACGCGCGCAATACATTTCACAACCGATGATGGGCTTAAAATCCATCACACGCTTTGCCTTCTCCATTGCCTTCTCTGTTTCTGCAATGGCTTCAGCCAGCGTTTTACCATCTTCTAATTGTACAGCGGATACCTCTACACCAACCTCAGCTGCCTTTGCTTGCAATTCTTGTAATTGCGCCTCAGCCTTCTTGAAATCCTTGCTTGCTCCCCCCTTCTTCTTTTGCACATAGTTGTAAAAGTCTTTCACTCCCATCATACTTCCATGGTCTGTTAAGGCCATTCCACGCATGCCGTCAGCAATAGCCTTATCAACTAGGCGTGAAATGGAGGCCTGACCATCGAGAATGGAATAATAGGAATGGACATGTAAATGTACAAATGGAATCATAACGAAGAAAAGACAAAGAAAAAATGAAATTCAAAGCGACAAATGACTATTTGTCATAGCAACGTAAAACGACCGTGCAATAAAACAAACGCAATGTCCCTATGAAAAGCCATAGTTGAGCAAAGACTAGGACTGAGAGGTTAGTTGAAGAAGGTCCAACAAATGCCAAATTGCAACATCCGTTGGTTGGTTGGGTAGTGCGGTACAAGGAAATACTTTCCTTCAGATTGATTGACGTGATTGTAGGCCAAATAAAAACGTACGCCCTTAAGTTTGAAATTCACATAAGCATTCACCCAAGGATAGTTTCCCACAAGTGTGCGGTGAGAGGGTGCTTGCACAGCAAACATTCCCACTGCGGGAGAATATGCAGGAGCATAATATTCGGTGAAATATCTCACGTCAGCACCGAGTTCAGTGTCCAGCACCTTTGCTATGCGGAAACGCAAGAATAGATTGCTCCACACATTCAGGGTGGGAAGAGGAAGAACACTATTGGAAGTCTGTTGGAACGTCCATTCGTTTTCCCAATTTAAGACACCCCAACGCAAAGCGTGCGACAATGTGGCCGACACAACTTGGATATTCTCCTTGGTTTGAGCCACTTCTATCCCATATTTGCGTGTTGCCAAAGCTGCATTTGTGCCATTCTCTTGCGACTCTTGCAAATAGACATAGTTTTGAATACTTTCTATGCCCACTTTCAATTTTGCTTTATGGAAAGAAAACGTTCCTTCCACACGAGCGCGGAAAATCTTGTTGAGGTCTTCGTCCCACCAAGCATAGCGAGAGTGAAAAGACTTATAGTAAAAAGCAGGCGACTCATTGCGAACAAATCCGCCCGTTTCGAGTGCGAGGGTATCTCCCCACAATTGAAAGTGCAATCCTGCTTGACCTTCCAGATTAAACTCTCCCCAGTCCACACCAGTGGTTCTCATTTCGCCCAAAACATTGTAGCGGAAATGCTTTGACTTAGCGCGAAGCAACTCTGCTCCTACCGTGAAATAGTTGGTAGTAGTTGCATCATAAGTGCCTTTGGTATTGGGTAACGTGAAACGCGCCAACTCGTGTTTGGCAAACACACGCATACTCGATTTCACCCATTTGCGAAATCCTTCTTGCATCTCCAGCGCAATAGTGTTTTGCACTGAGATATAATGAGTACTGTCTTTTGCCAAAGCACCTGAAAGGTAAGGCGTGTTGATGAAATACTTGTCGATATTCCGACGGGAAGTGAAGTTGCGATAATTCGTTTCCACATTAGCCGTGTGCACCAACGAAGCCACTGGTACAAATCTAGTAATCAAAAGAGAGTCAGGGATGATCTTACCATCTTTTCCCGTGATTTGCAAAGGCTTTGTGGCTGTGGTGTCTGACTTCGATTGAAAAGTTCTACTTAGCACTCGACCTGTGGAATCGCTTTTTTCATAGAAACCCACAGAATAACGATGCGTCAGAAACAGTTTGTCCACACTTACCGTGTTTCTCACGCCTTCCAATCTCATTGGCATATCAATGGGACGATAGGTTGTGGGGAAACTCTCAGGATTGCTGACATAGTTTTCATCTTCAATCCCTCCGTTCTCCAAATTCTTTATATAGCCCGTTGTGTAGAAACTGTGCAGCTGATATTGATCTCCGCGGTAACTTCCATACAATGTTGCACCAAATGAAGAATGGCTCTGATTACGATAATAGCCACGCGCATATAAATAGTCAATATCAAAGCCTATTCCGGCTTGTTTATTGATGTTGGTAGCAAATCGTGCCTTAAAATGGTCGTCACCGTCTGTTTATCGCCTGCGCTGTAGTAATACAAATCAGCAATAGGCGACTTTGTATTGGTAAAAACAAACTTATCGTTGGGAAAAAGGAAAAAGTCATAAGGCTTCGCAAATATAAATTGCGAACCCATCATATAATCTTGTCGACCGTTATAGATGCGATTGATACGAGGGGAACCTAATCCGCCCAAAAAGTTGTAGTTACCAAACACACCAACAGTTTGGTTGGAATTTTGAAAGAGATGTTGCACCGTATCAGGTTCTATGGGTTGCACAACTCCGAAACGCGCATCAACATTCCACACATAAATTCCTTTAGGCACAGTCTTCTCGTCCACACTATCTTTAACAGAGCCAAAAGGACTACGCGAACGCGACGCTCCTCCTCTATTATTACCGAAGTTACGAGAGGAGAATTGCGCATTGGCTTGAATGGCAAAAAGCATCGCCACAGCGATGCTTAATAAACTATTGGAAAATCTAGAGAATAAAGTCATAGAGAGAAAGCAGCAATAGCATCTGCAATTTTGTTTTTGGTGTCTTTGGAAACGGGAAGAAGGGGCAATCTCAATACTTCTTGAATTTCATCACGCTCTGCCAACATACATTTTATACCAGCAGGATTTCCTTCAACAAAAGCAAGGTGGAAGATGTCACGGAAGTCACGATGTATGTGTAGTGCCTCGGGTAAATCGTCGGCAAGCAGAGCATTCACCATAGCCCCCACTTCCGCGGGATACATATTGGCCACTACAGAAATAACGCCAGCTGCTCCCAGCGACACAAGTTCAAAAGTGAGAGAATCATCTCCGCTTATCACATCGAAACCATCGGGTTTGTCTGCCAGGATACTTTCCACTTGTTCTATTTTTCCCGAAGCCTCTTTGATTGCCACAATGTTTTCAAAATCGTGAGCCAAACGCAAAGTCGTTTCGGCGGTCATATTCACTCCCGTTCGCCCTGGCACATTATATAACACCACGGGGACAGGTGAAGATTGCGCAACAGCCTTATAATGTTGATACAACCCTTCTTGAGAAGGCTTGTTGTAATAAGGCGTAACAATGAGTACCCCATCAATACCATCGAAATCAGCGTTTTCAAGAAAGGCGCATACAGCTCCAGTATTGTTGCCACCACAGCCCAAAAGAATGGGAACACGACCTGCCACAACATCTACAAATGTTTCGACAATGCTTTCGCCTTCTTCTTGGCTTAGCGTGGGAGTCTCTGCGGTTGTACCCAAGGCACAAAGATAGTCTACACCACCCTCCCCAATCAAGCGTTCGATGAGTTCACGGAGAGCAAAGAAATCCACTTCACCATCTTCGGTAAAGGGGGTGATTACGGCAACGCCGGTTCCTTGGAAAGGATGATTTCTCATAAGGATACTTTGGAGGAAAGTGAGAGATGATGGGCTATTTAAGATGCGCCTACTAAACTTCAGCGACTTGTTTTCTGCAAAAATAGCGATAATTTTCCATTTGTGCAATTAGCAGGATTAGTTTTCCTCTCCAATCATCTTGAGGAAGGTCATTTCGTCCACCAACGGCACACCGATTTTTTCAGCTTTCTCACGCTTTGAAGGGCCGATGTTGTCGCCTGCCAATATAAAACTCGTCTTTTTGGAAATACTTGAAACATTCTTTCCGCCATGAGCTTCTATGATGGCTTTATATTCATCGCGCGAATGGCGAGTAAACGTTCCACTAATCACAATGCTTTGTTCTGCCAAAGCAATGCCCAATTGCGCTACTTCTGGCATCGACATTTGCAAACCAAGTTGCGCCAAGTCGTCCACCAAATGCTGATTATCGCTTTGTGCAAAATAACTAATTACACTTTGCGCAATGACCGTTCCGACGCCTTCCACTTGAATGATATCTTCAAGCGTTGCAACACGAAGGGCTTCCATTGTTTTGAAATGCCTTGCCAAAGTTTTGGCTACAACCTTACCCACAAAACGAATGCCTAAGGCAAAGAGAAGACGATCGAAAGTAACTGTTTTTGCTTTTGCAATACCATCTAGAATTTTCTGCGTAGATTTCTGACTAACAGGCATCATAGTCTTTTTTTCTTCTAGTGGTGCAAAAAGGGTTGGTGCTTGAAATTCCCCAATTGTCAAATACCATTGTCTGTCCCATTCGTGGAGGGTAAGACGAAATAGGTCTGCCGGAGTGCGAATAAGCCCATTCTCGAAATACTTATCTACCACTTCAGGGCCTAAACTCATAATATTCATCGCATCACGGCTAATGAAATGCTCTATTCTGCCTTTGAGTTGCGGAGGACAACTGTCATTCGGACAATAATGTGCGGCTTCTCCTTCATATCTCACCAAGGAAGTGCCACATTCGGGGCATTCAGTGATGAACTGCACCTTCTCTCCTAAACTTTCTCCACGCAATTCAGTGGCAACGCCCACAATTTGTGGTATAATTTCTCCAGCTTTCTCCACATAAACTTGATCGCCTATATGCAAATCTAACTGACGAATAATGTCTTCGTTGTGCAGCGAAGCACGCTTCACCATAGTACTGCCAAAAGCACTGGAGTCATATTGGCTACTGGTGTTATGGCACCAGTGCGGCCAACTTGAAAAGTCACCTCATTCAAACAAGTGCAAGCACGCTCTGCTTGAAATTTATAGGCTATTGCCCAACGCGGAGATTTTGCCGTAAATCCTAATCGAGATTGTTGTGCAAGACTATTTACTTTAAGCACAACACCATCGGTGGCTACGGGGAGCGTTTTACGGGCTTCGTTCCAATGTTCTAGATAATCAAAGACTTCTTGCTGAGATGCACAAAGGCTTATGGCTTCACTGACTTTGAAGCCCCACGATTTGGCTTTTTGCAAATTGTCGTAATGCGAACCGCTCACATATTCGTCAGAGTCTACAATGAGATAATAGAAATACGCGTCGAGTTGTCGCTGAGCCACAACTCGGCTATCCTTGCTTTTGAGGGTTCCGCTTGCTGCATTACGAGGGTTGGCAAAAAGATTCTCTTCTCGCGCTGCCCGCTCTGCATTTAGGCGGTCAAAACTCTCCCAAGGCATCAGAATTTCACCTCGAATTTCAAAACGATTAGGCCAATCACCACCCTCTTCGAACACCAAAGGTATGCTGCGAATGGTGCGCACATTGGCGGTAACATCGTCGCCCTGCATACCATCTCCGCGCGTCAAAGCACGAACCAACCTTCCTTCTTCATAAATGAGAGATATACTAAGACCATCAAACTTGAGTTCTGCGCAGATTTCAAAGTCTTCACCCAATCCTTGCTTCACTCTGTCGTAAAACTCGCCAACTTCTTCTTCATTATACGTATTGCCTAACGACAGCATCGGATGTTTATGGGCGATTTGCACAAAATCATTGGACAAGTCACTCCCTACTCTTTGGCTAGGACTATTAGCGTCATAGCATTCAGGACATTGTCGCTCAAGCTCGATAAGTTCGGCCATAAGAGCATCAAACTCCTGGTCTGTAACAGACGGAGCATTCTCTACGTAATACTGATAATTATAGCGATGGAGCATCGCACGAAGTTCATTAATTCGAGCGTTCATTGGGAGCAATCTGATGATTTTGAGAGAGCAAAAATACGGCTTTTCGCAGAATTATCACTAACTTTGCAATCGATTTTTCAGGAGAAAGATTTTTCTTCTCCACTTTTCTACTATAATTCAACGACTCATTCACGCCATTCATCTTATGCGCATTGACATCATATCTGTAATTCCCGAAATGTTGGAAGGTTTCTTCAATCATTCTATTTTGGCTCGTGCTCAAAAGAAAGGTTTAGCCGAAATCTACGTGCACAACCTTCGCGATTATAGTACTGACAAACATAAGCGCGTGGATGACTATCCCTATGGTGGTTCTGCCGGAATGGTGATGCAATGTCAACCCATTGATGATTGTATTGCAGCCCTCAAAGCCGAAAGAGATTACGATGAAATTATCTTCACCACGCCCGATGGAGAACAATTTGACCAACCTATGGCCAACGAATTATCTCTCAAGGGAAACATCATCATTCTCTGCGGACACTATAAAGGTATTGACTTCCGTGTGCGTGAAAACTTGATTACTCGCGAAATATCGCTTGGTGACTTTGTACTTACGGGAGGTGAATTAGCAGCTGCAGCGATGGCCGATGCTATTGTGCGACTCATCCCCGGAGTCATTGGTGACGTTCAGAGTGCACTCAGCGATTCTTTTCAAGACAACCTACTTGCTCCCCCACTCTATACACGTCCTGCTGACTACAAAGGTTGGAAAGTTCCCGATATTCTTTTATCGGGACACGATGCTCGCATCAGAGAATGGGAAATGACGCAAGCTCTTGAACGAACTCAGCGTTTGCGTCCAGACCTTCTTGAGGAATAAACACACCCTCTTCTCCCGTTACTTGTCTCCCTTTTTACGCTGTCTAAATCTACTCACCACTATCATCATTCTAAGGACCTTTTCACAATTTCCACCCTTCCATTTAACGCGACTTTTCGAACTCAGAAAAAGTTGTTGGGAAATTATGCGATTCTCAGAGCGTTTGAAAATCGCAATTTTCAGACGGTTCTGTAAGAAATTCCCTTGTCTTAGCGAAACAACACGTTGGTTGTGATAAAACAACACGTTGTTCGTGCGATTTTAAGGGACTTTTTTCGGATTATGTCCCACGGAATTTATTTTTCTTCCCTCGGAATTTTGAAAACGTCCGACGAAATCAGGAAAAAATCCGACAAAATCTGAGAAAGGTCGGAGAAAATCAAGAAAAGATCTGAGAGTACAGAGGAAAACAACGGATAGTTTTTTCTAGAATGCACCACAATCTGGTCAAAAATTGCTCACCGTTTTAACACGAAATCCGAGATTTCGAGTTAATATCATACAAAAACAGAGATAGAATAGACTTCAAGAATAACATCTACGACATTTCTTGTTTTATGCTGGCAAAGTGCCTACTGGTAAAACGCTCAAATGCAAAAGAAGAAGCAATAAAGTAGATTTCCAAGGCATAAATCGAAGGGGAGAAGGCAAATATACATTTAGAACTGCGATATTAGCGAAATAATTAGTATATTTGCTCTCGAAAATCGGCTACTACTCTAACCTAGTTGTAGAGCCGCATATAGCAAACAACATTAAATTAAAACAGCAAGACAATGAATGCATACGTTTTTCCTGGACAGGGTGCACAATTTGTAGGTATGGGTAAAGATCTCTACGAGAACCATCCTGTAGCTAAGGAATACTTCGACAAAGCAAACGAGATTTTGGGTTTCAACATCACCGAAATTATGTTTGCAGGCACAGAAGAAGAACTCAAACAAACTAAGGTTACTCAGCCCGCGGTCTTCTTGCACAGTGTGATTACTGCGCTTTGCTTGGGCGACCAATTCCGTCCTGATATGGTGACTGGACATTCACTCGGAGAACTTTCTGCACTTACCGCAGCTGGCGCACTTACTTTTGAAGACGGATTGCGCTTGGTTTCTAAGCGTGCTTTGGCTATGCAAGCCGCTTGTGAAGCTCGTCCTGGCACTATGGCTGCCGTGATTGGCCTAGAAGACGCAGTGATTGAGGACATCTGTGCTGCTGTTTCACAAGAAACCGGTCTAGTGGTTGTACCTGCTAACTATAACTGCCCTGGTCAGTTAGTGATTTCTGGTGAACGTGAAGCCATTGAACTTGCTTGCACAAAGTTGAAAGAAGCTGGTGCAAAGCGTGCTCTTGTACTTCCCGTTGGTGGTGCTTTCCACTCTCCTGTGATGCAAGCCGCCAAAGAAGAATTGGAACAAGCTATTGCTGCCACAACCTTTGCTACGCCTAAATGCCCCGTTTATCAAAACGTTGACGGTTTGGCACACACTTGTCCAGAGGAAATCAAAACAAACCTTATTGCACAACTGACCTCTTCTGTGCTTTGGACAAAAGAAGTGAACAATATGGTTGCTGCTAAAGCTACTGTCTTCACAGAATGTGGCCCTGGTAAAGCTTTGCAAGGTATGATTTCTAAGATTTGCAAGGACAATCCTGAAGTTTCAGTGCAAGGTGCAGCTTTATAAACTATAAGATATAAGGAGCGGGAACTACACTCAAACGAAAGATTGTAGTTTCTGCTTCTTTTCTTTTGATAATCCTCCGTTCCCTTTATTTTTCCAATGTCACCTTTGAAGTTATCCGAACTCAATCGCATTGTGCAAAATGTTCTCTCCTTGCATTTCACTGACACTCTTTGGGTGGTAGCTGAAATTTCTGATTGTAGAGAAGCTGCCAATGGGCATTGCTATATGGAATTGGTTGAAAAGGAAGAAGAACGTTCGGGAGGTTTCACCGCTAAAGCAAGAGCCAATGTATGGCGCAACGTCTGGCAACAAGTCAAATATGATTTTCAGCGACAAACTGGCCGATCTTTGGCCACAGGACTGAAAATACTAGCAGAAGTTTCAGTACAATTTCACGAGGTGTATGGCTATTCGCTCACCATTCACGACATTGACGCGACCTACACACTTGGAGAGCAACACAAAAAGCGCCAACACATTCTTCAACAACTTGAAGAAGATGGTGTGCTTACGCTCAATCAAGAACTCGTACTACCCTCGCTCGTGCAACGCATTGCGGTGATTAGCGCTGAAGGTGCCGCCGGATATGGCGATTTTATGCACCAACTTGAAGAATCAGGTTATGGATTTCAGACTCAACTTTTCTCTGCAACAATGCAAGGGACTAAGGTGGCAGAAAGTGTGATAGCCGCACTTGACACGATTGCTACTGAATTTAGTTCGTGGGATGTTGTTGTCATCATTCGTGGGGGAGGAGCAACGAGTGACCTTGATGGATTTGAAGATTACGAATTGGCAGCCAATGTCGCACAATTTCCGCTTCCTATTATCACAGGTATCGGACACGAGCGCGACGACACTGTCATTGACTTTGTGGCACATACACGCTGCAAAACCCCTACTGCGGTTGCAGCTTTTCTCATAGAAACGATGCAAGACGTTCACGCGGGGCTCAACCGATTAGAAGAACGTTTGTCCCAAGCCGCAGAAGAGCTATTGACTTCACGGAAAATGCACTATGAACGATTGGCGCATCGCTACTCTTCTGCAGCAGTAAACTTTGTGAATCGTCAACAGGTTGTACACCATCGTTTGTCACAACGCATAGCGCAAGGCGTTCAAGAACAACTGTTTGCACAAAACCACTCATTGCAAGCCTTAGCCACAAGACTACACAGCACGACAACACAAGTTTTGGAGCGAAACCAACATAAGTTATCACTATTTACCAAAACATTGCATTGGGCAGATCCGCAGCGCACCTTAGCGATGGGTTATTCTATCACCTACACGGCTGATGGAAAGGTGGTGAAAGTTCAAGAGTTGTTGCCTGGAACCCCAATTCGCACAGTCACAGCTGACGGCGAGGTGTGGAGTTCTGTGACCGAAACCTCAGAAAATCAACATTAAGTCCCTACTCACTATTATATATGCCTAAAAAGAACGTGCCCTCCTACGAGGAAGCCCTTTCCGAATTGGAAAGCATTGTCTCAGCCATAGAAGGAGGCAACTTGCCTATTGAGCAATTGACACCTCGGCTTTCCCGCGCGCAAGAACTCCTCGCGCTCTGCAAACAAAAACTTGAACAAGTCAATACAGACGTAAAGAAGATTCTAGATAATGAGTAAGAACAAATTGGCAAAATTTGCGGAGATGGCGACCTATGCACACGTCGTTGAATCTCCTTTCCAAACTCCCGATACACCCTATCACCCATTGCGCGGAAAATGGCATACAGAGTTTTTCAAAAACAACAATCCCATCGTTCTCGAACTTGGCTGCGGTCGAGGAGAATACTGTGTGGGACTAGGCAGAATGTTTCCCGATAAAAATTTTATCGGAGTAGACATCAAAGGGGCACGTATGTACACAGGAGCAACGGAAGCCAAAGAAGAAGGACTGACCAACGTTGGATTTTTGCGCACTCATATTGAATTTATTGAGAAATTCTTTGCTCCCAATGAAGTGGCAGAGATTTGGCTGACCTTCTCAGACCCTCAAATGAGAAAAGCAACTAAGCGCTTGACTTCGACCTATTTCTTGCACCGCTATCGTCATTTACTACAAGACAACGGGCTTATTCATCTCAAGACAGACTCAAACTTTCTCTACACCTACACTTCCGCAATGGTAGAGGCCAATCAACTGCCGGTGCTTTTCCAAACAGATGATTTGTACCACACACTATCGGCCGAAGAAGATGCAGAGGTGAAGGAAATCCTTGGCATTCGTACTTATTACGAACAGCAATGGATTGACCGTGGTCTGAACATTAAATACTTGAAATTTCGACTGCCTCAAGAAGGTAGCCTAGTGGAGCCCGAAATTGAAATAGAATTGGATGACTATCGTTCGTACAATCGCAGCAAGCGTTCGGGACTCACAACAAGTAAATAGCACAGGCTGTTCTGACAGTGCCTACTACTCTATTTTAAGTCTATCCTTTCCGTCAAAGAATAAGAAATAAGCTAAATCAATTGGTTCTGCGACAGTTTTTTATCTCACTGATTATTATAAACAATAGAATATTATGCTCAAACACGTCGTAATGTGGCGCTACAAAGACGGCGCAGAAGGAAAATCTTCACTTGAACACGCTCAATGGATGAAAAGTCACCTAGAAGCTCTCGTGGGTGTTGTGCCTGAAATCCAAAGTTTGGAATACGGCATTGATGAAATGGCTACGCCAGCCTCTTACCACGGTGTTCTCACAGTGGTTGTTGCTGACGCAGATGCTTTGAAACGCTACGCCAATCACCCTGAACACCTGAAAATTGTAGAATATGCAGGTAAGGTGACCGAAAGCCGCGTGGTGGTAGACTATACGCTATAAAGAAAACTCCGACACAACAACTAACAATGACACTCTATCCTAAACTTATCACCGATGCTCTCGCGCAAGTGCGTTATCCAGGCAACGGCAAAGACCTCATCGAAGCAGGAATGCTTGACGATGATCCTCGTATTGATGGGATGAAAGTGAGCTTCTCAATTGTATTTGATAAGAATCCCGATCCTTTTATGAAGAGTCTTTTCAAATCTATTGAAGCCACCATTCATCGAGAGATTAGCCCCGACGTAGAAGTTACGATAACTCCTAAATATCGCTTGGCAGAACGTCCTGAAGTAGGAAAGCTCCTACCTCTAGTGAAAAATATCATAGCTGTAAGTTCTGGTAAAGGAGGCGTGGGCAAAAGTACTGTTTCCGCAAACTTGGCTGTCGCTTTGGCGGCTCAAGGCTACAATGTTGGGCTGCTCGATGCTGACGTCTTTGGCCCTTCTATGCCTAAAATGTTTAGTTTGGAAAACGAACCCATCTATGCGCATATGGTTGAAGGGCGACAGCTCCTTATCCCCGCGCTCAAATATGGTGTAAAACTCCTTTCAGTGGGTTTCTTTGTCAACGCCGAAACAGCAACTCTTTGGAGAGGTTCGATGGCTTCAAACACGCTAAAGCAACTCATTGCCGACGCAGACTGGGGCGAATTGGATTATCTGATTTTAGACACTCCTCCAGGCACAAGCGACATCCATCTAACGCTTCTACAGACTTTGGCTATCACCGGTGCGGTCATTGTGTCGACTCCACAACAAGTGGCATTGGCAGATGCGCGTAAAGGCATTGATATGTATCGTAACGAGAAGGTGAATGTGCCCATCTTAGGCTTAGTGGAGAATATGGCCTGGTTTACTCCTGCTGAATTACCCGAAAACAAATACTACATATTCGGAAAAGAAGGTGCTACACGCTTAGCAGAAGAACTTGAAACGCCAGTTTTGGCACAAATTCCTATTGTGCAGAGCATCTGTGACGGAGGAGACAGCGGAGAACCCGTTGCCCTCAATACCAACACCATAACAGGACAAGCATTTGCTCAATTAGCAATGCGCGTTGTGGAAGAAACAGAACGTCGCAACCGCGAACAAGCTCCCACTCAAGTGGTAGAAATTGAGGTAAAGCGGATGGAAGACGTGAAGTAAAAACAAAAGACAAGAATAAACTCTCTTTTCTTGGCTGATTACTCCTTATTTATATAGCCCGACAGCTTTGCACCATAGGCAAAGTCTGTCGGGATTTTTATCCCAAATCGGTCATTAGATACTGAACTGATTTCATTAGATTGTTGAGCAGATTGTTTCACGTTAGTTCGAAGGCGTAGCGGGCTACGGCGAGAACTAACGTGAAACAAGATGCCAACAAGAAAATGAAAGATGACAGTAAGTAATCTTTTCCATTACCAGTAGCACTTTTACGGTCTAATGACCGATTGGGGACTATATTGTCGCACAGGTAGAGAGTCAATGCGCAAAAAAGTGATGCATCAAGAGAAGTAATTTAGAGAAAAGGACGATGCAACCACATTTTTTTCGTAATTTCGCAGTAACAAAATAGAGAGCACAGCACATTCCAACCAAGAATGCTTTCCATTTTTGCCGAATGCACTGCATTCCTCTCTAGAAGCTATAAAGCTATGCCAAAAGCAAAGAACAAAACGTGGTTTGTCCCTGAAGGTTCTCAACCAACAGAGTTAGACCTCAAAGTTTTAGAATATCAAGAGAAGGGGTTTGTTGTTCCTTCTCGACAACTCATTAAGACACCCGAACAGATAGAAGGCATTCGCCGTGCTGGCGTCATCAACACAGGTGCGCTGGACCTTGTTGCTAAATCAATCAAGGAGGATATGTCTACTGCAGAAATAGACAGACTTGTGGCTGAATATATTGCAGATCATGGTGCAATTGCTGCTTGTCTAGGCTATGAAGGCTTTCCCAAAAGTTGTTGTACCAGCATCAACGAGGTGGTGTGCCATGGCATTCCCTCTGACGAAGAACTTTTGTGGGATGGAGATATTATTAATGTCGATGTTACCACGATAAAAGATGGCTATTATGCAGACGCCTCTCGTATGTTTATGATTGGCAATGTTGATGCAAAAGCGAAACGCTTAGTCGAAGAAACCAAACGTTGCCTAGAAATAGGTGCAGAAGCTGCACGCCCTTGGGGCTTTGTAGGCGATATCGGTCGCGCCATCGAAATACGCAAAATCAAAAGGTTATACTGTGGTTCGCGAATTGGCAGGTCATGGAGTGGGATTGGAATTTCACGAAGACCCAATCGTAGACCATTACGACACTCACCATCGCGGTATGCTTCTTGTGCCTGGTATGGTGTTTACCATCGAACCAATGATAAACATGGGCGCACGTGATGTCTTCATTGACGAAGAAGACGGATGGACAGTTGTGACAGAAGACGAATTACCTTCTGCACAATGGGAACACACCTTCCTTGTTACAGAAACAGGTTTGGAGATTCTCACCTACTAATGCCCACTTTTTTATTTTCATTCTTATGCCTATCACACTTCTCGCTATAGAATCTAGTTGCGACGACACTTCCGCTGCAGTGATGCGCGATGGAGTGTTGCTTAGCAACGTAACTGCTTCACAAGCTGTGCATGAAATGTATGGTGGTGTTGTACCAGAATTAGCTAGTCGCGCTCACCAACAAAACATTGTTCCCGTGGTTGATGCTGCGCTCAAGCAAGCTGGAGTAGACAAATCTGAACTTTCTGCCATCGCTGTTACCCTGGGGCCTGGGCTTATGGGGAGTTTGCTCGTTGGAGTTAGTTTTGCCAAAGGTTTGGCGGCTAGTTTGGGAATTCCTCTCATAGACGTTAACCACCTGCATGGACATATATTGGCTCATTTCATCCTCACTCCAGACGAGCAAAAGGATGTTCCTCCATACCCTTTCCTATGTCTTCTCGTGAGTGGAGGAAATTCGCAAATTGTGAAAGTGAATGCTCACAATGATTTTGAGGTACTAGGTCAAACCATTGACGACGCTGCTGGTGAGGCTATTGATAAATGCTCTAAAGTTATGGGACTTGGCTATCCTGGTGGTCCGATTATTGACAGAATGGCACGTCAAGGAAATCCCAAAGCTTTCACATTTGCGAAACCGAATCTCCCAGGCTATGATTATAGTTTCTCTGGACTCAAAACCTCTTTCCTATATTTCCTCCGTGATAAAGTAGCGGAAAATCCTAACTTCATCGAAGAGCATAAAAATGATTTGGCAGCATCACTTGAAGCCACCATCATTGACATCTTGATGAAGAAGCTAAAGCAAGCTGCCAAGGACACTGGTATCAAGCACGTGGCTCTTGCCGGTGGCGTAAGTGCGAATAGCGCACTACGCAAAGCTTTTCAGGACATGGAGGAAAAGGGAATCTGGAAGATTTATATCCCCAAATTCTCTTATACCACTGACAATGCAGCAATGATTGCTATGAGTGGTCATTATCGTTATCTTGATGGCGAGTTCTGCTCTCTCGATAAACCTGCATTCTCTCGCACTGTATTCTAACTTATTCATTCATCCATACCCACATCTCATATCTTATGGACTTAGATTTGAAAGTTGTCAGCAAGGAAATCAACGAAATCCTCTGGCGCAATCACCAAACTCTCTCTGTAGCTGAGAGCTGCACCTCTGGTCGAATCGCTAGCGTTATCACCGCCGTGCCTGGTTCCTCTCAATACTTCAAAGGTGGCGTAATTGCTTATGCCAACGAAGTGAAGATTAATATCTTGGGCGTTGACGCACAAGTCATCGAAGAGAAAACTCCTGTCTGCGAAGAAGTTGCTATTCAGATGGCACAAGGCGCACGCAAGACTTTTGATACCGATTATTCAGTTTCCGTTACGGGTTTTGCTGGCCCTGGAGGTCACGACACTGGCAAAAACTCTGTATTGGTGGGTACCATTTGGATTGCTGTGGCTTCTTCCACTAACGTTAAGACTATTATGCTTGAAGAAGACAATGGTCGTGACAAGAACTTGGCTTCGGCTACATCAACCGCCATGCACTTGCTTCTCGATTTGTTGAAAGAAGAACTTGGCTCTAACGAGGAAGCTCAAAACTAATCTAGAGCAATAGACGAAAGTCAAGCTCTTGCAAATAAGATAAGCCTACTTTAGGAACTTATCTAGCCAAAACATTTGCAATTCTCCCCAACAACAACCGCTATCAATGAGGTAAAACTCAATGATAGCGGTTGTTTTGCTGAAGGATAAGAAACTAGCAAGTTTACCATTGTGAAGGAAGCTGCAAAGACATTTCCATCAATTATAACTTGCGCATTTGTATTATCCCAAATCGGTTATTAGACCGTTATAGCGCAGCTCGTTATATGGTTATCGAGAGAAGTCGAGAATCATAACTCCTTTAGGTTCAAGATTGAGTTCTTTGTCCCAAGTAACTTGTTTGAGCAAACACATCGTAAGCGGTTTTGGCTGGAAAGACTTCCGCATAATGTTCAAGTTCAACCTTTCTCTCCTCATTTTTACCGTTGACCAACACAACGATGTGGCGATTATTCGAAGTTCTTGCGTAAACATAGACACCATTCTTCACTGTAAACTGCGTAAGTTTACCTTCGGAAATAGCCGTATTTCCTTTGCGCCATTGGAGCAATCGACGAGCGAAATCAAAATAAGCATTTTGTAGGCTGTCACGTCCTTCTGTTGTAAAGGCGTTTGCTTGACCGTCATTAAATCCTCCAGGGAAATTTGCGCGCAATACACCATCACCTTTTTCGCGGTTAGCAGCCATACCAATTTCATCTCCGTAATATAGTTGAGGAATGCCTCGGAGCGTGATCAATAGTGTGAGTGCTTGTTGGTAGCGTCGCAGATTCTTTGCTTTCTCTGGGGAAGAAGCGAAGCGATCTGTGTCGTGGTTGTCTAAAAACGTGAGGAGATGCATTGGGTCTGCGTACACAATATCTTGCGACAAGCAGTTATAAACTCGAGCTAATCCCTTGTCCCAATCATCGGTTTCCTCATCAACAGCCTGTTCGAGGGCATACATGAGTGGAAAGTCCATCACCGTTTTAAGTTGTGTGTTGCGTGGTGCAGCTAACTTACTGTCCTTTTGCCAATAGCTTACACTAACGCTGTTGTTAATCCACGTTTCCCCAACGATATTGAAGCCTGGATACTCCTTTTCCATACGTTGGTTCCACTCCGACATGGCCTGAAAATCAGCGTAAGGATAAGTGTCTTGGCGGATTCCATCGATATCCGCGTACTCAGTCCACCATATCGATGCCTGAATCAAATAGGTTTTGACTGCTGGATTCTGTTGATTTAGGTCGGGCATGTTCTTGACGAACCAACCGTCTTGCGCTAGTTTTCGCTCGTGTTGAGAAGCATGAGTGTCTGTTAGCGTGGCAAGTCGATAATTTGTTTGAATATATTGGCTATTATAATTGAACCAGTCATCTGAAGGTCGGTCACGGAAAATGAAATTCTCGTTTCCGCAATGATTAAACACCCAATCCATGATGAACTTTATCCCATGTCTGTGACAGTCAGCCACGAGTTCTTTGAACTCTTCGTTGCTTCCCATACGGGGGTCTATTTGGTAATAGTCAGTAATTGCGTATCCATGATAAGTATGGCTTGGCATATCATTGATAAGCATTGGCGTAGGCCAAACTGCTGTTACCCCTAAATCCTGTAGATAAGGCAACTTACTGCGTAACCCTGCAATATCACCGCCATGACGACCATCAGGATTACTTAAATCTACCTTTGGTTCTTTCAGCCCTGGTACATTATTAAGTTTGCTATTACCAGAAGCAAAACGATCGGGCATTAGCAAATATAAAACGTCAGATGCGTTGAATGCACTACGCTTTAGCGTTTGTCGAGCCTCAAGTTTATAGGGTAAAGTCTTGCGAATCTTTGTTCCTTCCTTTAAAAGAATTTGGAAAGTTTGAGGTTGAGCCGAACGCGTGTCTACATAGAGAAAGAGATAGTTGGGATTGGTAGCGCGCTCGGTGCGGAGAAGTTTGACACCTTGTGCACGAAGCACTGGTTCATACTGAGAAATGTTATCACCGTGAAGCATAATTTGCAACTCGGGGTCTGACATTCCCACCCACCAATGAAGCGGATGAATATGTTGAATGTTTACTGTGGCTGCTTGCAGACCTAATACTGAAAAGGCGCAGCCGACTAAGAAAGAAAAGAGCTTTTTCATGGGAGATTTATAAATGAGAACTCCCTCTCTGGAAAGCCAGAGAGGGAGCGATTAAAGTAAAGAGAATGTGATTATCCACCGAAGTCGTCGAAGGAAATCATATCGCGCTCCACTCCTAGGCTATTAAGGAGATCTAGCACAGTCTTTGACATCATGGGAGGTCCGCAAAGATAGTATTCTATATCCTCTGGAGCCTCATGAGCCTTGAGATAAGTGTCACCCATCACAGGAGCAATGAACCCTGGAGTGTACTTTATTCCAAGACTATCAGCCTTTGGATCGGGACGGTCTAGTGCAAGATGGAAGTGGAAGTTTGGGAAATCACGCTCGAGTTGCAAAAAGTCTTCTAAGAAGAACACTTCGTCGATGGCACGTGCACCATAGAAGTAGTGCATTTCGCGGTCACGCACATTCTTAGTCTTGAGAAGGTGCATGATTTGTGCACGAAGGGGAGCCATACCAGCACCACCGCCGACCCAAATCATTTCGCGCTTAGAGTTGTAATGCGGGTGGAAATCTCCGTAAGGTCCACTCATCGTCACTTTGTCTCCAGGCTTTAGCCCAAAGATGTAGGAAGAAGCGATACCAGGATTCACATCCATAAAGCCAGGGCCTTGTTCTTTGGGTTTAAAAGGTGGGGTGGCAATACGAACTGTAAGGGTTATGATATCACCTTCATCGGGATAGTTGGCCATTGAGTAAGCACGAACGGTTGCTTCTTCGTTCACACACTTCAAACCCAACAAACCAAACTTTTCCCAAGCAGGAAGATAAAGGTCGCCAATAAGACTCTTGTCAAAATCCTTGTCATAGTCAATTGAAAAGGCAGGGATTTTGATTTGTGCGTACGAGCCTGGCTCAAAGTCCATGTGCTCACCGGGAGGAAGTTGCACCTTGAATTCTTTGATAAAGGTAGCCACATTGCGGTTGCCAATTACCGTGCATTCCCATTCCTTCACGCCCATAACGCTTTCTGGAACCTTCACGCCCATATCACCTTTCACCTTGGCTTGGCAACCCAAACGCCAATTGTCTTTGATTTCCTTGCGAGAGAAGTGGGGCTTTTCTGAATCCAGAATTTCTCCACCACCTTCAGGAATTTGACAGCGGCATTGTCCGCAAGAACCTTTACCACCGCAAGCAGAAGAAAGGTAGATTCCGTTTTCAGAAAGTGTAGTAAGCACGCTACTGCCTTGCTCAACTTCAATTGTTTCCTTGCCGTTAATCGTCACTTTCACTTTGCCAGAAGGGGAAAGATAACGTTTTGCAACAAGCAGAATGGCCACCAACACGAGGATCACCACGAAGAAGACGGCAATACTAATCAGAATAAATTTCGTATCCATTGTTATTTCGTAATGAGCTGTTAGATTTTAAGACCAGAGAAACACATGAAGGCCATAGCCATCAAGCCTACAGTGATAAATGTGATGCCGAGTCCTTGGAGGGGTTTGGGCACATTTGTGTAGGCCATCTTTTCGCGAATAGCAGCAAGACCTGTGATGGCCAAAAGCCAACCGATTCCAGAACCTAGTGCATAAGCCACAGCGTCCCAAACGCTAGAAATGGCTTGTGTAGAAGTCGCAGGGTCCATAAGAATGCGCTGTTGCATGAAGAGAGAAGCTCCCATGATGGCGCAGTTCACTGCGATAAGTGGCAAGAAAATACCTAAAGCAGAATAAAGCGAAGGGGAGAAACGCTCTACTGCCATCTCAACCAACTGAGTGATACCTGCAATAACTGCGATGAAAAGAATAAAAGAAAGGAAGCTCAAATCCACTCCCACTACTAAAGCATCGGGATTGAGGACATAAACTTGCAGGAGATAGTCAACAGGAACTGTGACGAGAAGCACGAAAGTAACGGCAACTCCAAGTCCCAAAGCTGTTTTGACGTTCTTAGATACGGCCAGATAAGAGCACATACCTAGGAAGAACGCAAAAATCATATTGTCCACAAAGATGGAGCGGACGAATAGACTCAATAAATGTTCCATTGTATACTAATTTTGGATGGAATTACACATTATCTTATTTAGACTTCTTGCGATCGTTGATGGAACGATGTGCCCAAACGACGCAACCACAGATGATAAGTGCCATAGCAGGCATTGTCATCATACCGTTGTGGAAGAAAGCGCATTGATCGAGGAAAGCAATCTTATGCCCCAAGATAGATGCTGAACCCAGCAACTCGCGAATCAAACCTACAACAACGAGAATCCATGCATAGCCAAGACCATTACCAATACCATCGAGGAAAGAAGGCCAAGGCCCATTCATCATAGCGAAGGCTTCTAGACGTCCCATCAAGATACAGTTGGTAATAATCAGTCCGACATACACAGAAAGTTGTACGCTTACATCATAAGCAAAAGCTTTCAAAATCTGACTTACGACTGTAACCAAAGCAGCCACTACCACAAGTTGCACAATGATACGAATGCGCGAAGGAATGGTGTTACGGATTAGCGAAATCGTTACATTAGAGAAAGCCGTAATTACAGTTACAGACAATCCCATCACGATGGCAGGTTCTAATTGTGAAGTCACAGCCAAGGACGAGCAAATGCCCAATACCTGTGCCACAACTGGGTTGTCTAAATTGAGAGGAGCTTTGAGAACCTCTTGATTGTGCTTTGAAAAAAGACTCATATCGTTATGTCCTCTGTTTATTTGTGATTTGCACTAAAATACTTCTGATAAGGTTGCAAGCTAGATAGGAACATCTTACTCACACCATTGCTGGTAAGTGTTGCTCCAGTGATAGCATCTACTTGGTGTTCCTTGTCTTCTACCTTCTTGCTGAGAGAAAGTGCAACTTTTTGGAATGTGCTATCAGCGAACACCTTCTTATTCTTAAACTTATCTTGGAATTCTTCTTCAACAATACGAGCACCAAGACCAGCTGTTTCACTTTCGTGAGTGAAATAAGCACCATAAACAGTGTCGAAATCTTTCTTCAGCGCAAGATAACCAGAGATACCGCCCCAAAGTCCACGACCATAGAGGGGAACTACATAGATGGTGTCATTGTTCACCTTGGCTACATAAAGAGGAAGCTTTACTAGCTGGGTCCTTAGCGGTGATGTCTTTGCTTTCAACATCGAAACCACCCTTTTCTTGCAATACCTTGCCGTTTACATCCAAAACAAGGTCATTAAGAATCACTTTTTGGTATTCGCCTGTCACATCTTCTACATTACGGATGTTGAGCGACGAAAGAATCTGTCCGCGTTTGTCATTTGCAACATTCGCATCTTGTTTGTCTTTTAGCACAGAAGTCACGAAAGCCAACAAGAAAGCTGCAATTATTACCATCACAGACGCATAAACGACAGTATAGACGTTGCTATTTGTATTGAATTTCATAATTGTGATGTGGGGAATTACTTTTTCACACGTGCGAGACGCTTATTAATATTGCGTTGAACTACAAAGTAGTCAATGAGAGGAGCAAACATATTCATAAAGAGAATTGCAAGCATCATCCCTTCAGGATAACCAGGGTTCAAAACGCGGATTGTAATGGCGAGTGCACCGATAATAAAACCATAGATGTATTTACCAGTTTCTGTACGTGCACTAGTTACGGGGTCTGTTGCCATAAAGACAGCACCAAAGGCAAAACCACCTAAGCACAAATGTTGTGCAACGCCCAAGTGCGCAACGGCATTGTCTGCTGCACCGAAAGCATTAAACAAAGCTGCCACAATAGCACCGCCGGCAAAAACACTAAGCATAATGCGCCAAGAAGCGATGCGTGTCCACAAAAGAATGGCTGCACCAATCATAATGGCGATGAAAGAAGTCTCACCAATAGAACCAGGCATAAAACCAGTGAGCATATCGCTAAAGGTAGAAGTTATGGGATGACCTGCACCAGCTTGTCCAAGCGGTGTTGCTGCGGTAAATCCATCAGCAAGTTGATTACCGAGTCCCATAAATTTCTCTGTGCTTACCCATACGGCATCACCACTCATCTTAGTTGGCCACGCGAAAAAGAGAAATGCACGAGCAACAAGCGCGGGGTTGAAGATGTTCATTCCTGTACCTCCGAAAATTTCTTTTGCAAAAATCACAGAGAAAGCAACTGCGACTGCAAGCATCCAAAGTGGTGTGCCAACAGGAACAACAAGAGGAATGAGCATACCAGAAACAAGATAACCTTCTTGGATTTCCTCGTTCTTCCATTGTGCTACCACAAACTCAATTCCAAGACCCACTGCGTAACTCACTACGATTTAGGAATCATCACAGCAAAACCATAGAGGAACATCGTAAAGAGGGAAGCCTCTACATTTGCGTGAGTGTAGTTTTGGTAACCAATGTTGAACATACCCATCAACATTGCAGGAATGAGCGCGATAACGACAAAACTCATTATACGCTTAGAGTCGATGGAGTCGTGAACACTCACACCACTCTTTGAAGTTGCGTTAGGCACCAACGCAAAGGTTTCCATTCCGTCGTAAACACTACGAAGCGATTGGAGTTTACCTCCTGGTTCGAAGTGAGGACGAATGGCATCGAAAAACTTTTTAATCATAGATATAGTAGATACTAAGCATTCTCTTTACGAAGAATCTCAAGACCTTCGCGAACGATGCGTTGGAGTTCTAGTTTAGAGGAACAAACAAACTCAGCTGGTGCAAAGTCTTCTGGTGCAACTTCATAGATGCCCAAAGCTTCTTGCTGATCGATGTCGCCTGTGATGATAGCTTTCACCAAATATGAGGGATAAATGTCCATAGGGAATACACTTTCATATTCACCAGACATTATCATATGGCGTGCGCCACCCTTGATTCGGCTATCAAGATTGTATTCTTTCTTACCGAGCAACCAAGAAAAGTAGCTGCGGTTTACAGAGAATTGATTCAGGCGTGGGCAAATCCAACCCAACACTTCATTAACGTCATCACCTTCAGGAATAACTGTAATCTCTGTGGAATGAGCGGCCAAGAAATCTTCAATTGTTGCTTTTTCACCAACAAAAGGATTGCCATTGATGATACGTACACTGTGATTAGCGGGTTTAAGATTGTCTGCCAACACATCAGAAAGCTTAGCACCAACTTTGGCCTTCACATATTGAGGGGTTGTCACCTCACTACCAGCAACAGCTATGGTGCGAGTGAAATCAACCTGGCCTGTACGCAACAGACGACCCAAAACAACCACAATTTCAGGAGCAAGCGTCCAAACGACTTCGCCTTTATTGACAGGAGCTATTTTGTTAATCTGTACGCCTACGTTTCCAGCTGGATTCAAACCCTTGAAACAAGCCACTTCTACGTTTTCCGCTTCAATTGGCAAAAGTTTCGTATTTAGTTGTTCGGGATTCACACCAACGTGTACCTTAGCGATGTGAGCCAAAGCAGTAATACCAGACTTAAAGTCTTCTTCTTGACCAGATACGACAAAAGAGAAGTCGGCAGCCAAAGGCATCGTTGAAAAAGCACTCACAAAAATATCACGTGGTGCAACTTCTGGCGAAGGAACCACATCATAAGGACGCTGGCGGAGATAACCGAATAACCCTGTTTCGAGCAAGAGGGCTGTCATATTCTCTGCATTTCTCTGACCAGCAGTGGGAATCTCAAAAGCTTTTGCAGCTTGCACTGTATCAGGCTGAATGCGAATGCTAAGCAACTTACGACGTTCGCCGCGCTCAACATTGGTCACTATCCCACTCACAGGGGCCACAAACTTAACTTTCTCCGTTGCTTTATCCACAAACAAGGGAGTTCCAGCGAGCACTGCAACTCCTTCTTTCACAAGAACTTTAGGGGTTACACCTAAAAAGTCTAGTGGACGCAACGCATACTCCGACGAGGGCTTAGCCTCTACTACCGAATGCTGGGCTTCGCCAGTCAGTCTGAGGTCGAGTCCTCTTTTAATCTTATAAATATCCATTGTTGCGATTGAAATTTTACCGCAAATTTAATTAGAAACAAAGAAACTGCCAAGTAATTAGTATCATTTCTGTACTATATCTGTAATTTATTTGCGCGATGAGGCGTACCAGCCAATGTTCTAAACAGTTATTCCCATCAATACTCTGAGAAAATGAACTGCAACTCCATCTTTTTTTGTATATTTGCAGAGGTTTATAGCTCTGTTCTTCAAACCATCCAGACTTTCACAAAAGTGTGATTACTATTATACATCATATAGTAGAGGACAACAAACAAGATTTCAACAGATTACGACTTCAAATAAATCTCTATTCTCTTGATAGAAGTTCGATAAACCAATAAAGTCAAATCATTAAAACTCAAATAGAATGGCAACTGTAGACGATAAAAAGATTATCTTCTCGATGGTTGGTCTCACAAAAACCATCAAACAGACCAACAAAACGATTCTCAAAAACATTTATCTGAGCTTCTTTTACGGAGCAAAGATTGGTATTATTGGTCTAAACGGAGCTGGTAAGTCCACGCTGATGAAAATCATCGCTGGACTTGACAATGATTACCAAGGTGAAGTTGTTTTCTCACCTGGTTACTCAGTTGGTTACCTTCCTCAAGAACCACACCTCGACGATGCAAAAACAGTGAGAGAAGTGGTACAAGAAGGCGTGCAACATATTGTTGATGCTTTGACGGAATACGAAGAAATCAATCAGAAATTTGCTCTTCCTGAATACTATGAGGATGCAGACAAAATGAACGAACTCTTTGCGCGTCAAGGTGAATTGCAAGATATCATTGATGCTACTGACGCTTGGAACCTTGATAGTCGTTTGGATCGTGCTATGGCAGCTTTGCACTGTCCCCCTGCCGACCAAAAATGTGAGTTCCTCTCTGGTGGTGAACGTCGTCGCGTTGCCCTTTGCAGACTATTGCTTCAAAAACCAGACGTATTGCTTCTTGACGAACCGACCAACCACTTGGATGCCGAGTCTATTGACTGGTTAGAACAGCATTTGAACCAATATGAAGGTACGGTAATTGCTGTGACGCACGACCGTTATTTCTTGGATGATGTGGCAGGCTGGATTCTCGAACTCGACCGCGGTGAAGGTATTCCTTGGAAAGGCAACTACACTTCTTGGCTCGAACAGAAATCCAAACGTATGGAAATGGAGGAAAAAGTGGCCTCCAAGCGTCGCAAGACCCTTGAACGCGAATTGGAATGGGTGAGAATGGCTCCCAAAGCACGTCAAGCCAAAGGTAAAGCTCGTTTGAATTCGTACGATAAGCTACTCAATGAAGATCAACGCGAAAAAGAACAACATCTGGAAATTTATATCCCCAATGGTCCTCGTCTTGGCAACAAAGTCATCGAAGCTCAACACGTGGCAAAGGCTTATGGAGAGAAGACACTCTTTGGTGACTTAAACTTCGCTCTGCCCCCCAACGGAATTATCGGTGTCATTGGCCCCAACGGTGCTGGTAAGACTACCCTCTTCCGTTTGATTATGGGATTGGAACAAGCAGACAACGGATCATTCGAAGTTGGTGAAACGGTGAAACTCAGCTATGTTGATCAGCAGCACAAGGATATTGATCCTAACAAGAGTGTATATGAAGTGGTGTCGCAAGGTAATGAATTGATGCGCATGGGAGGACGCGACATAAACGCACGCGCCTATCTTTCACGCTTTAATTTCTCTGGAGCTGACCAAGAAAAGAAATGTGGCGTCCTTTCAGGTGGTGAACGCAATCGCTTGCACCTTGCACTCGCGCTCAAACAAGAAGGTAACGTTTTGCTGCTCGACGAGCCAACTAACGATATTGACGTGAACACACTCCGTGCATTAGAAGAAGGTTTGGAAGCCTTTGCAGGTTGCGCAGTAGTAATCAGTCACGACCGTTGGTTCCTCGATCGTATTTGTACTCACATTCTAGCCTTTGAAGGTGAAGGCAATGTATTCTTCTTTGAAGGCTCATATTCAGACTACGAAGTGCATAAAGCAAAACGTCTGGGCACAGAAGAACCTAAACGCATTCGCTATCGCAAACTTGAAGAATAAGGACAATCAGCTCATTATTCCTTATTTATCAACAAACCAACAAGCTCTCAAAGCTTGCTAGAACTATATAAAGAACTCATCCGCAGTGCTCTATTAAGCATTGCGGATGTTTTTATCCCCTTGCAAATTGATGGAATGCAGATAAACCGATGAAACAATAGCGTCCGTTCTGTGGAGCGTCCCCATATTCAAACAACACCTCACCTCTAATCACCCCCCCCTACCTTGCCCTCTTCCTCAACCAAAAGAAGAATGCCATATCCCTATCTCCAAGCTGAAAATCTTTTAAGAGAACTTTTCAAATCACACCCTTCCATTTAACGCGACTTTCCGAACTCAGAAAAAGTTGTAGGGAAATATGCGATTCTCAGAGCGTTTGAAAATCGCAATTTTCGGAGTTTTTTGCTGGCTTATGGGTCGTTTTTTCAAAACTAGTGCTTACTTTTGAAGAAATGACGTGTCGTTTAGAAAAAGTGACGTGTTGTTTGTGCTATTTTGTCGGACATTTTTCCGATTTCTTCCCTTGGAATTTTGAAAACGTCCGACGGAATTTTATTTCCGTCCGAGAAATTCGGGGAAATCTCCGAGAAAATCGAAGAATAATCCCAAAACGCAGAGGTAACCCCATGAGATTCTCAAAAAGAAATTGGACAAGAGAGAAAAAAACACAGATAGTTTTTTCTAGAAGACACCAAAATCTGGTCAAAAATGACTTGCCGTTTTAACACTGATCTTACGATTTATAGTTAATCTCTCACAAACAAAAAGTTAAAACGCACCGCCATAAAAACATCTAATACATATCATATTCAATCTTTGAGAGAAGGATATACACAAAAGACAGAAGCACGAATCGCTACTTCTGTTCCCCTTAAAGTCACGACAAATACTTTTATCGAACACCCATATTTTGATGAGCGTTCTCTACAACCAAATAAAGAAAACAGTCCATTTATTTCAGCATAGCACTTGCATTTTATCAATGAACAGCATACCTAACAGGCGAAATAAGGTCAAATTGAAGCATTATAGCGATAAATCGTTGTCAAATCCCAAGAAAATTCGTAACTTAGCACATCGAAATTGCCTAATTATGCACTATTTTTTCAGATATACCCTATTCCTGTTTGCGGTTCTCCTCGTGGCCTGCAATTCTTCTGCTCCTCAACAGTCAGAAGCACGACAAAAGGACGAGGCGAAAGCTAAAGACATTCTGTTGAATGTCAGGGCTGCTTTCCAACAAAAGCACTATGATGATGCAAGAAAGCAATTGCGCTCTCTCAGACGCAATTGTCCACTGGCATTGAACGCACGTGAATCGGGGATATTGCTAATGGACAGTATTGAGATTGCTGCAACATCCGATCGCATCCGCGAAATAGACAGCCTCGTGCAAATAGAAACGCAGCAGAAAGGCAAAGTAAGTGCCCCAACGCAGGCACAGTTTGAAGAACTTTGTCAACAAGCTAAGTTCTATCATCGCAAACTTCAACACGACCTCGAACACCGCAAACAACATGACTGATTCTTACCCTCCAATAGAAATGCCATCTGCTCGGCCTGATAGTTTTTGGCAATCCGAACTCAATGAGAGTCAGTGGGGCGCTGTTCGTGAGTGCGAACACCCTTTGCTTGTGATTGCAGGTGCTGGTTCTGGAAAAACGAGAGTGCTTACTTATAAGATAGCCTATCTTCTAGAAAGAGGCTATGCCCCATGGGAAGTATTAGCTTTGACCTTCACCAACAAAGCGGCAAAAGAGATGAATGAACGCATCAGTAGCATTGTCGGTGTGGGAAAATCGCGCGGTCTGTGGAGCGGAACATTTCACAGAATCTTCGCTCGTATATTGCGCGCAGAAAGTCAATTCATCGGTTTTGAAAGCAATTTCACCATTTACGATTCATCCGACGCTCGTTCGCTCATTAAGTCCATCATCAAAGAACTTAAACTCGACGATAAGACTTACAAACCCTCGAAAGTGCAAGGGCGTATTTCCGATGCTAAAAACCGCTTGATGCTACCGCAAGTCTATGCTGCAGACACGCATATGACGAGTCGTGATGCGCGCGACAATATGCCCGATGTTCATCGCATCTATACGGAGTATTTTAAGCGTTGTCGCACATCTCGTGCAATGGACTTTGACGATTTGTTGCTTTACACTTTCCTCCTCTTTGACAAAGCTGAGGAAGTGCGCAAAAAATATGCTCAACGTTTCCGTTACATTCTAGTAGACGAGTACCAAGACACGAATTACGCTCAACACGCGATTGTCAATTTATTGACCAAAGACAACCACCACATTTGTGTTGTCGGCGATGATGCCCAAAGCATTTACTCATTTCGTGGTGCAAATATCGACAACATCTTGCAATTTAATCGTCAATATCCTGAAGCCATCACGCTGAAGTTGGAGCGCAACTATCGTTCCACACAAAACATCGTCGATGCAGCGAACAGCATTATCAGACACAACAAAGAGCAAATCGAAAAGACGGTATTTAGCGAAAACGAGAAAGGTGACAAAATCCTACTGATGCCTTCGAGTTCAGACAAAGAAGAAGCCTCTAAAGTCATCGGACACATCTCTCGTCTTCATCGTTCTGAAGATGTAGCACTCAGCGAAATCGCAATACTCTATCGCACCAATGCTCAAAGCCGTTCCTTTGAAGATGCACTGCGCGAAAAGAACATACCCTATCGCATATACGGCGGATTATCTTTCTACCAACGCAAGGAAATCAAAGACATCATTGCTTATTTTCGTCTAGTCACCAACTTAAACGACGAAGAAGCCTTCAAGCGCATTGTCAACTATCCTGCGCGTGGCATAGGGAACACAACATTACAGAAGATTTTCACAGCTTCGCGCGAGCACAACGTGAGTCTATGGGCGGTGGCCGAACAACCCACACAATATGGTGTAGCCTTAAATAAAGGCACACTGTCTAAGTTAGAGAGCTTTTGCAATATCATTACTGATTTTCGTTCTAGGGTCACTAATATGGGAGCCTTTGATTTTGCGACAGAACTCTTACAGTATTCGGGCATCAAAGAAGATTTGCAAAAAGAAGATGGCCCAGAAGGGCAAAACAAACGCGAAAACGTGGAAGAGTTGTTGGGCGCAATTCGCTCATTCGAACGCGAAACGACCGAAGAAACCGGACGCGAAACAATAGTTCTCAGCGAGTTTCTCCAACAGAGTGCTCTCCAAACGGACGCCGACGAGCAAGACGATGACACGCCCAAGGTTACGCTTATGACGATTCACTCAGCGAAAGGTCTAGAGTTTGAGGCCGTCTTTGTTACGGGACTTGAAGATGGATTGTTTCCTGGTTCTCAAGCTCGTTTCTTCCCAAGAGAGATGGAGGAAGAACGTCGACTCTTCTATGTGGCTGTGACCCGCGCCAAACGTTTCTGCTTTTTGTCTTACGCACAAAGCCGCTTCCGCTATGGGCAGTTTGAAATCTCTGATCCAAGTCCTTTCATTGCTGAAATCAATCAGAAATTCATTCAAGAAGAACAAGTCGGTTTGCACACAACCATTCAATACCAAGTGCTCTGCGTGAAGCCTTGATGGATGACGATTGGGAAACACCAAGTGTTCTCCCAAGCACCAGAATCGCTGGAAGTGCCATCTACACCAAACCCACCAAACGGCAAACGCAAGACGTAGCTTCAGGTAAACCACTGAAAGCGTCAGCAACTCACGTCAGTCGCTCCACTGCATCGTCTTCTGATTGTGCCTCAACGCTAAAACCCATACGCAAGGCACAATCAAAATCCTCAAATGCAGCACAAAAAGCAGCCATCAACGCACTGTCTGTAGGAAGCAACATTGAACACGAACGGTTTGGAAAAGGCACAATCGTTAGCATAGAAGGTTCGGGCGAGAACGCAAAAGCCGAAGTAGACTTCCAAGCGGTGGGACGCAAAAAACTTTTACTCAAGTTTGCTCTTTTCAAAATCCTTGATTAGTTACGCAACCATCAAGCAAACGAGCCAACTTGTCAAAACAATGAACATATCTATATGAGTAAAGATAGCACCAATCAAAGCAACTTTTCAGTCATCGCCGATTTTGATGGCAACATCAAAGATTTATTCAACATTAAAGTAGAAGGAACACTGCCAGTGCTCCCTCTGCGCAATCTCGTAATCTTTCCTGGTGTCGTCACTTCTGTGATGGTTGGGCGAGAAAGTTCTTTAGAATTGATTCGCTATATTGAAAAACGTGGTGATGATGCCTTTATTGCAGTGTCTTGTCAAGTAGATGCTGCGATTGACCATCCCACGATGGCCGATATTTTTCCCACAGGAATACTTGCCAAAGTGTTGCGCGTGGTTGAAATGCCCAATCAAACTCCTACTGCTATCATTCAAGCCTTTGGTAGAATCAGTCTGTCTCCTGAACCCACGCGCATCAATCCTTTTATTCGCACTCACGTGACTCCCCTTGAGGATGTTTTCCCTGAAGACAACGACAAGGAGTTCCAAGCCCTTTTTGACACGTTTAAAGAGGCGACATTCAAATATATCAAACTCAATGAGAGGTTGGGAATGGAAGCCTTTATGGCAATAAAGAACATCTCAAACCCGATTTTCTTTATCAATTTTGTTGCCACAAATCTTCCTTTCGACACAGAAGAAAAGGCTTTGCTGCTGGAAGAAGGCGATATGATGCGTCGCACTTTTGCTTTATTGCACATCTTGCAGCGTGAACTTCAATTTCTAGAATTGAAGCAGACCATCAGTGAGCGCACGAACAAAGAACTCGAACAGCAACAGAAGGAGTTTTATTTGCAGCAACAGATAAAAAACTTCCAAAAGGAACTTGGAAATGCAGAAGGGAACGACGCTGAAGAATTTCGTCGTAAGGCATTAGATATAGATCTCCCTCAAAATGTAAAGAAGATTTTTGAGAAGGAAGTGACCAAACTAGACAGGATGAACCCATCAGTGCCCGATTACAGCGTGGTTTACAACTATATTGACACTATTCTGTCTTTGCCATGGGGAAAAAACACCATCGACAATTTGGATTTGCAGCGTGCTCAGAAAGTACTCGACCACGACCACTTCGGTATGGAACAAGTGAAGGAGAGAATACTTGAGCACTTGGCTATAATGAAAGTGAGTCAAAAGCAACCAGCCACGATTCTCTGTCTTTATGGCCCTCCAGGGGTAGGCAAAACTTCTCTCTGTCGCAGTATTGCAGAAAGTTTGGGACGCAAATATCAACGCATCTCCCTCGGTGGTGTGCACGACGAAAGTGAAATCCGTGGTCATCGTCGCACGTATATTGCAGCGATGTGTGGACGCATCATCAAAAGCATCATCAAAGCAGAAAGTAACAATCCCTTGTTGGTACTCGATGAAATAGACAAAGTGGGAGGACGCACACATCACGGTGATCCGCAGGCGGCTTTATTGGAACTTCTCGATCCTGAGCAAAACAATACGTTCCACGACAATTTCCTTGACTTCGACTACGATTTGAGCAATGTGTTCTTCATTGCAACAGCCAATAATCTCACAGGAATTCCTGCTCCTCTGCGTGATCGTATGGAACTCATCAACGTGGAAGGCTATCTCACGGAAGAAAAGAAAGAAATTGCCAGAAAGCACCTCTTTCCACAAGCACTTTCTACTTTGAACTTGCCTTTCAAACTGAAAATGTCGTCAGCTGCAACAGAGTTTCTCATAGAGAAATATACGCGCGAGAGCGGAGTGCGCCAATTAGAGAAACAAATCGCCAAACTTGTTCGCAAACAGGTGTTGAAATATCAAACATCTGATGAAAGTGCGCAACAAGAAATGGCTAATATTACTTTGAAGCCATCCGATGTGCAAGAGATTATGGGTACTCCACCCTACGACCGCGACAAATATCAAGGCAATGATTTTGCAGGAGTTGTCAATGGTCTTGCTTGGACAGCAGTCGGCGGTGAGATGCTCTTCATAGAATGCGCTGTCAATCGCACAAAAAACGCGCGGCTCACAATTACCGGTAATTTAGGAGATGTGATGAAAGAAAGCGCACTTTTGGCTATGCAATATGTAAAAGGACATCTCCACGAATTGGGTGTAGACTACCGCGTTTTTGAATACTGGAATCTCCATCTCCACTTTCCCGAAGGCGCAGTTCCCAAAGATGGGCCATCCGCGGGCATCACCATCGCCACTTCATTGGCTTCGGCCCTTACCCAGCGCAAAGTTCGCCCACGTTTGGCTATGACAGGCGAGATTACTCTCCGCGGTAAAGTGCTTCCTGTGGGAGGAATCAAAGAAAAAATTCTTGCCGCAAAACGCGCGGGTATCACCGACATTATTCTTTCTCGCGACAATGAGAAGAACATTCAAGATATTCCCGAACGCTATGTGAAAGGCCTGACCTTCCACTTTGTCTCTACCGTGAGAGAAGTGTGGAAAATAGCTCTCCTTGATGAGAAAGTGGCCAATGCCATAGATTTAACTATTCCATCTTCCAAGAAAAAGAATTCCGACAATGACAAAGATAACTCCTAGCCTCCGACCAACGTGGCGCAAAGGCGAACTACTCTTTCAACTGCAACACACGGACGCAGGAAGTGCAGCACGTGCAGGACGCATCACCACTGACCACGGCGTCATAGAGACGCCAATCTTTATGCCAGTGGGCACACTTGGTACGGTAAAAGGGCTACACACACACGAGATACTCGATGAAGTAAAAGCGCAAATCATTCTCGGCAACACCTATCACCTTTACCTTCGTCCTGGCCTTGAAGTGCTTGAAGCCGCAGGCGGTTTGCACAAATTCAATGGCTTTCATAAGCCAATGCTCACCGACAGCGGAGGTTTCCAAGTATTTCTCTCACAGGTATCCGTAAATTGAGCGAAAACGGTTGCGAATTTCGCAGTCACGTTGATGGTTCAAAGCATCTGTTTACCCCTGAAAGTGTGATGGACATTGAACGCATCATTGGTGCTGACATTATGATGGCTTTCGACGAATGCCCTCCTGGAACGGCTGACTTCGGCTATGCGCGACAAAGCCTTGATTTAACACACCGCTGGCTCGACCGCTGCATCAAGCGCTTTTCAGAAACAGAGGATAAATACGGTCACCACCAAGCTCTCTTTCCCATCGTCCAAGGTTGCGTTTATCCAGAACTACGTCGCGAAAGTGCGCAGTTTATGGCAGAACGCGATGCCGAAGGTTATGCCATTGGTGGCTTAGCCGTGGGTGAACCTGCTGAGAAAATGTATGAAATGATTGAAGTGGTGAACGAAATACTCCCCACCGACCGTCCTCGCTATCTTATGGGAGTAGGCACTCCAATGAATATCCTCGAAGGTATCGAACGTGGTGTAGATATGTTTGACTGCGTGATGCCGACTCGCAACGGACGCAATGGACAGATATTCACTTGGAATGGTATCATCAATTTCAGAAATGCAAAATGGGCAAAGGACTTCTCTCCCGTTGATCCTCTTGGCACTGCACATTGCGACCATGCTTACACGAAAGCTTATTTGCATCATCTCTTTAAGTGCAAAGAACTCCTAGCACTTCAAATAGCATCGATTCATAACTTGGCTTTCTATCTCGAATTAGTGCGTGTAGCACGCGAACACATCTTAGCCAACGACTTTGCAGAATGGAAACGAAACATCCTTCCACAGTTGGCTCACAGACTCTAACTCCACATCACTTATGGATTTCAAAGATAACGATGGAGAATTGACTGAACACTTATCTCAACCATTTGACGCTTCACCTTCTCCTCTCGAGAAGGAGGAAAATACAAGGAGTATTTCGACAGAGATAAACGACACAGTTACAGACAATTTCGAATTTTCTTTTGATGCACCACAAGAAGAGTTTTCTTTTCCTCTGTTAGAGGAAGAAACTACAGAAGAAGACGCGACATCATTGACGGATGAGGCAGAAATGTCTCTTCCGCCAGCAGTGTCGCGCACTGCGTCTAAGAAGAAATGGCTAAAATGGTTGCGGTGGTTCTTCTTTTCTCCTTGGTATCTCCTCAAGGGGCTATGGTGGTTAATCAGGAATTTCTTCAAAGGATTGTCATGGTGCTTTCGCGGAGCGTTGCGCTTAATTGGATTTCGCAGAATTGATCGCTACATACTCAACAAATACCTTAGCACCTACTTTTTTCTTTTGGTGCTCATTATCACCATCGCTATTATATTTGACTTCAATGAAAACATCGACAAGATAACCAATGGTGGAGCGAAATGGACGGAGATTCTCTTCGACTATTATGCCAACTTTGCGCCTTATTTTGCCAATATGTTCTCCCCGTTGTTCGTCTTTATTGCGGTAATCTTCTTCACCACTAACCTAGCGAACCATTCGGAAATCATCGCAATGAAGTCCACAGGAATGAGTTTCCGGAGATTACTTCGCCCTTATATGTTTGGAGCAAGTTTCATCGCCATCATCACATTCTCTCTCGGGGCTTATGTCATTCCTAAAGGGAACATTGCGCGTGTGAACTTTTCCAATAAATATATTAAGAAACAGTTGGTCATTGATGAAGCCGACAATGTGCAAATGCAAGTGGACACTGGTGTGGTGGCTTATATCTCACATTTCGACAACCGTACCAAATCGGGTTCAGGTTTTTCTCTCGACAAATTCTCAGAGAAAAAATTAGTATCACGCCTTACTGCGCAAAGCATTCAATATGATACTCTAGCCGATCACAAATACTCGTGGACACTCCACGGCTATATGATTCGCACACTCACAGGCACTAAGGAGAAAATCAAATCTGGCGACAAACTTGACACCACGATTGTGATGGAACCCAAAGATTTCTTCTTTATTCGCGGACAACAAGAAACAATGACAGTGCCTGAACTTAACGCTTTTATCGACCGACAACGATTACGCGGAGCTGCGGGATTAAGCACTTTTGAAGTGGAATATCACAAACGCTTTGCTTCTCCCTTCGCGGCCTTCATCCTCACCTTGATTGGTGCTTCTATCTCTGTACAAAAACGCAAAGGAGGGATGGGTACCAGCATTGGACTCGGACTTGCACTCACTTTCACCTACATTTTGTTGCAAACCATTTCATCGTCCTTTGCCACCAATGCTGGTATGGTTGCATGGTTGTCCGTTTGGCTCCCCAACATAATTTACTCAGTTATTGCTTTGTGGTTCTACCGCCGCACTCCGCAATAAGTTTACGCGCTATTTGCGTACACTCCTAGAAACAAGATAATGATAAACGACACAATGAACTCGAAAGAGAATCAGATAATTTTTGACGCTGCACGAACAGTGGCACCCACTGCCAACTCTCCCTACCCTTCTGCTGAAGTTATTCCACTAGATGCCACTTTGGACGAAACGGAAGAAGTTGCGTCAACTGTTAAGCTCGACGAATCTCAAAATCAAATAGAAACACCAAACAATAAGACCGAAGAAGAAAAGGTAGCTCCTGATGTGGCTCCCGAACCAACGGTATATTTTGAAGATTTGGCATTGAGCGATGACGTGCTTGACGCGCTTTGGGATATGCGCTTTGAAAAATGTACTCCTGTACAAGCCAAATGTATTCCGCACATTCTCGAAGGGAAAGATATGATTGGCATTGCGCAAACAGGAACAGGCAAAACTGCAGCCTTTCTCTTGCCGATGCTCACGCTCCTTCACAAACATCCTCACCCCGCTGACGCAGTAAATTGTTTGATTCTCTCACCAACGCGCGAACTAGCTCAACAAATAGACCAGGCTCTCCAAGGTTTTGCCTACTACACCAAAACGAATAGCGTAGCTGTCTATGGTGGAAACGATGGCATCAGATTTGAACAAGAACGCAAAGCCTTTTCTCAAGGGGCAGATATTATTGTAGCCACACCCGGTCGCCTCATCTCTCATATTCAATTGGGAAATCTAGACCTTTCCCGCACCACACACATCATTCTCGACGAAGCAGACCGTATGCTCGATATGGGATTTTTTGATGATATTAAAACCATATTGAAACAACTTCCAGACAATAAGCAGACTATTCTATTCTCGGCTACGATGCCTCCCGAAATTGCTAAAATGGCACGAGAGATGATGCACAATCCTGTGGAAGTAAAGATTGCCGTATCCAAACCTGCAGAGAAAATTGCTCAGAGTGTGTATATCTGTCGTGATAACGACAAGACGCCTATCTTAAAACACATCTTCACCGAACAGCCCCCTGAACGTGTGATTGTCTTTGTTTCCTCCAAACAACGTGTGAAGGAGCTTAATGTTATATTAAAGCGCAAGGGATATAATTGTGCAGCAATGCACTCTGACTTAGACCAAGGTGAGCGCGATGTCGTTATGTTGGGCTTCAAACAGCGTAACATAGATATGCTCATCGCCACCGACATCGTGAGCCGTGGCATTGACATCGACGATATTCAAATGGTCATCAACTACGATGCGCCACGCGATCCCGAAGACTATGTGCACCGCATTGGACGAACTGCACGCGCTGGCCGAGAAGGTCGCGCCATCACTCTCATTGGAGAGAAAGATCGCTATCCGCTCTCTAAGATTGAGAAACTTCTGGAGAAGAAATCACCCGAAATCCTCTTCCTGAAGGTTGTTTACCCCCTGAAGAACCCGCGAAAAACGAAGGCAAACGTAGACCTTCTCGTGGAGGAAAAGGAGGTTATCACCATCGCGGTGAAAAACAACGCAACGGACATTCTGAAAAGTCGAACAAAAGCGGTAGTTCTTCTTCTAAAAATGGGGCTCAAAACCAACCAGGTCAAACGAAGACTAACGGGCAAAACAATAAATCTCTGCGTCATCACCGTCGCCCCAAACATAACAACCCCAATACTGGTACCCCAACGACACCACAAGTATAATGGAACAAATACTCCACTATTTCCCCACCCTCACCGAGAAGCAAAAGGAACAATTCGCTGCGCTCGATGCATTGTATCGCGATTGGAATGCTAAAATCAATGTAATTTCTCGCAAGGACATTGATAATCTCTACGAACACCACATTCTTCATTCACTAGGCATCGCCAAAGTTATTCGTTTCCGTCCTGGTTCATCAGTTCTCGACATTGGCACCGGCGGAGGATTCCCTGGTATCCCTCTCGCCATTCTCTTTCCTGAAGTCAAATTTCATCTTCTCGACTCCATTGGCAAAAAAGTTAAGGTGGCACAAGCCGTAGCCGAAGCCATTGGTTTGGAAAACGTGCGCTGCTCCCACCGCAATGTTATGGAAGACAAGGAAAAATATGATTTCGTAGTCAGCCGTGCGGTAATGCAAATGAGCGACTTGGTGAAATTGATTCGTAAAAATGTGCACCACGAACAGAAAAACTCTCTCCCCAATGGCGTTATTTGCCTTAAAGGAGGAGATATTCAAAGTGAAATGCGCCCTTTCAAACATTGCTGCGAAGTATGGCCGCTTTCCACTTATTTTGAAGAAGAGTTTTTTGAAACCAAGAAAGTGGCATACGTTTCTCTATAATCCCTTAAAAGATTCTTGCTATGCTGACAATCAAGAGTTTTTTTATGCAAATGATGGGAGAAAACACCTATCTTGTCTATGATGAGGAGAAAAATGCGGTACTCATCGACTGTGGTGCGCTTCATGCCGAAGAACATCAAGCCATTGCCGACTATATTTCCTCTCACGGTTTGCACCTTTCACAGGCTTGGCTCACCCATGGACATTTCGACCATATCTTCGGTTGCCAATGGGTATTTGAACAATTTGGCATTTCCCCATCTATTCATCCTGCCGATGAGCATCGTTACACTCACGCAGGTGAAGAACTCCAATTATTCTTGCATCAACGTGTTGAAATCCCTGTGCCACCTCTCGAAGGGTTCTTGACAGATGGTCAAACTTTGCAGCTCGGGAAACACGAATTTAAGGTGATTCACACCCCAGGACACACTCCTGGTGGCGTTTGTTTCTATTGCGCTACTGAGCAACTTCTCTTTTCAGGCGACAGTTTATTTGCAGGCAGCATCGGGCGTTGCGATTTGCCAGAAGGCGATATGGATACTCTCCTCAACTCCATCACCACGCGCCTAATGGTGTTGCCTGATGACGTACAAGTCTATCCTGGACACGGCGAGAGCACTTCCATTGGTCGTGAGCGCGACACAAATCCTTATTTAGTTCACTAATCTCTTGGCTTATGCGTTTTCTTAGTTCCTTTCTGATTCTAGGATTTTTTGCAATTGTAGGCACTGCGCAAGCCCAACACCGCAAATCCCCTACACGAAATTCTGCAAAAACTCCAAGTGCTGTGGTAAAAGCTTCCCCCAATGTCCACAGTTTGATTGAGCAATACGATTGGGCTAAGGCAATTTCCGCCTTACAATCATTAGTCAATAGCACAAAAGAAGCTACAACCAAAGATTCGCTTGAAGTTTTATTGCGCAATGCAAGACGCGCAGAAGAAATGATGGCTTCTACACAGCAGATTGTGTTCATCGATAGTGTTGTCGTTGAAAAATCTCAACTACTTTCTGCCTTAAAACTAAGTGAAGATGCGGGACAACTTCTACCAACGAGTCAAGTTTTCCCCAAGAAAAGCAACTCTCCACTTTGGTCTGCTGTTTCTTTTATCAATCCTCTTGCAAGTACAGCCATTTTTGCAGCACCAAGCAATAATGCACAACGCTTGCAAGCTGTCTTTCGTGCAGGAAATGGTTGGACAACAGCGTCTCTTTTAGCCGGAATTGATAGTCTGTTTGTCAAACCCGACTATCCTTTTCTCCTTTCCGATGGCACAACGCTCTATTTCTCTGCACAAGGCACAGAATCCATTGGCGGAACAGACATTTTTGTCACAAGATATAACCCAGAAACACGCCAATACGTCAAACCGACCAACGTAGGAATGCCTTTCAACTCACCTGCCAACGAATATCTCTATGCAGTAGACCCTAGTACAGGAATTGGAGTTTTAGCTTCCGATCGACGTCAACCCGAAGGCAAAGTCTGCATATACTCTTTTATCGTGCCCTCAGAGCGAAAAGATTACGATGCAGAATCGATTTCCATCGAAACTTTGCGAAATCGTGCACAAATAGCGAGTATCTCTGCCACTCAACAAGGTCAAAGTGGAGTTATAAAATCAGCTGCACAACGTAAGTCTCAACAGAACACTGCCAAAGCGCAAACCCTTGTTCCTTCGTTTCGCTTTGTGGTGAGCGATCATCAAGTGTGCCATTCCGAAGCTGATTTCAAACAACCTGATGCACGAGCACTAGTGAAGCAATGGTTGAATCTCTTTCAGCAAAAACAAGCGATGCAACAACAAGGCGATGCTGCCGAACTCCAATATGCACGCCAACGCACTGCAGAAAATCGAAAGAAGTTGGCCACTACAAAGCAAAAACTTACTGAGGTGAGCCAACAGGAAAAAGAACTTGCTAATAAAATTAGAAGTTTAGAATTGACGCGATAAGCTATTTGCCAAACCTATAAGCCATTGTTGTCACAAGCAACACAAAGGCTATAAAACACTCCGTTACATCTATAAAACCGTTTCACCATGGACAACACGTATTTTCCTGAATCGGAACTCATCATCAATCCTGATGGTTCGATTTTCCACCTTCATCTTCGCCCCGAACAACTGGCTAACAAAATTATTCTCGTAGGCGATCCTGGTCGCGTGGCTTTGGTGGCTTCTCACTTTGAAGAAAAAGAATGCGAGGTTGAGAGCCGAGAATTCAAAACCATTACTGGCACTTACAAAGGAAAGCGCATCAGCGTCGTTTCCACGGGTATTGGCTGCGACAACATTGACATTGTGGTCAACGAACTTGATGCACTCGCCAACATCGACTTTAGCACCCGCCACACCAAACCTCAATTTCAACCACTAGAACTAGTGCGTATTGGCACTTGCGGCGGTTTGCAACCTCACACGCCAGAAGGCACCTTCATTGCTTCGCAAAAAAGCCTTGGCTTCGATGGGTTGCTCAACTTTTATGCAGGACGCGATGAAGCCTGCGACTTTGATTTTGAGCAAGCCTTTATGAACCATATGCAATGGAAAGGCAACCAATGCATTGCGTATCCCTATTGTGTTGATAACGATGCTAGCCTCATCGAGCGCATAGCCCAAACAGATATGGTGCGAGGCGTCACCATTGCTTGTGGCGGTTTCTTTGGCCCTCAAGGTCGCAGACTTCGTCTTCCTTTGGCCGATCCCAATGCCAACGATAAGATAATGAATTTCCGCCACAACGACCTTTGCTTCACCAACTTTGAAATGGAAAGTAGTGCACTCGCAGGGCTGTCCAAATTGATGGGTCACAAAGCGATGACTTGTTGTATGGTCATAGCCAACCGTGTGGCAGGCAAAGCCAATCCAAACTACAAAAATAGCATCGACACACTCATTTCTTTAGTGCTGGAACGAATTTAGCACTCGATTTTTTGATTCAAAGTTGAATTCTACCAGAAAAACTCTGCAATAAGGCCGTTTTCTCGTCATTTTTCTACCTTTTATGCTGTACAACATAAAAAATAATTTGGAAATCTACTTCAAAAGGCCGAACTTTGCAATCGTTATCCGTACGCTTCTCTCCTTTTGAGAGAACTATTCTAACAGATTGTTAGAATTTAATACGGCGCGCTAGTGGGCGCGTCGTTTTTTGTACCCCAGACTCTCATTGCTCTCGAATGAAAGCTACAAAAGTGGTCCTCCTATTTGGGGATACTACCGAAAAGGTCGAGACCGTGTCAAATGAGTTATTGACACGGTCTCGTTTTATACGCGGTTGGAGTTTACCCAATAAGAATAATCCCAAATCAGTGCAGGATCTAATGACCGATTTGGGATAAGAGAAAGGTGGTAATTGCTTTTTTCTCTATGCATTACAACTCGCGGCGGAGTTGCAACAATGCTGCACCTGGGTCAGACTGAGACATCAAATAATTGCCCAATAAAACTCCGTGATAACCCGCTGCCTTCAATAGACGTACGTCTTCTGCAGAACGGACACCACCCTCTGCCAATAAAACTTTATCTTTGGGAAGTTGTTCAATCAAAGAAATTGCAGTTTGTATATCTGCTGTAAAGGTTGCAAAGTCGTAGTTCACCACCGCAATAATGTCTGCATCTGTTTGCGCATACGACAATTGATTTGCGTTGTGAATGGCAACCACAACTTCTAAACCAATGCTGTGAGCATAGGTGAGAAGTTGAGCATACTCTTCGGGAGAAAGGAAATCAGCATCTAGTTGGACGGCTGAAGCTCCAAAAAGTCGCGCTTCTAATAACTGGCGTTCGCTGATGATAACATCGTTGCGGAGCACAGGGATTATAAAACCATTTCCTTCGATTGTGCCATACGCAGTGCGAAGAAATGCGAGTTTGCTATCGAAAAAAGCTTCATTCGTTTGCATAGAAACGGCTGCAGCACCTGCTCCTGCAAAAGAAGGGCAAAGTACTTGTGGCACTGCCTCAGCATTGAGTACACCCACATTGGGACTTTTGCGTTTAAACTCAGCAACCAAACCATAGGCGTCTGTTTCGAGGGCCTTTTTCAATGACGAAGGATTGGCTAGATGCCCCTCTTCTTTCATTGTTTCATAGCGTTCAAGAATTGTTTGAGTGGTCAATGTGGTTTCGCGTTCGGCCAACTCTTGACGCTTTTGTTCTAGCATTTGTTCCTTGTAAGTCATAGTCATATAGTATTAAGAAATAGTATGAACCCAAATCGGTCATTAGACCGTTATAGTGCAATTCGTTATAGAGAAAATAACTTCCTGACATCTATCATTTTCTTGTTGGCATCTTGTTTCTTGTTCGTTCTCGACGTAGCCCGCTACGCCTTCGAACTCACAACCAACCATATGCTCAACAATCCAATGAAATCTGTTCAGGATCTAATGACTGATTTGGGATGAAGTAATTGCTCACGAGAGCAAAAGGTGTTGTTGTTTTAGTCTTTCTCAATCAAAGCAACACAATAAGCTGCAATCCCCTCTTCGCGTCCAACAAATCCCATTCGTTCACTTGTTGTAGCCTTAATGGAAATAGCATCTTCATCCACTTGCATCAAAGGAGCAAGACATTGTCGCATCGCCTCTACGTGTGGATTGATTTTCGGACGCTCAGCACAAATCGTGCAATCGACATTTCCCACGCGATATCCCTTGGTGGCGATGAGTTCGATGGTACGTTGAAGTAGCACTTTACTATCTGCACCTTTGTATTTGGGGTCTGTGTCGGGAAAGTGAAAACCAATGTCGCGCATATTAGCGGCACCTAATACAGCATCACAAATGGCGTGAATCAACACATCGGCATCACTATGTCCAAGAAGGCCGAGATGATGTTCTATCTTCACACCTCCCATCCAAATCTCGATTCTCAGCCAGACGATGCACGTCATAGCCATATCCAACTCTTATTTTCATTGCTTATTTGAAAGTTTTGTTGTGGATTCAGTGCTATACATTGTCGTTCGTCAATGAAGTCTCAATGGAACAGCCTGACATTTCCACTCTATAAATGTTTTTTCCTTAGTCTATCGACTGCGACGTCCAAAGATTTCGCGTAGTCCATCCATATCAAAGGATAGTGAGACACGCAATGTTTGATCTAAGGGATTAGAAGGTGTAGTAGCCACCACATATCCAGCATCAATATTGAGGACATTCATCTTAAAACCTGCACCAAATGTGAAGTACTTCCGATTGCCTTGTGCTGCGCTCTCGTGGTGATATCCTCCACGAAGTGCAAACTTATCATTGTACAAGTATTCAGCACCTATACTCCATTGCACTTCTTCGAGTTCGCCTCTGAAACCTTTTTCACTGTCGCTAAAACTTTTGAAGATACCAGAAATGGGGGAAAGGTCTCTATAATCAGATAATACACGCTCCTTATATTCCTCGTTGCTTTCCCCATCTTTTTGAAGTGGCATTGATGGAACGAGCAATTTGTTGGCCTCAGCAGAGATAGAAAACTTATTATATTCGTCTACAGGAATCAACAAATTGGCACCCAAGCGCATATTTGTAGGAATGAAATAGGAGTATTCGCTACCAAAATTGATTTTAGAACCGATGTTGCTGATATTCAAACCGAGATTCAACGCGCACTCTCTACGTCCTAAGAAGATGTAATTGTTCCAATACATCGCAACGTCAGCCGCAAAAGCAGAACCAGCAGTAATATCGTCAGTGTAATGACCATTGAGATCTGAATACATATAGCGAAGAGCTACTGCGGCAGAAAAGTTCTCAGACAACAAACGAGAATACGCCATATCCACAGCATACTCGTAAGGATGAACGACAATACCTAATTTAGGTACGGTTACTTCTCCCACAGTGAAATACTTGATAGACCCAGAAATGGCTTGATAATCTCCCAAACGAGCGTACCCCACTGCGTTGACCAAAGCAATACCTTCGGTGAGTTGTCTCAACCACGGTGTGTAGTTGAGCGCAAAACCTGCTCGAGACACGGTAAAAGGATATTTTGCTGGGTTCCAGTTTTGAGAATGCACATCGGCTTCTGTGGCAGCACCAAGGTCACCCATAGCCGATCCGCGCGCATCTGCGGCAATGGTTTGAGAAATGACGGCTGTACGCACTGGATTAAATTTCTGTTGAGTCTCACTTTGTGCTTGCACTCCAAGAGAGAAAGCAGCGAGTGAGAGAGGAAGGATTATTCTTTTCATTGAAAACAATGTGAGGATTCTGGGAATGAAGGGAAGGAAAATTGGAACTCATCGCTCTTCATAAGCGAAGATTAGCTCAATTCACCAAGAGAGGTAAAGACAAGCGGCAAAGCACTTATTCCACTACAACGAGTTTATAGGAAACTGTAGATTTACGACCATCCGCATATCGCACTTCTAAACGGCAGGGATATAGACCTGCTGTCAAGCGTGCGCCCGAATTGGTGCGCAACGACCACAATTGCGACCAACTACCCTGCCCTGATCCGAAGTTGTGATGGTGCTGATAGACAGCCGCGCCACTTGCATCAAAGATATCAAGGAAGAGTTCTCCCCCTTTTTCTGATGGAGGGAAGTTTGCTACAAGAGTTGTTGCCCCACGCGCTGGATTATCTGTTGTGGTTAATGTCGTTTCAGCAAGTCGCTGAGCAGAAGCGATAAAGCGTATCGTTGTTGTACTGGCATTATCATTGACATCCCATACACGAAGTTTCAGCGTATGCTGCCCAGGCGAGAGATCGTAAGTGGGTAAACTATTTGTCCACGATTATAACTCCCCAATGCAAAGCTGAAGTACTTGTTCATAGAAATGGGCGCTTCGTTATCTAGCGTCATTTCCATATCGTGACCTAAATCTCCTTGGCTGGCATTGATTCCTGCATCGTCTGATATATCAGCAATCAAAGTTGCATTCTGCCCGGTGACGGCATAGTCTGCTTGTTCGATCTGGTTGAGATAAGCCACCACCTTGGGAGCTAAGGTGTCGGGAGCAGCCGTTTTTGCTGTACCATTGAGGAAAAATTGCTCATTAAATCCATTGCACTCAGTTTTCTTGTCGTCACTTACAGCATAAAGACTCAAACGTGACAAATCATTAGTATAACTGATGTTACGAGGTACAACAGCCGAGAAAGAGAATTTTCCTTTTTCTACTCGTGCGTTGCCCTTAAACACAACATTTCTGCGCTCGTTAAAGGTGAAAGGACTACGGTTGCGACTTGCTGCACTTCCATCATTGTCTTTGCAAACAACCTTCTCCATACGATCATAAATGGTAGCCGATAATAATCCAGAGAAGTTAGCGTCTAAATCTCCCGTATTCTGTGCACTAGTTGTGACGTGACCACTAAACCGCGCCACACTTCCTACTTCTAGTTGCATTTTAGTGCCTTCCGTAACGGGTTTGCCATTAATACTATCAACAACGACACTACCAGTTGGGATGGAAAGTACCAAAGCAGGGTCTCCAAAATAGACATACTTGAGTTTGTTGATTGAGTTATCAACCTCTCTATAGCTTTTCCCTGAAAAGGTCAACAAATCATTCTTTGCTTTCCGAAGAGCTTCTCCCATTGCAATGCGCTTTCCACTATCGTCACGCCCTACCACATGATAGGCGAAGCGACGATTGAGCGCATTATTCTGTGTGGCATACACAGCTCTAGCTGCGCACATGAAAGCTATTGCCCCACCATTGGGTTGATAAAGGAATTCTTCTGCGATATTTTCTTCCTTACTATCAAACGGATAGATTTCGCAAGAAGCTAGTACCCACAAAGCTTGTCGATTGTTGTATGTTTTCTTGAAATCAACGAGTTGCAAAGGTGCTTCGTAAGAAATTCTATAAGGTGCACCATGACCACTATAATTAAATATAGCCGCCCCTTCCTTTAGAGCTTGAAGTGCTTGTTGTCGCACCATCGGATATACCAGTCCAATAGCACTATTCTCACGGCGATAACGATCCCAATAGATTTTGTTCATATTGAGACGATTGTTTGAGCCCTTTTCATATTCCTTCGACACACGTTCTGCATCTTCCATATGCTCATTAGCATCACCATCATCACCAAGCACCACGACATTGTTTTTCCAATCGCCAGCATCTTCGTTCCGGAGATATCGTTCCACTTTATCTACCAGCACTTTGGCTTGTTCGTTGGTAATCGCTGTCATTCGTCCAGTGGCAACGTCGGGTTTCTCGTGCTCAATGGCTTCACCTTCACCGTCATCTAATAGCGCAAAAAAGTCGTCAGTAGTATAACTATTGACAGTTCCAATGCTATAATTAGAAGCATCAGCTTCATAAGCGAGCAAATAATCATCAGGATTTTCTCGCTTCCAATCCTCGGTAAGGAATCTATTGTCCCAAGAACTCTTACCTAGGAATAATAAATAGCGCGGTGCAGCATTACGATCATCTGCACGATCATAGAGCATCTTCAAGTAGCGACGATAGGCATTAGCATCGGGAGTGCCAGAAGAGAACTCATTATATAATTGATCGGCACGAACCACTTTCACCTTCAAACCACTATGTTGTCGGTGCAAAGCTGCAAGACGTTCGGCTTGTTGCGTTAGTTTTCCACTCGCAGGTATAATGATGACATAGTCGATATTGGCATCTGCGTGCAGATTTTGCGTTGCAATCTGCCCCACGAATTGAGGTTCGGGGAAACGCTCTGCACTATTGAAAGCCACAAAACGACGCTTAGGAGTGTCAATGGTGAAAACTGCTCGTCCCTCTGCAAGTGATGCACGCGGAACTTCGGCTGTTGGACTTCCTTTTTGCCCAATGCGCCATAATCGTGTGGAAGGTGTCGCTGCTTGTATAGACAAACTAGTGGTTCCTTCGGTTAGAGGAAAAAAACTATAAGGATTTGCTGCAACTTTCAACTGACGAGGATAGGAAATCCTCACATAATCCATTCGCGCGGTATTTCCTGCTGTGGTAGTTACTGCAAAAGTGTTATGACCTTCGCGGATGCTCTGACGGAAGGTTTTCGTATCTAACGAAGCACTTGATGTAAGCGAATTATAAGCTGAGGCTGAAAGTTTTCCTAAACTATTGCCATTCAATTGTATATCTGCGGTAGTTGAAGAAGTGGTTGAAGAAGCAGCAAAAGAGACTTCCACAGGCAATAATCCAGCCTTCTCGGCTAAATCTGGAACTGAAACACTAAATGTCTTTTGATTCTGCGTGGCAAAATCGTGTCCTTCAAACATTCTGCGACCGCCATCAAACAAACCGGCCTCATCCTCATCCCAAATAGCAGCATACGGCACTTTTTCTACCGTATTAGAAACAGTTGATGTCACTGCAGACAAAGATTTCACGCGCAAAGGAGCATCACCTTCTGTGAGAAAATAATAGCTATAACGAGAATAGAAGTTATTTTCGTGCGACCATTTCTGCGTAGTTTTGTCGTAAGTGCGAAGTTGAGTACCTTCTGCCCAAAAGAGAATTTGATTCCCCTCGGACAAAGTCGGAACTTCTACGAGATCATCGGGTACTCTTCGAGATAACTCACTTTCACTTTCCGTATCAAACAGGAGGCGTTCGTCTTGTAACAAACCACCATAGCCAAAGACCTTTACACGAGAGGGCTGAGAAAAACCGGCTTTCCGCAAAAAGTCTACAGAAAGATTGTAGATACCCTCGCGCTCTACACGAATTTTCACCCATCTACCTTGATTCAGCACAGAAGAACTTGCCCAACGCTGTGATGCTTTTTCAACGACTTCTGCATCGAAAGGCAAAACAGTTGATGTGTTCTGCTTATTCTCCTTACCTATAAAAGTGGTACTCAGTGATTTTGCACTAAGCGGCAACGTCCTTCTGTCGTGAAGATTTGACTGAGTATCGCCCAGCACCTTTAGTTTGCAAGACGTGATGCGTAACCATTTTCCTTCTTTGAAGACAAAAGGCACGAAAGTGACCACAAGACGCTTTTTCTTCTGCTCCACCACGGTCGAGATATCCAACTTAGGTTGCGACACTTTCCCAATTTCTTGCTCAATCTTCTTGATCCATTTACGTTCTTCAGATGATACAGGAGCATATTCTGGATAATAAAAACCTACGTCGCAATGCGCGCTCCCCTGCTCCACTGGCAATTCTTGCGTGAAGAGTGGCAAACTATCACTCACCACATAATCAGTTGTGGAGATATGCACAAATTCGCGCTGCGCCACCATAGAAAGTGGAGCAAAAGCGAGGAAAGTCCATAAAAAGCGTGGATGAATCATACTACGAATTATCTAAGAAGGATGGAAACGAGACTCAATCAAAACTTGTTTCAGCGGATTTACTTAACATTGAAAGACAACACACAAGTATCTCCTAAAAACGTTTCGACTCTATGATCGGGAGTTATGGAAATAGGAGCAGTAGGTGCGCCCATCAAAATAAGGTCTCCACGACGCAAGGTGAAATACTGACTAACCTCGGCTATTACGTCATCAACGTGACGCAACCAATCAGCCGTACTTCCTGCCATTTGTTCAACTCCATCAACACGCAAACTAAATTGCTGTTGTGACACCGTAGAAGGGTCTATTTCTATGAAATCTCCTAATGGTGTTGCATTGTCGAAGCCCAAAGCTGCATCCCAAGGTAGTCCCAACTCTTGTGTTTCTCCCACAATGTTGGTGCTATGAAATGAGGCATCACTGTGACCGCATCGTAATAACGCGATGCAAAACGCGCTGATATATGACGTCCTAAACGACAAAGTCGCACTGCCAAATGCACTTCTAAATGAGCAGGGTTGGCATAATCAGGCAAAAACACGGGTTTACCATTGCGTTGCAAAGCCGTTTCGGGCAAAGTGTAATAAACAAGTTGCGACGACTTGGAAACATCCGCATCTTGCTGGGGAGCAAGAACTGCTTGATTGGATAACGTGGAAAAGTCGTAGTTATTGTGTAAAGCGAGAATCGTCATATCGTAAAACTACATTGCGACTTGCGCAGTAGACAAATGGGAGGCTAGAGAAAAACAAATGCTGCAAGCCTTAAAACAGAGACTTTGTAAAAAACTCTCTGGCGCGAGTATGCTAGCTCGCCGCCAGAGAGTTGAAATGAGTAGAAGAAAGAAAGCTTAAAAAGCTGCGGACTTTGGAGTACGTGGGAAAGGTATCACGTCGCGAATGTTCTGCATACCCGTTACAAACAGGATGAGGCGTTCGAATCCTAGGCCGAAACCTGCGTGGGGACAAGAACCGAATTTGCGAATATCGAGATACCACCAAATATCTTTGTGTGGAACGTGCATTTCGTCAGCACGTGCCAAAAGTTTATCGTGGTCTTCTTCACGCACAGAACCACCAATGATTTCACCAATCTGTGGGAAAAGCACGTCAGTACCCTGCACAGTCTTTCCGTCTTCGTTTGTCTTCATATAGAAAGACTTAATTTCCTTCGGATAGTCCGTGAGAATAACAGGCTTCTTGAAATGTTCTTCCACAAGATAACGTTCGTGCTCAGATGCCAAGTCGCAACCCCAAGACACAGGGAATTCAAATTTCTTGCCATTTGCAACAGCAGCTTCGAGCAATTCAATACCCTCTGTGTAGGTAAGACGCACAAAGTCTGTGTCTACCACAGAGTGCAGACGCTCGAGCAGAGTGTTGTCAATCATCTTGTTGAGGAACTCGAGGTCTTCCATACAGTTGTCGAGTGCCCAACGCACACAATACTTGATGAAGTCTTCTTCTAAATCCATCAAACCTTGAAGATCCATAAAGGCCACTTCGGGTTCAATCATCCAAAACTCAGCCAAGTGACGAGGAGTATTGGAATTCTCTGCACGGAAAGTCGGTCCAAATGTGTAGATTGCACCCAAAGCCGTTGCGCCCAATTCACCTTCGAGCTGACCAGAAACGGTCAAACAAGTAGACTCACCGAAGAAATCATCAGAATAGTCGATGTGACCTTCCTTGTCCTTCTTCAAATCATAGAGATTCTTTGTGGTGACTTGGAACATTTGTCCTGCACCTTCAGCATCACTAGAAGTGATGATGGGAGTGTGGAAGTAGAAGTAGCCGTGTTCGTGGAAATAGCGGTGAATTGCCATAGCCATATGGTGGCGAATACGGAAAACAGCACCAAAAGTGTTGGTACGCAAACGAAGATGCGCGTGTTGGCGCATATATTCAAACGTCTGTCCCTTCTTCTGCATGGGATATTCGCTTCCACAAGCACCGAGCACTTCAATGGCGGTAGCTTGAATTTCAGCTGCTTGTCCACCACCCTGGCTAGCAACGAGTGTACCTTCGACACTCAAGCAGGCACCAGTAGTAACTAACTTCAAAAGTTCGGCATCGAACTTCTCCACATCGGCAACAATTTGCACATTGCTCAGGCACGAACCGTCGTTGAGCGCAATGAAATTTACGCTCTTACTTCCACGACGAGTGCGCACCCATCCTTTGACGCAAACACTTGCGCCAAAGTCAGTACGGGCCAAAAGGTCCTTTATCTTGGTTCTTTCCATGAGTTTAGGATAAGTTGTTCTAGGAAAATGGTATTTGCAGTTTATTCAAACGAGCCCATGCGAAGCATACGCACTTCTTCTTCGGTGAGGAAACGCCAGTCGCCACGCTTCACGTTCTTTTTGGTCAATCCTGCAAAATAAACGCGATCAAGCTTCACGACATTGTAGCCGAGACTAGCAAAGATACGACGCACAATGCGGTTCTTGCCAGAGTGGATTTCAATGCCCACTTGCTTTTTGTCTGTTTCGCTTGCATAATCTACAGCATCCGCACGAATATCGCCATCTTCGAGGGTGATACCTTCAGCAATCTGGCGCAAATCAGCTGCGGTCACATTGCGGTCGAGATAAACGTGATAAATCTTTTTCTTCAAGAACTTGGGGTGAGTGAGCTTAGAAGCCATTTCTCCGTCGTTGGTGAGCAACAACACACCAGTTGTGTTGCGGTCAAGACGTCCAACGGGATAAATACGCTCCATACAAGCATTGCGCACCAAGTCCATCACTGTCTTGCGGTTTTGAGGATCTTCGCTAGTGGTCACATAGCCCTTAGGCTTGTTGAGCAACACATAGATTTTCTTCTCTGCCTTCACTTGTTGATCGTGGAAGAGCACAGTGTCAGTGCGAAGCACTTTATGACCAAGCTCAGTGATTACTTCTCCGTTCACCTTCACTACGCCTGCCTCAATATATTTGTCGGCATCGCGACGAGAGCAAACTCCAGCATTTGCCAAGAACTTGTTCAAACGGATGGGTTTCGTTGGATCAAAAGCCTCTTCTTTATATTCTATGCGACGCTTACCTGGATTAGAGAATTTGTTGTAACCTCCTCGGTTATAACCATTCTGTCCGTTGCGATTGTAGCCGCCATTGTTGTTTCTGTTACCATAGCCACCACGGTTGCCATAACCACCAGCATTGTTGCTATTGCCATGGTTAGAGCGGCTATATTCGCCACCTTGTGCACCATAACCGCCTTGCTGACGTTGGTAACCACCTTGCTGACGCTGATTGCCATAACCGCCTTGACGGTTGTAGCCATTGGCATTGCGTTCGCCACCGCCATAATTGCCACGATTATAGCCGCCACCTTGCTGGCGCTGATTGCCATAGCCACCTTGACGGTCATTATAGTTATTGCCACCGCGATTGTAACCACGATTGCCGTTGTTGCTATTATAATTTGAGTAACCGCCATAACTTTGGCGTTCCGCACTGCTCCCTTCACGGGTAAAACGCGGACGTGAAGGACGACCTTCGTGGCGGCCTCCGTTAGACGAAGTGTAGCCCTCGCGGCGGCCTCCGTCATAATTGTACTGATCGTAATCGCTCATTGCTGTTGTTGATTTAGTGTGTACGTTGTTTTGATAAATAACAGTCTCGACCTCACGGCCGAATGGTAAGGTATAAGGAGAATCTCCTTAAATACCTGTATAGTTGTGGGGAGTGATTTTGTGCAACTCTGCCTTGATTTCGTCACTCACATCAAGAGTGTCGATGAATTCCGAAATACTTTGTTCGGTGATTGCAGCATTGGTGCGCGTCAGCGCCTTGAGTGCTTCATAAGGATGAGGATAAGCTTCACGGCGAAGAATGGTTTGAATAGCTTCAGCGCATACTGCCCAGTTGTGTTCGAGGTCAGCCGCTAAAGTTTCTTCACGCAACAACAACTTGCCCAAACCCTTGAGTGTAGACGAGAATGCAATCAACGCGTGTCCCATAGGCACACCGACATTGCGCAAAACTGTTGAGTCGGTCAAGTCGCGCTGCAAACGACTGATAGGCAACTTCATGCTGAGATGCTCTAAAATAGCGTTGGCTACACCAAGGTTACCTTCTGAATTTTCAAAGTCAATAGGATTTACCTTATGGGGCATTGCACTAGAACCCACTTCTCCAGCCTTAATCTTTTGTTTGAAATACTCCATCGACACATATTGCCAGAAATCTCTATCGAGGTCAATGAGAATAGTGTGAATGCGACGCATTGCATCAAACACTGAAGCCAAATTGTCGTAGTTGGCAATCTGTGTGGTGAAAGATTCGCGCTCAAGTCCCAATTTCTCAGCTACAAACTTGTTGCCGAATGCTGCCCAATCAATGTGAGGATAAGCCACATGGTGCGCATTGAAATTACCGGTGGCACCTCCAAACTTAGCACTCAAAGGCACGGCCTTGAGTTGTTTGAGTTGTTGTTCCAAACGATAACCAAACACACGCACTTCTTTCCCCAAACGCGTGGGAGACGCGGGTTGACCGTGCGTTTTGGCCAACATAGGAATATCCTTCCATTCTTCAGCACGCTGATTCACAGCATCAATGACTTCTTGCAAGAGAGGTATATACACCAACTCTAAACTGTCTTTGAGCATCAAAGGGAAAGCCGTATTATTGATGTCTTGCGAGGTAAGTCCGAAGTGAATGAACTCCTTATAGGCTTCCAAACCTCCGATTTTGTCGAATTCTTCTTTGATGAAGTATTCGATGGCCTTAACATCGTGATTGGTCACAGACTCAATGGCCTTGACGCGTGCTGCATCTGCTTCAGAGAAGTTTTCGTAGATGGCACGAAATCTAGGAAATAGGCTTGGCGCGCAATCTGCCAGTTGTGGCAAAGGAAGTTCACAAAGTGTGATGAAATACTCTATTTCTACGCGAACACGATATTTCATCAGTGCGTATTCCGAGAAATAGGGAGCCAAGGCTTCTGTTTTGCTACGATAGCGGCCATCAATAGGCGACACAGCTGTGAGAAGGTCTAATTCCATAGGAAGATTGATTATTTTGAGGGGATTATTGCGATAATAGAGTCATTGGAGCAACAAGAGAAGCACCAATTCACAACAACTATTTCCCTAGTCAATCATTGGTGCTGCTGCATCTTGCATTGCTTCAGCGCAGTCGCCAGCGATCTTTCACCCAAACAAATGAGAGCAAAATCTCTTCGTGGGTTTGGTTGCGATAGTTTACACGCAACGTCACATTAGTTTGTCGTCCATTGGCAGAAGGTGTGAGTTTCACCACGCGTGCCGAAACAACACCTCCCACTTTTTCTTGTTGCATAGCCGAATGTTGCTTATGCAAATCGGCCATCTGCTTGCGATAATTCTCGGGAGTATTATCGCAGGAAGCCATTTCAGCCACGTATGCAGCATATTGCCCTTGCTGATACAAGCCATACACGCGCTCTACCTCACCATTTTCCAAGGGAGGAATCTGGGAAGAGGTCGTTTTAGACTTCGCAGAAGTGCAAGACACACAAACGAGGCAACAGAAAAGACAGCCTAGCCACAAGAACTGACGCATAAACTTTTATTTCTGACGGATAAAGATATTGATAGGACAGCCACTGAAATCCCAGAACTCACGAATCTTGTTTTCCAAGAAACGCTTGTAGGGGTCGCGCACATATTGTGGCAAATTCGCATAAAACACAAACGTGGGTATTTGTGTGTCGCGGATTTGTGCGCAGTATTTAATCTTGATATATTTGCCCTTGATTGAGGGAGGGGGATAAGCTTCGATGAGAGGAAGAAGTTTTTCATTCAATGCCGAAGTACCCACGTGGCGTTTACGATTGAGGTAAACTTCTTTTGCCGTTTCAAGCACCTTAAAGATGCGTTGCTTTGTGAGCGCAGAAGAGAAGATGATGGGGAAGTCGGTGAAGGGTGCCATACGTTCGCGTATGGTGTCTTCGAAGTGAGAAATCACCTTTTGTGTTTTTTCTTCCACCGTATCCCACTTATTCACCACCACAACAAGGCTTTTGTTGTTACGTTGCACAAGCTGGAAGATATTCATATCTTGCGACTCGATACCACGAGTAGCATCAATAAGAAGGATGCAAACATCAGAGTTTTCAATGGCACGAATGGAACGCATCACACTATAAAACTCCAAATCTTCCGACACTTTGTTCTTTTTGCGGATACCTGCCGTATCAACCAAGTAAAAATCAAAGCCAAATTTATCGTAGCGCGTCAAGATTGAGTCGCGAGTGGTGCCTGCAATATCAGTCACAATGTGACGATCTTCTCCAATAAAGGCGTTAATCAACGAACTCTTTCCTGCATTAGGACGACCAACAACGGAGAAACGAGGAATATTCTCTTCACCTTCTTCTTGGGTTTTCGCTGGAAGTTCAGCAAGAATCAAATCTAGCAAATCACCTGTCCCACTACCTGTGGCAGCAGAAACACAATAAGGTTCTCCCAATCCTAAAGCATAGAATTCGGGAGCCCCATAACGATCTTCATTTTGATCCGTTTTATTAGCACAAAGAATAACAGGTGTTTTGGCGCGGCGCAAAATTTGTGCCACTTGTGTATCTAGGTCTGTGATGCCGTTTTGCACATCAACGACAAAAAGAATGAGATCCGCTTCTTCCGTAGCCAATACTACTTGCTTACGGATTTCTTCTTCAAAAATATCATCTGAGTTCACGACCCAACCACCCGTATCAACGAGTGAAAACTCACGAGTTCCCCACTCCACTTTACCGTATTGACGGTCGCGTGTGGTACCCGCTTCATCACTAACAATCGCTTGTCGCGTTCCTGTGAGTCGGTTAAAGAGCGTGGATTTGCCTACATTGGGGCGTCCCACGATAGCTACTAAATTAGACATTCGTTATAACGTTTCTTTCGATAATAGGGAGCACAGCCTCACGGCTTTCTCCACGATTTATTTATGCGCGCAAAGATACGGATTTCTATGGACTACAGCAAATTTTATCGGTTATAATAAGAGAAACCCATCGTAGATTCCACCAATAGAGCCTTCATTTCATCAAATCGATTGATCATTCCTTCTCAAACGATGTATCATTTCTCATAAAACGACGGCTTGTTTTTCATAAAACGACGTGTCACTTTTCACAAAACGACGTGTCACTTTTCATAAAACAACGTGTCACTTTTCATAAAACGACGGAAAGTTTTTTTTCGAACAATCGGAAAAACCAATACGACCACAACGGTACAATAATACGCAAAAATCCTCACGCGTACGCGCGTATAAGGAGTTTTATCATTTTTGCTGTCACAAGTGTCACAGTTCTGCAACAATATCCTAATAAACAACACGTTATAACAATATTCGGAGTAAAGTCTTCTCGCTTCATTCTCCACATCATCGAAAGACGCCTTTTCCAACGCTTCATTTTGCGACTTTCCTCTCCCTTTTTCAGGACTTGTGTGACACTTGTGACAGCAAAAAATCAAAAACTCGGTTTGTAACGCGCGCGCATACGCGCGTGTAATACGCACGAGTAAACCTCTTCAACAGATTTTGTCTCCAAGCTTATCTGTACACTTCCCTGACTACAAAAAACTTCCTCACGAAATACCCTCGATTTGCAACACAGAAGTATCATTCAATACGTCTTCTTCAGAAGAAAATGCACTTTTTTGAGTTTTTACGCCTGTTTTGCGCTTTATCTCACCATATATGTATAGAGCAACTCATTTACCAACTATACCAAACATTTTGGACGCCAACCAGAGAAAACAATCCGTTTCATGATTTCAATGACTAAAAAGAAAAACTCAAAGGGGGAGAATCACAAAATCCACCGACTCACTCTCATATATCATACAAAAAACGTAACTTTGCAGTATGCAAATCTCGTCTTATCCCAAAATCGACAAGAAGTTAGCTAGTGAACTTCTCCGGCCTCGCCCTCTCGAAAGCCACAAAGGCATCTTCGGCCACCTACTTTTGGTGGCGGGACACCACGGTATGATGGGAGCAGCAGTGCTTTGTGCAGAAGCAGCCTTGCGCGCTGGGCTCGGAAAACTTACGGCGCACGTGCCAGAAACAGCAAATATCATCTTTCAAACACGGCTACCCGAAGCTATCCTACAATTCGACCAACAATCTCACCAACACTGGGCAAGTATCATAGAACTAAATGATTACAACTCCATAGTTATAGGTCCTGGATTGGGCACAGATGGCGAAACACAATGGGCTTCCGCAATGTAATGAAGCAATTACTCGACCGAGAAAAGACGGGAAACTTAATGCCTCTAGTGCTCGATGCAGACGCACTCAATATGTTGTCTGAGGACTATCAGTTGCTCTCCTTTTTGCCAGCTGAAACCATTCTCACACCGCATTTAGGTGAGATGAAACGTTTGTGTCGCGCCTTAGATTTGCCATATGAAACTCAGGAAGCATTGCTAGACTCGGTCCAAAACATAGCAACCTCACTACAAATTCACATCGTTCTGAAAAGTCATCAAACTCACGTCTGCACAAACACGGGGGAGGTTTTTCAACTCGACACAAAGGGCAATAGTGGATTGGCCACAGCAGGCAGTGGTGATGTACTTGCAGGATTGATTGGTGGACTACTGGCACAAGGATATCCGGCAAAAGATGCAGCCCTATTGGGTGTCTATCTCCACCACGCAGCAGCAGAAGAATGTGCTTTCCGATTACAACCACACTGTATGCTTGCGTCTGACATTATCTCGTGTTTATCTCAAGCTTTCACCTCCATAGTCTCTTCTAACCACTACTAGAATGAAGAAATATAATCTTTTATTTTTCATCTGTTTACTCTCCTTGATTTGGAGTTTTGCCTCAAAAGCAAATGCTCAAACAGAAGTGCATCCCTATCAACCAGGAATCACACAAGAAGGCATCACCTATTTTCTACCTCAAACTCGGCTGCACATCGTGGTGCGGGCTCAACGCGAAAGTTACACCCCAGGCGAATATGCACCATACGCTCAACGCTTTCTTGATGCTGCCAATGTGGAATTGCAACCTACGACAGTTGGACGCTTCAAAACATCTCTGTTGTGCCCTACGGCGTGGCCGATCGCACACAAGCTTACACCATCAAAGTCAATGCGAAAACTTCTGCACCTCTTGTGGAATTAGCTCCAGACGGACGTTTGCTCAGTATCAACACGAATGCCGATGCACTACCCATCCTTGAAACTCCTTCTATGAAGAAAATCAGCAAAGAAAAGTTGGTGGGTAACAACTATAAAACGCAAGAGATACTTCGAGCTGGAAGCACCACAGCGCGAGCCGAAATTACTGCACAAGAGATTTACGACATTCGCGAAAACCGCGGATTACTGGCAAAGGGGGCAAGCAGACTTTAATCCCAAAGATGGAGAACAACTGAAGACTATGATGGCTCAACTAGATGAGCGCGAGAAGGCTCTTCTCTCTCTATTCTTGGGCACCAAAACAATGGAAGAACACGTTTTCACCTTTGACGTTACTCCTCAACAGGCACAACAAACCATAGATTTGTTCCGCTTTTCACGTTATCTTGGTGTAGTGCCAGCAGATGAAGTGGCTGGTACTCCCATTCAACTGCAAATTGCAGACAGAGCCACTTTACCCGAAGTGGTAGAATCTCCCAAGAAAAAGAAGGAAGTCGAAGACCTGCGCTATCGCATTCCCAGCAGTGCTGACATTAGAATCGTGGAGCATCAAAAAGTCTGGTACGAAGCTATTGTTCCAATCGCTCAATTTGGTAGAATTGAACATCTTGGAGGAGTATTATTCAACAAGAAATTCAACACAAAAGTTCGCTTATCAGCTACGACAGGACAAGTTGAAAAACTCGACCTAGAACAATTGACCAAGTAAGCAATTTCACGCTCAGTTATGACAGACACTCAGCACATCAAAATACAAGATTATGCTTATAATCTACCAGAAGATCGCATAGCCAAATATCCTTTGAGTCAACGCGATCAATCAAAACTATTGCTCCGCGCTTGCGATGGTAGCATTCGCGAAGAGGTTTTTTCCGCGTTACCGAAATATCTGCCTCAAGATGCGCTAATGGTGTTCAACAACACGAAAGTCATTCAAGCGCGTTTACACTTCCACAAAAGTACGGGAGCCCTCATCGAAATATTCTGCTTAGAACCTTTTTCTCCCCTAGATTACCAACAATCATTTTCATCCAAAGGAGAAGTAAGTTGGGTTTGCTTAGTGGGAAATCTCAAGAAGTGGAAAGAAGGTGCACTAGAACGCGAAGTTCAGGTGCAAAATCACACAATTGTTCTCCGTGCGGAACGTGTGGGAGAAGAAGGAACAGGATTTGAAATTCGCTTTTCTTGGAATGATACAACGATTTCGTGGGCTGAGATTTTGGAAAGTATTGGTGAACTCCCAATTCCTCCCTATTTGAATCGTGACACAGAGGAGAGCGATCTCAAAACGTACCAAACAGTCTATTCGCGAATTAAAGGTTCTGTAGCTGCTCCCACAGCGGGTTTACACTTCACAGAAGAGGTGTTGCAACAATTGGATGAACGTGGCATCGAACGCAATGAAATTACACTCCACGTCGGTGCAGGAACTTTCAAACCCGTCAAGAGTGAGGAAATTTCTGGACACACGATGCACGCTGAGTGGATTGCTGTTCCTCGCACTTCTATCGAACGTTTGTTGGCACACAAGGCACAATGTATTGCCGTGGGAACAACCAGTGTGCGCACGCTAGAAAGTTTATATTATATCGGTGTGCGTTTGCACCAATGCCGCACAGAAGGACGCACTCCGTCTGACGAAGATTTGCACGTTCCTCAATGGCTTCCTTATGAGTATGCCACGGAGTGCTCTACTCCTCTGACTTCAGAAGAGGCTCTTCGCGAGATTTTGCTTTATCTAGATGCGAATAATCTGCAAACACTTCATACTGCTACGCAAATTATAATTGCTCCAGGCTACGAATATCATATAGTGCGCACCATCGTGACTAACTTCCATCAACCTCAATCAACTTTGTTGCTTCTGGTGAGTGCGTTTGTGGACGGACGTTGGAAAGAAATTTACGATTACGCGTTAGGACACAATTTTCGCTTCCTCTCCTACGGAGATTCTTCAGTCCTCAACTACGATGCACTAAAAAAACAGGTCTATAATCAATCCTCTGAGACATAGATAAAACAATGAATCAATATCCCAAATGGCTTCTAGCTATAAGCTTCCCAACGTGCTTATCCCCATCGGCACGCTGATATTCTTTTTATTTGGTGGAGTGACTCTTTTCGATTGCAATGGTAGCACGTTTTTAGATGTTATTCAATACATCTTACTACAACTCTTTTGGCTACTACCTCTAGCGAGTTTTTTTGCGACACTTTTTCTTTGGGGCAACGCTCAAGAACGCGCAGCAGTGGTGACCACCATTGTTGGCTTGCTCATTTCAATCACTTCGATTGCCTTACTTTGGTCACAACGCAACGACACCGCCATCAACAAGCCTATTGCAACGGCAGCTGCCATACCATTCAATAAAACTGTATCACCTCTTACTTCTACGTTGTCCTTATGAAACAATACCAAGATTTGCTCCACCGCATTCTCAATGAGGGTGTGGTAAAGTCCGATCGCACGGGTACGGGCACTAAATCTGTGTTTGGGCATCAGATGCGCTTCGACCTTGCTCAAGGTTTTCCTCTACTCACTACTAAAAAACTCCATCTTAAAAGTATTATTTACGAGCTTCTTTGGTTTTTGAGAGGAGACACAAACGTGAAATACCTCCAAGACAATGGTGTTCGCATTTGGAACGAATGGGCAGATGAAGCAGGAGAGTTAGGGCCTGTTTATGGGCATCAATGGCGTTCGTGGCCTGACTACAATGGGGGACATATTGATCAGATACAGCAAGTAATCGATCAAATTCGCAACACCCCAGATAGTCGTCGTTTGATTGTTTCTGCGTGGAATGTAGCAGAGGTCAACAATATGGCTCTTCCCCCTTGCCATCTTCTGTTCCAATTTTATGTGGCTGACGGAAAACTCTCTTTACAACTCTATCAACGCAGTGCGGACACTTTCTTGGGCGTTCCCTTCAACATTGCTTCTTATGCTTTGCTTACAATGATGGTGGCTCAGGTGTGCACCCTCCAACCAGGCGAGTTCATTCACACAACGGGAGATACGCATCTCTACCTCAATCATTTGGAACAAGCTCAACTACAACTCACACGCACACCACGTGCTTTACCAAAGATGTGCATCAACCCCGAAGTAAAAGACATATTCTCTTTCAAATTTGAGGATTTCAAACTCGAAGATTACGATCCTTATCCTCACATTCCTGCTACTGTTTCGGTTTAAGGTCGCTCCAATCTCATATTGCAACGCAATTCTTCTTTGGTTCCTTACAACACTCCCTAGGATTTAAGGCGGAACATCTAACGTCAAATCACTAACGTCTAACGTCAAATCTCTAACGTCTAACGTCTAATCTCTAACGTCTAACGTCTAACGTCTAATCTCTAACGTCTAACGTCTAACGTCAAATCTCTAACATCTAATGTCTATCTCCCTCATCTGTGCAATTGCTGAAAACGGTGCAATCGGCTACGAGAACAAACTTCTCTTTCATCTCCGTGCCGATTTACAGCGATTTAAGGCGCTCACTTCTGGTCATACCATTATAATGGGACGTAACACTTTTGAATCTCTCCCTAAAGGTGCGCTTCCCAATCGTCGCAACATAGTACTTTCGCGTTCTGTGACAAAAGCCTGGGCAAACACAGAAGTATTTCCTTCGCTAGCAGAAGCCGTAGCCAACTGTACAGACGAAGAAGAGATTTTCATCCTTGGTGGTGTATCTGTCTACGCCGAAGCATTACCATTAGCTGATTACCTCTATTTGACGCACGTGCACTCCATACCAGCACAAGCAGACACCTTCTTCCCGTCGTGGAACGCTCAAGAATGGAGGCTTCTTCAGGAAGAAACGTACCCTGCAGATGAACAGAACGAGGTGTCGTTTACCTTTGCAGATTATCAAAGACGCTAAGCAAAACACCGGTTCTCTTTATTCCCCAAAGGAATTAGGAAAGTAATAGACGACAAGAGGGAACACCACGTCTATTGAAAGGTTTTACACTCTATTCTTTTCCACTTATGCTGCATAAGTTGCACCACAGTTCGCAATTTATCAACACAAGTGGATTTTTTATGTCCATTTTTCGCTGTAGTTTCCACTACTCTCTCATTTTCTCGTAACTTTGTAGTAGCAAATAATTAGTTCAATATGGTCAAACAATGTACCATCCTCTTTGGTTGTATGGCTTTAGGGGAATTACTCGTCAAAATCACAGGTGTGAGCCTTCCTGGTAGCATCGTAGGTATGCTCCTTCTCGCTGCATTTCTCGAAATGGGGTGGATAAAACTTGAATGGGTCAAACAAATCTCCGACTTCCTCCTCAGTAATTTAGGATTTCTTCGTGCCGCCTGGCGTAGCGTTGATGCTCAACTTCAATACTATTGCCAAAGACTTTTGGGCAATCGCCATTGCCACTCTCGTTAGTACCATTCTTGTTTTGCTATCTACTGGCTGGACACACCAAATCGTTCGCAAATATGCAAAGTTTCGTCGATAACTTCCGTGAAATCTTGAGTAATCAGTTCGTACTCATAGCTCTCACATTCATCGTTTTCTTTTGCGCAAAAATTCTCCAGCGCAAAACAGGCTGGGTGCTGCTCAACCCAATTCTCATCACGATTGCAGCTCTCATCGCTTTTCTTAAAATTACGGGCATTCAATATGACACCTACCAACAAGCGGGTTCACAAATTGACTTTTGGTTGAAACCGGCTATTGTAGCTTTGGGAGTTCCCCTTTATCAACAACTTAAGGTAATCCGCAAACAGCTCATTCCCATTCTTTTTTCACAAACAGTGGGATGCATTGTAGGTATCATTTCAGCTGTGATCACTGCACAACTTTTTGGAGCTTCTAAAGAGGTTGTAATATCACTTGCACCTAAAAGCGTAACCACTCCGATAGCGATGGAAGTATGTCGCACTGCTGGTGGAATACCGTCGCTTACTGCTGCCATCGTCGTCATAGTAGGACTATTTGGTGCAGTGTCAGGATTCCGCGTGTTACAAATTGGTCGCGTCAAAAGCCCATTGCTCAAGGTCTCAGTATGGGAACGGCATCGCATGCCGTTGGCACATCTCGTGCTATGGAAAATGGTGCAAAATATGGTGCCTTCGCCAGTCTTGGTCTCATTGCTAATGGTGTGCTCACTGCTATTTTGACTCCTATTGTTCTTCATCTGATGGGAATTATCTAACCCCAACTACGAAAGTTCTCTTTGCGCCCTATACCCTAGGGGGGCTCCCTACCACTTCACTGCAGCAACAAAGAATGTAGCTTATACGAAAGCAACTTCTTTGTTGCTGTAAACATATTACTCCGAACAAGAAAAAGGTGCTGAAGAAAACGGGCAATACTTTACAAAGAACGCAACTTTCAATTTTGGCAATTTACTCAGCATCAGTCCCATACTACTCATAAGTTTTGGGAAATCCCAAAGATTGTACAAAGAATCGCCCTATGAACAACCTGCGGCTGAACTTAGGGCGAATTCTATGACCTAATAGATCAAACGTGTTTTCAATAATAAAGTTATTCAGGTCTGTGCTAAAGACGTACTTTTGAAAAGTTTACACCCTCACACAAGGCTGGGATAACCATTATCATCTCATATATAGCATTCCACATTTGTTGTTAGAGTCCGTACTTATTTTCGAAATTCTGAAACGACCTTTTGGTTTGTATGACATCCAATACAGAGTAACTATCTCATAGGATATTGGTCATCAACATTATGATAGAACAGACAACACCAAACTTGCACTTTTCAGAATGTTCGTTTATGTTTATGCCACAAAAGTAATATATTTTTTGAGAAACAGCAACTGTTTCTCTCAAAAAAAACGTTTCTCTTTCAATCTCACTCTTTATTGTTACTCCTATTTGGCAGAAAAGTCTCTTTGGGAGCATTTTACTTGAGATAAAAAGATTAGAACAAAATAGCCTATTTTCGCAAGAAAACATATAAGGAGGGCTTTCGTCATTTACAGTTGACGATGCCCTCCTTGTCTTATGCTTTAGATATTTGCAGCAGCTAAGATACTTGCCATTTGTTGTTGCACTTCTTTTGCGGCAGCAGCTGCAGATTGTGCAAAGGTTTCTCCTGCATCAGCGTAAATAATAGCGCGACTAGAGTTGACCAATAGTCCACAATCTTTGTTCATTCCATAGCGGCAAACTTCTTCGAGAGAACCACCTTGGGCACCTACACCAGGAACAAGTAAAAAATGATTGGGAACAATACGACGAATATCTTCAAACAACTTTCCTTGAGTGGCACCCACCACATACATCATTTGCTCTTCGGTGCCCCATTGTTGGCTGGTGCGAAGCACTTTCTCAAAAAGACGTTCCCCTTGCGTGTCGGTCGTTAATTGAAAATCGTGACTACCTTTATTTGAAGTCAAAGCCAACAAGATAACCCATTTTCCTTCGTATTGTAAGAAAGGAGTCACCGAATCTTCTCCCATGTAGGGTGCAACAGTGAGAGAGTCTACTCCCGTTTCTTCGAAGAAACAACGCGCATACATAGCAGAGGTGTTGCCGATGTCTCCACGCTTGGCATCTGCAATGATGAATTGGTCGGGATAATTAGTTTTGATATAATCAATAGTCTTTTCAAACGCCTGCCAACCTTGCAACCCAAAGCATTCGTAGAATGCCAAGTTGGGTTTGTAAGCCACACAAAAAGGAGCAGTTGCATCAATGATGGCTTTGTTGAATGCAAAGATGGGATCTTCTTCTTGCAAAAGATGTTGTGGGATTTTTTTCAAATCGGTATCAAGACCAACGCAGAGGAAACTCTGCTTACGACGAATGTTGTCAATCAATTCTTGGCGCGTCATAGTGAATCGTTGTATTTATGTGTGTGCTGCAAAGATACACAAAATTTACCTTATGATGTGGTAAGTTACTCAAGAAAATACTGCAAAAACAGCAGCAAACATCATAGATTGTCACCCGCACCAACTCGACTTCTGTAAAAATTTGCGTTTAAACATATACGTTCCCCCTTTGCAACGAAGCTAAAAGACTCCTCTTCCAAACATAAAAGGTAACTCTTTCTGCCGACCTTGGGTGCTTCGTTTGGTCAATCGCACAATAATATGTATATTTGCAGCAAAACAATTCATTACTTTTCCACCATGAAATTCAAAATACTTTGGTTGTGGAGCCTTTTATTCTGCTCGTTGTGCACCTTGACCCTTGCAGCAGAAGGCAATGACAATCGATTTAACAAAGTAAACCTTCAATCCCTTCCTGCCTTAGAAGTATCTACAAACCAAGGTGTGTCAGGTGCATTTAGTGGGAAAATTTTAGGACAAGCTGTCGTTGCTGGTGGCTGCAACTTTCCCAACACACCTGCGGCTGACGGAGGAACAAAAGTGTTCTATAAAGATGTCTACACACTTCAAGCTCAAAAGTGGACAAAAATAGGCACACTCTCTCAACCTTTGGCTTATGGGGTGAGTGTTACAACTCCAGAAGGCATTGTATGTTTGGGAGGTAACGATGGAAAACAAAGTAGTAACTCTGTCTTCTTGCTCAACATCAAACAAAAAGACAGCGCTGGTGTAAGCATAACTTCCCTCCCCTCTCTTCCTCTTCCCCTAGACAACTTTGCAGGAGCTGTTGCACCCGATGGAACGATTTACATCGCCGGAGGACAAAGCAATGGTGTGGCCTCACAAAGAGCATTCGCTCTCAAAAAAGGTGGAAAACAATGGGAGGAACTTCCTTTGATGCCCGACAACGCGCGCATACAATCCACAGCTGTAGTGCAAAATGGTGCAAATAGTTCCTTATTCTTAGTATTGGGTGGCTACTCCAACACCACTAACAAAGTTGCTCCCGAAGGTCTTGTCTATGACATAAAGGCAGGTGCTTGGCATAAGACAGCTCCTATCGTGGCAGATGGAAAACCACTTGCCCTTGTAGGTGCTGCAAGTGTGTCTAGCGGTAGTATGTTTGTTGTTTGTTTTGGCGGAGTAAACAAAGATATCTTTGAAGCAGCCATACAAGGAAAATATGGCAAAGACTATTTGACACACGCTTCTGACTGGTACAAATTCCGCACCTCTCTTCTCATTTACAACACCATCACGAATACTTGGGTCACCGAAACAAGTTCACCTCTTCTTGCGCGTGCTGGAATGTCAGTTATTCCAATGGGTAATCAGTGGATGATGGTCAATGGAGAATCAAAACCAGGAGTTAGAGCTAAGGAGGTCACAATGGTCAAAATGGAAACCCACACCAATTTTGGGTGGTTGAATTGGACTGTCCTCATTGCCTATCTCTTGATGATGATAGCCCTTGGCTATTACTTTATGAAACGCGAAAGTGGTGCCGAAGACTTTTTCAAGGGTGGTGGACGCATACCTTGGTGGGCGGCAGGCATCAGCATCTATGCCACAATGCTTTCTGCCATCACCTACATGGCGTATCCCGCAAAAGCCTTTGCCACTAATTGGACTTACTATCCAATGCTGGTCACCATTTTGCTCGTATCTTTCCCCGTCATTCGCTACTATCTGCCCTTCTTCCGCAGATTAAATGTCACCTCTGCCTACGAATACTTAGAACATCGATTCAACGCGCCTCTTCGTTTGATGGCCTCTGCCTTGTTCATTATTTTCATGGTGGCGCGTATGGCACTTGTTTTATACCTTCCCTCGCTGGCTCTAACCGCAGTAACGGGCATCGACATATATATATGTATAGTACTCATGGCGCTCATTACAATTGTTTACTGCACTATGGGTGGTGTTGAAGCAGTGGTTTGGGGAGATGTCGTACAAGGCATAATCCTCGTAGGAGGAGCGTTTTTAGCCATTGCTTATTTGGTGTTCTCCACAGAGGGCGGTGCAAGCGGTTTTCTCCATATAGCCTCCGAAAATGGAAAGTTTCAACTCTTTGATTGGTCTTTCGACTATCGAAGTGCCACATTCTGGGTGGTAATCATTGGGGGTATGGCCAACAACTTGATTTCTTACACTTCAGACCAAACCGTAATTCAGCGCTATCTCACCACAAAAGACGAAAAATCGGCCAAACATTCCATTCTTCTAAACGGAGTAATGAGTGTATTTGTCAGCGTTGCTTTTTTTGCCATTGGAGCAGGTCTATACACCTTCTTCAAAACGCACCCAGCTGATATGGACTACACTATGGCGAAGAATGACATCATATTCCCCTTCTTTATGATGAGTCAACTCCCAGCCGGACTTGCAGGACTACTCATTGCTGCCATTTTCGCAGCTACCATGAGCACCATATCTAGCAACATCAATTCTGTGGCCACAGCATTTACCGTAGACTTCTATCAGCGATTCAACAAAAAAGCTTCAGATTGCAATATATTACTGACAGCTCGTTACTCAAGTCTTATATCTGGCGTTTTTGGCATGTTTATTGCACTGCTAATGGCTACATGGGATATCCTTTCCCTACTCGACTTCTTCCAAGAAATCCTTGGCTTGCTCTCTTCTGGACTAGGCGGTCTGTTCCTAATGGGCATTTTCTTCCCCAGAATTGGTGCTAAAGCGGCCACCATAGGTTTCATCGCAGGCATCGTTTCTGTGTTCCTCACCAAAAACTTCACCGACACCTCTTTCTTACTCTATGGAGCTATTGGTATGATGGTGAGTGTTTGCATGGCATGGCTAGCATCTTTTGTTCTTCAAGAAAAGCGTTCAGACGCTCTACTTACTTGGCAAGGGATGTCACAAGAAAAATAGCCTTCTGGAGAAGGACAAGTCAAGCATCTTTTAAAGATAATCCTTTCGATGTCTTCTGTTATCATCCAAGACGTCGTACATTATTCACTATACTAAACTATATCTATTATGGCAAACGTAGTAAACTCTCAGAAGTTCAATGAACTTAAGGCTCAAGACACTCTTCTCGTAGCTGATTTCTCTGCTACATGGTGTGGTCCCTGCAAGGCTCTTGCTCCCATCCTCGACGAAGTAGGTGCAGAATTCGAAGGCAAAGCAAACGTTGTGAAAATTGACGTTGATGAAAGCGACGATCTCGCCATCGAATTCGGCATCCGTTCTGTTCCCACCGTGCTTTTCTTCAAGAATGGAGAAATCGTGGACAAGTTTGTTGGTGCTGTGCCCAAGGCTCAGATTGTTGAAAAAATCAACAACAACCTCTAATCCTCATATTATTCAATCGCTATGTTTGAAGATACCTCTCTTCATCCATAGCGATTCGCTTTATTCGGCGAAGCACTTATAAGCCCCTAGTTTTCCTCATTATCACTCACAACAACAATCCTATGGCTGTCCTCGACAACGAATTATTGGCAGATGCAGAACACGACGCTGCAGTCATTGCCCACACCCAAAGTCTTCTTTCACAAGAAATGAAAGAAAAATTCAACGAAGAACTACTCTACTATTTCCACGACGTCCTTGAAGACTACCTAGCCGACAGCGATATTCTTGAAGGTGAACCCGATGAGGAAGGCTATGTCAATGTTGATTTAGAAGAAATCGCATCGCACCTTTTGCGCCAAGCGAAAAAAGACAAAATGGGAGAATTCACCGCGGAAGAACTACTACTTTTGGCTGAGGCAGAACTCTCCTATGGAGATGATTTCGAAGAATAATCCTCTAATCAAATCCTAGGGATGAAGGAGTCATCCTTCCTTTTTAGAATGATAAACAAAGAGTTCGCCCCACAGTTGGGGACATAGAAACATACTTGTCAATAACCCCAAATCGGTCATAAGACCGTTATGGTGCAATTTCTTATAGAGAATATAACTTCCAGCCATCTTTCATTTTCTTGTTGGCATCTTGTTGCTCGTTCGTTCTCGACGTAGCCCGCTACGCTTTCGAACTCACAATCAACCATCTGCTCAACAATCTAATGAAATATGTTCAGGACCTAATAACCGATTTGGGATAAAAAAAGCCACTAAAATTTTGCTTAAACAAAGGATAGTCGTAACTTTGTGGCAGTAAAGCCCATCAAGTTCCCATGTTTACAAGATTGGGTGGCTTCTAAAATTTGATAATCACTATTTTAACTCATACAGTTATGATTAATTACAAAGACCTCGGCCTCGTGAACACTCGCGATATGTTCGCTCGTGCCGTAAAGGGTGGCTACGCTATCCCCGCTTTCAACTTCAACAACATGGAGCAGCTCCAAGCTATCATTAAGGCTGCTGCTACACAAAAGAGCCCCGTGATTCTCCAAGTTTCTAAGGGTGCTCGTGAATACGCTAACCAAACTCTTCTCCGCTACATGGCTGAAGGTGCCGTAGCTTACGCTAAGGAACTTGGTTGCGCCCATCCTGAAATCGTACTTCACCTCGACCACGGTGATAGCTTCGAAACTTGCAAGAGCTGCATCGACATGGGCTTTAGCTCTGTGATGATCGACGCTTCTCACCTTCCTTTCGAAGAAAACATCGCTCTTTCTAAGAAGGTTGTTGACTACGCTCACCAATTCGATGTAACAGTAGAAGCAGAACTCGGTGTTCTTGCTGGTGTTGAAGACGAAGTTTCTCACGCTGTTTCTCACTACACTAAGCCTGAAGAAGTAATCGAATTCGCACAACGCACTGGTTGCGATTCACTTGCTATCTCTATCGGTACTAGCCACGGTGCTTACAAGTTCACTCCTGAACAATGCACTCGCGATCCTAAGACTGGTCGTCTCGTTCCTCCTCCCCTTGCTTTCGACGTCCTCAAGCAAATCGAAGAGAAACTCCCAGGATTCCCCATCGTGCTCCACGGTTCTTCTTCAGTTCCCCAAGACGAAGTTGACACTATCAACAAATTCGGTGGTAAGTTGCCCGACGCAGTAGGTATTCCTGAAGAACAACTCCGTCTAGCTTCTAAATCTGCAGTTTGCAAGATCAACATCGACTCTGACTCTCGTCTTGCTATGACCGCTGCTGTTCGCAAGGTGTTCGCTGAAAAGCCCGCTGAATTCGACCCACGTAAGTATCTCGGTCCAGCTCGCGACAACATGCAAAAGCTTTATGAACACAAGATCGTTGAAGTTCTTGGTTCTAACAACAAGCTCGCTCAGCTCGACTAAGCAACATTTTTGTAGACACAATCTACAATTCCCCCAAGAGGGTGCATCAAAACATTCGTTTTGGTGTACCCTCTTTTCTATTGGCAAACTTCTCCTATAAACTTTCCCCAATCATCGTAGTTCTCTCTTGCCCAATTTCAAAACAAATCTGATCAGAATCTAATAATCGATTTGAGATTATTGGACTGACAAATCTTATTCTAAGTCATTTTCTCCCAATAAATTATAGTTTGGCGCGTATCTTGCAATAAGTCTTCTCAGCGATTCAAGAACACGTTATCCCAACTCAGTCATTAGATTCTGAACAGATTTTATTGGATTGTTGAGCTGTTTGTTTTTCGTTTGCCTTGGGCCTAGCGGGCTACGGTGAGAACGAACAAAATACAAGATGCCAACAAGAGAATGAAAGATGACAGGAAGTTATATTGTACATAACGAACTGCACTATAACGGCCTAATGACCAATTTGGGTTGATTATCACGGCATAGGCTATTCCGAAGGTTCAATCCACACCAGCGTTGAAGAAATGGCACAAGAAGCCATCGACTTTCTCTAACAAGCATAAACCATTTTCCCACGACTTTATCTTAACTCATTATGCTAGCTTTTCAAATATCACAATATAACGCCAAGGACATCTCAGTACAGTCTGTAGATATCCCCCGTCCCACACTGCGCCCTCATGAGATTCTCATAGAAGTCAAAGCAGCCGGTGTCAATCCTCTTGACAACCTCATCACACGAGGTGAAGTAAAACTCGTAACTCCCTACACTCTACCGCTCACTATGGGCAACGAATGTTCGGGAGTCGTAGTTGAAGTGGGGAACTCCGTCAAAAACTTCATTGTAGGTCAGAAAGTTTTCACTCGTCTTCCCACAAAGCAAATCGGTGCTTTTGCTGAATATGTTGCAGTGCCTGAAGATGCCGTTGCACTCATGCCTAACAATTTGTCTTTTGAGGAAGCAGCAGCCATTCCCCTCACTGCTCTCACCGCATTTCAAGCCCTCGAACTGATGCACCCTCAATCGGGACAGAGCATTTTCATTTCAGGAGGTTCAGGTGGTTTGGGAGCAATGGCCATTCCTCTCGCAAAGGCACGCGGACTTGTGGTCTACACTAATGGCAATGCTCAGAGCAAAGAGCGCGTGACGGCCTTAGGTGCAGACAAATATCTGGACTATCGCACAGAAGACTACCTCGAACATTTGCCCAAGGTCGACTTTGTGCTCGACAGTTTGGGAGGTAAAGAATTGGAGCGCCAAATGAATCTCCTCAAACATGGAGGAAAAATCGTGTCACTCCGCGGACTTCCCAATCGCTCTTTCGCACAACGCTTTGGACTTCCTTTGTGGAAACAATGGCTCTTTGGGCTAGCAGCATGGAAGACCACCAAGCAAGCGAGCAAAGTGGGAGCAACCTATGACTTTCTCTTTGTGGAAAGCAATGGTAAACAACTAGCGGAGATTGCGACTTTGGTGGAAACTTGATATCCATCCTTCAGTAGAACACATCTTCCCTTTTGCGCAAACTAATGAAGCCTTGCACCAAGTGGCACAACGCGGCTCATCAGGCAAAGTCATCATCCATTTTGACTAAGCTAGGCTCTTTCCACGTTACTCTACGAATCATTGCTGTCCGGTAAATTTCAAAACCGCAAAAAATCCTCTCCCGAAGCCCTTTACAATAGGACTTCGGGCTTTTAGTTTCAAATAGCAAGGTATTGCCCGAAAAACTTGCACACTTTTTCGGACAATACCAGAAATCTAGTAAATCATATTCTGCCCGTTTTCAACATTTCAATGTCATTACAGCACAGCAACGATTAAGAAGTATTTGCAAAGCATACCCTTCCATTTAACGCGACTTTTCGAACTCAGAAAAAGTTGTTGGGAATTATGCGATTCTCAGCGCGTTTGGAAATCGCAAGTTTCAGACGTTTTTGTAAGAAATTCCGTCGTTTTCGCGAAACAACACGTCATTTGTGATAAAACAACACGTTGTTCGTGTAATTTTAAGGGACTTTTTTCGGATTATGTCCCACGGAATTTATTTTTCTTCCCACGTGATTTTGAATACGTCCGACGGAATTTTATTTCCGACGGACAAAATCGGGGAAATCTCCGAGAAAATCTGGAAAAACTCGGAGAAAATCAAGAAAATCTCGGAAGATGACGAAAAAAGTTTGAGAATCTGTGCCAGATTTGTTGGGCGAATGATTTTGAACCCACGTAGAAAACATAAGTTTTTTCCTAGTTTGTTCCAAACTCTGACCAAAATTCGACCTTCATTTTAACACTAAAACCCGCGTTTTTAGTTAATAATTCATTCTGTCCTGGTAGTATTCCAACATTAGCACTAATGATCTCAGGCGCCATTTGCATACGACTCCACCGCATCTGTACGATACCACTCAATAGGGGCTTACCCTCCGTGGTTACAGGCTTTGAGCACTCATACTATTGAGTTGTACTTGATGATTAACTCTACACCATTCTGAAAGTACGCTATTACAAGCTAGTTTCTACGCAAAAAGTCCTTCACAAAACAGTGAAATGACACTACCTAATAACCAGGATTTTGATGTAAAAGCGGATTCATTTGCAGTGTGCGGAACGGAATCGGGAAAACAGTGGTATAGGCATTGATTTCCTTTGCTAGTTGAGGACGCTCTTCGTAGGGAAGATGGAAAAGATGAAATCTAATGAGGTCTTGTCTGCGAGTACCTTCCCAAACTAACTCAAGCATTCTTTCTTTTAAAACGTCTGTTAGTGTGGCATTACGTAAGGGAGAGAGCCCCACCCTTGCACGTACCATATTGAGAGGAACATCACCATTCCTTCCTTGGCGAATCATTGCTTCCGACTGCATAAGCAAAGCATCCGCATAGCGATAAAGCACAATATCATTGTTTTGCAGCTTACCATCATCGTAGGCTGTGCGGTCAATCTCATACTTCTTCATTCGTGCTCCAGCTGTTTTTTCGTATTTCGCTCCTGTAAGCTGCATCTTGATAGAAAGAGGATGATAGACCAAAGGAGTAGTCTTGTTAATCATCACTACTTTATCATCAACCTTCACTGTATCAGCGAAGAAATTAAATTCAAATCTTGGATCTTGATGTGGGGTGCCATAGCCAAAAGTGGAAAGGGTGCTAAGCGTTGCACTACTTCCATTTTCAGCTCCGCGCCCTAAGGCACTACCGTGCACATAATGAAGAGTGCGAAAGAGATTTTTGAATACTGTGGCGTAGAGTGTTTTATCCATCGGGATTGTGAAGATATTCTCACGCGAATGTTCATTGGAAACAACGAAGTTATCCACGTAGTTCTTTTCAAGCGAATATCCTATTTCCGTGAGAGAGTCACAATAAGCCACCGTTGTTTGCCAAGCGTTTAAGGATTGTCCCCCCACTTGAAAATATATTTTAGTTCCGTCTTGCTTCAATTTGTCTGTCCAATCGTCATCCGAATAAACTTCTGCGTTGAGTGCTAAACGTGCCAATAGGAAATACGCAACAGATTTTGTCATATGCCCGTAATTGTTTCCCAACAAATTACTATGTTCTGATGAAAGATAGGGCAAAGTTGTTTGCAACTCACTTACGACAAAACGAAAGACTTCACTTCGCGCGCTTTGCTTCATCAATTTTGCTTTGGTCTCAGCTTCAATCACTAGCGGAATTCGGCCAAACAAGTCCAGCAATTGATAATAAAACAAAGCGCGAACCGCACGAACTTCAGCAACATAAGCCAACCGTTGTTTGTCGGTGAGTAAGTGCTTGTGATGTTCTATCAACTCAATAGAATTGTTGCAGAGCATCACCGTGCGAAAGAGGTAGTTCCACATTGTTTGCAATTCAGGATCAGCTTCAGTCCATTTGTGGAGATAGAGATTTTGCCAAAAACCTCCATCGTACCAATCCCCTCCTCGTATGGGAATGATGGCTTCGTCAGTGCAAAACGTGTTGTAATCGTAAACTCCACGGTGAGTGCCTTGCAATCCTTCTCCGTCTTTTGTCCCGCCAATGTTATGATACAAGGAAGCAACAGCGGTGATATAAAGGTTGGTTGCATTGTTGATAGCCTTATTCTCATCGAGTTGGCCGTTGGGTTCAGTGTTTAAGCAACTACTGAAACATATAAGGCAAAGCAATGACAGATAGAAAGACTTCATAGCTATTGGCTTTAGAATTGAATGTTAAGTCCTACAGAATATGTGCGATAAACAGGGATAGACCGCTTATCATCTATGCCCATTGTAGCATTGAGCACGTGACTATTGATCATAGGTGTCAAACCGCTATAAGCAGTTATCGTAGCAAGATTATTCACACTCACCGAGGCTCTTACGCCCTGCACGAATCGACTCTTTATTGGAATGTTCCAACCGATTGTCACATAGTCGATATTGATATAATCTCCCGATTCCAACCAATAGTCAGACGCAATTTGATCTTCAATCTTAGCAGCAGGAGCAACCCTCAGCACATTGTAGTCCGGAAAACTCGACATATTCATATATGATAAAGCCGTGCCATTGTAAATTTTATGGCCAAAAGCCCCATTGATTTGAGCAGAAACATCGAAATTTCGATAACGAAGCGACAGATTGGAGCCGAGAATAATTTTAGGAGTGGCTTGCCCTGCAATGTAACGGTCGCCACCATCAGATAAATCAACGTTGTCGTCGTGATTCAAATCAGCAATAGCATAATGCCGTTTCCCCTTGGCATCAGTGCGCAAGCCAGTGCTGTGTGGCAAATAAAAGACACCCAAGGGCTGTCCTACTATTTGATATAACACATTATTATTTCCCCCGTGAAAACCTGCACCATTAAGTCCACCAATACTCGTGATGTTGGGGGCTCTCAATCGAAATCCGCGATAGTCACCATCGAGAGAAAGCAATTTGTTGCGCGACCACGTCAAATTGACATTGAGATTTAGTTCCCAATCCTTACTTTGAATTGGAGTGATTCCTAAACCGAATTCAACCCCTTCGTTGAGCATACTTCCATTGTTAGCCAAGAGTTTGTCTGTGGCAAAGGGAGGAATTGGCACATCATAATGATAGAGCATATCGAAAATATGAGCGTAATAGTATTCCGCTGTGAGCAACAAACGGTTGTTCCACCACCCTATTGAGCCACCGACATTGAAAGTGTTGCGTTTTTCCCAAGTTAGTTCGGGATTTGCGTTTCTCCCCACTCCCAAGGCCACAGTGGGGGTATTATGATAAGCTACAATGCCTTGAGGTTCCAAACGCTGTAAAGCACTATACGCACTAATGCCGTTTAGATTCCCCGAACGACCATAACCGATGCGCAAATTGAATTGGCTGATAGGCGAATAGTTTCTTAAGAAAGGCTCAGCTTTGAGGTTCCAATCTGCTGAAACAGATGGAAAAACTCCCCACGTATTGTCTTGCCTACTAGAGAACTCCCATCCCATCGGCTACTCACTGACAAAGTGTACTTGTTATACAAACGATATTTCAAACTAAACAAAAAAGAAGCCAATCGCGCTGTTTCGTTATAACTAGATGTACCTCCATAAGGGCGCAAAGCACCTAGCGCAAGATTATCATATCCGATATCGTTGTTGTTGAATCCTCGAACGGTAGTGCCAAAAGATCTTATCGAATTGGTTTGATACTCACTCAATAGACGCAAATCTAATTGATGGATGCCAAAAGTTTTAGCATAGTCAAGGGCTGCATTCAGCAACCAGTCTTTGTGTTTTTCTTCTTTGCGCATAGCCATACCTTGCGCAAAGGTCCACGTAGGAAAGAATTGAGCATTTTCGATGGAAGTAAATGAATATGTTCCCAATACTCTCAAGGTCAATTCACGCAAAAGTCTCAATTTCAACGAAAGATGGGAATTCAAATTCTGATTGAAGACTTCATCTTTAATGCGCAGACGCGCTTGGGGCGGTGCTATTTGATTGGCTGTTGGATTTGTTGTCCAACCCCTTCCATTCCAAGCTGAAGGCAATGTAGGGTTTTGAGTTGCAGCTCCATAAAACAAAGCTTGAGGATCAGCGATATTGCGATTGTCTTGTGACGAACCAAAGACCCCAAAATCAATGGCCAAATAATTGTCGAAAGCCAACTGAGTGAAATCTAATTTGGCCACAAAATTATCATACCCAATATGACGTATCACAGTTTCGCGTCCTGTGTATGCCAAAGATGCTCGATAATTAGATTCGGATGTACCTCCAGAAAACGCAACGTGATGATTGTTGATGCTTCCTTCTCGTAGGGGGAAATCCGTATAATTCTCATTGTATCCACCGTTTATGTAAGGAACTCCTAATCGCTGTGCTTCAGCAACATACTCTTGTGCAGAAAGCATTTCAAGATTACGATAAACACTTTCCCAACCATAGTTGCCATCATAAGAAATTTGGAATTTCCCTTCGCGGCCTTTCTTTGTTGTGACAACAATAACGCCTGCTGCTCCACGCGAACCAAATTGCGCAGTTTCTGCCGCATTTTTCAAGACCTCGAACTTCTCTATGTCGGAAGGATAAATCGTGCTGAGTGTGACTAAATCAGAAGAAATACCATCAATCAACACCAAAGGATTGTTTCCTCCAACAATGGAGGTATTGCCACGAACACGCACACTAGTGAGCATAGCCAAACGCTCTGCCCCTCCATTCCCAACATTGACCCCAGCAATCAGACCTGAAATCGTTCCTATCGGACTATTCACTAAGCCTCGATTGAGATGACTCTGCGCCAAACTTGTCTGTAGCAAATCCCTCCAAGTGGTTAGGCTATCATTGCGAGATGCTTTTGGGGAGTCTTTCCTAGTCTTTTGGATTCGCGACCTTTGAACAAGATGAGCGGACGATTTCGAGTTCGCATTTTCCGAATTGCCGGCTCTGACCACTTGCTTCGACGATGTTGCAGTGCTTTTAATCTTTAGCGAATCAGTAGCTTCTTCAATCGAACTGGAATGAGTGACAGTAGCTCCTAGAGTCAGGGAAAGAAGACTAAAAGAGGAAAGCAGGAGCAAGCTCTTGTTGTTCATATGCGTAGACCTAAATAATGCAAATGGCTAGTGGAAGCGAGATGAAATCGGACGTTCTGGTTCGCTACAAACGAACAAGTCCTCTTTTGAGCAATTCAAAGAAACAGTCTTTGGTCGCTCTGATATCGGCCATAGCATCGTGTGCACCATCAAATTCTTGACCGAAAAGTTTGGTATATAGTTCCATTAACTTTGGCCATTTGTAGCCGTAAGCTCCAGGGATTTGGCAGAAATCAATGGTTGCCAACATCGTACAGAGTGTAGGACGAGCAAACATAATGCGAGAGTCATAACCCAGACGCACATACTCTGCCCCCAAAATGTGGAGATCGTAGTCAAGATTGTGTCCAACTACTAATTGAGATTGGTTGAGGTCAGCACCGAAAGCATAGATAACATCGAGCAGAGCCTCACCTTCTTGCAAAGCACGCTCAGTGGTGATGCCATGCACAGCAGAGGCTTCTTGGGGAATCTCAAATCCATCAGGGCGCACAATTCTATTACCTTCAGCCAAAACAACACCATTGTCGTCTGTGAGGAGCCAACCCAACTGCACAAGGCGAGGCCAATTGTCTGTGTTGGTGCAAGGGGCTTTGTAGTCTTGTGGAATGCCAGTAGTTTCTGTATCGAAGAAGAGAAATCTCTGAAAGTTGCTCATAATTCAAACAATAAAGTTTTACAAAGGACTCAGAACTCAAATTCTGCTTCTGCAAATATCTAAAAAAAAGCCGATAGAAACAAGACGAAGGCAGAAGAAAAGGTATTCTTTACTTGAGTTTCTACCATTATATCGAGTTTTTTTGTACTTTTGCAGTACTTTACTACTCATTTAAGCCAAGCGTATTATGTCACCTATATTCCTTGCTGGTCCTTGTGTTATAGAAAATGCCGAACTACTGGATGTTGTTGCACAACGTCTCGTAGCGATTCGCGAAAAACTTCGTGTAGAAGTTTACTTTAAGGCTTCTTTTGACAAAGCCAACCGCACTTCACTTCGTTCGTTTCGCGGACCTGGTTTGGAAAAAGGTCTTCAAATGCTAGCAGACATCAAAGAACGCTATCAACTCCCCCTTACCACTGACGTTCACGAGACGTATCAGGCTGCAGCAGTAGGAGAGGTGGTGGATGTGCTTCAAATTCCTGCTTTTTTATGTAGACAAACTGATTTGTTAGTGGCTTCATCGCAAACTGGACGCATTGTCAATGTGAAAAAAGCTCAGTTTCTTTCAGGGGAGGATATGCGTTTTCCCGTAGAGAAATGCAGAGAAGCAGGTGCGAAAGAAGTGTGGTTAACAGAACGCGGTACGACTTTTGGTTATAATAATTTGGTGGTAGACTTTAGAAATCTGCCCATAATGGCACAATGGGCGGATAGAGTGATAATGGATTGTACACACTCTGTTCAACGACCAGGAGGAGGAAATGGTACAACTTCTGGCGACCGACAATTTGTGCCTGCTATGGCTCAAGCAGCAAAGGCTTTTGGCGCACAAGGCTATTTCGTAGAAACGCATCCCAACCCAGAAATTGCACTTTCTGACGGTCCTAATATGCTGTTCCTTGATGATTTAGAAACACTTATTAGTAGTTTGCTCTAAGTTGTCCCATTTCCAACATATAAACTTTGTTCCAACGCTACTTTTATAGATTATGTCTCCGATTTTAGCCACCGCCGTTCAATGTCTGCGCGATGAGGCGCAAGCACTTTTAGATTTGATTCCTAGCATCGGAAGCGAATTTCAACTCGCTGTGGAACTGATATTGCAATGCCGTGGGAAGGTTATAGTCACGGGCGTTGGTAAAAGTGGTCACATTGGTGCAAAGATTGCAGCAACCCTGTCCTCTACTGGCACACCAAGTTTCTTTATCAATCCTCTTGATGCTTTTCATGGTGATCTCGGAGTGATAGGCGTTGATGATGTGGTATTGGCTATTTCAAATTCTGGAGAAACAGACGAGCTATTGCGTTTCTTTCCTTATCTTCTCGCGAGAAAGATTCCAGTAATCGGTATGAGTGGCAATCCGGCATCGCTATTAGCACAATATAGTTCAGTACATTTAAGTATTGAGGTTGACAAAGAAGCCTGCCCCATGGGGTTAGCGCCCACAACAAGTACTACTGTAACTCTCGCTTTGGGCGATGCTTTGGCCTGCGCTTTAATAGTGGCACGTGATTTTAAGGCCAGTGACTTTGCGCAGTTCCATCCCGGCGGCGCACTTGGCCGACGTTTGCTCACTTGTGCCAAGGATGTGATGCACACAGAGAATCTTCCAACTGTTTCTCCCGACACATTGATGGGAGAAGCCCTTGTAAACATGACAAGTGGTCGCTTGGGTTTGTGTGTAGCCGTTGATAAACAATATCGTGGGCATTGTCACAGATGGAGATATTCGACGCGCTATGGAACGCTTTGGAGATAATTTCTTCAAACACACGGTGGCAGAAGTGATGTCTCCTAATCCGAAAAGCGTGGATCCCGAAACCAAAGTGGTCAAAATCGATGAAATGATGAAACAACACAAAATTCATTCTGTGTTGGTTGTGGGAGAACAAGGTAACTTGTTAGGCATTGTAGACTCCTTCTGCACTATGCTTTGAGTATTCTTTGCCAATCATTTACAGTTCTCTATTTATCGTACAACTCTACATATATGCGTTCAACGACTTTTTCAATTCTCAAAGCACTAGCCATCATATTGGTTGTCCTTGCCCATGCCGCGGCACCTACCTATTTGTCTAGATTTGCATATATGGTAGGTGTGCCTGCATTCTTCGTACTTTCTGGCTTTTTCTTTCGTTGGGACAATTTAGAACGTCCTTCAGAGTTTATCGTTCGACGGATAAAAAGACTCTATATCCCTTTCATCAAATGGGGTATTGTCTTGCTATTACTTCATAATTGGTTTTTCCAAATAGGTTTTCTCTCAGAAATTCATGGAAACGCAGAAGGGGGTGTGACTCATCCCTATGGTTTAATAGAATCCATCCAACACCTTTGGAGCATGGCCTTCAATATGTCGGGCTACGATCCCTTTCTTGCTGGTGCTTTTTGGTTCTTTCGTTCTTTGCTTTTGGCCAATATCGCCTTTCTGTTACTCTTAAAAGCCAGTCGAAAGTTCAGTTTTCTCAAAAGTCCGATTTTGCAAACCACGAGCGTTGTGGCCTTAGCCTTTCTTTTGGCTTTGTGGCAAGCTGGAATGGGACTTCACATCACGGGAGTGGCTCAAGGTGGATATAGAGAACTAATGGGTATTGTTCTGATGGGTATTGGTTTCTTATTGCGCCAACTAGAAGACAGTCCCCAAACAGGATTTTGGAAAAACTCCATCGTGATGTTTGCTGTCAGTTTAATTGTTTTACTAGTGTTGGTGTTTGTTTATCCCGTCTCTATGGCAGCGAAACCTGCTAGTATGCTTTCTGTTCTATTGCTTGCGCTTGCTGGTACGGCATCCTTTGTGTGTTTGAGAGCCACTGCACAACTTACAGAGAAATACTCCTCTAAATATAGTAAACACCTCCAGTTTATTGGAGAAAACACTCTGTCTATTTTGCTTTTCCACCTGATTGCTTTCAAACTCGTCAGTATGATTAAGGTGAGTGTTTACGGTTTGGACTGGGAAATGATAGGAGGACATCCCGTGGTTCAACACGAAGTTGGCGATTATTTTTGGATACTCTATGCAATTGTTGGTGTTTATATCCCTCTTATTCCCATCGCGGTGTGGAAAGTGGTAAATGGTGAACACGAATTCAATCTGCTAAACCCCAAAGATTGGTTGCGCATTTTCTTTCGTATCGGGGTCATGACTTATCGAGGTTTCAGAGCAACCTTACGTGGCTTGTACAACTTCATTATCAACCTAGGAAAGAACATAAAGTTCATAGTTATCAAGATTTGGGAGACAACATCCCCCAAAGAGAACTAGTATAACATTACACACAAGTACAGTTTTTTCAAGTACATCTTTGTATTTCTTTGAGAAATTGATACTTTTGCATTATAATTCGGACAGATGGGTTTTAGCGTGTTGGTATAAAAAGCAATCCAACAAATAAAACACCGTCTATCTCCTTACATAGCAACAAAATATACTCTACAATGTATAGAACTCACAACTGTGGCGAACTGCGCATCAGTGAAGTTGGCCAGAAAGTAACCCTCGCTGGTTGGGTGCAACGCACACGCAAATGGGCGGAATGACTTTTGTTGATCTCCGTGACCGTTATGGCATCACACAACTTGTTTTTAACGAAGAAACAGACGCAGAACTATGCGCTCGTGCCAACAAACTTGGACGTGAATTTGTGGTGCAAGTGGAAGGTGTAGTGAATGAACGCTACGCTAAGAACGATAAAATGCCTACGGGAGATGTGGAAATCATTGTTTCTACACTCAATGTGCTTAATGCAAGCGAAGTTCCTCCTTTCACAATTGAAGAAAACACTGATGGTGGCGATGACTTGCGCATGAAATACCGCTATCTTGATTTGCGACGTGCTAATGTTCGCGCCAATCTTGAACTTCGCCATAAGTTTTGTCTTGCCGTTCGCGAATATCTCGACAATCTCGATTTCCTAGAAATTGAAACGCCAATCCTTGTTGGGTCTACTCCTGAAGGTGCAAGAGACTTCATCGTACCTTCTCGTATGAACCCTGGACAGTTCTATGCGCTTCCTCAAAGTCCTCAAACATTGAAACAGCTTTTGATGGTTGCAGGAATGGACAGATACTTCCAAATTGTGAAGTGCTTCCGTGATGAAGACCTCCGCGCAGACAGACAACCTGAATTTACTCAGATCGACTGCGAAATGTCTTACGTAGAACAAGATGATATCATCAACACTTTTGAAGGACTTACCAAATACCTCTTCAAGAAAGTGCGTAACTACGATTTGGGCGACGCTCCTTTCCTTCGTCTTTCATGGCACGAAGCGATGCGCCGTTTTGGTAGCGACAAGCCCGATATGCGTTTTGGTATGGAGTTTGTTGAATTGATGGACGTCTTCAAAGGCAAGGGAGATTTTGCGGTCTTCAATGATGCAGCCTACATTGGAGGTATCTGCGCTGAAGGTTGTGCATCCTACACCCGCAAACAAATAGACGAACTCACCAACTTTGTGAAATCACAACAAGTGGGCGCAAAAGGATTGGTATACGCACGAGTGGCCGAGGATGGCAGCGTAAAAAGTTCTGTTGATAAGTTTTATGCGCAAGAAACTCTCGAACAACTTCGCGACACTATGGGCGCAAAGGCTGGTGACCTCTTATTGATTCTCAGCGGTGACGACGTCAACAAAACACGCAAGCAACTTTGCGAACTTCGCCTTTTGATGGGTGAACGTCTTGGCCTAAGAGATAAGAATAAGTTTGCGTTGCTTTGGGTTGTTGATTTTCCAATGTTTGAATATAGCGAAGAAGAAGATCGCTTGATGGCTATGCACCATCCATTTACTTCTCCCAAGCCATCTGACATTGCCAAACTCGACACAAATCCTGCAGAGGTTTTGGCGGATGCCTACGATATGGTCTGCAACGGTGTTGAAGTTGGTGGAGGTTCTATTCGTATTCACGACGCTGTGCTTCAAGCAAAGATTTTCAAAGTTCTTGGATTTACCCCCGAAAAGGCACAAGAACAATTTGGTTTCTTGATGAACGCCTTCAAGTATGGTGCACCTCCTCACGGTGGTTTGGCTTATGGTCTTGACCGTTTCGTTAGTCTCTTTGCAGGTCTTGATAGTATTCGCGACTGCATTGCATTCCCCAAAAACAATTCGGGTCGTGATGTTATGCTAGACGCCCCTTCTGTGGTTGACCAAAAGCAATTAGACGAACTGATGCTTGATCTTCGTCCTATTCAGTCATAACGCTATCTGATTAGAAAGCTTTCTATACATATTATATAATAGCACCTCGGCACGTGCGTCGAGGTGCTTTATTAGATATTTGCTATGATTTATTCAATGACCGGCTATGGCAAAGCCGATGCCTCCTATAACGGAAAGAAAATCCATATAGAAGTCAAATCACTCAACAGTAAGAATCTAGACTTGAGCACACGCATCCCCTCGATTTATCGCGAGAAGGAAATGGATATTCGCAAACTCGTGGCAGGAGAACTAGAGCGTGGTAAAATTGAATTGACTATTTGGTGCGAGAAAGGAACAGAACAAGCGGGATTAACCATAAATCCCTCGGCAGTGGCTTCCTATCTGCAACAAATGCAGACAATCAGTATCGAAACTCCTGGTTTGGCTATGCCCAATCCCTCTGAGTTGTGGAACATTCTTGTGCGCCTTCCCGAACTGACACAAGCTGCTTCACTCGAAACTGTGTCCGAGGAAGAATGGTATGTTGTATCTACAGCTCTTTCTCAAGCCATCCATCAACTCAAGGATTTCCGTCGCCAAGAAGGAGAAGCCCTTGCTCAAAAGTTCCTCAGCAACATTGATAGCATTGAGCTGTTGATGAAGAGCATTGAACCTTTTGAAAAGAGTCGTGTTGAGAAGATTAAAACCCGCCTAGAAGAGCGCATTGCCGAGCTTCCCAACCTTGATATTGACAAGAGTCGTTTAGAGCAGGAACTCATTTACTATATTGAAAAACTAGATATCAACGAAGAAAAGCAACGCTTGACCAACCATCTCGCCTATTTTCGTGAAACACTCGCAGGAGCACACGGACAAGGTAAGAAGCTGGGATTTATTGCTCAAGAGATGGGACGTGAAATCAACACAACTGGTTCCAAGAGCAATCAAGCAGAAATGCAAAATATCGTAGTGAAGATGAAAGACGAATTAGAACAAATCAAGGAGCAAGTGCTTAATGTACTGTAATTCGGAGACTTCTCTTTGTTTTTTCTTTGTTTCATCATCTATTATCAAGTTTATTCTCAATGACAAAAGTAATCGTTTTTTCGGCTCCCTCTGGATCTGGTAAAAGCACCCTAGTACAACATCTTATTGAACGAGGGTTGAATCTTCATTTCTCAATTAGTGCCACAAGTCGTCCTCCACGTGGGCAAGAACAAAATGGAGTTGAGTATTTTTTCATAACTCCTGACGAGTTTCGGGCACATATCGAAGCTGGCGACTTTCTAGAATATGAGGAAGTATATACCGATCGTTACTACGGCACATTAACTTCTCAAGTTGAAAGCCAACTTGCAGCAGGAGAAAATGTGATTTGCGACATTGATGTCAAAGGCGGTGTCAATGTCAAGCAACATTATGGTGAGCGTTGTCTTTCTGTTTTCATTCAACCTCCTTCAGTTGAAGTCCTAAAAGCACGTTTAGAACACAGAGGAACGGAAACTCCCGAAGCAATTCAAATGCGCTTAGATAAAGCAGAGTATGAAATGAGTTTTGCGTCGCAATTTGACAAAATCATCATCAACGATGATTTAGAGACCGCAAAAGCGGAAATCTATAAAGTGGTGAGCGATTTCATCAATGAGGAATAAAGAACTCGTTTGCTGCATTCTTCTTTAGAAATTAAGCCAAACGACGCTTCTTCTTGTGTGCTTCTTTTTGGGCTTTATACTTCTCCCTATTCCACCCAACAGCTAATAATTTTCATTTTACGTATTATGATCGGAAGCATTATTCTTGGCTTAGTAGCAGGCTACATTGCCAACGTAATTCAAAAAGGTAAAGGACAGGGCTGCCTTATCAATTTGGTTCTAGGTATCGTCGGGGGAGTTGTCGGCAACATACTCTTCGGCATCGTAGGTTTTTCTTCAAATAGTGTTATTGGAGAGTTAATTTGTTCAGTAGTTGGTGCCTTAGTTATCCTCTGGCTTGTAGCCAAACTGAAATAAAGAAACACATTGCTCCTTTCCTACTAAATGGTAGTAAGAAAGGAGCAATATGTTGTTTAATGAAAAGACAAAAAAGAACATTCTACCTAGCGCAATAAAAGTGACGCTCCCACTTCGGGAACATAAGTAGGAGGTAGATTATTCCACTTATATAACTTTGTCATTTTAATGCCATAGCGCTGAGCGATGCTGTACATAGATTCGCCAGCAGCAACAATATGGTAGGTCTCGCGGATAGACTTCGCTACTCTACTCTTCTTTTTCGTAAGAAAAACAACCTCTCCACGAGATAATTCGTAGTATTTATCTACTTCGTTGTATTTTCGAAGCTTGCGTTCTGAAATTCCCATATCACGAGCAATGCTCTCAAAAGAATCTCCTGCGCCTACTATTACATAAACTAAATCGTTGCAAATGTAAAGCCGACGCGCCACAGATTCTGCTTTACGCTCCACGACGCGTTGAAAAACATTCTCAGCCACGTGCTCATAACGATCATATTGCGCCAAATCGTAACGCTCTATTACCCCGATGAGTAGCTCAGCATATTTAGGATTTGTGGCATATCCACAATTCTTCAGTCCATATGCCCATCCTTTGTAATCATTAGGAGCTAAAGCAAACAGAGAACTATAGCGTTTGCGGCCAGTCAAAAAGAGGGAATGATCCTCAAAACTTTCGGCTGCAGAATTATATTTTCTGAATTGCTCATTAGGGGCATCATCTGTGCGCAACACAAATGGCCCCGTCCAACTTCCCCCCGTCTTAATTCCAAAATGATTGTTTGCAGTCGTCGCTAATAAGGAACTGCCTGCACTACTCTCCAAAAGGCCTTGCGCCAAAGTGATGCTCGCAGGAATGCGATAACGCAACATCTGGTCTATCGCCATTGATTTATAAGTTTCAATATACTGTCGATAGGCCTCAGTCTGAGCAAATATTGAAAAGATACTCAGACAAAATAAGGCGCAAGATAATAGAAATCGATGCATACAATAAGTCTTTTGCTACAAAGTTACGATTTTTCGAAGAAGATGAACGAACTCTTGCTGGTAAAATATGCAAAGCAAGCACTATATGCAAAGAAATGAGACGGAACTTCACTCAAATTGCAGTGCAAACAAAAATAGCTTCCCCAAAAGGCGACTTTGTCTGAGATATTATATGAATGCCTGCAGTCGTCTTCTGGGAAAGCAAAGTAAAAAAGAGTACGCGTGATAAACCGCTTAGAGAAACGCAGAACTAGTTGAGCGGATGCGTCATATCTTCGGGACGTACCCATTTATCGAAATCTTCAGCCGTAACGTAGCCCAAACGCACAGCTTCTTCCTTCAATGTGGTTCCATTCTTATGCGCAGTTTGAGCTATCTCCGCAGCCTTGTAATAGCCGATTTTGGTGTTGAGAGCAGTGACAAGCATCAAACTGTTATTGAGCAATTCCTTAATACGAGGATGATTCGGCTCAATACCCTCTACAAGATGCTCTGTAAATGAAACGGCAGCATCACCCAAAAGTTGAGCACTGTGTAGGAAGTTAGCCGCCATCACAGGTTTGAAAACATTTAATTCAAAATGTCCTTGCATACCGCCAACAGCAATGGCTGCATCATTGCCAATCACTTGCGCGCACACCATGGTCAAAGCCTCAGCTTGCGTTGGATTTACCTTACCAGGCATAATTGAAGAGCCGGGTTCATTTGCTGGGATAATTATTTCGCCGATTCACTGCGTGGACCAGAAGCAAGCAAACGAATGTCGTTGGCAATCTTATTCAGAGAAACAGCCACTTGTTTCAAAGCCCCGTGAGTTTCTACCACAGCATCGTGTGCTGCAAGAGCTTCAAACTTATTTTCAGCCGTTACAAAAGGAAGACCAGTAAATTCTGCAATGAAACGCGCAACGGTTACATCATAATCTTTAGGCGTATTGAGCCCCGTTCCCACTGCTGTACCTCCCAAAGCCAACTCTGAGAGATGTGGCAAAGTGTGTTCGATGGCGCGAATGCCATGAGCTACTTGCGCTGCATATCCACTGAACTCTTGTCCCAAAGTCAAAGGAGTAGCATCCATTAAATGCGTTCTACCAATCTTCACCACGTCCTTCATTGCTTCTGCTTTGGCAGCAAGCGCAGTTTGCAGTTTGCGCAAGCCAGGAAGTGTCACTTCAACTACTTTTTTGTAGCAAGCAATATGCATTCCGGTAGGGAAAGTGTCGTTAGAAGACTGTGATTTGTTTACGTCATCGTTGGGCTGCAAAGTCTTCTCTCCTTCACCAATGACTTTTCCAGCCAATTGATGAGCACGATTTGCAATCACTTCATTGACATTCATATTGCTTTGCGTGCCAGAGCCCGTTTGCCAAATTACCAGAGGGAACTGTTCGTTCAACTTTCCTGCAAGAATTTCATCGCAAACCTGCGCGATGAGATCACGTTTTTCAAGAGGGAGAACGCCCAAAGCGTGATTAGCATAAGCAGCACCTTTTTTGAGATAGGCAAAACCTTCAATGATTTCGTGCGGCATAGAAGCAGGAACACCAATTTTGAAATTGTTGCGAGAGCGTTCTGTTTGTGCACCCCAAAGTTTGTCGGCAGGTACTTTCACCTCGCCAAGGGTGTCTTTCTCAATGCGATATTCCATAATTTATGGTTTTAGAATGTGCGATAATGAAGATCAAAGTCTACAAATCTTCGAAAGATAGCAGGTGGGGAGTTTCAGGCAAACAACAAAGGCGACTGAGTTGCCTCAGTCGCCTTTAGTATGAGATAGAAAATCGATGGAGACAATGTCGCAGTAGAACTTTCTAGAAGTCTATTGCTGTTTGCCTATGTCCTTCGATTAAGATAAATGCGTCGGGGCGACAGGATTCGAACCTGCGACCCCCTGGTCCCAAACCAGGTGCGCTACCAACTGCGCTACGCCCCGCGGTTATCGTTTAACCGAGTGCAAAAGTACGCACTTTATTTGAATCTTCCAAATTTTCGAACAACTTTCTTTCAAAAACTACTCGAATTTGATGGCTTTTGATGGCTGAATACGAGAAACCACGTAACTTGGGAGCACCAACGCCAATGTTGTCAAAACCAATGTGCCCACATTCACTAAGACTATTGCCCAGCCATTTATCTCTACTGGCACAGTTTCTACATAATAGTTGGCGGGATCTAGATGAATCAAACCATACTTTTGTTGAACAAATAGGAGTCCGAGAGCAACGGCATCGCCAATGAGCAATCCTCTTACGATAATGAAACCTGCAAAATGGAGGAATACATTGCGAATTTTCGTGTTCGTCGCTCCCATTGCTTTGAGCACACCAATGGTCTGCGTGCGTTCAAGAATTAAAATGAACAAGCCACTCACCATTGTAAAGCCCGACACACACAACATCAACACCAAAATCACCAACATATTAAAGTCAAGCAATTGCAGCCAAGAGAAGATAGAAGTGTAATGGTCTATGATGCTAAACGCTTTGCGCCCTTGCGACTTCTCGTCATTGAGTTGCCTACAGAGTCGCTCCACAGAAGGCAGCGTGCGATCAATAGATTGCATATCATTTAACCGCATTTCGATGACACTAGCCTCGTCCCCTTCCCAATGGTTGAGCTTTTTCACCGCATTCAAGTCTGCGATAACGAACATTTTATCAAAGATAGCCATATTCGTTTGGTAAATACCACACACTTTGAAGCGGCGCATCTTTATTGTCTCTTCAAAGAAATAAGCAAATACGCGGTCACCCACTTTTAAGTTTAGTTCGTTTGCTTGTCTTTGCGACAATAAAATTTCATTACTAGCTGATGAAGTATTATCAGCGTCAGTGGCATTCTCGCTCTTTGCCCCACCCTCTCGCTTCGGCAAACGACCTTCCACCAAACTCTCAGCAAGAAAAGTTGTGTCGTAATCAGCAGGGATGCCTTTGAGCGTGATACCCATATAGTCGTTCTTCGTTTTGAGAATACCCATCTTCTGAGCCACTGGTGCCACGCTTCGTACTTCAGGCAATCGCTTCAGTTCGTTTACAAACAAGGAGTCCGCAGGAATAGGATAGGCATCAGGAGCATTCAAAGAACCAACATCAAGTATTTCAATGTGACTGCCAAAACCTTCCACCTTTTTGGTTATCTCTTGCTTAAAGCCCAAGATAATACACACGGAAAGTACCATCACAATAAGTCCAATTGCCACTCCTGTGGTAGCAATTGTTGTGGTGAGATGAGAAGCACGACGTTGCTCTGCGCCTACATTGCTAAAAAAACGCCGTGCTACAAAGAAGGGAAAATTCATAACAACCGATTTCTTTATCGAAACTCTTATTGTTTTAAAGGAAACACCTACATATTGATTGTTGGAGGATGTTTACTACGCAAGTTCTTCACGATTAAGACTCCAACCTACAAGGGTAAGCCTCCAGAGCATATTTAAGAACAACTAATGCACGCGCCAAATCTTCTTTGTTCAACACATAAGCAATGCGCACTTGGTCTTTTCCTGCGCCAGGTGTGGTATAAAATCCTGCTGCGGGGGCTAGCATCACAGTTTCTCCTTCGTAATCGAAGTCGCTTAAGCACCACGCACAAAACTTTTCTGCATCATCCACTGGTAATCGTGCGACTGTATAGAACGCGCCCATAGGAATTGGGCTGTACACACCAGGGATTCTGTTTAAGCCATCAATCAAGCAATTTCGACGCTCCACATATTCATCATACATTTCGCGCATATACTCTTTGGGGGTGTCGATGGAAGCCTCTGCCACTAACTGTCCAAGAAGCGGAGGAGACAATCGAGCTTGGCAAAACTTCATTACGGCATTGCGCACTTCTTCGTTCTTTGTGATTAAAGCTCCCACTCTGATGCCGCATTCTGAATAGCGTTTCGACACAGAATCAATGAGCACCACGTTTTGCTCCACTCCTTCCAAATGGCAAGCACTAATATAAGGCGAACCAGTATAGATAAATTCGCGATACACTTCATCAGAAAAGAGATACAAATCATATTTCTTGACTAAATCTCTAATCTGATTCATTTCTCTACGCGTGTAAAGATAACCCGTTGGGTTGTTCGGGTTGCAATCAAAATGGCACGAGTGTGTTCATTGATAAGTTCTTCAAACTTCTCCACTGCGGGCAAAGCGAACCCATCTTCTATTGTCGTTGGAATCGTACGAATCTTTGCTCCTGCCGAAATGGCAAAGGCCATATAATTGGCATACGCTGGTTCGGGAACGATAATCTCATCGCCTGGATTGAGACAAGAGAGAAAGGCAAAGAGCACCGCCTCAGAACCACCTGTTGTTATGATAATGTCATCAACAGAAAGCTCTATGTCGTAGGCAGCGTAATACTGCACCAACTTCTGGCGATAAGAAAGAAAACCTTGCGAAGGAGAGTATTCTAAGGTTTTTCGATCAATATTTCTCAACACATCAAGTCCCACCTCAGGAGTTTTGAGGTCAGGCTGTCCAATGTTGAGGTGATAAATCTTTGTGCCACGTGCTTCGGCTTCCGTGGCTAACGGGGCCAATTTGCGGATGGGCGATTGCGGCATCTCTATGGCACGCTCTGATATATGTGGCATACGCAGATGTTTAGGGTTTAAGTGCAACTGGCTGCATCTTATTAGCAAAAAACAGCACAGGCGTTACAGACGAACACCAAAGGTTGTGTAACCTCTCTACTCAACTGCACTATTAAAATGGTCTACTTCGAACTGTCCTTGCTTTCTTTGAACACAGAAAGGAAAGCTTTAGGTGTTGGTGTTTCAAAGTGCAAATGCTCATTCGTAATGGGATGATAAAAATCTAAGCGATAAGCGTGCAAACACAAACGGCCTATGGGATCGTCTCCATTTCCGTATTTAATATCTCCACACACGGGATGTCCCAAGTCTTGCAGGTGCACACGAATTTGGTTCTTGCGTCCCGTTTCTAGTTTGAGTTCTACGAGCGAATAGCCTTTACCCGTGCGCAATGTGCGAAAATGCGTAAGTGCATACTTACCGCCGTTATCGGTTGGTGAAGAATACGTGATATACGCTTTGTTGTCTTTGAGCCAACTTTCCACAACACCTTTCTTTTGGGTCATTTCTCCCGAGGCCAGAGCAAAATATCGACGATCTGTTACGATTTGTCGCCAATTATGTTCGAGAATTTGTTCTGCTTCTATCGTTTTGGCGTAGACCAAAAGCCCAGAAGTGTCGCGATCTAGTCGATGCACCACGTGAGCCGTGCACTTTTGTCGCGACTTTCGGAAATAATCATCGAGAATCGTCTTGACGCAAAATTGTCCCTGCGTGGAAGCCATCGACAAAATACCAATGTTTTTCTCGATAACAATGATTTGCGCGTCTTCATATACGATTTTCAAGAATTTACTCTGGAATTGAGTGCGAGGCTTCTGCTTAGAAATCTCCACCAACATACCAGGCTGTAACAAGAAGTCGTGTTGCGACACATTCTTCTTGTCCACTCTCACCCCACCGCCAACAAGAATGGCTTTGGCTTTTGAGCGACTAATGCCATCAAGGCATTGCATAATATAAGGCAAAAGCTCCGTGGCTTCGCGCACTTTGAAGAAAGTGTATTTGGGTTTGCGTGGATTGAACATTTCTGATAAGCTAGTTTGAGAAAGGAAAGAAACACAAACACTGATAGTCAACGATTTGTATTCTCTCAATCGAAATATTACCCTACTGTATATTTCCGTCTGAAAAAGCGAAAACCACGCTCTCGAAATTAGAGTGTGGATTTGTTTCTTTGGCAAAGGTAGGGCTTTCTTAGAAGGTGACAAAGAAATGAAACGGAATATCGCAAAGCACACACTATCAAAATGTATCGCAGCGTACCCTAAATCAATTCTGCGTTGGTAGAATTACCACAGATTATTTGTCTTGGTGTGTTGGTTCTGCAACATTCTTATATGCTGAAAGGCGCGAAGGCAGTGCATTTGATAGAAAATGGTGCAAACGAAACTCAAAAATACGCCACGAACACACAACTATAAGGTAACAAAAAAGAGAAGCTTGACACTTCTGCGGAAACGCCCTAATTAGAGCAAGTCCACCCTTTGAAGGTATCAAACAACTCTATTATGCCAGCAAAGTTACTGAAGAATGTTGAGTTATACTACGAATGGGAGTTGATTTCGCTATGTTGGCAGTAGTGAACCTAGAAAAGCTATCAGTTGTATTGGCAAACAGCAGTCCAATTCCGCTGACGTCACCAAAACAACTAATAGCTTTAATTCTGCTGCAAAGATAATAAAAGAATTTGAGACGCCAAAACTTTAGGATGAAAAAGCGCAAGGGGGGTAATAATACTATGAAGATAAACAACCTTCATTCAATCCCTCACCACACGTAGATAAGAGTTTGTTTCTTTGTATGGTAATATCGGGGTATGTCGTGTTGATGGATTACAAAAAATAGAATTACTTTGGGAGGAGTGCGCGAGTGTAGTTCCTACTACAGAGACCGCCTCTGCAAATGTTCCCACCCCATCAGCCACACAAGGCGGAATGACTGGGGGCAGCGCTTCAAACCAAAGTAATCCTTTCCGCAAAGATACATAATCTTCCGCTGGTGTACAAGAAGATGCTGATATTTCTTTTGCTGAGTCCTGTATGCTCTCGACAACAGCAAGATAAACGATGATTCACTAATTGAATTGGAATTTCTAATTTCCAAATAGGACAAACAAAATATCCAAGCTACCGCAAGAGAGAAAACGCGCAGTTTTGAAAAGTTCTTACAAATGAATGAGCCTATTAATATATTTACAGGAGAAGATTGAATAAAGCAAGCACTACTACAACTTGATATTGGAAACGACAAATAAAACACCAATCTTTCCCCGATGAGTGTTAAAAATACACCTATTGGCACATTATTCTTGCTATTTGTCTACCATTTATTCCCAGTTTTCTATATCTTTGCGCTATACATCAACATAAAAACAGACCATTATGAACAAGATAGCCCTTACTTGCATTGCGCTTTGTGCCGGTTTAAGTGCATTCGCGCAAGACGATGTTTACTTTGTACCCACAAAGAAGGCCATTCAAAAGGAACGTGAGGAAAATGTGGGCTATAGACAAAGCCGTGTTTACGAAGTTCCTACCGAAGATTTCGAATATGATAACTGGGCGATTGGACGCAGCAACGGCAATCGCGGTGTCGATGAATACAACAGACGCACATCTCGCTATGGGCGCGGAAAAGATTCTTTGAATCGTTCGCGCGCTTATGAAGAAGAGGCTCCGTACACTGCAACAAGTCGTATTGTCCGATTCCGTTCTCCTGGCATCTCTATTGTCACCTCTCCTTATTATTATGACTACTACGATTTCGTAAGCTACGATCCGTGGATTGACGATTGGGCATGGGGAGGATGGCGCACTAGCTTCAACCCATTCTATTATAATCGCTGGGGAAGTTGGTATACTCCTTGGAACTACTCATACAGCTACTGGGGAAGTCCTTGGCGTTATGGTTGGTACGATAGTTATTGGTCTTACAGTTGGGGAAGTCCTTACTACTATCGTGGTTGGTCATCTCCTTTCTACTACGATTATCCACGTTCGTATAGCTATTCAAGACCAACGCACAGCGTTTCTTACGGCACTACAACAGGACGCAATTCTAGAGATGGTGTCTTCAATAGCGCATCAAACGAATGGGGACGAGGTGTAGTTTATGGTAACACTCGAGCTTACAACAATCAACACGACAACACCAACTATAACTATGGTTCTGGGGCGTCCTATCGCGGAAGTCGTGTAAACACCGACCGAATGAATAGCGGCGATGGCTCATATTATAATAGTGGCTCGCGTGCTAACTCTTATAGTCGTTCAGGCAGTTCTGGTACAACCAATTCTTATCAGGGCTCTTACCAACGTAGTGGAAGTGTCTTTGGTAGTGGCAACTACAATGGAAGCAGCTACTCTGGTGGCACTCGCTCAAATAGTGGATATTCTGGCGGTGGTTATTCCAGTGGTGGAGGCTATTCCGGTGGCAACAGCGGAGGTAGCACTCGTCAAGGAGGTACAATCGTAGGCGGTAGACGATAACCTGTCATCACAATGGGAACATAGGCAGACCTCTTTGCTTCTTCCCAATTCCACACTTCACTACTCTATTGCAAACTCCACGCTCTGGTGCTCGCAAACACCAGATGTTCAATTAGCATTCAATGAAAAAGTTCTATATTTCAGCAGTCCTACTGAGCACACTTGCTGTACTTCCAGCCACTGCACAAGACATTTACAAAATCGAACATTTTTCGAGCACAGACCTCAATGGTGACGCTCGCTACATCGGTATGGGTGGAGCCATGAGTGCACTGGGCGCTAACCTTTCGGCCATTAGCACCAATCCAGCTTCTTCTGGTCTTTATCGAAAATCAGACTACTCTGCCTCGGTCAGCCTTCTCCACCAACACAATCGCGCGAATCTCAGTAATTCATCTGCAAGCAATTTCAAGGCTAGCCTTGACCAAATGGGCTATATCTATTCTCTCTATCTTGACGAAGGCGATTTGCGCTTTGTCAATATGGGATTCAACTACAGAAAGTCCAAGAATTTCTCCACCAATGCTCTTCTAAACATCGCGCCAATGCCAAAGGGGAACAATTTGTCTCAATCGATGCTCATGCGACAATTGGCACAAAATGGAAACGGATGGCTTGACCTCAACAACTCTGAAGCACGCGCCAGCACTTCACCCTATGCCAACTTGGGATATGAAGTTTTAATGCTTGACCCTGTGCTTGAGAACGGAAAAGTTATAGATTACAAGCATGGGCAGGCAGATGCTTATCATCAAAGCCGAGAAATTTCGGGGGGCATTCAAGCCTACGACTTCAATCTAGCCTTCAATTTTAATGATCGCTTTTATCTCGGTGCAAATCTCGGACTTTACAGTCTGAACTATGAGTCGTGGGGTAACTACGAAGAACAGAGTTTACAAGAGGATGGTCAGTATTTCGTTTCTAAATCAAACGAGAGAAAGACTTTTATGATGAAACACTATGAACAAATGACAGGTTCTGGTGTTGATGCCAAATTTGGTATCATCGTTCGTCCCTTTGAGGAAAATCCACTACGATTGGGTTTGAGTGTCACCACACCAACACTCTACTCTCTCGAAACAAATAGTCGTCTCCATATGTCTTCCCCCTACGAACATACAGAGATGCCGTCCAATACCTACTACGACTACACCGAGAACCAAGTATCTGTGAGCAACGACTATCGCATTGTCGCTCCTTGGAAGGTTAATTTCAGTCTCGGCACCACCATTGGCAATAAAGTTGCCCTAGGTGCAGAATATGAAATTGTGGACCACACCACTGCGCAAGCGCGCGTTTACTCTGACAACGACGAACTTTATGGTTCTAGAATGGGAACAGAAGATCAAGCTGTTGGCAATGAAATTGAAACTCATCTGCGCGACATCCACACCCTGCGCCTAGGAATGGAAATCCTACCTACACGCAATATATCCGTTCGCTTTGGCTACAATTTCGTGTCAAGTCCTTTTGCCAAAAATGCCTATTTGAATATGCTCACCAACGGACAAACGCGACGTTACTCCACAGCACCTGACTATATCAATTACGGCAACACCCATCGTTTCACCTTTGGTTGGGGATACCACACCACAAATTTCTATTTCGATGCCGCATTGCTCTACCAAAGACAGTCTGCTGAGTTCTATCCCTTCCATTACAACAGAGATATTACGTCTGCTGTAAACGAAGTGCCAGGCTATGAACTTAATTTGCGCCGTGCCACTTGCACTTTCACACTAGGATTCGTTTCTAATCCTCTCACTATCATAGCAACTCCTTTGCGCGTTCTTCTTAGAATGCACAAAGGAGTTTTTTTGTTCCTACTCTCCAAAAGTTCTCACATCTTTCGTTCAATAGTACTCACAACCCACCCACTCGACAAAAGACATTTTCACAATTCATACCCATCCATTTAACGCGACTTTTTGAACTCAGAAAAAGTTGTTGGGAATTATGCGATTCTCAGCGCGTTTGAAAATCGCAATTTTCGGATGTTTTTGTAAGGATTTCCCTCGTTTTTGCGAAACAACACGTCATTTATGATAAAACGACACGTTGTTCGAGTGATTTCGTGGGACATTTTTCGGTTTATGTCCCACGGAATTTATTTTTCTTCCCACGCGATTTTGAAAACGTCCGACGGAATTTTATTTCCGTCCGATGAAATTGGAGAATTTTCCGAGAAAATCGGGGAAAAGTCGGAGAAAGACGAAAAAAGGTTGAGAATCCGTGCAAGATTTGTCGGAGGAATGATTTTGAACCCACGTAGAAAACATTAGTTTTTCCCTAGTTTGTTCCAAATTCTGACCAAAATCCAGTCTGCATTTTAACACAAAAACTCGCGTTTTTAGTTAAACTTCATTTTCAAGACAAGAGATTTAGGAACTTCCTGACGAAGGTTGAAACTATGGATAAAAACGCGCGGTGTGGTTCATCGAGAAAAGAATGATGCTATGCACACTACGGACTTTTGACACGCGTAGTTGAAAGATTACTCCAAAGACTAAAACAAACAATCCGCAACACCTTCAACAGGTATTGCGGATTGAGAAATCATACTGCTCTACCTCTAGGGAGATGCTCAGTTTCTAAGAGATACTTCACTTTTAAAAGATGCTGAACTACTTGGAGAGAGCAGTGAAAGGAATAAGCGCAGCGAGATTAGAATTCTTGCCAACTCTTGATTTCGAGGTCTTCCACACGAGTTGTGGTGAAGGCATAGATGAAGGCAGAAGCCAATCGAGCGTTGGTGAGAAGCGGAATGTTGTGATCGATGGCAGCACGACGAATCTTATAGCCGTTGGTCAATTCTCCGGTAGAGAAGTTCTTGTGGATGTTAACCACCATTTCAATCTTTTTCTCACGAAGCAAGTCTAGAGCACGAGGTAATTTCGCTTCTGGACTTCCTTCTGATAGAGCTTCGACTTCGCTAGGCCAAAGCACACGCACACTGGGGATGCCGTTCTCAGAGAGATAGCGCGATGTACCTTCGGTGGCATAAATGCAATAGCCGTGGTTGGCCATACGCTGAGCCGCATCGAGCATATCGGCTTTGTTCTTACCACTACCTGTGGAGAGGAGTACATTCTTCTTGGGAATGCGAAGACCAACAGACAACAAACTCTTGAGCAATGCTGAATTGGCATTTTCTCCCAAGCACCCCACTTCACCCGTAGAAGCCATGTCTACGCCCAAGACTGGGTCGGCTTTTTGCAAGCGATTGAAGGAGAATTGAGAGGCTTTGACACCCACATAGTCCAAATCGAAGAGAGATTTTGAGGGTTTCTCAACTGGAAGACCCAACATCACACGCGTAGCGAGTTCGATGAGATTGATTTTGAGAACCTTGCTGACGAAGGGGAAAGAACGTGACGCACGGAGGTTGCACTCAATGACTTTAATGTCGTTTTCTCTCGCAAGGAACTGAATGTTGAAAGGTCCAGAGATGTTAAGTTCGCGTGCAATTTGCTTGGAAATCTTCTTGATGCGACGCGCTGTTTCAACATACAATTTTTGCGGAGGGAATTGAATCGTAGCGTCACCAGAGTGAACACCAGCAAACCCCACGTGTTCGGAAATGGCATAAGCAATGATTTCGCCATTTTTGGCTACAGCATCCATTTCCACTTCCTCAGCGTGTTGCAAGAACTGCGAAACAACAACTGGATGCTTCTTGCTCACGTTAGCTGCCATGGTGAGGAAGCGTTCCAAATCTTCTTGGTTGTGGCAAACGTTCATTGCAGCCCCTGAAAGCACGTAACTAGGACGCACCAAAACAGGGAAGCCCACTTCTTTGATGAAGGCATTGATGTCGTCCATCGAGGTGAGCGCGCTCCAAGCAGGTTGGTCTACTCCAATTCTATTGAGCATAGCAGAGAACTTTTCGCGATCTTCTGCATTGTCAATGTCTTTGGCTTGGGTGCCAAGGATGGGAACACGCTGTTCGTCAAGACGGAGAGCCAAGTTATTAGGAATTTGACCACCGGTGCTAACGACAACTCCGTAAGGAGCTTCGAGGTCGAGAATGTCGAGCACGCGTTCAAAGGTCAATTCGTCAAAGTAAAGACGGTCGCACATATCATAATCCGTAGACACTGTCTCAGGATTGTAGTTGATCATCACAGAGCGATAGCCTTCCTTGCGAATCGTGTTGAGTGCCTGTACGCCACACCAGTCAAATTCGACAGAAGAACCAATGCGGTACGCACCAGAACCGAGCACAACTACTGAACGTTTGTCGTTTTCGAAGCGGATGTCGTGTGCCACCCCACTATAAGTGAGATAGAGATAATTGGTTTGCGCGGGATATTCTGCAGCAAGTGTGTCAATTTGTTTCACGAAGGGCACGATGCCAGCACGTTTGCGGTGTTCTCTCACCAGGAGAGTGGCACGTTCAATGTCCATGTCTTGCTCCATACCCAGCGCACGAGCAATCTGGAAGTCAGTGAAACCTTGACGTTTAGCCTTAGCCAACAATGAAGTGTCGAGCGTGTTGATGTTGCCGCAAGCGTGCAACGCTAGACTGGTTTCATAGATGTTGTAGAGTTTTTTGAGGAACCACAAATCAATCTTCGTGAGTTGATGGATTTGTTCAATGGTGTAACCTTGTTGGAAAGCTTTTTCGATGACGAAAATACGTTTATCGGTTGGCGCTTTCAAGGCCGCTTCCACGTCGTCCAATTCCAAAGCGCGGTTTTCCACAAAGCCGTGCATGCCTTGACCAATCATGCGCAAACCTTTCTGAATGACTTCTTCAAAGGTGCGACCGATGGCCATCACTTCACCCACGGATTTCATAGAACTACCCAATTCACGGTCTACACCGCGGAATTTTCCTAAATCCCAACGAGGGATTTTGCAGACCACATAGTCAAGCGCAGGTTCAAAGAAGGCCGAGGTTGTTTTGGTCACAGAGTTTTTGAGGTCAAACAAGCCATAACCCAGTCCCAACTTGGCAGCTACAAAAGCAAGTGGATAGCCGGTAGCTTTTGAAGCAAGAGCGGAACTGCGGCTAAGTCGTGCATTGACTTCGATGACGCGGTAGTCTTCACTTTCGGGGTCGAAAGCATATTGCACGTTACACTCACCGACAATGCCCACGTGGCGCACGATGCGAATAGACAGTTCACGCAGTTTATGGTACTCGCTGTTGGTGAGCGTTTGAGAAGGCGCAATGACGATGGATTCTCCTGTGTGAATGCCCAGAGGGTCGAAGTTTTCCATGTTGCAGACCGTGATGCAGTTGTCGAAACGGTCGCGGACAACTTCATATTCTACTTCTTTCCAACCTTTGAGACTCTTTTCCACGAGCACTTGGGGAGAGAAAGAGAAAGCCTTTTCGGCAAGTTTATTGAGTTCTTCCTCGTTGTCGCAGAAACCAGAACCCAGTCCACCGAGGGCATAAGCCGCACGAATGATGACAGGGTATCCCAAAGTCTTTGCAGCGCGTCGTGCATCTTCAATGTTGTTTACGGCTTCACTCTTGATGGTTTTAACATCAATCTCATCGAGTTTCTTGACAAAGAGTTCGCGGTCTTCAGTGTCCATGATGGACTGCACGGGAGTGCCAAGCACTTGGAGATTGTATTTTTCCAACACACCACTTTGGTAGAGTTCAACACCGCAGTTGAGTGCTGTTTGTCCACCAAATGCAAGCATAATGCCTTGTGGACGTTCCTTCTCAATCACTCTCTCGATGAAATAGGGAGTGACAGGAAGGAAGTAAATTTGGTCGGCCACGCCTTCAGATGTCTGGACAGTGGCGATATTGGGGTTGATGAGAACAGTCTCAATGCCTTCTTCTTTGAGGGCTTTCAGAGCTTGGCTACCAGAATAGTCGAACTCTCCGGCCTCACCAATCTTGAGTGCGCCAGAACCGAGGAGGAGAACTTTCTTAATGCTAGGATCAATCATGATGGGATTATTTGAGAAGGTTTACGAAATCGTCGAAAAGGAATTCAGTATCGACAGGACCGCTGCATGCTTCGGGGTGGAATTGCGCAGAAAACCAAGGATGAACGGTGTGTCGCACACCTTCGTTGGAACCGTCGTTCATATTTACAAAATAAGGTTCCCAGCCTTCAGACAACGTATCGGTTTTGACTGCATAACCGTGGTTTTGCGAGGTGATGAAGCAACGATTTGTTCCCACCATACGCACGGGTTGATTGTGCGAACGATTACCGTATTTCAACTTATAAATAGTGGCACCCGCAGCTTTGGAAAGCAATTGGTTGCCCATACAAATGCCCATGCAAGGACGCACTTGTGGATTTTCGAGGAAAGCACGAATGTGCCCAACGGTTACGGCACAAGTGTCGGGGTCACCAGGACCATTGGCGAGGAAAAGACCATCGAATTCTAGTTGATTGAAGTCATAATCCCAGGGCACACGAATAACTTCTACACCACGATTGATGAGGTTGCGAATGATGTTGTGCTTTACGCCGCAGTCTACTAAGACAACCTTCGGTGCATTTTTCTCTCCATTGGTAGGAGCATAGCGAATCACCTCCTTGCAGCTCACCTTGGCAACAAAGTTTACTCCCTCATATTCTGCTTCAGGAACTTCATTGGGCATATCATCGAAGAGAATTTTGCCCATCATCACTCCGTGTTCGCGGAGTACCTTGGTGAGTTCGCGTGTGTCGACGCCCGTGATGCCAGGCACTTTCTCACGCTTCAGCCATTCTGCAAGGCTTTCTTGTGCATTCCAGTGAGAGAAATTTTCACTGTAATCACTCACGATGATGGCACTCGCGTGGATTTTTCGCTTTCCATAAAAGTGGCAAGTCCGTTTTCCTCGAAGGTGAAAGGAGGAACACCATAGTTGCCGACCAAAGGATAGGTGAGCACCATAAGCTGTCCAGCATAAGAAGGGTCGGTAAGACTTTCGGGATAACCCATCATAGCCGTGTTGAAGACAACTTCTCCAGCAACGGGAGCTTCATAGCCGAAACTTTCACCGTGAAATTGGGTGCCATCGCTGAGCAAAAGAGTTACTTTTCGCATTGTTGATGTAAGTAGAAAGATGAATTAGGAGTTACGTATGTCCTTTTTGCAAGGACTCCTATTTATATAATGTGCAATTTGTGTTGTACTTGGAAGGCTCTTAAGACCTAAAGCAATTTGTCTTGATGCGATTCCATATAACGGATGAAGGCTGCATTGACGCATTTGTTACCTCCAGGCGTGGGATAGTAGCCACTGAAATACCAGTCACCAGGACTGTTGGGACACGCTTTGTGCAAATCTTCGATGCTAAGATACACCATATGAATCTCAGTGTTCACGCCTGCGGGGCGCAGAAGTTCAATCATTTTCTCATTGATTTCTGATTCAGAGAAAGGCGCATAGAGTTCGCGAACATAATTGACCACTTCTTCTTTGGGAAAATCTTCTTGCGCTTTGCAGCGACGATAGATGTCGGTGAGCAAACTCATTGTTCCGCGCTCTTCGTGCAAGGCAATGGCAGCACGGAAAGCAATGAATTCGTTCATATTAGCCATATCGATGCCATAATAGTCTGGGTAGCGCACTTGTGGAGAACTGCTGACAATCACGATGCGTTTGGGGTGCAAACGATCGAGAATGCGCAAAATGCTTTCACGCAAAGTGGTGCCACGCACAATGCTATCATCGATAACTACAAGATTATCCACCTTTGGCTTGACACTTCCGTAAGTGATGTCGTAAACGTGCGCTGCAAGATCGTTGCGAGAATTGCCTTCAGCGATAAAAGTACGCATTTTGATGTCTTTCCAAGCCACTTTTTCTGCGCGAATGTGGCGCGAGAGCACCGTGGCTATGCGATTCTCCAACGCAGTTTTACTAGCTTCTGAATTATAGGCCGGATCTTTGAGCAACGCTGTAATTTCTTGCGTCTTTTGCTGATTGAGATATTCTTCAAAACCTTGACAAAGACCATAGTAAGCCGCTTCTGCTGTATTGGGAATATAAGAGAAAACAGTGTCGTCTACTTCATAGTTGATGGCTTTCAAGATGGAAGGTACCAAACGGCGTCCCATTGCTTTGCGTTCTTGGTAGATGTCTAAGTCAGAACCACGACTGAAATACACACGCTCAAAAGAACAAGCTGCTAGTTTCTGCGCAGGAAGTATTTGTTCGATGCGCATTTCACCTTCACGATTGGTCATAATGGCCTGTCCGGGCTGTAGTTCCACCACGTCTTCAGCTTCTATACCAAAAGTGGTTTGCAACACCGGACGCTCACTTGCCAAAGCAAAGACTTCATCACTCTTATAGTAGAAAGCAGGACGAATGCCCCAGGGATCGCGAAGCACAAAAGTTTCGCCACTTCCTGTGATGCCACACACCACATAACCGCCATCCCAAACGGGAGCAGACTCTCGAAGAATGTTAGCCACATCGATATGGCGCTCAATGTATTCCGTGATTTCGAGATCAGCCAATCCTTGTGCTTCTGCCGCTGCAAAGTTGCGTTCAGCCTCGCGGTCAAGACGATGACCGAGTTGCTCTAACAAGAGATACGTGTCGCTCAACATTCGCGGATGTTGTCCCTTCACTGCAATATGCTGAAATCTCGGGCACATTGGTCATATTGAAATTGGCGCACAAACAAAGGTTTTTGGCGCGCCAATTGTTTCTTCGTAAAAAGGGATGGACATACGAAAGGCCACTCTTGCCGGTTGTAGAATACCGGAGGTGGCCCATATAAATTTCCCCCGCAAAGGGGATATTCTTGCCAGCGAAATCGACATCGGCAAGTTGTTCTTGAGAAAAAGCAGAGAATTTGAAATGAACAGCAGAGAAAATCTGTTGGATTGCAGTGTTGCCTTGCGCTCGTTCACGAAACATAAATTCTTCTCCAGGTTGCGCTTGGAGCTTTAACGCAGCAAGTCCCGCGGCTTCCTGACCTCGGTTATGTTGTTTCTCCATCATAAGATAGAGTTTATTGAGACCGTACATCCAAGTTCCGTACTTCTCCTTATAATAGCTGAGGGGCTGGAGCAATCTAACCATTGCCACACCACATTCGTGCTTGATTTGTTCCATCAGAATTGCTGTGTTCAGTTTCTTTGTTGGCAAAGTTACTACTTTATTTGAGTTATCGCCGAAAGTGCTGGCTCGTTTCTCGCTTTCTCTCTGTTTTTTTGCATCTTATTTACTATTTTGTCACCTTGGAATACCAAGACATCAAGATAAGCCCAACAAAAAGAGTACTTTCTATTAAAGATTTTCACCTTTGCATAGAAAGCACTCTGCAATAATAAGTAGCGTAGTTTATCTAATAGAGATTTGTCTGAAACAAACGACTAAAAGAAAGATAGTCCCACAGTGAGTGTTTGGAAGTCAGGACCATACCCTTTTTCAAACATAGATTGCGGAGTATAGCGCACAAAGATACCAAACCAATCTTTTTTGATTTCCCCATAGAAAGACACTGTGGCAGGAGAGAAATGTATGCCTTTTTTATAAGCATATTGTTGCTCTGTTCCTTTGGTATCCAGATAAGTATTGTAAATGCGCGGACGAACATTGAGATTTAACACAGAACCAAAGGTCAAACACATTCCACTTTCTTGATAGGTATAGAGCAGTGGGAAAGAATGTCTGTTAAGGCGAAAGACCGAACGAATCGGCGTTTGTCCTTCTGCGAAAGTTCCAATTGTGGTAACCCCATTATTGAGTTGAAATGCAAGACCACCATCAAGTGCAATCTTACTCCAGCCATAGCTCCAACCCAATGAGAAACGATGGTGTCTGTTTCGAGTAATGGTATAATTCAACAAATTGAGCTCAATATCAATATTGCGTCCCCATACATCTGAGTTGATTCCTTTAGGACCATTTGAGTAAGATTAAACCCAAGGAGAAGCCTACCAGATGTCACTTCAGAAAAGTTCTTTCTGTCACCACTATTCTTTTTGAGAGTGAGCGGAGCTTCAGGAAATTTCCAACGGCTTGCAGCAGCATCGACAAGACCTGTGCCTTGTGTCGGAACGGTATAGACGTACTTTGCTGTTTTATCATTGTATGCTCCAAACACTTGGAGTTTTACAGCGCTGTCGTTGCGCGTCACCAACACGGAGTCGGGATGGTTGACCTTGACTAAGGTATCGTTCGATTCAGCAGCAAATGCAGAAAGGCCGAAGACGGCGAGTAGAGAAAGTAAATAGCGTTTCATTGTAAAGTAAGATAAAGTGTTATTATCCCAAATCGGTCATTAGACCGTTATAGTACGACTCGTTATTGATAAGATAACTTCCTGTCATCTTTCATTTTCTTGTTGGCATCTTGTTTTTCGTTCGTTCTCGCCGTAGCCCGCTACGCCTTCGAACTCACGGTAAACAAACTGCTCAACAATCTAATGAAATCTGTTCAGGATCTAATAACCGCTTTGGAATTACGGAGCGAATTTTCGTTTGAGTTCTTGAAGTGTGGTCTGCCCTTCCATATATATAATGGTGTAAGTAGGATTGCCGCGCGGTTGAAGTCCATTGTTTCGATAAAACAAGAAGCGATTAGACTTTGTAGGCTCAGTCTTTGGCAATTGATAAAAGCCATAGTACAATCGCCCGTGCTTTGAAGCGGATTCTTGTTCAACAGCCTTGTTCACATCCTTGGCCACAGCTTGCTCTAATTCTATGACCTCTTGCATACCCAATCCCATTGTGACGCTATGAAATTTGAGTAAACCATATTCGCGCAGAGATTCTCCAGAGAGTTTCACCATTGTAGCCTTGTGAGATTTCACAAACTTAGTGTCAAAGAAAGGGGCAACATTTAGTTTGCTTTGGGCTATGGCAGCCAACATCACCATCAGCCCGATTAAGAGTAAGCAAAAGCGTTTCATAAGAACCATTGTTTGATTATTGTTGAGGAGTTGCAAAGAAGTCGCGAAGCAACAAAACAGATTGTTCTTCAGAGTCGTCTTGAAGTGTTTCGGTCATTGTTTTCTGCATTTGCTGAAGCACCTCTTGTGGATTAGTCACCTCTTTGCCATTGATATATGCAATGCACTCATCGGAGTTTGTTGCTTTCCATCCCACCACGGCAGCTGTTACGATTGAAAAGCCGAGTATCGCAACTGCAGCCCAGCGCAGCATTGGTTTCCAAGGACGTAAGATCATTGTGTGCGCTCTATTCGATTGCTCTTCTTCGCTCGAAGAAGAAAGTGCAGAGAAAGAGATTTGCTGATTTCTGCGCCGCAAAACGGTTGTCAGTCCTAAAACAGCTTTGATTTCATCGAAATAAGCGTCATCAGCTTGGGGAGTCGTCAGAAAAACCCGCAATCGCTCTTCTTGCTCTTCGGTAGTTGTAGCTTCGAAATATCGCTCTACGAGTTGTTTGTATTTGTCTATTGTATTCATTGCAGCTTAATTGGGATATTGTTGTCGATATAATTCGCGTAGGTGCTTACGCGCTCGAGAGAGTTGCATTCTAACAGCAGTTTCTTGCATATTCAAGTGCTGAGCAATCTCTGCATACGTCCGTCCATCTACATCCCGCATCCGCAACACTTGCTGCTGCACGGGAGACAAACATTCGTCCATTAGTTTTTCGATGCGCTGCAAACGCAAGGTTATTTCATCGACTTCATCGTCCTCTTCTGAGGTGAACTGCTGATTCGACACCTGCTCCCAGTCCTCAGTTGGATGAGAACGTCGCTTACGCACTTCGTCTATCGAAAGATTTCGCACCGTCTTGGTGAGCACTGCTTCTGCTTGCTGAAAAGAATTCACAGATTGCGGATGTTTCCACAATCGCAAAAAGGCTTCCGACAAAGCATCTTCGGCTTCTGTGTCATTACCTAGTATGCTTGCCGAGATGATTTGCAACCTCCTCCGAATTTTCAGGAAGGTTGTCGTCAGTACAGTCTCAGGTGTCTGAGGGGAGTCTGATGGCTTGGTTGTTTTGTTCTTTTGAAAGGCAGGCATATTGTGACAGACAACACACACTCGCGGTGTTTGATTTATACTAATACGCGAAAGTAACTATTTTGTAACACATTCCGAAGTATTTTTTTCGTCTTTCATTCAGTTTTCTGCTACAAAGCCTCTTGCTATTGACATCTAAGCCCACAATTTATTTGTCCCTTCTTCAGTATTTTGTAACTTTGCGCACAGTTTATTACATCTGTTCCATATCTACTTTATGCTTCCTTATAAAGACATTTTCCTTGACTTCGACGACACATTATATGACACACGCGGCAATGCCACGCTAGCCCTAGAAGAACTCTATGATGCCTTCCATCTTGAGGAGGTATTTGACAGCAAACGATTCTTCACCGAACACTATTGGGAAATCAACGAAAATCTGTGGGCGCAATACTCCCTTGGCGAGATCACACGCGACTACCTCATCATCGAACGCTTTCGTCGTCCCTTGGCTTTAGGACGTGGCGCCAACCTTTCAGACGAATTCTGCCTTGAACTAGGAGATGCCTTTCTCGAATTCAATTGCGCCAAGACTGGTGTGGTGAAGGGTGCACACGACTTACTAGATTATCTAAAATCTCGTGGCTATCGTTTGCACATCTGCAGCAACGGTTTCACAGAAGTGCAATATCGAAAACTGGATATGGTGGGAATGTCGGACTATTTTGACACAATTGTTTTGAGCGAACAAGCAGGAGTGAACAAACCCTCGCCAAAGTTCTTTGAATTTGCTTTTTCGCAATCAAAGGCAGTTCCGACGTCTACCATTATGATTGGCGACAACTTGAATACCGACATCCAAGGAGCGATGGGAGTTGGACTCGACACCATTTATTTCAATCGCTATCACCAACCCCTCCCCTACTCTTCATCATTAGCCTCCACAGTTCCCCGTCCAACTTTCACGGTATATGCGCTCGCCGAGGTGCAACAAATATTATAAAGGTAGCGACATTCTCCTCAAAAAACCTCCGTTGGCAGCTTCTTTTCCTTGCTGAGCAATAAAATTTGCACGGAAAGATGCACAAAACATTTCCAGAATGTGGTTCTAGTTTTTGAGATTTCTCTCAAAAAGCGAATTTTCAGAGGTTAGAATCAACACCGCAAAAACAAAAGAAAATCCCTTTTTCGCACCAAAATCCTCGTTTCAGAAGCGAAAAACAGGGGGAAAATGCAGAAAAATGCACTTTTCCGAAAAAAAATCACCAAAACATTTGGAGGTTTCAAGAAAATGTTGTTCCTTTGCAATCGCAAACCGATAAGGAATGCACCACACGGGAAAGTGCTACACGGCTAGCTCCTTTCAAATCCTCCAGGGCTTGATCGCAGCAAAGGTAGTTAGTTGTAGCAGCGCGATGTGGTTAGCTTTCCCACCCGCCTCTTTAGCTCAGTTGGCCAGAGCACGTGATTTGTAATCTCGGGGTCGTTGGTTCGAATCCGACAAGAGGCTCACTAAGACATCTAGTTTTCACTAGATGTCTTTTTGTTTTCTATTACTTCTACCCTCTTGCTATTATACAATTACTCCTTCCCCCTTCCCTCCAAAAAACACAATACGAGTAACCGAAAGTGGTCTATTTGCTTGAAATATCAGATAATCTAACACAAAAACCCTCCATCTCAAAAAAAAAGAGTACTTTTGCACCTAAAGCGAAGTTGGAATCACGCGCTCAACGAACACTAGTTCTTGTATTTGAACTGCGCACAACTTATCGCTCATTCACCCTTTTGACATTTACCCCCTATGCTCATCGATATAAAAGGCGCAAACATTAGTATTGACGACCGAAAGGTACTTGAGAAGATTGATTTCCAAGTAAACAATGGCGAATTCGTCTACGTGATTGGACGCGTAGGCAGCGGTAAGAGTTCATTGTTACGTGCGCTCTATGGCGAGTGCGAAGTAGAAGAAGGAGAAGCTAAAATGCTTAATTTCGACCTTCTTCAACTGCGTAACAAACATCTACCTGAACTTCGCCGACGTCTTGGCATCGTCTTTCAAGATTTTGCTTTACTGCAACATCGCACTGTCGCGCAAAACTTAGACTTTGTGTTGAGTGCCACAGGATGGAAAGTAAAGGCAGAGCGTGAAACACGTATCAGAGAAGTTTTAGAACAAGTGGATTTATCGGCTAAAATCAACAATTTTCCCCACGAATTGTCAGGTGGCGAACAGCAACGTCTTGCCATCGCACGCGCATTACTCAACAAACCTGCACTTATTTTGGCCGATGAGCCAACTGGCAATCTTGATATGGAGACCGGTCAAAAACTTCTTGAGCTGCTGCGTTCGCTCACCAACGAAGACACAGCCGTTGTAATGGTTACTCACAACCGTTCTTATCTCACGGCTTACCCAGGAACGGTATATCAATGTGCAGAAGGGCATCTTATCAATGTGACGCAGCAATTTACCTCTGCCGAACATTGCCAACTATAAAGAGGCAAGACTTCAAAAGGATTACTCGTCTTTCCTCCTTTAGTTAGTGCGTACTTTGAGTGGCGCACAACATCATTGCCTATTTCTCAAAAGAGATAAGAAACAGTTCTCAAACAGCTTACACTAGATATTGCTTATCAATATGAAAGTCTATAAATTTGGCGGAACCTCCGTTGGTTCGCCCGAAAGAATGAAAGAAGTGTCTCGCCTCATCACAGAAGATGGTGAGTCAAAGATTGTGGTGCTCTCTGCAATGAGTGGCACAACCAACAGCCTTGTTGAGATAGCCGACTATTTGCGCAAAGGAAATCCTGAAGGTGCAAGCAATATAGTGAATAGACTTCACAATATCTATAAGCAGCACCTTCCCCTACTCTACACGAACGAAGAGACAACAAACAGAGTGCGCGAACGCCTTGACAATCTTTTCTTGCAACTCCACGAGTTTCGCACTCGCGAATTCAGTGAAGCTGATGAGAAAGCAATTCTAGCCCAAGGCGAAATTATGAGCACCAATATGGTGACAGAGTATTTGAAAGAATGCGGTGTCAAAGCCATTCTTTTGCCAGCTCTTGACTATATGCGTCTAGACCCCAATGGAGAACCCGATCTGCCCTACATTCGTGAGCGTTTAAGCTACTTACTTGAAAGAATCCTGACTACGACATCTACATCACGCAAGGATTTATCTGTCGCAATGCCGAAGGGCAAATAGACAATCTCCAACGTGGCGGTTCTGACTACACAGCTTCTCTCATCGGTGCAGCCATTCGCGCAAGTGAGATTCAAATTTGGACAGACATCGACGGGATGCACAACAACGACCCTCGTTTTGTTGAAGGCACAACTCCCGTGCGTCAACTTAGTTTTGAGGAAGCAGCAGAACTGGCTTACTTTGGTGCAAAAATTCTTCATCCAACCTGTGTTCAACCAGCAAGATATGCTGGTGTTCCCGTGCGATTGAAGAACACCCTCGACCCTAAAGCTCCTGGCACACTCATCAATAACGACTGTGAAGAAGGGCGCATCAAAGCAGTTGCAGCCAAAGATAACATCACCGTAATCAAAATTGTCAGCTCACGAATGCTCCTTGCCACAGGCTTTATGTGCAAAGTTTTCAGCGTCTTCGACAAATACAAGACCAGCATCGATATGATTACCACGAGCGAAGTAGGTGTATCTCTCAGCATCGACAATACTAGCCACCTTGCCTCCATTGTAGACGAACTCAAAGAAGTTGGCACTGTCGTAGTCAACGAAGGTATGTGCATCGTCTGCGTTGTTGGAGATTTGCGCTGGACAAACCGCGGTTTTGAAAGCGACGCGACACTTGCGCTAAAAACATTCCAGTGCGTATGATTAGTTATGGTGGTTCTGACCACAACATTTCCTACCTTGTAAGTATGGAACACAAGCAAGCGGCACTTCAAGCCCTGCAAAAATCTCTTTTCAAACAAGGGGGACTTAGAGGATAAACTGCTACGTTGTTTTCGACATTCAGCTTTGGTCACGTACATCAAAACACCTCCCCATTCTATGAATTGCATTTGTCCTTCTGAGCCTTCCGTTGCTCTCAAGGACAATTGCCTTTCTATTATATGTAGCCTCTCGCTACACGACTCCACATTTCAGCGTCTTATTCCACACTCCTATGAATGCTTCTCGCTTCGCACAATGCGAAACTCCCTTTTACTACTATAATCTCTCTGTGCTCCGTCAAACTCTCGAAGCCATAGCCAACGCAACCGCCGACGCTCCGCAATTCAGTGTACACTATGCACTCAAAGCTTGCGTTGCTCCCGAGGTGTTGCGCACAATTTCTCAATATGGTCTTGGCGCAGACTGCGTTAGTGGAGGAGAAATTGAAGTAGCACACCAATATGGTTTTGCTCCCAACAGCATTGTCTTTGCAGGCGTGGGCAAAGCCGACTGGGAAATCAACCGCGCACTTGAACTTGGTATCCAATGTTTCAACGTAGAGAGTATTCCTGAACTAGAGATCATCAACCAATTGGCTGCGGATAAACAGAAAATAGCGCAAGTAGCTTTTCGCATCAATCCCAACGTAGATGCGCTCACTCACGCTAAAATCACCACTGGTCTCAATGAAAATAAGTTCGGTATTGCTTTAGAAGATACACTAAATGCCATTCGTCGCGCTAAATCCTTGCCTAATGTAGAGTTCGTAGGATTGCATTTTCATATTGGAAGCCAAATCACAGAACTCACTCCCTTCCGTAAATTATGCCAGCGCATCAATGAACTCCAAACTACTCTTGAGCAAGAAGGGATTTCCATTCCCACCCTCAATGTAGGCGGAGGACTAGGTGTCAACTATGAACAACCCGATGCCGAAGCAATTCCCAATTTTGCGGAGTATTTTGCGATATTCAAACAGGATCTCGAACTTCGCGAAGGACAAACCGTTCATTTTGAACTAGGACGCTCCATTGTCGCACAATGTGGAAGCCTGATCAGTCGAGTTCTTTATGTCAAAGAAGGCCACGCCAAACGCTTCGTTATCGTTGATGCAGGTATGACCGATCTCATACGCCCTGCAATGTATGGTAGTCTACATCAGATTGAAAACCTTTCACACCCAGAAGCACCCACCGCGCAATTCGATGTTGTCGGACCGATTTGTGAAAGTAGCGATGTATTTGCAAGCAACTACACCTTGCCAACTCCGCAAAGAGGCGACCTATTAGCCTTTCGTTCAGCAGGAGCCTACGGAGAAATTATGGCTTCACAATACAACTGCCGTCGTTTGCCTGGACATATTGCAGAATAGTTTTATCCCCAATCGGTCATTAGATCCTGGACAGATTTCATTAGATTGTTGAGCAGATGGTTGATTGTGAGTTCGAGGGCGTAGCGGGCTACGTCGAGAACGAACAACAAGATGCCAACAAGAAATGAAAGATGGCCGGAAGTTATATTCTCTGCAAAAATTGCACAATAACGGTCTAATAACCGATTTGGGTTTATGCCCTCATTGTTTCTTTCATCGCTCCTCTCTTTTCCCTAAATTGCAGCAACAAATTAGCTAAGACAGGAGCGATGTTTCATTTATATTACGCTATGGCGGGAATCTACATCCACGTTCCTTTTTGTGAGAAACGGTGCAGCTATTGCAGTTTTTACAGCACCATTCACGGTGAAAGAGAGAGAAAAGCCTTTGTGCGAAGCCTTGTTGCAGAAATGCAATACCGACAAACCTCCAAAACAATTCACACAGTCTACTTTGGAGGTGGCACTCCTTCGCAACTTGATGCAGATGAATTAGAAGAATGCTTCGAAGCTCTTCATAAAATCTTTCATATTGCACACAATGCAGAATTTACTTTCGAGGCGAACCCTGACGACATTACCCTCTCCAAAGCACAACATCTAGCAGCACTTGGCATCAACCGCCTCAGCTTAGGCATACAGAGTTTCGACGACACTCAACTTCTCACAATAAACCGCCGACACACTGCGCAACAAGCCCGAGAAGCCATCGACTTCGTCCATCAAGCAGGCATAAACAACCTGAGCATCGATTTGATGTTTGGTCTTCCCCAACAAACGCTCGAAGATTGGGAATGGGAATTAAAACAAGCCTTCTCACTCAACATCCAACATCTCTCTGCTTACGCACTCACTTACGAAGAAGGCACACCACTCTATTACGATCGCGCACGAGGGAAAGTGAAAGAGTGCGATGAAGAAACATCGTTGGCTATGTTCCGTCTGCTGTCAGACAAAGCGCAAAAAGCTGGCTTGAGCAGTATGAGATATCCAGCTTTTCCCAACCTGGTTTTCGTTCGCGCCATAATTCAAGCTACTGGCAAGGGATTCCTTACTTAGGGTTCGGCCCTGGAGCACATTCCTACGATGGTGCGTTTATCAGACGTTTCAACGAGCACAAATTGCGTGCTTACAATGCTGCAAGTGCTTCCCACGCCACATTTGCTGACGTTCCGCATCAAATAGAAGAGCTTTCTCTCGACGAGAGATACGATGAATTTATTCTCACGCGTTTGCGCACAAAAGAGGGAATTCCATTGCAAGAACTCGAAGGAAATCGGTGCACCTACCTCCTAAAAACTGCGCAACCCTACCTCCAACAAGGGCTCCTTCGACTCACTTCTGACAATCGGCTGGAACTTACCCACGATGGCATCTTCGTGTCGGACGACATTATGAGCGAACTTATGTGGGTGTAGTTATGCCAGCAAACAATTGAGCAGTAGCCTTCTGTAAAAATCTGGTAAATCTCCATCTTGCTAATAAAAAACTCTTGGATAAAAGCGCAAAACACCTTACTTTTGCCATTATAGATTTCTAAACGCTATACAAATGGAAAAGAAAACAGTTCTAGTCCTCTTATTATCTGCTTTCTTTGCTCAAAGCAAAGCAAGCAACTTTGCAGCGACAACGCAACCAATGACCGCAGCGCAAACCTCAACCGCGGCGCAACCCGTAGACCTGACCACCGCAGCAGAAGCTGCAACTCCATCTGTGGTTTACATCAAGGTCTCTAGCACCAGTCGTCAAACGCAAGAGCAAGATTTCGATCCATTTTCCGATTTCTTCGGCGACTTTTTTGGTCGTGGTCAACGTAGTCCTCAACAACGTCAAGCCCCTAAACGCAGTGGTGCCGGCTCGGGCGTTATTCTCACTGCCGATGGCTACATTATCACCAACAACCATGTTGTAGAAGATGCTGATGAAATCCTTGTAAAACTCAATGACAACCGCGAATACAAGGGACGCATCATTGGTCTTGACAAGACCACAGACCTTGCTCTTCTCAAGATTGAAGCGAAAGATTTGAAGCCCATTACCGTGGGAAGTAGCGAAAACCTCAAAGTTGGGGAATGGGTATTAGCCATTGGCAATCCCTATGGATTCACCTCCACTGTCACAGCAGGCATCGTCAGTGCAAAGCACGCTCCCTCCAAAGCAGCACCACCATAGAGAGTTTCATCCAGACCGATGCCGCCATCAATCCTGGTAATTCTGGGGGTGCTTTGGTCAATGTCAAAGGTGAACTAGTGGGCATCAACGCAATGCTCTATTCTCAAACGGGTGCTTACTCTGGATACGGCTTTGCCATTCCCACCACAATTATGAACAAAGTCGTCAAGGATTTCAGAGAATTTGGTGCCGTGCAGCGCGCCCTTCTCGGTGTCGTTGGTAGAGACGTTTCTAGTTATATCGATGCGCAAAAAGAAAAAGGTCAAGACCCAGACTTAGGAGTGCTGAGTGGATTCTACATTGAAGAAGTTTCAGCAGATGGCGCAGCCGAAGAAGGTGAATTGAAACGTGGAGACGTCATCATTGCCATCGACGGAGTGAAGATTGAGAAATATGGTAACTTGCAAGAACAAATGGCAAGCCATCGTCCAGGCGACAAGGTGAAAGTCACATACGTTCGCAAGAAAAAGACCTACACAGTCACACTGACCCTTCGCAATGTGCAAGGTACCACCTCCAAAATTGAAAGTGTCGACACTGAATCTATGGGAGCAGCATTGCGCGCACTCACCGATGCAGAAAAGTCTGAACTCAGATTGAAAAACGGCATTATCGTTAGTAGCATCAAGGCTGGCAAACTTCAAGAAGCTGGACTCGCCAAAGGCATCATCATCACGCAAGTAAACGACAAGGTCATCAATTCAGTAGCAGACTTTGAAGAAGCTGTGAAGAATGCCAATATGAGTAGCGACCGCGTGCTTTGGATTAGAGCCAAAACACAAAGCGGACTCAACCGTTCCTACACCGTAGAACTCGGTGAAAGAAAGACTACAACGAAGAAAAAGAAGTAACCCTAATAACCAATTAAGGAGGTGCTGCAAAAGCGAGTTTTGCAGCACCTCCTTTTGGTGTTTGATAAAGGAATAAGCGCAAGGTATTGAGACAGAAGGGAGCGTAGTAGTACGTGACCAAACCTGATTATCTAGAATAACGCAGTAGTTTGCCCTTTAGGCCCCCTATTATATGATTGTGTTGAGTGTACAACAAATTAATCAAATAAAATCTGATTAGGATCTAACGACCGATTGGAGTTTGCTAGATGTGGATGGTTTGCTGATGAGTTTCCATTTCAAGTTATAAATCCTCGTCGTCTCTGTGGTATCTTTGGCGAAGAATGTGCGTGTCACCTTGATTGTAGAATCTCTCTGCAACTCCATTCTCCACAACGAGGCAGAAGTATATCGCAACGTCAGACCATTTTCTTCTATTTTTTCCAAAGACGTTTCACCGCCTAAGCTATTATTGACCACCGCTCTGTGTTGAGATTTTTGCAAATCCAACAAATCCATTCTAGCCTCAGCATTCAGCAAAGGAAGAATAGCCAAAGGCACCGAATAAAACAGCGTTTCAATATAAGAAATTGCAGAGGAGAAAAACATAACCAATCTGTTTTAATTGTCTTTAATCACGACGTCTAACAAAGGAACACTAGAAAGCCCCTTTAATCTTACGGAACAAGTCAGAAGCAAAAATGAAACTATTCAAACGCTCATTGTCCGCTGTCATCACTTCGTCTTTTGTTCCTTCCCATTCGCGATGACCTTCGTAGATATAAAGAATGTGATCCCCAATCCCCATCACCGAGTTCATATCATGCGTGTTGATGACGGTCGTTGTGTTGTATTCTTGCGTAATTGATTCAATCAATTCATCAATCACCAAAGAAGTTTTAGGATCAAGTCCCGAGTTCGGTTCGTCGCAAAAGAGATACTTCGGTTTGAGTGCTATGGCACGCGCTATGGCAACACGTTTCTGCATCCCTCCTGATATCTCTCCAGGATATTTATGCCCAGCATCGCCCAAATTCACACGTTCAAGACAAAATTTGGCGCGGCGTACTCTTTCCTTATAACTATCATCTGAAAACATATCAAGTGGAAACATCACATTTTCCTCCACCGTCAGACTATCAAACAAAGCCGCATTTTGGAAAATCATCCCCATTTCACGACGCAGCAACACACGCTCTTTCTTTGTCATTCGCACAATGTCGCGACCATCATAGAGTATGTGTCCTGAACTGGGTGCAAAAAGTCCCACGATACACTTCATCAACACCGTCTTTCCCGAACCGGATTGCCCAATTATCAAATTGGTCTTTCCTGCATCAAAGATAGTGTCAATGCCTTTAAGAACTCTTTTGTCCTCAAAGTCCTTGCAAAGATCGATTAGTTGAATCATGAGAGCAATTGTGTTAGAAAGAGGTCCGAGAACAAGATGAGCATCGAAGAACTAACGACAGCGTTAGTCGAAGCTTTTCCCACCTCAACCGAACCTCCCTCCACGCGATAGCCATAATATGCTGAAACGCTGGAGATGATGAAGGCAAAGACAAAACTTTTAATTACGCCCATCCAGAAATACCACTGTGTAAATTCGTGTTGTATACCTGCTGTGAGATGCGCTGGCGTCAAAATATGTCCGATATATGCCGTGGCATAAGCCCCTACAATACCGCTCGTGGTGGAAAACACCACCAACAGAGGAATCATCGTGAGCATACCCAAAATTTTAGGTAGAATGAGGTAAGACGCAGAGTTGACACCCATAATTTCTAGTGCATCAATCTGTTGCGTCACGCGCATAGTGCCTAATTCCGAAGCTATGTTTGATCCGACCTTTCCGGCAAGTATCAAACACATAATGGACGAGGAAAACTCCAAGAGCATAATTTCACGTGTCACATAGCCACTCACCCACTTAGGCATCCAAGCGGTCTCAATGTTGAGTTTAATTTGGATGCAAATTACTGCCCCAATGAAAAAGAAATCAACAAAACAATCGCAATGGAGTCCACTCCCAATGCGGCCATCTCTTTGACATATTGTTTCCAAAACATACGAAAACGTTCTGGAAGGGCGAAAACTCTCCACATTAGGACAAGATATTGCCCTAATGATTGGAGATAAGAGGTAAACAACATTGACTATTTCGTTAAAGCTGTTTCAATTTGATTTTTAATAATATCATTGCCAGGATAGCCACCTTCAGAAACATTAGAGAAAGCCACACTGCCATCCTTGTTCAAGAGCATATAAGCAGGAATACCCGACATATTCAATTCACCACCAAGTTCATTCCATTGCTTGTCGGTCAAACGAAAGTGTTCACCGCTAACCGATTTAATGAAACTATTCCATTCACCTTCGGGAGAAGTTTCACCCGTGATATACACGAACACGGCTCCCTTCTTTTGCAAATCAGGTTTAATTTCGTCAATGTCCTTCATTGCAGCACGGCAAGGAGGACACCAAGTTGCCCAAAAGTCAAACAACACCACCTTACCAGCATATTTCTTCTTGATGGTTTCAAAAACTTCGTGCCCCGTTTGTTCCGCATTGTGGCGAATAATCTTCACATCTTTGCCCTCATCCACAGTGGCAGCAGACGCGGTCTGTTCTTGCTCTGCAGCAGGAGTATTATGATTCGATTTAGAAGCACAACTTGTAGTTGCGAGCAGCAAAGATGCTGCAAGGAATAAAAGGTTCTTACGCATAATAATCTAGAGTTGATGGGACGCCTTCATCAGTGCGTCACAAATGAGAATGCAAATATAATTGATTTTGTCGAGAAAACGTGTTTTTCACCATATTATATGCGTAATCGCTTCTTAAAAACACTTACAAGTCAAGTTTTTCAGGCTAAACGTCTTTAGTTTATTGGAAATTACTTATATTTGCAGCTGAATTGCTTGCTAGAATAACAATAATCTTGACCGAGCAATCCACTTAATTTCGAACAAACAAACATCAATAGAAGACTCTATGAAGAAAAATCTTATCCTAGCCCTACTGTTTGCAGCCTTTTCTTTTGGTGCTGCAAGTGCGCAGAATCAGGCCAACAGCCCTGTCCCTATGGAAGCCAGTATTCAGGCAATGGCCAATGAGGTTATAGCAAATCAAACTAACGACCCAGAAGCCGCTAACAAGTCCTTCGCAAAGTTGCTTTCAAAAGTAAAGAAGGATAAGGAACAACTCACTGCAGTTGGTCAATTCTTCTTGGATCAAAAGATTTATCCTTGCGCCAACCAATGTGCAAAACAAGTTTATCAACTCGACCCCACATACGTGCCTGGTTTGATGTTGAGCGGTCGCGTTTGCATCCTTCGCAAAGACTGGGGTGGCGCTGGACAAAAGTTTGACGAAGTGTTGAACTATGAACCCGACAACATCGAAGCTCTCAAATTGTCTGCACGCGTTTACAAATATGTAAACCCCATCGTTGCACAAGAAACGCTCAAAAAAATTCTCGAGAAAGAGCCTGAAAACCTTGATGCTCACAAGGAATTGGGTGATATTGCCTACACCAACCAATCCTTCAAGGACGCTGCAAAGGCTTACAAAACCGTCTTTGACCACACCAAAGAACTCACGCTTGAAAACGTGCCCGCTGGTGTGAACTACCTCACTGCTTTGATGCTCACCGGAGGAGATGCTTTCACCATCAAAGAACTTGCACAAAAACTCCTACCTCTCGATCCAAAGAACTTTGCTCTCCGCAGCCTTCTCTTCTTCACAGACATCGAAACGATGGACTACCAAAAGGCTAAAGAAGACATTGCCTACATCGAGAACAAGGAATACCCCGATAGCGTATATCGCTACACTGACTATCAGTATGCAGCGCGCTATTTCAACGAGGCGCTCAACGACAAAGATGCTGCCATCCGCTATTATAAGAAAGCAGCAGAAAAGGATTCTTTGCGTCCTGACACCTACAAGGAGATTGCCACTTTGATGCGCACCAACAAGCAAGCCATCGAAGCTATTCCTTATATGGAAATACATCAAACTTCGTGGTGAAAAAGCCGATAGCAAAGACCGATTCAGCCTTGGTCTTACCTACATCGCCGCAAAGAGCCAAGCCACTTCTGACGAAGAACGCAACAAATTAATTGAAGCAGGCGACAAAGTCTTTGAGCAATATATGACAGAACTCCCCAACAACTACGTTGGTCCATTCTATCGCGCTCAACTTTGGATCACCGATGGACAAAAGGCCGAAGACAAACCACGCGAATTCTACCTCAAAGCCATCGAACTCATTGGCAATAATGCTGATTACATCGATCAAAAGAAGGCGGCTCTCACCTACTTGATGGTTTATCACCTCAAGAAAAATGAAGACGCCAAGTGTAAAGAATATGTCAACGAAATTCTCAAATTGGATCCCAACAACGCTACGGCGAAGAAAGTACAAAGCGTGTTGAAATAATCTAGTCACGACTAGAAACCCTCATTCAGATTGGAGATGTTGCAAAACTCGTTTTTGCAGCATCTCCTTTTCGTATTTGATAGAGGAACAAAAAATAAGACATTGAGATTAAGATTGAAGAGAGTGTACAGAAGTATGTAACCAAAGCTGAATTTATCAACCTCCTGTTTTTAGGTTGTAATATAAAGAAAATAAGGAAGAAACCTAAGAATAAACTTGTTCAAGTAAGAAGAAAAACGTAACTTTGCACCGCTGTCACGAGTTGACGGCACGAAGACAATTTAATTATTCATCGGGGACGTGTCCCCATAAAACCATTCAAACAATGGCAACTCGTATTCGTTTGCAACGCCACGGCCGCAAGGGCTATGCTTTCTACAGCATCGTAATCGCTGACGTTCGCGCACCTCGCGATGGTAAGTTCACTGAAAAGCTCGGTACTTACAATCCCAACACCAACCCTGCAACAGTAGACCTCAACTTTGAGCGCGCCCTTCACTGGGTAGAGTGCGGTGCACAACCCACTGACACTGTTCGCAACATCCTTTCTGACGAAGGTGTTCTCCTTATGAAGCACCTCCGCGGTGGTGTGAAAAAGGGCGCTTTCGACGAAGCTGCTGCACAAAGCAAGTTCGAAGCTTGGAAGCAAGAAAAAGAAAACAAGTCTGCTGCATTTGTAGGTAAGCTCGCTGAAGCTAAGAAGTCTGCACTCGCTGCACGTCTCGAAGCTGAAAAGGCTGCTAACGCAAAGGTTGCAGAAAAGGTAGCTGAAAAGAAAGCTGCTGCTGCACAAGCCGCTGCTGAAGCCGCTGCAGAAGAGCAAGTAGAAGAAGCTCCTGCTGCTGAAGCTACTGAAGAAACTGCTGCTGAGGCTTAATCTCTGCAGAGTCTTCTCAGGCTTTTCTTGTAGCATATCTTCTATGCTTCCCCTTTTGGTCTAAATCAACATAAAGTGTGTCAAAATCTTTTTGGCACACTTTCTTTTGTGCCTCCTCTCCCCCACGCTCTTCCACCAATGCAGAAACAACTTTCTTATTGTTTATGCGAAAAATACAGACGAAAGTGATGCACCATCAGAAAATACTCAAGAAAAGATTTGGTTATTCGAATATAAAAGCCTAATTTTGCACCACAATTCAACGGTGCGTTAGTTCAGCTGGTTAGAATACATGCCTGTCACGCATGGGGTCACGGGTTCGAGTCCCGTACGCACCGCTTTTTCGTAGCATTGCTCGTTCCTGAGCTGCTTATGTTTTAGAAATTCCCTTGGAATCGTCGTAGATGTGGTATCTCCGACGATTCTTTTTTGTTTCATTCTTCATTTGCAATAATCATATAACTCCCTCGTCTTTTTATCCCCAATCGGTCATTAGTTATTTGTTTGTTGAGCAGTTTATATTATCCCTCTTTCCTTATACCAATTCCTCTTGGGCATTGCCCTTCCCAAAAATCTACTAAGTGCAATGAATCATTGCGCAACACTTGAGTAAAACGACGGCTCATTTTACACAAAACGACGGCTCGTTTTACTAAAAAAGATGATTTATAAAATACAACTAATTGGAAATAAACAAGTTACCTTGTTTGTCAAATTGAATAGGTAACGATTTGGAAACGAGCGAACTACTTGGTATCGCTGTTTCTGCCTAACAAAGAACGCTTGTTATTCTGTCTGCAAAGATAATACTTTGTTACCGAATAACAAGCGTTTTCAAAGAAATATTCACATATCTGCATTTTGGATTGTTGCTGTTGGAGTTGCTATAATCCTCTCCCTCGCTTCTTCTTTCTGTTAGCTTGGTTTCTGAGCTTGCGCTGCCATGCGGTCTCGGCATAGTCATCGCCATGTGTCGTTGGCGTAATCATTCCGCCTACTCCCTCCACCAAATCATCGGCTGTGCTGATGGCTGCATCTGCCATATCTCTTATAGTTTGTGCGATTTTTGGCGTTTCCTTAGTTGGTGGTAGACTATATGAACGGCTTGGGGGTACGAGTTGATAGCCAGCATCCTTAGTATCTGTATGCTTTGACGATTTGCGTATTACTTGGTCAGATATATTCGTATCGGCTTTTTTACCTGCCTCGAAGTTCTTCTGTAAGGAACGATAGCCAAACTCCCTGCCGACTTCCGATGCCTTGAACGCATATTCTCCGTATGAGAACTTCAAGCCATAGACCTTGCTCTGCTTGTTCTTCATACGTTCTATGGTTACTCCATGCTTGTTCAATTCATAGAGGAACATAGAATGTCCTGTGATACCTGTACTTTTGTACTTTTCAAGTTGGGTATAGCATATCCTTTGCAGTTCTTTCTTTGCTTCCTCCCTTGTGGGATTGGCTTTTGATTTCTGATGTTTCCTTTTGATTTTGACTTCCTTTGCAATGGTTAAGCGTTTCTCCCTGCTGATTTCCTCTGTTATTCTTGCAGCCTTGTTGCTTACAAAGGTGGTATCATAAACTTCTCCGTATAGGCTGATGCGGTTGGCGATAATGTGGATATGCCTGTTGTCTGTATCCTTGTGCGTTACTGCCACCCACTGATGGTTGTCAAGTCCCATTTTCTTAGCAAACAGATGGGCTATTTGGGCAAGTTCAGAAACTGATAGTTTCTTCTCGTCCTGTGGTGCAATGCCGATTTCGATGCGCAGGAATTTGTTTCTGCATCTGGTATTGTAATCGCTGACCAACTTCATTTCCTCGTAAATAGCCTTTGATTCTCTGCTACAAAGGTTATGGAAGGCAAGCCGATTACCCAGTTTGCCCTCTCTGAAGATATAGTCCAATGCAGTACTTCCGTGCGCTATCGCCTTACACTTTCCTATCATATCTCGGCAGATTTAAGACCTTATATATATCGTCACCAATGCGGAAGTGAGGTTCGAAAAAACGCTTAAATGCTTCTTTGGCACATATCGAAAGGTTCTTGGTTATCGGCACCCATGACTCGTCCTTTATCCTGATGAGGTTGGAAACCTGTGCGTAGTACATTCCCGTCCGATGAAGTACGGCAATGGCTTCCCTTTCATTGTCGGTCATCTTGGGAACGGCAACCACTTCACCATTCAAAAGTATCTCACGGCAGTACTCGGAGAACTTCCGTCCTGTGCTTTCTGCCTTTGCCTTGATGCGCTGCTTCTCCTCCAAAGTACACCTAACCTTGATGAACTCCGTCTTGTTCATCTGCTTTCTTGATTGTCCTTTTGCTGCCATTGGGTAGCTTTCCCTTGGTATTTCTTCATATAAGTTTCCTTAAAAGTTAATCATTATAGATGATTTATTGATGCTTAATTTCTGAATGCTGACCGATGAGAACGGAGTGATTACGGTCTAATCTCCCCGACTGTTTATCGAGGGGAGCAAGCGCAGTTTGTGGGTACAAACTGACGTCTTGCAATGCTACCCTAACAGACCGTTTACGCATAAGGCGTTTTGCCATAGAATAGTGAATACACGGCATTCCGTGTCTGACTGCGTTCGTGGCATTCCCACCGTTCAGTATGCTTGACAAATGTCCGTTTTCATACTCCCGAAAAAGGGTTGAGGGAGAAGTGAAAATGAAAGAGATGTTCCTCCTCTTATCCCCCTCGTCCCTTTCTGTCGGTTTACAATCTTCTCCATTTCTCTATATCCTCACCATATTCCTCCAGATGAAGGCGCACGATGTTCTCTACAAAACTTGAAAGGTTGCTGCCCCTGTCGCCCAATCTGCGCACGATGAAGTCCGCCCGCTCCTGTGTCTCCCTGCTCAGATAGACCGCCTTTCGGCCTATCAATTTGGTTGGAACAAGATAGGCTTGCTTGTAGGCTTCAAGCGTTTCCTTTCTCATCTTGGTGCTGATGCGTCTTTGAACGGCTGTGTTCTCTGTGTGCTGTGATGGCACTGCATCCTGTGATGATACAACATGCTGCTCATGATCCGAGTTCTCCGATGGAATACCCGACTGGTTTATAGGTGCTCTTTTTTCCTGCTTCCTGACCTCTTCCCATTTAGGGATAAGTATGTCTTTTTGTTCAGTTGTCTTTGAAGAAGTATCTTCTTCGTTACCACCCAGGTAATATAAGAGGTCATGCTCCTCGTCTGTTGTTTTCTTCTTTTCCATTGTCTTTATCTCATTTTATATTTAACTTGTTTTGTCTTGATAGAATTGGTTTGCGGTTGTAATGTATTCAGTGATTGTCTTTTCTGCTGTCCACGCACCCTGTGGATATGGTACTCGTTGAGGTCTTTGAACCGTCCGTAATGCACGGACATATCCTCCACCTTGAAACCTGCCCTGATGAAATCAGTGGTTGCTTTCCGTCCAGCATCGTCATTGTCAAGGAAGGCACGGATATGGGTTAGGTGTATGTCGTTCAGATAGCGGATAGCCCTTGCAACGTTGCTTACGGAGTTCAGCACAAGACAGGCACTCGTTACTTCTTCTTTCATTGACAGGAAAGAAAGGAAGTCCATGAAGCCCTCGAACACACAGACTGGTTGTTTTTTGTCAGTTACCTTATTTCTCGACCTATCCATGAATATAGGGGTAATGTCCTTCGGGGCAATCGTTCCCTTGAACGAGCCGCTGTCCCGAAGCTCATAGCCACCCGACTGATTGGCGAAGCCGATGGCTTGATAATGCTGCCCCCTTACCTCATAGCTGATACATTTGAGGAATGGCTTTGCCTTTGCCAAATCAATGTAGCGTTCTTTCATGAGGTAGTCCTGCAAATGTGGCGGCAAGGTGTCTGATATGCCTGTCAGTCTCCTTGTCCCGTTTGCCGATGTAGCCTGTCCAATACTTTCCTGATTGGAAGTGCCATGTACACATACCATACGAGGACTGCACGTTGTATCGGGAGCGTTCCGCCCCAAAGGCGGATGGCTTCCGACAGGCTGCATCGCTCCATGCGCATACAGAGGTCGATGATGCTTCCGCCACGTCCCTCGGCATAATCTATCCAGAGGTTCTTCTCCGTGTCCACCTTGAAGCTCGGATGCGTTTCCTCCCTAAGCGGTGAGCGATAAAGGGCATAGGCAGGTGTCCTGCGTACAGGCTTGATGCCTTTCCTTTCAAGATACTCCACGATGGGGTATCGCTTGATGAGTGATAAATCTTCTTTCATTATTGCGATATTTATTGGTTGAACATTTCTTTCTTATCTCAAAATATTCTGTTCGACAGGACTCTACTTCCTTGATTATCTTTTCCAAAGTTTTTCCCTTCCAAACTTTTTCATCTTTCTTCTTACTACATACTAATATGTCGTAAGCCATTGATAATCAGTGATAATTTGTAGTACACAGAATACTACACGCCCTACTACATCAGGCTACTACAACTACTAAGCAGGGGACAGGGTAGTATCTTCCTTACTTTGTACACATAGATGGGACTGCCACCGTCACGCCTCCTGCTCACTTTCTTAAAGCCTGTCCTTTTCAAGGCTTCGCCCATGTGTTTTAAGGACAATGGATGATGTGTATAGGTACCTAAGTAGGTAAGTATCTCCGTTGTGGTCATATAGGAGCAGTGGGGACTATCCTCCGCAGGCTTCTCAAAGCAACGTAGCAGGAGTTCCATTTCTGCGGTCTGCACCTGAAATTCCTCGCTCTCTTTGTATAACTCCACTATCTCATCATCGTCAAACCAATATCGGAAGCCTGAGTTTATCAGGACTTTGGCTTCGGTATAGACGGCATCCATAGAAATAGCCTTTGCTCGTTCTATATCAATGGATAGCACCTCAAAGGGCAGGAATCGTCGACTGCCCGTGGGATCAGTCAGGAAATCGTTGCCGTTCACCGAAGCCACGAAGCTTGCCAGGTGTGGATGTTCCTCCACATACTTGTCGTAGGGCATACGGTATTTGACCATCGGGCAGGTGATAAGGTTCTTCAGTTCATTCTCGTCCCGCTTGTTGAGGGCTTTGAGCTGGTCGTCGATGTTCACGATAAGGTTTTGACCGATATAGGTAAGCGTGTCTTTCTCCTGCGGATATATTTTTCCAGTATAGCTGTAACCTTTAAGAGCAGGCGGACAAAGCAAATCGAGAAAGGTGGTCTTGAATTTCCCTTGTTCTCCTGTCAGTACAAGACAAGTATGATTACGGCACTCACGGTCATCCATAGCGTTGGCAACCACTGCAACGAGCCATTTGGTAAGATAGGATAGCCACTTTTCAGAATTGCGGACGGTAACACACGATGCAAGGTTGGCAATTGTGCTTTGGTTTATCTCTACCTTGTGCAGTACTTTAGAAGCATCAACCGTTGGCAAAGCCTTGAAGTATTCCTGTATGGGATTGATGCGTGGCGAAAAGCTACTTTCGATGATGGAATAGAGATTGTCGGACGATGTAATGATGCCCACGTCGGAGTCAAGTTCCCTACGGAGAGAGAGTTGATTTCATAGCGACCAACCTTTGTGAAACGATTGCTTGCATCTGTACTGCTTCGGTATTCCGTCCTGCCCAGCACGGTATTATACCTGAACGCATAGTGCGCACGGAGATAGGTTTCTATCTCGCTGTTCTTGGAGGTGTTTCCCCTGCGTTCGGTAGAATTCCCAGTTGTTTTCATTCTGCTTTTATCTGCTTCATTTTTCATTGTTTACCCGTTTTGGTTTCCAAGAGTGAAGTTACGGCGAGAATGTCAATGTTCCAAGCAATCTGAGCATGCTTGCATAATGTTGCACTCATTGGCAATGAATTTCTCACGGATTTCTGACAGGAAGAAGCTGGAAAATAAGGATTTCAGGCTAATATAAGGGAGTAAGTATAGAAATACTACAAGAAAAGTATGTACTTATTTGCTCTAATCTGCACTGTATTACTTTGACTAAAACAAACCTAGAAAAAAGGAAAATAAGGACCGGAAGAAGAGTAAGAAAGATAACCTCATTTCCTTCTATTTCCCTATTCTTCCCTGCTGTTCCTTGCTGCTTTGTGGAATGGAAAGAAGCGCATACTTTTGCACGCAGAAACATGCGATAGAAAGCAAATCACAAAAGGAAAATATAAACAAAACAATATAACGCTATGGGATATTTTATCATTACCGACAAGCAATGGGCAATGCTGAGGGACGAAATTGTCGCTCTTGCCCAGACCTGCCACAAGGCATTTGGAGAATCGAGTAAGCACACTGATTGGCTGCACAACGGAGATGTATGTCAGCTACTGGGCATCAGCAAGCGTACCTTGCAGCATTACCGTGATACGGGCATGCTTCCGTTTACCCAAATTGGACACAAGTGCTATTACAAGCGTGAAGACGTGGAACGGTTGTTACAGACAAAATCGGAGAAAACCAAGAACAATAAATAAACAAAGAAAAAATGGAATCAGTAAGAGATTTGAATATGGATACGGACGATATGCAGGTGGTGCTGTCCGCTATCAGCAGTATGAGCAAACGGATAAAAGAAGTGGCACAGACGCACAAGCCTCTCTTTGGCGGTGAGCATTTCTTAACAGGCAAGGAGGTGTGCGAACGGCTGTATATCAGCCCCCGAACCTTGCAGGACTATAGGGATAGAAAGATTATCCCATACACGCAGTTTGCAGGGAAGATACTCTATAAGGCTTCGGACTTGGAAAGGCTACTGGAGAAGAATTATAAAGAATACGAATAAAAACCGTCTTTAATAACTCGTTGGTTGAATTAATTTGTTCCGCAAGCGTATCGAGACCGTATTCGCACAATTGGACGACACACTGATGATGATACGAATTATGCCAAGCAAACTCGCGGACTCTTTACAAAAACAGCATGCAAGATAGCTGCCATAACTTTTATGCAATATGCAAATTTTATCAATCATCGGCCTATCGGGCAAATTAAGTATGCTTTAATTTAATTCAACCAATAAGTTTTAAGATAGTGATGATTTGCATTAATTGTAATACTTGGTCAAAGTAAAAAATGAAAACTTTATGTTTTTAGGCTTGCACTTTGGACACTTGGCACTTTAGCACATAGTTGCTACATATTATTGGCAAACTTCTTCTTATTTCCTTCACCTTTTCGATGACTTGCACAAAAAAAACCATAATGATAGACGATGGAAATTTGGGGAATTACATGCTATCATTATGGCTCTTTAGTTAGTTGGCATTTGTGACCAGATTGTTATTTCAGAGTCCTAGCTGCATTCAGCACAGCAAGCACCGTTACACCAACATCAGCGAATACTGCCATCCACATGGTAGCCAGTCCGAAGAAAGCGAGGATGAGCACTGCTATTTTGATACCAACGGCAAACCAAGTGTTCTCCCTTGCGATGCGCAGTGTGCGTCGAGCCTGACGGATAGCTACGGCTATCTTCGACGGCTTGTCGTCCATCAACACCACGTCGGCTGCTTCGATGGCGGCATCACTGCCCAGTCCGCCCATCGCAATGCCCACATCGGCACGTGCTAACACGGGAGCATCGTTGATGCCGTCGCCAACGAAGGCCATTGTCCCTTCTGCATTCTCTTTGAGAATTGTTTCCACTTGATTCACTTTGTCGCCTGGCAAGAGTTCAGCATGATATTCCGCAAGTCCAACGGTCTTAGCCACATCGGCAGCCACTTCTTCCTTGTCGCCCGTGAGCATCACCAATCTCTTTACACCTTCTGCCTTGAGAACATTTACCGCATCAGCGGCATCCTTCTTAATTTTGTCTGACACTACAATATGACCTGCATATTCTCCATCGATGGCAATGTGGAGAATGGTGCCCACTTTTTCACAGGGTTGCCACTTTGCGCCGACGCTCTCCATCAAATTCGTATTACCCACACTTACCGACTTGCCATTTATACGAGCCTTCACGCCCTGTCCAGCCGTCTCCACTACGTCCTTTACATCGCAACCGTCGTTTGTTTGGAAAAGCCTTTCGAATGCTGATAGCAATGGGGTGCGTGGAATATCGTTCCGCATGAGCAGCTAAGTGCAATAGTTCATTGGGGGCAATATTTTCGGGATGAATAGCAGTGACGTCAAACACACCGTGTGTCATGGTCCCAGTCTTATCAAAGGCAATCGTGCGCACCTTTGCCAATGTCTCCATATAGTTAGAGCCCTTAATGAGCACACCCTTTCGCGATGCTCCACCGATGCCTCCAAAGAAAGTGAGAGGCACGGAGATAACGAGAGCACAAGGGCATGACACTACAAGGAATGTGAGAGCGCGATAGATCCACACGCTCCACAGCCCATTGACGAGCAACGGTGGTATAACTGCCACCAACAAGGCAAGTACAACTACTATGGGCGTGTATATTTTGGCAAACTTGGTGATGAAGTTTTCGTTCTTCGACTTATTTTCTGTGGCATTTTCCACGAGGTTGAGCACCTTTGCCGCCGTACTCTCGCCAAATGCCTTGGTTACTTTTGCTGTCACCACACCATTGAGATTTATACATCCCGACATGATGTCATCGGCAGGGCGAATGGTACGCGGTACGCTCTCGCCTGTCAATGCAACTGTATTCAGACTTGATGTACCATCGATAACGATACCGTCCATCGGTACTTTCTCTCCTGGTCGAATTACAACGATGTCGCCCACCTTCACCTCTTTGGGATTCACGTCCACCAGCTCTTCACCACGCTTTACATGGGCGATGTCGGGGCGGATGTCCATCAGCTGAGAGATACTCTTACGACTTCTACCCTCGGCAAAACTTTCAAAGAGTTCGCCCACTTGAAAGAAGAGCATAACAAACACCGCTTCAGTGAACTGTGGTTCTGCCCCCGGCATAAAACCGATACAAAGGGCACCTAATGTAGCTATAGCCATGAGGAAGTCCTCATCCATGCCTTGCCATGTGCAATGTCCTCGGCAGCTTCCGTTAGGACTTCGTAGCCCGCAACCAAGTAAGGCACAAGATAGACAAGCAATAGTTGCCATATCAGCAGGTTCATTGTCCGTTCTACCAATACCGATCCTGCTAAGAGTACACTAGCAGAAATTATCCTTATAAGTTTGTTTCTATTTTCCTTTTCCACAATTTCACAACTTTTACTTTTGTAAAGATCGGATATATCTTTTGCAACTCAGTTGCAAAGATTCCCTACATCTGATTTAAAAGATAATTTGCGCAGTCGCACCAATGTTCTTCCCATCGTATAAAGGAGCTACGGACAAGAGAGTACTGACTATGAGAAGAAACATCATAATAACCTGTTTCATTCTATCACACCATTGATAAACATATCGGGCAATAGCTTGGTAGCGGGGTGGTCAATGATACGGGCATGCACCGTGACCGACTTGGAATCGTTGTCGAAGGCGGAGTTTATGTCGTAGACCTTGGCGCGGAAGGTCACCTCGGGGGCATTGGTGAGCGTCAGCTTCACCATCTGACCGATGCGCACCTTGGGCAAATCTTTCTCAAACACTTTCAGGTCGCAATGCAGGTTTACGTTGTTGACCACCGTCATGAGCGAAGTGGAGATGTCCACGAAGCTGCCCATACTGATTTTTACCTTCCCAACAATACCACTGATGGGCGATGTGACAGGAATGAGAGTGGTGAGCTTGCCTGCTGATATTGACGACGGATTCACGCCGAGCTGACTCAACTGACGTCCAATACCTACTACTTGTGCATTAGCAATAGCATAAGCCGACTCAGCCTGTTGCAAAGTTTTCAGAACACCTGCCTCTTGTTTCATCAGCGTGTGCTGTCGGGCAAGTTCTGTTTTGGCTGCAGAAAGCTCATTTACAGCCGTGAGATACTGGCGTTGCAGTTCGACTATCTGTGTATTTTCTATATAAGCCACCACTTGACCGCGGCGCACTCTAATACCTTCTCTAGTTGTGATGCGCCGAACCACCCCACTTGCAATGGGAGAAACCTCTGCTCTGTTTTGTGGATCGAGTGCTAATGTTCCTGTCACACGCACAACATTAACAGTTTTACTCAAGTCGGGTGCTGGATCTGCATCAGCATCAACCTCCTCTTCACCTTTTTCTGTTTCCACTTTCTCGGAAGCAGCATTCTCTTCCTTGTCACTTTTCTTATCGTTACCACAGCTTATCACCATAACCATAGTAAGCAGTATCAGTAGATAAAATCCTTTTTTTCTCATTTTCCTTGAAGATAATTCAGTTCAACAATAGCTTTATTATATTGGCGAGTAGCATCAGCAAAGTCTTTCCAAACCTCCAATGCACTCTGTAGGTTTTGCATTAACTCCACATAACCAATCTGTCCATATTCATAACTCACCTTAGAGATTTGTTCCATCTCGCGAGCTTGGGGCACTCCTATTTTTTGATAATAGTTGTAGGCTTTGTGTGCCGACACATAGTTGTTATAGGCTGCATCATAAGTTTTGCGGAGCACGTACTCCTGATTGCGCACATTGAGTTGTGCCATCTCCACTTCCTTGCGAGCCGCCTTCACCCGCGCCTTTTGTGCACCGAATGCTAAGGGGATGTTCACTCCCACGGAGAAGCCCATAAAGTTGCCACCGCCATATGCGCTGCGGTCAATGTTGTAGGGATTGAATCCCTTGATGACGGTCTGCACGCTGGCTCCCACAGAGAATGTGGGCAGTCCATTGCGTTTCTCCAATTTCAGTTGTTGGTTGGCAACTTCTTCTTGACTCTTTGCTAAGTCGAGGAGGGGGAACGTCTGCGATGGAATTGTCGGTAAATATGGGTTCATTTGTCGCTGTGGCAAGAGGTACCACCAGCGTATCGGTGTTGAGCCACTTCATCAACTGTAATTGGGCAGTGAGAAAGTCGCGCTGCGCAATGTCACTTTTGATGTCGTTCTCCTGTTTCAGTCGGATTGCATTCATCTTCTCTAATCGTCCAGTCTCTCCAGTTCTGAGTTTAGCCTCTGCCACACGGTTGAAATTTTTATAGATACTGTCTTGACGGGCATAAATGTGTAACAGATCCTGTGCGTAGAGCAAGTCGTAGAAAGCCAAGCTCACTTCTCGTCGCAGCTCATTCTCGCTCACCACCAATCGACTTTGGGCAGCGCTGGTTTCGGACTTGAGCAATGAGCGTCTGGCAGAATAAACACTGGGTAGAGCAAACGACTGACTCACCGTGATAGCATTGTCGGGACTTCCGCCACTGGTAGGGTCCTGAGAGAGCGACACGGATGTGGCATCCAGATGAAAAGCAGAACCTTGAAGGATACGGGTCTTATCCACCTCCATACGTGAGTGCTGCAATGTTAGGCTACGCTCGGCAGCCATTGCCAACACCTCTTGCAACGTCATCTGTCGGCTTTGTGCCGATACTAAGATGGGAAGAAAGAGGAATAGGCTGAAAATGATATATTGTTTCTTCATATCTATTTTGTCTTTGAAAAGATTTTGTACATAGAGGGCAACACCACAAGCGTGAGAATGGTGGCAATGAGCAGACCACCGATGACCACCGTGGCAAGAGGTTGCTGCACCTCAGCACCGTCGCCTGTTGAGATGGCCATGGGCAGGAAGCCGAGCGAAGCCACGAGTGCTGTCATCAGCACGGGGCGCAGGCGTTCCATACAGCCGTTGATGATACAGTGGTTGATGTCGGTGATACCCTTACGTTTGAACTCGTCGAACTGGTTGATGAGTACAATACCGTTAAGCACCACAACGCCGAACAGGGCAATAAAGCCAACACCGGCAGAGATGCTGAAAGGTATGCCGCGCAACCATAGGCGAGGATACCACCGATGGCTGCAAGCGGAATTTCGGTGAACACAATCAATATCTCACGCATGCTGCGCAGTGTGAAGAATAGGAGGAAGAGAATGATGATTAATGCAGCTGGTACAGCAATCAAAAGACGTTCCTTTGCCTCCTTGAGATTCTTAAACTGTCCGCCGTAGGTGTAATGATAGCCTGTTGGCAACTGCAATTCAGTGTCCAACTTTTTCTCTATATCGGCAATGGTTGTCTCCACATCCCTGCCTCGCACGTTGAAGCCCACGTAGATGCGTCGCTGCCCCTCGTCGTGGGTAATCTGCGATGGTGTATTTACATATTTTATATCTGCCACTTGCGACAAAGGTACGGTTCCCCCGCTTGGCACGGTGAGCAGTAGGTTCTGTAAGGTTTCAATCTTATTGCGCATCTTCTCGTCCAAGCGCAACACGATGTCGAACTTCTTGTCTTCCTCGAAAATACTGCCTGCCGTGGTTCCGGCGAAAGCTGATTCCAGCGTGCTATTCGCTTCCTTGATGGATATTCCGTAAGCCGATAGGCGACTACGATCGTAGATGACTTGCAACTGTGGCAGTCCCGACACACGCTCCACGATAGGCGTCCCGACACCCTCCACATTTTCTATTTTCTCTGCCACACGCTTAGCGATGTTTGCCAGCGAGTCGATGTTGTTGCCATAGATGTTGATGGCCACATCTTGCTTTACACCGGTAATGAGTTCGTTGGTACGCATCTGTATGGGTTGCGACATTTCCACACGCAATCCCTCTACCTCACTCATTGCCTCTTCCATCTTTTCAGAAAGTTCTGCCTGCGTTTTAGCACTCGTCCATTCACTCTTGGGCTTGAGTTGTATCATCATGTCGCCACGCTCCATAGGCATGGGGTCGGTGGGAATTTCCGAACTACCGATGCGTGTCACCACCTGTTTCACCTCGGGGAAACGCTTCTTCAGTATTTTCTCTGCCTCTGTGGTTTTAGCTATCATCCTCGACAGACTCGTGCCCCTGCTTCATGCTTACTTCGGCGCAGAGGTCGCCTTCTTCTAAATTGGGAATAAACTCGCCACCCATGCGCGAGAAGATAAATAAGGCTACGGCGAGTAGGGCAATACCTGTTGCCACGATGGCTTTGCTGTACTTAAGACTGACGCGTAGTAATGGCAAATAAACCTTACTGATACGATGCATCATACGGTCAGAGAAATTCTTTCCATGCTCCGTTTTTTTCGTGATAGAAACAATGCACTGGCAGCAGGAACATACGTGAGCGAGAGAATAAACGCTCCGAGAACGGCAAAGAATACTGTCATTGCCATCGGTCTGAACATTTTTCCTTCGATGCCTACCAATGTGAAGAGGGGCACGTAGACTGTCATGATGATAATTTCGCCAAATGCAGCACTCTTACGTATCTTGTTGGCACCCAGGCTTACCACATGATCCATATCGTCCTGCGAAAGTACACTCTTATTGACACTCTTGCCATAAGAGACTATATAGGTGGTGATACACTCCACAATGATGACTGCGCCATCGACAATAATTCCAAAGTCGAGCGCACCAAGACTCATTAAGTTACCTCCCACACCGAAAGCCTTCATCATACCGAAAGCAAAGAGCATGGCAAGCGGAATGACCGATGCTGCCACTAATCCTGCTCGGATATTGCCCAAAAATAGCATGAGAACAAACATCACGATGAGTAAACCCAGTACCAAGTTCTCGGTGATAGTGAATGTTACGCGGTCTACCAACTGCGTGCGGTCTATGAACGGTTCAATGACCAAGCCTTTGGGCAAACTCTTCTGCACTTGGTTCATGCGTTCCTTTACGTTTTTGATGACTTGTTGGAAGTTCTCTCCCTTGAGCATCAGTGTAATACCACTCACCACTTCGCCTTCACCATTGCGTGTTACAGCTCCATAACGCATGGCCGAACCATATCGCACTTCTGCTACATCACTCACAAGCACAGGAACGCTATTGACAGTCTTTACGGGAATTTGCCGAATATCATCCAACGTGCGCGCCAGTCCGATACCACGGATAAAATACAGATTGTTGCCTTGTTCTATATAACTACCACCCGTATTCTCATTATTACCTTCTATGGCTTTATAAAGATCGACCACCGTGAGACCGAACGAGGCAAGACGGTCGGGATTAATGGCTACTTCGTATTGCTTTACATGGCCGCCCCATCCGTTCACCTCGGCCACACCTTCGGTACCTGCAAACTGCTTTCGTACAATCCAGTCTTGTATGGTGCGGATGTCTGATAGAGAGAATTTGTTCTCATATCCTTTCTCTGGATGAATGGTGTATTGGTAAATCTCGCCGAGTCCAGTGGAGATAGGAGCCAAGCTAACCTTGCCTGCTCCGCGTGGAATCTCCTCCTCTGCCTCTTTCAGCTGTTGGCTCACCTGCTGACGCGCCCAGTAAATGTCCACATTGTCGCGAAATACGAGCGTCACAACGCTCAATCCGCTGCGACTGATACTTCTACGCTCCACAATGTCGGGAATGTTGGCAAAAGCCATTTCAAGTGGCGTGGTTACGTACTGCTCAACCTCCTCTGCGCCAAGCGTGGGAGCTTGAGTGATGACTTGTACCTGATTGTTGGTAATATCAGGTGTGGAATCAAATGGCAATTGGCTCAGTGACACGGCTCCCCATACTATAAGAAGCAATGTCATAATACCAATCACCAATTTGTTCCGTATGGAAAAATTGATGATTTTTTCAAACATAATGAATTAGCTATTAATGTTTTATCAAAAAAGAACAAGGATAAAACATCAAGCTATAGGTGGACGCCATACGCCCGCAGTATACGCCTGCAGAAGAACAGCTTCATAATGAACTATTTGCGGGTTTGTTGCAATAGCCGCAAATTTGGATAGTTGGAAAAATCGTTAGTTACGTATAAGGTGAAAGCATGCACTCTGGCATCTGCACAGAAAGGTGAACACATACCAGCATCAAACTTCTGCATGCCACCCTCGTAATTGTTGACAGAATGGAATTCTGCCACAGATTCTGTATGTTGAATTTGTGCATACACAACTTCCTTACATTGACAGGGAATCACTGCCAACAAAAAGACGTAAATGCTCAGGATGTATGCTATCAATTTCATATTTGACTGCAAAGATACGAAATAATTCTTGCAACTCGGTTGCAAAGATACATCATAACGCACAAGCCATCATTAATAAATGTTTTTATTTCTTAAACATCGTCTACTCAGGAAAGAAGATACTCCCAACTTCAAAACAAATATGACATGGCTATTATCTAAATAAATTTCTCTGATTCGTTCACTCTTATCAAGGTTATGCGTCCACTTTAAAAAGTGATTTTTCCAAAAATCTCCTACTGATAATCGGTGAGTTGCGAACTTAAAAATCGAGTTCCTTGACTTTTAAAGTGGACTCAGCTATTTTGCCTTGCATTCCACCGTACTTCAAAGTTATCGGCAAACTTGATAAGTTCAGTTTCTTTCTCTTTATGCCCGAGGGGCATACCATAGTTTTGACTTTATTCCACTATTAAAGAAAGCGCTTCCTTTCCGTTCATGGGTAGGTAGTGTGTAGTCATATCGTAGTAGTACATATAAACAACTACCAAATACAACATAATCCTTTTTCTTTCATCGTTCTATCCCTTTTGTAGTTATGTAGTAGGATAATATCGGTGAAAGAAAAGGATAGAGATAATTTAATGGGGTGTACTTCCAAAAAGGAATATCGGTGTTATGGTTGCGGACGGTCGCTGTAGCTCATGGATGATATACTTTCTGAAGAAATGGGCTTCTGTGCTATCCAACTGGAAGGACAGGGCGATGATGATTGGGAGGGGGTAAAGCCGTACATAGCCTACCAACTCGTTATCTCTGACCATTACCCTTTCACCTGCACTCCTTTCGTCAGGTTGCAGGTTGGGATTGTGGATTATCTCTTGAAGTCTATTGTTGAACTTCCTCCACGTTATTCTGAAAAATCTTGCAAGTTCGCCCTCCGTCATGGCTATTTCTCCATTTCCTTTGCGGAGGATTTGCATATTGCAACCCCACTCATAGTAACTGCGCTCTTTGTATTGAATGGATTTTACTTCTATCTGTGATTTGTTCTTTGTATTCATGCCGTTTCCTCCATTTTATAGATTGAAATATCTGAAGGTTCATAAACCTCTCTGACTCTATTCTATAGTTAATAGAAACATAATCTTTCCGTTCACTTGTTGGTAGTATGTACTCATATCGTAGTAACACACATAAGCAACTACTGACAACAACGTAATCCTTTTTCTTTCATCGGTTTATCTCATATTGTAGTAATGTAGTAAGAAAACAATAAAAGAAAAAGGATTGGTACATATTCAACTATTGACACCCCTGTCATATATGATGATAGGAATGACAGAGTTCCTTGGACGCATCAACTCACTGCACACATGCCTTCTGAACAGGTGGGCTTCTACGCAATCAAGTTGAAAGGAAAGGGCGATGATTGTCGGTAGTGGGTAAAGCGGTGCGTAGCCCCTTACCTCCTTATCTGTGACAATCTTCCTTTCACCTGCATTCCTTTCATCTGGAGACAGGATGGAATCTTCGGTTATCGCCCGAAGTCTGCCACTGACTTTTCTCCATGTAACTCCGAAGAACCTTGCAAGCTCGCCCCCGGCCATGGCTATTTCGCCTTTTCCCCTGCGGATAACCAGCATACCATTTTCCCACTCGAAGTAGCTGCGCCCCGTGTCCAGAGGGATTGCAGCCTTGGTCTTTATTCCATCTTCCGTATTCATGCCATTTCCTCCATGCTTTTGTTTCTGAATGTGTTGGCAATAGCCATTGTCCCTATGGTAATAGTTTCCATTACCGTTACCTTATCATCCTCATTGTTCTTTTCCTGATGTTTGGCGATGAGTTTGTCCATGTCCTCGGAAATCTTGCAGTCCGTTACCTGTGCATAAATCTGTGTACTTGCAATTGATGTGTGTCCCATCATCTTGGCGATGCTTTCTATGGGAATACCTGCACTTAGACACATCGTTCCGAAGGTATGTCTTCCCATGTGATAGGACAGGCGTTGCTTGATACCACAAGCCTTGCCTACGATGCTTAGCTTCGCTGCTAACACACTTCTGCTGCAACAGGGCTGAAAGATAAGGCGATTATCCATATCCGTGTTATTGCCTTCTTCTTTCACCGCTTTTAGTTGCCTTTGCTGCTCAATAATCGTCTTGGCTATGGGGTGTAACGGCACTATAAATTCTACTTTGTTTTCTGACGTTCCTTTCTTATATACATCTGTCCGTCCGCTGCGTTCTTGATATGCCCAAACGTCAAGTGTTCCATATCCGTAATGGCTAAACCTGTGAAGCAGGAGAAGATAAACATCCGCCTTGCAAGTTCGGCATCGCTATCACACATCTTCATTGCCATCAGGTTTGCCACATCACTCTTGCTAAGAAAACGAATTGCCTTTTCTACCTTTTCATATTCCGCATGCTCAAATGGGTTATAGCGAATAATGCGCTGACTTACTGCACGAAACATCAAACGGCTCAGCCAACAGAGATAATTGTTGATAGAAGACCCTTTCAACCCTTTCTTTTTAAGAAAGAAGCGGTATTCCTCAAACAGTTCCTCTGTTATACTTCGGATTTCTATATCTTTACCCCCCAAGTCTTTGATAAACTCGCATAACATCCTATTTGCATAGCAAAGGTTAGTGTATGTACCTTCTGCCTTTGATTTGCCCACACCTTCCTTTACCGATTGTAGTTCTGTATTGCTTAGCTCCAACAAAGTGGTGGGAGAAGTTGCTATGCCTTGCAATCTGTTTTTAAGCAGTTCAGCACTTATCACCCCGTCTTTTAGGAGCAGTTCCTGATAGGTCTTTTCTACTTGTTCTCTGAATGATTGCAGGCGAAGGTTTGTTTTCTTATCTGTAGTTATTCCTTGCTTGGCATTCCACTCCGCAGGCTTACATTCTTCGTTTGTAGTAATGACAGAGTTCTTGCCATCTATCGTGATACGGCAGAGTATGGAGGTAAGACCATTTGCTTTGGTCTTTTGTCTGTTGATATAAAACAGTGTCTTGAATGTACTTCTCATCATGATTTTAGTTTTAATACTACTATTGCTAAATACTCATCTGCATATCCTCCGTGAAAGAAAGGAAACGCTCAAACTCCAAAAACAGTTTCTGTGGTGTAACCTTTGCGTACCGTTCGGTCATACTCACGTTGCTATGCCCCAACATCTTGCTCACCGTTTCTATTGGTACTCCTTGTTCCAGTGTGATGAGCGTGGCAAAGGTATGTCTTGCTGTATGCGTGGTAAAGGGAAAGGCTATGCCTGCTCTTAGGCGCAATGCTTTGAGATACGATTGATAGGTGGCATATTTCATCTGTGGCAATAGCCTTTCCCTTTCATCGCTCTTGTACTTCTCTATTATCCTGATGGCTTCGGGTAACAACTTGATACGGCAAAGTACACCAGTCTTCTGCCTGTTGAACTTCAGCCAAAAGCTTCCCTCGTCATCACGCATAAGATGTGCCTTACTTAGTTCCATCAAATCACAATAGGCTGCACCCGTATGGCAGGCAAAGACAAACAAGTCTCTTGCGGTTTTCATTTCTTCCTCCAACTCTTCAAACTGTATGTTCATTAGTTTATCAAGCGAACACCTATCAAGAGCTTTGGGTAGCTTCTTATCTCCTCTTGCTATTTTTGCATTAGCAAACAACAAGGTGTCAGCTAATCCCTCACGGTATGCCAACCTACATACGGTCTTTATTTGGGAAGCTGCACCATAGAAACTGCTCTCTTGAAAACCTAATGTCCCCAAGAAAAAATCTCTAAAATCATAAATAAAGTTTTCAGATAGTTGTGAGAAAGCTAAATCCTCTACCTTATATTTCTCTTCGATGAATGTGCGAAGATTTCCTCGTGTAGAGTAATAATTAGATAGCGTCTCTTTCTTAATATCTATTCCAACGTGTTCTTCTTTCTCCCTGATAAGCCTATCAAGGCGTTCTATAAGCATACACCGAGATTGTACGCTCCCTTGAAATTGCTCCTTGATGTCCGTGGCAGTAAATACCTGTCCTTTGGACAGCAATGTTTGATAAGCGGATTGAATGGAAAGTACTAAACTATCCAGCTTTCCGTTCACTTCCACCGCCTCACGGCTCTTGCCCCTCATTCTACTCTCACGAGGACTCCACAAATCTATATCACAAGATAGCTTGCAACTAAATTGTACTATACTCCTTCCAAGTGTGATACGTCCCATAATGGGAGCTTTACCCTGCTTATCCTTTCCGCTCTTTTTGAGGTAGAGCAACACCTTCATTTTCTCTGTTTTCATACGCTTTGATATTTTGTGGCAAAGTTACCCAAATTAAAGCGTTCCTCACTTATGCAGAAAACTGCCGACCGAAGCAACAAACACACGAACCAAATAATTTCAGTTACCTACATCTGCATTTAGTTACCTACTTCAAATCTTGGTAATGATTTAGTAACTGAACTTCTGCTTAAATCCGCACTTTCTTGCCTTTTACAAATAGAGCAGTTTTATGCAACTTGCCTCGTTTCTATCTCATTACCAATTAGTTTGCATATCTTTCGATATTTCTTCATTTTCCTTGATTAGTTACACAAAACGACGGCTCGTTTTACACAAAACAACGGCTCGTTTTGCACAAAACAACGGCTCGTTTTACCAAAAACAACGGCTCGTTTTACCAAAAACAACGGCTCGTTTTACCAAAAACAACGGCTCGTTTTACACAAAACAACGGCTTGTTTGTTGTATTATCTTTGAAAGGCACAACACTGCAACAGTTGAAAAAACCAATTGTAAAAAGTTCTATAATCCCCACTCTCGCGCGTACGCGTACGCGCACATAACAGGAGTTTTATCATTTTTGCTGTCACAAGTGTCACAGTCCTCTTCACAATCCTCTAAATTCCAAGCATTTACGCCTATATTTTAGACTTTTTCAAACAAAACTCTGTTTCCCCCTCTCAATTCACTCATCGCAGCATCGAAAAATGCAGTTTTTCTCTCTTCTTTTGACCTCCTTTCGTCCCTTTTTCTTTCCCTTTTCGCACGCTATTGTGACACTTGTGACAGCAAAAAATTAAAATCGCTGTAGAATGCGTGCACGCTACGCGTACGCGTGAGCAATCCACAACAACTTCTCACCTCTTCACCTCCAATTATTTTGAAAGAGCACGCTTTACAAATCCCGTTCCCTACGTTTTATCAAGTAGACTTGTCATTTTAGCTCCTCCTCAAAAAAAATACGCACTTTGTCGCTATTTTTTCACTCATTGTCTCCATATCTCCCCATATACTTATAGGGGGGCATCTCTAAATTCTCCCTTTGTTCGTACAACAATGTTCTCCTACCCAAATAGTAACGCTTTACCATCGATGAGCAAATAAGAGCCGAGCACCGTTGCTAGATTGGAGAAGAAATCGTAATTTTGTCAGAAAATCAATCCACAATATGAAAAAGATTCTCTTTCTTGCTTTCATCCTTTGCTTCGGCTTCACTCTGACCAGCGGAGCACAAAGCCCTGAAAAAGCTCAAGTAGCCAATGTGAACAACTATCTTGTCGGTGCAGTGCCTGAGAAAAATGGTCAAGTAGTCTTTGAACAAACCTATGCTGTGCCAGGTAAATCTCAATCCGAGCTCTTTGCAACGCTCAAAACATACGCGCAGAGCATTGTAGAAGGCGAAAACAGACTCCCCCACTCTCGCATCACGGAGATTAGTCCAGAACAAGGCATCATTGCCGCTTCTGTGGAAGAAACTTTATGGTTCAAACGTACTGCTCTTGTTTCCGACTTTGCAAGTTTTTCTTATCAACTTTTATTTGAAGTGTCGGACGCGCAATTCAAAGTAACGATGCGCCGTCTGCGCTACAACTATGAGCAATCAGACAATGCAGCAGACAACAGCTTGATGCTGGCTGAAGAATGGATAACAGACAAAGAAGCCTTGAAAAAGAATGGCACCCAATTGCGCCGCGGCACTAGCAAGAAGTTGCGCATTGGCACCATCAACAGAAAGAATGAGATTTTCCAAGGTGCTGGTGTGGCTTGCGGACTACCAACAGCACATTCTGCCTTCTAACTCAAATTACATACAATCGGAGGAGGTTGAAAAACGTCCAGACTTTATGAATAAAACCATGCAATTTATTCGTACTTGGATGCTAGCCATCGCCCTCGTTCTAGGTGTTGTGCTATACTTTCTTGGCGATGCTTTGTTGCCTAGTGCAAGTGACAAGGATTTTGCGATGCATTGCATCAAAACTTTGCAGCCCATTCTCATCTTTGTGATGCTCACCATCACGTTCTGTAAGGTGGAACCACGCAGTCTGCGCTTGGCACGTTGGCACGGATATTTGCTGGCGCTGCAAACAGTTGGATTCTTGGGGGCTGCCCTTGCCCTCTTGTGGTGTGACGCCGCCCACCGCCCAATAGCAGAAGGCGCACTACTCTGCTTCATCTGTCCCACAGCGACCTCCGCAGCGGTGATTACGGATAAACTCAAGGGCAGTGTGTCGGGAGTTGTTTCTTATACTTTTTTGGCGAACATCCTAGCCGCCTTGTTCATTCCTGCGCTTGCCAGTTTATTCCTTCCCTCACAACAGGACTTTTTGCCCTCTTTGTGGCGCATTCTATCGAAAGTTTTTCCGATGCTCATTTTCCCGTTTTTTGTAGCGTGGAGTATTCGCACATTTTTTCCTCAGATGTTGAAAATCATCTTGGCTATCAAAGATTTGGCATTCTACATTTGGGCTGTTTGTCTCACACTGGCTATCACCACAAGCACCAGTGCTTTGCTGCATAGTCACGCTCCGTTCACGATCTTGATGTCCATCTGCTGCGTGAGTTTCGTAAGTTGCGCGTTGCAATTCGGTTTGGGGCGTGTCGTTGGTCGACGTTATGGGGAAATGGTCGCTGCTTCACAAGGCATCGGACAGAAAAATACGGTCTTTGCTATTTGGGCTGGCTTCACTTTCTTTGATCCGCTGTCTTCCTTGGCAGGCGGCTTTTATAGCATCTTCCACAACCTGTGGAACAGTTATCAACTGGCGCAACAGAACAAACAGCAACGACGCGCCTAAAGATGCCAACAAAAAATGAAAGATGACAGGAAGTTTTCTTCTCCATAACGAGCGACACTACAACGGTCTAATGACCAATTGGGATTAAATGCTGCGGATGGATATTTGGTAGAACGCAAAAAATATAGTACCTTTGCTTTGTCTTAGCAGGGGTGTCGCTCACGCTCTGTGTGTCGCAAGATAAGTTGTTAGTAAGCTGCTTGCGCACAGCAGACATTGCTTTTGCTTTGCTACTTTTCAACATTCACTCCTTCTCAACATTCACTTCTCCGTCTTCACCCTTTTCATAGGTATCATATGATAGAAAAGCATTTCTTCTTGGAAGATGCAGATCCCGCCATTTTTTTTTGGAGCGGGCAATGCCAACCTACGCTTAGTGCGTGCGCTGCGTCCCAAACTGCGCATAATGGGTCGGGACAATGTGCTCAAAGTGATGGGGGCTGAAGAGGATATGGCAGAATTTGAAGAGAGTTTCAAGCGTCTTCAACAATATTGTGTGCATCACAATCAGCTCGATGAAGAACAGGTGATTCAGATGTTGAAGAACACAGCGACCCACACTGAGCACAGCGACAACGAAACGATTGTGTATTCAATGGGCGGAAAACCCATTGTTCCTCGAAGTGCTAACCAGCGCAAAGTGGTGGAGGCTTATCAAAAAAATGATATGCTTTTCATCTCTGGCCCTGCAGGTTCAGGAAAAACATTTTTGGCAATTGCTTTGGCAGTGCGTGCGTTGAAAAACAAGGAAGTAAAGAAAATTATCTTGAGTCGTCCCGCTGTGGAAGCTGGTGAAAAATTGGGTTTTCTTCCGGGAGATATGAAAGATAAGATTGATCCTTACCTTCAACCGCTCTATGACGCGCTTCAAGAGATGCTTCCTGCAATGAAGTTGCAAGAATACATTGAGAATCGTGTCATTCAAATAGCTCCATTGGCTTTTATGCGTGGACGTACGCTCAACGATGCTGTCGTGATTTTGGATGAAGCGCAAAACACGACAACTGCGCAAATCAAAATGTTTCTCACACGTATGGGTTGGAACACTAAAATGATGGTGACTGGCGACCCAACGCAAATAGACTTGGCTCCCTCACAACGAAGTGGGCTGACTGAAGCCAGCCGCATTTTGCGCGATGTCAAAGGCATTGCCTTCATTGATATGCAACAAGAAGACATTGTGCGCCATAAATTGGTGAGCCGTATTGTGGCTGCTTACGACAAAGACTCGGCGGCTCGAAAAGAAAAACAGAAAGAACAGGAAGCACCTACACAAAGTCCTGTTATGAAAGACTGATTGTCTGTTCATAGCGCGCCTTGTGTAGGTGCTTACTTTCTACCTGATGTTTCTACCTAATGGAACATCAAGACTGCGCGGTCAAGAAACGACAATGCAGTTGTTGTTTGACTCCCATTTGATCCACATCTAAATGGTGCATTCTCACAATCGATGGTGCGAGGCGCGCTGTTTTGCTAATCGTTGCAAGACATTGCAAGCCATTGTAAACCATTCCTTTCACTCTTCGCTATTTATCCCTCAAATTTCTCTATAATATGAGTGCTCTTACAAAAACCGATTTCCATTTTGTTGGACAAAAAAGTGTGTACCACGGTAAGGTGCGCGATGTGTATAACCTCGGCGAACGCCTTGCAATGGTGGCTACTGACCGTATCTCCGCTTTTGACGTTGTGCTCCCAGAAGGTATTCCTTTCAAAGGTCAAATGTTGAACCAAATTGCAGCTAAGTTTTTGGATGCAACTACCGACATTTGCCCCAACTGGAAACTGGCAACTCCCGATCCAATGGTTACTGTTGGTCTTCTCTGCGAAGGTTTTCCCATCGAAATGATTGTGCGCGGCTATCTTTGCGGTAGTGCGTGGCGCGCTTACAAAAGTGGTGTGCGTGAAATCTGCGGCATCCGTCTCCCCGAAGGTATGCGTGAAAATGAGAAGTTCCCCACTTCCTATTGTAACTCCCACTACTAAGGCTGAAATTGGCGAACACGATGCGGACATTTCTAAAGAAGAAATTTTGGCACAAGGTTTGGCTACTCCCGAAGAATACGAAGTGTTGGAGAAATATACTTTGGCTCTATTTGAGAGAGGCACAAAAATGGCTGCTGAGCGCGGTCTTATCCTCGTAGATACAAAGTATGAGTTTGGTAAACACAAGGGTGAAATCTATTTGATGGACGAAATCCATACTCCCGACTCTAGCCGCTACTTCTATGCTGAGGGCTACGAGGAACGCTTCGCTAAGGGTGAACCTCAAAAGCAACTTTCTAAGGAATTTGTGCGTGAATGGTTGATGGAAAATGGTTTCCAAGGCAAAGAAGGACAACAAGTGCCTGAAATGACGCCTGAAATTGTAGCGGGTATTTCTGAACGCTACATCGAACTCTACGAACACATTACGGGCGAACGCTTTAACCGCGAAGAGGATGAAAATCTTGCTGCTCGCATTGAAAAGAACGTTAGCGAATATCTCGCACAATAAGAAGAAACAAACGCTAGATGTCTTGAGTCTGACACAACAGACTAGATAAAATCAAAGAGGCTGCATCAAACTAACGAGTTTGACACAGCCTCTTCTTCTTGCTATTGTGCGAAAGATGAGCGACTAACCAAAATTAGTCTTGCTCACTCAGCTAAACGTTAGAAACAACGCTTTTCTCCTTGACCATTGACGTAGATTTGTCCAGCTTGTGGCTGCTCTACACGTTGTCCTTGGAGATTGAACCACACGTTAGGCTTAGCAGTTCCACGCAAACGAGAGATATTTGTCACCGTTTCTGTCTCATCGCGTACCACATACTTTCCATCGCGTTGTTCGGTGGTGATGACAAAGTAGCGGTCGCCCGTGATTTCATTGACATCTACAGATTGGGGGGAACCATTACCCGTAGAAAACACGACATTAACGAAGTAGTCTTTGGCCGTGATGTCGAAGGTTTGATAGTGCCAAGTTTTATCTTTCACTTGCTTAGTTTCAGTGATGAGCTTACCGGGCCAGTTTCCGTTCATATTGTTGTTGCCCTTGTTGTTCCACACATGGAAATTGATGGTCGGCCAGTTATTTTCGTTGCGCACATATATTGTCGCTTTGTGTTCTACAAAAGGTCGAATGATGTAGTTGCGCACCACAACATTGGAAACTTGACCATCAGCAGAGAGTACTCCTACCTGCAATGTTGTATTTTGAGTTATGCTGATGTTTCCATCGGCTGGAACACGAGGTGACTGTGCTGTGGGGACTGTACCATCGGTGGTGTAAACAAGAGTTTGTGCCTGTTCTGTCACTCGAGTCACTTTAACCGCAAAAGCGGCATCATACTCCCCTGAGGGTTTGTCCAACAAAAGGGCATCTGCCTTGCGACTGAGGAAGTAATTAAAGTGACTTCCACTCAATACTTTTACAAATTCCTTTGCATCGGGAACATAGCTGTCAGCATCATCACCCAACACGCAAAGCAATTTGCCTTTGGTGCCTTCCACTGCTACTACATATTGTTTGGAAGCATTAGCCACCACAGAAGACACAGACGTGTTGGTGATACCAGCAGCACGGCGCACTTCTATCATGGCTTTGATGGCTTGTTTGTGGTCTAGCCAATGACGATAGAACACACAAGGTGTGCCAGGCATAGCCAAAAGATATGCATTTGCAGCAAGGGTGTCTTTCTTGATGGGATCGAGTTGTTCGCTTTCGCTACGCTTTTGCGTATCGTGATTCTCAACAAAAGTTACAGCATATTGACGGAAACGTTTGTCTGAAATAAGCGGTACATTTCCGTCGTTTTGAAGTTTGCTCCAATCTCCACTGTTGGCAGCATCGCGCACGGTGTAGCGGAAGGGGAAATCGAAGGCTGCAGATTGCGGAACATTCTCAACGCGTGTCTTCAAAATCCACATTTTAGTATTGCTGCTATTGTCCCAATACTCTCCGACACTAAACTGAGGTTTGGTGGTATGGTTATATTGTCCCACATAATTGGCTCCATAACCTTTCACCATATCGTATCGAAAACCCGTGTAACCCAAATCTTCTAGGAGAAATTTGAGATAAGCATTATAGTTGTTGCGCACATTTTCACTGCTATGGTCTATATCGCGACAACCCGACCAGTCTTCACCAGAATCATTGTTCGCACTGAGGGATTGTCCGTTCTGCCTTGCCCAAGCGGCTGTCTTCCCACCATCATCATTGCCGACGATGTCAGAAGGTAGCATCTTGTAAGTGACTCCTTTATAGGTTTCCGCAGGATAGTCCATCCATGCCCCATTCACTCCAAGATTGTTACGATGATTGATCACTACATCTGCTATGATACCCGTACCTTTTGCCTTATAGGTCTTTATCATCGAACGAAGTTCTGCTTCTGTTCCAAAAGAGCTATTTTGATTGAAAAGATAGACTGGCAAATAGCCCATCACATTGCTGCTGGTATTGCAATTACCACTTTGAGGCACCCAAATAAGATTGAAATAAGGAGCAATTTCGTTGCTTTGTGCTTCTAGTTTCTTCCAACGAGAGTCGTTGTAGGAATCCCAATAGAAGCCTTGCAACATGACTCCTTCATAATTCGAAGGCCATCCTTGCGCAAAGTTCTGCTGTGAGATGCTTGCTGCAAGAGCTAAGAGGAGTAGAGTTTTCTTCATAATACAGTAGTTTTGAATAAAGAAATGAGTTTCTGTCACCAAATGAATGACGACTCTTTTCATAGAAACCAAAAGGGTGTGCCAAAAAACATGGATTTGACACACCCTCTTTGCGGTAGATACGCATTACACCTAGTAAGGTATGCGTGATAGGTTTACTTATTTCGCAGTCAACGTAGCGCGAATGGTCTTACCGTTTTGTTGATTCAGGTAAAGACGAACGAGATATTTACCTTTGGCTGACTTCAAGTTCGGACCTCCAGAGGTGAGATTATTCAATGAGCCTCCAAGGTTGATATCCCAACCTCCGTTGAAGCGGAACTTATATTCTCCATCAACAAAGTCTGTAGTGACTTCCCAGCAATCTTCTGTTGCATTGTAGGTCATTGGAGTATCTGTGTGACCATCGTTACCCCAATTATTGAGTGAACCTACCACTGCTACACGAGTGATAGCTGTAGGAGTCAACGTAAATTCATCGTTTTTCTTGACATCAGCACGAAGCAAATAAAGTCCAGCTTTAGGAGCCGTGATGTTCTGTTGGGCATCAGCAGCGAAATTTCCATCAAGCAAGAGGAAACTGTTAGCCTTCAACGAAACAGTTTGCTTCTTATGGCCGTATTGCAAAGTGAAAGGTGCATCAACTTGAACAAAACCTTCGTAGTAGCCATTAAAGTCTTTGGTTACCAAGCTAGCCACAGTTTTGCCACCTGCTTGCACATCCATAGTTTCTGAATAGGTTTGAGCTACTGGAGTGAAACGCACAGCTGTTTCTGATTCAAAACGATATACCTCGTCATTGATATTGGCTAAGCTAACGACCTTCGCAGTCAATTGACGTTGACGGGGAGCCTTACCATAATAAGAAACAACAAGGTTTTGCAAGTCTGCAACAGAAACTTTACCCAAAGAGTCTGCAACCAATATAGTCGGATTCTGATCTCCCACTAATCCTTCAGCGGGAGTGAAAGTGATTTGATGAGAAAAGGCTGAGCGAGGCGCACCTGTGACAGTGGTCTTCAAAACTTCGACCTTAGCACCTTCACTTTGTTCTCCAAGCATATTCATATCAATTGCTTTCACACTGTCTACAACAGCAGTGAGGTTCTTTGATTCACCTTGAGGATGGGTTTGAGGTTTAGCCCAGTCTGTATAGTCTTCTGTACAAGCAGCGACAAGCGTAGTCATTGCAAGTCCTAGGAAAAGAGGTTTCAACATAAGAATAAAATGTTAGAAAGATGACTTTCCTTAGTGTCCTCCCTAAATGCTTCTACAGAAGAAGCAATTAGGAAAGGACTATCAGGAAATTCCGTTTTTATTTTGCTACTTGAGGAATGAAGTTATACTCACCAGTGAGATCGTTGAAGTAAACTTTGTAGGTTCCCTTCTTCATCTTCATATTGGGTCCTCCCTTAGAGGCTACTCCATAACGAAGCACTGTAGAAGAGCCCCAACTTAAATCCCATTTCTTGTTGGCTCTAAACTTCACTTCAGAGGGTGCATCAAGCTTCAAGACAGCACTCCAAACGTGGTTAGGAGCTTTATCCGACTTAGAAGCAGGATTCATCACGAGGTCGTTACCCCATCCGTTGAATTCGCCCACAATACCAATGCTACCCTTATTAGATGAGTCGATATTGTCACTAGCATCAGTCATTGTAAAGGTATGCTTCACGTTGTCAATAACGATAGTGTAGTAGCCTGCCTTAGGAGCTGTGATGTTAGGACCATCACCGCCACCATCGCGATAACGTGCAGTACCAGGCTTACCATCAACACCGACATAGGCAAAATCCCAAGCAAAGTTATTACCATCCTTGGAGATAGTGGGTGAGAACACCTTAAACTCGCCTTTCTCTGGGAAGTAACCAGTATAACTTACGCTACCGAGACCTGTCTTCTTGTCATAGTTGGAGTTAGCAATGGGGAAGAAAGGCAAAAGACCGTTACCCGCATCTGCAACATTGTTGCTCCAAGTACCTGCGATGTCACTACCTACAATGTAGTCGAGTGCGATAGGAGCATCACTCAATTCTACATAATAAGGAGCAACTTGCACTTTCACAACATTTGAAGCAATGCTCACACTACCATCTTGAACGGGAGCGTTGACTCCTGCAAAATGTGCGTTAACGCGAACATAAAACTCTAGTTTTGCAGGCTTTGCCGCATCGTCAGCCCAAGTATAGAGCATATTGAGAGCTTTGTTCAAAGCCGCTGCATTGACATCAACAGAAGTATTGTAATACTTTTCTTCGAGTTCAATGTAGTCAGCAACCGCCTTACCTGTTTGGTCGGCTTCAGCTTGTGCCACGGATGTATTGAAATTACCATCTTTAGACAATTGCACAGCATAAAAACCAACTCCAGCCAAAGGTGCTCCCTTGTCGGTCACATGGGGTTGTGACCACACAAGGTTGAGATGCTTGGAAGTATGCAAATCAAGCACTTGATTAGCAAATATAGGAGTATTAAGACGGAACTCTGTGGGTTGCACCAAAGTGGGATTAGACTCCCTATCGTCAGCACAGGAGGAGAAAAGACTAGTAGCTGTGAAAACCACAAGTCCCATTGCGAATATCTTATTCATATCAATAATGAGCTTACGTGATTAATAGCCTGGATTTTGCTTGAGGTTCTTATTGGTGTTCAACTCCGTATTTGGCAAGGGGAATAAATTCATATCCTTGCTGAAGTTGGCGCCAGTGATTACACCGCTCTTCCAAGCCCAATTGTAGTTATTGTTACCTCCAAATTTGTCGAAACGGATGAGATCAGTACGACGGCGACCTTCAAAGTAGAATTCGCGTGACCATTCATCAAGAATTTCGTTAAGAGAGAAACTGGTGAGTTGACTTGCACCTGCACGTGCACGCACTTGGTTGATGACTTTGTGCCTTCAGCAGTTGTGGTACCACCATTGAGACGAGCATCAGCTTCACCAAAGGTGAGATAAGCTTCTGCGGCGCGCATCAAGAAGAAGTCAGCATCTGGGAACAAAGTGTTTTTGGTCTTTGCATTGTCGGTGCGATAGTTCGTGAACTTAGTTACACCATATCCTTCTACAAACTTAGTGGGATCACTGATCTTCAAAGAGCGTTTCTTACCCCAGAACAAAGCACGATCGTCGCCAGCTGCTGTTTGTATAGCCTTAGTGGTGTCTTTAGGTGCTTCTCCTTCTGGGAAGAACTTAGCCACAAGTTCAGGACGAGCACGATGACCTTGCCATTTACCAGTGGTGTTGTTACCGGAAACAAACTGACCATCGTTCATATCATCGTTGAATGCACCAGCCATAAGGAAGAGTGTCGTACCATAAGAGGTGGTTTTCTCTCCATCTTGCAAAAGTGCGAGAATAGCTTCTTCAGAAGCTCCATTGCTACCATTGTCACCCATAAAGAGTTGTTGGTAAGCTGTCCAACCATTGACTGCTTTTCCAGTGTGAAGCTTGTAAGGTGAGTTTATCACCTTCTCAGCATATTCCTTTGCCTTTTTCCATTCGGGTTTGCCCGTATACACCTCTGCATTGAGATAAAGACGTGAAAGGAGCAACCATGCAGCAGCTTTGTCAGCACGACCATAACCCTCTTCAGTGTCCTTTCGGGTTTAGCCTCAGCCATGTTCTTTTCAGCTTCGAGCACTTCAGACTCAATCCATTTGTAAAGTTCAGCACGGCTCATTTGTGCAGGCTTGTCCGAACCTACAGTTGTGCGGAAACCGATGTTGCCCCAACCATCCATAAGATAGTAATAATAGAGTGCACGGAGGAAACGCACTTCGGCAGTCATCGTAGCATCATGATTTTTTGCCACCTCCAAATAGTGGTTGCAAACAGTTACGCCAAAGAAAAGACGATAGTAGAAACCACGAAGGAAGGGATGCTCAGAGTTCCACTGGTTTTTATTGAGAGGTTGCACACCTTCGTCACCCCAAGCACTGATTGCTTCATCGGAAGTCAATTCTTGAGAGTTGAAAAGTTGGCGCAAGAAACCAGAAGTACCGCCATCAATACCGTCAACGTCAGAATCACCATTGGCACCTCCATTACCAGCTACGGCCATATTGGCGTAGCACTTATTGAAGAGGTTGTCGGGAGTAACAGTCATATTTGTCTTGGGATCGATGGGCTTCACGTTCAAGTCACCTACACAAGAGCTAAGTCCCAAGCTGAGTGCTAGAGCAGCAGCAGGAAGAAGGGATTTTATATATAGTTTCATAAGACTATGCTATAATAGGGTTAGAAATTGAGCGATACACCAGCCAAGATGGTAAATGGACGTGGATAGACATTTTTGTCGATTCCGCCAAAGACATCAGGGTCAATTCCTTTATACTTGGTAAGTGTGAAGACATTGCTAGCTGACACGTAAAGACGGCCATTCACACCCTGATAGCGCGCACCTTTGAAGAGGTTTTCGAAAGAATAACCTAGGGTGATGTTCTCCATGCGGAGGAATGAACCATTCTGAACGAAGCGATCAGAGAAGGCGTTGTCTTCTGTAGTCCAACGAGGTTGAAGACTATAAACAGGACGGTTGCTCAAGAAGCCCTTACTAAACACTGTAGAAACGTTGGCAGAACCTGCTTCTAAGTCATTGTAAACATAGTTATCGAGCGAAGCACGGAGGCTAAAGCCAAAGTCCCATTGCTTGTATTGCAATTTAGAGGTAAAACCACCCGTCCAAGGAGCCATAGGACTCTTGTAGAAATACTTGTCGGAGTTATTGATTTTACCATCTCCGTTGCGGTCTACGTAAACACCTTCGAGGGGCACTCCGTTCTTGTCATAGACTTGTTGGTAAACATAGAAGCTGCTGGCAGGATGCCCCACGGCGTGCGCTTGAATGAAACCACCAGTACCTGCAGAAATGCCACCAGTTGGGACGCTGTAATTGTCAGCATTACCACCCACCAATTCAGTGATCTCGTTCTTGTTGTAGGTAGCATTAACACCAATTTCCCAGAACCAATCCTTTTGTGCAATTGCCTTCCAGTTAAGTGTCAATTCCACACCTGAGTTCGTGAGCGAACCAATGTTACTGCTCACGCGGTTCTTAAAGTTAGAACCCGCAGGAACGTCTACAGTGTTGATGAGGTCAGTGGTCTTACGATAGTAGTAATCGATGCTACCTGAGAGTCGTTGATTCCAGAAGCCGAAATCGAAACCACCATTATAGGTTGTTGTAGTTTCCCAGCTGAGTTTGCGGTTGTAAGCGTTAGGCAAATCCAAGTGTCCGGTACCTACGATAGGATAGTATGAATCAGCTGCGATGTTCGTGTTGTACGAAGCAAAATAGTTGTAATCACCGATACCATCTTGCTGACCTGTTTGACCATAACCCAAACGCAATTTCAAATCGCTGAGCCACTCTACGTTTTTGAGGAATTGCTCATTATTGATTTTCCAACCGAAAGCGAAAGAGGGGAACATCGCCCAGTGGTTTTCAAAACGGCTTGAACCATCATAACGGAAAGTAGCCGTGAAGAGATAGCGATCAGCAAGCGAATAGTTGGCACGACCGAAGAAACTTACGAGGTAGTTTTCAGTCTTCCATTCATCTTTCTTAGGTTGATAAACCGTGCCACGAAGATTTTCAACATCGTTTGTTTGAGGATAGAAACCAGAACCTTTGCTGAAGCCTTCGCGGTAGAAGTGCTGCCATTCATAACCAGCCATCACATCGAAATGCTGTGTCTTGCTGAAATCCTTGGTATATTGTGCATAAGCATTGTAGGAGAAATTGTATTTATTGATTTTCTCCCAGCCTGAATAGCCATAATAAGTATTTGTACCGGAAGCAGGACTAATCTCTGTATCTTGACGACCGCCTGAAACGTCAGCACCAATGTTCATGTGAAGGCGCAAATCCTTCAAACCATGCACTTGATAGTCTAATTCTAAGTTTCCAACAAAAGCATTAGACTTAGCCACATCGTTCTTCAAGTCAATCATTGACAGAGGGTTAGCTGTGGCAAGGTCGATTTTTGTTTCAGGCCACTTGCTATCCTTGAGCACACTACCCTCTTGCAACCATTGGTAATAACCACCAAAGTTCTTAAAGCGAGGATCAGCAGTACGAACAGGCTTTGTGGGATCCATTCCTAATGCTGCACCCATTGCACCACCATCTGCATAGACCGTCTTAGCAAACATATACTTTGCGCTAAGATTTACCTTCAAATGATCATCAAGCAATGAGGGGTTTACGTTCAAACTTGCAGTATAGCGATTGAAGTCAGAAGTACGGAGAATACCTTCTTGGTTGGTAGCACCAACGCTCGCACGGAAAGGCACATTCTTCACACTACCCGTCACCGTCACGTTATTATCAAACGACAAAGCGGTACGATAGATTTCTTTCTGCCAATCGGTGTTGTAGAACTTTTGCTTGCCATCTTCCATCACACCCAAGGCTTTGTAGGCGTCAGAACCTTCTCCATAGTAGGTCTTCACGAACTCTACAAATTGATTCCCAGACATTACCTCTTGCACACGGCGCTTTTGGTTGACAGACATACTTCCGTTGTAGCTCACCTTCAACTGAGCACCTTTGCGGCCTTTCTTGGTGGTGATGATGATTACACCATTAGAACCACGGCTACCATAGATAGCAGTTGCAGAAGCATCTTTAAGCACAGTGAAGCTCTCAATGTCAGCAGGGTTTACCATAGAGAGGGGGTTGGAAAGACCCTTCACACCTTGGTTGTCCATGGCCAAACCGTCGATAACGATCAGCGGATCATTAGAAGCATTCAAAGAAGAACCACCACGGATGCGGATGGTTGCACCAGCACCAGGAGTACCGCTACTTGTGGTAACGTTCACACCGGCGATTTTACCTTGGATCATGTCTTGTGCATTCACCACAAGACCCTTATTCTTTTCATCGGGCTTAATGGCGGACACAGAACCTGTCATATCGTTCTTCTTGGCAACACCATAACCGATGACAACAGCTTCACTGAAACTATTGTTAGATTCTTTCAATACGATGTTGAGAGCCTGACCTTCCCATTTCACTTCTTGACCATCGTAGCCAATATAAGAAATACGGAGGGTTTGACCCACTTTAACTCCTTTGATGGTGAAATTACCCGCTGCATCAACGGTTGCACCGTTAGCAGCACCTTTCACCATTACTGACGCACCAATCAATGGTTCGCCATTTGCGTCTTTCACAGAGCCCTTGGCTACTGAAGACTTCTGTTGTTGCACGGTTGCCACCTCTGAAGGAGCATTGGCAGCCATCATTGCACCTGAAGGAAGTGCCATCAACAGCGTCATAAGACCTACTGACTTGAATTGCTTATGCATATATGGTTTAGACTTTTAGTTTGAAAAACCTATATTGATAATTGCGTGGCGCGCATTCCCCACTCGAGGGAATTGCGCCACATATGTCTATGTTGTATCTTTTTGAAGAGTGAATTTATTGTATGGAAATCGCAAAACCACCTCCTACACCAGCCACAAGATTCTTGAGTACTGTTTTATTGTTCACTTTCATCTTTTTAATGACGTAGGATTCAGGATTCTTGTTCCAAGCTGTTCCCTTTGCATCGGCATATATCGTTGCCGTGTAGGTCTTGCCTGGAGTGAGGAAGTCGAGCGCGATGTTCGTTTTGTGACCATTGTCGCCAGCAGTGCAACCAATATACCAGGCATCTTTGCCTTTTGCTTTGCGAGCTGTGACCACGTATTCACCGGGTTCAGCCTCTAAATAAAGACTCTTGTCCCAATCAACGGCAACGTCTTTGATGAATTGGAAAGCATCGGGACGCGCTTCGTAATGTTCAATCACATCGGCTGCCATTTGCAATGGACTATAAAGTGTGACATAGAGTGCCAACTGACGCGCTAGTGTGGAACGCACTCGGCTGGTATTTTCTGGGTTCATTTTTGAAACGTCCATTACAAAAATACCAGGCGTGTAGTCCATGGGACCACCGATGCAACGCGTGAAGGGAAGAATGGTAGTGTGATTTACTTCATTACCTCCAAAAGCCTCGTACTCGGTGCCACGTGCACTTTCATTACCAATCAAGTTGGGATAAGTGCGACAAAGTCCCGTGGGACGAGTGGCTTCGTGAGCATTCACCATTATCTTGTAATCGGCTGCCTTCTTCACAGCATAGAGGTAGTGGTTGTTCATCCACTGACTGTAATGGTGTTCTCCACGAGGAACAATGTCGCCCACATAACCACTTTTCACGGCATCGTAGCCATTATCTTTCATGAATTGATAAGCCTTGTCGAGATGACGTTCGTAGTTGCGAACAGACGAAGAGGTTTCGTGATGCATGATGAGCTTCACATTCTTGCTTTTCGCATAATTGCTGAGCCCTTTGACATCAAAATCGGGATAAGGAGAAACGAAATCGAAAACATAGTCTTTCTGATGACCGAACCAGTCTTCCCAACCTTCATTCCAACCTTCCACCAAAACGGCGTCAAAACCATTCTTGGCTGCAAAGTCGATATATCGCTTCACATTTTCAGTGTTGGCAGGGTGTTTACCATTGCTGGGCAATTTAGAATAATCGGTTTTACCCAACTGCACACTAGAAACGGCATCAGTATAAGCCCACTTGCCACGACCGGTAATCATGTCCCACCATACGCCAACATATTTCACGGGATGAATCCACGAAGTATCTTCAATTTTAGAGGGTTCGTTGAGATTCAAGGTGATGCGGCTCGCAAGAATATCGGTAGCCTTACGTCCCACAATCACCGTGCGCCAAGGAGAAACGGTTGGTGTTTGGAGATAACCTTTATCGCCTCGTGCATCGGGGGTGAGATGACTCACGAAAGTGTTGTTATTTTCTTGATAGGTGAGGTGCATCGTGGGATAATCTGTACAAGCAGCCTCATGAAGATTGAGATAAAGGCCATCGTCAGTGCGCATTTGCAAAGCCGTCTGCACTGTTGTTGGGCCAATGGGAGTGCTAGATGCATTCTCAGTGATGGCACGTTTCATTCTCCCTCTAATTTCAGACAATTTCGTAGTCTGATAATTATATTCTTGCGTATCGTAGTCGCCAGCCACCCACCAAGCAGTGTGATTGCCTGTCATGGCAAATTCTGTGAGTTCTTCAGCGACAACGAAATAAGTCAAATTCTTTTGGTCAGGAAATTCGTAGCGAAAACCAAGACCATCATCAAACAAGCGGAAACGAATATTGAGAAAACGATTGTTCTTTGTTTGCTTCAATTGCACGAGCAACTCATTATAATGGTTGCGGATGCTACTCTCTTCTCCCCAAACTGGTTTCCAAGTTTCGTCGAAGGAATTATTTTCAAACTTCTCTAGGGTGAAATCGCTAAAGAAGTCTGCTTTTCTGCTAGCTTCTTTATCTGTAGCGCGCGAAGGTTTCCAATCAAAATCAGTACTCTTCTCACCATTCTCCTTTTTAAGCTGGTAACCAAGATGGGAAGGAGCAACCACCGTTTTGCCATCAACACGGAACGTATAAGTGGGACGTCCATTGTCGAGAGCAAACGAAAGTTCCATCTTTCCATCGGGGGAGGTTACTTTCTGAGCCATTGCACCAAGTGCGATGCAAATCAACGCTGCGGATAAGAGGATTCTCTTCATATTGTATATTACATTAGAAAAACTGCATATTTTGCATCCATACAGATAGCAGAAACACGCAAGACAAGGCCAAAACGAATAGACGTAAATCTACCGATTTCGCTATGTCTACAACGCAAAATTACACATTTCATTTGATACAGCCATATCAATCAGAAAAAATATAGAATATCAAAACAACGGTTTTATCATTTTCCACTGATTATCTGTACTTTATGGACAACGTTTTTCTGAAGTAATATAGACTGCAACAAATCAGTTATAGACAAAATGGAGAGATTTCTGAAGATTTGAAACACCTTTTTATCAAACAAACCTTGCAAAAGCACCCATTTCACGTCACTTTTTGCTAGATATTGTCCCATCATTCAAAATTGCATAAAAAGAACGCGTTGATATACATTTCTTATTCATTTTCTCCTGCATAAAAAGCCTAAATACTACAATTCGACTTCTAAAGATATAAACTAAATCCCATTCACGTACGCGCGCATACACTGTAGTTTACATCTTTTGCTGTCACAAGTGTCACACAACAAGAGGTAATCAACAAGAAAACACGCACTTAACACGTATTGATAACACCAGTACTAAAACTAGACGCAAAAGAAGAAAAAATCAAGACAAATCTAACAATTACATCCCCAAAAACTAGTATTTCTCTTTCATCAAATAACGGGTTGTTTTACTCAAAACGACAGGTTGTTTTATCAAAAACGACAGGTCGTTTTACCCAAAACGACGGGTTGTTTTACTAACAAGTGTGACACTTGTGACAGCAAAAAAAAACAAATCGTGTAGTATGCGCGCATACGCGTAAGGGCAAATGATGTGTAATTTCTAATTAGCACCACATTTTTTTCAGCAAAAAAGCGAGAAATCTCGTGGTTATATCACGAGAAATAGGTAAATTTGCACGCAATTTAATTTCATTCATCGCCTTATGACTGCCAATTTTATTGCCGACAAAATTGTCATGGATGGTCTCACCTACGATGACGTCCTTCTCATCCCAGCTTATTCCGAAGTTCTTCCACGAACTGTGTCGCTCAGCACGAAGTTTTCGCGCAACATTGAGCTTCAAATTCCCTTTGTCACTGCCGCAATGGACACCGTGACAGAAGCACCTATGGCTATTGCCATTGCTCGTGAGGGAGGTATCGGTGTAATCCACAAAAATATGTCGATTGAGGATCAAGCTCGTCAAGTCGCTATCGTGAAACGTGCCGAAAATGGTATGATTTACGACCCTATCACAATCAAACGTGGCAAGACAGTACGTGAAGCCCTCGATTTAATGGCTGAATATCACATTGGCGGTATCCCTGTGGTAGACGATAATATGCACCTTGTAGGCATCGTCACCAACCGCGATCTCCGATTTGAACACAACCTCGACAAGGCCATTGACGAAGTGATGACCTCGGAAAATCTGGTAACGACAAACACAACCACAGACTTGGCTGCTGCTAGCGAAATTTTGCAACAGAACAAGATTGAAAAGCTCCCTGTCATTGACAACCACGGCAAATTGGTGGGTTTGATTACCTATAAAGACATCACCAAAGCAAAAGACAAACCTATGGCTTGTAAAGATGCTAAGGGTCGCTTGCGCGTTGCAGCTGGTGTGGGTGTCACCGCAGACACAATGGAACGCATTGATGCGCTCGTTGCTGCTGGTGCTGACGCTATTGTCATCGACACTGCTCATGGTCATTCAAAAGGCGTGGTAGACAAACTCAAAGAAGCAAAAGCGAAATACCCTGAAGTAGACTTTGTGGTGGGTAACATTGCCACAGGAGAAGCTGCGAAAATGCTTGTAGAAGCGGGTGCAGACGCGGTGAAAGTCGGCATTGGACCTGGCTCTATCTGCACCACACGCGTCGTAGCTGGTGTGGGTGTTCCTCAATTGTCTGCTGTTTATGATGTGGCAAAAGCCTTGGAAGGCACAGGTGTTCCCCTCATTGCTGATGGTGGCTTGCGCTATTCTGGTGACGTTGTCAAGGCTCTCGCTGCTGGTGGTTACAGTGTGATGATCGGTTCATTGGTGGCTGGTTGCGAAGAAAGTCCTGGTGAAACCGTCATTTTCAATGGTCGTAAGTTCAAGACTTACCGCGGTATGGGGTCTTTGGAAGCAATGGAAAATGGCTCTAAAGACCGCTATTTCCAAAGCGGTGTGGACAGCGTGAAGAAACTTGTTCCCGAAGGAATTGCGGGTCGCGTTCCTTACAAAGGCAGTGTTCAAGAAGTGATTTATCAACTTGTGGGTGGTCTTCGCTCAGGTATGGGCTACTGCGGTGCGGCTACAATCGAGTTGCTCCACAATGCTAAGTTCACACGCATTACCAATGCTGGTGTGCAAGAAAGCCACCCTCACGACATCACTATTACAAGTGAGGCTCCCAACTATTCTCGCAGCGAATAGGATAAGCCTTCATTTCTGAAATTCAAACTATTAGATACTAGTGGTTAAATGATTAGATGAAATGAATTACACCTACAAAACAATATCAAAATAAGGTCGCACACAAGGGTCTTTGGGGGATTAAATCTCCCGAAGACCTTTCACGGCCTAAACAAGAAACTGCGTTTTGTCCGCTCGTTTGCGTGAAAATGAGAATGATTTTTCCTTAACTTCGTTCGCACGCTCCAGACTCATCCACCAACGCTTCAGATATTTCTCTGTTCTTATGAAACAAATCCTTGTCTTCTTCTGGTTATGTTGCGCTACGCTATCCGCTGTGGCACAGTCCACGAACCGCTCTGTAGTAGCCACGATTGATGGACGCCCCATCTCTCGTGAGGAGTTTGTGTATGCCTATCAGAAGAACAAGGTGCTGAGTGGTCAAGTTTCACTTGCGCCCCGAGATTATCTCAATCTTTATCTCGATTATCTACTAAAAGTTGCTGACGCACAAGCAGCAGGACTTGACACCTCCAAAAGTTTTCGCAAAGAATTTCGTCTCTATCGCGACAGTCAATTGGCAAAAAGACTGGTCAACCCAACTTTCATTGATTCTGTAGCAAAAGTTGTCTTTCAAAAAGAAGAACAGCAACTTAACGGAAAAGACAAACTAGAATTATCTCATATTCTCCTTGCTGTTCCCTCCACTGCGACAGCTTCACAGAGAGAAGCAATCTCCCAGAGAGCTGACAGCATTTATCGATTGATTTTATCGGGAACAGACTTTTCGCAATTGGCGCAAAAATATAGCGAAGATCAAGGGACAGCGCGCAACGGCGGACGCCTTCCCACCATTTATCCAGGTATGACGGAACTTGCCTTTGAGGAAGCAGCCTACCGTTTGGGGGAAAATCAAGTGAGTCGTCCCGTGCTTTCCTCTTATGGCTATCACATTATCTTGATGCGCAATCGTCAGCATTTACCACCATTTGCAGAGGTTTACCCAAGCATCGTAGAAAACTTGCGCAAGAACGACATCGAAGAGATGGCAGCTCAGCAGTCATTGGCACTGATTCAACAAAAAACGGGACAATCTCGTGCAAGCATTATGGACAGTTTAGCACGAACGCTTCCCACCGAAGACAAGACTTTGGCATTGCTTCTCCAAGAATATCACGACGGACTGCTGGTTTATGAGATTTCAAAGCAAAAAGTTTGGGATGCTGCTGAAAAAGCCCCCATTGCTTTAGCCGAAGTGTTTAAGCGCAATCGAAAATCTTTGAAATGGTCGCAACCGCGTTTTGTTGGCTATATTGTGGGAGCGCAAACGAAAGCTTTGGCCAAACAAGCGAAAAAGTTGCTCCGCAAAGGAGTTCCTGCAAATATGGAAATCCGAGATTACCTAGCTTCGACACTCAACAAAGATAGTGTGGTTGCTATGGCTAAAGGCCGATATATCGTGCAAAAAGGCGAGATCAGCACCATCGACAATTTGGCATTTGGTGTGAAAAGCGCCAGAGTATTTCTGTTACACGAAAATATGCCATTTACGATGCTAGCTGGTAGCATTGAAAAATGTCCTCAATCGTATGAAGACGCGCGCAGTGAAGTGTTAGAACTTCGTCAAAAAGAATTAGAATCGATGTGGTTAGAACAACTAAGACGTACGCATCGCATCACCATCAACGAAGACGTAGTCAAAACTATTCCCATGGCGCAATAAGCCAGTAGCTATTGCTTAGTTCTAGGCATTCACCCTACCCTAAAGGCTATGCAATGTTTGCCCTACTTTCTTCACTAAAACGTTCCGTGCATTTAGTGCGCAAGACGCTAGAATAGACGCAATGCGCAAGATGCTCCGTCTAGACAACGACAATTGCAAGACGCATCGTTAGGAAAGATGACCAACAAGACGTTGTGTAAGAAGTATGAGCTTCATTCAAAGTCAATAAGTCCAATTCCCCATTAAGCTATCCATATATGAATAAACGCTTCGCTATTTTTGCAGCAGGTTTTCTATTACTCGGTGCTGCCTTTGCCCAAATTCGTCAAAAAAACATAGTAGACGAAGTGATTTGGGTAGTCGGTGATAGTCCCATCCTTCTATCGGATGTAGAGGATTATCGCGTCAATGCAGAGGCTGAAGGACAGGTGTTCAAAGACCCTTATGCACAGATTCCAGAGCAAATCGCCATACAAAAGTTGTTTCTCCATCAAGCCGAACTCGACTCTATTGAAGTGACCGAGGCCGACGTTGCGTCTTATGCAGACGCACTCCTAGCGGAAAATGTACGCAAAGCAGGATCTAAAGAAACACTCGAGGCGATTATGCACAAAAGTTATGCACAAATCCGCCAACGCTACATACAACAAACGCGCGAACAGCAACTAATGGACGGAGTGCGCAGAAAGCTAACAAGCAACATTAAGGTGACTCCAGCGGAAGTTCGCGATTATTTCTCCAAAGTCCCCAAAGATAGTTTGCCCACCGTCCCCACGGAAGTTGAAGTGCAAATCATTACGCAACAACCCAAAGTGTCGCGCGAAGAAATAGAACGTATTGAAGAACAACTCAATGGCTATGCCAAACGCGTGAACGATGGTGAAGATTTTGCACGCATTGCACGTATGTATTCTCAAGACGGAAGTGCGCGCAATGGTGGAGAATTGGGATTGAGTGGTCGCAACCAATGGGTGAAACCTTTTGCTGATGTGGCCTTCTCTCTCAACGACCCTAAGAAGGTGTCGAAAATCGTAAAGACCGAGTTTGGTTATCACATCATTCAATTGATTGAAAAGCGTGGCGACAAGGTTAATGCCCGTCACATCCTCCTAAAACCAGAGATAAAGGCAGAGGAGGTGGAGCGTTGCATCTCGCGCCTTGACTCGATAGGAACAGATATTCGCAACAACAAATTCTCTTTTGAAGATGCAGCCCGCGAATTGTCTGATGACAAGGACACGCGCAACAACCACGGATTGATGGTGCAAATGAATCCCATGCAACGTGAGATTCAAGCGCGCTTTGAGATGAAAGACCTTCCGCAAGACATTGCAAAGGTGGTAGATACGCTCAAAGTAGGGCAAGTGTCGAATGCTTTCACCATGATAGACCCTAAGACAGGACAAGAAGTTTGTGCTATTGTAAAACTTCGCAGTCGTATCGAAAGTCACCCTGCCAATGCAACCGAAGACTTCCAAACTTTGCGCAATGTATATCTCAATCGTCGCAAACAAGAAGTTATTCAAAAATGGATTGCCGATAAGATAAAATCCACTTACACGCGCATTAGTCCAGAATGGCGTAATCATCAATTTGAATATTCTGGATGGATTAAGTAGACTTCTGTCTGTTTTGCAAAGCACTTCCTTGTAGAGTACTTTGTCCCAAATCCTACCTCAGGAGCTTTCTATTCTCAATAGTTCCCCATACGTCCTAGACTTCTTCTTTATATTTTGAAGCATTTTTTCCTCTTTCGTCGCTCATTTCTGTTTGCAGTAAGCCTACTCTTCGTATGCTTACTGCAGGCTTATGCACTCACCTTGATGCCTAGTCGCAAATGGACTAAGCCACGCGATGAACGCATTCAGATTCATCACGCTGATTTGCTGTTCCGTGATGTTGCCACCACAGGAGATGGACAAGTGCTCAAAGGAAATGTGCTGTTGTCGCATAGCGGAATGCGCTTATCGTGCGATAGTGCTGTTTTCTATGAAGCCTCCAACTCATTTATGGCTTACGGCAAAGTGAAGTTTCGACAAGGAGATACCCTATCTTTGACGGGCGACTCATTATATTATGATGGAACGTCGCAGTTTGCGAGGGTATTTCGCAACGTTGTGATGAAACACCGCAAAATGACGCTCTACACCGAACTTCTCAACTACGACCGCATCAAAGGTAGTGGGTTTTACGATACGGGAGGAAAAATCGTAGATGGGAAAACGGTGCTCACATCACAAAAAGGAGAATACTTCACGGCAAAGCGCGATGCGCAATTTAATGAGGACGTGTTGCTCATCAACAATAAAAAGGATAGTCTTCTCACCAACGATTTGCACTACGACACACGCAGCAAATGGGCACACGCCACAGGACCAACCAATCTCTTTAGTGGTGGGAGCCACATCTACACCATTGACGGAGAATACAACACCCAAACGGAACGTGCAAAACTCACCAAACGACCGCAACTCTTCAACAAAGGAAGAAAATTGGTGGGCGACAGCATCAGTTACGACAAACATCGCGGATATTCGGAAGCTTTTCGCAACATTATTTTCATCGACTCTGTAGACATCAACAACAAAAACATTTTGTTGGGAGATTATGGCTATTACAATGAGCCGAAAGGAGAAGCAATGGTGACAAAGCGTGCACTCGGCAAAAACTTCTCACGTGGAGCAGACACGCTTTTTGTCCACGCAGACACCCTCCGTCTTTACTCCTACAATCTCAAGACTGATTCGGCTTATCGTGTGTTGCACGGCTATCCCCACGTTCGGTCTTATCGCACGGACATACAGGCTGTTTGCGATTCGCTCGTGTTCAATTCGCACCTAAACCTTCTCTCCCTCTATCGCGACCCCATTGCGTGGAGTGACGACCGCCAAATCTTGGGAGAAGAAATCAATGTCTTCACCAACGACTCAACGATAGACTCTGTTTACATTGAGCGACAAGCGTTGATTGTGCAATCTCTTCCCGACAGTGCGCTCTTCAACCAAGTAGCGGGCAATTTGATGCAGGCTTATTTCCGCAATGGCGATATCTATCAGACCCGCGTGGATGGGAATGCCATCCTCGTAAACTTCCCGATGGAGAAAGATAGCACCTTCCTCTATCAGAATTACTGCGAAGCAGCAAAGCTCCGCGTTGATGTGCGCGACAAAAAGATGCAACGTTTCTGGGCTGGTCCTAATCCTATTGCCAAGACCTATCCCATCGGAATGGCGCCTCCCGAACATAATCGTTTGACGAACTTTGCGTGGTTTGACAATATCCGACCAAGAGGACCTGAAGATCTTTTCGAATGGCGTCCAAAAAGTGCTGAAACGCGCTTGAAAGAGATGCCAAGAAGAAATGCTCCTCTCCAATCTTTACACCTCCAACCTGCCGCCAATGACTCGACGCAGCTCAAAATGGAGAATGCACAATCTAAGTCTTCTAAAGTAGCTAGTTCGGAAACAAAAGCAACTACTTCGCAAGCAAAAGCAACTACTTCGCAAACAAAAGCAACTACTTCGCAAAAAGCAACTACTTCGCAAACAAAGGAAGCACAAGAAACGAAGAAAACGAAAGCAACAAAAGCGACTAAGGCGGCAAAATAAGCATTTATCACTCAAACATCAGGATAGCCTATGGCTGACATCATTCATCTCCTTCCCGACTCAGTAGCCAATCAAATTGCAGCTGGCGAAGTTATTCAACGACCTGCGTCGCTGATAAAAGAGCTGGTGGAAAATAGTATTGATGCAGGTGCCGATCGCGTGCAAGTCATTGTGACAGATGCCGGTAAGACCTGCGTGCAAGTCATTGACAACGGCAAAGGAATGAGTGAAACAGACGCAAGATTGTCCTTCGAACGTCACGCTACTTCTAAGATTCAAAAAGCAGACGACCTCTTTTCGCTCCAAACGATGGGGTTCCGTGGCGAAGCCTTGGCATCCATTGCTGCTGTGGCACAAGTGGAACTGCGGACTCGCACGGCAGAAGACGAATTGGGCGTGAGCATCCAAATAGAAGGTTCGAAAGTGACGAACCAAGAAGTGATTGCGTGTCCTGTTGGTGCCAACTTTTCTATTAAGAATCTGTTTTTCAACATCCCTGCGCGTCGCAAGTTTTTGAAAAGCAACCACACGGAATTGTCTAACATCGTGGCTGAATTTGAGCGCATCGCACTTGCTCATCCTGAATTGTCTTTCCATCTCAGCACTCCTGATTCCGTTCTTTTAGATTTGCCTTCTGGCAACTTCCGACAACGCATCGTCAATATCTTTGGACGTAGTCTCGACAAACAAATCATTCCTTTGAAGGTGGAAACACCGATGGTCACAATAGTCGGTTTTGTAGGAAATCCCGAAAGTAGCAAGAAGAAAGGTGCACGACAATTCTTTTTGTCAATGGTCGTTATATGCGACACCCTTATTTCGCCAAAGCGGTGCAAAATGCCTACGAACGACTCATTCCCGAAGGAGATCAAGTGCAGTTTTTCCTTCAAATGGTGGTCGATCCCTCAAGAATCGATGTAAATATCCACCCAACAAAGACAGAAATCAAGTTTGAAGATGAGCAGGCTATTTGGCAAATTCTTCGTGCTGCGGTGAGAGAGTCTTTGGGAAAATTCAACGCCATTCCAACAATTGATTTTGAAGCTGGCGAATCGCTCAATCTACCTGTATTTCAAGAAGGAGATTTCTCTGACGTTCAAGAACCAAGCATCTCCATCGACAATGATTTCAATCCGTTCCTCACGGGAAACGCTGGCGACACGTCCATTTTTTCCACTTCTACAACAGCCAACAGTGGACTTGCAACAAACCGAAATAGTTTTACGAATTTGTCGGCTACCACTGGGGGTACTTCTCAAAACGCAACAGCTTCTGGAGGAAATTCACCAAGCACACACACACCACGGGGTTGGGAAAATGCCTTTGATGTGTCGCAAGATGAGAACTTCACGTCTACTTCTCACGGCAATCCTGCGCTCTCTACTCCCAATGCTTCATTTCAGTGGGAAACGCCAAGCACGACAGATGATCAACCCACACTTTATGCGCAACTCGGGGAATCCGTTCAGCAACACTGGGAAATTGCAACCCTCGATTTCATTCAATATAAAGGACGCTACCTCCTTGCTCCAACCGACGAAGGTCTACTCATCATAGATCAGCATCGGGCACATATGCGCATCTTGTTTGATGATTATGTGAGACAAATCTCTAGACACGAACAAGCCGCACAAGGACTACTCTTTCCCCAAATCATTGAAGTGGCTCCCAACCAAATGGCTATTTTGCAGGCAATCGAGTCGGAGCTCACAGACATAGGTTTTGAACTTTCCTATTTGGGCAATAACAGCTACTCTGTGTTGAGTGCTCCAGCCAGCATTGATGGCATCGACCCTGTCTTGCTACTGCAAAACATTCTGGATGATGCACAACAGCACGACACGGAAATTCACGAAGAAGTAGTGAATAGCATCGCACTCTCAATGGCTAGAAAGTCCGCGCTTCCTGTTGGACAATTTCTCAACACAGATGAAATGAGAGATTTAGCCACAAAATTGTTCCAAAGTAGCGAACCTTCGTTTGCTCCAAACGGCAAAACAATTTTCCAAATCATTCCTCATCGTTTGCTCACGCAGAAATTGGAATAGGCAGATTTTGACATTAAAACATCCAACTTATTACCCCATTATCCCCTATGAGCGACGGCAATTTCAATCGCAGTATGCTTCCGAGCAATAGTTTTCAAAGTGGAGTCCGTGCGGGACAAGCTCGTATGCAACAATTTGCTCAAGAAGCGTTCAAAGCCACCTTAGATCAACACAAGGCATTGGTTTCTCCTGATGTTGCGGAGCAATTATTGACGACTTTTTTACAGCAGTTGAAGCAAAGAGGATAACGAGATATTCTCTTTCCCTTAGATCGTTTAGTTTACTTCCCGATGGATGCCCCATAGATGTTCTACGGCGTCCTCAAATCTCTAAGGTTTTCTCAATAAATAGAGAAACCAATAGGAAAACACAATCAAGATTTACGCGGACAACATCAAATAGAATCCGCTTTATATATTGGAGTTGCTTTCGCCATAGAAGTAACATAGAACTATAAGATGAATATATCCCTGCATAATCACCCAAAATGCGGATATTTTGGCAAATAAACGGGAGAAAGGGGCAGAAATCAAGAAGTATTGCGTAACTTTGCAGCATAGATAACCAGTGTAAACTGTATTATTCTAATTCGGATAGCAAACAAACCTGTGAAAGTACTACGTAAACAACTATGGGTATTCTTCGTTATGTTATTTATCGTAGGATGCCAGAAAACAGAAACAATATCATATAGGCGTTTCTCAATGTTCTGATGATGCTTGGAGAAATAAGCTCAACACTGAGATGCGCATTGGCGGATATTACTACAACAATCTTGATATTTCCATTGCTTCAGCGCAAGACAACGACGATTTGCAAATTCAGCAAATCGACAGCCTTGTCGATGCTGGAGTAGACTTGTTGATTGTCTCTCCCAATAAGCTAAGCACGATGTCTGATGCCATCGATCGGGCTTATGACAAAGGTATTCCCGTTATTCTTCTGGACAGAAAAAGCAAATCTCCCAAATATACAGCTTATATTGGCGCGGACAACTATGAGGTTGGACGCACGATGGGCGGTTATGTGGCTGGCAAACTCAAAGGAAAAGGGAATGTGGTGGAGATTATGGGATTAGATGGTTCTTCACCTGCCGATGAACGCCACCGCGGTTTTGTGGATGCGCTGAAGAAACATCCCAACATCAAACTGTTGGAAAGCAGAAATGCGGATTGGACAGAGAAAACTGCACGCGCACAAATGGACACGCTTCTGGCGCACTACTCTTCCATTGATTTAGTTTTTGCACACAATGACCGTATGGCTTTGGGAGCTCGTGAAGCCCTCCCAAGCTGCCGACCGCAAAGACAGTATGCTCTTTGTCGGTATTGATGCACTCCCCACTCCTCAAGGGGGCATTGATGCCGTGCGCAAACATCGTATGACGGCATCGTGCCTTTATCCCACACGAGGAGACCGCGTCATAGAATTGGCGATGAATATCCTCGAGGGACGTCCCTATGAACGCAACAACAAACTCAAAGTTGCCGTCGTGACGCAAGACAATGCGACACTGTTGCATATGCAAGCCGAAGAACTCAACCGACAATACACCCGACTGCAAGATATTCACGGAAAAGTGGACGAATATCTCACTCGTTATCAGCTGCAAACGCTATTTATCTTCCTTTTGGTGGCTGTTATTGTCTTGATTCTGGCTATTTCTGTTTGGATTTTCCGCTACTACGCCTACAAGCATCGCATAGCCGAAGAAGCCTCAAAGTCGAAACTCAATTTCTTCACCAACGTTAGTCACGAATTCCGCACACCGCTCACACTCATTGCCGATCCGATTGAGCGGTTGTTGGAAGACAATAGTCTGTCTTCTCAACAAAATTCATTACTTAAGGTGGCGCACCAAAACGCACGTGTGCTACTGCGACTCATCAACGAGATTCTCGATTTGCGCAAAGCACAAAGTGGCACAATGCGACTCAGAATTTCTCAATTTGATTTGACCACTCATCTTAAACTTTGGGTGGACAGTTTCAAAAACCTCACACAACAGCGCAATATCTCCTTAACACTCAATGCTCCCGACGCTCTTCCCTTCGTGGGTGATTTGCATCGTATTGAATTGATTTGCTACAACTTACTCTCCAACGCCATCAAATTTACGCCTGATGGGGGTAAAGTGGATGTTACGGTTTCAATAGAGAAGAAAGGAGTCTCTATCAAGGTGTCGGACACGGGAAAAGGGATCGAAAAGAGCGAACTATCGCACATTTTCGAGCGTTTCTTCCAAGGCAACAACAACCAAGGAGGCACGGGTATTGGACTTGCCGTGGTGAAATCCTTTATCGAATTGCACCAAGGCTCTGTTCAGGTGGAAAGTGAAGTGGGCAAAGGCACTTGCTTCAACATCTATCTCCCTCAACTTCACTTGGAAGAGCAAGAAGAAAGCCTTCAACAAGTGCCACAAACAATAACAAACTCAACGGATGTAGATTTAGAGGAAACTCTCTCCGAATACATCTCTACCACTCAACAGGATGTTGCCAAAGAGCAGCTCACCAACCTAGATCAAGAGGGACAAACTCCAACCTATGTGTTGGTGGTAGATGACCACGCTTCTATTCGCGACTACGTTTCGCAGCTTCTGAGCGAAGCGAACTACAAAGTGCTCACAGCCTCCAACGGAGAAGAGGGATGGAATTTGGCATTGCGTCAAGTGCCCGACCTCGTTGTTTGTGATGTTTCTATGCCCATTTTGGGAGGATTGGAACTTTGTCGACGTCTCAAAGACCATGAGATTACGTCGCACATTCCCGTAGTTTTGCTCACAGCAAATTCGCTTGACGATCACCGCGCTGAAGGCTACAACAGTGGAGCCGATGCCTATATCACCAAACCATTTAACGGTAAAGTGCTTCTCTCACGTATCGAAAATCTCCTCGTCAACCGTCAAAAACTTCGCAATCTTTTTGCCAACATCACCGAACCATCCTCTACTCCAACCCTCGATGTGGATGGACAGTTCATCGAGAATTTCAAAGCGAAGATTAGGGAACAACTTTCCAATGCTACACTCACCGTGGAAGACTTGAGTGCAGAAATGGGAATGAGCCGCGTGCAACTCTATCGCAAGGTGAAAGCACTGACCGATGTTTCCCCAGTGGAACTTATTCGTATCACTCGATTGAAACGTGCCGAATCACTTCTTCTGCAAGGGGGTAAAACCATTGCTGAGGTGGCTTACGAAGTGGGGTTCTCTTCGCCTTCTTATTTTTCCAAATGTTTCAAAGAACATTTCGGCTGTCTTCCAGGCGAGAAACTTCGCCCTTGACTCTTTCAAATGCTCAGATTATCTATAACACAACGGATAACTTTTACAGATAATCTAGCATAATGAGTGACTTTATCGCTCCTTTTCTCCCCCATTTCGTGGGTACTTTTCTCACAAAGGGTGTATTTCGATGTATCTTCGCTCCGCAAGGGAAAAGTATGTCTATCTAACTGATTTTCAAGCAACGTAGCACCAATGTAACGATGTAACAAATCGTACAATCAGTAACAAATATGATACGTGTACGATATTTTTCATCATCCGCAACAAGTGTGACATAGCAAATCGGCGGAATGCCTTACCTTTGCACTGCAATCCGAAAAGAACGGGCAATTACACTGCGCTTCGAACGAGCTTCAAACCTCATTCTAACGACAGAATTTTGCTCAAACTTCCCTCACAGAACAGCGTCGCGTTTACTCTAAAACAAAACGACGCTCCCAAAAATCTCTGTCTGTTCGTTTCCTCAGACAACAACGAACGCTCCCCTCATCAAGGGAGACCATAGAGGAAACTATACATTCCCTCACAGACCTAAATACTATCTAGCTTCAAAAGCTATGCCACAGACAGAGTAAACTCTTTATTCCCTCACAGATCCAATTACTATCTCTAACTACAAAAGCTATACAATAGACAAAGTAAACTTTAACCTAAATCGGTCATTGGATTGTTGAGCAGATAGTTTGTTGTGAGTTCGAAGGCGTAGCGGGCTACGTCGAGAACAAACGAGAAACAAGATGCCAACAAGAAAATGAAAGATGACAGGAAGTTATCTTCTCTATAACGAATTGCACTATAACGTTCTAATGACCGATTTGGGTTTAATCCCTCACAGAACGATTTATAGCTTGATTATGCAAGCAAAAGTGGTGTCAAGAGTAGCCCTCTTGATGCCCTTTTTGTTTTATCCACTTCTTGCTGTCTCCTCTTCTCCTCCTACTCTGACCGATGACACTGGTAATCGGACGCAAGGTGTGCAATCGTACTACCAATGTGCGTAACACAACAGCGCAGAACGGCAGTCGGAAATGTTAAATCTGAGAGCGGAAAATGGTACGAGTTTTCTTAATTCTAGGAAAGCAACAATCCACTTTTTTGTCGCCAATCAATGATTTTGGGAGAAAAAATCTGCATTCAACGCAGGCGCAGGCAATTTTGTCGGACGTTTTCAAAATTCCGTCGGACGAAAAAGAAATTTCGTGGGAAGTTTTTTTTGAAATGTCCCACAAAATTGTACGAATGAGCCGTCGTTTCTTTGCGTCTAAGCACAAACAACCCCAAAACGAGCTGATTTCTTGCGATTTCATCAATAAACTGCGATTTTCAAAGGCGCGGAGAATCGTGTATTTCCGCCCAGGGTTCTTGTCGCTTGAATTTTCGTGTTAAATGGAGGGGGTAAATCGCGCAAAGTTTCCTTAAATCAAAATCAGAGTCAGAGTTATAAAGTGAAAGTATTCGCTACTGTGAAATAAAAGAAGCCGCACCAGCAATCAATATGCTAGTGCGGCTATTGCGTAAACAACAAATGTTGCGTTATTTCTTTTGGGGCTTAGCTTGCAAGCCGTATCCCTTCTTCTTGTCCAGGATGAAGAGGACAACAGCAAGGACAACAGAAACGACACCAAAGCAGGTGAAAATCATCATTGAGCTGCGATAAGTGGGGTCGGCTTGGTTCTTACTACCAATCCACATGGGAACGAGAGAAAGTCCGATGTTTTGGATGTAGAAAATGATAGCGAAGGCAGAACCTAACAATTTCATGGGGATAATCTTCGGTACACTAGGCCACATGGCAGAAGGAACCAAAGCAAACGCGATGCCAAGGATAACCATCAAAATCACAGCGAACCATCCGTAGGGAAGTACATTCGTCATAAAGGTGAAGTGCACAGCGGTGAGCATGGCTGCACCGATAATCATGAGAGTTGCACCCTTACCGATGCGGTCGTAAACAATGCCGAAAATAGGAGTCAAGACGATGGTACCAAAAGGCAAAACACCAGGGATGAGTCCAGCAAACGCTTCGGGAACATTATAGTTAGCAATCATGAGTTTGGTAGCAAACTTGAGGAAGGGGAACACTGCGCTGTAGAAAAGAAGACAGAGCAAAGCGATGATCCAGAAACCAGGATTAGAGAAAATCGCACCTAGATCGGAGAACTTGAAATTGTCTTCGCTCGATTCTTCTGTTGCTTTCTTACCTTCAACCGCAACGATGGACGCATCTAATTTTCTATCCATCACATTGTAAGCAATGAAGCAAAGCAAACCAATGATCAAAAGACTCGTAGCAAACAAAACAGGAGTTTGAAGACTGCCAGTACTTTTTGCAAGAATAGGGTTTAAGCCCAAAGCAGCAGCAGTACCCAAACGCGCAAGACCTACTTGCACGCCCATTGCTAACGCTAGTTCGTGACCGGTAAACCATTTGGTAATTGTCTTAGAAATCGTGATACCGGTGATTTCTGCACCCACACCAAAGATGGCAAAACCTAAACTGGCTACGGCTGCAGACATGGGAAGATGAAGCTGAAAACTCAGTACATCTACGCTGAACACAGATGCTCCAAAATCAACAGATACAGCGAGATATTTAATGATAACTCCGATCAACATCAACGAAGCACTGAGCAAACCAGTGAAACGGATGCCGAGTTTGTCGAGGATAAGACCTCCAAAGAAGAGCATCAACAAGAAGACATTGATAAGTCCGTAACTTCCAGAGAAGAATCCGTAGTCGCTAGCAGACCATCCAAGACCACCTTCCGCAGTGGACTTTGTGAGAATGCTCTCCAACGGAGAGAACAGGTCGGTGACGTAGTAGCCCATCATCATAGTGATCGACACGATGATAAGCGCACTCCAACGCGCCTTAGGCGAGTCGTTGAGTTTTTGTGTGATTGATTGTGTAAGAGACATATTGATATTTGATTGATTTTACAAGTTAGGAGTCAGCACCTCCGATTTTATTTCAAAGCTTTTGAACGACGGCTACGCGCTATTTCAAATACTTATCGAGCCAACGGAAGAAGGTGCGTTGCCAAAGAATACCATTTTGCGGACGCAACACCCAGTGGTTTTCGTCAGGGAACAACAAAAGTTGAGCAGGCACTCCACGAAGTTTTGCAGCCGTGAAAGCACTTTGCGCTTGCGTGTATTCGATGCGGAAATCCTTTTGTCCGTGAATGCAAAGGATAGGAGTGTCCCAACGATCGACATACAAGTGAGGAGAAGTGCGGAATATCTTCTGTTGCTGACCTTCTGCATTCTTGTGCCAAGGTGCGGCGCCCATATCCCAGTTGGCAAACCAAAGTTCTTCCGTCTCGGTATATTGTTGTTGCGTGTTGTAAATGCCATCGTGCGCAATGAAGGCTTTGAAACGCTTGTTGTGGTTTCCTGCCAACCAATAGACGCTAAATCCTCCAAAGGAAGCACCAACTGCACCGAGGTGTTCACGATCTACATAAGGTTCATTGGCAAGGTCATCAATGGCAGAGAGATAGTCTTCCATGCACTGACCGGTGTAGTCGCCACTGATTTGTTCCAACCATTCGTGCCCAAAACCAGGAAGTCCACGGCGATTAGGAGCTATGACGATGTAGCCTTGAGCAGCCATAATTTGAAAATTCCAACGATAGCTCCAAAATTGGCTCACTGGACTTTGAGGACCGCCTTCACAAAACAGCAAAGTGGGATATTTCTTTGCAGGATCGAAGTGAGGAGGATAAATCACCCAACTGAGCATCTGCTTTCCATCGGTTGTTTTTGTCCATCGCTCTTTTACTTCTCCCCACGCAAGATTGTCGTAGAAGTATTTATTTTCTTCTGTTAATTGAGAAGGACGACCTGTTTTCGCGTCTACCAAGAAAATTTCATCGGCAGCTGCCATAGAATGACGCTTTGTGAGTAATTGTTTTCCCCCATTGAGCGGAGCCACCAATGAATAGTCTGCTTGTTCATTGGTGATTTGGCGCACTTTTCCTTGGAGATTGGTGACATGAAGATTGGCTTTTCCGTGCCAAACTCCCACAAAAAATAATTGTTTGCTGTCAGCACCCCAAGCAAAGCCGTCTACCCCACTGTCGAAGGACTCTGTGACGTAGGTCTTTTTCCCTGATTTCAAATCATAGACGCACAAACGCGCACGATCGCTTTCATATCCATCGCGCTCCATGCTGCTCCATGCCACGCATTTACCATCGGGAGAAAATTGTGGATTGATGTCGTAGCCCACATTCGCATCAACATTTGATTGATTCACCGCTTGATGCTGAAGACTTGTGGTGTAGTCTGTAGAAGTGGGTGCAGTCCATCCCTCAGGTTTGCAGAGATTGCGCGTTGTTCCAGAGGGGATATCATAAAGGAAGATGTCGCTGTCGGTGGAAGTGGCGTAATCACGACCCACTTTCTTGCGACAAGTATAAGCTACTTGTGCGCTATTCGGACTCCAAGCCAATTGCTCGTTGCCACCAAATGGCATCATAGGCGATTCAAAGGGTTCTCCCTCCAAAAGGTCTTTTGCCACTGTGACGCGCTCACCATCAAATTCAGCCAAGAAGGGATGAGGAGCAGAGGTGACATATTGATCCCAATGTTTGTACATCAAATCGTTGATGACCATACCCGTTGCTTTGGGTAAGTCGGCTTCTTTGGGTGCAATAGCCGTATGTTGTGGCACTTCTTTGACCAGAATGACGCGCTTTCCGTTGGGAGCGAAAAGAAAATCCACCACATCGTCTTCTTCGTGGGTGATTTGTTTGCGCTCTGAGCCATCAGCTTTCATCGACCACAACTGACTGCTTCCGCTCTCGCTTGAAAGGAAAACGATGCGCTCTTCATTGCCGAAGCGCACCCACACTGCGCCTGATTCGCTTTTCGCAGAAGTGGTGAGTTGTTGCGACTTTTTGTTCTTAATGTCTAAGAGGTAAAGCACAGAGTGCGACTTGTTCTCCGCCACACTATAATAACTAACAGCATACACGGCATGAGTGCCTGCTGCATTGGGAGATACCGTACCGATGCGCCCCATAGCCCATAGTGCTTCAGGCGTCATACGGTCAGAACTCAATTTCGGCATTTGACGACCGATGAAAGTTTCAGCAGCGGCTTCTGATGCTGCTGTGGTGGTCAGTCCTGCCACACTCAAAGCTGTGGCAGCTATCATGGTGGGTATGTTCATAAGCGATGATATTATACGAGAGTCGGGAGTGTAAATCCTTCAAAAGAAATGTAATCTCAGAAAACAGAAGGAAACAACCAAAGACAAATATAGGAATATCCAATAAGTATAAGCGGTTGTGCAACCAACTTATAATATACCCGGAGAGACGCACTCTCACGGGAGCGCGTCTCTACCTAAGTTCCTTGTTTTATTTCTGTTGTTCGTTGCGCTTGCGCTGTTCTTCAACGAGCTTTTGCTGTTCTGCAGCCAAAGCTGCCAAACGCGCGCTCAAGCCTGAAGGCTTCTTGTTGGGATTATTCTTATTGCGTTCGTAGGTTGCTTCCAACTTTTCCAACAATTTAGCATCATCTGTGCTCCAACGCAAATACCACATGGTGAGCGCGCTGCTGAAGAGCGAGATGAAATAGTAGAAGTTCAAACCAGCGCTGTATTTGTTGAACATAAAGAAGAACATCACAGGCATCAAGAACATCATATATTGCATAATCTTCATCTGCTGACCTTGTTGTCCAGCTGCCGCCATAGAGTCTTGTTGCTGACGCATGGTCATCATACTATACAGCACATTGGAGAGACAGAAGAGTATGCAGAAGAGCGAGAGGTGATTGCCCAATCCCCAGATTTCGCCCGACCAACTGATCAAATCGTCATACGCAGAGAGGTCGTCTGCCCAAGGAAACTTTGTTGACGCAACTCGATAGCGTTAGGCACGAAGTTGAACATCGCAATCCAAATAGGCATTTGAATGAGCATCGGCAGACATCCGCCCATCATACTCACGCCGTGTTGAGAATACAACGTTTGAATCTCTTGCTGACGCTGGAGCGCGTTATCTTTGTCCTTATACTTCTCGTTGATTTTTTCTACCTTCGAACGCAACACACGTTGCTTTGCGCTGCTCATAAAGCTCTTGCGCGTGGAGGGGAACACAATGGCGCGCAAAATCAGCGTGATGAGCACCAAAACAAGCCACATCGGAAGGTTGAGTGAAGTGAGGAAGTCGAAAACGTAGATGGTGAAGAAACGGTTTACCCAACGCACAACAGGCCAACCTAAATACACCAACTTTTGGAGGTCTATGTCTTGTCCTTTGTTGAGCGAGTGCTTGTCCATCGATTGGAGCAAGCGGAAATTATTGGGACCAAAATACCATTGGAATTGCGCTGGAGTTTTGCCAGAAGCATCAAAGGCACTCTCCATTTGCGCAGAATACTGCTTGAGATAACCATTGTTGTTCTTCTCATCTTCACTTTCACTCGTGAGTTTCACGTTGGTGAGCGGAGATTTAGCAATGAAGCAAGAACTGAAATACTGATTTTTGAAAGCAATCCATTCGAGGTTTTCTTCGATTTGCTTCTCATCGTTACCGCGCTCTTTGAGGTGGTCGCTACTTCCTTCCACATCTTTATAACTGAGTGTGGAGTATTGGTTTTCAAAATAGAAACCCTTCTCAAACTGACGCACGTGGTCGGTGAGCGCAATGCCCACTGTCTTAGTTTTTGGCGACACCTCTTGTGAAAGTCCTTCAGAGCGCAGGCTCATATTGAGCATATAATCTTCAGACAACACATAGTCGAAAGCCAATTTCTCGCCACGCTTACCCACTGCTTCCATTGTTACGGAATTCTTCGTGACTTGCACGGGCTTGAAATAAAGGTTTTCTGTGTCAATGTTACGTTGCTTCGTTTCGATGGTAAAGTTCATCGAAGCATCGTTGGAGTTGTACAACACTAAAGCGTTGTTTTTCCCTTCGTTATAGTCCTTATATGACTTATATTCTTTGAGCAAAACTTGACTTACTTGTCCACCTTTGGGAGCAATCGTAACTTCGATTTTGTCGTTGCTCAACACCACAGGCTTCAAAGAGTCGTTAGCCACACTGGCTTGTGCAAAAAGTGCCGTGCTATCAAGGGTTGCAGCATCTGTTTGTTGCACAGACGCGGCATTAGCAGCAGACTTCTTGTCCTTTGATTGAGCCACAACCTCAGTGTTTTGCGTTTGTTCTGCAGGTTTGTTGCGCGATGACCAATAAGAAAATCCGAAGACTACTAAAGCCATCAGCACAACGGCAGTGACGGTATTTCTATCCATTGAAATTTGTTTGAAATTCGAGAAAAAGTACCTCGAATAAAGGTTCTGTTTGTAGTAAAGTGCGCTGACGTCAAAGCCAGCGCACTCTTTTTAATTTGCTACGCTATTCCGAGCCAGACTTTATGCTTCCACTTCGCTCTGGTGAGCAATGGCAGTCTTCACAAAGTCGAGGAAGAGCGGATGAGGTTCGAGTACAGTGGAAGAGTATTCAGGGTGGAACTGCGTACCAATGAACCATTTAAGTGTAGGAATTTCCACAATTTCTACAAGTCCACTTTCGGGGTTAGTACCTACGCACTTCATTCCCTTTTCTTCATATTGTGCAAGGAAGTCGCTGTTGAATTCGTAACGATGGCGGTGGCGTTCGCGAATCACATCGCTTCCGTAAATCTCGCGTGAACGAGAACCTGCTTTCACCGCGCATTCGTAACCACCAAGGCGCATTGTGCCACCCATATTGGTAATGTTCTTCTGCTCTTCCATAATATCGATGACGTTGTGTTTCGTCTTGCTGTTGAGTTCGGTGGAGTTGGCATCAGCATATCCCAACACATTGCGAGCAAACTCTACCACCATCATTTGCATACCGAGGCAAATACCGAAGGTAGGCAAGTTTTGTTCGCGGCAATAGCGAGTAGCAATGAGTTTTCCCTCCGTACCGCGCTGTCCGAAACCTGGACAAATCACATAGCCTGCCATTCCTTGAAGCATCTCAGCCACATTCTCATTGGTGATGTTCTCAGAATTGATGAAATGGCAACGCACCTTGCGGTCATTGTAAACACCGGCTTGTTGAAGTGCCTCGATGATAGATTTATAAGCATCTTGCAAATCATACTTACCCACCAAACCGATGTGCAATTCTTCTGTGGCATTGTTGCGACGATCGAGGAAGGCGCGCCAAGGGCCAAGACTTGGTGTTTCACCAACGGGCATACCCAACTTTTCAAGAATCACACGGTCGATGCCTTGATCTTGCATACACACAGGCACTTGATAAATGGAGGGCATATCAGGACTTTGGAACACAGCATCGGGACTCACATTACAGAAGTTAGCCACCTTCTTGCAAAGTCCTGCATTGAGTTCGTGTTCAGTGCGGAGCACCAAGATGTCGGGTTGAATACCTTCGCTCTGCAACTCCTTCACAGAGTGTTGCGTAGGTTTGGTTTTGAGTTCTCCTGCAGCAGCCAAATAAGGAACATAGGTGAGGTGGATGCAAACGGCATTCTTACCCAATTCCCATTTGAGTTGTCGGATGGCTTCCACGAAAGGCAAGCTCTCGATGTCACCAATCGTTCCACCAATTTCAGTGATGACAAAATCATAACCGCCTTTTTTACCGAGATAAAGCATATCGCGCTTGATTTCGTCGGTGATGTGAGGCACCACTTGAATCGTTTTGCCCAAATAGTCGCCACGGCGTTCTTTGTCAATCACACTTTGGTAGATACGCCCCGTGGTGAAGTTGTTGTAGCTCGTAGTTTTGATGCCAGTGAAACGTTCGTAGTGACCGAGATCAAGGTCAGTTTCTTGTCCATCATCGGTGACATAGCATTCGCCGTGTTCATAGGGGTTGAGCGTACCTGGGTCGATGTTGATGTAAGGATCAAACTTCTGAATCGTGATGTTAAAGCCGCGCGCTTGGAGCAGCTTACCAATAGAACTAGCAATGATGCCTTTACCAAGAGAAGAGGCAACACCACCTGTGACAAAGATATATTTGGTTTCAGCCATAGGATGAATATGATTTTACGATGAATGAGGGGGAATTAGTCCAAAACGACTCCTTCTTGCTTGAGTTGTTCCAACACGCACTGCACATCGCTCTCCACCTTTGTTGCAGGAGCATCGTCATAGTGTTGAAGAAGAAAAGAAACGACGTCAGCCAGTTGAAATTCCTTTGTGGAAAAGGCTTGATAAAGGTCGAAAGCCGTTTCGTTGAGCGTGATGAGTCTGTTGAAATCAACGAGTGCGGCATCGCTCGCGAAAAGCACGTGTTCGCCACACACATCACGCAGTTGAAAAGAAGGATTGAACTTCATTGATATATTCCGAGATTCGTTGTAATTACTTGCGAAGAGAAAGAGCATTTGTGACGCGATGCCACCCTTCATAAAGGAAAAGCAAGGGTCTACGACAGACGACAGATGCAATCCATAGACGCGCATAAAGTTGCCAAAACCAGTGAGTTGCGGAATAAAATTTCGACTTTCTCTGAAACTGCACTACTTTGCCGAGTATGTCAGTGCGCTTGCATTGTTCTTGGCTTCCGATGTTGCCATCTCCTTGTAACCAGCAATCGCTGTCGTTGCAAGCGATGATGCGATGCAACATCCAACGGCCGTCAAGGGTATAGGCTAAAACGATGTCGCCACAACGATAGGAGGATTCTGCAAATCGTTGCAAAACCACCGAATCGCGATGATGCTCTAGCATAGGGCGCATACTCCGTCCGCGCACGCGCATTTTCACTTGTCGCCCTTGGAGGAGCAGGCTACGGATTTCCGCAAAGAGTACCTCCGTTTTCACATCTTTCACCACCCTTTCAAGCACCATTCTTACTACTTAAAGTGTGGTAACTCAACTCTGCGGCTTCCCGATTGGGCAAACATTTCAGCTGATAGACAGGCACTTGAGCCACAATTTCTCCACAGTGGCACAGATGGCAGCATACATCGCTTTGTCCCACATCATTGCGGAGCAAGAAGCCAGCAACGAAGCAAAGGCTTCAATGTTTTTTAGCCGCGAAATACTGTTTTCTCCAGCTTGTTGCAAGCGCAAGGCTCCTCCTAATGAGCAACAAACATTGCGGTAGCAGGGAGTTTTTCCGCTCCACGGCGTCCCCCACACCTGCACTTGTCCGTCAGCTGCGATGCGCACCACGGGGTTGTCGTCATTGAGCAACGCAGTGTGGGGAATATGCTCCAACCATAATTGCGAATGCGTGCTTTTTCCCGTTCCACTGCGCCCTTGAAACAAAAAGGCTGTGTCGCCAATGTGAGGTACGGAGGCGTGAAAAAGGAGGGTTTCGCGGTAAGCCCCTGCAAACGCATAGCAGAGCATTATCGCATTATTGATGATTGCATCCTCATTTCTTGCTCCAGTAGCCAACACCAATTTTGTTTGGCTAAATTTCTGATCGGCATAAAGGACAGCACAAGGGACATCGCCCTCCAAAGCCATCATCATAACGTAGTCACCATCTGCATTGCGCCACATTTCAAAGACAAAATCCGAAGCAGGTACTTGCGCGACATACAGAAAAGATGCGACAGGAGGCACAATTTCGCCATATTCCACCTGCAAATGAAACAAGAGATTGCTTTCATCGGCAGATGCTAACTCAAAATCCGCGTAGGCACTGGCTATTTCGCCACACCAAAGTGGACATTCGGCAGAGCGTGTTACGACAAAAGAATGTTCAGCAACAGAATAAACGTATTTCACAGCAGACGTGACGCAAGATAAGCAGTTGCGCAAAACTAGTTTCCGCTAGCCACTTCTATTTTCTTGAATTGGAATTGATCTTTGAAGATGTCTTTGACCACAACTTTGTCAAGTCCCACCTTCTGTCCAGCGAGTTTCTCGCGCAATTTTGACGCACATTTTCAAGTTTCTCCGCTTTGAAATCGAAGAATACGACAGCGGTTTGATAAGTAGTTGCAAAAGTCTTTTCCACATAAAGGCGGAATTGCTCTGCATACAAATCACGGTCGGTGAAAAAAGATTTCTGCACCAAATTCGGCGCAGTGATACTGGAGATGTCAGAAACATAGGCCACAGAATCACGAAGATTTTGCGACACCCCAAATATAAAGAGTGTCTGCTCCTTGGTTTCAGCGGTGGTTTGATCGTCGGCTACCGGAACAGCAGCGCGAGACATACCCGTGAAACCAACGAGCAGCAATAAGAGCCATAAAACTTTTTGCATAGATGGTCGTGAGTTTGGTCGAATTATGTGGTTGAGTTGGTTGCTTTGCGTATTGTCGTGGGAAACAACTTCCTTCGACTCGCAGAGTTCCACACCTTTCGAAAATAAACTATTGTGCAAAGTTAGAGATTTATCTTCAATCTTACAAACAGAATTGAGGGATATTTGCAGTGAACCAGCATTTGTCTAGCAAATCTACACGTTTCAGCCTATTCCCCTATCCTTTTCCTAGACGTTTGTCACAGAACTATGGACTCTTCCCAAAAGTTCATTCGAACGTTATAGTAGTGCTCATTATAGAGAAGGTAATCTCGTGGCCTCCATCTTTTTCTGTTTTCCTCTTTTCTTTGCGTTATCTCTTTGCGCATTGCGCATTTATTACTATTTTTGCGGTATTAAGGTGGAACAAAATCATTTTCTGCGTATCATTCAACACCCAAATTCCTTTTAGATTTCCAGAAGCCACCACCAAAACAACCTCGCGCATCGACAGGTTACTTACTTCTATTGATTCATTCCCTCGGGACTGATTCGAATATTTCTTATCTTTGCAAATATCACGTTATTATGAACTACGAATTACTACTAACCGCCGTTGGACTGGGAGTAACAATTCTCAGTGCTATGTGGGCAGGCTTTGCTTGGCTCAACAACCAAATAAAAGACGTGCGCAATGAACTCAAAGGTGACATTGAAAACGTGCGCTATGAACTCAAAGGAGACATCAAAAGAGTTGAAGATAAGTTAGACGTCAAAGAAAGAGAACTGCGTGTAGATTTCAAGACAGACAACGATAAATCTACCTCTGAAATGATGGAATTGAAGTTGAGATTGCAACGTCTATCGTTGAAAGATGAAGAACGCGAAAAGACAACACGCGGATTGCAAGAAAGCTATGCAAATCTCGTGGCCTCTCTCAAACGTGCCCTCCCAGAACTCAACATCTAAACAGCTACATTAATCCTAGGCCAATGGAGAAAGTTTGAAGGACTTTTTTCTGTTGCACAAAGTAGCTTTGGACATAGAGATAATTCATTCAAAGTTACACTTCTGTGGACACCACCCACTCGTTGTTTGATTTAAAACAACACGTCGTCTGACGAAAAACAACACGTTGTTTGATGAAAAACGACACGTCGTTTGACGAAAAACAACACGTCGTTTGATGGAAAACAACACGTCGTTTGATGGAAAACAACACGTCGTTTGATGGAAAACAACACGTCGTTTGATGGAAAACAACACGTCGTTTGATGAAAAACAACACGTCGTTTGATGAAAAACAACACGTCGTTTGATGAAAAACAACACATCAGTTGCAAAGGAACAAGTACTCGTTTACCCAACACAACCAACGAGGGTACGAGCAACAACGGGGGAATGTTCAACAAGTACACTCCCTTTCATACAACAAATGTGAAATAGCAGTGGAATACCCCTCTCTACGCGCGCGCGTAAACAGGAGTTTTATCATTTTTGCTGTCACAAGTATCATAGGTTACTTCGTATTTTCCTATGTTCCAATACATTATAACCAGACCTCAGACATATTTTAACAGATAAGTGGATCAACCACTCAAAATCGGCCTATCACAACAACGAGAAACACACTTTTCGCCCTTTCCTCTTACTGATTTCCTCCATCTTTTTCTCCTCCATTTCCCTCCTTGTGTGACACTTGTGACAGCAAAAAAACAAAATCGCTGTCTAGGATGCGCGCGAGGGTGCGCGTACTACGCGCAGGCGCGAAGACACCAGCATTTTCTACATACTTTTTCGCTTCTCTTTTCCGCCAGGTTTTTCCGCGTGGATTTATCGCTTAGGTTTCCTGGGAGTCAGATGCAACACACGCCAGAACACCCAATTATGCTATACCGGTATAACAAATCAAACAATTCACACAATAAATTCTTCACTTTTCCGCAATTTTTTCCCTCTTTGGAACAATTTCGACCCATATACTTATAGGGGGGACAAACAACGAAGAAATAGAATGAACGTAGGAACACAACAAATTCAGAAACACAACAAACTCAGGAACAGAGAGCGGCTAACGCTGCAAAATCTTATTCCCAACAATACGAAGAGAGGGTAACATTGGCAACGGAGGAGATGACACAGACACGCACTACGACACGATATGCTCAAGAAAAAGAACGTTTTCGTTAAGCCAAATGAGCAGAACCGAGCTTGCTCTGGTTATGCCATGGCGAGAAAACGAAGGATGGAATCCAACTACTCAATAGTGCCTTGGGGCACTTCAGCAATGAGTTGAGCAAAGAGGGGGACGCGATTCAACACATCGGGATTGCCCACCAAAAGCGTTTTTTCTCGGGCACGCGTCAAAGCCACATTGAGTTTGCGATCAATCACTTGACCTTGTGCATCTTGAAATTGCGAATCACAAAGGAAACTCAGTTGGGAGGGACGACTTACTGTGAAACCATAGATGATGGTATTTTTCTCCGAACCTTGGAAACGCTCCACTGTGTCGATGGTGGCTTTGGCCAAAAGAGGATGAACAGACTTTTGCAACAAGCAACGCACCATCGCAATTTGGTGACGATAGGGCACAATGATACCTAATTCTTTGTCCACGTCAAACTCCCCCTTCTTCTGCATCACTTCTTGGTACGTTTGTTCCGACAGCGTCACAATAAGTTTGGCTTCATCGTAATTCAGTTTAGCGGAGGGCACCGTGCTGATGTCTCCAGCAAAAAAGTCATCACCTGGTTGCTCCACTCCATCTTCTCCATCCAACAAATGAGTAGCCGCAGAGGGATAGCAAGGATAGAAGACCACACGCGGTGAAGCGAGAGTTTCCAACTGATGTTGCAATCCGCAATCGCGCAATTGTCCACCATAAAATTGTTGATTGGCAAAGGCTGCAACCTCAGGGTGCATTCGTCCTTGTTTGGTGAACTCGTGAATACAACATTTCGGGACGCTATTGTAAAGACGCTCAAATAGAGAATTACGACAATCGGTCAGTCCGATAGCGAGCAATTCTTCTTCCTGCACACGGCTATCATTAGCCGTTTGTTGCACAACAGCTGGCAATTGTTTGTGGTCGCCAATCAAAACGAAGCGGTCAATGGCCAGATGCTCTCCCTCTCCTGCCATCATCAAAGGGAGTAAGTGAGGTTCCAGCAATTGCGAAGCCTCATCTACAATGGCAAGCGAGAATCCTTTGCAGCAGAGCAATTCAGTCATTCCCGAAAGCGAAGACACAGTGCCAACGATGATGCGCGTGCCGCGAATGAGTTCATCCACTTGATTGACATCCGGCAATTGATGGACTTTATTTCCAACAAAAACTCGTGGAAGGCTACTTCACAACTGTGTTTGTTTCCCACACGAAGGAATTCCAAACTATCTTTCACCAATTTGCTGCAAATTTCATCGACAGCACGATTGGTGTAAGCCGCCAATAAGACATTGGTCTGTGGATAACTAGCCAATTCTTCGCGCAAAATCGACATCAATCCAAAAGAGGTTTTCCCTGTACCGGGAGGACCTACTAAGAGGAAGAAATCGCGCGCTTGTTTGGCCTTGAACACCATAGCGTTTCTCTCTGCATCTTGGTGATCTAAGCAGAGTGTTTCTGTGGTATCAACACTGGCTGTTTGCGGAGAAAGCAAGACATTTCTTCTACGTTTTGCCCCTGAAAGGAAGGCAAACAAACCTTTGAAAAGCGACGATGAAGCCGAGTCCATAAAGTCCTTCTCGACTGCCCAACTGCGTCCGTGGCGTGTGGCAAATACGGCAGTGTTGGTTTGAGGTGCACGGAGTTGAAGAGTGATTTCTTCTGCAGAGAGTTCAAGAATGGTGGCACGAAACACGATGTCCTTGCACATATCGGGGATGCGATGCGATTCGTAGGAATAGAGTACGACAATGTCGCCCACTCTGAAATTGGGAGCAATGACAAAATCTCCTTCCACCTTGGACAATTGCAAGCACAACGATTCGACGGCGCCTTGGGCATTGCGCTGGCATCCGTTTTCCACAGACAAAGATAAGCCTGCAATGATGCCTCCCACTTCTTGTTTTTCTTCAAAAGTGGCATTCCACGCTGCAGCAAATCCGCTGCATTCACGTTGCTGGTTGCCCACCATTCCCAATCTACGTTCTAAAGAGAGGAAACGATGGAAACGATTGAAATAGCTTCGCGCTACCTCACTAGCCGTACGATAGGTGCTGATGAAGAGTTCCAACTGGGGACGCTTATATTTCAACCATAGAGATGGAGCTTTGCCGTCGGTGAAACTGTCTACATCGAAATCTTCTAAATAGTGACCGATTCCTTCGGTGGAGAATTGCAATTCGCGCGCCACAATTTCATTGCGCACCTCCATCGCTTTGCGCAAATAAGGCATCATCGTTTCTATGCGCATCAAGCCTTCTGTGGGGGCATATTTAGAATAAAGGAGATAGGCTTGCATATCGTTGAAACGGATGTCGTGACCAAAGTGGAGGATGGCGCGATAGAGTTGCAACTGAATGATATGTTCCAATTGCGCACTATGATTCACTCATCGCACTTTCCACTCTTTTGTTCTACCACCGTGGTGAAATCGAGACTCAACAAGTCTAGACGGCCTTGCAACCCTAACAATTCGCAAAAGAAAGTGGGTTCGAGCAAGATGTCGGAAGTGGCATTGAGATGCAAATCGTTGTGCAACTGATGCTGCACCATCTGACGCAGGTTTCTCTGCTGTATCTGAGCATTTTTGTGAAATTCTCGTCTAACACTTTCACTTTCAAAATCGCTACAAGTGTAGCATTGTACAGCATTTTGAGTGAAAAAACTGCGGATAGAATCGACATAAGCATATTGGTGACCGTGCAATTCTTCATCCAACATCTGTCCAGCGAAGTTTCCCAACAAGATATTGGCGTTGACGAACGAGGGTTGCAGGCGATTGACCACCTCATACTGCGCACTCGCTCCACAAGCCACGAAACACTTGGCAATGGTGGTGACAGGAATCAGGAAATCGGGTTCTAACACAATGAATGTGGGTTCGAAAGCCTCTTCCACCCATTTCACCTCTACTAGATTGAGGTTGGTGTTGGGCGCAATCAGTGGGAGCAAAGCGGAGAAATCGCAATTATTGTCTACCAGACTCTTGAGTCGGACTTTCTGCTCGTAACCTTCGTTGATGCAATAGACCAACAGATGGTCTTCATGTTTCTCCAACACCACCACACGGAAATTACCTAGAAATCTGCCCTTACTGCGTTTACTTCAGGGAGGAGTTGTGGCAGTCGCTCTTTGAGTGTTTCGGGAATTGCTTCTTCTTTGCGCCACGCAATGAAGCGCGCAAAGCGCAACATATCATAAGGAAAGTCGGCACGCAACACCACTTCATCGGTGATGGACAACTGCTCCATTCGCACGCGGTAATCATTGAGTCCGATGTAAATGAGTTCGTCAGAAGATTTCCTATTCTCAAAAAGATGGTGCAGTTTGGCAAAACTACCCGACAGATAGACACCGGCATCACTGGTTTCTTCCTTCAGAAATTCTTGAAACAACAAATAGGCGTTGCGACAACGCTCACGAATGGGCAAATTGACGTGAAGGAGTTGTTTCAAAATCTCTTGATAGTAGTATGAAGCTGCAATTTGTGTCATTAGGAAAAGGCTTGAGAAGGGAAATGCGAGGCGTCAGTGCGAACAAAAAAGGGGAAACTAGAGGAATTTGATATCATAAATGATGATGCTTTCCACTGCAGCATTGAGCTGTTGCACCAATTGTGCGCGCATCATAGAAAGTTGTGTGCGCAGGGCAGGAATTTCGACACGCACCCACAAAGTTTGGTTGCGCACTTCCAAGGCTTGCGTGGCGGTGGCAATAGTTTCATCAATCACAGTTGGCCAGGCTTGCACCAATTTATATTGTAGATAAGGTGTTCCAAGGCCGCTATCGTGGAGGAATTTTTGTAAGATATTGTCGACTCTTTCAGTGTTTCGTCTTTCCATAGAATGCAATACGATGTTATGTATTAGGCGCCTTATCTTCGGCTGCGGCTAGGTCGGAAAGTTGATGTGCGCTATGGTCTTCCAACAACTCCACTTCTCCCCCTTTTACCTCAAAGAGTTTATAGTCGCGTTGCGTGGCTGCTAAAATGCTGTCGAGGTGTTCGCGATTGGTGTCGGTGATGAAAATTTGTTCAAAGTCATCGCCGCTCACATAGTCCACAATACACGCTACGCGCCCTGCATCTAATTTGTCGAAGATGTCATCGAGCAAGAGAATGGGCGTGCGGTGTTCTCCCACAGATTTGAGATAAAGAAACTGTGCCAACTTCATAGCTATGAAGAAAGTTTTGGTTTGTCCTTGGGAAGCCTCTCTGCGCACTTGGTGATTGTTCATCAGCAACTCCAAATTATCTCTGTGAGGTCCGAGGAGAGTATAACCCACAACGCGTTCTTTGGCACGTTCACGCTCAAAGAGTGGGCGCAATTCCCCGCGTTGACTATGAGATTCGTAGCGGATGTTGACCATTTCGGGAGCTTCATTGCAAACGCGCATACATTTCTTGAAAAATGGGCACAAAATCGCGGACAAAATTCTTTCGCTCACCATAAAGCAAAGCGGCATCTTCTGACATCATCTCCTCCAACACCCCAAACAATTGTTCATCGGGTGCATCTTGTTTCAACAAAGCATTGCGCTGTTGCAAACATTTGTTGTAGCGCATCAAAGCCTCGAGATAGGCTGGCGATACCTGAGAAAGCACAACATCCATAAAGCGACGACGCTCTTCACTTCCTCCCGAAACCAACTGTTCATCGGCAGGAGAGAGCATCACCAACGGAATCACGCCAACGTGTTCGCTAAGTCGCTTATACACCTTGTCGTTGCGACTCAAACGTTTACGCTGTCCTCGTTTTATGCCACAAGATATCATTTCTTCTTCACCGAGAGCACTGCGATATTTACCTTGGAGCATCAAGAATTCGGTTTCGTGACGAATGCACTCAGCATCGGTGAGCGCAGTGGCACTTTTGCCTAACGACAAGAAATAGATGGCATCAAGCACATTTGTTTTTCCTTGTCCATTGGCACCGATGAGACAATTCACATTGGGCGACAACGCAAGTTGCGCTTGCTCTATGTTCTTATAATTGAGAAGAGAAAGTTGCTCTAAGATCATATTGAAAGTTAGAAACGTGGTGTAAGAAAGAATTTGTGTACAAAGATACGAAGAAATCTCACTATTTTTTGAGGGAAGAACTAAAAAAACTACGTTTTATTTCGCTACTCGCTTACTATTTAGTATTTTTGCAGGCAAATCGCGCGCGCTTCCCAAAGAGGTGTGTGCCAATACTCAAGCAAAATAAACATACACATACTTATGAGTCAAGTAAAAAAATCGCTGGATGTAAACGAAACGCTCGTTAGCACTGAAGCATTCCTCATCAAGAACAAACAAAAGCTCGTTATCGCTTTGGTAGCTGTTGCCGTTGTGCTTGTTGCATTCTTTGGTGGTCGCTATTATCTCAACGGCCAAAACGAAGAAGGACAAGCTGCTATCGCTTTGGGTCAAACCTATGTGCAACAAGGTGATTGGAAAACTGCAGTGGAAGGCGATGGTGCTCAATTCAAAGGCTATAAGAAACTCGCTGAAACCTATTCTTGGACAGACGCTGGTAACATTGCTCATATGTATGCTGGTCTTGCCTATTTCAACTTGGGCGACTACAAGAAATCTATCGAACAACTTGAAAGCTTTTCTCCCAAAGGCGATGAAACAGTTTCAGCTAATGCTCTAGCTGCTTTGGGTAACGCTTATGTTGCCGACAAACAATTTGACAATGGTGTGAAGTATTTGAAGAAGGCTGCTGACAAAGCTGACAACGAAGCTCTTTCTCCCGAATACCTCATCCAAGCAGGTCTTGTTCTCGAAAATCAAGGCAAAAAGGCTGAAGCCAACGAACTCTACGAACGTGTGAAGAAGGACTACCCACAAAGCCGCTATTCACAATCTGTTCCCCAAAATGGCGTAGCCACCAGCCCTGAAATCGACAAATACATCGAACGCACTAAATAATATGGTTCATCCGTCGCACATATTATATAGGTATCTAATGATGTGCGGAATGTTTACCTTATAAATGTAATGAGGAATTAGGAACAAGGAGCAATTCGCCTCTGATCTCCTAACTCCTCATTACGCATAACAAGCATATTCTCTCCTCGACGGAGATATTTCTACCCCCTTTATGTCCTCTTTCAATTTCTTCAACACAATGCAGACAACGTTCCCGACGCCTCTATGATGCGTTTTGGCATTGTGGTCACCGAATGGAATTCACACATCACCGAACAGATGCTCAAGAGTGCAATTGCCACACTCACCGAGTACGGTGCGGCAGAAACTAGTATCACTGTTCGTTACGTGCCTGGCGCATTTGAATTGGTGTATGGCTGCGCACAGTTGGCCGAGCACGGTTATGTGGACGCCATCATTGCTCTAGGCTGTGTGATCAAAGGCGACACTCCTCACTTTGAATACATCTGTCAAGGCACTACTGCTGGCTTAGTGCAGCTCAATGCGACGGGAAAAATCCCTATGATCAATGGTGTGCTCACTGTGAACAACGAACAACAAGCTGAAGAACGTGCTGGCGCACAAATGGACAAAGGTCGCGAATTTGCCATCACTGCCATTAAGATGGTAGACTACGTGAAGTCTTTTGAATAGTTTCACAGAGAAGAAGTCTTCACTCCCCTCTTCTTGCATCAAGACGAGTGGAAAACAGCAATAAATCAAGGAAGAAGCTCCTAAAAGGGGGCGTTCTTCCTTGTTTTTCGCATCTGCAAGACAAAAAATGCCGAAAAAATTTGGTTATTCACAGAATAAGCCGTATTTTTGCACTCGGTTTTATGAACATCCTCAGAAATTTCGAGATGCGTTCCCCTTACTAAGGGTAGTTACCAGAGTGGCCAAATGGGGCAGACTGTAAATCTGCTGGCTTACGCCTTCGGTGGTTCGAATCCATCACTACCCACGACGAGGAGACTTACAGCAATGTAAGTCTCTTTTCTTTTTTCTCTGTTGCTCGCGCCTTTCATTTCTCATTATCGATAAAGTGAGAAAAGAGAAGGCAGGACGGAAGTTTTTTAGGTGGGGCATTCAAGATAGATTACCGTTTGCTTTCGCTGGCTTTCTCTACAATCAAGACAGATACGCAGAAAAACACAACTTTTCGCAATGCTACTTTTGCCACGTCCTTAAAAGTTTGTATTTTTGCACCCATATCGCACCTTTGTGCAATCTAGGAACAACGAAGCGTTGCCTGCTGCTGTTTCAATCCCTCCTCAAAGCTGTTTTTCTAAAAAGCATAGAGGAAAGAACGAAGCCACGAGTCATCCAACGCAACCAACGAACAACTCTTCCCCTAAAATGGAAAAAAGAAAGATTCAATTCTCGCTTGTCTATCGCGACATGTTTCAGAGTTCTGGTAAGTTTCAACCACGCAAGGACCAACTAGAACGCATTGCTCCCGTCATCATCAAAATGGGTTGCTTCAGTCGTGTAGAAACCAATGGTGGTGCTTTTGAGCAAGTAAACCTTTTGGCAGGTGAGAACCCCAACGAAGCCGTTCGCGCTTTCACAAAGCCTTTCAATGAAGTCGGCATCAAAACTCATATGCTCGACCGTGGTCTCAACGCCCTCCGCATGTTCCCCGTTCCGGCTGACGTGCGCCGATTGATGTATAAGGTGAAGCACGCACAAGGCACCGACATTACTCGCATCTTCTGCGGACTCAATGATGTGCGCAACATCATTCCGTCTATTAAATATGCCATTGAAGGTGGAATGACTCCACAGGCAACTCTCTGCATCACCACTTCTCCTATTCACACTGCTGAATACTACGCTGGTATTGCAGACCAACTTATTGAAGCTGGCGCTCCCGAAATCTGTTTGAAGGACATGGCTGGTATCGGACAACCCGCAATGTTGGGTCAACTCTGCCGAATGATCAAGGAAAAGCACCCCGAAGTAATCATTGAGTACCACGGTCACACAGGTCCTGGTCTCTCTATGGCTTCTATCTTGGAAGTTTGCCGCAATGGTGCTGACATCATCGACACAGCCATCGAACCTCTCGCATGGGGTAAGGTACACCCAGATGTGATTTCAGTGCAAAGTATGCTCAAGAACGCAGGTTTTGACGTTCCTGAAATCAACATGGAAGCTTACATGGAAGCTCGTAAACTCACCCAAGAGTTCATCGACGAATGGTTGGGCTATTTCATCAATCCTGGTAACAAGTTGATGTCTTCTCTCCTCCTCGGTTGCGGACTTCCTGGTGGTATGATGGGTTCTATGATGGCAGACCTCACAGGCGTGATGGATGCTATCAATGCAAACCGTCAAAAGAAGGGTGAAGAACCACTTTCAGAAGATGCTTTGCTCGTGAAACTCTTTGACGAAGTGGCTTATGTTTGGCCTCGTGTGGGCTATCCCCCATTGGTAACTCCCTTTAGCCAATATGTGAAGAACATCGCCTTGATGAACCTTCTCACAGAGTCAATGGACAAGCCACGTTACTCTATGATGGACAACGCCATCTGGGGTATGATTTTGGGTAAGAGCGGTAAACTCCCCGGAGAACTCGCTCCCGAAATCGTGGAATTGGCCAAAGAAAAGGGATACGAATTCAGTACGGAAGACCCACAAGCGAACTATCCCGATGATCTCGAACGTTTCATCAAAGAAATGGAAGAAAACGGTTGGGATCGCGGTCAAGACGACGAAGAATTGTTTGAGTTCGCTATGCACGAAACGCAATATCGCGACTATAAGAGCGGTGCGGCTAAGAAGCGTTTCCTCGCTGACCTCCAAGCTGCTAAAGACAAAGCTAATGCTTCTGGTATGACTCCCGAAGAAGCTGCAGCACTCAAGCACGCTAAGGCAGATGCCATCGTGGCACAAGAAAGCGGTATCGTGCTTTGGGAAATTGGCGGTGACGCAGAAAACGTCAAAGCTATTGAGCCATTCATTGGTAAGGAGTATAACGAAGGGGACTTCTTCTGCTACATCGAAAATGGCTTCGGCAAGATTATCGAAATCCCGGCTGCCCTCGGTGGTCGCTTGGTGGAAATCAATGCCAAACAAGGCTCACACGTTCAAAAAGGCGACATCATTGCCTACATCGAACGTTCTAACCGCGCTTAATCGTATTAGACGCAATACCATTTTGAGGCCGCTCCTTGTCTTAACAGCGAGGGGCGGTCTCATTCTTTTCGTCTTTTGCCTAATCCTCTTTTTTATGTTCCGTTTTCTCTTCAGTTATCGACTCACACTTATGTTGAGTTTAATAATTCTCACTTTCTGCCTGATAACCGTGCCCCAGACGCAGTTGTCGGGGGTGGACAACATCGACAAAATAGTCCATTTCATCTTCTTTTTGGGGCTTGCGCTTATCGTATGGTGGGAAAGTGCAGGGAGAAAACAACGTCATCTCAGTTTCTGGACACGTTTTTTCATCATTGGTGCAGCAACCGCGGGCTTAGGTGGAGTGATAGAAGTGTTGCAAGATACGATTACAACCAATCGAAGTGGCGACTGGCTCGACTTTTTAACGGACTGCGCTGGTGTGTGCGTGGCGCAAATCATAGGCGGCTATCTATTCCATAGATATATTCCCCGAAAATCTCACTGAGTTACAGATTGGAAGCAACCAACTTCTCTTATTTGTTTATATTCTGACGAACAACCCTCACAGCAGTTCTGACTAATAACTCTCACAGCAAGTCTTCCGCATTCCGTTCCTCGGTTTCATCCTAGTTCTCTCCTTTCTCCTATGCACTATCTCCATCTTGGCGATCAACAAATTCACTACGTCATTGATCAATCTTCATCATTGTCCGTTGCAGAAGGTTCACTTCCTTTTCAGCATTGGCAATGGGACATTCATCGTGACCAGCCGATTCCATTATTACTGCAAAAGATAGCAGAGACTGTGCCCCACCCTTCTCAAACTCCTTTGCACGTCGTTGTGAATGGTTCGGCAACGCTCATTCCGATGGCTAATTTCGACGAGGGACATTGCAAAGCGCATCTCGAGAAACTCCTTCCTCAAAGTGCGGAGAGCATTGACCGCCGTGTCTTCTACGATGTGATTCCAGCCTCCAACGCTATCCTTGTTTTTGGCATCTCCGAAACCATTTGTTCTGCTTTTGAACGACTTTGGCACAACGTCTATTACATCTCTGCGCAAACAGGATTGTTGCGAAGATTCTCTGCTCTGCAAGAACATCAACAAGAACAACGCTGTTTCATCCACTTGCGCCCACAAGCTATCGACGTGGCTTGTTTTCAAGGAAAGCGACTCTTGGGTTACAACTGTTTTCCAGCCATTCAAACTGCTGACATCATTTATTATGCTTGTCAATTAGCATCTACCCTTGGCTGTTCTCCGGCAAACACTCCTTTTTATATATGTGGAGAAACAGCACAATGCGAATCATTGGCACAAAGTCTGAGCGACTACATCAGTCATATCGAAATCCTTGAGCCGCAAGTTGAATTTGCACACCACCCTCTCACCACACTTTCCCAACTTCCCTTTGAATTTATCACCCACATTCTTTCTGTATGAGAGTCATCACCCACATTCTTTCTGTATGAGAGTCATCACTGGAAAATATAAAGGAAAACATTTTGACGTTCCACGCTCTTTCAAAGCACGTCCTACCACAGATTTCGCCAAAGAAAACCTCTTTAATGTACTGCGTGCCTACCTAGATTTTGAAGAAACGCGTGCACTCGACCTCTTTGCAGGAACGGGAAGCATCACAATTGAGCTTCTATCTCGAGGATGCAAAGAAGTGATGAGTGTGGAACGAGATCGTCAGCATTATTCCTTCATCCAAAGTATGCTCCGACATCTTGACGATCCTGCAGCTACGGCTGTTTGTGGAGATGCGCTTCGTTTTATCAGCAAAGGATGCAAAGAATTCGACTTTATCTTTGCCGACCCTCCCTATGCACTTCGTGAAATTCCTGAAATTCCTGAACGTGTGATGGCAAGTAAACTTCTTGCTCCTGGAGGGCTCTTTGTTTTGGAACACGGCAAACAAAATGATTTCTCCGACCATCCCGATTTCTTAGAACATAGAGCCTATGGTTCTGTAAACTTTTCCTTCTTTAGACGTCCCGAAACGTCTACCGTTTCAGAAGAAAACGAAACGCCAACCACTCAGGAAGCAGAATAAAATTCTTTTCCCTCCACTCCTCACGCTGCCGCTCAACCATTATGATAGAAGATCTCTTTGCCGAACATATAGCAGCTGAATTTCCACACGCGCTTACTCAACAACAACAAGAAGCAGCGCGACAAATTGGTGCATTCCTCGCAGATCCACGTAGCGACCGCGCCTTCATTCTTCGCGGTTATGCAGGAACGGGTAAGACGATCTTATATCGGCAGTTGTGCGCGTTTGGAAAAAGCTCAAACGTCCTGTGCTTTTGCTTGCACCCACTGGACGCGCTGCCAAAATTTTCTCCCTGCATTCTGGACTTCCTGCTACAACTATCCACAAAGCCATCTATCGTCAACAAACTTTCAAAGGCGAAGACACAGTGTTCGATAGAGGTTGGAACAACGCCAAGGAAGCACTCTTCATTGTCGATGAATCTTCTATGATAGCCAATCAAGGAGGAGGAAATAGTCAATTTGGCACAGGGCAACTGTTGGACGATTTGGTGCAATTTGTTTATGGAGCAAGTGGATGCCGACTCCTCCTAGTGGGCGACACTGCGCAGCTTCCTCCCGTGGGAGAAACAGAAAGCCCGGCTCTGCAACCTCGCACAATGGAAGGATACGGACTTCACGTTCGTAGTTTCGAACTTACAGAGGTGATTCGTCAAACCAAAAATTCTGCTGTACTTACCAATGCCACACTATTGCGACAATTCATTAGCCACTTAGCAGCGCAGCACAATTCCTTTGACTCTATCGCACAAAACGAACAGTGCAACGAACTTCCTGCTGAAGCACTCAATGAAAAAGGGCTTCCTCTCATCAGAGTTGGGGCAAAGACAGAAGTCAAAATCATTCCAGGCGATGAACTCATCGAATCGCTTGAACAGAGCTATCGCAACTGGGGTACTGACGACACCATCATTGTGACGCGCACCAACAAGCGCGCTAATATTTTCAATAATGGTGTGCGCTCTCGCATCCTTGATCGTGAGGAAATGCTCTGTCGAGGAGATTTAGTGATGGCAGTGCGCAACAATTACCATTGGACTGCGCTCTTGCAATCGCAACTTCCCGAAGGACAACAACTGCCCCTTTCTTTCATTGCTAATGGCGACAGCGCGGAAATAGTGCGCTACCACAATGTCCATTCTATGCACGGCTTCCAGTTTGCCGATGTCACTCTACGCTTTGCAGACTACGAAGAAGTAGAAATCGAATGCCGCGTACTGCTCGACACACTCCAAGCTGAAGCTCCTGCACTCACCTCTGACCAACAAGCACAACTCTACGAATCAGTGCTAGCTGACTACACCCACATTCCTAACCAACGAGAACGGATGAAGGCCATTCGCCAAGATCCCTACTATAATGCTTTGCAAATCAAATATGCTTACGCCGTGACTTGCCATAAAGCACAAGGCGGACAATGGCACGAAGTCTATGTAGATCAAGGTTATTTGCCCGAAGACCTCGAACCGCTCTCTTATTTCCGTTGGCTCTACACTGCATTCACACGCACTTCCGGCAATCTCTATCTTGTTAATTGGCCAAAAGACCAAACCTATTCAAAAATATGATCGCAATTCTTTTCAACGTCCTTGCCATCATCGTTGGCAGCGCCATTGGTGCAATCGCCAAACGTGGCATTTCAGAGAAGTATATCACAGTGCTCAACACTGCAATGGGACTTGCAGCCCTTGTCTTGGGCATCAACGTAGCAATGGGAAACATGGCTAAAAGTCATTTTCCTGTGCTCTTCATCTTCTGTCTTTCATTTGGAGGACTCCTCGGCACAATGCTACGACTTGACCAACGTATGGAAGCCGCTACCAAGCGCGTTTCTCGCAATGGTAATTCTCGACTCACCGAAGGCATCACCACTTCAGTACTCTTTGTTGTGTCGGCACACTCTCCATGATGGGGCCCGTGTTGTCTGCGCTCAAAGGCGACAACACCTACCTTATGACAGCCGCAACCCTCAACCTCGTCACAATGATTGTGGTAGCCTCAAGCTATGGCTTTGGAGTTAGTCTTACCGCCCTTGTTGTCTTCGCCTGGCAAGGTGGCATTTATGGCATCGCCAAACTCTCTGCCGACATCATTTCTGAAGAACTCATTTCCGAAGTTTCGATTGTCGGCGGTGTACTCATCGCTGCCGCGGGTTTAGGTGTGATGCACATCAAAGATTGTAAAACCATCAATCTTCTTCCTGCGCTCTTTATGCCGGCACTCTACTTTTTAGTGAGAAATCTCTTGGGAATCTAGTCTTTATTGACTATCTTCGCAAAAACAAAACATCTATGACGTTTATCTCCAACCTCCATAAAGGCATTGTCGCACTAGGATTAGCACTCTTCTCCATCAGTGCTTCTGCACAACCCAAAGTTGCATTCACCACGCAAAACGTGAAACTTGGTGACATTGCGTGGAACATTCCTGCCTTGGCTCGCTTTGAGTTGAAAAACATTGGCAATCAACCGCTGCAAATCCTTGACGTTCGCACCGACTGCGGTTGCACCACCGTCAATTGGAACAACAGTCCCGTTGCTCCAGGAGCCACAACGACCTTCACTGTGAGTTATGACGCCAACACCTTAGGCACTTTCCACAAGAGTATCATTGTCACCACAACAGCCAACCCATCTCCTCTACGATTCACGCTGCAAGGACGTGTTCTCAGAGAAGTTGTCAATTTCGACAAAGATTTTCCCGTTCACATTGGTGACATCCGCCTATCTACCGACGACATAGAATTTGACGACGTCAATCGTGGAGAACAACCGCAGGCCACTCTCTTCCTCTACAATGCCGGCAAGAAAGACTACAGCCCAGAATTGATGCACCTTCCCAAATATCTCTCGGCTTATGCAGAACCAGAAGTCGTTCGCCCTGGTAAAATGGGAAAACTCATTGTTACGCTCAACAGCAATGAGGTGCGAAATTTCGGACTCACACAAACCAATATCTACCTCTCGCGTTTCTCAGGCGACCGCGTGGGTGCGGACAACGAATTGGGCACCTCTGTCACCCTACTCCCCCACTTCACACAAGCTGAAAAGGACAATAAACTGGATCCCAAAGCCAGCATCCCCACAAGCATTGACCTCGGCAGCTTTGGCGAGAAAGAAGAACTTCGCGGCACACTGTTGCTCACCAACAACGGTCAGTCACCACTCAAAGTGAATATGCTGCAAGTCTACAAGCGCGGCATTAACGTTTCTCTCTCCAAAGGTACATTGAAACCAGGAGCATCAGCCAAATTAAAAATCAGCATAACCAAGAGTTCCGAAGCCCAACGCGGTAATCCTCGCATCCTACTCATCACCAACGATCCCCATCTCCCCAAAATCACGATTGAAGTAAAAACGAAAAAGTAAGGAAACACTTTCGCCATATCACCAAAAATCACTAACTTTGCTGGTGCAATCGGAAAGTAGCGCAGTTGGTAGCGCACTACGTTCGGGACGTAGGGGTCGGGCGTTCGAATCGCCTCTTTCCGACATAAACTTCTTTGGAGATGTTGCAAAACTCATTTTTGCAGCATCTCCTTTTTTCATCAAAAGGTGAAATACAAGGCATTGAAATGGAAGCTGAAGGAAGCGTGTTGAAGTACGTGGCCAAGGCATTACCCGAAAACTTACACCCTTTCGGACAATACCATTAGAATGTGTGATGGGTTGAAATGTTCGTTTGCTTGAAATGTTCGTTTGCTTGAAATGTTCAATGGATGGAAACGGGAAATAGAAAAGAGAATGAGGTGTAAACCTTCAGTACTAAGAAAACTTTTGCCATTTTGCCCCCCTAATTTAACACGCCATTTGCAACTCCAAAAGAGTTGGTCGGAAATAATCGATTCTCAGCGCTTTGTTTTTTCGCAACTTCTTGATGTTTTCGCAGGAAATCGGCTTGTTTTTTTCGGGATTTCCCTTCTTTCAGAGGAAAACTGCGCACTTTCGTGAAGAAATAACGGCTTATAATCGCAAAAACGTCCGAGGAAATAAAAATTCCGTCGGACGAAAAAGAAATTCCAAGGGAAGAAAATAAAATTCCAAGGGAAGGAAAATAATTTTCGTCCGACGGAATTAGAATTCTGAGGGAAGAAAAAGTATTTCCGAGGGAAAAAACCTAGAACACCTCCCATTTCTTGGAATTTCGATGCCACTCTCCAAAAGTAAAATGCTGAGAGAACACTTTTTACTTTCCTAGAATTAAGAAAACTCGTACCATATCCTCCTCCCGATTTTAACATTTCACTCTCCCATCTTGGGAACGTGAAATCCACTCGTCAGTGAGAGAGAAAAGAGAGTACATTAAGAGAGAAAAGAGAGAACTTTCGTTTTTGCAGGATACTGAAAATGTACTCCATTCATCCCTAAACGGTCATTAGATTCTGAACTACACTATAACGGTCTAATGACCGATTGGGGAACAAAAGCAAAAGCAAAGGCATCTCTCTGCAATGTATGCAGAAAGACGCCCATTAAAAAGAAAACAGTTGGACGATAAGCCGGGTTTTGTGCCTTGATTCAGAAGAAACAAGGTGTCCGTCATTTATCTGGGTGCGCTGTCACCAACGCACTCTATCGTTCTACCCTCTGATGTGAGTCAAAAACTCTCGGACGAGCCGCCCTGATGACACCAGTTTACGTGAACTTTCAACTTCCGAGGTGCACAGCCCGTGTGTCACCACACGACTGGTGGGCTCTTACCCCACCTTCTCACCCTTACCTCCTCTTAGTCTATCATTGAGAACCAGTTGGTTCGCAACTTTTTCACTAGGAATAGGCGGTTCTTTTCTTCTGCACGTATTCGCTCTCACGAACGACTTCCCATTAAGAAGCGGAATGCTCTATGTTGCCCGGACTTTCCTCGTTTGCCACAGGAGCAAAAGCGACGGACTGCCCAACTGCTAATTGTAAATTTCACTGCAAATGTAAGAAAAAAATAGGGAGAATGCGCTATATCCTCGTTTTTTTGTGTAATTTTGTGGCATAAACCCCATTATCTCAGCATATGAAACACATAGCTTGGGCAGTTGCAGCGTTCTTTGCCTTGGTGCAACCCATTAAAGCGCAGCACTACCAACCCACTCGCGAGAATATCCAAAACCGCCAGCAATTTGCAAAAGATAGATTCGGCATTTTCATCCATTGGGGACTCTACTCCCTTTATGGTCAAGGAGAATGGTATTTGCAAGATGCCAAACTAGATCGCAACGAATACGCCAAAGCGGCCAATGCTTTCTATCCTCACGCATTCAACGCTGAAGCCTGGATCAAAACTTTCAAAGACGCTGGGGCGCGTTATGTCACTTTCACCACAAGACACCACGACGGTTTCTCTATGTGGAACACCAAGCAAAGCGACTACAATATTATGCACACGCCCTATGGCAAAGACATAGTGTTACAACTTGCTGAGGCTTGTCACAACAACAATTTTCCGCTTCACCTCTATTATAGCCATATTGACTGGACGCGAGAAGATTATCCGCTGGGAAGAACCGGACTACACAACGGAAAAGACCCCAAAAAAGCAAATTGGCCGAGTTATTTCGCCTTTATGAACAATCAGCTCACCGAGCTTCTCACGCAATATGGTGCCATTCGCACCGTGTGGTTCGACGGATGGTGGGATCAAGAAAGAGCAAAGCCCGCATTCAATTGGCAACTCCCCGAACAATATGCGCTAATTCATCGTTTACAACCAGCTTGTCTTATCGGCAACAATCATCACCAAACACCCAACGAAGGTGAAGACATTCAACTCTTTGAGCGCGATGTTCCAGGTGAAAATAAAGCTGGGATGAGTGGACAATCCGTTAGTGCACTACCGCTCGAAACCTGCGAAACAATGAACGGAATGTGGGGATATAAGGTGGCTGACACCAACTATAAGTCTGCCGATGAACTCGTGCGACTATTGGTACGCACTTCAGCCAAAGGAGCCAACTTGTTGCTCAACATCGGACCTCAACCCGACGGAAATCTCCCAGCCACTGCCGTTCTTCGTCTTCAAGAGATGGGAAAATGGCTGAAACAATATGGCTCAACCATCTACGACACAGAGGCTGGCGGTCTAGGTGATGCAGACAAAATGGTGAGCACTCGCCGAGGAAAAGAAATTTATCTCCACGTACTGGATGCCTCACTCCGCACCGCACAATTGGAATGTGCACTACCAGTGAAGCGAATTACGAAGTTTGGCGATAATGTTCCTCTGCGTTTCAGTCAAAAGAAGCATCAACTCACCTTCAACTTACCCGAAAGTCAAGAAGTAGACCGCATCTTTGTGCTTCATCTCAAATAGATGCGCTACACTTCAAAAACAATAATCAATGAAACGCCTACTGCGCTATATTCTGCTGCTAATAGCTTGCATATTTTGTGGTTGGACGCAAGCCGTGCTTCCACAAAACAAAGTGTTGCGCAATGATATTCGCACGCTCCGCACTGAACAAGCTGGTGCACTCACCGCAATGCCAGTGCTCACGCTTCAAAGCCAAGACCGCGTGGTGGTAAGTTTCGACCAAATGTCGCACGACGGACATCGTTTCTTCTATCGCGTTCAACATTGCAACTTCCTTTGGCAACCCACTGACGGGCTTTTCCAGAACGAATTTGTGGAGTCGAACCAAGAAGACAACTGGATAAATAAAGGTGTAGAAAGCCAAAACACGACAACGCTCTATACACACTATCAATTCACTTTCCCCAACGCAGAAGTTCACCCTTTAATTTCGGGAAACTATCTGCTCACCATTTACGATGACGCGGCAGCATCGCCCGAGGCCGTTGCGGAGGTTCGAATTCGAATGGTAGAACCTTTGGTCAATATCTCAGGACGTGTGCTCACCAACACCGATATTGATTGGAATGCCGCCCATCAACAAATAGAAATGGAAGTGAAAGCTGAAGGACTTGCAGGCGATTTACGCGCAGGCCTTCACGCGATTGTCGTGCAAAATGGACGCGAAGACAATGCCGCCATCAACGTTCCTCCCACTGCACAAATGGGAAATTCGCTCATTTGGCGACACGCTCCCGGGCTTATCTTTGAAGCCGGCAACGAATACAGAAGGTTTGAAATGCTTTCTGTGCGCACTCCTGGTATGCGCGTGCAAGAAATGCAATGGTTTCCGCCACAATATCATGCCACAATATCTACCGACGCTATGCGACGCAGTTATTTGGTGCAAGGCGACCGCAACGGCACTGCCGTCATCAGGAACACAGACAATCTGGATGCCAACACAGAAAGCGACTATGTGCTCACCCACTTCACCCTTGAAGGCGATGAATTGACCGATGCGTCTATTTCATCAACGGACAATGGAGTGTAGGTGGATTGTTGCCCGAATATCAATTGCAATATAACGCAGAAAGACAGGCCTACGAAGCAACCCTTTTGCTCAAACAAGGCTACTATAATTATCTTTACCTCACACGCAAAAACGGAGAAAAGAAAGGAAGCACGGCTGCAACGGAAGGAAATTTCTATCAGACGACAAACGACTACACGATTCTCGTATATGCTCGTCTTGCTGCCGACCGCTATGACCGACTCGTCGGAGTGGCAACGTTAAAATCCTAAAGTTCAGCGCGTAGCATCGTCTAGCCCATTGATTTCCTCTTCGCTTTTTGCTTCTCTCACCCATTCAATCTCTCCACATCGCAATCTCCCTCCCACTTATGATTACTCTTCCTGAAATCACTTTCGCCAACGTCCTCGACTACATCGGAACACTTGCCTTTGCCATTTCCGGCATTCGTCTAGCAAGTGCGAAGAATTTCGATTTGTTTGGTGCATACGTTGTGGGACTCGCCACTGCCATCGGTGGAGGAACAATGAGAGATTTGATGCTCGATGTTCCTGTCTTTTGGATGAACAATAGCATCTACTTCATCATCAATCTGCTAGCACTCCTCTTGGTCGTGCTTTTTGGTAAACTCGTGATTCGACAGAAGAACACCTGGTTTATCTTCGACACCATCGGCTTGGGAATGTTTGCCGTCATTGGCATTGAAAAGTCTTTAGCCGTGGGCTATCCCTTTTGGGTAGCCATCGTGATGGGTTCTATCACTGGTGCAGGAGGTGGTGTCATTCGCGATGTCTTCCTCAATGAAATCCCCCTCATCTTCCGTGCCGAAATCTATGCCGTAGCCTGTGTATTGGGCGGTCTTGCTTATTGGATTTGCGACGCACTAGGAATGGGCAACGTGCCTTGCGGTCTTGTTTGTGGCACAGTAGTCATTTATCGCGCGTCTTGGCAGTGCGCTATCACATCAATCTTCCAGTCTTGCGCGACGAGGAAAAGAAAGAATAACCTTTTCTTTCTCCCCTTGTCCTCTTCTACACCTTGTCATTTGTAAAACACCAAATACTATATATAAAACACTAAATACTATATTTATGAAACACGTTTATCGTTCGTGGCTCCTACTGCTTTGTTGGGGAGCTACGCTTACCGTTTCTATTGCAGCCATAACTCCACCTCCACCCACAGAGATTGCACCAAACAACCGAGTACACGCCCCTAAAGATGGATACTATCTTGTGGATAAGCCTCAAGATTGTCTAATAGGAGGATACTATGTCTTGGGAAGTTCAGTGCTTTCAAAAGAGGAAACAGTGCTTGACCAAACCGATCAGCAAGAAAGGAAAGACTAGGCCAAACAAACACTCACTTTGTCAATGGTTGTTTCATCTCTCCTACATCTGTACCTCAAACTGCTATATGGATTTACAAAGAAGAGTCTGATGTCAGATATTTCATCAATGCTTCTACACAGCTAGAAATGGCTGTATGGAGCGATAACGCTAATAAACCGAAAGAACGCTTGTACGATATTTTTACGGTAAAACACAAGAAGAAGAAAGAAACAGAAGTTTACAGAGCAGTTACGTTTCAACCAGTGCCTTTCAAAACAATGGAACTTCGAACCTGCGATCTTCCTAACTGGTTCGGTTTATTCTTCTATGATGATAAGTATAAGCATTCTTCAGGATTGATAGAATGGACGGACGACACCTCGAAGGACAACTTTAGAAGCTATTATCTCTCCAACACTACAAGAACCAATATCGCAATTTTCCCCACGCGCATTTTCCGATACTATGCAAAAGGCGAACTCCTCCCCGAATTTTATGCAGCAAGTCACAAAGTTTCATTCGACAAAGCAGGCTATCGCACCTTTTATGCACCTTGTGCCTACACTTGTCCCGATGACGTGAAAGCATATCGTGGTGTGGTAAAAGGGCAAAACCTAGAACTTTTTCCGGTTGGAAAAAATATCCCTGCCAATACTGCTGTGATTCTCTACAAATCAACAGCGGGTGACGTTACCTTGCACTTGACTTTTGAGGATATTCCGCGCAATTCCAAGCAAAATGATTTATGACCCACAAGACGGTACATCACAGAGGAAGAAGCAAAGAGCTCCTACTATCAGTATTATGGTTTAACGCCCGATGATGAAACTCAAAATACTTGGTGTTTTGCGAAAATCAACTGTGCCATTCCCCAAGGAAAAGCTGTATTGGCCTTTGATAAGAAGATAAAATCTTCTGTAACTCCTCAGCTACTCAACTTTATAATTCACGAGGAACCAGTTCTCACAGGACTATACGAGCAGACTGCAGCTGGTACTCCCAAAGCCAATCAACAAATGTGGGATTTGCAAGGACGTCCCTTGCAGCATCCTCGCCATGGAGAACCCTACATACAAGGAGGAAAACTGAAAATGGGAGAATAATCCAGAAAGTTATCTTCTCAATAGCGAGCGACACTATAACATTCTGATGCCCCTCTAGCGTTAATCGCCAAAAGAAGTCCTGCCTTCCACGAAATTGAAGTGGAACGTAGGACTTCTCATTATGTAAAACCTATCGCAAAGCTCTGCCCCAAAACAAATTGGGACAAATTCGCTCTGCGAACAAGCGGCTTCTTATTTAGCTTGCGCTTCGGCGTTTTGAATCATTTGTTGTGAAGCATAGAGGTAAACTTCTACGCGGCGATTGTCGCGCTTACCAGCCACTGTGTTGTTGTCTGCCACAGGGAACTCTTCGCCATAACCCTTCACCTCGCGGATTTGTGTGTACTTCGCACCTTTGCTTTGGAGGAAACTGCTCACACTCTCAGCGCGTTGCAATGAAAGTTGTTGGTTCTTAGCTTTAGATTCTTCAGCAGTGCTGTTTCTCCAACCAGCGTTGTCGGTGTATCCCATGATAGACACGTCCATGTCAGCATTGGGCACGAGCACCTCATTGGCAAACTTGGTGAGAGAAGCTTGAGCAGAAGAAGAAAGTTGAGCGTTACCCGTAGAGAAAAGAATACCGCTATCGAAAGTAACCTTCACATACTTCACACCATTCTGACCTTCAAGCACTTCAGCCTTAGCGTTAGCCACTTTCTCAGCAGCCGCCTTAGCTTTGTCCATACGGTTGCCAATGATCACACCAGCACCTCCACCAACGGCAGTACCAATAGCAGCACCAATAGCAGTTCCTTTACCATCTTTGCTGATGAGGTAGCCTGCCAAAGCACCAAGTGCAGCACCAGCACCACCACCTAAAAGACCACCTTTGGCCTTACTGCTCCAGTCACCGCAAGAAGTCAGCATCATAGAGGCACATACGGCAACAGCCGCAAATTTAATTCCTTTCATGTATGATATATTTTGTGTTTAATGTCTATATGTCCGATTCTTGTTCCCATCGCTAACTACAGTTTTCTGACAATTGCGAAGGAAAAACTCTCTTTTTTGAGATAATTGACTGCAAAATTACTCATTACTAGGTAAGAAACCAAGGAGATATAGAAAAAAGTTGTATCTTTGCACGCAAAACGCAAAAGTGTGCCATACCCACCAATCGGACATTAGACCGCTTTAATGACCGATTTGGGATAAATTTCGGTGCTCTTTTCTGTTACCATCTAACTCATAAGCCATTATTATGGAAGATTCTCAATTTCAACCCCAACAACAAGGGATGTCTGATGTGGAAAATCCCTCAACCACTGGAGGTAACTCTTCTTACAACAACAGCACATCACAAATAACTGCCCACAATGGTCAATCTGGAGAAACCCCTTCTTCCCTTCCACCGAAGAAAAAGACTTGGGTGTATGTTTTGGTCGGCATTGCTGTCGCAGCTGTTATCGGCTTGGGAGCAACCTATTACTTCTATCAATCTTCACAAAGCGAAGACAAAGCTTACGTTATGCTTGAAGGAAATGAAAATGTGCAAGATTATGAAGACTATTTGAAGAACTTCCCTAATGGTCCACACGCCGAAGAGGTGCGTCAGCGTTTGGAAGAACTCAAAACGATGTATGCAGACTGGACGCGCATCCAAAACAGCGAATACGCCACCGACTTTGAACGTTTCAAGGAGAGCCATCCCACAAGCACACTCGTGAAACAAGCCGATATGAAAATCGACTCTCTCGACTGGGTGACTGCACAAAAGCTCAACACCCCCGAAGCAATGGAAGAATATCTGGACAAACATCCCGAAGGTCGCTACATCTCAGAAGCTGGCATTGCCCAAAACGAATTGGCCAACACGCAAGTGAGTGACGCAGAACGTCAAGGCATTTCAGAGAGTCTGAATGGCTTCTTCCAAGCATTTGCCAACAACGATGAGGCTTCTCTTTTCACCTACATCACGCCCACAATGACGCAATTCCTTTCTAAGCGGAATGCCACAAAAGCCGATGTGGGAAACATTGTCAAGAACACCTACTCAGAAGACATTGAAAATTGCTCTTTTGTGCTCAACAACGATTACCAAATCACCAAGAGTGTGAGCAGTGACGGCAAGGTGGCTTACAAAGTGAGCTTCAGCGTTGACCAACACATCCAACGTTCAGGCGAAGGAAAAACCTTTGGTTCTTACACTGCCAATGCCACTTTGACTGGAGATCTTAAACTCTCAGCCCTGACTTTGAAAGAAATCTCACGACAAAACCAATAGGATTCAATCAAGACAAACATCAATCTATAACGCAAACTTATATGCTCGTCATCAACAATTACGAAGAATTTGCTTCGCATCTTGGACAAGTACTTGGTACTTCCGAATGGCTTGAAGTTCCACAAGAACGCATCAACCTCTTTGCCGAGGCCACTCTCGACCACCAATGGATTCACGTAGATGCTGAAAAGGCCAAGAATGGCCCCTTCGGTCAAACGATTGTGCACGGCTATCTCACGCTTTCTCTCGTACCCCACTTGTGGAGTCAAATCATTGACGTGCGCAATTTGAAGATGATGGTGAACTACGGTATGGACAAAATGAAGTTTGGTCAAGCCGTGCTCTCTGGTCAGCAAATTCGTCTTACCGCATCACTCGCATCTATTGCTGATCTCCGTGGTGTGTGCAAGGCTGAAATCAAATTCACCATTGAAATCAAAGATCAAAAGAAGCCTGCGCTCACTGGGGTTGCTACCTTCTTGTATCATTTCGCTTAATATCCTTTTCCTTTACACCGCGTGTGGATTGTTTTTGCTAAGCGACCTTAGCGCATCTCTGCCTTTCGTGTCGTCTATGCACTTCAGTCCACACGCGATGTTTATCTTTACCAATCGTCTTGATTTCTGTTCATTGCAATGGATACTTATTGCACAATTTCAACCGCTGGAGAAGCTATTTATACCGAAAAGCGGAGCAAATTTCTAGCTTTTGCAGAACACGTGCCTAACGAAGAGGCGGTAAAAACTAGAATTGCACAGTTGCGCAAACAGTTTTACGATGCGCGCCACGTCTGCTATGCCTATGCCCTTGGCAATGGTGGAGATGTCACGCGCGCTAACGACGATGGAGAACCCTCTGGCACAGCCGGTCGTCCCATTCTAGGGCAAATTCGCTCTGCCAATCTCACCTATACGCTGGTGATTGTGGTGCGCTATTTTGGAGGGGTCAAACTGGGAACGGGAGGTTTGGTGGTGGCTTACAAAACTGCTGCTGCGGCGGCCATAGAAGCGGCAACAACGGAAGAGAAAATTGTGATGGAACAGTTTTGCATTGAAGTGCCTTACACGGAAGCGGACACTGCGATGCGCTTTGTGCGTGATGGCGAAGGCGAAATTGTGGAGCGCGACTACACAGCAACGCATCAGTTGCTCACCATTGAAGTGCGCACCTCTCTACTTGCTCCATTGCAAGAACGCTTGCGCAAAATTTACTCTTTGACGATTAAAGAAGAGAAGGAAAGAACTTAAAACACAATCGGTCGTTAGACCGTAAAAGTCTTACCGATAATGCAAAAGATTGCTTCCTGTCATCTTTCATTTTCTTGTTGAGCTGATGGTTTGTGAAGATAGATGCTCGAAAGGTGGTGGCGAAAAAAAATAGCAGTAATCTTTGCACCAATTGCCCTCGCTCACGCTTGGACTCTTCGCAACACGTTCGCGCCCCCTCGCGCGCCCCTCTCACGCGCGCGCGTATTACCCAGGAATATTGTTTTTTTGCTGTCACATCTTTCACACCTCTTCCCGGATGAAGGAAAAACAAACTACAAAAGCGGTGAAAAAGCAGCCACAAAACGCCCTTATTTTGCTGTCACCAGATTAGAAAAGCAAGAAGAATCTTCACCGTTGCGTGAAATTCATCCTCTTTGCAAGTCAGGATGCTGAAAAACAACGATTTAGAAGGGATGTGTGACAGATGTGACAGCAAAAAGCATAAAACTCTTGTCCATATACGCGTACGCGCGCGTGGGAGAGAACCCAATTTTTCACCTATATCGTTATGACTGAGAAAAACATACAAGTTCTAAAAGCTTTCCCTCAGTAAACACATCGTGTTTTTGGAAAGTTATCAAGATAGCGGTGAAAAACAAGCTACATTTCTCAGAAAACAAGCTACATTTCTCAGAAAACAAGGCACATTTTCCAAGAAACAAGCCACATTTTCAAGAAAACAAGGCGCATTTTCCAATAAACAAGGTTCCTATTTAAGCCCAATCGGTCATTAGACCGTTATAGTGCAATTCGATATAGAGAAGATAATAGTCCAACTCGCAATTGCATTCCAAAAGGTAGTTTGTCAAAACTTCCCTCTAGTCGCGTTTGCGCGAAGGAAGCGCATCAGAATTCAGATTGCCTTTGCCATCAAACAAACCGTAGGTGGTGCGCAACACTCGAAATTCTGTGCGACGATTAAGCGCGTTGCAAATCTCCTGCTGTTCAGCTGGCAGTTTCAGAATAAAATCTGTGCTCAGCGTGTCATTCTCGTGCAGGAAAGGTTGTTCTTCAGCCAAACGACGATTCACGATTTTCGGCATCGACTTGCCATAGCCTTTGGGGGTGAGTCGCTCACGCGCAATGCCTTTTTTAATCAAATAGTGCACCACGCTCTCCGCTCTTCGCTGAGAAAGACTCACGTTGTAGGCGTCACTTCCGCGATAATCGGTGTGGGCAGCCAATTCAATGGTGATGTGCGGATTATCGGTGAGCAATTTTGCCAATCTTTCCAAAGCTGGAGCCGATTCTGGCGAGACCTCTGCCTTGTCAAATGGATAAAACACATTGCGCACAAGCACAGGGATGTTCATCGAAGGAAGAGGGAATTGCAACACATATTGATGTTCTACCTCGGTGGTGGAATCAACCTCCAATTGGTTGGGAAAGTTCAAATAACCCTGACAAGAAGCGAGGAAAAGATAGTGCACTCCTGCTTGTACCTCTTGCTCAAAGGAGCCATCGGGCTTCACAGGCACTTTAAGGTTGGTGCCATCACTCCCCACAATTTGCACTTGCGCTGCTGGAAGTTCGTAAGCATCTTGTTCATACACCCAGCCTTTGACCGTCAGCAATCGTTCGGGATAGGAGAACTCATAGATTTTGTCCCAACCTCTTCCACCTGTGGCGCGCGAAGAAGAGAAGAAACCGCGATTGTGCCATCCATCGAAGGTGATGCCAAAGTCATTTCCGGCAGAGTTCATCGGCGCAGGCAAATGCTTCACCGTCCAATCTCGCGATAGGGTGTCTTCCGTGGCAAAATATAAATCTAAACCTCCCAATCCAGCGCGACCATCACTCGAAAAGAACAGTTTTCCGTTGGGGCGAAAACTAGGAAAGCACTCATTTCCAACTGTGTTGATAGAACTCCCCAGATTTTCTAAACTCCCAACGCCCTTTCCATCGCGGATGTCAGCGCGCCAAATATCCGTTCCTCCATAGCCACCAGGCATATCAGAAGTGAAATAAAGCCATTTTCCATCGGGCGAAACAGTGGGATGCGCATAACTGGACAAAGTGTCTGTGCCGATTTTCAGCACTTGGGGTTTGCTCCACGCAGCATCGTTGCGCTGCGCAGTCCATATTTCAGCCATTCTTGGATATTGCGGATGCTGCTGACAAACGGTGAGATACATTGTTTTGCCATCAGGAGAAAAGGCCACTGCGCCTTCGTCTTGCACGGTGTTGAGGGCAGTCACAGCTTCGGGCGCCTTCCATCGACCTTTTTCGTCCAATTGCGAGAAAAATATATCTCCATTTTTCTGTGCAGTGATGCCCGAGATGTCATTTCCCATCACTGCGGAACGCGTGGTGGTGAAATAGATTTGCTGTTCTTTGCCTTGTCCGAGCAACATAGGGGCATAGTCACTGCGATTGCCATTGAATAGGGTGGCTGGTTTCACCGTGTAGAGCGAAGTTTCTCCCTTCTCCTTTTGGGCTTTTCGTGCTTTCTCGATTTGCAGCAACGCACGTTGGTGAGTTTTGGTAAGCAATTCAGAAGTTTGCTCCACTTTCAATTGTTGTTCGAAGGCTTGTAAAGCCCCTTTGTAGTCTCCCAGAAGCATCGCCAATTCTCCTTGACGGAAATAGGTCAAAGTGTCGGTAAACTTATAGCGTTCCGCTGTTCGATAGGCAGCCAATGCGCGAGAAGCTGCGCCATATTTTTGGTAGCTTTCCCCGAGGGCATAAGCCAAACGACCTCGTTTTTTCTTGTCACTGACAGGCGTCAATTGATAGGCCTGTTTATAGTGTGCCGCAGCTTCGGCATACTCACCAATGGCAAGGGCACGCTGGGCACGAATTTCGCTCTTTTCGGCAGAACCGCAGGCGGTCAAGAGGGCAAAAAAGGCGATATGTAGGAGGAAGAATAGAACTTTTCTCTGCATAGACAACAAAGATAACAGAAAAAGTCGGATTTTAGTGCCTTAGAAATGCTTTATTTGTAGAATTATTTTGTACTTTTGCTTTGAGAAGCACATTTCTCTCGAAAATGGTTGGTCGCATAGCGCTGACAGGCTTCTCGGACTGCGTGAAAAATAGCTCGCGTATGTCTTTTTGAAGTGGATGGAAGCTGAGGTTTTTGTTTAGTTCTGCTCGCAGGCGTAGTGATAATACCTCCAAAGCAGAACAAGGCGTAGCAACCATTGCAGATATCATCCTCGCAATCAAAAGAATTCATTTGTTTCACCCTAACAACCATTATATCTCATGCTTAAGCAAATCACCAATGGTCGAATCCTCACGGCCGACGGTTGGCTCGAAGGCGGTAGTGTTATCGTCGATGGGGGCAAAATCCTTGAGGTATCCAACAACGATCTCCCCGTAGTAGGAGCTGAAATCATTGACGCTAAAGGATGCGACATTGTGCCTGGTGGCATTGAACTTCACATCCACGGTGGCGGTGGTCGCGACTTCATGGAAGGCACAGAAGACGCTTTCCGCACAGCGGTTGAAGCTCACATGCACTGGGGCACAACTGCCATTTTCCCCACTCTTTCTTCTAGTAAGCGCGAATGGATTGACCGCGCCATCAAGACTTGCGAAAAGTTGATGGCAGAACCTGGTAGTCCCATTATGGGGCTTCACCTCGAAGGTCTTACTTCAACCTCAAGAAAGCTGGTGCGCAGATGCCCGACATCATTCGCAATCCAGACAAGAAGGAATATGAAGAGATTTTTGCTTCTACCAACTGCATCAAGCGTTGGGACGCTGCTCCAGAACTTCCTGGTGCAGAAGATTTCTTCAAATGCTGCGTAAAGAATAATTGTGTGGCGTCTATTGCTCACACCGATGGCGGATGGGAAGATGTGAAACGCGCTTACGATGCTGGTGCACGTTTGGCTACGCACTTCACCAATGCTATGAGTATGCTCCGCAAAGACCGCGAGTTCAAACAAGTCGGTGTGGTGGAAAGCGTGTTTGCGCTCAAAGATTTCAATGTTGAAGTAATCTGCGATGGCATCCACGTTCCTCCCGTGCTTGTGCGCGAAATTTTTAACGCAAAAGGTGTGGACAACATGTGCCTCATCACGGACTCCCTCGCTGTGAGTGCTATTCCCGAAGGCAGCGATGTTGATCCAGGCATCATCGACCCACGCACCATCATCGAAGATGGCGTTTGCAAACTTTCTGACCGTAGTGCATTGGCTGGTTCTATTTCTACAATGGACCGCCTTGTGCGTACCGCCGTGCAAGAAGCGGGTATCTCTATGCTCGATGCTTGCCGCATGATTGGCGAAATGCCTGCACGCTTCATGGGCATTGACGATCGCAAAGGTTTCCTCAAGAAGGGATACGACGCGGACATCATCATGTTTGACCAAGACCAACAACTTAAGTTTGTGATGCAAAACGGTAACGTGAAACGCTGCGAACTTTAATCTATTCACTCTCTCACGAAGGCTAAGGCTTTCGTGGGAGAGTTTTTCTTTTTTGGCTACTACAAAGCGACAAACAGTTCCACGGTATTTTTTCTGTAAAAGCAACCAGAAGAGGATCGTTTCTCGCTAGCAGAAAGGCTTGTTGTATTTCATTATAGTCGGCACCTTCGGGGCAAATGTATTAGAATGGCTTTGTAGAACCTCACCACTCAATGAAAACGTATTTTCTTATCTATAAATCGCTCTTACTCCTATGAGTTTCAACATTGTTGTACTTGCAAAGCAAGTGCCCGACACACGCAACGTGGGAAAAGACGCAATGACTCCTCAAGGCACAGTGAACCGCGCTGCACTTCCAGCGATTTTCAACCCTGAGGATCTCAATGCACTTGAACAAGCGTTGCGCATCAAAGACAAATTTCCCGACACTCGCATCACCATTCTCACCATGGGTTTGCCGAAAGCTGCCGACATTTTGCGCGAAGGCCTTTTCCGTGGCACTGACGCTGGTGTCTTGGTCACAGATCGCGCCCTTGCAGGGGCTGATACACTGGCGACTTCTTATGTGTTGTCACAGACCATTCGCAAGATGGGCAAGGTGGATTTGGTGATCGGTGGTCGCCAAGCCATTGACGGGGACACCGCACAAGTGGGACCACAGGTGGCACAAAAATTGGGCATTGACCAAGTGACCTATGTGGAAGAAATCAACGAAATCACAGACAAACATCTCGTGGTGACTCGAAGAATTGACGGAGGTATCGAACAAGTGAAGGCTCCCTTGCCTTTGATGCTCACCGTGACTGGCTCGGCTGCGCCATGTCGTCCTAGAAATGCAAAGTTGGTGATGCGCTACAAACGCGCACTTGTGGAAGCGGAACGCAATACGCTTCCCGAAAAGTATGCACAACAATGGGAGTCGCGTCCAGAACTCCACCTCACACAATGGGGAGCTGCAGACATTGATGCTGATTTGAATCAATGCGGACTTACTGGCTCACCCACCAAAGTGAAGAGCGTGCAAAATGTGGTCTTTGCCACCAAAGAAAGCAAGCGACTCTCGGCTAGCGATAGCGACATCGAAGCCTTAATCACCGAACTCTTAGACAGTCACACCATCGGATAAGCCATGAACAAGAACGAAAATAACAGTGTCTACGTATATTGCGAGCTGGAAGGTAAGCAAATAGAAGAAGTGAGTTTTGAACTCCTCACCAAGGGTAGAAAGTTAGCCAATGAATTAGGGGTCAAACTGGAAGCTGTAGTGGCAGGAAGTGGCATCAAAGGCGAGGTGGAAACACAAATTCTGCCTTATGGTGTGGACGTGCTTCACGTCTTTGATGCTCCTTACCTTTCTCCTTACACTACGCGCCCTCATACGGCTATTTTAGTGAAACTTTTTGAACGCGAACAACCCCAGATTTGTTTGATGGGAGCTACTTCCATCGGACGCGATTTGGGGCCTAGAGTGAGTTCTTCGCTCACCAGTGGTTTGACGGCAGATTGCACCGCTTTGGAAATTGGCAACTTCGAAGACAAGAAGAATAAAAAGACTTACGAAAACCTTCTCTATCAAATCCGTCCTGCTTTTGGTGGTAACATTGTGGCAACGATTATCAATCCCGACAATCGCCCTCAAATGGCTACCGTGCGCTCTGGTGTGATGAAAGCTGAGGTGCTGGATGCTGCCTACAAGGGGGAGGTGATTTATGAGGACGCCGATGCTTTTGTGGCTGCTGAAGACAAACTCGTTGAGGTGATTCACCGTCAGGTGGAAAAAGCGCAAAACAACCTCAAGGGTGCGCCCATCGTTGTGGCTGGAGGTTATGGCGTGGGTTCAAAAGAGAATTTTGACTTACTCCGCAAATTAGCTAACGAACTTCACGGAGAAGTTGGTGCAAGCCGTGCTGCGGTGGATGCAGGCTTCGCCAATCACGAAGAACAAATTGGACAAACAGGGGTTACGGTTCGTCCGAAAGTCTACATTGCTTGTGGCATCTCTGGTGCTATCCAGCACGTGGCAGGAATGAAAGAAAGTGGCATTCTGATTTCCATCAACACTGACCCCAACGCTCCCATCAACGACATCGCTGACTATGTCATCACGGGGAGCGTGGAAGAAGTAGTGCCCAAAATGATTCAGTACTACAAACAACACAGCAAATAATGTTGAGCACTTCAAGAGGAGGCTAGAAACGGAACCATTGTTCCTTGCTTCCTTGGCTCATTATCCTATAAAAAATTATGGCTAATCATTATACGGATCATCCCGAACTCCAATTTGAACTTCGCCATCCTGAGATGGAGCGTATTGTTGCGCTTAAAGAACGCGACTTCCGCGATGCGTCAGATTTTGACACTGCTCCCCTCGACTTTGAAGATGCGATGGATACCTATCAACGCACACTCGACATTGTCGGAGAGATAGCTGGTACTATTATTGCTGACAACGCAGAGGGTGTGGACTTAGAAGGACCTCACCACGAAGGCAGTCGCGTGCGCTATGCGAGTGGCACTCAACGAAATCTTGATGCTATGGTGCAAGCTGGGCTCAATGGTATGACTATGCCACGTCGCTACAATGGCTTGAATTTTCCCATCACGCCTTATACGATGTGCGCAGAACTTGTTGCGGCTTCTGATGCCGGGTTTGGCAACATTTGGTCGTTGCAAGACTGCATTGAAACTTTATACGAATTTGGCAACGAAGATCAACACGCGCGCTTCATTCCTCGCGTGGCTGAAGGGGCTACTATGTCTATGGACTTGACAGAACCCGATGCGGGTAGCGACCTCCAAAGCGTGATGCTCAAAGCCACCTATTCTGAAGAAGAGGGTTGCTGGTTGCTCAACGGCGTGAAACGCTTCATCACCAATGGCGATGCTGACATTCACCTTGTTTGGCACGCTCTGAAGAAGGTACTACCGATGGTCGTGGTTTGTCGATGTTTATCTATGACAAACGCAATGGCGGAGTGGATGTGCGCCGCATTGAAAAAAAATTGGGCATCCACGGAAGTCCTACTTGTGAACTGGTTTATAAAAATGCGAAGGCTGAACTCTGCGGTACTACGCGTATGGGGCTCATCAAATATGTGATGGCGCTGATGAACGGTGCACGACTGGGCATTGCTGCACAATCTGTGGGTTTGTCGCAAGCGGCTTACAACGAAGGTTTGGCGTATGCGCGCGAACGTGAACAGTTTGGTAAGGCTATCATTGAGATTCCTGCGGTATATGGTATGCTGGCGACAATGAAAGCCAAACTAGATGCAGGACGCGCCTTGCTCTATCATTGCGCACGCTGCGTGGATGTTTACAAAGCATTGGAAGATATTTCTCGCGAACGAAAGCTTACTCCCGAAGAACGCAACGAGATGAAGGCTTTCAACAAACTGGCTGACTCTCTCACGCCTTTGGCTAAGGGTATGAACTCTGAGTTCTGCAACCAAAACGCCTATGATGCGCTGCAAATTCACGGTGGTTCAGGCTTTATGATGGACTATCCTATTCAGCGCATTGCGCGTGACGCTCGCATCACCAGCATCTACGAAGGAACAACGCAACTCCAAGTTGTGGCTGCCATTCGTTTTGTGATGAATGGTTCTTATTCTGCTCAACTGCAAGAGTGGGAGTCTAAAGAAGTGTCCGAAGAAATGCGCCCATTGCAGGCAGTTGCTCAGCGTCTTTCCAGTTTGTTCAACGAGGCTGTGGCGCGTGTGAAAGAAGTTGGCGAACAAGAATTTCAAGACCTCTGTGCTCGTCAGTTGGTGGAAATGGCTGCGAATGCTTTGATGCTTCACCTTCTTCTCTACAACGCTTCGCAATCTCCTGAACTCTTTGCAAAATCTGCCCGTGTATTTGCGAGATTTGCAGAATCTGAGGCTGCCAAGCATCACCTCTTTGTGATGAGCCTTACCGCGGAAGAAGTGGAAACTTATCGCCACAACTAGCGTTTCTCTCGTCTTTATCATTATTGGGGGGTATCCTCACTGCAAAGTGTCAGTGGGATGCCCCTCCATTTGCTTCGAAGTATAGGTCAAATTGTAGTCCTCCCCAAAATCGGTGATGATTAGATTGTAAAGGTGCTACTCGTTATTAAGATGACAACTTCCTATCTTCATTCATTTCTTGTTGGTATCCTCTATATTCTAGACGAAGTGGCTGCACCTGCAAACTAGCGGTAAACAAGATGCGCTACAATCAAAATCTGATTGGAATATACTGACCGATTTAGTTAAAATCGGGAGGAGAAAATGGTACGAGTTTTCTTAATTCTAGGAAAGTAAAAAGTGTTCTCTCGGCATTTTACTTTTAGAAAATGGCATCGAAATTCCAAGAAATGGGAGGTGTTCTAGGTTTTTTCCCTCGGAATTCTGATTCCGTCGGACGAAAATTATTTTCCTTCCCTTGGAATTTAAATTCCTTCCCTTGCAATTTCTTTTTCGTCGGATGGAATTTATATTTCCTCGGACGTTTTTGCGATTATAAGCCGTTATTTCTTCACGAAAGTGCGCAGTTTTCGTCTGAAAGAAGGGAAATCCCCCAAAAAACAAGCCGATTTCCTGCGAAAACATCAAGAAGTTGCGAAATTCAAAAGCGCTGAGAATCGATTATTTCCGACCAACTCTTTTGGAGTTGCAAATGGCGTGTTAAATTAGGGGGCAAAATGGCAAAAGTTTTCTTAGTACAGAAAGTTTACACTCCATTCTCTTTTCTATTTCCCATTTCCATCCATCGAACATTTCAAGCAAACGAACATTTGACCATTAAGCCGAACATTTCACCCCATCACACATTCTAATCCACCAAATACGCCAATCTATCAATTTATCAATCCATTATACGCTCCGATTCATCAAACATTTCAAGCTATCAAACAAGAGATAAGGCTGAACCCCAATGCAGGTTCAGCCTTATGTATGTGTAAAGTGGCGTGAAATGTGCTTTTTAGCGTCAAATTCCCACAGGCAGACGGCTCGTTATCATATAGCAAGCCGATGCTGTCTTATCGACTACGCTCAAAAGTAATTTCGTAAAAATAAGGTTGCGTGCGGTCTTGTGCCACACTATGTCCTTCTGTGCTAGGCACAATGATGCGCAACTTAGAGATTTCATCCTTTTCAGAATGCTGACGTCCTAACTTAAGATAAGGGAGCGGAATCAACCACCCCGATGGAGCTTTGGTGCCATAATAGCGACGCATAATGCCTTCCGCCATAACTCCTATAAGAGAACCATTATTATTTTCTAGGCTCATCACGTCTGGTCGTACAGAATCGAAACCATATAAATTGCTCGAGCGAATACTGTCTGTTGCGATGTTGTATTCAATGTAACGACAGAGCAACATCACGTGCTCGTTAGGTTTGATGGGAGAACCAGTACCACGGCGCACCACTTGTGCATAAACTCCAGAGCCAGCGAAAAGAACATACTGATTTTTACGGACATCAGTAGTACTATCTTGAGCGATGAACTGTGCTTCGCTGATGACTTGTATGTTACCTGGCACGTCGAGAAGTGGACGACCGTATTCCTTGTCATCAAGATGCGCACCGCGCTTGAGAAACTGTTCGATTTGTTTGTTTTCCTTCTCACGACGTTCTGCATAAGTTTCTTGTTTATCGCACGAAACAAGGGCAAAAGCTAAAAGAAGAACGCAAGATATGATGAAAAAGAAGCGTTGTTTTGTAAACATAGTGCTATCAAATGATGTATTTACGAAAATGATGCGAGCAAAGTTACGAAAAACTTATGGTAGAATTCGTTTCTTAGGAAAGAATTTTACCTTTTCGCTCTGCTCCAAAGGAGAACGGACTGAATGTTGTAATGCAAAATACACGCACTAAAAAGCCAAATCTACTCCGACAGACAGATATTCGTTGACTTGAAAGAAACTCTGGTTGGTGTTCGCTTTGCGGTTTACACCATCGTCAAATCGGGGAAAGAGGAAAATCTTTGTAGAAAGGTATTTGTTGGCTCGGAGCGAGAGCGTGTTTTCCCATTCTGCCACGACCTTGGAATAACTGGTGAAAGCGTAGAAACGTGTAGTCCACTGCAACCAATCGGAAGGAGTCCACTTCACGTTGATTGTCACAGTAGAACCTAAATCAAGGCGCGAATGTTTGTTTTTTTCCACCCCATATCGTTCCGACAAATCCAAACGCGACACATATTTATAGTTGGCTGCGATAGGTGAGAGCGTGGCTGAAATCTCCATCTTCGAACTTTTATATTTGTAATCCATACCGATGGAGAAGACCGTTTCAATGGGAGAAGCAAAATCAGAGAACACGCGTTTATCGTTAGCGTGATAGCCCGGATAAAACTGCGACCAAGTCTGGAGCATCGCCGTGTAATACCAATGTTTGAAAGCTTGCAAACCTAGTTGATTGGTCATACGCAACAGGTCGGCATTCGTCTTGTACTTGTGCAACGAATCGGATTGAGTAGTCTGAAAACCCAATTTCATTTCCAACTTGTTCGTAAAGGTGAGCTTCTGTTTGTCGTCGTAGTTGGCTTCAAAAATAGCAGAAGTCAAGAAAGAATTATGATTTTCGCCTCCCTTGTACCAGTTGTCGGAAACCAAATACTGCATAAACTGCAACGACATTGCTCCCTTGAAATTCCAGAAGTTCGGACGATGAATGTCGAGATGGATGGGAGCAAAATCATTCCACTGCGCCAGTTGTTGTTTGGTCACTTTCGGCAACACCGCAGGTTTTTCCTTATCGATGGACAAAGCAGATGGCTTAGCATTAGACGAACTTTTGAGTGGTTCTTGATAATAAGCCAAATTATATTGCACCAATTCAGGACGAAGTGTGTAGACTTGCATTAAAGCTTGCGCTATTCCTCTTTGCAAAGAAGACGCTGTCGGTTGCAAACTACCGAGTTCTAGACGAACTGGAAAGCGGTAAAAGGTGTTAGCCGCAAACAAAGGAAAAAAGTAAGGATCCTCAAGATTGTCCGTGTCGCTCTTTGCTTTCTCCTCCAGCGACCGATTCAGACTATCAAGCGAAAAGGCATAGCGACGCGCTATCGCTCCGAGGGAGTCTTCAAACGCCGTATTACGTCCTCGCACAGTGCGTCGAGTGCTCTGGGCATAGCTACCCAAAGCAAAGCAAATGAAACTCAGTGTGATAGCAAATAGCTTCAACTTCATAGTCTTGGTTTGTCTGATTATCTTTATTATTAGATGCTTCGTTAGATGCCTCATTGAAGAACCTTCCCCCTCGCCGTACAGCGTGGGATTGCTTCCTCCTAAATGTAAGGAGCATTATCAAAATACTCGATTCCTCCCATTAAGAACGGATGCCACGAGCATTGAGTGCGGCTGCATACTTGGCCGCATTCTTTTGATGCTCCGCATAAGTGGTAGCAAAATTGTGACTTCCCGAGAAATCTTCTTTCGCACACATATAGAGATAGTTGTGATTAGCGCGATGCAACACTGCATTGATGCTTTCCACCGAAGGAATGCAAATAGGTCCAGGAGGGAGTCCCTTCACTTTGTAAGTGTTGTATGGACTATCCACACGAAGATGTTCGTGGAGAATGCGACGCAAAGCAAAATCACCGAGTGCAAATTTGACAGTAGGATCAGCTTGAAGCGGCATCCTTTGATTCAAACGGTTCAGATACATCCCAGCCACCATAGGTTTTTCGGGATTGTAAGCCGTTTCTTGTTCCACAATGGAAGCCACCGTCATCACTTCATCGGGAGTGAGTCCTAATTGCTTTGCTTCAAGCACACGTTTGTCGTTCCAAAACTTTTGTGCCTCCTTATTCATACGTTCCAAAAGCGCTTTGGGTTGCAGCGTCCAATACAATTCATAAGTATTGGGAACGAAAAGACAAATAGCAGTAGCAGGTGTTTTTTGGAAAGTAGCCAACAAAGCACTGTCCTGCAACACGGCTTCAAAATCTTCAGTACTAGCTTGGAAGTTTTTTCCTAAAAATGCCGCCAAATCGTGGTTCGTACGCAACACAGGAATCGTAAGTCGCACAGGCGCTTGTTTTCCATTTCGCAAATTTCGATACACTTGCAACACAGACGTAGAGTTGCCCACTTCATAACGTCCAGGTTTGATGTGTTTAGGATAGCCCGTCAGCACGTTGAGCAGAGCAAACACAGGACGCGACAAGATGTTGCGATCGGGACTTGTTTGACATAAATCGAGTCGATTGTATCGTCATTATCCACAAACAAGATGCGCGATTCGCTCACCGTGAAAGCGCCAAACAAAGCTCGGCTAAGAATAACCACCAATGTTAGTACATAGCAAACCAACAAAGAAAGCTTCTTCTTCTTTTTCTTTTCCATAAAGAGAGAATAATGTATATGAAAGACAAAAGTATGGTCAAAATCTTAGCACCTTTCCAACACATTGACAGAAGAAATCTTGCGTCAAAAACTTGAGATGCCATTTGCACCGACAAAATTACACAAAAATATCGGGTTGTGTGCAGTTTCTCTGCGCTTTCTCCTTGCTAAGTCTCAAAAATATCGTACTTTTGCACATATAGAAATGGATTGCGCAAGTAGTTTGCCCTCTTGATTTCGCATATTAGCGCAGTAACGACAAAGCCCATCGCGCCCTTCGTCTACGTTTCTTCTCAGTTTGACATAACATCTACATTGTTACAATGGAATACCAATATAAAGACTTTAATCGTCTAATTCAAGAAAGCATTTGCACCCATTGGGATCGCAACGCACTCACCGATTACAAAGGAAGTACGCTACAATATAAAGATGTGGCGCGCAAAATTGCAAAACTCCACATCCTTTTTGAAACAGCAGGCATCAATCCTGGTGACAAAATTGCGGTTTGCGGTCGCAACTCTTCGCAATGGGCAGTTGCCTTCTTAGCCATTCTCACTTATCGCGCTGTGGCAGTGCCCATTCTCCACGAGTTCAAGCCTGAACAAGTGCACAACATCGTGAACCACTCCGAAGCGCGTTTGCTCTTCGTCGGAGATTTGGTCTACAACGCCCTCAAAGGCGACAAAGAAGAATACCTTGCAGAAGAGATGCCCAACTTAGAAGGTATTGTCTACATCCCCGACTTTATGCTCAAATTGAGTCGCAACGAGGCACTAACCGATGCGCGCGAACGCCTCAACGCGCTCTATGGCGAACGCTATCCCAAATACTTCAGAAAGGAACACGTGATTTATCGCGAAGCTCCCAACGGAGAAGACCTCGCCATGATCAACTATACTTCAGGCACTACGTCTAACTCAAAAGGTGTGTTGATTCCTTATCGCGCTTTGTGGTCGAACTATGACTTCGCCATTGGCGTTCTCGGTGACAAAGTGCAACACGGCGACCGCATCATCTCTATGCTCCCTATGGCGCATATGTATGGCATGGCTTTTGAGTTCATCTTCGAATTCCTTTTCGGACTTCACGTGCATTATCTCACCAGCAAACCCACTCCAAAGGTGATTGTGCAAGCTTTTGCCGATGTCAAACCAAAGGTTGTGGTGAGTGTTCCTCTCATCATCGAGAAAATCATCAAGAAGATGGTGATGCCCAAGTTGGAAACTCCATCAATGAAGCTACTTTTGCGCTTGCCCATCATCAGCGATCGCATCTTGACCAAAGTGCGTTCTGCCATCCAACAAGTGTTTGGTGGAGAATTCTACGAAATCATCGTTGGGGGTGCGGCGCTCAACAAAGAAGTAGAACAATTCCTCAACAAAATCGGTTTCAACTACACCGTGGGTTATGGTGCCACAGAATGCGCTCCCATCATCTCCTATGAGGATTGGAAAAACTTCGTGCCTGGTTCTTGCGGTAAGGCTGCCCCCCGCATGGAAATCCGCATCGACAGTCCCGACCCCACTCGCGTTGTAGGTGAAATATTGACGCGTGGCGCCAACGTGATGCTCGGTTATTACAAAAATCCTGAAGCCACAGCCCAAACGCTCGACTCAGAAGGCTGGTATCACACAGGAGATTTGGGTATTCTCGATGCAGAAGGCAACCTCTTCATCCGTGGTCGCAGCAAGAATATGCTACTCGGTGCAAGCGGACAAAACATTTATCCCGAAGAAATCGAAGACAAACTCAACACGCTTCCCTTTGTGATGGAGAGCATTGTCATTCAAAAAGGAGAAAAGCTCTATGCGCTGATTCATCCTGATTATGACGAAGTGCACAAAGCCGCCCTCAGCGATGAAGAACTCCAAAAACAAATGGAAGCCAACCGCCGCGAACTCAATGCGATGGTCAATAGCTATGAGCAAATCTCTGGTTTCCGCCTTTATGAAGAAGAATTTGAGAAAACGCCTAAACGTTCCATCAAACGCTTCCTCTATGCCGATGCCGAAATCTAGGCAAACGCAATCCTCCGCACTACCCTTTTACTAATCTATTTAGCAAGAGCTTTGTTGGTTTATGCCAACAAGGCTCTTGCAGCAATAAATTATTGAGCCATAATTTCGCTCAAAACACACTAAGAGATATGATATTTACAACATCTTCTTCTCTTCATTGGAATAAACGTCTGTCCATTTTGTGCGCAGTGGCTTGCATAGCCCTGCCCCAATTTGCAGAAATCGTGTCGCCAACAACAGCTTTGAGCATCGCACGACAATACATCAACGTCAAAGCCAAAGACAAACAACTCGTCAGAACGCTCTCCACAAAGCAGCACTCCAAGAAGCACGCTGCAACCCCACTCCCCTACTACCTCTTCAACGATGCCCACGGCAAAGGCTTCGTGTTGGTAGCAGGCGACGATGCTATGGGCAAAGTTTTAGCATACAGTCAGGAAAATGCGTTGGACACCACTATCGCACACCCTGGTTTGCAGTATATGTTGGAAGGATATAGAACAAACTTTGCCACTTTGCAGCACTACAAAACGGCACCCCTTCGTGCGAAAACGGCAGCAGCTTCTGGCAAAGCCGTTGCTCCTTTGCTGCAAACCAAATGGAACCAGATGGAACCTTATAATGCGATGCTGGGTAAAGCCGGAAGCAAGCCCTATCCCTACACGGGATGCGTGGCCACGGCCGTTGCTCAAATCATGAAATACCACAACTGGCCAGTGCAAGGAAAAGGCACACACGAATACACCGTGCCTTACTATCAAGACCGCCTTCAAGTGGATTTTCAACAATCGCACTACGATTGGAACAACATGATCGACGACTACACTAAAGGAAGCACTGAAGCGCAACGCAATGCCGTAGCAAAGTTGATGAGCGATGTGGGGGTAGCCATGAATATGGGTTATACACCGTGGTATAGTGGTGCCTTTGGATGGCAAGCCAAAGACGCCCTCGTCAAGCACTTTCAATATGACGCTGTGATTATCTCCAAAGTATCTGAAGGTAATGACGCTTTTCTCAAATTGGTACAACAAGAAATCCGCGATGGTTATCCCGTCTATCTCGATGGTTCGCCTTCTCTCGGCAACAATGGCCATGCTTGGGTGGCAGATGGTCTTGACGAGAAAGGACTGGTGCACATGAACTTCGGTTGGGGAGGTTTGGCAAATGCTTACTTCTCGCTCGAATCTCTCTCTCTTTCACAAGCTGGAGCAGAGTTTGGTGGAAAACCATTAAGTTTTTCAAAGAACATGAATGCCATCTTGGCGCATCCCCACAAAGGAGGTGTGAACACGCTTCCCATGGCTTACAGAAACACAGACATCCAAATTGCAGGCAAGCGAGAAACCACCATGAGATTGCCTGAAGGTGCAGCACGACAACAAGAGAAGACGACCAATTTGGACGTTGTTTTCCAACATTTCATCAACAAGGGCAATGCCTTCGAGGGACGAGTCGGACTGGCTATCTACAATGCGCAACAACAAATGGTAGGCACTCCGCAGTGGTATGCCCCAAAAGTCACATTCCAACAGAGCGACCAAATCAACCAAGACCGCATCCAACTCTCTTTCAACACGAGCCACTTTACCGATGGCACCTATTTCGTGGCTCCTGTGGTGCAGCCCACCAAAGAAGAGAACACCGACAACTACTACCCCATTCGCAATGTTCCTCAATTAGAATTTGAAATCACGGCCAACAAACGCTATGTGAAATGAATTCTACTATGGTGCGGGTTACGCTTGGAACGGTAAACTTTGGAGCGAAAAATCTCTGCGCGTAGGAACAACGCAAACGCTCTTCTGCCCCATCCGCACCTTGCAAGGCGACTATCGCGTGGGTTCTCTCATTTTCTCTCTTGTGGACAAAGCAGGGAAGATTGTTTTGAAGCAAACGCTGCAAGACATTGTCAAGCACGATGAATTCACCACTAAAAATGTGCCTGTTCCGATCAATATCCCTGACAATTTCACGCCTGGCACCTATGCTGTGAAAGCCCAAGTGCAAATTGATGGTGGACAGTTGTATGACGTTCTCCCACCGCACGATGGCACTTTGCCCGAAGTCGTGGTCAAAGAGAACGATCCGGCTGAAATGACACTGCCGAAAGTGCTTTATACTTATGTCTTTTCCCCATATGCAGGAGAGGGTAACCAAGTTTCTCTCACCAAAAGAAAGCTCACTTTCGGCACCGACGACCATCTAGTCTTTGCCATTCAAGCCGACAAGACAAGCGGCTTCAACGGAAGACTGAAATACTATCTCGAAGAAGAAAGTACCAAGGTGAGAATACCCCTCGGCAATGAGGCTTCAGCAGAAAATGCGAACATTCAAGCCAATGCCACGTTCTCCTCTCAAGAAATTCCCCTCCGCATCGAGCAACTCAAGGTGCGCAACGACCAACACTATCGTGTGGTCATCGTGCAAGATTTAGGAAATGGCGAACAACGTGAACTTCCCTTCGGAGAAAATGCACAGCGTGAATTTGAATTTACCAATGCGCGCAGCAAGGCTCCAGAAATGGTTTACGTTCCTGTGGAGAAAGACTTCTTTGTCTTGATGCTCCCACACCAATCGGCTTATGTCGTTGCGCCCCATCCGCAGCACGTAGAGAACAGCACATTATCTTCCACCACCACTGCGCAAGACAGTGAAGCCAAAAACAACATTCGCGCCATTTTCTATCGTCTAAACAACAAAATCATCTCTCTTTCCACAGGCAGAGTTTTGCAATTAGACACCGAAGAAATCAATTGGACAAAGGCTTTGACTTTTGCTCCCTACTCCGATGAAGGCAGCGAACTGCAATGGGTGCAACAAGATCGTCAAATTCGCCTACGTGGTGTAGCTGAAAACAACGTCGCTCTGTCCACACCTATGGTGGCTGAACGTGTGGAGGTGCTCCCCATCAACATTGCGCAACACGGATATGCCACTTTCTTCACTCCCGTACAAGGACGCATAGAAAATGCAAAAGCTTATCGCGCGGTGAAGGAGGGAGAACGCCAACTTACTCTCCAAGAAATACAAGGTGAAATTCCTGCCAACACGGCGTTCATCGTGGAAGGAACACCCAACGGACAAGCGCAATTTAGAATTAGTGCATCCACAAGTGATAAGGTGGCGTCTTTCAAGGAATCGGAAAACGTGCTGCACGGTTCTGTGCTCGTGCCAGCACGGAACAATTCTGTGACATTCTACGCGCTTTCGGGTGACGAAAAAGCGTTCTATCGTCTAACCACTTGGCAACGACCTTTCCGCGCTTTCTATTCCGACAACACTGCCAACAACACGCTTAGAGCAATTTCTTTCGTGTTCCCACAAACCACCGGTGTTGCTCCCACTTTGTTCTCACCTGTCACGAGCGCTCCGTTCTTCGACCTCTCCGGTCGCCGTGTCCTCCACCCTCAACCAGGACAAATAGGGATCCAAAACGGACAAAAGGTGATGCAATAGAGTCAATCCAATAGTACAACAAACGCTTATGGAGATAAAAAAACAATAGTAAGTCGATGCGCAACCTTTTCCTGCGTGGAATTGCCCTTGCAGCATTCGCGACAAGTTTTCTACCCAACAAAGCAGAGGTAGTAAGCCCATCTCAAGCCCTAAAAGTGGCTCGACAATATGTGCAAGTAAATCGTCAAGACCACCTGCACATACAAACTCTGTCCACACAGCACAAAAAGAAATCTCAAAAACAAGTTCCACTCCCCTATTATCTTTTTAACGATGCCCGCGGAAAAGGTTTCGTGTTGGTAGCAGGTGATGACGCAATGGGACAAATTCTTGCCTATAGCGATGAGCAACCATTAGACACACTCCAAGACAATCCTGGCGTGCAATATCTGATGGCGGCATATCGTCAATTCTTTTCAGCCATTCAGCATAAGGAAATTCCCGTTTCATCTCAAAGTACTCCCTTTGGACGCTTTTCCGCTAAGGAGAAAGGAAAGATCAAAAACAGTAGAAAAGCTGTTGTTAAGCCAGTTCGACCGATGCTAACAAGTCTGTGGGGACAACAAAGTCCTTACAACCTACTAATGCCTGAATTTGCTCAAGGGAAAGATGACCTCATTAAAGCCCCAACAGGCTGTGTGGCTACGGCTCTCGCGCAACTTATGTACTATCATAAGTGGCCTGAACAAGGAAATGGTACCAAATCCTATACAACAAGAACCAAGAATCTTACACTAGCAGCCGACTTTTCCTCCTCGCATTATGATTGGAAGGCTATGTCTCCACGCTACAAAGCTACAGACAACACATCGGCTGGTGCAAAAGCAGTAGCACTCTTAATGCGAGATGCGGGCTATGCTTGTGAAATGGACTACACTCCTCGATCTAGCGGTGCACTAGATGCAAAAGCAGCCCAAGCATTAGAGCAAAATTTCGGCTATGATGCCGTGTTGTTGCGCCAGAAAAAGATGGGGAAAGACGATTTTATTCAAACTCTTCGCGAGGAAATCAGCAATGGTTATCCCTTATATCTAGCTGGTAGTGAGCAAGGAGAACCTGCAGGTCACGCTTGGGTGGTTGATGGCTACGATGCCAACGGTCTCTTTCATATGAATTTCGGATGGAACGGACTAGCCAACGGCTACTACTCCCTTTACGCCATTGCTCCCACAGCCACAGGAGATGAATTCGGTGGCAAGAGATACAACTTTAGTTACGATCTAGAAGCAATTCTAGCTCATCCACATCGCAACAATATCAACACACTGCCAGCCAAATTTCGCGACAAAAGAATTGATATAACAGTCTACAAGAATTCTTTCTTCAAACTGAATGACAACGCACCTCACGTTAGCCCCAAAAATCTCCCTTTACAACTCGAATTAGGGGGTATTGCAAATTACGGAGAAGACTTTATAGGTAAAATTGGTATCGCTGTCTACAACCAAAGGCAGCAAGTAGTACGACTGGATTGGATTGACGAAGAATTTAGTTTAAAACACCTCCGAGTAATCACTTCCCCCTATAGTTTTTCAATCAATCTCTCTTCGCTCCCTGATGGCCAATACACAATGGTTCCTGTGGTGCAAGACCAGCATACAGAGAAAGAAAATGATTTTGTGAAAATAACCAATTTTCCAACCCTAGACGTACAAATCAGTAATCAAAATCTAACTGTATATTCACAATACTCTACTGAAGCCAGATTTAGTTGGGAAGCCTCACCCACAGTCACCAAAGAGTTATACCCTGGAACAAGTGCCACGCTACATTGTGCCATTGGTAACCTTTCAGGGCAAGCTCGCACTGGTAAAGTTCGACTTTCATTCTTGAATGCTGCACAACAAGAGGTCTATACCACAGAAACGCAGACAGATGCTCTGTCCGTGGATGCCTTTGGCATCGCTATTGTTCGCGTTCCTGTAAGTCTACCGTCAGACATCATTCCGGGCATCTACACTGTTGCTGCGAAAGTCATAATTCCGTCATCCTCTAGTCAGAGTGAAACGCAAGAACTATCGGTGGAAACGCCCAATGGGGTAACACCCACTATTACTATTTCTCCATTGCCTGAACAACAAACAGTAGTAGAAAAGTTTAGTTTTCAGAAAACAACCACTCCAACTGGTAATAAGACTCAACCGTATGTAGAATTACGTATCACCGCAAAAGATATACATCAACTAGAAGGTACGTTGAAGATGTATTTTGAGAACGTCGAAACAGGAGTTCGTGTACCACTACCGGCAGCATTTCCGAAGGAGAAATTTATTGTGCAAAATGACACAATTGTATGCCCTTCTGAGCCATTCTCCCTTAACGATTTGAAAGTACAAAAAGCCGTCAAATACTATCCTATTATTGTTCGAGAATTGGAAGACGGTCGTCAAGAAACCATACCTTTGCGATCGACACTTAATCATATTTTGGAGACTCGCCATTTTAGTTTTACGGCTTCATCCAACATTTCTGCCATCTATCGCCCACAACCACACGATTTCTTCCGCATTCGACTTGCCAACAGCAATCAGTATGTGGTTGACAACAACAATATCCAAGAAGTTTCTCAAGGGGTTCAACTACAATCTGTCTCTACAAACGCAGAAATTGACAATGATGTGCGCGCCATCTTCTATCGAGAAGACAAGCAAATTATATCTCTTGCAACGGGAAGGGCCCTACACGCCGACCCCAAGGAACCTATGGTGCAGAAAGCATTGCAAGTATCCCCTTATGACCAACTAGGTAGTGACTTCCAATGGCTACAACAAGACGGACACATTCGTCTGCGCGTCGGAGATAAAGTTGCTCCCACCCTCCAAATGCCATTTGAGGTAGAACCCGTGGAAGTACTCCCCGTCAACATTGCGCAACACGGATATGCTACTTTCTTCACTCCCGTACAAGGACGCATAGAAAATGCAAAGGCTTATCGCGCAGTGAAGGAGGGAGAAAACCAACTTACTCTCCAAGAAATACAAGGTGAAATTCCGGCCAACACGGCGTTCATCGTGGAAGGAACACCCAACGGACAAGCGCAATTTAGAATTAGTGCATCCACAAGTGATAAGGTGGCGTCTTTCAACGAATCGGAAAACGTGCTACACGGTTCTGTAATCGTGCCAGCACAGAACAAGTTTGTGACATTCTACGCGCTTTCGGGTGACGAAAAAGCGTTCTATCGTCTAGCCACTTGGCAACGACCTTTCCGCGCTTTCTATTCCGACAACACTGCCAACAACACGCTTAGAGCTATTTCTTTCGTGTTCCCACAAACCACCGGTGTTGCTTCTACTTTGTTCTCTCCTGTCACGAACGCTCCGTTCTTCGACCTCTCCGGTCGTCGTGTTCTCCACCCTCAACCAGGACAAATCGTTATTCAAAACGGACAAAAGGTGATGAAATAGTTTTGCTGTATCGTTCAACCCCAATCGGTCGTTAGATTCTGAACAGATTTCATTAGATTATTGAGCAGATTGTTTATCGTGAGTTCAAAGGCGTAGCGGGCTACGGCGAGAACCAACGAAACTAGATGCCAACAAGAAAATGAAAGATGGCAGGAAGTTATCTTTTCAATTACGAATCGTACTATAACGGTCTAATGACCGATTGGGGTTCAATAACTCCCATATCTTTCCAAGGATGTGGGAGTTTTTGTTTGGCCTCGCTGTTTGCTTGTCGTTGCCAGCAAATATCGGCTTAATATTCAAATATATTGCTGTCCGGTAAAAGTTTTTCTGATGATAAAAATAAGGCTGAAACCCTCTTGCAGGATTTCAGCCTCTTTTGTTACTTTGCTTGTTGGAAAAAAACACTAGTAACATGAGCAAAAGTACATATTTTACCGGACAGCCGGTCTATAGTCAGGTCATTAAATTGCTGGATAAAGCCAAAATTCAACAAATTAGTCTCGAAACACTAGGGAGCGAGCGTTATGTTAAGCGTTTGACAGGTTGGAAACACCTCATCATTATGCTCTTTGGTGTGCTCAAACACTTTGATTCTCTGCGTGAATTGGAGATTGGCATGAAAGCCGAGACCATGAAACTCTCCCACTTGGGGCTTGACTACGTTGTCCGTCGCAGCACACTTGCAGAAGCCAACCAGCGGCGACCACAAGAGTTCTTTGCCAAAGTTTATGCCTCCCTGTTGGAACGCTACACTCCTTTTTTAGCGGACAGCCGTTCTGTGAGCTGTCAAAAAGCCTGGGAGAAGCAGCTGTATATGATGGATTCTACCACAATCACGCTCTTTGACAATATTCTTAAGGGAGTAGGTAGACATCCTAAAAGCGGAAAGAAGAAAGGCGGCATGAAGGTACACACCATTATGAAGTATCAAGTAGGTGTACCGATGGTGGTAGAACTGACCTCTGCTGCCAAACACGATCATTATCTTCTCAAAAAGGTGCACCTGCCCCAAGATGCCACCTTGGCAATGGATAGAGCCTACATAGACTATGCACAGTTTCAAAGGCTTACCGAAGAAGGTGTCTGCTATGTGACTAAGATGAAGAAGAATCTCAGCTACAAGGAGCTCTCTTCTATAGCCTATGTTTCTCGTGATGGTCTAGTCACTCATATCGACAAACACATTCTTTTTGAGAAAGAGAAGGTAAGGCACGAAGCCCGATGTGTAGAGCTATGGAGCAATAACTCTCGTAAGTCGGTGACGTTGCTGACTAACAATTTTGAACTATCGGTTCAGGAACTTGCTGAAATCTACAAGCGCAGGTGGGCTATAGAAACGCTCTACAAACAACTGAAACAGAATTTTCCTTTGCACTTTTTCTATGGTGAGAGCGTGAATGCCATCCAGGTACAAACCTGGGTAGTACTCATTGCCAATCTCTTGTGCACAGTACTCTCTAGAATGATAAAAAGACACGTTTCTTTTTCTCAAATCGTAACCATGCTTAGATTAACGCTCATGTATTACACTAATTTCATCGCTTTCATGGAAGATCCTCAAAAGGAGGAGTGTGCAATTTGGGCTGAAAGAGCTAAATCTCCACCCTCAGAACCATCATTATTCGATTAGGGGGGCTTGCTTTTTGAAAAAGAAAGCCCGAAGTCCTATTCTAAAGGGCTTCGGGAAGCTTTCTTGTGGCGTTTGTAAGTTTACCGGACAGCAATAATTCAAATACCGCTTGCAAAACGACACGTCACTTCTCATAAAACGACACGTCACTTTCCATAAAACGACACGTCACTTTTCATAGAACGACACGTCACTTTTCATAAAACGACACGTTACTTTCCATAAAACGACACGTCACTTTTCATAAAACAACGGCTCGTTTTATCATCCGAACAACAGTAAGAAGTGAAGTGTAAAAAGTTCTGTAATCTCCCTTCTCGCGCGTACGCGTACGCACGCATTACAGGAGTTTTATAGTTTTTGCTGTCACAAGTGTCACAGGGTTATTCATAATGCACTATTTTCCAATGAATTACCCACTTATTTCAGATATATTTTAACATAGCAACAAAACGACCTCCTATTCTTACTCTTTTTGAGGGTGAAAAACTTGTATTGGGCTCTCTTTTTCTCAAGAATTTCAGATTGATTTTTCTCCTTTGTGACACTTGTGACAGCAAAAAATCAAAATTGCTGTGGATGCGTGTGCGCGCGACGCGTGCGTGAGAGAATCTCCCACAATCGGACATTGAGTCGTAACCGTGCTACTCGTTATGATAGAAATAATTTCCTGACATCTTTCATTTTTTTAGATGCGAATCCCCTTACTTTTAAGATTTTTCTAGCCTATAATCAATAGGAGACAATGAAACATCTTCACGTCTTCTTTGTGAAATGCAAAAGAAGAGCAACACGAAAGTATAGAAAACGACAAGTAGCTTCCTCTAAACACAGTCAAATATGTTAAATTCGACAATATTTTGGTTTTTTCTCAGCAAAAGATTTGGTCAAGTAGATAAAAACTCAGAGATTTGCGGTGTAATACAACACTATCACACACAAACACAACAAATCACTCCTACTTCATCGTAGAATTTACAAACTTAGATGGTATGATTACAATACAACATCTTCATTTCAACTACAACAGTTCAAGCAGTGAAGTCTTCCACGACTTTTCGTTGAACATTGCCGACGGCAAAATTGTTGGTCTTCTCGGCAGGAACGGCACAGGTAAGTCCACTCTGCTCTATCTCCTTACGGGGTTGCTTCGTAGCACACAAGGTGCAATTCTCGTGGATGGTTTTAATCCCCAAGACCGACAACCAGAAATGCTCCAAAACATTATGCTGGTGCCCGAAGAAATAGATCTTCCTGCGGTAAAATTCAAGGAGTTCATCAAAGTCAACCGCGTATTTTATCCCAACTTCTCTGATGAGGTGTTGCACCAAGTGCTCAACGACTTTCAACTCCCGGCAGACATTCACCTTGGTGCACTCTCAATGGGACAAAAGAAGAAAGTGTTTATGGCTTTTGCACTAGCCACCAACACCAAATACCTACTGATGGACGAACCCACCAATGGTCTGGACATTCCTTCAAAAGCACAATTTCGCCGCACCATCGCTGCTCAAATGAATGAAAATCGCACGATTTTGATGTCCACGCACCAAGTGCACGATGTGGAACAGCTCATAGACCACGTGGTGATGATAGATGGTCAGTCGCTAATGCTCGACACGTCGATGAGCCAACTGAGTCAAAAAGTGCGCTTCGAGCAACGACCTTATGGCACTCCCATTGACGATGCACTCTATGCAGAACCCTCACTCACGGGTACTGCGGTGATTGTGCCCGCTCAAGGCAAGGAAGAAACGCCTATCAGTTTAGAACTTCTGTTTAATGCCTTGGTGCAAAATCCAGCACTACGTCATCACTTAGAAGACACCGAGGCGAACAACACTGGTTTTCACTAATTTCATTGCACTCCTAAAGCACACTAGATTATGAAATTTCTCAATATCGATTTCCAACGCGTAGGTTGGTTGCTGCGTCAAATAGTATCGGAAAATTGGAAGACTCAGGTGCGTTATTACCTAGGTATCCAAATAGGTTTTCTCATCACTTTTCTCGTATTCGTTTACAATGCATTCCACGCTTTTCACAACAGTTTCGATTACTACAGTCAAGATGATGTCGCAAATACATTGTGGAGAATGTCGGATAGTATGTCAGTCATTGGTACTATGGCTATTTATGCGGCATTTATTTTTAGTGCATCGGCAGTCTTTTCGCTCAAAACAGAACGTAGCAAAAGAATTGTTCAACTGATGATTCCTGCCACAACAGCTGAAAAAGTGCTTTCTCGTTTCATTTACTATAATCTCGGCGCAATTGTCCTCTCCTTCACAGCACTCCTCATCACTGATGCAACGGGATGCCTTATCGTGGAAGTTTTAGGCTTCGACTATACGTGGTTCATTCCAAAGATACTAGCCAATATCAGTCATTCATTGATATTTTCTCAGACTTACATTGATCCGAGCATTCATCCACTCATAGGAGTTTGGTGTCTGTCCATCTTTCCCATCTTTTCCATTATCGTTTTATGGAGTTTCTATCTCTGGGGAGGTGCTGTGTTCCGCAAAAAGTCATTTATTATGACGTCCTTGGTCTGCTTCATCATTTTTGTGGTCTTTATCACCTTTGGAACAATTATGGTGCTCAAATACACGAGTGATGGTCCCACTCGTACAGAACATTTTCGATTTGTGATGAACCTCCTTTATTCGATTTATTTTCTCATTGCCTGCCTCTGGCTCGTATTGAATCTCTATTTTGCCTACCGCATTCGTAAACGCGCATCACTGATGCCTCGTCATTGGTATGGTCAATAAGGCACTATCTTCAAATAACAATAATTTCACCCTATGAATTTCCACGAAGGCTATCCCATTTATCTGCAAATAGCAGAACGCCTGATGGACGAAATCCTCGCTGGACTGTACAAATCCGACGAACGAGTGCCAGGGGTTCGCGACTATAGTGCCCTGCTACAAGTCAATGTGAACACCACGGTGAAGGCTTTTGACGTGTTAGTGCAGAAAGGTATTCTCTACAACAAACGCGGCTTAGGCTCATTTGTGAGTGAAGATGCACGGCACATCATAAGTAATTCACGCCAAGACGATTTGCTCAACAAATTGCTCCCCGATTTGGCGCACCAAATGCAGCATTTAAACATCCCACTAGAGAAGGTGATAGGTCGCTTGCAGCAATTGCTCAACACTCCACAAGAATCTCTCAACAACGTGGCAGAAAATACTGCGAAAGTCTAGGCTGTTTGATGCTAAACTCAAAGATTTCTCCAAGACAAACTGTTCATCAACACAAATAATTTCGCTTATGAAACGAAAGGTATTATTGGTTGCTGTGGCTATGCTCAGCACCTTGCTCTGCACTTCTTGCGATTTCTTATTCCGCAAATCGCAAGCAGGCAACATCATTACTTCAACTTCCTCAACCTCGCAAGGAGGAAACACCATCACCCTTGGCAATTTGGGACATTTTGATGGGGTGAAGGTGGCCGATGGTATCACACTAAAATATGTGGCAGAAGGCACACCCAGCATCACAGTAACAACGAGTAACATCTCCCCTTCAGACGTGATGGTGCGCGTGGACGATGACGAATTGAAGATCAACTATTCCAACGCAATTCAGGTGGCAAACGAGAAAACCGTGGTCACTATCACGGGCTATGCTATCAAAGACTTTGAGCTCGACAATGGCGGTATGATAGACATCGCTCAACCGCTTAATGTGGGTGGTAAACTTAGTTTTGAACTCAACAATGGCGGCATAATGAAATTGGTGAGTGCTAAGGCATCGGAATTGGACGTAGAAGTGAACAACGGTGGTATATTCCAAATCGGAAATGTGGAAGTGGCCAAGTTGGAAATGGACGTTAAGAATGGTGGCAACATCAACGTGAACGGTGCTACGGTGAGCGAATCTGATGCCGAAGTGTCGAATGGCGGTGATATTGCACTAGCGGGCACTGCCAATGTGAGTAAATATCAAATCAACAATGGCGGAACGATTCAAGCAGAAAACTTGAAGAGCAAACGCGCTGCTGTGGAAGTCTACAATGGCGGTACGCTCCACTTCAACGCACAAAGTGTGTTCAAACAAGCAGTGATGAACGGCGGTCAGGCTCAAAATCATTTCAAATAAACCCAAAGGCTGTTGTAATAGACAACACCTTATTCTATTTCTTTTGCTCTGGACACCTCTTTGCCCACCGCAAGGCACTGAGGTGTCCGAGTATAAGTGTACCATTCAGCTTCGTGCGTTAGAAAGTCACGCTTCACAACTCAATACACCAGTTTTGCATTATGATTCACATCAAAAACCTACATAAGACTTATCAAGCTGCGCAACCCTTGCACGTACTCAAAGGCATAGACTTAGACATCGAAGAAGGGGATTTTGTGAGTATTATGGGAAGTTCGGGTTCTGGCAAATCTACCCTGCTCAACATATTGGGCATACTCGACACCTATGATGAAGGGGAATACTATATTGCAGACACGCTCATCAAAAATCTGTCGGAAAACAAAGCTGCCGAGTATAGAAATCGTATGATAGGTTTCATTTTTCAGTCGTTCAATCTCATCAACTACAAAACGGCGTTGGAGAATGTGGCACTTCCGCTTTACTACCAAGGGGTGTCGCGCAAGAAGCGCAACCTGCTGGCGATGGAACAGTTGGAACGATTAGGACTGAAAGACTGGGCGCATCATTTGCCCAACGAATTGTCGGGCGGACAAAAGCAACGTGTGGCAATAGCGCGCAGCATCATCACCAACCCTCAAATCCTCTTGGCAGATGAACCGACAGGGGCTTTGGACTCCACGACATCGGGCGAAGTGATGCAATTGCTCACCGATCTCAATGCGGAGGGTCGCACCATCATTGTGGTGACTCACGAAAGCGGTGTGGCTTATCGAACGAAACGCATCATTCACCTCTCGGATGGCGTGATTGGGCGCATCGAAGAAAATGATCCCAATGCGCTGCAACCATTTGGAGATTTGATGAAATAGCCTTATCACTTCCCAACCTTATGACTGTTTCCAAGAAAGTTTGCCTTTCTTGTCACTCCTATAACGTAGCGAACTATGTGGCACGACATTTTCATACGACTCCAACAAAACAAGCTCCGCACTGTGCTCACGGGGTTAAGTGTGTCGGTGGGCATCTTTCTGCTCATCGTATTGCTCGGCGCAGGCAATGGACTGATTCACGCCTTTAATCACAACAATCAGATGTTTAGCACCGATGCTATCTCCATCTACCCTGGACGTACATCTAAACCCTTCAAAGGTTGGAAAGAAGACCGCAACATTAAATTTGACAACATAGATGTTGACAACACAGCGATAGTGGCAAAGAGCAAGGTAAAGTCTACTGCTGGTAAACTAACTAGCTCAGAAAACAGCTTCTGCACACCAACATTATTTCAAAACAACTCTATACGGACAATCTCCTGAAGCCTACAAAATAGAACGATTATCCCTCGCAAAAGGACGATATATCAATGAACTAGACCTCAAAGAGCAACGTAAAGTGGTGGTGATACCTGACTATAGTGCAGAAGAAACATTCGGCAGCATTGAGGCAGCTATTGGCGATTATCTGAACATCGACTCTGTGTCCTTCCAAGTGGTGGGAGTGCTGGAATCGAATGGTAATAAAGGACAGAGCCGATGCCATATCCCTTTTACCACATTTCGCACCATCTTTCACTCGGGCTTTGATGTTCCAGAAATTGTGGTACAAACATATAAACCTGAAGAGGATGAATCTTTTGAGGCTTTGAGAGCGGCATGGTGTAAGAGTTTAGGGGTTCGCCACGATTTCGCAGAAGACGACGAAAGTGCTGTATGGATATCCAGTGTTGCTCAAGGAGCTAAAGAGCAAAATTTAGCTTTGACGATGCTCGAACGTGCATTGTGGGTGGTCGGATTGCTCACGCTGATGAGCGGTGTGGTGAGTATTTCGAACATTATGCTCATCACCGTAAAAGAAAGAACTAAAGAATTTGGTATCCGCAAAGCACTGGGCGCACGTCCCTGGGCGATACTTCGCGGTGTACTCGCAGAAAGTGTAATCATCACGCTATTCTTTGGCTACATCGGTCTTGTAGCTGGAGTTGCTACCACCGAATGGATGAATGTAGTGTCAGGGCAACAAGTCACTGAATTTCTCAATTTCAGATTCTACACCTTCCTTGACCCTACGATTGACATGGGCGTTGCCTTCTCTGCTTTGCTGACACTCATCATCGCTGGACTCTTGGCAGGATTCTTCCCTGCAAGACGAGCGGTAAAAATCAAGCCTATTACGGCACTCAATGCTAAATAGCAGTTGCTGTTTCACCCAACCCAAACAATAAAATATATGAGTTTCTTCGATCTTGACTACTGGGCTGAAATCTGGCAGACTTTAACCAGAAACAAGGCGCGCTCTCTGCTTACAGCCTTTGGAGTGTTTTGGGGCATTTTTATGCTTACTCTCTTGATGGGAGGAAGCAATGGTTTTCGTGCAATACTCAATAAGAATTTCAATGGATTTGCACAGAACTCTTATTACTTCATGCCGGGAACAACGACAAAGCCGTATAAGGGATTTCAAACGAACAGAAAATGGACTTTGCATTTGGATGACGTGGATGCTTTGCCTAAAAACGTGCCGGGTGTGAAGTTTGCCACTCCGATTGTGTTGGGGCTTTTCACTGATATGACCTACAAAGAGAACAAGGAGCAAGTGTCGCTCAAAGGTGTTTATCCTCAATATGACCAAATAGAAAATCCTCATTTGGTGATGGGTCGTTTCATTCAAATGTCTGATGTGGTGAACCATCGACGGGTGTGCGTGTTGAGCAAAAAGATTGCGAATGGTCTTTTTCCCAATGACCCAAATCCTTTGGGAAAATACGTGAAAGCGTATGGGATGTATTTGCAAGTGGTGGGAATTTCACACATCGTGAGCGATTTTGGCGTGGGAGGAAATAGTAGTATGTCGGTGTTTCTGCCCTTTTCAGTGGGGCAAAGTCTCACCAAGTCAGGCAATGATGTCAATCTTCTTGCGGTGGTGGTGAAAGATAATGTGTTGATCAGCAGTATTCAACCACAAATGGAAAAATATCTTTGTGAGCAACATTCGGTAGATCCGACAGATAGTTCTGCCTATATGAGTATAAATATGGAAATGATGTTTCAAATGGTGAATTCTCTGTTTGGTGGTGTCAACACATTGATATGGCTCATTGGTCTTGGCACTTTGCTCTCTGGCGCCATTGGCATCTCCAACATTATGATGGTGGTGGTGAAAGAACGAACCACAGAAATAGGTATTCGTCGCGCTTTAGGGGCTAAACCCCGCACTATTCTCACCCAAATTATGTCGGAAAGTGTAGTCATCACCTTACTTGCAGGCATTGGAGGTGTCATTGCTTCTATTTGGATGTTAAGTGCAGCAGACGCCATAGTCTCTTCTCAAACAGAGTTGTATCCTAGTGGCGGTTTCTTTTATAGTTTTACGCTGGCTGTTGCCACGCTGGCTGCACTTTCTGTGATTGGTGTTCTGGCAGGCATTGCTCCTTCACTTCGTGCATTGGCCATCAAACCCATAGACGCTATTTGCGATGAATGATCAGAAGACTGTGCATCTAGTTTTCGCAAACTTGAATAACATAGACCTCAATAATAAGTTTTATTCTTTCGTCTTATGAAAAAAGCAATCAAATTCATTGGTTTTGCCCTCCTTGGCGTGATTTTCATTGGAACATTTGTATTCCTCTACAACAAAACACAACAAAAGGAAGTTAGTTTTGAAGAGATAACTCCGGCTTATCTCGACTTGAAACGTACAACAGTTGCTACGGGTACGATCGAACCACGCAATGAAGTGGACATTAAACCACAGATTTCTGGCATCGTGGCTGAACTCTACAAAGAAGCTGGACAGTCGGTGAAAAAAGGAGAGCTGATAGCGCGTGTGAAAGTGATACCAGACATGAGTTCGCTCAATACGGCAGAAAATCGCGTGCGTTTGGCTCAACTGAATTTGGCTCAAGCACAACGTGATTTCAATAGAAACAAACAGCTCCACGACGAACAACTCATCTCTACAGAAGAGATGGAAAAATCGCAACTCGCTTTGCGTCAGAGCCGTGAAGAATTGACGAATGCCGCTGAAGCACTTCAAATTTTAAAGGAAGGAGTGAGCCGCTCTATGGCAGCACAATCCACAACTTTGGTTCGTTCTACGATTGATGGCATCATCCTTAATGTCCCTGTGAAAGTTGGTAATTCGGTAATTATGAGCAACACCTTCAACGAAGGTACAACGATTGCGACGGTGGCTAATATGAAGGATTTGCTATTCAAAGGAACTATCGATGAGACTGAGGTGGCTATGCTCAACAAGGGGATGCAAATGGACCTTTCAGTGGGGGCACTTCCTAAAGCCAAACTTGGCGCTAAACTGGAATTTATTGCTCCTAAGATCAGTGCAGGAACACAGAGCAACCAATTTGAGATAAAAGGCGCAATTATGTCAGATAATGGTTACACGCTTAGGGCTGGATATAGCGCAAATGCTACTATTGTGTTGGAATCTCGCCAGCACGTACTTACGGTTCCTGAAAGTGCGATTTCACACGAAAACAACCAAACGGTGGTATATGTGGTGACGAGTAAACCAGGTGTTTCTCCCCAAACATTTGAACGTAGAGAAGTGGTGATTGGATTGTCTGACGGAGTGAATGTAGAAATCCTCAAAGGCATCACCAGCAAGGACCACGTGCGCGGAAATCAACTGGAGGTACAATCAAACAATCAGAAGTAAACAAAGAATCGACTTCGACTTTAGTCTGCTCTTCACTCAAACAAAGCATCGATTATGAAGAAAATTATAGGCTTATTGCTTAGCATAAGCGCTCCGTTCTTGCTCAATGCTCAAACGCTCAATTTGCGCCAATGCATTGATCGTGCATTAAACAGAAATATCAGTGTTCGACAAGCGAAAGTGACTCAGCAACAACAAGCTGTTTCTTTGGAAATGGCCAGACAAGCGAGGCTCCCAGAAGTGGGTGGAGACGTTAATCAAAATATCTCTCTGGGACGTGGATTGACAGCCAACAACACATACGACGCGCGCAACACCTACTCGTCTTCAATGGGAATCCATTCTAATATGCCTCTTTTCATGGGAGGACGCATAAGTAATGAGCGCAAACGCGCAGAATTGAATTTGAAGGCTGCCACGATGGATATAGAAAGACTCAATGAGAACCTAGAAATCCAAGTGACCCAAGCCTATTTCCAAGTGCTCTACCAACAAGAATTGCTTTCTCAAGCGAAGACGAATTTGCAACTCTCACAAATGCAGGCTCAACGTCTTTCTGGACTCATCGAGGCTGGAAAGGCGGCGCAAGTGGAACTTAGTGAAGCAACCTCGAGAGTGGCACAAGATCAGGCTATACTGGTGCAAAACGAAAGTCAATATAATCTTGCACTGCTAGAGTTATCTCAACTTTTGGAGTTTTCAACACCTGATAGTCTACAGATAGCTGCGCCTAATGCGCTACAAATTCCTCATCTTCCAGAAAGTGCTGATGCTGTGTACGCTCTTGCACTACCACAACGTCCTGCACTAAATGTGGCTAAACTTCGCACGGAAGCAGCACAAATAGGTGTAAAACTGGCACGAGCAGGTTATTTGCCTACTCTTTCACTCTCCGCGGGTATTGGAACAAATTATTACAACACTTCGGGATTTGCTAACGATGCGTTCAGCAAACAACTTAAAAATAATTTGGCTACTTCTCTGGCACTCTCATTGAGTATCCCTATTTTTGATAGACATACCACGCGCAACAACGTGAAACAAGCTAAACTTGCGGTTATTAATCAACAATTGGAAGAAGAAAATATAAAGAAAACACTCTACAAAGAGATACAAGATGCTTACTATAACGCAGTTGCAGCACAGCAAAAATGGTCGGCGTCACAATCTGCAGAGAAAGCTTCTGAAACAACCCTCAACTTAGTGACCAAAAAGTATGAAGCGGGCAAAGCCAATGGTTCGGAATATGATGAGGCTAGAAAAAAACATACAAATGCAGCGAACCAACGGCTATCGGCTTATTACGAGTATCTTTTTCGCTCGAAGATTCTAGACTTTTATGCAGGAGAAAAACTGCAATAAGTTGTTTCAATGTTGCTTAGATAGGACGTTTTGTTTCTCGTTTGTTCTCGACGTAGCCCACTACACCAAAGGCAAACGAAAACAATCTGCACAACAACCAAATAAAACCTGTTCAGGCTCTAATGCCCGATTGGGATTTAAGAATTATCTCCCCAAACAACATCCCCGAGTTCTTCAGTAAACTCAGGGATTTCTCGTTCAAAATGGACAAAGAACGAGAATTCTGGGCAGAACACGATGGAATTTGGGAGGTTGATTGTAGAAAAAGGCGGTCTATGGACTTCATACGAAATAAAATGCTTATCTTTGTATGGTCAAATCGACGATAGATTTCATCGATATCTTTTCATCCAAAACTACACATATACTTTCCTTCACCATGAGAGTTATCATCGAACCTAACTACGACAAATTGTCGCAATGGGCAGCAGACTACGTTGTCAGCAAAATCAATGCAGCAAACCCAACCGCTGAAAAACCTTTTGTATTGGGATTGCCTACTGGCTCTAGCCCAATGGGAATGTACAAAGCCATCGTAAAGGCTTACCAAGAAGGACGTGTTAGCTTCAAGCATGTTGTTACTTTCAACATGGACGAATATGTGGGTCTTCCTGAAGAACACCCAGAAAGCTATCACTCTTTTATGGCAACCAACCTTTTCAACCACATTGATTGCCCTAAAGAAAACATTCATATCCTCAATGGTAATGCCAAAGACTTAGTGGCTGAATGTGCAAACTACGAGAAGATGATTGCTGACTTCGGTGGTATCGATCTTTTCCTCGGTGGCATTGGTCCCCGATGGTCACATCGCTTTCAACGAGCCTTTCTCTTCACTCAACAGCCGCACTCGTGAAAAGACTTTGACGACAGATACTCGCATTGCTAATAGCCGTTTCTTCGGTGGAGATCCCAATGCAGTTCCTGCCACTGCACTCACTGTTGGTGTTGGCACCGTGATGGCTGCAAAAGAAGTGCTCATTCTCTGCAACGGCCACAACAAAGCACGTGCTTTGCAAGCTGCTATCGAGGGTCCTGTTTGTCAAGCGTGGACTATTTCTACTTTGCAAACTCACCCTCACGGCATCATCGTTTGCGACGAAGCTGCTTGCGAAGAAATCAAGGTGGGCACCTACAAGTATTTCAAGGATATCGAAAAGGATAACTTGTAATCCCTACACTTTATCACTTTCCTCTATTTCAACGTGTCTTTGCTCCACCTTATCCTAGGTGAGCAAAGACACGTTGCTGTTTTCTAGAAGACAGTTCGTCTTGCAAGGAAGCCCAAGTGACTTCGATATTCAGCCCTCGTACTTCAGAAAACAGATACGCTCACTTTGCCTGTTGGGGCAAGGATTTCTCACCATATTCTCATAGACATGCACCCTATTCACCTGATGCCGAAACCAGGCGGTTCGGCTTGTAACTTGGATTGTACCTATTGCTACTACCTTGAGAAGCAAAAACTGTATGCAGCCTCAGGCAGACAAGAAATGAGTGATGAGCTGCTAGAGAAATATATTCGTGACTACATAGCAACACAACCAACAGATTATGTGTTGTTTACCTGGCACGGAGGAGAACCTTTAGTGCGGCCGATGAGTTTCTACGAACGCGCTTTGCGTTTACAAGAAAAATATGCGCAAGGTAAGACGATAGAAAATGCTTTGCAGACAAATGGAACTTTACTCACACTGAATTGGTGTAACTTCCTAAAAACAAATAATTTCCTTGTGGGAATTTCTATTGATGGTACACAAGAACAGCACGACCATTATCGACTTTCTCGTTCTGGAAAAGGCACGTGGCGACAAGTGATGCGCGGTGTGGAAATGTTACAACGATGTGGTGTGGATTGGAATGCAATGGCGGTTGTCAATGACTATAATGCGCAAGATCCACTGTCTTTCTATCGTTTTTTCAAGTCAATAGGCTGCGATTATTTACAATTCACGCCCATTGTTGAACGCATATATCGACACCCTGATGGAAGACAATTAGCTTCTCCCATAGAAGGATTGACCACGGCAGAAATGGCACCTTTTAGTGTTTCTCCCAAACAATGGGGCGACTTCTTATGTGCGATTTTTGACGAATGGGTGCGTTGCGATGTCGGTAATTTCTTCGTGCAGATATTTGATTCCACCCTCGCAGGATGGATGGGTGTGCCAGGAAGTTTGTGCACAATGGCAGAAATTTGTGGACATGCCACTGCCATGGAACACAACGGCGATGTTTATGCTTGCGATCATTATGTGTTCCCCGAATTTAAGTTGGGAAACATCATGGAGAAATCCTTGGAATCCATGGTGTTTAGTGAAGAACAAAAGACTTTTGGCGAGAATAAACGCAAACTCCTAACTCAACAATGCAAGATGTGCGAATGGAGATTTGTATGCAACGGAGATTGTCCTCGTACTCGCTTTATAAAGAACAAAGATGGCGAATGGGGACACCCCTATTTGTGCGAAGGATGGCAGCATTATTTCGAACACGTTGCTCCTTATATGGACTTTATGAAACGACAACTGCAAGCTAACCTTCCTCCTGCAAACATTATGGATGTGCTCGCAAAACGCGGAAAACTATAGGGTTTCTGCCTTAGGGTTTGGCAGAATGAAGAATAAATGCTAAATTTGCAGGAAGATATAAAGGCGTTTTTCATAAGAACAGCCCTAATTATAAGATAATCAACGAAACAACGAACATTTTTTGATGTTCATCAAGTTACAGCCCTATGGGAATACTCTCTAAACTCTTTGGTGGTTCTAAAAAAAGCGTGCAAGAACAAGGATGGCGCGTGGGAGGTACTGAAGATTTTATGACGCTTATCCGCGTATATTACCAAGCCGTTATGGCTTCTTCTTTTGGTCTTCGCGATTTTCGTGCTCTTCCAGACCTCAGAGTCTTCAAGCAAACACTGAAAGTGCAAACGATTAACAACAAAATCGGAGTTGCCGAGAAAAGTAAGTGTAAGAAGATGATGAATGAGATATACGGTATCTCCGACAACTTCTTCAAAGAAATTGATGAAAGCATCAAACGTCGCTGCAGAAATGTCAATGATATGCAGACTTATTTATTTCAATTTCAAGGATTTTCTCAAGAATTGATGATGCTGATGGGAAATTTGATGAATTGGAAGTTTCGTCTCCCCTCATTTTTGCGTGGTGCATTGCGAAACCTCACAGAAAAGTCTGTGCGCGACATTTTCACCAAAAACACTTGGAGCGATGCGAGTGTGCAAAAATCAGTGATGAACGTACGCAATTATCAAGCACAACTAGGATATTCACAAGAATGGATGACTGAATTCGTTTACAATGTGCTTATTCTAGCGAAAAAGAGCCAAAGGCGAACACCAAAGATGCGTAGACTTTGGCAAGATTATTCATTGAAGGATTTATGACAATCTATGACTGCCGAAGAAGAAAAGATATTACACCAGTTTGAGACGCGTGTGAGACAGCTCATTATTAAGCATAAATCATTGCTTACCCAAAACGCTGAACTCACTCAATCGCTCGACGAAGAGAAATCTCGCGTCAAAGAACTGGAGCAACGTGTTGCCTCTCTCGAGCAACAATATGCTAATCTTAAAATGGCCAAGATGATTGAAATCACTACGGCCGAGAACCAAGCTGCACAGAAAAAGGTGAACAAATTAATTAGAGAAATCGATAAATGCATCGCCCTTCTCAACGTGTAGGTTGCTAGCACACAAATATGCCTAATACAAGCGACAAATTGCAAATCAGATTGTTGATAAACAATCAGCCTTATACGTACACTGTACTTCGCGAAAAGGAAGAATTGTTTCGTAAAGCAGCTGATTTAATCAACAGTAAATTCAATAAATATAGAACTGCTCAACCGAACCATAGTGCAGAACGCTATAGTACTACGGTGTTGGTTGATATTGCTGTGCAACTACTACAATTGCAAAAAGATAAAAGTGTGGATCCGATTGTCACTTCGATGAAACAGCTCAATGCTGAAGTAGAAGAGGTTCTCAACGAGGAATAAATAGTGGTTTCGCACATTCTCATCATACATTGACAACTACAAGACATAATTATATTCTTAAGCAATGCTCTACATAATCATAGCTTTAATAGCACTCATCATAGGTGGAGGCGGAGGTTATCTCTGTTTTCGCTACGTTCTAACATCTATCTATCAGCAAAAACTCAATGAAGCCTCAAAAGAAGCAGAGGTTATCAAGGAGAAAAAACTCTTGGAAGTAAAAGAGAAGTTCTTGAACAAGAAAGCTGAATTGGAAAAGGAGGTACAACAACGCAATCAACAAATTCTTCAAACTGAGAATAAGTTGAAGCAACGCGAGATGAACCTCAACAAGAAACAAGAAGAAATCAATCGCAACAAACAAGAAGTAGATGCACATCAAAATCGTGTGAAGAATCAAGAGGTACTTCTTCAACGCAAAGAAGAAGAACTCAACAAGATGCATCAACGCGAGATTGAGAAGCTAGAGGAACTCTCTGGAATATCAGCAGAAGACGCTAAAAATCAACTCATTGAAGGTTTGAAAGCAGAAGCACATAGTCACGCTCAAAGCTATATCAATGAGATTATGGATGAAGCGAAAATCAATGCCAACAAAGAAGCGAAACGCATTGTTATTCAAACCATTCAACGCGTTGCTACAGAAACTGCAATTGAAAACAGTGTAACTGTATTCCACATTGACAATGATGAAGTGAAAGGTCGCATCATTGGTCGTGAAGGTCGCAACATTCGCGCTCTAGAAGCTGCCACTGGTGTAGAAATTGTGGTAGACGATACTCCCGAAGCGATCGTGATTAGTGCTTTCGACCCCGTACGTCGTGAAATCGCTCGTCTCGCTCTCCATCATTTAATTTCCGATGGTCGTATTCACCCTGCTCGAATCGAGGAAGTTGTTGCGAAAGTGTCGAAACAAGTGGACGAAGAAGTCATTGAAACTGGTAAACGCACTGCCATTGACCTCGGCATTCACGGCTTGCATCCCGAATTGATTCGCATCGTAGGCAAGATGAAATATCGTTCTTCCTACGGACAAAACCTCTTGCAACACGCTCGTGAAACCGCTAATCTTTGCGGCATAATGGCAGCCGAACTGGGATTGAACCCCAAAAAAGCTAAGCGCGCCGGATTGCTTCACGATATTGGTAAAGTGCCTGATGAAGAAACGGAACTTCCACACGCACTTTATGGCGCAAAAATCGCTGAGAAATACAAAGAAAAGCCCGACATTTGCAACGCTATCGGAGCTCACCACGATGAAATGGAAATGACTTCTCTCATTGCTCCCATTGTGCAAGTATGTGATGCTATTTCAGGTGCACGTCCTGGCGCACGTCGTGAAATTGTAGAGGCTTATGTAAAACGCTTGAACGACTTAGAAAACATTGCAATGAGTTATCCAGGCGTACTGAAAACCTATGCAATTCAAGCTGGACGCGAATTGCGCGTCATCGTTGGTGCAGATAAAATCGATGATAAAGAAATTGAAACGCTCTCCAACAATATTGCAACGCGCATTCAAAATGAAATGACATACCCAGGTCAAGTTAAAATTACCGTTATTCGCGAAACCAGATCTGTGAGCTACGCAAAGTAATTCAACATTGAAATTGGAGAAGGCAATGCAAGTTAGCACGCCTTCTTCATTTCTTTGCACGACAGTGCAATAAATCAAGAAGAAAGACGTTAGCTACAAAACGAGAAGGCTTTGTCATTCCCACAGACAAACCTTTATCTAGTTTATCATGCAACAACACAATAGTTTCCCACCATCCGCATCTATTGATAAGAAAGACAGGTATGCGATGAAAAAGCCAGCCCTTCTTCATCGCTTCATAAAACGTCTGTTCGATTTGCTTCTATCTTTTACAGGCATTGTCCTCATTTCTCCTATCTTTATCCTTGTACTCTTACTTCAATGGTGCACCACTCCAGGTACTGCATTCTTTCGTCAAGAGCGCATCGGCAAAGATGGAAAGCCTTTTCACATCATCAAGTTTCGCACTATGGAACTTGATGCAGAATCTGACGGTCCTCAATTAGTCAATATCCAGAATTCCTCACGATTCACACGCTATGGACAATTTCTGAGAAAGCACCATCTTGACGAACTACCACAATTGTGGAATGTACTCATTGGAGATATGTCCTTTGTCGGTTATCGTCCAGAACGCGCTTTTTTCATAAACCAAATTATGGAGAAAGACAAAAGATATGCGATGCTTTTTGCCATTAGACCTGGTATCACCTCTGAAGCAGCCATTTATAATGGTTACACCGATACTATGGAGAAAATGCTGCGTCGTTTAGAAATGGATGTTGATTATCTCAATCATTTTTCTGTTTGGACTGATATTAAAATCATCTTATTGACAGCATTTGTGTTCTTCTCAGGAAAACAAGATGCGTCACAAAATAGTAAGTAACATTAGGATTATGAAAAGTCTTAAAACCATACTCCTCTCTCTTTCTTTCTTTTTTTGCTACACTCTCATCTTTGCTCAATCCACTATGACAGATAGTCAGATTATGGACTATATTGTCAAAGAAAATGCAAAGGGTACTCCTCGTTCACAAATTGTCACTCAACTGATGGAACGTGGAATCACCGTTGATCGCATTCAAAAGATTCGACGCAACTATGAACGCCAAAAGAAAAAGGAAGTTCAAGGTGCCGTGAACATCTCTGGTGTGAAAGACGGAACAGAAGCACGCCTGCGCAAAAATAATGGAGAAGAACGAGAAGATCCCAAGAAGAACAACAAAGACTTTCCTACAAAAAACAAAGCGAAGGTAGACGAAAAGACACTTACTCCTCACCAACGCAAACTTCATCGCGAACAACAAGAATTTGATTTAGACGAATCACTCAATTTCATACTTCCAGACTCACTAGAAATGTATGAAAAAGAGATGCTTACTGTTTCACAAAAGAAAAAAGTCTTCGGACGCGACATCTTTAATAGTAAAAAACTCACTTTCGAACCCGAAATGAATATTGCAGCTCCTAGCGACTATCGTTTAGGACCTGGAGATGCAGTGTATGTAGATGTGTGGGGAGCCTCACAAAAACAATTTGAAGCCACCGTTTCTCCCGAAGGTGTCATAAACCTCGAGGGATACGGACCAGTGAATGTTAATGGTTTGACCGTAGCACAAGCCAACCAAAGGCTTCGCAACACACTTGGTTCACGTTTTGGAGGCTCACAAATAAAACTCACTGTAGGACAAACTCGCACTATCACTGTCAATGTGATGGGTGAAGTAAAAAATCCTGGCACCTACACCGTTTCAGCATTTGCTACCGTATTCCACGCGCTCTATATGGCAGGTGGTGTCAACGACATCGGTACACTTCGCGGCATCAAAGTACTCCGCAAAGGACGCTTAGTGTCCACAGTAGATATCTATGACTACATCCTCAATGGTCGCCTGTCGGGCAACATCCGTCTCACCTCCGATGATGTCATCTATGTCGACACTTACGACTGTCTTGTAAACATCACGGGTAAGGTGAAGCGTCCGATGTTTTATGAAATGAAGAAAACCGAAAGCGTCAATACCCTTTGAAATACGCAGGTGGTTTTACTGGAGATGCCTACAATGGCAACGTCACCCTCATCCGCAAAACAGGAGGAGAAATGAGTATTTATAGCCTCAACGAATTTGAACGTGGCAAATTTCAACTCCAAGATGCCGACTCAGTTTCAGTAGATTCGGTGCTCAATCGCTACAAAAACCTTGTCGAACTGCGCGGTGCTGTGTTCCGTCCAGGAAAATACCAAATGGATGGCAACATTTCAACTGTTCGCCAGCTCATTGAAGCAGCAGGGGGACTCACTGAAGAAGCAATGCCCACTCGTGGCATCATCCATCGCTATCGTGCCGATCGTACACTCGAAGTCAAAAACTTCAACGTTGGACAGCTTCTTCAACACAAAGAAGCCGATATGCCGCTGCAGAATGAAGACGCCGTGTTCATACCCTCTTTTAAAGATAGCAACGAAGAACTAACGCTTAGTATTTCGGGAGAAGTACGCTACCCTGGTACTTACCAATTTGCATCAAATAGTTCTATCGAGTCACTCATTTTGCAAGCTGGAGGACTCACCGATAAAGCCAGTGTTGCAAAAGTAGACATTGCTAGAAGATTTCGCGATAGAAAAGCGATTGCTTCAGGCGAGCAAGTAGCACAATTCTTTAGTTTCTCAATCAAAGAAGGATTCATCATCGACGGTAAACCAGATTTCACACTCCAACCTTTTGATGAAGTTTATGTTCGCACCTCACCGGGTTATCAAGAACAACAACATGTCAAGGTAGAAGGTGAAGTTCAATTCCAAGGCACTTATGTGATGACGAAAAAGAACTACCGTCTCACCGACCTTATCGCTGCAGCAGGCGGTCTAACCAAGGAAGCCTATGCCAAAGGTGCTCGTTTGGAAAGACAACTCACTGATGTCGAAAAACTGAAGCAACAAGAACTCATCAAAATAGCCACGCTCAACGATAGCACAGACATCCGAAAAATACAGATTAACGATGTCCCCTATGTAGCTATCCATTTATCTGAAGCCCTCAACAATCCAGGCAATGACCGTTGGGATGTAATCCTTCGAGAAGGTGATCGCCTCATCATTCCACGCTTCACCAACACCGTAAGTGTCAGCGGTGAAGTGATGTATCCCACAACACTAGTCTATACCCCTGGTGCAAGTCTATCCACCTACATCAACCAATGTGGAGGTTATAGCTTAAAAGCAAAAGGTAGCCGTGCGTTTGCCATTCAGATGAATGGTACAGTGAAGCGCATTCGCTCCTCTCGCGACATCCAACCAGGAAGCAACATAGTTGTTCCAGCTAAGCCCAAATGGCAAGGAATGAACATCTCGCAACTCATATCCCTCATCGTCAGTCTCGCAACATTAGGTGCTGTAGCAGTAAGTGCACTGAAAAGATAAGTATAAAATAAAACACAATGGCAAAGAGCATAAACGTATATCTATTTTGTAAAAGCGTTATCCTTTCAAACTTGCGCTATTACCTCATTTGGTCATTTCTCATTATGGCCATAATGGGTATATATGTATTTAGCTTACCACGCACTTATGAATCTTCTACCAAAGTAATTCCAGAAACAACTTCAGAAAATGGAATAAGCTTGCCCAAAAGTCTTTCTGGACTATCTTCACTTGCCGGAATCTCATTAGGAAATACGGGAGGAAAAGATGCAATCAACCCAGATATATACCCCGACATCTTTAACTCTACCACGTTTATTGTTGATGTGCTCAAGCTAAAAGTAAAGAATGTCAAGGGAGAAACAATGACATTCCATCAATACCTAGTTTCTGCATCTCCACAACCATGGTGGAAAACTCAATTTAATAAGGGTAAATCAGAAAACCAAGAACTTCTAAAACCAATTTCACCTACTCATTTCACCAAAGACCAAGAGATACTCATTAAGACTGTGCAAAATAGTATTGTTTGCAATATCGATAAACAGACGGGCATGATAGACTTGAAGACAAGAACAACAGACCCTGTTGTCTCTGCAACATTGGCAGATGCCATCATGGAGCGATTGCAACAATATATAATTGAATATCGAACAAGCAAAGCCAAAGTAGACCTCAACTATCTAGAGCTTATTTATAAAGAAGCTCAGCAAGAATACACCAAAAACAACATTCTTATGCAGCTTATGCAGATAGTCACACAGATTTAACTCTTGCGTCTTACCAAACAAAACTAGAGGATTTGGAAAATGAGATGCAGAATACATACAACAAAGTAACTCAACTCGGACAACAAGTGAGTACTGCGACAGCACGCCTGCAAGAACGTACTCCTGCATTTACAGTCATTCAACAAGCAGCTGTCCCAGTGCGCCCTTCTGGCCCCAAACGTATGCTCACAATGATATTCAGTTTTATGGGTACTAGTATGCTATGCTTTCTCTATTTCTCATACAAAGCACTAAAAATGCTATAAATCTAGCGGAATGAATCAAAAGCCAACACGTACTTTAGGGGTGTTTAGTTGGAGCTTAATTGAAAACCTTTCGGGAACGGGAATAAACTTTCTCGTTGGTTTGATTCTTGCTCGCCTTCTAGGCCCCGACGTTTATGGCATCATAGCTGTTGCTCTCATCTTCGTGGCCCTCTCGAATGTTCTCATAGATGGAGGTTTCTCCAACTCTCTCATTCGTAGGAAGGTTGTTTCATCCGAAGACTATAATACCGTTTTTGTTATCAATGTATCCATAGCCGTCTTCATCTATGGACTTTTTTTCTTGCTTGCACCCTTTATTGCTAGTTTTTATAGCAATGCACAGCTAACAGAGGTTATACGATATATCTGCATCACAGTGATAATTGGAAGTTTTTCCATTGTCCCTAAAGTTTGGCTTACAAGAAATCTAGATTTTAAACGACAAGCCATTGCCTCTATTTTAAGTTCAACCTTGGGAGCTGGTGTAGGTATAATGCTCGTTTTTGCAAACTGGGGAATATGGGCTTTAGTCGCTCAACAACTTGCAAGACAATCAGTCTACACAATAATTCTACTATTGATTGTTCCTCAACGCCCTCGCTTCAGCTATTCTTCTGCATCAGCAACCAATCTATTTGGATACGGCTCGCGCATCCTCCTATCTGGCATCATAGACAGCTTGTACAACAACTTATACCTGTTTATCATTGGTAAAATGTTAGTCCACGACAACTAGGTCTTTATAGTCGTTCTGAGCAATTCTCTTCTTTGATTTCAGTAAATTTCTCCACTGTATTGCAGAAAGTAACTCTCCCCATTTTCACAAAACACTTGAGTAACAGTCTGTCTTCACTGCAACAGTTTTATATTCGGCTAACACACAATGTAGTGTTTCTTTCACTAGTTATTATGCTAAGCATATGTGCAGTAGCCAACAATCTAATTCTGGTCATACTAGGAACCGCTTGGGTTGAATCCACTCTCTATCTTCGCATACTCTGTTTTTCAGCTCTATTTCAGCCCCTAATCATTATCAATCAAAACATCCTTCAGGTATTCGGCTATTCTCAACTTTTTCTCAAAATAGAAGTATTTAAGAAGTCTCTCTCATTGGTTGCCATCGCATCATGCTTTTTCTACGACATTACGACCCTTTTGTGGTTGATGGTTATAATAGCAGCCATTTCGTTTGTCATCAATGGATATTTCGCCATAAAATACTTGCCCAATATCAACTATAAGCAGCAGATGTCATCCTTCATTATCATTTGTAGTTGTGCCATTTTACCTTCAATTTCAGCTTATTTTCTAGGAACAATCTTAGCAACAAAGGCTTTATACACTTTAATCATACAATTGCTACTGATAATAGTTTGCAGTGGACTGATATATCTCTTATTGCGTCAAATTGGTGTACTCAACAATCCTCAACAAATCTCTTCTATGTCTGATGAATAATATAGATTCTTCCACTTCTCCATTGGTGAGTATTGTTACTGTCGTAAGAAATGCAGCCAAAGAAATTGCAAAAACATTTTCTTCTATTCGCTCTATCAAAAACGAATATGTTGAGTATATCGTTATAGATGGAAACAGCACAGATGGCACGCAAGAAGTAGCAGCACAATATGCCGACACTATAGATGTCTTTCTCAGCGAACCAGACAAAGGGATTTATGATGCAATGAATAAAGCCTCCAAACTGGCTAAAGGTCATTATATTCTCAATATAAACGCTGGTGACACATTGCTATATTTACCCTACGACATTCTACAAAACGCTATAACCTCACAAGTAGATGTTCTATGCGGTTGTGTCAAAACGGAGAAAGGGCTTGTTGCTCCTTCATGGAGTAAGCAGATGAAGTATCACAACACGCTCCCTCATCAAGGATGTTTCTACAGTCGCCAACTCCTTTTGACTCATCCATACAATCTGAACTACCGAATTTTTGCGGATTTCGATGTAAATCAAAGACTTTTTCAACACAAAGTCAAAACTCTTATCATTAGCGACATCATAGCCTTTCATAGTGTAAATGGTATTTCCAACGATTCCCATCACGCTACTGAGCTATTTCAAGTCATCCGTAACAACTTTAGTTTTACAGCTGTAGTGAGAGCATGGTGTCATTTTAAGTTTCAAGGTCTTCGTCAACGCATCAAATATGGATTTGGTCATTCTCGTTGTTGTTTATAATCTTTCTCCTGAAGAATCTGCAACTTTGCAGTCTTTGAGTGTTTGTTGTGATTTTCTGAAAACTCACAAACATAACATTATCATCCGCGACAATAGTCGCAAAGGATACTCTCAAAGTCAACATAATACCCTCTCCCAAATGCTAAATGGTGCATCATTCACCTATTGGCATGACGGAAGCAACCTTTCTCTTTCAGAAATATACAACATTGTTATCACTCAGCAACTCAAAGCTGAACAAATCCTTGTAATATGGGATCACGACTCCCAATTTACAACAGACTATTTTGTCAAACTAGCACAAGCACAAACAGAGAATAAAGATTGTTCTCTCTTTCTTCCCATTATCACCAACCACGACGAGATCGTCAGTCCAAGCAACCTATGGGGATTCAAAGGGAGCTATTGGAAGCATCCACAATATGGTCGTCTTCAAGCACAAAACCACACAGCCATCAATAGTGGTATGGCAATACGCGGCGAATACTTGCTGCATAGATTTCCGGGTTACGACACGCATCTAAAGTTCTACAACACCGACAACTATTTTATGTGGCGCTACGCGCAAACAGAAAAAATGCTTGTTGTGCTTCAGACAAACATCAACCACCAACTCAATTTCTATAGTCCTAGTGAATCGTTTTCACAACAAGCTGCACGATATTCTGAAATGAGAAGTTCAGCAATCTATCTAGCGGGACTGAAAAGTTTCTGGCTTAAACTTATCACCTATGTATATTACGATATTTTCTCTATCAAGTTAGCCTATAAACGACGCGACATTCGATACGCTCTTCTCCGTTAAACAAATGATTTTCAATGGATATTGACACATTTCTAATCATCGCAGCTCTAAACTGGCCAAGTTATCTATTGGCACTCCTCATATCTATCCTTACACTACTTCCCATAATGAAGAAACATACGTATGGATGGTTAGATCCACTATGCATCACTGTAATCTTTGCGATGTTTGCGAATGCTGTTCCCATTTTCTTCTTATTCAACTCCCTCATCTCTGTAGAAAATTTCGTCTATTTTGGTCTGTCTGAAACACTCTTCTGGATAGGTTTCCTGGTTTTCTCACGTAAACACGCGCACTTTAACAGACAATTCAAAATAAAATTCGACCAACAACTCGCATTCCAATTATACCTCATATTCTTTGCACTCTACTTCGGTTTCACCATTCTCAACTACATCATTGTTGGTATTCCTCTATTCAGTGATAGCAGCCGACTTGCTGTCTACTCCAACTCTGGAGGTTTAGGCATCCTTTCTCGATTCAATGGATTCTTCAATATATATATATTAGCCTATTCCTTCTACCTACTTCACTACAAACAGCGCAGACTTCTTGCTAGTTGTGTGATTGCTATTTGTTGCATCTTTCTTGTGCTAACAGCAAGTAAATCAGCCTTTCTCAACCTAGCTTTTGCTTATTGGGGGTTTCAGGTGTATTACAGAAGCCATATCCCACGCTCGCGCTATATATTTGGTGTATTCCTCCTTGGTGGATTTGCAGCTCTTTTGATTATTTCTTCGTTCACTCAACGAAGGTGGCACGTGGCTTACCAGCATCATCAATATAATGGTACGTTTAGCTGGAAGCGGGGACGTTTATATGGCAGCCTATCCCAATAACACATTCGACGTTGTTCGCATCACTGATCCTGCCACCACACTTTTTTCTGGTCTTCTTCAACCTCTGCGTCTCATAGACTCTCCTCCACCTTCTATAGGCAACCAATTGTCTTGGTTCACTTCTCCAGGCACTGCTGGAGAAAATGTAGGACCTAATGCAAGAATGCCAGTTCTTAGTTTTATCCTTATGGGTTGGGGAGGTCTGCTCCTTTCTGCTGTAGCAGGATTCATCACATCATTCCTACTTTTCAAACTTCCACAATATCTGCCTAAAGGTATGATTTCAACGGCACTAATGACTTATATTTACGTAACTGCCGTTTTAGGAATCACAGATTTTGCCTTGGGAATAGGACTTTGGTTCGACTTGTCTATCAATATCTTCGTCCTCATCGTCTTTATGGGCTTAATCTCAAAACAACTCAGTCATTCTTCTAACTAGACGTTCTCTCAACAATGAATATCCTTCTCGACAATCTTATTTTCTCCTGGCAGAAGTCGGGTGGTGTTTCTGTATTCTGGGAAAATATCTTGAAACTTGCGCTTCGGCTGAACCAAACTCATCATATAGAGTTAATAGAATACCCCAATGCAGCAGATAATATAGTTCGTAAAACATTAGACCTATCATCACTCTCAACAAATGTTTTATGCCCTTTTAGTTTCAAATGGCACCGCTATCAACATTTAGATTGGAAAGCGTCTAAGACTCCCTTTATTTTTCACTCATCGTACTATAGAGTCTGCACAAATCCACAAGCAATCAACATTGTCACGGTACACGATTTCACCTACGAACATTTCATTTCTGGCCCTCAAAGATGGCTGCATACCTGGCAAAAAAGACGTTCTCTTCAAAAAGCAGACGCCATAGTTTGTGTTTCGCAAAACACGTGCAATGATCTACTGCACTTTTTCCCTGAGATTCCGGAACAAAAGATACACATCATCCACAATGGTGTTGACAAGAGTTACATACCGAAATACAACAGTGAGCCAGAAAGTACACGTAAGCAACTACAATTGCCAAAGCAATATCTCCTATTTGTCGGTAATCGTGCAAACTACAAACAGTTTCCTTATGCTGCTCAATTAGCTAAAGCCGTTGATTTACCTTTGGTCATCGTAGGAGCTCCACTCACAAAACAAGAACAAAAATTCCTCGCCAATCTTCAGGTGAACTACCAAGAGCGAAATTTTGTAGCCAACCAGGAGCTACAATCCTATTATTCATTAGCAACTGCTCTTGTTTATCCATCCTTGTATGAAGGGTTTGGTATTCCTGTCATCGAAGCCCAAAGATGTGGGTGTCCAGTAATTGCTTATAACGCATCCTCCATTCCAGAGGTTATTGGTGAAGATTACCCTCTCTTACTTTCTCAACTAGAAATAGCACCGGCAGCCCACTCGATTCAGAAACTAGTTACTGACTCCGATTTCCGCAATCAAATCCAACAAAAAGGCATTGAAAACAGTTTGAGATTCTCTTGGGAAAAAATGCAAGATGAATATCTCTCATTATATACTCAACTGTGGACTATGCGTTGTTCTATTGAAAATTGAACACATTTACTACCTATTCCCATTATGACCATCTCTATCATCACCGCCACATTTAACAGTGCTGCTACGATTGCTGACACGCTCAATTCAGTGTTACAGCAAACTCACCAGGATTTTGAGATAATCGTGGTCGATGGAGTATCTTCTGACAACACATTAGACATCGTACACTCTTTTGAAACCAAAATGCAAGGGAAACTACACATCATCAGTGAACCCGACAAAGGCTTATACGATGCAATGAACAAAGGTTTGAGAAGAGCAACCGGAGAGGTTGTCGGAATCCTCAATAGTGACGATTTTTTTAGTAGCATACACAGTTTAGCATATATCGCTCAAGCCTTTGAAAACAAGGACATAGAAGCCTGCTATGGCAACCTATATTTTGTGCATCCCAATGATTTGAAAACTCCTGTGCGATATTACAATTCTGGGCATTTCCGCCGATGGATGATGCGATTGGGATATGCTCCACCCCACCCCACGTTCTACTGCAGAAAATCTATTTATCAGCAGCTACCTCTCTTTGACCTAGATTTGAAAATAGCCGCAGATTTTGAATTGATGCTTCGGCTCATCTACGTGCAACGACTATCCACCCTTCACATACCACACAATCTCGTCACAATGCGATTAGGGGGTATCTCGACTGCTGGTTGGAAAAGTTATTGGCAAGGATTAAAAGAACGTTTGAAAGCACTGAAAAAAAACAAGGTATATTCCAATTTGTTCCTCCTATTGTTCCCTTATTGCTATAAAGCACTGCAAATGCTGAGAAGTCGCTTCAAATAGGAATCGCCTCACATAGCTCTCTCCTCTGCTTTCGACTGCAGCCGTTCGCCTAATATGTTCCCCTCCCCTATGCAAGTATCCACCTTTTCCTTCGATTCATAGAACAAGGAAATAAAAGTAGATGGAAAAGATAGGAGGGCGAGAGAAGTAGTCGCCAATTCTTGTTAGATTGAGAGATTATTACTACTTTTGCACATAGTATTGCGCGATGCAATTGCTCTAACATAAACTTCACTCAACACACTCACTATGAATCGCAAAAAATACGTTGCCCCTGCCATTGACATCATAATAATGCAAACTGAAGGAATGATTGCAGGTAGTAACCATCAACCCAGCATTCCCCTCAAAGATGATCAGGTAATTGATAATTCCAACGGTATCTATTCTATTGAAACCGAAGAGCCCGCTTCATTCGATTTAAACGACAATTAGTATTCACACAATTCGTTATTGGCTTGGTATGCCCCCTCATTACCAAGTTTCGAAACATCTCCCTATAAGTATATGGGGAGATACCGCACCAAAGAGGGAAAAAATGACGAAAAAGTGAAGTTTTCGCTGCGAATCACCTCTACTCTGAAAAACACAGTTTGCAAAACGATATCAAAAAGACAAGATTTGCTCGTTTTAGTGGCCTTGCAGGATGCAAGCGGAGAACCTTCTTTCTGCTCTGACAAAACAGTGTCAAAAACAAAAATTGAGTAGGTGTCTTTCCCTCGCGTATATACGCGCGCGCATCCTAACAGGGTTTTACTCTTTTTGCTGTCACAAGTGTCACAGCAAGCACTTCGCCCACCTTTTTTTCCTCTTCAACCAAGATGTTTCACAACAAGTAAAACGACACATCGTTCGAAGAGAAACAACACGTCACTTTTTCAAAACGACACGTTGTTTGAAGTAAAACAACACGTCACTTTTCATAAAACAACACGTCGTTTTGTGTGAAATGAGTGCTTGTTTTCCTGATACGTAGACTCATTATTCGAGGATATACGCATCTTTTCGAAGCTTTATTCCGACAAAAATAGGCGGTTTCCTTAATGGAACATAAAATCACACCTCAATAAATTAGTAATTAATCAATTACTCCACAAGGTGTGACACTTGTGACAGCAAAAAGACGAAAACTCCTGTATGGCGCGTACGCACACACACACGCGAGAGAGCGTTTTTCAGAATTTATTAACAGATGAATTTCTAGCCCCAATCCATCGAACAAGGAGAAAAAGGTAGACGGAAAAGATTGAATCCCAATCGGTCATTAGACCGTTATAGAACGATTCGTAATTGAAAGAATAACTTCCTGAACAGATTTGAGTTGAATGGTGATAGAAGTAGTCGCCATTTCTTGTTAGATTGAGAGATTATTGCTACCTTTGCACAAATCGTATAATCCATTTCTCTAAAATCCTCTCTTTATGAATTGCAAAAAATACGTAGCACCAGCCATAGAAATCATCACTATGCAAACTGAAGGAATGATTGCTGGTAGTAACAACAATGGTTCTGGTGGCTCTACAAATGGTCCTGGTGGCTTTACAATTGGTCCTGGTGAGGGCAGCATGGGTGCCGCAGAAATGACGTCCTTTGAAGTAGAAGAACCCACCTCATTCGAACTAAACAATTAGACTTTCGATGCAAATTGTGAGACGTCGATAGAAAATTGAACCATCTTCCAATGTTTCAAATAGTTGAAGCAAGAACGACTCCATTTTGAACCACTTCTTGCAAAAGCTACCTCAAAACAGAAGACCAAAAAGGCACGCAAAAACTTTGAAATTCGAGGGTGAAAGCGTAACTTTGCATCAATGAATGAACTGAATTTACATATCAGCAGATTGCTTTTGGAGCATAATTGTGTGATAGTCCCTGATTTAGGGGGATTTGTTACACAATATTGTCCTGCACATTTCGATGAAGTGGCAGGATGTTTCCTCGCTCCTAGCTATCAAGTGGGGTTTAATCCCTTGCTCCAAACAGATGATGGTGTGTTAGCTCATTCATTCATGATGGTCAATCAGACTTCTTATGACGAGGCTGTTCACGACATTCGTCTATGCGTGCACCAATTACGCGAAGCACTCCGTACACGCAAAGAAGTGACGTTACTCAACATCGGCACGTTCAAACAGAGTGCATCGGGGGTATATGATTTTACCCCTCTCAAAGAAGGCATCGCCACTCCAGTTCTCTTTGCTCTACCTCCATTGAGGATCAAAAAACTGGATAGAACCGAACCAGAAACCATCGTATTGCCTTTGCAAACTCCCAAAGATGGTTACACATTCCACATCAGCAAATCAATGCTCCGTTCAGTGGCAGCAGCTGCTGTGGCCATCGTTTTCTATTTTGTGTGGGCTGCTCCCCTCAATCGTCACGCTGACATTCAGACCAACGAGGCTCAAATGTTTGAGCTAATCACACAGATTTTGGGAAATGTCTCTGCTTCTCCACAACAAAAAACGGAATATTTCCAACAATTTGTGCATCAAGCAGACGAAAACGAGAGTATCAGTGCAGAAGAGTTGATGCAGGGTAAACAATCACAGTTCCCCTCTGCGCCAACCTCTACACGCGAAACAGACGCTGCTCCATCGCCACAACAACCTGTGGCGCAACAAGCAAAGGCGCAACCTCAACAAACGGAATACTCTCTTGTTGTGGCGAGTCAAGTGCCAATGAGCGGTGCAGAACAATTGGTGGAAAAGTTGAAAAAGTCAGGTCACGAAGATGCACGCGTGCTCAAACGACACCATGTGGTGCGCGTGGTGGTAGGCAACTATCCCACATACGCAGAAGCACGCAAAGTTCTCAAACTAATGCGCTCCAGCTCAAAAGACTTTGCAGAGTCGTGGGTACTCAAAGAAGAAGTTCAATAAGCGACTCCAACGAGAAATCCTTGTTCCACTACGCATTGACATCTCCCCCAACGACTTTCCGCTGAAAGCCCCACCAACATACATCATTCTCCCTTTGCAACACCACAGGAACATCCCCAAAGGTGCTGCTACATTGATTGAGAAATGATGGTTTAGAAAGAAACATTATCACATTGCCCCTCTTTGATGCTGCTGATAGACAAGCAAGTTGCATTCGAGAGTGGCACTTTTCTATTTTTACTCTTATGAAAAGAATTCGCTGTCCGAAATGCGACGAAGCCATATTGTTTGACGACTCTCTCTACACTCCGGGGCGCACTCTCGTGTTTGAATGCCCCACTTGTCGCAAACAATTTAAGATTCGTGTCGGCGTCAAGGCTGCCACTAGCAACAATGCAGAACAAGATTTTGACGGCGAACAAAACGAAGAAGAACGCTTGCCGTTAGGACACCTTGTGGTGGTGGAAAATGCCTTCCATTTGCGTCAAGAGATACCACTCTTTTTAGGAAAAAACAGTGTGGGACGACACGTCAAAGGCACAAAAGCCAACGCTGCTTTCAAAACCGTGGATCCGAGTGTCGATCAAACCCATTGTCACATCACGGTAACAGTGAACAAAAATGGCAACAAGAAATTCGTTCTCCGCGACGGCCCATCAGGCACTGGTACTTTTCATATGAACGAACTGGTGGGATTAAAGGAGAGTGTCAATGTGGAAGATGGTGCCATCATCACATTGGGAGCAACAACACTGATTTTGCGTGACACACCTCCCAACGAAACAGAAGAATAATCTTTTAGAGAAAACTTAATATTCCCCTTATGCTACGTTTTCTTTTCACCCTAACATTCTTGTTAGGCACTATTTCCAGCGTGTTTGCTCAACACACATTGGAACAAACTCAAACCCCTTCTACTACACCAAACGTGCCCATCAGCGACACGCTCACTGGCACGTTCTACAATGACGAAATCGGTCTCCGTCTTCACGTTGATTTGGGAAAGAGCGGCTCATCGTTCCAGGAATGGACTTCTTGGGTCCCGTTTATGCCTATATGGATGGACGCATCTATGGTAAGTGGATGCTCGTGAAGAAAGAGGTGAAAAAGGGAAAAGCCATTTTACGTTTTACCAACGAAATTGGTTCGGATTCTCAAGACATCGAATTGACACAAACTGCCGATGGCAATTATTTCTATCGCACACTCGGTGGCAACAACGTCAAAAAAGTAGTAGGCCGTCGTTTAGTAAAAATAGACGATAGTATGCCGATGAAGAGAAGACCTCTCGATCAATAGTGGCAGATACTCACACAAACGATAGTGTATCGATGTGTTTCCTTTTCATTGAGCGACAATTGTACTTTTAAAATTGACGCGCTCATATCCAATAGATATTCCAAGCCCGCAAAATGATGGACGGATTGATAAAAGTGGCAACGGCTTTGCCTCGTGTTGAGGTGGCTAATGTGACCTTCAACACCCAAGACATAGAAAACCTCATCGTGAAAGCCGAAGGAAAAGGAGTAGAAATACTCTGTTTTCCAGAACTGGCGCTCACAGCTTATACTTGTCAGGATCTCTTTGCTCAACAACTTTTGTTGGACGAAGCCGAACAAGGTCTACTCAAACTACTTGAATTGAGTAGAAATGTTCAGTTGGCTGTGGTGGTAGGAGTTCCTGTGAGTCATCGCGGTATGCTCTTCAACTGTGCAGCAGTGGTGCAACAAGGAAAAATCTTTGGTCTTGTTCCCAAAACTTATCTTCCCAATTATCACGAATTTTACGAGAAGCGGTGGTTTTCTTCGGCTTCTGCTTTGTCTCACAATGAACCTATCAGAATTTGTGGACAAACAACTGTGATTGGTGTAGAACAACTTTTCCATATCAACGACGCAACTTTCGGTATAGAAATTTGCGAAGATTTATGGGCTCCCGTTCCTCCTTCCAACAATTTGGCGCTTCAAGGAGCGGAAATCGTGTTGAATCTGAGCGCATCAAACGACCTTGTAGGCAAAACAGACTATGTGCGCCAACTGGTGAAAGGACAAAGTGCGCGTTGTCATTGCGCTTATCTCTACGCAGGTGCAGGTTTTGGAGAGAGCACTCAAGACTTAGTCTTTGGGGGTAGAGCGTTTATCGCAGAAAATGGAACTATCCTCGCCGAGTCGACTCAATTTTCTCTCGAACCTCAGTTAATTATTAGCGAAGTAGATGTAGAATTATTGCGAAGCGAACGCAGATCTAACACTTCTTTCTCGCAATCCATTGCGCAACAAACGGCACAGCAAATGCCATTTAGGGTGGCAGAACTCGAAATGGTGTTGCGAGAACAGGCGTCCACGCGCACTTATGATCCACTTCCCTTTGTGCCGCAAGGTGCACAATTGGCCACACGTTGCCACGAGATTCTCAACATCCAGAGTTTAGGATTAGCCAAAAGATTGAAGCACACACACACCAATCATTTGGTGGTTGGCATCAGTGGTGGATTAGACTCAACACTCGCTCTACTCATTGCGGTGCATACTTTCGATCTCTTGGGATTGGAGCGCAAAGGTATTGTCGGCATCACGATGCCAGGTTTTGGCACCACCGACCGCACTTACAACAATGCTCTCCTGCTTATGAAAGAGTTGGGAATCACCATCCGCGAAATTCCTATTGCAGCAGCAGTGCGCCAACACTTTGCAGACATCAACCACAATGAAGAAGTGCACGATGTGACCTACGAAAATGCACAGGCGCGCGAACGTACACAAATACTAATGGACGTGGCGAACCAAGTAGGAGGAATGGTGCTAGGCACAGGCGACTTGTCTGAACTGGCGCTCGGTTGGGCTACTTACAATGGTGACCATATGTCAATGTATGCAGTCAATGCGTCAATTCCCAAAACTTTGGTGAAACACCTGGTGCGCTGGGTGGCTGACAACATTATGGAAGCCAGATGTCACGATATATTGTTGGACATTGTAGACACTCCAATCAGTCCGGAACTTCTACCCGCAGATCAGCAAGGACAGATTACCCAAAAAACAGAAGATTTAGTGGGTCCTTATGAACTGCACGACTTCTTCCTCTACTATACCTTGCGCTATGGTTTCAAACCCAGCAAGATATTCCGCTTAGCAGTGAGTGCTTTCTCCACTTCTGATGCTTCACGCAATGTGTGTAGCTATCCAGAAACAACAATTGCACATTGGTTGCACGTGTTCTTCCGCCGCTTCTTCCAACAACAATTCAAGCGTAGTTGTTTGCCTGATGCTCCCAAAGTAGGCAGTTGTTCGTTGTCTCCACGCGGAGATTGGCGTATGCCTTCCGATGCTTCAGCAAACATTTGGTTGGCCGAATGTGAGCATTTGCTGCAAGCCTATGCTCCCGTGCAACAAGACGTAGAATTATAACCTTCTTTTTCGCAAGTCTCTCATCTAGAGCATAGTTTTGTTTTGCGGAACACTCACGACCCCAAAGTATTTCATTGACTTGCGGAGCAATCGCATTTCAAGCGTAGTGTTTGGCAGCAAACGTCCATTTTAGAGATACAATCTTTTCCCATAAACTGCGACTAAACAATGATGTTATTGCAAACTATATGGAACCTTACACGAGGAATGTTTGAGCGAATGACTTTGGCAAAAGTGGCCTTGCTCATCACCTTATTCTATTGTTTTCCAAAAGATCAATCCATCTATGCTCAACGAGCTTCTACGAAGAAAAAAGCAGACTTTTATGCGGAGATTTCATCGCAGCGTGATTCGCTAGTTGTGGGTGATAGTTGTTTAGTTAGCGTCATTCTCTACGCCAATCTCCCTTTTGAGTCAGTGGAACAAAAACCGCGCAACGTCATCTTTCCCAAAGATGTTCGCGTCACACCAATCCAGACTGACAGAACGCAACAACAAGTGCGCACAGCGCGTGGAGTGTATTACGCACTTGTTTGGCAGCACTACCGAGTAAGTCGCAAAGATGTGGGACGAATTGTGTGGCCAGAACACCAATTTACTGCTGAATTAGGGGTTTATCAAGCGGTTGATGATGGTTTTCTAGATTTCTTTTCTTTTGCACCTTCGATGCGCTTAGTAGAGAAACGAAAAGCCATTTGCAAAACTCCCAAATACTCACTTCCAGTTGTGGAACGTCCCAAACGCAACACACAAGAAATACTACGTTCTGGACGACAAGTGATGTAACATCACTATTAACCCACAACAGCTCTATCCTCCTGAGCAACTGAAAGTTGCGCAACAAAGCAGCACTTGCGCGCTCACTTTACTCACTCAAAACTTCAAGACAATATGGTTATAGCCGTAGATTTTGATGGCACAATTGTAGAACATCGCTATCCCGAAATCGGAAAAGAAATACCCTTTGCAACAGCAACTCTCAGACAGTTGATTGCAGATGGACACGAACTCATCCTCTGGACGGTGCGTGAAGGAGATTTACTCCAAGATGCTGTGGATTTGTAGAAAACGCGGGGTAACATTCTTTGCCGTCAATCGAGATTTTGAAGAAGAAGATGGCTCTAATAGTGATTTTTCTCGCAAAATCCGAGCCGATTTATTCATTGACGACCGCAATGTTGGTGGGTTACTCGATTGGGGTACTATCTATGCCTTGATCAACAATGGAAAAACATTAGAAGAACATCTCATCGACAAAGGAACTCTCCCCAAACCTAAACGCTGGTGGTGGCCTTTCTAAAGCACAACACAGCGAGATTTACCAGCAGTAGAGCGAGAATTCGTATAGAAAAACTCACCTTTCTCATAGAAAATGCTGCTTGCTACCGCAAAAAAAGATGTTTACACTTTGTTGGTCATCAGCTTTACTGTAATTTGCTGTAGTTTAGTAATACATCTTACAAGAAACATGGACTCAAAATCACGAAATATCTTTCAGCGTCTCTTTTCTCCTATTATATGGATGCTGAAGAAATGTACACAATTTGGACGATGGTATCGTTCGCTCTATAAAAACGCACCTTGGTGGAAGAAGATTGGAGTAGGCTTCATTTCTTTCATCGTCTTCATCTTCGTCTATTGCTTATCGGTGCAATTCAATCTGTTTTGGCTCTTCGGAAAGTCGCCTTCGCTCGACACCATCATGAATCCCAAAACTGCTGCTGCATCAGAAATTTATAGTGCAGATGGTAAATTGTTGGGTAAGTTTTTCAGTGAAAACCGCACTCCCGTTTCCTACGATTCTATTGCTCCCAACTTCTTTGATGCGCTGATTTCAACAGAAGACGAGCGTTTCTATAGCCACCACGGAGTAGACTTCGTGGGAATTGGTGCTGCGGCTAAAGACGCCGTGACAGGCCATGCACGTGGAGCGTCCACCATCACCCAACAGTTGGTGAAAAATATGTTTCGTGTTCGCACTGAATACTCCACTGGACTTTTAGGCTATATTCCTGGCATCAAAATGCTCATTATGAAGAGCAAAGAGATGATCATTGCCACAGAATTGGAATGGTTTTGCAGCAAACAAGAAATCCTCACGATGTATGCCAACACCGTGGACTTTGGTTCGAATGCTTATGGCATCAAAACTGCTGCAAAAACCTATTTCAATACTACTCCCTCCGAACTAAAAACGGAACAATCGGCCGTTTTGGTCGGGTTGCTTAAAGCAACATCCGCTTACAACCCAAAAACCAATCCCAAAAACTCCCTTGCTCGTCGCAATGTGGTGTTGGAAAATATGTATAATCACGGCAAATTGTCAGTTGCAGAACTGAACGAATTGCGTGAAAAACCCATTGAACTCAATTTCAGTGTTGAAAACGCCTACGACGGAGAAGCGTTATACTTCCGTCAAGCCGTAGCCGATGAAATCAAGAATCTGGACTTAGGATTAGACCCCTACAAAGATGGTTTGAAAATCTACACCACCGTGGATAGTCGTATGCAAAAGTACGCTGAACAAGCCATGCTGGAGCAAATGAAAATAGTGCAACGCAACTTCGATGCACACTGGGGCAAAAAAGATCCCTGGGTAGACGAGAAGAACCAACCCATTCCCGGATTTCTCGAAGAGAAGTTGAAGCAAACAGAAGCCTATAAAATGCTGTCTGCGCGCTATCCCAACGAGCCCGACAAAGTGATGGAACTGCTAAATACTCCCCACAAAGTAAAGCTCTTCAGTTATTCCAATTCCGATTTGCAAATAGAGCGAGAAATGTCTTCTGTCGATTCGTTGCGCTATATGTTGCACTTCATGCACGCTGGTTTCATAGCTATGGAACCTCAGTCGGGAGAGGTGAAAGCCTATGTGGGAGACGTTGATTTCAACACATGGCAACACGACAATGTGAAAGCCACTCACCAACCGGGTTCTACCTTCAAGATGTTTGTCTATGCCACAGCCATAAAACAAGGATGGCTCCCCTCTGATGCACGTCTCAAAGACGAATACATCCAAATGAATGTGGTAGACGAAAGGCAAACCCAGTGTCTGGCGTCCACACAACGCCAACGGCAGATTTTCTAATGCCAACATCCCCCTCCGCGCAGCCTTTGCACAAAGCATCAACACCATTGCGGTGAAACTTGGACAAGAAGTAGGCATCCCCAATGTGATAAAAACAGCACAGGATATGGGCATCACGAGCAAACTCAAAGACGCTCCGTCCTTGCCACTCGGTGCTAGCGATGTCCACTTGATGGAGTTAGTTGGAGCTTACGCCAGTGTAGCCAACTATGGTGAATATGTGAAACCAACGATTATCACTCGCATCGTAGACCGCGAAGGAAAAGTGGTCTATGAAGCGCGCAAAGAAGTGCGCACAGTGCTCTCTGATAAAGAAGCCTTCTACATGCAAACCCTCTTGGGAGCTGGTATGACAGATGCTGGCGGCACGTCACAAGCTTTAGCGAGTCAAAACTACATCGGACAATGGTTCTGGAACAAGCGCATCGACGCTGGAGGTAAGACTGGAACTTCCAACTCTCATGCAGACGCTTGGTTCGTAGGTGTCACCCCTAACCTCGTTGGTGGCGCTTGGGTGGGTGGCGAATATCGTCAAATCCACTTCCGTTCCGGTGCATTAGGTCAAGGATCTAAGACTGCACTTCCCATCTTCGGTTTGTTTATGAAGAAAGTGTTGTCGGATGGTGCTCTCGCTCCGAAATACTTGGCACGCTATCGCATTCCTTCTGGAGTAAACCCAGCTGACTTACAAGGTACGTTCCAATATCCCGTAGCGGACACAGTGCGACACGACACCATCAGTGAGGCAAGCGAAAACATTGATTTTGCAACCGAAGAAGAAAGCGATAATCCACATAATTCTGCTCCTTCTCACGATGAAGGCGCAGCACAGGAAGCGCAAAAAAGTCTTCCTCAACCAACGAAAAGAAAGACCCAACGGAAGCTTCTTCCAACAAATCAGAATCCATCAAATCTGCAAAAACAAAAACAGACTCTGGGAACAATAGCACTGCAAACAACAAAGGGTCTGCTAATACATCTTCAGGGAAAACGCACAGGCCAGCAAAGAACGATGTGTTCAACTAAAGCCTAAATTCTCTGCTGATCCTCTCAGGTTTACTATTTTTGCTAGGCCATTGAGTAATACCTCGACAAAGGCTGCTTCAAAACAACAATTTTGAGGCAGCCTTTATACTATCACATCCAAGGATAAACACCAGATTATCCCAAAAGAATAGAAGCACTCCTCCACTTCTCAGCCATTTTTCGTAAATTTGCAACGAAGAAAACGCAGCGACAACTATTCTAAAGCAATCGCTACTCCCTCACACCCAACGCCCACATCAGAGTAAGACACAAATCTACTGCTACCTCATCATGCTTACACCTCTCTTCATCATCATCGCCCTAGTTGTTGGCATTGTGCTAGGCTATCTCGGAGCCCGCAAATCAATGAGCGACACCCAACTCATGTATCAGCAACAAATTGAGGAAATTCGCAAAAGCGCACAAATCAATGCAGCGCAACAAAAAGAACTCTTCCAGCAACAACTCGAAACCGTGCGCCACGAACTCACGGGACAAACCGAACGCTTACTCAGAGAGCGCAGCCAACAACTCACCGATGAGAACAAAAACCAACTCTCTTCTGTCATCGCACCGCTGCGCGAAGGACTAGATGAGATGAAACAATATGTGGCGAACAACAACGAACTCCAACTCGAGAAAATACTTAGGCTCGATGAGAGCATCCAAATCACATTATCAAAGACCGAGCTGATAGGAGAACGAGCTGACCGTTTAGCAGCTGCCCTCACTGGGGAAAACAAGACACAAGGTAATTTCGGAGAACTTCGCCTGCGCACCCTACTCGAAAGTATGGGACTCCAAGAAGGTTTGCAATTTGAGGAACAAACCACCCTGCGCGATGCCCAAGGCAAAGTGACCAAACACAACGAGACTGGTAAAAAGTTGATTCCCGATGTGATTCTCCACTTTCCCGACAAGCGAGATGTCATCATCGATTCAAAGGTTTCGCTCAAAGCATTTGAAGACTATTATAATGCCACCAACGAAGACGAAAAGTCAGAAGCTTTGCAAAGACACATCACTTCCGTGCGCGCTCACGTCAAAGAACTGTCCCTAAAGAGCTACGCCCAACATGGTGCAGCAGGCCGACAACAACTCGATTTTGTGGTGATGTATCTCTTCAGTGAAAGCGCACTCAGTTTGGCATTGAATGCCGAACCCACCCTTTGGAAAGAAGCCTACGACAAAGGCGTTTTCATCACCAGCAGTCAGAACCTTTATGCGCTACTCCGCATGTTGGAGATGTCGTGGACACAACAACGACAAATGGAAAACCAACATAAAATTGTAAACCTAGCCAACACCATCGTGAGTCGCGTGCAACTCTTCTACCAAAGATTCGTCGAAGTAGAAGAAGCCTTTGGAAAAGTTTTGGACAATTTTGAGAATACCAAAAAACTCTTATCTCCTTCAGGACATAGCATCATCAATGCCGCCAATAGCCTAGTGCAACTGGGAGCTAAAGAAGATGCAAAGCGCAAAAAAACTCTCCCCAAAGCACAAGAAACACTTGCGCTAACAGAAGAAGAGGAAGAAAATAGCCAATCGGCTCAGCTTCAGCGGGAAACCGCCTACCCCTCTCCCAACAACAAAGCCGAAAGCGCAGACCTCACAGATGGCGCAAAAAGCCAAGGTGAAGAAGCCAATGGAGGCATCGAAGATGAAATTGGCATCGAAGACACCACCTTCAACACAGCTATGGAGGACGACGACGAGCCCCTCTTCACCATCACTTCTCCCACCCCTCAACAATAGTTTCTCCCCCACTCCCCTACTCAACATCATGCACATAGCCATTTCTGGAAACATCGGTAGCGGAAAAACCACGCTCACCAAAATGTTGGCAAAACACTACAACTGGAAACCTCTCTTCGAACCCGTTGACTACAACCCTTATCTTGAAGACTTCTACAACGACATGACCCGATGGTCGTTCAATCTGCAAATCTATTTTCTCAACAAACGTTTCAAAGACGTTGTTTCCATTGCACAAGCCAACGATGCCGTCATTCAAGACCGCACCATCTTTGAAGATGCCAAAATCTTTGCACCCAACCTCCACAAAATGGGTATGATGAGCGACCGCGACTTTGACAACTACACTGACCTCTTCAATCTGATGATGTCGCTCGTGGAATTGCCCGATTTGATGATCTACATCCGTTCGTCTATTCCCAATCTGGTGTCGCAAATCGAAAAGCGCGGACGCGATTTTGAGAAAACCATGCGCATCGACTACCTCCAAGGTCTCAACGAACTCTATGAGGGATGGATTGCAGACTACAAGGGAAAACTTCTCATCATTGAGGGCGACAAACTCAAGTTTGAGAGCGACAGTCACGCTTTTCGTGAAATCACCGACCGCATTGATGCAGAACTCTTCGGACTTTTCCCTGCTTCACAATCCTAGTTCCCCTCGCCTGCTTCCAATGCTGCAACAGGCATTGAAGACAAACGCATTTCCCCCAAAAACACCCTTCCAACGCACCCACCTCATGCAAGAAGAATTGATTTTGATTCGCATCACTGGCGAAGATCGTCCAGGACTCACCGCTGCCTTCATGACCATTATGGCCAAATACAGTGTAGATATTCTGGACATTGGACAAGCCGATATTCACTCCACCCTCTCGCTCGGCATTCTCATTCGTACCTCCGCCGACACTTCTGGACAAGTGATGAAAGAAGTGCTCTTCAAAGCCTCCGAACTCAATGTCATTGTGCGATTCTATCCCGTAGAAGAAAGCGAATACACCCACTGGGTTGCAGCGCAAGGCAAAAATCGCTACATCCTCACGGTTCTTGCCAAACGACTTACCGCACAACAAATGGAAGCCGTCACTCTCCTTGTGGCCAATCAAGGCATGAACATCGATGGTATCCATCGACTCACTGGGTGCGTGCCCCTCACTCCACCTTCCACTCACGATGTGCGCGCTTGTGTGGAATTTTCTCTGCGCGGCACTCCCAACAACAGAGAAGCCATGCAGTCAGAATTGCTCCGTCTTTGTGCCGAACTAGAAATGGATTGTTCTTTCCAACACGACAATATGCACCGCCGAATGCGACGACTCATTTGTTTCGACATGGACTCTACACTCATCAAAGCTGAGTGCATCGACGAACTTGCCGAGCATGCAGGAGTCGGCGATGAAGTGCGCGCCATCACCGAAGCTGCAATGAGAGGAGAAATCGATTTCAAGGAAAGTTTCACACGAAGAGTTGCACTGCTCAAAGGCCTAGACGCCAAAGCGATGGAGGATATAGCCAACCATCTCCCCATCACAGAAGGTGTGGAACGACTGATGACTGTGCTGAAGCGTTGCGGATACAAAATAGCCATTCTCAGTGGTGGATTTGCTTTCTTCGGAGAGCATTTGGCGCGTCGTTTCGGCATAGACTATGTGTATGCCAACGAACTGGAGGTGGACGAGAACAACAAACTTACGGGAAGATATGTGGGAGACATCGTGGACGGCCAACGTAAAGCGGAACTCTTGCGTCTAATAGCGCAAGTGGAGAAAGTGGATTTAGAACAAACCATTGCAGTGGGAGATGGTGCCAATGATTTGCCAATGCTTTCCACTGCAGGGCTAGGCATAGCCTTTCACGCCAAACCCCGTGTGGTGGCCAATGCCAAACAAAGCATCAACACCGTAGGCATCGATGGGGTGCTCTACTTCCTTGGCTTCAAAGATTCTTACCTGCAAGATTAAACCCTAATCGACCATTAACCCCCAATCAACCATCTACTCAACCATCTAATGAAATCTGCTCAGGATTTAATGACCGATTTGGATAAATCATTGCATACTTTCCTCTAGAAGCCTGGTTTTCCACCAGAAAAGGCGAAAAAAGAGGGATTTCAGCAAATTTCTTGGTAAAACACTTGGGAGATTCAAGAAATCGTTATATCTTTGCACACGCAATCGAGAAGCAAGACCACTTGCAAGCTCGAAGACGCGCTAATTGTTCAGCCCAACCCCCTGGTGCTGATTGAAACAATGAGTTGCGTAGCAAGAATGGAGAGGTGGCGGAATTGGTAGACGCGCTACTTTGAGGGGGTAGTGTCAATTGCGACGTGGGAGTTCGAGTCTCCTCCTCTTCACATTCTGCGGAAATAGCTCAGTTGGTAGAGCACAACCTTGCCAAGGTTGGGGTCGCGAGTTCGAGTCTCGTTTTCCGCTCAACGCTTTTACACTTATGGGGTGTTGCAAAATTCATTTTTGCAACACCTCTTTTCTTTGCTCATTAAGGAACAAAACACAAGGCACTGATGTTGTAGTCAAAGGGAGCGTACTGAAACGTGAGCAAAGCTGACTATCGAAAATAATGCAGTAGTTGCCCTTGCGTGCTTATGGATAAAGAGCATTTCTAATCAATGAGCATTTAGTTGGCACTATGGAAAACCACCCTGAATTCACGAGTAAATGACGGCTTGTTCTCAAAAAACGACAGCTCACATTCAACAAAACAACGTGTTGTTTTCAAAAAAACGACGGCTCACTTTCCACAAAACGACGTGTTGTTTTCAAAAAACGACGGCTCACTTTATACAAAACGACGTGTTGTTTTCAAACACACACGAAAGCAGACGCAAACTAAGTAAGAAAGGTAAATCCACCTACCCAATTCTACGAGCAGAGAGAGAACAATTTGAAATTGTGAAAATACTCAAATCCATCCTCCTCGCGCGTACGCGTACGCGCGCAGTACAGAGAGTTTTATCTTTTTGCTGTCACAAGTGTCACAGACCCACACATAAAACATTGATTTACAAACAACTAAACAAAAAGTCACACAAATTTTAACAACAAACTAGTCCCGATGTCCAAATTTCTAGCAAACGAAAGAGAAAAACAGACTTTCTACTCCTTCGTTTTTGCCTTTTTTCGACTAGCTTTCTCTCCTATTTCACACCAAGTGTGACACTTGTGACAGCAAAAAAACAAAATCGCTGTTGAGAGGCGCGCGTTACGCGCACACGAGAGAGCAGTTGCTCTCTCTCTCTTTTCCCATCCCACTTTCCTCATCGAACATTGACGCAACACTACTTTACGACAATATCACCGTATTTTGCGAACCATAGACATCAAAATCTACAACTTCGAAAAGTTTTTGTCACTTTTCTACGATTTTTTCCCTCTTTGGGGCTGTATCTCCCCATATACTTATAGGGGCACAGCAATGAAATGTCCTCCGACTTAGTCAGAAACTTCTTCTGAAGCCGAGGTGTCTTGGTTGGTATCGCGTTCGATGACAGGAGCACCTTGACCACTCAGTGGCAAAGTGAGTTTATAGATTAATCCTCCTTCATCATCACCAGGAAGATTGAATTGCGCTCCGAAACGAAACCCTTTGTCATCGATTTCATTGAAGGCAATGCCACCCAACACCAAATTTATGGACTTTGCCACTTCGGGTTGACTTGAAAAGTCGGCTTAGTCAGTACACGTTTGGTCAATTCTTCGCCATCGCGGGTGATGGTGATGGTCACTTGGTTGTCAAGAAAAGGATCACCAAAACGGTCTTTCACCTGCGTCAGAGAGTCGCCAGGTGTGCGCTCCACTAAGATGTGATATTTGTGGCCACCCCACTCTTTGTCGGTAGTAATGGTCTGATTGTCATCGTGTCCAGGACCTTGTTCTTGCGCCAAAGCAATTTGCCCCGTATCCGATGACGAAGCATTCTTAGCTTCGTTTTTATGTCCACAAGCAGCAAACAGAAACAACAGTGCGAAGAGACCTATAAAAGAATATTTGTGTTGCATAATCATCAACTGACGTTTGAATTTGCAGCGAAGATAATAAATAAATCCAATATAGCAAGGTCGAACGAAAATAATTCGTTATTTTTGCTCTTCATAGGTATATATGTTCATGAAGAATTTAATCCTCATAGGGCTACTTTTGGTGTTGACAGCTTGTCACTCCTCAAAGACTCCCTTCAATTCAACATCTGACTCGGCACAAACAGCGCGAGAAGAAGTTGCCATTGACACCATTGCAACTTTGGTGTCAAAGGTACAACAACAAAGTAAACTTTTTGCTGCCGATTGCAAGGTGCACAAAGTGGTGCTTTTCACAGATCAATCCCAAATAGATGGTGGCCTACTGAAATTCAACAAAGTGGGGCATCGAAAAATAGCCATCCCTATTGACGTTACGCTCAAAGGATATATTGATTTCTCTGACTTCTCTGTATCCAATGTGCAGCGAGAGGGTAATTTGCTGGTGATTACCCTCCCCGATCCGAAGGTGGTGCTCACAGCATCGAAAATAGATCATCAGAAAGCACGACAGTTTGTGTCGCTCACGCGCTCCAACTTTACTTCTGATGAGGTGACGCGTTTGGCGCACCAAGGGGTAGATAGCATCCGTAGTCATGCCAACAGCTTTGGCATCATCGAATTGGCGCGTGCTTCGGCAGCGCGAACACTCATCCCCATTGCTCAGCACTTGGGATATGCAGAGAACAATGTGGTGGTGCGCTATCGCAAGAATTTAACAAGTCTGACTGGAAACAAATTGTTAAACCACTCAACAGTGACCGCCCATGAATGAGAATTTGAACACAAACCTCGAAGAGGGACAAGACCCTCATTCTGATGGTATTGCTGTTAATGGTGATTCGACTAACGCAGAATCTTCTTCACTTCAACCAGCAACAAATGAACATGAACCCTCGAATGCTGATGACGCTTCGTCAAAGGTTCTTCCCCTAGAAGTGAAAGCCAATAACACGGACAGTTTGGAAAATCCTCCCGTTGCTCAAGAAAAATCTCGCTTAGGCTGTTGGAGTGCATTGTGGTGGTGTATCAAAAAGACGGTAAAACATTGGCGCATCACGCTAATTCTCATCACATTTGCGTTAATTGCTTATGGTGTGATGGTGGTTTATCGCTCATTCACTTCTACAGACAGTGCCGTGGATAAGCCCATTGCGCAATCGCCTGAAGAGATTGTACACCTCCGCTCCATCGGACAGTGGGAATTTCTCTCTGTAGAGTCAGAAGAACTGGTGGAACGTCACCACACTGGACTGATGAGCGATCGTGATTTAATTTGCATCTATCGTGGCACACTGCGCATCGGTGTTGACCTTCGCAAGCTTCCCGAAGACTGGGTGGAAGTGAAGGGACGCAATGCCATCGTTCATCTGCCTCAACCGTCTTTGCTCGATGAAAACTTCTTAGACGAGAGTCGAACCACGGTATTCATGGAACAAGGTTTGTTTCGCGCAGAAGAACGAGAAGCGATGATAGCTGAGGCGAAAAACAAAATGAAACAACGTGCGCTGAGTACAGACAATTTGAGCATTGCACGCAGAAATGCAGAATCTCAATTCCAAAAACTCTTCCTTGCTATGGGGTATGAAGACGTGATTGTTGAATTTACTTCTCCAAAGGACACCCAGCACAAAAACTAGAACTAGAATGAAACAAATTTCTTCTCTTTTGCTTGTTATCATTGCGACGCTATTGCTGCCAGTGAGTTGCATAGATTACGAACCAGAACCTTATGAGCCGACAGTGTTGCCGGGCACTCCTTTCAAGAGAACCGTTCTCGTGTATATGGCTGCTCAAAACTCATTGGGAGCTAAAGGGTTTGCCCGTGAAGATAGTACTGAAATGGCCGAGGGTTTGAAATATCTGCACGACAAAGAACGTGTGCTGATGTTTTTAGACGACAACCGCGCACCTCGACTTTATGAATTGCGCAAAGGGCTGCATACTCCTCGTTTGCTGCGCAAATGGGAAACGGATGTAAACTCAGCAGACACGGCACAACTCACGAGTATGCTACGCTTTATGCAAGAGTTTTCTCCATCTGAATCCTATGGTCTTGTGCTTTGGAGTCACGCTTCGGGCTGGGTGCCAAGTCCTAAATCTGTGGCGATGGAAGAGCGTTACAATGCAGCAAACACAGGAAGTACATTTGCCCGATCAAGTAGCGCACACTCTGCAACCCTGCCACAAGTCACATCGCGCACCACGCGCAATGGTTTGTGGGAAACAAACACAACAACAGCTCCAGCAGCACAATCTTCGCTCGCTAGACGCAAATCCATTGCTTTTCATCCCCAAAGTTATGGTATGGACGTAGGGCCTAATGGCAATTGGATGCGAGATAAAGCCGTATTGGGAGGATGGGCTGACGAAATCAATATAGAAGATTTGAGTGAAGCTATCATTGCATCGGGCATTCACCTACGATTCATTCACTTCGATTGTTGCTTGATGGGAGGTATCGAGACTTATTACGAACTGCGCAATACGGCCGACTATATCGCAGCTTCTCCGATGGAGATTTCTGCCATCGGTGGCTTCTACACAGATATGTTGCGTTGGGGATATTTCTCTGACGAAATTAAAGATTTGGGAATCACTTACTCCAACTATTACATCAACAAGGGAAGTCAGCCTTACTACGATAACTTCGGTCTTACTTTTTCGATTGTGCGCACCGACCGTTTACAAGCCATTGCCGACACTATGAATAGCGTGGTGAAAGAGTATTATCCTGCTCGAAAAGCAGACGGAAGTTGGAATTATCCTGCTGTTCAAGAAGCGCAAGACTATTCTCGTTATACAAGTAGATTTCATTATCGTCCGCACTTTTACGATATGAATGATGCGCTGCGTCGCACCTTGCCTGAAAAGGATTGGAACCGCGTGAAAAAAACAATTGATGCTGCAACGGTGTATAAGTTTTCTACTTCGCGTTTCTTTACAGGGTTAGACGCCTATGATGAGATTCGAGTGGATATGGACAATTATTCTGGTATTTCGATGTTTGTTCCTCAACAAATTTACACTAATAACGGTAAGAAATCAGCACACGGAAACGTCAATGAACAATTCCGCAAAACAAAATGGTATTCTGCTGCGGGTTGGAAAGCCGCGGGTTGGTAAACAATTCTTCAATCATCACTCAAAATAACGTATTTATGGGCGAAATCATCGCTTGGGTGCTCAACCACCTCAACTATTGGGTCATCTTCCTGGGAATGACCATTGAAAGTTCTTTCATTCCTTTTCCCTCGGAAGCGGTCATTCCTCCTGCTGCGTGGATGGCAAACAACGGAACACTCAATATCTTTTGGGTGGTAGTCATTGCCACCCTCGGGGCTGACGCTGGCGCACTCGTCAATTATTATCTGGCTTATTTCTTGGGACGACCTGTCATCTATCGATTGGCGGACACAAGATGGGCTAAATTGCTGCTCATTGATCGTGCTGCTGTGGAGAAGTCTGAAGATTTTTTCCGCCGTCATGGCATCACCTCTACCTTGGTGGGACGTCTTGTGCCAGGTGTGCGACAACTCATTAGCATTCCTGCGGGATTAGCCAAAATGAATCTCGGGAAGTTCTTGCTCTACACCACGCTTGGCGCAGGGGCTTGGAACATGGTATTAGCTTTTTTGGGCTTCTACCTCATTCCTCAACTCTTTCCGAACGTCACCACTCCCGAACAGGTGATGGAAAAAGCGAATCAATATAGCCACATCATTGGATACGTCATTGCGGCTGTGGTGGTGTTGGTGATGGTTTATCTCATTTACAAAGTGGTTTCCCACAAATCAAAAAACTAAGAAAGGGGCTGCGCTCAACATTCGTCTAAAAGAATAGCGTTTGCGCTCACCCTACTCCATTCCTTTATGCCTTTCCTCCCTGAGTTTCCTCAAAAACTGCGTGCTTCGGTGTCGCTCCCCACGAGCAAAAGTATCTGCGCTCGAGCACTTGTGGTGCAGCACCTTTGCCTGCAACCTGTTGCTTTGGTGGGATTGTCAGACTGCGACGACACACAAGCCATCAAACAAGGATTGGAAACAGTGAAGGAAGAAGGAGCGTTGCCGAAAGTGGTGGACATCGGTGCTGCCGGAACGGCTATGCGATTTCTCACCGCGCTTTTTGCAGCAACTCCTCATCTCGAAGTTTTCCTCACAGGGAGTCAGCGGATGCAGGAACGGCCGATTGGCGCACTCGTGGAAGCACTGCGAAAGTTGGGAGCAGACATTGTTTATGCCAAGAAGGAAGGGTTTCCTCCGTTGCACATCCGCGGAAAGCAATTGGCAGGTGGCACCGTTTCTCTCCCTGCCGACATTAGTTCGCAATATGTGAGCGCATTGTTGATGATTGCTCCCACTACCCTCCAAGGCGTCTCGCTTCAACTCGTGGGAAAAGTGGCTTCTGCTCCCTACATCAAGATGACTATCGAGGTGATGAAGTCCTTTGGAGTGGAAACGCGATGGGAAGGTGAACGCATTGGTGTGGAAGCTGGTCAGCACTACACACGCAACTGTCCTTATGTTGTGGAGAGCGATTGGAGTGCAGCGTCATATTGGTATGAAATTGTGGCACTTCACCACGATGCACAGGCGAAAATCGTGCTGAAGGGATTGCGTGAAAACAGTCTTCAAGGCGATGCTGTGTGTGCGCAGTGGTTTGAAAACCTTGGTGTCAAGACGACATTCATCGAAGAAGGCGCAATTTTGGAGAAAGTCTTCGCTGAATCTGATGCAGCTCACATGGCTACTTCTAATTGGTCTACCAACTCTTGCTCACAAAAGAAGGCTAACGAACCGATTCTCTCTCTAGATTTCACCGATGCTCCCGATTTGGCGCAAACTTTTGTGGTCACTTCCGCTCTGCTCTCGCGTGCTTTTCGTTTCAAAGGTTTGAAGAGTTTGCGCATCAAAGAGACCGACCGCATTGCAGCGCTCTGCAGTGAGTTGAAGAAAATGGGAAAACAGCTCATCTGCGAGGGAGAGGGAGAACTCTACTATACTCCAACGGACGATGCTCCAGCGCAGTCTTTGATTGTGATTTCTACCTACGACGATCATCGTATGGCTTTGGCTTTTGCACCTGCTGCACTTCGATTTCCTCACCTCTTCATAGCTCATCCCGAAGTGGTGGCAAAATCTTATCCCACTTTCTGGACACACCTCTCTGAATTAACTCAAGCTGCTGAAGAGAAGCTTTGCTCTGAGAAGATGCCTACCTTTGAGTAGAAGTTTTTCTCTGAGAAGATATTTTCTCTGAGTAGAAGATTTCTTTCTAGCAACTCGATGCTCTGCATCAATAGTACAAACCTCTCAAACGTTTCAATTGTGTATTATCTCATCCTACTGTTAATCTCCCTCGGACTACTAGCCGCAGTGGCAGAAGCCATTCGTCAATGGTGGCTCCGACAGAAAGTAAAGAACGGCGAACTCTCCGAGATGCCAACGATACAAGAAAATGCTGCGGCTGGTTGTTGTGGTCTTCACGAAACCTGCGAAGTGGAAAGTCTTTTGGCTGGTGTGAGCAAAGACATTGAATACTATGAGGATGAGGAACTCGATCGTTTCAAAGGACGTTCGGGAGAAGACTATAATGATGACGAAATAGAAGAATTTACTGAGGTGCTGACAACACTCAAAACGGAAGAAGTTGCTGGATGGATTCGCTCTTTGCAATTGCGCGAAGTCAATTTACCCATCGAACTCAAAGACGACATCATTCTTCTCGTTGGAGAACAGCGCGAACTGTCGCACAATTCGTGATAATATAATTGCTATGTTCACCATATTTAGTTACACGTTTCCAAAATGCACTATTGGGTGCGCTACTCTCCAGCGTGCTCTGCGCCTGCATCGGCACGTATGTTGTGACGCGGCGTTTGGTCATTGCAGGCGGTGGTATGGCTCACGCTTCTCTGGGTGGCGTGGGAATGGGCGCATATTGGGGTTTCTCCCCCATAGTTGGTGCAGCTGGTTTTGCGCTTGCCAGTGGACTAGGCATCGATTGGCTGAGTCGCAAAGCAGAAGTGCGCGGCGACAGTGCCATTGCCATGATTTGGACACTGGGCATGAGCATCGGCATCCTCTTTGCCTATCTCGCTCCAGGGTTTATGACCGATCTTCCGGCCTATCTTTTTGGAGATATTCTCAGCATCACGCACAAAGATTTGATGGCAATGGGCATTCTCACAGCCATCACGCTCATTTTCTTCTTCGTCTTTGAACGCAGCATCATCACCCTAGCCTATGATCGTGATTTTGCACGCACACAAGGCATTGCCGTACGCACTTTTGAGACAATGCTCACCGCACTCACCGCACTCACCATTGTGGGATGTTTGCGCATGGTGGGCATCGTGATGGTAATTTCTCTCCTTTCCATTCCACAACTCACTGCAGCTCTCTACACACGCACCTTCCGTAGTATGATTCTTTGGTCAATGCTCATCGGATTAGTAAATTGTCTGGGAGGACTCACGGTTTCTTATCTGCTCAATGTGCCTTCTGGTGCAGCAATTATTGTGGTGAGCGTGGTGCTTTACTTCTTGTTGCGAACAATAAAAGTTTGCTTCAAACGTTTTTCTGCATAAAGAAATTGTCTCTTTCAAAGCGAACCTTCTCTTTCAAAGTAAATAACGACTGCAAAAGATTCAGTTGGATTTCATCCTTCGTTTTCTCGCCATGGCATAACTCGATCAAGCTCTGTTCTGCTCATTTGGCTTAACGAAAACGTTCTACTTTCTCTTATCTTCTATCTTCTCCATACGTTGAAGCATCTATTCTATCTTCTGCTTTTGTGTGTCGTCACAGCTTGTGGCACCAGTCGCAACACGGCAACGACACGATGGTGGCAATCTTTTGTCACTCGCTACAACGTATATTATAATGCTTCAAAAGCCTATCACGAGGGAGAAGCTGCGCAACGCGAAGGTTTGAAAGATGATTACACACAATTGCTTCCTGTTTTCGGGGTATCCTATCAGCAACAACAGAATCTGGGGAAAGGTAACTTTGAAACGGCAATCACGAAATGTGAAAAAGCCATTCAGTTGCATAGCATCAAAAAACGTCCCGAAATCACACCAGGACGCAACACTTCTCCTCAAACGCGCGCTTATCTTTCGCGCAAAGAGTTCAATCCTTTTTTGAAAAACGCCTGGATGTTGATGGGAAAATCTCAATTCCAACAAGGAGATTTCCTCGCAGCTGCCTCAACATTTGCTTACATCGCGCGATTCTATGCTCCCGAACCGCTTGTTGCGACAGAAGCTCAGCTTTGGTTGGTGCGCGCACAAGTGCAACTCGGATGGTTGTACGATGCGGAAGACGTGCTTCGTCAGAGTGAGAAAATGGTGCTTCCTTCTCGTCTTCAGCGCGAACGTGATCTCACGCTAGCGCACTTTTATTTGGCACAAAAACAATATGCGCTTGCTCTTCCTTATCTGAATCAGGCAGCCCGTGCTGCTTCGCATCATTTTGATAAAGCTAGGCTGTATTATCTGTTGGCGCAAGTCAATATGTTTTTGCAAAAGAAGCAAGACGCTTATCGTGCTTTAGAACGTTGCATCGCACAAAATCCGCCTTATGCAATGGCTTTTCAAGCACGTATTTTGCAAACAGAAGCACTGACGAATCGTCAAAATTCGCACACAATGTTGCACAAACTGCAACGAATGACCAAAGATCCGAATAATGCAGACTATTTGGATCAAATCTACTATGCACAAGGTAACATTTATTTAGCACAAAACGACACTTCCGCCGCTATAAAATGCTATGAAACAGGAAGATTTCGCGCCACACAAGCCACTCCAAGTAAAGGTATTCTGTTGCGCACTCTAGCCGAGCTCTACTGGCAACAGCAACGATTTGACAAAGCGCAACCTTGCTACACAGAAGCTATTGGTTTGCTCGATAAATCGCAACCTGGTTATGCCGAAATCCTGCGACGCTCTGCCATTCTCGACCACTTGGTTCCTTCCACCCAAATCATTTTCGAACAAGACTCTTTGTTGCAACTTGCATCTATGCCTGAACCGCAGCGCAATGCAGTGATTGATGCAAATCACCCAATACAAGAAGGAAGTTGCAGAAGCAAAAAAGGCAAAAGCAGACAGTGCTTTGCGCGCTGCACGAGAAGCCGCAGGAGAAAGTCTTCCAGAGGCTCCTCAACTTCCCACTCCTCCACGCTCCTCCGCGGCTCGTTCGGGAGGTTGGTATTTTTACAACACTCAAGCAGTGCAACAAGGGAAACAAAGCTTTGCGAAACAATGGGGACGCAGAAAGAATGAGGACGACTGGAGACGCGCTAACCACACTGTAGTTGCTGACGCGCAAAACAAAGGTTTTGACTATGCGGCAGATGATAGTATCAACACTCTCCTCCGGCAGCGACGCGACAGTCTGACCTTGGCTGGTGTGGCAAAACGCGACATTGATGCACAACTTCGCGACTATGCACAACAATTGGTGGAAGGACAAACTAGTGTTTCCAGTGACACTACGTCTTCCGCGGATAAATCTGTTGCGGAAAACCAAGATCCGGCACAACGCGCCTATTATCTTGCGCAACTTCCCTTCTCTGCAGCAGCACAACAAGCAGCGCGGAGCAAGATTCACGATGCGCTCATCGAAGCTGGTTTGGTGGAAAAAGACGAACTCGAGGATTTCTCTTTGGCACGTCGCACCCTCCAACGCTTTGTGCGCGAAGCTCCTCAACACAGTCGTGCGGCTGAAGCTTATTACCATCTATTTCTCATTGCACAGCGCACTCAACAACACGCAGAAAGTCAAAAGTGGAAGAACTTTTTGGTGCATTCCTTCCCCAACTATCCTATGACGCGTGTCATCTCTGATCCCAATTTTGAAGATAATCTCCGCTTTGGTCGTGAGCGCGAAGATTCGCTCTACACCGCTGCCTATGCAGCCTATTTAGCAGGAAAGAAAGCAGAAGTTGCGCAATTGGTAGCGCGCTCCACACAACAGTATCCCACAGGAGCAAACCGTCCTAAGTTCCTCTTATTGCATAGTTTGTCGCGACTGCAAGATGCATCGCGCGACACGCTCCAGCGCGAACTCACGGATATAGCCAAAGATTACCCAAAATCTGATGTAGCAGAATTTGCAGGTATGATTGCTCGTGGACTTCAAGAAGGACGCACTGTTGGTAAATCCTATCGTCCCACAGATTTGTGGACGCGCCGATTGAATGATGCCAAGATTGACGCAGCCACTTCGGGAGCCAGCACCCAACTCTCCAACGACCGCAATGTTCCCTTTGTCTTCCTCGTGGCGTTTCCCACCGACTCGCTCGACAACAACAAAGTACTTTTTGCTTTAGCGCAATTCAATATCTCGAAATTCACTTCGCGCAATTTTGACATCCAACAAGACCGCAACAACGGTCTAACACAATTCCGCGTTCAAGGATTCCGTTCTTTCAAAGATGTGCACTATTATGCGCAACAACTTTACGCAAATCCTCAACTGCGCGCCCTCTTCCGCATGGCACGCACTGAACTCATCAGTGTTGCCAATCTTCGTCTACTTGGCACCGTTGTTTCGTTTGAGGATTATCGGAAATTCTACAACACTCATTTTGCGCCACTCAAGATAAAACCTTATCTCCCCTTGGAGTTTGAAACGGAAGATGCGCCAAAGCAAATCTACGAGGACGAACTTCCCCAAAAACAGACGCAAAATCAAAGTCAATCGAAGGAAAAATCTCAGCAGCAAACCGAAGACAACGAATACGAATACGAGGAATAAGCCGATTTTGGTGCAATCATTATCCAGCAACGAGGAACTCTTTTCGAAGTTTCCTCGTTTCCTCTATTACCGCTCATTAGTTACCCAATCACTCAATCTCCAACTCATGACTCTACAAGAAGCTCAAAACATGGTGGACGAATGGATCCACACCTATGGTGTTCGCTATTTTTCTGAACTCACCAACATGGCAGTGCTCACTGAAGAAGTGGGAGAACTGGCGCGAGTGATGTCGCGTCGCTATGGGGATCAATCATTCAAAGCAGGAGAAAATCAGGATCTAGCCGATGAAATGGCAGACGTGCTGTGGGTGTTGCTCTGTCTAGCCAATCAGACCGGCGTCAATCTCACCGAAGCCTTACAAAAGAACTTCGAAAAGAAGACCAATCGCGACCGCAATCGTCACCACAACAATCCCAAATTGCAATCATGAGAATTATCATTATGGGAGCCTCCTCTGGCATAGGTCTCAACACAGCCCGCGAGTTCCTGCAATTAGGACATCGTGTGGGAGTTGCCGCCCGAAGACTCGCCCCTCTTCAAGCCTTGAAAGCTGAATATCCCTCACAAGTGGAATGCGCACAAATTGACATCAATGCGTCGGAAGCTGACCAACAATTGCTACAATTGATTGAAACATTGGGAGGAATGGATCTCTACTTGCACAGTTCAGGAGAAGGACACGAAAACAAAGAACTCCAACCTGCAGTTGAACTCAGCATCCTCACCACTAACGGCACGGGATATGTGAGAATGGTCACCACTGCCTATCACTACTGGGTGCAACACCAACAAGTCGGCCATCTCGCAGCCATTACCTCTGTGGCAGGTACCCGCGGTTTAGGTATTGCTCCAGCTTATAGTGCTACCAAAAGAATGCAGAGTCAATATCTTCAAGCACTCGCTCAACTCTCCCATCAATCTCACCACAACATCACCATCACAGACATTCAACCAGGTTTTGTGCGCACTGATTTCATCACCGAACGCAACTACCCGATGCTCATTTCTCCCGAAAAAGCCGCTCGCCACATCGTCAAAGGCCTTCTCAAACGCCAACGTCGCATCGTCATCGATTGGCGCTATCGTGTGTTGATACTGTTGTGGCGTACCATTCCTCGCTGCATTTGGGAACGAATGCCTTTTCCCTGATTTCGTGTTTCATTTCGTGCGATAAATGCTCCCCAACAACTTCTCGCATTCGAAACAGATGCGCTACACACTATCACTACGCCCCCCTATAAGTATATGGGTAGATATCGCCTCAAAGAGGGAAAAAAACGCGAAAAAAAGTGACAAACTTTTTTTGAAACATTCAAAAAGTGCAATATAGAGGTTACATATACATTGGTTTCAGGGTATTTCAAGTAGAAGTAAACGAAAAAAAGCGGAAGAGGGGGAAAAAGTGGAGCCAGAGGAAAGTAGAATGGGTGGAAGCAAGAAAAAGACAATAACCCCAAAGCCTAGAATGCAGAAAAGAATTCCTCGCGCGTACGTGTAGCGCGCGCCTTCCAACAGCGATGTTGTTTTTTTGCTGTCACAAGTGTCACACTGGGAATGAAAAGGAAGGGGAAAAAGAACGAAAAATCAGAGAAAAACGAAGAGATGAAAAGTCTGTTTTTCACTATTTTTCCATCGAAAAATGAAGGGTGAAACCATCTAATTGTTAAAACACACCAAAGAAAAACTTTAATTCTCTGTTATACTACAACTTACCAACAAGCGTGTGACACTTGTGACAGCAAAAACAATAAAACTCCTGTGATGCGCGCGTACGCGTGCGCGCGAGAGAGACGATTATAGGTATTTTCACAATTCAAAATGTTCCCATCTCTGATGATTGATTCAGGCGTACAGATTTTCGATTCCCGATGGGGCAAAAACAATATCTGATTGTTCATCAAAAACAACACGTTGGTTGCAACAAAACGACACGTCACTTTCATCAAAACGACACGTCGTTTTCATCAAAACAACACGTCGTTTACGTCAAAACATCAGGTCACTTTTAGAAACAAATCGTCTATCAAGAGGGGCATCAAATTTATACAGATTATGAAATGGTCGGTCAAAAACAAAAGATACAGTCCGAAAAACTTACACACTTTTTCGGAAAAACCTGGTTATCTGTTGGGTATTTCGTCTTCGGGGTAGTGACCGTTCGCGACAAAAAGATAGTCCGCTACTATATCGTAGAAACTGGGCAGTGATTGTTGAATATCGTACGTTTGTTTTCCCCAAGATGTAAACATTACCATGAGAAGGGGGAAGGGAATGCCAGGATAATTTTTACCCCCTATCCGTTTGTAACAGTCTGTTTCTCCTTCAAATTCTCCATTACACGATACATAGACTCTCTCCATATCCCAATACCAATGAAGAGAATCACTATCAAAAGGACATTCTTTCTCTCCCCCGTAATATCGACATTGTTTGATTAGTTCTTCTCTGGTCATAATATTGTAGTTGAATGTATTATGATGGAAAAATAATCAATATTTTTCCCAAAAGGTTCGATGTCCTAAAGTTGCATTTCGCAGATGAGAAGGTCGCGCATCAAACGAGCGAGAAGCGGGGTGAAACCAACGTGTTGGAGTTCTTGAATGGCATCATCAAACAAATTTTCTGGGACATAACTAACGTGTTCTTGTTCGAAACAAGCCATATACAGTCGAGTGGCCATTGAATGGTCGCCCAACAACAGGGCACAATGTGCGGAGAAGAACAGAATGTCTGACGATTCTGGATGTTTTTCCAACAACGAAGCATATAGTTTTTGGGCTTCTTCCAAACGCGACATCATCAAATAGCACTGGGCTTTCAACTGAAGGGCTTCAAAATGCTCGGGTTCGTGATAGAGGATTTTGTGTAACTGGTCGAGGGCATCGCTATAGAGTTGGAGATCCAGGAAGCGCTTCGCTAAGTTTTCAGCGAGTTCTAAATCATTGGGCAACATTTGCTCCAAACGAATCCACAAAACAAGGGCGTCTTCTGGTCGTTGCAAGGCATCATAGCAATTGGCGAGTAGACGCAACAATGCTTCGTCCTCTTCTTCTGTGGCTATGGGTTCTAAATACTTAACGGCTTCATCATATTGTTGAGTGGCATGATAGCATTGTCCCAAACGCAGGCGCACATCACGATGCTCTTGTGGAAGCTGTTGAAAAAAGTCTAGTGCGTGAGCATAGTTTTTGATGGCGAAAGTAAACTGCGCCAATAAAACGAGGATTTTCTCTTCTTGAAATGCTCCACGAAACAGTTCATTATCAAGCAACATCAGATTGTCGCGATAAGGGTTTTCTCTTTCGCTACGCTCGACAAACAAGTGGAAGAAACGATATGTGTCGTGAATGTAGGCGATGTAGCGTGCTCTGAGAGCACGGGCTTCCAAATTGAAGGATTCAGGCGAAATTGGGTTCGTGTCGTCTCCTGGTTGTTGTTCCATTTGCTGAAAGATGCCGAGGTTTTCTTTGGAAATCTCCAGCGAAAGCACGGTGGGTTCCCCTTCTGGCATAGACACTTCATTGGGCATTGCCCCTTCTTTGTCTCCGATGATTTGATCTAAATCATCTCTCATATTTTCCAACAACTGTTTGCGAGCTGCCTCAGCTTCTTTTTGCAAATAGAGATCGGTGATTCCTAAACTGTGCTTTCCAAATCCGAAGAATGGGTTGCAAGCTTCCTCAGAAGGGGCATCGGACTGAGTGTCTATTAGGATGGGGACGAACCAACGAAAGGCTTCGTTGAACTGTTCTGTTCTGCGATATAGTCTTTTGAAATCTTCGAAACCGAGGTCTACTCCAGCCAATCCTCCCAATAAACGCTCGGAGAAAGCTGACGAGACTTTCTGTTTCAAATCATTGATCATTTGTGCGGTGGATATATTGGCGTCAGAAGAAAACAATTCTTTCATCGATAATGCCATGCTTTTGGCCGACTTCGCAGTTGCCAACAAAGTGGATTGCACAACGCATAAATCCTTTTTCCAGGCTGCACTTGTCACCCACTCTTTCCACTGACGCACTAAATGAGGAAACAAATTGATTTGTGCTGAATGATGCACTCCCACGTACACCAATCCCACACAAAGGCGAACGCGCAACAAGGGCGACAACGCCTTTTTCGTTTGAAGCAAGAACCAAGCGCATTGCATGGGGTCGAAACTTGACAACAAATTGAGGGTCACGGCTGAATAGATGATGGCTATGCGTGCACACGCATCAGCTGCTTCACCTTCGGGCATTGATGCTTCTACGACTTTCTCCGTTTCTTCTGACCATGGTGCTGCACAATACAACCGCTCAAAGATAATTTTATCGTCATTTGCAGTGAGAAGTGCTTCCTCTAGAGGTGCATCGTCTGCGTATTTATTCCACAACTTGGCGCGGTATTGTTGGGTCTTCTGTGTCGTGAACTTATGATGGAACGTTTGTCCCTGTTGATAGATACGCAAAAAGATGGCTTCTGTTTGCTCCTGATAGTTTGCATCGATGGCACCTTGGCGGAAAGCGTGCAACAGTTGCTGGTAGTCAGAAGAGATTTTCTCACATTCTTCATGCTTACTGCGTCTAGTGACAATGGGTACGAGAAATTTGAGCATATTAAGTGCATCAAACAGGCTGTGTTTGTTGATGCATTTCTCGAAATCTGCACGAAGGGTGAGATAGGTGGACGTATCCATACGGGGAGGTCTATGAAAAGAAGGGAACGACGAGAGAAGGGGAAGAAGAGGAAGAAGGGGAAAGTATTTTCTCTTGTGGTGAAAGGAACTTCAGCGGAGAGATTATCTTCCCACTATTTGGCTACTTTCACAGTTTGATAGCGTGGGAGACGCAGGTGTTTGATTTGCTCGGGACTGAGTTGGTAAGTGCGAGTGAGCACACTGTCTAAGACTGCTCCTGGATGGTGGTTGAGTTGCTCAACGGCTAGATTATACACTTGTTGCAACAAACCGGCTTGTTTCGATTTCTGAGCATTTTGTTGTGCATCTGCACTGAGATACAACGAATGTTGATGATAGGTAGAAGGGAGTGTGGCAAGAACGCGCTGACCGTTGCTTTTGGATTTGAAAGCAAAGGGTTGGGGCAACACGGCTGCATCGATTTGCTCATTGTCTAACATTTGTTGGCGCACGCGGTAGTCGTTGATTTGGGGACGAAGCATATCATCGAATTTCCAACGAAGACTGTCGCGCAAATGGGCGGTGTATTGATCAGAACTACTGTATCGTGCAATGGCAATGGTGCGTTGCTTGAGTTGCTTCAATTCTGAAATACGCAAACGGGCATTTACCAGCAGTTGCCATTCGCCTTGTAGTGGTATCCAAACGATTTGACCGCGCATCTTTCCTTCGGCAGCATAGTGTTTTTGACGCACGAGGTCGGTGACTCCTGCATCAACGGTTGTGCCTAAGAGGGCTGTATCGGCATCAAACTGTGATTGATAGGTTTTTATGCGCAAAGGGAGTGACAAGGAGTCGGCTATTCCGGCTTCCTTGGCATAATAGAAGGGTAAACTCTCAAAGGTGGGGAGACACGCTATGATGAACGACAAACTGTCGGGAGTTTGTGCTGTGGTTTGCGCAGCAGCGGATTTGGCTTTTTCAGGCTTTGCACCGCAATTGGTGAACAAAAGACTTAGAGAAAAGACTGCGAAGATGAAAAGGAGGGGGAGTTTTCGGCTATTCATAAGCAAAAAAGTTATAGAGCAACGGTGATGGTGCACCGCTGTCCCTATAACTTTATAGTTTTATCGATTAGGATTTAGCGTTAGATTAGCCTTTGATAGCTGCTACACCGGGGAGTTCCTTACCTTCGATGGCTTCGAGCAAAGCACCACCACCAGTTGAGATGTAAGAAACTTGATCTGCCATACCGAACTTGTTGATGCAAGCTACAGAGTCACCACCACCGATGAGAGAGAATGCACCGTTCTTGGTAGCCACAGCGATAGCTTCAGCGATAGCACGTGAACCACCGGTGAAGTTGTCGAATTCAAACACACCAGCAGGGCCGTTCCAAAGGATAGTCTTAGCGGGTTCGATGGCAGCAGCAAATGCCTTGCGGCTTTCGGGACCTGCATCAAGACCTTCCCAACCTTCGGGGATGTCGTCCACGGGAACAACTTGTGTGTTGCAATCGTTCTTGAAGTCGTCACCAGCTACGCAGTCAGTGCCGAGCACGAGATTCACCCCCCTTAGCCTTAGCCTTCTCGATGATAGAGAGAGCGAGGTCGAGCTTGTCTTCTTCGCAGAGAGAAATACCAATCTTGCCACCGAGTGCGCGTGCAAAGGTGTAGGTCATACCACCGCAGAGGATGAGGTTGTCCACCTTGTCCATGAGGTTTTCGATGATGCCGATTTTGGTAGACACCTTAGAACCACCCATGATAGCGGTGAAAGGATGCTTGATGTTGTTGAGCACGTTGTCAACAGCAGTCACTTCTTTTTCCATGAGATAACCGAGCATCTTGTGGTCTGCATCGAAATAGTCAGCGATGACAGCAGTAGAAGCGTGCTTGCGGTGAGCGGTGCCGAATGCGTCCATGATGTAGTAGTCAGCATAGCTTGCAAGCGTCTTAGCAAATTCCTTTTGGCTTTCTTTCATTGCCTTCTTCGCAGCTTCGTAAGCAGGGTCTTCCTTGTCGATACCAGTGGGTTTACCTTCTTCTTCAGGATAGAAACGGAGGTTTTCAAGGAGAAGCACTTCACCAGCCTTGAGAGCAGCAGCAGCTTCTTGTGCCTTTGCGCAGTCGGGAGCGAAAGAAACAGGGGCGTCGAGGGCAGCTGCAACAGCGTCCTTGATTTGTCCCAAAGAGAATTTAGCATTCACTTTACCTTTGGGCTTACCCATGTGGCTCATGATGATGAGTGCGCCACCATCGGCAAGCACCTTCTTGAGGGTGGGCAACGCACCGCGGATGCGAGTGTCGTCGGTGATTTGTCCATTTTCATTGAGAGGCACGTTGAAGTCTACACGAACGATAGCCTTCTTTCCGGCAAAGTTACAAGAATCGATAGTCATAATGATATGATTATAGGGATAGATATTTGTTGTTTGGGGTGTTTCTCCTGCTGTTTCTGCTCACGGATATAATCAGTTGTAATGAGGCTTTTCTTCTCCTCTTCAACTTGATCAAACGCATTGTCAAGAAGCAACACAGATTGACAAGGCAAATTTACGAAAAACTTTGGTAGCTTTGCCTATTTCTCTAGATATTTTTTCTTTTCTCTGAGAAATCAATGATAATCTTCGTGATTCTTGATGAAGGTTATAGGACTTCATCGTGATTTTTGATGGAGATTATATGACTTCTTCGATGAAATCCTTATCAACATACCAAAGATAGCCTTTCACATGCTGTTTTCCCATTTGCTGAATGAGTTGACAATAACGTTTCACCTGGTCGTGATAACTTTGCTGTTGCGCACCAAATTTGTAATCCACCACAATGGCTTCATCACCACGCATCATCACACGGTCGGGACGTTGAGTGACGACTGTTCCTTGCGCATCGCGGGTGAGAATGCTACATTCGCGATAGAGTTGCCAAGTGCCGTCAAACCACGCTTTTGCCACTTCGTGTTCCATGGCTTTGCGCAACATTTTTTTCAACTCTCCAATCTCTTCGAGAGGAGCTATTTTTCCTTCACTAACAGCAGTTTGCAGCACGCGTTCCACGTCTTTCTCGCTTTCTATGTCTTCCATCAAACGGTGAAGCAATGTTCCGCGACGTTGAGCAGCTGCGCGTTTTGCAAAGAAATCGGCATCTTCTTTCACAATGGGATTCAGAGATTGAGGTGCACCCTCGCTTTCCTTTGCACGAACTTCCTCGTTCAAAGCTGCAATAAACAAACGCGCATTTTGCGATTGACGGAATTTTGTCTCGTTCTTGCAAAGCGTCAATTCTATTTTCTCTGTAACAGCATTGATTTTGAACGGATTTTTCACATTTTCCTCCGCTGCACTACCCTGCTCTGTCGATACGCAGTCTCCCTCATTTGCATCATCTTTTTCCGTTGCTTGCGATGGTGCGACGCACTCTGCGCTGGAAGGTTGAGAGATTTCAAGAAGCATCTTTGTATCATCTTCTTCAAATCTCACATTATCTACAGATTTATTCAGAAACAGTTCTTTTATCGTTGTTTCCAAAGCAGGCACAATGCTGTTTGCATTCCCCTTTGGCACACAAATCACCAAATTCTGACGTGCTCGAGTGAAAGCAACATACAGCAAATTGAGATTTTCAATGTGTTGGTCGCGCCTTTCGAGCTCATACTCATCCTTATAAATGCTATTCGCTGCCAGTTTATTCATTTTCACGGGCAACACAGGAACTGCATCGTAAGGTGCTCCTTTCGGTTCTGTCCAAACCACTGGTTGCAGGTTGTCGGCACTGACCAATCCCCAATTGCAATAAGGAATAAACACGCTGTGGAAATCAAGTCCTTTGGATTTATGAACCGTCATTATGCGCACTCCCTTCACCACAGAAGCGGGTACAGAAACATTACCTGCACTCTCGAAATAATCAAGGAAACGTCCGATATCTGGCACATTATCGTCTAAGAACGACACCACCATATCCAACAAAGCATACAAATAACTAGCTTCTCCCGGTTGTTCATAGAGTTCCAGGTGCTGAATAAGTTGCTGTATCAAATCGTAAAATGGAAGCATCCGATACCCCATTCCTTTCCATTCTTCCAAAAGTTTGTGTACTGCTTCTCTATTCTTCTCAGGACAATGTTTGAGCACATATTCCAAAGACACGCCGTCGGTGGAATTGCGGATATATTGGAGCGCTTTGATGATGAGTTGCACACCTCTCGATGCCGTGAGTTTATAGGCTTCGTCCGACACCAATTCTATATGCACGAATCCATCATCCCCCTTGTGTTTGTTCTCATAATCCGTGAAATACTCAATGAGTTTGCTCGTTTCTTTGTTACCACGCACCAAAATCCCCATTTTGTCAAAAGGCACTCCTTCTTTGTGAAGGCGCAGTATCTGCTCTCGCAAATCATCTTCGGGGGAAAACTCTCCGGCAGTTTGTCCTAATTCCTCGGTTGAATATAATTCCTCCGTCGATTCTTCAACTTTTTGAGCAGCACCACTTTTCTTCGAAGTCTTATCCATATAAACGCGCACAAAACCTCCTTTGCGCACAGGGTTTTGCTTCACCAAACTTTCTTCATACAATGAAGTTATCGCTACTTTTCCTCTAACATTACTATTCGCAAACTCTTTATACTCAAGTTCTTCTATCACCTCAGCCATCTTCACAAAGAATTTGTTATTGAAATCCACAATGACTTCACCGCTTCGGTAATTAGAATCGAGCGTTTGCACTTCCGTCAGCGCATCGGGCTGAATCTGAGCCAAACCCAACCAGTCTCCTCCGCGCCAACGATAGATACCTTGTTTCACATCTCCCACCAACATACAACTGTTGCCTTGTGAGATGTTCTCTAGAAACAGATTTTTCAAATTCTGCCATTGCAATTTTGACGTATCCTGAAATTCGTCTATCATCACGTGATTAAACTGCGTTCCTGCACGTTCAAACACAAACGAAGCTTCGTCTTTCCCCACCAACTCTGCAAACAGAATGGGGGTATAAGCCAAGAGAAACGTGTCGTTATCGCTACTGATGGACTCCACCGACTTTGCAATGGCATCCAGCAAACGATACTCATTAAAATATCGCAAACTCAAATCGCAAGAATTGATATGATAAGCTGACTTTTCAACCTTCGCCAGTAGTGCCTCCAACTTATCAGACAAATCATCTGCCCAAGAGCACAGCGAACCATTCTTCTTATCTGCAGCTTTTAGAGCAACACTGCTGTCTTTCGCGATATTGACTACCGTATTGCTCGGATCTGTCTTAGAAAAATTATACTCCTTCGCACGCACCAGGTATTTTTGAACGTTGCTTCCGCGACTGATACTTTTATACTCATTCGTTCCTACTATAAATTTATCTACACTCTCTGCCTCTTTTGTAATACCAGAAATCTGTTGCTTCTTATAAGCCGTCAAATCCTTGATATACTGCTGAGGATTTTTCGTCGAGAGTGAGCTGTTGTTCATCAGACGCTTTTTGCTCAAATAACTCTCTTTGGTCAGTTCCTTAGAAAACTCGAACAACGTACGCTCCACACGCCAACTTTTGTCACTTTCTTCCACCAACTTTTGCTTGATGTGCTCCGATATGCAGTTCAATTCATCTGAATCAGGCGTTAGTTCTGACAGCATTTTGTCTACTGCACGACGCAACACATCATCATTATTGAGGTCTACTTTGAAAGTCGCTGACAAACCTAATTCGTGTGCCAAATTGCTCAACAACGACTGAAAAAAGGAATCTATCGTCGTCACATAAAACCGATCATAACTATGAAGTATCTGGCGCAATATGATTTGAGACCTCACCGAAATCTCCTCATCACTCATTGCCGAAGACAATTTATTTCTAACAGCTGCTAGAAAAGCCGAATTACTCCCTCCGCAATGCGCCAATTCATAGAGATTTTCCAATATACGCTCTTTCATCTCAGTCGTTGCCTTCTTCGTGAAAGTTATTGCCAACTGATGAGCATGAGTTCCTTCGTCTTACCGAAATCATTCAATAAATTGGCTATAAATTCTGCCGCAAGCGCAAAGGTTTTTCCCGAACCTGCCGACGCTTTATACACATTGATGAGTTTCTTGTTACTATTCATAACCAATCTATTTTATGTTTTCTGATGACTAAGACTCCACACAACGAGCATTTTCTCGCAACTCACTCCTGTGTAGAGTTTACTCCCTCCTTAGACCACAACTCGCAGCACATTGTCTCCTTCTTCTTTTACAACAAGAGATGGTCACCCAAGAGTCACCATCTCCATCGCAAGTGCAAAGTCTCTTTCTTTATTTGCAAAGCCCTACGACTCCTTATTTTTCACTTTTTCCCAAACGATACACCTGCTTTGCACCTTTCGCCACCAGACTGTCTGCATCAAGTTTCAAAATCTCCACGGTGTCGGCCTTCGCTGCAACATTGAGTAGCAAACGCCCATTCATCACTTTATAATCTTTGGTGCAAGCCTTCACTTCCGACACATTGATGGCGCAATCTAACGCATCACCTCCATCCGTGGTCGTCAAAGCAAATTCATCTCCCACGCGCACATCCCCATATATCGTGGCTTCTCCACCATCTTGATGCGAACGCAACAATTCCATCTCTTCTCCCGAAGCCAATTGAACCGCAAAAGTGCTCATACCGAAATCGTCCACCACTTTTCCATAGAGGGTACTGTCTTTTTCTACTTGTTGCTCCTCCGTAGCCGACTTAGCATCAGCCACTCTCTTCGATTTCAACCAAGAACAAGCCACAAGAGCAACGAGCACCACGGCTACCACGACAAAAAACAATTTACGCATAGTGTAATGTGATTTATTTAGGAGCAAATTTACAGAAAAGAAAGCACCACAACAAACAAAAATTGAGAAAATATCTCATCCACAAACAAATAACTCTTGAAATCACACTAATTTCCAGAAATAATTGCTATATTTGCAGCGAATTACGCACACAAACGCGTCATTCACCATTGAACTGTCGGTCAAAGCGAGTGCAGCCCCCGTTTCTCCAATATGGGACACCCACTTTGCACGGACGCTCGATGGCACATCATTTATTCATTTATTTATCTACAAACTTAACATTAATGGAGAATCTCAAAAACATTGCTCCTTTGGCCGATTTCGACTGGGACGCATTTGAAAATGGTAGTGTAGCTGGCGAAGCTAAGGAAACTCTCGTTGCTGCCTACGACCAAACTCTCAACAACGTTCACGAGCACGAAGTTGCAGAAGGTGAAGTTACCAACATCACCAAGCGTGAAGTTGTGGTGCGCATCGGTTCTAAGAGCGATGGTATCATTCCCGTAAGCGAATTCCGCTACAATCCCGATCTCAAGATTGGTGACACTGTAGAAGTTTACGTGGAAAGCCTCGAAGACAAGAAGGGTCAACTCGTACTCTCTCACAAGAAGGCTCGCGCTAGCAAGTCTTGGGAGCGTATCAACGAAGCCCTCGAAAACAAGGAAATCATCAAGGGTTTCATCAAGTGCCGCACCAAGGGTGGTATGATCGTAGACGTATTCGGTCTCGAAGCGTTCCTCCCCGGTTCACAAATCGACGTGAAGCCCATCCGCGACTACGATGTATTCGTTGGTAAGACTATGGAATTCCAAGTTGTCAAGATCAACCAAGAATACAAGAACGTAGTGGTTAGCCACAAGGCTCTCATCGAAGCTGAACTCGAAGCTCAAAAGCAAGAAATCATCAGCAAGCTCGAAAAGGGTCAAGTGCTCGAAGGTACTGTTAAGAACATCACCAACTACGGTGTGTTCATCGACCTCGGTGGCGTTGACGGTCTCGTTCACATCACTGACCTCTCTTGGGGTCGCGTGAGCAATCCTCGCGAAGTGGTTCAAGACGACCAAAAGCTCAACGTGGTTATCCTCGACTTCGACGAAGAAAAGAAGCGCATCGCACTTGGTATCAAGCAACTCACTCCTCACCCCTGGGATGCACTCGATCCTAACCTCAAGGTGGGTGACAAAGTTAAGGGTCGCGTAGTGGTTATGGCTGACTACGGTGCATTCGTTGAAATCGCACCTGGTGTTGAAGGTCTCATCCACGTTTCTGAAATGTCTTGGAGCCAACACCTCCGTTCTGCACAAGACTTCCTCAAGGTAGGTGACGAAATCGAAGCTGTGATCCTCACACTCGACCGCACTGAACGCAAGATGTCTCTCGGCATCAAGCAACTCAAGGAAGATCCTTGGAAGGATATCGAAGTGAAGTACCCCGTTGGTTCTCAACACACTGCTAAGGTGCGCAACTTCACCAACTTTGGTGTATTCGTTGAGCTCGAAGAAGGTGTTGACGGTCTCATCCACATCTCTGACCTCTCTTGGACTAAGAAGGTGAAGCACCCCAGCGAGTTCACTCAAGTTGGTGCTCCCATCGAAGTTAAGGTGCTCGAAATCGACAAGGAAAACCGTCGTCTCAGCCTCGGTCACAAGCAACTCGAAGAAAATCCTTGGGATGTATTCGAAACTGTATTCACCGAAGGTAGCACTCACGAAGGTACTATCACCGAACTTCACGACAAGGGCGCTGTTGTTCAACTCCAATATGGCGTTGAAGGCTTCGTAACTCCTAAGCACCTCGTGAAGGCAGACGGTAGCAAGGCTCAACTCAACGAAAAGCTCAACTTCGTTGTTCTCGAGTTCAACAAGGAAAGCAAGCGCATCCTCCTTTCTCACACTCGCACATTCGACCAAAGCGTATCTGCAGAACGCAGCGAAAAGAAGACTCGCCGTGCTGCTGCTCCTCGCAAGGAAGAAAACACTGCTAACATCCAAAACCAAGCTGCTTCTACTAGCCTTGGTGACATCGATGCTCTTGCAGCGCTTAAGGCTAAGATGGAAAAGGGTCAATAATCTCCCCTCTTTCTCTTCTCACCTAGCACCTACTCCACCTCGGAGTAGGTGCTTTTTTTGTTTCCCCCAATCGCCAAAAGGTTATTACATTCATAACAGATTTTATTCGATTGTAGAGGAAACAGCATACCAATAGCTCGAAGGCGTAGTGGACTATGTCTAGAACCAATGAGAGATAAGATGCCAATAAGAAAATTATTGCTGTCCGGTAAACTTACAAACGCCACAAGAAAGCTTCCCGAAGCCCTTTAGAATAGGACTTCGGGCTTTCTTTTTCAAAAAGCAAGCCCCCTAATCGAATAATGATGGTTCTGAGGGTGGAGATTTAGCTCTTTCAGCCCAAATTGCACACTCATCCTTTTGAGGATCTTCCATGAAAGCGATGAAATTAGTGTAATACATGAGCGTTAATCTAAGCATGGTTACGATTTGAGAAAGAAACGTGTCTTTTTATCATTCTAGAGAGTACTGTGCACAAGAGATTGGCAATGAGTACTACCCAGGTTTGTACCTGGATGGCATTCACGCTCTCACCATAGAAAAAGTGCAAAGGAAAATTCTGTTTCAGTTGTTTGTAGAGCGTTTCTATAGCCCACCTGCGCTTGTAGATTTCAGCAAGTTCCTGAACCGATAGTTCAAAATTGTTAGTCAGCAACGTCACCGACTTACGAGAGTTATTGCTCCATAGCTCTACACATCGGGCTTCGTGCCTTACCTTCTCTTTCTCAAAAAGAATGTGTTTGTCGATATGAGTGACTAGACCATCACGAGAAACATAGGCTATAGAAGAGAGCTCCTTGTAGCTGAGATTCTTCTTCATCTTAGTCACATAGCAGACACCTTCTTCGGTAAGCCTTTGAAACTGTGCATAGTCTATGTAGGCTCTATCCATTGCCAAGGTGGCATCTTGGGGCAGGTGCACCTTTTTGAGAAGATAATGATCGTGTTTGGCAGCAGAGGTCAGTTCTACCACCATCGGTACACCTACTTGATACTTCATAATGGTGTGTACCTTCATGCCGCCTTTCTTCTTTCCGCTTTTAGGATGTCTACCTACTCCCTTAAGAATATTGTCAAAGAGCGTGATTGTGGTAGAATCCATCATATACAGCTGCTTCTCCCAGGCTTTTTGACAGCTCACAGAACGGCTGTCCGCTAAAAAAGGAGTGTAGCGTTCCAACAGGGAGGCATAAACTTTGGCAAAGAACTCTTGTGGTCGCCGCTGGTTGGCTTCTGCAAGTGTGCTGCGACGGACAACGTAGTCAAGCCCCAAGTGGGAGAGTTTCATGGTCTCGGCTTTCATGCCAATCTCCAATTCACGCAGAGAATCAAAGTGTTTGAGCACACCAAAGAGCATAATGATGAGGTGTTTCCAACCTGTCAAACGCTTAACATAACGCTCGCTCCCTAGTGTTTCGAGACTAATTTGTTGAATTTTGGCTTTATCCAGCAATTTAATGACCTGACTATAGACCGGCTGTCCGGTAAAATATGTACTTTTGCTCATGTTACTAGTGTTTTTTTCCAACAAGCAAAGTAACAAAAGAGGCTGAAATCCTGCAAGAGGGTTTCAGCCTTATTTTTATCATCAGAAAAACTTTTACCGGACAGCAATATAAGAAAATGAAAAAGGAGAGGTCCTAATCTTTTCCGTTACCAGTAACGCTTTTACAGTCTAATGACCAATTTGGGTTAAAAGCAAAGTGCTACATTATTTTCGAGCTTCAGCTTTGTTCACGTACTTCAGTACGCTCCCTTCAGCCTCAATGCCTTACATTTTATCCCTATAATAAAAGACCCAAGAAACACCGAAAAACCTCATAACAACACGTAGAGCCTCAAAAAGACATCTCAACACACAAAATCGCCTCACAAGGAAAAACGCTGCGGAATTGAGGTTAAAAACAAATAGATGCTTAATAGAAGCCTTAGTCAGGCTTCAATTAAGCACCTATTGGAGGTCAAGCAAGGCTTAGTTGCGATGCAAGTAAGCACCTGTAAGGATTGGAATAAGGAAAAAACAGGACATTATGCCCCACTCTTTTGGGATGGGTAAGTGAAGTCCTCCTTTTATTTTTCAGTATAATCTGCGATGAGCTGCTGGAGTCCTTCTTTTGTGCGGGTGTCATATTTGGCAGCATCCATGCTCGGCTTATTCAGATATTCCGTAGTCAGCTTAATTCTTTTCTTCTCGCTTCGTGTACCTAATAATGCTTTGTCGCCAAGATAGATAGCTTCCTTTCTGTCCTTCAGCTTCAGATAAAGTTCATTTTTATCTAATGGATGTTCCAGGATGTAATTGTCCTTTCCGTCGGTAAAGAGTACCTCGAAGAACTGTGGGTGGCGTGTTCCGATATTAAGAGAACCATTGCCGCCGGCGTTTCTTAACACACCGTCTTTTGAACCCTTTGCACCGATATAGGTTTTGCCACCTGCATAGACGGTTACGTTGTCTGCAGCCTTGAACTTCTGTTCGGTCTTGCCGTTCGCACCGTTGTGCGTCAGTGTTACGGTTGATCCCATTGCCGGTGCGTCAAGGTCGAGGATTCCACTGGTTCCTTTACCCATCTTCTTTTCAATAGATTCATATACGATAGTGATGTTGCCTTCATGTGTTGTGCCGTCAGCAAGTACCACCTTGCCGGGCACATTATAGATGTTCACGGAAGCATCTCTGACCTCTTTCACCAACTGTCGTTCCTCTTCGGCAGCCTGTTGCTCATCTGCTTTTTGCCTTGTTTGCCAGTCGCAGCTTGATATTCTCCGTCATATCTCCCAGTGCATAGCCGTTTGCAAGCAGTTTTTGATACCATACGGCGCAACATCTCGTCCTCGGAGAGTTTGGATGCAGTATTGTATTGCAGGAAGGGAAGTTTTCTATTATCACAGGTTGTTATGTTGCTGAAATTCTCGCTCCTAGTCAAGATCTGAGCTTAATCTCCGCTACTTGGTTGCCCACACGGTCCTTGACATAATAGTCTCTTTTGCCTAATGAATGTTCATTGACAAAAACCTTTCCCACCATCTCTTTGTTGATGATAATGTCACCATTGTTGTTGATGGAGAAGGGATGCTGTGCGGTAAACTCCTCATCGGTTTTTCTCCATATTTTTTTGACTATGGTATAGAGGCTGTCCCATTTTGCAGAGAAAGGACGCGAGCCCCTGCTTGAAGAGGTCGTCAATGGTGGATGTCTTGATACCGTCCACTGCGATGATCTGGGGTTTGCTGTCTAACAGTTTGTAGACAAGGTACTTCGTGGTGGACAGTACAATCCTGTCTTTCGGGTTTTGCAGTTCAAAGACTGCGCCCTCAGGTGATGTGAACTGGAGCCAGTCTTCTGGTGTGATGATGCCTTGTTTTGTCTTGTTCGTAATGAAGAATGTGAACACCTTTTTCCCATCTGGCGTAGAAAGGTCGCAGACTCTTTTCGCTTCTTTTACAAGTGCTACTGGTGTTCCGCCAAGTAATACCTCCCCTTTCTTTATTTTCAGGTCTTGGGCATGTGCGGAAAGCAACATGAAGCTGGCGATGAAGCCTAATACTGTTTTTCTCATCTTACTTATTTGAGTTTTAGATTGATATGAATTGGCTGCAAAGGTAGTGATTTTACATATCACCTCAATTCCGCAGCATAAGTTCTTGTGAGAACTCCAAGTGCCTAAGAAACATAGTTCTCAAAACTCTTGGAACTGTCAGAAATTTCACCTATCTCGGTGCTGTAAACATAACAAGTAAGCAAAAACTGACATGGCAAAGGTAGCAATTAAAAACGAGAATATCACTTCTTTCGGTGGAAATTATCATATTATGGACGTTTTCTCAAAGTTGGGTTTTGAAAAACTTACCGAATCTGTATTGGGTAAACGTGGAAGTAGTGGCAAAGCATTCTGTTATGGAAGTATTTTTGGCTCTCTCTTCTTCAGTTACCTTTGTGGTAGAGAATGCCTTAAGGACATCAATGCGCTTGTAGGGCAGTTCAAGCAGAGACCTGATACGCTATTACCGAGTGCCGACACTGTGGGGCGCGGACTAAAGGAGTTTGCCGAGAAAACTATTGTCTAAAGAGCGAGACCTCCGACAAGTCCTATAGTTTCAACACGGCACAACATTTTTTCACCGTGAATTTCCTCGTTTTTAACCCAAATCGGTCATTAGATCCTGAACAGATTTCATTAGATTGTTGAGAGATGGTTGATTGTGAGTGCAAAGGCGTAGCGGGCTACGTCGAGAACGAACGAGCAACAAGATGCCAACAAGAAAATGAAAGATGGCAGGAAGTTATATTCTCGGTAACATATTGCACAATAACGGTCTAATGACCGATTGGTGTTTAAGTCTCATTGGCGCATATATTCATAGAAGGTGTCACCACAAAGTGCAACAATCCTTCCCCTCCTTTCTCTTTCATAAACTCAACATATAACTCAATTGACCTCAGCAAATCAGCCTAAAACCCAGAAAATGCAAACTTGAGATGTAATTTCCGCAGTTTTAGTTGGTCAATTCGAATCTTCTTTGTAATTTTCGGCCGAAAACAGAGCCACACAGCTTTCCAACCTTTGAAAGACCTCGGCTCATCCCTGATTTGACCTCCGATTCACTCATCGGACAATCTTTACCCACCACGATGTGCCTTTCCTCACGTCTGTGCACACCGCCTAAATCTTTACCTCGTATGAAAGTTTACAACTCTCACGACATCAAAAACATTGCCCTTCTTGGCAATGACCGTTCTGGAAAAACCACCCTCACGGAGTGTATGCTCTACCACGCTGGAGCACTGCCACGACGTGGACGAATCACACAGAAAAATACGGTTTCTGACTACTTCCCCGTTGAACAAGAATATGGCTATTCTGTTTTTGCCACAGCTTTCCACGTGGAATGGAACGAAAAGAAACTCAACATCATAGACTGTCCAGGGTCTGACGACTTTGTGGGAGCAGCAATGACTGCACTCAATGTGACAGACACCGCCATCCTCCTCATCAATGGTGCCTTTGGCCCTGAAGTGGGTACGCAAAACCACTTCCGCTACACAGAAAAACTCAACAAGCCTGTCATTTTCCTCGTCAATCAACTTGACCACGAGAATTGCGACTACGACACCATCCTCGATGATTTGCAAACCATCTATGGTGAGAAAGCCGTTCCCGTGCAATATCCTTTGGCTACGGGAGCTGGATTCAACAGTCTCATCGACGTGATTTTGATGAAGAAACTCACGTGGAAAGAAGAAGGCGGAGCCCCCGTCATTGAAGACATTCCTGCTGAAGAAATGGAACGCGCCACTTTGCTTCACAAGGCTTTGGTGGAAGCTGCTGCTGAAAATGACGAACAACTCATGGAGAAGTTCTTTGAAACAGAGCAACTCACCGAAGACGAAATGCGCGAAGGCATCCGCAAAGGTATGGTCACTCGCAGCATCTTCCCCGTATTCTGCGTTTGCGCAGCAAAAGATATGGGCGTGGGTCGCTTGATGGAATTTTTGGGCAACGTGGTGCCTTACGTTAATGAAATGCCCACTGTGTTCAACACGCGCGGTGAAGCCGTGGCTCCTCAAGAAGATGCTCCCACCAGCATTTATTTCTTCAAAACTGGTGTAGAACCTCACATCGGCGAAGTGCAATACTTCAAGGTGATGAGCGGTGTGGTCAAAGAAGGCGACGATTTGCAAAATGCCGATCGCGGTTCTAAGGAACGCATGGCACAACTCTTCGTTTGCTCTGGTGCCAACCGCGAAAAGGTGAGTCAACTCTCCGCAGGCGACATTGGTTGCACGGTGAAACTCAAGGACGTGCGCACCGGCAACACGCTCAACGGCAAGGGCTGCGAACATCGTTTCAACTTCATCAAATATCCTAATCCCAAATTCACCCGCGCCATCCGCGCCGTGAACGAAGCCGAAACGGAAAAGATGATGGCTGCGCTCACTCGTTTGCGTCAAGAAGATCCCACATGGGTGGTGGAACAGAGCAAGGAGTTGCGCCAAGTGCTCGTGCACGGCCAAGGCGAATTCCATCTGCGCACACTCAAATGGTGTTTGGAAAACATCGACAAGATTCAAATCGAGTTTTACCAACAACGCATCCCTTATCGCGAAACCATCACCAAGGCTGCGCGTGCCGACTATCGCCACAAGAAGCAATCGGGCGGTGCAGGACAGTTTGGTGAAGTGCACCTCATCGTAGAACCCTACTTTGAAGGTATGCCCGAACCCACTAATTTCACTTTCAACGGACAGGAAATTCGCATCACACCACGTGGCAAAGAAGAGATTTCTCTCGAATGGGGTGGCAAACTCGTGTTCATCAATAGTGTTGTGGGTGGTGCCATCGACGCACGCTTTATGCCTGCCATCCTCAAGGGTGTGATGAGCCGTATGGAACAAGGTCCTCTCACAGGATCTTATGCTCGCGATGTGCGCGTCATGGTTTATGATGGCAAGATGCACCCCGTAGACAGCAACGAAGTTTCATTTATGCTCGCTGGTCGTCACGCGTTTGCCGAAGCCTTCCGCAATGCAGGACCAAAGATTCTCGAACCCATCTATGACGTGGAAGTATTCGTTCCCTCTGACAAGATGGGCGATGTGATGAGCGACTTGCAAGGTCGTCGTGGTATGATTGTCGGCATGAGTTCTGAAAACGGCTACGAGAAGTTGCAAGCAAAAGTTCCGCTCAAAGAAATGAGCAACTACTCCACTGCTCTCTCTAGTCTTACCGGAGGTCGCGCTTCCTTCATTATGAAGTTTGCTAGCTACGAACTCGTTTCCGGCGACATCCAACAGGCACTGATTGCCGAACACGCACAAAAGGAAGAAGAATAGGCTTTGCCAATTCTACTCAAGCAACTACAATGTTTTGACGACATAGACCTCTCTATACAGACATCCCCCTCAGCACCGAAAGATGTTGAGGGGGGTGATTTTTTGGAGACTATGCAGTAATAGAAGCTAGCATAACAACACAAAACCAAGTTGCCGTAGCATCTGCACAAAGAAAAGGGTCGGTGCTAGAATTACACTATATTAGAACCTTACAACTCTTGTATCCCTAGCGTGGGCATAGCGTTGCAGTAAATCTTGTGCCAAGTCGATACTTTCTTGAAGCAATTGCTCATTGCCGTCATAAGCATTGATGATGAAAAGTAAATGTTGCGTGGTGGGAGAAAGCATGGTGCGCGTGCTGTCGGAAGTGGGCGAAGCAATGGCACCCACTGCATCGCGATAGACAGGAAGTCCCTCTATGTTGAGAGGACCACGACCGATGCCTTCATAGGGTTCACCAGCGCGACCGATGCCAAGTTCTATCGCATCACCCACAATTTTGTCGGCATCGAGGAGCCCTGTGGGATAGCCACTGAAAATGGACACCAGATTTCCCAAATCGACTAAAGTGTCTACACTGTATAAGCCTTTACCTTGCAAAACACGGCGTGAAAGTTGCTCACTAGCAGGACGATAGCGCGAAGGGTCTTTGCCACACGCCTTGTAGGCAGCCCGCGTGGCGGCTATGCTGGAGCGTGATTTAATGGTGTCTGTGGTGAAATCGGCTTGTAATTGCTCACAACTGGCTTCGATTTCCGCCCAGAGTGTCGGCGAAGTGGCTGAGTTTTGCACAGTGACTTCGAGGAACGCTCCCTTAAATTGGGGCACGCGCGCTGCAAAGTCGGAAGAAACAGATAGGGAAAGCATGAGATTGAGATTTTATTCTAAAGCGGTGATTAGAACTGGAACTAATTTTGGATAAACGAAAGACGACTGTACGTTATCTTTTCACGATTACGGTCTGATTACTAATTGGGGTTATTGATAGCACAAAGAGAAATAGGGGCAATTGCTGCAAACACTGTTGGTTTTGGAGGCGTTTGGCGTGGGATTAAATGTTGTTTCTGGATTGAGGATTTCTTCTACCAACTGAACCAACCTTGTTCTGAAATCATCTAGTTTCTCACGAAAATTGAGCACTTCCCTATTTTCGAGCAATAAATAGGGAGAATAGTTTTGCTTATACAATTTGTGGATGAAAAACAGCGATGGAGCAATGGGAAGAGTTGCATGCGACAGGCGTAATTTCGTATCGCTTTTTTGCGACTGCGACAAACGGTTTTGATTAAATTCATCGGCTAGCACCGCAGCATAGATGAAAGTTTGCAGCATATAGTGCTTTTGCTTGTCGCCTTCAGTAGTGAAAATTTCATCTAAATTTGCCGCTTTCTCCATATCTCCCCCAGTTTTGTAGTCCACGATGCGGAGCATTTTCTGACTATCTTCATCGATGGTGTCTAATCGGTCGATGATTCCCCCAATGGTCAACGAATCAATGTGCGCACCCTTCGAAAGCGGGAGTTTCATCCAGTGATATTGTTCTAGTTCTAAAACACTAAATTGAGGATGTTTCGCATCAAATTGAAGAAGAGATTTCACAAAAATCTCAATCAAATTGTACAGATAGGGAGTGCTTGTTACTTTTAGCTCTGCAAAAGCAGCTTCGATATAGTTTCTCAACCTTTTGTCATCATTTTGAAGCGCAGTCAAATAGGCATTGTTGTCTTTTACATTCTGAATGCGGAGGTCGTTGTAGATGCGTTGCGCTGCGTCGTGGAAGATGCTTCCCAAGGTGTTGGGTTGCACTTCGTTGTCAGTGGCTTCGGGCTGTTTGATTTTGAGGACTGTCTCATAATAGAATCGCAGCTGACAGCGCAAATAGGTGTTGATGGCGGAAGGAGAAAGACGAACTTCCGCTTGCTCTTCTTGATTTTCTTGATTCTTTTTCTCCTCTTGACTCTCTTGATTCTTGTTGTGTTTGAGGAGTTCAATCAAATTCTCTGGTTTCTTCACAGACATTGGGGTGTCGTGCTGCGAAGCTGTTTCACTGGAGAGTGCGATGTGCTGGATGGGTAACTGAGACTCCACCATAAGCTGGGTCAAGAACCTTGACTTTTCCCCCGTGGTAATGCCTACTGACGATGAGTTGTAGACAAGACGTAGCCGCTTTGCACGCTGTATCAAACGATAGAAATAGTAGGCATAGACGGCGGTTTTTCGCTCGGGTGTGGTGAGTCCGAAGGCTTTGCGCAAGATGTAGGGGATGAATGAGTTGTCGTTAGATTTCTGCGGAAGTGCGCCTTCGTTAACGGAAATCATGATGATGTTGTCGAAATCCAAACAACGCGTTTCGAGTACTCCCATCACTTGCAATCCCACTGCGGGTTCTCCAGCAAAAGGGATGACGGACTGGCGCACAATTTGCCGCAAAATGCGTCGGAGCGTGGTGGGATTGACCATCAGTCGTCCGCTTTGTGCAATGAGCAATAACCGATTGAGCAGCGCGTTCATCTGGGCATAGGCTTCCGACTGCAAGATGTGTTCAAAGCGTTCTGTGTCGAAATTGGTTTCTTTCACCAAACTCTCGGCTTCTTTTTCCACTGCAGACAGCAATTTTGTGAGCGCATCTACTGTGGACAGGCTTGAAGCGTCACGCTCCATCTTTCCGAGTTCGGACTCCACAAGCGTGGAAACGGCAGTGTGATTGAGGGGGAAACCCTTGGTGACATTGACTTCTTTGACATTGCTAGGGAGCGTATGAAGGAGGGGCTGCAACAAAGACTCGTTGCAAAGCACTACGGCTGTGCGCTTGGCATCGGGGGTGAGATGGTTGGTGAGCCATTGTCCGACACTTTGCACCTGAATGCTCTCGGTGGAGGCTTCTACCATTTCCACCGTTTCAATGTTGCAGAGATTATCGAAGTTGTCCTCAGAGAGTTCGTTGGGAAAATCTGATAAGTTCTTGCGCAGAAAGTATCCAGCTTCAGCATCTTCCACAGGCACTTGGCGAGATTGACGCGCGGTCAGAGCATTTCCTACATTTATGAGGTGCAACAAACGGTCTTTCTCACTCGGCAAATAGTATTTGTCGTAATCCCAATAGAAGAGGGCTTTGCCTTGTTCTTTGAGATAGGAGAATAGATGTCTTTCTACTTCATCGAGCACGTTGAATCCGACAAATACATACTTTTCTATATGCGCAGAGAGTTCTATTTCGTCTTTTTCTAAGCGTTCCACGGTGTTGCGGAAAGCCGCTCCTTCATAGGCTAATCCTTCTTTTGCAAGTTCCTCATTGAGTGACTGATAGATGGTGAAAAGTTGATTCCACAATCGACTAAATCGTTCGCGGATTTCGCTTTTTCTGTTGGGATCAAACTCCTTGAAAAATCGTTGTAAGACGCTCTTTTGCTCCTCATTCAAAAAGTCTATTTTCTCAAACTCACGCAACTCCTTCGTGTTCTGAAAGAGTTTCTCAGCATTCACCATATTTTTGTCGATATCGTCAAAATCGGAGAGAATACGTTCAGCCCACCCATAAAAATAATCCAAAGAAACGCTATCTCCCGTGGCTTTCGCATAGTGCTGCTGCACACGACAGACGGTGTCGATGGGATCGTTTATCTTCAAATTCCCCAAACTATTAAAGAGCTGATTGATGGTGATATAGGAAGGCGCCCAGAGAGGTTGTGAAGATGATTTTCCTAAATGCTCATTCAGAAACAACGAAGCGCGTTTGTTGGGAAAGACTACGACCAAACGACTTAAATCGTTTCCAAACTTTTTCATTAAATCTTGGGCTACTAGTTCCAAAAAATCAGCCATAGGGAGGAGGACTTAAAATGTTATGAAAAATCTGAGCGAGAAAACGCTTCTACAAAGATAAGGATTTAAACGAAGGCACACAAGAAAGGGCTCATCATTTTCAACCAAGGAGGCAAAAGATGAGTATTTCCTAAGTAAGGATGGAAATCTCCTGAGTAAGGTAGGTGGATAATGGAGAAAAACAGACATTTCTCCCAAACTTTCAGACAACAGCAACTAGTCTAAAATTTAGTTGTAACTTTGCCACATCAAACTTACACTTTCTGTCATTTAACGACAAATATTCTATATGAAAAAGACCATCCTTGTCACTGGTGGCACGGGCTTTATTGGTTCGCACACCACAGTTGAACTTCAGGCAGCAGGCTATGAAGTGGTTATCATTGACAACCTGAGCAACTCTAAGGCTGAAGTTGTGGAAGGTATCGAAAAAATTAGTGGCGTGCGTCCTGCTTTTGAACAGGTGGACTGCTGCGACCTCCCTGCACTTGAAGGCGTTTTCCAAAAATATCCTGACATCGAGGGTATCATTCACTTTGCAGCGTCTAAGGCTGTGGGCGAATCCGTGGAACAACCTTTGAAGTATTATGAGAACAACCTCTTGAGCTTGATTAACCTCCTCAAGTTGATGCCTAAATACAATGTGAAAGGCATTATCTTCTCTTCTTCTTGCACCGTATATGGACAACCCGATGCAAAAGACCTTCCTGTGAGCGAACAAGCTCCCATCAAGAAGGCGGAATCTCCTTACGGCAACACCAAGCAAGTGAACGAAGAAATCATTCAAGACTTCATTCACAGTGGGGCTCCCATCTCAGCAATCATTCTTCGCTACTTCAACCCCATCGGTGCACACCCCACAGCGCTCATTGGCGAAGTTCCCAACGGCACACCTGCTAACCTCATTCCTTATCTCACACAAACTGCTATCGGCATCCGCGAACAACTCGCTGTCTTTGGTGACGACTACAACACTCCCGATGGGTCTTGCATCCGCGACTTCATTTATGTAGTTGATTTGGCGAAAGCACACGTGGCTGCCATGGCGCGCATCGTGGAAGGTAAGAATGAAGAACCTGTGGAAATCTTCAATGTAGGTACGGGCAACGGAGTTAGTGTGTTCGAACTCATCAACACTTTTGAAAAATGCACTGGTGTGAAACTCAACTACAAGGTTGTACCTCGTCGTGCTGGTGACATCGAACAAGTTTGGGGTAATGTTGACAAAGCCAACAAGGTGCTCGGTTGGAAAGCTGTGCACACACTCGAAGAAGCGCTCTCTTCTGCTTGGAAATGGCAAGAGAAACTTCGCGAAGATGGTGTGATGTAATCTTTCATTCCCCGCTTTTTCTCTATTTCTCTGAAATAGAAGGACATTTGCTGCAAAGCAGTACAATAAGAGACCGTGTCAAAATAAATCTTTTGACGCGGTCTCTTACTTTTTGAATCTTATGCGCTAATGTTTTCGCTTTTTTATCCTTTTTCTTCTGCTTGTTCTCCCCTCCTTGCTCTCTGGTGTGACACTTGTGATAGCAACTAAAACAATTTGCTGTTGAAAGGCGCGCTCACGCGCGCGAGGAGGAAGTGCTCTACTTGTCATTGCGGCAAAATAATTGGACAAAACGAGGGCTATTTGCACTCTTCGCAGAGATTACAAGATATTTTATCACAGAACACTCTCGTTTTTTGGGTCTGTTAACCCTTATATTTATAGAACGGCATCGAAAAACGTTTTCTACCTATGTGTTTCTCCTCTTCCTTGATGCCGGGAAGCGAAGGAACATTCACCCTTAAATAATTTAATATTATTGCTGTCCGGTAAAAGTTTTTCTGATGATAAAAATAAGGCTGAAACCCTCTTGCAGGATTTCAGCCTCTTTTGTTACTTTGCTTGTTGGAAAAAAACACTAGTAACATGAGCAAAAGTACATATTTTACCGGACAGCCGGTCTATAGTCAGGTCATTAAATTGCTGGATAAAGCCAAAATTCAACAAATTAGTCTCGAAACACTAGGGAGCGAGCGTTATGTTAAGCGTTTGACAGGTTGGAAACACCTCATCATTATGCTCTTTGGTGTGCTCAAACACTTTGATTCTCTGCGTGAATTGGAGATTGGCATGAAAGCCGAGACCATGAAACTCTCCCACTTGGGGCTTGACTACGTTGTCCGTCGCAGCACACTTGCAGAAGCCAACCAGCGGCGACCACAAGAGTTCTTTGCCAAAGTTTATGCCTCCCTGTTGGAACGCTACACTCCTTTTTTAGCGGACAGCCGTTCTGTGAGCTGTCAAAAAGCCTGGGAGAAGCAGCTGTATATGATGGATTCTACCACAATCACGCTCTTTGACAATATTCTTAAGGGAGTAGGTAGACATCCTAAAAGCGGAAAGAAGAAAGGCGGCATGAAGGTACACACCATTATGAAGTATCAAGTAGGTGTACCGATGGTGGTAGAACTGACCTCTGCTGCCAAACACGATCATTATCTTCTCAAAAAAAGGTGCACCTGCCCCAAGATGCCACCTTGGCAATGGATAGAGCCTACATAGACTATGCACAGTTTCAAAGGCTTACCGAAGAAGGTGTCTGCTATGTGACTAAGATGAAGAAGAATCTCAGCTACAAGGAGCTCTCTTCTATAGCCTATGTTTCTCGTGATGGTCTAGTCACTCATATCGACAAACACATTCTTTTTGAGAAAGAGAAGGTAAGGCACGAAGCCCGATGTGTAGAGCTATGGAGCAATAACTCTCGTAAGTCGGTGACGTTGCTGACTAACAATTTTGAACTATCGGTTCAGGAACTTGCTGAAATCTACAAGCGCAGGTGGGCTATAGAAACGCTCTACAAACAACTGAAACAGAATTTTCCTTTGCACTTTTTCTATGGTGAGAGCGTGAATGCCATCCAGGTACAAACCTGGGTAGTACTCATTGCCAATCTCTTGTGCACAGTACTCTCTAGAATGATAAAAAGACACGTTTCTTTTTCTCAAATCGTAACCATGCTTAGATTAACGCTCATGTATTACACTAATTTCATCGCTTTCATGGAAGATCCTCAAAAGGATGAGTGTGCAATTTGGGCTGAAAGAGCTAAATCTCCACCCTCAGAACCATCATTATTCGATTAGGGGGGGCTTGCTTTTTGAAAAAGAAAGCCCGAAGTCCTATTCTAAAGGGCTTCGGGAAGCTTTCTTGTGGCGTTTGTAAGTTTACCGGACAGCAATAATTTAATATGAAGAGAATACTTCTTTGTCTGCTATTTGTTCTTGCGTGCTTGAACAGTTGTATCACCACTCGCGAAGTTCGCCATCAAATGACGGTTCACGATACGTTGCGCCTCAACCACCACGACACCTTGCGCCAATGGAGCATCCGCCACGACAGTGTTTTTCTCCACGACAGTATTTACTGGCAAGGTAATCAAATGGTGAAAGAGCGTTTGCGCGAACATTGGCATTTGCAGCACGACACCCTTCACAGTACGCGCGTCGACACGCTCTATCGCAGCAAAATGCAACAAAAAACAGAGCACACCACAACCCCAAATAAAACAGGAAACAATTGGGCTAATGCCTTACGTTTCCTGTTGTTGGGAGTCATTTTGGGAGCTATTCTGATGGCGATGAAGAGATGGAAATAGTGTTGTAGGGCTTTCAGCGATGCAGTAATCGCACTTCTCTAAAGTGCTAGATTCTGCCATGTTTGCCACGCTGCTTCGGCCTGAAGGTGCAGCATTTCAAGACCATTTTTCACAACTGCTCCTTGCGCAAGACCGAGTTGCATAAATTGCGTTTGTAGTGGATTGTAGACCAAATCATACAAAATATGGGCGGAGGTGAGTTGTGCATAAGGTATCTGTGGTGCAGCTTGTACCAGCGGATACATCCCCATCGGAGTGGTGTTGATGATCAAAAGATGGCTTTTCATCACTTCAGGCGTGAGTTCGTCATAGGTGAGCACCGACACGGATTGCCCCCCCACTTTCACCCCTTCGCTTTTGGCATAGCGACTGACGTAAGTGGGAGAGATGCCGAGATGGCGCAGTGCCACAACGACAGCGCGCGATGCTCCTCCAGTGCCTAAGACAAGGGCATGCTGGTTGTCGGGACGAAGCAAGGGACGCAAACTCTCAGTAAATCCTACACAATCGGAATTATCACCCAATAATCGGACGTTTCCTTCAGCACTGCGCACGCAACGCACCACATTGACGGCTCCCACCTCTGTGGCTGCAGGTGACAAGGCATCGAGTTGCGCTATGATGCTTTGTTTGTGAGGAATCGTGACATTGAATCCACGCAAATGAGGGCGCGACTCGCACCATTGATGCAAATCGGGGAGTTGAGAAAATTCAAAATTCTCATAGACAGCATGGATGTCTTCACGCGAAAACTTTCCGCAAAGTATTTTGCAGAAAAACTATGTCCGAGCGGAAAGCCGATGAGTCCATATACATCGACAAAGGCTGTTCCTTGGGAAGAAGGAGAAAGCGATTGATCCATAACTCGTTGCTACAAAGTTATTTCTCTGCCGTGTAGAGGGTGGAAAGACCGAAGGTGAAACGGCGAAATTTCACCGATTGAAATCCGGCTTTTTCGATGATGCCTTGCATCACTTCACCTTGTGGGAAGGCTTCCATCGTAGCAGGCAAGTAGGAATAAGCACGACTATCGCGCGAAATGAGCTTTCCCACCAAGGGCATCCACACATGGGCATAGAGCCAGAAGAGCTGTTTCATGGGGAAACGCACAGGACTGGTGAGTTCGATGATGACGAGTCGTCCTCCAGGTTTGAGCACTCGGAGCATTTCGCGCAGTCCGCAATCGAGGTCTTCAAAATTGCGCACACCATAGGCCACAGTGACAGCGTCGAATGTGTTATCGGCAAAAGAGAGCGCCATGCAGTCTTCTTTTTGCATGGTGATAATGTCAGACTTTCCAGCGCGTTCCACTTTCTCTCGTCCCACATTGAGCATACCTTCGGAGAGGTCGGCACCTACAAGCGATTGGGGTTGCAAACGCTCTGCAGCCATGAGGGCAAAATCGCCTGTCCCCGTAGCCACATCGAGGATGCGTTGTGGAGCATAGGGTTTCAAAGAGTCGATGGCGGCTTTGCGCCATGAGCGGTCGATGCCAAGTGAGAGTGTGTGGTTGAGAAAATCGTAGGAATGGGCGATTTGGTCGAACATACGTTCCACTTGTTCGCCTTTTGCTCCATCTTCGGAGTAGGGTTTTATGGTTTCTTGCTGATATTTCATGATGTTTCTATGGGTGAGAGGACTTATTCTTCAGAGAAATCTTTCATTATTTCTCGATAAGCACTGTAAAGTTCAGAACGGCTGACATAACCAACAAAACGATTGTCGATATCAACCACAGGAAGTGTGCCAGCATCATCGACTTGGAATTTGTCCATAATGGCGAGCATTCCATCATCTGTGCGCAGCGTGGCGGAGGGTTGCGACATGAGTCCGCGCACGGTGAAAGTGTTGTAGAGTTCGCTACGGAAAATGATGTGTCGGATGTTGTTGAGATTGATTTGCCCCAACAAAGTTCTGTCTGGACTACACACTGCAAAATGAAGTCTTTTGCTGGACGCTACAATTTGGAGCATATCGCCGAGGAGAAGATCGGGCTCCAACACAGGACGTGTTTTGTCGATGACGTCTTCGAGATTCATCAACGCAATGACGCTTTGGTCTTTATGATGTGAGAGCAGTTGTCCACGACGTGCTAAACGCATGGCATAGATGCTGTGGGGCTCGATGGTACGAACGAGGGTGTAACTCACGGAAGAGACTATCATCAAAGGTACGAGAAGTTGGTATCCTCCCGTTAGTTCGGCAATGAGGAAGATGCCGGTGAGAGGGGCATGAAAAACGGCACTCATCACGGCTGCCATGCCATAAAGCGTGGCGTTGGTGTGGGGCATCACTAACCCAAAAGGTTGAAAGAGATTCCACACTCCGGCAAAGACATAACCAGTGACGCCGCCCAGGAAGATGGAGGGGGCGAACGTACCACCGCAACCTCCTCCGCCCGTGGTGGCAGTGGAAGCAAAGACTTTCACCAAAGCCACGAGAGCAAGGAAGAGAAGGAGATATTGATTGTGTCCGTAGAAAAGAGAGTTGTTCATCACGGAGGAGGCGTCTCCCACACTATGGCTGTTGAGCAGTGTGGATATGGTGGAATAACCTTCTCCATAGAGAGGGGGAAAGAGGAAGATGAGAGCCGCCAAGACAATAGCCCCTAGCACGAAACGCGTGATCATGTTTTTGCGTTTAGCGAAGACTTGCTCGAAAGCGTTCATGGAGCGCGTGAAATAGAGAGCCACGAGCCCGCAGACCAATCCGAGAAGGATGGTGCCAGGCACACGTTCTACGACAAAGGGATCATGTAAATCGAAGTGGAACATCGTGGCATTTCCCGAAAGGAAATAGCTGATGCACGCGGCTGTGGTGCAGGAGATGAGCAAGGGGACAAGTGACCACATGGTGAGGTCGATCATGAGCACTTCGATGGTGAAGACCAGACCTGTGATGGGGGCTTTGTAGATGCCGGCTATGGCTCCTGCGGCTCCACACCCCACGAGAAGCATGATGGTGCGGTGGTCTTGGTGAAACCAACTTCCTATGCGGCTACCGATAGCGGAACCCGTGAGCACAACAGGGGATTCTGCTCCGACTGAGCCACCAAATCCGATGGTGATGCCGGAGGCTACGATGGACGACCAGGTGTTGTGCGAACGGATGTGGCCTTGATTGCGCGAGATGGCATAGAGGATTTTGGTGATGCCGTGTCCTATGTTGTCGCGCACAATAAACTTGATGAAAAGCGCAGACATGAGGATGCCGACTACGGGATAGATGAGGTAGAGGGCATTGGAACTATCGACGTTGAAATTGTGCGTGAGCAAATGCTCTACGAAATGCACGAACCATTTGAGTAGATTGGCAGCGAGTCCCGAAGCAATTCCAACCAAAAAACTGAGAATGAGGATGAATTGCTTGTGGGTGATGCTTCCATTGGTCAATTTCTTGAGCCACTCTGGTAGACGGAGATGGGGAGCAAGGGGTATGGAGGCTATGCTGTCTTTGGTGTTGCCTAAAATTTCTTTGGGAGAGATGGACATTAGACAGTAGAGATTAGACGTGAGAGATTAGACGCTAGAGGGCTAGTGATTCTAGCTTTCTAGAGATTCTAGTAATTCTAGTGCCTCTAGTGCCTCTAGTACTTCTAGAGCTTCTAAGGACGTATCACGGTGACTTCTGAAGAGGCCGTGAGTTTGATAATGGAAGAAGCTGCCCCATTGTCGGGTTCATCGCGGCGAGAAGTGCAGACGTAATCGACAGCAGCGAGGATGTCGGGAGAAATGTCGGCAAAACAACGGGGAGCAGGTTCTCCACTAATGTTGGCTGAAGTGCTGACAACGGCTCGCTTCATGCGCATGCAGAGTTCTTTGCTAAACTCTTCTTGAGTGATGCGCAAGGCGGCACTGCCGTCTTCTGCGAGCAGATTAGGAGCAAGATGACGCACGTTGTCGTAGATGATGGTGAGCGGACGTGTGGTACACTCTAGCAATTGCCACGCTACATCGGGAACATCGGGCACGTAGAAATCTACTTTGGCTTCGCTGTCTACCAAGCTGATGAGGGCTTTGGCATCTTCTCGGTGCTTGATGGCATAGACTTTTGCCACGGCTTCTGGGTTTGTGGCATCGCAACCGATTCCCCAGATGGTGTCGGTGGGATAGAGGATGACGCCACCTTGGTGCATCACGTCGATGGCTTGCTTTATGTCTTGTCGTTGTTCGTGAGTGAGCATAATATCTTGTTTTTAAGAATAACTTATAGAGTCTTTGGGGAAGACGAAGAACCTAGAATGTCTGTTCTCGGGGTAAATGCTTGACAATACGAGGTTCAAGATGGTGGTGATTGTCGGCTTTGTTTCCACCACGTGCGCAATGCGAGGTCAATGCGTGCAAGGATATAGGCAAAGGTGATGAAAAGAATAACGCTCTCCATCAGTGCCACGACATTGTTTTGTGCAGCGGCTTGGGCGGCTCGAGGTAATACTTCTTCACGAATGATGGGATGATACACAAAAAGTGCAGACGAATAGAAGCCGATGTGCTCCCAACCGAGTCGCCATACGGGACGCTGAAATATGACGGTCAACGGTACAATAGCCATGATGGCGAAGACAGGTGAAAAAAGCCAAAAGATGAAATGGAAGGCTGAGTAATAGAGCAAAACAACACCGAGAATGCATGTTAGAATGGCTATGATGTTTCGCAGTCTGTTTGGACAGGCTTTATTCCACTGTGCAAGTATCTCTCTCCCACTCTCGCGTGCTGTGCTAATACCAATGGCAAAGGGAAGGAGATGTCCGAATGCAGAAACACGGATGTAATGTAACAGTGAACTTTGGCTGATGCTTAGCTGTAGATGTGCATCGTTTGCCCACCACATAACCACTAGACTCAACACTACGAGTCTCCATAGAAAGAGGGGATTTTTCCACCGATAAAGCACTAAACGATAGAGGATGTAGAATTGCAACATCAATGAAAAGAACCACCAAGGACCATAGAGAAGGGTGTCAAACTTAAAGAAGTTTCCAAGAAAGGCGAAAGTGAGCCACAGATTGCTATCTTTGAGTTGCAGGGTGAAGGTATTCCAATCGATGAGAAAGAAGAAGGCGACTACAAATCCTGGTAGCATCAATCCCCATAACTTTTTCATGTGTTGCCAAATGAAGGATGGGAGGGGAGGAATCGATGAGGAACTTTTTTCATATTTCATCACTAATCCATATCCACTGAGGAAGAGGAAGATGGATACACCATAATGACCGAAGTGAGAAATCAATGCTGAAATGATGCCCCAAACATCGTGACTATGATGAAACTCATAGACAACACGATGTATGTTGCGCGCTGAAAACTCAAACTCATTTTCAGCAACGGCTCTTGGCAACAGGTGCAAGAGATTGTGCAACATGATGCTCAAAATAGCGATGCCTTTCAGCAGATGATTATCGGACTTGGTGAGCATTTGACAAGAAAAAACAATGGTGAAGTGAGTGAAAGTGTGAACTACTAGAACTCAGTGGACTTTTGTCGCTACAAGGCAGCATCATAGTCTATTTTGTCGCGCAAGAGTCTGCGCTGTGGTTGAAATTTGGGTGAGAGGGGGTCACGCTGCGGTTGGTAATATGGTGTGGAGATGCCTGAGATACCAAGCAGCAGATGGGACAAATCATCGTGCGAGAAGGGACGATGCTTTGCAGACTGAATTTGCGCAAAGAGGTCTGGATGTCGCTGTCGGAACTTATTACTTCCCCATATCATAAAGGGAACTTCATACTCGTTTCTAATAACTGTGGCTGATGGTTGTTCATCGTGAATGCGCCCGTAGGCATTGACACCAGCGTCATAGACTTCTTCACCGTGATCGGAAAAATAGATGACCAAAGCATCTTGTTGCGCGAAATGGAGCAAGATGCGATCCACAACTTCATCGTTCCAACGTGTTGCATTGTCGTAGTGTGCAACGATGTCGCGTTGCGTATTGTTCAAATCACTGCGTGGAATATCTTGCGCAGTGAAAGCGGTTTTGTCGGACGGATAGCGATATTTATACTCCATATGCTGTCCCCAAAGATGAAATAGATAGAGATTGCGCTGTCCGGATTCAAAAACCTTTCAACAAGGTGAGAATTGTGCCATCGTCTTTGCTTCGAAAACGATTGCGAAAAATCAAAACATTGGGCTTCGACTTGCGCATCGTTCAAAAAAAGAATGATCCATTGAAATCGATGCTTCCTTGTGAGGCTGTGTGGAAGAATTGATTAGAAAGAAAAGCTACGCGATAACCCGACTGTTTGAACAAAGCAGGAAAAAGTATGCCATCTGTCCATCTTCCTCCTTCATCGGAACTATGGGTAGAGAGAAAAGCACGGAATGCATTGCTTGTAATGTTCCAAGGACTGATGACGTCATCAAAAACAATCAATTCTCCGCGTTTGGCACGTTCGCTTAGACGTGGGGTTGTGGGCAAGGGATAACCATAAAGTGCAGAATGATGTTTATTGTAACTTTCTCCCACAATGAGGACGATGTTTGGACAACTGTCTGTTGCAATCTCCGTTTTAGGCAAATGTTGCATACGCGCTATCAAAGCATCGGTTTCGTGAGCGGCAATCTTTACGAGATGGATGGCTTGAAAACAACGATAATATGGGGAGAAAAACTCTGATTCGGCGATGTTTTCTGCGCATTCACTATGCCTATTGGAAAGAAATTGGAACATCTTATACTGATGGTTGCACCACGGCACAAAAAGGGCACACAATATAATTCCAACGAGGTATGCACCAACGTGTTGGTTTGAATTGCACCTTATTTTTTTTCGCTGCAACGAGGAATCATCTACTAACGTGTTAAGCGTTATTGCGTTTTTCCTCCAGATGATTCGTTTAATATTACAGATGATTCGTTTAACGAAGTGTTGCGCTTTGGCTTGTTTCCAAAACTCCAGTAGGAAACTCAACAGTAGTAATGTACTAGTAGAAAAAAGGACGTTCCAAAAGATATTATTGGAAAACATACCTTCTACAAATTCACTCGACTCTGCAGGGGAGGTTTCAAGTAACAGATGAACCACAGTGGGAGAGATGCAGAGATGGAAACGCTCAAAAAGGAAGATTTCGATAGTCCACAACGCAAAAGCAGAAAAGTAGATGATACTTTTTAGCATTGGTCGCAAAAACACGCTCAATCGTCGTGGAGAGATATGTGCCGATAGATCAACGAGAAGAGCTAGAAGATAGCTATCGAAGAGGGCGACCATAGTGTAATACCACCAATAGTGACTAGGACGTCCTGTGATGCAGGCATTACTCAAAAACAAGACCATCAATAGACTCACCAATACGTGTTCTCGCTGCAAAGGATGAACAATGAAGCGAATGAAACGAACGAAAGATGAACAAATGAATGGCATAAAGAGGGGATTGAGCAAGTAAGTAGGCTACATTGGGTCTAATCTAGCGTTTACCAAGAGATAGAGCTACCTTAGACTGAAGAAATGTAGCCTTAACCTTACCGCAAATTTACCATTTTTTGAGAGGGTATGCAAGATTTCCGCTTGTTTTATGCTATAAGATGGTATCAAGTCTCTGTTCTTGTGGAGCAAATGCAACCTTCTGCACTATCGTTGACTGATGGTGACTTGTGGGAATGGGAACTCAATACCAGCTTCATTGAAACATTGGAAGACCTTGAGGTTGAAGCCATGGGTGACGGTGAGAACGTCGGAGGTTTTCACCCAAGCGCGCACCATAATGTCTACACTGCTTGCGTTGAGCGCAACGACTCCCACATAGATATCTTGTTCGTGAAGCACCAGTTCATCAGCTTGCAACAATTCTTTAAGTAGGGATATGGCTTTCTCCACATCACTGGCGTAATCAATGCCAAACGTCCATTGCAATTGACGTGTTTCTTGCGCTGTGGGATTGATGATGACTCCACTGCTCAAGCTCCATTGGGAATGAAGATGACTTTATTCTCAATGGTGGTGATGACGGTGTGGAAAAGACTGACGCTTTTGACCGTACCCTCCACATTCTGCACCTGGATGTAGTCTCCAATGCCGAAAGGTTTGGTGACAACAATGATGACTCCACCGGCGAGATTCTGTAATTGTCCGCTCAATGCCATACCTACAGCGAGACCCATCGAAGCTAACACGGCTGCTAGACTGACACTTTTCACACCTAAGATGCTGATGATGGCGATGCCAACTGCAATATATAATAGTGCAATGACAATGGAGTTGATGAGGGATACCGCTACACCTCCAAAATGGCGACGATTCATAATGTTTTTGATCAACTTGGCTATTCCGTTGATGACCCATCGCGCAACAAAGAAAAAGATGAGTGCAAGCAACACGCGGATGCCGAAATTGATGAGGCCATCTTTCCAGTTGTCGAGCAAGGACAAGAATTTGTGTTCATTGATATGTATAGGTTTTGCCATTCCAGAAACAATTTCCTTTGTAGGTTTATCTTTGCTGGTGACAAGCATTAAGTAACGAAAGACGAGGGAGGTGAAATTCATTGTGGTTATATTTGAATGAGAAACAAAATGCAAAATCACCCATCTATGTTGGGAACATAGATAGGCGATTATCGCTATTAAGATACTACTTTTTTAAAGAGATGTCTACTCTTCGTGCTACTTGCGCTCCTACATCAGATTGATTGATGGCATATTGTTCAAGTTGAACACGATGAGCGGCAATACCGTGCTGCAACAAATACTGTTGTACCGTTTGTTGACGCTTTTGAGCAAGTCTGATATTGAAACTTTTACGTCCTTCGGGGGATGCATAACCGCGAAGCACTACACTTACTTGAGGATAGGTGTTTAAGAAGTTCAAAGTTTCAGCAAGTTTCTGCTTTGCATCTGCACCAAGACGTTCACTGCTTACACTAAAAAAGACTGAGCGTTCAAAATCTGCAGGAATCAGCACTCTTTCTGCAGCATTATTCACAACACTGGAACCAAGAGAGCTCGCATATTCCAAACTGGGTTTCTCTTGGATAATAGTCAAATTCGGAGAAATCGTTTGCAAATAAGAAGCAACTGTTGTGGTATCTGCATCGGAATTATTTTGCAATGCCCCTATCTGCCCTTGCAAAACCTTGATTTGATGTACCAAACTATCATCACGTGTTGCATTAACAGGCAAAGGAATGGAAACTATAGCCGCAGTATTTCGCTTTGCTTCGGGACGTCTGTTGAGCTGTTGCAATATCACTGATTGTTGATAAAGAATTTGTTGCAAAACAGGAGTGAGGTCTTGCTGAGGAGTGCGCTGAGTTTCCACTAATTGTTGAACAGTACGTTCCAATTGTGACAAGCGCATTGCCACTGAAAATTCTTGCGAAATCGTTTTTACGGAAGTAGGTTGAGGATTTGCTAATCCCTCTACCAACAATTGCGTACGAAGCCAATTTTGAAGTTCAGCACTATGTTGTGGATTCAATTGCTGCTGAAGTTGCACCATTTTAATCAGTGATGCCACTAATTGTTCTTCGTCAACAACCAAAAGACTATCGCTCACCAACTGAACTCTAGGTGCTACCGACACTTTTGTTGTGTCGGCAGCATTACCTATTTTCGGAATCAATGCAAGCACACTCCAAAGGAAATAATAGATAATTCTTTTCATAAACGAGAATTATAAGAGATTATACCCAGGAGGTGATTATTGAGCAGTTTTAGAAGGTGCTGCTGGTGTGGACGTTGCAGGAGTGTCCGCTGCAGAAGTAGCAGAAGTAGTCGAGTTTGCAGGAGCAACTGTTACTTCTGTGGAAGTAGGTGATACTTTTACTTTCTGTACTTTGCTTTGCTGCAGCACTTGTTGCTGCAATTGCTGAATTTGCTTCTGCAACTGCTGAATTTGCTGTTGATAATTCACCTCCTTACCAGTCTTCACGTTAGTGTTTTTAGGCTGCTGGGATTGTACTTGAGGGAGCACTTGTTGAGGAACAGTACCATTGCGCAACGCTAAGATGAGGAGAATCTTGTCGAAATCGGACATCGAGTTAAACGAAGCGTTGGTTTGCACTTGGTTTTGCTGCGTTGCTTGAAGCACTCGCTGAACGATACGAGACAATTGTTCCTCGGTGAGCACCGTAAGACGGCTTGTAGAAGTCAGAACTGGTGTTTTAACAGATACCGTGTCTGCAACGGTTTGAACTTCATTGTTGGTGTCCACTGTCGAAATGCTTTGGGCTACAACTTCTTCTTTATTCGTCTTCACGACGTCAGCAGACTCTGTAGCCGTTGTATTAGTCGTTGCCTTTGATTCTTGAGACTTTTGTTGCAACGATTCCTTCACTAACACACGTTGGCGCTCAGCTTCAATCATTCTTTGGTAAACGGCACTACCATTCTTGGCTTTCAATCCCAAGTTGAAGCGAAGACCAAAACGATACATCCAATTGACATTGATGGAAGAAGGACTGCTAGCATCTGTAAGTTTAGGATTGTCTTGCTCCATAAGCATAGCTTCAGCAGAACCAAAGCACTTACCACGCGATGCAAGGGTACTTCGAGACCACCACCACCAAGTGCGAACCCACCACTTTTGGCATTGACGAAACGAGGATCATTGTTTGAGTACTTGTCATCAACATTCAGATAACCTGCACCGAGAGAAAGATAGGGAGTTACACCACGAGGAACATTGAGACGTGTGATGAGATTACCACCATAAATGTTGAGTCCTCCATTCAACTTAGTGCTAAGAGCACCAGGTGTATTGGTAGCACGATAATAAAAACCGCGTACTCCTACGAGGGTAGTAAAATCTACTCCAGCAGAAACTCCGACTAACCAAGAATCTCCAAAGTTAGAATTCTCACGGAAATTAAGATATGCAGCTGAAGGTTCTGCTACAAAACGCAATCCACGAAAACCTCCACTGAAAGTTTGACGATACGCACGACTCACTTCGTCTTTTGCAGCAGGTGCACCACCAAGATAGAAATCAAGTGAAGCTAATGCACTCCAATTTTGCAGAGTCTTGTTGCTTTCTGTTGCAGTATATGGACTATTGGGTGAAGCATTGAAGAACAAATTGCGTGCTTCTAAAGAAAAGGCAACACGAGGAGTGAAATTGATTTTCAAACCTGCACCTACATTTCCATAAAGTTGTTCTTCGTGCACACGACGTCCTGCCTGGACAACATCATCGTAATGGAATTTGAGCACCCCAGCACCACCAATCACATAAGGGGTGAGACGAGCATTGTTCCACAAATTCAACTTGAGATCGCCGCCCATTCTTTCATAAGTTATTGCGGAGTTCTCTAATTTATTTGCAAATTCATTGGCAACATTCCAACGAGCACCTTGCAATTTTCCTTTGAGGTCGAAGCTACGCTCATAGTTGGCACGAAGTTCCAAGATGGGTCCGAAACCAAAACCCACGCGAGCTCCATAAAATGCAGAATTACCCACATTGAGTTGGTTGTTCCAGAAGGTGTATCCAGCAGTAGGACTGACAATTACACTTACATCGCTCACTTGAGCTTGAGTGTGAAGAGGGCTTATCAAGGCTAGTGCAGCCAATGCGCTGAGAATAGTTTTTTTCATTTCAAATATTCCTGATTGTGTTAATAAAATAATGATTTATAGTTCGCTATCTTTTAGACGCTCTGCATTTTCAGCAACGATGAGATGGTCGATGCAGTCCTGGATGTCACCATCCATAAACGCAGATAGGTTGTAAATAGTATAATTGATGCGGTGATCTGTGATGCGACCTTGAGGGTAGTTGTAAGTGCGAATCTTTGCAGAACGGTCACCAGTTGAAACCAAAGTTTTACGACGAGAAGCGATATCATCTACATATTTCTGATGCTCTTTGTCGTAAATAAAGGTGCGCAAGCGTGCCAAAGCGCGTTCCTTGTTCTTGGGTTGGTCGCGAGTTTCAGTACATTCGATGAGAATCTCTTCCACTACGCCGGTATTGGGATTCTTCCAATTATAGCGCAAACGCACTCCAGACTCCACCTTATTGACGTTCTGTCCACCAGCACCAGAGGAACGGAAAGTATCCCATTTAATTTCCCCTTCATTGATAACAACATCAAAGGCTTCGGCTTCGGGAAGCACAGCCACCGTTGCAGCAGAGGTGTGCACACGACCTTGCGTTTCCGTTGCAGGCACACGTTGCACACGATGCACGCCACTTTCATATTTCAACGTACCATAGACATCAGCACCAGTAACAGAGCATACGATTTCTTTATATCCACCAGCAGCTCCATCAGAGAAACTTGATACTTCTAGCTTCCATCCCTTTGTTTCGCAATACTTGCTGTACATTCGGAAAAGGTCACCAGCAAAAAGTGCGGCTTCGTCACCACCTGTACCGCCACGAATTTCAAGAATAGCATTCTTTGCATCCTCTGGATCCTTGGGTACTAGCATCAGTTTAATTTCGTCTTCCAACGTAGGGATACGTTCTTCACACGCAGACACTTCTTCACGCGCCATTTCCTTCATCTCTGCATCATCTTCTGTCATTAGGATACTCTTGCTTCGGCAAGATTTCCAAGAAGATTAGCATATTCTTGACGCGCCTTCATCAGGTCTTCAAGATCCTTATATTCTTTCGTCAGACGCACATAGCGCTGTTGATCTGCTATGACAGCAGGGTCGGTGATTAGTGTAGAAACTTCATCGAAACGCGCGACAAGTCCGTCGAGCTTTTCAAGAAGCGTTGTTGTTTCTGCCATATAATGATGGTTGATTTTCAAATAAAATGGGAACACATTTTGCGCCTATTCCAAAGAAAAAGGCATAGATAGAGAGCATCGAACGTAAGAAAGAATACTTTCCTGAGAAAACTTACTAATAGTGGAATTCTCCAAACTCACTTTTGATTGTCAAAGACTTCTCTCCTTCCTCAACACGTCCCACGATTTGTGCATCAATGTTGAAAGACTTCGAAATTTCAATGACACGTTCTGCATGTTCGGGAGAGAGATACACTTCTAGACGGTGTCCCATGTTGAACACTTTATACATCTCACTCCAGTCTGCTCCACTCTCTTCTGCGATTGTACGGAACAAAGGAGGTACAGGGAACATATTGTCTTTGATAACTTTACAATTGTCCGACACGAAGTGCAACACTTTCGTCTGCGCACCACCAGTGCAATGCACCATACCATGAATCTGTGGACGCAATTCATCCAACAGTCGTTTCACCACTGGAGCATACGTGCGAGTAGGACTCAAGACCAATTTACCAGCATCAATGGGACTGCCTTCCACTTTGTCTGTCAAGTGATAATGCCCGCTATAAACGAGTTCATCGGGAACAGCTTTGTCAAAACTTTCGGGATATTTCTCTGCAAGATATTTTGCAAAAACATCATGTCGCGCAGAAGTTAATCCATTGCTGCCCATTCCACCATTGTATGCAGTTTCATACGTGGCTTGACCACTAGAAGAAAGTCCGACAATCACATCTCCTGGACGTATATTTGCATTGTCAATCACCTCACTGCGCTTCATACGACAAGTCACCGTGCTATCCACGATGATTGTGCGCACCAAATCGCCAACATCTGCCGTTTCACCGCCAGTGGCATAAATGCCTACGCCCATTTCGCGAAGACTTTGCAGCAATTCGTCCGTACCATTGATGATAGCACTGATTACTTCACCCGGTATGAGCATCTTGTTTCTGCCAATAGTAGAAGAAACTAAGATATTGTCTACAGCACCCACGCAAAGCAAATCGTCTGTATTCATAATGAGTGCATCTTGAGCAATGCCTTTCCACACAGAGAGATCGCCAGTCTCTTTCCAATACATATAAGCCAGACTTGATTTAGTACCCGCACCATCTGCGTGCATAATGTTGCAGTAGTCAGGGTCTCCACCCAGTATGTCGGGGATGATTTTGCAAAAAGCCTGTGGGAAGATGCCTTTATCAATGTTCTTGATGGCAGCGTGCACATCTTCTTTCATTGCGCTTACACCACGCATCATGTAACGTTGGTTCTTGTCCATTGTAGATGTTATGAAAAGAGTTGGAGGAAGAAAAAATCAGAAATTCACACTTGGTGCATTTTGAGCTCCTGCCGAAGCTTCAAACATAGAGCGTTTCTCAAAACCAAACATACCAGCTAGGATGTTTATGGGGAAACGTCGCACGCTCACGTTATAGTCGCGCACTGATTCATTATATTGTTTGCGCGCTTCATTGATGCGATTTTCCGTACCTTCTATTTGCGCTTGCAGCATAGAAAACTGCTCATTGGCTTTGAGATCGGGATATTGCTCTTGAAGCATCATCAATTTTCCTAGCGCTTGCGAGAGTTCACCTTGCGCATTTTGATAAGCCGCCAATTGTTCGGGAGTTGCTTTCGAAGGATCAATGGTAATTTGCGAAGCTTTTGCTCGTGCAGCCACGACATTCTCCAGCGTACTACTTTCGTGCTTCGCATATCCCTTTACCGTATTCACGAGATTCGGTATCAAATCGGCACGGCGCTGATATTGATTTTGAAGATTTCCCCATACTTGGTTAACAGCTTCATCTTTTGTCATCAAACTGTTATATTGACAACCGCCGAATCCCACGAGCACAACCACTACTGCTAGGATGATCCACAGAATTTTATTGGAACTTTTCATACGATATTGAGCATTGAATTGATTATTATAACTCTATTTTTTCAGGAAATGCAGTTTAGCAACGACTTAGAAGCGTCCACCACTTCCACCTCCTCCGAAAGAGCCTCCACCAAAGGAACCTCCTCCGAAAGAACTTCCTCCAGAACCTCGTCCTCCTCTCATCAACCCACCGAGGAGCATCCCAGCGAGGAGTCCAGTGCCCGAAGAACCACCGCCCTCATCGTCATAACGTTCTTGCGTGAAAACTTGCTGACAATTGGTGCAACGATAGGTCGTCACAACACAACGTCTCTTACGACCATTGTACAACCGCCATTCTTGGTGTTCACTCACTTTTATGGCTTTTCGCTTCTGACAATGCGGACATTTGGGTTGAGAACTAGCTACAACAAACACAAGGCAGAGGACAAAGACTACAAACATAGCCAAGCCAAATCCAAAAGAAGGAGAAGAACTTTCTTCGTTTGGTGCAACCAATTCCTGGTCGCCTTGCGCCACTTTGTTAATGGCTTTCACAGCAGCCAGCATTGCACCATCCCAATCGCCTTGTTTCAACAAAGGGATGAAATATCTATCTTCAATGAGTTGAATTTGTCCATCAGGCAAAGTTCCTTCCAGACCTTCGCCAGTGAGGAATTGATAACTCCGGTCTCCGGTAGCTAGCACTATCACCAGCCCCGTATTCGTTTTTTTGCTCCCTACTCCATGCTTTCTGGCTAGCGACATCGCAAAACTATAGGGATCATTTCCTTCTAGTTTGTCGAGCACCGCCACCAGCGTTTGCACTCCTTTGGTGACTTCCAAGTGGTGCAACATCACATTAAGACTATCCACCGCACTTTGTGAAAGTATCTGCTCGGGATTACTCACATATTCCATGCGATTTTCATATCTCGGCACGGGAACTTCATCTGGGGTCCAAACTCTTGCCGTAGCACTAGCAACAAAACTCAGCATCCCCACGAGGACAAATAGCCATCGTAAGCAAAAGCGTTGAGAAATTTGTTGTAGCATATCGTTCAAAGATGAAAAGAAGGAGAGCACCATCTCATGCTTTACTTATGTAAGCAATTCAAGGACAGAAAATCTCTTAACTGCAAAGATACTAACAATCGGACAACAAACCAAGTTTAACTATCGATTTCGAGTGGTCATTTGCCACGTCGCAACAAACGCACACATCACAGTGCACCTTCAATTAGCGCACTGTGATGTGAAAACAGGATTGATGCACTTCGTATTTGACATAACATGTGCCGCGTTTGCGTTGATCGTTCAGCACCTCTGCTAAAACGCTTTTGAGTGTCACTGCCCACGTTTCGACTTGAGGAGGAAGTTCGGGGTCTTGCACGCGGAGATAATGATTATAAGAAATGTCGAACGTCGTGCCGAAGCGATGGCAACTGTTTTCGGAAGCATTTCCATTATGTTGTCTCAACAATTGCACATCTTCCTCTGTCCGCAACACAGAGGTTACCACCAATTTGTGAAAGGGTATTCCCTTTGTGGTCAAACTGTCTAAGAACGAATGTCCGATTTCTTCTAACAAAGTAGCGGCTTTAGGCACAAGATAAGGGATGCTATGCGCCAAAGGTTTTACCACAAAATAGGGGTTATCGCCTATATAAACGAGTTTACTGCCGTGACGAGTAGCCTCCGTTCTGTTCTTACACGACTGGATGCCGAGTTTTGACGCCGTTGCCAACTGCACATCGTTCAAATCGGGGAAAGCCTCTTCAAAAGTGGGTACGGAAGTGACGCGATTCTTCACGGGTTTTCCCTCCTTGGTCAACCAAATGGGGTTGTGGCGCGGTGCACAAAACAAACTATCCACCTCTCGACTATGCTTTGACACAGAATCATCAGCCTGCACGAAATGGGGCTCTGAAGAAACCATCAAACACGCTATCTGTCGTGAGGTCCATTCGGGGAATATCATCTTCACACCATAAAGCACAGCAACAACTCCCCAAAATACCATCAGAAAATGATATCGGGTAAAGCCTTTTCTGTCGCGTCGAAATTTCCTTTTGTGTGTCATTTATTCTCCTTAGATACGATGCGCATCTATCATTTATAAAATCCAAACATCAGTTGCTGGTTTCCAGTTTTCCTTCTCGGTTTGCTTTCCAATAGTCAGAAAGTTGTCCCAAAAACACAGAAACATCCTTAGTAGCCGTTTGAGTTTCCTCACTCAAAGTCTTTTTTTGCAAGCGCAGCAACATCACCCCATAGAGCAACTCAAAACAGAGTTCCAATTCTTGAGCTACTCCCATTCCATCCTCTTTCGATGCCGCATCTTGTTTCGCTCGAAGTTCCACAATATAGGGCAACACTTTGTAATACATTTGTCTGTAATAAGGATACTTCGCATTGTCAATGAGCAGTTCATGCACTTCTGCCAAACCTTCAATCACATTTTTGTTGATTTGCAAATGTCCATGTTCTGTCACTCCCTCTTCACGCATCATCACGCAAAGATTCTCATACCAAGCCTCCATTTCAGCACCCACTTCTGCTGCCACATCAAAGCGCGCGAGATACTTCTCCCGAAGTTCATCAATGCTGCAATGATGCACACGCAATATATCTTCTACCTGCCACATATAGAGCAGGTATTCAGAGCGACTAGAATACTGGAGTTTTTGAGCAATAAGCATATAAGACTAAGCAGCTAAAGGTAGATGCACTTGAATATGAAACAAAGTGAGGAAGGCATAAATCACACTCACCGTGAGCACAATCACACCAATCGCACGATTAAGAATAATCATACCACGATACCCAAAAGAATTTTTCATTCTGGTGATAATAGCCGTCAGACCACCCCACCACAACATCGCACCACCGAAAATGGAGAGATAACCCCACAATGCACCAAAAGGATTTTGAGGCACAGTGAAGGTGAGTTGCGCAAAAAGTGCAATAAAGAGGAAGATGATGAGAGGATTGGAAAGCGTGAGAAAGAACGAAGTCACAAAATTGTGCACCAGATTGCCACGTTTATGTTTATTGCGTCTAATCGCCTTGAGGGGATTGCTCAAGAGCGTGTGCAAACCAAAGGCAAAAAGAATGGCACTGCCACCAATCTTCATCCAATAGACATTTTGTTCTTGTTCCACAAATGCCATCACCAAGGTCATACCTGCACCAGTGATAATGGCATAAATCATATCTGACAGAGATGCTCCTAACCCTGTCACCAAACCCACCGTACGTCCGCGGTGCATCGTGCGTTGAATGCAAAGCACACCCACAGGCCCCATTGGCGCAGAAACAATGATGCCAATGAGTAAACCTTTGACGATGAGTTGAATAGTACTGCTGAATATCGCCCAATTGATGAGCGAACCTTCGAGAATAGACATATTGTCTGCAAATTTCGCTATTTATTGTGAGAAAAAAAAGTACTGAGCAAAGAAATTGCTCAGTACTTTTCCTTTTCAATAGACTTTTGACAAGTCGCTATGTCTAAATGAGGTGTGTATGTCGTTGGTCTCCACCATCACCCAAGATAGTCAGAAGAGCAGCACACAACATTAGGTGATTTAGCAAAGTTTGCGTGCGCCATCACCGATAACGACATCGATGACGATAGGCTCTTTGCCAAACTTAGCAGCGAACTTTTCTTTCACCACCTTGCAGAAGTTGTCATAGAGTTCGTCAGCAACGAGGTTGATGGTGCAACCACCGAAGCCACCGCCCATGATGCGTGAACCAGTCACACCTTCTTCACGCGCAATGTCGTTGAGGTAGTCGAGTTCTACGCAAGACACTTCATATTCTTTTGAAAGTCCTTCGTGAGTTTCATACATCATCTTACCCACTGTTTCGTAGTCACCCTTTTCGAGTGCATCGCAAACGGTAAGCACACGTTCACGCTCACCAATCACATAGTGTGCGCGGAGTGCATCTTCTTCGCTCACTTGACCACGAACTTCATCGAGTTGTTCGTAGCTTGCATCGCGCAAACTTTCCACTTCGGGATGGAGTTTGTTGATGGCTTCAGCCACACGTTCGCAACTGCGACGACGATCGTTGTAAGGAGAACCCACGAGTTCGTGCTTCACTTGAGAGTTCACCAACACGAGTTTGTAACCTTCTGGATTGAAGGGGAAGTATTCGAATTCACCGCTACGGCAGTCCAAACGCATCAACGAACCAGCCTTACCGTGTACAGAAGCAAATTGGTCCATGATACCGCAGTTGCAACCCACATATTTGTGTTCTGTGCGTTGACCCACGCGAGCGAGTTCCATCTTCTCTACTTTGTTGCTACCCCAAATGTCGTTGAGCGCAAAAGCATAAACAGATTCGAGTGCAGCAGAAGAACTCATACCAGCCCCGAGGGGAACGTCACCAGCAAAAGCTGTGTTGAATCCTTCAACGGGAACACCGAGTTCCATCATTTCACGGCAAACACCAAAGATGTAGCGTGCCCAGCTAGCAGATGGTCCTTGAGCATCGTCCAAAGAGAATTCGGTGTAGTCCTTCAAGTCGATGGAGTAAGCACGAACAGTGCGCGTGCCGTTGGGTTTGATTTCAGCGATCATGCCTTGTTGCACTGCGCCAGGGAAAACAAAACCATTGTTGTAGTCAGTGTGTTCACCAATCAAGTTGATACGACCAGGTGAAGCATATACAGAACCAGTAGTGCCGTCGAAGTGTTTTTGAAAACGGCCACGAACGTCATCGATAGTAAGTTTCATTGAGGGAAAGATTTTGAGGGGTTATAAGAATTACCTTGTGGACAATGCGCTCCCTCAGTGGGAGGCATTGCCACTAGGCTATGAGAGTTCTAGAGAATTAAGCTTCGTCGCGACGGCTTACACGGCTACCCACAAGAGCGTAGAAGAGGATGTAAGCAGCGCAGAAGACTACTACCCAGAAGCTAGTGTTGTAATCGGTGATGTCGGCCACATAACCTTGGATAGCCATCATCACAGCGCAACCGAATACCATCGTCATGAAGATGCCACTTGCAATTGCAGTGAAACGACCAAGACCTTCTACAGCGAGGTTAAAGATTGCTCCCCACATCACTGAGGTGCAAAGACCTACGAGAAGGAGAGAGAAAGTGCCTACAGGAATGGGTTGCCAAATGAGTTCGAGTGTGCTCCAATTTACACCAGGGAAGCTCACCAAAACATCTTTAGGAGCAAACATACCAAAGAGAACGAGCACGAGAGTTGCCACAGCAACGGTAGTAACCATGGTGCGGCTGCTTACCATGCTACCGATACTAGCACCTACAAAACGGCCAACGAGCATCATAAACCAATAAACAGCAACGAGCAAACCTACAGTTGCAGCTGGAATGCCTTGAGCCACCAAATCTTGTTGTACGAAGTTAGGCACACCTACTTCGATGCCCATGTAAAGGAAGATAGCCAAAGCACCGAGAGCGAAATGACGGAAGCCAAGTGCGCCAGCAATGAGTTGACCAACAGAAAACGTGTTTCTTCTTTTGTTTCTTGTGCAGGTTCTTCAATCTTAGTGAGGAAAATCACCACAAAAGCAATAGCAAAGATAGCGAAAGCAATGAGCAACGCAGGAGAAGCATCAGAGATTTTTGCTTTAGAAGCCTCACCAATGAGGGCACCCATGAGGATGTAGCAAGCCACAGCAGCAGAAGAGTTGAACACACCACCCAATTGGATGAGTTGGTTACCTGAGTTACCACCGCCACCAAGCACATTGAGCATGGGGTTTACCACACTATTGAGGATAGCCATGCAAAGACCAGCGATGAAAGCACCAGTGAGATATACAGCAAACACCAAACCGAGATTTGCTTGTGCATCGAGTTGTCCGCTAAACCATTGGATTGCGATACCCACCATGCCTACTAAGAGACCTCCAAGGGCTGTTTTCTTGTAGCCAAATTTAGAAATGAGCAAACCAGCAGGAATACCCATCACGAGGTAAGCCACAAAGTTTCCGTAGTTACCAATCTGTGCCAACACATTGGAAATAGGCCTTGGTTCTTGATAATAGTTGCCATGGGTGTGCACAAGTTGGTCACAAAGGCAATCATTGCGAAGAGGGCAATCATCACGATAATCGCGCCCCATTGTTTGGTTTTTTGAGCCATTGAATGTATTTGAATTTGATTTTTATTTGATGATATTTCAACAGAAAAGGCTCGCGCTGAGACATTACTCAGCGCGACCTGAAGTTTTCATTAAGATTCTACGCCAAACTTATAAACAGTCTTTTGGGTATATACCTCACCAGGATTCAACACAACGCTGGGGAAATGAGGTTTGTTGGGACTGTCGGGGAAGTGTTGCGCTTCGAAGCAAAGTGCTGAGCGGCGACCGAAGGTGGCTCCTTTATAGCCAGGGAAACCATTTGCCCAGTTGTCTGAATAGAATTGCAAACCGGGTTCTGTGGTGTAAACTTCCATCGTGCGACCACTCACGGGTTCTTTGATTTTAGCAGCAAACGAAAGTTCTCCGACCTCTTTCTTGTTCAACACATAGCAGTGATCGTAGCCTGCGCCATTCTTGATTTGTTCGCAGTTGGGATCGTCGATGCGTTCGCCCACCACGTGTGGAGTGCGGAAGTCGAAAGCAGTACCTTCCACTTTCTTAATTTCTCCAGTGGGAATGCAAGTTTCATCGATAGGCACGAAGAAATCAGCATTGATTTCGCAGATGGTGTCCATCGCAGTGGGAGTAGGATTGCCCAAACCTTGGAGCGAGAAGAATCCGTGACTAGTCATATTCACCACCGTCTTCTTGTTGGTAGTGCCGTGATAGTCGATTTCGAGTTCGTTGTCATCAGTCCAGGTGTAGCGCACGGTCATAGCAAGTTCACCGGGGAATCCTTCTTCATAGTAAGCAGACACATAGCGCAAAACAAGGCTTTGTGCACCCACTTGTTCTGCATCCCACACGCGAGCGTGAAAACCAGTAGGTCCTCCGTGGAGGTGGTTAGGACCGTTGTTCACGGTGAGATGATATTCCTTACCATTGAGTTGGAATCGACCACGTGCAATGCGGTTGCCATAACGTCCCACGAGTGTAGAGAGGAAGGGTTCTGGAGAATTGATGCAAGCCTCGATGTTGTCGTGAGCCTGAATCACGTTAGTGCGTTTTCCATTTTTGTCGGGCACCATAATGGCGAGAATTGTGCCGCCATAGTTGGTAATTGCCACTTCATTGCCTTGGATATTGCGCAGGAAGAAAAGTTCCACTTTCTTGCCTTCGATTTCTTTGTCGAAATCTGCGGGATTTAGACCGCAAAGAGCTTGAGTTTCCATATTTGTAGAGTAAACAAATGGGAGGATATTGCAAAATAGTTAACCGAAGTGCATGGCCTTTTTGACCTTGATTTGCTTTCTTCGTGTTGCAAATCTACGAATTTATTTCATTCGTACAAAAACAATTCTTCAAAAAAATGGAGGTTTGAAATGAAGTTTTCAACGCACCTCTAAAAAAATGAGCGAAGTAGCAGAGTAGAAAAATGTAATCTTCCTTTCGCTCTTCCTTTTTCCAAAATCAGCATTTTTTTGGCGATATCGTGATCTGCATCCCCACTTTGCCTCTAATCTACTGTCTTATTTTTCTCCCCCTTATACTATATGGGTAGATATGAGGCAAAAAGAGTGAAAAAAATCGGCAGAAAAAAATGGAGTTTCGAGATTACCAACCCATATTTTTTTACCACGCATACACAGCAAAACGAGGTCTATTATCCCCAATCGGTCCTCTCCTCGCGCAACACACACGTACACGCGCGCATCCTACAGGATTTTTTTGTTTTTTTGCTGTCACAAGTGTCACAGCAGTCCCAAAAAAACACATATTCATTTTTTTATTGCTGTCCGGTAAAAGTTTTTTTCTGATGATAAAAATAAGGCTGAAACCCTCTTGCAGGATTTCAGCCTCTTTTGTTACTTTGCTTGTTGGAAAAAAACACTAGTAACATGAGCAAAAGTACATATTTTACCGGACAGCCGGTCTATAGTCAGGTCATTAAATTGCTGGATAAAGCCAAAATTCGACAAATTAGTCTCGAAACACTAGGGAGCGAGCGTTATGTTAAGCGTTTGACAGGTTGGAAACACCTCATCATTATGCTCTTTGGTGTGCTCAAACACTTTGATTCTCTGCGTGAATTGGAGATTGGCATGAAAGCCGAGACCATGAAACTCTCCCACTTGGGGCTTGACTACGTTGTCCGTCGCAGCACACTTGCAGAAGCCAACCAGCGGCGACCACAAGAGTTCTTTGCCAAAGTTTATGCCTCCCTGTTGGAACGCTACACTCCTTTTTTAGCGGACAGCCGTTCTGTGAGCTGTCAAAAAGCCTGGGAGAAGCAGCTGTATATGATGGATTCTACCACAATCACGCTCTTTGACAATATTCTTAAGGGAGTAGGTAGACATCCTAAAAGCGGAAAGAAGAAAGGCGGCATGAAGGTACACACCATTATGAAGTATCAAGTAGGTGTACCGATGGTGGTAGAACTGACCTCTGCTGCCAAACACGATCATTATCTTCTCAAAAAGGTGCACCTGCCCCAAGATGCCACCTTGGCAATGGATAGAGCCTACATAGACTATGCACAGTTTCAAAGGCTTACCGAAGAAGGTGTCTGCTATGTGACTAAGATGAAGAAGAATCTCAGCTACAAGGAGCTCTCTTCTATAGCCTATGTTTCTCGTGATGGTCTAGTCACTCATATCGACAAACACATTCTTTTTGAGAAAGAGAAGGTAAGGCACGAAGCCCGATGTGTAGAGCTATGGAGCAATAACTCTCGTAAGTCGGTGACGTTGCTGACTAACAATTTTGAACTATCGGTTCAGGAACTTGCTGAAATCTACAAGCGCAGGTGGGCTATAGAAACGCTCTACAAACAACTGAAACAGAATTTTCCTTTGCACTTTTTCTATGGTGAGAGCGTGAATGCCATCCAGGTACAAACCTGGGTAGTACTCATTGCCAATCTCTTGTGCACAGTACTCTCTAGAATGATAAAAAGACACGTTTCTTTTTCTCAAATCGTAACCATGCTTAGATTAACGCTCATGTATTACACTAATTTCATCGCTTTCATGGAAGATCCTCAAAAGGAGGAGTGTGCAATTTGGGCTGAAAGAGCTAAATCTCCACCCTCAGAACCATCATTATTCGATTAGGGGGGCTTGCTTTTTGAAAAAGAAAGCCCGAAGTCCTATTCTAAAGGGCTTCGGGAAGCTTTCTTGTGGCGTTTGTAAGTTTACCGGACAGCAATAATTCATTTTCAGAGAAACAACACGTCGTTTTGGGTAAAACAACACGTCGTTTGTGGTAAAACAACACGTTGTTTACGCTAAAACAACACGTCATTTTGTAACGGAAAAACGCTATATTTTCCAGAGGAGTAAGCAGAAAAAAAGAAGAAAGTATGCGCAAGTTCACGAAGAAACATGCACATACTTTCTTAAAATGCAAACTAATGATGTTCTCTCTCAAATTATCACACAATTTGCAGAGCACCATCACCACTTTCTCTTCCTACCAACGCTTTTTTTGTCATTTTTCCCTCGATTGTTGGAAGGAAAAGCGCGCTTTTTTCTTAACGAATGTACAAAACACCGATAATCACATATTTTTCAACAACTTACGAATGATTGTGTGACACTTGTGACAGCAAAAAGAGTAAAACTCTAGTGGGCGCGCGCGTACGCGCACGCGAGAGAAGAATAAGAAACAATCATTAACACGAAAAAGAGTCTTAGATGTTAGACGTTAGATGTTAGACATTAGACGTTAGAGGGAGTTCAGCGGTTAGTCTAATCGGTAGCCAAAGGCTTCGAGACGGCGGTCGTTTTGACGCCAGTCTTTATCGACTTTTACGTAGACTTCCAAGAAAATGCTCTTTTGGAAGAACTTCTCGAGTGTTTTGCGCGCTTCAGTGGACACTTTTTTCAAGGCGACTCCCTTGTGACCAATGATGATGCCTTTTTGGCTATCACGCTCTACATAGATGATGGCTCGGATGCGGATATTATTTTCGGTCTCTTTGAACTCTTCTACTGCAACTTCCACGGAATAGGGGATCTCTTTGTCGTAGTATAAAAGAATTTTTTCACGAATGATTTCGTTGACAAAGAATCGTGCGGGTTTGTCTGTCCACTGGTCTTTGTCGAAATAGGGAGGAGAATCGGGCAACAACTCTTTGATGCGCGTCAACACGGCATCGACATTGAATTTGGCTTGGGCAGAAATGGGGAAAATCTCTGCTGTAGGCAAGACTTCGTGCCAAGCTTCGATGAGTTTCATGACACCTTCTTGATTGGAAAGGTCGATTTTGTTGATGAGCACGAAAATGGGTATCTTCATGCGCTGCACCTTGGTGATGAAATCTGCATTTTTGTCGGGTTTCTCCACTACATCGGTGACGTAGAGCAAAATGTCGGCATCCTGCAAGGCCCCTTCAGAAAAGGCCAACATCGACTCCTGCAACTTGTAGTTTGGTTTGAGCACACCGGGGGTGTCGGAAAACACGATTTGTGCATCATCGGAATTGATGATACCCATGATGCGATGGCGAGTGGTCTGGGCTTTGAAGGTGGCAATGGAGATGCGCTCGCCCATGAGGAGATTCATAAGAGTGGATTTTCCGACATTGGGATTTCCCACGATGTTTACGAAACCGGCTTTGTGCATAGGAGAAAAAAGAGTGGAAGTTGAAGAAGTGGTTGCGATGAACGCAATGAACGCAATAAACGCGATGAACCCGATGAACGCGCTGTACGTGATGAATAAAAAGTAGATTGAGCGAGAAGCGGGAAGGAAAAGAAGAAGCGACTTTCGGCAGTGCCAGTGCAAGACCGAAAGTCGCTTATTGAAAAGTTACAACTTTGGAAGAGCAAAGTGCAACAATGCTTTATCTATGAGATTATTGACCATCATAACCCCACTTCATGTAGGCTGCACCCCAGGTGAAGCCTGCACCGAAGGCGGTGAGGACGATGTTGTCTCCCTTTTTGAGTTTCTTTTCGTAGTCCCACAATGCTAGGGGCAATGTTCCTGCTGAGGTGTTGCCATAGCGTTGGATGTTGAGCATCACCTTGTCCATAGAGAGTTCCAAGCGATTGGCTACAGCTTCGATGATGCGCACGTTAGCTTGGTGAGGAAGCACCCAGGTGATGTTGTCGCCATTGAGGCCGTTGCGCTCTGCAATGGTGGCGCAAGCATCGCTCATATTAGTCACTGCGAAGCGATAAACGGTGCGACCTTCTTGGTGCAACTTGTGCATTTTGTGGTCGATGGTGAAATAAGAAGGAGGACAAGCCGAACCACCAGCGCGCATGCAGAGGAAAGGAAGTCCCTTTACCATCGGCACGAAGGTAGCTGTCTTTCCAACCGAGGTCTTCAGTGGTTGGTTCTACCATCACTGCTGCTGCTCCATCACCGAAAATAGGACTTGTGGCGCGGTCGCTATAGTCTACAATAGAGGACATTTTGTCGGCACCAACGACTACAACCTTTTTGTAACGACCACTTTGCACCATTGATGCGGCCATGTCCATGGCGAAGAGGAAACCGCAGCAAGCTGCTTGGAGGTCAACACAGAAGGCATTTTTCATACCTACTCGTCCTACGACTACGCTCGCTGTGTTGGGGAAGGGATAGTCGGGCGTGGTGGTGGCCAAGATGACACAGTCCACTTCTTGTGGGTCTGTGTTGGTCTTTTCGAGGAGTTGTTTCACGGCTTTGCGCGCCATGTAGCTTGTGCCAAGGCCTTCTTCGTTGAGAATGCGGCGTTCTTTGATACCAATTCTCGTCATGATCCACTCATCGTTAGTGTCTACCATGCGAGAAAGTTCTTCGTTGTTGAGTACGTATTCGGGGACGTATCCGCCTACACCGGTGATAACGGCATTAATTTTTCCATTGTTGGAGAAAGAGAATAATTGAAGTGTCCAAACTTTGTCGTTGTGCTGAGGAAAAGCTAATGAAACTAGTCGCCGAAAATGCAAGCGGCGGTGCGACATTGGTCAATCTTCCTATTGATGCACGATGCAGGGGTTGGACTTTGCCCCTTGAAAAAACAAAAAACGGTTTTCGGTGTGCTAGATGAGCCACCGAAAACCGCAAAGTGTTGTAGATTACTCAGCTACCTCAGCCTTTACGATAGCAATCTTGCCACGATAGTAGCCGCAAGTGGGGCATACAGTGTGGTAGATGTGGAATGCACCGCAGTTGCTGCACTTAGCAAGTGTAGGAGCTACTGCTCCGTCGTGGGTGCGACGCTTGAGAGTACGAGTCTTTGATTGTCTTCTTTTAGGATGTGCCATTGTTCTATTGAATTTTGTATTATTATTCTTGGAGTATCGCGCACCATTTACAAGATGATTCTCTCGAATATATTGATATCGAAAAGTGAGAAACCAATAAAATGATGCAACGCTGCAAAGCCAAAGACGACGAGGTTGCCAACTTCTCCGAATTAGGCTACGGAGTTTGCCGTCCTTGTCTTATGCTATGATTTCAAAATGAGATTTCTGTGCTATTGTCTTCGGAATCCTCCTCAGCGGAGAAGCGGCTCATCATATCAGCATTGCACTCGCCCTCTGGGTGCACTCTTTGGAGTGGCAAGTTGAGCGCAATGGATTCGTAAATATCCCATGCTGTGTCGTAGTGAGTCTGCGAGAAGGGAATGACAATCAGATCTGCATCTGTGTTGTTATCATCATCATCATAGCCCACTCGGAGTTGTTCATCGAAAACGACGGGGACTGTGGTAGGTTCTAGACAGCGATCGCACGCTACTACTACACTACCCTCACCCTTATAAGAGAAAAGATAGGTTTCACCTGCACCATATCGTACGTGCATTTCAACAGTGACATCGCCACCGAGGATTTCGTCTTGCTCTAAAGCAGCAAAATACTCATTGTCGAGGTGAAGTGTGCGTGTTACAGCTTCGCGCTGAACGCTACGCAGTGGGACTATGTATGCGTCTTTACTAGACATATCGAGTGCAAAGGTACGTCTTTTTTGTGAAACGAATAAGTTTTTCGATACAAAAATAAGGTGACAAGGCTAAAAAATGCCTTGTCACGAGATTGTTAGGGGATTTTTGCGAACAAAATGCTCCTTGCAAAGGGCTTACTTGTTCATTTTCATCAAGAATTCTTCGTTAGAACGTGAATCTTCAAGACGCTTTTTCACAAAGTCCATGGCCTCAACGCTACTCATATCACCAATAAACTTGCGGATGATATACATACGGTTGAGTGTATTTTCTTCGAGAAGGAGATCGTCGCGGCGTGTGGAACTTTGAATGAGATTGACAGCTGGGAAGATGCGCTTGTTGGCAAGGGTGCGGTCGAGTTGCAATTCCATGTTACCTGTTCCTTTGAATTCTTCAAAGATGACTTCGTCCATCTTGGAACCTGTGTCGGTGAGTGCTGTGGCAATGATGGTGAGCGAACCTCCGTTTTCGATGTTACGTGCGGCACCGAAGAAGCGTTTGGGCTTTTGGAGTGCATTGGCATCGACACCACCGGTGAGGATTTTACCAGAAGTAGGCGCAACGGTGTTGAAGGCGCGCGCAAGACGCGTGATGGAGTCGAGGAAGATGACCACATCATGACCACATTCTACCATACGTTTTGCTTTTTCCAATACCATTTGAGCGATGCGCACATGATGCGTGGCGGGTTCGTCGAAGGTAGAGGCGATGACTTCTGCATTGACGGTGCGCGCCATATCGGTGACTTCTTCTGGACGCTCATCGATGAGGAGCATCATGAGATAGGTGTCGGGATAGTTGGCGGCAATGGCATTGGCTATTTGTTTCATCAAGATCGTTTTACCGGTCTTGGGTTGCGCTACGATGAGTGCGCGCTGCCCCCTTACCGATGGGTGAAAACAAATCGACAGTGCGACAAGCAAGGGGGGCATTGGGTTGCGTGGAAAGTTTGAATTGCTCGTCTGGGAACAATGGGGTGAGATGTTCGAAGGCGATGCGGTCGCGCACTTGGTGGGGTTCAAGCCCATTGATGCGCTCGATGCTGGTGAGTGCGAAATACTTTTCTCCTTCTCGGGGCACTTTTACTTTACCTTCAATGACATCTCCCATTTTGAGAGCATAGTTGCGCACTTGCTGTTGGGTAACAAAAATGTCGTCTGGAGAAGGCATATAATTGTAGTCGGAGGAGCGCAAGAAACCTGAACCTTGTGGAGAGATTTCGAGAACGCCACTTCCTTCGATGATAACATCTTGTTGCACAGGGGGAGGTGCAACGGGAACTTCCCGGAACTTCCTGTGCATCCACACGATTCAACAACTGTGGATTTACCAACGCGTCATCCTTGAACTTGCGGAAACGAGGTGTTTGTACGGGTTCTCCACTTCCATAATAAGAAGTTTCTTGCGATTCGGAGATGTAATTAAAATCAAGACTATCGATTACGGGTACGTCTTCGACGATAACGAAATCTCCTGTTGGCACGCTATCTAAAACAGGTAAGTGCGCAATGCTGCGCTGTTGGAAATTTTGAGAAAGAGTAGCGAGTGGATTGTGCAGTGCAGGGTGTCGCTCTTGATTTTCGGCTTGTTTTTCTTCCTGTTTTTCCTCTTGTTCTTGTTTGTTTTCTTTGTCCTTTTCCAGAACAGACTCTGTGACGATAATCGCAGGTTGCTGACGCATTTGTTCCAAGATGAAATCAGGCAAGTCGGATAAGTCAGTGGGATCGACCGCACGGGTTGTCTCTACTTCAGCTATGCTAGGCAGAACACCATTGCTTGCGGAATTTTCCTTATGTACCGCTGTCTCTTCTGAGTCGTGTGCGAAAGTGTGAAAAGCTTTGGTACTTTCCGCAGTGTCAGAGGCAGTGGCGTTGGTGGGTTGCTCTTGGTCTTCTTTCTCCAACAGAACAGCTTGTGCCTGTCTTTCTTGATGCAACAGGGCTTTCTGACGAAACACCATCTCTTCATACGCCTTACGATGTTCCACCTCAGCTTTAGTGGGGCGTCCTCTTCTGCGTTTAGGAGGTTCGGCAACCTGATCGGCATCTACAAGTGCCTTCACAGCTTCAGCTTCAGATTCGCGCGCCTTTGCAGCAACCATCTTTTTTGCAGCACGTTCGTCTTTCACACTATCAAATCGCTCACTGTTTCCAGCTTGACTTGCGGAATAAACGTGGTCTTGGCCATAGGAATTGATGCGCTTGCGTTTGGGAGCGGCTTCGACAACACTACCCACTTCATCGGCCTGAGCATCGATGATGTCATACACGAGTTGCTCGCGTATGCTACTAGTGTGGTTGGGCGTACTCATAGCAGTAGCCATCGATTGGAGTTCTTCGACGGACATTGCTAGAAGCTGTTCTTTTGTATATTTAGGCATAGAGGGAATATAAACTTCGTTTTTATTATGTCTCTCCATTCACAATCACTGCGAATGGTTGCTTTAATGAGAATATATAAAGGTGTGGAGAGGACTGTTCTTCAGAAATATTATTCTTCAGAAATAAGAATCAAGATGATGGTTCTGTTGTCAAAAAAGCGATTCTCACCGCAACAGTTATGCAATACTGACGTATTGTTGTAGACTGTTCATATGACTTGAACAAAAAACACAAGGTTTTCAGCTGCAAAAATAAAACAAATCTCTCAATTATGCGAATTTACTCCTCACTTTTTTGTAAATTCGCTTCATAAAATTCCGATTTATGGCTACTCCCTACCTAGATATACAGAATTTAACCAAGAGTATTGGTGATTTAATCCTCTTCGAAGATCTCTCTTTTAGCGTTGCTGAAGGACAGCACGTGGGGCTTATTGCTCGCAACGGAGCAGGAAAATCAACCTTGCTTGGACTGATTGCCGGAAAAGACACCGCTGACTCGGGAGATATTGTTTTTCAGAAAGGCATTCGTGTGGGGATGCTGGAACAAACTCCTGAATTTGACCCTGAGATGCCGGTGAAAAAGGCGGTTGCGAGTCGTTTGAAAGCTGAATATGCTTCGCTCCTCATTGCCGATGAGGGGCAGTCTTTGCAAGCACACACGGATGCTTTCGATGCTGATGAGGAATGGACGGAGGTGCAACTCCGCGCGCAACAAATTCTCACTCAACTGAAAATCACTCAACTGGATAAACCTGTTGGTTTGTTATCGGGAGGACAACAGAAGCGCGTGGCTCTGGCTTCAGTGCTCATTGCTAATCCCGACTTGCTCATTCTCGACGAACCCACTAACCATCTGGATTTGGAGATGATTGAATGGTTGGAGAAATATCTGCAACGCAATACTAAAGCTCTCCTCTTGGTGACGCACGATCGCTATTTCTCGACCGTGTGTGTCAGTCGATTGTCGAGATTGATCAGCAAACGGCATATAGTTATAAGGGAAATTATGCCTACTATTTGGAGAAACGCGACGAACGCATTGCGGCTACCAATGCTAATATTGACAAAGCGCGCAATCTCTATCGCAAAGAACTCGACTGGATGCGCCGACAACCGCAGGCACGAGGACACAAAAGTCGTTCGCGCAAGGAGGCTTTCTACGAACTCGAACAACAAGCGAAACGACGCACTGAGGAACGCGCTGCACGACTCAATGTGAAGGCTGGATACATCGGTTCGAAGATTTTTGAAGCTGAATATGTGTCGAAAACTTTTGAGGATGGTATCGTTATTCTCAAAGATTTCTACTACAATTTCTCGCGCTTTGAGAAAATGGGTATCGTGGGAAACAACGGTACGGGGAAAAGTACGTTCATCAAAATGCTCCTTGGGGAAGTTCCTCCCTCTAGCGGGCGTTTTGTGGTGGGAGAAACCGTGAAGTTTGGCTATTTCTCTCAAGATGGTTTGCCGATTGATACGCAGATGAAAGTGATTGATGTGGTGCGTAATGTGGCTGAAACGGTGGATTTGGGAGGAGGTCGCCACCTCACGGCGATGCAATTTCTTACCCATTTCCTCTTTCCTCCAGCTCGTCAACAAGATTATGTCTACAAACTGTCCGGAGGTGAACGACGTCGTTTGCAACTCTGTTTGGTGTTGATGCAAGCTCCGAACTTCCTTATCCTTGACGAACCGACGAACGACCTTGACATTGCTACACTCCAATTGCTCGAAGAGTATTTGGCAGACTTCCGTGGGTGCGTCATTGTGGTGAGTCACGATCGCTATTTCATGGACAAGGTGGTGGATCATCTTTTGGTTTTCAAAGGCGATGGTGTGGTAGACGATTTCCCAGGAAACTACACACAATATCGTGATTATCTCCAAATTAAAGAGAAAGAGGAGGTAAAGGAACGCAAAGAACAACGAAATGAGGCTTCAGATTCTCGCAAACCCGTGCACGAAGGTAGTGATCGCCGCCGTAAACTCACCTTCAAAGAACGCAGAGAGTTTGAACAACTTGAAGCAGAAATTGAGACTTTAGAAACTGAAAAAGCAAACATCCACGAGAGTCTTTCTTCTGGAACAATCTCTGTGGACGAAATCACGGCACTTTCCAAGCGTCTTCCACTCTTGGAAGAGGAATTGGAGGAAAAATCAATGCGCTGGCTCGAACTTTCCGAATTCGCTTAACAACACATCAACTTCTTCTATTATAACACGTCTAACGTCTATTCCCTCGAGCCACGTCGTGGCGAGCAGAAAGGGTTTATGACCCCTAACGTCTAATTTCTAACCTCTAACGTCTAGTCCCTAGAGCCACATCGTGGCGAGCAGAAAGGGTCTATGACCCCTAACGTCTAATCTCTATTATTTGAAACCACTAGCCGAACGCCTACGTCCCACCTCTCTAACCAACTACATCGGTCAAACACATTTGGTCGGTGAAGGAGCTGTATTGCGCCGAATGATAGAGAGCGGACGCATCTCATCTTTCATCCTCTGGGGACCTCCAGGAGTGGGGAAAACCACTCTCGCAAAAATCGTAGCTTCCACCCTCAATGCACCGTTTTACACACTCAGTGCAGTCACCAGTGGAGTGAAAGAAGTGAGAGAAGTCATCACCCAAGCCAAAAACCAACAATTCTTTGGTTCCACCAATCCCATTCTCTTCATCGACGAAATCCATCGTTTCTCCAAATCTCAACAAGACTCTCTCTTAGCCGCTGTAGAAACAGGAGAAATCACACTCATCGGAGCCACCACGGAGAATCCCTCTTTCGAAGTCATTCGTCCCTTACTCTCTCGCTGTCAAGTGTATGTGTTGCAACACCTCAACGAAACAGAACTCCTGCAACTCGTGGAATATGCCACACAACACGACTTATTACTCAAAGAGCGCAAGTTTGAAATCAAAGAAACAGAAGCACTTCTGCGATTTAGTGGTGGAGACGCGAGAAAGCTCCTCAACATCCTTGAACTTCTCGTCAATGCCACCGAAGACGAAGCAACTATTCTTATCGACAATGCCACTGTCACCCATCGTTTGCAGGAAAATCCGATGGCTTATGACAAAGAAGGAGAACTCCACTACGACATCGTCTCAGCCTTCATCAAGAGCATCAGAGGAAGCGACCCCGATGCTGCCATATATTGGTTAGCGCGAATGATAGCTGGAGGAGAAGACCCCAAGTTTATAGCCCGTCGTCTAGTCATCAGCGCAAGCGAAGACATCGGTCTCGCAAATCCCAACGCGCTACTCATAGCGAATGCCGCCTTTGATGCCGTCAATAAAATAGGATGGCCGGAAGGGCGCATCCCACTCGCAGAAGCCACCATCTATTTGGCAACTTCTCCCAAATCCAATTCTGCTTATAATGCCATCAACCGCGCACTCGCCTTTGTAGAACAGTCGGGCAACATTCCTGTGCCACTTCATCTGCGCAATGCACCAACCTCTCTGATGAAATCGCTCAACTACGGCACGGACTATCAATATCCGCACGACTATCCACAGCATTTCGTTCCACAACAATATCTCCCCGAAACCATCCAAGGCACACAATTCTGGCAACCTGCAGACAACGCAGCAGAAGTTCGCCACCAATCATGGCTCTCGCAATTGTGGCACCGTGAAGAATAACCACTTTCATTCGCAAAACATCCGCAGTGCTTTGTTCAATGTATCATCTATTTTAGGAATAACCGACAACATTCATCTTATGCGAATCGTACAAATGCTCGAATTGGAGCAAAATCCAGAACTCATCCGTCAATATCGCTATTTTCATTCTCCCGAAGGCATCTGGCCAGAGATTCTCCAAGGCATCAAAGATAGTGGTATCCTAGAAATGGAAATCTACCTCTTAGAACATTATCTCTGTATGATTGTAGACCTCCCAGAACACCTTTCGTGGGAAGAAGCTATGGAGCGCATGGCTAAAGCACCACGACAAACTGAGTGGGAAGCCTTCGTTGCTCAGTTTCAACGTGCAGCTGCCAATGCCCGAAGCGATGAAAAATGGCAACGTATGGAACGCATCTTCCATCTCTATCCCAATGAGCAATCGTAACAAGCCGTATAGTTCACCAACTACTCACACCTCTTTTGCAGAAAAATATTTTTCCTGCACCAACCGCATCACCTCCGCTGGTTTGTTTGCATCAAACCAACACACTGACGTGTCTTTGTTGAGCCACGTCATTTGTTTTTTAGCAAAAACGCGCGTATTCTTTCGCATCCTGTCGAGCGCCATGTCCAACGGCCACTCACCATCGAAATAACGAAATATTTCCTTGTATCCCACCGTGTTGAGCGCATTGAGTTCGCGAAAAGGCAACACCCGTTTCGCTTCTTCCAAAAAACCTTGTTCCACCATTTGAGAAACACGCACATTGATGCGCTCGAACAACTCTTCTCGAGGACGTTGCAATCCAATTTTTACAACATCAAAAGGTCGCTCTTTAGGTTTTCCCGTGAGCAATTCACTCACTTTCTGCCCGCTCTCATAGATAATTTCGAGCGCGTGCACCACCCTCTTAGCATTCTGCGTGTCCACGCGCGCCAGATATTCGGGGTCGCGCTCCTCCAGTTCTCTCAGCAGCGCAGGCAGTCCCTCTATTTCTAAACGCGCATAAAGATGCGTGCGCACTTCTTCCGAAATTGTGGGTAAAAGGTCTATGCCACGACACAGCGCATCAACATACATCATACTTCCCCCCACTCACCACCAGCGCATTGTGCGTTTCAAAGTGCTTTTGACAAATGGCAAGTGCCTCCTCCTCAAATCGCGCAGCACTGTAATAGTCAGTCAAGGCAAGATTTCCCACAAAGTGATGCGGCACACGCGCCAAATCTACAGCAGTTGGAGCCGCTGTGCCAATGGGAATATCAGCAAACATTTGTCGAGAGTCAGCACTGATGATGGGACAACGCAAAAACTCAGCCATTTGAAGGCTGAGTTCTGTCTTTCCCACAGCGGTAGACCCTGTGAGTACAAAAAGTATGGGTCGAGATTCTTTCATCTAAAAAGAAGGACTATCAGATATTTCAAAACCCTCAATGTCTATTTCATCAGAGTTGAAGGAGTCAATGCCGAAATCATCGAAATCATCGGCACTTCCCTCCACACTGGGAGCTATGGAGAAATCTATTTCTGCAATTTGTTGGGGAGCATCTCCCACAGCTTTCACCACTTCAGCCTCACCACTTCCGGGCAACTCGTCACGAAGACAGAGAGAGAACACACGGTCGTTGAATGGGTCGAACACATATTCCAAATTAGTGATACCCTTGTCGAGGAATTCATTCAATGCAGTGTCTGCCATCGTGTAGAAATCCACATCCGCGTCCGAAGAATCATGAACATCCTCGCGTGTCACTTGTTCGCCGCGTTCCCATTCTTCATTGCAGATGAAATGAAGTCATTTGATCGTCAGGATAACCACAACTTTTGAGCAGCACATTGCTCAAATCGAGGAAAGTGGCATCATCGTCTATAAGAATTTCGCGACGGAAGTCATCCACTTCATCGCTGACCACTCTAATGAGATATTGCATAATTGAGAAATTCAGTTTTTATCGTCCAATGAAACCACGTTTAGAGTTGACCAAGAAGTCTATCAAATAGTCCACTTCTTTGCACTTAGGCACAGTGGTACGGATTTCTTCGATGCGTTCGTTGAAAAGTTTTGAGTTTTGGTAGAGAATCAAATAAGCTGAGTGCAACGCATTGATTACTTCCATAGGGAAATTTCTACGTTTGAGTCCCACCATGTTCAGACCGCAATAAGCCACAGGCTCGCGCGATGCGATGCAGAAAGGAGGCACATCTTGTGGGGTGCGCGTGCCGCCGCCAATCATCACATAAGAGCCGATGTGGCAAAACTGGTGCACCAACACGTTAGCAGAAAGGATGGCAAAGTCATCAATCACCACTTCTCCAGCAATTTTACTAGAATTACCAATGATACATCCATTGCCGATGTTGCAGTCGTGTCCCACGTGCATTCCCTCCATCAAGAGGTTGTTGCTTCCCACCACAGTCTTTCCTTTAGCCGCCGTGCCGCGGTTGATGGTCACATTCTCACGAATCGTGTTGTTGTCGCCCAATTCCACAGTCGTTTCTTCTCCACGGAACTTCAAGTCTTGAGGCACAGCACTAATCACAGCACCTGGAAAGAACGTGTTGCCACTGCCAATGCGCGCGCCACTCAAGATGGTCACAGAGTTCATCAACTTATTGTTGTCGCCTAGCACCACATTGGCATCGATGTAGCAGAAAGGACCTATTTCACAGTTCTCACCGATTTTTGCATCGGGATGAATAAAAGCTAGAGGAGAAATCATAGGTTCTAAGTGTGTTAAGAGAACAAATGTTTGAATTTGGCACGCACCATACGAGCAAATTTATTGTTGGCATCGTGACCAGGACGAATGGCAATGATGCGTCCTTTGATGGGGCGACCTATTAGTGCCATATCACCAATGATGTCGAGCAATTTGTGACGAGCAGGCTCATTGTCCCATTTGACAGGACGTTCTTGCAAATAGCCTAGATGCGACGCATCAAGTCGACGCACGCCCAAAGTTTCAGTGAGTTTATCAAGACGCTCCTGCGACATCATGCGTTCGTAGATGACCAACGCGTTGCTCAAGTCACCTCCCTTGATGAGCCCCATATTGAGCAAAGCTTCAATCTCACGCACAAACAAAAGTGCGTGCTGAAGCGATTTCCTCGGGAAAGTCTGACATGTGCTCTAAGGTTGCACTTTGTCGTTGCACAAACTGACTATCAGGAAACTCTATCGTGGAGTCGATTGCAAAGCGATCGGCAGGTTGCACGCGCAAGCAAGAACCAGAGATTTCGTCGTAATACTCAAAGGGTTCGTTAATTTCTAGATAATTGCGAGGAACACCTTGATTTTTGAGTCCTACCTTTTGGATTTGTTCCACATAGAGAATAGAACTTCCATCGAGAATGGGAAACTCGGGACCATTCACCTGCAGCAGACAGTTGTCCACTCCAAGTGCAACGAGAGCTGCCATAGCGTGTTCGATGGTCGAAACGCGGCATTCAGGAGTGCCCACCACCGTGCCGCGAGAAGTGTCAATCACGTTTTCAGCGAGTGGCTCAATGATAGGCTGACCTTCTAAATCAACACGCTGTATTTTGTAGCCATGATTGGCAGGAGCGGGTTGAAAAGTCAAAGTGAGTTGAAGGCCAGTATGCAATCCTTTTCCTTGCAAGGAGAAGGGTGCTTTAAGGGTATGTTGCATAATTATTATGTCTTACGTTTAGCACGAACTTATCGTCCCAACTGAGACTTTAGTTCGTCGAGTTCTTTGCGGAGTGCAAGCATTTCTTTGCGCATATCGGGCAATTGCTTGAACACGGCACTGGAGAGCGCGAAATTCTTCGCATTGATGGCTGGTGTGCCCATCACAGGCGCGCCATTGTTGCGCGCAGTGTGGATGCCAGCTTGTGCGCCAGCTTGCATGCCATCGGGCAAATGCAAATGACCAGCCACACCCACTTGTCCGCCAAACATGCTCCATGCGCCAACTTTCGTGCTACCAGCCACGCCCACTTGCGCAGACATCACGGTGTGCGCACCTACTTCCACGTTGTGCGCGATTTGCACCAAGTTGTCCAATTTCACTCCTTGGCGCACAATTGTGCTGCCCATGGTGGAGCGATCCACGCAACTGTTTGCACCGATTTCCACGCAATCTTCGAGGGTGACGATGCCTATTTGTGGGATTTTCTCATAGCCTTCAGCCGAGGGAGCAAAGCCAAAGCCGTCTGCGCCAATGACACATCCGCTGTGCAAAATAACTTCATTACCGATTTTGCAACCACGATACACACTCACATGGGGATAAAGCACACAGTTTTCACCGACTTCACTCCCCTCTTCGAGCACCACATGGCTGTAGATTTGCGAGCCACTACCCACTGTCACTCCATCTCCAATCACGGCAAAGGGAGCAACATAAACGTCTTCGCCCAATGTGGCTGTGTCACTGACAAAAGCCAAAGGATGTACCCCACTACGCTTCTGCGTCATACTCTCATAGAGCGACAACAGCTTAGCAATGGATTCGTAAGCATTCTTCACGCGAATGAGTGTGGCCGAAGTGGGTTGTTCAAGCACAAAATCTTGATTGATCAAGACGATACTCGACTGCGTTTCATAGAGGTGGTGCGCATATTTGGGATTGGCCAAAAATGAGAGGGCACCAGGCTCTCCTTCTTCTATTTTCGCGAAGGTTTTCACCACTGTTTCGGGGTTTCCCTCCACAGTTCCTTCTAAATAGGTGGCTATTTGTTGAGCGGAAAATTCCATTATATCATTATTCTATAACTGCAAATATACTATTTCTCTCTCAAACAAAGAAAAATATCGGCTATTTCTTTGTTTTTCGTCCTTGGAAAAGTCCTTTTTGGCGTATTGGGCTTTAGAAAGGCCATACGAAGAAGGGAAACAAATGGCCTTTGGTCTGAACATTTGACACTCATCGTATATCCTCTCACTATCGAGAAAAAGTACAAGTATTTTCTTAGTAAAACGACGTGTCATTTCTCATAAAACGACGTGTCGTTTCTCATAAAACAACGTGTCACTTTTCATAAAACAACGTGTTGTTTTTCACAACCCCACGATTGGGAAGAAGTTGGAAATCTGCAGAAGGATGAATTGTAAAACAACTATAATTGCTTGTCCTCGCGCGTACGCGCACGCACACCCTACAGGAGTTTTTATCCTTTTTTTGCTGTCACAAGTGTCACACCAATCTTTGTAACACACCAAATACAAACAACTTATGAATTTTTCTTTATGCAGTTTTAACAAACAAGCGAATTGTGCTTTCATAAACGAATGGAAACGACATTGAAAAACCTAGTGATCCATCCTTCCGTTTTTGCAGAATTACTCTTCGCGTTTTTCGCTCTTTTTTTCCTCATGTGTGACACTTGTGACAGCAAAAAAATGCAAAACTGCGGTTGGAAACGTGCGCGCGACGCGCGTACGCGTGAGAACTGCTCACCATTTTGCCTTCGCACTTTTACTTCTCCTCTTGAGATGCAGCAGATTGGCCATCATAAACACCGACTTTTGCAACATACGCCTAACAAATCAAAGGACTCTTGTAGCAAAAACTTCACTTTTTCGCGGTTTTTTCCCTCTTTGGGGCAATATCTTCCCATATACTTATAGGGACAGCATCCAAATAAGCGTGCCACCATTTTACATTCTACTTTCACGGCGGAAGCCACTCCAATATACCATCCCATATGCCACTAAACTCATTGCCCTTCTATCAACTCAAGCTGCATCAGCAGAGCCACCGTCACCCAATGAAGATGAAAGGTAGGGTTAAACCCAAAGGAGATGCTGCAAAAACGAGTTTTGCAACACCTCCTTGGCGTTAAGAATTAGAAATTAGAACCTTTGAGGAATTTCACTCAAATCGTTCCACTGCATTAGTTTCGCGTTTGAGGAGCAGGAAGATACCAGTTGCTAGGTGTCAGCAATTTGCCGTACAAATTACCTGTTAACGTGGGTTGCTCATAAGGTTTGAGCTTTAGGTCACGACGAGAAACCAACCAAGCCAACCAAGAGTTATCGGTAACTTCATCCTTAGCTTGATTGCGGTGACGTTGGATGCGCATCAGGTCGAAGAAACGTGTTCCTTCAAAAGCGGATTCCAAAGCCATTTCGTCAGCGATGATTGTTTCCACAGCAGCAATTTCTTCTGAAGAAGGAACAAGCGGGGTGAACTTGTAGAACACGCGCTTGAGTTCGTAATCATCTCCCGTCACAGTGGTTTGTTTTTGAGGTGAGGCAACAGAGTCTTCCACCATTTCGACCTTAGTGGATAGTTTGGGCAGAGGAATAGTTTTGCCTTGGCGCGCAGCCTCATCCACGATGCGTTGCGCTACCACTTTGTTATATACCCAAACAGTATCTGCATCTGTCATACTACCACAACCTGCTTCGTGGATGCCAACAATGTTACGGTTGATAGTAGAGAAGTTGAGATAAGGCTTACCCTTAGCACGTTGGAGGGTGCTCAAATCTATGGAATTAGCTCCATGACGTGTAGCGGCAAGATCAGGAGTGATGGACACCGTGATAGTGGATAAATCAGCCTTCGTATTGTCGGTAAAGGTTGAGTCACTCTTTAAGTCTTTGGATAGACGTGGCACAGAATTGAGTGTCAAACCACTACGCAATACATCGAAAGCCATACGAGGATATCCAGCACGATTGATGGCTTCAGCATATTTCAACAAGATTGTACGCACACGATAGAGCGGAATGCCGTAATTAAAACTAAATGCTCGAGGATTAACCACAGCGTCAATTGAGTTGACAAACGATGGAGAGAATTTGTGAATGAAACGCATCTTATTGCCTTCCTCAGTTTTCACCATTGGTGCACTAAGACTAGCACGTAAATCGCCTAATGCAGGATACTTCAACTCCTTGACTTTCTCACCACGAGCGTCTTCAAAAGTGGTGTAGACGAAAACTTGGTTTTGGTTGAGACTGAGATAAGCATTAGAAGGAGCTACTTGGCGATGACGTTCATCAGCTTTTACAGAGATGCTACCTGATGCAGTAGTCACCTCCTCCGTCTTACCAGAGGCATTGGTTTGCTTACCAGTAGTACGCGCTGAGGTAGACTCTGTAGCAAATCCATAGATTTCAGGAATGCGCGTGAGCACCTGTCCAAAAGAGTTGTTGGCAGCAGAAGGCATAGCAGTCACCATCTCGCCGACATTTTCTGTTTGTGAGAAGATAGAAGACCACTTGCTTTCTCCTGAATACTTTCCTTCACGCCCTTGGTCTATGGGGAAACCTTTGGCCACGGCAGTTACGGTTTGTTTGGTGTAAATATCCAAGAAAGTGTGGTAGTGAGTGGCTGCCTTTTCGTAGTCTTGTGTACCTTTACCACGAAGCAAATAGAGGTCGCCATAGATGAGGTCACCATTGAAGACAGTGAGAGGTTGCGCAAAATTGCCTGAACCAGTGGAGAAGTTGGGATAGTTGATATAGCCTAACGCTCTACTATAAGCATAAGCTTGCTTGAGTCCTCCGTCTTTCTCAAGTTTCTCGAGCAAATTGTCTGCATCTACAGTGCCAAGAGGAGGATTGGTTTCCCATCCGGTGTTGGCATTGGTGACGGGATCTACAATGAAAGGCACTTTCCCATATTGCTGCACCAACTGTAGATAAGTCCAAGCACGCACGAGTTGTACTTGCGCCAACTCACGGCGCATGAAATAGGCATTGTTGCGCAAGGCCATAGAGTCGGCTTTCGCCAAATAGAAGTTGCACTGATTGATTACCTTGTAGTAGGCTGCACGATTGAGCAAACGGCTGCTACCATCGGAAAGGTCACCAAAGTTGATGATATTGTTGATGGAGTCGGAGGTGAACTCTGTGGGAGTAACTAAGTCTCCTCTCAACTCACCGAGCAGAATGTTCTGCTCTACTACACCTTGAAGGTTGCGAAGAATGCCGAAATAGAAATTGACAGTGTCTTTGCCTGAGAAGTTCTCGGCATAACGGTCGATATTTGGAGTAAGCATATCTTCGCAAGAGGTGGTGAGCGCACCAAGCCTACGAGGGCAAAAATCAGCGATAGAAATGATTTCTTCATGATGATGAAGTGTTGTATCGATAGTGAATGATGGAAGAGTGTCGGAGGAGGTGCAAACAAGTTCGCCATGATTGACGAGACTTGCTGCACTCATCCTTGTGACGACTCTAGGGAGAATTAGAGGTTGATGGTCAAACCGAGATTGAAGCTGCGATATTGTGGCAACAAACCAGCATCAATGCCTTGGTAGAGTACGCCATTACCAGCGGTTACTTCGGGATCGTTACCTAAGTATTTGGTGAGCGTGAAGACATTGTTGGCTTCGCCCCACACAGAAAGTCCTTGCAACCAAGAATAACTGATGGGAAGTTCGTAGCTAAGACGCACTTGTTTGAGTTTAAGGTAGGAACCATCTTCAATCCAACGATCTGAAAAACGCTCATTGTTGACCCAGAAGAGCGATTCTGTGCTCATCACGCGAGGTTGATTGGTGACTTGACCTTCTCCTCTCCAACGATTGACAACAGCTGTAGTTTGGTTCCAGATGTTGTTGCCGCTTTCGAGTTGCATGCGCTGATAGTTGTAGACGTCATTACCCAAAGAGTATTTGAAATTGACATCGAGGGTAAAGCGCTTGTAGTTCAAAGTGGTGAAGATGTTACCATAGAGATCGGGATTAGGATCACCAATCTTCACACGGTCGGCTTCGTTGATCCAACCATCTCCGTTTTGGTCTACGAAATGCACATCGCCTGCGCGAAAATCGCGAGAAGGATGAGAGGTGAGTCCGGTGGGATACTTCAACCCTGCGGCTTGCGCTTCTTTGGTGGTAGCAAACACGCCTGCTGTTTTGTAGCCATAGAAAACACCTGCGGCTTCTCCGACCATGGTGAGGATGTTGTCCTTGCCATAGATGGAACTGGTGTAACCTTTCACAACTTGCTCTCCCACTTTATGAGCTTTGTCATCGAGTTTATAAGAGCGAATGATGTTATTTTCCGTTTCTGGAAGTTTGGTAATTTGGTTCTTATAGTGAGCTACACTGAAACCCAAATTCCACTTGAAATCTTTATGGTTGATGAGAACAGCATTGACATTGAGACTTGCTCCTACGTTGGTGAGTTCACCATCGTTGCTCCATTGGCGTTCCACACCTGTGATGTCACTCACATTGCGACGCGTAAGGAGGTTTGTGGTCAGAGAGCGGAACACTTCAGCACCAACAGCAAGACGATTATGGAACATATTGAGTTGCAAACCTGCATTCAAACGATGGGTAGTTTCCCATTGGATTTTGGGGTTCTCAATGTTGGCCAATTGCAAAGAAGTGGCACGATCCAAGAACTTGATGTTTTCGAAGTAAGTGCGCGCTGCATAGTAATCAACAGCATCGTTGCCACTGGCTTCATAACCTGCGGTGAAGCGGGCATAGTCAATAAAGTTGACTTTGAACCAGTCTTCGTTGCTGATCACCCAACCTGCTTGCAAAGAGGGGAAGAGTCCCCATTTCACACCTGCAATCTTGATGCCGCTCTCTGCTTGTTTACCAAAACGAGAAGAGCTTTCGGCTGAAGCAGTGAGTTTCACAAAATAACGGTTGAGGTAGTTGTAGTCGGCATTGGCATAGTAGGCAATGTTTACCCAACGGTCGTTCACACCATCATTGTTGAGATATTGCAAACGATAGCTCAAGTTAGGTGTCTTGTCACTACCATTGTTGTAACCCTCTGAATTACTATCTGAATAGGTGTAAGAAGCAAGACGAACGCCACCGAAAGCATCCCATTGGTGCTTGCCGTAATTCTTAGACCATTCTAAGCGGAGGTCGTTGGTGAGGGTAGTTTCTTTGCCAAACTGAGAACCGATAACGTTTTGCACCATTCCCAGGCCGTTGACGGGCTTCTCGGGGGTACCATTACGAGGCATAAAATACTTCTCATTGCTACGATTGAGCAAATAAGCAAAGCGGTTGCTCACCACCAAATTCTTGTTGATTTGATAGCGAGGAGCTACGTTGAGCAAGAATTGAGTTTGCTCTTGGAAGTTCTTGTTGTCGCCTTCTCCGTTCTGAAGCACCCAATAGGGATGTGCAAGCCCTGCAAAACCGAATCGTTCGGCAAAGGTGAAAGGATTGTTGAGATCGCTATACTTTTCCCCCGTATAGACTCTGTTGTTGTGCACCAATCCGAGTTTGTTATTACCTAAATAGCGGAGATAATAAGCATAAGGATCGACGAAGGGGGCTTGAATAGTACCCAACACGTTAGGCGAAGCGATGTTCTTGCGATCGTAGTTTTCAGCCCATCCGTTGTCGCGCAAATTGTTTGCATTGCGCACATAGGCCATATCAATGGCTGTGGTGAAACCGTCAAAAAGGTTGATGTCAGTGTTGAAGCGGATGTTGAAGCGGTTGAAGCTATTGTTCTTTGCAGTAGCATCACTTTGTGTGTAACCTAATGAAAGGCTATACATAGCGACTTCGTCACCACCTTGCACGTTGACACGGTAGTTTTGTGTGAAGGCTGTTTTATAGAGTTCCTTTTGCCAGTCAGTGTCGTTGTGATAAAGTTTATAATACACATATCCCTTGTCTTCATTGAGGAAAGGAATCAACATGTCGCTGGAACGGAACTTAGCTTCTGAAGTTGTGCCCAAAAACTCTGACAAGTAGTTCTTATACTGCTGGGCATTCATCACAGAGTAAGCACGTGGTGCTTGTTCGAAACCGCCATAAGCACGGAAGTTGATGCGCGTAGCCATAGAATGTCCCCGCTTGGTGGTAATCAAGATGACACCGTTGGCACCTTCTGAACCATAGAGTGCCGTGCCATTGTGCATCACTTCAACCTTCTCAATGTCTTCGGTGTCGATGAGATTGAAGATGTTGTTGAAGAAACCTTGGTGAAGTGTGTTGCGATTATATTGCATGTCCCACACCACTCCATCGACAACGACTAGAGGTTGTGCGTTGGTGTTGAGGGAATTGATGCCATTGATGAAGAGGGCTGCTCCTTGACCGCGCAAACCTCCACGATTGATGCTGCGCACAGCTCCTGCGAGACGTTGCTCGAGGTCGTTTTCAACAGAAATAGCACTAGACTCCTCTAAACGCTGGGTGTAGGTTTGAAGAAGTGGAGTACGATTTTCGTAGAGTGAAGGAAGTTGATTACTGTAGAGGTAGACGGTATGCTGTGCTTCACCACGAAGTCCAACTTGCACTCCGTTGTAGCCATCAGTAGCGACGTAGAGTGAGGTGATATGTTCTGGTACACTGATAGTGTATTCACCTTTCATCGGTGAGTGCACTATAAAAACGATTGTTTAGCGCTTGCACTCGCACACCTCCTAAAGGTTGACGAGTGGCTGCATCATAAACTACACCCTTCACCTCTTTCATTTCATAAACAGGCTTGGATGTAACTTTTTTCTTGGCAGCCACCTGAGTGCTATCGCTCGCATCTGCTGCTTGTGCATTGAGCACGCACGCGCCCGATAGCACAAAGAGGCTAACTCCACAACGAAGGGCTGTTTGCATCATTGTATTGCGATGATCGATATTCATAATCTTCGATGTTATTTTTTAGATGGCTTATTGTCCACGATAGGGTTTGAGATTGATGGCAATGAAGTTGAGTGCGCGGCAACGAATAGAAGATTCCCTGCGACCTTTACCCTTCATCTTGATGATCAAGCGTGGGAAAGAATCGACATTTGAGGGCAGACCTATGTAAGCCTTGGGGAACTCAATATACTTGCCTAACTTAATGTAGTTGACTTTACTTTGATCAAATTGAGGAGTGCCATCTGCATTCTGTACGTCTTGGTCAATGACGATTTCTTTCACCTGTTTTCCGTTTTCATCGATGAAATTAATCGTGTTGCCTTCGTCGTCTTGTACACTAGCGGTGAAATAAACACGCTCATCATTTGCATTAGGGAAGTCGAGGTCGACCTTTGAGGGCAACATTACCATCTCCACTTCATATTTTGTAGAGAATACTTGAGGAAGACGCCAGTGCAATTCTGACTCAGAACGTTCATTGTCAATTTCAAAGCGAACATAACTCTTGTTGTAGATGTCCCCCTTAATACCCGTCATCTCGATTTCGCCTTTCTCATTCTTTACGGTATCGTTCTTTTCATCAAGCTTTGGACGATAGTTATTATAATTGCCTTCTTCCAAATGAATGAAAGTACCTGCTGTGCGGAAGTTTTTATGCGATAGAACCTTGAAGGAATTATATATGGCATATTCCTTAATTTCTTTCACCCAAGCGAAAGAGGGGTCAAGATCATAACGTGGGAGGCGATAGATGTAGCCATTGGATGCGCGATAGGGCTGAACTCCATTTAAGGCTGGATTCAACGAGGCATTCAATGCACCTTTCTTTGCCGCACTGTTATAGAAAGTGACTCCGTAAGTGGAAATCAATGAGTCGGCATGCTGAACATAGTGGTTGAGCTGAGCTGAATCTTTTGCATCTATGTTTTTCATACGATAAGGTGCAAAAAACAGATTGAACGCAATGTTCAACTTAGTGTTGAGTTGTTGCAAAGAGTCTGCCTTTGTCATCTTGGGGTTGGCTGCCCATGTTTCATCTAAACGAAAAGCTTGAGGGCCTTTACGTCCAAAGTCAGAACCATTCCACTCGTAGTTATAGCGTGCGCCGTATTTTACGATTTTGGAGAGTTTATCGGTAGCTTCTTTCCATGCTTCATTGGTGGGAATGAAAGCTACATAAGTGGAGTCTTCGTTGCGGATGCTGGCACCAGCACGATTCAACACTTCATTGTAGCGAATGTAAACACTATCAATGAAGACCATTTTGCCTTCTTCATTCAAAGAACCAGGTGTGGAAAGTGTATTACTGAATTCTTCATGATTGATGACCTTGTCATTAATATAGGCATTGATGCTCGTGAATCCAGCGTAATGACCAATATAGTCATAAATGTTGTAGGCGAAGGGAGATGAACCCTTCAAGTAATGCAAACTACCATTACTCGTAACAAGAGGGCTGCCTGTGACGGGGACATTGTTAAATTGAGTCCCTGTGTAGTTGACGTTCTTGTTGTTGAGAAGTTTGATTTCTTGACGACCAGTATTGCCTTCGTAGTTGAAACGTGCGAGGTGATTGGCTACTAATTGATTCCACACTTTATAGTTGAGGTCAAGAGCACGCAAACGTCCTTCGCTTGTTCCGGATTTAGCATAACGCTCAGCTTCATCAAGGGAGTCATTCCACGCTTTGCATTGAATGTGCCATTGACGGGAGCCCAAATAGTGAAGGTTTGGGGCTGATTGAGCAATTCAGCAGCCGTGAGCGTTGCTTTGTGGTCATTGTCTGCTTTAATCACCTTGGTGCGTTTGAGCAGAGTGGCAAAGTCAGACAACTGAGCATCGCTTTCGATGTTTTCCCAGAGGGTCTTATCTGAGCCGAAGTTATTTTTGATATCGAAATGGTCATCACTGCAAGCTACGAAAGCAAACAAAGCAGATGATGCTAACACACTTCTTGAAATCCATCGGGTTATGTTATTCTTCATTTGATTTGAAAACTGAAGGTGGGAACATTTATATTCTGGTGGTGGTATCACTAGGATACCCACCACTCAAAATACATTTTACCATTGGTCTTCCGGTTCTGTACCATTAAAGACGCTACGGGGTACATATTCGAAATAGTCAGAGAAGAATTGCGCATCGCTCTGGTTGAGAGCCGACTTGAATCGGAGGTAATAAGTCTTACCTTTCTCCAGACGTTGCACGGTGATGATGCGACGCAAAATTTCACCGCTACCTAAGTTGCGAAGGTCTGTTTCTCCCTTACCATCAGTAACAGTGAAGGAACGAGGAGCCTTCATCCAACCACGGTTGCGCATATTCTTATCGTTTTCTGCATTGACGGATTCGTCTTTACCATCAATCACCCAACCGATATTGTCATTTCCTTTACCATTTTGACGCATATCAAGAGGTAGACCAGCAGGTATGAGATTATTTGGACTGTCACCAAAATAGATTTGACACATACCACGAACAGAGTTGTTAGAGCAGCCCATACGGATTTCGTATACTCCATCGTTGGGCACTGGAGGAAGTTTAAGCACAAAGTCATAAACTCCCAAAGCCATTAATTCATCACCTTGGTAGTCACGCCAACCACCACCACCAACTACTGAAGAGTGGAGATATAACAAACGCGTGCTTTCGCTTGCATTGGTGATGTTGTTGAAGTATCCACGAGGGAAATAGGCGTGCTGACGAGCAGAACGGCAACCATAAGAAAGCAATTCTGGCAAACAGGTGGTAATGTCAAAACGAATGCGCTCACCACCAAGTGCTTTGCGTGAAACCTCGTCGAAGAGCAACACTTTGTTGATGGGGAAGTAATATCCATTGAGCGCATTGTTGTCAATAGTCTTGCCATTAAGGACATTTTCAGCACTTACAAGGATACCTTCTTGCGATACCTTTTGAATCTTCGTATAATCCGAGGGATCGTACGTGGTGACACGGTTGATGTGAATGTTCTTATCAGCAGCTGTTTGAGTGATTTAAGTATTTCTGGTTGCTTACCTACTGTTGTGAAATAGTCAGAAATATCAATCGAATACTTATTTTGCTGAGGGTTGTAAGCATCACCATATTTATAGCCCCACTCATTGAAGTGGGCTACAAATTGGTTATAACCTAAGCGTCCCATCAAGAAGTGATAAGCTACAAACTTGTTGATGGCATTTTCTTCGTTAGTGAGGTCGCCTGCTGCAGCGTTTCCATAAGCAGCTTCACACTTAGAACGAATGGCAGAGATGATGGCATCCATATTGCTAACGGTCTTACCATCAGCAGCCATCACGGGAGCAGGAACACCCCACTCTTTTGCAAAAACATCATCGGTTTCTACAAAACCAGTGAATCCGTAATAGCGGTGATCAGCTTCTTTAAAGCTTCCTTGTACATTAGGAAAACGACGAGGTTCAGTCTCGTGTTCCTTATTTTCGTAAGCTAAATCGATGCTTTCCACGAGTTTTTTGTCCCAGCCTGTTGCAGCCAAAAGACCTGCCATCACATTGAGGTTTCCGGCTTCTGAAATCAAATCAGGAAGATATTTATCGGAAGGAGCTATTACAGCATTTACTTCATGCAAATAGCCATTGCTCAATTTGATATCTGCCTTAACCACACGTGAAGATCCATTGACTGCATAGTAGGTGTCAATGGGCTTTTTTGTACTGTCAGTGAGCTGTTTGATGGAAATTGAACGGTTGTTCAAATCGCCTTTTGGAAATGCACCATTTTCAGGGAAGTTAGGACTTTCATAAGCTCCTTCACTACCATTATCGATGATACAACTATAAGCGATTCGTTGCGCCTGTTCATCTGTGAGATTGTCAATTGTTTTTCCTTCACCAAGAATTTGCTTCAAATAAACATTCATAGCAGAATCTGTGGGAGCAAAAACTGTGTAGTTTCCACGTGCAGACAATACAGATGCCAAAGCAGAAGCTGATTCTTTATTACCCAGTTTTACACGTTGAAGAATCTTGAAGATTTGTGAATACTGAGTATTATTGTGAAGATGGTCGGTAATTGTTTCTTCTTTGCTAATGGCGAAATTGCTAGAGTCGATGGTTTCTTTACAACTCTGCAAAGTGCCCAAGAATCCGAGACCGAAAGCAACTACGCAAGCATACGTAGCAAACTTTTTTATGCTTAAACTATTCTTGTTCATAACTATTTAGTCGTTGGATTTAGGCATATACTTCTCCCAAGCCGGGTTTTGCACTAACTGTCCTTGTGTATTGCCGAAATAGTTTTTACCATTTACCTTGAGTTCATCTACAAAAATAGGATTGTAGAGTGACCAAATGGATTGTAATCTATTGCGTACAGAAGTGGGAAGACCAGCAGACTCGAGGCCGCTTTTGTTTTTGTTGGATTTACTATTGTACTTAAATTCGCAATCGCGAACAAGGTCGAACCAGCGTTTTCCTTCGCCGAGAAATTCACGTTGACGTTCGAAGAGAACATAACTTACTGCATTTCCATAATCCGCATGTCGTTCATTCCAAGCATCATTATACTTTTTCTCTTTTTCTGCATCGGCTGCTTTGTTGCGAATATCATTTTCAAATTTATCAGAGCGAATGCGCTTACTAAATTTCTCGCTATTCACATTGGACGTATCAGCACCTGGATTGTTGCGACGGAAGATATCGTCTGCCAACATAAAGGCTTCACGACTTGAATAAGCAGGATTATTGAAATCAGAAGAAAGACGAGCGATAGCCTCCGCGCGAATCGTCATAATGTCCGTCAAACGATAAATAGGCCAGTTTGCACTTTGAAAACTTGCTACTCGCTTGGAGTGATCAACCTTTGCACGGGTGTTGGTGATGTCAATGCCTGTCGTCGTCGTTGCAACACCCTTGATGATGGGAGTTGTTGAACTCTTCTTTTCTTCTGCAATGTCTCCATAAGAAGCCATACGCAAATCGGTGATGCCATATCCTTTCGTTACATCAACTTTTTCTGTAACATTGAAAAGGCCAGAACCTGCCACCATGACACCAGCAGCATAACCACCAGATTTGTCACTATAAAACATCTCTGAAAGTGTACTGTTAGATACGTTCGTGCCATCAAAACCGAGTTCTAAAATGCTTTCTGGCGAATTTACGTCCAAATATCATTTCATATACGTCATCAGAAATGCGTTCTTTGGAGTCACTATTTCGATAAAGAGGATAACGAACTTTGGCACGATAATCATCGGGCTGGATATTATTTTGAGAGAGGAACTCTTTGTACGTTTTCCATGCCTCGTCCATCACAGGAGTTGTGTGTTCTACGCACTTCTTGAGTAGTTCTTGAGACAGAGCCTCTTCTTGTGCCTGCGTTAGCTCTGCTCCATTTTCTCCCTTAAGCGGAAAACCTTTATCCTTCGAGTGAAAGACCAAACCCGCGCGCCACAAATACATATCTGCTAGCAGAGTGTGGACACCATTGCGAGTAAAACGGTTTTTGTTATCCTCATTTGAACCATAGCTAGTGGGAGTTTTAGACAAATTGGCTTCCAACTCTTGGATCAAGATATTCAAAACCTCATCACCAGGTGTGGCTGCAATGCGCGCTTCACGAGCCGCTTTATCGGTGTCTACCGAATGGAGAACCAAAGGAACATTACGATAGGCACGAACAAGATAGAAATAGTAAAGTGCACGCAAGGCCAACATTTCGCTCTTAACAGGAGCAAAATCACTTTCCGTGAAAGCTGGATCGACTTTCTCTCGAACCATCCGTTCACCATTATCCAAGACTTCATTGCACAAATTGATACCTTTGTACATAGATGCCCAATCATAGATATTTTCAGTGGGTTGCAATACACCTTCTTGCAAACGGCGAAACTCATTTTTCTCTGTTTTGTTGAGTTCCACATTGTCAGAACGAAATTCTCCCCAAATGAGAATCTTATTAGTGTTCTGGGTAAGTTGATAATAGGCAGCATTACGCACGTTGTCCACGTCATTGCGACTCGCCCAGAAATCTTCTTTGGTAATCGAGTCGGTGGGATAGAGCGTCAAGAAGTCGTTACAAGACATCATCCCTCCTAATGCCGCAAAAGCACCAACCACGAGACATTTATTAATGATATTTCTTTTCATAAGGTCTTATATAAAAGAGTGACGGTGTCTACTCTATGATAAATAAGATGCGATTCGGTAAGTTTCTGCAATGATGACTCCCCTAGATGATGAGAAGTCATCATGCAGAACTAAGAATATGCTATTGTCATTAGAAACCAAAATTCAAGCTGAATGTAAATGAACGTGAGTTTGGTGTCTGCTGATTGTCGATAGCAGGGTTGTAACCACCTGAAGCGTGTTCTGGTTCTACACCAGAGTATTTCGTCCACAAGAACAAGTTGTTTGCAGAGAAATTGATGGTCATATTGGAAAGTCCAAACTTCTTAAGATGTTTGGCATCCACAGAATACCCCAACTGCATGTATTGGAAGCGCAGATAGTCAGCAGCTTCTACATAGCGGTCGGAAGAAAGTGCGTTGTAGGAATCTCCTGCTGTAGCATTTTTTGCACGAGGAATTTCTGTTACGTCACCATTCTTACGCCAGCGCCAGTTCACTGAAGCCATCTGGTTGTTGTTGCTTCGCATATCTTCGGCAACCATGCGCGCCATATTGATAATTTTGTTACCAACACGGAAGTTGAAGTTTGTCTTCAAAGTCCAACGACCATAGCGGAAGTCAATACCAAAACCACCATTTACCTTAGGATTGGAAGAACCAAGATAAACAATGTCGAGTTCATTGATTTGACCGTCGTGGTTGATATCTTCGTAAATCACATCACCTCCTTCAAAACGATAGTTCACACCACCATAATTGAAGTACATAGGCAATGGGTTACCAGCTTTATCGTAAATGATATTACCGGCAGCATCACGAGCAATAGGTGCAGTTTTACCAGCCACCTTAGCTGTGTTTACACGACCTTGACCATCATAGAACTTATTTTTCTCTTCATTTTGGAAATAACCATTGTGGTCGTAGTCATAGGCATAAACGCCCTTGTAGCGGAAACCATAGATGCCGCCCAATGCATGACCTATTTGCACACGATTGACAAACTGCTCATTTCGATTGTTGAATTGACCATTCATGGATGTCAATACATTCTTATCCATTTCGGTCACAACATTCAAGTTTTGAGCCACGTTAGCACGCAAAGTTACATTGAATTTTCCTACATTCAAGATAGGTTTCGTGGTAACAAAGAGTTCCCAACCTTCGTTTTCCATCTTTCCGACATTGGCATTCGCGATGTTTGAATAACCAGTGGTAGAAGGAATACGTACGTTAGACATAAGAAGGTCGGAAGTGTACTTCTTGTAAACACTCAAATCAAATTGGAGCAAGTCATCCAACAAGTTCAAGTTAAATCCAAGGTTCCAAGACTTCGTTTTCTCCCAACGAATCTGAGTCAAACGAAGGTTGTCAGGTGCAATACCTTGCGTGCCAAGGTAAGAGCCATAAGAGCTATACTTGTTGTAAATCAAGCCTTCACCAAACCACGCATTACCGGTAATACCATAACTAGGACGGAAGGCAAGCATGTTCACATACTTTCTAAGTGGTTGGAAGAACTTTTCGTCTGAAACGTTCCAGCGTCCTGAAATACCAGGGAAGAAGCCCCATTTATTACCAGAACCGAACTTGGTCATACCATCTGCACGCAAAGTGAAGTCAAAGACATACTTCGAACTATAAGCATAGTGCAGTGTTCCCAAGGCGTTCATGCTACGTTGTACGCTGGTTGAAGAACCTGTACCAGTGAGGTAGCCTGGTACTGTGGGGTCACTGATACCACCTGAAATACCCGAGAACGACAAGTTTTGGTTGGTAGAACTACTTGTATGAATTTCGTAACGTCCCAATACTTGCAAAGAGTGATCCTTTGGCATCAAAGGACGGAACATCAGGATGTGGCGAGAGGTGAAAGCAAATCGCTTAGAGTCGCTATTACTAGTGAGGTCCACTCCTTGCGACCAATTCTTTGAAGTCAAAGCGTGAGGAAAGTACGAAGAGTTTGACTCCGTATACGCATTGATGTGTACCTCAGCCGTATAGTTAAGCTGAGTTGACTCCTCATCCTTTCCCAAGAACTTATATTCCAAAGAGAACTGTGGATTGATGGTATAAGTGCTTTGTTCTCTCCAAGCTAGATTTGCAATAGCCACTGGATTGCCGTTCTCCACCATATCACCAAGATAATATGATGAAAGACCAGAGTTATTTGGCAACAATACATTACGATATGTATCGCCTGCCTTGGGAGGCATCAAATAGAATTCACCAGTATCAAAGTATTGACCCGTTTTTGATCATATTCCCAGCGATTCACCGCCATATTAGGCATTGCTTTATATGCCTTCGCCAAGATATTGTCGTGGTTCTTGTTGTTCTTTGTGTAAGTCAAAGAGAACTCAGACATAAACTTGATGCGATCAGATACATAATAGTCCAAAGCCAAACGCGTAGTGAAACGATCGAGAGATTGTTTGATAATCGTACCAGTTTCGTGGTCATAACCAGCTGACATACGGAATGAAGCTTTCTCACCACCACCCGATACATTGACACCATAACTGTTTTTTGTACCGAATTGAGTTACTGCATCTACCCAATCCGTATTTTTATTATAGTTTTCGTAATAAGCTGGATGGCTACGGAGGTAAAGCAACTCTACAATACTAGCAGCATAGTCACTCTGTTTGGGATTGAAATATGCTTCTTTCAACATCATAGAATAACCTGGACCATCAAGCATCTTGAGACCTTCGGGCTGCCATGCACCATTGAAACGATAGCTGAAGTTTACTTTAGTCTTACCGCGCTTACCACGACGAGTCGTGATTTCAATGACACCGTTCGAACCTCTTGCACCCCATTTTGCAGTAGAAGCAGCGTCTTTCAAAACAGTGATGCTGGCAATGTCATCAGGGTTCACCTGCAAGAGGGTGGCAAACTGTTCTTGGTTATCAAGATTATTGAAGTCCAAAGAAGAGGCATCTTGTCCTTCAAGAGGATAACCATTGACAACAATCAGCGGTTCTTGCGAACCATTGATAGAACTCACACCACGAAGGCGCATAGATGTTCCAGATCCCAAGTTACCAGAGTTGGAAATAATGTCCAAACCTGCGATTTCCCCTTGCAAAGCCTCACCTGCTGTGGTAAAAGACAAGCCTTGCTTGCTATCCATATTGAGCGTTTGGGTCGCAGTAGACACTTCTTTGGGAGGAATCTCCAAACCATTAGAGTGCACACGACGCTTGCTCACAACATTCACTTCAGAGAAAGAGTTGCGGTCATGCAATTCAATTCGGAACGAAGTTCGAGCTCCAATAGTCTCAAAACGAGCTGTTTGATAGCCAATGTAAGAAACTTCAAGTCGGTTATTAGGATTCTTAATCGTCATAGTGAAGTTACCGTTCGCATCGGTTTGCGCCTGCGAGATCACACGGTTACTTTTATCCTTCTCCACGACGTTAGCCATAACGATGGCACCATCTGCCTTGCTAAACACGTGACCCGAAATACGCTTTTGTTGCGCAAAGGCCGCCGTTGTGCAACACAGAGCAAGTACAATCGTAGAAGTATACTTTATGTGGTTCATAATGGCTGAGATTATTCTTTGATACGATATTTAGACAAGAAAGCCTTTGCTTGCTTTATACTGCTCCATTTGCGAGCATTTGAGCCTGGCGTTGCAAGAGATTTGTCAAAATGAAGTGCTTGATTGATGGTGTGGACAACAGCATAAGAACTGCTACGGATATAGAGAGGTGATGAAGAGTCGAAGTTTGCATCACGAGCTAACAAGTTGTATGGCTCCATCACTTTTACCGCATTTCCGGCCTTATCTACTACAGTCAACGAATTATTACTTTGACGCACTTCAACAGTTTCATACACTTTCGTTTCATTGTTTACGCTTGACGTAGTATACTTATCAGTGTTGTTCACATTGTCAACAAACAAAGACTGATCTTGGAAGTGATACTTCAAGAAGTTCACTAGCAAAGTAATTTGCACCTGTGCTTTAAGTTTTACCTCATCATTATGCTTCTTAATAGCATCTACTTCAGCCTGATTGCTCTTGTCTGCCGCCAAAGCAACATCCTTCTTCAAGTTTGCAGTCAAGTAAGATTCAATGCTTTCCCATGTAGGCAATTTGTTCACATTGATTTCATGCAAAATAGCTTCGTTCGTGGGAGCATAAACCGTGTAGCGGTAGTTATTAAAGAAGCGCACCAATTTGTCGCCTGAAGGAACATAGAATTGTTGTCCTCCCTTCTGACCTGCTACGAAAATAGAGTATTTAAGATCTACTTTTCCACGTTCTACATCATTGTCTTGCTTCTTCGCACGGAGTGAATCGTAAAGCCCTGCTTTGTCGAGCAAATCAGAACTTACGCCTTCGCAAAGTTTTAAGAACTCTGAATAATTAGTATTTCCTTGCAATATCTTATAAGTGGTATTGGTGGTAGCCTGCATCGGACGATCCAAGAAGTAAGTCATACCATTACCGTAACCACGACTTTCGCGCGTTTGGTCGTAAACTGCAGTAATTGTTGATTCATAAGCAGCACCAGTGCCCTTCAATTGCTCCTGGAATCCGCCCATCACCTTAGCACCGACACCTCGGGTACCATTGCTTTCAACGATAACAGGAGCACCATCACGAGAAATAAAATATTTGCGGTTAGCATTGAATCCTTCGCGATCATCATTATCGTGAACCAAAATATGGTGATTCACCATTTCAATCAACAGATTCTTCTTTACATAACCGTTACTACCAAGTAGTTCAATAGGAGAGTGTCCCTCACTTGATTTACTAGTCACTTCGCGGTCGCCTTGCTTAGCACCTGTAGCTGGATTCACTGCCATGCAGTTTGTCTTACGGCCAAAACTTTCACTCCACTAGGTGCACCCTTTGTTGTAGAAGGCGTCCATCTGTAATATAATTTTTGAGCCTTAGACATTGATGCAGGATCAAAATATCCTGTCGTACCCAAACCTTCATCCGTAGGAACAAAGAAGGTGAAGCGGCTTTGCATTGCCTTCAAATAAGTAGAAAAATATTGCTGCAAAGGCGCTTTTGCGTAGTCACTACCTTGTACAAATGAATCGTCTGCACGCACCACAGTACTTACAATCTGAGTATTACTACTATAAAGCGCTGGTGCCAAAACAGAAGCATAATCGGCAGGCGAAATCACACGATTAAGTACATAAATCACACCATTGTTCGCCAATTTGGTCTTATCAATAATGCTCTTGTAAGCATCCTGACTTGGATAATCACGCAAGGGGAACATTGGGTCGCGCGCATCATTCGTAATCGTTAGATACTTCGAAGGAACACTCTCATTGAAAGAAGCCTTCATCAAGTTATTCAACAAAGGCTGAACAATTTTGAGAGGAATCTGGTCGATATTCACAAGAAGATTCTCATCTGTATTCTCGAGTACTCCATAACGTTCAATCAACACACGACCACCACCATTAACAAAGTAATCGCGCATTGCCTTATCATTTGGCACAAACATCGCGGCCATATCATTCTCCTTCAAACTACCTCCAGCAGGCTTATAAGAATTCCAACCTGGATCATAATTCAAGAGAGGCAAATCATTATTCGCAACACGATCTGGCCCAACATTCAAACGTCCGGTCTTTGTATTTACTGCAAAGTAACGTTTCTCAAACACAGAGTCTACATTGGCACTATAAAGAGCTTTGTAGTTAGAAGTCAAGGTTGCGTCGTAATAAGGAGCACTAAAACGCTCCAACATATGACTAAAGATTTGCGTTTCACTATCTTTTCGCAGCTCTTCAGCCATACTACTTGGTGGCACAAGCACTTTATCCAACACATGTACATAACCGTTCAAGCAAACAATGTCTTGTTGCATCACGCGCGAATCATAAACATAAGAGCGAGTAGCATCACCATCATTCCATCCATTCTTATCTCCAACGATAAACGCCACGTCACCACGAGTCACACGCTGCTCCTTCATGTTATTTTCCAAGAAGTGCGTCATCATAGGCTCTGAATCATCAGTGGCCATCACAATACTCTTTGCCACACCTTCTTTATGAAAACGTTCCCAGAAGTTTTTCTCTTCTTTGTCTCGCGTATAGTTAAAAGGCAACTCTTCAGGCTTCCACAACTTGACACTATCCACCACTGCGGCCGCAGTATTTTGACGGAGTGCCAAATTTTTCGCGCCATTCTCACCATTGCCCATCATTTCGATAACATAGGCATTGTTCAATTGGTTACCATTAAAAAGAATGCGCTTCTGTGCAGGTGACAACTTTTCATACGAAGTCACCCCCCATGGATTATTCTTAAAGAAATTATCATAAGCCGCATCAGGAGCCACAAACACTGTTTTACTACCCGTCTTTGACATAACCTCCTTATAACCAAGGTCTTCAATCAGACGCACCGTGTAGTTAAACGTATTACGACTCTTTAGTTCGTCATAAATGCTACCTCCCAAGAAACTCGGACGAGTTTCATCGAGTTTATAGTCATCTTGACAAGAGTACGTGATGCCGCCAATTGAGAGCAACAGGAAAGCACCAAACATGGTCTTACCCATTCTGCAAAAACGGTTTTTCATACACATGCTTTTTATCATTTATTATGCATTCGTTTGATTATTGCTAGTTAATTTGTGCAGGATAAAGTGCTATTATCTCCACACGACATAGCAAAAATAACAGAAAACCTCCGTATAACCAAATTTCTCGCCCGCAAATTTACTCCTTCGTGTAATGTTTTTAATTGACAAAGTCAAGCGTGAAGAAAAAAAACGATTTTCTATGCTTTTAGAAAGCAATCCCTGCATATTTTTTCGATATTCATTTAAAACCCAGGATTTATAGAGCGATATAGGCGACTACACTTTGCAAAATGGGGGAGTAAAATTGACACTCCACTTTACACCAGCATCGCAAATCCAAACAACAAAACGCCACAAACCGTAAACATTCTATAACACACTAAACTAAAAACGACAACTACACTAAGCACATTCCTTCCCACACTCTCCTGCCCAAATCCTACTATGGAAACTTCAAACATCCCCCCAACATCCACTTCCATGCAACATACCCCAACCACAACGCAACAAAACCACAGAAAGCGAAACAAACAGTACCGCACTCGAGAAATACCACATCATTTTCTCTCTAAAAAATCCATACGAGTTCTCATACATTCCAAAAAACTACAAGGATTAATCTCCCACCACTCAGAAATGACAATAAATATCAGAAAAGAAATCGACATATAAAACACACCATAAAGTTCTAATATTCAGAATATTTACATTCAAAACAAAAGACATAAAACTATATGATGATATTCTCAGAATATAGAAATTTAAAGACATTATAAACCACACAAACCATGCAACTTCATCACAAACCACCACGCAACACACTCCACCAACCAGCGACCTCTGGCTGAATAGTCAAAACACGCCCCAACCATGCGAGCGCAAACCACCAGCCTTCTGGTTTGTTCATATCACACAAAATCAGTATCTTTGCAGATGGTTGCCCTATGCGCAGCCATAATAGCCTATGTATTACATCTCCAAACGCATCGAAATAGCCTACTCTCACCAACTCAAACTCGACTACGAGAGCAAATGTACGCGCCCACACGGACACAATGGCATCGTTACGGTCTATTGCTGTGCCGAAGAGTTAAACGAATATGGAATGGTCGTCGACTTCACCCACGTCAAACAAAAGGTGCAAGACAAACTCGACCATCGCAATGTCAACGAAATTCTCCATTTCAACACCACCGCCGAAAACATGGCACACTGGATTTGCGAACAAATCCCCAATGCCTACAAAGTTTCCTTCCAAGAGAGCGAAGGCAACGTGGCGGTCTATGTGAAACCAGGATTTGAGCATGCAGCGCTCTAATCAACTCGCGCGAAAACTTCCTATCCTCCTAGACACAGAAAGCGTCTAGGCAACTCACCCCAATGAAAGTAAACGAAATATTCTATTCTCTTCAAGGCGAAGGATATTGGACGGGAACGCCTGCGGTGTTTGTTCGATTAAGTGGATGCAATCTCAAATGCTTCTTCTGCGACACCGCACACGAAACGGGAGTGCAACAAAAAGAAGCCGACATCGTGTCGGAAGTATTGAAATATCCTGCTCACCACGTTGTCATCACAGGAGGCGAACCCTCGCTCTTCCTCACTCACTCTTTGGTTGAAGCCCTGCACCAAGTTGGAAAATTCGTAGCTGTGGAAACCAACGGCACACATCCTCTTCCCGACAACGTCGATTGGATAACCCTCTCTCCCAAAGACGCTTTTGTGCCCAACGCCACCCCAACGCTCACACGTTGCAACGAATTGAAAGTGGTTTGCGACGGCACTCCACCTCCCACTTATCCCAACATCACGGCCGACCATCGTTTCCTTCAACCCTGCGATGTCGGCAATCAACAAGAAAACCAGCGCATCATGGCCGCCACCGTGAACTTCTGCTTAGAAAATCCGGAATGGCGACTCTCCTTGCAAACCCATAAAATCGCTGGTTTCCAGTAATCCTACCTAAAAAATTCCCTCATCTCATAAGGCTCATGAAGCATATCCGAAATTTCTGCATTATCGCCCACATTGACCACGGTAAAAGCACTTTAGCCGACAGACTGCTGGAACGCACGTCTACCATAAAAGTCACCGAAGGTCAGATGCTCGACGACATGGACCTCGAAAAGGAACGTGGTATCACGATCAAAAGTCACGCCATCCAAATGAACTACAAAATGGATGGTCAAGACTACGTGCTCAATCTCATTGACACTCCGGGACACGTGGACTTCGCTTATGAGGTGAGTCGCTCCATTGCAGCCTGCGAAGGTTGTCTCCTCGTAGTAGACTCCACGCAAGGCGTTCAAGCACAAACCATCTCCAACCTCTACATGGCCATCGAGCACGATTTGGAAATCATCCCCGTGCTCAACAAATGCGACATGCCCAACTCCATGCCTGAGGAAGTGGAAGATGAAATCATCGAACTCATTGGTTGCAAACGCGAAGACATCATTCGCGCCTCCGGCAAACCGGTGAGGGTGTCGACGACATTCTCCGCGCCGTTATTGAGCGCATTCCCGCGCCCGAAGGCGACCCCGATGCACCTTTGCAAGCACTCATTTTCGACTCCGTCTTCAATTCCTATCGCGGCATCATTGCCTACTTCAAGATTGTCAATGGTTCCATTAAAAGTGGAGAAAACGTCATCTTCGTCAACACTGGACGACAATATAAAGCCGACGAAGTGGGAGTGCTCAAAATGGAACTTTCTCCCAAAAAACAACTCTCCTGCGGTGATGTGGGTTACATTGTGAGTGGCATCAAAACAGCCACTGAAGTCAAAGTGGGCGATACCATCACCACTGTGGAGCGTCCGTGCGACAAAGCCATTGAGGGTTTTGAAGAAGTAAAACCCATGGTCTTCGCAGGTGTATACCCCATTGAAACAGAAGATTTTGAACTCCTTCGTGCATCGCTAGAAAAACTTCAACTCAACGATGCTTCTCTCTCCTTCCAACCCGAATCATCAGTGGCACTCGGTTTCGGATTCCGTTGCGGATTCCTAGGATTGCTCCACATGGAAATCGTGCAAGAACGCCTAGACCGTGAGTTCAACATGAACGTCATCACGACAGTGCCCAACGTAAGTTATAACATTTACGACAAGCACCTCGACATGAAGGAAGTGCACAACCCTGCTGGTATGCCCGATGCCATGGAAATCGACCACATCGAAGAACCCTACATCCGCGCTTCCATCATCACGCGCACCGACTTCATTGGCAACATCATGACCCTTTGTTTGGGCAAACGCGGTGAACTCATCAAGCAGGAATACGTTTCGGGCGACCGCGTAGAATTGCACTACGATATGCCTTTGGCTGAAATCGTCATTGACTTCTACGACAAACTCAAGTCAATATCAAAGGGGTACGCCTCTTTCGACTATCACCCCATTGGTTTCCGCCCCTCAAAACTCGTGAAACTCGACATTCTCCTCAACGGAGAACCTGTCGATGCGCTTTCCACATTGACCCACGTTGACAACTCTGTCTATTTTGGACGTCGCATGTGCGAAAAACTCAAAGAACTTCTCCCCCGTCAACAATTTGACATCGCCATTCAAGCCGCCATCGGTGCAAAAATCATTGCCCGCGAAACGGTGAAGCAATTGCGCAAAGATGTTACCGCAAAATGCTATGGAGGTGACGTGAGCCGTAAGCGCAAACTCCTCGAAAAACAGAAGCGCGGTAAAAAGAAGATGAAGGAAATCGGCAACGTGCAAGTGCCTCAAAAAGCCTTCCTCGCTGTCTTGAAACTCGACTAAATTTCCCTTCTCAAGCCTCCAACTCTTGACTATGCTTCCGCTCGCCAGTGAGACGAAGAGGTCCTCACCTCTCCTCCTGCTCCACTTGCCATCATAGTCAGCACAACATATTCGGAGCTTTGCTCCCTCTTTCTCGATAAAAATTGACATCATGATAGAGAAAATCAAGCAGTTGCTCGCTGAAGTGCCGAGCCTTGCTGCACAAAATGACGAACAGCTAGAAGCACTTCGCTTGAAATATCTAAGTAAGAAAGGCCTCATCAATCAACTGATGGCGGATTTCCGCAATGTTGCGGCCGATCAAAAGCGCGAAGTTGGTGTGCACATCAACCAGTTGAAAGATGCTCTCCAAACGCGTTTCAACGAACTCAAGACGGAGCTCTCTACCACAGAGGAAGACCATTCTCATCTCGACCTCACACGCACCCCCTACCCCATCGCCCTCGGCACACGTCACCCTTTGTCGGTGGTGAAACAAGAAATCATCGACATCTTCTCTCGCATGGGATTCTCGCTTGCCGATGGTCCTGAAGTGGAAGATGACTGGCACGTGTTTGGTGCTATGAACTTTGCAGAAGACCACCCTGCTCGCGACATGCAAGACACCTTCTTCATCGAATCGCACCCCGATGTCATCCTCCGCACCCACACTTCTAGTGTGCAAAGCCGCGTGATGGAGTACACTCAACCTCCCATTCGCGTCATCTGCCCAGGACGTGTGTATCGCAACGAAGCCATTTCTGCTCGCGCACACTGCTTTTTCCACCAAGTGGAAGGCTTGTACATCGACAAAGATGTGTCTTTCACCGATTTGAAACAAGTGCTCCTCACCTTCGCACGAGAAATGTTTGGTGCCGACACGCAAATCCGCTTGCGTCCCTCTTATTTCCCCTTCACTGAGCCTTCTGCCGAAATGGACATCTCCTGCAACATTTGTGCAGGTGATGGCTGTGGATTCTGCAAACACACTGGCTGGGTGGAAATTCTCGGTTGCGGTATGGTAGACCCCGCAGTGTTGGAAGCCAACGGTATCGACTCCACCGTCTACAAAGGCTATGCCTTCGGTATGGGTGTGGAACGTATCACCAACTTGAAATACCAAGTCAAAGACTTGCGTCTCTTCTCTGAAAATGATGTCCGTTTCCTCGACCAGTTTATGGCTGCTCACTAATCGGACTTCTTGCCTAACATCAATCCCCGCTATTTTCTCTCCTTGAAAATAGTGGGGATTTTGCTTTTGTTTCCCACTTGCACAGACGCGAACAACTGTGTTTTTCAAACAGCAGCACCACTTTAGCCTTAGATTTTGCGCTTTGATAAGGGGTGATGAAACCATCCACAAGAGTAAAGTGACAATGAAAAGTATCCTGTCGTAGTCAGACGATTGAAACGTGGATTTAGTGGAGATAATGGAGAACCTAGGTGTTAGATTTGAGATTATGGTTTTGCCGTGAAAGCAGAAATGAGCGAGAAGCAGACTTTATGATGCGCCCTTATAGATATAAGCACACATAAAGGCTCAAAGAGAGAAAAAATCGGGAAAAAGTGAAGAAAAAATTGCGCTACCCTTACTCTTTATCATCTACACATAGCAAAACAAGCACATTATATACAACTGTTCAGATGCACCCGACTAGAAAAAAAGAATGAAGCAGGCGGAGATGGAGCGCAACTATCAAGACGAGAAGAATCTCTAAAAAATGCCGCGCTACTTCCTCGCACGCGTGCGCAATGCGCGCGCACTATCTACAGCAATTTAGTTTTTTTGCTGTCACATCTGTCACACACGCTTCAAAAAGCAAGCGAACAATCTAGAAAATCCCACCAAACAAACTCTCTCAAAAGGAGAGATGCGATGATGCCATTTGAGGGCTTTGAGTTAAAGTATATAAACAACATACTTAACACATTGATTACAAGTCATTTCCAACAAGTATGTGACACTTGTGACAGCAAAAATACGAAAACTCCTGTATTGTGCGCGTATACGCGCACGCGCGAGGATGGTGAATTATAGATATTTTACCATTAAAATTCAAACATTGAGGCGTGTCGGACGTTTTCTTCAAAACAAGGGACTTTTTCTTCAAAATAAGGGACGTTTTTTCCAAAACAAGGGACTTTTTCTTCAAAACAAGGGACTTTTCCTGAGAAAAGTATTAGACTATTTGACGAAACCAAAGCCCCTTTCTCCAACACCATTGGAGGGTTTGATTTACGATGTGGCAACCCCCTTAATAAATCTATGGCCTTTGATTTGCCCCTCGTTCTTTTTTCGTAAATTTGCAGGTAGAGAGCAGGATGCTCACACCACTTTTTTTCAAGATCAGCACAAATGGAACTAGATATTCTCCCCCTCGGCCTACCCACAGACGCACAGCAACCTTTGGTGATAGCCGGCCCCCTGTTCGGCAGAAACCGAAGAACAAGTTGTCCAAACGGCACAAGCTCTAGCGGAAAAGGGTTGTCACATCTTTCGCGCTGGAGTGTGGAAACCACGCACAAAACCCGGTGGTTTTGAGGGAGTTGGAGAAAAGGCTCTGAAATGGTTGCAACGAGTGAAAAAAGAAACGGGAATGCTAGTAGGCACTGAAGTGGCCACTCCCGAACACGTGGAACTTTGTTTGCAGCACGACATTGACCTGCTGTGGATTGGCGCGCGCACCACAGCGAATCCCTTCGCAGTGCAATCTCTTGCCGACTGTTTGCAAGGAGTCGATGTGCCTGTGCTGGTGAAAAATCCCGTGAGCCCCGACTTAGAATTGTGGATTGGTGCTATGCAACGCCTCAACCAAGCAGGCATCCAACGCATAGGCGCCATTCATCGTGGTTTTTCCAGTTACAACAACAAACTCTATCGCAACAATCCAACGTGGCAAATTCCCATAGAACTGCGACGTCGCATTCCCGAACTCCCCATCATTGGCGACCCGAGTCACATTGGAGGCAAACGCGAGCTTATAGCTCCCCTCTGTCAGCAAGCCATGGATTTGGGCTTCGATGGTCTCATCATCGAAACGCATTGCACCCCCGACAAGGCTTGGAGCGATGCTGCCCAACAAGTCACTCCCGACGTGCTTCATTACATTCTCTCGCTCCTCGTTGTTCGCGACAAACGACAACAAATGGATGAGATTGCCGACTTGCGCCAACAAATCGATGATATAGATCATCAGCTCATGGAACTTTTGGCACATAGAATGCGCGTTTGTCGCCAAATTGGTCAATATAAACGCAATCACAACGTGACTGTGTTTCAAGCCAATCGCTACAATGAAATTTTAGACAAACGAAGTGCGCAAGGTGTTTTGTGTGGCATGAACGCAGAATTTATTTCCACTATTTTTGAGAGCATTCACGAAGAGTCGGTGCGACAACAGATGGACGTCATCCACCAATAGAAAAGGAGGTAGATTTATAGGTTCGAAAACAATCAACAAAGTCCTTTTCTGATGCTAAACCATCAAGTTCTAGCCTTTCTTCTTCAAGAATTTCAACCCTTAGCAAAGTCTATTCGAATCACCCCAAAGAAGAATAAAAGAGAATGCCATTAGTAGCTCATTTTCATGCGTAAAATTGAGGTCATCTCATAAGAAAGTAGTAACTTTGCTCTATACCTCAACACAGCATCAGTGTTGCAGAAAATGATTTGTTAACTCCACACCCTCACACATGATTTCCTCCCTCAACACTTCCAGCGCTATCCACTTGATTGTAGTGGACTGCCAGCACGATTTGCCATCCTCAAGGTGCACTCTATGTGCCTAAAGCCGAACAGGCTGTGCAACACGTGGCTCAACTTCTGAAAAGTGGACTTGTGGAACGCGTGACTTTCACGCTCGACTGGCATCCTCTCGATCATTGCTCTTTTGTCACACAAGGTGGACAGTGGCCTGTACACTGTGTGCAACACACACGCGGAGCAGGACTCGACGAACAATTAGATTTGCGCGAAATGACTACACTCTCTCCCACTTTTGTGACAAAAGGTGCTGACCACAATCGAGAGGAATACGGGGCTTTTTCAAAGCCATCGCCCGAAGAACTTGCGTTGCTCCAAACGGGAAACGTGGTGGTGTGTGGCATCGCTGGCGACTATTGTGTGCTGGAAACACTGAAAAATGTGTTGAAAGTGCGTCCTGACGCTCAAATCTTTCTCGAAGGCATCGCTTCTATCGATGGCGGAGAATCGCTCAATGGCTTCTTGGCGCAACACAACGTTTCCACCTTTCAAGCAAAACTTTCCTAACCTCTGAAGATTTCACCGACATGAACGCAACAACATTCAACGAACGCAGCATCGCTCTGCTCACCGATCTCTACGAAATCACAATGGCTAACGGCTATTTTGAGGAGGGAAGACAAAAAACAGAAGTTGTTTTCGATGTGTTTTATCGTCAAATTCCTGATCAGGGTGGTTTTGCCATCTTTGCAGGACTAGAACAGATTGTGGAATATATTGAGCAACTCCATTTCTCGGCAAAAGATGTGGACTATTTGCGTTCGCTCCACCTCTTTTCGGAAGAGTTCTTGAACTATCTGGCAAATTTTTCCTTCTCTGGAAGCATTGACGCCCTTGCAGAAGGTACGATAATTTATCCCAACGAACCCTTGCTGACAGTGACGGCACCCATCATTGAGGCGCAACTCATTGAAACGTTTTTGCTCACACAAATCAACCACCAGAGTTTGATTGCCACTAAGGCCAACCGCATTGTGCGCGCTGCTAAAGGGCGCAGAGTGGCTGACATGGGCGCACGTCGCGCTCACAACATTGACGCTGCAGTGTATGGTCCGCGCGCGGCCTACATTGGCGGTGTGCACAGCACAGCAACAGTGTTGGCTGGACAGCTGTTTGGCATTCCCGTGGTGGGAACGATGGCGCACAGTTGGGTGATGTTCTTCGATGGAGAATATGATGCCTTTAAACGATATGCTGAAATCTATGGCGATGCTTCCGTCTTCTTGGTGGACACTTACGACACGCTCAACTCGGGTGTGCCCACTGCCATCAAAGTGGCAAAAGAGGTGTTGCACCCCAAAGGACAACGCTTGAAGGGGGGTGCGCATAGACTCAGGAGATATGGCTTATCTGTCGAAAAAAGTGCGCAAGATGCTCGATGAAGCCGGACTGAAAGATTGCTTGATTATGGCTTCTAACAGTTTGGACGAGCGCACCATCTCTTCCATCATCGCACAAGGCGGATGTGTGGATAGTTATGGAGTGGGTGAACGTCTCATCACTGCCTACAGCGATGCTAAATTTGGCGCAGTCTACAAATTGGCTGCCATCAAACAAGGTGACCACTTTGTGCCGAAAATTAAATTATCAGAAAACATTGGAAAAATCACCAACCCTGGTGTGAAACAACTCTATCGCGTCTATTCTGACAAAGGGGCATCGATTGCTGATCTCATCACCAATACAGGAGAAACCCCAAAGGATGGCGAGGATTTCACCTACATCTGTCCCGATAAACCCTGGAAACCTCGTGTGTTCTCCAATTGCACCTTCCGTCCGCTGCTGCAACCTCTCTTCCGTGAGGGTAAATTAGTGGCGAAATTGCCGAAGTTGGAAGAAATTCGCCAATATGTGCAGCGACAACTCCAGAACGAAGTGTGGACGGAGGAACAGCGTTTTGAAATCCGCACCAACACTATTTGGATATGAGCGAAGGTTACTACCAAATGAAACTGTCGCTGATGCAAGAACACAAATAGTTCTTTGAGCGGTGTTTGAGTTGATTAGTTGTTTTTACACTTGCAGGCAGCCCCTACACACTTGATGGTTGCCTCTTCAAATGAGGATTACAGACACTGATGGCAATACTTTTCGGCGTCTCAAGGTGCTACAATTTAAGAAGAAAGTGTATCTTTGCAGTAGGCAACAAGTTAGTGACGTCTTCTCAAAAATTACTCTCTATATAATAGCAAAATGGCAAAAAAAGAAATAGTAATTTCCGACAATAGCGCGGACAAACTTAAAGCATTGCAAGCTGCAATGTCGAAGATTGAAAAGGACTTTGGTAAAGGTTCTATTATGAAAATGGGTGACCAAGAGGTGGAACACGTGGATGTGATTCCTACGGGTTCTATCAGTCTTGACCACGTGCTCGGCGTGGGGGGCTATCCTCGTGGACGCATCATTGAAATCTATGGTCCTGAATCTTCTGGTAAAACGACCTTGGCTATTCACGCAATTGCAGAAGCGCAAAAGCGCGGTGGCATCGCTGCATTCATTGATGCTGAACACGCTTTCGACCGCTTTTACGCGAAGGAGTTGGGAGTAGACATTGACAATCTCTACATTTCTCAACCCGACAACGGTGAACAAGCTTTGGAAATTGCCGACCAGTTGATTCGCTCTTCTGCTATCGACATCATTGTTATTGACTCTGTGGCTGCACTCACGCCTAAGGCTGAAATCGAAGGCGATATGGGTGACAACAAGGTGGGGCTTCAAGCGCGCTTGATGAGTCAGGCTTTGCGCAAAATCACGGCTACCATCTCTAAAACCAACACCACTTGCATCTTCATCAACCAATTGCGCGAAAAGATTGGGGTGATGTTTGGTAATCCCGAAACTACAACGGGGGGTAATGCCTTGAAATTCTATGCTAGTGTGCGCCTCGACATTCGTCGCGCGAGTGTAATCAAAGATGGAGAAACTCCCATTGGTGCCATCACACGCGTGAAAGTGGTGAAAAACAAGGTGGCTCCTCCTTTCCAACGCTGCGAATTTGAAATGGCATTCGGTAAGGGTATTTCTCGATTGGGTGAAATCGCTGACCTTGGTGTGGAATATGGTATCATCAAGAAGAGCGGTTCGTGGTATAGTTATGGTGAAACACGTTTGGGGCAAGGCCGTGAAGGTTTAAAGCGCGTGCTGACTGACAATCCTGAACTCTGCGACGAAATCAGCGAACAATTGGTGGCAGCTATGAAAGGTGTGGAATTATCTCCAGGCAACCCTGATGCCGACACAGATGCTGCTGATGCTGGCGAAGAATAGTCTCACTATGGAGATTTTATGACGCTTACCATAGTGGAAACTCAGCTCTAATATACAACAACGGAGTGTTTATCTCGTGATAAACACTCCGTTGTTCTTTTCACCCCCAATCGGTCATTTAAGACTAAACAGATTGGATTGTTGACGAGTTTGTTCGGTATTGTCCGAAAGGGAGAATGTCTTCCAAGATGAGGAAGAGATGCTGTGACTATCGTTGTGCGATTTCTTCGAGCATTTTCCAGCACTGCAAGAGTCCGCGTGGCACGTGGAAACAGCCTTTCCACTTTCCGCCTTTGAGGGTGAGCAGCACTTCGCCTTGACGGTTGAGATAACCAAACCATTCTCCTCCCTTTTCGGCATCGGTGAAATGCGACCACACATAATCGTGTACACGCTCGAACCATTCTAAGCACTTTTCATTGCCGGTGAGTTGATAGCCCTTGAGCATGGTGATGAGTGTTTCGATGTGCACCCACCAGAGTTTCTGATCCCACTCGAGTTGCTGAAGGGGACGTCCTAGACGATCCATAAAATAGAAGATGCCGCCGTGCTGTTTGTCCCAACCATATTCGGCTTCTGCTAAAGCGATTTGGCAGGCTTTTTCGATGAGTTCCGGACGATGGAGACGTATTCCCAAATCCATGATGAACCACATGGCTTCGATGGCGTGTCCTGGATTCATCAAACGACCGTCCATGCAGTCCACAAGTTCGTTGTCGAGACTGAGATGCTCGACGATGAGTCCTAACTCGGGACGATAGAACACGTCCATCACTTCGTGAATGCAGGTGTCGATGGTTTGCTGCAAGAATTCGGGGGTGAGGAGGTGTTCGATTTCGAGTGCTACGTTGCAAAGAATCATGGGAAGCGCGAAACTCTTCATGGCTCTTGCTCCAGCAGCGGCTTTGTTCCAACGACCTTTGGGATTGTCTACCTTGGAAAGCACAATATCAAATGTGCGACGCGCGATGTCGGCATATTCTTCGTTGCCTGTGGCTAAGGCTAGTTGTCCGAAGGCGATAACGGCAAAGGTGTAGGAGAATATGTTGTAGGGTTCTACGAGGGGACGTCCTTCTCTGTCGAGCGAAAAATAGAAGTTGAGCTGTCCATCATGGGCTTTTTCCTTTAGGAATTCAGCTCCCTGAATGGCGGCATCCAACCATTGTTGGCGTGTTTCGGCAGATACCGTGGGTTCTTGTACTGTGTTGTAGAGTTTAGCGAGCATCCACACTTCGCGTCCTTGCATCCACACGAATTTGTCGGTGTCGAAGACGCTACCATCGCGCTCTAAACAATGAAGGAAGCCTCCAAATTCATGGTCGATGGAATGATTCATCCAAAAGGGGATGACTTGTTGCAGGAGTTCTTGCTTATATTGTTCGGCAAGTTTTGAGAAATCAATCATAATGGGGTAAATGGTGTGGGGTTGTTGTAGGGCAAAGTTACGACAAACGCAGGGAATAAACAACAATGCTGTGGGAGAATACAGCACAAAAATGAGCGAAGGAGGATAAAAAAAAGAGTTGATGCGCTTTGTAGCACACCAACTCATTTGATGATATTTTGGTTTTGACTGAAATCGTTGTTTCAGTCGGTAGTTCTGGCTTATTCGTTGCGCTATTATTGATTTTCTCTTTCTTCGTGCATATCAATTTCTTGACCGTTTTGGTCGATGAATTTGTAGTCGAGGAAAGCGAGGCTCTGATCAGGGATAATCTTGAGGGCGCGGCTGTAATGAAATTGCCAACGACGATGCAAAGAGATGAATCCTTGATTGATGTAGGCTGCAACGAACGGATGAACGTGAAGTCGGAACTTCTTAATACCTAAGTCTTCTGTGATCATTCTGATCTTCCCCTCCAACGCGTCTGTGAAGAGGTAAGATGATTTTATTTTTCCTGTGCCTGCGCACGATGGGCATTCTTCTTCTACCTTGACATCCATCGCAGGACGTACGCGCTGTCTGGTGATTTGCATCAAACCAAACTTTGATAGGGGCAGGATGTTGTGGCGAGCGCGGTCTTTCTTCATATTTCCACCATACGCTCATAGAGCTTTTGGCGGTTTTCAGGCTGCGCCATATCAATGAAATCGACCACAATGATGCCTCCCATGTCGCGCAAACGGAGTTGTCGGGCTAATTCGTCAGCGGCTCCGAGATTGACGTCTAGAGCGTTGACTTCTTGTCCTTCGACACTCTTGCTGCGATTTCCAGAGTTGATGTCCACCACGTGCAAAGCTTCTGTATGCTCAATGATCATATAGGCACCGTGCTTGTAGGTGACGGTTCGGCCGAGGGATGACTTAATCTGTTTGGTAACAGAGAAATTGTCAAAAATCGGCACGTTGCCTTTGTAGAGCTTCACAATGTCTTTGGCTTCAGGAGCGATGAGTGATACGTAGTCGCGCACTTCTTCAAAGACATTCTTGTCGTTGATGTGGATGCTGGAGAAAGAAGGATTGAATAGATCTCGAAGGAGTCCCACGGTGCGGCTGGTTTCTTCGTAAACAAGGGTTGCTTTGTCTAGAGAGTCAGCTTGCTGTATGTTGGCAATGGCGTTTCCCAGCGACTTTCAAGTATGCGCAACTCTTGGTCAAGTTCTGCAACACGACGACCTTCTGCCACTGTGCGGATGATGACACCGAAACCTTTGGGTTTGATGCTGTGCACAAGTTGTTTGAGACGGGCGCGCTCTGCGTCGCTTTTGATTTTGGTGGATACACTCACCTTGTCGGTGAAGGGGATGAGCACCAAATAACGTCCAGCAAAGGATATTTCACAGGTGAGACGGGGTCCTTTTGTGGAGATGGGTTCTTTGACGATCTGAACGAGTACTTCTTGACCAACTGAAACGGTGTTTTGTATTTGACCGTCTTTTTCGGTGTTGGGCTGACGAGTGACTTTATTCAGCGGAAGGGGTTTTCTTTTCCCCCCTTTAATCAGACTTAGATAGTGTTCAAACTGACGATACCTCACTCCTAAATCGAGATAATGGAGGAAAGCATCGCGTTCATATCCGACATTCACGAAGCAAGCATTGAGCCCGGGCATGATTTTCCGAACCTTTGCTAAGTAGATGTTGCCCACTGCGAACTGTTCCGATCGTCCTTCTTGTTGAAACTCTACCAGACGTTTGTCTTCGAGTAGGGCAATCGAAATGTCGTTCTTTTGGACATCGACGATAACTTCGCTAGTCATGATGTTTGTGGTTTTGTGGCAAATCGGCAACACACTGCGCACCCCTGTCGCGAATTTCTAGTATTTGCAGACAAGTGCTTGCACACTAGAATTTGCAGACTAGTGTTCGCGAACTCCTGCCGCGAGTTTCTAGTATTTGCGAACTAGTTGTCATCCGATAATGGAAGTGTGCACTTGAGGTGAGCCACGCCACAGTTACAGTAGTCAGTAAAACAGAAAAGTTAAAAGCCAGCACCTTCGCAGGGCGAAGCCACATTGACTTTTAACTTTCCAGCCGTCATTGCAAGAGATTACTTGCTCTTGTGACGGTTCTTGCGCAGACGCTTCTTGCGCTTGTGGGTAGACATCTTATGTCTCTTCTTTTTCTTTCCGTTAGGCATGATGGTTGAATTTAACTAGTTAATGAATATAGGAGAGAGCGTTGTGAATGAAAAGCGATGCTCTAGAAAAGAGCGTCTCCATTTCGTGACAGCTTCACTCAATTGACATCGAGCACAGCGTCTTCACAGCGTTGCATTATTTCTTGATGAGTTCTGCAAAAGTCTTGGCAGGCTTGAATGCAGGAATATAGTGCTCAGGAATGATGAGCGTAGTCTTTTGCGTAATGTTACGCGCTGTCTTTGCTGCACGCTTCTTGAGGATGAAGCTGCCGAATCCACGCAGATATACGTTTTCTTCTTTCGCGAGCGACTCCTTTACTGTTTCCATAAATGCTTCTACGGAAGCAAGCACAGTTGCGTTCTCAATGCCAGTCTTTTTGGCAATCTCCCTTACGATGTCTGCTTTGGTCATCTGTTCCTTGTTTTGAGTTATTGTTGAGGGCTATAGTTCAAATTGATTGCAAAGTTAATAATTTTCAGTGGATTATACCAAGTTCAATGCAAGTTTTTTTGTTTTTCCCTCATTCTTCGTGCTATAAACGGACAGAAATGGGGACTATTGTGCAACGGGAATTTTAGCAACACGCGCTTCGTGGCGGCCTCCTTCAAATGCCGTGTTGAGGAATTCGTCCATAATGGCAGCGGCGGTGGTGGTGTCAATGTATCTACCAGGCATCACCAACACATTTGCGTCGTTGTGCAAGCGTGTCATGTGTGCAATTTCGGGCATCCACACCAATGCAGCACGGATGTGCTGGTGTTTGTTGAGCGTCATTGAGATGCCTTCTCCGCTACCGCAAATGGCTATGCCTTGTGTGCAATCGCCTTTTGCTAAACCATTTGCTAAAGCGTGTGCGTAATCGGGATAGTCACAAGAGGCTTCACTCTGCGTGCCGTAATCCACATATTCTATTTGGTGCTCTTCGAGATATTGTTTTACAAAGGTCTTCAATTCGTAGCCGGCATGATCAGAAGCCAAACCAATTTTAGTCATTGTATCCGAGGTTTTATCGTGAATAACGCGCAAAACAATTCGTCTATTTCTTTTGCGCTAGAATATACATTGAAAGCAACGAGCAGAAATGAGCACCTTTTTCCAAGATGTTACTCATTTCTGCTCGCTTCTATGGGTTATCGACCGAGATAGTTCTTCACTTCTCCGAAGATATTTTCAGCGGTGAAACCGAACTTTTCGTCTAGAACGGTGAAAGGTGCACTATGTCCGAAATGGTTCAAACCATAAATGCGACCATTGCCAGCAGAAAGTGTTTCAAAGACTACGGGAAGACCAGCAGTCAAGAAGAATTTCTTAGCGGCAGTTGGGATTACGCTTTCGCGATATACCTCATCTTGGTGACGGAAAAGTTGTTCTGAAGGACAGCTCACCACGTTGGCGCGGATGCCTTCTGCCAAAAGCAATTCGCGAGCAGCCACCAAAGTGGAAACTTCAGAACCGCTTGCCACCAAAATCACATCGGGATTTTCTTCACTGATTACAGTGTAAGCACCACGACGCGCTCCTTCGTAATTGGTATTTTCTGGTAAATCTTTCACGTTTTGACGGCTAAAAATCAAAGCCGTTGGTGTGTCAAGATTTTCCATTGCCATCTGCCAGCACATAGTCGTTTCGTGCACATCGGCAGGACGCAACACGCGCACCGAGTCGCGACCAGAATGGTTTTGGAGTTTCTCCATCAAACGAATCTGTGCTTCTTGTTCCACAGGTTCGTGCGTAGGTCCATCTTCACCAACACGGAAAGCATCGTGACTCCACACAAACTTCACGGGGAGTTCCATCAGAGCCGCCATGCGGATAGCGGGTTTCATATAATCGGAGAACACAAAGAAGGTGCCCATCGCAGTTTGCATACCTCCGTGTAGTGCAATACCAATGCAGATGCACGCCATAGTCAATTCGCTCACCCCTGCTTGGAGGAAACCGCCAGAGAAATCGTCGCGTTTGATTTCTGTAGTATGACGCAAGAAACCGTCGGTCTTATCTGAGTTACACAAATCGGCAGATGAAACAATCATATTACCCATGTGTTCAGAAAGCATCGCTAAGCACTCTGCAGAAGCATTACGAGTGGGACCATTGTTCTTCTGTTGCAAATCTTTCCAAGGCATTTCAGGCAAGCGTTGCGCCCACCAGTTTGCCAGGAGTTCTGCTTTTTCAGGATTTTCAGCAGCCCAAGTTTTCTCTTCCTTATGACGCGCAGCAACAATCTGCTTGAGTTCTTCTTTGCGATTTGCATAGAGTTCTGCCACTTCCGGACGAATCACGAAAGGATTTTCAGGATCGGCTCCCAGATTGCGCACTGTGTTGAGGTAAGCATCGCCACCGAGGGGTGCTCCGTGGGTGCGGCAGTCGCACTCATAACTAGAACCATCGGCTTGACGGCATCCCTTACCCATGACGGTGTGACCAATAATCAGCGTTGGACGCGCATCTTCTTCGTTGGCAGCACGAAGCGCTTCACGAATCTGCTCGGGATCATTACCATCAATTTCCAGCACATTCCAGTTCCAAGCGCGATACTTCATCGCTGTGTCTTCTGAAATCACATTCGCTGTGGGAGTTGAAAGTTGAATCTCATTAGCATCGAAGAACATTATGAGGTTGTCCAAACCAAGATGTCCTGCCAAACGACCTGCACCTTGAGAAATTTCTTCTTGCACGCCGCCGTCTGAAATATAAGCGTAGATGCGTTCCTTTTGGAAACCCTTGTTGCCCGTGCGAGCATAAAGAGCCTTAGCCGCAATCGCAGCACCAACAGCAAAAGTGTGACCTTGTCCAAGCGGACCACTTGTATTCTCAATGCCGCGCTCGAAGTTCACTTCAGGGTGACCAGGCGTAGCCGAACCCCATTGACGAAATTCTTTAAGTTCATCGATAGAATAACGTCCGATGAGTGCAAGTTGCGCATAAAGCATTGGCGACATATGTCCTGGATCGAGGAAAAATCTGTCGCGACACTCCCATGTGGGACGTTCAGGATCGAAAATCAGAAATTCGCTAAAAAGTACATTGATAAAATCAGCACCGCCCATTGCACCACCAGGGTGACCAGATTTAGCACGTTCTACCATGCTTACTGCGAGTGTGCGAATGTTGTCAGCTGCGAGATTGAGAAGTTGGGTGGAGTTTGCCATGAGAATCGAAAAACTGCTATACGAAGCTCGATGAGGGATAAGGAGAAATATGGGTTAATGAAGTAATCTGTTTGAACAACTTCGCGCTCTTTTTTCCCAAAGAACCCGATGTATGTCGCATAATTACCCTTTTCTAGGGGCAAATATACGATTTTTTAAGCACAATGACAAACAAAACAACCCTAATTGCAAAGACGACTTGCGAAACGACGCTGTTTTGTTTGTTCTAACTGCGCAAAATAACCACAAACGCGCGCACCATGTTTGTAAATCACGCCATGTTCTTTCATCAGCTCGAAGAATGGAGAATGCTACAAAAACATATGCTCTAGCCACTCCCAATTTCGGAGTAGCTAGAGCATACAATTGAGGATTCATATTCATTTCCAGCACACAGCTGAAAATGCACGAAGATACAAGTTACGTTGCGAAAACCTTCAAAAGGATTGCCCAGAAGAGAAGCAAGCACCAATGCTTCTTCCTTCTCCGCGCTTCAACACGCTGCACAACGATTGTATGAATTATATAGCAAATCTATTTGATGATTTCCAACTTGCGGAACACGCCTACAAGCGCTGCCACTGCGCGATCCACTTGTTCGTGCGTGTGGTTAGCCATCAGTGCAATGCGCACCAACGTGTCGGTGGGATGACAAGCAGGAGGAACAACAGGATTGATGAACACGCCTGCTTCAAAAGCCATTGCAGTAGCTGCAAACGTCTTTTCGAGGTCGCGCACATAGAGCGGAATGATAGGACTCTGTGTGTCGCCAATTTCGAAACCTTCTTCTTTGAAGCGTTTCAGCGCATAGTTCGTCACTTCCCAAAGTGCTTCCAAACGCTCGGGTTCGCGCTTCAAGATGCGCAATGCTTCCAAGGCAGAAGCTGTTGCGGCTGGTGTGTTAGACGCTGAGAAAATATAGGTGCGCGCTGTGTGACGAAGATAGTCGATAATGGCACTGTCGGCAGCGATAAAACCACCTATGGAAGCCAAACTCTTAGAGAATGTTCCCATGATGAGATCCACATCATCGGTGAGTCCGAAGTGGTCGCAAACACCGCGACCCTGACGACCAAACACACCAACACCGTGTGCTTCATCCACCATCACCGTAGCTCCATACTTCTTCTTGAGTTCAATGATTTTGGGCAAATCGCAGAGGTCACCTTCCATAGAGAAAACACCATCCACAACGATGAGTTTCACGGCATTCTCTTCACACTTTGGAGTTTGCGTTCCAAATCCTCCATATCGTTGTGCTTATAGCGCAACTGTTTTGCCATCGACAAACGGCGTCCATCTACGATAGAAGCGTGATCGCGATCGTCGCAAATCACATAGTCGTGAGGACCAAGGAGTGCAGGAATCACACCACTGTTCACCGTAAATCCAGTGGAGAAACAGAGGGCTTCGTCCTTACCCACAAACTCAGCGAGTTCTTTTTCCAATTCCACGTGAAGGTCGAGCGTACCATTCAAAAAACGGCTACCCGCACAGCCTGCACCATAACGGCGCATAGCCTGCACACCTGCCTCAATGACACGTTCGTCACCCGTCAATCCCGTGTAGGCATTAGAACCCAACATAATGACGTGATGACCGTCCATTTCAACTTCTGTGCCTTGCTTCCCTTCGATTTCGCGGAAATAGGGATAAAGACCTTGCTTTCTCACCTCATCAGGGAGAGTAAACTTAGATAAGCGTTCGTGAAGAATATCCATTGGTTTTGTGCATAGCGGACTACAGGAAAGTGGATTTTGAAGCGACATTACGACTTGCATTTCGCATCAGATGAACCCACTTTTCAGTACTTCCATCTTATTTCGTTATTTCTATTGGGTTGCAAAGTTACACATTTATCCCAACAAGTGTGCAACAATTGTATGAAAAAATGCCTTTTCATCGTTTTTCATCCCCTTCTTTACCCACAAACTCTAAAGTTTCAACTATCTTTGCAGATACATCAATTCCATTTCTTTTATGGCTCAGCGCATTCTTTTCATCATCAACCCCATTTCTGGCACCACTCGCAAAGGCAAAGTGGTCAAAGCCATTGAGCGACGCATTGACACCCAACGTTTCGCTGTCGAAATTCGCTACACGGAATATGCAGGTCACGCGGTGGAGATTGCGCGCCAAGCTGCCGAGGAGGGGTTCGACATCGTGGTTGCAGTAGGAGGAGATGGCACCATCAACGAGGTGGCACGCTCTCTTGTTCACACCAACACCGCGCTTGCCATCGTGCCCTCTGGAAGCGGCAACGGACTTGCGCGCCATCTGCTCATCCCTATGGACATAGAAAAAGCACTCGACGTCATCAATGCCAATGTTGTTACAGAATTAGATTACGGTTTAATCAACGATAAACCCTTTTTCTGCACCTGCGGAGTGGGATTTGATGCTTTCATCAGTTTGAAATTTGCTGAAGCGGGCACTCGAGGACTGAAAACTTATTTGGAAAAGACGCTCACTGACGGACTGCGCTATAAACCCGAAACTTATCGCATCTACATCGGAGGAGAAGAAGAAGGGGAAATGCAAGAAATAGACGCTTTTCTAATTGCCTGCGCCAACGCCTCGCAATATGGCAACAATGCCTACATTGCCCCTGATGCTTCGATGAAAGACGGACTCATGGACGTCATCGTGTTGCAACCTTTCAGTATGCTCGAAGCACCCATTGTGGCGATGCAACTCTTCCAGCGCACCTTGCCCAACAACTCGCACGTCAAGACTTATCGCACCAACCGTTTGTGCATTGAGCGCACTGCCGATGGACCTGCCCACTGCGACGGTGATCCCTACGAAACGACAGCGCGCATCAATGTGGAATTGATTCCTGCCGGTTTGCGCGCCATCATCAACGAGAAGGCTTTGCTCACTCCAGCTAAATCATCGGTGCAATCTAATATGCTGCTCCGCACGCTTGAGCCTTTCCAGAAGCAAATCACCAACTTCCGCAATCAGGTGAATTCTCTCTTCGACATTTTCTAATTCGTTGTTCTGCGGCTCAACTCCTCTTCACAGATTTCCTATGACCACGCTTCGTTCTTCATTGTTTTCCCTCCTGCTTTGCTCCACTGCAAGTGCTGCTTTTGCACAACAGTTTGAGCAACCTTCCCTGCCCGATTCCACCACTATGGTGCAAATCGGCACGCTAGCCACGGCCGGAGGGGGCAACTATCAGCCTTTTTGGTTCACCGCCAATCGCTGGGGGGCTGTGAGTGTGGAAGGACACCAACCCACATTCACTGTGGGTGTCTATGGAAGTCCGCTAGACATTGGGCACGGATGGAAAGCCAACTATGGGGCGACTCTCGTGACTAACCGCGATCTGGACAACAATGTCAGAGCCCTCGACGTATTGCTTTCTGTCGAAAGGTTTATCGCGATTTGCTTTTGGCACGCGCAGCCACGACACTCCGCTCAACGATGCAGAACTCTCCACAGGAGCTTTCGCCCTAGGTCGCAATGCCACTCAACCTCTAGCCATTTCGTGGCAACTTCCGCGCTGGTGGCGCATCGGAGGGGAGAAGAGCCTTTTTGCGTTGCGCGGTCACGTGGCCTTCGGATGGTTGCAAGACGGAGGATGGCAAGAACGCCGTATGGCTCCTGTGAGAGGACGCTTTGCCACTGAGGTGAAATACTACGAAAAATCGGGCTATCTACGCATCGGAACTGACCATTCGCGCTGGGAATTCATCGGTGGTTTGGAAATGGCCAACACCTTCGGAGGAACCATTCACCACTACAACACCACGCCCCTCAAAATGCCAGAGCGACCTTCTGACTATCTCTTTGCCTTTATTGGCAAAGGCGGTGGCGACCCCACTGACGGCGAAGGCTATGCCAATGCTTCGGGCAACACCATTGGTGCGTGGCGCGCTGCACTCACATTTCGTCCCAAAGGCGACTGGCAAACGCGTGTCTATTACGACCACTTTTTTGAAGATGATAGTCAGGCTTTCGACGAATACGGATGGCTCGACGGACTCTTGGGAGTGCAAATCAACTTCCCCCGCAACCGTTGGGTGAGCAAAGTTGTCGCTGAATGGCTCAGGATGGACTATCAAAGCGTCCCCGTATATCACGACCACACACGCGAAATCCCCGACCAAGTGAGCGGTATCGACAACTACTACAACCACGGTCTTTATGCTGGATGGCAACACTATGGTATGTCGATGGGAAATGCGCTCTTCGCCTCACCCCTCTATGACGGCAACAAGAGTTTGATATTTGCAGCCAACCGTTTCCGCGCTCAACACTTGGGCATCGCCGGAGAACCTTCTGCGCAACTTCACTACCGCTTGCTCTATTCTCATCTAAAAAGTTGGGGCACCTATGCACAACCCTTCGATGAAATTCAACACCAACATTCTTTGCTCGCGGAAGCACGCTGGGAAGGGGGCGCATTCTCCTACAATAGATTGAACGGAAGTTGCTTTGCCACGGTAGCCGTGGGGGCTGACTTCGGCTCTCGACTGGGCAACAGACTAGGGTTTATGCTGGGTTTCGGACTTAAATTGTTTGGCAAATGAATTTGACGGCTATCGTTTTGAAGCATTTCTCCACAAATGCTTTCGTGAAGACGGCACTTCACCGCCTTCTGCCTACTTCTACACGCTTTCTTCGTGGGGGAATTATGCTCATCTTCACCACCCTTCTCTTCATAATGAGCGGTTGCGACAAACTTCCGCGCAATGGCAAATTAGACGGCCACTGGCAACTGATGGAACGCGATGGAGTGTCCGTGAAAGCGGAACGCACATATTGGTCTTTCCAACTCGATTTGATGCAATTGAAATCGTACACTCAAACACCCATCACCGCTGTGAAATACTCGGGAGGTGTCGTGGCGCGTTTCGAACATCGCGGTGACAGTTTGGTACTCACCAAGGGCTATCTGATGAATCGCGACCACCAACAAGACATCCTCATCGACGCGGCGCACTCGGCCGACCTTTCTGGCTTCGGCATCACATCTCTTCCCATGGGCTATCGCGTGACACTGCTCACAGACGAAGAAATGATACTTTCCTCAGGGCAGCATCGTCTAGTCTTCCGCAAATTTTAACCCAAATCTATGCAGCACATTGTGCTGGTTACGCTCAAAACAACGTGTCGTTTTCCATAAAACAACGTGTCACTTTTCATAAAACAACGTGTCGTTTTTGAGGAATGATTTGAAGATACTTCCGACCCATCTGAAATCAAAAAACAAGGCTTCGGCACGAATGTCTGGAGATGGAGAATTTGAGTTGTAAAAATATCTATAATCATCCTTCTCGCGCGCACGCGTACGCTCGCATTACAGCGAGTTTTATCATTTTTGCTGTCACAAGTGTCACATCATTCTTTGTAACACAATAGTTTCAACAAATTACAGCATATCCTCGAACATATTTTAACAATCTATCAACTCAACACCCCAAAATCTAATTCTCACACGCTCGAAAAAGCACGATTTACGCCCTTCGATTGGGCATTTTACCCTCCATTTTCTTTCCGTCTTCTACACTCACTGTGACACTTGTGACAGCAAAAAATCAAAATCGCTGTAGGACGTGTGCGCGTTACGCGTACGCGCGAGAAACTTCCCTTCTACTTTTGCGCGTTCTTCGCACTTCTCCTTCTGGTTATCATACGCCAAACACCATATCCCACAATTTTGCAAACTCCACCTATCATATAAGACGATTTCAAAAATAAAAATGCACTTTTTCGCGATTTTTTCCCTCTTTGGGGCCATATCTCCGCATATACTTATAGGGGCGCATCGCTAAGCGCACCCTCATTTCAACGCCACTTTTACGGCGCAAGCCACTCCAACATAATCTTCTCACGGTGCAAATGGCATATTGTCTGCACTACTCCACTATTCTCTAATGCAAAATCCTTCTTTTCCTCTGAGACTGTATTGCTTTATAGCATAACGAAAACTATTTTTCAAAAGAAATATTCGATTTTATTCAAGGAATAAATCAAGATGGCAAGTGTATTTGTTATACTTTTTGTAACTTTGCAAAATAAACAGATAATCTAAATAACAGAATTATGAAACATCGTTGTATTCTTCTTTTAGGCCTGTTGCTGGTGAGTCTTTGGACTACTATGGCTTTTGCACAGGTGAATGGTGATCTAACTTTTGACGCTAGCAATTCGACTTCACGAAAGGCTTTTGAATATCACGTGAAAAATGAAAGTGGACTTTACGTAAAATCGAATATCAGTGAGGTGGAAGAGGTGAGAGGAAGCTACAGAATGTATGCCTACGATAAACACAATGAAGTGCTCTATGTGGTGAATGAAGTGGGCAATTTTGCCATCACCTTGTCACGTGAGCAAGTCCGCTTGATGAAACGCAACAAAGATGTGCCTCGCCTTTCGGGTTCTGATTTGGAAGATGCCATTGCGAAGGCTACTCTTGAAAGTAGAAGGCAGATGGCAAAACGCAACGAGGTGCGAGAAAATGAATTGCGCGAAGAAAGACGACGCGCAGAAATGGCTAGACGTCAGCGTGAGGCAGAGGAAAGACGTAAGGAGGAATTACGTCAAGAGCAGGAACGCTTGGAACAAGAGCGTCGAGAGAAGGAACGTGAAGCGCAACGAAAGAAGGATTATTTCAACAGCCATAATGCAAACTTTGTCCCCACCAACGGTGCTAAACTAAGTTGTAGTTACGATGATTGTGGCATTGAAACCGAAGAAGATTCTGTGTTTCTGATAAGTTTAGACGGAAACTTCATTTATTACTTGACCAGCGAACCTTTTCAAATAGGAGAAACGATTAGCAAATTACACGGTGCGCCTATACCTAGTGGGATGAACAACAGTAATGCTTTCAAATTTCACTGCGAGGTTTTCAAAGACAGCATTCCCAGAGAAGAAATCACCCAAGAATTTGTGGAGAAGTTTAATTCACTCCAATATGAAATGGGCGTGGAAAAGGTGAAAAACGCTGCTCCTCACGGCTATTTCTTGAATTGGGACTGGGATCAAAATCCCAACCTTACCTTTCGATGCAATTTCTTCAACCTTGACTCCCGCACCATCAAGGAAATGGTGATACACTGGCAATTGACAGACGATGATGAAGAAGTGCTCAAACAGGGGTGTTCCGCGCAGCAGGACTGAATGTGAAACCTTATCTATGGCGGGCTATGAAATGGAGTCATTCTTCATTCACCGTGCCAGAAGAAGCTACTAATATGTATTTGACAAAAGTGGTGATTCGATACACAAACAATGAATCGGAAGTGCTTGGGGAGGATGACATTTTCACGAACGAGGAGAATGAGGTACTGCCAGGACAACCTACTGATGGTGAGGAATATGAATATGATCAGGCAGAAGTGGGTTATAAACGTCCGCAAGCTCCTAGTGTGGTGTCGCCTAAAAAGAAAATAATGAGAGTGACTCCTGGACAACCTATCCGTCGCGTGAAGAGAAACAACTCTCGCTCGGACGTGTTCAATTAGTTGTTTTTTACGTTTCCCTTTTTCTTGTGGAACAAGAACTAGACAGGTACAAACAATCAAAAAACGTATTATGAGTAGTAGTATTTGTTTACTTGCAATTTTGCTCTTTGTGGTTGCAATAGGTTTCATCGTTGCTTATTTCATAAGGAAGCATCCCGAGAAAATTTCTGGATTCGACGTGGAAGAGTTCGACAATAATATTGTCGCTGCAACAAAGTGGGTCAATTTACTACGTCGAGTGATAGTCATAGCTAGCATTATCACCTTAATCTGCGGAATAATAGCTGTTTACTTGGAGAGTATTCTAATATTTGCTTTGTCCGTTTCTGTCCCCATTATTGTAGGATTTATATATGCGTATAGTAGAAAAAAGGGGGGCATAACGCAAAAGAAGGCAACGTGAATAAACCAGTCCTCATCGTTATATCATTTTCCTTTATACTTCAATTAATAGTGGTGGTGGCAGTTTCAGAACAAGCTACTAGCGACCTAGATGTTGTCACGAATAAAGAAGAATTGGTAATCAAAGGACAATATGGTACAAGCATATCATATAGTGACATTAAAGAGATTGCTCTTAAGAGTGATTTGCCCAATATAAAACTTCGCTCTAATGGTTTTTCAGCAGAACACACCAACCTGGGGAATTTCATTACCCAAGACGATTCACATATAATGTTGTTTACTCATTCCGATTCTTGTTTCATACGGATTGTCACGAAAAAAGACGAAATATATTATTTGAGTTGTCAGGAATCTGGTAATACAGTCAAGGTTTTCAATGAAATAAAAAAGGCATTCGCAGGGTTATAAAATGCTTTTTTTAACCCCAATCGGTCATTAAATCCTGAACAGATTTCATTAGATTGTTGAGCAGATTGTTTACCGTTGGTTCGAAGGCGTAGCGGGCTACGGCGAGAACAAACGAAAGACAAGATGCCAACAAGAAAATGAAAGATGACAGGAAGTTATCTTTTCAATTACGAATTGTTCTATAACGGTCTAATGACCGATTTGGGTTTAACACCAATCGGTCATTACAACTGAGATACTTACAAGTTGTTCTGAACTATACCATTTTACCCTTATGATACCCCAACGGAGTTGCTGCAAAAGCGAGTTTACAACAGCTCTATGGACAGACAAAACGTCAGAATTTTCTAAACGGAAAATCCTGACGTTCCTATTATTTCAGTCCTATAAGCTAAACAGCTGAAGGAAGGGGTTGAGCTCAATCCATAAGATGAATCACTACTCCACTGCGCAGTTTGGGTTCAAACCAAGTGGCTTTAGGCGGCATAATGTTGCCAGTGTCGGCTATGCGCATCACTTGATTCATGGTCACGGGATAGAGGGCAAGAGCAGCCTTCATATCTCCGCTGTCTACTCTGCGTTGAAGTTCGGAAAGTCCGCGCAATCCTCCCACGAAGTCGACGCGCTTGGAACTACGCAAATCGGTGATGCCTAAGAGTTTATCTAGAATCAATCGGGAAGAGATGTCTACATCGAGGACACCTATGGGGTCGGTGGCATCGAAAGTGCCGGGGCGTGCATCGAGCGAATACCACTGATGGTTGAGATAGAGCGAGAATTGGTGCATTCGTTCGGGCGCATAAGGTTCGACACCGCGAACTTTCACCTCAAAATCTTGTTCCAAAGCCGTCAAGAAGGCTTCATCGCTCATGCCGTTGAGATCGGCTACGACGCGATTGTAGTCTAAAATGGTGAGTTGATCGGCAGGGAAGCAGACTGCAAGATAGTAGTTGTATTCTTCGTCGCCTTGGTGATCGGGATTGGCTGCTGCGCGCTCTGTGCCTACACGAGCTGCGGCTGCAGAACGATGGTGTCCGTCGGCTATGTAGAGGGCATCCATAGCTCCAAACTCGCGTGTGATGGTGGCGATGTCGTCGGAGTCGTCAATGACCCACAAAGTGTGGCGGAATCCATCAACATCTGCCACAAAATCGATTTCGGGTTTCCCCTGCGCTATGCGATCGATGAGACGCACCAAGATGGGATTGTGCTTGAAGGCTAAAAAGGCAGAACCGATGTGGGCATTGGTGGCAAAGAGGTGCTGCATACGGTCGTCTTCCTTGTCACGGCGTGTGAGTTCGTGCTTTTTGATGAGCCCCTTGTTGTAGTCGTCAACATGAGCGGTGAGTACGATACCATATTGGGTGTGGCCGTTCATGGTTTGGGCATAGAGATAATAGCAAGACTTGGTGTCTTGTACCAACCAACCTTGTTCAATGAAATGGGCAAGTTGTCGCTGTGCTTCGGGATAGACACAAGCGTCGTGTTCGTCAGTGCCTTCTGGAAAATTGATTTCGGGACGAATGATGTGGTAGAGTGATTTTTCATTTCCACAACATTCTTCACGCGCTTCTGCAGAATTGAGTACATCATAGGGACGACTGCTGACTTGGGCGGCGAGATGTGCGGGGGGACGAAGTCCACGGAAGGGTTTTACTCTAGGCATAATGGTAAGAATTTAAGGATCAAATGGGTTATGTTATGTTGTTGTCTTCTACTGTGGGGACAGTGGGCGAAAGATGTCCTCAGAGGAAGAAAAGGAGTGTGCAATTCTTCCTCTGGGACTGTTGTTCGAGGAGTTTTCTCTGCATCACGCTGTGCTTGATGGTATTTTCTGAAATATGATGCTTTGCTCTCTATGGGGAAGAAGAGCACGCTATGAGGAGCACAGCGCGGTTAAGCGTTGACTTGGAAGGTTTTATCGCCAGTGGCAAAGAATCTTGCTATTTGACGCGCTGCAGCGAGTCCGGCATTGGTGTTGGCTTCTGCCGTTTGTGCTCCCATCTTTTTGGGAGGTGCAAAATATCTGTCGCCTAACAGTGCTTGAAATTCTTCGTGACGCTTGGGCGGAATGTCGGTGATAAAACTCAAGTCGGTGCGCTCTTGCAACAAGGCAAGAACTTCGTCTTCATTGATGATTTCTTTGCGTGCGGTGTTGAGTAACACGGCTCCGGGTTTCATCAAGTCCAACATTTCTCGGTTGACAAAGCCTATGGTGCGCGGAGTGGCTGGGGTGTGCAGGCTGACGATGTCGCAATTTTGCACCAAATCGTAAAGATTATGCTCAGCATATACACCATCGCTCTCGATGCGTTCCACACGATGGAAGAAATCATAGGCGTGAACATCCATGCCGAAGCCTTTGGCAATGCGTGCCACTTCGCTGGCTACATTGCCGTAAGCCAATAGTCCGATGCGTTTGCCTTTGAGTTCGCTACCAATTTTTCCGTTGAAACGATGTCGAACGTGAAAGAGCAAATAAGCAAAGACAAGTTCGGCAACGGCATTGGCATTTTGGCCAGGAGTATTCATCACCACAACGTTGTGAGCTGTGGCAGCGGCTAAATCGATGCTATCGACGCCTGCACCAGCACGAACGACGATTTGCAAACGGGGAGCTGCGTCGAACACTTCGGCATCGAGGATGTCGCTGCGCACGATGAGGGCATTGGCAGTGGCCACAGCTTCGAGTAGTTATTGCTTTTCGGTATATCGTTCCAACAACTGAAGTTGATGACCAGAAGTTTCTATGATTTCACGAATCCCACTTACAGCAGCAGCCGCAAAAGGTTTTTCGGTGGCTATAAGAATGTTCATACGAGATGTTTTAAACGATTAATGTTCTTGTTCGAATTGTTGCATCGTGGCCACCAGGGCTTGGACGCCTTCGAGGGGCATAGCATTGTAGATGGATGCGCGGAATCCACCCACAGAACGGTGTCCCTTGATGCCATGCATACCTCGGTCTGCGGCAAACTTTAGGAACTCTGCTTCGAGTTCTTCCTTACCTTCTGCCATGACGAAGCAAACATTCATATAACTTCTATCTGCCTTATCAGTGACGGTGCCTCGGAAGAGGGAGTTGCGATCGATTTCTGCGTAGAGAAGCTCGGCTCTTTCTTTGGCGCGACGCTCCATCTCAGCAACTCCACCTTGTTGTTTGATCCAGCGGAGGGTTTGCAAACAAGTGAAGATGGGCAAAACGGGCGGTGTGTTGAACATACTACCTCCAGCAATGTGGTTGCGGTAGTCAATGATGGAGGGAATGGGGCGAGTTACTTTTCCCAAAATGTCTGTGCGCACGATGACGAAGGTGACGCCTGCCATGGAGAGATTCTTCTGTGCTCCTCCATAGATAAGGGCATATTTCGACACATCAATTTGACGAGAGAAGATGTCGCTCGACATATCTGCTACAACGGGAACTGGACTGTCGAGATCTTCGTGCAGTTCTGTGCCGTAGATGGTGTTGTTGGTGGTGATGTGGAAATAGTCGGCTGTGGTGGGAATGGTATAGTCTTTGGGAATGTAGGTAAAATTATCGGCTGCGGAAGACGCAACTTCCACCACTTCTCCAAAAAGTTTTGCTTCTTTGACGGCTTTTTTAGCCCATACTCCCGTGTTGAGATAGGCTGCTTGGTGTTCGAGAAGATTGAAGGGGACGTAACAGAATTGTGTGGATGCTCCACCTCCAAGAAAAAGTACTTCGTATCCTTCGGGCACTTTCAAAAGTTCTTTTACGAGAGCTACTGCTTCGTCGAGGACGGCTTGGAAATTGCTTGTGCGGTGGCTGATTTCCATAATGGAAAGTCCCATTTGGTCAAATTCTAGACAAGCGGCTGCAGTGGCTTTGATGACTTCTTGGGGAAGGATAGAGGGGCCTGCACCAAAATTGTATTTTTTCATAATTGTATAGAATTGAAATGTTTGAGTTGTCAATGCTATGCAATAGACAGTGATGCGAAACAGAAGGTCTGAGCAGCGACTCTTACAAGTCGTTTTTTGCAAACTCTAGTTGTCACACCACGAAATTACGTATTTCAATTGAAACTCCCAAATGAAAAACGAAAAAACTCGAAAGTTCTTTGTCGCACGCTGATGTGCTATATAAGAACTTCCGAGTTTGGAGGTAAAAATAGGAATTAAAACCTAAGTACTAGTCCATCATTTTGAGGAGTTTAGTACCTGCGAGGATTATACGATGTATTTACAAGGACTAAACGATGCCTTTACCGTGGCAATTCTTGAAAGGTTTTTCAGAACCGCAGGGACATGGGTCGTTACGACCTGGCAATTGTTGTCCTTGGAAAGGTTGCTGCAGGTTTTCAGCTGGAGCTTCTGACACTTCTGTTGCTTCTGCTGCAGATGCGCTGGTTTCTTCAGCGGCTTGTGCCTCTTTTTCATTGCTTTCGCCTACATTGTGAGTGACTACGGCTTCTTGCAATTCGGGGGGAACTTCTGCACCGGCAATGTGAGCACGCATCAAAGTGGACACAGAGGAGTTGTTGATGTCGTTAACCATTTCATCGAAGAGTTTCACACTCTCGATTTTGAACACAACGAGCGGATCCTTTTGTTCGTAAGATACGTTGCGAACAGAGTGCTTGAGTTCATCGAGGAGACGGAGATTTTCTTTCCATGAGTCGTCGATGTTGTGGAGGAGAATGAGTTTTTCAAACTCGCGCACCACGCTCTTTGCTTCGCTTTCGTAAGCTTCCTTGAGATCTACGCGTACGTTGTAAATCAAACGACCATCGCTGATGGGAATCAGGATGTTGTCGTACATTTCAGCCTGGGTCTCGTAGACTTGCTTAATCACGGGGAAAGCTACTGAACGCAACAGCTCTGTCTTGCGATTGAAGGCACTGATGGCGGCTTCAAAGGCGCGTTCGTAGAGGTCGTCGCGCTTAGAACGATTGAGTTCGTCTTCTGTGAAGGGCACTTCCATGGCGAAGAGTTCGATGAAGCGGTCTTTGCAACCTTCGAAGTCGTTGTTTTGGATGGTGTCTACCACGCGATCCCAAATCATGTTGGAGATGTCCATGCCAATGCGTTCTCCCATGAGAGCGTGACGGCGCTTTTTCGTAGATAACGGTGCGCTGTTTATTCATCACGTCGTCATATTCGAGCAGATGTTTACGCGTACCGAAGCTGTTTTTCTTCAACTTTCTTCTGCGCGCGTTCAATGCTCTTGCTGATCATGTTGGCTTCAATCATTTCACCATCCTTGAATCCCAGACGATCCATGACGGCGGCGATGCGTTCTGAAGCGAAAAGACGCATGAGTTTGTCTTCGAGAGAAACGTAGAACACTGAACTACCCACGTCTCCTTGACGTCCCTGCACGACCGCGCAACTGACGGTCTACGCGACGGCTATCGTGACGCTCTGTGCCGATGATGGCAAGACCACCAGCAGCACGCACTTCATCAGAAAGTTTGATGTCGGTACCACGACCTGCCATGTTGGTGGCGATGGTGACTGCACCAAGGAGGCGTTCTTCTTCGTGCTTGTTGCCGTTTTCATCGGTGATTATGACCTTGCCTGGTGTACTTTGACCCGCGAGTGCCACGATGTCGGCTTCCTTTTGGTGGAGTTTAGCGTTGAGCACTTGGTGGGGGATGCGACGAAGATTGAGCAGACGGCTGAGCAATTCGGAGATTTCCACAGAACTTGTACCTACAAGCACGGGACGTCCTGCATTGCGCATCTTTTCTACTTCTTCGATGACGGCATTATATTTTTCACGCTGTGTCTTGTAGACACGGTCGTTCATGTCGTTGCGCTGAATGGGACGGTTGGTGGGGATTTCTACAACGTCGAGTTTATAGATGTTCCAGAATTCGCCTGCTTCCGTGATGGCAGTACCCGTCATACCAGCCAACTTGTGGTACATACGGAAGTAGTTTTGGAGGGTGATGGTAGCGAATGTCTGAGTAGCGGCTTCCACACGCACGTGTTCCTTCGCTTCAACGGCTTGGTGCAAACCATCACTCCAACGACGACCTTCCATAATACGACCTGTTGATTCGTCAACAATCTTCACTTGACCATCTTGAATCACATAGTCGTCATTGAGGGTGAACATGGCATACGCCTTCAACAATTGTTGGAGGGTGTGCACACGGTCGCTCTTGATGGCATAGTCTGCCATAAGTTCATCTTTCTTAGCAACGCGCTCTTCATCAGGCAAGTTTTGTGATTCGAGAGCAGAAAGTTGCGAGGTAATGTCGGGAAGCACGAAGAGTTCGTCATTTTGCACGGCTTCTGACAACCACGCTGTACCCTTGTCTGTGAGATCGCAAGAACGTTGCTTTTCGTCTACCACGAAATAAAGAGGTTCTACCGCTTCAGGCATACGACGGTTGTTGTTCTCCATATAGATTTCTTCCGTCTTCAACATTCCTGCTTTGACACCAGGTTCTGAAAGGAACTTGATGAGCGGACCGTTCTTAGGTAATGCCTTGTGTGAACGATAGAGCGCAAGATTACCCTTTTCGCGGTCTTCTTTATTGTCGCTCTTGAGCAAACGCTTTGCTTCTGTGAGATATTCTGTAGCTAATTTCTTTTGAACAGCCACCAAACGCTCTACGAGGGGTTGATATTCTTCGTACATTTGGTCATCTCCACGTTCCACAGGACCAGAAATGATGAGCGGTGTACGAGCATCGTCAATCAACACGGAGTCTACCTCGTCGACAATTGCGTAATAATGTTTGCGTTGCACGAGATCGGCAGGACTCATCGCCATGTTGTCGCGGAGATAGTCGAAACCGAACTCGTTGTTCGTACCGAAAGTGATGTCGCTGTTGTATGCACGACGACGCGCTTCACTGTTGGGTTGGTGTTTGTCGATGCAATCCACGCTCAAACCGTGGAATTGATAGAGAGGTCCCATCCATTCGGAGTCACGTTTAGCCAAATAGTCATTGACAGTCACCACGTGCACACCGCGTCCTGAGAGTGCGCGGAGGAAAACGGGACAAGTTGCCACCAAAGTTTTACCTTCACCGGTAGCCATCTCAGCAATTTTACCTTGTGTGAGCACCACACCACCGAAGAGTTGCACATCATAATGCACCATTTCCCACTTAAGGTCGTTACCTCCAGCAAGCCAGTGGTTTTGGTAAATCGCTTTGGTACCATCTTCAGAGATTGTCACAAAGTCGCGAGTCATCGCCAATTCGCGGTCATAATCGTTAGCCGTAACTTCGATTGTTTCGTTCTGAGCGAAGCGGCGCGCAGTTTCTTTCACGATAGCAAAAGCCTCGGGAAGGGCTTCTTCGAGCGCAACATCCATACGCTCAAGCACTTCTTTCTCGAGTTTATCGATTTGTTGAAAAGGAGTTCGCGATCTTCGATGGGAGTTTCCTCGATTTTAGCACGGATTTCAGAGATTTGCGCATTGAGTTCGTCACCAGAACCTTGGATATTGCGTTTAAGTTCTTCTGTCTTTGCACGCAATTCGTCATTAGTGAGTGCTTCAATGGTAGGAGAAACAGCCTTAATCTTTTCCACCCACGGTTGAATTTCTTTCATATCGCGGGTTGCCTTGCTACCAAAAATCTTGGAAAGGAGTTTATTAAAGTCCATAATTGGAATATATTTCGTTGTAAGTATAGTTTGAAAATAGGGGAACCGTGGGATAAAACAAAACTTATCCGTCTAAATCGGCATTATAACAGCGGTGCACGCGTGCAAGCATTGGGAGCGCGGATGCGAAGTGCTTTTGACAGCGTGGGAGCAATGCAATCCACCGTCACAGGTGTAGTAATCAATTCCGGTTTCACCCCCGTTCCGTAAAGAATAATGGGGAAAGCCACATAAGCCTCGCGCATTATCTTCGACTCTTGCGTGTCGGCATTGACATATCTCCAACCAGGCATCACCTGAATCGTCACATCACCAGAGCGTTGTTGGTTAAATCCTCCGCGGATGCGCGAAATACCCGGTGTCCAAGCACCTTGCATCAAACGATGCGCCGTGTAAACATCTTTGACCCCAGCCAGTTGAATCAGGAAATCCTGCACTCGTGCTTGAAATTCCGACAGATTGATTTGTCGATTTTCCAGCAAACGATGATTAAAATAGATTTCCGTGCCGTAAGTGGCTTCTATATAATTGCCTTGTCCGTAAACCGCCACGAGATACATCCCCAGCAAACTCACGGTTCGGCGCATATCAAACGTCCCCGTAGGGATGCGATATCTCGAAAGATCTGTTGTTTCCTCTTCAGTGTATCCCGTAGAGGTCAGTGTAAAGAGCACTTTTCCCACTCCAGCTTTAGCCTCAGCCGCTCGAATGATTTCGGCCACCGCACGATCAAGTCGCGCATAAGTGTCTTGCAACTCTAAAGCTCCTTCTGAAACAGGACGATTGCGATAAGTGCCAGCGTAGAGCGCAACAGAAAGGTAGTCTGTTGTGGCATCTGCGCCAAGATGTGTGCCAATGAGCGCAGCCGAAGTCAAAGCCGCCACCTCATCGTTCACCAAAGCAGAAGTCTTAAATTCGCTAAATCTTCTACTTCCTTTGAAACGATGCACGAAAGGTTTTTGCGCTTCACTCGTCACGAAGTAGGAGAATTTTCCCACTCGCTCATTAGAAGGCTGCCACGCTTCCGTTTGCAAACGCACATCTACATTATAATAGGTGTTGCGATGATCAGCCCACGCAGGGAATTTGCCATAATAAGACGAAGAAACCCAATTTCCCGTATTACTATCCATCCAAACCACCTGGTCGGCAGCGTGTCCCGCTGAGAGGATGGCCACATCGGCTTCGGGTGCAATGGCCACCACCTGCGCTCTACCGTGTGTTGCCACCTTGAGTTCGTCGCTAATGGTGCTCACATTGAGCCATCGTGGAGAATATTGCTCCACCGTCCCCAAACCTTTCACTTGTCGGTCTTCCACGCAGAACATCGGACGCAGCGTTTCGCGATTGAGCCAACGCCAAGCCACTATGCCGTGATCCGCAGCCGTAGTGCCCGTGGACAACGTTGCTGTCGCCGAAGCACGATCAGGACGCGCCAAAGGATATTCCGCTTGTTCATACACACGTCCCTGACGCATCAGTCTGTTCAAACCATCTTCTCCGTAGAGTGGAGAAAATGCCTCCAAATAATCTGAGCGAAGTTGATCAACAAGGATATTCACCACCAAACGCGGCACTACATTCTGTTCTCCATCCCACGACAAATTAGCCCCCTTAGCCTCAACCGCGGCTAAGATGGTCATTGCAGTGATGAAAGACAGTATGAAATTATGCTTGCGCATAGTGTGAACGATATTGATAATAGTATGAAAATCTCGACAAACCAGGAGAAATTCCTGCGCTATCTTATGCTATGTGCCACCTGATGAGGAGAACGACACGCGGTGCAGCCAGAACCCCAAACTATCATAACAACACGCACCAAAAGCATGAGTGCAATGGGCACTGTTGCGATGGGGAATTGTTGATTTCCAAAGAAATAGGCCACAAAATAACCTAAAACTCCTACAAGAAGCACAATAGCCATCACCTTTCGGAAGACGATTGCGCGAGCCCAAAACAGCGAGAGCCACAGCAGGAAGGCAAGGGGATGGAATATCGTAATCAGATAATTCGTTCCCACAGCAGGATGTTCTGACCAACCAATCATTATGGTGAGCAAAACGCCCACAACGCCTGAGCTCAATAACAGCACTGTGTCGAACGAGCGCGACCAAATGCGCCAAGCACGCTGCGTCATTGCATTTCCCTTGCGTGCACGCCATTCTCCATAGGAGAGCAACAAGCAGAAAGCAAACAACGTGCCAAACACCACTAAGGGAGTCAAAGGAGTCGCCTTTTGTTGAGGAGAAGTCACCATTGGCATCAGTGGAGCACTAGCCACCACGAGCGGACGCAATTTACCATCGCGCCCTCTAATCTGCGCTCCATCAAAAATACGCAAGGCATAAGAAGGCAAAAAATTATAGCGCAATTGTGCTTCTGCATCAAACTTTCGGTCTACTTCGGGCCCTAGAAGAAGGTCTTGTCCGAATTCGTACCACGGACTGAAACGCGTAAATTCGTGAATCATATCACGCTGTGTCATCACCGATTTGTCGCGCTTGAGTTTGGGAAACACCAACGTTTCTCCATTTGCTTTCAACGCAGCTTTAATGGCTGCCACCGCCCGAGTGGTGCAGTTATCGTAAAGGAAATTGTAGCGATAAGTCCAATCAGGTTTGTCGGCAATCAACGTGTCAATGCCATTGATGCCCTGCACAGGATAGGTGTTGCGTTCAAACTTATATTGTTCAAAAAACCGATTCTGCAAACGTCCCACATACGCCACTTCCGCAGGGGTGAGATTCAGCAACTGTTCAGTCACGGGCATCTGTTCATTCGCAAACTCGTAAGCAAAGAGCGACAAACTCTCGCGCGATACGGAATAGTCTGTCAATCCGAGGATGAATTTCAGAATAAATCCCGACTGTCTCGGACTGAAAAGTCCATAATTATAGACAAAGTCTGACTCTCCTTTGACACCCCGCACGCGAAGTGCTGTGTGACCATACAAGCGATAAAGACTCTGACCAGGTGCGCAGGTGAGCAAACTCACGCGACTACTATCGTTAGCAGCCGACATTTGCGAAATATCTGGAAAAGTTTGTGCCCTCACCGCTAATGGCAAGAGCAACAAAATGAGCAGTATGTGCAGTATTTTCTTCATATTTGCACAGTTATTGACGAGCAAATTTACAGAAAAACGAGCAGAGAACAAAATTTCGCCTTGTTTTTCTGTACCTCAGCGCCCAATATGTCTTTATAAAGCCATTTGCGGTGTTGAAAACACGAGTTTCAACACCGCAAATTATCGTATTAAGCGTACGTCTAGCGACTCAAGAACCAAGCATTGAAGGCGGCACCAATGGCAAACTCATTCTCCGAGCGGTAAGCGCCACCAGCAATGGTGCGATGTGTGTAGTCGGCTTTCAATACGATGTCTTTGCCCAAACGATAGTTCACACCAGCCACCCACATAGAGGTTTTGAAGGCATCATTGAGGGGAGATTTCTCATCGCGCACCGCGAGTTCTTCCATCGGATTGTAGTATTCGTAACGCACAAAGGGAATGACGTCGGGAGCATTTTCATTACCAAAGAAACTCTTCAGATTCAAGCCCACTTCTGCGCCGTAACTCAAAGCGCGTTTTGCCAAAGGAAACGCATGTTCGGCTGCTTCTCCATGTTCGTGACTAGAAGCTTCACCGTGTTCATTCGCCACAACGAATTTATCTGCATTGCCCACCTTACCCGAAACGATATCGGCGCGAGCTTCTACATATTTTCCCAACCACTGTGCATCGATTGACCAGAGTGTCACGGGATGCTTCGCTGTGTGTTGGAGTTCCTCTTTTGGGGTGAACGAATTCAACGCAGTGTTGGAACAATGATAAAGACTAGCCCCGATTCTCAAACCGTGAACTCCCACCCAATCCAAGTGAGCCAGCCACGCAGGATTGGTGAAATCATCTTGTTCAAAAAGGCCTTGTTGACCGTGGTGCACCCACTGCGCACCACTAAAACCTTTGGCATTCAATCCAGAAACAACCATTGCCTGATAGTTAAACTGACCTAAGTCTTTACCAAACGTACCGTAAGCAGCCAAACCCGATTCGTGCCAGATATAGGGTAAGATGCTAGCCTCTCCTTCGGGACGTGCCGTGCCAAAGAAGTTCATGGGTTCGTTGTGTGCGTTGCTCAACCCCATAGGCACGACCATTTGACCAAAACGCAAGTTAAAGGCGGGATGCAACAATCGGGTGATGTAAAATTGTTCCACATTCACCTCACCGCCTTTAGAAAGAGAGCGCTCGGTGCGTCCAAATTCCAATTCATTGGCAATTCCCGTACCGCCCGATTCAAATTCTATTTCAGCTCCCACAATCCATTTTGAATTGATTTTATAGTCCAAAGCCAACACAAAACGAGGAATGGAGATGGTGGCACGATTTTCTAGCGTATTGCCGAAAGGAGTTGCCAAACGGTTCAAGCCATAACCCTTAAAAGCCGAAATCATCTCACCATAACCGCCCAAACGAAAACGGTTAAAACTGTCATAATCTTCATCCGATTCACGCAATTTGAGCGCATTGTGAGGATGATTGCCGTCACAGTGTAATTCGCAGTGCACATCTTGGTTATGGTGACAATGCTCTTTGTTCACATCGTCATTTTGTCCGTTCACCACTCCTTTGGGAGATGATTTTTTGGTGGCATCAGCCGAACTAAACACGCCATCTGGCACGCGCGCATTGAGTTCTTTTACAGGGTGATTGCCCATAATTTCATCTTTGATGGGACATTGCGCCATCGCGTTGAGAGAAGCCACTCCCAACATCGCAGTGAAGATATATCTACCGTTGGTCATTGTTATTTTATTTATATTCTAACTGCAAAATTACGACTTTTAGCGAGAACAACCAATCCCTGCAAATGAGTATTTTTCCCATATATAGTCCACAAAGGGAAATTTTGGTGCAAGAAAATACCTATTTGTGAGGATGGAAATGAAAAAAAAGTTTGTATCTTTGCAATAGCATCGGTAAATTCTCAAAGTTTCATTGCTTCACAGCATCGCCAACACTGAGATTCTCCCTTCCAAATGCGCCATCACTCTCTACTATTATCTATGACTACTGGCTATACTGAGCATAACAAGATGAGTGACGTCATTGCGTCACAACCTTCTCTCCTTCAAATGATTTCTCGCTTCGGCATCCAACTGGGTGTGGGTGAGAAAACAGTCTTAGAAGTGTGCGAAGCATCAAAGGTAGACACGACAACTTTCCTTGCCGTGGCCAACGTGATGAAACAAGGTGCTTCCGCTGCGGGATATTACATCGACAAGATTGATATGCCGACAATGATGCGCCACTTAGAGTCGGCACACGAGTTCTTCTTGGATTTTCAACTCCCACACATTCGCAGAAAACTACTGGAAGCCATCGACTGCTCTCGCCAAAACGAAGTGGCATTTCTCATCCTCAAATTCTATGATGAATATATGCACGAGGTGCGCAAGCATATGGAATACGAAAATGACCACATCTTCTCGTATGTCAAGCGCCTTTTAGCTGGAGAAAAGGTGACAGATTTCCGCATTGCTCAATACTCGAGCAGCCACGACGGCATGGAGCACAAACTCCAAGAACTGAAAAACATCATCATCAAATACTATTCTCCCAGCGAAAAGACCTCTTGCGACCTCCTTTGCTACGTGCTTTTCAGTATCTACAATTCGGAAGCTGACCTCCGCGCACACTGCGACATGGAAGACTCTCTCTTCTTCCCTGCTGTGCAATTGCTCGAAGAAAAGATTGCCAACAATCAGTTCAACGTCGCAACGGACTCAGAAGACGAAGACGGTGAAACACTCACCGATCGCGAAAAACAAATCGTGGCTTGCGTGGTGCGTGGACTGACCAACAGAGAAGTGGCGGAACATCTCTACATTTCCATCAACACTGTGCTCACCCATCGTCGTAACATCTCGCGCAAACTCGACATTCACTCTGTCAGTGGCCTCACCATCTATGCCATCGTCAATGGCATTGTGCAAATTGATGAAGTGTCACTCAACTAATTTGCGAAGGTATTTCATCTAGAAATACTTCAAACCATCTTCTTATTTTTCGAAGTTAAAACTCATTCATCCCAAGGAGATGTTGCAAAACTCAATTTTGCAGCATCTCCTATTTTTTTGCCCCTACTTCTTGTAGCAAAAAGTTGTTCCTAAAAAATCGGCAATTTACTTTTTCGCTCTTACTCTCTTTTCAGCAAAAGGAGATCGAAGTTTTATTCCCCTATTTGGGTTTAAGCCCAATCTTCTCGCGTACGCGCGCGCGTCACGCGCATACTACAGGGATTTTATGTTTTTTGCTGTCACAAGTGTCACACCTCACCATCTAATCACCTGTATTCTATACAATTACATCCTTTTTTGCTATTTCACCTTCATACCTAGAAAAGAATTCGCAGATTTCGCCCCCAAAACAACACGTTGTTTGATGAAAAACAACACGTCGTTTTATGAGAAACAACACGTCGTTTTGTGAAAAACATCACGTCGTTTTGTGAGAAACAACAGGTCGTTTTTGCACAAAATCTTTGGTAAGAACAACACCAAAAACGGATAAATCCTCTCACTTTTTTCAACTTTCAATCTCAGACCAGCGAACAAAGTTCCTAATACCTCTACATTTCATTGATATTCTGCATCTTACCGAAAACCTGTGACACTTGTGACAGCAAAAAATCAACATCGCTGTTGGAAGGCGCGCGCTGCGCGTACACGCGCGAGAGTTTTCCCTCTCCGCTCACCTCTCTCTTCCCCTTCGCTTGGGCAACAACTTGGTTATCCTATCGTTTTTGCGTACTTTTGACAGGCGAGAATAGCAAAATAGAGTTTTTCGAAAAAATATTGTCACTTTTCCGGGATTTTTTCAATCTTTCCGCCATTTTGAACCCATATATTATAGGGGGTTAGTAGTGAAAAGGACTCAGCGCAAGACAAGGGGCTAAAAGGTAAGGATTGCAGCAAATCCGGGAGAACATTGGGACACATCGTAAGTGGGAGCAATGAAAAAATCAGATAAATCTCTGCAAAACCGCATTTTTCTGCAAAATAATTTTGCCATATGTTTTTTTTTGTGAACTTTGCGATCAAAATAGCAATGTGATATCCATACAAACAATTTAAGACATAGAAAAATGAAAAAAGTCTTTTTTCTGATTGCTAGCATCTGTTTAGCAACCAACGCATTGGCTCAGCAAAAAATAAGCTGGGAAGCACAAGCCGGAATCGGTAGCACCTCTTTATCCAGCGATGCCGGCAGCCTCGTGCAGCCTAAAATTGGCTTTCAGCTTGGTGTGCGCGCTACTAAAGACATCCCTTCAATTGCACAGGGAGTATATGGTAATGCCGGAGCATTCATCGCATCCAAAGGAGCAACTTTCGACATTGGAATTGCAAAAGCTGACATTACAGCTTACTACCTAGAAATTCCCGTGCATCTAGGATACAAGAAAGCTGTCAACGAACAATTCACTTTATTTGGAGAAGCCGGTCCTTATCTCGGATATGGCATAGTGGGAAAGGCTCATTCACAGACAATATCCTTTAACGGCGGAACGATAACTGACAATGAAGATGTTTTCAAAACAAAAGACCGCATAACATATGGATTGGGTCTTCGCTGTGGTGCGGAATTCAAACAAAAATACACGGCTTCAGTTGGCTACGCATTCTCTAAAGACATTAATAGCCTGACACTCACTATAGGTTATAAATTTTGATCCACAACAACAGCATCAGACAACACTATTACAACCAATAAAACAAAAGCAAAATGAAAAAATCACTCTTTCTGGCCGCCTTCTCTCTGTTGGCAGCAGGAGCATATGCTCAAAGCAACACGATATGGGAAGCACAAGTAGGCCTCAATATGGCTAACATTAGCGAGAGTCCAGCTGGTTCACACATTGGCTACAACCTCGGTTTGCGTCGCACCCACTTTTTTTCATCATCCACCACTGGCACATACTACAACGCAGCAGCCTTGCTCTCAAACAAGGGTGCAGGCACAGGTGAAGAGGGCTTTAGCCTTAGCTACCTTGAGGTTCCCGTGCATTACGGCTACAAATTTGCTGTAAACGAGAAAATAGGTGCTTTCGTTGAAGCAGGTCCTTACGTTGCATATGGTTTGTTTGCCGCAAACAATGCATTTGAATTTATGAAGCGTCTTGATGCAGGTGTAGGTGGTCGCGTTGGTGTTAATTTGAGCAAGTGCTCTCTTTCTCTCGGCTACGATATGGGTCTGTTGCCTCTTGTAGAGGGGGGAGGGTCTAACCGCAATCTTGCCATCTCAGTAGGTTACAAATTTTAAGTTTGGAAACACGCATCATTAGATGCATCTTCCATTGGTTCAAGCTCTCTTGCATTGCTCCGTGAATGCAAGAGAGCTTATATTCAAATGGCGGTAAACGATGAAAACAAAACACCCTCTTGGTTTAATTCCCATTATTATGCTTTGTGCGACATTGGTGTCAAGTTGTGTGCCAACATACGATGACGACGAACCTAATCTTAAACCAAAACCAACAATAGAAGTTCAAAATGTCAGTACATCTTACTACTCAGGGACACACCAAAATAAAAGAACATATTACATATATGATGCATATTGTCAAGACAATGATGTTCCCTATCTTCGCGAACGCAATCGCCCACTAGAGTACTCATTTTATACATATATTCATAATGAACCCCAAGCTCGAAATGTGTGGAGAACCTTCGGAGTGGATTGGAGCTTTGTAGTAAAGGGAGAATTGCATCAAGGAAAGGAATTAAGCTTGGAATATAATAGTTGGAATCCTGTGTGGACGTGGTTAGGGGAAATTAGTAATAAATACAAGGCTTCAGGTACAGCTGTAGTGACATCATTGACCAACGAATATGTAACAATAACCTTCGAGGATGTCAGTTTTCAGGGAAACCATATAAGCATCAACAGGAATCCTCCATCAGAAAAATATACATTCAACGGCGTTGTCAAATACAAAAGAAAGAAGTACAACGACGATTAGTCAATACAAAACTCTTCGCTATGATTTGGTGAAGAGTTTTGTTTTTGTTATGAGAACACAAGTGTGTTGTACAAAACAAGGAACTAAAAGGTAAGGGTTGCAGCAAATCCAGGAGAACTTTGGGACGCATCGTAAGTGGGAACGATGAAAAATGAGGTTGAAGCAGAAGATTGCGGGGATGACTTATGTGAGGTTTGGACACGATCCCAACCAAAAAGTTTCTTTTCTAAGGGAAGAAGAAGCAATCCCAAACGCACAGAGGCAAAACCGCAGGCAGCTCCTCCCAAGACGTCATTCACCCAATGGCGATTGTTGTACATTCGCAACACTCCCACGGTGGCCGCCACAGCATAGGCTCCCAAACCAGCCCAATTGCCATATTCCGAACGCACGAGTTCTGCACCCATCACGGCAGTTGCCGTGTGACCCGATGGAAAAGAGTTGCGCGCACTCGCATCGGGGCGCAGCGATTTTACGGTGTATTTCGTGGCATTGACCATCGCTCCCATCAGGGCATAAGAAGTGGCCCCCACAAGCAAACGTTCACGGAAGTTGTGTCGCGCTTGGACGCCAGGCACAAAACCGAGGGTGAGAAAGGCAGGAGTGGCAAGATATTGAATATAGTCGTCCACGCGCAAAGGTTTGTCATTTCGCCACTGAAGGAATTGAGTACGAATCGACTCGCGCTGCTGATGATACCATCCGTTGTCGAGGACTCCCCACACACCTAAAGCGGCTAGTCCAACAGGGATGCCGATTTGCAGACTTGGAGACAACGGACGCTCGAAAACGGAGGAGGACAGCGCAGTACTATCTGCCGCGACCTTGTCGGTGATGCCTTCCATCACATTCGCCTTGGATTGAGAGGGTTCTGCTGCAATTGCTGTAGATGGTGCATCGAGGGCACAATGCGTTACGGACATTGTGGATTGACCCACACAAGACAGAGCCTCAACAATCATGCTATCAGACTGTGTTTGTGCACGGAGCAGCAGAGGAGCGCAGAGAAAACCAACCAAAGAGAAAAGGACTACAAAGCGGTGACGCATGGAAAACAGGGGAATGATGTGAAAGATGAAAAAAGAAGGACTTGGTGAACCTATGATGAGTCTATGATAAGTCAAAAATGAGACAATAATAAGCAAAGGAAGTCCTTGCGAGGGGCAAAATTAGCGATTTATCGTCAGATAGATGAGCATTGATGGAGAAAAGTTGGTGTAGAAAGGTCGGAAGAAAAGGAAAAGGCTGCACCAGACGATGGATATCTGACACAGCCTTTGAGCAAGGAAGACCACTGACTAGTAGGTGTGGTGGCTATCTTTGAGTTCGTCTTTGGTTAGACTTTTGCGGTCGATGCTATACCAAGCATAGACGATGTAGGCTAAGACAAAGGGTATGGCAATGGACACAACGCTCATGGCGGTGAGGGTAAACTCACTGGAGCAACTGTTTGCAAGCGTCAAAGAGCTTTGTGCATCGGCAAGTGAGGGATAATAAGCGGTGTTGTTCAAACCAGCGATGAGCAAAAGTCCCCAAACGGCTAATACCGCTCCGATACCCGAGAACCAAATGCCACGGAGATAAGTTGTGGAAAAAATGGTTCGGGCTATGCCTACCAACACGAGCACTACTCCCACCAAGAAAAGCACGAGGACCGCAGGAAGAGCTAGGAAGTTGTGGAGGTATTTGTAGGCTTCCATTGACACTACACCAGTGTTGGCGTCAACCGCCCATCCGTCCATGGTGAGCAAATGAGCAGCAAAGCCAAAAAGAGAAAGAGGAATGGCACTGTGTCGGAGAGAACTTGACGACGAATGCGTGGAGTGAGGGTGTCGTCGGCAATGTTGTTGAGCATATAAAGGCTTCCCAACACGCGACTCAAGAAGAACACCACCAAACCGAGAACAACATTCCAAGGATTAGCCACGGCTTCAAGACCATGCCAAGCAGTGGTCCATTGACTGATAGCAGGGGCGAGTTGATCGGTCATGACTTCTTTGTTGACTACGAAATTAGCACCGTGGAAGAAGGTGCCAACGGCTGTGCCGAGCAACACTGGACCGAGAACGCCATTGAGCACTAAGCACCAACGATAGGTGTTTTTCCCAAAGAAGTTGCCAATTTTAGACTGAAATTCATAGCTCACAGCTTGCAGCACGAAGCTGAAAAGAATGAGCATCCAAACCCAATAGGCACCTCCGAAACTGGTGCTATAGAACAAAGGGAAAGAGGCGAAGAATGCGCCACCAAAGGTGACGAGTGTAGTGAAGGTGAATTCCCACTTTCGTCCGGTGCTATTGACGATGAGCGCGCGCTCTTCTTCAGTGCGTCCGAGATTGAAAATTTGCGTGTTTGCACCTTGCACGAACATGAGGAAGACGACAAGTGCACCGAGGAGGCTGACGAGCAACCACCAATATTGTTGGAGAAGTTGATAAGTAATCATACGGCAATGAGATTATTCTTGTTCGTGCTTGTTGATGGCTTTAAACATGATGCGCAATTCTGCAATGAGCAAAGCTGTGAAGACGAGGAAGAAGAGGGCAAAAGTGATTTGCACATTGTGCACAGAGAGCGAAGACACAGCGGCATTGACGGGTAGAAGGTCTTGAATAGCCCAGGGTTGGCGGCCCACTTCGGCTACAATCCATCCAGCTTGTTGTGCAGCATAAGCGAGTATCACGCTCCAAAGACCGGCATGCAACAACCAACGTTTGTTTTGGAGCTGTTCTTTGCGACTAAACCACCACAAGAGTGCCATTAAAAGGATAAGACCGAAACCTGTGCCCACCATGATGCGGAATGACCAGAACATCAATCCGCGATTGGGCACTAAGTCTTCAACTTTCTTGACGTAACCATAACCAAAGTAGGCTTTATTCTCTTCAAAAGTCTTGCGAGCTACTGCAGCCTTTTCGGGATTTGATTCGCGATTTTCACGATATTGTTTGAAGGCAGCAAGAGCCACTTTACCTTTCTCCATCTTTTCAGTAGCAGGAATGACCTTTTCACCTTTGTGCGTGGTGTAGCCCTTGTAGAGAATGTCATTTTCGCCAGGGATAAAGCAATTAGGATTCTTGAAAGCTATCAAAGAAAGCGCATAAGGCACTTTGACACCAGGCACAACCGTGAAACATGCTCCACACTCTCCGTCTTTGAGTCCTTCGGCAGCAGCCAATTTCATAGGCTGATGAGTGGCGATGTCTTCTCCACTAGCGTCACCAGTACCTGCAGTGATAATAGCGGCAACGAAACCGACAGCGCTGGCTACTTTGATGCTTTGCATAGCCATTTCACATTGCGATTGCGAAGCAAATACCAGCTGCTCACGGCAATGACAAACACAGCGCCTACCAACCAGGCACTAGAAACGGTGTGCGCGAACTTGTGGACTGCAAAGGATTGGAAAGCGACGGCAAAGAAATCCATCATTTCGTTGCGCACGGTGTCGGGATTGAAGTTCATGCCCGTGGGATGTTGCATCCAGCTGTTGGCAACCAAGATCCACCACGCTGAAAGTGTGGCTCCAAAACCAGTGAGCCAAGTGGAGGCGAGGTGGAAGCCTTTGCTGATTTTTCCCCAACCGAAGAACATCAACGCGATGAAAGTGGACTCCATGAAGAAGGCAAAGATGCCTTCGATGGCGAGCGGTGCACCGAAGATGTCCCCCACAAACCAAGAGTAGTTGCTCCAGTTGGTGCCAAATTCGAATTCGAGGATAATACCCGTGGCAACACCAATGGCGAAGTTGATGCCGAAGAGTTTTTGCCAAAATTGGGTGGTGGTTTTCCAAAACTCATTCCCAGTGCGGTAATAAATGGTTTCCATAATGGCCATCACGAGTGCAAGTCCGAGGGTGAGGGGGACAAACAACCAGTGGTAGCAGGCCGTAAGGGCAAATTGGGCGCGCGACCAGTCGAGGACTGCCGGGTCCGTGGCTTGTAAAAATGTCATATCTGTTCTTATTTAAATTGTCTATGATTCGAGATAGAAACGCTATATAATATTGTCTATGAATTTACGAGATAGCAACTCCTTATATATTATAGAACCTCTTCATATATAATGATACAGAAAGTACAAGTAATATATGTCGCAAATGGTTACTTCGGTTGCTCCTGCACAAAGTTTTCTCCTACTTTCGTGGCTTTTTGCTGTGCGTCACCTTTGAGGGTGGGCTGAAAGAAGAAGAGTTTGAGCACAGCAAACATGACAAAGAGTTTTATCAAGGCGATAATCCACAATGTTTTGCCCCAAGTCATCCCTCGGAGTCCCTCGGCATAGATGCGGAAAAATGTTTTAAGTGCAGAAAACATATAATTTAGACGATTGAAATGTTGCTGCGAAAGAGAATGGCTCACGCAAAAGCGTATGGTTGTTGCGAAAGACAATATTTTCAGAGTTTTCACGAATTGTTCTCTTGAATGGAACAAAAAGCGAAGTGGTGAAATCGTTTTCTCTGACGAAGCGCTCTTGATTGTAATATCGACTTTGTATTATTTGAGATTACAAAATTACATCGCACGCGTGAAATATCCAAACTTTTTTCCTCATAAATGAGGATTTTCCATCGAATTTATGGTCAAGAATGAGAATTATACCCTTTTCTATCACTATTATTTGGTCTTTCCTTTGCTTCGTTGTAACTTTGCACAGCAATAATTGAAGCTATATGAAAATCATTGATACGGTTGCAGCCTTGCAACTTGCTGTGACAGAAGCAAAACAACAAGGATTGTCCGTGGGTCTTGTGCCTACGATGGGTGCTCTGCACGAGGGGCACGCTTCGCTGATTCGCCAGTGCGTGGCAGAAAATCAACTCACCGTGGTGAGTGTGTTTGTAAATCCCACACAATTTAATGATCCCAAAGATCTTCAACACTATCCAAGAACTTTTGAGGCGGATGCTCAACTCATCGCTTCACTGGGTGGAGACATTGTGTTTGCACCAAGTGTGGAAGAGATTTATCCTCAAGAAGATAAGCGTGTGTTTTCATATCCCCCCATCGACACGGTGATGGAGGGTGCACGACGTCCTGGTCACTTCAATGGAGTATGCCAAATTGTCTCAAAACTCTTTGACATGGTGTCTCCCGACAAGGCCTATTTTGGTGAAAAGGACTTTCAACAAATTGCGGTGGTGCGCGCCATGATGCGCGATTTGGGCTACAAATTCCAACTTGTGTCCTGCCCCATCGTTCGCGAAACGAGTGGTTTGGCGCTCTCTTCTCGCAATGCTTTGATGAGTGAAGATGAACGCGTGCTGGCTACGAACATCTATCGCACGCTCCGCGAAAGTGTGGTGTTCTCACAAGCGCACACCGTAGAAGAAACGCAACAGTTTGTGGTGAACCAGCTCAATGCCTTGGAAGGTTTGGAAGTAGAATACTACGAAATTGTGAACGGAGAAACGCTTCAAACAGTGACTTCATGGGAAGATGCTGCGCAAATCCAAGGTTGCATCACGGTGTTCTGCGGTGCGCGTCCGGTGCGTCTCATCGACAACATCTCTTATCGCTAGTCGCAAAACCACTCCCTTTCTCTTATCTCAAGACTTACACGTCAGACATATACTATATTATTATGATTCTCAGTCTGCTCAAATCAAAAATACACTGCGCAACCGTCACCGAAGCCAATTTGCACTACATGGGGTCGATAACCATCGACGAAGCACTGCTCGATGCAGCCGGTCTCATCGTTGGAGAACACGTGCACGTGGTCAATAATATGAACGGCGAGCGCATCGAAACTTATGTGATACGAGGAGAACGCAATTCGGGTTGCATTTGTTTGAATGGGGCTGCTGCACGTCGCTTTCAAGTGGGCGACGAAGTCATCATTATGGCATATGCCGGTTTCACCCCTGAAGAAGCGAAAGACTTCACTCCGAAAGTTGTATTTCCCAACGCACAAAATGCTCTGGACTAATGCGTAGAATTGGGGTTTTCGGTGGGTCTTTCAATCCGATTCACTTGGGACATCTAGCCGTGGCACAAGCGGTGATTCACCAAAACTTGGTGGATGAGGTGTGGCTCATGGTTTCTCCCCAAAATCCTTTGAAACAAGCGGCAACTGATTTGGCTGCCGAACAAGACCGTTTGGCACTGGCACGACTTGCTGTGAAAGATTGCAGCAATGTCTTTGTTTCCGACTTTGAAATGCAACTTCCTCGACCGAGCTATACGTGGCGCACGATGGAAGCTCTGCAAGAAAAATATCCCGAACAGCGATTTTCGCTCATCATTGGTGCCGATAACTGGTTGAATTTCAATCGATGGGCGCATCACGAGGAATTATTGGCAGCATATCCTTTGCTGGTTTATCCTAGAGAGGGTTATCCCATTTCAGCCGACACACTTCCTCCCTCAGTGCACCTCATCGATGCTCCACTCTTTCCTTTCAGTAGTACGAGCATACGCGAAAGCATCAAAAACGGCGCATCTGTGGAACAACAAATCCCCACTTCCATCCTTGCAGCTGCCAAGACGCTCTACCAATAGAACGCTGTAAACATTTCCCACTTCTCATTGTCCCACCCCTCAACAACACATAAAGTTCACTTCAACAATAAGTTGCTGGCGATTTATTTGCAGATTTGTGCAAAAATGCGTATTTTTGCAATCTAGAGTTTCAAAACGAACGATATGTCTACAATTCATAAAGTAAAACAACACCGTCTTCACAACGAGGGACGCGCTACGCTCACGCTCGGTGGCATAGCCTTAGCCGTGATTATCGCCTTAGACTATTGGCTGTTTTATACATACTGTCCCATAGCCTTCTACACAATTTTGGCCATTTTCGTCATTGTCTACGGCATCGTAGTCAATTTCTTCCGTTGTCCCGTGCGCATCTTCCCAGGCGACACCCACAATGTGGTGGTGGCTCCTGCCGATGGTCGCATTGTGGTAATTGAAGAAGTGGAAGAAAATGAATACTTCCACGATCGCCGTCTGATGGTGTCTGTCTTTATGTCTGTGACCAACGTACACGCCAACTGGTTTCCCGTGGAAGGTACGGTGAAATTAGTGCGTCATCACAATGGAAACTTTGCCAAAGCATGGTTGCCTAAGGCAAGCACAGAGAATGAACGTAGCACAGTGGTGATCAGCACCCCTTCGGGTCACGACATTTTGGTGCGACAAGTGGCTGGTGCTGTGGCGCGACGCATCGTGACTTACGCAACAGAAGATCAACCTTGCAAAATCGATAACCACCTCGGTTTCATCAAGTTTGGCTCGCGTGTCGATGTTTATCTCCCACTAGACACAGAAATATCTGTGGAAATGGGACAAGCCACAACGGGTAACAGCACAATTTTGGGTCACCTCAAAGACAAAACAGCGCCTTCTTCTCAAGAATAAACGCACAAAGCAAACGACGCCCTTCGACCTCACGAGGGGCGTTTGCGCATATCACAAAATAGCACACTAAAAAATAGAATAGTGAAACGACACATTCCCAATACAATTACGAGTTTGAACTTGGTGAGCGGTTGCATCGCGGCTTACTTAGCAGCAAATGGAGAAATAAACTTTGCCCTCTACTTTATGTTGCTCGGACTCCTCTTTGATTTCTTCGATGGATTTACAGCTCGACTCCTTGGTGTGTCTAGTCCCATTGGCAAAGAATTAGACTCTCTTGCAGACGGGGTGACCTTTGGTGTGACTCCTGCGCTGATGCTTTTCCACGTGCTACAACTCCAACTCCCTTGCAGCGGAGCACCCGCTTTCTGCCCAGCGCGTGTGGTGCCTTATTTGGCTTTCGCCATTGCCGCATTTTCCGCTATTCGATTGGCTAAATTTAATCTCGACACACGTCAGTCGCACAGTTTCATCGGTCTTCCCACACCGGCTAACGCGCTTTTCTGGGCAGGTTTGACCACTTATCTCAACGAAAACGGACAATCCCTCCTTCCTACTCCCGTTTTTGCAGCAACAAGTGTATTGCTCATCGCATTTTCTTGCTGGATATTGGTGAGTGAAGTGCCCATGTTTGCGCTCAAATTCAAGAATTTCTCCTTCAAAGACAATCGCGTTCGATTCTGCTTTATGCTTGTTGCAGCCGCCATTGTGGTCGGAGGCATCGTGTTTCAAGTTTATCCCTTGGCACTTTCACTCGTCATCGTGGTCTATGCACTGGTTTCCCTTTGCGTTCGTGAACAGTAACGGAAGTATGGCACGGTTGTTGCAATACATCTAAGAACATCTCATTTCGTCATCACATAACATTTCACAATATGGAGACATTCTTAGGTTGCCTATTCGCTCTCTTCATCGGAATATTCTTTTTTTCACGCTTTCTACTCAAATACGCGTTTCGATTTCTTCTCTCACTGATGGGCATCAAACTCCCCGAAGAGGGACAAAGCTTTCAACAAGGCACTCAAGATCAATCGCAAAGTGGTGAACAAGCTCATCAACAGCAACAGTCGAATGTTCACCAGCATTCCGGCCAAAACGGAACTTCTAATGGAAAAATTTTCACGAAAGACGAAAGCGAATATATAGATTTTGAAGACGTACCTTAAACGGTGCGTCTTTCTTTTTTCCGCAAGTCGGTCATCTCAAGAAAAAAAATGGGATACTTTGCACAAAACAACGGCTTGTTTTCCATAAAACAACGTATCGTTTTCCATAAAACAACGTATCGTTTTCCATAAAACAACGTATCGTTTTCCCAAAAACGACGGCTCACTTTTGGTGCAAGTTCCGAGGTCGAATCTAGATTAAAGGAAACAAGCACCGAAGAATGAAATTTCAGATTGCAAAAATACGTAAAACCGTTCTCTTGCGCGTACGCGTACGCGCGCGTTACAGCGAGTTTTATCCTTTTTACTGTCACAAGTGTCACATACGACTTTATAACAAATTAATTATCAGTAGTTTGAGTCCAAACAACAAACATTTTTAACATTTCCAAGCGTTCACACCCCAAATTTGGGGAATAAAACAGAGAGAAAAACGTTTTCAGAACCACTATATTCCACACTTTCTGCACTTTCTACTCACCATTCTTTCTTCTCCGTGTGACACTTGTGACAGCAAAAAAACAACATTGAAGTTGGAATGCGCACGCGTACGCACGAGAAAGGCTCACTGAATTTTCTCCCTCCACTGTTTTTCTCCTTTTCCCTTCCCCCTTCGCTCCTCCCTCGCTTTCGTCTTCTTCTCGTCTGGGGGTGTCGTGCTTCAGCACTCACAAACACTATCTTTTGATATTAGGATATTGCATTTTTAGTATTATGCAAAGAAAAACAAGCACTTTTCCGCGATTTTTTCCCTCTTTGGTACAATATCGACCCATATACATATAGGGGCACAGCAATGAAGCACGCGCCACTCGACGCCCCTATCAGTCACTGGCTACTGAACAAATTTGAATTTAGCGTGCAGCACAGCCGCATTAGGCTCGAAAAAACGCGATATTGCGTGATTCCCTTGCACTTTTGTCCATAAGATAGCGCAAAAACGTGCAATAATGCGTAACTTTGCACGTTATGTAGTATAGCGCAATCAGTGCTCGTGGACATTGCAGAAAAAACATCAGTTTCCGGCTGATTTTTCAAGCAAATTTCCATCCATTTTTTCACCTCAAACGACCATACAATATGATTACTTATATCAAAGGAAGTATTGCAGAACTTACCCCCACAGAAGTGGTGATAGAGGCTGCGGGCATCGGCTATGCTGTGGCCATTTCACTCAACACTTTTGCGGCACTTCAAGGCAAAGAAACTGCTCGCGTTTACATCACCGAAGTGATTCGCGAAGATGCTCACCTGTTGTTCGGCTTTTACAGCAAACAAGAACGCACACTTTTTGAAGCACTCACCTCGGTGAATGGCATCGGAGGACAAACTGCGCGGATGGTACTTTCTGCTTATTCCCCTGCAGAACTGACAGAAATCATCCAAAGCGAGCAAACTGCAATGCTCAAAAGCGTGAAAGGCATCGGTCCGAAAGCCGCAGCGCGCATTGTGCTTGACCTGCGCGACAAAATTGGTAATCTGCTGGGAGAAGGTACACTCGACGTTGCTCCCTCTGCAGGAGGTGGCATTGCTTCTGCCGACAAAGCTGTGGCAGAAGAAGCCATTTCGGCATTGTCCATTTTGGGCTTCCAACCAGCAGCCGTGCGCAAGGTGATTGGCAACATTCTCAAATCAGAACCCGGACTTGATGTGCAACAACTCATCAAGCGCGGTTTGAAAGAAATAAAATAATCCCTAGTCTTTCTCCTCAACACGACAATTTATCACACTAGTCATCTCTTTTACTAGTCATTTCATTCACTAATCTTTCACACTATGAAATTTTTCTCTCCAAGTAAATGGCAGCTTTGGGTCGCACTTCTCGGTGTGACGCTTTGTTGTGTTGCCACTTGGGGAGCAATTCGCACCGCTTTTGTAGCTCCTTCAAACCCAACGGGGACTGAAAGCACCACTACACAAGCCGTGCGCGACAGTGTACCAACACAACGCAAGACAGAACAACAGCACGTGGTGCCTTTCAAAGTGCGCCCAACATCGAGCAGCAACACAAAAGACGACAAACCCCACTCGGGCGATTTGAAAGACCCGGACAACCTTGTCACTGGACTCTTTTATGATGAAGCGACAGGACTCTATAAATATGGCACAAAAGTGGGAAATCATTTTGTGTATTCTCCCATCTATATGGGTACAGACGAAGTGATGCGCGAAGGCATCCGCCGCTCTATGCTCGACTATTTCAGAAATCGCAATAAAGAGGAATATCGGAGTCAAGGAAAAAACAAATTTGATTTCACCGATATGCAGTTTTCTCTCGGACCCACAGAGAAAATTTTCGGCCCGGGAGGTGTAAGAGTACGCACGCAAGGAAGTGCAGAACTGAAATTGGGGGCAAACCACAGATGGACGGACAATCCTGCTCTGTCGGAGCGCAATCGCAGTGTTTTTGGCTTTGACTTCAACGAAAAGGTGAATCTTTCTCTCAACGGAAAGGTGGGTGACAAGGTGAATATGGACTTCAACTACAACTCTGAAGCCACGTTCAACTTTGATGCACAAAATCTCAAATTGCGCTACGAAGGAAAGGAAGACGAGATTATCAAACTCATTGAGGCGGGTAATGTCTCTATGCCCACGCAGTCTTCGCTCATTCGTGGTGGACAGAGTTTGTTTGGTCTCCGCACAGATATGCAGTTTGGACGCTTGAAACTGCAAACGATGATTGCTCAGAAGAAAACGGCTGCGCAAACTGTGAACTCACGTGGCGGAGTTCAACTCACTGATTTTGAGTTTTCGGCTTCCGACTACGACGAAACAGACACTTTTTCTTGGCGCATTTCTTTCGCAACCACTACGACCAGTGGATGTTACAACTTCCCAATGTGCTTTCGGGAGTGACAATCAATCGCATAGAATTGTGGGTAACCAACAAAAATGGAGCGACCAACAACACGCGCAATATCATAGCTCTCACCGACTTAGGAGAATCTCAGAAATTCAACAAAAAGGTATGGACAGCAACGGGAAATGAGGTGGTGCCTTCCAATCGCTCCAACAATGCCTACAATTTCATCACGCAAACTGCGCCAAAAGTGCGCGACATTTCACAGAGCAACACGCAGTTGGATGCGATGGATTTGGTGGGAGGAGAAGATTATGAAAAACTCGAAAGTGCACGTTTGCTGAATAGTTCGGAATATTCGCTCAACACTGCACTCGGATATGTGTCGCTCAAATCTACGCTACAACCCGACCAAGTGCTGGCGGTAGCCTATGAATATACCTATCGCGGACAAACCTACCAAGTTGGTGAATTTTCCACCGACATCAAAGACAACACGCAAGCGCTCTTGGTGAAATCGCTCAAAAACACAGCCAACACCCCCAAAATGGGTAACTGGAAGCTGATGATGCGCAATGTCTACTCTCTCGGAGCGACAGCGGTGCAGCGCGAGCATTTCACTCTGGACATCAAATACTTATCAGACACGACCGGAGTTTATTTGTCTTATCTTCCCACACCGCGTCTCAAAGACAAACGACTTCTTTCTGTCCTTGGTTTAGACCATCTCGACAACAACGCGCGACGTGTTCCCAATGGTTATTTTGACTTTGTGGAAGGCTATACCATCGACCCTTCTTCTGGTCGTGTTTTCTTCCCACAAGTGGAACCTTTTGGCAGTTTTCTCACCAAAGTCATTGGCGATTCTGCGGTGGCGCGTCCCTTTGCCTACACGGAACTTTACGATTCCACGCGCACCATTGCCAAACAAGTGGCAGAGCACAACAAATTTGTGATTAAAGGTCGCTACAAAGCCACCAAAAGCGACGAAATCGTCCTCAACACTTCGGGAATTCCGCAAGGGAGTGTTGTGGTGACAGCCGCCGGACAAGTGCTCACCGAAGGCACAGACTACACCGTGGATTACAGTGCTGGTGTGGTGCGCATTCTCAACAAGAGTATTCTCGATGCAGGAACTCCCATACAATGTTCTGTGGAATCGAACACGGACTATGGGTTGCAACGCAAAACGATGTTGGGACTGAACTGGCAATACGATTTCTCTCGCGATTTTCAATTTGGAGGTTCACTCTTACATCTTAGCGAGCAACCGTTAACGTCGAAGGTGGCAATGGGGAGCGAACCGCTCAACAACACGCTTTGGGGGCTGAATATGGCTTGGAAACAACAGAGTCAATGGCTCACCGATATGGTCAATCGCCTTCCTTTTGTACACACTTCTTCGCCTTCGTCCATCAACTTTACGGCTGAATTTGCGCATCTCATTGCTGGTCAAAGCAGCGAAGTGCAAGGACGTGCTTCCTACGTGGACGATTTTGAAAATGCCAAAACGGAGATTGACGTTTCTTCTCCTCAACAATGGACACTCTCTTCGGTGCCATCGATGTTTGCTGAATCGCAATTCAACAATGATGTGCGTTCGGGCTACAATCGCGCACGCTTGGCGTGGTACACCATCGATCCCCCTCTTCACACGTCGCAACTCTTCGCTCACTCCAGGATACATCAAGTCGGACTTGCGACAACTTTCGGATGCACGTGTGAGAGACATTTACGTCAGCGACCTCTATCCTAATAAGTCTTTGAACTACAAGGATGCAGCCACGCTTCCTGTGCTCAATTTGGCATTTTATCCCAACGAACGCGGACCTTACAACCTCGATCCCTCACTCGACCGTGACGGACATCTCGTCAATCCCACCCAACGATGGGGAGGAATGATGCGTCGTCTCGAAACTTCCGACTTTGAAGCCGCTAATGTAGCCTACATTGAGTTTTGGATGATGGATCCTTTCACTGAAATCGAGGGAAAAACTCCCAACTACACGGGTGATTTATATTTCAATTTGGGAGAGATTTCTGAAGACGTGCTCCGTGATGGTCGCAAATTCTATGAAAGCGGTATGCCAGTGGATGGTGACCGCTCGCAACTGACGCAAACGGCTTGGGGATGGGTGCCCAACCAAAATGCGGTGACGTATGCTTTTAACACCACTTCCGACAGTCGCCGCCTGCAAGACATTGGCTTCAACGGATTGACTTCTGAAGAAGAACGTTCTTTCGGACCTTATGCAAAATTCCTGCAAGAGGTGCGCAGTCGCGTACGTCCTGAAGTCTATGACTCCATTCTCCAAAGCCCATCGGCTGACAAATACCACTTTTACCGCGGTACGGACTTCGATGAACAGCGCACGAGTATTCTAGACCGCTACAAATTTATCAACAACCCCAATGGTAACTCGGTGGCTGCGGAAGCCTCTCCCGAACGCTACTCTACTGCCTACAAAACGACTCCAGATGTGGAGGATATCAATCAAGACTATACCCTCAACGAATATGAGAAGTTCTATCAATATCGCGTACAAATTCGCCCTGAAGCCATGCAGGTGGGACAAAACTACATCGTAGACAGTCGCACCATCAACGCTAAAACACGAGACGGCAAGACTCCCGAAACAAAATGGTATCTCTTCCGCATCCCCATAGAACAATACGAACGACGGTTTGGCAATATCAGCGACTTCTCTTCCATTCGCTTTATGCGTATGTTTATGACGGGCTTCAACCAACCCGCCGTGCTGCGTTTGGCAACGCTCAATCTGGTGCGCGGAGAATGGCGCGACTACGAACAACCACTCTACACCACTGGTCTCGGTGGACAATCGGGACAGATGGTGGTGAGTGCCGTAAACTTTGAAGAAACAACGAGAAAACGCCTGTCAACTACGTGCTTCCTCCAGGCATTAGTCGCAGTTTGGAACCTGGACAAGAACAGGTGCTCGAAAACAACGAGCAGGCTCTTTCTCTCACCATCAAAGACCTTTCGAGCGGAGATGCACGAGCGGTCTACAAGAACACGCAACTTGACTTGCGTCGCTACAAACATCTCCAACTCTTTGTGCACGCTAACGCGCTCCCCGGTGATAAGGATTTGACAGACGGACAAATGAGTTTGTTTGTGCGCTTGGGGTCAGACTATAAAAACAACTTCTACGAATATGAAATTCCACTCACCCTCACTCCCGAAGGACGCTACGGTGGTGAAGTGGGACGTGGTGCGGTGTGGCCACAGGAAAATATGCTAGATGTGGATCTAGATTTATTCACTCACTTAAAAGCTAACAGAAATCGAAAAAAAGCGCAGGGAACAGCTGCGTTCACACAATTATTCTCTGAATACGATCCTCATCGTCCCAAAAACAAGGTGAGTGTGCAAGGTAATCCATCGTTAGGCGAAGTGCGCACCATTATGATTGGTGTGCGCAACAACTCACGCGCTCCACGCAGTGTGGAAGTATGGGCAAACGAATTGCGCTTGCAAGATTTCTCTAATCAAGGGGGATGGGCTGCACAGAGCCAACTCAACGTTCAACTCTCTGATTTGGCAACTATCAATTTGAGCGGACACATCGAAACCAATGGCTTTGGTGGATTGGAAGAAACGGTTAGTAAGCGTCGAAATGACGACCTTTCTCAATTCTCCATCACCACAAACGTAGATGCCGGAAAATTGCTTCCAGAAAAGGTGAAGCTCACCGCACCTATCTACTATTCTTATTCTAAGGAAGTGGTGACTCCGCGCTACAATCCTCTCGACACAGATATGCCAATGGCGGAAGCTTTGAATGCTCTGCCCTCTGCTGCACAGCGTGACTCTCTGCGCGAACTCACGAGTCGTGTTGTTGTCAATAAAAACTTCTCTGTTTCTGGTCTGCGCTTCAACCGCACCACGCAAGGCACACCTATGCCTTACGATTTGAGCAATTTCACCGTGGGTTTTGCACAATCTTCGCGCCACACCGCTGGTACTACGACGGCTTGGGAGCGAGATATGAATTGGAAAATGAACTTTGCCTATGCCTATTCGCCAGGACGTTTTTCATTTGAGCCGCTTCGTGGTATCATCAAATCTAAATCTCCTTGGTTGCGCATCTTTAGAGATTTTGGCATTAACTATTTGCCACAAAGCATAGCTTTCAATTCCGACATTTCACGACACTACTACGAATTGCAGGAGCGCGATATGGAAAATCTGGAAAACAAGAGTTTACCGCTCACGTTCTCCAGCGACTTCTTGTGGAATCGTAGTTTTCAACTTCGTTGGGATCCCACCAAAAACATTCATTTCAATTTTTCTTCGGGAACAAATGCCGAAATCGAGCAACCCAACACGCCTGTTAATGAAGCCTTGTATCCCGACCGCTACACGGCTTGGAAGGATTCATCACACGCAGCATTTTGGAATTGGGACGTCCCTTGGCTTACCAACAAAATGCGGAATTGTCGTGGAACGTGCCTCTCAACAAGATTCCAGCACTCGATTGGGTGACGGTTGATGCTAAATACTCAAGCTCCTACAATTGGACACGAGGCATCGAAAGCAGCACAGGTCAGTCGCTAGGAAATACTATTGCTAACCGACGTGACCTCTCTGCCAATGGTCGCTTCAATATGGAAAATCTCTACAATAAAGTGGAGTTCTTGAAACGCGTGAATCGCAAGTTTTCGCAAACGAGCAACCATAACACGAAACCAGAGAAAAAATTGTACGAAAAAGAAATTGTGCTACGCGCTGACACGTCCTTCATTGTGCCTCACAATCAAGGGAGTAAGAAGCTGCGCGTGATTGCCATTCGCAAAGACGGCACACGATATGCACTGAAATATAAAGTACTCGACATCAACCGCATAGAAGTTCTGACGCGTGGTACCGACTCGCTCAAAATCACCGTTTCTGCTCGCAAACGAATGGAAGAACAAACGTGGTATAAAATTGCAGAAGTGGGAGCAAGAGGTTTGATGAGTCTTCGCAACTTCAATGTAAGCTATCGCAACAACAACCAACTCTCACTACCTGGATTTATGCCTAACATTGGAAACGTGTTCGGGCAATCTCGCTTAGGAGGTATGTTTGTTCCTGGACTTGACTTTGCCTTTGCCACTGCGGGTGAGGACTACGTTCAACGCGCCAACGAACGCGGCTGGTTGCTCAGAAGCGACAGCCTTACTGCATTGTCCACCTTTGCTCAAACTGAGGATTTCCAACTGCGCGCTCAAATAGAACCCGCACGCGATTTACGCATCAGTGTTTCATTCTCTCGCAACCACAATCGCAACAAATCCATTCAATATATGTTTGAAGGGATGCCCACTTTGCAAAGTGGCTCATTTGCTATGACTACCCTCTCCCTGGGTAGTGCATTCTCCTCTAGTGGCACAGCCGATAATGGCTACCGCAGCGCACTTTTCCAACAATTCCTTGGTGCACTCAATCGCTATCAAGCGCGCATAGAACAACAATATGCAGGCACCACCTACCCTGCGGGGCTTGGCACGTGGAGCGGTAAAACCTACAATCCCGAAAACGGCTCTGTCGGAAAATACTCTAGCGAAGTGATGATTCCGGCTTTCCTAGACACCTATACCTCAATGGGAAGCTCTGTCGAGATTTTCCCACTGCTCACAAAACTGCTCCCTAACTGGACACTCACTTATTCAGGTTTGTCATCACTCCCAGCCTTCAAACGCTGGTTCCGTGCATTCAACATCAACCACAGCTATCGTAGTCTCTACAACGTAGGTTCTTATAGCAGTTTCCAAAACTATCGCGCCACCATAGACGGACTCGGGTTTATCAACAATGTAGAAAATGGGCGTCCTCAACCCTCCTCACAGTTCGACATTTCGACCGTGAGCATCAACGAAAACTTCTCTCCTCTCTTGGGAGTTGATGCCACCTTCCACAACAATATGACGGCAAAACTCGAAATGCGACGCACACGAGTGCTCACACTCTCTATGGCTTCTCAATTGCTCACCGAAACCCACTCCAATGATGTGGTGTTTGGGGTGGGATATCGCATCAACGACTTCAAATTCCCCACGTTTGGTGATAATGGTATCAAAGGAAAAGGCAAAAAATCTCGTAACTCATCTGCTTCTTCCTCTACCGATTATTCCAACAGCAGCAACTATTCAGAGGATGCATCGGGAGGTTCCTCCGATGGTTTTGCGCATTCTCTCAATATGCGTCTAGACATCTCCTTGCGCGAACAAAGCGCACTTCAACGCAACATTCTCACCACAATCTCTCAAGCCACCAGCGGCAACAGTGCTATACAAATATCCTTCTCTGCCGACTATGCCGTGTCACGTTTCTTCACGATCTCTGCCTACTACGAACGCCAAATGAATCGTCCTCTCCTCACCTCTTCTGCCTTCCCCACCACAGTTCAAGACTTCGGTCTCAACCTCAAATTCCAGTTGGCGAGATAAGCCCCAATCGGTCATTAGACCGTTATGGTGCAATTTGGGATAAAGAAGACAAGAGCAGTGAGTATCTACAAAACACAATTCGGGGCTATGCAAGACAACACTTGCATAGCCCCCATTCTTAATCAGATCTATAGGTCTAATTACAGGCTAATTTGAACTACACGCCTCCAAAAGGAGATGCTGCAAAAACAAGCTTTACCCCCTCCTTATGTTTCATTTCAGAAGTTCGTTTCTGTCCAAATAGGCAATGAAACCTTGGATAATAGTTTCGTTACGATGAAGAATGTCTGTTTCTGTAAATTCGTTTTTCTCCTTTGCCATCGCCAAGAGTTCAGAGATGAGTGTAGGACTCTTTTCGCCCTTCCCCCCTTGTAATCCTTTATAATACATTGCTTTGTCCGTAAATCTATAGTCTGAAGCTCTGATATTGATGCGCTGTTCAAGCAAAGTTTTGTTGCCCAGAAGCTCTGCATTCCATTCATCTTCTAAAGGCTCATTCTTAACCCGATTTCTCGCATAGATATGCTCAATGTCAAATTTGCTGTCAATAGAGAGCAATCCTTGTTGGTTGTGCTGACAAGTCCACCATGTAATCATAGAACGAGTGATTTGTCGTTGATTGAGAAATTTATAACTCTTGAAAATGTTTTCGATGTTGGTTCTCTCAAATTTGAAATCAGAGAAGGTCACCTCATTCCCATTGATGATATTCACCATTTCGCGGTAAATGGGTGTACGAAGAGCATTTACACCTGGATTCGTCAGAGCATATGCCCAAATGAATCCAATAGTCCGTTCCAGAAATCTCACGAAAGCACTCTCCTCCAACGATTCGTCAGACTGTTTGTTATGCATAAAATAGACAGACACAAAATAGTACCACATACCATTAGGTGCATAATTCAGAACAAACAGAAGTTTTAGCACCTTATGAGAAAACCGCTTCGAATCTTGACTCTTGACAGCATACCAAAACTTTATAAGCACTTCTAGTTCATCTAAAGTTGTCTCATTCTTCAAGGCTTTGTAGGCATCCTTTTCATAAACCGACGCAAGGCCTCCGTAGTCGTATTTGTATTTCCTTGTTTAGCTCGAAGAAAGTACATATACAGCGTGAAGAGTTCGTCTAAAGGAGAATCCTTGCTTGAATTAAACGTTACTGAAGACAATCGCTCTAGCTCTCTCCAGCGTTCTATAAACTCCTCTCTTTTGCCATTTTGTGAATAGAATTTGTAGAACTCAGCGTTGAAAATGTCTGCATCAGAGAGAGGTTTTCCTCTATCGTTCAGTGTGGAGAAAATCCGTAAGGCTGTGTCTTGATTCTCGGCTTCAATAGGCAATAAAATGCAATTACTAAGAATTCTAATCGGTAGATAAGGGAAAAATGTAGGATAATTTGCTAAGAAATCATCAATCTTCTTTTGAAAGAAACGATAGTTTTCAGCATATCTACTTTTGTATTTATTGGAAGCTTCACCTTTTTTGAGAATATCCAAGAACTCATCTTTGTCATCATCTGTAGCTACGGCAGAATCGATTTTCAGAGCTTCTTTGTCTGGTTCATCAAATTCATTGGTCTTCCAAACGCATTGCTCTATCATCTTCCGCATGCTCTTAGTTCCATTATCCTTCATCACTCCCGAGCGCTCATAGAAAGCTCTCAACAAAAGCATTAACGTGGTGAGACGTTGTTGTCCATCAATAATTTCCTGTTTACCACTTTCATTCTTGAAGGTAACTATTGGTCCAAGAAAATACTCTTCGTCCTTCTTAAAATTGGTTGCATCGTCTTCGGGAATTGCAAACACAAAAATGTCATCCCAAAGTGTTTGACACTCTGTTTCCCCCCCAAGCATATGGACGCTGATAGTCGGGAATAAGAAAATCCGTTTTCTTGTCCGCAAAAAGTTGCTTGATAGTCTTTTGATCTATGTTAAGCTTCGACATATTATTATCTTTGGTTGAATGTTATTGTTCTCTTGATTGTTGTCTTTAAGCATAGCCAAACTACTCACCCCAATGATACAAGGCATGATGTTCATTGTTTGAGAAGTTGCGATTTTCCTATCCGCAAATATACATCAGAAATTTTGATTTCACAAAAGAAATGACTGTATTATCGTCCGCAGACTCAACCAGCAAGTGCAAATTCTTATTTTTACACCTCATACAACTCGTTTTGCTATGATTCATTCACCAACGGCTATGGCCTCGCACATATCGAGCATAAGTCAGTGCGTTTGCTCAGTCATCACAAATGAGCACTTGTTTTCAAAAAACGACGTGTCACTTTTCAAAAAACAACGTGTGGTTTTTCATAAAACGAAGTGTTGTTTCAATTGATCAAAGAAGAATGAACAAAAAGAAATTGTGAAAATCTTCATAATCACCTTCTCTCACGCGCGCGCATACGCGCGTATGTACAGGGGTTTTCGCTTTTTTGCTGTCACAAGTGTCACAGTATTTATGGTAAATAGCTATGCAACAGTTGATTAGGGTTCATTTTAAGATTTATTTTAACAGTCTAGTGATTTCTACCCCAAAATTCGATGGTATGTGAGAAGGAAATACGCTTTATCGTCTTTCTTCTTACAGTCATCTCATCCTTAATTCTGCGCATTTGCACCCCACGTGTGACACTTGTGACAGCAAAAAATCAATATCGCTGTTGGAAGGCGCGCATATACGCGTGCGCGTGAACATCCAACCCTCTTCTGTCACTATGCTTTATCCCTGTTTTGGGTGAAGTGCAATCACACATTCATTACCATTAAATTTTGGAAGATGCAAATAGCAAAATGAATACATCTCAAAAATTGTTTGTCACTTTTCGGCGATTTATTCACTCTTTGGGGCTATATCTTCCCATATACATATAGAGGGCTACGAGAAAAAGCAGATGGATGTGCGAGAAATGCAGGCACAGGGAATGGAGAATACGAAAACAAAAATGAACGGGAGGAGGGTTGAACCCAAATCGGTTATTAGATTCTGAACTGATTTCATTGGCTTGTTGAGCAGATGGTTGGTTGTGAGTTCGAAGGCGTAGCGGGCTACGGCGAGAACGAACAAGAAACAAGATGCCAACAAGAAAATGAAATAAGGTAGAAAGTTATCGTACCTATAACGAATTGCACTATAACGGTCTAATGACTGATTTGGGTTGATAAAAAGGTGGACACTTCACAAAGAAGTATCCACCTTGAAAAGGAAAAGCGACACTATGCGCTTGGAGTTACAAAATGCGAGAATTAGGTGACTCAGACTCCATAAGAGAAGGTGTCGAGATAGCTGTAAACGCAACCCAAGATGCCGAGGAGCAAAACGCCTGCTACGCAAATGGCGATGGCAGTGCGAGAATAACAGTCGCTCTTGAAAGTGGCAATGGGATTCTCGCTAGGATTGATGTACATTGCTTTCACAATGAGGAGATCGTAGTAGAGTGAAATCACCGTGATTGACTATCTCGAGGACGACCACGAAGCCTTGATTGCACATTTAGCATAAGGTAATAACGTGCAATAAAGGCTATTGCATTCGTTGCTAATTCGAAAAGAGACCGCATCAAAACTAAAGCGTTTTGATGCGGTCTTTTCGAATGTCAAGAACGATCGCTGATGTCTATCTCCATCGAGATAGAGTTTAAGGTTTAGCGTCCTAGATAGACTTTCTTGCCATTAAGGATGTAGAACCCTGCAGGTAAGTGCTGGGTGTTGCCATTCACGCGCTTTCCTTGAAGAGTAAATACTTTTGTAGCATTATTTCCATTATAGCTTACTCGTCCTATAGCCGTAGGTTTGGGTTGAGTGAAATAGCCTGTTTGAGGATTTGCCATTCTCACATCGGTTATATTTCTATTAAACGGCACGGCTCCCTTTAATTTGCTGCAAAAAAGGAACATATCTCGGGATTTCTCACATTCCCACGTACCTGCACTGTATATCGTAGTCAAATTAGAGCACCAAGCGAACATACTCCCCATTTTGGTCACTTCAGACGTATTGAAGCTAGAAAGGTTCAGTTCTGTCAAACTAGAGCAACTGTTGAACATAAAACTCATATCCATCACAGCAGAAGTGTTGAAGCTAGAAAGGTTCAACTCCTTTAAATCAGAGCAACCATAGAACATACTACTCATGTCCGTCACTGCAGAGGTATTGAGGTTTTCCAAACCTTCGATAGACGATAACTTTTGTTGCGATTTAAACCAATCAATCTTGATAGGCAAGAAATCCTTGAACGAAGGATCAAAAATCATTTTTTTGATTGTAGAGCCGTATTTCCACGGTGCGGTCAAATATCTTTCCCTTTCAAATGTCCAAATAGTTCCAGCTTTTGAGGAGCGAAGACTGTCATAGAAGAAGGTGAGAGTAGTTTCGTCTGCGCTCTGCACTACATAGGCTTCGCGATTCTGCGCAGCTAGGTCGGAATTGCGTCCTAAATTGAGAACACACTTTTTCGGACAATACTATTCTTGGTGAAAATGATGAGCATTGATTTATCCAGTCGAACAACTGAGAATGCAAAAAAATGGTGGACACTTCACAAGGAAATGTCCACCATTGATGAGGTAAGAGAGAAGTTATGCTACGAATAGCAAACTACAAGAAAGCGCTTATCACACACCATAAGAGAAAGTGTCGAGATAGCTGTAGACGCAACCCAAGATGCCGAGGAGCAAAACGCCTGCTACGCAAATGGCGATGGCAGTGCGAGAATAACAGTCGCTCTTGAAAGTGGCAATGGGATTCTCGCTAGGATTGATGTACATTGCTTTCACAATGAGGAGATAGTAGTAGAGTGAAATCACCGTGTTGATCAAGGCGATGAGCACTAACCAATGATAACCTGCGTGGAAAGCTGCCATGAAGACGAAGAACTTCGAGAAGAAACCTGCGAAGGGGGGGAATACCTGCCAAAGAGAACAAACAGAGCGTCATGATGAACGCGAGCTTGGGATTGGTGCGGTATAGTCCATTGTAATCGTCAATGCCAATGAGTCCGCTGTTTTGCTCTACGACATTCATCACGGCAAATGCGCCCATATTGGCTGCCATATAGACGAGGAGATAGAAAACCATGGCTGTCATACCTTGCGCTGTTCCTCCCATGAGGGTGAGCACGAGGTAACCGGCTTGAGAGATGGCAGAGAATGCCATGAAACGCTTGAGGTTTTTCTGACGAATGGCGAAGAGGTTGGCAATGGTGATAGAAGCAATGATGATCCAGAAGAAGGCAGTGTTCCAGGCTTCAAAGAGACCACTGTTAGCAGAGAATACTTTCGTGAGCACTGTGAAAAGCACGAAGGCTGCACTACCCTTAGAAATCACACTCAAATAACCCGTAACGACGGTGGGTGCACCTTCGTAAGTGTCGGCTGTCCAGAGGTGGAAGGGAACAAGAGAAATCTTGAAGCCCATGCCGGTGATGAAGAAGAGCATGCCGAGGAGGGTGAAGGGTTTTGCATCGCTCAGAAGCGCGAAGACTCCATCGAAATACAAGGTGCCTGTGCCTCCATAAATCAACGAGAGACCGTAGAGCAACAAACTAGCGGAGAAGAGGGCGAGCAAGATGAACTTGGCGCCGGCTTCGGCACTTTCGTAGCGATATTTATCGTAGCTCACAAGAGCTGCCATTGGGATAGAAGCTAACTCGAGTCCGATGAAGAACATGAGGAAGTGTCCGCTGGAAATCATGAAGTACATGCCAAGGAGGGTGAAGAGGGTGAGGATGTAGAACTCACCTTGTTTCACCAAATTCTCTTGACGTTTCATCCACCCATGCGCCATAAGGAAGGTGATGAGTGTGCCGATGCTCAGTACGGTCTTAACGATGCCACCCATGGCAGTAGTGACATACATGCCGCCAAAAGCGGTGGTGGCTGCATCACCACTGAGTGTGGGAACGAGGTTCAAGAGCGTGTGTGCGGCTAAAGGATGACGGGGAGCGGGGTGTTGTAGATGCCTTTTTGCTCCTTGCCGTCGCCACTCATGAATAGATCAGCAATGAAGAGGATAACAATCACTGCGAGGAGTGAAAGTTCTGCTTGCATGCTAAGAAACTGTGAAAAGTCCATGCTGTATTGATACGTTTAGGAGTTTACAAAAAGGGATTACTATGACTGTTCAACAGAGAACCTGCTTGTTGGAGGTGCTCAATGACGGGATGCACGCCAGTGCGAATCATGTCGCTAACCCAGAAAGGTGCAAGACCGAGGGCTGCAACGGCGAGGATGAGACAGATGACAGAGAAACGCTCGTCCCAAGTGGCATCGGTGAGTTTGAGATGATGCTCGTTGGTGGGCACTCCATAGAGGATTTTACCGACAAGTCGCAAGATGTAGACTGCGGTGATGACGATGGAGGTGCAAGCGATGATGGTCATCACGGTGTAGAAGGTGCCGGTGTTCTCGAACGACCCTACGAAGATGGTCATTTCGGCAATGAAACCTGAAAGTCCGGGAAGACCGAGGTTGGCTAAACCAGCAATGACGTAGCAGACTGCGAGGAAAGGCATAATCTTCATCAAACCTGCCAACTCGCGGATGTCACGCGTGTGGGTGCGACCGTAGATGAAACCGATGAGCGCGAAGAAGAGTGCAGTCATCAAACCGTGAGAAAGCATCTGAAGGATAGCACCGGTGCTGGCTGTTTCAGTGGCCATGCAGATGGCGAAGAGCACGAGTCCGCAGTGAGAAACCGATGAATACGCGTTGATGTATTTGAGGTCTGTTTGCACACAAGCAGAGAAAGCACCATAGACTACAGAGATGCCGGTGAGGACGAGGAAAATCCAACTGAGTTCGTTGGCAGCCTCAGGCAAGAGATACATAGCGATGCGGAAACATCCGTAACCACCAAGTTTCATCAAGACACCAGCGTGGAGCATAGACACCGCAGTGGGTGCAGAAGCGTGACCGTCGGGTGACCAAGTGTGGAAGGGGAACAATGCGCCGAGGATACCGAAACCTACGAAGGTCATGGGGAACCAAATGAGCTGCCAGTTGGTGGCAATGGCGTGTGCTCCGTTGGTGTGATTGGCAATGTCGATGATGTTCATGGTTTGACCACCTGCACCATAGAAGATGCCGAAGATGCCGCACATGAGGAAGGCTGAACCTCCCATCAACATCAGGGTCAATTTCATCGCTGCATATTCTTTGCGTCCACTACCCCACACTCCGATGAGGAGATACATGGGGATAAGTGCGATTTCATAGAACATGAACATGGCGAACATGTCGGTAGTGATGAAGAACCCAAACACACCCATAGAAAGGAGGGTAAACCAAAGGAAGTATTCCTTGGTCATGGGTTTGAGTTGCCACGAAGCGAAGGTACCGGTGAAGGTGATGATGGCGGAGAGGAGCAACATGGCTACGCTGATGCCGTCAACACCAACGGTGTAGTTGATGTGAAGGGGTGGAAACCACTCTACACTGCTCACAAAGAGCATTTCGCTGTGAGGATCGAGGGCTCGCGCATCGAGGAAGGCGAAGACCAGATAGACGGAGAGTGCCAAGAGGGCTGTGCTCCCGGCTACCATGACGCCTCGAACCTGATTGAGACTGCGCGCAATCCAAAGCGCGGGCAGCATCAAAAGGGGGATTAGTACGAATATCGAAAGAAAATTCATAGTCGTGATGTTAGAGTATCATGATGAGTAAGAGCACCAAAGTGCCGAGGAGGAAGACAAACGCATAGGTTTGTACGCTTCCGTTTTGCAAGCCTTTGATGCAACGAGAAACGCGCTGCGCCAAGTCGGCCAAGAAGTCGAAGAAGCCATCAATGATGTGGCGATCGAACCAGGCGATGGGACGAGAAATGTAACGGAAGATGATGCGATGAGTCACAAATTGGTAAACTTCATCCATATAGAAGCGTTTGTAAGCCCATTGATGGAGATTTGGCAAAGCGGCTTGCATCTTTTCTGCAATGGGTTGTTTCTTACCAGCATATATATAAGTGGCAAGGGCAATGCTCAACACAGCAATCACACTGCTAGTGATAGCAATGCTGCTGTCGAGATGGATGTCGTAAGCTGTGCCTGCCGCAGAGATGAAATGACCGAAAGGCATCCAACCTGCACCAAGGGTGATTACACTCAAAATGATGAGTGGGAGCGTCATAGTCCAAGGTGATTCGTGGGGAGTGTGGTGTGCATATTGCTCACTATTGTCTTGTCCCCAGAAAATGCCGTAGTAAAGACGGAACATATAGAAGGCAGTCATGGCAGCTACCATGGTCATCCACCATCCCAACACAGGACTGTAGTGGAAGCAGGCGGTGATGATTTCATCTTTGGAGAAGAAACCAGAAAGTCCGGGAATACCTGCAATGGCTAAGCAACTGATGAGGAAGGTGATGTGGGTGATGGGCATATATTTGCGCAAACCACCCATTTTGCTCATTTCGTTGCTGTGAACTGCGTGAATGATGCAACCTGCGCCCAAGAAGAGGCAAGCCTTAAACATGGCGTGGGTGAAGAGATGGAACAAACCTGCCATGTATCCGAGGGAAGCGTGATTATCAATCAAAGCTCCTTCGTGACCTGGAAGGCTAGCACCGAGTGCCACCACCATGAAGGCGATTTGTGAAATCGTGGAGAACGCAAGTACGCGCTTGATGTCGCTTTGTGCGCAAGCCACTGCAGCCGCATAGAAAGCGGTAATGGCACCTACCCATACTACGATGGAGAGTGCAGAGGGGGCATATTGCATCCACATGGGGAACATACGCGCAATCTGAATGACACCTGCCACAACCATCGTAGCAGCGTGAATCAAAGCTGACACTGGAGTGGGACCTTCCATTGCATCGGGCAACCAGATGTGGAGGGGGAACATGGCACTCTTACCTGCACCACCGATGAACATCAACACCAAAGCAGTGGGGATGAGGAAACCTGCAGCGGCAACTTCCTTGCTGATGGCAACGGGAAGGAAGGTTGCGGCTCCAGCACCATATTGGATGTGCGCACCGAAGTCGAAGTTGAACGTGTGCGCAAAATATCCAAAGATGAGGATACCCACCAAGAAGAACATATCGGCAAAGCGAGTGACGATGAAGGCTTTCTTGGAAGCTGCGATAGCAGCAGGACTAGTGTAGTAGAAACCGATGAGGAGATAAGAAGACACACCTACCAATTCCCAAAAAAGGTACATTTGGAAGATGTTGGTCGCCAACACCAATCCGAGCATCGACATAGTGAAGAGGCTCAAATAGGCATAGTAGCGTTGGAAACCACGCTCACCGTGCATATAACCGAAGGAGTAGAGATGCACCATCAACGACACAGTAGAGATGACCACGAGCATCATCACAGAGATGGGATCGAGGAGCACACCAAGGTCGAAGTGCAAGCTACCCAAAGGCAACCAAGTGAAGTTGAAAGGCACAATCGTTGGGAAAGTGCCGTCAGCAAGGCGTTCAGTAGCAAAGAAATACTGATAAGCCGTTGTGTAAGACAATATCGTCACCAAAGCCAAAGAAATGGTACCGATAAGTCCTGCTGCTTTATGACTCCACACCTTTCCAGTTTTGGTGATGTCGAGATCTACAACACCAATCAAGAGGAAAGATAGGAGAGGAAGTAGGAGGATAAAGATAGTAAAATCCATTGTTTATATTTGCTTTGAGTCGTTACCACTTCATCTTCTTCAACTGATCCACAGAGAGATTGTTGAGATGACGATAAATGTTAATCATAATGGCAATGGCGATGGCACTTTCTGCAGCGGCAATGGCTATTGCAAAGATGGAGAAGAAAAGTCCTTCGTGACCACCGGGGAACAATAGACGATTGAACACTGCGAAATTGAGATCGGCTGCATTGAGCATCAACTCAATGCTGAGCAGAATTGCCAAAGTACTCTTTCGCGTGAGGAAGCCATAGATGCCAGCAAACAGCATAACAGCCGATACGACTAAGAGACATTCGATGGGTATCATAGTGTTTTGTTCTGAATGTTGAGGGTTATTGCTGAATGTTGAGTTTATCGTTTGCGAGCAATGACGAGTCCTGCTACGATGCAAGCGAGGAGGAGCACCGAAACGGCTTCAAAGGGAAGGAGGAAACCACCTTTGTCCCCAGAAATCATATTGACACCGATGTCGCTCATGGAAGGCACTGCGCCTTCTGAGGGTGCGGGCAAGAACACTTGTCCAAAGCCATGTGTCCAAAAGATGCCTCCCACCACGGCTAAGCCAACAAGACTGAGCACAAGCGCGCTTAGCGTTTTGCAGCGTCCAACTTTGGTGAGCTGTTCTTGCTGTCCGCTGGTGAGCAAGATGGAGAACACGTAGAGCACGATGATACCTCCTGCGTAAACCATGATTTGCACCGCACCAAGGAAGGTGTAGCCCAGCAGGAAATAGAGTCCTGCGGTGCCGAGCAGCACAAACAGCAGATAAGTGGCTGCGCGAATGATGCTCTTCGTCACCACCGTTGCGATGGAAGAACAAAGTATCAGCACGGCAAGCACCACAAACATAATATTGTATGCGTTCATTCGCTGAGTTTATGAGATTACTTTTTAGGCTGCACCACCGAACCGGGGTGATTCAAATACTTCACCAATTTGGTTCTATCGAAAACAGCATATTCAAATTCATTGTCAAAATCCAAAGCACCGTGCGGACAGTTCGTCACGCAGAGCATGCAGTACATACAACGACCATGGTCGTAGATGTGATGCACAAGTACTTTTTTCTTACGTCCTGTTTCTGGGTCCTCCTGCATCTCTGTTTCGATGACGATGGTATCATTAGGACATACATTTTGACAAACTCCACAACCAACGCACTTGTGCTGGTTGAGTTCATTGTGCGGAAGGATGAGTTGTCCACGAAAACGCTCAAACATCTTGTTCTCTTTGCGGTTTTCGGGGTAACGCTCTGTGATTTTAGGCGTCCAGAACTCGCGCATCGTGGTTTTCAATCCCGTGAGCAAGCTCTTCACACCTCCTACAAGTCCAGAGAAATAATTTTGATTTTCCATTGTTATATCTATTTGGAGGTGAGATTAGAAAGTCAAACCGAAACTAACGAGCACTGCCATCAACACGAGCAGCACCATTGAGATAGGCATCAAATACTTCCACTCGAGGCGCAAGATTTGATCGACGCGCAAACGAGGGAATGACCAACGGATCCAGAGTAGCAGAGCCACGACAAAGAATGTTTTGCCAATGAACCACACAAAACCAGGAACGTAAGCCATCACAGCATTGAAGCCATCCAAACCAGGCACAACCAATGGTGCCCAACCACCCAAGAAGATGGTCGCTGCCATACCGGCGCAGATGACAATATTGAGATATTCGGCGAGATAGTAGAAACCGAAATCCATACCTGAGTATTCAGTATGATAACCTGCGGTCAATTCACTCTCACTTTCAGGCAAGTCGAAAGGTCCACGGTTACACTCTGCATTACCAGAGATGAGATAAATCACAAAAGCAGGGATAGCCACAATGTGACCACGGAAAATGTTCCAGCCCAATTCTGCTTGTTGCTGACAAATCTCCGAGAAACTCATTGTTCCAGTGAGACAAATCATAGTGAGCATCACCATACCAATGGAGAGTTCATAGGAAATGATTTGCGCACCAGCACGCATTGAACCCACAAGGGCAAATTTATTATTAGACGACCATCCAGCGAGCAAAATGCCCACAACGCCAACGCTGCCCACAGCCAGGAAGAAGAACACACCTACATTGAAATCAATGATTTGTGCCCCCTTGTTCCAAGGTAAGCAAGCAAAGGTAACCATTGAAGCCGTCACCACAAGGAAAGGCGCGATGCGGTGCAAGAACTGGTCGGTCTTGCGGAAGTTGATGACCTCTTTGGTCATCATTTTAAGCACGTCGCTGATGACTTGCAGCAATCCCCACTTACCCACACGGTCAGGTCCGATGCGGCATTGGAAAGCTGCGCAGACTTTACGCTCGGCATAAATCATGATGATGGCGAAAATGGCATAAATGGTGATGATTACCAAAGCCACCAACACGCATTCCACCAACACTGCCAAACTGTCTCCCATCCATCCAGAGAGCAAGCTGTGTAGCCAGGTCGTCACGACAGAAAAATCAAACATAATCTGTTTTGTTATTGGGTTAATTCTTGAAAGAAATTAGCTTTATCGGTCAATATCAGGAACAACATAGTCTATCGTTCCGCCGATGGTGATTAAGTCGGCAATCATATTGCCACGGCAAGCGGTATCCATCACCGCCACTAGGGGAAGACCCGTGGCGCGATAGTGCAAACGATAGGGGAACTTATCGCCACGGCTCTCGAGATAAACGCCCAAGATACCACGACTGCCTTCCACCGCTGAGTAGTAACTACCTGCCGGCACTTTTATCACGGGCTTCATCTTCTCTGCGAAGTTGCCCTCGGGGATGTTGTCGATGAGTTGTTCGATGATGTGGAGCGATTCGCGAATTTCATCCAAACGAATCATATAGCGCGCAAAGCTGTCGCCTTCGGTGCGCACCACTTCTTTGAAATCCACACGATCATAAGCCGCATAAGGACGGTGCTTACGCAAGTCGTTGCTCCAACCTGAAGCACGACCCGTACCGCCGGTGCAACCAAACGAAATGGCTTGTTCCTTGGTGATGATTCCCACACCCTTCGCACGTGTTTGGAAAATCACATTTCCCGTGAAGATGTCGTCGTACTCTTTGAGATTCTTGCGCATCGTCACAATGAATTCCTTCACGCGTTTTTGGAAATTGGGGTGAATGTCGTAAGCCAAACCACCAATCATATTGTAGTTGAGAATCAAACGACCACCGCAAGTTTCTTCAAAGATGTCGAGAATGAGTTCGCGGTCGCGGAAACCATAAAGGAACGCCGTTGTCGCGCCCATATCTTGGCACAAGCAAGAGAAGAAGAGCAAGTGAGAGTCTATACGTTGCAATTCGTCCATGATGGTACGAATCACTTGCACGCGATCGCTCACTTCCACTCCCATGGCTTGCTCAATGCAAGCGCAAAGAGCGTGACGGTTTTGCATCGCACCGAGATAGTCCATACGGTCGGTGAGCGCAAGCGTCTGAGGGTAAGTCAGTTCTTCACTGATTTTCTCAATACCACGGTGAATATAGCCGAGGTGTGGATCGATTTTCGTAATCGTTTCACCGTCAATACGCGTGCGGAAGTGCAACACACCGTGCGTTGAGGGGTGTTGAGGACCGAGGTTGATCACATAATCATCTTCCTCAAAGAGAGGAGTTTCGGTTTTATTGAGCGAACCATCTTGATTGAGGGTGTAGCACACTGCCAAATCAGAGATTGGTTCATCGCCAACAGCGATTTCCTCGTTGTGTTCTTCAGGTTTGTCGTCCTTGCGGAAAGGATGTCCCACCCAGTCTTCGCGCAAGAAGATGCGGCGCATATCGGGGTGGTTCAAAAATTTGATGCCGTAGAAGTCATAAACTTCACGTTCGTAGAAATTGGCAATATCCCAAAGATCGCACACAGTGTCGAGATAAGGTTCTTCCTTGTTCTCTGCCACTGCCTTGACGTGCTTCATTTCAAAGGTTTCTCCGTGAGAAAGGGAATAAACCACTCCCAGTCCCTCTTCTCCCCAGTCCACACCGGTGAGGTTTTCTAGGAAAATGTAACCTTCTTCCTTGAGTTTTGCCAAGGTGCTGTGCAGTTCCTTAGCATCGACCACTTCTGCTTTCACCTCATTTTTCGCAGGTGCAGCAGGTTTCGCCGCTGGACGTGGTGCCGCTGGACGTGGTGTTGCAGGTGCAGCAGGTTTTGAGGCTTCTGCCTTGGGGGCTTCCGCAGTCTTGGGTGCTTCCGCAGCAGGAGCAGCCTTTTCAGCAGGAGCAGCCTTTTCAGCGCAAACTTCGGCCACTTGAGTTGCTTCTTCAGCAGGAGCAGCCTTTTCAGCACTAACTTCTGCCACTTGAGTTGCTTCTTCAGCAGGAGCAGCAGTTTCAGAAGTGCTTTGAGCAACTTCCGCAGCGGTATTTTCCGTTTGAGGCGTCAATTGTTCTTTTTCTTCCATTATGCTTCCTCCTGTTCGTTAAGCAGTTCTTTATATTCTTGTTGCATCTCGTTCTTGTAGGGGTCTTCTTCTTTGCGGTTCACCGTGCCAAAGAAGTTTTCCACACGCACTTTGCGCTGCAATTGCATCATACCATACAAGAAAGCTTCGGGACGTGGAGGACATCCTGGCACAAACACGTCCACAGGAATCACCTTGTCCACACCCTTCACCACGTGATAACTCTTGGTGAAGGACCACCCGAAATGGCGCATCCACCAATAGCCACCACATATTTGGGATCAGGCATTTGGTTGTACAAACGCTTCAACACAGGCGCCATTTTGGTGGTAATCGTACCATTCACCAAAATCACGTCGGCTTGACGCGGACTGTTACGCGTGATTTCAAATCCGAAACGCGCCATGTCGTAGCGCGCAGCAGCCACAGCCATAAACTCAATGCCGCAGCAACTAGTTGCAAAGGTGAGAGGCCACAATGAATTGCTGCGTCCCCAGTCGATGAGTTTATCCAACTGTCCCACCATCACCCCTACTCCATTCTCGTTCAATTCTTGCACGAGTTTTTCGAGCGTCTCATTGTCTTGAAACTCTTCGTAGGGGATATTATTAATTTCTGGTCTTTTATTTACTGCCATTCCAACGCTCCTTTCTTCCAGGCATAAGCGAGTCCTAGAACTAAGATAAACAGGAAGAAACCAATGCTCAACAACGCCGCAGGACCTAACGTGCGCATCACGACAGCCCAGGGGAAGAGAAACATGGTCTCCACATCGAACATAAGAAAGAGGATGGCAAAGAGGTAGTAACCTACACGGAATTGCATCCACGAGCGGCCGCGAGTGGGGATACCACACTCAAACGGGTCTTCCTTTTGGGGATTGTAGCTGCGAGGTGCCAATAGTTTTACGAGCACCGACACAAGTCCTACAAACCCGAGTCCCGTCAGCAACGCTGTGACAAAAAGGGTAAAGTTCATTGTGCTAAGTGGAGATATTTAAATTGTTATTTTTGTTGTATTCGAAGTTTCTACGCCGAAGCGCGACCATTCTCTAGGTGTAAAGCCAACCGATTTGAAATGTTTACAAACCAGGAAGGCACGCCTAATCTACTAGGCGTGCAGTGCAAGAAACAGAGAGAGAACAGTCCGATTTCTCGTGCTTTATACACTGATTTTCAATGGAAAACATGTTATGCCAATGATTTAGATTGGTGACTATGTTCACGATTCATCGTTGTTATGTTCCTGCAAAGATACAATTTTTTTATACATTCCGCGTGCTTTTCTCTGAGTTTTTACCTTCTATTTTTCACTTTCTGTGCAGAATACGCTATTTCCAGCATTTGTTCTGCCCGAAAATTTAGGGGTAATCAGTCCCAAAAAACAGGTATTGGTCATAGTGTTTCTCTCTTCCCAATTTGAAATAAATTGTTTTGCTTGAACTGATAGCGCTGCATCGCTGAGCACAGATTTTGCAGGACAAATATCGACTAAAAAACTCATACACGTACGCGCGCGCGAAGTACAGGACTTTTACACTTTTTGCTGTCACAAGTGTCACACTTTTCTTATAGTAAACTCATTATCAATAAAATACGATAACAATAGGACGAACGTGCGTAATCTGTCTCCAAAATCAATGTTGAAAGGGAAAAACAAGCACTCATTTGAAGAAAAACGACGTGTTGTTTTGAGGAAAACGACGTGTTGTTTTTGAGAAAACGACGTGTCACTTTTTTAACCCACAATGGAAAACAAGCCAAAAGTGACATTGACTTAGAATTTAAGAATAGATAACACGATAAAGAACTCAAGAAATTAGCAACAAGGGGCAAAGCGATGCAATGTAATGCGAAATTGCTACCATATTTCAACGTCTATATCGCACACGGCTGTGACACTTGTGACGGCAAAAAAAGAACATCGCTGTGGAAGGCGCGTACGCGCATACGCGCACGGGGAGATTTGCACTTTCACTTGTGGGCAACACGAGGGAAAAACGAGGAATTTCTCAGGATTTTGAGAGGAAGAACATCTTTTACCTTGATATCCTCGAGAATTAACATTTAACAACCCACTAATATATAGAGGGGCAAAACAAAAGGAACAAAAAAATGAAAGCAATGAGTACGCAGGCAGAAAAAATGAAAGAGAAAATGGAAAGAGAAAATGGAAAGAGAGAAGAGGGAGAAGAAAGGAGAAAGAGAGAAATGAATGGCACGCAAAATGCAAATGGGTAGCGCACGCAAGGCTCACGTTCATTCGATGAGTGTGGCATCAAGCACCACGACACGGATGTAGTCGCGAAGATGCACTCCCCAACGTCCTGCCCCACCCTGCGCATCGCTTATGCAGAGAATGGTTTGACGACCGTCAGACAATTGTCGACCAAGACAACAACCTTCATAGTTGGCTAAGTTGCGATGAAAGACGTCTAGGCGTGTGTGCCACGAAGCTACTTCGGTAGCTGAAACAGAACTTAAACTTCTCCCCAAATTTTCGACATCACCAGCAGGGAGATTGGAGAAATCGGTGGGGGTACGCCGTAGAAGTTGTTCGTCGGAAGAAACATTGGCCGCGGCATAGATGCGCGAAAGTTCCGTTTGAGGAACAAGACGCAGACGGATGCTGCATTTGGCACCAACAAAGAAACGTGGCACCGAGAGTTCTCGCTCCATCACGAGCAATGCGCCATTGGAGAGCAGACACAGGGCTGGAATGCCGTGCAAATAGTATCGCGCTTGTTGTGACAGTTGCGCAGCGGCCATCTGGTAAGGCAGAAATCCTATGGGTTTGTAGGTGTTGTCCCAAAAGGTGAGTCGAAGATTGAGAGGTGCAGTCGAGGGTAAGTTCTCGGGACGGTGGCCTGCATCGCATCGCAAGGGAGATTCGCTGGTGCTACACCACATTGGGACGCGAGGATGATAGGTCAAGGCTTCAAATCCTAGATTTTCGTAGATACTATCTTTGGAGAAATAGGAAGGAATGGCGAGGGCACTGACGCTTTGTTGGGTGAGCGTGTCGTAACCGGTGACAGTTTGCGTTCCTTCATCGGCCACCCACAACACTCCTCGCGCAGCGTCGAACACGATATCTTCAACATCGGTAGAGGCAGTAGAGACGGAAGAGGAAGTAGACGAATGAGGGAAAGAAGCAGGAGGCAGCAAGGAGCGAAACCCGCAATTCGTGACGCGTTGGACTAGTCCAGTCAGACTGTCTTGCTGAATATGCCACACAAAATAGCCCAAACTAGGGGCTTTGTCACTGACCACAGCATAATAGTGCTGACCTAAAGGGGTGATGCCACTGTAATTGCCTGCCGGTATGTGCCATTGCTGCAAGGCTTGTTGGGGCAAGACGTGCGACAATGGTGTGGATGGAGAGGATTGTGAGGATTTCGAGGATTGTGCTTGCAGTTGCAGGGATTTTCCCCCAAGGCAGAGGAGGAGTGCCACGATGCACCACGTCTTATTGAAGAGCTTGAAAAGCGAAAATTGAAATCCAATCTTCCAACGGCTAAAAATAAGACATCGATGGTTTTGCAGGAGAGAAAACCATCGATGTTGCAGAATGGAGCTCAAATTATTCATCGAGCAAAAGAGGTAATTGAACGGGTTGACTGCCGAGCAGGAGCGCAGCAAGACCACCAGCAGTGAGTACATTGTCGGGGCGTTCTTCCAAAAGGGTAACTTCCCCCTTCAAACAGTTCGTAATATCCGTTGTTTTCAGGGATGTCATCATCGTTTTCGATGCCAACGGTGAGTTGCAAACCAGGATGCACGCGTCCGAGGAATTTGAGGAAGCCGAGTACATCGACCACACGTGCCATGGCATAGGGTTTGGACTCTTTGAAACCGTGTCCAGGACATCCTCCCACAACGGCTACGTCCTCTACTTCAAGGAGTTCCCCGATGCGACGACGGAAATGATAGACCACGTTGGGGTCTGTGGTGAGCATGAAACGGATGTGTCCATAGGAGTCTTTCCTGGAGGGCTTTCCGCTTTTGAGAATGCGAGGTTGTTTGCATACTAAACAAAAACCTACAATTTTTCCACGGCGACGCGCCACAAAGAGTTGACCGCCTTGTTGCAAATGCCACGTAACAGCAGTTTCAAAACTATCACGATCGTGGCGGATTTCGTAATCGTGACGTCCTCCAAAAGTGTTATAGAAAGTCCACAACTCGCGCCCCCACGTGTTTTCGGGCATGATGTTGAGATTCAAATCGGGGCGATAGTCTTCGGGTGTTTCAAAGGGTACGAGCAGACGGTGTGTGGCTGTCCAGAAACTGCCCATTTGCTCCTTTTCAAAGGCTTTGCGCTGCTTTTCGTCTTCGGGGATGAGGAAACTCAACAATTGTCCTTCTTCATACATTTTGCGGTGGGCTTGACGTACCACTTGCGCGATGTTCTTCTCATGGTTTGCACCACTTTCGGCACAGAGTCCGTTGAAGACTCCCACAGGGAGGGCTTTTCCTCCGAAAAGGAATTTGAAAGGGAGGACTTGCACAGCGGCCTTCACTTGTGCATCATGGCGCACAGTGACATTTCGTTCGTCGGCATAGCGACGTTGGAAATAGAGGTCGAGAAAATCGGCCGTGAGTTCGGGATGGGTAGTTTCCCACAAAGCTCGAGTTTGTTGTTGTATGTTTTCTGGTGATAGGAGCATACGTTGAAGTGTTTTGAAAGGTATTTATTGAGAAGACGAAACATCACGACTTGCGCATAGAGATGGGTTGCAACTAAGCCGAGGGAGGAGACTGCAGATTGAGAATGGGCAGGTGTTAGTAGGGGAAGACGGCTTGGTATTGCCCTTTCACGGTGTTGATGTTGAGCGCAATGCTATCGACTCCGGGGACAAGCCACTGAGAGAATTGCTGGATGGGGCAAGACAGATAGGTTTCCTCAAAATAGTCGCTGCGGTCGGCGTGGGCATCGTGATAGAGTTGCAAGTGCAATTTACGATGGCCGTTGTGCGTTGAACTTATTCCGCGGAATGACCAGCCTATGATATGATTTCCTTTGAAACTCTTGGGGATGCCGAAGCGCAGATTGATGTAGTTGGGAGTTTTCCACAACGAGAGGAGTTGGATGGGTGCTGTGCGCATGGCTTCCTCTTTGATTCTGATAGGGAGTGCAGTGGGAATCAGCACTACTTGGCGCAGTTCAACTCGCTTGCTGTCGGTGACGTATCGGAAAGTGGCCAACGCGCGATAGGTGGTGTCGGGACGCACTCCTTGTAGGATGTTGGTGGGATGTAGCACTTGTCCTTCGTCGGTAAGCAATTTGTCGATGTCTCCGTGGGAGGTGGTGTGAACCATCAACAACTCGGAACGATAGGGTTCGAGCGGTGCTTCATCTTTGTTGCACTGGGTGAGCAGCAGCATTCCTCCACTCCACAAGATGAGGAGGAGGAGACGAATGAAGCGGTGCTTGAGAGTGGAAGAAAGCATAAACTATAAGGTGAGGGAACAGCGGAAGATGACGGCTATTCTTCGTGAGCCTTGAGATAGTTGTAGAGAGGGTTGGCATACATGGTGAGCATCCTTTCTCTCAAATAGGCTTCGTCTTTGTTGGGCAATTCTATGAGTTCGAGCCGACTTTGGAGATATTTCTCAAAGGTGGCGAGGTCTTTGGCTGTGTAATGATGGGCAAAGCGTTGACCGCCTTCGAGCAAATCGGCTGCGATGTAGTTGTTAGGATAGATTTCGTAGCCGGCATGGATGTCGCGGTCGATGCGTACTGCTACGGCTTCGAAGAATTCTTTAGCAGGGAGGTGCTTGTAGTCGTCTAACCATGTATTGATGCAGTCGGCAGTGCGATAGAGCACGCGTCCTTTCTTCCCTAAAATGCCGACACGCATGTTGTCGAGGTCGTCTTGCTTTGACTTTTTGAACGAAGCATCATCGCGCTTTTGCTGGAACTCTTTGGCTTTGAGGTAGTCGCAAGGATCATACTCATAAGAGATGGTGAGCGGAACGAGTTGCATGTGACGGAGATTCTCATAGTGATTGCCTTCTCCTCCGAGGGTCATCATGCGCAAGACAGAGGGCTGTGTGCGGTCGTTGGAGTCTTTGCTCTTCCTTCGCGTTGAGCAATCCAAATGTTGTCTTCGCGCGTGCCAATGACGTAGTGCATGTAGCGACTCATGTGTTTGCTGGCTTCGAGCAACTGTCGTGCTCCCACCGAACGGCGCACGAGGAAGGCTTTGTTCATGCGCACAAATTGTTCTATCCAAGGATGGATGAGCAGATTGTCACCGATGGCGATTTGTGCGGTGTTTGGGAAACCGTTGTCGATGAGTATCACGTCAAGCATAGCGACATCTAACACGATGTCGCGGTGGTTGGAGATGTAGGTGTATCCTGCTCGTTTTTCGCGCAAAGCACTGTGGTCTAATTTCACATCTTTTGTGGTGCGCCACATCAGAAGGTGCATGGCACGGAGCATATATCGCTTCTGAAATCCCAAAGCAGTGTTGACTCCGATGAAAGTAATTTGCAAAAAGGCGCGAATCCAACTCACGGGCAACCAGGGCACGAATCCGCGGAGCACGCGCATGAAGAGCCTATCGTGGAGAAGGGCTTTGAAACTGGGGCGAATCTCGGCATCGGTGCGCGAACGGATGTCGTCGAACTCAGAGGGAATGTGTTGCATAATGTGTTTCTTGCGATTAAGCGAATTTTCCTTCGATGATTTCTGACAACACATCGGCAATTTCGAATTGAGATGCACGCACTTGTTGGGGGATAAACGAAGCGGGCGTCATGCCGGGTGTGGTGTTGATTTCGAGAAGGTTGATTTGCTCTTTTCCCTTTTCTCCGGAGAGGATGTAGTCAATGCGAATGATGCCGTAGCAATCGAGCTGACGGTAAATGTATTTCGTCATTTCACTGACGCGCTCTGAAGTCTCATGAGCGATGCGCGCAGGTGTGATTTCATCACTTTTTCCTTCGTATTTGGCTTCGTAGTCGAAGAATTCTACACCTTTCACCACTACTTCGGTGATGGGGAAGGTGACGACTTCTCCATTCTTACGACGGAAGCATCCGCAGGTGATTTCTGTGCCGACGAGCAAACGCTCTATCATCACTTCGTCGCTCTCGTTCATAGCTTTTTCAATGGCAGGAAGCACTTCGGCTTCTGTCTTGACCTTGGTGACACCGAACGAACTTCCTCCAGCATTGGGTTTGATGAAACAAGGAAGTCCTACGCGTTCCACGACTTCTGCGGCGGTGGGAAATTCCATGCCGCGACGCACCATCAGACTGTCGCTCACATGGAGCTGAGGGAGAGAGCGAAGATAGTTATTGAGCGCAAACTTATTGAAAGTCAAGGCTTCTACCAATACTCCACTGGTGCTGTAAGGCATACCGATAAGATCGAAATATCCTTGGAGGATGCCATTTTCTCCGGGGGTGCCGTGGATGGTGATGTAAGCAAAATCGAAGGTGCAACGCTCGTCTTGATCAATATAGGAGAAATCGTGGAGATTCATGGGAATCTTTTGGTCTTCGATGAGAACGTGCATTGCGTTGCCACGTTGTTCGACGATGTGGCAATCATATTTTTCTGCATCCATAAAAGAAAGGATGCCTGCTGCGCTGCGCAGCGAAACGTCGTGTTCGGAGGAGTCGCCTCCAGCGATAATAGCGATGTGCTTCTTCATTGTGATATATAGAGAATTAGCGTTGCGAGTTTGGGAAAGAAAGGACTGATGGGTTTCTATGCTAAGCGGTAGTTTCTCAATGCAAAGTAGAGAGTTTTCAATGCAAGGTAGAGGGTTTTCTATGCAAAGTTAATGGTTTTCTATGCAACCAATGGCTTATATCGTTGAGAACCGCTTAGCATTAGCTTCAAATTGCTAGTTGAATCAAAGAAAGATTAGCGCGTTTGTTGCAACCCTCCCACATAAGTGCGCCATTTGTCGAGAAGTGCCACGATGTCCTCAGCGAGAGAGGAGGTGAAATCCATTTCTTCGCCTGTGGTCGGATGCTGAAAACCGAGAGTGAGTGCGTGCAACACTTGACGCGGACAGAGATTCATACAGTTGTGAATAAAACTTTTGTAGGTACCACTGTTCGTTCCCCAAAGTATTTGATGACCACCGTAGCGTTCGTCAGCGAAGAGAGGATGACCGATATGTTTCATGTGCGCACGAATTTGATGGGTGCGACCTGTTTCTAAAACACACTCCACGAGGGTGACGTAGCCGAAGCGTTCTAGCACGCGATAGTGAGTGACTGCTGGTTTTCCAATTCCGCTATCTACGGGAAAGACTGCCATTTGCATACGATCTTTGGGATGACGACCGATGTTTCCTTCGATGCGTCCTTCATCGGCTTGCACATTTCCCCAGACTAAAGCGCGATATTTGCGACGCGTAGTTTTGTGGAAAAATTGCGCACAAAGATGCGTTTTCGCTTCGGGAGTTTTCGCCACCACCAACAGTCCGCTTGTGTCTTTGTCGATGCGATGCACCAATCCCACCGTGGGATCATTGGGATCGTAGTTGGGATTGTCGCGAAGATGCCAAGCCAAGGCATTGACCAAAGTGCCACTATAATTGCCGCACCCAGGATGCACCACTAATCCCGCAGGTTTGTTGATGACGATGAGTTGCTCGTCTTCATAGACCATGTCGAGGGGTATATCCTCGGGTTTGATGCTGCTATCGAACTTCGGTCGATTGAGCATCAGTGTCACCACATCATTGGGTTTGACGCGGTAGTTGCTCTTGACGGCACGACCATTGACGTGGATGCATCCGGCTTCGGCTGCAGCTTGGATGCGATTGCGAGAAGTGTCGTGCATAAGATTGATGAGAAACTTGTCTACGCGCAGAAGTTGCTGACCTTTGTCGGCTACAACTCGATAATGCTCATAGAGTTCACCTTCTCCAGAAGTAGCGGTGATTTCCACCGACTCTTGAGAAGGTTCAGACATTTCGAGATCATCGAAATCAAGTTCTTCTTCAAAACTCATATTTTGCGTCATATCTATAGGTTTCAAAAGGGAATACTAGATAAACTAGAAAGACTAGAACTTCTAGAAAGACTAGAACTTCTAGAAAGACTAGAACATCTAGAAAAGCTAGAACATCTAGAAGAATCAGAGAGAAAGCTGCAACACCCTCGCCCTACTCTTCTATTGTAGATGTTGAGGTGGTGTCGCGTGAGAAATAGAGTCTATCGAGCGAATCGTTGCCATTGAACACTTCGTCTTCGGCACCATCTCCCACCACCAAGGTGAGGGGGATATTAACATTAAGTTTGTCACCCTTGCGCACTTCTTTTCCTCTCGCCTCAACAGCATAGACCCAATCGAGGTCGCCACGGATGCGACGAATGGGAGTCAAACGAAAGCCGAGGATTTCGAGTCGCATTTTAGCTTCGCGCAAAGAGCAATTGTCGGCTATATCGGGAAGCGTTACGGGACGTGGAGAAGCGGCATTCACCGTGAGACGAATCAAGCGGTTCACTTTGACTTGATATCCTGGTTCCAAATCTTGATCGAGGATAACATCGGCCAATTCTCGCGGATTATAACCCGTGTCCACCACTTCACCTCGCATTCCTAAAGCCTCTAGTTTACGCATCGCTACCTCAGTGCGTTGCCCGCGCAAATCAGGCACAGCAATGGTTTCGCCGTGATGCGTGTAGAAATTGAGGAAGACGAACACTCCCACGATGACCACCACAAGCGTGAGGAGCATCGCTAGGAGATTGCCCCATAAATATCGCCCGGTTATTCTTTGGTAAAATTCTTTGACGGTCATAATACTGCAAAGTTACAGTAATATCTCCAATATACAAAATATCCCTTCAAGAAAGAAAGACCATTTTCAGATTATAGAAGCGATGATGTGCAAACGATCACACAATCCTATTTTGCATTTACCCAAAAGGAAAACAACTCCGCATCTATCCCAAAAAGTCAGATTCTTCACAACAAAAAAAGAGCAACTCTTGCGAGCTACTCTTAGTAGGTTCAATCTTCAAAATAAGGTAGAAGGTTTACTTCTTACCGTGTACTTCGTCAGATACAGTGAGCTTCTTGCGGCCCTTAGCGCGACGAGAAGCCAAAACACGACGACCGTTTGCAGTCGCCATACGCTGGCGGAAACCATGCTTATTGTTTCGCTTGCGATTGTGGGGTTGGAACGTTCTTTTCATTGTTGTTTTATATCGATATTATTATTATTCGTGAGTAACGGCTCAGTCATCAAATGATAACTTAGGCCATTCGAGGTGCAAAGTTAGCACTTTTTCTTCGCACAGCCAAAAAATCTGCGCATTTTTCACAAACACCTTATTATTTTCCGGCTATTGCAACGAGATTAGTCTTGTGCAAAACGCTTTGCTTGTTCCGCAATCAAAGCTTCGTCATCGAAGTAGTTGATTTTCATAGCGCGGCGCACATCAGCCAAAGTGTCTGCTGCCACGGCACGAGCGTCTTCGCAACCACGACGAAGCATATCGTAGATGGCTGGAATATCTTTTTGAAACTCAAGACGACGAGCGCGGATGGGTTCAAGCGTTTCATTGAGCACCTTTTCCAAGAATTTCTTGCACTTCACATCGCCAAGTCCGCCACGCATATAGTGCGCTTTCATCTCATCGAGATTAGCATAATCGGGGAAATAAAGTCCGAAGTGTTCATCACGACAGAACGCATCGAGGTAGGTGAAAACCGTGTTACCTTCCACATGACCGGGATCGTTCACCGAGAGGTGAGTGGGGTCAGTGTACATCACCTTCACCTTCTTCGCCATTTCGTCAGCGGTCTCGGAGAGGTAGATGCAGTTGCCCAAAGACTTTGACATTTTCGCCTTACCATCAATGCCTGGAAGACGCAAGCAAGCCTGATTGTCGGGGAGCATAATGTTGGGTTCTACGAGCGTATCTCCATAAATATGATTGAAACGACGCACAATTTCGGTGGCTTGTTCAATCATCGGACGTTGGTCCTCCCCCACTGGCACCACATTAGCGCGGAAAGCAGCAATGTCTGCTGCTTGAGAGATGGGATAAGTGAAGAAGCCTACAGGGATGCTTCCTTCAAATCCGCGCATACCAATTTCTGTTTTCACCGTGGGATTGCGCTGCAAACGACTCACCGTGACTAGGTTTTGGAAATAGAACGCCAGTTCGCAAAGTTCAGGAATTTGACTTTGAATGAAAATAGTAACTTTCTCAGGATCTAGACCACAAGCGAGGTAATCGAGCGCCACTTCAACCACGTTTTGGCGTACCTTTTCGGGGTTGTCTGTGTTGTCGGTCAAGGCTTGAGCATCGGCAATGAAAACAAACATTTTGTCGAAATCACCTTGATTTTGGAGTTCCACACGACGACGGAGCGAACCCACATAGTGACCTATATGAAGACGACCTGTGGGACGGTCGCCAGTGAGCATAATTTTGGGAGTTGCCATAATTTTATTCTTTCATTTGTCTGCAAAATTACGATATTTGCGTGGAATAACCAACTCGCTGTGCAGAATTGCCAAGGCTTTAGCCCAAATCGGTCAAAGAGCTACGCTATAACAGTCTAATGTCCGAATTGGGTTTAGCACTCAATCGTCAAACCATCATAGGCAAAACGAAAACCTTCAGGCAACTGTTTGTCCATGTCGGCCTGTCGCCCTGCAGTGTGGCACATATGGATGAAATAAGTGTGCTGAGCCCCCACTGCCCGACCGAAAGCAATGGCCTCTTCTATCGTCTGATGCGTGGCATGAGGTTCGTGGCGCAGCGCACTCACCACTAGGGTTTTCACCCCAGCGAGTTTTTCCATTTGTGCTTCGCCCAATTGCGACATATCGGTGAGATAAGCCAGAGCACCTATGCGAAAACCGAGAATCGGGAGTTTGCCATGAAACACACGGATGGGCATTATTTCATTCTCGCCAATGGTGATGGGGGTGTTCACGTCCAAATGATTCATGGTGAGTTTAGGAGCACCGGGATAATGCTTGTCGCCAAACACATATCCCATGTGGCTGATGATGGGTGCGGCCACATTCGGTTCTGCCCAAACATCGATGGGATGAAAATAGCTGAAAGGGCGCAAATCATCGAGTCCCGCCACATGATCGAAATGCTCGTGGGTGAGCAACACGGCTTCAATGCGCGGCATGGCATAATCAAAACGTGGTGCTTCGTGGAGTCCCAATTTGCGCGCTTGTTCATCGCTCATTTCATTCATTTTGCGCACAGAATAGGGAATGGAAGTGCCTTCTGAGTAAGGATGTTCTGCCATAAATCGCAGCATCTGCCCCCGAAAATCTGGTCCACAATCAATGAGAATCAGTCGTTGATCGTCTGTTTCAATCAAAGCCGAACAGCGCAATCGTTTGTCGCGGGCATCCTCTGAACAACAAACGCTACAGGAGCACCCCATTTGTGGGACACCAATGGAAGTCCCAGTTCCTAGAAAATGAAGTTTCATACTTCTCTATGCTTATTTAGATGCGAAGTTACACATTTTTATCGGGGCTATCAAGACTATCTAACTAGAAATCTGTATCTTTGCAAACCTTTCGCTAGAAAAGCCTTGCCTTTTCAGCTATTTCATCTTCCCCCGAAAAAACATTCACAGATTTCTCAGAACACTCCCTCACCATTCCCGCTCTCTTATGTCGCAAAACGCATCATCATCACAATCTCCCAAGTTGCTCACCAACTATTCCTACCGAGACATTTGGAAAATAGCCTTTCCAGTGCTCATCAGCGTTTTAGTGGAACAGCTGATAGGCATCACCGACACGGCCTTTTTGGGACGCGTGGGCGAAATTGAGTTGGGAGCTTCAGCCTTAGGGGGCATTTTCTTCATTGTGGTGTTCATGCTCATTTTGGGATTTTGCTCTGGGGCACAAATCCTCATGGGACGCCGCAATGGCGAAAAAAACTATCAAGACATCGGTGTGGTGTTCTATCACAGCCTTGCTTTCCTCACTGTCACCTCCACAGTGGTTTTGGTGCTCATTCAATGCTCCGGCACTTTTTTATTATCGCATCTCATCAGTTCGCCCAAAGTCTTTGAAGCTGCGTGGACCTATTTGGAGTGGCGCATATGGGGCATCTATTTTAGCATGGTAGCCTGTCTGTTTCGCGCCTTTTTCATTGCCACCACACAAACGGGCACGCTGAAATTCAACGCTGTTGTGATGGTGTTGTGCAATGTTGTGTTTGACTATCTGCTCATTTCGGCCATGGTGGATTTCCTCAACTGGGCATTGCTGGAGCTGCCATAGCTTCTGCCCTGTCCAGTGGATGCTCCATGCTCTTTTTCATTGTCTACACTTGGTGGAAAGTCGACTATCGCAAGTTTGCTCTCCACCGCCTTCCCCAATTCAAGTGGCGTCTTCTCGGCAAAATGCTCAACATCTCCATTTGGACGATGGTGCAAAACTTCCTTTCGCTCGCCACTTGGTTCATTTTCTTCATTGCTGTGGAGCATTTGGGATCGCGCGAACTCGCAGCTACCAATGTGATGCGCGCCATTTCCAATTTCATGTTTGTTGCCCTTGTGGCTTTTTCCTCCACCGCCTCCACACTCACCTCCAATCTTCTCGGAGCGGGGTTGCGCGAAACCATCACTCCCATGCTCAAACGCAGCATTCAAATGGCGCTCATCGCCATCATTCCGCTTTGGATTATTTTGTTGATTTTCCCCACACCCATCATCAGCATTTTCACCAACGAAGCGGCCACCATTGCTGCCTGCATCTCCCCCCTTCGGGTATTGAGCCTTAGTTTCGTCGTTCTCATCCCGGGGTTCATTCTTTTCAACTGCATCTCGGGCTCGGGCAACACGCGCTCCGCTCTGGCCCCTCGAACTCTTTGCACTTTTCTTCTACACGGTCTATGTGGGTTACGCCATTTTCTACCAACATTGCTCCCTCACAGTGGCCTGGGGTGCCGACCTGCTCTATTCTTGCACTCTGCTCTTGGGCAGCACGTGGTACATCAAACGCGCCAATTGGCTCAACAAGAAAATCTAACTCACGCAAAGATAAAACTCTATGAAGATGCACCCCTATAAGTATATGGGGAGATATCGCCCCAAAGAGTGAAAAAATCGCGGAAAAGTGACAATCTTTTTTCGTAGCCCCCCTATTTTGCTATTCTCGCCTATCAAAAGCACCCGAAAACAATACAATCATCAAGCTGTCACCCAAGCGAAGGTGAAAAGCGAGGTGAGAAGAGAAGGCAAAACCCTCGCGCGTGTACGCGCAGCGCGCGCCTTCCAACAGCGATGTTGATTTTTTGCTGTCACAAGTGTCACACTTGGGAGGAAAATGGGAAAGAAAAACGATGATTTTTTGGAAAAAAGAAGGAGCAAAAAGCGTGTTTTTCTCTGTCGTTTCATCGATTTTTCGGGGGTGAAAACGCTGGAATGTTAAAACACGCACAAAAAACAACCATAATCCACTGTATTATAGAGGATTACGAAGTAACGTGTGACACTTGTGACAGCAAAAACACAAAAACTCCTGTACATACGCGCGTATGCGCGCGCGTGAGAGAAAGAGGTTACAGGTATTTTCACACAATTCAACACCTCGTTTTTCGTATCTCGATTTCGGACACCTCTTTTGTCTGTTGTGACTCCAAATTGTTCTTTGAAAAGATACACATCGATTGCAAAAAATGACGGCTTGTTTTCAACAAAACAACGTGTCGTTTTCAATAAAACAACGTATCGTTTTCAACAAAACAACGTATCGTTTTCAACAAAACAACGTATCATTTTCAATAAAACACGTGTCGTTTTCAACAAAACAACGTGTCGTTTTCAACAAAACAACGTATCGTTTTCTATAAAACAACGGCTCACTTTTCATAAATAAGGAGATGCTGCAAAACGCGTTTTTGCAGCATCTCCTTTATCAAACATCCTGTCGGTTGCGAAAGAAAAATCCCAAGTGCTCGCAACCGAGAGAACATTAAGTAGTTAGAAACGTTCGGCCGTGAGCTTCACAATGTTCACCACCACTTCACTGGCCTTTTCGAGGTTAGGAATGGGCAAGAACTCGTGTGCCCCGTGGAAATTCAAACCACCAGCGAAAACATTGGGACAAGGAAGTCCCATAAACGAGAGTTGCGCACCATCAGTGCCACCGCGAATGGCTTTGATTTCTGGTGTCACTTCTGCCATTTCCATGGCTTCTTTCGCTATGTCGATGATGTGCATCACAGGTTCCACCTTCTCACGCATATTGTAATAGGTGTCGCTCAGCGTGAGTTGCAAAGCTTCATAACCATATTTGGCATTCATACCTTGCACCAATCCACGCAACATAGCCTTGCGCGCTTCAAAGCGTTCACGATCGTGGTCGCGAATGATAAATGCCACTTGCGCACGCTCCACTGTGCCCGACAAATTGGTGAGGTGGAAGAAGCCTTCGAAGCCTGTGGTGTGTTCGGGGGTTTCAAATTCGGGCATCTTTTGCACAAGTTCTGTGGCCAGACGGGCGGCATTGATCATCTTGTCTTTGGCATAACCAGGATGGACACTCACTCCGGTGATGTCTATTTTGGCAGAAGCGGCATTGAAATTTTCAAACTCCAATTCACCGCGCTCACCGCCGTCCATGGTGTAAGCCCATTCGCAACCAAATTTCTTGACATCAAACTTATGCGCGCCAAGTCCAATTTCTTCATCGGGATTGAAACCTACACGCACTTTTCCGTGTTTGATTTCGGGATGCGCCAAGAGGTACTCCATAGCAGAAACAATTTCAGCAATACCTGCTTTGTCGTCTGCACCAAGAAGGGTGTGTCCGTCAGTGACAATGATGTCTTCTCCCACGTGGCGAAGGAGTTCTGGGAATTTTTCCACACTCGTCACAATGCCGGCTTCTGCATCAAGCACAATGTCGGTGCCATCATAGTTTCACAATGCGCGGACGCACATTCTCGCCCGAAGCATCGGGACTCGTGTCCATGTGAGCTATGAAACCAATGGTGGGTACTTTTTTGTCGATGTTGGCAGGAAGAGTGGCATATACATATCCCATTTCATCCATTTCCACTTCAGACAATCCAATGGATTTCAATTCTTCCACTAAATATTCCGCCAGTCGAAATTGCTTCTCCGTGCTGGGAGTGGTGGTGCTGTTTTCGTCGCTTTGCGTGTCGAAACTTACATATTTAAGAAAACGGTCTACGATGTTCGTCATTTTATTGTTGTTCTATGATTTGGGTTTGAAATGATTCATTACAAAATGCACCTTTATAGATTTTTCCACGGCACGATTCACCACAAGAAGGAAATAAACGCTTATAATGTGCGGTCGATACTACAAAAGTAACTACTTTTTTTGGAACTTCAGCCGTTTTGTGCTATATTTGCGGTATAACATTCTCATAAATCACACAATGAAAGCCTTTTTGCTATCTCTCACGATATGTTCTAGCCTTGCCATCGGAGCACAAGCTCAAGTGGAAAGGGTGAACCCCGTGCCTCATAGCGTGACTTCTTCGCGCCATTTGTTTGCAGCTCCCAAAACATGGTCAGTGACTGCCGACCGTCAAAGACTAACGTCCTATGCCGTGGCGGCTTCTCTCTGACATCAATGTAAAAAAAGCCACAAAGTCTGCGCCTTTCCGCATCACTCTCGGCGTTGTGGGCGACCGGAGCGTCAATAAGTTCAAAAAACTGGTACCTCAGCATGAAGAAGGCTACTATATGGCAGTGGGGCCTAAGGGAGTGGTCATTGCGGGTCGAGATGAACGCGGACTTTATTATGGTGTACAAACCTTGCGCGACATGATTTCCAAAGGACAACTCGAGACTTGTACTATCCAAGACTGGCCCGATGTGAAATTCCGCGGTGCGATCGAAGGTTTCTACGGACGTCCATGGAGTCACGAGCACCGCTTGCGACAGATTGACTTCTATGGTCGGAACAAAATGAATGTTTACATCTATGGACCTAAGGACGACCCATATCACCGTCAGCATTGGCGCGAAGCATACCCTGAACAGGAAGCAAAACTGCTCCAAGAACTCAATGTTCGCGCTCACCAACGCGGTGTGAATTTCTACTGGGCGATTCACCCTGGACTTGACATCAAATGGACGAACGAAGATCGCGACAATCTCGTGAATAAACTCGAGAAGATGTATGGTCTTGGCATCCGTTCCTTTGCTGTTTTCTTTGACGATATTTCAGGCGAAGGTTCTCGTGCAGAAAAACAAGCGGAATTGCTCAACTATGTTGACTCTGCGTTTGTGCGAAAACACGGTGATGTTTCTCCCCTCCTGCTCTGCCCCACCATCTACAACCGTGCATGGAGCGGCAAGGGAGATGTTTATCTCCACACTTTGGGACAACACCTTCGTCCTGGCATCGAGGTGATGTGGACGGGCAACAGCGTGGTGCACACCATCGAGAAGGAAGGGATGAACTGGATCAATGAGCGCATCCGTCGCAAAGGCTACATTTGGTTCAACTTCCCCGTCAATGACTTTGTGCGCGACCACCTTCTCCTCGGTCCCACCTATGGCAATGGGCTTGACATTGCAGACGATCTCTCGGGTTTTGTGAGCAACCCAATGCAATATGCCGAGAGTTCTAAGATTTCTCTCTATTCTCTCGCAGACTATCTGTGGAATATGAAGCCTTACGATGCAATGAGTTCTTGGAAACGCGCCATCGAAGACTTGCTTCCTGCGCAGAGTGAAGCCTTGCAGGTGTTTGCTTCTTACAACGAAGATTTGGGTCCTAACGGACATGGATTCCGACGCGATGAGAGTCGCGATTTGAAAACGCTTTGCGACCAAGCGATGAAAGGCGACCTCTCCACAGCGACTCAACTTCGCGAACACGCGCAGTCGCTCGCCACTTCGTGCGATATCCTCATGACGGATAAGACGAACCCTTGGCTCATCGAGGAATTGCAACCTTGGTTGCTGCAAGGTAAACTCTTGGCGCAATATGGAGAAACGGTGACGAATATTGCTGAACTCGTGGCGAAAGGTCAAGAAAAAAATGGAGACAATGGTGCTCCACTGATGGGTTTTGACGCTCAATATCAGCGTGCTCGTGCTTTGCAAAAACAAATGTATGATCTCGAGGCTAACCGCAATGTGCTCCACGAGTATCAAACGGGCATCAAACTCGGAACACTCCGTTTTCTTCCTGCACTCAACAAACTCTTTGCGGTGGCTACCGAGAAGATGAATGCGCAGTCTGGTACTCACTACGAAGTGGTGACGCAATATCAACCCTTCACCATCGACACCGACGTGCCTCAACTCAAGCTCCAACCTATCAGCATCTATGGTAGCGAAGTGAAAGTGGCTCCTTCTCACGAAATCATCACCTGGCCTGTGGGTTCGCACTTCACGCTCACCACTGATCGTCCTGTTACACTCCGCGGTATGGACTTCAACTTTGGCAAGACGGGCACTGCTCCTCTCTTCCAACTCGAATGTCTTCGTCCCGATGGTTCTTGGCAAAAAGTGGCTTTGCTCCACTACAACGAAAAAGACCAAGTGATTCACACGGGCAATGAACTGGGTGGCATGACGGTGCGCGCTATTCGCATCACCAACATCAGCGGTGCTGAACAGCAATTGAATTTCCGCCATTTCAAATTTGTAAAAGACTAAAAATCAACTCATATAAGTTGCATTTCCAAGGCCGTTTTTTGCGTAAGTTGAAATAAAGCCGTAAATTTGCAACCGCTATTTTCTCTCGAAACAATAATAACAAACGAATATGCAAGAAACAATTCTCGCAATCTCCGGCAAAGCTGGACTCTTCAAACTCGTAGGTCGTGGCAACAACACGCTCATCGTTGAAACGATTGAAGAAAACCCTCGCCGCACCTCTGCTGGTGCACGCGACCGCGTCACCTCTCTCAGCGATGTCACTATGTACACCGAAGCTGACGATGTGCCCCTGATGCAAGTATTCCAAAACATCAGCACTGCGCTTAAAGGTGAACCTACTGCCTTTGCCTACAAAACAGCTACTGAAGCAGAACTTACTCAATTTATGGACGAAGTTGCGCTTCCTGCATGGGATCGTGACCGCGTTCGCGTGAGCGATATCCGTAAATTGGTGCAATGGTATAACATTCTCGTGAAAGCTGGCTACAAGGATTTGTTGTTGTAGTGGAAAATGCTGAGGTTGTTACCGAAGAAGCTGTAGAAGAAAAAGCTAGCAAGAAGTAAGTTTCTTAGCAAATCGATATCTACCATTCCTCTCTTGATGTGTAGAGTTTAGTTCTTTTCTAATAAAGGAGCGAGAAGGTCATAAAAATGATGCCTTCTCGCTCCTTTCTTTGGCTATTGTCTGGATGAACTGTTATCTTTTCAATAACTAGTTGAACTATAACGATCTAATGGCTATTGTCCGAAAAGTGTGTAAGTTTTTCGGACAATACCCGATTGGATTTAACGCTGCACTTTTGTGGAATCTTGCGGAGGAAGCAGTCGTTCTCCGCTCTTGATGAATTGATCGGCAAGATAGTTTGCACCAAAGATATTGATGTGCGTTCCATTGCAAAGCACGGACTTTCCATCGACCATCAAATCAGCAGGAAGCATCGGAAGAAGATTTATCCAACGCACCTGAGGGAAATAACTATCGATTTCTTGTTTCACCTTTGCAAAATCTTGCTCAGCTTTCGCATATTCCTCATTGCGCAAGATGGGTTCGGGAAGCATTTGCGCGAGCAGGCTGCCTTTTCCCATCACTTTATGATAAGTTTCTGCAACACGATACGTATTATAGGTAAAACAGCTATTCACAAGAATCACCTTTTTCCCCTCCTGCAAACAATGCGCAATCACATTTTGAACAGGAGGTAAAGCCTTCTCAATGAACCCCGGATGCCACCAGTTGAGACTGATGATAACGGTGCTATATTTGTCGAGTTCTCTCGCAAGACGATAGGTGCGCAAGGCATCTAACTCCTTTTTCTCGTCCCCTTGTTCCCCCACATGTGGCAACATTTGTTCATACTGTTCGGCTGAAATCGTAGGAACACCAGTATATAAATGTGGGAAATGACCTGAAACTCCCGAGAATGTAGCATTCCACCCCTCGTTCTTTCCCACCTTATCAAAGAAATCGTGCTACTGAATCGTATGGGAGTTACCAATAATCAACGTGTGATTGTCAGCAAGAGAGTCACCCACTGTTTTGTAAGCCATTTCCTTCTCGGAAACATTCACACTTCCACGATACACGTAAGGGAACATCTCTTTAGGAATCTTTCTTCCCTGCATATACAGTACCCCGACCACAAGCACAGGTAAAACATAGTAAACCAGTCCTGTGCGAGAGAAAGACCACTGACGATGACGAAGAGGTTGCTCTATGAAATAATAAGAAGCAATGCTGAACAACACCGTGAGCAAGGCTACCACCGCGAGCACTTGAGGCGTGAGTTGTTTTCCCAACAGGTAGTGAGCAAATGCCAACAAAGGCCAGTGCCACAAATAGAGAGAATAAGAGATTTCCCACAAACACCACAGCGCGATTGGAAAGCAAATTCTTCACCCAATTCGTTCCCAAACCTGCGTAAATCACGGCAGCAGAAGCGATGCAGGGAATGGCAGCAGCAAAACCAGGAAACCACGGAGATTTGTTAGGGAAAGAAATAGTCAAGCAAACAACAAGTACCAAAAGTCCCAGCGAACCCACTACATTAGCACGCGTAGAAGAGATTTCTTTTGTCGCGTTCGACACCGCAACCGCCAGAATAGCTCCGATGAGGAGTTCTCCAAAACGAAGATGAGGGAGATAATATGCCACCAATTCTGAGTCATGATAACTCATGGGGAAGAATGCGCGTGAAAAACTGAAGACAGCCAACAAAATGAGCACCCAAATCACAGGAGTATTCAATTTTTTTCCATTCTTACTCGCACTTCTCACCACAAACATAATCACCAACAGAATGAGGGGATAGAGGAAGTAGAATTGTTCTTCCACCGCTAGCGACCAAAGGTGATTCAGGGGTTGCAATTCAACAGTTGGTGCAAAATAGTCCGTGTTTTGTGCAAAAAAGATGTTCCCAGAAAAGAAAACACTCCACAGAGCAGAGCTTCGTGTGGGATTCCAATCATCGCTACCTGGCACCATCAGTTGTCCTCCCACTACGAGAACAAAGATGACCACCGCGAAGAAGGCGGGCAAGATGCGGCGCATTCTTCGGAGATAGAAGTTTTTGAGCGAAAAAGCATTGGTGGAGAGTTCTCGGAAGAGAATTCCTCCAATGAGATAACCTGAGATGACGAAGAAAATGTCTACTCCGAGGAAACCACCAGGTAACCACGAGGAGTTGAGGTGAAAAAGGATGACAGAAATCACCGCAACCGCGCGCAGTCCATCAATGTCGGGACGATAGGTCATTATATTACTTTTGTTACGAGAGTTGTCTTAGAAAGTTGAGTTATTTATAGAAGTGAAATCACAGTGAAGTGAGTTTATATCCTAAGCCTAAACAAAGGATGCCACCTATAAAACTGACGATGCCGTAAAGTAAGGCGATTTCCCACTGTTGGTTGCGTCCAAGGAGAAAGAGATCGTTGGTAAAGGTGGAGAATGTGGTGAATCCTCCACAAAGTCCGACAGTGAGAAATAGTCGAAGGAAGGGGGAGGGATGATGTTGCAAAAACCAACCATTGAACAAGCCTAGAAGCAGACACCCAATGAGATTGGCAGTTAATGTTGCCCAAGGAAAATGTTGTAGGTTAGGAGTGCCCAACCATAGACTCAGGAGATAACGCAAAACACCTCCTAGAAACAACCTAAACCGACGGATAAGAAGTTAGACATTAGACGTTAGGGGTTAGACATTAGAGGCTCTAGAAGAACTAGAAACTCTAGAAAGACTAGAAACTCTAGAGGAACTAGAAGCTCAAGAAAAACTAGAAGAAACTAGAACAAAAACAGGCTCTCTCTTCGCTGGCTACTAGCCTGCGTAAATCAAGAAAATGGCAGGCGTCTTGCCTAAATCGGGAAAGCCCGTCTGTTTCCACGCTTTGAGCGAACGCGTACAAATCCACTCTTGTTCGGTGGTGATGCCGGCTGCCACACAAAGACGCGTCTTGGGAGAACAAGCGGAGAGAATGTCTGCAAAGAGTTTTGCATTGCGATAGGGTGTCTCGATAAACAACTGCGTCTGGTGCTCCTCGCGCGAACGACTTTCCAATTGTTTCAAACGCTTGCTGCGCGCTCCGCCATCAATGGGGAGATAGCCGTGAAACGCAAAACTCTGTCCATTGAAGCCTGATGCCATCACAGCTAAGAGGATGCTGGAAGGCCCCACGAGGGGGATAACTTTCAGTCCTTCTTGTTGGGCAATCGCCACAAGGTCTGCCCTGGATCTGCCACGGCAGGACAACCGGCTTCACTGATGATGCCCACGTCTTCGCCTTTGCGCAGGGGATTAAGATATTCGCTGAATCGCGAACGGTCAGCGTGCTTTCCCATTTCATAAAAGGTGAGACTGTCGATGTCAATGTTGCGATCAACGGCTTTGAGAAACCTTCGCGCAGTGCGAATTTCTTCGACTATGAAATGGCGGATACCACGCACTATCTCTGCGTTATATGCAGGTAGCACGCGGTCGTGGGAAGTATCTCCCAAGGTGACGGGAATGAGATAGAGACTAGACATAAGCTAGACGTTAGGGGTCACAGACCCTTTTTGCTCGGCTTCGGCTTCGCTCGCCTCGGGGAGCTATTAGACATTAGAGGGGAAAAATCAGCTTCTTTGCATAAAAGCAGAGAAAGTTTTCTGTCCTTTGAGGAAGAAACCAACAATCAGGCTCCGATTGACGCGCTCGGGAATAGGATTGAGCACCATTCGAGAGAGATTTTCTTGTCGATCTTTTACAAAATCGGACTGCCATTGGTGGAAATCTCGACGCGCTTTGCGCACGGCTTTGGCATTCGCCCAATCGCCTTTCACGAGAAACTGCACAAAAGCCACAAAATCCAGAAAACGACGCACACGCATCACGTGCTTCAACTCCGCATCTGGCAGATTTGAAAAGCATCGTGAGATTGTTGCGAAAGTTGAGATAAGTTTTGCGCGGATGTTCCTGTGGCAATGTACCACCACCCACGTGATAAACCACACTCTGGGGAACACACACAATGCCACGACCACGAGCGCGCAGACGCCAACAGAGGTCAATCTCCTCATTGTGTGCAAAGAAGCGACCATCTAGTCCGCCCACATCCCACCAGTCTGACAGACGAATCAGCAGTGCCGCACCCGTAGCCCAAAAGATAGACGCGTTGTCATCATATTGCCCGCGGTCTTTTTCCACCACAGAGAGCAGACGACCACGGCAGAAAGGATAACCATAGCGGTCAATATATCCACCGGCAGCTCCGGCATATTCTAAAGTGTCGTGCGCCCATTCAGCACGCACCTTCGGTTGCGCAGCCGCCACTTCGGGATGTTGCTCCATATATGTATGTAGCGGACGAAGCCAATCGGCAGTGACGCGCACATCGCTATTGAGCAACAAATAATACTCATAGCGTTGAGGAGCAATGATTTCCAACTGTCGGAAAGCCTCGTTGTAGCCTTCGGCAAAACCATAGTTGCGGTCTAATACGAGGGTGCGCACTTCGGGAAACTCTTGTTGCAGGATTTCCAAAGACTCATCGGTCGAACCATTGTCCGCCACGATGACTTCGCCCAAGGGGTGAGAATGCTCCACCACCGAAGGAAGAAATCGGCGCAACATCTCGGCACCGTTCCAGTTGAGAATGACGACAGCTATCATTGTTGTGATGTTTGATGATGAAACAAATCTACGCTCTCCGCTGTGGAGAGAGGTTTAACCCAAATCGCGATCGTTAGACCGTAAAAGTGCTACTGATGATTAACTCCTATCAGTCATTTAGTCCACAGGGGTAGCAATCAAGGCATCTTCATTTTCGGTGAAATTACCCAATCGCACGCGGCCGAGTTCATCGGGATGAGGAATAGCCCCTTCAGCCAATTGCACGCGGATGTAATTGTCCGTCCAGCCCATCAGCGGTTTTCCCTCACGCAGATGCTCCCACAACACAGTGCGCTCAGATCCGATGAATTGGCGATAGTGCGCCTTACGTTTCTCTTCAGAGAGCGCAAGCAAACGTTTGCTTCGTTCGCGCTTAGCTTGCGCGTCTACCACGTGGGGAATGCGCAAAGCCGCCGTACCTGGACGTTCGGAATAACTGAACACGTGGAGTTGCGAAATGGGAAGCGAAGCAATGAATTCGTAGGCTTCTTCGAAAAATTCGTCCGTTTCACCACGCGTACCCACAATCACATCGACCCCAATAAAGGCATCGGGCATAATGCGACGAATGAGTTCCACCTTCGAACGGAAAAGCGCAGTATCGTAGTGACGTTGCATCAATTTCAACACCCCATCGCTACCGCTCTGCAGCGGAATGTGGAAGTGCGGCATAAAAGCGCGACTCTTGCTGCAGTAGTCCACAATCTCATCAGTGAGCAAGTTGGGTTCGATGCTCGAAATGCGATAGCGCGCAATGCCCTCCACTTGGTCAAGCGCCTGAACGAGTTGAAAGAAGTTTTCCCCCGTGGAGCGTCCGAAGTCGCCAATGTTCACCCCGGTCAGCACAATTTCGCGTCCGCCCGCAGCAGCAGCTTCTTCAGCCTGCGCCACCACGTCGGCAATAGTGGCATTGCGCGACAAACCGCGTGCGGCGGGAATGGTGCAATAGGTGCAGAAATAATTACAGCCATCTTGCACTTTGAGAAAATAGCGTGTGCGCTCACCTCTGGAACAAGAAGGCACGAAAGTCTTGATGTCTTTGAGCGGAGTGGTATAGAAGATGCCACCGTGCGATTCCGTTTCAGCTTTCACGCCCATAGAGTGCGCTTCGTAGTGTTCCTCAATGAGTTCTATGATGCGACCCTTTTGTTCCTGTCCCACCACGAGGTCCACCCCTTCGATTTTGGCAATGTCTTCGCCCGAAAGTTGAGCGTAACAGCCCATCACGGCAATGAAAGCATTGGGATGTTCGCGATGAAGACTGCGGATGGCGTGTCGGCACTTGGCATCGGCTTCGCCCGTGACACTGCACGTATTGACGATGCAGATGTCGGCCGTTTCTTTTTCTTCGGCAGGCAAACAACCGCGTGCAGTGAGACGGTCGCGCAGCGTGGACGTTTCGGCATAGTTGAGTTTGCAACCCAACGTCACGAAAGTCGCCTTTTTATTGGAGATGATAGAAGAAGATGATGGCTCAGCAACTGTGGTTTCCACCAGCTTTTGTGGAACTTCAGCAACTGTTGTATCTTTCTTATTATGAGTAGTCAAGTCGTTTGTATTCATATTCAAGTGCAAAATTACGGCTATCTCGTGGGAATGCCAAATTTTGAGCGTGTTTCGTGTGAAATCTTTAGAGTTCTGAGGAGAAAAACAAAATATCCCTCGCAACTTTAAAGTTGCAAGGGATATTTTCTAGGGTGACCGATGGGATTCGAACCCACGACATTCAGAACCACAATCTGACGCTCTAACCAACTGAACTACGGTCACCAGGTTGCCCTTTCATCTGAAAGGCGATGCAAAAGTACGCACTTTCCGTGATACTACCAAATATTTTCGGCTTTTTTTATCTCTAATGGTCGATTTTTCTTCGTTTTGGGGTTTTTCTCTCCCAAATGGCCTAGGAATTTTGCAGGAACAATGTCGCATAACTCCAATCTACCAACTCTACTACCCTACTCTCGCTTTTCCAATCACATATTACATCTAAAACAACGGCTTGTTTATCATAAAACGACGTGTCACTTTTTGAAAACAACGGCTTGTTTTACACAAAACGACGTGTCACTTTTTGAAAACGACGGCTTGTTTTATACAAAACAACGTGTCGTTTTCTATGAACGCTCCGAAACGGCAAAAGTTCTGCCTGTTATCGAAAATTCGTTCGACTCACTCATCGGAGATAACAAAATTCAAATTGTAAAAAAGTCTATATTCAACCTCTTCGCGCGCACGCGTACGCACACAATACAGGAGTTTTTGCATTTTTGCTGTCACAAGTGTCACACCATTACGTATAACACCTTAATGGACAGTTAATTACGGATGTTTTTAAGATATATTTCAACAATAAGACTGTTTAACTCTCAAATTTTCGACGATAAAACGAAGAAAAACACCCTTTTTGCTCCTTCTTTTATGCGAAATACTCTCCTTTCTTCTCTCATTTTTCACCTCGAGTGTGACACTTGTGACAGCAAAAAAACAACATCGCTGTTGGAAGGCGCGCGCTACGCGTACGCGCGAGAGCCTTCTGCCATCTCTTTCATCTCGATTTCAACTTCTCTTAGGGCGACTTACCACCCAATTTGACAAGTAGTGATAGCAAAACACAATCTATTCAAAGGGGATTTGTCACTTTTCTGCGATTTTGTCCCTCTTTGGGGCAATATCTCCCCATATACTTATAGGGGCGCACCAATGATATGTGCGTCACGCTTCATTTCTACTTTCACGGCGAAAGCCAACCCAACATATAATCCCCAATCGGTCATTAGACCTCCCCCAAAAAGGGACTGCGGCAAAAAGATTCTCTTTTGACACAGTCCCCGTGTGATGCAGGGCAAGAAGTTAGCAGAAAGACTAACGAATTAAACCCTAGAAGAAGTGGCTTACATTCTTCCTCCTCCGAGAGCTTGATAGAGTTTTATGGCCGCTTGCACCTTTTCAAAACGGTTGTTGATGAGCGACAGACGACCATTGAGCAGATTCATTTGCGCAGTCAGCGTTTCGAGATAGGTTGTCGTATTTCCATTGCGAAACAAAAACTCGGTGTCATCATTGGCTTTTTGCAATTCCTTGAGACGCTCTTGCGCAATGGCCGTTGTGGTGGACGCAGTGTGATACTTATTCAAGGCGTTGCTCACTTCTTGACCAGCTGTAAGCAGTGTTTTCTCAAATCTATTTGTGCAGCTTCCTGTTGAAGTTTAGCCACCTCCAAACCACCTTTGAGTTTGCCTTGTGCAAAGAGAGGTTGAGTGAGCGAAGCCACTCCCGATGCAATGAATTTACCGGGATTTACCACCATTCCTCCGAGAGCATCAGTGAAACTGCCTTGCGCAGAAATCGTGATTTGCGGATAGAAAGTACCACGTGCCGACTGGATGCCATAGAAGGCATTCGCGAGTTTGGCTTCGGCAATGGCCACATCCGGACGACTACTCAAAAGTGAGAGGGGAAGTCCGGCAGAAAAAGATGTGGGGAAGTTTTCGGCAGAGAAGGTTCCGCGCTCAATGCCGTGAGGTGTTTCGTGAAGTAACAAACAAAGTGCATTTTCAGCTTGACTAATGTTGTCGGTGAGTGTGGGCACAGTGGCTTCGATTTGCAACACTTGCGCTTTGGCACTAGCAAGGGCAGCGGAGTTGGTGTAACCAGCTTCTTTCATCGCAGTCATCGCTTCGATGTTTTTGTGCCAAAGTTTCAACGTGGCTTGCGTCGTGGCGAGTTGCTCATCCAGCATTTGCAGGCTGTAATAGAGATTAGCCACCGCAGCGACGATGCTAGTTTGCACGGCTTGCTTGGCGGATTTGGCTTGCAGCACCGAGAGTTCACCTTGTTTCTTGGCATTATAGAGTTTGCCAAAAGCATCGATTTGCCACGAAGCCTGAACCGGAAAAGCATAACTCTCGTTGGTGGTCATTCCCTCCACAAAGACTTTTGACACTGTGCCCGATGGAGAGAGCGCAATTTGTGGGAGGTAAGCCAGACGATTGAGACGCAACCCCACTTCCGCTTGTTGGATGGTGAGTTGGGCTTTGCGGAGGTCAGCGTTACGCTCTAAGGCGGTGGAAATGAGTTGTTGCAAATGGGCATCATTGAAGACTTCGCGCCAGGGCAAATTACCAAACGAAGTGGTGTCTGTCGTGGTGGACGCGCTATCTTGCTGTGGGGTGCTGCGGTAAAGATGCTCCACGAATGAAGCGGTGTGAGCAGTGTTGCGCTCATAGGTGCCAAACAGAGAGTGACAACTCGTGAGGAGCGTAGCAGCTGCCGCAATATATAAGAATGATTTCATAGAAAATTATCGTAATGAATCGTGCATATTGTGAGATTTTCATCTCATTGAAATCTTCAAAGGGGGAAAAGTGGCGGTTGCACACCTTCCCCCAGAGAGATCAATTTGTTTCCTCAGATGCTTCTTCTAGAAGGGGTTGTTCGTTGGAAAGTTCCGCTTCGTTATTGTGAAGATGTGAGAAATCAATAGGTTTAATGCGCTCTTGCAAGCCTTGGAAGATGCGGAAGAGTGCAGGCACGACAAAGATTTGGCAAATCATACCAATCAACATACCACCAATGGCTGTGGTGCCGAGCGAGCGGTTGCCGTTGGCACCGACTCCAAAGGCAAACATCATGGGCAACAACCCAATAATCATTGCCATAGAGGTCATCAAGATGGGGCGCAGACGGGCTGCTGCTCCTTCGAGAGAGGCTGTGGTGATGCTCATGCCGGCTTTGCGACGGTCGAGGGCGAACTCAACGATGAGGATGGCATTTTTTGCCAACAAACCGACAAGCATGATGAGGGCAATCTGCACGTAGATGTTGTTTTGCGCTTCGCCAAAGACGGCTCCCATAATCTGACCAGCCACTCCGGGGAGTAAGCTCAAACTGCCGATGCCTTGGATGAAAAGGAACGAACCGAGCAAACCAAAAGGCACGGAGAGGAGCACGGCGAGAGGCAAGAGATAGCTCTCATATTGCGCAGCGAGCAACAAATAGATGAAGAGGAAGCAAAGACCGAACACAATGGCGGTGGTGCTGCCACTGGCAGATTGTTCTTCGCGCGTAAGACCTGAATATTCATAGGTGTAGCCCACGGGCAGACTTGCTTTTGCCACTTCTTCCACCGCTTGAATGGCTTGTCCCGAGGTATATCCATCGGCAGGATTACCATTGATGGAAATGGACGTGAACATGTTGAAGCGGTTGATGTTGTCGGAGCCTTCGGTGGGCGTCAGCGTCATGAACTGCGTGATGGGTGCCATCTGTCCGCGTGCATTGCGCACCTTGATGTTGTTGAGCGACTCAATGTTGGCGCGTGCACTAAATTCGGCTTGCACGATGACGCGATAAATCTTACCAAATCGGTTGAAGTTGGAAGAATACAAGCCACCAAAATAACCTTGCAAAGTGGAGAGAACATCGCGCGGAGAGATGCCAGCACGTTTGCATTGCGCAGCATCGATGTCGATGACATATTGAGGGAATTTAGTGTCGAAGTTAGTTTGCGCGGCCTGAATTTCTGGACGCTTGTTCAATTCGGCAATGAAGTTGGTGGCAACGTCTTTGAACTTAGAGAGTTCTCCACCCGTGCGGTCTTGGAGGTTAAGCGAGAATCCGTTGGACATACCGTATCCCATAATCATAGGAGGTTGGAAGAAGAACACTTGCGCGTCTTTGAAGGATTTCTGCGACTCAATCAACAAGTTGATGAACACCATTTTGGAACTTTCGGTGATGGCGTTGCGCTCCTCCCAAGGTTTGAGTTTGATGAAGAAAGAACCATAAGAAGGGGCCCTGTCCTCCCATCATCGAAAATCCAGAAATAGCCATCGTATTTTTCACCAAGGGTGAAGCCATAACCATTTTCTCTACCTGTTGGAGCACTTCGTCTGTGCGGTCTTGAGAGGTGCCAGGAGGCATGGCTACGATGCCCATCAACGTGCCGGTGTCTTCTGAGGGCACAAGGGTTGTGGGGGTGGCTTGCATCATCCAAAACAAACCTCCGATGGAAGCAACCACCAAGCCCATGGAGAGCCAGGGACGGCGTACGAAGTGATTTACATTCTTCTTGTAACGCTCCAAGATGCGCTCATACCATTGGTTGAAAGCGGTGATGAAACGGTCGGAGAAGAGTCCTAAAATGGCGACAATGGCAATGCCCCAAGCGATGATGCTGATGATGACGTGTTCGAAAGTGTAGAGTCCTACGACCATCATAACGATAGTGACGATGAGCAACAGCAGCGTGAGCCAAGGGGGCAGAGAAAGACCGAATTTCTTGCCGTTGACGGCATATTTTTCTTTCATTTGCTCCAAAGCGGCTTTCTGAGCCACCTGCACACGCTCTCCCAAACTGCGATGGTCGTTGTGCGCTTTGAGGATAATGGCGCACAGGGCAGGAGAAAGGGTCAAGGCATTGAGCGCGGAGAAGCCGATGGCTACTGCCATGGTGATGCCGAACTGGCGATAAAATGTGCCACTTGTGCCACCCATAAACGAAACGGGGACGAACACGGCCATCATAACGAGTGTGATGGAAACGATGGCACCGCCTAGTTCACGCATTGCATCGAGAGAAGCGGTGCGCGCTGAGGTATATCCCAAATCGAGTTTGGCGTGTACGCCTTCCACCACGACAATGGCGTCATCGACAACAATGGCGATGGCGAGAACTAGGGCAGAAAGGGTGAGGAGGTTGAGGGAAACCAATGAGGTTGAGCACCAAGAATGTGCCTACCAAGGCTACAGGAATGGCAATGGTGGGAATGAGCGTGGAGCGTAGGTCTTGCAGGAAGATAAACACTACCAAGAAGACGAGTACGAAGGCTTCGATGAGGGTTTTCACCACTTCGTGGATCGACGCAAAGAGGAAGTCGTTCACATTTTGCGCCATGTGGATTTCCAACCCAGCGGGCATTGAAGATTTGCTTTCTTCTAGGGTTTTCTCAATGTCTTGAATGATTTTTGTGGCATTGGAACCGGCTATCTGAGACACCATGCAACCTACGGATTTGTGTCCGTTGGTGCGGGTGCCAAAGGAGTAGGATTCGCTTCCTAATTCTACACGGGCGATGTCTTTCAAACGAATCAAGCTTCCATCGGCATTCGATTTGATGACGATATTTTCAAACTGCGATGCTTCCTGCAAGCGTCCACGATAGCGAAGGGTGTATTGAAACGTTTGGTGCTCGCGTTCGCCAATGTTACCGGGCGCAGCTTCGATGTTTTGTTCTGCTAAAACAGCAGAAACATCGGTGGGAATCAAGCCATAAGACGCCATTTTCTCAGGATCGAGCCAGATGCGCATGGCATAAGAACCGGCAAAGACTTGTGCATCTCCCACACCGGCTACACGTTGCACTTGGGGAATGAGATTAATTTTGGTGTAGTTTTCCAAAAAGTCAGAAGAATAGCGGTCCTCAGTGTCTACCAAAGAGAAGACCATGAGCATAGAACTCTGACGTTTGCGTGATAACCCCCACTTGAGTTACTTCTGCAGGCAACAATCCGGTGGCCTTTGCCACGCGATTTTGCACATTCACAGCAGCCATGTCGGGGTCGGTGCCCATTTTGAACGTGATTTGTATGGAGGCTTGACCTGTGTTGGTGGCTGATGAGGACATATAGTCCATGTTTTCCACACCGTTGATTTGCTCTTCAAGCGGAGCAATCACGGAGTTCAACACGGTTTGGGCATTGGCACCCATATACGCTGTGGACACCTGCACCGTGGGAGGAGCAATGTCGGGATATTGGGTGATGGGGATTTGCATCAATCCCATCGTTCCCAAGATGACGATGAAAATGGAAATCACCGTCGACAGCACTGGGCGGTTGATAAATAAATCGAGTTTCATAAATATCCTATACTTGTGGGGATGGAATTATCCCCAATCGGTCATTAGACCGTAAAAGTGTTACTGATGGAAAAGATGACAGGAACTAATCATCGATTTGGGATTATTGTCCAGGCATTTTCTTTTCTGCCATGTGTTGTTGCGACTTTTTCTGTTGTGCTTCGCTTTGTTGAGGAGTGATGGGTTTGATTTCCATGTCGTTGCTCAACTTGTTCACACCTTCTACAACAATTCTGTCGCCGACGTTGAGACCTTTGGTCACCACATAAGTTTGTCCGTCGTTTTGAGGCAATACTTCAATTTCGGTTGCTTTCACCTTGTTGTCTTTTCCCACTACATAAACAAACTTCTTGTTTTGAATTTCGTAGGTGGATTTCTGCGCTACGAGTATTGCGTTGGTGTGGTGAACGGGGAAGGAGATTTGACCTGTTGCACCAGAGCGCAAAATGCTTTGGGGATTGGCAAAGGTGGCACGCATTTTCACACTACCTGTGGATACGTCGAGCACACCAGACAGACTGCTCACTTTTCCTTTTTGTTCGTAGGTGGTGCCATCAGCGAGAAGGAGCGTGACTTCGGGTAGGTCTTTGACAGCTGCTGAACTTCCGCCGCTGGTGCGCGTCATTTCGAGGAGTTGTTTTTCGGTGAGGGAGAAATAAGCATACATGGTGCTGAGATTTGACACCACGGTGAGAGGTTCTGGACTGGAAGGTCCTACGAGTGTTCCCAAACGATAGGGAATACTTCCAATGACGCCTGAACTTGTGGCGCGAATGGTGCAGAAACTCAACTGATCGGTGGCAGCTGCAAGTGCTGCTTTGGCTTGTCCGAGTTGTGCGCGCAACGTGGCAAGTTGATTGACAGCAACATCCAAATCAAATTGCGACACAATGTCGCGCTGACGAAGCATGCGCTTGTTTTGCACAGTCAATTCTTGAGTTGCGATGGATGCTTTGGCCACATTTACAGCGGCGCGCGCTTGCGCCACAGCACTACGATATTGTGTAGGATCGATTTGAAACAAAGGCTGACCTGCTTTGACAAAATCGCCTTCGTCTACCATTTGTTTGACGATGTTACCCGACACTTTTGAACGGATTTCCACATCTTGCACTCCTTTAATGATGGCAGGATATGTGGTATTGAGATCTGCTGTTTGTGGACTGATGGTTTCGACAGCAAATTCGTTGCTAGATGGGAGAGAGGCTTGCTGTTTTTTGCCAGAGCAGGCAACGAGCGTGAGTGCCAAGAGAAGATAAGCTACTTTTTTCATTGAAGCATTTGTTTGGTTGCTGTTGTTGTTACGTGTGAAGACCGAAGCTCACCGTTCTAGTGAACTTTGGTAGTTGGAAAAGAACCTAAATCCAATAAACGTCGTTGGATGAGTTGTGAGATAATGTTGATGCGTGAATGATGAATGAGAAGGGCTATTCTCTCTGTCTTTGGGGAGGGACAGAGGCATAATCTCCTTTGAAAATCATTATAAGTTCTGGTGCATCTCATTTCAAGAAACGTTTATCTTGCTGAAATGCAGAGCAAAGGTACAATAAAAACGTGGAGAGTTGATGCGTTTTTCTTGCAAAACATGGTCGAAAATGCCCTAACTTAGGATTTTTTACAAGAGGATGAAATACGAGATACTCGTTTGTAAAATGATATATTACAAAAAGCGACCGAAAAATGTGCGGTAGTAGCCGAAAAAAGCCTTGCGTTGAGAAAACGCGAGGCTGATTTGTGGGAAATAGTATGTATTAGTCACGGAGTTTGATGAAGCTTACACAAAGAGCTCCCACTGCGAGCAATCCTCCCGCAACAACGAGCATCAAATTTCAGGAGCAAGTTGTCCGGGTACAGTAAAGACTTTCAAAATTAAACCACCGACCACTGCTGCCACGATTTGTGGGAGACAAATGGTGCCATTGAACAAACCGAGATAGGTTCCCATGTGTCCTCCTTTCAATGAATTGGTGAGGATGGTGAAAGGCAAGGCGAGCATTGCTGCCCAAGCGCAACCGATGAGGAGGAAACTTACGAAGAGAAGGTATTGATCGTGGATGAAATAAACCGAAGCAAAACCTACACCTCCGAGAAGAAGGCTCAGCGCATAGATGAACTTTTGATTTTTGAAGAAGGGAATCACCGTTGCCCACAACACCGAACCCACGGCTTGCACAGCAAACAAGACACCGACCCAATTGCCTGCTTCATTGTAAGCACTGCTCGTGGTGTTCAACACAACCACTCCGTCTTTCAACATTGTTGGTGTATGGAAAATGTTGTTTGCTATCGAACCATTGGTGTAAGTCCACATAAACATAAAGGCTGCCCAGCAGAAGAACTGCACCAAACCTACTGTCCAGAAAGTGGAAGGAGCCTTAACTAACAGTGCGAACACATTGGAAGACTCCGATTTCTGTTTGCTTTCTGTTTGATTGCTTGCGTTTGTCGCAGCATTAGGAGTAATTTGGTGATATTCGTTGTAGAGCTGAGGAGGATATTCCTTTACCGTCAGTGTGGTGTAGATGACACAGAAGATGAGGATGGCTGCACCACCATAGAAGGAATAAATCACCGTGTCGGGCACCTTTCCTTGTTCTGCTGTATTGCTCACTGCCAACCAAGTGAGGACTATGGGGAAAAGATATCCCACAAGACTACCTGCATTGCAGAGGAACGATTGAATGGAGTAAGCCGTTGATTTTTGCTCTTCGTTCACCATGTCGCCCACCATCATTTTGAAGGGTTGCATAGCAATGTTGATACTCGTGTCGAGAAACATGAGAGAAATCAACCCAAAAATCATTGCCACTCCCACGCTCATACCAAAACTTCCGGCATTAGGAAGAAGGCACATCACCAAAACAGCGATGAGAGCACCCACAAATAGATAGGGTATGCGTCGTCCGAAGCGTGTCCACGTGCGGTCTGAGAGTACACCGATGATGGGTTGCACCAAGATACCCATCAAAGGGGGGAGAATCCAAAAATAAGAAAGATTGTGTGGATCTGCACCGAGGGTAGAAAAGATGCGAGAAATGTTAGCACTTTGCAGTGCATAAGCGATTTGTACGCCGAAGAATCCAAAACTCAAATTAAAGAGATGAGAAAAGGGAAGGCGAGGTAGGTGTTTCATTTTTATAGCATAGCTTGCGCATAGAGGCTTAGCGTTGGGTTTAACCCAAATCGGTCATTAGTTCATTATAATGCAGCTGTTTTTCCTCTCTGCAATGTAGTGCTCTAGAACTAGAGCCTACTACATTGAACAGAAAGTGAATTGTTGCTGCGCCAAGGCAGTTGTTGCTGCATCAAAGCTGTTGCCGCTGCGCGTGTGAGGTATCAGATAACTATTGTCGGCCGCTTTGTTCCACCAAAGAGGTTACACGTTGATTGAAAGCGGTTTGTTGAAGCAAACTTTCGATGCTCAAGTGCATACGATAGCGCCAGTAGTGACGAGGATTTGCAGGAACGTTGATGCGTTCGCCTTCTACATCAGCAAAGCGCAGTTTTTCATCCATTGCAAACCAATCTTGGAGTGCCAAGATGGCAAGCATAGAAGGACTATTGAGATGACGGCGCACCACTTCTTCGCACACCCAACCTGGAGCATCTCCAGGAACTTCACCGCCGAGGTGGAGCACATCGTAGTAGTAGCGACAAGTTTGACTATAATCTTCACGCCACCAACCACGGAATGTTGCCATGTCGTGCGTGCCAATGGTGCAAACAGAGCGTTCGGGATACCATTCCACATGACCAAATTCGTGTTTCGGATCTTTCGGCATGCGCTCAATTTCGAGAGAGAGCAATTGGAGTTCGTTCATCACCCAGGGCACACAGTCGGGCACCATTCCCAAGTCTTCGCCACAAGGAAGCATCGGAGCCGCTTCGCAAAGTTCTGGAAGTTTCTCCATTGCGCAGTCATACCAGAACTGATTGTGACGTTCGTAGAAGTAGTGATTGTAAAGACTATTGAAAGCATTCTTCTCATGTTGCTGCAATCGTTCGAAAATCAAACTTTGTTGAGCAGCAATGCGAGGATGATACATGCCATGTTGTTTGTGATCTTCCACAAAAAGCACGTTGTTGATGAGCGAGAACACACCATTCTTCAAAGCCTCAGCATTAGGCAACGACTTGCCCTCCTTGTTGAAATAAGCCTCCACCGCACGCTGTGTGGCATATTCTGGACGGAGCGACCAAACATCATAATGGCTATGTTCCAAGAAGGTCTGTTTCACCCATTCGCATTGTTCTCCAAACACGCGATAAAGAATATCCTCGCAGATGAAAGGAGAAGTCATAAAGTCTTTTTGGAAATAAAGACCGAAGCGTCCTATCTCTTCTGGCGACATAGGAAGCGCAGGAGAGAATTGACCGAGCAATCCTTGCACACTGTGACTTGGAATTTCCCAAATGCGGAAGAATCCGAGAATGTGGTCAATGCGATAAGCCGTGAAATACTCCGCCATTTTTGCGAATCTGCGTTTCCACCAGCGATAACCGTCTTGTTTCATCACTTCCCAGTTGTAAGTGGGGAAGCCCCAGTTTTGTCCGTTGGCAGAGAAAGCATCGGGTGGCGCACCGGCTTGACCATTCATATTGAAATAATAGGGTTCAATCCAAGCTTCAACCGAGTTGCGCGAGATGCCGATGGGAATATCGCCCTTAAACATCACACCTTTGCTGCGTGCGTAGTCGCTAGCAGCAAGAAGTTGCACGTGCAAGAGATATTGTATATAATAGTAGTAAGCCACCGACTCCAAACCTTGCTTTCGGGTGCGCAAAGTTTCTCTATTTGGGTTGATTCGTAGGTGCTGTGTTCAGGCCACTTACTGAAATCGGGAGTACCATATTTGTCGCGAAGATAGGAAAAAGCCGCATAAGGACGCAACCAATGTGCGTTGTTGTCCAAGAAGGCGGTAAACTCTTTCGTCTTGAGCAACTCTTTTCCCGTTTCTCTGAATGAAAGCAACAAATAGTCGCGCTTTAGTTTATTGACGCGGTCGTATTCCACTTGAGGAAGCGCGTTGAGTTCGCGAAATTCTTTGTCGAATTGTGCTTGTTGCGCAGCATTTTTCAACTTTGGCACTTCTCTCAAGTCCACATACATGGGATGGAAAGCATAGATGGAGATAGAGTTATAAGGATAAGAATCCACCCACGTTCCCGTAATCGTGGTGTCGTTGATGGGCAAAATCTGCAACGCCTTTTGTTTAGTCGTCACTGCCCAGTCCACCATTTTCTTCAAATCTCCGAAGTCGCCCACACCCTGACTACCTTCGCTGCGAAGCGAGAATACAGGAACGGCAGTACCCGCCACTCGTGGATGAATGTTGGAGAAATAAAGTTCTATTTCAGGCGCAAAATAGTGCACACCTTCAGCGAGTTCAGGCACCACCAAGAGGCGATTGTTACCGCCTTCCCATTCTTCCACCTTGCCATTGCTGTCTACCGCCACAAATTTGTAGTCATAGGCTTTTGCAAATTGTTGCGCATCGAGAGTCAGTTGCCAGTGGTTGGCTGCCACTTCTTCAAAAGCGATAGCCCCTGTGGGTTGCCATGCGCCCAAAGCCTTACCTTCTCCCACGATAGCGAGTTTCAGTCCGCGCTCACGGAGTGTGGGACAAAGCACACGCAGCGTGTAGGTAGATTTAGCCAAAGAAGCTGAAGCTGGATGCCCCTTTCCGAAATCTCCTGAAAGGCGAGCGAGAAGAGAGCATTGTGTTGAGGCAAATCGCGCCAGTTGTCATTGGCGAAATAAGCAGCTTCTACTTGACTTTCGGCGTGAATGATGTGTCGCTGTGCACCACGTTCTTGGCGTACGCGTTGATGTCCACGCCACACACTGTATCGATAAGTCACCAATTGTCCAGCATGACGATCAGACAATTTGACGGTAGTCTCCCAGTGTTGGCCATCTTCGGTGGATAGAGCGACAGGCTGATTAGCATTGCCATCGATTTCAACAGCAATGTGCTCTCCCCATTGAGTGAGATAATTGAGTTGGAAGTGGATAATCATATTGCGTTACTTTTTGTTCAATTTTATCTTGTGACTTCTTTGCTAAGAAAGTGTCATTCGGTCTCCAAAAATACAAACTTCTTTCGACTTAGCGTACTTTTTTTACCCTAAAAATGCAATGCGAACTCAACAATTTTATTCCGTAGAGCCCTTTCTCACTACTTTCGCGAATTTATATTTACCAATGCCCCAAAGATATACCACATCTATACTAAAACGGTATTGTCCGAAAAGCTACACAAGCGGATGGGTGAGGCAACAAAAGCCCCGAACATCTCACGGATGCTCGGGGGGGAGATTGATGAATAAGGAGGTAGTCAGTACCTTGAACTCACTTATATTCCTTTGTTTTCTTCATATTGTAGAAATCCACATCGCGGCGATAAACTTGGAAAGCTGCAAAAGAAGTATCGTATTGTTTAAAGAATTCGAAGGCGGCAGTGCAGACCTTTTGGATGTCAAAGGCGAGGAAGTCCACATAGACATGGAAGCGTCCTACAGCACGGCCGATGAAGTCAACATAATTGCCTTCTTGGTGCGTGCGGAGGTAGTTCTCGAGGGCAGAGCATGCCGCATTGATGGCAGCTTCTCGTTCGGTTTCGTCCATTTTGTCAAGCCCAGGCACGTCGAAGGCAAAGAAGCCCCCCACGCAACCGAAACGATGGAAGAGGTTCATGAGCCCCGATTCGTCTTTAGCAAATTCGCTTACGAAACGTGGAATTGTCGTGGTGCCAGTATGGATGTCAAGGCGGAGGTCGCTGGGTTCTATATCCTCTGTTTCTTTGAAACGATAGTTCATTGAACCTTGTAAGATGACATCAATGTTCTCCCAGCGTGGATCCTTAGAATAAAGCATGGCAAGCATATCGCGAAGTTCTGAGAGTTTGATGCAATCTTCTTCGTTCGGTACTTCTTCCAACACGTTAATCGCTGATACAAACTCCGTGTTGACCAATTCGCCCACTGCATTATCGACCACCACTTCGGCACGCCACCAAGCGGGGCTGTCGCCCTCTAGCAATAGTGGGTGGTAAACACCTACACTAACGCTTTTGCCACCTTCATCTTTGGTGAAATACACTAGCACTTCTTTTGCTGCAATCACACCTTCACCGAAATTGACAGACAAATCAGGGGTGGCAGTGCGGCCAATGGAGAATTCCCAATGCTCGCGCACCGATTCGGGCATACGACTCAGGAAAAAGCGGAAAAGGGGATAGAGCATCCAAATGCCATCGGCAGAAAGGATGATGTGGTAATTTTGCGAGCCAATCTCAAACGCCAGGTTTGGGAAAGCTAGTTTCAAACTAGAGAAAGCCATCTGTTGGATTTCATCACCAGAGGCTCCGTTGTCCACGAGCTGGCGCAACTCTGCTTCATGCTCCACAAAGGCTTTCCACGCTTTTTCCACGCGATCGGCAAACGAACCTTGGGTGTATTTGGGAAAGGCAAGGAACTGATAGCAATCGGCAAGCAACTCTTTCGTGTCGGCAGCAAGCGACTCATAAGGCTCACCCTCAAGTGTGCGAATAAAGTATTCGGCAGCTTCCCCCTCGCGGTCAAGATGATAGAGCGCGAAGCCCATACGATGATTCCAGAGTTCGTCTTTTTCCGTCTCTTCGTCTCTAATGCTTTCGAGCACGCGAATCGCTGTTTCGTAGTATTCTGGGTTATCTTCTTCTGCGGCTAAATTATTGTAAGCTCTTGCCAACCAACCCACGCGTTCGCGGTTGAGTTTATCTGCAGGGAGTGATTCGAGCAATTTGATAATCTTGGCAGGCTCGTCGTTTTCATGCCATTCCGCAATTTGGCTGTCGATGTCTTTGAGCATAGATCTGTAGTTGTGAAGTGTTCTGGGAATCACTAATGAAATGGTCTATCACGCAAAACGTAGGCATTATTCCCAACCCAAGGCAGAAGCACCGAGCACCGCTGCTTCAGAACCTTTAAGTGTAGAAATGAGGAGTTTAGCCTTAATCTTGAAAATCTTGAGCACGTGTTCGTCATATGCACGACGGAGTGGCTCCATCAAGTATTCGCCAGCCTTGGCAAGACCGCCGAAGAACACAAAAGCTTCGGGAGTGTTGAAAGTGGCAAAATCTGCGCAAGTGCGTCCCAGGAGTTGCCCTGTAAATTCAAAGATTTCGAGCGCAATTTTGTCGCCTTTCTCTGCTGCTTGGAACACATCAAATGAAGTGATTTTTTCGGGATCGATGTCGCGAAGAGGAGAGGGAGCGTCAGACTTTGACAAGAATTCGCGCGCAGTGCGTGCCACACCCGTAGCCGAGCAGTACGTTTCAAGACAACCCTTGCGACCGCAACCACATTGGCGACCAGCTTCAGAGTGGTCAATCACCACGTGACCGAGTTCACCGGCAAAACCGTCAGAACCATAAACCACACGACCATCCACAACGATGCCCGAACCGACACCAGTGCCAAGGGTTATCATAATAAAGTTTTTCATACCACGTGCCACACCATAGGTCATTTCGCCCAGTGCAGCAGCGTTAGCATCATTCGTCACGCGAACAGGGATGCCAAGTGCTTCTTCAAAGAGGTCGCAAATGGGAATTTCTCCTTGCCAAATGAGGTTGGCAGCGCGTTCGATGGTGCCATTATAGAAATTGCCACTTGGCGCACCGATGCCCATACCACGAATGTTGTCAATGCCACCCACCACATCGAGTGCAGGTTGCAAGGCTTTCACAGCAGCGGCCACGTAGTCGTTGATGTCGGGATAGTCTTTGGTAGCAATGACTGTTTGCGCGAGAATCGTTCCACGCTGATCTACAATACCGAATACGGAGTTCGTGCCGCCCATATCGAGGCCAATCACGTAAGGTTTATCGATGATTTCTTCCATAATGGATTATTATTGTGATGTATTATACAATGTTGTGGAGCCCAAATAGCTCATTTCAGTGCTGCAAATATAAAAAGAAAAAATCAACTCTCCAACGCTTAAAGGGGGATTTTTACAAGTAGACCTGACATTTTTATGTAGAAGAGAAGAAATAGAAGGAACATCGGAGGAAGAATAAAAAAGCGTGCGCACATCAAAAAAAGCGTGAACAAACCTTTGCAAAGTACGGAGTTTTTGTATCTTTGCATTGAAAATCTTTAACCCAAATCGGTCATTAGATCCTGAACAGATTTCATTAGGTTGTTGAGCAGATTGTTTATCGTTGGTTCGAAGGCGTAGCGGGCTACGGCGAGAACGAACGAAAAACAAGATGCCAACAAGAAAATGAAAGATGACAGGAAGTTATCTTTTCAATTACGAACGTACTATAACGGTCTAATGACCGATTGGGGTTTAACGTTAGAAACTCTCATTTATGAAACATCTCGTTGCCTTTATGGCCTGTGCTGCCAGTTGTTTGTGCGCTTCTCAGGCTTACGCCAGTGATTTGAACCCCTCGATGCACTTGCAAGAGGACACTGTTGCCAAAACACCAACTGCATTTTCCAGATCGTTGGAAGAAGCACCTGCTTGCACCTCAAAAGAGGGAACTCCAAAAGTGGAAGAACCCTTCAAACCCACTGTGAAACTGGGTGGTTGCATTATGACGCAGTACTCGACAACAGACCGTGAAAATCTAGCCACCGATGGCGGTTTCAATGTACGCATTGTTCGTGCCTTAGCCAATGGTATGGTCTGGAAAGATGTGGCTTATCGCTTGCAATTAGAACTCAGCGGTGCGCCTGGCGTGGACAGAGGACCGAGAGTGCTTGATGCCTACACCGAATGGACGCGATACAAAGAATGGCAACCTCGTTTGGGACAATTCAAGCGTTGCTTTGGTTTCGACAACCCTATTCACCCCATGATGGTGGGGTTCGGCAGTTTCTCACAAATTGCCATAAAATTGCAAAGCATCGGCGACCGAATTGGCGAACACGTGTCTAATGGTCGCGACATCGGTTTCAAATGCAAGGAGACCTGCTTCCCCAAACCGACGGCCATCGATTGTTGCACTACCAAGTGGGTATTTACAACGGTCAAGGCACCAACCACAAAGACGTTGATCGCCACAAGGATTTGATTGGCGGATTGTGGGTGATGCCCACAAAGGACTTGCGCATTGGTGCATTTGGGTGGAATGGCTATTACACCGACGAGAAAAAAATCCCAAGAACACGCTGCGCCGTGCGCGCTACGACATAGGTTTCACCTACGAAGGTGCGTGGAGTGCACGTGGAGAATATGCTCACAGCGTTGGAGGAACGACTAAAGGTGGCCCCACAGAAAGCGATGGTTGGTATGCTATGGTGGGAGTGCCAGTGCCACAATGCAAGGATTTGAAGGTTTATGGTCGCTGGGACTGCTATCGCGATGATGCCACGCGTTGGAACAGTTTGATAACCAACTGGGGATTAGCCCTCAATTACTATCTCGGCAAACAATATGTTTTGCAATTGAACTACACGCACACAGTAGATCGCAATTTGGCGGTGCGTGGTGGCCATTACAACACCCTAGACTTGCAAGTGAGTGCTAAATTTTAGTTGCTGACACATAACTATATTATAAGGTAAGGAGATGATGCAAACCTCGTTTTTGCATCATCTCCTTTTTGTGTTTGGTAAACCCCAATCGGTCATTAGATTCAGAACAGATTTCATTGGATTGTTGAGCAAATGGTTTGTTGTGAGTGAGAAGGCGTAGCGGGCTACGTCAAAAACGAACAAAAAACAAGATGCCAACAAGAAAATGGAAGATGGCAGGAAGTTCTCTTCTCTCTAACCAATTGCAATATAACGATCTAATGACCAATTTGGGTTAAAGTTGGAGTAAGATAGAAAGCGAAGGATTGTTCAAACACAAAAAATCGCCTCAGCTCGTATGAGTTGAGGCGATTAGCTTCTTGATCGAAAAAAAAAGGGTAAGTCTTAAAAATCAACGGCAACCTTCAGAGATACGCCACCAATACCTCTACTTTTCACTTGTGAAAGACCATTATCATATCCAACTATAACATCAGCTTCCTGCGCTTCATAACCGACGCTAACATTTAAACCCACGCGTTCTGACAAGCCTAAACGGCAGCCCAAAGAAGGACAAAGATAGAAACCTTTTGCATCTACCAAGGGACTATAACCTACTCTCAAATCCAAGAAAGGAGAGATGTTACCCTTGATAAAATGACTGCGAACGTTTGCAAAAATGGGAATACCTATTTCTTCACCTCCTGCGTAATAGTTCAAGGCAGCTCCAATTCCGACGTACAGGTAGGGATTAAACTGTACTCCATTAACAACGCCCACACTAAGCCTATCCCTGCCAAAATCCCCTGCACCAATAGTGCATCCAAAGTCTACATACCCCTTGTATCCTGCTGTTAAGCCATTGCCAGCAAATCTACGAGGAGATGTCTCTCTAAGCTCCTTAGTCATCTTTTCTACAGCATCTATTTGGTACACAAACAGACTTCCATCGGCTGTTTGGAGCTTGATAGATTTATTGGGAACTTGTTCTACTATAATTCCCTTTACTACGCTACCATCCTTGAGATAGACGACATCTCGCATTTCCTGGGCAAAGCCACAGAGAAAGCTTGTCAAAAAAACAGAACAAGAAACAGACTTTTTCTTTATCATAACTGTTCTAAAATTATGCTTGTAGTTTCCCAGAACCCAGCTGTAACAACAAAAAAAGTAAAAGAGCGTGGGAACTATTGCCAATTATCTCATTGAGGCTGTGGAAGATGCCCTAAACCGATAATAAAGCAATAGCCCACGCCTCAAATACATTCCCCACACAGACTCGAAGTGGGGGAGAATCCTGACGTGAACGTTATTGCTATCATCGCAGTTTTGTTGAAACTTCCATATTTCAATGAGGGATAATACGTCAAACGCTCTACATTGCCGCTATCTATGCAAGAAGCAATTCAAAGAAGCAAATGCACTACAAAGATAAGCAAAAAAAACAATTAGCAATATCTGAAAGATGAAGAAATCGAGATTTTTTCAACGCATTATCCCCCAAAACAGCCTGCAATTTGACCTATACGCCTTAATTTATTGCACTCTCTACGTTGAGTTGATATTTCTGGCAATAAACTTCACAATACAGGCCATTCTGATTTCTGAGGCATTAGGCCGTAGGACTTTTATGCACCACTCCCCTACTCTCGTTGCATAGAAACCCAAACAGTTCTATCATCAACACGTTATTCATCACAAAACAACGTGATGTTTTTCATAAAACGACGGCTTGTTTTACACAAAACGACGTGTGGTTTTACACAAAACGACACGTCACTTTTTTCAAATGACGAGTCGTTTTGGATGAAGGTGCTGAAATTGCAATAAGTCTATCGGAAAACGTTCACTGGAGATGAATACTTTACAATTGTAAAAATACCTATAATCACTTCCCCTCGCGCGCACGCGTATACACGCGCTTCCAAGAGTTTTTATATTTTTGCTGTCACAAGTGTCACAGCATCCACTGTAAACCACTGAGAAACAAGAGATTAAACACATATTTAAGATATATTTCAACAAATCGCGAAATATATAGTGTCGAATCTCGATGAAAGAACAAAGAAAAAAGGGCTTATTGCCCCTTTGTTTTTCCCTTTTTCTCGGTTTTATTGCTCTCATTTGGGAAACGAGTGTGACACTTGTGACAGCAAAAAATAAACATTGCTGTTGGAATGCGCGCTACGCGTGTGCGCGAGAAAGTTCAGCTCTCTCCTCCCCCCTTGCTTTCTGACACTGTCATTGCACAGCGCAATTCCGCATCGTCATCTTCTAGTTTTGGAAACTACAAATAGCAAAATAAAATGATTTGAAAATATATTGTCGCTTTTCCGCGATTTTTTCACTCTTTGGAGCAATATCTTCCCATATACTTATAGGGGCGCACCAATGATGCACGCTCCACACTTCATTTCTACTTTCACGGCGAAAGCCAAACTAAATATATTACCCCCCAATCGGTCATTAGACCGTAAAAGTGCTGGTCAGGCAATGTCCACTATTTATTGAACCACACTGGCACGGTCACCATCACAGGAGATGGAACTCCACCACGGCGTCCAGGTTTCCACTTGGGCATATGTTGCACCACCGAAACGATTTGGTGCTCCAAAGCATCATCAAGGTGCTTGGTGATTTTCACATCGGTGACGTTGCCATCGCGCTGCACCACAAACGACACTTCGATGACGCCATTCACCCCTCGACGCTGTGCGCCTCCTGAGAAAACGATGTGCTCATCGAGATATTTCACCAAAGCCACCATACCTCCAGGAAATTGCGGCATCTCCTCCACCACTTCTGTTGCGGTGAGTTGAGGTCCTTCCACGGGTAAATCCTTTTGATCGGCATTGTGATGAATGTCCTGATCGGTCAGTTCGTCATTGGGTTTGAGTTTGCTATCATCGGAGCCGTCAATGCCTATGGGTGATGATTGCACAGGTTCGTCGACAACGACAGGCGTTCCATTCTTCCCTCCAGGAGTGGTGATGACACGAGACACAGCTCGACCAGCCGACACTCGTTTGCGTTCAAAACCATCGCGCGCATCGAGTGGGCGCAATTGTTTGACCTCTTGTTGAATTTCGGAAGCCATCTCTTTCACCTTCTGGTAAGCCACAAAACCCACGGCTCCTCCGATGGCGAGAAAAACCAACAACACAGAGAGAAATACATACATCACGCGACGATAACGAAGCCCTGTTTCCTTTCGGATGACATAGGCACCGTATGCTTTATTTCGGCCTTCAAAGACCATATCGCACCATTGTTGGGAAAATAAGTCTGTATTCCTCACGTTATGCTGTTATGAAACTCTGCTACGTAGTGCAAAGAGTTTATTCAAGAATTACACCAAAAAGTTCAGTACGAACTCGTTTATCAACGACTTTTGAGTGGCTTGCTTCTCACTTCGATGAAAGAATGCACCATCGTCATCGTTTTTCGTGGCAAAAGTACTGCCAAAAAGGAAAATATGTACTAACTTTGTCCCTATATTTTATCATTTGAAATGAAAGAAAGTCTAATTCTCACGCTATTTCTATCCTTGTACTCAATCTGCAAGCTCAAGAAAGCAATTCGGCCTACCGAGTGTTGCAACTGCCCACCTCAGCTCACGTGATGGCAGTGGGTGGAGAAAATATCACGCTCAACGAGGACGACCCTGCGCTTGTGCAGCACAATCCAGCCTTGCTCACCAACGTGAATGCTCAGCGTTTGGGACTTTCTTTTCTCTCTTTTGGCGAGCGCGGCAGTTGGGGTGGTGCGCAATATGTGCGCCCCTTTGGCGAACGACACACGGCTGCGGCTTTTGCTCAATATCGTGGGTATGGCGAGATGACTGCACGCGATGAACAAGGTCTAGCCTTGGGAACTTTTTCTCCCAAAGACATCATTGCTGGTGTGGGCTACGGCTATGTGTTGAGCGACCGCTGGGCTGGTGGTGCCAATCTCAAATTTGTGCACGAGAATTTGGGAGATTATTTCTGCTGCTGCCGTGGCAGTCGATGTGGGGCTCAATTATTATGATGAAGCCGAAAACCTCTCGCTCTCTATGGTGTTGCGCAATGCAGGTGCACAATTCAAGAGTTTTGATGATCGGTTGGAAAATGTGCCTCACAATCTCCAAATTGGTGTGTCGAAACGCTTGGAACACGTGCCACTGCGCTTTCACGCCACGCTGACCGACTTGACGCGATGGAGCACAACAGACTATGTGCAAACTGACGAGAAGAAACTTTCTACGGCGCGATTAGTGACCAATCATTTCGTATTGGGTGTGGACTGGATGCCAAGCGACTATATCACACTCTCTGCGGGTTACAATTTCCGCCGTGCCTATGAAATGACCACGCTCGGTGGTGCGCACGGTGCGGGTTTTTCTCTCGGTGCGGGTCTCTCTTTCTCACGCGTGAAAATCGATGTGGCTTGGAGCAAACAGCACGTTGCGTCTTCCAATCTGATGGGGACTCTCTCGCTGACGCTATAAACTCATAATGACACAATGGGTTTCCACGTTGTCGACTGGCATATTCCCCCATCTCAGCGCGCTACAAACTAACAACACAACAACTTAACTACTAGACTATTATAATAATGCTACATATCGAAATCGACTCGGGTTCGGGCTTCTGCTTTGGTGTGACAAGCGCCATCAAGAAAGCCGAAGATGAGCTCACCGAACGCGAAGTTCTCTATTGCCTTGGCGACATTGTGCACAATAGTCGCGAGTGCGAACGACTCCGCGAGCGTGGGTTGGTGATGATTGACCACGCCACCTTTGAAAAACTGCACGATGTGCGCGTGTTGCTCCGCGCTCACGGTGAACCTCCTTCCACCTATGAAACCGCGCGACGCAACAACATCACCTTGGTCGATGCCACTTGCCCTGTGGTGCTCAATCTGCAAAAACGCATCAGACGAGTTTATCACGAAATGGGCAACAATCCGCAAATCGTGATTTATGGTAAACACGGTCACGCAGAAGTGCTTGGACTCGTGGGACAAACCAACAGCGAAGCGATTGTGATAGCCGATATGAACGAGATTGACAAAGTGGATCTCACGCGCAACACCTATCTCTTCTCACAAACCACCAAACCCCTCGAAGGTTTTCAAAGGTGATTAACTACCTCACCGAACATATTCAAGCTCCTGCGGAATTCAAATGTTTCGACACCATCTGTCGCAGTGTGTCAAACCGCTTACCAGCTGTGCAAGAGTTTGCGCGCAAACACGATGTGGTGCTCTTCGTTTGCGGTCTCAAAAGTAGTAATGGACGTGTGCTCTATGAGGCTTGCCACAAAATCAATGAGCGCACTCACCTTGTGGATGACCCTGCGATGCTCGATACCACATGGTTTGAAGGTGCGCAGAGTGTGGGTATTTGCGGAGCGACTTCTACTCCTAAATGGTTGATGGAAAAATGTGCCGAACGTGTGCGCGACATCACCACTTAATCGAATGATGCTACGCATTAAACCAAAGTTCTACTCACTCTTTTAGCCCACAAGCTGAACCTTTCCTTTGCCCTTGCCGTGTTCTTCTGCGGCAATGATGGACAACTCAACAACAATAAGACCTTTTCCCAAAATGAATATAGCTCTTTTGCTCTCAGGCGGTGTAGACAGTGCCGTTGCCACCCATCTTTTGGTGGAGCGTGGACTGCGACCCGACTTGTTTTACATCAAAATCGGCATGGACGATGACGAAGACCTCACCTGCACCGCAGAAGAAGATCTCGAACTCTGCCAAGCCATTGCGCGCCGTTACGGTCTTCCCCTCGAAGTCATTGATTTGCAAAAAGAATACTGGGAGCGTGTGGTGTCTTACACTATGGATCATGTGAAACAAGGACTCACTCCTAACCCCGATGTGATGTGCAATCGTCTCATCAAGTTTGGCGCGTTCGAAGAAAAGGTGGGACACGGCTACGACCGCATCTGCACAGGACACTATGCACGCGTGGTGCGCGATGACGAACTTTTTGCCGATCCGCGCTCCGGAGAAAGCATCGACCTCTCAAGCAGTGCTTCGTGGTTAGGCACTGCTCCCGACCCCATCAAAGACCAAACCGACTTTGGCGCAACTCGACCGTCATCAAGTGGAAAAAATTATGCTTCCTCTCGGACATCTTCGCAAAGAACAAGTGCGCCAAATCGCATTAGACAACAAACTCGCGCCTGCGCGTCGCAAAGACTCACAAGGCATTTGTTTTTTGGGAAAAATCAACTACAACGACTTCGTGCGCCGCTTCTTAGGTGAGCGCGTGGGTGATGTCATCGAACTCGAAACGGGCAAAAAGGTGGGAGAACACCGCGGCTATTGGTTCCACACCATCGGTCAGCGCAAGGGTTTAGGCCTCGGAGGCGGCCCGTGGTTCGTAGTCAAAAAGGATTTAGCAGAAAACATTCTCTATGTTTCTCACGGCTACGACAATCTGCTTCAATACGGTCGCTCGTTCAACATCGCAGGTTTCCACTTCCTCACAGGCGACCCTTGGCCGTCTTCGGGCAGCATCGATGTCACCTTCAAAGTGCGCCACACCGACCGCTGGCGTACAGGACTCCTCACGCGCACCACAGATGGCGGTTTCCACATCGATGGTGACGACCCCATCCAGGGCATAGCACCAGGACAATTTGGAGTGGTCTATTCTCGCGATGGACGCATCTGCATCGGTTCTGGAGAAATTGCCATTTGAACTCAAATCGGTCTCTTTTCCAGAACAAACTGCACTATAACACTCTAACGACCAATTTGGGTTTAATCCAACATCAGTGATAATCTAAACACCAATGGCGAAACCCTACACTTCCAACTTCAGTGCGAAGCGAATGGCAAAAATCTACATTGAGGTGCTGCGTCTGCTCCAACTCAAACGGATGTCGCGCAATGCCAAAGTCAGCGCGCGCGACATAGCCCAAGAAATAGGTTGCGACCACCGTGCCATCAGTGCTGCCATCTCCACACAATGCGGGTTGAATTTCCACCAACTCATTGCGAAAATTAGGAGTCACGAAGTGGCTTTGCTCCTCGTTAATCCCAAATTTTCTGACTACACCGTTGAAGAAATCGGACTCCATTGCGGATTTGCTTCGCGACAATCCTATTATAATGCCTTTCATCGCAATTATAATATGACTCCACGACAATATCGCCTGCAACACCTCAAGAAATCTTGAGACGTTGCAGGCGATAGCCTTTTCTAATACTTACGTCAAGAGAAACAATGCTTCCTAACACGTCTGTTCGTCAGCGAAGTTTCTCGCGTCACCAAACAAGGTGAAGAAACAGTCGCATCATCACGCTAATTTCTCATCCCTCACATACGTCATAAACTCATCGTAGGGCAAGAATCTTCCGCCCAATGATTGAAGATGTTCGGTGCGCAATTGACAATCAATCAACCAATTGTCGCGCTCTTTCAATCGTTCTGCCAACGTAGCCAATGCCACTTTCGAAGCATTGGGAGCAAACGAGCACATACTCTCGCCACAAAACGTGCGACCAATCTCCACCCCATACAACCGCCTATAAATTCGTCATTTTGCCACACTTCAACACTGTGTGCTATGCCGCGTCGATGCAATTCCAAATAGGGTTCCATCAGATGTTCTCCCAACCACCGACCGCGTTCACGATGCCGCCCATTCACCGAGCTGCAACCACGCATCACGCGCTCAAAGTCTTGGTCGAAAGTCACACGATATTTCCCACTCCTCAACAATTGACGCAGCGAATGCGAAATGTGCATCTCATCGGGGAAAATAACAAAACGCCCAGGCGGACACCACCAATGAGGTTCATCCTTATCATCAAAAGCATACCACTGAAAAATCCCCAGTTCATAGCCCGCCATCACCCATTCTGGCGTAACCTTTCCACCAATCGCCAAAAGACCATCATCATCGGCATCATGCGGATCGGGAAATTCTATGTTATTTTTGTCGAGGTAATAAATCATAACTCATTTAATGACCGATTTGGGTTTAATCGTCTGACGGCTTAGACGTTTTCTTTGTTGTTTTTTTTCGTTGTGGACTTCTTCTCAGCAGCTTTGTTGGTAGATGCACTCTTAGCGGACACCTTCTTCGAGTCAGCTTTCTTTGCACTCTTTGGCGAAGACTTTTTCTCCACACGCGCGGTCTTGGTCTCTGAAGAAGAAGCATTTACAACCGCGTCTTCCTCCTTTTCAGTAGAAACAGCCAAAGGCGTAGTCGTCACCACCAACTTCTCCTCTGCCACATCCACGTGTGCCACTCCACCGTGCTTCAAATCACCAAAGAGCAACGAGCGAGTGAGTAGCGGTTTGAGTTCACGCGCCACAATGCGCTCAATTTCGCGCGCACCATATTCGGGAGTATAGCCCAGATTGAGCAAATAGTTTTCAGCAGCAGCAGAAAGTACCAAGTCCACACGGCGCGCTTGAAGTTTATGGCGCAAAGCATCCACCTTCTTACCGAGAATGAGTTTCGCCATCTCAGCATTCATAGCGTTGAATACCACCGTTGCAGAAAGACGATTGAGGAATTCGGGTTTGAAAGTCCGTTTCACCTGTGCCAACATCGCCTGTCCAGGCGCAACACTGCCACCAAATCCCACTGACGCTTGGTGCGCGTGCTGCGCTCCAGCATTGGAAGTCATCACCACCACCGCATGACGGAAATCGGCTTGACGCCCTCTCGTGTCGGTGAGCGAAGCATTGTCCATCACTTGCAGCAGAAGGTTGAAAATGTCGGGATGCGCCTTTTCAATTTCGTCTAAGAGCAACACGCAATGGGGATTGCGACGCACTGCATCGGTGAGCAATCCACCATCTTCATACCCCACATAGCCTGCAGGCGCACCAATGAGACGCGCCACTGTGTGCTTCTCGGCATATTCACTCATGTCGAAGCGCAACAACTCCACACCCATTTCTTCAGCCAGCACTTTGGCCACTTCCGTTTTACCCACTCCTGTGAGCCCTACAAACAAAAGCGACGCCACGGGTTTACGCTCATCCGTCAGTCCAGCGCGCGACAGCAACACAGCCTCGGTCACAGCCGAAATGGCCTCATCTTGACCGAAAATCTGACGCTTCATGGCCGGTTCGAGCGACTGCAAATCAGACACTTCGCTTGTTTCCACATCGCGCAAGCTTTCCACTTTGCAAATGCCGGCCAACACTTCATCGATGAGCGCCTTGCTCACCACTTGATTTTCGGCTGGATGCACCTCACGATAGGACGCAGCCTCGTCAATGAGGTCAATGGCTTTGTCGGGAAGTCGACGATCATTGATGAATCGCGCAGCACGATGCACGGCATGGCGCACGGCACCAGGCGCAAAGGTCACGTTGTGGAAACTTTCGTAGCGCGATTGCAAGCCCTCGAGGATGCACACCGCCTCATCAATGGAGGGTTCGGGCACATCGATGGTTTGGAAACGGCGCACCAAAGCTCCGTGACCAGAAATGTGTCGGTTAAACTCTTCGTGAGTGGTGGCTCCCACAAATCGGATACGACCTTCTTCCAAGAAGGGTTTGAGCATATTTGCCGCGTCCATTGCTCCATCAGTGGTGCGTCCTGCCCCCACAATGGTGTGAATCTCATCGATATACACAATCGCGTTGTCGATGGTGAGCAAACCGTCCATAATCAACTTCCAGCGTTTCTCAAAATCTCCGCGATATTGCGTCCCTGCCAAGAGCGTACTCACATCGAGGGAGAAAATCTGCGTATTTTTCAAGCGTTCTGGCACTTCTCCGGCCTTTATTTTGGCAGCAAGTCCATAAATCAGAGCTGTTTTTCCCACACCAGGGTCGCCCACGTGGAGCGGATTGTTCTTGTCGCGACGACAAAGCACACGAATGGTGCGCTCCAATTCGTCTTCACGACCAATGAGCGGATTGCGCTCCTCCAGATGGTCGTTCACGCACGTCACCCATTTCGCCAATCGTCAGGATTGCGCTTTCCACGTTCTGAAGGTTCTTCATCCTCCATCATATCGGACATTTCACTAAAATGTTTGCCCAATTCCTGTGCCAAATCCAAGATGCCATTGCGCGCTTCTGCAAACTCAGCATATTTTGCCACGTCCTCATCCTCGTAAGGCAAGTTGCCACAAAGCCCGTTAAGTTCTTCTAAGAAAAACTCAAGATCGTCTATGTTGTCGCGCAACAAAAAATTAGCCCAACACTCGTCGGTGCACAAAATTTCGCACATCAACTGCGTCACGGTGACCTCCTTTGTGCCTAATTTTTCCATAGCTTCGCGCGCACGCAAAAAGCACTGTCCCAATTCGTAAGAGAGTTCCAACTCTCCCAACTCCAAGGGTTCGGGCAATCTCTCCATCGTTTCTGAAATGATCACCTCGAACTCCTGCATCACATCATTGTAGGAGAAATCGCCATCGAGAATCATCCATTCTTCAAGGACATAATACACAAACAGTTCTGGTGTGATGCAGTCATAACAAGAGGCTTGGACATACTTGTGAAGACCAGCAATAATTTCATCGAGTGGGAGCTTATTTTTTTTCTTTCTAGGCATATGTAGAGAGAGTGAGGAAAAGTAACGAAATAGACGCAACGATTAACCCAAATCGGTCATTAGATTCTGAACAGTAATGGTCTAATGACCGGTGTGGGTTTAGTCTTCAACAACAGGTTCGATGCTGAAATCAAGCGGAAATCCTTCGGCTTCGGCAGCTCGTTTGGCACGGCGCACAATGGTTCGAGCCATATCGAGCGAACGATAGGTTTTCACTTCACACTGACCTTCTTTGTGCACCTTGAGCATCACCTTCATACTTTCATTGTGGGTGAGACGAAAAATTTGCATCAACACATTCACCACGAAGTCCATCGTGGTTTCATCGTCGTTGTGCATAATGACGACATAGGAATGAGGGGGACGCAGGCGTGTGCGCTCCATAACGCCTGACGAAGTGTGATATTGTGGCATAGAAATTACGCTAAATGATGAGGAAATGTTCGGAGGTAAGCAGCTAGAACAGATTTGGCAAATCGACAGAAAAGATGTATTTTTGCAATACATCCTTTGGTACGATTGTTCTGGCCATTTTCCGTAGATTTTTCACCTATTCCATCTGCAATTTTTATGCCGAATCCCTTATATTTTCGACAAATACTTCAGCGCATCAGACTTTTTCTCGCGCGTCTTTCTTTCCGCACGGGATTGTGGTTGTTGGCAGCCTGCGGGGTGAGTTATTTGTTGGCATTTGCCCCGATTTTATTTCCACTTTCGCTGACCACCAAAGGCGTGCTTTGGTTCATGTTCTTTGGACTGGCCAAGGCATTGCAATACTCCGCCGTGCTCGTGCTCGGCAAAGCTGGTGGGCATCGACTGCGCGACTGGTGGCGCAGACTCAATTTTTTAGCATCCCCTACTTCCCAACAGTCTGAGGAAATGCTAAAAGAGAAGGAAGAACATCAAAAATAATGCCATTTAGGACTTACAAAGGTTTTTACTATCCCCACGAATTGACCCTATAAATCTAACGCACAAAGTTTTTTCTCTTAGGGGGATAAAAACAACACGTCGTTTGAGGAAAAACAACACGTCGTTTGATGGAAAACTACACGTCGTTTGATGGAAAACAACACGTCGTTTGATAGAAAACAACACGTCATTTGATAGAAAACAACACGTCGTTTGAAGAAAAACAACACGTTGTTTGAAGAAAAACAACACGTTGTTTGAAGAAAAACAACACGTCGTTTGAAGAAAAACAACACGTCGTTTGATAGAAAACAACATATCGTTTGATAGAAAACAACATATCGTTTGATAGAAAACAGCACGTCGTTTGAAAAGACACTTTTCTGCATTCACAGTGTAGGGCAGATTTTACCGATTCGCTTATCCCATCACTCCTTCGCGCGCGCGTATAACAGGAGTTTTACGCTTTTTGCTGTCACAAGTGTCACACTATCCACCTAGTCCTCTGACATTCAGAACATTGCGCATTTATCAAAAACATCGTTTGTGTTTCACCCTCTCCGCCACAACCAAAAGGAGTAATTTTTAAGATGAAAAACACCCCCAAAAGACAAGTTTTTTGTGCGTTTCAGAAAGACACTGTGACACTTGTGACAGCAAAAAAATAAAACTGCTGTTGGAAGGCGCGCACGCACGCGTGAGAGAGAGAAGGATATGTTGTTGAACCTTAATTCGTTTTTAGACCGATATAGTGCTGCTCCTTATTAAGAAGAAAATTTCTTGCTATCTTATGTTTTCTTGGTGGCATAATCCCATCTCTGCTCCTGCAAGAGACAAAAACGACAGTTTGTATTGATAAATCTGCTTTGCATTTCACCACCCAAAAGAAAATTTGTTGCGCAAAAAACGCAGATTTCAATTCTTTTAACGCAGATTTTCCCTCTTTGGGGGCATTTCGACCCAGTAGTATAGTATAAGCCTTTTGCAAGTGCAGAAGGTAACCACCATTTATCTTAATACACCATGAAAGTAATTTTTTTGGCTGCTTTGCAGCACTGCGACAAAGTTTGGCGTCAACTCTTTGGAACGTCTTCCAACTCCACTCCTCAACCATCGGCTCCTGCTGCGACTCAACCTCGTCGCAACTCATTGTTTCAACCTGCCACAACCTCAGCCGAACGCTATACGCGTGGACCGCAACAAGAGAAGGCCTTGCAACTGCTCCAAGCCAACTACGACTTGCGCTACAACGTGATAACAGAAGAAGCGGAATATCGAAACAAACACGAAGAAAATTCGCAATGGCATTCTGTGGATTTGCGCACGTTCAACTCTATGACCATCGACACCATCGAAGCTAAAATCGGCATTTGGGGACGCGATATTGATCGTTTGCTCCACTCTCACAAGATGCCAAGTTTTCATCCTTTGCAAAACTATATGGCGCAATTGCCTGTCTGGGATGGCCGTGATCGAGCCACTGCATTGGCGCAACGTGTGAGCAACAATCCTTTGTGGTTGAAGGGTTTTCGAGTTTGGTTGCGCAGTTTATCCGCTCTGTGGATGGGACATTCCACCTGCCGTAGCAACCAATTGGTGCCGATTTTGGTGAGCGAGAAGCAGGGGTGGCATAAGAGTAGTTTTTGCCGTCTGCTGATGCCCACTGCGTTGCAACGCTACTACACTGACCTGTTTGCTCTCAACAGAAACTCGGAACAATGTTTGGCACGTATGGGCCTCATCAACCTCGATGAGTTTGACCGCATTTCTCCCTTGCAATGGCCGAAACTGAAAAACTTGATTCAGTTGGAACGTTTGTCTGTGAGACGACTCTACAAACAGGAAATGATGTCGCTACCTCGCACCGCTTCGTTCATTGGCACTAGCAATGAGGTGGAACTTTTGAGCGATCCCACGGGTTCACGGCGTTTTCTCTGCATTCGTCTGGAACACGACATTGATTGCAGTCCAATTGACCACGCGCAACTCTTTGCGCAACTGAAAGCGGAGGTGTTGGCCGAGGAACCTTTGTTTCTCTCCAAAACGGAAGAACAGGAATTAGAGGAACACAACCGGACTTTCTGGCGTCGCTCTCCGATGATGGAGGTGTTGTGGCAATGTTTTCGCCTGCCAGAAGGACAAGAAGAAGGTGTTTGTTTGACGGCTGCACAAATTTTTGTGGAACTGCAAAAACGTTTCCCGGCTGCTATGCGCCAACAATCTCCATCGGGGCTTGGACGGCTGCTGCGTGGCGAGGGTCTTCGCCCCTTCCACACACGAAATGGAAGCACCTACAGATTAGAAGTTAGAGATTAGACGTTAGAGGTTAGACGTTGGAGGCACTAGTGCTTCTAGTTATTCTAGAACTTCTAGTGCTTCTAGAGCTTCTAGTCTTTCTAGTCCTCAGCCTTACAGGGTGCCACCACAAGAAGCCAAATCTTCGAGAGAGCTGCAACCTGCATCTTGGAGTTCGCGGAGGAAAACTCGAGCACACATTTCGGCATCGTCACCAGCCCGGTGATGATGTCCCAAGGGAATATCTAATTGTTTGCAGAGATCGTTGAGCTTGTTGCTATCAAATTGGTAGATGCTGCGGGCAGCGCGACAACTGCAATAATAGTCCACCTCTGGCTTGTCAAGGTCGTGAAATTCCAACGACTTTCTGATGCACGAGATGTCGAAAGAAGCATTGTGCGCCACCAAGACCGGGCAATCCTCTAGATAAGACAGAATTTCTTCCAAACCTCGGGAAATTCGGGCGCATCTTCAGTGTCGTCAGGACGAATGCCATGTATTTTGATGTTCCAATAAGCATAGGCATTGTCTTCGGGGCGTACCAACCAGGATTGGGTTTCTACTATTTTGCCATCTTTGACTACACAGATACCCGCTTCACAGATGGAAGCATGCTTACTTGTGGCTGTTTCAAAATCAATGGCTACGAAATTTACTCCTTCCATATTATAATAAGAAAAGCATAATCCCCAATCGGTCATTAAATCTTGAACCGTTTTTATTTGATTGTTGAGCAGATGGTTTGTCGTTGGATCGAAGGCGTAGCGGGCTACATCGAGAACAAACGAGCAACAAGATGCCAACAAGGAAATGAAAAATGGCAGAAAGTTATCTTATCAATAACTAGGTCCACTATAACGGTCTAATGACCGATTGGAGATTATAGACCATCTAAACAAAAGCCACCCCACTCAAAGAGCAGGGTGGCAGTGAAAAAGTTACTTATAGAACGAGCTAAGATTAGCCGTTAACCTTCTTCATGTGAGCGATGAGGTCGAGCACCTTGTTAGAGTAACCGATTTCGTTGTCGTACCAAGATACAACCTTAACGAAGGTATCGGTGAGAGCGATACCAGCCTTAGCGTCGAAGATAGAAGTGCGAGTGTCACCGAGGAAGTCAGAAGAAACAACTGCATCTTCAGTGTAACCGAGAACGCCCTTGAGTTCACCTTCAGCAGCAGCCTTCATAGCAGCGCAGATTTCGTCGTACTTAGCAGGCTTAGCCAAGTTTACAGTGAGGTCAACTACAGATACGTCGAGAGTAGGAACACGCATAGACATACCAGTGAGTTTGCCGTTGAGTTCAGGGATAACCTTACCTACAGCCTTAGCAGCACCAGTAGAAGAAGGAATGATGTTGCCAGCAGCAGCACGACCACCACGCCAGTCCTTGAGAGAAGGACCGTCTACAGTCTTTTGAGTAGCAGTAGTAGAGTGTACAGTAGTCATCAAGCCATCAACGATACCCCACTTGTCGTGAAGAACCTTAGCGATAGGAGCCAAGCAGTTGGTGGTGCAAGATGCGTTAGAAACGAATTGAGTGCCCTTCACGTAAGAGTTGTGGTTAACACCAGTTACAAACATAGGAGTGTCGTCCTTAGAAGGAGCAGACATTACTACATACTTAGCACCAGCGTCGATGTGACCTTGAGCCTTGTCCTTAGAAAGGAAGAGACCAGTTGATTCAACAACGTATTCAGCTTCTACTTCGTTCCACTTGAGGTCAGCAGGGTTGCGTTCTGCAGTGACACGGATCTTTTGACCGTTCACGATGAGTACGTTTTCTTCAGTGCAGAAATCGATAGTGCCGCTGAATTGACCGTGCATAGTGTCATACTTGAGCATGTAAGCCAAGTAGTCTACTGGGCAGAGGTCATTGATACCTACAATCTGGATGTCGCTGCGGTTTTCTACAGCGGCGCGGAATACGAAACGGCCGATACGACCGAAACCGTTGATACCTACTTTAATCATGATAGATGTTGTTATAAATTGAGTTGTTTGAATCAGATTTTGAACATCGAGAAGATGTCTTCTGAACGAGAAACTAAGAAAATAGGGTGTGTAGACACTTTTTTCAGTCTTTCGTACCGCAAAAGTACGAAGAAAGTTTTACTTTTGCAGTGCATTACAGATAAAAAAATCAGACTATATGTCGAAATCCACATTTTTTCAAGACTTTAAGGCGTTTGCGATAAAAGGAAACGCAGTTGATTTGGCTGTCGGTGTCATCATTGGTGGTGCCTTCGGTAAAATCGTTTCTTCTATCGTAAACGACCTCATCATGCCTCCCATTGGCTGGCTGATTGGGGGTGTGGATTTCAAAGATTTGTCTTTGAAACTTCCAGCTGCCATTGAAGGTCAGCAAGCGGTGACCATCAATTATGGTAACTTCATTCAAACCGTGTTTGACTTTGTCATTGTGGCTTTTTGTGTGTTTATGCTTGTTCGCGCGCTTCAATCATTGAAGAAAAAAGTAGAACCCGCTGCACCTGCGCCCCCTGCCGGTCCAACTCAGGAAGAATTGCTCACGCAAATTCGCGATTTGCTTGAGAAACAAAATAAAGCATAAAGCCCAAGTGGCGCGGACGCACGGACGTTTGCGCCACTTGCTCTTTTTTCATTGCTACACGTTCCTTGTGTTTTCTCTCTTATTTGTGGTGCCACTCTATCTCGAATGAAGGTACTGCATTTGCCCATAAAGCGTTCTAAATTCTATATATGCAACAGAAAATTATTATCCTCGACTTCGGTTCGCAGACCACTCAACTCATTGGGCGTCGCGTCCGCGAAATGGACACTTTCTGCGAAATTTTGCCTTACAACAAATTTCCGCACGATGATCCTTCTGTGATTGGTGTCATTCTTTCTGGTTCTCCATTCAGTGTTTATGACCCTGAAGCCTTCCAAGTGGGACCTCTCTAAAATTCGCGGCCGTCTTCCCATCTTGGGCATTTGCTATGGTGCACAATATATGTCGCACATCTATGGTGGAAAGGTGGAACCCGCCAACACTCGCGAATATGGTCGTGCTAATCTCACCACATTTGAACACGAGAACCCTCTCTTCCGTGGTTTCCACGAAAACTCTCAAGTGTGGATGAGCCATGGCGACACTATTACGGCTATCCCCGAAGGTTTCCGTTGCATTGCTTCCACTCCTCAAGTGAAATTTGCGGCTTATCAAGCTGAAAATGAAAAACTTTGGGGTGTGCAATTCCACCCCGAGGTGTTCCACTCTCTTCAAGGTAGCACTTTGTTGCGCAACTTTGTAGTGGACATTTGCGGTAGCCATCAAGACTGGAGTGCAGCGTCGTTCGTTGACAGCACTGTGGCAGAACTGAAAGCGCAACTCGGCAACGACCGCGTGATTTTGGGACTTTCTGGTGGTGTGGATTCCTCCGTGGCAGCTGTGTTGCTCAACAAAGCCATCGGTAGCAACCTCACTTGCATCTTTGTGGATCATGGTATGCTCCGCAAAGATGAGTTTAACGCGGTGATGGAAGACTACAAGTGCCTCGGTCTCAACGTGATTGGGGTGGATGCTAGCGAAAAGTTCTTCAACGAACTTGCCGGTGTGGAAGAGCCCGAAAGCAAACGTAAAATCATTGGTGCAGGATTTATCGATGTGTTCAACGCTGAAGCGATGAAAATCACTGATGCGAAGTGGTTGGCACAAGGTACTATTTATCCCGACCGCATCGAATCACTCAACATCACTGGTAAGGTGATCAAGAGCCACCACAACGTGGGAGGACTTCCCGAAAAGATGCACCTCAAGATTTGCGAACCACTCCAATGGTTGTTCAAAGACGAAGTGCGCCGTGTGGGTCGCCAAATGGGTATGCCCGAACATCTCATCAATCGTCATCCCTTCCCTGGTCCTGGTCTTGCCGTGCGCATATTGGGGGATATTACCCCCGAAAAGGTGCGCATTCTCCAAGATGCAGACGACATTTTCATCCGTGGTCTGCGCGACTACAAGGTGAAGATGGACGTGGACACAGCACGTCGCGTGCTGGCGGCTGGTGTGCCCAACGATGCTCCCGAACATGGGGAAATCGAAGTTTCACTCTACGACCAAGTGTGGCAAGCGGGTGTAATTCTTCTCCCCGTGAAGAGTGTGGGTGTGATGGGTGACGAACGCACCTACGAACAGGCGGTGGCACTGCGCGCCGTGACCTCTACTGACGCAATGACTGCCGACTGGAGTCACCTCCCTTACGACTTCTTGGCAAAGGTGAGCAACGAGATTATCAACAATGTGCGTGGCGTAAACCGCGTTTGCTACGACATTTCCTCAAAACCACCTTCAACCATCGAGTGGGAATAATCCTCTCACGACTACCCTATCCCTACGTTTCATATCAGAAAATTGGGTATAGAAAAGCAACACCTCATTATGGCATTGAGTCATAATGAGGTGTTTTGTGTAGTGCTCTATCCTATGGAACTAAAGGCGCAACCTTTTTGAACTTTTCCCAAAGGACAGAGGGGGGATGGAGAATAGAAGCTACTTGATGTAACTTGTGAGCACCTTGATGTTGCTTGAAGGGGTCACCGTCATGCTTGTGGCGCAGGCAGGAACAAGCACTGTTTCACCTTGACGTAAAGAAACGGTCTTGTATTGTTGGTCGATGTTGTCGCCTTCCACAGTCACCGTACCTTCGCCTTCAGTGCAGATGACTATGGTGAAGGAATCTCGATCTGCCAATCCTTGGGTAAGAGGTTGTGTCAAATCCAAGAGAGAGGTAGTGAAGTATTGGCACTCAACCAAAGGAGTATTTTCGTTCTTACGCGTCACATAGTCGGTTTGATAATCCGAATACACTTTATAATCGATAGCATCTTTCGCCAGTTCCGTGTGCAGCTCTCTGGGCTTACCATCTAATCCCATACGTCCGTAGTCGTAGATGCGATAGGTGATATCGGAAGTCTGTTGGATTTCTGCGATGAAACATCCACCACAAATGGCATGAATGCGACCCGCAGGTAAGAAGAAGACATCGCCTTTCTTGACATTGTGACGAGCTATGACGTCAGTAATGGTGTTATCTGCCACCATTCTTTCGTACTCGTCGGGGGTAAGTTCTCTGGAAAGTCCCGAAAGTAAATTTGCATCTTGGTCTGCCTCGATGACATACCACATTTCGGTCTTGCCTTTGGAACCATTGTGGCGAACACCTGCGAGTTCATCGTCGGGATGCACTTGGATGCTCAAATCGGAAGCTGCATCAATAAACTTGATGAGCAAGGGGAACTGATTGCCTGTGTTGTCGTAGACATGACGTCCTACAATCTGTTCTTTGTACTCTTCCAAGAGTTCTACGATGGTCTTTCCAGCAAGACTTCCTTCTGCCACTACAGACTCATTGCCAGGCACGCCAGAGATTTCCCAGCTTTCGCCGACATTGTGTTGGTCGGTCTTGAGACCTTTGTATGGTGCAATTTTTTCTCCACCCCAAACCAAAGACTTCAAGAGGGGATTAAACTTAATAGGATACAACATATTCATTAGTGATTTGATAGCTCATCTAGTTTAGAAAGGGCAAAAGCATAAGCGCCGAGTGAGATAGCAGCAGAAGCTCCAATCTTTGATCGCATGATTCCAATGCGCTTTTGTGGATCATAGACCACAGTTTCTTCTGAGCCATAGATTTTGATTTCACGAGCCTCACCTTTGACGAAGGCTTCAAACTCGGCATCATCGTCGAGGTTATATACTTTCATCAACACGCGATCGAGTTCGTCACCAGCGAGTGTATGAATCTTACCACGCAAGGTTTTGAGGATGCTAGGCATCAGCAAGTCATGACTTCCCATGATGCCTCCACCAATAACGACAAGTCCATCCATGAGGGTAACGGCTACTCGAATGGCTTCTCCTGCCACTTCTCCCATTTTCTCAAACGCCTTGATGGCTGCTTCTTGATTGCCCTCTTTTACTCCGTGAGCAATGGCGGCTATGTCCTTGGGTTCTAATCCGTGGTAGAGGTCACCAGACAACTCTCCATAAACTCGTTTCACTGCGCGAATGGCTGCGCCATCTTCTATGATGACATCGCGATTGTCGGGATGGGGCAAGCAGAAAGTTTCTACGCAGGAGTTATCTCCGATGTTTAGTTTTCCACCAATGACACAACCTATGCCGAGACCTGTGCCGAAGGTGTAACCAATGAGATTCTTGTATTGTTTCTTTCCGCCTTTGTCTGCAATGGACTTGTTGACTTCTGGCAACACACCTCCGAGTGCTTCGCCATAGGCATAGAGATCTCCATCATTGTTGATAAAAACAGGGATACCAAACTTGTTTTGCAAGAAAGGACCAAGTGCCACACCGTCGCGGAAGGAGGGAAAATTGGGAAGGAATCCTCCAATAATACCATTGGGATAATCAGCAGGGCCAGGGAAGGCGAAACTGATAGCAAGCGGTTTTTCAGAGAGTGTTTCGATCACACGGTTGAAACCTTCGACCATCGTGTTTAGACATTTGTCTAAATTGTCGGCATTGGAAGGTAATGTTACTGAGAAAGAGGTGGGTTTACCGCCTTTCATTGCTCCGAACACCATATTTGTACCGCCTGCATCCAAAGTCAGCACAGTACGATTATCTTCATATATATTCATACTTTGATGTTTATCGTTGTTCTTTGTTTAATTCGGGAAGGAGAATGAAGTTATTACTTCGTTCTTAGCGTTGAAGGCTGTTTACCCCAAATCTGTTCAGAATCTAACTATCTACTCAGGACTATACCACACAATGGGTTTTGCTCCCATATAGAATGTGAGTTTTCCGCCTTTCACGATGTCATTATATTCTATGTAAGGCTTTTTCCACACTTGACCATCCAGCGTGATTTTTTGGATATACTTGTTCTCTTTGCTGTTATTGACGGTGGTAATGTCAAATTTCTTCTTTCCGTCTTTGCTCACCACAATCGAAACTTTGTCAAAGAGTGGACTACCAAACCAATACTGGTGGAAGCTGGTTCTACATTATAGAAACCCATTGAAGACAAGATGTACCATGCCGACATCTGTCCCACATCCTCATTACCGGAAAGTCCATCAGGCTTTGCTCTATATTGACTTTCCAATATCTCACGCACTTTATCTGCTGTCTTTCCAGGATTACCAGACATAGTATAGAGATAGACTATGTGGTGACTTGGTTCGTTGCCATGGACATATTGTCCTATCATACCAGACATATCGGGAGAAGCTCCTTCTCCGAGATCTGTGGGAGCTTTGAAGAGGGAATCCAAACGCTCGGTCATCTTCTCTCTTCCTCCGAACGCCTCTATCAGACCTTTCAAATCGTGGGGAGCGAGCCATGTGTATTGCCAAGCATTGCCTTCACAATAGTCATTGGCTCTATGTTCCGAAAAGAACGGATTGAAAGGTGTGCGCCAACCGCCATCGGCAGTGCGACCTCTCACAAACTGAGTTTCTTTGTCAAAGAACTTTCTCCAACTGTAACTACGATTTCTGAAGAATTGTTCATCATCATAATGTCCAAGTGCATGAGCTGCATTGGCTACGGCTGCATCAGCAATAGCGTATTCCATGTCGTTGGCACAGGCTTCTTGATACAGGTCACAAGGGATATATCCATATTTCTTGCGCAAATCTTGTCCACGCTCGTCAAGCATCACAGAAGCTTTACAGGCTTTGTAGGCTCTCTCTTTGTCAAAACCATCAATACCTTTGACGATAGCCTCAGCCACTGCTATCACACCTGGATTACCCACCATACAATCTGTCTCGTTGCCCATAAGATGCCACACAGGCAATTTTCCTTGTTCATCGTAAATATCGAGCATCGTGTTCACCATATCCGCACGCTTTGACGGATGAATGATGTAATATAAAGGCATCGCAGCGCGATAGGTGTCCCAAAGCGACATTGTCGTGTAGACATTGTGAGACTTTTTGTAGACCTTGCCGTCAGCTCCACGATAGGCTCCATCAACATCAGAGAAGAGCGAAGGAGCAATCATCGTGTGATAGAGTGCAGTGTAGAAGATTTTTGAGAAGGTGTGTCAGAAGTTTCGATCTTAATTTTAGCCAGTTCTTTGTTCCAGCGTTCCCAAGCCTGCTTCTTCGTCTTTTCAAACTCCCAAGCGGGTTGTTCCTTTTCCACTGCTTTCTTTGCCCCCTCCATGCTCACCGCAGAGATACCCACCTTCATCAACACTTGTTCACCTTGTTCGGTGTGGAAGGGGAAGCGGGCATATCTTGTCTGTCCATCTTTTTGGATGAACATATTCTCACTCTCTATAAAGGGTTTAGAAAATTCGGCATAGAAAAAGACTTTCTGCGCCTTCGCCCATCCTTTGGAGTGACGCCAACCACGTATGCTGTGCTCGTCTACGACTTCTACGTGAGTATCTTCGGCTTTATCCCAGCATCCTCCATTCTCGAGGTCGAGCACAATTGCCGCCTCATCCGATTTTGGAAAAGTATATCGATGAAGCCCCACTCTGTCCGTTGCGGTGAGTTCTGCTAAAATCCCGTAGCGCGTGAGAGGAACACTATAATATCCTGGGATGGAAACTTCTTTTGAGCGATCGGCATACGACCAAAGTCCGCTTTCGGGTTTGTCCACTGTACCTCTTTCATACACGGACTTCCCAACTACCGGCATAAGGGTGATATCAAACAGATCGCCGATACCTGTGCCACTTAAATGCGTATGAGAAAATCCTATCACCGTGCTGTCCGAAGCATGGTAGCCCGATGTCCAGTCCCATTCTTGGGGCACACTAGTAGGTCCCAATTGAACCATACCAAAAGGAACATTTGCTCCAACAAAAACGTGACCATGTCCTCCAGTACCAATGCGCGTATCTACGTGTTTGGCGTAAGTGTCCATCTTTGCATTGACACACGACAAAGCACTGCACGACAAAGCCGTCAACAGAGCCAACGTGCGGAAGTCTCTCAGCACTTCTTTGAAACTAAATCCTCGGTTATTTTGCACTATTTCTAAAATCCACTTAATCAATTGAATAACAATTAAATATAAAAATCCTGGTTGCTTTTGCACTATTCTTGCACGGATTGTGACTTACTGAACATTTTGATGAGACGCTCTTTGTCGCGAAGGGAATGCTCGAGTAGACGTATCTTTTCTCTGCTCGTGGCTAGCTCTCTCTCCAGAAAGGAGATGCGCGCTGCATAGTTGTTCTTGATCTCTTTTTTGTTGTTGACATTGACGGATGCGCCATTGAAACTGTGATTTGATTTGTGGCCTATGGCTACGTTGGGATCAATGACTAGCGGAGAGAACTCTGGAGGGAAGAATGTGCTGATGCCGATGCCGAGGGTGTTGGCGATGAGCTCGAGGTGCTGTGCCTTGATGGTGCCGAGGCGAGATGCAACGATAGAGGGTTGATTTGCTCATGCCGGTGACTTGAGCGAGAGAGGCCATTGTGGAGGATTGGGAATCGACAATCGATTTGAGAATGCTTAAATCCATGATTTTTGGGCTTTTTGAAGTTAATAATGTGGCTCATACGATGATGTTTTGACGTTTTGCCGATAATTATTGGGAGCGAAATCAAAAAAAAGAGGTTCACTAGTGATATTTTATAGTGCCATTTGTTGCACTAGTGATTCTTTTTTCGTACTTTCGCGGTGTAAAAATAATAATAACAATGATAATGAACAAGGAAAACAGTAGAAATGTGGAAAAAAAAATGACTGCAGCTATGTTTCGCGGTCTTGAGGTGGGCGAAAGTTTTCGTGTGGACATCTCGAATTTGCTAAAGTTGAGCCCTTATAAATCGCTTTATGGTCGTTCTTTGGGGCGTAAGTTTGCTTCAGTGGTGGATGCTGAGAATGGTTTCATTGAGGTGTCTCGTGTGTTCTAACAATGATGTGCAATATGACTGAAAAAGAACCGATTGTGGACAAAGATGCGCGCTATGGTTTGCGTGATGCTGCTCGATTGCTGGGGGTTTGTCGTTCGACTCTTCACACGTATATAAAGTGTGGTGATTTGGCGGTGGGTGTTCACCATTACACGGGTAAGAAATTTGTGCTTGGGGCGTCGATATTGGATTTCTGGCGCGGTGAGCCGATGCGTAAAAATCGTGGTAAATGATAACTTGATGCAGTATTAGAAGTAGGAACATGATGAGTGGTGGCGTGGTTTTAGATATGCTACTCTTATGATGAGCTAAATTTGCTACTGCGTGATATTAAAAAGAAGAACTATGTATGGTATTTGTGAACTCTTTAATGCGTCTGAATTATGATTAGTGCTGAACAATTATATCGTGCGACGAATGATGGTTTGGACATTATTCTGATGGTTTATCCACAGGCGCATGTGTGTCTGGAAGATAAGAAGGCGAAGTTTAAGTGTCGTTTGGGTGAGAAAACGCCTAGCGCGGTTTTGTGGGAGGGTCGCGACTCTTCTGGTAATCGTGTGTGGAAGGTGGTGGATTATGGTGATGAGGGGCACGCTCTGAGTCCGATAGACGTGTATATGAAAGAGAGGGGGTGTGCTGCGTTTTGGAGAGGCTGTGCTTCAATTGGCGCAGTTCTTTGATGTGCGTGATGAACTGAACAAGGCGGTGAATCGCTCGGAATGGGTGGAACGTGCTGCAGAAGCTGACGAGGATGAGGGACAGACGGTGTATAAGTTGATGGAGAAAATTCCTGCTTCTTGGTTGTCTGTGCTGGGTCCGAAAGTGAAGTTGGAGGATGCGGAGGCTTTGCATTGGTATGCTGTGGAGGAAGTGGGTGTGGTGAAGAATCGTCGTGTGAAGTTGGAGCGTAGCAATGAGCATTACCCGATATTTATGCGTGAATGTGTGGTGGAGAAGTCGGATGGGAGTAAGGGTGCGTTTTTCAAGATATATAAGCCTTTGAATCCTGAGAAGCAATATCGTTTTTCGTATTGTCCGAAGGGTGAGAAGCCACAGCGATATATCAATGGTTTTGCGGAGCTGAAACGTATTTACGAGGATTACAATGCTTCGTTGGAGCGTGAGTTTTACAATGATCCGGCAAATGAGAATAAGCCTTTCCGACAGAAGAAGTTGGAAGAGGTGGTGATTTGTAGTGGTGAGCGTGATAGTCTTTGTTGTAAGAGTATGGGATATTGTCCGCTTTGGTTTAACTCAGAGACGTACCAGGTGAGCGAGAGCGAGATGAAGGAGATCCAGAAGTATGTGAAGGTGGTTTATAACATACCTGATTTGGACGCGACTGGACGAAAGAAGGGTCGTGAATTGGCTTTGCGGTTTCCAGAGTTGAGAACGGCTTGGTTGCCTGAATGGCTTTCGACGTATCGTGATAATCGTGGAAATGCGAGAAAGGATTTGCGTGACTGGATGGAACTTCGTCACGACAAGAAGGATTTTGTGGGGCTGCTGTCGATGGCTGCTCCTGCTCAATTTTGGCGCGAACAGACGAATAAGAAGAGTGGAAAGGTGGATTATTACATTGACACTGTTTCGTTGTTGGCTTTCTTGGAACTGAATGGTTTTCACACGCTGCGTGATGAAGAGAGCGATGCTGTGAGATATATTCACGTGGAGGGGACGACTGTGCGCGAGGTGAGACAGCGTGATATTAGACGTTTTATGAGAACTTGGGCTGAGGAACGAGAATTGAACTCGGAGATCCGTAACTTGATATTGAATAGTCCGCGTTTGGCTGGTACTGCAGTTATTGAGAATCTGAGTGAGGTTTCGTTGGATTTCAGCAATTCGACTCCAGAGAGTCAGACGTTCTATTTTGTGAAGACGCGTGATGAGAAGGTGACGGTGAATGTGACTGCAAAGGCATTGAAGAAACGCGTGAGAATGTGGGGCTTTATGTGTGGGAAGACAACATTATACAGCACCGTTTTAAGAAGCTTGAGCCTATGTTTGAGGTGACGGAGCGAGAAACGGCTGATGTGCTTCGTGGAAAATGTGACCCGATATATGACATCAATGTGTTTGACTGCAGCGCGCCTTTGTTTGGGTATCTGATTAACACTTCGCGAATACACTGGCGAAAGGAATTGGAGTTGCAGTGGGGGGATGATATGAAAAAGGCTGCTGAATATGCGGAGCAGCACCGTTTTTGCATTGATGGGGATGGTTTGACTGCTGATGAGATCAGAGAACAGAAGCAGAATTTGATAAACAAGATTTTCTCTGTGGGATATATGTTGCACCGCTATAAGTCTCCGTCGTGTGCGTGGGCTCCACAGGCGATGGATCATAAAATCGGTGAGGATGGTGAATGTAATGGTAGAAGCGGTAAGTCGTTCCTATTTAAGTCGTTTGAAACTTTTGGCCGTATGGTGAAATTGTCGGGTCGAAATCCGAAATTGATGGATAATCCTCACGTATTTGACCAGGTGGACAAGAATACGGATATAATTTTGGTGGACGACTGCGCGCGGTATTTGTCTATGGGTGTGTTTTACGATATTGTGACAGGCTCTATGACGGTGAATCCAAAGAACAATAAATCGTTCACTATTCCGTTTCGTGAAGCTCCGAAAATGGCTTTTACGACAAACTATGTTCCTACGGATTTTGATGCTTCTACGATGGCGCGTTTGCTTCCTATGGTGTTCTCAGACTATTATCATCAACGAACGGATGATAATGATTATCTGGAGGACCGTTCTATTCGCGATGATTTTAATAGGAACTTGCAAGACGATGAGTATCCTGAAGAGGATTGGAATCGGGATATAAATTTTATGCTCCAGTGTTTGCAGTTTTATCTCTGTATGTCTGAACGTCACGTGAAAATTTTGCCTCCTATGGAGAATATCTTGAAACGTAAGTATAAGGCTGACATGGGTGCGAACTTTGAAGTGTGGGGTGAGACTTATTTCTCTCTAGAGGGTGATAATTTGGATCGTCTGATTGTTCGCAGAGAGGCTTTCGAGGATTATGTGAAATTTGCTGGGAATGCTGGTCGCTCTTATACGATGCAGCATTTTACAAAGCAGTTGAAAGCGTTTGTGCAGTGCTGCGCTCATGTTCACGCTCAAAATCCAGAACCACTCCTAAATCGTCAGGGGCGTATCTCTCGAAGGGTGGATGGTAAAATGGAGGATTGTATTTATCTCCGTTCTGTCGATGCTGAGGAAAAGAATGAGCCACTCAATAATTCTTTTGAGGTGGTGGATGAGGGGATGCCGTTTTAGTTGTGAAGTATAATAAATGAAATTTTCTATGGATAAGATTTTTCTCGGTGTAAGAGTTTCTATGATGTTCTTCTGTACTCCTTACGTTGCTGCTGTCATTAGGTGTATAGTTTCCTCAAAAGGGAGTTCTTCTGATCACAGACGTATTCTAGGGATGCTTCGTTTCTGTACTCTATTGGTGTTTATGAATGTCACTATATCCATTGGAGCCTATGCGCTGGCTTCGTTCATTTATGTTTCGGAGAAGCATATGATGGAAAAGTACAAAGTATTGAAATTGAAGTGCGATGAAAAGGTACATGTACAAAGGCGTTGATGTTCGTTGTGCTGACTATTACGAAGAGCAGTATTGGTCGCACGCTGAATTTCGTACGCTAGAGAATAAAGTTGTAGATTATCTCCGCACAATGTCTCCTGGGGCTTCTCTCTCTCTTAAGAGGTATAATGGAGAGAAACTAGCATGGATAATAAGCATAGTCTGTCGTGTTATGGAGCGTCAGATGCTACATAAACAACCTATGGAGTATATCTTTTCTGATGACTACTCTATGCTGAAGAGATTACCTATAGCAAGACCTATACAAAGAGATTGGAGAGGTATGATCCTGAACTCTTATTAAGCGTGTCGGAGCGTCCTACATACGAGAGATTGTATGTAGGACGCTCTTATATTATTTCTCTTCTTCTTAGAAATACGATTAAACATAACATAGTCATCTTATTCTGATACATTAACTGTTTTGGTAGGAAAAATCTGTATTATATTCCGCACGTCGCTGTTTGTCCTTTCCTCCTCCTATCTTCTTTTTGTACTATTTTTTTGTATCCTTGTATCAAGAAAGGAAGAAGAGAGAAAGTAGTAGTAAAAATGGGATAAGTTTTGATACAGTTGATGATACAAAAGATGATACAAAGATGATACAAAGATGATACAAAGAGATGTTCCTACCCTTCTATTTGAGAGCGGATTTGGGGGATTTCTTGGTTTTACAGCTCTAGAATATAGAAAAATCCTGCTGCAAATGTTTTGTATCACTCAATACATATTGAATATCAAGTATTTGCAACGATGATACAAGATACACAAAAATCTAGCTTTTTCAGAAGTTGATGGAAAAAGAGAATAGATTTGGCTTATAAATCGCACGGTCAAGTTCTTGCTTTTAACACTGATATTTCTTATCTTTGCAACACATTATTCTATTGAGAATGAAAGATATAACCTGCATATTGTTTCTCCCTCCGTACTTAAACGATTATATAGTGAATAAGTATGGTTCGCCTGCTAAATTTCCTAAATTATCACCTATCAATGATTTGTTATCTACTTTTTCAGAGAGAAGAAGAGAAACAGCATTGTCTGTTCGTGGTGTTGCTACATTTATAGCACTTCCTGATCATAGGTATAAGAAGCCAGAGTACTATCACCATTTTTCACGTCGTGCTCATGCGCAGCTTGTGAGATGTTTGGTGCGTAGTCTACGTGTTGATTTATGGGGGTGGATGCAGCATGTAATTCTTAATGGTGAACCTGTAGGACAAGGAATAGACGTATGGTGCACTGCTCGCGGTATTAGTGTTTCACACCGTGAAGCAGTGAGACGTATGTACTACAGACAGCGCGCTTCTATTTTGTGATAAGAAAGTTTTTCGATTTGATTGGTCTATCTGTCACTGTAACGACTGATACGAATCTACATATCTTGAAAAAAAATAGAATGAGTCGCGAACGCACTTGATCAGGGCGTGCGCTGGCTGGGGAGGGAGAGAGGTGGACTGAATGAACTTCGTGAAATAGTCTTCTTTCTCTTTTTCAATGTGTTATAGTTTTGAGGGGGTGGACAACAAAAAAACGGGTAAAACGACTGAGAATTTCCTGTAATTAGGTCGTGTTGATGTGTTGGGTGATATTGAGTTAGTGGGTGGTGGTTGTGGTGGGTGATATTGAGTTAGTGGATTGTGGTGGTGGTGGAATTGTGTAAAAATTGGAGATGTAAAGGGAGATGTGTGATTAAGGTTGTGGCGGAGTCTTTGGGTGTGTTGCTTAATCTTGTGATATTGGAATGAAATGAGGGTGATTTTGTGGTGATTGGTAGGAAATGAGGTGTGATTTTGTGGTGATTGGTAGGAAATGAGGTGTGATTTTGTGGTGATTGTTAGGAAATGAGGTGTGATTTTGTGGTGATTGTTAGGAAAAATGAGGGGTTGAAAGTGTCATTTTTTATAGTGTTGATATGAGGTATCTTTGCGAATGCTATGGGGATGGGTAAGTGAAGGTGTGTTTGGGGATATAGAGTTGGTGGAAAAAGAGTTGGTGAAAAAGAGTTGGTGGTGGGTGTATTTGTTTTGGAACTAAAGAGAAAAGGTATGAAATATGATTTGCACATAGACGGTCCGATAGGTTATTGGATGACGGCTAGTAGTATTCGTTCGAAGATGGAGGAGATATGCAGGAAGGACGGTGAGGAGTTGACGGTGCGGATTTGTTCGCCTGGTGGTTCGTTGTCTGAGGGTTTGGCAATCTGTGCGTTGTTTAGGGATCATGGGAATGTACATGCTTATATACAGGGGATGACGGCTTCGGCAGCGACGGTGTTGGCGATGGGTGCAAAGAAGGTGAGTATGTCTTCAGAGAGTGTGATCTTGGTGCATAATGCTTCTTATATGTTGCTGGAGTGGGAGCAGGCGAATAAGGAGCGTTTGGCGGAGAAGCAAGAAGAATATGAGACACTTCGTCGTGATTTATCGACTTTGGATGGTGTGATGGCTCGTTTGTATGCAAAGCGTAGTGGTCGCAGTGAGGAAGAGATGTCTTCTTTGATGACAGATGAGCGTTGGTTGAGTGCCGAGGAAGCGTTGTCTTTGGGTTTGGTGGATGAGATAATCGGTGATGAATCTGCGGATGAGGGTGTGGGTGTTTCAGCGGGTGCGAGTGTTTCAGGGGGGGTAGGTGCTTCAGTGGGTCGTGGTGTTGATGGTGTCGGTGTGCGTAGTGGTGTGAATATGGGTGCTGGTTTTGTTCGTGCCTATTGTGCAAGTTATGGTTTGCCGGCGTTGCAGGTGGTGGATGCTCCACGTTCTGGTGAGGTTGTAGGTGAAGGAACGTCGGGAAAGGCGGTGTTGGATGGTGAGAAGTCGGTGTTGGATGGTGAAAAGCGAAATTTTTGGGCAAAGTTAGTAGAGTTCTTTGCCGATAGTAGTAATCCAAAAAATAGAAAGGACATGGAAAATCCGGAATTAAAAGCAATGACGGAGGAGCGTGACAAGTTGCAGGCTCGTGTGGGTGAATTGGAGGAGAAGGAAAAGGCTGTGACGGCGGAGCGTGACAAGTTGCAGGCTCGTGTGGGTGAATTGGAGGAGAAGGAAAAGGCGGTGACTGAGGAGCGTGACAAGTTGCAGGCACGTGTGGGTGAATTGGAGCAGGCAGCGAAGGCTGATGGTGCAGAGACCCCCGTTGTGGAGGGTGTGAGTGGTGAGCAAAATGATGATTTTGGTAATGTGGTGGCGAGTGCTCGTGAGATGCTGAAATCATTAGGTGAATTATAATGTAAGAAAGGAAAGGAAATATGGCTACAATTACAATTTCAGATGCCGAACTGAAGAAATCGGCTACCAAGTATAAGCAGCAGTTGATCATTACTCCGATTATTTCTGCTTCTCGCACACTTCAGCATATGTCGGGTCGTCCTGGTATTGCAGGTCGTTTGGTTGTGGGTCAACTGTCTGGTGATATCGAGTTGGGTCCTTACAATGCGAGTCGTGTGGATGAGAATGGTGTATCGATTACGCCCCGTGTGTTGGAAACGTATCTGGGTAGCGTAGTGAAGCGTTTTGATCCAAACGAAGCAGCGAAGACGATTTGGGGTCTGTTGACAGCACAGGGTGAAGGTTTGAAGACGGCGGACATTAGTCAGCAAGTATTGACTTACTTTGCGAGTCGTTTGGGAAAGAGTTTGGGTGATTGCATTTGGGGTGCAGTTCGCAATGACAGTGGAACGAAGACGAAGGATTTGTTTGACGGTTTCGACACGATTACGAAGAAGGAAATCGACGGCAATAAGATTTCGACGGCAGAGGGTAACTTGTATGAGTTTGCTGAGGAGATTACGAAGACGAATGCCGTGGAAATGCTCCAGTCGTTTTATGAATCCGCTTCAGACGAATTGCAAGATCAAGAAACGAAGCTCTATCTTCCTGTATCCGTTTACAACGCTTACAAGAAAGACTACCAAGTACGTTTCAATGGTGTGCCTTACAACACGAGTTATGAGAAGGTGTATTTGGAGGGTTCGAATGGAAAGTGTGAGCTCGTTCCGATGTCTAGTAAGAAAGGCAGCCCCTATCTTCATTTGACGACAGCTAGCAACATGTTGTATGGTTATGGTGCTGGTTTGAGTGATGAGAATATCGCGATTGAGAAGCACCACGAATTTTTGCTTTCTTATGTGAGCACGATGTATTTCGGTGTTCAGTTTGAAAGTATTTCTAAGGAGCTGCTTTGCGTGGGTAAGCTGCACTCTTAATTTTAGTAGTTGCTGTTTAGGGATGGAGGTCTAATATAAACCCCTAAAAAGAAAAGAAAATGGCTTCCAAATGTAAAGAAGTTCCTAGTTTGCTAGGTAGTATAGAATTTTGTGCCGGTGAGAGTGTTCGTCCTGGTATTCGTCCACACGCTTATGTGATTTCGAAGCGTGACATTGTGAGATGGCCTAGTCGTCCGAAGCTGAGTGATGCTGGTGCGACAATGTCGAAGTTGGCTTCTTATAGTGGCGACTTCGTGTTGGCCGCGGACAAGAAGTGGATGAAGATTGATGCAATTCCGAACAAAGGTAGTTTTTCTTGTGAAAAGCAAGGAGAGTTTCCGAGTGTGACCTATCTGAACAAGATTTCATTGACACACCCTGGTATTGGTGATGAAGCGACGGGTTTTTGTCAGTTGTGTGTGACAGACCATTTTGTGATGCTGGTGCCACAGCGTGACGGTCGTTATCGTGTGTTTGGTAATCCAGACTATGATTTGGAGTTGAAGCCAAAGCTAGAGTCTGGTGAAGGCACAAACGGTGGTGGTACTTCGATTGAAGGTGAAGTGACAGACATTAGTCCGGCACCTTTTTATCCTGGTAAGATTGAGACGTCGGATGGTGTGATTTCGGGTGCAGATGGTACGATGATGAGTGCTGCTGCTGGTTCCGTAAGTCTTCCCTCATAGAACAAAAATAGAGCTTAGAGATGCTAGATAAAGAATTTACGAAATCGATCTCTGTCTGGTTGTCCACGTCGCGTGAAGAACGCGACGTGGTGGCTGGTGCAGAGTTGTTGCTCCGCTTGACGGGGAATCGTCAGTTTTATGCGACGGCTTGTGTTCGTCCGGATGTTGTTCACGATCATGTGGAGTATGAGTTGAAGAAGCATTTGTCGATCCGTGAGGCGGGGCATAATACGGAAACCCTTCGTGCGTTGGAGCGTGGTTTGTTGTCCGAGTTGTCCACAATGGAAGAAAGTGCTGTGATTTCCGTTGCAGATGAATCGACGGAGGATGATGCTTATGTGGAAAGAGCAGCAGGAGAAGCAGAACACGTGGTGCGTCGTGGTCGTCGTGCAGATCATGATGAGCTTCCTGAGTATATACAGCAGATTGTAGAAGACAATTCTGTTCGCTATGAGCAAATGCGTGTGTTGTATAATCGTTTGTTGTCGCTGCAAGATGCTGCTCCGTGTGATCGCAAAGAAGATATTTCCAGTTGGATAAACTTCATAAAGAATGGGGTGCAGCTTGGAAAGTTTATGATCATTATGGTACTGCGGAAGCTTTGGCAGATGAACAGGATGATGAAGATGCCGCTTCAGCGGATGATGGCGTGGTGATGGATGGTTTGACGCTGTCGAAGAAGGTATCCGCGGCGAAGCGATATCTGCAGAAGCACAAGAAGAAATTGTCGGAGCTTCAGGAAATAGAAAATCCAGACGCGTCGGTATTGTCCAGTATCACAGACGAAGAGTCAAAGATCTTGGAAAAGAGCGCGGAATTGTCCGCATTGTTGAAATTAAACACAGTAGAAAATGAGTAATCGTAACATATTTATGGATATGGGTGCGGATACAGAGGTGGAGCTTCATTTGAAAAGCAATGCGATGAGCTTTTCAAAGTTGTTTGGTGATGGAGAAAAGATAAAGAGTGAGTATTTGCCCGAGAATGCGGGTGGTGGCAGTGTGGATTTGGGACCGTTGGAGGCGCGTGTGGCAGCTTTGGAGAAAGATTTTGGGGTGGCTGATACGTCGCATGGGGAGGTACCGCCGAAAGGGTTTATTACTGTTTTGCGAGAGGGGGTGGCACAAAATATTTCGGACATTGCCAATCACACGCGGCGCATTGTGGCACTAGAAAGTAGACCCGTCCCTGAGGGTGTGAATTTGCAGCCATTGACGGAGCGTGTGGCAGCGTTGGAAGGGAAGGAAAACATCTTGGGAGAGGACGGCAAAGTGAAGGCAGACCTTTTGCCCGATAGTTGTAAGAATGAACATTGCGAAGCGCAGCCGTTACCGAGTGATGTAGTAAGAACCGCGGACATTGAGGACGTGGTGAGAAAGTCGGCACTTTCGACACGACGCACAATATGATTTTGCCCGAACTTATTCCCGAAGCGGAGGTGGCTGTGAAGTGGTTGAAGGGCAAGGGACGCCCCGACAAACCCGAAACAACGGAAGGCGCGATTGTGGGAGATGAAGCGGAATGCACGCGCTATCTCTCCACGGATGGTGCAGGCACAGGCGCGTGGGAATGGGAAAAACGCGGTGGAGTTTGGCACGTGGTGAGAGGTGATACGGGATGGAGAGAGTTTGAGAACCCCGAAAAGTATTTAGGAAAAATCAAACTGAGAAGAACGAATGATAGAATTTCGATAGAGTTTGGAGGGGGGGAATGGGATTATTTCGGCACGGTGAAACTCTCACAATCGGCTAAGATTCCAAATAAGGGAGATGACATCAATGGTTATAGAATCGAATTACACCAACTTTCGGAGGGTTTCCGCAGTTGTACAAATGCGATAAATCAAATCTTTGACGACGAAACGAACGCGCAAGTCGGCATGGTTTTAGTGGGAGGAGTGAAAGACAATCTAGGGATGGTTGACTTGCGCTTTGCAATGACTGTGAACAGAGAGACGAATTTCCGAAGTTTGCGTATTGGTATTGTGACATTTCCCCACAGTAGACCGATGGCCTGAAACTTTGGGTGGTGTAGCGTCTGAAAGTTGTCCTATTTAATTTGAAGATGATGGAAACAGCATATATGGAATTTGCTGAACGTCATTTGTATTTGCACGTAGCCATGATCTCCCTGTTTACCGGGGCGATCTTGGTTGCGATGTTTGTGGACTTGGTAGCGGGAATCTATAAAGCAAAGCAGCGTGGCGAAGCAACGACCTCAAGAGGTTTGAAAATGACGGCGAAGAAGGCGGTGCGGTATTTGGTGCCTTTCTTTGTGTTGTGTTTGTTGGATATGGTATCTTCTTTTTTGTTGCCGGCTCCGTTTTTTAGTATGGCTTGGACAGGTTATATTTTGCTGGCGGAGTTTTGGAGTGTTCGTGAGAGTGCTTGGACGAAGGAGGAGATTTCAAAACAGAATCGTACGGTGAGAGCGATAATCGTGGGCAGGGATGATCCTGAGAAGGTGGCTGATGTGGTGCTGAATGAGGGAGGGGATAGAGATTAGAGGTTAGACGTTAGAGGGGCTAGAGAGACTAGATGCTCTAGAGGGACTAGATGATCTAGAGGGGCTAGACCTTAGACGTTAGAGATTAGACGTTAGAGATTAGACGTTAGAGGGGTTAGAAGTGAGTTGAAAAAACAGAAAAAAATAGAGAAAGGAATGTCAAAGACGCTATTGGAACGTGCTTATACGATCCGTGATGAAGTATCAGAGGCCGCGAACAGTGCTTATCGTGTGGGGCAGCTGTTGGTGGATATGTTGTTGCAGTTGCAGCGTGCTGGTGGTGACTATTTGTCGTCTGTGCGTGACAGTGTGGCGAATGGGCATATCACTTTTGAGAAGGGTGCGACGGTTCGTGGTGGTTTGGCGGTGGAAGATGGTGCTTCTTTGAAAGGTGGTGCGACGTTTGGGGATTATGTTGGTGGGATGTTGGGTGGTCGTGGTGGGAAGATTGATGAACACGGGAATGGTGAGTTGGAGAGTTTGACGATTAGGAGTTATCTTCAGACGGCGGAGTTGTTGATAAATCGTATTACAGCGATAGAGGGTGACTGGTTGATGACAGAGAGTGGTACGGTGGAGAGGGTTCGTTATGATGGCGATCGTCGGTATCGTCTTTGGCTTCGTCGTCGTTGGGATGGTGATTTCACGGCTTTTGCTCCACAGGACGTGTTGAAAGGCGTTGTGAATACGTTAGCCGCGCGTGCCTTGGGTAGGACTGAAGGTGGTGATGCTGTGGGTGGTGATGGTGCAGTTGGAAAATATGCGACATCTTGGATGTTGGTGCGTGATGTGGACTTGACGGATAATAGTATCGGTGTGGAATTGTATGTGGATGACGTGAAAGTGATCCCTGGTGGAAAGAATTTTGCTCCGGTGGTGGGAATGAATTTGGCACGCTGGGGGAATGTACAGAACAAGACGCGTCAGAGTTGCATTTATTTGTCGAGTCGTGAGGGTCGTATTGTGCATTTGAATCACGTGGACAGTCCAATGTTGTCGGATAGTGATGTGATGAGTTCTTTTGGGAGTGTTCCAGAGTTTTTGCAGGGGTTGTTGGGTGATGTGTTGTCAAAGCAAGAGGACTATGTTTTTGCTCGTGGTTTGATTGTGCAGGATATTATCCGTTTGGGTGCGGACTCACAGCCTTTGGCAGAGGTGGTGGATAGGGGTTTGTGGCGTTCGGATGCGTCGTATTACCACAAATCTAGAAATATGGAGAGTGGTGTTTGGGAGATTTCGGAGGTGTGGCACGGTGGGAGCAAGTGGCGTTGTATGGTGGGCTGTGTGGGTGTTGTGCCTGGTGCAGGTGCGGAATGGGCGTTGCTGCAGGCAGCCCCCCGTGATGGTGCAAAGGGAGAACGCGGTGAGCGTGGTGCGGATGGTGCAAAGGGAGAACGCGGTGAGCGTGGTGCGGATGGTGCAAAGGGAGAACGCGGTGAGCGTGGTGAGAAAGGCGATCAGGGAGAACGTGGTGAGCGTGGGCAGGCGGGTCGTGATGGTGTGGCAGCGCAGGCGAATATGCTTTTGGGTACGGATTTTAAGGGTGCTTTTGGGGATAGTGAAGTGCCTAGGAAATGGTATAAGCGTAAGACTGCAGGGACAAAGTTTGGTGATGCTCGCATTTCTACAGCTGTGAGTCCAGTGTTCGGGACTAAGGTAGCGGGTATAAGTGCTTCTTACTTGATGTCAAACACGAAAGATGAGTGGAGTGAACTTGTGTATCGTGCTGAAAAGAGCCTTATCCCTGGAAAACAATATGTGTTTTCCGTCTATGCTAAGTGTGCAGATGTGAGGGAGTGTAAATTTTGGTTGTGCGGTTGGTATGCAGGTTTTCAAACGGCTTTTGTGGCCGTTAGAGATTGGGAACGTTTTTCATTTTCGTTTGTGGCTGGGACGGCGAGTATGAATTTCAGTGTGCGTGTGTGGAATAAGAAAGGAGATAAGCCTGACTCCAATGGGATTTTGTTTGCTGCTCCGAAGTTGGAGGAAGGAACTGTGGCGACTCCGTGGTGTTTGGCGGAGGAGGATAAGAAGGGAGAGCGTGGAGGAATGCTTCGTCCTCGTGGGCTGTGGAGCGAACTGAAAGATGGTGTTCAGTTTGAGTCTGGGGGTGAGAGTGATTTTGTGGACGTAGTGACTGTGGGTGCCGGTGGTGGTTTGGAGACTTATTATTGCACAGAAAGACATACGAAGAGTGCGGACAAGAAGCCGAGTGCGAATAGTGGGTATTGGCGAAAAGGGGATAGTTTTGAGTTGGTGTCTACTCGTTATGCTTTGATTGGTGATGCGACGGTGGATAGTGCGGTGGTTCGTCAGCTTCGTACGGCACCAGAGGGACACGATCGTGTGGTGAGTGTGGGTGCAGAACAGCGTACGTATGCCGCGGGGAATGCGTACCCGAGTATTGTGCAGGGTTTTCGCCAGGAAGGTGATCAGCGTATTGCGGTATTGGAGTTTTATGATGGTAAGACGGGGAAGTTGCTTATAACTTGGGGCCAAATGGGATATTCTCTGCTTTGAACAAATATGGGAATAGGTGGACAGCAGCGAATGTGATTTATGTGGGTGATCAGGCACTTATTCGTCATTTGTTGGAGTGGGTGGAAAATGATCAGCGTCCCCCTTATGAGCTGCCAACAATGAGTCGTCCGGAGTATGGTCGTGAGGGAGAGAGTATGGATATGTTCCAATTTGGTACTGGTATATGGTTTGAGGAGGGTTATACGGTGCTGAATAATATCGGTGCTGGTGGTGAAGATAGTAAGCTGTATAACGTGTCGAGAAGGAGTACTCCCTTGTATGAGAATAAGTTTTTGAAGCCTGGTGAACTACAGTATGGTGGTAAGCGTTTGTATATGTGGACTGGTTTGAGTTTGGACACGATGAATGCTGAAAACTATGCTCCGGCGGATCTGTTTGTGGGTCCTGATGGTTTTGAGAATGGTAATGTGGAGAATTTGGTGCCTCGCGATGGTTGGTATTTGAGTAGAAATCAGAATGGTAATCATAGTGCGACGGATGAGGGGAAGAGCTTTTGGAATGGCCGTTTGAATAAGTATCTGAAATTGTGGTCTTTGGAGTTGCTGTATATCCGTGGTGGTGTATATGAGAAGAGTGCTAGGATTTATTTTGCTCGTGAGGATGCTTCTACGTCGGGTAGTACTGCGGAATTTGGGCGTTATTCTAATGGAGATCCGAAGAGGGAGGTTCTTGAGGGGCTTTAGAGGGACTAGAGGGACTAGATGCTCTAGAGGGACTAGGGGGACTAGAGGGACTAGATGCTCTAGAGGGACTAGGGGGACTAGGGGCTCTAGAGGGACTAGATGGACTAGAAGGACTAGAGGGGCTAGAAGGACTAGAAGAACTAGAGGGGCTAGAGGGGCTAGATGCTCTAGAGGGGCTAGACGTTAGAGATTAGACGTTAGACGTTAGAGGGGGGGAGGTGTGAGCTATTGGTAATCAAAAGTAAGAAAGTTATGGCAGATTTTAGAAAGATAATTCCTTTTGTGATCTTGTGGGAGACTGGTGTGAGTGGTGTGGGTTTGAGCGGTGAGGGTCTGTTTGAGAAGGCTCGTAGTCGTGGTTTTGCTCATTTGGTGGGTGATAGAGGGGGTGCGACGCAGACGGGTGTGACGTTGTCGACGTATGCAGAGTGGCGAAAGAAGAAGGGTTTGAAGAGTCCGAGTGTGACGGATTTGCGTAGGATGAGTTATGGTGAATGGTGTGAGATATTGAAGGAGAAGTTTGGGATCGTTGTAAGGGGGATGAGATTAAGAGTCAGAGTGTGGCAGAAATGGTGGTGGATTGGGTTTGGCACTCGGGGACGGCGGGTGTGAAAGGTGTTCAGAAGGTGTTGTGCGTGGCGGTGGATGGTGTGTTTGGTGGTGAGACGCTCCGTGCGATCAATCGTAGTAAGCCGGAGGTGTTGTTTCCGGCTCTTCGTGCGGCGCGTTTGCGTTTTGTGGAAAGTATCGTGCGCCACGATAGTAGTCAAAAAAAGTGGTTGAATGGGTGGGAGAAACGTATAAAAAGTATTACCTTTGTAGGGTAAGAAAAATGATGTCATCAATGAAGTATTTGTGTCTATTATTCACGCTATTATGTCTGTCTTGTTCGAGTGTTCGTAGAACTGTGCGAACAGTAGAAAGGCAGTCAGACAGTGGTCGTATGGTGGTTCACGACACTGTGCGAATGGTTCGCTATTTTCGGGATAGTGTTTTTGTTCGCGACTCGGTGTATTTGTCGGGTGGTGTTCTGGTGAAGGAGCGTTGGCGCGATCGTTGGCGGGTGCGTTTGGACACTGTTTATCGTGTGCGTCGTGACACTGTGGAGCGTGTGCGTGAGGTGGAGCGTGTGTCGTCGGATGATCGTCGTGTGGGTGGTGTGTTGGGTGGGGTGAGTGTTTGGGGTTGGGCCGTGTTGGGCTTTTGTGTGGTGGCGGTTTGTGGTGCGTTTGTTGCTCGTTTTGCTCTGAAATATGGTTAGTCGATGTCAAGATATTATTTTGCAGAAGAATTGAACGATTGGAGCGGTGCTTCGAGTTCAGATCGTCCCTTGCTGGAGGTGAGTGTGGCTGGTGCTGTGGTGTTGTCGGAGCGTGTGCGCAGTGTTGGTGGTCGTGTGTCGCATTTGAGTTTGGGTGATTTGGTGTTGTCTTATTGTGGTGGGAAAGCGTGTGGTGTGTTGGTGAAATTGGATGGTGCTGTTGTGGAGGATGGTGTGGTGTTTCCACAGCGTTTGCGTATGGGTGTGAGTGCGGAAACGTTTTGTCAGCATAATTTTTTGACGTTGGGTGGTCGAGATCGTTATACTCACTTGAATGCTCCGGAACAGTTGAGTTGGGTGGGTAATGATGTGCTGACGGTGACTTGTTATTGGTGGCGTGATGGGGATTTGGTGACGAGTGTGCACAGTGCTGTGTCTCGTGTGGATGGTGCTGTTCGTACGGCGGATGTGGGTGGTCGTCAGTTTTCGGGTGTGGGTGAGTTGGTGGGTTATCGTGTGGTTTGTGGTAGTCGTGAGAAGCGTTATCACGTTGTGCCAAAGGGGAGTTTGTTGTCGGTGAGTGGTGTGTTGTTTCGCAATGGTTTTGGTGTGATGGAGTATGCGATGATGACGGAGCGTTCGGATGAGGTGAAGGGTGAGATGCAAAGTCTTCGTGTGGGTGGTGAGCTTCGGAATTATGATAGTGATGCGAATTTGCGTATCCATTTGAGTTATCTTCGGATGACGGCGAGTGGTGATGGTGTGTTGGGTGATATGGTGCATAGTCGTGAGTGCTATGTGTTGCCCGGTCGTGAGCCTGGTGTGCTGTATGGTGTTCAGGGAAATTTTGTGGATGATCATAGTGCTTTGCAGTGGGGAGAGGTGCTGTTTCGTCCTCATGGTGCCGGTGTGGTGTTGGGTGGTTTGGGTGGCGGTGGTGTGTTTGATGAAAGTTTTGATGCAAGTTTTGAATAATGGAAAAAAAACGTCGTTATCCTCGAGAGATACATCACAGAGAGGCTCGTGCTTTGCTTCGTGATGGTCAATGGCACCGTTTGCGTTTGTGGAAAAAGAGTACGGGTGAGATTTTGCTTTATCCTCGTGCGCAGTATCATAGTAGTTTTACGGATGGTCGTCGTACTCGTGTGCGGTTGTATCCGAGTGGTGAAATTCGGTGCTTTGTGAATGTGCTGCTGTTTGAGATCGATGATATGCGGATCTTTATGTAGGGGGAGGGGGACTAGAGGGACTAGAGGCTCTAGAGGGACTAGAAGCTCTAGAGGGACTAGAAGAACTAGAGGGGCTAGAGGCTCTAGAGGGACTAGAAGAACTAGAGGGACTAGAGGGACTAGAGGGACTAGATGCTCTAGAGGTTAGAGGTTAGAGGTTAGAGGTTAGACGTTAGAAAAGAAAGATCAGGATGTCGAAGAGTTTAGAGGTATTGGCACAACAGTATTTGTTTGCTGATGAAAAGACGATGGAGAGTGCGAAGGTGCCGGAGGCGACTCGTGCTCGTATGTATCGTCTTCGTGAGGGTTATAGTTATTGGCTTCGTTATCCGAATGCGAGTGGTGGTGAGTTGGTGGAGCTGCTGTGCACTAAATATGGGATATGTCGAAGTGCGGCATATGAGGATGTGAAGGTGATCAAGTGGTGTATTGGTGCGATGAATCAGCATAGCGTTGATTTTGAGCGTTGGTTGTTTGTTCAGCGTACGGATTTGGCTTGGGAAAAGGCTTTGGCGGAGGAGGATTTGAAGGCGATGTCTTCGATATTGGCTACTCGTGCGAAGTATATGCGCTTGGATCGTGAGGAGAGTTCGGCACCGGACTATTCGACGATAACGCCGCCATTTTTGGAGATTACGGGGGATGTTTCGGTGGCTGGGTTTGAGCCTATCCCGAATGTGGAGGAGCGTGCTAAGAAGTTGCTTCGTCGCTATATTAAAGATGAAGCTGAAGATGCGGAATACACTGATGTAGAGGGAGGTGATGATGTGGAAGAACAAGAAAAAAGCTAGTGTATGAGATCATATATAAAGGGTGTTCGTGTGTTGAGCGTGGAGGAGTTGGAGCGTTTGAATCCTGTGCCAGATCGGTCGGGTTCTCGTGTTCGCTTTTTGCTGGATGGTGGTTTGCGTGCTGACTATGGTGAGCGTTTGTGTGTGTGTGGTTTGAGTGGTTTGAAGGTGGAGAGCGAGATAGAACACGGTGTGCGTTCGTATCATAGTCATTTGCGTTGTCGTGTGTATGGTGGTGGTGATGTGCGTTTTGGTGGTCGTTATGGTTTGTTGCTAGAGGACACGAATGGCGGTTTGTATTTGCTGGGTTTGCCTTGGGGTCCGCTGGTGCGTGAGCGGTTGGAGTTGGAGAGTCCGGAACGTTCGAGTGAGTCGGTGCGTGATGTGTTGGAGTTTAGCTGGCGTGGTCTTTATGCTCCGCTGTTGGTGATGGGTGGTGAGATATAATGCTAATCCGGTTACATACTGGTTATATACTGGTTACAATACGGTTGAAATTCGGTTATAATTCGGTTAAAGTCGGTTATAAGCTGGTTGAAATCCGCTTAAAAGTCGGTTATAAGCTGGTTTAAGCTGGTTAAAATCCGGTTATAATTCGGTTATAAGAGCAAGAAGAAAAATGGATAAAGAAAAAATCGTAGGTATCGTGGGTGGTAGTGAGTTGTTGACGATTGGTGAGAGTGGTATTCAGGCGATGATGACAGAGGTGCCGAGTACGACAGAGGTGTATGATAGTAGTTTGGGTCAGGTGAAGAGTCGTGGTGTGCCTGGTCGTCCTGGTGAGTTTTACATTGCGAATGGTGAGAATGACGATTTGCCAAAGGTGCTGAAGGAGTTGATAGACGGTGATGAGGTGACGGCTCAGTGTTTGCATTTCAATGTGACGGCGACTTATGGTAGTGGTTTGCGTTGGGATGGTGAATTGAATGATGCTGCTCGGGAATGGCTTCGTCGCCAGAGTGTTGAGACGTTTTTGTTGGAGCAGTCTACAGACTTGTTGTTGTATTTCTATACGGTGTCTGTGATTATCTTGTCGCAGGATGGGACACAGATCAACAAGTTGGTTCATAAAGAGAGTCCGTATATTCGTTTGGCGAAGGCAGATGCTCAGGGGAGAATCCCTTATGTGTATTATGCGGATTGGTATGGTGGTCGTTTGACGAAAGAGAGTGTGGAGCGAATAGACTGTTTGGATCAGCGTGATCCGTTGGGTGATTTGCTGGTTCGTTTGGGGAAGGTGGAGAATCCTCGTACGGGGCGGAAGGAGCGTGCTACGAAGGTGCGTAAGTTTGCGATATTGACGCGTTTCCCTACGGCTGGTTGTCAGTACTACCCTGTTCCTTATTGGACGAGTATTTTGCGTGGTGGTTCTTATGATGAGAAGCGTTTGATTTCTGTGGGTAAGCGTGCGAAGTTGCGAAATCACACGAGTGTGAAATATCACGTGGAGATAGAGCGTGACTATTGGGACAAGATATGCCGTGAGGAGTTTATCAGTGATCCGGAACAGATGAAGGCTCGTATCAAACGTGAGAAGGAGAATATCCGTAAGTTTTTGTCGGGTTTGGAAATTCGGATAAGGTGTGGATCAGTAGTTTTTACAGTAGTCCGGATGGTCGTGAGGTGCGTGATGTGCGGATAAGTTTGCTGGATGGTGCGAAAGAGGGGGGTGATTGGAGTGAGGATGTGCAGGCTGCTGCGAACACGATCTGTTTTGCTTTTGGTGTGCACCCGAATATGGTGGGTGCAGTGCCTGGTAAGGCTCAGATGACGACTTCGGGTACGGATAAGCGTGAATTGTACACGATGAAACAGGCTTTGCTGACTCCTACAAAGGATTTGCTGCTTCGCTCTCTTCGCTTGTGCTGCGCTTTCAATGGGTGGAATGTTGAGCCTCGTTTGCCATTGGTTCAGTTGACGACGCTTGATGAGAATAGGGATGCAAAGGAGGTGAGTGTTTAGACGTTAGAGATTAGAGGTTAGACGTTAGAGGGGCTAGAGGGACTAGAGGGACTAGATGCTCTAGAGGGACTAGATGCTCTAGAGGGGATGGGGGTTAGCAAGAAAGACAGAAAGAAATGGTAAGAATAGATCAAGAATTGTTTGAGAGCTACGTTCCGGCTTTTACGAATGCGACGGATGAGCTGTGGTTGATGGTTCGTCCGCTGGTGGAGCGTGCTTTGTCTGGGTTGTCGGTGTATGGTGACGCTGTGGCGCTGGACAAGTTGAAAGAGAAGGTGGCTTGTTTGATGGGTGCTCGGGATGTGATCCCTCACGTGGATATGGTGGCGACTCCACAGGGTTTGCCGTGGTGAGGAATGAGCATTTGGTGCCGGCTTCGAAAGACCGTGTGGATGCTTTGAAAGAGAGTGTTCGGCGGATGCTTTCTGATGGGATGGATGCTTTGCAGATGACGGCTCTTCGCTATGGTTGGGGAGAGCGTGCAGAGGCGAAGGCATTGGTGAATAATTTGGTGTGGTGTGCTACGATCGCTCGTGAGATTGGTTTGCACGCTCCGAATGATGCTTTGCACGTGTCGGGACAGCGGAGTTTGCTTCACGATAGGGCTAGTGGTCTGATGGTGTATGACACTGAGTTTTTGAATATCCACCCTCGTTTGATGCGTGCTCACTATGATTTGTGCCGTGTGATTTCTCCGGAACAGATGGCTGTGTTGTTGGGTTGTGAGTTGTCTCCGGGAAGTTATACGCCTGCTTTGTGGGTGCTTCGGAATGTTTGTATGGACTATATCTGTGCTCACTTTTCGGGTTATGAGACGGTGGTGCAGGAACGTAGGTTGCTGAATGTGCTTCGTGGTGATGTTTCGTCTTATGGTGCTTGGGCGGAGAGTGCTGTGCGTCGGAGTCAGGAGATGGGGGGCTATGAAAATAGGGATGGTGATGCTGTGTTTTTCTTTGGATAGGCTCTAACCAAATCGTGAACGTGCGACTCGAAATAGAAAGGATGTTATGCTAAAATTGTATCTGAACTCAAAGCCGGCTGCGTTGAAGGAGAAATCTCAGTTGAAATTGACTCGTGAGAATCCGTTGTTTACGGATGCTGGTGACTATACTTTTGAATTGAGTTTGCCTTTGGTGAACAGTGTGGAGAATTTGTCGATATTTGGTGCTTTGCATTGTGCAGAGGTGAAGAAGGGGGGGTGGTTGGGTCGTCGTCTTCGTGCGACGTTGTTGGCTTTGCCTTTGAAGATAGAGGGTTGGGCGATAGTGACGAGTGTGACGGAGACTGAGGTGAAGGTGCAGTTGCTGGGTGGTCGTAGTGCTTTGAACTCGAGTTTGCTGGATGCTCGTGGTCGTGATCGGTATATCGATGAGTTGCCGAGTTTGGGTGTGGCGATGCAGGGTGCTTTTGTTCGTGCGATGGGTGATGGTGTGGCGCAGACTTATGAGCGGACTCGTGACGCGATGATGCGTGGTAAGTTGATGTATGAGCGTGTGAGTGGTGACAGGACGACGCTGTATGTGGGTGATGATGACTGTACGGCTTTGCCGATTTATTCGACTCGTGAGAAGAAGTTGGTGAATGAGCTTTGTGAGACTTATACGCAGACGTTGGGTGTGTCGGGGAATGGTCGTGGTGAGCTGACGAGTCGTGGTAATTCGGTGTTTGGGAAATACCTCGGTCTGTATGCGCCATTGAAGCGTGCGGCTTCGAGTGTGGATGGGTATGTGTTTGCGGATGGGTATGTGTTTGCTCCACAGCCTTATTTGTTGGGTTTGGTGGAGCGTGTGTTTCGTGGTTTGGGTTTTGAGGTGGACCCGCAAGACAATGAGCTTCGGGGTACGTGGTTTGAGCGTCTGATTGTGGCGAATGTGCGCCCTACCCTAGACTATCGTCAGATGTTGCCTCACTGGACGGCTCGTGAGTTTGTGACGGAGGTGCAGCGTTTCTTTGGTGTGATGGTGGAGGTGGAGGGTCGTAAGATAAGATAATCAGAAGGAAGAATTTGTACTCGAAGGATGCTCCGCTGGTGTCGCTGGATGTGGTGGGGGATGCTTACACGACGACGATGGAACAGCGGGGGAAGCGTGGTGATGTGGCGAATGCTCGTGTGGGTTATAAGTTGTCGGGTGTGCCGGTGGGTTTGGCTTTGCCTGATGATGTGTTGGGGAAGGCGGAGCGTGTGCGTTTTTCGGACTTTGCTCATTTCTCAGAGGTGGATGATTTGAACAGTGCTTATGGTACGGGTCGGATTTATGTGAATGAGACGACGGGTTTTAGTCACACTTATCTGTTGGAGCACGGTACGGAAAGCCGTTGGGGTTTGGGTGTGGTGGATGTGCTGGGTGATCACTATGTGGAGGAGGATGCTGCTGCGGTGGGTGATGGTGAGGAGCGTGCGGATGAGCGTAGGGAGAGTGAGATAAAACTGCGTATTGTGCCGGCTTTTGCTGTGGAGGGTGAGAAGCGTTCGTGTGGGGTGTCGTTGGTGGATTTGTCTTTGGAGCCGACATTTACTTCTGTGGCTTATGGGTATATGGCTACTGATGATGCTGCTACGTCTTCGGAGTCGGATGTGTTTTCGGTGTATCGTGCGATGTATCCAAAGCGTGAGCGTAAGGAGGTGAGTAAGCGTGATGTGCTGGATGTGGCTTATTATTCGGGTGTGGTGCCTAGTGGTGTGGAGGAACGTAGGGATGGTGCTGCTGGTGCTCGATGGGTGGGTATCCCTGGGGGGGTGTGGTTGTCCGTTTTATGTGTCGCAGGAGCGTTGTCGGACGATGGTGGATGCGAGTTATCGTTTGTTGCTGAATTATCGTGGGTACAATGAGAAGGAGGAGGTGGTGGGAAATGATGAGGGTATGGTTCGGGATGTGCTGACGGGTTATCGTCCGGCTGATACTCGTGTGCTGACGAGTGTGAGTTTTTTGCACCGTGGTGTGTTGTCTCCGACTTCTCGGTATGTGTTTCGTGGTCGTGAGTATTTGTGCCAGAAGCTGGAATATACGTTGACGGAGGATGGTGTGAGTGAGTTGGTGAAGGGGTATTTTTATGAGGTGGATTAGGGGTCACGGACCCTTTTATGCTCGCCGCGTGAAGCGCGGCTCGGGCTAGAGGGGCTAGATGCTCTAGAGGGACTAGAGGGACTAGATGCTCTAGAGGGACTAGAAGAACTAGAGGGACTAGGGGCTCTAGAGGGACTAGAAGGACTAGAAGGGGATGAGTGAGAGATAAACAGAAGAACAGAAGAACAGAAAAAGGATCTGCAATGGAAATACCGAGAAGTTGGACGGAGCTGAGTGATGCTGCGCTGGGCTATGTGTGTGAACTGCTGGCGATGGAGAGTTATACGGTGCTGGAGCTTTGTGCTTATGTGCTGCTGCGCTGCTGTATGACGGAGGAGGAGCGCGAGATGGTGCTGCGATTAGGGGCGGATGGTGAGGGGGATGTGGTGCAGTATTTGGCGGATGAGCTGGAGGGGTTGTCGTGGTTGGGGGATTTGCCGCGTGTGCCGGTGCGTGTGGGTGTGCTGGATGGTGCTCGCGCGGTGTCGGCAAATTTGGATGGGTTGAGTTTTGGGGACTATCTGCGTTGTGAGAATTTGTTTCAGGGGTATTTGTCGAGTGAGAATAAGGCTGCTCTGGGGGAGATGCTGAAGTTGCTGTATCGTGGGGAGGATGGTGGTTATGGTGTGGATGTGGGGGTGACGGCTGGTCGTTGCTATGGTGTGCTGCTGTGGTGGGTGGGTGTGAAACAGTGGTTGGCGGTGGAGTATGAGAATTTGTTTGTGGGTGGTGGTGATGGTGTGGATGACTTCGGGGAGGAGGGTGATTTGAAGGCTCGTTTGAAGTCGTCGATGAATGCTCAGATTAGGGCTTTGACGGATGGTGATGTGACGAAGGAGGGTGATGTGCTGGGGATTGATGTGCACCGTGCTTTGACGGAGTTGTCGGCGAAGGTGCGCGATGCTGCTGCGCTGCGTGCGCATAGTGGATGAGGTTAGACGTTAGAGGTTAGAGGTTAGAGGGACTAGAGGGACTAGAGGCTCTAGAAGGACTAGAGGGTCTAGAGGGACTAGATGCTCTAGAGGGGGGGATGGAGATTAGAGGTTAGAGGTTAGAAAAGAAAGTGTGTTTGCGATGAAAGTGTATATGAACAGGATGCAGCGTGAGGTGCTGTCGATTGGTGCCCGTGACAATGTGGTGGTGGCGGGTCGTGGTACGGGTAAGGGTATGGTGCAGGCTGCGGTGTTGCTGAATGTGTTGCAACAGATGCCGCGGTGCACGGTGGGGATCGTGACGCCTAGTGCTGTGCGTGCTTTGACGAACACTTTGCCGTCGATGACGGTGCATTGGGAGCGGTGGGGGTATAAGCGTGATGTGCATTGGTGCATTGGGCACCGGCCGCCGCGTGCTTTGGGTTGGGATCGTCCGTTGTATGAGCCTTATAGTTGGGACAATATGATTGGGTTTTACAATGGTGCGGTGTGCCAGATTGTGTCGCAGGATCGTAAGGGTACGTCTAACTCGAAGAGCTTTGACTTCCTGGCGATTGATGAAGGTAAGTTTGTGAAGTTTGAGCAATTGAAGGATGAGACGTTTTTGGCGAATCGTGGTCAACAGGTGGAGTTTGGGCATTGTCCTCTTCATCACGGGATGTTGGTGACGTCGGATATGCCTACGACTAAGGCGGGGTCGTGGTTTATGAACTATGAGGGGGAGATGGACCGGGAGTTGATTGAGGTGATTGTGGGTTTGAAGCGTGAGCGTGAGTTGATTGTGGCTCGTTTGCGTGGTGGTGATGCTCCGGGGTATTTGGAGGGTCGTTTGCGGCTGGTGGAGCGTCAGTTGGTGGAGCTGCGGAAGCACGCTTTGTATTATGGTGTGTATTCGAGTTTGACGAATTTGGAGGTGCTGGGTGAGGGTTACATTAGACAGATGAAGCGTGATTTGCCGCCTTTGGTGTTTGACGTCGGTGTTGTGTTTGCCGGTGCGTCAGTTGCGGGATGGTTTTTACAGTTCGATGAAGGAGCGTCATTTGTATACGGCTGCGGATTTTAACTATCTGGACAATTTGGAGTATGACTTTGGCCGGGCGAAGGTGGGTGCTCGGAGTATGGAGGTGGATGCTGACTTGATGGGGGATGCTCCGCTGTGCATAGCTTTTGACTTTAACCGGAACATTAACTGGCTTGTGGTGGGGCAGGCGGATGAAGCTCGGGGACGGATGAACACGGTGAAGGCTTTTTGGGTGAAGTATGAGCGAAAGTTGGTGGAGCTTTGTCGGGATTTTTCTCAGTATTACCGTTTGCGGAAGAATCGTGAGGTGGTGTTTTATTATGACTCGACGGCTTTGGGTTCGAACTATGCGGTGAATGATCGCGACTTTCGGAGGGTGATTGAGGAGACGCTTCGTGCGGATGGTTGGGTGGTGAAGAGTGTGTATGTGGGAAATCCGATGAATCACGGTGAGAAGCATTTGCTGATTAATCAGGGTTTTCAGGGTCAGGGTCGTTTGACGCCGTATTTGAATCAGGATAATTGTGAGGATTTGCTGGTGTCGCTGCAAACGGCGGGGGTGTATAATGGGAAGAAGGATAAGCGCGGTGAGAAGTTGGCTGAGACGGAGGAGGACCGACTGGAGACGCGTACGGATGGTTCGGATGCTTGGGACACGCTGTATATTGGTTGTGAGAAGTTTCCACAGCGTGGGGGTGGGTGGTTTTTGCGGTCGTCGAATTGGGATTAGGGTCACGGACCCTTTTATGCTCGCCGCGTGAAGCGCGGCTCGGGCTAGAGGGACTAGAGGGACTAGAGGGACTAGAGGGACTAGAGGGACTAGAGGGACTAGAGAGACTAGAGAGACTAGAGGGGGACAGAGAACGGGGAGAAAAAACAACATAAAAGACAGAAACGATGGAAGAAAAGAAACTGAATGTGGGTAGCGTGATGGAGGGTAAGCATTTGTTTGATTTTTATGCTTATTTGCGTGGTGTGTTGGGGAAAAATGTGCTGGCGCGGCGGGAGGGTTTTGTGGTGACGACGTGTTCGGGGGTGAATCATTTGGAGGGTGTGCTGGAGGAGCTGCGACGGACGAAGAACTTTGTGTGTGTGAGCGATGTGACGGATGGGAGTACGTTTCGGGAGAGTGGGGGTTGGTTTCAGCGTCGTGTGGTGGAGGTGTTTTTTTTGAGTCGCTATAAGGTGGGGGATCGGGAAGACCAGATGCGGGTGATGGGTGTGGTGCGAGAGTTGGTGCGCCAGGTGGAGAGTAGGATTGTGCACGATGCGGAGTATTTGCAGGGTGAGCACGATTTGTATTTGCACTTGGACGGGATGCCTACGACGGAGTTGGGGGGTATCTTTTTGGTGGGTGCTACGGGTGTGACGTTGTCGCTGGCGGTGGATGAGCCGGTGAGCCTTTGTTATGCTGCTGAGGAATGGGAGGAATAGGCTATGGGAGAGGGGAAAAGTGGCTTTGAGCTGTATGTGCGGGAGTGGCACCGGATGATGAGCAAGATTTGGCTAGACCGTTTGGCGCTGCTGGGGGTGTATCATAGGGGTTCGCTCCGTGAGAGTGTGGCGGATGCGGGGACGAAGCGTTTGGAGTTTGGTGGGGAGTATGAGGTGCACGCGACGTATGGGTTTTTGACGTATGGTTTGTTTGTGGATGCGGGTACGGGGAAGTATTACAAGAGGGGGAATGGTGGTGATTTGAAGTTTTTGGACAAGAGTTATCGTGCGGAGCGTGGATATGGGAAGATGCGTGAGCGCAGGCCGTGGTTTAGTGTGTCGTGGGATATTAGTAGGCGGGTGCTGGTGGACCGTTTGGGACAGGTGGTGGGTGGTCATTTTCTGGGGATTTTGGCGAGTATGCGTTAGGGGTTGGTGCGAAAAGTGAGAAAAAAGTGTGCGAAATGTTGGTCACGTGAAAATGATGTATTACCTTTGCAGTGATAAAGGTTTTTGACCCAAATCAGTCGTTAGACTTTTGGGGTTGATAATGAAGTTAGAAAACGAGGATTTCGCTGGTGAAGGTTGTAGCCCACTGCACGAGTAATCGTGTATCCGCACCACTCATCACATCTCCATCCCCTATGACTGGATCTGGTGGGATCTTCGCTCAAACGGCGGCCGTGTTAGAACGTAATGTTTTGACGCGGTCGTTGCTTTTGTGTGTGGTGGTGGGGTGTGGATAAGTGGGTGAGGGTGTGGAAAACTCTGTGTGAGGTGTGGAAAACTCTGTGTGGAGGTGAGGGAGTAAAAATAAATAGCAAAATAATTAGTAAAAAATTTGGCGGTGTGGAATGTTTGTTTTACTTTTGCAGCGATCAAATTTCCAAAAGACCTATGAATGGTCTTCAAATCTTATTGGTTAAGGCCGTGGTAGGGCTCCATAAATGGAGAATGCTTAGATTTTTTATATAAGTGGCACTTGCACCCCTGTTCGATGACTTAATGGTCTCGAAAACTCTCTTTTGGAAGTTGATCAACAGGACAGGCAGGTGTCACGTTTTTTTGTTTCAAAGACAATGAATATGATCAAATCCAAAACGAGTGTCGATGGTCCTTTGGTGGCTATGGCATTGGAGAAGGTGTCTTTGCTGGTGCAAAGGGCTGGTGTGGAATTGGGCCGTGTGGCTCGGAGTGAGAGTGTGCTGGCTCGGTGGTGCTGGGATGTGTGTGTGAGCCGCTGGTGTATGGCTAAGGCTTTGCTTGGCGAGGCTTTGGTGATGTGGAGCTTGCTGAGTGTGGGTGGTGTGTTTGGCCGGCTGTTTGTGCTGGTGTGTGGTGTGGTGCTGTGCTGGGACCCTGCGGTGGAGCTGTGTGAAAAACTGAAAGAAGTGGAATCAAAAAATGATGGAAGCTATGAAGACTGAATGCTTGAATGATGTGCTGGTGCACTTGGATTTGATCAGGGACTGGCGCAGGGATGGTGTGTCTGTGCGGAAGATAGCTCAGCGTTTGGATGTGCCTTTGAGCCGGTTGATTTATGCTGTGCGGTCGGTGAATCCGGAGTTGCTGTTGCCTGGTGGTCGGCGGCCGACTGGTGCTGAGATGGTGCGTTTGCACTATGATGAGATTGTGCAGTGGCGGGGGGGAGAAGCGGGGTTGGCGTGAGATTGCTCAGCTCTTGGGGATGGATGTGACTGGGACTCAGTTGAGCCAGATGTTTGGGTATGTGGAGCGTGAACAGCTGCTGGAAGATGACTGTTTGAATGGGTCTTTTGTGGACCCGGCGAATGCTCCTTTTGTGAAACATATAAGATTTAGATAGTATGGAAACGAAAAACAAGAATCAAGAAAAGAATGAGGATTTTGTGTTCGAGACGACTCGTGAGAATGTGATGGAGTTTCGTGACGACAGTGTGGCTCGTGCTGCTTTGAAGGCGGAGTTTACGGAGAGTTTGAAGGGGCTTCGCCGTCACGTGGAGAGCTGGCTGGATGCTGCGGGTGTGGACGAGGAGCGTCACTGTTTGCTGTTGCCGCTGGTGATGCGTGGTGATGGGATGAAGCGTGGTTTGGTGTGTGGTGAGGTGACTGAGGATGGTTTGTGGGGGATGATTGAGTTGGTGCAGGCTGCGCTGGATGACTTGTATGGTCGTTGTGCTCGTTTGGCTGAGGAACGCGGTCGGAGGAGGGTGTTTGATGCTTGGAATGCTGAGAAGGCTAAGGAGTATCAGGCTTTTCTGGATGAGTCGTTTGCGGATGCAACGGAGATAGAACTGGATGATGAAGTGGTGGGAAGCGATGTGGAACAAACAAATAAATGATAGCGTTATGGTTACTTTCAATAATAGAAATCAGTTGGTGATTGTGGACACAGAGTCTCGCTTTGGTGATGCTAAGGCTGTGTTGGATTTGTATACGGAAATTGTGGAGGTGCTCCAGTTGGCTAGTGAACAGGGTATGGAGTTGCCGAGTTTGCACCATTTTTTGAGTTTGCTGTTGCCTACTCGTCGTCAGATGCACGCTATGGTTTGTGCGACGCAGGAGGGTGTGGACACTTGTGATTTGCCTTATGATCCGAATGCGAGTTTTCGTGGTTTGGTGTTGGATTTGCCTAGTCGTGCGGCTTATGAGCGTGACAAGGCTTTGCTTGCGGAGCGTGGGAAGGAGTTTGAGGTGAAGGCTATGGCGGATGGTTTGGGTGTTTCTGCTGGTGGTGATGGTGGTTTTGTGGATGAGGAGACTGTGGAAGCTGAGTTGCGGGCTATGGGTTGGATAGACGAGGATGGGAATGAGATAGATGATGTTCCCTCACAGAACGATGATGATGAGGATGATGATTTTTAGGGTTTGATGTTGTTTAGCTGCTGAATGGCTTTGCCGTTTGGCAGCTTTTTTGTAGCTTTGCGGTGTAATCGATAACCGCATAAAAGAAAGGAGTTTGTGATGCTTACAATTTGGACAATCGTATTTGTGGTGGGTTTGCTGCTGGTGGGTTTGTGTTTGTGGATTGCTTTTTGGGTGGTGTGTACTATCGTGGTTTCTATTCATATGATAGTCCGTGATATAGCTTATCGTAAGGCGGAGAAGCGGTGCCCGGGGATCTATGCTAGGATGCAGCGATATGTGGATGCTCGCTATGCTCGTTTGGCTGCGGAGCGTAAGGCGAAGGCGGAGCGTAGGAAGATGGCGGATAAGATAGCTGCAAAACGTATCTCGGAATGGTATGACCGACACCCCGGTGTTTACGGTGCTGCTTGGGACTCGCTTACACATTGAAATCGTAGTTTGTTCTTCATAATGCTCAAAAAAGTTGTCATTTTACTGTATTGAGAATTGTCGTATCTTTGGCGTAAAAACTAAAGATACGATTTTTTTATGACAGAGAAAGACATTAAAATAGTTGAGCTTCGTGTGAATGGTCGTCAGGCTGCGGAGCAATTGTGGGAGCTGAAGAAGCGTGTGAAGGAACTTGAGGAGGCGAAGGCAGAGGCGGAAAAGACGATGGGTGATGCTGGTGCTTCGAAGAAGAAGCGGAATGAGGCTGCAAAAGAGCTGCGCAGTGTGACGCGTGAGCTGAATGCGAAGAATAAGGAGCTTCGGCTGAGTGTGACGCGTATGGAGACTATGGAGACGGTGTTGAGACGCTTGGACAAGGCGACTCCAAAGCAACTCCGCGCGACGATAAAGGAGCTGAATGCGGAACTGAACAGTGGACGTGTGGAACGTGGGAGTGAGGAGTGGAATGCTTATACGGAGGCGATAAAGACTGCTCGCGGTGAGCTGAAGAAGCTGAATGATGAACAGCGCGCGTTTGGTGATGAGAAAGGTGGTGGTGATGGTGGTTTTGGGAAGAAATTGAGTGAATTTGGTAAGAACTGGGTGGGTATCGTGTCTGTGGCGAAGAATGCTATGGATGCTGTGACGGGTGCTGTGAGTGGTGTGATGAATGCTATGCGTGGGTATGTGGAGGAGTATGCGGAACTTCAGGAGCATATGTCGGGTGTGGTGAAATATACGGGTCTGAGTGCTGAGTCGGTGAATGATCTGAATGAGCGTTTTAAGGAATTGGACACTCGGACTCCGCGTGCTGCGTTGAATGATTTGGCGGCGGATGCAGGTCGTTTGGGTATCCAGAGTAAGGAGGAGGTGCTGGAGTTTGTGGATGCTGCTAATCAGATTACGGTGGCTTTGGGGGAGGATTTGGGGGATGATGCTGTGAAAAACATAGGTAAGATTACGCAGTTGTTTGCTACTGATCCTGGTGCTAGTTTGCGGGATGGTATGCTGGCGACGGCTTCGACGATTAATGATTTGGCGCAGAGTTCTTCTGCGTCGGAGCCTTATTTGCTGGAATTTACGGCTCGGTTGTCGGGTATGGCGAATAGTGCGAAGATTTCTCAGACGGATATATTTGGTTTTGCTTCTGTGCTGGATCAGTCGATGGTGGGTGTGGAAAAGGGTTCGACGGCTTTGCAGAATGTGCTGAGTGCTTTGTTTAAGAAGCCGGCTGAACTGGCGAAGGTGGCGGGTCTGAATGTGAAGGAGTTTACGGATTTGCTGCAGACGGACGCGAATGCTGCTTTGTTGCAGTTTTTGGGTGCTCTGAAGAATAGTGGTGGTATGGACAAGGTGGCTCCGATGCTTGAGGAGATGAAGTTGTCTGGTAGTGGTGTGACGCAGACTTTGACGGCTTTGGCGAACAATTTGGATAAGGTGCGGAGTACTCAAGAACAGGCTGCTGCTGCTTATGCTAAGGGTACGTCTGTGACGACGGAATATAACACTGCGAACAATACGCTTCAGGCTCAGTTGGAGAAGGCGCAGAATCGTTTCGGATTTGCGGACGGAGCTTGGTGAGAAGTTGAGCCCTGTTTATGTGGCTTTGCTGAATGGTACGGTGGGGTTTGGTCGTGCTGTGATGGTGGCTGGTGGCTATGTGAGTCGTTATGCTGCTGAGTTTGGTATTTTGGCGACGATGGTGGGTGTGATGATTGCTCGGAAACAGTTGTTAGTGGCTTGGGAACAGCGTCACGTGGCTGTGGAATTGTTGAGTGCTGCTGCTTCTCGTGTGGGAACGATGCTTCGTGCTGCTTGGTCTGCTGCGACGGTGGTGGCTACGACGGTTCAGGGTTTGTTTACCGGTGCTGTTTCTCTGTCGACTTTGGCTATGACGGCTTTGAATGCTGTGATGTCTGTGAGCCCTGTGGGTTGGTTGATGGCTGGTTTGTCTGCTTTGCTGGGTGTTGTGACGCTGTTTCGCTCTGCGACGGAGAAACAGACGGATGCTGAACGGAAATTGAATGAGGAACAGGAACGTAAGGGTCGTCTTCAAAAGGAGTTGACTTCTGCTCAGGAGGAGGCTAATCGTAGGACTGCTGAGGAGGTGGCAAAGATAGATCAGTTGAAGCGTAAGGTGCAGGATCAGACGCTGTCTTATCAGGAACGGAATGCTGCTTTGGAGGAGTTGAAGCGTTTGGTGCCTAGTTATCACGCTTCTCTGAAGAAGTCGGGCGAGTTGGTGAATAACAATGTTGAAGCTCTGGACAAATATATTGAGAAGCTGAAGGATAAGGCTTATGCGGAGGCTTTGCAGGAGAAGTTGGTGGAGGCTTATAAGAAACAACAGGATGCGGAATTGGTGTTGAGACGTAAGAAACGTAATGTGCAGGCTGTGAAGGATGAGATGAAGAACCACCCGGGGAGATATGAGGATGGGTATGTTATGGTGACTGATCAGACTACAGGGATGGAATATCCGGTGAAAACAACTAGTGGTAAACGTATGTCAAAGTTGGCGGAGCTAGATACTCAGGAGGCGGCATTGAAGAGTGCTCAGCAACGTCTGGATGCTGCGAATCGTGATATTGATGATTTGTCGAAATTGGCTGCGGAGGCTCGAAAGAAGGTGGATGCTTCTGGCGGTGGTGGTCGTGGTGGGAATGGTAGTGGTGGAAATGGTGGTGGAAATGGTGGTGGAAATGGTGGTCGTGGTGGTCGCGGTGGTGGTCGCGGTGGTGGTGGAAATGGCGGTGGTGATAAGTTGTTGGAGAAGGAACGGAAGGAGGGTGCTGCGCTGGAGCGTGCGCTGGATGCTGAACGTAAGGGACGTGTGGAGGGTCTTCGTGCTGAATATGCTTCTGGACAAAAGACTTATGCGGAGTATTATGCTGGTATGGTGGAACTTGATATGGGGTATTTGGTGAAAAAACGTGATTTCTATAAACGTGATGTGTCTGCGCGTGAGAAGTGGCAGAAGGAGATTGAACGGTATGGTGAGAAGGAGAAGGAGATGCGGGTGAAGTGGTCGCTTGAGGAGATTGCTAAGAATGAACGTGAGGCTTTGTCTGTGCTTGAGGTGCAACAGGCGCAGGGGGTGATGAGTGAACGTGGATATGCTGATGCGAAGAATGAGATTTTGCTGAAGTCGCTTCAGGCGAAAAGGGATTATCTGAAGAAATGGGGGTCGGTGGATGAGAGTGAGAAGGCTTCGGCTTCGTATGATGAGGAGATGGAGCGTCAGCGGGTGGAACGTGAGAAGTGGTATTGGGAGAGGGTTGGTGAGCTTCGCCGTGAATATGCGAAGAAGTCTCCGTCGGAACAGCTTGAGGTTGAATTGGCTTTGCTGAAGGAGTTGCACGATAAGAAGTATTTGCAGGAGGAGGAATATAATCGGCTGGTGAAGGCTTTGCGTGAGAAATATGCTGCTGATGAGGTGGCTGCGGCTAAACGTAAGGATGATGAACTGGAGGCTGCGGGACGTAAAAGACTGGAGGCTGCTCGAAAGTCGGTGGGTGACTCTGGTAAGGATGATGGTGGTGGGTCTGGTGGTGGTGACTTTGGTGTGGGTGCTTTGGGGGCTGCTGTGATGAGGATGCGCTTGGATGAGAAGGCTTATGCGCATTTGCGTGAGCTTAGGGATAAGGATTTGGTACACGCTGCTGAGTATGATAGGGCGATGCGCTTGCTGGATGAGGGACGTATGGAGAATTTTAAGAATGTGGCTGGTGCTGCTTTTGGTGCTGTGGGGGCTATGCTGAGTAGTTTGTCTTCTTATAATCAGGCTGCGGGACAGGCGGAGGAGGCTCAGGTGACGGCTCGATATGATGCGGAGATTAAGGCTGCTGAGGGTAATGCTGAGTTGCAGAAGTCGATTGAGGAACGGAAACAGAAGAGTTTGGCTAAGGTGAAAAGTGAATATGCTGAACGTGCTACTGCGATGCAGATTGCTCAGGCTGTGGCGCAAACGGCTATGGCTGCGATCAATGCTTATGCGTCTGCTGCTGCTGTGCCTGTGCTTGGTGTGACTTTGGCTCCGATTGCTGCTGGTGCTGCTTTGGCTGCTGGTGCTGTTCAGATTGCTGCGATTAGAAAACAGGCGGAGGTGCAACGTGAGGGTTATTATGATGGTGGTTTTACGGGGGGGACGAATTTCCGACGTGAGGCTGGTGTTGTGCACGAGGGTGAGTTTGTGGCTAATCATAGGGCTGTGCAGAATCCGTCTGTGCTTCGTGTGCTTCGGGTGATTGATTATGCTCAGCGGACGAACACTGTGGCGAGTCTGAATTTGGATGCTGGTGTTGGTGGGGGTGCTGTGGGTGCTGCTGCTGCTGGGGGTGGTGGGGGTGGTGGGAAAGATGGGGTGACTGCTGCTGCTTTGACTTCTACGCTGGAGCGGTTGACGGATATGCTTGAGCGTGGTATTCGCTCGACGGTGACGATTGATGGGGATGATGGTGTGGCTTATCAATTGGAACGCTATAATGTGCTTCGGGGTTCTAAGAATTAGGGAAAAAAAGAAAAGCACTCTCCGTGATGGGAGGGTGCTTTTTGCTGTGTGGGTGGGGATTATGATTTGAGTAGGTAGTCGATGACGGCTCTGTTGGCGTTGTCGACTTTCTTTTGGTTTCTGTTGATGTAGATGTCTGTGACTCCGTTTTGTCCGTGTCCTAGTGCTGCTGCGATGGTGTCTGTGGGGATGTCTAGCTCTGCTGCGAATGTGGCCCAGGTGTGACGGGCCCAGTACATTGAAATTCGATGTGGTATTTTGAAATCGATTTCCGAAAGTTGACAGAGGATGCTCGATATCTTTTGCTTGGGTTGAAAGGCTTTGGTTTCTGTTTTGTAGCGGTCTATGATTTGCTGTGCTTCGGGTTCTACTTTGATGTTGTAGAGTCTTCCTGTCTTTGCTCTGTAGTACTCTACTCTTCCATTGATGGGGGGTGCTAGGGTCTTAATGTCTGTTGTGTTGATGCCTATGAGGAGGAATGAGAGTTTGAAGAGATCGAGTGCTGCTTGCTCTGCTGGGGTTGCTGGCTTGTAATTCCAGACTGTACGCATTTCCTGAAGGGTGAGTGAACGCTTTTTTGTGGTCTGTTTTTTGACTTTGACTTTCTTGACGTTTGGGGAGATTTCGATGCCGCTGTCTTGAGCTAGATTGACGATGTGTATTAGGTTTACAATTCTCAGAGAGAGTGTGTTTTTGCTATTCTTGAGTTGCTCTGTGGCATAGATGATGTATCTGCGTAACCAGTCTGCATTGATTTCTTTGACTTGCCTTTCTCGAAATTTGTTGTCAAATGTGATGAAGGTCTTGAAGCTGGATTTGTATGACTTTTTTGTGTTTTCCTTGATGGACTGCTGTATAATAATGTCGCAGATTTCTCCTACTGTTTTCTCTGTCTTCTTGCTTTCGTTCCAGAGTTCTTTTGTGATGATGTCTCTGATCTGAAAGACTGTGAGGGTGTTTAGTTTTCCACTCATACGTAACTCAAAGACGATGTTTGAGGCTTTGTGGTATAGGTTTGTGAGGATGTCGTTGAATTTTCGCCTGTTGATGTGATAGGTGACTTTGTTTGCTTGCTTGTCCCACTGCTGTTTGGGTACGAGTATTCCTGTGCTGATCATAGCTGTTTGGTTCTGATGCCTGATGACTAGCTTGACTGGAGCTGGATTGTCTTTCTTCGCTGCTCTTGTGTCGTGATAAATGGTTACTTTTGCCATATTGGGTCGTTGTTTTGTTGCACGGATTTTGCACGGATTTTGTACAACTTTGCTCGCTTTTGAACGCTTGGTGTTTTGAATAGCTTTGAAAGAAAAAAGCATAGCCACCTGATAATGAGATGACTATGCAAATTTAGAGATTTAATTTGAAAGAATCAAGATTGAGAAATGGATTATTTTGCATAATCCCTGACAAATTCTTGATGTGTAATTCGGTGTTTCTTAATTTTCTGATCCTTACGAATCACGTATTTCCCATTGATTTCAACACTGTCAAAAACAGGAGGGAAAAGCGTGTATTGCGGTTCACCAGGACAATCGGGATACATTCCCATCATACTAAACACTGCCCATGCAGACATTGCTCCTGTATCATCGTTCCCGGGTATGCCGTCAGCTCGCGTAGAATAATACTTTTTCAACAAAGTCTCCACCGTTTTCACTGTTCTATATTCCTCACCCTTAAATCGACTAAAAAGGAAAGGATAAGCTATATCGGGTTCATTTGCAGGATCATAAAGTCCTTCATCAAACACTTTCTGCAGTTTAGCCACAAAGGCTTTACTACCACCCATAGCCTTTGCCAGACCTTCTATGTCGTGCGGCACATAGAATGTATAGTTCCAAGCACTTCCTTCGTGAAATCCAGGAGTATTTGAGAAATCTGCCCCATCTTTGGGATTGAAAGGAGAAAGGAATGTGCCGTTACTGTTCAACGGACGCAAAGTACCTGATTCTTTACTATAATAATGTCTCCAACCTTTGGAGCGTTTTCTATATTCCTTCGCATACTTTCTATAAGCAGCCTTTTCTGCATTGTTTGTTGTTTCTTCTGCCAACTTATCCGACAACAATGCCAATGCGTTGTCAGCCACATAATATTCCAAAGCGTGAGACACGGAGTTATCTCCCGAAAAGTCTTGCGCAAAATACCCTAGGGGAATGTAGCCTTTCGTGATGTAAGGATCTACATCAGGGCGAATCTTGTTGTCTTTCCCCACAGTATTTGCCGATTTAAGACAAGCCTGATAAGCCGACTTGATGTCAAAGTCAGTAAGTCCCTTCAAATAGGTATCTGCTATCACAGGAATTGCGGGATCGCCTTCCATCGTAAAGGTTTCGCGACCATACAATTCCCATTTGGGCATCCATCCCCATTCTTTGTACATATCCACCATACTGCGCACCATATCGATTTGTTTTTCTGGATAAACCAAAGTGAGCAGTTGGTGCAGATTGCGACTCGTATCCCAAAGCGAGAACACCGTATACCGATTGTGACCTTTTGCCACTTTACCGATGCCAGTTTTCACCACTTCAATACCATTTTGTGCAGCATTTTGTCCTCCTTGCATCAAAGGATATTCTCCATTCACATCATTGAGCACATTAGGATGCAAGAGCGCGTGATAGAGTGCAGTGTAGAAGATTTCTTTCTGTTCCTCGCTTCCACCACTCACTTTCACCCTTTCAAGCGCATCTTCCCATTGGCGATGCGATTCAGCGCGAACTTTATCAAAGTTGCATATGGGCTGCTCCGCCTCTAGATTTTGACGTGCATTTTCACAGCTTACAAACGAAACACCGATCTGCACGCAAATCTGTTCTCCATCCTCTGCGTCGAAGGTGAAACGATAACCAAGGTCATCCCCAGCCATTTCGCGCGCATAGTCAGTATAGACCTTATACTTTCCTGCATATTCGTCCCATTCTGCTTCGGCCGTCATGTTGGGTTGCTTCTTCCAAAAACCAGCAACTTGCGGTTTCTTGCTCACGCGAATCACAAAATACTGTGGGAAAACAGATTGAGAATGATAACAAAAGCCACCACACAATCTCATCCCTTCAATTTCTGTATCGCTAATCTTTCGGATGAAACCACCCGATTCGTTCGTGAGTCCTTGTCCGAGATTGACAATGATATGCGCCTTTCCCTTACGAAATGTATAACGCTCGATGGAAGTGCGCATCGTTGCCGCCACCTCGGCCAAGATGTCATATTTTGAAAGTTTCAAGGCATAATAGCCCGGTGTTGCCGTCTCGCTCGTATATTCGCTCCCATACAACTTATAGTCTGTCAAAAGTTCTCCTGAAGTGGGCATCGTCAGAATGGTTCCCAACTCTGGACACCCCACTCCACTAAGATTGACGTGAGAAAAACCCGTGAACCAACAGTTGTCGGAAGTGTAGGGAGTAGACCACCATCGGCTGTCTTTGTCCCATTTATTTGTCCGAGCCAGTGACGTTGAACGGAGAAACGCTCATCATTCCGTTAGGACATACAGCACCAGGGTTAGTCGTCCCAAAATTGGACGACCCCACCCATGGATGCACATAGTCTGTCAACTTTGTCGCACTGGAAAAGAGAGGAAAAAGTAAAGCGATTACGGCGACAAGAAACCTCATTTCTATTTCAATATGTTGGTACGTTTAGTAAACTCAATGATTTCGGGAATATATCCAAAAGCCAATCCTGTCACGGTGTCCGCACATCCGTAGTAGACGGCGATTCGTCCCGTTTCAGGATCGTGCAATGAAGCACAGGGGGAAAGTCACATTGGGCACATCGCCTGCCAATTCATAGATTTCGCGAGGAGAAATCAAATACTGACCGCTTCTAGCCAACACCTTCCAGGGTTGTTCCAAATCCAAAAGCGCAGAACCAAAGGCATAGACATAGCCATTGCAAGAATGGAGCACGCCATGGTAGATGAGCAACCAGCCTTCAGAAGTTTCGATAGGCACAGGACCAGCACCAATCTTCATACACTGCCATGCACTCTCTTTGAACTCAGCAGGTGCCATCACGTGACGATGACGTCCCCAAAACTCTAAATCGGGAGATTCGCTATAAAAGATATCACCAAATGCAGTATGTCCTGTGTCTGATGGACGTGAGAGCATCGCAAAGCGTCCATTGATTTTCTTTGGGAAAAGCACACCGTTACGGTTGTAGGGCAAGAAGGCATTCTCCAGTTGATGGAAAGTCACAAAATCATCCGTCCATGCCAAACCAATAGTAGGCCCATGATGATCATTGCACCACGACACATAGTAGCGGCCATCAATCTCAGCCACACGAGGATCGTAGCCATAGCCCCATTCAGCCACCTCAGGTGCAGCACCTTCAAACTTGATGGTGTCGGGGTTCATATCCCATTTCAGGCCATCTTTCGAAAAGCCCACGTGCAGCGTCATTCTTCGGTTCTTGTCATCCACACGAAACACACCAGCATACCCATCCTTGAAAGGAACTACGGCTGAGTTGAAAATACTATTACTATCGGGAAGAAGATCACGTGGAATCACGGGATTTGCAGAATATCTCCACAAAACATCATTGCACGATTCGGGACGATTTTCCCAAGGCATATTGGGGAGCGGTGCTCCAGCTATGGTCAGTTTGTTATCCATTATGATAATTTAGTTTGTATTTCTGTCATTTTCTTCGTGGTCAAAGGATAGAAGAACAGGCACAAAGCACCTAGAAGTGCTCCTAACGCAGGAATCCAACTCATCAATGACTTAATAGCAGCCAATGTTTCCGGAGCCTGCACCGTGATGTCCTTATTATAGGCTGCAAAAGCAAGCACCTGCAAAAGGATGAACCCACCAATTGCGCCACCAAACTTTGTGCCATTGAGGAAGAGGAAAATATCAATCCTGTGCTCGCATTGCCGTGTTTCCAAATGGAATAGTCAGCCACGTCCGCCATCATAGACCAAATCATAGGTGCGCCTACTCCGATGCCGATGCAAATGGCGATTTGACTAACGATGAGTCCAATCATACCGGCATTCGTATCGACGGGGAGGAACCATATCACAGCACTCACCACCGCAATAAAGATGAGAGAACCGAAGAAAGTGGTCTTCTTACCTACTTTTTGAGCAAGAGGAACGGCAAAAGCCACACCAGCCATCTGCGCCAATTCACCAATGGTCAAGAACACAGCACAAGTGATGAGTACGTTCGTACCCAATATATTCGCAAAATAATAAGCCGCAGCCCCTCCACGAATAGAGCCAAACAACAACTGACCTATCCCTGCACCCAACAACAACCACCAAGGACTGTTTTTGAGCAAGTTTTTCATATCCTTCTTGATAGACTGCTTCTCCTTTTGTTCAGGCAATTGCACTCTTTCACGCGTCAACAGAAAGCACAACACAAAGAGAATGGCACAAAGTGCAGCAATGACTGTCACGATGATTGTCCACTGCATAGGAGAAGCATCACCCACCCCTTTGATGACCTTGCCAGCTTCATTGACTGTACCAATCACCTCTTTCTCAAAGAGTCCAAACAGACCCATTGCCAAGAAACTACCGATATAAGCAAAGAACATACGATAGGACGAGAACACAGATTTCTCATTACTGTCTTCTGTCATCACACCCAACATAGCTCCATAAGGCACGTTGATGGCCGTGTACACTGTCATCATCAGCAAATAAGTCACATAGGCATAGATGTGCTTAAAGTTATAGTCAGCATCAGGCGTATAAAACGAAAGATTCCTACCACTGCAAACGGCACAGCCACCCATAGCAACCACGGACGATAACGTCCCCAGCGCGTACGCGTACGGTCGGCTATCAGCCCCATCACGGGGTCCGATATCGCATCATAAAGTTTCGTAATCAAAAGCAGCATCGCTGCGTGAGCAGGCTTCAGCCCGAACACATCGGAATAGAAAATAGGAAGGTAGTAGGAAAATATCTTCCAAAACATACTAGAAGACATATCACCCAGGCCATAGCCTATTTTTTCACGGATAGAAGAAAAGTTCTTAGGGGTATTCATATTGGCTCTTATTTTCTTGACAAGTAAGAAACGACAAGCATCGAAAATTCAAGAAGCACGTGCACACTAGAATAAAATGGTAATGATTCGGTTTGATTTCCTTGCAGTGAAACAAATGCAGGTTGCTACTTGAACAATGCTATCGCAAAGATAAGAATTCTAGTGCAGAAAACAGTATATTTCTCGAATTCTTTTTCATAAAAAAATATTCCCACCTCATTCTCTGCCCCACTCTGCCCTTACCACAATTCGATGATGCTGGCTAAACGTTGCTCCAAATCTTCCGATGTCAGACGCAAGGTCAACGTACCTTTGTAGGCCACTGAGATGGTGCCAGTCTCTTCACTCACAATGATTGCAAGACAATCTGTTTTTTGGGTAATGCCAAGTCCCGAACGATGACGCAATCCCAAATTCTTCTGGATATTATCGTCGTGCGACACAGGCAGCAAACAAGCAGCGGCTTTGATGCAACTCTTGCTGATCACCATTGCCCCATCGTGGAGAGGACTATTCTTGAAGAAAACTGTTTCTATGAGACGTTGAGAAATCTTGGCATCAATCGATTCACCCGTGTTTATCTCGTCTTGCAAACTGCCCAGACCTTCCACTACAATGAGCGCGCCCACTTTCTGCCGCCCCATATTCAAACAAGCACGCACAATCGGCATAATGACTTCACGCGACGCATCGTTCTCTTTATCCCGGCGCATCCACTTAAACAACACCGTCGCTCGCTGCCGACCGATGCTCGAAAAGAAATGGCGTATCTCAGCCTGAAACAACACAATAATGGCCAGCGCACCCACATTCACCAAACGATCCAAAATGCCCCCCAACAAGCGCATTTCTAACACTTGCGACACGAAAAGCCAAACCACAATAAACACCAACACCCCCGTGAAGATGTTCACAGAACTCGACTCGCGCATCAAGCGATACAAATAAAACAATAATAGTGCCACAAGCACTACGTCTAGCACATCCTTAAATCCGAACTCTAACATGGGTTGATTTCTTTAGCTGATGTTCTCCTCACTGCATAGCAGGGCAAACACCGTTATTCATTTCAGCCGACGACCACATCGTCTCTAGCAGACTACGTGCCTCTACTGCTGCTTTCACATCGTGCACTCGCAACAGGTGTGCTCCTTTCATCATTGCAATCGTGTGGAGCACTGTCGAACCATTCAACGCTTCTTGAGGTGTAGTTTCCAACAACTTATAAATCATCGATTTTCGGCTCACCCCCACCAAAAGAGGGGCGTGCAATTCGTGAAAATCTTCGAGTCTATCCATCAATCGATAGTTGTGCAACAAAGTTTTTCCAAAACCAAATCCCGGATCTACAATCACATCTTTGCCACCGGCTTCAAAAAAGCGTTGTTGCTGTCGCGCCAAAAACTCCAACACCTCTGCCACAACATCTTTATATTCGGGAGCCTGCTGCATCGTTTCTGGCTTGCCCTGCATGTGCATGATGATATAGGGCACACCAAGCTTTGCTACCACCTTCGGCATAGATTTGTCCAACACTCCTCCGGAAATATCATTGATGGCGTCCACACCAAAATGCTCCACGCATTGTCGAGCCACATCCGCTCTAAAAGTGTCTACTGACACATACACATCTGGCGCAACATTTCTCACAGCTGCAAGTGCCACCTCCAAACGTTTCATTTCCTCCAAAGGCGAAATATCATCCGCACCAGAACGAGAAGAATACGCTCCAACGTCTATCATATCAGCACCTTCTAAAATCATCTTTTCTGCACGCTCTGCAATACCAACAGGCTCTGCCATTGGTGTACGAGATTCCGCATAGAAGGAATCGGGGGTGACATTCAATATGCCCATCACCCAAGGACGTTGCAATTCCACTAATTTACCGCGGAAGTTTAAAGTGTAGTGTGGAGTTGGATACATAGCCGTTAAGTTTCCTGCAAAGTTACTTTTTTGTTTCTCGACAAACAAATAATTGCATTATATTTTTCTTTTTCAACAATAACTACTACTTTTGCACTTAAATCCATTCGTTCATGTCTATAGCAGAATTCTACGAACTCTATCTTCGTCACCCACACATCTCCACCGACACGCGCCATTTGGTGAAAGACAGCTTGTTTTTCGCCCTCAAAGGTGCTAGTTTCGATGGCAACCAATTTGCACTCCAAGCCCTCGAAGCTGGATGTGCCTACGCAGTGGTAGACGACATCAACATTGCCCAACAAGACAAACGTTGCATCTTGGTGGACAACACGCTCACAGCCCTTCAAGTATTGGCTGCCTACCATCGTCGACAACTCAAAACCCCAATTCTTCAAATCACGGGCACTAACGGCAAGACCACAACCAAAGAACTCGTGGCTGCCGTGCTCTCCGAGAGATTCAATGTGCTATACACCGAAGGCAATTTCAACAACCACATCGGTGTGCCCCTCACGTTGCTCCGCCTCACGGAGGAACACGAATTTGCTGTCATCGAAACCGGTGCCAACCACATTGGAGAAATCGCATTGCTCAGCGACATCGTCGCGCCCGACTGCGGCATCATCACCAATGTCGGCAAAGCACACATCGAAGGATTTGGTTCGTTTGAAGGAGTCATTCAAGCCAAAACAGAACTCTACGAAAACATTCGTCAGCGCAATATGAAATTGCTCGAAGAGGTCGATGGCAATGTGCAATTTCGCGAAGGTTCTACTCCGCTTTTCGTTTTCCTCAATGGAGACAACCCCCACCTCGCGCCACATACAGAAGGATTGCCCACACTCACCTATGGATCGCCCAACCACGGCTATGTTGTGGAAGGCGAAGTCGTGTCGTGCGACCCCTTCCTCACCTTCCGCTGGCGCAAAAATGGGGGACAATGGCACGAAGTAGCCACACAACTCATCGGCGCCTACAATCTCGACAATGCTTTGGCCGCTGTACTCGTGGGACTCACCTACAACGTCCACGTGGCCTCTATCGACAAGGCCTTGCGCCACTACGCTCCTCACAACAACCGCTCGGAATATCGCAAAACGGAGCACAACCGCCTCATCATCGATGCCTACAATGCCAACCTGTCTTCGATGCACGCTGCACTCCACAGTTTTGCACAAACGGAAGACGCCCACAAAATGATGATTCTCGGCGATATGCGCGAACTCGGCGATGTTTCTGCCGATGCCCACAAAGAAGTGTTGCAACTGGCGCTCACCACCGGCAGCCAACAAGTTTGGGTTGTAGGCCGTGAATTTGCCCAAGCCCTCACCACTCTCTCTGCCGATGAGGCTGCACTGTTCCGCACCTTCCCCGATGTTGAAGCCGTGAAAGCCGAACTCCAAGCGCACCCCCTTTCCGATCAACTCATTCTCATCAAGGGGTCAAATGGCACGCGTCTGTTCCAACTTCCGGAGTGTCTCTAAGGCTTTCGGGCAAATAGAAATTCAGTCGTCCAGGTCGCATTTGAGAAAATATGGCATATGATTTTGCATTTTTCTCTTCAAAAATTTGGAGGATAAAGAAAAAGTCGCTACCTTTGCACTCGCAATTCGGAAATAACCGAGACGCAAACATTAGATCGCGGAGTGGAGCAGTTGGTAGCTCGCCAGGCTCATAACCTGGAGGTCGTTCGTTCGAGTCGAGCCTCCGCAACAAGGAACAAGACATTAGAAAACTCTAGTGTCTTGTTTTGCATATACAGAAAAATATCTATTTTCATTACATCATACTTAGTATCTAGGACATAATGAGAAAGATCTTACCTACACTATTTTTCATCGTAGCCGTTGTTTCTTGTGACAAATCAGAAACTATTGTTGACTCCACAAGTCAACTTGTGATGCTTGATAATTCTGTTATTCACGTATACACGGATTCACTGGTTCAGCTAAATAGATCCGTTATGCAACCCCCATCTACTGTAAGAACCGACAATGTTTGTGCACAAGGTAAAGGTGGAACACGTTTGAAGAAACCGAGAAATGGTTTTTTGTTACATTTTCAGTTCAGGCAGCTCCTAAAGGAATCATCCCTAACAGAAAGTATTATGCACAACTGCAAAGCTATTCACAGAGCTTTCCTTTCGGTTGGTCATTCTATTTAGAACCCAATATAGGAAAAGAGAATATTATGGGGTTCTCACCAGATTACCCTATATCCATGCAACGTTCACTAAACAAGAGATATGATGCAACCAAATACTCTACTACATTCTACACAAATCTACTATATATAGGTTATGATGAAACCAAAAACAAAGTAGGTATCTTTTACCCCTGCGATCCAGACTCTCTAACATGGAAATTTAATGTTCAATCTATCAATTGGTAATATGATAAAAAGTCGTTTTATTTTGTTCATAGCCACGGCTTTCAACGCCGTAATGCTATCTTGCTCATCGGATACAGAGCCGATGCCACAACAAAAAAACTTTTCTCAATCGACTCTGCATTATGCAGAAGCAACTTCGGAGGGTATCAAGCCTATTTCGGCAAGTTCATTCTTTTTGGGAAAAGAAGGACTAGAACTAAGCAAAGCAGATGCATCTATAAAAGAGGCTTTTGGTATATCTTGCGTACCCCCTAAAACAAGAAGTGAGATAGATTTAACCCCAAGTGGTGCTATCGTTAGAATGAGAGGTTACACAGAAGACAAAGTTGTTTACAAAGGTAAGTTCTATCTTTCTGAAGACATGACATTAGAAATAGGTAGTATACCTGGCATTTACTACATTGAGATACACAAAATCATCGCCAAATTGCCTTGTGCCAAAGGTTTCACGATTGTTCCATTTCCCGATTACGACAAACTTCCCAACTATGGGAAGCACATGGGAGTAGTAGATCAAGACACTCGTTCAAAAAGAGGATACACCTCAGACGCACCATCTGTAACCGAAAAAGAAGACTTCGAAGGTACAACATACTGCATGAAAGTTTTATACGATATGGGTGGCCGACGAGAAGACAAATGGTGGCCTATAGAGCCAAGAGATGTAGTTTGGGTATACCTCATTCAAAAACCCATTGTGTGGGAATCCAATTCTGAAGGCATAAGCTAGAGCTTTCATAGAAATTCAGAGCTCCACACAATAAGCCCCTATTTAAACCTCATAGGATCATTACTCTCTAAACGAGAGCTTCAACGAAGAGAGCGGACACTTGTCTGCTCTCTTCGATTTTGCACAGCACTTTGTGGCTGCACAGACTTTCCACACATACGCAAAACCAAGAAATTGTGCAAAAAATGGGACGCACAATCCCCTAGTTTTGGTTTTTATTGCTAACTTTGCAAACCCATACACGACATAAATGTGCGTGCTTCTACAATCCGCACATCCACCTTCTCCTCCTATGGCTCAACCCTATCTCATAGATATAGACCAGATTTTGCACAACAAGATGGGACGGAAAGCACGTTTCGTTCCAAGATTCTTGGTGCGCTATCTCAAAAGAATCATTCACCAAGAATGGATCAACGAATTTATCGCTAAAGAAGGAGAGATTCAGGGAATACAATGGTTGGAAGACTGCATGCAATATCTTGACCTCAAACTCAACGTGCATAGTCTAGAGCATCTGCCTTCTGATGCCGACGGGCGTCGCTTCACCTTGTGAGCAACCACCCTTTGGGCGGTGCCGATGGTGTGATACTTGGTGCTATCCTAGGACGACACTATGACGGACGCATTTGCTATTTGGCGAACGATCTTCTCATGAACCTCACAGGTATCGCTCCCCTCTTCGTGCCCATCAACAAAACGGGACGACAAGGACGAGAATTTCCCAAAATGGTGAATGCCGCTTTTGCTAGCAACAAACATTTGATTATGTTCCCCGCAGGATTGTGCTCTCGACGCATCGAGGGACGCATTCAAGACCTCCCTTGGGCAAAAACCTTTGTGAGCAAGAGCATCGAAAATCAGCGAGATGTCGTGCCCATTCATTTCGGAGGAAGAAATTCAGATTTCTTTTATGGATTAGCCAATTGGAGCAAGCGACTAGGCATCAAGTTTAACCTTGCAATGCTCTATCTTGTTGACGAACTATATCATCATCAACACAGCACCTTTGACATCCACATTGGAAAACCCATTCCATGGCAGTCCTTTACCGCGGAGAAAACTCCCACACAATGGGCTGCTGAGGTGAGAAATCTCATTTACACCCTCCCCTCTTCCTCCACACAACTTTGATTGTCATCAGACACTGTTGAACAGCTACTAAGTGTTACAATTAAGCACAACATTGCTGAAAGGAAGCACAATATATCGCTGAATTTAAGCTCAGCGCGGCGTTTCAACAGACAAAAATCCACAATATGCAACCCATCATCGAACCCGTATCTCGTGATTTGCTTCTCCGCGAACTCACTCCCGAGTTGCAGTTGCGCAAAACCAACAAAGCAGGCAACGAGATTTACATCATCACCCACCACAACGCGCCCAATGTGATGCGCGAAATCGGAAGATTGCGCGAAATTGCTTTCCGCGCTGCTGGAGGAGGTACGGGACAAGCCTTAGACCTCGATGAATTTGACGTTTGCGAACATCCCTACTATCAACTCATCGTTTGGAACCCCGATGCACAAGAAATCCTCGGTGGATATCGCTTTCTCCCTCCTAGCGACATCACCTTCCGCGAAAACGGACAACCCTACCTCGCAACGGGACATATGTTCACGTTTTCCGACAATTTCATTGAGAATTTCCTACCACGCACAGTAGAACTCGGTCGCTCTTTCGTCACACTCGAATACCAAAGCACGCGCAACCTAGCCAAAAGTCTTTATGCTCTCGACAATCTCTGGGACGGACTCGGTGCACTTACTGTCATTATTCCCGACCTGAAATACTTCTTCGGAAAAATGACGATGTATCCCAGCTTCGACCGACCAGCACGTGATATGATTCTCTATTTCTTGCATCGACACTTTGGTGATCGCGATGGACTCATCACGGTAAACAATCCCGTACTGCTCGAAACACCAGAAGAAGAACTCAAAAAGATATTTGTAGAAACAGACTTCCGCGCCGACTATAAGTTGCTCAACAAAGCAGTGCGCGAACGCGGTTTCAACATTCCTCCTTTGGTAAATGCCTATATGAATCTCTCTCCAACGATGCGCGTGTTTGGCACCGCCGTCAACGACGAATTCGGCAACGTGGAAGAAACGAGCATTCTCATCGCTGTGGATGAAATTCTCGAAGACAAGCGAAAACGTCACATTGAAAGTTACGTCGATCCGCAAAGTTTGACCGACATCCCCAAACTCTTTTTTGAGGAAACAAGATAAACTGCACCACATAGCGCCCCCCAAAAGAAAAAAACACTAGAAATACTAGAAGAACTAGAGAAACTAGAAGAACTAGAAATTCTAGAAACAAAGAAAGAGGATGCTTCCACAATGAAAGCATCCTCTTTTTACATTTAGTGAGAGAAACAGCAATCTGGAGCAGACTATTGAATCTTCTGCCAATACATACGCTTGAAGAAAGGTCCAAGTTTACCCTTCACCGTGAGCACATTAGGTTTGTCGAAATACATTTCCACGCGATACACCTTACCGCTTGTAGGATCGTAAATTTCACCATTCTCCCACGTGTCATCACCATCAAACGTCACTTTGTCCACCAAAACAATTTGGTTAGAAGGCGTGTTGCGCTTCTTAGGATCAGGATTCTTTTGGTCAGTGCGCTGACTACCATCAGGGTTTTTCATGTTCTCGAGCCACACCACCTGAGCACGATAACCATTGCCATACTTAAAGATTTTCACTTTAGAATTGCGACCCTCTTTCACCACGTGATACAAACCGACAATTTTGTCAGCAGCAGACTGCGCAGAGAGAGTAAGCGAAGTGGCTAAGAAAGCCATAAACAAAAACGAGAGTAATCGTTTCATAGAGCTAAATATTGAATGAAATGTTGAGTGAAATACAGAACTAAACCACAGAGAAATGCAGCGTAGAGAGTAAAGTGTCGGAATCTTGTTACCAAGAATTTCCTGCACACCTTCTTTAATTCTGTGCAAAGTTACAACTTATCCGATAAATAGCACAAGAAGAAACGCAATAAAATGGAAGTAAGCGAAAAATAGTCGATGTTTTTAGGAGAAAACTTTGTGAGTTACAAGAAAATGCTTATTTTTGCAGCGCAATAAATATACTCTCTAATTTACAAACCCAAATTTATCGACATTTGAGACCCAATAAAAACGATAAACTCAAGCAGCAATATCGCGTCAACGAGCAAATTCGTGCGCGAGAAGTGCGTGTAATTCCTGAAGAAGGTGATAGCGTGGTGATGCCCGTGCGCGATGCCTTGCGTATAGCGCAACAACAAGGCGTCGATTTAGTAGAAATCAGCCCCAACGCAGAACCCCCTGTTTGTAGATTAGTGGATTTCTCCAAATTCATCTACCAACAGAAGAAGCGCCAAAAGGAACTCAAAGCCAAGCAAGTGAAGGTGGAAGTCAAAGAAATTCGTTTCGGTCCACAAACCGACGACCACGACTACAACTTCAAACTCAAGCACGCGAAAGGCTTCTTGAGCGAAGGCGACAAAGTCAAGGCATACGTGTTCTTCCGTGGCCGAAGCATCCTCTTCAAAGAGCAAGGCGAAGTGTTGCTCCTCCGTTTTGCCAACGACTTGGAAGAATACGGTAAGGTAGAGTCAATGCCCGTGCTCGAAGGCAAGCGAATGACTATGTACATCTCGCCAAAAAAAGCCCCCGTGCGCAAAGAAGACATTGAAATCGACCCCCCTCACGAGGTTGAAGCTGAAGCAGAAACTACAGCTGCACCAGCCAAGAAAGCCCCCAAAGTGAAGGAACGTCGCGAATACACTGGCCCCAAAGTAGAAGGAGAAGACTTCTAATCTAAAGAGGATAACCCATCATCTGAAGAATTAGAAGAAGAAACCCCTCATCTGAAGAATCCAAAGAAGGAAAAACCTCATCTGAAGAATCAGAAGAAGGAAACCTCATCTGAAGAATCCAAAGAAGGGAAAAACTCATCTAAGAATCTAAAGAAGAACCCCCTCCTCAAGGTCAGCTCACACAGGATAATCCGGACAAGAGGACATTCTCGGCGGAACTACCCCAGTTTCCATACATCACTAAAAAGCATCCGTCGAGGCGCTTACCCTTGTTTGTTTTATTATACGTCGCGCGTTGTGCCAGGTATGCGCAACCGCACACATTATTCATCATTTAATTCACAAACAAATGCCTAAAGTAAAGACTAATTCTGGTGCTAAGAAGCGTTTCGCCCTCACCGGAACCGGTAAGATCAAGAGAAAGCACGCTTTCCACAGTCACATTCTCACGAAGAAGACTAAGAAGCAAAAGCGTAACCTCGTACACGTTGGTCTCGTTGACAGCACTGACGTAAAGCAAGTTCGCGAATTGCTCTGTATGCGCTAATCTCTTTTGGTTTTGTATCCACAAAACCTCTTACCAAAGTCATTTATTTCATCGAATGTCTGGCTCAAAAGCGCTGCACAACTAGCAAATGCAACTCACAATCACTGCAAATGCCAACAACGCGTAGCCGCCAGCAATCAAAAACAACATTACTATGCCAAGATCAGTAAATCATGTCGCATCTCGCGCTAAGCGCAAGAGAATCCTCAAGCTCACACGCGGTTACTTCGGTGCCCGCAAGAACGTGTGGGACCGTTGCCAAGAACACTTGGGAAAAAGGTCTTACCTATGCGTTCCGTGATCGTCGCAACAAGAAGCGCAACTTCCGCGCTCTCTGGATTCAGCGTATCAACGCTGCGGTTCGCCTCGAAGGTTTGAGCTATTCTCAACTTATGGGTGGTCTTCACAAGGCCGGCATCGAGATCAACCGCAAGGTACTCGCCGACCTCGCTGTAAACAACCCTCAGGCTTTCAAAGCCATCGTTGAGAAGGCAAAATAAGCCAGGCTTGGCCTAATCAATCAACTATTCCCAATCCAATCGAAAGGCGTGCTTCTACACAGAAGTCGCCTTTTTTTCTTGCCTTCTCGTTCATTACACCACCTTTGCTCACTGATAATCACCCAACCTCAATCGGTAATTAGACCATTATAGCGATTCTGGTTATTGACAAGATAACTTCCTGTCATCTCTCTCATTAACAGTGGCACTATTCCAATCTAATGACCAATTTGGGATTATCCACAAGTCCTCCCTATGTTTCGTTTTCAGCAATTCACTATCCACGACGACCGCTGCGCAATGAAAGTAGGCACAGATGGTGTCCTCCTCGGAGCTTGGTGCCAGATGCCCACATCCTCCACAGACACTGCCCCCACTTCGCCCCTCAAGATACTCGATGTTGGCACAGGGAGTGGACTCATCGCACTGATGTTGGCACAAAGATTTCCGCAAACTCACATCACAGCATTAGAGTTGGAAGTTGCAGCTGCCCAACAAGCCCACGAAAACGTCATTTCCTCCCCTTTTTCTGCCCAAGTGGAAGTGAAGCAAGGCGATTTCCTTGCCGAGGATTGGTGCCCCAAAGCCAGCTTCGATGTTATCGTGAGCAATCCCCCCTATTTTGAAGAAACTCTCCTCTCCCCCAACCAGCAGCGCGCACAAGCCCGCCACGTCCACCACGGACTCACCTTTGAAGCCCTCACCCAACAGAGCGCACAACTCCTCAAAAGCGGAGGATGGTTGCAAGTCATTCTCCCAAAGTCAGCGCAACAACGCTTCGTGCGCAGCGCACAAGACGCAGGTTTTTCTCTCATCCATCAGACCGATGTGCACACCGTAGCACAAAAATCTCCCAAACGCGTACTCCTCCGTTTTCAACTCCACTACACGCAACCCAGTTCCCCCGCAGAAGCACAGCCCATCATTGGCGATTTTCTCCAAATCGACCATCTCATCTTGCAAGAAAACGGACAGCGCAGCCCACAATATCAACAACTTTGTGCCGATTTCTATCTCACGAAAGGGCAACTCGACGCAAGGGCTTCCAAGGACGAAAAGATATAAAAACCATCTCGCTTTGCAAATATCCACACCACACCGCAAAAAGCAGCGAGAAAACAAAGCAAAATCTTGTCAGTTCGCGAGAAAAGAAGTAATTTTGTAGCAATATAATTTCAAACTCCAATCTAACAATCAATATGGAAAAAGCGCATTGCAAATTGCTCGTGCTGCCTACCAGCCCAAACTCCCCGCAGGTCTTCGCGGTAACGTGAAAATCGTAGAAGGTGCACCCACCCAAAGTGTAGACAACCAAGAGGAAATCAAAGCCCTCTTCCCTAACACCTACGGTATGCCCTTGGTAAACTTCGAACCCACGGACGAGAAGAAGGAATATGCTCCCATCAACATCGGTATCATCCTTTCTGGTGGTCAAGCTCCTGGTGGTCACAACGTGATTTGCGGTCTCTATGATGGCTTGAAGAAGCAAAACCCCAAGTCTAAACTCTACGGCTTCCTTATGGGTCCTGGAGGTTTGGTTGATCACAACTACCTCGAAATGACCGATGCCCTCATCGACGAATACCGCAACACTGGTGGTTTCGATATGATTGGCTCTGGTCGTACGAAGCTCGAAGAAGTAGCTCAGTTCGAAAAGGGTATGGAAGTGATTCGCCAACTCGGCCTCAACGCTATCGTCATCATCGGTGGTGACGACTCTAACACCAACGCTTGCGTGCTCGCAGAATACTACGCATCTCAAAAGTATGGTGTACAAGTGATTGGTTGCCCCAAAACCATTGACGGTGACTTGAAGAACGACCAAATCGAAACTTCTTTCGGTTTCGACACTGCTTGTAAGACTTACGCTGAAGTGATTGGTAACATCCAACGCGATGCTAACTCTGCTCGCAAATACTGGCACTTCATCAAGCTTATGGGTCGCTCTGCCTCTCACATCGCTCTTGAGTGCGCACTCCAAGTACAACCCAACGTGTGCTTGATTTCTGAAGAAGTAGAAGCTAAGGAACAAAGCCTCGACGACGTTGTGACCTACATCGCTGAAGTAGTGGCTAAGCGCGCTGCTGCTGGCAACAACTTCGGTACGGTGCTCATCCCCGAAGGCCTCATCGAGTTCATTCCTTCTTTGAAGAAGCTCATCGCTGAACTCAATGACCTCCTCTCTACTCCCGAAGCTGCTCAAGTGGAAGCTGCCGACCAACGTGCATGGGTGCTCAGCCGTCTTTCTGCTGAAAACGCTGCCATCTACGCTTCTCTCCCCGAAGGTGTGGCTAAGCAACTCACTGCTGAACGCGACCCCCACGGCAACGTACAAGTTTCTCTCATCGAAACTGAAAAGCTCCTCTCTGAAATGGTGGCAGAAAAACTTGCTGCTTGGAAGAAAGAAGGCAAATACACTGGCAAGTTTGCTGCACTCCACCACTTCTTCGGTTACGAAGGTCGTTGCGCAGCTCCTTCCAACTTCGACGCTGACTACTGCTACGCACTCGGTGCTTCTGCAGCTCAACTCGTGGCAAACGGCAAGACCGGCTACATGGCTATCGTGAAGAACACCACTGCACCAGCTGCAGAATGGGTGGCTGGCGGTGTGCCCATCACTATGATGATGAATATGGAACGTCGTCACGGCGAAATGAAGCCCGTAATCCGTAAGGCTCTCGTAGAACTCGACGGTGCTCCCTTCAAAGCTTTCGCTGCTCAACGCGAAGCATGGGCTGAACAAACTGCCTTTGTTTACCCTGGCCCCATCCAATATTGGGGACCCACAGAAGTTTGCGACCAATGCACCAAGACGCTTGCACTCGAACAAGCGAAATAATCTGCGGAAGCATCATCGCATAACAGCATAAACAGTCAAGGGGTGCAAGCGCAAGTTTGCACCCCTTATTTTTTCCTCCATGACTAAACAGAAACGCTCCACATCAACTAAGAGAAAGCGCACTTCAACTCCTAAGACGAAGAAGAAAAAGAATGCGCTCACCTGGGCTGAACGTTCCTTTGGACACAACTACAAACGTGTCTTTTGGATTGGGCTGCTCCTCGTCGCTGGAGTCTATCTTTTTGTTACCTATCACTACATCGTAGCCCCCACCTCCAACCTCTGGCAGGGGCTTTTCGGATCCACCAAATACCCTGATGAATATTCCGTGCGCGGCATCGACATCAGTCGCTACCAAAGCGAAATTAATTGGGAGAAAGTGGCTGCCGCCAAAATCGACCAACAGCCCATTCGCTTTGTCATTGCCAAAGCAACGGAAGGGAAAGAGCACGTGGACAAAAATTTCAATGATAATTTCTACCAAATCGGTCAATACGACTTCATTCGTGGAGCTTATCACTTCTTTTCACCCAAAGTGTCAGGCGACGAACAAGCCAAACACTACCTCAAACAAGTGCATCTCGAACCGGGAGATTTGGCTCCCGTGCTAGATGTGGAAACCAGTGGCACACTCTCTCCCGAACAACTGCGCAGAGAAGTGGCAGAATGGCTCAACATCGTGGAGAAGCACTACCACACCACGCCCATCATCTACACTGGACTGAAGTTCAAAGAGAAATATCTCAACTCTCCCTCCTTCAACCGCTACCACTTTTGGATAGCGCACTATTATGTGAAAAAGTTGTCCTACCAAGGAAAATGGAAATTTTGGCAATTCACCGACCGTGGCAAGGTAAATGGTATTTCTGGAAATGTGGACCTCAATGTCTATAATGGTTCTTCCTACGACCTCCAGCAACTCACCATTGGTGACAACGAAGATCTTTAAACACTAGGCTTTGCCCTACGACAACGACAGCTTGTTTTTCATAAAACAACGGCTTGTTTTCCATAAAACGACGGCTTGTTTCTCATAAAACAACGGCTTGTTTTTCATAAAACGACGGCTTGTTTTCACAAAACGACGGCTTGTTTCTCATAAAACGACGGCTTGTTTTTCATAAAACGACAGCTTGTTTTTCACAAAACGACGGGTCGACCATCTGCAATAGAAAAATGCCTGCACGAGCATTTTATGCAATCAATATGCAGATTTATCTTTCACAAACAACCTGATTTTACTCCCTTACCATAGAGTTTTAGTTTTTTGCTGTCACAAGTGTCACACTCTCGACGTAATCAATTATTTTTCAACGCATTACACATATATCAGAAAATTCTTCCTTATTTCAACCGCAAAAACGCATATTTACACTACAAATCGCATATAAATACGGTCTGATTATCGCGTTTTCTGTGTGCATCTGTGGAGCACGCCAATCCCATTGAAAAGAGTGAGTGTGACACTTGTGACAGCAAAAAATCAAAACTACGGTTGGAAGGCGCGTGCGTTACGCGCACGTACGCACACGCGAGAAAGACACGAAAAGACACAAACACACATCGTCAACCTCTTGTTCATACTTTGAAACCACAAAATCTTACCCGTACGATCAAGCATTTCTACCACTTTCCCAAGAAACTTATGGAAATCGCTACTCAAAGCCTAAAAATTGTCTACACCAGCATTTTTTAACGACGTTTTTCCCTCTTTCCCCCTAATTCCACCCATATATAAATAGACAATTGTTCATACAACGGCAAAACTGAAGACAGAACACCATACGAGTTCTTGGCAAGAGATAGACAATCGTCGCGAAAAAGGAAGATTGACCGAAAAATTGCTGTCTTCAAACGAGATTAATTGAAAATTTGCAGCCTAGTTGCCGAATAATTTGTAACTTTGTGGCAGCGTCAACACACAACGCTAAGTCAGAATAACGCCAAGTCAGAAAAAGTAGGATGTCAGCTCAAAAAACATTTTGCTATTTCTCTTTCGCGCACTCTATCAGAATCATCAAAATCAACACTAATGAAACGAATACTGCTACTCTTTGTCGCTCTCTTTGCCTTGGCTGCATCGGCTTGCACCAACTTGCTAGTGGGCAAAAAGGCTTCTAAAAATGGCGAAGCCTATCTCACTTATAGTGCCGACTCTTATGGTATGTACGGCCGACTCTTGCACTACCCTGCCGGCAAACACGCACCTGGCACTATGCGTCGCATCGTCGATGGCGACACGCACAAATACCTCGGTGAAATACCCGAAGCTCCCGTCACCTACAACGTGGTGGGCAACATCAACGAACATCAAGTGGCCATCACCGAAACGACCTTTGGCGGTCGTCATGAACTAGCTCCCAAAGACCCTATGGGTGGCATAGACTACGTGTCTTTGATGGCACTCGGTTTGCAACGCGCCAAGACAGCTCGCGAAGCCATTAAGGTGATGACCGATCTCGTGGCTCGCTATGGTTATTCTTCTGAAGGCGAATCTTTCTCCATTGCCGACCCTAACGAGGTGTGGATTATGGAGATGATTGGCAAAGGCGATGAGAAAAAAGGTGCCGTTTGGGTGGCGGTTCGCATCCCCGACGATTGCATCAGTGCGCACGCCAACCAAAGTCGCATCCATAAGTTTGACTTGAAAGACAAAAAGAATGTGATGTATGCCAAAGACGTCATCAAGTTTGCGCGCCAAAAGGGCTATTTCAACGGAAAAGATGCCGATTTCTCTTTCTCTGCGGCCTACTCTCCTGCCGACTTCGGTAGCCAGCGTTTCTGCGATGCACGCGCTTGGTCGCTCTTCAACCATTTTGAGGACGGTATGGACAAATATGTGGACTTTGTGGATGGCAAACACATCGGCACTAGCGAGGTGATGCCACTCTATTTCAAACCCAAAGCTCCACTAGAACTCTCTGACGTGATGAGAGCAATGCGCGACCACTACGAAGACACGCCTTTCGACATCACGAATAATGCTGGTGCAGGTACGAATGGTGCGCCTTATCGTCCTTCTCCTCTCACCTGGGAATATAAAGGTAAAAAGTATTTCAACGAACGTCCTGTGTCTACGCACCAAGCTAGTTTTGTGATAGTGGCTCAACTGCGCGGAAATCTCCCAAATGCAGTTGGCGGCGTGCTGTGGTTTGCCAATGACGAAGCAAATACCACGCCCTTTGTGCCCATCTACTGCTCACTCACCAAAGTGCCTGAATGTTTCGATGACGCTACGGCCAACGACCACACTTTCTCGTGGAAGAGTGCTTTCTGGCTTTGCAACTGGGTGTCAAACATGGTGTATCCTCGCTACGAACAACTCTTCCCCACGGTGGAAAGACGTCGCGAGAGCATGGAAAAATATATGACCGTTGCGCTGAAGTCGGCCGACGCTTCACTTTTGCTCACCTTGAAAGAACATCCAGAGAGATTTGCTGAAGAGGTGAATGCTTATGCGCAAGATTGGTCGAACACGTTGATGACCGACTGGAAAGATTTGGGAGAATATCTGGTGATGAAATTTAATGACCAGGTGGTGAAAAAAGAAACGCGCGATGGCAAATGGGAACTGACACCCGATGGCATCTGCGTATCTCCCGAACGTCCTGGATATCCCGAACAATATCGAGGTGTCTTGATTCGCGAAACTGGCGACAAATACCTCGTTCCTGAAAACAAATAGCGGTGATGGAGAGCTTGCTCTCGATGGTCTAGCCGGAAATGCTGTGCAGCACAATCTTCACAGCATTTCCTCGCTCAGACAAGGCCGCGCATTGCAGCACTAACACGCTAGCCTATGAATCAATTTGCACCCCACGATTTCACCGACAAGCGATTGATCGCTGAGTTTGGATTTGATGCACAAGACATTGCTGCTGCCACACTGGCCTTGGCGGAACAGGAGATTGGTCTGAAAGATTGGACGCCTTCTGCCGAAGACATTGCGGCTTTTGAACGTGTGCACGAACTCGAATCGCTCAACGAAGAGATGTTGAAAACGGACAATTTCCGCAATCTGCTCGTTTCGCAAGCTGCTGATATGCGCGTGGTGTTACTGCTCATTGCTGGCTGTGTGGTGATGATGCGCCGCGTCAAAGACACTACCGCAAAAGTGGCGCAACGCAGACTCTCCATTGAAGCTGCGCACATCTATGCTCCGCTGGCACACAAACTGGGACTCTACAAACTAAAATCGGAATTGGAAGACCTTTCGCTCAAATATCTGGAGACGGAGGCTTACTATATGATTAAAGAGTCGCTCAATGCCACGAAGAAATCGCGCGATGCTTATATTGAAAACTTTCTTGCTCCAATCCACACGATGTTGCAAGAAGTTGGACTGCGCTACCACATGAAAGGACGCACCAAAAGCATCCACTCCATTTGGCAGAAGATGAAGAAGCAGAAGTGCGGATTTGAAAAGGTATACGACCTTTTTGCCATTCGCATCATCTTAGACTCCGCACCAAGCAAAGAAGTGGCGGAGTGCTGGAAGGTGTTTTCGCTGATTACCAACAAGTATGAGTCGAACCTCAAACGTCTGCGCGACTGGGTGACTGTGCCGAAAAGCAATGGTTATGAGAGTCTGCACGTGACGGTGCTGGGGCCTGAAAACAAGTGGGTGGAGGTGCAGATTCGCACGGAGCGTATGGACGAAGTTGCCGAACACGGTCTGGCTGCTCACTGGAGATACAAAGGGGTGAAGAGCAGCGAAGGGGGCGTGGACTCGTGGTTGGCGGGCATTCGCACCGCGCTTGAAGAGGGTCGCGACCCGCACGTGGACGACCAGGAGGGACTGAAAGAAAACTCCATCTATGTGTTTACTCCCAAAGGCGACTTGTTTAAGTTGCCCGTGGGCAGCACGGTGCTAGACTTTGCTTATCTCATTCACTCCAAAGTGGGCAACCGCTGTGTGGGGGGCATCGTGGATGGCAAGAATGTGCCTTTGCGCCAGGTGCTTGTCAGTGGACAACGTGTGGAGGTGTTGCTCTCCAGCAACCAACAACCGCGCTTGGAATGGCTCAACATTGTGGTGTCGGGACACGCGAAGTCGAAAATCCGTCAGTCGCTGCGCGAAATTAAGAGTCGCGATAGTGCGATGGGTAAAGAGGTGTTGGAACGCAAACTAAAAAATCGCAAATTGGAGTGGGACGAGAGTATCCTCAACCAGTTGATTAAGAAGTTGTCCTACAAAGAGGCTGGCGATTTCTATGCCGACATTCTTGAAAACAAGATAGATCTCAATGCCGCGCTCGACACTTATGTAGAACTGCAAAAGCGCGAGGCTGGCGTGGCCGAACGGGCTGAAACGAAAAGTGCAGAGGAATTTAACTTCCGCGATGTTGTAGAACCTATTTCGGGCGCGTCTGACGATGTGTTAGTGATAGACAGCAATTTGAAGGGAGTGGAATTTCAAATGGCGCGTTGCTGTCATCCGGTTTATGGGGATGAAGTGTTTGGCTTCGTGTCAGTGTCGGGGGGCATCAAGATTCACCGCGAAACTTGTCCTAATGCTCACGATATGCGGACGCGCTTTCCCTATCGCATCGTGAAAGCGCGATGGGCAGGTAAAGGGGGCAGCACGTATCCGATTACGCTACACGTGGTGGGGCAAGATGATTTGGGCATTGTGAACAACATCACGTCAATTATTGCAAAGGAAGAGCACATTATGTTGCGTAACATTTCGATAGAAAGCAATGAGGGTTTGTTTTATGGCGAACTCACGGTGATGGTGGACGACACAACACAACTCAATGGTTTGATGAAGAAATTGAGAACCGTGCGCGGTGTGAAAGCGGTGAGCCGATAAGTACAACAACGATGTAATGACCGATTGGGGATACCCCCCCTATTCTAGGTGATAAAGCGCATCAACAACGATATAAAACAAAAAAACGCATATTTCCCTTTATCTTATACGATATTTTCGGGGTAGAATGAGTCATTCTTCCCCGAAATTTCGTATCTTCGCAGGCACGTTTTTGCCCGAGATGGGCAATCTTGTGAAATTACAAACTCAACATAGCAAAAAACGACTAAAAAAAGTTTGGAGAATTGCTGAAGTTGAGTTATATTTGCAGCAAAGAATATAATCAAACAACACAAGCAATATGGAACAAGTAAAAAGAGTGTACACTTTCGGTAACGGACAGGCTGAAGGTGATGCTACAATGCGTGATCTCCTTGGCGGTAAAGGGGCCAACCTTGCAGAAATGAACAAGATTGGTGTGCCTGTTCCTCCAGGTTTCACCATCACCACCGACACCTGCAATGACTATTACAAAGTAGGTCAAGAGGAGATTATCCGTCAACTCACCGAACAAGTGGATTTGGCTATCGCGAAGACTGAGGAAAGTATGAACAACAAGTTTGGCGATCCTAGCAACCCTCTCTTGCTTTCTGTACGTTCGGGTGCTCGCGCTTCTATGCCAGGTATGATGGATACGATTCTCAACCTCGGTTTGAACGACACTGTGGCTGAAGGTCTTGTGGCTAAAACGGGCAACCCTCACTTCGTTTACGACTCTTATCGTCGCTTCGTGCAAATGTATGGTGACGTGGTGCTCGGTATGAAACCTGAAAACAAAGAGGATATCGACCCATTTGAAGCTATCATTGAAGAAGTTAAGCGATTCGTGGTATTCACCTCGACAAGGATTTGACCGTTGATGAACTCAAAGACTTGGTGGAACGCTTCAAAAAGGCAATCAAGGACGGCACTGGCCACGATTTCCCCACTGATCCTAAAGAACAACTTTGGGGTGCAGTTTGCGCTGTATTCCGCAGCTGGATGAACGAACGCGCTATCCTCTATCGTAAGATGGAAAGCATTCCCGATGAATGGGGTACTGCCGTGAACGTGCAAGCTATGGTGTTTGGTAATATGGGCGAAACATCGGCTACTGGTGTTTGCTTCAGCCGTGATGCGGGTAATGGTGAAAACCTTTTCAATGGTGAGTATCTCGTGAACGCACAAGGTGAAGACGTTGTGGCTGGTATTCGCACACCTCAACAAATCACTAAAATTGGTGCACAACGCTGGGCTGAACGCGCTGGCATTAGCGAAGAAGAACGCGTGGCAAAATATCCTTCAATGGAAGAGGCTATGCCTGAAATCTACGCTGAACTCGATGCGCTCCAAAACAAACTCGAACAACACTATCGCGATATGCAAGATATGGAGTTCACCGTACAAGAAGGTAAACTTTGGTTCTTGCAAACTCGTAACGGTAAGCGTACCGGTACGGCTATGGTGAAAATCGCAATGGATCTTCTCCACGAAGGTATGATCGACGAAAAGACGGTTATCAAACGTTGCGAACCTAACAAACTCGATGAACTCCTCCACCCTGTCTTCAACAAGAAGGCTCTGGCTGGTGCAAAGGAAATCACTCGCGGTCTTCCCGCTTCTCCTGGCGCAGCTTGTGGGCAAATCGTATTCCATGCTGATGATGCTGAAGCTTGGCACGAAGCTGGTAAGAAGGTGATTATGGTACGCATCGAAACATCTCCCGAAGACCTCGCTGGTATGGCTGCAGCTGAAGGTATCCTCACTGCTCGTGGTGGTATGACTTCTCACGCTGCTGTTGTGGCTCGTGGTATGGGTAAGTGCTGCGTTTCTGGTGCTGGCGGCATCGTGGTAGACTACAAGGCTCGCACGATGACTGTTGACGGAGTGACCTTGAAAGAAGGTGATTTCATCTCTTTGAACGGTACAACAGGTTGCGTTTACGCTGGAGAAATTCAAACCGAAGCAGCTGAATTGAGCGGTGACTTCGCAGAATTGATGGAACTTTGCAGCAAATATGCAAAACTCCAAGTTCGCACCAACGCTGACACTCCTCAAGATGCAAAAGTGGCTCGTGACTTCGGTGCTGTTGGTATCGGTCTTTGCCGCACTGAACATATGTTCTTCGAAGCAGAGAAGATTGTTGCTATGCGCGAAATGATTTTGAGCGAAACAGCAGAAGGTCGCGAAAAGGCTTTGGCGAAGATTCTTCCCTACCAAAAGGCTGACTTCCTCGGCATCTTCCGCGCTATGGATGGTTGCCCCGTGAATGTTCGTCTCCTCGATCCTCCTCTCCACGAATTTGTTCCTCACAACCAAGCTGGTCAAGAAGAAATGGCGAAAGCTATGGGTGTAACCGTGGAATACATCCACCAACGCGTGAACAGCCTCGTTGAAGCGAATCCTATGCTCGGTCACCGTGGTTGCCGTCTCGGTAACACCTATCCCGAAATCACCGCTATGCAGACTCGCGCCATCCTCGGTGCTGCTGTGGAATTGAAGAAGGAAGGTCTTGATCCTCACCCCGAAATTATGGTTCCACTGACGGGTATTCTCTATGAGTTTGAAAACCAAGAGAAGGTGATTCGCGAAACTGCGGCTGCACTCTTCGCAGAAGAAGGTATGAGCGTAGACTACAAAGTGGGTACGATGATTGAAATTCCTCGCGCTGCTTTGACTGCTAACCGCATCGCTACTCGCGCTGAATACTTCTCATTCGGTACGAACGACCTCACGCAGATGACCTTCGGTTACTCTCGTGACGACATCGCTAGCTTCCTCCCCGTTTATCTCGAGAAGAAGATTTTGAAGGTAGACCCCTTCCAAGTGCTCGACCAAAACGGTGTTGGACAACTCGTTGAAATGGCTGTTGAAAAGGGACGTTCGGTACGTCCTGAGCTCAAATGCGGCATCTGCGGTGAGCACGGTGGTGAACCTAGCTCTGTGAAATTCTGCCACCGCGTAGGTCTCAACTATGTGAGCTGCTCTCCTTTCCGTGTACCCATAGCGCGTCTCGCTGCTGCTCAAGCTGCTGTTGAGCAACTCTAATAAAAGAACTTTAATCGCAGGAGTTTCCCCTCTTCCGATTGAGTCTAAAATAAAACTTCATCTGCTTCTAGAGAGGCAGATGAAGTTTTTTTATAACAATAATTTGATTTGGTATTTTCTCCCAATAGAGTGATTATACCCTAATCCGGTTCTGCGACATAGAGCAAGAAGGTGCCTTTAGCATGGACTGCAATGTCGGGACGAGTGGCAACGTTGAGAGTGCCTTGCCAGAGTTTGGTGAAATCGTAGAGCGGATACATCAAACCTTCTGCAGAAAAATAAGATGCACCGAAATTCCAAATCGAAACTTCCTGACCGGGATTTACAGACAAACGCTTGGTGTCGCAACAAGGATAGAAGGTGCCAAAGTCGCTCACCATCATCACATCGGCGTGCTCCTTAGCATAGTCCATCAACAATGCAAGATTTGCCAAAGCATGATCTTCGCGCTTACCTGTTGCTCCGAGAATCACAAACGAATCGCGTCTTCCTAACTGGAGACAATGATGAAATGTCTTCGACAAATCATTCGTTTCTTGTTCTGCAATGCGCACCACTCTATCTGCATAGCGTTCCATCACATTTGGAGCAATGGAATCACCATCTCCCACAATGACGTCGGGTTCAAAACCTGCTGCAACACAGGCATTGGCTGCGCCATCACAACAAGCTAAGAAATCGGCTTCACGTAGATAGCGCAATGCGCGTTCGGTGGTGGGAAAAAGTCCGGAGGCTAGAATAACTGTCATAAAGAATTATAGAAAAAACGTGTCTTTGAACCCAAACCGGTCATTTGACCGTTACGGTACTTATACAACTAAATTAATGCTGTGGATGCAACCGATAGTGAGGAAGAGTTTGATGAGATTGAGAAAATAACTGCATTAACCGCTACTGAATTTGCTGTTGGTGATGCAATTTTCGCCATTCTAACCATCCCACAACAGACATCACGAGATAGACGAAAAACAAACCTGCCCAGAAATAGTTGAGTTGCACGGCATACATCCCCACATATCCCACATTGACGACAATCCAAATGAGCCAATTTTCCATATATTTTCGTGAAATCAGCCACATTCCGGTGCAGCTCAACGCTGTGGCAAAGGCATCTAACCACGGAGTGGGCGGCACCGCAACAGGTATTCCCAAAAAGGTTGTTCCCAAAATCTGCTGCACATGACTCAAAAAAGCATAGAAAACAAGCAAAAGAACGACTGACATCACCAGCAAAATGGGATATTTCCGCGTTGGAGTGCGATAAATCAAGAACACTCCCTCGTCTGTCACTTCTTCTTTCTTAAAGAATATCGCCTCAACAGCCACATACAAATAGTAGGTAAACAAACCTGCCGTTGCAAAATTGCCTTGTACAAAATTGACATAGATGAAAGGCAGAGCATTGAGTGCAGACGCAATCCAAAATTTCGGACTAGCCTTATATTGCAAGTATACATAAGGAAAACCGAGTAGTGTGCCAATGAGCACCAAGGCACCATTCACCACGCTATCGGGAGAAAAGAAGAGTAGAAAATCTTGAATTGTAGTCATATACAAGAGAAGAAAATCCTCTTGGAAGAGGGAATTGTCGAAAGAACAAGCTGCCACTTGCGGTCAGAAAAGAGACTACAAGTGGCAGAAATCATAGATATAATAATTGAGTATCCTGCAAATGTGTTGCATCATACTGACTGCTACACCACTCAGCAAAGTGATAGTGCAAATTCATTCGGAGTCTGCAACATACTGCTGTGCAAGACACTCATTACACTTTAGAACTTCAAGGTGAGGTTCACCATAAAATTGCGTCCTGCCATTGGATAATACATCGAATAGCTCGTCACCTTGTTGTTTGCATCCAATGAAGTCACGGAATAACCATTCGTTTCGTACATCGCATTGAAGAGATTATAAATCGTTCCACCGATGGTGATTTCTTTGCAGCGACGCAACGCAAATGTATAGCTTGCATTGAGGTGCGACACAAAGTAAGCATCGAGAGAATTATCCTTCAGTTCGAGATTATCTATGTATTGACGACCCACATATTGCGAAGTCAAACTTGCGGCAAATCCCTGAGATTGTAGGAAATCACACTATTCGCAACTACAGAAGGAGAGAACGAAATCGTCGTAGTCTTCATTGTAGGTTGCGCCACAGACTTTTCCCAGTTCGCATCAGGGAGGTAAGGTGTGTAGTCCTTAATTTTATTTTGACTCAACGCCACATTTGCGTCCCAACGGAAGTGAGTATTGGGTTTCCAAGCAGCGGCCAATTCCACACCAAGACGATAACTCTTGTCCACGTTTTCAGAAATAGCCTCACCAATCTCATTCAAGCGACCATTGAGCACAAACTGATTCTTGTAGTCCATGTAGTAACCACCCACACTCGCCTCCCAAGTGCGATTAGCAATGCGATAGCCCACTTCATAGTCCATCAAACGTTCAGCAAGTGGAGAACGGGCATTGTCAAATTCCTTCTCATAGGTATTGCGCGTAGGTTCACGATGCGCCACACTGAGCGAAGCATACGCCTGCTGGTTGGGAGCAATGAGCCAAGTGGCACCCACTTTGGGGTTGAAGAAATGAAATTCCTCGTTGGTGTTGTGCACCGCCTTCTTGTCTGACGTACCATCGATGCTATAATCAATGTTGCGATATTGCAAATCGGCAAAGAGATTCAACTGATCGAACAACTTGTAGTTAGCACGCGCATAGATATTATAATCCAATTTCTTACCCGTGTTGTCGTAATATCTGCGCTGAGTGTCGAGAGTTCCCACGTAGTCTTTCACCCAATGCACTTCACCGAAGTGATTGTTGTTGAAATAGTTGAGCGCTTGTCCAAAACAGAAGTCGAAATCTCCATTCTTGTAATCCAAAGAAGCAATAGCTCCTCCGAAATTACCCTCCAGATTCTTGCGACGCACGATGTCAGTCTTGGAAATTTCCTTTCCATCAAGCACAAACGGTTTCAACCCAAACTCTTCAGTTTCTTACCATTTTTATATTCCTCGTAATAGCCAAAACCATAGGTATAGTGCAAAGCGGCATTGAAATTCCAATGTTCGTCGATGCGTTGCGTGAGCAAAGCCTGCACATGCTGTTGGAAATAATAGTCAATTTGGTTGTCGTAGAAAGACTTCGTCGCCTTGATATACCCATTCGGGTTGTAAGTGCGGTTCGTCTTCAGTTGTTCTTTCGTGATACCGTCCCACGCGTGATAGGTGCGTTCCTTACCTCCAAAAGCAATCAATTTGAAGGTGGTGCCATCGTTGATGTAACCCAATTGCGCAAAATAAGAACCTAGACGCGCACTACTGCGGTCACGATAACCATCAGAAGAAAGATAAGACAAACGGGCATCAAATGTCCAATGATTATTCAACAAGCCAGTTCCCACTTTCACCGTATTCTTCATACTGTTGAATGAACCAAACGCACCTGCATACAAGGCATAGGGAGTGGCACTCAAACGGTCGGTTGTCATATTCACACTCGCTCCAAAAGCTGCCGCACCATTAGTGGAGGTTCCCACACCGCGCTGCAATTGGATGTCATTGACTGAAGACACCAAGTCGGGCGTATCCACCCAATAGAAAGTATGTGCTTCGGGGTCGTTGAGAGGAATTCCGTTGTTGGTCACGTTGATGCGCTCACCCACCGTTCCGCGCACACGCAAACTCGTGTAACCGAAGCCGTTACCAGCATCAGAGGTTGTCACAACGTTGGGAAGTGTAGAAAGAAGGAATGGAATGTCTTGACCAAAATTCACCTTTTCAATCGCTTTCTTGTCCAGATTGGAGAAAGCAAGAGGAGTTTTTTGGGTAGCGCGATTGCTCACTACTTGGGCTTCACCCAAATTTCGCACGCGAGTGGTGTCAGCCTTTTGTGCTGACGCCATCAAAGCTGCTGCAAAGCAACTGAGGAGGATGGTTTTTCTCATTAGAAATGAATTTAATTACTACGCCGGCATTATCCGGATCAGTTATTTAGGGTCTGTTCTCAGCTCCGTAGTTATCGGGGCACCCCCTTAAATGCGGTGCAAAGGTAGCGAATTATTTCTAATTCTAGTACTTTGTCGCAGGTATTCTACTCTTTTCTGCGATTTACAACAAGAAATTGCTATTTGAAAACAAGAATATAGTAACTTTGTGGCAACCTTCGTCAGCTCACGATTCATTCTCGTCCGATCATCATTCATTGTCCTCAGTTCACGATTCACAAAAGAAAATACTACGCACCTCAACTCTATTGACACTCACCTTCAACCATAGTCTGTGATATCTATGAAAAAGAACTTCTCCTCTTTCTCACGCCAACAACAAGGATGGCTGCTGCTTGCCATTGCACTAGCCTGCGCGGCTTTATTGAAACTTCTGGTGCTTCCGCTCTTTTCTCCGTCTTCTCCATCAGCGGTGGTGAATTCTCCGCAAGAGCAACAGGAAGTTTTGGCTTTCGAACAAAAACGCCTGCAAGACTCTCTCGACCGTGTAAAGAAATGGACTGCCGAACGCGAAGCGCGTCAATGGGCTCGTGAAGAAAGGGAACGCGCCTACTTGCAACAACGTGCCATTTGGGATGCAGAAAAAGCTGCTCGCGCTGCAAAACGGGCTGCAAACCAAGCTCACTACGACAGTTTGATGCGCAGCCGTCCTCAAAAACTAACCAAAGGGATGCGCCTTGATGCCAACACAGCCGACACTACTCAATGGCAACGCGTGCCAGGTATAGGCACTGCTTATGCACAAGCCATCGTGCGCTATCGTCAACGTCTTGGCGGCTTTGTTTCGTCCACACAACTCCACGACATAGCTCAACTCCCTCACGACATCGACCGCTACGTCACTGTGGCTCCACACGCTGCGGTGCACCGCATAGCCATCAATCGCGCCTCTTTCAAAGAACTCCTCCACCACCCTTATCTCTCCTACGATCAGGTGAAAGCCATTATGCAACATCGTCAACGCATCGGACCATTGCGCGGCTGGGAAGATTTGCGCGGAAATCCTAATTTCTCAACTGCAGATTTTGAGCGACTCCAACCTTATTTTTCTTTTTAGACTGGTGGGGGCAGGTTTTTCTAGAGATTCTAGTGGTTCTAGATGATCTAGTTCTACTAGTTCCTCTAGAAATTCTAGTTTCTCTAGCTCCTAATTGCACACACCAAAACGTGAGCAAAAAAGAATGACATCCACCCACAGAGAAAGCCTCAAGAAGTAGCCATAAACTGCATAAAGCAACAAGTACCGAGCAAAAGTTATGTTAAATCTATCCACATTTATGAGATTCTCCAGCATCAAAATGTGCTTTTATCTCAAAATTCATTATTTTTGCAAGTATGAAGAAGAGAACAATTTGGGGCATTGCCATCGCGATGGGCATCGCACTTGCAGCACTCATCGGCACGCAGTTCTACTATCTCAACGAGGTCGTGGAAACTCGCCGCAAGCAGTTTGACGAAAACGTGAAACGTGCGCTCTATCAGGCTGCCCGCAATTTGGAACTTCGCGAAGTGCAAGACAATCTTGAAAAAGAATTGGACAGCAATGAGCCCAAGCAAAATCAGCTGCAACAAAAGAGTGCTGCAGAAACAGCCAAAGCTCTTCAACTTGCTGATGCCACTGCCGATAGTGCGCAGAGAGGCAGTGCTTATCCCACTCCCATTCGCCTTTCCGACAGCACCGCCTTCTCCTCTGTAATGACCGAGAAGTTGCGTCAACGGTTTTTACACCAAAAAGACTTGCTCAACGAAGTCGTCTGTAAATGTCTCTATATGTCTGAGGATCGTCCCTTGGAACAGCGCATCCGACGCAGCGACGTAGACAACGCACTCAAAATAGAACTTCAACACAACGGCATCGATTTGCGCAAAGTGGGCTATCATTTTCAGTTGCTCACCGTAGATGGACAAGAAGTGCAACGATGCCCCGACTTTTCTACATCGCACGACGAAGCAATCTATCGCGAACCCGTCTTCGAGCACGGTTCACCCGCCCATATGGGATTCTTGGTCGTAAGATTCCCCGGTGCCAATGAATTCATCAAAGCTCCACAAAATTTGTTTTCCCCTCCATCGGATTTAGTTTTTTGGTGCTTGGCATTTTCATTTTCACCATCTACAGCATCTTCCGACAAAAGCGACTATCGCAGATGAAAACTGATTTCATCAACAATATGACGCACGAACTCAAAACTCCCATCGCGTCTATTTCCTTGGTGTCGCAGATGTTAGCAGACGAATCAGTGCAATTTAGCGAAGAAACACTACGTCGCAACTACAAAGTGATTAGTGATGAAACGAAACGACTGCGCCTACTCGTGGAAAAAGTGCTGCAACTCTCGATGTTTGACAATGCTCAAGCCGCCAATTTCAAATTCGACGAACTCGATGCCGACACCGTTGTAGCAGAAGTGGCCTCCACCTTCCAACTCAAAGTAGAAGCCGCTGGCGGAAAACTCGAAACACACCTCGAAGCAGAAGATCCCATCATCTTGGCCGACTCTATGCACTTCACCAATTTGATCAACAATCTTCTCGACAATGCCCTCAAATATAGTCGTCCCGACGTTCCACCCCACCTCATCGTCAGCACTCGAAATGTGGGAAAGGCACTCAAAATCAGCATCACAGACAACGGACTCGGCATCAAGAAGGAAAATCTAAAACGCATCTTCGAAAGATTCTACCGAGTGCACACGGGCAATTTGCACAACGTGCGCGGAGTAGGCATCGGACTCGCCTATGTGGCAGGCGTGGTGAAAGCCCACAACGGCACCATCACCGTGGAAAGCGAATATGGCAAAGGCACCACCTTCAACATATCGATTCCCCTTCTTTCTCCCTAGTCTTCTGCGCTGTATAACCATAAACTACGCGCTATCCGCACACATTTGCGACTAACATTTGTGGCTAGCATTCGACGACAATAACACTCGCTTCATTCATTTATCAACTGGACAAAGAAAGGTCCAATATTGTGGCTAATCCCACAACAAACAAGCAATTATTCACCTATAAAACCCATACAACTATGACACTGGACGGAAAAATGAGAATCCTCCTTTGCGAGGACGATGAAAACCTCGGTATGCTCCTTCGCGAATATCTTCAAGCAAAGGGCTATGATACCGTGCTGTGCAGCGATGGTGAAGAAGGCTATCGCGAATTCTTGCGTAGCAAATACAATCTCTGCGTCTTCGACGTGATGATGCCCAAAAAGGACGGCTTCACACTGGCCAAAGAGATTCGTATGACCAACTCCGAAGTCCCCATCGTGTTCTTGACAGCAAAAACACTCAAAGAAGATGTGTTTGAAGGCTTCAAAATCGGTGCCGACGACTACCTCACCAAGCCTTTCTCTATGGAAGAATTGACCTTCCGCATTGAGGCTATCTTGCGTCGTGTACGTGGCAAGCGTCACCGTGAACGCACGCAATACACCATCGGTTCGTTCTTCTTCGATGCACAAAAGCAAACGCTTACACAAAATGGCGAAACGAAGAAGCTCACCACCAAGGAAAGCGAACTCCTCGGTCTGCTCTGCGCGCATATGAACGAAATTCTCCAACGCGACTACGCGCTCAAGAAGATTTGGATCGACGACAACTACTTCAACGCTCGCTCTATGGACGTTTACATCACCAAACTCCGTAAACACCTCACGGGCGATCCCGATGTGCAAATCATCAACATCCACGGCAAGGGTTACAAACTCATCGCCCCTGAATTGGAAGAAGGCAACTAATCGCTTCAAAAGTGAATCTATGCTGCACCAGAACATTTGTTTTGGTGCAGTTTTTTTCTGTGCAGCCACGCAGTCTAGGCAGAAAATAGTGGCTTTATTCAGAACCTTCTCATAAACCGCCCCCACAGAATTTGCCCTTTGAAAACACACCACAGGCACGTTTACAAAGTTTGCAACGCAGGTTACGCGAATGCTCGAAACACCGAAAAGAAACATCAGAAAAAGAAGATACAACATAACAAAATCAAGATGAGGGTGAAAAACTAAAAATGATAGCCGAAAATAGAACATCGAAAACCGAAAAGCAAAAGACTACAATAAACAGTACAACAGTTCTCACTCACGGTATTCACCAGGGCAAAATTGAGCACTCGCTCTATAAGTATATACCCCAATTCGGTTTAAGGTCACCTCTTTTTTACTCAGGTCATAGCACACAACGATTCTTTCGACCTTGTTCTAAGGCCGAAGATTCATTGTTTCACGCAAGTATATTTTAGAAAAGTGTGAGCTGCTTCACCTCTGCTTCTCCCTCCATCTCAAACTCCATATTGATAGAGGGTTTTGTGTCGTAGAAAGCATAAGCCGCCATTCCTGCCAAAAGGTTGACAATAAAGTTTGAGACACTTCTGTGGCGGGTATGAACAATGTGTGCCACGTTTTTAAGCATATCGTTGATGGTCTCGATAATACTCCTTTTACGGAGCATAATTTTGTCGTACACATCCATTAAGCGGTTCTTCATATTAGTGCGTATTCCCGTGACGATGTGAACTCCCCTATCGAAGAGAGAAGCAAAAAGTGATTGGGAAATATAACCTTTATCGGCATATAATTTTCCGAATAAGTCCTTAGTCAAGTTGTTGAATACCTCAGGATTACGATCATCCACATTGGCTTTGGTGAGTGCAAAGTTGAGTAATTCTCCTCGTTCATTACACAGCAGATGCAGCTTAAAACCATAGTACCATCCCATCGTACTTTTCCCTTTATGAGCATAGCCCTTGAAGACACGATTAGAATACTCGCGCTTGTTTTCACACACGGGAATACGTGTCGAGATCGATAAAAAGTAATCCCTGTACATTCTCCCATCAGAGCTAGTTTAAGGAATAGCAAAAGTGGAACTGCCACTCGTGGCATACGTTCCACAAATCGGGTATACGAAAGTAGGTTGGGAAACTCATCTTTTAGTTCTCGACAGACGTAGAAGAGATAGAAATGTTTGAAATTGCGAAACGTATTGCTGTGGAACAAGACAAGAATGGTAATCATTTCTGCATCGCTCATTCTTCCCTTTCTATTGCGAGTTTTAGGGGTGTTTGGAGAGGGATTTGAAAGCGAAAGTGCTTTTTTGTTCAATTCCAACTCATATTCTTTGCAGAAATCGTCTGCAATACAATAAATTTCCGTAACTTTGCTGATAAGTTTCATAGAGGATTGTTTTATCGTTATCTGTTTGGTTATCAACAACAAATATACGAAAAATAATCCTCTTTTTTGGCTTTTGTTGAAACTATTTTAAGGCAAAAACAAGTCTTACTTATCCCGAATTGGGGTTATATGGATGGATAATGGCACAAAGAGGGAAAAAATCGCAGAAAAGTGCTTTTTCACCTTCACCAACCAATTATTTTGCAACACACAGATGACAAAACAGCCAGTCACAATCAATCAATCATTAGATGCTGAACTGGGGGAGAAACTCGTTTTTACAGCATCTCCTTTTGAGCTTTGATAGAGATGACCGATGGTGTGCAACAACATTCGTGCTTTGCCCTAGCCTTTACCATCCCCTTATCGCGTGCGTTTTCGCACGCGCACGCATACGCACGCGTTTCAACCGCAGTTTCATTTTTTTGCTGTCACAAGTGTCACACCACCTCCTCACAAGCCGCTCATTTACTCGCAAACAACACATCGTTTTCACCAAAACAACACATCGTTTTCACCAAAACAACACATCGTTTTCACCAAAACAACACATCGTTTTCACCAAAACAACACGTCGTTTTCACCAAAACAACACGTCGTTTTCTATAAAACAACACGTTACTTTCACCAAAACAACACGTTACTTTTCCGTCCAAATGAAGCAAATCGCCCTAGCAAAAACAGCAGAACCTTAAATTATATATAAAATTCACTATAATCCACAGTCAATCAGAGCATTACACAAATGCGTGTGACACTTGTGACAGCAAAATATCAAAAACTCCGTGTAACGCGCGCGCACGCGTACGCGAGAGAACGAAGGGAAAACATTTTTTAGCATCATTTTTCGGCCTACAATGCAGAAACATCCGCTCCCTACTTTTGGCTCATCTTTGCCATAACTTTTGCGTCGCGCTTACACGGCATTTTACGAAACTATTTAGCGAGGCTTCCGTGATTTTCATTTTCTTCTATCGTAATTCTTTCGCATTCCACCAAAGAGAAAGATGAAAAACAATAAATCTACATAAAAACACCATCAAAATGGCAAGTCTACTTGGCTAAATCAAGGATTATTTCTAAATTTGCTCTCGGAAAGTTATTTCTTAGTCAATGGACAGCTTATCTTTCACGCTGGTACAAAGACTCCTCTCATTCATCCAACAACAACCCTCGTTTTCTCCCTACAAACACTCGCCATCACTTTCTCACTGACGCTGGATTTTTAGTGTGAAACGAAATCCCTATTCCCCCTTTATGAAACATTCTACTAAAATGCTCCTTTCCGCCTTGTTGCTTTCGGGCATGGCAGTGCCATCTGTCAGCTTTGCTAGCAAGGCGAACGTTGAGGCTTTACTGCAAAAAGGCGGTCTGTTCATGCTCAAAAACAGACGCTCTGGCTTTTATGCCAGTGTCAATGGCTCAACAAATGACGTCGTAGGTGCATCTAAACGCTACGGCAATGACATTTACAGCCAGATTTGGATTGTCAAACCTATGATGCCAGGTCACTACTATGTGAGCAGTGCACTCAATTTGAACTACCTCAACGACAAACCAGAAAAAGTGTCGGGCAATATGCTTCCCCTGCAAATCTTCTACAGTGGTGGCAACGCAAGCGACAAAGCCAATACGAACTATGTGACGATTACGTGGAGCAACAAAGCCGAAAAATACGAAAATCCCAGTTTCAGCGATGCTAACGACAAAACTAGTCTGAACGAAACCCCCAGTCATACTATGGCGGGTTGGTACGCTAACCGAAAAGCTACCCCTGACGAGGGTTCTGACTGGGAACTCATTCCTGTCACCAACATCACCACCGAACAAGTGCGCGCCAATGTTGCCAAAAGATTGGGTGCAACAGAAAAGGTGGAAAATGGCTGGTACTATCTGCAAAACATCGGCGTTGGAGTTAATCTCACAGCAAGCCTTACAGCTCCTAGTATCACGGGTTTGCCACAACAAAACAATGACTATTCGCAGTTGTGGTATCTCACCAATGTAAACGGCCGATACACCATTAAGAACGCCCTCAACGAACACTATATCATCGGGGTGAGCGACGCAAGTCAGAATTATCAAACAGGTTCTACTCAGTCTACCTTTTCCTTCAACAGCACAGGCGATGAGTATGCACCTTCTTTCTACATCAAAGACCAAAGCGGTGTGGTGATGAACATCAACGGAGGTACCAAAATCGCTTTGTCGTGGTATGAAAACGACCCAGCATCTAAGTGGTATCTCATTCCTGCAAAAGTCGACGAAACAAAATTGGCTGAAAAGCGCGGCAATGCCTCTGAACTGAAAACCATTAGCAGCTATGGTTCGAGATATAACGAAGTGCTCGACAAATTCTTCAAAGACAAAGCACGTACCACTTTGAAAGATGAATACGCTTCTCTTTCAGACGAGGCACTCACCAAAGCTCTCAACGAGACTACGGCTGAAATTATGGCAAAATTTCCAGCTGCTCCCAAAGATTTCCCTGCAACTCTCGCCAAGGTGGTACTCAAGGTGAAGAACAACACTTGGACGCACCGCGAGAAAGAATTCCGTGTCTACGACTACAAACCTTATTCTGATCCCAATAAGTGGAACGCAGATGAATTTGTGGGCACTGGCTATCAATTCAGCCCTCAAACAGGTCCTACGGGTATCAGTGTGGAACGTGGCGAACCTGTTATGCTGTTTGTAGGTGCACAATCACTGAAAGGCAACACGAATCTTAAAGCAATGGTGTGCCCCGAAATGAACGTGACTGGTCCAACCTACGACCTCAAACCAGGCTTCAACTTGATCGTGTCTGACGAGAAAGGCCATTTGTTTATCGACTATCGCATCACAAGTGTAAGCACGCAATTGGCTACCGTTCCTTCCATCCCCATTCACATTGAAGGCGGACGCGTCAATGGTTATTTCGACATCACACGCGGACACACCAACAAAGATTTTGAAGATATGTCTAGAACGATTTTCAAGGATCCTATTGTCCACTTGAAGAATAAATGGTATCAGTTTAATGTGCATCTCAGTGGTGTGAGAAAAGAACATTCTGAATCCCTGAAAGGACTCAAAGGTGGCGCAAACTTTGTTTATGCCGATGGCGTTCCCGCTGGTATTCAAGGAGTGTTGCAACGTTGGGACACTCTCGTGACAGTGGAACACAACCTTATGGGCATCGATCAATATCTCGATCGTTTCAACTGTATGCTCTCTGCATCAGCATCTTCTAAAGGTAACCCCTACGCCTCTACCTACGGTACATATTACCCTGGCACTGGCGACTACCTCAATCAGGCTAAGTTTACCCAAGGTTGGGAAAACGACGAAGGTGCTCCTATCTGGGTGGTGGCACACGAAACCGGACATATTCACCAAAAAGCCATCAATATGGCGGGTGACACGGAAATGTCTGTGAACTTCTTCTCACAAGTCTACTCTTGGTATCGTGGTAGCAACGTGGGTCGCGGTCGTCCGCTCTCTAACCCCATTGAGTCTTTCCACAAAGGTCAGTTCCGCGATGAATATGAGATTTGGATGCGCTCTCGCTTGTATTTCCAACTCTGGATGTACTATCAATTGCAAGGACATCATCCTAACTTCTTCCCCGAAGTGTTTGCACGATTGCGCAAGACTCCAATGAGATACTCCACTGACGAAAGGAATCCTATCAGCGGCCTCGAAAACTACTTGCGCTTTGCTATGGTCTGCTCTGACGTGGCTAAAGAAGACTTGAGCGAATTCTTCGATTTCTATGGTTTCTTCAAACCTGTGAAGAACCACAATACGGGTGACTATCACGCCAACTGGTTCACCACCACGCAAGCTGACATTGACAAGGCAATTGCGCATATGAAACAGTATCCTAAGGCGCACCCTGGTATCATCTTCATCGACGAACGCATCGAAAGACTTCCTGCCATCTATCCTGGTGCTCCCAAGGGCGCATTCCGCGTAGCAACTTCTCCTGATGCGACTCCAGCTGATGCGAAAGAGGTAGGTGACGTTGGTTTTGTACGCCACTTCACCAATGACAACGAAGCTCAGGCCTACAAAACTAAGATCAGTGGCAACCACATCACAGTGGATCGCCAAAGTGGTAGAGGTGCAGTAGGCTTCAAGGTTTACGACTTGAAAGGTAAGTTGAAACGTGTGTCTAACACCTTCAAATTCGACATCCCTGCAGATCTCGTAAAAGCTGGCTACTTTATGACGATTGCTCACGGTAACGGTAAGGAATCTATTGCACTCGACCCCAATGGCGTTGCGAAATTTCGTATCAGAAGACAGACTTCTCACAGGTATCTCTTCTGTCACCGTTGAAACAGACAACAATGCTGCCACTGAAACTTACGACCTCTCTGGTCGCAAAGCTGAAAAGGCGCAAAGAGGTGTGGTGATTGAGAATGGTAAGATTGTGGTGAAATAATCACTCATATCACCCTTATATTGTACAAAGCGTCCTCGCGAATTAACAGTTCGTGAGGACGCTTTTCTTTGGCTCTATTGAGTTACTTATTGCATTCTGTATTGCAATTGCATTCAGTGCCAAAAACAAAATCTCCGAACAACGGCGATTCGCTGTTCGGAGAGAAGGTGTGATGAAGAACTCGACAGGTTCCCATCTTGCGAACAAACACTTTCTTATCCGCAGTGGAAGAATCGTTCTACAAGACGCGCCATCTCTTTAGGTTTATCTTGGAGTTCAGCACGCAAGGTGAGGTCCTGGTAATTGCGAAGTTCTTGTGCAATGCCGTCAATCATAGAAGGCGAGAACACATTTTGGGCTTCATAGACAGCGCGCTGTGCAAGAAGGCGGTCGGCAGAAGCCACACAACTGTCGGGCAAAGTGGCCAAACCTGCAAGACGGTCTGCGTGTTCTGCAGCGTGGATGTTTACATCTACATAAGTTTGTTCCGCAACTTCGAGTGCATTGGGCATTTCAAAACCGTGACGAGCGGCTACGCAGATGCCTGCAAGGAGTTGATACACATCGGCAGAACCATCTCCATTTCTGATTTCCACCGTTTGTTTGAGAGACGTATCAACATTCTGTTGTGGTTCCAGTGGATTTGCCAAATGGCACATATCTGTTTTAGCAGTCCATCCGAGCGGCACGCGAATGAGCACAGAACGATTGCGGTCGCCCCAGCATACATTGGTAGGTGCTTCTTGGTGGGGAACAAGACGGAAATAGGAAGTGGGATTCTTATTACCAAAGGCTGTGAGACTGGGGGCTAAATCAATCAAACCAGCGATCATGCGGCGGGCATCGCTGCTCAACGTTCCATTAGTATCGAGCATCTTGTTGACGCCATTTTGCATGATGCGCATGTGGATGTGAAGTCCCGAACCTGCCTTCCCGGTGGTGATTTTGGGAGCGAAGGTCACATTGAGTCCTTCTTGATAAGCAAGATTGCGAATGATCCACTTGGCAACAACCAGTTGATCGGCTGCTTGACACACGGGAACGGGCAAGAATTCGATTTCTCCTTGTTCATAGACCAATTCGTCTTGCACAAAATTGCCTACTTCGGAGTGGCCATATTTGATTTGACCTCCAGCACGGGCAATATAGTCCATGCACTTCACACGGAAATCATTGGTTTTGGCGAAGGGTGCAGACTCGTGATACGCACGTTGGTCTACTGCTGGATAGCGTTCTTCGTCGGGCTTAATGACGTAGTATTCCAATTCTCCCATTGCTTCGAAATCCATGCCTGTGGTTTCTTTGAAAGCTCGCGCCGCTTTGATGAGCGTTTGTTCGGGAGAAGAAGAAAGAGGTTGTCCGTCTTTGTCGAAATAGGAACAGAGCAAGCAGAGTGTTGAGATTTCTGCAAAAGGATCAACAAAGGCGGTGGAGAAACGTGGCACGACATAGAGGTCGCTACTACCGGCTTCGATGAAACGAAAAAGGCTGGAGCCGTCTACACGCTCTCCACAGGTGAGCACGGTGTCGAGATAGTGATAGTCAGTGATGACGAAATTGAGTGTTTTGAGGCGTCCATCTCCTGCGGTGTACAGGAAATTGAGCATTCTAATGCCGTTTTCGGCAACAAAACGAAGAATGTCGGCCTTGGTGAAGTCTGTGGCGGGTTTCTGAAGATAAGCCACTAAGGCGTTTGCATTGTAAAAGGGTGCTGTCGTTTGTGACATGGTAGTGATATTTAGGTGAATGTTCTGTTTTGCAATGAATACAACGTTAGTTTGTGACTACGAATATAAGAATAAATTCTCGGACTCAATCATAAATCCTTTTATTTCTCATAAAAAACGAGATACACGGTGATGTGTACCTCGTTGATTGCTTTCAGAAACAAGATTAAGCCTCTGAAGATGGGACTAGAATATGTTGAAGAACTGTCACTGCCGCTTCTACACTAGGTACTTGCTTGATGCGAAGGAATCGTTTGCCCTTCTTTTCTCCAATCTCGCAACGGCGCATCTGCGCGGGATGGAGGGCAAAATCAAGGATTTGCTGAAAAATTTGGCTCTTATAGAAAGGACTTTCTGCATTGGCCACAAAATAAAGGGTCATACTGCCGGCTTTGAGCACCAAACGCTCTGCACCACAACGACGACCTTGGCGACGCAAGGGCACCACGCGCAGGAGTTCTTCGGCTTCGGCAGGAAGTTCTCCAAAACGGTCTTGCAGTCGCTGACGGAAGGCAGTAATTTCATCATCTGTTGCAAGTCCATCTAGTTCGCGATAGAGCAACATTCGCTCACTGGCTCCTGGCACATAGGTTTCGGGGAAATAAGCTCGGAGGTCGCAATCGACATTGCACTCAGCCACAAAACTATCACCTTGTTGAGCCGTGTTTTGTTGCGCAAGTTCTTCGGCAAAGAGTTCTCCAAACTCTTCATTTTTGAGTTCTGCAACGGCTTCGGCCAATATCTTTTGGTAGGTTTCATATCCCAAATCGGCTACGAATCCACTTTGTTCCGCACCGAGGAGATTTCCAGCTCCACGAATGTCGAGATCTTGCATGGCGATGTGAATACCACTTCCCAAATCGGAGAAGTTTTCAATGGCTTGCAAGCGACGACGACTGTCATCGGGCAACAAACTCAAAGGGGGTGCCATGAGGTAGCAGAACGCTTTGCGACTGCCGCGGCCTACTCTACCACGCATCTGGTGGAGATCGGAGAGTCCGAAATGGTGTGCGTTGTCAATGAGTATGGTGTTGGCGTTAGACACGTCTATCCCGTTCTCAATGATTGTTGTTGAAAGTAGAACATCGTATTCGTGATTGACAAAATCGACAATCACTTGTTCCAACTTTGAAGGCTCCATCTGTCCGTGACCGACAACGACACGAGCATCGGGCACGTGCTTACAAATGAGCGACTCGATGTTGCTCAATGAGGATATGCGATGGGTGACGATGTAAACTTGGCCGTTGCGACTGAGTTCAAATTGATGGCATCGGCTATGATTTCGTGACCAAAGGTATGGATTTCGGTCTGGATGGGGTGACGACTAGGGGGTGGTGTGTTGATGACACTCAGATCGCGTGCTCCCATGAGCGAAAACTGCAACGTGCGCGGAATGGGGGTGGCGGACATGGTGAGGGTGTCAACATTGACTTTGAGTTGTCGGAGTTTTTCCTTCACACTGACCCCAAACTTTTGTTCTTCGTCGATGATGAGCAGTCCGAGGTCTTTGAATTTCACGGACTTACCGATGAGTTTGTGGGTTCCCACGAGGATGTCTATTTTTCCTTCTCCCAAATCTTTGAGCAAGGCTTTGGTTTGCGCTGGAGTTCGCGCTCGTGAAAGATAGTCTACGCGAACAGGGAAGTCTTTCAAACGCTTGAGGAAGGTTTTGTAGTGCTGCAAAGCTAAGACGGTGGTGGGCACCATCACGGCGACTTGCTTTCCATCGGTGGCGGCTTTGAAGGCGGCACGAACGGCGATTTCAGTTTTTCCAAACCCAACATCTCCACACACCAAACGGTCCATAGGACGCGGACGCTCCATGTCGGCCTTGACTTGCTGCGTCACCTTGAGTTGATCGGGGGTGTCTTCATAAGGGAACGAACCTTCTAGTTCGTGCTGCATAAATCCATCGGGAGAGAAGGCATATCCTTGTTCTTGACGGCGGCGACTGTAGAGGAGAATGAGGTCACGCGCAATGTCTTTCAACTTTTCCTTGGTGCGTCCTTTGAGCTTTTCCCACGCTCCAGTGCCGAGCGTGGAAAGACGAGGAGGTTCTCCTTCCTTTCCTTTGTATTTCGACACTTTGTGCAACGCATGAATGGAAACGAAGATGGCATCTCCTTTTTGATAAGTGATTTTGATGACTTCTTGCATCGTACCATCTGCACCTGGAAGTCGCACTAAACCAGCGAATTGCCCGACGCCGTGATCGACGTGCACCACATAATCACCGGGTTCGAAGAGCATAATCTCCTTGAGCGTTAAAGCGATTTTGGCATTGCGCGCGTGGTCGGAACGAAGGGAGTATTTGTGGAAACGATCAAAGATTTGGTGGTCTGTGAAAAGGGCTATTTTTCCCGTCAAATCTTCGAATCCTGCGTGAAGTGTGAGATGAACTGGGGTGAACAATGTGGAGGACGACTCATCGCTGGCTGTGGACGAATGGGTTGCGATGTGGAGTTTCTCTCCTTGGGCAAGCGCACTCGTGGGTGTCGAAGACGTGCGTTGTTGCAACTCATTGAGGATGTCGTGCAAACGCTCATTTTGCTTTTCGCTATCAGCCAGTACATAGGTGCGGAAACCTTCTGCCGTGTGACGTTGGAATTGTTGGAGAACAAGGTCGAAGTTTTTATGAAACAAGGGCTGAGGACGGGTGTGAAATCCCACGCGCACCACGTTCTTATCGAGCGCTTCGTCTGTTGTTTTGTTGGTGGATGCGGCAACAATCCATTGCGGATGTTGATACATACCACGCAATAGCGTTTCTCCCGAAATGAGTTGGTGAGCTGCAGAAAATCTTTCGTGAGCTTCAGCGAGTTCCATCTCAGAGGTGGCAGCTTGTTCCGCAACAGCTTGTTGCGCAAATCCTTCTTCAAAGATTTTCGTCACAACATCTCCTACAAACTTCAAATCTTTTGCCACAATCGTGGTGTGTTCAGGCCAATAATCGGTTACAGCTACAAGTCCTCCCACACTGCTTTCTGCCTCTACGTCGGGCACTATGCTGATGCTCGAACAGACGTCTTGCGAGAGTTGTGTTTGTACTTCAAAGGTGCGGATGCTCTCGATGTCGTCTCCAAAGAAATCAACACGGAAAGGATATTCTGAGGAGAAACTGAAGATGTCGAGAATGGAACCACGGAGTGCGTACTCTCCTGGTTCATACACATAGTCGCGGCGTTTGAAGCCCAAGTGCTCTAATGCTTTGACAAATTGTGTGACGTCTTGCTCTTGCCCCACACTCAGTGTGAGGGTTTGTTCGTCCATCGCTTTGGGTGATGCCACTTTTTCTGCTAATGCGGCTGGGAAGGTGACCACAAACAAAGCATTTGTTGACGAACATTTCGAGGAGTCTGACAACGATTTTGTCGAAGAATTTTTCGAAGAATGCGAAGTACCAAATCTTGTGAGCTTTGATAAGACATCGGTGCGGAGAATCTCGTTGGCAGCATCACGATGTCCATATTTTACCGCGCGGCGATAGGAAGAAGGGAAAAATAAAACAGATTCGTCTCCCAAAAGTTGTCGCAAATCATTGTAGAAATATCCTGCTTCTTCCTCGTCATTCAGCACGACCATAAAGAGTCCTTGCGCAGTTTGCGCAGTTGCAGCCAACATCACGGGTGCAGCAGAACCTTGCAACCCATCGAGAAAGACGAGAGCTTGCTGTTCGTTCCAACACTGTGTAAGTGCTCTAACACCTGGATGATGCTGAAAGAGTTGAATCAATTCGGATAGTTGCATAGAAAAACAATGTAAAGAGCATCAAAATAGAGATCTTCTCAAGGAAAACTTTCGCGATGAAAAATCCTATCAATAAAAAGATTCTCAAGGAAATCCTTCGCGATGAAAGTTCCTGTCTACGAAGAGATTTTCAAGGAAATCTTTCTCAAGGAAAACTTTCGCAATGAAGAGATTATCAATGAGTACTTTCTTGATAAAGAAGAACGGAGTCGAGAGATACAAACTCCCAACTCCGTTGTATTAGATAAAATCTGGAAAACAGATTGTATATGTTTGCGACAAAAACAAATTCAAGATTTAGAATTTGTAGCGGTTGTCTTGAATCTTAGCATTATGACGGAGCACAAAGAATGTAGCTTGACCCAATGCTTGCATCATTCCTTGCTGTTGCTGTTGCATTACTGCCTTAGCGTCAAACTTCTCTGTTGAGATGTTCTTGCGATCGATAACGCGAGCAATGTACGCACCACCTGCACCGAACACCATGGGAGTGGTTGCTCCCTTCTTGGTAGCAGCGATGGCTCCTGCAAGTTTGGGTTCGTTTACTCCGACTGCAGTAGCAGAGGTTTGACCTGCAAAAGTGAGATTTTCGACATTTTCTACGACAGCTCCTTTGGCTTTAGCCTGAGCCACAGACTTGATGCCAGCATATTTCTGTTCTGCCATCTGAGCCAATTTTTCGCGTTTCACCAAAAGCGTGAGATAATCCTTCACTTCTTTGCTGTCCCAAGCGTAATAATCATCATCGTTTACCTTAGACAAACCGACTACCAAGAGGTGGTTGTTGGCTTCACCCACTTGATAGAGCGAAGAAACTTCACCTTCTTTGGCTTCATCAAACACCCACTTCACAGCGTCTTTAGAACCACGTACTCCTGGGTTGTAGCCATCGGCACCGATGTTGCGTTGAGAAGTCGTGAAGTTGTTTTGATCTACAACACGATAACCTTCCTTGGGAGCATTCTTCACCAAGTCGGCAAGAGTGTGATTCGCAGCAAGGAAACGATTCATCTTACTTACTGCAGCATCATAAGTAGCTTTTGAGAAATCTACGGGAACTTTCACCACAGCTGCAGTGTACTTTGTCTTCATAGCCTTGCGATCGAGCACTTGCAACACCACTTTCATACCTTGCATCTCCATCACAGCATATTGCTTTAGAGGAGCACTGAGCAACGTCTGCACAAATTTGAGATTATCTCCAGAAAGTTGGGGATTTTCAAACTGTTGTGCGTTAACCCACACAGAATCACTAGGAACACCAGCTTTCTTTGCGAGTTCTGCAAAAGAAGCACCGCTATTGAGTGCCTTAATCATTGAGTCTGCGCGAGTAGTTGCTGCCGTTGCATCTGCAGCTTGCACAGGAATCGCACGATATAAGATAGAGTCAGGTGACTGAGATTTATTCACAAGTTTCACGATGTTGATCGTGTTGTCTTGCGCATTATATTGAGGAGCATTCAACTGTCCAGGTGTCATCTTTTCCAATTCTGCCTTCACGTCAGCGGGGAAAAGATTGTCAGAAAGTGAAAGTGGAATATCCACGTAGTGCATCACGCTTTTAGAACTGTTGACGAGCGTTGCGAGGTCACCACCAGCTTGCATCTTTTGATAAAGTTCTTGCATCTTGGTGTCGAGTGCTTTGCGGTCTGCTTCACTAGCCGTCACTTCTACATCAATATATTTGAGATTGCGTGACTCTTGATCCAGACGGAAGATTTCCTTGTTAGCCTTGTAAGCCGTTTTCAAATCTTCGTCAGTGATTTTCAAGTCCTTTTGAGGAAGCGTTGCATAAGGGAAGCTAGCTACTTCAGCGGTTGAAGCCATAGAACGAGCGTCATACTCCATCTTTGCAGCGACGGGGTTGGTGGTAAACGAACGCATGAAAGCTGTTTGATACTTCACCATCAACAATTCACGACGCAATTGCTTTTCTGTGTAAGCCCAAAGCTTATTGATTGTTGCAATTTGTTGCGCAACCTCAGGATTAGTTTGTTGTCCTTGCATTGCCTTTGCCTGCTTCAAGAAGTTTTGCAAAGCTGTATAATCAAAGCGACCAGTAGGTTGCATAAACATTGGCACATTTTGGAAAGCTTGAGCAGTACCTTCTTTAATCGCTTGCTCCACTTCCTTGTCTGTCACCTCAAGACCTAGTTTGTCTGTTTCATGCTTGACGAGTTCATACTGAACATAGTCATTCCAAACCTTATCGCGAATTTGGTCTGTTTGTTCATCTGAAAGACTTCCGCCCGAGGTCAACTTTGCAACTTCTGAGGCTTCGTTCACCATTTCATAAAATTCTTGTTGCGAAAGGCTATTGCCATACACAGAACCAGCGTTGTTGCTGGAATTTCTCAGCACAGACAAGGTGTTTTGGTCGAGCACCATGGTGAGGATGAAAAGAAACATGCCCACACCCATGAGACCAATGATCCATGAACTGCTTCTGATTTTTTGTAATGCTGCCATTATCTATTTTGTTTATTGTTTTTATTCTCAACACGTTAGCACCCTTACAAATCACAAGGGTACAGATTTGGGGACAAAGTTACACAAAAAACCTCAAATAGAGGAAGATTGCTCACGAAAATAATGTTGTAGTACAGAGATTTATTGTAATTTTCTTCGAAAATGATTCACCTGAAAAGCGCAAGCACTCACCGCTCATCAACCAAGAATCAACGCCAGACAGACGCTCGCTCTGCAACATCTCACTACTATAAACATTGCCTTAGCGAGTGAAACTATTGCAACTCCATCAACTCCGAAGGAACGGTGCGTCGCAACACTTCCACCATAGGTTTAGGAGAAAAGGGCAAAGCATCCACGGCTTCTCTCACCGTTGTAGCCGCTTTTTCTGGATGGTTATTTTCTTCACTCAAGTGACACAGCCAAATGCGCTGCGTCACAGGGGTGAGATGCGTGCGCAACGCTGCTGCAGTGAGCACATTCGCCAAGTGACCGCGCCCACTCGTGATGCGATCTTGAAGATATTTCGGATAGCGTCCATTACTCAACATCTCCGTGTCATAGTTCGCTTCAATCACCAAGTATTTTGCACGTTGCACAAAAGGAATCATCTCATCTGTAAACTGACCGGCATCGGTAATCAAACAAAAAGTCGGCAGTTCCACACCCTTTGCAGCGTCCATTTCCGCAGATTCGGGAGCTATCAATTCAATGAAATAGCCATTGTTGTCATTAGAATCGTGTGGCACCGTAAAAGGAGTGATGCGAAAATTCCCCACCTCAAACACCTGATTCACAGACGTGACACAGCGCAACTCTGCCGGTATTTTCTTTGTCATAAATCGATTGCGGTCGATGCCTTCGTGCACACGCTGTGAGGCATATACCGGAGTGCGATAGGTGATTGCCATCGGCCCCACCGCCTTGATGTGATCCGTATGATCGTGCGTCACCACAATCGCTGCAATTTTAGGAATCGAGAGTCCATAATTACTCATGTAGCGTTTGAAAGCGCGGATACCAATCCCTAAATCAATCAGTATTGCCGTGCCATTCGACTCTAAATAATAGCAGTTACCAGAACTTCCGCTACCAAAACATATAAATTTCATAGAATATCTTTGCGTATATAATAATGAAGTGCACACACCTGCTTCTCCCACTAAAACGGCAGCCCCACAGCAAAGTGCAAAGCCAAGTCGCGCGACAAATTGGGAGAAAACATCGGGTAATGCCCACTTCCACTAGCCACAGCCGGATTGATAGCCTTCATCCCTCCATCCAAACGAATGATGAAATAGTTGAGATTCAGTCGCAACCCCAGCCCATAAGCCACAGCTATCTGTTTGTAGAAGGTGTTGAAATGAAATTGCCCATCGGCAAAGTCCACATGATGACGCGTACTCCACACATTTCCTGCGTCAACAAAGGCCGCTCCCTCAAATTTCCAGAAAAGCGCAGCACGATATTCCACAGAAAAGTCCAATTTTAAGTTTCCCGTTTGGTTGATGAAATCGATATTTCCATCGCGTCCCACATATCCTCCAGGCCCCAAAGTGCGCACATTCCAGCCGCGCACAGAGTTGGCTCCACCGGAAAAATACCGCTTCTCATAGGGAATTATTTCTGAATTGCCATAAGGTATCGCCACCCCAAAAGCAGCGTGCAGCGCAAGCGAACTCGCCTCTGTAAATCGGAATGATTTGGAATAATCGAAGTCAAATTTCACATATTGCGAGAAGGGGATATTGAATATGGCATAAGCATCATTCGCATTCTTATGGATATCGAGCACCTTCGCCACCCCATAGAGCAAATTACCAGCCGTTTCCACATTTGCTTTGATTTGATACCCATCCGTTTGGTTGAGCGAACCACCATTTCTCCCACGCAGAGAGTTGTAAACTATGCCGTAAGCAGAGCGCATAATGAAAAGATTTTCATAAGAATTGCGCAACACGGCATAGCGTGGATTATCGCCTTCCAAATAGTCGCGACGGAAAGTGGAGGAAATCCACGGCATAAACACATAGTTGAGCGACACAATGTCGAAGCGGTGCAACAAATTCGGGTTGCGATGCGCATTCCACGTGGTAGCCCAAGTACCAGTGAGCAAACGCCGATAAAATTCGGGACGATTCTGCGAGTTGTAAAGCAAAGAAAACTCCGTGACGCCTCGATAAGTGCGAAACCTACGCTCTCCAAAATAGAGTGGCAACGAGGGGATTCTTAACGCAGCCTCAGCCCCATATTCTAAATAGTTTTGATTGACATAGCCTTGCAAACGACTAATCGTTTCATACGCTCCACGTAATTTCAGAGAGAAACTTTCTGCCCCCTTAAACAAGTTGCGATGCGTATAAGTAAATGAAGCTGCACCTCCCAAATCTCCTGCCGTGTTGGTGCCTTCTATGTCGAAACTCACTCCTTGCGATTTTGCCAGCTGCACCGCCACATTCACATCCACCGTAGAATCTCCCACTTCGGGCAAGTTGTAGTGGATGGTAGAAAAGTTTATCGCTCCCAAACTATTCAAATTTTGGTAAGAATACTGCGTGGCTAAATCCCGGTAAAGACTATCGGGCTCGATAAACAAATGGCGCGCATACACTCCGCGATTGATGCGTTGCCCATTGTGCGACACAAAATAGAGTTTTCTGTAAAACGACGTGTCGGCTTTTGCCTCTTCCAACGCATTTTCTTGAATTGTCACTTTGCCAATGCGATAGCACTGATACGCCAACCTGCCCTCCACTTTTGGCGGAAGCAGTAGACGCATAGTCAAATCCACAGAATGGCTATTGACGGTGGTGTCTGCCGTGAAAGAAATGAACTCATTGTTGATGTTCATATATCCCGCATTCTGAAGTTGTCGCACAATGCGCGATCTCTCTTCATTCAGCACTCCCAAATCAAGCGGCATTCCCTTGTAGAGCAAAGACGCTGCCGAGTCGCGCTCCACCTCTTTGCGCACGGCTTCATTGTCAAACTCGCGATAGACATTGACCACATAAGCACGCTGACGCGGGTGCATCGTATAGTGCAAATGCATACGTCTATCGTGCACCGTAGAATCCACCGAAACAGTTGCCTGCAAATAACCTTTCGCGCGAAGTGCAGAAGTCAATGACGCCTGCGAATAGCGCATCAACGCAGGATTGTAGACCACAGGGGCTTCTCCCACACGGTGCATCAAACGATTTACAAGCCATCTATCGTTTGTTCCTGACAAACAATAGATACCTAAGGGCACTTTTACGATACTCAACCACCGCGAATTGGGCTCCTGTCGCACATAAGTTCTAAATCCGCAGGAACGACTTCTGCCTGATCACTACGCAAACTTACCGTCGACAACAAACAACGGTCATCGGGTATGAAACGCGTAGCCGAGCACGACGATAATATCACCGCTATGCTAAGCAAAAGAAAGCACTGATACGCTTGAATTTGCGCACAGCACCTATATATATATGAGGATTTATTGCAGAACTTCACTCAGATGGTCTATTTTTGATTTGCAAAGATAGTTCTTTTCAGAAAAAGCGCGTACTTTTGCAGCATCTTTTTCATCTAAAAAACCACACAACAATATGATTGGCAAAAATCGCATCAAACAGATTCGACTGCTGGCGCAAAAAAAACACCGCGATGCTGAACAACTCTTTCTGGCTGAAGGAGCGAAAGTGCTGCGCGACCTCCTCCCACTGTTGGAGTGCAAATTGTTGTGTGCCACTGAAGAGTTCCTCCACGATTGTGCCCCTCAATCATTGGAGCGTGTGGAAGAAATCGTCACCATCACGCAGCGCGAACTGGAACAAATGTCGCAACTCAAAACACCGCGCGCGGGTTTGGCGCTTTTCCGCATCCCCAAAATGGTCGATGAAGCGACCCTCAACCATGCGGCGCAACACCAATTGGTGCTGGTGCTCGATGGAGTGCAAGATCCCGGCAATCTGGGCACCATCATTCGCATAGCCGACTGGTGGGGCATCGAACACGTGGTCTGCTCTCACGACACAGCCGATGCCTTTGCGCCCAAAGTCATTCAAGCCACTATGGGAGCTATTGCTAGGGTAAAAGTGTCGTACGTAGATTTACCCCAATGGCTCTCGGATTTGCCCCACAACGTAGCTGTCTGCGGCACCTTCCTCGATGGTCAAAACATCTATGACGCTCCTCTCCCCCACTTTGGGGTGTTGGTGATGGGAAACGAAGGAAAGGGTATTAGTCCTGCTGTGGAAGCCACGGTGAATCAACGCTTACTCATTCCCAGTTTTCCTGCACACCGCCCCACCAGCGAGAGTCTAAATGTGGCCATCGCCACGGCCGTTGCCGTTGCCGAGTTTCGCCGGCAAGTTTAACCCACGGTCATCCCCCAAATCGGTCATTAGACCATAAAAGTGCTGCTGTTAATGGAAATGACTACTTCTTGTCAGCTTTCATTTTCTCTTGACGCTACCCCACTCTTCTCTCCCTCATTCATCGTTTTCCTATGCTGCAAATCATCATTTCTGCTGCTCTTTCCCTCATTCTAGCTTGTTGTGCATTGATTTATGGTCTGTGCCGCACATGGAGTTTTCGCAAACTCTCCCGTCTCGTACGCCAGCAAGCCCAAACGCCCTTACCTTTTGTGGCGGAACTGGCAGGAAAAATCAATACTCCTTTCCACTCGCGCTCTGTACGACCTGAAATCTCTGTCATCATTGCCACCGAGAACGATGACTGGTGGATGGAACGTCATCTTGCGCAATGGTTGCAACAAAAAACGACCTTTCCTTATGAAATCGTAGTGGCAGATGCTTCTGACAGCGAAGACGAAACACGCAACATTGTACAGAGATTTCAAAACGATCACCACAACCTACGCTATACCTTTGTGCCACAATCGCATCGCAATTTGCATCCACGCAAATTAGCTTTGACACTTGGTGTGCGCTCTGCTCGCGCTCCTTGGGTGGTAGTGGTGACACCCAACAGTGTGCCAACTTCCGAGAATTGGTTGGAACGCATCAAACAACAATGCACCGAAGACTGCGATGTCGTGTTGGGCATTGTGGAAGCCACTTCGGAGAGCGAACAACGCAAAGCACAATTCCAAACTAGGGAATGGCAGGCCTGCAATTTCCGTCTGTGGTTGAAAAAAACTCCGGCTACCTGCGATTCCACCAACGTTGCCTTGCGCAAGTCTTGGGTCGAAGAACAAGGATATTTTGCCCAAAGCCTTGACATTCCCTTCGGAGAATGCGCCCTTTTGGTACATAGTGCTTCCCCAGACCGTGTAGCACTGTCGCTACACCCCGATGCAGCAGTGCTACGTCCGCTTCCCGACGAACCATTGTCGCAAGAAACAGCACAACGTGAAGCACGCGCCCTGCGCGATCGCCTTGCACAACGAGGGGTGCATCTGTTTCGCAGCAAAAGCGCAGCCACTTTTTCGTTGTTCATCGGACTTATTGCCTTCCTTGGAGTAGGTATTTTCCGCATTTTTCAGAGTGAGCCAGAGGCCAACAACTGGTTGAATGCAAAGATTGTCCCACTCTCCTTTGTTGTCTACGACTACTGGCAAATTCTTTGGGATGGCATTCCCACGCTCATCCTCATATTGCTCATCATCCAGCCTTGGTGCAGTCGACGCGTCATCACACGCTTGTTTGCCCATCCCACTGATGCACAAGAATAACCCTACCCCTTGCCATTCTTTCTTTTACAAAACCCTCTGGCTTCATTGTTGGAACTAGTCCTCCCCTCACTGGTCTACTCGGCATCTTCCCTTTATCAAACACCGAAAGGCGGTGCTGCAACACCTTATATTGCAGCACCGCCTTATTGTTTGCAGACGATTTTCACATCAACAAAAAAAAACCAGTAGGAACAAATGTTCCAACTGGTTTCAATTCTCTCAGTTGCCCTAATTAGGGCACGTAATCCTTAGATTACTTGTAGCTTTCTGCTAATTATTTTGCAGCAGCAGGAGCAGCAGCAGAGTCAGCAGCAGCAGGAGTAGCAGCAGAATCAGTTGCAGTAGAGTCCTTAGCAGTAGAATCGTTAGCAGAAGAATCTACAGCAGTAGTATCAGTAGTTGCAGGAGCTTCAGCTTTGTTACCGCAAGAAGCGAAAGAGATAGCTGCGAGAGCTACGAACATGAAAACTAACTTTTTCATTGTCTTTTGAGTTTAGAGTGAAACAATCAATTGCTATTAAAACAATGCAAAGGTACGTACTATTTTGAAGCTAGCAAGTGTTTGCCCATTTTTTTTGTAGAAAAAATCACTTTACCCCCTAACTTTCTTTCATACACCCCATTTTTCGCAATTCGACATTACATTTCCGATAGATTAAATTAGATTTCCTCTTCATTTTTCACGCTCAAATTAAAGTTTTACTGAAATCAAACAGATCTGTAAACTAGAAGTTACTCAAATTCCTCCTTGCCATCCATTTGACAAGGTGACTTTAACTCACGTGCGCGCGTTACGTGCGCGCGCAATACAGAAAGTTTTGTTTTTTTGCTGTCACAAGTGTCACACAAGGAGAAAAAAATCGGGAGATAATGAGAAGTAATCAGTGGGGAAACCAGCAAAAAGTGGGAACAAATAATGCTTATCGATGCCGTAATCAACATTTTTAGAGGGAGCAAAAGCATCCTACTGTTAAAAACCGCATAAGCACATCATATAAACCCCTATAAGACAGAACTTTACAGAACTTCTGTGACACTTGTGACAGCAAAAAAGTAAAAATTCCTGTTATGCGTGTATACGCGTACGCGCGAGAAGGATCGGAGAAAGTTTCTTTCACAAATTGATATTCAGCTATTCTTTTCTTTCCTCCTTCGTTGAAGGGAAGAAAAAACGAGCCGTCATTTTCATTAAAACAAGCCGTTGTTTTCATCAAAACGAGCCGTCGTTTTCATCAAAACAAGCCGTTGTTTTGCGACAGAAATACAGACAATGCGACAAGACGTCAGAGAATCATTGGCCAAAATCGGATTTGGCACAGATGTTGCAAACATACTGGCCATATTAGTCATTCATCATCAATAAAACGCTGACAACATGGCCACACAAAAAGGACACATCGGCATCACGACCGAAAACATATTCCCCGTTATCAAGAAATTCTTGTATAGCGACCACGAAATTTTTCTCCGCGAAATCGTAGCCAACGCAGTTGACGCTACACAAAAACTTCGCACCCTAGCCAGTAAGGGCGAATTCAATGGCGACACCACAGATGCGAAAGTGTCGGTGAACATTGACAAAGAAGCTGGCACACTCACCATCAGCGACCAAGGTATTGGTATGACGGCAGAAGAGATTGACCGCTACATCAACCAAATCGCTTTCTCGGGTGCTACTGACTTCCTCGAAAAATACAAAGACGACGCGGCCACCATCATTGGCCACTTCGGTTTGGGCTTCTATTCTTCGTTTATGGTGTCAAGTCGTGTAGACATCGTGACCAAGAGCTACCGCGAAGGTGCGGAAGCTGTGAAATGGAGTTGCGATGGTACTCCAGAATTCACGCTCGAACCAGCCGAAAAGGCGGAACGAGGCACAGACATCGTGTTGCACATTGACGAGGAAAATAAGGAATTCCTCGAAGAGGGTCGCATCCAAACTTTGCTTAACAAATACTGTCGCTTCCTCCCCATCCCCGTAGCCTTTGGCAAAAAGAAGGAGTGGAAAGATGGTCAACAGGTGGACACTGCTGAGGACAACGTGATCAACGACACGCACCCTCTCTGGACAAAGACGCCTTCTACCCTGACTAATGAGGATTATCGCAATTTCTATCGCAATCTTTATCCCATGCAAGATGAACCTCTCTTCTGGATTCACCTCAATGTGGACTATCCTTTCAATCTCACGGGTGTTTTGTACTTCCCCAAGATTAAACAACATCGAAATCCATCGCAATAAGATTCAACTCTATTGCAACCAAGTGTTTGTCACAGACTCTGTGGAAAACATTGTACCCGACTTCTTGACACTCTTGCACGGGGTTATCGACAGTCCAGACATTCCACTCAACGTGAGCCGTTCTTATCTCCAGAGCGACCGCAATGTGAAGAAGATTTCGCAATACATCACCAAGAAGGTGGCCGACCGCCTTTCTTCTCTCTTCAAGAGCGACCGCGCTCAGTTTGAAGAAAAGTGGGATGACCTCAAACTCTTCATCCACTACGGCATTCTCTCTGAACCCGATTTCTACGATAAGGCGAAAAACTTCGCTCTTCTCAAAGACATTGACGGTAAGGCTTACACCTACGAGGAATATCGCGAAGCGATCAAGGAGAACCAAACCGACAAAGATGAGCAATTGGTGTGTCTCTACACCAACGATCGAGAAGCGCAATTCTCTTACATCGAAGCTGCGAAGGCGAAGGGCTACAATGTGCTCTTGCTCGATGGACAACTCGATGCTCCTCTGGTGAGTCAACTCGAACAGAAGTGGGAAAAGACTCGCTTTGTGCGCGTGGATGGTGATACTCCCGAACGCCTCATCCCCAAGAAGGACGAAACGGTGAACGAAGCTGACAAGGCGGCAAACGAAAACTTGACTTCGGTGTTCAATGCGGTGTTGCCACAAGTGGAGAAAGCGCAATTCCACGTAGAAATTTCGGCTATGGGTGCGGCTTCTGCGCCTGTGCTCATCACTCAGAGCGAATATATGCGTCGCATGAAGGAAACTGCACGCTTGCAACCAGGTATGGCTTTCTATGGAGAAATGCCCGATATGTACAGTTTGGTGCTCAACACAGACCACCCGCTCGTGAAACAAGTGGGCGAGGGTGTGGTGTCGGCTACGGGCGAAAAACTTGCGCCTATCGATGCCGAACTCCGCGGTTTGCAAGCACGTCGCACTGCGCTCGAAACTGCGCAAAAGGATTTGAAGCCTGAAGATGTGACTCCCGAAGAAAAGGCGGAACTCGAACAAGTGAACAACGACATTGCTGCGCAATACACACAGCGCAATGAGGCGCTCGCAGATTATGCTCGCGAAAACAAAGTGGTGTCACAACTCATTGACCTTGCACTCTTGCAAAATGGTCTGCTCCGCGGTGAAGCGCTCAATGCGTTTGTGAAGCGTTCGGTGGATCTCATCAAGTAAATTAGTTCTTCATAACATGCAGATTGGGTAGTGGAGAGGGTTACGGCCTTTGCTCCACTGCCTTCTTTGCTTTTTCATATTTTCTGAGCATCATGGTTTTACTCAGTATTTTCAGCCTACTCTTTTCGTTGTGGACGTGCCTGCCGTGGACGCAAGACACGAAGACGTTGCAAGAAAACAGCGCACCTTCTGTCCGTATGCTAGACTCATCAGATCGTTTGCCACAAGGGGTGGTGTGTGCTGTTGCAGATGCAGCGGAGGTGCAACGACTTCTTGCTGATAAGTCGCTCAAGACTCCGCTAGATTTTGCACGCAAATTTCTGGGACGTCCTTACGTGGCGGCTACTTTGGAGGTGGCAGACCCAGAACAGGTGGTGGTAAATCTCCAAGGTTTGGATTGTGCTACTTTGGTGGAGACGAGTCAAGCACTGGCGATGACGCGTCGCGAAGGGAAAACGGACGTGGCGAGTTACACACGAAATCTGGAGAAAATCCGTTATTTCGATGGAAAGAATCGGGGGTATACCTCGCGTTTGCACTATCTGTCTTTTTGGATGGCTGATTTGACGAAGCGCAAAGTGGCAAAAGAAGTGTTGCTGCCTCAAACACTTACTCAACCATTGGAGATTCATCTCAACTATATGAGTACGCACGCGAATGCTTATCCTTTTCTCAAAAATCATCCTGAACGTGTGCGCGAGATTGCAGGCTTAGAGCGCAAATATTCGGGAAAAGTGGGTCGCTTTCTTCCGAAATCGAATGCAGGACTTTCGCGCCAACAGTTGGGGGCTATTCACGATGGCGACATCATCACGGTGGTGACGCAAAAAGCGGGATTGGACTACTCTCACCAAGGTATTGCTTTTTGGGGAAATGATGGAAAACTCCACATGCTCCACGCTTCGAGTGAGCGCAAACGTGTGATTGCTGACGAGCGCACTTTGGAGGATTATCTAAAAAGGATTTCGCACGCTAAAGGCATCCGCGTGTTTAGAATCCGCAACTAGTGATTTTAGAAAATCTAGAAGTTCTAGAGGTTCTAGTGATTCTAGCTTTTCTAGTGGTTCTAGGGTCTAATCATCGTCTAGCAATGCCCGAGCCACGCTTGTCGTTGCGAGCAGAAAGGGGGCTGTACCCCTCTAACGTCTAATCTCTAACGTCTAAAGTCTATAATGTCTACTTCTACCATCTGTGCTGTTTCCACCGCTCCGGGCGGTGCAATTGGAGTGGTTCGCGTGTCGGGATCACAAGCCATTTCCATCACCGAGCACATATTTCGAGCCGTCAATGGCAAACCACTGAGCGAACGCAAAGCAAGTTCGCTCACCTTTGGGCACATCGTCGATGAAAACAACAAAGTCGTCGACGAAGTGTTGGTGAGTCTTTTTCGCGCTCCCCATTCCTACACAGGAGAAGATGCCACGGAAATTTCGTGTCACGGTTCTTCCTACATCCTCCAGCGCGTGGTGCAGTTGCTCCTTGCCGCAGGTTGTGAAGCCGCTGCTCCTGGCGAATTTACGCAACGCGCTTTTCTCAACGGCAAGATGGACTTGTCGCAGGCTGAAGCCGTGGCAGATGTCATTGCTTCCACTACTGCAGCGAGTCACCAAGTTGCTATGAGCCAAATGCGCGGTGATTTCAGTAAACAACTTGGGATGTTGCGCGAACAATTGGTGCATCTCACCTCTTTGCTCGAACTTGAATTGGATTTTTCCGACCATGAAGATTTGGAATTTGCCGATCGTTCCGCGCTCGATGCCATAGCTGCGCAGATTGAGAGCGTGACACAACGTCTTGCTGACTCTTTTGCCACGGGAAACGTGTTGAAAAACGGTCTTCCAGTAGCGATTGTGGGCAGTACGAATTCGGGAAAATCTACGCTTCTCAACGCATTGCTCCACGACGATCGCGCCATTGTGAGCGATGTGCACGGCACAACGCGCGATGTCATCGAAGACACTTTCACGCTCGGTGGCACGCTCTTCCGATTTATTGATACAGCAGGACTACGCTCCACAGAGGATGTAGTGGAACAAATGGGTATTGCACGCAGCCGTCAAAAGTTGGAAGAGGCTAAAATTGTGCTTTTCGTGGTAGATGCCACACAAGTGGCTTCGCAGATGGAGGCACTCGGCACGGAGATTCTCGAAGCGATGAACGGACGTCCGTTGGTGGTGCTTTTCAATAAGGCTGATTTGCTGGAGGAAAAAGCGATGAATGATTTACTCACTCAACCGCTGGCGCATTGGATTTCGGGAGTTTCTCTCTCTTCTCAACAAGAGCCGCCGATTGTAAAATTGTCTATCAGCGCAAAAGAGGGACTGGGTCTTGACACGCTCACCGACACCCTTGTTGGTTTGGCGCAAGAAAACACGACTTCTGCTGGCGACATCATCGTGACCAACGCGCGTCACTATGCTGCGCTCACTGCTGCGCTTGCCGACATCCGCCGTGTGCGTCAGGGTCTTTCCACTCACCTTTCAGGCGATTTTGTGGCTCAAGATTTGCGCGAATGCCTTTTCCACCTTGCCGAAATCACAGGTGGTGCAGTGACCACTGACGAGGTGTTAGGCACGATTTTCAAAAACTTCTGCGTAGGAAAATGATTCCAGATTACCAACGATAATCAAGCATCACCAAAACTCACAAAGGCGCTCATTATGAGTGCCTTTTCTTTTGCCCTTTCTGTTCATTAGGCATCATCTGTTGCCGTTCTTTCGCTGTTTTTTGTACCTCATTTGTACCGCACGCTTCTCGCCAACCTTTCAGCCCCTCGCGTATATACCGAGATGCAGGACAAAGTGAATAAAGGCTGACAATAATTGACGATAGTGGACAAATAACGTCGAAATAATAACCCCAATTCGGTTTAAGGAAAGCAAAAGTGCTTTTTTGTTCAATTCCGGTTCATATTCTTTACAGAAATCGTCTGCAATACAATAAGTTCCCGCAACTTTACTGATTAGTTTCATAGAGGATTGTCCTATCGTTATCTATTTGGTTTTCAACAACAAATACACGAAAAACAATCCTCTTTTTGAGCTTTTATTGAAACTATTTTAAGGCAAAAAACAAGCCGTTCTTGTCCCGAATTGGGGTTAAAGATAACAAAACTTGCAGATTTAGCAAAGGATTTAGACCATTATATTACTGAATGACAGATGATAAACATCTTGTTAAGGGGCGACAAACTAGTATTTTTATACTTTCTCGCAATAAGGAACATCATCATAATATTGCGATATTACAAGACCATATTCCTTTGCTTCCTGAATCTTATCATAACTAATATGAGAGATTGCGTTTACAAAGCAAAAAATAGCTTGTCTGACTGTTCTAATAAGATTCATTGAAATCTCTTCAAAATCTTCTCTAGAGATATACAAAACAGTAGATTCATCCTCCATAACACCTTGATCAATAATCTGAATGGATCTATGTTCCATAGCATTCCTTACCATCTGCAGAGATTTTGTCTCTTCGGCTTGAAGGAAAGAATCACTCCCCCCATATATGTCGTTTCTAATGAATAATAGTCCCGCTAAGGATATCACTTTTGTATAACTTAATATCTCAGGTCTTAGTGTCCTTTTTTTCTTGTCGCTATACCAAAAACTATTGAAGGAAATGTTTTTCTCTTTAATACCCAAACTTAAATAATCATTCAAGGCAAAAGCTATCTTGTCTAGTAGTGAATATAATGATCTAAAAGCAGCTTTGGCTAGTTCTACGTTGTATGAATAGTTTGAACACTGATAGTTGTCTAGTAAGATTACATTATCATCAGAGAAATGACAGGAACCTGATTTTTGAAAGTACTCGTACAACATATATCTAGCAGATACGTATCCTTGTTTAATCTCATTCAGCATTGATATTAAACGAAAGCTACTTTTCTCTTGCCCCTTGGGGGTAAAGATAGACTCACAATACAGGTTGTCTTCTTGAGCTAATTTCGAATGAGAGTTCACATCATTATAGGCGTTCAGCCTCAAATAATGGTCATTCACCCACATAGAATACATATCTTTCTCCGTTTCATTGTACACATAATTCTCATCAATTACTTTAAAAGGTGTGTTTAATCGCTCTATTTTTTTGTACAGTTCTAAAGCCGAATGACTTGTCTCTGGTTTATCAAGAATTGGTTTTAGAAACTCTTTTGCTTTTTCTATTACAAAAGGCTGGGTTCGAATTTCGTAGTAACCATACATATTGCCGAGTGAAAATCCAATATTGAATTTCCATATGTAGTCATTAGGCATTAGTGTTCTTGCAAGAGAGTATGAGTGCAAGGCATCCTGATGACGACCGATATGGTCGTATACATTTCCAAGATGAACATAAGCCTGATACGCACAACGGAGAGCTGTAGAGAAAAGACTAAGCAACTTTTTTTGCATAATTCCATTAACAACGAAAAGGGTCATCCGATAATAATAGATTTCTTTCATTGCTATGTGATTATTGTACATCGCTTCAGAAGGAGCATACAGCTGGCACTTCTTCGTACAATAAGCATGCCCCAACATATAATAGGACATAAGTTTGTCAAAAGTATTAAGTTGACCTTCTAAGAGCCATCTTTCAATTGTATCAATCATACTATCTAGTTCAGAGACGTCTACTTGTCCAATCTTAACTTCTTCAATAAGTTGACTATACACTCGAAGTTTGTCAGATATCTCTGTAACTTGTGATTTTCTTAATGTCTCTGTCATATCTCCCTGCAATTTTCTATTGTCTATTAACTTTGTCGAGACGTGGTCTTGACTTGCTCTAGTTCACTCACAAAGCGTAGCCCCACTCCTGCTTTCTCAGAGAGGTCTATTTGTGTCAGTTTATATTTCTTGCGCATCTCCTTCACATACTACGCTATGATTGTCCTCACTACCATCTTACATCAATTGCTTAAAGTTCCACACTCAAGGCATATCATTGTGCACTGCACACTCCGCTCAAGCCATTATATACCTTATCAGTGGCAAATATAAGAAATATAAATTATTATACCCCTTTTCGGGGATATTATTTCCAGTAAAAGAAGAAATTATGCCCAATAGGGAGTGCTATGACATTTTCCTACGCATCATTTTGCTTTGATATGCTCCGAAATGGGTAGTTTTGTAATGAGCAAGGGTGCTAAAAATAAATGAGAGGTATTGTAATTAGCTGACTAACAGACAATATCGACAAAAAGAAGATTGAAAGAGTGAGAACTAAGTCATGCGATACAAGCACATAACTACCTATAAAAGAGTTAGATAGAACTGATTTTTTATTTATTTTAGGGTGCCTTGTACCGATTGAATGGCTAATCAACTAAGTGATAGAGGGGTAATGATGTTGCATCGGCAAATGATTTGTTGGGGCAGAGCATCCTCTATTGCAAAAAACACCCACAGAAATTGATAAAATCAATAAAGGCGTTCAATACGAACGCCTTTATTTTTGTTTATACTAATCTTTGGGTAACTCGAGAAATCATTCATTATCCATTGCATCCCAGAAGTCCATGTCCATTTTCATGACTTTGAGCACCTTTTCGGTTTGCAAGCCAAAACCATAATCATAAATATATTCTGTCAACTGCTGACCATTTATTAAGATAATGGTAGGCGTTCCATTCAGACTTTCCACAAAGTCTATTGCTCCTTTACTGTAGTCTGAGGTAGTGATAAACACTCCTTTCTTTGAGGGCGTCCCAGCAACAGCACCCACGAAGCTTTGAACTTCGTTACGATTTACTTTATTGTCCAAAGCATATCTCTTAGCTTGTATGGAAATATGATTGAAGCCTAATATATCTTCTTTGATAAAACCATCAATACCACCGTCATTTGATAACTTCGTAACGATACCTGAGTTCTTGACTTCCCCACCATATCCCAAAGTCTGAAGTAACTTGACAACCAAACGCTCAAATTCTTGTGGATGCTTACTTAATATAGTAGCAAGAATTTGAGATTGTATATTCTTCTTTATTCTATCATAGGAATCCTGTAATTCTTCTTCAGGTGTTCGTTCTTCTTCCTCAATTTCAGCAAAAAGGTTTGAGTTGTGCTTCTTTTCTGAAGGGTTCTTCAAACTTTTTGCAAGAACCGTTTCCTTGATAAACATTTTAATTTCATCTTCCTTGCACGAAGAAAGCATAGCTGATCCTCTCTCACTGATTTTATAACTCCCTTTCTGAGGTTTTTCTACAAGACCTGCAATAAAGAGATAGGACAAAGCCCACGAAAGACGACTTGTGAAAATGCCGCCATTTCCAGAAGGAAGCCTAGCTAGAAGCTCATCCTCGGTCAATTGAAAGAACTTTGCCAAAGGGTCACGCAAATCTTTAGCTCGCATCACGTTTCCCGTTTGCAATTCTTTGAGTGCTGGTATTTCTATTTCGTTATATTTAGGTATCATGACAAGAAGTTATGGAGTTTTCATTATAACCTACAACCACTATTTATTCCTATGCAAGAGGGGGAGGACGTAGTCGCGCAAAGGAGTGGAGTCTACAGACAAACGAGAGAGTTCGTTTTCAGCTTCTTCAAAGTAGGAAACGATGCGTTGCTGACAGCGATCTGCCACATTGTAGCGCGTGTAGACGGCCATAATATCATTGATTTTTTCGGATTCTGAAGCATACAAAACCGAAGAGTCTCCTACGGGAGTGGAAAGTTTTTGCAAGAAAGTCTGCGCTTCATCTGCTGACATCTGTGCAGTGGCAGCGTGGACGAGGAATGTCTTTTTTCCACAAAGGATGTCGCCTCCGATTTTCTTGCCAAAGACTTCGAAATCTCCGAATGCATCGAGATAGTCATCTTGAAGTTGAAAACCTAATCCCACTTTTTCAGCAAAGGAATAGAGTACATCGCAATCATCGGCAGGAGCATCGGCTAGAAGTGCCCCCATCTTGGTGGCACAACCCAACAGGACGGAGGTTTTGAGACGAATCATCTCAATATATTCGGCTTCGGTGACGCGTGTGTCTTGTTCGAAATCAACATCATATTGCTGACCTTCGCAAATCTCTAGTGCACTATTCGTGAATAAGCTCAAAGCTTCGTGCCAACGACCGATGCCAGTGGAAGAGATGAGTTTGTGAGCGAGCAAAAGCATAGCATCTCCAGAGAGAATAGCCGTGTTGTCGTCCCATTTTTTGTGTACTGTTTCACGACCTCTGCGCATATCGGCACGATCCATCACATCGTCGTGCACCAGAGTGTGGTTGTGATACATCTCGATTCCCACTGCTGCAGAAAGCGCACGAACATAGTCTTCTCGATAGAGACTATAGGTGGTGAGTAGCAACATGGGACGCAGACGCTTTCCTCCTCCAGCAAGGATATATCGGATGGGTTCGTACAAACCTTGAGGACGTGCGGGATAATCTAAAGCTTCGATGGCCGCTTCTATGTGTTTGAGCATTGGCATGGTGGTGAGATTTTGGCAACTCACGCTTGTGATGGTTAAGCATAGCTCCATTTTGCGCTGGGATTACACGCCAAAAGAAAACTATGCGATGCGTGAGTGATGAAATTATAATTTGAACAAGCGTCTTGCGTTTTCGCAAGTGATGCGCGACACTTCCTCGGGTGATACTCCGTAAGTTTCGGCTACTTTGTGGAGGATGAGTGGGATATGCGCGGGTTCATTGCGTTTGCCACGATAAGGTGTGGGTGCAAGATAGGGGGCATCTGTCTCGAGGACGATGCGCGAAAGGGGAATTGTGGTTTCTAGCACAGCGGGAAGCGTGCTCTTTTTGAAAGTCACTACCCCACCAATGCCGAGATAGAAGCGTTCGAAAGCAAGTAGATCTTCCGCTTCCTTCGCACTTCCACCAAAACAATGGAAGATGCCACCTGGAAGTTCGTCTTTGAGAGGTGACAAGACCTCGAGCAATTCGGTATGGGCTGAGCGCATATGGATGACGAGTGGCAATTGAAAGCGAATGCTCCATTCTGCTTGTCGGCGCAACACCTCCATTTGTTCTTCTCTTCGCGAAGCATCCCAATATAAATCGACTCCAACCTCTCCAATAGCGATGAAAGGATTGTCTTTCACCATCAGCATACGCTCCATTTGGTCGAGCAAGGGAGTGGGATTGGGAGGGAGTTCCATGGGATGCAATCCCATCATGGGACAACAAAGTTCGGGCCACTCATCGCAGACGGCTAACATAGGTCCAACGGTGTTGGCGTCAATGTTGGGAAGGAGTATTTTTTCTGCTCCAGCTTCGAGCGCACGCGCAACTACTTCTGCGCGATTTTCGTCGAACTCTTCGGCATAAAGGTGACAATGGGTGTCGATAAACATTATTTGAGATGAGCTTTGAGGTAGTTCAAAATGCGACTAAACAAGTGGTAGCGGGTGTTTCCACCATAAATGCTGTGATTGCGATTGGTGTAGACTTGCATATCAAAAGGCTTGTTGGCTTGCACCAACGCCTCAGACATTTCAGCGCAGTTGCGGAAATGCACATTGTCGTCGGCAGTGCCGTGAATGAGCAAGAGATCACCGTGGAGTTTATTCACACGAGCTATGGGATTGACAGCGTCATAGTTTGCATTTTCCTTGGGAGTGCGCATATAACGCTCGGTGTAAACGGTGTCGTAATACTTCCAGTTGGAAGGAGCTGCCACAGCAACTCCACAACGGAAAACGGGACGACCGTCAGTCATAGCCATCAAAGTGTTGAAACCTCCGAAGCTCCATCCCCAAAGTGCGATGCGTGAGGCATCTACATAAGGCAGAGTTGCAAGATATTCGGCAGTAGCCACTTGGTCTTGCGATTCGAGATCCCCCAAACGCAAGTAAGTGCATTTCTCAAACTGCGCACCGCGAGCACCTGTGCCGCGACCATCAACAATGACGCTAATAAATCCTTCTTCAGCAAGGACACTTTCCCACTGTCCTCCAGGATAGAAACCTGTGCTCCAAGCATCTTTCACCTCTTGACTACCAGGACCGCTATATTGATACATCACAACGGGATATTTCTTCTTCGCATCAAAATTGCGCGGCTTCAGCATCCAACCATTCAACACTGTGCCGTCGGCAAGTTTGAATTGGAAGAGTTCCTGCGAAGTACCTATTTCATCGAAGCGTTTGCAGAAGGTCGTTTTTAAGAAGCGTAGTGAGCACTGCGCCATTGCGACCATCGCGCAAGGTGGTCACTGGCACCTTTGCTAAAGCGGAGTGGACATTGAGGAAATAGCGGAAATTGGAAGAGAATATTGCGGCACTCGTTCCCTTTTCCACAGTGAGGCGTTGCATCTGTCCTTTGAGATTTGCCGAATAAATGGCAGTTTGCAAAGGACTATCTTTGTGAGCTGCAAAATAGAACTTCTCATTTTTGGCGTCATAACCATAGAAATCGCTCACTTCATAGTCTCCCTTGGTGATTTGTCCCACCAGTTCTCCCCCAAGCGTGTACCAATAAAGGTGTTGATAACCATTCTTTTCGGAGAGCATCGCGAAATGTCCTGGATAGAATTTCAATTGAGTATAGGCGGTTTCTCGGAGATAATGCTCATTGGTTTCACGCAGCGCAAGTTTTGCTACCCCACTGCGCGGATTCACCATATAAAGATCCATTTGCGATTGATGACGATTGAGGGTCACCACCGCAAGTTTGTCCGCATCGCTCGTAGCCACAATGCGAGGGATGTATCCCTCTTCGGGAAGGGGCACAGCAAGCTGTCGCGTTGCACGACTTTTGAGATCATAGCTATGCACAGAAACCGTGGAGTTTTGCGCTCCAGCGATGGGATATTTATAGTCGTAGGTGCCAGGGTATTCCGCATATTCTGAGTGACGTGGAGATTGTCCTTCAAACATCTGCATACGATACACTGGTACTTTCGATTCATCGTAGCGCACCCAGCACAACATCTGACTATCGGCTGTGAAATCGAAAGAAGCATTGGTGGAAACTCTTCTTCATTCACCCAGTCGGGGATACCATTGATGATTTCATTGCGCTTACCGTCTTTGGTCACTTGCGTTTCAGCATTACCATAGAGGAGTTTCACCACAAAGAGATTATTATCGCGCACAAATGCTACAACATTTCCATCGGGAGAAAAACGAGGGGACATCTGCGGTCCACCATCAGAAAGGGGAGTAAACTTGCCGTTTGCTACATCATAGATGTAATAAACAGCCGTTGATGTGCGACGATAAACCGCTTTTGTCTGCGTGCGCAACAGGATTTTTTGCTCATCAGGACTCATAATGTAGCCATCGATTCGCGAGAGCTTTGTGGTGCCACGCGCTTTTTCCACATCAAAAATCACTCCTACTTCTTTTCCCGTCTTAAATGAACTGCGAACGATGCGTTTACCATCATCGGAGAGTTGCGAATAACTATCACCATCATTGAGTGGATGCACACCATAGATATAACCAGGGGTGTACACACCATCGGCAACATCCCTGAGCTTGATGCCTGTGTTGTCTTCGGGACGCGTCTCAGCGGAATGAGCCGCGGCTGTTGGAATCGCTTGACTAAAACCGAGTCCAAGCAACAATGTGTAGAAAAGTGTTCTTATATTGATTATGCTCATAGGGGGAGTATTTAGGGAAGAAATAAACAATGGGTATTTGAAAGAGAGTCAGCAAAGAGAGCCTATATCCTGGTAAAAGCCGCGCTTAAATTTGTACTTCAGCACGACTGGCAGAAAGGCGCACGCTACAACCACTGAGTGCAGCCCCCATCGGAGGATTATCCTTTTGCACTTCTACCGTGGCACGCACCACTTGAGGGAAGTGCGCCAAGATGGTTTGCAACATACGCGCAGCCACGTGTTCCAAAAGTTGAGAGGGATGCGCCATCACTTCTTTTGCCAAGGCATAAACTTCTGCATAACTCACCGTGCCTTCGAGGTTGTCGTGCAAGATGGCCTCCCAACTAGGTTGCACCATCAAATGTATTTGCATTGTGAACCGTCCACCAACTACTCGCTCTTGCGGCAAAACACCGTGATACGCATAGAAATGTAAATCTTTAAGACTGATTTCTAAGGGAGAGAATTCTAATTTTGAGGGAGAAGAGTTCATTTCCGTGGAAGAAAAACCTGCTTTTGATAGAGAAAAATCCATTTCCAAAGGAGAATGCGAAATTTGCTGCGAAGTTTTGTCATCTTCTAACGATGCAACCTCCGCGTGAGATGAGGAATTTGAAGTCTGCATAAGCGAATCAGCTGTTGTTTGCACCGTTCTTTTTAGTCTTGCATCGAGGAGTCATCGGCATCTCCCACGTTATTGGCATATTTTTTGAGTGCGCGCACCACCCCAACCTTCCACGTGTTGATGGTGTCGCTTTCCAACTGCAAGGAATCGATGAGTCTAATCACGTTCTCCACCGGCATACCATGGCGCAGCACACCCGAAATGAGTTTGGCGTAGTTCCAATACTCCTTATTAAAGCGTCCTGAAAGTCCTTCCACAGTGGTCTTATATCCTCTTCGATTTTGAAATGAAAAGTCATAGCGAGACGGACCATCGGGGTTTGTGTTTTTCACAATCCAACCAGCATTCACGCTTTTCGGTAGCACAATCCCCTCTTCATCGTCTTGCAACCCCGTGAAAATCTCATAAGGACGACCTTCGAGCAAACCCACAAAAGCCACCCATTTCTCTTTCTTATTTTGAAATCTCCACACATCGCAAGCCAAACTTTGCGGACGCTGCTCAAGTCGTGCCATAAACTCACGATCTTTCACGTGCTCAAGCGCCAGATGCGTTAAACCCTGTATCAAAGCCGACGAACATCTGTCAGTTTCACCCACAGATGTCATAGACGACGAAAGCGCGCGCAACAAGAAGTTCTTGACCTCCTCCTCAGCACACTGCGCCTTCACCGCATCAATTTGCAGCAAAGCCTGCGTCAAACGTTCAACATCCGTTGCAGGCACGGACTGTTCATTGGAATTCAGTGCATTCATCATTCTGCAGAAAGTTTTTGCCAAAAATCCTCCAAGTCATCCGACAGTCCCACCATGAGTTCTTGTCCCAAAATCATCGTATCATCGTCAATGAGGAAGAGCTCCGCCACCGTTTGTTGCTCATCGTCAAGCAATACAAAGGCACAAGGACGCAACACGGGCATATTTTCGAGCAACGCTTCGCAACGCTTTATCGCGGTGCGCAACACAGGTTGAATATCGTTGTAGAACGATTCGCTAGCATTGCCAATCCATTCTTCCACAACACAACGCGTAATTTCGCGTTCATCATCGTCAAAAACGAGGAGTTCCCCACTCTCTTGTCGCACGAGCAAATAGAAGTCGGTGAGCACTGCATCTTCTTGAGAAATCACAGCAAACTTTTCGGCCGTCTTCTTGAGGGCTCGTTCAATCTGGTGGAGGGTTTGTTCGTTGGTATTCATAAAATCACTGTTGTCAGATGACCATTTCTACAGCAAAGTTAGTGGCTACTCAGCGAAATACAAAGATAAAACTTGCTTTTTTTCTCAATAGGCCGTAACTTTGCCCCTAAATCCTCATTATTTCCCCTCTTTTCCCTATGACGCTCACCATCGATCTCGGCAACACGCGCGCGAAACTCACACTCTTCAGTGCACAAACTGTCGCACAAACCACAGAGAACACCGCCGTGCAAACCGACATTTTGGAGCATCATTCTGTGACGCACCAACACTTAGTATCGCAACTCCAACAGATGCTTGAGCAACATCCCAACATTCAGCGCATTTGTTGGTGCGCAGTAGGTGAAGTGCCCACCGCGTTCACACATTTTTTGAAAGATTTGCCTTGCCACGTACAGCAACTTCTTCCCACTGCTCCTCCAGCTGGCATCACCATCGGCTATCGCACGCCCGAAACACTGGGAGCCGATCGCTTAGCAGCCGTTTTGGGAGCACAGTCGCTCCTGCCCCACCACACGGTTTTGGTCATTGATGCTGGCACCTGCATCACCTTCGATCTTCTTCGTTCCGATGGTCACTATTTAGGGGGAAACATCAGTCCAGGATTAGACATGCGCCTCAAAGCCATGCACCACCACACCGCAAAATTGCCTCTCGTCACTACCCAAGGCGCACAACCCTCTTGGGGTTACGACACCCCCACCGCACTCCGCAGCGGAGCGATATGGGGCATCCACCACGAAATTATGGGATATATTGCACAAGTGCGCGCAAAGTATCCCGATTGCTGCGCATTTTTAACGGGAGGAAATCGCAACGATTTCAACATTTCCACCCAAACGTGCAACTTTGCCGCTGAAAGTGATGCTATTGCCACAGATAATCGTATCTTTGCAGACGAATATCTCGTAGCACGCGGACTCTATGCACTACCGTAAACACCCCTAAGCACTGCACATCGCGCCTTTCGCTCTCTCCACACTGTGTATTGCACTAATCATTGGGCTTCGTCCACCACGCTCACACTTTCTTCACAAGATTTCTCTGTATGAAAAAAATACTGCTCTCTGCTCTCTTGCTGTCCTCCGTTTCTCTCGCAGCTTTCGCTCAAGAAACGGGCATCAACTCTCCTTTCACACGCTATGGTGTGGGACGCATCACCGATGGTTCGCTGGGTTTCAACAAAGCCATGGCAGGAACAGGCTATGGATGGTACGATGGCAAGCAACTCAACGCTACGAACCCTGCATCTTATGCACACCTCGATTCCCTCACCTTCCTTTTAGACGTAGCCGCAACGCTGCAAGCCACACGCAACACAGATGCGCAGCAACACAGCAACACCAACAGTCGCGCATATTTTGACTATGTCGCTGGTGGTTTTCGCATACGTCCAGGTTTAGGTATTTCGTTTGGTCTTCGTCCCTTCTCGCAAGTAGGCTACGACATCAAGACCAATGATGTAACCTTCCAACACGGATTTTCAGAACTCACCACCGTTCGTCAATACAATGGCGAAGGCGGTTTGCATCGCGCCTACGTTGGATTGGGATATGCTCCCTTCCGCAATCTTTCCATCGGTGTAAATGCCAGCTATCTTTGGGGAGTCACCTCACACACCGCCACCACCTCGTTCACCGATGCCTCAGTGCCCAGTCCTCGTGTGGCTTATGAAACAGAAATCCGCGCACTCCACTTTGATTTTGGTGCACAATACACCGCACGACTCAACCCTCAAAACGCAGTCACCCTCGGTTTGACCTTTGCACCAGCACACACTCTCCCCGGCACCACCACTGTGGACAACCAATTCGTAGCCAATCGTGGCATCACCTCTTCTCACGCTTTCTCCATTGAAAATGCCTACAGTCTGCCCAACACCTTTGGAGCGGGTTTGATGTGGCAACACAATGAGCGTCTACGTCTTGCTGTGGACTACACGCACCAAGACTGGTCGAAAGCCAAACAAGCCGAAGCCCTTGCCCACGACGGCACCTCAGGTGTCACCTTGCGTAGCACTTCTGACAACTTCACCGACTTAGACAAAATCTCTATGGGATTGGAATACGTGCCTGCCCCTCAAGGCTACACTTGGTCGGGTCGCGTGCGCTATCGCCTTGGAGCAAGCTACTCCACCCCCCTACACACTCGTCAATGGACGAAAGAGTGCCGAAACCTTTGTGGCTACAGCTGGTGTAGCATTGCCCATCCTCACCAACTACAACAACCGTAGTTTCCTCAACCTCAGTGCTTCTTACGAACAATTGCGTTTGCAAGGCTCAAATGCCCTCACCGAACGCAATTTCCTCCTCACCATTGGAGTCACCTTCAACGAACGATGGTTCAAAAAGTGGTTGGTAGACTAAGTGCTTGGTAGACTAAGTTGGTTTGTAGACTAAGTTCACACTACAATTAAGTCACCATTACTCATTTACCACAACTCAAACCACAACAGTTCCCTTCGATTCTACGGAGTACTGCATCCTTTTCTCTCCATTGCGTTTCACATCGACATGCGCCAACTCATTCCCTTCTTTTTCCTCACCCTAGCCATCGGTTTGGGAGCTTGTGGCAACGATGCTCCTCCCCAAGCTGCAGCAGTGCGACATCGCGATTCCTTACCGCTGATGACGAGTTACGGTATATCCAAACTCATCAGCGATTCAGGCGTGGTGCGCTATAAAATTATGACAGAAGAATGGCGCTTCTTTGACCGCACACATCCTCCACGCAACGAATTTCTCAAGGGCATCTTTCTGCAACGCTACGACGCCAAATTCAATGTAGATCTCTACATCACGGCAGACACAGCCTACTGGTACGACCAAAAACTCTGGGAACTCCGTGGAAGAGTACGCGTGAGAAATTTGCAAGACGGCACCACCTACACCAGTGAGCAGCTCTATTGGGACAACGAGAAACACGAGTTTTATTCCAACGTGCCGATGCACATCGTCACTCCCGACAGAGACCTGCAAGGCGACCGCTTCCGTTCTGACGAACAACTCACTCGCTACGAAGTGCGCCGCACACGCGGTTTCATCCCAATGCCCTCTAGCATGAGCAGCACCAACACCGCAAGTTCGTCTACAACAGCAGACACCACAAAATCAGCGCAATAAACCTTCCGAAGAATAAGCAGACTCCTCGTTAGTTCGAACAAAACAAACAGCGCAATAGCCTCAAAACTATTGCGCTGTTTTCATTTTATATTGCAAAAGTGTTGTCCACTAATCAACAGCACTATCGCAAATCCATTTCTAAATCGTCTGGTCTGCGAAGAGTTCAGAACTGAGCACTGCGCCCACCGTAGCACTCGACGCATTGCGCTTGAAATAGAGCCTTTCACGGCGAGCCTGCCCATTCGTTGGCGTCACCACCGTATATTCGTAGAAGATTTTCTTGTTGCGAATCACCAATTTGATGTTCTGATTCGTGTAATCGTCTTTCAGCGGAGTCAACCCCTTGGCTTCAATGAGCACAGTGTAAGGGAACAACTGCGCAGGAATAGACCCTGGCACATCGAAGGAAAGCTCCATCCAATTGCCCTGCGCAGACGATTGACCACTACCATTGGTGAGCGAAGCATTGAACTGATAGGGTTGTCGCAAAGTGACATTGATGGTGCGCAAGATACGCGAAGGATTGGTGCCCTTACTATCTCCCACCACCAAGAATTTATAGCTCTTCTTTTGCGCTGGATAGGGGTTGCGCGTCGTAATCGTCAGTTTGCCGTTGTTGAACGATGCCGACTGAATGTAAGGATCACCGTTGAAAGCTGTGGCCACTGGCGTGCGTTTGTAATACACGTTCACATTGCTGAGCAGATTGTTCGACTCTTGTCCCACCTTCACAAACGAAATGTTGGTTTCATAGGTGGAAGGTTTCGTCAAAACGACCTCCGTTTTGCCCACATCGAGTTTATACTTCCCATCACTGATTTGCGGATAGTCTTGCAGTTCCACAGAAGCAAAGATGTTGTTGCCGGCTGGAGCTTGAAGTGCCTCTTGCATCGTTTCGTAGCCCTTGTTGGCTACACTCCTCACCGTCACCACATAAAGGTGATTGCGCACAATGTCATAAGGGTCGCTTCCCACATAGTTGCCTCTAATCTCCACATCCTTTTTGAGGTCTATTTTGTAGTACCCCGGGCGTTCCCAACGACCATTCAGGCGCACCTTCCCATACATAATGAGCGACACTTGCTTGTCTCTGTCGGCTTCCGAGTTGCTATATTCAAAGAGCGCGATATTGCTTTTGTTGGTTTTCCAGCCTTCGGCATTAATATCGCCATGTGCACTCAGCACGTCATAGACATTCTTGTCGCTCGTCAGCGTAGGTTCATCGGGAGTGGTGGGAAAACTATAGAGCACATCGCGGTAGTGCACATCTGGGTCAGAGTTGTTGAGTGCCTGTTTAGACACATAGGGTGCCACCGTCCCTCTTCGTGGCGCATTGTGCAGACAAAAGCCACTGAGTTCAAAGTTCACATTGGGATCCATCACAAGTTGCACCTCCGCCTGATTGCGAAGCAAATGGAACACCTTGTTGTTGAAAGAAGTGGCACTGAGTCCGTTGAAACTAAATGCTCTCCACAACGTAGGTTTTCCGAGGTATTGCGCCTGCAGTCCACTCATGAACTGTCCTTCGTCCATATCCTTGAGCAGATAGTCTTCTTGTCTGTTAGCAGGTATATCATAGTTCGCCACAAAGTGGATGATGCGTTTACGGCTGGTAGCGAGCAGTTTCACAGAAAAGTTGCGCACTCTGCTGTCGAGAACAGCAGTTTGTCCCCCTGGCATATGCGTTTCAGATCCAGGGATTCTGTCGCCAGGAATGAGTTGTGCGGTAGCACGCTGCACAAAACGATGGTTTTCATCGAAGACAAAAAGATTGAGATTTTCAACATCCCCCACGGTGGAGCGAGTTTCTCTCACCATGTCGGGCATCATCAAGCTTCCGGTCACAGTGATGCTGTCGCCCTCTTTCGCCACCCGCTCAGTGTGAGCAACTTCGCTTTGCATGAGTTCGGGTGGCATCTCCTCCATCGACTGACAACCGGTGAAGACAACTCCTCCCACCATCGCGAGAAGGGAGAGTATAAAGCCTTTATATTTGAGATTCATAACTATCTGTGTTTGTATATGTCAAAGATAGGAAGCGCAAAAGCAGCAGGTCCAGTCGTTGTTTGACCATTAGATGTATTAACAATTACTCCAGTTTGTGCAGCCCAAGCATTGGGATAAGGCAGCAAATGCTTTACGGCACTATTTGGATCATTTGGATTTTAGATACCAACTGAAGCTCAGCTGTAGTAGGCAAGCGCCAAGAACCATGATAACGGAGGGGCTCTCCTTTGGAGTTCAAATATGGAAAACCGTCAGACGCAACGTAATATACAACCTGATCAGATCTAAGCGGCCAATTACCTTGATATTTTCTCATTGTTGGTTCATCCATACCAACAATTAAATGTAATCCACCAGGTCCATATTCATCTTCGTAATACTGTTTTGCCAACTGTTCAGCAGATTTATACACTCGAACACGATAAGGGGCAAATCTATCTGCGGTAAAAAGTCTGTTACCTCTGTCGTCAAGTGGAGAAACTGCCACTAGTGTTCTCTGTTCGGGTTGAAGATAGGCATCCTGTCCGAAATATGAAGTTCTCGCCCAAAAACGAAAGCGACCACGTTCATCATACAATCTCCCCAACTCTTGTTTTTCATTCCATGTACGCCCGCTTTTTGACTCTAGTTGTTCAATTCTTCGAAGTACCCTATGTTCGTACCAAGCCCCATTTTTAATCTCATCATTAGTATACTCACCAGATTGAGGGGCAGATTGATTGTTACTCCATTGCGAAGCGATAATAAACTCTGGAGAAATAAGTTGATTTGACTCAGCGTCCTTCTTAGTACTGCCATCTGAAGACGCAGCATCTCCCATCAACATACCTTTTTGAGGTACAATAGTGTGTACTGAATACAAAATCCCATTTCTAATGACAGAACTTCCAACCCTTGCACCAAAAGCCGAATACCAATAAGTTCTAATCCCATCCGAAATTTTCGCTGTGACATAGATAGGAGGCAACTGCGACACCGTCACGGGTACGGGTGGGAGCACATTGGAGTCTTTTTGCTTAGCCGTGAAATTGATGGTGAGGGGAACATAGTTGATGGGGACAGGGCTCTTCACCTTGATGAAAGTGCGACCTTCTCGTGAAGTGAGAGAAACTGCTATCTTCGACATATCGGGAGTGCCATAGGTGATACGTCCTTCACTATCATAAATCGGATAAGTAGCTCTTAATGAATTTCTGAGTGTCGCCTCATCGAGGGGGAGGTCAGAAATGTATTGTATCTCAAGTTCGTCTGTGGCACGCATTTCGGGGTTCGTTTGCGTCACTACCAAATAGTGCGCTTCGGCAATGCTGCCATCCACTGGATCAGTATCCGCCCATTTTTCCACTGCAATAGAAGACTGTATGGTCACAGGGTTCGTGGGTTCTGCACTTCCCTCTACGGTGATGGTGCTCTGAATGTCATAGACCGTGTTGCGCACAATGCGATTCCAGTTTTCCACCGTGCCGCTCGAAGGAAGCACGTTTTTCAGCGGAATCTTGTAATAACTGTCCTTATCGCCATTGTTGGCATGAAGACGGAGCTTGATGAGGAGATAGGTTTCATTGTTCACATCGTTGCCCCAAGCATGCGCATAGACATAGAAAGGAATGGGGCGCGCAAAAAACTGCGTACCGTTGAAGGTGCGTTTCCCCATGTCTTGGAAGGAAGTTTGCCCGTTGTTGATATAAGTGCGACCACTTTCCAACATGGTTTCAGACAACACATTGGTGTTGCTCACCCCATTGACGAGGGCAATTTGAGGATTTCCCACAACGGTGAAGTTCTCACCTGCATTACCACGGATGTTGGTGGGAGGAGTGAGACGCACTCGGAGCTTGGCAGCAGCACGGCGCAAAGCCACTGTGCCATTCACCGCTATTTCTCTTTGGTTGTTGTTCCAACGATAGGTTTGCACATTGGCATCACCGTCCATCAGGAAGTCGGTTTGCTTTTCCGTTGGATTGTTTTGTGCGCCCAACACGTTTGTGCCCGAAGACACCAGAGCCTTGAGCTGAGTCAAGGTTTTGCCTTGCAAGTCGGTGAGTGCGCCATGGAAATTGGCAATCACCACCAGTTTCAGGTTTTTGCCTTGATAGGGGTTGCCATTCTTTTTCACAAACACACGCGCAGCTCCTTCCACGGCATCCACGGTGCTGGTGCCATCGCCAGACAGATTGGAGGGATAGAGCAACAAATCCCCCTTCACAGTACTATGGAGTCCGCGTTGGGTTTCCCCTTCATAGAAGAGAACATACATATTGTTGATTTTCGTCTCGTTAAGCCCGCCATTCACAAAGAGGTTGGCGTCCTCCGTGGCGCGAGTGGGATTTGGCGAAGCTATGGCTCGAGTGGCAGGGGTCACGTTGTGCAACGAAAAACCAAACGACATGACGTCGCTGTTGGCAGTGTCCACAAGCACAGCCTGTGGAGCTTCGAGCAAATTGACATCGTTGGCACAACTTCCGTTGAGGAGCAGGCTTGCGCCCAACCCCAGCACAAGAGTTGTTGCCAAACAAGTGCGAGATAGCCAAGTTCCCCATCGGCTCTGCTCGACCGTAGTTTTCGTGGGAAGGAAATGAGAGAAATTCATACGAGTTATTAACTTGTTTGACGAATCAAAATGCGATTGCCTGGGCCGACTCCAGCACCGAGAATGGGCACTTCTTTGCCATCTACGATGAGATACAATTCTGTGCTGCGCAGCACTCCCGTCCAGGGTTTTCTAGCTCTCACAGTGATGGTAATTTGTTGGTCACTGGTGAGTCCATATGTGGTGCTTTCGTCGTCAAAATTAAAATCGAGATTGTTGGTGAGGGTGAATCGCCAATGCGCTCCCGATGGTGTCTTCACTTTGAACTTCAGGGTGACAAAATCTGTGCGGTCGGGATTGATGTTGATCCAGTTGGGATGACCAGATTGAATGGTGATTCCTGGGTTTGTTGCCGCAAGATTGTTGTTGTTGTTTTCCACCACTGCGGGTGTAAAGTCCTTAGTGGAGGTTTCTTTCTCCCAAGGTTGCACGCTCCAATTGAAGCGCGCCACGTTTTCTTCCCAACCTTTCACTTCTATGTCTGCCTGATAGTGCGTATTGCGCACCATGCTGGCAGCATCGGCTTGTCCTTTTAAGGCGTCGCTATATCCGGCATCGCTGAAGTTTGTCTTTGCTGCGTTGGACTTGGGAGAGAATGCACCGCTGATGGTTTTGGTTTCGCCATGCTTGGCAAAGGTCACCTCATATTTCAATGCACTACTCTGTTGCGCCACATATTCTGGCACATAAAACACACGAGAGATTTTGCCGTTGCCGTTGGGCGAAATGTTGGTGGTGAAGGTTTGTTCGCGCGTGCTTTGTGGACTTCGGAGCGCGTTGTTGTCCACAAACAGCGGATAGTCTCCAGCGATGTTGAGCAGCTTCATGGAGGTGACGGTCACTGGTGCTGCCTCCTCAGTGGGTTGCCCCTTTTGTGCTCCAGCCGTTTGGAGCGTGCGCTGGATGTTGAGCGTGAGTTTCGCCAAAGTGCGCACGAGTTTCACGTTGAGGCGAAGTGAATTGCCCGTCTTGTGGTTGACAGTGACCGTGCCAGAGAGTCGCGCGGTCATGGGGATACCCACATTGCGGTCAATCCCTTCCATCAAGGAGCTGGGAGAGGGAATGTGTGCCAAGAGATTGCGAAAGAGAGCATCTCTGAAAGTCACAGCATCGAGGGCGGTGGTCATCTGCGGAGTTTCGTTCGCCACAAAGAAGAAGTCATATTCTCCCGTGGGGAGTGCAATTTCTTTTCTGAAATTGATGAGGTCGGCCAAAGGATGCACTTCATTGTGCACCACGTCGCCATCCTCTTTGAGACAGATGATGAGTCGAATCTTATTGACTCGGTCTTCATTGTCTACATTGTCTTGGTTGATGGATTCTCCCGTTTGAGCGCGAGTGTTGAAGGTGACAATGCCCCTTGCTCTGCCATGAGACACCACGGGCTGTTCTTCCTCGTAAACGCGATTGCAGGCCACCATCCCGAAGAGGACGAGTGACAAGAGCAGAAACAGTCGACTGAAATACTTGAAAGTCATAGGATGATTATAGGGGGGATAAACGATGCATAGACTTGCGGAGCGATGTGGCTATTCTAGTGTCACTTTGTTGAGTGGCACGCCCGACCAATTTTGCACCACCACATTGGCTGAAATGAATGTCGGTGTCTGATCGGCGGGTTCATCGGTGGGGATGGGTGGTTCAGGACTGCCCAATCGAGAAACGCTGTTGATGGTGATTTTGTAGATGTGGTTGCGCACCACGCCATAGCGTCCGTAGGCATTGAGCTTGGGTTGCTGCGTGTCGTCGAAATGACGAATTGGCACGAGATAATAACTGTAACCACCTTGAAAGAACTTGAGCCCGTAACGATCAAACGATGGTGCAGTTGGGTTGACTTTCACACTATTGTTATACAATTCCGTCACAGTTGTCTTCCATCCACTAGGCATATCCATCGATTCATCTGTGGTGTTATCCTTACGAGCAGCTTTATATTTACTCTCTAGAGTGGCATAATCCATATAGACGCCTTTGTAGTAAGCCCAAGTGGTGGTGGTGTCAGGTAGCCCTTTGGGGATGTACTTCAACTTCACCAAGACGTGTGTGAGTTGGTTCATCTGCTGGTTATCGGCATTGACGGTGTTTTCCGTAGCAAAAATCCCTTTATCGTCCGCCCAACCTCCACTCTTTGGACTGTCATTCACTCCAAATTGAGAGGTGAGGGCTGCGTCCGTGAGTTTCGACATATTGGGATCGACGGAATATCTATTGTTTTCGGGCGTAAACTTGTTTTCTGAGGTGAGAACAGCGTCTGTGGTGGCAGTGCCATTCGTTTTGAGAGCAAGATTGGGGCGTCGCACATAATACATACTTTTGTTCACCCCCCCTGAGCGAATATTCGATCACTGTAGCCCTTCCCCCAGCAGCATTGGGAGCAGGCACTGTATTGTTGGCACTCGGACTCACGAAGATCTTAGCCACAGCGCGTTCGAGGGTGACAGCAACGGGGTCGTTTTCTGCTTTCGCCTTTGTGTCATAGATGCGCCAGTTCACCAAGGGCGCCACTTCTCGAGGACACATGGTGATGGAGTTATTGGGCAGCAATTCGGTCAGACTTGCCACATTTGCCGCACCTGTCACCACGCTTAGGGGCTGGTGATTGCTGATGCAAGTAGTAATGAATTGAGAAGGATTGGCCACAACGAGCACATGATAGTTGCCCTCTTTGAGCTTGCGGGCCTTCACCTTCAGTGGGTTGCTCGCGAAAGAATTGCCAACGACATCACTAGCCCCAATACTGAAACTAGTGACGAAATCGCCTCCATTATTATAGATAATCACCACCATACTCTTGATGACTCTGTCGCTCACATTCCCCACATAAGTGTCGCCCGTGTTGCCATTGGCAACACTATTGGCAGCCGCACGAGTGGTTGGTCCTCCATCGGGGTTGGTGGAGAGAGGCGTGGGCAGATTGATGCTAAAAGAAACCCAACCCGACTCTTTGGAATTGTCGCCAGAGAGTTCAGCCCAATCTTTGCTGCACGAAACGAAACACTGCAAACCTAAGACGAACAGCGCAAGGGGAACAGTCTTTGAAAAAAGAGAAGACATAGCTGTAAAAAGAAGACGAAATACTTGGAAGTGAGTAAATAAGATAAGGATGTGTTTGCTAACAGAGGATGAGTGCATCACCTCTAAGTGCTACACGAGTATTCGCCAGACCAACTAGTACGTTGATAGGCTTCCCCTCGCGCATTAATGCAAAAAGGGAGAGAACTGAGCCTATGCTATACATCACGCAAGTCCAGAAAAGACCAAGAAAATGTCTCTCTGAACAGGCTGCGACGAGCATCGACAAGGATAAATGATTCAACCTGAATACAACTAAACACAATTATTCGGATGCAAAATTACGACACATCGTTGTCTTTCAAACTTATTGCACAATAAAACATGCATAGCTCCGCTACCCCCCCCCCATTTTTGAAAAGTAGAGTTTTCAAAATAGGACAAAACAATAAATACCCTCAGGATATCAACCGACGCTGTGGAAGCTTCAGCACCCATCGGTCACAAAATGATAATCGTGTTACGCAGCCGTGCTATTCACCCCCAATCGATCATTAGTCCGTTATAGTGCTACTCGTAATTGAATAGACAACTTCCTGTCATCTTTCATTTCTTGTTGTCATCTTGTTTTTCGTTAGTTCTCGCCGTAGTCGCTACGCCATCGAAGCCAAGATAAACCATCTGCACTACACACGATTGAAATCTGTTCAGCATCTAATGGCGGATTTTTGGGAAAACCTTCCACTAACAAATGCTAACGGAAGAATTTTACATCGCTCTCGCGCGTGCGCGTGCGCACACACTACAAGAGTTTTGCACTTTTTGCTGTCACAAGTGTCACACGAACCATTACATCCAACTAACAGTCAATGGATTATGCCATAATATAAAGTTATTTTAAGAAAACAGCAAATCAACTGCCCCGAAAAAGTCTTTTTTCAGCAAAATTCGGGTGCATTTTAGTCGGTGATACTAGTGCGTTTTGCCCTCCAAAGGAACAAGGGGCAAAAAAAAACGAACTTTGTTATAAAACGACACGTGGTTTTGGAGAAAACGGCACGTGGTTTTGAGGAAAACGACACGTGGTTTTGAGGAAAACGACACGTGGTTTTGAGGGAAACGACACGTGGTTTTGAGGGAAACGACACGTTGTTTTGAAGAAAACGACACGTTACTTTCAAGGGTTAGAATAAGCAGACGGCAATCAACTGATACTGTGCTTTTTACGATGCGTTTGGCGGAAAAGTGTGACACTTGTGACAGCAAAAAACACAAACTGCTGTAGGGTGGGCGCGTAGGTGCGTACATACACACGCGCATATACGCACGAGGGGAGCAAATCCACGGTGTTCTACCCTTCTTTTTTGTCTGGGCTCATGTCGAGAAACCCGGATTTTTGCAATCTTCAAACAACAAAACAAAGTAGTTTAAAAGAAAAAAGTGCAGTTTTCCGCGATTTTTTCACCCTTTGGGGCAATATCCTCCCATATACTTATAGGGGGCAGCTCATATAATCTACTGTTTTAATCCAAATACTTATGATGTACTGGACACTTCTTTCTATGCTTTTGCCACTTGGCGCACTCGTGAGGTGCTGGCCTGTAACAACATTTTTCCCCATTTGTGCTTCTCGTCGAAACTCAAACGGGGAAATGATGATGCAGCGTGTTGCGCTGTGCCTGCGTGCTGCAGAGGGTGAGCAGGGACTATTGCGCAAGCTGTTGCTGAATGTAAGCCTCCATCTTGGGAGTAGCTTCTTCTACGCATTCAAGCAAGCGGAATTGGTTGGCCGCGCGCTCCAAGTTGTGCAAGGTGTGCGTGGTCTTGAAGTAGGTGTCGCCATTGAGATAGTCTGCCAAGAAGCGGATGCTCTGCATATAGGGAAAGAGGGCTACGGCATAGGGCAGATTTTCAATTTCGATGGGGGTGAGGAAACTTTTTCCTCCTGCGAGATAACCTCCTGCGAAGGCTTCAAAGACGTCGAAACGGAAGGAAACGTTGTCGAGATTGGGGTCGTCTTCGCGCGTGGTGTTGGCTGCGGTGCGGAGGAAGTCGCCGAAGTCGGAGAAGATGAAAGAGGGCATAACGGTGTCGAGGTCGATGACGCAGAGCACTTGTCCGTCTTTGTCGAAGAGGATGTTGTCGACTTTGGTGTCGCAGTGGCAAATGCGTTTGGGGAGTTTGCCTTCGCGATAGAGTTTTTCGCTCTTGGTCATTTCGTCTTCACGCTTGAAGAGTTCGTCGAGCAAACGCTTTACTTCGGGTTCTTCTGCGCGACTGGCCTTGTTGTCGGCTACGGCTTCTTTGAGTTGGCGCAAACGGAATTCGATGTTGTGGAAATCCTTGATGGTTTCTCCCAACTGGGTGGGAATATCGGCAAGCATCGCCTGGAATTCGGCAAAGGTTTTGCCCACAATCTTTGCATTTTCAAGGCTTACACCGCTCTTGGAGGTCGTATCGGAGATGAGCACCATGATGCGCCAATATTTTTCTCCATCGTGATAATAGTAGGCACCGTCTTGTGTGGGAACGAAGCGCAACACTTTGCGTTCGAGGTCGGGCGTGCCGGCAGCTTCGAGTTTCTTGCGGATGTGCGAAGTAACTTCGATGATGTTGTTCATGAGCAAGTCGATGTCGGGGAAGATGGCGACATTGACGTTTTGGAGCACATAGTCGGGGGTGTTGCCCGTGGTGACAACGGCGTAGGTGGTGTTGATGAGTCCGTTGCCGAGGGGACGAATATCGGCTATTTCGCCTTGGATGGCGAATTGTTGAGCGATGTTTTTAAGTTGTTGTTCCATTGTTATGGGAGCATTAGTAGGATTTGTGAGCGAAGATACGCAAAATTTTCTATTCCGGCTTACTTACACCCAGAAAAATGCAACTGCATTTGGCAAAATGAACCAGATTTACACAGAATCCGTCGCTAAATCGATAGGAATTTCACAGAATCCGTCGCTAAATCAACATGAATCTCACATAATCCGCCGCAAAATCGACGAGAATATCACATAATCCACCTCAAAACAGGCTGGAATTTCACAGAATCCCCATTTAGGAAAGTGCATTTTAGCGCATAAAAAAACGAATATCCTTCGAACATAAACAAGAAGAACACTTGTTTATCTCAAAGGAAATTCGCATCTTTATTTTGTAATCGAAAGGGGTGCCTCCCTTAAGGATTACCGCAACTCAACCTAACGCGTAAGTGGTTGCAAGTTGAACCCTCAAAAGTAATAGCAATGTATTTAATCGACATTTTCGGTTACATAGTTGAGCTAAATGTCACATTCAAGTTCAGATTACGCAAGCGCAGAAAGGGCGAAAAGCTCTAAGCGCAAAGGGGAAGGGGCGAAAGCCCCACCCCCATACTTTTGAGGGAACACCGCAAAAATACAAACAAAATGAATAACACCCAAGAAACACCTAGTAAAAAAACAAGAGGAGGTGCAAGAAAGGGGGCGGGGCGTCCAAGAACCATTGCAAAGCAAATCACAATAGGAATACCACAAGATGCTCTAGAGATTTTCCAACAGCAATCAGACCTTATCCAGTTTTTTTTACAGGGGTAGAAGAGTATGCCTAATTCAATTTTCAGACGAAAATGCGCAATAGTGTGTTTTTCTAGACAAAAACGATGCAATCAACTGATAGTCAAATACTATGTAGTCTAATCAGATAAAAAAGAAAATCCTCGCTCAGTATTCTCGGGGAAAACTAAGCGAGGAAGAAAGAGTTTAGCATTAATACTTTTACGCTATAACGACCGATAGGGGTTTATTCATTGACCAAAGGCAAGAAATGATAGTCGCGAGAATAGCGGAGGTTTTGCGCATCGAAAGCCTCATCGTAACTGATGGTGACATCGGTGATGTTGCCTTGAGCATCGCGAACAGCTTTGTAGACAGGATTGATGAAACCTTTGTAAGGAGAGAGTTTCAAACGAGCATAGCGTTCAAGGATTTCTTTGTGCACCTTGGCGTCAACCTGCACACCATAGGTTTCTACGAGTTTGCGCGCGCCCTCGTAGTCGCCTTCGCTCTTGATGCGCTGAATCTCAGCAAGGAGATTGCCAAAGAGATGACGCATCTCAGCATAGTCATTGACGCGAACAAAGGTTTTACCTTTTTGTTTCACCAATTCCACACAGGGTTTAGCGGTCTTTTGCGACTTGGCTTGTTCGAGCACCCAGTGAGCAATTAAAGCGCGATTGCGCATGTGGGCTTCTTCGATGGTGTTGCCAGGTTTGATGCGCACCAACTGGGTGAGGGCTCCGTTTTGGATGTAACTATAATAGGAGGCTTTGTGGGCGTCCATGTTAGGAGTGAGTCCAAGTTCTACGAGTTTGGGATCAGCCAAATAGTAGAGCGCGAAGAGGTCGGCGCGGGCTTCTTCGATGGTGGAACCATAGGATTTCAAGGAGTCGGGGTCGGTGCCGGGAAGGAGTTGTCCGCTGCCGTGACCTAGACATTCGTGGAGGTCGGTGTGGAGATCGTCGCAACGGTCGCCATATTTGAGTACCAACTGACGCGTGGGTTCGTCGATAATGAACTCTTTGTCCATTCCGCTGCCGTGAGCGGCTTTAGCGTAAGCTGAGGTAAGGTTGGAAATGGTGACGGATTTAGAACCGAAATCACGACGAACCCAGTCGGAATTGGGGAGATTGATGCCGATGGCGGTGGAGGGATAGAGGTCGCCTGAGAGAATGGCGGCCGTGATGACTTTTGCAGAGATGCCTTTGACTTCTTTCTTCTTGAAACGCGCATCGACGGGGCTGTTGTTTTCAAACCACTGCGCATTGACGGCTAATTGGTGAGCGCGCTCGGTGGCTGCGATGTCTTTGAAATTGACGATGCTTTCCCACGATGCTTTCATGCCGAGGGGGTCACCATAAGTTTCGGTGAAGCCGTTGACGAAATCTACCAAACTCTCGGTGTCTTTGAGCCACTGAATGGAGTATTTGTCGAAGGTGCGGAGGTCACCGGTGCGATAGTATTCGATCAAACGACGAATGACACCGGCTTGTTGTGCATTTTCTGCAAAAGGTTCTGCTGCTTCGAGATGCTTGACGATTTGCTCAATGGCTGTGCCGTAGAGTCCGCCCACACGCCAAACGCGCTCTTCGAGAAATCCAAACTCTCCGCGTACCAAACGAGAGTTGAGTCCCATCATCACAGGACGTGGATCGCCTGAAGGTTTGCGCTCTGCATAGAATTGTTCGGCTTCTGCTTGGGTGACGTCGTGACCATAGTAGTTACCTGCGCTGGTGAGCACGAGGTCGTCGCCATCTTTCTGATTGACACGCATTTTGAACGTGTTGGGATTGAACATAGCATCGAGCACTTCGTCTTCTACCTTATAGTTAAGGCTTGCAAGCGTGGTGCGCAACCATTTCTCAGAAAATTCGGGAACGAACTTTTCGTTGCCGTAGTGGTGATGGATACCTGCTGAGAACCACACGCGTTTGAGATAGAGGGTGAGGCCTTGGAAATCTTTTGACTTGCGGTCGCCTTTGTAGTCGCGATAGACGGTTTCAAGCATTTCGCGGATGCGGAGGTTGTAGCGTCCGTTTTGATCGAAGAGGATGTCGCGACCTGCGAGTGCTGCTTCAGACAAATGGTAGATGAGTGTTTTCTGACGCAAAGAGAGTTTCGAAACCTTCCACTTTGTAGCGGAGCATCTGGATGTCGGCAAACTGCTCGTTGGTGTAGTTGAAATTGTCTGTTTGGGCATTGGCCGTTGCGGCACCGCCAACTCCCATAGCTGAGAGGGAAAGAATCATAGTGAGTAGTGAATGCTTCATTTGATGAGTTTAGGGGAAAATAGTGAAAGGGAGTGCGCGAAGTTGTGCTTCGACATCGGCACGGCCGTCATTGAGGAGGATGAAATCTGCCAATTTCTGCTTTTCTGTTTCGGGCATTTGCAGTGCAATCCATTTTAACGCGGTGGCGCGGTCGATGTGATCACGAGCGATGATGCGCGCTATGCGTTCTTCTTCGGGACAAGTGACGAGCAGGCTTTTATCGACCAGGCGTTGCCACCCTACTTCAAAAAGGAGCGCGCATTCCATATATATAATAGATGCGTGGGAATGTGCCTTTATAAATTCGCACCAAGCGGTTTCTACACGCGGATGCACGATGGCGTTGATGCGCTGACTGTTTTGTTCGCCTTGACAGAGGTAGGCTGCGACTACGGATTTCACCAACTGCCCTGCGCTGTCATAGACTTCTTCTCCCAAAAGTGCGCGGAGTTCTCGTTGCACTTCGGGATGTGTACGCATGATTTGTTTGGCAGCATCGTCGGCATAGAATATGGGCGCGCCGTACTGTGCGAGTATTCGACAAACGTGGCTCTTGCCGGAGCCGATGCCGCCAGTGATGCCTATGGTTTTGAGGGAAGTAGTCATTGTGGGAACGTTTCTTTTCCGAGAATTTCTAGCACGAATCGGGTAGTTCTAATCGTTGATGAAAGTTGCCAATCTATGGCGCAAATAGATTGTTCCATTCACTATTCGATGGAGTAAATCTATTGTGCAACTAGTTATTCCGTTTCTCCGCTATTGTCTTGGATGATAAACTCCACTTGTTCGGGACGAACGCGGACACGACGCACTCCTGGTGGGGTGGAACGTGGTTTCGCAGAGAAGGTGTTGCCGGGAAGATTGATGAGATCTTCATAACGCACGGCTATTACAAAACTACTGGCATCGATTTTCTCATTATCGCGCACGCCAACTTGATATTCCACACGAACTTTTGCAGGATTGGTGTGCAATACTTTTGCAGCAGGGAAATTGATGCCTTGCACAGGAACTTCTACGGCTTTATCCATCATTCTATCGGTGATGATGCTCACTCGCACTGACGAAAGCGTGCGCTTATCGGAGTCGAGCGACACGAATTTCACACCGGGCACTTTCACAAAACCACAATGGAGATGGAGCGTATCTTTGACGTTGCTCAAATGAACGGGCTTGAGTCGAGCAAATTGCATCGTGTCGATGATGTGTTGCGGACCGTAAACCATCACACGGGGTTGAGAAAGTTGGGTGTCTAACCACGTGTAACTCGAATCGGCTACCACTGTGCCTTGAAATTTCACATCGAGGGTGCGACCTTTGCTATAATAATTGTAGTAAATCTCGATGTTTTCGGGACGACAAGCCACTAGTTGAGAACCTTCATACTGCGCGCTGACAGATTTTAGAAGATCGCGCGTGCGAAGTGTGGCGTGTCCTTCGTTGTTTTCCACCTCTTTCCAGTGAATATTGATTGTAGGAAAAGTAGACAAGAAGCGATAGCGCAACAACGTCACTCCTTTGTCGCGAAGGGTGATGTGGATGTAGGCTGGCGGCTCCGTGGTGATGTCTACATTACTGGGTACATCAACCAGACGAACGGGGATGATAAACTCGCGCTCGTAGACTTCATTGACCTTTTGAAACACCCAAAAAGAGGTGGAAAGGAGGAGAAAAAACAAAAACGTGAGGAACTGCTTATTATAGATGAGAGATAAGCAGTTCTTCACGAAACGAAGTAAACTAAATTCACTGCGCATGATGATGGAAATTTTGGAGAAATGAGAGCCAGTATTCCACAAAATGACGAGAAACTAAGTGTAAGCGTTGCACCCACACTTAGTTTCTGACGTGAGATGGGCTAGATTATGCCTGTGCGGGTGTGGTGCCTGTGGGATTGATGGCAGCCTTTTCAAAGGTGAGGTCTACTCCGTTAGATACGTGGAGCACAACTTTACTGTCGTCCATCGACTTGATGGTGCCGTGCAAACCTCCAATAGTGACCACGGCTTGACCAACCGTGAGAGAATTGCGGAAGTTATTGATTTCCTTTTGTTTCTTCTGTTGAGGACGAATCATAAAGAAATACATCACTCCGCCGAGTAACACAAACATCAAAATAGTGGGCCACATTGAGGGTTGTTCAGCGGTTGCTGCAAGCATAGTGTTGAGAAGAGTTGTCATAGAGATGAAAATAAATGAGAGAAACGAGAAATATACTGAATTCTAAATGAATTATTTAAGCAAAATACCGTCTTCTTTCAGACGCTTGGTAATGCCTTCTAGCACACCGTGAATGAATCCCGCCGAACGAGGAGTGCTATACACCTTAGCAATATCAAGATATTCGTTGAAAGTAACATTGAGCGGAATGCTGGGGAACTCAAGAATTTCGGCAAGTGCAATTTGCATAACGACTAAATCCATAAATGCAATGCGATTGAATTGCCATTTCTTTAGGTTGTTCTTCACAAGTTCGCGCAGTTCATCGCAGCGCTCAATCGTGATTTTAAACAGACGACCCGCAAATTCTTGGTCTTCCTGAGCGGCATACGCTGGGAGTAATTCTTGCGCAGCACCATTTTCGGGTTGAAAACGCTTGATGGTTTTCACTACAAACGAATCGACAATCTCCTTGTCGTCGTTCCAATACAGACTTTGTTCCTCGAGCAAAGCGTCAAATTCTTCCGACTTTTCGACGTGGTTTTTATAGAGTTTGCGCACGAGTTCGCGATCACTCTCATAGTCGTGTTCCTTGGTGTCGACATAACGCAAGAAAATGTCGTCGTTGAGCCAAGTATCGTAGAGTTTTTTGAGGAAAGTGTCTTCGCTGTTCCAATTCCATTTTTGAGCGGCTTCAAACTCAAGAAGTTCTTCATTCTCTGCCAATTGCTTCAAAAACAAATTGTTTGCCAAAAGTTTGTCGTTGGAAGGTGCATCTCCGCCTCCTACTCGCAATTTCTTAGCCTCGCGAGCTGCGTCCACACGCTCTGCTCTACGGCGAAGCTCTACCAAGAGTAGGAGCATAAGACGATAAAGGTCGTAAGCCTTTTGAAGGCTAAAATCAAGTTCTTTCAAGGCTACCTCTGTAGTTTTGCCTTCGTTCTGATAGTAGGCATAGATAAGTTGAACTACTTTCAGACGGATAAGTGCACGATTAATCATTGTTGCAAGATTTAATTCTAGATGTGTCTCCGTTGAGACGTTATATGCTCCACAAAGTTACAAAGAAATGCTGAAGTGGCGAAAACTTTAGGTGGATTTCGCTGGAAAAAAGCAGAAAGCAACGAAAAACGCAGTGCGAAGTTGAAAAAACCGACTATTTACTTGGTATATCACAAAAAAAAATGCAATTTTGCTGTAGAAACACAAGAGGTCTTCGCTCAATGCGGCGACTTCTTCCTAACTTTTACACTGAAAATGAGCACTCCTTCTGAACAATGGAAAGGGCAAGGCGATAGCGACATCCTTTTCTCGCGTGTTGTCAAAGCCGGTAAACGCGTCTATTATATTGATGTGAAGAGCGATCGTCGCGGAGAATACTATCTGTCGATGACCGAGAGCAAACGCGTGAAAGACGGCACAGAAACGGAACGTCCCGTGTTTGAGAAACACAAGATTTTCCTCTATCGCGAAGATATGCTGAAATTCTTTGAAGCATTTAGCGATGCGGTGCACTTTGTAGGCGACCACACTAGTCTGGCGAGCCGACACAACGATGCCACACCTGCGCAAGACGGTACTGTTCCCTCCACTTCTGAATCAACAGAAGGCATCACCACGAGCTTCGACATCGAGTTCTAAGTATAAAAGTTACCAATAAGCACAACACTTCAAGCATAGACGCACATTCCCAGCGTCTATGCTCTAGTATTTTGCGCCGTTGCAATAGCGACTTATTCAGGCGACAATCTCCTTTACTTTTGTACCCCCACAAAAAAATGGAAAAAACAGCGTGAAAACCACACTCACCGCGGCTTTTTCCCCTCAAAACTTGCTCATTCAGTGAAGAATGCGTAACTTTGCACACGAATTTGTCCTCCATAGGTCTAACAAGACCATTGTGTGATGGCGAATTATTCAAATCATATTGTTTAATTCAGAGTAACACAACCCAAACTCATGAAGTCAATCTCTATTACTGGTACTAAGCGTACCGACCTCGGTAAGAAGGCTACCAAGGACGTTCGTAAGCAAGGCCTCGTTCCCTGCGTAATCTACGGTGAAAAGAAGGACGCTAACGGCGCTCCCGAAGCTCTCCACTTCCTCGTTGACGAAAAGCAAATCAACAAGGTGGTTTACACTCCAGACATCTACTTGGTAAACATCGACATCGATGGTCAAAAGTGCCAAGCTGTTGTCAAGGAACTCCAATTCCACGCTGTAAAAGACAACGTGCTCCACGTTGACTTCTACGAAGTAACTCCCACTAAGCCCATCGTTATGGGTGTGCCCATCGCTCCTATTGGTCTTGCAGAAGGTGTGCGTGCTGGTGGTAAGCTCGTTACTATGGTTCGCAAACTCAAGGTTCGCGCCACTGTTGACGCTATCCCCGAAAAGCTCACCATCGACGTGACTAGCCTCGGTCTTGGTAAGTCTATCAAGTGCGGTGAACTCTCTTACGAAGGTCTCGAACTCGTAACTCCTAAGGAAGTTGTTGTAGTGACTGTCAAGATGACCCGTGCTGCTATGGGTGCTGCTGCTGCCGCTGCCGCTGCTGCCAAGAAGTAATAGCACTCTTCTGTGCAAAACCCTATGTGCCAGTGCCCCTTGGGGTGCTGGCACTTTTTTATCATTCATTTCTCTATCTCCACTCTGCGCCAACGCTAAGCGCAACACTTCGCAAGCACCTGCTCCAACGCAGTTCAATGCAACACAGCAACCACACGCAAAGCTGGTACAATCGCTTAGCACAAAATATCAGAGCTATAGGAATAATTCAACACATTATGACGCATCTCATCGTTGGACTCGGCAACATCGGCGCAGAATATGCCGGTACGCGCCACAACATTGGTTTGATGTAGTAGACAAACTCGCAGCCGACGCAGGAGCCACCTGGGAAGACCGCCGATATGGCGCAGTATGCACCATTCGTGTAAAAAATCAAGTACTCGTCCTCCTCAAACCCTCCACCTATATGAACCTTTCGGGCGACGCCGTGCGCTACTGGATGAAGGAGAAAAATGTGGACATAGCACAAATGCTCGTTGTGGTCGACGATTTGGCACTTCCCTTTGGACAACTCCGTATGAAAGGCAGTGGTAGCGAAGCCGGACACAACGGACTTCGCCACATCACACAAGTATTAGGCACACAAGGCTATAATCGTCTGCGCTTCGGCATTGGCAACGACTTCCCCCGCGGTGGACAAGTGGATTTTGTACTCGGACATTTCGAAGGCGAAGATTTGGAAAAGAAACCCGAAGCATTGGCACGTGCTGCTGAAGCGGTGAAAAGTTTTGCGTTGCAAGGACTTGCTCGCACGATGAATCAATTCAACCGATAAACTCCCGCACCGCCTCACACCTCAGCCACCGCTGTCCACACTAATCTCCGGCACAACCATTCTCCCAGAATTCTCTCCAACTCCCCCTACCCTCTTTTCACCTCACATTTCATTGTTTCATTTATGCCAACAGAAGCTCGCATAGACAAATGGCTTTGGGCAGCTCGCATCTACAAAACGCGTACGCTCGCTGCCGACGCCTGCAAAAACAACCGCATCACCATCAACGGAGCTGCGGTGAAACCCTCACGCTCTGTCAAAGTGGGAGACGAAGTCGGGGTGAAAAAGGCGCCCGTCACCTACACCTTCCGCGTGCTTCAAGCCATAGAAAAACGTGTGGGGGCAAAACTCATTCCCGAGATTTTGGAAAACATCACCGCTCCCGAACAATACGAACTGCTGGAAATGAGTCGCATCAGCGGATTTATCGACCGCGCGCGCGGCACAGGACGTCCCACTAAGAAAGATCGTCGTGCCCTCGATGACTTTGCAGACGTTCCCCTCTTCTTAGACGATGATTTCGATTTAGAAGAAGACGACTAACGAAGAGGCATTTTCACACATTCAGAGATAAACATAGAAGACACTACCTAGTTTGAGAAAGGCTCAAGGAATTTCATTGGGGTTTAACCCCAAATCTTTTTCCCTTTCACTCTGTTCTCTTCTCTCCCAACTATTGGCTGAACTGCAATTGCAGTTTGGCCTTTTTCATACTCCCACATATTGAAATCCACTTGAAAACTTATATACATCAAAACAAAATCTCTCTTCACTAACTCGTTGAAGCATTCCGTAAATCCCCCAAATCTATCTAACAAAATATATTAAATAGCCCAATACTCTTCTGTATTTTATCGGAAATTGGTATATTTGCAGCGAAGCATTCTATATGCTCACACTTTTTTGGTAAAAAGAGGCGTTATGCCCTATTCTTGTATGTACGAAGCCTGAGAAACTTCCCAACAATGTGACAAGAAAGGTCGTAATAGTCTCCACGCGTAACGCGTGGGGCTGTTATTCCCACATCTGTCACAAATGGTTTTCTCAGGGCCAGTACATTAGGACGTGGAGCATACAGTTCCACGCTTTTTGTTTCAGTACACTAACACCCAATAGGAACTGTAAGGGAATAACAGTTGCACCCGACACAAATAAGGGGTTTAATATGATTGCAGATGTAATTCTGAAAAATGGTTGGTATCAATCATTAAACGAATCTGGCAAAAAGATTCAAGAAAGGAGTGCGAGCTCAATGGGTGAACTCATGGGATTCACCGACAAATTTATGGTTTTCTACAAAAATGGATGGTTTCAAACATTTGACGAAACATTCCATAAGATTTCAGAGAAGTCAGACAGTAGCGTTGGTATGTTCAAAAATGCAGTTGGAACATCAATGATTTTTGTCAAAAATGGCTGGGCAGTTACCTATGATATGCACTTCAAGAAAATAAGCGAACGACACATCTAAAACATTTTAAACCAGCAGAGTTATCCATGCATAGCTCTGCTGATTTCTATTTATTTTATGGAAGCACTAACCAACATCGCTGCAATGCTCTCAGGAAAGAGTATTGTCGTTCCAAACTATCAACGCGCTTATTCATGGGAAACAGACTTGACAGACAAAAGTCAGAAACAAGTAAATACGTTCCTAACAGATTTGCAGAACTATGTCAATAGCAAATCTTCAAGTCCTTATTATTTGGGACATTTCCTTCTCGAAGAAGAAACACATTTGAATATGGAATTATTGATGGACAACAACGTCTAACTACATCCGTGATTTTCATTTCCGCATTGTATAGACGTTTGAAAGAAATCAAAAAAACAGAAAGCATCAAAGATTTTGATGATGATTTATACGTTGCTTATTGCAACACAATCAAGCAAGGTTCATCATACAGATTTTCCACTGTGGAATATGATAATCAAATGTTCCGAGATTATGTAATAGATCAAACTCTTCATGATCGAAATGAGCTAGATACAATTTCAAAGGAAAGAATAGCAAATGCCTTTGATTTCTTCTGCAAAAAGCTAGCTGACAAAAGTGAGGACGAACTCTTACCATTCCTAGAAGCTATTAGTAAGGCGTCTTGCACAACTCACGTGGTAAAGGATGAGATTGAAGCTGTCCAAATGTTTATTTTCCAAAACAACCGTGGCAAAAAACCCACTAAGTTGGAAATCATCAAAGCGCAGTTTATGTATCACATACATTTACATGCTCCATTTGAAGAAAGAAACACTATACTGTCTGAAATTACAACAAGGTTTGAACACATATATAGGTCAATTACACAAATAGAAGACTATATTGATGAAGACAACATCCTAAACTACACAGTGAAGGTGTATAGAAACAATTTGGATGACATCAGTTCCTCAAACTTCGTCAATGAAAACTTAGCTAAAGCTGATAGCATTTCTTTTGTACGTGACTTTACACGATTTTTGGCTTCTTGCTTTTCGCAAGCGGCTACATTTCTCCACCAAGAAAAGGAAAATGCAGCTTATCATGCTCTGCTCGTTTCGGCAGACAAAGCTATCATGTTTCCCTTCATTATCAAAGCCTTGCGCAATGGAATGCAACAAGATGAATTTAACCTACTAGCAAAATCTTTGGAACAAGTGTTCTTGCGCAATCGCATTATCGGAACTCGGGCTAATTTGCTTTGGCGACTCAATAAATGCTACCAGGAAATGCAGTCTGACGCGATGACTGTTTTCAATCATATTAAATGGATGAAAACACGAAATGATTGGTGGGGTTTCTGGAATAATGAAGAACTAGCTAGATGTCTCAATACAGGAATAAATCTATAATCCGCAAAACGAAAAGTTGCATCGAATTAAAACGAAGAGTTGCTTAGCTGAAAACGAAACGTCTCCTATAAAACTCCACCCCACACTAGCACAATAATGCCCCTCTGCTATTATTATAACGGCAGAGGGGTATTATTATAAACCAGTTGGAGAGGAACTCAGGATAACAGCAAAAAAAAGGAGGGCTACCTACTAGGCAGTCCTCCTTGCTCGTTGGGGCTGGATTATCTATCGGGGTTGAGTATCTTGTCTAGATATCCCAAATGGTCGAGTACTTCCTCTATGAGGTAATCCCACACCGCCTCTGGCTTATAGCGGAAGGCATTGCAGGGTTCTCCATCCTCGTCTTCGTAGTCGTGCTCGAAATCAGGCATAAACTCATCGGTATATTCCTCGAGGAAGCTAGCGTAGAAATCAGCTGCTGCGTAGAGGTCTGTAGCTCTGAGCACCTTAAGAACAAGGTCTACTTGGAGTTGGCGAGCAAAGGAGTATTGAGCGTTGCGAGTCACAAAAGTACGGTTGTAAACGGTAAGCATAATGCGTTGAGAATTTGAGTGTTAAACGTCTTTCCACTACTCTAGGGGCTTCCCCTTGGTGGCAGTGCAAAGATGCGTACTAATGGTGGGACACGCAAGTTTATCTGAAACAAACAAGTTGAATAGCAACAACTTAGCTTAGTATAAGAGTTCCGCGCGCCATATTAAGAGATGTATGGAGAGTGAGGACGAGAATCCTGCCAAACTCTGAGGGCTAGGACACCTTGGCAAGCATGATATCAGTGTAGCCAGCAGTGTAGTTAAGCGCAACAACATGCTCATGGCGAACAGCATCTACAAAGGGATTGCCCAGCGATGGATTACGTCCCAACCAGTCGCATAGTTCAAAAATCTGAGACTTGCTACTGGTAAAGTAGACAAAGCGGTGACCGTTGAGGAGTGTGAGCACATCTAGATAATCAGAGAGAGACCACGACATATTATAAGTAGTCGTATCAGTGGAGAGATACGGAGGGTCGAGCAAGAATATAGCGCGAGGATTATCCTTGTATCGCTCAAAGAGCTCGCGATAGTCGACTGACGCTATCTCTATGCCATCAAGGTAACCCTCAGCAGAGTAATCACTCCGTCGCACGTTATTGTAGAGTTGCTCGCGGACAAAGCCATCTAAGGAGGTCGCATACTTGGATGAGAAGAGGAGCGAGGACGAGAAGCGTGATATAATCCACATATCCTTGCTTATCGGCTTGTTGCAGTATGTCAAGGATAGTAAGGCGCGTCTCATCAGGGATGCGCGCGTGTCTAGCAACATTAGCCACAAGGGGGCGGATGCGTGCCAGCAGTGCGTTGGTTGTGGGGATAGCAGCAATGCGCTGGCGGTAGTTGTCGTAGTCGTTGTAGACCACCGTAGCATTGGGCTTAGCCACGCGCGTGGCATGGGAGAGGAGACCACTACCTCCAAAGAGGTCAACAAAGATAGCATCATCGGGTAGTGTGGCAAGCAGGTCGCGGTAGATGCGCACGAAGTTGCGCTTTTGACCTTGAAAAGGGAGAGGAGCAGCATTGTACTGTTGCATTGATTTGAGATTTAGAATAGGTGAATAATGGAGTTATATTGGCATCCTAATGCCGTTTGCAGGTGAATGGTTTTGCGGAGTGGAGAGAATGTCGTACCTTTGCAATACTTCTCACAATTCTTATCCACGCAACACGCCAGCAAGGCGCACATACGGCAAAGGATTTACCCTCGGTCGTGTGTGTGTGCCTTGCTGGCGTGCGTAGCATTAAGAAGTGTGAGAAGCTTTTTTATGAACGACCGAGGGCTTTTTATTCTCCGTCGTTAAGATTGTGGTGTATCTGTTTTGTGGGTTTGAGAATTATGCGTATATTCGCAGCATCTCAATATTATAACTATGAAACGATTACTACTAATGTTACTGACTGCGCCACTGCTCATGGCATGTGGCAGCGATAGCCCCGAGGTGCCAAGCACCAAGGGCAAGATACTCCCCGACCAGCTCGTCCGAATCGAAGCAGCGCAAGGCGTGCGCACTCGAGCTGCTGAGGCGGAATATACCGAGGATGGTGAAAAACTTTTGACCGCGCTAGAAGTTGTAAAGCAGGGAGAGGTTATGGCTGGTACATTCTTCATCCAACCTGACACATCGCTTATGTGGCAGCCCTCCTACTATCATTATGGCGAGCGAGGTTTTGGAGACAACATGCGTGACACCATCTCGGCTACTCCAGCTTTGCTTATGTTCAGCGATGACATCCTTACCTCAAAAGGGTTATACCCTAATTTTTGAAGGCGTATGATGTTTTAGTTTTGGGTAAAATCAAGGAAAACCCTCGCCGTGACGAATATGGATTTTGGGAAAGAGACACCATTGCCTACGTCCCCAATTCCGTGCTGAGAGAAGCCGAAAAGAAGATTTATAAAGCCTATGCCGACAGCAACTACACCGAGGTGTATCGCTTGTTCCATGAGGCTTACAAATTTAAGCCCATCACGAGTAAGCAATGGCAGCGTCTGAAAGCTGCTGGCAAACTCTAACCCATACAAAATACTCCGTTGGTCGTCCCACGTTATCTTCATGATGCGTGGGGCGATTTTTCGTATATAGCCCTTACTAGTTGCGCCCAATGATGGCGAAGGTAAAGGGAGTATTGGTTAGGTTGCAATTCCGCTGCACGTCTCGGATAAAGCACCAAGCCGTGTCTATTGTCTGCATAGCCAATTGTCCTACTAGCAGATTACCATTGCCGATGGGAGTGATGATGATGCTATAGTCTGTGTGACCTATGCTGTGCAGAATCAGATACTCCCCCGTTGAGCGACGATACACTTTTGTAGCGAGCCCCCACAAAGATAAAGGTGACCCATCTGCATTGACACTGCCACTCGCAAGTAATCCAGGCATGTCGTGCTTACCTTTGATATGGAGCTTTCCCTCTTTGATGTAGGTGTATTGCGAAGGTGAGTGGAACGACATAATACCATCACTAGCAATGGCATTGAAGGGAGTGACAAGCCCCTCCGTATATTCCGCAGTTCTAGTCCTAAAGAGAGCTCTTGCATTGTCCATGTTCGCGCTATTAAAAGACAAATAGATGCGGTATTTTCCTACGGGCAAATTGACTAATTCGAAACTACCCTCTCTGTCATCAGCACCACTATTTATAGAAAGGTCGGATATCCGGAGGTGTTTGGTATAGAACTTAGCTCCTACTCTATGTTCCAAAAAAACGATAGCATCTACATACGCTATTGTATATTTACGTGCAGAAGCATCGATGTGTTTGGGGATGCCACTAACACTTAGCGTATACTCAATCTTACCACGCCCATAAGGAGAGGTTACTTCGAATTCTCTTGAGTATTTATTTGATTCACTATCCAGTCTGCTTGGTGAGATGATTATCTTATGTTCAGCACGTTGCACTAGAGCATTGATATTACAGCGAGGTTGACGTGTCAACTCTGTTAGCACAGTCCCATCATCTCCACGAGTAAAGAGCGACCCAGTTCCATCAATATGTAGGTCACCAATGTGACCACTACCATCAAAGTTGAGGGCAATAGCTTCTTTTCGTCTGCCTTTCCAAAGTTTTTCACTCCTAGAGCGAGTGCAGGTCGTGGTGCATTCCCCACCTTGGTAGAGCGTAGTCCACTCAAATAAGCTGCAACCTCTCCATTGGTTGCACCATTGGTTGGAATATCTCTCATCTGCAACATCGAGCCAAAGAGCAAGCCCCCCTCGATGCCAGCGCGCTGTTCAAACACCTGTTTGAGATAAGCCATGTGCGCCTGCTCATAGGCAAGTTCAGAGAGCTTTTTCCACGCGCTGTCTACCTGCGGAGTGGTTGTCACCACGCGTCCATCCGTAAAAGTAACGCGCGAGCGCGTCCAGAGGTATTGCCCTTGTTGCCACGTGGGTAGTGTTGTGCTCCATCCCGAGGAAGGAGCAGAGTTTTCCGAAGAACTCACAGCATATTCAGTGACCACAGCAGACACCCCCACACCATCATCCCCTTTGAAGTCGGCTTGCGCGCGCAACCAAGGGGTAGCGACTCGACCCTCCTCGAGTTTTGGAGCTGCGAAATAGACTTTACCCGAATTTCTTTGCCCAGCTTGAAACCATGAACGCAGATAAGCATTTGCACCTCCGCTCTTATCAGCAGTAAAAGTCACTGCATACCGTTTCCAACCATCGGGGAGTCCATTCTCTTCCACTTGTTTAGTTTCGACCAAAGGTTGGTGTACTCCAATAGGCCAAGTAATAAGCCAACCACTGTTTGCACCTTTAGCATAGACCGAAAATGTGTATGTTTTACCTGATATAAAAGAGAGATGTTGATATAGTTCGCCAAAAGACTCTGACTGTGGAGCAGCGAAAGCTGCCCACACATTTACCCCAGTGATGGGAGGAACAACGTTACTCTCAAAGTTGATAGAACCTCCATTGTTGGTGTTCTTGTTCCATGCACCTAACGTCAGAGGCAGGTGAGCATCGCGCAGCAGGTTGGGCTGTGGGGTGAGACCATCTTTGCCGTTCTGTCCATCGACAAGTTGGTGTATGGTAAGTCTTGATTTGGCGTGTCGCATATTGAGAGGGATTTAGAACTAGAAGTCTAAGAAGAACTCGAAAGTCGTTCCAGAACCACTAGCGGTGAGTAGGTGGTCATTTGATGCGGATGGTGCGGTTGGAAGTGGTTGCGGTTTGTCCCGAGGAGGAAGAGTAGGTGCGTTTGACCTCATTGCTCGAGATAGTCCACCCCACAAAGTCCGCTTGGGATGGAGACCAAGTGTTATCCTTGGCATCTGCAGCCGTGAGTCGGTAAAATCCTAAGGTCTTGCCCACGTAGAAGCCCTCCGCCATAGGTTTGTAGCCTTGCCGAACGATAAGCTCAATAGGCAATCCCATCGAATTACCGCGACTAAGATGCGTGCCTTGCTTGGCATCGGGCAGAATATCATAGGGGTCAGTTGTGTCGAGTACACTCTGGATAGCCTCTGCCGTCTTGTTGTAGGTTGAGGAAGTGCTATCGGTGTCCTTGGCTATCAGCTTGATTGTGCCGATGTTGAGGATGGCATCAGAATTTACCGTGATGGTCTTGCTTGTCCAATTGGCAAAGAGATTGCCCGATGGCAATCCACTACCTGCTGGAGCAGTCGCAGCCGTAATGGGATAGAACTGACCATTAACCCCTTGGATGTGCCAATCGTATTGTACGTTGGTGGTGTCCTCAGCCCCTCCACGGAGCATCCGTCCCTCGAAGCGTAGCTGCTTGCTAGCACCTCCTTCGGTGACAAAGATATTGCCATCAAGAGGGAGTATCATAGCCATAATCATGGTGCCTGCATTTTCCACTTGCGATAGAGTGATCTCTGCTTGCAATTGAGTGCTCAGTCCCGTCGTTGGGTCGGTGTGTGCATACTCGCAGGTGACACGCGTGGTGGCAGTCGTCATATTTTGCCCAATGGTCAGCGCGTAGGGCGCAGTCGTAGCGATAGTCATGCCGTTTTGTCCACTTGTCACGCGTGAGCCATTGACATACCACGTGCAAGCTCCCTTGACTTGATTGCCCGATAGTCCAGGGATGCCAATATGGGGAGTAATCACCTGTGCAGTCTTAGTGTAGTCAGGAAGGAAGGACACGGGGTCTTTGCTTTTGACTTGGGTGCTGCCTTGGGAGGTGGATAAGGTAAATGATACGGTTGTGCCATCGACGAGCTGATGAAACGTGAGGCGCGATTTTGCTTGTACTGCCATAGTGATAGGGATTATAGGGATTGTTTGTGAGTTGATTCGGTTTCCCCGTTGGGGGTATATAGGGTGCAAATGAGCGTCGTTTGTCCTGCAAGATCATTGGTGGTGATTTCTATCTCTCGCGCGAGGTGAGCGTGCTGGAGAGCCCAGTAGTTGTCGTCTCCCTCACTCTCGCGTGTCCACTTGATGCGTGAGGGATGGACAGTGTCGGTGATGTCTACATTGTCCTCCTCGAGGACAGCGCGAAATGTCCCAACATAGCCTTGCCCAGCGCGATAAAATTGGCTACCACGCACGCAGTCAATGAAGAAACGTTGTACGGGCTTACCTGCAAATCGTACGGCATCGCTCCACGCTCCATGCTCACCCTTGCGTTGGCGAAGGTATTGGTCACCATCTTGAGCAGGCGCGTGCCAATCGGTCTTGCCGTCCTTGCTGTACTCTAGATAGAGCCTACTGTCAGCAATCTTGCCATCTAAGTCATGTACCACATCGCTAAAGTCGCGCAGCTTGCCGTCTATCACCACCTTGCCCGTGAGGTAGACATTATCGGCAAATAGTCCGACCCCTGATATCTCACTGGGGTAGCCCAGCTCATGGAGGTTGTCTAGTTCTCCCTGCTGCATCGCCACGTGGCTCGCAAGGATGTCCCACTGATTGACCCCACGCAAGTAGCGTGTGTAGGTGCGCGTGTGGATGGCAAAGTGCTGACGCTCGGAGCGAGACACGGAGCCACGGCTGGCGAAGGTCATGTGAGGTTGAGGGTGGAAGGTGGTGTTGGGGCGCAGCGAGTAGGTAAACCACTTGCGCTCGCTGTCCACTGTCTCCACCTTGAAATACGTGGTGGCGAAGCCTGCAAAGGTGAGGTTGAGCCGTCCATCGTCTGAGTCCTTGGTTGCGCCCCCTTGGGCTGTGGTGGCGTGGAAGATGCCCGTGAGCAAGTCGCCCACCTCCACTGTGGCGAGTTCGCCCTCTTGGAGCTTGAGATAGACCTTGCCCACCTCATCGGTGAGTCGCTCCACGCGCTCAATGATGCCAGCAGCTGGCGACTGCAGCTCGTAGCCTATGTGGACGTTGGTACGATTGTAGCGCAGCTCGGGGACGTCTAGATGTTCATCGATGGCGAGGTCGCGCAAGTGCGCGCGTCCCTCAGCATCGACGTAGTAGGTAGGCAAAGCTCCAAACACTGCCCCCTCTTGCAGGTGGGCTTTGCCTTTTGCGGTCAATCCCTTATCAAAGGTGATATGACCTTTTGCGGTGTCGTCTTGAATCTTGGAGAGGTAGTTGTCTAACTTGCTCCATATAGGGGAGGATTTGTCTACATCTCCTGCCACATCTGCCCATCCTGCTCTAATCTTATGGGGCTGGCTGGATGAGTTAGACCCTTGCCCCTCTGCCCCCTCGTTGGGCTTGTCGCTGGTCGGGGCAGCAGCTAAGTAGAGGTAACCATCGTTGTCGGTCGTAAAGCGTTGTAATAGCGATAGATTGTTGTGCTTATGCCACTCTAATGGTGTGCCACTGCCGTCTGTCTGACCTGCGGAGTTGCCCATCGAGGTGGCATGCCCTCCTCGCGCGCCTTGAGTGGCACGTGGAGTGAGGTGCTGGGTGAGGGTATAGACGTTAGACATTAGACGTTAGAGATTAGACGTTAGAGGGTCGGAAGCTCTCGGGGCTAAGCTCCACGAAGGTAGCTTCTTGTGTGTCTTCTATGAGATTGGCTGTAAGCCCAGTGGCGATGAACACACGGTCGCCTTGGCAGGCTTCAGTGAAGAGAGAAAGTGGATGTTGAGCGAGGGCACACACTCCAGAGAGTTTCGTGTGTCGCGTGGAGAATTGTGAGAAGATGGTGTTGAGCAATAGTCGCTCAGGCGAGCCTTTGTCGCCTGCGCGCTGTAGCGCGGTGAGTGGGGCTATCTGCGTGCGCCTGCCATTGGTGTGATGCTGGTAGAGCTGTCCACGCGCGGAGGGTGCAGTCTCAGGATGCGTGCCACAAGCCAAATCTAGGCTCATGTGTTCGCGCGCATCGGGATTGACCACTGCACGGTGCTGCACATCGTCTAGCTCTGCAGCTGCAAAGTTACCATAGCAGCGCGCTATCTCGAGCTTGGGGGCTTTATAGAGCATCCAGCGAATCTTATTTAGCAGGTCATAATCATCAGAAGTAGACCAACCTCCTTCTTCTCCATAGTCGAAAAAAGTGATGCCATAAAAGACTTTCACCTCTACGTATCCGTCGATGGGGGGATAGGGGATGGGTTGCCCCACGCCAAAGCTGTCGAGGATGTCGTAGGCGTGATTCTTGTTGTTGTCGGCTAGGGGCAAGAAGGTGCGCTCTTGCCTGTCGGCACGTCCGATGCAGGGGCGATTGCTAGCCCAGCCCGAGAGACCAGTGTTCTCCACGGGGTCTTTGGGGTCGTAGTAGGCGAGCCACGCATCGCCATATTCTCCTTCTCCCTCTTTCCACGTCCCTCCCAAGCCTAGAGAGGAGAGGATGCCTGCCGACTGTGCAAGACCGCGATTGGTGTAGTGCATCAGAGCGTTGCCCTGCGCATCATAGAGGTTGACAGCGATGGGCAGAAAAGTCCATCCTGCGCGCACCTTAAAGTATTGATAGTCGTTGCGCTCTGTTTCGTTGACGGGCGAGGCTTCTTGGAAGGGGTTGTAGCGCACATCGACCAAGATGGGCAGTGTGAGGCGCAGCATATAGTCGGGCGAGGAGCAGGGAGGCACATAGGCGCGGTGCGAGCGCATCACCACCTCATTAGTGACTGCTCTCGGTTCGTTGAGTAGTCGGAGGTGGGTGGTGTCTGCATTGGCTGCTGCTGTGGCGAAGACCGACCCTGATGACCACGTGGTGTCTTTGAGTCGCTGATTGGCTATAGTCCACGCCACGCCTGTGGCTTGGCTGCCACCGCTCAAAGGCAGGAGCGAGAAGTATTTTGCCCCATTGTACACATAGTCCAAACCCTTTCCTGCTCCGAGGAAGATGGCAAAATCATTGATGGCAGGCGCATTGCGTGCATAGGGCAAGGGCTTAAAGTAGGTGTGAGCAGTGCGGATGTTGCTGATGCTTGCTGGGTCGGTGTAGGTGACTTCTCCAGTGAGCAGTGTGTTCTCCACGTTGGGGCTGAAGGTGAGGGTGCAGTCGTTGACCACCTTGTCCACGCTGAGCGTTTGGGTGCTGCCCATCCAGTGTATTTTTTCGCGCTGCGCGGTGGTGTAGAGTCCGTGCAGGTCGTAGAGATAGAGCCTTCCGCCACGGCTCACAAGGCGCAGGGCAAGAGGCTGGAGCATGTCGGTGAGCACTTGCTTGAGGGAGGCATAGGTGCCAGTGTCGTCGCGCCAGTTGTCGGCATTCACGGCTATGGTGTCTATCTCCATCACCTCTCCTTGCTGACCTTGGAGTGAGAGCATGGAGGTGTCGAGTGTGAGCCGTTCGAGTGCAGCGCATTGCTGTGCAGTGGCGATGACGTCTCTGAGGGTGATGAGTCCGCGCAGGGGGAGTGGCACGCGGTCGAGCAGGCCGAGGTCAGAGAAGGTGAGTGAGACCACGTAGGAGTCGCGCATCTCATAAGGCTCCTCGTAGAATTCGGCATCGAGCGTGCCTGCCCAATAGAGCAGTCCTTCTCTGTAGATGTGTGCTCCCACGCTGCCAGCTTTGATGGTGTAGAGGTCTTGGTAGGTGCCATCGGCAGGGGAAATCACTTTGATAGTAGCCGTGCTGGGACACAGAGGCTCTTCTTTGGACGTCTCTCCCCACTCTATCAGCACACTCTCGTTGGCATCGAAGCGCAACTCACCCAATTCGCTAGAAGATTCATTGCTATCGCGCCATATCTCTACACGCCACACCACGTTGGCTTGCGACACAAATTCTCCTTGGTAAATTATAGGCTTGGACATAGGAAGGGGGTAATGACTGATGTTATTATAGATTTCTCTTGCTGCGGTGTTGCTCGTTTCTCAGGACACCCACGAGATTGCGTCCTTTGATTTCAAACTCCACGCGTCCGCCCACGCCTCCTCCTCGGCTGTCGATGTCGAGCAGGTTTCTGAGCTTGTCGAGGGGAGCTACGACCTCGGGGTTGGTACTCGCGCCTGCGTACTCACCAAAGAGACCGAGGGTCGGTCCGTAGGCGATACCACCATTGGCAAACTTAGGGACTGAGTTTTTGGCACTCACGACTGAAGCGAGCAACGCACCTACCATCGCAGCACCGATAGCCACACCCACAAAAGGCATCCATGCATGCGCTTTAAGTGTTTTCGCTGCTGCTGCGGTGGTATCTGCTGCTGCTTCTGTTCCTGATGCGGTGGCTGCGGTGAGCGATGCGGTCGCTCCTGCTGTAGATGCAGCTGAAGCAGTGGTGGTAGCCACAGCATGTCCTTCCTTGGCAATCGTTCCAGCCGTGGTAGCTGCTGTCTGAGCTGTGGTAAGCGTAGTAATGAGTTGCGTGATGGTGGCTACATTTTGGAGGATACTTATTACGCCATCGACAACAGCAGTGAGCTTTTTCCAAGCATTATCATTGCCTTCGAGAGCCGTTGTAATGTTGTCTATACCACTAGCCACGCTCTTAACACTTCCCCAACCCGATACGAATTGTTTACCTAGACTCTCGCCAACCTTCCCCACATCCTTGATGACTTTTGCCTTAGCCTCCCACGATTGAATCTCGCGGTTGATTTGGGCTGCTTCCTCAAGAGAGGCGGTTTGGAGCTTGGATGAGAGGAAATCAATATTGCTATTAATATCTTTGAGTGTGGAAGCAGCCCCATTAAAGACGGCTTCTTGACCAGCATTGCGGATACTTCTGCCTAGCTCATCCCACTTTTTGATTTGGCGGTTGATATCAGCAGCTTGTTCTAAGGTCGCTGTTTTGAGCTGTTCGGTAAGGATATCAATATTCGCATTAATCTGTTCGAGTGTATTGGCCTCTTCGTTGATGGTAGTTTTCGTAACGAGACCAGCATTCTTGATAGCATCCTCTTTGTCACGCCAAAGTTTAATCTGCTTATTGATGACAGCAGCTTCTTCTAAATTGGCTGTTTGAAGTTGCTCAGTAAGGATATCTATATTTGTAGAAATGTCTTGAGCGTAGAGGCATCTGACTTTATACCCTTTTGCTGAGCACCTGCACCAATTTTATTAAGTCTATCTAATTCCTTCTCGTACTGAGTGATTTCTTCGCGTAAAGCTTTGATGGATTCCTCGCTGGTGGCTTCGCGCAAAGCATTACGAGCTTTTTCAAGTTTCTCCTCTGTCTTAGCAATAAGACCTACAGATGGTTTATTGATGGTATTAGTATTAGCATGACCACCACCCCCACTATGTCCCCCTATTGCATTTCTAGGAGGATTTGTCTTTGGAGGTTGAAATTTATCTGTATTGGTATTCTTGCCACCTCCCCTATCTTTCGTCTTGGTCTCGACTGTTATGGTCTTTGTATCGTCTAGTCCCAAGAATTTCTTGAGCCATTCCCAAGCTATCTTGATTTTCTCAATTACCCAGTTGAAGGCTTTGACAAGGGCATCCTTAATGATACCAGCCAATTTCTTTACCACGCCCCAAACCTTGTCACAAATAGCACGGAAGGTATCGCTCTTTTTGTAAGCCAACACAACAATAGCAACGAGAGCAGCAATAGCCATAATAACAATCCCAACAGGGTTTGCAGATAGAGCTACGTTGAGAGCCCATTGAGCAACTGTCCATGTTTTACTAGCAAGTGCCACAGCTTTTTGTGCCACAGCACTTGCTATAATTGCAGCCGTGAGTTGTATGTTAACAGCACGAGAAGCTATGGATGCAACGGTAGAGCGTACCGTAGCTGCAGCAAAAGCTACCCACGCTTTAATGTCAGCCCATTTTGCAGCTGAAAATGCCCATATAGCTTTAGAAGCGATAGTTATACCTTGTCCGAATAACACCAAACCAGAAGTAGCTTGACCTGCTAACGCAATGTAAGTGACGTAGGGCTGAGCAGCAGATGCAATAGCCCCTATCCACGAGAACATTGAAGATAGTTGGTTTTGTAGCATCTGTGTAACCGCTTCTCCCGACCCCGACATACTCTCAAAGGCTGCGTCTATCGTCCCACCTGAGTCCGCCATCGCAGAAACGTTGTTGCGATACGTTTCTGCTAGCTCGCCATTAAGGGGTATAAGCGCACGTAGTGCTTCCGCTGAGCCAAAGAGTTTGCCATATATCTCCTCGGCTATCATGCCGTTGGCAGAGGCATAAGCCTTGACCGTGCCATCGAGGTTGGTCAAAAAGTTTTGAAGCCTCCTGCTGCCTTGATGGCTGCTGCGTCAAACTGAATGCCCATGGCTTGTGCCATCTCGGTGGCTTCGGAGCTAGGCTTGACGAGAGCCGTGAAGATGGCAGCCATCTGCGTGCTCACCTCGTTGGTGTTGCCCGACACGCCAGTGAGGGTGGCAAAGCTCGCCATGAGCTCATCGACAGTGACTCCCAGCGTGGCAGCATTACCCGTGACGCGTGGCAGAGCTTGGGCAAGCTGCTCGAAGGAGGTGACCCCATTTTTGGCGGTGGTCTGTATCTTGTCTTGCAGGGCTGCAGCTTCGCTCCACTCCAAGCCATAGTTTTTGATGAGGGTGGAGGTGACGGTGACCGTCTGCCCGAGGTCGGCAATGCCCCCGACGGCAGACTTCGACGACTGCTCCAAGAAGGCTATCCAGTTGTCTTTGGGCACACCATTGGAGATGACCTGATAGAGCCCCGATGCCAGCTCCTCCTTGGCAAGGGGGATGGTGTTGGCGAGCTCTTCCACTTGCCCCGTGAGCAGTGAAAGCCCCTCTTTGCTCTCTCCAGCCATGGTGTTGACAGCGCGCATGCCCTTGTCGAAGGCGTTGAAGTCTTGGGCAATGCCCGAGATGACATCTTGCAGACGCCCCACCACCTCTATGGAGGAGTTGAGAGCGAGGGCAAAGCTGCCCATGTTGGAGAGAGAGGAGGTGGCACGTTGCGCCACATCGGGTATGTCCCCGATGGCTTTGCGCAGCTCTTCGGTGCTAGCCGTGACAGAGTGGAGGACCTTTTGCCCGTTGCTCTCTATCTCGACGCGAAATTTCACGGTTTTGTCCATGGGGATGGTAGAGGTTAGACGTTAGAGATTAGACGTTAGAGGTTAGACGTTAGACATTGTCGGACATTCCATATCGCTCAAGGGCAGCTTCGTAGCGTGCTTTGCGCTCTTGTGGCGAGAGTTGGGGCTCGCTGGGGAGCTGCTCCTTGTCCCAAGGCAGGGGGAGAACCTCTGTAGGGGTGAGCGATTGGGTGGAGTGTGGCTGGAGCGTGCAGAGTGCGAGGATGCGTGTTTGCTCCCACGAGGTGCGCTGCTGCTGTTGTTGGTGCTGCGTCCATGCGGTGTGTGCAGCGTGAAACTCCGTGGGTGTGCATCCCTCAAAATCGGAGCGCGCCATGCCCATGGCTCCAAGTGCAATGCCTAGCAGTTGGTCTATGTCTAGGTTTCGGGTGTCTCGGTTTTGGGGGTCTCCGTTTCGGGTGTCTCCGTTTCGGGTGTCTCTTTTTTTTCGCTGTCGGTTGCCGTGCTAGCCATGTCGGCATAGAAGTTTTGCATGTCGCTGGGAGCGAGGAGGTCGGCAAATGTGAGGAAGTCGATGTTGCACTCCACTTTGTCGGCATTGCAGGCAGAGAGTAGGCAGCAGTGGAGGAAGAGGAGGTTGTCGGCAGTGTCTGTGGCATCGAGCTGTGAGGCGTCGCGACCTGTTTCGCGTTTGAAACGAACAAATGCGCCCATGGTGACACGGCAAGGATAGGTCTTGCCATCAAGAGTGAGAGTATTCATATAGCTTTTAGAGATTAGATGTTAGACGTTAGAGAGATGAGACGTTATGCTGAATGGGTTTCGGAGGATTCAGGTGTGGATGCAAGTGTGGATGCAGCACTGGCTACTGTTGCTGTGCGCTCTTGTTTGGCAGCGAGGGTCTCAGCTGCTACGGCTCCAGAGTTTCGAATGTGAGGGAGTATTTGGCGTCATCTCCAGCAGGTGCATCGAGGTCGAGAGAGGTGATGATGTAAGTGCCAGAGTAGGCAGCGGTTTCTCCCACGAAGCAGTAGGTGAGCTTGACGGGCGTGCCTTCCAGCATGAGTTTCTTGAGGTCGGCATAGGGCGTGCGAGAGCCTGTCACTTCAAATCCCTCAGTGGTGATTTGCTCGGAGACGGATTTGACGTATTTTTCTTTGAATCGTCCCTCGCCACGCTCCTTGGTGACGCGCTCGCCCGTCTCGGTCGAGTTGGAGATTTTGCACGTGGCAGAGTAGCCCATGGGCTTGCCATTGAGCGAGAGGATGAGGTCAGTGCCTAGTTTGTAGTCAGACATGATTGTAGGGTTTAGACATTAGAGATTAGACGTTAGAGCCAGCTAAACAGATGGCTGCGGATGGCGATGTAGTAGAGCAGCACTGCCACAAGTGCGATGCCAAGTACGAGGGCTACCCACCACGAGGCTGATGTGCGTTTGACCTCTTGGTGATAGCTCTGCAGGGTCTGCTCTGCCAGCAGGGCATTTCGCGCTGCGGTGCGCTGATAGGAGTTGCTGCGCTGCTGATAGTAGGTGACAAGCTGTTGGAGGCTATCGCACGAGGCATCGAGATAGAGCGTGTCGTGGAGGGTGCGGATGGTGACTTGGGCGCGCCCCTTGCGCTGTGTGTAGCTTGCCCCTTGGGGGAGGTCACGGAGGTTGGTCAGCGGAATCGTCATCGAGAGACTGTCCGCACTCACTCCCTCTCGCCTCACTATGGTCGTCTGTAGGACAGAGTTTGCGGTGCGCAGGCTGTCCGCGTGCTGTGCCACCACTTGGGTGGACGAGCTGGAAGTCGCTGTCACGCGCCTTGAGCTGCTGCAACTCGCTGCGCAGAGGACAAGTGCCGTAATAGCGACACTCCGTAGCGCGACGAATGGTAGCTTCAAGGCGGAGGATGGCGTCGTGGAGTTGGGAGTTATCATGCTGTAGGTTGATGAGTGTGCCTTGCACGTCCTCATACATAGCCTTGTAGGTGTCGTGCACCTCTTTGGCAGTTCGTGCTTGGCGCAGAGTTTTGCTGGTGAGCCACACAATGACCGCTCCCACACTGCCAGTGGGCAAGAGCCATTGTAGAAGCGTGATGAGGGAGTCGATCATTGGTTGCTATACATTAGAGATTAGACGTCTAGAGTATTACCTTAAGCCACGCGCTCACATCGAAGCTGGGGCAAGCCTTTGCTCGATTGAGGTCGCGATGTCCACGATGCGAACCTTAGGGTGGCGTTTGTGAAACTCGCGGATGTAGCGTGCCATCTCGGAGCGTTGCAGGGCAGTGCGCGTGTCTTTGGGCGTCTTGCCGTCTTTGGCAAGTCCACCCACGTAGACAATGTGGCGCGACACGGAATTGAAGCCTGCTGCACCATTGGTCAGCTCCCAAGGGTCGACGTTGGCGTCTTCGTTGTTCTGAACGAGACGCTCCACGCTGCCATCGAGGTGAAACATGTCGGTGTAGCCCACTTGTTTCCAGCCACGCCCACCCTTACTCACGGGGTCGGTGTGCCAATGGCGCAGCTCGGCAGCACTCACCTCCCTCCCCTCGGGAGTGGCGGTGCAGTGGATAACGAGATATTTGAGTTCAGCCATAGTGCATTAGGGTTTGTGTGCACTCATGATCACTGCTCCAGCGTCTTGCTTCTTGGGCATGGCGAGGAAGTAGTGACGGAAATTGATGAGATTGCGTTGATGTTGTGGGTCTGTCCCAGCCTCGGAGTAATACATCTTGGTAGAGCCCGTGCAGCGGAAGACGCGCTGGTCAAAAAGGCAAAAGAGCATTGGAACTCTCCCGTTTCTGCCTTCGCACCTACAGACTTCTTCTCGCCAGCCGTGGTGTAGATGGGCGTGAAATCAAACTCATAGATGTCAAAACCATATAGACGTCCAACTCTGCCATCAGTGCGGTCTATATTGTATTGCTTCTCGAAGTTCTGGTCTGTTTCAAGCAAATCGTTGACGTGGTCGGAGCAAAGCACTAGGCGACGACCTACTGCTGGTACACTCAACTTGTCAAGGGCACGCTTAAGATTGATGACGTCTGCCATGACCATCTTGACACGACCCGTCACAGGGTCTTTTTCGCCAGTGGTCTTAAGCACTGGGGTTTGTGGTGTATTCTTTTGGGCGCAAAAGGCGTGAGCAGCCTTGACGAACTTAGCATTGCTGATAGCAATAGCGTGAGACTCTTTGACACGCGCCATCTTATCATACGAGCTTGCGTACAGCTCATCGTCGGTGACGGGAGTAGGCTTGGTTTGGAACTTGTCGAGCTTGAGCGCGATATCTCCGTCTTTAAGATTTTGCACCTCGATGGGATAGGATGTGTTGTTAATGAGTACATCGGGGTCTACACCGACATCTACAAGGTGGATGACATCATTTTCGGCTAAACTAGAGGCATCGGGGATGCCATCCAGCCAAGTGGCTTCTTCTGCGCGATGGAGTTTCTTTACCATCTCGCCTGTCCAGATTTCTTTCAACACCCCAGCACGGAGGATGGGATACTTGCTAGCAGGGAGATAGATGGAGAGCAATACGCTACCCACAATGGCAAGGATAGCTCCCCAAATAGGAGGGATGCCCAAGAGGAAGGCAAGGGTGGCTCCCGATAGAGTGTTGAGCAAGAGAGCCGTGACAGCTTGTAGGATTATTTTCTGCATAATTTTGTGGTTTTGAGGTTAGCAATTAGAGTTCACAGTCAATACCGTACTCTGCCTTATAGAGTTGCTTGTAGTGGTCGGGGTCGCTCTCACGCAGCTGCATGAGCTCCTCGCTAGGCACATCACTGAGCTTGGCATAGGTCTTGGGCTGGACAGCCTGACCCGAGGAGTTGAGTGTGGCAGAGAGTTTTTCGCGTGGTGACATGGATTGCAAGGTGGTACGGAGATTGTCTGCACCGACAGACTTGCCAAGTTGGAGGAAGTGGTCGCGCATCTTCAACTCGATTTTTTTCTCTGCGACTGCGCCATCAACGAGGGCTTCGACCTCACGCTGAATGACCGCTTCTTTCTCAGCACGGAGGGTTTCGACTTCTGTGCTGGTGGCTTTGATTTCATCGATTTTGGCATAGATAGCCGTTTCGTCTGCCCCTTCGGGCAAGCCCAATTTGAGGGCTAATACTTTGGTGTCCATTTCGGTAGGATAGGTTGATTGAGGTTGGTTAGATTGATTATATAGTGACGGCAGGGGGCATGCTCCGCCTGCCGAGAGGTTGAGTTGCTGTCCTTGATAGTTGAGACGGATGGCATCATCGTTAGCACCGATGTCTACCACGCTCACCTCAGTGAGCTTGCTCTTGGTGATGGTAGCCATGGTCTGACCCTCCACTGCAAGATTGGGGTCATCGCTCCACTCTAAGATGTCGATGCCAACGCTCACCATGCGCAGAGAGCCAAACTCCCATTGCTTTGCAGCGTTGGCTAAGCTCGGAGGCTTCATCGAAATTAAGTAGCCCCGTAATCTCTCCATGCTCTCTCATGAGGTCGGTGACTGTACCGATGACTTGACCACGATAGTGCATCCAGAGCAACACGGGGTTGCGATTATATTGCTCGATGTCCAAGCCATCGGTCAAGACTCTTGTGCCGTAAGAGTTGAGAGAGTCATTGGTCAGTCGGACTCGGTTAGAGGTATTATTTTTGCCCATTGTCTTTTGGTTGATTTGATGATTATGCCCTTTGAGAGCGGGATTTCTAGTGCAATATTACTGCGTTATTTCGACCCTCAAAAATTAAGTTTGCAACCCTTGCACAGATATATGCAACGGTTGCAAACCTTTTTTTTACACCCCACAAAAAAGGGGCAACTTTGCACTATAATCCATCATTTACAGCGCATGAAAAAAACAGAAAATGAAAAAAAGAAGTCGCTTGCTCGCTCGCTCTATCTCTCGGGGATGGAGCAAGCAGAGATTGCGGACAAGATAGGGGTGACACGCGTGACCATCTCTCGCTGGTGCTCAGCTGAGGGGTGGAAGGAGCAGCGTGCAGCCAAAAATATCACCCGACCCGAACTCGTCAATAAGCTCCTGCTTACCATAGACAAACTCATAGAGCAAGTACATGAGAGTGACGACCCAACCCTCATCTCTGGACTGGGCGATAAGCTCGCCAAACTAGCCTCCGTCATAGACAAACTAGACAAAAAGGCAAATGTGGTAGATACCATTGAGTCCTTCATGGCTTTCTCAAAGTGGCTAGAATACCGCTCACAGACAGACAAAAACCTTACACCTGAGCTGCTCAAACTCTTCAATACCTACCAAGACAAGTACATCGTGGAGCTGATGTCGCAGTAGACTAACATTATAAGCACACTCGAACCCTATTATAATCCCCTTATGACACAAACCGAACGTAAGAAAGCCCTTGAAGAATGGAAGGAGCATTGTAAGCGCGTACAGTCCCAAACAGCAGTAGCTAGTACACAGGAAACAGCCGTCGAAAAAGACAAGCGTATCGCGCGCCTGCAAAAGGACTATGCAGCCTTCTGCGAGTACTACTTTCCTCACTTTTTGACCCTGCGCGACAAGACTACAGGGGGAGGTGCTGCGCACCATCCACAACGCACCTTTCCACAATGCTGCTGCGAAGAAGGTAAAAGAAACACCCAACCTCAAAGCCGTCTTCAAATGGCCTCGCGGTCACGCCAAAAGCACCCACTTTGACATTTTTGTGCCTATTTGGATGATGACACAACCTCAACCCCTTATACATGTGATGGTGGTTGTCGGTAAGAGTGAGGATGCTGCTAAGACGTTGTTAGGCGACTTGCAAGCAGAGCTAGAGTATAACCAGCGGTTGATTGCAGACTTCGGTCAATTCAAAAATGTTGGCTCGTGGGAGGATGGTCAGTTTGTGACCCAAGGGGATATTGCCTTTTTTGCACGTGGTCGCGGACAATCTCCACGTGGTCTACGTTATAAGGAGTCACGCCCCGATTACATCGTCATTGACGACTTAGACGATGACGAGCTCTGCAAAAATCCACGACGTGTGCGTGAACTAACCGATTGGGTCAAGGAAGCATTGTTTGGCGCGCTCGACGTGGGTCGTGGGCGTTTCATCATGGTCGGCAACTTAATTTCAAAAACTTCTGTACTTGCCAATATAGCAGCCACTAAGAGTGTCCATGTCTCTGAGATTAAGGCTGTAGACCGTGATGGTAACCCTGTGTGGGCAGAGAAATGGACGAAAGAAGAAGCTGCGGAATATGCAGCCTTTGCAGGATACCGCTCTTGGCAGAAAGAGATGATGCACAATCCAATCATGGAGGGGAGCATCTTCAAACAAGAGTGGATACAATTCAAGAAACTCCCCAAGCTCGACAAGTACGATGCGCTTGTGTGCTACACTGATCCATCCTTCAAATCGCGCGGTAATGACTTCAAGGCATCGCGCCTTTGGGGAAAGATAGGCAACGAGCTGCACCTTATCAACTGCTGGGTGCGCCAAGATAGTGTCAATGCCATGGTGCGCTGGCTCTATGACCTCTATGAGAGTCTACCAGAGGGCGTGGCAGTACAATTCCTCATGGAGGCTAACTTCATGCAGGACATCATACTGGACGAGTTTGTGGCTGAGGGTGAAGTGCGTGGCTATCAACTCCCCATCATGGGTGATTACCGCAAGAAGCCCGACAAAATACAGCGCATTGAAGCTGTATCTCCACTGTGGGAGCGTGGTTTGTGTGGTACAACGAGGCTTTGCGCGACAACATCGACATGCAGACGGGCATAGACCAGACGCTCGCACTTGAGCGCGGTAGCTCTGCCCACGATGATGCGCCCGATGCTGACGAGGCGGCTATTTGGAAGCTCCAAAAGCACACCCGACAACAGCGGTATGAGCCTAAGATGGGGATGCGCCCATCGGCAAAAAACAAAGTATGGTAACTCTATATATAAGACGATATGTTTGTCACTCAAGAAGATTATAAGGTGGTCATTGGCGAAGCTGCTCTAGGCGTACTCTCACGCATTGATGCTGCTAACATCGCTAATGCGGAAGCCGAAGCCAAAGAAGAGATATGCTCTTATCTCCGACCCAAATACGACTGCGAGGCTATCTATGCAGCAGAGGGGGAGGCACGCAATCGACTCATCGTGATGTACACGGTGGACGTTGCACTCTACCACCTATCCGCATCTACACAGCAGCGTATGGGAGCGGAGGTTCGTAAGGAGAGATATGAGCGCGCCATTAAGTGGCTAGAGGGGGTGGCAAGGGGCTTTATTATCCCCGACCTCCCTTTGGCTGGTAGTGGTAGCAACGGAGTAGATAATAGCCCATCGAGCTTCTCGTATGGTTGCGAAAAGAAACAACATTATAGCTGGTAATTATGAGCTTAGTATCCAAATTTAAGGGCTGGTTTGCCCCACAAGAAGATAATGTATTACACACTGCTTATGGCACTTACAACCTCGCCAAGAGCAGTGACCGCGCTACGCTAAAGCGCACCGTAGTGGAGATGCAACGACAGACAGATGCACTCACACGCAAGGACTTGCAAGATTGGCGGTCGGCTTGGCAGATGGCTATCAATGTGGATAACCCTAATCGCGCACGACTCTACGACTTATATCGAGATGTAGATGTAGACTTGCACCTATCGGGCTGTGTAGGGCAGCGCACAGGATTTGTCCTCGCGCGCTCCTTTAAGCTAGAAAAGGCAGACGGCACGGCAGATGAGGAGGCTGTAAAGTTATTTGATGCCCCTTGGTTTAAGCAATTTATCACGCAAGCCTTGAGTAACATCTATTGGGGATATACTCTCATTGAGTTGGGAGATGTCATCGTTAATGAGGACGGCAAGCGGATGTACACAGAGACCAAAATTATACCTCGTAAGCACGTGCTGCCTGAGTTTGGCGTAGTGGTGCGCCAAGTGGGCGAGGACGCTAAGACTGGGGTTGATTACCGCGCGGACAACCTGCGCGATTGGTACATAGAAGTGGGTAGTGCTGATGACCTTGGACTCTATCTCAAGGCTGCCACACAGACTATTCCGAAAAAAAATGCCCTCGGCTTTTGGGACACCTTTAGCGAGATTTTTGGTATGCCCATGCGCATTGCCAAGACCACCACGCGTGACGACAAGGAGCGTGCCAAGATGGAAAAAATGATGGAGAGTATGGGTGCTGCCTTGTGGGCGGTAGTGCAAGAGGGTACAGAGATTGAGGTCGTGGAAAATAGCCGTGGCGATGCTTACAACGTCTATGACCGACGTATCGACCGCGCCAACTCTGAGCTATCTAAGCTCATCCTACAACAGACCATGACCATCGAGGACGGTAGCTCCCTCTCTCAGTCCCAGACTCACCTTGAGGTCTTCAAAAACCTCATCGAGCAGGACTGTGACATGTTGCGAGATATCATCAACAATCGTCTCTTGCCACGCATGGTGCTGCATGGTTTCCCCGTGCAGGGCTTGTCCTTTGAGTGGGACTACTCTGTGGACTACACGCCTGAGCAGCAATTGGCATTCGAGCAAATGGTGCTTAATAACTATGAGGTGGATGGTGCTTACTTTGCAGAGAAATATGGTATGCCCGTAGGTGAGCGTTTGAGTAACAGCATTATGCCTTTGGATGGTGGTGATGATGACGGCACGGATGACAAGAGCAAGGATAAGGATAAAGATGCTGACAAGGATAAAAAGGCGAAGAATCAGAAGTTGATGCAAGACTATTTTGCGCGCTTGAGCAAAGAGATGGAGCGCAAATCTGCCGACAAGATAGATGCACGACGTCTTTGGCTCGAGACGCTTCAAGCACAAGCCAACACTCAGAAGCCTTTTTTCGACTAAGCCCCTCTGACTATGAGGGGCTGCATGCTCGGTATCGCGCGCTGCTCACCTGCGACCATGGAGAGGGATGTAGCTGTGGCTGCACTCACATCGAGATGGGACGCAAGGATATCCCTGAGACAGAGCGCGAAAAACTCAAGAAAAAGTTTAAGGGGATGATGCGCGCTCTCTACAGACAAGAGGGGGCGATGCTAGACGTGGAGGTTTTGCGTGAGAGTGAGGTATTAGATTTTATCGATGCTCACGCTGCTGTGCTTGATAGTACGTTTGACAAGGTCAAGATGAGTGATAGTATGCGCTTATCTCTCCAAAAAAGCGACTGGATTTTCTCGGGGATGAAGGCTTTCCATCAGCTCCATGAAGCCTTTCCATCCTTGCTTGATGAACACGGAGAAAGAAAGCCATTCGAACGCTTTTACAACGACGTTAGAAAGGTGGACGAAACCTATAACCACAACTACCTACGAGCGGAGTACAACTTTGCTACTGCCTCTGCTGAGATGGCTGCCAAGTGGGAACAATACGAAAGGGATGGGGATAGATACTACCTGCAATATCGCACGGTAGGAGATAGTCACGTCCGCGAAGAGCACGCTGCGCTCAATGGGACTACGCTACCCGTGTCACATCCCTTTTGGGACACGCATTATCCACCCAATGGGTGGAATTGTCGCTGTTTGGCGGTGCAGGTGCGTAAGTCGTCACACGAGCAGACGTCAGAGGAGGAACTGTCTAAGCGCACCAAGGCTCTTGCTGAGCAGCAGGCAAAGAGTAAGGGCAAGAGTGAGATGTTCCGCTTTAACCCTGGCAAGCAACGTAAGGTGTTCCCCGACTACAATCCTTACACTATCAAGCGATGTAACGACTGCGACTTGGCAAAAGGGAAGTTTGGAAAGGCGGATGCCAATGAGCTTTGTGCTGGGTGTGCTTTGCTGCGTGACTGCATGGACAGTGCTGGGTGCATCACAGACAAAGAGTTTGGAAGACGTCTGCTGATAAGTAAGCAAGCCGACCAAAGAGAGATAGAACTCAACACTGAGGCAGCTCGTATACTACTTCGAAATTTTCCCGATATTCATATCAAGATAAGAGAACACATAACAGATGGACGTAAGAATCCCGAGTATCTTATCAATGGTAAGAAAGCAGACAGAAAAGGTATTCATGGAGTAAATGGGGTTACCAGTGGTTTCAAGAAAGCTATCAAGCAAGAATGTAAGATTGTCGTGATAGACCTAAACGAACACATGGGAGATAAAAATTGCAGAGCCATAAGCTAGCAGGAGAATTAGCAAATAGATATCTTGATTTTCATGACAGCATCATATCTAGCTGTTATGTCATATACCTCGACAAAGCCGCTGTTTTAACTATCGAGGATATGCCGACAAATCCAGCATTTAAAAAAGGAGTAGACAAAGAAAGAAGAAAACAGCACATCATCTCTATATTAGACAAAATAGCCACACCTTAATGGTGTGGCTATTTTATCAAGAAGACCGAGCTTGAAGTTATCGTGCCGTCCTGGCGACATCTTGATTGATAGGGCAAAGATAACAAGAACTCCGCAAACCACCAAATGATTTGCGGAGTTTTTCTTCACCCCCGTGTTATATGCCCCAAGAATCTATACACATCGATATTCTCGAGCAGCTCTTCGTGGTTGTGGTTGGTGTGGGTCGTGATTAGCTCCATGCCGTGGAAGTTCTCACCTCGTAAGCCTCTAACAACGGAGCAAATGCGCTCTGACAACTCGAAGGCTGCAAAGTCATCAGTGTCTTCTCCCAAGGTCGTGCTACCCACCCAATCGGTGACGATGTGCAGCGATACCGTGCCTTCACCACGCATCGCATTGGGTTGTCCGCCAAGTCGCTGCCAATTGATTGCACCAAACTCAACAAACACCGCAGGACGCGACCATTGCTGCTCCTGCTCGATAAATTCCACGTTGTGATTCCACAAGTCTATGTGCTTGATTTCACCGCCTAATGCTGTGCGCAATTGCTCTACAATGCGCTGGTAGATTTCTTTTCTGACCATATTCTAATGCTGTTATATTATAGTTCGTACTGTTTGAAAAACTCATCTAGACATTCATCGATAATACTTTCCACGATGCGCTCCACCTCAGGAGATGCACCAATGAATTGTCGTTTGGGAATGGTGATGGTGCTACCTACTTTCATAAGTGCCATGCGCTTCCAAATTCCGCTGTCGCGCCTAATTGTACATTTTGCTTATTCGCCCTCAGCTCGCCATTTTTTCGCCTTCCCATTCCCTTATTGGCTTCGTAGTACTTAGCCCAAAAGAAACGCTTCATCTTGGCTGTGACAACGATTTCTCCACCTTCGTTGTGAATAGCAGCATAGGGCAGCGTACTCTCCCAAGTGATCTTACCTGCACTTACCTTACCACGGATGCTGCGACGGAGCGCACCACTGTCCACCAGCACGTGTCGTCCAGCCTTAGAGGGATGCTTAGCGCGCGCCCATTTTTCCGAAAAAAAAAGCTTGTCTCTCAAAGTTGCGGTCAAAGGCATCATCTAGCTCAACACGCACATCTTGCAGGATATGGCGGATTATTTCGCTGAAGTCTTTGTTTGTTGCCATAACGGTAATCCTTGTTCGGGATGCAGCAAAGCCGAAGAGGGCAATTTGTCCTCTTCGACTTCACGGTTGATAATGTTGTTAAAGGTGCGCTCGCAGATGCAATACTTAGGATAGATGTACCGTCGCCAAATCTCTCGGTTGGACAACCCTACTTTACTCCATTTATCATAGATGGCTTGTATCTCCAAGACACGCTTAATATAACTTCGTCCCTTTCGGTGCTGCATAGTTGGTTGATGTTAGACGTTAGCTTCTCACACTTCCGTCATGTTTAGGGGGATGCTTTGCCAAGCTCCATTCTCATCTTTTCGCTCGGCTCTGATGTACTGTTTGGTTACTGTAGTTGATAACTTTCTTCGATGATGCGTACACCTTCGCTGAATTTCTCATCGCCAACCTCGTCCGCCATCTTGCGGAGTTGAAGCACTCGAGAGGCTTTGATTTGTCCAGTTGCATCACGTGCCAAAAGTCTGAGGACTGCGGAGACGAGAGCTTTGGTGGTCTCGTCCTTTGCCAAACTCTCGATGTAATTCTTGACCATTACAATACCGTCTTCCACTGTGTCACGGTAGCCGTCAATCGTGTTGACGCCAAGCATAATTCGGAATTTGCTATCAGAGGTTGTGAAAGTGTGGCTGCGTTGATTATCCTTAGGGAGACCTATCACCTCACTCTTCATGTCTAGAACTGCAGAAAAATCATTGTACACTTTTTCCTTGGTAGCTTTAATTTGCTGGCTGAGAGATTCAAGCTCTTCCACGGCTTTGATGACTTCGATATCTACTAGTTCGGCATATTCTACACGCGCCTGCTTGCGTGCTTCTTCTGCTGCCTTTTTTGCTTTTTCTGCGCGGAAAGCTTCAAACTCTGCGCGCTCTTCGGGGGTTATGGTTACTTGTTCCATTGTGGGGAGGTTATAAATTCGACAATATTGGTTTTACAGATGGATACGACCTCCGTCGAGAGGTCTTGTGATTCATGTAGTCCTTCTTCTTTGATTGTGGCATTTAGTCCACCTTCTAGGTCTTCTCCCTCAACATACACTCTACGAGGGACTTTCTTGACTTTGCCTTTCTCGGTGAGTTGATATTCATGTAGAGTGACCTTGTAGATGGCTGGTGGTTCAGGATTCTGATAGCAGAGCGTTGTGTTCTTTTGTCGAACGACACTCTCTATTTCAACCATTACGTTGCTGCATCCTAGCCAGTGAGCAACCACGACACCTGCACTCTCTTCGGGAGTATGCTCAACTAGGTATCTCTCACTCTTGGCGACGTTGCTGTTTCGCGCTTCATCGGAGCGCATTACTTTGGCGGTGACTAGACTTATCATAGGAGATAGGGATTAGGGTAAAAGGACTTGTAATACTTTCTTGACGTTGATACGCCCAATCGGCAAGACGTCCGTAAAACTTGGCACGCTGGGTCAAGGTGTGGTCTTGCATCTCGATGCGTATCTCTTCTTTGACTTCTTCCAAATAATTTTTGAGGTCTTCTTCCATGGTTCTAGGAGGGGAGTTGTTGTGAGTTAATTGAGGATTTGTAGTAGAGCATCTTAACCTTTGGTACAGTGCTCTGCGATGGTCTTTTTTTTTGTCTATGGCTCGTAACTTGCGAGAGAGTGCCGTAAGTTCAGCGAGGCTAAGATACCGAAACGGCTTGCCTGCGATTCTCGGCTGTAAGCAAAAAGCATCTACAGCTTGCCAATCATGGGTCTTAATGCCCATCTGCTGCATCTGTCGGAGTAGCGCGCTACGTCGTCTGCGGAGGTTATCACGGATTCCCATGCGCTCCTCGAGGAGATAGCAAAGACTGTTGTACTCTTGCAGGCTAAGCTCACGTAGTGAGGTTGTGCGCCCTTGACTTATCTCGCTGACTAGTTGGGCTTTTTGGTCGTCGTCATCCCCATATTTGGGGAGTTTGGCGAAGAGGGTGTAGAATCTTGAGTAGTTCATACAGCTTAGGTTTAGTTATTGAGTGGGAGGGCAGGAGTCGAACCTGCGGTGCGAGCTTGCTAAAGATTTTTTGCACCTCCGTCGACAGCTCTCTGTCGTTACACTCCCTTGGAAAAGGTGGGACGAGCTATACTCGCGTACCACGCGCCCCGATATCAAATTATAACAATTCGAAAACGTAATGGTTTATTTGGGTTGCCATCGAGTATCATCATAATCACTCAACCATTGTACGGATACTATAGCCCTGAGCCGTCCTGTGCCTTTGCAACGGGGGCAGGGGAATTTTTCCTCGTTATGGGCTATACCGCCTAAATATCCGCGCGCACAGCAGTTCGGGCATAAAAATCCTCGAACTTGGTGAGACTTCTCGTATTCGAGGTCGTCGTAGCGGCTGGGGTGCAATTCTAGGTGTTGTACTAATTTACTCATTGTTGTAGGGGGGTATTGTTCTATTTTACTTGCCCTCCGTTAGGAACTTCAGCTTCACTTCGATGTCGAAATTTGTCATCTCTAAAATGATGCTTGTCGCGTCTAGCGTGGGCTTGGTGTCTCGGATTAGGCAACAGAGAAAAATCCGCGCTGCTTCTCGAAGGGGGAGGTCTTTTGCGACTTCCTTGACGGCTTCGTAGAGTTTATCTTCGTAATCTTGTTTCATTGTTTTTTTGTTTAGCAGTTTGGAGGTGTGATAATTTGTCCTTTTCGTCCATGGAACTCTTATTGTTGAGAAGGATAGATTCTCTTCATAGAGAGCGTTGAGCCACACGCATGACCAATAAAGAGCATATCTTCGTATTCATTCTTGAGTATCATTCTCTCCGCGCGACCATAATCGTTGGAGGCTGCAGCTCGCAAGCTAATTTCATCTAATTCGGGGTAGAAGCCTGCAGTAGGGATATGATATCGATGTTGCCGAATGCGGATATCTGTCCATTTCCACCAAAGGAAGCGATGCGTTTCTCTAATGACGTGGGTATAGACTGAGACACCATCAATACACGACTCTATCGTAGCTAATAACGTTCTCATTACTTTGAATTTCCTGATATGTACTTTTAGGCAGCCATGCCATTGTTGGATATGTGAAGCAAAAATCACATCACTTGTTTCAATCACCGTATGCCCTTTTGTCTTGGCTCTTCGAAGGGTGAGATTGCAAGCTAGATTTCTCGCTAGCCACTCCTCAATCACACCACTCACGCGGTCGTTGGGTAGGAGTTGTAGGTAAGTTTCATTCGGTATCATCGTTCTCTCCTCCTTCTAATCGTAAAATGCCCTCTTCCCACACGGGGTAATAACTACCTGTCTTTCCCGAGTAGCGACCTTGGCAAAAAGCCTTAAAGCCAGAGACGCGAACCTTCACGCCTGCTGCGTAACGTAATCGGATGGCTGGTTTACCGAGAGGTGCACCTTTGTCCTCCTGCGAGATGAAGATGAACGTCTTCTTGGGATAACGCTCTGTGAGGGCTAGGGCTTGCGCGTACGTCCATCCAGCGTATTGAAAGCTATCGATGATGATAAACCGAGCACTGCGCTGTTTGGACAATCGCTCAATGAGTTCCTCATAACTATCAGACGTGGCGACAGCAAACGTCCTACTTACTTCACTCATTTGATAGCGTTCGATGCGCTCTTTGAAACTCTGCGAAACACCTTCCTCAAGAGAGAGGTAGAGGACTTTTCCGTAGTTACAAAGCTCGCGAGAGAGCTGCATCACAAAGCTACTCTTACCCGATGCACTTGCACCCGTGATAAACCACATTTCGCCTATTGCTGGGCGTCCAAAGGCTTCTTCCCATTGACCTTCCCAAGGGAGTACTTCGTAACGTTTACGGATGATTTCTTCAGGACTGTAGAGTTTTCTGCTCATTGGATTTTTGGGGGTTAGGATGGTTGTAGTTTCAACTTTTCGATTTCGGTGTAGACTCTTCGTAGTCCACCAGCGGTCTTTCGCACGATGCTGCCAATATCTGTGCCTTCAGGAGCGTTGACCATAGCCACCACTCGGGCTTGCTCGCGCAAGAATGCTTCTCGGTCACGACCATCGTCGGGGGTAACTCGTGCGTAGCGGTCGCCATATCGACTCAGCATCTCGGTGTATCCCACTTTTTGCGCATCAATGCTACGTGTTATTTTAGCGCGCAAGCCATCTGCACCCATCATGTACCACGCGCAGCAGCGTTCAGTAGCGTTCCATAGGGCTTTGAGTTCCAAAAAGGCTTCATATTGGAGGTCGCCTGCTTCATCGAGGATGATTAGAGGGCGGTCTATGCTGCGCAAGTAATACACAAGGTCATCGTAAACATCGGCATAGCGTCCGCGAGCGGTAACACCAAATTCAGCAGCAATGGTGCGAATCAGCTTGAGTTTGGTCTTCACCTGCGAGCAGTCTATGTAGACCGCATTGCGGTGACTTTTGACATAGTGGCGAGCCGTAAAGGTTTTGCCGATATTGGGCAGGTCGCAGAGGATTCCGCTAAGGCTAGACTGTTGGCAGACTTCTAATTGCGCGCTGACAAACTCAAATGTGGCAGTTTTGGCAGCCTTCCATTCTACTTCTCCGCGCAGGTTCACACCCAAACGTCGGGCGATGGTTACCCATGCACCATCACTCAGCACGCGGTCTGTCTGACCTTTTTTGACGGCACTATATACTGAGGTCGTCATACCCAAGGCTGCTGCATGTTTCGCGTCTGAGGGATAGTTGACGCGGTTGGTAGCGATAGCAGCCGTAATCTTTTGCTTTATCTCCGTTGTAATCATGTTCTAATGCTGTTATAAGTGGAACTCTGTAATCTGTTATAAGCTCTCCAATGCTCGTGCGCGGTAGTCTGTCGCTGGCGGTGGGAGGTAGTAGTCGTCCTCGTCTTCGGCAGGGGGAGATACGATGATCTCTGCGAGAGAGGGAGTTGGTTTGAACAGCTCGGACTTGCCATACTTGACTTCGGGCTTGATGATGCTAACCTGTGGGACAGCATTCTCCGCAACGTATTTGCTGAACTTGGCAACTTTCTGTTGTTGCTTGGCAAATTTCGCATGGTCTTCGGTTGTTTGCTCAGCCATCACGCGATTGTAGGTCTCTACGCGTTCTACGGTGTCAATGTAGCGGTCACCTTGGAAGAGGTGCACCTCAGTGGGGTGTCCTTCTTCGTCGGGTAGGTAGCAGGCAACAACCTTGTAGTTGTTAGGCGCAAGTCTTTCGAGTACTTCGGTCTTGCTCAACCACCAATCTTCGCCCATCACACGCACCGTGGAGTTGCGTCTAACGCTGGTCTCTACGCGCTGACCAATGTAGCGTGCCAAGGTCAGCTTGTCGAGCGGTTGCAGTGTGGGATTGATATTAGCCACTAGCACGTCCCAACGGCTCATGTTAGGGTACTTCTTCTGATTGGGATGCAGGGCTGCGTTCCACTCTGCGCAGTCTCTACGGTCGTCAGCTACTAGCTCATCGTAGGTGTAGTATTGCTTGTCCTCGTAGAGCTCGTTTGTGGCATCGCTCACTTTCTTGGCTTCTGTCCGCCACTTGCCCTTGCCGTAAAATCGTCCGATACCTTCGTGGTTCTTGTGGATGATGCTGCGCTTCTTGCACCATTGAGTGGTTCTGCATACTTCTCTTGAGAGTTTTGCGCTGCGCAGAAGCGAACGAAGGGGAAAGCTACACCTGCCTGCAAAAATCCACTCTTGTATTGGGTCATTAAGTGGTTCTCCACTTCAATACCTGCTGGCATCCCCCAACCTTGACGGTCGATAAGCCTAAACATATCGCGGAAGCAGTCAAGCACCAGTCGCTCGTCCTTTTTCCTTGCGTAGCTCGCTCCGATAACGCATTGACTGACCACATCGTAAGCGTAGTAGGCGTGGATGCGTTGTTTCGTGTCCTTGAGCTTACGCGTAAGGTCTACGTCATCCATCGTGATTTGCGATAAACTAAATGCGCCAGCATGACGGTGCATGTGAGGCATCTGCTCGTGCATAAACGTGGTGTAGCTCTCGTGCGCCTTAGCTATGAGGAGGCGGTTCTTGGGGCGGTTGAGGTAGTTACTGATGGTGCTTTCGCTCAATTCCTTTGGATTGCCATTCTTGTCCACAAACTCCTCGGGGTCGAAGAGTTCACCTGTCTCGGGGTCATAAACTTCCAACTCTCCGCAGACGAATTGATTGTACATCTCGGCTACGTTGGAGTTGAAGGGCTTATTAGGTAGGCAGGAAATGCCTATGATGAGCTTTTCTGTCTTGTGGTCAACCTTGCGTGCTGCTTGGTTGCCGAACTTGCCACTAATCAAGACTCCGTAGCCTCCTTTCTTATATTCGTTGGCTTTCTTCCTAAAGCGGAGGGTGCTACTCGGTAGCGTGTGTCCGTAAAGGTCGCGTAGTCCTTCAATCACTGCACACATCTTGTCCCAGCTGAATCGCTCCTTGAAGAGCTTATTAGTTGCGACGGTGTGACTGTAGAGGTAGAGGGCGCAGTTCAGCACACTGGCGTTGGTCACATATTCGTTCACCTTCTCGATGGGCAGGTCTACTCCGCATTCTGAGGGACTCGAGTAGTAAGCCATGGCGCGCTGGTCTACTTCGTAGTTCTCGCGCAGCCAATTCTCAACCATTATCCGATGCTTCTCAGGATAGAGGGCGTTGACCTTCTCCTTATAGGCTGGTGGTAAGCTATCCACTGCAATGAGCGCGCAACAACCAGCAGCACCACCGCCACGACGCACCACGCGGATGCGACCGCGAGCTGAGAGTTGGTCATAATTGGATTTGTCACAATCCCCTTATCTATCAACTCTCGCGCTGATATGCATAGCTGTTTGTTGTAATACTCCATTGTTGTCGTTGTTTGCCCATTGGGCGATTCTACTTCAAAGCTGCAACCTCTTGCTGTAATGCGTCAAGTTCTTCGAGGGTTAGAATTTCAACCTCCTTCACGACCTTGTTGTAATGAGTCACTACACAGCGACCTGTCTGCATCGTAACTTCTAGTACTGCGCCATTTGCAAAGGTCTGTCGCATCTTACCGTTGCTGGTGTGGATTGTCTCACACTCAAGTGCTGATACCATCACTACTGCACCATGCTCCATGGCTGTGCGACGAATCACATGAGCTAGTCGGCTGTCGCTCCATTCTAAGAGAGCCTTGTTTACCATACGTGGAGTTACATTCCACATTTCGGCTAATTTAGCCTTCAGTTCTGCGCTAGCTGCAATGCTGCGCTTGGGGGTTTTTGTCTGTTCCATTTGTGGGATAAGTGTTAATGCGTTCATTATTTTGGCGAAATTCTTCGCTGAAATCGCCCCTTTTTCGTACCTTTGGGGCGTATTCTAATTGGAATACACTGCAAAGTTAAGGACAAAATTTCAACCAAGCAATAGTTGTGGACAAAAAACTTACCATAAAAGAAAGAATTTTGACCTTTCTGGAGATGAGAGGTATCAAAAAGACCGAGTTTTTCCAAAGGACGGGAATTCAGAGCAGCAATTTCAAAGGAAAAAATTTGCTGAGTCAGATTGGAGGAGATATGATAGTCAAAATTCTGACCGAGTATAAAGAACTCTCTCCTTCATGGCTTATGCTTGGTGAGGGAAATATGCTTTCAAACGACATCGACGGCATTAGTCCGAACTGTGTCGCTGATATGCATCAAATAAATACAGAAGAGAAAGGCATCCCATTAGTTCCAATAGAAGCTGCAGCAGGATTCTTCCAAGGCGAACAAAATGTACTACTCTCTGATTGTAAACATTTTCAGGTTTCTATCTTTCCAAGTGCTGACTACCTTATTCCCATCAAAGGAGATTCTATGCTTCCTAACTATAGTAGTGGAGATATAGTAGCATGTCAAAGAATTAATGCTCAGAGTACGTTCTTTCAATGGGGCAAGGTATACGTAGTGGATACAGAACAAGGAGTACTTATAAAGAGATTATTCGAAGGCACTTCTCCTGCCACTATCCGCCTTGTATCTGACAATGCAAAATACCCTCCTATCGAAGTACCACGCGCAGAGATTTATCACATGTCTGTTGTTCTAGGCACGCTACGCCTAGAGTAATACGATGTGTCACCTCTTCTATCCCCCAAGCCACCTTTCCACCCCATAACTAGCTATATATTTGAGAAACAAAGGGCTAATCCATTGATTTTCCCTTATATATAAGATGAGAGATGAAAAAACAAGGGTGTATTTCACCCCATAACTCACCCCCTATTTTTAGAGTTATCACCGAAAACTGTATATTACGACCTACCACTCACACCCCATTTTTTGGGTATTTTGTAAGCCCACTTTCCCTAATGTGTAAGCCCACTTTGTCAGCCCAGCTGTCAGCCCACCCACTCATTTCCCCTCTCTCGAAATCATTCTGTTATCTTCAGCAAAACGATGCTCTACCCACAAAACAAAGCCGTCAGAAAGCCATTATAACGACCTTCTGACGGCTTTTCTATGCCCTTATGCTTCAGTTCCTCCACTGCACCTTGAAACCAACCTAAAACGCACGAAAATCTCTACTATCCTCAATTGCCACCTCCCTTAACTCTCCCGATAAACACACGCATCTCCGCCTATACACAACAAAAGGAGCAGCCACACAGCCACTCCTTATATTAACGCGCCAAATAAGCCCATTTCTAGCCCTTCTCGCGTCCTTTTTTACTTCCTGCGCACCATTGTGCCACCTCATGTAATCCAAACGTGCCTACACGTATCATCTTTGCAGCAACACTCCCATCATTTTGCCCCCAAATGTAACCCAAATGTAACGCCATGTATCATTTCGTTTTGTGGTGCACTTTCTGTGATTTCGCTGTAACCCTTTCATTTCTCGATTGTTATCGGTGGTTCTCGCATATCTTCAATGATACGCTTCGTTCTGTGCCCCATAAATCATCAAACAGCCAAAATACTCTTATGGAAATACGAAAACCATCTGATTCTGAATGGTAAATCCGGCTATACTCCTATAAGGTATGACAGTATTGAAACTCCTCACCTTGAGCACATCGCACCACAGACCCAAAATACAGAAATAGACAATGGTTATTGTCCTTATGATGAGGAATTTTATAACCGCTATTTAGAATGTTTGGGCAACTATCTTCTGCTATCTGGCCTTCATAACATATCGTTGAGTAATAGCAGATTTCAGATAAAGCGTGAGAGCTATACGCACCTGCTACAACAGTTGGAGGTGCAGAGAATGACAGAACATGATCTACACTGGAATAAAGAGAAAATTCAACAGCGTCACTCAAAGATCGTTGATTTTTTAATGCAAATTCTTTAGGAATGACACTATGAGTAATAAATTAGAAAAGGCGATTGAATGGTGCATCTTTCAAAGTAGATGGCTTCAAGTTCCTGTATATATTGCTATGTGCCTAATTATGGGAATGTATTCATTCGTTTTTTGTAAAGAAGTAGCCCACTGCTTGATAAACATAGCGTCTTTTACAGAAAAGACAATGCTTATGCTAGCCATCGGCATTGTTGATGTGGCAATGGTTTTGAATTTAATCCTTGTGTGTGTAATTGGAGGATACTGGTCATTTGTCAGCAGACTAGAAATCATAGAAAACGACAAAGACTGTCATCAGTTTAGTTATCTTGGTAAGATAACACCAAATGCGTTAAAGCACAAATTGATGACGTCTCTAATTAGTATTTCTGCCGTTCATTTATTGGAAACATTTGTATCCGATAATATTGATACCCAGCAGACTATAATGCAAATTAGTATTCATATTATGTTTCTTTTATCTGCATTGGGGATGACATATATAGACAAAATCGGACATTCGAAAGACTAAATAGATAAAACGGCATTTGCCCTTTACTTTTTTTCAGAGCATACGGCTTGTCGCTCCCTCCTTCAACGACAATAAACAATAGACTGAATCGCTAGACGGTTCAGTCTTTTTATTGCCTTCCTCAAAAAATCAGAGAAACTTTTTCGACAAAACAACACAACGGACATCCCTAAACGACAGCTTGTTTTCACAAAAGCGACTGCTCGTTTTCACAAAAACGACGGCTCGTTTTCACAAAAACGACGGCTCGTTTTCACAAAAGCGACGGCTCGTTTTCACCAAAGCGACGGCTCGTTTTCATAAAAACGACGGCTTGTTTTCACAAAAGCGATGGGGTCTTTTTTATCACCCTTTCAGAAGGAGCAACTGAACATAAAGAGCCCAAAACAAGAGATGGAGATTTTAGGATTGTGAAAATACCTATAATCACCCTTCTCGCGCGCACGCGTACACGCGCGTTACAGGGAGTTTTATTGTTTTTGCTGTCACAAGTGTCACACATTTTCTCGTAAAACACTCTATTACAACCTTTTGCGGGTACTCTCAAAACATAATTTAATATTTCGTCGATTCAGTTCCTCGAAACACGCAATACACAACAAGGAAAAACAAGCTTCTCATCACTTTCTCCTGTAAATTTTTCAGCCTTTTTTCTACAATTTTCGTCCTCGTGTGACACTTGTGACAGCAAAAAAACAACATCGCTGTTGGAATGCGCGCGCTACGCGTGCGTGAGAGAGCCACTTCCAAACTTCCCTCCCTCTTGCCTTCTTGGTGTTCACTTTTGGGATAAGACTTCCGCAGCGTTCTAAAACACAGTTTCTGCAAAACAGAGTTATCAAAACAATCCACATCCACAAAAATATCTTTACTTTTTGGCGATTTTTGCTCTCTTTGAGGCCATATCTACCCATATACTTATAGGGACGCATCGAAATAGCACGCACACATTTCTCATTTTCTTTCACGGCGCAAGCCATCTCAAAATAGAACAACTATGACGCAGACAACATCACTTTCCAACTTATTGAAATGGGCAGCACAATTTATCGCAATGTTGCTGGAAGTACTGTTTTTCCCCTCTGTTTTCGAGGAGGGACAAACGCAAAAGGCACTCACCTTTGGGACAGCAAAAGCGAGTACCTTAAACCCAACGACGATGAAGACTAGCGACCAATGCGCTGAAACGTCAGATGCAAACCATCTACCAACAAAAGGCTGTCGGACAATTGCGTGGGCAATTGCAGCAGATATTTCACGGCTTCTGTGGCAGCAAGTGCTCCCAAGAGAGCTGGCGTGGTGGTCATCACCGGAATGGGTTCGACGGCAGCAGAAGGAGAGGACGAGTTGCCTTCGACATCAGCAGGAAATAAATCACCGTAAGCAAGATGATGTCCATCGAAAAGTGCGATTTGTCCTTGCCAACCTTCCACAGAGATGTAGAGCCACGGTGTGGAATGCGCTTGGGCATAGCGATCGAGCAAGCGTTGGGTGGACTCATTGTCGGTGGCATCGATGATTAAGTCGCAGTTATCTAGAAATTGATGCGCATTTTCCTCCACCAATCGCTCGGTGTAGACCTTAATGTCGCAATCGGGATTGCTAGCGCGCAGATGTTCAGCAGCAAGTTGCGCTTTGCTTTGACCTATTTGCGACACGGTGTAGAGCGTTTGTCGAGGGAGATTGCTGAGCGAAACGACATCGTTATCACAAATCACAAGATTACCCACTCCACTTCCCACCAAGAGGGGCAAGAGGGTGCAACCCAGTCCGCCAGCACCCACCACGATAACGCGCTTTTGAGCGAGGAGGAGCTGACCTTTTTCTCCCACTTCGGGTAGGAGCAACTGACGCTGATAGCGTTCTCTAAAATCATTTGACAACATAAAGAGGCTGTATTTGAATATAAACCTGTCATTTGTTCCTAAACAGATTCAACTTTGATGAAGGCACAGTTTGTAACATAGATTTCTTAGCCTTTGTAGGGGGCTTCTAGGAATGCTTCACAACCATCCATCCCAGTCTTTCCACACAGGTTCGTAGCCCACAGAGCGGAGGTATTGCGAGCGCTCGGAATCAAACGAGAGGTCGGATTGGTCGCGCCAACGGAATTCAAATCAGGCTTTGTTAATGGCATAATCGCACACGAAGGGTGAGGGGTGTCCTTTGGCTAGGTCTGCTGCATGAGCGGACAAATTGTAGGCGACGACTTCTTGGCGCTCATCATCGCGTTCGGGCAAACCGAGATGTTCTTTTTGTGTGACATAGCAGAGCATAGCGGTGCCGAGATGCCCAATGATGGAGGCTCCAATGGCGCCTGTGATGTGGTCGTTGCCTGCTCCGATGTCGGAAACTAAGGGTCCGAGGGTGTAGAAGGGAGCTTCATCGCAGTCCAACAATTCGCGCGTCATATTTTCGGGGATCATGTGCATAGGGATGTGGCCTGGACCTTCTATCATAACTTGCACGTGATAGCGCGCAGCAATGCGATTGAGTTCTCCTAAGGTTTTCAATTCTGCCATCTGCGCTGCATCGTTGGCATCGTGGATGCAGCCGGGACGAAGTCCGTCACCCAGAGAAAGGGCTACGACATAGCGCGCTGAGATTTCACAGATTTCTTCGAAATGCTCATAGAGAAAACTTTCTTGGTTCTTTGCGGTGCACCACCCTGCTATGATGGCTCCTCCACGACTGACAATACCGGTGAGACGGCGCAGAGTGAGTGGGATGTGCTGCTTGCGAAGCCCTGCGTGGATGGTGAAATAGTCTACTCCTTGCTCTGCTTGCTCGATGAGGGTGTCGCGATAGATTTCCCAAGTGAGGAATTCTACTCGACCCTTCACTTTCTCCAAAGCTTGATAGAGGGGAACAGTGCCAATGGGTACAGGACAGTTGCGGATGATCCACTCGCGAGTTTCGTGAATGTGCTTACCGGTGGATAAGTCCATCACGGTGTCGGCTCCCCAACGTGTGCCCAAACGGCTTTTTCAACTTCTTCTGCAATGCAACTGGTGGTGGCGGAATTTTCGATATTCGCATTTATCTTACAGAGAAAGTTGCGACCGATAATCACAGGTTCGCTCTCGGGGTGATTGATGTTGGCTGGGATGATGGCGCGACCGGCGGCTATCTCATCGCGAACAAATTCGGCTGTCACCACGGTGGGAAGCACGGCTCCTTGCGAATCTCCACCTAAAATGTGACGCTCTGTGACGGTTTCAAGCATCTGATTTTCACGCATAGCGACATATTCCATTTCTTCGGTGATGATACCGCGGACTGCATAATAGCGTTGGGTGATGCACTTATCTTTCGCACGGAGGAGATGGGTTTGGATGTTGGGATAACACAAATGTTGTAGCGATTCATCAACTAGACGCTCACAAGAATCACTACTGTCTAAACCGGCTTGCTGCTCAGTGTCTTGACGACTGTCTATCCAGGGAGCACGGAGTTTGAGAAGTCCTTGCTCGAGATTGACTTCATAGGCTACATCTGTGTAGGGACCGCCGGTGTCATAAACGATTACGTCTGTATTGGGGGTGTAAGTTCCGTCGTCGTTACGCGTAGCCATCAATGGGATGCAACGCATTCCAACACGAACGTGTGGGAAACGTGGACTGGTGGCATAGATTTTCTCTGAACCGAGGAGGGAACTATGGGCAACAATCTCTTGAATTTGCATAAGGATTGATTATTTCAGAAAGAAAAAGATGGTAATAAATCAACCACGGAATTAGATGTTAAGAATTAGTACGATTGCCACTGAAAGATAAAGCATTTCGAAATGGCTAAATAAACAAATTGGAATGAAAAGGAAGGGCTAGCGCACTATTTTGTCTCCATTAGCAACACGAAAGCGTGTTTGAAATGGCATAACAATGCTTATCCACCAAAAGTAGGATGGATGAGCAATAATTCATCTCCTTCATGCAAAGGAGTACGAGCAAATTTATCACGAGAATGACTTGGACATTGACGGCAACTGCACAATGGGTTGCTAAGTCAATACGGAGTTGTTGAAAAACATCAGTAAGCGTACAAGATGGTGCTACCAGCCGAACTTCACCATCTAGAAGGATCTTCATAACGGCCACATTTAGAGTACAAATTGTTAGTGTCTAGTTGAATGCGACTCTGAGAGCTATTGCCCTTCATTCTCTCTCGAATGAATTGTCATAATGAAACCAAAGTTCAATAGAAGATCATAGTAGATGTTTGATTTCGTGCGAGTATGTGGTTCGTACTTCACCGCACTCTTTGCATAGGCCAGTATTATTGGGATCAGGTCTTGGGTATAATCTGAGCTCAGTAATAAAGTTGCCTTTCTTTTGTGACAAAACCTTATGCTCATCATTCGAATCAAATGTCGCTAGAAACAACTTGTTTACTGGCACCCCTAGAGTTACTACCTGCAAAGATAATACTTAATCTGAAAAAGCAAGTATGTGGGTAAGAAAAGACGACATAGCACAATTAAACTCTACTAAGGTCATAAAGCAATCTGAGCAAATATACAAAAAAAGCCCCGAGTTCATTTTGAACTCAGGGCTTTCGTAAAATGGCGGCGACCTACTCTCCCGCGGGTGTGCAGTACCATCGGCGCGGTCGGGCTTAACTTCTCTGTTCGGAATGGGAAGAGGTGGAACCCCGTCGCTATAACCACCGGAAATATCGTTTGAACATGCAATCTTGACAAATAACGCTAGTCATTTGAACTAGATTTCTAGAGATTCTAGAATTACTAGAGCATCTAGTTCTTCTAGCTTCTAGAGATAAACGTAGCAGCCTTAAGTGTATTCCACCTAAAGGAATGGAAGTTTCGGGCGATTAGTAGTGCTCGGCTTTGACGTCACCGTCTTTACACCTACACCCTATCAACGTCGTAGTCTACAACGACCCTTATGAGGAAATCTAATCTTGTGGCCGGCTTCGCACTTAGATGCTTTCAGCGCTTATCCGATCCCGACGTAGATACCCGGCGGTGCAGCTGGCGCCACAACCGGTAAACCAGAGGTCAGTCCAACACGGTCCTCTCGTACTAGTGTCAGAGCCACGCAAATTTCCTGCGCCCACGATAGATAGAGACCGAACTGTCTCACGACGTTCTGAACCCAGCTCGCGTGCCACTTTAATGGGCGAACAGCCCAACCCTTGGGACCTTCTCCAGCCCCAGGATGTGACGAGCCGACATCGAGGTGCCAAACCACTCCGTCGATATGAGCTCTTGGGAGGGATCAGCCTGTTATCCCCGGAGTACCTTTTATCCTTTGAGCGATGGCCCTTCCATACGGAACCACCGGATCACTATGCTCTGCTTTCGCACCTGATCGACTTGTAGGGTCTCTCAGTCAAGCGCCCTTTTGCCATTACACTCTACGGCCGGTTACCAATCGGCCTGAGGGCACCTTTAGAAGCCTCCGTTACGCTTTTTGAGGCGACCACCCCAGTCAAACTACCCACCAAACGCGATCCTCTCATCTGAGAGTTAGGAACCAGACAGCCAAAGGGTCGTATTTCAACAGCGGCTCCACAAACACTGGCGTGCCTGCTTCTAAGCCTCCGACCTATCCTACACATCGACTGCCCAATTACAACGTTAAGCTATAGTAAAGGTTCACGGGGTCTTTTTCGTCCCATCGCGGGTAATCGGCATCTTCACCGATACTACAATTTCACTGGGAATCATGGTTGAGACAGTGCCCAGATCATTACACCATTCGTGCAGGTCGGAACTTACCCGACAAGGAATTTCGCTACCTTAGGGAATGGTATAGTTACGGCCGCCGTTTACTGGGGCTTCAATTCAAACCTTCGACCGGAGTCTAAGCTCTCCTCTTAACCTTCCAGCACCGGGCAGGTGTCAGACTGTATACTGCATCTTTCGATTTTTGCACAGCCTTGTGTTTTTTTGTTAAACAGTTGCCTGGTGCGATTCTCTGCGCCTCACATTGCTGTGAGGATCCCCTTATTCCGAAGTTACAGGGGTCAATTTGCCTAGTTCCTTAACCATGAATCTTCCAAGCGCCTTAGTATATTCTACCCGACTACGTGTGTCCGTTTACGGTACGGGTATCTTTGTTGTTAAGCTTAGCGGATTTTCTCGGGAGTAGGATTACCTTCACTATTACATTGTCCGAAGACGCTGTATACTATCGACTTTCAGCTCGGATGGTGGATTTGCCTGCCATCCTCATTACCTACAATCTTTAACGAGCTATTCCGTCAGCTCGCGGAAGTGTCACTCCTCCGTCTCCACATCGCCAACAAAGATAGTAACGGAATATTAACCGTTTCTGCCATCGGCATCACCATTAGGTTGAACCTTAGGTTCGACTGACCCAGGTCGATTAACGTTGCCCTGGAAACCTTAGTCTTTCGGCGAGAGTGCATCTCACACTCTTTATCGTTACTTATACCTACATTTGCTTTTCATGAAGCTCCAACAGAGGTTATCCTCTATCTTCAAGGCCGCATGAATGCTCCCCTACCGATATCTTAAGATATCCCACGGCTTCGGCAATAGACTTTATACCCGATTATTATCCATGCACAGTCCCTCGACTAGTGAGCTGTTACGCACTCTTTGAATGAATGGCTGCTTCCAAGCCAACATCCTAGCTGTCACGGGAATACACTTCGTTAGTTTAACTTAGCCTATATTTCAGGGCCCTAGCCGGTGGTCAGGATTCTTCTCCTCTCGGGCGTGACCTTAGCACCCACGCCCTCACTCCCCGGGCTTAGCCTGTGTGCATTCGGAGTTTGTCTGGACTTGATAGGCGGTGAAGCCCTCGCATCCAATCAGTCGCTCTACCTCACACAGGGAACGCCCGAGGCTGCACCTAAATGCATTTCGGGGAGTACGAGCTATCTCCAAGTTTGATTGGCCTTTCACTCCTACCCTCACCTCATCCAGAAGCTTTCAACGCTTATTGGTTCGGTCCTCCATCCCGTGTTACCGGGACTTCAACCTGGACAAGGGTAGATCACTTGGTTTCGCGTCTACCACCGCCGACTATGCGCCCTTTTCAGACTCGCTTTCGCTTCGGCTTACGTGCTTCATAGCACTTAACCTTGCCGACGACGGTAACTCGTAGGTTCATTATGCAAAAGGCACGCCGTCACACCATAAGGTGCTCCGACCGCTTGTAGGCGTACGGTTTCAGGAACTTTTTCACTCCTCTAAAAGAGGTGCTTTTCACCTTTCCCTCACGGTACTGGTTCGCTATCGGTCTCTTACGAGTATTTAGCCTTGGCGGATGGGCCCGCCGGATTCAGACAGGATTTCACGTGTCCCGCCCTACTCAGGATACCACTATGCTTCATACGATTGTCGAGTACGAGACTGTCACTCTCTATGGTCGCTCTTTCCAAAGCGTTCCTCTAAACGTACTTCTTGCAACAGCGTGGTCCTACAACCCCATATAGACCGAAATCTATATGGTTTGGGCTCTTCCCCGTTCGCTCGCCACTACTAGGGGAATCATTATTATTTCTTTTCCTAGGGGTACTAAGATGTTTCAGTTCCCCCCGTTAGCCTCCCGCATTCGCGGGATAACAGGTCTTCAACCTGCTGGGTTGTCCCATTCGGAAATCTGCGGATCAATGGTTATTTGCACCTACCCACAGCTTATCGCAGCTTATCACGTCCTTCATCGCCTGTAAGAGCCTAGGCATCCACCGTACGCCCTTAATTACTTCTTTTTCCTTATTCTAGACGTTAGAGATTAGACGTTAGACGTTAGTCTTAGCTAATCCTTTCGTAACTAGAAGGTGAGAATATACTTAAAGCTGTACTTTCGTTTACCTTTGTTTCGTTACTTGGATGATTCTCTGTTATCTCATCTCACCTTGCGGTGGATGGAGAACAAGAATCAACTTGTTGCGTGTTCAATATGTCAAAGATCTCTTGCTCTGTCATTGTGCCGTGATGTTTCACCATCGTAGCGACTGAGCAGTAGAATGTGTGGAGAATAACGGATTCGAACCGTTGACCCCCTGCGTGCAAGGCAGGTGCTCTAGCCAGCTGAGCTAATCCCCCAAATCGTTCGGAGCGCGGTGCTCCACTTGCAAGTAGTCCCAGGCAGATTTGAACTGCCGACCTCCACATTATCAGTGTGGCGCTCTAACCAACTGAGCTATAGGACTGGCAGAAAAAATCCACTCAAGACAAGCTATCTCGGAGCTGCTCGGCTTCATCTTTCTCTTATGCTTATCATAACCTATTGCGAGAAGTCAGGTGACAACCAAATCGTTGTACCTTCATTGTTTCATTTGTTCTCCACCAGAGTAACTTGGTATACTGAACTTTCCAGAAAGGAGGTGTTCCAGCCGCACCTTCCGGTACGGCTACCTTGTTACGACTTAGCCCCAATCACCAGTTTTACCCTAGGCCGACCCTTCCGGTCACGGCTTTCAGGCACCCCCGGCTTTCATGGCTTGACGGGCGGTGTGTACAAGGCCCGGGAACGTATTCACCGCGCCATGGCTGATGCGCGATTACTAGCGAATCCAGCTTCATGGAGTCGGGTTGCAGACTCCCAATCCGAACTGAGAGAGGTTTTTGAGATTGGCATCCTGTCACCAGGTAGCGACCTTCTGTACCCCCCATTGTAACACGTGTGTAGCCCCGGACGTAAGGGCCGTGCTGATTTGACGTCATCCCCACCTTCCTCACATCTTACGATGGCAGTATCCCTGGAGTGCCCAGCATTACCTGATGGCAACCAAGGAAAAGGGTTGCGCTCGTTATGGCACTTAAGCCGACACCTCACGGCACGAGCTGACGACAACCATGCAGCACCTCCAAGAGTGTCCGAAGAAAGATCTATCTCTAAATCTGTCACTCTTAGTTCAAGCCCGGGTAAGGTTCCTCGCGTATCATCGAATTAAACCACATGTTCCTCCGCTTGTGCGGGCCCCCGTCAATTCCTTTGAGTTTCACCGTTGCCGGCGTACTCCCCAGGTGGTATACTTAATGCTTTCGCTTGGCGGCTTACTGTCTATCGCAAACCGCGAGTATACATCGTTTACTGTGTGGACTACCAGGGTATCTAATCCTGTTTGATACCCACACTTTCGAGCCTCAGCGTCAGTTGCAGCCCGGACACCTGCCTTCGCGATCGGAGTTCATCGTGATATCTAAGCATTTCACCGCTACACCACGAGTTCCAGCATCCCTGTCTGCACTCAAGACTACCAGTTTCAATGGCTAACGATGGTTGAGCCACCGTCTTTCACCACTGACTTAATAATCCGCCTACGCTCCCTTTAAACCCAATAAATCCGGATAACGCCTGGACCTTCCGTATTACCGCGGCTGCTGGCACGGAATTAGCCGGTCCTTTTTCTGAAGGTACATACAATAGAGGACACGTCCTCTTTTTTATTCCCAACTAAAAGCAGTTTACAACCCAGAGGGCCGTCATCCTGCACGCTACTTGGCTGGTTCAGACTTTCGTCCATTGACCAATATTCCTCACTGCTGCCTCCCGTAGGAGTCTGGACCGTGTCTCAGTTCCAGTGTGGGGGACCTTCCTCTCAGAACCCCTACCGATCGAAGGCTAGGTGGGCCGTTACCCCGCCTACTACCTAATCGGACGCATCACCATCTCATACCGATAAATCTTTGGTTATATCACCATGCGGTAACATAACAACATCGGGTATTAATCTTACTTTCGCAAGGCTATCCCCGAGTATGAGGCAGGTTTGATACGCGTTACGCACCCGTGCGCCGGTCGCCATCAGAAGAAGCAAGCTTCTTCCATGCTGCCCCTCGACTTGCATGTGTTAAGCCTGTAGCTAGCGTTCATCCTGAGCCAGGATCAAACTCTTCATTGTAATATGATATTTGTTTTGATCTGTTTTATGTGCTCAGTATCCTATCTTGTTACTTTGGATTTTTGGAGTAGAAATTTGACGGTACAATTCATTTTACCCGAAGCATTTCTGCTTCATTGTTGATTGTTCCTTGTACTTCTCTACAATCTGTTATGTAATCGTTTCAATGACTTCGTGTAGCTCATTTGCCACTGTCAGGCGTTCAGGCTGTCAAGCTTCATCTAACTAAGCGCGTTGTGTCTTAGCAAGTGACCCTTGCGTCCCGATTGCGATGCAAAAGTACGGCAAGATTTTGAAACCACCAAGGGATTGGAGAAAAAAAATGCAAGAAAAATCTCAAATAGTAGATTTTGAGGGGTAGAGATGGCAGAATAGACATTAGACGTTAGACGTTAGAGAGTAGACGTTAGAGGGGGAGGTTTTCTAGAAGGACTAGAAGGACTAGATGGACTAGGAGATCTAGAAAGACTAGAAGTTCTAGAAGAACTAGAAAGACTAGAAGCACTAGAAGTTCTAGAAAAACTAGAAGCACAACAGCGCGCAATGGCCAAGCTCAAGAGAAAGCGAAATAACATCACGCAATACGCGCGCGCGTATACGCACACTACAGGAGTTTTGTATTTTTTGCTGTCACAAGTGTCACACAAACTCTATAACCCATTATGTAAGGTTCATCCTACATTTGGAGTGATGTGCCCCTCCCCAAAAAAAAGAATAACCTGATTTTGCACTTGCTGGTTGACTATACAGTATTTATTTCAATTTGCAAAGCAACAAAACAGACTGAAATCCTGCAAGAGGGCCTCAGCCTTATTTTTATCACCTGAAAAACTTTTACCGGACAGCAATGTATAAAAACGGCAACGCGGTACACACCACATTGCCGAGCATAAGAAAACAATAAGACTTGGAAAACTCCCCACTATGAAAGGAGTTTACAAGGAAATTATCCTAAGTATTTGAGCAAAATGCTCACATTGGCCTCTTCGCGAAGACGACGCAAAGCACGCTCCTTGATCTGACGCACACGCTCACGAGTGAGGTTGAGCGTAGTAGCCACCTCTTCTGCAGTCATTTCTGCACGACCAATACCGAAGAGCATTTTCACCACACTGCACTCACGCTCTGAAAGCACTTGGAGTGCGGTGTCAATGTCGGTAGACAAAGACTCACGCTCCATACTGTTGTCGGTGCCAGGTGCTCCTTCGTCGGTCATGATGTCGATCATGGAGTTCGTTTCGTCGTCTTGGAAAGGAGCATCCACACTCACCTTCTTACCGCCTGCATTGAGGCTATCTTTAATGCGGTCAAGGTCAGTATCGAGCAAATCGGCCAATTCTTCTGCTGAAGGACGACGTTGGTGGAGCTGTTCAAACTCGGTAGTGGCACGACCAATCTTGGCCTGCAAACCCACTTGATTGAGCGGCATGCGCACAATGCGGCTTTGCTCACTAATCGCCTGGAGAATGCTTTGACGAATCCACCATACAGCATACGAGATGAACTTAAATCCACGCGTTTCATCGAATTTCTGTGCAGCTTTCATTAAGCCGATGTTCCCTTCGTCGATGAGGTCGTTGAGCGACATCCCCTGATTTTGGTACTGCTTGGCAACCGACACCACAAAACGCAAATTGGCTTTGACCAAACGCTCCAAAGCGGCTTGATCATTATTGCGAATGCGCTGTGCGAGTTCCACCTCTTCATCCATAGAGAGGAGTTCAAGACGACCAATCTCGGTGAGATACTTGTCAATCGCGGCATCACCACGGTTAGTAATGCCCTGAGAAATTTTTAGTTGTCGCATAACGAACGAGGAAATATATGATAAGTTTAACAGCTAGGGCGCAAATGCTCTGCACAAAGCAAGAAATTCCACAGCGCAAACACCCAAACTGTTACAAATATAGCATACATTTCTTGGGAAAACAAGTTTTCAAGGCAGAAAATCACCACTCTGCATCTTTTTTCAAATATTTTGCCCACTTTACTTGTCAGATTATTCATTTTATAATAACTTTGGAGTCTAAAAGCCTGTGCTACCCAACAATACAAATTGTCACGACAACGCAGACTCCCTGAAATGAAACTGCGATTTCGTCTCTCCAGTGAAACCCACTCACCGAAGCTAGTCTGAAACGCCCTTCTCCTCTTTCGAATATGAACGACTATTTGCAACAATTAGACCATTCGGTCGACGAAATGTTCGATCGTTTATCACAGAGATACCAAGCCGACGACATCATTCGCCTACGACAAGCCTACGCATTGGCTAGAGAAGCCCACAATGGTCAAAAACGCGCTGCCGGCGAACCCTACATCATGCACCCTGTGGCTGTGGCGCGCATTGTAGCTGAAGAGTTTATGCTCGATGCCAACTCTGTGGTGGCGGCTTTTTTGCACGATGTCGTGGAAGACACGCCTTACACCATTGAAGACATCAGAGAAAGATTTGGCGACGATGTGGCTTTTTTGGTCAAAGTCGTCACCAAACCCAGTAAAGTAGTGGGAGCTGCACCCGATGTGCGCAAACAAGAAAACAACTTTCGCCAACTTCTCGACTCTTTGCGCCACGACATCCGCGCTGTCTTCGTCAAACTTGCCGACCGCCTGCACAACATGCGTACACTCGGCGCCATGCTCCCCGAAAAGCAAATGAAGATTGGCGGAGAAACTGACTTCTTCTACGCTCCCTTTGCCAACCGTCTGGGGTTGCACAACCTAAGGCGAGAATTGGAGAACCTGTCCTTTCGTTTCAGATGTCCCGAACGCTACGAACGTTTGCAGCAACAACTCCAACACGACATTGCCGAACACCAAGAGGAACTCTCACAACTCACTTCGCGCATTGAACAGCTCCTTGCTGAAAAAGACCTCCCCGTGCGCACCGAAGTGCGCTATCGACTGCCTTATAGCATCGACACACGCATGCGCAAATCAGGACGCGATTTTCAGCACATCGACCATCGCTATGTCATTCGCGTCATTTACGACCGCACTCTCCTCAACGAAGTAGACAAAAAGCGCACCGACAAAGCCATATGCTTGCGCATCTACGGCATTTTGACCAATCATTTTCAAGAAAAAGTGGGAAGCTCCATCAACTATATTGATGTGCCCAAAGAAAATGGTTATCAGTCCTACCACGTCCAACTGCTCAGCGGTTGCGGTCGATGGGATGAAATCCACATTTCATCTGAAGAAATGGTGACGCGCACCAAGTTAGGACTCATCGTCAACCAGATTGAGACGCACCGCAACAGAGAGCACAGCGCAGGTGTCAACCAACTGTTGAGCAAATCGGACAAACAATGGATCGACAAATTTTGCGTCCAACTCCAACAAATCGCAGAGAGCGACGGTGATGGCGATTTTATGGAAGGCGTCACCGCCAGTCTCTACAGCGAAGACATCACCATCTACGACATCGATGGCACTCCCGTGCGCTTGCCACAACAAGCCACCGCTTTAGACTTCGCCTTTGAGCGCAATCTCGGCAAACACGCACAATATGCGCGCATTGACGGCAAGTTGGCTTCCCTTCCCACAGTCCTCACACACGGTTGCTGTGTGGAAATCGGCACTCACCCACAAGCGCACCCCTTGCCCGAATGGGAAAAGGTGGTCACCACCTATCGCGCCAAGAGCTATCTGTCGCGATTCTTCCAAGACGTTCACACAGAAGCCCCACACCGCTGCCCCATTTGTCAGCCCCTGCCTGGTCAAGAAGTCATCGGTTTCACCAACGAAGCCCAAGGAGATGGTCGCGTCGTGATTCACCGCCGCGATTGTCGTCGCGCCATCAGTCTGTCTGCCCAGCGCGGAGACGACATTGTTAATGTAGACTTCCCCGTGAGCGACTACACCTATGAAGTGCGCACCCGGCTGCGCGCCATCGACCGCTTCGGACTGCTCAGCGACATCACAGAATGTCTCACCCAAGGTTTACAACTCAACCTCTATCGCATTGAGATGGAAACACGCGACAACATCGTGGAATGCACACTCCACTATGCCGTTCATTCTGCTGAAGAACTGCGCACCGCTGTTCGCTTCCTCAGTGTCATCGAAGGGGTAGACGAGGTGCTTAAAGCCTAAATATAAAGCATAAGCATTCAAGCACATAGCGCTCAAGTATAGAATAAAGCATAAGGCAAGTCAACTACCCTCGCTCCAAAACTCCCCCTTGTGTTTCCCCACCCAACATTAAAAAACTGTCATCTCGGGTTTACTCCTCACGTGCAAACACACGCAATCACGCACATTAAGGAGTAAACCCGAAAGCATTCTTCGCATTTCTTGTACTTGAAATTCGGGATAATTCAAAATAAAACAGTAATTTTGCAGCCGTAAAAAAGCGAATGCACGCAAAACAAGCCTGTCAAGCGTGTGGCTGAAGCCCAAGGCATAGAGAGAAAATCTCTACGAATCCACATTGATTCACAGCAAGTTCGCGCTAATCCTCACCCAAATGGACGACTATCATTCGGAAACTTATCACCGCTCGCTTGGATAGGACGAAGCAAGGCTTTCTTCCTACCCACACCTCCTTTTTGAAATAAGAAGAAAGCCCGTTATGCTCACATATTGGAACTACAAACAAGGTCTGCGCACGCAAGACGAATGGACTCCCAACTGCTGGATTCAGGCCACCTGCCCCACTCCAGAAGATGAAGAATATCTCACACAAACTTTACAAGTACCCGATTATTTCCTTGACGACATTCGAGACAAGGACGAACGCGCACGCTACGACTACGACGAAGGCTGGATGCTCATCATCCTCCGCATTCCCTACCAGAAAGAAGAACAAAGTCGCACCCCTCACACCACCATCCCTATGGGTTTGATTCTCAACAAAGACGTTTGTTTGACGGTGTGCCACTACGAAACAAACATGATGCTCGACTTTGTGTCCTATCAACAAAAGCGCAATTTAGGTTTCACCGACTCTGTCGATTTCGTCTTTCGCCTTTTCCTCTCTAGCGCAGTCTGGTATCTCAAGCGTTTGAAACAAATCAGCACCATTATTGATGCCGCCAAAAGAGATTTGGATCGCCCCATCAACAATGCCGACCTCATCAATCTCTCGCGCCTGCAAGACTCGCTCACCTATTTTGCCACCTCCATCCGTGGCAACGAAATGTTGCTCTCCAAGTTGAAATTTAAATTGCCCGTCGACGAACTCGATGCCGACATGATTGAAGACGTAAACATTGAGATGAGTCAGGCACGCGAAACCACCAACATCTACACCAACATCTTGGAGTCTACCATCGACACCTACGCGGCCATCATCAACAACAACATGAGCCAAACGATGAAGACTATGACCTCGCTGAGCATCATCCTTATGTTCCCCACGCTCATCGCCAGCATCTACGGGATGAACCTCATTAACGGCATGGAGCATTGGGTCTGGGGTTTCCCACTCACCATCGGAGCCTCCATCTTCGTCACCCTACTCTTCTTTGGTATTTCCGCAAAATCAATTGGATTTGATGCTCCATCCACAATTCAAAAGTGGGGAAACCACAAAGTAGACCACAAAAAAGACACGCTAGAACTCAAAATCTATCGTTTTCTTAGGTTTTCTGTTCCATAAAATGCAGATTTCGGCAAAAAGATTTGGATATTCCTATCTTTTTGCCGTTATTTGCAGTATAGGATTGCCCCTTTCGGAAAATTCTCTAAATCCATCGGGCAATCGAGTTCTTTGATTCACATCTCTCAACCACTAAACGACACTCCCTCAAATGAGTGAACAAGTAGATCCTCAGCTCCAAGTAGCTGCCCCTGAACACGTCGCAAACGACGTCACTGAAACACCAACAACTGCTGTTGAAGTTGCTGCCAACGCGCAAGAAGACAACACCTCTGCGTCTGCTGCTCCCAAATTCGCTTCTCAAGAAGAAGTGATGGCTCACCTCAAAACCCTACTCGAAAGTCCAGAAACGGCAGACCGCACGGTGCTCGAGGCCTGCAAAAGCAATTTCTACCGCTTCCACAACGAAATCATTGCCAAAGCTCGCCAACAATTCGTGGCAGAAGGCCATGAAGAAGCCGACTTTGTCGCTCCCAAACTCCCCTTGGAAGAAGAATTCAAACAGTTGTTAGCCGACATCAAAGTGCGCCGTGCTGAAATCGCAGCAAAAGCAGAAGCGGAACGACAGGCTAACTTGGCGCGCAAACTCGATATCATCGAAAAGATCAAAGAGTTGGCCTCAGATGCTGAACTCATCGACAAAAACTACGACACTTTCAAGGCGCTCCAAACCGAGTGGAAAGAACTGGGTGCCATCCCTGCCGAACGCGTGACAGACACCTGGAAAAGTTTCCAACACGCCGTAGAACAAGGTTACGACCTCCTGCGCATGAACCACGAAATGCGCGAATATGACTTCAAGAAAAACCTTGAAATCAAAACACGTCTGTGCGAAGCTGCCGAACAACTCACCACTTCCGACAACGTGATCGATGCTTTCCACCAGTTGCAACAACTGCATGCTGAATATCGCGAAACAGGTCCCGTGGCCAAAGAATTGCGCGATGAGGTGTGGAGCCGTTTCAAAACTGCCTCTACCACCATCAACAAGCGGCACCAAGATTTCTTCATCGCACAGAAACAACAAGAAGAGGAAAATCTGCAACGCAAAACGGAGATTTGCGAGCGCGTGGAAGCCATCGACCTTGCCCCCCTCCGCACCATGAACGACTGGGAAACCGTTGCCCAACAAATCATTGCCATGCAAGCGGAGTGGAAAACCATTGGTTATGCGCCACGCAAAGCCAACCAACAGATTTTCGAACGCTTCCGCACAGCTTGCGATCGTTTCTTCATTGCAAAATCGCAATTCAACAAAGAAATGCGAGAAACTTTTGCGGCCAACTTAGCCAAAAAGACGGCGCTCTGCGAAAAAGCAGAACAACTCTCCGAAAGCACCGATTGGGCTGCCACCACCAAACAACTCATTGCGCTGCAAGCGGAGTGGAAAACCATCGGTAGTGTGCCTAACAAAGCGAGCGACACCGTTTGGAAACGCTTCAGCAAGGCCTGCAACACTTTCTTCGATCGTAAAAAAGCGGCTAATAGCACCGGTAGCGAAGAAGAAACTGCCAATCTGGCCAAAAAACAAGACATCATCTCCCGTTTGCAACAACTCATTGCAGAAGGTAGCGACAACCTCCACGATGCAGTCAAAGCGCTGCAAGCCGAATGGAACGAAGTGGGTCATGTGCCTTTCAAAAAGAAAGAACAAATCTATCAGGCCTATCGCAAAGCCTGCGACACACTCTACGAAACCCTCCACGAAGAAGCTGGTCGTCGTCGCATAGACAACATGGTGCGCCGTGCGGCTTCGCAAGGTGGCAACGAACGCCAACGCTTGCAACGCGCTCTTGACGAGAAAAAATCTGAGATTGCCAACTACGAAACTAATCTTTCGTTCCTCACTGCAAAATCGAAGTCGGGGTCTTCACTCGTGGCCGATGTGGAACGCCGCATCGAACTCCTCAAAAAGGATCTCGTACTATTGACCGAGAAAATCGCTCAACTTGGAGAATAACTTTTCTCTACAAGGTGCACATACAACCATGCTCCATACCGACAGCTCCTCTTTTGTCTGTTTGTATGGAGCATTCTTGTAAACGAGTACCACTACAACGATATAATGACCGATCGCGGATGATTCTTCCATCACGCGCTCTCACTAAGTCCTCATCCTCCCCCCTTTTCATTTCCTCCCTTTCGCAAAGTCCTCAAACCCTATGCCCATCATTCCCCTCACCTCGCTCAACCATCCTGGCATTGAAATTTTCACCTCGCTCACAGAAGCACAATTGCGCAATCGACTGGACGTATCGCAAGCCATGTTCATTGCCGAAAGTCCCAAAGTGATTCAAGTGGCACTCAATGCAGGCTACACCCCTCTGGCATTACTTTGCGAAGCGCGCCACATCACCGGAGATGCGGCAGACATCATCGCCAAATGTGGCGACATTCCCATCTACACTGGCGAGCGCGAACTCCTGGCTGCTCTCACCGGCTACACCCTCACGCGCGGTGTGCTCTGCGCCATGCGGCGCCCCGCTCCACTTCCACTTGAAACGGTGTTGCACAACGCACAAAGAGTTGTGGTCATCGATGGTGTGGTCGACTCCACCAACATTGGTGCGATCTTCCGTTCTGCTGCGGCCTTAGGCATCGATGCCGTATTGCTCACTCCCAGCTCATGCGATCCGCTCAATCGCCGTTCCGTTCGCGTGTCCATGGGAAGCACGTTCTTAGTGCCTTGGACGTGGCTCACCGCTCCCCTTTCTTCCCTGCACGACTATGGGTTCACCACAGCAGCCATGGCGCTCACCGACAACTCCATCCCTCTGGGCGACCCAAGTTTGCACCAACACGAACGACTAGCGCTCATCATGGGCACCGAGGGTGACGGACTTGCGCCACAAACCATTGCCGAAGCTGATCTTGTAGTGCGCATCCCAATGTCGCATCAGGTGGATTCTCTCAATGTTGCAGCTGCCTCTGCTGTTGCCTTTTGGGAACTCCGCAAAAGACCCTAATTCATATTCATCCTGCATGGGCCTACCCATAATTGAAGTTTTATGCTCATCAATCGACCTGTCGTTTTGCCACAAACAACGGGTCGATTATTATAAAACAACGTATCGTTTGGGTGAAAACATCAGCTCGTTTTGAGAAAAACAACGTATCGTTTTGGTGAAAACAACGTGTCGTTTTGGGAAAAACAACGTGTCGTTTTATGAGAAGTGACGTGTTGTTTTCAAACAACAATCGGATGTAGAAAAAGCTATCGATGAGCCACCCATCAAAAACAGAGTTTTTCGAATTGTAAAAAAATCTACAATCACCCTCTCTCGCGCGCACGCGTACGCGCACATCACAGGACTTTTTGCATTTTTGCTGTCACAAGTGTCACAGCCAGCACCGTAATACCCTATATTTCAAACTATTACGCAACACATAGGACCTATTTTAACAAATATACTCTATAACCCACCTCGACACCATCGAAAACACCTCGAAAAACGTCCATTTCTAGTCCACATTTTCCACTATTTCGAGGTCTTATTTTCTCCCCCATCTGTGACACTTGTGACAGCAAAAAATCAACATCGCTGTTGGAAGGCGCGCGCATACGCACGTACGAGAAGGAAAACACAATTACACCCAAATTTGCCATATGAACAATACAAAATAGAGAGCAAGAAAAATATCTTGTCACTTTTTCCGTGATTTTTCCCTCTTTGAAGACTTTTCAACCCCTATATCAATAGGGACGCATTCACGATGCACTTTCACGATGCGTATTCCCAATTATCAACTCCACTTTCACGGCGAAAGCCTATCCACATATACCCCATCCTCGGGAGCATCCTCCAATGCACCATCCATACAGCCCCTGCAACTGGTTACGACTCTTCCTCTATGCTACAAGTATCTCGCTAACATCGTAACTTTCAGCACCAACCATTCCACACGCGAACATAGCTTAAACACAAACCCCAAACGAACTATTCAAGATAATTAAGATTAAACTTCAGATTCTTCGCTCAAATGTTGCAAGAAAAAAAAACGCTTATATTTGCAATTCTTAAAGGCACATATCATCCCCAAAAGAGTGGCAAAGAAACACTCATCAGGGAAAAGACATTCAAATATCGGACGATAAACTAATGTTTCCCAGGGAGATAGACTGCACAAACAATTCATTATCAAACATCAAAATCAAATCATTATGCTGAATGATTTCTCAATGGAAGAACCTAAGAATGCTTCCGACAAACTGCACTGCATTTTGGTGCTAGACACCTCAGGCTCTATGTATGGAGCACCTATCGATGAACTGAACAACGGTCTTCAACGCTTTCAAGAACAAGTGCTCAACGATGGCAATGCCGCCGACAAAGTGGAGGTTTCTATCATCACCTTTGGCTCAACAGTGACCCAAATTCAACAACCAGCAATGCTGGATCAGTTCGACATGCCTACACTCGAAGCTTACGGCACTACTCCCATGATTGAAGCACTCGAACAAGCCATTCTACTTGCAGAAGACCGCAAAACGTGGTACAAGAACAATGGTTTAGGTTACTATCGTCCATGGATTATTTTGATGACCGATGGCGCCCCCGACACTCCTCATGAAGTACCCGCAATGGCAGCAAAATTGGCCAATTTGCAAGCACAAAAGAAGTTCCAGCTCACTGCAATTGGTGTGGGTGATGATGCCGACATGAACGTCTTGCAGCAATTATCGCCAATGAGCCGCAAATTGAAAGGGCTAGACTTCACAGGCTTCTTTCAATGGCTCTCTGCCAGTGTGAGCATGGTGTCGCAAAGTATTCCTGGTGGTTCTGTTTCAATTCCTGATGGTGCGGGTATTTGGGATACAATGACATTCTAAAAACTACACATCTCCCATCTACCGCATTTAGTGTGCGGTAGATGGAGTATTATCTCCGAGACGTCTCTCAGACATTACCCAAAGAGAAAGAAGACAGACAAAGAAAAGACACATGAAAGACTACTTCCACATGAAGCGCATTATCCTCTCAATCACTAAAATATTCTGTTGCAAAAAGGGAACACAAAAGAAAAGTTTATTCAGAGGCTTTCGTAATTTATTTCCTGCCAAGAAAGTAACAGAGAAACAGTTGCACGAGTTTGTTCGCAGTGAATTGGAACAATTTCTCAAGCATCCAGAATTGTGTACCAAAATCAGAGAGATTGTTGTTAAGGAATTAGAGAAAAGAAAGCCACAAACTGGTGCAGGGGTAGCAACAAACACCACTCAAGTTGCAGGAAAAACAATACAAAAGAGTCTTACTACTGCGATCTCATCTGCGCCTTCATCAGAACAAAAAGAGAGCAATCCTCACAAGAACGACAAATCGCTCTCTCACAGATCTGATGGTTGGTCGGTAGTAGCTGGTTCGGTGATAGGCAATGGACACATCAAGGGAAATCTACCCTGTCAAGATCATCATGCGCACAAGGCTATCGACGACCAATGGGGCATTTGTGTGGTTTCTGATGGCGCAGGTTCTGCCAAGCGTTCTCATGAGGGTTCGGAGTTTGCGTGCAAAAAAGTGATTGAATATGGCACAAAATGGCTCAATGACAACAATTTGGAGTCAATCAAGGCACTCCCTACAAACGAACAATGGGCAGAAGTGGCAAGAAAGATTCTAGGAAAAATAGCACAAGACCTCTATTTCAAAGCCGAGAAGGAAAATGTAGACATGAAAGTGTTTGCTTGCACCTGCATGTTTGTCATTTACACGCCTTTTGGCTTGCTCACAGCGCACATAGGCGATGGACGCGGTGGATATTTTGACAAAGACAAAAAGGAATGGCTGCCACTCTTCAAACCTCATAGTGGAGAAGAAGCCAATCAAACAATATTTATCACCAATGAATGGTTCAAAGCCAAAGAGTTAGGTGGTGTTCTTCTTCCAGAAACGCACGTGATTGCTGGTAATATCGATGCTTTTTGCCTGATGAGCGATGGCATGGAAAAGTCTGTGTTCGACTGTGCCATTTGGGATGAAGGACAACAAAAGTATGTTGACCTTAATCGTCCGAATGCAAAAGTGGTGGATAATCTTGTTCAAGCGTTGCGCAAGAAATTTGAGGACAAAGAAGACTTAGGTAAAATTGAAGAAAGTTGGAAGAATCTACTCGTTGAGGGAACTCCACGAATAAAAAACGAAACGGACGACAAAACTCTTTTGCTGGCGATAAACAGTAATCAATAATGAAGCTATATACAGAAAAGAAACAAACCATCGATATCGAATCCACTCCTTTTAGCAAAGGGGGCGAAGGTGGGGTGTATCGTATAACGAACACTCGCTATACACAAAAGTATTGTGCCAAAGTCTATCACTGCAATACTCCTCAAGACAGAGCTAAATTGGTGAACATTGAGCGAAAAATTCGCTATATGCTGACCAACCAACCCGACGAAGTGGAAGGCAACAATTGGAAATTGTCTTGGCCTGTGGCGCTTCTGTTTGATGCACAAGGGCAATTTGTGGGATTCATTATGCCGCTGGCTTATCCAAAGAGCATCAAACTCACAGAGATAATGGGCAGTCCTGACGCTCCATCTCCAAAAAGAAAAAGCATTTGGAAACATTGGACGACGCACGACTGGGATAGGTTTAGTATAAGACAACCTCATGGACTAACTTCACGACTAAAGGTGGTGGTGAGCATCTGCTTCCCAATCTACAAAGTGCATGCACAAGGGTCGTATGCGTTTGTGGACATGAAGCCAGACAATATCCTCATTAGTCCTAAAGGGGAAATCACCATCTGCGACATCGATAGTATCCAAATACTAGACAAATACGGGACATCTATTGTTTCCCTCATTGGTGAACACGCCTGATTATAGTCCTCCCGACACTCTACGAAAAGTCGTCTTAAATAGCCAAGGATTGAATGCTTCAGCACAGCAAACGGGTCATCAGTTCAATGAAACGTGGGATCGTTTTAGTTTGGGAGTCATCATCTATCAATTGCTCTTCCTGGTGCATCCTTTCGCGTGCACAGCAAAAGATAATTCATTAACTGCAACTTGCCAAAAAATCAAACATGGGTTGTATGTGCACGGCACAAAACGACATGAGATTGACGTCTACAAACCATGGCACGACAATGTTTCCAAATTCCCTATTGAGATTCAGAATTTCTTTTTCAACACGTTCGATCCATCTAGGGATTGAGCAATCCTCGATTAAGAATATCTGCCGAGAAATGGGGAAAAACGATTTATCAGTTGCTCATGTCCAGCAAAAGCAGTACTTCACAAGGCCGTAGTAGCACAGGGGCAACAAGAAATAGCAATGGCGGCACCACAAGTGGAACACAAAGGACGAGTGCTGCGAGTGGAAAAGGAAGAACTAGTGCAACGAGCGGAACGCAAAGGACAAGTGCGACAAGAACAACTGCAACAAGGCAGAGTGCACAATCTCCTCAACCAACACCACAGACGCAAGCATCCGCTCAACCATACGTGCAACCACAACCTGCGCAACACCAACAACCACAACAAACGACATATAACACATATCATCCTGCGCAACCTTCCACAACCACGAACAGCATGGCTGCTTCCCCAGAGCCCGAATTAAATTTGCTGGAGTATTTGGAACGTGCGTCTTTGACAAGTTTTTTATCACAGAGGGACGAGCAAGAAGAAAGGAGATATGGGGATTTATGCTTTTTGCGACACTCATCTACTTTGTACTACTCTTCCTCGTTGCAGTAGGCATCATTCCAGAAGGAGTCACCTACTTCTATGCGCTTATTGTTTTTCTTCCCAATCTAGCGGTAACCATCAGAAGACTGCATGATTTAGGGTTTTCAGGGTGGTGGCTACTTGCTGGTTTAATCCCTTTCGTTGGATTACTAGGTGCCATCCCACTGCTTTTTGTTGAAGGAGAGAATAGAGCCAACCAATACGGTCCTAACCCGAAGCGTTGATTCGACAAACTGATGAAACAACAAAGTGAAACTTTGACAAAGGGATAAAGGATGTTACACATAATACAAACAATACCCTTAGCCCGAAGTACAATCCACGTGCTTCGGGCTTTACTATACCCAGAAGGATACTGAACTAGAAACGACACAGACATCTCCACATTAAGGTATTGCCCGCAAATAAGAACTTTGGAGGTTACACACATTTGTGGACAAGACCAAAATCAGTATCTACAGACCTTTGAGGGGTTGAACACAATGGCAAGAGAGGAAGCAAACATAGAAAGAGCGAAACAAAAAATCCCCACTCCCTTTTGAGGAGTGAGGATGGCATAAGTATGTGGTGTAAAATTACTCTGCAGTTGCAGGTGCCTCTGTTTCAGCAACAGGAGCTTCGACCTGAGCTTCAGCAGCCACGGGAGCTTCTTCAGCAGCGGCCTTCTTTGAACGACGAGTACGCTTAGCCTTCTTTTCAGTCTTGGCCATGTTCTCGTTGTAGTCAACCAATTCGATAAAGCACATTGGCGCTGCGTCTCCTGCACGGAAACCAGTCTTGATGATGCGGGTGTAACCACCAGGACGATCACCAACCTTGACGCTGACTTCTTTGAAGAGTTCAGTTACGGCGAACTTATCTTTGAGGTAAGAGAAGACAACACGACGTGAGTTGGTGGTGTCCTGCTTAGACTTGGTGATAAGGGGCTCGACGTACTTTTTCAACGCTTTAGCCTTAGCGACAGTCGTAGTGATTCTTTTGTGCTTAATCAACGACACAGCCATGTTTGAAAGCATAGCAGCGCGGTGAGAGGCAGTACGACTGAGATGATTGAATTTTTTATTGTGTCTCATTTGGGTACTTGTTGTTTAATGGGATAGTTGACTAATCATTCCGAATGTTCGGGATTAATCCTTGTCCAATTTGTATTTTGAAATGTCGGTTCCAAACGACAGATTCAGACTCTCGAGCAAATCATCAAGCTCGGTGAGCGATTTCCTACCAAAGTTGCGGAACTTCAAGAGGTCGTTTTTGTTGTATTGAACGAGTTCGCCGAGTGTTTCAACATCTGCGGCTTTCAAGCAATTGAGAGCGCGAACAGAAAGGTTGAGTTCAACGAGCTTCGTTTTGAGCAACTGACGCATATGCAATACTTCTTCATCGAACTCTTCATTGTCTGCATCGGGTGCATCGTCCACGGTGATTTTCTCATCGGAGAAGAGCATAAAGTGATAGATGAGGATTTTTGCAGCTTCTTTCAGTGCATCCTTTGGGTGAATGGAACCGTCCGTTGATACTTCAAGCACGAGCTTATCGTAGTCAGTCTTCTGCTCAACGCGGAAGGGCTCGATAACGTACTTGACGTTACGGATGGGAGTGTAAATAGAATCGATGGGAATTACGTTGACATCGGTGCAGAACTCGCGATTTTCATCAGCGGGAACATATCCGCGACCCTTGTTGATCGTAACTTCGATCGTCATCGTGGCTTTGGAATCCAAATGGCAAATTACCAGTTCAGGGTTGAGCACCTCAAAACCTGACAATTGTTTGCCAATGTCACCTGCTTTGAACTCCGTAGAGTTCGAAATGGTGATACTTGCTTTCTCAGTCTCGAATTCTTCTACTAACTGTTTGAAGCGTACTTGCTTCAACTTGAGAATGATGTTGGTTACGTCTTCCTTCACACCGGGGACAGAAGCAAATTCGTGTTCCACTCCATCAATCTTGATAGCGCAGATGGCGAAACCTTCTAGAGAGGAGAGAAGGATGCGACGTAGAGCATTGCCGACGGTGGTACCGAAACCTGTTTCCAAAGGACGGAATTCGAATTTTCCGTACTTAGAATCGTTTTCGAGCATAACCACTTTGTCGGGTTTTTGGAATGCTAATATCGCCATGAAAAATCGTATTATGAATTAGTTCTTAGAGTAGAGCTCGACAATCAACTGTTCCTTGATGTTCTCAGGAATGTCAGCACGCTCGGGCTTGTGGAGGAGCTTACCAGACTTGGTTGCTTCGTCCCATTCCACCCAAGGATACTTAGAGTGATTGAAACCAGCGAGAGAGTCAGCGATCACTTCGAGTGACTTAGACTTTTCGCGAACAGCTACCACCTGACCGGGCTTTACGCTGTAAGAAGCGATGTTAACCACGCGACCATCAACGGTGATGTGCTTGTGGTTTACAAGCTGACGGGCAGCAGCACGAGTGCCAGCAATACCGAGACGATATACGACGTTGTCAAGACGACATTCGAGAGCTTGGAGCAAAAGTTCACCGGTGATACCGCTGGCCTTTGCAGCCTTGTCGAAGAGATTGCGGAATTGCTTTTCGAGAACGCCATAGGTGAACTTAGCCTTTTGCTTCTCGGCGAGCATGACGCCGTATTCAGAGGTCTTGCGACGACGCACGTTTTGGTTGCGACCCTGCATACGCTTGGTAGTGTTGCCGAAGATGTCTTCACCAAATTTGCGTGAAAGACGAACCTTAGGACCTGTATATCTTGCCATATTGGTTGATTTACTTTGAAGTTGTTATCGTTATCTTAGGGCGACTTCAGTCCACTGCATCTGGAAGGTTCCAGAGTGCGGTGGTTGAAATCGTTCTAGTTTGCTTTCTTCCTCTTTCGTTGAAATGTCGTACCTTGTGAAAGGGTCGGCATCTTAACTAAGCTATATGATCAGCCTCATATGAGAACAGTTTACAATATAGCGGAAGAGAGCTCAGGTTGTCTTATTACACACGACGGCGCTTGGGAGGACGGCAGCCATTGTGAGGAAGTGGAGTAACGTCAACGATTTCAGTTACTTCGATACCTGCACCGTGGCAAGCGCGGATGGCGCTTTCACGACCGTTACCAGGACCCTTAACATAGGCCTTAACCTTGCGGAGACCGAGATCAAAAGCTACTTTTGCGCAGTCTTGAGCAGCCATCTGAGCAGCGTAAGGAGTGTTCTTTTTAGAACCACGGAAGCCCATCTTACCAGCACTAGACCAAGAGATAACTTGACCTTCGCCGTTAGCGAGTGAAACGATGATATTGTTGAAGGAGCTGTGTACGTGGAGCTGACCTAGGGCGTCAACCTTCACGTTGCGCTTCTTTGCAGAGACAGTTTTCTTTGCCATAAGTTTACTTATTATTTAGTAGCCTTCTTCTTGTTAGCAACGGTCTTCTTGCGACCCTTGCGAGTACGAGCGTTGTTCTTCGTGCTCTGGCCACGGAGGGGGAAGACCAATACGGTGGCGAATACCACGATAGCAACCGATGTCCATGAGACGCTTGATGTTGAGTTGTACTTCAGAGCGGAGGTCACCCTCTACTTTGAACTCAGCACCGATGATTTCACGAATCTTAGCGGCTTGATCGTCCGTCCAATCTTTTACTTTGATGTCTCTGTCAATCCCGGCCTTGTCAAGGATTTTTGCCGAGCTACTACGACCAATACCAAAGATATAGGTCAAAGCGATTTCGCCTCGCTTGTTTTGAGGCAAATCAACACCAACAATTCTTATTGCCATATACTTATTTTATTATTGTCTGTTGGATTAACCCTGACGTGTCTTAAACTTAGGGTTTTTCTTGTTAATCACATAGAGGCGGCCCTTGCGACGTACAATCTTGCAGTCAGCAGTGCGCTTCTTCAAGGATGCTCTTGTCTTCATATCTTGATGATGTTTTATTTGTATCGAAATACGATTCTGCCTTTTGACAAATCGTAAGGACTCATTTCCACCTTCACTCGGTCACCAGGAAGAATCTTGATGTAGTGCATTCGCATCTTTCCCGAGATGTGGGCGGTAATGGGATGACCGTTCTCTAACTCTACACGGAACATTGCGTTGCTGAGAGCTTCGATAATGGTTCCGTCCTGTTCAATTGCAGTTTGTTTAGCCATAGATGTTCTAATAGAGGTTACCTTCCACTCGTTCGATTTCTTCAAACGAAGAAAGAATATCAGCTTTGCCATTGTGAATGGCGATGGTGTGCTCGAAATGAGCGGCCACGCTTCTGTCTCGGGTTAGGATGCTCCACTTATCGGGGTGCAATCCTATTTCGGGACTGCCTAAGGTGATCATAGGCTCGATGGCAATGCAGAGACCATTCTTGAGTTGCTTTCCGGTTCCTTGCTTCCCGTAATTGGGAATGGAAGGTTCTTCGTGCATTTCACGACCAATGCCGTGACCTACAAACTCTCGAACTACCCCGAAACCTTCTGCCTCACAATGTGATTGAACTGCGGCTCCAATATCACCAATTCGACGATTAGGAAGAGCAGCGTCAATCCCTTTGTAGAGACTTTCTTTTGTGATGCGGAGGAGATATTTCACTTCTTCGCTGACTTCACCAACACAGAACGTGTAGGCTGAGTCACCACAAAAACCATTAAGCAGTGTTCCACAATCGATAGAGACGATGTCTCCATCTTTAAGTGGTTCTGCCGTTGGCAGTCCGTGCACCACTACTTCATTAACAGAAGCACAAATGGATGCGGGGAAAGGATCAGTGTCGGGAAAACTTGCGGGAAAACCTTTGAAAGTAGGTATCGCGCCGTGATCTCTTATAAATTGTTCTGCCAAGGCGTCTAACTCCAAGGTTGTGACACCAGGCTTCACAACTTTTGCTATTTCAGCAAGCGTTGCACTTACCAATTTATTGGCAGCACGCAACAACTCAATTTCTTCTTCTGTTTTCAGATAAATCATCTGACGAGATTCTATGTGCCTTATACGTTTGAACGGTTGCGAGTGTGTCCTGCATTGAGCATTCTGTCGTAGTTGCGCACTGACATATGACTGTCAATTTGTTGGATGGTGTCTAAGACAACACCCACAAGGATGAGCAACGACGTACCTCCGAAGAAGTGAGCAAATGCTTGGTGTACTCCGAATGGCTTCATTTGTGCGAAGACAGGGAGAATAGCAATTGCAGCAATGAGGAGCGACCCTGGCAATGTGAGATGCGACATCACACTGTCGATGTAGTCTGCGGTATCTTTACCGGGTTTTACACCTGGAATGAAACCGTTGTTTCTCTTCATATCTTCAGACATCTGCACGGGATTCATTGTGATTGCCGTGTAGAAGTAGGTGAATGCAACAATGAGCAATACGAACACTACATTGTAGAGAATGCTATCGTTATGAAGGAATTGTTGCAAAATTGTGCTTTGCATATTGAGCGACTGTACAAGCATCATTGGGATAAACATGATGGCCTGAGCAAAGATGATCGGCATCACATTAGCCGCAAAGAGCTTTAAAGGAATGTACTGACGCGCACCGCCAATTTGTTTTTTGCGTCCTTCAATACGTTTAGCGTACTGTACGGGAACTTTACGTACCGCTTTTACCAAAAGGATAGCAAATGCCATCACACCAACGAAGGCAAGTATCTCAGCAAGGAACTTGATGAGTCCACCACCTTCAGCACCAGAGAGTGCAGAGGTGAATTCCTCAATGAAGGCTGCTGGGAGTCGAGCAATGATACCAATCATGATGATGACAGATACACCATTGCCGATGCCTTTATCTGTGATGCGCTCTCCAAGCCATAACACAAACATCGATCCTGCAGCGAGGATGATGGTCGACATGACCATAAATCCTAATCCATCACCCATCAAGAACGCACCGCTACCATGCGTCTGCGTCTTGAGGTTGATGAGATAGGTTGGAGCTTGGAAGGTGAGAATGGCGAGAGTCAAAAAGCGAGTGTACTGATTGATCTTTCGCGTTCCACTTTCGCCTTCACGTTGCATCTTTTGGAAATAGGGAACTGCAACTGCCAAGAGCTGAATAACAATCGAAGCTGTGATGTAGGGCATAATACCCAAAGCAAAGATTGACGCTTGAGAGAATGCACCACCAGAGAACATATCAAGAAGCGACATGAGGCCGCCCTCCGTCTGCTTGTGCAGATTAGCCAAAGCGTTTGAGTCAATACCAGGAAGAACCACAGTAGAACCAAAACGATAAATGGCTACGAACAGGATGGTGATGAGAATGCGCATGCGCAAATCTTCGATTCGCCAGATGTTCTTGAGTGTTTCGATTATTTTTTTCATTCGACTCTTAGAATTTCGTTATTTAGAGTTGAGCAGCCGTACCACCTGCTGCTTCAATAGCAGCAACAGCAGCCTTAGAGAAAGCGTGAGCTTCTACGGTGAGCTTAACCTTCAATTCACCATTAGCAAGGATCTTCACGAGTGCCTTACCGTTGATGAAACCTGCTTCGATGAGTTCTTGAACACCAATCTTTTGGAGGTTCTTAGCCTCTGCAAGAGTTTGAAGTGTGCTCAAGTTGATGGGCTTATACTCAACACGGTTGATGTTCTTGAAACCAAACTTTGGAAGACGGCGTTGGAGAGGCATTTGACCACCTTCGAAACCAATCTTCTTGCTGTAACCAGAACGAGACTTGGCACCCTTGTGACCGCGAGTAGAAGTACCACCGAGTCCAGAACCAGGACCACGACCGATACGCTTGCGCGTTTGGGTAGAACCGTTGGCAGGTTTGAGAGTATGTAATTTCATAATGTCGTTACGTTTTGGATTATTCTACTACTGTTACCAAGTGGTGAACCTTGCGAATCATACCGCGAGTGCAAGCATTGTCTTCGAGTTCTACAACATGGTAGAGCTTAGTGAGACCTAGCGCATCGAGAGTACGCTTTTGATCTACAGGCGCGCCGATACGGCTGCGAGTTTGCTGAATCTTAATCTTTGCCATGTGATTATCCTCTGAAAACTTTATCCAATGAAACACCACGATGTTGAGCCACTGTGCGTGCGTCACGCATTTCACCAAGAGCTTGGATAGTAGCTTTTACCAAGTTGTGGGGGTTAGAAGAACCCTTAGACTTAGCCAAAACGTTGGTGATACCTACACTTTCGAACACTGGGCGCATAGCACCACCAGCAACTACTCCAGTACCTTCAGAAGCGGGGAGGATGAGCACCTCAGCACCACCGAAACGAGCAGCTTGTTCGTGAGGAACAGTACCCTTGATGATGGGCACCTTCACGAGGTTCTTCTTTGCAGCTTCAACACCCTTAGCAATAGCAGCGGTAACTTCGCCAGCCTTACCAAGACCGTAACCGATAACACCCTTACCATCACCAACTACTACGATAGCAGCGAAAGTGAAGGTGCGACCACCTTTGGTAACCTTCGTTACACGATTGATAGCAACGAGTCTATCTTTCAATTCTTCATTGTTTGCATTTACTCTGTTTGCCATAATCTTTAGAATTTGAGTCCACCATTACGAGCGCCTTCAGCAACTTCCTTCACGCGACCGTGGTAGAGGTAGCCGTTACGATCAAAAACTACAGTAGTGATACCTGCTTCAAGAGCCTTCTTGGCTACTGCTTCACCCACCTTGAAAGCTTGTTCCTTCTTGGGGCAAGCTTCAAGACCGAGAGAAGAAGCTGCAACGAGCGTGCTGCCTACTTCATCATTGATGACTTGAACGTAGATTTGCTTGTTGCTACGGAAAACGCTCATACGAGGACGTTCAGCCGTGCCAGAAATCTTATTGCGAACGCGATACTTAATCTTTACGCGTCTTGCTTCTTTAACTTTTGTCATAATCTTGTGTCGTGATTAGAGATTACTTAGCACCTGCCGACTTACCAGACTTACGACGGATTTGTTCACCGACGTAGAGGATACCCTTACCCTTGTAAGGTTCAGGCTTGCGGAAAGAGCGAATCTTAGCGCAAACGAGGCCAAGAAGTTGCTTGTCGCAAGAGGTGAGGCAGATATAAGGGTTCTTGTTACGCTCCATCTTAGTTTCCACGGAAATTTCCTTAGGAAGTTCGATCAAGATGGGGTGAGTGTAACCAAGAGCGAAAGTAATGAGATTCCCCTTGTTCTCTACACGATAACCGACACCCACAAGTTCCATTTCAGCCTTGTACTGTTGAGTCACACCAACAACCATGTTGTTGACGAGGGCGCGGTAGAGACCATGGAACGCTTGCTTTTGCTTTTGTTCCACTTCGCTATTTTCATCAATAGCGAAGGTGATGTGGCCATCTGCGATAGTGACAATGATAGAGGGATCAACAGCCTGAGAGAGTTCACCCTTCGGACCTTTAACGGTCACTACATTATCCTTCAGGGTAGCTTCTACGCCTGCAGGAATGTTAATCGGCAATTTACCAATTCTAGACATTTTGTTCCTTCTGTTTATTAGTATACATAGCAAAGAACTTCACCACCAATTTTGAGGGCAGCAGCTTCTTTGTCAGTCATAACACCTTTAGACGTGGAGATGATAGCCACACCAAGTCCGTTGATTACGCGAGGCATGTCACGATAACCAGTATACTTACGCATACCTGGAGTAGAAACACGCTTGAGGCTCTTAATTGCGCTCACCTTAGTGGCGGGGTTGTACTTAAGAGCGATTTTGATAGTGCCTTGAGGCCCTACTTCCTCAAACTTGTAGTTGAGGATATAGCCCTTGTCGAAGAGGATCTTAGTGATGTCCTTCTTCAAGTTTGACGCAGGAACTTCAACTACGCGATGCTTAGCTTGGATCGCGTTGCGAAGACGGGTCAAATAGTCTGCTATAGGATCAGTCATTTATTGAGAGTTTTAATTTATCGGGAAGTTCCCGACAGTGTTAAATGCTAGTTGTTCTCAATTGAGAAATGCATCTTACCAAGATGCTTTGCGAACGCCAGGGATAAGACCTGCAGAAGCCATCTCGCGGAATTGGATACGAGAGAGACCGAAGAGGCGGATGTAACCCTTAGGACGACCCGTAATCTTGCAACGGTTGTGCAAACGGATGGGGTTAGCGTTGCGAGGAATGCGTTGGAGCTTTTGAGCAGCTTCGAAAGCAGCTTGAGGATCATCGCTGTGATTTACGATTTCCTTAAGAGCAGCACGCTTAGCAGCATACTTAGCAACCATTTTGGCACGCTTCACTTCGCGTGCTTTCATTGATTCTTTTGCCATATCGCTGATTAGTTGTTATTAGCGTTCTTGAAAGGAAGACCAAATTCCTTGAGGAGAGCGTAGCCCTCTTCGTCTGTGGGAGCAGAAGTCACGAATGTGATGTTCATACCCAAGATTCGATCGATAGAATCGATGTTGATTTCAGGGAAGATGATTTGTTCTTGGATACCGAGAGTGTAGTTACCACGGCCATCGAACTTGCTTTCAATACCCTTGAAGTCACGGATACGTGGGAGAGCCACACGAACGAGCTTTTCGAGGAATTCGTACATTTGCTCACGACGGAGAGTTACCATCACGCCGATAGGCATCTTCTTACGAAGTTTGAAGTTTGCAACGTCCTTCTTAGAAACTGTAGCAACGGCCTTTTGACCAGTGATAGCAGTAAGTTCGTTGATAGCCACTTCGATAATTTTCTTATCAGCAGTAGCACTACCAAGACCTTGGTTGATAACAATCTTCTTGAGGACTGGAATCTGCATAGAAGAAGAGTAGTTGAACTGCTTCATCAACGCAGGAGCAATGCGCTCCTTATATTCTTTCTTGAGTTGTGCGGTATTCATTACTAAATCTCCTCTCCTGATTTTTTAGCGATGCGGACGAGTTTACCTTCAGCATTGCGCTGACGACCGATACGAGTGGGCTTGCCGGTCTTAGGATCAACCACATTCAAATTGGAAATGTGAATGGGAGCTTCAGTTTTCACGAAGCCACCCTGAGGATTCTGTGCGCTGGGTTTTTGGCTCTTTTGAACCATATTGACACCTTCCACGATAGCGCGTTGTTTGTCAACGAGGACACGAACGACCTTACCAGTCTTGTTCTTATCCTTACCTGCAAGCACGCATACAGTGTCACCCTTCTTAATATGTAACTTACTCATGTGAGATGTTAGTCGTTATTAGTATGGGATTAGAGTACTTCGGGTGCCAAAGAAACCACCTTCATGTTTACTGCACGAAGTTCACGAGCCACAGGGCCGAAGATACGGCTACCTCTCAACTCACCTGCATTGTTCAAGAGAACGCATGCATTATCATCAAAACGGATGTAAGAACCATCGGGACGACGGATTTCTTTCTTCGTACGTACAATCAGTGCCTTTGAAACAGCACCCTTTTTGATATCGCTGGATGGGATGACGCTCTTCACAGAAACGACAATCACATCACCTACAGAAGCGTAGCGACGCTTCGTACCGCCGAGAACGCGAATGCAGAGTGCTTCACGAGCACCGCTGTTGTCGCAAACGGTCAATCTAGATTCTGTCTGGATCATGATTACTTAGCTCTTTCTACGATTTCAACAACTCTCCAACGCTTGGTTTTGCTCAAGGGACGAGTTTCCATGATGAGCACGGTATCACCAACGTTGCAATCGTTCTTCTCGTCATGAGCGTGATACTTTTTCGTCTTGGAGATAAACTTACCATAAATAGGGTGCTTCTCTTTGAACTTTGCGGCAACCACGATGGTTTTGTCCATCTTGTTGCTCACAACAACACCCTGACGAGTTTTTCTTAAATTTCTTTCCATTCTGGATTGTGTATAGTTTGTTGGTTTGAACCTCTGTGCTATGTTCATGTCTATTCTTTGGAGCGCCATCATCGCATCGTCTCATCATTTAGCCCAACCAGAGCATAGCATGAGCATAGACATCAGTTCGTCACCGATTTACTTTTCGTTCAACACAGTCTTCATCTTAGCGATGGTACGACGGAGCGTCTTGATCTGTGCAGGATTTTCCAGGGGAGAGATGCTGTGGTTGATCACCAAATTGTCATAGGCTGCAACCTCAGCTGCAAGGCGTTCTGCTAGTTCGCCTTTGCTTTTCAGTTCACGAATTTCTGCAATCTTCATAATCAAGCTTTTTTGTCGTAGTCGTGTCTAACAATGAACTTAGTGGTAACAGGGAGCTTTTGCGCTGCGAGGCGGAGAGCTTCTTTTGCCACTTCGAAGGGAACGCCTTCGATTTCAAAGATGATGCGACCAGGAGTGATGGGGAACACAAAACCTACGGGGTCACCCTTACCTTTACCCATGCGGACGTCGGCAGGCTTCTTAGTGATAGGTTTGTCGGGGAAAATGCGAATCCAGCTCTGTCCTTCACGTTGCATGTAACGCGTCATAGCGATACGTGCAGCTTCGATTTGACGACCGGTAATCCAGTGCGTATCGAGGCTCTTGATGCCGAAGCTACCAAAAGCGAGTTGGTTACCGCGCTGGGCGTTGCCTTTGCTGCGGCCCTTATGAGGGCGGCGGTACTTAGTTCTTTTAGGCTGTAACATAATGCTCTAAACGGAATCGATTAACGGTTTGAATTTCTCTTGTTGCGGAAGTTACCACGACCTTCACGGCGACCGCCTTCACGACGACCATTTTCCTTTTCAGCAGTGAAGTTAGGAGCGAGGTCACGTTTGCCGTAAACTTCACCACGGCAGATCCACACCTTGATGCCAAGGATACCCACCTTAGTGAGAGCTTCAGTTTGGCAGTAGTCGATGTCTGCACGGAAAGTGTGGAGAGGAGTACGACCTTCCTTGTACATTTCGCTACGAGCGATTTCAGCACCGTTCAAACGACCGCTGATTTGTACTTTGATACCTTCAGCACCACCACGCATTGAGTTTTCGATAGCCTTTTTGATTGCGCGACGATAAGCAATTTTGCCTTCGATTTGACGAGCAATAGACTTAGCTACGATGTTAGCGTCGAGGTCAGGTTTCTTCACTTCGAAGATGTTGATTTGAACATCCTTGTTCGTAATCTTTTGAAGTTGAAGTTTGAGTTGTTCTACATCCTTACCGCCTTGTCCGATGATCATACCTGGACGGCTAGTGCACACGGTGATAGTCACCAATTTGGGTGTGCGTTCGATAACGATGCGAGAAACATATTCATAAACGCTGGTAAATTCTTTCTTGCTAGCGTTGCGACCGGGCTTTTCGATGTAGTTCTTGAAACGAGCATCGAGGTATTCGCGGATCTTGCTATCTTCGAGAATGCTATCACCGAAGTTAGAACCACCGAACCAGTTGGAGTCCCAACCGCGGATGATGCCAAGTCGGTTGGCGATAGGATTAATCTTTTGTCCCATTTCTTATTCTAATTAGTCGTTGGTTTCTTCTTTAGTGCCCACGAACACAGTCACGTGGTTAGAACGCTTGCGGATGCGATAGCCGCGGCCTTGAGGTGCGGGGCGCATACGTTTGAGCGTTGCACCGCCGTCAACGAAAATCTTCGTGATGAAGAGTTCTCCTTCTTCAGCCTTGCGATTGTTCTTTTGTTCCCAGTTAGCGATAGCAGAGCGAAGAAGCTTTTCAACGTCGTTAGACGCAGCCTTCTTGCTGAAGCGGAGCGTGCCAAGAGCGCGATTCACTTCCATGCCGCGCACCAAGTCAACGACGTAGCGCATTTTGCGGGGAGACGAAGGACAATCATTCAACTTTGCAAAATACTGGGTTTTGAGAGCCGCTTTGCGAGCTTCAGCGGCGAGTCTTTTTCTAGCTCCCATTATTTAGAGATTGAGATGTTTATTATTGGAATGGATTGATTTGTGTGGGTAATCAAGTGCGAAGTAGATTACTTCTTCTTGTTGCCACCGTGACCACCGAACTTACGGGTGGGGGCAAACTCACCGAACTTGTGACCTACCATATTTTCAGTCACGTAAACGGGGATGAACTTGTTACCATTGTGCACTGCGACAGTGTGACCCACGAAATCGGGGGAAATCATCGAAGCGCGAGCCCAAGTTTTCACCACATTCTTCTTGCCACTTTCGTTCATAGCAAGAATTTTCTTCTCGAGAGAAACTGCGATGTATGGACCTTTCTTAAGAGAACGACTCATATTGCGATTCTTTTAGTGCTGTTATTTCTTACGTCTTTCGATAATGTACTTGTTGCTCTGCTTCTTAGGTGCACGAGTCTTAAGACCCTTAGCATAGAGACCAGTACGAGAGCGTGGGTGTCCACCGCTTTGGCGTCCTTCACCACCACCCATGGGGTGGTCAACAGGGTTCATCACAACACCACGGTTGTGAGGACGACGACCAAGCCAGCGGCTACGACCTGCCTTACCAGAAGATTCGAGAGCGTGGTCGGAGTTACCTACGCTACCGATTGTAGCTTTGCAAGCACTGAGAATTTGACGAGTTTCTCCAGAAGGCAACTTGATAACACAGTATTTACCTTCACGAGAAGTGAGCTGAGCGAAGTTACCAGCAGAGCGAACGAGGAGTGCGCCTTGACCGGGACGAAGCTCAATGTTGTGGATCACAGTACCCACAGGGATATTTTGAAGAGGAAGTGCATTACCTACTTCAGGAGCAGCTTCAGCACCAGAGAGGAGCTGATCGCCAACCTTCAATCCATTGGGAGCGATGATATAACGCTTTTCGCCGTCAGCATAATAAAGAAGAGCGATACGAGCAGAACGGTTAGGATCATACTCGATTGTCTTTACCACTGCGGGAACTCCATCTTTCTCACGTTTGAAGTCGATGAAGCGGAACTTACGCTTGTGACCACCGCCGAGATAACGCATTGTCATCTTACCGACGTTATTGCGACCACCGCTAGCACGCTTACCGCTAACGAGAGATTTTTCCGGTACTGATGCAGTAATTTCTTCGAAAGTACCGATAGCTTTGTGTCTTTGGCCCGGAGTCGTGGGCTTAAATTTACGTACTGCCATTTCTTTGTTTAGATATTGCTATAGAAATCGATGGCTTCGCCTTCCTTCACAGTGACAATAGCCTTCTTGAAAGCGTTGGTGCGACCACGAAGGAGACCAGCGCGAGTATAGCGAGACTTGCTCTTACCAGCGTAAACCATTGTGTTTACGTCAGTAACCGTCACACCGTAGCGTGCTTCTACCTCAGCTTTGATTTGGAGCTTGTTGGCAGTTGGCTTCACTACGAAACCGAACTTATTTTGCTTTTCTGAAAGCTCGTTCAGTTTTTCCGTAACGATGGGTTTAATAATGAATGCCATTACTTCGTTGTTTAATGAGATGATTACTTAGCGAGTACTTCTTCAACCTTTGCTACTGCGCTCTCGGTGAGTACCAAAACAGAGGCATCAAGCACACCATAAGTATTGATATCAGAAGCAACAGCAACTTTTGCCTTTGGAAGGTTGCGAGCAGAGAGATAGAGATTCTTATCGCTACCAGCTGCTACAACGAGCACCTTCTTACCTGCGAGATTAAGATCGTTGAGCAAAGCAATGAAGTTCTTAGTTTTGGGAGCTTCGAAAGTGAAGTCTTCCACTACTACGAGCGCATTTTCTTGTACCTTGTAACTCAAAGCAGAGCGGCGAGCCAATTGCTTCACCTTCTTGTTGAGTTTGAAACGATAATCACGAGGTTTAGGACCAAACACGCGAGCACCACCTACGAGCAATGGAGAGTTGATGTCACCACGACGTGCACCACCACCACCTTTTTGACGGCCGAGCTTGCGAGTAGAACCAGAGAGTTCGCTACGTTCTTTTGTTTTTGCAGTTCCTTGACGTTGTGCAGCAAGATATTGCTTCACATCAAGATAGATTGCGTGGTCATTAGGCTCAACACCGAAGACACTGTCGTTAAGAGTCACCTTCTTACCAGTGTCCTGACCCTTAATATTCAATACACTAACTTCCATGTCTTACTTTTCTACGATTACGATTGAACCATTGCAACCAGGAACACTACCCTTCACCAAGAGGAGGTTGTGTTCAGGGATTACCTTAATAACCTTCAAGTTTTGAGTAGTCACGCGCTTACCGCCCATTTGACCACCCATGCGCAAACCCTTGAACACCTTTGCAGGGTAAGAGCAAGCACCAATAGAACCGGGCTTACGGAGGCGGTCATCTTGACCGTGAGTAGACTGACCTACACCACCGAATCCGTGACGTTTCACAACACCTTGAAAGCCTTTACCCTTGGAAGTTCCGACAACATCAACGAAGTCATTTTCACCAAAGAGTTCTACAGTCACAGCTTCACCGAGATTGAGCTCTTGTTCGTAAACAAACTCAGCCAAGTGACGCTTGGGAGTAACACCAGCCTTCTTGAAGTGACCGAGGAGAGGAGCAGAAACATTCTTTTCCTTTACATCCTGAAAGCCAACTTGCACAGCAGAATAACCGTCTTTTTCAACAGTCTTAATCTGAGTTACTACGCAAGGACCGCATTCAATTACAGTGCACGGCACATTTTTGCCGTCGGCACCGAAAACGGAAGTCATTCCGATTTTCTTACCTAATAATCCTGGCATTTGGAATTTTATTGATTTTTGATTTCGTAGCCCGCCTCAGCCACTACCTCAGCGGGGCGAATGGTTATTATTCAAGTTTTAAGTCATATAACCTACTGATTATCACGGCTTATAGCCATAGAAGAGCACACAGCTCTTACTTTTGCGGTACAAAGGTACGAACTTTTTCTGAAACAAACAAGCAAATCGGCTAATTTTCAAGCATTTTCTACTATTTTCTTCTCAACAATGCAACGAGCAACAATCCTCCCATTCCACAGAAATGTCGTTCCAACAAAGTTTTTTTTATTTTTCTGCCAACCGAAAGCGGAGATGAGAAGCATTTTTTATAGCCATCAACTCAAATACTTTTACGCCAAGACCTCACAACTCTCCTATCGCCAACCCAGATTCGGCCTACCCTCTCAGCGATTTACAAGTGCACACTTCCCGCGCAATTCGTTGATTTCAACACTCTTACACAGCAGCCTTGCGAATCGCCAGCAGTAGTTTGTCATAAGTAGGCACTGGACTATCGATGAAAACAGCAGTCACAACCCCTTTCGGATTGACAACATAGACACGCGGAATCGTTCGCTGCGCAAATCGATGGTACAACGTTCTATTGCCCGGTGCATAATAAGGTATATCAAAGCCTTTCGCTTTCCAGTAGTCGGCCACTTCCGCCGTTGTTTGCTCGCGCGCAATGGCACAACAACGCACAGCAACTCCGTCAAGGCTATTCTCTTGCGAACGAAGCTTCGTCACGAGTTTCTGAAACTCGGGTAAAAACCGCTGACAATCGGAGCATTCTGTATCGAAGAAAGCCACCACTTTCACGGAGTATCTATCAGCGCGTGATTGAAACAGACTTCCATCAGACAACTGAACATCAAACTTAGGTACACTATCGCCCACATTGATTGAAGCGGAGCTCTCCACCCGTTCTTTTTCTCCAATACAACTTTGCAATGCACTTCCCACCATCACAACAACCCCGAAAAACAAAACTAACAAAAACGTTTTCATAAGCATAAAATATAATAAAAATCATTCGCCATAAAGACGACTAAGCAATGAGATGAATGAAGCACGACAGCCAACAAGATAATCTAGAAAGCGACGCGCTACATTTCGCAAATGTACGAAAAACAAGAGAAATAGAGATACAGATAGAAATAAATTCGTAAATTTGCAGTCACTATTTCCTTGGGGCACTCTGTCTACTCCCCTATATGCTGCACGCATCGACAGTCGGCACAGCCCCTTCACCCCAATGAGCAACTCCGCTCTGAGTCCAAATATGAACGAGAAAGAACTACAATCCGTCAAACAACGCTACGGCATCGTTGGTAACAGCGATGCGCTCAATCGTGCCATAGAGACAGCCCTCAAAGTGGCAAGCGTGGATTTGTCTGTCCTCATTCAGGGTGAAAATGGTGTGGGTAAGGAAATCATTCCGCGCATCATCCACGATGCGAGCCCACGCAAGCGAAAAAGATACCTCGCCCTCAACTGCGGTGCCATTCCAGAAGGAACCATCGACTCCGAACTCTTCGGTCACGTCAAAGGGGCTTTCACAGGCAGTGTAGACAGTCGCGAAGGCTATTTTTCGGCAGCCGATGGGGGGACACTCTTTTTAGACGAAGTGGGCGAACTTCCGCTGCAAACTCAAGTGCGCCTTTTGCGCGTGCTGGAAACTGGCGAATACATCCCCGTGGGGTCAAGCGAGGTGAAGAAAACCAATGTTCGCATTGTGGCGGCTACCAATGTCAATATGCAACAAGCCATTGCAGAACGACAATTCCGCCAAGACCTCTACTACAGATTGGCCGCAGTGCCCATCTCCATCCCTCCCTTGCGCAATCGCGGCAACGATATAGACATCCTGTTTCGCAAATTTGCGCTGGAGATGAGCGAACGCTATCAGATGCCCCCCATTCGTCTCAACGAAGCCGCCCGCGCTGCCCTCCTCTCCTATAGTTGGCCTGGCAATATCCGACAACTCAAGAATGTGGCAGAAACGATGTCCGTCACAGAAGACACTCGAGAAATCACTCCTGAGATTCTGGCACAATATATCAATTTCCAAACGGAACACACGCAAATCACGGTGAGCGGTGGACACAAGGCAATTGAACCCACTGAGCCTAACGTGCGACTTGAAACGGACACGAACACCATTTTACAGATGATTTTGACGCTACGTCACGACATCGAACAACTCAAGTCTGAAGTGGCACAGTTAAAACAAGGACAATGGTCGCCCATCAACAATGCGCCTAACAATGCTCCAAACTTGCTGACCTATCACGTCGGTTCTCCCAACATTGCTCACGAAATCATTGACAATGCCGAAGAGATTGTTGACGACGTTCCGGTCCCCCCTTCCAACAATGCGCCCTTGCGCACCAAGAACGATGTGGAACGCGATTTGATTGTTCAAGCGTTGCATAAATATAATGGCCACCGCAAACAAGCAGCCGATCAAATTGGTATTTCCGAACGTACGTTGTACCGCAAGATAAAGGAATACGGACTAGAAGATTTATAATCCCACAATTCACCATGCGCTTCACATTGTCCTCACTAAGGGATGCTCATTCCCGACTGCAAAACTGGTTGATGCTTTGTCTCCCCACGCTCCTCACCTTCATTTTGGTGGGATGTAGCGTGTCCTACAAATTCACGGGAACCAATCTCAACTACGATTTGATCAAGACCTTGCAAATCGACAACATTGCCAACCGCGCCCCATATGGTTGGGCACCGATGCAGGCCATGTTCAACAACCGCTTGCAAGACCAATATGTCAATCAAACGCGCTTACGGATGGTGAAACGCAACGGCGACTTGCACCTTTCGGGCGAAATCACCGGCTACGACCAATTCAACAAATCGATTGCGGCCGATGGTTACTCTTCTCAGGTGCAACTCCGCATCACAGTGAATATTCGTTTTGAAAACCGCAAGACAAACCAACGCTGGGAAAGACAATTCTCTGCCACAGCACCCTATGATGCCAACCTGCAACTCTCGCAAGTGCAAGAACGACTGGTCACAGAATTGATACGCGACATCTGCGATCAGATTTTCAATGCCACCGTTGCCGACTGGTAATCGCTCCCCCACAAACACCTTCACACTACACACACTGTTGTGCTCAGCACGCACCACTGCTCCACGCACTATTTCACGTAATAATGGATATAGCCTATCTTCTCGAACATCCCGAAGTTCTCGACGATTCGACCTTTCAGCATCTCAGTAAGATGGTGGAGGAATATCCCTATTACCATGCAGCGCGTTTGCTCCTGGTGCAAAATGCGCACAAAATCAAGCACGAGCGTTATGAAGAGGAATTGCGCAAAGCCGCAATCCTTCTGCCCGACCGCCAACCACTGTTCCAACTGGCCAAGGCTCACGAATATGACTTGCCCCAGAAAGCAGTTCGCAAATCAGCTCCACCGGCCAACGACAGAATGGCAACGCTCATCGACGGATTCCTCAATCGCACCAAAGGAAAAGAAGAGGGTGCCAACAGAATGCCCACTGCCGACCCCACTTCCGACTATATGAGCTATCTCTTCCAACAAGAAGCCATTGCCGTGGCCGTGGCATCACAATATGGTGCAGAAGCTCCCCCAAAGTTGGAAAATCCCAACGACCGCACGCAGTCGCTGATCGACCAATTTATGTCCGTTCCTCCCGAAGAGCGCATCAATTTGTCAGAGGCTCCACCGAGTTGTGCTGACGGTGTCAACAACTCCGACACAACATTGGCAGAAGATATCGTGGCAGAAGGCTGTTATTCCGAATCATTGGCTAAAATCTGCATCCAACAAGGACGATATGAGCGCGCAATTGCAATTCTGACCCAAATTCATTTGAATAATCCAAGAAAAAGTGCTTACTTTGCAGATCAAATACGCTTTTTGCGCAAATTAGCAATCAACAATAAATACAAATCATAAACCCATCATGTACACGCTTTTTGTTATTTTGGCCGTCATCACCGCCATCCTCCTTACCATTGTGGTCCTCATTCAGGAATCTAAAGGTGGTGGTCTCGCCTCTAACGTTTCAGGTGCCAACTCAGTGCTCGGTGTACGCAAGACTACCGACTTTGTGGAAAAAGCCACTTGGACGCTTGCTGCATTCCTCGTAGTTTAGTGTTGCCACCAGCTTCTTCATGCACGAAGACACAAGCTTCGATGTGACCAACATCAAGGAAGCAGCTCCTGCACAACCCCAAATGCCAGCTCCAGCACCTGCTGCTCCTGCCGCTAAAACTCCTGCGGCTCCAGCTGCTCCTGCGGCACCTGCTGCACCCGCTGCTCCTGCAGCAACCAAATAAGGAAACGAACCGCACACATTGGTGCGCGAAGTCGAACCCCTATTCAATGGCTGGGGGTGTTGCAAAACGAAGTTTTGCAGCACCTCCTTTTGGTGTTTCATAAAGGGAGAAAAAGCAAGGCATAGAGATGTAAACCAAAGCTAGACATTGAAAATCAGGCAGCAATTTTCCCCTTGTGAAACACGCTGGACATTTTCTCCTGCTATGCCTACCTACTTCCCTATCAAAATCTGTACTCTGACAACTAACCATACTCACTGTTTTTTTTTGCTGTTAAGAAAACTATATCATCCCTTCTCGCGCGTGCACGCGTGCGCACCCTACAGGGATTTTGCATTTTTTGCTGTCACAAGTGTCACACGTTGTCACATAACCCTCTGTACGTAAATTAGTTGGCCCCATATTATAACATTCGTTACACATTTTCGCCCAAAGAAGTGGCAAAATGAGCTGAACCCAACAACAAACGACGGCTCATCTTCACTAAAACAACGTGTGGTTTTCACCAAAACGACGTGTTGTTTTCACTAAAACGACGTGTTGTTTTCACCAAAACAACGGCTCACTTGAAGGTAAAAAACACTAGTCTGAAAAAGGTCTGTGTGACACTTGTGACAGCAAAAAATGCAAAATCCCTGTAGGACGCGCGCGCACGCGTAAGAGCTTGGCAGGCGATAACGGAGATTGGAAATAAACATTGGAGATTGGTTGTTGAAGAATGAGGATTGAACAATCAATGCTCCTCTCTCGATCAATAACATTTCTCGAAGAATAATTGCAACAAAACCCAGTAGTTTATCATCTCTACATAACAAACAAAGGGTGTTTCTAAATTTATTTGCACTTTTCTGCGATTTTTTCCCTCATTGCGCCCATATCTACCCATATACTTATAGGAAGCATTGAAGATTTGCTCCTCGTTCAAGACAACTTCATCAGAAGATGCAACAACGGAAGTTGTGGAATTTGAAGAATACCTAGAATCTCGAAAACTATGGAAACAAAGAACAACCAACAGCGGAATGCGGAGAAAGGAAATAGGCGAAGAAACACAAGCCGGAAAATCAAAGGGAGAGAAAGCAACAAGAAAGAAATAAACAAGAGAGAAAACACGAAAAAGAGACTACATCAAAACACTATGTTTCAATGTAGTCTCTGCTATAATCTTTTCGCGTGGTTGCTTCAGATGTTGAACCACGAGAGGAATGCTTTAGAACATCTTTTCGGGATAAACACCATCAGCACCGAGCTTAGCGAACTTCTCTACTACCTCGGGACGATCTTCGGGATAGGTGACACCAAACCACTTAGACGTGGTGTCGAGTACTTCGCAAGTGGCTTCTCCCTTACGGATGAGGTGATCGACCATCAAAGGAATGAAGAATTCACTCTTCAAGTTTTCAATGTTCTTGGGATCAGCAAGGAATTGCTTGAAGTATTCTTGAGAATGTGCAAAATAGTCGGGAGTGAAGCCCCAGAAGTTCATGGAAACGGGAGTAGTGTCGGCAATAGACACCCATTCGCCTTTCTCATCGAGATATTGCACCACACCATCGTGACGCTCAATCTTGGTGCGTTCCACCACAGAAGTGAGGAGATTCTTATCGTCTACCTCGCAAACACCACGGCTCACGGTGCCACTTTCAGAAAGTGTGTTGCCTACACGGAAACCCACCATGGCATACTTGCCGGTGCTGCCTTCGGGAAGCGAAGAAAGGAATTTGCCCATAACCTGGAAAGCATCGCGATCGTAGAAGTCATCGCAGTTGAGTACCGCAAAAGGTTCTTTGATGACGTCTGCACCCATCATGACAGCGTGGTTCGTGCCCCAAGGCTTTTCACGTCCTTCAGGGCAAGTGAAACCTTCAGGAAGTTTGTCAAGAGCTTGGAAACGAGTTCGCAAGGGATTTTATCTTGATACTTGGTGAGAACGATGTTGCGGAAATCTTCTTCAAAATCTTTGCGAATGACAAAAACGAGTTTGCCAAATCCTGCATTGATGGCATCATAGATGGAATAGTCCATAATGGTTTGCTCTTGTGGGCCGAGTTTGTCGAGTTGCTTCAGACCACCGTAGCGGCTGCCCATGCCGGCAGCGAGGAGGAATAGTGTGGGTTTCATTGTGATGAGTACTATTAAGTTGTGATGCAAAGTTAGCAAAAAGCACTAGAATAGACGAAGGAAAAACAAAGAATTATGCTTCATCACAAAGAAAATTTCGGCTTTTGGAGTCTAGTGCTCCAACAGGCCTATATAAAAGGGTAAACCTCGAGGCCTAGTCCTTGGAAAATGTGAGTCGAAGCACGGTATGGCTTTGATTTGTAGTGGCAACTCTTTGCGCTATGGTTTCTCCCACGAGCCAAATGATGCCTTGTGCATCGCAAACCACGAGCGCGCGCTGTTTTTCGATGCGCGAACGATGGCGATCGGTGAGATAGTCGCTCACGAGTTTACTGCCGTGGTGCATGCCGAAGGGGGGTGAATCGGTCGCCTACTTCAACGGTGCGACACGTCAATTCTCCTTCGACACAGGCAGCATCGATAGTGGCACAAAAAGCGTCGCGACTGGGAGAAAACTCAGCACTGATGGCTTCCGCCTGCACCGACAGTTGGGGGAGTTCAAAGTTTTTCTGCGCCAGAGTTAAAAATGCTCCGTGACGGCAAACGTGGTGAGTGGGAGAAGTCATCAGAAAACCTTCTTGGGATTGCAGGGCTTGTTGCGCCTCATCGGTGGAAAAACCAAATTGCAAACAGCATTCTCTCCACCATAATTGACCGGCTTCTCCCAATTGTTGCAACGCATGGAGTGAAAATTTTCGGACATATTGTCCCCACAAGGGATGCAGCGTACTGGGGGTGTTCTCCACTTGCTGACCGATGTGTTGCAATCCGAGTTCATAAACAGACAAGGCTTGGCGCATTCTAGTTGCAGTTTCAGTCAAAGTGCGCGACATGGAGGGATTGACTTCGCACAACATCGGTAGGAGTTTATGGCGCACCCAATTTCTGCGATAGTGGGTATCGGTGTTGGTGGAATCTTCCACAAAGGCTTGATGCCGCAGGCGAAGATATGCTAGTAATTCACTACGCGGAATATCCAAGAAGGGTCGCCAGATGCGGTCGCGCTCCACAGCCATAGCAGCTAAACCGCGCAGTCCAGTGCCGCGAATGAGTTGCAACAAGAGGGTTTCGGCTTGATCGTCGGCATGATGTGCCACACAGACATAACCGCCTTGTGCAGCAAACCAATCATAACGCAAAGTGCGTGCGGCCATTTCGATACTTTCGCCTGTTTTTTGGCACTGCGCGTCGACATCGAAATGCTTAACTTTGAGGGGTATATCGTGTGCTGCACAAAATTCGCGTACAAAGTACTCGTCGGCATCGCTTTCGTCACCGCGCAAATGGAAATTGCAGTGCAAGGCGGTGAAGGGCAATTGCAATTCGTGCATCACCAAAGCCAAAGCGATGGAATCGGCTCCCCCACTCAAGGCACAAAACAAACCTTCGCTGCACCAGAGCGCAGCGCGAGTTTCAAAAAATGGGTAGACTTGAAGAGGGAGTTGCATCGAGACAGAGGTAAGATTTTGCGGAGGAGACTAATAAGAAACGGAGCACTCGAGTCCGAGAGCTTTGACTTGCTCACCGATGGCGTCTAGCACTTCGGGACTGGCTTTGCGGAGTCCTTTGGCGGGTGTTTCGCGGTCGATGGTGTAGATGTAGACAGCTTCGGGACGTATGCGCGCTAAGGCCTTGAGCCAAGGCTGCACATAAACATCGGCTGTGTTGTCTACTGACTGTCCTTGATATTCGCCACTCATGAATAGGGTTTGCACCTGCACTTTTCCCTCAAAGGCACAAAGTCGTTCCACCATTTCTTCGGCATCGTATTTCAACACAGGGCGATCGACGAGGGTAATGTATTCGTTGGAAAGAGTATCGAGTTTCAAAATGTTGTTGTCTACTCTTCGCAGTGCTTCGTGCACAGCGGGTTGGTGACAATAGGTGGCATTACTCAACACGCTAATTTTGGCATTGGGAAAATAGTGATTGCGCAAGGCGATGGTGTCGTCAATGATGCCGGGGAAGTCGGGGTGCATGGTGGGTTCTCCGTTTCCAGCAAAGGTGATGACGTCGGGGCCGCGGCCTTCTTGCTCCATCGCTTGCAATTTCTGCTCAAGGACTTCGGCAACCTTTTCGCGAGTGGGGATGCGCAGTTTGGGTTTGGTGTCACCATTGAAACCGCATTCGCAATAGATGCAATCGAAGGTGCAAAGTTTTCCATCGGAGGGTAGGAGATTGACGCCAAGCGAAACTCCCAATCTTCGACTATGCACAGGGCCGAAAATCGGGGATGGAAAGAGTATAGTGGACATATCTAGTAGTTGGATTTCATCCTTCGTTTTCTCGCCATGGCATAACTCGAGCAAGCTCGGTTCTGCTCATTTGGCTTAACGAAAACGTTCTTGTGTTTGTGTGAGGTGGTGGGCAGGGGAATGTCCCTTAGTCGGGGAAGTAAAGCAGAAGTTGCTGCAAAGAGGCGGCATCGTTCCAACTCCACCAACGGTCTTCCATCAGGTTTGAAGGCGAGTTTCATGTCATCTTTCACTTCTTTCTTCACCCATCTTTCACGAGCGGCAACGATTCTACCTTTGAGACTGAAATAATAGGTGTTTTGCAACGGATAACCTTTGTTGGCTTGTTGTTCTGACCCACTCATGTCGAGAAACATATCGCGGTTGAGTCCTCCCATTTCCAAAGAAACAAAGGGAAGGTCGGTGTTGCCACCTGTGATTTCCTTATATTTCGCCATGTCGATGGTGGTGACGCAGAGCAAACGATTGTTGCCACGTTCGGCTATGATGCGCCCCATGGCGAGATTGTCTACTTTTTGATAGCGGATGCTGTCGAACTCAACTCCGACGATGCTGGCATTGCTGGCTTGATAGACTTTTCCGTCTTTCTCATCGATATAGCACAAGGCGGCATTTTTATAGAGGATATTGGCACGAGCTTTGACAAAACGCCCGAAGGTTTGTAGCACTTTGGCTTCCTTAAAATCGGAAAATACCAATTGTCGGTCAGCGCGTTGCTCAACTTGCTGCTGTTGGGCTTGGGCAGTGCCCCACCCTATGAGGAGGAGCAAGAGAAGGATATAGTGTTTCATTTATGACGCCATTATATATATTGTGTAGAAGATATGTTTGCGCGAGTGAACTTAAGGATGATGTGCTGTAAGAAATGCGCTGTTGTTTGGACTGTGCTTCAACCCCAATCGGTCATTAGACCGTTATAGCGCAAAACGTTATGGAGAAGTAACTTCCTGTCATCTTTCATTTTCTTGTTGGCATCTTGTTGCTCGTTCGTTCTCGACGTAGCCCGCTACGCCTTCAAACTAACGAAAAACCATCTGCTCAACAATCAAATAAAATCTGTTCAGGAGCTAATAACCGATTGGGGTTCAATCTGCTTGGCAGCAGTTGTCGTAGCATTGTCGGCAGAGCGGTTCGTAGGTTTGCATTTCTCCCAACATCACTTGGTTGTCGCCCTCCACCAAACGATGGCTATATTGCGCCAATTCCCCACAGCGCACACAGACGGCGTGGACTTTGGTGACGTCTTCGGCAACGGCACAAAGATGGGGCATCGAACCGAAGGGTTTTCCTCGGAAGTCCATATCTAAACCGGCAATGATGACGCGCTTGCCTTGACTGGCGAGAGTGTTGCAGACGTCAACGAGTGGCGCATCGAAAAATTGGGCTTCGTCGATGCCCACTACATCAGCATTTTGCGCCAATGACAAAATGTCCTGAGCTGCACTCACGGGGATGGACGAGAGAGATTGGGCATCGTGAGAAACGACTTCGACCTCACTGTAACGCGTATCGACAGAGGGCTTGAAAATTTTCACCTGCTGCTGCGCAATTCTTGCTCTCTTGATGCGACGAATAAGTTCTTCTGTTTCCAGAAAACATACTTCCGCACACCACTTCGATGCGGCCTCTGCGAGGAAAGTGTTCGTGATAGGGCATAATGTTCGGTTGATTTAAGGGCAAAAGTAACAATTATTCTTGGTTACACCAAGCAAAACATATATCTTCGCTGCATGAACTCACAAGCTACTCCTCACACACTCCGCGCTTGGTGGTTGGCAGCTCGACCGAAAACTCTTTCTGGCGCATTGGTTTCGGTGGTCACTGCCACTACTTTGGCTTTCACCTGCGACACTCCACACGCGGCCGCTCCGTGGCTCGCTGCACTTTGCATTATTTTTGCTGGTTTGATGCAAATTGCTTCCAACTTTATCAATGATCTCATTGACTTCCGCCGTGGCCGCGATGGGGAAGACCGGTTGGGGCCTGAACGCGCTTGTGCGCAAGGTTGGATTACGGCGCGCGCTATGCAATGGGGCATTGGGGTGACGCTGCTCTTGGCGGCTCTAGTGGGTTTGGGCATTTTGGCGGTGTTTCTCACAGTGTCGCAACATTCGTTTTTGTCTTTGACGCTAGGACTCGGTCTTGTGGGACTTAGTTGTGGTGCGGGGGCTTTTCTCTACACAACACATCTGAGCAGACTTGCGCTGGGAGATGTGATGGTGCTGATTTTCTTTGGATTAGTTCCTGTGGGAGGAACTTATTTCTTGCTCACGGACCATCTGACGGTTGCTGCGGTTTTGTTGGGAGTTGCCATTGGTTTGGTGGTGGATTTGCTGTTGGTGGTGAATAATTTTCGCGATCGCGAGAATGATGCGCGCGTGCAGAAGCGAACACTTGTGGTGCTGTTGGGAGAATCGAAAACAATCGGATTCTATATGCTGTTGGGGGTGGCGGCCTTGCTCGCGCTTTTTGGAGTTTGCGCTACTCTTCCTGCAACGGAAGACATCTTGTTGATGCAATTTCTTCCTGCGCTGGAAGCTTTGATTTTCTTTCCGCTTCACTGGCGCACTTGGAAAGCGTTGCAACGCATTCGTCACGGTCGTGCGCTGAACGCGCTTCTGGGAGAAACATCGCGGAACATCCTTGTTTTTGCTTTTGCTTTCTGCCTGGGTTTGTTGCTTCAAAGCATTTGGTGATTTGAAATGATTGAATTTTAAGTTGAGTAGATTTTTATAATTCTCTATCCTTTCAAAAACGAATTTCTAATATATTTTGCAATTCAACTAAAATTACTTGTTAGATTGAACATTTCTCCCTATATTTGCACCCACTGGTGAGTAGTACTCGATAGACTTCGAAAAGACTTCATTTTCACGACCTACTCACTCTTTGGCTTTCTTCTGAAGAAGATGGCACATCTGTTTTAAATTATCTCGCAAATACCCATCACTATGACTAAGAAATGGTTTTTACCATTGACCTATTTGGCAATCATTACGGGAAGTGCCTTCGGTTTTGCACCGAAAGCTATGGCGCAATCCTCACGCACGGGTTTCTTTATGGAGACTTATAAATACGCGCATCAACACAATGCTGCAATGCTGGAAGATCGTCCCTACACGGCTATTCCTCTAGTGGGTAATGTGTATTGTAACGCATCAACTAGTCATCCTTTGAACGCGTTTTTCTATAAAACAGCAAATAAGAATGGAAGCACGGACTATAACTTTTTCACTGAAAAAGCTGTTCCTGAGCAGTTATTTTATCAACGTTTGGGAAATCAAAATGTGATGAGCAACGCAGAATTAAATCTCAACATTCTTTCGTTTGCTTCGGCATTTGGTTCTGGCACTTCGCTCTTTGAAGTAAACCTGCGTTCCAACGGTTCTCTTGAAGTTCCTAATCAACTTTTTCACTATTTTAATAATCCTAAATTACAGAATAGTTATGGCTTCAATCAACTCTCACTCCAACATCGTACTTATGGCGAAGTTGCTTTGGGATATGCTCACACGGTAGGTAACCATTTCACGGTGGGTGCAAAGGTGAAGGGACTTATGGCACTGGCATACGCAGATGGTAAAGTACAGGATGTGCAAGTGAAAACGGGCCGTGAACAGTGGGTTGCTTCGGGTCGTGCTTTCGCTTCTGTAGTGGTGGGAAATACTGAATTCCAATTCGACAAAAAAGGACATTTTCAAGAACCTAAAAACTTGAGCATCGCGCCTGCAGGTTGGGGACTTGCCACTGACCTCGGTGTCACCTACGAAGTGCACGGCGTCGAAGGACTCACGCTGAGTGCAGCTGTCACGGATTTGGGTTTTATCCACTACAACAAGGTGCAGAAATTGGGTAACGAAGTGAATCGTACGTGGACGATTGAAGATGCGAAAAAACGTGCAACCAACCTAGTAAACAACGGAAATAATCCTCATGTTCCCAATACAGATCCCTCTGCCGTTGTGAAAAAAAAGTTTGAAGGTGAACTTCAAGATGTTTTGGCTCTCAACGATAATGGTACAGCTGCAATGACTTCTCAATTGCGCACTACCCTCAACCTCGGTGCGACTTATGAACTTCCCTTTGTGAAACATCTGAACGTGGGTGCACTCTATTCTAGATATTTCGATGGTGATTTCCAACAATCTCAACTTACGATTGGTGCGGCTTGGCATCCCATTCAACCTATTGAACTGGGGGTTAGCAGTACTTTTGTAAACAATCGTGTGAACTATGGCGCAATGCTGACGTTGCAAGCTCCACGTTTCCAAGTGTTTGTAGGTACTGATGTTATTCCCACTTCATTCGGAACGGACGGATTATTGGAGCGTTATGCGGGCAATATCAACCTCGGTGTAACCATTCCGTTGGATTAAGGATCTACAATGAGGATACCAAGAAGGAATAGTTTTCTTCTCTACAATAGACCCTTTCAATCCATTTGTCATGAAGCATTTCCTTTATTGTCTTAAGCACTATGCCGACTTCGGCGGCCGTGCACGCCGTTCGGAGTTTTGGTACTTTCAGCTCTTCAACTTTCTGATTGAAATTGGTATTTACCTTATCGTTTTAGCAATAAAAGAAGTAATAGGAATAGATTTGGGCTTCTTGAGATTTGTATATCCTATTGCCTTATTTATTCCTAATTTAGCTGTATCAGCTCGACGCTTACACGACACGAATCGAAGCGGTTGGTGGCAACTATTGACCATCATTACTGGACTCATTATGTATGGTTTTGTAATGACCTTCGCGTATCTGCTATGCTTATATGCCATATGGGGCATAGATATGCCTGGTTTCTCTATTTTTATGGAAGAAAAGCTGCTTTCAGTCCCCTTGTTCGTCTCCATCATTTGTCACATAGCTGCAGAAATTCTTCTACTGGTTTGGTATTGCAGAGACAGCCAACAAGGGGTAAATAAATTTGACCCGAACCCCAAAGAAGAAAACAACGCGAATCCAGATCAATAGGCTTCCCATAATGGTGGACATCTAAATCAACAAGGTATTCATCTCAAGGAAAAGCAATAATTGAAGTGCTAAAACATTCATCTCAACAATAAACCCTTTAAACAATCATTTTATGAAGTATTTCCTCTATTGTCTTAAGCACTATGCCGACTTCGAGGGCCGTGCACGCCGTTCTGAGTTTTGGTATTACACTCTCTTCCATTTTCTCTTCGTCTTTTTACCCATATTTATTGGTCTTATTCTATTACTTGCGGGTGGGGCTTTTCAAGACTATTCAACCTCTGGGTCACCCTCTGCACTTATACTTGGTGCTCTGCTATCGTTTGTCGGTATCATTGCTTCTCTCGGATTATTGGTTCCCACTTGGGCTGTAACAGCACGCCGTCTACACGACACCGGAAAAAGTGGTTGGTTAATGCTCATTGGAATGATTCCCTATGTGAACATTATCACTGGCATTGTGCTCCTTGTTTTCTATTGCACGGATAGCACTCCAGGCGAGAACCAATATGGTCCTAACCCTAAAGGAATAGGAAATAACGGCAACTATTGGGGAAATCCTAATGGTCAAGGAGCACCTTATGGATACCAACAATCCAATAATGGAGGATTCCAACAACCCAATAATGGAGGATACCAACAACCCAATAACGGTGGATATCAACAACCCAATAACGGAGGATACACCCATCAACAATAAGCTCCTTTAGGAGGCATTTCCTCCCAACTCTCTCACACATTGAGCGATTCCGTCACAATTCGTGGCAGAATCGCTCGATTTTTGCTCAGAAAATTGTAACTTTGCACCAAATAGATTAGAATTCAGTATGATGACTGCAAACGAAATACGCGAATCTTACAAGCGTTTCTTTGAGGAGCACGGACACCTCATCGTTCCCTCCGCTCCAATGGTGATTAAAGACGACCCCACCCTCATGTTCACCAATGCGGGTATGAATCAGTTCAAGGACATTATCCTCGGACACGCAGAACCTAAATGCCGACGTATGACAGACTCTCAGAAATGTCTGCGCGTGAGTGGTAAGCACAACGACCTCGAAGAGGTGGGACACGACACCTACCACCATACGATGTTTGAAATGCTCGGTAACTGGTCATTTGGCGACTACTTCAAAGAAGATGCCATCACTTTCGCCTACAAATTCTTGGTGGAAGTGCTCAAGATTGATCCCAAAAATCTCTACGTCACTGTCTTTGAAGGCGACAAAGAAGCCGGACTAGAGCGCGATGATGAAGCAGCTGCCATTTGGGAACGCTACTTCCCCAAAGACCACATCATCAATGGTAACAAGCACGACAATTTCTGGGAAATGGGTGACACCGGCCCTTGTGGTCCTTGCTCAGAAATCCACATCGATGGACGTTCCGAAGAAGAAAAAGCCAAAGTTTTTGGAGCTTCTCTCGTGAACCAAGACAACCCTGAAGTGATTGAGATTTGGAACCTCGTGTTTATGCAATACAATCGCAAAGCCGACGGTTCTCTCGAAGGACTTCCCCACAAGGTTATCGACACCGGTATGGGATTTGAGCGTTTGGTGCGTGTGCTTCAAGGCAAGAACTCCAACTACGACACCGACATCTTCCAACCTATCATCCGCAAAATCGCAGAGTTTTCTGGTTTTGCTTATGGAAAAGAAGAAGCTACCGACGTGGCAATGCGCGTCATCGCAGACCACTTGCGCGCCATCGCGTTCTCCATCGCAGACGGACAACTTCCCTCCAACGCGAAAGCAGGTTATGTGATTCGTCGCATCTTGCGTCGTGCAGTTCGCTACGCTTACACCTTCCTCAACCAGCGCGAAGCCTTCATTTGCCGCCTCATTCCCACCCTCGTACAAGAGATGGGAGGTGCATATCCCGAACTTCCTGCGCAACAAGAACTCATCACCAAGGTGATTCGCGAAGAAGAAGAATCATTCCTCCGCACCCTTGCCACAGGTATCAACCGTTTGGAAAATATCATTGAAGCCACCAAGGCAGCAGGCAACAAAGTGGTGGAAGGAAAAGAAGCCTTCACCCTCTTCGACACCTATGGTTTCCCCTTCGACCTCACCGAACTCATCTGTTCAGAAGCCTGCCTCACCGTGGACGAAGCTGGTTTTGATGCAGAAATGCAACAACAAAAAGCGCGCGCGCGCAATGCCGCAGCCACAGAAACAGGCGACTGGGTGGTTTTGGCAGAAGGCGACACCACTTTCCACGGTTGGGATTACACCGAATATGGTTGCCGCATCTTGAAATATCGTCAAGTGCAACAAAAGAAACAAACCTACTTCGAACTCGTACTCGACAACACCCCATTCTATGCAGAAATGGGTGGACAAGTAGGTGACACTGGTGTGCTCATCAATGAAGAAGAAACAGTGGAAATCTTCGACACCAAGCGCGAAAACAACCTTCCCATCCACCTCACCAAGGCACTTCCCAAGCATCCCGAAGCAGAATTCATGGCATGTGTTGATGAAGATCGTCGTCACAAATTGAAGCCAACCACACCGCTACCCACTTGCTCGACCAAGCACTCCGCGAAGTCCTCGGCACCCACGTAGAACAAAAAGGTTCGCTCAACAACGACCGCAGTCTTCGTTTCGACTTCTCTCACTTCCAAAAGGTAACTCCCGAGGAATTGCGCCAAATCGAACGCATCATCAATGGTCGTATCCGCGAAAACATCCCCTTCCAAGATCACCGCGATGTGCCCATCGAAGAAGCCAAAAATATGGGAGCGATTGCCCTCTTCGGAGAAAAATATGGTGACCGCGTACGCGTTGTTCAGTTTGGCGACAGCGTAGAGTTCTGTGGTGGTACACACGTCAGCGCAACCGGTAAACTCGGTTTGTTCCGCATCGTCAGTGAAAGCAGCGTAGCCGCAGGTATCCGCCGCATCGAAGCCATCACCGGTGAAGCAGCAGAAGAAAGCATGTATCTCCAACAAGACATTCTCAGCAGTGTCAGTGCCTTCTTCAACAACGCCAAAGACGTGAAAGCCGCTGTGCAAAAAGCCATCGACGAAAACGCCGACTTGAAGAAGCAAGTGGAAGCTGCCGTTCGCGAACGCGTGGGACAACTCAAAGGTCGCCTCATCGAATCCGCCAAAGAAGTTGATGGTGTCAAAGTCATTGCACAAGTTCTCCCCATGGACGTAGAAGCAGGTGCAGTGAAAGACCTCGCCTTCCAAGTGTCAGGACAGTTGCCCGAAAAGACCTTCCTCGTTCTCGGTTCGAAACACGACGACAAACCACTCCTCACTGTTATGGTGAGCAAAGACCTCATTGCAAGTCGTCAGCTCCATGCTGGTAACCTCGTCAAAGAAGCCGCACGCCTCATCCAAGGTGGTGGCGGTGGTGCTCCCCACTTCGCGACAGCAGGTGGTAAAAATACCGAAGGTCTTGACGAAGCCGTTGCCAAAGTGCTAGAACTTGCAGGTTTCTAACGAGTTCAATTCATCTTCACAACAAAATCCCCATCTGCGTCAAGCAAATGGGGATTTTTCGTTATAACCCTGATTTTGGAAAAATACTAAGCAGAACAAAGCGCAGTTCTTTTTTCGAAAGGAAAAAGCTCTACAACGCGCTATTCTTTCTTCAAAAGAATCTAAGCAGCGCATCACTCATTGCAGTTCGCATACCTCAAATCCAAGAGAACTGCGTCAAACTTGCTAGTATTTCGCCTTCATAAATCGATGATAGAAAAACGCAAAGAGAAGCGCAGCCACCATCAGCGAGATAGCAAATGAATAAAAGATACCTTCCACACCGCCCTTCAGCGTAAAGCCCATCAAATATGCCGCAGGCATGCCCACCACAAGGTAAGCCACCGCAGAACTCCACGTCATCGGCAACACGTGTTGCGTAGCGCGCAGCGCATTAGCGTAACAAATCTGCAGCGCATCAGCAAATTGGTAGACCACCAAAGGCAAAAGTAACGCAAGCGACGCAGTAATCACAGCCTCATCCTGCGTAAAGAGATGAACAATCACATTACCAGCAAAATAAAATAGCATCGAAGACAAAGTAGCATTGAGCAAAAGCAAATTTCTTCCCGCTTTTCCAGCCAACAAAGCCTCAGCCTTATCATTTTGTCCCAAGAAATAAGCAATGCGGATGCTCATACTCGCTCCCAAACTATAATACAGCGTGAAGCCCAACGTACCCAAGGTCATCAAAATTTGATAAGAAGCCAAAGGAATCTTCCCCAACCATCCCGTCATCACAGCCGAACCCGCAAAACAGAATGTTTCCAAACCAATTTGCAGACTCACCGGCCACGACTTACTGTGGATTTCGCGCAACGAGGGCAACTGCGAGAGGGTATCAGCCGAGAGGGGGAAGGCGAAAGTCAGCAAAACGATTTCCCCAGAAGATAATACCAAGCAGCACCACAGCAATCAAGATGCGACTCACCATCGTGGCGAATCCAGCCCCAAAAAGTCCCCATTCCGGAAACGAACCGATGCCGAAAATCAGCAAATAGTTGAGCAAGATATTGACAATGTTTCCTGCCAAAATGAGCCACATCGCCAACCTCGTGTAGGTGATGCCATCGGTGAATTGTCGTGCAGCGGTGAAAATCACCACAAACCACAACGACACCCACAGCGTGACATAATAAGACTGCATCAGCGGGAGCAAATCTGACGGTTGCCCCAGATAGGGTAAAAGAAAAAAGAGCACCCCAAAACACAAAAGCACCGCAGCCCCAAACACGAGGTTTGCCACCAGTCCACGACGCATAATTGCCCCCACTTCAGCCTTGCTTCCCTGACTAAACTTCGAGGAAATGAAAGGCGTCAAGCCGTAACTATAGCCCAAAATAATCATTGTGGCCAAGTTGAACAGACTATTAACAAAAGAAGCGGCAGAAAGTGTTGGAGTACTATAGTGCCCCACCATAATAGTGTCTGCAAAAGCCAAAACAATCGTGCCGAGTTGCGCAATAGCAATGGGAAGCCCCAAACGAAGCGTAGCCGAATAGTGCGAAGAATGATTCATCAACGTCTCAAAAGTTCTATACTAAAAGATTTCATCACCTGCAAACGTCCGTTGCTTGTAGGGAGTGCCACTTGGAACATCAATTCTCGCTGACGCGCATTAGAGCGCACCACCACTTCTGCTTGGTAACGCACAGCGCGTCCCACAGGCAATTCGCCAATGATGGCAGTGGGAGAAACATTCACGCGCTTATAGTCGCAAGACACCACAGGCGCAATGTTGTAGAGCGTACTTCCAGAATTATTGTAGAGGTCGAAAGTAATCTGCGCACGCTCTCCAGGCTGCAAACAGCGGTCGCCATTGTAATCGGAGAAAGTGAGATTCGACAATTCAATCCCATTGAAAGTGGCATATCCGTCACTACCCTCATTGTAGCGACCATAACCCACTTGTTCGTTACCATCGCGCGTATTATACGTATCGTAATTTCGTGCCCGCTGTTCTTCATTTGGCTGCCGAAGCCGCACCAATAGCCGCACCTGTGGCACCTCCAATCAGCGTACCCAAATCTGCACCGCGATTTCCACCGAGGATGCCTCCCACTGTGGAACCAAAGAAAGCGCCCAAACTCATCCCAGTAGTGGTGCGATTCCAACTATCATAGCTCACACAACTGCTCAAAAGGAAAGGCAACACCAATAACAGTGCCCCGAGTCTTCCTGCGCGTGCAGGACAATTCATTATAGAAAAACGTTTCATAATCCGATAAAATTAAACCCAAATCGGTTCAGCATCTAATGACCGATTTGGGTTAAAGTATAAAATATACAGGAACAATTACTTCACCGTAATCACTAGATACTTGCTCACACTCCAGAAGCGTGCAGGATCAGTGATGCGAAGCGTATATTGTCCTTGCGCGTCTTTGTCGAGCGAATAACTGCCTTCGGGGTGCGTGGTCATCAGGCGCGCACTCTTCGAATAAAGACGAATCACCTTGTCCACGCGGATGTCGATTTTGGTGAAATAGTCCTTGTTGAAATTATTACTGCGCAACACCTCTCCTCCCTTGAGGATATTTTGTTCCTTGAGTTCGCTCTTCGTGCCAAACACATAGTAAGCACTGTTGAGTTCGCGGTCTTGCGATGCCACGGTGCGCGCTTTCGTTTCGTTTTGCGCACTGAGTTCGTTCACATTGCTCTGAAGATTCGCGTTTTGTTCGCCAAGTTCCGCAATTTTAATGTCTTTCTTCGCCAATTCAGCGCGGAGGTCTTCCGCTTGTTTCGTCAAATCAGCAATCTGCGCTGTAAATGCAGCCACAGATTCCTCCATCTTCTTGCGCAATTCTGTGTTGTTTGACTTAGAAGCCTTCACCTGTTGGCGAAGATTGTTGATCAAATCGTTGTTCAGACGAATGGTGTTTTCGATGAGTTTCACATCTTCCACGATGTGTGCACGATTGCTTTGCTCACCTTGTTTGCGTTCGATGGTAATGCGACCTTGCGCTTCGTTGATTTGCGGAAGCCTTCTTGAATATCATTCATAGTCGTCATCATATCCGCCATTTCCTTGTCTTTTTGCGCTACAATCTGCTGCAAAGAGTCAGTAGCCGAGAATTCAGCCACCTGTGCTGTGTCTTTCTTTTTGCTGCACGCAAAGAAGAATGTAGTGCAGACAATAGTCAGTAGGAGAAATGCTATCTTTTTCATAAGCATAAGAATTTATTCTGTTGAATAATTGAAAAATGAAGCCTTATCGGTGTCGCTTGCTGCGTCGCAGTTCGGCTTTGTCCGCAGGCTCTATGGATGCAGGTTGAAGCGGTTGCCCCGTGATGGGGTCGCGCTCCACGGCTGCACGTTTTGATTTTGTAGAATTTACAGTTTCACATTCACCACCCTCACCCTGTGGAGTTCCCCCCACAACGAGCACAAACTCTCCACGTGGTTCTGTGGTTTGGAAGTGTGTCAGCACCTCTTGCAAAGTGCCACGCACGCTCTCTTCGTGGAGTTTGGAAATTTCTCGGCAAGCACTGCATGGACGCGATGCCCCAAAAAACTCCACCATCCGTTCGAGGGTTTTGACCACGCGGTGCGGACTCTCATAGAAAATCATCGTCCGCTCCTCTTGTTGCAAAGCTTGGAGTTTAGATTGTCGGCCTTTTTTCTGGGGGAGAAAACCTTCAAAACAAAATCTATCGCAAGGCAGTCCGCTCGCCACAAGTGCAGGTACAAAAGCCGTTGCTCCTGGCAGGCATTGCACCTCTCCACCTTGTTTCACCACTTCACGCACAAGCATAAACCCTGGATCGGAAATGGCGGGTGTGCCAGCGTCACTGACGAGTGCCATTGTTTCTCCGGCCACGATGCGGGCAGCAAAAGCCGCTGCCGTTTGGTGTTCGTTGAACTTATGATGACTCACCAAGGGTGTGGAAATGTCGTAGTGTTTGAGCAAACTCCACTGGTGCGCGTGTCTTCGGCCAACACCACATCGACCTCTTTGAGGATGCGCAAAGCACGGAGCGTGATGTCTTCCAAATTGCCGACAGGAGTGGGAACGAGATACAACATATAGGTGAGAAATAGGTTCGTTTTCAGACTACATTTGCCAAAGTAGTAGATTGCAAAAATAGTACTTTCGCCCCATAGCAACAAATAATTTGCCCAAAAGTTGAATAACAGACAAGAAAAGTACTATCTTTGCAGACATCTTTTTCTCACTCGAAGACAGATGACCAACTGCCTTCAGGCGCATTTGCATCACCTCTTCGGTCACTTGCCTTTCCAGCATTTTCTATTGTTTATGCAATTATTTCATCAAGAAATCACTTTCGACCGCTTCGTACGCGGTGCCCTCTTTTTGGCACTCATTGCCTTACTAGTACTCGGTCTCAACTGGTTGAGTGCTGTGCTCATTCCTTTTTTTGCAGCCTGGGCCATAGCCTGGATTCTAGCACCGGTGGTGCGATTTCTCCACAATCGTTGCTACATCAGACCGCGTTTTCTAGCCGTCATCCTCACCCTCATCGGTGCCACAGCCATTGCGGTGGGGGCTTTGTGGCTCATCGTTCCGCCATTTCTCGACGGCATTCTCCACATCAAAGATGCCCTCTTGCGCTATCTGCAAAATGATAACGGACACGTAGTTTTGCCCAACTGGATGCAAAATTTGCTGCAAGAATGGTTGGATTCGCTGCAACTAGAAAACAAACTCAAACAGGGCAACGTGCTGCAAATGTTGCGCAGCTCACTACCCCATGTTTGGAATGTGGTGCAATCCACTGCCAACGTGGTCATTAGTCTGGCTAGTTCCGCTTTCGCCCTGCTCTATCTCGTGCTCCTGCTCGCCGACTACGACCACTATGCCACGATTTGGTTGCAATATGTGCCACGCTCACAACGTGCCTTTTTGGAAAAACTCTCCAACGATGTGGCACACAACATGCGCGGTTATTTCCGTGGACAGGTGCTGGTGGCACTCAGCAACGGGGTGATGTTTTGCATCGGATTTTGGCTCATCGGCCTCCCAATGCCAGTGGGAATGGGCATCTTCGTGGGAGTGTTGAGCTTTATCCCTTACATCCAAGTGCTGGGCATCTTGCCGGCGGCCTTGTTGTCGCTGCTCAAAATGGCCGATACGGGAAGTTCCTTTTGGGGACTTATGGCACTTGTGCTCTTGGTTTACGTGGTGGTGCAAGTGCTGCAAGACACAATTTTCACTCCTCGCATTATGGGGCAAATTATGGGACTTTCTCCTGCCGTGGTGTTGCTTTCCCTCTCCATTTGGGGCTACATCGCTGGCATCATCGGCCTGATGGTGGCTCTCCCACTGACCACTGTCTTGCTCGCCTACTACAAGCACTACGTTCTCGAAGACGATTTGTCCGAACAAGCGTCCACCGAAGAGTCCTCGCTTCCTCCATCGGCGGAATAACGCTGTCCCGATTGCTGTTCCCCCTATTAGTATATGGGTAGAAATCGCTCCAAAGAGGGAAAAATCGTCGATAAAATGCACTTTTTCTTGCAAACACCCACAAATCTGGCATCTCCACCTAGCAAAAAGGACGGATACTGATATTATTTGTCACTCGCTTACTACGTTGGCCATCGAGTGAATAGCAGCAGTGATGCAACATCGAAAACTATCCTCACGCGATGACACGCGCATACACGAGTACGCGCGCGCCTTCCAACAGCGATGTTGTTTTTTTGCTGTCACAAGTGTCACACAGGATTGTTTCCTCCCCCCTTTTTGAGGATTTTCCCAACCACATTCACCCCAAAATCTACACCCCTCTAAACGACTTTTTGAGGAATAAAGGCTCTCAAATTGTTAAAGGAAACGACAAAACAGCGATAATAGTATCATTTACAAAACAATAGACTAAAGTGTGACACTTGTGACAGAGAAAAGTGTAAAACTCCTGTTACACGCGCGCGAGGGAACAAAGAAACAGCAAATTTGCATTTGTTAGTATTGCGAAATCGGTGAAAATGAGGAATGATAGAAAAGAAGGAAATTATAGTCCTCATCAGTCGAAAAAAGTATTCCCCAAGAAGTATTTATTTTCATCACAAAACAACGGCTTGTTTTATCAAGAACAACGGCTCGTTTTATCAAAAACAACGGCTCGTTTTGCCAAAAACAACGGCTCGTTTTACTAAAAACAACGGCTCGTTTCTCTACGAAGAAAAACAAGTGCAGAAGCTTTTGCAGTAATTTCTCCCCGTGCCCACACCCTATTTTACTCTTATACAAGCCTTCGCAAGGCAAAAATTGCGCAAACATCACCAATTTGCGCAGAAATAAATCTCATAATACGAAATAAAACACTAACTTTGCCAAATCTATTGAGGGTATTTTAGGGGTGTTCTCCCTTATGCGCACTAGCACTATGCAACAACACATCAGGCACACCTCCTATCGTTTCATCCCTCTGAGTTCATCAACAGTATGGCAATTGCCATCGTTACTCCTATCGCACAATTTACCCAATTATGCAAATACTTTGTCATCTCTCTCAACTTATTGAAAAATCCGCCGAACAATATGGCGAGAAAATCGCGCTAAGCTATCGCGACTACGACCGCGAACAGTGGATGGGGATTTCTTGGAATCTCTTTGCCCGCCGTGTAGACCAATCTGCACGCTCACTCGTGGCTTTAGGGGTGGGAGTGCAAGACAATGTGGCGGTGTTTTCACAAAATAAACCCGAAAGTTTGTTTGTGGAATTTGGTTGTTTTCGTGCGCGCGCTGTGCAAGTGCCTTTTTATGCCACTACGGCTGGGGCGCAGGTGCAATATATGGTGAACGATGCGCAAATTCGCGTAATTTTCGTGGGCGAACAACAGCAATACGACACTACTTGGAGTGTGATGAGCCTTTGCCATTCTCTGGAACACATCGTTATTTTCGACCCCAAGGTGGAACGTCATCCCAACGACAATGTTTCCATGACGTTTGAAGAATTCTTGCGTTTGGGGCTCAACGAACCTCGCTTCCAAGCGGAGGTGCAACGCCGCGTGAACGACGCACAAGGCGCAGACGTGGCAAACATCCTCTACACCAGCGGAACCACGGGACAATCTAAAGGGGTGATCTTGCTGCACTCGCAATATAATCACGCACTTGAGGCACACACCAAAATACTCAAAATCACTCCCGACGATGTCGTCATCAATTTCTTGCCCTTCAGCCACGTGTTTGAAGGGGCTTGGGCTAAATTGTGCCTGAGTTGCGGTGCAAGACTTGCCATCAACCTCCGTCCACTAGACATTCAGCGCAGCATGCGCGAGGTGCAACCCACTTGTATGTGTGCTGTCCCCCGATTTTGGGAAAAGGTGTATCAAGGGGTGCTCGAAAAAATGGAATCGGGCAGTGCGTTGCAGCGCAACCTCATCAAAGATGCTCTGAAAGTGGGGGCTGAAATGTGGGAAAAATATACCTCGAAAAGGAAACAAGCTCCGCTCGGTTTGCGATTGAAATATGCAGCCTACGACAAAACGCTGCTCCGCGTGCTGCGCAAGACATTGGGACTCACTCGTCCCAACATCTTCCCTGTGGCAGGGGCTACGATTTCCTCTGAAGTGGAACGTTTTGTGCACGCTGCAGGTTTCCCAATGGTGGCGGGCTATGGACTGACGGAAACCTGTGCCTCTGTGTCATTTGACCACCCCGACAAACCTGTGTCGCTGGGCAGCATCGGACGCCCCCTCCCTGGAGTGGAGGTGAAGATTGAGGGAGAAGACAATGAGATTTTGGTGCGCGGTGCTACGGTGACTCCTGGTTATTACAAAAAAGAAGAAGAAACGCGCAAGGCTTTCACAGAAGATGGATGGTTCCACACAGGCGATGCCGGCTACATCAAAGATGGCGAACTCTATATCACAGAGCGCATCAAGGATTTGTTCAAAACGAGCAACGGAAAATATGTAGCTCCGCAAGCGATTGAAGGTAAACTAACCATCGATCGATATTTTGAACAAGTGGTGGTGGTTGCCGATCAACGCAAATTTGTGTCTGCACTGATTGTGCCTAACTATAAGGCGATTGAGGACTGGGCAGCTGCGCAAAATTTGTCGTTCGAATCGCGCGAGGCATTGTGCAACAATGCACAAGTGAAAAAGTTCTTGGCACAACACATCGACACTTTGCAACAAGATTTGGCGGCTTACGAAAAAATCAAACGCTTTGTCTTGCTTCCCGAGGCATTGTCGATGGAAAAAGGCGAAATCACCAATACACTCAAAATTAAGCGCAGAGTGGTCTATGAACGCTATGCGCAAGAAATTGAAAGTATGTATGCCGAATAAGGCACAACTGCACAGTAATACAGCACAGCACGTACCTAAAATGAGAACTGGCGTGAATGCTCGAACAAACAATTTCACCGGCAAAAAGCCAATTCTGTAAACATCTGAAAGTTTTGTGAGATTTATTCTTTCAAAAGTTTTGCAACTCTCCAAAAAACAACTACCTTTGTGGCAGATTCTCTCACAATAAACACGCATTCATTCTATAATCTGATGTATAATATGAAAAAAATCAAGCTATTCCTCCTGACACTAGTGGCTTTGGTGGTCACTCCCGTAGTGGCACAGGATGCTTTTCCTCCTCTCCCTGTGGACAAAGAGGTGCGCATCGGCAAACTCCCCAACGGATTGACCTACTACATCCGCCACAACGAGGAACCTAAAGGACAAGTGAACTTCTACATTGCGCAGAAGGTGGGTTCGGTGCAGGAAGACGACAACCAACGCGGTTTGGCGCACTTCCTCGAACATATGGCCTTCAATGGTTCGAAGCACTTTGCCAAAGACGGACAGCTCATCAAATACTGCGAAAGCATTGGTGTGAAGTTTGGAGAAAACCTCAACGCTTATACTTCTACTGACGAGACTGTTTACAACATCGACAATGTTCCTGTGAAGGGAAGCAACGTTGATTCTTGCCTCCTCATCCTCGCAGACTGGTCGGGCGGTTTGTTACTCGAAAAGGAAGAAATTCAAAAGGAACGTGGCGTGATTCACGAAGAATGGCGTATGCGCTCTAGTGCTGTGATGCGTATTCTCGAACGCCGTTTGCCCGAACTCTATCCCGGCAGCAAATATGGCTATCGTATGCCTATTGGTTTGATGGAAATCATCGACAACTTTGAACCCGATTTCCTCCGCGCATACTACAAAGTGGTATCGTCCTGACCTGCAAGGCATAGTGATTGTGGGTGACATCAATGTGGACGAGGTGGAAGCCAAGGTGAAGAGTATTCTTGGTGCTGTAGTGATGCCCGAGAACGCTGCGAAATATGAAACTTATCCTGTGCCCGAGAATGACAAAGCGATTTATGTCATCGATAAGGACAAGGAATTGACCATGACGGCATTATCCTTCATGTACAAAACCGAACCTATGCCCGAAGAGATGCGCGGTACAGTGGCTGAGATTATGCAAAACTACCTTTTGTCGCTCGCTACGCAAGGCATCAATGCTCGTTTGAGCGAAATGGCGCAGAAGGAAGATTGCCCATTCCTCAACGCTGGTGTGAGCTATGAGAACTATTTGCTCTCAAAGACGGCTGACTGCTTCTCTATAAACCTCACTCCTAAACCAGGAAAAGATGCGGCTGCTGTAACTGCTGTGATGGCGGAAATTCAACGCGCTGCTAAATTCGGTTTGAGCAAATCTGAGGTGAAACGTGCTTCTGAAAACGTGCTCAGCAACATCGAAGCGATTTACAACAATCGCACGAAGCAAAAGCACAACTTCTATACTTCGCAATATGTGCGTCACTTCTTGGAGAAAAAGGCTATCCCCAGCATCGAGGACGAATATAATGCCTACAAGATGCTTGCGTCTATGATTGACGCTGAAGCGGTGAATGGTATGATCAAGGAATTGACGGCAGATAACGAAAAGAACTTCGTGTTCTTGGGTATGTATCCCGACAATGAGAAGGTGAAGGTGGCTACCGTAGACGAAATGAAGGCTGCCGTGGCTGCGGGTGTCAATGCGAAGGTGGAAGCTTATGTGGACAACGTGAAAGCGGGTCCGCTTATCACAAAACTTCCCAAGAAGGGTAAGATAGTAAAAACTTCGACTACCGACTTTGGCTATAAGCAATGGACGCTCAGCAACGGTGCTCGCGTGTTCTTCAAAAAGACGGACTTCAACGATGCACAAGTGCTCTTCCAGGCTAGTAGTTTTGGAGGAACCAGCAAATTTGCTGAAAAAGATCTCGCGAATGCGCGCTTGATTGAACCAGTGATGGAAAACGTGGGTTGGGGCGGATTCACTTCTACCGAACTCGAGAAGAAACTCACAGGCAAACAAGTGGCATTGTCTAGCGGTTTGAGCAACTACACCGAATCGCTCTCAGGTAGTTCAACCCCCAAAGACTTGCGCACGCTCTTCGAATTGATTTATCTCCGTTTCCAACGTCCTATGAACGACGCGGATGCGTATCGCACGGTGATCAATGCTATGCGCACGGGATTGGAAAATGCCGACAAATCCTCAAAAGGCATTTGGCGACTCTGTTCGCACAACAGTCTATGGAAAGAATCCTCGCAAAGCGCAACTCACGCTTGCTGATTTGAAAAAAGCCAACTACGAAAAGATTAAGCAACTCTATGCTGAGCGTTTCGGCAAAGGTGGCGACTTCGACTTCTATTTCACTGGAGCTGTAAACGAGGATTCACTCCGCGCTTTCACCGAACAATACATCGCTACGCTCCCTGCAGTACAAAAACGCGAGACTTACACGAAGCTCAACCTTGATGCGCGCAAGGGTGTTGTTGAAAATCGCTTCGAACGCCAGATGGAAACTCCTCAAGCGATGCTCCTCCAAATTTGGCAAGGTCAAGAACCTTATAGTTTGAAGGAAGCGCAAGTGGCTAGTGTGTTTGGTGCTATCTTGACGAAACGTTATCTCAAGTCTATCCGCGAAGATGGGGGTATGGCTTACAACGTGGGCGCAGATGCAAGTCTTAGCTATGGTGTGAAAGATCTCTATTCTCTTCAAATCTTTGCACCCTTCACTCCTGAAAAGGTAGACTCAGTGCTTCTGCTTATGGATCAAGGTCTCAACGAGATTGCCAAAGATGGTGTGACCGATGAGGAATTGAGCGAAGTGAAGAAGTTTGAGCACAAGGAATATGAAGAAGCTCAACGCAGCAACGGTTACTGGCAAGGTTTGATGGTTGCCAAAAACAACTGGGGCAAAGATGGGCAAAAGACTTACCTCGAAACGCTCGATGCCGTTACTTCAGAAGACATCAAGGCTTTCGTGAATCGTGTCCTCCTCCGCGACCGCAACCGTGCTACTATCATTATGCTCCCCAAGGGTGTGATGACTAAGAAATAACTTTCCGTTTTTCCACAAACTCCATGTAGTTTGTGAGAAGATTTACCAAAAACCGCATCAAAACATTGATTTTGATGCGGTTTTTGTTGGTTGTTAGGGAGGGGGGAATTATGGATTAAGGCTTAAGGGTCAAATAAGCTCCTGGAAAGGGTGCTTAACCCAAATCTATTCAGAGTTTAACCTCAATCGGTCATCAGATTCTGAATCGATTTCATTAGATTGTTGAGCAGATTGTGTGTTTGTTTGTGCAAAGGCGTAGCGGGCTACGGCGAGAACACACGAAAAACAAGATGCCAACAAGAGAATGAAAGATGACAGGGAGTTATATTTTCGATTACGAGTCATACTATAACAATCTAATGACTGATTGGGGTTTAACATAACAGAAAAGAGGTCGGAAAAGATATTCGCCACATCGAATGCACAATTGCAGACAACGATAAGAAAAACAGAGAAAAACCTCCCTGAGGACTACCTCCAACTCGGAAAAAATAAGTAACTTAGCCTGCCGAAATACGGCTTGTCCGCTCCTAAGCGAATGAAACATCACTTTTTTGGCCGAAACCAAGGCAGAAAATGGTGAGCAGACGTTCATTTTCCACAAGAAAAAAACTCTCTGTCTAATTGCGCTCACCGTGGACGTCTCACCGCTTTCCCACAAACGCTCCTGCACTATGATATATAAGTGGAACTACCACCCTCCCTCGCTCGAAGAAGCCAACGAAGCTGCCCGACTTGCTGCACAAGTGGGCGTGCATCCGGTGTTCGGACAGATGTTGCGCGAACGCGGCATCTATTCTCCGTTTGAAGCGCGGCGTTTTTTCCGTCCGCAGCTCACCGACCTGCACGATCCTTTCTTGATGAACGATATGCAAGTGGCAGTCGACCGCCTCAACGCGGCTATTGCACGCAAAGAGCGGATTATGGTCTATGGCGACTACGACGTGGACGGAGTGACTTCTGTGGCTTTGGTCTATAAGTTTATCCATCACCACTATCCCCACATCGACTACTACATCCCCGACCGCTATGACGAGGGTTATGGCGTGTCGCGCAAGGGTGTGGAGTTCGCGGCTGAAATGGGAGTGCGCCTCATCATTGTGCTCGACTGCGGCATCAAGGCCAATGAGGAAATAGCTTATGCCAAAGAACTCGGCATTGATTTCATCATCTGCGACCACCACGTGCCCGACGAAGTGTTGCCGCCTGCAGTGGCGATTCTCAACCCCAAACGCCGCGACAACCGCTATCCCTACACGCATCTCTCGGGCTGCGGTGTGGGATTCAAGTTTATGCAGGCTTTTGCAGCGGTCAATGGCATTGAGTTCAACCGTCTCCACGAATTGCTCGATCTCTGTGCCGTGTCCATTGCGTCCGACATCGTGCCCATAATGGGGGAAAATCGCATTTTGGCGCACCACGGTTTGCGACGTCTCAACTCCAATCCGTCCATTGGTCTACAAGCCATCATTGAAGTTTGTGGGTTGCGCGATCGCGAACTCACGATGAACGATATCATTTTCAAGATTGGCCCTCGCATCAACGCTTCGGGACGTATGCAAAATGCGAAAGAAGCCGTGCAACTCTTGGTGGAACAAGACTATCAAGTGGCATTGGAGCAAGCTTCGCACATCAACCTCTACAACGAGGCGCGTAAAGACCTTGACCGACAAATGACAGAACAAGCCACCGAGCAAGTGAGTCAGATGCAGGGATTGGAGGAACGACGCGCCATTGTGGTCTACAACGAACTGTGGCACAAAGGTATCATTGGTATTGTGGCTTCGCGCGTGACCGAACAATACTATCGTCCAGCTGTGGTGCTGACGCGCACGGGGGATATGGCTACGGGGTCGGCACGCTCTGTCACGGGATTTGACGTCTACAAAGCCATTCAAAGTTGCGTGGACTTGTTGGAAAACTTTGGCGGACACCCTTATGCAGCTGGGCTCACGCTTCCGGCTGAGAATGTTCCGGAGTTTACACGGAGATTTGAAGCTTATGTGGCAGACCACATCTTGGACGAACAGACGCAGGCAACACTTGACATCACTGCGGTGCTGGATTTTCAAGACGTGAATTTCGAATTCTACCAACAATTGCGCAAATTTGCTCCCTTTGGACCTTGCAATGAGCGTCCGCTCTTTTGCACACATCGTGTCTACGACTATGGCACGTCAAAGGTGGTGGGACGCGGACAAGAACACATCAAACTCGAATTGGTGGACAACAAGTCGAACAACATTATGAACGGCATAGCCTTCGGACAGAGTTCGCAAGCGCGCTACATCAAGACGCGCCGCGCCTTCGACATTTGCTATGCCATCGAAGAAAATAGTCACAAACGCGGCGAAGTGCAACTGCAAATTGAGGACATTCGTCCCTGCGAATAACCGAATCCTCCACACTGGGGAGGAACTCTCGTTTGGTCTTTTCTATTTGTCATTTGTCTTTACCCCCTTATGAGCGAAATCATTCCTTCCGACGAACTTTCTCTCTCTGCACTTGACCAACAGTTGCAGGAGGTGCTGGGGGTGCCGACAGACAATCCCACAGACTACGAACCGCCTTCTTCTGATTTGCCCTTGGTAAACAACATCGGTGCTGACGAAGAAGGAGAAATTCCCACTGATCCGCGCGTTATGTTGCAACGCGTGTGGGGCTATCCCGACTTTCGCGGCATTCAACGCGACATTGTGGACAGCATCTTGGAAGGGCGCGACACACTGGGACTTATGCCCACAGGCGGTGGCAAAAGCATCACCTTTCAGGTGCCGGCCTTGATGATGGAGGGTACTTGCATCGTCATCACTCCGCTCATCGCTTTGATGAAAGACCAAGTGGAGCATTTACGTAAAAAGGGCATCCGCGCCACAGCCATCCACTCGGGACTGTCGCGACAAGAAATCAATCAGGAGTTTGACAACGTGATATTGGGACGCTACAAGTTTCTCTATCTCTCTCCCGAGCGTTTGCACACGGAGATTTTCAAACTCAAATTGGCTTATATGAAGGTGAGTTTCATTGCGGTGGATGAGGCGCACTGCATCTCGCAATGGGGTTATGATTTCCGCCCTTCTTATTTGCAGGTGAAAGTGATTCGTGAGTTGCTGCCCGATGTGCCGATTCTTGCGCTCACAGCTACGGCAACCAACCTCGTGGTGGATGACATTCAGGCGCAGCTTTGTTTTAGAGAAAAGCGCGTGTTTCGTATGAGTTTTGCACGAACAAATCTCACCTACATTGTGCAAAACAGCGAAGACAAACTGGCCGATTTGATGCATCTCCTCGAACAAAGCGAAGGTTCGGCCATCGTTTACACACGTTCGCGAGGTGGCACGCGTGACACTGCGCTTGCGCTACAAGCAGCGGGATTTTCTGCGCTCTATTATCACGCTGGATTGGCGACAGCCGACAAGTCTTTCCGACAAGAATCGTGGCAGCGCGATGAGGCGCGAGTGATGGTGGCGACAAACGCTTTTGGTATGGGCATCGACAAACCCAATGTGCGGTTGGTGGTGCATCTGGATCCTCCCGACTCCATCGAAGCGTATTTCCAAGAAGCAGGACGCGCCGGAAGAGATGGACAACCTGCGCGCGCCATCTTGCTCTTTAGCCATCACGACACGCGCAATTTGGCGCAGCGCGTGAGTCAGACTTTTCCTCCCAAAGAGAAGGTGCGTGAGATTTATGATGACGTGGCTTTCTATCTGCAAATTGGCGTGGGGGAAGGCGAAGGCAAGGTGCGCGAATTTAATTTGGAGAAATTTTGCGCGAAATTCAGGCATTTTCCGCTCACCGTGGTCAATGCTTTCACCATTTTGGAACGCGCAGGCTATTTGTCGTATGCCGACAAACACGACACGAAGTCGCGCGTGCTGATGATTGTGCAGCGCGATGAATTGTATCGCATCAAACTGCGCATCGGCAATGGCGACAAGGTGCTCACGGCTTTATTGCGCAACTACACGGGCTTGTTTTCTGACTATATTTTCATCGAAGAGGCTCTGTTGGCGAAAAAGTGCGAACTTACTGAAAATGAAATCTATCACGCGCTCAAAGCTCTCAATGCAGAACGAATCATTCACTATATACCCCGCAAGAACATTGACTCTTTGACCTATTTGTTTCAGCGCGTCAATGGGCAACAACTTGCGTTGACTCCGCAAGTGTATGAGGAGCGGATGGCACAATATGAGCACCGCATCAACAGTATGATTGATTATTGCATCAACGCATCGACGTGTCGCAGTCAGCTGTTGCTGGCTTATTTTGACGAACAGCACTCGACTCCTTGTGGTCAGTGCGACACTTGTCAAGAACATCCTTTGTCTGCACACAGTGCGGAGGACATCAGCGAAATGATTTTGCACTGTTTGGCAGACGGACAAGGACACGCAGCCAGTGAATTTAGTTTTTCACAAATTGATGCACACCGCGTGGAGGAAGCACTTGGCGCATTGCTCAACTCGGAAGCGATCACTTTTGATGGCGCGCTTTTCTACAAGGCAACTTTTTAGCATAACGACATTTATAATTTCTATTCTCGTGGTACTCAACTACATTTGGTTAGCTTTTTTCCTCATCGCTTTTGTCATTGCAGTGATGAAATTGCTCTTCTTTGGCGACACAGAAGTGTTTCCCAACATTATGGCGTCTACCTTTGACACTGCCAAGACAGCTTTTGAAATTTCTCTCGGACTCACGGGAGTGTTGTCGCTGTGGATGGGCATTATGCGCATCGGTGAAAAGGGCGGTGTCGTGGCGATATTGGCACGATGGCTTGGACCACTTTTCAAACGCCTTTTTCCCGAAATCCCAGAAGGACACCCTGTGGTGGGCAACATCTTTATGAATCTCTCTGCAAATATGTTGGGACTGGACAACGCGGCTACTCCGCTGGGACTGAAGGCGATGGAGGGATTGCAAGAACTGAATCCGAACAAGGAGCGCGCTACGAATGCGATGATTATGTTTTTGGTGCTCAACACGAGCGGATTGACGCTGATTCCCATTTCTATTATGGTGTATCGAGCGCAACAAGGGGCTGCAAATCCTACGGATGTGTTTATCCCGATTCTGTTAGCTACTTTTTTCTCCACGCTGTCGGGCATCATCGTCACTGCACTCTTTCAGCGCATCAACCTCTTGAACCGCACGCTATTGCTCACTTTGGGTGGTGCGAGTGTGGTGGTGGCTGGCATCATCTATGGTATGGCTTCGCTCAACGAAAAGATGATGAATTTGGTGGGGACGACTGCGGCAAACGTCATTTTGTTTTCCATCATCATTGCTTTCCTTCTCGCTGGTATGCGCCGCCGCATCAATGTGTATGAAACGTTTGTGGAGGGTGCAAAATCGGGCTTTGACACTGCGGTGCGCATCATCCCTTATCTCGTGGCAATGCTCGTAGCGATTGGGGTTTTCCGCGCCAGTGGTGCGATGGATGCACTCATCGGCGGGGTGCAATGGTGCGTTGCACAATGCGGACTCGATGCACAATGGGTGGGTGCGCTTCCCACGGCTTTGATGAAACCTCTCTCGGGTTCTGGGGCGCGCGGTATGATGGTCGATGCGATGCAGACGCAGGGTGCCGATTCGTTTGTGGGTCGTCTTTCGTGCATTTTCCAAGGCAGCACTGACACTACATTCTATATCTTAGCGGTTTACTTTGGCAGTGTGGGTGTTCGTCATACTCGACACGCAGTTACTGCTGGTTTGCTAGCCGACCTTGCGGGCATCATTGCAGCTATCGCTATTTGCTATTTGTTTTTTGGATAATACACTTTTTCAAAAAGAATAAATGACGCAAGACAGCATCTCAACTTCTGAATTTATGGAACAACAGGTGGTGGAAACCAGTAGCGTTTTCACCGACTTCAGCACCATTGCGGCACGAGGATATAACATTATCTCCCGAGCGCGCCGCAATGGTCGCTGGTGGGTGCTCAAAAGTTTGGAGGAAAAGGTGCGCAACACCGAACCCTTTGTGTCGATGCTCCGCAAAGAGTTTGACATTATGGCGTCGCTACAAGATCCAAACATCGTCAATGTGGTGAGCATTGAGGAGGTGGACAAACTGGGATTGAGCATCGTGATGGAATGGATTGATGGGGTGACGCTCGGAGAATGGCTGAAACAACCGCACTCGAAGAAAGAAAAACTCAGAGTACTCCATCAGTTGATCACAACATTAGGCTATGTGCATCAGCACCAAACGGCTCATCGCGATTTGAAACCCTCGAATGTTATGGTGACTCACCGAGGCTACAATGTGAAACTCATTGACTTTGGACTCTCAGACACCGACAGTTTCGACTATATGAAAGTGCCTGCTGGAACGGTGGGTTACAGAGCCCCGGAAGTGGAAGCCGTAGATGCCGTGGAGGCTTCAGCCACTATCAACTATCAGCGTGCAGATATCTACAGTTTGGGACGCATCATCGAGGATTTCCACCTCGGTAAGTGGTCGAATGCGGTGGTGCAACGTGCTTGTGCTTCGCTCGATTCGCGCTTTCAAAACGTGGAGGAAGTGGGTGAAAAACTGCTTCTTGCAGAGAAAATGTTTTTCTGGAGATGGATTGCCGTGGTTCTCTTCGGCATCTGCACCATCATACTCGGTGGAGGATGGGTGCGCCAACAAATTCCTGGATGGTCTGCAACTGAAAATGCTGCTACAAAAACGCTTGAAAATGAAAGGAATATCCTGGGAACAGGAAAAAAGGAAGAAAACGAAGGAAAAGAGACGAACAATTCGCAGCAAAACGAGGATATTTCGCAACACAGTTCTACTTCTGCATCTCCATCTTCTGCTCCTTCCCTCTCGGCATCGCAAAATTCTTCGAATTCTTCACCATCTGCTCGAACGGCTTCGCAAAGTTCCACTTCCACTGCGAAATCTCCTTCAACACAAACCACAGCTTCTAAACAGCACCGAATGCAGGGTTGGGTTGGGGGAATGATGCATCGCGCACTGCGTTGGAACGTGGAAAACGCATCATTGACGACAATGCGAAAGAAATGCAAACCTTGATGCAAGACCCTGATTGGAACACCGATGAGGGATATATGCGTCTAAACAAAAAGATGGATGGAGTGATGGACACGTATTATGCAAAAATCAAAAAGTTTGCCTATGAACAACCTTTTGATGAAACGACGCAAAACGCAATTTATTCTGAATTGATGTTTTATTCGATGAACCATCACAGCAATCACTGGATGGCACAACTGAAGAAATACTATGAAGCGTATTCTCTACGCAAAAAGGGAACAAAATAAGCAGCTTATCTCATTCTTTAGATCTCACTCCACGTCACGCCACCTTGTTTTCCCATGGCATAGTTGCCCATCGATTTACCTTCGCGCATAAGTTGAGAAACAATGAGCAACTCCTTTTGAAAAAACTGAGCACACACAAACGTGTCACCCACCATAAGTTTTGAGTTGAGTGAGCTCTCCACCACAAACTTATTCTCTCCCAAATAACTCAACTCGCATCTGCGATTGGGTGCCCAACAGAGCAAAACCTTGTCACCTTCATGCAATTCATCCGCATAAAGCACAGCAGCATCCACAAAACCACTCTGCACAACTCCCTGTTGCTGACTGAAATGCTCAAAATCACGATACCCCAAAAAGCGCGACAATAAATTTAACGTATATTTCCGAGGGTTATTCTCCTCATTAAGGTAGCCCCACAAACGTTTGAGCGTAGTTGCCGAAATGCGTTCTCTCATCCGCTCCGTAATCATACTGGAGAGGCAATCAAAATCTCTTGAAGTTTGAAGCGGTTTACCAACGGTCGCTTCAAGTTCACGGCACAACTCTTGGAGTGAAGACATACTAATACTATCCGTTTTATTGCTACGAGTTATCATTTTTACTTCGAATCGAATAACGCACCATAACGGTCTAATGACCGATTGGGGATAATATATTCGACCTTCTTGCATTCATCTACAAAGATACAAATTATACCTCAAATCTACAAGTCTATTCCCCCTTTCCTCCCTTTTCTCGCTAGGTTACAAACCGTTACTCACCCGACGGCATCACAGCCCAATATGATAAAATAGACAAAAACGCTGCACCACCGCAAAGATTTTGTCTTTTTCCTTTGCCGTTTCTAAAAAAAAAACTAATTTCGCTTCGTAAATCAGTGTTTAGCACTAAAACTTCTTCCTTTGGAAGAGTTCTCTATTGCTCGCAATTCTGCAACACTATTCTACATCTTCTCACTGCAAAGTGCATTTTCTGGCTACTTTCTCTCTCCCAAACACCAGAGTCAGCAGGTTTCTACACCCTCTATCTAGTCCAAACCAGTCCAAATACCACAAATTCTCACTTTCTTTCAATATGGACTAAAATGGACAAGTTAGGTTCACAAAGAAAACTGCAAATTTGCACTGCAAACCAGCGAGACGGGCTGTCAAGCACACTCCACTCGCGAAAACTATTAACCAGTATCGAGGCATCGATACACAAAACTTACCAATATGTCATATATTGACCAATTTAACGATGAGTACAAGCCCCTGGTTTTTGCTCTCGTGCATGACGACGAAATCCTTGATTTCGTCACATGGGAAGTTCCCTGGCACGGTGAAGACGAAAATGGTTCTGACCTCACCTTGGACTTAAACACCGTAGAAGAATGTTTGTCTTTCTACATTGACAACGTTGACGGCAGAGAGAATATCGCAGAATGTCTCGGATTGAATGAACGCAAGTCCCAACTCATCCTCCAACATATTGAAGCAGATGATTACTCCAACTTCCGAGACCTCCGAGATGAGTATTATGAAACCCCCGAAAGCATGATACCATACGTAAAGCGGTCAGCATGTTTCGCAAAATAGGGCAATGGATTTTCAATCCTGAACGTCAAGCAGCTTATGGGGTTAACGAAGACTTCTGCAATAAGATCTATCCTCAACTCATTACCTGTATGGAGGACTACTTCTTTGACACTTTTCCTTACGACGAGGCTGTACTCACCGTGGCAGATCTTGAAGCGTATGCCAAAGAAAATGGTCCTTTCTATATAGCAAACGTCACAAAGTTGATGAGCGAAGCCGAGGATTTTAACTTCGACCGTGATTTCGACGAGATGAAAGAAGAAAAAGTCGTTAAGGATAATGGATTAGATCCACACATCCCCGTTTATCCTGCAGTTGCAGGTTTCCTTCTTCCGAAAGATTGGTATGAATACATTAGCTTCTTAGAATGGAATGGACTTGCCGGAAGAGTCCTCGAAGACGGTATCTTTGACAAAGGCGATGTTCTGAAATTCGGTTAATCCAACTCAATTCTAACACTCACCTCAACACTTGTTCTCAGCTCACATCTTCGTGAGCTGAGAATGAGGTTCAAAAAATAGCATACTAAAATGGCACTACACATTACACCTGACACTAAATCTGCTAAACCGACATTTGAATACAGGGATAAGCATCAAACCATTTTCTATGGTTCTCCTGGCTGTGCTCTGGATATGGCTATTCATAAAGCCATCAGAGAATGGGGTGAGCAAAAAAAGATAGACGAAAAAGACTTTCAGCTCTTTCACACAACATTCCATCCTGCAACCACCTACAATCATTTCGTAAGCAGCGAAAAGACGCACACCCAAAAGAATATCACCACCCTAGAATACAATTTAAAAGTCTTTATGAAAGCCTACGATGCAGCGCGCCACAAAGACACTCCTGTCATTCTTATCATCAAAGACATTCATCGCGGTGATGTTCCTAAGATTTTTGGTGAATTCTACAGCCTGCTCGATCGACAGAACGGAGAATCCGAACATTCCGTAGAAACAGACCATAATTTAGCAGTTGCACTTAATTCAGGCGATTCGAGAATCTCCAAAACATCGATATCCCTCCCCAATAATTTCTACATTTGGGGCACAATGACCACTGGAGAAGAAGCAGCGTTCCCTATGGATTACGCCTTCCAACGCAAATGGTATTGGGAATATGTCCCCCTCAACATTGAAAATAGTAGAAATTTCGACATTGAAATAGGACACAATTTTTATCGATGGTACGACATTCTCAAAGCCATCAATGATGTCATTCTCCGCTACACACATTCTGAAGAACAACTACTAGGAGAGCTCTTTATCGACGACGACAAAAACTTCTATATATGGAAGTCATCTGATTTTAAGAACTTTGTGATGCGCCATTTGTGGTACACCTTCTGCAAGGACAACTATGGCACGGACAAGAACTTCTTCCGTTATCAAGATCCCCAGTTCAAAGGTGCCACTGTAGAGTTCACTTTCCAACAACTCTTCACTTCAAAAGGCGACGACATTCTAGAAAAGTTCTTGGAGTTCATCGGGTGTTCGTATACCTAACATTCTGATGCATTTGGAGTCAAGGAAAATAAAGCAACAGCCATTTCCCCCTACTACGAATTTGCAAAGGAGAAACGCTCTCACAGTTCATAAGAAGCGCACATCACTAAAATGATACACAATGATACCTCCCGAACTAACACAAATCATTAAAATCGCAGCTCAAGATCAATTAATCACCTCTGCAGAATACCATTCTATCATCAATAAAGCGAAAGAAATGGGCGCAGATTTGGACGAGGTTGAAAAAGCGATTAAAGAAAATGCTATATGCACAGTATTTTCGTATCCAGCTCTGAAAATAGCACAAGAACGTCTTCAACAGCTGAAAATGCAAAAAGATCTAAGCATCACCGCTATTTCAGACTATAGAGAAAGGCAGAATACGAGGCGGATTACATAGATTGTATTGCATTAAATATTGAGGCACTGTCCTGCCCGACTGATGCCAACAATCTTCGTGAATTGTACCTGTTCGCCTTCAACCGTTCATTACACGATGAGTATAATGATTTGCGCATCATCTGGGAAAAAAAGGTAATAGAATGTTTAGGACTTCTTTTAGAAATACTAAAGAACAACCAAGCAGCCAGTGAAGAAGTCACCTTAGTGGCTTTAGAGTACAATCGGGAAGTTTGCAATAGTGTGCCACGCGCTTTAGAAATGATTGAGATTCTCAAAGCAAAAGCTGAAGAGGAATACAAAGCAACAAGACCTTCACTTTTTCAAGGTTGGCGCTTTAAACTAATTGTTGCAGGAGTTGTACTTGCAGTACTGCAAATTATTTTCTCTTGGCACGTTGGTCTCAAGACATTGCTCTGGATCACTCTCATTGTTGTTCCTATTGCAACTTGGTACTTGGAAGCAATGCGCATACGTGATATGGTTTATGACAAATATCACCTCAAAGAAGAAGCAAACGCAAGCAATAAATTAAGATAAAAGCAAAATAGAAATCTCTATATTGCTACCCCCTATACAACTTTTGAAAGGTGATTTCTATAGCCTAAACATATAGGATTCTCAGTCCACCTTTTCAAAGATAAACCACAAGTACAACGCTTACTAGGACTGAATAAGCAAACAAATACTCAACAACTATGGGTCTTATGATCACTAGAGGCAAGGAGCTCATTCGCATCAACCCTGCCAAAAATGCCGTTGAATATTCAAACAACAAAGGTAGCAACTGGTATCTACGTTTTGCTGCAACATCATCTATGGGCACCTTGCAAGATCTTGCTGATGGTGGAAAAGACTTGTTGATGACCACAAGCAAAGGTTTGTACTATTCCAACAACGATGGTCACAACTGGTATAAGCGATAGTCGTTTTCATCGTCGACCATGATATGTGGTGTAACCCATCTATACCCATATTATCATCTATCTGCAAAGAGTATTCTGACACATAAGGTTTGTGTCAGAATATTCAGCAGATAATCATTTTGCTACAAAAGACACCAGCACTCAAGGTTGCCACAAATACCTATAAACTACGCATAAAATCATGTTACCTCGCGAATTAGAATTACTCATTAAAATCGCAGCAAGCGATGGCGTCATCACGCCAGCAGAAAAAGAAGATTTGCTCAAAAAAGCTGCAAGTTTAGGCGCAGATATTGATGAGGTTGAAAAAGTGCTTGCCACTTATGAAAAGACAACGAACGAAACAGAGTCTCCACTACAAACCCTGCAAAACCAACTCAAAGAGTTAGCCCAACAACAAGCACTGCGCTACTAACGATAATAAACAAGGAAGAAAGAGAAGAGTGCGAATATGCTTTCATAGAAGAAAAACGCTCGCTCATCACTTCTTTCATATTACCAGAGACAGAAAAGGAACTTCGAGAAGCCTATAAATACTGTCTAAAACAAGAAACAATAGCCAAAGAGCGATACTATAGAAATGAGTGGAGACAGAAGTCCTTAGAATGCTTTGCTGAGCTTTTGGAACTTCTAGAGGACAATCTTGATGCTTGCTTGGCACTCATTTCAGACGCAAAAGAAAAGGGAAATGAGGAGTTCATAACCAAGACTCCTCGGGCTAGACAGATTCTCAAAGCTGAGCGAGAAAAAGCAAAACAAGAATTTCAAGCAGCTCGCATAGAATTTCTTTTCAAAGGCTGGGGCTGGCGTAGGATACTAGCAATTGTAACAATTGCTATCTCTACCCCTGTTGGCATCTATCTTAAGTTTTATAACGAGAAGGAAGAGGCTATCGTGCTACCTATTGCATTCTGTGCAGTGATTTTTGCGTTTCTTTTTGCGAATTGTATATCCTCGTTGAATTCAATTGAAGAGGATATCTACACGAAACACAATCTCAGCCAAAAGGACATGGACGACAACAAATAAGAAGAACCTCAAAGTAATTTTCTCTTTTAACAAAGAAACTTATGAACAATTCAACACCGTTTGAGCTGTTTCAGAAACGGTTCAAACAAATAGAGGAAGCCAAAGAAGCAGCTTTTACGATGCTCAAATGTCAATCATTCAACAATGACTTCCAATTTCAACTACTGGCAAAGGACATTCTCAACGACTACAAAAACAGTGCAAAAAACGAAATTGCATTGCTCCCTAATTATGGAGACACTCAGGATATGCTTGCCATCATAAACTATGCAGTTTCATTCATCCAAGATGCTGTAAGAAAGAAAGAGCAAGAAGGCAGTGACAATGATCCTTTTCTGGCAGACGAACAATTCTGCAACACATGGCTAAACAAAATAGTCTCCATCTGCAACAATATCAACAACTGGACCTATCTAAATGAAAGTTCTCTCGATGCAGTTTCTAGCATTATGGAAGGACTCGAATATCAATTAACTGGTTCTCAATCTAAGTTAGTTGCTTCGGTTTCGTCCGTACTTTATGACAGAGGGAAAGAATACAGAGAGAGAGAAAGAAATGTCAATAGAAGAGCCGAGCAGCTAAAAACTGAAGCCAAGCAACAAGCCTGGAAAGATGTAGAAAAGAAACTCACAGAAATATCAATTCAAGATACAAAGTCAGATCAGTATTTGATAAATCTTTTGGTTGCCCAAATCGAATGTTGTGGAAATAGTGAGTTCCGTTCGTCTTTTATTGAGGATGTTATCAGTATGTTCGATAAAAAAGGAACACCCGATCAAATGTATCAACTATTTGTCTGGTACATCAATCAGGCTGATTATTACAGAAATCTAGACTATAATATTCGTTGGAAGATTTGTGATAAAGCCTATTATCTTTGGCAGGAAATGCCAAAATGGATAAAAGACAAAGCCTTGCTAAGCGATTCAACAATTCTACTTGATAGGCTTCATTATTTTGACGAAGAGAATCTAGCAGAATCCAAACGAATGAAATGATAAAAGCTGAAATGAGTTATAGGTTCAATCAATAAGCTAATGGAATAATTGATGTCCTACACAAGTCTCTCTATATTATTTCATCGCATCGATTTGATGCACAATTCAAATCATTATGTCAACGACAAATGCAACAAATGGGAAAAAGAGAGTCACTTCTTTTTCTGATGTAGTCATAAAAGCGTTAGGCGTTTATGTCTATGCCCTCGTAGATCCAAGAGACAACAAAATCTTCTATGTGGGAAAAGGTAGAGGAAATCGTGTTTTTCAACATGCGCAAGAAGCAAAAGCTTCGGACTCTACTCAAGTAGCATCTGAAAAGATTCAACAAATACTTGATATCCTGAATGAAGATAAAGACGTGAAATGCTTCATCCTTCGTCATCACTTGGAAGCAACGAATGCGGATGAGATTGGTTTCACCATAGAATCTACCATCATCGACTTGTTGAACAGTGGTCTCGTATCAGTAGATTTCAACCTCACGAATGGGCAAACAGGACATCAACAACACGAGTATGGCATCATGACAGTGGACGAAATTATACAAAAGTACGATCCACTTCCTGAGTTGAAAAGACGTAATGGTGACGAACTTGTTGCGGTGAAATTGAATAAAGTGTACCGCAAAGATATAACCTCTGATGAACTCTATGAAGGCACTCGCAAAAGCTGGGTGATGAGCCTTGATAGAGCAAAGAAGATCACTCACGTTTTAGGAACCTATCTCGGTCGCGTTGTAAGTGTAGTCAAAGTGACAGACGCTGAAAAAGATACGGATAATTCCAAACGAGTGATATTCACGGGTGAATTGATTGATGACAAGGATTATCTCAACAAAAGCGTAGCGGAATACACAAAATGCCAAAATCCGGTGACCTATCTTGAAAAGATTAGCGAACTGAAAGACAAGGCTGTCTGTGTGAGCCTTGCCAAAACCTACGAACTCGCGACATCTAACAATGCTTTACTGAGCTTGTATGATGCAGTTCGCGGTAATTGGATGATGGATTTTGAGAAAGCAAAAACAATGAATCTCGTGCTTGGTGTCTTTAAGAATGAGATTGTAGCCGTGTTGAAAGTGGAGAGTTGTTCACAAGTTGAAACGCACGTGTTGCCTTCACTGGTAAATTACTTGAGGACTCCAAATACCTTGGCGTTGCAACAGGACAACTATTTTACGGTAGCGCTGTCCGCTATCTTGACGTAGATAAGCTGATGTAGGCTTTAATAAACTATTTGTGATTGAACATTGCTAACGTTCATAGAATCCTCTTCTGAATTTCTTGACAAGGAAATTACAGAAGAGGATTTTATCGTTTATCACCACTCTTAAGCACAAAAACGATACGTTGTTTGGGAGAAAACAACACGTTGTTTGAGAGAAAACGACACGTTGTTTGAGAGAAAACGACACGTTGTTTGGGAGAAAACGACACGTCGGTTGAAGTGGAAGGAGGAATCGGAGAAGGAAAGGAAGATTTTAAGGAGATGATTTCGGATGAGGAGGAGAGTAAAAGTGGGGATTTTGAAGATTCATCATTTTCACCGAAAGTGTGATAGTAATAAATGCTAAAATGGATTTTTTGCTCGCCCACGCGCGCACGTGTACAAGAGTTTTACACTTTTTGCTGTCACAAGTGTCACAGAATTGGGATATTATGCTGTAAATAAGCGTATTATCGATATTTATTCATTTCTTTAACACTCTTAAAGGGAGAATTGTTCAAAATGTCGTTTGGGGGAATGATTTTGGAGGAAGGAAAAACTTGGATAAGTAGGCAAAAGAGGGAGGGAAAAAGGATGAAAAATGGTGGTGAAAATAGATTGGTGTGACACTTGTGACAGCAAAAAATCAAAAATTCTGTTGGAAAGTGCGTGTGCGTACACGCGCGTGAGGAATTCATCGACATTGCTTGACGGTCGGGTTGGTCACAAGAGGGAGAAGGTCGGGGATAAGGAAAAGATCAGGCGATATGGAAAGGGAAGGAGTATCGGAAAAAGGGAGGAATCGCTGGAAGAAGAATCGCTAGGGGAAGAATCGCTAGGTTAGCGTTGTTATCTCAATATTTTGCAAGGTCTAGTTATCAGAAAGTCAAATACAGAGAAGAAAAAGTGCATTTTCACGATGATTTTTCCCTCTTTGGGGCGAAATCAACCCATATATGTATAGGGAGCAATCGCAAAGTGCGCGGTGCAAACGAAATGGTGTTTTGAATCGCGAGGGAGGTTTTCAGAAGAAAAAGAACTTGCATCTCAGCCTTTTTCCGTATCTTTGCTTGTCTTATCCCAATGGGCAAGAAAGACCAACACATTAACGACTAACAAAACGACTTTATCAACTACGTTCATGGACAAAATGACTATGACATACGAAATAATGGCTCCTGTGGGTTCACGCGAAGCCCTCGCTGCTGCCCTCAAAGCTGGTGCCGACTCCATCTATTTTGGCATCGAATCGCTCAATATGCGCTCGCACTCTGCCAGCAAGTTCACGATAGAAGACTTGCACGACATCGCCGCGCAATGTGCCGCGAAGGGTGTGAAGAGTTATCTCACGGTGAATACCATCATCTATGGCGAAGACCTGGAACTGATGCGCAAAATCTGCGATGCCGCCAAAGAAGCGAGTATTTCAGCGGTGATTGCTGCCGACGTGGCGGTATTGAGCTATTGCCGCACCATCGACCAAGAGGTGCATCTCTCCACCCAACTCAACATTTCGAACGAGGAGGCATTGCGCTTCTACTCGGCTTTTGCCGATGTGGTGGTGTTGGCGCGTGAATTGAACATGGAACAGGTGCGCAAAATCGCTGATTTCATTGAAGCCAACCAAATCAAAGGACCTAATGGCGAATTGATTCGCATCGAAATGTTTTGCCATGGCGCACTCTGCATGGCGGTGAGTGGCAAATGCTATCTCTCGCTCGACAACCAAGGACGCTCTGCCAACCGCGGACAGTGTATGCAGCAATGTCGCCGCAAATATACGGTGACCGACAAAGAGACGGGCGTGGAGCTCGACATCGACAACGAGTACATTATGAGTCCGAAGGACTTGAAAACCATTGGTTTCATCGACAAAATGATGGCAGCCGGTGTGTCGGTGTTCAAGATTGAAGGTCGTGCGCGCTCAGCCGAATATGTCTACACCGTGGTGCAGTGCTACAAAGAAGCCATTCAGGCGGTGCAAGACGGTACTTTCACAGAAGAAAAGGTGAAAGCGTGGGATGAGCGACTAGCCACGGTGTTCAATCGCGGTTTCTGGGATGGTTATTACCAAGGAAGGAAATTGGGCGAATGGACCGACAAGAATGGGTCGTCCGCAACAGAGAAAAAGGAATATGTGGCGAAAGGCACGAAGTATTTCTCCAAACTCGGTGTGGCTGAATTTGGTGGAAGCCGGCGAAATCAATTTGGGCGACAAACTCGTGGTGATTGGTCCCACAACAGGCGTGGTGTATATAGACGTGACATCGATGCACGGCGACAATGGCCCCGTGGAAAAGGCCACAAAGGGAATGTCTGTGGCTTTCCCCGTGAGCGAAAAGGTGCGTCCAAGCGATAAACTCTATAAACTAGTGAAGACAGGTAATTGAACAAGTGTATGAAACTCGTATTTGACTTCGGCGCAGTGTTGGTGGATTTGGAAAAATCGGATGCTATCGCCGCATTTGACCGTTTGGGAGTGGACATTCGTCCTTACATCGGCACATTTCGTCAAGGCGGTGTGTTTGCTCTGTTGGAAAATGGCGACATCTCGCTGAGCGATTTCTACGATGAGATGCGCAAAATAGCCAACAATCCAGCATTTACCGACGACGAAATTCGCACAGCGTGGGAGGCTTATCTCAAAGGCATTCCGGCGGAGCGTTTGGAGATGTTGCTCAAGATTCGTCAGCACTACGAAGTCTATGCGCTTTCCAACACCAACGAGATACACTGGACGCAGAGTCTACGCGATTTCTTCACGTGGGACGGACATACGGTCAAGGACTTCTTTGACGGTCTGTTTCTCTCTTACGAACTGCACAAACAAAAACCGGATGTCGCTATCTTTCAACGCGTCACGAAGTTGCTCCACTGCGAGAAAGACGAGATTTTGTTTTTCGATGACAGTGCCGCCAACTGCGAAGCTGCACAAAACTATGGTTGGCAGGCTTTGCTAGCTCCTGCTGGTGGCGAATGGCTCAAGTATTTTGATGAAAATGGACGTTTACGCGATTGATTCTCCCCATTTTTCAGTTCCCATAGCTGAGGTGTTTGTGCTGAATCGTGCGGCATTTCAGTCGGCAACAAAGCACAACGATGCTCCCGACTGTGGTTTTGCGCTGGGCGAAGTGGCCTGCACCGTGGGCTTCTTTGACGGTGTGCATCGCGGACATCAATATGTGTTGCAAACGCTGCGCACAGCTGCGCAACAACGGGCATTGCCAACGGTGGCGGTGACCTTTGCGCAGCATCCGCGCTCGCTGGTGAGTAAGACCACTCCCCCTCCGGCACTCACCACACTTGGCGAAAAAATAGAGCGGATGGGGGCGTGCCACATAGACGCTGTGGCGGTGCTCAACTTTACTCCCGAAATGGCGCGACTCTCCGCACAAGAGTTTATGGCACAAGTGCTGCGCGAGGGATTGGGTGCGCGCTTTCTGCTGATGGGCTACGATCATCGTTTTGGTCGTCCGAAAGCCGATGAAGGTTTTGCCGACTATGTGCGCTATGGTGCAGATTTAGGAATTGAAGTTGCCTTGTGTGACAAAGCCGAAACCGCGTTGCAACTTTCGTCTTCATCGATTCGCTTGCTGCTCGAACAGGGCAATGTGGCAGAAGCCAATCTCCTACTCGGACGCTACTACAAGGTGTCGGGCGTGGTGATTCACGGTTTTCAAAATGGCCGAAAGTTGGGATTTCCCACGGCAAATTTCCAACTAGATGCTTCCAAACTCGTGCCTCATCTGGGGAGCTATGCCACCTGGGTGACGTGGAAGGGACAACGCTATGCAGGTATGACGAACATCGGTAGGCGTCCCACGTTGGACAATGGGGAAGAGATTAGTTTGGAAACCCATTTACTCGACTTCAAAGGCAATCTGTATGACGAAACACTGACACTCGAGTTCGTGGCTCGTTTGCGCGATGAGAAACGATTTGAGGGTTTGGAACACCTCAAGGCGCAGTTGGAACAAGATGCTGCGAAAACGCGCGAAGTGCTGGGCTGTTCTTCCCAATAAACATTTACACTGAATTGATATGACATTAATCACCAAAGATTTCTTGAAAACGGCAGGTATTTTCTGTTTGTTTCTCCTCCTACAATTGCTCATTCCCCTGGTGGCTTGGGGTTTGTCTTCACTCCCTGCTTTTGCTGGAACTGTATACAACATTCCGGGGGGGGAGAATGCTACATTTAGCATCACCATTCCAGCGTTGGCTTTCTCCTTTTTTGTGGTGCAACTGGCTTTTGTGCTGTTGTTACATTTCACGGGATGGGTGAGAATCAAACTATTCAGCGGAAAATCAGCCAATTTCGGTTTTTCGGGAATGCCTATTTTCCACTTTGTAGGCGTGTTTGTGGTGCTTTCGATGGGTCTCCAACTGATGTTGCTGCCTTTGCACCTAGATGATGGTAACACGAACGCACTGTTCAAACAACTATCCTCAAACATTTGGGGCGTGCTGGGTTTGGTAGTCGTGGGCACTTTGGTCGAAGAATTGACTTATCGTGCAGGTGTTTTTCAACTCACGCGCAAACACATTGGCAACATCGGAGCAATGTTTCTTTCTTCTTTGCTCTTTGCTTTGGTACACGGCAATTTGTATCAAGCCATTCCGGCTTTCTTCCTAGGCTTGGCTTTGGCTTATCTCTATCTCCGCACGGAAGATTTGCGTCTGTGTTGGTCGGCGCACATCGCCAATAATGCGCTGGCAGTATTAGCCTTTCACTACGCTCCTCTCGCTCATTTGGGAGAACAATGGCCAGTTTGGCAACAAGTGGGTGTGGGTGCGCTGATGGTGGCGATGGGTGGTTTCGGACTTTTGATGAAAGGGTCGCTACTCAAAAAACTATTTGGGCGCGCTAAGGGATAAGGGCTAACGTCTCATCTCTAAGGCTCGTGGTGAGCATAAAAGGGTCCGTGACCCTCTAACGTCTAACCTCTAACGTCTAACGTATAGAATGCAATTAAGAAATCTCAACCTTGGTCATCGTCCAGTGCTGCTGGCACCAATGGAAGACGTCACCGACATCGGTTTTCGTCTACTCTGCCGCAGACTCGGTGCTTCAATGGTATATTCAGAATTTGTGGCAGCTGATGCCCTAGTGAGAATGGTCAATAAATCGTTGCAGAAACTCACCATCTGTGATGACGAACGACCGGTAGCGATTCAAATTTATGGTCGCGATCGAGGAGCCTTGGCCGAAGCCGCAGAAATAGTGGTGGAAACAGCACATCCCGACATCTTAGATCTCAATTTCGGTTGTCCGGTGAAGAAAGTAGCCGGAAAGGGTGCTGGTTCGGGGATGCTGCAAACTCCCGATTTGATGCAAGAAAGCATTCGTGCTGTGGTGGACAGAGTGGGCAACCGCGTACCGGTGACAGTGAAAACGCGCTTAGGTTGGGATCACGAACACCGCATCATTGTAGATTTGGCAGAACGCATCCAAGATTCCGGTGCTGAGGCTTTGACCATCCACGGGCGCACCCGTTGTCAGATGTACACAGGAGAAGCCGATTGGACGCTCATTGGTGAAGTGAAACGCAATCCTCGTATGCACATCCCCATCATCGGCAACGGAGATATTGCTTCGGGCGAAGATGCATTGCGCGGATTTGAAGACTATGGAGTGGATGCTGTGATGGTGGGACGCGCCACCTTTGGTCGTCCGTGGATTTTCAAAGAGATTCGCGACACACTCGATGGCACACCGTTCGATGTTTCTTCGGCAGTGCAGAGTGATTTCGCTCCGATGTCGGCCGACTGGCAACTCGATGTGCTCAAAGAGGAAGTGCGCCAGAGTGTGGAGCGGATTGACGAATATCGCGGTATTCTACACGTGCGTCGTCATTTGGCGGCAACTCCTTTGTTCAAAGGGATTCCCAATTTCCGACAAACGCGCATCGAAATGTTGCGCACGGAAAAGATGGACGAACTTTTTGAGTTACTCGAGAGCATCCGTCCTCTTCTCCACACAGAAAAGGAGGAAGAATAAGTCTTCCAAAGAGCATTAAAATAAATCGGATTTCTCAATATCTTTTTCTCTCACCTATCCTCTCATCTATTATTTCAACCCTATGTCTACCCTTACTCCTGCTGCTCAGCGCATTGCTGCACTTCGCACAGCGATGAAAACGCATCATCTTGACCTTTACATCGTGCCTACTGCCGATCCCCACAACAATGAATATGTGGCTGACCGATGGAAGGGACGCGAATGGTTGAGTGGATTTACAGGAAGCGCAGGAACGCTTATCGTTTCTCTCGAAAAGGCTGCGCTTTGGACGGATTCTCGCTATTTTCTTCAAGCTGAAAAGGAACTTGCAGGTAGTGGTATCGAACTGATGCGGATGGGTGTGGAAGGTGTGCCGAGCGAGAGCGAATGGATGAAGTCTGTGGTGGGATACACTTTGGAGAATGGGGATGAATTGTCTTTTTCTCATCTTGATCACAATCCACGAATTGGATTCGATTTTATGGGTGTTTCCTATGAACCTCAGATGGATATGGTCTACGATTTGGCAGATTTCTTGGTAGATATTGACTTACTCGAGGAGATATGGGAAAATCGTCCAGCACTTCCGAACCACGCTGTTTATCTTCAACCCGAAAAATGGACAGGAGAGAGCATCGTTGCGAAAATGGAGCGATTGAGAGCGTTTGTGAAACAGCAACACGCACAATATTATATGACAAATGATGCGTCAGAAATTGCGTGGTTGCTCAATCTGCGCGGAGAAGACATTGCATATAATCCGGTGTTTTTGGCTTATCTCATCGTGGGAAGTGAAGATGTGCACTTGTTTATCACCGAGGAGCATCTTACTCCTGAGGTGAGGGAATATCTGAAACGAGTCAATACGACTTATCATCCTTATGATGGGGTGCTGGATTTTATCAACAAAGCGCCTCAACAAGAGAACACTTTTCTCTTTGCTTTCAACATCAACTATGGTTTGTGGGAACGCATCACACAATCTCCCATCGGGTTTTGGACTCCCGACCACGGGGTTTCTCCGATTGCTCAATGGCGTGCGCACAAAAATGACGCAGAGATTGAGGGTTTTCGACAGGCAATGCTTCTCGATGGCGCAGCACTGGTGCGTTTTCGCAGAGAATTGGATGAAAAAATTGCTGATGGCAGCATCAACAACGAAACGGAATGGAGCATTTCTGAGAGATTGGAAGCTTTTCGTGCTGAAAATGCGGAATATCGCGGTCTTTCTTTTGCTACGATTGCAGGATATGCAGGCAATGGTGCTATCGTGCACTATGAAGCAACGGCAGATGATCACGCACAACTTTCCAACAAAAGTTTTCTTCTTCTAGACAGCGGTGCGCACTATGTGAGTGGAACTACTGACATCACGCGCACCATTCCACTTGGTGCACTGACTGAGGAGGAAAAGAAAGCCTACACGCTGGTGCTCAAAGGGATGATTCAGCTCTCTATGGCGCATTTTCCAGTGGGAACCACAGGACTTGCGCTCGATTTTGCAGCACGACAATCCATGTGGCGTGAGGGGTACGACTTCGGACACGGCACTGGACACGGAGTGGGTAGCCATTTGTGTGTGCACGAAGGTCCTCACCAGATTCGCAAAGATCGACGCGCAGCAACAGAGGTGCCTTTCCACGTGGGAATGACGGTGAGCAACGAGCCTGGTATCTATGTTGCGGAGAAATTTGGTGTGCGTTTGGAAAACGTGTTGGTGGCTCAACCTGCGCAGAAGACGGCATTTGGCGAATTCCTTCATTTTGAAACACTCACGCTTTGTCCCTTAGACGTGACGCCTATTGTGGTGGAAATGCTGGAATCTTCTGAGCGCAACTGGCTCAATGCTTATCACACTATGGTGCGTGCAGAATTGCTCCCACTGCTTTCGGACGAAAAAGACAAGGAATGGCTCATCAATGCAACGAAAGAACTATAAATCAACAATTATAGATGTTGCATTACCCTCCACACTCCCCAACAATCTTTATAATTACTCTCCCCAAAGCCAACTCTAATTAAAATTATTATCCTCACACCCAACTATCATTATAATTACTCACCACCCAAACCATCTCTAATTAAAATTATTATCCTCACACCCAACTATCCTTATAAAAAGCCTGTCTGATGAATGAAATGAAACAACCACTTTCCAACAACTCCACGACGTTTCACGACTCTCGAGATCGGAAATGGGATTTTCTTCGCGGTCTTGCCATATTTCTTGTATTATTAGGACATAGCATTCAATGGTTTGATCCCAATTGGAAGCAAAATCCGCTCTTTGAGGGAATCTACTCTTTCCACATGCCGCTTTTCATGTTCATTTCAGGCTATTTTCTGAGAAAAAACCTCGATCAAGTGCCATTTTGGGAATGGCAAAAACAGAAAGCAAGACAGCTTTTTCTTCCCAGCGTCGTCAACAGCATTGTTTTCTCATTGCTCATATACTTTACGATTTGTCAAGGATGGAGCGATCTAAAACCCATCTGGTATCACGAAGCTCTGTGGTATCTCAACACGCTTTTTGCTTTTGTCGTTGTAGCACGCATCATTGCAATTTGTCGAAATTCCAGTATTAGAGTATTACTTTGGATGCTCTTCTATGGTTGTACGTTCTTTCTCAAATTCTATCCCATAGGAATGTATCTAAAGTTCATGCTTCCCTTTTTCCTTCTAGGAATATCCTACCGAAAACTCACGAACTTCAAACCATCTTTGCAGTATTACATCATAGTTCCAGGAGCATTGCTCGCTGTTTGGGTGTTTCCCATGTGGAATTTCTCGCACTCCATCTATATGTTGCCTTATGCTCCACTAGATCCAGAGAATATTCAGCATTTTCTCATCCTCTATGCCAATGGTTTCGCTGGGATTTGTGCAACAATGTTACTCATCAACAGCATCTATCCACTACTCGTTAGCAAGAAAAGTCTTGTTCCTTTCGTCAAAACTGCAACTTGGGTTGGCACCGTCACTCTTCCTATTTATGTGGTGCAAACGCATTTCTTGTGGTTCGAGAAATTGTTGATGGTTTCTCTCAAAATTTTGTATTACAATGCGCCACTGCACTCGCGCTCATCCCCTTCTGTTGGGGAATTTATCGCACGATAAGTTTCAGTAGCATACTCAAACTCCTCTTCTTTGGAGAAAAAACAAGAAAACGAGAGTAACAAGGAGCTTAAAGATACAAGAAAACGAGAGTAACAAAGAAAGGAGAAAAAACAAAATCACCTCCTAAAGTCAGGAGGTGATTTTTAGTTGGTGCGCCTGATAGGACTCGAACCTACACGTATCGCTACACCAGATCCTAAGTCTGGCGCGTCTACCAATTTCGCCACAGGCGCGCTTTTGATGCTGCAAATTTACGGCAGATTCCGCAAAAAACAAAGAAAATCGAGCACTTTTTTTGCTCTTCGGCTGCAAATTGGTATTTTTGCATAAACAAGACTACGCATATGACGCATTTTTTCACTGCATTTTCTCAAAGACTCACCCACACTTGGTGCTTTCTTTTCGTCTGCTTCTCTATGGTAGGCGTCACAGTGCAGGCGCAAAACGCAAAACTCCCTAGCGTCAATCCCAAAATGTCTTTCACCAACGCGGAAGGACAAACTGTGCAAGAAGATAATTTCAATGGTGGTGCACCGCTCCACGTTGTTTTTGAAGCCAACCCACAAGACCTCGGAAATTACACCCCTTTATATGAGTGGCAATTCCTACGCGAAAACAGCACAACGCCGTTTCTCACACGCTACGAACGAACCACTCACTACGATTTCTCAGAAAGTGGCAACTTTCGCGTGCGCCTACTCGTTTCTTTCGTCTTAGGGCGCGACACCGTCAATTATGCGCAAGACGAACCCTTTGTGTTGAACTTCGCAGAAAGCAAACTTGAATTCCCCAATGCCTTCACCCCCAATGGCGATGGCATCAACGACATTTTCAAAGCCAAAGATGGTTTTCAAAGCATCGTCAGTTTTCGTGCCGTTATGGTAAACCGCTGGGGAAAACAAGTGGCGCATTGGACAAATCCTGCCGAGGGGTGGGACGGAAAAAACGGAGGAAATGAAGCTCCCGAAGGAGCCTATTTCCTCAACGTCACCGCTCGAGGAGCCGATGGAAGAAATTACAACATCAAGAAAACCATCAATCTCTTGCGCCGTTACGATGCTGTCAGCAAATGAAGCGAAATTCCGCTGCATTGCACACAAAGTTTAGCCCAAATACCTGCCATCATCCGCCAATCCTGGCACCAAGATGGCACCTCATCACATTCTTCTCTCCCATAGATATAGCACACAGACTTCAATATGAATCCCACGCACTCCTCTCCCACTCCCTCTTCTACCTCCCCATCTACCGTTCCCACACTCGAGGACGGCAACATTGAGATATTGGGAGCGCGTGTGCACAATCTCAAAAACATCGACGTCACCATTCCTCGCAACGCGCTCACCGTCATCACGGGTTTGAGCGGAAGCGGAAAATCATCTTTGGCTTTCGACACGCTCTATGCCGAAGGACAACGCCGATATATTGAAACATTTTCTGCCTACGCACGCAACTTTCTCGACAATCTCGAGCGTCCCGATGTTGACAAAATCACTGGACTCTCGCCCGTCATCAGCATTGAGCAAAAGACCACCAACAAGAATCCGCGTTCCACGGTGGGCACCGTCACAGAAATCTACGACTTTCTGCGTCTGCTCTTTGCTCGCGCTGGAGATGCCTACTCCTATTTGAGTGGAGAAAAGATGGTGAAATACACCGAAGAACAGATTCTCGAACTCATTCTTCAGCAATATGTTGGGAGAAATCTATCTTTTGGCTCCTCTCGTCAAACAGCGCAAAGGTCACTACAAAGAACTCTTTGAGTCTATTCGCAAGAAAGGTTTTCTCAACGTTCGAGTCGATGGTGAACTCCGCACGGCGGAAGCTGGAATGCGCGTGGATCGTTACAAAAACCACGACATCGAAGTCGTCATCGACCGTCTCAAGGTGCAAACCAAAGACGCAGAACGATTGCAACAAAGTGTGCAACAAACTTTGCAACAAGGCGAAGGATTGATGCTTATTCTCGATGCAGAGGACAACAGCATCCGCTATTTTTCTAAGCGTTTGATGTGTCCCACCACAGGGTTAGCTTATCGCGAACCAGCACCGCACAACTTCTCGTTCAACTCTGCGCAAGGGGCTTGTCCCAAGTGCAAAGGACTAGGTCACGTGAATGTCATCGATTGGGAAAAAGTATGCCCCGATCCCTCACTCAGCATCAAACAAGGCGCACTCGTTCCACTCGGAAAAGCCAAGAACGCTATGATTTTCTGGGCTATCTCTGCCTTGCTCGAGCAAAATGATGCCACACTCAACACTCCCGTCAAAGACCTTTCAGAAGAAGTTTTGGATGAAATTTTGAATGGCACCACCGAACGCCTGCGCATCCCCAAACACATCGCAGGAACAAGCGACGACTTTTACACCGAGTTTGGAGGTTTGGTGAAATACATCCAACAGATGGCTGATGCAGAAATGTCTGCCGAGTCGCAACGATGGGCAGAACAATTCTCTCGCACCGCAGAATGTCCCGAATGTCACGGCGCGCGACTCAACCGCGAAGCACTCTCCTATAAGTTTGGCGACAAAACCATCGCAGAACTCGCTGCCATGGACATTGCCCAACTCAAAGAGTGGACAGACGAAGTAGCTGTGAATCTGAGCGGAAAACAGCTTGCCATCGCCACGGAAATTCTCAAAGAAATTCGCACGCGTCTCTCTTTTCTGCTCGATGTCGGTCTTGACTATCTCTCCCTCTCGCGCGCATCGATGACCCTCTCCGGTGGTGAAAGTCAGCGCATTCGCCTCGCCACACAAATTGGTTCGCAGTTGGTCAATGTGCTCTACATCCTCGACGAACCCTCCATCGGTCTTCACCAGCGCGACAACGTCCGGCTCATCCAATCGCTCCGACAACTGCGCGACACCGGCAACACCGTGGTCGTGGTGGAGCACGACAAAGACATGATGCTCGCTGCCGACTACGTGGTAGACATCGGTCCCAAAGCCGGACGACGCGGAGGAGAAGTGGTGTTTCAAGGCACACCGGCGCAGATGCTTCAGAGCGACACCCTCACTGCAGGCTATTTGAATGGCAATCATTTCATTGCCATCCCCCAACGTCGCAAAGGCAACGGCAAACAACTCCGCCTCATCGGAGCCAAAGGCAACAACTTGCGCAATGTCACTGCCACCTTCCCCCTCGGCACTCTCATTTGTGTGTCGGGTGTGTCGGGTTCGGGCAAATCCACACTCATCAACGACACCCTCCAACCCCTGCTCTCGCAACACATCTATCATTCTTTACGCGAACCCCTCGCTTATGACAAGATAGAAGGATTGGAACACATCGACAAAGTGGTGGCTGTCGATCAAAGTCCACTCGGACGCACTCCGCGCTCCAACCCTGCCACTTACACGGGCGTGTTCAACGACATCCGCGCTCTCTTTGTCAATCTTCCCGAAGCCAAGATTCGTGCTTACAAACCCGGTCGTTTCTCGTTCAACGTCAAAGGTGGTCGCTGCGAAACTTGTCGCGGCAATGGTTACAAAACCATTGAGATGAATTTCCTCCCCGACGTTTATGTGCCTTGCGAAACCTGCCACGGCAAACGCTACAACCGCGAAACGCTCGAGGTGCGTTTCAAAGGGAAAAGCATCGCCGATGTGCTCGACATGACCATCAATCAGGCAGTAGAATTCTTTGAAAACGTGCCCAACATCCTGCACAAAATCAAAGTGTTGCAAGAAGTCGGACTCGGTTATCTGAAACTCGGTCAATCGTGCACCACCCTCTCGGGAGGAGAAAGCCAGCGCGTGAAACTCGCCACCGAACTCTCCAAGCGCGACACGGGCAACACCGTCTACATTCTCGATGAACCCACCACAGGACTTCACTTTGAAGACATCCGCGTGCTCATCGATGCTTTGAACAAGTTGGTAGACAAAGGCAACACCGTGATTGTCATTGAGCACAATCTCGATGTCATCAAAGTGGCCGACTACATCATCGATATGGGCCCCGAAGGCGGTCGCGGAGGCGGATACATAGTTGCAGAAGGCACTCCCGAAACTGTTGCCCTGCAAGGCAAAGGCCCCACCGCTCCGTTCCTCCAAGAGGAATTGGCAGTTGCACAACGCCACACTCCAGACCAACAAACTGCAAAAGCAGAACAATAATACTCTTTTCATAGCATATCAATCAATTCAATAATCTCCTAATTCGCTAACAATGTTTGAAGGACAACCCAGAGGGCTTTTCGCTCTCGCTCTCGCCAACACTGGCGAACGCTTCGGCTACTACACCATGTTGGCCGTCTTCGTGCTGTTCCTCCAAGAAAACTTTGGATGGAGTGCAGGTCTTGCCGGCACCTACTACTCAACATTCTTGATGTTCGTTTACTTCTTGCCATTTATTGGCGGTATCCTTGCCGACAAATTTGGATATGGCAAAATGGTGAAAATCGGCATCAGCGTCATGTTCCTTGGTTACGTGCTTTTGGCTGTACCCCTCGGCAATGGTGGTGCTGCCGTTGGTGCCGTGATTGGTGCACTTGCACTCATCAGCATCGGCACAGGCCTTTTCAAAGGCAATCTCCAAGTGATGGTCGGGGATCTCTACGCTTCTCCCGAAATGGCAAGCAAGCGCGACTCGGCTTTCTCTCTCTTCTACATGGCCATCAACATCGGTGCACTCTTTGCTCCCACTGCCGCCGTAGAAATTATGAAGTATGCGCAAAAGTCTCTCGGTTTTGAAAAGGCAGATAGCTACCACTTTGCCTTTGGAGTCGCATGCATCTCGCTCATCATCTCCATCTTGATTTACTTCGCCACACGCAGCACCTTCCGTCATGTTGAAGGCGGACACACCGCTGTTGCTGCATCAGACAAGGGCAAGTCTGTTGCCACAGAACCCGAACTGAGCAAGGAAGACACCAAAGCACGCATCGTAGCCCTCTGCCTAGTCTTCGCTGTGGTGATTTTCTTCTGGATGGCTTTCCACCAAAATGGTTTGACACTCACCTATTTCGCTGCGGAATTCACACAACAGTCTTCAACAGGCATTCCGTCAATGCTTTTTGATGTCAAAAACCTCGTGATGGTTATTATCGCCATCTATGCTTCTTTTGCAGTTGTACAGAGCAAGACGCAGAAAGCTCGCATCATCGCCACCGCTGTCACCCTTCTCTGCGCAGTGGGCATCATTTATAATGGTTTGACGGTAGGCAACCACACTGTCGATGTGAGCGCCCCCATTTTCCAACAATTCAACCCCTGTTTTGTTGTTGGTCTCACCCCCGTGAGTGTAGCCCTCTTTGGGTGGTTGGCATCTCGCAAAAAGGAACCTACCGCTCCTCGCAAAATCGCCTATGGTATGATTGTGGCAGCCATTGGTTTCGGCATTATGATTTTCGGTTCTACTGGCATCAGTCCCTTAGAAAAGCAAGTGACTGAAAAGTTCAACATCGACGAACAACTGAAGGTACAGAAAGAAGCAAATGATAAAGAGTTCAAAGCCTTCACTACCAAAGTAGAAGACAATTTCAAGCAACAGAAAGAGAAGATTGAAGCTGAAGTTCAAAAGGTTCAGAAGCAAGAAGAGGAAAATAAAGTTGCAGCTTTAAGCACAGCTAAAGACCTAAAACAAAAGGCTGATATCAAACTCAATTCTAACCTCACCAAAATCAAGCAAGACGCTCTCAAGAACCAAGAAATTCAAAAGTTGCGCAACGAAGCAGACACAAAAATCAAAGCTTTCGAAACAAGCATTCAAGAAAAGAATCTTGTAGCCGACACTGAGGCTAAGGTAAACAAAGCCCAAGTAGAAGCCGATATCGAAGCATCTGGTATGCGCGTTTCTCCCAACTGGCTTATCCTGACTTATCTCATCCTCACCTTCGCCGAACTTCTCCTTTCGCCTATGGGCATTTCCTTTGTGTCGAAGGTGGCTCCTCCCAAATACAAGGGTATGATGATGGGTGGTTGGTTTGTGGCTACTGCCATCGGTAACTTCCTCACCGTTATTCCTGCGCTCTTGTGGTGCAAAGTTCCTCTCGTGGTTGTTTGGGGTGTACTCGCTGGTCTTTGCTTGCTCTCCTTCCTCTTCATTTTCTCTCAGATGAAGAAACTCGAAAAGGTGGCATAAATCTATACATTCGTTTCAAACACTAGGCATTCCACCTAGTACTCAATTGGTCGCATCGAACTCCCTTTTCGGTGCGACCTCTTTTTGCACCCTTCCTAACACATCACCCTCTAAACATATAAGCATTGAAATGAGGGTAAAGAGTGAAAAAATCGCAGAAATCTGCACTTTTTTCTTTGAAACACACCCAAAGTGGCAACCCTATATTGCAAAACAATCAATTTCTTACAAAAAGTATCCAGAGTAAGAAGACAGTCTCTCGCGCACGCGTATGCGCACGCCTTCCAACAGCGATGTTGTTTTTTTGCTGTCACAAGTGTCACACTTGGGAGGAAGATATGAGGGAAAATAGGGCGATATTGAACTCAAATTGGCGGCAAAATACACATTTTTCGATGGCCTTACCGTTGATTTTTTGAGGGGCATACGCCTCATTTTGTTAAAATTCATCCCATAATTAGGGTAATCTCTTGTATTATAGCAGATTAAAAAGAAGTCTGTGACACTTGTGACAGCAAAAATCATAAAACTCCTGTTATGTGTACGTACACGCACGCGCGAGAGAGGGTTGTTATAGGTATTTTTACAAATCAACTTTCCAATATTCCCATACTCAATTCCCATACTCTTGCAAAGCGGAAAAATGACTAACCCATCACCTGAAAAAAACGACACGTCGTTTTCAATAAAACAACACGTCATTTTCAATAAAACGACACGTCATTTTCAGTAAAACAACACGTCGTTTTCAATAAAACAACACGTCGTTTTTAGAAAGTAACATGTCAATTGAAGAGAAGTGACTGCCTAGTTCTTGCAGAATTTGTCTAGCACAAAAGGGAAGTAGCCAATGAACAAGGAAAAAGACAGAAATATCTGTTTCTTGGGCACTGCGCAAGAAACACAAAATAAAGCATTCAACGGCCAATGCACTTTTGCAGAAAATTTTGATGCACATCACCCGAAAAAAATCATTCAACCTTTGATTTCCTCCCAGAGAATCACTACATTTGCAGAAATAACTGCGGAAAAATGTGATTTTCTACACTTTTCTGCACTTAAAAGTGTGATTTCCCAAAATTATAAGCCTAATCAACGGCACGCACACTGAAAAAATACACAAATTCACAAGAGCCTATTTATGGAAGACTACAACAAATATCAAGGGAATTATTCAGAAGGCGGTCTATGGAATACCGTTAAAAAGTGGACAAGCAAACTTGGAGAAGAAGCCATTTACAACATTTGCTTACTTTATTACCTAGCGAAATCACCAGACTTACCAGCTACGGATAAAATGAAAGTATTAGGCGTGTTAGGCTATCTAATTCTTCCTGCCGATGTCCTACCAGACATCACTCCAATCGTCGGATTTAGCGATGATTTAGCAGCGATTGTCTTTCTCCTTAAAAACCTATCTAAATATACGACATCGGAGATTAAAGAAAAGGCTCGAGAAAGAGCAAAAAAATTGCTTCGCTAGATTGTAAACATAGAAGATGGCGAACGAGTGATAGTATGAACTAATGATAGGAAGAGAAGATGTGTGTGATGATAATTCATTCAAATCTTTGAGGAAAATCATTCCAAATCTAGGTGCATTTCCCACAAATTGATTAACTTTGCAAGAGATGGATGGATTCATCATCCTAGGATTTATCACTTCAAAAAAAGAATATTATGCTCACTACAACTACTCCTCAAGTTGACGGCCGTCCCATTCGTCAATATCTAGGCGTTGTCAGCGCTGAAACCATCATTGGCGCCAACTTTCTCAAAGACTTTTTAGCTAATCTCACCGACTTCTTCGGAGGCCGTTCCAAAACTTACGAAAAGGTGTTGCGCGAAGGCAAAGAAACTGTGATGCAAGAATTGCAGATGGAAGCTACAAAATTGGGCGCAAATGCCATCGTGGGCATTGACATAGACTACAACACGATAGGTGGAAATGGTTCGATGCTGATGGTTGTTGGCACGGGCACGGCCGTGGTGCTATAATCTCCAATCGGTCATTAGACCGTTATAGGACAGATTGTTATGAAGAAGACAGCTTCCTAGGATCTAATGACCGATTTGGGTTTAAGTTTTTTCCCATCAACACCCCACGCTGCACCACGTGGGGCTGTTGTGCGCGCTACTTGCTTGCTGCACGGGCAGAAAGTGAGGATGCTCAACGCGTGTTTGCCGTTATTATGCTACAATCTCTCTTTAATACAGAACAACTCCTCGAAGCGGGTTGCGATGAGGCTGGGCGCGGATGCCTAGCCGGTGCTGTGTTTGCAGCGGCTGTGATTCTTCCTCCAGATTATCAAAACGAATGGCTCAACGATTCCAAACAACTTTCGGCTAAGAAACGGCAAGAATTGCGGGCTATCATTGAGCGCGATGCGTTGGCATGGTGTGTGGCGCAGGTGGATCCAGAAGAAATAGACCGTATCAACATTCTCAACGCGGCCATTCTGGCGATGCACCGCGCACTCGATGGACTGACGCTGCGACCTGAATATATCATTGTCGATGGCAATCGTTTCAAACCTTATCACGAACCGCAAAAGTTGGAGGAGAAGACGGAGGATAAGGTGAAAAACGACAGGAAAAAAACGGATTCAGTCATTCCCCACACTACGATTGTGAAAGGGGATGGTAAATTTTTGTCGATTGCTGCGGCTTCGATTTTGGCTAAAACCTATCGCGATGAGTATATGGTGGAATTGCATGAGCAATATCCACACTACGGTTGGGACAGGAATGCAGGTTATCCCACGAAGCAGCATCGCACGGGCATTGCCGAATATGGCACAACTCCTTTTCATCGTATGACTTTCAACCTCTTGGGCGATAAGGCTCAACTGGAATTGGATTTCCAATAATCCCAAATCGGTCATTATATCCTTGGAAGTTATCTTTTCAATTACGAATCATTCTATAACGGTCTAATGACCGATTTAGGATAACCTCTTCATTTCATTATGGCTCACTACGCAGACATCGTTCTTCCTTTGGCAGTGGCAGGTGCTTACACCTATCGCATTCCTCCCACTTTGGGCGGCAACTTGGTGGTGGGCTCTCGTGTGGTGGTGCCGTTGGGGAAATCAAAACGCTACACGGGTATTGTGATTCGTCTGCACGAGGGACAGTCTTCAGTGAGTGACGACAAAATCAAGGATATTGAGGAGCTGGTGGACGAACATCCGCTGCTACTTCCGCCCCAAATAGAACTTTGGCGATGGATGGCGCAGTATTATTTGTGCTGTCCTGGGGAGGTGATGAAGGCGGCGCTTCCTGCTGGACTGAAACTGGAGAGTGAAACGCTCCTTGTGGCTACCGAAGATGCCGACCCAGATGATGAGCAACTGACGAAGACGGAACAAGCGCTGTTGCGCGCGCTATCCAAAGCGCAGAGTTTGCAACAAGTGCGTAAAACGCTTCCTCTCCCTGGACTGACGCGCGCGGCAAAACGCCTCATCGAAAGCGGATTCGTGGAAGTGGAAGAGCGTGTGAGTCAGTCGTTTAAGAACAAGACAACGACTATGCTCAGACTGGCAGAGGATTATCACTCGGAGGAAGCTCTCTTGGCTCTCGACAACCAGTTGAAACGTGCCGAACGTCAACGCGAGGCGCTCCTTGCTTTTCTTGATATGGCGGGCATCGACAGTGTGACGGCTTTGAAACTTTGCTTTGCTCCAACCTGTGCAGCGACAATTGCTGCAAGAGCGATTGGGAGATTCTACCGCGGGCATTCCTGCGCTGGTAAAACGTGGGGTGCTGGAAACTTACAATGTGGAGGTGGGGCGACTTAAACTACACAAGGCGCTTCCCGAGGCTTTGCACCATCCGCTCAGCGAAGCACAACAAAAGGCGCACGATGAGATTGTGGCTTTGTGGGAAAAACAACGCGTGGTGCTGCTCCATGGGGTGACTTCAAGTGGAAAGACGGAAGTTTACATCCAGTTGATTAAAGAAACGATTGCGCGCGGACAACAAGTATTGTTTCTCCTCCCCGAAATTGCGCTTACCACACAAATCACCGACCGATTGGGACGCGTGTTTGGGGAACAATTGGGGGTATATCACTCTAAATTCCCCGACAATGAGCGCGTAGAATTGTGGCAAAAGCAATTGTCGGATGCGCCTTTCCCACTTATTCTTGGTGTGCGCTCATCGTTGTTTCTTCCTTTCCAAAATCTGGGTTTGGTGATTATCGATGAAGAGCACGAATCGAGTTATAAACAACAAGATCCGGCTCCGCGCTATCATGCGCGCGACACGGCTATTATGATGGCGCACCAGATGGGGGCTAAGGTGCTATTGGGCACGGCAACTCCTTCTGTGGAAACTTATGCGCACGCTCAAGAGGGGAAATACGGCTATGTGGCATTGACACAACGCTTTGGAGACGTGGCACTTCCCGAAATTGTGGTGGAAGATGTGGCGGAATTGCGCCGCAAACGCTTGATGCCGACACCTTTTTCTCCTAGATTGCGCGATGAAATCGAAGCGGCGCTCCAACAAGGACAACAGGCGATTCTGTTTCTCAATCGTCGAGGTTATAGTCCGGTGCTGCAATGTCGCAGTTGTGGATGGTCGCCACACTGCACGCGCTGCGATGTGCCGCTCACGCTTCATTTGAAAATGAAGAAAATGGTGTGTCACTATTGTGGCACTTACTATGACATTCCCACCCATTGTCCGCAATGCAAACAAGCTGATTTGCGCGACATTGGGGCAGGAACGGAGAAGATTGAAGCGGCCATAGAAACTTGTTTTCCCAAAGCTAAAGTGGGACGTATGGATTTAGACACTACGCGCTCACGCTCGGCATATGAACGGATTATCCGCGATTTTCAACACGGAGAAACGAACCTCTTAGTGGGTACGCAGATGGTGACGAAGGGTTTGGACTTTGGAGGTGTGAGTGTGGTGGGGATTATCAACGCAGATCAGTTGTTGAACCAATGTGATTTTCGCGCGCACGAACGTGCTTTTCAAATGCTCTCGCAAGTGGCAGGTCGTGCCGGACGAAGAGGAAAACAAGGTCGCGTAGTTTTGCAGACGCGACAAGCGACTCTTCCGGTGGTGAAACAGATTGTGGCGAATGACTACGAAGGGATGTTTGAACAGGAGATGCGCAACAGAAAGGCGTTTCGATTTCCTCCTGAGGTGCGTCTGATTGCAATCTATTTGAAACACCGCGATGAACGTGTGGTGGCGGCGGCTGCGCAACAACTGGCCGTGTGGCTGCAACCTCAATTTCAGGGTGATTTCCTCGGGCCCCCGACCGTCCGCACGTGGGATATGTGCAATTGCTTCACATTCGCAAGATATTGCTGAAGGTGGATGCTTCGCGCTCTGCAACAGAGGTGCGGCAAATGCTTCGGACTTATCAAAAGGGGATTACCGATCTTCCTCAATTTCGCAGTGTAACGATTTATTTCGATGTGGATCCGGTCTAAAAACTCACAAAAATTCTGCACTTTTCGCTCCATTTCTTGCCACATTCGGAAATTAGATTTATCTTTGTCGCAGATATGCTTCGTATGTTCAAACGCAAATACAAGGCAGTGATGATGGCATGGGTTATGCTATTATCGTTTTTGCCTCAAGTGTTGGTGAAGGGATTTCACCAGCATGGACGCAGTTTGGACAAAGTGGAATGCAACTTTGTGGCACAGTCTTCGCAACGCTCTACTTCACTAGAAAATGGTGAAAATGCGCGTGCGAAAGCGGTGAATGCACGTGCCAAAGACAAGCAGCACGAGAAGCACCGCAAAGACTTAGCACAACATCAGAAGAAATCTTCTGACGATGGTCAGGGAGATAAGGAAAATGGACACGATTGTGCCATTTGTCATTATCTCATCTCTCCTTTTACTCCTCCTTCTTTCACGGCTTTTTCTTTTTATGCGCCTTCGGTGCTTGTTGTTTATCAACAACAAGCTGACGATGTGCGCACGGTTGCCGTGACCACTCCTCAACTTCGCGGACCTCCGCAGGCATAAAACTTTGGCGTAGATTCCTTTCACGTGGTGTAGACTTTCCTTTAAGAAAGCCTATACTCGTTCGTCTTAGCCATGATTTGCTCAAAAAGCAAATCTTCTTCCCTTATTTTTTCTTTTTTGTATTCTCATTACGGAAACATCCCTTTTGCTTACGAGGTGTTTCTGCTGCTTCGGCATTTGCATCTGGGATAACTATCACTATTGCTATCCGGAGCGTAAGACGATGACTAGTAACCCCAATTCGGTTTAAGGTCACCTCTTTTTTACTCAGGTCATAGCACACAACGATTCTTTCGACCTTGTTCTAAGGCCGAAGATTCATTGTTTCACGCAAGTATATTTTAGAAAAGTGTGAGCTGCTTCACCTCTGCTTCTCCCTCCATCTCAAACTCCATATTGATAGAGGGTTTTGTGTCGTAGAAAGCATAAGCCGCCATTCCTGCCAAAAGGTTGACAATAAAGTTTGAGACACTTCTGTGGCGGGTATGAACAATGTGTGCCACGTTTTTAAGCATATCGTTGATGGTCTCGATAATACTCCTTTTACGGAGCATAATTTTGTCGTACACATCCATTAAGCGGTTCTTCATATTAGTGCGTATTCCCGTGACGATGTGAACTCCCCTATCGAAGAGAGAAGCAAAAAGTGATTGGGAAATATAACCTTTATCGGCATATAATTTTCCGAATAAGTCCTTAGTCAAGTTGTTGAATACCTCAGGATTACGATCATCCACATTGGCTTTGGTGAGTGCAAAGTTGAGTAATTCTCCTCGTTCATTACACAGCAGATGCAGCTTAAAACCATAGTACCATCCCATCGTACTTTTCCCTTTATGAGCATAGCCCTTGAAGACACGATTAGAATACTCGCGCTTGTTTTCACACACGGGAATACGTGTCGAATCGATAAAAGTAATCCCTGTACATTCTCCCATCAGAGCTAGTTTAAGGAATAGCAAAAGTGGAACTGCCACTCGTGGCATACGTTCCACAAATCGGGTATACGAAAGTAGGTTGGGAAACTCATCTTTTAGTTCTCGACAGACGTAGAAGAGATAGAAATGTTTGAAATTGCGAAACGTATTGCTGTGGAACAAGACAAGAATGGTAATCATTTCTGCATCGCTCATTCTTCCCTTTCTATTGCGAGTTTTAGGGGTGTTTGGAGAGGGATTTGAAAGCGAAAGTGCTTTTTGTTCAATTCCAACTCATATTCTTTGCAGAAATCGTCTGCAATACAATAAATTTCCGTAACTTTGCTGATAAGTTTCATAGAGGATTGTTTTATCGTTATCTGTTTGGTTATCAACAACAAATATACGAAAAATAATCCTCTTTTTTGGCTTTTGTTGAAACTATTTTAAGGCAAAAACAAGTCTTACTTATCCCGAATTGGGGTTAGTATTTCTCTATGAAGCGATTTTTCTCAACGAATTTCGCCTTGTGGTCGATGGTTGTGCTGTGCCTACTGTCTACCGCATTGCCTACATTTGCTCAAAATTCTAATTTCTTCCGCATCATTGTTTTTGATGCAGAAAATGGTGTCCCCGTGATGGGAGTTAGCGTGGCGCGACACAAAGACATCGCTCCCTCTGCTAGCGACGGCACATTGCACATCGCGTCTTCTCAACTCAAAGGCGACAGTTTGCTGCTTCGCGCAGTGGGATATTCACCTTTGGCAGTAGCTGTGGATGAAGTGCGCCACCACCAGCCGTTGCGCGTGCAAATGAGATTGATGAGCAATCAACTCAATGAGGCTGTGGTGAATGGACAACGGGTGATGCACACGCAGAATGCAGTGTTTCGCACCCTTGGTGCAGCAGAGATTTCCAAAAATCTGGGAGGAACTTTCGCAGAAATGCTCTCGCAAGTGTCGGGAGTGAGTATGATTCAGACGGGAGCTACGATAGCGAAGCCCGTGGTGAACGGCATGTATGGCAATCGTTTGCTGATTATCAACAATGGGGTGCGACAACAAGGACAACAATGGGGTGTGGATCATGCGCCCGAATTAGATGCTAACACAGCGGGACGCATCACCGTGGTGAAAGGTGCAGAAGGTGTGCGCTATGGTTCGGAAGCACTCGGCGGTGTCGTGCTGATGGAAGCACAGTTGTTGCCTTATGGTCAGCGAAAATTGATGGGAAAATTGAGCGGACTGTACGGCACAAACGGACGAAAGTTTGCCTTCACGCAGCAGTTGAGTCAAGGTTTTCCTCTCTTGGGAGGCAATGCGGCTTGGCGCGTTCAAGGAACTTACGTAAATGGTGGTGACCGCAGCACCGGAAGTTATTTGCTCAACAACACTGGCGTGCGCGAAATGAATGGTTCGATGACCTTCGGTTGGCGCAATCCTCAATGGGAAATACAAGGATATTACAGTCTTTTCTCCACAGAAATTGGAGTTCTTTATAGTGCACAAATGGGAGACGAAAGTTTGCTTCGCGAGCGCATCAAGATAGGTCAGCCGGTGAATTTCTATCCTTGGACGCGACAAATCGACTATCCTCACCAAAAGGTGCAACACCACGTGGCGAAAGTGGAAGCAAAATACACTTTCCAACGGAAGTCGCTTATCGCTGCAGTCGGCTTTTCAGCACGATGATCGCCGCGAATACAACCAACGCAGAAATTATCGCTCGATGGTGCCCACTTTGGATTTGCGTCTCAATAATGCTCAAACCGATGTGCAATGGAAACATACTTATGCTGAACATTGGTCGAGCGAAGTGGGAGTTTTCTACGGAACGATCAACAACTACAACGAACCTGGCACGGGAGTTGTGCCGATTATCCCCAATTATAGTCAACAAAACCTAGGTGTTTTTGGTATTCAAAAATACACCGGACGCGATTGGGGTGCAGAACTTGGGGTGCGCGCAGATCGACAAACACTTGATGCGCGCGGAAAAGACATTTTTGGAGAAGATTACGGTGGTTTGTCGCACTACACCAACTTCACCTACTCCGCCGGAGCACACTATCATCTGTTGCCGCAACTCGATGTCCTCTCCAACTTTGGCACAGCATGGCGCGCTCCGCACGTTCACGAACTCTACAGTTATGGTGTGGAACAATCGAGCGGACTCTTTGCACGTGGTGACTCCACGCTGCGTCCAGAAGTGAGTGCGAAATGGGTCACCTCTTTGCGTTTCACCACTCCGCGCTTCTCCGCTTCGGTAGATGCTTATCTCCAATGGATAGACAATTATATCTATGACGAACCCACAAAGGAGGTAATCACCATGGTGGCAGGAGCCTATCCCGTGTTTCAATATCGCAGTGCAAATGCCTTCTTCCGAGGATTCGATGTCGACTTCTCAGCAACCCTGTTTCCTAAATTGCGCTATGCACTGAGTGGAAGTATGGTGTGGGCTAACGAAACAAAGACCAACCGGATGCTACCATACATCCCTTCTTTCCGCACCACGCAGAGTTTGAGTTGGGAAATCGGAGATTGGGGACATCTGCACGACATTCACGCTAAATTAATCCATCGTTTTGTGGCAAAACAGCACCGCTTTGATGCAAAAGCCGACTTAATCGACCACACTCCGCCTGCTTATCAACTGTGGGGTGCAGAGGTAAGTGCCAATTTTTGTGCTGCGAAATGGTCATCACCTTCACCTCCTTCTCACGGCAGACAACATCTTCAACCTCACTTATCGCGAATATACAGAATCGTTTCCGCTACTACGCGCACGATCTCGGACGCGATGTGCGCCTCATGCTCACTTGGGATTTCTAAAATAAAATCGTTATCACAAAAATCTTTCTAACACAACCCTTCGATATGAACAAATTATTCTCTCTCGTTTCATTCCTATTTGTTTTACTATTCGGTTTCGCCAGTTGCGACACCACCGTGCACGAAGCCGTCGACGAACGAAAAAGCAAAGACCACGGCGACCCCATCAGTGTGCGCTTGACCTTGACTCCTGGACGTCTCGTGAACCTAGTGTTTACTCCGCTCATTAATCCCAAAGTGGAACAAACGAACAGTCAAACCATCGAATATATGTTGCAAAAGCACATCGGATGGGCGCCAATTTCGAGCAGCAAATCAGGCTTCGACGTTTTCCAAAATTCAGAAGACACAACCCTCGTTTATCGTCTCGACATCAAATACTTCGACCTTCTCCACAAAGACATCACTTATCAATTTGTAGAAAACGGTCAAGACAAGATTCACCAGCACTTTTTCACTGCCGACAGTCTTTACACGCAACAAGGAAAGGTGCGCAACAATGAAAAAACAAACCTCATCTTGTCTTACACCTACGGCGACACCGACCCTTGGTCACAAGAAATGGGAACAAACGGTGTGCGCTGGATAGGAAAAGACAATCCTATCGGCTTCAAAGGCTACTTCCGTTTCCACAAAACACAAAAATTCGACCTCAACATCCGCCTCATGCACGCGCGTGTGTCCAAATATAGCCGTCGCAATCACGCACTTTCTCCCTTCTATGCGCCCTCCCCTGGACAACTCAGCGAAGACGCTTGGGATTTGAGCATGCGCTTCCCCATCACCGTCAGTCGTCAATAGATTTCTCATCCATAACTCTTACTTCAACAATTCCTCATTTTTCTCACTTCATTCATACATTTCACTATGAACAAAAAGATTCTCTCCCTCCTCGTTGTGCTACTCAGCGGATTTACTTTTGCAGCTTGTGGCAAAGAAGAACTCGGAATCACCCCCGAAACCAAAATCGTCAAAACCGACACCGTTGCGGCTCACCACGACAAAGAAGTGGCAGCCGATGATGCACCTGCCAAAGTGCAACTCACTCTCGCCGGAGGACACTTCCACGGAGTGGCTTTTCACCAAGATGCTGACGCCAAAGGCATTCTCTACAAAAAAGCGGTGCAGCACATCACCCTCGTGCGCGAAGGCAACAAATGGAAACTCGCAGAAGGCAGCGACTCTGTATTTCGCGTGATGAGTGCCAACGAATACCAATATCCCTATGGCTTATGGATCAAGTATTTCGACAAAAATGGTAAAGACATCACCACTGAAATTGCGGAAAACGGCGAGAGCAAGTCGCACCAACACTTCTTCCAAGCCAAAGACGTGGTGCCCACTTTCGATGGCAAGCAACAGCAAGACGACAATGTCACCGACTCTTTGTTCAGCTACACCTATATGGACACGAACCCCACCAACGGCATTTGAAGCAAACCACAGTCGATGGTAAAGTCGTACCAGCTGCCACACTCCGTGGTTCTCGCGTCATAGGTGATAACAAATTGGGATTGATTTTCACCCCTGAAAATCCCATCGGAACGAAGGGTTTCTTCCTCTTCAAACGCGAGCGCAAGCGTTTCAACATGAACATCAGTTTATATCATTTTGAAAACAACGCCAAATTCCTCGGCGGCACTCCCACAGGTTTTGTAGCTCCTCGCGCTGGTCAGCGCAATTTGGCACATCTCGAGGCGCAATTCACCGTGCCTTTCATCGTTTACGCATCGCGTGAAGAGACGGGTTTGTGGGAAAAACTCGAACGCGTCACCTTTGCCGACCTCAATACCGACGAACAACGCTTAGTCACTTCCACAGCACGTGCCTACAACATTACCATTCCACAAGCCGTCAACGAATGGCTCGAACAAATCTTGGGTGAAGTAGACAAAGAAAGCGGTAGTCTCTAGTTCTAATCACTACACTACTCTATCTTATACAACAATCCGTGGACGAAGATTACATCGTCCACGGATTTTTGTCTATAAACTTGAACTACGCTAAATGTCGTAGGAGCATTTCGATAGTATTCTAAAGTTGTGTGTAAGCGCCAAAGTTCTTATTGTTGTGGTGAAAAAAGAAACAAATGGTACTATCGGAAAAAACTTGTAAGATTCTCTGTTCTCTCTCCCTTTTGTCAGGCTAAATATATCTAATAGCTCCACCACTACCGAAAGGGTAATCACTGACATCTTTATTCATATATGGAGAGTCCAGACAGTTTTCCCCTACAAAGCAGCAACGAGGTTTTGAAAAGAGGGTTCCATCATCAGCTTGCGTAACAAATGAATGGTTGTCAACCTTAATAACACATCTCACAACACCTTTATACACGCCAAGTACATAGTCTATTTGTTTAGCCTTTCACGGCATATTTTCCAATACTTTCGTGTTGACTCGTAGATATCGTTTCTCTTATACACTCCTTTTGCTTTAGTCTGATTGTAACTTTGATTGAGATTTACCAAAAGTATATAATCTCCATCCTTTACTTCAATCTTTGCGCAATCATATAAGACGTTGATTTCTTCTATTGTCTTAATACCTTCATCCCATTGATGGTGACAGGCTACGAGATTTGTTAACTGGTTATCATGATTGAATGGCGAATATGTCAGCACATCTATCAAGGTGGCTTCTACTAGATATGCTTCTTTTTCCTCAAGATTGTGACGAATAATGTAATAGGCAACCTTTTTTCCCTCCGATATGATGCTTCTAATGGTGTCAAGCTTCAAATTAGGAGCATCCTCTAGAATATCATCTAGAGCACCCTTTGCATGTTGGAAAACCCTGTTTTCCTTACCTTTGCCTATGTAGAATATTTTACTATTTCTTGGATCAACCAAGGCATACACATAATACCCTAAAGGCTCTTTGACTTTCTGTCTGAATTCCATATCTACAATTATTCGTTATTTGTAGCCCGTATTTCGGACTAAATCACGCCTTGTGCCATCATGGCTTTTGCCACTTTCATAAAGCCCGCAATGTTCGCGCCTTTCACATAATTCACATAACCGTCAGCTTCTGTGCCATATTGCACACAAGCCGCGTGAATGCTCTCCATGATTTGGTGCAAACGTGCGTCCACCTCTTCGGCAGTCCACGACAAGCGCGCAGAGTTTTGACTCATCTCCAAGCCCGACACAGACACGCCACCAGCATTGGCAGCCTTACCAGGTGCATAGAGAATTTTAGCTTCTTGGAATACCTGGATAGCCTCGGGAGTGGAAGGCATATTTGCCCCTTCACTCACTGCAATGCAACCATTTGCCACCAGTGTCTTCGCGTGCTCGCCATCGAGTTCGTTTTGCGTAGCAGAGGGGAGCGCAATATCTGCCTTGATGCCCCAAGGCTTCTGACCTTCAAAGTATTGCGCCGTGGGATACTCCTCTGCATATTCGCGAATGCGACCACGATACAGATTTCAACTCCATCACATAATCCAGTTTTTCGCGGTCTATGCCGTCGGGATCGTACACAAAACCGTCGCTGTCAGAGAGGGTGAGCACCTTACCCCCAAGTTGCAACACCTTTTCGGCGGTGTATTGTGCCACGTTGCCAGAACCTGAAATGAGCACCGTCTTGCCTTCAATAGACTCTCCACGAGTAGCCAACATCTGTTGGAGGAAGTAGACATTGCCATAGCCTGTAGCTTCCGGACGGATGAGGCTACCGCCAAATTCCTGTCCCTTGCCCGTGAGCACACCTTCAAATTGGCGCGTATATTTTTTGTAAGCTCCAAACATATAGCCCACTTCGCGACCGCCCACACCGATGTCACCGGCAGGCACGTCGCAGTCTGCGCCAATGTTGCGATGCAATTCCAACATAAAGGCTTGACAGAAACGCATCACCTCGGCAGCACTCTTGCCACGTGGGGAGAAGTCGGAACCTCCTTTTGCTCCACCCATAGGGAGTGTGGTGAGCGCGTTTTTGAACACTTGCTCAAAAGCCAAAAACTTCAGAATGCCCAGATTCACCGAAGAGTGGAAACGCAGCCCGCCTTTGTAAGGACCGATAGCATTGTTGTGCTGCACACGATAACCCATGTTGGTGCGGATGTTGCCTTGATCGTCCATCCAAGTGACGCGGAAAGTGTAGACGCGCTCGGGAATGCACAGACGTTCGATGAGGTTCACCTTGTCAAACTCAGGGTGTTTGTTATACTCTTCCTCAATCGTTGAGAGTACTTCTTCCACAGCCTGGTGATACTCAGGTTCGTTGGGAAAACGATGTTTAAGGTCTTCGAGAACTTTGAAGCGTTCATAAGTAACAAATTTGAAAGAAAGACAGAAATAAAGCAGTGTTACTTGCTTTTCGATGCAAAATTACCAATTTCCATAAACACAAGCAAGCAATAGCCGTTTTTTTTCTCATCGCATCTTCATTTTTTTGAGAAATCATTTGAAAAAAAATCGCTCTTTACTCCACGATTCCAAAAGTTATCTGTAAATTTGCTGTATAGTTCATCAATCATCAACAGATTATATATCTATTCATCTATTATAATTCCAATAACAATGGCATTTTTAACTGACGAAAAACTGGTAATTGTTGGCGCAGCTGGTATGATCGGCTCCAACATGGTACAAAGTGCGCTTATGATGGGGCTCACTTCCAACATCTGCCTCTACGACGTATTCTCTCCCGAAGGTGTGGCTGAAGAAATGCGCCAATGCGGATTCAACGATGCTCGCATCACTGCTACTACCGACGTAGCTGAAGCTTTCAAGGATGCCAAATACATCATCTCTTCTGGTGGTGCTCCCCGTAAGGAAGGTATGACTCGTGAAGACCTCCTCGCTGGTAACTGCAAAATCGCTGAAGAACTCGGTAAGAACATCAAGACTTACTGCCCCGATGTGAAGCACGTGGTCATCATCTTCAACCCTGCTGACCTCACTGGTCTCGTGACTCTCCTCTACTCTGGTCTCAAGCCTGGTCAAGTGACTACGCTCGCTGCGCTCGACTCTACTCGCCTTCAAAGCGCACTCGCTAAGAAGTTCGGCGTGATGCAAAACGAAGTGAAGGGTTGCGCCACTTATGGTGGTCACGGTGAACAAATGGCTGTATTCGGTTCAGCTGTTGAAATCGCTGGTCGCAAACTTTCTGACATCATCGGCACTGCTGAGTTCCCCGAAGAAGAATGGGCTCAAATGCGCAAGGACGTGACACAAGGTGGTGCTGCTATCATCAAGCTCCGCGGTCGCTCTTCTTTCCAAAGCCCCTCTTACCTCTCTGTAGAAATGATTCGCAGCGTGATGGGCGGCGAAACCTTCCGCTACCCTGCTGGTACTTACGTGAAGAACGAAAAGTATCAAAACATCATGATGGCTATGGACACTGTCCTCGACGCTAACGGTTGCAGCTACAAGATGCCCGTGGGTACTGCTGACGAAGTGGCTGCCCTCGATGCTAGCTACGAACACCTCTGCAAGATGCGCGACGAACTCGTTACACTCAACATCGTTCCTCCCGTATCTGAATGGAACAAGATCAATCCTAACCTCTAATTCGGAGGTTTACCTCACTGCACACCGATTTTCGATATGTAGTATTATAAACACGGAAGATGTTGCAAAACTCGTTTTTGCAGCATCTTTTTTTGTTGTTTCACAAAGAGAAAAAAGCCAGACATTGAGAGGAAAGGAGCCAACAAAATTTCGCCACCTAAGCTAAACTCTAAAACACACTGCAATTTCCCCTTTATGAAACATCGTCTATTGCTTTTCTCTACCTACTTTTTGTAAGCTATTTCTACTTCTTTCTTCTCAATCAACGGCTTGTTTTATTGAAAACGACGTGTTGTTTTGCAGAAAACGACGTATTGTTTTACTGAAAATGACGTGTTGTTTTATTGAAAACGACGTGTTGTTTTACTGAAAATGACGTGTTGTTTTACTGAAAACGACGTGTTGTTTTGTTGAAAACGACGTGTTGTTTTGCTGAAAACGACGTGTTGTTTTACTGAAAACGACAGCTTGTTTTTTTCAAGTAATGGGTGGATACTTTTCCAACTTTGAGGAATGATGAAAACAATGAGAAAGTAAATTGTAAATACCTATAATCTCCCTCTCTCGCGCGTGCGCGTACGCACGCATCTACAGGGGTTTTATCATTTTTGCTGTCACAAGTGTCACAGCATTCTCGTAAATCACTATACTTCAACACATTGCCCATATCCTCGGACATACTTTAACAGATAACAAAATTTACAACTCCAGGAGCCAGGGCAAAAGCATTCCAAAAAGTACTTTGCAGCACAGTTGAGTCTCCATTTTTAACTTCCCATTTTTCCCCCTAGTGTGACACTTGTGACAGCAAAAAAACAACATCGCTGTTGGAAGGCGTGCGCACACGCGTGCGCGAGAGATGCAATCACTTTTCACCAGTTGCTCTCCCTCTCTACACTCTATCATCCTCTCCCCTTCTTGTTCTCACACTAGTCTACACACAGCGTGCAGTTCACAGACTTATTTTGCAACATCCACATAACGCTTCACATAGTCTACAAAGAAAAAAGTGCAGTTTTCTGCGATTTTTTCACTCTTTGAGGCCATATCGACCCATACACATATAGGGACACCAAGAACTTTCACGGCAGAAGCCACTCCAATATACACAACCATAACCCCAATCACTGTAGATTCTTATTATCATCGTGGTTCTTAAACCCATAAACCAATTGTCATTAATCAAAACGATATATATTAGAAGTCTGCTCTATCTCTCGTATAATATTCATAGCTTCTAAAGACCCCAGTCCGTTATCAATGAGATTACAATAGACGTTGGCATATTCATTGTAGAGATTTGTGACAAAAATACCAGGATCATCTGTGCCAAGCACTATGGGCGGTACAGACTTCCCAGCTTTACGCCACTCCATCCAGCGTTTAAGGTGGTAAGTATCAAAATTGGCATGTCGTCCAATACGAACATTGCTTGTCGGGAGTGTCTCAATCACTATCTCATGTTTACACATTACATGCAATAGAAGCAACTGAAGTTCTTCAAGCTGTTGTAAAGTAAATATTTCTGTTGGATTGACCTCTATAATCTGTTCATATCCTTGACGCTCATTATGATATTTCCAGAGCAGACAATCTACATCATTCTCAAATCTTTGAACATTTTCTGATACTAGAGCATCAAGTAATTGCTGTGCTCCTTTACCTAAATGTCCACACTGAGCACAAAGGTTCATTACCTCAGCATAACTCTCCAGAGAACCACACCTAAAAGATGAACAACGCGCATACCTCCCATAGGTATCCAGTGGATCCTCTCCACGTAAGCGCCAAGCAGATTCCAAGTTTTTCAAAGAGTAGGAACCGCCATATACTTCAACTGATAATTCTTTTATGCGATGTTTTAGAGGTAAAAAGACATCATGTAACAACCCAGTGCCTTTTGACTCATTGAAAAGCAGACAATACGTAAACAGCAAATCGTCCAGGTACTCTCCTTGACGCATGTAGAACCTATTCCCGACACTTTGTTGCCAAATATGAGGATCTAGTCCAGCAGCTACAGCATGTCCTATACGATCACCTGCGTTTAGCTCACAAAACACAATAGCTTCATAAATGGCTCTAAGCCCTCCCAGCAAATGATAGAAATCCTCACCAGCATGATAGGTAAAATGTTTAAAACCTCTCTTACGCAACCAGCGAAAGATGGGGGCAAAAACCTCTGGAGGCGCATCAAATTCACTGGATGCTGCGTCAATCCCTTTAATGAGACCACCAAGTTCAGGATTATCATTACAAAAATTGAAGAGTACCTCTGCTTTGTGACTTAAATCCTTCCTAAGTTCAGCATGTCTAACACCCGTACTAGTATCATCCTTTCTTTTGATAAAATGAGCAATTAAGCTAAGCTGTACTCCTTCTGTTGCTCCAAACTTATCTTTAAACTTTCTCCAGCCATCAACAATGTCATTTACTAGTTTATGCGTATCTCGATTATTATCTTTAGGAGCAAAGCGTCCCTCAATAAATCGGAAAAGTCTTTTATCAGCATCATTTCCTGCAAGTTGAGTGAAGCGTTCAAAGTAAGACTTCTTCTCCACATACCACCGCAAATCATTCATCGTGATTTTTTGGAATTGATCAAAACCAACTTGCCAAGTTTGTTGAACTATCAACTGATGAAACGCTCCTAAAATTAGGAGATAGAAGTGATACATAGAAGCAAAGGTCTTACTCTTTGTATGCTCGAGACGAGTCATAATAACTGCATGCATCAGACCCTCTATTGCCATTGAATATTCTTCGGAGTGGAAGGCTGTAGGAAGAAGAATAGCAAATGGATGGCTATTAGAGGCTCGGAATGGAAGTTTAGTCTCTAGACCCCGAGCTTCATTAAGTATTTTACAGAGCAATGTTTCACGAGAGATTAATTCATCATCCAGCAAGCTACGCGAGGTAAAACATGCCCAATAAAAGAAGCTTCTCAACAATCTTGCACAAAACAGAAGCGTTCTTATGTCCATTGCCCCAGTAAAAGGAGTCATCACCTCCTCAAATTGCTCACGCGCAAGTCCATCACGCTCTAAAGTCTCTTGTACAGTCTCGTAAATGAGATTGGGAGCAAACAGAAATTTTTGCCAAGCAACATCTGTCTCAGTCGTACCATTCAAATGAATGTGTAGTTCTTGAAAACCTTTTGTCTCCAGCATGAAATGCTCAATTTGCAACACCTTCGGGGTTGGTAATGCAGTATACCTAAGATTAGGAAGTAAGTACCTTTGAAATATCGCAAATACTCGCCTGAAGTGGCTTCAGAATAAATCGGTTGTTCACAATGCAGTTTTGCAACCAGCAGAGGTAAAGGAGGAATCCAAGTTATTAGCTCCTGCCAATAATTCATTTCAGAAGCTTCCACCCTCACTAAGGCGCACTCTTCTCCACACTGTTTACTATTTTCTAAGAACAAGGGTCTAGTTACTAGAGCAGACAAACCATATTGAAGAAACTGAGACAGAGAAGACTCTTGGCGTTTATCTAAACTGTTGGCTAAATCAAACCTCTTCTTCATCCGATGGTAATGATCAGCTACAGTAGGTCGACTTTCTCGCTCGAGCAAAAACAGCCTTCTTGTAATGGAAGCCATATCTGGACACTGCCCTCCAACATAATCTCTCAATGAAAGTCTATCGGAAAGCAAGTGTCGGAATATAGTTTGAGAAAACTCCATAAACGTAGAGAATTATAACACGAGTCCTTTTAAGTATGTTGCTATGGCATTTAAAACAAAATACGACTAACAACAGCAAGGGTCATTCACCTATGGGATGTAGGGAAAACATTAGTTGGCACTTTTTTTACTAGAAGCTTTTATCTCTTCCAAAGCCTTTTCGTGAGTTGCTCCTTTTTTACGAGCTTTATGATATGTTTTATACCACGCTATACGCTCACTCTTTCCATTTTTTCCAAAACTAGCAACTGATGAGAGAATCTCTTCCTCTAATTCATCACAAGAATAAGAACTAAGACGCTCATACAATAAATCAGCATTTTCTCTCATTTTTTCCATCGATGTTACATCAATCTTTCTTTTGGAAATTAGTACTTTTCTCAACTCTTTATAGACAGAATAATCTTTTATCGATTGCATTGCAGTTTGCATCTCAGAAATGGGTTTCAAAAAAACAAGCAAAAGCGGACAACCTAACAACCAACTTGCAAGAGTTGGTAGAGCATGCTCATTATCCTGTTGCACTTTATTCAGATTCGCTATAAATCTGTTATCGTCTGAAATCACATTATTTAAGCTAAGACCATTAGGCAAAGATGATTCTTTCTCAGTACAAGTCTCAACAAGAACTGCGTTTAGAAACAATATGATACAACGGTGCATATAGTCTCCAAGATTTGCTATCTCAGAAGCACGGCTGATTAAAGCTATACCACGCTGCAAACGAGATAAAATTCGCCCAACCAAATGTGGTGAAAAAGACATGTCTTCAGGCACGTTTTTAACCCAACTCAGTAAGACTTCCAAAAACGCTTTATCCTTGTCCGTGAATTCTACAGAATATTGTTCATCGTCATTATCTAGTATGTCTTTGGGATTGGAATTAAACTCAGCTCCTAAACGTCCTAACAAAGGCATTGCATACGTCCTTCTAATTCCAGCACTTTTCAGAACACTAAACAAATTATTTATATTCGACAATTGGGATGTTCGTGCACATTTTAAAAGTTCACCAATTGTAGCCAATAGTCGATGAAAAGAAGCACAGACTATAGTAGACTGTTTCCAACTTGAAGTAACTACAGTTACAGGAAGATAGGCAATTGTACGTTTTAAAATGGAACTATCACGTAATTCAAAATCAATTCTCCCCTTTTGTTCACCTACCCCCTGCTTGGCTTTTCCTGCAAAACCTCTTAAGTCTAATACTCCAGAATTTTCTAACGTTGTTACGCCACCTTTCACTGCACCCTGGAGAAAAGCTATAATGTCTCCACAACACTTGCTCAGCCCACGCTCTTGCACTAGTTTTGCAAAATCAACAAAAGCATTGAATGCATCGAATTCATCGTTAGGTTTTTCACTATTCAATGAAGAGAAAACACCATTATCAGACAAAGCAAGAGGCAGTCCTATACGAATGAAGTAATCAAAGAGAAGATAAGGGTAATTCGCACTATAAATGGAATAGGTTGCAGTAAGTGCAAATAAAACAGCATTAATATTTGACTCTTGTAAAGTTGGCTGAAACTTATAAGCCCGAGAAAGTAATTTCTGCTCCTGCAGAAAGCGAAGCATCACCATCGTAGTATATCCTGGATTTGAACGAATCAAATCTATATCAGCTTCCAATACATACAATTCACTAAGAAACACATCAGTCCAAGCTTCTACCCGATTTTCTGTATAAGAATACAAAGCTGTAAGTAGACGAATTTGTGTACGAATGGGTAGACCTAGGAGAAAATTAACATAGACTTCTCTCTCTAAAGGATTCACTATGCCTAACACCTTTAGCTGCTCTTTATAAGCCTCCTCAATATTTATAGATTCATGACTAGTGGAGCTGCTAGCATCTATTTTAACATCAACATACCCTTTACCCTCAAACTTTTTCTCCAGTAAAGTTTTGAGGTAAATACGATTATTGGGTGAAAGGACTTTTTGTATATACTGCCCTTCCATTTGAGTCACCAAGTTATCGAAGGCTTTAAGGCGTTCAAGTTTCTCACCTTCGTTCACCAGCAAAGGCCTACCAAAGTTTTTCCATTGCTGCTTACGAATCGCCATCGAATAAAGATCAAAATCTCCACTCAATAAAGTTATAATCAAAGGGGTCGTAAGATATTTTCGCAAAGTCTCTAAGACTGGCCACCCCTTAAGAAAATCCACATCTATATCATCCAAAGCGATTAAAAAGGCTTTTTTGTCGAGAATTTTTAACGCACACTTAAGAAGACTATGAAAATTCTGAGCTAAATCACGTGCCCCCTTCACACGTTTCAGTCCAGATTTCATAATGTAGTCTGCATCTTGCCACTTTTCAAAGCTTGGTTCCATAACATCCAAAGTCGGAAGACCTTCTGCGAGGCTTTTTAATTGTTCTTCCCATCGTTGCCGACATACCTTTCTGCAAGAACTGACACAAACATCTTCTTTTTCAAGACGAGAAAGCACTAAGCTATTTATCTCAGCAATAATAGTTAGAAAGGGGTGCCCTTTTTCTTCTATTAGTGTTGGATCCAAAACACCTAGAATTTGAATTTTCTCATCCGCCCATTCAAGGTTTAGCAAACTCTTCATAAAAGAAGTTTTACCACTACCACGTGTTCCCAAAATTGAGATTGTGTTGTATTTAGGGATAAAATCCTCACAATTTTCGGAGCGACCTAGGGCCAAAGCAGCATCCTTAGCTTGATTTCTAATCCACTTCTTTGCACGATTAAATTCTATATGATTAATAAGATTTTTCTCCTCGAACGCACGCGCATCACCACTTTCTTTCAGTATGATAAGCGATTCTAGGTTCTTACTTTCATTTTCCATATTAAACTAATTTCTTATCAGGTAAGCATTTACTATAAACTCCCTAAACAAAAGGAAGGACATATTACGCAACGCAAAGATAAAAAAAAACACAAAAGAGACAAAGACAAAAGCATAAAATTACATCGGGGCAAGCTCACAATAATGTAGAGTCCACCAGCAAGTGCAAAATTACATTATTCTTTTATAGAACTCTTTTTGGGCGTGTTTCAAAATTAAGTTTCTGTCTGGGTATATTATTGATTTTCTTTTGTATGCTCGCAATCTTTTTTTTCGGTGTATAGTAACAAGCTTCTGAGTACTCATGCGTCGAACGATTTCTATCCAGAAACAAGACTCTCCCTTTAACTCACAACGGATGGTGTTACCCATCCAATAGGAAAGTAAACCAAAGAATAGATGCGTATCACAGCGAGTATCTGTTTTATGATAGATGAGACGAGGGTTAAGGTCGTTCTTTAACAGCTTGTTGGTGCATTCGATTTCAGTATTGTCCGTTAAACGCTAATCGGTCATTAGATCGTAAAGGTGTTACTGGTACAAAAGAAGACTCCCTGTTCTCTTTCTTCTTTGTTGGCATCTTGTTTCTCGTTTGTTCTCAACGTAGCGCGCTACGCCATTTGAGCGAACGAAAAACAAACCGCTCAACCATCCAATAAAATCTTTTCAGAATCTAATGACCGATTTGGGTTAAAACTATGGCTTAGGAACAATCAGATTGACGGATTGACCATTCGATAACTTAGTGAGAATTCTAATCGCATTCGGATCAGAATGTTTAACGAGATTCCCCGTCAGTCGTTGTTCACCATCAGGCAAATAACGCACATTGTCTCGAGCATAGTCGATTCCTCTCGCCTTAAGTGTAAAAGTTACTGTACTATCAGGAGATACCTGACAATTGAGCACCTGTACATAACTAGTAGCGGGATGATCTCTATCTTTTGACATGAGGAAACTCAGGGATTTACCAGCTTTCTGCTTTTTTGCAGTATATTTGACAGTAAACAGCGATACCTGCTTCATATCAAACACTCCATACGGAGCTGAAATCTGATCAAGTTCCGAGACTTTACCTTGAGAGTATAGGTCTTCCCCTCTCCCTTGAAAGTAAAAGTATGTGTCCCTGGTTTGTAGCCCTCAGCAGTAATCGAGATACGATTTCCTGAGATCTGTACTTTGAAACCAGCGACTTGTCCTTCTTGTTTCAGAGTTCCCTTGAAATTTTCAAGAGTAACACTCACAACATTTCCTGGACTGACACTCACCTCTGACTGAGAGAAGTGAATATTTACTGGAGGCTGATGAGGAGTAATAGGATCATCCTTATCACATGAGTACAAGGAAAACCCCAGCACCATCATCAGCATCACAGCAAGATTTTTAAGCATCTTATTCATAACTGTATATGTTTTTTAGAGTTAAGCCAGACTCCAAAGACCAAACGATCTCTGAAGTCTGACTGTTTTTGTTTATTGGTTGAGATCATAGCCTATTTCATAGAGCTGATCATTACCAGAGAGAATCCTAACGATCAAGCGACCGCCTCTACGATTTGCATCGAGAGTAAGTTGCTTGCCACTAGGAGTGAGTGGAACGAGTTCCGAAGTCGGAGTTGCCTGCCAGTAGTAGCGATAGATCGGAAGTTTCTGATACAAATTCAGTAGGATTTACATCCATCCAAATCAGATCAAAAGCCTGACCTCCTCTAAACTGAGAAAATCCTTTCAGATAAGGGGTTATAGCCTCATCTTCGTTAAAGTTCTCAGTCATAAAGGTTGCTTTCTTAGCTTCTGAATCAAGCTTACCTTGAGCTATTGCAATGATCTCATAGCGATACTCTTGTCCAGGACTAAGATTACCAAGCTCCACACGTGGAACTTGAGTAACGATAGGATCTCCAAGGATTTGATCAGCTTGATAAAGCTTGATCTGCCAGCTCGTTGCTGAGCCTGCATCCCAAGTCAATATCGCCTCTCTTTGTCCAGTAAGCACCTTTACCTCATCTACTCCAGGAGTATTGGCTACAAAGACTGCTATCAAGGTTTCATCTTTCTCCACGGTATAGGTCAGTTTCGCAGTAGTTCCAACTCGCGTTCCCTTACCATTTTCCCAGCGGGAAAAGACATATCCCTCGTTAGCTCGTGCTTCCAAGAGCACTTTTGTGCCTTGATCTGCAGTGATACTCGTTTGAGTTTCCCCATTGATCGACACCGTTCCGCTTCCATCAGTACTTACCATAACCCTCAGAGTTGCCTTAGCAGGAGCATTCTTGTCAAAGACTGCTATCAAGGTTTCATCTTTCTTCACGGTATAGTCAGTTTCGCAGTAGTTCCAACTTGCGTTCCATCACTATTTTTCCAGTGAGAAAAGATATATCCCTCGCTAGCTCGTGCTTCCAAAGACACTCCCGTACCTTGATCTACAGTGATACTCGTTTGAGCTTTCTCATTGATCAAGACACTTCCACTTCCATCAGCACTTACTCCGACACTCAGAGTTGCCTTAGTAGGAGCTTTCCGCTCAAAGACCGCCTCCAGAGAGAGACTTCTCTTAACATCAACTCCAGCCCTAAGCGTACCATCGCTCAGCACATCATAATACAGCCTACTGGGATCAGTATGAAAATCTGCATACCTTTCCGTCAGCTCATCGGTCTTCTGAGAGAACAACTGATTTACTCCATCAATTCTCCATCCCACAAAAGACGCATTCGCCTTAGGCTTGACATAGAGTGTCATACGACTGTCTGAAATAGCACGCTGTGAGTTCTCGACAGCATCAAAGCTATCCTCCCAAGAAGTCGATACTGCAACTTCACCAAGTGAAGCATCACTTGATCTCACAGTAACCAGCTTGCGAGCCTGAGTCAGTGTCACGATAAACTCCTCATCAGTACTCACCAGGTAGTCTACCACTAGAGATCTAAAGACTCATGTGGAGAAGCATTGCCTATTTGAGTTTCTCCTATCCGATAGAGTACCTTTCCCTTGTTGGTCACGACACTATGGATAGTATAGAGCTCATCAGAATCTTCGACAATATCAACCTTGACTTTTGCCTTTTTCCCATAGAGAGGTCGGGCTTCATCAAGACGTTTTCCATCGATGAGTATTTGTACCTTACCAGGAGCAGTGACTGCTGGAGTGTAGGGCTTCCCTGAGCTATAGCCATCTAGGACAGCAATATTGCTCGAGAGAGAGTAGCTCCTCCTCCTCTGATCGATCACTCGGATATAGGTAAAATAACCTTTCCCTTCAGATTCATTCGACAAATAACGGGGAGGAACTACTGCTATAGCACGAGAAGAAATACGCACGGTAAAGTCTAGACTATCAATCCCCTTTGAATTTGGATCGGAATTAGTTGCTTCAGTATGAGGATAGCGCTGAGCAATAGCTCTCATCTGAGCGATACTAACTCCTTTGCCAAAGTCATAGTCTCCTCCCATATCCACAGATTCTCTCATGTCATAGGGAGCATCTGGAGTTGGCATCCGATAGTCAATAGTCATATTTGAGCCACGGATTCCCGTTTTCCCTTGAGCAGGATCCTGTACGGTGATATAGTCATTGAGCTGACGATCATCAGTGATCCGATACTCATAAAAGGCATTGATAGACTCTCTTGCCATCTTGAGCTCTGTGAGCGAAGTAGGCAGAGTAGCTACCCTTCTCGGATCGAGCTCAAAGTCAGCACCTTTGCTATGGAGCATCGGCACATTGTAGGGAATCACCACAAGTTTTAATCTTTGAAATTCCCCAACCTTATCCATATAGTCAAGATGAATCATAACAGTACCTCTCGGATCCAATATGGGATCTATTTTAACAACAGGATTTGTTCCACCTCCTATCCAATTGGAGAACCGGGAAAATCTACTCATATCTACGTAGATCGATCCCCCATTTTTGACATAGACATATCCTCTCCAATCATTCAGATAGTTTAGGACTTCTGCCTTGAGGGTATCTCCAGGATTGACCAGTACTGCCGGATCGAGATGATCACTGATGTTAGCTCTTGGCTGTGCATTCAGTACTACTGAGCACATCATGAGCATAAGCAACATCCCAAAAACTCGGATAAAATTTTTCTTTTTCATAATCGTAGGTATTTATTTAGTTATCTTTTCATCTTGGATCTGAGCTCAGAGTGAGCATCAGATTTTTAGCATGATTGTAGTTTACTTTTGCCAGAAAAATCAAGTTCGAATGCATAGGATGTATAGATGTTTCTATATTGTCTTACTGATTGGTAAATGATTACTTTATCAAAGATTTTCGCTTGATTCGTACTCCCCAGCTTGTATATGTCCAAAGGATTTTTCGTCATGATACATCTTATGAAAGCGAACGTTTTTAGCCCATTTATGGCGTTTGTTCAGTTTAAGAACATTCGTAATTGTCTTTTCATGTTCCGGGTCACATTTCAAACCAAAATAGATGTCGGTTATTCGGCCAGGAATTTTTATGGGATGATAACCGCCACGAGCATTACAATCAAAATAGATGAGCCGCAGTTCAGACTCATTCTTCCAACAAGTAGCTTTTGTTGAGAATACTCTTCTATAACACTCATCATTGATAGAGGACAAATCAAAAGTATTATAATCGACATCTAGTAAACAAGAAAAGGAGGACTCTTCATTTGGTAATTTGTGGCAATTGATTTTGTACTTTATACAGACACCTCTATGGGAATCAGCGTAATGGGACCACAATAAGATATCCTCTTCACGGTTACCGTCATCACTACGAAGTGTAAAACAAGTTACCTTCAAACATTCCTTAAAGACCTTTTCCAGGGCTTCGTTGTTACCTGGAAGTAGTTCGATAGGACAATCAAAAGGGTCATTGAAAAAAGAAGGAGGGGCTAGTCTAATTTCTCCATTAATAAGAGTTCTAAACAGATACTCTGAACAGCTAATAAATTTGTAGGCAATGATGTTACGTTTTCTCTTTGGTTCATTGCCAAGTTCATTTCTCAGCTGCGTTAATATACTCTTTCTTAAACTAATATCATCTGTCATTATTTGGGATTATATTATCAGGTTGTGAGGAAAGTAGTAATAAATTACATGGCTATCGAAAAAACACTCCCCACCAAGTGGAGGACTCAGTGAGGAGTGTCGGGAGGTTTAGCCCACAAGGGGCGAGATGTGAGAGAGATTAGTCTTCAGACTTCTCATCAGTGTTACGCTGATAGTCATCGATATCGCCAACCACGATGCGGTTGAATTCGCGGAGACCGGTACCGGCAGGGATGAGGTGACCACAGATCACATTTCCTTCATACCTTCGAGATAGTCGGTCTTACCAGAGATGGCGGCTTCGTTGAGTACCTTGGTGGTTTCTTGGAAGGACGCTGCAGACATAAACGACTTGGTTTGAAGTGCAGCACGTGTGATACCTTGCAAAATCTGAGTAGAAGTGGCTGGCATAGCATCACGTACAACAACAGGTTTGAGGTCATGACGCTTGAGCTGTGAGTTTTCATCACGAAGCTTGCGAGCGGTCACAATCATACCCTTCTTCATAGTTTCAGAGTCACCTGCGTCAGTCACAACTTTCTTACCCCAGATGCGATCGTTCTCTTCTGCAAAGTCGTTTTTGTCGACGATTTGAGATTCGAGGAAACGCGTGTCACCGGCTTCGTTGATTTGCACTTTGCGCATCATCTGACGAACGATAACTTCGAAGTGTTTGTCGTTGATTTTTACACCCTGCAAACGATATACGTCTTGTACTTCGTTGACAATGTATTCTTGAACGGCAGTGGGCCCTTGGATGGCGAGGATGTCACCTGGAGTGATGCTACCATCGGAGAGAGGTGTACCAGCGCGAACGTAGTCGTTCTCTTGCACCAAGATTTGCTTGGAGAGGGGCACGAGGTATTTCTTGATTTCACCGAGTTTGGAGGTGACGATGATTTCGCGATTACCACGTTTGACAGTACCCATAGTGATTTCACCGTCGATTTCAGAAACGACTGCAGGGTTGGATGGATTGCGCGCCTCGAAGAGTTCGGTTACACGAGGCAAACCACCCGTGATGTCGCCTGCAGAACCTACAACACGAGGAATCTTGACGATGACATCACCTGCTTTGAGCACTTGTTGGTCTTCAACTGCCAAGTGACCATTGATGGGGAAGTTGTAGGTGCGGAGGGTTTCACCACTTTCGTTGACGATGTGTGCGGTGGGCACTACGCCACGTTCCTTAGATTCAGTGATGATGCGTTCACGAAGACCAGTGGCTTCGTCTTCTTCCACACGATAGGTGACACCTTCTTTCACATCTTCGAAGATGATGCGACCTGCCACTTCGGTAACGATAACGGCATTGAAGGGGTCCCACTTAGCCACAACAGTTCCTTTGGTGAGGCTTTGTCCATCGTTGACGAAGAGCTGTGAACCATAAGGCACGTTTTGAGTGGAGAGAATGATGCCAGTGTTCTCGTTGATGAAGCGGACTTCAGCAAGACGAGAAACTACCACCTTGCCAGGTGTGCCATCATCACCCATCACGTCTACAGTGCGGAGTTCGTCGAATTCGGCACGGCAATCGCTCTTGGCTACGATGGTGGCATTGGCAGCAGCACCACCAGCGATACCACCGGCGTGGAACGTACGGAGTGTGAGCTGTGTACCAGGTTCACCGATGGATTGTGCAGCGATGACACCGACAGCTTCACCCTTTTGTACCATCTTAGAAGTGGAGAGGTTGCGGCCGTAGCATTTCATACATACACCGTGACGGCTTTCGCAGGTGAGCACAGAACGGATTTCCACTTCGTCGATACCTGCTGCTTCAATAGATGCAGCGATGGACTCGGTGATTTCTTCACCACTGTGCACGAGGATATGTCCGTCTTCGGGATGTGCGATGTCGTGAACGGACACGCGACCGAGGATACGTTCTGCGAGAGAAGAAACGATTTCTTCACCATTCTTCAATGCAGTGCAAACAAGTCCGCGGAGTGTGCCGCAGTCTTCTTCGTTGATGATGACATCGTGAGAAACGTCTACAAGACGACGAGTGAGGTAACCTGCGTCGGCCGTCTTCAAAGCGGTATCCGCAAGACCCTACGCGCACCGTGGGTGGAGATAAAGTACTCCAACACGGACATACCTTCCTTAAAGTTAGAAAGGATGGGGTTTTCAATCGTAGAACGAGTGTCGGCACCAGCTTTTTGAGGTTTTGCCATCAAACCACGCATACCGGCAAGCTGTGCAATCTGATCGGCACTACCACGCGCACCAGAGTCGAGCATCATGAAGACGGCGTTGAAACCTTGGTCGGCTTCGGTCATTTGCTTCATGAGGGTGCTCTTGATGTCGCTGTTTACCTTTGTCCAGGTGTCGATGACTTGGTTGTAACGTTCGTTGTCGGTGATGAAACCCATACCATAGTCACCCATGATTTGTTCGATGCGATCATTACCGGCTTTGACGATTTCGGCTTTTTCCTTAGGAATGATGATATCGTCGAGGTTGAACGACAAACCACCTTCGTATGCTTTGCGATAACCGAGGTTCTTGATGCCATCGAGGAATTCGCAAGCGCGAGTCATACCAACGCATTTGATGACCTTGGTGATGATGTCGCGGAGGGACTTCTTGGAGATGATGGTGTTGACGAAACCTACTTCTGCAGGGATGACTTCATTGACAATGACACGTCCCACAGATGTTTCTACCAAGTGACGAATGGGGAGACCGCTCTCGTTGATGTCGTCTACCAACACTTTGACAGGGGCGTGCATAGCCACCTTGCCTTCGTTGTAAGCCACGATAGCTTCTTCGGGGCCGTAGAAGGTCAAGCCTGTTCCCTTGGCACCGGGACGAAGTTTGGAGATGTAGTAGAGACCGAGCACCATGTCCTGCGAAGGCACGGTGATAGGTGCACCGTTGGCAGGGTTGAGGATATTGTGGCTCTGGAGCATGAGCATTTGCGACTCCAAGATGGCTTCATTGGAAAGGGGAAGGTGGACAGCCATTTGGTCACCGTCGAAGTCGGCGTTGAACGCAGTACATGCCAAGGGGTGGAGCTGAATGGCTTTACCTTCAATCATCTTGGGCTGAAAGGCCTGGATGGAGAGACGGTGAAGCGATGGTGCACGGTTGAGGAACACGGGGTGACCTTTCATGACGAGTTCGAGGATGTCCCAAACGATGGGATCACGACGATCGACGATTTTCTTCGCACTCTTCACGGTCTTGACGATGCCGCGTTCGATGAGTTTGCGAATAACGAAAGGTTTGTAGAGTTCTGCTGCCATGAGTTTGGGCAGACCGCATTCTCCCATTTTGAGTTCGGGACCTACCACGATTACGGAACGACCAGAATAGTCGACACGCTTACCGAGGAGGTTCTGACGGAAACGTCCTTGCTTCCCCTTCAATGAGTCTGAAAGTGACTTGAGGGGGCGGTTGCTCTCACTCTTCACTGCGCTGCTCTTGCGGCTGTTGTCGAAGAGGCTATCCACTGCTTCTTGAAGCATACGCTTTTCGTTGCGGAGGATGACTTCGGGTGCCTTGATTTCGAGCAGACGTTTGAGACGGTTGTTGCGGATGAGCACACGGCGATAAAGGTCGTTCAAGTCGGAAGTGGCGAAACGACCACCATCGAGTGGCACGAGTGGACGCAACTCGGGAGGAGTGACGGGGATGATTTTCATAATCATCCACTCGGGTTTGTTGCGATCTTTGGATGCGCGGAATGATTCTACAACTTGAAGACGCTTGAGAGCATCGTTCTTTTTGGCTACAGAACCATCATTGTTGGCGCGGTCGCGAAGTTCATACGAAAGACTGTCGAGGTCGATGCGTTGCAAGAGGTCGAGAATGGCTTCTGCACCCATCTTTGCAATGAACTTGTTGGGATCGGTATCTTCGAGATATTGATTGTCGCGGGGGAGCTTTGACAAAGCTTCGAGATATTCATCTTCAGTGAGGAGATCGTTTACAGCGAAATCGTCAGCAAGAGCACCAGGTTGAACCACAACATAGCGTTCGTAATAGATGATTTGATCGAGCTTCTTTGTGGGAATACCCAAGAGGTAACCCATCTTGTTGGGGAGTGAACGGAAATACCAGATGTGTGCAACGGGGACAACGAGCTGGATGTGTCCGGCGCGCTCACGACGCACCTTTTTCTCAGTCACTTCAACACCACAACGGTCGCAGACGATGCCTTTATAACGGATGCGCTTATATTTCCGCAGTGGCATTCGTAGTCCTTGGTTGGACCGAAAATGCGTTCGCAGAAAAGGCCATCGCGCTCGGGCTTATAGGTGCGATAGTTGATGGTTTCGGGTTTCAATACTTCACCATAGGAGTTCTCCTGAATTTCTTCAGGAGAAGCCAAGCCTATGGTAATCTTGGTGAAATTAGTTTTTATCTTTCTGTCTGTCTTGAAAGCCATAACTAAAATATATGTGGGTAAGAAAGATGCTGTTGATTAGTCGAGCGAGATGCTAAGACCGAGACCACGGAGTTCGTGGAGCAACACGTTGAGTGATTCGGGGATACCTGGTGTAGGCATGGGATCACCTTTGACGATTGCTTCGTAGGCCTTGGAACGTCCTGTAACATCATCGGATTTGATAGTGAGGATTTCTTGAAGCACGTGGCTGGCACCGAAGGCTTCAATTGCCCAGACTTCCATTTCTCCGAAACGCTGACCACCAAATTGGGCTTTACCACCGAGGGGTTGCTGTGTGATGAGGGAGTAGGGTCCGATAGAACGCGCGTGCATCTTGTCTTCTACCATGTGACCGAGTTTGAGCATATAGGTCACACCTACGGTTGCCTTTTGGTCGAACTCTTCACCAGTTGCTCCATCGTAAAGCTGAGTTGCGCAATAGCGTGGGAGTCCGGCTTTGTCAGTCCATTCGCAGAGATCTTCGAGATGAGCACCGTCGAAGATGGGGGTAGCGAACTTGAGACCGAGTTTCTTACCTGCGTAACCCAATACTGCTTCAAACACCTGACCGATGTTCATACGAGAGGGCACACCGAGAGGGTTGAGCACGATGTCTACGGGAGTACCATCAGCAAGGAATGGCATGTCTTCTTGACGCACGATTTTGGATACGATACCCTTGTTACCGTGGCGACCTGCCATCTTATCACCGACACCAATCTTACGCTTCTTAGCGATGTAGACTTTTGCCATTTGGATAATGCCGCTGGGAAGTTCGTCACCAATGGTGATGGCGTACTTTTCGCGCATGCGTTTGGCATCGAGTTCGTTGAACTTGCGGAGATAGTTGATGACCAGTGCACGGATCATTCCGTCAATGCGAGCATCACCTGTCCAGTTTCCAACTCGAGTGCGGTGAAGTCGAGGGTGGCAAGAAGGCTCTTAGAGAATTTCGCTCCCTTAGCCACTACTTCTGCACCGATGTTGTCTTTTACACCAAGTGAGGTGTAGTCTTTGGTGAGCGCAACGAGTTTATCGAGCATGATGCTCTTCAATTCGTTGGTTTCGTTGTCAAACTTGGTGTCGATTTTCTCAAGACGTTCTTTGTCCTTGAGTTTTTCGGCACGAGAAAGTTTGTGTACACGGCTGAAGAGTCGCTTATTGATGACAACACCAGAGAGGGATGGATTGGCTTTCAAAGAGGCATCTTTCACATCGCCGGCTTTTTCACCGAAGATGGCACGAAGCAGCTTTTCTTCTGGTGTGGGATCGCTTTCTCCCTTAGGAGTGATTTTACCAATGAGGATGTCGCCAGGAACGATGCGAGCTCCTACACGAACAATACCATTTTCGTCGAGATCCTTCGTTGCGTCTTCTGACACGTTGGGGATGTCGTTGGTAAGTTGCTCCATACCACGCTTGGTTTCACGCACTTCGAGTGAGTACTCATCTACGTGAACGGAGGTGAGGATGTCTTCGCGAACCATGCGTTCGTTAAGTACGATAGCATCTTCATAGTTGTATCCCTTCCAAGGCATATATGCAACGAGGAGGTTGCGACCGAGTGCTAGTTCACCATCTTCAGTAGCATAACCTTCTGTGAGGATGTCTCCAGCCTTGACGCGTTGACCTTTATCGCAGATGGGACGAAGGTCGATGGTCATGTTTTGGTTGGTGCGGCGGAACTTGGGGATGTTGTATTCAACAGTTGCGGGTTCGAAAGCAACAAATTCTTCATCTTCCGTACGATCGTAGGTGATGACGATTTTGGTTGCATCTACATAGTCAATAACACCATCGCGCTCTGCAGTAACCATGGTACGGCTGTTTTCGCAGACTTGCTTCTCAATACCAGTTCCCACAATTGGTGCTTCAGAACGGATGAGAGGCACAGCCTGACGCATCATGTTAGATCCCATGAGTGCGCGGTGAGCGTCGTCGTGTTCCAAGAAGGGAATCAAAGCTGCTGCGATTGAGGCAATCTGCTGTGGTGCTACGTCCATCAATTGCACTTCTGAAGGGGCTACTACGGGGTAGTCAGCGTCTTGACGACTCTTGACGGTTTTGCGAATGAAGCTACCATCTTCGTTCAAAGGTGCATTACCTTGACCGATGATTTGCCTTCTTCTTCTTCTGCACTGAGATATACAGCTGTGGTGTTGTCGAGATTTACTTTGTAGATGTCGTTGCCTTCTGCATCCTTCTCACCGCTGTTTTCAATGACGCGATAAGGAGTTTCGATGAAGCCGAGATCATTGATTTTTGCATAAACGCAAAGTGAAGAAATCAAACCGATGTTTGGACCTTCAGGACTTTCAATCGGACAGAGACGACCATAGTGGGTATAGTGCACGTCGCGCACTTCGAAACCAGCACGTTCACGAGACAAACCTCCAGGACCGAGTGCAGAAAGACGACGCTTGTGGGTCACTTCTGCCAAGGGGTTAGTTTGGTCCATGAATTGTGACAATGCGTTCGTACCGAAGAACGAGTTGATCACACTAGAAATGGTCTTTGCGTTGATGAGCTCTACGGGAGTGAAGACTTCGTTGTCACGAACATTCATTCGCTCGCGGATGGTGCGACTCATACGTGCCAAACCGATAGAGAATTGGTTGGAAAGTTGTTCTCCAACGGTGCGCACACGACGATTGGACAAGTGGTCGATGTCGTCTACTTGTGCTTTTGAGTTAATGAGTTCAACAAGATACTTGATGATTTCAACGATGTCTTCGCGAGTCAAAACGCGTACGTCGAAGTCTGTGTCAAGACCGAGTTTTTTGTTGATGCGGTAACGACCTACATCTCCCAAATCATAACGCTTTTCTGAGAAGAAGAGGTTGTTGATGACTTCGCGAGCACTGGCTTCATCAGCAGGATCAGAGTTACGGAGCTGACGGTAGATGTACATCACAGCTTCACGCTCTGAGTTCGTAGCATCCTTTTGGAGGGTGTTGAAGATGATGGAGTAGTCGCTATTTGAAGTTTCCTCATGGTGCAACAAGATGGTGTCTACACCAGACTCGAGGATGTCGTTGATGATGTCTTCATCCAACACAGTTTCACGTTCTACGATGATTTCGGAACGCTCGATGGAAACAACTTCACCAGTGTCTTCGTCTACGAGATCTTCTACCCAAGTACGCACGACGCGACCTGCTACTTTTCGACCAACTACTTTCTTGAGGTTGCTACTAGTAACTTTGACTTCCTCTGCAAGGTTGAAAAGAAGGAGAATGTCTTTATCGTTAGCATAACCAATGGCGCGCAACAATGTAGTAACAGGTAATTTCTTCTTACGATCGATGTAAGCATACATCACGCTGTTGATGTCAGTGGCAAATTCAATCCAGCTTCCCTTGAAAGGAATGATACGTGCACTGTAAAGTTGTGAACCATTTGCATGTACACTTGAGCCAAGAACACACCAGGAGAACGGTGCAACTGAGATACAACGACGCGTTCAGCACCATTGATGATGAACGTACCATTCTCGGTCATATAAGGAATAGGACCGAGGAAAACGCTTTGCTCTACAGTTTCAAATTCTTCGTGATCAGGATCGGTGCAGAACAACTTGAGTTTTGCACGAAGGGGCACACTGTAGGTGAGTCCGCGTTCTAAGCACTCTTCGATGCTATAACGAGGCGCATCGATGTAGTAGTCCAAAAACTCAAGTACGAAGTTGTTGCGGGTGTCTGCAATAGGGAAGTTCTCCGCAAACACCTTGTACAAGCCGTCGTTCTTACGTTGCTCAAAAGGAGTGTCTAATTGAAGAAACTCCTTGAATGATTTCAACTGGACGTCGAGGAAATCGGGGTACGGCATCGGATTGTTTACCGATGCGAAGTTAACGCGATTATTGATTACTTGCGACATTCTGAAGTCTTTATCTTTAATTATTATTGGTGACCACAAGTGGGTATCAGCCGCTTGAGACCTAAGTCCTGCGAAATGCAGTGTACGCAAAACGACTCGTTGAGAAATGTTTTTGCACTGGAAACACCATCACTCCGCGATAAGACACAAAAAGGTTAAGAACCCTCTACCAGAGGATCCTTAACCGTATTCCCTTTAGGGGAGGTAGACTTGGATTAAGCAAGTTCTACTTCAGCACCAGCTTCTTCGAGAGCCTTCTTCAGTGCTTCAGCTTCTTCCTTGCCTACGCCTTCCTTAACCTTGCTAGGTACACCGTCAACGATGTCCTTAGCTTCCTTCAAACCGAGACCGCAAGCTTCCTTCACTGCCTTAACGACTTGGAGCTTAGCAGCACCAGCGCTCTTGAGGACAACGTCGAAAGAGCTCTTTTCTTCAGCGGCAGCAGCACCAGCTGCACCAGGAGCAGCAACAGCAACAGCTGCAGCGGCGGGTTCAATACCGTACTCTTCCTTGAGGACAGTTGCGAGTTCGTTTACTTCTTTTACAGTAAGATTTACAAGTTCTTCTGCAAGGGCTTTGATATCTGCCATAATTGTATGTATTTATTGATTATGTTTTGAGTGAATACATTTGCATCTTACAAGTCAATGCGGCGATACAAATGAGGAGCTTGATTTGCAATAGCTTGTTTCGCTATGCACAAGCATTAAGCGTTCTTCTTGCCGATAGTTTCAAGCACACCGTGAATAGTTGAACCTGCGCTGGTGAGTGCAGAGATAACATTCTTGGCGGGACTTTGGAGGAGAGATACCACTTCGGCGATAACTTCGTTCTTGCTCTTGATTGCGCAGAGAGCATCGAGTTGGTTAGCACCTACGTAGAAACCTTCTTCTGCGTATGCAGCCTTGAGTGCAGGAATACCAGTTGCCTTACCAGCTTCTTTGATGAGCTTAGCAGGAACGTTAGCAGTGTTGCAGAACATTACAGCAGTAGTTCCTTTGAGCACAGGAACGAGTGGGCTGAAGTCAACATCTGCCTTGTCGAAAGTCTTTTCGAGCAAAGTATTCTTTACAACTACCATTTTGATGCCTTCAGCGAAGCACTTGCGACGCAAGTTGCTAGTAGCTTCAGCATTCAAACCCGTTACGTCAACGAGGTAGAAGTGCGCATATTCTTTAAGTTGTTCACCGAGACGCTCGATGATAAGGGCTTTATCTTCTTTTCTCATGATGCGATAACAAATTAGGCTTCTTCAACTGACTTGGGGTCAATCTTGACACCCTTGCTCATGGTGGAAGAAAGATAAATACTCTTTACATATGTACCCTTGGCAGCAGCAGGCTTCAACTTCATAATAGCAGAGATGAATTCCTTGGCATTGCCAATCATCTTCTCAGTATCGAAAGAAACCTTACCAATGGAAGCGTGGATAATACCAGCTTTGTCCACCTTGAAGTCGATCTTACCAGACTTAACTTCGCGAACAGCCTTAGCAACGTCCATGGTTACAGTACCACTCTTGGGGTTAGGCATGAGGCCACGAGGACCGAGGACTCGGCCGAGTGCACCAATCTTACCCATGATGGCAGGCATCGTGATGATTACATCGATGTCAGTCCAACCACCTTTGATCTTTCAATGTATTCGTCAAGACCTACGTAGTCAGCACCAGCTTCCTTAGCACTAGCCTCTTGATCAGGAGTGCAAAGGCAGAGTACGCGTACAGACTTACCAGTACCATGAGGAAGCGCAACAACGCCGCGCACCATTTGGTTGGCTTTACGAGGGTCAACGCCGAGACGTACGTCGATATCGAGGGATGCGTCAAACTTGGTAGTAGTGATTTCCTTTACCAAGCTGCAAGCTTCAGCAAGTGAATAAGCCTTGCCAGCTTCAACCTTCCCTGCTACCAACTTTTGATTTTTAGTAAGTTTACTCATTGTTCAGAAATTGGATTAATGAATTAAGCGGGAAAGTCACCCTTAACTGTGATACCCATACTGCGTGCAGTACCTGCAACGAGGCGCATAGCAGACTCAACAGTGAAGCAGTTGAGGTCGGGCATTTTATCTTCTGCGATAGCCTTAACCTGATCCCAAGTAATTTCAGCGATCTTATTACGGTTAGGCTGAGCGGAACCACTCTTTTTCTTGGCAGCTTCCAACAATTGAATTGCCACAGGAGGAGTCTTTACGATGAAAGAGAAGCTCTTGTCAGAGTAGTAAGTGATTACTACGGGAAGAACCTTACCAGCTTTCTCCTGAGTACGGGCGTTGAACTGCTTGCAGAAGTCCATGATATTGATACCCTTGGAACCGAGAGCGGGACCTACAGGAGGACTTGGATTCGCAGCACCACCTTTAATTTGGAGCTTGATTTGTCCAGCAATTTCTTTTGCCATTGTGATTATACTTATTGATGATATTGAATGAGAGGATATAGATTTGCGTAACCGAATCTATTATTCCTTCTCGACTTGCATAAAACCAAGTGTCAGTGGTTGTGAACGACCGAACACCATAACGGATACAGTAACAGTTTTCTTCTCTTTGTTGACCTCTTGGACAACTCCTGAGAAACCACTGAAAGGACCGTCTTTGACCTTCACGCTATCGTTAACTTCGTAAGGAACAACCATCTCTGCCGGTTCGGTGTCGAGATCGTCCGCTTTACCAAGAATACGATTCATTTCGCTGGTTCGCAGAGGTTCGGGATTATCCGTACCTCCTAAAAATCCAAGGCAGTTGGGAGTGCTTCTGAGAATATGAGCAATTTCGCCCACCAGGTGTGCTTCTACAAGAACATAACCCGGCAGATAGTTTCTTTCCTTTACAACGCGTTTAGAGCCTTGCATTTGGTAAACCTTCTCTGTCGGGATCAATACTTGCGCTACGAAACCACCAAGCTGACCATTTTTAATTTCAGCATCGATGTACTCCTTTACCTTGGCTTCCTTTCCACTTACGGCACGCATTACGTACCACTTAAATTTTTCGTCAGCCATAAGGTGAGTATTATTTTCGTTGGTAGACAAAGTTCATAATCGTTTCAAAAAGCTTATCTTCCGCGAAGACTACAATTGCAATGATTATGGAAGCAATGAGCACTACAATTGCGCTATGCGTCATCTCCTTGCGTGTAGGCCAAGTGGTATTATGCGCTAATTCTGAATACGAATCTTTGCAGTATTTGATAATCCGATTCATTTTTCTTCTTATTGGCACGGGAAGAGAGGCTCGAACTCCCGACACCTGGTTTTGGAGACCAGTGCTCTACCAACTGAGCTATTCCCGTAAAGTGGTCTCCAGCTCCGAAGAACCGGAGACCTATTCGAAATCTTTTTAGCCTAAGCAGCTAAGCAGAAATTAGTCGAGGATTTCGGTGATTTGACCAGAACCAACTGTGCGACCACCTTCACGGATAGCGAAGCGGAGACCTACGTTGAGAGCTACAGCGTAGATGAGGTTTACAGTGATTTCCACGTTGTCACCAGGCATTACCATTTCAACGCCTTCGGGGAGAATGATCTCACCGGTGCAGTCCATGGTACGGAGGTAGAACTGAGGACGGTACTTGTTACCGAATGGAGTGTGACGACCACCTTCTTCCTTCTTGAGGACGTAGATAGAAGCCTTGAAAGACTTGTGAGGTTTGATAACACCAGGGTGAGTGATAACCATACCACGCTTGATTTCTTGCTTGTCGATACCACGGAGGAGGAGACCTACGTTGTCACCAGCTTCACCTTGATCGAGGAGCTTGCGGAACATTTCCACACCAGTTACAACAGACTTCTTGTCTTCACCGAGACCGAGGATTTGAACTTCGTCACCAACCTTAACGATACCAGTTTCCACACGACCAGTAGCAACAGTACCACGACCAGTGATAGAGAACACGTCTTCAACAGGCATCAAGAAGGGTTTATCGCGATCGCGAGGAGGTTCTTGAATCCATTCGTCAACAGCGTTCATGAGGTTCATTACGCTTTCAACACCCTTAGCATCACCGTTGAGTGCACCGAGAGCAGTACCGCGGATGATAGGAGTATCTTCTTCGAATTCGTATTGACCGAGGAGGTCTTGCATATCCATTTCAACGAGTTCGAGCATTTCTTCATCTTCAACGAGGTCGCACTTATTGAGGAACACAACGAGACGAGGAACGTTTACCTGACGAGCGAGAAGGATGTGCTCGCGAGTCTGAGGCATAGGACCGTCAGTTGCAGCAACTACAATGATAGCACCGTCCATTTGCGCAGCACCAGTTACCATGTTCTTCACATAGTCGGCGTGACCTGGGCAGTCTACGTGTGCGTAGTGACGCTTCGCAGTTTCGTATTCAACGTGAGCAGTGTTAATAGTGATACCACGTTCCTTTTCTTCAGGAGCGTTGTCGATTTGGTCGAAAGACTTAGCTTCAGAAAGACCAGCATCAGCAAGCACCTTAGTGATAGCAGCAGTAAGAGTAGTCTTACCGTGGTCAACGTGACCGATAGTACCAATGTTCACGTGCGGCTTGGTACGCTCGAAATGTTCTTTTGCCATTGTAGTTATTGTTAGATTGTTAAAAATCAGATACTGAAAAAGACTGGAGAAAAAGAGTATCACCCTCCCCAATCTCTATGAGAGCTGTTAGTGAGACTTGAACTCACGACCTCTTCCTTACCAAGGAAGTGCTCTACCGCTGAGCTATAACAGCATTCCCAAATTTAGAGCGGAAAACGGGGCTCAAACCCGCAACCCCCAGCTTGGAAGGCTAGTGCTCTATCAATTGAGCTATTTCCGCAGTCCCCGACCTTAGCGGGTGTGGGTAGTGATGGATTCGAACCACCGAAGGCGTAAGCCAGCAGATTTACAGTCTGCCCCATTTGGCCACTCTGGTAACTACCCAGTCGAAATCAGATTAGCACAGCAAAACAGCGCGTATTTCCGATTTCGAGTGCAAAGGTAGGCATAAATTTCAAACCTACAAATTTTTCCACGCTTTTTTTTCGCTTCATCCGCGATTTTCTTTGTTTTTACTCAATTCGCGGCGCGCTACATCCACGCAAAGATCCACGGCTTCCTCAAAAGTGTCGGCTATTTTCTCCACATGGATTGTGCGACCCACAACCACGACATTGAGTCGAGCTTCTTTGTTCTTGGCGGTTTCTGGTTTCACCACCTCAAGCGTCAATTCTGCTCGCTGCACGCCTTCGTGCTTTTTGAGCTTTTCTACCTTCTTTTCTACGTATGCCACGAGCTTTTCCGTAGCAGTAAACTTGTTGGTGTTTAATTTGAATTCCATGGTGTCCTCCTTTTCTTTAAGTGAATGGACTGTAGATGCCAATCATAATATGTGACATCCTTTCTTCAATGGCGAATATAAGGACTTTCACAACAACGGCCAAACTTTTTCGGCACTTTTTTGGGGATTAAGATTGTTTTTTCTGTCGCGGATGTGCTTGAGCATATTGTTGTTGCAATTCTGCAAGTGTGGTGTGGGTGTAAATGGCCGTAGTTGCCACACTTTCGTGCCCCAAAAGTTGTTGAATAGCTTCTAGCCGTGCCCCATTTGCGAGCATCGCCGTAGCAAAACTATGTCGCAACACGTGGGGTGTCTTCTTCGTTTGCGTGGTCACTGCCGACAATGTGGTGTGCACCATCTTGCGCAGCGCATCATAAGCCATCGCACGCCCTTGGACATTCAAAAAGAGTTGCTCAGCATGGGGAACATCTGCAAAAAAACGCTGTCTATATTGCAAATAGTCCATGAGCGTTTCTTGCAACTCGTCGCCAAATGGCATGATTCGTTGCTTATTACCTTTACCCGTGACACGAAGTTGCTTTTGCACCAAATCCACATCAGTGGGCACGAGCGACAAAACTTCTGCTGCGCGCAACCCTGTGTGATAGAGCAGCATCATTAAGGTGCGATCGCGACATCCTTCGTAATCATCGGTAAAAGGATAGTATTCGAACAACCGATCCATCTCGCTCTCGCGGATAAAGGTGGGCAATCTTTCCCCTTCTTCATATTGCTCACCAAGCGCGCGGGATCAACTTCTACCCTCCCCTCACGAAGCAGATATTTGAAGAAGGAGCGCAAAGCGGAGAGCGATCTATTAATAGTGTTTGCAGCATATTTTCTCTCCGCCATATTCCCCACCCAGTGACGCACGGCCTCGGTGTTCACAGCCGGCCAAGACTTCACTGTCGTAAAGGCTTGGAGAAAATTGTACGCATCGTTCAACGCTATTTCGTAGGTGTCAATCGTACGCGGCGAACATCCTTTCTGCGCCTGCATATAATGGAGAAAGTCTTCCATCCACTCCTGCATTTCCTGCATTTCATTCGTTTCCATCATCACAATTTTGTTTTTCGTCCAATGCTAATATAAAGACAGTGTGATTATTCTAAAAACACCGCAGCACGTGCAGCCAGTTACCCCAATCGGTCATTAGATCTTCATAGAATTCGAAAAAGAAAACGCGTCATCTCACAACGGAGACAACGCGTAGAACAAAGGAGGAAAGAGAGAATTAGTCCTCGTTGCGGTGCAATTGTTGCACGTAAACTGCATGTTCCATAGCCAAACGCTTACGTACGCTGGGCTTGTCGAACTGCTGACGACGACGGAGTTCCTTGATTACTCCAGTTTTTTCAAACTTTCTCTTGAACTTTTTGAGGGCGCGTTCGATGTTTTCGCCTTCCTTAACGGGTACTACAATCATTGTTGTGGTGTATTATTATTATTGATTTTATGATTTGCACAATTATCGAGGTGCAAATGTACAGATAAATTCTGAGTTACAAGATATTCTGGGCTAGTTTTCGCCACTTTTTCTCAGAATTTGTCGTTTTTGCACGTATCACACGGCAAAATGACAACTTTAACCCAAATCGGTCATTAGACCGCTATAGTGCAAATCGTTATGGAGAAGATAACTTCCTGTCATCTTTCATTTTCTTGTTGGCATCTTGTTTCTCGTTCGTTCTCGACGTAGCCCGCTACGCCTTCAAACTAACGAAAACCCATCTGCTCAACAATCAAACAAAATCTGCTCAGGATCTAATGACCGATTTGGGTTTAACAATGGAAATGATGATTGTATTTTCTATGAGGTTGAACAAGAATGAACCGCCTATTTGACTAGTCCATCACTCTCTTGTTGTCTAACACCTCAAATCAGGAACTACCCTCCTTTCTATAGACTAAAGTATGCAGGAGCGCAATACTTAGTGAGAAATTTGTTTATTGAATGATGCGACGCGCACCAACATATCGTCGGCTGTAATACGCATCTGTAGAAGAATCGACTTTAATACCCGAGGAGATGCTTGCGTGGATAAACTTAAAGCTTCCCGCCTCGCGATTTACCTCTGTGACAATGCCCACATGGCCTACTCCACCGCGTGCACCTCGACCTCCGAAGAACACGAGATCGCCTTTTCGCAAATCATTCACCATGGCTATGGGTTGCCCCTCAGTGAACTGACTACGCGAAGAGCGCGTAAGGCTCAGATTGTTTTGTTTATACACATAACTGGTGAAACCGCTACAATCGAATCCATCAGGACCGCTTTGTCCACTGCGGTAGCGCACACCAAGAAAACTATATGCTGTGTTGAGCAAACGATCAACCAGTGCAGTTGACGCATTGGAATTGACATTGTTGAGAGCTGTTTCAGCCACAGCTTTTTCTTTGCGGTAATTTTGAACAGCATTGGCCAAGTCTATCACACGCTGACGTGGACTAACTTTCTCCATTCTTGCTTGCAAGGGGAGTGTATCGCCGGCCACTACCGCTTCGTAGTCAGCAACGTCCTGTTCATATTTTGCTTGTACGCCATTGATTTGCGAAGATGCCAACCAACCTGTCAGCACTACGGCAACCATAGCGAAAAGATGTTTTGTTTTCACTGTGTTCCTTTCTTTTATTGGGGTTACACATTTGTCATTCGCCGTCCTTTGGATGAAATTTTACGATATCTCTTCGCAAGAATTTCTCCGCCAGAAACCTGCACAAGACAACGAACAACCGCAAAGTTACTCATTTTTGCTGAGTCCACCAAACAATTAGGCCTTTTATATTGAAATCAAGGCATCTTCTGCGGTTTTCAGCAGTTTTTCATCAACAACTGCCCCCACTCGAAGAACACATCGGTTATCACTTTTTCGTAATCCGCGCCAGATAAGCCGTAGAAGTGGTGTCTTGGCGCAAAATTTCTACTTCATAGTTGTACTTTCGCGCTTCAAGCGTCAAAGTCTCGCTGTCAATATAGAGCCAATTGAAAGGTTCTCCCTCCACGGCTTCATAACTCATACGATAGTCCACTTCTCCATAATATCCTTCCACTCCCGTGAGATCGAGGAATCCGTCTTCGTCTTCATAGATATACGATAAATCGCAAGCATCAGTGATGACACTGCCACCAGGTGCGAGCAGTGTATCGAGACGCGAGAAAAAGCAGGAAGCTCATTGAGTCCTCCACAAATGCCTAGACCATTCATCAACATAAACACCGTGTCGAAATCCTGTCCAAAATCATCTGTAAAGAAATCGGCCAAATGCACTTGTTGTACGCCCCTCAAGCGCATCGCTTCCACACATCCGGGACTCACATCTATCGACACCACATCGGGTACTTGCTGTTGGAGTGCCAGCGCGTGACATCCGGCTCCGGCACCTACATCGAGCACTCGACCACGCGCATAACTGAGTGCAGCGCGTTCCAACAAGGGCATTTCGGCCACAGTGCGAAAAAGATGTTCTACGGGCATCTCGTCATCATCAAAAATAGTAGAGCGAACGGTGATGGATGCTGCCTTGCCGTTTTTCAAATAGTCGAGCACGGCTTGCCCCATAGGGTCGTGCAAAGGGGAAATCGTCATAAATACAAAGGAATAAGAGAGAAAGAGGATTTTTCTTGATGCAAAAATAGTCAATATATTCTGCAATAACAGCCATTGAGGAGAAAAACCTACAAAGTTTTGAACGAAACAGGATTCACTTCGGTTTATCGAAAGAATAGTTTTAGCAAACTCTTTTCTCATCCCATTCGCTATTTCAACCTCATCGGTCATTAGTCCGTAATAGTGCCCTTGCAAAAACACACCTGTTATTCCTTCAAGCAAAACAACACGTTGTTTTTCACAAAACGACACGTCACTTTCATCAAAACAACACGTCACTTTCATCAAAACGACACGTGGTTTTCCTCAAAACAACACGTCGGTTAAAGAAAAACAAGTGCAAGGCATTATTTTTATAGAAAAATGGATTTGCGAACCCTTTGATAGCAAATCCTTCCTAATCGACCAATCAGCATACCTCAACACCCTTGCCACGCGCGCACGCGTACGCACACATTACAGGGATTTTTTGTTTTTTGCTATCACAAGTGTCACACTACAAAGATATCTCATTATATTTCAATGAAATAGGGAACAATCAGAAACAATAGTCGGTAAAGGAAGATAAAAACATCTGTTCAGCACTCAAAATTTCATCATTTCATCCCCACTAACTAAGCATTTTCTCGTTCGAACTCAGGAGCTCTGTCATAAAGGAGATGCTGTAAAACGAGTTTTGCAACCCTCCCCTGTGACACTTGTGACAGCAAAAAATGAAAAACTCTGGGAATGCGTTCGCGTATATACGCGCGCGAAGCAGTTCCCTAACCGCGTAGCCCGACGACAATCACTCACCCCCCACTTCGCAAAGGAAAAACAAAAGAAACAACATCATTTCACGCACAGACCCCGTGAAATTAACTTTCACCAACCCATATATTTATAGACACGCTCCACGAGAACAAAAAAATCACCCTTCAACTTGCGTCAAAGAGTGACTTTCGTACTTCGAGCCGGGGTCGAACCGGCACAGGTTTCCCTATCGGTGTTTGAGACCGACGCGTCTACCGATTCCGCCATCGAAGCATTTGGCAGCACTAGTAGTGCGAACGTGATGCAAAAGTACTACTTTTTTCTATTCCCACCAAATCTTTCCTCAAAAATCTTCGTCTGATGATGTATTTCTCTATTATTTTCTTCGTCATATCGTTGCTTATCGCTATATTCGCTGTAGTTAATTCATTTCATTCAATGATGAGAACTCACGATTATTGCATCATTTTGGCAGGCGGCCAAGGTCGCCGCCTTTGGCCAGTGAGTCGTGCGCAACATCCGAAGCAATTCATCGATTTCTTCGGCGTGGGTCGCACCCTTCTACAACTCACTTTCGACCGCATCTCACGTTTCATACCTATTGAAAATATCTATGTTTCCACGTTTGCAGACTATGTCCCCCTCGCGAAACACAACTACCAGAACTCAAGGCAGATCAGATTTTGGCAGAACCAGCGCAGTTGTCCACTGCTCCTGCTGCGGCTTGGGGCTCGTGGTATATTGGTCAGCGCGATGCTGAAGCCTGCATTGTGGCTTCGCCTGCCGACCAGTTTATCACCAACGAAATGGCCTTCAAACAGGAATTGGAACAGGGTTTGGACTATGTTCGTCAACATCCGGAGTTTTTGGCGATGAGTGTCAAGGCTTCTACTCCCAACACTGCGTACGGATATTTGCAAAAGGGACAGACGATTGACGACTGCCGATTCACACGCAAATCGTTTACAGAAAAACCACCCATCGATTTTGCGAAAACTTTTGTGGAAAGTGGAGAATTTCTGTGGAACACGGGCCTTTTCCTCTGGCACGTGCAGACGATGGCGCCACACGTTTCGGAATTGCTCCCAGGCATTGGTCTGAGTGCTGTGCAACTCACGGCCGAAGAGGCAAAAACGACATTGGGCCCGCTACTACCCTGCTGCGGAATATGCAAGCATTGACTCTGCACTCCTCGATCGCGACTGGCCTACGGTGGTGCAAGAATGCTCCTTTGGTTGGCGCGACGTGGGTTCGTGGCCGGTGATGAAAGAAGTGCACGACACCGACGGTGACGGCAATGCGGCTGTGGGCGGTGCTGGTGTGATATTCCAAGGCACGCGCCACACGTTGGTACACCTTCCTCAAGGGGTGGGAGCTGTGGTGCGCGGACTTGATGGCTTCGTGGTGGCGCTCGAGGGAAATATGCTGATGATTACTCCCACTGACGAACCAGCTCACACGAGACAGTTGGCGAATACGGCTCAGCTGAAGTTGGGACAAGAATTTGGTTAAGACGAGGATGCTTGATAAAGGGCAAACTGCTACGTTGCTTTCGATGTTCGGCTTCGGTCACGTAGTATATTAGAAGGTTCCCTGCAACCCCAATCGGTAATTACCCCCTTATAGTGCAGTTAGTTTCAACTATCCCACAAGACTTTACATTTATCGCTAAAAAAATACCCAACGGAGGTGTTGCAAACGAGTTTTGCAACACCTCCGTATAATTGTATGTACAGAAAATCTGTGGGTTAGAAACCGAGTTTGAGTTGTCCTGTCAAATCGTCCATCAAGTCCGACTCGCTCTGCGATGGAGTAGGTGCATCTTGTTGCAAACCCTCATCGTCGGCTTCCGTGTCTTCTGCATTGTCGGTGGGTTCAGGGAAACGAGTAGGCTCGAGTTGTTTCACAGAGGCGACATTGAAGGTGGTGACGCGTTTTCCTTTCGCCTTAAAGCCTTTGACAGCGATGAATTCTTCTGCATCCACAATGAGCGGTTCGCGGAAATCATCGGGCGCAGCATAGTTGACTTGGAAACGTGGGAAGGCTTGGTCGGTGAGGGCAACAAATTTGCAATGTGGATTGTCGCCCATAAAGTTTTGGTGACGAGCCTGAGTGGCACGTTCAAAATTGAAACGCTTGAGATAGAGATTATTGTCGTTGTCAGCATCATAGAGCACAGCTGTCCAGACTTTGGTTTCGTCAAACTTCTCTACGCGCAACAGTCCCGTGCTTTCGTAGTGGTTGTTGGGGTCGAAATTGGTGGTATAGAAATCACCATTTTCCAGCACAACGAGTACCATATCTTCGCTATGGAATTCGCCAAGATAGTCACCGCGTTCATCAAAATTGAGCCGCTGCACATCGTGGTCGAACCACACTTTTCTTCCTCCCAACGTGGAACTTCCGTGCGATTTGAGGGTGATTTTGTGCACGTCGAGTCGGGTGAGGAGATTACCGCGAGAACCACGACCTTTCACTGCGAGTTCGCTGAACGATTTTTCAAACGAGATGCGACGCAATTTGGGATTGGGCTTCAAAGTGACCTTGATGGTTTCGGCTTCCCCATTGGGGTTGGCAGTGAAATAGTGGATTCGAGAACCGGGTTCGCCTTGCGTTGCATCGTATTCGCGATCGTGAATGATACTCGTCACATTGAAACGCTTCACATAGTACGGACCGTCTATTCCATCGCGATAAGCCACATTGTAGACCGTGCGTTGGTCGTTCTTCTTGAAAACGGCAATGTGCACAATTTCGGCTTTCTTGTTATCGGCTTTGGAGCGTTCGGTTTCGCCAATGTAAACTTTTTCGGCTACTCGGGTCACCTTGTAGGTGCCATCGCGATAGAAGATGATGACATCGTCGATACTGGAGCAGTTTTCCACAAATTCGTCCTTTTTCAAGGCCGTTCCCATAAATCCATCAATGCGATTAACATAGAGTTTCTCGTTGGCTTCCACCACCTTAGCGGCTTCGATGGTGTCGAAGGATCGAATTTCTGTGCGGCGCGGATGTTCGGCTGCATATCGGTCGTAGATGGTGGTGAACCAATCGATGGTGACATCGGTGAGATGGGCAAGGTCGTGGTCAATCTGCGCTAATTCGGCTTTGATGCGCGCAATGAGTTCGTCGGCTTTGGCTTTGTTGAACTTGAGGATGCGCGCCATCTTGATTTCTAACAAACGCAGGAGATCTTCGCGCACCACTTCGCGCACAAATCGGCTTTGAAGGGGTCGAGTCGACTGTCAATGTGCGCCAATGCAGCGTCTATGTTGGCAGCATTTTCGTAGGCTTTGTCTTTATAAATGCGTTCGTCGATGAAGATGCGTTCCAAGGAAGCAAACATCATACTCTCCAACAATTCTCCACGGCGAATTTCCAACTCGCGCTTCAACAGGGCTTTGGTGTTGTCGACATTGCTTTTGAGCACATCTTTGACGGTGACGAAGCGCGGAGTATCTTTGTCGATGATGCAGCAGTTGGGGGAAATGCTCACTTCGCAATCGGTGAAGGCGTAGAGGGCATCGAGGGTTTTATCGCTCGACACACCGGGAGAAAGATGGATGAGAATCTCCACATTCTCTGCGGTGAAGTCTTGGATTTGACGGATTTTGATACGCGCTTTGTCGGCGGCTTTCTTGATGCTTTCGCAAAGAGAGTCTACCGTTTTTCCGTAGGGGAGTTCGGTGATGGCGATGGTTTTGCTATCGCGCTTTTCCACTCGTGCACGCACCTTGACGGCTCCTCCGCGAAGTCCGTCGTTATAGCGCGAAACATCGATGAGTCCGCCGGTTTGGAAATCGGGATAGAGGGTGAAATCTTCTTCCTTCAAATAAGAGATGGCGGCTTGGCAGAGTTCGCCAAAGTTGTGGGGAAGGATTTTAGCACTCAACCCCACGGCGATGCCTTCTGCGCCTTGTGCGAGCAGGAGGGGGAATTTCACTGGTAGCGCAATGGGTTCTTTATTGCGACCATCGTAGGAGAGTTTCCATTCTGTGGTTTTGGGATTGAACAGCACATCGAGGGCAAACTTAGTGAGTCGTCCTTCGATGTAACGCGGAGCTGCGGCCTCATCGCCGGTGAGGATGTTTCCCCACGAACCTTGGCAGTCGATGAGCAAATTTTGGCGTCCCATTTGGGTGAGTGCATCCACAATGGAGGCATCACCGTGGGGGTGAAATTTCATAGTTTCACCGGCAATGTTGGCCACTTTGTTGTAGCGTCCATCGTCCATTCGCTTCATCGTGTGCAAGATGCGGCGCTGCACGGGTTTGAGACCATCGTAGAGATGGGGCACTGCGCGCTCCAAATCACATAGGAGGCATAATCGAGAAACCAGTTTTGATACATTCCGGTGAGGGGATGCACATTGACTGTTTCATCTTGTTTCATCTCTGCTGGGTCGAAATCCACTGCGGCTTCCGCAGCTTCCGAGTGGAGCGCGGTGTTGGTGCTTTCTGCTGCGGAGTTAGGTTCAGCATTAGGGTTTTGCATTGCGTCGTTAATGGGCTGTTCTTCCTGCATCGTTAGTGATTGTCATTTCGTCGTTGGAGATAAGGGCATTCTGCCTCTAGGCAAAGTTACTGATTTTTCGGGAGATGCTAGGAATTTTACCTCGGCTTTATCGTATTTTTATGAGGATTCCGCTGTTTAGCACCTTTTGGAGCGGGAAATTAGCGGTATAAACCTAAGGGAGTTCGGAGAAAATGCGTAACTTTGCACTCGTGCAAGTATTATTTTCTCTTTGCCGCGCGCTGTGGTGGTTGTGTTCCATTCTCCCCCCTGCGCCTGCACTATTTTTTTGCAGACAGTCTTGTCTTTCCGCTGGTGTTTCACGTAATGAAATATCGGCGCGAACTTGTGCAACGTCAGTTGGCAGAGGCTTTTCCTGAACGTTCGCAGGAGGAACGTGCAAAAATTGAGCGTGATTTCTACCATTGGTTTGCAGACTATATTGTGGAAACGCTAAAATTGATGTCTATTTCTCGCAAAGAACTCTATCGACGCATGGATTTTGTGAACCTGCACGAAGTGCTCCGTGAACTCCGTGAGGGAGAACATCAATTTGCATTCATCTATCTTGGTCATTTGGGCAACTGGGAATGGGTTTCTTCGTTGCCTTTGTGGAGCGAAGGTGGGCTGCAGTTTGGACAAATTTATCATCCGCTTCATAGTCCGTTGATGGACAAACTTTTCTTGCACGTTCGCGGCAGAATGGGGGCTACAAGTATTGCGATGAAGGAAACGTTGCGCACCATTTTGACGTGGAAAAAGGGTGGAGAAAAGGGAATGATTGGCTTTATTTCAGATCAGGCTCCGAAATGGGAGGCGATGCACCATTGGTGTGATTTTCTGCACCACGAAACGTCTTTCTTTACGGGTGCGGAGAAAATTGGTCAAAAAGTGGGTGCGCGCTACTTTTATCTTGAGGTGACGCGTCCTCACCGCGGTGAATATCGTGCTGAACTCATTGAATTGCATCCTGATTTCCAAGATTCTTCTAAACAAAACGAAGCGGATAAAACAAAATCTGCGGAGGTTTCTCCCTACCCTATCACCGATGCTTATGCACGTGCTTTGGAAGCGAGCATCGAAGCTCATCCCCATCTCTGGCTCTGGACGCACAACCGCTGGAAACGTACAAAACAGGAGTGGGATGAGAGAAACAAAAAGAATACTGCTCATTGATTGAGTTGCTCCATATAGCTATATAATTAAGAACGCGTTTATTGAATTCCTCACAACGCACAACGTCGTCGAGTATGGTAAAAACACCTGTCGCTTTTTTCTTTAATGCTGAATTTCCCGGCGGTGGTACCGGAAAAATTTGCCTTGACATTGTAGAGCAATTGGCTGCAAATGGTCATAAAATTACTTTGTTTTGCTACAAAGCTCCCTCCACTCGAGATTCGTTGGATTATGAGGTGATTGAGATTCCTCATAAACAACCGCAAAAAATGAGGAAAACAGAAGCAGAAGCTTTGCCTTTTCTCATAAAATCGCTCAAAGAAAGAAACATCCAACTTTGTTTCATTCCAGGCTTTTATTATCGCTACACCAAAGAACTCCGCGAAGGTGCTGGATGCAAAATTATTTACAGTTTGCACAGTATTCCTTTCTGGGAAAGTATTGCAAAAATCAGCAAACTGAAAGCGTTGGCTTTGACAAGTCCTAGCCGTGTGTTGCGCTGGATGTTTCACGACTTCTGGAAAATATATGTTTTTCAGGTTTACAAGAAAAGACAATTGCGTCGCTATTTCACACGACTTCACGAAGTTGATGCTTACACTGTGCTCTGCGAGGGATATCGCCAATCGTTATTAGACACGTTTTCATTTGACAAGGGGTTAGCACAGAAAATCAAGGTGTTACACAATGGGAGTAAAACTGTAAATTCGCCCGCTGTAGACAAAGAAAAGGTGATTTTGTTTGTGGGACGCATTGAATTTGCAGACAAACGTCCCGAAAGACTCTTACAAGTTTGGAAAAAAGCGCATCACGAACTTCCAGACTGGGAACTTAAATTTGTGGGTGACGGACCTTTCCGAAAGAAATTGGAACATCTCGCACAGAAAGAAAAATTGCCACGCATCACATTTGAAGGGTACAAAGAAGACGCTACTCCATATATGGATAAAGCCTCTATTCTCTGTTTGACTTCTACCTTTGAAGGTTGGCCACTCGTGATTACAGAAGCGCAAATGTGCGGTGTAGTGACAATGGGATTTGACGTTTGCGACGGGATGCGCGAACAAATGTCTCCTCAATGGGAGAATGGTGTACTCATTCCTCCTTTCGACATTGACGCATTCGCTACTGCTTTGGTAAAACTCGCAAAAGATGATGAACTGCGACAAAAGATGAGCGAAAATGTGCGTGTTCAAGCAGCGCGATTTTCTCTTGAAGCGGCTGCAAAGGAATACGAACAACTGATTGAACAACTCACAATTGGTTGATGAAGCGCAAATCTCTCAAAGAAAACAACAACACTCTCCCAAAACCCTGTGATTTTGGGAGAGTGTTTATCTGTGGAGAGAGTGTTGCTTTATATTGGAGAGAACTATTTTCTCGTTACTCCTTCTTTGCTAACCTATCATACCAAAGTTTGAGAAGTTTCGGATGACTAGATGAAAATTTTCTAGCAAACATATGCGGACTTTGCACCAACAAATCATAATCTTCTTCCTCAAACGTGTGGGGATGTCCCTCCTTTCCTCTAGTCCAATCAATAAAACGCTGTGAACAGTCATTAGGTATCGAATTGCAAGAGTACAAATGTTCTGCAAACGGAGAATCCATCAGCAACGTTTGTTTGTAGAGTTCATCGGAACAGAACGTATAACGGAAAGTCTTCAGAATCTCAGAAGTATGTTTCACCAAATACGCACAAAAATCAAGTGTAAAACTCCCCCATTGCGCGCCATAATAGAAGGTCTTTTTGCGAGAATAACGGCGAAAACGTACCGTTTCCTCCACTCTCGTCAGTCCTTTGCTTAAGATTTTCTTGAATATGTCTAAGAGGGTTCTATTCTTCCGTTTACACAAAGATTTCAAGAAGAGGTAGTGACGATTGGCGCGTTTAAAAGCAACGCGTTTGGAAGCCTTATCAAAACCACAATGCAGAAATTCCTTTCCTTGATGTTTTGCAAAAAAAGCGTGGATTTCATCTTGCGACTTCAAAGGAAGATCCATTCCCGAGAGCAAATGACAATAGGCATAAGGCTCGTTTTGCTGCAAAGCTGCAGAGAAAAGCAACAACTCAGCACGTACAATGCTCACTTGTCCCCAATCGGGTTCCACTCTTTCGGTAAGAAGGAAGAAACGCGCCGACTGCGGTTGCCAATCCTTGAATTCGTCGTAAAGTGGTTGAGAACGAGCATCGATGTGCAAATAGATATCATTGCGCGCATCATCGATGAGTGTGAGCAACAGACGAAGAACCTCAGGTTCGTGATGAGCTAAGATGAGATAAGCGTGTTTCATACTTGTGTTGACAACTAAGCAGCAAAAGATTTATGCCGATAATTGAGTACAAAAATGGTGTTGATAACTAAGTACCGAAATAATTTTACTGCGATTTTGACTGCGATTTTTTCAGCACTTGCTGATATTTTTCTTGCAACTGTTCCAAAGATGGATAGCGCGAAATGAGTTTATAGAAAATTTGTTTGAAGAAAAATTTGCGTCTTTTCCATCCTTTCAAACTTGCGCGAGGGGATTGTGGAGATTTCATTTGTGCATTTTGCTCCCACCACAGATGATGGTAGGGATGTTTGCGCTTGTCGTCAAACCAAGGTGCGCAACCTGCAAAGTGAATAATGGCAGGACGATACAAACAATCGCCGATTTCCGTTTGGAAACGCGCATTTTCATAATAGTCTGTGCGCTCCATATCGTTGTACATCACGTTGTAGCGCAAAGGAAGCCACGACACATCATCCTGCAACACCACATTGAGTGCATCCTGGTCAGGAAATCTCAATCGTTTTTGATGTTCTTCGCACCAATCAATGAGTGATTGTGCATAATCCTTCTCTCTCCAAATCGATAAATTAATCAGCAAAACTCCCGCATTGAAATAGAAAGCGTCTTCTGGAAGTTGCCACTTTTTGCGATGTTTTTGATTCCAAAACTCAGGAACAGCAGCTATGGCAGTGTCGGTTGGAGCAAGAAACAACTCCGAAATATCATCAGCAACCAAGAGATCCACGTCTAAATACAACACTTTATCGACCGCAGGAAGCACAGTAGGCAAAGGAAGCGCAGATAAGTGTAGATGGAATACCCCAAATCAGGAAGTTCCGAAAAAGATTCAGTAGACACCACGTGCACTTCGAGTCTAAAATCGGCTCGTTTGCTCACGATTTCTTCCAGAGATAGAATGCTCCCTTCTGACATACCATCGGTGAGTATATGAACAATCCACTGCCGTCCTTCAACTTCGGGTTGATGAGACAGAAGACTCTGCAAAGTCACCGCAAGATATGGCACATAGGCATCGTTACTTGCGAAAGCGATATGAAAAGCATTGACTGACATAAAGAAAACTCTCGATTTCAAGAAAAATGAAGAGGAAGAATAAAAGTGGAGATACGCAATGAATAGTGAACTACGGAAAGTAAACGAAGAGACAGCCAAGTCAAAAATAGAAAACTACATACTACACAGTCCAACCATTCAAGACCAAAAGCCATTCTCACCCAACTATCGCCCGAGAAGGCGATTTCTCGCGGCAACAATATGTTGAAAACATTCTTTTGCGTCAAAACCACGCTCAGCAGCATAAGTTTCTGCCACCAACATTTGCTGTTTTTCAGACATTCCTATGCGCTGAAAGTTGGCACATCCCAATTCCTGAGAAACCTTCCCCAAGCGCATACGATTGAGGTCGATGAGTTCTATTGCTATTTTATAATCTTGGTGCGCAGATGCAGTAGCATCTAAGGGATTTCCCCCTTCGTCCACTCTATCCCAAAGGATATTGTTTCCCGATAAATCCTTGTGCCAAAAACCACCTTCGTGCATTCGTGCCACAGTTTTCGCCAAAGTGCGCAAAAACTTATCCTCATCGGGCTGCTTTCCATTCACGGCTTCGTGATAGTTATAGCGCAACTTTGAAGTGCGCGATGCGTAATAACAATATCCCACTTGCCAGAGGGAGCCTGTGTCGCAGAAGCCGAGAGGTTCGGGAGAACCGACACCAAGCGCACGAAGTTGCATAGCATATTCATAGGAACGCTGCGCCTTACTCTTGCGCAACCAACGATAAACAAACCGATTGAACGCAATGGGAAGCGTGAATTGTTTCACCACCACCGAATCGTCACCGAGTTCGTATTGACGAATGGCATTGCGATTTTTGAAAATCTCGCGACCCTCTTGCGAAAATCGCCAAGGGAGATAATCTACAAATCGTTTCACCGTTGGTGCAATCCCTTCTGCCGTAACCACTTTGCAATAGCGCAGCGGACGTGTAAGGAAATTGATCCAGCGCGACCAAGAGCGCATTTTGCGCAACGGCCCTCCGAGTTGCTCTTCAAAGAAAGCACGATATCGTTGATTGAGCACCGCAGTGACGTGCGCCTTCAATTTGCGATCACGAATGCGCTTCGACTGCTTTCTCACTCGATAATAATATCCCACTTCGGGCAAACGCACCACATCACCCCCATCTTTGAGCACAGCAATCCAGAAATCCCAATCTTCTCGTGCAATAATCGTTTCACAATAACCACCCACACGGTCGAAATCTACACGACGATAGAGCGCGCAAGTATCGATGTGGTTGCGTCGCGCCAACAAAGCGAGCGAAAATTCCGGAAGTTGCCAAAGTCCTTGTTTGTCACCGATGAATTCCATCGTAGGACGCACCACTTTCACGCTAGGTTGAGTTTCTAAAATGCGAACGGCTTGTGCTATAAACTGAGGAGCCAACAAATTATCGGCATCTACGGGAAGAATGTAGCGACCTTGCGATGCAGCAACAGCCTTGTTGCGCGCGCAACTAGGCCCTGCGTTCTCTTGCTGCAACAACATCACACGCGCATCTTGTGCTGCCATTGCTGCCACAATGCGAGGAGAAGCATCCGTGGAACCATCGTCCACCACAATCACCTCAATGTTGCGATAACTTGAGGTGAGCACACTCCGCAACGTTTCCCCCACAAATTCCTCCATATTATAGAGCGGTATAATCACCGACACCAGGGGTAAACTTGCAGAGATATTGTCCTCCGAAGCGGAGGAAGCTGACGCTGTTTGCGCACACAGCTTCGACAAATTGTCGGCAGTCCGTGTCGCACTTAAATTTTGTCGAATCCCTTCGTCCATTTTATCCAATAGTATTTGAGTGGATTCTTATATTTCAGTTGCTTCCACGGACGACTACCGTGGGGACGATGCAAGACCGTGAGATGACAAAAGAGATAATTGTGCAGTTTTGCTGCCAAACTCTCGTGAGAAATGGTCACATCAAACCAATTCTTGCTATCGTCTAATCGCTGAAAATCAAATGCAGCGAGCAATTTTGGAGTGAGTAGTGAGCAACAAAAAGAACAATGTTTGCGCGAATCGACAATCCCCTCCCAACCTTTCGCGTAGAGATAAGGATAATTCACTTGTTCTTCAGCATCGACCGTGACGGCTGCTGCAATGCCGCAATCTTCACGCGCCAAAGCTCCATCCACCAATCCTTGCAAGGTGTTGCGCTTCACCGTCACATCACTCTCCACAATGAGCAAACCAGCATCAGCGGCCAAACATTCTTGCTGACAACGACGCAACACAAAGAGATAATTCGGCGAAGGATGATCCGTCAAATCTGACAAATCCACCACCTTCACCCCCATTTTTTCTGCCTCGCTGTGAAGTCGCGCAGTGTTTTCGGGAGTGGAATTATCGTTGTAAATCGTATAGACATACGGCATTGTCAAATCGCTATCCAGCACAGCACGCATCGTTTCGAGCGTACTGTCGATGCTGTCTTTGACGGGAGTGATGATATGCAGAAATTTCATAGAGAAACAACTGTTTATTTAATTCCTTTTTTTGCTTTGTAATCATTGATGCGCGCTGCAAAAGCTGCATCTTTCTTATTTCCAGGTCTCGGTGAGAAATCCAAAATTTCGGGAATATCCTTACCGCGGTCGATGATGGTGGAGTGATCGTGCATTCCTTTGACGATATCCACGCGATCATACAATTTTCCGGTCACCGCATTATAGACATTCATCGAGAGTGTATCTCCATGAATAGCAACGTGTTGATAAGTCTGAAAACCCGTACCGAAACGGTCGAAACGGTCGTCAAAACTAAAGCGATAGTATTTTGGGGAACAATGACTCACGGTGTAGATGGGTGGCACACGGCGATTTCCCTCCCACTGCGTCATTCGCGCATAAGCGTGTTCGTGTCCTTGCAACACCAAGTCCACATTTTCATTGAGCAAACTAGCAAATTCCCATCTTTGCAACAAATCGTTGGTTTTCGATTTGATGGAATAAATGGGATGATGCAACACCACCACTTTCCAGCGCGCGGTGCTCTCGGCTAATTTCTGGCGCAACCAAGAAGCCTGTTGTGCCAAATAAGGCCACTCTCTGTTGGAATCAAGGAGAAACAATTGCACCTCTCCGTAGCGCAGCGTGTACACTTGGTTCTCTCCCACCATCGATTTGAGGAAATAGGAGAATACGAGTGAGAAACGGCGTTCCAATTTCCGCAAAGGATATTTCAGATATTCGTGATTGCCGGTCACGCAAAGCACAGGCAGTCGCTGACCAATGGAATCCAATCCGCGGAAGGTTTCTGCCCAATAAGCATCAGTGGGACGCTCGGTCAAATCTCCACCAAACACCACAAAGTCTGAAGCTGGGTGCTGCCTCCAAGCCTGCTGAATGAAACGATGGCTCACTCCGTTGATGCTATCTTGCACATCGCCAAAGAAGAGAAACGATACATCTTTTTTCGTGTCTGGATCTCGTCACTTGAAAATCATACCAAGGCGATTCCTTCCCGTTGGTCACAGCTCGATAGCGATAGCGCACTCCGTCTTGCAATTGTTTGAGACGCGCCACATAATAGGCGGCTTTGCCACTGCGCGAAGCAAAAACTTCTCCTTCGGCTTTCACACAAAAAGGTTGCGTCGCACCTTCCGGTTGCACTTCGAGGTGAGCTTCACGCACCACCGTGTCGCACATCCAACTCACATTGCGCGACATTTCTCCATTATCACCAAAGGTGAGCAACACGCGTGTGGGAGTGGCACTCGGTACATAAGGAGCTTCGGGAGGATTGCCAAACCAAACTTCCCAACGCACAATGGTGAGCACGATGAACCCCACCAAGAGTGTGGCAAAACAGCCCAGTGTTATTTTCTTTTTCAACGTCATTGGTTTCCAATATTTACTTTTGCACCACCATTCGGTCGTTTATCATATTCGACATATACGATTGGATGATGGCTTTCAATTTGCGTTCCATCTCGCTTTGACGCGGAGATTTCCCCACAAGATTGTGCTGCATCATCACATCGTGCTTTTTATCATTCCAAAGTTTTATAGTCTTGCACAAGAGCCGTTTTGTTTACCGTGCGAATCAAGGAAAAAGGGGTGTTGAGCACAAGGGCTGCTTCGGCGGGTTGATTCACATATTGATTGGCATTGCTCAACGTGATGGGACGAACGGCTGTCGTAAATCCACCACGCATTCCTCCGATGCAAAGCGGCACAAAGATGCCCAAAGCCACCACTTGCACGAGATAATACTTCCAGCGCGGACGCAACTCGGGACGATAGGCGCGGGGTTCTACATATAACCGCCAAAGGAGAAAGATGAGCACTACACCGAATAAGAATACTCCAGGATGGTGCAGCACTTCTTTGCCCACAATCGAAAACAGATTTCCCTCGTGGCTAAATTCTTGAAACACGCTCATCGTGGTGCGGCGACCAGTGTAGCGAAAATAAACAACGTCTGCCAAATTCACCGCCACAGCAAGGGCATTCACCACCACAAACACCCATTTCGAGATACGTTTCCACCAGGGACGCTCTTTATAGTGCAAAGGCAGCAAGAGCAATAGTGCATAAAGTGCGTTGGTGTAGAGAATAGCCGATGTGTCGAAGAGGAAGGAGCCAGTGAGCAACTGCTGCAACTCTAATTTGTCGAAACCAGCTGCAAACAAGTCCCAATTGCTCCAAAGGAAAAACAAACGGCAAACGGCATACAGCACATACACCATCAGCATATTGCACAAAAAAGCAAGTGGTGAAGAGAATATTCCCTTCCGAAGTTTTATTTGTTTCATACGGATTGTCTATTTCTTCCAGCGCGTCACGCTCTCAAACACCAATCGACCTTCATTTTCATCGTTTGCGAGTGGCTATGCAGCAACGCGAGTTACAAAGTGTCAACGAATCAAGTCTGCTTTTTCCATAGCGCAGATAAATTTCATAGATACACTTCTTTTCAATTTGCAAAGATAGTCAAAAACGCTGACTGAAAGCCCAAACACTGCATAAAAATTGACACTACTATCCACTTCTTGCAAATTTGATATAGAAAATAAGAGAAATGAGATAAAATAGCGTATCTTTGCTTCCACAAGTGACCAACGATATAGGCCGCATTCTTTCAGACAAACATCTAATTATGCTAGTTCTCACCCCTCTTCCTGACAAACTTGTAGAAATCATTATTCAAGGGATTTACGCATTTGGTACTTGGTTTTTTGCACAAAACATCTCAATCAGTCCTGATCCACCACAGCAAAAGTTGGCGGCTGAAGCGGGTGTGCTCAGTGGCATCAGCTACGAACAACCCATTGGCGGTAAGTTTTCTCTCGTAGGCAAAGTGGGACTTTCATTGTCTGACGAAGGAAACCCTTGGACATACGCAGGATTTCAACCTAGTTCAGAATTAGGTGTCCGCTGGTATTTTGCTGGTATTTCTCCCGATGCCAACAATGAGGGGAGCTATTTTTCGCTCCGCGCACATTGGGCATATCAACGCTGGGCTTTTGCGCAAGCCTATCCTAAAGAACATAACCAACAATCTACGTTTAACTTGAGTTTGGTGTGGGGGAGAACTTGGAACCTCTCCAACCGCTGGGCCATAAAATCTCATTTGGGAATTGGCTTGCACAATGCTTTTGTCAGCGACCTGCAATCCTGGCAAAATGGACACAGCGATGATTACCACGTGGGCAATAATGAAGGTATATTTTGCCCTATGGATATCGGGCTCGTCTACAGATTTTAACAAGATGCCAAATTGCGCAGCTTACTCTATCTACTCAACGCAATGCGTTGTTTGTAGAAAAACGACACGATGTTTACTATAAAACGACACGTTGTTTACCACAAAACAACACGTCAGTTTCTATAAAACAACACGTCGTTTTTCTAAACCACGTATTGGATGAAAACCTCTTTGTGCAAGATGCTTTGTGAAGAAGCCACTTTTTGAGTAACCTGATTGAAGGTGCTGTAAAAAAGTGGCTTCTTTTTTTGAGAACTTCCAATACATTGCACACACTAGATGCAGTGTATTCATTAATGTTAAATTCGTAAACACAATCTCCTCTCACGCGCACGCGTACGCGCGCAGTACAGGAGTTTTCGCTTTTTTGCTATCACAAGTGTCACAACATTTTCGCAACGTACTAGTTATCAAGACACTACATTACGAAAGGGCATATTTTAACAAATCGCTCATTCAAGCCCCTCAAATTCGGTGGACAAAACTTGAAAAAGTGCGGTTTTATTTTATCATCTTCCCCAAAAAATCGACTGTTTTGGCATCGCTTTCTCCTTTGGTGTGACACTTGTGACAGCAAAAAAACAACATTGCGGTTGGAACGCGCGCGCGTACGTAGCCGTGCACACAAGTAGGGACAGCACAAATGCACGGTGCTAGCACATATGGGAGGCGCAACCTTAAACAGGAAACAATGTAGAAGGGAAAGAAAAACTAGCATAGACGTTATTGCCAAGTACAAATAGCAAAAAGTGACATCTTCAGATTGAAATGTCACTTTTCTGCGATTTTTTCCCTCTTTGGGGCAATATCGACCCATATATATTTAGAGGGGAATCCTCAGCGTGAAGCTTCCTCTTTTACTTTCACGGCGAAAGCCAATCAAATATATATCCACTTTCCAAACATTGCGTCGGAAAAGTGTGCCAGTTGTTCTCGTCCTCCTCCCTTGGATTGAGAAATCTCATCTAAAAAGGAAGGAAAGAATGAACAGAAGATTTGTCCTGCAAAGAAAAACAGCGTGAGGGGACGATGGACTACTTGAGATAGTCGTCAAAATAGCGGGTGATACGCTCGTGAAGATGAATCATATCGCGCCCCGTCATGTTGTGGCCTTGTCCAGGATAGACAAAATAGTCGGGCTGGGTGCCAGCATCTTCGGCAGCGCGGAGAAACATCAGGGAGTGTTGCAACACGCAGGTAGGATCGTTGTAGCCTACGATGATTTGCAAACGACCTTTTAAATCCTTGGCGCGGGCCACAAGATTGGCAGCGGCATAACCTTCGGGGTTGGATTGAGGAGTTTCCATATAGCGTTCGCCATACATCACTTCGTAGTATTTCCAGTCTAGCACGGGGGCCACCAGCAACTCCCACTTTGAAGACGTCGGGGTGAGTGAGCATGAGGTTGGTGGTCATAAATCCTCCGAAACTCCAGCCGTGCACGCCAATACGTTTGGCATCGACATAAGGCAGAGAGGTGAGTTTTTCTACACCCTTCATTTGGTCTTCCATCTCAATTTTACCGAGCTGGCGATGGGTGCAACTTTCGAAGTCGAAACCACGATCGCCCGAACCGCGGTTGTCAAGGATGAAGAGCACATAGCCGCGATTAGCCATGTAGTATTCCCAAGGGCGAGCTTGATAGTTGAACGATTCCTTGACATTTGTGGCATGAGGTCCACCATAGACATAGACCACTGCAGGATATTTCTTCGTTGGGTCGAAATCTACAGGTTTCACCAAGCGGTAGTATAGCGGTGTTTTGCCATCGGCAGCGAGGAGAGAACCATTTTCCACTTGAGGCATGGTGAATCCGCTCCAAGGATTGTCTGCATTGAGAAGGGTTGAGAGAGTTTCTTGCTTTTCGGTGCTTTTGATATCGATGTGGCGGTAGTCGGTGGGGGTGCTCCAGGTGTCGCGGAGATAGCGTCCATTTTCTGAAAGACTAGCGCGGTGCACGCCTTTGCCATTGTCGAGGAGGGTACGGCGACCGGTATTGAAATCGACAGCGTAGAGGTTCTCGCGAATGTGTCCGCTCTCATTGGTGCGCAAGATGATGCTACGTTTTGCAGTGTTGAAACCGAGAGTTCTAGCACTTCAAACTTACCTTGGGTGAGTTGGCGGAGCATCTTTCCGTTGGTGTCGAAGAGATAGAGGTGGTTAAACCCATCACGCTCGCTTTGGTAGATGAACTTGTGGTCATCCCAAGGCAGGAAAGTGAGGGGATTTTGAGGTTCTACGAATCGCTCGTTAGTTTCTGTGTAGAGTGTCTTGAGACGTTGGCCGGTGGTAGCATCGTAAGCTACGAGATCGCAACGCTTTTGACTGCGAGGCACCTCCATAATGTAGAGGGTTTTTCCGTCGGGACTCCACGAGAGATTGGTGAAATAGCGGTCGGTGACATCGCCGAGTTGCAACCATACGGTACGGTTGGTGGCTGGGGTGTAGATGCCCACTGTGACTTTGTGCATCGCCATACCTGCCATGGGGTATTTGTCGGGATCTGGCTGTGCCACACGCACTTCGGGACTGACCAAGGTGTTGACTTGTGGATAGTCGGTGACCATGGACTGATCCATGCGATAGAACGCGAGTTGGTCGCCTTTGGGACTCCCAAAAGGTACCTTTGTGGATGCCAAACTCATCGCGGTGAACGGAAGTACCGTAGAGAAGTTCGCGATTGCCGTCGGTGGAAACTTGGTGCGTGCGGCCATCGGGAGTAGTGACGAAGAGGTTGTAGTCTTTGGTGAAAGCCAGAGAGCGTGAAGCTATGCAGAAGTCTTCGTGTGCGATGCCTTGTTCGAGGGGAAGCGACCAAACGATGGTCTTTTTCTTCCAGTCGTAGGCTATAATGCCTTTGGGGGTTGTGATTTTGGCAATGGTTTTGTTGCCTTCGGGGAAGGTGGTGCCAATGAGGTTGTAGACTTTTCCAAAGCGCGTGGTGTCGATGGCGGTATTCACGGCTTGAAGGTCGAAGAGCGTTTGTTGGGATGGACGCACGCTTTTCCCTTTGTGGGGGAGGAGCAAGGAAACTTCTTTGACATTGGTTTGCACCAGGGCATCTCCCCACCACGCGGTGTAGGGTTGTCGGGGTTGAAGATTCCAATAGTTAGTACCTCCCCACATCAAATCGTCTAGGGTTGGTTTTTGTTTGGTTTGTGCCATAGCGGAAAGGAAAAGGAATGGCAGGAGGAAGAGAAGAAAAACTTTTTGTTTCATTCCAAAGGTAAAGATTTATTGAGTGGTGGGAAAACAGATGGGACTTTCATGGGGAAGCATATTCCGTGTTGGTGGCCACTCAGGGAAAACTAAGCATTCCCACAAGCTGAACGGGGCAACTTGTGGGAATGAATCACTGCATTACTTTAGTCTTCGCGACGTTTGCGGAAGTTGCCACCGCGTGGAGGACGAGAGAAGCCTCCTTCTTGGCGAGGACGACGTTCGAAACGACCTTGAGAACGATCGAATCTGCCGCGTGGTTCATCGCTGCGTCTTTCGCGGCGGTCATCGCGATTGAAGTCTTTGCGGTCTCTATCGTTTCTTCGCTCAAACTTGTTGTCACGAGGTTTGAAATCGCGGCGTTCACTGCGGAAATCATCGCCTTCTCCGCGTGGAGCGCGAGAGAAAGAACGACGGTCGTCACGCTGATCTCGCGAGCGGTCGTTGTCGCGGCGTTCAAAGTTGCCACGCTCATAGTTGCCGCGTTCTTTACGCTCACCATTTTCGAAGCGTTCTTTGTAGGCACGAACTCCTTCAAATGTGTTGTGACGAGCACGAAGGGTGCGATAGGTGGCGGCTAGTTCAGGATCGTCTGAGAAATCAAAACCGGAGCGGTAATCACTTTCTTCATAGCGTGGACGACGATCTTCGAATCGGTCTTTGCGGTCGAACGGTTTGCGATCTCTGTCGAAGGGTTTTCGGTCTTTGTTAAAGGGCTTTCTCTCTTTATCAAAGGATTTGCGCTCTCTATCGAAGGATTTGCGCTCTCTGTCGAAGGAGCGTTCACCACGGTCAGAGAAGTCTTGGTCGCGGTCGTCATCGGCAAAGCGTTTGCGCGAGAACTCACGCTTACGACCATCGCGGAAACGGCCTTTTTCACCCATTCGTTGGAGTTCGGTGTCGGTTTTCACCTCGTTGCCTTCGGCGCGAAAACCTTCGAGTTTACCATCGAAGGTGATGAATTTGCGGAGTTCGCAGTCGAGGGAACCATTGTTGAGCGGAACGCGGAATGAGGCGCGCAGGCGCATATCGTCGAAGAGTTCTTCCTTGGAAGAAATGACCCACGTGGTGCAGCCTTGACACTCTTTCTTGAGTTTCATGCCGAGTGTGCGGTAGATTTGCGAGAGGTCTTCGGGACGGAGACGCTCACCATAGGGAGGATTGGTGACGATAGTGGCTTTTTCACAACCTTCGGGGAGCACGAAATCGCGGATATCTCGCTGCTCAAATGTGATGAGTTCCTCAACACGGGCTGCTTTTGCATTGGCTTGCGCAGCTTCGATGGCGCGTAGATTGAGGTCGAATCCGTAAATCTTGTGATTGAATTCTCGCTCGTGGCTGTCGTCATCGAAGATGTTGCTGAGGAGTTCGGGATTGAAATCTTTCCAGTTTTCAAACGCAAACTTACGGCGGAAAATACCGGGATAGATGTTGCGCGCCATAAGTGCGGCTTCAACAAGAATGGTGCCGGAACCGCAGAATGGATCGATGAAATCGCTATTGAAGTCCCAACCGCTCATTTTGACAATGGCTGCTGCCAACACTTCGTTGATGGGTGCTTCCACAGTGGCTTCGCGATAACCACGAAGATGTAGGCTCTCACCACTGGAGTCGAGGGAGAGGGTGCAAGTTTCTTCTGAAATGTGCATATTGAGACGAATGTCGGGATTCGCCACGCTGATGTTGGGACGCTTGCCAGTGAGTTCCATGAAATAGTCGACAATGGCGTCCTTGACTTTATAAGCAACAAACTTTGAATTGCGGAATTCTGTGCTGTAGACTGTGGTGTCTACGGCAAAGGAGGTGTCAAGATCGAGGATTTCATTCCATTCAATGCTCTTGACAGCTTTGTAAACGGCTTCGGCATCTTTGGCACGGAAGTGGAGAATGGGCTTCAACACTCTGACTGCGGTGCGCAAACAGAAGTTAGCTCGGTACATCATTTCTTGATTACCGGAGAATGAGACCATGCGGCGGCCGATTTGCACATCGTCTGCACCGAGTTCGATAAGTTCTTGCGCCAATACTTCCTCTAATCCTTGGAAGGTTTTGGCAATGAGTTCAAAAGTTTGTTGCATTAAAGTGGAGCGGTTGTTGCTGAAAACTGGCAAAAATAATAGCAAAAATACGATTTTATGGCGAGTAGACCAAGGATTCTGCCCATTATGCGTGCAAAGAGGGTGCAATCTCTAGCAATATAGAGACTGTACCCTCAATAATATGCAGTTGGTTGCGCAAAAAAGATGTGTTGCGCGCTACTGTTTTTAGACTACCGTTTAGGCTTGTTGGAATGCTTCAAAGATGGCGGCAGCGATTTCAGCCATTTGTTCGGAAGATACTTCCAATTTGGGTTTGCGGAATCCATATCTCCTTCTTCTTTCAGGGGAATGAGATGGATGTGTGCGTGGGGAACTTCCAAACCGATGACAGCCATTCCCACCTTCTTGCAAGGTAGCACTGTCTGTATGGCGCGCGCCACGCGTTTGGCAAAGAGATGATATTCCGCGAGGAGTTCGTCGTCAAGGTCAAACACGTAGTCCACTTCTTGACGGGGAATCACCAATGTGTGTCCCAATGCAACGGGATTGATGTCGAGAAAAGCGTAGAATTTGTCGTCTTCTGCGCATTTATAAGAGGGAATTTCTCCCGCAGCGATTTTGGAAAATATACTCATATTCAATGGAAATATAGAAGTTTCACTCGAAATGTCTCAAATGACGAGTTCGATTGGGGATTATTTGCGACTACCCACCACTTGAAGTTGTGGAGCGTGCTGATTCTCTTTGCTGTCTTTGTTCTTTTTGTTTTCGAGAGTTTGCACCATTCCGCGGATGCCATTCCACGACCAAGCATCGAAGGGATCATCAAAATCACTAAGACCATAGTTACCCCAGAGTCCATAGTTCAACTTGCGGAGATCGAATCGGAAACGAGAATTTTCTACATATCCCGTGAAATAGCGGTTATTGAGTTCATAGTCATAGATACGCACGTTGAGTGCTGGTTCTCCTGGATAGTTGATATGAAGCACTCTACCATTCACCTCCCACACAAAGTGGTGATAGCGTTGACGAACCGGTCCATAGTTATAGAAGTCGATTTGCTTCCCGGTGCCACGTCGAGCATTCCAATAGTCACTTTGGAATAGAATATAAGAATGGGTGGCATCAAATTGCGTTGCGCGCTGGGTATAAGGATTGACAGCGGTATAGAACATACCGAAATCACCTTGCCATTCTCCAGATATGACATTAGCACGCGCACGGTCGCCATCATACTCGCCGTCGATGTAAAACTCACAAGAGGAGAAACTCAGCACTGTCAGCATTAACATTGCGCAGAACGCGAGGAGGGTATTTATTTTCTTCATAATCTAGGGTTGCTAAATTGTAAAAGGATTTACTATAATGGCAAATGTAAGGTATTCGTGATTGATTACCAAACTTTTTGCTACGAAAAAACGCTTTCTCCCCTAAATTTTAATATTTAAGAAGAGAAAGCGTATCATTTAGTTGGTGAATCCTTCATTAAGTTCTCTGAAAAAGAGCGCACTCACTAAGGCTTCTTCAGAAAGAACTTTCTTAGCAGAAAATTATTCAGAAAGAACTTCTTAGCTAAGAATTCTCCGCTAGGAACACCTCAGAAAAGATGCTTCAGGAAGAACACTTCAGAAGGAATTCCTCAATAGATTCGGTTTATTCAACGGTGATTTGAGAATCTCAAGCTGAATCACACCGCGAGGAGTTTGTGCGTCCACCACATCTCCCACTTTATGTCCGAGGAGTGCTTGAGCAATGGGAGTGGTGCTAGAGATTTTCCCAGAGCGAAGGTCGGCTTCGCTCTCAGAAACGATGGTATATTTCATCACTGCACCGAGTTTCACATTTTTCATCTCCACTGTAGAGAGGATTTGCACCACATCTGTGCGAATCTTTGTTGTATCGATGATTTTCGCTGTAGCAATGATCGCTTTCAGTTCGTTGATTTTAGTTTCGAGAATAGATTGTGCTTCTTTTGCAGCATCATATTCTGCATTTTCCGAGAGATCGCCTTTGTCGCGCGCTTCTGCAATAGCAGCAGAAGCAGCAGGGCGTTCGATTTGCTCCATATGTCGGAGCTGTGCCACGAGCTTATCGTAGCCTTCTTGAGTCATATAGGCCATTGTGATGGGATATATTTTTCTTGTCTTTTGCTTAATGGAGAAGTTCTTCCCGAGGTGGTGAAGCACTTCTTTTTAATCGGTACTCAATGGATGCTTAGTTGGCAGATGCAGCAGCATCGTTACGCTTGCCTTCACCTTGTGTAGTATTGGAGCGATTACCTCCGCGACGTCGATTGTTTGGACGTTTTCCACTGCCCGAACGATTGTTTTTACGCTTTTCATCGCGCATCTCCTCGCCGTTGGTGTTAGGCAGTTCAGCCGTTTCTGCTGGAGAAATCTCAGACTTTGTGGTTTCCACCACCACGAAATCATCAATATCCACGTCTAGTTTGAAAGACTCTGCCAACTCTTGTTGCATCTTCTTCACCTGACGCTTACGATTTTCCTCCTTGCGCTTCTCAGCTTGTTCCTCTTGTTTGCGAGTCGCCTTTTGCGCACGGTGACTCTGTTCGGCAGGGGGAAGAGTTGTGTTGGCGAAGTTCGCAGCATTTTGTCGCTTATTTTGACGACGAGCGCGTTTCTTTTCCTGTTCAGAACGCACACGAGGAGCATTTTCCTCTGCATCCACCACAGCTTCCACTGAGCTGGCTACTTCTTTCGAATCATCCACCACAACTTCCGCTGTTTCTGCACTTGTAGTCTCCAGCTCAGGAGTAGTTGCTTCCGCCACAGGTGTTGCAGTTTCTTCTGTTGCCGTTTCTTTTACTGCATTTTCGTCAGAAATAGGTTCGGATACCACCGCCTCATTGACGCTTTGAGCATTTTGTTCCGTGGAAATCGCTGCAACTGATTCTTCAGTTTCAACAACTTCAACTTCTGTTGGCGAAATAACCGCATTTTCTTGTGCGACATCAGCAACTTCTTGAGAAGCTGTCTTTTCTGTTGGCGCAAATTCGCAAGCGTGTTCTGCTGCTTCCACCCAGTTGTCTATTTCTTTTTGCAAATCCTCAAGCGAAGGTTGCGCAGCAGTTTGCTTTTCTTGAGAAGCGACATTCGCAACAACGGGTTCTTCTTGCAAACCCTCAAACGAAGGTTGCGCAGCAGTTTGCTTTTCTTGAGAATCGAGTTCTGCAACGGTTGGTTCTTCTCGAGAATCGAGTTCCGCAACATCGTGAGTTTCTGCCGATTCTGGTGCCAAATCAACGAACTCAATGGGAATTAGCGTAGGTGCGTCCTCATTGCTCACCACTTCTGCGTTTAGAGTCGCAGCCGCTACACCAAAAGCCGCAGCAGGTTCTACTTCAGCATTGTCCTCTTTGGGAGCTTCCGCCAATGGTTGTGTGGGAACAACAACAGCTTCCTCAGTCTTTTCTAGTTCAGCAATTGCATCTTTCTTTTCCACTGCACCTTCCACCTTAGTGGGTTTCGGTTCGCGCGGAGCGTTCGTTTTTTGCGCTTTAGCAGGTTTGCGGTTTTCGTTTTCTACAGATTGTGGTTGTTGCACAGACTGTTCTTCACGAATCTTTTGCGCTGGCTGAGCATTGTGGTTGCGCTCTTCACGGTTATTTTTCGCATTTTCACGCTCATCTTTGCGTTCTTCACGATTGTTTTTCGCATTTTGACGCTCTTCTCTGCGCTCATTCTTGCGCTCTTCTCTTTGCTCTTCCTTGCGTTCCTCCTTTTCAGACTTACGCTCGTTGCGCTTTTCGTCGCGCACATTCTTCTCGGTTTTGCGCTCATTCTTGCGCTCAGCACGATTGTTGTTGCGTTCCGATTTCGCAGCACTGCGTTCTTTGGCTATCTCCTCGTCAATTTCAGAGATGTGAGGAAGCGCGAAGAATTCCTCGGCTCCCATAGCCGTGCGCTTTTCTTTTGCACGGAACATCGCATCGAGAAAATCTGCATCGCGACGCATCTGAGTAAGCGCATCTTTGGCAGCCGCCTGATGACTTTCCTTTTTGGAGAAACCCTTACCTTCACCAGCAGGAATACCTTCAATAACCACTGTTGTGTGGAACGAAGGACTCGTGCTGTTAGAATTGTTTCCGCTACTATCTACGAAATCGAGGTGAATGCGATTCTTCTGTTTCCATTCCAGCAATTTACTTTTGAAATTCACCTCCTTGTTAGCCACGGTGTCGAGGTCAAGCACAGCACCGATGATGCGTTTTTCTATGAATTGGAATGCATATCGGAACCCACGGTCAAGATAGATGGCACCCATCAGTGCCTCAAAACTATTTCCTTCGAGGTACGAGTTGTGTGTGCGTCCGTGTGTTTGACTTTGTATCAAGCGGTCGATGCCGAGTTCTTTGGCCAATTTGCCGAGCGACTCGCGCGACACGATTTTAGAACGTGTGTTGGTGAGAAATCCTTCGCGTTTGTTGGGATATTGACGATAAACAATGTGACTCACCACAGTTTCCAGCACGGCATCACCGAGGAATTCCAAACGTTCGTTGTTGAGAGGCTTGTTGCCTGTCTTTTTAGAGCGATATTCGTGCGATTTATGGGCAAAAGCTGTGCGATACAAGTCAATGTTGTGCGGACAGAAGCCCATGATTTGGTAGAGAGCGGAGCGAAACTCCTTGTCTTTGCAGAAAAAGAGTCTAGCTCTGTCGAATATATTTTTCATACGTAATTGAAGTTGTCCAACACAAAAATACTTTTGTACGCTTAGCCGATACAAGGTATCTGCCAAGCGTACAAATAATCTTATAATTGTGTGGGCGTTTTTTCGACCAGACTGTGTTAGTCTTGATACTTCTTCACGATGCAGCAAGCGTTGTGTCCGCCAAATCCAAAGGTGTTGGAGAGAGCAGCGCGTACAGTGCGTTGTTGTGCCTTATTGAAGGTGAAGTTCATCTTGTAGTCGATGTTCTCATCGCAGTCATCTTCGTCGTGGTTGATGGTGGGAGGAATGATATCGTTTTGCACAGAGAGGCAGCAAACGATAGCTTCCACAGCACCTGCTGCACCGAGCAAGTGACCAGTCATAGACTTCGTAGATGAGATATTGAGTTTATAAGCTTGTTCACCGAACACCTTGCTGATAGCTTTCACCTCTGAGGGGTCGCCCACAGGAGTTGAAGTGCCGTGCACGTTGATGTAGTCGATGTCTTCGGGTTGGAGTTCTGCATCCTTGAGTGCGCGTTGCATCACCAAGCTAGCTCCAAGACCTTCGGGGTGCGAAGCTGTGAGGTGGTGAGCGTCTGCACTCATACCAGCACCAGCCAATTCGCAGTAAATCTTTGCACCGCGAGCCTTAGCGTGTTCAAGTTCTTCGAGAATCAAGATACCGGCACCTTCACCCATGACAAAACCATCGCGGCTTGCGCTGAATGGACGGCTTGCGCGAGTGGGATCATCGTTGCGAGTGGAGAGAGCGTGCATAGCGTTGAAGCCACCAAGTCCACCAGGAGTGATAGCCGCTTCAGCACCACCAGTCACCATCACATTAGCCTTGCCCAAACGGATGAGGTTGAAGGCATCAGCAATAGCGTTAGTTGATGAAGCACAAGCAGAAGTTGTGGTATAGTTAGGACCGTGGAAACCATATTGGATGGAGATACGACCCGAAGCAATATCCGCAATCATCTTGGGGATGAAGAAGGGGCTGAAACGAGGTCCCTTTTCTTCGTGGGTGCATGCGTATTCGCTGATTTGTTCTTCAAAGGTGTGGATACCACCGATGCCCACGCCGAGCACCACGCCGATATTGTCTTTATCGACAGTCTCAAGATCCATACCGCTGTCTTTCACAGCTTCCATTGCTGCCACGAGCGCATATTGCTCATAGAGATCCATTTTGCGAATCTCTTTGCGGTCAATGAAATCTGCTGCCACAAAATCTTTGATTTCGCAGGCAAATTGCGTTTTGAACTGAGAGGCGTCAAATCCTTTGATTGGAGCGGCACCGCTAACACCCTTGAGAAGGTTCTCCCAAGTAGATTGAATATTGTTACCAACGGGGGTAATTGCACCAAGGCCGGTGACTACTACTCGTTTTAGTTCCATTGTGAGAATGAGTTGAATAGTGGAGAATATGTTTTCCTGCCCTCTTTGACACGAAAGCGACAGTCAGCACTAACTGTTTAATCTTAAATGTGCTAATATGTTGGCCACACAAGGTAGCCTGTACACATTAGCACATTCAATCTGCAAGGCGGTCGTGCGTGGCGACCGTACCTTTTTGGCGCAGGCTAAGATTACTTGGCGTTAGCTTCGATGTATTCGATAGCTTGACCTACAGTAGCGATCTTTTCTGATTCTTCTTCAGGAATGGTGATACCGAATTCCTTTTCGAGATCCATCATAAGTTCTACAGTTTCGAGAGAGTCAGCACCGAGGTCGTTAGTGAAGCTTGCTTCTTCCTTAACTTCAGCTGCGTCAACGCTGAGCTTCTCAACGATGATAGCCTTTACTTTTTCTGCAATTTCAGACATGATTATTGTTATTTTGTGATGAATTAATTGTCGGTTTTGCTATTTTACGGCTGCAAAGGTAAGCGTTATTTTCAACACTCACAAATAAATGACCAGGAAAATGTATGTTTTTTGCGCAAAAATCTTTATTTTGTGCATTTTCGGGCTGATTTTTGTGCTATTTTTCCTCCTTTGCTGCGCCAAAATGGCTCACATTCTGAGTAAAATCTCTTTTCTGGAGAAAAAATCAGCGCACCGCGATACATTCTATCTCCACACGCGCGTTTTTGGGCAAAGTTTTCACTGCCACTGCGGAGCGCGCAGGGAAGGGTGCAGAGAAATAAGTGGCATACACTTCGTTCATAGCTGCGAAGTCGGAAAGGTCTGCGAGGAAAACGGTTGTTTTCACCACATTAGCCATCGTTAGACCTGCTTCTTCGAGCACGTGCTTCATATTGGTGAGCGACTGGTGGGTCAAAGCCTGGATGTCGCCTTCGGCAAATTCGCCTGTTTTGGGGTCGATGGGCAATTGTCCGCTCACGAACACCATGCCACCGGCTTCAATGGCTTGTGAGTAAGGACCAATGGCCGCAGGAGCTTGGTCTGTTTGAATAGGAGTCTTCATTGTACTGTACTTTTTTTGTGGAGGTTTCCCCTCCGTGTGTGATGACTGCAAAGGTAGGAAATGTTATTGAAACACCGCATTACATAGGCGAAAAGAATTCTCTTCAACCCAACAATTTCTTTTGCCTATACAATTTATGGGGAGAAAGCTGCGCTCGGTTGAAGTAAAACAACACGTCATTTACTACAAAACGACACGTCGTTTGCAACAAAACGATACGTCGTTTTCTATAAAACAAGCCATCGTTTTTTCGAAAACAAGCCGTTAATTGCAAGCACTGGACGCAAGATAGATATTTATTGTTAAATGCCTAAACACTCTACCCTCTCGCACGCACGCGTACACGCACTATACAGGAGTTTTCGCATTTTTGCTGTCACAAGTGTCACATACTTCTTTGTAATTCATTATGCTTCAATCCAATAAAGCTAATTCTGGAAGTATTTTAACAAATCAATCATTCCAACTCCCAAAATTCACGGGAAGGAACTTGGAAAAAGTGAGTTATTGTTGGGTCATTTTCCCAAAATATCCGTTGTGTTTAGTACGATTCTTTCCTTTGGTGTGACACTTGTGACAGCAAAAAAACAAAATTGCTGTTGGAATGTGTGCGCGTACGCGTGTACACGCGTACGCACATACGCAATTCGTGTGCGCATGCACAAGGGGGGTAGACGAATGTCTGTGCGCTATGGGCAAGCCGTGAACTAAAAAAAAGCAATACACCGAGACTATGCAATGCAGACATAGCAGAATCAAGGTATATAGAATTTAAAATGTCACTTTTCTGCGATATTTTCCCTCTTTGGGGCAATATCGACCCATATACTTATAGGGGCGCATCATCACAACGGAAGGCACGAAGCGCATATTCCAAGTGAGTTCCCATATTTCATTTCTACTTTCACGGCGTAATGCCAACACAATATATCTTCGCATAATCCCAAATCAGTCACTATAACGGTCTAATGACCGATCTGGGATAATCCTTTCATCTTCAACCCACAGTAAAACCGAGAGGAGACGCTGCAAAACAAATTTGTCAACATCTCCTCGCAATGAAAAAAGTGAGTAGTCGTAGAAAGGATTGTCACCAAGGTGGTGACGAAGAGTAATTTGCAGACAACCCTCTCCTTATTTGCCATTCGTAGTAGCCGAGCCATCAGTGCGGAGTTGGTCATAACCTACAAAGCGACTTGAAGAGGGATAACCACGACGGAGTTGGTCGGCTTGCACCAACTGCAAACGACGCAAAAATTGGTCGTAGTTGCGGCGCGATTGTGGAGTCCAAGCCACTTCTGCTAGTGCCAAAGCGCGAGGGAAAGCTTGATAGTACACGCGTTCGGGCTGGGGCATACATTCGCTCCACAGCGTGCCAGTGACACCAAAGAGGAAATCGCGCTCAAAAGCCTCATCTTGTCCCCAACGCGGGTCAAGTTCATAGACACGTTTGAGACTCGTCACAGGCATTCCCCAGTTCACTTCGGGCAAGTCGCCTTTGTCCATGGGATAATCCAAATAGCAGTGCTCACCTGGGCAGAGCATAATCTTAGCCTTGTTGGCACGCGCTGCGTCAATGGCGGTTTTAGTGAGACCGTGACGCCAAGCAAAAGTCACACATCCGGGTTGAATTTCCTTGAAGTCCGTTTCATACCAGAACATGGGCGTCTTGCCGAGCTTGTCGCGCAGATGCGCAATCACTCGGTCGAAGAGATATTTCTGCAACTTCCAGTTTCGGAGCGATCGCGCGTGGCGATGCCGAGTTTTTCTTTGAGGGCGATGCAAACAGAGTCAGTGGTCCAATCATCAAGTGGCGGATTTCCGGCTTCATCTCCTCCGAGATGCACATAAGGTGCAGGGAAAACAGTGGCGAGTTCATCGAAAACATCGAAGAGGAACTGATAGGTGAACTCAGAAGCTGGATTGAGGAGGTTGTTGGACACACCGCTGGTGGTGCGTACATCCACTTTTTTGTTGCCTACGGTGAGTTGCGGATAGGCGTGGATGGCAGCCACTTCGTGTCCTGGCATTTCAATTTCGGGAATCACCATGATGTGGTGTTTCGCTGCGAAAGCCACAAGTTCGCGCATCTCGTCCTGGGTGTAAAAACCAGGACTGGTGTATTGCATATCGTCCAACGCTGGACGTTGGCTACTTTCGGCTACAAGGCGCGGATATTTTTTGATTTCAATGCGCCATGCTTGGTCGTCAACGAGGTGAAGATGAATGGCATTGTATTTGTAGCGCGCCATTTCAACGACCATTCGTTTGAGTTCTGCAAAGGGAATGAACGTGCGCACGGGATCGACCATCAATTCGCGCACACGAGTGCGAGGAGCATCCACAATTTTCACCGCTTCCAGTGTCTTGGGTTGTGCGGTGAGGAGTTGTTCGAGTGTGGTGAGGCCATAGAAGACACCAGCAGGGGTGCTGCCTTTGATGACGATGCCTTTTTGTTGACCACTAATTCGTAGCCTTCGGTGTTTTGCACCATGGCATCAAGGAGGAGCTGCACTTTTGCGCCCCCTCTCAACACGTTCAATCCGGCGCGTTCGCGAAGGATGCGACGCGCATAACCGGCTTCATTGGCTAGCGCCGGTGCAGCTTCGATTTTTCCGATGCGACTCACGTCGAGGGCTTTGCCTTGCTGCACTTCCAATTGCGCGGGGTAAGGGATGAGGGAGTATTTCTCTGTTGCAGCCTTTGTCCAAAGGTCGAAAGTCGCTTGTGGCAAATTAGCCGTGGGCACTCCTTCAAACGCGGCAAATCCTACGTTGCGCAATGTGGCACGGGAAAGGTCGAGTTTGCGAAGCGCGGAGCAACCATTGAAGGCACCATCTTCAATGCTTTCAACAGAAGAAGGTAATGTGATTTCTTCGAGGTTTTTGCAATTGAAAAAGGCTTGACGACCGATGCGTTTCACCCCATTGGGCAACACTACTTTGCGCAGTCCGCGATGTCCAAGAAATGCGTTGTCGGGGACTTCGGTGCAGGTGGCTGCACTGAGGTCGAGCACCTCAACATTTGGGCAGAGATCGCGGATTTGACGAAAGTCTCCATTACGGTCGCTGCTCAATGTGCCAGTGAGCATAAGGGTGGTGGCATAAGGTTTCAGTTCTGCTGAAAGCAAACGCACATTGTTTAGCGTCACATGACTCACATTGACGACTTCTGTTGCGGAGTTATTTGATGTGGAGGTGCTTTGTGCATTAATCGGAAGAACCAAAAGAGAGGAGAGCAATGCTGCGAAGCATCGAGAAAATGGGTGCATAGATTAGGCTAAATGGATGAGCTGATAAATGAAAAACAGAGAAAGCTAGACACAAAGACTAGTCACTAGGACTAGTCTTCAATGGTAACCTTGCGGCGACCGTCGGACAATTCTTCGATTTCGACGCGCACGGCGTTGTCGGGCAAGAGAGGCTCGATGAGTTCGGGCCACTCAATGAAACAAGGTGCTCCAGAATAGAAGTAGTCGTCGGTGCCAATGTCGAAGGCTTCTTCTACGTGTTTGATGCGATAGAAGTCGAAGTGGAACACTGGTCCTTCCAGCACTGCGCTGTGGTATTCGTTGACAATGGCGAATGTGGGTGAATTGACCACATCGTCTACTCCCAAAACATCGCAGAGTGCTTTGACAAAAGTAGTTTTGCCGGCTCCCATCTTGCCGTAGAAGGCGAAGACGTTGCGGCTTTTATTGCGGAGATCGACCGCAGCGACAAATTCCTGTGCTGTGGTGTTGATGCTATCGATGGTTTCTATGATAAATTCCATACCGCAAAGTTACAATAAACCTTGAAATAGAGCATATTATTCGAAGAAATGCAGTTCTTCTCCCTTTGTTTTAACATTTGCAGAGAGCTTTTAGGGCTGACTCTCACAATGTTTCCAGCAAAAAAAGCGCGCATTCCCCTCGTTTTCTAGGAAATGCGCGCTAAATTTCAAGTTGAGCGTTTTCGTTTACTTGCCTTGAGCAAGAAGTTCGCGAGTGATGCGTTGCAAACCTGCAATGAGTTTGTTGAGCGGCACTCCAGAACGGTCACTCATTTTCTGCACATCGGCTTTTTTTGCCATTATTTTGCCGAAAGGCGTGCGTAGCATTGCGAACAATGAGGAGATTTCTGTCAAACGATTGCGCAAGTCGGGGAATCGAGTCAATAAGTCCATCAAGTGAGTGGTGGGGGTGATGACTACTTGTCCTTCGCTGTCGTATTGCAGTCCTTCGTTGTTGGAAGCACTGTCGGCTGCATCGTCTGCGTCAGGGGTTGAAGCGTTGGTGCTAGTCGTTGAGCTTTCGTTGACAGAACTTCCGTCAGCTTCAGCGGTGGGAGTTGTGGCAGTGGTAGGCTGCGCGGTGGGAGCTGCTGCGTTGTCGGTGGGAGCTTCCGTGGGAATGCCTTCATCGGTCGCCCATTTGAGGAGAGTTTGTGAGCCTTCGAGGGCGCGGATGTGGGTGCAGTCTTGCATCACTTCGATGACTCCGCGGAAGTTGCCTTCAGCATCGCGCACCGCTACATAAATGATGTAGATGAAGAAGCCGGGTTTGTTGATCCAGAACTCAGCTTTGTCTTGTTCTCCACTGCGGAGTTTGTCGATGACTTCGCGCACCACGTGAGCGCTCTTGCGAGGATGGCAATTCATCACCTGACGACCAATGACGTTTGCTGCGTGGGAAGATGCGGTGGTCGGTGTCGGAGTAGAAGCAAACGAGTTCGTTTTCATCTACATAACTGATGTCGAAGGGAAGATGCTGATAGATGAGATTGATTTGCTCCAAGGTGAGTTTGCCAGTGGTGACATCGAGTTTCTCGCTTCCTCCAGCAGAATATCCGTATTTGGAGAGAAGTTGTTGCAAATCGGCTGCAAACCCAGCGGCTTCGGGTGTGGAAGATGCAGGAGTGTCTGTGGGTTTTCCAGCAACGGTTGTGCCTTTGACACGCTTCTCCGCAGGGGTGAAGAAGGCGTATCCCAATTTCCAAATCACCCTCTTTCATATCTTCAAATTCCTCGGCCGTGATCATGGCATAAGAAGTGGGATAGAGGATGGTTTCTTCCTTCTCCATCAAATCGCGACCGTAGAAAATAAGTTTTTTGCACGACTTGATGAACTCTTCTTCGTTGCCTGCTTCGAGGAGATTATAGGCATCGCGGATGTTGTCGCGCACCATATCGTCAAAAGTCCACATCGTGGTAGTGGGACGGTCGAAGCCTTTTTGTTCCAAAAGGGGATAGAGCTGGTTTTGCTTGCGCGAATAGTGGATGGGGTATTTGCGAATTTGGTCAAAAAGCTCCAACCACTGATTCTTGATGACGGGATATTGCACCAAGTCTTCCACGGCAAGGAGGAGGCGCTTCATCTCCTCGTTCTCTTGATAATAGCGAGAGAGAGGATGATCTTCGGGGACATTGGGACGAGAATAGTCCATGTATCCTTCAAAGAGTTGGATTTTTTGCGCCATGTTTTCGCGGATGCACTCTTCGTCGGTGTGTTCGATGAGCGTTTGTTCGATGAAAGCGAGGTGGAAAGGACGGATTTTCCCCACACGCTCTGCCACTTCTTTACGTCCTTCTTCGAGAGTTATTTTTCCTGTGACATAGCGTGTCTCAATATCTAAAACAGCTTGCATCTTGTCCAAATCGATTTGTGGAAGATGCGCTTGCATTTGATGATTCATAGTTAAGTATGCGTGTTGTTTGTTGTTGTATTGTTTGTTGTGTGGAGCAAATGTACAAATTTCTCAACACTCCACAAAGTAGCGTCTGCATAAAATATAAATTTACCATTAAACTACACATTTTCTGACGTAACGCTTTGGTATTTCTATGGAATTCTACTAACTTTGTCATTCAGAAACGGATTGTTTTTCCGACCTTTATGGTCTGTATTTTTAAGGAGATGAACCTCTGGAATCTAAGACCTTATTTATTACCTCACCTATTTCGGACTCTCTTCGAGAAAAACTCACTGCTTATGGACAAAAAGACCCTTATCGCTCTTGTACTTCCCTCATTATTGGGAGCTTCTCAAATGCAAGCTGAGCGCACTACAAATACACCTCCACAGAAGGACGCGACTACGCAAACTTTCAAGGACTTGTGGAAAAATGTGGAACAACACCGCAAGCAGGATTTACCCCAAAGTGCGCTCAAAGTAGTCAATGCAATTCGTCAAAAAGCACAGAAAACCAACAATGCTTCGCATCTGATTGCGGCGATGCTCTCCACTTATCAGTTGGAAGAAGAGATTTCTTCCGATAGCACTCAAAGGGTGATTGAAGAAATGGAGCAATTTTGCGCTGCTGACACCCACACAGTGTCTCGTGCCTTGTGGAATTTCGTGCTGGCTCAAGTACTGTATCAAGAATACTTCCCAGACAATGTCTTTGATGACGAATCAATGGATATAGAAGACGATATACAGGATGAATCTGCCGAAAATATCGGAGAAGAAAGTGAGAAGACTCAAAAGCAACTCGCACGTTCGCTCAAATATTTTCGAGCAGCCTTTGAGTACCTTCCAGAGTTGGCAGCTGCTAAAGTAGAGGATTATGACGCACTCTTCGATGCTTCTCCCAAAGCTGCGGCAAGCATAGACCACAACCTTCTGGTGGTACTACTCCAACATCTATTTACAATCGAAGATGCTTATTCCAAACGTCCATTCAGCGTTGCAGAATTTATCGCACTACTCGAAAAGTCGCGCGACCTATTTCTCCAAAATCACCAAGAGCGCGCTGCGTTGCAGACTGAGATTTTGCTCCTTCAAGCGAAAGGAGGCTCTTATCTGGAGAGTTTAACAGAAACACTCTCTTTGGAGAATGACGAAAATGAGAGCGAAGAATTGCAATTTGCCTTCCCATCAGCACAAGTGACTTTGGAAGCGATGGAGAAAGTGCTGACACGCTATGGACATCTCCCAGAAGCTGGCGAGGTGGCAGCACTGCAATGTCATCTCTTGGTGAGTGATGAGGAGAATCACGAGATGCAGTTGCCTAAGCGATAGCATTGGCGCAAGAATACGCGAAGAAGTATGCGGACTACACCCACGAGTTCAAGAATTTCATCAAAGAACATACTTATCCCACCTTTGAAGTGGATTGGACCGACTACAAATTAGAGAAAGTGGATCACGCGCTCTACCCAGAAACAGAGATGGTGCTCTCTGTTAAGTTCCGCAACGTGCAGAATGCAAGTCTGCGACTCTATCGTCTCAATAACATTTCTGCTACAGACTTAGAAAAGGCGCGTAAAGAGGACAAAGCACAAGAGAATCTTCAGAAAATCCTGAAAAAGCACGGAGAGAAAAAGCCTGTTTTCACAAAATTCTTCTCTCCCGCGGTTGCTCCGGACTACGAAGAACGCAAAGACACGATTTCATTTCAAACTCCTCAATCAGGTGTTTATCTGATGCGCCTCTCCATAGATGGTTGGTATGACGAACTAGTTCCTTGTTTCGTGTCGCGCGGTCAACGTCTAGTTTTCCATAGTGCTAGTCGACACCAAGATGCTCCGGAATATCTCGTAGTAGATCAGCGTTCTGGCGAAGAAATCACCAACAAAGCGGACTTGGACGCTCTGCCCATTTTTGCAAATCCCCAACTGGCTGAAGCTCTCGCACACTCGTTTGGATTTGAATGTGAAGCACAATTTCGAAGTCTACACCGATCGTGAAGTCTATCGTCCTAGCCAAAAGATGGAAGCCTCAGCTCTGCTCTATACGCAAGAAGGAGATATCTATAAGGTACTCCCCAATGCGCGAGTGAGAGCGCGACTTTACGACACCGATGGCAAAGAGGTGAAGACACAAATGCTGACTTCTGACAATATGGGAGTCGTACAGACTCAATTTACTCTCCCCAAATACTGCAAACCAGGGAATTTCTCTGTGGAATTTGCTATGGTGGATGACAATAACAACCCATATCCGGTAAAGGAAACCAAGTATTTCCGAGTAGAAGAATATAAACGTCCGAATTTCTCTGTGAAACTCGACGACTTCACTCGCAAACTTGCGCTAACAGACAGCGTGAACTTTGAAGGAGTGGCAGAGACTTTCGCAGGAATTCCTGTTGCGAATGCAGTGCTTAAGTGGAAATTAAATTTCGACAGCTGGTATTTCTACCACAACAGAAACAAAGGAGGAGTGGATCGTTCGTTGAAATCGCAGTGGTAAGGCAAAGACAGACGAAAATGGGCGTTTCTCTATCCCCGTAGATTGGACATTTAAAGATGAATCATCCCTCAGTCTGAACCTTTCTGTGGAGGTTGTAGCTCCCGATGGCGAAGTGCAGAGCACTGGGTTCAGCCAGTGGATTTCTCCACGAACTGAAGAGGAAGAGGAACAACCCCAAAAACCGCTCTTTGAGGTGACACATAATGATGCTAAAGACGAAGCCAAACTCACCATCAACGGCAGTGGTCGCCTTTTCCTCCGCTTGGTGAGTACTAATCGCGGTGTGATTGAGCGCAAAACGATAGACGTAAAAGACGGATACACCCGCACATTCCAATGGAGAGAAGAAGACAATCTCGGCGATGCGCTGACGGCTTATCTCTACCTATTGAAAGATGGAGAGTTTCACACGAAAACCATCACCGTGACTCGTCCACATCCCGACAAGCGTTTGCAACTTTCGTGGAGCACTTTTCGTTCTCAACTCACTCCTGGACAATGTGAAGAGTGGCAACTTCGCGTCACAAATCCCGACGGCACACCGGCTGATGCCAATGTCATCGCACGATTGTATGACGCTTCGATCGATGCTCTTCTCAACAAAGGGAAGACTACGGAGAAAGACCCGTGGAAATTCTCCTATCTTTTTCCGCGCGAAAAGCCTTCTGGAGATTGGTATGACCCCAGTCTGTTGATGCCTACCTTTTTTCCTCACTTTTCTTACAATTCATCCTACGATGAAGATCACCCAAGCGTAAATTGGCGCGATGGTTTGTTGAAATCCTTTTCAAACGCTCCTATATATTATAATTGTATCTCAGTCGCGGCTGCTGACGATGCAATGACCGTTGAAGAGACCTCTATGGAAGAAGAAGAAGTGCGAGCTATGCCACTAAAAGCAAATAGGACAGCGAAAGTGGAGCAAAACGGGGATAGTGCTGATGCCGCTAACGATGTTCGCAAAAATTTTGCAGAAACGGCTTACTTCAACCCAACGCTTCGCACAGATGCCGAGGGAAAGGCAAGCATCAGTTTTATCCTCCCCAGTAGTTTGACGGAATGGACGTTTAATGCTTTTGCCTTCGACCGCACGCTCAATTCTGGAACACTGACTGATAAGGTGGTGGCGCGCAAACTACTCAACACGCAAGTGGCAACTCCGCGTTTCCTCCGCGAGGGAGACAAAATGCAATGGCCTGTTTCCCTATATAATAGGAGTGAGCAATTGCTCAAGGGAAAACTACTGTTGGAAATCCTCGATGCAGCGTCTCACAAAGTGCTCAAAGTTTCACTCGGTCTTTCGATTTAGAAGCTGGAAAATCCCTCAATCAGGTGTGGGAATGGGAAGTTCCCGAAGCCTGTGCTCCAATTTTGGTGCGCGCTGTGGCAAAATCACCCGCGTTTTCCGATGGTGAAGAGCACGAAATTCCCATCCTCCCTCGCAACATATCTCTGACTGTGGCACAACCCTTCGTAGTGCGCAGCCAAGAAGACAAGAACACTATCGTCGAGAAGGCTAAAGCTGATTTGCAAGAACGAATAAGTAAGCACAAAGAGGCAAAAATTGAAGTGCTAACGGAAAGAAATTCCTACCAAGAAGTTGCCGAACTGGTGCCACAATGGATGCAAGTCGTCAAGGGTTCTTCCTATGATCAAGCCGTCAACCTCTATGCCATTCAGTGCGCTATGACCCCTGCGTTGCGCCCCTTGCTTTCCCTCTCCGACAGTGAGATACTAGCCTACCAACAGTCTGCCTTCGACCGTCTAAAAGCAAAACAAACCGCTGAAGGTGGTTGGAGTTGGTTTTCCGGTATGGAGGCTTCGCCTTACATCACCTCGCAGATAGCCATTCTTTTGGCGCGAACCGAAGTGCTACATCAGCAAAAAGATTTCAACCACGAGTTGCTCGAACCAGCATTGAAATTTCTTGACGAGAAGATGAAGGAGCAAATGATGGAGAATAAGAAGAAGGAATGGAAACCATACGTTGGCGAAACCGAATGCAACTATCTCTATCTTTGTCAATTGCTCCAGCGCAAAGAAACCTCAACATTGCGCTATTGGCTCGATGCGATGGGTCAGGACGACAAGTATCCCTATTCGATGTATGGCAAAGCCGTACAATCACAAGTCTTCACATCCACCAAATTCGACGAACTCGCACAAATCGCTTTGCAAAGTCTCCTCGAACACACCGTCGTTTCTCCCGAAATGGGACGCTATTTCGACACATATCGCGCCCTCCAAGGCTATGATTCCTATCGCATTCCCACACAAGTGATGACACTCGAGGCTTTAGCCAAGGCATCAGAGGCCGCCTGTCAGCGTTTGCCCCTTGGACGTCAACAAATCACGGAGGAAATGCAACTGTGGCTCCTGCAATCGAAACACACGCAGGTGTGGAACAATTCGCGTGCCACCACAGACGCCGCTTACTCCCTGTTGTCTTCACTCGACACCTCGCTACGCGGCCTTACTTGGGGCGCAGTTTCTGCCACCTACACCGCCACTCCCGAAGAAATCACAGCACAAGGCAGTGGTTTCCAAATAGAGCGGAGCTTGCAAGTGCTGCACGATGGCAAGTGGAAGACACTTTCTGTCAAGAACAACCAAACATCTCAAGCTCTCAAAGTGGGAGACCACGTGCGCTGGGTCTACACGCTCAAAGCTGATCGCGACTTCGACCACGTTTGTTTGAAATCCGCGCGTCCTGCCGCCTTCGAGTCGAAACATCCATTTTCTGGAATGACGTGGATGAACGATTTGACTGCTTATCGTATGGTGCGCGACACGGAAAACGAATACTTCTTCGAGCATCTCCCCAAAGGGGAATACCGTTTCGATGACGAGATGGTAGTCATCCGCTCTGGAGAATTTAGTGGAGGCATCTCAACCGTGCAATGCACCTTCGCACCCGAGTTCATAGCCCACTCTTCTGCCCTGGATGTTCTGGTAAAACACTAATTTTCTTCGACAAGGAGCAATTCACTAAGAGAAATTTGCGCAAAATCCTCAGAACTGTGCCCTCCTCTGACACTAGTTTTCCACCGAAGAAGGGGTTATTACCCTCTATTTTGCAATATATAAGATAGCAAAAACGGAGGTTTTAACATTTGCAAGGTCGCTTTTCTCAAAAAACTATGGGAAAGGCGACCTTATTTTGTACCTTTGTGCTGTTAATATGGCAAGGCCGAGCTAGAGAAGGTCACAAAACGCTCATTTTGTGCTTTCTCTTGGGAAGGCAAAGACAGGACAGAAAAGTAAATGGCTGAAAATGAAGACGAAGCAATATATTGTCAATCATCGTTTCAGATTCAAGACTCACCATTTGCCCCTTTTCTCCCGTTTTTAGTATTCCTTGGAGCCGTTCCCCCTGCCACGGAAGCTCCAGCTCCTCAAATTCCCATTTGAGTGACCGCATTGTTTCCACTTTGTTCAGCAAAGTCGAAGGATGTGCCTTGTCGCAAATCACAAACAATGCATATTAAATCATTTGCCGTAGCCCTCTTGGCTTCGCTAACCTTAGCAAGCAGTGCATTCGCCACTAAACAAACCGACGAGAAGCACACCAAAGTGGGAAACGCCACCTACTATGGCGACCGATGGCACGGTCGTCGCACTGCCGACGGTTCGGCCTACAACAAAGACTCCCTCACTTGTGCTCACCGCACACTGCCCTTCGGGACGCTCCTCCATGTGCGCAACCCCAAAAACGGCAAAGTTGTTGTAGTGAAAGTCACTGACCGTGGACCCTATCGTCGCAACACAATCATCGACCTCTCCAAAGCTGCCGCCAAACAAATCGATATGGTGCAAGCAGGAGTGGCATCAGTTGAAGTTACTCCCGTGGTGAAAGCCACCGCTCCAGCCAGCAAGGAGAAAACTTCTCCCATCCTACCCGAATTGCAATTGCTTGATCCCACCACGGGACGCTACTACACCATGACGCAATGGCAAGAACGCGCCGACAGACGCAAGGAAATGGCAAAAAACTCTGCCGCCAAACAACCTCAACAGTTGATGGCCAAGAAAGCCACTCCACGCTATCGGGTAAAAAGTTCCGTCAAACTGGCCAACGCCAAGAAGCGATAACCCAGTCCTTTGACCTCTCTTTACGAAACTCTTTAGGATGATGTCTTTCATCCACATTCTACCAAGCGAGCCTAGCCGAACAACTCTCGACTAGGCTCGCTTTTTGCCATCATTGATTTGCCCTACGAGTAAAACGAACGGTCTAATGCCCGATTTGGGGTTATATTGGGAAAAGTCTGTACTTCTTACCCCCCAGCAGAAGTTTACAACTTATAATTGACTCCAACTGCAAATGCCATAAGGTCAGGATATCCTGGCACAAATCGTAGCAAAATCCAGTTTCGAACTAATCGCAAACTTGTACTCTAATTCTCCTCCATACCATAAAAACTTGTACTGCCATTTATCTGTCGGGGTTCCTTTGTAGTATTTCGTATCTACATAGTTAGGGATATGATACCAATTATGTCGATAAATCCACGTTGGACCAATTCCCCCTAAGAGGCTATGCCGACCAATTTGGAAAATACGGGCACGCAAACCAATACTCGTCACACCAGCCAACTGGGCAGCACAGTCCGCATATAGCCCCTGTATAAACTTAACAGAAAGCACATCAGGCACTATAAAGTATTCATACGAAAGGAGAGCCCCTAAGTCCAAAACAAAATAAGCTTGTTTATCTAAACGATTAGGCATCAACTCTGCATTGGGTTTTCCACTAAGCGGATGAAAGCTAAGCCCCATAAATTTCAAACCAATGCTATTGCGCATCGATTTTTGTCTAGGAACGGAGCATTGCGACTGTGCCTCAACACCTTTATTCTCATCAATCGAGTCGTTGAGTGATACCCCCTCTTGCCTATCTCCGCAATTCTCCAAATTAAGTTGTTTGTGTACAACAACTGCAAGGTCTTGAGACTTTTGCACACCTAAAATCTGAGCACCAGCATTCATAGCCATCAAGAGCATTAAAAGGCTGACTACTCTTCTAATTCTAATCCTTATCATTACTGTTATATATTAACCAAACCAATTTTCTACTATTCTAAGCTGACAACAGACAACACCTTATCGTCGTAGAGTCAACCTGCAAGTGCAAAATTACAATATTCTTTTGTAAACTCATTTTGAAAGGAACCCCAAATTAGTTTCTGTCTGTGTCAACTGTTGATCGTAGAGTCAAGCATCAAGTGCAACCCAGAGGTCGAGTTGGTGGAACAAAATTGCACTGTGGTGATGCACCCCTATAAGTATATGGGTCGATATTGCTCCAAAGAGGGAAAAAATCGCAGAAAAGTGACATTTTAACTTCATGTTCCTAATATACTTTTAACAAGTCTATAAACTCTAGTCCCCACAGTCTGAGGCCATCTATCATGAGGGCTACAATCCAAGCTGCTAGCTCTTATGATTGCATCTTCAACGTAAGGGAGAAGACTTTTAGCATCGTATTTCGATTCACTATAGCTATCCATGAGAGTACGAAGTCTTCGTTTTGTCCAAGTGGAACCCCTGCCACTGTTTCTCCGATTCTCAGACAAACTCTTCAAGTCTTCTGGAGTATACTGTTCTACATCCTCAAAATGCAAAATTAGCCATAGCTCAAAACAAGGGTTACTGACACAGAAATTGAAATATCTATTTTGGTGACATTTCATAGCAACTTCAGACAGCATTCTCTCCGGCCAGTTGTCTTTATCAACAACTGCCCATAACTGATCATCATCATCAAGATCATATTCAGTAACAAAGCCTTTAATCTGACGATAGACCTCTTCTGGACTCGAATTATTTGTTTCTCTTCGCAATACCTCTATATGTATGTCAGAGGCATGCATAAAAGCCTTCATCGCCTCAAAGTAGATATTCTCTGTTTCCCGACCTTCTGCAGCAATGACTATAAGTCGACCAGATTTGACACCTTCTTGACGCTCAAAACTCTTGCGACTTCTCATAGTTTACCATTTTAGACTATTAATAGGTGCAAAGAAAGGTATCGCACCATATCTACCTTGAAGATAGCCTTTACGAATATCTTCCCTCGGCTTGTACTCTGCAAGTGAAGTAACATGAGAAACTCCATCTGTATCTTTTTCCACAAACCAAACCTCATCAGCACGAATCAGATTTAAATTAAGCAGATTTGATTCGTGGGTGGAGAAGATAAGCTGAGTGTCTTTACCATCTTTGAGATACCTGAAGTAATACTCTAGAATCTTTTGAGAAAGCATTGGATGCATACTTCTATCAATCTCGTCAATCAGATAGACAGCCTCGTTCAGACGCAAATCAATAAGTATGGGGATAAAATCCATTATTCTTATAGAACCATCAGACTCTTCATTCATTTCAAATCCAACCTCTGTATCATCTTGCCCCTTGTGTATGGTGTTCTGCTTATATATGGTCATCATGCCATTTTCATCAGACTCAAAGAAGTAGATTTCAGAATTGGATGGAGAAGCTACAACAATTCCTTTACCAGGTTCGGCTTCCGAGAGAATGTCTGTAACCAACTCCTTTGGTAATTCAACATTTTCCTTTGCTACTTTAACTCGTCTTATATCAATAATACCAGTATTGAAATATTCTAGGAGTGATTTTGTGGCATCAGCAAATTGTTTGTCTTTTTCCACACGGATTGACAGACCTTCAAACCTGGTCGTAGGAAAGACGATCTTTAGATTCTCCCTCATCCAGCGATAGACATCACTGATTGCACTGATGCCTTTACCGTTCCGCTTGATATATTCAGAAAGAAAACTGTCACTTTTAGGGGTACTCTTGCTGATAAATCCCACAAGCTGTTTTTCCTCGTCACTAGCCGTGTAGGTTCCAAAGGTAAAAAAAACATCATCTGCCGATACCTTACGTGTGTATATCTCCATGTCAGAACGACTATTAATCTCGAACAGCCATTCTTCAGTAATACCCTTAACTGAGAACTCGACACCATAGGCATAGTATTTCGTACCAACCTTAAATTCCATTTCTACTTTAGAAGGCATATCACTTAATCTCGCAAGTTTAAAAGGTTCCACATCATTTTTAGGAACACCTCCCAAAGCAATCTTCTGAAGTAGTGCAACAGCCTTAATGATATTACTTTTACCAGAGGCATTGGCACCATATATAATACTAGCTTTCAGTACAGAAATGTCATCACGCTTTTCTGCGCGACAAACCTGCAATGAATGCTTATCGCTCTTACCCGCAACAAAACTTATTTGAGTTTCTCCTTTAAACGAGAACAAATTCTCAACTGTTACTCTTAATATCATAGAATGAATTTTTATCCCAAATCGGTCATTAGATCCTGAACAGATTTCATTAGATTGATGAGCAGATTGTTTACCGTAAGTTCGAAGGCGTAGCGGGCTACGGCAAGAGCGAACGAAAAACAAGATGCCAACAAGAAAATGAAAGATGACAGGAAGTTATCTTTTCAAACATAATTCGTACCATAATGGTCTAATGACCGATTTGGGTTTATGAATTGTCTAAGTTGCAAAGATAGTCAAAACAATTACATTTCCCAAGTTTCATGTCAAATACTTGCAATAATTTCACCAAAGCACAAACTTGAGGGGGATACCCCTTCACCCACATTCTCTAAAGCCAGCCTAGTCGAACAACTCTCGACTAGGCTCGCTTTTTGCCATCATTGATGCTCTCCTCTATAAGTATATGGGTCGATATTGCCCCAAAGAGGGAAAAAATCGCAGAAAAGTGACAATTCAATTTCAAACACTGTGATTTTTGACACTTCCATATTGCATTCCCTGGGTGTTATTGTATTTTTGTGCAGTACACTTCGCACGTGTTGCGCTCGCCTGCATAGCATATACTAGCCCTGCACCACCCTACTCGCAACGGCGCAGATGCCACAACAGATAACGCGCCCGCAACCGCACAGATGAAAAACAGATAAGCCTCGCGCGCACATAGCGCATACGCGTGAGTGTATGCGCACGCGCGCCTTCCAACAGCGATGTTGTTTTTTTGCTGTCACAAGTGTCACACTTGGGTGAAAATCAGACGAAAAAAAATAGTGTTTTAGGAAATACATCTCGGTAGTTTTTCGATGATTTTTCAGTGATTAAGTTGCCTAATTGTTAAAACACATCTAAAAACAATCATAACAAACAGAATAACAGCGGGTTATTAAGAAGACTGTGACACTTGTGACAGCAAAAAGATAAAAACTCCTGTGATGTGCGCGTACGCGTGCGCGCGAGGAAGGGTGATTATAGGTATTTTCACAAATAAAATTCCCGGTATTCGTTTTCTCTTTCTTCTATGTTGTTTTTCCACTTCCAAACATCCATAGAAAACGACCTGTCGTTTTGAAAAAGTGACACGTCGTTTTTGAAAAAACAACACGTCATTTTCGAGGAAACAACACGTCATTTTCGAAGAACAACACGGCGAAAAAAAATGGAGGTGTTGCAAAAATGAGTTTTGCAGCATCTCCATTGGGGGTGTCACGAAAGGATAAAGGCAAGGCATCAAGTGGAAACAGGATGGACGTGAGTAAAACTGAGTTTCAAAATAACGCAGTAGTTTGCCCTTAATCTCCCTCTTGGCATTGTAAACTATTGATAAATCAACGTGTAGCGCGCGTCGGGACGATAAATGTCGGCAGCTAATTGTTGAATTTGTTCGGCAGTTACGGCTCGAATGCGGTCGTAAAGACGCGAGATATTGCGATGAGTGCCACCATGGGCAAATTGTTTTGCCATCGCCAACGCTGCACTTTCTGCATTTCGGTGGATATGCCGATTTGTCCGCAAAATTGCTCTTGCGCAGCACGAAGTTGACGAGGCGTCAGGAGTTGCTGCGACAGTTTTGCCAATTCGCGCTCGACGAGTTTACAGCAACGATCGATGTCTTCGAGGTCGCAACCAAAATAGAGGTTCCAAAATCCCGTGTCGGGATAGGTGTTGAGATAGGCATCGATGCTATAAACGAGTCCGCATTTCTCACGAACTGCCATATTGAGCCGCGAATTCATGGCAGGACCTCCTAAGATGTTGTTGAGCAATGCGAGGGCAGCACGGCGCGAGTCGCTTGCACCAAAGGTGATGCCGCCCATCATGACGTGCGCTTGGTGCGTGCCGCGCTTCACACGACGAAGACTCGGAGCCGCGGGAACGAGGTGCGGTTGAGCATTTTGCGATTGAGCAAAATCCTCCTCATCATCTGTCTCTGGCGTGTTTCCTTCCTGAATATCACCAACGAGTTTGCAGCCGTGCCACTTCTCTAAATGGCGAATGATGGTGCGCAATTCCACTTGACCAGAAACATAAAACACGGCGTTTTGCGGCACGTAGTGCTGTTGCGTGAAGCGCAAAGCATCGGCTTGCGTGTAAGTGCGCAAGCGTTCGGGATTTCCCAAAATGTCGCGTCCAAGAGGGGCATCGCCATAGACCAATTGTTCGAATTCATCGAAAATCAATTCTGCGGGACTGTCGCGATAACTATCGATTTCATCGATGATGACTTCCACTTCCTTGTCGATTTCTGCTTGGGGATATGTGCTGTGGAAAACAATGTCGGTGAGCACATCGACAGCGCGCGAAAAGTCTTTGCGCAGCACAGTGGCTGAATAGACTGTTTCTTGTTTGCTGGTGAAGGCATTGAGTTCTCCTCCCCCGCGCTCCAGATAGTCATTGACTTGTCTAGACCGACGACGCTCCGTTCCTTTGAAAGTCATGTGCTCTATGAAGTGCGCCATGCCACTATCCTCGGGAGATTCGTGACGGGTGCCTGTGCACAACACGTAGCCACAATGGAGCACTTCAGAGGAGTGATGGCGCACCACCACGCGGAGACCATTTTCTAAGCGGAAACTCTTGATTGACATACGAAGATAAAGGAAACGAATGGACGAATGTGAAGATTTAGAGAAAAGAGAATTATCCCTTGCGGAAGTATTTTCCCACTACGGGGAGGGAGGAAAGGGGGAAGTCGGTGCGTACAAGATAGACGAGGAACACCACAATCAACAGGGTGTTGAAGGCGATGCGCAAAACACCATTATCTACAAATTGTGCAAAGATGCCCATGCTGGCATAGAGCAGGACGCTCAAACCGACATAACTGAAGATGCTTTTGAGGGGATAGTTGATGGGATAGTACTTTTGTCCTACGAAATAGCTCAACAGCATAGCTACACTATAGCCGGCAACTCCCGACCAGGCGCAGGCCATGTAGCCATAGCGAGGGATGAAGAAGAGGTTGCAAGCCACCAAAACGACACAACCAGCGGTGGAAAACCACGCTCCCCAGATGGTGCGGTCGGTGAGTTTATACCAAAAAGAGAGGTTGAAGTAGATGCCTTTGATGATTTCACCCACCATCACCACAGCCACGGTGGGGAGTCCTTCCCAATAGTCGCGACCCATCAGATATTTCAACACATCGATATAGGCCATGACGAGGAGAAAGGCTGCGAGGGTGAAGATGATGAAGTATTTCATCGTGGCAGCATAGGTGGCACGATTGTCGCCCGAACTGTTGTTTTTGGCTGCTGCAAAGACGAAGGGTTCATAGGCGTAGCGGAAGGCTTGTGTGATGAGCGCCATAATCATGGCTATCTTGACAGCCGCTCCATAGATGCCTAGTTGCACACTGCCTTCGTGACCGGGCACTAACCAGGGGAAGATGATTTTGTCGATTGTTTGATTGAGAATGCCTGCAATGCCTAACACCAACATTGGCCAGGAATAGGCTAACATGGGACGGATGAGGGAACGGTCGATGCGCCAACGCACACTGAAGAGTTCTTTCCAGAAACCCAAGGTGACGAGTCCTGTGCAGAGGAGATTGACAAAGAAGACGTGTCCGACCTCGATGTGCCAACTCGGCACTACTTTGGGCAACACCACGAAATAAAGTAGGTTGAGCACGATGTTGAGTGCTATGAAACTGAGTTTTAGCGTGGCAAATTTCAGAGGTCGCTTGAGATAGCGCAAATAGCAGAATGGCACTGCTTGAAAAGCGTCGAGGGCTACGACAGCTGCCATCATGAGCACGTAGTTGTGGTGATCGGGATAGCCCATTTGTGTGGCAATGGGGTCGATAAATGCCCACACTAAAGCCATGAATAGGATGCCGAGGCTTCCAACCATGGTCAAGACAGTGGTGTAAACGCGCTCGGGGTTGTCTTCTCCATTTTTGTTGAGAAAACGAAAGAGCGTGGTCTCCATGCCAAAGGTGAGGATGACAAAGAGGAGCGCGGTGTAGGAATAGACGTTGGTGATGACGCCGTTGGCGCCAGTGCTGGCAGCAAAGACGTGAGTGTAGAGCGGAAAGAGGAGGTAATTAAGAAAACGCCCTACAATGGAACTCATTCCGTAGATGGCGGTGTCTTTGGCAAGTGATTGTAGAGATGCCATAATCCGTAGAAAAAGATGAAGGTGAAGACTAGGGAAAAAGAGGAAGAGTATAAGCACAAAAAAGCGCTAATCGTCAGCGTCGATAACGCAGCCAATCAGCGCATTTTGTTGGGTCACCGGGATTCGAACCCAGAATGACAGAACCAAAACCTGTAGTGTTACCATTACACCATGACCCAATTGCGATGCAAAAGTACGAACTCTTTTTGAAACTTGCAAGAGTTTCCCCGAAAAAAATGCAGAAAAAGTGCATTTTCGGCTGTTTTGGGGCATTTTCAAGCGAATAAAAGGGATATTTTGGCGTGTTTTCAAGATTTTTCGAGTGATTGTCGAGTTGTTGGCGAGTGATTGTCAAGAAGGAGTCTATCAACAATTGTGCAACGATTGTAGAAGAGTTCGACTGCATCTCGATGATGTTTCAAAGACATTTCTAGAATCTTTCTATGTATCTCGAAGGCTTCTCGCGGGTGACGCACCAAGACGAAAAGCGAGCACGATCATATCCACTTATATATATAATGAGAAAGACAGGAAGAACATTGGCTATCTCATATTTTTTTTTTGTAACTTTGCTCCGTTATAACCACACATTTGTATGGAAGAAAAAGAACAAAAACCAGCGGGGTATTCCGCATCCAACATTCAGGTGCTCGAAGGGCTTGAAGCCGTTCGCAAGCGCCCTGCGATGTACATTGGCGACATCAGCGAAAAAGGTCTGCATCACTTAGTCTATGAAACGGTGGATAACTCCATCGACGAGGCTTTGGCAGGCTACTGCACTCACATTGAAGTGACCATCTGCGAAGATAATTCTATTGTGGTGCAAGACAATGGTCGCGGTATCCCCGTGGACATCCACGAAAAAGAAGGCGTCAGCGCGCTCCAAGTGGTGATGACTGTGCTCCACGCTGGAGGTAAGTTCGACAAAGGTTCGTACAAAGTCTCTGGTGGTCTGCACGGTGTCGGCGTTTCTTGTGTGAATGCGCTTTCTACGCACATGAAATCGCAAGTTTTCCGTGATGGAAAAATCTATCAACAAGAATACGAAACGGGTAAACCGCTCTATGAAGTGGAAGTGGTGGGCGAAACCGACAAGCGCGGTACACGTCAGCAGTTCTGGCCTGATCCAGAAATCTTTACCACAACGACATATCGCTACGACATTCTAGCCAATCGTATGCGCGAATTGGCTTTCCTCAACGCGGGACTCACCATCATTCTCACCGATGAAAGAGAAATTGACGAAAACGGCAAGCCGCTTTCTGAAACTTTCTACTCCGAACAAGGTCTGCGCGAATTTGTGCGTTACCAAGACGCAATGCGCACTCCTCTCATCCCTGATGTGATTTACATCAACACGGAAAAAGAAGGTATCCCCGTGGAAGTTGCTATTGTTTATAACACAAGCTATTCGGAAAATCTACATTCTTACGTCAACAACATCAACACCATCGAAGGTGGTACTCACCTCGCGGGTTTCCGCTCTGCGGTGACGCGTGTGTTGAAAGTATGCGGAAGAAACGGCGCAAAAGCAAATTGAAAAGGCGAAAATCGAAATCACAGGTGAAGACTTCCGCGAAGGTCTCACGGCGGTGATTAGCGTGAAGGTGGCTGAACCTCAATTTGAAGGACAAACCAAAACGAAACTCGGCAACAGCGAGGTGATGGGTGCTGTGAACCAAGCTGTGGGTGAAGCACTCACCTACTATTTGGAGGAACACCCGAAGGAAGCGAAGTTGATTGTGGACAAAGTGATTCTTGCTGCTACTGCACGTGTGGCGGCTCGCAAGGCTCGCGAAACGGTGCAGCGCAAAAATCCAATGAGCGGTGGCGGTCTTCCTGGAAAACTTGCGGACTGTTCTAGCAAGGTGCCTGAGGAGTGCGAACTTTTCCTTGTCGAGGGTGACTCGGCAGGTGGTTCTGCAAAACAAGGTCGCAGCCGTGCTACACAAGCCATTCTTCCGCTCCGCGGTAAAATCCTCAATGTGGAGAAGGCAATGTGGCACAAAGCTTTCGAGAGTGATGAGGTGAACAACATCATTCAAGCACTCGGCATCCGTTTTGGTATCCAGAAGGAGGGAGAAACCGGAGAAGTGGATTCAAAGGAAGCGAACATCGACAAACTTCGCTACCACAAAATCGTGATTATGGCGGATGCTGACGTCGATGGTCAGCATATTGCAACGCTGATTATGACGCTTTTCTATCGCTACTTCCCACAAGTTATTCGCGAAAACCACCTTTACATTGCGATGCCACCACTCTATCGCTGCCGCAAGGGTAAGACGGAAGAGTATTGTTACAACGACCGCGAAAAAGATGCTTTCATCGAGAAATATGGTGATCCCACGAAGGGTGAAAACTCTATCACCCTGCAACGCTATAAAGGTCTTGGTGAAATGAATCCCACACAACTTTGGGATACGACAATGAATCCTGAGACGCGTATGCTCAAACTCGTCACTATTGAAAATGCTGCTGAAGCTGACCACATTTTCTCTATGCTGATGGGTGATGATGTGGAACCTCGTCGCGATTTCATCGAACGCAATGCGAAATATGCAACGATTGACGCTTAAACATTGTCGATTGAAACGCGAACTGTTGATGTGTTGATGCCATAACAAATGGAATATGGACGAAACACGAGCTTCGTTATCAAACTAAACAAAAAATCCTCCTCAATCATCGAGATTGAGGAGGATTTTCATATTTAAGAATGAAGTATTGCCATAGTTACTTTCCTTCTACGGCTATGCTTCGAAAACAAAGTTTCATCAACTACACTTCGATAACTAAGCCTCAACGATGCCTGTGACATTATTGTGGTGCGGATGCGGACGACGACGATATTCGTCGCAGGCGGTCATAATCCACGATAAACACTGCGCAGCATCAGCCTTTCGCAATGCAGCATAGTGATGCGCCAAACGCTCGAAGAAGAAAGGAGTTCCCACCAAACGAGCGAAGTTTGCACATCCTTGCTCCACACTCACTGCTTTTCCCCATTTCACAGAATTCGTGTCGAGTAGCGTGAAATGATAGCGGTCATCCACCAAATCGAAGAGGATGTTTCCAGCGGAGAAATCGCGATGCACAAAACCATTGCTGTGCAAGCGAGCTGCATAGCGCGCAAAATCTTCGGTAACGCGTTCGAGAACTTCCGCCTCCAACGATGGGATTTCTTCCATCGAATGACGATAATCAGAACGCAAACTCACAAAATAGTACGTAGCATTGAGCCAATCTTGTCGATAGCTCACGAAAGCTACCGGTTCAGGAGTGTCAAAACTGCGTTCCTTCAACATCAACGAAGAAACGTAAGCACGCTTCGCCTTATTACTTTTGTAGAAACGAGTTGCCAAACGCGTGGTAAACGGCATACGTCCGTAGCGTTTCACCACAAGCGTCAAACCATCCACCTGAAGAGTGCGAAGCATATTGCGCCCTCTGTGGAGTTCGCGGCCATCTCGCTCAAAATGTTCATTGATCTGCGAGAGATAATCTTTTAGGTATTGGTATTTAGGGTTGATGACAATACGCATAGCGATAAGTTATGTGATTAACTAAGTCCGGTGATTTCACCGTCTTTGTAGTCGATTCGGAGTGCTTGGGGAGATTTGGGAAGTCCTGGCATACGGATGATGTCGCCTGCAAGAGCCACAATCATTTCCGCACCAGCATTGATGACGATATCGCGAATTTGGAAATCAAATCCTTCTGCAGCACCATATTTAGTGGCATCCGCCGAGAAAGAGAACTGCGTCTTTGCGATGCACACGGGGAAGTGCGCCATTCCGTTCTCTGTAGCCTGCTTAAGTTTGCGCAACGCAGCAGGAGCAAACGACACGCGTCCGGCACCATATATTTTAGTAGCCACAGCAACAATCTTCTCTTGCAAACCATCTTCGTCTGCATAGGGGAACTGAAGGGGTTGCGAAGGCGTTTTCTCAATGGCATCTACTACGATTTGTGCCATTTCCGCTGCACCCTTTCCACCTTCCATATAAGCGTGATTGATGACGAAAGGAGCTTTCAAATCTTCTTCACAGTGCTGACGCAAAAGTGCCATTTCTTCGTCCGTGTCGGCAGCATATCGATTGAACACCACAACCACTGTTTGTCCAAAATTGCGAAGATTGCGCACGTGTTTGTCTAAGTTGGGGAAGCCCTGTTTCAATCCCTCCAAATTGGGTTGAGCAATCTCATCGAGCGGCACACCACCGTGCATTTCAACCCCTGCGCTGTCGCCACAAGCACCGTGAGCGAAGGTTGTAAACCCGACTTGCGACACTTAATGTCGAAAAACTTTTCAGCTCCGAGGTCTGCACCAAAGCCTGCTTCAGTGATAGTGTATTCGGCATTTGACAAAGCCATCTTTGTAGCGATAACAGTGTTACAACCGTGTGCAATGTTGGCAAAAGGACCTCCGTGCACAAAAGCCGGAGTATTCTCTGTGGTTTGCACCAAATTGGGTTGCAACGCATCCTTCAAGAGCACCATAATACTTCCAGCTATGCCGAGATCGCTCACTCGGAAAGGACTTCCATCATAGCGATATCCCAAGATGATGTTTTCAATGCGACGACGCAAATCGTCTTCATCGGTTGCCAAACAGAGAATAGCCATCAATTCGCTAGCAGGAGTGATGTCAAATCCTGCTTGCGCCTCAATGCCATTGGCAGCAGGTCCAAGCCCTGTTACAATTTGACGCAAAGAACGGTCGTTCACGTCGAGCACACGACGCCACAACACTTCTTTGAGTCCAAAACCTTCTGCTCTATGCTGATAAATATAGTTATCGAGCAAAGCCGCAATCATATTGTGCGCTGAGGTGATAGCGTGAAAATCGCCCGTGAAATGGAGATTGATTTTCTCCATAGGCAACACCTGTGCGTATCCACCTCCAGCAGCTCCTCCCTTCATACCGAAGCAAGGTCCCAGTGAGGGTTCGCGGAGCGCAACCGCTGCTTGTTTGCCGATGTGGTTCAGACCAAGTGCCAAACCAATGCTCACAGTTGTCTTACCAATGCCGGCTTTGGTGGCAGTGATGGAAGTGACAAGAATGAGATGATTGCGTTTTGCCTTCGCTTCGTCAATCAGTGAGAGCGGCAATTTTGCAATGTGTTTGCCATATTGTTCCAAATGATCGGCAGAGATACCTAATTGTTGTGCCACTTCTGCAATGGGTAACAGTGGTGTCGATCTTGCAATTTCAATATCGGTCATAGCGGTGGGGAATGTTTGAAAGGGTGAGGGGATAAAATCGCAGAATGCTCATAAAGTTCACCATTATCACAGGGGAAACTTTCGTGAAGGGGAAAAGCCTAGACAAACAAGCCATCTCACCGCACTAATTGCTATTTCTGCAAAGCAAAGATACAAAAAACTTCTGATTAAATACTATTTTCGACCCATATAGTCTATAAAAACTACTAACACCCCGCGTCTACCGCCTTATACACCAGAAATGTATCATCATCCCTAATGAGACAATGATACATTTCTGAGTTAGAACATCAAAAAGTTGATGCGTTGCAACGATTTCCTCGGTTATTTCTCAAGAATCGTGCAGACAGCCACACTATTCCATTCGGGCTCTGCATACAGTTTGCCGACACCCTGTCCCGTTGCCACGATGCGGTTCTTGGAAATTCCATATTGTGCAATGAGTAGGTTTTGCACAGCCTCTGCGCGCAATTGTGCAATACGTATGTTTGCAGACAAATTGCCACCAGGAGAAGCATAACCGCGAATTTCCACACGTGCATTAGGATATTTCTTCAGATATTTCGCCACGCGCTCCACATTGGGGAATTGAGGTGCATCCACCACGGCTCTACCGTTGCTGAAACTTACCACCGTTTCAAGTGGACGATTAGCTGCTGCAGTTGCACCAGCACCACCGCGCGCACCACCATTAGCTTCAAGTTGAGCAATACGCTTTTCTTGTTTAGCAATCACCGCATCGCGCTCAGCCAAATCTTTGTGCAAGAAGCGCATAGCCTCCAGCAAATCTTCGTGCTGATTTGCCGACACCGTCACGGGAGGTTCGAAAATAGAAGGACGAGATTTCGCACCAAAACGATACACCAGTGCCAACGAAAGATTAAATTCTGCACGTTCGGTGTTGAAACTCTCATAGTCTGGTTTACCATCGTTGCGCAAATCGAAACGAACATTCGGACGAAGGCTAACGCCCCAGCGTCTGTTGGCACCAAAATTACAAGTCACATCAAGCCCACATTTCGTCACCAAATAGTTAGCATCAGGACTGTTGCGATATGCTCTATTGAAATATGTCCCCAGCCTGCAGAAGTCTTCGCTTCCACATCAAACAAATGGGGTTTACCCGGATAAGCACCAAACAAATTGCACAAATTGAAACTACCCACCACGTGAACTTGCATTCTTTCATAGCGTGTCAGCAACAACCTGTTGTTCCAAGAAACATAATCCCAATCCACACCAAGGGCAAAGACTGGAGTTAGTTGCTTTTTCAACCCCACGGTCATCGAAGGCGTCAAAAGTTTCACCTCAGGTTTGTAGACCAAGGGGTGCGTCACCCCACCTCCCAAACTCACAGACCAGTTGTCTGAAAACTTGGGAAACATTGTATATTGCGCTCGAGCAGTGAACAAAGATATCACTGCAAGAAGAAAAAAGAGGATTCTTTTCATATCGAAATTATTCGGCAAAACTTGATATATCACTGACAGCATCGCTCTTTCAAAAGCAAATCTGTCACAGCAATTGGGGAAAAGGCTCAACCACCAAAAGGTTGACGACATCAGTGACACACCACAAGAACCAGCATCCGCCATTCTTATGCGTACACTCGTCCACGCAAGCATCAGCAAAGGACAAGCACACCAATCCCCCTAGTGCAAATTTACGGGCAAATTGAGAGAAAACCAAATAATTGCTGAGATTTCTTGCACATCGTTTGTTTAATTCCCCCTTTTGTGCTATATTTGCTTACGATTGTCAGGTCACAACAGCAAGACAACCGTTTGGCACAGTTATTGCCTTACAGTCACACATAAGGGTTCAGTCAACGCAACAATGCATTTCTGGCAGCACTGACAACATCCCACGCAATTCACATTTCATCATTCCTATAACTTGACCTCATTATGGCACAAGAACAAGCACCTCAGCAGCTCCAAATCGAGCTTACTCCTGAAGTAGCCAACGGCAACTACAGCAATTTGGCTATCATCAACCACAGCAACCAAGAGTTCGTCCTCGACTTCGTAGCTGCACTTCCTGGTTTGCCCCAAGCTCGTGTAAACTCACGCCAAATTCTCACTCCCGAAAGTGCAAAGCGTTTGCTTTTCGCTCTTCAAGAAAACGTTGTGAATTTCGAGCAACAATTTGGCACCATCCAACTTGGTGTTGCTCCCGAAGCAGCTGAAGTTCCAGAAGGCATTGGTCGCACAGCCACTCCTTTCGGTCTCCCAGAAGGCAACGCATAATTGCCCGCTCTCTCAGAGCAAAATAAATAATATCCCACTCGTCACAAGACGGTGGGATTTTTCTCTTTTGTGAGAGTGAGGTTCACTTTCTTAGCAGTGAGAAAAAAACTTTTCATCATAAAAAAGGAACTATCTTCATTTGTATTTCGTAAATTTGCCACACAATAAACATTGCAGTCCCCCTTAATACATTCATATGCCCAACACCATTAACAAGGAAAGAGCAATCCGTAGCATTGTCAGTAGTTGCGTAAAATCTTATGCAAATGGTTTTTTTCTACGCGTCATATAACAGAAGTAAATAACCCAGAAGGTGTTATCAACATGAAGATACACAACGTCTTCATAGCAAAATTAGGTGCAGAAATACAATACTACTCTGCCTTAGCACGTTCACTCGACAGTTCTTTAGGCAATATGCTAGAGAGCATGGCTATAAGCATAGCAGAATTGAATTACACAGTGAAAAAGCATGTAGAAGGCCATCTATATCAAGAACAAACAGACTATATAGCAGAACTTCTTGAACAATATAAAAGAAAAGAAGATAGACGTGTCCCAAAATCGGAAGACTATAAGGGAATTTCAGCAAAAAAAGGCGCAGCTCACACTAAGCGCCATGAAAGTGACTACTATCTTTTTGATGAAGATAGCCAAATGCACTATCTCATAGAACTAAAAATAGGAGGAGATCTTGACAATAAAAAAGCTCGTTCCGAAAAGGAATCACTATTGGAACAATATTGTATTTTGACAAACAACCTTGGTTCAGAAGACAACGTAAAGATCCTCTTCGCAACTGCTTATAATCGATATGGTGAAGGGCAACCATGGAAACAAAGTCGCGTTCGCCAATTCTTCTCTGACGAAGAATTATGCATTAGCAAAGCCTTTTGGAATCTTGTGTGCAAATCAGATCAGGGTTACGACATCGTCATCGACGAATACCAAAAGAATGCTCATTACATCAACGAAGCACTTGATGACATAAAAAGTGTTTATCTTTACGACTCAGATAAATGAAAGACCCCAAGTGGCGTAAATGCGTAATCCACGATGACAGCCGAGAGATTATCAAACGCATTCCAGACAAGTCTATCGATTTCATTTTTACGGATCCTCCCTACAATTTGGGACTACACTCAACAGGCAATATACATTTAGCAGGACGTGCTGCAATAAACAACGATGTTGCCGATTGGGACAAGATTGATTTCAACCAGAAGAATGGGCGGACGAATTTATTCGTATCTTGAAACCTACAGGAAATCTTTTCATTTTCACCTCTTACAACCAACTTGGTAGGTGGTATAATTGTCTTGATCACAGGTTTGATACATCAAACTTTATGATATGGCACAAGACAAATCCTGCACCAAAGATTTTCAAAGCTGGTTTTCTAAATAGCTGCGAGATGATTTTTACCTGCTGGAACAAAAAACATACTTGGAATTTCATTTCACAAGCTGAAATGCATAATTTCATTCAAAGTCCAATATGTATGCCACCTGAGCGATTAAAATCCCCCAAGCACCCTGCTCAAAAACCTATTTCAATTTTGAAAAAGATAATAGAGATAGCCTCAAACAAAGACGATATCATCTTTGACCCATTTATGGGAGTTGGGTCTACTGGGGTAGCAGCTCTTGAATTAGACCGTCGTTTTATCGGAATCGAACTTGATGAGACATATTTCATTGCAGCACAAAAAAGAATTGAGAAGGCATTAGTAGTAAATAACAGCCCCAAAAACATGACCGAAACCACCTCTTTATCAGAAAATAATACCTCAAGAGAATTACACGACACAAATGTCGCTTACCATACAAGTTCTTATGAGCTTGATGTTTTTTTCAACCAGGAGAATAACCCATCAACAGCACCAACTTCTGCCAAACAGGACTTCAGCCACTGTTGAAATGGCCTGGTGGCAAAGAAAAAGAGCTTAAATACATCATTCCCAACATACCTGAATTCAAAAGATACTTTGAACCTTTTGTTGGTGGAGGATCCGTATTCATGGCTATGAAGGCCAAAGAGTATTATATCAACGACTTCTCCTCTGAACTTATTTCATTATATAAGAACATTGAATCCTCCAACAAGTATTTTTTCTCGTATGTAGAATTAATAGATTCCTCTTGGATGAACTGCTCAAGGTTTTTCCAAAACAACCTCACGCTAGTCTACAAATATAAAAAATACCGAGAAGAAAAGATTTCGAAGGAAGACCTTAAAGCCTACATTGATGAATTTTGCCAAAGCAAGAAAGAAGATATTCTCGCAATTGTTGGCAAGGAAATCAACATATTTCCCTCTATACTAGTGCAGGAGATGGCAAAAAATCTATTTCGAAAAATGACGCGAATGCGTGAATTAGAAATAAAAAAGCATATACTACCTGAGAAAGATCTGAACGACAACATAGAAACAGCTATTAGAAGCGCCGTGTACATGAATTATCGCCAGCTCTACAATAACAGTAGCATTGCCACGACCGAACCAATCTTACATTGTGCACTATTCTTTTTCATGCGCAATTACTCATATAGCGGCATGTTTAGATATAGCAGTAAGGGCGATTTCAATGTTCCCTATGGAGGTATAGCCTATAACAGCAAACTCATGGCCAAAAAGTTAAAATACTATCGTTCCTCGCCTTTATTACAACACTTTGCAAATACCCATATATATAATCTGGACTTCGAAGTTTTTTTAAGAACAACAAGGCCTTCTGAAGAGGATTTCGTGTTCTTAGATCCCCCATACGACACTGAGTTCAGCACCTATGCTCAAAACGTCTTCACTAAGGAAGATCAAAAGCGTCTCGCTGATTATATGATCAACGAATGTCGTGCAAAGTGGATGATGATTATCAAGAATACTGACTATATCTATAGTCTCTACAACAAAAAGGGCATCAACATCAAAACCTTTGACAAAGAATATCTCGTTAGTTTCATGAATAGAAATGACAAAAAAGTGACTCACCTTCTAATAACAAACTATTAACAAGCGCGCAAGCGAACATACAAAAGACATTCGTATTTTCTCTACACGACATATCGTTTTAGAGAAAACAACGTATCGTTTTGGAGAAAACAACGTGTCGTTTTAATGACAACGACTCGTTGTTTTTTATTGGATATGCGGAAGGAAAAAGAACTATCGGAGAAAGTTAAACTGAGAACAAGAAAATGATTTGTAAAAATATCCATAATCAACCGCTCTCGCGCGTACGCGTACGCGCACACATTACAGGAGTTTTCGTGTTTTTGCTGTCACAAGTGTCACAGGGCATTTGTAAATAGCTATATTCCAGATAACTAGGCATTTCGCAGACATATTTTAACAGACGAAGAGAGAAAGAGCTCCAAATTGCGTTGGAGAGTTCTGCGCAAATCGTTTTTTTGTGTGGCTTAACTCCTAGATTTTGCTCAAAATTTTTCCTTTGTTTTTGAGACATTTTCTCTCCTAGTGTGACACTTGTGACAGCAAAAAATCAACATCGCTGTTGGAAGGCGCGCGCGTATATACGCGCGCGAGGGCTCGAGGACTCGATGTGGATAAACAAAGTGAGGATACGAGAAGGAAGGGATACGAAAAGGCAGGGATATGAGAAGACTAGAAGAGAAGAGGAATGGAGGAATGCTGGAAAGCATTGTTATACATAGACATTGCTATATGGGGAAAGCAAAATCAGGAGTACATAAAATTAAACTATCACTTTTCTGCGATTTTTTCCCTCTTTGGGGCTATTTCCTCCCATATATCTATAGGGAGATGATGTACTTTCAAAATTAAGCAGAATATCTTTTACCTTCTACTGATTATCGGTATTATGCTTATTTTACAGCATTGTTTTAACATAGTATTCTAAACCCCAATCGGTCATTAGACCGTTATAGTGCTGCTCGTTATGGAGAAGATAACTTCCAGTCATCTTTCATTTTCTTGTTGGCATCTTGTTTTTCGTTCGTTCTCGCCGTAGCCCGCTACGCCTTCGAATTAACGGTAAACAATCTGCTCAACAAACTAATAAAATCTGTTCAGGATCTAATAACCGATTTGGGCTAAATGGCAAAAATAAGGATTGACACGAGGTACTTTATAGGGTGAGGATGAGACGAGAAGAGAAGGGATATATGAGGAAATACAGAAAAAACAACGACTACACAAAGATAATTGTCTTGTTATTTGCATAGCTAATTATAATTGTGTAAGTTTGCGGCAGATTTCAGAAAGATATAACAAATGAAACTTGAACAATATACTAAAGCACAATCAGGACAAGGTATACGAGAGCTTACTCATGAGTTCTTTGAATATCACCAAAACTACATTCAGCAAGTCGGAAATATTTATTGGAAAGAAACTGATTCTTCGGTCTCATCAAAGATGTCGCTATCTTCGCAGCCTCGCTCACGAATGATTAGTTTCGTTTCGAATGATTATCTAGGGCTTTCACAGCATATGCAAGTACAAAGCGATGCTATTCGTGCTATCAATTTGTACGGGACTGGTTTTTGCGCTGCTCCGAGTATAGGAGGGTATTCATCCTTACAAAGAGATTAGAGGCTTCTTTGTCATTATTTTTACACACTGAGGATACCATTACATTCAATTCTGGCTTTTCTGCTAATGTTGGAATGATGTCAGCATTAGCCCAAAAAGATGATGTCGTCTTCTTAGATAAGGGGGTTCATCGAAGTGTCTTCGAGGGTATAAAACATTGTATCTGCAAAGTACTTCCACATAATGACCTCAATGCATTAGAAAAGGCTTTGCAACGCTATAAGGCAGATGGAAGAAATCTCTTCGTGATAATAGATGGTGTGTATTCTCAAGATGGAGATTTAGGACTCGTCCAAGAATATCTTGATGTATCCGAAAAGTATAACGCAATGTTCATTGTGGACGATTCACACGGTATAGGAGTGTTGGGCAAGACGGGTGCAGGTCTGTTAGAAGTTAAAGGTATTTGGGGAAAAGTGCCACTCGTAACAGGCTCTCTCAGTAAAGCTTTTGGTACAATAGGAGGCTATGTCTCTGGGCGTAAAGAACTGATTGATTATATCCGCTATTATGCTGGTAGTTATTGTTTCTCTGCATCGCTTCCTCCTCCTTGCCTTGCGGCAGCATTAAAATCCTTAGAGCTGATTCAGAAATATGCCGAAGAAAGAAAAGAATTACTAGCTAAAGCGGAATACGCAAGAAAAAAGCTTCAAGAGGTCGGGTTTTCTATTACGAATTCCTCTTCACCCGTAATTGGAATTTTGTCACCAACATACGATGACGCTGTTTTGTGGGCAGAGCGTCTCCTTGAAAGAAACATCTATATTGTTCCTATAGGCTACCCTGCGGTCTCAAAACGACATCCTCGTTTGCGTTTGGCATTATCACACTTACACTCTTATCGCGATATCGACCAATTTATAGCGAAACTAACACAAGTATCAAAACCTGATTACCAATATATGGCAAAACAAAGACGCTCATCAGCTGAAATCTCAAAACTTATAGATCAAGCTACTCAAGAGATTATTCGTGAAAAAGGATTCTCAGGGCTTTCAGTTCAAGAAGTTTGCACTAGGGCAGCTATTGATCCTACAATGTTCTATCACCGTTACCCAGAAGGATTTGTGTTCTACATTGAGAAATTTATCCGTGAACACGATTTCTGGTTTGATTTTTACAATACGCATTCTCTGGAAAACTTGCTCGGTACCCCAGAAGAGTTAACGAATATCCTAATGTCGCTTTGGAGTAGTTTATGCAATGATGGACTTCTCAAGGCATCTTTACGTATTGCGCTACAAGATAACCCTTCTGAAGCATCGATTGAAATTGCAAAAGAAAGAGATAAGCAAGCATTACCTCTCGTTGAGCGATTCTCTTCCTCTTCCTCCAATCCCCAAAGGAAAAAAATTCAATTAGCGATTCTTACTGCAGGGATCCAATATCTGGCTCTCCACAAGGATATTTCTCCATTCTGTGGTATTGATTTTAATGATCTACCGATAGAAGAACTGAGAGAAGCCTTGCAAGAAGTTATTGATGAACTTGACCAAAGATAAGTACAATCTCCAACTCCTTAAATTGAAAACATCGATCAATATAGAAGTGTAACTCCTCTTCCAACATTGATAATACAATCATAAACTATGGAACGTAGAAGACTTTTTGCAGCTCCCGTCATTCTTTTGTTGATGTGGCTCATCGCTAGCAGCAGTTATGCACAGCAGAAAGCACTCGTCACTTTTGAACTCAGACAGGTGGTAACAGAGGAAATAATCGTGCAACCCAAGTTCGAGCTTTTTTTCCAAGACAGCATTGCTGTGCCATTTCAAGAATTTGCTATTCACGAAGCCAATAGCGGTGTGCACTCTTTGGAGTTTGAATATAAACCAGGACGATATACACTGCGAATCAGCAAAGAGGGTTACCAAAATGCAGAGAAACAATTTCTGGTGCGCACACGCCGCAATTCGGCGTTTGGCATCGGTACAATCCAAATGAGCAAAGCCAAAGACTACAAATTGGGCGAGGCGGTAGTGAAAGCTACGCACATTAAAATGGTGATGCGTGGCGACACCTTGGTCTACGATGCTGCGGCTTTTGAGTTGGCCAACGGTTCGATGCTTGATGCGCTGGTGGCACAGCTCCCTGGTGCAGAACTCAAAAACGGACAAATCAAAGTGAACGGTAAGCATATTGAGAGTCTAATGATCAATGGCGAGGACTTCTTTGCTGGTACACCCAAGGTAGCTTTGGAAAATCTACCTGCTTACACCGTGAAGAATATCAAGGTCTACGACCGCGCAGCCAATGATGCCTACCTTCGTCGTCGCGCTACAAGTGGAAAGAAGCTACCGAACGAAGACGAACATATGGTGATGGACGTTCAGCTCAAGAAAGCCTACTCCACAGGCTGGATGGGCAATGCTGAAGCTCACTATGGTGTGCCCTCCGAACGCTATTTGGGCAAGGCTTTCGGTTTGGGATACTCCGACCGACTGCGGCTCGCGGCCTTTGTCAATATCAATAATATCAAAGACACGCAGGCTGGCAATGCCTCGGGACAATGGGGAGGAGGATGGCCACAAGACGGCTTGCTCAACCTCAAAATGGGTGGTCTCGACTATCTCTATAAGGTGAGAAAGACCAAAGTCTTTGGCAACGTGATGCTCACCCACGAAGATGTGGACACCGAAAAACAGACAAGCAGTGTGAACTACTATACCAGTGGCAACGTGTTTGGACGTACACTTTCACAGCAAACTGACAAGAAATTTCACTTGATTTCGTCGCACACGCTGCAGCACTTTGGAGAACATATGTATCTTCAGTTTGCTCCCTCCATTGACTATCTGCGCAATGACTACACTTCTCTCTTGCGCACTGCAAGCTTCAAGGCTAATATCTATGAAAACTACCGATTGGCGTCCCTCGACTCTCTCTACTCTCCTCTCGGTCTACGCGCTTCACTAGCACAACATCTGCTCAATAGTACTAATCAAGAGAAAGAAGGACGCTCAGGGTGGTTCATTGGAAGGCTGAATGGTGGGGCTACTATTTCATTCCCCGACTGGGGTGATAACCTCGAGATAGGAGTGAACGGAGAGTACAGACACAACACAGACCGACCGCTTATGGCAACGCATCGTTTCTGACTTTCAGACGTATGCCCATGGTACGGGAGATCGCCTCAGCCAACGTCAGGATGGGGCATCCACCTCCTACAACATCAATGGAGGAGCAGCATACTCTCTCTCTTTGATGCCTTATAATCCTCAAAATGGGCACTATGGAATCGTACAATTCCGTGCCACTTATGGTCGCCAATACAATAAGCAAGACGACAACTATTGGAAATTGCGCGAACAACTTGCCAATGGAGCGATGACTACGCTCTTACCTCCTTCTGCCATTCGTCCTGAGGTATTGCAACAAGATTTGAATAATAGTGTACATTCCGTTTATACACGAGACACCTATTCCCCAGGAGTGGAAATGGATTATGTGTATCAACCCGACATCAACGTTGAAAGACGATATGACGTCAATCTCAAATTGGCGAGCAATGTACGTCGTGAGTCATTGCACTATCTGAAGCACCAATTAGACACGACTCTCATACGATGGGCACATGAGTTCTCTCCTGCGCTCTCTCTCCAATATAACTACAAGACTGGCATTAGTGCGAAGGAAGCCAAAATTAGTTATGCTTTCTCCGAAGGCATCCCTAGCATCTACTATCAGTTGCCAACAGTGAACGATAGCGACCCGACCAACATCTACGCCAACAATCCCAACCTGCGCCGCTCGCTATCACACAGCGTCAATGGGTATTACTCCTATCAACACCACAGCACACACAGCAATATCTCTTTCAGCACAGGATACGGACGCACGGATCGCGCCATTGCCTACGCACGTCAATACCAGCGCCACACGGGCATAACCAAGTGGACACCGCAAAACATTGACGGCAACTGGAACGCAAATGCATCCTTGCAATACTCCACTCCCTTGGGCAAGAAAGAGGCTTTCCAACTGCAAGGCACTAGTGCAGCCTACTACCTCAATTCTGCAGACTTCACCACCGACACCGATGAGATGACACGCTCTGTGGTGCGCACCCTCACCCTCTCGCAGCATTTAGGCTTGACTTACCAGTTTGGCAATAACCGTGTTGGACTGGAAGGACGCGTTTCTTGGTTACGCAGTCGCTCGGAACTGCGTAACTTCCCATCCACCGACGCTGTAGACTACACTGCCAAAGCTAGTGGTCTTTTCCACCTGCCTCAAGATTGGGAAATCGGTAGTGATATGAACTTCTATGCCCGTCGCGGCTACAACGATGCGACGCTCAACACTACACACTGGGTGTGGAACGCTTCTCTCTCCAAACTTTTGATGCGGGGTAACTTAGTCGTCAAGCTTACTGCGGTAGACTTACTCGCGCAAATAAGCAACCTGCAATACAGCATCAATGCCCAAGGTCGTACCGAAACGTGGATTAACACTCTGCCCCACTACGTGATGCTCGGTGTGCAATATCGTTTTCACATTATACCCCAAAAGAAACAATGATAGATACTCAATTTTGAAACTTCAAAAAAAGAATACTACAAAAGAATATCGTAATTTGCACTTGCTGGTTGTCTCTACATAGAAATGAGAGAAAAGAAAGAGCAAAAGAAAACGTCTATTTCAGTTTCGCTGAAATAGACGTTTATTCATAAAAAAGTGGACCAGCTTGGGCTTGAACCAAGGACCTCCAGATTATGAGTCTGTTGCTCTAACCAACTGAGCTACAAGTCCGTAAAAAGGAAAAATGCCTTTTGTGCAGGCAAAGTTACATATTTCTGTTGAGATAGCCAAATCTGCACACAAAAAAAGCCAGCTGTCAACAAGAGGACAGCTGGCGGAAGAAAGCGCAAAAAGTCGCGCTAAAACATTGCAACCTCAAAATAAGAGAGAGTAAGTAACAAAATCAAATGTTGCAATGTGTAGGTTCAAAAAGGATTAAGCCTTCTTGATGCGCTTGTAGCCATAAACAGCGAGGTCACCAAGTTCTTCCTCGATGCGGAGGAGTTGGTTGTACTTCGCCATACGGTCAGAACGGCTCAAAGAACCAGTCTTGATTTGACCAGAGTTGGTGGCAACTGCGATGTCAGCGATAGTAGCATCTTCAGTTTCACCAGAACGGTGAGAAGTTACTGAAGTGTAACCAGCGCGGTGAGCCATTTCGATAGCGTCGAGAGTTTCAGAGAGAGAACCGATTTGGTTTACCTTGATGAGGATAGAGTTACCGCAACCGAGTTCGATACCCTTCTTGAGGAATTCAACGTTAGTTACGAAGAGGTCGTCACCCACGAGTTGGCAACGGTCTCCGATAGCCTTGGTGAGCATTTGCCAACCTTCCCAGTCGTTTTCAGCCATACCGTCTTCGATAGAGTCGATGGGGTATTTGGTAACGAGTTCGGTGAGGTAAGCCACTTGTTCTTCACGGCTGCGTTTTGCACCCTTAGCACCTTCCTTTTCAGTGTAGTCGTAAACGCCATCAGCGTAGAATTCAGAAGAAGCGCAGTCGAGACCGATCATAACGTCCTTACCAGGCTCGAGACCAGCAGCCTTGATGGCAGAGATGATAGTGTCGAGAGCATCTTCAGTACCGTTGAGAGAAGGAGCAAAACCACCTTCGTCACCTACAGCAGTAGAGAGACCGCGATCGTGGAGCACCTTCTTAAGAGCGTGGAACACTTCAGCACCCCAGCGGAGACCTTCGCGGAAAGAAGGAGCACCAACGGGACGAATCATGAACTCTTGGAATGCGATAGGAGCATCAGAGTGAGCACCGCCGTTGATGATGTTCATCATAGGAACGGGGAGCGTGAAGGTGTTAGTACCACCGATGTAGCGGTAGAGGGGGAGGTTGAGACCGTTGGCAGCCGCCTTAGCCACAGCGAGAGAAACACCGAGGATGGCGTTAGCACCGAGCTTAGACTTAGTCTTAGTGCCATCGAGTTGGAGCATGAGGTTGTCGATGCCGCGTTGGTCGAGCACGCAGTGGCCTACGAGAGCAGGTGCGATGACCTTGTTCACGTTTTCAACAGCCTTGAGGGTACCCTTACCACCATAGCGAGCCTTATCGCCGTCGCGGAGTTCGAGGGCTTCGTTTTCACCAGTAGATGCACCAGAAGGTACAGAAGCACGGCCGAGAACGCCGTTTTCGAGAGTTACATCAACCTCAACAGAGGGGAAACCGCGAGAGTCGAGGACTTCGCGTGCTACGATTTTTTGAATTTTCATCGTGTGTATGAAATTTGGATTGAGTATGTTTCGAAAAGTAATTACTTCACGAGTTCTACCCATGCAGCGATGCGGGCAGGATTGTTGTCGGCGTCAGCTTCATCGAGGCAGAGACCTACGAATTTGCCGTCTACGTTCACTTCGCTATCAGTGACTTGGTAGCCTTCGGGTTCGTAAGCTCCAACGAAAGTGCAACCGCAATCTTGGAGTGCATCGTAGATTTGACGAAGTGCACCGCAGAAAGTGTCGCCGTAGCCGTCAGAGTCACCGCAACCGAAGAGACCTACTTTCTTGCCATTGAGGTCTTGTGCCTTCAAAGCATCGAGGAAGTCGTACCAGTCGTCTTGCAAATCGCCTGCACCCCAAGTGGATGAACCGAGAAGAAGTGTGTCGTAGTCAGCTACAGAAGCTGCGTCTACGGAACCTACATTGAACACAGCGTCAGTGCCGAGAGCAGCTGCGATGTCTTGTGCTGCAGCTTCTGTGTTGCCAGTGGTGCTGCCAAAGAAAATTCCAATCATTGTCGTACGTTTGAAAGGTTATTAATATGTAGCAGCAAAGGTAGCACATTTTCTTGGTAGCCGCAATTACTGCATGTGGTTTTTTTTGTGATGCAAATATAAGAAGTTTATTTGAAATAGCCGAATATTGCGTGATTTTCTCACTGGATATAGTGATATTTTCCTCCTTCGCTCCTTCTTTGCAGTGATTCTGCTTGGTTCGCACACACAAAAGAAAAATAGCCTCACGGGGTGCTCTTTTTCGTTATACTTTCATCTCGATTCTTGCATGAGGTTTTGTGGTTTGATGATGCAAAGATGCAAGACTATTTTGAACGAAGTAAATTTCTTGGTCAATTCGGGGAAATACGTTATTTTTGCCAACAAAATCCACAACAAATAGAATAAGATTCTCCTAAAACACAACTTATCGAAATGCAAAGACTGGACGACATTGACATCAAAATCTTGAGAGAGTTGCAACAGAATGCGAAACTTACGGTGAAAGAGTTGGCCGACAAGGTGCATCTTTCCGCTTCTCCCACGTTTGAGCGACAAAAGCGACTGGAACGTGAGGGGTATATTGAAAACTACGTGGCGGTGGTGAATCCTAAACGTGTGGGAAACTCTATCATCGCGCTTTGCAACATCAAACTGAAGCAGCACAGCAGTAGTTTGAGCCGTGCTTTTATGGAGGCAGTGCGTGGCATTGAAGAGGTGTCGGAGTGTTACAACACTTCAGGTGACTACGATTTTATGATGAAGATTTATGTGCGCGACATGGAACACTATCAGGAGTTTGTGCTCAACAAATTGGGTAAAATCGATAGTATTGGTAGTCTTCACAGTATATTTGTGATTGGTGAGGTGAAAAACACGCACAAAGTTCCGATTGTGACGGAAGAGGATTTGTAGAAGTGAGTAGGGTTTCCGAGCAAAAAAAGCGGAAAACGGATAAACGCAAAAAGCAAACTGGCACAGTGCAAACAAAGGTTTAGTAAAAAAAGGAATGCTCCCCAGAAACGGCTATTCGTCGTCTTTGGGGAGCATTCCTTCTGCTTTGAGGGCTTCAACAAGCGCCAGAAGTTCGTCATACCACTCTTGTCCGAATCGGCGGATGAGGGGATTTTTCAGGAATTTGTAGATGGGAAGTTTGAGTTCTCGCCCGAGTTGGACAGCGGGTTTGCAAACAGACCATCGATGATAGTTGAGGGCGACGTTTCCATTGGAGAGTGCTTGTTCGCGAATGGGATAGAGGTAGCAACTGATGGGTTTTGCCCAGTCTATTCTGCCTTCTCTGTGTGCGCGGTCGGTGGCGCAGAGACAGATGCCGTTTTTGTCGTAACAGGTGAAACAGCAGTCTTTGCCATTGACGATGCTTGTGACTAGATCTCCGTCTTCGTCGCGATAGGCTACTCCTTGATTGTTGAGCACTTTTCGGGCTTTTGGATCGAGTTCCATCCACACGACAGGTAAGACGCGCTCTAGCTCTTTGACTTCGGCTGGTGTGATGGGGGCTCCGGCTTCTCCTTCGATGCAACAGGCTCCGCCGCAGGCTTCGAGGTCGCAGCAGAAATGTTCGGTGAGAATGTCGGGCGAGAGCAAAACATCGCCTACTTGGAGAATGGGGAGCATAAATTGTGGGTCTAGTCTATGTGTGAAATAAGCGCGCGCAATAAGGATGTATATGTAACGTGCGAAGTAAGCGCTTTTAAGGAAGCAACGCGGAAGTATGCGTTTCCTTAAATAAGCACGGAAGTATGCGCTTTTAAGGAAGAAAAGTGCTGCGCTTGGGGTTGGAGTTGAATGTGAAGTTCGGTTTGCGCCTCAGCGTTTACCACTGGATAGGACTGTGTCCGTGCTGGGAGAGATAAGCATTGGTCTGTGAAAAATGATGCAATCCGAAGAAGGCTCCTCCGTGATTTAATGCCATAGGGGAGGGATGCGCAGCAGTGAGTACAAGGTGGCGCTGCGTGTCGATGTTCTTGGCTTTTTCTTGCGCTTTGCGTCCCCACAAGAGGAAAACTACGTTTTCTCGCTCGCGGTTTACGCGGTCAATGACTGCATCGGTGAATTGTTCCCAACCTTTTCCGAAGTGCGAACCGGGTTTTCCTTCTCTCACGGTGAGGGTGCTGTTGAGCAACAAGACGCCTTGCTTAGCCCAATGGCGCAAACTTCCGTCGGTGGCTATGGGTTGTTGCAAATCGTCGGCAATCTCTTTGAAGATGTTGCGCAGCGATGGGGGGGATTCTCACTCCTGAAGCGACGGAGAAACAGAGTCCTTCGGCTTGCCCTGCTCCGTGGTAAGGATCTTGTCCGATGATGACTACTTTGACTTGTGAAAATGGACAGAGATCGAAGGCTGCAAATATCTGTTTTCCGGGAGGATAACAGACATTTTCAGTATATTCTTGGCGCACAAATTTGACCAATTGTTCAAATAGGGGGCAGAGAATTCATCGGCTAAGATGTTGCGCCAAGAAGGTTCGATGTTGATCATTTCAAGACATTGTAGATTTGACATGGATGGGGACGTTTTCCCTTGATGGTGAGCGTATTGGTGTTTATTTTCCCGAAATAAGCATTCTAGCAAGGGAAATCATCGGAGAAGACGGACTTGTGTAGGTGCTATTCGAGATAGGTGTAGCCGTATAAACCAGCGCGATAGGTGGAAATGAATTCTTTTCCTTCTTCGACGGTGATTTTTCCTTCGTTTACGGCACGACTCACCCACGATTCGAGACGGCGCACCAGGCGCTTGGGATCGTATTGCACATATTCCAACACGTCTGCAACGGTTTCTCCATCAATGGTTTTGTCGATGGTGTAGCCGTCTGCGTCGACAGAGATGTGCACTGCGTTGGTGTCTCCGAAGAGGTTGTGCATATTTCCCAAAATCTCTTGATATGCGCCTACGAGGAACACTCCGATGTAGTATTTTTCTCCTTGTTTGAAACGGTGGAGCGGAATGTAGTTGGTCTGCTGATTGTAGTTGACGTAAGTGGAGATTTTTCCATCGCTATCGCAAGAAATGTCTTGCAAAGAAGCGCTCACTGTGGGACGCTCTTCGAGTCGATGAATGGGCATGATGGGGAAGAGCTGATCGAGTGCCCAGTGGTCGGGAAGAGACTGGAAGAGTGAGAAGTTGCAGAAGTATTTTTCAGACATCATTTTGTCCAACTTGCGCAATTCGTCGGGAGCGTGCTTTTGATGGTGCACCAATTCTGCGACTTCCGAACAGATGCTCCAATATAGGCTTTCGATTTGTGCACGTGTGCGGAGATCCAAGAGTCCGTGACGGAACAATCCGAGTGCTTCTTCGCGAATGTCTTCGGCATCGTGCCAGTCTTCGAGCATGGAGCGTGTGGAGAGTTTATCCCAAATCTCGGTGAGATCGTGCACCAACTTGTGGTCGTTCTCGGAGGGATGGAAATCCTCTGCCATGTGAGGAACTTCTGTGGTTTCGAGCACTTCTAAAATCAACACAGAGTGGTGAGCGGTCAGAGAACGTCCACCTTCGGTGATGATGTTGGGATGCGGCACTTCATTCTCGTTGGCAGCTTCGCGGAGGATGTAGACAATGTCATTGACATATTCCTGCACGGAATAGTTTACCGAACTCTCTGAGTTGGAGGAACGGGTGCCATCATAGTCCACACCGAGGCCACCTCCGCAGTCTACAAATTCGATGTTGAATCCCATCTTGCGGAGTTGCACATAGTATTGTGCCATTTCGCGGAGTGCAGTACTAATGAGACGGATTTGGGAATCTGACTCCCGATGTGGAAGTGAATGAGTTGCAAACAATCTTTCAAACCTTTCTCTTCCAGACGCGTCAAAGCTGTGAGCAATTCTGCACTGTTCAATCCGAATTTTGAGGCATCTCCTCCAGAACTTTCCCATTTTCCGGTAGAACGACTGGCGAGTTTGATGCGAATTCCCAGATTAGGACGCACTCCCATGCGCTCTGCCACTTGTGCAATGATTTCCAACTCGTGGAGTTTTTCAATTACCAAGAAGACACGCTTTCCCATCTTTTGCGCCAACAAAGCCAACTCAATGAAGTTTTGGTCTTTGTGTCCGTTGCAAACAATCACCGAATCGGAGTCCATGTTGGTGGCAAGCACAGCATGAAGTTCTGGTTTAGAACCACATTCCAATCCGAGATTATATTTCTTTCCGTGGGAGATAATCTCTTCTACCACCGGACGCATTTGGTTTACCTTGATGGGATAGACGATGAAATGCTCACCTTTGTAGTCATATTCCTTCTCAGCTTGTTCAAAACAAGCCGCAGTTTTCTCAATGCGATTGTCCAAAATGTCGGGAAAACGCAAGAGTACGGGAGCAGTGATGTCACGTTGTGTGAGATCACTCACGATGTCGCACAAATCAACCTCTACATTATCTTTGCGCGGACGTACAAAGGCGTGACCTTTTTCGTTGATGCCGAAATAGTTTACACCCCATCCTTTGATGTTGTAGAGTTCTTCTGAGTCTTCAATACGCCATTTTCTCATCGTCTGTCAGTTATGTTATCTGGGGAAATTGGATTCTTATTTATATATTATATATGTATAGTTCAAAACACATCGGTGGGGGTATCCATCAAGATGTTATATACCCATGTGTCGTGAAGAACACCTGCTACGCTTACCTAATTGGTCGTTTCGAGTTTATCGAGAATCATATTCACCACATCTGTGATTTTTCGAACGAGTCGAGAATATCAACATTCACAATGTGGTGCGCCTTCTCGTAGTAAGGTGCTCTCTCTTCGAGTTGTTGTCGCACAAACTGGTCTGTTTCTTCTGCCGACAAGCCTTGCAGAAGTGGTCGCGTACCTTTGCTCACCTTCAGATGTTCCAAAATCGTTTCGGGAGAAGCCTGAAGGTAAATCGTTTCTGCCACTTCGTTCATGTAGTCCATATTATCGAAGCGCGTAGGAGTGCCGCCACCACAAGAAAGTACGGTGTTCTCAAACTCCGCAGCTTCGTGAAGCATTCGACGTTCCAAATCGCGGAAACGCTCTTCGCCTTCTTCAGCAAAAATCTTAGGAATCTTCTTGTGAAATCGCTCCTCGATGTACCAGTCTAAATCGTAAAATCCGCAATTCAATCGTTTAGCGAGTTGGCGACCTACGGTGGTTTTGCCCACGCACATATACCCTACTAGCACGATACACTTCATACGCAGATACTTTTAGGGGCATTCCACCCGATTATTCTTTTGTTGTTGTTTTGGTGCGACTCGTTGTAGTTTTCTTCGCAGGCGATTTCGTAGTCTTCTTCGCTGTCGTTTTCGCTGTTTTCGTAGAAGTCTTTGCGAAAGATTTCGTGGAAGTCTTAGAAGTTTTCGTAGATTTCTTAGAAGCTTTCTTGCCATCCGCTTCCACAAATTTCATACACTCCTCGAGCGTAAACGAAGCCACATCAGCATGACGCTCTTTGGGAATGCGATAGTTGCCACCTTTATATTTGATGTAAGGACCATAACGTCCGTTGAGCACCTCCAATTCAGGTTCTTCTTCAAAGCTGCGCAAATGACTATTAGCTACCACTGCGCGCTTCGCCTCGATGATTTCTATCGCACGTTCCAGCGTCACAGCCATAGGGTCCTCATCTTTGGGAATGGAAGTGTACGTCTTTGCGTGCAACACATAAGGCCCGAATCGTCCTACGCCAATTGTCACCGTTGTTCCTTCAAATTCTCCCACAGTGCGTGGAAGTTTGAACAACTCGAGTGCTTCTTCGAGCGTAATTGTCGTGATGCTCTGTCCCTTTTTCAGACTCGCAAATTTGGGTGTTTCATCATCACCTTCGCCACCACCGATTTGCACCATCGGACCATAGCGACCAATCTTCACACTCACCATACGACCACTTTCAGGTTCATTGCCGAGATGTCTTTCTCCCACACGTGTTTCCGTGCGTTCTTCCAGTACGCGCTCCACCTGAGGATTAAACGTATCGCAGAAAGAACGAATGATATTCGTCCATTCCTCCTCACCTTCTGCCACGCGGTCGAAATCGTGTTCCACCTTTGCGGTGAAATTATAGTCCATAAAACCGGAGAAATGTTCCAACAAGAAGTCGTTCACCACAATACCGATGTCAGTAGGCACAAGTTTACCACGATTGCTACCGAAGTTTTCGGTGCGTGTTTCAGAGGTAATGCTGTCGTCCTCCAAAGTCGCCATCACAAACTCACGCGCCTGTCCTTCACTCTCGCCTTTTGCCACATATTCGCGCTTTTGGATGGTAGAAATCGTTGGCGCATATGTTGAAGGTCGTCCGATGCCGAGTTCTTCCAACTTGTGCACCAGCGAGGCTTCACTGTATCGTGCAGGTGCCTGAGTGAAGCGTTCCTGCGCAGTAATCGTTTGTCGCTGCAACAACTGTCCTTCAGTCATAGGAGGAAGCAAACTGCTTTCTTCCGCATCACCGTCGTTTTCTTCCACACTTTCGCGATAAAGGCGCAAGAAACCATCAAATTTCACCACTTCGCCGGTTGCAACAAAGTGATGTTCCGAACCGCTCACGCTGATTACCGCAGTTGTTTTCTCCAACTGCGCATCCGCCATCTGACTCGCAAGCGTGCGCTTCCAAATCAAGTTATAGAGTTTACGTTCTTGCGGAGTTCCTTTGATGTCCTCTCTCGACATATCCGTTGGACGAATCGCTTCGTGCGCTTCTTGAGCCCCTTTCGACTTGGTGTGATAATTGCGACGCTTATGATAGTTCGCCCCCATACGCTCTGCAATCACGGGTTCAGCCGTGTCAAGACAGAGTGTAGAAAGATTCATCGAGTCGGTACGCATATAGGTAATCAATCCCGACTCGTAGAGCGTTTGCGCAAGACGCATGGTGGAAGCCACAGAAAATCCAAACTTTCGAGCCGCCTCTTGTTGCAACGTTGATGTAGTAAACGGAGGAGCCGGTGTGCGTTTGGTGGGTTTCGTGGTCAAACTATCAATGCGGAATTCTGCCGTTTTGCAGTTTTCCAAGAAAGCATTCACCTCATCAAGCGTAGCAAAACGATGGTTTAATTCAGCTTTCAACGCCACCGTCTGTCCGTTGTCAGTGGGCACACCAAAGAAGGCCGTAACGCGGAAGGCACTTTCAGCCTGAAAAGCCTCAATTTCACGCTCACGTTCCACAATGAGCCGCACCGTCACGCTCTGCACACGTCCAGCAGAGAGACCGCGGCGCACTTTCTCCACAACACAGGAGAAAGACGAAATCCCAGCACACGGTCGAGCACCCGACGCGCTTGTTGCGCATCCACCAGATGCAAATCAATCGTGCGCGGATGAGCAATAGCGTCCAGGATAGCCGTTTTCGTGATTTCGTGAAAAACGATACGGCGCGCCGTAGCAGGATCCAATTTCAAAACTTCCGCAAGGTGCCAAGAGATGGCTTCTCCCTCGCGGTCTTCATCGGATGCCAACCACACCGTCTCCGCCTTCTTCGCAGCAGCACGAAGTTCACTCACCACTTTCTGTTTGTCGGCCGGAATTTCGTAATGCGGTTGGAAGGTTTCAGGATCCACACCATCGTTTTTCTTATCTAAATCGCGGATATGTCCATAACTCGACATCACTTTGAAATCATCACCGAGGAATTTTTCAATCGTTTTTGCCTTAGCAGGACTCTCCACTATGACCAAATTCTTTTGCATAGCATTTTTATTTGCTGCAAAATTACGCCACATAGTGAGATATTACAAGAAAAAAGGGCTTTTTTTGTCCCTTCACTCATCTTTTATATAGAGAAGCGCAATTTCTGCACGCCAAAAAGCTTCATTCTCTCGCCATTTTGTATAAAAAATCACAGCACGCGTCTTGCATTTCAACAATGAAAATAGCAGAAGACACGTGCTGTTTTGCACTCATTTGAAAAGGCTATTCCCGAAGCAATCGTGCAAGTTTGCTCCGAGGAGAAATCACTGCCTAGCGGAACACCACAGCATAAGGTTCAACCCCCACTGTCTGACGGCTGAGCAAATGTCCCGTACCCGTATAGGTGTAAAGATAACCAGGTGTAGTATATTTGGTTTTAGGATCAAGCTCACTATGCGAAGTCACCAACACACGACCAGTGCGAGGGTGCACATTCATAGCAATGGGATCCAGAGGCCAATTGGGTTGCGCAAATTTTTCCACAAGTACTTTACCATTCTGTGAATCATAGACTTTCCACGTCAAATTCACCTCTCCAGTTTTCCAATTTGAGGTTTTATGGATAACGTGCAGCGTATTGCGATGAGTTGCAATAATGTTGCCAGCTGCAAAAACACTGGTTTTGTCGTCTTTGCTCACTTTCCACACGCGCGCAGGGATTTGAGCATAATCCCCCATACACACCACAAAGATATTGCCATCTTCCGCCAACACCATTTGAGTAGGATTAACACCTTCTACTACGGTCTGGTTCTGTCCATTCTCACCATTACCAACCACTGTTTGAGTGGTTTGAAGTTTCACCTCACCCTCCTTGTGGAAGTTCGCCAAATTCACTTTGCTCAAACGCTTACCATTGACATAGCCTTTTTGATAATTATATCCGTCGCTGATGCTCACATAGAGCATCCCATCGCGCACCACCACATCCACGGGATTTGGTCCCACTTCCACTTGTTGTTTCACTTGCAAATCGAGAGTGTCTATTTTCGACACCTGACCCGTGTTGTTCGCCACATAAACATGACCACCATGCGCCACAATACCCTGAGGTTGCGCTGTTTCAATGGTACGAATCAGTTTGTGACTATTGGCGTCAACCACTTGCACGGCATTCGATCCCCACAAACTTACATAGAGTTTTGAGCCATACACCACTCCATCTTGCGGTGCTTCACCCAAAGAACGACCATTGACAGTGCTAAACACACTGTTGTGCAACACATTTTCCTTCCAATCATAGAAGGAATAACTGCCTTCTATTTTAGCACCTTGATTTCCTTGATTGAGCACAAACACACCTTCTCCCAACGATGTTGCAGGAGGAGGAGTGAGTCGAGGTGTTTCCTCATCGATACACGAGGCGAAACTGAGTGCAGCCACAAGAAGAGTGGCTAAAAACTTGAATTGTTTCATTTGAATATTGAAATTATGATAAGATATTACGAAGTATTTACAAGATGAGGTGTGTACTAGAAAGGAAAAACAACACACATCTCCGATAAACATCTAAAAACTAATGATGTTGCGCCACATCAGACTGCGACCGGGTAGTGGGTAGCCACGCACCAATTCGTAGTGAGTGTTGGTCACATTGTTTATCACTCCCTGCGTGAGCCATTCCGTGTTTCCCCATCGAAATGTGCGCCCCACGGCAGTGTGCAAAGTGGCATAAGGGGCTAGGCGCGCTTCAGGCCAATGATTCGCCGTGGCGTGTCGCTCCGCGCAATAGTCGCCCGTGAGCGAAACATCACACCACGGATGGCTCCACACCAGCACGAGATGCGCCGTGAATTCGGGGATATAAGGCAACTGCAACCCATAAGTCGGTGAGGTGAGGTTGCTCTCATCGGTCACTCGTTGCCACGAAGCCGTGAAAGTCCCCTCCACCGCTTGCCGTGGCGCAATCGTGCAGCGCAATTGTGTGCTCAGATCTAAGCCTATGGCTTTGACGCGGTCTAAATTTGTGGTGCGCCACACGTTTTGGTTCACCGGAATGCCCAAAATGCGGTCCAACACTCGATTGTGATACACATCGACACTTCCTTTCCACAGCAGCGAGGACGCCTGCGGCACGTGCTCCACCGATAGCCCCACCGACATTTGTTGGGTGCGCTCAGGACGCAAGTCGGCATTCCCATAGTGATGATAGTAGTTTTCGGTGAAACTCGGCATTCTGAAAAGGGTTTGCACCACACCGCGCAGGGTGCCTCGCGTGCTGCGCCACTGCCAAAGTTGCTGCGCTGCCGAGCAACTCCACGTCCATCTGTGTGCATCGGTAGCCACTGTGGTCGTTTCCCACGGCATCAGTGCATAAGCCTCAGCTCCACGCCCTTGCACGTGGTGCCAAAAGTCGTGTCGTAACAAGCGAAGAGTGAGCATTGAACGCTGGCGTACAAAACGCAGCGAAACGCTTTGCTGCAAAGCCATCCGCGCCACCTCATCAAACCGCCCCATATTACTGTGCAAGGCCGTGTGCGTGGCATCCACGGCATAAGCCATTTGCCACGAAGGCGCAAGTTGCACTTCACCACCCAAACTGCTCCACCATTGTTGCTGGCGATAATCTTCCTCGCGCAAACCTTTGGGATATTCTCTGCCAAAGTCCACATAATTCAGGTGTTGTGTGGCATATTGCCCTGCCCACTGCCAAGCGCAACTTTGGTTTCTTCCACGGTGCGACAGTTGAACAGCAGACTGCGCGGTCTGCAAATCTTCTCCATCGCGCGTGGTGTAGTGCACCACGGCTCCGGGCAATTTCTGCACCTGTTGTTGATGCACCAAACGCACTTGGGTACGTTGCGCTGTTGTTTGCCAACGCCAAAAGGCCGCTCCCTGCCAGCGTTGCCACGGACTTTGTTGTCGGTGGCCATAGTCGTAACCATTGCCATTGACCACACGATAGGGAAAATCATTGTCCGCTCGCGCAAAACTCCCCTCGGCTCCTAGCGTATGCGCACCTTGTGTGCGATGGGCAGCGGCGTCTACGGCCACTTGCCCGAAACTTCCCCACTCCACTCCGATATGTGGCACGAGGTCTGTCGTACTCAGTGCCAAGTGCGCAGCCCCCAGACTTCTCACACTCGTCAGCAAAGCAGGTGCATCAGCAATAGACCACTGCATTTGACTCACATCGCTCAGTCTGAACCTACTCAAATCGACCACACCGCTTGCCATTTCTCCAACGGGAAAACCATCGACCGTGACCACAGTGTGAGCTGCCCCCAGACCACGCGAAGATAGGCTCACGAGTGCGCCCGCTCCGCCATAGTCACGCAATTGCACGCCCGGCAAAGTGCGCAAGGCGTCAGCCAAATGTACAGTGCCTTGTCGTTGCCACTCGCGTTGTTCGATGCGCCACAATTGGTGGGTCGCCATTTGCTGTTCCACACGCTGTGCACTCACCTCAACGGGAGAAAGATGGCGCAGCGTATCTTCCCCCTCCACCGAAGAAAGACAAAAGAGTAAAAAGACAAGTGGAAAACAGACTAGACAACATAGGCACAAAATTACGAATTTATCCCAAACTGGTCATTAGATTCTGACAAGATTTTATTTGATTGTTGAGCAAATTGTTTTTCGTTTGCTCGGTGGCGTAGCGGACTACGTCGAGAACAAACGAGAAACAAGATGACAACAAGAAAATGAAAGATGACAGGAAGTAGTCTTTTCCATTACCTGTAACACTTTTACGGTCTAATGACCGATTGGGGATTATCCCTGGCTAAAACAATAGCCTCTATAAAATATATGGGAGGATATGCACCCAAAAAGTTGTAAATCGGCCAAAAACTGACAAGAAAACTTTATACGCACACTATTTTGCAATCTTGACCCATCAGAATAGATAGATTTTACAGAAAACTGCACTAGGGGGACTTCCTTCGCGCACGCGCGCGCCTTCCAACTGCGATTTAGTTTTTTTGCTGTCACAAGTGTCACACACCTCCTCAAAAACACTGATTTATTTTGAAAAAACGATTACTCCCACACTCACCATCACCGTCTTTTTTCCACCCTCTTTTCTTTATTTCAGCCCCCAAAAGCAAACAAATCCTAACAAAACACCATATTCCACTATATTTCAATCTATTACGCGGACCACTGTGACACTTGTGACAGCAAAAACACAAAAACTCCTGTTTACGTGTGTATGTACGCGTGCGCGAGAAGCTTCTCGCACCCATCATTTCACATTTCTCAACACGATATGTTCACTCCCCATCCTCTCCCATAAAAATTCCATCTCCCCCAACCTTCTTTTTCACCTCTTCCCGATGCCTTCTCATCCATTTTCGACTTTCCACAAAACGACGGCTTGTTTTCTATAAAACGACGGCTTGTTTTTCACAAAACGACGGCTCGTTTTCCACAAAACAACGGCTTGTTTTTCATAAAATGACGGCTTGTTTTTTCTCCAAAACAAGACACACGCAGCTCTACTACAAAACTTTCCGACATTTATAGTCTGGGCAAATCATCTCATTGTGTTACACAAATTTTCAGAAAAAATCACTTTCACTTTGTCAGAACAAACATTATCTCTATATTTGCATTACATATTCACATCTTAAAACATTTTCCATATGGATGCTAATCAAGTAAACAATTTCTTTGCAGCAAATGCTAAGTATTTTACTGCGCAACAATGTGTAGACTTACGCAATCGTATGCTGCAACTTCCTGAAGGCTCAAATGCGACTTTCTTCTCCTCTGATTTGAAAGATCCTACAACAGCACTACTTATTTCTCTCTTTGCAGGAGGTTTGGGAGTCGATCGTTTCTATATTGGAGATGTAGGTCTCGGAGTGGGTAAATTGCTTACTGGTGGTGGCTGCGGTATTTGGGCAATCATCGATTTGTTCTTGATTATGGATGCTACTCGCGAGAAGAATTACCAATCAATGCTACTCGCCCTTAGTCAATTTTGCTAAGTCACATTGTGTAGGTGCTACACATTGAACTAGCCATCAAAGGTTTTATTTGATGGGAAAATAAAAATAGCCGTTTCAATGGGTTTCATTGAAACGGCTATTTTCAGTTCAAAAGAAAAGTTAGCACTGATATAAATTTCGGATGATAACCCAAAATATGGTTATCAACACATAGACCAGGATAGCCGGAGCGCTCGACAGTCGAGCGCGAATAAATCGGCCTTTTTCAGAATATCTAAGACATTGAAAAATAAGCAAGAACACAACAGCCCAAGGCAAAAAATAGTTGTAGCGAATGGCCTCTAAAAAGTGTCCGTGCATCAGAGCATGAAGGGCTCTTTGAGCACCACAACCCGGACAACTATATCCCGTTGTAGCGCGAAACAAACAAGGTAGTCCCCATACTTCGTCTTGGCTATTCTTGAAAATCCAGAACCCAACGACGAGGAAAAAGCAAAGAACGAGAAACAAACGAGATTTCTTCATAAGGAGAACTAAGAAATATAGGACAGAGTGAAAACACGCAATCAAAATTAGTGTGTGTGGTTACAAATATAGCAATAAACCCAACAATAAACAACCTGTTTTTCAATTTTCTTCCGACAAAGTTTATGGTGGAAACGGACGTATCAACCTTAAAACCAAACCTGTTCAGGTTCTAATGACCGATTTGGGTTAAACAAAAATAGTCGACACCGAGAGGAGGTCAGGCAGAAAAAGAGCAAATGGATTATCTACTCACAATCAAACACTTAGTTTTTATCGACTGAAGTAAAATTTCACAGGGCATTTTTTTTTCAAAAAATAGAGGAGAGAAGTGATGAGAAATTAGTAACTTTGCTTGCTACTATAACGTATATCCCTTTGCCAATGCATACAATCTGCCCTACATACCACGTTCCTGTGTTGCTGCACCCCACTGTCGATGGTCTTAACATACGTCGCGATGGCGTGTATATTGATGCTACTTTTGGAGGTGGCGGACATAGTAGAGAAATCCTAGCACGATTGGGAGATGATGGTCGATTGTTTAGTTTTGACCAAGATGCGGATGCCGTGGCAAATGTGCCGGAAGGCGAAAATAGATTGACCTTTGTGGCGAGTAATTTTCGTTTTCTCTCACGATGGATGAGATATTACGACTGCGCAGGCGAGGTGGACGGTGTGTTGGCTGACCTAGGGGTTTCGAGTCACCATTTCGATGCCGAAGAACGAGGTTTTTCTTTTCGTTTTGACGCTCCCCTCGATATGCGTATGAATGTGCGCGGAGGAAACACAGCAGCGCAAGTGCTGAACACGGCTTCGGAAGAAGAACTAGCGAAGGTGTTTCAGATTTATGGTGAGTTGAAAAATGGACGCAGACTTGCAGCAGCGGTGGTGAAACATCGAGGCGAACGTGCTTTTAGCACAATCAATGATTTGCTTCAAGTGGTGCAACCGTTGATGCCGCGCGACCGTGAGAAGAAGGATTTGGCGAAGGTGTTCCAAGCGCTTCGCATTGAAGTGAACCACGAGATGGATGCACTGGAAGAGATGTTGCAAGCAGCACTCCGCGTGTTGCGTCCTGGTGGACGTCTTTCGGTGCTAACTTATCACAGTTTGGAAGATCGTATGGTGAAAAACTTTATGCGGTCGGGCAACATTACGGGTAAGGTGGAACAAGACTTTTATGGCAATCGTCTTTCTCCTTTGCGCCCCATAAACAACAAGGTGATTATTCCCTCGGAAGAGGAACAATTGGCTAACCCTCGCAGTCGTAGTGCAAAATTGCGCATCGCAGAGAAATTATAGCTCGTGGGTGCATAGAAAGACATTAAGACTGAGTAAGTTTGTAGTATTTAGACTCTTCAATCAGAAACAATGAAAGAAGTAGATTTCGACATCATCATTCCCCAAAAAGAAGATATGGTGGCTCCGCAAGATGAGGACACACTAACCCAATCGGACGATTCCAGCGTGGCGACATCAGATGAGGAGGAAACAGAAGACGTGAAAAAAAAGGAACTGACCAATGTGCCTCAAGATGAAGACGATAAGCCACAAAAAGAGGAAAAATCAACGGTGAATTGGCGCCAATGGTTGATGGAAGATGATGAAAGGCTGGATCGGGAAATGCTGAGAGAGTTTATAAAAAGCATCGAATTTACGACTTTCTTTCGCAACAACTGGAAAATCATTTTGGTAATTGTGGTTTATTCCATCATCTATGTTTCTATGGGATATTATCACCGCAATCTCTTGATTGAAAACGACAAATACACTCGTGAAGTGTTGGACAGACGCTACAAAGCCTTGACGCGATCTAGCGAACTGCATGAGCGCACACTTGGCTCAAAAATTGAAGACCAACTGCAAGACACTACGTTGCAATCGTCAACAGAAGCTCCTTACGAATTGCCCGTGAACGCAAAAGAAGATTAGGTAGTAGAGGTTTTCAAGAATAAAGAATACTGAGCGAGCAAAACGAGTTTCGCCAAAGATTAGCAAAACAAACGGATTAACATAAGCGTGTTCTGAATTGCAATGGATATACGATCAAAGTTATCGAAATGGTTGAATGAAAACATATACTCCGTAGTTTGGTATGGTTTCATCTTCGCCTTCCTCCTTGTTTTAGGGAAGACGGCATACATTATGTTTGTGGAACACGACTATTGGATGACGGTGAGTTTGAGATATGAGAAAAAACTCAAACCACTGCCGGCTACTCGTGGGAATATCCTTTCGGCAGACGGACAGGTGCTGGCTACTTCACTCCCCGAATATCGACTTTTTCTTGACCCGATGTCGTGGGAGCCTGACTCGGCTCGCCGCGTGAAAGACCAAGTGGTGCGCGACTCTATTCTAAACACCAAATTGGACAGTATGCTCACGGGAGTGAAACGCATTATTCCCGACTTTGAAGTGGAAAGAACGCGCGAAGCCATACTCAAAGGACGCAAAAAATGCAGTCACTCTATTTCTTTGTATCCGAAACGTGTGACGTATATTCAATTGACTGAACTGAAGAAATTACCTTTGCTCAACCTCCCTTTGGGAAAGAGTGGGTTTTACACGGAAGAATATCGCCGCCGCAAGAATCCTTATGGACGCTTGGCAATCCGTACCATCGGAAGTTTGCGCAGCGAAAACGACGAACCGCTCAACGGGTTGGAACTTGCTTTTGACTCCCTACTCAGCGGTAAACCAGGCACTTATCACAAGTTGAAGGTAGCCAATAGATATATTACGCAGATTGACACTCCGTCTGTGGATGGTTGCGATTTGGTGACCACCATTGACGTGGGTATGCAGGATTTGACCGAAAGTGTTGGGAGATCAACTGCGCTCAATTGGTGCGAGAGCGGGTATGTGCATCTTGATGGAAGTACAAACGGGAAATATCAAAGCCATTTCATCGCTTTCTCGTTTGGAAAATGGTGGATATGCAGAGATAGATCCGCGCGCTGTGACCAACATGATGGAACCTGGGTCGGTGTTTAAACCTATGTCGTTTATGGTGGCGATGGAAGATGGAAAAATCAACATGAACACCACTTGCAACACAGGCAACGGCATTCGCGAGATGTATGGTCGCAAGATGCGCGACTCCGACTGGCGCAAGGGAGGAAACGGTGTGCTCACTGTGCCTGAAATCATCAAGAAATCATCGAACGTTGGGGTGAGCACGCTCATCGACAACGCTTATGCAAGCAATCCCGACCAATTTGTAGCTGGTCTTCAGCGCATCGGCATCATGGAAGATTTGCACATCCCCATACCAGGCTACAAAAACCGCGCATCCGCTATCGCAAAGACAATCCCGACCGATGGTACGGTACCACTCTGCCGTGGATGAGCATCGGATATGAAACGCAAGTTCCACCTATTTCTACACTGACATTCTATAATGGTGTAGCCAATGGCGGTAGACTCGTGGCTCCACGTTTTGTCACTGAAGCCCGAAGAGGAGATGAAGTGGTGCAGGAATTCCCTACTGTGGTGCTGCGCGAAAAGATGTGCAAACCCGAGGTGCTGCGCAACATCCAAATTTGTTTGGAAGGCGTCGTAGGTAAGAACACCGGTACGGGTAAATTGGCTTATTCCAAATACTTCTCCGTAGCTGGTAAAACGGGTACGGCGCAAATTTGGAGTAAGGGCGGATTTGCTTCCAACTATCTGGTGAGCTTCGCAGGTTATTTTCCTGCCGATCGACCTCGATATTCTATGATTGTCTGCATAGAAAAGGGAGCACCAGCCTATGGCGGTATTCACTGTTGCCCTGTGTTTAAGAAAATCGCGGAAGGGGTGATGGCTAAAAACCATAAGACGAACTATGAAGCGGCTATCGACACCACTGCTTTGCGCACGGCTCCTCCTATGATGCAGAGTGGTAACTTAGTGGCTCTCAGCGAAGTGCTCAAAGAACTTAAACTACCGCACCGCAACAACTACCACACGTCGGAAGGTCTTGCGTGGGGACAGCCTTTGAACCAAGGTTCGCTCTTGCTCAACAACGAATCCACCCAAAAAGGACTTCCTTCCGTCATCGGTTACGGATTGCGCGATGCCGTTTATCGCCTGGAACGAATGGGAGTGAAGGTGAAAGTCTCTGGATTTGGTAGAGTTGTTGCGCAAAGTTTTCCCCCTGGCACACCTATTAAAGCTGGAATGGTGGTGCAGATTCAGTTGTCTATGGAGAAAAAACCAAACATTGACATCGAAATGTCTGAAGAGTCGGCTGTGACTCCAGAAACAACTACTCCATCTTCGAATGCAAAAACTCCATCTTCGGGTGCAACTAATTCATCATCGGGTGCTACCACCGCTTCTTCGAATGCAGCAGCTGCAAAAAACGAGAAAACATCGTCAAATGCAGCAGCGAAAACCGAGAAAAAGTCTGAGAAAAAGGTAGAAAAGAAAGACAATTCTTCTGGTAATAAGGAGGAGAAGACGAAGAAACAAAACGCTTCGGCTAAGGAAAAAGACAAATCTTCGGAGAAGAAGTCTGAGAATAAGCCAAAATCCTCTGACAATAAGTCGAAATCTTCTGCCAAATCGGAAGCCACTAAGCAGAAAGAAAAAGCGAAAAAGGAAGAAAGTTCCAAGAAAAAGAACGAACCTTCCAAAAAAGCAGATTCTTCAGCAAAGAAAAAAGACGACTCCTCCAAGAAAAAAGACGATTCTTCAAAGAAGAAAGACGCTCCCAAGAAATCCAAATAAGTAACAAGCATAACGTGCCTCGGCACGCATAACATACATAGATTCAATGCAATGATTCTAAAAGAAATCCTAAGCCACGTAGACGTACTCGACTACAAAGGCAACTTAAATTGCAACATCAGCGGCATCGACATCGACTCACGCAAAGTGAGTGAGAGTCATCTTTTCGTTGCCGTCAAAGGAACACAAACAGACGGACACGCCTTCATCGACAAAGCCGTTTCGCAAGGCGCAAGTGCCGTGGTGTGCGAAGAGATTCCGACAAATGTTCCCGAAAACGTCACCTTCGTTCGTGTTGCCAACACCGAACAAGTGGTGGGCATCCTTGCTACAACCTTCTACGGTGATCCCACGGGTCGATTCAGCCACCCCTCCACAGAGAAGGCCGAAAACCACACAACGTTGTCAAAACAATCCGACGCAGTTTCCCATTCCGATGGGCAACAACCCACCGACGTCTGCACGAGGAAAAGTCCGCTCAAGTTGGTAGGAGTAACCGGCACCAATGGTAAAACAACCATCGCCACTGTGCTCTATCAACTCTTCCGTGGATTAGGCTATAAAGTCGGACTCGTCTCCACTGTTTGCAACTACATCGACGACCAAGCCGTGGAAGCCACCCACACCACGCCCGACCCCATCTCCCTCAACCATCTCCTCGCCGATATGGTAGAAGCCGGTTGCGAATACGCTTTTATGGAATGCTCTTCTCACTCCATTCATCAACACCGCATTGGAGGTTTGAAATTCACAGGCGGCATTTTCACCAATCTCACCCGCGACCACTTAGATTATCACAAAACATTTGAGAACTATCGCGACGCGAAGAAAATGTTTTTCGACAATCTCGACAAAGAAGCCTTTGCCATCACCAATCTCGACGACCGCAATGGCGCAGTGATGGTGCAAAACTGCAAAGCACAAGTGCGCACCTACAGCACACGCAGCATGGCAGACTACAAAGGACACATTGTAGAAGAAAGCATCGAAGGTATGTTGCTCGACATCAACGGCAGCGAAGTGAGCGTACCCTTTGTGGGTCGTTTCAACGTGAGCAACCTCCTCGGAGTCTATGGAGCCGCAGTGATGCTGGGAGAAGAATCCTCAGAAGTGCTCCGCGTACTATCCACACTTCGTCCCGTCAATGGTCGTTTTGAAGCCATCCGTTCCCCCAAAGGTTGCAGTGCCGTCATCGACTACGCCCACACCCCCGATGCTTTAGAGAATGTGCTCTCGTCCATTCAAGAAATCCTCAACGGCAAAGGTCAAATCATCACCGTTTGTGGTGCAGGTGGCAACCGCGACAAAGGCAAACGTCCTCTCATGGCGCAAGAAGCTGCGAAACGCTCCGACCGCGTCATCATCACCTCCGACAATCCACGTTTTGAACGTCCCGAAGACATCATAGCCGATATGCTCGCAGGATTAGACGAAGTAGGACGCGCCAAAACACTCGCCATCACCGACCGCCGCGAAGCCATTCGCACCGCTGCCGCACTGGCACAAGCCGGAGATGTCATCCTCATTGCAGGAAAAGGACACGAACCCTATCAGGAAATCGAAGGAGTGAAACACCATTTCGACGACCACGAAGAAGTACGCGCCGCTTTCGGCATCGCTTAAACTCCCACTTTCCATCATCCCATACCCCTAACGTGCATCCCTTCTTCCGATGCACACTCAATTATAGTATAGGAAAATGCTCTACTATTTCTTTCGATTTATCGAACAATTTGGCATCCCCGGTTCAGCCATTTGGGGATACATCTCCTTTCGCTCCCTCCTAGCTCTAATTCTAGGACTCATCATCTCCATGTGGTTCGGTGAGCGCTTCATCCGTTTCATGCGTCGTCGCAACATTGGTGAAACAGCCCGCGACGCCAGCATCGACCCCTTTGGAGAAAAGAAAGTCGGTGTGCCCTCCATGGGAGGCATCATCATCATTGTCGCCATCCTCGTCCCCACACTTCTTCTCGGTCGTCTGCGCAACATCTACACCATCCTCATGATTGTCACCACCTTGTGGTTCGGACTCATCGGATTTCTAGACGACTACATCAAGATTTTCAAGAAAAACAAAGAAGGACTTGCTGGAAAATGGAAAATTCTCGGTCAAGTCATCATGGGACTCATCGTAGGACTCACCCTCTACCTCAGTCCCGACGCGGTGATTCGTGAAAATGTGGAGCGCGCCCGCGTAGGCGATAAAGTAGAAATCGTGCACAAGAGCGAAGCGGTGAAGAGTACCAAGACCACCATTCCCTTCTTCAAAAACAACAACTTCGACTATGCCGATGTTGTCGGTTTTCTCGGCGAACACAAACAAGCTGTCGGTTGGGTAGTCTTCGTTCTCATGGTCATCATCGTCACCACAGCCGTGTCCAACGGAGCCAACCTCAACGACGGTATGGACGGCATGGCCGCAGGAAACAGTGCCTTCATCTGCATTGCCCTAGGCATACTCGCCTATGTGTCGAGCCACATCGAGTATGCCTCCTACCTCAACATTATGTTCGTACCAGGTTCGCAAGAACTGGTCGTTTTCATCTGCGCCATGGTTGGTGCACTCATCGGCTTCTTGTGGTATAACGCCTATCCCGCACAAGTCTTCATGGGCGACACAGGTTCGCTCACCATCGGAGGCATCATTGCCGTCTTTGCCATCATCATTCACAAAGAACTCCTCATTCCCGTGCTCTGTGGCGTCTTCTTCTTCGAAAGCCTAAGCGTCATCATCCAAACACAAGTGTTCAAGTTCTTCAAACGCAAAGGCAAGCGCATCCGCGTGTTCAAGAGCACCCCCATTCACGATGCCTTCCGCCGTCTCGACAGCCAACTCGACCCCACCTCCCAATACGTATTCCGCAACTGGCCGCGTGGAGCCTGGCACGAGTCGAAATCACCGTGCGTTTCTGGATCACCACCATCCTCCTTGCCGCACTCACCATCATCACTCTCAAGATTCGATAACCCCCTCTCTGCAAATCTTCTTCAACGATGAAACTTGCCGTTCTCGGTGCCGCCGAAAGTGGAGTCGGCGCCGCCATCCTCGCTCAACAAAAAGGTTATGATGTCTTTATCTCCGATATGGGCACCATTCGTCCACACTACAAAGAGATGCTCGATGCCCATCACCTTGCGTGGGAAGAAGGCAAACATAGCCCCGAACGCCTGCTCGATGCCGACGAAGTGGTGAAAAGTCCCGGCATCCCCGATGATGCCCCAATGGTTGTGGCGCTACGTGAGAAAAACATCCCCATTCTCTCCGAACTCGAATTCGCAGCGCGCTACACCAACGCCAAGATGCTCTGCATCACAGGCTCCAACGGCAAAACCACCACCACATCTCTCATCTTCCACATCCTCCAGTCTGCCGGATTCAACGTAGGATTAGCCGGAAACATCGGTCGTTCGCTCGCACTTCAAGTAGCAGAAATCGAAGAAAAAGGCAACCGCGATTGGTATGTATTGGAAATCTCCTCTTTCCAACTCGACAATATGTACGACTTCCGTGCCAACATTGCCGTGTTGCTCAACATCACCCCCGACCACCTCGATCGCTACAACTTTGAAATGATGCGCTATGTTCGTTCCAAAATGCGCATCACCCAAAACCAAACGGCCGACGACTGCTTCATCTACTGGGCTGACGATGAATACATTCCCAGCGAACTTGCCAGTCACAACCACGGACAGAAGATGCTGCCTTTTGCCGACCACCAGCGCGAAGGCATCATAGCCTATGGACAAGGCGAGAGCGGCAACGACTCCTATGGTTTTGCCCCCAATGCAACACTCAAAGTAGACCAACCCCGTCTCTTCGAAGTAGCCCTTTCTCAACTTTCCCTCCCCGGCAAACACAATCTCCGCAATTGCCTTGCGGCTGCTCTTGCCGCCCTTGCCGCAGGAGTAGACGAAGCCACCCTCACCCGCTGTCTTAGCGACTTCCCCGGAGTAGCACATCGTCTAGAGCGTGTAGGCACTTTCCACGGTGTCAACTACATCAACGACTCCAAAGCCACCAATGTCGATGCCTGCTACGTAGCCCTCGATGCACAAACCACCCCCGTGGTGCTCATTGTCGGAGGACTCGACAAAGGCAACGACTACACCACCCTCTTTCCGCTCATCACGCGCAAGTGTCGTGCCCTCGTCTTCTTGGGTGCCAACAATGCCGCCCTCCACGACGTCTTCGACACTCTTTGTGCCGAACACAACATCGCCATTGCCGACACCAACTCTATGCAAGACTGCGTAGCCGCTTGCCGTCAACTGGCACACGAAGGCGACACCGTGCTCCTTTCCCCCTGTTGCGCATCATTCGATCTCTTCAAAAATATGGGAGATCGCGGTGATCAATTCAAGACCCTCGTACAACAGCTATAACCCACCAGCAGATGAAGAATATTTTCAAAGGCGACAAAGCCATCTGGTACATCTTTATATTATTGCTCTCCATTTCTCTCATCGAAGTGTTGAGTGCAGGCTCCTACTTGGTGATGAAAGAAGGGAGCTTCACCGCTGTTATTATGCAGCAGGTCACTTTTGCCTTTATATCCTTAATGGCTGCTTGGAGCATTCACTTCATCAAATGCTATAAATACAAATTCTTGCTGTTATTCGGCAACTTTTTTTCCATTTTGTTTCTGATAGTGGCACTCGTCTCAGGACAATCCGTCAACAACGGTGCAAGATGGGTCCACATTGCTGGAATTACTTTCCAACCCTCAGAAATAGCAAAGGGAGTACTCATTGTGGGAACTGCCACATTGATTGCCAACGAATACAAAATGGGGAAAACCTCAGCAAAATCTCTCTACATCACCACGGGGCTATCATTGATAACATTCCTCTTCATTGTCACTCAAAACCTGTCTACGGCACTCATCGTCTTTGCCTGCTCCTATGCCCCTTTCATCTTCTTCCCCCCTCCCTTCAAAGCCATCAAAAAGGTAACTACTATCTTGCTTGGCTTAGGCCTATTCGGCGTGTTTTGTTTCAGTCTTCTCCCCAAAGATCCCGACGCTGAAATCTATAAGAATCCACTGATGCAGCGTGTCAGCACGTGGCGCAATCGCGTGTCGGGCGATTCATTTAAGAAAACAGCCAACCCCAACGATTTTGAAATCACCGACCGCAACAGACAGGTTGTCAATGCACGCATTGCCATAGCTCGTTCACACGGACTTGGGGTGCGACCTGGACGCTCCGTGCAGCGCGACTATCTTTCTGCAGCCTATTCCGACTTCATCTATGCCATCATTGCCGAAGAACTTGGATTAGCCGGTTGCATTTTGGTCGTCTTCCTCTACCTGTTCTTCCTCTATCGTTGCATAAAACTTGCCCAACAGAGTCCAACCATCTTCCCCGCCGCGCTCATTATGGGACTGTCCATTATGATTGTGGGACAAGCCTTTGTCAATATGGCGGTGGCTGTCGGACTCGGGCCCGTCACCGGACAAACCCTACCGCTCATCTCCAAAGGGGGAACATCAGCCATCATCACAGGTGCTTACTTTGGTATGATTCTCTCTTGCAGTCGCGAAATTATGAAGAGAAACAGTGAGCGACAACAACTCATTGCCGAAGCCAATGCCCAATTGGCGGCTGCAAAATAGAGCAGTAACTTCCCGACCCGAAAATGCTTTTTTCTATGAAGCAAATACTCCTTCTTTTGCTCAGTTGCTTTGTTCAACTTGGTTTTGCGCAAGCAACGCCTAGTGTACCTCCTTTGCAACAGGACATCCAAGTGGAGTTTCAAACCACGATGGGAAATTTCCGCGTTCGACTGTTTCGCGACACCCCCATCCACTCCAAGCATTTTGCGCAACTCGTGAAAGAGGGGTACTATGATGGACTACTCTTCCACCGCGTCATTCGCAACTTTATGATTCAAGCGGGTGATTCCACCTCGCGCCACGCTCTATCGGGTCAATCTCTCGGAGAAGCCGATCGCAACTACACCCTTGCTCCCGAATTTCGCACCCCAACTCACTACCATCATCGAGGTGCGCTGGCAGCTGCTCGCGAGAGCGACGATGTCAATCCGGAGCGGAGAAGCAGCGCAACTCAGTTTTATGTGGTGTGGGGCAAAAGGTGGACGCCCAATGACCTTGCCAATGTGCGCGAACACGTGGAAGAAGAAACAGGCATCAACGATCTCATCACCGACAATATGGCACTCGACTACTACACGCGCGGTGGTTCACCCCATCTGGATGGTCAATACACCGTATTTGGAGAAGTTGTAGAAGGATTAGATGTCATCGGCAAGATACAAGGTGTAAGCACTGATCGCAACGATCGTCCGCGCATTGATGTCCGCATCCTCACCGCTCGCATCATACCCACTGCCCCACCTAAGTGATATGTGCATTTCGCCGTTCCGGTCAAACCCTTCTCAACCAACGATTGCTCCCAAGTGTCGCCCATTCTTGGAACCAACTCCATCTCCTCGTTTTCACATCCCCCTATAATGATATGGGTCGAAACAGAGGGGGGAGATAAAAAAAACGTAACTTTCAATATGGAAGTACAAATATTGGGGGGGGGGATTCGTATTTAATCATTATCTTTGTAGCATTCAGTGTTATTGAGCAATTGACAGATAATGAACAAGTACGGTAGAAATACATATTATAGAACAGGCAGTAAGTGCAATGAAGCAACAATGGGGAGAAAGTGGACTCAATATCACCTATGATTTAACCCCACAAAGTAATCCTATTACTTAAAGGACGAGTGAACATCATAGGAATAGACTTTCTTAGCCTTGTAGAAAACGAGGTGAATAATATCAACATTGGCCGCATTCAGGATTTGATAATGGGGTGTACATGAAAGAGAATAGTTTTGCAAAAATAATGAGGCGCATGCTATCCATCATAATGCTGCTGTTTTTCTTGACGAGTGTGTCGGGAGTAAACATAAATATTCACTATTGCGATAGTGAATTGGTAGGCATGACCGTGAATGGCATTCATTTTAAGACTGAAGCCGGACAGAAAATGGCTGATTGTTGCAGTGAGAATACAGGCTGTCCGATGTGTAAGCATGTCGCGTCTCATTATCAGCTGCACCAGCAATTCATACAAAGCAGCACGCCACAGGTGCATCCTTTGCTCCTAGCCAACGATTGGTTTCATGGCGTAACCATCAACTTTGATTACTTATTATTTGATTTTATACCTGCAGAGGAGGGCAGTAACAGCAACGCTTATGCGTATGTTAACTCCTACTTGGGCTTACTTTACCTTACGTGTAGCAGCCTTCGTGCTCCTCCTATGATGAAACGGATTTCGTTTCAACATTTATTTATGGTATAATTTGACCGAACCGAAAGTTTGATTTTCACAAGAAAAGAGACCAATCGTACAGATACTATTGGGCGATGCTTTTCTTTTGATAAGTCTTTAGCATGGGTGAGGTTGTTAAATAATAAATACATTCAATGCATAAAATTATTGGATACTTTCTTCACAACCGTTTAATCACGGCGCTTGTGTTGATATTGATTATAATAGGTGGGCTGTCTACCGTCCCCTTTAACTGGCATAGCGGTCTCATACCACGCAATCCTGTGGCTGTAGATGCTATCCCCGACATTGGTGATAACCAACAAATCATCGCAACAGATTGGATGGGGCGCTCGCCAAAAGATATTCAAGAGCAAGTCACATACCCCCTAACAACGGCATTATTAGGAATTCCCGGTGTAAAGACCATTCGGTCATCGTCGATGTTCGGCATGTCATTTATCTATATTATCTTTAATGATGGTGTCGACTTTTATTGGAGCCGGTCACGCATTTTGGAAACTTAACTCGCTTCCTGCCGGTTTATTGCCCGAAGGAGTGAAACCAACACTCGGGCCAGATGCCACGGCATTAGGCCAAATTTATTGGTATACGCTCGAAGGACGAAACCCCAAAACGGGGAAACCTACCGGTGGTTGGGATCCCCAGGAATTGAGAACCATTCAAGATTACTATGTAAGATACCAATTAGGTTCGGCCGAAGGGGTCAGCGAAGTGGCTTCAGTAGGTGGTTATGTGAAAGAATATCAGGTTGACCTCAATCCCGAAGCCATGCGCGCTTACGGACTGAATCTCGTACAAGTCATGTTGGCTGTGAAGAATTCGAATATCGATGTAGGCGCGGGAACAATGGAAGTGAACCGCGCAGAATATTTGATTCGCGGCCTTGGTTACGTCAAAAAGCTGAAAGATTTGGAAGAGGCTGCCATCACAGATCGCCATGGTGTGGCCGTAAGAGTTAAGGATGTGGCTAAGGTTTCGTTTGGACCCGGCGACAGGCGTGGCGGACTTGACAAGGAAGGGCAAGAGGCTGTGGGCGGCGTTGTCGTGGCACGTAACGGCAGTAATCCCATGGAAGTCATCAACAATGTGAAAGCAAAGATTGCCGAAATGCAAGGGGGGCTTCCTGAGAAAACGTTAAAAGATGGCTCTAAATCACACGTCACCGTCGTGCCTTTTTACGACCGTACCAGATTGATTAAAGAGACGATTGGCACACTTGAGAGCTCACTAATGCACGAAATTCTCATCTGTATCATTGTTGTTCTTATCCTGGTGCTCAACCTACGCGCTTCTTTCGTGATTGCAACAATGCTGCCTTTGGCTGTATTAACCACGTTTATCATCATGAAACTCTTAGGGATTGAAGCCAACATCGTGGCACTCAGTGGTATCGCTATAGCCATTGGTGTGATGGTTGACGTAGGAGTTGTGTTCATGGAAAATATGGTTCGTCATCTGAGCACTACTCCCAATGCCCGCGGTAAGCAATTAGAAGCATTGATTTTGAATGCTGTTCATGAGGTTTCGGGGGCAGTTATGACGGGCATGGGCACTACGATTATCAGCTTTCTACCCGTATTTGCCATGCAGGCACAAGAGGGAAAGATGTTTCATCCATTGGCTTTCACAAAGACTTTTGCCCTATTGTCGGCCCTGCTTTTAGGCATTTTAATCCTCCCGACGTTAGCTTATTGGATTTTCTCACTAAGGATTCCAAAACGATGGGCATTGAAAATTTTCAAAAGACGAGTGCCACGCACCTTCAAAATCATGCATTGGACAGTCAGCACCAACATGCTGATTATTGCCATTGTGGTGCTTTTAGCTACCTATGAGCTTTCAAGTGTGTGGCTTCCTTTAGGACCACAGAATGGAATGTTACTCAATTTACTGTTCGTCATCGTTTCTGTGGGGGCCATCCTATCTATCCTTTGGCTTCTAGTGCTCAAGTATGAGCAAGTCCTTCGTTGGTGTTTAAACCACCGATGGAAGTTTATGTCTATCCCCATATTGACCCTGATTGCCGGCGGAATGATTTGGACAAAGACGGGAAGTGAGTTCATGCCCACCTTAGATGAAGGCACTTTCATGCTCATGCCCACAAGTATGCCCCACAGTGGTGTTGAAAAAAATATACAGAATTGCAAGATTTTGACCCAGCGCATAAAAGCCATTCCCGAAGTAGAATCGGTTGTTGGCAAATGGGGACGTGTGGAAAGTGCTCTCGACCCGGCACCCATTCAAATGTATGAGATAACCATCAACTACAAACCCGAATACCAATTGGATGATGATGGTAAACGCATTCGCGACAAGAATGGCGACTATATACGTCTGTGGAGAGACGAGATTAAAAACGAAGATGACATTGGAAAGAGATTGTTAAGGCTGCTAATCTCCCGGGATTGACCGGAAGTCCGAAACTACAACCCATTGCAACTCGGCAAGTGATGCTGTCAACGGGGATGAAAGCCCCTATGGGATTAAAGATATATGGTCCTGATTTGGCTTCGATTGAGCAGGCAGGCTTGCAAATGGAGAAGGCTTTGAAAGCGATACCCGACATCAACTCATCCTCTGTGTATTATGATCGTGCAGAAGGAGCACCTTATATAGAGATTCATCTCGACAGAGAAAAACTCGGACGTTATGGCATTCAAGTGGGGACTGTGCAAAGTGTTATCGAGACAGCTATCGGTGGAATGCCTGAAGGAAGCACCGTTGAGGGGCGCGAACGATTCCCTATTCGTGTGCGTTATGCACGTGAATTGCGAGACGACCCCGATGTGTTAAAGGGAATACTTGTCCCAACAGCCGAAGGAACACAAATTCCTTTGGGTGAACTGGCAACCTTTCATTTCGTCAAAGGCGCGACGATGATTCAGAGTGAAAACACGTTTTTAGTGGGTTATGTCACGTTTGATAAGGTGGGAAACAAGGCAGAAGTGGATGTTGTTCATGCAGCTCAAAAACACATTGACGAGCTTGTAGCTCATGGAAAGATTAAACTTTCTAAGGGTGTCACGTATAAATTTACGGGCACTTACGAGCAACAGATTCATGCTGCAGAACGCCTTCAGGTGGTCATTCCTATTGCGTTGATTCTCATTTTCTTGGTCCTTTTCTTCCAATTTAAAAGCGTCACGGCCTCAATGATACACTTCTCAGGTGTTTTTGTAGCCTTTGCAGGCGGCTTTATCCTGGTTTGGCTCTACGGACAAGACTGGTTTTTTAACTTCAATATCGCGGGAGTGAATATGCGAACCCTCTTTGGTATGGGACAAATCAACCTCAGTGTTGCCGTTTGGGTAGGCTTTATCGCACTCTTTGGCGTTGCTACAGACGATGGTGTTTTGATGGGAACCTACATCCATCAGGTGTTCTTAAAACGACAACCCCATAGTCCTTTAGAGATTCGCGAGGCTGTTGTTGAAGCCGGAATGAAGCGTGTTCGCCCAGCAGCAATGACCACTGCGACAACACTTATTGCGCTATTGCCCGTGCTTTCATCCACAGGAAAGGGCTCAGATATTATGGTTCCGATGAGCATTCCTATCTTTGGCGGTATGTTAATACAGACCATGACAATGTTTGTTGTGCCAGTTTTCCAATGCTGGTGGCGTGAATCGGCCTTGAAACGTGAACAAAAGAAAAGTATGATTGCAAACAAAAATGAGCATGAAGAATAAGATTTTATATTTCCTGTGCATAGGACTATTCGCCTGCTATGGCAGTGCTTATGCGACAGGAATTGACAATAAGGAAGATAGTTTGGCCGTGTATATTGCCGAAGCAATACGCAACAATCCCGGTCTGAGGAGTGAATATCAGGTCTATCAGGCGCAAAAGGCCAATGCGCAAGGTGCGGGTGTCTTGAGCGATCCACAGCTAAGTGCCGGCCTTGGAAAACAGTTTACAACCATAACCATTATGCAGATGTTTCCATGGTTTGGCACACTGAAAGCAGATCGCGAACAAATGGAATATAAAGCCCAAGCGGCCTACCAGAAGTTTCGCGAAAAAGCTTATCGATAGCTTTCGACGTTGAGAAACAATGGTATTCCATACTCGCAACACAAGAAAAGGTGAAAGCTGTAAAACGGAAACGCGCGCTTTTAAACGATATTAAAAAGGTGGCTATCTATCTTTATAAGAACTATACTTCAGGGCGTCACACGAAAATGAGCGACCAATTACGCCTTGATGCAGAAGAGGAGCGATTGAAAGAACAAACGGAAAGTCTTGAAACCCAACTGACTTTACAAAAGCAGCAGTTTAATATCACGCTGCATCGGCAGCCAAATGTAGCTTTGTCCCTCCCCGATTCCATCCCATTACGGCAGATGCCCACCTTTAATTGGACGGAGATTGAACAAAACAATCCCAAACTCGCACAGTATTCGGCTATGCAAAAGGCGTTTAAATCACAAGAAGAGCAGGCCAGAGCAAAAGGTATGCCCATGATAGGTGTGGGACTTCAATATATGCGCAATGGGAAAGTTGACATGCCAATGATGCCCAACATGAATGGAAAAGGCATGGTGATGCCCATGGTGAGCGTCACAATCCCCATTTATCGCAAAAAGATTACGTCGGCTATCCATAGTGCACAACTCATGGAACGTAGTGCAGCCTACAATTATCAAAGTCAGTTGGATGCACTTCAAAGCACATATCTCAGCATTGAACAGCGTGCTGACGATATAAAACGCAAATTGAAGCTTTATGAGAGTGAGGTGAGTTTGCTCAATAGAACGCTCGAACTGATGCAGAAGAATATGCTACGGGGGCGGCATCGCTCACAGATATTCTTCAAACGACACGCGAAAGCATCGACTACGACCTCTTAAAAGCCGAAGCCAATGCGCAATATAACACCATCACAGCAGAGGCTATCCAGCTCCTTGCGCACGATGTGAAGTAAAAGAATGTACAACCCAAAGAAGCAAAAGATGATGAAAGATTTTGTGAAAAAACATATCCTGCTATCGTTTGCCGTTGCGCTGACGATAGGACTCCTATTAGGGTGGCTCCTCTTCCGCACCACTCACGCAACAGATGCACACCAACATTCGGGAGGAAAAACGATGTATACTTGCTCTATGCACCCTCAAGTGACCCAGGATCACCCCGGAAAATGCCCCATTTGTGCGATGGATCTTATCCCTGTCAACGATGAAAAGCAAAGCGCAACAACAACCGATTCCAATGCTGTTGTGATGAGTGATGAGGCCGTGGCATTGGCAAATATCGAGACAGAGGTTGTTGGCAGCGGAGCAACAAACAAAGAAGTGCGCCTATTCGGGAAGATATTGCCCGACCAGCGCTTAGAACAAACGCAGTCATCTTACGTGGAAGGACGCATCGAGAAACTATTGATCAATGCGTCGGGCGACCGTGTTAGTCGTGGACAAGCATTGGCTGTAATCTATTCTCCGACGCTATACGCCATTGAACAAGAACTGATTGCAGCACTGAACTTCCCTGAATCGCCCCAAAAGAAACCGCTAATTGACGCAGCTATTGAGAAGCTTAGACTGCTGAATATTACGCAAGCACAGATTAATCAACTGATGCATACACGCAAAGCCTCCCCCTACACCACGCTGAAGGCAAATACTTCGGGCACTGTGATTGAAAAGAATATCAATCAAGGTGACTATGTCAAACAAGGACAAGCGTTGATGAAGATTGCAAATCTCGGTAAGGTTTGGGCCATGTTCCAAGCATATGAAAGCGACTTACCATTTATTCATGTTGGCGAAAAGATTCACTTTACTACCGAAGCAATGCCTGGAGAAGTGTTTACAGGTAGCGTAAGTTTCGTAGATCCCATGATTGTTTCTTCCAGTAGGACAGCTGGTGTGCGCGTAGAAATGAATAATACAAATGGAAGGTTTAAGCCCGAAATGACCTTGACTGGCAACATTGTGGCTAATATGAAGCAATACCATGGTGAGATTATCGTGCCAAAGAGTGCCGTGATGTGGACAGGAAAACGAAGTATTGTCTATGTAAAAGACACGGGAGAAACGCAAGCTACCTTCAGATTACGACGTGTAACATTAGGTCCTTCGCTTTCCAATGGCTATGTCATCACGGATGGTTTGGCTGAAGGCGAAGAGATTGTGACGAATGGAACCTTCGCTGTTGATGCCAGTGCACAGCTGGCTGGCAAAGAAAGTATGATGAATCAATAACATTATCTTATTTGTTTAATATAACAAGAAAATGAAAAAAGTGATTTTAACAATGTTCACTGTTGCAGCCATGAGCACAACTATGCAGGCCAAAACAGTGAAAACAGAAATCCCAGTAAACGGGAACTGTAATGACCTGTGTAAGCCACGCATAGAAAAAGCGGCTAAATCTGTTTCTGGGGTTCTATCAGCTACCTGGAACCTCAAAGCGCAAAAACTCGCCCTTGTGTATGACAACACCAAGACAGATACCAAGAAAGTGCAAAAAGCGGTAGCGGCTTCAGGCCACGATAGCGGCAATGTAAAAGCCTCACAAGCCGCTTATAACAAACTCCCTGGATGCTGTAAATATCGTAAGTAAGCAGTAAATGTCAGACCAACTGGCGTATAAAGGAACGATTATCATCGTCCTCTATTCGGAGGTTGGTCTGTTCTTATACTAACTATTGCTATCCGGTAAAAGTTTTACACGGCAAAAAAATAAGGCTGAAACCCTCTTGCAGGATTTCAGCCTCTTTTGTTACTTTGCTTATTGCAAAATAAACACTAGTAACATGAGCAAAAGTACATATTTTACTATTGCTGTCCGGTAAACTTACAAACGCCACAAGAAAGCTTCCCGAAGCCCTTTAGAATAGGACTTCGGGCTTTCTTTTTCAAAAAGCAAGCCCCCCTAATCGAATAATGATGGTTCTGAGGGTGGAGATTTAGCTCTTTCAGCCCAAATTGCACACTCATCCTTTTGAGGATCTTCCATGAAAGCGATGAAATTAGTGTAATACATGAGCGTTAATCTAAGCATGGTTACGATTTGAGAAAAAGAAACGTGTCTTTTTATCATTCTAGAGAGTACTGTGCACAAGAGATTGGCAATGAGTACTACCCAGGTTTGTACCTGGATGGCATTCACGCTCTCACCATAGAAAAAGTGCAAAGGAAAATTCTGTTTCAGTTGTTTGTAGAGCGTTTCTATAGCCCACCTGCGCTTGTAGATTTCAGCAAGTTCCTGAACCGATAGTTCAAAATTGTTAGTCAGCAACGTCACCGACTTACGAGAGTTATTGCTCCATAGCTCTACACATCGGGCTTCGTGCCTTACCTTCTCTTTCTCAAAAAGAATGTGTTTGTCGATATGAGTGACTAGACCATCACGAGAAACATAGGCTATAGAAGAGAGCTCCTTGTAGCTGAGATTCTTCTTCATCTTAGTCACATAGCAGACACCTTCTTCGGTAAGCCTTTGAAACTGTGCATAGTCTATGTAGGCTCTATCCATTGCCAAGGTGGCATCTTGGGGCAGGTGCACCTTTTTTTGAGAAGATAATGATCGTGTTTGGCAGCAGAGGTCAGTTCTACCACCATCGGTACACCTACTTGATACTTCATAATGGTGTGTACCTTCATGCCGCCTTTCTTCTTTCCGCTTTTAGGATGTCTACCTACTCCCTTAAGAATATTGTCAAAGAGCGTGATTGTGGTAGAATCCATCATATACAGCTGCTTCTCCCAGGCTTTTTTTGACAGCTCACAGAACGGCTGTCCGCTAAAAAAAGGAGTGTAGCGTTCCAACAGGGAGGCATAAACTTTGGCAAAGAACTCTTGTGGTCGCCGCTGGTTGGCTTCTGCAAGTGTGCTGCGACGGACAACGTAGTCAAGCCCCAAGTGGGAGAGTTTCATGGTCTCGGCTTTCATGCCAATCTCCAATTCACGCAGAGAATCAAAGTGTTTGAGCACACCAAAGAGCATAATGATGAGGTGTTTCCAACCTGTCAAACGCTTAACATAACGCTCGCTCCCTAGTGTTTCGAGACTAATTTGTCGAATTTTGGCTTTATCCAGCAATTTAATGACCTGACTATAGACCGGCTGTCCGGTAAAATATGTACTTTTGCTCATGTTACTAGTGTTTTTTTCCAACAAGCAAAGTAACAAAAGAGGCTGAAATCCTGCAAGAGGGTTTCAGCCTTATTTTTATCATCAGAAAAACTTTTACCGGACAGCAATAATATTTTACCGGACAGCCGGTCTATAGTCAGGTCATAAAATGGTATTGTCCGAAAAACTTACACACTTTTTCGGACAAAACCAAAACAACACGATGTTTACAACAAAACGACACGTCGAATAAGTAACTGCAAGCCATGCAGAAACAACAACAGAGAACAATACCCAGAGAGAAAGAAGAAGATGCAAGGGCTCGCTCTTTCGCAAAAAAGAGGTGCTGCAAAAACAAGTTTTGCAACACCTCCTTATTTCGTTTGAATAGAAATATCAGCGCAAATGAGGAGCTACGAATGAGCAGTAAATCACCGCAGCAGGGATGGCAAGAAGTGCAGAATCAAAGCGATCTAGAATGCCGCCATGGCCTGGCAAAACATTTCCACTGTCTTTGATGCCTAACTGACGCTTGAAAAGACTCTCCACCAAGTCGCCCCAAGTGCCAAACACGCACACCACAAGACCTAAACCAAGCCATTGTGGAAGATTGAGCAATTCTGGACGAAAATACCACAATACGGCAGCGACGATCAGCGTGAGCACTCCTCCCCCGATGCTTCCGACCCAAGATTTTCCAGGGGAAATGCGAGGAAACAATTTAGCAGGGAAATAGCGACTAAGGGCTGAACCAAAGAGATAGGCTCCGCTGTCGCTGCTCCACAAGAAGATGAACACGGAGAGGGGTAAAAACCAGTCGAACACCACCAGTCCATTCTTTATATCTAGATGATAAGCCAACAAAGATATCATCGAGAGCGGTAGAGCAACATAAAGCTGAGCAGCAAAGGCGTAAGCCCAGTTCTTCAAAGGGTTTTCGGCTTTGCGATAGAGTTCGCTAATGAGCAAATAAAGCAATGTACCGACAAAGGGGAGGAACAAGGCGTAATTTGCTTGCATCGAACAGCAGCGTCCCACCGTGAGCACCAACACCACTGCAGCCATTGAAGCAATGAACGGATTGACAGCGGCACCAGCATGGCGGTTTACATTGGCAGAAAACTCCCATACTCCCAATCCTGCAATCAGTGCAAAGAAGAGGGCAAAGGACATTTCACTCCAGACCACGCAACCGACCAGCGCGGCTACGAAAAACACACCCGTGATGGTGCGAGTCACTAATGTTTCATTATTGTTCTTGATGGGTTTCTTGAGATTCAACCGTTGCTGCGACATCTGCATCACCTTGAGCTGAAGGCGCGAGCTCGTTGCTAGCATCTTCCGACACTTGAGCAGCAGGTGCAGAGTTGTTCTGTTCAGTGGCTTCCGCCTGCTCAGCGCCAGTAGCTGTGAGTTGAGCAAGTTGAGCCGCTTTTTCTGGACTTTCTTCGAGAATCACATCAGCACGACTCTTCCACGGACGCGGACCGAAGATATTTTCCACATCGGCGGCAAAAATCACTTCGTGTTCGCAGAGTAAGTCGGCCAGTGCATTATGCTGAGCGGCGTGTTCGCGGAGTATTTGTTTCGCGCGCTCATACTGTTCATTGATGAGTTGTTGCACTTCGTGGTCTATGCGACGCGCAGTTTCTTCAGAATAGGGTTTCGTGAACTGTTCTTGATTGGAATAGTAAAGAGAGATTAGGCAATCCCTCACCCATACCCAAATAGGCAATCATGCCATAAGCGCGCTGGGTGGTGCGCTCGAGGTCATTGAGTGCACCACTAGAGATGCGTCCCAAGAAAACTTCTTCGGCAGCGCGTCCAGCGAGTGTGGCACAGATTTCATCGAGCATCTGTTCTTTGGTAGTGATGCTGCGTTCTTCGGGCAAATACCAAGCAGCACCCAAGGATTGTCCTCGGGGCACAATCGTCACTTTGACTAGCGGATTGGCGTGCTCGATGAGCCACGACACAGAAGCGTGTCCAGCTTCGTGGATGGCAATGGCTCGTTGTTCCTCGCGCGTCAGAACTTTTGTACGCTTTTCCAAACCACCAATGATGCGATCCACAGCGTCTAAGAAATCTTGCATCGTCACTGCCTCACGGTCGTGGCGTGCAGCGATGAGCGCAGCTTCGTTGCAGACATTGGCAATGTCAGCGCCCGAGAAACCAGGAGTTTGACGTGCCAACAATTCGACATCTAAGCCCGACTGGAGTTTCAAAGGAGCAAGATGCACTTGGAAAATGGCTACGCGCTCTGTCAAATCGGGGAGATCGACATGGACTTGTCTGTCGAAACGTCCAGCACGCAAGAGAGCTTGGTCGAGGACATCGACACGGTTGGTGGCCGCCAAGACAATCACTGCTGAGTTGGTGCCAAAACCGTCCATCTCGGTGAGCAATTGGTTGAGCGTATTCTCGCGCTCGTCACTTCCTCCATAATTTCCTTTGGAGCGTGCACGTCCTACGGCGTCAATTTCATCGATAAAGACAATAGAAGGTGCCTTTTCTTTGGCCTTTTTGAACAAATCGCGCACACGGCTAGGGCCTACACCAACAAACATTTCGACAAAGTCAGAACCGCTCATAGCGAAGAATGGCACATCAGCTTCACCAGCCACAGCCTTTGCCAAGAGAGTTTTACCGGTTCCCGGAGGGCCTACAAGGAGCGCGCCTTTGGGAATTTTACCTCCGAGTTCGGTGTATTTTTGGGGATTCTTCAAGAAGTCTACGATTTCCTGCACCTCTTGTTTTGCACCTTCCTGTCCGGCAACGTCTTTGAAGAGCACTCTGTCGTTGTCTTCTTTGTTGAACTCCTTCGCTTTGCTCTTTCCCACAGAGAACACGCCACCGCCGGAACCTTTAAAGAAAGGATGAAGCGAAGAACCAAAAGCCAAAGAGTAAGACGAAAGGCAGTATGCTCGTGAGCAACCTATACAGTAAGCCGTTATGTTCCTCTTCGTAGGTCACTTTGCCTTTGAAGTTGATAGAGGTCAAAAAGTCATCGAGTTTGTCTAATGAGGGCACAGGACTTTGCACAGTGGGAGAAGCTCCAACTTGTTGCACACCTTGCGCAAACACTTCGCGCGTTTTTTCGGGAACAATTTTGATGCTCACCTCTTCAGATGTTTTGTTCACCGTAATATCTTTGGTGTAGCCCTTAGAGATGTAGTTTTTCAGTTCTGAATAGCTCACTTCTTTCGTGGCATCGCTGGGGGAGTCGGAAGACATCCACAGCCCGATTCCTAAGCAAGCAATGATGATGAAATAAATCCAAGTGAGATTATACCGCGGCATCTTTGATTTTTGCGGTTTGTTGGAAGATAGTCTTGACATAAAAGGAGGATTAGCAGTAGGAGTGTTCTAAACGATGAATCAATGTGCAGTCGTTACCCACAGAAATTAGTCTAAGTCAGCAATTTCCGTGAGCGCTGCATCACTCCACAAATGCTCGAGATCATAAAACTCACGCACTTCGGGAAGAAATACGTGTACCATAACATTACCAAAATCTAATGCCACCCATTGCGCACCAGCACGACCAGCCACACCTCCGGGACGCTCCCCGAGTTTTGTGCGCGCTAAGTTTTCAATATTGTCGACAATGCTCTCCATTTGTGCAGGAGAATTGGCGGTGCAAATCACAAAAGCGTCGGTAGAGGCTGTGATAATGGGGGTAAAATCGGCCACTACGATGTTGCGGCCTTTTTTATCTTGAATAGCTTCGATGATAACGTCAATCAAATCTTTTGTCATAAGTATGTTTTGTTGTTGTTGAGGTGGCACATTTCTTTTCACGAGCAGCAAACACCGCTCGTTGAGTTTCAACAAAGCAAAAAGTGTGCTAAACTCTTGCTTTATGCCACAACTTGTTCGTATTTTAAAATATATTTAGAGAGAAACGCGAACCGCTTACACATCAGTTGCATTCTATTCACGCGTTAGTTACATTCTACTCTCTTAGCTGCGACTGATTTGCAAACCTTGGGTGGAGAGGGTCATATCTACAAAGCGTGCAGAGGGTGCAGAGGGTTGCTCCGACAGCATTTGTTTGATGCGAATCGCAGCATCGGGATCTTTCGCCACCATATATAAGTAGCCTCCTCCTCCTGCACCAGGCAATTTGTAGCCACTGCACAAGTCTGCCACGCGATGACAAAGTTCTGTCACCATCGTTGGAGAAGTGCCTGCATCCAAACGTTTATTTTGCGCCCACGTCTTGCCGACCAATGCACCATATTCTGCTAAATTGCCGCGCTGAATCACTTCATACATATCCATAGCGTGCTGCTTCATCTCGTTGAGCATAAGCAAATGCTCACTACTGTTGAGAAACATACCGCGCACAATCTCGGTTAGTATATGCTTTGCTGTGCGTGTCAATCCGGTGTAATAGAGCAAATGGCAAGCTCGATGTTCGGGCGCAGTGAAAAGGGTGTCGGGCAACCATCGCACTACGGGTGTTTGGTCGAATCCGGCTTGCGTTTGCAGGAGTTTCACCCCGTGAAGCACTCCTCCAAACTGATCTTGCCAACCTCCACCAGTGGTGAGGAGTTGTTCCAAGATTAAGGTGCGGTTGCACACTGTCGTCTTATCCCAACCCAACTGACAGAAGTCGCTGAGCGCACCCAGCACTGTGGCGGCTAGAATGCTGCTCGTGCCCAATCCCGAACCCGCGGGAATGGCGGCTAGTAGGGTGATTTCGATGCCACTGCCGAAAGCGGCCAAAGTTTCGCGCAAACTAGCGTGACGCTCTTGCGAAAATTGGGGAAGGAATCCGCAGAGAGCCAGAGCGGCTTTGGGGATGGAGAATGGAGAACCCACTTTGTTGAAAGCGGCCAAGTCCTCATAGGTGGTGATTTCTTCCATCGCTCCGAGGTCTATGCTGCGACACACCACTTTCAGTTCAGCACAAGGCTTCACATAGACTTGCAGAGGGGGTTGTCCGTTGAGTTCTATGGCTAAATTCACCACGTTTCCTCCAGTGTTCAAGCAATAGGGAGGGGTGTCCGACCATCCTCCAGCCACATCAATGCGCACTGCACTGCGCGCCCACACGATTTGGTCGTGGTGCACCGCAAGTCGGGGATTTTGTCTATCTTCCAAAGCTGCTGCCGTGAGTCCTTCACTCAAAAGTTGGAAAGCACGACGCTCTTCTTCACTTCCGTCTTTGTCTTGCAGAGAGAGATAGCGCGAACGGAACATAGCGTCGCGAATCTGCGGCATCAAAGGACCATCTTTCGGAAGTGCAGGAGGAAGCGCAAGATTGTTTGTCACAAACTTCTGAGCAACATCGCCTAAATCTATTTGATAGAAGACGCTTCTATCGTGATGCTCTGCCAAGAGTTGCAAATTTTCTTTGCGAAAAGCACGACGCTGTGTCTCTTGTCGCAACAAATTGGCGCGAGCGGCTAAATCATCAGCCGACAGACGTGGAAGTTTTAGATAGAGTTCCCAAACTTTGTCGAAGCTATCGGAACATTTGTCAGAACATTTGTCGAAACCTTCAGCACCGAGCATCCATTTTAGCAACAGCTCCACGTCTTCCTGTCGCTGACAAACCGGAAAGAGTTGCGCAGCTTGAATATCCACCGATGCACCGCCTAAATCTTGAGCCGTGAGCCGATGTGCTGCCAACCACTCAGACAGGGGTTTTCCCAAATAGTGAGTCGTCGTTGCACCGACTTCACCGCGAAAGGCATCGTCAAATCCATACGGACGCACCACCCAACCGCCTTCGTCCACCGGCACAATCTCCACACATTGTCCTTCGATCAAGCGCAGCGACCAGTTATTTTCAGGTACCCCCGTTATCACGTGATTGCGCTCCAATTGCCAACTTTTAGGCAAATGCGCATTTTCCACCCAAATATTTTCTTGAGCATTGTCAAACGAGTATTCCACACGCGCATTTTGGGTAAAAATCGAGGGATGACGCTTCACTTCACGTTGCAGGATGAGACGCTGATCTTTCACCACATTCTGCAAAGCTGTCGTTGAAGCAATCAACTCAGGAGTTGTGCCGAAATGATAGAACTCTCCTCCGGGAAGAGGGAGAATCGCAACCGAAAGTTGCGCTAATTCTGCATCTTCTTGCGAAGGATGTAATCCCAGAGCGCACCCCATTTCACCATAAAGGTCGTAATTCACGCGGTCTCCCGCAGCATTCACCGACCGCTTGCGCAGTAATTCCACAGCACGATCAGACAGCAGCCAAATACCAATATCCATCAGTGCAAAGTGGGTGGAAGAAAGCGCATTAAGTTGTTCCAAACTCGGTTTTTGGAGCATAAAATCCAATTGCGTTGGATTGTTTTGCGGCATCATAAACACTCCGTGATGCATAGCCTGCGTGGGTTCTCCCCAAAGTCCATAGCAAACCACGTCAGCTTCAGGCACTTCTTGCAGAGGTTGCGTGGCTCGTGTGTAGACATCTCCGCTCGCCACCAACGTATGCAGCGAAGCAGGAGCCGCCGCCATGATGCGTTCATAGAGGGGAATTTGCAAATCTAGCAGCGTTTGATCGATGCGCTGTCCTCTAGCCCAACGAAACACAGGAATGGGAAGCATCACCTTGCCGCACGCTGCATAAGCAGGCAAACGTCGACTCTGTCCTCCAGCGTGCAACAAGATGCGTTTCTCTTGTTTCAACCACGCGGAAAAGTCGTCACCCTCTAGTCTTTCATTTTGAAATGCAGCTTCTAGCAACCACGTTGTTCCTCCGCCACTACCGAGTTTTTGATCAATAGGGTCGGAGGTACAAAAGAATTCTTCGTGAGAGCGTTCGCTCACTTTATGAAATTGCGCCACCACATTGGGAGGCAAAGACAGGAGTTTCTTCAAGATTTTTCTATTTTAGACACTTGTTTCAGAATCTACTCCACAAAGATACATCTTTCTCTGCGGTGAGGCAAACATTCTGGCATAAATCACACTATTTCATACTGCCTTTTTGGATAATCTATAAAGAAAGCACCGCAGCGTCATCCACTAAGTGATAAGAAATTTACAGCAAAAACGAACGTTTTCGTTAAGCCAAATGAGCAGAACCGAGCTTGCTCGAGTTATGCCATGGCGAGAAAACGAAGGATGAAATCCAACAGCAAACAGCGCAGAAAACCACCCAAAACAGCCCCAATCCACGGAATCAAACAAGAAAAACACAAAATAATCGCGTTTTTTGATACATTCAGTTTGCAGTTTCAAACGAATATTGTAACTTTGCACGTGATGGGAAGGGGATAAAGTGTTTTTATCTCTATATATCACATCATTAACTCTCGATTATTCACTCACAGCCGGAGCATATGGAGACTTTCTTTCAATCACACGCTTTCCTCGTAGAGCACACCAATTCGCCGATTAGGCGAGGTCTTATGGACACCATCGATTGGAGCTACCGCCTCATTGGCATTCGTGGCCCCAGAGGTGTAGGACGCACACAATTCTTGCTCTCCTACGCCAAGGAAAACTTTGACCCCCGATTGCGACAGTGCCTCTATGCCAATATGAACTCCTTCTATTTCCAAGGACGAAAATTGGTAGACTTTGCTGCCGAATTCATCAAACTCGGAGGACAAGTCTTGCTCATCGACCAAGCTTTCAAGCTCCCCAACTGGAGAGAACAAATCATTGAGTGCTACAATCGTTTCCCCTATCTCCGCATTGTCTATTCCACCACTTCGGTGCGCGGAGGAGAAAACGACCACACCGAGCTCAACACCCTGGCGCAGCAATACTGGTTGCACGGATTCTCCTTCAGAGAATTCATCAACCTACGCACCGGAGAGAACTTCCGCGCCTACACTCTCAAGGAGTTGCTCGAAGACCACAAGTCTATCCTCAAGAGCATTCTTCCCAAAGTCAGACCTTGGGAATATTTCCAACAATATCTCCATCACGGCTACTACCCCTTCTTCTTGGAAAGTAGCAACTTCACCGAGCAACTGTTGCGCGCTATGAACACGATGATCGAAATCGACATCTTGTTCATCAAGCAAATCGAACTCAAATATCTCGAGCGCATCAAGAAATTGCTCTACCTCCTTGCTGTCAGCGAATCCACCTCACCCAATGTGAGCAAACTCGCAGAGGAAATTGGCACTTCTCGCGCCACCGTGATGAACTATCTCAAGTATCTTGAGGAAGCACGCCTCGTCAATCTCATCTACAAAGAAGGAGAAGACTTCCCCAAGAAGCCCGCATCGGTCCTCCTCCACAACCCCAATTTGCTCTATTCCATCTATTCTCCACAGATTTCAGAGCAAACCATTATGGAGACCTTCTTTGTCAATTCCCTCTGGCGTCACCACACCGTCAACAAAGGAAAGCGCGATGCTCTCTATCGCATCAACAACAACACCGACATTCAGGTGTGCGACCGCAGCAAGCGCGTCAAGAGTGATCCCAACATCTTCCTCGCGCGCTACAACACCGAAGTGGGACGCGGCGACAACGAAATCCCACTCTGGCTCTTTGGATTCCTCTACTAATCGAGATTACCAACTCTATTGAGTCATTCTTACAACACCCTGCATCAACATTGCTCACGCTGTGCTGATACAGGGTTTTCCTTTTCATTAAACACCCAAAGATACGCAAGAAAGAACAAATAGAAAAGCTCCAAAACTCACAAGGAAGAGCAGAAAGAAAAGTCCAAAACGAATAAGAAAGAACAAAGAGAAGTTCCCCAAAATACACAAGAACTCCCCAAAAGAACCTAGCTAGAAGAGGAAAAAACAGATAAACGAATAGCGATTTCGAGAGAATATAAGACGAATATATACGAGCAATAGCGGAAAATGAACGAGAAACCAGAAGAGTAGACACACCGCAAAAAAGTAACACTCAGTTTTTCATGGAAATGATTGAGAAAGAACATAGAAAACCAAGTCCGAACTCCTAATCAATATACGAAAGCACGTCAAACACAACGTTCATTTTTGCATAATGCACATACCAAAACAAGCATAAAGCATACATATACCCATTATTTGCACCAGAGATTGCTTTTTTTTACATAATCCTCTTTATCTCACCCATTTTTGTTTGAAACTTTGCTCGAATGCAAGCATCTGAAACCTCTTTGTCGCAAGACAAAAGGGTGCTGAACGAAAAAACATCACTCACAGCCCTACTAACAATTCAAGCAACTTATTTAGCAGAGCAGGACTAAATGAGAGCGATTGCCGTCCAACAGTAGCACGCTTAGAGAGTGTGCCACAAACCAGTTCGACTGATGTCCAACTTCAGCACTCACAAAAAGCGCGAAGAACTCTTCAATTTTAAAACAAAGAACAAACTATAATGGTGAACCGAATACTCCACATATTCATCGTTGGTATCGTTTCATTAACAAGCCTCACCGCCTGCCGCGACTACGATATTGAATCAAACAACCCACTAGAGAACCACGACAACACCGCCGAGGCTTATATGAACTTGGCTTTCTCCGTTGCATCCACCACTTCCTACTCATCCAGCAACTCTAGAGAAACAAGAGACGGAGGAGGCGGAGGAGGTGGCAGAGACGTAGAAGGTACTGCCAATCAGAGTTTTCTGCATTGGGCAGAATGGGAAGGAAATGACACCATTGAGAAAGTATATGCTTACATTTTCAAAGCAGAAGGCAGTGACTTCACCTACGAAACCCAAAAAGAGTTTACAGGAAACCAGTTCACCAAAAGCGGTACAACTTATTCGCTCACCGAACCATTTGAAATAACAGCAGGCAACAAGCAGGTGTTTGTGGTGGTGAACCCTAACACACGCATTGTCAACAGAATAGCAGCACACATCACTGCAGGTGGCACCTCCTACACGGCTTCAGCCTTTAAAAGCTTCCTCCAAAGTAGCGGCTGGTCAGATCCTGCCATCCCCACTGCGCCCACGTCAGAACAGACCCAGACACGCGCTGATGAATTTGTGAGAACCATCGATGGAAAAGATGTTATCGTGATGACAGGCGAACCCGTCAACGTGTCTGTCACCGCAGCTTCCAAACAGGAAGTTCAAAAATTTCCAGAAACACAGTTACCCTCAACGTTGAACGCGTCGTGGCCAAGGTACTTGTGAGCATCAGCAAGGATATCGTCCTTCACGAGACTGATATGGCGGAGGTGGATAATACTTACAAGAAATACAAACAAGCTAAAATTGAAATTCGAGATGCAACCAACGCGTCCAGTACAGCCTACCTATCCAACCTCACTTGGGCAGTGGCACAAGGGGCGAACGACCTCTATCTACTGAAGAAACCTGCTGGAGCAAAAGAGAACATCACCTTCCAATACAATAATTACGACATCGAGCCCCAAGAATTACCCACGGAGGAAACAACCGTCAAAGGGAAGAAGATTGATAAAGCAGATTTTTGGCAAACGGTAACTCCCGAATACGCCAACTTCTCTGACTACTACGACTATTCTGGTTTGTGGAAAAAAGGAGGAAACTCCGAGATTCCCTATGGTTATAACGTCGCCTCCTTGGATAGATACAACCCTGGTAATGTAAAAAAAGAAACGAACAGTGTGAAGGCTGCCGCAGTAAGTAATCATAGCGAATACCTCCTCCCCACCTTCGTCGGCAAAGATACTCCCCAACAAAGAGGAAACACTCCCTATATTCTCATTCGTGCTTTGCTTCAGCCTCTAAGATATTTCACACTGAGCGGTGGACAATCCAAGAAAATGTATCCAACAACAGCTGGTTATGCCTTTAACACACCTAAAACATTTTACTTCGACCCCATATCCAATATCTTCGGAGATAGTCCAGAAGCAATAAAAGCATATCAAAGAGAACATAGTGTTGCAGATCACGACGTCATTCTAAAATATGAAGGAGGATATGTCTATTATTTCCTTTTGCCCAATGCCAACAAGCCAACGGACAAGAATACTTCGGATTATTCTCCCATCTTGCGCAATCAGTTCTACCACGTACAAATAAACGAAATCACAGATATGGGATTCCCCTGGAATTCCCTTGTGCCCTATCCCAAAGGCACCAGTGGAAGCAGATTCCCCATTCTTGCCAACCCACAAAACCCGAACCCACGTCCTGCTGACAATGCAGGAACATCTAATTTAGAGACTGGCATCCACCCCTATACCCCCATATCATTGTGGGTTCCCAGAAAGAAAGAAAGAACAGAGTTTCTCAACAAGTTTACACGTTCGGCTCAAGAAGAGGTCACCACAAATGGGCTCAAAGTCACTTATGGATTTCCTCAACAATAGCAAAGTGCATCATTACTGAGCACACTCTCGTTCAAAGTGTTGGGGAAGCAACCCTACGCAATCTACTCCTTCACTTCAACAATCCTCAATCTCATCTGCATCGGACAAAACCATTGTTCCCTGCGATGCAAAATAATAACACCATATGAAAAAGCAATTTTTCATAACTGCAGTTGCACTCACACTAGCCACCTCTTTCTTTGGTTACTCAAGAGACTATTGGGACGAAATCAATAGTCCCACTGTAGAATTGACTGACACCACACCCACCACCTATATGTCAGTGGCTTTTGAGTTGCCCCTCCCCGCCTCACTCACTCCTTCAGAGACTCGCGCAGCAGCTGATGGACAAGATTTAAACAATCCCAATTTCAACTTCAAAGGGAAATGGCCTGGACAAGATAAGATCAAGAAAGTTTCGATCTATGTGTTCAAAGGTCTCAAGGACTACGCCACTTTAGAAGCCAAACAAGACTACGCAGAAAACGAACTCACAGCTAATGTGGCTAATAGAACATTGGTAGTGAAACCCCAAAAGGCCTTCCGCGTCACCAGTGGCAAGAAAACCATCTATGTGGTGCTCAATCCCACTCCTGAAACAGACCTTCTGCTACCATCCAATCTCAACTCCACCTCCTTGGCACTCTTCAGGGGAAAATATGAATTGGCAGAATTCTCACCCACCAATAGCGCCAACGGGAGTGTAGCCGACAAATTGGCGCACGTGGAAGATGGGAAGAACGTCATCGTGATGACTGCGAGTGCCAAAACACTCGATGTGAAAGACAATGTGTCTGAAACAGACGCAATGCAAGGAAGGAGAAACTATCAGAAAATAGAGTTCCGTCGTGCTGTAGCACATGTGCTGGTCACCACCTCCAAAGACAGTTACACCCTCGCTGCTATGGATCCTGCCACTGGGAAGGAAACACAAAACTTTCTCACCATCAGCGATCTTCACTATGTAGTAGGACAAGGAGAGAAGAAATTATACTTGAACGAAAAGACAAGCACAGACGGCACAGCAGCCTACACCTCCCCAGCCTTCTCTCAAGTGCCCACCAACACCCAATACGGCACTCAGGACTACACAACAGAATATCAACGAATCGGCCAATACTACGACTACTCTGGTTTGCTCAAAAACCAAGCCGACAACACCAGCACTGTCAAAGGTTTCACCGTGAAACGGCGCACTCCTTATTCCACAAATGTCGGCAAAGAATACCAATTGGTGGAAGCCGATCTCAAAGCCGATCTCCGCGGTGAATTCGTCTTACCTACCCTGCACAAATACAGTAACAACGATGCCTTGTCGGGCTATCGCAAAGGCAACACGGCCTATGTCATGGTGAGGGCTCGCATCACACCCCAAAAATACATTGGCAACAATGGAAAGGTCAGCACCGCAACCCTTTCGCCCAACACAGATTTGTATTATGGACAAACAACGGGCTATTTCTATGTGAATCCTGACCACGTCACCAATCCGATGACGCGCGGTATTTCAGGTCAAAAGGCATATAAATACACCAAAGGAATCGCCCTCTATTTCTCGTGGATTAATCCCGATGTAGTGAATACACCAGTAAACTCCCCCGTGGTGCGCAACAACCTCTACCACATCCAAATCACAGGGGTTGAAGCCTTGGGTTCAAACTGGAATCCACTCGTGCCAAAAGGAGTGAACAATCCCGATCCATTCCCCGAAGACAATCCATTGGAACCAGAAACACCGAGATTGGCTCCGCACGAACCCCTCAACGTTTACACCCCACTTCCTCAACCTAAAGGTGGCGCACTTCCCCAAGACAACGTTTGGATGACAGTCAAGGTGAATGTGATGCAATGGCGCATCCACAGTGCCCTCACAGCACTGAGTGGCCTCTAAACTCCAACGTCCATCTTCTAACTCTCGCGACGCTAACCCCGCAAGCGTTGCCAACATAATCCCACTGAAGAACCGCATCACACCCACTGATGCGGTTCTTTTGGGTTGTTCAGTAACCTTTTGCAGAGAAAGGAACAAACCCTGAATGTGCACAAGAAAAACGGCCAAAAGTGTCAACACCATAAACTGATGCGGTAAAACAAGAGTAGGGAAAAGAACGTAGTTGAATAGTACTAGAAAAAGTGGCATAATTTGTAGATTTGAAGCTTACACCATCAATATGAAATAATGAAGGCTGGGACTTTTGACAGACCTTCTATAAGTATATGGGTTGAAACAGCCCCAAAGAGTGAAAAAATCGCGGAAAAGTGACATTATTAATCTGCAAGCATCGTATTTTGCTACCTCTACTTATCATTGTCGCCATAAATTGTTGTTTTGTGAAATGGTGGCTAGTGCCCGCCAAAAGAAATAGCCAGCAACCCAGAATAAGCGCAGACACACAACTCACGCGTGCATACGCGTGCGCGCGCCTTCCAACAGCGATGTTGTTTTTTTGCTGTCACAAGTGTCACACACCCAGAAAAAGCCAGTGGAAAAATCACCCAATTTGGTAATCTTTTCCAGCGTATTTTCTGCGCTTGAAACACCCATTTATTAAAACACACACAAAAATCACTCATAACAAACTGAAATACAAAACTTTATCAGTTATAGTGTGACACTTGTGACAGCAAAAAGAGAAAAACTCCTGCTAATGCGCGTGTACGCGTGCGCGCGAGAGGGGGTTGACATAGGTATTTTCACATTTCGAAATCCTAGCATATGGATTGCCTGTCGCTCTGAGGTTTCTTCACATCAGAACGTGCACAGAAAACAACACGTCATTTTGATGAAAACGACACGTCACTTTATGAAAAACAAGCACTCGTTTTATCGAAAACAACACGTCGTTTTGGTGAAAACATCACGTCGTTTTGGTGAAAACATCACGTCGTTCTATAGAAAAGTCTCTATCATTGGCAGTAAAGCAAGTAAATCCAACACAGACGCCTGCATAAATATAAGCATAAAGAGGAATTTTCAAGCCCAAAACCCAAGGAGATGTGCAGAAAACAAGAGAAGAGATGTCGAAAAACAAAGGAAAAGCAATGAGGATATTGCAAAGCAAAAAAGGCATTTACCCCCTATTTGCCTAAAAAAAGTCTATTGAAGTAACCAATTTGATATATTCTATCCACCAAAAGACCAAAATATCAAAACAAATTGGTAACTTTGACGCCATAAAAATTTCATATTTATTCCATCGGTACGTTGGAAGTCACCTTTTTCTATCGTCAACAGCTCGTTGTGTCATTAGAAAGCATCGCTGCATAAGACCAACAACAAGACGCACCTCAAATTTGCCCACCGCAAAGCGGAGTTGCAACGCTTGACCAGGAGAGAGGAAAGGACTTATGCGCACCACATTGTTATTTATCCACATTTTCTATGAAGAAAAGGCTCTCATTGATGCTCTTTGGCCTGTTTCTCTGCCTCGGGGCTGTGTTAGCACAAACACCTGTGTCAGGTGTTGTGACAGCGGCCTCCGACAATCAACCCCTCTTTGGCGCACGTGTTTCGGCCGATGGCGGACGCACCTTCACCGCCACAGACGAAGCAGGTAAGTTTTCCCTGACCATCAAGGGAAAGAACCACAACATTACCGTGAGTTATCTCGGCATGCAGTCGCAAACACTGAAAGGTGCCACCGACATGAAAATCGCGCTGAAAGATGCGCAATCGCTGGGCGAAGTGGTGGTGACGGGGTTGACGAAAACTGACCGTCGAATGTTTACCGGTGCTGCCGACAAAGTGGATGCTTCTGCAGCACGCTTGAGCGGTGTGGCCGACGTGAGTCGCTCGCTCGAAGGACGTGCAGCCGGTGTGTCGGTGCAAAACGTGAGTGGCACGTTTGGTGCTGCACCTAAAATTCGTGTGCGCGGTGCCACGTCCATCTTCGGTGCTTCCAAACCCCTTTGGGTGGTGGACGGCGTGATTATGGAAGATGTGGCCAACGTGGATGCCGACAACTTGGCTTCGGGTAATGCCGAAACGCTAATCAGCTCGGCCATTGCAGGACTGAACGCAGACGACATTGAGAGTTTCCAAATCTTGAAAGACGGTAGCGCAACCTCCATCTATGGTGCGCGCGCCATGTCTGGTGTGATTGTGGTGACCACCAAGAAGGGTAAGCAAGGACAGTCGCACGTGAACTACACTGGCGAATTTACCACGCGTTTGATTCCCTCTTACAGCAATTTCGACATCCTCAATTCTCAAGACCAAATGAGCATCTATCGCGAGTTGCACGACCGCGGTTGGCTCAATTTCTCCGAAGTGCTCAATGGTAGCGACTACGGAGTGTATGGTCACATGTATGAATTGATCAACACGTTCAACCCTCGCACAGGTCAGTTTGCCCTGGCCAACACAGAGGAGGCGCGCAACACCTATTTGCGCCAAGCAGAATTTCGCAACACCAACTGGTTTAAGCACTTGTTCTCTAATGCTATCATGCAAAATCACTCTGTGAGTTTGAGTGGCGGTACGGAGAAGTCAAATTACTATGCTTCGATGAGTGCGATGTTGGATCCAGGTTGGTATAAGCAAAGTGAGGTGAACCGCTACACCGCGAACTTCAACGTGACGCAACATTTGCTCGAGAATTTGTCGTTCAATGTGATTGGTGGTGCTTCTTACCGCAAACAACGCGCGCCTGGTACGCTGGGACAAGACGTGGACGTGGTGGATGGTGAGGTGAAACGCGACTTCGACATCAACCCCTATTCTTATGCTTTGAACACTTCGCGTGTGCTCGATCCACACACTTACTATGTGGCGAACTATGCACCATTCAACATTTTCAATGAATTGGACAACAACTTCATCAACTTGAATGTGCTAGACGCAAAGTTCCAATTTGAATTGAAATATAAGCCTATCGCAGGTTTGGAATTGGCAGCTCTCGGTGCTTTTAAGTATGCTGCAACGTCGCAAGAACACAACGTGACGGAGAATTCTAACCAAGCGATGACCTATCGCGCGATGTCTAATGCGATCATTCGCAACAGCAACCGCTATCTCTATCGCGATCCTGAACATCCCTATGATTTGCCCATGTCGGTGTTGCCCATCGGTGGTATTTATCACAAGAATGAAAACCGCATGAGCAACTACGACTTCCGTGCTACGGCGACTTATACACGCACTTTTGCCCAAAAACACACCATCAATCTCTTTGGTGGTGCTGAAATGACCGACCTTTTGCGCACACGCACAGGTTTTGAGGGTTGGGGTATGCAATACAACTCTGGTGAAGTGCCTTTCTACATCTACCAATACTTAAAGAAGGGCATCGAGGACAGCAAAAACTACTATTCGCTGACCAACACCAACTGGCGCTCGGTGGCGTTCTACACCAACATGAGCTACTCTTATCGCGGTCGCTATGTGTTCAACGGTACTTACCGCTATGAGGGTTCTAACCAAATGGGACGCAACAGCAATGCGCGCTGGATGTCTACGTGGAACCTCTCGGGTGCGTGGAATTTGCACGAAGAAGATTTCTTCTATCGTCTGCGTCCCCTCTCTCGTTTCACCCTCCGCGGTTCTTATAGTTTGACAGGTACTCCTCCCGATCCTTCTTACAGCAGTTCGACCACGGTGTTCCGTGCAGGCAATCCTTTCCGCATCTATGGTGAGGACAGAGAGCCCGTGATTGGCATTTCGCAAGTGGGTAACGCCACTTTGACCTATGAGAAGAAGAACGAGTTTAACTTTGGTTTTGACGCTGGACTGTGGAAAAACCGCATCGGTGTGACGTTTGACGTGTACACGCGCAACAACTTCGACGAGATGGGCATCATGGTGACGCAAGGTCTTGGCGGCGAAGTGGAACGCGCAGCCAACGTGGCAGAGATGCGCTCTAATGGTATGGAATTGAGCATTTCATCGACGAACATCAAGACGAAGGACTTTTCTTGGAACACAAGTTTTGTCTATTCTTACTCCAACACAGAGATTACAAAGCTTTTCAACAGCGGTAATGTGATTGCGCTGGTGAGCGGCACTGGTTTCCCCAAACGCGGCTACCCTGCACGCGCACTCTTCAGCATTCCTTTTGTGGGCATCAACGATGAAGGTGTGCCCATGGTGATCAACGAAAAGGGCAAGGTGACGACCGATGATATCAACTTCCAAGAACGCGTACACACAGACTTCTTGAAGTATGAAGGACCCACAGATCCAAGATTCACGGGGTCGTTGGGCAACATTTTCTCTTACAAGAATTTCCACTTGAATGTGTTCCTCACTTATTCGTTTGGCAATGTGGTGCGCTTGGATCCTAAATTCCGCGCTCGCTACAACGATTTGGCGTCGATGACGCACACTTATCTCAACCGCTGGGTGAAGGCGGGCGATGAGAAGACAACGAACGTGCCGGGCTTCTTGAGCTACCGCCAATATGCTACGCACACCAACTTGCGCTATGCTTACAATGCCTACAATTACAGTACGGCGCGCATCGCCAAAGGTGATTTCGTGCGCCTCAAAGAGGTGTCGCTCACTTATGACCTCCCTGCTCAATTATTGAAAGGGAAGGCAGTGCGCAATGTTTCGTTGAAATTGCAAGCCACGAATCTCTTCTTGCTCTATGCAGACAAGAAACTCAATGGACAAGATCCTGAATTCCTCAATGCCGGTGGGGTGTCTTCACCACTTCCTAAGCAATTCACCCTCACGCTCAAAGTTGGTATTTAATTTCTACTGCATAGACAATAAACGATACTTCCATGAAGAAGATTAAACTCAGCATATTTCTCCTTGCAGCGGTTGGTTTGATGACAAGCTGCAATGACTTCCTCAATAAATATCCGGACAACCGCATGGAGTTGCACACGCCTTCTGACGTGAGCAAACTCGTGGCTTCGGCTTATCCCGATGCTTATCCGGCTTATTTGCTTGAAATGTATTCGGACAACACGGACGAACAGGTGCACAACACTTGGTCGTCGATGGATAGATTTCAAGAACAAGCCTACGGATGGGAGGACATCACTGAAACAGGGGTGCCCGATGTGCCTCAAAAACTCTGGAATGCAAGCTACACGGCAGTGGCAACGGCAAATGCTGCGCTGGAATTTATAGCGACGCAACCCAACAAAGAGGCTTACGAAACGCAAAAGGGCGAGGCTAAATTGTGCCGTGCTTATGCAATGTTCCAACTGGCGAATGTGTTTTGCCGTGCCTATGATCCGAACACGGCAGACAAGGAACTGGGACTTCCCTACCCTTATGCGGTGGAGAATGATCCTCGTGCCACTTATCAACGTGGTTCGCTGGCACAACTCTACAAACATTGAACAGGATTTGACGGAAGGGTTGGACTTGATTGGTAATGCTCACTTTGCACAACCTAAATTCCACTTCACTCCGGCTGCTGCACACGCTTTTGCTGCGCGTTTCTACCTCTATGCGCGTCAATATGACAAGGCGGTGGCACACGCTGATGCGGTGCTGGGAAGCGATGCAACAACGATGCTGCGCGATTGGGAACAATGGCGCAAACTGGGTGCGAACGATCAGGTGCAACCTAACGACTACATCAAGAGTGACAAAAACACGAACTTGTTGCTCCTCACGGGTATGAGTATGTGGGGGTATATTTCGCGTCCGATTGGTTTGGGCAACAAATATGCACACGGCAAACTCTTGTCTTCTACTGAAACACTGGAATCGAAAGGTCCTTGGGGTGAAGGTGGCACTGCGCTGAACTATATGGTGACGAGCGGTAGCAATGTGTCGAAGGTGGGTTTAGGAAAGATTCCCTTGAAGCTCGACCAATATGACACGCAAGCGAAGACGGGTGTACCTTATGCGGAGTTCTCGGCTTTCAATGCTGATGAAACGTTGTTGGTACGCGCCGAAGCAAAGGCACTCTTGGGACGCTATGATGAAGCTGTGGCTGACATCAACACCTTGCTCAAAGTGTTTGTGCGCAGTGAGGCGAAAGCTACGGAAGCCACACGCACACTGACGCTCAATGGTATCAAGGAGTTCTACAACAAACTGCGCTACTACACGCCTCAACTTCCCACAGTGAAGAAACAATTTCACACGGATTTCACCATCGAAGCGACTACGCAAGAACCGCTCTTGCAGTGCATCTTGCATCTTCGCCGATTGGTGACACTGCACGAGGGACTTCGTATGCAGGACGTGAAACGCTATGGGTTAACCATCTATCGTCGTCGTGTGAGCGTGGAAAATCGCGTCATCGAAGTCACAGACAGTATGAAGGCGAACGACCCACGTCAGGCGATTCAGTTGCCACAAGATGTCATCACCGCTGGATTGCAGGCTAATCCACGCTGATTTGTTTCTCATTTCAATGATTCATTCTTATGAAATTATCCTATCTATATAGTAGTCTTTTGGCAGTAGCTCTCCTGGGCGGTGCTTACTCGCTGGCGGCTTGTTCCGATGACAGTCCGAAAGGGTCGTCTATCTTTGACACTTCGATGGTGAAGCGCAATAGTTTTGAGAAGTGGTTGGTGCAAAACTACACTAACCCTTACAACATTCGGTATTCGTACAGACTGCGCGACATTGACACGGAAACGAGCTACAACTTGAGTCCGGCAGATAGTGCGAAGGCTACGAAACTCGCCATCATTTTCAAATATCTCTGGCTAGATGCTTATGCGGAAGTGGCTGGTGCTGACTTTGTCAAAGCCAATGCACCACGCACCATCGTAGCGATCGGATCACCTGCTATCAACACGCAAGGACTACAAACCGCAGCTACGGCAGAAGGTGGTTACACGGTGCGTATGTATCGCGTGAACGAATTGGACCAAACGACTTTGGAAAGCCAAGAGCTCCTCACGGAATACTATTTCCACACGATTCACCACGAGTTTACCCACATTCTCAACCAAAAGAAGCCTTACCCTGTGGCATACGACCAAATCAGCAAGGCGGACTATTTAGGTTCGGAGTGGATTCGCAAGAAAGATCCTGAGGCTCTGCGCGCAGGATTCATCAGTCCGTATTCTATGGAAAATGCAGGCGAAGACATTGCTGAATTGCAGTCTTACTACATCACCACGACTCCTCAAAAGTGGGAGGAGAAACTCACCAAAGCCGGAAAACCTGGTCGCGCCATCATTGAGCATAAACTGGAAATCCTGCGCAATTATCTCAAAACATCTTGGAACATTGACCTCGATCAGCTTCGTGATGCGGTGCTGCGTCGCTCTCACCAAGTGACTTCTCTCGACTTAAACCATCTCAACTAATTGCCACATGCGAAAATATCTCTCCTCTCTGCTTTTGCTGTGTGCTACGCTCACGTGGCAATCGTGCTTACACGAAGACACGAATGTCTTCTCGACATCTGCCATTGATCGCATTGAAATGCGGCTCAAGAAACTCAAAAAACGCTGGAATCTGCACCTAATGGGTGGCTGCTTCGCTACTATGCTGGTGAAAACTACACGGGGCCCGCTTATAGCATCTTGATGAAGTTTGCCAATGGTCACGCCACGGTGGCTAGCGACTACGACCCTGACAAGGTGACGACGGCGGCTTATTCCATAGCGAAAGACCAAGGCGTGGTGCTCTCGTTTGATAGTTACAACGAAAGCATTCACCAATTCTCTCGCGTATGGGAAGGTAGCGGTGCACGCGGCATCGAAGGCGACTACGAGTTTCTGGTGCTTTCTACGTCTGCTGACACGATTCGTTTGCGCGGAAAGAAGTGGAAAAACAATATGGAGTTGGTGCGCGTTCCCGAAAAGACGGAATGGAAGTCGTATCTCACGAGCATCTATAATCTCCAAGAACAACTCACCACACAATTCTTCACGCTGCAATTAGGCAAAGACACATTGGCTGAAGCTACGCTAAATCCGCAACTGCGTCGTCTGTCGTTCACGCTCAACAATCAGAGCTATGATGCACCTTTCACCTTTGCTCCTAATGGTATCAACCTCTTGCAACCCATCACCCTCGGTGGAAAGTCGTATGCTTCTTTCAACTGGGAGAAGAGCAAGAAGAGTTTTGTGAACGAGGAACTGAGTCTTGGACTGATTATTCCCAAAAGTTACCGCAAACGTGAGGAATGGATTGGTGACTGGCGTCTCAACTGCACGGCTTTCAGTTTGAGCCAAGCGGTGAACACACGTCGCTTCCCTGTGGTTCTCCACATTCTGAAATTCAGCGAACGTCAGAAAGATTTGTTTGAAGCCACACTCACCTTTAATGGTCAGACGTATGGTCCGCTCAATATGGTGTATGATCCTGCTTTGGGTACAATCAAACTACCTGGTGGACAAATCCTCGCAGACAGATCGGGGAAATATCCTGGTGGTATCCTCCTCACTCCTGGTATCGTGAAGACGGGAACGCTCGTGCAAGAACCTGAAATCGGGGTTACTTTCAAATGGAATCCTGAGCAAAACAAGGCTGATGCGCAATATGACGAAACCACACTGGGCAAACTTGATTCGTTTATGGGTATTGGTATCAACTATCAACACGAACCTATGCTCGATGCTCAGAACAAACCTGTCGTTCCGATTCTTATTGCCAACATCCGCGACGTTTCGCCCGTCAAACGCTAAGAAGGTGTTGACGTGGCATTCATCACCATTCAATTCTATTTCGATATGAAACATATAATGCTTTTCTTCTCTTTCGTCGCACTGTTGGGATGTACTGTGAGTTGTGGTTCTGACGAGAATCTAGAAGTTCCTGCTCCTGCTGTGGAAGTGCTCAAAGCGGAGACTTTCTTCCCAGTGCTGGGTGGAGAAAAACAAGTTGTTGTGGCGCAAACGCCTGCACAAGCCTACGCACTCAACGACTGGCTCAAAGTTACCAAAAGCGATAAGACGATAAAACTCAGTACGTCGTTCAACAATACGCCTCAATCGCGCAACACGCTCTTGGTGCTCAAAAACGATAAGGGCGACTCTACCAACATCAATGTGATGCAGGAGGGTGTGAACTTCGGTCTTCCCCAAGAAAAGGCTTACTATGGCGGGGATGAGAGTTACAAAACGACAATTCCCGTGACTGCGAATGTAGAGGTAAAATATTCTTCTACTGCCGACTGGCTCTCTGTGGTGCACGAGGGCAATCAACTCAAAGTGCAAGCGGAGGTGAACAAAACTCGACGCGCGCGTGTGGCTTACGTGAAAGCGGAAGCACTGGGACTGCAAGACTCTATCGTCTTTGTGCAGGCTTCTATCAATGATGTAGCGGGAAAATATACGCAACATGCTTTACGTTTGAAAGACAGTGTGATGGTAGAAACCACCAACGAGGTGGAGATTGTGCCTATCACTTCAGCAAAGCGCACTTTATCATCGACAAAATCTATAAGTGGGAGATTGATTTTACGCCTGGTAAGGGTTTTGTCTTGTCGAATGGTAAAATCTTACGCGAGGAGAAAGATCCCCAAAAGGGTACTCCTATCTACATAGAAACTGCGCTTGCTGTAGACAATTTCAACTACAAATCGCAAACTTACATTATGGGTACGCGCGACTTGCTCGACTTGCGCGTAGGTGCAAACGGTGAGTTGCAGTTCCAACAACACGAAAAATTGGATGACACTCGCAACTGGGCTTCTTATCTCCTTGCACGTTTCAGCACTAAAACTCCCGACCGCGGTTCTTTCCAAGGCATCTTGACGGAGTTCATCCAACCTCGATTAGTGCGTAAATAGCCTTTGCATCTCTTCGCCTTTTATGGCGATTTTCATAGATAAATTTCGAAATGATATTTGTCTATTTCGTCTTCATCGTTGTTTCTAGATGAGGTATGTCGATTACGTCTTCATCGTTTAAAGAATCGACCGCATCAAATATATGTTTTGATGCGGTCGATGTTTTATCTATTGAGTAGAATAAAAGTATCCAAATTGCAAACTAGAGATTACAGCGCATTTCAGGACTATCAAAGGATAAGAAATCAAGTGTCAGCGAATGACGAGCAATTGATGCGCATTCCTGCAAAGTTGGGCTATCAAAAGGCAATACAGCATTATTCATTTTGTCGTTTTTTGGTCAGAAAATTTGTCATTGAGCGCATTCCTTCGTAATTTTGCAAACGTAATCAAGGATTACAGCGTACACAGATAACATAATAACAAAAAGGAAACGGCTAAAAGTTGCAGACACTTTGAGCCGATAATCAACTAAATTAGAACAATATGAAACAACAAAAAATGATCGACGAGCTGATGTATCGCATCGACCGATACCGCTCAATGGGAAACGGTGCTATGGCACAAGCCCTCAGTAAACAACTCCGCGAACTCAATGCGCAAGTGAAGTGAAATTCTCTTGAAGACACGATTTCTGATGCTTAGTAATCAGCGTTTCTTCTTCGCAAACTGCAGCGTTTGCACTCACTTTTTCCACCTCCGTCTTCCCAATTCGGGGAAGTCGTGAGCACTGGTTCCAACTTTATTCACCTGTTGTCGCAACAAACCGTTGCGCACAACACAGACGACGAGAAAGCCTTTTACGGCTTTCCTTTTTTTGTCCTTATTTCTTCTCTATTTTTTGCTTTTGGGGAGAGGTGTGTTCTCTACCTTTCTTTCTGCTCCTCTTCTGGTCTTTCTTACTGCTTTGTACTCATTTATTATCGAGATTGGGTAGGATTTTCCACCAAGAATGTTTTGATGTATGACACTTGTGACAGCAAAAAATATAATTTGCTGTTATCACGCGCGTATACACGTATGCGCGTGTGAGGGGGTGAGAGGGTGAGAGGGTGAGAGGGTGAGAGGGTGAGGGTGTGATATTGGGTACAAAAAAAACTGCATAGGCTTGTGAGGGACTATGCAGGGAGAGAAGATATCAGCAAGATAGTACTGACTAAAGAATTTGATGCCAGGAAGATGTTCGGCAAAGATGCGTTGCGCATTTTCTTTGCGCTCCTTGGAGAGCGGGTCAACGCCTTCGAGCGGATATTTGAGGCCCATCTCCTGATACTTGTACGTCCCCATCACGTGATAAGGCAAGACCTCGACACGCTCAATCACTGTGTAGGGTTCTAGATATTTGGCCACGGCATGGAGACGGTCGTCTCTGTCGGTGATGCCTGGCACCACCACGTGGCGCAACCAAATGGGTTTTCCAATTTCTTGGAGATAGTCCAAAAAGCGAGCATTGTTTTGACGCGTCACACCGATATATTCTTTGTGGATACTGTCGTCCACGGTTTTCACATCGAAGAGAATGAGGTCGGCTTCGGCTGCTGCACGGCGTGCGGCTTCGTTCCAGACAGAACCCGCTGTGTCGAGTGCGGTGTGGAGTCCCTCTTCGTGACAAAGTTTGAAATAGGCCTCCACAAATTCCGCTTGCACCAAGGGTTCTCCGCCTGTGCAAGTGACTCCTCCGGTGCGAATGAAGTTTTTGTATTTTCTGACTTCTCTCATGAGTTCTTCTGGGGTCATCTCGTATTTGGTTTTGGCAGCAATGTCCCAAGTGTCGGGATTGTGGCAAAATTGGCAGCGCATGGGACACCCTTGCAGGAAGGTGACAAAACGGATGCCAGGGCCATCTACGGTGCCCATGGATTCGAGAGAGTGTATGCGTCCAATGATGGGAGAAGAAGTGCTCATGATGAGGAAAGAGGATGAAAAAGTGTGGAAGAGTTGAGGCTTTGCTCAAAAAGGGCAAGACACCCAATGCCGGGGCAAGCCGCAGCGATGAGTGTCTTGCTGAGAGAGTTCTCGTAGGGATTGCGCAACGAAGGCGCAAGGTCGATTAGCAGCTAGCGCTAATGGTACGAGAGATAACGTCAAGTTGTTGTTCGCGAGTGAGCTTGATGAAGTTCACAGCATATCCAGACACACGGATGGTGAGCTGAGGATATTTTTCGGGATGTTCCATTGCATCATAGAGCAAATCGCGATCGAATACGTTCACGTTGAGGTGTTGTCCACCGTCGGGAGTGAAGTAACCGTCCATGAGGTTCACGAGGTTAGTCTCACGGCTCACTTCGTCCTTACCGAGCGTGGCAGGAGAAATTGCCCAAGTGTAAGAGATACCGTCGTGTGAGTGTTGGAAAGGCAACTTAGCTACAGATGCGAGAGAAGCTACAGCACCCTTGGTGTCGCGACCGTTCATAGGGTTAGCACCAGGAGCGAAAGGTACACCAGCAGGACGACCGCAAGGAGTAGCACCAGTGTGCTTACCATAAACCACATTAGAAGTGATGGTGAGCAATGACTGAGTAGCGATAGAATCGCGGTATGTGTCGTGCTGACGCATGTAGTTCATGAACTTCTCGGTGATCATCACAGCGAGTTCGTCAGTAGCTTCGTCGTTGTTACCGAAGGGCACGTAAGAACCTTCTTGTTCGAAACCAACAGCAAGACCACGTTCGTCACGAATCACGCGCACCTTACCAAACTTGATGGCAGCGAGTGAGTCGGCAACGATGGAGATACCTGCGATACCGCTGGCACGAGTGCGAATGATGTCGCCATCGTGGAGCGCCATTTCGAGAGCTTCGTAGCTATATTTGTCGTGCATGTAGTGGATGATGCGGAGGGCGTTGCAGTAAACGCGAGCCAACCAGCTCATCATTTGCTCGAACTTAGCCATTACCTCATCGTAATCGAGGTATTCGCTAGTGATAGCAGGGAAGAGGGGAGAGATTTGCTTGCCGTTGAGTTCATCGACACCACCGTTGATGGCATAGAGAAGACACTTAGCGAGGTTGGCGCGAGCACCGAAGAATTGCATTTGCTTACCGATGCGCATAGGAGATACGCAGCATGCAATACCGTAGTCGTCACCGTAGTCAGGACGCATGAGGTCGTCGTTTTCGTACTGGATAGCAGAAGTTGCGATAGACATCTTAGCGCAATACTTCTTCCAGTTTTCGGGAAGACGAGTAGACCAAAGCACAGTGAGGTTAGGTTCGGGTGCAGGTCCGAGGTTGGTGAGGGTGTGGAGGATACGGAAGCTGGTCTTAGTCACCATGGTGCGACCGTCCATGCCCATACCACCGATAGATTCAGTTACCCAAACTGGGTCACCAGAGAAGAGAGCATTGTACTCAGGAGTGCGGAGGAAGCGCACGATGCGGAGCTTCATCACGAACTGGTCGATGAGTTCTTGAGCTTCTACTTCAGAGAGCTTACCAGCCTTGATGTCGCGTTCGATGAAGATGTCCAAGAAAGTAGACACACGACCAATAGACATAGCAGCACCGTCTTGGTCCTTGATGGCAGCGAGGTAAGCGAGATATACGTATTGTACAGCTTCGCGAGCGTTTTCAGCAGGACGAGCGAGATCGAAACCATAAGCTTCACCGAGCTTGATGAGTTCCTTCAAAGCGTTGATTTGCTCAGTAGTTTCTTCGCGGAGTTGGATGGTCTTATCGTTCATCTCTTGGATTTCGAGACGATTGAGATAAGCTTGCTTGTCTGCGATGAGGTTGTCTACACCATAAAGCGCAACACGGCGGTAGTCACCGATGATGCGACCACGACCGTAAGCATCGGGCAAACCGGTGATGACGTGGCTGTTGCGGCAACGACGGATGTCGGAAGTGTAAGCAGAGAACACACCTTCGTTGTGGGTCTTGCGATACTTGGTGAAGATTTCCTTAGTCCAAGGATCGAGTTCGTAGCCGTAAGCGTTGAGTGCATTTTCCACCATGCGCACACCACCCTTGGGGAAGATACCGCGCTTGAGAGGAGCATCAGTTTGAAGACCTACTACGACCTCTTTGTCCTTGTCGATGTAGCCAGCACCATAAGTGGTGACACTTTGGGGAAGACGAGTTTCAACGTCATAGAGGCCTTTCTCGCGTTCCACTTTGAACATTTCGCTCAATTTGTCCCAAAGGGCGAGCGTGTTGTCAGTGGCGGGGGCGAGGAAGCTGTCATCGCCTTCATAGGGAGTGTAGTTGTACTGGATGAAGTCGCGAACATTGACTTCGCGTTTCCAGATGTTACCTTCGAAGCTACCAGCAATATCGGTCAGTTTCATATTGGTTGTTGTTTGTAGTGAATGATTGTCGAGAAGACCTCCGTCAGTTGTGGGGAAGGAGAGGAGCGGTGGAAAGTGAGGGTTGTATTTCGGAATGAAACCAACGACCAGACGGAATGAAAATGCAAATCGTCTGCATTTATGCACTGCTTGCGCTTCATTTTCTCACTGCTGATGGAGATCCGTCGCGGGTTATTTATCTCAGACGATACAAAAATACGATATCCCCAGATATATAGCAAGTATTTTGAGGAGAAAGTGCAATAAAATTGTGTTAATTGCTCTGTTTGCTCTCGCTGATGCACAAAAATGGCCTTTTTGCGCAGGTCGTTTTTGATTTTAGGCGGAATTGCTATCTCCTGAATTTGCAAAATAAAGGGGAAAAAGCGATGAATAATTTTCGGATTGAAATGATTACAATTTTGACGAAGAGAAATTCACGAAAGGTCTTGTTAGTTTTTGCAACATTGTGTTGTAGACGGAAGAGGAAAAAGAAAAGAGGTTGCGCCAAACCGGAATTTGGTGCAACCTCTCGGAAGAATGTACTGAACAAGGCTTCTCGAACGGAAGCCAAGCTCAGTAGAATTGCGCAATATACACATTATATACGCGCTGCGTTTCAGTTTACGCAGGTGTATCATTTTTGAACACCAGCGATTCGCCTTGTTTCTCCACGAGGATGGGTTGTGCGGAGGAAACTTGACCACCCAAAATGGCGCGTGACAAGTCGTTGAGCAAATGTTGCTGCAATGCGCGCTTCACTGGACGTGCACCAAAGTCGGGATCGAAGCCTTCTTCGGCGAGGAAACTGATGGCATCATTGTTGACACGAAGAGTGATGCCTTGTTCTTCCAGTCGACGAGCGATGGTGGCAACGTGGATGCGCACGATTTGTTCGATTTCGCTACGCGTGAGGGCATGGAACAGGAGGATGTCGTCAATGCGATTGACAAACTCGGGGCGCAATCCAGGAATGGGCGTGCCGTTGGTGGAAAGACGCGGTTGCGTGAGTTGATTGACCAACTTCTGTCGTGTGGCTTCAGAAATCTGGGTGTTGTCGGCATCTTGATTTCCAAACTTCAGACTCTTTGCCAGTGAGCAAGTTGGAAGTCATGATGATGATGGTGTTTTTGAAATTCACCGTGCGACCTTTGTTGTCGGTGAGGCGACCATCATCGAGCACTTGCAGGAGAATGTTGAAGACATCGGGATGGGCTTTTTCAATCTCATCGAAAAGCACGACAGAGTAGGGTTTGCGACGCACGGCTTCGGTGAGTTGTCCTCCTTCGTCATAACCCACATATCCCGGAGGAGCACCAATCAATCTCGTTGCAGAAAACTTCTCTTGGTATTCGCTCATGTCGATGCGCGTCATCATATTTTCATCGTCAAACAAGCATTCTGCGAGGGCTTTGGCCAATTCCGTCTTACCCACTCCCGTGGCACCGAGGAAGATGAACGAGCCGATGGGACGTTTGGGGTCTTGCAAACCAGCACGACTGCGGCGCACAGCGTCGGCCACTACGGTGATGGCTTCGTCTTGTCCGATGACGCGGGCGTGGAGTTCGTCTTCGAGGTGGAGCAACTTCTCGCGTTCGCTCTGGAGCATGCGAGTCACGGGGATGCCCGTCCAGCGACTTACCACATCTGCGATGTCGTCGGCAGTGACTTCTTCCTTCACCATGGCTTCTGCACCTTGACGTTGTTGGAGATTTTGATGAATCTCTGCAATCTCCGTTTCGAGTTGTTGCAACTTGCCATAGCGAATCTCGGCTACCTTGCCGTAGTCCCCTTCGCGTTCAGCGCGCTCTGCTTCATATTTGAGTTGTTCGATTTGTTGCTTGTGGTCTTGAATCTTTGCCAACAATTCGCGTTCGCCTTCCCATTTTCCCTTCAGATTGTGCTCTTCTTCCTCAAGCGTTTGAATCTCTTGGTTGAGCGCGGTGAGTTTAGCTTGATGCGCTTGCTCTGCAGTAACGCCTGTTGCGTTGGGAGCAGGAGCATTTGAGCAGCTACCTCGGCTTCACGACGAATGGCTTCGCGTTCAATCTCCAATTGACGCAATCGGCGTGAGATTTCATCGAGCTGTTCGGGTTGAGAGTCGCGCTCCATGCGGAGTTTTGCGGCAGCTTCGTCCATCAAGTCGATGGCTTTGTCGGGCAGAAAACGGTCGCTGATGTAGCGATGAGAGAGGGTGACGGCAGCAATCAATGCATCATCTTGAATGCGCACGTGGTGGTGGTTCTCGTAACGCTCTTTCAGTCCGCGAAGAATGGAGATAGCATCTTCTGGTGTGGGTTCGTCCACTAAAACCGTTTGGAAGCGGCGTTCGAGCGCTTTGTCTTTCTCGAAATATTTTTGGTATTCTTCGAGAGTCGTCGCACCAATGCTGCGAAGTTCTCCACGAGCGAGGGCAGGTTTCAAGATGTTGGCAGCGTCCATGGCACCTTCTCCCTTACCAGCACCGACAAGTGTGTGGATTTCATCGATGAAGAGAATAATATCTCCGTTGGCGGCAGTGACTTCGTTGACTACACTCTTCAAACGCTCCTCAAATTCGCCTTTATATTTGGCACCAGCCACGAGCGCTCCCATGTCTAAGGAGAAAAGACGTTTGTTGTGCAGATTTTCGGGCACATCTCCGCGGACAATACGCTGTGCTAGTCCTTCCACAATCGCCGTTTTACCTGTACCAGGCTCACCGATGAGGATAGGATTATTCTTCGTTCTGCGCGAAAGGATTTGCAGCACGCGGCGAATCTCATCGTCGCGACCAATCACGGGATCTAACTTTCCGTCACGGGCTTCAGCCACTAAATCGCGCGCATATTTATTGAGTGCTTGGTAAGTATCTTCAGCACTGGCTGAGTCTACCTTCTTTCCTCCACGCAATTCCTTGATTGCAGCAGCGAGTGCAGTCGTAGTCATTCCAGCATCTTTCAGCATCTGCGCAACCACGCTAGGTGTGTTGAGCAAAGCCAAAAGGAGAGGTTCTAATCCGGTGAACTGGTCGCCGTCTTTTCGCGCAATCTCTTGTGCAGCATTGAGCACTTTGTTGCTTTCGTTGTCGAGATAGGGTTCTCCTCCTTCAACGCGGGGGAGACTCTGCAAGTGCTTATTGAGCGTTGCAGTGAGTACTTGCGCATTGACGCCAGTTTTTCCAAAAAGAAATTGAGTGACATTCTCTCCGACTTCCAAAACTCCATAGAGTAGGTGAGCAGGAGTGATGCTTTGTTGGTGCAATTCCGAAGCACGTTGCACTGCGTGTTGCAAAGCTTCTTGTGCTCTGATGGTGAAATTGTTGTAGTTCATATGTTTTGTTGTTTTAATCGTTAGAAAATAGTCGATAAGGAATGAAGAACGCTTTTTATATACAAGAACTTAAGTTCAATCGGTTGAGGATTTCTGTTGAATCGTCAAGTGTATTCTCAAGAACCGTCAAGTGCATTCGTTCCTTTTCACTGGAACACCGACATCCGCAATCGTGCAACAGCTTTGCCAATGGCTTTCTTATTCTTGCGAATCCCACAAGAATGCCGTTTGTCGTGAAAACACTGCAATTTTGTCCGTAAATCGCTGAATATAAAAGGTTTGTGTGACAAAATTTCAGTCATTTCATTGAGTTAACGAGTAGAGAGTTAGAAAAACCTCAAGATTTTCTCGCGAAAATTCAAACTTTATTTGGCAAATTGACAAGTAGATATTACTTTTGCAGTGGAAAACGACCGACTCTCTGTTTCTCGCTCGTGGTACACTCCTTATTATAGGATTTTGTTGATGATTTGTGGTTAAAATGGCTCAGCAAAGTTTGTTTTTGGGAGTAAAAACGCGAAGAGGTGAGAAGAAGGTCTATGTATAATTTTATAATACCTGATATTACGATGGCTTTTATCGAAAAACTCCAAGAATATCTCAAGAAGGAAGGTTATCTTCCTGAACTCACCGAATTCGGTCTTCAATTCAAATCTGAAAACTCGATTTCCTGAGCTTCAAGGACGATCAAGACGAACTCTTCCTCAACCTTTTCTTCCCACAAATCTTTGAGGTTACTCAAGAAAATCATCAAGATGTGCTCGTTGCTATCGACAGAGCAAACAGCGAAGTGAAAGTAGCTAAAGGTAGCGTACGTTTTGGAAATGCAGTTTGGGTAGGTGTTGAAATGCTCCTCTCAGAAAACTTTGATCTCAACGACATCGTTCCACGCTCCATCAATATGATGAAGTACTATCGCGATATTTTCTATCAAGCTTTCTCAGAAACTCCTTCTGGTAAGCTCGCCATCGAAGCTGCACAAAAACAACAAGCTGGCAAGTAATCTACATTAGATTGCAAAACCAATTGTAGTGAGAACATCCCTGCTAAATACCCCTTTTGCACTGCTCACTCGGTGCAAAAGGTATATTCCAGATAGAAGTTCGCCTCCACGTTTTTAGCATCTTGTTCAATTATATGAGCATTTTGCTTCCTAAAAGCACATTCATACTATGACTCTCATTAAATCCATCTCCGGATTCCGTGGCACCATCGGTGGTCGCACTGGAGATACCCTCAACCCCGTTGACATTGCCAAGTCTGTAGCTGCCTACGCTAGTTTGCGTGAAAAGGTGGTGAGCCGAAAATATCGCCGCAAAATTGTTGTAGGTCGCGATGCGCGCATTTCTGGTGAAATGGTTTCTCACGTTGTGTGTGGCACCTTGATGAGTATGGGCTTCGATGTCGTCAACATCGGATTGGCGTCTACTCCCACCACAGAATTGGCAGTCACCCTCGAAAGTGCTTGTGGTGGCATCATCATCACCGCATCTCACAACCCACGTCAGTGGAATGCACTCAAATTCCTCAATGAGCGCGGAGAATTCCTTCCCCCAGCTGAAGCGAGCGAAGTGGTGCGTTGCGCAAATGCAGACTGCTATGAGTTTGCAGACGTAGACAATCTAGGTTGTGATATTCAAAATCATAGTTACGACCAACGTCACATTGAGATTGTCAAGCAACTCGAATTGGTGGACGTTGAAGCCATTCGCCGTGCACACTTCACCGTCGCTCTCGATGCTGTAAACTCTGTGGGTGGTGTCATCATCCCCAAGCTTCTCGGTCAGTTGGGAGTCACACAAGTCACGCTACTTAACTGCGAACCCACGGGAGATTTCGCACACAATCCCGAACCTCTCAAGGAAAACCTCTCCGAAATCCGCAATTTGATGCGCAAGGGTCGTCACGACATCGGTTTCGTAGTAGACCCTGACGCCGACCGTCTTGCACTCATCTGTGAAGATGGTACTATGTTTGGAGAAGAAAATACACTTGTAGCTGTTGCTGACTATGTGTTGCAACACACTCCTGGCAACACCGTGAGCAACCTCTCTTCCACTCGTGGTCTTCGCGATGTCACCGAGAAGCACGGTTGCAACTACACGCCTGCTGCTGTGGGTGAAGTCAATGTAGTCACCAAAATGAAGGAAACCGGTGCTGTGATTGGTGGTGAAGGTAATGGAGGAGTCATCTATCCTGCTGCACACTCAGGTCGCGATGCTTTGGTGGGTATTGCACTCATCCTCACGCATCTCGCAAACTCGGTTGCAAAACTTCTGAGTTGCGCGACAGTCTTCCACAATACTTCATTTCTAAGAACCGCATCGATCTCAATCCCACCACCGATATCTTTGCTTTGCTCCAAAAAGTCAAAGAAATCTACAAAGACGAACAAATCACCGACATCGATGGTGTCAAGATTGATTTCGCCGACAAATGGGTGCATCTTCGCAAATCAAACACCGAACCCATCATTCGTGTTTATGCCGAAGCACACACTCGCGAAGAAGCCGATGCACTCGCCCAACAAATTGTGGATATGGTCTATGCCATGACTCAACAATAAAAAGGCAACATCACTAATGCAAAATCCCCTCTGCCTCAAATTGAGGGAGAGGGGACTGCTTTTATATAGCTTGACACATTTCTCCTATTCAAAGGTACAAATTGTTCAGATAGCCTGACACATACCTCCAACTCCCAAGGAACAAATTGACTCTATGAAGAAAAGCCTTCTTCCCCTAGCCGCCTTGTTGCCCCTCTGCGCTGCCGCTCAGCAACGCTACAACATCGTCTACATCATGACAGACGACCACACGGCACAAATGCTTTCTGCCTACGACAGTCGCAACATAAAAACTCCCAACCTCGACCGCATCGCACAAGATGGTGTCAAATTCACACACTCTTTCGTCGCCAACTCCTTGAGCGGCCCTTCTCGCGCCTGCATGCTCACGGGAAAACATTCCCACAAGAATGGATTTACCAACAACGAGCACGGCATCTTCAATGGAGCGCAACAAACCATGCCTAAACTCCTCCAAAAGGCTGGTTATCAAACATCAATTGTTGGTAAGTGGCACTTGGTGAGCGAACCTACGGGTTTTGATCATTGGGATATTCTCCCTGCACAAGGCAACTACTACGACCCTGATTTCTACAACGCAAAGGGTTCGTACAAGGTCAAAGGTTATCTCACCAACATCATCACCGACAAAGCCATTCAGTGGTTAGACGAAGAGCGAGATCCCAACAAACCCTTTGCCCTCTTTGTGCACCACAAGGCTTGTCATCGCGATTGGTTGCCCGAACTCAAATATCTTCGCGAATATGAAGATGTCAACTTCCCACTTCCTGCCAATTTCTACGACGACTATGCAGGTCGTGAAGCTGCTGGCAAGACAGAAATGGAGATTGACGACCATATGACGCTCGACTACGACTGCAAAATCATGCCCAAGGATGGAAAAGGTTCTCACCTCTTCTCCTCTTATTTAAACTTCCTCGGTCGTCTCAATACTGAAGATCGCGCTAAGTACGACTATTTCTACGACAGTATCAGCGTAGATTTTCATAATCGCAACCTCTCTGGCAAAGCCCTCGCAGAATACAAATTCCAACGTTACATGCGCGACTATGCCAAAGTGGTGAAATCGCTCGACGACAACGTGGGACGCCTGCTCGATCACCTCAAAGAGAAAGGATTGCTCGACAACACCCTCGTGGTCTACACCTCCGACCAAGGATTCTACATGGGAGAACACGGATGGTTCGACAAGCGATTTATGTATGAAGAATCATTGAACACTCCGCTCCTTATGCACCTCCCCAAAGGGTTCAAGGCGCGAGGCGACATCAACGAGATGGTACAAAACATCGACTATGCGCCCACCTTCTTAGAGTTGGCTGGTGCTCCCATCCCATCTGACATCCAAGGTGTTTCGCTTGTGCCACTGCTCAAAGGGCAGCATCCCAAAAACTGGCGCAAGAGTGTCTACTATCACTACTACGAATATCCTGCGGAACACAGCGTGCGCCGTCACTATGGTGTGCGTGGAGAGCGCTACAAATTGATGCATTTCTATAATGACAACGATGCGTGGGAACTCTATGATTTGAAGAACGACCCCACAGAGATGCACAATCTCTATGGTGATCCCAAGATGAAGCAAGTCACCAAGGAAATGAAAAAAGAATTGTTGCGCTTGCAAAAGCAATATGACGATAGCATTCGATTCCAGCAAAAACTCTAATCGTTTGCTCCCTTTTTAGTGACACGAGGCTCCCTAGCTTCGTGTCTCTCACTTCTATGGCTAGGAGCCCTAGAAGAACTAGAAACCCTAGAAGTTCTAGAACCACTAGAAATGCTAGAACATCTAGAAGAACTAGAATCTCTAGAACTTCTAATCTCTAATCCGAGCCGCGCTTGACGCGGCGAGTATAAAAGGGTCTGCGACCCTCTAACGTCTACCTCGTATGCTCGACAAACAACAGCTCACACAACTCTATCTCAAAGACACCTCGTTTGTCAATCTCATGACGCGGCGCATATTCAATGTGTTGCTCATTGCCAATCCCTACGACGCCTTTATGCTCGAAGACGATGGACGTATAGACGAGAAACTCTTCAACGAATATGCCGCACTCTCCTTGCGCTATCCACCACGTTTCACGCAAGTAAGCACAGAAACCGAAGCCTGGGGAGAACTCCACCGCAACTCCTTCGACCTCATCATCGTCATGCCCGGCACTGACAACAGCGACACCTTCGACATCGCACGCGGCATCAAACATCGCTTCCAGCACATCCCCCTTGTTGTACTCACCCCTTTTAGCCACGGCATCACAGCGCGCATCGAGCACGAAGACCTTTCCGACTTCGAATACGTCTTCTGCTGGTTGGGAAACACCGATTTGTTGCTCTCCATCATCAAATTGATTGAAGACAAAATGAATCTCGATCACGACATCGAAGAAGGTGGTGTACAACAAATCATCCTCGTAGAAGACAACATACGCTTCTATTCCTCCGTCCTGCCCGAGTTGTACAAATTTGTGTTGCAGCAAAGCATGGAGTTCGCCACCGAAGCCCTCAACGAACACCAACGCACCCTCCGCATGCGCGGACGTCCCAAAATCGTGTTGGCGCGTACCTACGAAGAAGCCACAACCCTCTACGACCGCCATCCCAACAACGTATTAGGGGTCATCACCGATGCACGCTATCCCCGTGGAGGAGTGGTAGATCCACAAGCCGGTGTGCAACTCTTAGCCGAATTGCGCAAGCGCGATCCCTTTTTGCCCCTCATCCTCGAATCGGCAGAGTCAGAAAATGCCCTTCAAGCCAAAGCCTACAATGCCGATTTTATCGACAAGAATTCAAAGAAAATGGCTGTCGACCTCCGCGAAGTGGTGAAACAACGATTCGGGTTTGGTGATTTCATCTTCCGCGATCCGCAAACTCACCAAGAGGTGATGCGCGCTAACAATTTGAAAGAGATGCAATCCGCCATCCTCACCGTACCGGCCGAGTCCTTACTCTATCACATCACACGCAACCACGTTTCGCGCTGGTTGCGCAGTCGCGCCATGTTCCCCGCCGCCGAGTTCGTCAAACAACTCTCCTGGGAAGAACTCCAAGACATCGACGCCCACCGTCGCGCCATCTTTGAAGCCATCGTCGACTATCGCCGCATGAAACCAAGGAGTCGTTGCCGTGTTCCGTCGCGATCGTTTCGACCGCTATTCTAATTTTGCACGCATTGGCGAAGGTTCTCTCGGAGGGAAAGGCCGCGGCCTTGCCTTCATCGACAACATCGTCAAACACCATCCCGAACTCAATCAGTTCGACAATGCCACCGTCATGATTCCCAAGACCGTAGTGCTCTGCACCGACCTCTTCGAGGAATTCATGGACCACAACAACCTCTATCAGCTCGCACTCTCCGATGCCGACGATGCCGTCATCCTCGATGCCTTCCGCCGCGCCACGCTTCCTGCAAGTTTGGAGGGGAGACATCCTCACCTTCATCGAAGCCACCAGTAGTCCCATTGCCGTCCGATCCAGTTCATTGCTCGAAGACAGCCATTATCAACCCTTTGCCGGCATTTACAACACCTACATGGTGCCCCTTCTCGACAATCGCCACCGCATGCTCCATATGCTCTGCGATGCCATCAAAGGCGTTTATGCGTCTGTGTTTTTCAAAGATTCCAAAGCCTATATGCAAGCCACGCGCAACGTCATTGACCAAGAAAAAATGGCCGTGATTTTGCAGGAAGTAGTCGGCAGACAATATGGTGATCGCTACTATCCCAGTATGTCGGGTGTGGGACGCTCGCTCAACTACTATCCCATCGGGGATGAGCTTGCCGAAGAGGGAATCGTGAGTCTAGCCCTCGGATTGGGAAAATATATTGTAGACGGTGGACAAACCTTGCGCATCTGTCCCCATCATCCTGGAAAAGTGTTGCAGATGTCGGACACTGAAATGGCATTGCGCGAAACGCAAACACGATTCTATGCCCTCGATTTGAAGAATATGGGAGAGAATTTCTCTGTCGACGATGCCTTCAATCTCTTGAAACTCTCCGTGCGAGAAGCCGACAAAGACGGTGCGTTGCAATATCTAGCCTCCACCTACAACCCCACCGACCAAGTCATCTATCCCGGAGTCTATCCTGAGGGAAGAAAAATCATCAGTTTTGTCGGAGTACTGGAACACGACGTAGTGCCGCTCCCTCATCTCCTCCGCGAGGTGTTGCACCTCGGTCAAGAAGCCATGCGCCGTCCGGTGGAAATCGAATTTGCCGTGGAAGTCGATGCCGCCACCCGCAGTTGCGTGTTCTATCTGCTGCAAATCCGCCCCATGGTCGATGTGAAAAGCGATGTCCATATCGATCTCTCCGAGATCTCGCACCGAAAACATCTTGCTCCAAAGCGACAACGCCCTCGGACACGGACAAATGGACGACATCGCAGACGTGGTTTATGTGAAAACAGATGGCTACAACGCAGGCAACAACCCTTTAATTGCAGAAGAAATTTCGCGCATCAATGCCAAATTCCTCGACAAAGGCGAGCACTACGTCCTGGTAGGCCTGGTCGATGGGGGTCTAGCGATTCGTGGTTGGGAATTCCTGTGAAATGGCCTAACATCTCGGCTGCACGCATCATTGTCGAAGCCGGCCTGATCAACTATCGCGTTGATCCTTCGCAAGGCACTCACTTTTTTTCCAAAACCTCACCTCGTTTGGCGTGGGCTATTTCACCATCAATGATTTCAACGGCGATGGCATCTACAATCGCGCCCTCCTCGATGCCCTCCCTGCCGTCGAAGAAACCGCTCATGTGCGCCATGTCCGTTTCCCAAAACCGCTCACCATCAAACTCGATGGTAAGAAAAAACTCGGTTACGTGCTCACAGCTGAATAGACCACATCATTTTGTTGTTTCCGCTATCTCCTATAATGATATGGGTCGAAATAGGGGCAAAGCGTGAAAAAAACGCAGAAAAGTGACATTTTCAATTTGAAAATGTCACTTTTTGCTATTTCAACCTATCATTTCAAGTTGACAAAACACATTCCTTTGCCACATTGTTGTTACTCCTCTAATGGGCATCCTCCTCCCCTACTCTTACCCTTTACCCCAAATCTGTTCAGAATCTAATGACCGATTTGGGATAATGTTTAGCTATCATTGCTAAAAACGATGGTCCACAGTCCATAGAATCTTGTTGAGATCGTATTCTCGTATTACATATTGAGTCGCTTCATCGATTCGGTTGCAGAATCCTTTCTTTGGCGGATTTCCTTTTGATTAAATCGATAGCGGATCTGGATAGAAACACTGCGAGTGTCGCTATAATTCTTGTCATATAGTCTGACACCCTCCATTTGTGTTAATCCTGTATTCCAAGCCGTTTTCAAAAGGTCCGTCCCAAGAATAGACACATCCATTTTCCCTCCTAAAAGTTGTTTGCGAACTTCAATATCCAACTGGTGTTGCTGCCCAACTTCAAAGCTTCCAGTTGTTAGCGGACTTCGATAAGTATAGTTCAATTCGATATCACACCATTTTGGCACAGTTAGTGTTTGAGTTAGTCGGGTATAGAACAATGGTTTTTCCTTAATACTTAGATTGTATTTTCTACCATCAAGTTGTTCATATTGCACCATGCCTAATAAATTGGAAGAATACCATCCCCAACTCTTAGACACATTCCCCATTAGTTGGACTCTATGGTGGTGATCAAAATTGGTTTTGGAGATGACGTAACCTGACGCTAAATCATCCTTTTTTTGAACATAGTTGTCAATGTGATCACGTGAGTACTGATAGTTTACAGCAAGATAAAAGATATTATACATAAACTCATATCCTACTCGATAGTTCTTCTCTGGCAATAAGTTGGGATTTGCATCTGAAGAAACAAATTGGTTAGAGTAATAACGATTGTTGCTTAAATCTTCCAAACTGGGTCTGCGACTCCCTGAAGTAAAACTGAAATTGTGCATTGACGCTCCCAACGTTCCAGAGATCTTTCCTACAAAGAAAATATCATTGTAGCTACGGTTAATGCTGTTCAGAGGTTCATTGGGCACTAATAGATAACTATTTGCATGCTCAAAACGAAGCCCCAAAGAGGCACTCCACCTGCTTAGAGGGAATGAATAATTGAAATACCCCGCATATACTCTTTCGTTGTTAGTACCAACACTTGGATAAGTCGCATCTGTGGTTTGCTTTCTATCCCCCTTTATTTGGTACAAATCGGCACCTCCTTCAAGAAAGTGTTTGTCCGAAAAGCTATAAGATAGATATGGCGAAAGTTGAAAAAGAGCATAAGATGCGTTAGTGGAGAGATGATGATTTTCTATTTTGCCCCTCTCCCTCTCTCTCGTGATTTGCTGACGTTCCAGATCTTTGACAATAGCATCAGCATTGATTTCAAGTTTTAGTCTATTGGAGGCTTTCCACTCTGTATAGGCATTAAAATGATGGAAGACACTTGTGTTATCAACAGAAGTGTTGGACTCCAAATTTTGCCATCCTTGTTTACTTGTATTATAGCGCGTGTTATCTCCGCCATGACTATTGATTTTGCTGCTTGACAAATTATATCCTATCCCCCAAGTCAACGTTTTAAGAGGAGTAAAGTTTGCCTTCATGAGTATGTTTCTTGACAAATCACTTATTGTGTCCGCAAGTTGAGTTTGTAGGTCCAACTGAGGAATGACTTGAGCCTCAATGCTGTGTGTATTGTTCATACGGTTGTTCCCCTGATTAAGCTGAAGACTGACATTGTATTTATCATTGGCATAGCCCAACAAGAGATCACCTAAATATGAAAAAGCGTGGTTGAATTGCCCCTTACTTTTTACTTGACCTGTGAAAGTATCTTTTTGACGCTTAGTTTTGATGTGAAGTACAGCATTTACACTGCCACGATATCTTGGACCCGGATTTCGTTCAAGCGTTATAGACTTGATTACTTTGGGGTCTATTGACTTTAATTCATCGTGAGAAAAGCTCTCTTTATTATCCAATAATATGAGAATCTTGCCTCCGCCAAGTAATGTTACACTTCCATCTCCATCCACTGCGACTCCAGGGAGTTGTGCCAACAGTCGAAAGATACTCGATTGTTGTGCCAAAGGTGTACCTTCTACATTGACTTCTAGTTGATGATTACTCAATTTAATGTTTCTTTTGTGTCCTCTTGCTATCACCTCGCCCAAAGTGTAGGACAAAGGGTGCATTTCCACTTTTGCAGGGAGTGCGTTTATGTTTATCTTTTGTGACTCATATCCTATACGAGTGAAACAGAAGTAACTGATTGGCAAGGATTTCCCAAACCGAAATACACCAGTACTATCAGTAACTACTCCCTGCAACAATGTACTGTCTTTGCTATAAGCAACGACATTACAGAGTTCTAATGGCTGCTTGTTCTCATCTATCACCACGGACTTAATGACTTCTTGTCCCCATAGAGACGATACGTTGAGACATAAAGCCAAAAGAACAAACAAAATTCTATATGCTTTCATATTCGTGAGTTATTTATTATGATAAACCATACAATTGGGGGTTCCAAAAAGATCTCTCTTGTATTTGAGAGTACAAACCCTTCTATTTTTCCTATTGTAGGGTTGAAGGAAATGACTTTTCTTTTCGAGTTGTAGTTTGCTCCTTTCTACACTGATGTTTTATAGTTATCGAGCAATTAGTTGAATTATTTCGTAGGAAAGGCAAACACTCCTAAGAACAAGAATGAACATCATCTGTTCTTGCTCTATGATTACATTATTGCTCGTTTATAGGTGCAATATTATGTATTAAAAACAACACAACCAAACTTTATTGCATTTTCTTTTTTTGAAAGGGAAAATGTATCGTAGTGTGTAGAGTCAACCATCAAGTACAAGACCATATTCTGGGGTGATGGATTGCTTTTATAGGTGTATTGTATTTTAGTGCCTTCCTGGGTCTGAAATAGATTTCTTCTGGATGCTTATGATTCTATTGTCAGTGTATTTCTCAAAAGAGACTCCTTTTGCTTTTGTACTGGGCACACCTTGCTCGGGTAAATCTGATGCCTTTATGAACAACTTCACGCACACACATACGAGCGCACATACGCGCGTACGCGCGCGCTTTCCAACAGCGATGTTGTTTTTTTGCTGTCACAAGTGTCACACGCGGAGTAAATTTGGGTGGAAAAACCTTCTATTTTTAGACAATGAAGAAGAGAAACAAAGCCTTTTTCGGGGTCTTATTTTGTGTATGTTCGGCACTTGAATCACGAATTTGTTAAAACACATTCAAATAAACATTGTATCAAACTGAAATACAGCGGGTTACCACATTCCTTGTGACACTTGTGACAGCAAAAATGCAAAAACTCTTGACAGGAGCGTGCGCGTACGCGCGCGAGATAGGGTGTTTATAGGTATTTTCACAATTCCAATGTTCCCTTTCCTATTTCTATTTCAGAGCGAAGGATTTCTCGGCTTCTACCCCTTTATTGAAAACGACACGTCAGTTTCAATAAAACGACACGTCGTTTCCAACAAAACAACACGTCGTTTTCAACAAAACAACACGTCAGTTTCAACAAAACAACACGTCGTTTCCAACAAAACAACACGATGTTTTCGACAAAACAAACCGTTGGTTGAGAGGAAGCGGCACGCGCTTTCGGACAATACCCTCTTCGGACAATGCCCAATAAACGGAAGGGAACAGAAAAAACAGCAAAAAACAAAATACCCTTGATTTGACAAGTTAGAATTGTCAAAATCAAGGGTAAGAAAAATTTTTTGTTGCTTTTCGGCCTTTTTTTCACGCTTTTCCCCTATTTCAACCCCTATATCAATGAGGGGGATGAAGTGAGGAGAAGAAAATGTGACTACGAAAAGTACCGAAAAGCCGTAGTGCATTTAGCGCGTGAGCAACTCCAGTGTGGAAAGTTTGTGGAGCACACTGGCTTGAATCATTTGTTGCGCTTGTTCAAGTTCGCCCATTTGGAGGGATTCACCATAAGCTTGCTTGTAGTATTGCTCCGCTTCGTTATACTTCTTGAGTTCACGATAAGAGTCGCCTACCATCACAAGATAGTTGATTTTGTTCATCAACACTTTCTCGGAAGGAATCGCCACCTTGAGCCATTCGATGGCTTGTTCGTGGTCGGCAGCACTGAGTTTATTGCCAGCAGCGTAATAGAGGGATTGCGCAGCCATGGCATAGTCGGCAGCATTGGCGTCAGCACCGAGGGTGGCAAGATATTGGCGCATGAGTTTGAGATACAGTGCCACATCCTTGTTCTTGTAGATGGCAAAGAGGGCATTGTAGTAGTCGCGCGACTTGTCGTAGGGGGTGGCACTGGTGAACTTGATGACGTCGTAGGCCTTCTTGTAGTCGGTGCGGATTTTTTCGAGATAGGTTTTGTAGCTCTCATCACCTTTCTTGACGAGTTTGAGCATACGTTCATCGTTTTTCTCCACCACGTAGTAAGCAGCAGGCTCACCCACAGCAGCCATCCAAGCATCCATATTCTTGCTGATGTAGTCTACCAAACGATAGGTGGTTTCTTCGTCGTCGCCACCGAGATAACCAATGATGATGTAGTCTTTGCGGTTGATAAGACTATTGTCGCTCATCTTCTTCTCGATGTAGGCTTGATAGATTTTGCGCACGCGCACCACCCATTTCTCAGCGTCCATACCATCTTGTGTGGTGAGAAATTGGGGAGCAAGGGTGAGCAAATCTTGCTGAATGGTGAGATCGTTGGGGTTTTGGCGATACTCCTTGTAGAGTTGCTCAAAACCTTTCACTTCTCCCACGGCAGTCTTGGCCATAGCCATGAGTTCTTGAGCGTTCATATAGCCCACATTGATGGACAGGGCTTTACCTTCTCCATCGAAGATGCCTAGTGTGGGGAAGCCTCAACTTTGTAGGTCTTGGCAACATCTACGTTTTCGGGCTTTTCAGCATCAAGTTGAACAGCAACAAAATGCTTGTTGAAGTATTCTCCCACTTCTGGCTGGGTGAAGATTTGTTTCTCCATCTTTTTGCAAGGTCCGCACCACACCGCGTAGAAGTCGACAAAGAGGGGTTTCCCTTCGGACTTGGCTTTGGCGAGGGCTTGTGCAAAAGTGCCTTTGAAAAATTGGATGCCTTTGCCTTCTTGCGCCATAGCTGGGAGGGCTAGGAAGGTGCAGAGAAGAGCAAAGAGGAAAATGCGAATTTGTTTCATTGTGCCTCGTTTTAGTTGTTAGCAACTGTTGTGTTAGTAGAGGTGGAAGCGTCTGAAGAAGCACCGGAAGCGTTATCAGCGGGTGCATCGGCAGAAGCATCTTCGGTGGTTTCAGCCTTGTCTTTGACGATGAAGGTGAAGAGTCCCTTGAGTTCGCGCGAATAGCCCTCGTTGGTGACACGGAGATTGACGGTGTAGCGTCCATTGGGAAGTGTCGCCACGGCTTTGGGGAAGAGGTTGATGGTGCCTCCACTCACGGTGACGAGTCCTTCTTGCACGGCTTTGTTGAAAGCCGCTGCATCAGCGCCTTCGCTCACGGTGACGCTTTGGAAATAGAAATTGACGGGGTTAGTGCCCGACACCCCTTGTATGCGCTGTGACGACCAGGGAGCAGGATATTCGTGGGTGAGGCTGTGCACATCATCATCGCTCACTTGACGATAGACCACTAATTCTTTGTTGGAAAAAGAAGCATATTCTGTGTCAAGATAGCCCACCGTGGTTTCGTGGCACGCGGTGAGGACTGAAGTGCTGAAAAGACTTGCGAGCAGCAAGCAGGAAAGGAGGATTCTTTTCATATCACAAAGGAAGTGAAGATTAGAATTCGAGGAGGGTGAAATTGTATTGTAGAGAGTGCACGGTTCCGGTTTTTGTGCGGATGTTGTGTGAAGCCACGGTACGCTCTATTTGTGTGGTGGGCGACACCACGTGAAGGGTCAAAGGACCTGCGCCGGCTACTCCTCCGAAGGTGGAAGCAAAGGTGTACATCCACAACTTTGTGCCAGAGGCCATGGTGTAGATTTTACCGCCTGTGCCGATGGCTTTTCCGCTGGTGGATTTGGCACCGCGTACAAAGTTTTCGAGGAGGAGATTTTCATTGGGGATGACGTGCGACAAAACGATTCGGCGACACTCCTCGACACTGATTTCGTCAATGAGCTGCATAATCTGACTGTCGGTGGCGGTGTTCTTGTCGAAAGCGGCACGCGTGGTCACTGTGGCTGCATTGTTGAGAGTGTCAGAGCCTTCAGGAGTGCCGGGAGTGGCAATCGTGTCGGGGACAGTGGGGGTGACCGTAGAGTCGTTGCCATTGCCCGTGTCTGTGCTGTCCACTGGATTGTTGGTGCTGGTGGAATCGTTTTCTCCGTCGGCGACCACAGGAGTGTGGGTCTTGAGCAGATAGCGGCGGATGCTGTGGTTGGTGGGAGCTATGAAAGTGATTTGATTACCATATTCACTTTTCCCCTCAAAAACGTCATTGAGTCCTGCACGTTCGATGAGATGAACGAGATAGCTATAATTATAGGGATCTCCTTTGAAATAAGTGAGCATCGAAGTGTCGTGGTAGGCTTGGGCACGTCCTGTTTCTACGAAGTCGTAGTCGGTGCAGGCTGTGAGGCAACCTATGAAGAGGAGGCAAAGAAAGAAGATGCCTTGTTTGATGCGATGTGTCATATCTTTGATGTATTTCCTTCGTGAGGTTCGTGGAAAACTAGTTGTTATAGCGGTGCCAATAGGGACGTTGCAAAATCAAACCATTGATGACTTTGCCGTCTTTGTCACGCTGTGCACCATAAGGCACGGGAAGATTGAGCGCACCATCGGCAATGTCTTGCTTGGTGAGTGTGCTCCATTTTCCAGGGAGGTCAGTTTTGATGTAGCCATTGCGCAAGATGTCGTAGTAGCGTGTGTCGTTTTCCAACACAAATTCGCGTTCACGCTCGTGGAAAATAGCGCGTTTGAGGTCGCTTTCTCCGTTGGCAGGATAGGCTGCAGCACCCGCACGAGCGCGAATGACATTGAGATCGGCCATAGCTTCGGCAGTGCGTCCTAGTTTGTTGAGACATTCTGCGCGCAACAAGTAGATGTCGGCCAGACGCCAATAGACATAGTTGGCATCGATGCTCAAGAAGGATTTTCCGGCTTCAGTGCCTTGGTCGACGGTGTAGACGGCATTGCGGAACTTGTAGGGCACGGCATAGTCTGTGCCTCCTGCCATATGCGCTTCATCTTGCTTGTAGAAGAAAGCGGTGCGACGCAAATCTCCTGCATCGGGATAAAGTTTGTTGACCGTGGAGCGGTGCAAACGATATTCTGCTTGCGCGAGGTCACCTTCGAGTTTGGTGTCGTTGACTGGCCAAGTGGCATAGAACGTGGCGACATCATTCTTGGTGGTGGCTTCGTTGTCACGGCTTTTGTCGTAGGCTATAGAGAAAATCTCTTCGGGATTATTGGCCGTGGGGTTGGAGAGGAGTTGGCAAAGGGCTTCGGGACTCTCTACCAGGCTGTAATTGCCGGCATCGCCTTTGATGAGGTGAGTGGCATATTCCACACTCTTTTCATAGGCGGCTTTGGCATCTACGTTGGAGTAGCCATAGAGTTCGGCCATACTTCCTTTCCACGCATAGAGATTGGCGAGGAGGGCTGCTGCACTTCCTTTGGAAGCATATTGCTTGCTCGCAACACTTGCTCCAGCTGCATTGCGGAGTTGAGAGTAGTCGGGAAGCATATTGTAGGCTTGCTCAGCGTGAGTGATGCCTGCTTCGAGCACTTCTTGTGGAGAGGAAAGGTTGTAGACACGAATTTCTTTGGCATCGGTGGGCACAACGGCTTGCCCGTAGGCGCGTGCGAGTTGGAGGTAACCAAAGCCAAGGGCGAAGTGTGCCTGACCCGCGTGATAGTTGTAGCGGTCTTGGGTGAGTCCTTTGGTGGAACCGATGTTTCGAGCAAGAGGTTTGACTCAAAAATCATTCGATAGATGCCAACCCAATCGGCAGAACTTTCCAGGATGGTTCGTGGGTTTCCTTCACGAAGTTGTTGGTCGAACTGCGATTCGTCAGCAAGAAGCCCAATTCGCGTGATGGGTCGCACAGCGTCCATAGCATTATTGAGATAGAAATGTATGGTGCTTGTGGTGGTGTTCAATTCGCTTTCTGAGGAAAAAGCGTTGGAATAGGTGATGGCATTCTCTGGTGTGAAATCTAAGTTGCAAGATACCAATCCCAAACTAAGAAAAGCGGAACAGAGATAGGGGATGAATTGATGCTTCATTAGAATTTGAAATTAAGCCCGAGGGTGAGTTGACGATTCAGAGGATACATTGCGCCGGTGTCTTTACCAGTGGCAGGGTTGATGATTTCAGGATCGATGCCAGAATAGTTGGTGAGGAGGAAGAGGTTTTCTCCTGTGAAGTAGACGCGTCCCTCAGTGAGTCGAAGTGCCTTGGTGATTTTTGCAGGAAGGGTGTAGCTGAGGGTGAGTTGTTTGAGACGCAGGTAGCTCACATTTTCAATGTTGCTATCGATTTCACCGTCGAATTGTCCGACATAGCCGTCGTCAGCAAATTCCAACGAAGGATAGTCTGCACGGTCACCTTCTTTTGCCCAGAACTTGGCTTTGGTAAAGTCGTTCATCACTACACCAAATTTCTTGTTGAACAAGAAGGCTCCGCCTTTCACCATATTCATCATACGCTGACCAATGGTGTAGGTGGTGAGGAAGGTGAGGGTGAAGTTTTTGTAGGTAAAGGTGTTGGTGATACCTCCCTGAGCAATGGGCAGAGCCGAACCTGCATAGTAGAGGTCGTTGCTATTGATGATGCCATCGCCGTTTGGTCTTTGATTTTGCGACCACCGGGGCGAAGGGGATGGGTCAATGCACCGAAGGAGAGGGGCACGCGTTTTCCTTCCTGACTATAATAATAGGGGATTTGGCTCTCGTTTTGCACAATTCCTTCATCGTGATAGGTGTAGATGCCGTAGATGGGACGACCGAGGACTTTGTCGTTGAGGTCTTTGCCATCATAAGAAGAGAGGAATTTGTTCCAGTTGCGAGAGATGTTGAATCCTAAATCCCAAGTGAATTCTTTGGTGCGATAGAGTGAGGCGGTGACGTCTAGTTCCAAACCTTCGTTGGAGATGGAGGATGCGTTTGTCCAAACGTTTTTGGAGATGAAGAAGTTACCAGGCGTGGGCACTTGCATCAACAAATCGTGGGAGTGCTTGTAGTAGTAGTCGGTGCGCACCTTGATGCGGCTGTTGAGGAATTCGAGGTCTAAACCCAAATCGTATTGGTCGCTCTTCTCCCAAGTGAGGTGACTGTTTGCCATTTCACTGGGTTGCAAACCGGATTCTCCCATAAAGATGTTGGACTCTTCCATCAGTCCGTGCGCCAAATAGGCTTCTTGGAACTTTTGTCCGCTTCGTCCCCAAGAGGCGCGGAATTTACCGTAAGAGAGATACCAGATGTCGCGCATAAAGTTCTCCTGACTAAATGCCCATCCTGCGGCTACTGAGGGAAAGGATGCCCAGCGCACATCGCGACCGAAAACGGAAGATCCGTCATAGCGCACGGAGGCTTCGAGGAGATAGCGACGATCGTAGTTGTAGGCGATGCGACCGAGATAACTCATCATTTGTTGTTCTTCGCGATTGGTCTGTATGCGTTGAAGATACTCTCTGCGACCTTCTACATCACGTCCTTGTGGCCAGCCTTCACCAATTTCATAGATTTTGTTGGTGGGGCCGCCAGAAGCGTTGCCTTTGATGTTTTCGGAGAGGTCGTAGGTGGTGGTGAAACCTCCTAAGAGTTCAAAGTTGTTCTTTTCTTTGAGGGTGAATTTGTAGGTGAGGGTATTTTCCCACTGTATCATAGCCGTCATAGAGCGTGTGCTCTCCACCGATGAGAGGTTGTTGTTGTTCAAGTAGGTGGGACGGAACATATGATTGTTGGAGAAGTAGGCATCAACTGAAGCTGTGGTGAGGAACTTCAAACCGGGGAGGAAGGTGTAGTCTGCTCCCATAGTAAGACGTGGATTGAACATACCATTTCGGGCACGAACATCACGAACGCGCTGCAAGGTTTGCTCTTCTGCCACGGAACCAGCTCCTGGGTAGACGGTGGGCATTTGTTTGGGATCGACTTCTAGACCTTGGATGCTGGAACCGCTGATGGCGCTTTGTTTGGCATAGGAGAGGTTTACTCGGGTGAAGAAGTTGAGTTTTGGCGAAAGACGCAAATCTAAATTGGTCAAGAAGTTGAGACGTTGGAATCCGCTATTGATTTGGATGCCAGTCTCATCATAGAGACCAAGACTCACGAGATAGCGGGCATTGTCGGTGCCGCCGCGAGCGTAGAAGTTGCCCGAGGTGACTTTACCAATTTGGAAGAAGTATTTCCACCAGTTGGTGTCGTTATTGTAGAAACTATTGAGGGAGTCTTGCACGGCTGCAGGTGCTGTGCCGTCTTCTCCGAGCACATTACCATTTCCCCAGAAATAGTCGTAAGCACCATCACCAAATTGTGACCTGCCATAGGATTGCCCGTAGCCGTTGGGAAGGACGTAATTGCCTGTGATGTAGTCGTAATAGCCGTAGCGTTGATGGCGCGCAAGGAGATTGTGCACATAACGCTCGCCATTACCGCGCATTTGCAATGGGGTTTTGGGGAGGAAAGAAAGGCTTTGCGAGAGAGTGACTCCGAATTCGGGACGACCGAGACGACCTTTCTTTGTTGTAATCAATACGACGCCATTACCTGAACGTGAACCATAGAGGGAGGCGGAAGCTGCGTCTTTCAACACTTCTACGGACTCGATGGTTGTGGGATCTAGTCCGGCAAGGGCATTGATGCCGCCTGTGGCTTCGGCTGAGACGTTGGAAATGGGCACTCCATCGATGACGAAGAGGGGGGTGCCGTCGTTTACACCTTTGGTGTTGAGCGAACTGATGCCGCGAATGTTGATGCGTGCACCACCACCTCCAGGAGAACCGGAAACGTTGGTGACGGCTAGACCTGAGAGTTGACCTTGCAACAGGTTTTGAATGCTAGGTGCAGGGGCATCTTTGAGTTTGTCGGCTTTGATGCTGCTCACGGCTCCTACGAGTTCGCGAGAGTTGCGCTCACCATAGGCAACAACAGTGGCTTCTCCTAATTGGGTAGCCATTTCTTTGAGGGTGATGCGGGGCACAACACCATTGGCAAACTTCACAGTGGTGGATTGATATCCGATGGAGGATACCAAGAGTTCACCACTCTTGACGGTGGTGGGCAACACGAAGGTGCCGTCTTCTTGGGTCATCGTGACGAAGGTGGTGCCTTTGAGCTGCACATTGGCTGACATTACGGGGTGTCCGGCTCCATCGCGCACCAATCCGCGCAAACCTTGTGGTGCTGTTTGCTGAGAAGCGGTGGCATTGGTGGCACCAGTTTGCGCTGCGGTGGATGGCGTTGCAGTAGCGGCATTGCGCATCACGCGCAACTGTTTACCTTGCAGGCTATAAGAGAAGGGGGTGTTCTTAAAAAGGAGGGCAAGTGCTGCTTCGGGAGTGGTTTCATCGAAATCTACCGTGACAGCAACGGGGGATTGGCGCACGGCTTCTCCACCTTCGAGTTGATAACCGCCTTTTTGAACGACATAGTTGAGCACCGTCCACAGGTCTTTTTCCTTGAAGGAAACGGTGAGTGTGGTGGGTGTGGTCTGCGCTTGTGCTGTCATTGCAGGTGTTCCAGCAAGAAGGACACCTCCCATAAGGGCGACCAGACTTAGACGCAGAGGTGAGTTATGTTGTGACATATCTTTATAACGAGGTTAGGAGAGATGAAACTTAATTGTGTTCCCACTTTTTATTTTCGGGAGCTTGACTCTTGACGATGATGAAACGCTGACGTGCATCGTTGAGGAGTCGTTGCAAAACTGCAGAGAGGTCGGCGGGTTTTACATCCGACACGCGAACGCTTTGCTCTGCTGGTGCTGCTGTATTGGCTTTGTTGGAAGTGGCTGCATCGGCAGATTTCTTTGCGCTTGTGCCTTTGCCATTGCCTGAAACGCTTGTAGTTTTGCTAGATGCATTTGCCACGGGCAGTTCTGGCACCTTTCCTGTTTCGACGTAGTTGTTGAGGAGGGCAAGCCATACTCCGAGTCCTAATTGCGAAGTTTGCTGTTTGTCGCGCTCTTCTTCGTCTAGGATGAAGGGTATTTGTACCTTTTTGAAGGCGTCGTTGTCGATGTTTCCTGCTGCCATTGCGCGCAAAATCTCTAAAGTGCGTGCCTTCAAATGATCTGCTTTTTCACGAGAAGTGGAGAAGTGGATGGAAAGGGTGGCACGTCCTACGGGTGACTCCACGTGATTGGTGCTGACGGCAATGCTATAGGTGGCTTGTTCGCGCTCACGAAGTTCGTCGAAGAGAACATTTTGCAAAAGTGGTTCGATGAGGGAGAGGGCAAGTGCCTGGCGTTCGCTGAGATGGGGCTGATCAAGTATGAAGGAGAGTTCTACTTCTCCCATATCTCCTGGGGTGTCTACTTCGAATTGTCGATCAATGATGCGTTCTTTGCTGGTGAAGTCGCGAGCAGCATAGTCGGCTGGAGTAAATGCTTTGCGTGGTTGTTTTGCATCACCAGGAAGGGCTGCGAGATAGGTGGTGACGAGTCGCTTTGCTTCTGCTTCTGAAAGGTCACCAACTAGGCAAGCATTAAAGTGTGCTGCGTTACCGAAGTGTTCTTTGTAGAGACGTTCCAGGTCATTGAAGCGCATCTTGGAGAAGAAGGCTTTGTCTTCGCGTGGATTGTCGGGGGTGATGGGAGAAAGTACTTCTTGCACTTGACGATCGACGGCTTCTTTTCCGACTTGTGGACGAGAAGCCCAGACGTATTCTTTGCGTTGCAACCACTTGTCGAACACGGGTTGTGAGAAGTTTTGACGAGCTAACACCAAATACAGGTAGGAGAAAAGGGCATCGGCTTCATCGGTTTTGCTGCGGGCTTGGAGTCCATCGAGATAGTCGTTGATGGTGAGGTCTACTTCAATGGGGCGGTTGCCTAACCAACTGGCGAGTTGGTTGCGAGAATACTTATAGACTCCGGACTGCATAATCAGTCCTTGCATAGCAGCAAAGGAAGCTAAATCTTCGGTTTTCACCAACATCTGTCCGCCTTTGGCTGCTGCGAGAAGCATCACTTCGCCTTTTAAGTCATTGGGGAGGGACTTGTAAACGACTTTCATGCCATTGGAAAGTGTCCATTCCACTGCTTCAAGCGAAGGCAAGCGTTGTTCGCGCACAATTTTGCCTTGGGGAAGTGCGAAGTCGATGAGATTTTTGGGTGCTGAAGCTTGTTGCGGTGCTTCTCCATCATCAGCTTTTACGGAAGCGAGGAGTTTTTCGGCCTCATCTTGAGTTATCGCTGGTTCTTTTTCTGACGCGGTGTAAGCTACAAAGGCGAGATTTCGGGTGTGTCCCATCTTCTCTTGCAACCAGGCTTGTAGGTCTTCTGCTTCGAGTTCTACAAGTGTTTCGAGGTTGTCTTGCAACTGTGCTCGGAGTTCTTTGAGCGGAGTTCCATAGAGGAAATTACGACGATATTGGTCGAAGAAATTATCGGGAGTTCCTAAATTTTTGTCGTCTTCCAGGGCTTGTTTCATGCCATCGTAGAGCGACTGTTTGGCATTGTCAAAGAGTTGCTCGGGAATGGGTTGCAACAAACGGCTACGTTCGTTCAGCTCTTGTTTCATTGCTGTGACGTCTTTGCCACGATAGGGCACTACATCCCAGGCAAATTGTCCGTAACCGCGCACCAATGGGGAATAACTTACGGATGCTGCGATGAAATCTTCGCGATTGTCATTGCGCAAATAAGCAAAATACTTGGGTGCGATGTCGTTAAACAACTGCTGAAACAGGAATTCCTTGGTGGCTGCCTGTCCTTGCAGACTCGTAGGCGTGGCTACTCGTTGGTAGAGTCCATAAGAGTGTGACTGATTTTCTGCATCTACAAAACGATAGTAGAGAGGCGTTGAATTATCGGCAATAGCAAAATCTGCGCGCACCTCGGCTTTCTTTGCCTTCTTGATGCTACCGAACATTTCTTTTACCTTTGCTTCATAGACTTCTGGATCAATATCTCCCACAATGACGACACATTGAAGGTCGGGACGATACCAAGTGCGGTAGAAACGTTGCACGTCTTTTGCTGTGAGTGTTTCTAGCGACTTCAAGGGTCCGATGACGTTGCGCGCAGCATATTGTGAGTTGTTGTAAACCACAGCAGCAATGCTATCGCTCAAACGCTTCGACACCGTGTTGCGCTGACGCCATTCTTCTATGACGATGCCGCGCTCTTTCTCTGTGTCTTTGTCGGTAATGTTCACTCCATCGCACCAATCGCGGAGCACCATCATCACAGAGTCTGTGAGTCCGGGTGCAGCAGTGGGCACTTCACTGATGGAAAAACGCGTTTCGTCTTGTCCTGTGCGCGCATCGTAATCGTAGAGTCCGCGCTGGCGCAACCATGTCATCACTCCTTGAGGATAATGCTTGGTACTATTGAACGCCATGTGTTCTAGGAAGTGCGCAAGCCCTTGCTGTTTGTCGTTTTCCAACAATGCACCAACATTTTGCAACAAATAGAAATGCGCCGTGCCTTGTGAACCTCCTGCATCTTTGCTAATGTAGTAGGTCAAGCCGTTGGGAAGTTTTCCCGTGCGGAGCGTTGATATTTGTGCGTGCGCTGTGCCGATGCCAACAAAACTAGCGGCAGACAGACAGAGCGAGGGCAGGAGTACACGGTGGGTAAGTCGAGAGAAAAAGTTCATCTGTGATAAAGGTGTTAAAGCGCGAGTAGAAACTTCAGCGTTATTTCAATGAAGATCTGAGGTTTCTACTCACGCTCATCAATGATTTCATCGCACGTGCGTGGGAATATCTTGATTATTTCTTAGTTGGTTGAGTGCTTCTTGGACAATGTTGTTTCGTTGATTGACAAAATGATAGAAGTCGCTCGATTCATACAATCCGTTGATAAACATAGACTTCAGACTAAAACGCAAATCTTCTATTGTATTTGCGAGTTCTTTGTCGTCTTTGGGGGTGATTTTCTTGGCCTTTGCTGCGGCTAAGATTTCATCTATCAGCGACTGAGGAACAACAAAGTCGCGCTCAAAGGCTGCAAAGGTCTTATATTGCTGACGGAGTTCCTTGCGATGATTGTCGATATAGCGTAAAGTTGTCTCTGTGATGAGGTTGTTGCGACGAAGTGCAACGTGAAATTTGGTGATTTGTGCCGTATCCAGCGGTACAAACACATCTGGCATAACGCCTCCACCACCATATACCACACGATTATCCACCAAAGTGTGGAAAACTTGCGAAGAATCCAAACGAATAGAGTCTTTATGCAGGAGTTCTCCGTGTGTGTAGCGTTGTTCTAGATCTTGCGCATACTCATCTTTCTTTCCTTTTTCATAAGGTTTCTGGATGCAACGTCCTGAAGGGGTGTAATAGTGACTGGTGGTCAAACGAATCATCGAACCATCGGGTAAATCTATGGGACGCTGCACCAAGCCTTTACCAAAGGTGCGACGACCTACCACCAATGCGCGGTCGTGATCTTGCAAAGCTCCAGTGACGATTTCGGCAGCTGACGCACTATACTCGTCTACTAACACTATGATTCTACCTTGACGGAACAAACCACCACCTTCTGAATTCAACACTTGCTTGGGTTGGTTGCGACCTTGTGTATAAACCACTAATGAACCTGGACGCAAGAACTGTCCTGCTACATCCACAGCCGCTCCCAAATAACCTCCGCCGTTGCCTTGAAGGTCGAGAATCAAATCCTTCATTCCTTGCTTTCAATGTCTGCAAGGATTTGCGTATCTCTTCACCTGTCGTAGCTCCAAAACGGTCGAAACGAATATACCCCACTTCGGGAGCAATCATATAAGTAGCTTCCACAGTGTTCATAGGGATTTTGTCGCGAACAACTACGAAGTAGAGTACTTCTTTCACTCCACGACGCACAATGCCTAATCTCACTCTGCTTCCTTTCGGACCACGCAGCAATTTGACAATGCTGTCTTGGCGCATCTTCACACCAGCGATGGCACGTCCATCTACAGAGACTATGCGGTCGCCATTGACAATTCCAACCTTTTCAGAGGGTCCTTTCTTGATGGTTTGCACCACAACCAGTGTATCTGATAGGATATTAAATTGGATACCAATCCCCTCAAAGTTGCCTTCAAGTGGTTCGCTCATCTTCTTAGTTTCCTCAGGATCACTATATGCGGAGTGTGGATCGAGTTTATCGAGCATTCCTCTGATTGCATCTTCCACCACTTTCTTTTGGTTTACAGAATCTACATAAAGTTGTGTAATTGCAAGTTGTGCCATCTGGAGTTTGCGCACTTGCGTCACATCTACATCGGAAATAGACGAACGAGATTGTGCAAAACCGCAAGACACACTGGTGAGCAAAAGCATCACACTAGCAAGAATGATTCTGAAATAGCGATATGACTGCATAAATGTTGGGATAATGTCTGAAGTTGAAAGAGTAGAAGAAGCTGCAGAAAATGAAAGAGCTGAGGGAGTAGCAGGAATTGAAGGGGTTGAAAGTTATTGCACATCAGGGAGATTGTGGATATATCCTCCAATGCCTCGGGAAGTGCATTTGACAAACCTAGTCGTTCTGCGCTACTGGGGGAAGAAAAGCACCTACGTCTTTGCCAAAAGCCCAAAGTTCGCGCACGATGGTCGAGGAAATGTCTGCATATTGAGGTTCGGTGAAAAGCAACACCGTCTCCACTCCCGACAATCGATGATTGATACTGGCAATGTCGCGCTCATACTCAAAATCTTTGACCGAACGGATGCCACGAAGCACAAAACCGGCTCCTTCTCTACGTGCTAAATCAGCAGTTAAGTCGGAATAAGCCACCACGCTCACTCTTGATTCTGAAGCATAGACTTTTTGGATAGCTTCCACACGAGCTTCTGGAGAGAGAAAGGAGCGTTTATTCGTGTTGTACCCCACCCCAATCACGATTTTATCAAACATCTCTAGTCCTCTTCGCACAATAGATGCGTGACCGATGGTGAAGGGGTCAAAACTCCCAGGAAATATAGCAATGCGCATAGTTGGATAACGCGATAATGGTCTAGTTATTATGAGAATGTGGGGAACGAAACCAGAGGATCCCGAAATCTGGATAGACTTACACGGAGTGAAGAGAAAACACGAAACTAGAAGATTCCGAAGTTTGGAGAAATCTAGATGAAAAGATGAGCAAATGAGAAGAAGTGGAGAACAGAAGACGAGGTCATCTGAAATCTACGAGAACTCTAACACTGAAAACAAAGGATGCAGTGCAACCTTTTCCGACCTCGCTACACTTCCTCCACCAAATCTTCTTCTACAACGAGATTGTCGATGATGAAGTTCTGACGTTCCATTGTGTTCTTTCCCATATAGTACGCCAACAATTCTTTCACCTTGTCGCTCTTGTGCAACGTAACAGGCTCAAGACGCATATCGGCTCCGATGAAATTCTTAAACTCATCAGCACTAATCTCACCCAATCCTTTGAATCGCGTGATTTCTGGATTTGGAGACAAGCGCTCTATCGCTGCCACACGTTCTTCGTCGCTGTAGCAATAGATAGTTTCAAACTCTGTGCGACCAGCTTTCCGTTTTGCACCACTTGTCTTGCCGGCTTTCGAGGTTTCTTCCGCTGATTTGTCGATGGAATCGGCATTTTTTGCCGTTTTTTTACCCTTCGCGGTCGCTTTTTTATATTCTTCCGCTACTAACTTCTCAGCTTTCTTCTTGTTGCGCACACGGAATAGAGGCGTTTGCAAGATGTAAACGTGTCCTTTTTTCACCAAATCGGGGAAGAATTGCAGGAAGAAGGTCATCATCAACAAGCGAATGTGCATACCGTCTACATCGGCATCGGTAGCAATAATCACTTTGTTGTAGCGCAAACCATCCAATCCATCCTCAATGTTGAGAGCAGCTTGCAGGAGATTGAACTCTTCGTTCTCATACACCACCTTCTTCGTTAACCCATAAGAGTTGAGCGGTTTCCGCGAAGCGAAAATACAGCTTGCGTATTGACATCGCGACACTGCGTGATGCTTCCCGAAGCGGAGTTACCCTCGGTGATGAAGATGCTAGAGTCGAAACGCAAATCCACCACTTCATCTTGTCCGCGTTTGGGTTTGGGAGGTGCATCGTTGAGGTGCACGTGACAGTCGCGGAGTTTCTTGTTGTGAAGATTCGCTTTTTTGGCGCGTTCGCGAGCAAGTTTCGTCACACCAGCAATGGCTTTGCGTTCTTTTTCGCTTTCTTGTATTTTTTGTTGGATAACTTCTGCAACATCTAGGTTTTTGTGCAAATAGTTGTCCACTTGTTCTTTGATGAAATCCCCCACAAACTTATTGACACTCACGCCACTAAGTGCAAAAGGATTACCATTCTTATCTTTATCGGGTGCCATTGTCAGCGATCCCAATTTGATTTTGGTTTGCGATTCAAACATCGGTTCCACCACACGCACAGCAATTGCTGCCACAAGTCCGTTGCGTACATCTTGCACTTCGTAGTTTACCGAAATACTCTTTGATGGTGCGCGCTATGTGTTCCTTGAAAGCACTCTGGTGCGTACCGCCTTGCGTGGTGTGCTGACCATTAACGAAGGAATAATACTCCTCGCCATATTGTCCCGTGTGGGTGAAAGCAATGTCGATGCTCTCGCCTTTCAAATGCACGATGGGATATAAGCCCTGTGCAGTCATATTGTCGGTGAGAAGATCTTCCAATCCATTGCGAGAGATGATGCGACGACCGTTATAATAGATAGCCAGTCCCGTGTTGAGATAGGTGTAGTTGCGCAACATCGTTTCGATAAACTCACTGTGAAAGCGATAGTTGAGGAAAAGCTGAGCATCGGGTTCAAAATAGATAAATGTACCATTATCTTCCTCCGTTTCTCCTGTCACGTCAGAAACGAGTTTTCCACCTTCAAAGATGGCTTCGCGATATTGTCCATCACGATGCGTGCGCGCAATAAATTTCTTAGACAGTGCATTCACGGCTTTCAAACCCACACCGTTCAATCCCACAGAAGCTGTATATTGGTCGTTGTCATACTTACCACCCGTGTTGAGTTTGGACACCGCAGGCACCAAACTTCCCAAGGGGATGCCACGACCATAGTCACGAATCGATGCTGTGAGATCGTCTTTGATGTCTATCTCGATTTCTTACCAAAACCCTCGTTGAATTCGTCAATAGAGTTGTCTATACTCTCTTTGAGCAACACATAAATGCCGTCTTCTGCGTGTGCACCATCTCCCAAACGTCCGATATACATACCCGGACGCATACGAATATGGGTCATATCGTCAAGATGACGAATCGAATCTTCGCTATAATCGGCAGCATTACGCACGTTAGCATCGAGAAGTTCAGACATAGAGATAAACTATAAACAACTGTTAGGAACTTAACATAAAGGGTACGAAAACTAGGCTGGTAGAAGATGCCCTCATCGAGCATTCAATGTCTATCCACTTCCTATTTCTTAAACCAGGGATTTTTGAAAACAACGACGACGTTTGTGCACCTCGTTGTCGAGCGCCTTCCACTGGTCTTGCGTGGGTTGGTTGGTTTCCAACTGAGGATTGCTCTCAGCGTATTCAAAACCAAGTTCTTTTGCGATGGGGATGATGTCGGCAAACATCAAGGCATTGACGCCTTTATTCTGATATTCAGGGAGCACAGCTATGAGCAGTAGCTCCACAACCTTTGATTTCTTGAATTTCAAAGCTTTCAGCAGATGCCACCAACCGAAAGGCAAGAGTTTACCTTTCGCTTTTTGCAAAGCACGAGCTAAAGACGGCATACAAACCCCCATTCCAATGGGTTCTCCCTCATCATTTTCCACCACGGTGAGCAAACGCAAGTCGAGTAGTTTTAGATATTCATCGGCATATTTGTCTACTTGTTTGCGAGTGAGTTCACTAAATCCGAAAAGAGGTGCATAAGCCCTATTTACTACGTCAAATATCTTATAAACGTAGCCATCAGTCTTCAGTTCTTTGACAGTCTTAAACTTACGCACTCTTAGTTTCAAACGCTCCCCCATACGACGCGCCACATTGAAATAGCGTTCCTGGTCGGCTTCATGCCCATTCACAGGCACAAAGATTTTACGTTCTACCCAGTCTATCTCGCGTTCATATCCCCAATGCTCTAGATGTTTGGGATAATAGGGGTAGTTGTAGATGGTAGCCATGGTGGAAAGTTTGTCGAAACCTTCAATGAGCATACCTTCAGGATCGAGATCAGTGAACCCCATAGGACCAATGATTTTGTCACAGCCCTTTTGTTTCCCCCACTCTTCAGCCTGGTTCAACAAAGCGCGACTCACTTCCAAATCGTCCACAAAGTCAATCCATCCAAATCGAGCATTTTTCGTCTGCCAAGTAGCATTTGCCTTGTGATTGATGATACAAGCCACGCGACCCACGATTTCACCATTGCGTTCTGCCAAAAACAAATCCGCTTCGCAAACTCATATGCCGCATTCTTTGCTGGATTAAACGTACCCAACATATCTTCGAGTAATTCAGGTACTGAAAACTCGTTATCTTTATAAAGCTCGTAGTTGAAACGAATGAATTGCTTAAGCTCTTTTGAGGTGGTTACTTTCTTTATACGAATAGACATAACAATGAGGAACAAGGGCGTGCACCAACACAAATGTTTTTTCTCCTGTCGGCATCATAAAAATGCCTCACTTTGAAGCCACTTCCGCTAGCACACGATTATGTTATCTTGCAAAAATACAATTTTCTCAGCACTTTATCCCTTTTTCTGTTCTTTTTTCTGCAAAAACCGCTATTTCACCTATGATTTTTCAAAAAAAACACCCCATCTCTTTGCAGAGATGGGGTGAAATTTGTGTTGTTTCTCCGAGTGGAGAAAGAGTGATTTAGTGCTTCACACTTATTTTACCACTTGCTTTTGACCATTCACGATGTAAACACCAGCAGGGAGGTTGTTAGTGTTGTTCACACGAACACCAGAAAGCGTGTAAACACCAGCCTTAGCAGCAGTGCCATTCACAATAAGAACATTGCGAAGTGCAGTGATCAGACCTTCAGCAGCGATTTCCTTATCACCCTTCTTGTTGGTTTGAGGCATCTTAGTGAAGTAACCAGTGTTAGCCCATGCCTTGTCGTTTTCTTCAGAGAGAAGAACCATAGTGCGGTCATTGTTGAAGATACCATTGTCAATGTTAAGCTTGGTATGTTCAAACACAGGCACAAGACCATTAGCAGCAGCCTTAGGAGTGTGAGTGTACATCATCTTAGTGTAGTCGGTCACACCTTCTGGAACATTGAGGTACAATTTATTATCCTTGTTCTCAGCAGCAGGTTCATAGATGTATGCCACACCAGCTTCGAGGACAGCATCTTCTGAAACCTTCTGCAACTGAATCATATTGTTAGCATCTTGACCAATTACAGTGTAGAAGCTACCAGATTCAGCGTCAAATTCTGCATTGAAAGGAAGGGTTACAATCTGAAGTTTGTTAGCATCAACATAAGTTACAACCTTACCGTCATTGTCATCGAAAATCTTCTTCTCGAGATCTTCCTTAGCAGGAACAAATTCAAATGCAGAGTTGTCTTGACCAGTTGCTGAGTTCCAAAGCACGAGGTTGTCTGCCTCAGCGTTCATGTAGATCTTCTTGCTATCAACATCAGATTCGCGAGCTACGAGGTTGAAGCTACCAGGATACTTAGCAAATTGTACTTGGAAGACATAAGCAGTGTCCACTTGAGTCATCATAGTTCCCTTAGGAGATGCATAGAGACCAGTGTAGAGATTCTTCAAGGTGTAGCCGTTTTCTACCTTTTGAACATCCCAGTAAGAACCGAGTACGTTTCCAAAACCAGTTTCATCTACATACTCACCCTTCTTTTCCTTGTTCTCTACGCGACCACGCATCTTTAAGTTAGATTCGCGAGAAGAGTTCACAGCAGTAACCATACGCCCAGCACGTTCCTTTTCATTAGAACTGCTCTTGATGCGGTAGATACCAGACTCAGGCATAATGAGTTTTTTAGCGAACTCAGCGAGCGCAGCATCAAGTTTAGCGATGTAGTTGTTGATTTGTTCTACGTTAGGAGTTTGTTTAGCCTTTTGTGCATTGAACTCACTTTCAACTTGATCGATCACAGTCTTAAGTGCAGTCTTAGCACCAGCCTTGTAATAGCCTACACTCTTGTTTTCTGTTTGTTCTTCTGCAGCCTTTTCGATAGCCTTAGCAGCAGTGAGTGCAGTAGTCACACGAGTAGGTTCGGGATAGTTCTTGAGGAACTTGTCGTAAGCAGCTTGAAGTGCAGCGATGCTTTCCTTAGTTGCCTTCTCCGTCTTCAATTCACCATTTACCTTAGCGATAGCAGCTTTGAGCGCATCCACATCAGCAGTAGGTACAGAAGCGATGAGTGAATTTACAACGTCATATGCTCCCTTATAAACACGGAATTCAGAACCATAGAAGAAACGGTTGCCATTGCCATCGGCTCCAGCACCATTTGCGCGAGAAACAACTTCAAGGCGGAAGTTCTTGTAACCTTCAGGAATTTTGAAGTAAGCAGTACCCGCATAGTTGTTCTTTGTAGTTTCGCCAACCTTGATAGCATAAGGATAAGTAAAGGTAGAAATAGCGAGAGAATCCCAACCTTGCTTCTTCCAAGCGTCGTAATCCATCACTTCTTCACCGGCGGCATTCGTCGTATTTTCTTTACCCTTTTCAAGAGCTTCTTCAGACTTCGCACCCCAAAGTGTCACCTTAGCAGGAGCACCACCATTAGCATTGTCGTGCACACGCTTCACCCACTTGAGAAGGAGTTCTTGTTGTGGAGCTTCGAGTTGGAATTGAAGGAAGTGATTTCCCTTCCAAGCATCTTCACCACCGTGCCAAGTTGAGTGGAAGAAGGTGTTAGCATCACCGTCGAGGAGTAAGTTCAAGTCTGTACCTTCTTGCTTATCAGCCATAGGACACTTGAGATGGTCCGCAGAAGTCACAAGACCTGGATCTTTATCCTTGCTAAAGTCACCAGAGTTAGCAAATTCAAGTCGAACACCATTAGCATCAACAGCCATATATTGGTAACCACGATCAATAGCAGTTTGTGCTTCGTTCACGAGTTTCTGTGCCTTGTCGTTGTTGATGCCTTGTTCAGCTACGCTCAAGAGAGCATCCACTTTTTCCTTGGTGAGTTCTGTAGCTTGGAATGCAGAAGGAGCTTCTTGCCAGTCCCACACTACGACATTGTTGTGGTCACCACCAGCGTGCAAACCACCGAATTCCCAACGGTCACCGCCGTTGTATCCCCAATAGTTGCCAGCCCCCTTCCAAAGTTGTGGAGAATAGAAGCTATAGAATCCAGGTTGGTTACGGTTAGCCACAATGTTGTATGACACAATAGGAGTGTCAGTCATCTGAGGAACTTGGTTTTGCTTCTTTTCTGGAGTATCACCGATATAACGGTTGGTGTACATATTCTTGAAGAAGAAGTAGCCAGGATGTTGTTCGTCTTTTTCTACCTTCCAGATATACTTCAAAGAATTGTAGTCAAGTTCAGCTTTGGGGTTGTAAGTGACGTTGTTCTCACCCTTATAGGTCCACTTCAAGTTCTTACCCTTAGGATTAACTGCACCTTCGTCATAAAGTGCACCACCGTCATAGTTGGCTTCCTTCACACCACGGTAAGACTGCACGATGTAATATCCTTCACCGAGGGGTTTACCAGACTGTTTGAAATCAGCAAAAGCCTTAGGAAGTTTGTCTGTGAGTTCGTCAATTTCAGTATCCGTAGCCTTAGAACCCTCTTCCTTCGCAGCGAGAGCTTGGGTGTAGAGCGCCTTAAAGGCGTCATACTTAGCCTTTGAGTATTGACCAATGTTATCGCCTAATTCATAATTACCTTTAGCAGTAAGTGCTTCGAGATCAAAGTTTTCACCGAAGGTTTCTGCCAACATATTATCGAGAGCCTCTTTGGCACTGTTCTCTGTAGCCTCAACAAGAATCCAAGAGTTGCGGTCGTAGTTCGTACCCTTTGTCACTGAGAGGTCGCCAGCGTTGTTGGTGAGCAAGAAATTGAACTCTGCATCTTTCTCTACCTTATTAGGAGCCTTAGACTGATAAGACACAATCACACTTGCATCAGTAAATTCTGCCAAGTGAGTGAACTCAAATCAAAAGTATTTACTTTAGGATTTTCTTGGCTTGCATCAATAGACTCTTGAATCCAAGCACGCACTCCCGTGAGCGTGACAGTTGTGTCAGTTCCAGCTGCAGTTTGCGTAGCCCACGAATACTCATGTGTTTTTTCCTCATGACGAGCAGCTTTCACCATCACCTTCCAAGCACGGTTTTTGGAAGAGGTGTAGAAGTTGTTGGAGCCTGGGTTGGCAACATACTGATTGGTGGTTCTGCCGTGAACTTTCAAGAAGTAGACATTCTCAAGTCCTGTAACGGGTTCGAATTCGAAGACACCATCTTTAGAGACAAAGTTTTTCTCTACAAAAGCTTCACCTTGCAAAAAGCGTTTTTTATCACTATTTGTAGCGCTAAGACCTTGCAATGCGTAGGTCTGTCCAGCCTTAACCTGATCAGCTGGAACAGCATCGCTACCAGGCGTCCAGTTGCGAGCAGCCAAATTTGTTGCACCCACAACAACAACGGTAGCAGCAGCAAACAATTGGTAAATCTGTTTCATTGAAGATTGGATTTATAATTAAACATTTTAATGGATTTCGTTTTCATTTGGAGACCGCAACGCAACATTTATCGTGTCGTTTTCTTCGTTACTCTCCCGTGCGATTCTCATAGAGCTTTTATCGAGATTTTTGTTCTTACAAGAATCGCATGACAAAGGTATAAAAAAAAAAAAACTGGACATTGCAGTTTTAGAGAGAAAAAAACGCATACAATGTGTTTTTTTCAAGTCTACACAACAAAATCGCACCAAATAGGCGATTTTTTGCTTACTGCTTTGTCCAGTTTTTTTTAGGGGAGTTTTTACATTCCGGTCTAATAACCGATTGTGGTTTATCCCTTGACACGTTTGATGATTTGCGCAGCGTGCTCTTTGGTGCGAATTTGCCCAGGAGTGAAGATACTCTCTACTTTTCCTTCTTCGTCAATGAGGAAAGTGGTGCGCAAGAGTCCTATGGTGATTTTTCCGTAACGATTTTTCTCGCCCCATACGCCCATAGCGTTGATGAGCGTTTTTTCTGTGTCGGCAATCAAACGGAAGGGTAATTGATGTGCTTCGATGAACTTTTGATGACTTTCCACGCTGTCTGCACTGACGCCAATCACTTCATAGCCCATTTGGGTGAGTTCTGCGTAATTGTCGCGTAAGGAACAGGCTTCTGCCGTGCACCCAGGAGTTTGATCTTTGGGATAGAAATAGAGTACTACTTTACGACCTGCATATTCGCTGGTGCGCACTTCTTTGCCATTTTGATCGAGGCCTAACACCTCGGGAAGTTTGTCTCCGATATTCATATTTAGACGTTAGAGATTAGACGTTAGAGGGTCCCAGACCCTTTTTTGCTCGCCACGGCAAGCGTGGCTCGGGATAAAATAATTTGTCGTTAGAGGGGCTAGTGCTTCTAGTTTTTCTAGAAGTTCTAGTTATTCTAGAGGGTCTAGTTTTTCTAGTTCATCTAGAGCATCTAGTGCCTCTAGTTTTTCTAGAGCATCTAGCTTTGAAAAGGCAATCCCCAACTTGCGACAACAAATTGGGGAATGCAATGATAATTCCTCCAGCGGAGGTAATTCTTAATCTTCGTAGGGCACGAAGTCTTCCTTCGTTACGCCACAGATGGGGCAGCACCAATCATCTGGAATGTCTTCAAATGCTGTGCCGGGTTCAATACCAGAATCGGGATCTCCTTCTGCGGGATCGTAAATATAGCCACAAGGCTCGCAAAGATACTTTTGCATAGTTGTCGTTACGTTTAAATTGTTAAGTTTATGTCGAGATGGTGGGGAGTGCCCGCGACGGCAACTCGTAACCTTCACTGCAAAGTTGGAAATTTATTTCCATTCTCCCAAATCTTTTCGCACAAAAATAGATAAATTTCTATCGTTTACGACTATTTTGTCGTCTAGGCTTGAAATTTAGGGTGTTTTATTCGGCTGAAGAGAGGTAAAAATCAGCACAAGATCACAAAGACGACGTGTTGTTTCCTATAAAACGAGTGCTTGTTTTCATCAAAACGACGTGTTGTTTTCACCAAAATGACGTGTTGTTTTCTATGAATACTCTGAAGTAGGAAAACTTCAGAGCAAAACGCAAATCAAAAGCCAAGATCCCGAAATCTAAAAATACCTATAACCTACGCAAAACGCGCGCACGCGTACACGCGCTATACAGGAGTTTTTATGTTTTTGCTGTCACAAGTGTCACACGGTTATTTGCTCCATCTTGTTTTTCAGATTGTTACGGGATTGTCTGTGGTATATCTTAACAAATAAGCGTTTCAATCGAGGAAAATATGCTGGAGAAGACAAAGAAATAGGGCATTTTTTCGCCTTAATAGCTCCCCAAATTGGCGTTTTTCCACCAACTTTTTCTCCGTGTGTGACACTTGTGACAGCAAAAAAACAACATCGCTGTTGGATATCGCGCGCACGAACGCGTATGCGCGCGTGAGAGAAGCGCAATTGAATTACCGACTATACCTTGGGGGACACCTACTACGACTGCACAAAACTATTTTACACATCCACAATGATAGATGGAGATAGCAAAATAAACGATATTCAAAATTAAAATATCACTTTTCCGCGTTTTTTTCACTCTTTGCCCCTTTTCCACCCATATACCTAGTAGGAGGACAACGGCACTAAGCCTGCGTTCTGACCTGCATACAGTTATGAAACACGCATTTGATTTGGTCAATTCCACATTTTTGGTTACTTTTGTCAGATATACTATTCTCACTTGGATGAAAGTTCTCATTGTAAACACCAGCGAATCCACAGGAGGTGCGGCCGTGGCGGCTCATCGACTCATGGATGCTCTCTGCGCCAATGGCGTGGAGGCCGCAATGTTGGTGCGCAATCGTTCCACCAGCGACCCTCGCGTTTATGCCCCCAACAACCGTTGGTGGCTCAAGTGGTGTTTCCTCTGGGAAAGACTCGTGATTTTCTTTCATCTGCGCTTTTCGCGCCAAGGACTTTTTGCGGTAGACATCGCCAACGCAGGCACAGACATCACCTCTCGCCCCGAATTTAAGGCGGCCGATGTGATTCATCTGCATTGGATTAATCAAGGTTGGCTCTCCCTCAAAGGCTTGCAACGCATTCTCCAAAGCGGAAAGCGCGTGGTGTGGACGATGCACGATCTTTGGCCAGTGTCGAGCATTTGTCACTATGCCGAGGACTGTGTGGGCTTTCACGAAGAGTGTGGGCACTGTCCGCTGCTTCCTCAACCTGCGCGCAACGATTTGTCTCACCAGGTGTGGCAGCGCAAAGCAAAAGTTTACCGACAAGGCCACATCACATTTGTGACCTGCAGTCGTTGGTTGGGCGAACAAGCACAAATGGCTCGTCTGTCGCAGGGGCATAAGGTGGTGAGCATCCCCAATGCCATTGACACGACGGTGTTTCGTCCCCGAAATCGCAGCGAAGCGCGCCAAAAGTTGGGACTCCCCACGAATCCAGAGTTGAAAATCGTGCTTTTCGTGGCGCAACAGATCACGAATGTGCGCAAGGGTGATCCTTATCTGATTGAGGCTTTCCAAAAAATGCTGGCAGCGCATCCGCACTATCGCAGCAACACAGCCTTGCTCATCTTGGGTGGTGCAGCCGAACAATACACTTCTGCTTTTGACGTACCGGTTTTTCCGGTGGGCTATACCGAAGATATGGATCGGATAGTGCAGATTTACAATGCGGCCGACTTATTTGTCATTCCTTCGGTGTCCGACAATTTGCCAAACACCATTATGGAGGCTTTGGCCTGCGGAGTTCCTTGCGTAGGTTTTGCAGCCGGCGGCATTCCCGAGATGATTGACCACCACACCAACGGCTATGTGGCTCGAGCGCAAGACACGCAAGATTTGGCCGAAGGTTTGCACTGGGTGCTTCAAGCAGATGCAGCCGTGCTTCAACGAGCGGCATTGGAAAAGGTGCATCGCTGCTATTCCCAACAGAGTGTGGCGCAACAATATCTCGCCATCTACCAAGGAAAAGAACTAGAAGGACTAGATGCTCTAGAAAACCTAGAACGTCTAATGTCTAATGTCTAATCTCTAACGTCTAATATGACTTTCACCATAGCCACGGTTTGCTTTAACGCAGCCGACACCCTAGAGCGCACCTTGCAGTCCGTGCGCGAGCAAGACTACCCCCACGTGGAGCATCTCATTGTTGACGGAGCCTCGAAAGATGCCACGCTCAATCTGTTGCACCTGTGGGAAAAGCAGAGCGAAGAAAGCGAAACTCCCCATAAGTTGGTGGTCGTTTCTGAACCCGACAAAGGACTCTATGACGCGATGAACAAAGCACTCCGACTAGCATCGGGCGATTATGTGTTGTTTCTCAACGCAGGCGACTGCTTTCACAGCTCAACCACCCTCAGTGACATTGCGCGCAGCGTGGCCGAAGCGAATTATCCCCCACAACAGTTGCCGGCAGTGCTTTATGGCGACACCGATTTGGTAGACAACGAAGGGCAATTCCTCCGTCACCGACGTCTTTCGCCCCCAGAAAAATTGTCGTGGCGCAGCTTCCAACAGGGAATGCTCGTTTGCCACCAAGCCTTCTTCGTTCGCGCCGATTTCGGACGTGAAATCAACTATGATTTGTCCTATCGTTTTTCGGCCGACTACGATTGGTGCATCCGCATCATGCAGCGCGCAGAAGCCGAGTCCCTCCCCCTCCACAACACCCACCTCATCGTGGCCGACTATTTGGCAGAAGGGATGACGACACGCAATCACCGTGCATCACTCAAAGAGCGTTTCCGCATTATGGCACATCATTTTGGACACACCAAAACCATCGCGCAACACGCTTGGTTTGTGGCGCGCGCTCTCCTCAAACGATAAACAACTACCCTATTCAATCTCATTCTTTCCCATCTCAGTATGAAGATAACGGACAAAGACACAGCGTGGTCGTGGGCAACCGACCGATGTGCGCGCCGCGAATGTTGTCGTTTCGACATCGAACAAAGTTGCGTGAGACACCACTCTCTGCAGCTGACCGCGAACTGGTGCTCGATGCGCTGGAGGATGAGAAATACATTGACGCTGCACGCTATGCACGCGCTTTTGTGCACGACAAATTGGCTTATGTCCGTTGGGGACGACTCAAAATGCAACAAGCACTGCGGTTGAAACGCATCCCACAATGCGACATCACTGAGGCTTTTGCAGAAATCATTGAGCCCGAAGCGTACAAAGAGGCGCTCCGTGGGGTGATTGCCACCAAATTGCGCTCACTGCGCTTCGATGCTTCCGATAAACAAGCGGTGTTTGCAGCTTCTCAAAAATTGGTGCGTCACGCTGCCTCTCGCGGATTTGAAGCGGATTTGATTTTTTCCGCCATCGATGAGGTTCTCAAAGGTGCTTTGGAAGAAGACTGATATTTTCTTCCTCTGGGGCAAGATAGTCGTTAGCAACATTCATAAAATAACGCTCATATATATATGCGTAAAAACAATATGCGTAAGATTCGACATTTTCTCCTCGTGTTGTGCGTGGTTGCACTGGGCAGCGGTTGGGTTTCCACTGTGTTTGCGCAGACAGCCATCGATTTGCACACGGGACGCGTGACAAAGGCTAGTCCCAACGAGAACCCGATGAGCAAACAGCGCATTATGGCGCGCGACCGTGCCTTGGCGACACAAGATTCGCTTGATTACAACGAAGCGGTGGCGAAAGCCTTCCTTTTGTTGCGCAAAGACTCACTGTCGCAAGCGCAGCACGAACTAGAACGTGCGTTGCACCTGCGTCCGAAAGCGGAAACAAACGCTGTGTTGCGACTGAACCTTGCCAAAATCTACTACTGGCGCAAACAATGGCACGATGCTGACCGCACTTTGCGTGAGGTGAGAGAGGATTTTGCACGGCAGTTGGCACAAAAGGGAAATGTGAAAACTTCGCTTGAAGCAGGTACTAATGGAAATTTGCAATCACTTCTCAACGAAACTTGTACGTGGCACTGCAACACGCTCTATCAATTGGGGAAATATCAGTTGGCAGCGGACAGCATACAGGCTTTTTTGCAACAAAAACCAGAACTTTCTCCTCACGAAGAGATGGATGTTTGCACCCTCTTGGGTGATTGCTATTTCGCACTCAAAAATTATGATGCCGCTGTTGCAGCCTACAAACGTACGCTGAAGATAGAAGCGAATGCCTTCGAAGCTCTGCTGCCTATGGCTCAGGCATTGCAGGCTCTTCACCGCGAGGAAGAAGCCCTGATGTGGCTCAACTCGGCGTTGCAATATGAAAATTATGAAGAACCGCTCGTGGCACGCGCAAAACTGCACCGCGCAATGGCAAATGAAGAAGCGGCGCTGGCAGATTGGGAGGTGTTGGTGAAAGAAAATCCTCAAAATCTGCAATATCAAGTGGCACGCGCTGAAATGCTGTTGGCGGTGGGTAAGAAGAAAAAAGCCAAAGATGCGGTGAAAAAATTGCTCCACGCTGGTTTTCCTCACAGAGAACTGCCTGCGCAGTTGCAAGAAATCAAATAATACGACTAGTTTTACCTATTTATATGCGAGTTATCTCTCGAATTTTCTCGATTTTTTTTCCCAAATACTTCCTCTCGATGCTGGTGGGGTTGAGCTGTCTTCTCCCGATGGCAGCACAGTCTTACCTTGTTCCTTCACCTCAGCGCGAAGTGCGCGCGGTGTGGTTTTGCACGCTGGGCGGAATGGACTGGCCGGGACATCAATATGCGCAAACGGCTTATAAGGCAGAACTGCAGAAACAACTATTGTGCAAGACGTTTGATGAGTTGCAACGGGCAGGCATCAACACGATTCTCTTCCAAACGCGTCTGCGCTCCACAACGGCTTATGCTTCGCGCTATGAACCGTGGGATGGTGCTTTCTCTGGCACTCCAGGAGTGGCACCGCCTTATGATGTGCTGGCTTTTGCGGTGGAAGAAGCGCATCGTCGCAGTATGGAGTTGCACGCTTACTTGGTGGCTTATCCCATCTGTTCGGTAGCTTTGGCAAAACAATTGGGCAAAAAGTCGCTTCCTGCGCGCCGTCCCGACTTGTGTGTGCGCGCTGGTGACAAGTGGATGATGGATCCGGGCAGACCAGGTACGGCTGAACACATTGCTGCGATGGCGAAGGAGATTGTGGAAAACTATGAGGTGGATGGTATTCACTTGGACTATATTCGCTACCCCGAAAAGGAGATTCCTTTTAACGACAGCAAAACATATGCGCTCTATGGACACGGACAACCGAAAGCACAATGGCGTCGCGAGAATGTGACGCGAACGGTGCGCAAAGTGGCTGAAGCGGTGCGAAGTGTGCGCCCGTGGGTGAAGGTGTCGTGCTCTCCGATTGGGAAATATGCTGATCTTCCGCTTCATCAATCTTTTGGTTGGAATGCGCGCGATGCAGTGAACCAAGACGCCCAGGGGTGGTTGCGCGAGGGATGGATGGATATGCTCTTCCCGATGATGTATTTTGATGGAAAACATTTCTATCCTTTTGCCGTGAATTGGCAAGAACATTGTAATGGTCGACCAGTTGTGCCGGGATTGGGCATTTATTTTCTCGATGCGCGAGAGAAAGACTGGGAGGTGCAACGCGTGGTGCGACAAATCAATTTCACGCGACAAATGGGGATGGGGGGACAAGCGTATTTTCGCAGTCGTTTCTTGCTCAACAACGTGAAAGGGGTGCTCGATTTTGTGACGGATGCTTATCAACAACCGGCTTTGTCTCCTGCAATGACGTGGCGAGATAGCATTGCTCCTGCGAGTCCGAAATGGAAGTCTGAAATTGTGGGACAGTCTTTGCGCTTCTCTTGGCAATCTGTTGCGGACAACACTCCGGTGGTGTACAACATTTATCGTCTTTCTCCTCATGGGGCGCAGTTGGTGGCTCATCATTTGCGCAACACTTCTTTTGACTATACTCCTGCGCTTCCAACGCGACTACACGATGTTTATGCCGTTGTGGCAATGGATGCTTACGGCAACGAATCTTCTCTTCCTAAATATCAACCTTATGCGCCTTCTTCTCCTCGCATTGTGGGCTTGCCTTCCGCTGTCGCTCGCAGCAGAAAATAAGGATTTTTCCTTCCACAAAAGAATAAATAGGGGTTTCATCGACCACAAAGCGGAAACTACAACTGAGGCTTCCACCATTGCTGTCCCTGAGGGTAAGACCTCAATGGCACAGTCTCTGGTTTCGGGCGATTTGAAACAAACGTATCTTCTGGGTGCTGGACTTAATCACGTCTATGACAGTTATTTATCTCCACTCGACTACAAGGGGAGTGCGTTTAGCTTCACTCGCATCGGCGAACGAACGCTGGAACGTGCGCAGGGACGATGGAGTCAGATGACTTTTTTCGATTTCTACGCATCGCATCTCACCAATCCTTCTCAAACTGCGACAACGTGGGATGGTGAATTGCAACTCAACTATGGACAACATTATCATTGTGTTGCGCTCCCCACGTGGAATCTTGCGGTGGGTGGTTTGCTTGGGGCGCACGTGGGGGGAACTTACAACACGCGCAATGGTAACAATCCTGCACAAATGCGCTCTGCTCTCGATTTGTCGGCTTCAGCGGTGGCTACGCGTCAGTTTTCGCTGTGGAAAAAACGCTGGACGTGGCGCACACAATGCGACATTCCTCTGATGGGAGTGTTCTTTTCTCCGCATTATGGTCAGTCGTATTATGAGATTTTCACGCTGGGACATACGGACGACAACGTGTTGCTGTCGCATCCCTTCAATGCTCCCTCGCTGCGGTTGATGACTTCTTTGTCTATTCCTTTTGGTCGCAACAGTTTGACCTTCGGCTACAAGGCTGACCTACGACAAAGTACTGCGCACCATCTGGATCGTCACGCTTGGCAACACTCTCTCCTCATTGGTTTTACCACAACATTGCAAATTCCGAAATAATGATGCGTTTCTGGTTTTCTACGCAACGAATGCTCACTGCATTCTGTTGTTTTCTTTCGATTTTTCTTGCAAATTCCTGCATTTCTTCTGAAGGATTTGGCACTCGTCCGAGAGATGACTTTGAATCGCTCTGGCGCACTATCGATCGCCACTATTGTTTCTTTGATTTCAAACACAAAGAGTATGGTTTGGACTGGAACGAGGTGCACGAACGCTACCGCAAACAGATTTCTGACTCGATGTCGCCGCAAGCGCTCTTTCAGGTGTTGGGGAAAATGTGCAACGAACTCCGCGATGGACACGTGAATCTGTGGTCACCTCAAAACACAGCTCGCTATACGCGCTGGTATGAGGCTTATCCTGTGAATTTTAGCGACAGTTTGCTGCGACGCGCTCTGGGTTCTTCCGATGAGTATCGTTTGGCTTCGGGAATGCAATATAAAATCTTTGATGATAATGTGGGATATCTTCGTTGTGCTTCATTTGATATGGCACTCGGTGCGGGAAATCTCCATGAAATTATGCGTTATCTCTCCACTTGTGATGGACTGATTGTGGATGTGCGCAACAATGGCGGAGGTTATCTCACCTCAGCTGAGACCCTCGCGGCAGTGTTTACCAACGAAGAGAAAGTTGTGGGGTATATTTCTCACAAAACTGGTCCTGGTCACTCGGATTTTTCTACTCCTAAACCCATTGTGCTGAAGCCAGGGAAGGGAATTCGTTGGCAGAAACCAGTTGTGGTGTTGGCAAATCGTCGCACCTACAGTGCTGCGAACGCGTTTGTGATGTATATGAAGGCTTTGCCGAATGTGACTTTCATGGGCGACCAAACAGGAGGTGGCTCGGGGTTACCTTTTTCTTCAGAACTTCCTGGAGGTTGGAGTATCCGCTTTTCTGCAAGTCCTATTTATAATGCGAAAATGCAACACACGGAGTTTGGCATCAAACCCGACATTGCTGTGGGGATTACGCGAAAAGATTATCAACAGGGTGTAGACACGATGCTGGAAAGAGCAAAGGCTTTTTTGAAAAAGCGAAAGCAATGAACGGAACGCGCGGCATTAGTTGTACACACTATGATTTCCACACTATTGTTTATGAACACGAACGTGTTTAATCAAACGTATCACGAAGTTGCGACTTTTAGTTGCCGCCTTACGAATTTCAGGTTTTTCGGCAAACACAAAGCTATACCGTCCTTCATCGCATAGATAGCGTACTTTATGTCCTTGCACCTCAACATAAATTTGGGTAGCACGGATGCTTTCTAGCAATCTATTTACAGTTTCTAATGCCTCGCCGTTGAAATTTCTCGCTAGAATGGCTGCTTCTTCTTTCGTAGGAATACTCCAATTCGATTCACCATCTTCCTTGTATTCCGCGGCATAATTCACCGCATCATTTGCTCCTCCTGCAGTGGAATTGGCTGATTCCGAATCTTCTTGTTGCTCTTTTGCCAACAACATCACATCTGCTTCTGTGTCTGTGATGCGGTGCACCGAAGCCACCAAGAACTTTCCTTTCCAAAGTGTGCCCACTTGTGGAAAACCTACCAAATTTTCCTCACTAGGGAGTTTAGGATGAGAAGGATTGGGACGCGGTTTTGGCTCTACAGGAGAGGGAACGTTGGGTGGAACGGGCAAATTCGGTTGCAGTTCATTGGACTCGTCGCCACCAACAACCGATGAATTGCTACCAAAGGAGAAGTGTTGCTCCACAATGGGACGCCATTCTGTGGCTGTGAGATTTCCCGCCAAAGTCAAATGCTTGGCTTCGGCTTGAAATGTCCCCAAAAAGCGATAAGGCGTGCCAGCCGTGAGCGGTTGTTCAAGCGTGTAAGCATAGTGTTGTTCTTCATCGTGAGTGATGAGTGCAATCGTGGCCACGGTGCGTTCACTCGTCGTGGGAAAAACATAGCTTTGTGGAACAACCCAATCACCATTTTCAGTACGATGCGCATTCAAAGTCACTGCGTTGGGTTGCTCATAACGTCCTTCCCAATTGATGGCACCATAAAGTGAAGAAAGACGCACACGCACCTGTTCTACTTCTTGAGGAATCTGCGAAAGACGAAATTCCACCGCACTCATCGTGTGTCCTAAGATGATGTCTACAGCGTTGCGTTTCTTCCCCACTTCCACTTCTGCTTCTCCGCGCATCAATGCAATTCCTGCGGGTAACTGTACACCAGCGGATGACGCGGTGGAGACAACATTAGCGTCTAGAACGCTATGACTAATTGTACTTTTCAGCGTGACACCTCCGTTAGGGAAAACGTAGTTGCCAACTCCTGAAAATGCCACTAATCGATATTTACCTTCGCTGAGCGATAACGTCAGTTTATCTTCTGATTTTGTAAGACGTTGGTGCGCCACATAACTGCCATTCTCAGAGAAAGCAACAACATCTATGGGAAGTGCTACTGTTTCTTTCGAACTAGAACGCGTATAAATCGTTACTTTGTGGGATTTTGTCTGTTGTTGCGGTTCATCCGGGAGTTCGATGGTGCCACAACCAGCCATCAAAAAGCCAAAGAAAAGCAGCAATCCACAAAAATGGACTTTGCGCAACATCAAAAAAGGAAAATGGAAGTGTGCCATAGCCATAGAAAGGTTTACGGTGGTTAAATTAGATTTCGGTAAAGAGCAATAGCATCTTCGCTGCAGAATTACAGGTTTCACCAACGAGAAACACTTGTGCATCTGAGAGAGAAATACCATCAGTCTTTATCTAGTACTAGTGAGAAGTATTTGTATGAAGGCAAAAGTAATAAACCCACCCGAGATAACCAAATCAAATACAGAATTTTATTGCACTTCGATTTTGAAAGTACAGCTTGAAAGTTGGTGAAATAGACTTTTATTTTGAAGCTACAATTGAAAGTACGCACTCCCATCTTGAAAGCAAACTTCAAAAGAACATTGAGAATCTCATCTATATACACTAAAATGCTAAGCAGGCTTAGAAAAACAAGGCAGGGAAGTACCTCAAAATCAAATTAAAGTTGTAAATTTGCCACAGAGTGTATAATAGGGTTGGGTATCCCTCATTATGCAACACCTTATGGACGCCAATTTGTGTCCATCCTCGACGAAATAATCCATTATAAAAGTATAAGATGAACGTTATTACAAAGACTGTCTCCCTGCCTGATGGACGCACCATCAGCATTGAGACTGGTAAGCTCGCGAAGCAGGCCGATGGCGCAGTGATGCTGCGCATGAACAACACCATGCTTCTCGCTACCGTTTGCGGTGCCAAAGACGCTGCCCCTGGCACCGATTTCATGCCGCTCCAATGTGACTATAAAGAAAAATACTCCGCTGTGGGTCGATTCCCCGGTGGATTCACCAAACGCGAAGGTCGTGCTGGCGACTACGAGATTCTCACTTCTCGTCTTGTTGACCGCGCCCTCCGTCCCCTCTTCCCCTCTGACTATCACGCTGAAGTTTTCGTCAACATCACCCTCTTCAGTGCTGATGGCGTAGATATGCCCGACGCTCTCGCTGGTTTTGCTGCTTCTGCCGCTTTGGCTTGCACAGACATTCCTTTCGACGGCCCCATCTCTGAAGTGCGCGTAGCTCGCATCAACGGAGAATTTGTCATCAACCCCACTTTCGAACAACTCAAAGGCGCAGATATGGACCTTATGGTCGCTGCTACCGAAGAGAACATCATGATGGTGGAAGGTGAAATGGACGAAGTGCCCGAAAGTGCTCTCCTCGAAGCCCTCAAAGTGGCTCACGCTGCTATCAAACCTATGTGCCAAATCCAAAAGGAACTCTCTAAGGAATTGGGTAAGGACGTGAAGCGCGAATACTGCCACGAGGTGAACGATGAAGACCTCCGCGCGCAAGTGAAGAACGACTGCTACCAAAAGTGCTACGACATCACGAAGTCTGCACTCGAAAAGCACGAACGTTTCGACGCTTTCGAAGCTGTTCGCGAAGAATTTAAGGTGGCTTACGCTGCGGCTCACACCGAGCTCACCGAAGATGAACTCGCTGAAAAGAACGCACTCGTCGATCGCTACTATCACGATGTAGAAAAAGACGCAATGCGTCGTTGCATCCTCGACGAAGGTGTGCGCCTCGATGGTCGTAAGACTACTGACATCCGTCCTATCTGGTGCGAAGTAAATCCTCTCCCCGGTCCTCACGGAAGTGCCATCTTCACTCGTGGTGAAACACAAAGTCTTTCTACCACTACCCTCGGTACGAAGCTCGATGAAAAGATGGTAGACGATGTGCTCGACAAGAGCTACATGCGCTTCCTCCTCCACTACAACTTCCCTCCCTTCTCTACCGGTGAAGCTCGCGCTCAACGCGGTGTAGGTCGTCGTGAAATCGGTCACGGTCACTTGGCATGGCGCGGTTTGAAGGGTCAAATCCCAGCAGACTTCCCTTACACTGTACGTGTGGTAAGTGATATTCTCGAGTCTAACGGTTCTTCTTCTATGGCTACCGTTTGCGCTGGTACGCTCTCTCTCATGGATGCTGGTGTACCCTTGAAGGCTCCTGTCTCTGGTATCGCAATGGGATTGATCAAGAATCCAGGTGAAGACAAATATGCTGTACTCTCCGACATCCTCGGTGACGAAGACCACCTCGGTGATATGGACTTCAAGACCACGGGTACGCTCAAAGGTTTGACCGCTACGCAAATGGACATCAAGTGCGATGGTCTTTCTTACGAAATCCTCGAAAAGGCACTCGCACAAGCTAAGGCTGGTCGCGAACACATCCTCGGCGAGATGATGAAGACTATGGATCATCCTCGTGAAGACTACAAACCTCATGTACCTCGTATCGAAGCCTTCAACATTCCTAAGGAATTCATCGGTGCTGTCATTGGCCCTGGTGGTAAGATTATCCAAGGTATGCAAGAAGAAACGGGTGCTACCATCACCATCGAAGAAGCTGACGGCGTAGGTAAGATTCAAGTTTCTGCTCCTAACAAGGACAGCATCGACGCTGCAGTGGCTAAGATTCGCGCTATCGTTGCTATCCCCGAAGTGGGTGAAGTATACGATGCCAAAGTTATCAGCATCATGCCTTATGGTTGCTTCGTAGAATTTATGCCCTCTAAGGAAGGTTTGCTCCACATCTCAGAAATCTCTTGGAATCGTCTTGAAAGCGTAGAAGAAGCTGGTATCAAGGAAGGTGACAAACTCCAAGTGAAGCTCCTCGAAATCGACCAAAAGACTGGTAAATTCCGTCTTTCTCACAAGGTTTTGACCGAAAAACCCGAAGGCTGGGAAGAACGTCCAGCACGTCGCCCTCGCCGCGAAGATGGTGAGCGTCGTCCACGCCGTGAACAACGCGACTAATCCTCTGTACTAAATCTTGAGTTGTGCTCTTCGCAACTTAGGAAATACAATATATGTCCTCATACTCGACCTTCGAGTGTGAGGACATTTTGTTTATTCAAGCCTTCGTTCCACAAACGTTGCACAAAACAAGCTGTTTCAGCGCGCTAAAGAGCTTTTATAGTAGGAGGCAGGCATAGACAGCTCTAAACCATTTGCAAAGCAGGAGCAGCCAAGAAAACGCAGAAAGACAATCAGCGAAAAGAAGAAGATCTATACCCAAGCAAGTATTACGTTTGGACAAACAGGTACATCTCTAACACAACAAACATATAAAAAAATCCGCAGCCCCTGGAAGGAACTGCGGATAAGCTTCATTGTTCAAGCTGAAAAGCGTAAAACTACACCTTGATTTCAACTTCTACACCACAAGGAAGTTCGAGCTTCATGAGAGCATCGATAGTCTTGGGGTTAGAGCTGTAGATGTCGATGAGACGCTTGTAAGTAGAAACCTCAAATTGCTCGCGGCTCTTCTTGTTTACGAAGGTAGAGCGGTTCACAGTGATGATACGCTTGCGAGTGGGGAGAGGAATTGGACCGCTAACGATAGCGCCAGTAGCCTTAACGTTGCTAACAATCTTCTCAGCAGACTTTTCTACGAGAGTGTGATCGTAGCTCTTGAGCTTGATACGAATTTTTTGACTCATTGTTGTATTGAATTTGCTCCGGTTCGGCGGAGGTGGGATAAGAGTCGTTCGCTATCCCACCAGCCGAGTGCGGAAAGTTGTTTTTAGGATTAAAATCTCAATCAGGATTATTTGATGAGATCTACACGACCCTTCATTTCTTCGAGTACAGCCTTAGCGATACCGCTAGAAACAGGAGCGTGGTGGTCATACTGCATAGAAGAAGTTGCACGACCAGAAGTGATGGTACGGAGCGCAGTCACATAACCGAACATTTCTGCGAGAGGTACAGTAGCCTTCACGATGCGAGCACCAGAACGGCTGTTTTCCATACCTTCCACTTGACCACGGCGCTTGTTCAAGTCACCGATCACGTCACCCATGTTTTCTTCAGGAGTGATAACGTCAAGTTTCATCATTGGCTCCATGAGTACAGGACCAGCTTGTGCGCAAGCATTCTTGTAAGCTTGGAGAGCAGCGATTTCGAAGGAGAGTTGGTCAGAGTCAACGGGGTGGAATGAACCATCGAGGAGTTCAACCTTGAGGCTATCGAGAGGGAAGCCACCGAGGACACCGCTCTTCATAGCGTTTTCAAAGCCCTTCTGTACAGAGGGGATGAATTCCTTAGGAATGTTACCACCAGTCACCTTGTTCACGAACTGGAGACCGCCTTCCTTGAAGTCTTCATCAACAGGACCTACGTTCACGATGATGTCTGCGAACTTACCGCGACCACCAGATTGCTTCTTGTAGACTTCGCGGAGGTTTACAGTCTTCGTGATAGCTTCCTTATAGTTCACCTGAGGCTTACCTTGGTTAATTTCCACCTTGAACTCACGACGGAGACGGTCGATGATGATGTCAAGGTGAAGCTCACCCATACCAGAAATCACAGTTTGACCACTTTGTTCGTCAGTCTTCACAGTGAAGGTGGGGTCTTCTTCAGCGAGCTTAGAAAGACCAGTAGAGAGCTTATCGAGATCCTTTTGAGTCTTAGGTTCAACGGCGATACCGATAACGGGATCGGGGAAGTCCATAGATTCGAGTACGATAGGAGCACCTTCTTCAGCGAGGGTGTCACCAGTGCGGATGTCTTTGAAACCTACACCTGCGCCGATGTCACCAGCACCAATCACTTCAACAGGATTTTGCTTGTTAGAGTGCATTTGGAAGAGACGAGAAACGCGTTCCTTCTTACCAGAACGTACGTTGTAAACGTAAGAACCAGCTTCTACCTTACCAGAGTAAACACGGAAGAAGGTGAGACGACCTACGTAGGGGTCAGTAGCAATCTTAAACGCGAGAGCAGAAGTCTTTTCGTCTTCAGAAGGCTGGCGAGTTTCAGTTTCACCAGTCTCAGGGTTTACACCTTCGATAGCAGCAGTGTCAAGAGGAGAGGGAAGGAACATCACCACGTAGTCGAGGAGAGTTTGTACACCCTTGTTCTTGAACGAAGAACCGCAGGTCATAGGAACGATGTCGAGTGCGAGCGTACCCTTACGGATAGCAGCAACCACTTCTTCTTCAGTGAGGCTGTTGGGATCGTCGAAGAACTTCTCCATAAGAGTCTCGTCTTGCTCTGCAGCAAGTTCGATCATCTTTTGGCGCCATTCGTTGCATTCGTCAACGAGTTCAGCGGGGATGTCTTCTACGTCATATTCAGCACCCATTGTTTCATCGTGCCAAAGGATAGCCTTCATACGGATGAGGTCAACGATACCTCTGAACTTTTCTTCAGCACCGATAGGCACAGAGATAACGCAAGGAGTTGCACCGAGGACGTCCTTCATTTGGCGCACTACTTCGAAGAAGTTAGCACCAGAACGGTCCATCTTGTTCACATAACCGATACGAGGTACGTTGTACTTGTCAGCCTGACGCCATACAGTTTCAGACTGAGGTTCAACACCACCTACTGCGCAATAAGTAGCGACAGCACCATCGAGCACACGGAGTGAGCGTTCTACTTCAGCGGTGAAGTCAACGTGTCCCGGAGTGTCAATGAGGTTAAACTTATATTGAGTGCCGCGGAAGTTCCAGAAAGCGGTGGTTGCAGCAGAAGTGATAGTGATACCACGTTCTTGCTCTTGTTCCATCCAGTCCATGGTTGCGCCGCCTTCGTGCACTTCACCAATCTTGTGCGTCTTACCAGTGTAGAAAAGGATACGCTCAGACGTGGTGGTCTTACCGGCATCGATGTGCGCCATGATACCGATATTGCGCGTCAAATGGAGATCTTGCTTTGCCATTTTGTTAGTATGCTATTGTGCGATGTGCTAAATTAGAAGCGGAAGTGTGCGAATGCGCGGTTAGCTTCTGCCATACGGTGCATTTCTTCCTTACGCTTGAAAGCACCACCTTGTTCGTTGTAAGCGTCCATGATTTCTGCAGCGAGCTTGTCGGCCATAGTCTTACCACCACGCTTACGAGCGAAAGCGATGAGGTTCTTCATAGACACTGACTCCTTACGATCAGGACGGATTTCTGTAGGAACTTGGAAAGTTGCACCACCGATACGGCGGCTCTTTACTTCCACTTGGGGAGTTACCTTATCGAGAGCTGTCTTCCAGATTTCGAGTGCGCTCTTTTCTTCGTTGCTCATCTTTTCGCCTACGAGCTTGAGAGCTGAGTAGAAAATTTCGTAGCTCACGTTCTTCTTACCATCATACATGAGGTGGTTTACGAACTTAGATACTTTTTGGTCGCCGAACACGGGATCTGGAAGGATCAGGCGCTTCTTTGGTTTTGCTTTACGCATAGGATTTGTTTTTGGTTTTGTAAGAGGCTGCAATGTGGCTTCAGCATCTTAGTCTGACTTCAAAAGTCTTCAACTAGAGCTTACTCAACCTTTGCTAACCAATACTTTGTGGTAAAAAATACGTTGTTATGGTCACGAATTGATGGCTCCGTGCAATGGTCGTCAGTGCTTATAAGCAGTGCACCTTGCAGTTATTAAGCAATCCTTCATCGTTGTCAGTGTATCATTTTTGAGAACATCCGCAACAAATTACTCTTCGTGCCACGGTTAGGCTGTTTTATTTTTTAGCAGCCTTAGGACGCTTAGCACCATACTTGGAGCGGCGTTGAGTGCGGTTAGCAACACCAGCAGTGTCGAGCGTACCGCGAACGATGTGATAGCGCACACCAGGAAGGTCTTTCACACGACCACCACGCACGAGCACGATGCTGTGTTCTTGGAGGTTGTGACCTTCACCAGGGATGTAAGAGTTCACTTCCTTACCGTTGGTCAAACGAACACGTGCTACCTTACGCATAGCAGAGTTAGGTTTCTTAGGCGTGGTTGTGTAAACGCGCACGCAAACACCACGGCGCTGAGGGCAGCTTTCCAAAGCAGGCGACTTTGACTTGTCGGCAGCTACTGAACGTCCCTTGCGCACAAGTTGTTGAATAGTAGGCATTTGGGTTGTCTTTTAATTGTTTATATTGTTGATTTTATTTCGAGTCAAAGAGCGACAAAAGTCGCATAAAGGGGTTGAGAATAGTGCATACTATGCCCCTTTGGGGTGCAAAGTTAGCGTTTTTTTCTCGGGTAACCAACAATTTAAGGGCTTTTATTACTCTAAAAAATTGCATTTTTGTCGTCGCTGTGTCATCCAGCAAGAGAAACCCCATTTCCACCCTGCAAATCCACACATAGAGAAGACCTAGTCACCCTTGCTCTAACCAAAAGTTATCACTACATTTGCAGCAAAATCGCTCTCAACTCTCGGACATGAACTCCACGATTCTCACGTCTACTTCTACACCTTCGCCCCAAAATTCTCCTTCGCGCATTGATGCTTTGGACTTTCTCAAGTGCATTTTCGTACTACTGATGGTGGCGTTCCATCTGGCCTATTTTGCAGATGCTCATCCACTCCTTAAGCAGTGGGTCTACACCTTCCATATGCCCGGATTCCTCCTCATTTCGGGCTACCTTATGCGTGTAGACCGCCCTCTGCGCCAATTTTCACGCACCCTACTGTGGTTGTTTGTTCCTTACCTTGTGTTGGAATCGAGCTACATCGTTGCTTCGGCTTTTCTGCCTGTGCGCGATGGGATAGCCCAGCTTTCTCTGAGCGTTTTTGCTGAAAAATTATTCCTCCACCCCTTAGGCCCTTATTGGTATCTCCACACGCTCATTTTGTGTGGTATAGCCTACTATGCCGTGTGGCTATTCCGACAATGCAACCTACTCACGCGCTTCCTTTGGTTGGCTTTTTCCTTGGGAGCCTTAGCCGCTCTGCAACTCGTGGCTTGGGACGTGAGTTTGTATTTCTTTTTGGGGGTCGTCATCCGACAAAGCCGACTAACCTTCTCTGACGTGTTCCGCCCTTCCTTGTGGGCTTTCGTCGGACTTACCATTTTGGGTTTCTTCCCCGACACCTTTCACAAGGGCACCATCGGAGGGGTGTTTACGGTCTATTTGGCCATCACGGCTTCATTGGCTCTCCTCCCCCACTTGCCCACGTGGTTACGCCGTAGCACACTCTTTCTCGGACGCAATTCGCTGGCACTGTTTCTCTTCTCACCCATTTTCACGATGGGATGCAAGGTCTTCATTCCCTACCTGGGCTTCGACTCTCCTCGCGATGCCTGTTCCTACTCATTTCGCTCCCACTCTGTGTGACAGGTGCACTTGCGGTTTGCCGACTACTGGATGCACTGCATCTCTCCCCCTTCCTTTTTGGTCGCAAAAAGGCTTTGCAATAAACCAATCTACACCATCGCGACTTTGGTTACTGACAGACTACCCAGGATTCTTCCTCTAACTCGCATCTCTCGTACATCTCTCGTACATCTCTCGTGCTTCTCACGCGCGCGTAGGCGCGCACACTACTGTATTTTGGATTTTTTGCTGTCACAAGTGTCACACGCGGAGAAAAATGGGAGGAAAATAGGCGATAAATCTAGTTGACTGCAGAGATAAAAATCCCTTTTTTGAAGTACTTTGGAACACGCCAACGAGTAGGAATTTTGGCATACGTTAAAACACGCTCCCAAAACAACGATAACACACTAAATTCCAATAAATTAAATACTATGCTGTGACACTTGTGACAGCAAAAAAGGAAAAACTCTTGTAATGTGTGTGCGCGCGTACGCGCGAGAGAAATAAATTACAGGTATTTTCACAATTTATTTTGTGGTTCTCCATTTGCTTTTTAATGAGGGATATTTCTACTCCAAAGCGTCCGATAAAAACAAGCCGTCGTTTTATGAAAAACAACACGTCGTTTTATGAAGAACAACACGTCGTTTTATAGAAAACAACACGTCGTTTTACAAAGAACAACACGTCATTTTATAGAAAACAACACGTCGTTTTTAGAAGGCATTTTCGTTCGATTGGGAAGATCCTCAAATTGGGCATTCGCTATGAGAGGTTGAAAAATCGAGACCATCAAAGATTTGCTCAAGAACGTGGCGCAGAATGTTCATACTCGACACAGAAGTGTCTCAAACTTTATTGTCGACCTTTTAGCAGGAATGACGGCTTATGCTTTCTACGATACAAAACCTTCTATCAATATGGTGTTTGAGATGGAGGGAGAAGCAGAGGTGAAGCAACTCACACTTTTCTAAAATATACTTGCGTGAAACAATAGAACTTCGATCTAAAACTAGGTCGAAAGAATCGTTTTGTGCTACAACCTGAGTAAAAAGGAGATGACCTTAAACCGAATTGAGGTTAGATAATGAAATCCGAGATTTAGTCTATCCCCCAAAGAGGGCATATAAATCGAGAAACTACCAAACCGTATCATAATTTCCAGGAATAGTACTTCATAGACATCTCCATATCTTTTATCTTTTCTCATAGGTCTTCAGTGATGGTTTCCATCGAGTTATAGTCCTACTCCAGACCATCGATAATCTTTTGAATATGTGGAGAAACCTTATACTCTGCCTGCTGCAGGTATGGAGCATAATGTGCTAGCATGGCGTCTGAGAATTGTAGATTAGCAATGTCAAGTTTCCGTTTGATGAGCCAATATCTGTAGAGAGCAAATGCCTCCACAGGGAATAAGCTCCATGTGGGATCTGTGAAAGGGCTGGCTATGAAAGAATCAATATGATAAGTCTTGAGGTGATATCTCATCAGTTCGTCTAGCAAATCCTCCACCTCTTCTGCAGAGCAGGTAGCAGCATTCGCTAGCACCTTGTCGTAGGGTGCTATGGGTACGTCTTCCTTCTTCCCCCAGATGACGCCTTTCCTTGTGAGAATATCTTGATAGAGAAACGTCGCAAGGGGAAGGGTGGTAACGTGTAGCTTAAACTGGTTGCGCGTTTTATAGTTCAAAGCCTCTGTGGTAACGTCTACGATCCGTTCTTTAAGCATGTCATCTGCAAACATCGACATAGCAAGCAGAAAGCCAGGCAAAGTAGTAAGTTCCGATGATAACGTTAATTTCTTTTCTGCTCTCAGCTCTTCATTCTTTTTTTCCACATAGACCAATATGCAATGTACTGGATATGGAGAGCATCTACCATTCTTTGGAAAAGCTCAGGACTAGGATTGTGCCAAAATTGCAGTTGACACATTTCAGACTCCGTGTGGGCAACAGTATTTAACTGGATAAAAATTCCATTTCTCCAAAGATGGATTTGCTAAACGCTCCAAATACTCCGCCTCGTTAGTGTAGCCCTTCCAGTTTGAGAAGAATTTGTCAATGCGTTTTGTGTACTCTGCTCTCGTTCGCTTTTTCATATGCTAATGCCATTTATGTTCTGTATGGGAGGTTGCATACAGCCCTCCTTTTGCACCTCGTTGTATCGTTACGTGCATTACCTTAAGATTTGCAAGAATATCCTCCAATTGGGTTGATGTTTTTTCCTCAAAAGTTACTCAAGGATTGTTAGTATTTTTTTATATCTATCTTTTAGATATTCACTTTTTGTTTCACTATATTTCAAACTGAAGTATTGAATCAATTCTGACTTATACATCATAGGTACAAAGTAAATGTATTCTTCGACCAAGTTAGTAAAGTATTCCGCAGAAGTCTTTTTAGGAGAGAGTTTAGGTATACTCATAAAATAGGCCCATTTATTCGGGAATTCCTCAAACATTTTCATCTTAGGGAGATGAAATGCTACAAAAAGAGCTACTCCCTTTCTTTGAATATTCGCTAACATAAGGCGATATATTTCCTCACTCTCAGGAAGCTTATACCTCCACATCATCATTCCAAGAGCAGATACTATACAGCGATTGATTTTACTGTTTTCCGCATACTTATTTGCTATTTGCACCAAAACACCCGCAAATTGAACATCTCTAAAAAGCTCCGTATAATAAGAAGACATTTCTTGCCTAGGCTGTTTCTCAAAATCAACAAGAAGCTTTTCGATCTCTTCGCTTGTTTGAATTTCCCAATTCTCAATATGATGCTTCAGTTCGATTATTTTATCAACTCGAAGCTTAATTTTGCTGTTCATATTTCTAGTGAGTATTATTTATCATATGTCCTTTGGAATCAACTTCTGCTGTTTTTCCCTGACTCATTTTTAACTCAATGTCATCTTTAGATATAAAAGTTCCTCCATCTTTGACATTGTTGGGGTCATATGAATGATAGAAGCCACCATCATTTCTTCTCTTATTCAACTGACTCTCATTCAGTTGATTGTGATGCAAAGAAGACCCCTCCATATCTCGAGCTGCAATATGATTTCTAGGTCATCTACATATCTAACGCTCGTGAAACTCTTTCCGTCATAAGCATGTTCTATCAATCGTTCTTGTACAGGCCTCTTAGTAATCCCCTCATAAACAAGAGTCTCGCCATTGAATAACTGATAAAATGTATCTAATCGCCAAGGATCCACCCAGGCATTCACGTCGTGTACATACGCATACAGGTTTGTCAGCCCCGCTTCCAGACGAATGGGGTCTTGACTAATGTATGCTCCTGTTTCGGGAGAGTAGTATGTTTTTAGCCACTATGCCTTTCTCGAAATTCCTTGAGCTTTTTCTCTATGAAAGAGAAATCTCCAATCGCTTTATCTTTGTCTTTAGCTCGGTCATATTTAGCAATCCATTTAAGAATACCAAAAGCGTAAAACTTGAAGCCTTGTTCTGTTAAATCTCCAATTGTTATCTGGGATTCGTCGGTAGCTTTTTCTCCCTTTCTTAGGATTTCCCTTGTGGTAAACCCGTTGTCTTGCAAAAAGTGAACATAATTTTCAAAGAAACGATATATTTGTTCTTTATATTCCTGAGTTACAGGCTGTGGAGCTAATTTAGATTGAGTTATCCAGCTCAACTTCTCCAGTACTTTGTTTCCATCCATTGATTTTTCGTTTTAATGAGGACTAACCGTTTCATAAACAGGAGTCAAAGGTCCTATATTATTTCGGTGATGCCCTCTTTTCCTTTTAACCCCAATTCGGGATAAGGAATTCTTGTTTTTTGCCTTAAGATAGTTTCAACAAAAGCCCCAAAAGAGGAGGATTTTTCCGCATATTTGTTATTGAAGACCAAACAGATAACGATCAAATAATCTTCTATGAAACTTATCAGCAAAGTTACGGAAATTTATTGTATTGCAGATGCTTTCTGCAAAGAATATGAGTTGGAATTGAACAAAAAAGCACTTTCGCTTTCAAATCCCTCTCCAAACACCACTAAAACTCGCAATAGAAAGGGAAGAATGAGCGATGCAGAAATGATTACCATTCTTGTCTTGTTCCACAGCAATACGTTTCGCAATTCCAAACATTTCTATCTCTTCTACGTCTGTCGAGAACTAAAAGAAGAATATGCCGATAAAGGTTATATGCCTCAATCACTATTTGCTTCTCTCTTCGATAGGGGAGTTCATATTGTCACGGGCATACGCACTAATATGAAGAACCGCTTAATGGATGTGTACGACAAAATAATGCTCCGTAAAAGAAGCATTATCGAAACCATCAACGATATGCTCAAGAACGTGGCGCAGATTATTCATACCCGCCACAGAAGTGTCTCAAACTTTATTGTCAACCTTTTAGCAGGAATAACGGCTTATGCTTTCTACGATACAAAACCTTCTATCAATATGGAGTTTGAGATGGAGGGAGAAGCAGAGGAGAAGTTGCTCACACTTTTCTAAAACAGACTTGCGTGAAACAATGGAACTTCGATCTAAAACTAGATCGAAAGAATCGTTGTGTGCTATAACCTAAGTAAAAAGGAGGTGATCTGGAAACGAATGGGGGGGGGGGTAATAAGTTCATTAGCAAGACGCGCTGTTTGATTGAGCGTATCTTTGGGAGTATTCGAAGGTGGTTTATGGGAGGGCGATGTCGCTACCGAGGTTTAGAGCGAATGCATACACAGAATGTACTAGAAGACATAGCATACAATCTCAAACGTATGCCAGGGCTTCTCATGCTTCAAGGCATCAAATGAGCGAAAAACAGCCGGTTTCGGGAGTGTTAAGCTACCGAAATCGAGGAAAGAGGAGGTACATCAGCGGCTCACCTACTCTAATTCAAGACAAAATTTAATCCTAGAGGGAGATCATGCCGAGAGAAGAGAATTACACAATGGTCTCTAATATTGGAATGCGCTTCAACTCTCCAAATAGGAAATTAACACTTATTTCTGATTTCAGAATACTCTCCGCTTCTTCTACAGAAGAAATATGTATGCTCTTGATTAAATCCAGACTTAGATGATAATTGGATAACTCTTAACAGTATGGTTGACAGATTGTCGTTGCAAGTATGACGTAATTCGCAGCGTCATCACTTGGCATAATTATTGCATTTGCTTAAAAGGTGTCATAGGCACTTGCTTGCTGAAAACCTAATAGGATGCAGCGTTTCTACTAATCTTTCGATATAAGATAGTGGAGCTTCAACTCCATTATAAAAGGGGAGTTTACATGTTTAACAAGAATAAAACCATATGGCAAATTTCTCAGAAGACACTATACAAGAAGTATGGGAGAAAGCAGATACAGTTCCAGGGTATGATGCACAAGAATGGAGAAAAGACCAATGTAAGGCTTGGATTCAAAGAAATCAATATGGAAATAGACAAAGTAATTATGGGTGGGAAATAGACCATATTACTCCAGTGTCTAAAGGCGGTACTGATAATCTTTCAAATCTTCGTCCTTTACAATGGAAAAATAATGCATCACGTCAAAACGACCGATTGGTTTGCAGAATCACTTCTTCAGGTAATAAAAACACTGAAGGATAGCGATACATCTCATTTCACGTTATTGCACGATAAATGAGTCTTCTCAAAGCTGCTGTTATTTTGACACCATAACAGCGGCTTTTCTTTATTAACTTTGTTATAATAACAATCACATATTTGATTAATTATATCAAGTATAGGCTTAAGGGTCAAATATGCTCCTAGAAAGGGTGCTTTAATCAATTGAATTTCAACTAAGGGGCAAAAAGGCTCCTAAAAGTGTTCAACTTCCCTTTCTAGACCGAGATTTATAGGCAACTATAAGATTGGAAATTAGCTTTTCTCTTCGGTTGCGTGAAATGCCAGAATGCAACTGCAGTTTCTTCTTCAACAAACTATCAAACGACTATATCGCATTGTTTGTGTTTGGCATCGTTCCAGTGGGAAAATCTTGGTAACCCCAATTCAGGATAAGGAACTCTTGTTTTCGCCTTAAAACAGCTTCAATAAAAGCCCCAAAAGAGAATTATTTTTCGTATATTTATTATTGATAACCAGGCAGATAACGATAAAACAATCCTCTATGAAACTTATCAGCAAAGTTACGGAAATTTATTGTATTGCAGATGCTTTCTGCAAAGAATATGAGTTGGAATTGAACAAAAAAGCACTTTCGCTTTCAAATCCCTCTCCAAACACCACTAAAACTCGCAATAGAAAGGGAAGAATGAGCGATGCAGAAATGATTACCATTCTTGTCTTGTTCCACAGCAACACGTTTCGTAGTTTCAAACATTTCTATCTCTTCTACGTCTGTTGGGAACTAAAAGAAGAATACGCCGATAAATAGGTTATATTTCTCAATCACTATTTGCTTCTCTCTTCGATAGGGGAGTTCATATTGTCACGGGAATACGCACTAATATGAAGAACCGCTTAATGGATGTGTACGACAAAATAATGCTCCGTAAAAGAAGCATTATCGAGACCATCAACGATATGCTCAAGAACGTGGCGCAGATCGTTCATACTCGACACAGAAGTGTCTCAAACTTTATTGTCAACCTTTTGGCAGGAATGGCGGCTTATGCTTTCTACGATACAAAACCTTCTATCAATATGGAGTTTGAGATGGAGGGAGAAGCAGGGGTGAAGCAGCTCACACTTTTCTAAAACATACTTGCGTGAAACAATGAATTTTCGTTCTAAAACTAGGTCTAAAGAATCGTTGTGTCCTATAACTAGAGTAAAAAAAGAGGTAACCTTAAATCGAATTGGGGTTTCGTACTTTTGCCAGACACAACCGCAAGACAAAAAGAAATATAAGTTTTTCATAGAAATCTTTGGCAGTTCAAAAAAAACTCTTTACTTTTGCAATATCCACATATCAATCGAGCCGATATTCCCTTTCAAAAAGTTATTCTTGAAATAAATCACCATTATGAAAACATCTCTCATTGCAACAAGCTAAGCATACGGGGTATGCAGATAAGATGTATTTTGAGCATCCATATAAATAAACTAATAATGAATTAGACTATGAAGAAATACTTCTTGATTTTCGCTCTCTTAATAATATCTTTCTACGCTAATGCACAGAAAGTGACCATTGTGGGCACTACTTATGACGGCTTGATACAAAGAGCTTTGGCTGGCTGCGTGGTGAGCCTCAGAGATGCAATTGCCGACACCCTACTTGTGCAAACACAAACTGCCCTGCAAGAGGAACGAATTGAGGAAAATGGCAGTCTAATGGTCTATCAAAATTCTCAAATAGGTGCGCGCTTTATCCTACAGCTGAATGCTCGGGTTGCTCCCAAAGGCTATGTATTAACAATCGAAAAGGATAAGTATGAGCGCATCGAAAAGAAAATCTCTGCTGAGAGTTTACAAAAGGGAAGACTTGACCTGGGCGATTTCTATCTCCTTCCCAAACGTAAAGAGCAGACAATCAAAGAAGTCGTTGTGAAAGCGACAAAGATACAGATGTATTATAAGGGAGACACGCTTATCTACCATGCAGATGCCTTCAATGTATCGCAGATGGATAAGCTCCGAAGTTTAGTGGCACAACTCCCAGCCGCAGAATTTGTAGATGGCGTGCTCAAAGTGAAGGGGCGTGTGATCGAAAACCTTACACTTAGCGGTAAAGATTTTTTCAATGGAAATATCCAAACGGCACTGGACAATCTCCCTGCATTTGTTGTCAGCAAAATAAAGGTCTACGAAAAGGCTGGCGAAATGAGCGAATTGACGGGACGAGATATGTTCGACAAGACCTACGTAATGGATATCAAACTGAAACGAGAGTATATAGGCACCTGGATAGCAAAGTTGCAAGCTGATGGTGGCACGAACCAACTTTGGGGAACTCAGGGAATGCTGATGCGAATGGACGAGCGGCAGATGTTTACTGCCAATTTTGACGCCAACAATTTTAATGAAAAGCGTGAAATGTCAGATATGGGAGATTCGGAAGACCTCTTTCCCACTGGTCGTATCAAGCGATGGAGTGGAAAGGTTAATTACTTCTATGAGCCTAATCAGCACTGGCGTTTGAGAACGGAGGCACAATTTGAGCGACAAAACACTTTGCTCACGGAGCAAACCTATCGACAAACTTTTCTCGCACAAAGAAACTTGATTTCTCGCTCAGTACAACAGAGTGAGGAACACCAATATGCAGTAGATGCCTTTGCCGCTCTACGCTATCGTTTGAAGAAGCAACAGCACGAGCTACAATATACCTTCCACTTGGGTCATCGTCGCAAGCAGTCTGAGGGCATTGCCCTCTCGTGGTACGACAGCACCGCGACAAAGGGTTGGGCAAATCTACCGCTCGATACGCTTTATAAACAGGAAAGTAACAACCCACAAACAGCTTTGCTCTCAGCCCTCCTTAATCCAGCTTTGAGTGAGGAACCCAACCAGACACATACGCTCTCTCTAGCCTCGGCCTACACTTTAGGAGAGAATGTGTTGAAAACAAATCTCCGCTACCATACGACTGTGAAAACGCTCTCTCAGTATGAAAATTTTCGTCTGACCCGTTATACGCCACTCTTGGCTGACTGGCGAAGAAACTATCTCTGGGAACGGGGAAAAACACATCAGGCAGAATATCGAGCAGAGTATATTTGGAAATATGATGGCAACGAAAGATACAACGGCGGTTTCACACATTATATTGAATACAAGTATAGTCACGGAGATACAAGGCATTCGCTTTATCGCTTAGATTGGGATAATCGTTTCACAATGAGCGATTGGTCTTTCGCCTCGCTTGGTATCTTGCCCGAAGGCGACTTCCAGAGCATTTGCACCGACCATACCAACTCTTTTTACGCCATTCCGACAGAGCATCGGGCTGTCGTTGGCACACAATTCAATCATCACTCTAAAACGAGCCAAGGGCACGTCATTGACCCTAACAGCTAAAGCCGAAACATTCTACGCACACCGTCTTTTTGACCCTATGAACGTAACGCTCACACCTACAATATCCAACGCCAACCAATTCTCTTCGCTCCTAGCTTCACAGCCAAGTGGGAGGAAGCAAAAACGGATAGTCAGAACTGGCACGCGTTGACAGAAATAACCTATCAAGGGATACCGCGCCTTGCCAATCTTTTGCACCTTCTGCCTGTTCGTGATGATAGCGACCCTAACAACATCTCGTTGGGTAATCCGCAGTTGAAAAAAATGCTTGGGAACACCACTTACAATGGAGTTTCCAAAATCGACACCGCACCTTGCAACACCTTTGGCAGTTGGAGATGCAATGGCGACACATCGCCAACGACTTTGCAATACTTTCTGCTTACAACAGTAGCACAGGACAGCGCACTTATACGCCGCAGAACACTGACCGCACGCACTGGCTCGAAGGCTCAACAAGCTACGCCTTTCCATTTAGCAAAACCTCAAAGGTTTGGCTCACGGCTAAGCTCTCGGGGGATTATTACCAAGGTGAGATTTTATCGCATATAGATGGTGCGCCTTTGTCTGCTACCAGCCTATTGCAATCTTTCACGATTACGCCACAACTATATCTTACTGCATCGATTGGGAGTAAGTTTCGGGCATCGGCTTTGTGGTCTTCTGCTTTGCAACATGTGAGACAACCCTATGCAAAAGACAATTACCGCAAAACGCAATTAAAGATGGATTTTACTTGGCAACTACCTTACGGTGTGGAGCTTCAGTCGAACATAAACACCTTGCTCTATGCAGGCTATGCGGAGCGGTTGCTCAACCAAACTTCCATTCGTTGGGACTCCTCTCTCCGTAAGTATTTCGAGCTTTCGCGTGGTACATTGGCGGTTAGTTTCAAGGTGAGTGACATTCTGAACCAAGCGAATTATCTGCACACTTCTCTCGACCAATTTTCTCGTACAGAGGTCTATACCAACATTATGCCTCGTTGCGCCTTGTTGTCTCTCGTCTATATGATAGATTGGACTAGTAAAAAATAATCCCAAATCGGTCATTATATTCTGAGCTGATTTCATTCGGTTGTTGAACAGTTTAATTTGACTTTAAATGAATTGGTAGAGTAAAAAACGACACACCAGAAAGTAGCGGCGCTACTTCCTGGTGTGATCGTTCGTCATTAACGAGCGGTATGATGATCGTTGTGGGAGACGAAGGGGAGAGAGAACTGAAACCAAAGGGTTCAGAGGGGTGTTTTAATAAGCAATTGGCGCATCAGTCTATCTCATATAGGGGTCAAGGTCTTTCAGACGCTTGTGGGAGTGTATCGTTGGTGACTGCCATTTTCAGGCCGTTTTGCAATTGTTTGTAGACATTGTGCTTGTCCACGCTGTCTGTTTTGTGGATGGTGCCAACAGCTTGCAGGTCAAGAGGCACATCAGTGGTTTGAACTACGAATTTCTCAGCGGTGCTTCCCACTGCAATCAAGAGTACCACGGCTGCGGCTGCCTTCCACAAGGGGCGCAGGCGAGCACCGAGGGTCATTCTCAAGGCTTTGACGTGAACCTCTGGCATATCGCCTTTGGCTCTCAAACGCGCTAGGAGTTTTTCATCAAATTCTTCACCAAGCACTGTGGGCACTTCGGCTTCTTCGGCTGTGAAACGGAAGAGCGGAATGTATTGTTGCAAATGACTGGGCACGTTGCACTCTGCTTCCGTGAAGAAAGCACGGAGAATGCGTTCTTCGGCTACTGAAGTTTCAGCGGCGAAGTAGCGTTCAATCAATTGTTCAATGTATTGGTAGTTCATGATGAGTATTTTCTTGTGAAGACTAGAGGTGAAATTTGAGATGACTGAGCATATCTTTTAGCGTTTGTCGGGCGCGGTGTAGCGTCACTTTGACATCGCTTTCTGAGATATTCATCGCGGTGGCTACTTCTTGGTAGGTGTGTCCGTCGATGTCCCTCAACTGTAGAGCTGTTCGTTGTTTTTCGGGCAATTTCTCAAAAGAGCGTCTCACCCATTTCAATCGTTCATCGGCTTCTAACTGTGCATCGGGAAGGGCTGCGGCATCTGCCGTTGCATTCAAACTATCGTCGAGGGCTGTATGCTGCGCATCTTTGCGTTCTGCGCGGTCGAGTGCCAAATTTCGACAGATGGTTGTGCAATAGACTTCTAGATTTTCCACTTCGGAGAGCGTTCTACGCCGTTCCCAGACACGCACCAACGTGTCTTCCACCACATCTTCAGCCTCTAAACTGTCGAGGGTGATGCGCTGCGCTAGGCGATAGAGTTTATTCTTTAGCGGCAGCAGGTCGTTTTGGAAGTCTATTTCTTTCATGCCTCTGTATATAAGACGGACTAGGGGTGGGAAAAGTTACAAGAAAATGCGTTTTTTTCTGCGGAAAATGTGTTTTTTTGCCAAGTCACCAGATGCTTCCTTACATAAAACACTGACAATCAACCTATTTCAAAAACCATTTCTTGTAACAAAAAAAATGAGTGATGGAGAAAAAAGGATAGAAACCTGTGCGATACTTAGGATTTTAGCAGCAAAATTGGCTCAGAAGGTGACAGACTATTGCGCTGCGACGGAGGACGTTGTTGCTTTTTCTGTGATGATGATGACCTTGTCTTCGTTGGCCGTGGTGCAAGCAAAGAGATAGTGCTCACCGCCTTCTGCAAGTTTGAGTCGTTTGCGGAGTTCAGCAACGGTGGTGGGAAAATTGCGCACGGTCAAATTGGCTTTTTTCAAAGCGGTGATGCTGCGCAAGGCTTTCTTTTGAAATCCTACGACTTCGACAATGCGAAAGCACCGCGCAGGAATATCCACACGCGCCTCATCACCAATATAAAGATGGGTGTTGGGATGGAGTTTTTGCAAACCGTAGCGCACACCAAATGTTTTGTAGGCTCCGGCTTTCATCACGGCTGCATCGGGTTCGTAGAGATAACCCGATATTTGCGACACCAAGGGACAGACGGTGGTTTGTTCTTCGTCAGACGTGAAGCAAAACTCGACTTTTTCGCTGCTGCAACACCAATGTATGGTTTGTTCTGCTGCTTTCTCCCCTGCGCTGAAGATGTTTCTGCGTGAGATTTGAATATCTGCAAATGACACAGCAAGAGTACTTCTTTGCATTCTCCATCGACGGCTACGAGATGCACTTCCGACACGCAACCCAGCGATGCAATGGCTTGATGGACATCAAGCATGGGTGAGAGTTTTACAAGCAACCATTCTGTTTTCTGTTGCAAGAGCGGCAGGAGCTCCAAAACATTGGGGGTGCAGTCTTCGATGCGCACCGTTTTTTTCGTCCATTCTCATCGCGGCGCGCTGGATCAAGATACACCAAATTTACCGGTGTCATCGAGGACAAGTGGGCAACTCCATCCCCACAACGGCATTCCACTTGCGACAAGCCCAAAAGGGGGAAATTATGTTGCGCCAACTGGACGAGTTCTTCACGCTGTTCGACATAGGTGGCGCAATCGAAGTGGGGCGCAATGAAAGAAAAATCTACTCCTAATCCTCCTGTGAGATCTACCATCGACCATTCTCCTTGAGCGGAAGAAGGGGTGGAAGATTTGATTTTTTCTATCAATTTTGCTTTATACTCCGCGGCACGCTGACTACTGCACTGCTCCAAAGACAGCCGTGGGGGATAGATGAGTTGTGGTGTTTCGCTCCAACGAGGAACTTTTTGCGAGAGTTTTTGGGCACCTTCTATCTGTCGCACGATAAAAGCCGCTTCCTCTTTGTCAAATCCTAATTTCTCTCCTTGATTAGCCAAAGTGAGAGCTACAGACTCGGGACGCTCACTGCGATGAGCAGCGATGAAATCGGAGGTTTTTAGCAATAAGGAGGAAAAATTGGGGTGCATATCGTTGAAAGGTAGTGAGGAGTCTGAGAATAAGTGAGGAGTCTGGGAATATCAAATTAACATCAGCACACTAAACAATAGAGTTCGGGGCATTATCTTCGGTTTCATCGCACTATTTTGTAGTGTGCTTTGGCTTGTGCCCTTGTTTTGAAATTAAAGTGCCACCATTCAGTGGGCAAAACTTTGAAGCCAGCAGCTTCCATTGCGTTGCGCAACCATTTTCGCCGTTCTAGGTGCGCCTTGCTGAGCCATCCGCGCTGAAAATGCGCGGTTTCATCGCGCACGTGAGCCAATTTTCCGAGGTAGTCGATAGGGGTTCCCATAGACAATCCTGTGGTGTCGCCAGCAGTATGCAACAACTTGCCTTGCGCTGTGCGGAGATCATTGCGCCAGCAGAGGGTGATGTCTACGGCAAGACCATAGTTGTGCAACCCTCCTCCATTTTTCGGATTGCTCACATAAATAGATTTGGAAGTACCAGCCACTATGTTCCACATTTGTTGCTGCACCGACATGGGGCGCGTGGCATCATAGACTTTCAAACTCAGTTCGGGGTGCGCTTTTTGTAGAGCTGTCTGTGCTTTTTTCAAAGCTTCGGCTGTTTCGGGCAGGAGATAGGCGCGATGCAAATCGCGATACATCACACGTCCTACGAAATTGTTGGAACGCGCATACATCAAACTGACGTGGATGCCGGGAACAACGGTGGTAATGTCTACGAGTCCTTGTTCTTCCATCCGGAGTTCGGTGGGAGATTTCTCAATCGGTTTTGCGTGGGAGATGGTTTGATTGGGATTTTTACCCAAAACTGAGAGAAAAAGGAGGCAAGAGGTGATGAACATAGGAAATCGTTCAGAGGAGTGGGATTAAAGCGATGTAACTGAAGAATTTCAGTGGAAACTGCGGTGCTACGAACGCAATCTCCACAAAATTACAATTTTCTGCGAAGATTGCGAAGGTAAACTCCAACGTTTTGATTAACTTTGTTGTTCATTAAATCTTCTAAGACGCTCTATTTTTCTATAAAATAGACTATTTCCTCGCTTAATATACCCTTTCTTCTATGCCTTTTTTCAAACATCTTTCTCTGGCTTTTCTCCTTCTGCTACATTGCACTACTTTATGGGCGCAAAATGCGGACTCTCTCCGTGCAAATTTCCAACGTGCGGAGCAATCTTTTACTCCGTGGTGGCGCGTGGATGCGGTGGAAATGGGAGTAACTGTCGGGAAGATGCTAGTGACCGACCAATATCAACGGGCTTGGACGCAACAAACGGATTTGTCGGCTATTGTTTTGACTTTGCGACACCGCACTACTGCTGATTCTATCGATGCTTTTGCGCACGATTACAACCATCCTTCATGGGGACTGTCGCTGCAATGGGTTGATTTATCTCGAGCGAAGATGCAAAAGATGGCCTCTCCTTGGTGGGGACAACTGCAACCGGTGGATTACGCTTCGCATCCAGGACATCTTTTTTCTTTAGCAGGGACGTTTTCACGACCGTTTCAGCATTTCCGTTGGGGGGAATGGGGATATAGCCTTGAAGAAGGAGTGGCTTTCAACACGCGACCTTACAACAAGGGGAATAATGCCGACAATGAACTCACGGGTTCGCCTTTGCTTTTTCATTTCGGCGCGAGTCTTTATGGTGAAGTGCGCTTGAACTCGCGTGTTTCTCTGCGAGCGGATTTGGCTTTTCGACACGTGAGCAATGGAGCAACTCATCGTCCTAACAAGGGGGCTAATATGTGGCAACCAACACTTGCGTTGCAATACGATTTGACCCCTCAACCGAGCTACTCCTCCACGATGAAATCGGGCGTTTTTGTAAAAGGAAAAACAAATACCTCGATGGAATCGGACTTTTTTGAGGATTTAGCTCCTTATCGTTTTTCTCCTTATTGGTGGTTTCACGTAGAGGGAAATATCGGTGTGCGCACGCTCCTGGAGGAGTGGTTGCAAACGCAATATCATACAGCTCCTTCGGATGCGAATTACCGCACCGACCATTTTCAACGTCACACCGTCTACAATCTGCAAGCAGACGTGATGCGTAGATATACCAGACGTTGGGCGCTAGGTGCAGGATTGGACGTTTTCACCTTGCCTTATGTGAAACAATTGCAGAAATTTGCGCCTGACGATGGAAAACATCGAGCGTTTTCGCCTATTTCATTCGGTATTGCTTTGAAACACGAAAGTTTTTATGGTAGACTCTCGAGCTATATCCACTTGGGTTATTATATTTATCGCGAAACGGGAAGACTAGCTTCGAGCGATGAACTGCCTTATTACGAACGCGTGGGACTTCGTTATCGTTTAGGAAAAAGAAAGGGGGAACTCAAAGAAATGGATAATCAGGGAGCGTGGGAAAAAGAGGTGAGGAGCAGAAATAGAGGAGTGAAATATAGTGGAATTACCTTCAACATAGGGATAAAAGCACACAAATTAAAAGCCGACTTTGCAGAAATCGGCATTGGTTGGGATTTTTAGGCGATTATCTCGGGATTATTGCGTATCTTTGTCGCATAATCTCACACCTTTTCTAAAAAATCCAATGAAGTTTTTCAGCAAACTCTGTTTGGGAGCCGCATTTATTGCTTTTTCGCTCCCGATGATGGCGCAAACTGCTAGTTGGCGTAAGGGGGCTCTCTACCGTCTCCAAGCCACAACTTCAGGACGCGTGCTCGATGTTTCGGGCACAACAGCCATCACCGCGTCAACAGATGCACAACGCACACAGCAATACTGGACAATTGCTCCGCTTTCTGGTTCGTGGCGCATCCTTAATCCTTTTACCCAACAGGCTTTGCGCCACAATGGTGACCGAGTAGAAGCCGGAGAAATCAATGGTTCTGACGAGAATCAGTTGTGGAGCATCGAACAATCGCCTGCGGGTGTGGTGCTTGTGCCAGCAACACGTCGCGACAAAGCTGTCGGTTTGGACAAAAGTGGACACTTTCAACTCGTTGATTTGGCGAGTTTGAAGGGAAAACAACCTCAACTTCGCGCTGTTGCGGCAGGTGTTTCGGGGTTTGACGATCAACAAACTTATCGCTTGCGTCTTCTCAACAAACCAGGTTTTGTGTTGGGTAACGGAGAAGTGGCTGAAAATGGTCGTCCAATCTTAGCAGAACCTCAAGATTCTACGCATCGCGGTCAATATTGGTCGGTGAAAATGCTCGATCTCAACCGCCGCGTGGTGGAAAATGCTTATTTTGTGCAACATTTTGATGATGGCGGCAACAATGCTTCGATTGACTACTTGTTGCAGTGGCCTGCTTCGCTGAGAAATCCTGGAAATGCGCAACTCACCATCCTGCCTGTTCCTGGACAAGAAGGTGCTTACGTCATTGCTTCTTTCAACAAAAAGGAGAAGATGTTTGCGTTGCGCGGGGATGTCATGAAAATTGTGCCGCTCAATCTCAAAGATTCCACAGCTTGGGTGGCTTTTGACGAGGTGAATAAGCCTAAAATCAAATCTCCTTGGTGGGAAGATGAAACCATCTTTGCGCTCAATCGCTTGCCTGCACACACCACATATCAACCTTATGCGAGCGAAGCAGAGATGCTCAAAGACAAGACTTTCTACAACACTCCGTGGTCGGTGCCCGTGAGTGAGCGCTATCTTTCGCTCAACGGCACGTGGAAGTTTATTTGGTGAGCGAACCCAAACTTCGTCCCACAACTTTCTTCCAAGAAGGCTTCGATGTGTCGAAATGGGACAACATTCCTGTGCCTTCCAACTGGGAGATGCAAGGATATGACCATCCTATTTATTGCAATGTGGAATATCCTCACGCTAACACCCCTCCTTATATTATGGCCCGTCCAGGATACAACGATGGGGGTGCGAACTATGGCATCAACCCTGTGGGTTCGTATGTGCGCACATTCGATTTACCCAAAGGATGGTCGCAACAACGCACCATCATCCACTTTGCAGGGGTATATAGTGCCGCAATGATTTGGATGAACGGACACTTTGTGGGCTATCGTCAAGGGGCCAACAACGTGAGCGAATTTGATGTGACGCCTTATCTTCACGAAGGAGAAAACCGTCTTGCGGTACAAGTGTTCCGCTGGAGCGATGGTTCTTACTTGGAATGCCAAGATATGTTCCGCATGTCGGGTATTTTCCGCGATGTTTATCTCTTCAACGTGCCCACAGCTTACGTGTTTGATCACCAAATCACCACTTCGCTGCGCAATAACTACAAAGATGCTACCTTGCAATTCAACTTCGATGTGAGAAATCCAAGTGCAGAAAAGCAAGAGAAGCAACTGGATGTGAAAGTGTTTGACCCCAAAGGCAAACTCGTGGCGAAAGATATGCTGCAATTCACGGTAGATGCACACAGAGATTCCACTTTTAGTCAATACACCCTCAATCTCGACGTCAACAATGTTGCCTTGTGGACGGCTGAAACACCTCAACTCTACACCGTGCGCTTCGTGCAACGCAATGGCAACGGTGCAGAAGAGATGGCTTGGAGCACAAAAGTTGGCTTCCGCGAAGTAAAACTGCAAGGTTCTCTGCTCTATATTAATGGAAAGCGCGTCTTCTTGAAAGGAGTGAACCGTCAAGACACCGATCCTAAACTTGGTCGCGCGGTGACGAACGAAACGATGCTCCGTGACATCTTGTTGATGAAACAAAACAACATCAACACCATTCGCACCTCTCACTATCCCAACAATGCGCGCATGTATGCGATGTACGACTACTTTGGATTGTACACCTGCGATGAAGCCGACCTCGAAGACCATGCTAACCAAAGCATCTCCGATCTCAAAAGTTGGGTACCCGCCTTCGTTGACCGCATTGACCGATTGGTGAAACGCGACTTCAACCACCCCTCTGTCATTATGTGGAGTTTGGGGAACGAAGGAGGAAACGGTGAAAACTTTGGAGATTGCTACAACCACGCCGTCAAACTCGACCACACACGCCCTGTTCACTACGAAGGCACGCGCATCCACCGTCCTTTTGGTGGAGAACGCTTCTCGGATATGTATTCCAAGATGTATCCCGACATGAACTGGATGAGCCAATACACGAACAACATGGATAAGCCGATGTTCATTTGCGAATATGCACACGCCATGGGTAATGCGATGGGTAATTTCGGAGCTTACTGGGATGCCATCGAAGCGAGCAACTCTTGCATCGGTGCTGCCGTGTGGGACTGGGTGGATCAAAGCATCTACGACCCCAAGGAGATGAAACAAGGCATCTATCGTCTACACACCGGCTATGACTATCCAGGACCTCACCAAGGAAACTTCATGAGCAATGGTATTCTTCCAGGTACTCGTGAGGAGAGTGCAAAACTCAAGGAGGTGAAAGCTGCACACCAATTCGTGAAATTCCGTCTGGCGAACGTAGATATGCAAAAGAACACCGCGCAAGTGGTGGTGCGCAACGGATATGCCTTCACCAACCTCCACGATTTCGACCTCCACTGGACGACCCTGCGCAATGGATATGTGCAAGGCACGCGCAAAATGACCCTTCCTCCCGTAGCTCCTGGAGATAGTGTGATGCTCACCCTCGCACTTCCCAAAGTGAAACTCGCGAAGGCAAAGGAAAATGGCGAAGAATGTCTGCTCAATCTCTATGCTTTCCGTCGTGCTGCCACTCATTGGAGCAACAAGCAGCACGAAGAAGCGATGAAACAATTTGTCCTCTCTCAACGCGCTCCCTTAGCACAAGCACAATCTCTCGCAGCAGAAGTCAAAGAACTCCGCAACGGCAATGAAATTTCCTACACTGCCGACCAAGTGCAACTTACTTTCGATGCTCAAACTGCCGAACTCAAGAGTCTTCGTTGGGGAAATCGCGAAATCCTCGGTCAAGGTCTCAACCTCGACTACACCAACTTCCGCTTCATTGAGAACGACCGCCAGTCTAACACCAACAATGGTATGACCGCAGCAGGAAATCTCAGCATCTCGCACGGCTGATGGTTATCAAATCCTCACCAAGCGCACAGGTTCTTTGAGCGATATGACCATCGTCTACACCCTTCGTGGTGGAAACGTGGTAGATATGAACGTGCAGTTCGATCCGAAGCGCGGCGACCTCCGTCGCACTGGTTTCCAAGTAGGTCTTGACAGCACGCTCCAGCACATCAACTACTGGGCTCTCGGACCTTGGGAAAACTACAACGACCGTCGCGATGGAGTCACCGTGGGACGCTATTCCACCACTCCCCTCACGTCGATGGAACGCTATATGAAACCCCAAAGCACAGGCTACCGCTATGAACTCCGCGAAGCCACTTTCACCGACAACAAAGGTCGCGGTGTGCGCATCGAAACCGAAGGTGAAGTGGGATTCTCTGCCCTCCCCTTCAGCGAAGAAGATTTAGCACAAGCCAAACACACTTGGGAATTGAAGAAACGTCCCTATCTTGTGTTGCAAATGGATGCTACTTATCGCGGTGTGGGTAATGCCTCCTGCGGTGGTGTAGACACCATCAAGCCTTTCTGGGTACCACAACAATCACAATCTTTCCGTTTGCGTCTAACCCCCGTAAATTTGGTGAAATAAGTGATTCAGTAGCAATTACAAAACACAAACACTCTCGTAATTTCTTACGTTGACTCTCTTTCCGCGGAGTTGCCTTCTTTTCAGAAGCGCAACTCCGCTTGTTTTGTATAGTTCTCCTCCATCACCCTTCCCCACTACCCAAGAGTAGGAAAGCGGAACTAGAGTGTCCAAGATGAAAGCGTGAGTGTTTGCTCAACACGCTGTTCCACGGCATCAGGGAGATTATGGAAGAAGTTGATACCGGTGAGTTTCAAGCGCGGAGATGCTCACAGCGTGTTTACCCATCTCTCGGGGAATACCATTCTTACCATAGTTTTTGTGTTCCACCCAAAAGCCAATGCTACTGTAAACTCCATTTTTCACTTTGAGCAAAGCCATAAAATAGTGATGAGGAACGGGCATCTTCCCATTGGCAGCGTAGCCAAAGGAGGAAAGCGGAGTTAGGGTGCCACCTTTCACCACATAGAGGGTGTCAGCAAAGGAGGGATTGCGTCCTAAATCTTGTACCAGGCTTTCAAGTCCCGTCCAATACTTTTGGTTGAAACTAGACAATTGCGGACTCATATTTCCCATATAAAAAGTTTGGTCGTTGGCTTCTCGCGAAAAAAGACGATCGGCGGATGCTACCAGATGACCGTGGTCATAATCGCGTCCGAAGGAGAGATCGCTAGGGATAGCCCAAGCCGTGGGAAGTTTCGGGTCGCGAGGATACTGAGGTTTGATTTTATAGTTCTTGCGCCCTACCGTTTTGGAACGTGTTTGTGCATCAAATCGGAAGGCAACCCAACGAGAATGATAGGATTGAGGAAGATAGGCATAGGCATAGTTGACGATGGAATCGCGCCCTTGTGGGTTGGCTACGCGGTGAACGATGAAGAGTTCTCCATTTTCGCCTGTGAGTAGTGGCATCTCCATCCGTGCAGCATCCTCGCGTTGTTGTGCATTCAGCGGCAACGCAGGACTAGGCGAAGGATTGTTGGGAGAAGGCTGTGGATTAGGTTGGGGGGAGGGCTCTGGGGAGGGCTTAGGCGAAGGTTCCGGAGAAGGTTGAGGTTGCGGAGCCGGAAGATCGGGTTTTGTGTTATCTTCCCAATGGATATTAGGGTTATCTTCTCTTTCGCAAGCCGAAAAAGTGAAACAAAGCGCGCAGCAAAGTGAAAATAGAAGGATAAAACGTGAAGTCATTGCGTGAAAGTTTATACTGTTCTGTGGGAATATGGGAGAGTGGAGAAGAGAGTGCGCTTTTCGCTAGATTTACTGTTTCTTTCTAAACCTCCATCGACTTTCGAAATTTCGGCCTTTTCATCTTCAGAGAAGCAAAATATCTACTGAAAAAGGCAAAAAGCTGCATCTCAATATGGATAAGCAAAGTTAGAAAAAAACGGAAAGATTCGCCATCACTCTCAGCATATTTCGCACACTAAGGCCAGTTTTTTAATGTTTCCTCATATTTTCCGCAATTTCGAAGCCTGCAAACTGCGTGTGTTCCAACAATGTTGCGTAATTTTGCCGAGTAATTATCTACATATCCCTAGAAATAGCAGTCAACTCTTTTAGATGAAGCACTTTTTTCTTACACTCCTTGTCCTTGTGTTGGGAGGACAACTCCACGCTGCTGCACAAAAGAAAATCCTTTATGGTGTAGCCTTCTATAATGTCGAAAATCTCTTCGACACCACACACGACCCTGGCAAGGATGACCACGAATTTCTTCCCACAGGTTCTTATCAGTGGAACGAACAGAAGTATCAAGCCAAACTCCACAATATGTCGCAAGTCATCAGTGAGTTGTGCACTGAGGTGGAAAACACCAAAAACCCTGCAGGTGCTGCTGTGGTGGGGCTGAGCGAGGTGGAAAACCGCCACGTTCTCGACGACTTGCTCCAACAACCCTCTTTGTCTAAACGAGGATACAAAGCTGTTCATTTTGAAGGTCCCGACCGTCGCGGCATCGACGTGGCTTTGCTCTACAACCTAAAGCTTTCCACTTAGAATCAGCTATGCTCGTGCCTTTCGTTTATCGCGATTCGCTGCAACCGGATGTTGATTTGGGATTCTACTGGGACGCTGACGGAAAGATTCAACCCCATTCCAATAAAAATGGGGAACTCATCGGCGACACCACCTACATCACTCGCGGTTTTCTCACCGTTGGCGGACGCTTGGGAGATGAAAAATTCTTCTTCATCGTCAATCACTGGCCTTCTCGAGGTGCACAAAGTCCTGTGCGTGAACGTGCAGGCTACCAAGTGCGCAAGTTGAAAGAAGCACTTCTCCAACAACATCCTGGTGCGCGCATTGTGATTATGGGTGACCTCAATGACGACCCCAACAATGCCTCTGTGGATGCTCCCGAGGCGCTCGGTGCTAAACATCAAGCAGCTGACGTCACTTCACCTGACGATTTATACAACCCTTGGTGGGATATGCTCTACAATAAAGGCATCGGCACGCTCTACTACCGAGGTAAGTGGAATCTCTTCGACCAAATCATTTTCTCTGCTGGATTCCTCGACAAGTCGCAACCCACTCGTTTGCACTTGCTCACCAACGCGGTCTTCTCTCGCGACTATCTCCTCCAAGCTGAAGGAAAATACAAGGGCGCACCCAAGCGCACCACAGCCGGAGGCACCTGGCTCAATGGCTACTCCGACCACCTTCCCACGCAGATTTCTTGGTGAAAAATGCGAAGTAAAACTCTTTCCTGTGGAGCAAAGACGCTTTGATTTCCACACCCCTAGACACAGATAAACAGAAAAGGGGCATTCCCCCTCCAACTTCCAACGACTCATTAGCTCTATGGCACAGAAACCCTCTATACCCAAAGGTACGCGCGATTTCGGATTCGTCGAAATGGCACGACGCAACTACATCTTCGACACCATCCGCAGTGTTTACCGTCTTTATGGTTTTTCACAAATCGAAACCCCTGCGATGGAAAACCTCTCCACCCTCATGGGGAAATATGGGGAAGAAGGCGACAAATTGCTCTTCAAAATTCTCAATAGCGGAGACTTCACACGCTCTGTTTCCACTGAACAATATGAAGCGGACTTCCGCAGCTGCCCTTGCCGCTAAGTTTTGCGAGAAAGGATTGCGCTATGACCTCACTGTGCCTTTTGCACGCTATGTGGTGCAACACCGCGAAGAACTCCAACTTCCCTTCAAGCGTTTCCAAATCCAGCCCGTTTGGCGCGCCGACCGTCCTCAAAAAGGACGCTATCGCGAATTCTATCAATGCGATGCTGACGTGGTGGGTAGCGATTCTCTTCTCAACGAGGTGGAATTGATGCAAATCATTGACGAAGTGTTCACACGCTTTGGCATCCGCGTTGCTATTAAAATCAACAACCGCAAACTCCTCACCGGTATTGCAGAAGTGCTCGGAGCTGCCGACAAAATCGTGGACATCACCGTGGCTATCGACAAACTGGACAAGATTGGTCTCGACAAGGTTAACGAAGAACTGCTGGCTGCCGGTCTGTCTGCTCAACAAGTGGAAACGCTGCAACCCATCATCTCTCTCTCTGGAACGAATGCCGACAAAATCTCTACTATGCGACAAGTGTTGGCTGCAAGTGAAGTGGGATTGAAAGGTTGCGATGAACTCGAATTCGTGCTCAATGCGCTTGGAGATTCGCTGAAAAACGTGCTAGAACTCGACCTCACACTTGCACGCGGTTTGAACTACTACACGGGCTGCATCTTCGAGGTAAAAGCGCTCGATGTCGAAATTGGTTCCATCACAGGTGGTGGACGCTACGACAATCTCACCGGCATCTTCGGACTTCCGGGACTCTCTGGCGTGGGTATCTCCTTTGGTGCTGATCGCATCTACGACGTGCTCAACCAACTCGAACTCTACCCTGCCACTACGGCCGCAAGCGTGGACATCCTCTTCATCAATTTTGGTGAAGTAGAAGCAGCGCATTGCTTGAAGTTGGCACGTGCCACTCGTGAAGCTGGCATTGCCACCGAGGTATTCCCCGATGCAGCGAAGATGAAGAAGCAAATGAACTATGCCAACGCGCGCCAAATCCCATTTGTGGCACTTGTGGGAGAAAGCGAAATGGAGCAAAATCTCATCGCACTCAAAAATATGACTACAGGCGAACAGCAACAAGTGTCGCTCGAACAACTCATTCAGCTCATTCAAGCTCAATAAATTCAAACCTAATCTTTGTCGCTGCAAGGGGACACATTTCTCTTGCAGCGACAATTGGCACAAGACATTATGATAACCGCCGAACAACTCAAAGCACTCCAAGACCGTGTGGAACAACTCCACCGTTACCTCGATATTGAAGCCAAGATGATGCAACATTCTGAAGAGCAAATTCGCACCCAAGACCCTGCGTTTGGGACGACCGCGCTCGTGCGGAAGAGCAAATGAAACTCGTGAAAGGATTGGAGAAATGGATCAATGGCTACAAAGAAGCGAAGTCTATGACCGACGAAGTGCAACTGGCTTTCGAATTCTACAAAGACGAGATGGTGACTGAGGAGGAAGTGGATGAAGCACACGCACGCGCACTGGCGGCTATCGAAGATTTGGAACTCAAAAATATGCTTCGCCAAGAGGAAGATGCTATGTCTTGTGTGGTCAAAATCAATTCTGGTGCAGGCGGCACAGAAGCGCAAGACTGGGCTTCGATGCTTATGCGTATGTATCTGCGCTATGCTGAAGCCAGTGGATACAAAACCACCATTGCTAACTTGCAAGACGGTGATGAAGCCGGCATCAAAACCGTTACTTTCGAGGTGGAAGGCGATATGGCTTATGGTTTTCTCAAGAGTGAAAATGGCGTGCACCGCTTGGTACGTGTGAGTCCATATAATGCGCAAGGTAAGCGCATGACTTCCTTCGCTTCGGTCTTTGTCACCCCCTTGGTGGACGACACAATTGAAGTTTTTGTCGATCCTTCTAAAATCAGTTGGGATCTCTTCCGCTCTGGTGGTGCTGGTGGTCAGAACGTCAACAAGGTGGAGACGGGTGTGCGTCTGCGCTATCAGTATGTGGATCCCGACACCGGTGAAGAAGAAGAAATCCTCATTGAAAACACGGAGAGCCGTAAACAGTTGGAAAACCGCGAAAATGCCATGCGCTTGCTCCGCTCTCAACTCTATGACCGCGAATTGCAAAAGCGAAAGGCGGCTCAGGCGAAAATCGAAGCCGGCAAGAAGAAAATCGAATGGGGTTCTCAAATTCGTTCCTACGTGTTTGACGATCGCCGCGTCAAAGACCACCGCACCAACTATCAAACTTCTGACGTGAACGGAGTGATGGATGGTAAAATCGATGGTTTCATCAAGGCCTACTTGATGGAATTTGCCGAAATCCCGAATAAAGAGATTGCAATTCATTGGGGGGGCGTATCCATATTGGCTTACTCAAATGATTTCCTCGCGCGCGTACGCGCACGCACACATACAGGGATTTTAGTGTTTTTGCTGTCACAAGTGTCACGTGTGACACTTGTGACAGCATTTATTTCCCTAAATTTCAGCATTTAACGAGGATTGAACAACGCCAATTTGTACCCCATTTCGTGTAAACTAGTTTTGCTCTCCAAAACGACGTGTTGTTTTTCACAAAACGACGTGTTGTTTCTACTCACCTATTGCAAGTGATGAATTGGAAACTTTTATTCCTCATAAAATCAAGAGATTAGACCAAGAAGTGTGACACTTGTGACAGCAAAAAACACAAACTCCTTGTACCGCGTATGCGTGTGCGCGTACGCGCGCGGGGAAATAGTCTTTGGGAGTTCGTATGCTTTTCTTGTTCTCCTCCAGAAAATAGTTCTAACTTATGGCTCTCGAAATTGAACGTAAATTTTTAGTTGTGGGCGACTATCAACCGGTCGCCACCGAGCAGGTGCGCATCACGCAGGGGTATCTCTCGGTAGACACGGGACGCACTGTCCGCATCCGCCGTTGGGGCAACAAGGGGTTCCTCACCATCAAAGGAGCTTCAAGCGACAATGGACTTTCGCGTCTGGAGTGGGAAAAAGAAATATCTCTCGAAGAAGTGCTATTGCTCCTCCCTTTGTGTTTGCCTGGCGTCATCGACAAAACGCGCTGGCTCGTACCGTGTGGTGATTTCACCTTCGAAGTCGATGAGTTTCACGGTGACAATGCTGGTTTGGTGGTCGCCGAAATAGAACTTCCCTCTCCGGACACCTCTTTCCACCAACCCGAATGGCTCGGACAAGAAGTGACAGGCGACAGACGCTATTATAACAGCCAACTCACTCAACATCCCTTCTGCACGTGGGATAAACATTAGACCTTAATCCCCAATCGGTCATTAAACTTTTATTGCGCAACTCATAATAGTACTACTCGCTATTCTTTCCAGAAACGGCTGGTGATGTCTTCGCTTTGCCCATTTGTTTCATAGCGATAGAGTCGCTGATTGGTGGAACGACTGTTGAGTGGACCACACTCGGCGCGCCAAGACCCCACTTTGACGTAGGTGGGTGGAATGTGTTCGGAGAAAAAAGTGGGAAGTTGGTCGCGACCACTATACCAACCCGTGTGGAGATGAGGAAATTCTTCGCGAATTGTGGCCAAAAGCGTCAATACACTGCGCGGATCGTTGTCCCCTCCCATAAGCGAAAGGCACGTGATGGAGTTGCCATAGTGGGAAGCTAAGGCACGGAGACGCTCCAAGGTGAGTTCTTCGCCATTGTCTCCCCACAAATAGGTGCTGTGGCAGCCCGGACAGGCACAAGGACAGCGCGAGAGGTTGATGGCGAGTGTGACTTCGTCGGGAAATTCTTGGAACACGATGTCGTGATTGACGTATTTGAGCATAGAGGGGAATACCTAAATAGGTGAGAAAAATAAGCCACGCTTGAGAAGAGCGCGGCTTATTTTTGTTGTGAATGACCAATTGGCGATTACTTCTTAGACATCACCGCATAATATCTGCGTTCGGCTTCGCGCTGGCGGTCGATGGAGAAGTTGGACACACGTTTGAGATAACCAATGATGCGCGTGAGATAGTCTACGTCTTGACTCTCGCAGTGCGGGCATTTGGTGAGATATCGCTTGTCGATGTGTCCGCAGTGGTTGCACAGCGTGTTGGGGATGTTGAAGGTGAAATAGTTGCAACCCTCTTGTGCAGCTACGCGGAGGAGATGACGATATTGTGCTTGCGACAGATGCTCCTCGAGGTTGCAGTGGAGCGCGCTTCCGCCTGTGAGATGGTCGATGTAGCGACGACCGTGGAGACGGAATTTCTCGATGGGGTCGATGTTTTTGTTTTCCACCACATAGAAATAGCTGTTGTAGCAATCGCGAGGCACATAGTAGCCATCGGCTTTGTCCCAACGTGCGTGTTTCACTCCCACGTTTTCAGCAGGAATCATTTCGCAGTTGAAGAGGAGGTCTTTAGAGCGATATTTCTTGTTGTAGTGTTCGATGAGCGAGAGGATGCGTTCCACAAAGTTAGCATACTCCTCGTTGTCGCTGATGGTGATGCCCAAACTTTCTGCAGCTTCCACAATGCCGTTTACACCGATGGTGAGATATTGGCGCTTGATGTTGATGTAGCCAGCATCGAAGAGGGGGGAGAAGTCCGCGCTCACGCATCCAGTCGAGGTTGGCATTGTAGGCCATTTGCGCCTTGTGCATGAGGTCGATGATGCTGTCGAGATATTCCACGTAGTCGCGACCTTCGCGCGTGGCTTGTTGCACGCAGCGGTTGATGTTGACGGTGAGCACTGACTTAGAACCTGTGCTCACACCACCTGCACCGAGGGAGTAAGAGAAGCCGTTGTCTTGAATCTCATTGCGCAAACGGCAGCAACTAGCGAGAGAGTCGGCATTGTCGCTCATGTAGGTGAAGAAGGAGTGGCCTTTGGCATACATTTCTGCGGCGAAATCGCCATATTCTTTGTCGATGACGTCGCCATCTTTGCAGAGCAAAGCCATTGTTTCGACGGGGAAGGTTAAGACGGTCTTGGTGCGTTCGGCATTAAACCAATTCATAAAGCGTTTTTGCAACCAAGAGAGGGGTTCCCAGTGGGGACGAGAGCCGTCGGGGAAGATGAATTCTCCGAAGAGGGATTCGAAATAAGGACGGTCGTAGTAGGAGATATTCCAGAATACAGATTGGAAATTACGCGCTCCTGTGGGTTGGTTGATGGAGTAGACGATTTGTTCAAAACAGTCGGTGATGACCTTGTCGAGGGTGCGCTGACGTTTGGAAAGGTCCACCACATCGTCTGCATGGAGGTAATAGTCTTCACCATATTCCTTCTCCAAGAAGTGACTCATATACATCAAGAATTCCACTGTGGCGCAAGCACCGCTAAGCATAGAGCTGACGATGAACACCATGTTGATGAAACCGCCGCAGAAGGACTTCAGATTGGTGGGCGCTGAGGAGTTGCCCCCGATGGCCTTTGTGCCGTTGAGCAACCAGGGATACATGGTGATGGAAGCGCAATAGTTTGCCAACGAAGTTTCATCGTTTTTGTAGATGAAGTGATTGTTGAGCAAGTCGAGATAACGCTCCGCAGCTTCTTTGCCGTACATCTCTTTGAGACGGTCGCAGAGCAAACGGCGATTCAAACGAATGAAATCGCCTTTGGGAAGTTCACCAATGAGCGTAGCCAAGTTTTTATTTTCCACATTGGCATTAGAGTCGAACTTAGAGCCTGTGGCTGCATTCGCTGCGTTGCAGTAATCCACCAAAAAACGGAGCTTTTGCAAAGTTTGGCGGTCTTCGGTGTGCTGGTTGCGATAGACAATGAAGGCTTTGGCAGTGGCAAAGAGTCCTTCGGCCATCAATGCCATTTCCACTTGGTTTTGGATTTCCTCAACGCTCATGTCTTCTGTGAAGAGGAGTCTGTTGAGCAGTGCGTCCATTTGTGTGGCGCTGAGAGTAGTGGATGTGGCTTTTGCCGCTTTGATGATGGCATTTTTGATTTTATCGAGCGAGAAAGTTTCAGACTTTCCGTTGCGCTTCTTAATGAGTTGGGGGAGAGATTGCATTGTGATGTGGAAATGAGTTAAATGTGTTGGTATATATCAGCTGTATATTGTTCGTTTGTTGTGACTCCAGACCATTATGGGATTTTATAGAGGAGTTGCGTAGAGCTATGTAGGGTCGTTTCCGTAGCTTCCAACTGTCTGCGTTGGAAAATATCTGTTGTTAGAATCTTGTTGTGGTGTGGAGTTGCGCTGTTTTCTGAGAAAATCAAGTTTTTTGTGCGAGAAAAAGGCGCAATGATGAGCAGAGAAAGCCAGTTGATGAGAAAGAAAAGGGGAAATCTGCTCGGGGTGTGAAATCACGTGGCAAAATTAGTGCGATTTTTCTGAATTACCAACTAATTTCTCAACTATTTTCTCACTATTTTTGGAAGTGCCTAATAATCAATTATTTTCAAAAATGGAAAACTTTTACGATTTACATTTTCTATCGAGCATTGAAAATCAAGAAGTTACAAAATAATTAGGAAAACTTTTGATACTGAAGGTTGTTCTTTTTGTCTGAAATGAGAGAACTTTAGCGCGCGCGATGTATTGCGAGGTTTTCTTGCGAATGGATTGGGGAAACACCCCAAAAGGGCGTGTAGAATGGGGCGGAAAGTGCCCGAAAATGCGCCGAAATGTCGCAAGAAATTGCGTCTTCTCTCAAAGATAAGTCTGCGATTTTTCTTGTTTGCGGAAAAATAGCAACGCGTTGGAATTTGAAATAAGAAAACCGTCGAAAAAGCATCGATAAGTAGATGGCGAGCGAAGAATGTTCTATGAGCGTGTGACGCGTTATTACAAAAAACTTCAACCCAACAACGATGAGGTTGCTGGGTTGAAGAATTTAAGCCAATGGAAAAAACGCGATGCGCTTTCCTCTGATTGAAGCTTGTCGTCTTATTTCAAAACTTCGAGTTCTTTGCCCACTTTGATGAAGGCTTCGATGCAGCGATCGAGATGTTCACGAGTGTGACCTGCTGAGATTTGCACACGGATGCGCGCTTCGCCTTTGGGAACCACGGGATAGTAGAAACCGGTGACATAGATGCCTTCTTCTTGCAAACGAGCAGCGTAGTCTTGAGAGAGTTTTGCGTCGTAGAGCATTACTGCGCAGATGGCACTTGCGTGGGTTTGATGTCGAAACCTGCAGCGAGCATTTTGGTGCGGAAGTATTCCACATTTTCCACAAGACGGTCGTGGATTTCATTGCTCTCATCGAGAATCTTAAACATTTCGATGCCAGCACCTACTACTGAAGGGGGAATGGAGTTGGAGAAAAGATAAGGACGGCTGCGTTGGCGGAGCATATCAATAATTTCCTGACGAGCAGTGGTGAATCCACCCACTGCACCTCCGAAAGCTTTGCCGAGAGTGCCGGTGTAGATGTCTACGCGACCATAGGTGTTGAAAAACTCTGATACACCGCGACCGGTGGCTCCAACTACGCCTGCAGAGTGACTTTCGTCTACCATGACAAGTGCGTTATACTTTTCGGCGAGGTCGCAAATTTTGTCTACTGGTGCCACATTACCATCCATAGAGAACACACCGTCAGTGACAATGACGCGGAAGCGTTGTTCTTGCGCAGCTTGGAGTTGGCGCTCGAGGTCTTCCATGTCGGCATTAGCGTAGCGATAGCGCTTAGCCTTGCACAGGCGCACACCATCGATGATGGAAGCGTGGTTGAGTGCGTCGGAGATAATGGCATCTTCTGCAGTGAGCAGGGGTTCGAACACACCACCGTTGGCATCGAAACAAGCGGCATAAAGGATGGCATCATCAGTTTTGAAGAAGCGAGAAACGGCAGCTTCTAGTTCTTTGTGCATATCTTGCGTGCCGCAGATGAAGCGCACGGACGACATACCGTATCCACGAGCATCCATAGCATCTTTTGCCGCTTGGATGAGGCGAGGATGATTGGAAAGTCCGAGATAGTTGTTGGCGCAGAAATTGAGCACTGTCTTGCCGCCTACATTGATTTCTGCCTGTTGTGGACCTTCGATGAGGCGTTCGTTCTTGTAGAGACCAGCTTCGCGAATAGCAGCTAGCTCAGATTGGAGGTGTTGCTGAAATTTACCGTACATAGTTTGAGATTGGGCGGAACACTCCGTCGCATGGGTTATTGAATGATGCAACAAAGGTAATGAAAATCTCTAGATATTCCTCTCTCTTCTTGAGAAAATATTGGATTAATGATAAACTTTCAAAATTGAAGTACGGCACTTTCAAAATCGAAGAACAAAAAGACGAGCTACTTTTTGAGAAGAATATATGCAAATACGTTGTGATATACCAAAGAAAATGTTATATTTGCAGTCATAATATCATAAAAACAACCAATGAATACATTCAGAAAATTATTGTTACTCTGTTGGGCTTTGCTAGTGCCCCTAATGAGTATGGCTACATCTTCGATGCCGAAGATGAGCACAGACAAAGAGGTGCATTGGTATCTCTTGAAGTTTACGAATAGCGGAATGGTGGTGGAAGCCGCCAAACCCAATGCCGGTGCGCGACAAGCTGCAATGACAGGTATTGATGCACAGTTGTGGAAAGTGGAAGGTTCTGCTGCCGCAGGTTACACGATTACCAACAAGCTGGGTTTGCAACTCTATGTCACCAACACCCAAGAAATGGGTATGGTTGAGGCTGCGAAGCAACCGACCAAGAACAATAAATTCGTGATTGCTCCTTGCAAAACAGCGAATTTCACTTCATCGTTTGAAATTCATCCTAAAGCCAACGAACAAGTAGGTTTTAACCAATGGCAAGGAGCTGGTGCTGGACACGCCATAGGTCTTTGGGGATCTAGCAAAGACCAAGAAGGCAACAATGCTTTTAGCTTTGAAACTACTGCTGCCTTGGACGCATATAAGAGTCTCCCTCCTTTGGTGCCTTATCCCCAAAACATCAAAATCGAACAAGGGAAGCATCTTGATTTGCGCACCTTGAAAGTCATCACCTCACCCGTTGATAGTTTGAAGGGCATGGTGTATGAGTTCTCAGAAGAAGTTAAAACTCGTTTAGGAATCACCCTCTCCTTGCAATCTTCACCTGCTGCGGCAGCTGATGGTATGGTGGCTTTGATCACCGATAAGAGCATCGTGGGCACAGAGGCCTATGCTTTGACGGTGACCGAGAAAAACATTGTAATCAAAGCTTCTCATCGTGCTGGCTTCTTCTATGCTTTGCAAACCTTGCGTCAGTTGATGACGAAGGCTTTCTATGCCAAGACGGCTGCGCAAAGAGAGTGGAACATCCCTGTACTTGACATCAAAGACAAACCGCTGTTGTCTTATCGTGGATATATGCTCGACATTGCTCGTCACTTCTTCGACAAGAACGAGGTGAAGCGCATTCTCGACATCATGTCGTTCTACAAGATGAACCGTTTGCACTGGCACTTGACCGACGACCAAGGTTGGCGCATCGAGATTCCCGAATACCCCAAACTTACCCAAGTGGGAAGCCGTCGCAAAGGCTCGTTTGTGAGCGATGGCATTGAAAATGGGTTCTTTGACGACACGGAATATGGTCGCGGAATGTATTACACCCTCGACGACTTGCGCGAGATTGTGGCTTATGCTGCCGAAAGAAACATCGAAATCATCCCCGAAATCGATATGCCAGGTCACATGGTGGCTGCACTTGCTGCTTATCCAGAGTTGAGTTGCTTCCCCGATCGCACCTATAAGGTTCGTGTCACGGCTGGTATTTCCAAAGATGTGTTGAACATCGGCGACGATAAAGTCATCGATTTCCTCAAAACGGTGCTCGACAATGTGGCCAAAGTGTTCCCCGGACGCTACATCCACCTCGGTGGTGACGAATGCCCCACCGACCGCTGGAAGGAGAATGCCCTTTGCCAACAACGCATCAAGGACAACAACCTCAATGGCGTGAACGAATTGCAGCCTTGGTTGGTGCACGAACTCGCGGTTTATCTCAAGAAGAAGTACAACAAAGACATTGTGGCTTGGGATGAACTCATCGAGACCAAGACCGACAACTATTGGAATCGTCACAAGGGCGAAGTTTCCCCGCTCATCATGGCTTGGAACCTCGGTAAAGATGGCTCAGGTCGTTGGACAAACTGGACGGACATTTTAGCGGCTTCCAAAGGTTTCCACACAGTGATTGTGCCTTACAACGTGCTCTACCTCGACTGGATGCAAGTCACAGCTGACCAAGCGGATGTCAATGAAGGCTACCGCGGAGGTTGGGGCGATGGCAGCGTGAACAGCGTTGAGAAAATCTACAACTTCGATCCGCTGGAACGTCTACGCTCTGCTGGTAAGACGGAATATGGTTTGGGTGTGCAAGGCAATATGTGGACGGAAACGACCAACAACAATGCAGAATTGGAATACCAACTCTTGCCCCGTTTGTTGGCTATCTCAGAAATCGGTTGGTTGCCAAATAACCAAAAGGATTGGTTGAGCTTCTTCTATCGTCTGCAAAATCACGGTAGAGTATTTGAAGATCGCAATTTGACCTACGCAAAGCATTTCTTCTTGAAAGAAGAGAAGGCTCCCCTCCAAGAAAAGATTGACGAAGCTGAAAAGTTGTTGGCAGAGACACACGCTGACGAAGTGGGCTATGTGTCAAAAGCCACTTTCGATGCTTTGAACACGGCTGTGACCACTGCCAAAGCAGCTGCGGCATCTGACGAAGCACAACAACTGGAGGCCATGACACAAGCGCTTGCCACATTCAAGGCTGCCCCCATCACACAGCCCGTTGCTGGCAAGGTGTATCGCTTGATTTCTGCGTCTACCTATTACAAAGAGAAGTTTGCTGGTGCAACACTCTATGCCGATGGTACAAATGCACTGAGAGTGCACTACACCGATCAGCAAATGCCAGAAGAACTCTTCACTTTTGTGGCTGCAAAAGAGGGATGGACCTTGAAATCGCTCCACAACAATCGACAAATCCAAATGGGGGCTTATGATCAACCATTGCGATTTGTAACGCTAAATGCCGCTCCCATCCGCATTGACCGCGCTTCTGTGCCTGCGCAGCAATATGACTACGTGCCTGGTGCTGTGGTGCTGTCTAAGGTGCAAGGATACAACGCAACTGCAACTGGTAAGGTGCAAAGATTTTTCATCAAGTCGTTTGGTGGTGACCGTAACAGTGATGTACCTGCCGAAAACAAGGTCGTTGCTTTCGACAATCCCACCTTGTGTCATGCCGGAACATGGCGCATTGTTGAGGCTGACTTCCAGAAGATGCTCGCTGCCTTGTTGCAACGCTGTGACCATCTCATCGAAGATGTGGTGCCCAACGAAGAAGGCCAATTCACGCAAACGGCTATTGCACAATTGCAAAAAGACTTAGCTCCTGCTCGTACATTGGTGGCTCAACAAGCTGCAGTTTCTCAACAGGTGTATGAAACTTATGTAAAAGTGTATGAGAAGTTTTTGGCAGCTCCTAAGACTACGGCATTGGATGCACTGACTTCCGACCACTATTATGTGATTCGCAGCGCAAATCCTCGTACACCAGGCTTTGTGGCCAGTTTGAAAAACGGAGTAGTTGTGCCCGAAGAAGTGGCAAGTGCTGCGGTGACGCAGGAGATGCCCTCCGTTCTGTGGAAGGTTGTGCGTCAAGATGATGGAAGTTTCGTGCTGATCAACAAGACAGAGCAACAATATGCCGTGGTGCACAAGTCGTCTTATAGCGAGAGCGTTGTAGCCAACAAAGCTCCCTTTAAGTGGCAACTAAAATATCGCAAACAAGGCGACGTTACAGGTTTTTGGATTATGGCAGGAACATCCAACTATGGTTGGTATATGCCTGAGAATGCGACTTTGCACATCACCTTGCGTGTTCCCAATCAATGGAATAATTTCTGGAAACTAGAACGTACTCCTATCCCAACAGGTTTGGAACGTTTACCAGTTTTTGAAAACACTTCTGGTGTGACCTACGATCTTTCTGGTCGTGTGGTGAGCACTCCCCAACATGGCGTTGTGATTGACGCCGCAGGACACAAGCAAGTGCGATAAACCAATGCATCAAGGCTATTTCCCTTGAATGATAACAAAGAAATCCCGCCATTCACCGTGTGTGAGTGGCGGGATTTTTGTGCGTGAAATACACTCAAAAGAGAGTGTACTTCGTGAGGGTTAGAACCTATAGGTAGCCGTGAGGTTGATGTTGCTAGGTGCACCAGGGAAAGAGCGGAAGCGATCCAGACCACCGATGTAATAGTGTTTGTCGAGCACGTTGTTCCAGTTGAGTTGCAACTGCATATCTCTCACTTTGTAGTAGAGCGCAAGGTTGAGCAAAGTGTAGCCAGGGTAAGCGACGGGTAGTGCTCTTCTGCCCACTTGTCCCTCACGACGGCTTACGCCATTGACGCCAAGTCCAAAACCTAAGTCGCGGAACGCACCAGAGGGGATGATGAATTTCGTCCAGAGGTTGGCAGCGTGGCGAGGTGTACCAGGACGTTGGACGTTGAGGTCTTTAGTGCCGGGAGCCGCCTTGGTGATTTCAGCAACGTTGTAGGTGTAGCTTGCCATAATGCTCCAGTAAGGAAGAATGCGACCTGAAACGTCGAATTCCGCACCGCGAGACACTTCTTCACCAATGGCCACCATCAATCTAGGTCTTGCAGGGTCGCCTGCATTGTAAAGACTATTGTTTTTGCGGATTCTGAAGAGTGAAGTAGTCACGCTCAGACGCTTGTTGAGATATTCACCTTTAGCACCTACTTCCCACAGTTCGCTCTTCATTGGGTCAAACGGACCACCAATTTCGGGATCACTTTGACGAGCAACAGATTGAGGTTCGAAACCGCGAATCCAAGAAGCATAAACGTTGGTAGAAGGAGTGAGTGCGTAGACCAAACCTACACGAGGAATGAAGGCACTTTGTGTGGTCTTCTTTTCAACACCCTTGTTTCTTGTGACATCAGTGAACCATTCCACACGTGCGCTCAGCAGTGCTTGCAAGCGTCCCCACTGGAGTTGTTCTTGCAAATAAACACCATTAGAGTAGGTGCGTATAGCATCGCCTTGACCATTGGGGTTTCCAGCACCACTTGTGTAGATATACTTAGTTACATCTTGGATGCGATTACCCATAGTTGAGTTCAAATCGAAGCTAGGCACGTTGGTGCGTGGGTTGCCGTTTTTGTCTAGAATGAACTTCTCGAGATATTTAGCATCTTTGGCAAGTTTGTCTTTGTCGAAATCGCCTGTTGTGCCGTCCTTTAGTAGGTATCCACCAGCCGAAAGGGAACTAAGACCAGGAGCAATAGCGGTGTTGAAGTAATCGTATCCCAAGAGGAGTTTGTGCTTCGCAGCGCCTGTGGCAACATCCCAAGTGAGGTAGTTGTTGAAGTTGTTGGCGGTGATGTGGCGATAGCGTTTGTCAAATCTCATTTCCACCTTTGTAGGATCTTCTGTGCCATTAGCCATCAGTTGATAACGGTGTTGTGTAGTGTGTTCTTCGCCTCTATCCACATAACTAGAGTAGAGATAGGTGCTGTTGAAGAGCAAACCTTTTGCCAACTGGTGAGAGAGCGCAAACGAGAGGTTGAAGGTATTTTCGCTCAGATAGTCGCTAGCCGCCCCTAGAGAGGAGTAGTAAGGCACAGCAAAGATGTCACCTTTGGCAGGTAGGGAAAGTCCTCTGTCGGGATTACCCATATTGTTGTTGTAAGTGATGTCGGCGTTGAGCTGCGTGCGATCGGAGAAGATGTAGGTGAATGAGGGAGCTACAATGAAGGTGGTGACTCCTTGAAGGTCGCGGAATCCGTCGGTGTTCTCATAACCGAGGTTCAAGCGATAGAGAATGTTTTTCTTCTCGTTGAGAGGGCCAGTGAAATCAGCATATACATTGGAGGTGTTGAAACTTCCTGCAGTGAGCGTCACAGAACGGCGTGCGACGTCAAGAGGTTTCTTCGTCACCCGGTTCACTACACCACCAGGTACAGCATTTCCAAAGAGAGCAGAAGCTGGACCTTTGATAACTTCCACGCGCTCGATGTTGGCGAGTGATGATTGACGCCACAATGGAGTGAGTCCGCGCATACCGTTGAGGAGATTACCCGAGTTGAGGTTACCCAATGAACGGAAACCACGGATGCTGAAGTCGTTGTAGGCGGAGTATTGACTGATACCGCTGATATTTTTCACCACATCGTTTACGGTGATAGCACCTTGGTCGAGCACAAGTTCTTTGGTCACATAACCAATGGACTGTGGCACGTCTTTGAGGGCGGTTGCCGTTTTGGTGCCGACAAACGAAACGGAGTTTTTATACGACTGCTCGCGACGACCCATCACATCGACTGTGGGGAGAGCATCAGAGCGTTCTTGCAAGGCAAAATTGACACCTGTATAACTCTTGTTGCTGAGTTGAAGTGTGCGTTGTTGAGTAGCATATCCGATGGCGTGAACGAGGATAGTTGTTTCTCCACTTGGGAGTTCACTGAGGGTGAAATAACCATTACCTTTGGTGCGAACGGCACGCTTCTGTCCTTTCACCGTGATGATAGCTTCGTTGATGGGGTTGCCGTTGTTGTCGGTGATTTGTCCACTGATTTCAGCAAAAGCCCCTTGTTTTTGTTCGTTGCCACTGGTGGCACGTGTCACGAGAGAGTCATTTGCCACCGTGTTGGTTTTATTGATAGACGCATTGCCACTCAGTTTGCTGTCGCTCTTTGCATTGCTGGCAAACGAAGCGGCAGGAATGGTCATAGCTGCAGCAAGCATTGCAACAGGAATGATAGAGGGAGTCATAAAATTAGGAAGTATAAAGTTGAATTGCTCGGGAAAAAAGCGGAGTTCTGCTTGTGCTGTCCCCCGTAGTTTGTTCTGGATTGCTTCTTTTGGGCAAATCCCTACGCTTTTCAGCCCGATGAATAAGAGTGCTAGGAACCCCAATTCGGTTTAAGGTCACCTCTTTTTTACTCAGGTCATAGCACACAACGATTCTTTCGACCTTGTTCTAAGGCCGAAGATTCATTGTTTCACGCAAGTATATTTTAGAAAAGTGTGAGCTGCTTCACCTCTGCTTCTCCCTCCATCTCAAACTCCATATTGATAGAGGGTTTTGTGTCGTAGAAAGCATAAGCCGCCATTCCTGCCAAAAGGTTGACAATAAAGTTTGAGACACTTCTGTGGCGGGTATGAACAATGTGTGCCACGTTTTTAAGCATATCGTTGATGGTCTCGATAATACTCCTTTTACGGAGCATAATTTTGTCGTACACATCCATTAAGCGGTTCTTCATATTAGTGCGTATTCCCGTGACGATGTGAACTCCCCTATCGAAGAGAGAAGCAAAAAGTGATTGGGAAATATAACCTTTATCGGCATATAATTTTCCGAATAAGTCCTTAGTCAAGTTGTTGAATACCTCAGGATTACGATCATCCACATTGGCTTTGGTGAGTGCAAAGTTGAGTAATTCTCCTCGTTCATTACACAGCAGATGCAGCTTAAAACCATAGTACCATCCCATCGTACTTTTCCCTTTATGAGCATAGCCCTTGAAGACACGATTAGAATACTCGCGCTTGTTTTCACACACGGGAATACGTGTCGAATCGATAAAAGTAATCCCTGTACATTCTCCCATCAGAGCTAGTTTAAGGAATAGCAAAAGTGGAACTGCCACTCGTGGCATACGTTCCACAAATCGGGTATACGAAAGTAGGTTGGGAAACTCATCTTTTAGTTCTCGACAGACGTAGAAGAGATAGAAATGTTTGAAATTGCGAAACGTATTGCTGTGGAACAAGACAAGAATGGTAATCATTTCTGCATCGCTCATTCTTCCCTTTCTATTGCGAGTTTTAGGGGTGTTTGGAGAGGGATTTGAAAGCGAAAGTGCTTTTTTGTTCAATTCCAACTCATATTCTTTGCAGAAATCGTCTGCAATACAATAAATTTCCGTAACTTTGCTGATAAGTTTCATAGAGGATTGTTTTATCGTTATCTGTTTGGTTATCAACAACAAATATACGAAAAATAATCCTCTTTTTTGGCTTTTGTTGAAACTATTTTAAGGCAAAAACAAGTCTTACTTATCCCGAATTGGGGTTAGGAGGATCAGCGACTGCGAAATTACTGATTTCACTCGTCCGCGAGGTAAAGAATTGCACATTATCTTATGAAACGTGTAGAAAAATACCTAGATTTAGTGACAAGAAAAATCGGTTCTGCTATGCATATTTATCAAAATCTCTGATAAATCGGTATAAAACCGCTGAATTCGGTCTGAGAGATAATGAAAATCATTAGAAACAGCGCATCATAGTTTCGAGATTGACTTCTATTTCTTAGTTGACGCTAAACAAAACAGGATTGGTAAGTCTATTTTTTCGAACGATTACTCCTAGGGCTGAAGTAGGTTTGCTCTTCCGAAAAGCCCCACCATTCATACTATTATGCGAGTGGTGGGGCTTATATACGAGGAATGTACTGAAGCAAGCAATCAGAAGCGGTAGTTTATGGTGAGGTTGATGTTGCGGGGAGCTCCTGGGAACGAACGCAAGCGATCATAGCCTGATATATAGTATTGCTTATTGAGCGCATTGTTGAGATTCACTTGAATCTGCACTTCTTGCACTTTATAATACAGTGCGAGATTTAGCAGCGCATAACCAGGATAGGACACGACATTCTCACGACGTCCCACTTGTCCTTTGCGCTCGCTCACACCATTCAGACCAACGCCAATGCCAAGATTGCGCAGCATACCTGCAGGAACGATGAATTTTGTCCAGAGGTTAGCAGAGTGGCGCGGAGTGCCTGGACGTTGCAAGTTGAGATCCTTTGTTCCTTCTGGAGCTTTTGAAATCTCTGCAACATTGAAGGCATAGTTCGCCATAATGCTCCAATATGGGAGAATGCGCCCAGAAACATCAAATTCGACACCACGAGAAAGTTCTTCCCCAATAGGCACCATGAGGTCGGGTTGTCCTGATACCCCAGCATTGTAGAGTGTATTTTTCTGACGGAGACTGAAGAGAGCCGTAGTGACGCTGAGACGTTTGTTGAGATATTCGCCTTTCGCCCCAATCTCCCAAAGTTCGCTTTCTACAGGATCGAATGGTCCTCCTGAGCCAGGATTGCTTTGCACGGCAACACTCTGAGGTTCAAAACCGCGAATCCAAGTAGCGTAAACATTTGTCGAAGGAACCACTGAATACACCAATCCCACGCGAGGGGTGAAGGCGTGTTGGTGAGTTTTAGACTCAGAGCCGTTCTTGTTTTGCGTCACGTCAGTAAACCATTCCATGCGTGCCCCCAAGAGCAGTTGAAGTTTGTGCCAAGTGAGCTGTTCTTGAAGATAAACACCATTGGTATATTGGTCGCTAGGTTTCACATCTTTAGATTCATAGATATATTTGGAGATATCTTGGTAGCGATTTCCTGCAGAAGAATTGAGGTCAAAGGCTGGAACATTCGTACGAGGGTTTTTGTTTTCGTCTAACAGATAATCTAAACTTTTCTTCACGTTGAAAGTTTTAGCTGTTCCTCCATTTTTAAGCAAATATCCTCCAGCTTCGATGTAGCTAGAACCGGGTGCAAGTTGCGTATTGAAATGATCATATCCCACAAGGAGTTTGTGCTTCATTGCCCCTGTCGTCACATCCCATGTGAGATAATTGTTGAAATTGTTGTTGCGGAAGTGGCGTTGTCGTTGTGTCACACGCATCAGTACAAGCGAAGGATTGTCCTTCCCATCAGCCTTCTTCACAAAAGCATTGTCTTGAGAGTGCTCCAACAAGTCTTCATCATAAGAGGAGAAAAGGTAAGTGCTATTGAAAAGAAGACCTGGTGCTAGTCGATGAGAAAGTGCAAACGAAAGATTGACACTGTTTTCTCTCAAATAGTCATTTGCAGCAGACTGAGTGGCAGATATAGGACGCGAAAACAAACTACCATCACCAAACACAGCCACACCTCTATCCAACTTACCTTGATGATTCACATAAGTCATATCAATGTTCAGTTGTGTTTGCTTTGACGCACGATAAGTGAAAGACGGTGCAACGATATAACTCGTAAGTCCTTGAAGATCGCGGAACCCATCGGTGTTTCATATCCGAGATTAAGGCGATAGAGCAGCGTCTTTTTGTCATTCAAGGGCCCCGTGAGGTCTGTGTAAGCACGTGTCGTGCCGAAGCTACCTGTGGTAAGCGTCGCAGAGTGTCTTGCCACATCGAGAGGTTTCTTCGTCACACGGTTGATAACCCCACCAGGAGCGGCATTACCAAACAAGGCCGAAGCAGGTCCTTTAATCACCTCCACACGTTCAATGTTTGCTAGTGACGATTGACGCCACAAACTCGTCTGGGTGCGCATACCATTAACAAGGTTACCCGAGTTGCGATTGCCCGTGGTGCGGAAACCACGTATCGAAAAATCATTGTAGAATGAATAAGGATTCACTCCACTCATATTCTTCACCACATCATTCACGGTGATGGCACCTTGGTCAAGTATCAACTCTTTGGTCACATAGTTGATAGACTGAGGCACGTCTTTCAGCGCGGTTGCTGTCTTGGTGCCTACAAACGAAACTGAGTTTTTATACGACTGCTCGCGACGCCCCATCACATCGACTGTGGGGAGCGCGTCAGAGCGTTCTTGCAACACGAAATCAACACCTTGGTAATTCTTGTTGGTTAATTTGAGGGTGCGCTGTTGAGTTGCATAACCGATGGCGTGAACGACGATAGTAGTTTCTCCATTGGGGAGTTCACTGAGAGTGTAACAACCATTGGCTTTCGTGCGGACGGCGCGTTTCTGCCCTTTCACCGTGATGGTTGCTTCGCTGATGGGGTTGCCGTTGTTGTCTGTGATTAGTCCACGGATTTCAGCGAAAGCCCCTTGTTTTTGTTCGTTGCCACTCGTGGCACGTGTCGCGAGGGTGTCGTTTGCAACTGTATTGCTCTTATTGATAGACGCATTGCCACTCAATTTGCTGTCGCTCTTTCCGTTGCTGGCAAACGAAGCGACAGGAATGGTCATAGCTGCGGCAATCATTGCAACAGAAATGATAGAGGGAGTCATAAAATTAGGAAGTTGTAGAGTTGTTCAGAGCGAAAAGCTAAGTTCTGTTGAGTGCCTTCCCCCATAGTTTGTTCTGTGTTGCTTTATATTGGCACACCCTTACGCTTTTAGTCTGATGAATAGGGGGGAGAAATAAGCGACTACGAAATTACATATTTCACTCATCTAGGATGCAAAGAATTGCACATTATCTGATGAAACGTGTAGAAAAATACTTAGATTTAGTGACAAGGAAAAGCGGTTCTGCAAGCTATATTTATCAGAATGTCTAATAAATTGGTGTAAAACCGCTGATGTCGGTCTGAGAGATAATGAAAATTATTAGAAATAACTTCCTGTCGTCATTCATTTTCCTTTCGGCATCTGATTACTAGTTAAGATTCAATCAGCAGTAAGCGGTTGTTTCTCCCCCACCCCTCGAATGCAGCGTTTGTTGCTCTTCGATTTTGAATGCACAGCCTATGAAGGAACCTGTATGGAACATAGAAAATAGATATATTGGATTGGCCGTAGCCGTGAAAGTAGAATTGGAAATTGGGAATGCGCAACGTGAATGCGTCCCTATACATATAGGGGTCGAAAAGTCCTCAAAGAGTGAAAAATCTAGGAAAAAGTGACAAGACATTTTTCTTTACTCTTATTTTGCATAGTGCAGATAACAAATTAAGGTTATATCAATTTTCTTCTTCTCGTACGCGTGTACGCGCGCGCCTTCCAACAGCGATGTTGTTTTTTTGCTGTCACAAGTGTCACAGAAGGGGGAAAATAAGACCTCGAAATAGAAGAAATAGTAGACAAGAAATGAAGGTTTTTCGAGGTGTTTTCAATAGAGTTGAGGTGGATTAGCGAGCGTATTTGTAAAAACACGCTTAAAACGACCAATAACAACCTGAAATACAACAAATTCCAATAAATGCTGTGACACTTGTGACAGCAAAAAAACAAAAACTCTTGTGATGCGCGCGTACGCGTGCGCGCGAGAGGGGTTGGTTATAGGTCTTTTCACACTTCGAAAAACTCTGTTTAGGATAGGTAGTTCATCGATAGTTTTTTCCGCATCTGAACACACTTGGAAAACAACACGTCACTTTCCACAAAACGACACGTCGTTTTCACTAAAACGATACGTCACTTTTCATAAAACGACACGTTGTTTTATGAGCAAAGACAGGTTGTTTAAAATTGATATCGCAACCATAGGCCACAATGGAGAGAAAAAGCAGAAGAGGATGATGGCTCCGTGGAGGAAGAAAGCGGAGATGTTTCGGGCAAAGAGTGCGCAGAAGTGGCAATGCGCCAATGATGAGTGAGGGCCAATCGGGTGGAGATTGACCAAGCGCGAGAGGGAGTCCACGACACTACGGCAACGCCGGAACAACCGGTGCCGTAAAAACTGGGGAAGGCTCCGGCACCCGGCAATTGAGGTTGGTAGGCATAAAGACGCGAGGAGAAACTGTCGCTAGAAAACAGGCTGACAAAACCTGAAGCGTGCCACGCTGTTTGGGGAGCATAGCGCAGCCGCAAAGAAAGCATCGCTCCATAGTGCAACGCGCTATGCAATTGTTGATGACTGGCGGTAACATCGGCAGCAGTTTGCAGGGAAAAGTCGTCAAAGTTTCGCTGATGGAGCAAGCGGAAGGACTGCCGCGTGACCCACTGCAACAAAGGAGCGTGTTGCGGAATGGTTTGTTGGCGAGAGGTCAAACGATAGCGCAACGACCACTGTTGCGCACGATGCGGAGCGTAAGTGAAGAGTGTTTGCCAGACAAAGCCTGAAGAGGGGGCGGCAGCACGCCAAGTGGGAAGGGGATGGTGGTCGAATTGCAGGAAACTTTGCCAATGGAATTTTCGTCCAAAAGCTGTTTCATAGCCGAGAAGTCCGCCCCATTCATTTTGCACGTGTGCGCCTTGTTGGAAGGTGCGCGCAGCAGGTGCTGCATTGTGGGCACTGAAATGGCGCAATTGCAGCAGCAAAACATCGGTAGAACTGAGTTGCCAGCGCAGGAATGTGGCAAAGGCTGTGCTTCCGCTCTGGTTGAGGGTAAATTCGCTCTGTATGCTCCAAGCACGGGCATAGTGTGCAAAGTCTAGACTCAATCCTAGGGCGGTGTTCCCCACCATTGGGGAGGGGATGGAGCGAGAGGAGCGGACAGAAGGAAAAGGCTGTGAGAAATGCGACCCGACGAAGCCGATGCCCCATTGTGTGGCAGTGGGTTGCCACGAAAGATGAGCCCCATATTGGAGGTTGCCAAGAGTGGACATATGGCTGCGCTCAAAGGCATTGCGATGGAGTCCGTTTTCATAGAGTGTTTTGACCATTCCGTTTTCAATACTGGCATCTTGTCTGCGATAACTCACGAAAGCAGTCCATTGGAATGCACCTTTTTGCTGTTGCCAGGCAATGCCGCGGAGGAAATGCGCCTCATCGGTGGAGGTGTTGGGGCTGATGCGTGTGAGTCGTCGGGGAAGGTCGAAGAAATAGGGTTGAATGAAGGTGGCAAATCGATGGCCGACGAGCAACCCTTGTGCGAACTGCGCGTGATAGTCGCCGACTATGATTTGCCCTTGCTGATGGGCGAGATGTTTTTCCACAAAGATGGAGGTGTGGTCAAAAGGCAGATTGCGATAGGCCGCAAAGGGTTCTCCCACATCTTGATCGGAAGTGAGACCAGCGCGCCAGAGTTGCTGCGACTGCACCCGATAGCGCAGGACGTTGCTCCACGGCAGACCGAGAAAACGATGTTTGAGGGCGGTAGCAGTGGATGGTTGGCGAGAGAAATGGGGCGAAAGTGGTAGGGGAAGTTGTGCGCGCCACTCCACACTATGGCGCGCTTGGCGCAGTTGTTCTCGCCAAGTGAACTGCGGTCGGAGGGTGTCGCCGATTTCGACAAAGAGGGAGAGCCAGCGCAGTTGCTGCGCTTCAAGTCCGTGCACCATCATCAAGTCGGAAGGGGAAGAGAAGGCGCGAAGGCGACTGCGATAGGCCAAAATGGAATCGACTTGTGAGGCAGAGAGGAAGGAGAGGTCGAGAAGGTCTTGGCGCGTGGCGAGATTGAGGTTCAAGGGGTTTCTATGTTGCTCTTCAAGATAGTCGAGCGTGGTTCCACCCCCGATGGGCGAAGGACTGTCTTCGTCCACTCCCCTACTCTCCAGATATTCCACAACAAAGTCGTCCCACGAGAGAAGGGGTTTCCCTCGCACGATGGTTTGCGCGGAAAGCAATTGCAGGCAGCAAAGCCCCAAACAAAGAAGCAGGCTCTTCATAATAGTAGTTCAAAGTAGATTGTGGAGAAGGTAGAATGTATTAGAAGGCGAAGGGGATGAATGGTAAGAGAGCAGGAGGAAGGAAGAAAAAGAGGCGCACCCTCCTTTCGCGCAATGAAAAGCGAGAAAAGAGGGTGCGCGAAGCGGTATTTTCTTTTTCGGGATTTAACCCAAATCGGTCATTAGATCGTTATGATGCAATCTTAGAATTTAGCACCAAGACCCACAGAGATGTTGGCTTGTGAGAAATTGCCAGAAAGCACTTGTTGGCGAGCTTCAGCATTGACAAAGAGATTGTTAGAGAGGAAGTATTGCACACCTCCACCGAAGTTGGCACCCAAAGAGAGGTGGTTGTACGCATATATCATATTTCCAGACTTTGTTTCCTCACCATAACCAGCAATCACAAAGGAGAAACCAGCGAGTGGGTAGATGGCCCATTTGGGATTAAGACGGAACACATAGTGCGCGTTGAGGTTAAGCTCCCAAGCGTTCATATGATTGTGAGGGAAATAATATCCCAAAGAACCTTCAAGACGCACGTGGTTGTCAACGTATTGTTGGTATTTCACACCAACACCCAAGTTGTTATTGAGGCTACCAAAAAGGAGATTTACACCCAAAGCCTTAGAAGGGACGGTGGTGGGCTGTGGTGCGAGGTAAGCTTGAGTGGTAGTAGTCGTTTGTGCTTGGCTTTGCACTGCGAAAGCGAGCACTGCAGCCAAAAATAGAGTTTTTTTCATCTGATGATTATGTGTTGATAATGCTAATTAAGTTGTTTCCACACTGGTGAAATACGTGTAGACGGTGCAAAAATAGTAAAACTTTCTGGATATTGTGAGATGATGCGCCGACAATGTGGGACAAAAGGCTTGAAATTAGCCTATTTCGATGATTTTTACTCCTTCGGGCAACGGAAAATGTGTGTGTCGTGACTGACCACAACAATGGCGCGTTGCTGATGCTCTGCCAAGAGTGTGGCGTAGAGTTCTTGGCGCGTAACAGTGTCAAGATGGGTGTCGGGCTCGTCCAAGAGGAGGAGTTGAGGGGAACTCACCAAGGCGCGTGCTAAAAGTGTGCGCTGCCATTGTCCTCCACTGAGTGAGGAAATGGGACGTTGGGCGAGTTCCAACAAATTGAGCGACTCAAGGATGTTCATCGTGGTGGCGCGCTCCGACTGTCCGAAAGGTTTCCACCAAGGGAGGGTGCACTGCAGACCGCTGCGCACGGTTTGGAAGACAGTGATGGGAAATTGGCGGTCGATGCTGCGATGTTGGGGCAAATAGCCCGTGGTGAGTGCGTTGGCTCGCTCGATGGTGCCACTCGTGGGACTGAGTAGCCCAGCAATGATTTTGAGCAATGAGGTTTTTCCTCCTCCGTTTTTTCCACGTAGCACGATGAAATCTCGCTCTGCAATGGAGAGCGAGATGTCGGAGAGGATGGTGCGACGATGGTCATAGGAGAAACTGACGTCGCTCAGCGTGATGAGAGTGGACATTAGTGAGAGGTCTGTGCGAGGGTTTGTGCGATGTGGAGCATTTGTTTGTCCCATTCGGCAGAAAGCGGTGCGATGCTTATGATTTTCGTCTTTGCGCTTTCAGCTATGCGCTTTGCTGCACGACCAGCTTGTTCTTCTTGAATAAACACCACTTTCACTTTGTCGCGTTGCGCCTGAAGAATGAGTTGCTGCATTCGTTCGGCCGAGGGTTCACGACCATCTTGCTCCACGGAAACTTGTTGCAAACCATAGTCACGCGCATAATACCCTAACGCGGGGTGATAGATCATAAAGGTGCGATGGGCGAGAGGACGTAGTGTTTTGCGAATCTTACTATCGAGAGAGTCAATGTGGTGCACCAAACTGTCGTGGCGGTGCTGATAGAGAGAGGAATTGGCACTATCCACTTGACACAAAGCACGCAGCACATTGTGGGCAATCTGTTTGCCCGATGTGGTAGACATCCAGGTGTGGAGATCGATGCCGTCTGTGGAGTGAGTCTTATGCTCGTGGTGATGGTCGGTTTGGAGCAGAGTGATGCTGTCGGAGCAATTCACCACCATAAGATTTGGTGCGTTGTCGACGAGTTTCTGCAAACGGGTTTGCTCAAAACCAAGGGTTCCGATGCTGAAATAAGCTTTGCTATCGCTTGCTTGCACCACCTGTTGAGGCGTGAGTTCGTAAGTTTCGGGACTTGCTCCTGCTGGTACAAGGGTGTTGATTTGGAAATTGTTTCCTCCAATGGCTTGCACAAAATAGCGCAAGGGTTCGATGCTCACGGTGAGGACGGGACGAGTGTCGACAACATCGTGACACCCCATCAAAACGAGGGGGAAAATGAGGAGAAATATATAGCGAAGTGTTGAACGCATAACGAAGATATAGAAATGTTTAGAAGAAAGATTGCACTCCCTCTGTGGCTGCTATGACCAAACAATAGCGAAGAAATTTTCCAATAATCAACATCAAGATGGTGAGTGGAAGATTTACTCTCAAATATCCGAGGGCAATGGTGATGAGCGAGCCTAGAATGGGAAGCCACGAAAGGAGTCCTCCCCAATAACCGAATTTGTGCACATAGCGTTTGCCACGCTCAAAGCTTGGGGTTTGACACGAAGATAGCGTTCTATCCAGTCTTCGCGTCCTAAACGGCCGATGCCATAGTTGGTGGCAGAGCCGAGGGTGTTACCGAGGGTGCTGACTAACAATAATTCTATCGGAGCTACACCAGCCGCAACAAGCGCAGACAACACCACTTCTGAGGCTAATGGGAGGATGCTACCGGCAAAGAAGGCGGCAATGAACATTCCCCACAGGCCGTGGTTGATTAGAAATTGGATAATAGCGTCCATAAGTTAAAGTAGTTGGCGGTGCCGTATAAGAAAAAGAGGATGATCCACAAGATGAACCAAAGATTCAATCCGCGTCCTTTGGCAAGGGCAAAATAGTGTCCGATGAGGGGGGCGAGGGTGACGATGCACAAAGGGAAGGTGGTGGTGAAATGCTGAGGAAACAACCCCAAAATCACAAGTAGCGGAATCACTTGCAGAAGGAGCAGATAGTGATATTGTCGGGTGCGAATTTTGTCGTTGTAGGCGGTGCGCAGAAAGTGCACCACACTCACTAAACTAATGACCAGGAATAGTGCTGTTCCCACCCATTGAGATAACGGCAGTTGCTGATAGAGATGGGAGAGATGAGAGGGTTGAAACAGTTGCAGCGGGCCTTGTAGTTGGTGGTCTAGTTGCCACAAACCAAGATAAGGTATCAAGGCTTCGCGCGCAAATAGATATACAGGAAGTAGTAACCAATAGGGAAGACTTACACCGAGAAATGCGGCAGTGGCAGATTTGACCGTGAGAGCCCGAAGGTGACGATTGGAGGAGAAGATGAGAAAGGGCAGCAAGAAGAGGAGTGGAGGGAAGACGATGCTTCCTAGCCCGATGAGGAAGAAGGCATGGAAGAAATAGCCTTGGGGGGAATACTCTCCATAGGTGCGAAAGAGCAGGAAGTATGCGCCGAGCAAACAAACTCCTGGAAAGAGATGCCAACCGAGGGGATGGAGTTGAGGAAAGACAAGAAAGAGATAGAGGAAGATGACGCTATTCATGCGCGAACGCACACGAATGAGTTGATATTGCGCATTCCAAGCCACTACTAAATAGGACATCAGTCCCACCACGACCAACCCTCCCCACAATGCAACGCTCTGGATGTTGGGAATGATCCAGAGAACGGAGGCTATGACTGCCAAAATGGGGAGTGAAGCCATACTTTCGGAAACGCGATGGCGAAATTGCGATGAGCGCATTAGGGGAAGGAGAGTTTTAAAAGGAGGTGAGGGGAATGGTCAATCTATCAGACAGAAATGTGTTGAATGATTGGCGCATTCCCCTGACGCTATGTACCTCGTTACAAGTCAAAACCGATGTCTCTGCGGAAATATTTTTTCTCAAATTCAATTTGTTGTGCACCGCGCATTGACTTTTCAAGTGCTTCTTCGCGGGTTGCTCCATAGGAACTCACGGCGATGACGCGACCTCCTGCAGTGACGAGTTGGCCGTCTTGCAGTGCAGTGCCTGCGTGGAAGACAACACTGCCTTCTACTACTGCATTGGCAATGGGGAATCCTTTGTCGTAGGCTTCGGGATAACCACCGCTTACACACATCACACAGACGGCTGCGCGTTCGTCGAAGACAATTTCACGCTGGTCGAGATTGCCTTCGGCAACTCCTTCGAGAAGGTCCACCAAATCACTCTTGATGCGGAGCATAACACTCTCGGTTTCGGGATCTCCCATTCTGCAATTGTATTCAATGACTTTGGGTTGGCCGTCGCAATTGATGAGTCCGAAGAAGATGAAGCCTTTATAGACGATGCCTTCTGCTCGCAACCCTTCGACCGTGGGACGAATGACTTCGCGCTCTACTTGTGCCATCCATTCGGGAGTGGCAAATGGTACGGGAGTGACTGAACCCATTCCTCCGGTGTTGAGACCGGTGTCGCCTTCTCCGATGCGCTTGTAGTCTTTGGCTTCGGGAAGGATTTTATAGTGTTCTCCATCGGTGAGGACAAACACCGAGCATTCGATGCCGGAGAGGAATTCTTCGATGACGACGCGACTAGAGGCGTTGCCGAACTGTCCTCCAAGCATTTCTTTGAGGGCTTTCTGGGCTTCTTCGAGGGTGGGAAGTATCAACACTCCCTTTCCTGCGCAGAGTCCATCGGCTTTCAACACGTAGGGTGCGGAGAGTGTGGCTAAGAATTGACATCCTTCTTCAACTTCTGTGCCATCAAAGGTTTGATAAGCTGCAGTGGGGATGTGGTGACGCTGCATAAAGGCTTTGGCGAAGTCCTTTGAACCTTCGAGCACTGCGCCTGCTTTCGATGGACCGATGACGGGAATATGCGCGGTGGCAGGGCGTGAGAGGAAATCATCGTAGATGCCTTTTACCAATGGATCTTCGGGTCCAACAACTACCATATCCACTTGTTGTTGCACGACGAAATCTGCCAGTGCATCGAAGTCTATGGCGGCAATGTTCACGTTCGTGCCGACTGCTGCGGTTCCGGCATTACCAGGAGCAATGAATAGTTGCTCAACTTTAGAACTTTGGGCGATTTTCCAGGCTAGTGCGTGTTCACGACCGCCAGAACCAAGAAGTAGAATCTTCATGCGATGTGTGGTGAATGGGTTGAGGGTTTGTGTTATGTGGAAATAGTGGCTATTTGTGCAACAATTTATGATAGTGTTCTTTGTCTAACAAAATGTCGATGGACTCTTTTACAGCTTTGTCTTCATTGATTTATAAGCATAGAGTCCTTCATCTCCATAGTGGTAAGAAACGAGAATGTACGCTATGAGTTTTCGCAATTCCACTTCGTTGCGTTTGAGGTCGTCCACCAAATTGGGTTTGAGTTTTGCTTCCAAAGCAGCCAATTCTGATCGAATGTTATCGCTGTATCCTTCAGAATCGGAGATTTCTTTCAGACGTTCAAACACACGCTTGGTTTGCGTCTGATAGTTGTAGGAACTTTTTCCCATATAATTGAGAAATTCTTGGAAATCTGCATCAGAAATACGGAACGATGCTGGTGCTTCCCACTCGCGATGCGTGTTGAGATATTTCACAACATAGTCGAAAAACTCTTCAGACAACGCTAAATCTCCCAACAAATCAGGAATGGAGTCGAAAGGAACGGTAACATCTGGCGTAATTCCACCACCGTCTTTCACCACGCGGCCATTACTCGTCTTAAAAATTTTACAGAGTGAATCGGGCAAATGGCGGGGTTGGCCGTCTTCGCCACGATTTTTGAAATCATAAGCTTGCACACAACGGCCAGAGGGGATGTAATACTTTGCCGTGGTCAGTTTGAGCATCGCATCATAAGGAAGTGGACGCTGCGATTGCACCAGACCTTTGCCATAGGTGCGTTCTCCCACAATGATTGCACGGTCGTAATCTTGGAAAGTGCCCGAAGTAATTTCGGCAGCAGAGGCAGTTCCACCATTCACCAGCACCACCATCGGCATGTTGTCATCAAGAGGGGCTTGTGTGGTTTTCAAAACACTGTTTTGCATCGGGTCTTTCCCACGAACTTCTAGTACTTTTCGGCCTCGAGGAATGAATAGATTCACTACTTTCACGGCTTCTTCCATCAAACCTCCACCATTATCGCGCAAATCCAAGACTAGACGCTGTGCACCCTTAGCTTTGAGTTGCTCAACCGCTTTGCGCAATTCGAGAGAGGTGTCTTCTTGATAGCCAGTTAGCACCACATAACCCACGTGATTGGGGAGCAGCTGAGCATAAGGAACGCTTTGCTTTTTGATTATTTGCCGCACCAATTGGAAACGCAACAGTTTCTCTCTCCCAGGACGCTTGATGGTAATCGTCAATTTCGTACCCGCATCACCGCGCAATAGCGTTGTGATGTTGGTGGAATAGTCTGAAGTACTTTGTTTTCCACGCACACCGACATCTTTGTCGTTGATTTTCATAATGATATCTCCCGTGCGCAAACCTGCTAAGCGCGCTGGCATCCCCAAAAAGGGACCATCAAAGACGCAGCGATCACTGCCTTTGTGAAAACGAATGGGAGAACCAATTCCAGCATACTTGCCTGTGGTGAGCGTTTTCAGTTCATTGGTGCGAGAAGCTTTATAGTACTCTGTATAAGGATCAAGTCGATGCAACATATATCGAATGGCATCTTCTGTGATTTGCTCTGCATCGAGCGTATCAACATAGCTGAGGTCTAATTCTTCACAGAGCGCATTGAAGATATCCAAAGCCTTGGTGGTTTTGAAATTATGCGACTCTTGTGCGTAGGAAATCTGCATTCCTACTCCACAAAATAGAACAATCAGGAGGAAATATCTTTTTATCATTTTGCTATTTCCACACGAACCTAACCATGCGCTCCATACGATTTGACGCAAGCACACAGGGTGTGTCTACAAAGTTACGGCCTTTTTGAGAAATTCTTGTACTACTGCGCGCTTATTTCATCAAAAAATGCACCTTACACGCTTACTTGCTATTCTTATACGCTTTTTTGACGCAATTCTGTCCAAGTTTCGGCAGACAGATGTGTACCCATCACTTGAATCACAGCAGCGGCACAGCGTGCGCCGGTTTGCAAACATTGTTGCAAAGTCGCTCCTTTCGCGTGTTCATAGAGAAAACCGCCTGCAAAGAAATCGCCTGCGCCGGTGGTGTCTTCCACTTTCTCTACCTTCTCTGCGGTCACGCTCACTTTTTCGTCCTTCGACACTGCCACAGCTCCCTTTGCACCGCATTTCACCACCGCAATTGGACAAATTTCTGCCAACCATTCTGCCGCCGCTTCACCGGTTGTTCCGGTCATAGCTTGTGCTTCCTCTTCATTAGCAAACACAATGTCTATCTTTGGCAATAATTGTTTGAAAAAGCCGTGTTCTTCTTCTACTATGTTCCAAGATGCCAAGTCTAAACACACTTTCACCCCATTGCGTTGCGCTAACTCTACGGCACGAAGGATGAGCGCGTGATTTTGCACCAAATATCCTTCGATGAAGAGATAATCCACAACCGCAAAATCCTTTTCAAACAAATCTTCTGCGCTCACCGTGGCGGCTGCCCCCAGATAAGTGGCAAACGTGCGGCGTCCATCAGGCAAAATAAAGGTGGTTGCTACTCCTGTGGGTATCTCCTCCGAGATAGTGGTCAAAGGCTTCACCCCAGCTTGCGCGCACGATGCAGCATAGAATCGACCATTGTTGTCATTCCCCGTGCGTCCCACAAAACGAGCATCTCCTCCCAAAGCTGCAACACAATGCACTGCGTTGCTCGCAGAACCACCGGTTCTACATTCAAAAGGTACATTTTGCAGACTGTCCACGATTTTTTTTCTCCGCTCTGCATCAATCAGTGTCATACCATCTAAAGAGACACCTAACTCTTTGATTATATTCTCATTATCCACTTTATACAAAGCATCTACAAGCGCATTTCCTACACCTAAAATCTTCTTCATTTCATTTTTTCTTGAAATTTTCTCTGCAAAGATAGTGCTTAATTCGAAATAAAGTACTACTTTTGCACTGCAAACGAGAAATCAAGGACATATTTCTCTGAGTTTTCAGCTCAAGACTATTTGTTCTCTTCTCCAATGCAAATATGCTTTATCTTAAGCAAAACATCTGCTTCAGTAGCTCAGTTGGTTAGAGCACATGACTGTTAATCATGGGGTCGTTGGTTCAAGCCCATCCTGAAGCGCCACTACCAAGTCTGCGGTAGTAAAATAAAAAAGACACCTGCTTCAGTAGCTCAGTTGGTTAGAGCACATGACTGTTAATCATGGGGTCGTTGGTTCAAGCCCATCCTGAAGCGCTTGTATCTGAAGAACCGCTCGGAAGGTGGTGACATTTATCAACGGATAAATGTGTTCTTATAAGATACAAAAATAAGGAACGTAGTTGAAGTCGTAAGGCCTTTCCTGAGCCGTAGTACACCACTTCGCTACGTTCCTTTATTGTCTAGCATAATACTCTGCTGTTAGGTTCCAGATTAGTAACAAAATAATAATGCAAAGACAATATACTTATGCTAAACATATTGTTTACCCTTAAGTTCGGGGATACACCAACCAAATTCTTTCAGATTTTCTTGTAATGCATAGTGCATGATGCTTGTGCGCTGGTAAGCACGTGTTCCTTGTTGGAACTTTTTTTGTTTCTCTTTATCTTTCAGTACTTGCAATACTTGGTTGTAAGCATCGTATGTCCCTCCAACCTTTGTTTGTATATAATTGAGATAGTACACTAGCTCATGACTTTCGAGATAAGTTTCCAACTTCTTCTCTACTTGACTGACAAGCTCTTGGGATGCTGGGCAGCTACAAGATGCTTGTTTTTCTTTTTGGACTAGAACAGCACCTGTAAATTCCTCAAAAGGATTCAGAGGTTCGTCACCTTCCTCCCAAAGTTTCTGTAAGCCCTCTTTCGGATGTTTCTTTGTATAGATAATCAACAACAAAGAAACTATTTTGCGACCTTCTTTTTGATAAGGCACACAATCAAACCAAACCTCGCTATTACCTTGGTGATATAGCTCATAGAGTTCCTTTTGAGCAGGATAGATAGCGTACTTCATTAAGTTTGCAAAATTGCTATACTTCTCTTTTGACAAAACTTTCCCTGTGCGTTCGTCACGCTTTTCACTCAAGTCAAGCAAATAGCGCAATTGTTCTATCCGAATAGGAAAGACATTCTTCTTAAAAAGCTAGGTCATAAGACTTTGCACGAGGATAGCGATAATTGCCTGAGAACTCACAACAGAACTCGTAAAGTTTCTGAGAATATTTTTGAACGCAGGGACAGAGCGGTTTGTGCGCAAAAACGTAGTGAAGGATCTTGCAAGATTGATGAGATAGGGCATCAGCTCTGGAGACATACGTACTTCGTATCGCTTCGTTTCTGTGTTGTACATAAAAGTATCAACCCAATGCACTCTACCATGGATGAGTTGCTTTTTCTCATTGTTATAGGAAACTGGCATGAACTTCTCTCCCAGCTCACTAAGTGCTTCATAAGTTTGAAGGACATGAGTTTTCCCACCGATAACCCCAAGGTCACGGTCGGTTAATTCGAAACAAAGATCTTTCCACGCTTCAGGCGCGTCAAGTCCTTTATCAATAAAGCGATGCTTGATTTGAAGAGAGAGAAAGTATAGAACTCTCTTTTCGAGAAGACTAAAGACAGCAGGAGAATTGATAAGGCTATTACTCCACGTTACTGTCTCTTGCTGTTGCAACTTAGCAGGTGCAACACTGAAACAAAAATCTGTCATAGAGAAAATCGTAATACCTATCTGTGAGTCGCTGGTTGGAAGGTGGTGCGAAGAACACATCAAGGCAGTAGTTATTACTATTTCTCCAGATAAAATCTGGAAACCACTGCAAAATTAGATATTTTGACTAGAGTAGCCAAACGAATAGCCTTACTTTTTTCTTGCAATGGCTTACTTTTCCCTTGCAATGGTTTACTTTTCCCTTGCAATGGCTTACTTTTCCCTTGCAATAGGTTTACTTTTTTCTTGCAATGGCTTACTTTTCTCTTGCAATAAGTTTACTTTTTTCTTGCAATAGACTCTATAACTTCCCCCTATAAACACAAGGAAAGTCGTTGCTCGTAAATAAAGCTTAGATAAATATCTATATAAATAGAGCTTTAAAGCTTTTCGCGTGCGCGCGAGAGAATCGTCCTTTTGTTTTCGACAAAAGGGAAAAGAAGATTAGAAGTTGGTGAATTCCGTGTAGCCTTTATCGTTTTTGCAACGCTCAGCACGCTGTCGGATGACATCGAGCAAAGGGAAGTCGGTAGATATTCCTTTTATCTCTATTAGGAGGTTACCTTTATCTGAACAGGTTACTAGAATAGTCTTTAGCCCTAGCAGGCGCTGAAGCCAGCTTTGCTGCTCATAGTATCCTGTAACTCTGCGAAGTTCAAAATAGACTGTGGATGCAGAGAATACACCGCGCTTTTGACTGACTATTTCTGTTCCAATGATCCAGCTTGAAGAATAAAGATAGAGCAAGCGATAGAGGGTCAAAGGTATAAGTACAAAAAGCGGAAGCAAGCAGAATGCAAAAGCGAGGGGCATATCATGGCGATAGCACATCAGCAACAATAAGCCGATAGGCAGAAACCGCCATACGAATCCATACAAGACACAGAGGTACTGTTTTGAGGGGGGACGAATTGCGATATCAGAGAATACATCATTCTGTATAGACACAGTTTCGGTGACTTTGTGTATAGTGATATTTGAAGGAGTGGTTGTCATCATCATTGAGAATAGTTGTTAGGGGTATGAGATGTTGAGTACATCTAGGTCAATAGAGACAACATTTCTCTATATTGCAAATGTACTATTTTCTTTAGTGAGGAACAATCCATATTGTATTTTTTTAGTCTGTATTTCACGATTTCTTCAAATGGGATTTCAAGAAATCGTGAAATCTTTTCTAATGCAGTTATGTCAAACTGCTTCATAATTTGTGGCAAAGGGGAATTCGCTTTTCTGTATCACCTTCTGCAAAGGAAATACAGCCTACCCTTTTCCCCTTTTGCTGTTTTTTGAGTTTCATGAAATCAAGTTTCAATGAAACATATAGGCACGAAATCTGTTTCTAGGTCATTCTACAAATCACCATTCACAGATTTCAAATTTGTGATATTCTTGGTTAGAGGAATTGCAAAATTCCATTTACACAATCACTCAAACCAAGAAACGCAAATATCTATATTTCAAGAAATAAAGATGATTTTGCTATATGTTTTTATAGGCATTTTTCTTTGTCTGAATGCTGCAAATTTGTAATTTTGCAGCATGTGAAGCAAGGTGTACTTTTGTGGGTACAAAATTGCCTTGCGGCACTTTTTCTCCCTCCAAAGTATCCTTGCCACTTCGTGGTCAAATAACTCGCAACTCGTTATTTTATGAAAGAGAAAAATCGGAAATTCAACTTCAAAATTCGTCTTTCAGAAGATGAATATAGAATGTTTACATCGAAATCAGCAGCCTTCGGCAGTGTTTCTTCGATGGTTAGAACCGCTGTAGAGCGGTTGGACTTGAGGGAAATTAAGAGCAAGTATGCTAGATTGGAGGAGTTTACAGAACTTTTTCGGAGTTTTGATTTGCAATTTCGTGGTGTCTCTGCGAACCTGAACCAAGCAATGCACCATGCTAATCGTTTGGCAATTGGAGATAATTTGACTAAATCATACTTTGCTGAGACTATCATTCCGTTATCACAGTCTATACACAAAGATATTATGGAATGCAAGAAATATCAGAAGATGATTTACGCGAAACTTCTTTCGATGGATTGATGATTTCCGTTTCTTTGTAATTTAAGTATAGATAGCTTATGTTATACCCTATCACAGATTTACAATATACTTTCTCCCTTTAGTTATGTTCTTCCATAATGGGAGTTCACGATTATATGAAATCACAGTTCCCCATTTCTAGATTCTTGGATATATGATTGTTTCGATTCTTTATTCCTCTCCTACCTTTGAAGCTGTAGATTATAATGAACGGAAGGTGGCAAATGGTGTGGCAAGTTTACTTGTTGCAGAGAATATGGGATACTTAGAAGAAGGACAAGTACATTCTGCAAATCAATTAAGACAACAACTCATAGATTACTCTTCGCAGAATGAACGCATCACGAAACCTCAAATGCATGTAGCATTCTCTTGTCGAGGAGATGAAATGAACAATGATGAACTAGTAGACTTTGCTCGTAAATGGCTAAAGAAATGGGCTATGCTGACCCTAAACAACCGCTACTTATATATAGCCATAATGATACAAACAACAACCATATTCATGTTATTACTTCTAGAGTAGACCCGCAGGGAAAGAAGATAAACCACAACCACGAAAGGGTGCGGTCAAAGACTTTTGTCGAAAAAACGCTGGGAGAGTAGATACACGCGCTGAGTTAAACAAAGCCGTAAGAGATTCTTTGGAGTATCGTTTTTCTTCTATAGGAGAATGGAGAGCCATCATGGAAGCTAGAGGGTATGATGTAAAACAAGAGGGGGAAGTAATGAAGATAGCGCGCAATGGAGCGTACCAAGCTACTTTTCCCTTAAGTACTATTCTAGACAACGCAGCATCAAAAGAGGAGAAAATAGATAAGAAACATCGAAATCGACTAAAGGCTTGGCTGCTTAAGTATCGTGACCTTAGTTGTTGCAAAGAGGAATTGCAAAAAGCCATGAAACGAGAGTTTGGGGTGGACTTGGTATTTTTGGGTGACAAGGATAATCCACGTGGATATTTTATCATAGACAATCGTCTAAAACAGGTGGTGAAAGGTAGTGCTGTTGTGAAACTATCAACGCTCTTGCAGTTCGAGACACCAGAAGAGAAGCTGAAACGCATGGAAGCTTTTGTGGATGCTCAGCTGGAAGCCAATACAAAATTAACTCCTCATGAACTTAATTGTAACCTAAAGGAGTTTTACGGAGGTTGGTATAAAGAAGGAGTTGTACATTATAAGGGTATTGAGTACGTCTTGCCAGAATATATGCGTGAAGCCCTAAAGTATAACTTTAAGGTCGCCAAAGTCTCTCGATTTGCATTCGCTGACGAACAAGCGAAGGAAGCATTATGCGAGTTCTTCAAAATTAAAAGTGAGGATGTATCCAACAAAAGAATGGGGGATTTTACAGAAATGCAGCAGAATTTTCTTGAGGAACACAGAGATTTCATTTCAAAGATGGGAGAAGACGATGACAAGCTAAATTACATCAAATCCCAAGGTCAGGTGTATGCTATTGATACGCATAATATGGTTATCGCAGCGCACAATTATCATAGAGAAATGGTACAAGACATGGGAGATAACAATAACAAGGATAAAGAAAGCAAGAAAGAAGAAGCAGCAATGCAGGTGCATAATGTTCTTCCACGCAATAAGCGAGGAAAAAGCAGCGGTAGAGGGGCTAACAGAGAATGGGAGGTTGGAAAACCAGGATATGATGAATACGATGACGCAAGAAGACTAAAACGATAATTTGATATTGTCGAAACTTTACTATCTTCTTCCACACAATCTAATCATCTTATCTATTTTGTATGGAAGACAAATCCATCTATGATTTGTGGGCGATGCTCATTAGTCGAAAAAATGCTGGAACTGCACGGAGTTACCAAGATGCACTTACTCGCTTTTGCAAAGACAATGGTAAATCTATGAAATGGGAGAATATCACTCCTGAGTTTGTGGATGCTTGGAGGAAGAAGATGCTTAGCGAAGTATCTCGCACTACGACTAATATCTATCTTCGTGCTTTCTCAGTCGTACTGAACACCGCCTTTGAAGCACATTTAGTTCACGTACAACCAAAGTTTTTATTTCGAGGACTAGGTATCTTCTCTCCTCATGCTAGTAACAGTCGTAGATTTTGTTATCTACCAACTAGTATGTGGAAAGAGTTGTGGCTCTTCTATATCACTAAAGGAATAAAATATCCTGAGGTAAGAAAATGGAGAAACGATTACAAGAAGAAATACTTTGAGTCCGTTGGGTTAATGCTATTAATGTATCTAGGTAATGGTATGAATCTACGCGACCTTTGTATGCTGCGATACAATCGTTTCTATTTTCAAACAGGGGGCAACAATTACAGTTCTGCAGACACAAGACCGCAGAACGTACTAATGCGACTGTTGAGCTGCCTATCCTTCCCGAGATGCAGATTATTCTACAAGACCTTGCAAATCCTCCGAAAGAGGGAGAATTAATGTTTAATTATCTAGCTGACGTGATAGGAGATGAAGCATTAGAATATGAACAAACTTCTCTACTTGGGAGTGTAATTCGTAAACGCATGAAATCTGTTTGCAAAGTACTTGGTTGGGATGCTGTGCCTACTCCAACATGGGCGCGACATTCTTTTGCTACAAACCTTATCCAAGCTGGAGTTCCGAAGGATTATGTTAGCTGGGCAATGGCGCATTCCTCTAACGATGTCACTAGTCGGTACATCGCAAGCTATGGTTATGAACAGATGGTGGAATTCAACTCTCTTCTCCTTTGTCCTAAACAAACGAGTAAACACATTCTGTCGCAAGTTGCCACTCTTTCAACTGAAGAAAAAGAGAAACTAATATCAGAATTCCTCAAAGACAAGGGGATATATGGGTAGAATGTTGTATATTTGCCACACAAAACAAACTCAATATGCTTTCTAGTTCACAAATAAAACCTATCTATAAGATATTACTCAGTCCAAACACCGCTTTTACTCCTGCATCAGCAGCTGCAACAGTCGGGGTGAGTGAATTTACTACTCCTATTGATAAGATCTTAAGGTATTATTCAGAGCAAAAGGTTTTACGAAAACTGAGAAGGGGTATTTATGTCAAACCTGATTATAACCCACTTGAGGTGGCTGTTAGGCTTTACCAACCGAGCTATATTTCTTTGCAATACGTTCTTCAACGAAGTGGGGTGATTTTTCTGTATGATGAATCCATAACTTGCGTGAGCTATCTTTCTAGAGAAACTGAGATTGATGGTAATAACTATACCTATAGTCGTATTAAAGAATCTCTGTTTGTTCACTTTAAGGGAATAGAGCAGCACAGAGGGTATAGCATTGCAACTCCTGAGCGCGCATTTTTGGATTTGTACTATCTTTTTCCACGGTTCTATTTCGACAATCCTCATATTCTCAATAAAGAGAAGGTAAAGGAGATTTTACCCATCTACAACAATCGCAGTCTTGAACGAAGAGTTTGTAAACTTCTTGGAATTACCGATTATAAACGAACAACTGATGAATAACGATAAGCACAAGCTATACATGCAGTTCTTCACATAGCAGTCAATGCACTTCTTGTTTGTAAAATTCCCTTTTTCGATAGCTCTCTCCTCACAAATTCTGCCAAAAGCGCATAGTATCCCTTTCCCCCTGGAGAGAGGGAGGTGTACCCTCGAAAACTATACATTATGAACTTGCAGCGTTAAAGATGGACCAATAGTGCAGACATCTATCTGTTGTGTAAATCTTCAACGTCAATTGTCTGGCAATCTGAACCTATTTTGTAGGAACAGCAATGAATGAAAAGATAAAGCGCTTAAGCCTACTATTCATGTCAATGCAGGGAAAGACACAGACGATTTTGCAACCTTCGAGTTATCTGAGCGCATTTGCTCCGTTATTAGAGGGTTACGAGGCGAACACTTCCATGGTATGGAACTGATGACGACCCACACCAACCACAACCACGAAGAACTCCTCGAGAACATTGATGTATATCGGTTTTTGGGGTAAATAACAAGATAAGAAAGCAGCCGTGCCAACTCTACTTAAAGTTGACACGGCTGTTTTATGATTGAGGAGTCTTTTTATCAACATCATCAATTAAAGATAGTAACCCGATAGAGTAGATATCTCGAATACTAAATAATGTCGTCCATACTGGTAACAATGTGAGAAAAAGTAACAAACCATACACAATGCGATTTATCCAAAGTTCCCATAGTTCTGAAGAAACATGATAGATAGAAACGTCCTCGAAGAACTTCTGCAAAGGAATATGTTGCTGCGCTATGGTTTGAATTATTAGAGCTATCATAAGTCCGATTGACGCAAACATTAAACTTACTGCGAATGTTGCATTAAGGCCTTTTGTTAGTCTTTCCCCTGCAGGACGATGCATAAGATTGGGGAGATGATTATTCAAGAGGAAAGATACAACTAGCGTATATGCAGCTAAATAGAACGCTGAAAGCGTAATCAGTACAGAAATCGCCGTATCAGCTAGCGTGCAGATTGTTTGATAGATATCTTGGTTATAGCGAGCTACACCAAACGTCACAATAATGGAAATAATCAAGGGTGGAAGAACGTCTGTTGCAAGCCCTTTCCATCCCTTGTAACTTCTCCACATTTCGTTCCAACTTAAAAGGGATTTCAAATTAACCATGATAAATACTAGCTTTTATAGAAAAAAGTCTTTGACGCGAGTAACAAATTCGAGAAGTGAGCTGGTTTTCCCTATTTCTAGCACTCGTGGGTGCTCGCTCGTGTCAATAATAGTCGCACGGTCATCTTCGCTCTCCTTAACCTTGGCCTTGAGAGTACCATTCTCTTCCGATAGCTGCGCAATAGCTTCTATCAAACTATTCTCTCCACTTTGCAGAGGGCGTTGTTCTGATCCTTCGAGAGCAAACTTTGCACGCGCAGTCTCACTTTCTCTGAGTTTGGTGTCAAATACATCTAGGAACTCATCAAAGTTACCAGGGTTACTGTAAGAAATATCAGCTTCAATCGACAAAATACAGTGGGCATTAATGATTCGTTCTATGGCTGCGCGATCTTTCACTGTATCAACATCAAACTCTCCTCTCTCAACTACATTGAGGCATTCTGACAACATTTCTATTAAGCAAGAAGACTTAATACATTCGCCTGACTTAATTAAAAGTTTGTGTATAGAGGGAATGAAGTAAGCTTCTGCCTCTTGTTTGTTAGCAAACATTCGGAGGAAGATTCATCGGATAGTCTTCTTCCGAATCTCTGTCATAGAAAGCTCCCTCGATACGCTCATATTTGATAATCTTCAATACGAGATAGACGGGTGATTCGTCATCTTCTTTCAATTCACTAGCTTCGACATACACCAATTCTAAGTACTTACCATTGGTGTATTCATAAGCATGCTTGGTTCTTGGGATTTCGCATATTGCATTCACGTAATGAGCTGGGTGCTGGTTATGTCGGGCTTTGATGTTAATGACAGCCCATTTTCCCTTTCTAAACTTTCTTTCTTCCATGTAGGGTACGTTTTTAGGATGTGGTGCAAAGGTAATAGTTCTCAGATACATATCCAAATTTCCAGAAGTGGTATTGAAAAAAACTGCAAATTATTTGGAGGTTTGCGGAGTTGTCGTTATCTTTGCGGTGTTATAAAGAAGCATAGAAGGAATGGCTACCTGACGTATTGAGTCTAACTGTCGCCTTTTCTGCTTCTTTATTTGTCGTTTATAGAGTAAAGAACATAGCTAGTTTTTATCTGACCACTTTTTGCTTCTCTCTTCGATAGGGGAGCTCACATCGTCACGGGAATACGCACAAATATGAAGCCCCCTTAATGGAGGTGTATGATAAAATTATGCTTCGTAAAAGAAGCATTATCGAGACCATCAACGATATACTCAAGAACGTGGCACACATTGTTCATACCCGCCACAGAAGTGTCTCAAACTTTATTGTCAACCTTTTGGCAGGAATGGTGGCTTATGCTTTCTACGATACAAAACCCTCTATCAATATGGAGTTTGAGATGGAGGGAGAAGCAGAGGTGAAGCAGCTCACACTTTTCTAAAATATACTTGCACGAAACAATGAATCTTCGATCTAAAACTAGGTCGAAAGAATCGTTGTGTGCTATAACCTGAGTAAAAAAGAGGTGACCTTAAACCGAATTGGGGTTGATAGAAATACACAGTCATTGAAACGGTAACAGAAGAGCTACTCACTTTAATTGTGGGTAGCTCTGCTATTAGTTTTAATGCGATGTTGATTGTTAATACTGAGAGATTAGGTTTAACTTAAGGATTAGACGTTTTTACTGGATTATTGTCTGGAGAAAATAGTACAGAAACAGAATCTTCCTCAGGCATATCGTGATTAAATACATGAGAGAGGAGACTATAGATAGCATCAATCGCAAAAGTGTTGTCTTCTGGACAGAAATCATAGAGGTCTTTACAAATTCTTGTAAGTTGAGACATTAGCGTCTCTATCAGTTTTTCTAAAGTCTGAAAGACTGAAAAGTATTTGCTCTTAGCTGTAACACGATTACCATCAAGTGTTCGAAATATCAACGAAAGCGGATTGACATGTTCTAAGACAACAAAAGATTTGGAGTTTAGTTGCTTTAGTTCATAAGTCATGTACGCTACTTGTAAGTAGGCTTGGATTCCATATTTAGAGTGTGCTACTCTACAGATATCATCAATCTGTTTAGTCAGAGACGAGAAAAGCTCTACCTTTTGCTGAAGGTGCTCATATACATCTCTATCCATTTGACTTAAGTCTTTCTCAAAAATTTTGAATAGGTTGAGATTTGCCATTGTTCTTGTTTTATGGAATAGGAATTTCAAAAGTACGGAGAACTTGTTTTCCCTCAGGGTCTACAAAGTTCCAACGTTCAGCCACATACTTGTTGCCACGTGCATCTGTGGCTTGATAGGTTATCTTTACTTTGTAGCCACTGAAGTTTCCTTTACGCATAGGGTGTAAGAATAGATCTCGTACTGCATTGTTAGACTTCATTTGTCGCTGAACAGCTGCAATAGCTGCAGGGGACATGTCTTCGATATTTGAAAACTTCTTAGTGTACTTGAGTACTTTTTGTGTACCTACACTTGTACTCTTGAATATATGATCTAGTTCTTCCTTTGTGAAATAGTTTAGACCAAATGCAGAGTCTACAGGTGCGACTTGTAACAATTCAAAGTTATCACTATTCTCAAGAGATAACTTGAGATTTTCAAGAGCCGTATCGTGAGCTTGTTTTGATGGATTTGAACAAGAAAAAGCAACAAAGATAGGGAGGAAAAATATAAGATTCTTCATGGGTTAATATGATTTATAATCTTCTATGATGAGGTTTGCGATTGCTTCACCTTCCACTAAGTTATACCAAGTATCAGGAGTCAAGACTAGAACTAGATCAGTTAAGCTGAATGTCTGAATTTGCCAGCTGAGTAGCCACAAGGAAGTAGAGATATCCTCTAAATGCCTTACGACTTCATTCAGGATGTAGTAGCGCTCTGAAGCATCGAGAAGATTGACCTTCTTCTTATCGATTGTTCCATCACCATTTCTCTGATTGTAACTTCCTGAAGTCACAAGTTGTGCAACCAACGGATACAAGGTGCGTGAATTATTTTCCAAAGCTTTTATTTCATCCGAAGCTATAGTAGCTATAGCAGTGCCCATTGCATGACCTTTAATGGCAGAACGAACAGCACTAATATTTTCTGGGATTTCTGTTTTGAAAAGCTCGTAGCATCGTTTAAGCTGATAGAGATTCTGCATTGCTCCCTGAGCATTAGACAAATATCCAAGCATTTTATTTTCTACTTTGTGTATTTGAGCCATTGCACCATTGATAGCTGTTTCTGCTACAATTATTGCATTCTGATGTTTACTGCGCTCTTTGTAAACAGACTCTAGTTCAAAAGTCTGAGTTGTCACTGCCGTCACAAGAGCTGGATCGACATCGACTATTCCTGCTTTGGTTTTGGGAATTGCAATCACTCCTAAAGCGAGAATTAAACTAAGGATTCGTAACTTCATAAATTCGCTTATTTGATTTACACATTTCTACCCGATCACGGATTATACTCATTAGTGGAGTATGAACAGGTACTCCCTTAATCAGTAGATGTGGAGTTGTTTTATCTGTACTCACGAGGATGATATTCTTTATTCTAAAAACCTGCTGAAGTGGGCTTTGAACTTCCTGATAATCTATGATTCGATAGAGTTCTAGTTGATCTGTTGTGACATAGGTTAATCCGTGTCTCTGATAAATGACTTCGTCTGTTATCGTCCAAACAAAGGACTTGAGGGAAAAGTATTTGTAGGCTAGAGATAATAATATAATGCACTCAAAAATAGAAGAATATAGCGCGTAGGGACTTTCTAAAAAGAACAAATAACTACTTATTCCTATGGCGAAGAAAAAGATAAATATGAAGCCTATATTCTCACACCAATACTGACGTAGAGAAGGCTGTATAGTGACGCTACTTCTATTTCTGTGGAGGAGGGGAGTTTGTTGCATGATTTTCCTCTGGGTTGATTAGTTTGATTGCACCTAAATAGAGATAAGAAGGGGGTGAAGAAGAAGGGGGAGAGCTGGATAAAGGAGCTTTTTTCATTGTACTTATCGTTTTAATCTTGTTTGACGGAGATTATTGGCTTGTTCGTATTTGTTATGCTGCTGGAGCTGCTTATTCAGAACTACATCATTCCAATCTTTGAACTTGAGGGGGGCTTTCCAACGAGAAATTTTGGTAGAAAGATGATAGTCGTTCGCAACCTTAGCAGGAGAGATCGTTTTTTCGCTATATGTCTTTTCTATGCCGTTGAGTTTTATATGAAGACTGTTGGTTGATTCATCACGACTACTTTCAAATTTGGCATCATTGAGAAGTGCTAGCATACGAATACCATAGATTTTACCAGCAAGGTCATTATCGAAGCAGTCTACAGCGATTGCATTGCTATAATGGTGCATGATGGACTTTATTTGATTGTCACTGAATGTTCCGCCTATAGAAACAAAAACAGAGCTATTTAGGTCTAACTGAGCTTTGTTGGCTTGATAAAAAGCCAGGATATCAAAAGCACTTTCTGCGAAAAAAACATGTTGCTTGCTTTGAGGATTCATATCATCAGATAGATCTACTATCCAAGCTGCCATATTACTGTCTGTACCTGCTGCTTTAGACTTAAAACCGTTATAACCCCGAATCTCATAACCGACAATCTCATTGCTATATGGACGCGTATAGGGAAAAGCGATATTGTATTTGTCAAATTGCTTGTTATAGGTGTCTTTGAGAAGGGTCATATTGCCCGAAAAAACTTGAATCGTAGATTCTGTGAGCCCTCTAGATGATAGTAGTTTTGTCACTCTTTCTAAATCTTCGGTCACAGATTTTGTATCATAACGTTTTGCTACAAAGGGCTGAGCACCCTTATAACCAGCTTTAGCTATATACTTGCTTGTTTCTTCGATGTAGGTTTGTGAGAAATCCGCAAGAATTTCTGTAACGGCAGCCCACTGATTACTAGAACGGTGATTAAACTGATTGAGATTCTCCAAAACAAAGCTGACTACATCACCGCCTTTTTGCCCATTGTGACGGAAATAAGTCTGATGGGCTTTATCTTGGGGATTCTTGATTACTATCTTATCTGACCCATCGGGCAACATCATTTCAATGTATCGTCCTAACCCTGCTGCTTTGTTTATACGATACCCTAGTTTGTAAGCTACATCATCTATGCCAACTTTTGATTTGAGGGTTTTGAAATCTACACTCATAATTTATAGCCTTGAGATTTTGTAGAGTGAGGAGAAATGAAGGAATGATTATCAAGAATATATTCCTTCAGAAAGGACTCTTTATCAGATGAGTTACCCATTTTCATATAGGCAATGGCACTCTCCTGATTCATTGGAATTAGACCTGTGTCGTTTCCCATAACTTTTGCGCGAACAGCAAAATCTCCATTATTCAGCTTTACAAAATTGACTTCTTCAATTTTGGGATCTACTATAGCTACTCTGTTGTCTGCTTTCACTAATTGGGGAAGAAATGTATCTAATTGTTCTCTATTAAAGGATGCAAGCAGCAGGGGATTTTCTGTTCCCTTTTGTAAATGCTGTGCTGTTGAAATACCTAGTACTTTAGAAGCTATTTCTGCATCTTTGTTATAGAGTTCATAGTTTTGACCATGACGAACAAGAATAAGAGTATCAGGATACTCTATTTTTGCTTTTATAGAAGTTTCGGAGAGCATTTCCATTGCAGAGGTCGCTTCTGGCAACTTTTTAGTCAGGTGCTGGCTCTGTTTTTCTATTTCTTCCATTATCAACCCTTGAGCCTTACCAACCTCTGACAGGACTGTGTAAATAAACTTAGGCTCTTCTTTTAAAGCCTTCACCCAATTTGAAAGATACATTGCACTATTATCAGTAACGTGCTTATCAAATCCAAGTTGCTGGCTTACAGTAGCTGCTGTAAGCTCTGCTACTAGTTCTTCCTTCGCATATTTTTATCGCCAAATTTTTTACCACCTTCTCTATTTAATCGCTCTGGAGAACCTGTTGAATGAGCCATTTCATGCAGAGCAGTACTATAGAACTCCATACCGCTACGATATACCTCTTCAGCAGAAGTTCCCTTCTTGAATTGTTCTTTTAGGGGGAGAGTGATAGAATCAGTACTTGGACGATAAAAAGCTTTAGAACCTGGCTTGAGCTCTATTGGACACAACCACTCTTGTTCCTTAAACATTCGATCTAAAGCCGGATTACTATACATACCTTGGGTATCAGGGAGTTTCTTTACGGAATACTCTTTTTGTAAGGCTGCAAAGACGTCTGGCTTTAGCTCTTTGAGATTGGTATCAGAAACATTAAATACATCATATTTTTTGACGAAAAAACGCTTGTCTAGTTCAGCAATTTCTTCTTTGGACATTTTGGAGATTTCTGCTTCTGATACAGTTCTTCCTGTTTCATCCTTATAAACTACATCTACATAGAATACAGGAACAGAATGAGCACCTTTATTTATATGTAATCCTTCTTTCTTTGCCTGATTGAAAGTCATAAAAACAGGTAGTTCATGTCCTTTCATTGAGGTAAATAAATCGAGAATGAACGAATTCATTCCATTATATGAGCGTCCAGAAAAATTTCGTGCTATACCCTGATAATTATTGTTGAACCATGGCTGAGACCATTGTGCAGATTTTAGGGCTTCCATACGCTCTATTATAAGGTCTGCAACTTTTTGCAAGGCCTTATCCGTAGGACTAAGTTGAGTACTATTGTTCATGGCTAATCCAGTTCAAAATGAGGTGCTACAATAGAATCAAAGTCTTTCTTTTCTGAGAAGAGAAAAGCGGATTCTTCGGATTCAGACAGCCCTGTTTCTTTGCACCACGCACTGTACTCTTCTGAGTATTCGCTTTGATGCATGAACTCTAGCCATGTAATTTGATTGCTTTGGAGTTGTTGATACAACTCGTCTGTAGAAAATTGGGTAGACATATCACTAAATATTTGAGGATATATCCACTGAGTTTAAGGTGCGCGCAAAGACCATCAATCATGAATTGATAGTCTTGTGATTTTCATTACGCGGTGAGAATTTTCCTGATTCTAGTACACCTTATTTCAATGAAATATCAGAGATTAGTTAGGGAGGTATTATTATCGCATCATCTTTTGCTGAGAGGGGCGAGATTCTTTGCGATCGAGAGGTTGCGTGTGTTCGGACTTTGTCTGCAAAGACAGAACTACCTGCTGGTATTCCCAACGATTTTCATCTGTCTTTACAAAGCCTACGAAGCCAGGATTTAATCTGTCATATTCTTCTGCTTGTCGTTGCTTCCACAGCTCCATATCGCCCTGAAGATTTTTGAAGCCTGTTGGCTCTTTGAGATTGACGCCTACAGTGACTTTGCTGTCACCTACAGAGAGTTCTACAGGCTTCCCATCATAGATTGCCTTTTTCTGCTCTAAGCCAAGCTCGATATTTCCGATTTTCTCTATATCTTTGATTCGATCACTTAAGCGCAGATGAATAGCGTCTTTCTGCATAATGGACTTTGTTTCGCTGTCTAGCTGATAGTAACGTTGAGTACGTTTACCATATTCGCTTACTTCTTTACGGAGAATATGCCCCTCCTTAAGACGGTCTATATCCGTACGACTCAGATTTAAGTCATTCAGAACCTCTTTTCTCATAGGAAACGTCAAGACTACAACTTGATTGGCTGTATTACGAGTAAGTTGCAACTTAAGGGGAACACGATACAATTCTCCAGAGTGGGTTTTTACTGCTCCCATTATTAGGGGAGTCACACGACCAGACATTAACGGCTCTACGAATTGAGATGGTAACCTCAGTATATCGTTTGCTTTATTCCAATCTTTTCTAATTGGGAATAGGGCAATTCTTCTGGAAGAAATACGTTTCTACTTATCATATATGAAATATTATGAGTAACTTTGCCACAAAGTTACTAAATACATTCCAATAAAAAGATATGAAGTCGTATGTTTTTGGACTATGCTTATTATTTTCCTATTGTGCAAACACGCAAGCACAATTTTTTACTGCAAAATCAGATTCTGATCGTATTAGACCATACGCTCTACTCAAAGAGAGAAAAATCGCAAAGGTGGATTCTTTTGATACAATTCAAGCAAATAACAAGAGGAAACCAAGCAAGGAAAAGGCACATAAGGGAAAAGAAGATGCTGATAGCTTATCAGAAAAAAAGAATGTAGGAGAACAATTAGCTGAGCTTGTCCCCAAAAGTAAAGACTTCTCCAAAGCTAGTCTGTATATTTGGGACTTTACGATGGATAAATTACAAGAAAGACTAAATGTTTGTATGCCCCTTGATGAGTTACAAATTAGCTCTAGATTTGGACATAGAACTGACCCTTTTAGTAAATGCTTGGCTTTTCATGACGGAGTTGACCTCGTCTGTCACAAAGATTTTGTATATGCGATGCTTCCTGCGGTGGTCACCAAGGTTGTATATAGCAATAAGGGATATGGAAATTATGTAGTCTTAAATCATGGTAGATTAGAATGTTTATATGGTCACTTAGATAAAATTACGGTCAAGGAAAATGAGAAAATCAATGCTGGAACGATTATCGGTATTTCTGGGAACTCTGGGAAATCGACAAATTATCATCTTCATATTAGACTGCGTAATCATGGGCGCAGCGTTGACCCTCTGGGTTTTATTGGTGTGCTTCGAAATTACATCAAACGTCTCAATGAAGATTTGGCTATGGTTGTACCGCCACCTGAATATAAAGCGAGGGGCGCGGCTCTGAATAGGGGAAATCTCTATGCTGAGATTATTCGTCAAGAAGTTCTTTTCCCTAAAGTCGTTTTAGCACAGGCTTTGCTAGAAACAGGTTACTTTTCCTCTAGGGTATGCTGGGAGTTAAACAACTTGTTTGGGTTGAGAAAACGAAATGGAGAGTATATGAGATTTGAAAAGTGGGAGGATTCTGTGGCTGCTTACAGAGATTATGTGCAATATAAATACAAGGGGGGAAATTATTTTGATTTCTTGAATCGAATTGGGTATGCAGAAGATAAGACTTACACCACTAAAGTCAGACAGATATTCCAAACTATTGATTAGTGGATACAATAAGAATTATGCTAAAGTTTGTATTATTAGATACCATTCGAGTATCTTTTTCTATCTTTGCCGTAAACTAAAACAGAAATCAAATGGAAGTAATTAGCGCAAGAGAATTTAGAACAAACCAATCAAAGTATCTTGGTATGGTCAAAAGAGGAGAGGAAGTTATTCTGAAATCTAGAGGTCTTGGAAGTTTTCATATTCGTCCTATAACCACCCAAGAAGTTGTTGTAAACAAGACAGACCTTACTGAACGTCTACGTATGGCACTGCAGGAGGTGAAGCTGATGAACGAAGGGAAAATCAAAGAACTTTCAATGACTGAACTTCTCGATGAGCTTTAAAGTTATCCCTACTCCTACATTTGCCAAGAGCTTAAAGACTTTAGCAAAGCGTCACAAGTCGATGAAAGCTGATATGAAGGCTTTTGTAGAAGGACTTGAGAAAAAACCTATACAAGGTGTTGAACTCTCTCCTGGTATTCGCAAAATTCGAATGGCTATCAAGTCTAAAGGTGGGGGAAAGTCAGGAGGAGCGAGAGTAATTACCTATAATGTTCTAGTTTCGGAACAAGAAGGAAAGATACATCTCTTGGAAGTTTACGACAAATCCGAGTACACTTCCGTCAAAGAGGAGGTTCTTAAGGAAATAGTCAAAGACTTGGAATTATAATCTCGATGAATCGTAACAACCGCAGATGGGGCAATTCCTCACCTGCGGGTGTCTTTATCTTCTTCTTTGATGAAACTACAACAAGCTGATTGCGTCGGAGAGCGTAGTTCTTATCTCCTCGCTGGCTTTCTGAAGGCTATCTAAAGCGATCTTTTGTAATACAAGAAGACGTTCCTTAGCGAGTTTGCTCATTGCATAATTGTTGGTGAAGAGATTCTGATAGGTAACAAAGTCTATCTTCTCTGAGAACAAAATATCAAGAGATATACTCTGAGAATAGAATGCTAATAGCTTTAGAAAGTCGGGAGTCGTCACAGTTGCACCCTGCTCTATCTTGAAATTTTGAGCTGCGATGTTCCTATGATTTCTGCTACTTCTTGCTGCTTAAGTTGCAAGCCCTGACGGACTAACTTAAGTCGAGATCCTATTTCCTGTGGAGTGAGTCTGTCTATCTTTTCGTTCATGTGGTTGTTTTGCCTATCAACTCTTTGATGAGTTGGGTGATTTCGTCATTGATTCGCTTAAAATTGCGGTTCAATTCGATTTCTTTCTGAGTTGTGTTGGCAAAGATACAGATTTTCGGGAGGTTTACATACTTGCTTTCTTCTTTTTTGATGCGTTCCATATCAAAATTGGTCTTGCAAAAATATTTTGTAGTGCTGAATTCACTACTTTCTTCGATATTGATGCTACGGAACTGATCTTGCGTAGTGGCGGTGAAGTCTCGTGCTGTTTGTCCTGCCAACCATCCTGTAGCCATATCCGCTATTTTTGATGCTGGTACAAGAAAGTCCATTCGTTCCGAGATTGAGGTGGACACTTTATTGTCATTTATACTAACAGAGTGTGAGAGTTGTTTGGCTTTGCCAAATACGTCATTTTGCGCCCACTCTAATGTTTCTTTGTTACGTGCTGCGCCCATGAAAATATTACCACAAGTGGTGATTATTTTCTGCATTCCTGTTTTACCATAGTCGGCTTCTAATTGGGGCAGTTCTTGAAACCCTAGGGTTACTGCTACTTTGTTGGAACGTGCTGTGCCAATTAAACGGTCTATCTTATGGAAATACAACGTGGGTAACTCATCTACGATAATTGACACTGGAATATTGCCCTTGCTATTGATGCGTGTGATAAGCCTATTAAGGATAAGGGCATTGAGAGAACCAATCACTTGCTCTTTCTCTGGGTCATTTGCTATAACTAGGTAGGAGGGATTTCGTTTATCGGAAATTTTGAGGTCGAAGTCGTCACCACTGAACACCCAATAAGCTTCTGGAGAAACTAGTCGGGCTGCATTTACTCTAAGTGTACCGACCATTCCTTCTAACTGATCCATTGCCTTGTTTTGATAAGCTGATGCAAAGGGAGACATTAGGGACATGATTTTTTCGTCTTGCATGAGGATTTCGAAGACCTCTTCATACGAACGACCAAGGAAGGATAGGACATGGGGCATATCGCTGTACGCTCCTGTTATCGTGTCTGGCTCTACTTCTTCTCCTTTCGCTGTTTCGTACCAATCACGCTCGATGGTGACTTCGTGGTCATCCAAATCTTTATACGTATATCCTGTGAGATTGACGAACATTCCGTGTTCGTCAATTGAGGTGCTCTTTCCTCCTTCTGTGGTGAAGTTAAGAACTTGATTACCCTTTTCGTCTACTGCGATATAGTCTGTCCATTTCCGATACTTCAAGAGAAGTTTTTGCCCATTATAACTGATGTAGTGGTTGAGCTTTTGGCCGTTCTTATATCCTGTGGGGTGTAAGTTGATGAAGAAATAGATAATGGCTGCTAGGAAGTTCTCTGCTGAGTTTTGGAAGAAGGCTTCTGAACCTCCCTTTTTGCCCCCTCCTCCTTTGTTGAGAGATTCTAGCAACGTGGCTGCTGTCTCTGATGCTGCTGCAAGGTCGGGGATGTACTTTTTTTGAATCGGGTTGATGCGATGCGAATATTCTATATCTGTGAAGTTGATAATATGGAATCCACAATTCTTTGGTAATCGATTGTATTTCTTATTCTTATGATACTGATAGTAGAGTGTTTGGCAAGTGTTGGGAACTTATAATCATAGATATTGCTGTCCGGTAAACTTACAAACGCCACAAGAAAGCTTCCCGAAGCCCTTTAGAATAGGACTTCGGGCTTTCTTTTTCAAAAAGCAAGCCCCCTAATCGAATAATGATGGTTCTGAGGGTGGAGATTTAGCTCTTTCAGCCCAAATTGCACACTCATCCTTTTGAGGATCTTCCATGAAAGCGATGAAATTAGTGTAATACATGAGCGTTAATCTAAGCATGGTTACGATTTGAGAAAAAGAAACGTGTCTTTTTATCATTCTAGAGAGTACTGTGCACAAGAGATTGGCAATGAGTACTACCCAGGTTTGTACCTGGATGGCATTCACGCTCTCACCATAGAAAAAGTGCAAAGGAAAATTCTGTTTCAGTTGTTTGTAGAGCGTTTCTATAGCCCACCTGCGCTTGTAGATTTCAGCAAGTTCCTGAACCGATAGTTCAAAATTGTTAGTCAGCAACGTCACCGACTTACGAGAGTTATTGCTCCATAGCTCTACACATCGGGCTTCGTGCCTTACCTTCTCTTTCTCAAAAAGAATGTGTTTGTCGATATGAGTGACTAGACCATCACGAGAAACATAGGCTATAGAAGAGAGCTCCTTGTAGCTGAGATTCTTCTTCATCTTAGTCACATAGCAGACACCTTCTTCGGTAAGCCTTTGAAACTGTGCATAGTCTATGTAGGCTCTATCCATTGCCAAGGTGGCATCTTGGGGCAGGTGCACCTTTTTGAGAAGATAATGATCGTGTTTGGCAGCAGAGGTCAGTTCTACCACCATCGGTACACCTACTTGATACTTCATAATGGTGTGTACCTTCATGCCGCCTTTCTTCTTTCCGCTTTTAGGATGTCTACCTACTCCCTTAAGAATATTGTCAAAGAGCGTGATTGTGGTAGAATCCATCATATACAGCTGCTTCTCCCAGGCTTTTTGACAGCTCACAGAACGGCTGTCCGCTAAAAAAGGAGTGTAGCGTTCCAACAGGGAGGCATAAACTTTGGCAAAGAACTCTTGTGGTCGCCGCTGGTTGGCTTCTGCAAGTGTGCTGCGACGGACAACGTAGTCAAGCCCCAAGTGGGAGAGTTTCATGGTCTCGGCTTTCATGCCAATCTCCAATTCACGCAGAGAATCAAAGTGTTTGAGCACACCAAAGAGCATAATGATGAGGTGTTTCCAACCTGTCAAACGCTTAACATAACGCTCGCTCCCTAGTGTTTCGAGACTAATTTGTTGAATTTTGGCTTTATCCAGCAATTTAATGACCTGACTATAGACCGGCTGTCCGGTAAAATATGTACTTTTGCTCATGTTACTAGTGTTTTTTTCCAACAAGCAAAGTAACAAAAGAGGCTGAAATCCTGCAAGAGGGTTTCAGCCTTATTTTTATCATCAGAAAAACTTTTACCGGACAGCAATAAATCAAGAACAGTTTCTATATCAGCTTGAGCAATACGATTTGAAGCGTCAGGAAGACCACGATGTCTTTTTGCTTTGGCTTGGAGTCCGCGGATTAGCTGACGTTGTTGTGGAATTTGAACAACTTGATTATAGATGACGCAATCTGCATGGGGAATAGTGGGAAGAAAAGACATTAAATCAGTAACTATACCAACCCCATTGATATTCATCTGCGCAGAGGGCTTGATATATGTGGGAAGATCTACTTCATCGATATTGACCAAGGAGTAGGTTTTGACTGCTCGATCACCATATTTCAAACATTCATCGCTGGATCTTATATTGGAGACGCTCAGTTTAGCAGCTTTAAACTGAACTGCTAGATAACGATAAAGGTAGTCGTGAACTTCCGTTTTGTTGAGTTTCTTATAAGGAATACCGCGTTCAGAAAGGACAGAGATAATCTTGGCGATTTTTGTTTCAAATTCTTTTGCCTTCTGAGGTTCGAACTTAACAAAACGACCTTTCTTTACTTCCTGAGTGATGATGAGATAGGTTTGTGTAGAGGTATAAACACGACCATTGAAATACTTGAAATAACTCTTGCTGAGATATTCCATTTCTTCTGATATTTCATGATTGTATTCTTGTTTACTGAAAACATCTTGCTTTTGAAGAAGGTATCCTTCTCCTAAAACAGCCACTAGATTGTTTAGTACATCTAGATAAAAGTAGTACTGTTCTTCATCTGCACAGTACTTCTGCACAGGATTTTCTATTTGAATGATTACACTTGGTTCTCCACGCTTAGAATAAAGGATGGTGTTTTGAACGTTGCCGTTACCATCCTTCACTTCTTCTAATTGTGCATAGAGTGAATCAAAGGTGCGCTTCTTTGCCATCCTTTATTTGTTATTTTATTGTCGAGTAAATAGTGTTTTAACTATATAGATGTCTTTGCTACGTGGTTTGGAGTGAAGACCATGAGTTTGCATTACTCGAGACGCCCCATATCCACCTAAAGCAACAACTGCAAGTATTGCAAAGCCTACTAGCTGTCCTATAAATATGACTCCGATAATATAGCCTAAAAATCCACCGCCGATTGCCCCTGCTATGTAATAGAGAAAACGGCCACGAATCCCCATAAATTCTAGCGGTCTTTGTAGACCTTTGAAGACTGGATATCCGTCATAATTGATTTCCATAACTTTGTATTTGAATGTTTACTATGAATAGCCCTTTTATAGAGCCATTCATAGTAAACTATAACTTACTTGAAGATATTTGCCCCTTAATGCTTGAAGAACGCTGGTAGAGCTGTTGCCATAGCAATAAAGGCTACACAACCACCGACAACTTGCATGATTGTCTTCTTCACATCCTGATCACCATTTTGAAGCTTAGCAAAGATGCTGAAACCACCAAGGAGTGCAATGATGGCTGCAATGGCATACAACAGATTTTGAACAGGAGTTAAGTAATTCTTAAAAGCAGTTGTTACACCATTAATAGCCCCTGCTCCTGCTGATCCGGCATTTCCTTGAGCATACGTCATTGTGTTATAGGCTATTGTTGCACACGCTAGTACGAGTGCGCGCTGTTTGGACTTTCCAAACAGATTCTTGAACTTTTGTTTCATAGAAACCTGAGTTTGAGAGTTAATAAAAAGAGAGTTTTAGATTATTCGCTAGAAACTACTCATAGCTCGTCACAACAAACTCCAAACCTTCTGGGGTCTTCATCTCATTGACCTGCTGACACAAGTCTTCGATTAGAAGCCCTCCATTCATTGCTGGAGCTACTTGTTGAGACTCTACTATCGTAGTATCTTCTGAATAATCTTGATTGAAAGAAGCGGTCTCAGTGACTACTATCTCTTCTTCGTCTACTGACTCTTCCTGTGGAAGTTCTGTAGACTCTTTTGAGCTAGCAGACACAGAGGGGGTGTACGAAGACGTTGAAATTGCATTGTCTTCGGCTGCAATTTCTATTTCTTCGTCTTCGACTTTGAGCTGTTGGTTTTTGTCGTTAAAATACAGATCGTAAATTATTACGACTGCATAATAAACGACATACACAACAACTATACCAATAAGTATAGGAGTGAAAGCCATAAATAGACATTATTTGTAAACAGAATAATATCTTCGTGGCAGAGTATGGAGGAGATACAAAGGGAAACAAAATGTTTTCCTTAGAATTTTCCTGATTCTAGTACACCTTATACGTTGCCGTGGAGATTACTAATGAAACTCAGATTATTTAGTACGGAGTAGTTTCTGAGTTTTCTTGTGGAGACGGAGAAGTTGGAGCAGCGGAAGAAGAACGAACAACTTTCCACGCATGGTTTGAACCATACCAACTGTCTTTGTAAAGACGAGCATCGGTATTATAAGATATGGTAACCTGCTCACCTATTTGTATCGCAAATGAACTTATTTTATCCGCTCCAAAAACCTCAAAAAGGAATTTATGGGGATACTGTTCTATTGTTTCTAATACATACTGTTGTGATTGCCATTCGCCTTTAGGTGATGTACCACTCTTGAGGGGGAGGACTTCGATGATTTTACCTGTTATTTCCATAGGATTATTGGATTAGTGAAGGAGTCGGTTTGAGGAGGGTACGTAGATGCAACTTGTGTTCTTGTATGAATGTGAGCAAAATTGCATTCACAACATTTGTGAGGGAATTCTTTCCAAAAGTACAGAGTTCAAGCACATCTACAATATTTTCATCTATGCAGTATTGTCGAGTGCGTGAAGTCTTTTGTGATTTCTTTTTGATAGATTGGAGATTCTGTTCAAAGATTTCCCATTGTGAACTATCTGTTTCCCTTTTGTCTAAGGAGTCAGTTGGAAGATCTGAATCTCCTTCTTGGAAAGACTCTTCACGTGCATCTTTTACTAGTCCGTCTATGTTGATGGACATTAGATTAGGTGAATGTACAGCTTTCTCCTTTTCTTCGTTGTTGGAGGATTTCATACAAGCGGTTATATGTAGGTTGAATAATAGTGGATTGACTATCTAGGAGAGAGAGCGTGTTATAACGCATCATATCAGCTTTGTTGGATATACGAGGGAGAACTTCTCCATAACAAGTAAAGGCTTTGTCTGTTTCGTCCCAAAGTTGAAGTTCTTCTTTCTTACCAATTCTTTTATCATAACGATTGGGCACTAATACAACTTGCGTTTGCATTATTGGTACTTTAGATTTTAGTACTTCTACGAACTTCAAGAAAGTCACTGTAGACTGTAGGCTTGCTGCATCATAGAAATAGGGACAGACTATAATATCCGAGTAAATAAACAATGGTAATAGTCCCTGCTGGGATAATGACCTGGAGTGTCTATTAGCGTTATTCCTTCTACAGCTTTTACTTGTTGCATCAGTGCTGATGTCTTATCAGCATCTGCAATATCAAAGCGCTGTACATTATAGCTAAAAGTGGCAGTTGAATACTTTTGTTCATCTGAGTGTCGCTTCTCTGAGATGGAGCTTTGGTTGTCGCAATCAAGAACCAACAGACGTTCTCCCTTTTCTGCGAGATAGTTGGCAAAGGTGGTGCAGAGGGTCGTTTTACCCACACCGCCTTTTTGATTGGCAAAGGATATTATTGTGGACATATCAAACTAAAGATAAAGACCTCAATTACTTTTTCTTTCTTCTTGTTTCTCTACTCTACTAACATCCTTACTAGAGTTACCAAGAGAGAGGTCAAGTATCATAGAATTAGGTTCTAGATAGAGAGTTTCGTCCTTTACTAGTTTCCCATTAAAGTATCCTTTGAAATTATAGCCTTCTTTTTTACCTTCTATAGAAGAACGATCTACAGGAAGACTACTCAAATAAGCATAAGCACCATGAGCTTTTGGTGTAGTTTCAAAAACTATTGTAGATTGAAATAAACTGGGATAATCTCCGTACAATAATTCTATATGCCATTTCTTATATGCAGCCATTTCAGGGTGCCACTCTTTCATATGGTTATAAACCGAATCTGCAATATGACCAAGTGCAGGGGTGCAAGATGAAGAATTATACTCCCCCATAAACTGAAGCAAAGGAATATAGCTGGTTCCTTTTTCCAATTTGGTTACTTCTATTCGGTACACACCTTCGGGCGCATTTTCTTCGAGCAATTCTTGAAGCGTTTTCTCGTTCACAACATCGTTCTTATCGCATGAGGAAAAAGATGATGCGATTAAACCAATGCTCACTGTAAGGAAGAAGAGTGAAAATCTTGACATAGGAAATGTTTTTACAAGTGAAAAAGGAATGGTAACAAGCGTCTTTTGTGACAGCCAATTTTCATAGGCGCAGGGCTGTTTCTAGTTGCCACGAAATTAGATATTTATCATGAGATGAACAAGGGATTAACCAAATATTTTCTTCGGATATTCTGTTTTCGATATTTCCGAATGTATTATCACTATGAAAAATAGTTTTTCTTCGATGATAATATACTTATTCCCCATTTTAGGATACTCAAAAACTCATAGAATAGATAAAAGATCCATATCGCTTTTACAACGATACGGAGCGACTGTTAATCATGGGGTCGTTGGTTCAAGCCCATCCTGAAGCGCAACGCGCAACATTCGAAAGAGTGTTGCGCGTTTTTCGTTTTGTATTTTAATCACTTGTTTCCGCTTGTTTCTCTACTCTACTAACATCCTTAGTAAAGTTTCCAAGAGAGAGGTCAAGCAGTGAAGAATTAGACTCTAGATAGAGCGTTTCTTCTTTTACTAATTTCCCATTAAAGTAGCCCTTGAAGTTATAGCCTTCTTTTTCCCTCAATCGAAGAACGGTCTACAGGAAGACTACTTAAAGCAGCATAAGCACCATGTGCTTTCGGAGTAGTTTCAAAAACTATTGTAGATTGAAACAAACTGGGATAATCTCCGTACAATAATTCTATATGCCACTTTTTATATCCAACGAATTCAGGGTGCCACTCTTTCATATGGTTATAAACCGAATCTGCAATATGACCAAGGGCAGGAGTGCAAGATGAAGAATTATACTCTCCCATAAACTGAAGCAAAGGAATATAGCTGGTTCCTTTTTCCAATTTGGTTACTTCTATTCGGTACACACCTTCGGGCGCATTTTCTTCGAGCTGTTCTTGAAGCGTTTTCTCATTCACAACATCGTTCTTATCGCATGAGGAAAAAGATGATGCGATTAAACCAACGCTCACTGTAAGGAAGAAGAGTGAAAATCTTGACATAGGAAATGTTTTTACAAGTGGAAAAGGAATGGTAACAAGCGTTTTTTGTGACAGCCAATTTTCATGGGCGCTGGGCTGTTTGTAGTTGCCACAAACTTAGATATTTATCATAAGAGAAGCAAGGAATTAACCAAATATTTTCGGTTCATCTGACATTTGGAGTGACGGGGGGGTAAAAGCAAAAACTGCCGAACATTTTGTATTTGCCTCTTAATCTGGATATATGGGTAGAATATTGTATATTTGCCACATAAAACAAATTCAATATGCTTTCTAGTTCACAAATAAAGCCTATCTATAAGATATTACTCAGTCCAAACACAGCTTTTACTCCTGCATCAGCAGCTGCAATAGTCGGGGTAACTGAATTTACTACTCCTATTGATAAGATATTAAGGTATTATGCAGAGCAAAAGGTTTTACGAAAACTGAGAAAAGGTATTTATGTCAAACCTGATTATAACCCACTTGAGGTGGCAGTTATACTATACCAATTGAGCTATATTTCTTTGCAATACGTTCTTCAACGAAGTGGGGTAATTTTTCAGTATGATGAATCTATAACCTGTGTGAGTTATCTTTCAAGAGAAGTAGAAATAGATGGTAATCGCTATATCTATAATCACATCAAAGAAAATCTGTTTGTTCACTTTGAAGGAATAGAGCAGCACAGAGGATATTGCATTGCTACTCCAGAGCGTGCATTCTTGGATTTGTACTATCTGTTCCCACGCTTCTATTTCGATAATCCTCACGCTCTAGACAAAGATAAAGTGAAAGAAATTCTACCTATCTACAATAATCGAAGTCTTGAACGAAGAGTATGCAAACTTTTAGGTATCACCGATTATAAACGAATAACTGATGAATAACGATAAGTACAAACTTTACATGTTACGCATCTTAAAAGACGTGTTCAATGATCCTGAACTGTCACAAATTCTGGCATTCAAGGGAGGGACTTCATTGATGTTCTTCTATCAGTTACCACGTTTTTCTGTTGATTTGGACTTTAATATCCTAGATATCACTCAGAAAGATATGGCATATCAAAAGATGCGTGAGATTGCTCTCAAATATGGAAGAATCGCAGATGAACAGTTGAAACACAATGATTCTCTAGTTATTCTCGACTATGAAAAAGGTGAGCGAAATCTTAAACTAGAATTTTCTACTAGATTCTTTGATAATCACTACGAACTAAAGAACTTGGCTGGAACAAACATAACTGTTATGGTTGAACCCGATATGTTTGCTCATAAACTCTGTGCATTGTTGGACAGAGGGGGTATGGCAGGTCGTGACGTGTTTGATATACATTTCTTTCTTTCGAAACAAACCCCCATCCATGCTGATATAGTGGAACAACGAATGCAAAAGCCATTTGCAAACTATATCGACGATTGCATTACAGCACTGCAAACTGTTTCAACAAAAGAGCTAATGCAGAATGTAGAGGAGTTTATAGAAGGGAAACTTAAGCAAGAAGTGAAAAGTGGCAAACTCATAGACCGAACCATTGAGATGCTGGAAGAGCGTAAAATAGTTCCATTCATTACAGAGTATCCACGAAACAGAATGCCTATTGAAGATGTCACAATTACTCACTCTCCAGAAGGAAAGAATATCTTGCTAGCGCAAATTGCAGGGAAATCTTTTATGGAAAAAGAAATTTCCACAAAGGATTTTTCCATCTTTCAGGCTCTTCCCAAAGATGAGGATCGCAAGAACTTCTTAGTGCATCTTGCACGAGAGAATTACTTTGACGAATGGCAAAAACAATCTGTTAGGAATACGCATTCGTTGAAACGATAAAAACAGAGCTACTCACTTATTTGTGGGTAGCTCTGCTATTAGTTTTAATGCGATGTTGATTGTTTATACTCAGAGATAGGATTAAACTTAACTCAACTTTAACGGGCATTTTTTCGGAATTTTTCGGGGCATTTTGAGAGAAGTCAATTTCCTAAGCCACTTATAATCAACTATCGTAGCAATCAAGAATCAATAACAGCTCACCTTTTTCAACCAGATAGTTTGCCCAGATGGCGCAGAGCATTACTTTTTCCAGCCCCTTTAGGCTGACCAAGCATATCTAGATTGACCAAGGATATCACTGCGGTTATCGTCACTATCAGTCTATTATAATTTAATTTCAGGCATATCGAAGTTTCCTAGTTCAAAAGTTGTATCAAGATTATTTTCTCTATCACTAGAAGGAGAAGAGTGCCATTCTACTTCCTTCACAAGAATACTATTATAGTATCCCTTAATCGCAATCTTAACAGCAGCCATCTCATTTAGGGGGAGCAGAGACGAAACTATTAAAGTGCAACCATGAGAATTTGACGGTGTTTCAATAACAAATGGTGCATAAAAGAGAGAAGGATTATCAAGATAGGTAGCCGAAATCATAAATGAATCGGCAGGAGTTATATCTACATCTTTACGTCGGAGCAATGAATCAGCTAATGCAGTAAATTCTGACGAACTAGACTTGCGATTGAACTTCCCCATATAAAAAATAGTTGGAACATATTCTTCTAAATCGCCCGTGATAGCAATCTCTAGTTTGAAGACAATCTACTACTCTGCCTCCTATACCCTATGAATTGCAATGTACATATAACTACTTGAAACAACAAGACGATCACGAAGTTGCGAAATGCTATCTTTCGATGGCAAAACACAGAGTATTTATTGCTGTAATTGCTGAATATCACCCCATTTGGTTAAAATATAGCAGGAAAAATGCAGAAAAACGCATCTGAACTTGTTGTTTTGCTATCTTTACTGTAAATTTGTGGCAGATTATGAGTGCAGACCATAGAAAATAATGCAACATAGTCAACTATTTTACAGGAAGTGAAAACCGAACTCATTTGTGAGAACTCTTGATACTTCTCTTTTCTCGAATATATCAAACCACAAACTCCTATATGAAAAGCGTCTTCAAACTTGCTTTGCTCGCTGCAGTGGGACTTCCTGCTGTATCGCAAGCTCAGCCCGTTGTCGATCGTAGCAAATATCCTGACTACGATCCCACCGTTCGCCCCGATCGTTCGCTCCGCCGCTATGGACTTGCTCATAGAATCAAAGGCGGAGAAGCACCTGCGGTGAATCAACGTCCTGCCTATGTGAACAATGCTGCAAACATGTATTTCCCACCCATCTTTAGCCAAGAAGGTGGTTCTTGCGGTTCTGCATCACGCATCGGATATATGTTCACCTACGAACTCAATGCTTATCGTGGCACTGATGCTTCTAAGATTGAGAATCAATATCCCACTCACTTCGTTTGGTTGCTCACCAACGGTAACTCTGGTAAAGATCAATTTGTGCAATACGTGGGTGTACCTTCTGCAAAAACCTATGGTGGACGCATGAACTCTGCTCTATTTGGTTATAGAGAAGAAACCAACAACGACTTCGGTTGGATGACTGGTTACGACAAATGGTTTGAAGCCATGCACAACCGTATGTATCAGCCTGCCCACATTCCTAATAATTTGGGAACAGAGGAAGGTCGTGAGCAAATGAAAAACTGGTTGTGGAACCACAATGGCGACACCGACTTCAAGGCCGGCGGCATTGCTGGTATTGGCGTTGCAGCTGCTATAATACAAAATGGCATCCCTAACACACCTACCAACCAAGCCGCTGGTGTAGTGGGTATGAACTATGTGAAATACTGGGGATCTACAGTCAATCACGCCCTTACGCTTGTGGGTTATGACGATCGCATCGAGTTTGATCTCGATGGTAACGGAAAAGCGGGTGAAAAGGATAAAGACGAAGTAGGTGCTTGGATTATTGCCAACTCATGGGGACTCTGGTCAAACAATGGTCTCATTTATTGCCCCTATGCTTATGCTTTCCCTGCACATGCTGAAGCAGACTCTAAGGGAGTGCGCCGTCAAAGCGGTGGTTTTTGGGAACCCGAAATCTACCACGTGCGCAAAGACTATCGTCCTTTCCGCACCATCAAGGTGAAGATGGACTATTCTCGTCGTTCTGAGCTTCTCTTGCAAGTCGGTATTTCTGCCAATCTCAATGCCACTCGTCCCGATGCCATTATCGACCTCCACCACTTCCGCTGGGCGGGTGATGGTCGCGGAGGTGACACCGGCACAGGAAAGGATGACCAAAAGGAATTGCCCGAAATACCGATGTTGGGACGTTGGGCAGACGGTAAGTTGCACACCGAACCCATGGAGTTTGGTTACGACCTCACCGATTTGAGCGCAGGTTTCGACCGTTCACGTCCTTTGAAGTACTTCTTCATCATCAACAGCAAAACAAAATCTGGCATTGCTAGCAGAGCCAAAGGTTCAGGACATCTCTATAATGCGAGCATCCTCGACTACGAATTTGACCAAGGCGGTATCGAAACACCTTTCAAATTGGAAAGTAAGGCTGAAGATGGAAGTGTAGACATCAAGAAAGGCACCATTGCCACTTATAGCACCATTGTCTATGGCGAACAATTCTTTGCTCCCACCAATGCTGCCATCAGCAATGGCAAATTCACTTGGTCTTCACCTCAATCCAGTGGTCACAAGATTAAAGAATACAAAGTCTTTGTAAACGGCACCCTTCGTGGCACCACTCAAGAACTCTCTTACCCTGTCACTGACGCAGGTAGCTATGGTGTGACTGCTGTTTATGAAGGCGGCCATGAAACATCTATGATTTCTGCCATCTCTTCTGTGGCTCACCAAGAAAAGAATGTAGCAGTAGATTTCAAGAAGACAGGTTTCACAATTCCCGATGTCTTCAAGGAAACATACCCTGATTGCACCATCGAGTTTTGGTTGAAACCGCACTCTATTAGCGACTGGAATCAACAAGGTGATCCAGGTTGGGGCACCTTCATGTGCCATGCGAATGCCAACGGCACCTACACCGCTGGTTGGGATGCTGTAGGCAACGCTCGCGCCAATGCTTCCAATGCACTCCGCGTGAACCAATGGAGCCATATCGCTATGGTTGCTCAGAAATCCAGTTTCCGCCTCTACGTCAACGGAGCATTCAAAGATGCAGCCCCCAACTCTGCGGGTCATAGTGGTCTCGGTGGCTTTGGCAACCTCGTCTTTGCAGGTGGTAACAATGGTCAAGATGCTGTTTATGATGAAATTCGCATCTGGAACAAAGTACGCACAGAGACAGAAATACGAAATGCTCAGCTCTATGATTTCAGCGGAGAACTCCTCCCCGCAGGTCTGATTGCTTACTACAAGGGCGACATCATCACCATCGATGGCAAACCTTATCTGCGCGACTGTGTGGGTGGACACCATGCACCTTTGACGGGGGCTAACTACAAACAAGTAGAATCAGACCAAAAACTCACTTCTCCTGCGGGTAGCAGTTTCACTAGCCTCAATTCTAGCATCAAGGGGGGCAGAACGGTGCAAGCTGGACAACCCATCACCTTTACTGCCGTCTACCCCGACCACACGAAGGCTCTAGTATGGAATGCTCCAGATGCCAACGTCAGCAACTACTCAGGTAATGAACTCACTGCTGTGTTCGCTAAGCCTGGAAATTATGTTGTGAAGCTTCTCGTCAAAGGTGATAACGACAAACACAGATTGGTGGAACACAAAGTCACTGTCACTGAAGGAACACCTTGCAATGCAGATTTCGTGGCATCTCTCAAGGAAGTAGCAGCTGGTCAGCGTGTTAGCTTCAATCCCGTGCAACCTGTCGCTGGTTATCAATATGCCTGGACAATGCCAGGAGGCGTCGTGGCAAACTCTAATGCCGTCTCTGCTGCAACGGCTTACGATCAACCCGGACAGCACGAAGTCACCCTCACCGTCACCTCTCCCACTGGTGAGAAGAAGACAACCAAACAAATCGTGAAGGTGGTGAATGTGGCTCCCGAAGCAGCCTTCAACATCCAAGACGCATTTGTGCTGAAAGGACAGAATGGAGTGATGACCAATGAGTGTAAATATCATCCCACCAACCTCGAATGGGTGTTCAATAGCGGAAAGAATGTTCTTTCTAAGCATGTGGAAATCAAAGAACAAAAAGACAACACGCTTAATTTCAAGGTGCAACAGCCAGGAGTGTACGATGTGACCCTCAAGGCACGCAATGAAATGGGTATGAACGAAGTTTCACTCAAACGCGGTCTGACTGTTGTTAATGCCGACTCAAAGAGCGGTTTAGCTTTCAATCATGCTGGTGCCAACGTTGTGTTGAGTCAGCAACCCATCACCAAAGACACGAAGAACTTCACCATCGACTGGTGGATGAATCCTTCTAAACTCTCCGACTTCTGCTGCGGTATTGGTGACATCGATGGCACTTTCCAAATCAAAACCGACTATCGTGGAAGTTTGCAAATCCACAAGAAGGGAAGCAAAGTCTCTACGGGAGAAGACGTGGTAAAAGCCGGAGAATGGCACCACTATGCAGTCTCTGTGAGCAACGGTGGCAATATCAAAGTCTATGTTGATGGTGAATTAGTGCCAAGCACTGGCAACATCTCAGCAGGTTCGATGCCTAATCTCGCTCGCTTCACTCTGGGTAATGAATCTGCCGACATGAGTGGGCAAATCGACGAATTCCGCATCTGGGATAAAGTCCTTACTCCTGCAACTATTCAGAAATATGCCAACGTGCCTCTTGAAGGTGACTTGCTCAAACAAGCCAAAGAAGAAGACAAGTTGAAAGTCTACTACGATTTCAACCAAAACTCTGGTGACGTTATTGACCGTACGGGCAATGGTTACACTGGTGTTCGTCACAACTTCGGCCCTGAAGGTGATGCTTGGGGACTTTCTCGCGGAGTCTTCAGTTTGAACTTCGAAAACACCACTGAGGATGTTTCCAATGTACTCAAAAACAATCATGCGTACTTTGCACATACCAACACTCAAGTCAACAATACTCAGAGTGGCCGCTGGTATCAACTCAAAGACTGGTTGGTAGAAAACACGGTCAAGGAAGGCAACATCACTGCTGGAGCGCACTATGACTACGGTAAGAGCGGCGAATTCACTGTGACTTCTGGATGGGACAAATTCCCCAACCTCAAAGATCACAAGGTTTACCAAGTGGTTCATCTCGAAGCTGGTGCTTATACCCTCACCACCACCTTTGGTCAGCATGGCGAAAGCGCAAACTGCTTCCTCGTTGCAGCATTAGGTGGCAAGTTGCCCGACTCCAACAAGCTCGCAGAGGCTTTGGCAAGTACACCGCTTCAACCTGGTGGCAATGGTTCTGAAAACACCCTTCAATTTGTGCTTACCCAAGACACTGACGTGGCGCTGGGTATTGTGGCAAATATGTCAGGTAAAAAGATTTTCTGCATCAAGAATTTCAAACTTGTTCGCAGTAGTCTTTCCACCATCACTGGCATCGGTAGCGTCAAAGCTAATGTGCAAGGCCATAATGCAGAAGGTACTTACGACCTTTCTGGTCGCCGTGTAGAAAATACCGAAAGTGGTCAAATCTACATCCAAAACGGTCAACGCATTGTTGTTGAATAACAACTAAAACTCTGTCTTTCTGCTGAAGAAAGCAGTCATCAATAAGGGCACATCCTGCAAGGGGTGTGCTCCTTTTTTTGTCCCCACCTCTTCTTCTGACAAGAAAATTCGGCTACCGTAACCAATGTTACGCTTTGCCTATGTGCAACTTCGTATCTTTGCATCGACAACTAAACTAAACTACTTGGGTGCGCCCTGCATTGCGTGTCAGTGTTGAGGATTGCACCAGATGAGGCGTCAAACGCTGTTTTGACTTTCCTCCATTTCCATTAACCAACACGAGAGCGATTCGCTCTCCTTGTTCTTTGTTTTAAGCTGCGTCTGATTGTTCAGATGCAGCTTTTTTGCTCTCACTCACACACACTCTCTTCCTTTCTCTCACCTTCTCCCTAATTTTCGCTACACCTTCACTACCCCTTTTCATTGTTCGCTCATTGTTTTCTTTGTTTCTGCCGTATCACATATGAGCAACATATGTCCAACCAGCCCCTATAAGGATATGGGTCGATATAGCTCCAAAGAGTGAAAAATCAAGGAAAAAGTGACAAAATTATTGCTGTCCGGTAAAAGTTTTTCTGATGATAAAAATAAGGCTGAAACCCTCTTGCAGGATTTCAGCCTCTTTTGTTACTTTGCTTGTTGGAAAAAAACACTAGTAACATGAGCAAAAGTACATATTTTACCGGACAGCCGGTCTATAGTCAGGTCATTAAATTGCTGGATAAAGCCAAAATTCAACAAATTAGTCTCGAAACACTAGGGAGCGAGCGTTATGTTAAGCGTTTGACAGGTTGGAAACACCTCATCATTATGCTCTTTGGTGTGCTCAAACACTTTGATTCTCTGCGTGAATTGGAGATTGGCATGAAAGCCGAGACCATGAAACTCTCCCACTTGGGGCTTGACTACGTTGTCCGTCGCAGCACACTTGCAGAAGCCAACCAGCGGCGACCACAAGAGTTCTTTGCCAAAGTTTATGCCTCCCTGTTGGAACGCTACACTCCTTTTTAGCGGACAGCCGTTCTGTGAGCTGTCAAAAAGCCTGGGAGAAGCAGCTGTATATGATGGATTCTACCACAATCACGCTCTTTGACAATATTCTTAAGGGAGTAGGTAGACATCCTAAAAGCGGAAAGAAGAAAGGCGGCATGAAGGTACACACCATTATGAAGTATCAAGTAGGTGTACCGATGGTGGTAGAACTGACCTCTGCTGCCAAACACGATCATTATCTTCTCAAAAAGGTGCACCTGCCCCAAGATGCCACCTTGGCAATGGATAGAGCCTACATAGACTATGCACAGTTTCAAAGGCTTACCGAAGAAGGTGTCTGCTATGTGACTAAGATGAAGAAGAATCTCAGCTACAAGGAGCTCTCTTCTATAGCCTATGTTTCTCGTGATGGTCTAGTCACTCATATCGACAAACACATTCTTTTTGAGAAAGAGAAGGTAAGGCACGAAGCCCGATGTGTAGAGCTATGGAGCAATAACTCTCGTAAGTCGGTGACGTTGCTGACTAACAATTTTGAACTATCGGTTCAGGAACTTGCTGAAATCTACAAGCGCAGGTGGGCTATAGAAACGCTCTACAAACAACTGAAACAGAATTTTCCTTTGCACTTTTTCTATGGTGAGAGCGTGAATGCCATCCAGGTACAAACCTGGGTAGTACTCATTGCCAATCTCTTGTGCACAGTACTCTCTAGAATGATAAAAAGACACGTTTCTTTTTCTCAAATCGTAACCATGCTTAGATTAACGCTCATGTATTACACTAATTTCATCGCTTTCATGGAAGATCCTCAAAAGGATGAGTGTGCAATTTGGGCTGAAAGAGCTAAATCTCCACCCTCAGAACCATCATTATTCGATTAGGGGGGCTTGCTTTTTGAAAAAGAAAGCCCGAAGTCCTATTCTAAAGGGCTTCGGGAAGCTTTCTTGTGGCGTTTGTAAGTTTACCGGACAGCAATATGACAAAATATTTTTCTGCGTCCTTGTTTTGCATAATGTAAATGACAAAATAAGCCTCATCGTGTTTCTTGTTTCTCGAACACGTGTACGCGCGCGCCTTCCAACAGCGATGTTGATTTTTTGCTGTCACAAGTGTCACACAAAGGGGAAATTTTGATGGAAAAACTGACCATTTTTTGGCGGGCGGAAGAGAACTAAAAACGACTTGTGACTCGCGTTCTCGGTGTGTTTTCCATCTTTGAGCCCTATATTTATTAAAATCTATCAAAAATACAACGTAGAAACCTGATTTATAGCGTATTGCATATATCCCTGTGACACTTGTGACAGCAAAAAGACAAAAACTCTTGTACTGTGCGTGCGCGCGTACACGCGAGAGAGGGAGAATATTGATATTTTCACAATCCAAATTTGGGGCTGTTGATTTCCGCTTCACTCTTCTGTCTATTTCCACTTTGAACGTTCATTGAAAACAACACGTTGTTTTGTGAAAAGTGAGCCGTCGTTTTATGAAAAACAACACGTCATTTTGTAGAAAACAAGCCGTCGTTTTGTGAAAGTATTATGCACTTTCGAACAGACGAAATCGATTATTTAGTGGTTTTGCGCTGAAAACAATTGAATTTCTTATGATTCCCCCGTGACCACTTGCCAAAAACGCCCCATTCCCCCTCGTTTTCGTGGAAAAAATGGCCTATATCTTTGGCTAAGCACCTTATCAACACGTTGATTTGCAGCACTGTTTCACCGCAAACAGAAGTCGGGGTAACGTATGTTACGTTTTTCTACCAATGCGCTTTGTAACTTTGCAGCGACATAAACTAACATAGACATAACTTATGGATCCTAAAATGTTTTGCTTTCAGTGCCAAGAAACGGCACACAACACAGGTTGCTTAATCAAAGGCGTTTGTGGTAAAGAAGCCTCAACAGCTCGCTTGCAAGACCTCCTGCTCTTCGTCGTGCGCGGTATTAGTGTGGTAGAAACGCTGCTTCGCCAACGTGGTGAGGCTATTCCTGCCGAGGTGTATCACTTCAACACAGATGCTTTATTCTGCACCATCACCAATGCTAACTTCGACGATGACAGCATTGCTGCACGTGTGGAGCGCGGTCTCTCTTTGCGTGATGAACTTGTGGCTCGTTTGCAACAACTCGAGGTGGAATTGCCCAACACTGACGCGCTCACTTGGAGCGATGTGCGTGATAATTTCGATGCAAAGGCAGCAGAAGTGGGTGTTTTGGCTGAGACTGATGCAGACAAACGCTCTCTCACCGAATTGATTATTTATGGTCTTAAGGGTATGGCGGCTTATGTGGAGCACGCCGAACGTCTTGGCTATGAAGATCTCACCATCAATCACTTCACTTGCGACGCTTTGGCTGCGCTCACTGTGGGCGATCTTGATGTGGCAGCCCTCATCGACCTCACCTTGCGCACTGGTGAATATGGCGTGAAGGCTATGGATATACTCGACCGTGCCAACACAGGTACTTACGGCCATCCCGAAGTGACAGAGGTGTCTATTGACGTGCAAAATCGTCCAGGCATCTTGATCAGTGGTCATGACCTCAAAGATTTGGAGCAATTGCTCGAACAGTCCGAAGGACAAGGCGTAGACATCTACACGCATGGCGAGATGCTTCCAGCGCACTATTATCCAGCTTTCAAGAAATACAAGCACTTTGTGGGCAACTACGGAAATGCGTGGTGGCAACAACGTGCAGAGTTCACGGCTTTCAATGGTCCGATTCTCTTCACCACTAACTGCATCGTACCTCCACTTCCCAATGCCACCTACAAGGACAAGGTGTTCACCACCAATGCAACGGCTTTCCCAGGATGGAAACACATTGTGGCTGATGCAGACGGCCGTAAGGATTTCTCTGAAATCATAGCTTTGGCAAAAACTTGTCCTGCTCCGCAACGCATCGAGACCGGTAAAATCGTTGGTGGCTTTGGTCATAACCAAGTGTTTGCCCTTGCCGACAAAGTGGTGGAAGCTGTGAAAAGTGGCGCCATCAAGAAGTTTGTGGTGATGAGCGGTTGCGATGGTCGTCAAGCAGGTCGCGACTATTATGGTGATTTGCGAAAGCACTCCCACAAGACACGGTGATTTTGACTTCTGGTTGTGCAAAATATCGCTACAATAAATTGGCGTTGGGCGACATCAACGGCATTCCTCGTGTGCTCGATGCTGGTCAGTGCAATGATAGTTATTCACTCGCACTCATTGCATTGAAGTTGAAGGACATCTTCGGACTTGAAAGCGTGAACGATTTACCCATTGCCTACAACATTGCCTGGTACGAACAAAAGGCGATTATCGTCTTGCTCGCGTTGTTGTATCTTGGTGTGAAAAATATCCACGTGGGTCCCACGCTTCCTGCTTTCCTTTCTCCAAATGTGGCGAAAGTATTGGTAGAGAACTTTGGCATTGCTGGCATCACTGATGTAGAGAACGATATGAAGATCTTTGGCATCGAACCCTGCAGTCAAGCTTGCTAATAGTTTGGCAGCTTGGTTTTTAGCACTACAAACGAAGCCGCGTCATCACCGAAATGGTTATGACGCGGCTTTTATTTTGTCATTGCACAACTGTTTGGGAAGGGGAATGTCTTCCCCCCCTAAAAAGGTTGTGAGTATAGGGAAACCAACTTAGGCTTGTCCGGTGAGGATTTTGCGAATTTCGTGCAAGCGATTGAGGGCTTCCATAGGCGTGAGGTTGTTGATGTCAAGATGGAGTATCTCATCACGCACGGCCGTGAGCACAGGGTCGTCGAGTTGGAAACGACAACTGGGTGTTGGGCGGTGCCACGTGTAGTCCATCGGTGGGTGTTTCAGTAGGTGCAGACACATTGTCGCGGTCGTTGGCGCGATTGGCTTCGAGTTGCTGGAGGATGGCTTCCGCTCTGCGCACGATGTTGTTAGGCATACCGGCTAAGCGCGCCACGTGGATACCGAAAGAGTGTTCGCTACCACCACGTGCAAGTTTGCGGAGGAAGACGATGCGATGGTCTACTTCGCGTACCGACACATTGTAGTTTTTGATGCGTGCAAAGCGATTTTCCATCTCGTTTAGTTCGTGGTAGTGCGTGGCGAAGAGGGTGCGCGCATGAGCGGTGGGGTTTTCGTGGATGTGCTCCACGATGCTCCACGCAATGGAGATTCCATCGTAGGTGGAAGTGCCGCGTCCGAGTTCGTCAAAAAGAACGAGCGAACGGTTGGTGAGATTGTTCATGATGTTGGCGGCTTCGCTCATTTCCACCATAAACGTACTTTCTCCCACAGAGATGTTGTCGGAAGCCCCCACGCGAGTAAAGATTTTGTCAACCAATCCCACGCGTGCGCTGTCGGCAGGAACGAATGATCCCATTTGCGCAAGGAGGGTAATCAGAGCTGTTTGGCGCAAGAGTGCACTTTTACCGGCCATATTGGGACCGGTGACGATGACAATTTGCTGACTATCGGTGTCGAGCTGGATGTCGTTGGCAATGTATTCTTCTCCCACTGGCATCAAGGTCTCGATGACAGGGTGCCGACCGGCTTTGATGTCGAGGGCTGTGGTGTCGTCCACAATGGGTCGCACATATTTTTGCGCTTTTGCCAGTTGCGCGAGAGAGTGGTAGCAGTCTAAGTCGGCAAGGGCTTGAGCATTGCGTTGTAAGTCAACGATGCAGGCCGCGGCGGCTTCAACCAACTGACCATAAAGACGCGTTTCGAGAATGAGGATCTTGTCTTCCGCACCGAGGATTTTTTCCTCATATTCTTTGAGTTCTTGGGTGATGTAGCGTTCGGCATTGACCAGCGTCTGTTTGCGAATCCACTCTTCGGGAACAAACTCTTTGTAGGTATTGCGCACCTCCATATAGTAACCAAAGACGTTGTTGAATCCTATCTTCAAACTTTGGATGCCGGTGCGTGCGATTTCGCGCTCTTGGATTTGAAGGAGATAGTCTTTGCCCGAGGTTTGGATGTTGCGCAGTTCATCGAGTTGTGCGTCCACTCCTTCGTTGATGACTCCGCCTTTGTTGAGCAAGAGCGGAGGGTCGAGTCGGAGTTCGCGTTCGATGCGCTGACGAAGTTCCGTGCAAGGCGCGAGTTTCTCCGATGGCGCGTATGCTTTCTTGGGGCGAAGTGGAACAGATGTTTTTGAGGACAATCACCGTTTCGAGAGCAGCACGTAGTTGTTGCATTTCGCGCGGATTGATGCGCCCCGTGGCCACTTTAGAAACGATGCGTTCGAGGTCGCCCACTTTACTGAGCTCCATTTCGCAAAGTTCGCGAAATTCGGGGTGGCGGAAGAATTGTTCCACACTGTCTAGGCGCGTGTTGATGTCTTTGACCGAGCGCAGCGGAAAGAGCACCCATCGGCGCAATTGTCGCGCTCCCATCGGAGTGAGGGTGCGGTCGAGCACTTGGAGGAGCGAACGTCCATCACCGTGGTTGGTGCTCACCAGTTCGAGGTTGCGGATGGTGAATTTGTCTAGGCGGACGAAGCGTTCTTCTTCGATGCGTGTGATGCGCGTGATGTGGTCGGTGTGGTGGTGTTGCGTTTGATCGAGATAGGTCAAAATGGCTCCGGCAGCAGTGATGGCCGCGTGGAGATGGTCGATGCCGAAGCCTTTGAGGTTTTTGACATCAAAGTGTTTCAACACCTTGTTGCGCGCAGAAACATCGGCAAAAGCCCAGTCATCGAGTTCAAAAACAAAGTATTTTCCAGCGAAGAGATTGTCGAATTTCCCCTTCAACCCACGTTCCACCAGGATTTCTTTGGGCGAAAATCCCGCGAGAAGTTTGTCGATATATTCCACATCTCCTTCGGCTACAAGATATTCTCCGGTGGAAATATCCAACAAAGACAGTCCCACATCGGTTGAGCCGAAGTGTATGGCAGCTAGGAAGTTGTTTTCTTTGCTCGCTAGCACGTTGTCTCCCAAAGCTACGCCGGGAGTCACCAATTCCGTAATGCCGCGTTTTACGAGCTTCTTGGTGAGTTTCGGGTCTTCAAGTTGGTCACAAATGGCAACGCGGTGTCCAGCACGGATGAGGCGTGGAAGATAGTTGTCGAGCGCGTGGTGGGGAAAACCGGCCATGGCAATAGAACCCGACGAACCTTTTTGGTTACGTTTTGTGAGGGTGATGCCGAGGATTTGCGAAGCCACCACCGCATCATCACTATACGTTTCGTAGAAGTCGCCACAACGGAAGAGGAGAATCGCATCGGGATTCGTCGCCTTCATGTCGTGAAATTGCTTCATCATGGGGGTGAGTGCTTCTTGCGCCATAAATATATCGTTGTTTACAAAGATTTTTTGCCTTGTTGTGATTGTTGGAGTGGAGCAAAGTTACAAAAAATCAGTGGTTTGAGCAAATGTATGATGAGAGGGAAGAGTGTTGCGTGCTGGCTGTGGGTATTGTCAGAATTTCAATTCCAGATTAAGGAATATGCTAATGTTTTACCCAATCTCGTAGACAATGATATGAGGAACCTCAGAAACTATGGATATCATACGACAGATAGAGCAAACGTCAAGTATTTACTGATTCACTTAACCTCATCCCGAATTCGCATCAGAACATATTGACCACACGTTGGAGAGATTGGATGAAAGCATCCACCTCCTCACGCGTGTTGTAAAGTCCAAAGGAGATGCGCGCCATACTTTCTACCCCGCAACGCGCCATCAGTGGTTGAGCGCAATGATGCCCCGTTCGAATGGCGACGCCTAAACGATCGAGAAGCGTGCCTAAATCCATCGGATGAATAGTGCCCACATTGAAAGAAACTACAGACGTTTTCGCAGCAGCCGTTCCGAAAAACGTCATACCCTCAATTTCCTGCATACGCTGCATAGCATATCGCGTCAAATCCTCCTCGTGCGCTGCAATTTTGTCCAAACCTATCGATTGAATATAGTCCAGTGCAGTAGCCAAAGCGTGCGTACCCACGTAGTCAGGAGTACCGGCTTCAAATTTATAGGGAAGACGTTCGAAGGTCGTGTGTTCAAAACTCACGCGAGCTATCATTTCTCCACCACCTTGATAAGGGGGAAGTTGTTCCAAGAGAGTTTCCTTGCCATAAAGCACCCCAATCCCTGTGGGACCATAGATTTTGTGGCCACTAAAAACCATAAAATCGCAGTCCAGTTGCTGCACATCGACGGCAAAGTGTGGAACACTCTGTGCGCCATCAAGCAAAACTTTAACTCCATGCTCGTGCGCAATGCGAATGATGTCGTACGCTGGGTTGATAGTTCCCAACACATTGCTCACATGGCAGATGCTCACCAATTTCGTTTTTTCGGTGAAGAGAGCACGATAAGCCTCGATGTCCAATTCTCCAGCATCGTTCATAGGCACCACCTTAATGACAATACCTTTGCGGTCACGCAGCAGTTGCCAAGGCACAATGTTAGAATGGTGTTCCATCACAGAGAGAATCACCTCATCCCCCTCTTGCAAAAAAGTTTCTCCAAATGAAAAAGCCACGAGGTTGATGCTTTCAGTAGTGCCACGTGTGAAAATGATTTCGCTCGTGCTTCTCGCATTGATGAACTTGCGCACAGTTTCGCGCGCCGCCTCGTGCAATTCAGTCGCTTGTTGCGACAAATAGTGAATGCCACGATGCACATTAGCATTAACTTCCGCATATTCGCGCGCAATAGCATCGATGACGCACTGCGGTTTCTGAGTGGTGGCGGCATTGTCGAAATAAATAAGAGGATGCTTGTAAATCTCTCGGGAAAGTATCGGAAAATCTTGACGATAGGAGTTCATAGAAGTGGGAAATGACAAGTGGGAAATGACAAGTGGGAAATGAAAAACCAGAACAAAGCCTAGGTTGGTTATCAACAACCGATTTGGCATAAAAAACTTCCGCACCGCAGCGGCTCTACCCGATAGCGGTGCGGAATACTTTGTTGACGATAGGAGGATGAAATTACACAGCAAATCTATGCTAAATCCACAACAAGCGTTGAGATTTGCGCGTCAATCTCCTCTTTCGCGTTATGAGTGGCAATCTTGACAATGGTGCAATTCACCGCGGAAACGGAGTTCCACCAGATGCGACAAACGCTCACGGAGCGCCTCAATAGGAATGCGTTGAAGCACATCGTTCACAAACGCGTGTTGCAACAACAATTTAGCTTCAGCTAGAGGAATACCGCGCTGACGCAAATAGAGCAAGCCGTTTCATCGAGTTTACCAATTGTAGCCCCGTGATTGCAGCGCACATCGTCAGCATAAATTTCAAGCATCGGAAGCGCGTGAGCATGAGCCGTAGGAGAAAGGCAAATGTTAGCACTGTTTTGTTGAGAAAGCGTCTTTTGTGCATCAGGACGCACCATCACTTTACCCGCAAAAACAGCAGTACTCTCTCCATCTAGCACATATTTGTACATCATGTCTGACGTACAATTTTCTGCCACGTGATCCACAAGCAGCGTGTTGTCCACGTGTTGTTTACCATCAGTGATAGCCATACCGCCTGTTTGACAATCCGCACCCTCTCCCAACAATCGAGCGTTGGTCATTGTGCGAGAGAAACCAGTGTGAAGTGCCAAATTATTGAGCGAGAATCGGCTCTCCTTTTGTTGTTCTACGTAGATGTTGGTGAATCGACTATGACCTTCGCGCGTTTCTTCGAGGTTGTAAATCGCCACCGCTGCACGTTCATCGAGATAAACCTCAGTGACCTGAGTGGAAAGGCTATCTTTCAATCCCTTCGCGTGTTCGCAAATCAGAATCTCGCCGAAACTATCGGCTTCTGCCACCACCAGCAAACGGCGATTAGCCATTATAGGTTGCTTCGACTGGGTGTGAAACACAATTTGGAGTGCCTTGTCAAGCTTAGCCCTGCAGCAAGATGCACCAAAATGCCATCTTGCACCAGCAAGGTGTTGAGCAACGTCACCGTGTCATATTCCGTGCGCTCCACATTTTTGTGTGCGTTGGCAGGTTCTTGTTGCGCAGCTTTGTGATAGTATTTTTCGAGAAGTTCCGGACATTGCGCAGCCGCTTGAGCAAAACTCAACACCGTCACCCCTTCGGGCAAAGTTTCTTCGTCAGAAAGCGGCACCACCACATCGTTCACCACATACATAGCGTAAGTGGGAAGATCCGACACACTGCATTTGCAGAGTTTATTGACTTGTGCGCCTCCTAGAAGACGTTTGAGGTTAATGCCAAAGTCGGGAGCAAAAGCCGCATCAGCATTCGTATATTTGTAACGCTCCACCTTTGTTGTAGGGAGCTGACGACCTTGCAAGAGTTGCGCCACTTCTTCACGACGTGCATTGAGCGCAGCACAACTATGTTGCTCGATGAGCGTATGCGCATCGCGATAAAGGTCGAGATATTGTTGTAGACTGGACATAAGTTGAGAAGAATTAGTTGAGGTGTGAAGCAAAATACATATAGTAATTAGGCATCAGCACAAAACGTTGAGGGATTCAACAACGAATGTGTCGTTGAAAAGCGAGGGGGCAAAATCGATTGACCTCCCCTTCCGTCAGCGTCATTTATTGTGCCAATTCTTCTTTAATCCAGTCAAAGCCACGTTTTTCAATTTCGTAGCCGAGTGACGCATCACCCTCTTTCACCACTTGACCATTCACCAGCACGTGCACAAAGTCGGGCTTCAGATAGTCAAGCATACGTTGATAGTGGGTAATCACTAGTGCAGACGTTTCTGCAGTGCGCAGTTGGTTGAAACCTTCTGCCACAATGCGGAGAGCATCCACGTCAAGACCAGAGTCTGTTTCGTCCAAGATGGAGAACTTTGGTTCGAGCACTGCCATTTGGAAAATCTCATTGCGCTTGCGTTCACCGCCAGAGAAACCTTCATTGACACCACGGCTCATAAAGTGAGCATCAAGACCAACGAGTTTGCGCTTTTCGCGGAGCACTTTGAGGAAGTCAGAAGCCGAAAGTGGTTCTTGACCAAAGTATTCGCGCTTAGCATTGATGGCTGCACGCATAAAGTTGGTCATCGACACACCAGGGATTTCAATCGGTGCTTGGAACGACATAAAGATACCTTCGTGACTGCGTTCTTCGGGTTCGAGTTCGAGGAGGTTCTTACCATTGAAAATGATTTCACCTTCCGTCACTTCAAACTTAGGATTTCCCACCAGCACATTGGAAAGTGTAGACTTACCAGAACCGTTAGGACCCATAAGCACGTGAACTTCGCCATCGCGGATGGTGAGATTGATGCCGCGAAGAATTTCTCGGCCTTCTACTTCTGCGTGAAGATTGCGTATTTCGAGCATAATGTTGTAAAGCTGTTTAGTTTTTTCAGAAAGAAAACTACTATTGATGTTTCACCAACTTTCATTTTCTTCCTTGTCACTCCCAAGAGGTAGCCCCTCGCAGAGCAACAGACGATATAGTTGTGTTGTGTTTAGTTACTTATACATATATTCCACCCAACAGCGGCTGCGCACTAATATGCGTGCCAAAAACTGCGGAGCTGCAAGTCGAAAGTCAGCATCGAACCTGCAGGAATGGATTGCGTTGTGGTGTTGCCATATCCGCCTTTCGCAGGAATGAACACGCGCCAGCGGTCGCCGACGTGCATTTGTTGCAAGGCAGTGGAAAATCCCACGACTGTGGTTGATACGGCCAATTTTGATGCGGTGTTGAACATCGTGTTGAACACATCATTTTCCGAGGAAGATGGTCCTGTATAGTCAAAGATTTTTCCCTTCGGCTCTTCCGCCGTAGGCATCAAGCGACCGATGTAGTCGACGCGCACCGTGTCGGTAAAGAGAGGACGTGCTGACTTGAGTGTCGATTCTTGAGGTATCGTTTCCTCAGAAAGACGACTCAGCACGCGCACCACCACACTGTCTTTTGACGTGGGATTGCCCCCCTTGCCCAGCGTGTAGTTGCCATAGACGCGCCAAGGAGTGTGCTCCTCCCATTTTTCGCCATATTGCGCGCGAGCTTTGGCTATTTCTGTACGTGCCACACGGAGCGTGTCAGCGAAAGCCGCCGTGTTGCGCACCGTCCAATTGTCATAAACAGGGTTGGAATTGTCTTCACTCGTGCAAGCAGCAGCCAACAAGCCACAGCTCACCAAGAGAAGCATACAACAAGCGCGTAGAGTTTGGGTGAAAAATCCCACTAAACTCCGTTTCGAGAGATGAGAAGCCAACATATAGATGGAAGTAAATCTTTGACAAATAGAGTAGCACCCACCCTGTCGGCATCGGCAGGGTGGGAACGACGATAGATTACTTAAGTTTTTTGAGCAAAGAAGTGATAGACACTTTGTCTTCGATCAAAGCACGGAGGTCTTCAATCTTCACACGTTCTTGCTTCATAGTGTCGCGTTCACGAATCGTCACGCAACCATCATTGAGGGTTTCGTGGTCAACGGTGATGCAGAAAGGCGTACCGATGGCATCGTGACGGCGATAACGTTTGCCGATAGAGTCTTTCTCTTCGTATGCACACTTGAAGTGGAAACGCAAATCGTTCATAATCTCGTGCGCCTTTCGGGAAGACCATCTTTCTTCACCAAGGGGAAGATGGCCAATTTCACGGGAGAAAGTGCAGCAGGCAAACGAAGCACCACGCGGCTGTCGCCACCCTCCAATTGTTCTTCCTCGTAGGCGTGGCTCAACACGCTCAAGAACATACGGTCTACACCGATAGAAGTTTCGATGACATAAGGAGTGTAGCTTTCGCCCAATTCAGGATCGAAGTATTCGATCTTCTTACCGCTAAATTTAGCGTGTTGCGAGAGGTCGAAGTTGGTGCGAGAGTGAATACCTTCCACTTCTTTGAATCCGAAAGGCATCTTAAACTCAACGTCACTGGCTGCGTTGGCATAGTGAGCGAGTTTTTCGTGGTCGTGGAAACGATAGTTTTCTGCGCCAAAGCCGAGTGCTTGGTGCCAAGCCATACGTGTTTCCTTCCACTTGCTGAACCACTCCAATTCTGTGCCAGGCTTCACGAAGAACTGCATCTCCATTTGTTCAAATTCGCGCATACGGAAAATGAACTGGCGCGCAACGATTTCGTTGCGGAAAGCCTTACCGATTTGTGCAATACCGAAAGGAATCTTCATACGACCCGTCTTTTGCACGTTGAGGTAGTTCACGAAGATACCTTGTGCAGTTTCCGGACGGAGGTAGATGGTTGAAGCACCTTCTGAAGTAGAACCCATTTCCGTCTTAAACATCAAGTTGAATTGGCGCACTTCCGTCCAGTTGCGAGTACCGCTAATGGGACAAGCAATCTCTTCGTCCAAGATGATTTGGCGCAATTCTTCGAGGTTTGCATCGTTGAGTGCCACTGCAAAGCGTTCGTGCAAAGCATCGCGCTTAGCAGCGATTTCTAGCACACGACCGTTGGTAGTGCGGAATTCCTCTTCGTTGAAAGCTTCTTTGAAACGCTTGCGACCCTTTGCCACTTCCTTTTCGATTTTCTCGTCATATTTGGCAATTTGGTCTTCGATGAGCACGTCAGCGCGGTAGCGTTTCTTAGAATCCTTGTTGTCAATCAAAGGGTCATTAAACGCGTCTACGTGTCCAGAAGCCTTCCAGATGGTGGGGTGCATAAAGATGGCAGAATCGATGCCCACGATGTTTTCGTTGAGCAAAGTCATAGCCTGCCACCAGTATTGTTTGATATTATTTTTGAGTTCAACGCCGAGTTGACCGTAGTCATAGACTGCGCCCAATCCGTCATAGATTTCACTTGAAGGAAATACGAAACCATATTCCTTGCAGTGAGAAACTATCTTCTTAAAAACGTCTTCTTGTGCCATTGGTTGTGATTATCATTTGACTATTTGGTGCAAAGATAATCATTTTCTTTGAAATGCCCCATTTTCTGCACGTTTTTCAGTGCCTTATCGTTTCTAAACGTACCATTGAGAGTGGATGCTGTGTGTGCTATGAAATTTAGAATCCCGATTCACCACAAAACAAGTCTTTCGTTCTCTTCAAACGACGTGTTGTTTTGAGGAAAACGACGTGTTGTTTTAATGAAAACGACGTGTTGTTTTAGTGAAAACGACGTGTTGTTTTCAGTGAAAGGTAGAGAGCGCGAAAACACCTATCCGCGAAACAGAAATCGGGAACATTGCATTCGAATTGTGAAAACATCTATAACACCCTTCTCTCGCGCGCACGCGTACACGCACATCACAGGAGTTTTTGCATTTTTGCTGTCACAAGTGTCACAGAAGAATAGACAACACACTATAATTCAATCTATTACGACATATATCAGACATATTTTAACAAACGCGATTTTCAAAGACTGAAAATAGGCTGAAAACTCGACCAAAAGTCGTTTTTCTCTCTCTTCCGCCTTCCAGAAACTGATTAATTTTTCCCTCCAAATTTCCCCCTTGTGTGACACTTGTGACAGCAAAAAATCAACATCGCTGTTGGAAGGCGCGCGTACGCGCGTACGTGAGACAGGGGAATACGAAGAAGCGTCATTTTGGCAACTTCACCACACAAAACAAAGGCTCAGAAAAATATTTTGTCACTTTTTCCTTGATTTTTCCCTCTTTGGGGGCATATCGACCCATATACCAATAGGGAGGGAAACAAAAAGCAAAGGGAGAAAAAAGTTCATCCGACATTTGGAGTGATGGCGTGGAAAAAGCGAAAACTGCCGAACATTTTGCATATTTGAATTACCACCAACAAATGTACAGTTATGAACAGCAGTTTTCTATATCAAGCCTGGGGATTGTATCAACACAATTGCTTGCGTGAGGATTGCCCCATCACTCCAAATGTCGGACGAACCTAATCTAAAACCTTTAATAAAATAAAGGAGGATTCGTATCCAAATGATTTGAACACGAACCCTCTCGTTTGTCGAAGTGCGTATCGTCCTAGAAACGATAAGTTCCTGAGAGCGTTACGATGCGCCCATTACCTCTTACATATTCAGCATCACGAGCAATAAGCTGAGACTGAACAGTGTAATAGTTATTGTTGAATAGGTTCTCAACACTATGCCGTAAGTCATCTTACCTAGGTTAAATCCTGCGTTGAGATTTACGAGTGTTACAGGCTCTACTTTTCCTTCGCCTTCGTCGTAAGTGCGTACCCCATTCTTGCCAGCTTTCATCTCAAAGCGGTCTCTACTACCTGTGTTGATGAGGTGCATACGTAAGAATGTATTCTTGGTTGGACGATAGGTTAGAGAGGCTGTGAGCTTAGCAGGAGGGATAGATAGCCCACTCATATAGTGGTTCCAAGAACCATTCTCTTGCTTTTGTCCCTCAAACCAAGTAAAGGCTGTTCCTAATTGGAGCTTTTTACTGAGCGTAGCATTAGCACTGAGTTCAAACCCGTATACCTTCTGAGGAGAGCGGTCTACAACCCAAAATCCATTGCGAGAAATAAGGTCGCTTCCGAGAGCAGCATAAGTGTAGAAGGCAGCTCCTTGCAGTTCGAGTTCTGTATTTTCGCCTATGAAGTTCTTAAAGTTTGAATAGAAACCCGCTTCATAGTTCTGTGTGCGCACAGGTTCAGTCTCAATGTTGTTGAGTGCATCAGAGGTCTTGGCATCACGTACGGCACCACGTCCCAAATCGTAGATGGCGAAGCCTTCTGAATAAGCAATGAAGGGTTGGAATGCCTTGTATCTATTGTAAGATAAGCCTACATTGAAGCTCAAATTGTTGTACAGAAGGTCTTTACCAGTAACGCGTATGGGAGCATCGGTAGACTTATTCACAAGAACGTTATAAGTAGGAACCTTTACAGTAATGTGGTCATATCTCAATCCGCCCTTGAAGTTTAAGTCATTGGCGAACGAAATTTAGATTGAAGGAATACGGCAGGGTTATAAGCCGTCATCTCAGGAACCCAATAGCGACCGTCTACAAGAGGTTGGCTTGTGCGGTCAATAGTAAAGTCTACTCCATAAAGGAATTGAGATGCAATATTTTCGCTGAGAGGTATGCGAGAGAGGAACTGAGAGCGAAAACCCACTTGGTCAGAAACGATTGTAGCCTGTCCGCTCTTTCCTTCCCAACGAGAATTTTTCTGAGGGTTAACAGTGCGATAGTCATAGACCACCTTGAGACTACGAGCTTGAAGAGAGGCTTCAAAGTTCGTGTACTTGAAAATATCTCTACTTGTTAGCTTAAGGTATGTATTATGATTGTAGGCAACACCTTCAGGAATAGCTTCTTTAGGTTGCTCGCCACGTACACCGATGCGAGGACTTTCAAGGTACTTACCTCCCGAAGCGATGAGCAAGCTATTCTGTTGTGACTTGTATAGATTATACATTAGCTCAAGGCTAGTCTTTTCGCTGAAAGAGTAACCAAGCTTGACAAGGGCATTGTGCGCACGTGTATCTCCTAGGCCTTGTCTTGGCGATAGGTATTGTCCGTCGGCATCTACGCTACTACCAGTCTGCGTGAGAGATCCATTAACGAGGTAAGTGAACTTGCCTAAGTTGCCGTAAAGTTGCTGATTAACTCTGTAGCCGTGGGTATTGGGCGTGTTGTTGCTCAGGGTATGGTCAGAGACTGCTAGGTATGTTTCACCTCCGAAAGATTTGTGTGCAGCGTTCTTCTTCGTTACAATGTTGATGATACCGCCATTAGCACCATTACCATAAACGGCTGTTGCACCCTTGATGATTTCGACACGCTCTACAGCGGCTGGGTCTATTGATCTAAGATCACGACTTGACAGTCTGAGCGGTGTAGACTGGGGAATACCATCGATAAGTACAAGTACACTTCTACCTCGTAGGGTATTTGTACGTTCGTTTACAACGTTACTCGCAGGAGCAGCACCGGGAACGAGATACCCAATGATAGAGGGCATATCCGGGAGGAAACGACTAATGTCTTGCAGTTCCTTTGATGTAATAATGTTGATACTTGTAGCGGAGTTCTGCTTGACTTCAGGAATACGAGTCGCTACGACAACAATCTCGGACAGATTGTCTTTTTGTCCTCTTGACCACTAGCCAACATAGGGCAAAGTAGTGTTAGTCCGAGGACAAGCACTTGCTTTTTCATCATTTATTAATTAGGAAGTTTTGGGGGTTGAGAGTAATACCACTACAAAGGCTATCTTTAAGTCGGTAATCCGTCTTTAACCTGAGTAATGTGGCACAAAGATAGTAATCTTAATTCTGCAACACTATTATAAATCAAACTATTAAGTATCTGAGCTACAAAAAGTTCTTGAACAAATCAAGCGACAGAACCGAGCGGCTAAGACTTTTGCCACATCGGATTTTTCATTTATCTTAGTGTTGCAAAAAATAAGAGAATCCGTCGATAGACACGGCAAAGATACAAATTAAATCTAAAAGACTCGCTCCTTTTGAGGGATTATTTTCAATTATGGAGCAATTTAATTCCACTATTTGGTCAAGAATGGTTTTAGGAACGAAAGATACTTTGAGCTGAGATTATATGCCCTGTACGATTGCAGCATCACTCCAAACGTCGGATGAACCCCAAAAAAGGCAACTACTGAACAACAGAAGCGCGCAACACTACCCTGCTCTCGGGCCCCATATTGAACAAGAGGTCAACGATGCTGAGGTTGGGCAAGAATCCGTGTTTGGCAGCAAAAACTTGATAATAGTGTTGCGGAGAGAACGAGGTGTCGAAACGAAAATCAATCTTGGGGCGGATGGTTTCACGAAAATCTTGACATCTCAACGGAGCGGATAAAACCTCCTCACTTCCTTCGCGCTGAAACGCGAGAGTAGATGCGGATTGGAAAGTGCGAGCAGACTCGGATTGGAGAGTATGAGCAACTGCGGACTGCAAACTTGCACTGGGATTGAGCAAACAGCCTTGTTCGTCTACCGCGAGATAGTCTTCTTGATTGACCACAATTGTGGGATGCAAATCGAGCAATCGCAAGACCAAACGTTGCAAATCGGCATTAAAATCCACGAGTTTGTCGTAGGGCGTTTGATAGATGGCTGCGAAATCATCGGCATAGAACTCAAAGAAAGGAGTGCGGTCGTAGGCCGAAACAAGGGCATTCCAGTGGAGTTGTCGCCAACGAGTGCTGTCGATGATGCGCATAGCCTTTGTGGGTGTCTTGTGGTCGCCACCTAAATCTTTGCACCCCTGCACCGGAATGGTGAGTGCCTGCACCCCATCGGCCGTGGCAATGAGACAACGATTGCGAAAAGTTTGTTTCACATAGTGCTCTGCACGCTCTTCCACCACGCAAGGAGCAGCGACGAGCTTGGTGTAGTAGTGCACAGGGGCAAGATAGGCAGAAGTGAGGAGGGGGAACATAACAATATCCGATGAATACAAACAACTTGGGAAGAGATAAAGGGCAAACTGCTGCGTTATTTTCGATATTCAGCTTCGGTCACGTACTTAAAGTACGCTCCCCTCAGCCTCAATCTCAATGCCTTGCATTTTATCCCTTTATGAAAAACAAAAGGAGATGCTGCAAAAACAAGTTTCGCAACACCTCCAATGTTAGAAATGAGTGGAAAGTGGGCAGTGCGTGTCTTCGAACGCGAGACGAAGACGGAAAGACGCCACAGCAATCTTCTCTTATTTGATGCTGCCCACCCATTTGAAGGTGCGTCCCCAACGGATTTTACCCTCAAAGAGTCCATAGTCGGGATCCAAAGAGAGCCACACCATCAAGGGTTTACCCACAATGTGATCTTCGGGTACAAAACCCCAGAAGCGGGAGTCGGCAGAGAGGTCACGGTTATCGCCCATCATCCAATAATAGTCCATTTTGAACGTATATTCGTGGGCTTCTTTGCCATTGATGAAAATTTTGTCGCCCTTCACTTGGAGTTTGTTACCTTCGTAAACAGCAATGCAACGTTCATACAAGGGGAGTTTGCTCAAATCGAGGGGCACAGTGGCACCTTTGCGAGGTATCCAAATGGGGCCATAGTCGGAAGTGATCCACTTCTTCGCCATATTGAGCGGGAAGAGCCAGTGGTTCCAACTGGGTTCTTTGCCTTCGATAGTAGCCACTTCGGGATGCTTTTGGAAATAGTTGTAGAGTTCATTCGTGAGCGGCATACTCACAATTTGTCCTTCGCCTGCGCGAGAAAGATCTTCGCGCGTCACCCCATTTTCTTTGAGGAAATCGATGCTCGGAGCTTGTTTGAATCGCACGTTGTAGACTAACTGCATATGCTCGGGACGCGCTTGTTTTTTGCCATTGACGTAGATGTCATTGTGCTTAACCTCGAGTGTCTGACCGGCAACGGCAACGCAACGCTTGACATAGTTTTCGCGACGATCGACAGGGCGCGCAATGATTTCTCCAGTCTCAGCACTTTCTTTCAATATCTGCTTACCGATGCTGTAGATTTTGGCAAAGGCTGCACGCTGATTTTGCGGAGAAAGTGAATCGCTAGGCTCGTTGATGCCAAGGGCTTGCGCACCAGTGGAATAAACCAACCCGTAATAGTCTTGATTGGCAAAATTAGTAGCAACGGTGTCGCCCGAAGGATAGTTGAACACAACAATATCGCCGGGTTGCACGTGTCCAAAACCTGCAACTCTGCGGTAGTCCCATTGTGGCCACTCGATGTAGCTTTTTCCACCTCCCAACAAAGCAGGCAGATTGTGCTGCGTGAGGGGCATGGTGAGGGGAGTTTGCGGAATGCGCGGGCCATAGCTCAACTTAGACACGAGGAGATAATCGCCCGTGAGGAGTGTTTTCTCCAAAGAAGAAGAGGGAATGACAAAGTTTTGGAAGAAATACTGGTTGATGAAATAGATGGCTACGAGTGCAAAAACAATGGCATCGACCCAACTCATCACAGTGCGCACAATGGGGTCGGGACTGTCGCGCCACCATCCCCAATTGATTTTTCGGGTGATGTAGAGGTCGAAGATGAAGGGTAGAACGAGAAGTCCCCACCAAGAACCGACCCAAAGGAGGAAAAGGAGATAGAGCGCGGTGATGACTCCGAAGAAGGTCCATTGTCGGCGCGTAGCAGTAGGCAGTTTGAACATAAATCGAGGATTTATCGGAAATCAGTCATTAGTGGCTAGAGAGATTTCGGAGATTGTTGAGCAGTTTGTTTACCGCTTATGAGAGCAGGAGTTGTGCACCTGTAAGCGTCAGAAATTGAAGAGGTCGTCGGCCGTGAGCCAACCTTGGTGCTTGCTCACATATTCAGCCGCCAACACAGCTCCGAGGGCAAAACCTTGACGCGAATGTGCATCGTGGGTGATGGTGATGGAGTCGGCTGGAGAATCGTAGCAGATGCTGTGGATGCCAGGCACTTCGTCGCGACGGATGGCATCGATGCGGAGTTGCTCGGGAGCGTTGTGGGTGCTTCCCGTCACACTGCCGTCAGCTTCGTGCACTTGGCCTTTCGTCCAAGAAGATTTGCGGTCTAGACGTTCCACCATTTGTTCGGCAAGGGTGATGGCCGTGCCAGAAGGTGCATCCAGTTTGTGAACGTGGTGCGTTTCGGTCATCGTAACATCATAGTCCGAGAAGCGGTTCATAATAGTGGCCAAATACTTATTGACAGCACTAAAGATGGCCACCCCAAGTGAGAAATTGGAAGCCCAGAGGAGCGTTTTTCCTTCTTGAGCGCAAGCCGCTTTTGAGGGCTTCTTCGTGCTCAGTGATCCATCCCTGTGCTACCGCTCACCACTTTCACACCTTGTTTCCACGCTTTTTTTGGAGATTGCCGTAAGCCGCAGTGGGATTGGTAAATTCGATGGCAACTTCTGCCGAACGAAAAGCATCGCTGTCGAAGTCTTCCACATTGTTTACATCAATAATCGATACAATTTCGTGACCACGCTCTTTGGCGATGTCCTCAATCATATGGCCCATTTTGCCATATCCAATGAGTGCTATCTTCATATTATTGTTGAATTATCTGCTTATTTACAATAGATTTAGGGACAAAAAAATACGGCTTTCTGCCGACTGTCGCAAATGTTTCTACGTTTTTTTACAACGAATATCTAGGTAAAAATCTCTTGCAACACCTCCCAACTCTTCAATTCGGGCAAAAGCGGGGATGTGCAAACGATAGTAGGTGAGGATGAGTTCTAAGATGCGATTGCGCTGCGTTCGACTCAATTGGAACAGATGCATCGTGGAAAAATTCATTCGAAGGAGTTGAGCAAAGGCTTTGGCTTCAGCCTCACCTATATAATACGCGTGCGCAGGCGCGCGAGAAACGAATTCCGCAGCCATAAGATCGAAATAAGGCTGTTCCACCTCGGTTGTATTGGGAGAAATGCCTAAGAATTGTGCCAAACGCATGAGAAAAAGGAGATGGAAATTGGCGTAGCCGTCTTTTGACGTATCTAACCACGTGAGGCTGTGCACCACATAGTCAAAGAAAAGCGCGCCAGACTGTTCTTGTCGGCAGACTTGCAACAAGAATTCTGCGAGAAAGAGGGTGATGGCCGCCTTGACGGGCGAGGTGTGGAGCGTTTGCCACGGTTGTGCCACGCGTGCAGCCAGCGGACGAATCAATTGGGCGCGTGGTTTTTCCTCCCATTGCACTTCTAGAAGTGCCATCGGTTGGAAAATGGTGTGTCGCACTTTGGCTCGCGAAGAGTGAGAAATGCGCACCACCAATGCAATTTTGCCATAATTTTTCGCCAAACCTTCAACAATTATCTGGTCGTCGCCATATTTTAGTGCGTGAAAAATGAGAATTTCGTCGTGAATGGTCATATATTTCTTCATCAAGTGCTCAAAAAGGGCACAATTTGGGGGTGAGAACAAAGTTACGTTGAAAAGTTGAGTTGAACGAAAAAGCAGCAGAAAAAGGGCTGTTTTTGGTGGAAAATCAAGGGAAAAGTAGAAAAAACGAGGAAAATCAGAAAAAAAATGCGGAAAGGCTTGGTGGTTTCAGAAAAAGTCTCTACCTTTGCATCGCAATCGGGAAACAACGGCACACCACTAGATGCGACGCTGACCCAAACGCACGGTCCCTTCGTCTATCGGTTAGGACGAGAGATTTTCATTCTCTAAAGAGGAGTTCGACTCTCCTAGGGACTACCAAGTAATCGAAGTGGGGAGTTCTGCAAAGAATTCCCCCCTCTTCATTCTTATTCGCAATGGCTACGTCTGAAGCAGCACCGTCGTGAGACGTTCTAAATTCCTCCTGCTGAAGAGTGCCGGCAGTCAATTCTAAGTTTTAATCAATCAAACAACTCCATTTCACATGGCAAACCACAAATCATCGGTAAAGAGAATTCGTCAGACCGCCACTCGTCGCTTGCACAATCGTTACTACGCTAAGACTATGCGTAACGCTGTTCGCAAGCTCCGCGCTACTACCGACAAAGCTGTAGCAGTAGAACTTCTTCCTAAAGTACAGAAGATGCTCGATAAGCTCGCTAAGACGAACATCATCCACAAGAACAAGGCTGCAAACATCAAATCTAGCCTTATGATTCACGTTGGCAAATTGGCTTAATACATCGCCTTTTTTCAACAAACTAAGAAGCCACTCCAGCAATGGGGTGGCTTCTTGCTTTTATCTATTCCGTTCTCGAAGAATATATTCTGAAAACTTGAATCCTTCACTCCGAACATGCAGATGCAGAAGAGGAGGAAGATAACCCCAATCGGTCATTAGACCGTTATAGTGCAATTCGTTATACCTAATGACCGATTTGGGTTAAAAATCGGCGAGAAGCCTGACTGATTTGCTCAGCGATATAGGCTTCCAACTCGGGAGCGTCTACTATTTCTACATCTTCGAGGAGACCCATCACAAAACGGCCGATGCCTTTCATGGAGCAATACTCATCTTCCCACAACCAGTGGGTTTCGTCTTCTTGCTCTAAATGCGTCTCTGCTTGAGGATATTCATCGAGCAACACACTTTTGGCGAGTACGCCCAGACGCAATTTGACAGTGGTGGTGGTTTCTCCCGAAAAATGAAATAAATCGACCACCAGAGGACGATGCTCGTGGCGAAAACTCCATCGTAAGTCTACGATCTCCACGGATTCAGCACGCGAAAGGTTGAAGGTTTTGTTGGTTTTACTGTTGATTTCAAAACAACGTACATCGCGATTGCCTGGGAGGAAGGCATAGGGTTCGACAAAGCGGTTGGATTTTTGACTGCGCGAGGAAGTATAACCGCGCAACACGACAATGCGCTCTTGTTCTATGGCTTCGAACATGGTGCGGATGTTGCGACCTGTCACTTCATCAACACCCGGGGGGAATAAAGACACCTTCGCTGGTGGAACGCTCCAACTTCTCGCGCAATAGACGTGCTTGCACAGAATTGTTGGGCACAGCGGTTAGGATTTGCCGAAGGGTGAGCACTTCGTCGGGCGTGAAATGAAGATAAGAGGTGATGCGTTTGACCAAAGGGGCATCGGCTGCGAGACGATAGGTGTGTCCTTTGCGCTCAAGCGTCAAACCCATTGTGGGATAAACTTTCAACAAGCGGTAGACGCCTCGCGGATGCAGACGAGTCCGCTCCACCATTTGAGCCACACAGAGATACTGTCCTTCGGCGAGTATTTCGAGCAATTGGAGGGCGCGAGCGAGCGTTTCGTGTTCCATATAAAAAGAGTTTTTTCAATCACAAGTACCCCTATCGCGGTCTAATGAGCGATTGGAGGAGGTAAATGCGCAAGCCGACATTGCAGATATTCCACAAAGCTACGAAAAAAGAATGAATATCAAGAGATTGTAGTACTAAAAAGCGAGATAGCTCGGCAGAAATGCGTATCTTTGTAGTGTGTAAAGCACGACAATGAGCTAAACGGACGAGACAACAATGGTATTGCGCAGTTCAAGAGTGCAGTTTTTCTCATCGAGAGAAGGAATAGCTGCAAATATGCGCAGGATTGGTTGGTATCAAAATGGCTGACGCGCCCAAATGCTTATTGTTGTTCTCTAATTTTGGTGTTTTTCTTCCATTTCTGAGCCAGGTTGCAGTGCTCCCCTCCGTGGTTTGCGGAGAGTAGTTGGGTGGAAACAGAGTTTGAAGGCTCTGCTGTTATTTTCTTTCCTAAAAACACCGTAGTTTCTCATTTATTTATCCCCTTTACTCCTTGAAAAGTTTTTCAGAACTCGGTTTGCGAGAAGAACTCCTCACCGCAATTAGCGAGATGGGTTACGAAAATCCCACTCCCGTGCAAGAAGCAGTGATTCCTGTTCTTCTGCATCAACCCAATTTCCCTCAATCTCTTTCTACATCGGCTACGGACGAAGAAACTGCAGAAGATGCTGAATATCTTTCTGCAACGGCTACGAATGAAGAAGTAGCAGAAAACGCTGAGACTCCTTCGTCGGAAGCTGACAAAAAGCATCGCGACGTCATTGCTTTAGCACAAACGGGCACAGGTAAAACTGCTGCTTATGGTTTGCCCGTGCTACAAAACATAGACCCCAGAGATCGCACCACGCAAGTGGTGATTTTGAGTCCAACACGCGAACTTTGTTTGCAGATTGCTGACGACTTGAAAGATTATAGTCGCTACATTGATGGGCTTCACGTGGTGGCTGTCTACGGTGGCACCAGCATTGAAGGACAAATTCGTCAACTCAAAAAGGGTTGTCAAATCATTGTGGCTACTCCTGGACGTCTCATCGACTTGATGCACCGCAAGGTGGCGCAACTGCATAGTGTGCGCAACATTGTGCTTGACGAAGCGGACGAAATGCTTAACATGGGCTTCACCGATAGCATTGACAAAATTCTTGCAGATTTGCCAGAAGAACGTCAAACGCTTCTTTTCTCTGCGACAATGGGACCAGAGATTGAGCGCATTGCGAAGAGTTATCTCAAAGATTACCAAGAAATTGTGGTAGGTAGCCGCAATGAAGGTGCTGAACACGTGAATCATACGTATTATCTCGTGAAAGCACAAGACAAATATGCTGCACTCAAACGAGTTGTGGACTACTATCCTCGCATCTATGGCATTATCTTCTGCCGCACACGTCTCGAAACGCAAGAGGTGGCTGATCAACTCATCAAAGATGGGTATAGTGCAGAGGCTTTACACGGAGATTTGGCACAAGCGCAACGCGATTTGACTATGCAGAAGTTCCGTCAGCATCGCACACAACTTCTCGTGGCTACAGATGTTGCTGCACGTGGACTTGATGTGAACGAACTTACGCACGTCATCAACTATGGTTTACCCGATGATGTGGAAAACTATACGCACCGCTCTGGTCGTACCGGACGCGCAGGAAAACGCGGTACTTCGATTTCCATCATCCACGTGCGCGAAAAAGGTAAAGTGCGCATCATCGAACGCGTCATTGGTAAGAAGTTTGAAGTGGGTGTTTTGCCTGAACCACAAGAGATTTGCAGCAAGCAACTCTATAAAGTCATTGATGAACTCGAACACACTGAGGTAGACGAAGAGCAAATTGCACCTTTCCTCCCTGAGGTGATGCACAAATTGGAATGGCTATCGAAAGAGGAACTCGTGAAGCGCCTTGTTCAAAACGAATTTGGTCGTTTCCTCTCCTATTATGCCCATGCTCCAGAGATTGTGCAACCCACCGACCGTCCCGACAAAAAGGGTGAGGCTGCTGCCGAACGCCGTGTACAGCGCAAAGAACGCGCAAAACAAGGTGGTGGCGCGACGCAAGAAGCCGAAGAGGGTTACAAGCGTTTGTTCCTCAACTTTGGTAAGAAAGACAATTTCTTTGCGCGCGAAATCATCAACCTTGTCAATCGCTACGTGAAAGGTAAGGTGGAAATTGGTCGCATCGATTTGCTTCCCACTTGCTCCTTCTTTGAAGTTCCCGAGGAAGACGCTGAACTGGTGAAGGCAAAGATGGCGAAGGCTAAAGTTGGCGAACGCCGTGTGGTGGTAGACGATGCCGACCGCACAGATGCTGATATGAGTCAACGTCTGCGTGGTCGCGAAGGAAAGCGCGGAAAGTCTGAGCGCGGTTATGAGAAATCTGATCGTTATGCCGACCGTGGTGCAAAGACTTACGGCAAGGGTGCAAGAAAATCCGATCGTAATGGCTACGATGCTAAGCCTTCTCGCAAGAAAAATGCGAAAGATGGCTTTGACGGTCGCAACAATCCTCAAGATAACAAATATAAGAAAGACGACTGGATGCAATTCTTCGGTCGATAACTCCTACAAAGTGGTGCATTTGCTTCGGCATTTTCACCACTTTGGTGCTTTTCCTCCACAATGTAACCAGCGAAATCTTCTCTTTATAAGAAGCAAAATATTCTCTTTCAAAGACAACATTTCCTTACTTCGAGAAGCGCATCACACAAAAGTAGGTATGCCCCACTACCCAAATCACACAAAAGTAGGTATGCAGAATGGAGAAAATCCTCACAAAATAGACAATTTATAGTTCTACACACTGATAGGGCGACACGCTCACAAAAATAATTCATCATCAAAATGATGAAAAGTAGAGCAATTAGAAGCACAAGAACCCTATTTCTGCAATACTAGGTTGGCAATACCGCAGAATATAGCATTTTTCACTCACTAAAACTAGTGATTTCACCATCATACGAGCCGATGATTACACAAAATCACTGCAAATGAGTATTGTGCAAGGTTGAAAAAGTGCCTACCTTTGCAGTGCAATCTGATAGCAAGGCCGCTTGAGATTTTCAAGCCTGTTGCCCATCAGAGTAAGAATTTAAATTGTTATGTCTATGTTCGAAAGATGGCCGTCTTCAGTGGAAGATGGCTACTTTCGTTTTTAGAGGTTAAGTACTACACTTTCACACAAGCACACAACTACTCACCTACAAACAGCACAACCCTTCTGACAAATGACTCGTGCGCGCCCTTTCAAATGTAGTAAGCAACAATTTCACACTTGAAATTACGCGAAAATATACAAAATTCTTGTTTCAATGCCGAGGAATCATTATTTTTGCAACTATCCAAGCACGTTTACACGTTGAAATGCTACATTAAGACGAAACAATGTAACGCTATCTCCAAACGGAATAGAGAGATGGGACAATAAAACGTTTCATCAAAGCATAATTTCCAACGGAATATCGAAACATCACACAAACGTCTCATCGAAACATCACGTAGGTATTCATCAACGCGCGGAAGATTTTACAAAGAAGCTCCAGTGAGCGCTCCACAACACAAACAAATTGACTTATCACCCTTATCCCCAAGCACTGTTATGAAAAAAATGCTCTGCACTCTTGCACTCTTGACCGCATTCGGCGCAAGTTATGCACAAAAATACGCTATTGAAGGTAAAGCCTCATATGGTGTGAAGACTATCTATTATAGAAACATTCAAGACAATAAGATTGATTCACTCTCCACAGACGGCAATGGCGCATTCAAACTCGCGGGTACTGCTGACAAAAAGCCTTTTCTCCTCTTAGGTGAGAAAAAAGACTTAAACAATGCACTTATTGCCGTGTTGGATGGTGATGTGCGTGTGGATTTCTCCTCAAAGACAGTGAGCGGAACCACTGAAAACCATCTGCTCAATGAAGTACAGAGCAAACTCAGTCCGCTCGTGCCACAGGTTTTGGGATATACCCACCAACTTATGGCTCTCAAACAAGCCGGAAAGACAGAAACTGAAGAATTCAGCAAAGTCTACCAACAATATGTTCAAGATCTCGGTAAAATCTCCGCTATCGTCAAACAAAGCGTCAAGGAGCATCCCGAAGCTCTCTACAATGCTCCTCTGGTGTTTCAATACCTAGGTGTGATGGAAGAGAGCGACATCAAAGAACTCATCGCAAGCAAAGCCGCTTGTTTCGAATCTGACTTGCTCAAACCCATTGTGGCGCAAATCAACGATGAGATGCAATTAGAAGAGAAACGCGCTCCTGGTAAGGACTTCACCGACTTCAAAATGGCTACTCCTACAGGCGCAGTGAAAACACTCTCCAGTTTCGTCAAAGCCAACAAACTCACGCTGGTCGACTTCTGGGCATCGTGGTGTGGCCCTGCCGCAGAGAAATGCCTCACGTGAAGAAACTCTATCAAGATTTCCACAGCAAAGGTTTGGAAATCGTTGGTGTGAGCTTCGACGAGAGCAAAGAAGACTGGACAAGTGCCATCGCTAGTATGGGACTCAAATGGCCTCAACTCTCCGACCTCAAAGGATGGCGCAGCGAAGCCGGACAAATCTATGGTGTTCGCAGCATTCCTGCCACACTCCTCATCGATAAAAACGGCAAAATCGTAGCTTTCGGTTTGCGTGGTGCAGAACTCGAAGCAAAAGTAGCCGAACTCCTCAAGTAATCTTTTTATTGATGGGAAATGCTCCTCGAAGGACAACACGCTCAACGACAAAGTCAGACAGAAAAGTCCCCACAGTGGACAATCCTTCACTGAAGAGCATCCCTGAAACGCTCATTCATCACACAATTATAACACGATGAAACATAAACTCTCCCTCCTCCTCCTCACCTTCATCGCAAGCTTACTCTCTGCCGCGGCTCAGGTGCACTTCAGCGTTTCTTATAAGCGCGTCAGTCCCACGGAGATAGACATCGTCTTCACCGGTAAAATGGACAAAGGTTGGCACGTCTATGGCGCAAACATCGGTGCAGGTGGTCCCACTGCTGCCACCTTCGGCACAGACAACCTCAAAGGCGTTCGCGTCGTAGGAAAACTCAAAGAAGGTCCTGGTTTGAAGCACAAACAAGACCCCATCTTTGAAATGCCCGTCACCTATTTTGAAGGCTCAGCGCAGTTCACACAACGCGTAGAAATCCTCGAAAAGGACTACAACCTCAAAGGTTATCTCAAATATGGTGCCTGCAACGACGAAAACTGCTTGCCTCCCACCAGCATCGACTGCGCAGTGAAAGGTACAGACGGCCCTGCCAAAGGCGCAGCTGCCGCCACTGATAAAAAAAAAGCAGAGGCGGAAGTAGCAGCAACAAAAGCCGTTGATGTTGACCCCATCGATGGTTTGGTAGACACCGTTGCCAAAACACAAGAAAGTGCAGAACTTCTGCCTTCCACCTCTCAAGAAGAAGCAAGCACGGCAACTCTCGACTCTGCCACGCTCCGCAAAATCTACGAACCCTCCATCGAAGCCCTCAAAGCCTATGGCGATGGTAACCACACCGACCAAAGCCTTTGGGTCATCTTCGGACTCGGATTCGTAGGTGGTCTGCTCGCCCTCGTCACTCCCTGCGTGTGACCCATCATCCCCATGACAGTGAGCTTCTTCCTCAAGCGCAGTGGAGATCGCAAAAAAGCTCTTCGCGATGCCTTCACCTATGGAGCCTCCATTGTCGTCATCTACGTAGCACTTGGCGTCATCGTCACCTCCATCTTCGGAGCATCCGCGCTCAACGACCTCTCCACGAATGCCATTTTCAATCTGCTCTTTTTCGCAATGCTCGTAGCCTTCGGCACATCATTCTTAGGCGGATTTGAAATCACCCTTCCCTCCAAGTGGAACAATGCCATCGACTCTAAAGCCTCCAACACCACGGGATTGTTGAGCATCTTCCTCATGGCATTCACCTTGGCTTTGGTGAGCTTCTCCTGCACAGGTCCCATCATCGGATTCCTCCTCGTAGGTGTTAGCACCTCAGGTGGCGGAGCCATTGCCCCCACTGTCGGCATGCTCGGATTTGCCATCGCCTTGGCACTCCCCTTCACCCTCTTCGCACTCTTCCCTACCCTCTTGAAGAAGACAAGTCGCGGAGGTTCGTGGATGAACAAAATCAAAGTCACCCTCGGTTTCTTGGAATTAGCCTTCGCCCTCAAGTTCTTCTCCGTTGCCGACTTAGCTTACGGCTGGCGCTTGCTCGACCGCGAAACATTCCTCGCCATTTGGATTGCACTCTTCGCACTTCTGGCTTGCTATCTTTTCGGATTCATCAAATTCCCCCACGACGACGAAACAGAACGCAAAACCACCGTGCCCTCATTCCTCCTCGGCATAGCCTCACTCGCCTTCTCCATCTATATGATTCCCGGTCTCTGGGGTGCGCCCACCAAAGCAGTGAGTGCCTTTGCCCCCCCCATGAGCACCCAAGACTTTAACCTCGACGCTGTCAAAGTTGAAGCCAAATTCACTGACTACGAGAAGGGAATGGCATACGCACGCCAAGTAGGCAAACCCGTCCTCCTCGACTTCACCGGTTTTGGTTGCGTGAACTGCCGCAAGATGGAAACAGCCGTTTGGCGCGATGCACGCGTGCGTGACCGCATCAACAAAGACTATGTGCTCATCTCACTCTATGTAGACGATAAAACCGCACTCCCCTCTCCCATCGAAGTGCAAGAAAACGGCAAAACCACCACGCTCCGCACCGTTGGCGACCGTTGGAGCTATCTCCAGCGCAACAAGTTTGGTGCGAATGCACAACCCTTCTACATCCCCCTCGATGGCGAAGGACAACCCTTAGGCCCAAGCCGTAGCTACAATGAGAATGTCTCCGAATATGTTAAGTTCCTCGATAACGGACTTAAAGCTTACAACAAATAATCGCATCCACTGCTACTGGTGTATCTGGTGATTTACCACCAACACCCAGTTTACTTCATAGATTTCCACTTTCAGCGACTGTGTCAAAATCCTTTGGCACAGTCGCTTTGCGCATCTCCACCACTCCCCTCAACAACCCCACGACTCCCCATTTCATCGAAGTTGAAAATCCCCACATTTTCGATTCGTTTCTGCCCTATCTTCTCAAAAATCATTACCTTTGCAGTATGACAGAAGACACCTTCGACATTCGTTCCGAACAACAAGCTCCGGCAGTGACCGAGCGCGACTTTGAAAATGCCCTGCGCCCCCTTTCCTTTGACGATTTCACCGGTCAAAGCAAAGTGGTAGAAAATTTGCGCATCTTTGTGGAAGCCGCACGCCGACGCGGAGAGCCCCTCGACCACACCCTCCTACATGGTCCTCCTGGATTGGGTAAGACCACCCTTTCCAACATCATTGCCAACGAACTCCAGGTGGGTTTCAAACTCACCTCAGGTCCAGTGCTCGACAAACCCGGAGATTTGGCAGGATTGCTCACCTCGCTTGAGCCCAACGACGTGCTTTTCATCGACGAAATCCATCGTCTTTCGCCCGTAGTCGAAGAATATCTCTATTCGGCCATGGAGGACTATCGCATCGACATTATGATAGACAAAGGCCCCGCCGCACGCTCCATACAGATAGACCTCAATCCCTTCACCCTCGTAGGCGCCACCACACGCAGCGGTTTGCTCACCGCTCCCCTACGAGCGCGCTTCGGCATCAACCTCCACCTCGAATACTACGATGCTTCAACGCTCAAAGACATCATCCAACGCTCCGCACATCTTATGGGGGTAATGATTGATCCCAAAGCCGCTGCTGAGATTGCAGGACGTTCGCGAGGAACACCCCGTATTGCCAATGCCCTCTTGCGCCGTGTGCGCGATTTTGCCCAAGTCAAAGGCAACGGCAGCATCGATGTGCCCATAGCGCGCTATGCTCTCGAAGCCCTCAACATCGACAAATATGGTCTTGACGAAATCGACAACAAGATTTTGCTCACCATCATCGACAAATTCAAGGGAGGTCCTGTGGGCGTGAGCACCATCGCCACCGCCATTGGCGAAGATCCCGGCACAGTGGAAGAAGTCTACGAACCCTTCCTCATCAAAGAAGGTTTCATTCGCCGCACCCCTCGCGGTCGCGAAGTCACCGAACAAGCCTACACTCACCTCGGACGCACTCCCGAATATGGCAGTCCCGCAGCCCCTGAACCCACCTTGTTTTAACAACTCAAATTCAGTGGGAGCAAGTTTTTTTCTAGAGAATCTAAGGTTCTAGGTCTTCTAGAGCTTCTAGGTCTTCTAGTCCGCCTAGCCTCTCCAATCCCCAAGCAATGATCACATTCAACAGTCTTAGTCTTCCCATCCCTGCGCTAGATGTTCGCACAGAAGAAGCCTGGTTGCGACGCGTAGCCGCCCAACACGAGCGAAGATTGGGAGAAATCAACTACATCTTTTGCAACGACGAAGAGATACTCGCCACCAATCGCCAGTATCTCCAACACGACTATTACACCGACATCATCACCTTCGACTATAGTGCCGGTGCAGTTCTTGCCGGCGACCTCTACATCTCGCTCGACACCGTGCGCACCAATGCAGAAATGCTAGGAAAAAACTACGATGACGAACTCCACCGCGTGCTCGTTCACGGTGTGCTTCACCTCGTAGGCATCAACGACAAAGGGCCCCGGCGAACGCGAAATTATGGAAGCCGCTGAAGATGCCGCCCTCGCTCTGCGCTAAATCCATAGCATCGTCCCAACTCAACAGCAATCGCCACAGCAAAACTTGTCTGCAAACGGCAAAGAAAATCTGTGCAACATCTTGGCTATGTCGGCCGTTGGCCGTATCTTTGCAATGTGGATGGGCGCGCACCCAATAGGCAAAGCCTACAGCGCAAGCACATAACCCACAAGAAACTCAATAAAACCTCATATAACTCTTATGAAAAGAATCGTACTTCTCCGCCACGGCGAAAGCCAATGGAATCTTGAAAACCGCTTCACTGGTTGGACAGACGTAGACCTCACCGAAAAAGGTATGGGTGAAGCCCGCAAAGCTGGTGAACTCCTCAAGAAGGAAGGCTTCAAGTTTGGTATGGCCTACACTTCCTACCTCAAGCGCGCCATCAAGACCCTCAACAACGTGCTCGACTCAATGAACGAGGACTGGATCCCCGTGCAAAAGAGCTGGCGCTTGAACGAAAAGCACTACGGTATGCTCCAAGGTCTCAACAAGAGCGAAACCGCTGCTAAGTATGGTGAAGAACAAGTACTCGTTTGGCGTCGTAGCTTCGACATCGCTCCTGATGCTATCGCTGAAGACGACAAGGAACGCAACCCCAAATATGAAGCTCGCTACGCTGAAGTGGCTGACGCAGAACTTCCCCGCACCGAGTCTTTGAAAGACTGCATCGGTCGCACACTCCCCTACTGGACCGCTGTCATCTTCCCCACACTCAAAAAGGTGGACGACCTCCTCGTTGTAGCTCACGGCAACAGCCTTCGCGGTGTCATCAAGCACCTCAAGGGCATCAGCGACCAAGACATCATCAGCCTCAACCTCCCCACAGCTCTTCCCTACGTGTTTGAGTTTGACGATGATCTCAACCTTGTGAAAGACTACTTCCTCGGTGATCCTGAAGAAATCAAGAAGCTCCAAGAAGCAGTGGCTAACCAAGGCAAGAAATAAAAAAGTGAGTTCCCCAGCTCCTAACGAGGACTCACTATGAGGACACTCCCCTAGGAGCTAAATCACTTACTTTCTTCACAAAGAGGCTGTGTCAAAACATCTTGTTTTGATGCAGCCTCTCCTTATAGGAAAATCACGCACTGCAACGACTCTCGCTTGCTTCCCCCAACAACATACCCTGCGCGACAATCCACACACTTCTACCCTCTGGGGCAACGCATATGAAATTCTCTTCCCAACTTCCTTCCCTTCCCGGCATACTCTTCATTGCTCTCCTAGCAGGAGCCGCCACCGCCTTGAGCACCCTTCCCTTTTTCCAACACCTATCCTTCTCTCCCCTCATTGTCGGCATCCTCATCGGCATCCTCTTTGCCAATACCCTCGGCCGATACCTCCCCGAACAATGGCGCAGCGGACTCAAGTTTTGCAGCAAACGCATCTTGCGCATCGGTATCATCTTCTTTGGATTCCGACTCACCCTCAACGACGTGGCACAAGTGGGACTCTCCGCAGTAGCCCTCGATGCCATCATCGTCTGCTCCACCCTCGGACTCGGTATCCTCGTGGGGAAGTGGCTCAAAATGGACAAAGAAACCACCCTGCTCACCTCCTCGGGCAGTGCCATTTGTGGCGCAGCTGCCGTGCTAGGCGCAGAAACCACTCTCAAATCTGAAGCCTACAAAACTGCAGTGGCCGTTTCCACAGTGGTTCTCTTCGGCACACTCTCTATGTTCCTCTATCCCCTCTTGTATCGCAACGGATTCTTCCCCCTTTCACCTCGCGAAATGGGACTCTACACCGGTTCCACAGTCCACGAAGTGGCACACGTTGTGGGTGCTTCCAATGCCATGGGAAAAGACGTGGCCGAAGTGGCTGTGATTGTCAAAATGATACGCGTCATCATGCTCGTTCCCGTGCTCCTCTGTTTCAGTTGGTTCGCACGTTCCAGCAGTAAAACCTCCACCTCAGGACAACGCAAACTCGTCATCCCCTGGTTTGCCATTCTCTTCCTCTGCGCCATCGCCCTCAACACCCTCCTCGCGCTCACCCCAGCAGTGACAACCCCCATCCAAACTCTCGACAACTTCGCGCTCACCATGGCCATGACCGCTTTGGGTTGCGAAACAACGCTCGACAAATTCCGTCAAGCCGGTTGGCGTCCCTTTATTTTAGCACTCGTGCTCTATGTTTGGCTCGTGTTGGGAGGATTCTTGGTGGTCAAAGGCCTTTCTTGGGCAGGTTTCATCGCCTAATCTAGAAAATATAGCAACAACAAACACCCTCATTATGAAGAAATCACTCTTTTCCATCCTTTTCTTGGGTATGAGTGCCATCGTGGCCTCAGCCCAAAACGTGTTTCCCACACCATATGTGTCGCTCACCAGCAAAACGCCCATTGCGTTGTCATCCCCCAAGGCTGATATTATGAGGCAATCTTACACCTCCGATTTTACTACGCTAGAGTCACCACAAACTTTGTTCACCACAACAACGACCGAAGCTTCACACCAACAACATACTGACGGCCAGCGTCGCAAGTTCCGTCCCCATTTAGCAGGCATTGCCGATATCGGCATCGGCACAGCCCTCGATTTCAACCTCACCATTGGTTCACAACTCACCTCTTTCTTCTACTTAGGCGCTGGTCTCAACACGATATATTGGCACGATGGATTCATTAAGCAGAATAACAGAGCCGACATCAATGCCATCATCAATCCTCGTTTTGAAATCCCCTTCCGCTCAAACATCATCCCCTTCGTAGACTTAAAGACAGGTATTGCTGCCACTCACAAACACGGAGCATTCGTCTCCCTCAGCACAGGATTGCAGCTAGACAATTTCCTCATCGGCGTTGGATATACCATACAAACCACCAATGAAGAATACACTGACTACACTGTAGGTGGTGGTGGTATAGGCACTTACTACACCAACTACGCTTACGAGGGTTTCTCCCTCCGTATGGGGCTGAAATTCTAGTCCTCCATCCAAACAGCCGGCAAGTCCAGTGAAAACAAAAGTGTGAAAATACCTATAATTCACTCTCTCACGTGCGCGCGTACGCGCGCCCTACAGGAGTTTTTGTGTTTTTGCTGTCACAAGTGTCACACATTGCAGCATAGTCACAGCATAGTCAACTCATTATCAAACTATTAAGTAGACCCTTTAACATCTATCTAGGTTTTACCGGCAGACAAAGGGGAAATGAGTACAAAAATAACACGTTGTTTTGGATAAAACGACACGTCACTTTTCATAAAACGATACGTCGTTTGAAGTAAAACAACACGTCACTTTTCACAAATCAGCCCAAGGGGGATGGTGACACTTGTGACAGCAAAAAATGCAAACTCCCTGTAAGAGGGGCGTATGCTGCGCGCACGCTACACGCGCGAGAGGGAGACAGGTACACACGCTTTCGGCAGTTATCGCTAATAGGAGAAATTGGCGACTGCATCGCAGTGAAACACATCCGTATTGCAATATGAGAATAGCATTCTCGTGTTGTAGAAAAATTTTTTGTCACTTTTCTGCGTTTTTTTCACTCATCAGGGCAATATCTACCCATATACTTGTAGAGGGCGCATCGAAAAAGGTGCAGCACTTCATCACATTTCTACTTACACGGCGAAGGCCACACCAACATATCACGCAAGAAAATCTTGCACACCTTCCTCCTCTCTCACGATTGAGAGAGAACCTCTCGGCAAATTGACGATTCAACTCGTTTGGTCGAGAGCAACAGAATAATAAACCCAAATCTAGGTGTATTCTCACAGGAAGTGGGAAAAACATTGGTCACCTCGAAATAAATCAGTAAATTTGCGGCGCAAAGATTGCACACTTTCCCCAATAGTGAGCTAAGAAGAAAACGAGTCGGGAGAAAGGTTGCTTGTGGTCAGGGCAACAATCGCGGCCCGTCCATCGTCAATGACAAACAAACGCACTAAAAATATGAGTGAACAACAAAAGAAAATCAAGCAGCTTGTAGAGCTTCGCGCAAAAGCCCGTCTCGGCGGTGGCGAAGTAGCAATCGACAAGCAGCACGCTAAGGGCAAAGCAACAGCACGTGAACGCATCGCCCTTCTCGTAGACGAAGGTAGTTTTGAAGAACTCGATATGTTCAAACTACATCGCTGCCACGACTTCGGCATGGAAAAGAAACACTTCTACGGTGACGGCGTGGTGTGTGGTAGTGCCACCATCAACGGCCGTTTGGTGTATCTCTATGCGCAAGATTTCACAGTCAATGGCGGTTCGCTCTCCAAGACCATGGCTGAGAAAATCTGCAAAGTGCAAGACCTCGCTGTGAAGATGGGCGCACCCTGCATCGGACTGAATGACTCTGGTGGTGCTCGTATCCAAGAAGGTATCAACGCTTTGGCTGGTTTTGCCGACATTTTCCAACGCAACATCGAAGCTTCGGGTGTGGTGCCTCAAATCTCTGGTATCTGCGGCCCTTGCGCTGGTGGTGCTGTTTACTCTCCTGCTTTGACCGACTTCATCGTGATGCTCGAGGGCGTGAGCTACATGTTCCTCACGGGCCCCAAAGTGGTGAAGACGGTGACGGGCGAAGAGGTGACACAAGAAGAACTTGGCGGTGCAAGTGTGCACACCAAGAAGAGCGGTGTGGCACATTTCAGTGCAAAGACTGAAGAAGAATTCGCAGGTCTCATCCGCCGTTTGCTTTCTTTCCTCCCCCAAAACAACCGCGAACGCGCTCCTCGCGTGGAATGCACTGACCCCATCGATCGCAAAGAAGCACTCCTCAACGAAATCATCCCCGACAACCCCAACATGGCATACGACATGTATGAAGTGATTGGCGCAGTGGTGGACAATGGTGAGTTCCTCGAAGTGCAACGCGATTTTGCACAAAACATCATCATCGGTTTCGCTCGCTTCAACGGTCAGAGCGTGGGTATCGTGGCCAACCAACCTAAGGTTTACGCAGGTGTGCTCGATGTGAATGCTAGCCGCAAGGGTGCACGCTTCGTACGTTTCTGCGACGCCTTCAACATCCCCATCGTGAGCTTGGTAGACGTGCCTGGTTTCTTGCCTGGTACGGGTCAGGAATACAACGCTGTCATCTCCAACGGTGCGAAGTTGCTCTACGCTTACGGCGAAGCTACTGTGCCTAAGGTGACTGTAAACCTCCGCAAGAGCTATGGTGGTTCGCACATTGTGATGGGTAGTAAACAACTCAAGACCGACGTGAACTATGCTTGGCCTTCTGCAGAAATCGCTGTGATGGGTGCTAGTGGTGCTGTGGCTATCCTCAGTGCTAAGGCTGCCAAAGAACAAGCAGATCCCAAAGCCTTCTTGGCTCAGAAGGAAAAGGAGTACAACGAATTGTTCACCAATCCTTACAAGGCTGCTGCCGAGGGTTACATCGACGATGTAATCGAACCTCGCAACACTCGTTTCCGCATCTGCCGCGCACTCGAGCAAATTGCAAGCAAACGACAGCCGTCCTGCTAAGAAACACGGCAACGAACCGCTCTAATGAGCACGAATCAATGTCTGTTGGTGGTGACTGTGCCACATCAATGGTGGCATAGTCTCAAACAGACAACGAATCGCTCTAATTTTTAGACGACAATGAAAGTATTTGAATATAACTTTGGTGGACGTGCGGTGCGCATCTCGCTGAGCGAGCAACAAGGCACCATCGTTGCGGTGGAAGAAGATGGCCAAAAATATCAGCCTTCTGAAGCAGAAATGCCACTCTATGCAGGCCTCATCAGTCTTGCACTCGCACAATATGACTGCGAAGAAGTGCACGACGAAGAACCAAGCGTGCTGACCTTTAAGGCGCAACCAACGGTGTGGAACGATCCCGCATTGCAGTTCACTCAAGACTCATTTTCCAATAGATAATCCATAATGAGAACATATAGTTACACGATCAATGGTGCACGCTATGACGTGACCATCGAATCGCTCCGCGACCAAGTGGCGAAACTCAATGTCAATGGTGTCGCTTTTGATGTGGAAATCCTCGGTGCTCCCCTCTCTGAAGGCGATCTTCCCGAAGTGGCTGCAGCTGCGGCTCCTGCAGCTCCCGTAGCGGCTGCTCCTAAAGCTGAATCAGCTCCTGCGGCTCCTGCGGCCAAAGGTGCCGCTGGTGCAGGCGAACCAGTGAATGCTCCTCTCCCTGGTGTGGTGACCAAAGTATTGGTTGCTGCGGGTCAGGCTGTGAAGAAGGGCGACACTGTGGTGGTGCTCGAAGCAATGAAGATGGAAAACAACATCACCGCAGAGTGCGACGGCACAGTGACGGGTATCTGCGTAGCTGCTGGCGACAGTGTGCTCGAAGGCACTACTCTCCTCACCATCGGATAATCCGCAATCGGTCATTAGCCCGTAATAGTGCTACATATGCCGCATTTTGCGTGGCTCAACCTACAAAAAAGCCTCTTGCTTCACCGCAAGGGGCTTTTTTAACCCAAATAGGTCATTAGATCCTGGACAGATTTTATTTGATTGTTGAGCAGATGGTTGGTTGTGAGTTTGAAAGCGTAGCGAGCTACGTCGAAAACAAACAAGAAACAAGATGCCAACAAGGAAATGAAAGATGGCAAGAAGTTATTTTATCAATAATCAGGGTCACTATAACGCTCCAATGATTGATTAGGTATAATACAAAAGGCGCGACACACCCTCCGTATGTCTCGCCTTTCGTATTAATCATTATGCGTGAAGAAGTATAGTATTCTCTATGTGTGTGCACCATTCTTGATTCAAGGCTTTACAAGCCATATTTTCAACAGTTGTTCAAGCAAACCACCGAGAAATCATACTCTTAAAGCATTATCACGAAAACAGCCCCTATTAGTGGCTACGTAGGCTGCTACTAATGAGTAGAACGCACGCCAACAGCACAAGAAGCACTGGATAAACGAACACCTCAATGGGTGCGCCAATTTCAGGGTTGGATGAAGAGAGTTGTTGCATAAAAGAGTACCAGAAAAACACTAGAGGAAGCATTCCCAATACCCAAACCACCACTTCAGCAATAAGCAGTCGACTACGAAAACGACGTTCTTGTTCGCTCTCAGTTTTGACAAGGAAAGGTCCCCAGATAGCCCCAAAGGGCAGGATCAATCCCAACAACGTCCACAAAATCATTTTTACAGTAGGTTTCATAAGCTTGTTATTTGGAGAAAAATTAGAAATATAACATACAAAGCCATTTATCATTAAATATCAATTACCTCATAATTAAACCGAGAACCTCATTACCGGCTTAATGTAGTTACATCGAACAATCCTTATTACACGTTGCAACATTGAGGAACTGAACAGTTGCAAATGTATAGAATTTAATCTTTCCTCCCAAACAAATATCCAGCATTCTACAAAAAAACTCTCAACTTTAACAAACCCCAATCTAAACTAGACGAAACTTACCAAACGAGCAACTACAATTTACACATAAAACAAAAAACAAGCAAAACAAAAACACAAAGACAGATTTCCGACTAATTCCATTACACATTCAATTTGTCCTAAGGTAGTACACAGCCTTTTTTAACGTGCAAAAGACAACGGAATTCTGTCAAAGTCGTAATTTTGCAACCAACTTGCGGTGCTGTCCGCAAATTTTGAATCCCAATCGGTCATTAGACTGTTATAGTTCTGCATCGAATGACCTATTTGGGTAAAAACTCTACACTATTATGACGGTTCTTGCATTCACTTTCATTCTCCTCTTCGGAGCTTTTGCTGCTGGTCTTTTGGGTTCGCTCACCGGACTGGGAGGAGGTGTGGTGGTCATTCCCCTACTGACACTGTGTTTTGGCATCGATTTCCACTACGCAGTTGGGGCGGCTTTGGTGGCATCCATCGCCACTTCTAGCGGTTCGGGGTCGGCTTACGTGAAAGAAGGCATCACTAACATCCGTTTGGGAATGCTGCTCGAAATTGCCACAACGATTGGGGCGGTGATTGGCGCAGCAGTGGCTGTATATTTCAACAACAGCGTGCTGGCGGTCATCTTTGGTGTGGCGCTCACGACTACTGCACTGGCGCAACGACGCAAACACGCTGACCACTCCAACGTGCAAGGCAGCGAGATGGCGCGCAAACTCAAACTCTATGGCAATTATCCTTTGCCCGATGGCACAAAACAGGCTTATCAACTCACCAACGTGGCCGGTGGGTTCTCGGTGATGGCGTTAGCAGGCTTTTTGTCGGGCATCCTCGGCATTGGTTCGGGTGCGCTGAAGGTGATTGCGATGGATGGTTGTATGAAAGTACCGTTCAAGGTGAGTACCACAACCTCAAACTTCATGATTGGTGTGACGGCTTGCGCCTCAGCCGTGGTCTACATTCAGCGAGGTAACATTGTGCCAGGCATTGCTTTCCCAGTGATGATTGGTGTATTGGCGGGTGCGCTCACTGGTGCGCGCTTGTTGAAGAAAATGAACGTGAGTTTGCTCCGCAAAATCTTCTTCTATGCTATTTTGGCGGTAGCCATCAACATGATTTACATGGGTTTTTCAGGAGGATTGCGCTAAGGATTCTCTGAAAATCGCATTATTATGGTCTACTCGTGCTTCGTTGCAACGGTAGACGCAACGAAAACAAGACTTCTCCACACCTTTTCAAAGAACAAACGATATGGATATCCAACAACTCATCGGCAATACCCTGCGTTGGGGCGTGATTCTGGCTTGTCTTTTGGCGAGTATTGGGGGCATCTATTACTTGCTACAACACGGACTGGACACGGTGCCCGACTATCGCCATTTTGACGATGTTTCCGCTGCAGCGCAGAGTAACATCACGACTTTCAATGGTTTGTGGCAAGGCATTCTCCATGGTGACGCAGCGAGTTGCATACAAGTGGGCGTTATAGTGCTCATCCTCACTCCCGTGGCGCGCGTGGTGCTGTCTTTGTTTGACTTCATCGTGGAACGAGATTGGCTCTATATGGCGATTACCGCGTTGGTATTAAGCATCATCGTGAGCAACTCCCTCGGTGGGGTGCACCACTAATCGAGATGTATCTATCTGACCGTTTTTTCAAGAAGCAAGATAGTTCTATCAGTTGGGTTCATCACCAAATTCGATATATCATTTATCTTGTTTGTTCACTAAATTCGATTTATCACACACTCTAATTACGCTATTTTCATATGAAAAAATGTATTTTCTTAGCTCTCGCAGCTATGGTTGCGCTTTTGCCTGCTTCTGCAAAGGAGAAACCAACCTTTGATCCTAACCAAGCAGCTACTTTTGGTGCGCATATCTCTGCTGGATATGGCATTGCACTCGGTGTTCAAGCTCAATATAATCTCGACGAGCCTATCCGTCTTGAAGGACATGTATCCACTACACTTGCTGATTTCCCTTATATTATTTTTGGTGTGAATGGTCACTACCTCTTCCCCATGAATAAACAAATCACACTCTACCCAATCGTCGGAGTAGAAGCAGGTTTGGGAAATGCTCCTGGCTACATTGGGGCTAACTTTGGCGGTGGTGCACAATTGGAACTCACCAACAATATTTCCTCACCACAGAATTGACTGGAATCATCAGCCGTGCTTCTACTGGTCGTCTGACGGTGGGTATGCACTATCGTTTCTAATCAACAAAATTGGAGGAAAAGAGGCTCAAACGTCAAGAGATGCTTCTTTAACCTTCCTCTTCTATTTCGTCTTCTCAAGACTGCGTCAAAACAGAATTTGGCGCAGTCTTGCTTGTTTTAAAAGAGATTTTCCCACAAAATGTAAGGAATAGACGATGAAACAACGATATTTAGAACCATTGTGGGAGGAAAACAAAAAAAACTTTGTATTTTTGCACGATAGTAGGTAGTTCTGCCTATTGAATATGACGAACCAATGAGTGCTCGTTCTGAAAATGGGACACAAAGAACGCATTCCTACTTTTTTATCACTGTAATCTCTATTCGCAACAGGTGTAACCAACACATCCGTGCCACAATGAAACAGTTCAAACTCATCAACAACATCGCAGGTTGGCTCGTGTTTCTCATCGCAGCCTTTACCTACATCTCGACAGTAGAACCCACGGCTTCGTTCTGGGACTGTCCTGAGTTTATCACTACTGCCTATCGCCTAGAAGTGGGTCACCCCCCCTGGTGCTCCTTTCTTTATGCTCACGGGCAAGTTCTTCTCTCTCTTTGCTTCAAGTCCGGAACAGGTGGCTTATTGGATCAACGTGATGAGTGCTACACTCTCCGCGTTCTGTATCTTGTTCCTATTCTGGAGCATTACGCACTTGGCGCGCAAACTCATCTGCACGGACGGTGTGGTGAACAGCGTGGCACAGACCATCACCATCATAGCTTGTGGTGTGGCTGGTGCTTTGGCTTACACTTGGAGCGACACTTTTTGGTTCTCTGCCGTGGAAGGTGAGGTTTATGCCTACTCTTCTATGTTCACCGCGTTGGTGTTTTGGCTGATTCTCAAATGGGAAGACAATGCAGACGCTCCTCATTCTGACCGCTGGCTCGTCCTCATCTTCTATCTCACAGGTCTTTCCATCGGTGTCCACTTGCTCAACCTCCTTTGCTTGCCTGCCATCGTGTTGGTGTATTACTACAAGAAGTATCCCAACGCAAATCTCAAAGGTTCGCTCCTCGCACTCGGTTTGAGCATCGTGCTTGTCGCAGCCGTGCTCTATGGTGTCGTACCAGGCATTGTGAAAGTGGGCGGCTGGTTTGAGTTGTTCTTTGTGAACACAGTCGGTTTACCTTTCAACACAGGTTTGGTGATTTACATCCTAGCCTTGATTGGCGTGGTGGGTGCTGCAATTTGGAGCACCACACAACAACGTCGTGAACTTGCCATCGGACTCTACCTTGCGAGCGTGGCGATGTTGGGTATTCCTTTCTATGGTAAGGGTATCGTGGGACCTCTCCTCATTGGTGCTGTGGTTCTGGCACTACTTGGCGCACTCCTTTATTGGAAACGCAACGGAGAATACGTGGTGCGCAAACGCGCGCTCAACACTTCACTGTTGTGTATGCTGATGCTGATGATTGGTTACTCCACTTATGCGGTGATTGTCATCCGCTCCGTGGCGAACCCTCCGATGGATCAAAACTCTCCTGAAGACATCTTCTCTCTCGGCACTTATCTCAACCGTGAACAATACGGCACAAAACCTCTCCTCTATGGTGAAGCCTACACTTCGCAAGCTGTGGGATATACCAAAGAAGAGACTGTGCAACGTCACGAGAAGAAAGATACCAACGAACCTGACCGCTACGACGTGGTGGAGGTGATGGGACAACCTGTGTTCCCCAGTGCGCAAAAGATGCTCTTCCCCCGCATGCACTCACGCAAACACGCTGGTCTCTACAACGAATGGCTCGGTGGTGTGGAAACAAAGTCGGTGGATGTTTCTGGCGAATATGAGGGACAACCTTATAGTTTCGCAGGAGAAATGCCTACGCAAATGGACAACCTCCGCTTCTTCCTCTCCTATCAAATCAACTTTATGTACTGGCGCTACTTTATGTGGAACTTTGCCGGTCGTCAAAATGACGTTCAAAGTTATGGAGAACTGGAACACGGACAATGGATTACGGGTATTCCCTTCATCGACAATGCACTCTACGGTGATCAGTCACTCCTTCCCGATGATTTGAAAGCAAACAAAGGACACAATGTGTTCTATTGCTTACCCCTTCTCCTCGGTTTAGCAGGTCTTTTCTGGCAAGCTTATCGCGGAAAGAAAGGTATCCAACAGTTTTGGGTAGTCTTCTTCCTCTTCTTCATGACAGGACTAGCCATTGTACTCTATTTGAACCAAACACCTAGCGAACCTCGTGAACGTGACTATGCTTATGCTGGTTCGTTCTATGCGTTCGCCATTTGGATTGGTTTGGGTGTGGCAGCCATCGTCGAAGGTCTTCGCCGTGTGAAAGTGCCTCATCTCGCAGCTGCCGGCATTGCTTCTGTCATTGCAGTGGCTATTCCGCTGCAAATGGTGAGCCAAACTTGGGACGACCACAACCGCTCAGGACGCACTGCCGCTCGCGACTTTGGTTTGAACTATCTCAACTCTCTTGATGAAAAGGGAAATCCTGTTATCTTCACCAATGGCGACAACGACACCTTCCCTCTTTGGTACAACCAAGATGTAGAAGGCAACCGCACCGATGCGCGTGTCTGCAACTTGTCTTACCTCTCCACAGACTGGTATATCGATCAAATGCGTCGTCCAGCTTGGAACAGTCCTGCACTCCCCATCACCTGGAATCGTTGGGAATACGTGGACAATGTGGGTGGACACGATTTCATTCGCATTGAGCCGATGAACGACAAGTTGGAAGAACTCAAGCAACAATTCGCTGCAGAAGGCAAAAAAGTCGACCCATTTGAACTCTCTTATGTGATTGACAACTTCGTGCGCAACAAAGACTTCGGCTTCATTCCCACAGACTCGCTCGTGATGACTGTAGACAAAGCCGCCGTTTTGCGCAGCGGAATGAAATTGCCTAACGGAAAAGACAGCATCCCCGACAAGATGGTGATTTCCCTCAAAGGAAAGCGCGGACTCTACAAGAATGATATGATGATGTATGAGATGCTCGCTCACCACAATTGGACGCGTCCGCTTACATGAGCACGACGCTCGGCAGCGATTCTCAAGCCGGTCTCGAGAAATTCTTGATGCTCGAAGGACTTGCAGCGCGCATCACTCCATTTGCTTCGCAAAATGAGAAAGTAGACACGCAGCGCATGTTCGACAACTTCATGAAGAAGTTCCGCTTCGGCAACATTGCTGACCCCAATGTTTATGTTGACCAAACGATTATGCGTATGTGTCTCACCCATCGTATGCGCATGGTACAACTCGCAGCGCAACTCCTCAAAGAAGGTCGCAAAAACGACGCACTCCTCGTGCTCAACAAGTGCGAACAAGCCTTCCCAGAGCGACAAGTCCCTTACGATTTCTTCTCACTTGGATTTAGCCCCAATGGCAACAAGTTCTTGATGCCCGATGTTTATCGTCAATTAGGACGCACCGCTGACGCACGTCGTCTTCTCGTGGCAGTTGCCAAAAATACAAAGCAATACATCAACTGGGCTAACACACTGTCCGAGAGTCGCCTTGCTTCTTACGGCAACACCTTGATGCAAAAGATGCAAGTACTGCAAATAGCTCTCGAAGGGCTCACAGAAATCAAGGCTCCAGAAGCAAAGGTTTACGACAAGTTCTTGCGAAACCTCGAGCGCACTCCTGCTGGACAAGTGATCATCCAGCGCATGATGGAACGCGAACGCCAAATGCAGCAACAGCAAAGTGCCACGCCTGCAATGCTTGACGAAGCTGAATAATCTCTCCCGAAATTCGCCCCGGACCTTATGTGTCTGGGGCAGATTTCTATCATCGTGACAGCAGTTGCTGCCCCTCAGTTTTGAGTGTACACTATGATCATCGAACAACCCGCTTTTTTCCTCCGTTGGCTCTATCCAAATGCTCTCTGGCGTATGGATCCCAATGAGCATTCGGTCTATCTCACCTTCGATGACGGACCGATACCAGAGGTGACACCTTGGGTGCTCGATGTGTTGGAAAAATACAACATCAAAGCCACATTCTTCATGGTGGGCGACAACATTCGCAAATATCCCGACATATTTGAGGAAGTGCGTCGCCGCGGACATCGACTGGGGAACCACACCTTCAACCACATCTCGGGGCATCTCCACGGCATCAGCAGTTATGTGCGCAACGTGGAGCGTGCCAATGAATATCTCCACACAGACCTCTTTCGTCCACCGCATGGATGGATGAAATGGCGACAATACAATGCCATCTCCAGAAGATATCGCGTGGTAATGTGGGACTTAGTGACCCGTGACTACTCCTCTCACCTCACAGGAAAGGATGTTTAGCCAATGTGCGCCACTATGCACGCAATGGAAGCATCATCACCTTCCACGACAGCATCAAGAGTTACGAGAAACTCCAATACGCGCTCCCCCGAGCCATAGAATGGTTGCTGAAACAAGGTTACGAATTCAAGGTTTTTCCCTAACCCACACCACATCCCTGCCTTCTCTCCCTACTTCCGTGGTTCACTCCACAGTTCTCTCAACACAGACACAACACATGATTCTTTCCTCCAAATACATCAAAGCCGAAGCACAACGCCTCGGTTTTTTTGCTTGCGGCATCTCTCCTGCGCTCCCCATGGACGCAGAGCACGTGGCACGGCGTCAGCAGTGGCTCGACAGTGGTATGCACGGAGAAATGAGCTATCTCGAGCGCAATGAAGACAAACGTCGTGACCCGCGCCTTCTGGTCGAAGGAGTGCAGTGCATTGTTTCTGTTGCACTCAATTACTATACGTTCGTTCCCGAAGAAATCGCACCAGAGTACCACCCAACAGAAGACAAGACAGTAGAAAACACAACAGAACACGCAACATCAACCACCTCCCCCAACACTTTTGATGCAGAAAACACAAACCGCTCGTCCATTTCCCCTGTATCCACAACAAATCCGCGCAGAGAAAGCAAAAAGAACGCTATATTCCCATAGCGCGCTACGCCCGCGGCAAAGACTATCACGACGAGATGAAAGCCCGATTGTTTCAACTTTTAGGAAACATCCGCCAACACCTCATTGACAACGGCCACACCGCAGCAGCCGAACAGTTAGAAACCTCTCGTGTGTTCACCGACACCGCCCCCGTCGACGAACGCTACTGGGCATGGAAATCGGGACTCGGTTGGATTGGGAAAAATTCTCAGTTGATTATCCCCGGAGCTGGGAGTTATTTCTTTCTTGGAGAACTCTTTCTCACGCTCCCTGCCGATACCTTCGACAGTCCCGTGGAGAATCGTTGCGGCACCTGCACAAAGTGCTTGCGTGCCTGCCCTGCACAATGCCTCAGCGAACGAGGATTGGATGCACGCAAATGCCTTTCTTACCTCACCATCGAATACCGCGGAGAAGAACTGCCCGAAGGCACAGGAGAAAAGATGGGAGAAATGTTCTACGGTTGCGACCGTTGCGGAGATGTCTGTCCGTGGAATCGCCTAGCGCGTCCCACCAACATCGAGGCTTTCCAACCCTCCCCTGCCCTCCTCTCAATGACTTGGGAAGATTGGCGCCATCTCACCCTTGAACAATATCGCACCCTCTTCAAAGGTTCTGCCGTAAAACGCGCCAAATACGAAGGATTGACGCGCAACATCACAGCCATTTCCCCTACTACTTCCCCCTCCAGACGTCAATACAACTTCCACAGCCCCTCAATCGCAGACAGAGGATTAGTTCCACCACAACACCGATACAGCGTATTTTCCACCAACGCAAGAAACAATCTATTAAACGCAGGAATATAGAAGGAGGTGGTGCAAATCTTGTTTTTGCACCACCTCCTTTGACAAATCAAATCCTATTGGGATCAACCCAATTTTGCGCGGAGATTTTTGAGCATATCAGTCGTCATCGTGTCCAAATCGAATTGAGGTTTCCAATCCCATTCTGCACGAGCAGCAGAGTCATCCAAACTGTTAGGCCAAGAATTAGCAATAGACTGCTTGAGCGCGTCCACTTGATACTCCATTTCGAAGCCTGGCACTTGCTTTTGAATAGCCGCTAGAATTTCGTTAGGTTCAAAACTCATCGCTGCAATGTTAAAACTATTGCGGTGGATGAGACGATCGGGATTAGCCTCCATCAGTTGCACACAAGCATTCAACGCGTCAGGCATATACATCATATCCATATAGGTACCTGCACCGATGGGACAAATAAACTTTTCACCCTTCACCGCAGAATAGTAAATGTCTACAGCATAGTCCGTGGTACCGCCTCCAGGAGGAGTGACGTAGGAAATGAGCCCAGGGAAACGAACCGAACGAGTGTCTACGCCGTACTTGCGGAAATAATAGTCAGAAAGCAATTCAGTGGTCACTTTGGTGACGCCGTAGATACTGCGCGGACGCTGAATGGTGTCTTGTGGAGTAGCATCTGCAGGCGTTTCGGGGCCAAAGCAAGCAATAGAAGAGGGGGTAAAGACAGAGCAACCATTTTGACGAGCCACTTCGAGAACATTCCAAAGACCATCTACACCGATTTTCCAAGCCAACTGGGGCTTTCCTTCAGCCACAACAGAAAGGAGAGCCGCCAAATTGAACATCGCATCAATTTGGTATTTTTTGACCACAGCATCCAAACAAGCCGCGTCAGTGACGTCACAAATGGCAGCTGGGCCCGATTCGAGCAACTCGCCCTTGGGTTCTGCCCCTTTGATGTAGCCACACACCACAGCATCGTTACCGTAGATGCTGCGTAGTTTCATAGTAAGCTCTGAGCCGATTTGCCCAGTGGCACCAATGACCAAAATCTTTTTCATTGAAATGAGAAGAAAATAAACGTGAGAAGGTGATGAATGTCTGTCGAACCTCGTGCAAGATTTTGCAGGAGATGCAACTGACCTGAATTTTTGCAAAGGCAAAATTACAGAATGCCCACAGAAATACAAAAGAAAAGAGGGGCTTTTTTCTGAGAAATGCACTATTGCTTGGGATATATACGGAATTTATGCAGAATTATACCTTATTTCCGACATTCATTCAAAATCTAACCCAACTCAGGCATTTGATCCCGAATAGATTTCAATGGATTGTTGAGCAGATGGTTGATTGTGAGTTCGAAGGCGTAGTGGGTTACGTCGAGAACGAAAGGGCAACAAGATGCCAACGAGGAAATGAAAGATGACAGGAAGTTCTCTTCTCCATAATGAGCTACACTATAACGGTCTAATGACCGATTTGGGTTTAATATATTGGATTGGCTTTCGCCGTGAAAGTGGAATTGAAGATTGGGAGCGCACAACTTGATTGCGTCCCTAAATATATAGGGGTCGATATAGCCCCAAAGAGGGAAAAATCAAGGAAAAAGTGACAAAATATTTTTCTGCATCATCGTTTTGCGTAGTGTAGATGACAAAACACTGCGTCGTTGTGCTTTTCTTTCTCACGTACGCGTGTACGCGCGCGCATTCCAACAGCGATGTTGATTTTTTGCTGTCACAAGCGTCACACTAGGAGAAAAATTCGGAGAGAAAACAGCTCGAAATTCAGTCGAAATGCAGAAAAATCCCGGAAGAAAAGACACAAAACACGCATTTTGCGCTGCATTTTCAAGTTGATTTCAGAGGGACAATCTCCCCATTTGTTAAAACACATTCGCAATCACATAATAACTAACAGAAAATCAACACCTTACCTCCAAACCTGTGACACTTGTGACAGCAAAAACACAAAAACTCCTGTAACACGCGCGTACGCGTACGCGAGAGAAGGAGTGATTATAGGTGTTTTCACTTTTCCACAAACTCAGTTTTTGATTTCCGTTTCTCCACTAGTCTTTTTTGTCCATCCCATCGTGCATTAAAAACGAGCCGTCACTTTCCATAAAACGACACGTTGTTTTCGTCAAAACATCACGTCGTTTTCCACAAAACAAGCCGTCGTTTTCATCAAAACAACACGTCACTTTTTAGGGCACAACACTTTGATTGGAGAGAAAAGAAACTCCCCAATCCAAGATGTGTGGCACACACAGCACAAAAAAAACATAAAAAAGGATCTGTGTTTGGAGCAATGAAAAGAAAGTTGTAAATTTGTGGCCGAATTACGAACGAGGACAGATTTGACTGCTTGCAACCTCAAGAAAAAATGCTAAAACGATAAGTCACTATCCCCACCCTATGCCATCGACTTGGATGGACATATCGGAGGAAGACTTCAAACATTTTATTCTTGCTCTCGCACACACACTGATTTGTTCCGTTCTGCTTTCGCTATTGCGATGGGCAGACGATTTTGTTTGTACCTACGCAAATCAGTATTTATTTAATCTACCCCTCTCTACAACATCAACCCTATTATGGCATATCTCTTTACCTCAGAATCGGTGTCGGAAGGACATCCCGACAAAGTGGCAGACCAAATCTCTGATGCACTGCTCGACCAATTTTTAGCCTTTGACCCTAGTTCGAAAGTGGCGTGCGAAACGCTTGTGACCACGGGACAAGTGGTGGTGGCTGGCGAAGTGAAATCAGAAGCTTACGTGGATCTACAAGACACGATTCGTCGCACCATTCAACGCATTGGCTACACCAAGGCTGAATATATGTTTGACGCCAATAGCTGTGGCATTTTCTCAGCAATCCACGATCAAAGCGATGACATCAATCGCGGTGTGGAGCGCGAAGCTCCCGAAGAACAAGGGGCTGGCGACCAAGGTATGATGTTTGGTTATGCCAACAACGAGACAGACCGCTATATGCCGTTGCCCCTCTCGTTGGCACACGACATCTTGATTGTTTTGGCCGACATTCGTCGCGAAGGCAAGGTGATGACTTATCTTCGTCCCGACTCAAAGAGCCAAGTGACGGTGGAATATGACGACAACGGCCGTGCGGTGCGCATTGACACCATTGTGGTGAGCACGCAGCACGACGACTTTGTTTCGGCAGAAGAAGCCGGTAGTCAGCAGGCTGCAGACGAGAAGATGTTGGCGCAGATTCGCAAGGACGTAATTGAAATTCTCATTCCTCGCGTGCTTGAACAACGCGTGACTACGCCTGAAGTGAAAGCGCTTTTTGAACAAGCAAAATCACCTATCACGTGAACCCCACGGGCAAGTTTGTGATTGGTGGTCCGCACGGCGACACTGGACTCACGGGTCGTAAAATCATTGTAGACACCTACGGTGGTAAGGGTGCTCACGGCGGTGGTGCTTTCTCTGGAAAAGATCCTTCAAAGGTGGACCGCTCTGCGGCTTATGCTGCGCGTCACATTGCCAAAAACATGGTGGCAGCAGGAGTGGCCGACGAGATGTTGGTGCAGTTGGCTTATGCCATCGGTGTGGCTGAACCCGTGAGTGTGTTTGTGGACACCTATGGCAAGAGCCATGTGGAGTTGAGCGATGGTGAGATTGCAGAACGCGTGAAAAAGCTCTTTGCGCTCCGTCCTCACGACATTGAGAAGAACCTTCGTCTTCGTCAACCCATCTACGAAGAAACAGCTCGCTATGGTCACATGGGTCGCAGCAACCGCGTGATCACCAAAACTTTCCAACCTAAGGGTGAAGAGCCGCGCACGCTCGAAGTGGAACTCTTCACCTGGGAGAAACTGGATCGTGTGGAAGACATTAAGAAGGAATTTGGGCTCAACTAAAAGATGAATATCACTGTTTATGCAGCATCTTCGGGACAAGTGCCTGAAGTTTACACCAAAGCCGCCGCTCAGTTGGGAGAAATCCTGGCCGAGCGTGGGCATACCCTCATCAACGGAGCCGGTCGCACAGGACTCATGGGTGCCACCATCGATGCTTGTTTGGCGAAAGGGGGCAAAGCTATTGGGGTTATTCCACAATTTATGATTGACGAATCGTGGCAACACAAGGGGATGACCGACTTGATTGTGACTCCCAACATGCACGAGCGCAAAACCTTGATGGCAGAGCGTGCCGACGCGTGCATTGCGTGTCCAGGAGGTGTGGGTACCTTGGAGGAATTGCTCGAAGTCATCACGTGGAAACAGTTGGGACTGTTTCTCAAACCCATTGTCGTGCTCAACACTGAGGGATATTTCGACCCTCTTTTGGCACAGTTGGAGCGTTGCGTAGAGCAACAATTTATGCGTAGTGTGCACAGCGACATTTGGAAAGTGGCTGCTACAGCAGAAGAAGCTGTGCAACTCTGCGAGGAAACTCCACTTTGGGACAGTAGCATTCGCAGATTTGCTGCTTTGTAAAACCCCAATCGGTCATTAGACCGTTATAATGCAGTTCATTATGCCCATTGACAGTCTTTCCACAAATAGTTCCAGCGCAACTCGTGCAGTGAGTGGGCGCACCCTGATGCGGCTCCTGGGCTGAAGATGGAGCCGGCAGATTCTGTGCTGAAAGCACAATTCAAAGGGAGATTTTCTTTGCTCCCCCCTCCTCCGCGTCAGCAGCCGCAATTAGACACGCAGTTGCCTATGCAGACGGACAGCGCAACTGATGCGCAGTATTGGAAATTGTTTACGAAGGATGTGAGAAAGCTGTTGGCAACGCACTATCATACCACCCAATTGCAACAAGGAATTTCAGGGATGCCGATAGGCTACGAACTGCGCAATGATGATGTGGTGACCTCTGTGTTACTCCTCAGTTTTGTGATTATGGCGTGGGTGATTGCGGCTTCGTGGAGATTTCTGCGCATTTCCATCAAAGACTTCTTCTACCACCGCACGCGTCACAATCTCTTCATTGACCGTGCAGACACGGTGTTGCGCGGACGATTTTTCTTGGTGCTACAAACAAGCTTCTTGCAAGGACTCTTGTTTTTCGGCTTTGTGCAGTCGATGCTTCCAGAATTGTTTGAAGGCATTTCTCCCTATCTGTTGTTGTCGATTTCAACACTCATTATCTTGGGATATTATGGTGCAAAAATAGTACTTTATCGATGGGTGAACAAGGTGTTTTTTGCGAGCGACAGCAATCAGGCGTGGAACAACTATTATCTGGTTTCGATCCTCACAACGGGAGCACTTTTGTTACCCCTCACGCTTTTGGTTGTCTTCTTTGATTTATCCTATCGAGAAGCGATAATTGCCTACATTTTGCTTTTGTCAATTATCAAAATGCTATTACTCTATAAGTGTTACCGCACATTTTTCAAAGGCGTAGTAGGCTATTTGCACATTATTTTGTATTTTTGCGCCCTAGAAATTGTACCCTACATACTTCTCGGAGGAACGCTCATAGGCGTGGCCTATCGCAATGCTACCCTCCTGTAGTTTGCAACGAGATGAAACAGTTCTTCTCTAAACACTCTAACCTTTCACGATGATCAAGAAAATTCTTGTTTCGCAACCCGCACCCGCCACAGACAAATCCCCCTATCACGATATAGCAAAAAACTTGGGCGTTGAATTTACGTTCCAGCCTTTCGTGAAGGTCGAAGGCCTAGAGGCTCGTGAGTTTCGCAGCCAAAAGGTGAACATTCTCGATCACACCGCCATTGTGTTCAATTCACGCAATGCAATTGAGCATTTCTTTCATCTTTGCAAAGAACTTCGCATCACGTTGCCTGAGGATATGAAGTATTTTGGGATTTCGGAGAAGGTGATTCTTTACATCCAAAAGTTTGTGCAATATCGCAAACGCAAGGTGTTCTTCAGTCCAAGTGGACATTGGCCTGATTTGCTCACCGTGATGGCAAAGCACAAAACGGAGAAATATCTGGTGCCTCTGTCTGAAGGTACTTCGCTGGAAATTGCAGGACAACTCGACCAGAAGAAATCAAACATACAGAGTGTGCAATGTTTCGCACGGTAGAAGCGGAACTTGACCCTGAAACTTTCCAAAACTATGATATGATTCTCATTTTCACGCCTGTGGGAGTACAGAGTCTTCTTCACAATGTCCCCAACTTCAACCAAGGCAACATCCGTTTGGGCTGCTTTGGTGATGCCACGGCAAAAGCTATTGAAGAAGCTGGTTTGCGCGTAGACCTCAAAGTCAGTGGATCTATCGCAGAGAGCCTGGGCAATTTTATCCGCGAAGAAAACAAATAAGTTTTTGTTTCTCTATCATAACGGTGGCCACTTCCTCCACGCTAGTGGACGAGTGACCACCTTTCTTTTTTAGTATAAAGGCTGCATTGTCTTTCTCAAACTAGCTAAGGAGATGCACCTTCTCTTAGAATTACTCCATTTCCTATGGAAGATGAGATGCAATCAATAATGTTGCTCCATCTCTTTTGGAAGATGTGAGGCAACTCTGGTTCCCCAAATACGGATAATTTTCAGTTCCTATGCGTCATAAATTTCCCAAAGCCGAACATCTCTGTCTTAAACGCGACATCGATCAACTGTTCACGGCAGGCACACGCTCGGCTGTGAGTTTTCCTCTTCGTGCTATCGTGCGAAAACGTCCTCACGACGGAAAGTCTCCACGCGTGCAGGTGCTGATTTCTGTGGCAAAACGTCGACTCAGACACGCTGTGGATCGCAATCGTGCGAAACGACAAATTCGCGAAGCTTATCGTCTGAACAAGGAAATTATTGGGGAACAATTGCCTGAAGGTGTGGCGGTTCATTGGGACTTGTATGGGTAGCTGATCAACCTCAAGATAGTGCATTGGTGCAGAAGCGTCTGGTCAGTCTGTTGCACCGAGTGGTGGAAAAGATTGTGCCTTCTACTTCGGAGAAAGATGCGGCTATTCTTGCAGAATCTACAACGAAGACTTCGACTTCTGCAACCGATTTGTCTACTTCTCTAACAGACGCTTCGGTATCTTCTGTTTCGACAGCTGACACATCGAAATCCTCAGCTTCGGCAGACGCTTAAAGACTCTTCGACATCTTCCTCTACCAATGAAGACAACGCTCATTTATTATGATTTTTAGTCGCATCTCTCAGTTTATTTCAACGCTACTCATTCTTCCCATTCGATTTTATCAGCGTTTCATTTCGGTGCACACCCCACCCTCTTGCCGTTTCACCCCAACTTGTTCGCAATATGCTGTTGAAGCCTTGCGCAAACACGGTCCTATCAAAGGGATGTATCTTGCTGTGAAGCGCATTTTGCGTTGCCACCCTTGGGGAGGTCACGGCTACGACCCTGTGCCTTAGCAGGGGAATTTTTGTTTATTTCGCTCTAGTTCTCGAATGAAATATGGTTTGAAGCATACGAAGTTTTTCCGAAAATCGTTTCATTCGAACATCGTTTTAGTTATGGATTTCGATTTCCACACCCATCGTCTTGACATCATTCCAGGTACAGGCATCGTGAGTTTGCCACAAAACATTGTGCGACAGCCTGAAGTGTGGAAAAACTATCCTTCTGCTCAGCAACTCCACCCTGAAGGACGTTATGCAGCAGGCATTCATCCGTGGTGGACGCTTGATGAGGATTTCAAACTTGACGACTATATGGAGAGTTTGCAACAACTCTGGTGCCTGCCACAAGTGGTGCAGATCGGTGAATGTGGGTTCGATCGCCTGCGAGGGGCTTCTCTCGAGGTGCAGTGGAAGGTGTTTTGCACACAAGTGGAAGCCTCTGAACGTCTTGCACTTCCGATGACTCTCCACGTGGTGCGCGCTTTCGATCTGGTGTTGCAAGCCCGCAAAACGCTGCGTCCTCAACAGGTGTGGACCATCCACGGCTTTCGCGGCAAACCTGCACTGGCACAACAATTGCTCAAGGCTGGTTTTGACTTGAGTTTCGGCACACATTTCAACGAAGCGGCTTACCAACTCACTCCTCCCGAGCGTAGGCACCGTGAAACAGACGCTTTAGCTTGATTTTTTTTGGAAAATCTGCAGAAGAAATTCTCTTTTTCTTTTGAATTGTCGAAAGACTGTCGTATATTTGCCTAAAATATATCCAACAATATCCACGAAAAAGAACGAAAACGATATGTTAGACGTAAAGCAACTACTTGCTGAATGCGAAGAACGCATGGAAATGAGCGTGATGCACCTCGACGAAACTCTTTCGCACATCCGTGCGGGTAAAGCTAATATCCACATCCTCGACCAAGTGATGGTAAATTCCTATGGCTCTATGGTACCTGTGAATAATGTAGCTGCAATCACTACGCCCGACTCTCGCACCATCGCCATCAAACCTTGGGATAAAAGCATGTTTGCGCCCATCGAAAAGGCTATCATTGACTCTAATGTAGGTATCATGCCCGAGAACAATGGTGAGGTGATTCGCCTTGGTATTCCTCCGCTCACAGAAGAACGTCGTCGTGATCTCACCAAACAATGTAATCAAGAAGGTGAAGACTCTAAAATCGCTATCCGCAACGTGCGTCGCGATGGTATCGACAAACTCAAGAAGAGCACAAAAGACGGTGTACCTGAAGACGTGGCAAAAGATGCAGAAGCTGATTTGCAAAAACTTCACGACAAAATGATTAAGCGCATCGAAGAACTCTTGACCAACAAGGCTAAAGAAATTATGACAGTGTAAGGCTTCTCGGCTCGATCGCTTTATTTTTCTAATTTATCAAACCCTTCGAGCCCTGGTGCATCGGAGGGTTTGCTTTTCAATCTCCCACAATTTGGCGCAATCATCTAAGTCTACTTCAAAGAAGTCCAAAACGACTTCTAAGAAGCCTCATTCGACAGTAACAACAAATACTCCAACAACAACGTCTTCTTCTGTTTCTACCCCCAAATTAGCGGCTGTAAGCGCGGAAAACTCATCCTCCTTACAACAGTGCCACGGCATTGTCATTCGCAACACTGGAAGCAGCTATATGGTGCGTACCGATGAAGGAAATGTCGTGGAGTGCAGGGTGAAAGGAAACTTTCGCCTGAAAGGCATCCGCACCACCAATCCTGTTGCTGTGGGAGATGGTGTTTCCATTCGTCCGGCTGCAGAGGGAGAACTCGCCTATATCGTTGCCATCGACAATCGTCGTAACTACATCATTCGCAAAGCTTCTAATCTCTCCAAACAGAGCCACATTCTTGCTGCTAACATCGACCGCGTGTTGCTGCTCATCACCGTAGCCCGACCAGAAACGACTACAACATTCATCGACCGCTTCTTGGCTTCTGCCGAAGCTTATCGAGTGCCAGTGACGTTGGTGTTCAACAAAATCGACGATCTCAGCGAGGAAGAACGCGCTACATTGGAGTACCTCACGTGGATTTATCGCGACATCGGCTACGAAGTGTTGCAACTTTCTGCACTTCAAGGTCAGGGTGTGGAGCAACTTGCGCCTTTGCTCACGGAGAAAATCACCCTTTTAGCGGGGCATTCCGGAGTGGGAAAAAGCACACTCATCAACCGTTTGATTCCTAACGCTGGTGCTCGCACTGCTGAGGTGAGTGAAGCTCACGGCACAGGTATGCACACTACCACATTTAGCGAACTCTTCGATTTACCCTCGGGAGGTGGACTCATCGATATTCCTGGCATCAAGGGTTTCGGTACGTTCGACATGGAACCCGAAGAGATTGCGCACTATTTCCGTGAGATATTCCGCATCAGTAGCGACTGTAAGTTCAACAACTGTACACACACTCACGAACCAGGTTGCGCCGTTCTGGAAGCTATTGAGGATCATCAAATAGCTCCTTCGCGCTACACCTCATATCTCTCTATGCTCGACGACAAAGAAGAAGGAAAGTATAGGGATTAGTGATTAGCGTGAAAACGATAATGACGAAATCTGTCAAAAAACCTTGTACCACCACTAACACGATTATGGAAGCACTCTTACACTATGTTTGGCAACATCGACTGTTTGCACCAATCGCGCTCAAAACAACGCGAGGAGAAAGTGTGGAAGTTCTCGATGTCGGACTCCATAATTCTGACGCTGGCCCCGATTTCTTCAATGCAAAACTACGCATCGCACAACAACTTTGGGTGGGAAATGTGGAAATTCACCTGCGCTCCTCCGATTGGTTTCGACACCAACACGAAACGGATGCGCACTACGACAATGTCATTCTCCACGTTGTGGGAGAAGCTGACATGGAAGTTACCACGCTGTCGGGACGCACACTTCCGCAACTCATCATCGAAGTTCCCGATTTTGTACGCGAGAACTACCAAACACTGATGGCTGAAGATGCTTATCCACCCTGTCACAGACTCCTTCCCTCACTTCCTATCTTTGAGGTGCACTCTTGGTTATCCTCACTGACCTTTGAACGATTGCAGCAGAAAACAGAACGCATTGACCAGTGGCTCGCACAAACTCAAGGAGATTGGGAACGCGTAGCCTTCATCGTACTGGCACGCGCCTTTGGTTTTGGCAAAAACACCGATGCTTTTGAACATTGGGCGGCTACACTCGACCCTCAACACACAGGAAAACATCGTGATGATGCGCAACTCATTGAGGCTTTCTTTTTCGGACAAGCGGGTTTGCTAGATGATTCCGCCACACCATCCAACGAACAAGATGCTCACTTTCTCTCTCTCGTGCGCGATTACAAATTTCTACAACAGAAATTTTCGCTCTCACCCATTTCTGCTCAAGAATGGAAATTCCTAAGGCTTCGTCCACAAAATTTTCCTCACGTCAGACTTGCTCAACTTGCTGCGCTCTATCTGTCTCGCTGTTTTTCACTCGCTCACATCCGTCAGGCTTCTTCCTTAGAAGATTTACACAACATCCTGTCTTTCAACACTCTACTCTATTGGGAAAACCGCTATAAGTTTGGAGACAAACAAGAGAAATCCACGAAAAAGAAAGACATTACCAAAGAAGTAAAACAGAGCGACGAACTACAAAACTTCGAGGGAAAGGTGGTTTCTTGCGATTTCCCTAGTAATAAGAAAAAGACAATATCAAAAGTTGCGAGCTGCATCTCAACAGCAAGTCAAGATTTGCTCTTAATCAATGCAATCATTCCGTTGCTCTTTGCCTTCGGCCAACACCATCAAGACAACGCTTTGATGGACAAAGCCGTGAATTGGTTGGAACAACTCAAAGCGGAACGCAATCACGTGGTGCAAATGTGGAAAGAGGTGGGTGTCACAGCAGAACACGCTGCAGACTCTCAAGCCTTGCTCCAACTGAAATGGCAATACTGCGACCGCCACGACTGCCTGCGCTGTCGTTTCGGCACTCGCTATTTGCAACAACGTAAACATCTGTCCTAAACATTCATCCCAATTTGGGTTCAAAACGCTAATCTATGCAACCTATTTTTACCCTTCCTATGGAAGTGCGCGACTACGAATGCGACCTCCAAGGCATTGTAAACAATGCTGTTTATCAAAACTACAATGAGCATTGCCGAAGCGCATTTATCGCATCTCTCGGCATCGAATTTGCAGACCTCCACGCACGCGGCATCGATGTTGTCGTGGCACAATTGAATATGCGCTTCAAAGTTCCGCTTCGTCCAGGTGACAAGTTTGAAGTGCGTCTTGCGCTCGAAAAACAGGGACTGCGCTATGTGTTCCATCAAGACATTGTACGATTGATCGATGAGATACGCGCCACCAAAGATGCTACCTATCAGAAGGAAGTGCTCTCGCTTCGCGCACAAACTGACATCGTTGCCATCATCAATGGACGCCTTTCCGACTGTCCAGAACTCAATGAAAAGTTCGGATTGTAACCTCTAATATATCCAACTCCTCTTCACAGTGGAACTACCAACTCACGTAGTTCCACTTTTTTCGTCTTGTTTTCTGGGAAATCATCTATTTTTGATTTATTAAAATTCAGCATCTAAACAACAAAAACAAGCGATTTCATCGCAAACAAATGATGATGAAATCCGACAAATACGAAGAATAGACACAACCAAGAGCGATTTATGCCTGAGTAGCGCAGAAAAGACATTCGGTTATCTGCCCGAAAATCATTAACTTTGCAGAATATGGACACGATATTTCACTATGATGTCATTGTGGTGGGAGCAGGACACGCTGGATGCGAAGCCGCTTCTGCAGCTGCGCGTATGGGTGCGCGCACAGTCCTCATCACCATGGACATGAACAAAATAGCACAAATGAGTTGCAACCCTGCCGTGGGCGGGATTGCAAAAGGACAGATTGTGCGCGAAATTGACGCGCTAGGCGGACAAATGGGACTCGTCACCGACGCCACCGCCATCCAGTTCCGCATGCTCAACCGCTCCAAAGGTCCTGCCATGTGGAGTCCACGCGCACAGTGCGATCGCATTCGATTTATTGCAGAATGGAGACACCGCATCGAAACACCAACAACTTGGATGTTTGGCAAGATGAAGTGAGTGAACTCATCGTTGACAACGGACGCATTGCAGGCCTAAGAACCATCTGGGGCGCAGAATTCCGTGCAGGTGCTGTGGTCATCACCGCAGGCACATTCCTCAATGGATTGATGCACATCGGCAAAAAGATGGTACCAGGTGGACGCTGCGCAGAACCCGCATCAACCTTTCTCACCGCGGCTCTTAACGAATTAGGTATCAAGAGCCTACGCATGAAGACTGGAACACCAGTGCGCATCGACGCACGCTCTGTTCATTTCGATGAAATGGAATTACAGCCTGGTGAAAACGACTTCCACCGCTTTTCCTTCATCTCCCCACAGCGTCCGCTCCCACAACTCAACTGTTGGACGTGCAACACCAATGCAGAGGTGCACCGTGTGTTGCGTCAAGGTTTGGAGGAATCTCCCCTCTACAACGGACAAATCCAATCCATCGGCCCACGCTATTGTCCATCTATTGAAACAAAATTGGTCACCTTCGAAGGCCGCGATTCGCACCCCCCTCTTCTTAGAACCCGAAGGTTTAGACACCAATGAACTATATTTGAACGGTTTCTCCTCATCACTGCCCATGAACGTGCAGATTGAAGCCCTCAAACAAATGCCTTGTTTCAGAGATGTCAAAGTCTATCGCCCAGGCTATGCCATTGAATACGACTTCTTCCCTCCCACACAACTCCACCATTCGTTGGAGTCGAAGAAAGTGAGCGGACTCTTCTTTGCAGGACAGGTGAACGGAACCACGGGGTACGAAGAAGCGGGTGGACAAGGCATCGTAGCCGGCATCAACGCAGCACTTTCTTGCAACAGCGACGAACGATTCACGCTCGGTCGCGATGAAGCCTATATTGGCGTTCTCATCGACGATTTGGTCACCAAAGGTGTAGACGAACCCTATCGTATGTTCACCTCTCGCGCAGAATATCGGATTTTGCTTCGACAAGACAATGCCGACATGCGCCTTACCCCCTATGCAGAGCGATTTGGCATTGCCACGCCCGAACGTTTGGAGCGATTCCATCGCAAACAAGACATCATCAAACAGATGATAGAAACGGCAAAGATAGGAAACATGAAACCCAGTGAAGTCAATGCACTTTTGGAACAACATAGTTCGCAACCGCTCAACCACGGAGCAAAATTGTTTGAACTCATCGCACGCCCAGAACTAAAAATCGCCGATTTCGCCCATCTCCAAGATAATCCTACGGTATCCACCTTCTTCGCAGCTTCAACTCCTGACAATCTAGATCAGGAAGAAACGATGGAAGCCACAGAAATTCTCATCAAATACGATGGCTACATTGCTCGCGAGCGCGCCCTTGCCGATAAAATGCAGCGACTCGAAGACATTCGCATCCGCGACCGTTTCGACTACACTGCGCTCACTCAGCTCTCCACCGAAGCACGTCAGAAGTTGGCAGCGGTGAATCCTGAGACATTGGCACAAGCATCGCGCATTCCTGGCGTATCTCCCTCTGACATTTCCGTTCTCCTTGTGCTTCTTGGCAGATAAAACAAAACTTCTCTCTCTTAATATCAGCGAATTACACATCGCTGTTGTAGTTTCTCTCCAAAACACAAACAGTAAAACAGGAACATTCACCGATGAAATCGCCATTTTCCGCGCAAAACTTCGGAAATACCTATGTTCCACGTGAAACAAAACAGCGACATTCGACGAATTATCAAACACTTATGAATACAGAATTGTTACTTTCTCACCTGAGAAACATCCCCGATTTTCCTAAACCCGGCATTCAATTCAAAGACGTTTCTACCCTCTTCATCGAACCTTCGTGTTTGAATGAGATTCTTGACGAATTGGTACGACTCTATCAAGACAAAGGCATCACTAAAGTGGTTGGCATCGAAAGCCGAGGTTTTGTGATGGGTGCCATTTTAGCGCAACGCTTAGGCGTCGGTTTCGTGATGTGTCGCAAAATTGGAAAGCTGCCAGGTGAAACACGCAAACAAAGTTATCTCAAAGAATATGGAGAAGACGTCATCGAATCCACACTGACGCGATTTCACCAGACGACGTGGTGCTCATTCACGATGACTTACTCGCGACGGGAGGTTCGATGAAAGCGGCAATCGATCTCGTCGACTCCTTCGGTGCCAAGAAAATCTTCGTCAACTTCCTCATCGAACTCAGAATGGAAGGATTGAAGGGTAAAGAATTCTTGGGAAACAAAGCGGACATCACCGCTTTGCTCACGCTCAATGAATAATCTCCAAACGGCCATTAGACCATTGTCGAAATAAAACAGCGACAAGAAAGCATTGTTTTTCCAGTAACACAGACCAAAGACGACCTCTACAATGGATTTTCCTAAGCATCCAAGCACGAGGTCGTCTTCTTAGTACAATAGCACCATGAACAAGGCAGAACAAGAAGAACTCCAACAAAAACTCAAAGGCATCGTATCGAACCTTCCCGAAAAACCGGGGAGCTATCAATACTATGACGAAGAAGGTACTATTATATATGTGGGAAAAGCGAAAAATTTGAAGCGACGCGTAGCGTCATATTTCAATAAAGACCAAAATCGCAAGACCAGTATTTTGGTGTCGAAGATCAGAAACATCACCTATACCGTGGTGAATTCGGAAGAAGATGCCCTATTACTCGAGAATGCGCTCATCAAACAATACAAACCGCGCTACAACGTCCTCCTCAAAGACGACAAAACCTATCCTTCCATCGCCATATCGCAGGAATATCTCCCACGCATCTTCAAAACGCGCCACAGAGAACGAAGAGGTGCCACCTATTTCGGCCCATACAGTCACCTACCCACAATGTATGCACTGTTAGATTTGTGCCAAAAACTCTACAAACCGCGTCCTTGCCACCAGCCCATGACTGAAATCGGGGTGAAATCGGGAAAATACGAATTGTGTCTCAACTACCACATCCACAAATGCGATGGAGCATGTATCGGAAAACAGTCCCACGAGGAATATATGCGCAACATTGACGCTTGTCGAGAAATCCTCAAAGGAAACACACGCGCCGTGGCACAACATCTGCGCGATGAAATGGCTCGATTGTCCGAAGAAATGCGCTTTGAAGAAGCCGCCATCCTCAAACGGAAATACGATTTAATCGAAACTTCCGCGCTAAATCAGAAGTCGTGTCACAAATCAGCTATGATATAGATGTTTTTTCGATAGAAAGTGACGAAAAGCTCGCTTACATCAATTTTCTCCACGTGGTAAATGGTGCCATCACACAATCCTTCACCTTTGAGTTTAAGAAAAAGCTCGATGAAAGCGATGAAGACTTGCTCTCTCTCGGCATTGTCGAGATGCGCGAACGTTTTGCCTCCACATCAAAAGAAATCGTTTTGCCTTTTGAAGTAGAACTTCCCGAGAATTACGCCAAAATAGTCATTCCACAACAAGGAGGAAAGAAAACACTCCTCGACTTGTCGCGACAGAACGTCAAACAATATAAGTTCGACCGCTTGAAACAAGCCGAAAAACTCAATCCGGAGCAGAAACAAGTTCGGCTCATGAAGGAGATACAAACCCAATTGGGACTACCCACACTCCCGATGCGCATCGAAATCTTCGACAACTCCAACATCTCGGGCGACGATGCCGTAGCAGCTTGCGTTGTTTTCGAAAAACTCAAACCAGCAAAGAAAGAATACCGCAAATTTCACATCAAAACCGTGGAAGGTGCAGACGACTACGCTTCCATGCGCGAAGTGGTGCACCGCAGATATTCGCGCCTACAAGAGGAAGAGGCCACGATGCCCAATCTCATCATCGCCGACGGAGGTCGCGGACAAATGGAAGCCATTCGCGGTGAAATCGAAGCCCTGGGACTCGACATCCCCATCGCAGGACTCGTGAAAGACCACAAACACCGCACGCGCGAACTCCTATTTGGCAATCCTCCAGTGTCAGTGAGCATAGCACTAGACAGTTATCTATTTAAAGTACTCACCCAGATGCAGGACGAAGTGCACCGCTTTGCCATCACCTTCCACCGCCAACAACGCAGTAAACGGCAAACGTCCTCCGCACTCGACAACATACCGGGCATTGGCGACAAAACCAAACAAACGCTCATTCAGCATTTTGGTAGCGTAAAACAGATTGTAGCGGCTTCTCCCGAACAACTACAAGATGTGCTAGGAGAAAAGCGCGGAGCAAAACTCTATGCCGCACTTCATGCCAGTAACGAGGACGAAAGCAAAGCGGAAAAAGAAACATCCTAAGACTGCAAACAGGAAGGAAAAAATACTTTTTAAATCAAAGGGAAAAAGCAGTCTGAAAGAGAGAAACTCACCAGAGAAATAGATAGAATCCAAAGAAAAACGTAACTTTGCAAGTATGAGAGTAGTCATTCAACGCGTGAAACACGCACAAGTTGCCATCAACGGCAATATTCACAGCCAAATCAAGACCGGCTTGCTCGTCTTACTCGGTATCACCCACGACGACAACGAAGCAGACGCAGAATGGCTCGTGCAGAAAATCAGCAAAATGCGCATCTTTGATGACGAATCGGGAGTAATGAACCGCTCAGTAGTAGACATCGATGGAGAAGTGCTCGTGGTGAGCCAATTCACCCTTATGGCCGCCACACAAAAAGGCAACCGCCCTAGCTATATTCGCGCAGCGCGTCCCGAACACGCCAAACCTCTCTACGAGTATTTCATCGCCCAACTCAACCAAAGCCTCAACCACCCAGCAGGCACGGGAGAATTCGGTGCAGATATGCAAGTGACACTCCTCAACGATGGCCCCGTCACCATCCTTATGGACACGCACAACAAAGAATAGATACACCTCAACAAACCACGAACATCAACTCCTAACATACTATCACTATGTCTGAACATCACTGCGAATGTGGTCACGACCACCACGAAGAACACGAATGCTGCTGCCACCACGAAGGGCACGAGCATCACGAAGGACATCATCACGATTGCCAATGCGGTCATGACGACCATTGCGATGAAGACAATCAATATCAGCAAGCCTTCTCCAAATATGAAATGCGACTCAGCGATGAGAAAGTGAGCCAAACGGCGAAAGAAATCATTGCCCAAATCGAGAAAAATATAACACTCCAGAGGTGCTCCACACCCTCCTATCCACCATCGAACTCACCACGCTCACCGTCACCGACTCACAAGAAAGTGTGTTCAATTTCACCGAAAGTGTGAACCGCTGGAGCGACCAACATCCCGATCTTCCACCACTCGCCACCATTTGCGTATATCCCAATTTTGCAGGAACGGTGAGTCAAAACCTTCAAGCCGACAACGTCAAAGTGGCTTGCGTGAGCGGAGGATTTCCTGCCTCACAAACCTTCCTGGAAGTGAAAACTGTGGAAACCGCTTTGGCTCTTGCTGACGGTGCAGACGAAATAGACATGGTGCTTTCAGTAGGTGCGTTTTTGAGTGGTGACTACGAAACCTGCGCGGATGAAATTGCAGAATTAAAATCCGTTTGCGGAGAACATCCTCTCAAGGTCATTCTCGAAACCGGCGAACTCAAGTCAGCATCTCTCATCAAGAAAGCCGCCATCCTCGCCATGTATTCCGGTGCAGACTTCATCAAAACCTCCACGGGCAAAGTGGCAGTAGCAGCCACTCCCGAAGCCGCGCTGATGATGTGCTCCGCCATCTTGGAATACAAAGAGCAAACTGGGCGTCTTGTTGGATTTAAGGCAGCAGGTGGCATCAAGACGGTAGATGAAGCCATCGACTTCTACACCATCGTGGCCGAAACGTTGGGAGAAGACTACATCAAACAAGGTCTCTTCCGCATCGGCACGAGTCGTTTGGCTAATCTCCTCGCTTCTGCCATCGTGGGCGAAGACATCACACCCTTCACGAGCAAAGCTGTCAATTATTAATTTCGCACACAACACTCTACCCCACTCTCTCTAATCTTGTACAATCCCGCAAGTAGGGGGAAAAACAAAACTTGCGAAACAAGAAAAATAGAAATCCTACGAATCGCAAGTTTTCGACAGGACAGAGTATTTCCATCATTGCGAATCGGAAACAAACAAAGTTATTGGCGAAGGTCAAAACCAATCACTATCCAAGGAGGTGTTGCAAAACTTGTTTTTTGCAGCATCTCCTTTTTGGTGTTTCTGTCGAAAACAAACGAGAAACAAAAAGTCAACAAGAAAAGGAAATCTGTTCAGAATCTAAAGTCCTATTTGGGGATAAAATCACATATAAGGAGAGACAACATTTAGAACGATTCACCTTGTTTGTCTTTATATTTCGCGAATCACAAAAAGGAAGCAAAACAAACAAGAAGAAAGAAAAGCAGACACAAAAGCGTATTATACAACTGAAGATAAATAAGTTACAAAAGAAAAGAATACTCACGAAATAAGAAACGCTTCCCCAACAATACACAAAGATTATAATCTCCAAAAGTGCAATGATGATTGCATTGCTGCAAACACACTATGAATATGCAGGAAAATAAGACAAAGAGAAAAACGACAAATTGCACAATCCGAAGAAAAGTTCAAAATAATGGCCAGGCAGGAAATAGTTAAAGAATACTTCTCGCTATCTATGAGCCTACAAAACATAGCTGAAAACATCCCCCTACAGGGAGTTTTGTTTTTTGCTGTCACAAGTGTCACATCCATTGGGATAAAGTATTGATGGATAGAAAGATAAAACATTATACAAACATTTATTTAGATTTACTCCCCCAAATATAGAGAGAACGAGAAAAACAAGCCGTTGCTTTGGGAAAAACGATACGTTGTTTTATGGAAAACGACACGTTGTTTTTAGTAAAACAAGCCGTCGTTTGAAGATGAACAAGCCGAAGAAACAGAAAAATGTGATAATGGGTGCAGAAATAATGTTCGAAGAAAGAACAACAAAAAGCAATGACGAAAACAAAAAAGGAGGTCAAGAGTAATAAAATAGAAAAAGTTACCCTCAGAGTGTGACACTTGTGACAGCAAAAAATGCAACTTCCTGTATGTACGCGTACGCGCGCGAGAAATGAGTGAAGGGGAAAGGCAAAAGAAGGAGAGGGAAACAAACGAAGATAGCGAAGAAGGAAGAAAGGAAGAAGAGTGAAGAAAGGAAGAAGAGTGAAGAAAGAAGAGAGCAAAATTAAGAAAAGGCAAACAAGCAAGAAGATGAAATCTATTCAGGAGCTAACGACCGGTTTGGGTTCAACGCGGCAGAGAAAAGCAGTAAAACAAGGAGAAAAAAACGACAAAGGAGGAAAGAAAAAGGTGTTTTCAAGTCAATGAGGCTGAAAAGTGAAAAAAAAATGGTATATTTGCAGGCTGATAAGTGTACCTTGGAGAAGACTCTCATCGCGAAGGTAGAGAAAGTTGTTCCCCAATAGACATCCCTATCCATTCAGAGGAAATCAACAACAATAAAATAAACAACAATTCAAATGCAAAACAAAGGATTTGTCAAAGTAATCGCCGTATTGCTTAGCCTTATCTGCGTCTACTATTTGAGTTTCAGTTTCGTGACTAACCACTACGAAAAGAAAGCTGAAGCCATGGGCGTGGAAGCAGGAAAAGCATACCTTGACTCTTTGCGTCAAAGCGACAAGGGCGTATGGTTGGGACAAAGCTTCAAGAAGTGTGAGGCACTTCAAATTGGCTTGGGTCTTGACCTCAAGGGTGGTATGAACGTGATTCTCGAAGTGTCGGTGCCCGATGTGGTGAAAAACCTCGCTGGCAGTGGCGCAGAAGATCCCAAAGTGAAGAAGATTATTGCCGAAGCGCAAGCTGAAGCAGCCAAAACTTCTGAAAACTTCCTCGATGTATTTGTGACAAAGTATCAAAAAGAGGTAGGTGCCAACCAACTCGGTGGACTCTTCTCACTTCGTCTCAAAGAAGAAGGCATCACCCCCAACAGCACAGACGCACAAGTGAAAGTTGCTCTCGAAAAAGAGATTAAAGCAGCGGTGAGCAACTCCTACCAAGTGGTGCAACAACGTATTGACCGCTTCGGTGTGGCTCAACCCAACATCCAAATCCTTGAGGGTCGCGGACAAATGGGTCAAATCATGGTGGAAATGCCTGGTATCAAAGAACCCGAACGTGTGCGCAAACTCCTCCAAGGTAGTGCAAACCTCGAGTTTTGGGAAACTTACACCCTGAGCGAAGTGCAAGGCGCACTCCAAAACCTTGACAGCCGTTTGGCTCAACTCAACTCTGGCAAATCGTCTAAAGACTCTACGAAAGTAGACAGCGCGCAAACAGTGCAGAAGGCTGAGGCTGTGACGCAAAAGGTTTTGGCATCATTCAAGGCGAACAGAGCTGCACTCAACAAGGAAGGTGCTTCTGTAAAAGAAGATGCAGCTCGCAAAGAAGCGTTGAAGGTACACCCCCTTCTCGGTGCTTTGCAATTTGGTAATCCCCAATCAGCCGTAGTGGGTTATGTGCGCGCTACAGACACTGCCGCTGTGAACAAGGCAATCCACTCAGAAGTGGCGAAGGAAGTGCTTCCTGCCGACCTCAATTTGGCTTGGGGCGTGAATGCCGAACAAGGTGTTTATGAACTCTATGCGTTGCGCCGTAACAACGGTGGTGCAGTGTTGGCAGGTGAAGTCGTGTCCAACGCAAAGGACGACTACGACCAATTCCACAAGCCAGTGGTTTCCATGACTATGACTCCTGAAGGTGCTCGCGAATGGGCAACTGTGACTCGCAACAACCTCAAGAAGCCTGTGGCTATCGTACTTGATGGCGTGGTGTATAGCGCACCCACCATCCAAAACGAAATCAGCGGTGGTCAGTCACAAATCAGCGGTAATTTCACCGCTCAACAAACCCAAGACTTGGCCAACGTGCTCAAGAGTGGTAAAATGCCTGCTCCCACCAACATTGTGCAGGAGGAAACAGTGGGGCCAAGCCTCGGTGCAGCATCTATTCAAGCTGGTTTCACTGCTTGCGTGGTGGCCTTCGTAGTCTTGATGATCTTCATGTGCGCATTCTATGGCGTTATCCCTGGTATGGTGGCCAACATCGCGCTTATTCTCAACTTCTTCTTCACCTTTGGTATCCTCACTTCGTTCCAAGCTGCACTGACCTTGAGCGGTCTTGCAGGTATGGTGCTGTCGTTGGGTATGGCGGTGGACGCAAACGTATTGATTTACGAACGTACGAAAGAAGAACTCCGCGCTGGCAAGAACATCAAACAAGCACTTGCTGACGGTTATGGCAACGCCTTCTCTGCGATTTTCGACTCTAACCTCACGTCTATCATCACTGCGATTATCCTCTACAACTTCGGTACAGGTCCCATCCGTGGTTTTGCCTTGACGCTCGCCATCGGTATTGTGGCTTCATTCTTCACCGCAGTATGGCTCACTCGCATTGCTTACGAACACTTCCTTGACAAAGACAAGTGGCTCAATCTCACCTTCACAACTGGTCTTTCTAAGAAATTCCTCACCAACACCAATTTTGGTTTTATGAAGATGGCTTCGAAGACGAATATCCTCGTAGCAATTTTGGTGATTGGCGGTATTGCCTCATTGGCTACTCGCGGTTTGCAACGTGGCATTGACTTCACCGGTGGTCGCAACTACGTGGTGGAATTTGAACACAAAGCAAACCCCGAACAAGTGAAGAAGGCTGTTGAAGACGAGATTACAAAAACAGGTCAAACAGGTACGGTGAATGTGCTTTCTATTGTGACCACACAAAACCCTGCACTTCGTATCTCTACTTCTTACAAGATCGATCAAAACGACGAAAAGGTAGACCAAGAAGTAGAACAACTCATCTGGCGCGCGCTCCACAACAACAAGTTGGTGAATGCAGACTATGCAACCTTCAAGGATCGCGACAACCGTAAGGGTGGTTCTATCATCTCTGCTCAAAAAGTAGGTCCTAGTGTGGCAGCCGATCTCACTCGCGGTGCTATCATCAGTGTGATTCTGTCGCTCATGGCTATCTTTGTCTACATCCTCTTCCGCTTCCGCAGCGTGGCGTTCTCAGTGGGTGCAATCGTGGCTTTGGCAGTGGATACCTTCATCATCATCGGCATCTACTCAGTGTGCTGGGGCTTCTTACCCTTCTCGTTGGAAGTAGACCAGACGTTCATCGGTGCTATCCTCACCGTGATTGGTTATTCGATCAACGACAAGGTGGTGGTGTTCGACCGTATTCGTGAAAACATCGGTCTGTTCCCCACTCGCGACCCCGAACGTCTCTTTAATGACTCCATCAACAACACGCTCACGCGTACGATCATGACGTCCTTCACTACCCTCTTGGTGCTCCTCTGCATCTTCTTCCTCGGTGGTGACGCTATTCGCTCATTCTCGTTTGCTATGATTCTCGGTGTTGTAGTAGGTACTCTTTCTTCTATCTTCATGGCTGCACCTATCGCTTACAAGATCTATGGTCGCCGTCAAGCGAAGAAAGCACACGCTTAATAACAATTACCGCTCATCAGCCTTTGGCTATCGCAGCGGTTTAATCCTTACTCTCCCATTCCTCACTTCGAGGAGTGGGAGTTTTTGTTTCTCCCTAACATAGTGTCAGGGATGGATACTAGGGAAAAGAGAGAGGTTATAATGTTAAAAAGATAATTATAGAACATCAGTCGCTACTTAATTTGTAATTTTGCAGCAAATTACCCGCATTCCACCCTTTTCATTTGATGGAGAGGGCTAAAACCTGCATACCGTCTCACAATGAGCAAACGAAAACCACGTAGCAACGGACGTTTCAGTTACGTCACCACAGGCATCAGCACAACTTTGGTCTTGATACTTGTGGGCACAGTTGTGTTTTTTGGCACCATGGCCGACAATTTGGGTCGCGCCTTGCGTGAAAACTTTACAGTAGAAGTGCTGCTTTCCGACAGCATCAACCACAATGAAGCGTATGATTTGCAAACTACGCTCAAACGGCAGCCCTATACGCGCAGCGTTGCTTATATCTCAAAGGAAAAGGCTACGCAACTGCAAAGCGAGGCTTTAAACATCGACCCGAAAGAGTTTTTGGGATATAGTCCCATTCCAGCTTCGTTTGAACTGCATTTGAAGGCGGAATATGCCGATGCAGACTCGCTGAAAGTGTTTATGCCGAAGTTGCAAGCGGACAATCGCGTGGTGGATGTGGTGTATCCCGAAGATTTGATGCAAAACATCAACAGCAACATCAACAAGGTGAGCATCGTGCTCTTGGTGGTAGCTGCACTACTGGGCTTCGTAAGCCTTGCGCTGATCAACAACACGCTGCGCATGAGCGTTGCGAAACGCAGACACTCCATCCAAATCATGAAACTCGTGGGAGCTAACTGGAGCTTTATTCGTCGTCCCTTCCTTTGGCAAGCCTTCTACATTGGTTGTTGCGCCGGACTCTTGGCAGACCTGGTTCTCTATGGCGGTATGTATGGTTTGATGAAATGGGATCAAGAGATTTCAGCGCTCATCACTCCCACGGTGATGGTAATAACGCTGGTGGGTGTGCCTTTGATTGGTGTGTTGCTCACGGTGATTAGTGCTTTCTTCTCGGTGAACAAACACCTCGGTATGAGTCGCCAAGAGGCTTATCTTTATTGACAATATCCCTCAATCGGTTTTCCGCAGAGAACTTTTCTGTGGATATGCTAGAAACAAGGTGTATCGGTTGCTTTTCCCAATAAGAGGAGAGCTGCTCGATATAACTACTAATATCTATTATTCTCAACAACTCTGCTAAATTCTGCGCTATGCAAAAGAAACAGCAATTCGCATTTTCAGCCATCAACTTCTATCTTTTGGCTGTGGCTATCATCACCGTGCTCATCGGCTTTGTGCTTATGAGCGGAAAAGGAGCTACGGGTGACCAATTTGACGCTTCTATTTTCGACAACACACGCACGGTTGTTGCCCCACTGGTGTGCTTCGTGGGTTATCTCTTTATGATTGTAGCGATTCTGTATCGTCCGAAAGAAAAGACATCAGATGAGACGCACAACAACGTACAAGATGCGAACAATGATGAATCATCCAAAGTAGAAGTATTGACCACTCTGCACGCTGATGCTCCACTAGAAGCAAATTCTTGTGCTAGACCGACTCTTGAAGCATGAATCTGATAGACCTTATTATCATCTCCATTGTTGAAGGACTGACGGAATTTCTTCCGGTGAGTTCTACTGGACACATGATGATTGCAGAAGGACTGCTGGGCGTTGAAATGACGACCTTCGTGAAGTCGTTCACCGTCATCATTCAGTTGGGGGCAATCCTGGCGGTGGTGGTGCTCTATTGGCGCAAGTTCTTCTATCCCTCGGCAGATGCACTGGGCACGACAGCCTCAACCACAGGCGATAACGCTTCGTCAAAAGGAAACAAAGTGGGTTTATCGCAATGGTGGTCGCGCATTTGGCCTTTCTATCTGAAACTCATTGTGGGCGTGCTTCCTGCCGTGGTGGTGGGTTTGAGCCTGAAAAAGGTGATTGACCAGAATTTGGAGAGCGTGACTATGGTGGCAGTGATGCTCATCGTTGGCGGTGTGTTTATGCTCTTCTGCGACCAGATGTTTGCGCCAAAGGATAAGGCGGAAGTGGAAAAACTTTCGCACAATGCAGTGACTTATCGTCGCGCACTGATGGTGGGGCTGTATCAATGTATTGCAGCGGTGCTCCCCGGCACTTCGCGCTCAATGGCAACCATTGTGGGCGGTATGCAACAGAAACTCACGCGTAAGATGGCGGCAGAATTTCCTTTTTCTTGGCTGTTCCCACGATGTTTGGCGCAGCGCTGAAGGAAGTTTACGACTTGATGAAGCACGGCACGGACATCACGCTGGCGAACGGCACGGTGCAACACCTCACCGGCACTCAAGTGCTCACGGCAGATGGTCATTTGACTACCCTACTCCTGGGCAGTTTCATTGCTTTTGTGGTGGCATTGATGGCGGTGAAGTATTTCATCCACTACATCGCGCGCTATGGTTTTCGTGCTTTCGGATGGTATCGCATCATCGTGGGCGCAGTAATTTTGGTTTTGCCACTGTTTGGGGTGAAACTCCAAACGGAAAACGAAGCGGATGCGGCTACAAAAACGAAGTCAACATTGACCACAAAAGAAAAGGCGACTTCGCTCCACACAAACTATTCTCAACAACAACCTAAAACAGCAACGTATTTCCCTGTATGAACTTCTTGACAGGTCAAATCCTCACCTTTGACAAACCGCTTGGTTTGACTTCTTTTCAACTAGTGGCAAAAGTGCGCTGGTTGCTCACTCGCGCTATGGGAGGTGTGAAAATCAAAGTGGGACACGCTGGTACGCTCGACCCTTTGGCTACGGGCGTTATGGTGGTTTGCACAGGACGCGCTACGAAACAAATAGACACGTTGCAGGCTGGGGTGAAGGAATATATTGCTACGCTTCGATTGGGAGCAACCACGCCTAGTTTTGATTTGGAACATCCCATCGACCACACCTACGCTACTTGTCACATTGATCACGCTTTGGTGGAACAACAACTCAAGAAATTCATTGGCGACATTTGGCAAACTCCTCCGGCTTTCTCTGCTGTGAAGGTGGACGGAAAGCGCGCGTACGACTTGGCACGCAAAGGGCAGGAGGTGGAACTCAAACCGAAACTCTTGCGGATTGACGAACTCGAACTGCTGGATTGTGCACTGGCTGGAGCGGAGAAGACTTTGACGCTCCGTGTTGTTTGCTCCAAAGGTACTTATATCCGTGCTTTGGCACGCGACATTGGCGAAGCTCTGGGCAGTGGTGCGCATCTCACGGCATTGCGACGCACTCGCGTGGGAGAATATCGCGTGGAAACTGTATGCAGCTCGACGAATTTGAAAGTTGGTTGTCACAACAGACCATAGAAACAGAAATACCTCAATAAAATTCATCAATAAAGACGGAACGCTTTCACAACTGCGGTGGATGGTTCGTCCTCATTCCAACAATTTACGCTTTCACCTATGAAACTTTCTCAATTTAAGTATGAACTTCCCGAAGAAAAGATAGCAGAATACCCTACGCCTCATCGCGATGATTGTAGGATGTTGGTGCTGCATCGCACAACGGGAGAAATAGAACACCGAGAGTTCAAAGATTTTTTGGAATACTTTGATGAGGAAGATGTCTTTGTGTTTAACGACACGAAGGTTTTTCCGGCTCGTCTTTATGGTAATAAGGAAAAGACGGGGGCGCGCATTGAGGTGTTTCTCTTGCGCGAATTGAATCGCGATCTTCGTCTTTGGGATGTGCTCGTGGATCCTGCGCGCAAAATCCGCATCGGCAACAAACTTTACTTCGGTGAGGACAACTCTATCGTGGCTGAGGTGATTGACAACACTACGAGCCGCGGACGCACTTTGCGCTTCCTCTACGATGGTGACCACGATGAGTTTCGTGAACAACTTTATGCGCTAGGAGAAGCTCCCATTCCTCACGAAATCATTAAGCGTCCTTCTGAACCCGAGGATTTGGAACGTTTTCAATGTATTTTTGCGAAACACGAAGGCGCAGTGACGGCTCCTACGGCTGGACTGCACTTCAGCAAAAATATGATGAAGCGTATGGAAATTAAGGGCATCGAATCGGCTTTTATCACCTTGCACTGCGGTCTGGGCAATTTCACACAAACTGATGTTGAAGACTTGACGAAGCACAAGATGTATAGCGAGCAGATGTTTGTGCGCAAGGAGTGCTGCGAAATGGTGAATGCTGCCAAGGAAAAGGGGCGCAAGATTTGTGCTGTGGGTACGACGGTGCAACGTGCACTCGAAGCGAGTGTGAGCACTGAAGGTCGCATCAAGGAATATGATGGCTGGACGAGCAAATTTATCTTCCCTCCTTACGAGTTCTCTGTGGCGAACGCGATGTTCTCTAATTTCCATATGCCGGAATCCACACTTTTGATGCTCACAGCAGCATTTGGTGGCTATGAGAATGTGATGAAAGCTTATGAAGAGGCTTTGAAGGAGAATTATCGCTTCGGCACGTTTGGTGACGTTATGCTCATTGTTGATTAAACTGTATCCTCGCTATGCAAATACATATCGCCTTTGGTGCGAACCTCGGCGACCGCGAAGAAAATATTCACCAGGCTGTGCAATTGATGTCACAGCAGGTGGGGCCGCTCATTCGATGCTCTTCTCTCATTGAGACTGCACCGGTGGATATGCTCTCTGACAATGCGTTTCTCAACGCTGTGGCTATTTTCGACACTAAACTCGCTCCAGGACGCATTCTCCAAATTGCTAAACGCATCGAAAGACAACTTGGACGTGAACACAAAAGCGATGGAGGAGAACATTTCGATCGTCCTATCGACATTGATTTGCTGCAATATGGGAGTCACCACATTCACAATCGAGATTTGACTCTTCCCCACCCACGATTGGCGGAGCGCGACTTTGTGTTGCGTCCGTTGGTGGAAATTGATCCTGATGGGGTTTATGTGGGAGAAGGTGGTGGAACTTTCCGCCAATTGCTCGATAAACTTACACCAGACTATCATCTGTCGTTCTTAGAAGAACCCACACAAGCTGACTTGGAAGGCATCAATCATTTGCTACCTCAACTCACACCGGGTAGGAAATTGGATTGGACTTCGCTGGAACGCATCGCTCAACAACTAACATTCATCTCATTTTGATGCGAGCAAATCGTTCGGGAGAGATGTTAGTAGTCGGTATGGCGACGGTATGTATGATATTCGCTCCCTCTGGTACTAAAGCCTATGTGGAAGACGTAGTGGTGGATGAACTTCACCGCGGAAAAGGTTTAGGACGTCGTCTAATTCGCGCTGCAAAAGATTTGGCAGCTGAACAGCGAGCTATTACTTTGCACCTTACTTCTCGACCTGAGCGCGTGGAAGCGAATGCGCTCTACACCTCTGAAGGATTTGAGCGCAGAGAAACTAATGTGTATTGCATTAGATTGTGAGAAGGTGGGAGCTGAAATTGGAGGTTCGCACTGAGTTCGAAGGAATTCGAGTTTCGAGCTAGAAAGAATTCCATTTCAAAGATTTCGAATTAGAAGGAATTCGAGTTTCTAGTTCGAAGATTTTAAGTTTCTAGTTCAAAGTCAGACGCTCATAAGTGATCACAATGTTCAACCTCATATATCGTTCTGTTTATGTCTGGTGTCGATGAAAATTTAGACGATTACGTGGCAAACCACACCACAGCGGCACATCCTTATCTGCATCAACTGTATCGGGCCACGCACACGCAACTCATTCGTCCGCGTATGGCGAGCGGTCCTCTCCAAGGACGCTTGCTCACTATGCTCTGCCAGATGCATCAACCACAGACGGTTGTGGAAATTGGTACGTATTCCGGCTATTCTGCCTTGTCAATGGCGGCTGGGATGCCACGAGGAAGTGTGCTCCACACCTTCGAAATCAACGATGAACAAGAGGATTTCACCCGTCCGTGGTTAGAGAACTCTCCTTGGTCGAAAGAGGTGGACATCCAACTACACATTGGCGAAGTGGAACAGCTCCTTCCTCCTCTGCAACTCAACATTGATTTGGCTTTCATCGATGCTAACAAGCGAGATTATTGTGCTTATTTCGACCTTCTCTTTCCTATGATGCGCGTGGGAGGTTTTATTCTTGCCGACAACACGCTCTGGGATGGACACGTGGTAGAAACGGAACGCAATGACGCGCAAACGGAAGGCATCCGTGCTTTCAACGATAAAATGGCGACTGACGAACGGGTGGAGACGCTGATTCTCCCCTTGCGCGATGGACTTTCTCTCATACGAAAAGTAAAAGATTGAAGAAAATCAGACGTCACTCTCTCATCAATACCTATCATTCTTTTATGGAATCAACAAGACAACAAAAAATATCGCGACTTCTTCAAAAAGAATTGAGCGAAATATTCCTTTTACAAACAAAATCAATGGCAGGAACCCTCGTTTCTGTAAGTAAATGCTACATTAGTCCCGATATGAGCATCTGTCGCGCATATCTCAGCGTGTTTCCCTCAGAAAGAAGCGCAGAGATTGTGGAAAACATCAACGGCAATGTTCCAGCTATCCGCTTCGAATTGGGAAAACGCGTGCGTCACCAACTGCGCATCATCCCCGAACTGAAATTCTTCGTGGATGACAGTCTTGACTATCTCGAAAACATTGATCGTTTGCTGCAACAATAAGACAACATAACGCACAAAGTGAGCCATACAATGAGGGTCGTTACATCCACGGCAGCACGTTTGTAAGAGGAAACATTAGTTTCTCAAGCAGCATTCACTTTGCGACCGTTTTAAGCGAATAAATCCTATGTCACTCTCCAACATCATTGCACTGCGCTATCTTTTTTCAAAGAAAAGTCACAACGCCATCAATTTCATCTCCGCAATTGCTGTGGGAGGTATTGTCGTGGCCACCGCGGCTATGGTGTGCACGCTTAGCGTCTTCAATGGTTTTCGCGATCTTATCGGAAGTCTTTACACCACATTCGATCCACAAATTGTGGTAGTTCCCACGCAGGGAAAATATGCTCCCGATGATGACGCTTTGCTCCAAAAAGTTCAGAAACATCCTTCCGTAGAAGCCAGTAGCGCAACCTTAGAACAAAATGCGCTGATTCTCTTCCGCGGACATCCGCTCGTCATTTACGTGAAAGGAGTAGACAAAAACTTTGACAAGGTGACTGCCATTCGCTCCATCCTCGTCAATCCCAAGCGGAAACCGTTCACGTTGTCAGCAGCAGGTGTGGAATACGGCGTCCCCGGACAAGGACTCGCACAACAAATCGGCACACTCGACTTCGAACAACTCCAAATTTGCGCACCTCGAGAGGGAGAACGCATCAACTTGGCAAACCCGATTGAGTCGTTTCGGTGCAAGATCTCCACAGTAGTGGGATGGCATTCAACGTCAATCAGAGAAAATATGATGAGAACTACGTCATCACCTCCAAAACTTTCGCTGAAAACCTCTTTGAAAAGCCTGGTCAACTCTCGAGATTGGAGTTAAAACTGAAGCCTTTCACGGATATCGAATCAGTAAAATCCGATTTGCGCAAGATTGTAGGAAATCGCTACAAAGTGCTCGATCGAATGGAGCAACAAGCAGACGTGTTCAACATTATGAATGTGGAAAAACTCATTGCGTATGTCTTTCTCACCTTCATCGTACTCATCGCTTGTTTCAACATCATCTCATCTCTCTCGATGCTCATCATCGAAAAGCGCGCAGATGCTGAAACATTGCGACATCTAGGGCTCACCCACAGTCGCATCCGCGGCATTTTCGTGCGCGAAGGTATGTTCATCTCCACACTCGGAGCCGTCATTGGCTTAACCCTTGGTGGACTCCTCTGCTGGTTACAACAAGAATACGGATTTATTCGGTTTGGAAGCGGACAAAACTTCATCATTCCCGCTTATCCCGTGAGCGTTCATCTCCTCGACATCTTCGTGATTTTAGGCACCGTCGTTGGAGTAGGTTTCATTTCTGTTTGGATCCCAGTGCAAGTCCTCACAAAGCGTCTCTTGCGTTAATCTAAAAAGCGCGACAACCAAGCGGAAAAAAAAACGAATAAGGAGTATCCAACAAATAGGAGCTTCCAACAAATAGGAGCATCTAACAACAAGGAGCATCCAACAATTAGGATAATCCATTCACAAGACTCAACACACATCAACATATACACATCACATCTACAATATGTCTGAAAGAAAAGTACGCGTGCGTTTCGCACCCAGCCCCACAGGTCCTCTACACATTGGCGGCGTTCGCACCGCGCTCTACAACTATCTCTTCGCACGCCAACATGGTGGCGACCTTGTTTTCCGCATCGAAGACACCGACTCTGCGCGTTTTGTGCCAGGGGCTGAAGACTACATCATCGAATCTTTCAAATGGCTCGGCATCCACTTCGATGAAGGCGTAAGTTTCGGAGGAGACAAAGGCCCCCTACCGTCAAAGCGAACGCAGAGAAATCTACAAGAAATACGTAGATCAACTCCTCGCTGAAGGAAAAGCATATATTGCTTTCGATTCTCCCGAAGAACTCAATGCAGCTCGCGAAACCACAGCCAACTTCCAATACGACGCATCCTCTCGCGGTAATATGTGCAACTCGCTCACCCTTTCTGCAGAAGAAGTGGAGCAACGCATTGCACGCGGCGACCAATATGTCGTACGTTTCAAAATCGAACCCGGTGAAGACGTCCACGTAGACGATTTGATTCGCGGAGATGTCGTCATCAATTCCACTATTCTCGACGACAAAGTGCTCTACAAAAGCGCAGACCAACTTCCCACCTATCACCTTGCCAACATCGTAGACGACCACTTGATGGACATCTCACACGTGATTCGTGGTGAAGAATGGCTCCCTTCTGCCCCACTCCACGTGCTCCTTTATCGCGCCTTCGGATGGGAAGACACTATGCCCCGATTTGCACACCTTCCCCTCCTCTTGAAACCCACTGGCAACGGAAAACTCTCTAAGCGCGACGGCGACAAACTCGGTTTCCCCGTCTTCCCCCTCGAGTGGCACGCTGCCGATGGCACAGTGAGCAGTGGCTATCGCGAAAGCGGTTATCTCCCACAAGCCGTAGTCAACTTCCTCGCGCTCCTCGGTTGGAATCCCGGCGACGATCAGGAAATCCTCTCTATGGACGAATTGATTGAGAAATTCGACCTCAGCAAATGCTCCAAAGCAGGTGCTAAGTTTGACTATGTGAAGGGTTGGTGGTTCAATCGCGAGTATCTCCTCGCTGCTCCTGCCGAAACCCTCGCTCCTCAGTTGGTAGACATCCTTGCTCAGCACAACATCACAGCCACCGTTGCACAAGCTGCGGCCGTCATCGACATGCTCAAGACCAAAAACATTGAGTACATCGACGCACCAAGCGGTCAAACCAAGAAGCGCAATGTGAGTTTTGTAGCCGACCTCTGGCCACTCTGCGATTTCTGTTTCATCGCTCCCACAGCATTCGACAAAGAAGACAAGTTTGTGCGCAAAAACTGGAAAGAAGACAGTGCAGCCCTCATGACACAAGTGGTAGAACGTCTTGAAGTCCTCACCGACTTCTCTGCCGAAAGTCAAAAGGCTACTATCGACCCTTGGTGCGAAGCCGAAGGCGCAAAACCTTGGAACGCATGGCGCGTAGCCCTCGTAGGCACCGGTAAAGGTCCTGATATGTATGAACTTTCTGCCTTCCTCGGTAAGGAAGAAACTCTGCGCCGTCTACGTTTTGCCATCGAACAATTGGGATAACACCGTATGTACAGCATAGGAATATATCTATACGCCCTCATTGTGCGCCTTGTGGCGGCCTTTGGTCACCGCAAGGCGCGCGCTATGGTGCGTGGACAACACGACACGTGGCGCATACTCCGTGAGAAAATCAATCCCAACGAACGATACGTTTGGTTTCACGCTGCCTCTTTGGGAGAATTCGAACAAGGGTTGCCCCTCATCGAACGTCTGCGCCGTGAACAACCCGCACGCAAAATTCTCCTCACCTTCTTTTCCCCTTCTGGATACGAAGTGCGCAAAGACTACAAAGGCGCAGATGTGGTGTGCTATCTTCCCTTCGACAGTCCCACCGCTGCAAGACGCTTCATCAAACTGGCGCGTCCCGAAATGGCTTTCTTCATCAAATATGAGTTCTGGCGCAACTACATCGACGTACTTTTCAAAAAGTCCATCCCCATCTACAGTGTGAGTAGCATATTTCGACCAGGTCAAATCTTTTTCCGCTGGTATGGTCGCAAATACGCCCGCTGTTTACGTCGCATCACCCACTTCTTCGTACAGAACGAACGCTCTGTCGAACTCCTTCGCAGCGTCGGTGTAACAGACAATGTGACCATCGTGGGGGACACACGTTTTGATCGCGTCATCGACATTCGCAACATTGCAAAATCTCTCCCCATTGTGGAGCAATTTGCGCAAGCCCAAGACGGTGCGCCTCAACCTTTCGTCCTAGTGGCAGGAAGTTCGTGGCAACCCGATGAAGACATTCTCTTAGACTACGTCAATCGTCATCCCGAAATACGTCTGGTCATTGCCCCTCACGTGGTGAACGATGCCCATATTCAAGAAATCGAACAAAAACTCACCACTCCTGCGTTGCGCTATTCGAAAGCCACGTTGGAAAATGTGCAAAACTACCGCGTGCTCATCATCGATGGCTACGGCCTACTCTCTTCCATCTATCGCTACGCCACAGTGGCTTATGTGGGAGGTGGATTCGGTGTCGGCATCCACAACGTGCCCGAAGCTGCCGTCTATGGTATTCCCGTCATCATCGGCCCCAACCACCAACGCTTTGCAGAAGCTGTGGCACTGATTGAGAATGGAGGATGCAAAAGCATTGAGAATGCAGAAGATTTCACCGCCATTATGGATGATTTCTTGGCAAATCACTCTCACATCACAGCAGCCGGAAGCGCAGCAGGTCACTACATCAACCAAAATGCAGGAGCAACTCCTGTGATTTACCAGCACGTCTTTGCACAAGCCTAGACCTAGCTGCACTAGACAATCTAGGAAAACTAGAGATTCTAGAATAACTAGAGGGTCTAGAAATCCTAGAACTTCTAGAATAACTAGTCCTTCTAGAAAATCTAGAAATTCTAGCTTCTAAGCTCTAACGTCTAACATCTAGCGTCTAATGTCTAAAACCCTACAAGTCGCCATTCTTCTCGCAGGAGGTTCCGGCCAGCGATTCGGAGCTGACCGTCCCAAACAGTTCGTTCGCATCGGAGAGCGTACCGTTTTGGAGCATAGTCTTGCCGCTTTTGAACAATCGCCACACATCGATGCAATACTCATCGTGTCGCATCCCCAGCACCTCGACGAAGTGCGTGAACTCCTCCCCTCATCGCAACACCCCAAACTCCTTGCCGTAGTAGCCGGAGGTGCAGAGCGACAAGACTCCACCCTCAATGCACTGCGCGCACTGGAGCAAGTCGCGGACGCTCCACTCGAGCAAATCCGCATCCTCATCCACGATGCTGTGCGCCCTGCCGTGAGTCAAAACATCATAGAGCGCGTGTGCACCGCACTCCACACCCACCAAGCCGCAAATCTCGTGGTTCCCGTCACCGACACCTTGTTGGAAGTCAACGACAACGGCACCACTGCCGCCATGCCATCGCGAGCGCGCTTCCGCCGCGTGCAAACACCCCAGGGTTTCACGTAGCCACCCTCCAACACGCCTACGACGTTGCCCTCACCGACCCCAACTTTCAAGCCACTGACGACTGCGGAGTTGTCTTTCGCTATCTCCCAGAAGTCGAAATAGCTTTGGTCGAAGGAGAACAGCGCAACATCAAACTCACCTATCCCGAAGACCTCCACGTGCTGCACCATCTTCTCGTGAAATCCTAACGCAATTGCGAGCTACTCCACGGCACCTCCACAGTCATACATTGTAGTGTTTACGTCATCTTCTCCCACTTCTCCTAAACTCTTGCTTCAATGAATCTCACCCCCCTCGTTCGTCGCTTTTTCGCCCATCGCGTGCGCACCATACAGTCCTATCCCGAACAAGGTGAAATGCTGCAACGCCAAGTGTTGGCGCGCTTGATTCGTCAAGCCGCACACACCGCCTATGGCGAACGTCACGATTTCAGTTCCATCACCTCCTATGAGAGTTTCGCCCAGCGCGTCCCCCTCAACGACTATGAGAGTTTGAAAACCGACATCGACAATATGCGCCACGGAGCTTCAAGCATCCTCTGGCCAGGAACGGTGCGCTGGTATGCCAAGTCCTCCGGCACCACGAACGACAAGAGCAAGTTTATCCCCGTCAGCCAACAAGGACTCCAACAAGTCCATTATGCCGGTGGTCGAGATTCTGTGGCACTCTATCTGCACCACAATCCCGAAAGCCGACTCTTCACGGGAAAATCCCTCATTCTTGGCGGTAGTCACCAACCCAACTACGACTCCACCACTTCGCGCGTGGGAGATTTGAGTGCTATTCTCAACGAAAACGCTTCTCCTTTCGTGCGCCTGTTTCGCGTACCCTCTAAACGCGTAGCACTTTTGGAAGATTTTGAGCAAAAGCGCGACCTCATCGCACAAGAAACCCTCCGCGCCAACGTCACCTCCATTGCTGGTGTGCCCTCGTGGATGATGGCTGTGTTGATGCGTTTGATGGAGATTTCGGGTGCCAAAGATCTCACCGAGGTATGGCCCAATCTCGAAGTGTTCTTCCACGGAGGCGTAGCTTTCACCCCCTACCGCGAACAATACTTGCGCCTCATCCCTTCCCAGAAGATGCACTATATGGAAACCTACAACGCATCGGAAGGATTCTTCGGACTGCAAACCGACCCCACGGACAAAGCTATGGAATTTATGCTCGACTACGATGTGTTCTACGAGTTTATTCCTCTCGAAGAAGTCGGTTCACCCCACCCCACTCTACTCCCCATCTGGGAAGTTGAGGCAGAGCGCAACTATGCCCTCGTCATCACCACTTCGTGCGGTCTTTGGCGCTATCAAATCGGCGACACCGTGCGCTTCACACAAGTGCGCCCTTGGAAGTTCATCATCTCCGGCCGCACCAAGAGCTTCATCAATGCCTTTGGAGAAGAGTTGATGGTAGACAATGCCGAACAAGGACTTAAAGCTGCCTGCGAAGCCACAGGTGCCGAGGTGAGCGAATACACCGCAGCTCCGGTGTTTATGGATGCAGAAGGAAAATGCCGACACCAATGGGTCATTGAGTTCCGTCGCGCTCCACAAGACCTCACGGCCTTTGCTCAACATCTCGACCAAGCCCTTCAGCGCATCAATTCTGACTACGAAGCGAAACGCTACAAAGACATCACGCTCCAACAATTAGAGATAGTGCCTGCCCGTGCCAACCTCTTCAACGATTGGCTCAAAAGTCGCGGCAAACTAGGTGGCCAACACAAAGTGCCACGCCTAAGCAACACGCGCGACATCATCGAACAGATACTGGCTTTCAACGTATAATATGAAAAGATTTTCCCTTTTCCTCCTCGCTCTAGTGGGACTCTCCGCCCTCATCTCTGCCTGCGCCAATCAAGGTTCGGGCCCTGACGGCGGCACCTACGACGAAACTCCACCGCACATTGTGGGAATGACTGCGCCCGAACGACTCAAAACCGGTAAACGCACCAAATTCTCTCTCGTATTCAACGAGCTGATCAAAGTGGACAACCCCACGGAGAAAATCATTGTGTCGCCTCCCCAAATCGAGACGCCCGAAATCAAGGTGTCAGGTCGCCGCATCACTGTTGAATTGCTCGACTCTATGCGTCCCAACACCACCTACACCGTGGACTTCTCGGATGCCATCACCGACAACAATGAGGGAAATCCGCTCGGACAATACACCTATATCTTCTCCACTGGACAAACCACCGACACTATGCAAATGTCGGGCTATGTGCTCAATGCCGAAGACTTAGAACCGATGAAAGGCGTCTTAGCCGGTCTTTATCAAAATCACAACGATAGCGACTTTGCCAAACGCGCCTTCGACCGCGTAGCACGCACGGATGCTTCGGGATACTTTTCCATCAAAGGGGTTTCTGGCGAAAAGGACTATCGACTCTATGCGCTGCAAGATGCCGATGGCGATTTCCACTACACCCAACCGAGTGAGATGGTGGGATTTCTCCACAGCAACCTCCGCGCTGGTGCTTTTCGCGACACGCGCTACGACACCGTGTGGGTAGACACCGTGCGCTACGACTCCATTCGCATCATTCCCTACACCCACTTCACGCCCGACGATTTGGTGGTGCGCGCCTTCAAAATCAACACCAACACGCGCCACTATCTCAAAGCGCAGCGCGATGTACCCGAACTTTTCACCACTTTCTTTACTGGGCCTAGTCGCAACTGCCCCACCATCAAGGGACTAAATTTCGATGCCTCCAAAGCCTTTGTGGTCAATGCCTCAGCAGGCAACGACACCATCGCCTATTGGTTGGCAGACACCACTCTTTTGCGACAAGACACCCTGCGCTTTGCCTACACCTACGACAATTGGGACGACTCTCTCGCCCAAATGTTACCTAAAACCGACACACTCGAACTAACGCCCAAAATCACCTTCACCAAACGCGCCGCCAATGAAGCCAAAGAGTTGGCGAAATGGCAAAAGCAAAAGGAAAAGCGTGAAAAACGCGGAGATTTTTCGCAGTCCAAACCACCGATGGTGGCCTTGCAACTGCGCACAGACGTCAGCAGTTCGTTAGTCCCCAATCGCAACATCCTCATTCAGTTCGACCAACCCCTGCGCTCCTTCGACCGAAAGAAATTCCGTCTGCAACTCAAGAAAGACACCACTTTCCACGATGCGCCCTACGAGTTGGACACCATCCCCAACAACATTCTGGCTTATCGACTGCGCGCGGAGTGGCGACCGGGACAGGAATATAAATTAGTCGTCGACTCGGCAGCAATGATCAGTCTCTACGATCGGGTAAACCTTCCCACTAGCAATACGTTCTCCATTGCTAAACTCGAAGAATTTGGCACCCTCTTCTTGTCGCTTTCCAATGCAGACACAGCCACAGTGGTGCAATTGCTGGGGTCTGACGGAAATCCCGTAGACCAAGTGACGGTGAAAAAAAATCGCGCGGAATTCTACTATGTCAAACCAGGTAAATACTATCTGCGATGCTTCTTCGACCATAACCGAGACGGCAAGTGGACCACGGGAAGTATCTCTCCGCGCCGCGACCCTGAAGAAGTCTACTACTATCCCAAGATGATTGAAGCGCGCGCCAACTGGGACACCAACGAAACGTGGGATGTCACTGCAGTTCCTCTCGACAAACAAAAGCCAGCTGCGCTCATCAAACAGCGCAAAGACAAACAACGCAACGACAGTCACCAACGCAATTTGGAACGACTCAGACAACGAGGAGAATAATCCCTAGTGTAGCAAAGGATTCCTCCACATCCCCCCATATTCCACAACATTCCCCCTCGAAGTGTCAGAACTCTAAACTCACTGACATCTTCGAGGGGTCACATTATCACTTCAACTTCCCAATGAAACTCATCATCGACGATAAAATTCCCTTCATTCACGGCCTTGCCGAACAACTCGGCTCTTGTGTCTACCGACCAGGGGCTGAAATCTCTCCCGAAGATGTACAAGATGCCGACGCGCTCATTGTCCGCACACGTACTCAAGTCAATGAACAGTTGCTCAGAGACAGTAGTGTGCAATTAGTGGTCACCGCCACCATCGGGCACGACCATATCGATAAAACCTATTTGGCACAACGAGGGATTGCGTGGCACAACTGTCCAGGCTGCAACGCTGAGAGTGTGGCACAATATGTGAGAAATAGTCTTTGGCGCGCCATACTTGCCGGTCACCTCTCCCCCACTCCTCAAGACATATGTGTGGGTATCGTTGGCGTAGGACACGTGGGCTCAGCCGTTTCTCGCGCGCTCCGTGCCGAAGGCTTCCGCACGCTCCACTGCGACCCACCTAAGGGAGAACCCAACACGCTGGCTGACCTTGCCGAACAATGTCAAGTCATCACGCTCCACACGCCCCTCACCACTGAAGGCGCGCACGCCACCTACCATTTGGCCGATGCCGCGTTCTTTGACGCGCTCCGCCAATGCCGTGTCTTCATCAATGCCGCGCGCGGAGAATGCACCGACACAGCAGCCTCAAAGCAGCCATTCAGTCGGGCAAAATAGCCTGTGCTGTCATCGACACGTGGGAAAACGAACCCAACATTGACTGCGATCTCCTCGACCTTGCTTTCATCGCCACTCCCCACATTGCAGGATACAGCGCAGACGGCAAAGCCAACGGCACGCGCATGAGTTTGCAACACGTCATCGACCATTTCCGCCCCACCCCTTGTCCGCAACTCTCTGTCCAAGCTCCTCAATTGCCCTCCAATTTTGACTATGCGCGAGAGGTTGTTTCACAACTTCCCTCTTCCCTTTCAGCCATCTATCCTTGGCTCACCCCAGAAAACACACTTCTTTTGCCTCACAGCGCGTTTTTACAACTACGGCAGTACGACAGCCTAGCCGACACGTTTAGACTGCGCTCTGCGCCAAATTCTTTCGAATTTCAACGAGGTCACTACCCTCTCCGCAGAGAATAGAAACTGTAGAGTCAACCATCAAGTGCAACACTATCTTATGAGTTGATGGAATGCTTTTATAGGTGTATTGTATTTTAGTGCCTTTCCATATCTATTCTATAAATCTCGAAAGTTCGTTCTAAAACTTCCCACGTTTTTTGGAAAATCTCCCACGTTTTTTGCGGAGCATCTTGAAGAAATCGCTACATTTGTCGTGAGTATTTCCATAGCACCGTTTATGTTCACCCTAAAACAATGTCTACTGATGATGTACCGCAGATTCTTCCGCTGGTGTTTATACAGCGTTCTTGTCGCACTCTGGACGATGCCCCTATCGTCTAGGGCGATGGCTTTTCGTTATGTCAAAAATTTCATGGTGATGGAGAGTACTTTGTTTTATCAAAACAAAGTGTTGCCCCATGAAGTGGGCGTCTCTACTACCCTGACGCACTGTCTGATGGATTCTACCTATGCCGTGAATGTGCTCAAGGTGGATGTTGCTCATCTAAAGTCGGCAGTAATCAATAAGAAAGAAGGAGGATACTATTCTTTGCAGTTAGACTCTTTGAATTTCTGCGGTGAAACCTATCGTAATGTCATGTTTGTGGTGATGGAAATGCAGCAAAAGTTCAAAGGAAAGGTGCCTGATCTCGTGCTGGGCAACAGCATTCTGAGCCATCACGCTTGGCATATCGATTTGCAACGACACACTTTCACTCCATGCAGTCCTGATCGGTATTATGGGAAAGTCCGTCTGAATGCTCAATCGGTAAGGGGGTTGATTATGGTTTCGTTTTTCTGAAAGCAAAGGTGGGAGGACGGAAGGTGCGAATGCAATTTTCGCTCAATAAAGGGCAACATATCTTACCGCATGGGGTGTATGATTTTCCTTCACAGCCTCTGACCAGAGAAGGAGGTAGTTTTGATCGCCCTTTCTCGTTAGAGACCTTGCCACTCTATAAGGACGTTGCTACTCAAATCGGGGATTTTCACTTCGTCGCGGACTACAAGCTAGGATATCCAGGAGAAGACAAGGAGGGTATATTATATATCGATGCTTTAGAAGGCAAATCCTTCGTGTTGAACTACCCCAAAAAGGTGATAGAAATTTTGGAATAGGGGCATTAGCCTACACCTTTAGGCTGCGCTTTGCGCCAAATTCTTTCGAATTTCAACGAGGGCACTACCCTCTCCGCAGAGAATCATCCCAAATCGGTCATTAGATCCTGAACAGATTTCATTAGATTGTTGAGCAGATGGTTGATTGTGAGTTCAAAGGCGTAGCGGGCTACGGCGAGAACGAACGAGCAACAAGATGCCAACAAGAAAATGAAAGATGGCAGGAAGTTATATTCTATGTAACAAATTGCACAATAACGGTCTAATGACCGATTTGGGATGATTCGTCCTACCCTCAACAAATAAACCCAAATCGGTTCAGAATCTAATGACCGATTTGGGTTTAAACAAATCTTAAATGGAGATTCTCGCGTACGCGTACGCGCGCGCATTCCAGGAGTTTTTATGTTTTTGCTGTCACAAGTGTCACAGAGATTATTATAAAACACTATGGAACAATGATTTGCGACATCTTTATAACATTCATTTAGAGATATGCGTGATATGGGTTCAAATAAAAGGGAGAAAGACGTGATGTTTGATGAAAAACGACGTGTCGTTTGATGAAAAACAACGTGTCGTTTTGTTGAAAACAACGTATCGTTATATAGAAAACAACGTGTCGTTTGTGGGTCTATGTCTGAACGGAAGAAATGATGAGGAGAAAGTGCGAAGGGAGGTAAGAAAAAGGGAGGAGAAAGGGAGGAGAGTGTGACACTTGTGACAGCAAAAAATCAACATCGCTGTTGGAAGGCGCGTACGATAAGACGCGTATGTGTGGAGAATTTGTACGTTTTCGAAGAAGGGGCAATTCCGGAGAAGGGGCGAATGAGAAGCTCACTTTGGGTTTATCCTCATTGGAAACTTATTATGCAGTGCTTTTGCTCACCTTAGAAAGCAAAACAAGGTACATCAAAAGAAAATAGTGCAGATTTTGGCGGATTTTTCACTCTTTGCCCTTGTTTCGACCCATATGTAATAGAGGGCAATGTAAAAGAGCAACAACAAATAGGGGAATTGACAAAGAGAAAAGCAGGAGAAAATCGAGAAACACTATGCAGAAAGACACAATGCAAAAAAACGATGCAAAAAGAAACGGCGCAAAAAGAAACAGAGTGCGCCAAACGAATTTGACACACTCTGTAAAGATTTGAAAGACTAATCTAAGCGATTAGAGTTGGGGACCAGCAGCAACGAGAGCCTTACCAGCTTCGTTGGTGGTGTACTTAGCGAAGTTCTTCACGAAGCGAGCTGCGAGATCCTTAGCTTTTTCTTCCCATTGAGAAGCTTCAGCGTAAGTGTCGCGAGGATCGAGGATTTCAGTAGCAACGCCTTCGAGTTGAGTAGGAATTTCGAAGTTGAAGATGGGGAGCTTCTTGGTAGGAGCAGAGAGGATAGCACCAGAGAGGATGCCGTCGATGATACCGCGAGTGTCCTTGATAGAGATACGCTTGCCAGTACCGTTCCAACCAGTGTTCACGAGATAAGCCTTAGAACCGTTAGCTTCCATTTTCTTCACGAGCTCTTGAGCATACTTAGTGGGGTGGAGTTCGAGGAACGCTTGACCGAAGCATGCAGAGAAAGTGGGAGTTGGCTCAGTGATACCGCGCTCTGTACCTGCGAGTTTAGCAGTGAAGCCAGAGAGGAAGTAGTACTGAGTTTGGTTAGCGTCGAGGATAGAAACGGGAGGCAATACACCGAATGCGTCAGCAGAAAGGAAGATGACGTTCTTTGCAGCAGGAGCAGCAGAAACAGGGCGTACGATGTTCTTGATGTGATCGATAGGATAAGTTACGCGAGTGTTTTCAGTCGCAGTCTTATCAGCGAAGTCGATCTTGCCGTTAGCGTCAACGATAACGTTTCGAGGAGAGCGTTGCGCTTGATAGCAGCGTAGATGTCGGGTTCGCTTTCCTTGTCGAGGTTGATAACCTTAGCGTAGCAACCACCTTCGAAGTTGAAGACACCGTTGTCGTCCCAACCGTGTTCGTCGTCACCGATGAGGAGACGCTTAGGATCGGTAGAGAGGGTAGTCTTACCAGTACCAGAAAGACCGAAGAACACAGCAGTGTTTTCGCCGTTGAGGTCGGTGTTAGCAGAGCAGTGCATAGCAGCGATACCGCGGAGGGGGAGGTAGTAGTTCATCATAGAGAACATACCCTTCTTCATTTCACCACCGTACCAAGTGTTGAGGATAACTTGTTCCTTGCTAGTGATGTTGAAAGCTACAACAGTTTCAGAGTTGAGACCGAGTTCTTTGTAGTTTTCTACCTTAGCCTTAGAAGCGTTGTACACCACGAAGTCAGGAGTGAAGTTAGCGAGTTCTTCAGCGCTGGGCTTGATGAACATGTTGGTCACGAAGTGTGCTTGCCAAGCTACTTCAACGATGAAGCGAACAGCAAGACGAGTGTCCTTGTTAGCACCGCAGAAACCGTCAACAACGAAAAGACGCTTGTTAGAAAGTTCCTTCTTGGCAAGATCCTTCACCACGTTCCAAGCCTCTTCAGTCATGGGGTGGTTGTCGTTCTTGTACTCTTCAGAAGTCCACCATACAGTGTCCTTAGAGTTTTCGTCAACAACGATGAACTTGTCCTTAGGTGAGCGACCAGTGTAAACACCAGTCATCACGTTTACAGCGCCGAGTTCGGTTACTTGACCTTTTTCATAACCTTCAAGGGTAGCCTTAGTTTCTTCTTCGAAAAGTTGTTCGTAAGAAGGGTTGTGCACGATTTCGGTAGTACCGAAAATACCATGCTGGGTAAGATCTAATGCCATTGTGATAGATATTAAATAGAATAGATATGTTTGTTTCCTAGTGGGAAGTGCATAAGTAGCAGTCGTGGCGTCTTTCGTGTATTCGCGCGGTTGTGGTTTGCGCGGTTTTGTGGCTGTGATGTGGTGAGCCTTTCGTTAGAATCGACACACAACTTCGGTCTATGCGTGACAAAATTACGAAAAACTTTTGTGTGCTACCAACAATATCGGCTATTTTCTTTGTTTGAAATGTTGTTTTTCTGATTTTTGAGGAGCATCTCTCTTTTTTTTATGGGTGGGATATGCAAAAAAACTCCCGAATTTCGCCAACACGAAATTGACGAGATTCGGGAGTTGTGCGTTCACTCTATACTTTGTTGTGAGAAGCAAGAGGGAGATGGGGTTAGAATTTGTATCCCAAAGAGAGCATACCTCGATTAAAGTCTTTTGGCGCGAGGTAATAAGAGAATCTCACATCAAGGTGCTTTCCAAGCATCACACCAACGTGAGGAGCTACAAATCCGCTCCACTTGGCTGAAGTTGAGAAATTATCACCTCGGGCGAGAGCGTCATTTGAAACACCGACTGCAACACCTGCCAATGGTGAAATGAAGTTTTCGGGAGACCATCGATAAGTTCCGTTGAAGCCGAAGATAAACGATGAAACAGCACTGCTATAGGCAACGCCAGAAGAGTAGGGTACAACGACAGAAGAATAGGGTACGCTTTGCGCAGGAACGGAACCCGAAGTATTCACTTTACGAAGGCTACCTTCTGAAGAAATGGATAGACCAAGTTCTACGTTGCGGATTTTCTCATAAGATGCTTTAACGGAGAAACCCACATATTTGAAGGCTGTGGGGGTGTTACTGACGATTGGCGTGGTGACACCAAGTGTCCATCGAACAGCGCGTTGTGCTTGCAATCCCATAGGAAGGGCTATTGCAGCGACAATGGAAAGTACAAACTTTTTCATTGAGAGAAAGTAGAGAGATAATAAAAGGTTTTTCCGCGAAAGGTTTTTCCGCGTTTCTAATGCAAAGATACGAATAAAAGGCGAAATAAACAATACCTATTTATGGTTATTTGTAATATATTATCGTAAGTTCTTGCGACTTGATTATCTGTCTTCACAGAAAGAAAAAAAAACTCGAAACAGAACTCACTGAGCGTCTGTTTCGAGTGAAATATTATTGCTGATTAGATGCCAAGTTTGGCGCGGATGGCAGCAGGGATGGCGTTCTTGTTGATGATGATGTTCATCGTCTTGTAGGCTGCATAGGGTTTAGAGATGTACCAGAAGCCTTTATAAGGACCGTATTCACCCCAAGAGTTCTTCATCATAAAGTATTCTTTACCGTGTTGGTCTTTGGCAAGACCGTAGATTTGCATGCCGTGGTCGTCGGTGGTTTCCCAAGTGTCGTAACCCTTTTGGCGCATTTCTTGTGTGATGGTCATTTCGCCTTGTCCGTCAGCAGCATTGATTTGTGCACCAGCTTTTTCACCAGTCCAACGAGATTGGTCGCTACCTACGCCTGCACTTGACTTGGTGTTGGGGACAGTGGCAACGCAGCGGTTCTTGCCTGAGCGACGAGAGAAACCGTCTTCGCTGACGTCAGCACCCCAAGCAAAGGTGTAGCCATTGCGTACTGCGCTCTCCATCACTTCCATGAGTTCGTTGATGGGGAGGTTGTAGCTAGGAGCCCAACGCCAGTTGTCTTGCACTTCGATGATGAAGGGTTTGTAGAAAGGAACGTGGGTGAAAGAAGCTAAGCTGACGTAGTCGGAAGGATTGAGTTTGAGATAATCCTTGACATAAGATTGGGGAGTGTATTCCTTGCCGTCTACTTTGAAAGTCTTGGGATATTCTCCGAAATAGCCATCGAGCATTTGTTGCACGGTTTCTTCCAAACGGGGTTGATGGTCTTCTTTTCTTTGTCGGTGGAAACGCTCTTGACAAAGGCTTCGATGCCAGGCCAGAATTGACGGAAGTTGAAGAGGCTATCGCCATAGGGGAGGTTGGGGTAGGGCATGGTGCCTTCGGGAGCAAGTCCGTAGTGCTCCATGGCGTAGATGGCATCGTAGAAAGAGCCGCCTTGTGAGAAACTTGCGTCACCGTGGGTGCGAACGTTGCGGTCGGCACGGTCTGCATAGGTGTGGGACACCAAGAAGGATTCGCAGAGGTCGAGGTTTTCGGCTTTGAGTTGAGGATTCTTTTTCAACGCTTCGCTCTCGAGGAATGCCAAAGAAGAATATGCCCAGCAGGTACCAGAGTTGTTTTGGTTTTTGATGCTTGTGACGGGGTTAGCCACAACGGTGGTGAACACGAGGGTGTCTTTGGGAAGACCTTTCTTTTTGGGAGCAGCTTGCACTGCACCAGCCAAAGCTAGACCTGCAAGAGCGAGGGTGAAGAATTGCTTCATAAATGTGTATTTTGAGAGTTTATAAATGCTTGTGATGACTGCGAAGTGGAGGAATTTCTTACGTGAGAGAAATTTTCTTATGTCAGAGAGAGATTTTCTTACGTGAAAGAGAGATTTCGATGTGGAGAGAATTCCTCCGTGGGGAGATTTAGGCGAGTCCTTCGAGGAAGGCTTCTACGTCTTTGGCGTGGTAAGGCACGAGTTTATCTCCAAGGAATCGGCAACCGGTTTCGGTGATGAGCACATCATCTTCGATGCGGATGCCTCCGAAGTCTTTGAACTTTTCGATTTCGTCAAAGTTGAGGAATTGTGCGTTGGTGCCTTCTTTGCGCCAGAGGTCGATGAGATCGGGGATGAAATAGATGCCAGGTTCGTCAGTGACAACGTGACCGGCTTGGAGTTCGCGACCGAAGCGCAGACTTGCGAGTCCGAATTGAGAAGAAGGACGAGTTACGGCGTCATAACCGACATTGATTTGTCCGAGAGCTTCCATGTCGTGAACGTCCATTCCCATGGCGTGTCCTAGTCCGTGGGGGAGGAAGAGGGCGTGAGCTCCAGCGGCTACGGCTTCGTCGACGTCGCCTTTCATCAATCCGAGGGCTTTGAGACGCTCTGTCATGAGACGACACACGGCGAGGTGCACATCGAGATAGCGCACTCCGGGTTTTGCGACTTGCAAAGCGAGATCGTGACAATCGACTACGATGTCGTAGATGTCGCGCTGACGCTGTGTGTATTTTCCTGTGACGGGGGTGGTGCGGGTGTTATCAGAACAATAGTGTTCGCGGGTTTCACATCCTGCATCTACCAAAAGTAGGCGTCCACCACCCAACACGGCTTGTGAGGGAAATCCATGCAACACTTCTCCGTGCATGGAGACGATGCTGGGGAAGGAGACTTGGCTTCCGAAAGAGGCGGCGATGCCGTCGAGGACACCTGCAATTTGGGCTTCGGTGACTCCCTTTTGCACTGCCATTCGCATGGCTGTGGTGTGCATTTCGTAGCCAATGGCAGCAGCGCGGTCGAGTTCGGCTACTTCTTCCGCGCTCTTGATGTTGCGAAGGGTGACTACGGCATCAATGAGGGTTTGACTAGCAGCAGCGCGCTGTTGGTTGGGATGAATTCCACTCAAATCCATGAGTTGAATCATCAAATCGTGGCGATAGAGTGGGAGGAAATGGAGTTGTCTTCCCTGCGCTTTGGTTTGTGCGAAGACTTCTTGCAACGCGCTCATTGGAGCTGTGTGGAGAATGCCGCATTCGGCTGCCATGTCAGCAACAGAGGGCACGGCTCCCGTCCAAATCACATCGTCAATGTCGATGTCGTTACCCACCAAGGTTTCCGCACCGCTTTCGCAGTCGATGACAAGTGCAAGTCCATCGCGGTGTTGCCCGGTGAAATAGAGGAAAGAACTATCTTGACGAAACTTATAGGGGTTGTTGGGGAAGTTGCAAGGACTATCGTTATTCCCAAAGAGCACGATGACTCCGCTGCCTACCAATTGGCGCAGACGGCTGCGGCGCTCCGTGTATGTGGCTGTTGAAAAGAGCATAAGCGCAGATTATTAAATGATTATTTCGGCAAATATACGCTTTTTCCGTGGGAATCGTGTGTTGATTTCGTGATAATCGTGTACCTTTGCACAAATTTTAATACACAAGAACGACAGATGTTGCGCGGCACTGAGTTGTACGCCTGATTTTGTCGAAAAAACGAGGTATTGAGTTATGGTACAAACAGGATTAGTGTTAGAAGGAGGTGGAATGCGCGGTGTATTTACCGCAGGCGTTTTGGACTATATGCTCGACAACGGCATCACCTTTTCTTATGGCATCGGGGTTTCGGCTGGTGCGTGTCACGCGATGTCTTATTTGAGCAAACAGCGAGACAGAGCGCGCAAGGTTTCTATTGATATGTTGGAGAAATATCAATATATCAGTTGGAAACATTTGTGGAAAATGCACACGATTTTCGACCAAGAGACTTTATATGATCGGATGGTGAATGAGATTTTGCCTTTCGACTACGACACTTGTTTTGCTAATCCGATGCGTTTTGAGATTGTGACGACCAATTGTCTCACTGGACGCGCAGAATATCACACAGAAACGTCGTGCAACAATCGTTTGCTCAATCTGTGCAAAGCCTCTAGTTCGTTGCCTTTTGTGGCTCCCATTGCGGTGGTGGATGGCGTGCCGATGCTTGACGGAGGTATCACGGATCCGATTCCCATAGAACACTCCATCGAACAGGGATGTTGCAACAACATTGTGGTGCTGACGCGCAATCGTGGTTATCGTGACGCAGGAAGTGACTATCGTATGCCGAGATTTGTTTACAAGAAATATCCGCGACTTCGTGTGGCACTCTCACACATTAAACAGGTTTACAACGGAAAGATAGAACTCGTGGAACGTCTTGAAGAATCGGGACGTGTGCTTGCCATTCGTCCTGAACGTCCGTTGGAAGTAGACCGTTTTGGCACGCGCACCGACCGACTGCAAGCTCTCTACGAGGAAGGATATGCTTGCGCAGAACAGGTGCTGACTTCTGATTACGGGAAATCTTTCTTGTAATTTCTTCTAGTTTTGGGAAATCAGCTTACAACTCTCTTCTGATTGTAAAAAAATCTCTCACAACTCTCTTTTGACTTCGGGAAATTTTCTCACAACTCTCTTCTGACTTCGGGAAATTCTCTTATAGATTTCCCATTCTTACTCATTTTCTTATGACACATACGCTTCATCTTTTCAATCCGTGGCACGACGAAGCACTCGCTGCCAATGTGCAATACTATTCTCCGAGTTTGGCTGGGAGGAAGTTGGCTTGCGCACTTGCGGAATTACCACGCATTTGGGGAAAAGATGAGGACGAATGTTTGAAGATTCCAGAATCGGGACGCGTGAAAGACTTAGTTCCTCCGGACTGGTCGAAGATTCAACACATCGCACCGTGGGGATGGGACAATCACGTGGTGGAGATTTTCCAACGCCTTGGTGCACCGGAATCGTTGTTGCCCCCTGAGGAACAGCTTCGCGTGATGCGCCATTTGAGTAGTCGTGTCAATGTCTCCGAGTTGTTAGCCAAAGACAGCGAACATCTGCTCCAAACTCATAGAGGAATTTCCCCTTTTAGTAGCACTTTTTGTCATTCTATGGAGGAGGTTACAGCCGCTCTCGAGCCGTTGAAAGGTCGCGCTATGTTGAAAAGTCCGTGGAGCAGTAGCGGACGTGGGGTATTCCCCATTAAAGGCACGCTAGATCCCGTGGCAGAAGCTCGTGTGCAAAAGATTTTACAGCAACAAGGGGGCATCGAGGTACAATCACTTCACGAGGTGTTGGGGAATTTTGCCTTTGAATATCACGCTCTTCCTGATGGAACGGTGGAATATGATGGACTTTCGCTTTTCCACGCAGCACCGGGTGGAGCATATTTGGGCAATCTTGTGGCTCATCCTCAGAAGATGGAGCGCGAACTCTGTCGTTGGATGGCTCCTCACGCAGTGGAGTGGGGGATTTCTGAGGAAAATCTTCCGCAACTCTTACATCAACTTCGCTCAATCCTTGCAGAACTACTCACAAAATGGTTACAAGCACGCTATGTGGGTCCGCTCGGAGTGGACTTGCTCATCACCCCTACCGGAATTCATCCTTGTGTGGAAATCAATCTGCGACGCACTATGGGACACGTGGCTGTGACTCTAGGAAAACAACAATCTCCTGACGTTCCTCTCCAACTCCTGCAAATTTCTCTCGAAGGTTGGCAACTTGTTCCGCTCTCTTCCAGTGAGTCTTTAGGGTAATCCACAATCGGTCATTAGGCCATTATAGTGCAGGATAATCCATTTCTCTTCCAAGACAATCCCGCACAAACGCAAACGCTATGACAATCCCCCACAAATCCTTGATGGTTTGTGGGGGATTGTTTCTTTTGTTAGACCAGACAAGCGAGATGTTATTTTCGCTTCCTAGACTTCTTTGCCTTCTTCGCAGCCTTCTTGCCTTTGCCAGATGCCGAAGCTGACTTACCAGAAGACTTCGCGCGCTTGTTCGCCTTCTTCTTACCAAAGCGTTCGGGAGTGAGTCCACGTTGCGACTGCAACACACTGCGCGCAGCACTCGACTGACTGTCGAAAGTCATCAAACTGTCTTCTTCTATAATCGAAAAATCTAGCTGACGACGTTCCATATTGGCGCGCTCCACACGGAAACGCACTTTGTCACCGAGATTGTAGACTCTTCGCGTGCGACGACCCACCAAACGATAGTTGTCTTCGTCAAATTCGTAGTAATCGCTCGAAAGATCACGCATCGGCACCATACCTTCGCACTTCGAAAGGACATCTTCTACGTAGATACCAAACTCCGTGACACCAGAGATGACACCATCAAACTCCTGACCGATGCGATCAGCCATAAACTCTGTTTGCTTGTATTTGATGCTCGCGCGCTCCGCGGTTGAAGCTATCAATTCTCGCTCAGAACAATGCTCACAGAGTTCCTCATATTTCTTTGCACTCACAGAGCGACCTCCTTCTGCATATTTAGCCAACAGACGATGCACCATCAAGTCGGGATAACGGCGAATGGGAGAGGTGAAATGCGTGTAATAGCGGAACATCAGACCATAGTGACCTATGTTGTGCACCGAATAGCGCGCTTTCATCATCGCACGAAGCGCCACCATCTCCACCACGTGTTCCTCTTTCTTGCCTTTCACGTCAGCAAGCAAGTTGTTGAGGCTCTTGGAAACGTCTGTTTGAACCTTCGGTGCGTACCTTGTACCCAAATTTTGCCACAAATCCGCGAAGTTTTTCCATCTTCTCGGCATCTGGCACATCGTGGATACGATAAGGCAACACCTTGGGTTGCTTTCCCTTCGGCACAATCGCCACCTTTTCAGCCACAGTGCGATTTGCCAAGAGCATAAATTCCTCCACCAGTTTGTTGGCGTCCTTCGCAATCTTGACATAAGTGGCTGTGGGATGTCCTTTTTCATCAATTTCAAAGCGCACCTCGGGACGATCAAAACCAATAGAACCGCCTTTGAAACGCTTAGCGCGCAACTGTTTTGCAAAATAGTCGAGTTGCAATATCTCTGCCGCCCATTCTCCCTGTGGATTTTCCTTCGATCCGTCCACTTCGGGATGTTCGCCAGGAAGTGCCAAATCATCGGGAGAAGCCTGTCCGTTGCGCTCAATGATGGTTTGCGCCTCTTCGTAGGTGAAACGGCGGTCGCTGCAAATCACGGTTTTAGCAATATCTGCGCGCAACACATCCGCTTCGTTGTTCATCTCAAAAATCACTGAATAAGCCAGTTTCTCTTCGTTAGGACGCAGCGAACAAATGAAATTGCACAAACGTTCGGGAAGCATCGGTATGGTGCGGTCCACCAAGTAAACACTCGTAGCACGACTCAAAGCCTCTTGGTCTATCACGCCATCTTCCAGCACATAGTGACTCACGTCGGCAATGTGCACTCCCACTTGCCACACATCGTCTGAAAGACGGCGAATGGAGAGTGCATCGTCAAAGTCTTTCGCATCGCGCGGGTCGATGGTGAAAGTAGGAATTTCACGAAAATCTTCACGTTTAGCGATTTCTTCTTCCGTAATGCCTGGATGGAGTTTATCGGCAGCACGTTCCACATTTTCGGGATAGGTGTAGGGGAGTCCATATTCCGCCAAAATAGCGTGCATCTCCGTGTCGTTTTCTCCTTCTTGTCCCAAGACGTCCACAACTTCTCCACGCGGACTCTTGGTGTCATCCGGCCAATCCACGATTTTCACAATCGCTTTGTCGCCCGTCTTTCCGCCGTGGAGCAAATCGCCAGGAATGAAAATGTCAGCACCGATTTGTCGTTCAGTGAGCAAGAAACCATAGCGGTCGTGTTCCACGTGAAGACGTCCCACAAAGGTGTCTTTAGCGCGGCGAATGATTTCCACCACTTCTGCCTCTTGCGTGTGACTGCGACGACGCGCCACCATCGACACACGTACCACATCACCATCAAGCGCATGATGTGCATTGAGTTCGGTGACAAGGAGTTCTTTTCCGCCATCGTTGGGCACAAACACATTGTGTCCGTTGCGCTTGCGACGAAAAACCCCTTCAATGAGTTGTGCTGCGCGTTCAGCATGACGATAATTTCCTCTCTGATCGGTGGAGAGAAAATCGTCTAACACGAGTTCTTTGAGCACATCGAGCACAAGCATCTTTGCAGGGTGAGTGAGTGCACCCACCATTCCGAAAATTGTTTTCACCTCGAGCTGCTGACCTTGACTATGCTCGAAGAGTACTAGTAGTTTGTTGCGCACCTCTTTCTTGGTGAGGCGCTTAGTCGTCTTTTTTGACATAATGTAAGACGTTAAATGTTATAGATCTGTGCTAGTGCCTGGGGAAAAGGCGCATTTACAGTGTGATTTGTTCCACCTTCACGTCTGTATCGGGCATAAAGATAGTGGCACTCTCGCGAAACTTTTTGGGCTCTTCTGTGGTGAGAAATTCCACCTTACCATTTTTTGCCAAACGCGTTTCCATTTCGGGATGACGCTGCAAATAGTCGCGCAGTGAATGCGCCACATAGTCGCCTTGCGGCACAACGGTGATGCCACGCGGCACATGGCGCAGAATGGCAGGAAGCAGGAGAGGGTAGTGTGTGCAACCCAGCACCAAAGTGTCGATGTCGGGGTCGATGCGCAATATCTCTTCGATGCGTTTCTTCACAAAATAGTCGGCTCCGGGACTGTCAAATTCGCCATATTCCACCAGCGGCACCCACATCGGACAAGCCAAACCAGTGACGGTGACGTCGGGGAAGAATTTTTCTATCTCCAAATCATAACTTCTAGAACGAATCGTTCCTTGCGTTGCCATGATTCCCACATGTCGCGAATGGGTGATGTCGCCCAAAGCCTCCACCGTGGGACGAATGACCCCCAACACGCGTTTGTCGGGAGCGAGCGTGGGGAGGTCGTTTTGCTGAATGGAACGCAATGCCTTCGCAGAAGCGGTGTTGCACGCCAGAATCACGAGTTCGCAACCGCGATTGAAGAGTTCGCGCACAGCTTCTAAAGTGTAGCGATAGACCACATCGAACGAGCGCGAGCCATAGGGGGCACGTGCATTGTCGCCCAAATAGAGATAATCATATTGGGGCAAAAGTTGGCGCACTTGTCGCAATATCGACAATCCACCATATCCTGAGTCGAAAACACCAATCACGAGGTTAGAGGTTAGAGATTAGACGTTAGTGGTTCTAGTTTTTCTAGATGTTCTAGAACTTCTAGTTCCTATTTCAATTTCTCCTTCACAAAGGCAGTGGCATCTTCGCAGAGCGCAGGATTGAGATAAGGCAGCGCCTTGACATCTTCATCGAAAATAAAATCATATTTGTGCTCAGCACCCACCACGCGAATGGCAGCATCCACCTTATCCTCGATGGGTTGCATCAATTCAAGTTCAGCCTTTCGAAGCAACTCCTCCGCTTGTTTGCGAAAGCCAACCCACGCTCCATAGCCGTTTGCAAATCACCTTGACGCTTCAACAAGATAGCCTCAGGGAGATTGCGCTGAATCTGGAGATATTCCGAAAACTGACGACGAAAAGACTCTTCGTTGTAGCGGGCTTCGCGTTCATATTTTGCGCGAAGACTATCGAGTTGTGTGCGCGCCATTTTGAGTTCTGGCAACTGCGCCAAAATAGCAGCACGACTGATGCGACCATAACGTGCAGCACTAGCCACATTTGCCTGCTCAACCGCAGCATTTTGTGCCACTGTTGGGAGAGCCACCACAGCAAAAACAAAGAGAAGAAAAGAGAAAATACGATTCATGAGCTGTTTGTTTTGTTTACCTTATACTGCAAAGGTACTTTATTTTGCTAATGCGCGCACGAAAATCCAGGTAAAACTTGTGAGAAGCCACTCAATTTTGTACTTTTGTATCGTGTTCGCAACAATTTTGTTGTAACTCCTTCAGTTTATCCTTCATCACAACTTGAAAGGCTCTACTGAAAACCCTAATTTATTTACTTTACTAACTCTACTATTTTCTACTATGGCTACTATCAACGCCTTATTTGAATTCGCATCGCGTATTCTTCTTTCACTCGAACGTCATTTCTACACCTATCTTCGCATTGCCATCTTCGTTGTTATGGCTTGGATTGGAGGTCTCAAAGTGTGTCAATATGAAGCAGACGGCATCGTGCCCTTCGTTTCCAATAGTCCCTTTATGAGCTTCCTCTACAACAATTCTTCTAAGACTGCCATCAACCCTAAAAACGGTAAAGAAGTCAAAGAATACAACCTCCACAAGAACAAAGAAGGTGAAGTGATTGTGGAAAACATCAAATGGCACCAAGAAAATGGCACATATGCTTTCTCTATCGGTCTTGGTTTGATGATTTGCACCATCGGTACCCTCGTGCTCCTCGGCATCTGGTTGCCACGCGTGGGTATGCTTGGCGGATTGCTCACCTTCGGCATGAGCATCGTCACCCTCTCGTTCCTCATCACCACCCCCGAATGCTGGGTGCCTAACCTTGCAGATGGCAACACCTATGCTCACGAAGGTCTTCCCTATTTCGTAGGTAGCCACGGCTTCCCCATGCTTTCTGGTGCTGGTCGTCTTGTCATCAAAGACATCATCATGAGCGCAGGCGGTCTTCTCGTTGCTGCTGAAGCTGCACGTAGATTTATGGCTACGCTCCGCAAATAAACCCAATACAACAACTCAACAAAAACTGACTTATGAACTCTTTTGAAAGGCGTAGTGTTCGCTCCCTCCACCGTGGTGGACTACGCCGCAGGAAACGTGGTTTCTCGTGAAATCCTTCGCAACAACGCAGGCACACTCACTCTCTTTGCCTTCGATGCCGGTCAAGGTCTTTCTGAACATACAGCTCCTTTCGATGCCACTGTCACCATTCTCGATGGAGAAGCCGAAATCACCATCGGCGGAGTGGTGCACCATCCCAAAGCCGGCGAAATGCTCATCATGCCTGCTGGAGTGCCTCACGCACTGCAAGCGGTGCAGCGTTTCAAGATGCTCCTCACGATGATTCGTGGCTAAGACGGCAGAGCGTTATCTAGAAAATTGCTTTTTCTTTATATGATGCCCCATCAGCGCAAGTCGTTGATGGGGTATTTTTGTGCGCCATCACACACAATCAACCGCCAAGACTTACCACGATTGCACAACCCTCTAATACTATATGGGTTGAAACAGGGGAAAAGAGTGAAAAATCCGCGAAAAACTGCACTATTCTTTTTGAATACCTCTATTTTGCTATCTCCGACAAGCAAAAACAAACCATATAAGATTTTAAAGCTAGTAAGCAGTACGACAATTGACTCTGACACCATTCCTCTACATCGTTATCCAACAAAACTTCCTTCGCTCTCATGCGTGCGTGCGCGCGCCTTCCAACAGCGATGTTGATTTTTTGCTGTCACAAGTGTCACACTCTCCCTTTCTTCGTCCTCTTGTATTGGACTTCTTCTCGCACTTCTCCCCACCGCTACTTCCGTTCCGACATTGACCAACAAACGACACGTTATTTTCAACAAAACGACACGTTGTTTTTCATCAAACGACACGTCGTTTTACATCAAACATCACGTCTTTTTCCCTTTTATTTGAACGCATACCGCACATATTTCCAAATGAATGTTATAAAGACATCGCAAACTATTGTCCCATAGTGTTTTGCGATGAACCCTGTGACACTTGTGACAGCAAAAAAGTAAAAACTCCTGTGATGCGCGCGCGTGCGCGCACGCGAGAGGAGGTATTTAAGATTTGTTTAAGGTATAATTTTCTACAAAAAAAGATTGCTGTCCGATAAACTGAGAATGGAAATCGCTTATCTAGTTTACCGGACAGCAAAGAGCGGGGGACTACAAATTATTTGATGCCCTTGAGTTCAATTTTGAAAATCAAAGTAGAGTAGGGAGGAATGCCGCGAGTGCCGCGTTCGCCATAAGCGATTTCGTAAGGCAAGCATACTTCATATTCTGCACCGACTTTCATCAACTTCACAGCTTCAGACCAACCTTTGATTACTTGGTTCACAGCAAAAGTGGCAGTTTCTCCACGCTTGTAACTGCTGTCGAAAACAGAGCCGTCGATAAGTTTACCTTCGTAGTGTACTTCCACTTCAGAAGTGTCGGCAGGCATAGCACCATCGCCCTCCTTGATTACTTTGTAGAGCAAACCCGAAGGAGTGGATTTTACACCCTTTTGTTTGACATAGTTTTTCAAGAAATCAGCGTTACGAGTCTTGAGTTGTTGAGTGTAGTAGTCGTATTGTTGTTGCTCAATCTTGGTGGCTGAATCCGCAGAAAGCGTGTTGGTCTTCAACAAACCTTCAGTGAGTCCCTTGAGGAAGGTGGCTGCATCAACATAGGTGGTATCGCCCTTGCCGGTGGCTTGCTGGTTCATACTTTGCACGATTTGAGGCATCTGCTTCTTGATGTCGATAGAAGCCAACAACGCACGGAGTTTTGCAGCTTCATCGGCAGAGACTTCTTTGCTGAGTCCTTCTACAAAGTCCTTGATGTGGGCAGAATCCACGCCAGAACGTTGCGCAAGAAATTGTGCCAAACTAGCAGACTGCGCCACACCAGCAGCGTAAGAGAAGTCAGCGGGGCTTACGGGCTTCACCATCACAGGCTGTGCCACTTTCTTGTTGTTTCTTGGTTTTCTTTGCAGCAAATGCAGAGAAAGAGAGGGTAGCGGCGAGTGCCACTACGAGCATAGAACGAAATTTCATTTGTATTGAGTTTCTATGTTTCACAATAGTCAAAAACGGACACAGAGGAAACAGAGTTTAGTCCGTTTCCTCTGTGTGTGAATGAGAGATGTGTGGCAGAAACAAGCGAGGTTTTCCACCAACTTTGCATCACGCTTTGTAGTGAGTGGACTTACATACCCATTTGCATCTGAGGAGCTTCTGGTTGTGCAGGAGCATCAGACACACTCACGAGTTTGATTTTGAAAACCAACGCAGAGTAAGGAGGGATAGGACCTTGTTCTTGATCCCCATAAGCGAGATTCCAAGGAATGTAAACTTCCCATTCGCTACCTACCTTCATGTTGGTCAAAGCAATCGTCCAACCCTTGATGACTTGGTTGGCAGGGAATTTCACCGTTTTGTTTTGTGAAGAGTCAAACACCTTGCCATCGATAAGGCGACCTTCGTAGCTCACTTCGCACACTTGTGTTGCTTTGGGAGTGGCACCATTACCTGCTTTGATTTCCTTGTAGTATACACCACCAGGGAGTGCCTTCACTCCAGCAGTTTTTGCAATTTTAGCGATGAAAGCTTCGTTCTTCTTTTTGGCAGCACCATAGAGCTTTTCGTTGGCCTTTCTAGACATCATTTGCAACTTCTGTTGCATGTATACGCCTGCTTGTTCACGATGGAGCGTGTCCTTGCCAATCACGAGCGCACTCACGTTGTTCTTGCCGTCTACCATACCTGCGAGAACATTCTTCGCACTGAGGTGCTTAGTGCTGTCGCCTGCAAACACTTGACCTTCTACTTGAGGGAAGAGACGGGTCTTGAGCTGAATACCACTTTGCATACCGAGTTGATAAGCGAGTGCTTTCTTATCGTCAGCGGTGTTCATACCTTCTTTCATACCTTTGAAGAATGCATCTACAAAAGCTGAATCACTACCTGCCTGCATGAGGTAGTCCTTGATTTGTTCGGGAGTGGGAGATTGTGAAAGACCCACAGCGTAAGACAAGCTGTCTACTTCGTCTTTCAAATTTCCAGTAGGGGTGGATTCATGTTTACCACCACCGCAAGCACTGAAAAGTGCAGTTGCAGCCACGAGGGCGCAGAAGAGTACTTTTTCATTATAATTGTATTGTTTTTATCGTTGGAGAATGTTGTTCATCCGCTTCACAGTTGCTGTTGTTCAACTAGACGAGGTGGAGAGCGGACTGTGAACTAGACTTATTCGTTGATGCCAAGCAATTCAACGTCGAACACCAAAGCTGCGTAGGGAGGAATGGCACCGCCTGCACCTTGTGCTCCATAAGCCAAAGTGTAAGGAATGAAGAAACGGAACTTTGATCCGAGGCTCATAAGTTGCAAACCTTCTGTCCATCCCTTGATAACACCTTGGAGGGGGGAAAGAAGTGGGTTCTCCGCGTTGATAACTGCTGTCGAACACGGTGCCATCAATCAAACGTCCTTCGTAGTGGCAGCGCACGCTGTCGGTGGCTACGGGCTTTTGACCAATAGCTTCGGTGAGGACTTCGTATTGCAAACCAGATGCTGTGGTGGTGACGCCTTCACGCTTGGCATTCTCTGCGAGGAATTTCTCACCAGATTCACGCACTTCGCGACCAGCAATTTCTTGCTGTTCTTTCATAAATTCTTGCACCATACCTTGTGCTTGCACTTCTGTCATTTCTGCTTTTTCGCCTTTGAGCACTTGTTCTACGGCGCGAGTAAATTCTGCGGTAACAAGACCGTCGATGTTCATACCCTTGAGATTATGACCGATGAGAAGGCCGAGGGCGTAAGAGAGTTTCCATAAAAGGGATTGCTATTATTGCTGTTGTTGAATTTCTAAATTATGATTGATGTTGCCTGACTTGCCTTCTCTTGCGCTAAATGCGAAGATGGAGTTTAAATAAGGCTACATTTTGAAACGCAAAAGTAATCATTTCGTTTCGTTTGAACGAACAACGCGCTTCTTTTTTGCTTTATCTACAAATAATCTGCGATTTATTGTGCTTTTTCAACCTTATTGTGGCGAACGAGCACTGGATTTGTCGCACTTCAATTTTAAAAGTACACAAGACATTGCTCAATTACGATGCAGTTTTGTCGGAATCATCACCAAAAGCCGCTGATTCGTTCGGATGGCCGCAAGAGGTTGTGGCTGCATTGTAGAAATGCTGCACGATTAAGCCGGCGAGTGTGAAACCAAACATCGCGGTGATGTGCGACATAGTGCCATTGATTTGCGCCTTGCGGTCGTTCCAGTTGTGAGAAAGCAATTCTTCGCGACCTTCTTGCGCATCTGTGATCTCTGCGATGGTGGGTTCGTAGCCGTCTATCTCGGCTTCTCCCAAATTGGGTAGCACTTCATCGCTATAGACGCAGAGGAATTTCTTGGCAGGTCGCTCTTTTTGGTGCTTCATCTTCTTGCGCAAGGCTCTTCCCAACGGACATCCGCGCACTTTCATGAATTCTGCCACTTGAATGCGCGTGGGATCCATTTTCAAGGCTGCACCCATGGAGGAGAAGAGTAGGGCATTAGTGCGACTGGCGGTGAGGAGAAGATGCGCTTTCTGCAAGAGAATCGATGGCGTCGATGATGACATCATATTCGTGCAACTTGAAACTCTCTGCATTTTCAGCATTATAGATGTCTTGCACGGCGGTGATTTCGGCAGAAGGATTGATGGAAAGTAGTCGCTGACGCAACACTTCCACTTTCACCTGTCCGATGGTGTCGGTCGTTGCCATAAGCTGACGATTCACATTGCTGATATTAACGCGGTCGGAATCGACAATGGTGAGGTGTTTCACGCCGGAACGCACGAGACTTTCGGCGCACCAACTGCCTACTCCTCCCACTCCGAAGAGAATGACGCGGATTTGATGCAGTTGCTGAAGGGGGGGCATCTCCCATCAATAGACGGGAGCGGTGAAATATCTGTTGTTCTTGTGTGGGTGTGGACATAGATGCGAAAAGAAAGGAAGACGTTGCGGTCTTAAATGAGAAGGATGATGCGAAAGAGATGAAACGGAAAGAAATGAAAAGAGGATGAAATGAAAAGATGCGAAACGAACTAAAATGGAAAAAGGGACTTTCCCCGAAGAGAAAGTCCACTATATAGAAGTTGCAAATCAGTTTACTGTGATTTCATCAACGAAGAGGAAGGCGGGGTTACCGGCTGCGCCCTCGTGCCACTCTGGAATGCTAAGTTCGGGTTGTGCCACGATTTTGAGCAATCTTGCTGAGGTGGGTGCGAAATCATAGACGTGTCTGTGAATGCCATTCTTGTCGGCTTGGGTGAGTGGTGCGAAGTCTTTGGCTACAACCACCTGCCACGTCTTACCACCATCCATAGAAACTGAAATTTCTACACGACGAGCATCATAGATCCAGTCACCTTTCTCCACACAGGTGTTGAAACCAACTTGACTGATGGTGGTGTTTTCACCCAAATCAATGATGGCTTCCATAGGTTTGTTGAGGAATCCAATCCAACGACTTGAGTTGTAACTCGTGTTGCTTGCCACAAGACCGTCTACCAACACCTTTGCTCCAGCAAATGTGTAGCTGGGGTGAGGTTCATTGACCAAAGTGATGTTGCGCGCGGTTGACTTAGAGAAGTGGAAGTCTTCTTTTTCAACGTGACTCGCTTCATAACGTTTGGAGCTCCTTCTTGTTGTCCAGGCACTTCGTGGAAAGCAATGGCACGGAAACGAACATCGCTCTTGAAATCTAAAGGCTGAGTGTAGCGCGTGCTTTGTTGTGTGGGAATCGAGCCGTCGAGTGTATAATAGATGGCGTCGTTAGGTTCATTCACTTGGAGAGTTGCCCGTATACCTCCACCATCGATGGAAGAGTAATTAGGCATAATGTCGTAGTAGTGCTTGGCGAAATTGTAGTTTTTCTCACCATAGAGTGCGAAAAGTTGAGGCAAACGCTTCAAAAACTCTGAATATTTGCGCGTGCCTTGCTGACACCACTGAATTTCTGCCAAAGCAGCCAAACGAGGCAATGCCATATATTCTGTTTGACGATGCGTCTTGAAGTATTCTGACCACAAATTAGCTTGCACTCCCAAGATGTGCTTTGCTTCTTCGGGTTTCAGCACCGCAGGCATAGGTTCGTAGCTGTACACTCGTTCGAGCGGCAAATATCCACCAATCGCTAAAGGCTCTTGACTGGCATCTTTTGCTTGATAGTAGTCGAAATAGAGATAAGTATTGGGCGACATCACCACGTCGTGACCGCTTTGTGCAGCCTCGATTCCTCCCGTTTCTCCACGCCAAGACATCACTGTTGCAGTGGGAGCAAGACCTCCTTCGAGGATTTCGTCCCAACCGATGATGCGTTTGCCATAGCGAGCCAACGTCTTTTCTGCATAACGAATGACGTAGCTTTGCAATCTTTCTTCGGCTGTGTGCTTACCTTCGGCTTGAAGTTGTTTTTCCTGAATGAAACCTTGGCACTTGGGACAAGTTTTCCAGCGTGTTTTGGGACATTCGTCACCTCCGATGTGGAAATACTTTCCAGGGAAAAGTTGCGCAACTTCTCCCAAAACTTTGTCAATAAACGCGTAAGTTTTGGGATTACCAGCGCAAAGCACATCACTACTTACACCCCAAATCTGTCCCACTTCGTAAGGACCACCTGTGCAACCCATTTCGGGATATGCAGCAAGCGCTGCCAACATATGACCAGGGAGGTCGATTTCGGGGATAATTTCGATGTTGCGATCAGCAGCATAGGCAATGATTTCTTTACACTGCGCTTGAGTGTAGAACCCTCCGTGAGGTTTTCCATCATATTTCCCAGTGTTCTTGCCAATGACGGTGGCAGCACGATGACTACCCACTTTGGTGAGCTCGGGTAATTGCTTAATTTCGATGCGCCAACCTTGGTCATCTGTCAAATGCCAGTGAAACGGTTGATGCCGTGCAAAGCAATCATATCAATGAAGCGTTTCACACTGTCGGGAGTGGCATAATGACGCGCCACATCGAGCATCGTGCCACGATAGGCAAAGCGCGGAGCATCGTTGATTTCCACACCGGGCAAAGCGATTCTACCATTTTTTGACATATATGCACGCTCGTTTTCACTGAGGTGGGGGAGTGATTTGCGCAAAGTTTGGATGCCATAGAACGCACCAGCCTTGGTACTAGCCGCAATGCTCACCGTTTTGCTGTCGATGCGCAAACGATAACCTTCGGGTGCGAAATCTTTTTCTGCACTGCTCAACACAATGGCAGGAGTTTTTCCACGTTTTGTTGCGATGGACAAAGTTAGTCCCGTGCGGTCTGCCACAAACTCTTGCAGCAACTTCGCATTTTTCTGATCGTTAGCCGATTTTCCGCAAACAATACGTGTTTGTGGAGTCAGTGCAAACGTGCCCCATTGTTGTTGCAGCGTCACCTTCTGAGGAAGCGGCACAACGTTGTATGAGGCTTTGGGTGCACTTTGCGCCGCCAAGGTGAGAGAAAATCCACTCAACAGGCAAGCACTTGCTATGTTCTTAATGAAATTCATGATATAAAGAATTGATTAGTGCTACAAAGATACGACTTTTTTGCACATATCCCACATTTTTCAGCCGCCTATCAGCCCATGCTATAAGTATGCACGCTTGCTCCTTGTGCAGAAGGCAAATAGTTGATGCCCCACCAACACATCTGCAGCAGCACGAAAGAAACAATCAATCCCCAAAGTGCTGCACGACGATAACGATCTGCGCGCAGACGCACATGGATATACGCCAAATAAGCAAACCAAGTGGCAGCTGCCCAAGTTTCTTTCGGGTCCCAAGCCCAGTAATGTCCCCAAGCCTCTTTCGCCCAGAGTGCACCAAACAAGATGCCGACTGTCATAAATGCCCAACCTACATGCACTAAGTTGTCGCAAATGTCGAGTTCGTGTTCGGTTATTTCGCTCTTTTTGAACCACAACAGATAGGCTGCCATCAATGCCGCTGCACCGAGCACGGCATAAGCAAACATATAGACAATGACGTGCGGAGCAAACCACGGACTTTGCAGCGCAGGCATCAGCGTTTTGTTGTGAATCTCGGGATTTACCAAGTTGATGGTGGTGAAAACTCCAGCCAACAACGTGCTGAAAGCGAGTATCCAGGGGTAGCGCCAACGAGAATAAATAATCAAGCCTGCCGTGGGAAGAAAGAAGGCATACCACAAACGCGTTTCGCCCATGGTGCGGAGAGGAGGACGCTCAAGCGAGAACCACATCCCGAGAATGAAAGCGAAATAGACGAGAAGTCCCGCAACGGTAAACAAATAAGTGGGAATGGGACGCTTCTTCCAAGCTGTCCACGCACCACCCAACCACAACAACAAGGCAGGAAGTGCAAAATATATAAAGGAATTCCAAGTCATAACAAGAGAATTTTGAGAAAAGAGCTACCCAACGCTGGATACAAACGCACTAGAAATACATTTGATAGAAACATATTTGCGACAAACGCGCTAGCGAATAGCATTGTTGGTGAGCTGAATACTGATAAGCGGCACACGCCTATACCCAAAAGGGGTTAACGACGCTTTTGTGCTACGATGAAAATGAGTATTGCACCAGCCAGGAGTAAATAAAAACCTACATACACGGCTGGCAACCACGGATCTTTCACAAGTTCAAACGTGCTCGATTCGCTCCATCTACCCATCGACTCATCATAACTCAATTGATAAATCATCCAACTCTCCACTTTCACAGGCTTATTCACCTCCACCGTAGCCACGATGTGTTCTTGCGACTTCGTGAAAACCTCGATTTGAGAAGCATAGCGTTCGGGTTCGCGGCGTGCCATCACCAAACTCAACTGATTGTTGAGTTTAAGTTCTTGGAAGGGGAACATATAACTACCGCAAGTCACCCAACCCACAATGGGTTTTCCCGCTTCTTTGTCGCCATTCATCGGTTGAGCTTCCACCAAAAGCGCAGTCACCGCTCCCGAAGAGCCCCAACCCACATATTTTATCGTGTCTTTTGTCACCACAGGAGCAGAGAGTGGCAGATTTTGGCGCACTCGGATGCGCCAATGCATCAAGCGTCCCTCTTTGAAATGCTTGTCAATCAACACGACTTCAGGATTCTTCTCTGAATCGTCTTACCCGTTTTGTTGTTCACCAACAAGAGTTTAGGAGGATATTCATCGATGGTAAATTTCTTGAGCTGAATAGCCAGCGGAAGTTCCACAAACCCCTGTTCTTGTGTAGCGCGCCATTCGGGCATATCCGTAGTAGCCTTGAGTTTCACGCGCTCCATGTCGGCACTTCCCAATGTTGCCGACACGATGGCGACAAACAACCCAACGTGGCAAAGCATAGATGGTAGTTCGCGCCAGCGAAAATGAGAAACTTGACGCAAAACGATTAATCCCACAATGGCAGCCAGCGTGAGATAAACCAGCACAAACGGCCAAAAAGACAACATTTGTGTCAAACCAATGGGGTCAACAGCGCGCTCGTGCGCAGGTACTTGACGCGTCAATCCCATTGCCACCGTGAGGGCAGCAGCATAGAGCAAAATGGGTACAGCAGCTTCAACTCTGTGGAAAAAGCCAAAGAAGCGCACTTTGTGGCGCAACACATAGACCAAACCAAGGCTGCAAAGAAACAGGAAGAGAAAAATGCCGTTGAGGGGAAATGCAAAATCCGACCAATGAATCGGACCAACGCTAAATTGCAGGGCTAATCCCACCACAATAAGTCCGGCACCGAAGGCAAAGCCTTCTTTCATTTTCCAGAATTTATTGAACATAAGGAGTAAGAGAAAATAATCGTAGAAAATAGTTGTAGTTAATCTGTGCACAAAACCAACCTCTCCATTCACCATAGACACAGCCACGGCGGCACAGCAAAGCGGAGAAATGTTGAGAGTAAGCGCGGCGGCAGACGGAGAGGTCTGTCGCCGCGATATAAAGAGAGGTCTAAACGACTCAAACCGATAGCACGGAATTAGAGTTCAATGAGTTTGCCTTTTTGTTTTGCTGATTGCACCCATTTAGGCACAACAGTGTTGAGGAATTTGGCTTTGTCTGATTGGAGTTTTTTGACGTCCAAACCGATATAAGCCCACGCCTTTTCCTTGCTTGAGATGTCGGGCATAGGCACATCGCCCGTAAATCCATGCTTCGCCAACACCTTAGCCACAGCAAGACGAGCTTCTTGTGCATAGCCAAGACTTTGTGCCAAAATGCGTGTCACTTCTTGAGGAGCGTGGAAAGACGCACCGTGACTCGCCACAGCAAAGTCCCAACGCCACTGACTCTTACGGATAGATTGGAGAGCCGATTTCATTTCAGCCTCGGTAGCCCCCTTGTCCCAAGCATATTTTGCTTCGATGTGTGCCTTCGCCAATTCCTTTTCCACACGGTTGCGCACATCGTTCACCATACGTTGACGGTCATAGACGTTCTGACGCAATGTTTCAGCATCTTCGCGGTGACAAGTTTGACAAGTCTTGTCGATTTTTGCCAAAGGACTCACAATTTGGTGATCCGTATATTTCACACCGCCTTCGCTCACATAAGGCATATGGCAGTCGGCACACGACACACCGCGTTGTCCGTGGATGCCCATGCGCCAAAGTTCATAGTCAGGGTGTTGCGCTTTGAGGATGGGAGCACGAGAGAGTTTGTGGGTGTAGTCGGAATAGTTCATTTCGTCATAATACTTCTCCATATCTTCCACAGTCCAACCCTTGTCTTGAGGGAAAGTGAGATATTTGCCATCACCCTTGAAGTAGTATTCTGTGTGACACTGAGCGCACACCAACGAACGCATGTCTTGGTGTGGCTGCTCGCTCACGTTCTGACCGCGACGAGCCCACGCTTCGTAGAGTGCAGGACGTGCAGGCTTCAACTTCATGGTGCGTGCATCGTGACAGTCGGAGCAACCAATGGTGTTGACAATTTCGTTACCCCATTTGCTCCAAGGAGCTTTGTAGAATTCTGCAATACCCTTTCGCGCATGATGCGAGGCACGTCGGGACTCTTACAAGTCCAGCAAGTACCAGGTTGCACGTCGCTATTGCCGTTCACACCAGGTGCACCAGTGCGAAGGATTTCGCGCATATCTTCTACGGCATGTTTGTGACCACGAGGAGTGTTATATTCCATAGCGAAAGAATAACCAGCCCAAAGCACCACCATTTCGGGGCGTTTTGCAAGCACATCCTCGCGCTGCGAACTATTGAATTCCCCTTTATAAGAAGTGTCGGCTGTCATTGCCCACGTTTGATATTCACGGGGGAAGTCTTCAGCAAACTTCTCGTTGGGAGAAACAATAGAATCTTCAAATATGTTTTTACGATTGTTGTAAATGCTCACCACCTCAGCGCGACGCTCGAGGAGAGAGGAAACGATGAGCCCGAGAACGAAGACTGCAACCATAGAGCCTCCAAATAAGAGCCATCCTTGCCAGCGTTTCAATTGTTGTGCCATGATTTTGTATGTCTTTTTTATGTTTGTGTTATCCTGTTTGTTGTGCCATCTTGCAGCCCACGCTTATTTCAGCATCTTCTGCAACCAGTTGGGTACGGGAGATTGGGGAAGGGGCACCTCAGCTCCAGGAGTTGAAGAGATCGAATTCATTTTGCCGTGTGCCACATCGCGATGACAGTCCCAGCAGGCTTTCCCTTCACCACATTTCGCATCCATATAAGTTATGCGACCTGTGTTCACCAACTCTGTGTTTAATGTGGTGTGACAACGCACACAGTTTTCCATAATCACCTCAGCACTCTCTTCTGAGGCTTGGATGGCTTGTCGCTCTTGGCGGGTCACGAATTTGTAAACGTGATTCATACCATCCTTCCCTTTGAAGAAATACTTTCGGAACACGTTGTCGTGCGGCACGTGGCAATCATTGCACGTAGTGTTTCGGGCGTGTGCCCCGTGCATCCACGTTGCGTAGTAGGGAGTCATAATGTGACAGTTCACACAAGCCGAAGGATCATTCCCCAAATAGGTGTGAAATCTGAGCAGATACAGGAAAAGTCCTCCTAACCCTACAAAAATTCCACCCACAAGCAGTAGAACTATCTTTTGACGATATCCCAAACGCGGCAGTCGTCGTAGCAATCTGTTCATGATGTTTTGATGTCTATGATTGTTTGTGTATGCTGCAAATATAAGCAACTTTTTTCTGATAACACAAATTCTTATCCTCATTTTTGAGGACATAGCCCTAAAAAAAGGTTTTATAAGTGAATTTCGAGTGACATTTAGGCCTTTTTTGGTGTTTTTCATACTGATACTTACTAAGATAGAGATTTAACAATACGCAAGACAAACGATACAATCACTTTTCTCTGTAAGGGATGTACACTTATTTCCTACACAGATGCGCCCTTATATATAGATATGGGTTTATAAGTCCTAAAAACGGAAGAATGTAAACCTAAAAATTGTTGGCATAGGCACAAAACAACATCACACCCAACTAGACGGTATTTTGTTCTTCATCCTCTCGCGCGCCTACACGCACGCGCAGACCTTACAGGGATTTTACATTTTTTGCTGTCACAAGTGTCACACAACAGACTTTATTCCTCAAACAACCAATTGATTTCAAACTATTTATATGGTCATTCGGCAATCATTCACCAAAAAGAGCCGTCGTTTTCACTAAAACAACACGTCGTTTTCACTAAAACATCACGTTGTTTTTACTAAAACAATAGGTCAATAAAAGGGAAAGATCGGCATCCTATTTTCTACATAATCAGACAACTTTCTCTCGGCTTTATCCTTGATTTTTCGGACTTTCAGAGGAGAGTGTGTAAACGAATATTAGAAAACAGAGATAACAAACGGATTTACAAGAACTTAGTCAGAGGAGTGTGACACTTGTGACAGCAAAAAGTCGAAAACTCCTGGGAACGCGCGCACATACGCGCACGCGAGGAGCAACGATTTACATTGATTAACTCTCCTCAAAACAGCCCAAGCCACACAAAAAAAGTTTCCACTCTCACGCGGAGAATGGAAACTATACCATAACCTAAAAAAGTCAAGTTCGGGATTACTTGCGGAGACCCAAAGCCTTAACGATGGCACGGTAGCGTTCGATATCACGATCCTTAAGGTAGTTAAGGAGGGCGCGACGCTTACCTACGAGTTTCACAAGTGAACGCTCAGTGGCATGATCTTTACGGTTGGAGCGCATGTGTTCCGTCAAGTGACTGATACGGTAGGAGAACAAAGCAACTTGGCTCTCAGCAGAACCAGTGTCGGTGTTGGACTTTCCGTATTGTCCAAAGATCTCACTCTTCTTTGCAGAATCTAAGTACATGTTGAGTAGATTTGATAAATGAATAAAAGTGGCTAGCTTTCGGGCATAGCGTGGCAAAGGTACGATATTTTGACTAACTCACCAAATTTCCCCTTCATTTTATAGAAAAAATGACCCGTAATATGTGTTTTTTGCCACAAAAGGGCTACAAAAATTGGTAGCACAGCGCGATTGTTGTAACTTTGTGGCTGAAAATGGCCTATCAAGCTCCACAACACGCGCTCCTCGCTAGACACGCTTTTGTGCGGATGGCGATGATGATGCTCGTTCTTCTCGTAGGAATGGGAACTCAACGTGTGTTTGCTCAACAGGATGTGGCCTTTCTCCACTATTGGCGCATGGAAACACAATGGAATCCTGCCGCCGTGGGACAATCTCCCCAATTGAGCATTCAGAGTGCGGTGCAAACGCACGCCATGGGCTATGAGCAAGCCGGAAGCACAATGTGGGCAGGAGCTGATATGGCTTTTGCCTTGGGCAACACCCAGCATGGAGTGGGCGCTATGTTCCTCAACGACAACATTGGTTTGTTTTCTCACAAACGATTTTCACTGCAATATGCCTACCACCAACCTTGGAAAGGGGCTACCTTGGCTTTTGGGGTGCAGGCGGATATGCTGCAAGAGAGCATAGATGGGTCGAAAGCTGATTTGGGCAACAAAAGCGACCCTGCTTTCCCTTCGGCACTGGTGAATGGCTCGGCTTTCGATTTGACCATAGGGTCATACTATCAACGCAAAGCTCTTCGCCTTTCAGCATCCTATCATCACTTGGCTGCACCCACAGTGAGATTGGGCGAAACACACGAACTTCCCATTCGTGGTGTGTTAAACGTGGGCACGCTATACAATATACGCACCAGTTCTCCGTTATTCACCATAATCCCTTCGGCGATGTTGCGCAGCGACTTCACCGACTATCGCATCGATGTGACGCTCCGCGGACAATACTCCTTTGAAAATCGATTGATTTTTGGCGGCATCAACTATGCTCCGCAACGCAGTGTGGCGCTCTTTGTGGGAGGAACACTGCAAGGCATCGACATTAGTTATGGATACGAAGCCTACACTTCGGGGTTGGGCTTGGGTGCTGGACAACACGAGATTGTTTTGGCTTATCGTCTTCCCTTGGATTTGGGACGAAAACAACGCAACTTACACAAAAGCGTGAGATGGCTCTGAGTGACAAACACCGAACATTCTCCTTCGGATTTACCACTTTTCGCCTAATCCTTCTCTGAGTTTTTCCCTTTCCTTCACAATTCACATGAATATGACAACAACTCATCGACATATTTCTTCGCTCTTCGCTGGTTTGCTGATGCTCACCGCAATACTTACCTCTTGTTTTAGCGGTAACTCGCTGGCTATGCGCAATGGTGGCGAGGTGACAGGCACGCGTTCGTCAGTGCCGCTCGAACCCACGCCTTATGGTATGGTGGAAGTGAAACGCGGCTATCTGAAAGTGGGACTCACCGAAAACGACAGTTTGTGGGGATTGCCTAATCAACAGAAAGACATCTCTGTGGATGGTTTTTGGATGGATCAAACGGAGGTGACGAACTCTATGTATCGCCAGTTTGTGGAATGGGTGCGCGACAGCATTTTGCGGGAACGCATGTCTAATCCGGCTTTTGGCGGTGATGAGACTTACAAAATCGAGGTGGACAAATATGGCGACCCCGTGAAACCTCATCTCAACTGGAACAAACCACTCCCTTGGCGCAAACCCAACGAAGATCAGGAACGCGCGCTCAACAGTGTGTATCGCACGCATCCCATCGATGGAACAAAGATGCTCGACACGCGCCAATTGAACTATCGCTATGAGGTGTTTGACTATGAGAAGGCGGCTTTGCGCAAATATCGCTTGGATCCGAAAGAACGCAATTTGAACACCGACTTCGACACAAGCGATGCGCCGGTGATGATTTCAAAAGATACGGCTTACATCAACGACAATGGTGAGATTGTGCGCGAAACCATCAATCGTCCGCTTTCTTCGCTCTACGATTTCTTGAATACTTACATCGTTCCTGTTTATCCCGACACCACTGTATGGGTGAACGATTTCCCCAATGCGAACAATGGGACGTATTTGAAGAATTATTTCTCATCTCCTGCCTATAATGATTATCCTGTGGTGGGGGTGACGTGGGAACAAGCACAGGCTTTTTGCGCATGGCGCACTGACTTTCTGCTTCGTGGCATGGGCCCAGAAGCGCGCTACATTCAACGCTACCGCTTGCCTTCGGAAGTGGAGTGGGAATATGCGGCTCGCGGCAAGGAGGGACACACCTATCCTTGGGAAGGGGCTGCCACTCAAGACAAAAATGGCTGTTTCTTTGCCAACTTCAAGCCAGACCGCGGCAATTACACGGAAGATGGCAATTTGATTACTTCGCGCGCTGGTCAATATGGCGCGAATGAAAATGGATTGTTCGATATGGCCGGTAATGTGGCGGAATGGACAAACACCGTGTTCACGGAGTCGGGGGTACAATCTATGGCTGATGTCAATCCTGAATTGCGATACGATGCGGCGAAAGAAGATCCTTATTTCTTGAAACGCAAGAGTGTGCGCGGTGGTTCGTGGAAAGATCCGCTCTCTTACATCCGCTCGGCTTGGCGCACGTGGGAATATCAAAATCAACCTCGCTCTTACATCGGTTTCCGCTGCGTTCGGTCGAAGGCAGCAACGGTGAGTGCTTCGGCCTCAACCAAAAACAGAAATAAACGCGAAAAGTGGTCTACTCGCTGATAAATGTCTAAACATTAACATCAAAACAAGATGTCCAAACTCAATATCGTCACTCGTTTGCAGCACTGGATGGACAGTGTGCCGGGTCAAACTTTCCTCAACTATGCTTATTCTTGGGGTGCTGCCATCGTGATTTTGGGCGCACTCTTCAAACTTACGCACTTGCCAGGGGGCAACATTATGCTGTTCTTGGGTATGGGCACGGAGGCTTTGGTGTTTTTCCTCGCTGCTTTCGATCGTCCTTTTGACAAAAAGGAAATTGGCAAGGAGTTGCCTAAGGATTTTGAAACGGACGAGGAGATTGAACGCGCAGAGGGACTGACGGTTGCGCAAGAAACTGCGATGACAGAAGAGTTTGTAGAGGAAACTTTGGATTTACCTGAGTTGAACAACGATGATTCTCAACCTGCAACGACAACAGAGGCTTGCTCGGCTCAACAAACAGACGCTGCTCCTGCGGTGATTTCCGAAGTGGCGACGACGGTAGCTCCAGCTATTGCTGCGCACTACGAAGCTCCCGAGGGACAAGAGAGTGTGGCGCAAAGTGCACAACAACTTTCTACAATCATTCGTTTGGCAAATGATGAGTTGCTGCGCCGCACGCAAGCTGTGCTTTCTCCCGAAATGGAAGCGGCTACGGAAGATTACATCGCTAAACTCCGCACACTCAACGAAACGCTATCAAAAGTGGATGAACAGAGTGCAAGACTGACGCGCGATTCGCAAGAGATGGAAAATCTCAACCGCACACTCATTGGTATCAACAAGGTGTACGACCTGCATTTTGCATCGATTTCACGACAGGTGACAACTATCGAAGAAATCAACAACCAAACACAACAACTTGCTGCAAAGATTGAAGAGGTGAACCGCATCTACACTCGTATGATGCAGACGCTCAACGTGATGGGAAATCCGATGGCTTCTGCCAACGAAGTGCAATAAGACTTCCAAGTTCGTCTTTGTTTCATCACTACACCTCACGCTCTGTCTACGATTATCAATTTAGAATAAAGTTTAGCCTACAATGTCTGTAAAGAAACGTCCAGTGTCGCCGCGACAAAAGATGATCAATCTGATGTATGTCGTGCTTATGGCTATGTTGGCACTCAATGTGTCTACCGACGTGCTCAAAGGATTTGACCTTGTGGGCGAGAGTTTGACGCGCACAACTTCGAACGCGGAACAAGAAAATGAGGCGATATTGGCTGATTTTGCGCAACAATATCGTGCTAACCCTACGAAGGTGAAGCCTTTTTGGGACAAGGCGCAAGCGGTAAAGTTGGCTTCCGACAATTTGTGCAAAGAGGTGGAGGAACTGAAATGGGCGATTGCGCGCGAAGTGGATGGCGCGAAAGGAAATCCTGCTGCGCTTCGCAACAAAGAGGACTTGGAGGGGGCTGCTGCGGTGATGCTCAATCCAACAACGCTTCGCGGTAAAAAACTCTTTGAACGCATCAATCAATACCGCAATTTTGTAACGGCTTTCATCACCGATCGTCGCAGACAAGCCATTGTGGCGGCTAATCTTTCTACTGATGTTCCTAAATCTACGGACAATATGGGGAAAAATTGGCAAGAATATATGTTTGAATCGATGCCTTCTGTGGCTGCTATCACGATGTTGAGTAAACTCCAAAGCGATGTGCGCAAAGCTGAAGGGGAGGTGCTACACACGCTTGCCGCAAACATTGGGGTGAAGGATATTCGTGTGAACGAACTCAATGCTTATGTGTTGCCCGAGGCAACTACGCTCTTCCCGGGTGACGAATTCCGCTCGCATATCTTTATGGCTGCGGTGGACACAACACAACGTCCTGAAATCTTCGTGAATGGTCGTCGCATCTCTTCTGACGGTAAATATAATTTCCGCGTGGGTGCACCAGGTACTTACGATTTCCGCGGATATATCACGTTTCCCAACGCGTCTGGCGAGGTGGTGCGCCGCGATTTCTCTCAACGCTATACGGTGATTGCACCTCCCACTGGGGCTACTGTGGCTGCCGACTTGATGAACGTTTGTATGCTGGCTACGATAACCCAATTTCGGTGAGTGCTTCGGGCGTTTCTTCCGACAAGATTCATCTTGCTATGACGGGTGGTTCGCTCACTTCGCGTGGTAATGGAAAATATGTGGCGCGTCCTGCTCACGTGGGACAAGAGGTGCAGTTCACTGTCACGGGTGAAGTGGGTGGAAAAACGCAAACAATGGGGGCATTCTCCTTCAAAGTGCGCAAACTCCCTGATCCTCAAGCGTTCATTTCACTGGGAAATGATCAATTCCGCGGTGGACGCATTGCGAAAGGTAGCATTGTGGGTGCCACCAAATTGGATGCGGCTATTGATGATGGTTTGCTGAACATTCCTTTCCACGTGCAATCCTTTGAATGTGTGTTCTTCGATCGTCTCGGCAATGTGCTGCCTCGACCTTCTGCCGGTGCGAATTTCACAGACGCGCAACGCGAACTTATCCGTGGTCTTTCACGTGGTAAGCGTTTTTACATCAGTAATGTTCACGCAGTGGGTCCTGACGGTATCGAAAGAACCCTCAACGGATCGATAGAAGTCATTATAAATTAGAGGTTAGACGTTAGAGATTAGACGTTAGATTTTCTAGTGATTCTAGTTTTTCTAGAACTTCTAGTCTTTCTAGCTCTTCTAGAACTTCTAGTTTCTCTAGTTCGTCTAGTTCCTCTAACCCCATATAACTATGCATAGAATACTTTTCTCCCTTATTCTGCTCTTTTTCGCTGCACACAGTGTGGCGCAACCTCCTGCACGCTTGCGAGAAGCAACCAAGGGTGCGGCAAATGCAGGACAAAACGCACAGAACACACAAGATGTACCGAATTCTGCCGAAGAAGACAACATCTCTTCCACAAATCCTCAGCGAAAAGCTGCTGCACAACGTGGAAGCATCCGCGAATTTCCCACCGCAGCTCCAATGCCTGAAAATGCAGCCTGGAGACGCGATGTCTATCGTATGCTAAAACTCAGCGAAGATGCCAACGCTCCGCTCTATTATCCCATCACTCCAGCTTCCGGACGCGTGAATCTGTTTGTCTATCTCTTTCATCTGATTCTCAAAGGGAAAATTCACGCTTACGAATACACTCCCGACGCTATCGAGCATTTCGATGAGAAACATATCGTCAAGGGAAAGAAAATCATGGACGACAACCACATTTTCTACGAAGCCAATGAAGGACGTTTGCGCGTGAATGATGCAGATATTCCCTCTGAAGACGTGAAACGCTATTACCTCAAAGAAAGCGTCTATTTCGATCAGCAAACCGGTACGTTCCGCTCTAAAGTTTTAGCGCTCTGTCCCATCGTGGTGAGTGATTTCGGAGATGGTCAGTTGCAATCAACTCCGCTTTTCTGGGTCAACTACGAAGAAGCGGCTCCACATCTTGCAAAACTCTCGCTCATGGCTAGCAATTTCAACAATGCGTCAGAGATTTCTGCAGACGATTACTTCAACACGACACGTTATCACGGAGATATTTATCAAACGAAGAATCTTCAAGACAAAACCATTGCACAAATGGCAGTCAGTGACTCGGCGCAAAACAAGATTCGCGAACGCATAGAACAAGAAATCAAAGATTTTCAAGAACGTATTTGGGGAAGCAAAGAGCAATCTTTGGTCAAAGATGCCGACAACGAGGTGACTCAACCCACCGACTCAGCAATGACAAATGAAAAAGAGGAAACTCCTTCGAAAAGTCGTCGCAATAGTCGTCGTTCCTCAGTCAAAACCACCACTCCCAAAGCTCCAAAGACTCCAAAACCAAAGATCACTAACAATCAGTCGGGAACGCTCTCCGTTCGCCGACAACGACATTAGTTTTATTCCGTAGCTCTGCTGGACATCCTCGCAGTGCACGATGGGTGTTTCCATTGAGGGGACACCTTTTTTGAAAACTTTTCAACGCAACTTCGGTGACAGGACGCTCAACTTCGATTCGTAGTGCTCAAACGAGTTGCACAACGATCAGTCGAGCTACAAAGTTTTCAATATCATCGCTACACAACGATCAGTCGAGCTACAAAGTTTTCAACTTCTCTCCATCGACATCAACTTCCATCGCTACAATAATTTCAATATATGAAAGTCATCAACTTCTCGGAACACAACACCGTCATCAACAACTATCTCGCTGAACTCCGCGACATCGATGTTCAAAAAAACCGCGCGTGGTTTCGTCAAAACCTTCGCCGCATTGGTCACGCCATGGCATTTGAAGTGTCGAAAACCCTCGACTACTCCAAAAAGATGGTACAAACTCCCCTCGCTGAGGCTGAAGTGAACACCACTGACGACCGCATTGTCATTGGCACCGTATTGCGCGCCGGACTTGCCCTCCACGAAGGCTTTTTAGACGTGTTTTCTGATGCCGACAGTGCCTTTGTGAGTGCTTATCGCAAGGAAGGACGCAAAGACGACATCGAGATTTGCGTAGAATATATCGCTTCTCCCAATCTCGACGGTAGCACCTTTATGCTCGTCGACCCCATGTTGGCTACAGGTGGTTCGTTCAATCTGGCTTATCAGGCTTATCTCACCAAAGGGACACCTAAAAAGCTCCACATCTGCGCAGTGATTGGTTGCGAAGAAGGCGTGCAACGTCTAAAAGAACTCTTCCCCCTCCGACGATGTGACGCTCTGGATTGCAGCGATTGACCCCATCCTCAACGAACAAGCCTACATTGTTCCAGGACTCGGTGATGCTGGCGACCTCTGCTACGGTGATAAACTCTCCGAATAAGAGAAAAACTAATATCAGAAATTCTATCTCAGAAAAGCCTATCACAGAAAGGATTATCAAAACCCCAATTCGGTTTAAGGTCACCTCTTTTTTACTCAGGTCATAGCACACAACGATTCTTTCGACCTTGTTCTAAGGCCGAAGATTCATTGTTTCACGCAAGTATATTTTAGAAAAGTGTGAGCTGCTTCACCTCTGCTTCTCCCTCCATCTCAAACTCCATATTGATAGAGGGTTTTGTGTCGTAGAAAGCATAAGCCGCCATTCCTGCCAAAAGGTTGACAATAAAGTTTGAGACACTTCTGTGGCGGGTATGAACAATGTGTGCCACGTTTTTAAGCATATCGTTGATGGTCTCGATAATACTCCTTTTACGGAGCATAATTTTGTCGTACACATCCATTAAGCGGTTCTTCATATTAGTGCGTATTCCCGTGACGATGTGAACTCCCCTATCGAAGAGAGAAGCAAAAAGTGATTGGGAAATATAACCTTTATCGGCATATAATTTTCCGAATAAGTCCTTAGTCAAGTTGTTGAATACCTCAGGATTACGATCATCCACATTGGCTTTGGTGAGTGCAAAGTTGAGTAATTCTCCTCGTTCATTACACAGCAGATGCAGCTTAAAACCATAGTACCATCCCATCGTACTTTTCCCTTTATGAGCATAGCCCTTGAAGACACGATTAGAATACTCGCGCTTGTTTTCACACACGGGAATACGTGTCGAATCGATAAAAGTAATCCCTGTACATTCTCCCATCAGAGCTAGTTTAAGGAATAGCAAAAGTGGAACTGCCACTCGTGGCATACGTTCCACAAATCGGGTATACGAAAGTAGGTTGGGAAACTCATCTTTTAGTTCTCGACAGACGTAGAAGAGATAGAAATGTTTGAAATTGCGAAACGTATTGCTGTGGAACAAGACAAGAATGGTAATCATTTCTGCATCGCTCATTCTTCCCTTTCTATTGCGAGTTTTAGGGGTGTTTGGAGAGGGATTTGAAAGCGAAAGTGCTTTTTTGTTCAATTCCAACTCATATTCTTTGCAGAAATCGTCTGCAATACAATAAATTTCCGTAACTTTGCTGATAAGTTTCATAGAGGATTGTTTTATCGTTATCTGTTTGGTTATCAACAACAAATATACGAAAAATAATCCTCTTTTTTGGCTTTTGTTGAAACTATTTTAAGGCAAAAACAAGTCTTACTTATCCCGAATTGGGGTTATCAAAGGTATTTTCCTTTGAAATCGAACTTCTCTTCGAAGCAGAAATACAAAGTTAGAAAAGGAGGTGTTGCAAAACTTGTTTTTGCAACACCTCCTTTATCAAACACACAGCTCGTCTTCTACCTCAAAGAGATTACTCATCATTGGCAAGAAGACGCACTTATTTCAGATAAGTTTTTCCCGAAGCATTGAGCATTGGGTAGAGTTTTACAAGTGGAATCAACACAGAAGGACTGCCATCTGCGTAAGGTGCAATCTCATATTGCTGATAAACCAATTGCATACCCTTCTTGGTGAGCCAAGGATCAGCCTCGGGCAGAGGAAGAAGAGCCAATCGCGTATCCACGTCGTCGTATCCATCTATCGCACTGCACTGCAACACACCGCTCAATTCTTCCTTATTGCTCACTTCTAAAGCCTTGATGAGCCCTCTGATGAGTTGATGGCGCAACATTTTCTCGTTACCAATCATAGATTTATCAAACTTCCTACCATCACTCTTGCGGAAAGTGGCTCCCACCAAACTAGAACCGCCGTGAGCACCACCGCCATACCAATAAGTTTCTGCCTCTAACGTGATGAATTGCTCCGTCTCATAAACCTTGGAAATCGCAAAGTTGTTCTCGCCACCCGTCACATCCCTTTCTTCTTCACGCACCCAACGCTTCTGATAGTAGTTAAGCATCGCATCTCCATCATTGAGATTACCCTGATACTTCCCACCAAGTTGTTCATTCACCCATTCATTGATGGCGTTTGCCAGGTTTGGATTACTGTTGCTCTGCGCCAACACAAACTTTATGCCATAAGCAAAGTACTTCGTCTTGAATTTTTTACTAAATGTCTGAAACGTGAAAGACTCTTCCTTCGGTTTTTCCACAACAGTGTCGTGAGCTACTGCCACAGAATCCTTTTTGGGTTGTGGTTCTGCCTGCGCCTTTTTACCACAAGCCGCCAGTGCAAACACTGCAAAGGCTGCAAAAAGAGTGAAAGAATAGAATTTCATAAATAAAGTAAGTTATAGGTTATTGCACCATCCATCGTTCTACTTGCACAGTCCTTTCATTTCCACACTGCCTCGACAAATCGGGGGAGATTGAAGCAATCGTTGATGATGCGGACGGACGTATATCCCATACTCTCAAAGAGAGTGGCAACCGCCGCGGCAAAGTCCGTGTGAGTCTCTACGAGAAGACAACCCGAAGGACGAAGCGCGTGCCATCCCAAACGCGCCAACGCGTGATAAAACAACAACGGATTATCGTTTGGAACGAAGAGAGCCGAGTGCGGTTCGTGGTTCACCACTTGTGCTTCCATTGTTTGTGCTTCCGCTTCAGGAATATAAGGTGGATTGCTCACAATAGCATCCAAAGACTGCGGAGCAATCGTGGGAGTTTCGGCTTCTTTGAGCACATCTCGCAGTTGAAAATCCACAGACGCCCCCAAGGTTGTCGCATTCGCTTGTGCCACTTGCAAAGCTCCTTCTGAGATGTCCCAAGCAGCAACACGCGCCAGTGGGAGAATTTTTGCCAAACTAATGGCTATACATCCACTTCCTGTGCCCACGTCTAAGATATTAGACAACGCGCCACAGCATCTCTCAGTTGCCAAACGCACCAAACCTTCCGTTTCTGGTCGAGGAATCAACGTGTCTGCCGTCACCCGAAAACGATGACCGCAAAACCATTCAACCCCCACAACTTGTTGCACCGGCACTTGCGCCAAGAGCTGTTCCACATCGCGCTGCGTTTGTTCCTCTTCTGCCGCAGAAAGCAACACATCATCGTTGAGCAACAGTTGCACTGTGGAGAGTCCGAAACGATCCGTCACGTAGCGCGTAGCAATTGCCGCCGCTTCGTGAGCATCGTAGAGACGTGACAATTCCTTTTGTAGTGGATTTGTAGTGTTTTAGGTTTCATAGTTCCCTTATTATCTATCGTTTATTTCAGCGCATCCATATGTCGATAAGCCTTTTGCATAAAAGCCTTCACCTTTTTCAGTCGGTCGCCCTTAGCATCTGGCGTCACCTTCGACACACTTTGCGAATTGAGGTCAAAAATAGTCGTTCCCGTGCTGTCGATAAAGGTATATCCCTCCGGCCAAGTGTGCACGGCAAGCGGATAGGTGTAAGTCTGCGAGAGTACATCTCTGGAGAACGTGAATTTACTGTGGTCAATGCCCATTTGTCCCAAGAGGGTAGCCGCCACGTCCGTTTGGTTGCAGAGTTTAGCAATCACCCTACTGTTGCGCACGGCTCCTCCCGTCCAAATGAGAGGAATATGATATTTACGGATGTCGTATTCGTTGATGTCCGCAGGCCACGTCACACCGTGGTCGGGAAGAATCACAATCAGCGTATTTTTCCACGCTGGAGTTTGTCGGAAAGACGCGATGAATTGTCCCAGACTATAATCTAAATAGGCAAAAGCATTGAGCATCTTGTCGTTAAGGCGCGCATAAGGCACCTCCCACGGCTCGTGACTAGAGAGTGTCAAGAGCGTTTTGAACCAAGGTTTCCCTTGTTTTTCAGAAGCATCAATGTTCTTGCGGAGTATCTTCATCATCTCTCCATCGCACACTCCCCAAGGACTCGTGTGGCGCAGTTCAGCAGGAAAATCAGCATCTCCCAACACGCGATTGTATCCCGTGGCGAGGAAATAGGAATTCATATTGGTGAAATTCTTATCTCCACCATAGAGAAATTCTGTGTCATAGCCCACACCTTTCAAAGCGCCTGCAATGGAAGGCAACACGCGCGATTTAGCGGGCATCTTCATCACACTCGCATCGGGGAAAGAAGGATAACCCGAGAAGGTGCAAATGGTGCCACGGTCGGTGCGGAAACTATTGGCATAACATTGAGAGAAAAACACACCACTTGCTGCCAAACTATCGAGATGTGGCGTTGTTTGGTGATTACCTTCGGTGCACCCCACCACGCGTCCGCCACAACTCTCCATCAAAATAAGCAAAATATTCGGGCGTTGTGTGGTGAGCAAAGAATCTTCGGGCAACAACACACTCTTTGTGTTGTATTGCAGCGAATTGAATATTTTATCGGCTTCTTCGGGAGCAAAGTATTGCGCTTGTTTCGAATAATCCTGTTCTTTCAACAACGAATAGAAGAAGGAGAATACAGGATTTACGGCGGAATGGTTGTGATATTGCACCGTGGAATAGTAGACCATCCCCACATTAGCGGTAGATCGTCCCACTCCTCCGCGGATGCTCAAAAAGAGCAAACCGCCTATCAATCCCCACAAGAGGGAAAGACACAATCGTTGGAGCAAGAAATTCCCGCCACACCAGTGCGAATGACAGCAAGACGAAGTAGATTTTCCAGTAGGCAAAGATTGAGTTTTGGAAGAAAAGGGTAGTTTCCAAAACAGCCACGACACTCCGGCCACAATGCCAACGAAGAGCAAGAAAGCTAAAATGACAAAGCCCCATCCCAAACTCTCGGGAATGCTCGAGGGGGTTGTCCAAATAAGACAGTGCCACCGCATCGAGTTTGAATCCCCAACTCTTGTAGATGATGGTGTCGATGATGATAATCATCAAGAAAATGGTGAGTAAAGTTGAGGTATAGATGCGATAAAACCAGCGTCCTATCTTTTCACTTGTGGGGTTCTTCCAAAAATGTCCAATCCACGTAGCGAGCCAAATGGGTGCAGTGGCATAGGCAGCTACCGACAAATCAAGGGATAGTCCGTGCCACACAATTTGTAAGAAATCTCCTCCGGCAGGAAATCCATTATAAGCAAAGAATATGAGCTTGCCCACAAAGAAAAGTGCAAGCCACGCGCAAAAGATGCGCACCAGAAAAAGGAGTTGTTTCATAGAATATCTATTGTAGAAGGTAGATGTTAGACGTTAGAGATTAGACGTTAGAGGGCTAGCGCGGTTGGACTAGAAGTTCTAGAAACTCTAGAAGAACTAGAACCTCTAGAAAACTAGAGAAACTAGAAGAACTAGAAGAACCGAGCCCCGCTTGTCGGGGCGAGCGAAAAAGGGTCTATGACCCTCTAACGTCTAATCTCTAATTTCTAAAGTTGCTGCATATCATTGAGTCGTTTGTAGTAGCCATCAAGTTCGAGCAAAGTCTCGTGCGTACCGCGTTCCACGATGCGACCTTCGTGCAACACCAAAATCTCATCTGCATTGCGAATCGTCGACAAACGGTGCGCAATCGCAATCGTAGTGCGCGTTGCCATCAAGCGTTCAAGCGCCTCCTGCACCAAGCGTTCACTCTCCGTGTCCAGCGCACTTGTCGCTTCATCGAGAATCAAGATATCAGGATTCTTCAATATAGCGCGTGCAATAGAGATGCGTTGTCGCTGTCCCCCCGAAAGTTTTCCACCGCGGTCACCCACGTTAGTGTTGTACCCCTCTGGAGTAGCCATAATGAAGTCGTGTGCGTTAGCCACTTTCGCCGCTTCAATCACTTGTTCCAGCGTAGCATTTTCCACCCCAAAAGCAATGTTGTTGAAGAAAGAATCGTTGAAGAGAATCGCCTCTTGGTTCACATTGCCAATGAGCGCGCGCAAGTCCGACAAACGCAGCTGACGCACATCCGTGCCATCGATGGTGATGCTTCCGCCCACCACATCGTGATAGCGTGGCACCAAATCCACCAGCGTACTCTTGCCGCTTCCACTTTGTCCCACGAGGGCTATCGTTTGACCACGTTTCACCGTGAAATCCACCCCGCGAATCACCATTTTCTCCTTCGGTATTCCCACCGAAGGATCTACTCCTCCTTGACCATAAGCAAAGGTCACATTCTTAAACGATATACTGTCGGTGAGATGACCTATCGTCACAGGATTTTCTGGTTCGCGAATGGGATTTTCTGCCAAGAGTATTTTATTGACGCGCTCCATCGAAGCCATACCTTTGGGAATAGAATAGGCAGCGCGCGACAAATCTTTCAGCGGTTGAATCACGCTGTAGAGAATCACCATATAGAAAATGAAAGTCGGAGCATCAATGGGACTGTGGTCAGCAAAAATCAACGTACCGCCATACCAAAGCACTAAAACGATGAGGCAAGTGCCCAAAAACTCACTCACAGGGTGCGCCGAACCTTGACGTATTGCCACACGCGAAGCTATGGAACGATATTCGTTGGCTGTGTTGTCATAACGATCTTGCATTTTGCGCTCCGCCCCAAAAGCTTTGATGATGCGCATACCTCCCAAAGTTTCCTCCAACTGCGACATCGTTTCGCTCCATTTGATTTGAGCATCCATACTCGATTGTTTGAGTTTGCGACCAATGCGTCCCATACCCCAACCCATCAGTGGCAACACCAAGATGGTGAAAAGCGTGAGTTGCCAGGAGATATAAAACAAACTGCTGAAATAGACAATGAGGAGAATAGGATTTTTCATCAGCATTTCCAAACTGCCCATAATGGAGTTCTCGATTTCTCCCACGTCGCCACTCATTCGCGCAATGATGTCGCCTTTGCGCTCATCGCTGAAAAAGGAAAGTGGGAGCACCGTTATTTTCTTGTAGATGAAGGTGCGAATGTCTCGCACAATGCCCGTGCGCACAGGCACCATCGAGGCCACAGAAGCAAAATAAGAAGCTGTTTTCAAGCCCGTGGACACCACCAAAAACAGACCGATGAAGAGCAAAGCCGTGCCTGCTCCATATTGTGCCACCAACTGCGAAGTGTAGTAGTAGGCATTGTTGATGAGAATGTCGGAAAAAGACATCCCCTCTTTGCCCCAATCGATGAAGGAATAGACCTTATGCTCGGTGTTGAAAAGCAATTTGAGCATAGGGATGAGCGAAGCAAAAGAAAAGACATTGAGCACTGCACTCAGCACGTTGAAGAGGAGTGAGAGCACAATGTTGAATTTATAGGGTGCAACGTAATGCACCATCATTTTGAAGAATTCTTTCATACTTACATCGGGAACGCTGTTCCGCTAAACGGAAAATCAGGATGATTTGAAGGACAAATATACTCGAAAAAAACGAATTTGAGCCGGTTTTTGCTTACGAAATGATATTTCCCCGAGTTTCCGCACGTATTTCGCTACTACCCACTCGCATTTTCACTTATCATTTCTCTCTCAACGAGGCAAGAGCTACACTGGCATCTCCGTTTATATAGGTGTTGATAAATACTAAAAACAAGGGGATTGCCCTCTAAAAAATATAGTCGATACACATCAATTTAAAATCTTAGGCTTGCTCTCGCGCACATGCGCAATCGCGCATTACAGGGATTTCTCTCTATTTGCTATCACAAGTGTCACACTCCCCAGCACGATTTGTCTTTTCACCTCATTCTGTTTTCCGTTTTCCCCTTATATTTCGCAACTCTTCCGTTCTCTCTCAAAAAACAACACGTCGTTTTCAGTAAAACAACACGTCATTTTCGACAAAACAACACGTCGTTTTCAGTAAAACAAACCGACGTTTTCTGCAAAAGCGTCAAAAAACATTATAAAACAAAGGTAACCAACACAATAACAAGGAGTTATCCAGAACGTGTGACACTTGTGACAGCAAAAAACACAAAATCCCTGTAGTGTGCGCGCGTACGCGTACGTGAGAGATTCAATCACCACATTCATTAACTTTCCCCCTGTCACACTTCTCTCCTTTCCCCTTCCTGCCATTTTCTTGTTGACATATTGTTTCTCGTTGACGATTGACGTAGCCCACTGCAACTTCGAACTAATCACAAACCATCTGCTCAACCATAAATAAAATCTATTCAAAATCAAATGACTGATTTGGGATAAAATTTATAGTCGTAAAAGATATAACATCAGTAATTTAACAACAAATTAAGATGAAAACCTTGTTCAGTATAATATATGTTATCAACTTCATAGTAAATCACTAGATTTAGGTATTGCACACAAGGGAATAAAGTGAGAACTTTGCCCCCGAAAAACAAATACTGGCGGTAGAAAGTAGATTCTCTATGATTTCTATTTCCTCTATTTTCTCAACAATCAAGTTTATCCTAAATTAAACGCTTTGATTATGAAGAAAAACTACGCTCTCTTTTTGGCTTTGAGTGGTTCGCTTATCTCCACTTCTGCCTTTGCTGCGCAATTTTCTGATGCTTCAGCTTTGAGCTCTAATGCTCCTTCGCAAACAGCGATTGCTACAACGCAAACGCCTAATAACCTCCCTGCTCACATTGTGGGTCACGTGCGCAACACAGAGACGCAAGAGTTTCTCCCCCACGTGCTTGTGGAAGTGCTAGGTACTAAAATCTCTGTTACTACTGACGTGACTGGTCACTTCATGTTGAAGAATCTCCCTGTGGGAAAACTTCGCGTGCGCGTGGCTGTGCCTGGTTTTGAACCTCAAATCCACGAAATCACGACTACCTCTGACGCAACCCTCGTTTCTGACTTCGAGATTGTGCCTAACGATGTGAACCTTGGTGACGTGGTGGTTTCTGCCACTCGTAACGTAACTAAGCGCCGTTTGGCTCCAACTCTGGTGAATGTGCTCGATGCTAAAATCTTTGACCGCACACAGAGTTCTTTCCTTTCACAAGCTTTGAAATATCAACCTGGCGTACGCGTGGAAGACAACTGCCAAAACTGCGGCTTCTCACAAGTGCGCATCAATGGTCTTGATGGTCCTTACTCTCAAATCCTCGTAGACTCTCGTCCTGTTTACAGTGCATTGGCTGGTGTCTATGGTTTGGAACAAATCCCTACCAACATGATTGAACGCATCGAAGTGATGCGCGGTGGTGGTAGTGCTTTGTTCGGTTCTTCGGCTATTGCGGGTGTCATCAATGTCATTACCAAAGATCCTACGTCTTCTTCAGCAAGTTTTTCTCACGAAATTCGCGGCATCGGTGGTTTGAACACGTTTGAAAATACCACAAACCTCAATGCCACCTATGTGACAGAAAACAATAAGTTGGGCATCACCATCTTTGGTCAGCTTCACCATCGTTCTCCTTACGACTACACTGGCGATGGCTATTCAGAATTGCCTATGCTCGATGGTAGCAACGTGGGTATGCGTGCTTTCTTCCGTGTGTCTGACTATTCTAAACTCACTGCTGAATTGCACAACACTCGTGAGTTCCGCCGTGGTGGTGACAACTTTGATGAAGAACCTCACAATGCACACGTGGCAGAGCAACTTCGTCACAACAACATCACAGGTAGTTTGAACTACAACTTCATTTCTCCCGATGCTAAGCACCGTTTCAATGCTTATGCTTCCTTCATGAAGGTGCAACGTGAGAGCTACTATGGCGGTGGTGAGAAGACTGTGAACCAATATATGACTCAAATAAAGGAAGACCTAGCAAGCTTCACCCAAGATGATGCAAAAGAAATGCGCAAACGCATGATCAGCTACGGTCGCACAAATGGTATGACCAATGTATTTGGTGCGCAATACTCTTACGACTTCGATCAATGCTTGTTTATGCCTTCACAATTCACCGTTGGCTTGGAAAGATCTAGCGACAATTTGGAGGACAAGAGTGGTTATCGCAAGGCATTCATCAATCAGAAGGTGAACACCAACTCTCTCTACTTGCAAAATGAGTGGAAGAACGATATGTGGAGCTTCCTCCTCGGTGGTCGTCTCGACAAGCACAGCTTGGTAAAGAAAGCTATTTTCTCTCCACGTGCTAACTTGCGTTTCAACCCCACGAAAGACCTCGTGCTTCGTGCCAACTTTAGCTCTGGTTTCCGTGCTCCTCAAGTGTTTGATGAAGACTTGCACGTAGCCAATGCTGGTGGCGACTTGATTCTTATCGAAAACGATCCCAACCTCCACGAAGAACGCTCTAACAGCTTCAGCCTTTCTTCTGACTGGTACACTCACTTCGGAGCTTGGCAACTGAACCTTACTGCCGAAGGATTCTACACCGAACTTCACGATGCTTTCTCGCTCACTCAGAAATCAGAAACTGAAAAGGGCTCCTACAAAGAAATCGTGAATGTTCGCAGTAACTCTCAAGGTGCAAAGGTGATGGGTGTAAGTTTGGAAGGTCGCCTCACGCTTCCTAAGACATGGTCGCTCCAAATGGGTGTGACTTACCACAAGAACCAATGGAACAAGGCGCAAAAGTGGGATGTCGGTGATGCTTACGAAACTCGTCGCATGTATCGCACTCCTGACCTCTATGGTTATTTCATCTCAACCTTCAACGTCACCAAACAGCTTGACCTTACCTTCACGGGTAACTTCACAGGTAGCATGTTAGTGGGTCACAATATTCCCACAGAGGATGATGGTAAGACCTTGTCCAAGGATGCTTATCTTGATAAACTTTCTTCCAACATCAAGTATGACCGCGTACTCTCTGGTGAGGGTCAGACCAACAAACCCGGAGAAGTGGTTGGACCTCGCACTTTCAAGACTCCATCTTTCTTTGAACTTGGTGTGAAAGCGCAATACTCTTTCCCCATCTACAAATACTATAAGGGACAAGTATTCGCTGGTGTGCAAACATCTTCAACTCTTACCAAGATGACTTCGATCTCGGTTATAACCGCGACTCAGCTTACATCTATGGTCCAATGGCTCCACGTAGCTTCTACGCTGGTTTCCGTGTGAACTTCTAATCTATTTCACACCATATCTCACCGACCGCGACAAACATCGATTTGTTGCGGTCGGTTTTGTTGTGCTGTGATCGGCTGAACCCAGCATAAACGAATAAGTCCGACATTCCACAAGGAGATGTCGGACTTATCATATTATGCTCCAATGAGCTTTTTAGTCAGTTCTTAGTGAGCTTCGAGCCAGTTGGAGCCTTCACCGCACTCTGCCACGAGAGGAACTTTCATTTGGAACGCGCGTTCCATTTCTTCTACCACCAATTGGCGCACTTGTTCCAATTCTGTGAGAGGGACAGAGAAGTTTAATTCGTCGTGCACTTGAAGAATCATTCGCGCCTTGAGTTGCTCTTTGCGCAAACGTCTGTCGATGGCAATCATAGCAAGTTTGATGATGTCGGCAGCCGTGCCTTGTATGGGCGCGTTCACAGCATTTCGTTCGGCATATCCGCGCACCGTGGCATTGCCTGCGTTGATGTCGGCAAGATAGCGACGGCGACCAAACTGCGTGGTGATGTATCCTGTTTCCTTGGCGCGCTCTATGCTTTCGTTCATATAGTCGCGCACTTTGGGATAAGTGGAGAAATAGTTTTCAATCAACTCTTTGGCTTCAGCGCGCGACACGCTCATTCTTTCGCTCAGTCCAAAGGCAGAGATGCCATAGATGATGCCGAAATTGGCTGTTTTCGCTTTGCGACGCTCGTCTCTGTCCACCTCTTCTACGGTTTTGTGGAAAATGCGCGCAGCAGTAGCCGCGTGAATGTCCAATCCGCTGTTGAAGTCGGCCACCATGTGTTCATCTTCGCTCAGATGCGCCATGATGCGCAACTCGATTTGTGAGTAGTCGGCACTGAAGAACACTTCGCCTTCTTCGGGCACAAAGGCGCGGCGAATCTCACGACCATCTTCCCCTCTCACAGGAATGTTTTGGAGGTTGGGATTGGATGAGGATAAACGTCCGGTGGCCGTGACAGCTTGGTTGAACGAGGTGTGAATGTGTCCTGTTTCGGGGTTGATGAGTTTGGGTAAGGCTTCAACATACGTGGAGAGCAATTTCTTCAAAGCGCGATGTTGCAAAATTTTCTCCACAATGGGGTGCTTATCTCTGAGCGTTTCCAAAACCTCTTCAGAAGTGGAATATTGTCCTGTCTTGGTTTTCTTCACCTTCGCAGAGATTTGTAGTTCGTCAAAGAGCACAGTTCCCACTTGTTTGGGTGATGTGATGGTGAATTCGTGTCCTGCGAGCTCGTAGATTTCCGTTTCCAGCTGTTGCATCCTTTCTGTGAAATTACGTCCCGTTTCTTCGAGCGCAGCTGTGTCAAGGCACACGCCATTGCGCTCCATTCGAGCCAGCACAGGGAGGAGTGGCATTTCAATGTTGGTGAACACGGAAGTGACTTCATATTTTTCCATTTCTTGTTTCAAAATGGGATAAAGTCGGAGCGTCACATCGGCATCTTCACACGCGTAGTCCACAATTTCTTTCGGTTCGAGGTCAGCCATATTGCGCTGCGTGCGACCGCTACCGATGAGAACTTCGATGGGAATGGTGCGATAGTGCAGATAGTTTTCGGCCAGCAAATCCATGTTGTGGCGCTGTTCAGGTTGCACCACATAGTGTGCCAGCATTGTGTCAAACAGTTTTCCTTCGACCTCAATGCCATAGTGCGACAACACCAAAATGTCGTATTTGAGATTTTGTCCCACCTTCTCAATCGTAGTGCTTTCAAAGAAAGGACGGAAGACCTCCACCATACGTTGCGCCTTTTCCGTTTCACGTGAAACAGCTACATACCAAGCAGTTCCGTTTTCCACAGCAAAGCTCATTCCCACCAATTTGGCGTTCATAGCGTCGATGGAAGTTGTTTCTGTGTCGAAAGCCACAAGAGAATATGTCAATAGTTTTCGGCATAATTCCTCTGCGTCTTCTTCTGTTTCAACGAGATGATATTGGTGAGGATAGTCGGCAAGTGAGCTGAGATTTTCTTGAAAATCGAGGGTAAGTTCTCCGTTCTGTTCAGAAGCCGCCAACGCGGGTTGGGAAATAGGTTGAGAAAAGAGGTCGGGTTCTGCAGTTGATGCAGCAGATGTGCCGGACGAACTATTTGCAGTAGAGGCAGAGGTTTCTCCATTGAGGCGGCGAATGAGGGTGCGAAATTCCAATTCTTCGTAGAGCGCCATCAAAGCCTCCTTGTTGAGAGTCTTGCGCTGCAAATCGTCCCAACTCACATCGATGGGGACGTCTGTAACGATGGTTGCCAAAACCTTTGACTCGCGAATTTGTTGCACGTTTTCCTCCACTTTCTTCTTGAGTGCACCTTTCAGTTGGTCAGTGTGAGAGAGGAGTTCTTCGATGCTTCCAAAATCAGCCAGAAGTTTCACGGCTGTTTTTACTCCCACTCCAGGGCATCCTGGAATGTTATCGGCAGCATCTCCCATCAATCCTAGCAAATCGATGACTTGCAACGGATTTTCCACTTCAAACTTAGCCTTCACCTCTTCCACCCCCAGACGTTCGTAGCCTTTTGCTCCCGATTGCGGACGAAGCATACTCACCCCAGGTTGCACCAATTGCGCATAGTCCTTGTCGGGAGTGACCATCACCACCTCGAGTCCATCTTTGCGGCGCGATGAGCAAGGGTGCCAATCACATCGTCGGCTTCAAATCGTGGCACTTCCACCATAGCCACACCATAGGCAGTCAGAAAATTTTTAATCACGGGAACAGCCCATCGGATGTCTTCAGGAGTTTCATCGCGTGTGGCTTTGTATTGAGGAAATTGTTCGTGACGAAAAGTGCCGCCTGGAGGATCGAAGGCGACCGCCACGAAGTCAGGATTTTCCTTGCGGAGCAATTCTTCGAGGGTATTGATAAAACCGAAAGCGGCTGAGGTATTTTGACCTTTGCTGTTGATGCGTGGCGAACGAATGAGTCCGTAATAGGCTCTAAAAATAAGTGCATAAGCATCGAGAAGCACGAGTTTCTGCATATTTCAAATAGTTTGAACTTCAAAAGTACGCAAAAGAATTGAGTAACTGCACTTTTTTTCGTATTTTTGTCCGATAATAGTACTAACCCCCTTGCGTTTACTTTCCCAAGCCTTGGGGAAATATGGACATTTTCCTCACAAATTCTACTAGACGCCTGCCAATATGATAGAACTTGACCACATCAAACTTCCCATACTTGCCGAACTTGAACGCTACGTTGCACTGTTCGACGAGGTTCTCACGCACGATGAAGATTTTATGAATCAAGTGCTTTCTTATGTGCGCAGTAGAAAGGGTAAGATGATGCGTCCGATATTGGTGTTGCTCCTCGCTAAAGAGTTGGGAACTATCGAAGAACCCACTCTGCGCAGTGCCGTAACCCTCGAATTGCTCCACACTTCTTCGCTCATTCACGATGATGTGGTGGACGAAAGCGAAGAACGTCGAGGAAAAGCCAGTGTACGACACGTCTACGACAATAAAATTGCAGTGCTTCTGGGCGACTATATGTTGGCACAAACCCTTGAGCAGTCGGCTCTCACCAAGAGTGTGCGCGTGGTGGAAGCTGTGGCGCGTTTGGGAGCTACACTTGCTGAAGGAGAAATTTTGCAACTCACGGCAGTGCACAAAGAAACGATTTCGGAGTCGGCTTATTATTCTATCATTACGCGCAAAACGGCATCGCTCTTTGAAGCCTGCGGAGCTTTGGCAGCCTTGTCTATGCAAGCCAGTGAGGAAGTGTTGCAACAATATCGCCGTTTGGGAGAAATCATTGGTCTTTGTTTCCAAATTCGTGACGATATTTTCGACTATTACAATGATTCCACCATTGGTAAACCCAGTGGAAAGGATATGGCTGAAGGAAAACTCACCTTGCCTGTTATTGCTGCGCTGAAATTGTCTAATTCTACCGAAGCCAACGAAATCGCGCTCCGTGTGAAACAAGGCGAATCTACGCAAGAAGAGCGCGAATGGCTAATCGACTTTGCCAAATCTCAAGGTGGCATTTCTTATGCTGAAGCCAAAATGGAAGAATTGAGCAACGAAGCGCGTCATATCGTGTCAAGTTTCTCCAATGAAATGGTGAAAACTTCACTCCTCTCTTACATTGATTTGGTAGTAGGACGAAATTATTAACCCTACATTCTTAACCCCAATATTCAAGCGCAAAGCTTGTAAAGCACAGCACTTCTTACAGCGAAAATCATAAAAAGCGACCGCAGCAAAACATTAGTTTTGCCACGGTCGCTTTCTTGTATTATCTTGATTTTGCGCTAATGACTAATTTGGGTTTAAGCATCAGTGCGAGAAGCACGTTTGCGCGCATTGTGATCGAGGATAATCTTACGCATACGCATAGACTTAGGCGTCACCTCCACATATTCATCTTCGCGGATGTATTCTAGCGCTTCTTCGAGAGAGAAGATGGTGGGAGGAATGATGCGCGCCTTGTCGTCAGCACCCGAAGCACGCATATTGGTGAGTTGCTTCGCCTTTGTCACGTTGATAACGAGGTCGTTTTCGTGGATATGTTCACCCACAATCTGACCCGCATAGACCTCATCTTGTGGAGAAACGAAGAATTTACCACGATCTTGGAGCTTATCGATGGCATAAGCAAAGGCAGTGCCGCCTTCGAGTGCAATCATCGAACCATTGCTGCGACGATCAATTTCGCCTTTGAAGGGTTGATATTCCTTGAAACGGTGCGCCATAATCGCTTCACCTTGTGATGCCGTGAGCACGTTGGTGCGCAAACCAATGATGCCGCGTGAGGGAATCATAAATTCGATGTCCACGCGATCACCGAGGTTGTGCATTGCCACCATCTCACCTTTGCGGCGCGTCACCATATCGATCATCTTAGAAGCGAACTCTTCGGGCACGTTAATCATAAGTTCTTCGATAGGTTCGTGACGCACGCCCTCCACTTCGTGATAAATTACCTGAGGTTGTCCCACTTGCAATTCGTAACCTTCGCGACGCATCGTTTCTACAAGCACAGAAAGGTGCAACACACCGCGACCCGAAACAATCCAGCGGTCGGTATCAGTGCCTTGTTCCACACGAAGTGCCAAGTCCTTTTGGAGTTCTTTCTCCAAACGTTCGTTAATGTGACGAGATGTGCAGAACTTACCTTCCTTACCAAAGAAAGGCGAATCGTTAATGGCAAAAAGCATTGACATCGTGGGTTCGTCAATGGCAATAGTGGGAAGCGGTTCTGGATTTTCAAAGTCCGTGATGGTGTCGCCAATCTCAAACTTTTCCAGACCAATCACGGCGCAAATGTCACCACTCGACACAGCAGTAGCCTTTTGGCGTCCCATACCCTCAAAGGTTTGGAGTTCCTTGATTTTGGTCTTTTCCATCGTTCCATCGCGGTGCGCAATGGTGATGTTCATTCCCTCGGTGATGGTGCCACGATGCACACGACCGATAGCGATACGCCCTGTGTAGTTAGAATAGTCGAGCGAAGTGATGAGCAACTGAGGAGTACCTTCTAGTCGTTCGGGAGCAGGGATTTTTTCGAGAATTGTGTCGAGCAGATAGTCAATGTTGTCGGTTGGTTTCGACCAATCTTCCCCCATCCAGTTGTTTTTTGCAGAACCATAAACCACAGGGAAGTTGAGTTGTTCCTCTGTGCCCCCAAGTTCAAACATTAAATCGAACACCATTTCGTGCACCTCTTCAGGGCGGCAGTTAGGTTTGTCCACCTTATTCACCACCACAATAGGTTTAAGTCCGATTTGAAGTGCCTTTTGCAACACAAAACGCGTTTGAGGCATCGGTCCTTCAAAGGCATCAACGAGAAGGATGCAGCCATCGGCCATATTGAGCACACGCTCCACCTCACCACCAAAGTCGGAGTGACCTGGAGTGTCGATGATGTTGATTTTGGTGTCTTTGTAGTTGATAGACACGTTTTTAGAAAGGATGGTGATACCACGTTCACGTTCGAGGTCGTTATTGTCGAGCATAAGTTCGCCCGTCTGCTGGTTGGCGCGGAAAAGATTGCCAGCCAGGAGCATTTTGTCCACGAGGGTTGTCTTACCGTGGTCTACGTGAGCAATGATGGCGATGTTGCGAATGTCTTGCATAAGTGATGTTATATTGAAAAGAGCCAAAGGCCTAAATCTGTTTACCCAAAATCGGTCATTAGATCCTGAACAGATTTCATTAGATTGTTGAGCAGATTGTTTACCGTGAGTTCGAAGGCGTAGCGGGCTACGGCGAGAACAAACGAAAAACAAAATGCCAACAAGAGAATGAAAGATGACAGGAAGTTATCTTTTCAATTACGAGTCGTACTATAACGGTCTAATGACCGATTTGGGTTTACCGAATGCCGGTGAAGTGAAAAGGCTTACAAAATTACGAAATTCGACTGCGTTGCGCAAATAATATGTGGTGTTTTAGACATAACGCAAAAGTTCAGTCGTAAAACACCACATAGACCCGACAAAATGAAGAGATTAGCGCACCTCTTTTATCCCAAGATGATTTTTTAGAGAGTGAGAATATTGCGCTGCAAATCGGCTGGTGCACCATAATTCTCCACGATAGTGCGATATTGTTGCATCTCCTCGGGAGAAAGTTGGAGTTCAACATCATTTCCCTCCTGGTTGAGCAGCGAAATCACCGATTCTGCCGTCACTTGGTGCACATCCACATTGATTTTAAACACCGCTGTTGAGGGGAGCGGAGCCTCCATCACCTCGTGGCTCTCCACCACACGGAATATCAACCCCACCTTCGCTAGTCTTTGCAATTCTGTTCCAGCAAATTCCGTCGAGATAGACAGTGTTTTTGCCCATTCTTTCACCGTGAGTGGCAAAGCATTGTCCACAAATCTGCGCGCCATCATCGCCATTATGCGCAGCGCAACAAGATTATGTGACTGAGCGTTGTAAGTCTTTTCGTCAAACAAATCGTCATCGTGTTCTGTGGCTTGCGCTGCCCGACACAGCAACACGCCCGTTAGCACAATTGTCCACGTGGCATATATCCACGCCATTAAGAGCGGAAGCACCGCAAACGAGCCATACACAGCGTTGTAACTGCTCAAAAACATCTGTCCTTTGATGTAAAACTCCTGCACAAGGCTAAACAAGAAACCCGAAATGAGCGCAGGCCACACAATGTGGCGAAATTCCACTTTGAGCAAGGGGATAAAGCGAAACATAGCTCCCAACACTGCACTAAACACCAGTGATTTGAGGATGAACACCAACAAAGGCATTGTGGTGTCTACCAATACGTGATGGGGTAAATAGTTGAGTAACTGGAGGATAAACACCCACACACCGCTCAAAAAGAAGATGGAAAAAGCCAGAAACAATGAGTCCGAGATAGGAAAGGGAAAATCCAAACAGACTCCGCGAAGTGTTGATGCCCCACATCGCATTGAATCTCCGCTCAATGTTATTCACCAGCGAAACAATGGTGAAAGCCAATACAAAACCACTGACACCCACCATCACATCATCGTGTGTGCGTGCTATGTAGGAATTGGCAAACTCCATCAGTTGTCCGATCACATCCTCTGAAGTGTTGAGATTTTGACGCAATTGCAACTCTATGTAGTCTTGCATTCCAAAACCTCTACCCAGTGCCAACACCAGTGCCAGAAGCGGCACCACTGACAACACTGTACTATAGGTGAGCGCAGCCACGTGCGTGAAAATGTCTTGTGTCTTAGTGCCTTTTGCCACGTGCAACAACACTCTTGTCCAACGCCATTGAAGCACTTCGTGCCACATTGCTAGGCATTTTTCTTTGTCTATTCTCATTATTCTTTCAGGTCTTTCTTCTATTGTTTGTCTACTTTACTGTTAAGTGCCCCAAGAGGAGCGGTCTAGGTTACGATAGCTCACTGCCTCGGCGATGTGTTGCCGTTGCACTTTGTCGCTTCCCTCTAAATCAGCAATGGTGCGCGCCACTTTCAACACACGTTCGTAGGCGCGTGCAGAGAGTCCCAAGCGGTCGAGTGCCAAAGAAAGCGCATCTTGGGCTGCTTCGTCTAGCACCACAAGTTCTTGCAGTTGTCGCGCACTCATTTGCGCATTGCAGTGCACCCCCGGACTGTTGACAAAGCGTTCGCGCTGGCGTTCGCGTGCTGCCATCACCCTTGCACGAATGTTGGCAGAAGGTTCACCCTCAGGCGCATTGGTGAGTTCTTTCACGGGCACGGGCACCACCTCCACTTGCAAATCTATGCGATCTAACAGCGTCCCACTGATGCGACTGAGATAGCGTTGCACCTGCGCCGGTGTGCAAGTGCACTCGTGCGAAGGGTCGTTGTAGTAGCCACAAGGACAAGGGTTCATTGCCGCCACCAACATAAAGGAACAAGGTAAAGTCACGTTGTAGCGAGCTCGCGAAATGGTGATGACGCGATCTTCCAGCGGTTGTCGCATCGTTTCAAGTGCATTCTTGGTGTAGTGGGGAAATTCGTCTAAAAACAAAATGCCATTGTGCGCCAAACTGATTTCTCCGGGCTGCATACTGGCTCCACCACCAATGAGTGCCACGTCTGAAATGGTGTGATGAGGAGAACGAAACGGACGAGTGGAAATGAGTGTTGCTCCTCTTTCTAATTTCCCGGCAATGGAGTGTATTTGTGTCGTCTCCAAACTCTCTGCCAGTGTGAGCGGAGGGAGAATTGAAGGCAGACGCTTCGCCATCATACTCTTACCACAGCCTGGACTGCCCACAAGCAACAGATTGTGTCCGCCGGCAGCTGCCACTTCAAAAGCGCGCTTCACGGCAGGTTGGCCTTTCACCTCACTGAAATCGTAGGGAAAATCGGTTTGCGAAGCATAAAATTCCGCACGCGTGTCCACTTCTGTGGGCTGCAATTCTTGCGTGCCATCGAGGTGTTGCATCACATCGCGCAGTTTGCTTGCTCCATACACCTTCAGTTGATTCACCACCGCAGCCTCGCGTGCATTCTCTGTTGGCACAATCAGGGCTTCATATCCCAACTTACGCGCTAAAATGGCGGCAGGCAATACGCCACGCACCGGACGCAAATCGCCATCTAAGCCCAATTCTCCGAGAAACATATAGCGATTCAACACGTCGGGAGGAAATTTCGCTTGTCCGAATGCGTGCAATAAGCCCACAGCCAAAGGCAAATCGTAGCCACTACCTTCTTTTTTCACATCGGCAGGCGCAAAATTCACTGCCACATCCGCTGCTCCACGTGCGTTGTATCCGCTGTTTTCCATTGCCGAGCGCACACGCGTTTTGCTCTCCTTCACCGCACTGTCGGGCAAACCTACCATAACGTAGAGCGCATCTCGCGGTTGACTAAAAGGGGTCACATTGATTTCGATGAGCACCCGACTAGCATCGAGACCATTGATGGCTATGGTGTGAACTGTGGAGAGCATAGTTTGTGATTTTTGAGGTGAAACAAGGAGTAATAAGAGGATTAAAACAAGGGGGAAGGGGAGCGAAATAAGAAAGAAAGGGGGTGAAATAAGGAGGGAAGGGAGTGAAATAGACTTTACATCTCTGTTCTTGGGAGATGTTGAGAATGGCTATTCCATCACGGAACAATCATAGTCCGAGGGCGCGCCATTGTCGCACAAATTCCCACATCACCACACCGGCAGCCACACTCACATTCATCGAGTGTTTGGTGCCCATTTGTGGAATTTCGATGACGAGGTCGGAAGCATCCACCACGTCTTGCGCCACACCGTGCACTTCGTGCCCCATCACAAGTGCGAAACGTTGCGCACTGTCGAGTTCAAAGTCAGTGAGGAGAGTAGATCTGTGGCATTGTTCCACAGAAGCCACCACATATCCCTCCGCTTTGAGTGCAGCAACGGCTTCGGATGTGGTCGAAAAATATCGCCAATCCACCGATTCTTCCGCACCGAGTGCCGTTTTGTGGATTTCCACTGAAGGGGGTGTTGCGGTGATGCCACAAAGCCACACACCAGCGAGTCGAAAGCATCGGCAGTGCGAAAAATACTTCCCACATTGTGCAGGCTGCGCACATTGTCGAGCACAACGATAAGGGGGAGTTTTTCGGCTGCTTTGAAAGCCGCCACATCCAGGCGGTTCATTTCTTCTATTTGTAGTTTTTGTGGCATAGCGTGCTAAATATCAAGGGGAATAAAGCAAAGTTACGGATTGTGCATCAACTGACCAAGTGCGCGTGCAATAAATCCCCCAAAAGTATGAAAACTAGTTTTGTTGAGAATAAGGGGTGGCTGTTTTCTCCAAAGGAAAGAGTTATTTCCGTCCAAAGTCGGCAGGGATTTCGCCCCATTCGCGCGTTTCCCATTTCAAAATACGAGTGGTGACACGACGCGCTTTGAGCCATTGTTCGGCACGCGCTATCATATCGAACAAAGGGGCAGTGCGTTCGTTTTTTTCAAGAGTGGTTTTGCACTGCTTGCGGCGCACCCAACTGATGGCGGTGCGACTATCACTATAAATAGTGATGCCTTTGAGTCCTTGTTTCTCTATCAGCGCTAGAGCGTGGACAATGGCGAGAAATTCGCCTATATTGTTTGTTCCCAACACTGGACCATAGTGAAAAATCTCCTCTCCTGTGCCGAGATAGATGCCACGATATTCCATAGGGGCCGGGATTTTTGGCACAAGCGGCATCGACCACCATCGAAGCAAAACCAACCTTTTCCAGTACATCGGGCGAGGGCATGAGAATGGGACGCTCTTTTGGGGAGTGTGGAGAGAGGGCAGCAAGCGAATGATGAAATTTGTTTGTTGCACCTTGCGCTTGATTCTCCTCCACCTTTTGACCGATGTGTTGCTCTGGAGCTTCTTGAAAGGCTTGTTCGGCTGCATCGCGTGAGGAGAAAGCTTTATAGCGTGCATTGGGGAAACCTTTCACTTGTTGGGCACAATCATTCCAATTGTCATAAACACCGGGTTGAAAACCTTGCCAAACAACATAGAACTTGGGCTTTTTCGACATAATAAATTCAGAAGATGATGCGAAAAGGAGATGCTGCAAAAACACATTTTGCAACACCTCCATAGATGAAAGAAATAGTGGGGCTGCACTCAGCACTACATACGCTCGGGCATTTCGATGCCGAGGAGTTCCATGCCAAGACGCACCACCTTCGCCACGTTGCGCGAGAGGATGAGACGGAAATTGCGCTTCGCTGCATCTTCTTCGCGGAGAATTTGGAATTCGTGGTAGAATTGGTTGTAGAGTTTCACCAATTCGTAGCAGTAGTTGGCAATGCCCGAAGGTGAATAGTCTTCACCAGCAGCTTCTACCACACCGCGGAAGTCAGCCAAACGCTGAATGATTTCTTCTTCCTTCGTAGAGATTTCCACACCAGTTGGCAATTCTTCGGTGAGGACGATGCCAGCATCTTGTGCTTTGCGGAGGATGGAGCGGATGCGAGCGTAGGTATATTGGATGAAAGGACCTGTGTTGCCGTTGAAGTCGATAGATTCTTCTGGATTAAATACCATGTTCTTGCGCGCATCCACCTTGAGGAGGAAGTATTTGAGTGCGCCAAGACCTACGATGCGCGCTACTTCTTGCTTTTCGGCTTCGCTCATGTCGGTATTTGCCAGCTTCGTCCATGGTGCGACGAGCTTGTTCCACCATGCCTTCTACCAAATCGTCTGCGTCTACCACTGTACCTTCACGACTCTTCATCTTACCGTTGGGGAGTTCGACCATACCATAAGAGAAGTGCACGAGACTCTTACCCCATTCGAATCCGAGACGGTCGAGGAGGAGAGAAAGGACTTGGAAGTGGTAGTTTTGCTCATTGCCCACCACATAGACCATCTTGTTGATGGGATAGTCGCGGAAACGGAGCTTAGCAGTACCGATGTCTTGGGTCATGTAGACAGAAGTGCCGTCAGCGCGGAGAAGGAGTTTTTCATCCAAACCTTCTTTGGTGAAGTCTGCCCACACTGAACCATCTTCGCGGCGATAGAACAGACCTTTAGCAAGACCTTCTTCTACCTTTTCCTTACCTTCGAGGTAGGTGTCAGATTCGTAATAGATTTTGTCGAACGACACACCGAGGGCTTTGTAGGTTTCGTCAAAACCAGCATACACCCATTCGTTCATCTTGCGCCAAAGACCACGCACTTCTTCGTCGCCTTGTTCCCACTTGCGGAGCATCTCGCGAGCTTCTACCATCAAGGGAACTTCAGCTTTGGCGCGTGTTTCAGCTTCTTCTTCGCCTACACCTTGAGCGATGAGTTGAGCCTTAAGCTCAGCCACTTCTGCGCGATAGTGTTGGTCGAAAGCCACATAGTAATCGCCTACTAAGTGGTCGCCTTTCTTACCCGAGGTTTCGGGCGTTTCTCCGTTGCCATATTTGAGCCAAGCAAGCATAGATTTGCAGATGTGGATGCCACGGTCGTTGACAATGTTGGTTTTCACCACACGTTGGTTGTTGGCTTCTGCAATCTTCGAAACAGCCCATCCGAGGAGATTGTTACGCACGTGACCAAGGTGGAGGGGTTTGTTGGTGTTGGGGGAAGAATATTCCACCATGGTGAGGGGACTTTCTGCAGTGGGGAGCTGAAGTCCGTAGTGTGCATCGGCATCGATTGTTGCGAGGAGCTGTAACCATTGAGCTGGTGCAATGACCAGATTGAGGAATCCCTTGACGATGTTGAAAGCAGCCACGAGGTCGGTGTTAGCCATGAGCCATTGTGCAATGTCTTCTCCTGTTTCTTCGGGCTTTTTCTTAGAAATGCGCAAGAAGGGGAAGGTGACCACGGTGAGATGACCTTCAAAGTCAGGGCGCGTCTTTTGCACCTGCACTTGATCGGCAGTGATGTCAGTGTCGTAGAGGGCTTTGATGGCCTTGACTACGGCAGCAGTAAGCAATTTTTCGATGTTCATTGTATATGAATCTTTTGTTTGTCTATTGGTTATCCTTGTTATCTTTCCACACAAAAGTGGCGGAAATGGGTTGGTGATCTGAATAAGGGGCTTCTTCGTCAACCTTAGCCTGAATGGGCTCGAAATCTTTGGAACAAAAGATGTGGTCGATGCGCACTCTGATGGCGTTGCGACGGAAGGTAAATCCAAAACCTTGACCGGCTTCGCGGAAAGCATCGGTGAGTCCTAAACCTGCCACACGATAGCGTGTGTAGGAAACAGGGGTGTCGTTGAAATCTCCGCAAAGAATGACGGGCTTGTCTTTATGTTTTGCCAAATAGTCTTCCACGGCATCCACCATTTCTGAGCGTTCTGTGGCACTGTGGGCTATTTTAGCAAACAATGTCTTGGTGTTGTTCCACTGACTGCGCTTGTCTTCTGTGGAGCGTCCGTGCATCATATCGGTGTAGCCATCGAGTGTGGGTCCCGACAAGAGGTTAGAACGGAAATGGCAATTGACGACGATGAGTTCTCCGCGTGGATGCTGCAAGCGATAGCCGTAGATGGCATTGCCAGGATAGGCAACAATGAGTTTTTGTTCGAGAACGGGATAGGCGCTTATGATGCCTACCACTTCTTCTTGCGTTCCCTCATAACTCAAATAGTGTGTTGGGGTTTGAGCAAAACGGTTTTCTATCTTCTTGAGATTGCTGGGATCGGCTTCTCCTTCTTGAAAACAGATGATGTCGGCGTGCTGGTCGATGAGATAGCGCATCAATTCATCTTGTTGATTGAATCCTCTTCCAAAAAAATAACTGTTGTAGCTCACCACTTTGATTTGGTAGGCAGTAGCAGTGGTGGTTTCATTGTCGATGAAGGGATGGATGGGACAATAGGTATAGATGCGCTGTGCGCAAACTCCCAGTCCTACTAATCCCAATAACCACGTTTTGCGCGGCACAAAGAGCAGTCCTATCACCCAAAAGAAGAGCGTGCCGAAGAGAAAGACGGGAAAGGCTAAGCCCAACAGGGCTACCCATTTGAAAGACGTGGATCGATGTAGACACTAACAGCAGAAATCCACAATCCCAAGATGGAGACGCCTAATGCACCAGAGATGAGCATACCAAAGAAGCGCGCCACAGGAGATTGTGTGGGCGATTCTTTCCATAATTTCTGGAGTTTTGACTGTAACTGCATATAGTGAACAAGGGTGTCTAGTCTATTTTTCAACAAACAAGACAAAGTGTACAGAAATGAATGAGGATTTTATCGTCTACTGTTGTTGAACAATTCCTTTTTTTCTTCTTCAGTGAGCGAAGCATAGCCCGAACGTCGCACTTTTTCTAGGATTTTGTCGAGTTTTTCTCGCTGAGCGCGTCGTTGTGCATTGTAAGCTTGGTCGGCATTTGAGGGTGCTTGTGCAGAAGCATTGTTGTTTTGTTGCTGTCTAAATCCGTTGGAGGAAGAGGAGTTCGCAGAAGAGAATATATTTTTGAAGAATTTTTCGAGAGATGCGCCGAAGGCTTCAAAGGCCATTCTGATTTGTTGCAACAAACCTCCCTTGTTGTGGACATCATTTCCGTTGTATCCTCTGTTAGTTTGTGCACTCTGATAGTTGTTCCACCCTTGAAAGGCAGATTGACTTCTGGTGTTTTGCTTGCGCCAATAGCGGAAGAGGAACCATCCAAAAAGCATCCCTCCGAGGTGAGCAAAGTGCGCCACGTTTCCGTTGGAAGTGAAAGCAGAATAGGCTTCAATGACAGCATATCCGATGACAAAGTATTTGGCTTTCATCGGGATGGGAGGAATGAGGAGCATAATGCGCTGGTTGGGGAAGGTCATGCCGAAGGCCAGAAGCACTCCATAGCAAGCACCACTCGCTCCGATGGTGACCCATTGATCGAGGATACTACTCATGGGAATAATGTGGCCATTGACATTGGCAGCATCATATTGCGCCATTCCTGTGAAGTAGTATTCTCCAAATTGCCACAACTCTTGACAGAAAGCTGCACCAACACCACAAACAAGATAGTAGATGATGAAGCGTTTTGTCCCATTGTTTCCTCTATGATGCGTCCAAACATCCACAAACTAAACATATTGAACAATACGTGACTCCACGAAGCGTGGAGAAACATATAGGTGAGTGGTTGGTAGATGCGAAAAGCTGGAGCTAACACAAAGTGCAGTCCGAAGAGTTCCGTAAGCACATCTCCATAGCGCACGGAAATCACCTGTTGCACCATAAAAAGAATGATGTTGATGAAGAGGAGATTGCGCGTGATGGGGGGGATATTTTTAAGCATAGAGAGAAAATAGAGGATATGATTTTGAAATCCTTCTAGAGTGATTCTGACTTGTTGGAGAAATCTATTTGAGTTTAGGAGAATTCAGTCTGATTTTCCGTTGGTTTTGTTCAAACTGTGGGAGGGTTCAAAAGGTTTTCTCACAAAAACGACATCGCTCGCGAGGCACTTCCACAAAAGTGGGAGCGCAACTCGCGAGAACGTCTATGGGGAGATAAATAATCCCCAATCGGTCATTAGACCGTTATAGTGCAATTCTTTATAACCTGAGCAAGGATTAGAATTCAAACTTTTCGATTTTGAGAAGTCCGAATGATTTGAGTTGTTCAACGTAAGTGTTGAACTCCTCGCTAGCTGCATGTGCTTCAAGATCTGCAGCAGTAGCCCATGTTTCGCAGAACATAAAGACATCACTGCGAGTGCCGCTTTCAAACACATCGTAAGAAACACAGCCGTTTTGCTTTTGACTAGCAGCAGTAAGCGCAAGCGCAGCTTGAAGTGCTGCATCATATTGGCCTTCATTGGCCTGGAAGAAGCAGTTGATACGAATCATAATGATAGAATTTTTATGTTGGATTTCATCCTTCCTTTTCTCGCCATGGCATAACGCGAGCAAGCTCGGTTCTGCTCATTTGGCTTAACGAAAACGTTGGTTTATTTTTAGTGACTAGAAATAAATGGTGGCTTGCACGTTGAAAGTATTCAAACGATAAGCCGGCAAAGCCGTTTGCCCCATTTCCACATTACCAGCTTTGAGCACCTTTTTGCTCATGTCGTTGAGCGCAACATTGTAGCCGATGCCGAGATCGAGATGACCGCCGAGAGCCACACCTGCACCAATATTCCAAGTTGTAGTAAGGTTGTTCGTTTGATAGATACCTTTGTCCATCAACGACGACACATCGATTTTACTCTTTCCCAATCCATAAGAGAACTGAGGACCCGTAGCGAGATAAACACCCACTTTTTGCACCGTGAGATTGAGTTTCAAGTTGAGAGGAACATCCACCGATTGGAGTTTTTCGGTAAGTTCCGCTTTACCGCTCAACATTTTATATTCACGTTGGTTGTAGTGAATAGCACCTTCAACGCCCAAGCCTGCAAATAGACTCATGTAAGCTTTAGGTCCGATGAACCAACCCGAACCGTTCTTTCCCTCGAGTGTATGTTTCACAGTGGAATTGTCGAAAGAAGCCGTGGTGAGGTTGTAACCTCCAGTGACACCAAGACGGAAATCGCCAAAAGCATTCGCTGAAAGAGCAGTAGTAAGTAGCACCACCAGCGTGAGCAAAATCTTTTTCATATATCAGTTTTGTTTATTGTGGGAAGGATGCACCCCTTCCCACATATTAAACTAACAGAGTTTCTTACATATGGATGATCACGCGTTCCACGTAATACACCAAGATACCAGCAAAATAACCAGCAGCAGCGACCCAAGTGATTTTCTTCATGTACCAACCGAAGGAAATCTTTTCAAGACCCATTGCCACTACACCTGCAGCACTACCGATGATGAGCATAGAACCACCCACACCAGCACAGTAAGCTAGCAATTGCCAGAAGATGCCGTCTTGTGCAAAGTCGCCAGCTTGAACGATGGGATACATATTCATACAACCAGCCACGAGCGGCACATTGTCCACAATGGAAGAAGCTACACCGATGGCACCAGTAACGAGGAAGTGATTACCTCCCGACACTTCATTGAGCCACTGACCAAAGGCAGGAAGAACACCTGTTTCCTTCAAAGTAGCCACAGCAAGAAGAATGCCAAGGAAGAAGAGAATAGTGGTCATATCGATTTTGTGGAGAATCGTAGCCACACGTTGTTTCATTGTGCTATCGCGATGCGCTTTGCGACGATAGAACACTTCGGTCACTGTCCAGAGCAAGCCCAACACGAGGAGGATACCCATATAAGGAGGAAGTTCAGTGAAACTGTGGAAGAGGGGCACTGACAAAAGACCACCCACACCGAGAATAAAGATGATGTTACGCTCTATTTTTCCGAATTGATGACCAGCATGCGCAGCCACTTCGCTGCCTTCTGCAGGAGCACTTAATTCGCCTTTGAGTTGGAACTGCAACAAAAGGGCAGGAATCACCATCGCCACAAGGCTAGGAATGAAGATTTCTTTGATAACGCCGCCTGCTGTCAAGCTACCTTTGATCCACAACATGATAGTGGTGACGTCGCCAATGGGAGAGAAAGCACCACCAGCATTAGCTGCAATCACAATGAGTGAGGCATAGATGAGACGGTCGTTGTGGTTGTGCACCAATTTGCGCAACACCATAATCATCACAATCGTAGTGGTGAGGTTGTCGAGCACAGCAGAAAGGAAGAAGGTGATGAAAGAAATCTTCCAAAGCAAAGCACGTTTTGAGCGCGTGTCGAGTGCATCGCGCACAAAGTTGAAACCGCCGTTGGTGTCAATCACTTCCACAACAGTCATTGCACCCATCAAGAAGAAGAGTGTTTCGGTGATTTCTCCCAAATGTTCGCGCAAACTGTGTTCCGAAACGTATTGCGCTACACTGCCATCGCCAATGCTTTGCAGCACTTCGGGTTTAAGGAATTGAGCTGCGCCTGTGGTGTACAACACCCAGCAGATAACACACATGAGCAAAGCCACAGCCGCTTTATTTACTTTGAGCACGTCTTCGAGCGTTATGCAGAGATAACCCAAAAAGAAGACGGCTACGATAATTGAAGTGAGCATAGAATGAATAAAAATATGAGTTATAGATAGAATGCTTGCGCAAATTTCGCGAAAAAAATGGGCATAGGCAAAGTTTTTGACGCTGATTTACGTTCTCTTCTGCGAAAATACTCAATAAAGATGAGGAAGTCTCGATTTTTATCCTTATTTTTGCATAGATATCACACACTTATTCTCACATGAATGAGGGCTTCGTAGTTCAATGGATAGAACAACCCTCTCCTAAAGGGTAGATAGGGGTTCGATTCCCCTCGGAGCTACACTTTGAGATGTGCTGTTTTCTTGGCCATCTCCGCCTTTCTAAGCCATTTTTCTTTTTTCGCTATGTCTGCTCGCATCACATCTTTCGCACAGTTGCACCAACATTTGGCGCAACTCCCTTCGCGTTGCCGTGTGGCTGTGGCACAACCTGCCGACGAACATACCTTGCAGGCTGTGCTCAACGCGGTGCAACTCCAATTCGTCGAAGCGTTTCTGGTTGGAGAGGTCTATGCACCTCTTTTTGAACAACTGCCTTCAGAAATTGCCCCTTGGGTGCACCACATTCCCACTCCCGATGCTGCCACTGCTATGCAAACGGCGGTGCAAATGGTGTACGATGGTAAAGCGGACGTGTTGATGAAGGGATTGGTGAATACCGACGACTTGCTGCGACACGTGCTCAACAAAACCTATGGTCTGCGCTCAGAGGGAAGCATCATTAGCCACTTGGCAGCTTTCCACTTGCCACAGTTGGAACGCATCGTTTTGATGTCGGATGTGGCGGTGATTCCCACACCTTCGCCCGAACAGCGGCGCGCACAGTTGGTCTATGCTTCTGGATTGGCGCACCAATTAGGCATACAACAACCGCGTGTGGCTTTGTTACATTTTGCGAAAAGGTGAGCGAAAAATTTTCACTCACCCTTGACTATGTTGCACTCAAAGATGAAGTGGCTACTGGAGAATGGGGAAATGTCCTCGTAGATGGTCCGCTCGATTTGCTTTGTGCGCTTTCTCCGCAAGGACTCGCCGACAAACAACTCAAGAGTTCGCTGGAAGGAAAAGCTGACGTGTTGCTCTTTCCCGACATCGAAACCGGCAATGCTGTCTACAAAACACTTTCTTTCCTCGTGCCTGGTGCTGACGCGGCCTCGATGCTCGTAGGCACCACACATCCGGTGGTGCTCACCTCGCGTGGCGACTCCATCACCACCAAAATCAATAGCCTTGCATTGGCGGCTCTTCAAACTTCCACGCCATCATCCCACTAAACAATAAGGACGAACTATGCGCATCTTAGTCATCAACCCCGGTTCTACCTCCACCAAAGTGGCAGTCTACGAAGACGAACGTCCTGTGCTGCTCCGTAATATTCGCCACACGGCGGACGAATTGCAACAATATGCCACGAGTTTTGACCAACTCCCACTGCGTCAAAACAAAATTGTGCAGACGCTCGAAGAAGAAGAGATTCCTTTTGATTTCGATGCCATTGTGGGACGTGGTGGTCTCACACACCCCATTCCGGCTGGCGTCTATCGCGTCAACGCGCAAATGCTCCACGACACGCGCACAGCCATCCGACAACACGTCTGCAATTTGGGTTGCCACATCGCGGCTGCACTCGCCAGCCAGATAGACCATTGCGAAGCCCTCATTGCCGATCCGGTAATTGTGGATGAAATGTGTGCCGAAGCGCGCATCTGTGGTAGTCCCAACATGTCGCGCAACAGTGTGTGGCATGCACTCAATCAGCGCGCCACGGCTCGCCGTCATGCCCTCGCCATTGGTCGTCGCTACGAAGACTTAGACCTCATCGTGGCTCACCTTGGAGGTGGCATCACCATCGGAGTGCATCACCACGGACGCACCATCGATGTGAACAATGGTCTTGACGGCGAAGGTCCTTTCTCTCCCGAGCGTGCAGGAACGCTCCCTTCGTCCGATCTCATCCGCATGTGTTTTAGTGGAGAATATACAGAAGAAGAGTTATTGCGGTTTGTTGGAGGAAAAGCTGGTTTGGTGGCTTGGCTCGGCACCAGCGACACGCGCGAAATTTTAGACCGCATCGAAAATGGTGACGAAGAAGCGAAACTCATCATGGACGCTATGATTTATCACATCGCCAAGGGCATCGCTGCACAGGCTGCTGTGCTTTGCGGTCGCTACGATGCCATTCTCATCACTGGAGGTTTGGCGCATGCCGAATACATCACTTCGCGTCTGCGTGAGCGTGTTTCCTTCATTGCTCCCGTACATATTTATCCCGGTGAAAACGAGATGGAGGCTCTCGCCGAAAACGCTCTGGCGGTGTTGCGCAATCAGCGCGAAGTTTTGGAATATCGCTAAGCCACGCACTTCCTACTGCATTCCTTGTTTCAATAAGCTCCTAATAGGCTGTTTCAATCTTTCGTGTTGAGACAGCCTAATTCTTTGCTCCTCGATTTGGGTAAAGTATAGCGATAAGTGCATCAAACAGAAAGCTCTAAAATATCCCCATTTCAGCAACGCGTTAAAACGAAAAGAAGCTCGTGGAAACCTGTGGACAAATAAGTGGAAAAACAGTGGATAACCTCTGTAAAAACTAGGGAAAACTACTTCCACTGTGGACTATCTTTCGCTCCTTGTCAAAAGACTTATTATCAACATATTTCCACAGTTTCATCAGAGTTTTACAACAGATATTCACCACCTTCTTTCCATTTATCCACACGATGGGAAAAACTACAAATCGTTCATTCTAAGGCATTGAGAGATAAAAGGACATTGTTATCCACATTTTCCACAAAGTCTATACAAACACCAAGTAAGTTCTATCTTTTTTTTAAGTAGGTTCTTTCTCTTCTTCTCATCTAAAAAACAAAGAAATAGATTAGTTTAAGTGTAGCAGAAGAAAAAGCATGTGGAAAAGTGGATAAATTCAAATCGATCATGAGACCATTATAGGGCTACTCATAGAGAGGACACTTCCTGTCATCTTTCTTTTTCTTGTTGGCATCTTGTTTTTCGTTCTCGCCGTAGACCGCTACGCCAAAGGGTAACGATAAAACATCTGTTCAACAATCTAATGAAACCTGTTCAGTATCTAATGTCCGATTGGGGATAAAGAGAGAACGGAAAAACAAATTTGTTTTTAGTAAAAGTTTGCGTTTCGTACCCCTCCATTTAACGCGGTGTTTGGAACTGAGAGAAAGTTGTTGAGCATTATGCGATTCTCAGCGGTTTGGAAAATCGCAATTTTCGGAGATTTTTATGGGGTTATGGGTCGTTTTTCAAAACTAGTGCTTGTTTTTGAAGAAACGACGTGTCGTTTAGAAAAAGTGACGTGTTGTTTGTGCAATTTTGTCGGACTTTTTTCCGATTTCTTCCCTTGGAATTTTGAAAACGTCCGATGAAATTGGAGGAAAATGCCCAAAGTTTGAAATGAACGAGCCGAAAAAGACAAAACGGAGAAGGAAGAAGTGTGTTTTGATTTCCTAGAACGAAGAAAAAACTTGCGATTTTGGCCGTTCGGCATTAACATTTCTCCCTCGTGATTTTGTCTTGTTTAACCCCAATCGGTCATTAGATGCTTATATAATAATGTAGGCAGTTGGGAGAAAAACAAAAAGAGGAAGAAGTAGAGAAAACAGACGATAATGACGCCCTTTGAAGGCAGAAAAGGGGAGAAAAACAAGAAAAAAGAGAGAAAATCAGATTTTTGTTTCAGAATTGGCAAAAGTCTTTCTATTTTTGCATATTGATATATAGTGCCTAAGTAGGAACTTATTTTGAAAAGGTACTTTCACGCATACACAAGTAGCCATAATGAGATCAACCAACTCCCTCTTTCCTGCTATGGCGTGCCTAGCATTGGGCACAACAGTCTTGACTAGTTGTTTCAACGACAACACCACTGTGCCAGAAGTGCCCACAGACTGTGTGGTCACCGCTTTCCAATTGGACAAATTGCAACGCACGGTGCAAACACGCACCAAAGACGGACAGAAAGATAGCACCTATGTGCAAAACATTCCTGCATCGGCTTATCCGTTTAGCATCGACCAAGAGCGCAATAGCATCTACAATCTCGACTCTCTTCCCAAAGGAGCAGATTTGAGTAGGGTGAAATTGCAGACCTTTAAGGCAAATGGGCTGGCGCGGTTGGTGAGCTTGGTGAATAAATCCGACACCATCATCAGTGCCAACACGGAAGTGGATTTGACAAAGTCTCGCACCCTCAATGTTTATGGATTTGATGGGGTGTCCAAGCGCAGCTACACCGTGGAAGTGCGTGTGCACCGCGAAGAACCCAACGAAGTGACGTGGACACAACCCACAGAAGCACAGTGGACGGCTCAAAACTTTGAGTTCGAAGCCGCCGGAAGTTGGAGTGCCAATGGCCGTAAATTCCGCGTGAACGGCGCAACGATGTTGACCTCCACCGATGGTACCACTTGGAACACCGACAGTATGGATGTGGCTGATGCCGCTTTTCTCCCCGATGCCAATGTGACGGGCGCATTGCTCGTATCGCGTGAGGTGAAGGGACTGCAAGAGTGGGTGATGTATGGCACAAAAGAGGGAAAGGCATCTGTGTGGTCGCGCAAATGGGACACCAATGGCACTTATCATTTCCGTTGGGAACGAGTTATTTCTCCCACAGAGCAAGGTTATGTGGCTCCCGTGTTGGAACAACCTCAAATGTTGGCCTTCGATAGTGGACTGTTGTTGGTGGGACGCACCGCACAAAACGAAGTGGTGATGCGCTTTAGTCGCGATCATGGTCGCACTTGGGTGCAACATCCCGACTTGGTGTTACCCACTCATTTCTCCAAAACACAGAAAACACTGCAAGCCGCTATCGACAAGAACGGACTCTTGTGGTTGCACACCGACAACGGCGTGTGGCTCGCTCGCTTGCATCGTCTTTCGTGGATAAAACCTCAGGTGACTTATTCTCTCCCTTCCACAAAATGATGGGAAGACTACACAATAGAAAGCGCAAAGCAGCCGTTATGTCTAGAAATGATATGCGCTGCAAAGTCTTGTTTCTCCCCTTTGTTGGTCAGAGCGGAAAAAACACGAGGTGGCACTTTCGATTTCTTTGTCCTATGACACGAATTCTCCTCTTCCTTCTCACTTGCTGTTGTTGTTTTGTGGGTGCGCCTAGTCAAAGCCACGCGCAAAACGAAGAATATTTCACCAAAGAGTGGGGCGTGAGTGTGGGAATGTCGCAACCCCTCGATGACACTAACCCCTCGTTGTTGAGCCATCCAGGGATGAGTGTGGGTGGAGTGGTGCGTTGGATTTACAATCCGCGTTTGGCACTGCGCACTTCGCTCAATCTCCACACCATCGGTGGCAGCACAGCAGGGTTGAAAGACTTTATCCGCCTTCCCCCTCGGCAGTGGGACAAGCGCGTTTGGACTATGCTTATAGCGGATTTTTGTTGGATGCCTCGGCACTCTACGAAGTGCATTTTCTGCCCTACGGCTATCATCGCGGCTATTTAGACCATCGTCGGCTTGTGCCTTATTTACAGTTGGGATTGGGCGCCGTTTACGCCAGCAAGTCAGGGAGCGTCACTCCGATTGTTCCCTTTGGTGTGGGATTGAAATATAAGGTTCGTCCACGGCTCAACCTTTCGCTCGATTGGACAATTCGCTTTGGACTTTCCGACCGTTGGGACGGACTAGAAGCCCCTCACGCGCTCAAAAGCGACTTTTTCAGAAACAAAGACCATGTGGGTCTGTTGCAACTGACGCTCACTTATGATTTTTCACCCAGTTGCCCCACGTGCAATAAAGCAGATTGATATATGACCACTCTCGATAACAACAGAATTCCTCGTCACATCGCCATTATCATGGATGGCAATGGACGCTGGGCAAAAGCGCGCGGACTGGAACGCTCCATGGGGCACCAAGAGGGCGCGCAAACTGTGCGCGACATCACAGAGGCTGCCTCTAATTTGGGAGTGAAATATCTGACGCTCTACACCTTTTCTACCGAAAACTGGAATCGTCCTTCTCACGAAGTGGCTGCGCTTATGGCACTCATCATAGAGAGTCTGGAAGAAGAACTCTTTATGAAAAACAATGTGCGCCTCAAGGTGATTGGCAATCGCAATAGATTGCCCGAGTTTGTGAGAGAAGCATTAGAGCGTTGCGAAAACAACACCGCTGCCAACTCAGGCATGACGATGGTGTTGGCACTTTCTTATTCTGCGCGATGGGAAATCACTGATGCTGCTCGACAAATAGCCGAGCAAGTACAACGCGGAGAACTGCGCGCTGAGGACATCACCGAAGAAGTGTTGCAAAGAAACTCACCACGCACTTTATGCCTGATCCTGAATTGCTCATTCGCACCGGAGGAGAACTCCGTCTCAGCAATTATTTGCTCTGGCAATGCGCATACAGCGAACTTTATTTCACCGAAACTTATTGGCCTGATTTCACGGCCGAACATCTCTATGCTGCCATCGCAGATTATCAAAGTAGAGAACGCCGATTTGGCAAAACTTCTGAGCAAGTGACTACCGACAAAGCGTAGTTGCCGACAGACAGCACAAAGTCTTAGGGAAAAGATGCCCAAAAACTTGTGCGCAACAGAGCAACAAAACAATGATTGCTCGTTTCCATATAGCCCATTCACCGAACGCATCCCGTTTATGAAATATCTGCACCCTTCTCTTTTCAGTCTGTTGCTGTCGCTAGCCCCCGTGGCTGTTGCAGCGCAAAGCACGCAGACCATCACCAAGCCTGAAATCGTCTATTCTCTCCAACCGCGACAATATGTCTTGGGCGGCCTTGTGGTAGACGGTGTGAAAGGCTACGACAATGACCTGCTAGTGAACATCGCCGACCTAGAAGTGGGTCGCACCTATGCCGTGCCTGGCGATGACATTTCGCGTGCCGTGCAGAACTATTGGAAACAAGGACTGTTTTCTAACGTGCAAGTGGAGGCAGACAGCATTGTTGGCGATAAAATCTATCTTCATTTCAAACTCACCGCGCAACCGCGCATCTCCGCTTTGCGATGGAATGGTTTGAAAGTCGCAGCGCGAAGAACTGGAGCAACGTGTGCCCTTGCGTGTGGGCAATCAGGTGACGCCCAACTTGGTGGATCGCACGAAACTCCGCATCAAAAAGTATTTTGAGGAAAAAGGCTACAAAAATGTCGAAGTGGACGTGGTGCAACACGAAGATGTGACAGCCGACAATCATATGATTGTAGACATCAATGTCAACAAGAACGACAAAATCCTGATTCGTCAGATTCACATCACGGGCGTTGATGAAAAATTGGTGAACCCTTTGAAAAACGCGATGAAGAAAACGAGCGACCGCTCCACCTTCAAGAAGTGGATCACCTTTGCTTCTCGCAAATTCCGTCCCGAACAATATGAAGAGGACAAGGGTTTTCTCATCGACAAAATGAACAGTTTGGGTTATCGCGATGCCTTAGTGGTGAGTGACTCTGTGGTACCTGTTGATGCCACTCACGTAGATGTCTATTTGCATCTCAATCAAGGCAAACAATACTACATACGCAACATTGCGTGGGTGGGAAATACGGTTTATCCCTCTGACGCTTTGATGCAACAACTTCGCATCAAAAAGGGCGACCTCTACAACCAAACGCTGCTCAACAAGCGACTCAACGAAGAAGATGATGCCATTGGTAAGCAGTATTACAACAACGGTTATGTGTTCTATCATCTAGAACCCGTAGAAACCAAAGTAGAAGGCGACAGCATCGATCTTGAAATGCGCATCAGCGAAGGCAAACAAGCCAAGTTCAACCGTGTGCGCATCTCCGGCAACGACCGTGTTTACGACCACGTCATTCGTCGTGAAATTCGCACCAAGCCTGGCGACCTCTTTTCCATCGAAGCTTTGCAACGCTCCGTGCGCGAATTGGCTGCAACAAAGCAATTTGACAACGAAGTGCTCCAAAGCGAAATCTTCAAAAACATACGCCCCGATGAAAGTTCGGGAACAGTAGACATCACCTATCCCTTGGTAACCAAAGGAAGTGACCAAATCGAAGTTTCTGCAGGTTGGGGTGTCACAGGCATCATAGGCCGTGCAAGTTTGAAGTTCACCAACTTCTCTATGCAAAACTTGTTTGGTCGCAATGGTTACAAGCGCGCAGGTTTCATTCCCCAAGGTGACGGACAAACACTGCAAGTGTCTGTGCAGAGCAATGCGAAATACTATCAAAACTATTCGCTCTCGTTCATCGATCCTTGGTTTGGCGGAAAGCGTCCTAACCAACTTTCTGTCTCGGCTTTCTTCTCACGCTACACAGACGTCAATTCAAGCTATTATAGCAGTGCCAACTACTACAGTGGTCTCTACAATTATGGCACCAATTCTAGTGCTTACAACTATGCCAGCTACTACGACCCTGACAAATATATGCAAATGTTGGGAGCAAGCATCGGTTTCGGTAAGCGTTTGCGTTGGCCTGACGACTACTTCTCTTTCAGTGCATCGCTCAACTATACCCTTTATAGTCTGAAAAACTGGCGCCACTTCCTCATCGCCAATGGGGTGAGCAACAATGTGAACCTTGCGCTCACCTTGGCGCGCTCCAGTGTCACCGACCCCATCTTCCCACGTGGCGGTTCTGATTTCTCACTTTCTGTGGCCTTCACACCACCTTATTCTATGTGGGATGGGAAAAACTACGAAGGATTGGCCACCAATCCTCAAAGCGGTTCCTATGTTCGCGAAGCACAAGAGAAATATCGCTGGATTGAATACCACAAATGGAGTATGAAATTCCGCACCTACACCGCGCTCAATTCCAGTCTTCGTCATGTGCCTGTGATTATGACCCGCACTGACTTCGGTATTTTGGGAGCCTACAACAAGCACCGCAAGTCGCCCTTTGAAACCTACTATGTGGGTGGTGACGGCATGAGCGGTGGAGGCTATGGATATGCTAGCGATGTCATTGCCCTCCGTGGTTATGAAAATGGTGCTATTGCCGGTAACGATGGTCTTGGTAAGAAAAACGCCTATGCCTATACGCGTTTGACACTCGAACTTCGCTATCCGTTGATGTTGGAAAGTACTTCCATCTATGCCTTAGCCTTTGCCGAAGCCGGTAATGCGTGGGCAGACATCAATAGAATGAATCCTTTCAAACTCAAAACTTCAGCCGGTGTGGGTGTGCGCATCCTCCTGCCTATGGTTGGTTTGATGGGTATCGACTGGGCCTATGGTTTCAAAGAATATGAACAAGGCTACAAGATTGGTGGCAGTCAGTTCCACTTCGTCTTAGGACAAGAATTCTAATCCCTTCCGCAATTTTTTTCTCACAAATTAGTGAAATAGAGAAAGAAACGCTCGCAGCTTTCAGAGAGTTGTGAGCGTTTCTTTTTTAGATAGGTCACTTATTCGTTGCAAGGTATTGCAAGTCTATCACTGCCTTCTCACAAGTTTGTCGCTGCTTCCTCACAATTAGTGCTGAATAAAATTGGAAAACCGCACAAAAATCGCTACCTTTGCCAAGGTAAACGCGTATAACCCCAAACATTCTTGCTTAAATGATTTCTTTTTTCCGTACACCTGCGAAGAGCATCATTGCTACACAAGTAGATCATCAGCTCTCCGACGATGAAGTGAAAAAACTTTGTTGGCTTTTTGGCGAAGCCACGCTTGAAGCTGCCCCCACACTTGAGGGTTGCTATGTTGGCCCCCGCCGTGAAATGATTACCCCTTGGAGCACGAATGCCGTTGAGATCACACAAAACATGAATCTCAGCGGCATTTTGCGTATCGAAGAATTCTTCCCCGTGGAAGATGCTTCTGTCGATCACGACCCTATGCTCCAAAGACTTTACGAAGGGCTCCATCAAGACATCTTCACCATCAGTCACATACCAGAGCCCATTCGCACTGTCGAAGACCTTGATGCTTACAATGAGCAAGAAGGTTTGGCACTCTCGCCTGCCGAAGTGGAATATCTCCACGGAGTAGAACAACAACTCGGCAGAAAACTCACCGATAGCGAAGTCTTCGGCTTTGCACAACTCAATTCTGAGCACTGCCGACACAAAATCTTCGGTGGTACGTTCATCATCGATGGCAAAGAACAGCCCTCTGCGCTCTTTGCTATGATCAAGCGCACCACAAAAGAAAATCCCCATCGCATCCTCTCTGCCTATAAAGACAACGTGGCTTTCGCAGAAGGCCCAGTGGTGGAACAATTTGCCCCTGCACGTCACGACACTTCCGACTATTTCGTCATTCGCGACATCGAAAGTGTCATCTCCATCAAAGCCGAAACCCACAATTTCCCCACCACGGTAGAACCTTTCAACGGAGCTTCCACAGGTACGGGCGGAGAAATTCGTGACCGTATGGGCGGTGGCGTTGGTTCGCTTCCCATTGCCGGCACAGCGGTTTATATGACTGCCTATCCTCGTCTTGATGGTGGTCGTCCTTGGGAGAGCAATATGGCAGAACGTCCTTGGCTCTATCAGACGCCACAACAAATCCTCACCAAAGCCTCTAACGGAGCTTCCGATTTCGGTAATAAATTCGGACAACCCCTCATCGCTGGTTCTGTGCTCACCTTCGAACACGCAGAACACGGTGTGAACTACGCTTTCGACAAAGTGATTATGCTCGCAGGGGGTGTGGGTTATGGCACAAAGCGCGACTGTCTCAAAGGTACTCCCGAAAAAGGCAACAAAGTCGTTGTTGTGGGTGGTGACAACTACCGCATCGGCTTGGGCGGTGGTTCCGTTTCTTCCGTAGACACCGGACGTTACAGTTCCGGCATCGAACTCAACGCTGTGCAACGTGCCAATCCCGAAATGCAGAAGCGTGCAGCCAACCTCGTGCGTGCGCTTTGCGAAGAAGAACACAACCCTGTGGTGTCTATCCACGACCACGGTTCTGCCGGACACGTCAATTGTCTTTCTGAACTCGTAGAAGAATGTGGAGGTACTATCGATATGAGCGCACTCCCCATCGGAGACACCACACTCTCTGCCAAAGAAATCATTGCCAACGAGAGCCAAGAGCGTATGGGCTTCCTCATCGAAGAAGAATACATCGACCAAGTGCGCAAAATTGCTGAACGCGAGCGCGCACCTCTCTATGTGGTAGGTGAAACCACTGGCGATGCTCACTTCGCTTTCGAGCAAAAAGACGGTGTGCGTCCCTTCGATCTCGACGTAGCACAAATGTTTGGTCACTCTCCTAAGACGGTGATGACCGACACTACGGTGAAGCGCGACTACACCGCTGCACAATACGATGCAACTCTCTTGGATGAATATCTCGAGAATGTGCTCCAACTTGAAGCCGTGGCTTGTAAAGACTGGCTCACCAACAAAGTGGACCGCTCCGTAACCGGTAAGGTGGCACAACAACAATGCCAAGGCGAACTCCAACTCCCCCTTGCCGACTGTGGCGTTGTCGCTTTGGACTATCGCGGAAAAGCCGGTATCGCCACTGCCATTGGTCACGCTCCTCAAGTAGGTTTGGCCAATGCAGCTGCTGGTTCGGTGATGGCCGTTGCCGAATCGCTCACCAACATTGTGTGGGCTCCCCTCGCACAAGGACTCAACAGCGTGAGTCTTTCCGCCAACTGGATGTGGCCCTGTCGCTCACAAGAAGGTGAAGACGCGCGTCTCTATGAAGGTGTCAAAGCCCTCAGCGATTTCTGCTGTGAACTTCACATCAACGTCCCCACTGGTAAGGACTCCCTCTCCATGACTCAGCAATATCCTGATGGAGATAAAGTGATTTCTCCAGGCACCGTCATTGTGAGTGCAGGTGGTGAAGTCAATGATGTGCGCAAAGTGGTGCGTCCAGTTGTGGTCAATGAGCCCAACAGCAAAATCTATCATCTCGATTTCTCTTCACTCGCTCCACAACTCGGTGGTTCTGCCTTCGCACAAACCCTCGGCTATGTGGGAAGCGACGTGCCCACAGTGGCCAATGCCGCTTACTTCCGTTCTGCCTTTGCAGCGGTGCAAGCTATGGTGCAAGAAGGCATCCTCCTCGCTGGTCACGACATCAGTGCGGGCGGTCTCATCACCGCTTTGTTGGAAATGTGCTTCGCCAACACAGAAGGTGGTCTGACGGTGCAACTCGACAACCTCGGTACTGCCAATCTCGTGCAACAACTCTTTGCCGAAAATCCCGCAGTCTTGGTGCAAGTGGCCGATAAAGACGAAGCGCGCTTCAACGCTATCTTGGCAGAACACGGTGTGAAAGCCACTGCCCTTGCCATTCCCACCGATGAGCGTCATATCCTTGTGGAGAAAGACGGTGCAGAATACCAATTCTTCATCGACCACCTCCGCGATGTGTGGTACTCCACTTCCTTCCTCCTCGATGAGCATCAGAGTTTCCACGGCAAAGCTGCTGAGCGTTTCCGCAACTACAAGGAGCAACCCATCGAACTCAACTTCCATCCTGCGTTCCAAGGCACGTTTGAAAGTCTCGGAGTCTCTCCCAATCGTCGCACACCCTCTGGCGTTCGTGCTGCCATCATTCGTGAAAAGGGAACGAACGGCGAACGCGAAATGGCGTATATGCTCCATCTTGCTGGCTTCGATGTGAAAGACGTTACGATGACCGACCTCGTCACTGGTCGCGAAACCCTCGACGACATCAACTTCATCGTCTTCTGTGGTGGATTCTCCAACAGCGACGTCCTCGGCAGTGCCAAAGGTTGGGCTGGAGCCTTCCTCTTCAATCCTAAGGCAAAAGAAGCCCTCGACCGCTTCTATGCACGTCCCGACACGCTCTCTCTCGGTGTCTGCAACGGTTGCCAACTTATGGTGGAACTCAACCTTGTCAATCCCGAACACAAAGAGCGTGCTCGTATGCTCCACAACGATAGCCACAAGTTTGAAAGCGGTTTCGTAGGCGTTACGGTGCAAACCAACCGCAGCGTACTCTTCGAGAGTCTCTCTGGCGATCGTCTCGGCATCTGGATTGCACACGGCGAAGGAAAATTCCAATTGCCCCAACCCGAAAGCGACTACAACGTGGTGCTCAAATACTCCTACGAGGGCTATCCTGCCAACCCCAATGGTTCGGACTACAACGTAGCCGGTATTGCCAGCGCAGACGGTCGCCACGTGGCGATGATGCCCCACTTGGAACGCGCCTTCCTCCCTTGGCAAAATCCTTACTATCCTTCTGAACGTCGCGGCGAAGACTGCACTCCGTGGCTCGAAGCCTTCGTCAATGCCCGCAAGTGGGTAGAAAGCCATCAAGCATAAGCGATTTATCTCGGGTTTATTCCCTCTATGCGATCAGCTCTCTGGTGAGTCCCACGCACTCACCAGAGAGCTGATTTTATAAAACGACCTAGTTCTATAATTTAATCACATAACACAAAACTAACTTATGAAATCCTCTTCGTGGACTGCTCCTTCTGTTGGTAGCAGTTTGTTGCATCGCTTGTCGCAGCAACACTTCCGACCCTTCTAACACAAATTCTTCCAAAACTATGAACAAGACTGCAACGCTCTATTTCGCTGGTGGCTGTTTTTGGGGCACCGAGCACTATTTCAAACAAATCCGTGGCGTCCTCTCCACCAAAGTGGGCTATGCCAACGGCAACATCGAGCATCCCACTACGAACAAGTATGCTCCAAAACCACTGGTTTTGCCGAAACCGTGGAAGTAACTTACAATCCTGAGGTTCTTCCCCTCACACTCCTCGTACAACTCTATTTCCGCAGCATCGACCCCACGAGTATCAACCGCCAAGGTGGCGACATCGGCACACAATATCGCACCGGCATCTACTACACCGACCCCGACACTCGTCCCTTCCTCATAGCCGAGCGCACCAAGTTGGCACAAGCCATCGGCAAGAATGTGGCAGTAGAAATCGAACCTCTCCGCAATTTCTATGCAGCTGAGGATTATCACCAAGACTATTTGGACAAAAATCCTGGAGGATATTGCCACGTTGCTCCCTCCCTCTTTGCCGAAGCTCGTAAAGCCAATGCCGACACCACGCAGCGTAAATATGAGCGTCCTTCCACAGATACGCTCAAATCTAAGCTTACCGAATTGCAATATCAAGTCACGCAAAACGCTGCCACCGAACGTCCTTTCACCAATGAATACGACCACGAGTTTCGTCCTGGCATCTATGTAGACATCACCACTGGCGAACCCCTCTTCCTCTCCACAGATAAGTTCGACTCCGGTTGTGGATGGCCTGCCTTCTCCAAGCCCATAGACGGCCACCTATTGAAGAACATCAAAGACACTTCCCACGGTATGCAGCGCATCGAAGTGCGCAGCAACAAGGGCAATGCTCACCTAGGTCACGTCTTCAACGATGGCCCCAAGGAAAAGGGCGGTTTGCGCTATTGCATCAACAGTGCTTCCCTGCGTTTCGTCCCTCAAGCCGAGATGGAAAAACAAGGTTATGGTGCCTACCTCCCCTTGTTGGCCACCCCCAAGGCAGCACAACACTAAGCAGTTGACAAAACAGATATAAAGATGAAACTACAAAGGCAAGCATCACTGCTTGCCTTCCACAAATTTGCTCATCTTGTCAATACAGTGACTTTGCATATCAACGATCTTTGAAAAAAAACGACGTGTTGTTTTACAGAAAACGACACGTCGTTTTTTTGATGCCTTCAAGACGTCTTTGGGGAGAATACTTTTTGTTGCCTTTTAGTGATCATTTGTGGATTGGCAACAGATGTTTAGCTACCTCAATTCCGCACCCCTCCTACGCAGAGATAGATACAGAAAAGCACAAGCAGGGTGTTGCGGTACTGATAACCATAGTTCGCACAACACTTACTTAGGTGGTTTGCAATTCGCTTAAAGGCTGCAATCTTCTGCGGATTATTGGCTATCTTTTTGTAGTCTTTGCGAAACTGTGTGGATGGCTTAAGCTGTTTCATCTTCCATTATTGAGTTTTCGAGTTCTTCAACGCTGGAATAAGCCGTAAGAGAATCGTTTGTCTTCAATTCCCTCATAGCCGAAATGGTAAGCTCGTTAGGTATTCTGTAGACGCTATCCCATAGAATCATTTCAATGAGGTTATTTAGACTACGATGGCTTTCCTTTGCCATCTCCTTTAGCTCACACAAAAGTTTTCTCTTAATCGAAGGGAAATAGGTCGTTTTGCTATTGTATCCATATTGTTGTCTGTTTTATTTGCACACAAATGTATTATAAATAAATACATCAGCCAAATAAAATCCTATAGGGAGTACAGATGTCGTGCCTTTGCTGCGCGGAACATTTATTTATCTAGTTATAGTCCACTATAACTATTTCACAGTTGTGGGCACTCCACAGGGAGCAGGCTTTCTTTTCCACCCTCGCTGCGCCAGCGTCACTACTTCTTGAAAAGTTCGGAATGACTTCCAAGGCGGACAAGGTAGATAGTAACATCCCCAACTTCCGTTTTTTCTAACCATATCAAGAGCAAATCCCCCTCAATGTGCAACTCTAGGTGTCCTGCATAGTTGCCGATGAGCTTGTGGGGCTTCATAGATACTGGAATATCCTCTCCTTCTGCGAGCATTTTGATAACATTCGCAACCTTGTTGAGCTTGTCTTTATTGTTGCGAAGTCTATTGAGGTCTTTCTTGAATTTTTTGGTAAACTCAATCCTCCGTGCCATTATCGCCAAGTATTGATGAAATAATGGACTCTTTGCTACTCGTGTCTACGACACCTGCACTCTGACCATTTCTAGCTTCTTGACATGCTAGAAATGTTTCCTCGTTATAAGGTCTATATCCTAAGCGATAGAGTAATGTTTCAATATAATTACTCAAACTTCTGTGTTCAGATTTAGCTTCTTCTCTAATTTGAGACAAGAGATTCGCATCAATTCTAATTGACGTAGAAGCTTTGATGTTATTCACTATCATAATAGTATCTATTTATCTGCACACAAATGTATTACAAATAAATACATCAGCCAAATAAAATCCTATTTTTGTTGGGGGACACCTCTACTTTTGACTAGTTGCGAGAAAAAACACGAAGAAGCAAGGATGTTTAGGGATAAATAGAAGAGCATTATCCCCCTTTCAGAAGTACATTTGACCATTAAGCTGAAAAATGGGGGAGAAGAGAGAGAAAATGTCGGAGATTTCTTAGAATTTCTCCGATATTTTTTTGCCTTTCTATTTTGAAAGTAAACGATTGTCTCTTTTATCAGCACGAAAATAAGAGTTTTGCAAAAAATAATGTAACTTTGTAGCAGAAACCCTCATCATCAGGATGTGTAGATTTAAATACGCTGGAAACAGACTATTCTTTTCTGCTCACTCCTGTCAATGGTTCTACAGTATTCACTTCGTATAATTAGTTTAGAACTCCTCGTTATCATTTTCTCGCTTAGCGTGAGAAAGAATGTGGAGAAACAAAAAGTCTCGCCTTATGACAAAAGCTCTTTTTCATCTTCGACAGTTCCGTCTACTGCTCCTAGTCCTGCTGTGCGCATTGTTTTCCCTTCCGCTAAGTGCGCGAGAAGCCTATGTCGTGCGCGAAGACCAACACACACTTACCTTCTACTACGACAACAATCGTAAAGTGCGCAGTGGTAAAACTTGGGATATTGATGAGACGTATGATAATTCAATTCCTGTCTGGACTGCAACATATTACTATTGGGATGACGTGCTCACAAAGGTAGTGTTTGATGCTTCGTTCAAAGATTTCAGACCTACCACTACGATAGGATGGTTCTGTAACTTCAGAGCCCTTACCACTATTGAAGGCTTAGAAAATCTCAACACCTCTGCGGTGACAAATATGAGGGAGATGTTCTATGGTTGCTCTAGTTTGACGTCTCTGAATCTTTCCAACTTCAACACCTCTAAGGTGACGAACATGAAAGGGATGTTCCATGATTGCTTTGGTTTGACTTCTCTGAACCTTTCCAACTTCAACACTTCTAAGGTGACGGATATGAGCTTGATGTTCTATGATTGCTCTGGTTTGACGGAACTCAACGTTTCCAACTTCAACACCTCTAAGGTGACGGATATGAGCTCTATGTTCTATGGTTGCTCTAGATTGACGTCTCTGAATCTCTCCAACTTCAACACGTCTGCTGTGACGGAAATGGGCTGGATGTTCAAAAATTGCTCTGGTTTGACGAAGCTCAACGTTTCCAACTTCAACACCTCTAAGGTGACGGATATGGGCTCGATGTTTGAGGGTTGCTCTGGTTTGACGGAACTCAACGTTTCCTCCTTCAACACCTCTAAGGTGACATATATGTTGGCGATGTTCTCTGGTTGTTCTAGTTTGAAGGAACTCAACGTTTCCTCCTTCAACACCTCTGTGGTGTGGAATATAAGGGATATGTTCAAAAATTGCTCTGGTTTGAAAGAACTCAACATTTCCAACTTCAATACCTCTGCAGTGACGGATATGCGCGATATGTTCTTTGGTTGTTCTGGTTTGAAGACAATACTCAACACCAATATATGGCGATGTGAGAAGTCGCAAAAGATGTTCAAAGGTTGCACTCAATTGAATGGTGCGGTGAAGTACGATGCTAGTAAGGTAGATGTCACGATGGCGAATCCCACAACGGGATATTTCTCTCGGAAGTTGCCTACTGCTATAGGACGAGTGGTCTTTGATGACAACAATGCCACACAGATTTATAACCTTCAAGGGAAGCGTGTGGATGCCAACCAAAGACATCTTCCAGCTGGTTTCTACATTGTCAATGGAAAGAAGGTTTATCTAAACGAGAAACCATAGCATTGTCTGGAGAAATCCTGACAAATCTGTGTCTTCTTCTCCGATATTGAAAGGAAATAATCTCTATTCTTCAGAAGTTTATTTCTCTAAATACTTAGCCTAATCTGCAAGTTTTGTATCCTTTGAAGGTGCAAACTTGCAGATTTTTTCGTGATTATAAACAACCCTTGCTTGCTATCACTGTCGTGTGTGGCAACAGAAAGATGTTTTGCTACAAAAACATTGGTTATGCGACAAGAAAATCGTAATTTCGCAAAACTCTATCTATTCCCCTCTCTCCTGCAGAGAACATCCCTTCATCAGCACAGAGAACATCTCTTCAATATCGCAGAGAATAGCCATTTATCAGCATAAAAAGCCGTTTATCAGCACAACATAGCAATGAAAATCATTCACACCGCCGACCTTCATTTGGGCAACGTCTTTCATCAACACAGTCGTGTGGAAGAACATCGACATTTCTTTCAATGGTTGTTGCAAACATTGAGAGAAGAAACTCCCGATGCACTCATCATCAGTGGCGACATCTTTGACACTCCCAACCCTAGTGTGGAGGTGCAACGCTTGTTTTTTGACTTCCTCACCGACTGCACAGACCAAAACGAGGGTATGCAGGTGGTGATCATTGCTGGTAATCACGATTCCGGAGCGCGCTGGAAACGGCTGAGGCCTTGTTGCAACAACATAACATCTACGTGCGTGGCACGGTGCACCGCACAGGTGATAGCTATGACTTTGAGCGCAACATTTTGCCACTTTCTACTCGCCATTCGTCAGAGGCCACAGTGGTGTGTTATGCCCTGCCTTTTTTGCGCGCTATTGACTATCCCCACGGTATGAGCGTGGAAGAGGGACTGAAACACCATCTCGAACAGATGGACAAATGCCACAAAAAGAGCGATTTCAAATCGTTGCCCGTGGTGGTCGCAGCCCATTTCTATGCTGTGGGAGCTTATGTCAACGAAGTGGAACACAGTGAGCGTTTGGTGGTGGGCGGACAAGATGCTGTGTCGGTGGGCAATATGGCCAAACGTTATGCTTACACTGCGCTGGGACACATCCACAAGGCGCAGGCGGTGAACGACCTAGATACGGTGCGCTATGCCGGAAGTCCCATTCCCCTTTCTTTTTCCGAACGTGACTATCAGCGCAGTGTCACTTTGCTCAACATCGACGAGGGTGGCAACACGGAGGTGAGCACCCTAGACTATACTCCGCTGTGTGTGCTGCTCACCTTGCCCAAATATGGGTATGCTTCGCCCGAAAAACTTTTGTCACTGTTGGCAGAGTTGCCCGAAGATGATGGCACGCAACCGCGAGAAACGTGGCCTTTCTTGGAACTTCGCGTGGAAATCTCTCAACCCGAACCCGAATTGCGGGCACAAATTGTGCAACAATTGAGTAATAAGGCGGTGCGTTTTTGCCGTGTTGCCACGAATTTAGCGCACAGTGGTGAGCGTAAAGTAGAAGATTTACCCTCGTTGGCCAACAATTTAGAGCAAATTTCTCCCTTAGATTTGGCACAACGACACTATCAAGAACGATTTGACAATGAGATGCCCGATGCGCTACTGCAACGCTTCAAAATGGCTGAGCAGTTGCTCCACGAAGCCTAACCGGCACTCGCACTTTTTCCACTTTTTTCTTTCCTCCCCAACTTTTTCTTCCTCGCATTCTTCATAGCTTAGCCGATATGACGATAGAAACCATCACGATTTGTAACATCACTTCTCTTGCAGGAGAATACACCATAGATTTCACCGCCGAACCTCTGCGCTCCGCTGGTCTTTTTGCCATAACGGGCGACACAGGAGCCGGCAAGAGTAGTTTGCTCGATGCCATATGTTTGGCACTCTACAACACCACCCCGCGTTTGGAAGATAAACAAGAACGACTGTCTGAGGAACAAAAAGAGTCTATTGGGATGAACAGTGCCAAGGACTCTCGCGCTTATTTGCGTCGTGGGGCAAAAGAAGGCTTCGTCATTGTGCGCTTTTCTGTGCCTTCTGGTGGCACCTATGAAGTAGGTTGGAAAGTGGGTTTGACGCGCAACAACACTTACAAGTCTGTGGAACGCTATCTGGACGAGATTTCTCCCAAAGGCAAGGTGACGCGCGTGGCCGAAGGAGCAACGCAAACGCAAGATGAGGTGCAACGTGTGACGGGATTGGACTATGCACAATTCTCTCGCACGGTGCTGTTGGCGCAGGGTAGTTTTGCCAATTTCCTCAAAGCGCAGAGCGCGGAGAAGAGCGAGTTGTTGGAAAAACTCACGGGCACAAAGATTTATGCCGACATTTCGCAGAAAATCTACGAACTGAAGGTGGCTGCAGAAAATGAAGTGGCGAAGGAAGAGTCTAAATTGGAAGGCTTGTTGGAGGGTCGACTCGTGGAAGAAGAGGTGGAGATGCTGCAAAATCAAAGCAACTTGCTGGAAAGCGAATTGGCCAACTATGAAGAGCGCAAGACGCGCACGCTTCGTTTTTTGGACTGGCACACGAAAAATGCAGCATTGCACCAAAAATATGCTGAGACTATGGCCAACAGCGTGGCTGCCAACAACGAATATCTGTTGCTGCGCGACAAGGAAAAGGCTTTGTCTCGCTATGATGCTGTGTTGCCTTTCCGCGAGTTGTATGATGCCATCAAGCACTTGTTGTTTTCTATCGGCCAAAACAAGGAAGCGGCCAAAAACATCAAGGAAAAACAAACCTCGCTGGAGCTGCAGAAAGAAGACGCTGATAAGAAGTTGGTGCAAGCCAAAGACAAGACTGCCACGGCCGAAAATACGCTGCAATCGCGCAGTGGCGACATCACGCGCGGACACAAACTGCAAGGCGAAATCAGTACCTTAGACACGCAATATGGTGAAGCCAACAAAAAGTTTGAGGCTGCTGAGAAACTCCAAAATAGTAGTCAAATGGACTTGCAGACACGCCAACAAGAAGCTGCAAGTTTGAAGACAAAACTCGATGCCTTGAACTTGGAACGCCAATCTCTGGAGGTGCATCGCTCGATGTTTGACAATTATCAGACCATCACGGAGAAACTTCGACAGTATGACGAAGAGAAGCAAAACTTCAACAAGTGGGAAAAGAACTTTCAGAAGGAGCAGAGTCAGCAAAAGCATCTGCAGGAGCAGTTGAACGAAGTGCAGGCCGGAATCATTGACCAGGAAGGTAAATTGTCTATCTTGCAGTCTAACTATTTGGGACATCAGCAATCGATAGCGCATCTCTCGGAAACGAAGCTCAACGAATCGTATTTGTGCGGTTTGCAGCGTAAGAGTTTGCTGGAAGAAGCGCGCACGGAGTGGCAGAAAATAACGGTTCGCTACGAGAAAATGTCGGAACTTCGTGCGGCACAACAGCGACGTTTGCGTCAGATTGAGCAGAAAGAAACCGACAAACAAAATGCTGAAAAGGAAGAACAAACGCTTTTCAATCGTTTTGACCAACTGAAGGATGCTTATCTGTTGTCGCAAGTGGAGAATGTGAAAAACCTTCGTAGCTTGCTCCAAGAGGGGATGCCTTGTCCGGTGTGTGGCAGTGCCCATCACCCCTATCACACGGAGGTGGAACAGGTGTCGGGCGAACGCCAATTGCAATTGAAAAAGGACTATGAAGAAGCCGACCATAAACTCAAACAACAAAGAGCTTTGCTCCAAACGATTGGCGATGAGTTAAATCGATATAAGTCGAAACAGGAGAGCGACGCGCAGTTGCTTTCTAGCATAGAGAACGAACAAAAAACGGCGGAAGTCAATTGGCAGAAATTTGCTGACCTTGACAACGCATTTGTGGAATGTTCGCCCGAAGTGAACAGCGGTGCGCGCCAAACCACCATAGAGATGCTCTTCGATGCGGTGACTCGTCAATTGAAGGACACGAAGAAGGATTTAGATGCTTTTCATTTCCACAATGATGCGCTCAAAGAACTCAATGAGAAGTTGGGCACCCTGCAAACAGCGTGTGACAAGTTGAAGAAGAAGGAGCAAGAATTGAAGGCTTCCCTTGAAATTTGCAGTAATAGTAGCAAAACATACAAGGATTTGATGAAGAATAGTGAGGCGAATCTCGAAAGTTTTTATAAATCACTCGACGATTTGATCACTATGGCCGGATGGCGTGATGAAGACAAGATTGATGAGTTTACGAAGCGATTGGGCGGACATTATAAGCATTGGCTAGACATCAATCAGAGTATCACGAATGGTGAACAACAACAAGCGGTGTTGAATACGAACATCTCGAATGTGCTGAATAATCTGAAGCTACAAGAGAGTGACACCAATGAGTGTCGCAGCAAATGTGCGCAACTGAAAGAACTTCTCACCCAAAGAAGGGATGAGATGCAGCGTCTGTTTGGTGACGATACGCCACAAGGATTGACCGATAAATTGCAAAGCAAAATCGATGAATGCACCCAACTGCAAGAGCAGTGTCAAAGCATTGTGGACAATCTGGACAAAACTTTGCAACAAACTCAGGGCGAATATAGCAGTTTGCAGCATAATCTCTCGCAAATGGAAGAGAATTTGCGCACACGTCGCACCGAACTCGATGTGGCCATCACGCAGTTTAACAGTGAGAACGAACCCTTGCAACAACAAGAATTGGAGCGCATCTTTGAGGATGCTCGCGACTGGCAGGCTCTCCGCACTGAAATATCAGCGTGCAAGGATCGCAAACTCTTGGCCAATCAGGCTATGAATGATGCTGAACAAGCCTACAACGCTTGGCAGGCACAAGCCGATAGACCTTCGGCAGCCGAAGGTGAACAACCCGATGCCTTGAATGAATTGTTACCAGTGCTCGAACAGGAATTGGAACAAAGAAGAAGAGATAAATCGGAGGTTGAAAAGAAATTGCATCGCCACAATGAGTGCATAAAAGATGCTGAGAGTCAATGTAAAAAACTGGATTTGGCGAAAGAAAATGCCACGGAATGGAAGCGTCTGGACGATCTCTTTGGGTCTAAAACAGGAAAGAAATTTCGTGACATTGCACAAAGCTACACTTTCTCGCTCTTGGTGGAACACGCCAATTTCCATTTGCGTCGACTCACTCCGCGCTACGAACTGAGTATATTTTCCGGTTCGCTGATGCTTGAAGTGGTGGATCACGATATGCTCGACGAACGCAGATTGGTGAATTCTCTCTCCGGAGGGGAAACTTTTGTGGTTTCCTTGGCTCTTGCTTTGGGGTTGGCTTCGCTTTCCAATACCACCTTAAACATTGGCAGCTTGTTCATTGACGAAGGGTTTGGCCATCTCGACGAGAAATCGCTGGCTATGGTGCTCGATGCGCTTTCTGCCCTCGAAGACAACCTCGGCCGAAAGGTGGGTGTGGTGAGCCACACGGAACAAATACGCGAACAGGTGTTTCCCCAAATTAAAATTGTGAAGAAAGGCACAGGCGGTAGTTCTACGATTGAAGTGGAATGAACCTAACGACCTATTTAGGATAAATGTTATAGCCAAGCACAATGAAAAAGATATTATTCTTACACGGCTTTGCTTCAAGCGGCCACTCTGGCACGGTGATGACGCTGCGCCAATTGCTTTATGCCGATGGGGTGTCGGTCATTGCACCCGATCTCCCCGTGATGCCGTTAGAGGCTATGGCGCTCATTACAAAAATAGTGGAGGACGAACAGCCCGATGTGGTGGTGACCTCGTCGATGGGCGGACTTTTTGGTGAACAACTGCGCGGCATTCCGCGTGTGCTCATCAATCCTGCGTGGTCGATGTCGCGACTCTTGACCTTTGGCGGAATGGGACGTCGTGAGTTTTACAACAAACGCGCTGATGGGGCTAAGGATTTCAAAGTGGACAAAGCGATGGTGGCGGATTTCAAAACGATTGAGAAAGCCACGGGAAAGGGCATCACTGCCGAAGACAAAGCGATGGTGTGGGGACTTTTTGGCGATAAAGACAAACGAGTGAACCACCAAAAGGATTTTGTGAAACTCTATGGCAAGGAGCATTTTGTGGTGTTCGATGGTGAACACTCTCTCAACGACAAAGTGCTGAGCCGTGTGGTGCTCCCCATTGTGCGACAACTTTTGGGATTAACAGATTAGGTTCTGACCGATTTGGGATTAACAGAAGCATAAAGACTTGCATCTTATGTTTATTACCAATCTATCCTGCGCTTTGCGCTTGCTGATGGTGGCTGTTGTCTTTGTCTGTGTTTTGCCCTCGCAAGCAAAGATAGAACACCTCCTTCCTCGTCCGCAGCACATCACACAACAGACTGGGACTTTCCTTTTGCAGCGTGCACTTCGTTTGGAAGATGTGACGCAAACTCCGTTGCTTCGCAAGTTTCTCTTAGATCACGGAGCAACAATTACTGAGCAAGCTGAGGTTAAAGTGGAAGTTGTGGTAGACAAACCCCTCAATACCTTTGACTATCCTCTGGCTGGATTTGGCAATGAAGGCTATTGTTTGAAGATTTCTCCTGACACTATCACCATCACAGTGGCAGAACCCATCGGAGTGGTGCGCGCGGCACAAACACTGCACCAACTAGCATTGGGCACAGAGGATAATGGACAAATAGAAGCCTTGACACTGACGGATTTTCCTGCCTTCAAAGTGCGTGGAGTGATGCACGATGTGGGACGATCTTTCATAGATATCGAGGAATTGAAGCGACAAATAGACTTGTTGGCGCAATTTAAGGTCAATGTCTTCCATTGGCATTTGACTGAAAATCAGGCGTGGCGTTTTGAAGTCAAAGCGTTTCCGCAACTCACCTCTGCCACTTCTATGACGCGGTTTCCTGGAAAGTTTTATACTCAGGCTGAATGTCGCGCATTGGAGGAATATGCTTATGAGCGCGGTGTGACGATTATTCCCGAAATCGATATGCCGGGTCACAGTCAAGCCTTTGTGCGCGCTATGGGACACAATATGCAGACCCAACAAGGGGTGCAGGAATTGCAAATCATCTTGGAGGAAGTGGCGAAAGTTTTTGTTCGTGCGCCATACATTCATTTTGGGGCAGATGAACATACCATCACTTATCCGAACTTCCTCAATACGATTATCGACAAAATTCATAGTCTAGGCAAAAAAGCTGTTGTGTGGAATCCCATCAACGGAGTGGATATTCACCACTACAATGTGGATATGACGCAGATGTGGAGCACGCGCGGAAAATTAGTGCAAGGTATTCCCAACATCGACTGTCGCTACAACTACACCAACCACTTTGATGTCTTTGCCGACCTAGTGGGCATCTACAAAAGTAGCATCTATTATAGTGCGCGTGGGAATGCCGAAATAGCCGGTACGATTTCTTGTCCGTGGAATGACCGCAAACTCGCCACGCAAGACGACATTGTGGTGCAAAACAACTTCTATGCTAATGCTCTTGCCTCTGCGGAGCGCGGATGGATAGGAGGGGGCAAAGCATACATTGAAAAGGGTGGAGTGATGCTCCCTTCATCTGGTGAAGAATACGAAGAATTTGCTGATTGGGAACGAAGATTTCTTTATCACAAAGCCACAACTTTGGCGCAAGTGTCCATTCCCTATGTGCGTCAAACTAATGTGCAGTGGGCCATCACCGAGGCTTTCCCCAATGATGGCAATCCGTCGATGAGTTTTCCCCCCGAAACGGAAGGTTTGAAGAAGACTTACCACTACCGAGGTCAGACGTTCACCACTGGCTATGCCAATGGAGCGGGCATCTATCTAAGACACACGTGGGGAGAAGGCACAATCCCGGCCTATTATGCTCAGCCAAAGGAAAATACTACGGCTTATGCTTGGACTTATGTCTATTCACCCAAAGCACAAAACGTTGGTGCGTGCATAGAAATCTATAATTATGGCCGATCGGAGAAAGATTTGGCTCCCAACAAGGGACAGTGGGACAGGATGGGGGCAAAAATTTGGCTCAATGATGTGGAAATTCCTGCCCCTTCTTGGCGGAATGCTGAGAAGACTTCAATGACTAACGAGGATTTGTTGGAGGATGAGAATTTTACAGCTCGTCCTGTTACACAAATTTCTCTCAAAAAGGGATGGAACAAGGTGTTACTGAAATTGCCCTTCAATCCTAACGGCACGCGTCTCAAAAAATGGATGTTTACCTTCGTTCTTACCGACAAGAGCGGTGGCAACGCACTAGACAATGTGGTTTATTCGCCCGACAAAATCAAAGACTGACTACCGCTTAGTGCACCCAATGCACCAGCACACAAAAAACGCTGGACAATTCCACAAGGAGTTGTTCAGCGTTGTCTTTCTAGGGGGGTAGTGATTTTAGAACTTCTAGATTTTCTAGTTCTTCTAGTCTTTCTAGTTAGGCTTGTTCGGGTGTTTCCACCACTTCGCCCTTGAGGGTTGCACTCGAAGCGGCCAAGATGCGCACACGCACAGTCTGACCAATGCGGTGATTGGCGCGAGGAATAATCACCACCTTGTTTTGTTCCGTGCGACCAAAGAGTTCTTCGCGACTGCGCTTGCTCACCCCTTCAAGGAGAATGTCGGCTTCGCGTCCCACCCAAGCCTCGTTGGCTTTGAGCGAAAGTTCATTTTGAAGCTCAATCATCTCATTAAGGCGACGAATCTTGGTGTCTTCCGGGATGTCGTCTTCGAGATTGCGGAAGGCATAAGTGCCTGGACGTTCAGAATATTTGAACATAAAGGAAGAATCATAGCCCACTTCGCGCATAAGCGATAAACTGAGTTGGTGGTCTTCCTCCGTTTCTCCGCAATATCCAGCAAAGATGTCGGTGGAGATGGCGCAGTCTTCAATGATTTCGTGAATCGCTTTCACACGGTTTATATACCATTCGCGGTTGTATTTGCGGTTCATCTTCTTCAAAATGACATCGCTACCGCTCTGCACCGGCAAGTGAATGTGGCGACACACATTGGGCTCTTCTGCAATCACACGAAGCGTGGCGTCGCTCATATCTTTGGGGTGAGGAGTGGAGAATCGGATGCGCATATCGGGCACAGCACGCGCCACAGTGCGCAGGAGTTCGGGGAAACACGTAGTCCTTGTTGTAGTCCGCTTCGGCTTCCGTAGACTTTATGCCCTTGGTGGCAATGGCTTTGTCGCGGGTTTGGGCTTCAAATTCCTCCAATTCGCTGTTGGGACGCTCAGTGTCGCCCGAAGCATCGCGCTTCGCTTTGTAGGAATTGACATTTTGTCCCAAAAGGGTCACTTCTTTGAAACCACGTTTTTGCAAGTCCAAGCACTCGTTGATGATGCTTTGCACGTTGCGACTGCGCTCGCGACCACGAGTGTAAGGCACAATGCAGAAGTGGCAAAAGTTGTTGCAGCCACGAGTGATGCTTACAAAGCCCGAAATCTTCGATCCGCAGAAACGTTCCGGCATAATGTCGCCATAAGTTTCGGTGAGCGAGAGGTCAATGTTGATGGCTTTTTGTCCCACTTCGGCTTGCGCAATGAGGTCGGGCAAAGAGAGATAGGCATCGGGCCCCGCCACAATGTCGGCGTGGTGCTTTTCGAGCAAATCGTCTTTCACACGCTCTGCCATACATCCGAGAACTCCAAGAATGAGACGGCGACCTTTCTTGCGCAAAGCGTGAAGTGCTTGCAAGCGGTGGATGATTTTTTGTTCTGCATTGTCGCGCACAGAACAAGTGTTGAGAAACACGGCATCGGCTTGATTCACGTCCTCACAAGGTTCGTAGCCGGCCATGCGCATCACGCTGGCCACTACTTCTGAATCGGCCACGTTCATTTGGCAACCGTAGGTTTCTATCAGGAGTTTCTTCATAAAATGTTATGTCTGAGTTGAGAGATTGTGTTCTAAAAAATAGGAAAGACCCGCTGTTTTAGGCCTTTGGGTCAAAAAGCTGCAACAGCGCTTCCACCGCCAGGTGATAGCTTCTTGCGCCAAAACCTGCAATGACGCCTACACACACAGCACTGATGAGCGAGGTGTGGCGAAAGGATTCGCGAGCGTGCACGTTGCTCAAATGCACTTCCACCACGGGTAGTGGAGCAATGCTACTGATGGCATCGCGCAAAGCCACAGAAGTGTGGGTGTAAGCCCCAGCGTTGAGCACCACACCAGCCACTTCGCCTTCGAGTGCCGCTTGTTGCAGAGCATCAATGAGCACCCCTTCGTGGTTGGACTGCACTGCGACAATCTCCACTTTTCCAGCAAACTGTTGTTGCAGCGTATGGATGATGTCGTCGAGCGTTTGCGCTCCATAGATGGTGGGTTCTCTGCGACCGAGAAAATTGAGATTCGGTCCGTTGAGTACAAGTATTTTCATACAACCAATCGTTTCTGGGTCACGTCGTGCGCACTTTCTCTGCAAGGTTTGTCGCCACAAAAGCACACCACAACGGAGCGATGTGGAGAATTTATCGTATATTTGTCTGCAAAATTACGAAATCGCAGGTGATTCTCAAAACGCGCGCGATAAAACTTTTTGATAATCAGCTTTATGAACGACTCTTCGGCTGCACTTTCTGCCTTTTCTCAGCACGAGGCTGAGGCTTTGGTGGAGAAATATCGCCTCTATTTGTTGCTCGAACAAGGGCTTTCTGAAAACACGCGGATGGCTTATCAGCGCGATGTGGATCGCTTTTTGGAATTTCTCGCTGAGGTCAATGTGCCTGTGCTTGTTGTGACCCTGCCCTTGCTCCACGAATACACCCAACATCTCTTTGCCTTGGGTGTCGCTGCGCGTTCTATGGCGCGAATGCTCAGTGGTGTGCGCTCTTTCTATCGTTTTCTCCAACTTGATGGCCACATTGCACAAGACCCCACGGAGTTATTGGAAAGTCCGCGCATTCCAAAGCATTTGCCTGCCGTGCTTTCGCTCGAAGAGGTGGAAGCCATCCTCGATGCCATCGACCAATCGAAGCCCGAAGGTCAGCGCGATCACGCCCTCATCGAGGTGCTTTATAGTTGTGGACTCCGTGTGAGCGAGGTGTGCAATCTCAAACTCTCCGATTTGTTTCTCGACGAAGGCTTCATTCGTGTCACCGGCAAGGGCGACAAACAGCGCATCGTACCCATTTCTCCACGTGCCATCCACGAACTCCACAATTGGTTTGATGCGCGTGCCAACATTGCTGTGAAACCTGAGGACGAAGACTTTGTATTTGTTTCTCATGCTCGCGGACGTCATCTTTCGCGCATCACGGTATTTCACAACATCAAATTGTATGTCGAAGCGGCCAATATCGACAAGGTGGTTTCTCCCCACACCTTCCGCCACACCTTTGCCACGCACCTCCTCGAAGGGGGGGCTTCTCTGCGTGCCATCCAAGTGATGTTGGGACACGAAAACATTGGCACTACCGAGATTTACACGCATCTCGATAGCCGTTTCCTTAGACAACAAGTTTTGGATTTCTTTCCGCGCAACCGCAAAATCCTAGAAACGGATTAGTCCGCGTGGAATATCCTACTTAATGTCACTACAATCAATAAACCACAACGAGATGCTGCACTGGGCAACACCTCGTTGTTTTCGTTTTTCGAGAGAGAAATGTCAATCGTATTGCGCGCTAGTCTTAGGCCTTTCTACCCAAACCAGAGCATAACGATGATTTGGGCAATGATGACGCGCAGGAACATTGCCAACGGATAGACGGCAGCGTAAGCCAAAGAAGCTTGGTCGCCTTCCACAGTATCGTTCACATAGCCCAAAGCAATGGGATTGGCCATAGCTCCGCAAAGCATACCCGCAGTGGTGGCAAACGATTTGCGACGATACACCACCGCCACCACCGCCACAATGGCCATGGGAAGGGCAGTGAGCAGGGCTGCAAATCCTATCCATTTCAAGGCCGCAGGTTGCATCACAGTGGCCAAAAAGTCACCTCCTGCATCCAAACCTAAGCAAGCCAGATACATTGACAGACCGAGAGAACGCAGCATCAGGTTGGCCGACTGCGTGGTATAAGCCACCATGTGAAGACGTGGGCCATAGGCACCAATGATGATGCCCATAATAATAGGACCACCTGCCAAACCCAAACTGATGGGGTAGCTCAATCCGAAATGAATGGGCACACTACCGAGGAGAAGTCCTAGTACGATGCCAAGGAAGATGGTCACCATATTGGGTTCTTCCAGCGATTTCACCTCGTTGCCCAAGAGTGCCACCACCTTTTCGATGCCCTCTTCGTTGCCCACCACAGTGACACGGTCGCCCACGCGGAGCATCAAGTCGGGGGTGGCCAAGAGTTTGAGGTCGGTGCGCTTCACACGACTCACCGTCACGCCATAGAGCAAACGGAGGTTGAGGTCGCGCAAGCGTTTGCCGTTGATGCCAGGGCGCGTGATGAGCACGTGGCGCGAAATCAACTGCGCATCAATTGCGTTCCAGTCTATGTTGTCTTTGTTCCAATCCTGTTCTTCGTGTTCGCCAAAGAGCGTGGTGAGCACATTCACTTGCGATTTGAGGGTGATGATGAGCAGTCGGTCGCCTTCTTCCAACACCGTTTGGGCATTGGGCAAAATCACTTTACCTTCTCTCCAAATGCGCGATACCACAAACTTTGCGTGCTCCGAATGATGCACCACATAGTAAATATCTTTGCCAAAGAGGGCTGGGTTTTTCAAGCAATAGGCCGTGATAAAGGCTTCTTCGTCGTGGCTGTCGTCTTCGCCTTTGTCGTGGCGTTGCAACCATCCGCGCATAATCACCAGCACAATGATGACGCCCACCATACCGATGGGGTAGGTCACGGCAAAACTCAATGCCGCCACTGCCGAGGGTTGTCCCAGTTGTTTGAGTGTTTGTTGTGCAGCACCGAGTGCTGGACTGTTGGTGGTGGCTCCGCAAAGCACTCCCATGAGGTCGGAAAAGGGCAACCATCCCATCATTGCTATGGCCACGGCGATGACGGTGCCAAGAGCCACAACACCCAGCGAGAGGATGTTGAGCCAAGTGCCTCCGTGGCGGAACGTGGTCACAAATCCTGGTCCCACTTGCAAACCTAGGGTGTAGACAAACAAGATGAGTCCGAAACTTTCGGCATAGGCCTGCATTTGAGGGTCTAGGCGCAAGCCCACAGCTCCGGCCAAGATGCCGGCGAAGAAGACAAAAGTGATGCCAAGACTGATGCCTTTGACGCGAAATTTGGCCAAAGACAATCCGAGAGCACAAACAGCAGAGAGAATGATTACTGCCTGAATGGGCGAGGGTTTAGTGAGAAGTTCTACGATCCACATAAACGAGCGACACACCCCCTGTTGAGGAGGGTGCAAAATTGAATGATAGGCAAAAAGGAGTATCCCCCCAGACTTGATCAAATGGTAGTAGATTTAGCCTAGCGAGGGAAGTAAGGGCAAAGTTAGGGAGAAAAACGAAAGGAACGAAAGAAAAATAAGACTTTTTTTGCGCTTCGTTTTTGAAAGTACAAACAGATTATCTTCTCTATGTGACATTTGGCCATAAAATCCCCTATTATGAGGAAAATCACTATACAATGACGAAAAAAGTGCCTTTCTCCTTGGTCATTTGTCAAAAAGAATGAGTAAATTTGTCCTGCAAAACAAGTTTATCCCAAATCGGTCATTAGATCCTGAACAGATTTCATTAGATTGTTGAGCAGATGGTTGATTGTGAGTTCGAAGGCGTAGCGGGCTACGTCGAGAACGAACGAGCAACAAAATGCCAACAAGAAAATGAAAGATGACAGGAAGTTATCTTCTCCATAACGAACTGAACCATAACGGTCTAATGACCGATTTGGGATTATAGCGCATTGGTTCATCGTGGCCATGCGACAAATCATATCAAACTCTTCATCTTAATGAAAAAAGCAGATCTTCTCGACCGCAAAATTCTCAAGGTAATCTCTGTCGATGCTCGTCGCAGTTTCAAAGAAATTGCTGCACAATGTGGTGTTTCTCGTGCTGCCATTCATCAACGTGTGGTGCGTATGGTGCAACGTGGTATCATTGTGGGTAGTGGCTACCAAGTGAACCCTAAGTTCTTGGGCTTCGGCACTTGCACTTACATTGGCATCAAGCTCGAGCGCGGCTCACTCTACAAGACCGCTGTGGCGCGACTCACCGAAATTCCCGAAATTGTGGAGTGCCATTTCACCACTGGCCCTTACACTATGTTGGCGAAGCTCTATTCTCGCGACAATGAGCATCTCCGCGACTTGTTGAACAACAAGATTCAAGAGATTCCTGGTGTGACTTCCACCGAAACGATGATTTCTTTGGAACAAAGCATCCAACGCACCATCCCCATCAGCACTGAGTGCGACATCGAAGACAATGAGAAGGAAATCTATGCTTCTGTCACTGACTTCGTGGACGAAGTGGATGAATAGTCCCCAATCGGTTATGAAACCATAATCTCGCAACTATTAGCAAAGGACGTGGAGAGTGCATCTCGCTGCGTCCTTATCGCTTTTTCTGACATACACATAAACTACAACAACTTATCTTTCTTTCTCTTATGGACTCAATCTCTATTTTCGGTCTCGACATCTATTGGCAGGGCGTTGTCCTTGGCCTTTGCACCTTCCTCATCATCGGCATTTTCCATCCCCTTGTCGTCAAGGCTGAATATTATTTCGGCACACGTTCGTGGTGGGTGTTCCTCATCTTTGGCATCATCTGCGGTATTGCTCCTTTCTTCATCCGCAGTTTGTTTGGGGCGCACTCTCGGCCATCGTTGGTTTTTCTAGTCTTTGGTCGATTGGCGAAATCTTCGATCAGCGCAAACGCGTCATCAAGGGATGGTTTCCTATGAATCCCAAACGTAAACACGAATACCCCGAAGACAGCCTGCCCTATGGCGGAAAACTCTAAAATGTCTTTGGGCTTCTAGTTTTTTCTAGTTCTTCTAGCACTTCTAGTTTTCCTAGTTCTTCTAGCCCCTCTAACTATGTTCAATCTCGAAAACCTCTACGCCCAAGCCACAACAAGTCTTGCGGAAGAGCGTCCACTCATCGCCATCACGGGCAATTTCGGAGAAAAAGGCTGTGAGTTAGCCGAAGGATACTATCAATCCCTACTCCGAGCTGGAGCAACACCTGTGGTCGTTCCCCCCACCACAGATCTCACCACCATCAACCCCTTGTTGCAAAGAGTTGACGGCATATTGCTCTCTGGAGGAGCCGACCTTAATCCGCTCTGGATGGGCGAAGAACCACACACCGCACTCGGAGCACTCAACCCCGTGCGCGATGCCTTCGAACTCCTCCTCATTCGTCGAGCCGTAGACCATCAAATTCCCATCCTCGGCATCTGTCGAGGTATGCAAATGCTCGCTGCTGCTCTGGGTGGAAAAGTGGAACAAGATATGGCCACAGCACATCCCAATGCTGCCTTGCTCAAACACAGTCAGGCCGCACCACGCTCCGAAGCCACACACCGCATCACCCTCGACGAAAACTCCCAGTTAGCACAAGTCCTAGCCGTGAACTCTTTGTCAATAGTTTTCACCACCAAGCCGTGGCCGAAACTGGAACACAATTGCGCCCCGTAGCCTTCGCTGCAGATGGCACACTAGAAGCCCTCGAAAGCACACAGTTCAAGAGCATCATCGGCGTGCAATGGCATCCCGAGTGTATGGACAACGAAGACTCCGCACGACTTTTCCGTCATTTCGTGCAACAATGCGCCAGCTATCACCGCGCACGCCAGTGGCACCACCACCACCTCTCCCTCGACTCCCATTGCGACACCCCAATGTTTTTCGATCAAGACATCGACTTCAATCGTCGCGATCCCAAAATCCTTGTCGATAGTCACAAGATGGTAGAAGGCGGTCTTGATGCCTCCATCATGGTGGCTTATTTGGCACAAAAAGAGCGCACCCCCGAAGCTCATTTGGCCGCCACTGCCAAAGCCGACGACATCCTCGACCGACTCTCTGCCATGGTGGAGCGTTGCCCCTCAGCACGCATGGCCTACACCCCACAAGATGTCCGTGCCAACAAAGCCGCTGGGTTGAGAAGCATCCTCCCCGGCATCGAAAATGGCTATGCCTTTGGCACCGACTTGGCCAACGTGGCGCACTATCGCCAACGCGGCATCGTCTATACCACCCTTTGCCACAATGGCAACAATGAAATCTGCGACTCTGCACGTCCTAGTGCCCTCGACAAAGAGCGATTCCCTGCGACCAACGGAGCCGAACACGGAGGACTCTCCGCTTTCGGTCGTGAAGTCGTGGCCGAAATGAATAGACTCGGCATGATGGTAGACCTCTCCCACGCTGCCGAATCCACTTTCTACGATGCTTTGGCAGTGTCCAAAGTTCCCATCGTTTGCAGTCACTCTTCTTCCAAAGTGTTGTGCAATCATCCGCGCAATCTCACTGACGACCAACTCCGTGCACTCGCAGCCTCGGGCGGAGTGGCGCAATGCACCTTCTATTGTGGTTTCCTCCGCACCGATGAGGAAAATGCCACCATCGATGACGCTGTGGCACATATGCTCCACATGATTAAGGTGGCAGGTGTGGACCACATCGGCATCGGCACTGACTTTGATGGAGATGGCGGAGTGCCTGGACTTGCTTCCGCTTCCGAACTCATCAATCTCACGCGTCGTTTGCAAGCCGAAGGCTTCACCGATCACGACCTCGAAAAACTGTGGGGAGGAAATTTCCTCCGCGTCATGGCGCAAGTGCAAGCTGCTGCCACACATTGATTTCTCCCTCCCACTTCGTAAAATCGTTTCTCCCTATGAAATCTCTCCGCTTCCTTGCTTGGCTCCTTCCCCTCGCACTCGCGTGCACAGCCTGCAAAAGTAGTAAATCCTCCACTGACACTACTGCCACCATCGACTCCTCCTTGATTTGCAAAGTAGCGTTCAATGGCGATTCGGCCTATCATTTCGCACAAAAGCAATGCGACTTTGGCGCGCGCACACCGGGGTCGAAAGCCAACAAAGCCTGTGGTGACTACATCCTCTCGCAGTTTGCACGCTTCGGACTCGCCACCACTGTGCAGTCCACCACTGTCAAGGGATGGGACGGCAAATCTTTGCCTTGTCGCAACCTCATTGCGCAATATCGTCCCGAAACCAAAGAGCGCATCGTCCTCGCTGCGCACTACGATTCGCGGCCGTGGTCCGATCAAGACCCCGATTCCACGAAGCACCGCCAACCCGTCATGGCTGCCGACGATGGAGCATCGGGAGTGGCCGTTATGCTCGAAGTGGCGCGCAATCTCCAAAAACTCAATCCTGCCATTGGCGTAGACTTCGTTTGCTTCGACGTGGAAGACTATGGCGCACCTTATTGGGCTCCTGAGTCTGCACGCAATGACGAAAACACCTTCTGTCTTGGTTCGCAGTATTGGAGCAAGCAAGCCGCTGCGCAAAACTATCGTCCTCGCTTCGGCATCCTCCTCGACATGGTGGGCGGTCGTGACAATCAGTTCTATTTTGAGGGCTTTTCCATGAAATATGCCCAGTCCGCTGCCATTCGTCTGTGGGACGCAGCGCGCTATGCTGGGGCAGAAAACTATTTCATCTCCGAAATGGGCGGAATGATCACTGACGACCACGTGCCCATGAACACCATTGCCGGCATCCCCACCATCGATGTCATAGGCTACAACCCCTCCTCTGCTGGTTTCCCTGCCCATTGGCACACCACCCACGATACCATGGACAAAATCTCTCCGGCCACACTCCGTGCCGTGGGACAGAGTTTGCTGCAACTACTTTCGCAAGAGAAATAATACTTCGCGAACTCTCCTTCTCTCTTCCTTACTTTCTCCTTACATTCTCTTTACATTCTTACTCTCATACAACCTAGTCCCTATGTCTATCAACGAAATACAAGACGAAATCATCGAAGAATTCAACGAATTTGACGACTGGATGGATCGCTATCAACTCCTCATCGATTTGGGAGGAGAAGCCACCGATTTACCCGAATCAGAAAAAGTAGAAACCAATCTCATCGACGGATGTCAAAGTCGTGTGTGGATTGTTTGCGACAAAAATGCCGACGGCACTCTTACCTTCCGTGCCGAGAGTGATGCCCTCATTGTCAAAGGCATTGTCACCCTCCTCCTGCGTGTGGTCAATGGTCACACCGCAGCCGAGATACGCGACACCGACCTCTATTTTGTGCAGTCCATCGGTTTGAGCGAACACCTCTCTCCCACGCGCGCCAATGGCCTTCTCGCCATGATCAAGCGCATCAAAGCCTACGCTGCCGTCCTCGCGGCAAGAGCATAAAGGAATTGTTACAAAAGCATAAGGCTAAGTTCTTAGAACATAAAAGCTTAGTTGTCAAAACATAGTTTTTCTCTCGTCCATAAGGCTTTTGCCTCTCTTTTGCTTCGGGTTGTCTCTCTTTTTTCGTTTTGAAAAAGTTCATTTTCATCGCCTTGCATCAAAGTTGTCAGATCCATTTCTGGCGCTCTTGACGCAAGGCGATGTTTGTATCTTGTGAGCGCAAACGACTCAAAAAACAACGTGTCGTTTTGTTGAAAACGACGGCTTGTTTTACTGAAAATGACGTATCGTTTTATTGCAAACAACGTGTCGTTTTGAGGAAGATAATTGCTACTTTTTGAAGAACAAATCGATGGATTTCGACTGCAAATTGGTACTCAAAAAAGTATCAGAAAAGCACTCCAAATTGCATCAAAATACACTCCAATTTGCATCAAAAATGCAGTCAAAATTGTATCAGAAATGTATGCAAAATGGTGCAGAAATTGTGTGCAAAAACAGTGTGCAAATTGTGTTGCAAAAACTGCACTTTTTGTGTATCAAAAAAAAGGTGTTGTAAAGTGATGAAAATGAATACTTTACGTATGCTTCCTCGCGCGCGCGTAAACAAACAAACAAACAAACGAACAAACAAAAACACCTATCGGTGTTAGAGAAAAGATGGATAGAAAAGATGGAGACGAAGAGGAGAATTTTGGGGTCACATTCGTTCCCGTTTTTGGCTGACACAAAAACGAAGTCCCTCTCTCCCTTTGCACTGATGAGCAAAACACTTTTCAACGATAAGCGAAACGCTTTTCACCGATGAGCAAAAGACTCAACCTCGTAGGAGAAGAAGAAAAACAAAGAAAATCGCAACTTTTCGAGTGGAAAATTTGTTTGTTTCGAATTTAGTTCGTAACTTTGCGATGTGAAAAACCATCCTGACTATTTTTGCTCGTTGTCAGAGCATCAATGAGGGGTAGGAATTTGCACCTTAAGCCAGAATCAAACCTTGAACACGAAATCGAAATCTACTATGAAACCAATCATTGAAACTTGCTATGAAAACAGATGGTTTGTTGTGTTTTCATATCCGTTTTGGGGTAATGAAAAACGTACCTCTCTATGTTTCATTTTGCTAGGCTAAGTCTTTTTGGAAATTTGTGGAGATTATTGTTTGAGATAACAAGGTAAAAAGTTATCTTTGTAGATAACTTTAGGCAAACGAGAATCAGTTTACCTTGAAAGTTTCTGAACATCCTGCGATGTCGAAAGAAATAGTAGCCACTGATGTCCCTCTCTTCGTGTTTTCAGAATCCTTGTGTTTAGAGCTGAAGTACGAAAATCATATAGCTTGCAACAATGAGTACAAAGTTTTTCAACAATACAGTGAACAATACCCTTTTTGATAAACTCAAAGGGATTGCATCGGAGATGGTTTCATTCGACCGCTTCTTGGCAGTTGTCGGTTTCTTTCGTTCCTCTGGTTATTTCAAGTTGCGCAAGGAATTAGGCGACGTGCAAGAGATTAAAATCTTGATAGGCATCAACATTGACAATATTTTTCGTAAGCACAACAAAGCACTTTTGATGCTTGCTGATCCAGAAAAAGCGAAAGAAATCTATAATGGAAGTTTCAAAGAAGACATCCAGAACGCAGAATACGCTCCCGAAGTGGAAGAAGGCATAGTGCAACTCTGTGAAGATTTGGCTTCAGGGCGATTGGAGATGCGCATTCATGCCACCAAAAATCTACATGCAAAGTTCTATTTGTGTCTTCCTCAGAAACACAACGAGCATAGTGACGGTTGGGTGATCATGGGTTCTTCCAACATTTCTGATTCTGGATTGGGCATCAAGCAGCCACCTCAGTATGAACTCAATGTGGCTATGAAAGACTATGACGATGTAAAGTATTGTTCTGACGAGTTTGAAGCGTTGTGGTCTCAGGCTATTGCTTTGACTTTGGATGACATTGCGGAGTATAAAAAAGAGACCTATTTGGACAATGCGCCTACTCCCTATGAACTGTATATCAAGGTGCTTATCGACACATTTGGCGATCAGGTGGAAGATGATTTCTCCATAAGTTTACCCGAAGGTGTGAAGGACTTGAAATACCAAAAAGACGCGGTTATTCAAGGCTATCAGATGCTGATGGAACACAATGGTTTGTTTCTCGCAGACGTTGTGGGTCTGGGCAAGACAATGATTGCCACGATGATTGCCAGAAGATTCGTAGAAGCTAATGGCAAACATACCAACATTCTAGTGGTTTTTCCTCCAGCCTTGGAAGAAAACTGGAAAAATACGTTCAAACTCTTTGGCATCTACAAAAAAGCACAATTTGTGACCAATGGGAGTCTCTCCAAAGTCTTAGAAGGAAAAAACAACTACAAGGACAAAGAGGAATTTGATCTTGTCATTGTCGATGAAGCACATGGATTTCGCAGTGACAATTCAGGGAAATATGACGAACTGCAGAAGATATGCAAATCTCCTTGTCTAAACATGGGTTTGTTGAAGCAGCAGAAAAAGAAAGTGATGCTGCTTTCTGCCACTCCTCTCAACAATCGTCCGGACGATTTGCTCAATCAGTTGCTCCTTTTTCAAAACAGCCAAAGTTGCACCATCGATGGTATTCCCAATCTGAAAAAATTCTTTACTCCGCTCATAGAGGAGTATAGAAAAGTGATGAGCGGCCGAGGTAAGCACGATGTGACGGCTGAGGTAGATTCGATTTATGAGAAGATACGCAACAAGGTAATAGACAAAGTGACTGTGCGCCGAACACGCAACAACATTCTCAACGACAAAGACTACAAAGCCGACATTGAGTCGCAAGGTATTGTGTTTCCCAATATATTAGCTCCGAAAGAATTAGTATATAAAATGGACACAGATACAAGTGCCCGATTCTATGAAACATTGAGAAAGCTCACCGATGGAAAGTCAGAAGAAAACCCAGAAGGAGAAGGCTTGACTTATGCTCGCTATCGTGCTGTTGAATTTTTGAAACCGGAATACCGCACAGAGTATAGGAATGCTGAGCATATCGGTCGTTCGTTGGCGAGCATTTATCGTGTGCACATGGTGAAGCGATTAGAGAGTAGCTTCTTTGCTTTCAAGCGATCGTTGGAAACGCTCTTGCGCATCACCACCGACATGATAAAGATGTTTGATGAAGGCAAGGTGATCATAGCTCGGGATTTGAAGGTGAAAGACCTGCAAGCCAAAGACATGGAGCTGGATGAAATCATCGAGTATGCCGTTGCTAAAGGTTATGCCAAAGAAGACATCGTGTTCTCTGCTGATGATTTTGTGCCAGACTTCCTCCAAATGCTTCATCACGACCGTGAGATATTAGAGGGGCTCAATGCAGAATGGAAAAAAGAGCATGACGACCCGAAGTTCGATTTGTTTAGAGAGAAACTTATGGGAGAGTTTTTTGCCCCTTCGCAAAACCCTACAGGAAAGCTCGTTTTGTTTTCGGAGAGTGTCGATACTCTGAATTACCTGCATGAGAGACTAACACAAGAGATGGGTCGTTCAGATGTGCTTCTGGTGACAGCCTCCAACCGCAATCGTTTGGGCGATACCATCAAAAAGAACTTTGATGCAAATTTTCCGAGCGATGCTCAGAAATATAACATCATCATCACCTCCGATGTCTTGGCAGAAGGAGTGAACCTGCATCGTTCCAATGTCATTGTCAATTACGATTCACCTTGGAATGCCACACGTTTGATGCAGCGCATTGGTCGTGTGAACCGCATCGGTTCTGTTGCCCCCAACATCTACAACTACATGTTTTATCCCTCGCAGCAGGGTGACAAAGAAATCCAGCTCTACAAGAACGCGCTTATCAAGTTGCAGGGTTTCCACTCAGCCTTTGGTGAAGACGCACAGATTTTCTCCAAAGAAGAGATTGTCAAAGAGTTTCAGATGTTTGACAATAATGTGAAAGACAGCATCGACCAAAAGATTGCTCTGCTGCGTGAAGTGCGCGAACTCTATAACAACGATCGCAAGCTCTACCACAAAATCAAGGATTTGCCCATGAAGAGCAGAGTGATGCGCAACACTGGAAAGCATAGCGGAAAATCTATTGTTTTCGTCTCCTCCAGTGTGAAAACGGAATTCTATTGGGTGACCCAAACAGAAGTGAAGCCCCTAGACTTTCTCAAGGCAGTGACCTATCTCAAAGCGAGTCCCGAAGAGAAAGCAGTGCCATTCACTAGAGAGCAACAACATTATGACGATGTCAATAGAGCTTTGGGTCAATATCATAAAGAATACGTGGAAGCGGCAGACACAACCTCCATCAATCGTACCGACCTAGACAAGACTTCGCTTGTAGCTAATAAGTTCTTGCGCACCATCAAGCAAATCACCACAGATCGTCGTTTGCAATCGCAATGCGACACGCTCATGGGCTACATCAACGAAGGCATATATGCTAAACTTCCTCGGTTTCTGAAAAGTTTGTCGAAGGAGTATGGCAGCCACCGAGAAAAGATGCAGCAAGAGGAATATAAACTGCAAAATATCATCTCAGAGCTGTGCGACGAATATCAAACGAAGAATAAGGCGCAACTGCACGATGCTCGCGACATCTCCGAACCACGAATCATCATTTCAGAATCTTTCCAATAAACCACTTTAAGAGATTTCTCCTATGGCAATGACCTTTACCTCCGATAGTTTAAGGCAACTGTTTCAATCGGCATTCAATTTGACAGAATGGCGTGAATACTTGCAGGATTTTTTCGGTGCTACTGCTTTGAGAGAACAGGCAGAAATCATCGAAGGAAGCGAGACAGAGAAAGGGTTTTATTTGGGTAAAATAGACACCTCCGACAGTTATAGCATTGGTTTGTTTCACTATCAAGTGAGTAAAGGTTCGGTGGTGAACAAGCGTGTGGGACTTCGCCATCTCGTCAAATCGTTCATCAATCCCACTTGGGGAGAGTTTGATGCCGCGTTAGTGGTTTTCGATGATGGCAAGCATTGGAGATTGTCTTTCATTTGCGACATAAAGGGCGAAAACACTGTGCCCAAACGCTACACCTTTGTGTTTGGAGAAAGCGACAATTACTACAATACTGCCGTAAACCGATTTGTTACACTGAAGCAAAAGGGCATCTCGTTTGAGACGCTCAAAGATGCTTTTTCAGTGGAAGCCTTGTCCAAGGATTTCTACAAAGACCTTTTTGAGTGGTATCAGTGGGCGGTAGATCCCTCTACTAATATCACATTTCCCAACAACACGAGCACAGAAGATGATGACCGCGATGACATAGAAACTAAATCATTCGCATGATCACGCGCATTATGTTTGTGTGGTTCATCAAGCAAAAACACCTGGTGCCTGATTGCATCTTTGAGCTAAAACATTTGAAGAAAATACTCAAAGATTTCGATTCCCTCAGCACCACAGTGGGCAACTACTACAATGCCATTTTGCAAAATCTATTTTTTGGCACCCTCAACCGTGCCATCATAGAAGAAGATGGAAGTACTCGAAAATTTTCCACTTCGAGCAAGCGCGATGTCAAGACCTTGTATCGCTATGCCGAAATGTTTGCCATAAGCGAACAAGAGGTTATTGACACCTTTGCGGAAATTCCATTTTTGAATGGTGGATTGTTTGAGTGTCTCGATAAGACGCGCTACATTGACGGAGTGGAACAATGCTACAATTTTGATGGTTTTAGCCGCAACGATGCACGTTTTGCCGATGGCCGTTTCAAGCATCGTGCCGTAGTGCCGAACATCCTTTTCTTTGAACCAGAAAGAGGACTCCTTTCTATTCTCAGTCGCTATAACTTCACCATCGAAGAGAACTCTCCAGAAGAACAACAAGTGGCACTCGACCCGAGTTGCTGGGTAAGGTGTTTGAAAATCTGTTGGGGGCTTACAATCCTGAAACCCAAGAAACGGCACGCAATCAAAGTGGTTCATTCTACACTCCTCGTGAGATTGTCAATTTCATGGTGGATGAGAGTCTGATTGCCTATTTGGGCAAGACAGAGTTGGTGCGCTCCCTCTTTGGGCATGACTTTCAGTTCGACGCTTCCAAGACGGAGCAATACAAAGAGATTGCCGATAAGTTGAAAGCCATCAAGATTCTAGACCCCGCTTGTGGTTCTGGTGCTTTCCCTATGGGTATATTGAACAGAATGGTGGAGATTTTTGAGCGAATACAGCCTGATGCCAACGTCTATGAACTCAAACTTTCTATCATTGAAAATTGTCTCTATGGAAGTGACATTCAGAGTATTGCCGCCCAAATCACAAAGTTGCGCTTCTTCATTTCTCTGATTTGTAACTGTGAGAAAGATGCTTCTGCCATCAATTTTGGCATTCCCACTCTGCCTAATCTCGAAACGAAGTTTGTTTCTGCCAACACATTGATAGCAAAGAAAAAGAAGGATGCTCAATTACAACTTTTTGAAAATCCAGATATAGAAACCACCAAGAGCGAATTGGCAGAAATTCGTCATAAGCATTTTGCTGCCAAATCAGCTTCCACAAAGCATCGTCTGAGAAAGCAAGACCAAGACCTCCGTGAGAAATTGGCAAATCTGCTTTCAGAGAATAATTTTTTTGATGGTGAACACGCAAAACAGTTGGCTGAATGGAATCCTTACGACCAGAATGCAGTTAGTTCTTTCTTCGATCCAGAATGGATGTTTGATGTTTCCGATGGCTTCGACCTTGTCATTGGTAATCCGCCATACATTCAACTTATGAACAATGGAGGAAAACTAGGCAAACTCTACGAAAAATTAGATTATAGCACTTTTGCGCGAACTGCCGACCTTTATTGTTTGTTTTATGAGCGTGGTTGGCAGTTGCTCAAACGTGATGGTCATCTATGCTTCATCACTTCCAATAAATGGATGCGTGCTGGCTATGGAGCAAAGCTTCGCGAGTTTTTTGCCAAGAAGACGAACCCTTTGTTGTTGATAGACTTTGCAGGAGTGAAGGTTTTTGAGAATGCCACAGTAGATGCGAACATCTTGATGTATGCCAAGTCAGAGAACGAGCAAAAGACAATCTGTGCTGTAGCGAACAAGCAGAACAAAGATTGTATCAAGAATCTGAGCGATTTCATTCAGCAACAGAGCGTGGAGTGCAGTTTCGACACTTCCGATAGTTGGGTGGTGCTTTCTCCCATCGAGCAAAGCATCAAGCGCAAGATTGAAGCCGTGGGCACACCACTGAAAGAATGGGATATTCAAATTTATCGCGGAGTGCTAACTGGCTGCAATGATGCCTTTATCATTGACACTGCAAAGCGCAATGAAATACTTTCCAACTGCCAAACGGAAGAAGAGCGTCAAAGAACGGATGAATTGATTCGACCCATTCTACGCGGCAAGGACATCAAGAGGTATGGGTATGAATGGGCTGATTTGTGGTTAATCTATATTCCATGGCATTTTCCATATCAGTTTGATGCTTCTATACAAGGAGCTTCTGATAAAGCCGAAAAGGCATTCAAAGAGCAATATCCAGCTGTTTATTCTCACATGCTCCAATATAAAGAACCTTTGTCAAAGCGTAACAAGGCAGAAACAGGTATTCGATACGAATGGTATGCAATGCAAAGGTGGGGGGCTAAGTATTGGGAGGATTTTTCTAAACCAAAAATCATTTACCCGAATATGACTAAGTACATGCCTTTTGTTTTTGACGATAAATCGTATGTCACAAATCAAAAGTGTTTTATTATCACGGGAAAATATATAGCATTTCTTACTGCCTTTTTCAATTCTTCCTTGTTCAAATTCTGTTTTAGAGATTCATTTCCAGAATTACAAGGAGGAACTCGAGAATTGAGCAAATATTCTTTGATAAAATCCCTGTTTGTAAAGTCACTGATATCCAAGAAAAACTTTTTCATGAGTTTATTGATGATATTCAGAATAAATATACAAAGGACAAAGCAATAGAAATAGACACCTTGATATTTGATTTATACAATCTAACTTCAGAAGAAAGAGAAGCTATAGGCTTTGTTGAGATTGTGTGACGTATAATGTAATGTATTCTCGTTCAGGGGTGGATAAACCATACATTGAAAATACGATGTCATTTATCTCTTCTTCTACTTCTGTACTCCAGCAAGCTATTTGCTTATTTAAAAGATTAGAGAGGCGAGTTTCGTAGTCCAATTTGGATGGAATTTTTATCGGCTCTATTGCTTGCACACTGACTAATAAATCTCCTGTACCTGTTTTCGGGGAATCTTTTAATAAGTAATGTCCCATCAAAGAGTTGAGTACACAGCATAAATACTCTATGCTCCTTCCTGTAGCAAAACATGTACTATCAAGACCAAGACACCCTTTATTATCATAGGAGAAACGTAAAATTGAACCTATTCGTTTCCAAATTATCTTTGGTTTAGAAAAATCCTCCAAATAAGCGCAGTTACGAAGGTTGTATGGAGTTTCACCTTTATCCGCACGAGTGGAGATTCTGTCCCAAAATTGGTCTAAATGAGCCTTTACAGCAGGGTAATCGTTAATATCGATACGTGGGAACTTTCCCTTTACTCCATTGTGAGTGTTGATTAAGAATAACCCGTTATCTACATACCCATATCTCTTGATGTCCTTGCCGCGTAGAATGGGTCGAATCAATTCAGCCGTTCTTTGACGCTCTTCTTCCGTTTGGCAGTTCGCAAGAATTTCTTCGCTTTTATCCGTTGAGATAATGAAAGCTTCGTTATATCCGGTTTTAACTCCGCGATAGTTGATTTGAATATCCCATTCTTTCAGTGGTGTGCCCACGGCTTCAATCTTGCGCTTGATGCTTTGCTCGATGGGAGAAAGCACCACCCAACTATCGGAAGTGTCGAAACTGCACTCCACGCTCTGTTGCTGAATGAAATCGCTCTTTAGCTTATAGCCAAGGTTCTTGCTTTTATGAAACGAGATAGCGTGTTGCGATCTACCTTGCAGAGTTTAGCTATCTTGCGTTGAGAAGTACCATTTTTCAGTAGTTCTGATATCAATACTTCCTTACCTGATAACTTGTATTTGTCTGGAGAACTTTTGCGTCCTTTTGGCCTGCCTAATACTACTCCTTCTGCTTTTTTCCGCGCCAATGCTTCTTTGGTGCGCTGACTGATGAGATTGCGTTCTATCTCTGCCGATAAACCGAAAGCAAAAGCCAAAACTTTGCTCTGAATGTCGTCGCCAAGACGATAATTATCTTTGATGGTCCAAACACGGCAACCCTTCGTCATGCAGATGTTTAATATCTCCATGATCATGAAAAGATTGCGTCCCAAACGAGAGAGTTCGCTGCAGATGATGATGTCGTCTTGACCCACCTTTTTGAGTAAGCGACCTAGTTGGCGTTTACTATAGGTTTTTGTGCCACTGATGGTTTCTTCTATCCAGTCGTCTATGACCAGACTCTGTTTCTGACAGAAATTGGTGATCTCGAAGCGTTGGTTTTCAACCGTTTGTTTGTCGCTACTTACTCGAATATATCCGTAAATCATATTTGTATGTGTGATAAGTTATTGTGCTATGAATAGAAACGGACATAGCATGTGCCTATTTTCTGAAAACTAAAGTTTATCGGACATAATAAAAGGGTGTAAATCTACAGATAATGAGATTTACACCCTTGTGGGTTGAAGTGCAGCCAAAAGAGAGGCTGAACCAACGATGACCGTATCAGAGGAGGTTAGCTAAACTTGCGAGGATAGCGCAAGAGGATGCTCAGAATGGCGAGAGCAGCCAGGACGAAGTTGTAGTACATGTGGGGAAGAATCTCCAACGGACTGAGTTTGACTAGGCTGGCAGCAAGAAGAAGTTGCGCACCATAGGGTAATAGCCCCTGCATGACACAGGAGAAAGTGTCGAGCAACGAAGCACTCTTGCTCTTGTTCACCCCATAGGTTTCGGCAATCTCATTAGAAATCTTGCCCACAGCAAGGATAGCCACCGTGTTGTTAGCCGTGACGCAGTTGATGATTGCCACAAGGGCTGAGATTACGCCTTCTGCTCCACGTTTGCCGTGGATGTGACGCGTGAGACTGTTGATGATAAACTGGATGCCTCGGTTGTGACGAATCACCTCCATCAGTCCTCCTGCCAAGAGCGCAATGAGGATGGTGTCGGTCATGCCGCCAATGCCCTTGGACATGGATGCGAACCAGCCCTCGAGACCAAAACTACCCGTGGTCATGCCCACAATGCCGGAAAGGATGTTGCCCATGAGCAGCACGAGAGTTACGTCGAGTCCCATGACAGCAGCGACAATGACAAGCAGATAAGGCAGGATTTTCAAGAACTCTACAGCAGGAATCTGCGTGATGGGAGCAACGGTGTTGCCTAGGAAGTAGTAGATGGCGAAACAGATGAGCGCAGCAGGAGCCGCGATGTAGATGTTGGTGCGGAATTTCGCACTCTGTTTCACCCCTTGCGTGCGTGTAGCCACGATAGTGGTGTCGGAGATGAAAGAGAGATTGTCGCCAAAGAAAGCACCGCCCACCACAGCCGCTACCACAAGCGGAAGAGCGATGCCCGAAGAGGTGGCTATACCTGATGTCATGGGTACGAGTGCCACGACTGTCCCCACACTGGTGCCGATGCTGAGTGAGACAAAACAAGCGGCGAGGAACAATCCCGGCAAGAGCAACGATGAGGGAAGCAGTTGGAGGGTGAGTCCTACGGTGGAGTCGATAGCGCCCATGTCTTTGCTGTTTGGGCGAAACTTCCTGCGAGGATGAAGATCCAGAGCATCATCATCAGATTTTTGTCCCCCGCACCGCGGCTAAAGACCATCACACGGTCGGCAATAGAAAGTTTGCGGGGTTTATTGTTTTTGCCCACAGCCATTTCTGCAGCGTGGTTCTTGTTGGTGATGAAGAGCGCATAGGCAGAAGCGATGACAAAGACCACCACGAGTGGCACTTTGTCGAAAGTGCCGCAAGCAATGCTCAGCGTGAGGAAGAGTCCGATGAGCACGAAGATGGGACTGAGGGCTATAAGTCCCTGACGAATGGTGATTTTAGTCATGCTGCGTAGAGTTGTGGGTCATCAAAGGCGCCAGATAGTGTGCGGTATATCCCTTGCCCGATTCCACCAGTGCTTCGGGCGTACCGGCAAAGACGAGTTCTCCACCAGCCGCTCCACCTTCGGGACCAAGGTCAATGACATGATCGGCAGTCTTCACCACATCGAGATTGTGCTCAATGACCACGAGGGAGTGTCCACGCTCGAGCAAGGCATTGAAGGCATGGAGCAATCGGCTGATGTCGTGGAAGTGCAATCCCGTGGTGGGTTCGTCGAAGATGAAGAGTGTGGGCACAGCACGCTCTTGTCCGAGATAGTAAGCCAGTTTGACACGCTGATTTTCACCTCCAGAGAGAGTAGAGGAAGACTGTCCGAGTTTGATGTAGCCCAGTCCCACATCTTGTAAGGGACGGAGGCGATTGACAATCTTTTTCTTGCCATAGTTGTCGAAAAATTCGATGGCTTGGTTCACCGTCATCTCCAAGATGTCGTAGATGTTTTTGCCTTCAAATCTGACTTCCAACACTTCGTTCTTGAATCGCTGTCCGTGACAGGTTTCGCACTCCAATTCCAAATCGGCCATAAACTGCATTTCCACTTTCACCGTGCCTGCGCCTTTGCACTCTTCGCAGCGTCCGCCTTCGGCATTGAAGGAGAAGAAAGCCGGTTTCATTTCCATTTGTTTGGCCAAGGCTTGTTCGGCCATGAGTTTGCGAATCTCATCGTAGGCCTTGACATAGGTGACGGGGTTGGAGCGTGAGGAACGGCCGATGGGATTTTGGTCAACGAAATCAACGGCAGTGATGGCCTTGAGGTCGCCTTCCAGGCATTGAAATTCTCCAGGACGCTCTCCCGACTCATTGAGATGTTGCTGAATGGCAGGGTAGAAGATGTTGCGCACGAGGGTAGATTTTCCCGAACCCGACACACCTGTGACCACGGTGAAGACATTGAGGGGGAAGTCCACATCGATGCCTTTGAGATTGTTTTCGCGCGCTCCTTTGACGGTGATTTTGCGATTCCACTTTCTGCGCGAAGCGGGGAGTTGGATGCGTTCGCGTCCGAGGAGATAGTTGAGGGTGTGGCTCGCCAGGGGTGATTCGTCTGAGATAGGCTTCTTGTTGTCGGTTTTGCTCTCGGCAAGGTGTCGATAGTCGCCTGTCCAAACCACTTGTCCGCCCAGTCGTCCGGCTTCAGGGCCAATGTCAATGATGTGGTCGGCAGCGCGCATGATGTCTTCGTCGTGTTCCACCACAATGACGGTGTTGCCCACATCGCGAAGTTCTTGAAGCACGTGGACAAGGCGTTCGGTGTCGCGAGAGTGCAAACCGATGGAGGGTTCGTCGAGGATGTAGAGACTGCCCACCAAACTACTGCCGAGGGAGGTGGAGAGATTGATGCGCTGGCTTTCTCCTCCGGAGAGACTGTTGGAGAGGCGGTCGAGAGTGAGATAGTTGAGTCCCACTTCTTCGAGGAAATGCAGGCGGTTGTTGATTTCCGACAACAAGCGTTGTGCCACTTGCTGTTCGTGGTCGGTGAGTTGGAGTTGGGCAAACCAGAGAGCAAGTTCTTTGACCGACATTCTCACGAGGTCGGCAATGGTTTCCTCCCACTTTGACGTAGAGTGCTTCTGGGCGGAGTCTTTTTCCTCTGCAATCAGGACAAGTGGCTTTGCCGCGATAGCGAGCAAGCATCACGCGGTTTTGGATTTTGTATTGTCCCATCTCGAGGGCTTTGAAAAATCCATCGATGCACACATCGACATCGCCTTCTTCCCACGCCATGCCTTCGCCACCATGCCAGAGCAAATCGCGTTGTTCTTCGGTGAGATTGTAATAGGGTTCAAAGATGGGGAAGTTGTGTTGTTGAGCACGGCGCAAGAATTCTTCGCGCCACATACCCAGTTTTTCGCCACGCCAGCACATCACTGCTCCATCATAGACAGAGAGGGAGGTGTCGGGGATGACGAGATGCTCATCGATGCCCATGACTTTGCCAAAACCTTCACAACGTGGGCAAGCTCCCACGGGGGAGTTGAAAGAGAAGAGATTGTCGGAGGGTTCTTCAAAGGTGATGCCGTCGGCTTCGAATCGGGTGGAGAAATGTTCCAAATTCTTCTCGGGATAGAAGCGCAGGAAGCATTCTCCGTCGCCTTCAAAGAGAGCGGTTTCCACAGAGTCGGTGAGTCGTGAAATGCCGTCTTTGGAACCATCAACAGCAAGGCGGTCGAGGAGGAGAAAGAGACGGCCTTGGTGCAAGGCTTCGGTGCAGGTTTCGATGGCAGAGGTGGAGAGGATGACTTCGTCCATGCGGAGCATTTCACCATCGCAGTCCAGTCGCGAAAGGCCTTGTTGGAGCATCACTTCGACTTGTTGGAGGAAGGTGCGGTCGGTTCTTGTTTTGAGGGGTGCGAGAACGGTGAATCGGGTGCCAGGATTGTGTTGCAAAGCAGCGTTCACAATGTCGTCTGCACTGCAACGTCTTACTTCTTTTCCGCTGACGGGCGAAAAGGTGCGTCCGATGCGCGCAAAGAGCAAACGGAGGTATTCGTAGATTTCGGTGCTAGTGCCCACAGTGGAACGTGGGTTGCGGCTTGTCACCTTTTGTTCGATGGCAATGGCAGGTGGGAGACCTTTGATATAGTCCACTTCGGGTTTGTTCATTCTGCCCAAAAACTGTCGGGCATAGGCCGAAAGGCTCTCGACATATCTGCGTTGTCCTTCGGCGTAGAGGGTGTCGAAAGCCAACGATGATTTGCCAGAACCGGAAAGTCCTGTGATGACAATGAATTGGTTGCGCGGAATTTTGAGGTCAATGTTTTTGAGATTATTGACGCGCGCTCCTTTCACCTCGATATATTGGTGCATAAATTAGTTGATGTCGATCAGTTCGAGTTGGAAAATGAGTGTGCTGTGTCCTGGAATGTCGCGTCCAGCTCCGCGTTCTCCGTAGCCCGCTTCAGCAGGGATATAGATTTCCCATTTTTCTCCGATGTGCATATTGACGAGTGCCACTTGCCAACCGGTGATGAGTTCATTAACACGAAACACGGCAGGTGCTCCGCTTCCTCTTCGAGAAGAGTCAAACTGTTTGCCGTCGATGAGTTTTCCGTCATAGTGAACGGTGACGATACTTCGTGGCTGCGGTGTGGACTGTAGTTTGCGCAAGGTGCGTTCTGTGGCTCCTTCTGGAAGGGGTGGTGCAGGATTGAGCACTTTATATTTCACTCCGCAGCGGAGAGTCTGTATGCCGGGTTTTCCTTCGAGATTGGCGAGGAAGTTGGTGTTTTCTTCGCGATAGGCTGCCAATGCAGCTGCGTTCATTTTCTTTTTATGAGACATAAGTTCTTGTTTTTTCTAGCTTTTCTAGAGGGGCTAGTTTTCCTAGATGTTCTAGTTATTCTAGATGTTCTAGAGCTTCTAGTGTCTAGTTTGCTCCGAGCCACGCTTGTCGTGGCGAGCATAAAAGGGTCTGTGACCCCTAGCCTCTAACGTCTAACGTCTAACGTCTAATGTCTAACCCCTAGCGTCTAGTCACTGCGTAAGCAGCAATGACGATGAAGCAGATGAGGGGGATGATGAAGCCCAAAGCCGTGGAGTGACCATCGGCAACGATGCCCATCAGCAAAGGAGCCACAGCACCGCCCACAATGCTCATAATGAGCAGAGAAGAAGCGATTTTGGTGTGCGCACCAAGACCACGAAGGGTAAGAGCAAAGAGGGTGGGAAACATAATACTTTCACACAAATAGACCACAAGAAGGGCTACAAATCCGAGGGTGTTGGGCACGAACACCACAACACTCGTGGCAAGTGTGGCAATGATGGCGAGGATGGCCAAAAGACGTTCGGCACGAATCAGTCCCATTGCCCAACTTCCGCCCAAACGACCCAACATGAAAAGTCCCATTCCGCCAAAACTCAAGAGCGTGGCAGCTGTGCTGTCTGTGATGGCGATGTGCTCGGTGGCGTAGTTGATGAAAAAACTGTTGATGCCGGTCTGTGCTGCGACATAGAGAAAGAGGGCTATCCACCCAAAGACAAAGGCGCCTTTGCGCGACAGATAGCAAATTTCAGCCCAAGTGGAAGGCGATGAACCTGAGGGTGCGTCTTCCTCTGACAGGGAAGAGTGGTCGTTGGCTGGCATTTCTTTGATTTCGGGAAGTCGAACGAAGCAAAACACTAGGCCAATGAGTAGCACCACAATGCCAATGGTGGCGTAGGGTAAGGAAATGTTAGGCGAGTTGCCTTGGGCAAACAAGCACCATCCACCCACGAGTGGACCGAGAATCCAGCCAAGCCCGTTGAACGATTGCGAGAAATTGATGCGCTGTTCGCTAGAGTTGGCATCTCCCAAGACCGTGACGTAGGGATTGGCAGAGGTTTCGAGAAAGGTCAGTCCACAACCAATGACGAAGAGGGAAAAGAGAAAGAAGGGGAACGACATAATCGTGGCTCCCGGGATGAAGAGCAGCGCTCCAAGGCCATAGAGGAAGAGTCCTGTGAGCACTCCGGCACGATAGCCCCAACGACGAATCACAGCCCCTGCAGGAAGAGCCATCAGGAAATAACCGCCATAGACCACCACTTGGATGAAGGCCGATTGCGTTTTGGTGAGGTGCAACTCGTTTTGAAAAAACTTATTGAGCACATCGAGGATGCTATGGGCAAATCCCCAAAGGAAGAAGAGGGAGGTGACTAAAAGAAAGGACACAAGATAATTGCGCCCATCGTGAGTGGTGACAATTTTCATTGACGTGCTAAACTAGGATGGAGCAAGAGAGGAGTCATACGACGTTTTTTGAGGGGAGATGTCGTCAAGAGTTGGCGAGTAGCGCACAAAGTTGTGCGATACCAGCAGCGGCTCCTTGCTGAATGAAGGTGATGCGTTTGGATGATGGCACTTTCACTTCGTTGGGGTCGATGAGATAGATGGGACAATTTTGCGGAGCATAGTGCACCAATCCTGCGGCAGGATAGACCACCAAGGAAGTGCCTACGATGACAAACACATCGGCTTGCGCCACAAGTTCGGCCGCGTGTTCAATCATAGGCACGGCTTCGCCAAACCAAACGATGTAGGGACGCATCAAACTGCCATCGGCTGCGCGTTGTCCCGGCAAGACGTCGAGATGCGGAGCGGAGAGCGTGGTGATGCAATCGGGATTATCGGGTTGTTGGGAAGACGTCACCTTCATCAGTTCTCCGTGGAGGTGCACCACGTGGGAACTTCCGGCACGCTCGTGGAGATCGTCCACATTTTGGGTAATGATGGCCACGTCCCACTGTTCTTCTAGTTCGGCCAGAAGTTGGTGTCCACGATTAGGTTGTGCTGCGACCAATTGTTGTCTTAACCCATTGTAGAAGTTGTTGACATAGTCAGGGTCAGCAGCCCATCCTTCGGGAGTGGCCACGCGTTCCACAGGGTGGTTTTCCCATAGTCCTCCACTATCGCGAAAGGTGGCAAAACCACTCTCAGCACTGATGCCCGCTCCCGATAAGACTACCAATTTTCGCTTCATATCGTCCTTTTGTTTGTTGTGCATCATTAAGTCCTTAGATAAGCATCAGGATTAGCGACGCACTAAACGATAGATTTCCCCGCACCAAAGCACTAGAGAAGTGCTGGCAATGATGATGAGCCAATCGCTCACGGAGATGGGGGTGACACTGAACATTTGTCCGCCAAGATTTACGATGAAGAGTTGGCCAACGAGAATGACTACCAAAATGGCAAGGAATCCTTGACAGCCTTTGAAGTGGAATGCAGAACGTCCGGTGAGGTGGGCGCGTGCGTTGAAGAGATTCCAGAATTGGAGCATCACAAAGATGGTGAAGATGTAGCTCTTTTCTGTGCGAGAAAGGTGTTCTGCTGCTCCGAGGGTGAGTGAAGAAAGGTCGGAGAGAGAGGTGACGTCGGCGTGTTCAAAGACGTAAACCAATCCAGTAAGAATGAAGAAGAACAACAATCCTGTGCCAATGATGCCACGCTTCATGCTTGCATCAATGATGAAGGCTTCGCGGTGGCGTGGACGGTCTTTCATCACCGCTTCAGAGGGAGGCAAAGAAGCCAAAGCCATGGCAGCGAAAGTGTCCATGATGAGGTTTACCCAAAGCATTTGTGTCACGGTGAGTGGAGAATCTGTTCCCATAAAGGCTCCTGCCAACACCGTGCAGCAGGCAGCAAGATTCACCGTCATTTGGAAGAGAATGAATCGCTGTATGTTTTGATAAAGCGAACGTCCCCACATCACAGCACGACCAATGGAAGAGAAGGAATTGTCGACAATGGTGATGTCGCTGGCTTCTTTGGCCACTGAGGTACCGTCGCCCATAGATAAACCCACTTGGGCTGTTTTGAGGGCAGGAGCATCGTTGGTGCCATCGCCTGTAACGGCTACAACGTGTCCACGTTTTTGGAGGGTTTCGACCAATCGTTTCTTGTCGAGAGGACGTGCACGCGCAATAATTTTGAGTTCATCAACGCGGTTGTATACTTCTTCGTCGGTGAGGGCTTCAAATTCAGGGCCAGTGATGATGGCGCGCTCGGAGTGTTGATCGCCCCAAAGTCCAATTTGACGGCCAATCTCTCCTGCGGTAGCTGCAGTGTCGCCCGTCACAATTTTCACATCAATGCCTGCCGACAGACATTCTTGCACAGCTTGTGGCACATCGGCACGCACGGGGTCGGAAATGGCTACCATACCGAGGAAATTAAGTCGTTCGGCCACTACCTTATGATCGGCGATGGCGGCATCTCCCTCGTTGAGCACTTGATAAGCAAAACCAAGTGTGCGCATGGCTTTGCGTTGATAGCCGAGGAGTTGAGCGTCGAGTGTAGCTTTATCTACATTGCCCGAGGTGGTGGCACAGAGTCCGTGAACAATTTCTGGTGCACCTTTCACATAGAGTACTTTTTCCCTGGGAAAAGTCCTGACTCCACGATGGTAGCCATATATTTGCGCTCAGTGGCAAAGGGAAGTTCTTTGAGGGTGACGGTGTTGCCACGCAACGCGCGATAGTCTTTGTTTTGACCATGCAACCAAAGCAGGATAGCCCCTTCGGTGGGGTTGCCTAGGACACTGGGTTTTTCGCCAGAGAGGTCGAGCGATGCAGTGCTGTTTACAGCCATCCCTTCGAGGATGTAGTTGCATTCCTCAGAGTTGTCTAAGGATTGTGTGGCAAGTCCGTAGAATTGTGTTTCGCTGATCCTCATTTGGTTTTGGGTGAGCGTACCTGTTTTGTCAGTGCAAATGACGGTGGTTGCTCCCATCGTTTCGCAAGCGTGCATTTTGCGCACAAGGTTGTTGCTCTTGAGCATACGGCGCATAGAATAGGCCAAACTCAAGGTGACTGCCATGGGAAGCCCTTCGGGAACTGCTACTACAATTACGGTGACGGCCACCATAAAGGTGCTCAGAAAACTAGTGGTGAAATCGAGCCAATCGATAGCCCCTGAGTGTTGGGTGAAATAGAGGATGGTGCGCCCCACAAGAATCAAGAGAGCAATGGCATAACTGATTTTGCTGATGAGCTTGCCTAGTCGGTCTAATTGCTCATTGAGGGGAGTTTTCACACTGTCGTCAATCTGTGCAGCTTCGAGCACTTTTCCGTTTTCTGTGGCATCGCCCACAGCGGTGACACGACAAATGCCGTGGCCTTCCATCACCTTCGTACCGCGTAGCACGTGGTTAGAAGGGAAGGTGGCTTCTTCGTCGAATTCCCCAGCAACGGTGGTTTTGCGACAGAGAGGTTCACCGGTGAGTGTGCTTTCATCCACGCTTAGATGTGTGGACTCAAGGAGTTCTGCATCGGCAGGGATGTCTTCTCCAGTGCCCAACATCACAATGTCGCCCACCACGATGTCAGATTTGGGAACTTCTGTGGTGTTGCCTTCGCGAATCACGCGCACAGGTTCTTCGTCATTCACTTGATTGAGTATCTTAAACTCTTTATCGGCTTGTTGTTCAAAATAGAAAGCGAGACCAGTGGCCAAGAAAACAGCCACAAAGATGCCAATGGGTTCAAAGAAGGTGGAGGCTTCGTGGTGGAGCGCAAAGAACTCGTATGCGGCAATTCCTAGTGAGCAAGCACCAGCCAAGAGGAGAATGATGATGATGGGATCTTTGAATTTTTCAATAAAGAGTTTCCAAAGTGGAGTGCGCTTGGGAGGAGTTAAGACGTTGGCACCGTATTTGTTGCGGCTTTCTTCTACTTCTTGAGGAGAAAGTCCTGTGTAATGTTGCTGCTTTGACATTAGACGTTAGCGTTTAGATGATAGAACCACACCGTTGGGTGAAAGGAGAGGTGGGATGACCGATTGGAGTTCAATTAGTGCAAGGCATCGTTGACTTTGTTGGCGAGTTCTTCGATGGGGAAATCGCGACCAATGATGTGGCCATCGGCATTGATGAGAATGTTGCCCGAAGGATAGCGCAGACCCAAAGTTTGGACAAGAGGGTTGGAGAGCATATGCTTGAGATAAACCACAGATTGGAGGGAATCGTTCTTCGCACGTTCTTGCGCTTTCTCCAGCGATTCGTCGAGGGCAAAGTTGATGATGCGCAGACGTTCGCCACGTGCGGCTTTGAGTTTGCGCAACTGCTGACGAAGATAGTAGTTGTTGCTGTCCCAGTTGGCAGAAAAGGTGAGTAGCGTGGGCTTTCCTTTGAAGTCTGCCGAGTTGATGACTTGTTTGTTGAGCGTGCTGGCCGTGAAATGTGGCAACTTTGCTCCAATGGCAGTGCGGAGTTGTGGGCGCAATCTAGCGTCAATGGCCGTCAGTTGTTGGTTGGTGGGCTGTTGTTTGCGGAGGAGATTGAGGAGTTCAAGCGTAGGTTGTTCGTTGCGCTGGGCTACTCTGTCGAAATAGTGATAGAACAAGGCTACGGAAGTCAAAGATTGAGGGTGAGAACGAATGTAAGTGGCGGCGCGCATTTGTGCATCTTTCTCGTTGAGTTTAAGCACGGAAAAGCAAATTCCGAAAACTGCTTGTTGTCGTCTGTGCCTGTGACTTGCATCTCCTTGAGACGATTGGCATCGCCAGCAAGTTTCACCTCTTTGCCTGGTTCGGCAATGAGTGTGGTGAAAGAGTTGTTGGGATAGACCAAAGTGAGGAGGAGAGGTTGCGTGGTGGGTCGATCGTAAGAGAAACTTCCGCGGTTGACATAGATGCTGTCGAGACTACCTTGGTCGCCTTCCACAGCATCGGCCGCGTAGATGAGGAGTGCGGCTTGGTCAAGGCCTTCAATCTTGCCTGATATGCGTGCCGTTTTCTTGTCGGGTCCGCAACTGGTGAGGACAAGCAAAGCCAAACAGAGAGAGAGTAAGGAGAATTTCATCTTCAAATGGGTGTGAAAGGCTGGAGAGGGTGAGACTGTGTGGAGAGGGTTACAGAAAGCCACAGGAACGCAGAATGAGCTGCGTTCCTGTGTTTTTTGTAGTTGCGTTGAACTTAGCGATTGAATGCAGCGAAGACAGTTTTGAGAGCGAGATCTTTGCTAGCGAGGTCGCGAAGATTAGCATTTTTGGCAATAGCAGCACGCAAAGCTTGTGCGCCTTCTTCCACTTGACCGGTGCGTGCAGCAAGCACAGCCTTGAGGTAGTCTGTGATGGCGTCAGCGTTGTTCACAGCAGCGAGCGTTTGTGCAGCACCCACATAGTCCTTGTTGAGGATTTGCGCAAGTGCAGCACTGTTGGTGTTGATGCCCTTGAGGTTTTGTGCAGCTTGAGCGTAGTTGCCGCGTGCAATTTGGAGATTACCGAGCACCTCGTTGTAGTTGCCAGCGGTGAGTGCTTTGCCGAGGAGAGCTTCTGCGCCGTTGATGTTGCCTTTTTCGAGCGCAATGAGTGCACCGTTGGCATAAGCTTCGGGCAAACCTTCAGCGTGGGTGAGTGCATTTTCAGCGTCAGAGAGGTTGCCAGCAGCATAGGCCAGTTGTGCAAGACCGTTGTAAGCGCGTTTGTCTTGAGGGTAGAGTTCGGTGGCCTTGTTGAAGATAGCCTTGCGTTCAGCAGCATCGTTGGTGAGTGTGGCAGCGTAGAGGAGTTCTTCAACGGTCAATTTAGAAGCATCAGCCGCATATTGTGCGCGGATTTCTTCATCGCTGCGACCAATCACGCGATAGTTCACGGTGAGGCGAGCGCGACGGAGTTCGGGAAGCACCTCGTTGGCCAATTCGCGGAAAGCCACAGAGAGGTTTTTGATTTGTTGTTCGCGTTCTTCTGGGTCTTTATACATAGAGAGCACTCGAAGAATCACCTCTTTGTCTTGAATGTTGCTAGCAGCAACGAGTTCTTGGAAGCCATCCCAGTCTTCAGCCGTGTATTTGGCGTCAACATTGGTGTTGAGTTTCGTCTTTTTGAGTTGTCCGTTCACATATTGTTGTGCCGAACCTTTACGATTTTCAGCGAGTCCAGTGTTGAATTTGAGCGTACCATCGGGTGAAGCATAAGCCGACACTTCTACATTGTCGAGCGCAAGTCCCTTTTGGTCGGCCTTGATGTCGCGAAGAACCTTGATGAAGTCTTTGACAGAGGTAGTCTTGAGTTCGCTAGTGCGCACTTTGGCTTGGCTAATCAAGTATTTGATTTGTGCATTTTGTTGGCGTGAGATTTCGCGTTGGAAACCATCGGCAGCAGTAGCCGTGTTGGCAGAAGCGAGGGTGAGATAAACGAGTTGTGAGGTGGCAATCACACCGTCAGCCACTTTCACAGCAGGGATGGTAACCACCTTTTTGCCCACGCGAGCGTCAAAGGTGAGGTAGAGTTCGCTGGAAGCCATAGCAGGACTATAAGGGAAAGATGCCTTCAACACATAGTTTCCCCCCGAGTTTGTAGCTTACAGTTTGATCGTTGCCGACAACTTTCTCGCCTTGGAAAGTGGCAGGTTGTCCCACGGCTTTGCCACCGGCGTAGCGCAATTCGGGAATGACGGTGACCACCGCCTTTTTCTTCATATATTTTTGTGGGAATCGGCCGTTGATGGTAGTAGGCACATCGTTGCCCACGGTTTCAAGGGGTGAAGGAGTCACGGTGAAGTTGTCGGCAGAGAGTGCGTCCAACTTGCTGTTGCAGGAGGTGAAAGCCACCAATGCAAGGCCTGCAGCAGAGAGGTAGAGTGATGTTTTCATATTATGTAAAGAGTTGTTAGTGCGATGTTATATATAATGTATCAGAATGATTATCCTTTCCAAGCTTTAGGAAGTTTTCCCCCGAGTAAGCAATAGAGTCCAATGGCCATAAAGGGTAGGGAGAGCAATTGTCCTTGGTTGAGGTGAATGACGGCTTGCATATGTTGTTCCCAAGGTTCTTGTACCTCTTTGAAGTATTCCACAAATAGTCGGAAGGTGAAGATGCTGGTGAGGCAGAATCCGAAGAAGTAGCCCGTTCCCACTTTGTTAGGCCATTTGCGATAGAGCCAGAGTGTGACAAGGAAGAAGATGAAATAGGCAATAGCTTCGTAGAGTTGTCCAGGGTGTCGGGGGAAGTCTTCTCCGAGTTTTTCAAAGATGAAGCCCCAAGTGCCGTCAGTCTTCTTACCCACAATTTCGGAGTTCATGAGGTTGCCCAATCTTATGCAACACGCTGTGATGGGTGTGGCAATGGCGATGTTGTCGACCACTCTGAGAAGGGGTACTTTGGTTTTGCGCACATAGAGCCATAGGGCTATCATGAGTCCTGCCGTTCCTCCGTGTGAGGCTAGGCCAGCAAATCCGGTGAAGTGCCAGTGTCCCAAGCCGTCTTGTCGCATAGGGAGGAAAATCTCTAGGGGATGTTGCAAGAAATAGTGTGGTTCATAGAGCAAACAGTGTCCGAGTCTTGCTCCCAGGAGGATGCCGAGGAAGCAATAGAAGAAGAGGGGGTCGAACTTCTCTTGTGAAAGTTTGTTGGCGATAGAGTCGCAACACAATATAATAGGCTGCGGCAAGGCCAATAGTCCAAAACAGGGAATACCATCGCAAAGCAATGGGGCCGAGTTGTAGGGCTATTTGATCGGGATTCCAGTGGACTAGCATATTAGACGTTAGAGATTAGACGTTAGACGTTAGGGGTCACAGACCCTTTTATGCTCGCCACGACAAGCGTGGCTCGGAGCAGTTGTGAAATAAAAGTTAGAGAAAATAACTAGAAAGACTAGAGAGCCTAGAACTCCTAGAATTTCTAGAAAACCTAGAACATCTAGACATTAAAGAGGAAGTGCATAATGTCGCCATCTTGCACCACATATTCTTTGCCTTCAACGTGGAGCAAACCAGCTTCGCGCACGGCAGCTTCACTGCCATATTTGATGAAGTCCTCATATTTAATCACTTGCGCGCGAATGAAGCCCTTTTCAAAGTCGGTGTGGATGACACCCGCGCATTGAGGAGCCTTCCAACCGCGTTTGTAAGTCCAAGCACGCACCTCGATTTCGCCAGCAGTGATGTAAGTTTCGAGGTCAAGCATCTTGTAAGCCGCCTTGATGAGACGATTCACACCACTTTCTTCCAGACCCACATCTTTGAGAAACTCCTGACGTTCCTCATACGTTTCGAGTTCGGCAATGTCAGCTTCCGTTTGAGCCGCCACTACGAGGATTTCTGCGCCCTCGTCTTTCACCACTTCGCGCACACGTTCCACATATTCGTTGCCCGTGGCCGCAGAGTTTCGTCCACGTTGCACACATAAAGCACAGGTTTGGAGGTGAGCAAGAAGAGATTGCGCGCAGCCATTTGTTCGTCTTTCGTGTCAAACTCCACGCTACGTGCATTTTTGCCCTCGAGCAGAGCTTCTTTAATGGCAGAAAGCACTTGGTATTCCACCTTTGCGTTTTTGTCGCTTCCCACCTGAGCAATTTTTTCGACACGTTTGATACGGTTCTCCACCGTTTCCAAATCCTTCAGTTGGAGTTCGGTGTCAATGATTTCTTTGTCGCGCACAGGGTCAACGCTACCGTCCACGTGCACCACATTGCCATCATCGAAGCAGCGCAACACGTGAATGATGGCATCAGTTTCGCGAATGTTGCCCAAGAATTGGTTGCCCAGTCCTTCGCCTTTGGAAGCACCTTTCACCAAGCCAGCGATGTCCACAATCTCCACCGTGGTGGGAATGATTTTAGTGGTTTTCACCAGTTCAGCCAGTTTCGCCAAACGTTCATCGGGTACAGTGATGACGCCCACGTTGGGTTCGATGGTGCAAAAAGGGAAGTTAGCACTTTGTGCTTTGGCATTGCTCAAGCAATTAAAAAGAGTAGACTTGCCCACGTTGGGAAGTCCTACGATGCCGCATTGTAAACTCATTAGTTGTAATTCTTTATTTGGGGACAAAGATACGATTAAATTCTGAATAATTGCTCGGTTGCTCGATTATTCCGTAGAATAGAACCCAAATCGGTTATTAGATCCTGAGCAGATTTCATTAGATTGTTGAGCAGATGGTTGGTGGTGAGTTCGAAGGCGTAGCGGGCTACGTCGAGAACAAACGAGCAACAAGATGCCAACAAGAAAATGAAAGATGACAGGAAGTTATCTTCTCCATAACGAACTGTACTATAACGGTCTAATGACCGATTTGGGTTGAAGAGACAATGCGGAGAAAGTTCACGAAAAAAACGTGAGAGACAATTCAAGAAGTCTCTCACGTTTCTGTTTGACTCTCCTCGTTTAGGGGGAAATCCCCTCATTTTTGGAGAACTGTCGTTTATCTCTCAAGAAAATGTCCCTTGTTTTTGGAGATATGTCTGTTATTTTCGGAAAAAAGTCCCTTGTTTTTGAGAAAGTCCCACGTTTTGAAAATCCTTCTCCTCCTTTCTCTTGTCCTTTCTCTAGGATGCAGTGGAGGGGGAGTCTTCGTTGTTGTTAGATTTGGTGACTTTCCACCATTCTCACCACGCGTTCCGTGAAGCGGTCATCGCCTTCGGGATCATAGTGTTTGTTGAGGTTGAGGCCAAAGATAAAGGAAAAACCTTGCCATATATTCGCTCGCATAGAACCGATGAAAGCTTTGGCAATTTGGTATCCCGTTTGATTGCATTCTCGGTCGATAAGTTTCACCAGAAGACGTCCTTGCGAGCGCGTGAGTCGTTCGATGACAGGTTTGTATTCCTTCTGCAAACCCGATTCCACGCGGTCGATGTGCGCCTGTCGTTCTTCTTTGGGGAGCGTTTGAATGAAATCGTAAGTTTCGGTGATGATGATTCTCACGGTTTTGGCATAGGGCAAAAGGAGTTTGATGTTGGCCACGAGTCTATTGTATCGCTCTTCTTCTTGTGGCGATTTAAACACCATAGGTGGATATTTGTAGATGGCCGGCATGATGATGTGTGGAATGCTGTCCCCTTTGTAGAAAGCCTTTCCCACTTCCACGTCCATAGGGATGGCTGCATTCATTTTGCTGGTATCTTTGGGCATTTCGGGCACATCTTTTGGCACATCTTGGGCATAAACAGATACAGTGGTGAAGAGTGTGCAACAAAAGAGGATGATGCGTAGCAGTCTATTCATAAATGACGATAACGATATTTTTGGCGAAAGTACGAACTTCCTCGTGGATTTGGAAGGGAGTAATGATAAATAACGTAAAAGTGCGGTGGTTTGCGATGAAAAAGTAAGCCCTTTGCTCAAAAATGTTGCTTTTTTGCTCTAAAACTGTTTATTGGATATGGCAAAAATAAAGTATTACACGGTAAAGCGTGACAAAAAGCAAGAAAATGTCGCAGAAAGCAACAAAAATGCGTGTTTGGCTTTGTGGATTAGTGAGATTATCTTATATTTGCAATGTCACCCCCTCATCGCATCGGTGAGTTTGAGTGTAGTGTCGGATTGAGATGACACCAAACTTAAGTTGGCGGTGATTTTCCAGCAAAGGCTGTTTTCAGGATGGCCACATTGCTTCTCGATGTTCCACGGAGTGAGTGGCATTGAGATGGGCATTTCTAGTGTGTCACCTGGCAAATCACGATGCACGACATAACAAGCCATAGCCTTTCCCCTCTTGTATTGGAAAAACGGGACAGCGCGTTAGGCACCACTCAGCAAAATAACAAAAAACTATTTTATATCATTCATCCAATTTAAGCATAATGAGGTTAGTATTGATTCCACTAAGCACCCTGCTGGCAGGCGCGAGCTTGACGGCAAGCGCGGCACAAGCCTTGCCCCCGATGCCCATAGCACAGACTGCGCAGCAAAAAGACCAAACGGGAAAAGTCATCAAAGGTCGCGTCATTGATGGCAACGGCGAGCCCCTCGTTGGTGCAACCATCAAACTTAAAGGTGGCAACGGTGTGTATTTCACCGACCACAATGGTGATTTTGAAATTATCACGAAGAAAAATCGCGAAGAAGTCACTGTGACATATATTGGTCACGTGACGCAAACGCTCTTTGTGTTCCCTGGTAACGAAACAACGATTCCTCTTGCTGCCGACAACACTTCGCTCAGTGAAGTGGTGGTGACGGGTTTTGTGAACAAATCAAAGGTGAGCTTCACCGGTTCTCAAACCACGGTGCAAAAAGAACAACTGCTCTCTATGGGTACGAAAAACGTGTTAGAGAGTTTGCAGAGCTTTGTGCCAGGCCTTGTGATTGCAGAAAACAACTTGGCTGGTTCTAACCCCAATAAGCGTCCAGACCTCAACATCCGTGGTCGTGCCACTTTTGATGGTTCTGCCAATATGCCCCTCTTTGTCGTTGATGGCACAGAGGTGAGTGCAGACTATGTGTATGATATGGATATGAATGACATCGAGTCGGTGACTGTGCTCAAAGACGCTTCCGCATCCGCACTCTATGGTTCGAAGGCTTCCGCTGGTGTCATTGTCATCACCACCAAAACGATGAAGCCAGGTCGTTTGCGTTTGAATTATAGTGGCACCTATCGTTTGTCTACTCCCGATTTGACAGACTATCGTATGCTCAATGCCACTCAGAAATTAGAATTTGAGCGTTTGGCTGGCCTTTACACTGACAAAACCGACCTTGAACGTCAATATCGCCTTGATACAGAATACAACCGCCTGGCGCAAATCGTGCGCAGTGGAGTCAACACCGACTGGTTGTCAAAACCCTTGCGCAACGGATTTTCTCAAAACCACAGCTTAAGCATTGACGGCGGTGACGACTATGCACGCTACAACCTTGGCTTACGCTACTCCACCGACGACGGTGTGATGATTGGGTCTAAGCGCGATCGTTTGTCGCTCTTCTTCAAGTTCTCTTACAACAAGCCTGGCGCATTCTCTGTCAACAACTCCACCACTTTGATGTCGGTTGATTCGGAAGAATCTCCTTATGGGTCTTTCTCCGACTACGTGATGCAAAATCCCTACGAACAGCCTTATGCTGCCGATGGTTCGCTCCATAAAAAATTGTCGAATCTTGAAGAAAACCCCTTGTATGAGGCACAAGCAGGCAATTTCAACAAGTCTGAAAATCTCAACATCCTCAACACCACCACTCTGCAAGTGTGGTTCTCCGACGCCTTCCGTCTCAATGGTGATTTCTCTTTCACCAAAGATATGTCCACGAGCAACAACTTCAAGTCTCCGCTTGCTCTCAGCGAGTTGAATAAAACAGACGTCTCTCAGCGTGGGCAATTGACCGAAAGCCACACAAGTCTAGTGCGCTATGCTGGTAAGTTGATGTTGTCTTATAATAAGAATTTGTTTGGCAAACTCTTCACGAGTGCTACGGCAGGTTCAACTATCGAAGCCAACAATGGCGACAACACCTCCTATTCTTCAGTGGGCTACTATTCAGCCAACCTCTCACACCCTGCTTTTGCAGCAGGCTATGTTAATGGTAAGCCAGGCGGTTCCGACAACATCTACCGCACAGTGGGCTTCTTTGCCAACCTCAACTCCATTTGGGACAACAAGTATTTCCTCGATTTCATTTATCGCTACGAAGGATCTTCAAAGTTTGGTAAGAATACCCGCTTCGCACCATTCTGGAGTGTGGGTTCAGGTTGGAACATTCACAACGAATCTTTCCTCAAAGGCAAAGGCATAGAGTTGCTCAAACTGCGCGCCAGTGTAGGTTATTTGGGTAACATCTCTTTTGAACCCTATCAAGCCATCACTTCCTACAACTATGCAGCGGGTAACAACTATGTGAAAGGCATTGGTGCAATTCCTAAGACCATCGGTAATCCCGACTTGCGTTGGGAACGTACGCTCACTTCCAACGTTGGTATTGACCTCACGATGTTCAAGGGCCGTTGGGATTTGACCTTCGATGCTTATATCAAGAATACCGACGATTTGCTCGTCAATGTGACAAAAGCTCCTTCTGTGGGTGTGGCTTCAGCGCGTGAAAACTTAGGTGCTATTGAAAACCGCGGTGTGGAACTCCGCACGCGTGTTGTGCCCATCAGCACCAAGCAATTACAATGGTCTATCTCGGCTACTTATGCCTACAACAAGAGTAAGATTAAGCAAATCAGTAACGCACTGATGAGCAAGAATGAGGAAAACCGCAACGCAACGGGTAAGGCTCCCCTTCCCATCTATGAAGAAGGCGGTTCACTCACAGCCGTTAAGGTGGTGCCTTCTGCGGGTATCGACCCAGCAACAGGACGCGAAGTCTACATCAAGCGCGATGGTTCTTACACTTTCGACTATGATGCTCGCGACAAAGTGACCTTCGGCGACGAATCACCTCTCGGACAAGGTAGTTTGAGTTCTTATCTCACCTACAACAGTGGTCGGCTTCAGCCTCCTTTGGTTATTCCTTTGGTGGTGTGGTCTACAACCAAACTCTTGTGACTCGTGTGGAAGGTGCCAATCCAAAGCAGAATGCCGATGAACGAGTGTTCAACGACCGTTGGAAAAAGCCTGGCGACTATGCTAGATATCGCAACATCGCCGACTATTCAACGCCCCAACAAACTAGTCGTTTCGTTCAAGTGAACAATTATCTCACGCTCCAATCTCTGTCAGTGGCTTATGAATTTACCCCTTGGCAGATTCGCAAACTCGGTTTGACGCGTATGCGTTTAGAATTGCTCACCAACGATCTCTTCTATCTCTCTTCTATCAAGCGTGAACGCGGACTCGACTATCCCTATGCACGCAGTGTAGAAATGTCAGTGAGATTCTCGTTCTAACCCTTTGCCCCATTACTGCAATGAAGAAATCAATCCTCAACTCAATATGTGTGGCAGCCTTCGCGCTGTCGGCTGCATCTTGCAACGACTTCTTGGATGTGCAGCCCAAAGGCACACTCACTGAAGATGTTCAGTTCAAGCCCACTCAAGGCTATTACGATGCGATGTATGGTGTGTATAGCAAAATGGCTAGCACCGACCTCTATGGCGGAAATCTGTCTTATGGTTTGTCGATAAACTTGGACAACTTTTTGGCAAACTCAATACGAATGAAACAGACACCGAAATTCTGAAATACGATTATCAGAATAGCAAGGTGCGCGCCATCATTGACAACATTTGGAAATCGCAATATGAAGGCATCTCTTATGTCAACAACGTCATCAAGAACGTAGAATCTACGTCTTTGCGCGATAAGAACCTACAATTGGTGCGTGGTGAAGCTTACGGCCTTCGTGCTTTCCTCCATTTTGACCTCGTGCGTTTGTTCTGCCCTGACTATCGCACCAATCCTAACGCTGAATATGGCGTGCCTTATGCCGAATCTTTCAATTTGGCCAACAAGAATGTCTATACCCTCAAGGGCACTTATGAGCGTATTCTTCAAGACCTCAACACCGCTGAAAGCCTTTTGGCCAACGACACAGTGGTTGCTCCCATTGTGGAAGTGGGCAGTGACTACGACAACGGTCGTGCTCGCCAATTCAATCTCTATGCCGTCTATGCCACTAAGGCACGCGTGTATTACACTATGGGCAACAATGAGAAGGCAGCAGAGTATGCTAAGAAGGTGATTGATGCCAAACAGAATTTCTCGCTCACTGAGTCGCGCGACTTTGACAAAGTGCGCAGATTCCCTGCCGACAGAGAAATGATTTTTGGACTCAATAATCGCACACTGTCTCAAAGCGTCTACAACACCTTCGTGGGACTCACTCAAAGAAGTGGTAACTTCACCGAAGGCCGTAGAGATGTTGAGAAACTCTATGAAACAAAAACCTTCACTTCGAGCAATGTCGATGTGCGCTATTCAGCATTCTATCGTATGGAAGTGGGTGCTTCCATCTTCTTGCGATTCGTGGCCAACGAAAGCGAATCGCGCAGCAGTGCTCTTCAAGGTTTGACTTTGGTGCGTTTGCCTGAGATGTACTACATCCTTGCAGAGTCATTGTATGACACCGACCCCAAGGCTGCCAAGGCTGCGCTCGACGAAGTGAGAAAGAGTCGCGGACTCCAACCTAGCGACGATGCTAAGTTCCTCACCAAAGATGCTTTCTTGCAAGAAATGCTCAACGAACGTATGCGTGAGATGCCCGGCGAAGGTCAAGTGTTCTATGCAATCAAGCACTACAACAAACCCTTCAAAGCACTCGACGGAAGAACGACCATCGAACCCTCTCCCGCACGTTTTGTGTTGCCTCGTCCCGATCGCGAATTAGAATTCGGTAACAAGCAACAATAATTGGTCTCTTTCCCTTGTCATTTCCTGACCTAGTGTCGTCCACTAGCCTATTTGTCTGAGTAGTGACGCACTAGTTCAAAGAAAATGCCAACCATAGCCCAACAGAGTAGGGCACACGCCCTCTCTGGCAGTTATAGTCGCCCAACCAGTTGATAAAAACATATCAAGATGAAGCACTTTTTTCATATATTACTCTTGCCTTTGCTTGTTGCGTTAGGCTCGTGCAACAGCATCGTTTACGATGAAGAGTATAGCAAAGATGGGTTCTATCACGCCCAAAATGCAGTATATTTTCACTATCCCGAAGCTCAAGACACGGTGAGATTCTATTCTTTTGGTGCACTTCCCGTAGATAGCCAAAAATATGTGATGAACATCCCCGTGCGCATAGCCGGTGTTCCTCAAAAACACGCGCAAAAGTTCAAGTTGGTGGTGGACACCGCTTCTACTATGAAAGCCGATGTACACTACAAAGCCCTGAACTTAGAACCAGTGATACCCGTGGACTCTGTGGATGCCGTGATTCCTGTGACCTTGTTGCGCAATGCTTTGTCGCCCGACAAAGACACCCTCAAGTTGATTCTCCGTTTGGAAGCTACTTCCGATTTGGCATTGAAATATCCCAAATCCAACAAGGTGGAGATTCAAGTAACCAATGTGCTGACCCCTCCGCCTTATTGGATCTACTTCGAAAGCTATTTCGTCCGTTTGAGCGTCGCAAATATCTTATGATGTTGGCCAACTATCACTCCAACGAAACAGAGTTTTGGGAGTCAATGTCACGCGATGGAAACCAATTCTTTTTGAACTTTATGAAAGTGTATCGCGCTTTGAAAGCCGATCCCACTTACGACCAATCCCTCCTTCCTGCTAATCCCTACAACCCCTACAAATAAAACTTATGAAAAGATTTAATCAACTATGCCTCTTCTCGCTAGCGGCTACTAGTATGCTGGGGGTCATTTCTTGTATCTCTGACGATTCAGTGGGTGCGGTCAATCAGTTGTCTTATCTCACGGCAGACAAAAGTGTTGCCGATGAATATAAAGCCGACCGCTGGGACACTCTGCGCATAGCAGCCCCAAAGGTGACCCAAACTCACGTAGACAAACCTCTCAGCTATCGTTGGGAAATCAATGGTAAAGTGGTGTCTACGGAAAAAGACTTGGCTTATGAGTGCAAGGACTACACGAAAGATAAGAACAATCCTTTCCTTTGCCGATTGACAATAAGCAACGAAGACGGCAGCTATTACAAGAATTTCAAGTTGCACGTGCAATATCGTTATCGTACTGGCGTTTATGTTTTAGCCGAAGACAATGGTAAGACCATCGTGAGCTACATTCGTCCTGACGGTGAAAAGCCACTGGTGGAACGCGACCTTCTTGCTAAAAACAATGCTGAGACCACTTTCAACGGAAAGCCCACAGCAGCCACCATCATTGACTATTACGGCAAAAATGACCTCTTCTTTGCTGCAGGTTCTCCCAGTCAAATTTATCGTTTAGATGGCAACACGATGCAACTTGTGGCTACAACTGAAGCAGCAGGCAACGTTTCAATGCTTTATTCCAACAAAATCGGTGGCTTGAATAACGAGCAAGTGGGTGGTAAACTTTCTGTAATTGAAGATGGAGATGTGTCAGACATCAGAACAGGCGATCTTTCACTGGTAATCACCAGCAACACCTCTCGCGATGTTGTCAAAGTTTTGCCTAAATTCCAATTTGCTCCGGCTGTGTTGTCGTATGCAGACACTGGTATTGACAACTATACAGGGCTTATTTCTACGATAACAACCACGGCTTTGTGCTTTATGCAACTGATGCCAAGGTTTCCGAGAAAGAAAAGCTCCAAAAGACAAAGCTCATCTTCAACGAACAATTCAAGGGGCTTAAATATGTTGGTATGGTGCCTGTCAATAAAAACCACGATGTGGCATTTTTCTTGCACGATGACGCAACCAACAAATTCTATCACGTGTGGCTCTATCCTGGAAGTTTCAGCACTGTGAAACGTCAGAACTCTGATCCTGAACTCAAGCAAGCTAAGATTGAAATTCCTGCATCGGCTGGTGTGACGGTCAAGAGCAAGTTTGTGGCAGCTCAAGCCACCAATCTCATTTATTACTCTAATGACAACAAAATCTATGCGTATAGCGTTTTGTCAAAGGGTAATTTCCCCACCACTCCCGACTTCACTTGCCCCGAAGGCGAAGAGATTGTGGCTATGGTGTTGAATGCTGACGAAAGCGAACTCATTGTCGCTACCAACTCCACGGCTTCTCAACAAGGAAGTGTCTATGCCTTGAATTTGCACGACAAGAAATTAAGTTGGAGCTATAAGAATGTCACTGGAAAGTCGTTTCTTTGATGTTCCGCAAATAAGCAGAGCTAGTGTGTTTTACCGTGCTTCGCCTAGAAAGGGAGTAAGCGTAGTCCCATTTTCCGCGAAGGACAGAAACCGCCAGCACAAGCTGACTATTCTCGCAATCTCACCTCATCAAGAAAGTTGCTCCGTGCAACCTTCTTGGCGAGGGAGAGTTTTTGCGTTAATGGTTGTCTTCTCAACAACGAGAATTACCATTACGGTCTAATGCCCGATTTTGGTTAAAGACAGATATAATTCTTACTCACTAAACAAGACCTATTCAAACGATGAAGAAAAACTTCATTCCCCTCTTCTTCGGTGCAGCGATGGCTGTGTTAGGTGCTTTCCAATCGCAGACGGCAATGGCCGACAAAAAGAAACCTGCAGCGGACAGCACGGCAGTGACCACAGCCACTTCCAAAACTCCCGAAGCCCACAAGCCTTCTAAAAAAGAGAAGAAGCAAAGCAAATATGCCAAGTTCTTTGAAAACAAAAAATACGATGCGGCAAAGGGCAAGTTTATTTCCTTGTACAAAACCGATGGTAAGGTATATTTCGAACTTCCTTTGAAGTATCTCGGTCGAGAAATGCTCTTAGGAGCTACCATTTCTTCTGTGTCCGACCCCACTTATCTCAGTGTGGGACTCAAAAACAGTACCCCCCTCTATCTCCGTTTTGAGCAACAAGACAGTAGTATTGTGGCAAAAGTCCCCAACACCAACTATTTCAAATACGGACTCAACGAGCGCGAGAAGAATGTGCTCGCCCTCAACTATCGCGATCCCGCCTTCCAATCATTCAGAATTGAGTGCTACACCCCCGACAGTAGTGCAGTGCTCATCGACGCTACCTCTTTGGTGGGACGTGCCAACCCCTTGCTCAATGTGGTGCCTGCCAAGTCGGGCAACTTCACTCTCCGTGCTACCCCCACTTCTGAACTCACCTTCGTCAAGCAACTCAAAGCTTTTGACAACAACGTGAGTGTGAAGGTGGAACTCAATTATAAGTTGAGCGCATCAATCATGAATGTTTTCTACCTTATGAAAGATGCCCCCACTACGGTAGATGTCACTTATTCGCTCCTCCTCTTGCCCGAACACAAAATGACACCGCGTATTGCCGATGCACGTGTGGGCATATTCTCCTCGCCTAAGTTTGACATCAATGGCAATGACGACCACGTGAGAAGTATGTATCTGGCACATCGTTGGCGCTTGGTGCCTAAGGACAGAACGGCTTACCTCAATGGCAAACTCACTGAACCTGTACAACCCATTGTTTATTATCTCGATTCTACCTTCCCCGAGGCTTGGAAACCCGCTTTGCGCGAAGGTGTGCTCCGTTGGAACAAGGCTTTCGAAAAGGCTGGATTCAAAAATGCCGTGCAAGTGCGCGACTTCCCCACCAACGATCCGACCTTTGACCCCGACAACTTGGCTTACTCTTGCATCAGATATGTGCCCAACACCGAAGAAAATGCCTATGGACCATCATGGGTAGACCCTTCTACGGGAGAAATCATCAACGCTTCTGTCATTGTTTATAACAATGTGGAAGATTTGCTCTACAAATGGCGCTTCGTGCAAACGGCTAACGTGGACAAAGCCGTGCGTGGTAATAAACTTCCTGCCGACTTGTTGCACCAATCTCTCTCCTATGTAGTTGGTCACGAAGTGGGACACACTCTCGGTCTTGAGCACAACATGGCTGCATCTGCTGCCTTCCCCACCGACTCTTTGCGCTCACGCACTTTCACGCAAAAGTATGGTACTACTCCCTCCATTATGGACTATGCGCGCTACAACTACATCGCGCAACCTGGAGATCGTGGTGTATCGCTTAGCCCTCCTGAACTTGGCGTCTATGATCAATATGCCATAGAGTGGAACTATCGCTATTTCCCACAATATGATGGCGATCTTGAGAAAGAAACCCAAGCGATTGAGGCTTGGACAGACCAAAAGGCCAAACAGCCTTATCTTCGTTTCATGCGTCAACAGATGCGCCAAATCGATCCCACCGTTGTGTCGGAAGATTTGGGCAATGATCCCATCAAGGCAGCGCAATATGGCATGAAGAACCTCGAAGGCATCCAACGCAATTTGGCGAAATGGGTGACCAACGACGATGATAGCCGCAAAAAGGCTGAACTCAATCTCGCCATTGCCCAACAATATCACCGCTATCTCAAAAACGTGATGAACCTCGTGGGAGGTACTGTGGTGAATGTGAGCAAGGAAAACTCTGGTATCCCCCGCTATCAAGTGTTGCCTAAGGCACGCCAACGTCAAGCTCTCCTTTGGGCGCTCAACGAGGCAAAAACCTTTACTCGCCATGCTGATCGCGTTGCCGAACGCAAAGAATATATGAGCATCAGTTACTATGACCAACTGATGGAATTCATCATCAAAGACTTGTTCGATCTCCGTGCACGCGTCATTATGGCCGAACATCTCGACAGCAAAAGCTACACGCTCCGCGAATACTTCGATGATGTCTATCAAAATGTCTTTGCTTCCACGCTCGCAGGACGCACTCCCACACACGCAGAGCAGTTGATGGAACAAACATTCCTCAACCAAGCCACCAACGTGGTTACAGGCGGTGTGGAGAAAGCCATTCCTTCTTTCCCTGCTGCTATCCGCAGTTACGACAATGATGCTGCTGGCACTTATCTCTCCGTCATCGAACGCTTAGGTTATGCGCCTGCCGACCTCAAAGCGCAACTCCTCAATGCTCCAGTGGCAGTAGACGGTGAGCAAGATGCACAATTTGGCAATCCTGCAGCCAATGTTTACCCCACCTTCAGCGTAAACTTGCTCGATAAGTCAGACATCTACTATCAAGTGGCCATCACCAAATTGCACCCCATCGTGCAACGCCGTGTTGCTACCGCCACTTCTCCCACCATCAAAGCTCACTATCAGCTCCTCCTTGTCAAAATTGAAAAGGCTCTCGGACTGAAGAAATAGAAGATCTTATGAAGAAAATCCTATATGGAACGCTTTTACTCTCCCTCGCGCTGGTGACTACTGCACCAGCCGAGGCGGGTATCTTCAGTTTTCTCCATAAAAAGAAAACGGAGAAGAAAGCTCCCCCCAAGAAAACGGCTTATGAGAAGCTGCTCACCGACAATCTCATTCAAACGGCTTCTGGTCCTTTGATGAAACTCCACAAGTCGGACGGTAAACTCTATTTGGAACTCCCTAAAAAGACGCTCGGCAGAGATTTCTTGCTCGGTGTCACCCTTTCCTCCATCTCTAACCCTGGACTAGGCAACGTGGGATTCCGCAACAGCAATCCTGTGCATTTCCGCTTTGTGCAGAAAGACAGTGTGGTGGTGATGGACATTGTCAACACTGAGTTGCTCACCACATCCGCTCCCACGAAGGAAATGGCTGCAAGCATCTCAAAAACTACACGAACCTCAGTTTCCTTAGTTTCCCCATCAAGGCGTGGAGCAAAGACAGTGCGAATGTGGTGGTAGATGCCAGTTCGTTCTTCCTCAACGACAACCGATTTTTCCCCATCATTGATGGAGAGAATGCTGGAGTTGAAGTTCAGGAAGAGCAACGCTCAGAACTGACTCACATCAAAACGCTCAAGAGTTTCAAAAACAATGTGAGCATCTTGGTGGAACGTAGCTACAAAGCCACTCTCTCGGCAGGTCCCGGTTCGCGCACGCTCACCAACTATCCCATCACGGCTGGAGTGAACATCACTATGTTGGCACTTCCCGAAAAACCTATGACTCCTCGTCTTTCCGACACACGCATTGGACTATTCCTTACCTCCAAAAATGTGTTGCATGATGGTCGCATCGAACCCGCTTCGTTCGTTCGTCGTTGGCGCGTTGAACCCAAAGATGAGGCCGCTTTTGCTGCCGGACAGTTGGTAGAACCCAAGAAGCACATTGTTTACTACGTGGATCCTGCCTTCCCTCCCGTTTGGCGCAAAGCCATCGACGTAGGAGTGTTGCGCTGGAACGCCGCTTTTGAAAAGATAGGTTTCAAAGACGTGGTGCAAGTGCGTGATTATCCCACTGATGATCCTGAGTTCGACCCCGACAACCTCGAATATACTTGCATTCGTTTCGTGCCTAGTGGTGTGGAAAACGCCATGGGACCTTCATGGAGCGATCCACGCTCGGGAGAAATCATCAACGGTTCCACCTTCATCTATCGCGGTGTCAATAGCATCCTTGCCAACTGGCGTTTCATCCAAACGGCACAAATCGACAAGACGGTGCGCACCAAGAAGATGCCCGAAGCCGCTTTGCAGAAATCCCTTGAGTATGTGCTTGCCCACGAAATCGGACACACGCTCGGATTTATGCACAACATGGGGGCGTCCTTCTCCTACCCTGTTGACTCTTTGCGCTCCAAAACGTTCACTGATCAATACGGCACCACGCCTTCTATCATGGACTATGCACGCCATAACTATGTGGCGCAAGTGGGCGACCCTGTCACCAACCTCGATCCTCCTCCCATTGGTCTTTACGATTACTATGCTGTGGAGTGGGCTTACAAGTATTTCCCTGAATTGAAGGGAGATTTCGTGGCGGAAAACAAGGAGTTGCGCAAACTCATCGACCAACACGCGCACGATTTGCGCTATCGCTACGGACTCCAACAGTCTAATCCCATCCTCGACCCCTCGAGTCTTACGGAAGATTTGGGAGATGATCCTATCAAGGCTGGAGATTATGGTATGAAGAACCTACAGTTCATCATTTCGCATCTCACCGACTGGATTCAAGACGACGAAAGCAGTGAGCGCAAAGGCACACTCTATCGTGAAGCTCTCAGTCAAGCTTATCGCTATGTCAATAATGTTCATGTGAATGTGGCGGGCATCTATTTCCAACAAACCAGTGAAAGTTCTGGCATCCCTCGCTATCGTGTCGTGCCTCACGACAAACAGCGCGCTTCTGCCCTGTGGCTCTTGCGTCAAGCACGCGATTTCTCACAGCTCAGCAACCGTAAGTTGGAAGCTATCTTGCCCTATGCTGCCAATCGTCCTTTCGATTTGATGGTGTCTAACCTTCAGGCGATGGCGATCAATCAGACTTCGCGTCTTGCTCTTGGGGCTTATCTCGACAGCACGGCTTACACGCCAGCAGAATACTGCGAAGACGTATTCAACAACGTCTTTGAGAAAACATTGGCTGGAAAGGAGAACCTCACCGACCAAGAACTTCGTTTCCAATCGCTCTACATTAGATATATGGGCGGAAACGTAGAGGGTGCAGCTCGTCCCACAGCCATGCAAGTAGGGCTCACCAACAATGCTCAGAAAGCCTTTGAAGCCAGTTTGAAAGGCGGTCTAGACGCAGCTCCTCTCTCTCCCGAAGCCTTGCGTCATCAACTCCTTACCACCACTAGTGAGCTGCAAGATGCTAGCACCAAAGATGCTGCAAACCTCTGTGGCACTTGCCATCACGAGAATGTGTCTGCCCAAGTAGATTCCTCAACTTCGGTAAGGGTTATGGCGAACCCGCCGACCTCTGGGGTAATATGGTCAACCGTTCTTCCGTAGTGTTGTATGGCTATGCCCTCAAGACCCTCGAACTTTTGGAGAAATCGGTGAAGACTACGAAGAATCCAGAACTTCGTGCGCACTATCAAACCCTCCTCACACGTTTGAAGAAGAAGTTTGATGCTTAATCCCCAATCGGTCATTAGAACGTTATAATCCTCCTTACTTAATCACAACGGACACCTCTATCCTTTTCGATGGAGGTGTCCGTTTTGTTTGTTATGCTCTTATTCTTGTGGAATAAGTCTAGGGCAAATGGGAGGTCTAGGGCAAACAAGATGCAGATTTAGTGAATTGTATCTCTATGGTGTTCTGTTTTCGAGAAATAATCATCGCATTGTCGTAGCATCTGAAAACTCATTTGAAAGCCCATCTGAAAAAGACGTGACTGAATATCGCTGACGCCCTTGTTTTTATCTCAAATCGGTCATTAAGATTCCGAACAGATTTGGGATTATGCCCCCTTTCAGGGGTATATTTGACCATTAAGCCAGATAATGTTTGTTTTTCTTGGTGCTAAGGCGAGATTTTTGTATTTTTGAACACGCTAATTGATCATACTATGAACTGTTTTAATCATTTCCAAGAACCGGCGGTTGCACAATGCACCGATTGCGGAAAAGGGCTATGTCCCGAATGTGCAAGAAGGTATCAACCGATACTCTGTACACCTTGTTTTCAGAAGAGGAAACGCAGCGAGATTTGGCGAAGCATCTTCAGCCTATTATTTCTCATCGCCTTGTTTGTTATAGGTTTCAAGTGGAACTTCTTGAAGACCGAAGGCTTTGAGGATATGAGATGGTTGTCTGGATATATGCTGACAGCGATATGGTCGGGTTATCTCTTCGTGGAGAAGTTCATTCCCTATAAAATGATAGCAGGAACAACTGGACAGTGGTTATTTTACTATCTTATTAAACTGATTCTCTTTATCGTCATCGGAGTCTTCACGGCTCCTTTCACCTGCCTGTGGATTGTCTATAGAGTTATCAGGGCTTTTAGATAGAACCTGTGGAAACCTTTAACCCAAATCGGTCATTAGATTCTGAACAAATTTCATTAGATTGTTGAGCAGATGGTTGATTGTGAGTTCGAAGGCGTAGCGGGCTACGTCGAGAACGGATAACCAAGCGCATTCGCTCTGCACAATACGAGGCGTTGAAAGCCGTCAATAAGGAGATGATAACCCTTTATTGGGAAATCGGCAGGCGTATTACAGAACAGCAGACAACACTCGGATGGGGAAAATCTGTTGTGGAAAACCTTTCCAAAGATATTCAAAAGGAATTTCCGGGAATTAAAGGATTTGGAGTTTCTAATATGTGGGATATGGCACGGTTTTATGCTGAATATCAATCAAATGAAATTCTGCAACCATTGGTCGCAGAAATCAGTTGGTCAAAGCATATTGCCATTCTGACCAAATGTAAGGAGACTCAACAGAGACAATTCTACATCTTGGCAACTAAGAAATATGGATGGACAAAGGATGTGCTGATACACAAAATAGAATTGAAGACATATGAGAATTTCCCTCTCGGACAAAGCAATTTTGATACTACGCTAACTGAAAGTTCTACACAAAGTTCATCTGAAGAAGGACACAGAAAAAGGACGTGACTGAATAGTGGTCACGCCCCTTTTTTATTCAAATCGAACATTAGAGTCCGAACAGATTTGGGATTAATGAGGATGGATTGTGTGTAGAGCCCTAACAGATGGTTAGCAAAAAGTGACGGCTCATTTGATAAAAAACAAGCCGTCGTTTTGATGAAAACAAGCTGTTGTTTTTAGGGCTACTATGGGTTGCCTGAGAATGAAGAACTTAGGGAGTTTCTTCTAAGAGGGAAGGCGTGTTTTGTTCCTCTTCGCTAGAAGGAGCAACGTCGGGTTGCACATCAGGACGAATGTGCGGGGTGTCGAAGCCTTGCGTTAGGGCACGGCATACAGCGTCTTGGAAGTTTCGTCCTTCGGCAGTGGTGCGTACGCCTTGGTTGATGATGGCAAAACACAATCGGTGGCCATTGGCAGCCATAGCATAGCCCGTGAGAGAACTCACCCCTTCGAGAGTACCCGTCTTGGCACGCACATTGTCTTGGGCTGTGGTGCGGCGACACCGCGATTGTAAGGTGCCATCGCGCCCCATAATGGGGAGGGCTGAAGAGAGATGCGTGAAAATCTCTTCGTTGTTGGCTGCGTGGCGCAACATTGCGACGAGGAGTTGAGGGGTGACATAGTTGTAGAGCGATAAACCGCTGCCGTCTGCTACGGTGTAGTGGGAAGGTTGCAAGCCACAACGGCTGATGAGACGATGCACCACTGCTGCAGCGTCTTTGTGTGTGGCATAGGGACGTTTAGAGAGTGCCGCAAGTTGATAGAACACGGCTTCTGCACACTGATTGTTGGAGTCTTTGAGCATAGGGCGCAACACTTGGTCTATGCTGTGTTTGCGTTCTGCGAGGAGAATTGCTCCTTGGGGCAAAGTGGTGCGTCGGATGGTGCCCTCGAGCGTGATGCCAGCGCGGAGCAATTGTTCTAAGAAATGGTCTGCCCAACTGTCGTTGCCGCGATAGAGCAACGGAGTGAGGGGTTTGTTTTTGTCGTCCCAACACCAGCCCCATCCGAAACTTGTGGTGTCTTTTTGAGAAAGGTCGAGGAGCAAATCACCTTGTATGTGGCGAATGCCCCGTTGTTGGAGTGCATCCACAAAGGCGCGGAGGTCGTCTCGGCCAAAGAGAGGGTCGAATCCTCCACGCGCCACGAGCGAACCTTGTAGCACGCTGTCGGAGGGAGCGACAGTGCTATAAAGTTGTGTGGTAAACTGATAGTCTCCTCCTAGTTTTTCGAGTGCTGTGACGGCTGTTATCACCTTCATACTTGATGCTGGGCGCATACGTTGTTGTTGTCCGTGGGCATAGAGCAAAGAGTCTGTGGTGAGGTCGTAGACGCACAATCCCAACTGGCTACGTTCCATCAGTGGCAAGCGCACTAGCGAATCGAGTCGTTGACAGATGAGCTGATTAAAAGCTGCTGTGGAATAGTCGGCAGTGGACAACGCTTCGGTGGTTTGTGCCAATGCTGGTGGTGCAAAGGGGAGCGAGAGGGCAGAGAGTGCGACAAAAATGAAAGAGAGTAGGCGAGACATAAATAGAAAGGAAAGAGAGGGCTGTTGCAAACGTGAGGGCAAAGCCGGTGACGGCTATATCCATAAAAAACATCTGAACCTTTGGCGCGTCTAGAGAAAACGCCAGAGAGTTCAGATGTTAAGTGGGAAGCCAGAGCCGAGTGTCACCAAAGTTAGAGCGACTGTGAGGTGAGCATATAGGCGGCTAGTCCGACGTTCTCTTATTTGATGCCGAGCTGCGTTTTAACTTGCGCAGTGATGTCGGTAGAGAGGGCTTCGTTGATGTGAATCATACCTTGTGCTGCGCTCTTGTCGATGGCAAACACGTATTGGCCAGCTTTGATAACGGCAGTGATGGCTGCATTCACCTTGTCGAGGACAGGTTGCAAGCGCTTTTGTTGTTCTTGACGGAAGGCTTGTTCGTTATCTTGAGCTGTTTGTTGGATGCGTTGTTGCAAATCTTGGAGTTCCTTTTCCTTACGAGCGCGAATGTTGGCAGGAGTTTTGTCGGTCACTTCAGCTTGGTATTTTTCAAACTTGCTTTGAAGTTCCTTTTGCATCGCCTCAAGGTCAGCTTGATATTGCTTGCCTACAGTTTCAAGTTCGGTTTGCACCTTCTTAAATTCTGCATAGTTAGACACGATGTCTTGTGAATTGTAGTGCGCCACTTTTTGCGCGAGGAGGCTCAAAGGAGCCACCATCAAGAGCATAAGGAGAATTTTCTTGAACATATTGATTTAGTTTTATATTTCAAAAAGATAGGGGATGAACGCTGAGAAGGGAGAATCAACTCACTCCCAAGAGCGTTGTGAAATGGGAGAAAGGCACGCAAAGAGCGTTGTGATGAGCATCTTTGTGGCAGTCTTTCCAACTATTGGGCAAAATTACAACTTTTAGTTGGAATAGCCTAATTTCTAGTTGGAATAACCTAGTTTGGCCAGTACTTCGTTGCTAATGTCTATGGCTGGAGAAGCGTAGATGATGCCGGCGCCATCGCTTGCGCGGTCGATGATGAGTTGAAAGCCTTTGCTTTGTGCCACAGCTTTCACTGCGTTGTACACCTCGTCTTGGATGGGTTGGAGCAGGGCAAGGCGTTTTTTGTGCAGTTCTCCCTCAGTGCCGAAATAGCGTTTTTTGAGGTCGGCAGCATCTTTCTCTTTTTTCACGATGGCATCTTCGCGTGTTTTCTTTTGTGCTTCAGAGAGGAACACCGCTTCGTTTTGATAGTTGCGATAGAGTGTTTTGGCTTCGTTGTCGAGGGCTTCGACTTCTGCTTGCCATTTCTTGGAAATCTGGTTCAACTGTTCGCCAGCACGTTCATAGGCAGGGATGTTATGCATGATATATTCCATGTCGATGAGGGCAAACTTTTGTGCTGATGCGCCCACACTGGTGGCAAGCGCAATAAAGAGGAGCAGGAGAAATTTCTTCATAGGTTGAGCTTTTGTGATAGAGGTGAGTGAGAAGAGCGAGTATGGTTTGCAGTTAAGGGAACTATACGGCTCATTTTGGCGACAAATATACTGATTCTCTGTTGGATTGACAAGGAAAGTGGTGATTTTTGTGTCAATTCTTTTACTTTTGTAACGTAAACGCTTGTTTTAGTTGACGTGTTTCTGCACTTTGCTGAGGTGGTGCATCTCTTGTGGTACGGATTGTCGAATGGACTCCACCAAAATTTGTTGTATGGAATGGCGCACAAAGTCGGGGCTTGTGAGTAACACCACTTCGCGTGTGGGCACAGGCACAGCAAAGGGGCGCACGAGGGTGCGTTGTTCGGCCGAGAGTTGGAAGGTGCAGAGTTCGGGAATGAACGTCACCCCCACACCATTTTCCACCATTCTCATAAAGGTTTCGATGCTGCCCAAGTGGTAGGAGCGTTGGCTGCGGCGTCCCGATTTGAGTTGGCAGAACTGCATAAGTTGATCTCTGAAACAATGGCCTTCATCGAGCAACCAAAGCGGCACTTCTCTCAAATCGTTGGTCTTCACTGAGGGCAATTGCGAGAGTGGAGTGTCGTGGGCTGCATAGACAAAATACTGTTCGTAGAAGAGAGTTTGCGTCAAAAAGTCGTCTAGTCCTTCCATGTTGGCCAAAATCCCAGCGTCAATGTCGCCATTGGTGAGGGCGGCTTTTATGGAACTCGTTTTCATCTCCGTGATGTGCAATTCCACATCGGGGTATCGCCGAGAAAATTCGGGATAGAAGCGTGGGATGAGATAGGGCGCAATAGTGGGGAGGACGCCAATGGAAAAGGTGCCGCAGGGAGAATGTTGTGCTTCGTCTACGGAGGCTTTGAGCCGCTGTGCTTGCACCAAAGTTTGGCGCGCTTGTGCCACAATAGTTTCGCCCACAGGCGTGAGAGCGATGGGTTTGATGCGGCGATTGAAGATTTTCACCCCCAGTTCCTCTTCGAGTTTTTGCACCATCGAACTGAGTGTGGGTTGTGTGACGTCGCAGGCTTCTGCGGCTTTGAGAAAGTGGCGATGTTCAGCCACTGCCACCACATATTCTAGTTGTTGAAGCGTCATATTTTTAGGGTGTATTGGTGAAATCCGAGAGCCATCCGTGGGGATTGACGAGAAAGCGTGCCACGCGCCATGCACCACGTCCGCCATTTTGCACATAGTGGCGCAACAACCCAGCAGCAAGTCTGTGCAGACTGTGCAAAGGAGGGAGGAGAGGTTGCAGAGTGTGGAGCAATTGTTGGGCAGCAACGTTGTCGCCTTCCCGAGTGAGCTGTCCAGCCACAAGTTGTGCGCGATAGTGGAGGGCTAGCAAGGCTTTTTGTCGTTGCTCCAAAGCGAGGTGTCCAGCACCTTGTAGCAGTTGAGCCAGGGAGGTCAAAGCCGTGGTAATGGCTTTTGCGCGTGAGCGATAATCGTTTCCCGTGAGGCTATTGGGATGTTGAACAATTTGGTGAAAGAGTTCTGCGCACCACGCTGGATGTGGGTCGGCTAGGAGCAAGCGCAGGCCTATTTCATAGTCGTCCCAAATGGAAAAATGAGCATTCCACCCACCAATGCGTTGCACCAAGACCGTTTGTGCCACAAAAGTTTGTGTGGAGATGCAAGCTCCGAGTATTTGGTCTGTGAGTGTAGGGTTGGGTTTGCCCCATCGTGGGAGAACTCGAGCATAGGTAGCCGAGTTGGAAGCTGGAAACACCATCATAGAGCGCGTCACCACCCATTGTTTGCCCTGTTGGGTTGCACAATGCAGCATTTGCTCTAGGAAGTTGGGCGACATCACATCGTCGGAGTCGAAAAAACTCACCCACGTTGTGGTGACCGCTTGCAAACCTCTGTTGCGCGCTGCAGCAGCCCCTGGTGTGGATTCGGAGAGGAGTAGGAGTTGGCAGGGCGTGTTTTGTTGCTTCATCCACTGTTCCACCACAGCTTTGCTATTGTCTGTGGACGCATTGTCCACCACAATGAGTTGAACAGGACACAATGTCTGTGTCAAAATGGAATGGAGCGCATTCACAATGCAAGCGGCGCGGTTGAACATAGGCACAACCACGGCTATTGAAGGCAAGGTGGAGAGAGAGGGTTAAACAATACTGCTGCTCAATAGAGGGATGATGCAATCACAAGGCCTAGACCAATGAACCAAGGGCAATAATCAAAAGGCGGTCTTATGGTATGTGCTTGCCAAAAAAGGCGATAGCGAAAGCCAAGGCTTCCGCTATCGTGCGATTAATATTCGTCTTCGTTGAAGAGGAAGTCTTCTTTGGTGGGATAATCAGGCCAAACGTCTTCGATGGTCTCAAAAATCTCACCTTCGTCTTCAAGTTCATTGAGATTTTCTACTACTTCCATAGGCGCGCCCGAACGCATTGCATAGTCAATGAGTTCTTCCTTGGTGGCTGGCCAAGGTGCGTCTTCAAGTTTTGAAGCCAATTCCAAAGTCCAATACATATCTGTCGAAATTGATGAAATAATTTAGAGCGCAAAGTTAGCAAATCTTTCCGTATATCCAAATTTTTGTACCACTATTTTCATCAGCACTCCATTTTCTTGTGGACAACAGTCTATTTTACTAGTCGTTGTGCAGTGAGAGAGGATTAGAAATAGTTGACGACATAGTGTTGTCGTTGCAATTTGGGATAGTGAAAAGCCACTCCGAAGCGGTGCAAGTCGAAAGAGACGGTGCTAAATGCCGACTGCTGGAGATTCTGCCACACCGTTGTGCGTGTGGGAGCATCGTGAGGAGAGAGCAACACCCAAACTGCGGTGGGGTGCAAGTTCGGCAAATTGTTGGTGGTTGGTGAGGAGAGAATACCCTTATGGTTGGGTTCAGAGAGAAGACTAAGTGTTGAGTCATCGGGGCTTTCGGCTGCCATCCACAACACAAAGTCGAAATGGGGTGGTGTGTTTGTGTGTTGCGCAAGATATTGCTGCACGGCTTGATTGTCTGACAACAGAACAATCTGTGCCGATGGACGCGCCGCTTGGAGGTAGTTCTTTTCTCGGTCCAGCCCTTGTCCCACCATCAAAATACATTTTGCGCGACAGTGATTGGCCATGCGAAAGAGCAAACGCGCGTCTTTGATGGAAAGCACTCCCGACCATTGTTTGTGCTGTTGAGACAGTGGTGCATAGGCATAGTATTGCGCCTGCTGATTGTAGACCACATCGGTGATCCACTCAAAGGCAAAGGGTGAGTGGACACCGTAGCCTCGGCGTTGTCGGAAACGACGAAACCAACGAAGTATGCGGGGAAATAGACGATAGGAGGGCAACATGGTGAGAGAAATTGCTAAAGCCTGATGCTCGTTGGGCAACTATTTAGATGCACACGTATTTAGATGCGCACGCGAGGAATGCCAGTGGCTTTGCCGCGCACGAGTTGCACCGCTTTGTCGCGTTCTGCAAATGCACCTTCTTCCACTTTGCAATCTTCAGACAAATAGACGGTTTTCAGTTTAGGACAACGCTCGAATGCGTAAGCTTCGATGACTTTGTGCCAGATGCAATGTACACAGTTTCCAACTCAGGGCAGCCAGTGATGGTGTTCTTTTCCAGCTTCTTCATAGGCAAAAGTTTCAAACTCTTTTTCTGCAAAGGAATGTAGACGAGTTGGTCGATGACGCGCTTGTTGTTTACGTTGTGATAGCGATAAACCACTCCATCTTCGCTACAGAACACCCTGTTTTTGGGGGCAACGTGCACGGCTTCCACATTGTTGCCATAGCGCGAAAGGCCTACAAGTCCAGTGCCGAGCGATATAATGTTTTCGCCCAGGTAGATTTGCTTTACTCCATCGGGGAGATTTTTGTGGGGATTGAAACTATTGACGCGGAATGATTTGTGTTTTTTCGTGTCATATTCGTAGCTGAAAGGCACGGTGAGGATAGGTTCGTTGGACTTCACCTCAGCAACGTTCAGCATTTTCTCAAAATAGTCGAACACCAAACCGTCTTTTTCGAAAGCGGCTGGAGAAATCCAATGTGTTTGGAGGTTGCCAGCATATTTTTCAGTGGAAGAGATGGGATAGAAATTGCCGTTGGTGGGATCTTCAATGATCCATTTGCCATCGGCTAGAGCAGCTGCCCACGCATGACCACCCACTATATTGCCATATTGATATAAGTCGCCATTAAGACTCACAGAGGGGATACCTTGTGAGATGGCCATCACACGGAGTAGGTTGGCATAACCTTGACACACGCAAGTTTTGTTGATAAAAGCGTTGTAGGGCGAATTGGCATCACCACCTTTTGAAAGTTCAGCTCCGTTGCCGTGGTTATCGTAAGTGATGTTTTTCACCAAATAGTCGTGGATGCGATGGAGAGCTTCCGTTTGGTTTTTAGCACCTTGAGTGATTTCTGTGGCTTTCGCTTTGATTTCCTCAAATTGTTCCTTGGTGAGGTCGGGATAATCGCTGAGGGTCAAAGCCACTTGAGGATCCATCACCTGAAGCACTTTGTTTGCGCCAAAGGTGCCATTTCCTGTTGGGGATTGATTGAGATACTCGCTCCTATCGGGAGTAGCAAAATGTGCAGGGTCGTAATCCAGATTGACGGGCGAAAGAGCATTGCTCGCTTCGAAAGGAATACTTGTTGGCGCGTCGATGGGACTTTCGGCCGTGCAACTGGCTAAAGCTGTGAGAGCAATTGCGCTCAAAAGGATGTGTTTGAACATAAGAAAGGGGTTTAGATGGAAAGGAATCACTAAGAAGCGGGGAGAAACGTTGTGGGCAAAAGCGTAAAGGAGTAGCGCGATTGCGGTCTAATCACCGATTTAGGCTAATTAGGCATCGTCCTTGGGGTTTGTATGCCCTTCGGGCTGTGGCTTCAATCGGTTTCTCTGCTTGTGGGGAATAGTCCTCGATGCTTCACAGGCATGAGTTGTGGTTCCGTGTTGAGTTCGGGATAAGCGATGCGGTTGTGATAGATGATCATCAAACTCTTGATGAGCGTGTCTTTGGCTTGCGAGATGTCGCGGAAGGTGATGGGACATTCGTTGAAGGCTCCGTCAGCCATTTGCGCGTCAATGATGTTGTTGACCAAGTCGGAGATGGTCTTTTCGGTGTGTTCCTTCAAACTGCGCGAAGCCGCTTCCACGGAGTCGGCCATCATAATGATGGCTTGTTCGAGAGTGGTGGGGTTAGGTCCTGGATATCTGAAATCGTTTTCGTCTACCTGTTCTTTGCCGAGTTTGTTGACAGCTTGGATGTAGAAGTATTTCACCAACGAACGTCCGTGGTGTGTCTGAATGATGTCGCGAATAGGTTTGGGTAGTCCCGCTTTCTCCGCCAATCGTAAGCCTTCGGTGACGTGTCCGATGATGATAGCCGCCGATTCTTGTTCCGACAGATTGTCGTGAGGATTAAATCGGTCTTGATTTTCGGTGAAATAGTCGGGTTTGAGCATTTTCCCAATGTCGTGATAGAGCGCGCTGGTGCGGACGAGCAACACATCTCCTCCGATTTTGTCGGCCACTTCAGCAGCCAAATTTCCCACTTGCATAGAGTGCACAAAGGTGCCTTGCGCCACTTTCGCCAAACGGCGCAAAATGGGGTTGTTGATGTTGCTGAGTTCCACGAGTGTCACGGCAGAGGTGAAGCCGAAGATGCGTTCGATGAGATAGAGCAAAGGATAGGTGAAGAGGAGCGCCACACCGCTGAGTGCGAGGTCGCGATAACGCTCCATGTCTAAACCCACAATGACTTGATCGAGCGCAGTGTTGCGATTTAATATGTTGAGAGTAGAGAGTTCGTAGAAGAAAATGAAAACAGAAGCCCCAACGGTGACAATGGCCGCAGTGCGCAGGATTTGCGAACGCTCAGAGAGTTCACTCAAAGTGAAGACAGCAAGCAGTCCGGCTAAGACTTGTACGGGAAAGAAAATGATGTCGTTGTGGCTCGAGAAAGAGACCAACATCACAGTAGTGACGTGCGCAATGAATGCCGTTCTGGAGTCTGTGAAGATGCGCAATACAATGGGCACCATGACAAAGGGAATGGCATAGATGGGCACGAGATTGGTGCTCTGCGCAATGGAAGCAATGATGCAGAACAGCGTGATGAGAGAGAAAATGAGATAAATCTTGTGGGACGAAGCCAGATAGGAGTGTCTAAAAAGACTGAGATAGAACACCACTGCGCTGATGATGGTGAAGATGAGTCCCAAACGCCCCACGTAGAACAACAAGATGTTCTTCTGATTGTCGTTGCGCATATTGAGTTCATCGTTGAAAGACTCAACCTCCAACTGATGTTGTGGTGTCACAATCTCACCACGGTCAATGATTTTAGCCCCAGCGGGTTTGAGATAAGCAATAGGCGTAATCTCATTTAAGGCTTCTTGGAGTGATGCTTCGCTTTTCTCTTTGTTGAGGCTCAGATTGATGTTGATGTAGTTGTCAATATGACTCACCAAAGTATTGTCGAGAGGTTGACTTTTGTCGGAAAGTAAATACTCCCGTGCACTGTTTTTGGTGAGCAAAAGACGTGTTTCTCGCAGCGTGGATGTGGTGCCGACCACGATTTGCACCTGCGTGTATTCGTCTTGTTGCACCTTGTTCATATCCTCACTAGAGATGACACCAGCGCGATAAATCTCTTTGAGTTTATTGACCGCGTGCGTCATCTCGCCTGGATGGTAGTGTCCGAGTTTTCCCGATTGATAGTCGTGTTCAAAGCGTGCGATTTGCGTTTGCGCCACGTCGGTCATAAGTTCAAAATAAGGCGCAAAATCCTTGCGAGTACTATCTTTCTCCTGTTGAATGCGCTCTGCACTCTTTTTCACCGGCAATTCAAACGGCGCAATGAGGAGAGGATATGGCCAAGGTTTTCCCGTGTCAACGTCATAGCGCGTAACGTCCGATTTGGGAAGGGCAATAAAGATGGCTATACCGCTGATGAGAGCGGTAATCGCGATGTTAACCGAAAATTTATTGAATTGAGCTATGAGTTGAGATAGAAAATTAAGCAAGCGCATAATAGAAGTTATAGTCTAATGGCGATGTATGGGCAAAGTTACTACTATTTTTCGAGGAATTAGACCCTCCATCACAAAAAACTTAGTAAATTTGCAGTACATCCCACCATTGTCTCTCGACAGGTGTTTAGCTCCAATCGGTCATTAGACCGTTATTGTGCTACTCGTTATGATTGACTAGGGGTTTAATGTTTTTCTTTCAAGTAGATACTTCTCTATGCCACAACGCCAAGGACTGCAACATACTCAACAACAGCAACAGGTGCAAAACACGTCGAGTGCGCAAGTTTTGCTCTCTACCATTGTAGAGATGCCTTTGGCAGATTTTGAAACGCGCTTGCAAAACGAACTTCTCGACAATGAAGCCTTGGAGGTGAGCGAAACAGATGGTGCAGAAGGGAATGATTTTCTGAATGCTGAGGGAGATGATGGGATGAACGACAGTGAGCGCGAGACTGCGCGTATGGAAGATGAGTTGGGAGATTATCGCACGCTCGACGATGTGCCCGACACGTTGAGAGATGCTTACTCCAATCGTGGAGAAGACAACGGCCGCGAACGACAAATTGGCAACGAAGACTCGTCGTATGATGAACTTTATCGTCAGATTGGTGAATTGTCTATCTCTGAACACGAAAAGGCGATTATGGTCTATCTCGTTGGTTCGCTCGATGAAAGCGGATTTCTCTCGAAAGATGACGCCACCCTCTGCGACGAATTGGCTTTCAATGAATATATTGACACCACTCCCGAAGAGGTGAGTCGTCTGGCGAAACTCCTGCAACAGTTTGAACCCAAGGGCATTGGCGCAAGAAATTTGAGAGAATGCCTGTTGCTGCAACTCGCTCCCGATGCTCCTGCGCGCGTTGTCGTTGATCGTTATTTCGATGACTTGATGCACTCCCGATGGCCTCGAATAGCAGCCAAACTTTCGCTGTCGGAAGAAGACGTGGAGCGCATTCGCCACGACATTAGTCGCCTGAATCCGCGACCTGGAAGCGTGCTTTCGGAAGGCATCAACACCACCGCCCCCACGGTGGTGCCTGATTTCCGAGTCACTCTCGACTCCGATGGCACTCCCATTGTGCACCAACAGCGCGGACAACTGCCCGAACTGCGTGTGAGCCCTGCTTTTGCTGAAACTTTAGTGATGCACCGTATGGCCAAAGACCGCGCAGCGCAGGAAGGCAAGGCTTTGCAACTCTCGCGCAGTCAAGAAGAAGCCTTTGTCTATGCGCGACAAAAGGTCACGGCTGCCCAATCTTTCATTGAAAGTGTGCGCCGCCGTCACTACACTTTGCAGGCGGTGATGGAAGCCATTGTGGATTTTCAGCGCGCCTTCTTTGTGAACGACGACGATGAAAGTCAAATTAAACCGATGGTGCTCAAAGACATTGCCGAGCGCGCTCACATTGATGTGAGCACGGTGTCGCGCGCCATCAACTCCAAATATGTGGAAACAGACTACGGCACTTATCCTTTGCGCCATTTCTTCTCCACACAATTCACCTCCGCAGACGGAGAAACAGTGGCTGCGCGCAAGGTGAAAGCCGCCATTCAAGACATCATTGCTGCCGAAGACAAGCGAAAACCTCTCTCCGATGAGGCGGTAGCCGCAGTACTTCTGGAGCGCGGCATGAAAGTGGCGCGTCGCACTGTTTCAAAATACCGCGAACAACTCAACATCCCTAAAGCCGGATTGCGCAGATAGCTGACTGCGCTTCCGAGATGTCCTCCCTGCTATAGAACTTCCCCACTATGCCCACCAAACAACAATCTTTGCGCAACAAATATGCGTTGCTCACGGCCAAAATAATTTCGTGGCTCTTCCATCCCTTCTACCTTCCAACGGTAGCAGTTGCGCTTTTGCTGCTGTTTAGTTATCTCAATCAGCTTCCCACCTCCTATCGTTTGGCATTTGCGAGCATTGTCATTTTGTTTACTTGGGTATTCCCCATCATAGCCATTCGCATGTATCGCACAGTCAATGGGTGGACAAGTCATGAGATGAGCCAGCGCGAGCGCAGATTTGTGCCCTACATCATCAACATTGTCTGTTATAGCATCCTCTTTGGGTTGATGCGCTTCTTTATGATGCCCTATTTCCTCTCCACCATCATCATTTCGGGACTCATCATTCAGATTGTTTGTGCACTTATCAACCTCAAAATCAAAATTTCCACCCACGCCGCCGCCTCAGGTGGAGTGATTGGTATGTTGATGGCTTTTGCTTTGGTGTTCCATTTCGATGCCACATTCTGGATCTGTTGCGCCATCCTACTCTCCGGTGCCGTGTGCAGTAGTAGAATGATTCTCAAAATGCACAATTATAGCGAACTCCTCTTGGGAGTCGTTGTTGGACTCTTCAGCGGTTTAGGCATCGTGTTCTTCTTCTAAGTCGTTAGCTAAGGCTTTTTCCATTTGAAGGTCAAACACCTCTATTCGAAGTTCTGTCCAAAGCTCTTCGATCTGGGTTTGAACAATTCCCTTTAGTGTTCCAATATCTTTGACATTTTATTCCCCCCCAACCTCATAAATTTCTAACATTCCTATGCAACCTCTCGTAAGCATCATCATGGGTAGCACCAGCGATCTCCCCGTGATGGACAAAGCCGCAAAACTTCTCGATGAACTTGAGATTCCTTTTGAAATCAATGCGCTCTCAGCTCATCGCACACCGGCTGAAGTGGAAACTTTCGCTCGCGAAGCAAAAGACCGCGGTTTGCAAGTCATCATTGCTGCTGCTGGTATGGCAGCTGCTCTTCCTGGCGTCATTGCGGCCAACACCACCTTGCCCGTGATTGGCGTGCCCATCAAAGGAATGCTCGATGGTTTGGACGCCCTCCTCTCCATTGTGCAAATGCCTCCTGGAATCCCCGTAGCCACTGTTGGTGTGAATGGTGCGCTCAATGCTGCTCTCTTGGCAGTGCAGATGATTGCGCTCTCCAATGCTGAAGTGGCACAGAAACTCGCCAACTACAAGGAAGGACTGAAACAGAAAATCGTGAAAGCCAACGAAGAACTTGCGGCTACACAATATAAATTTAAGTGCTAACCACTTGACCTGAGCAGGAGATGCGCCACAAAAGCTGAGCGCATTTTCAGAATGCATATGCAGACTCTGGTGACTTACAAAAGAAGACACCAGAGTCTGACTACATAGACACAACAACCTACTACACTTCTTCTCAAACGAATGGATTTATTCAACTACTCCCCCCGAAATAGCCACGCTGTGAAGGTGGGAAATACATATATCGGTGGTGGAAATCCGCTGCGCTTGCAGAGCATGACCACAACTTTGACCACTGACACCGAAGCGAGCGTGGAGCAGTGCATCCGCATCATTGACACTGGCGCTGATCTCGTGCGTTTGACCACACAAGGACTGAGAGAAGCTGAAAATCTGCGCAACATTCGTGCAGAACTCGACCGCAAGGCTATCACACGCCCCTTGTGGCCGATGTGCACTTCAATCCTCAAGTGGCCGATTTGGCAGCCACCATCATCGAAAAAGTGCGCATCAATCCTGGTAACTACGTTGATCCTGCACGCACCTTCAAAAGTGTGGAATACACCGACGAAGAATATGCGGCCGAACTCCAACGCCTAGAAACGCGCTTCAAGAAATTACTCGCCATCTGTCGTGAAAACGGCACAGCCATTCGCATCGGTGTCAACCACGGTTCGCTCTCCGACCGCATCATGTGCCACTATGGCGACACACCAGCCGGCATCGTGGAGAGTTGCTTGGAATTTCTCCGCGTCTGTATGCGAGAAAAATTCTTCGACGTCGTCATCTCCATCAAAGCTTCCAACACCGTGGTTATGGTGCAAAGTATGCGCCTGCTTGTTGATGCGATGAAGCGCGAAGGTATGACCTTCCCCCTCCATCTCGGAGTCACCGAAGCCGGCGAAGGGGAAGACGGACGCATCAAAAGTGCCGTGGGCATCGGTGCGCTCTTGGCAGATGGCATCGGCGACACCATCCGCGTGTCACTCTCTGAGGCACCCGAACAAGAAATTCCCGTAGCCTATAAACTCGCGTCTTATGTGTTGGAACCTCGTTCCGGACACCCACACATCCCTGCACTGCCTTGTGCCGAATTCAATTGGCTCGACCCACAGCGTCGTCCCACGTGTTCGGTGCTCAACATCGGCGGAAAGCACACCCCAGTGGTTCTTTCTTATCAAGCCGACCCCGCTTTGCCCCTTCCCTCCCACAGCAATGGAGCACCGCGCGCCGACTATGCCTATTTTGGTGGCACACTGCCCCAAGACTGGCGCACTCGCGTGCCTGCTGCCATCGTCGACGCCCCCAACTGGACGGGAGAAGAAGGCACTTATCCGGCCTATGTGCCACAATATCTGATGTTCGTGTCGGGAAATCCTGCGCCTGCCAAATTCCTCTTCTTGACTTATGCTCAATTGAATGATGAGGTGAAGGCTTGTTTGCGCGCACACAGTGAGATGGTGGTCATTGCGCAGAGCAACCACCCCAACCGCGCTGGGGAACTTCGCGCTTTGGTGCACGAAATGTGGAGAGAACGCCTCACTAACCCCGTCATCTTCTGCCAGCAATATGGCGACAACGAGAAGGAAGATTTCCAAATCAAGGCGGCTGCCGATATGGGACTACTTATGATGGACGGATTGACCGATGGTATTATGCTGGCTTCTCGATTGGCTGAGCGAGATGAAACGGCCTTTGGTGTGCTGCAGGCCGGACGTTTGCGACAAACCAAAACGGAATACATTTCTTGCCCTGGGTGCGGACGAACGCTCTACGATTTGCAAGAAACCATTGCGCGCATCAAGGCATCTACTTCTCACCTCAAAGGTTTGAAACTCGGTGTTATGGGCTGCATTGTCAATGGTCCTGGAGAAATGGCCGATGCCGACTATGGTTATGTTGGTGCAGGCCCTGGCAAAGTGAGTCTTTATCGCGGAAAGGTTTGTGTGGAACGCAACATCCCCACTGCCGAAGCCGTGGATCGACTGTTGGCACTCATCGAAAACGATAAAGCTGCGCAACATCCCAGTGCAACTGCCGTAGACTCAGACGCTACTACTTCTGTTGCCTCTTCGCACGAAGAAGAAGCGGTGCCCTCTCCCACAGCATAGGACACCACAACAACATCAAGGTGAGCAAGATTGGCACTGCCACGCTTGCTCACCCTTGTTGTTTACAGTCTTCTTCGTAAGATTTAATAACGGTCTAATGGCCGATTGTATCCCTTTCTCCTCCCTATTCCCCATTTTCAATGAAACATTTCCGCCTTCCCCATTTCTCCACCTCCATTTATGGGCTATTATTTTGGCGTCTATTGTTGGCTTTTCTGATGCTCACTCTCGCGCGAGTCATCTTTTGGGGATACAATGCCGACTTGCTCCATCTTGCCGACCTTTCCTCTGCGCTCCGCGCCTTCCTAGGTGGTGTGCGCTTCGACTTGGCCGCTTTGGTCTATCTCAACGGCTTGATGCTCTTGCTGCACTTCTTGCTACAACGTTGGACTGCGCGTCTTTGGGGAAGGAGGTTGTTGCGCTGTGCTTACCTTATTCCCAACTTCATCGGCTTCATCGCCAATATGACTGACGTTGTTTACTTCCGTTTCACGCTCAATCGCACCACGATGGCCGTGTTTCGTGAGTTTTCCAACGAAAATCCCCTCCGCTTCTTCGGTTTCCTCTGGGACTTTCTGCCCATCACGCTCCTCACCCTTGCCCTAATCATCCTTTGGACTGTGCTTGATGAACTGCCCCAACTGCGTCCTCTTGCTTGGAAAATGCGCAAAGAAGCCGTTGTCTCCACCATTTTGTTGGTGGTTTGTGGAGTGTTGAGTTTTGGAGGAGTGCGCGGTTCGTTTGGCACCCTGCGTCCGTTGGCACCCCACAACGCATCTCTCTATTGCAATGAACCGCAACAGCAAGCACTGGTGCTCAACACCCCCTTCACATTGTTGAGAACGATGGGGAAAACAGCGATGCCCATTCACACTTATTTCGCAGACAACACCGCCAAAGGTTACTTTTCTGCCGAACGTATGCCCACGACTGATGGCGCGTGGAGTGGACGTTTCAAAGGACGCAATGTGGTGATGATTATCTGGGAAAGTATGGCCAAAGAATGGGTAGGCGGACTCAATACCCAATTTCCGAACTATCCCACTTACACCCCCTTTGTCGATTCTTTGTTGACACATTCGTTTGCGCTCACCGATGCTTATGCCTGCGGCACACAGTCTGTCGATGCTATGCCGGCACTCTTTGGTTCTATCACACGCCCTGGTCAGCCCTTTGTCACCTCACCTTATGCCGGAAATGGCTTGACCGCCTTGCCCGAATTCTTGAAACGCGCTGGCTATTACACCGCTTTTTTCCACAATGCGCAAAATGGTTCTATGGGTTTTGATGCTTTCTCCCATAAAATGGGTTTTGATGCCTATTTTGGAATGGACGAATACAATAATCCCAAAGATTTCGATGGAGGATGGGGCATTTGGGACGAAGAGTTTCTACAATACTTTGCACAGAAACTCACCACCTTCCGACAACCTTTCTTTGCTACTGAATTTACCATCAGTTCGCACCATCCTTTCCATCTTCCTGCGCGATATGAATCACAATTTCCGCGCGACAATGTGCCCTATCACGCACTCATCAGATATACCGATATGTCGTTGCGTAAGTTTTTCCAGGCTGCGCGCACCCAACCGTGGTTTCGCAACACCCTTTTCATCATCACTGCCGACCACGCTGTGACCGGTATCCGACCCGAGTACAATAACACCGTGGGACATTTCAGCATTCCCTTCATCTTCTATGATGCGCGTGAAGAATGGGTAGGTACTTCGGCCACCACTTTCCAACAAGCCGACTTCCTCCCCACGCTACTCGATTTGCTCGACCTGCAACAACCCAAAATGATAAGTTTTGGCCACAACGTCTTCTCGCCCTCCTCACCTCACTTTGCCGTTAGTTCTGTGGGACAAATGTATCAAATGATAGAAGGGGAGTGGGTGCTTCATTTTGATGGAGAGAAAGTGTTAGGCTTTTATCACAAAACCGCCGATCCCAATTTGAAACACAATCTTGCCAGTCAAAATCCGCCCGAGATGCAACGTATGCTTTTGCGCCTTAAAGCCTATTTGCAAGATTTCACGCACCGAATGAAAGAAAATCGTCTGCGTTTGCGTTGATTCTTTCTCCGCTCTCCTTTGTCCATTACGACATTTCTCCCTAAAAACGACACGTTGTTTTGTTGAAACCGACGTGTCGTTTTGTTGAAACCGACGTGTCGTTTTGATGAAACTAACGTGTTGTTTTGCTGAAAACGACGTGTTGTTTTACTGAAACCGACGTGTTGTTTTTTTCAACTGATGGCAAGGGGGGGGAGGAGTCTGAAAAATGGAATGTGAAAATACCTATAATCCTCCCTTCTCGCGCGTACGCGTACGCGCATACATACAGGAGTTTTTGTTTTTTTGCTGTCACAAGTGTCACAGTCGATTTATAATCAACTCGAAATCACACTATTACGCTGTTCTCGCATGTATTTTAACATTCTGGCGATGTATACCTTCAAAATTCCAGTGCCACACCCTTGAAAAACGCGATTTTCCTTCTTCCTTTTTGTAGCACTCCCCACCTTATTTTTCCCACCTTTTCTTCCAAACTTCCCCCTCCGTGTGACACTTGTGACAGCAAAAAAACACAATTGCGGTTGGAACGCGCGCGCACTACGCGTACGCGCGAGAAACTCCACGGCTTTCTGTTCTTCTTCCTCTCTCTTCAACCTCAATCTTAATGCCTTGCATTTCATCTCTTAAGGGCAACACCCAAAGGAGGCGCTGCAAAAACAAATTTTGCAACACCTCCTTGTTGTTTGCGTGTGTTATTCTTCTAAACTATTCAGAAGTCTAATTATAGATCTACCAATTGCTGCAGCAAGATTAACGGGTACTGCGTTTCCAATTTGTTTGTATTGAGCACTAAGTCCACCACAAAATTCCCAATCATCTGGGAATGTTTGAATGCGTGCATACTCTCGAATGGTTAGCGGTCTTGTTTCGATGGGATGACAACGCTCGGTTTGTTTCATTGCCGGAGCGCAAGTTAGAGTTAAAGAGGGTTCGTCTAAGGATAGTCGTCGCGCAATTCCTGTTTTTCCCCCTCCCAATTCGAAGCTACCTTTCATATATTCTCGTTGAATATCTTCTGGTAAGTCTTTCCAATTGCCTCCCATAGGCACAAGTTTCATTATTTCCTTTTTTCGTTGCGGATATTCTTGTCCAGCAGATTGAGGGACATCGGTGGTATAGAGTTCGCCTTGATAGAACGCATCTCTTAGCGTAACAACACGATGATAGGGGGAGGGGTAAGCAAATTTTGCCTTGTCTACTAAATCATTGCGAACCGCCACAAGGAAAAGTCGTTCTCTCTTCTGTGGCACTTGATACTGCACAGCTTTTAGCACCTCAACTGGCATCAATGTATAACCTAACTCATTGATGATTTGCTGAATCGTAGCAAATGTATGTCCATTGTCGTGAGTATAAAGCCCCTTTACATTCTCACCTACAAACACGCGAGGTTGAATCTCTTTTACAGCTCTTGCTAATTCGAAAAAGAGTGTTCCTCTTGCATCTTCAAATCCAGCTTTGTTGCCTGCATAACTAAAGGCTTGGCACGGGAATCCTCCGGATAGCAAGTCTACTTTGTGATGAAATGCACTGAAATCAACTTCGTGAACATCACCTTCTACTATATTCCAATTGGGGCGATTTTTTCGCAAAGTAGCACAAGCGTGTTTGTCAAATTCATTGAGTAAAACGTGCTGGAAACCTGCTTTTTCCATACCAAGTGCCAATCCTCCACCGCCAGCGAAGAGTTCTATAGAAGTGTAAAGACGAAGGCTCTTAGTTTGCAATTCTTCCTCCCACTTAGTGTTTATCATTGCGTCAAATTGAGGTATTCCAAGTAGTTGGTGAGAGTAGAATCCTTCTAGTCCTTGTTCATTGCGTTCAAGTTGTAAGGTGTCTTTTTTTATCCACGTATTCACCGTGCGTAAGGAAACCCCGAGAATATCAGCTACATTTGATATTGTGAAGAATGTCTGCATATTGAATTAGAATTTATCAAACCCCTCATAGGTTCCAAAGGCCAATAGGAATAAACTTTTAAATGAGTTATTGGATAGAAGTTGTAGTTCTTCTGCAACAGAACTTTCGATGCAGCCTTTGTTGATTTCTCTGACCACATCATCCAAAATTAGCGGTAATGCTTGACACAACTTTGCAAAAGCTCTTTTATCGTTAAACACTATCTCATAGAATTTGTCTATTGACACCCGGCGAATTTGTTCGTGTTCAAATGGTTCTCCAAAGCACGTGACTTTCCAAGGGATGTTTTGAGAATGTTTGGCAATGACTTCTACAAGCATACAACGTGATTTAGCATCTTTGATGAGTTGCTGTTGCATTTTCATATAAGTGGCTTGGGCCGAATTTGCATTCATAGTATTATGCTTGTTCTTCATTTCTACATAAATGCCTTTCCGCTTATTGATGATATCAAAGCCTTTCTTGGGCACTTCCCAACCTTTTCCTATGTGTTTGAAGAGATTTTGATGGAAATATCCAATCAGATTGGTATTGGCTTTGTCTATTTGGCGAAGACACTCTTGCTCTATAACTTCATCAAAAGAACTACCATACACCTTGGCATCGAATGTAAGTTTAATAGGGTCTATTATATTCTTATTAAACTTTTTCAAGTCGATTTTGGTGACATAGGCCAGAACTGTGTTTTTGACGTGTTCAAAAATTTGGGCATCAGTCAGGAAACCAAGTTTATATTTGCTCATTGTTGAAGGAGTTTATAGAATTTCTGTTCCGCAAAGATACGATATTTTCTCCTCTTTTGTTCTTGTTCTATCTTCTTTTCCCTCTCTTTTCTTTCCCTCTCCCTTCCCTCTTCCTTTTTCTCATAATCCCTAATCGTTTTTGCGTTGCGTAAATGGTGTTATTGATAAGTCTGTATATCATTTTTGTGGTGAGAGGACTAAAAAATGCACTTTTTCTCGATTTTTCCCCTCTTTGGGGCAATATCTACCCATATATCAATGGGGGCGCAATGATGGCACAAGTGATAAAACGGAAGCGCACCGATTAGGCTCAATTCCGCTTTCACGCCAAAAGCCAGTGTGAGATATGGCACGCGTTTCACCTTAGGATGTACTTTTACTGTACTTTCAAAATCGAAGTGCAAAAAAAAGGAAGAAGCCCTCGAACAATCCGCAATTATTTGGTAATTTTGCTGGGTAATGCGGGAAGACTTCGCTTGATGAAGGGCGCGTTTGAGTGCTCGCAACGATGTATCAAGTGGGAGAGTCAACGCATTTTGCAACAACACCTACTACGAACTAAACTTTATGTCATTATTTCACCGATTGTTTACTAAATCTGCTGCTGACACTCCGACACGGAAGGAGAAGAATGGACGTCGCAACCGCCGTTGGCGACGGGTGCACAAATGGGGAGGGCTGTTCTTGACGTTCTTTCTCATTGTTTTTGCACTCTCAGGCATAGTGCTCAATCATCGCAAGGATTTGAGCGAAGTTGATGTGCCGCGCGCAATGCTCCCTCCTAGTTATCGGATGCACCATTGGAATTTGGGGGCAGTGAAAGGTACGTTGTGCTTGTCGGCCGACTCCATTGTCTTGTATGGAGAAAATGGACTATGGCTCACGGATGCAAAGAAAACGCATTTTTCTCGTTTCGATCGGGGCATAAGCCCAGGCGCTGACAATCATTTGGTGGCTAACGTGGTGCGCACGCGCAGTGGACAAGTCTTTGCTGTGACCACTTTTGATGCTTATCAATGGGATTCGAGCACTCAAACTTGGCAACGGCTGACGGAGCGTTTTCGTCCTTCCGACCGTATGACCGATGCCGCCACCAAAGGCGACACGTTGGTGTTGCAAACACGCTCGGAACTGTTTCAAGCCACTGCGCCTTATCAACATTTTGAGCGCATACATCTCAAAGCACCCACCAATAGTGAGTTGGGACGCTTCACCTTTCGCACCCTATGGATGTTGCACAGCGGAGAATTGTTTGGCGTTTGGGCGCAGTATTTTGTTGACTTCCTGGGGATTGTACTCATCTTGTTGTGCGTCACTGGGTTGATTTTAGCCTTTTTCCCAAAACTACTCAGGCGACAACGCAGACGTGAAACACGTCAGAAAATGTTGGCTTCCACAACGGATAAAACCTTGCTGGCGAGTGGTAAGTGCGCAGCCCGTGCTGTGGAAAGAAAGGGAGGAGCGACAGAGTGTGAAGTACAACAATGCGAGGCGAAATCGCCAACTCTGTTGAGACGCTTGTTTAAATCATCTTTGAGTTGGCACAACAAGCTAGGCGTTTATTTACTCGGTTTCTTGTTGTTGCTCACCCTCACGGGTATGTGTTTGCGTCCGCCGCTCTTGGTGGCTCTTGCCACGCTGAAACATCGACCCTTGCCGCTCACACACGAGGACAATCCCAATCCGTGGTGGGACAATCTGCGTATGATACGCTATGACCAGTGGCACAATCGCTGGTTACTGCAAACTCCATTCGGTTTTTTCACCACACCCGACCTCCACACCGCTCCCACAAAACTCTTTCACGAACCTCCCGTAGGCTTTATGGGCACCAATGTGTTGCAACAAGAAGATGCAGACCATTGGATAGCCGGTTCTTTCAGTGGACTCTATCGTTGGGACGCACGCACTGGCGAGAGTTGGAATCTCTACACCGGACAGCGGTATGTAGCACCGAAGCATCAGGGAATTCCCGATTTCACTTATTCCGTTTCGGGTTATTCCAAAGATTTGTCGGCACGTCCTGTGGTTTTGACTATAACCGCGGAGCAGAATATGCGCTCGGTGGTGCCCAAAAAGCGGCAACTGACGACGACGGACAAGAGTCCGTGTGCTATGAGCGGGCAGATTTCAGCGAAATGTCCGAACAAGTGCAAGATGGCCGTTTGTCGCTGTGGAGAGTGGCTTTGGAAACGCACACAGGCCGCATTTACACGTTTCTTCCCAACATCATCATCCAACTTTTCATCTTCCTCTCTGGCACGTTCTTGCTCACGGTGCTCATTTCTGGCTACATCGTGTGGCGGAAATTTCATCGTTTTGCAAAGTCAAGGTGAAAATATAGAAGGAAAAATGCTGTGGATTCGTATTTTATTCCGTAACTTTGTCGCAAAGAATACGATTTGGCTTTGAGTGCTGTCTGAGGAAATCTGTTTTAGACCTGACACTCAAATGCTACCTCTCTACTCATCACACTTCAACATCCTCAAGTATGTCTTTATTCTTAGCTTGCAGTTTGCTTTTCAGCCTTGGCGCATCGGCGCAAACGGCACCTGCTTCTAGTGACCATATGCCAGGATTCGCCTACAACCTTAAGGTGAAAGCTCCGCTCGGCACTGAATGGCAAAATCCAACTCAGGTGGCACTCAACAAAGAGCGTCCTCACGCTTGGTTTTTCTCTTTTGCCAATGAGCAAGAAGCCCTTAGGGTGCTGCCCGAAGCCTCTTCATTTTATCAGAGTTTGAACGGCGAATGGAGTTTCCACTGGGTGGGAAATCCCGAAGAGCGTCCGCTAGAATTTTATAAACCCAACTACAACATCAGTGGTTGGGACAAGGTGCAAGTGCCGATGAACTGGAACATCGTGGGTATTCAGAAAGACGGCACACAGAAGTATGGTATGCCTATTTATAGTAACCAGCGTGTGATTTTCCAACACGAGGTGGCTGTGGGCGACTGGAAAAAGGGTGTGATGCGTGAACCCAACAAAGATTGGCTCACCTATAAGAACCGCAACGAAGTGGGTTCGTATCGTCGCACTTTCACTCTTCCTCAAAACTGGGAAGGTCGTGAGGTATATCTCAACTTCGATGGGGTAGACTCTTTCTTCTATCTTTACATCAACGGAAAATATGTGGGCTTCTCTAAGAACTCTCGCAACTTGGCTTCGTTTGACATCTCTCCCTATTTGGTGAAAGGTGAAAACGTGCTTGCCGTAGAGGTATATCGCAACAATGATGGTTCTTTCTTGGAGAGCCAAGATATGTTCCGCCTGCCTGGTATCTTCCGCAACGTAGGTTTGGTGGCGAAACCCAAAGTGCAAGTGCGCGATGTGGTGGCTATCCCCGACTTTGATGCTTCGTTGGTGAATGCTTCGCTCGATATCAAAGCTTCTTTGAATAATCTCTCCACGAAAAACCTCAAAGGGTTGCGTGTGCGCTATCGTCTTTTCGAAAAAGAACTCTATGGCGAGGGTACTACTCCCGTGGCAGGTGTGAGTGCAGAAACAGCCCCTGTGGAAGTGCGCAAAGGAAATGAAGTCACGGCAAGTGTGAAATTGCAAGCTGGTGCGCTTGTGAAGAAATGGAGCGCAGAAGCCCCTTGGCGTTATGTGTTGGTGGGCGAACTGGTGGATGCCAAAGACAATGTGCTCGAGACCTTCTCTACCATCGTTGGTTTCCGTAAGATTGAAATCAAACAGACCGCTGCGCAAGACGACGAATTTGGCAAGGCTGGACGTTACTATTATCTCAACGGCAAACCCATCAAGATGAAGGGTGTGAACCGCCACGAAACAAACCCCGAACGCGGACACGCTATCACGCGTGAGCAAATGGAGAAGGAAGTGATGTTGATGAAGCGCGGTAACATCAACCACGTGCGCAACAGCCACTATAGCAATGATCCCTATTGGTATTATCTTGCTGACAAATATGGTATTTATCTCGAAGATGAATGCAACATCGAGAGTCACGAATACTACTATGGCAAGGAGTCTTTGAGTCACGTTCCCGAATTTCGCGATCACCACGTAGCGCGCAACCTCGAAATGGTGCACGCCACAGTGAACCATCCTTCAGTGTGCATTTGGAGTTTAGGAAACGAAGCCGGTCCTGGAGATAACTTTGTCGATGCGTACAAGGCTATCAAGGCTTTCGATACGAGTCGCCCTGTGCAATATGAGCGCAACAACGACATCGTGGATATGGGTTCTAACCAATATCCTTCAATTGGCTGGATGAACTATGCCGTGCAAGGCACAGACAAGGGCATCAAATATCCATTCCACGTGTCGGAATATGCTCACTCTATGGGTAACGCTGTCGGCAACTTGGTGGACTACTGGAAAGCGATGGAGAGTACCAACTACTTTATGGGTGGTGCTATCTGGGACTGGGTAGACCAGGCTATGTATAACTACACTCCCGACGGTACTCGCTATTGGGCGTATGGTGGTGACTTTGGCGACAAACCCAATGATGGTATGTTCTGTATGAATGGCGTGATGCGTCCTGACCTTACCCCCAAAGGACAGTATTTTGAAGTCAAAAAGGTATATCAAAATGTGGATGTTCGTGGTGTGAATGCCGAAAAGGGACTCATTGAAATCTTCAATAAGAACTATTTCACAGACCTCTCTGGCTACGACATTCGCTGGTCGCTCTATGCAGATGGACAACCAGTTGAGGCGCTCTCCAACCAACCTCTTTCTTCTACACGACTCACACTCGGTGCTCGCGAGCGTCAGACTTATCAACTCGACTTCAAGGGCTACGCATTCGATCCTGCTAAGGAATACTTCCTCAAAGTGCAATTCCTCCAAGCTGAAAAGAAGCCTTGGGCTGAGAAGGGCTATGTGCAGATGGAAGAACAAATCGCTGTGAAACCTGCTGCTGCGCAACCTGCTATGGCTAGTGTGGCGAAGGGTCGTGTGGCTACTCCTGTGGTGGAAGGCAATTTGCTCCGCGTGAAAGGACAAGGCTACGAACTCACCTTCGACAAGAACACTGGTGGTCTATATGCTGCTACTTACAATGGAGCAACTGTGATCGAACCAGGACATGGTCCTCGTTTGGATGCCTTCCGTGCGCGCACGGACAACGATAACTGGATGGACGCTAAGTGGCCCAAGCTCGGTCTTCACAATTTGCACCACAAGACACTCGCCTTTGCACAAAATGTGACCAAGGAAGGCAATCTCCAACTCATCTTCACCGTGGAAAGTCAAGCACCTTATGGAGGGGTAGACAATTATTCTAACCGTGACCGTGAGAAAGACGAGGTGTATAAGATTGTAGACGATAAGTCTAAGCCTTTCGGACCTAATGACTTCAAGTTTACCACGCACCAAATCTATACCATCTATGCCGATGGTAGCGTGGAACTAGAGAGTGCCATCTCTTCAAATATGCCAAAGGTGGAATTACCTCGTTTGGGTTATGCCTTTGAAATGCCTAAGGATTACCGCAACTTCACTTATTATGGTCGCGGACCAGTCAATAACTATGCCGACCGTAAGACCGGACAGTTCATTGAACGTCACCAAGGTGTTGTGGGCGAACAAGACATTATGCTCCCCAAACCTCAATCGATGGGTAACCGCGAGGATGTACGCTGGTGTGCACTCACCAACGAAGCTGGACAGGGTGTAGCCTTCGTGGCAAATGGCACCATGAGTGCTTCGGCTCTGCCTTGGAGTCACCTCCAACTCATGGGAGCTGCTCACCCTTATCAGTTGCCAACTCCCGATGCTACCTACGTCCATCTCGACACAAAGGTAGCTGGACTCGGAGGAAATAGCTGCGGACAAGGTGGACCTCTCTCTCACGACTGCGTAGATGGTCGCGCTTATCGTTTCGGATTCGTTATGCGTCCAGTGACGAACGACAACCTCATTACATCTGTTAAGGTTGCTCCTGCGGGACAACAACCCCTTAGTGTGACTCGTAGCACTGTTGGAGAAGTAAGCATCAATGCTCCTGAAGCTAACCGCACTGTGCTTTACACCATCAATGGTGGAAAGGCGCAAGTGTATAAAGCACCCTTCAATCTGCGCGATGGCGGTACCATCAAGGCTTGGTTTAAGGATAATGCAAAACTCTCTGTGGAACAAACTTTCGCAAAGATAGAGAATGTTCCCCTCAGTGTGGTGTTTGTTTCTAGTCAAGAAACAGGAAGTCAAGATGCCGATTTGATGGTCGATGAAGACACCGACACTTTCTGGCACACGATGTATTCCGTGACCGTGGCGCAATTCCCCCACTGGGTGGACTTCGATGCTTCTGCTGTGAAGACGATGAAGGGTTTTGTTTATGTGCCTCGTCAGAAAGGTGACAATGGTCTCATCAAAGACTATGAAATCTATGTCAGCGAAGACGGCACCAACTGGGGAGAACCCGTGGCAAAGGGTAGTTTCCCCAATAGTAGAGCCGACCAACGTGTGATGTTTGCGCAACCCGTGAGAGCGCGCTACATTCGTTTCAAAGCACTCAATAGTTTGAACGGACAAGACTATGCTGCTGCGGCAGAATTCCGTCTCTTGGCTGAATAATCCCAGGTCGGCTTATATATAAACTTAAGAAGCATCAACTTCTTTCACGCTGTGTGAGGAGTTGATGCTTCTCTTTTTCAGACAATGCGATGTCTTATTGGGTGTATTGGGGGTATTGTGTTCCTCGTTTGCGAGTGAGCCCAAAAGTAAGGAGATGCTGTAAAATCAAGTTTTACAACATCTCCTTTTACCCTTTAAACCCACATCGGTCATTTGACCGTTATGGTACGGACCGATTGGGGTTGAAGGAAGTGTGCTAGTTGCGCACTACTTTCGCTCTGAACACTTGTCCATTGTGGACAATGCGCACAAGGAGAAGCGATGAGCGGTGTGAAAGACGGAAGGTGCAGGAAGATTGTTGCATAACTTCTCGTTGCACCACTTGTCCATTGAGGGTGATAATCTCAACAACAGAGGTTGCGGGAGCATCAATGTGGAGCAAATCTCCTTCCCAACGACAAGTAGGAGTTAGTTGCTCTGTTGTTGTTCTGGAAATACTTGTGGGAATCGGTGCATCCTGCACGATTTTCACGACTTCTCTCATCTTTTTCCCTGATTGAGGAAGGGTGAAATAAACTTCCAACTCAGCTGTTCGTGCTTTTTCTTCTTGGTTTGCATCGACAATGAGCTGAATAGTCGTTTTTCCCTTGCCTTGCCATAAAGTACTGCTGAACCAGTTGGCTGGAGTTTGGAGAGAAAAATTATCGGGAACGTCAATCGTTAGCGACACCGTGTTACCTTTGGCATCAACATGAATCTCGCGCGGAGAAATTTCCCATTTGCTTTCCTCCTTGGGAGGTTGTACTGGTTCTGGCTTCTTCGGTTCTACCGGCTTTGTTGGTTCTACCGGTTTCTTTGGTTCTTCGGGCTTAGGAACAACCGGTTTAGGTTCAGGCTTGGGATTGGGTTGTGGTGCAGCTGGCTCCTGCACAATTATCACGACTTCTCTCATTTTTTTCCCTGATTGAGGAAGGGTGAAATAAACTTCCAACTCGGCCGTGCGCTCTTTTTCTTCTTTGTTCGTACCGACAATGAGCTGAATAGTCGTTTTTCCCTTCCCTTGCCATAAAGTGCTGCTGAACCAATTGGCTGGAGTTTGGAGAGAAAAATTATCGGGAACGTCAATCGTTAGCGATACCGTGTTACCTTTGGCATCAACATGAATTTCGCGCGGAGAAATTCCCCATTTGCTTTCCTCCTTGGGAGGTTGCACCGGTTCTGGCTTCTTTGGTTCTTCCGGTTTCTTCGGCTCTTCCGGTTTCTTCGGCTCTTCGGGTTTAGGAAGAATCGGTTTAGGCTCAGGCTTCTTCGGTTCTTCCGGTTTCTTTGGCTCTTCGGGTTGGGGAACAATCGGTTTAGGCTCGGGCTTCTTTGGATCTTCTGGTTTCTTCGGCTCTGGCTTCGGTTGAACAGGCTCTGGCTTCGGTTGAACAGGTTCTGGCTTGGGTTGCGGATTGGGAGCCGTGCCTTGTTGAGTCACGGTGTAGTTCACGATAGTCGCTTCTCCGTCCCCCACAAGTTCAAAGCGAAGATGCCCCACTCGCGACTCCTTTTGAGAATTCGCTCCAACCGTGATGCGGAATTCTCTACTTTTATATCCATTCGGCAAATCGGTGGTGAGCCACGCTGCGTCACTGCTCACCAAATAAGCTGCCGTGGTGGTCATCTTCGCCTCTATGGTTTGAGCGCGCGAGTCGGGATTCCATGCCGCAGGTGAAAAACTTATGCTTGTTTGAGACTCGCTAAACTGAGCTACGATGGGCATACGCTCACGCAGCATGCGCACATTATCTTCCGTGGCAGAACCCAAAACGACACCGTTCCACACACTTTGAGGACCTGAGAATATAGGCACTTGTCCTCCCACGTTGTCGGCTGGTCCCGACATCACCGTGCGATATTGCCGACGGCTTGCACCAACGGCGTATTCGTGCTTGCCGTGATCGACTTGTTCACGCGAATGTTGACAACCAATGTTGTGTCCTGCTTCGTGAGCTGCTGTGTAACTCGTGGCTGCCATAGAAGCTCGCACAGAGGAGAAACCAGCATCAATGCTTTGAGCTTCTTGTGTGGCCAATCCCGAAGCACCGTCGTTGACGGGCTCAGAAAGCAAAACCACAAGGTCGCCTTTCACGGCGTCTCTTCTTCGGCGCACTTCTGCGTGTGCTGAAATGAGTCCCAAACCTTGATTGATGCTCTGCGCACGTTCTGCAATTTCCATATGACCGACCAAGCGGAAACGGCCGTCGACGTGAGAGTTGCGCAACACTGAATTGATGGAATCCACCACTTCTTGCGCATATTTCGCCATTCCTCCGCGTCGTTCTGCCACTGCTTTGCCCGAAGGATCGAAGACCACGAAATAGTCAATGATGGGAGCATTGGAGTTTGGCGTGTTTGCTGCAGCAGTCTTGCGAACAGCAATGTGTTGCGTTCGAGAGAGCTTGGTCTGTGCTGAAGCATTGGTGAATGAGCTTGTGAAGAAGAGAGAAAAGAATAGGCTCAAACAGCTATAAGTGATAACTTTCTCTTTGATAAAGGCGGTTGCTGAGAGAAGAATACGACTTTTCATTTGAATGTTAGCCAAGAAGTCGATGAATAAAATGATAGAAGGAAGATAGAAGGGTAAGGGTTTAAGCCAAAGTCCACCCCTGACTTGTCTTACACACCAGACCTTCTGTTTGTAAGTCGCCCAAGATGCGCGATAGCGAAGGACGGAGCACCCCTAAACCTTGTGCTGCAGATTGCACACTCGACAGCGGTTGATGGTCGCGCAAATAGTCGAGAACGCGTGAACGCAGGTTTTGCAGAGCAAAAGCACGGAGTTTTTTGCTCAAAAACTGAGTGCGGTCGGAAATATCGCAGAGAAATCTGCGCATCACCTTGGGTTGCTGCATCATAAAGTCGAAGAACGCTTCCTTGTTCACCACACAAATTTTGCATTCCGTAGTGGCTTCCACCGAAACAGGAAACGTGTTTTCAGTGCCAAAGACAAAAGCTGAGGCCAGGAGCATCGGTGCTTCGAGAAGGTCGAGCGTGAAATCGCGCCCTTCTTGTGCCATTTGTGTGCGCACCACTCCTTGGATGAGGAAGAAAATGGAGCGCACAGCCGTACCTTGCGCCACAATCCGATCGCCTGGAGCGAAGGTTTCGAAGCGGTGTGGCACTTGTGCGAGCCAATCTTGAAGTGATGCCGGAGAGCAGTCTGAGAAAATGGGAACTTGCTGGAGTGCGCTATACATATATTTAAATTTTTCAGCTCAAAGAATAGCCCAAATGGGATGTTGTTCAGTGGAGTCAGGAAGAAGAGCAAAGCCTTCGTATTCAAAGGATTGCCAATCTTCGGTCTTCGCAACTCGCTGAGTGATGAGATGTCGCGCCAAAGCACCACGCATCATTTTGGCATACACCACCACCGTCTTGAGTTTTCCGTCTTTCATCACTTGGAATTCAGGCATAATGACCTGCACTTCTTTCGTGATGCGCTTCCAGTCGAAGAGCGATTTCATTTCCCCACTTGCCAGAAAGAAGAGAACACCGTCATCTGCTTTCACCGCATCGAGGAGCACATCGGTGAGCCGTGTGCGCCAGAATTGGAACATCGTTTCCATCGTGGTCAGGCAACACCACATTCCCCTCCAGACGATAATTTTTGATGCCATCGAGCGACCGCGTCAATCCATAGAGGAAAGACGTCATCCACAAATGTTGTTGCGCATAAGCAAAGTCTTCGGGAGAAAAATCGCCTGCGCGGAGGTGACGATAAGCCATTCCCGTGTAGGAAAGCACCGCAGCTTGCGGAGTGAGTGCTGGAAAATCCGTGTAGCGTTGCTTATTGAGTGCAGCCAATTGCGGATTTATTTTGAGCAACTGTGCCAATTCCTCAGTCGAGAGTTCAGCCATTTGCGCAGCGTTGTGTTCCGCTTCTGCCAAAAACCGAGGAGAGGAGAGCGAGGGTGCGGCAACAACTGGCTCATCCGTCATATCTTTTGCCGGAGAAAGCAGGATTTGCATAGTGTTTGTTGATTATTCGGGATAAACCAAGCGTTCGGGAGAGATTTTGGTGAGCACTTCGTCGAGATATTTTCGTGCTTCCCATCGCGCCATATTGAGATCCATGAGTTGATAGTTACCGCAGTCGCGAGGAGTAGCACCTGGAACCTCACCTTCAAAGTTGGCAATAAATTCGTAGGTTTCCACGAGCAAAGGCAACACATCTTCAGAAGTGAGGTCGCCGCGGAGGATGAGATAATTACCTGTCATGCAGCCCATTGGTCCCCCAATAAATCACGCGTTCCGCCCAAGTGGGGTGATTGCGGAGGAAAGTTGCGGCCAAATGTTCCATCGTGTGGATGGCATTAACGTGCAGTGCTGGTTCGCGGTTAGGAGCTTTCATACGCACATCGAAGGTGGTCACGATTTCTCCGCCAACAGCGTCTTGGCGACTCACATAAACTCCGCGATGCAAGGTGAGATGATTTACAGTAAAGGAAGGAATCTTTTTCATTGTCAAAATAGTTGGAGAATAGAAGTTAGATGTTAGAGATTAGACGTTAGAGGGCTAGAAGTTCTAGATATTCTAGAAGAACTAACGTCTAATCTCTAACGTCTAGCGTCTAATGTCTAGCCTCTAATCTCTAAAATAAAATGTTTGGTGATGTCGAAAGAGCGGTGTGCCATTTCCGACCAAAAGTTCTCGTATTGCGCCCAATGTTCGTCCACACCCGGCGTGTCGCTAATGATGCGGAAACTCACAAAAGGCACATTGTGAAGATGACACACTTGAGCAATAGCCGCACTCTCCATATCCACTGCCAAACCATCGGGAAATTGCGCTTTGATGTCCGACAAGATAGCATGGTCAGTGATGAATTTATCGCCCGTGCAAATCAAACCGCAGTGAATCTTCGTGGTGATTGCATCATCTTTCGCCATTTTTTCTGCCACCGCCAAAAGATGTTCAGCACCAGCAAAGCGCGCAGGCAAACCCTGCACCTGACCATAAAGGTTGCCTTCGCCGCACCACACGTCGTGATAAGTCGTTTCTGCACCCACCACCACGTCCATCACGCCCAATTGAGCGTCAATGCCACCAGCACAACCCGAATTAACGATGGCTTCAGGCGAAAAACGCGCAATCAGTTGCGTAGCTCCAATGGCAGCATTCACCTTGCCAATGCCACATTGCATCAGCACAATCTCGTGTTGCGCCAACTTTCCTGTTGTATAGGTGCGACCATCAACTAAAATGTCTTCACGCTGCTCCAGCAAAGCCGCTATTTGCGCGTGTTCTTCAGACATTGCCGTGATAATTCCTAGTTTCATAAAGTTCTTGTCGTTGATTTCTCTTGCAAAGATAGTGTGTTTTGTCCACTTTTCCGTAACTTTGCGCATATAAGTACAGAAAGGACGGTTTTTTCCTCCCAGAATCAGCGAGTTGCAATCACTGTTTGATGAGAAAAGTACCCTACTTTCATTGCTAAAATCCATTTTCCAAAAAGATATGAAACAATTCTTCCAGCGTTATCGCTTAGATCTGCTCTTCGTCTTAGGCTTCATGCTCCTGAGTTGGGCTTATTTCTTTACTCCGCTCAAAGAACACCTCGTGCTTGGTGGTCACGACACCGTGGCTGGCATGTGGCAAAGCCGCGAACAAGCCCCGATGCTCGATGCCACTGGCGAAAAAAGTTGGTGGAGCAACGGCATCTTCTCGGGAATGCCCAACTATCAGATTTCGCCCACCTATGGTTCGTCCACCCTCTTGGGATGGATTGGCCGCATCGTCACCTTGCTCTCCACTGGTCCTTTGAGTTTTGTGTTCCTCTATCTCTTTGGATTCTACATCCTCATGCGCTCCTTGAAACAGCGTCCGCTCGTTTCCGCATTCGGCTCCATTGCTTGGGCATTTTCCAGCTATTTCTTCATCATCATCGCCGCTGGACACCTGTGGAAAGTAGCCACACTCGGTTTCATTCCTCCCACCATTGCCGGTTTGGTGCTAGCCTATCGTGGCAAATATCTCTGGGGCGCACTCGTCACCGCCTTGTTCACAGGTTTGCAACTCTATAGCAACCACCCACAAATGACCTACTATTTCCTCTTTGTGATGCTCTTCTTGGTCATTGCCTATGGCGTGGACGCTGCGTGCAAACGCAGGTGGACGCAATGGCTCAAGGCCTCCGGAGTTGTGGTTGTGGGTGGTTTGATGGGATTGTTGATGAATCTCCCCAATATGTACCACACTTGGCAATATGCCAAAGAGTCTATGCGCGGCAAGAGCGAACTCACCTTTGCTCCGTCTAAAATCTCGAAGGCTGCCGCAGCTGCTGCCGCTCAAACTGGAGCAAGCGGAGCCGACAATGCCGAAGGCACTGCCCGCGCCACCAGCGGACTCGACCGTGACTACATCACACAGTGGAGTTATGGCATCGATGAAACACTCACTTTGATGATTGCCAACTTCAAAGGTGGCGGTTCGGCCAGCATCCAACAACTAGAAAATGGCGACAAATACAAAGGGTATGAAGAAACCTTCCAATATGCCGGACAACTCCAACAGTCTGTGGGGAATAGTGCCTCTTTGCCCGGCATCAATCAGTATTGGGGAAATCAACCCTTCACCGTAGGTCCCGTCTATGTGGGAGCCATCATCTGTTTCTTGTTCCTCTTGAGCCTAGGCTTTGTGCGCGGTCCAATGAAATGGGGACTCCTCGCAGCCACCGTCCTCTCTTTGCTCTTCGCTTGGGGCAAAAACTTGATGCCTGTGACGGATTTCTTCATCGACCACTTGCCGATGTATGCCAAATTCCGCACCGTTTCCTCCGCTCTCGTTGTGGCAGAATTCACCATCCCTCTGCTTGCCATCTTGGCATTGTCTGAGGTGATTCGCCGTCCCGAAGACTTGTTGAAGACGCGCCGCGGACAATACTCCTTCCTCTTCGCTGGTGTGTTCTCCGCAGGACTATGTTTGCTCTTCGCCCTTGCGCCCGATATGAGCCAACTTTTGTCGGAAGGTGACAAAGAAGTGTTCAACCAACTCCAATCTATGGGTGCACCTGCCGATTTCGTCAATGGTTATCGTGCTGCCGTCACCACGCTCCATGGATCTATGCTCTCGTCCGATGCGTGGCGTTCGTTCTTCCTCATTGCCATTGCCATCCTTGGTGTTTTCGCCTATGCCAAATATCCCAAACAAGTTCCAGCTTCAGCCCTCGTAGGCGTGTTGTTGGTGCTAACATTGGGAGATATGTGGTCGGTCAATAAGCGTTACCTCAACAACGATAGTTTCTCCGAACCGCAAGCCATGGAGGAAGGACTGAAAAAGACCCCTGCCGACGAAACGATACTTCGCGACAAATCATTAGACTATCGCGTGCTTAATCTCGCAGGAGGTAGCCCATTCAACGAAACGAGCAACCAAACGGCCTATTGGCACAAATCTGTCGGTGGCTATCACGCGGCTAAGCTCCATCGCTATCAGGATCTCATCGATGCCTATCTCAATGCTGAGTGTGTGGCACTCAATCAAGCCGTTCAACAAAGCTACGCTGCCCTCCAAGCCGATAGTTTGCACTGGGCTGCACGTGGCATCCATTCGCAAACCGACCTCTTGAAAGCCGTCAACCAAGGTTTGCGCACCGACTCTCTGTCGCCCGTGCTCAATATGCTCAACACGAAGTGGATGATTCTTGCGGGTGGTCAGTTAGCTCTCGAAAACACTGCAGCCAATGGCAATGCGTGGTTCGTTGACCGCCTAGACTTTGTGCCTAATGCCGATGCCGAACTCAAAGCGCTTGCCCACACCGACCTCAAACACGCTGCTGTGGCTGACGAACGCTTCAAAACTGCGTTGCAAACCTCAACATTCGGCAAGGGTACGGTCAAACTTACGCACTATCAGCCCAACGAACTCCGCTACACCGTGCAGAGTGACAAGGGTGGTGTAGTGGCACTCTCCGAAATCTACTATCCTGGTTGGACAGCCACCCTCGATGGTCAAGACATCCCTGTGGGTCGTGTGAACTATGTGTTGCGCGCGGTCAAAGTGCCTGCTGGTCAGCACACCCTCGTGCTCACTTTCCGTCCATCTTCTGTGAGCACCACAGAAATCATTGCCTACATCACGCTCGCTCTCTTGGCACTCGGCTTCGCCTTCGCCCTTTGGCTGCAGTTCCGCAAGCCGCAGACGCCCCCTACTGATGCTCCGCAGGCAGCCTAGCAGTAAACTCTGTTTTTATTTGAGTTTCATTGCTCATCCTTCTGGCACCCATTTGTGTTTGTATTACTGCACAAATGGGTGTTAGTTTTTGTTGTCTATCGTCTTTAATGTGTTTGATTTGTTATATGTATATTGCAAATAGGGGGGGGGTAGCGCGGAAAATGAGAGAATTTGTAGAAAAAATCATCTTTTTTTTGCTTTTTTGTTTGGCTGGTTCTAGGATGATGTTTACATTTGTGATGTAAACATTGCTGCTGATGAGCAAGATGTAGGCGTATTGATAGTAATAATGTGGATATGTCTATTGTTGGATGTCGTGTCTTTACGAATCGATTATAATGATTTGGAATAAACGATAGAATATTTTTTGCTCAACAATCACCTTATCATCAAGAAATTTCTAACCACTTAAAGAAAAAGCATATGAACAAATTTCTCCTCACCCTTTTGGGACTTTTTATGGTCACTTGCTATGGCTCTGCGCAAAGTTTCGACCAAGTGCACAAGAAAGGAAAATTCTACCTTGCAGTAGACGAGTACTATCTCTTGGACAATAATCCTCGTTATGGTCAAGGAGCCACAACTGCGGCTGCACTCACGCTTGGCTATACCCTCACTCCCCACTTTGGTTTGGAACTCTCGGGTGCATCTCTTGGCTACGAATGGAAAAACAATCCTCGCTACTTGTCGCTCGATTTTAAGCATTATTCTCTCACGAAGGACAGAGTGCGTGTTCTCACCTCTGTTGGTTTGTCTTTAGTGCAAGGTCAGACTAATCTCGGCAAAGATTATCTCGAACCTGCACTCAATTTAGATGCTAGCCTTCAATATCTTTGCACAAAGAATTCGTATGTTGGCTTGAATTTCCGTAAAATGTCTGGGGCTTCGGGTGTCAATATGACGATGATGGGTGTTTCCTTTGGTGGTTACTTTTAACCCAAATCGGTCATTAGATTCTGAACTGATTTCATTGGCTTGTTGAGCAGATGGTTGTTCGTGAGTTCGAAGGCGTAGTGGGCTACGTCGAGAACGAAGTTTTCGTTAAGCCAAATGAGCTGAACCGAGCTTGCTCGAGTTATGCCATGGCGAGAAAACGAAGGATGAAATCCAACAAGAAACAAGATGCCAACAAGAGAATGAAAGATGACAGGAAGTTATCTTCTCTATAACGAATTGCACTATAACGGTCTAATGACCGATTTTGGTTTAATCCCCAGTTTGTATCATCTTGAGGAGCATTCCCTTCAAGAACATACTTTGCTGCATCTCTGCGTGATTGTTTCTAATCTCGCAGAGATGTTTTTTTGTTGTGACACTTGCAAAACGACTTTATTCACTTCTCTTTCTTCTTTCTTTTCTACTCCTTCTTTCCTCACGCGCGCGTGCGCGCACTACAGTAGTTTTGTTTTTTTGCTGTCACAAGTGTCACTGTAGATGGAGTTGACAGCACTTCCTCATCCCCAAAAACAACGTATCGTTTTGCCGAAAACAACGTATCGTTTTGCCGAAAACAACGTGTCATTTTACTGAAAACGACGTGTCGTTTTGTTGAAAATAACGTGTCGTTTTGCCGAAAACAACGTATCGTTTTGCCGAAAACAACGTGTCATTTTACTGAAAACGACGTGTCGTTTTGTTGAAAATAACGTGTCGTTTTGCCGAAAACAACGTATCGTTTTGCCGAAAACAACGTGTCATTTTACTGAAAACGACGTGTCGTTTTGTTGAAAATAACGTGTCGTTTTGCCGAAAACAACGTATCGTTTTACTGAAAACAACGTATCGTTTTGCCGAAAACAACGTATCGTTTTACTGAAAACAACGTGTCGTTTTGTTGAAAACGACGTGTCGTTTTATTGAAAACAACGTGTCATTTTACTGAAAACAACGTATCACTTTACCGAAAACAACGTGTCGTTTTGTGCTGGATAAAGACTGATTGTTTCTCACCGCTGTGACACTTGTGACAGCAAAAAATGCAAAATCCCTGTAATACGCGTGTGTGCGTATACGCGCGTGCGCGCGAGAAAGTGTTTTTGGCAAAATGGAGGAGGAACACCAAACAGTGTTGCACCCAAGTGTCAAAGTTGTTTTGGGGAGAATGATGTCAATGAAAAGGTGACACTAACAGGGTTCGACAAGCATTGTGCTTTTTATTGTTGCTCTCAAACTTATCTGATAGCAAAACTATCTATATATTAAGTGGAATTGAAAGTACATCTCTCAAAATTGTAGGTATTCAAAATAGATTCTGCAATTTTTCGCTGATTTTTCACTCTTTCTCCTATTATCTACCCCTATATATTTGTAGGGCAGTGGAACATCGGATACAAACAGCAATGCTATTCGCGTATGGATACAAAAAATGGGATACCGCTGTATCCCAACCTTGTTAACCTTAAATCTAATACTATGAAAAACACGGTGCAAAGATAATGGTTCTCCTAGTAAATTCCAAACTTTCTCCCAATTATTTTGAGAAAAAAGTGAGTGCTTGTTCGTTTTTCCTACTTTAATGCTCATTAAAAAGGAAAAATCGCACAATATATTGCGCGATTTTTGACGATTTAGAAATTAGTGCGAGTTATGTTTGCTCAATAGTTGAAGGTGCTGCTACCCATAAATTCTCGTAAGAGGGAGGTGGGGGGGACGGCATCGAGCGGCATCGGAGTGAAATAAGAAATGAATTTGCGCAAGCGGTAGGCTTCGGAGTATTCTTCTGCACTTTCGGGCACCATCTCGAGGAGGGGAAGGGCTTGTGCACGGAGGGCTGCAAGTTCGTAGATGAGTGCGGTGTTGAACATCGTGTCGGCTTGTTCCTGGAAAGGGAAAATCCATTTTTCTTCGCCTGCGGTGACGGATGCGCAACGACGAATGACCTCTTGGGGATGGTAGCCACGATATTTGTAGTCGCGACAAATGCGGCGGAGCAAGCGACTGTCGCTCGTGGGGATGTAGTTGTGGTCGTCGAGCATAATGGTGGTGAGTGCCGAAGCATAGATTTTATATTTTGCTGCGGCTGGTATTTTCTCACTCATACGTGGGTTGAGGGCGTGGTTGCCTTCGAGAATGAGGATGGTTTCGGGTTGTAGACGCAAGAATTTCCGCTAGGACGACTTTTGCCCGAGGGGAAGTCGAAGACGGGGAGCTCTACTTCTTGACCGGCGAGGAGTTGCGACATTTGGTTGTTGAAGAGAGGGAGGTCTACAGCTTCGATGGTTTCAAAGTCGTAGTCACCGTTTTCGTCAAGGGGTGTGGCTTCTCGATCCACGAAATAGTTGTCGAGGGAGATGCTCACGGGGCGTTTGCCACAGGCGCGGAGTTGCACGGAAAGGCGTTTGCTGAAGGTGGTTTTTCCTGAAGAGGAGGGGCCTGCAATGAGAACCACTTTGATGTGGTCGTTTGTGGCGATGTGGTCGGCAATTTTTGCAATTTGTTTTTCTTGCAAAGCTTCTGCCACATTGACCAAATCGTTGGTGCCACCAGCACGAATGGCTTTGTTGAGTTCGCCTACGGTGGTGCATCCAAGGATTTCTTGTCGGCGGTGTTGCTCTTGGAAGACATCGAACATTTGTTTCTGTTCGGTCATTGGGCGCAGTTGCTGTGGCTGTTTGGGATCGGGCACGCGGATGAGTAGACCTTCTCCGTAGGTGACGAGGTCGAAGAGGGAGAGTTGGCCGGTGCGTAGGAGGAGTGCGCTATAAAAATAGTCGACAGTGTCGTCGAGGATGTAGTAGTGGGTGTAGAGATCGCCGATGCTCTCGAGAAGTTGCACCTTGCGTGTGAGTCCTTGTTGGCGGAACACTTCGATGGCTTCTGTGGTGTGTGCAGTGACTCGGCGGAAGGGGATGTTGGCGTCTACGATTTCTGCCATCCGTTGGCGCAGTTGTGCAGCAATCTCGGGAGTGACTCCTCCTTCGACTTCGAGATGACAGTAGTATCCTCCGGCAACAGGGGTACCGATGCGGAGGTTGGAGCCAGGGAAGAGGTCGCGTGTGGCTTTGTAGAGCACGAAAAAGAGGCTTCGTGTGTAGGTGCGCAGTCCAGAGAGGGAAGTGAGGTTGAGAAATTCTAGGTCGCGCGAGTCGTTGATGGTGTAATGAAGACCTTCCACGCGGTTGTTGACTTTGCAACTGGTGATGCAGCAGGTTTCTTGCAGGCCGATGAGGGGATATATTTCTTCGAGCGTCGCTCCCTTGGGGACTTCGTGATATTGGCCTGTGTTTTTGCAGAAAATTTTGATGAGTTTCATAAAGAGAAAAGACGCTAGAGATTAGACGTTAGAGATTAGACGTTAGAGGGACGCTCCCTCTTTTTTGTTCGTCAATAAAAGACATTAGAAAGTAGTTCCTGTCACGAGGGTGGAGGAGCTACTTTCTAAGGTGGAATGATGAGCGTTTATTCTTCTCCCTTGAAGAGAGGATCCCAAGCAGGGAGGAGTGTGGGTTTTTGTTCGAGGAGTTTGAGGGTAGCCGCGGGAACATATTTTTTCTGCACCACAAGGCGGAAGGTGTATTCGTCGAACCATTTGTCGGTCATCACCAAATGTCCTGCAACTCCTGTGGTGGGTCCCCACGAGTTTTCTACTTTCCACTTCAAGGGGTTGCCATTTTTGTCGAGGTCAACCGCACAGAGTGTCATAGCGTGGCTAGAGGCTGACGCAAAGGTTTGGATGCGCTCCGCCTTGTTCATTGGGAAAGTGGTGTTGAAGAGATCTTCGTAGTCGAAATTCTCCATCGACAAAAGTCCAGTTTTGCGGTCATAGAATTTACCTACATCGCAAGAATAATACATACGTGTGCTGTCTTTGATGCTAGCGATGGCCATTTGTTTGATTTCTTCCATTGGAAGATTGAGGAAGGTCCAGTTGTGGCCGTCGTAGGTGTGGCGGTCGAGATCGATGGCATAAGTTTTGTGGTAAGGACGTGAAGGATCATTCATAAGCATCACATAGTCGCTCACCAAATTGAAGCCCACATATCGACGATAGAATTCTTGTGGGGTGTAGGTTTCAGTGCTGATGGGCTTGCCTTGCGCATCGCGGAGGGTGTAGGTGAACTGCGTGGGAGGTTCGCCCAGACAAGCCACAAGAATGCGGTAGATGGTGGCTAGTTGTTCTGCCTTGCGCGCTTCGAGTTTTTTGCCGCGTTCACCAGCAGCATAGGCTTTGCGGAGGGCAAGACCGTATTCGCGAAGCTTGAGGGCAATCACTTTTGCCATAGCACTGGTGTTGTTAGCGTTGTAGCTCTCGGGCATCACTTCGGCAGGAACGACACCATATTTAGTGATGACGTCTTGCACACCGGTGAAGGTGCCACCGTCGCTGATGGGGTTGTGGAACAACCACTCCACGGTGAGGTCGCTCATAGGTTTATCGGCTTTGTCGAGCACCGATTGCAAGAAGAGGTTTGCTTTTTCGAGTTGGTCGTAGAAAGAGTTGTAGCTTTGTGAGAACTCAAAGCGTCCGAGTTTTTGTTCGCGGATCATGTGTGAGCGCATCACGTTGAGCCCAGTGAAGAGCCAGCAACGTCCGCTAGATTGTTGGTCGGTGATTCCCTTTGAAGGAGCTTCGTTGGAGAAGTGAGTATCGTTGGCTTGTGCCACGTTGGGACGTGCGGCAAGTGCAGACACACCAGTGGTGATGAGTGCATTTTGCAAGGCTTTGCTTGCGGGAGTGTTAGGTACGCTCTTACGGAAGTTGCTGAGCATATCGGGTGTGATGGCACCGCGTTGTGCAAAATTGGGGAGCGCAGCTGCCGACAAACAGAGAGCAAGGGCTGCACGAGAGAGAAAACGATAGGACATATTGTGTGGTTTAAATTGCTATATTTGGGGGAGGAGGGGGAGCCTAGTAGGACTAGATTAACTAGATGAACTAGAAAAACTAGAAGGACTAGATGAGCTAGATAGTGGTTGGTCTAATGTCTAAATTCTAACGTCTAACCTCTAACGTCTAACTTCTATATCCACCCTTCGGCTTTGTACCAAGCAACGGCTTCGAGGACACCGCGACGCAACGGCCATTGTGGAGAAAATCCCAAATCTTGTTGCGCCGGAGAGATGTCGCAAATCCAGTTGCGTTGGCGCAAGAGTTGAAATTTGTCCATATTGAGGGTTGACATTTTGCCTGTGCATTTCGAAATCCAGGTGTTCACCTGACACACAGCGTGGAGAAACCACACTGGAGCTTTGATGTGTGCCACCCATTTCACCCCCATCTCCTGTTGCAGGAGGTCGCTGAAGGCACGGCTATCATAGACTTCTCCATCGCTGAGGAAATAACAACGACTGCGTGTGCCACGATGGAGAGCAAGGAAACAAGCATCCACTAAATCGCGAACATAGATGAAGGTGAGGGCTTGAGGGGTATATCCCACGGCAAAATCGATGTGTTTCTTGATGCTATCCGCCATAAGAAAATAATCTTTTTCACGAGGACCATACACCCCCGTAGGACGAAGAGTGACGAAGTCTAATCCTTCAATAGTGGCAAGAGCTTGTTCCGCATCAAGTTTGGAACGACCATAAGCCGTGTTGGGTTGAGGCGTGTCGGCGTCAGTGATGGCACGATAGCGATTGAGTCCTTGTGCAATGCTTCCATCCGATTGTCGCACGGGCGTTTCTGCCACAGCTCCCACTACAGAGAGGGAGGAAACAAAAACAAAGCGTCCCTTAAGAAGTTGCAAATCGAGCAAGGTGCGCGCCAGGCGGAGTGTCCCCTCCGTGTTGGTGCGACGGAAAGCTGCTTCGTTGGGAGCTTTGGTGGCACCAGCAGCGTGGATGACATAATCGAAAGCACCGTATGTTTCAGCGTGTGTGCTGAGTTGCTGCGTGAGCACGGTATCATTCCCCAAATCAAGTTCGATGAAATGGATGCGCGGATCGGTGAGGTATTGTTTGCTGCTCGTTTTGCGGAGCACAGCCCAGGTGTCGAACCCTAATTCGAGAGCTTTTTCAACGAGGAAAGAACCTACAAAGCCCGAGGCACCGGTGATGAGAATTTAGTCATTGATGAATTCTTGCTAATCAACTGCTTGCACTGTGGAAATAGTGCGAAGAGGAGTTATTGGCAAAGATAATGATTTTCGACGAAACAAACAAGGTGCTTTGCCGTTGTGCTTGTTGATGGAAGAAGAAGGTGGGATGTGGGAAAAGAAAAAGGCTCACTTTTCGATGTGAAAAGTAAGCCTTAAACTTCCTTAGTCGGGGTGACTGGACTCGAACCAGCGACCTCACGCCCCCCAGACGCGTACTCTAACCAACTGAGCTACACCCCGATTCTTTGGAGGAAGCAAGAAGCATTTCTGCATTTCTTGCCGTTTGCGTTTGCAAAATTACGGCGAAAAATTGGAATCTCCAAATTTAGTGCCACTTTTTTGTGGGAAATTCTCGTAAAAACGTCAAAATGAGGACTTGCGACAACGAAATCAAAGAGGGAAGTATGCATTTTCTTCCGTTTATTTTAACCCTGAGTGTATCATTGCGAGTGGGAGTGCAAGCGTATTATCAAAGAAATAAACTAAGAAAGAAGGATACCACAATGAATATCCGCGTACAGTGATTGAAAAAACATACGGGTTTTCTTGTTTTTTCTTTGTTGTTCGCGTAACTTTGCAGGAAGATAGTTCTTAATTCGGAGAGAATGGCTCCGTTTATCCCTCCAACTCACCCTAGAATGTTCTGCAACAATTTGATAGTGTGTGAGATAGAACGATGCTTAAAGACAGCATATACAAGAATAGCATATACAAATCACCATAGCATATACAATTCACCACTGATATGGAATATAATTTCAGAGACATTGAAAAGAGATGGCGTGAAACATGGGCGAAAGAAGGCACCTATCACGCAGAGACAGGAAGCGATAAGCCCAAATACTACGTACTCAATATGTTTCCTTATCCCTCGGGAGCAGGACTTCACGTTGGTCACCCCCTTGGGTACATAGCTTCTGACATCTATGCGCGCTACAAGCGTCAGTGCGGTTTCAATGTGCTCAACCCCATGGGCTACGATGCCTATGGTTTGCCAGCTGAGCAATATGCCATTCAGACAGGACAGCATCCTGCGGTGACTACTCAACAAAACATCACGCGCTATCGCGAACAACTCGACAAGATTGGATTCTCCTTCGATTGGAGTCGTGAAGTGCGCACTTGCGAACCCACTTATTATAAATGGACACAATGGGCATTTGGCAAGATGTTCCAGAGTTTCTACGATAATGCAGCGCAAAAGGCACGTCCCATTAGCGAACTTGTGGCGCATTTTGAGACGAAAGGCTCAGAAGGTTTGGATGTCGCTGAGACCGAGGCTTTGCAATTCACAGCTGATGAGTGGAAAGCTATGAGTGAAGTGGAGCAACAGCAAACTCTGATGAACTATCGCATTGCCTATATCGGTGAAACGATGGTGAACTGGTGTCCTGCGCTCGGCACTGTTTAGCAAATGATGAAGTGGTGGATGGAGTTTCTGCTCGTGGCGGACATCCTGTGGTGCAGCAAAAGATGAAACAATGGTGTTTGCGCGTGAGTGCTTATGCTGGTCGTATGCTCGACGGTTTGGAACAACTCGATTGGAGCGATTCGCTCAAAGAAACGCAGCGCAACTGGATTGGTCGTTCGCAAGGCACGGAGATGCAATTCCGTGTGAAAGACAGCGATTTGACTTTCACCATCTTCACCACACGTGCTGATACGATTTTTGGCGTCACCTTTATGGTGTTGGCACCAGAGAGCGAACTTGTGGCGCAACTCACCACCGATGCTCAACGCGCTGAAGTGGAAGCCTATGTGGCTGCCACAGCAAAACGCACGGAGCGTGAGCGCATCAGCGACCGCAAGGTGAGCGGTGTGTTCTCTGGTTCGTATGCGGTAAATCCTTTCACAGGAGCCGAAATCCCTGTTTGGATTTCAGACTATGTGCTTGCAGGATACGGCACCGGTGCGATTATGGCAGTGCCAGCTCACGATAGTCGCGACTATGCTTTTGCTCGTCATTTCGACCTCCCCATCGTTCCTCTTATCGAAGGCGCCGATGTGAGCGAAGAAAGTTTTGATGCAAAAGAAGGCATTGTTTGCAATTCTCCTGCCGATGGTGCCACTGCGCTTGATGGTTTCTCCCTCAACGGATTGACCGTAAAAGAAGCCATTGCGAAAACGAAAGCTTTCGTGACCGAGCATAAACTGGGACGCGTGAAGACCAACTATCGTTTACGCGATGCCATCTTCTCTCGTCAACGCTATTGGGGTGAACCATTCCCCGTATATTATAAGAACGAGATGCCCTATCTCGTGCCAGAAGATTGTCTCCCCATCGAACTGCCCGAAGTAACGAAGTTCTTGCCCACAGAAACTGGTGAACCTCCGCTCGGAAATGCCACAAAATGGGCTTGGGATGAGGCGAATCGCTGCGTCACAGACAATAGTCGCATCGATCATAAGACGGTGTTCCCACTCGAACTCAGCACAATGCCTGGATTTGCGGGTTCTTCAGCTTATTATCTCCGCTATATGGATCCTCACAACAACGAGGCACTAGTGGGAGAAAACGCTGTGAACTATTGGCAACAAGTGGATCTCTATGTCGGTGGTTCAGAACATGCCACTGGGCACTTGATTTATTCACGCTTCTGGAACAAATTCCTCTTCGATCTTGGTACTTGTCCCAAAGACGAACCCTATCAGAAGTTGGTGAACCAAGGTATGATTCAAGGTCGCTCCAACTTTGTGTATCGCATCAAAGACACCAACACCTTTGTGAGTCTGGGGTTGAAAGATCAATACGAAGTAACTTCACTTCACGTCGATGTAAACATTGTTTCTGCCGATGTGCTCGATGTAGAAGCCTTCAAAGCCTGGCGTCCTGAATACAAAGACGCAGAATTCATCCTTGAAGATGGCAAATACATCTGTGGTTGGGCTGTTGAGAAGATGTCGAAATCAATGTTTAATGTGGTGAATCCCGATCTCATTGTTGAGAAATATGGTGCCGACACCTTGCGACTTTATGAAATGTTCCTCGGCCCCATCAATCAAAGCAAGCCTTGGGACAGCAACGGCATCGATGGATGTTTCCGATTCTTGCGCAAACTTTGGAACCTCTTCTATAAGGAGGAGCAATTCCTGCCCACTGATGTTGCGCCCACAAAGGAAAATCTCAAGACACTTCACAAACTCATCAAAAAGGTGACCGAAGACATCGAGGTCTTCTCCTACAACACCTCTGTGCCTGCCTTTATGATTGCAGTGGGTGAATTAGCTCAACAAAAATGTAACTCCAAGGAGGTGCTGCAAACCCTCGTTGTGCTGCTTGCACCTTTCGCTCCACACGTAGCAGAAGAATTGTGGCACGCACTCGGCAACCCCACCACTGTGTGCGATGCAGCATGGCCACAATTTGATGAGGCGCATCTCAAAGAAGACACCGTGACTTTAGGTATTTCCTTCAACGGAAAGACGCGTTTCACACTCGACTTCGCCGCCGATGCTTCTAAGGAAGATATTGAAAAAGCCGCTCTCGAGTCAGAACAAAGTGCGAAACATCTCGAAGGCAAGACCGTGGTAAAAGTCATCGTCGTGCCGGGGCGCATTGTGAACATCGTAGTCAAGTAGCATTAGTCCGCAGACGTTAGGCATTAGAGAGAGGAATGTAGCGGTTTCCATCTCCAAAACATTCCTGTTTCTCCACACCCATCGTGGTGAATCTTCTCTCTAATGTCTAACGTCTAATGTTTAACATCTAATGTCTACCCTCTAACATCTAATGTCTACCCAAGATGACTAATCTTAAAATAAACTGGAAGCTCGAAATCCAAGACCTGATTATCATCTCTCTTGGATTGTTGTGCTATTCCGTAGGGTACTATTGTTTCCTCGTACCTCACCAAGTCACACCAGGAGGAACAACCGGTCTAGGAACATTGATTTTCTATGCCACTGGATGGTTTAAACCCCAATGGACATTTCTCATCGCCAATGTCATACTACTATCCATTGCATTGAAGGTGCTCGATTGGAAATTCTGTTTGAAAACCTTCTTTGCCATTGCCATGCTCTTCGTCTTTCTGGCCGGAGTAGAAAATGGATTGCGCTATTTGTGGGAGATAAACCCCGAACTTTTCCCCGCTGGATTCAACAAAGCCGTTGGACTGCCCAAAGTCACCAGTAATGCCTTTATGAGTGCTATCTTTGGAGCGGGTATCATGGGACTTGGCATGGGGCTCGTCTTCTTGCGCAATGGTTCTACAGGAGGAACAGACGTTGTAGCGGCAATCATTAACAAATATAGAGATATGTCGCTCGGCACACTCATTCTGCTTTCTGATGTCGGCATCATCACGGCCTCACTTTCTCCCCGACAGTAACTTAGAAAAATTGCTTTACGGTTATACTACATTGATTATCATTACGTTGATGGTAGATATAGTTGTGAATAGTGGAAGACAATCCGTGCAGTTTCTCATTTTCTCTGATAAGTACGAGGAAATAGCCTCAGAAATCAACAGCCTAAATCGTGGAGTTACTGTGCTCAATGGTCAAGGGTGGTACACAAAACAAGAGCGAAAAGTACTCGTTGTTTTAGCCAAAAAGCGAGAAGCTAGCACCATTTTCCGCATCATCACCGGCATCGACCCACAAGCCTTCGTCAGTCAAACACTAGCTAGCGGAGTCTTTGGATATGGTTTCGACAAATTCAAGGTCAAAGCCAGTGCAGCTGAGAAAAAACGTGCAGAAATGGAAAAAGTCAAAGCCAAAGTGGCTAGCGACCAAGCCAATTCACGCAGTGCAAAAGATTAAAACCAAATCGGTCTAATGACCAATTGGGATGAAACGTGATGCAATGTCAGTAGCATTGGCATTGCATCACACACTTTTTTGGAGAAATTTCCGTTCTTACTGTGGGAATTTCTCCCTATTTCTACTCAATACCTTATATTATATGCTCGTCATCGCCACCAACAATGCCCACAAACTCGAAGAAATTCGGTCCGTTGTGGGAGATAAATTCAAAATCGTTTCCCTCCAAGACATCGACTGCCACGAAGACATCCCCGAAACAGCCGATACCCTAGAGGGAAATGCCCTCCTCAAAGCTCGTTTTGTCCACGAACGATATGGGTTTGACGTCTTTGCAGACGACACTGGTTTAGAAGTTGAAGCCCTCGGAGGAAAACCCGGAGTGCACACCGCACGATACGCCTTCCCCGATCGGCACGACACAGAAGCCAATGTTGCCAAATTGTTGAGTGAGATGGAGGGAAAAAACAATCGTAAAGCCGCTTTCCGCACCGTCATAGCTCTCATTTTAGGAGGAAAAGAATATCTCTTTGAAGGAAAGGTTGAAGGACTTATCACCACTGAACGCCGCGGCACAGAAGGATTTGGTTATGATCCCGTCTTTTCACCCGAAGACACCGGAAAAACTTTCGCAGAACTAGGAGTGAAAGTGAAAAATAAACTCTCTCACCGAGCACGAGCCGTTGCTCAACTCTGTCAGTTCCTCGACACCCTACAATAATTTTGTGCACCACTTCATTCAAATGCCTAAAATCATATCCCGACTTCTCCTCTCTTTACTCCTGTTTTGTGTAGGCATCACCACACAAGCTGTTGAGTCATCTCGCTGGACACCCTATCTTTCCTATTACGATGGGAAAGAACTTGTGCGCGATGGTAGATATCTCTATGCCCTCATGGGAAGCAATCTGTTGGTCTGCGATATCGTAGCCAAAACGTCAACCCCCATCACACGTATATCCCACGGACTTGCCCGAAAAAGCATCGCCCACATCGGATTCTCCCACAAGCGTAAAACCCTCGTGCTGCTTTACGATGATGGATTCGTCGACCTTTTGCGTCTCCAAACAGGAGAAGTTTTGCATTTTCCACACCTTGTTGACAGTCAGAAAGAAGATTTAGTGGCACGCCGACTTCGCGTGCAAGACGATTATGCTTTCGTCACCACCAGTAAAGGATTTCTGTGGATCGATCTTGCCCAATCCCTCGTGCGAGGACATTTTGATGTCGGACAATGCGAAGATGTTGCACTGTGGGGAAATCATCTCTTTGCAGCCTATGGAGGAAAATTCTATCACATCGATCGCAGAGGAAATCTCAACGACCTCTCACAGTGGACACTAGCTCTCAATGCTCATGTCAATGCCATTGCTCCCTCCGCACAAACCCTCTTTGTATCGCTCGATCCTGACCAAGGAGCAAATGCCGGACTTTGGAGCATTTCAGCACCCTCTCTGCAAGCTGTTGACAACACGGCAGCGCAAGTCGCACCCTCTGCTGGATGGCAACATTTCGACAAAGAATATCGTGGATATCAACTGCGCATAGACACTGAAGGACAACTCCTTGCTTATCAACAAGGACGCATCACCCGAGTAGCTCCTACCAATATCTCAGCTTTCTCGCGCACTGCGATTCCCGCTGAAGCTCAATGCGCTGACACTGACGGACAGGGTGGATGGTGGTTCGGATTCAGCGACAAAGGCATCGTGAGACGCCCTGCCGATGCCACAGAATGGAGTGGCGATAAAGCCACACAGTATTTTGGACGAACTGGACCACGCTTCGATTTAGCCTATTTTATGCGCTATCGAGGAGAAGATTTACTCATTGCCTGTGGACGCCTTGACCCTTACGATCGCGAATCGTTCCCACAGATGTCCGAGATCTTGAGCCACAACAGATGGACTTTCCTCCCCACCCCATCAGCTGATGAAGGATACGTGGGCACAAGCTTTGAAAATGCCACCTGCATCGACAGAAATCCCCTCAACCCACAGCAATATGCCGTCACCACCTCGCGTACTGGAGTCTATCTCTACGATGGCAATCGCATCACCAAGCAATTCACTTATACCAATTCCCCTCTCGTATCGGCTGAAAAGCGCGTAGTACACGCTTACAAAAACTATGTCCGCACCGACGGAGCCATTTACGATGCAAAAGGCTACCTCTTCTTCATCAACAACAGTGCCGACACCGCCTTACATTTCATCAGTCCTAAGGGAGATTGGGGAAAAATCTACCTCAAGGATATCGACAACGCACCCACGTTAGAAAAGATAATGATTGATTCCAAAGGGCGGATGTGGATTGTTTCTCGGCGCGGCACCCACGAACACAAGAGTGGTTTCCTCTGTTTAGATTATAATGGCACACCTGCCAACACTCGCGATGATATCGTCACATTCCGTTCCTCTTTCAACAATCAGGATGGGGAAACCATCCACCCAGGTTATGCTATGGCCATTGTGGAAGACCGTGACAGTGCCATTTGGCTCGGCACAAGTAAAGGGCTGTTCCGAGTGGACAATCCCGACAAATGGAGTCACCGTGATTTCAATGTCACGCAAGTCAAAATTCCGCGCAACGATGGCACCAACCTTGCCGACTATCTCCTCGCTGGAGTAGGCATCTCTGCGTTGGCTGTCGATGGTGCTAATCGCAAATGGGTGGGTACACTCGACAATGGAGTATACGTCTTGTCGCCCGACGCCCTCACTGTCGAAAATCACTTCACCGTCGATAATTCCCCACTCTTCTCCAACGAAATCTGGAGCATCGCCTGCCATCCCACGTCTGGCGAAGTTATGATTGGCACCAGCAAAGGATTGATGTCTTACCAAGCCCACGTTTCCCTACCAGAAACTTCGCTTAGCAATGACAACATTCGTGTCTATCCCAACCCCGTTCGCCCTGACTATTCAGGACAAATCACACTCGATGGACTCGTCACTGACGCAGAAGTGAGAGTCGTCACCGAAGACGGTCGTTTGATCACGCGCGGCAAAAGCCTAGGAGGCACCTTCACTTGGGATGGAAGAACTCCCAACGGAGAGCGCGGTGCATCTGGTGTATATTATTTCTATGTCACCGCACAAAATGGAGCGCAACACGCTGTGGCTAAGGTCGCTTTTGTGCGCTAATTCATAGGACGAATTGACTAGTTCTTATGATAAAACGAGCTCAAACCCCTCTCAAAACCATTTTTTTGAGCAGTGGCTAGCAAAAAAATACCTTTTTACTTGTACAACCCACTATATTACAATATATTTGCACAGGAAACATAGACCGAAGTTCACTAAGTAGGTCTATACAAATCGAATAATCATTTAAAATCATACACAATATGAACAAAACAGAACTCTCTAGCGCAGTGGCTAAACAAGCCAATTTGACGCAAGCTCAGGCTAAGGCCGCTGTTGAAGCAACTCTTGATGCTATCGCTACTGCTTTGAAAGAAGGTGATAAAGTAGCTCTTCTCGGTTTTGGTACTTTCTCTGTAAACGAACGTCCCGAACGTCAAGGTATCAACCCTGCTACTAAAGAAAAAATCACTATTCCTGCAAAGAAGGTGGTGAAGTTCAAGGCTGGTTCTGCCCTCGAAGTGAAGTAATTCATTTCCTACTTCAACATACAAGCGCGACATTCCCACAAAGGCCTGTCGTGCTTTTTTGGCTTTCCACGGCTCTAACGACTAAAATCCCACCTCTCACGTTTACTTTCTCTTTCTGAGCCACGCTTGTCGTGGCGAACAAAAAGGGTATGCGACCCTCTAACGTCTAATGTCTAACAATCGAACTCCGCTTCTTGCACACCTCTCTTTAGCCGGAGCTGCCATCTGCTGGGGACTCATGTCACCACTCGGAAAAGATGCTATGCAGCACGGCATCGACGGCATCACCTTAGTCTCCCTTAGAGTCTTGGGAGGAGCCATCCTCTTCTGGCTCACCTCATTGTTCACACCCCGTGAAACCATCTCGCGCAAACACATCGCACTCTTGTGTCTGGCTGCGGTTTTCGGACTTGTGGGCAGTCAATGCTGCTTCACCATCGGACTCAGTCTCACCTCTCCCGTCAATGCTGGCATCGTAACCACAACTATGCCCATTTCTGCGCTCCTTCTCTCTGCCCTCATTCTCAAAGAACCCATCACGCTGCGCAAAGCACTAGGAGTGGCACTCGGATGTTGCGGAGCCGTTTTGCTCGTCATGACCAGTGTCCGTACTGCTACTGGAGCATCAGGCATGGGCGACCTTCGGGGCGACCTTCTTTGTTTTGCATCACAAATCTCCTACACCATCTATCTCACCGTTTTCGGATGGCTGGCCAAACGCTACAGCATCTTCACCGTCAACAAGTGGATGTTTCTCTCTGCCACCTGCATCATCTGGCCGTTCACCGCACAACACGTTTGGCAAACACCTTGGAGCGCGCTCTCTATGGTCACCCTCGCAGAAATCGCATACATCATCGTAGGGGCAACATTCCTTGCCTATATCCTCATGATTCGCGGACAACAAGTGCTGCGTCCCACTGTCGTGAGCATGTACAACTATATTCAACCCATCGTTGCCGTCATTGTCAGCATTGTTCTTGGACTCGCAGTCTTCACACTCACCCACGCATTGGCCGTGGCTCTCATCTTCTCTGGAGTAGCACTCGTCACCCTCTCCAAGTCGAGAAGAGATATGCAACAAAACCAAACGAAGAACGGCGAAAGTACAACGTGTGACTCATCTTCTCAAACAGACACTCCTACTTAGATTTGATGTTTTTCTTTTCTCACCTGTCTCTCTCATGCACAGATTGATTCTCCTTTTGTTGAACACTCAACGAAACATCCGCCATCTTTCCTCGTCCTTCTTGACGATTTCGGCACTCCTGCTCACCTTCTTTTCCGTTTCTCCCTCAGTCGCGCAAAGCACTAACGCGACTAAGCACACGTTGTCTGTTCATCTCAAAGGGATTTAACGACAACAAAGGGAATATTGTCCTCTCGGTCTATGACAGTCCGGAGCACTTTCGCAAACATCCCCTGCAAGTGGTGCGCGTGTCCACACTCACTGCGCAACGACAACCCATTTCGCTGCTATTGCCCACAGGATCTTATGCCATTTCTGTCTACCAAGACGCCAATGCTAACGGCAAAATCGATCGCAATCTCATCGGCATCCCCACAGAATTAGGGGGATTTAGCAACAATCCGCGCATCATTATGGGACCCCCAAGTTTCAAAAGATGCGCCTTTCGCCTAGAAACCAATCAGCAAACCACCATCCTTTTGCACTGATTGTTTGTTTTCCTTTGTTCTTTCTTTTTGAAATCTCACCACCTTCTGATTTTTCACTTCGCAAACTTCCTAATGTGCCATTTATGAAAGACTCGCTTTGGTTCCTTGCGCAATACCTGCGTTGCTTTCTTCTCGGTCTGTTCCTTGTTCCTCGTCTTGTGTCGGGAGTTGCCCTTGCCCAAACTGCAGAGTCCGATTTGTTTCATCAACTCACTGCGCGTTGCGACACGGATTCCATCCCCACAAAACGCTCTATCTCAATGTCGATGCCCTTGCCTTCTTCAAAGACAACGAGTTTGATGGAAACATTGCCAAAGGCTACACTCTTCCTGGAGTGAGGCTTACTCCACATCTCACTTATCGCCCTCTCTCCAATCTGAATTTACAATTGGGACTCACTGCACTCTGCTATGACGGTACGAACTACTATCCCAATTATGCTTTCACGACATCGTCACGTGGAAGGGCAATGCTTATCAAGGGTTTGCTCATATTTTGCCCTTTTTTCGAGCTGAACTGCAGATGGGAGCTGCCACTTTTGTGTTGGGTGATTTGTATGGAGGAGCAAATCACAACTTAATCCTTCCGCTCTATAAACCCGAAAATCTGCTCACCACTGATCCCGAAAAAGGATTTCAAACCATCGTTCGCACGCGTCACTGGAAGATGGATGCGTGGATTGATTGGCAAAGTTTCATCTATGAGATGGACAAACACCAAGAGGCTTTCACGGTGGGAATATCGCAGGTGCTTCACCTTTTGCAACCTCATGCTCACGGATGGTCGCTCGATTTGCCCGTGCAAATGATGGTGCAACACCGTGGAGGAGAACAAGATGACACGGATTTAGGGGTGCAAACTCTTTGCAATGGCAGTGTGGGGGTGCAATTGCGGAAAGTTTTGCATCATCGCGTCTTCAATGAGGCGGCACTAGAGATGCACGCACTCGGTGCTTATCAGCAAGCCGGAAACTGTGGCCGTTTAGCAATGGTGCTGCAATGTGGGTCGGTGGTTCCCTCCAGATGTGGCAGGCGCTTCGTCTTCAACTCGGATGGTGGAAAACGCAAGATTTTGTCACACTCTATGGTAGTCCTTTTTTCAACACGATTTCTCTCAAGAACGAGGGTGCGCGATTTTCTCATATGAACACTGCTTTTTGGAGTGTGGAATATGCACGCGCTTTTGGTCGCAACTATGTTTTTGGGGCTAAAGCCAATGGTTATATCACTGATGCTGGATGTTTGCAACTGAAAAATGGTGCCATCGATCCTGCTGCCCTGCGCCATACTTTTTCTTTTGGGGTGTTCTTGCGCGCCCAACCGCGCTTTTTGCTCAAAAAAATCAAGTAATTTCTTTTCCTCCCCCCCCTATTAGTATATGGGTAGAAATAACCCCAAAGGGTGAAAAAACGGCATATTTGTGCCGTTTTTTCTTTGTCTATATCTTGTTTTGTCATCTTTGCCTTGCGAAATAGGTGTGTAAGTAGTGCAAATGAGTATTGGTTTTGAGCTATGATTTGTCGATGGTTGTTTCATTGCTGATGAATATTTCTTCGTAGGTGAATGTTTTTATGAAGGGGGATTCGGAAGAGTGGAGGAGTGGATGGGTTGGTTTGATTGGATGAGGGGGGGATGTATTGACCGAAGGTTTACGCGCGCGTGTATGCGCGCTCCCGTACTAGGAGTTTTGTTTTTTTTGCTGTCACAAGTGTCACAGCGGATGGGGTTGAAAATGCTTCATCATCCCCAAAACGATGTGTCGTTTTATAGAAAACAACGTATCGTTTTACTGAAAACATCGTGTCGTTTTGCTGAAAACATCGTGTCGTTTTGCTGAAAACAACGTGTCGTTTTACTGAAAACAACGTGTCGTTTTACTGAAAACATCGTATCGTTTTACTGAAAACATCGTATCGTTTTGTGGAAAGTGACGGGTTGTTTTGGATGGGAGGTCGAAAAGTTGTTTTGAGGATCGTGTTTTGGGGAGTTTTTGGGGTGGAGTAGCAGCGTGAAAGTGTGACAGTGTGGAATGTTGTTTCTGAAATCAATGTAAATGGTTATTACATAATGGGTTATAGTGCTTGTGTGAGACTTGTGACAGCAAAAACACAAAACTCCTGTAGTGTGCGTATACGAGCGCGCGCGTATTGCGTGATGTTATTTCGCTTCCTCCCGAGCTTGGCCATTGCACGCTGTTGGGCTTCTAGTTTTTCTAGTCCTTCTAGAACTTCTAGTGCTTCTAGTTTTTCTAGTCCTTCTAGAACTTCTAGTGCTTCTAGTCTTTCTAGTCCCTCTAGTTCTTCTAGAGCTTCTAGTCCTTCTAGTCCATCTAGTTCTTCTAGAAACCCTCCCCCTCTAACGTCTAAACTCTAATGCCTAACGTCTATTCTGCCATTTCTATCTCTCAAAATCTACCATTTGAGATTTTTCTTGCAATTTTTTTCTCCAATCCCTTGGTGGTTTCAAAATCTTGCCGTACTTTTGCATCGCAATCGGGACGCAAGGGTCACTTGCTAAGACAAAGCGCGCTTAGTTAGATGAAGCTTGACCACCTGAACGCCTGACAGTGGCAAACGAGCTACACGAAGTCATTGAAACGATTACATAACAGATTGTAGAGAAGTACAAGGAACAATCAACAATGAAGCAGAAATGCTTCGGGTAAAATGAATTGTACCGTCAAATTTCTACTCCAAAAATCCAAAGTAACAAGACAGGATACTGAGCAGATAAAACAGATCAAAACAAAATATCATATTACAATGAAGAGTTTGATCCTGGCTCAGGATGAACGCTAGCTACAGGCTTAACACATGCAAGTCGAGGGGCAGCATGGAAGAAGCTTGCTTCTTCTGATGGCGACCGGCGCACGGGTGCGTAACGCGTATCAAACCTGCCTCATACTCGGGGATAGCCTTGCGAAAGTAAGATTAATACCCGATGTTGTTATGTTGCCGCATGGTGATATAACCAAAGATTTATCGGTATGAGATGGTGATGCGTCCGATTAGGTAGTAGGCGGGGTAACGGCCCACCTAGCCATCGATCGGTAGGGGTTCTGAGAGGAAGGTCCCCCACACTGGAACTGAGACACGGTCCAGACTCCTACGGGAGGCAGCAGTGAGGAATATTGGTCAATGGACGGAAGTCTGAACCAGCCAAGTAGCGTGCAGGATGACGGCCTCTGGGTTGTAAACTGCTTTTTAGTTGGGAATAAAAAAAGAGGACGTGTCCTCTATTGTATGTACCTTCAGAAAAAGAGATGAGCTAATTCCGTGCCAGCAGCCGCGGTAATACGGAAGGTCCAGGCGTTATCCGGATTTATTGGGTTTAAAGGGAGCGTAGGCGGATTATTAAGTCAGTGGTGAAAGACGGTGGCTCAACCATCGTTAGCCATTGAAACTGGTAGTCTTGAGTGCAGACAGGGATGCTGGAACTCGTGGTGTAGCGGTGAAATGCTTAGATATCACGATGAACTCCGATCGCGAAGGCAGGTGTCCGGGCTGCAACTGACGCTGAGGCTCGAAAGTGTGGGTATCAAACAGGATTAGATACCCTGGTAGTCCACACAGTAAACGATGTATACTCGCGGTTTTGCGATATATTGTAAGCCGCCAAGCGAAAGCATTAAGTATACCACCTGGGGAGTACGCCGGCAACGGTGAAACTCAAAAGGAATTGACGAGCTGCACAAGCGGAGGAACATGTGGTTTAATTCGATGATACGCGAGGAACCTTACCCGGGCTTGAACTAGGAGTGACGAATCTAGAGATAGATTTTTCTTCGGACACTCTTGGAGGTGCTGCATGGTTGTCGTCAGCTCGTGCCGTGAGGTGTCGGCTTAAGTGCCATAACGAGCGCAACCCTTTTCCTTGGTTGCCATCAGGTAATGCTGGGCACTCCAGGGATACTGCCATCGTAAGATGTGAGGAAGGTGGGGATGACGTCAAATCAGCACGGCCCTTACGTCCGGGGCTACACACGTGTTACAATGGGGGGTACAGAAGGTCGCTACCTGGTGACAGGATGCTAATCTCAAAAACCTCTCTCAGTTCGGATTGGAGTCTGCAACCCGACTCCATGAAGCTGGATTCGCTAGTAATCGCGCATCAGCCATGGCGCGGTGAATACGTTCCCGGGCCTTGTACACACCGCCCGTCAAGCCATGAAAGCCGGGGGTGCCTGAAAGCCGTGACCGGAAGGGTCGGCCTAGGGTAAAACTGGTGATTGGGGCTAAGTCGTAACAAGGTAGCCGTACCGGAAGGTGCGGCTGGAACACCTCCTTTCTGGAAAGTTTAGTATACCTAGTTACTCTGGTGGAGAACAAATGAAACAAATGAAGGTACAACGATTTGGTTGTCACCTGACTTCTCGCAATAGGTTATGATAAGCATAAGAGAAAGATGAAGCCGAGCAGCTCCGAAATAGCTTGTCTTGAGTGGATTTTTTCTGCCAGTCCTATAGCTCAGTTGGTTAGAGCGCCACACTGATAATGTGGAGGTCGGCAGTTCAAATCTGCCTGGGACTACTTGTAAATGGAGCACCGCGCTCCGAACGATTTGGGGGATTAGCTCAGCTGGCTAGAGCACCTGCCTTGCACGCAGGGGGTCAACGGTTCGAATCCGTTATTCTCCACACATTCTACTGCTCAGTCGCAATGATGGTAACACTTCAAAGCAGGATGACAGAGCAAGAGATCTTTGACATATTGAACACGCAACAAGTTGATTCTTGTTTCGATCCATCGCAAGATGAGATGCGAATACAGGAATCATCCAAGTAACGAAACAAAGGTAAACGAAAGTACAGCTTTAAGTATATTCTCACCTTCTGATTTAATCAGAAAAGGAAAAAGAAGTAATTAAGGGCGTACGGTGGATGCCTAGGCTCTTACAGGCGATGAAGGACGTGATAAGCTGCGATAAGCTGTGGGTAGGTGCAAATAACCATTAATCCGCAGATTTCCGAATGGGACAACCCAGCAGGTTGAAGACCTGTTATCCCGCGAATGCGGGAGGCTAACGGGGGGAACTGAAACATCTTAGTACCCCTAGGAAAAGAAAATAATAATGATTCCCCTAGTAGTGGCGAGCGAACGGGGAAGAGCCCAAACCATATAGATTTCGGTCTATATGGGGTTGTAGGACCACGCTGTTGCAAGAAATACGATTAGAGGAACGCTTTGGAAAGAGCGACCATAGAGAGTGACAGTCTCGTACTCGACAATCGTATGAAGCATAGTGGTATCCTGAGTAGGGCGGGACACGTGAAATCCTGTCTGAATCCGGCGGGCCCATCCGCCAAGGCTAAATACTCGTAAGAGACCGATAGCGAACCAGTACCGTGAGGGAAAGGTGAAAAGCACCTCTTTTAGAGGAGTGAAAAAGTTCCTGAAACCGTACGCCTACAAGCGGTCGGAGCACTTTATGGTGTGACGGCGTGCCTTTTGCATAATGAACCTACGAGTTACCGTCGTCGGCAAGGTTAAGTGCTATGAAGCACGTAAGCCGAAGCGAAAGCGAGTCTGAATAGGGCGCATAGTCGGCGGTGGTAGACGCGAAACCAAGTGATCTACCCTTGTCCAGGTTGAAGTCCCGGTAACACGGGATGGAGGACCGAACCAATAAGCGTTGAAAAGCTTCTGGATGAGGTGAGGGTAGGAGTGAAAGGCCAATCAAACTTGGAGATAGCTCGTACTCCCCGAAATGCATTTAGGTGCAGCCTCGGGCGTTCCCTGTGTGAGGTAGAGCGACTGATTGGATGCGAGGGCTTCACCGCCTATCAAGTCCAGACAAACTCCGAATGCACACAGGCTAAGCCCGGGAGTGAGGGCGTGGGTGCTAAGGTCCACGCCCGAGAGGAGAAGAATCCTGACCACCGGCTAAGGCCCCGAAATATAGGCTAAGTTAAACTAACGAAGTGTGGTCCCCGTGACAGCTAGGATGTTGGCTTGGAAGCAGCCATTCATTCAAAGAGTGCGTAACAGCTCACTAGTCGAGGGACTGTGCATGGATAATAATCGGGTATAAAGTCTATTGCCGAAGCCGTGGGATATCTAATGATATCGGTAGGGGAGCATTCATGCGGCCTTGAAGATAGAGGATAACCTCTGTTGGAGCTTCATGAAAAGCAAATGTAGGTATAAGTAACGATAAAGAGTGTGAGATGCACTCTCGCCGAAAGACTAAGGTTTCCAGGGCAACGTTAATCGGCCCTGGGTCAGTCGGGACCTAAGGTTCAACCTAATGGTGATGCCGATGGCAGAAACGGTTAATATTCCGTTACTATCTTTGTTGGCGATGTGGAGACGGAGGAGTGACACTTCCGCGAGCTGACGGAATAGCTCGTTAAAGATTGTAGGTGTTGAAGATGGCAGGCAAATCCACCATCCGAGCTGAAAGTCGATAGTATACAGCGTCTTCGGACAATGTAATAGTGAAGGTAATCCTACTCCCGAGAAAATCCGCTAAGCTTAACAACAAAGATACCCGTACCGTAAACGGACACACGTAGTCGGGTAGAATATACTAAGGCGCTTGGAAGATTCATGGTTAAGGAACTAGGCAAATTGACCCCGTAACTTCGGAATAAGGGGTCCTCACAGTAATGTGAGGCGCAGAGAATCGGCCCAGGCAACTGTTTAACAAAAACACAGGGCTGTGCAAAATCGAAAGATGCAGTATACAGTCTGACACCTGCCCGGTGCTGGAAGGTTAAGAGGAGAGCTTAGACTCCGGTCGAAGGTTTGAATTGAAGCCCCAGTAAACGGCGGCCGTAACTATAACGGTCCTAAGGTAGCGAAATTCCTTGTCGGGTAAGTTCCGACCTGCACGAATGGTGTAATGATCTGGGCACTGTCTCAACCATGATTCCAGTGAAATTGTAGTATCGGTGAAGATGCCGATTACCCGCGATGGGACGAAAAGACCCCGTGAACCTTTACTATAGCTTAACGTTGTAATTGGGCAGTCGATGTGTAGGATAGGTCGGAGGCTTAGAAGCAGGCACGCCAGTGTTTGTGGAGCCGCTGTTGAAATACGACCCTTTGGCTGTCTGGTTCCTAACTCTCAGATGAGAGGACCGCGTTTGGTGGGTAGTTTGACTGGGGTGGTCGCCTCCAAAAGCGTAACGGAGGCTTCTAAAGGTGCCCTCAGGCCGATTGGTAACCGGCCGTAGAGTGTAATGGCAAAAGGGCGCTTGACTGAGAGACCTACAAGTCGATCAGGTGCGAAAGCAGAGCATAGTGATCCGGTGGTTCCGTATGGAAGGGCCATCGCTCAAAGGATAAAAGGTACTCCGGGGATAACAGGCTGATCCCTCCCAAGAGCTCATATCGACGGAGTGGTTTGGCACCTCGATGTCGGCTCGTCACATCCTGGGGCTGGAGAAGGTCCCAAGGGTTGGGCTGTTCGCCCATTAAAGTGGCACGCGAGCTGGGTTCAGAACGTCGTGAGACAGTTCGGTCTCTATCTATCGTGGGCGCAGGAAATTTGCGTGGCTCTGACACTAGTACGAGAGGACCGTGTTGGACTGACCTCTGGTTACCGGTTGTGGCGCCAGCTGCACCGCCGGGTATCTACGTCGGGATCGGATAAGCGCTGAAAGCATCTAAGTGCGAAGCCGGCCACAAGATTAGATTTCCTCATAAGGGTCGTTGTAGACTACGACGTTGATAGGGTGTAGGTGTAAAGACGGTGACGTCAAAGCCGAGCACTACTAATCGCCCGAAACTTCCATTCCTTTAGGTGGAATACACTTAAAGCTGCTACGTTTATCTCTAGAAACTAGAAGCCTAGAAGAACTAGAATCTCTAGCATCTTCTAGAAAATCTAGAACTTCTAGAAAAACTAGATTCTCTAGAATCTCTAGAAAACCTAGACCCTCTAGACCTTCTAGAAAATCAAGCTCAAATCAGAATCGTTATTAGTCAAGATTGCATGTTCAAACGATATTTCCGGTGGTTATAGCGACGGGGTTCCACCTCTTCCCATTCCGAACAGAGAAGTTAAGCCCGACCGCGCCGATGGTACTGCACACCCGCGGGAGAGTAGGTCGCCGCCATTTTACGAAAGCCCTGAGTTCATAACGAACTCGGGGCTTTTTCTTTGTGTATGCCTTTTTTACCGAAAGTTCGTTCCGTACCTTTCTTCCTCTCCTCTTCTCTCCTCTTTCTCTCCTCTCCTTCTCTCTTGCTTTCTACCTTCCTTCTGATTATTACATTGATATTCAGTGGAGTTTGTATATCTTGACCTTTGGAGGCTATCTGTTCTCTCATTTCAATCGTAAAAGATAATCCCTTATTTATTTGGTCTGTCCCCTGCATTTTTGTATTTTTGTAGTCAATATGGCGTATAAGACACAAGAAGGTTTGAGATAAATACTTTTATGTGTATTTCTATATGCGTCATTACCAACACAAACAACACACAACAGAGACAACACTCAATGGCTAACGAATATCTCAAAGAATTCACACAGCAGAAGTACGAAGCTGGCTTTGTCACCGACATTGAGACTGAAATCATCGAAGCAGGTCTCAACGAAGACATCATTCGTCAGATCAGTGCTAAGAAAGACGAGCCCGAATGGTTGCTTGATTTCAGACTCACAGCCTTCAGACATTGGCAATCACTTGAAACCCCCGAATGGGCGCACGTTAATCTCCCAGAAATAGACTATCAAGCTATTTCTTACTACGCAGATCCCACTAAAAAGAAAGACGGACCGAAGGAAATTGACCCAGAGTTAATGAAAACTTTCGATAAACTCGGCATTCCTCTTGAAGAACGAATGGCACTTGCAGGAGTAGCTGTGGATGCCGTGATGGACTCCGTGTCAGTCAAGACAACTTTCAAAGAACGTCTTCAAGAGAAAGGCATCATCTTCAGTTCATTTTCTGAAGCGGTTAAAGAAAATCCCGAATTGGTTCGTAAGTATTTAGGAACTGTCGTGACTTATCGCGATAATTACTTTGCAGCTCTCAACAGTGCAGTCTTCTCCGACGGTTCTTTCGTCTATATACCCAAGGGCGTGCGTTGTCCCATGGAACTCTCCACCTACTTCCGCATCAATGCGCGCAATACCGGTCAGTTTGAACGCACCCTCATCGTCTGCGACGATGCTGGATACGTTTCCTATCTCGAAGGATGTACCGCACCTATGCGTGATGAAAACCAACTTCACGCAGCGATAGTAGAAATCATTGTTGGAGAAGATGCAGAAGTCAAGTATTCTACTGTGCAAAACTGGTATCCAGGAGATGCCGAAGGCAAAGGCGGCGTACTGAATCTCGTCACAAAGCGAGGACATCTCCGTGGTAAAAATGCCCGTTTGTCGTGGACGCAGGTTGAAACCGGTTCTGCAATCACGTGGAAGTACCCCTCTTGCATCCTCGCAGGCGAAGGTTCGCAAGCTGAATTCTATTCAGTGGCAGTTACTAACAACTTCCAAGAGGCAGACACGGGAACGAAAATGATTCACCTTGCTCCCAACACTCGTTCTACCATCATTTCCAAGGGCATATCAGCCGGTAAGAGTCAAAACTCCTATCGTGGTTTAGTGCGTATGGCAAAGAAGGCGCATGGAGCGCGAAACTATTCATCTTGCGACTCCCTGCTGCTCAGTTCCACTTGCGGAGCTCACACCTTCCCCTATATCGACGTAGACAACGAAGATTCTATTGTAGAGCACGAAGCCACGACTTCGAAGATTTCCGAAGATCAGCTTCTCTACTGTCAGCAACGCGGTATTCCCGTGGAAGACGCTGTCAATCTCATCGTTGGTGGTTACGCCAAGGAAGTCATCAACAAACTCCCTATGGAGTTCGCGGTTGAAGCACAAAAGCTCCTCGCCGTTTCTCTCGAAGGAAGCGTAGGATAATTTCGAGAAATCAAATACAGAACTGATAGTTCGTCCTTTCTTCCCACAAGAAAGGCGGCTATCAGTTTGTTGTTTTCATTGTGTTCTTAGCATCCCCTCATTTCCAACCAAATTCCTTTTCTATGAAGAAAATCCTATTCACCTTCCTCGTCCTGCTCACCAGTTTTGTTGCATTTGCGCAACAACCCTCTGGGAAATCGCAACTTCCTGCCGTGATGTTGCGCAATTTGGAGGGAAAAAACGTCAAAACCGACACCCTCTCCAATGCAGGCCGACCCATCATCATCAGTTTTTTTGCCACTTGGTGCAAACCCTGCAACCGCGAACTCACAGCCATTTCAGAAGTTTATGCAGATTGGCAACGCGAAACAGGCGTTAGACTCATCGCTGTGAGCATCGATGAAGGCCAAAATGCAGAAAAAGTTCGTCCCTTTGTGGACAGCAAGGGATGGGAATTCGACATCCTTCTCGACCCCAACAGCAATTTTCGTCGCGCTATGGGAGTCAATCTCATCCCCCACGTCATTGTCCTCGATGGACAAGGCAAAGTAGTCCTCTCGCGCTCCGGATATACCGAAGGCGGTGAAGAACATCTCATTGAAAAAGTCAGAGAACTTGTGAAGCCATAGTCAACGATTCATATGAAGCAACCACTGATTCTCCTCCTTTTAGGCTGCGTGTTTCCTTTTCTGGCAAAAGGAAGCACAACCCCTCATACCTTTTCCACTTTGATAGGAGACTCTGTATCCACTTCGTCGTCACTCACACCGAAAGAACCAGTCGTTTTTCATGGATACGTCCGTTCCGATTGGCTCGTTCCTCAAAACGATGCCGTCATCGGCACAGAAACGACCAATCAGAAACTACTGTCTAACACAGCAGCCCAGTTCTCGCTCGCTTATAAGCAGTGGGAAGCCGGTTTGCGCTACGAATATCAGCAACACCCCCTCCCCGGATTTGAGAAAGACTTCGCTGGTCACGGCCTACCTTACGCCTATCTTCGTGGACGTCTTGGACGTTTCGACGTCACCCTTGGGAGTTATTACGAACAATTCGGTTCTGGCTTCATTCTCCGCACCTACGAAGCTCCCACACTAGGCATAGACAGTCATCTTCGCGGTTTGCGACTAGCCATAGATGCCGGAGCCGGAGTGCAAATCAAAGCCATCGCCGGCCGTCAGCGTCATTATTGGTCCACAAATCCCGCCAACATCTTCGGACTCGATGGAGAGTGGACCCTTCCGCAACTAGCTTTCGTCCCACAATCACGCATCATTTTGGGAGCATCTTGGGTGGGAAAGCATGAAAAGCAAGACAACATCACCCGCATTGTCAGTCGTTCAGAAGAAGCCCATCCCCTTCGTCAGCAACTCATCCAGCCCCTTTGGGTGCAAGCTTTCGATGCGCGTCTAGCCTTCCACCAACGCCATTTCAACACCCTCCTGGAATATGCCGTCAAAGGTCAAGATCCCTCTTTCGACAACGGCTACACCTATGGACTTGGAAGCGCGTGGTTGTTGAGCACCAGCTATTCCCGTCGAGGAGTCAGCGCTTTGTTGCAAGCCAAGAGAGCAGAGAACATGAGCTTCCGTTCCCAACGCAGTGGCAGTCTTTCGCCCTCCATGCTCAACCATCTCCCCCCCTTTCACCCCTCAACCCACCTACGCACTCACCACCCTTTATCCCTATGCCACGCAGAGTGTACCTGGAGAATGGGCTTTTCAAGGCGAATTTTCCTATGCACTTCCCAAGCGAAGCCGTCTAGGTGGTCGTTACGGCACCACACTTAAGCTACACGCTTCTCAAATTTTCGCGCTCGGTTTGAAATCCATTGCCAGCGCATCCCCCTTCGAGCGCACCAACGCAGCACTCATGGGCACTGATGGTGCCCAAAGTCAAGGATTTTTCGCCTTCGGTCAAACCCTTTATCGTGAAATAGGCGTAGACCTCGACCGTCGTTTATCTCGTCCCCTTCATCTGCATCTGTCCTATTTGCACCAAGTCTACGACAAAACAGCCATCGAAGGAAAAGGCGGAAACATCCTCTCCCACATCGGCATTGGAGAATTGCGATGGAAAGTATCGCGCGATTGGAACATACGCACCGAACTTCAATATCTTCACACCCTTCAAGACCAAGGCGACTGGACAAGTGCCCTCGTAGAAATCTCAGCGTTTCACGATTGGATGTTCACCCTAGCCGATCAATACAACGCTCACGTCTATTCTTCTGCGCTCCATCGAGCATCTGCCGTTCACTATCTCCAAGGATTTCTCACATACACAGCAGGGATGCACCGCTTGCAAATCGGCTACGGCCGCACCCGTGCCGGATACAACTGCGCCGGCGGAGTGTGCCGCTACATTCCTGCACAGCGCGGTTGGACCCTCTCCTACAATCTCACCTTCTAGAGTAATCGTCTATGCGCCACCTCCTTTATACTTTCCCTCTCTCTCCCCTTCATCTTAATGGGGTGCGACAAACTTGCTCCCGAAGAGAGATGGTCACAACCCACCCCCATTGTGCCCCAGAAGAATGTTCTACTTTTGGAATATACTGGTCAGCGTTGTGTCAATTGTCCCAATGCAGCGCAGCAAATCTCCCAACTGCAATCCGGCACTGTTGGACATCACCTCATAGCTGTTGCCATTCACGGAGGACAACTTGCCGAAAACAGTGATCACAGTCCATTGGGATTAGTCACAGACGACAGCGAATGGCTCACCAAGGAAGCTCGTGTACAAGGATGGCCTTGTGCAAGCATCGATGGAGCAGCCCTTTCCCTCCCTCCAGAGTGGAATGCAAGCATCGCGCAGCAATTGGCGCAAACACCGCAAGCCACCATCTACCTCACTGCCCACTATGACGCTACATCTCGACAAGTCACCGCTCAAGTCACCTCGTTTTCATCACTTGCAGATAGCCAACTTTCCGTCTTTCTCGTAGAAGACAGCATACCCTCTTTGCAATATCTCGAAGGAGGAAAACACAAAATGGATTATCTGCACCGCCATGTTTTGCGACAGATACTCACCCCCCGAGCAGGCATCACAGTTTCGTCCACTTCTTCCAGTCCCACACAGTGGCAACGCAGCCTAACTCTCCCCCTTGCTTATGGCATTTTGGCCACTTCTGCAAGTTACCAAGCCAAGTATCCACAACTTATGGTGCATCCCGAGCGACTCCATCTCGTAGCCTTTGTGGCGCATCGCCCCACTGGTCGCATCTTGGAAGCGCAAACCGTCAAGGTTCAGAATAATCCCCCAACCGGTCAATAGATTCACAACAAATTTCCTATTCCTCTTATGTCTAAAATCCTTTTCGCACTGCTCAGTCTTTTCACCCTCGTGGCTTGTGGCGACACAGCAGACAAACCCACACCTCAGCCCCAGCAGGCAGCTCCCCAACTTGCCCTTTCCTATCAAGGCAAAGTCTATGCAAGCGGTAGCACCATCGACATCGCTGCCATCGAGCACAAATTTGGTGACAACACCGATTTTATGGAAGTAAAAGCAGGTGATGAAAGCAGTCCAACAGTAGTGCTCAATCCTGAGGCCAAAGGACAATCCTCCACTTTGTCTTCTCCTCTGCGCTACACAGCCACTGTCACAGCCACCGATTTCTCTCGTTTCCTCTGGTGTGGCATCGAGCCCCAATGTAAGCCTCTGAGTCAAACCACAGAAGTCCGTCATGGTGAATTGTCAGCCGGCATGCAGGATATTCCCCTTCAGTTAGACTGCTCTTTTGCCCCACAACAATACACCACTGTCACCGCCACATTGCATCTCCAAGCCACAGGCGATGTCCATCCTGCGCATTACACCTTGCGTTATATTTACGCCAAACCATAATCTCTAGTCTGTTTGATTTTTTCTTATCCCCTATTTTTATATGGGGAGAAGTGAAGGAATAGAGTGAATAAAAAGAGAAAAACTTCTATCTTCTCGGTTAGAGGCATCGCCTTCTTACGCGCGCGTACTACAGGAGTTTGTGTTTTTTGCTGTCACAAGTGTCACAAGTGGGGAGGGATTTGCGTCAACATCATAACGACTTTGGAGCGTTTACTGAAGAATGATTCATCGGTTGAAAGAAAATGAGCCGTTGTTTTGCATAAAACGACACGTTGTTTTAGATAAAACGATACGTCGTTTTTTTGTGAAAAAGGGAATGGAATGGCGTGGAAGTGACTGAAAAGTCTAAATGAATGTTACGTATGGGAGCAAATGTCTGTCTTTTAGTGGTTTATGAAGTGTGTGTGACACTTGTGACAGCAAAAAGTGCAAAATCCCTGTTACGTGTACGCGCGCGTAAGAGAGATTGGTGGTTTTCACAGTTGATAGCACGTGAGGGTTAAGCACTTTAGAGGAGGAGAATAACCAATCGGTATTATTCTTTGCATTCTTCGGTTGTTCTGTATCTCTAATTAGAAAAGCCAATAAAAGGTGAAAAAATACCTAGATATAGTGATTGTGGAAAACTTGGAGAAATCGTATCTTTGCCACGCATAACGATGACGCTGTTTTGTGGAGATAATAACCATCAAATTCCAGCTTTTTCCCGTAAAAAAATCGCAACAACGGTCTGTACGCATAGATTGCGGATGCACCGCCACGCCACTATGACGCCTTTTTCTAGAAAAATCCATTTAATGTTGTTGATGAGCAGCGCACTTCCACTGACGAGTGCTGCTCATATGATGTTTGCACCTGTAGCAAAGAATGCAAGTGATACCACGCGCACGGCAAAAACTTCTGCCGCCGACACCACGTTGACGAGTGCGAGAGAGCAGAAAGTGTCGGAAGTTGTGGTGAGTGCTGGGCAAATGCTCGGTAGTAAATTTGAAGCCCGCAACCGCACAGGTTCGGCTTATTACATCTCTCCACAAGAAATTCAGCGCATGGGCTACACCGACATCAACCGCTTGCTCAAAAGTGTGCCTGGTGTCAATGTCTATGAAGAAGACGGTTATGGTTTGCGCCCCAACATCAGTTTGCGTGGCACGAAAGCTGAGCGAAGTGAGCGCATTTCGCTCATGGAAGACGGCATCCCCATCGCGCCTGCTCCCTATGCCTCGCCCGCGGCCTACTATTTCCCCAACGTGGCGCGTATGTATGCCATCGAAGTGTTGAAGGGAAGTAGCCAAGTGCAGTATGGTCCTTTCACCACTGGTGGCGCCATCAACTTAGTGTCTACGCCAGTTCCTAAGAAATTTACAGCCCGACTCAATGCCTCTTTCGGTAGCTTTGCCACCGGTAAGGCTTACGCTCTCGTGGGCAACGGCGGAAAATATGGCGGTTGGCTGGTGGAATATCTTCACTATCGCAGTAATGGTTTTCGTCACGCGCAAGGCCACGAAGAAATGGGCTTCCGTCGTCACGATCTTAATGCAAAATTCCTCTTGCAAACAGCAAACGAAGAGGGGGTGAACCATCGTTTCACCTTCAAATTTGGTTATGCACAAGAGCATTCAGACGAAACTTATCTTGGACTCTCTGAGGCTGACTTTGCGCGCTCCCCTTATTTGCGCTATCCAGCGGCACAACGCGACGACCTCACCACGCGACACCAGCAGTGGGCGGCCACTTATGTGCTCGATGGGGGCTATCGTTGGAAGGTCACCACGCAACTTTATTATAATCGCTTCTTCAGAAATTGGTATAAGCTCAATGATGTACGCACAGGAGTGTGGTCGGGGCAGAAACATAGCATCGGAGAGGTTTTGGCAGAGCCTGACATGTTGAGCGAAGCCTTTGCGCTGGTGCAAGGTGCAAAGTCTTATGATGGCGAAGCAATGATGCTACGCGCCAACCATCGTCTGTATCATTCGCGTGGGGTTCAAACCAAGGGAGAGTGGAAAATGCCTTTGTGGGAAGGTGTCCTTTCAGGAGAAATTGGCATCCGCTACCACGAAGATGACGAAGCGCGCTTCCAGCAAGATGATGGCTATCGAATGGTCAATCAGCACATGTCGCTCTTCTTAGCCGGATTACCCGGCAGTCAGTCGAATGCACTCACCACAGCTCGCGCTTGGTCGGGCTATTCGTTGCTGAAATGGGTGAGAGGACCTTTGACGCTCACGGCAGGTGCGCGCTACGAAGCCGTGTCTTTGTTGAAAAAGAACTATACGAAGGCCGATCCTCGTCGTAGTGGCAAGGTGCGCCAAGAAACACCCAACAGCGCGCACGCGTGGTTGCCTGGCGTTGGTCTTAATCTCAAACTTCTCCCCTCGCTCTCTCTCATCGGAGGAGCGCACCGCGGTTTTGCCCCTCCCGGAGCAGTGTGGCTGCAAGAAGCCGAACACAGCACCAACCTTGAGAGTGGACTGCGCTGGACTACGCAGCAATGCAAGATAGAAGCCATCGGATTCTACAACCGCTACGACCACATGCTCGGTAGCGACCTCTTGGCAGCTGGTGGACAAGGCACATTGGAACAATTTAACGTGGGTAAAGCCACCGTGGGCGGTTTGGAATTTATGGCACAAGCCCAACCTCGTTGGGGAAAAGCACAATTCCCGCTCCAACTCTCCTACACCTACACCCATACCCGCATGGACAATGAGTTTTCCAGCGGAGCTTGGGGCTTTGTGCATGCCGGCGATGAGATACCTTATATCTTCCGCCACGCTGCCAACGCCAATTTCGGGGTGCAACTTCCAAGTTGGGAACTCAACTTCGGCATTCGTTACAACGGCGATATGCGCACCATCCCCGGACAAGGCAAAATAGCACAGCGCGAGCGCATCCCTGCTCACTACATTGTAGATGCTTCTGCAAAATACCGGATAAGCAAAAGCGTGATGCTCAGTCTTAATGGCATCAACCTCCTCAATGCACGCTATCTTGCTTCGCGTCATCCCTCAGGACTCCGCGCAGGACACCCCTTAGGTGTGTATTTCGGTGTTGATGTGAGACTTTAATCCTCAGTCTGTCTTCGAGCAAATATCTTGTGATACTTTGAGGTTGTGCCCCGTAAGACATATCCGCATCTTAGTTCCTATCTCCCTCCTCTCAACTTTTCACTTTCAACTTCTCACTTCTCAACGACTAATGTCAAACGTCTTTTCTTCTCGCTTACTCTTCAGTACTGTTGTGACCGTCGCAGCCCTTTCTGCGCAGGCTCAAGTGGAACATACCCTCTCGGGCATGGTACGCGATGCCGATGGTGTGGCCTTGCAAGGTGCGCATGTCCAAGTGGTGGGTACGAAGTTGCGTGCCCTCACCGATGCAGAAGGACGCTACCAGATCCGTTTGGGCAAAGCAGGTGGAAGGGTGACGTTGCTCGTGTCGCATTTGGGCATGCAAACTCAGCGCGTCACGCTCAATGGCGAACAAACTCGCGACATTGTGCTCAAAGCCGACAATAGAAGTTTGGATGAAGTGGTGGTGACAGGTTATCAGAAGGTGCGTAATCGCATCTACACGGGCGCAGCTTCTGCCGTGAAGATGCAAGACATCCGTCTAGAAGGCGTGGCAGATGTGAGCAAAATGCTCGAAGGTCGCGTGGCAGGTCTGAATCTTCAAACCATCAGTGGCACATTTGGCGCAGCCCCTCGCATCAACATCCGCGGTGGTGCGTCCATCTTGGGCAATGTTCAGCCTTTGTGGGTCATCGATGGCGCCGTCTACGAAGATTTGGTGCATCTCTCACTCGATCAGTTGGCATCGGGCGATGCCGTCACCCTCATTGGTTCAGCGATAGCCGGACTCAATCCAGCCGACATCCAAGACATTCAGGTGCTCAAAGACGCTTCTGCCACCTCTGTCTATGGAGCGCGCGCTTTGAATGGCGTTATCGTCGTGACCACTAAGCAAGGGCAGCGAGAAACACCCCTCAAGGTGAACTATAGCACGGAGAACAGTGTGCGCTTGCGTCCGAATTACGGACAATACGACTTGCTCAATTCGCAAGAAACTATGGCGCTCTATCAAGAGATGGAAGAGAAAGGCTATTTTGATGTCAATTCTTCTCGCTATGGTCGCAGAAGCGGCATTTGGTCAATGGTATGATGCCGTGGGTACCTACGATTTGGCGAGAGGGAGCTTCTTGCAATCCAACACCCCAGAAGCGCGTGCCGCCTTTCTCCAACGTGGAGAAAAGGCTAACACCGATTGGTTCCGCCAACTCTTCACTTTAGCTCCCACCACACAGCACAGCATCTCTCTCTCTGGCGGAGGAAAAAACACTGCCACCTATGTTTCTGTGGGTTTCTACCACGATGGCGGATGGACACTCCCCGAAAATGTGAACCGTCTTACCGCTCATCTCAAAAATACCTTCTACATTTCGCCCAAATTCACTGCAACGCTCACCGCACAAGGTAGTTTGCGTGGACAGTCAGCGCCAGGCACTTTGCCCCAACGCAAGAACCATGCGCAAGGGGTGTTTGAACGTGACTTCGACATCAATCCTTTCTCCTACGCTCTCGGCACGAGTCGCACTCTTTCGCCCTATAATCCCGATGGAACGCTGTCGTTCTATCGCAACAACTGGGCACCCTTCAACATCCTCCACGAATATGCCAATAATAAGATGGACATAGATGTGGTGGACTTCAAATTGCAGGCCGAAGCGGATTACAAATTGCGTGAAGATTTGTCGGTGAAAACTCTCGTGTCTGCGCGACAAGCGCACACTTCCACCTCACATAAGGTAGATGCTCAGAGCAATCTCATGGCAGCTATGCGTGCCAACGAAACGCCTGAGGTGGCGCGTGAGAATATCTATTTGGTGCGCGATAAAGATCATCCCGAATTGTTGCCACAAGTGGGCGTTCCTCAAGGTGGTTTGCTCAATCAAAATGAAGCCGCACTCCATAGTTGGTTGGCGCGCATCGCTGTGGACTATGAAAAATCTTTTGGACAGCACGACGTGAAAGGCTTTGCTTTTGCCGAAGCGCGTCATGCGCTGCGCACTTCCACGCCTTTCAGTGGCTACGGCATCCAATATGATCGTGGCAATCAAGTGTATCACACACCCTTGATATTCCAAAAACTGGCAGACGAAGGTGAGAGCTATTTTGGTCGTCGAGAACAAATTGATCGCGGTGTCACCTTTTCGCTCAACGGCACCTATGGTTTTGCTGGAAAATATGTGGTGAATGGCGTGCTCAACTATGAAAGTGCCAACACTTCTGGACAGCGCAACGGCAGTCTTTGGTTGCCTACCTGGAATATCGGTGCGAAATGGAATGTGGATCGTGAAGAATTCCTCCGCGCTTATCCCATCATTTCGAAACTTGCTCTGCGCTTGAGCTACGGACTCACGGCCAAAATGAACGAAGCTGCCGTGAATGCTTCGGCTGTTTATCGCAATGCGCTCACCCCACGTCAGCATTTAGCTGACAGAGAAAACCAACTCGATATCCTCCACTTGGAGAATCGCGACCTCACTTGGGAAAGATGGTGGAGTGGAACGCAGGCCTTGAGCTCGGTCTGTGGGACAATCGCATCAGTGCCACGCTCGATTTCTATGCGCGCAACAGTTATGATCTCATCGACCTTGTGGCTACATCGGGAGTAGGCGGACAATACTACAAATATGCCAATTTTGGTGATATGCGCACACAGGGTGTGGAACTAGGATTGCACACTGTGAATGTGAAAACTTCCGACTTCAAGTGGAGCACCAGTTTCACGTTTAGTGCTATGCACCAAGAAGTTACTCGTTTGCTCAATGCTCCCACCGCTTTCGATATGGTGGCTGGACGCGGACGCGGCAACATCGTGGGCTTCCCTCGCGGTTCACTTTTCTCCTTCAACTATGATGGACTAGACATCAACGGATTGCCTACGTTCCATTTTGGACGTTATCCCACCAACTCGGGCGAATACTCCCACATTGCAGGAGCAGATTTCTCCGACACGCAATATAATAAAACTTATCTGCGCTATCATGGTCCCATCGAACCACAAATCACTGGTGGACTTTCCAATACTCTCTCGTGGAAGCAGTGGGAACTCTCTGTGTTCTTCACTATGCAGGCAGGCAATAAGCTTCGTTTGAATCCCACTTTCGATCCTTCGTTTGCCGATCTCAACGTTTCTCCACACGCTATCGTGATCGCTGGTTGAATCCTGGTGACGAACTCCGCACTGACGTGCCTGTTCTTCCCTCGCAAGCCTTAATCGAACAAGTGGGGCGCGAAAACATAGAGCGCGCTTACAATACTTACAACTATTCGCAAGAGATGGTGGCCGATGGTTCCTTCGTTCGTCTGAAAAACGTGGCTTTGGCTTATCGACTTGCCGAGGGTGTGGCAAAGAAAATGCACTTCACTTCGGCCACTCTGCGCTTGAATGTCACCAATCCTTTGCTAATTTATGCTGATCCTCGTTTGCATGGTCAAGACCCTGAGTATTATCGCTCGGGAGGTGTGGCTTTGCCTACGCCGCGACAAGTGACACTCTCGCTTTCTCTAGGGTTCTAACGCTAAACAGTTGCGTGAACGCTTGAAGAATCTCCTACGTTTATCAAAACAACTCCTACATTTTCTCAAAAATGTCGCATATAATTTTCAAAATGTCCCAATTATTCCGACGAAGCTCTCCTTTTGCTCTGTGCGCTGTGGCTCATTGCCGGTGTGAGTTGCGGGGACTTCTTGAGCGAACAGCCAGATAGTGAACTCAAAGTTCGCATTGACAATGAAGAAAAGATTGCAGAATTGCTCACTGCTGCCTATCCACAGGCAAGTTATTTTGCATTCCTCGAAGCCCGTACGGACAATGTGGGGCTACGCACCAATGGCGTGCACACACGCCTCAATGAAGCTATGTATTTTTGGGAAGATGATCAGCAAGACGACCTTGACACTCCGCTCAACTACTGGAAATCGTGCTACAAAGGTATAGCGCAAGCCAATAAAGCACTGGAGTTGCTCGCGAACTATCCCAAAACTCCTCGCGTGAAAGCCTTATACGGCGAGGCGTTCTTGTTGCGCGCCTATCTCCACTTCATGTTGGTCAATATCTGGGCAGAACCCTATCGTGAAAATTCCGATGCTCCTGGCATTCCTTATGTGGAGCGTCCAGAGAAGCACGCCATCGTGGACTATCAACGCGGCACAGTGGCAGAGGTGTACCAGAAGATTGAGAAAGATCTTCAGCGCGGCATTACACTGGTCGACGATCATTACTACAAACATCCAAAATTTCATTTCACCAAGCGAGCGGCTTATGCTTTTGCTTCGAGATTTTATCTCCACAAAGGCGACTGGGCGCAAGTTATTGCCTATGCTGACTATGTTTTAGGTGGAGATGCCAAAAACAATCTTCGCAGTTGGCAACGATATGCAGAGACACTAGAGTTCAATCATCCAGGACTTTATCGCAGTTATTCTGCCACAGAAGAACCGGCTAACCTATTGCTCACCACCACAGAGTCGAGATATGCTCGCCAACAACCCGTTGATCGCTACGGAGCTACTTACCAGACGATGAACGAAGTCTTTGCGCGTGCTGGCATCGAAGGGGGAGGCGATTATGCACGCATGGACATGGTGAGCACTTATCTCTTTTCTTCCTCACCCTCTCCCGTGAAAGATGGGGTGTATCAAGCCAAATTTGACGAACTCTCCAGTGTGGAAAGCACCGGTAGCAACCGCGCGGACTGTATGTCACCAATGTGTTGCTCACCACAGACGAGGTGTTGCTCAATCGCATGGAAGCTTTGGCGATGATGCAGCGTTATTCTGCTGCGATTGACGATATGATGGACTATTGGCAAGGGAAGTTTGGATTTATGCCCTCCGTAGAACGCGCAGTTTTCACCAACACGAGTAGGAAACATTACAATGAGATTCGTCCAAGTTATGGACTTACGCTCAAACAACTGGCTATGGTGCGCACAATTCTTGGACTGCGTCGCCAAGAGTTTTTCCAAGAAGGCTTGCGATGGTTGGACATTCGCCGCTTCCATCTCGCGCTCAAACGCAGCGACAAGAGTAGTTATTATCATCCTCTTGAGAAGGAAGATCCTCGCAAGATGTTGCAAATCCCCATTCAAGCACAAGAACGCGGACTCGCTCCCAATCCACGCGAACGCAATGAAGTATTCCAATGATGACGATGTCTATGTTTTTTTCAAATTGTTCTGTTTTGCGCCATAAACTTTGCGCTCTTGCTCTTCTTGTGTTGAGCATCTCTCTGCTTAGTAGTTGTGGAGAAGATGAACTTTCTTCCACAAGTGTGGTGGCAACGCGTCAAAGTGCTGTGCAAGCAACGGAAATTGATCGCTGGATTCGCGACAGCATCACTGTGCCTTATGGCATAGAGGTGATTTATCGCCAAGAAAATCATAGCGGTGCTGCCACTGACTATCTTTATCCTCCTCGCACGGAGCAAGTGATACCCGTGTTGCGCGCCTTTCGCACCTTGTGTTTAGAGAGTTTTGCTTTTGGTCATCAAGATCGTTCCAACTTTCTTCTCGGTCGCGCACCATTGCGCTTGGTGCTTTATGGAGGAGCCTATGCTGATGCTAATGGTATGGTGCGGTTGTCTTTGCCACAAGCTCCCACAACAATGATGCTCACGCATTGTAATGCCTTTTCTCCAGACGACCCCAATAAGGTTTATTTGTTGGCACGCATGGGATTTCATCAACTCTCTCGCCGTCTCTTGGCACAACTTCCTTATGACCGAGTGGCCTTCTCCGCCATCTCTGGCGATCGCTACACGGGAAGCACAGCTTCGCTCGTGACTCCTTGGCAGGCGGGTAGCACCATCGATCAAAAATTTGGCATTGACGGCTGGGCAAACAAGCGCGGATTTCTCACCATTCACGGCATGGTGTCTGCTGAAGAAGATATGGCCGAAATGATCAGTGCCACGCTTTGTGCCACTCCTTTGCAGGTGCAGCAGGCTTGACCGAAGCCGCTACTCCCGACACAGATATCGATCCAGAAGTTCAGGGACGCTACACGGAAGAAGCTAAAATGGCCGCGCAGCAATTGAGCCGCAAACAAGCCTTTGTGACGGACTATTTGCAGAAAGTGTGGCGCGTAGACTTCCGCCGATGGCAAATCACCACAGCACGCAAGCTCAGAAGCTATCGTGGATAGTGGATTTTTTCTCAGCAACTCCTATATTATATAATGCGTAAGTATCTCTTCCTACTGTTGCTTTGCCTCGGCACACTTGCCGCTTGCAATAGTGATGATTCTGTTTTTAAGACTTCGCCCACAACACGTTCGCAAGAAGCCGTAGATGCTCTGAAACAACGGCTCGTAAGTGCGCCTTATGGGTGGAGAGTTCTCTATTTCTCACGCACCGATTCACTGCTCTACACCCAGCCCGACCAGGATATTCCTCAGTCGCTCCTACGCGGTAGTTATGGATATGGCGGACATTGCTTCACCATGCGCTTTACGGCAGATAATAAGGTGGAGATGCGTGCTGACTATTCCGACAACACCGCCACAACTCCCGAGGTGAGTGAGTTTTCCATCAATAGAAACAGCTTTACACAGCTGAGTTTTGTGACTTATTCCTATTTGCACCAATTGGTCAATGAGCGATTTGAAGGAAGTTCCGACTGGCTCTTCATGGGCACCGACCCTGATGGTGCCTTGATGTTTCGCACAGCACAGCATTTGCGCCCAGCACGCGAATACATTCGTATGGTTCCGCTCAAATCTTCAGAGGGAATGGCAGAGGTGGTGCAGAAGTCGGTGGAGAATCGTGAGTGGTTTGAAGGGATGCTCAACCCTCAGTTGCGCATTCATCGTGGTGGACGCGTCTACTTTCAGAGTGATTACTTCGTGAAGCGTCCAGTGGAAACCAACGCATCTCTGTTGCGCGAAATCAAAGATAAGCGATTTTATCTCTTTGTCTTTGTCAAACAGCGCAATCCTATCCCCGACTATCCACCTAAATCCATCACAGGTTTGGGGTCAGGCTACGTAGGCACGGAGCAAGGCTTGACTTTCCGTGCAGGTTTGCGCTATGACAAGAAGATACAATTCTATGATTTTGTGCGCAACGGCGATAAGTTTGAAGCCGAGCTCGTGGAAGTCTATGATACGCTACTTCGAACTACACGCTATGTGAGCCGACATTTGCACCCTGAAGGTCGAATCACCGGATTGAAAGCAGAGATTTGGGATGCGAAATAACACAAGGTTGCGTTTCACTTCCCCTCGTCTTGCATCTAGAATCTATATTCTCTAAATCGAGCCACGCTTGTCGTGGCGAGCAAAAAAAGGGTCTGCGACCCTCTAATTTATAATGTCTAACATCCTATATTCCCTGTTGCTCCTTAGCGCGCTATTCCTCGGAAGTTGTCAGAAATCTGAGGTTGATGCGCCTCTGGAAGACTACGATCGACTTTTTCCTTTCAAAGGAGCCGAGAAACCTCGGATTTCTTATGAAGATCAAAACATCCGTTTGGGAGACCCCGATGCCCCTGTCAGTGCTTTTGTTTATCCAGGAGTGAAAATAACGGAAGATGTGCGCACTTATCGCGTCACTTTAACTTGTAGCTTTAAGGAAGCAGATTTGAGTGGCAAACTTGTGGCAAAAGATGCAGTGGACAGTCGCTATGTGGTGCGCTATGTTGGAGTCGATCAGCAGTTGCACACCATTGCCACCTCAGTACGTGACACTACGGCTGAGAGTCGTCTTACGAATGGTGATGAACATAGCGTCACCTTTGAGGCTAAATCAGGACATCCCATGTATCTCTTGGTCAATGGAGTTGGTCCGTTCGGCTCTTCCATCAAAGCCAGCATCACCGCTGTTTCAGCTGATGGCTTCACGATTGTTCGACCTTTGGAGGTGCAGGAACATCAGAACGATGAGGGTATTGCAAAAATAAAACATCCCTTCTGTGGCTACATCATTTTGCCTTGAACACAATTGTCTACTCTCTAACGTCTAAAACGCCCGAGCCAATCCGTGGCGAGCGATAACGGGTCCGCGACCCTCTAACGTCTATTCTCTAATGTCTAACGTCTATTCTCTTCTTCCCCTCTTATTGTTCGGTCTCTTTTCATTGCAAAGTTGTGATACGACTTCCGACGAAGTGGTAGAGACGTCCTATATCTATCCACCAGTACCCGATCCCACTTATAGTTTTAAGCGAAATGGGACAAGCAGCGTGGATATTCTCGAGTGCCAGTTGATTAAACAACCACTCGACTACGTTTATTCTAGTTTTTTGGTCGAAGCCAATCTCATGTATCCTGCCAATATGACGCGCATGAAGGGCTATTTTAACGAAGGAGAGTTTGGATGGTCGCCTAGAAACATCGTTTGTCGTTCGGCACTTCACGCAGCAGATAGCGTGCGAGTTTTAAATGATGTGGAGCACATCTTCACTACAACCGGAAAACTCAGTGGATTAGGCACAACAAGTCCGAGCACCACGCGCAATCAGCGTGCAGAACAGGGAAAGCCGGTTTTGTAGGTTATCATATTGGTGATGTCAATTTGAGCTTTGCCGATGAGCACGGTGTTGTAGTGGCAGAAAAGTTTCAAGAACTCGTGCGCGGTGCAGCTTTTCTCGACCAAATTCTCAATGTGCACCTGGATGAGGCGGTGCTACTCAATGAACAACTTCGCAATGATCACGAAAATGGCAAACTCCTCCCTGGTCGCAACTACACAGCACTCGAGCATCATTGGGATTTAGCTTGGGGATACTATCAGTATTGGCAACCGCTGGTGGAAAACTCCGAAATTCCAGCCCTAAAAAAGAGTCGCATCACTCTGTATCGTGCCTTTTCTTTAGGTCGTCAAGCTTTGACTGAATATCGATATACCGATGCGCTAGAACAGATGCGCATTGTCCGCACAGAACTCTCTAAAGTGGCTGCTGCAAACGCACTCTATTTGCTCACGGGCAACCGCACTTTGAGCAATCTCAAAGAAGAACCCGCTCATGCTCTTCCCTTCTTGGGACAAGCCCTCGGCGCAATCTATGCCCTGCAGTTCACGCGCACGGCCGATGGTAAACCCTATTTCTCTTATGATGAGGTCAATGCACTCATCACCTCCCTCACTGCTGAAGGAGGATTGTGGGAACGCGAACGACTACTTGGCACAACGGCACAAGAAGGTGCGCTGTATCAGGTGGAGAAGCAGATAAAGAACGATTGGGTTTGAAGTGATGAGCGTGTTTTTGTCTCAAAACATTGCTCAGTCACGGAAGTTTCCCTCGAAAAGTTGCAGCCCACATATTTTATTTCTAAAGTCTCACATCTTATCGATATGACGAAACGATTATATTCCCTCTTATTATTCTTCCTTTGTGGATTTTCCTTGTCCTCCTTTGCGCAATTAGGGCAAAATATTCTGCCTAATGGTGGTTTTGAGGTCTATGGAACCACTCCCATCAATGTTGCTTCCACTCGTGCTGCAACCATAGCGGATGAAGTGACAAAAGACAACGAAGATTCCGATGACGACTCAGAAGAGGAGAATCCTCCTGCAGATTTTGATCCTTATCTAAAACCACAATTCTGGTACATCAATGCTTCACTTTTCCCCAAACGCACGAAAGATGCGCATAGCGGTGAGTATGCTATGACGTTTTATCCGAATGGTGGGTCTTTCTTTTCGCGTGATGCAGAGTTCAATCCCTACCATCTTCGTGTAAAAGGAGGAGCCACCTATCGTTTGACCTACTGGTATAAGGGACAAAAGATGAAAAACAATGTGGTTACCACTATAGATTGGTTGCGTGGTGGTCAAAATTTGAAGAAAGATGAGCGTAAGGCAGCTGCTGACCTTGCGACAAATATCTCTGAAACGTGGCAGAAAAAAGAGATTATTTTTGAAGCTCCTCGCCAAGCAGACCATGCCGGTGTGGGATTCTACTTAGAGTATGACGGTGAAGCCCAAACAGCTGGTGGGTTTATCCAAATGGACGACATCAGTCTTGTGATGATAGCCGAGCCTACTGCCAATAACAACTTGTTGCCTCCCACCGATCTCAAAGCAAAAGCCCAACAGAGAGAAATTGCCTTGTCGTGGTTGCCCGTGACTCAGGCAGGAGCGAAATACGAAGTGCGTGTAAATGGTGAAGTAAAGACCACTACCAGTGAACACCAATACTTGTTGACGCATTTGCTGCCCAACACCAACTATGTCATCACCATTGCTACTCGAGTGGGAGAGGAACTTTCTGAGAAAACTGCGCAACTTGCGGTGAAAACCCAGCAACTCGAGCGTGGAGTCAATGATGACACTCGCATTCCTCAGCTTTACGCCATTCGCGAGAATGGCACTTGTCCACGTCGTCTGCCCCTCTATTGGCGCGATTTGGCAGAAAATGCAGCAAAAATCACTTATGAGATTGACGACCAAGCCGTGCTACCCGATGGAGATATTCTCGTTTTCCCCTCAGCAGGTGAACATGTGCTGCGCATCGTCGTGGTAGAATCTCCGGAACGTGAGTGGACGCTGGAATATGTTTTACAAGTGGATTAAGTTACTTAGCTTTTTTCTTATTCATCCAACTAGCTTTCTTTTTTGAAAATGCAATATATCCCTTCTTCTCTTCGTCCTCTCTTCTTTCGCTTCCCCATGTTGTGTGGTGTAGTGCTCTGTTGTTTGTTGTCTGTTGTGGCATGTGACGAAAAGGATGTGCCACAAACTCCCATCCGTGTAGGAGCAACGGATTCCGACACTTTAACCATTTCTCCCGAAGCCACGCGCATCGTGTTGCTCAGTGGCGGTACGGGCAAATATGCAGCCTATGTGGCAGACGGTACTTTGGCAAAAGTCGCCATCAATGAAGACACGCTCCGCATCACAGGTCAACTCACAGGAAAGACAGTCGCCACCATTCATTCGGGCGATGAAACACGTCGCATCACTCTCCACGTAGAAGACAGAGAAGTGACGGTGAGCCACCAAGAGGTAAGACTCTTTCCACGTGATGAAAGCCGATTTATCAGCGTGAACGGTGGTGGAAAATATGCTGACCTCGAAGTCTTAGACCCCGAAGGAGCGATTTCCACGAAATGGAATGCCAAAACTAATATATTAGAGGTGGATGCTCGCTATGAAGGTGAGGCACAGGTGAAAATTGTTCCTCCCGAAGGAAAGCCCACGTTGTTGAAAGTCGTGGTGCGCTGTGAGGGAGAGGTGAATCGTCCTGGCATCTACGGCACGACTTCTCGCAGTATTTTCCGCCAAATGAACACCTTGTCTGTGGTGCACCGCAAAGGCGTTGGTGTGTGGCTCAACAATAAAGCACAGCCTTATGGAGCTTTGCGCTCGCTTCAAGTGACTCCTGCTATCGTCAATCCTCAAGTGGGGCAACATCTTTCGCTGAACTACACTATGCGCTATCCCGATGAGTTTCGTAATAGCGGACTCACCGAAGGACAGCACACACTCATTGTGGAAGAAGTGCGCCAACGCTATGTGGTGCTCCGTGGAAAAGGGCACAAACTCGTCCTTCCTTTTGAAACTCGCTAGAGTTTTCATCGCTGGTTGTTTTCTCATATATGCTAATGAGCGCAACAACCACTTGAGAATTTCCTATATATCAACTTTTATTTATTACTAAACTATCAACTACATGCAAATTTCTACTCTTTTTCGTGGCTGTGCTTTAGCAGCTGTTGCTTTGGTATCTGCTGCTACCTTCGCTCAGAAGTCAGTGACCACCACTAAGGTCGGTGAACTCGCTTCGCTCATTCCTGGTGCTGATCGCTATAATACCAAAGAACTCACCGTGGCAGGTCCAATCAATGGTGAAGACCTCAAGCTTGTGCGTGAGATGTGTGGCCGCGACTACTATGGTGCTGAATCAGAAGGCATGACTTCTACCCTCGATCTCTCAAAGGCACTCATCAAACAAGAAGCAGGTAAGAACTATTTCTACGAAAAAATTGGTTTCTACCAACGTTACTATGCTCCCAGTGCGGACAACGAAATCGGTGTGAAAATGTTCTATAGTTGCGAGCCCCTCAAGAAAGTGATTCTCCCTGAGAACACCACCATAATTTCTGGTAATGCTTTCCAGTATTCAGGACTCACCGAAGTGGTGATTCCTAACACGGTGAAGACCATCCGCCAATATGCGTTTGCAAATACAAAGCTTAAAGAAGTTGTTCTCCCAGCTTCTTTGACGGGGCTCGAGAACAAGGTGTTTGACAACTGCGCTAATCTCACCACTGTTGTATTCACTGGCACCACTGTTCCTGCGAATATCCCTGCTGAGTTGTTTAATAAATGCCCCAAGCTCACTAAAATTGTCGTTCCTGCTGAGGCTTTAGAGGCATACACAGCAGCTTTGCAAGGTAAGAAGCCCGAAGCAGCTACCATTACAAGCGTGAAAACGATTAAGGTTGCTAATGGTGTGAAGGAAGTGGCTCGCTACGATCTCCAAGGTCGTCGTTTATCTGCTCCTGTACAAGGCATCAATGTGGTGCGTTACTCTGATGGAAGCACAGCAAAAGTGCTCGTTCCCTAATATTTATAGAGATCTGTATACCATTTTCTCTGTCAGCTTAGAGCGCCATCTGGATTCATATGAGTCTAGATGGCGTTTTTGGTAGTTGCGTTTTCTTGTATTGGCTGAACTACTTTTGAGTTCATATTTTGCATTATCTATTCAATGGGAGAATTGTATCCTAATGATTTTTGGATAGTTTCTCTCGCGTACGCTCGCGCATACTACAGGAGTTTGTGTTTTTTGCTGTCACAAGTGTCACAAGTGGGGAGGACTTTGCGTCAAAACCATAACGACTTTGGAGCGTTTACTGAAGAATGATTTATCGGTTGAAAGAAAATGAGCCGTTGTTTTGCATAAAACGACACGTTGTTTTACACAAAACGACACGTTGTTTTAGATAAAACGAGCCGTTGTTTTTTATGAAAAGAGGAATGGAACCGCGTGGAAGTGACTGAAAAGTCTAAACGAATGTTGTGTTTTGGTGCAAGTGGTTGTATTTTAGTGGTTTATGGAGAATGTGTGACACTTGTGACAGCAAAAAGTGCAAAATCGCTGTTACGCGTACGCGCGCGCGTGAGTGAGAGTGGTGGTTTTCACAGTTGATAATATATGGGAATGGGCGATTGGGGTTTATCCAACACCAAAAGGAGATGCTGCAAAAACAAGTTTTGCAACACCTCCTTTTGTGTTAGAGTGATGTGACTTTATGCTTGTCACATCTTTGAGCTTGTCGGAATCGGCTTATCCAATCAAACCGCGCACGCGGTCGTCGAAGGCAGAGAGAGAAGCCTTGGCACCTTCGCCAATGGCCACAACGATTTGTTTGTAGGGAACATCGGTGCAGTCACCAGCAGCATATACGCCAGAAACTGAAGTGCGGCAGGTGCGATCCACTTGGATTTCACGACGGGGAGAAAGTTCGAGTTGATCGGCAAAGACTTGCGTGTTGGGAGCAAGACCAATTTGCACGAAGACCCCATCGAGAGAAATCTCGCGTTCTTGTTCCGTGTTGCGGTCTTTCACGCGGAGACCAGTGACTTTCTGACCATCGCCAAGCACAGCAGTGGTTTGCGACATCGTGAAAATCTCAATGTTTTCAGTGGCGCGAGCCTTTTCTTGAAGCACATTGTCAGCAAGGAGTTTGTCAGCAAATTCCAATACAGTGACGTGGCTGCAAATGCCTGCCAAGTCAAGAGCCGCTTCGATACCAGAGTTACCACCACCAATGACAGCAACGCGCTTACCTTTGTAGAAAGGACCATCGCAGTGAGGGCAGAAGTGCACACCGCGACCGAGATAGTCGGCTTCGCCTTCCACACCGAGTTTGCGCCAACTTGCGCCAGTAGCGATGATGACAGCACCAGCCACAAAGGTTTCTCCACCTTTCACGCTGATTTCTTTGGGACATCCTTGGAGCGCTGCGCTTTCGATTTGCGGTTTTCAAACACGTCGATGGGATAAGCACCGATATGCTTGCCGAGATTGGCTGCAAGTTCTGCACCTGTGGTTTGTGGCACAGAAATCAAGTTTTCGATACCCACGGTGTCTTTCACTTGTCCGCCGATGCGTTCTGCCACAATGGCCACATTGAGACCTTTACGTGCTGAATAGATGGCTGCAGCACTGCCGGCAGGGCCGCCACCGACCACCACTACATCGTAGTTGCGGCGAATAGCTTCGAGACTAGCCGTGTTAGAACCGAATTTTTCTTCCAATTCTTCCAAAAGACCAGCCATTTCTCCGCGTCCACCGTGTACCAATTTTCCTTCGTGCATCACAGCAGGAACACCTTGGAGGTGAAGCGCATCGGCTTCCGCTTGGAAGAGTGCGCCATCTACGATTTCGTGGGTGAAATCTTCGTGCAACAACGCCATAACGTTGAGTGCTTGCACCACATCGGGGCAGTTTGTGCAGGAGAGAGAAATATAGCTGGTGAGGTGGATGGGACCTTTGAGGGCTTTGATGCGACGTGTCACAGCTTCGTCAGGGAGGGCTTTACCCTTGCCGTCAGCGTTATAAACGGCAACGATGAGCGAAGTAAATTCGTGGCCACCAGGGATGCAACGGAAGACGATGCCTGTGTCTTTGCCGTCTTTCACCAACACCATGCGGAGTGTTCCGGGAGTTTCTACTACTTCGACAGCAATGTGGTCGGAGGTAGAAGCAAAGTCATTGAGAAATTCTTTGAATTCTGCAAAACTCTCGTGAGCGGGATCGGCTTCAAGACGCAAAACATATTGAGATTCCAAAGCAGTATAAATACCTTTTACTTGCTGGAGAAGGCTTGGTTCAATCATAATCTATTCAGAAAAAAGGGAATTGTGATAGAGGTATAAGAAAAGGTGCGGCATCTTTAAGTTCACGCCTTGAACAATGCCGCACCCATCAATGAAAACCTATTAACGTATTTATCTCTCTAATTTAGATTTTGCCTACGAGATCAATGCTGGGTTTGAGAGTTTCAGCATCTTTCTTCCATTTAGCAGGACAAACTTCACCATCGTGGCTAGCTACATAGAGAGCAGCTTCGACCTTACGAACGAGTTCTTCAGCGTTACGACCGATGCTGTTGTCTTGGATTTCAGCTACCTTGATGAAGCCTTGGGGGCAAACCAAGAAGGTGCCACGGTATGCCAAACCATCTTCTTCGTTGAGCACACCAAAACCGCGAGAGATTGCGCCAGTGTGGTCAGCAAGCATAGGATAGTTGATCTTCTTGATGCTGTCGGAAGCATCGTGCCAAGCCTTGTGAGTGAAGTGAGTGTCGGTGCTCACTGAGAATACTTCAACACCCATTTCTTGGAGTTTGCTGTATTGTTCTGCGAGGTCTACCAATTCAGTGGGGCAAACGAAAGTGAAGTCAGCGGGATAGAAGAAGAAGATGCTCCATTTTCCAGCAATGTCTTCGCTGCTGATGGTTTTGAACTCGCCGTTGTGGTAGGCTTCTACCTTAAATTCGGGGGCTTTAGCGTTGATGATTGGTTGCATATTGAGATGTTTATTCGTTTGTTTGGGAATTTCCCAGGGGTGGAGCGCATCGCGTTGTGTGGTTGCGATGTTGCTCACCGCCTGTGATTGTTTCCGAGGCTAAGTTGTTCGAAGACTTAGCATTTGAAATAGTTTGTTATGTTTGTGTTGGCTAATGGCCGTGGTGTGAAGACTGAACTCAAAGGTTCGTTCTTCTTTGACAATGCAAAGGTAGTTACTATCTTTGAGCCAACAAACAGATATGATGTATCGACAGATAGAGAAAAACTATATACCAGCGGTAACTGTTTGTTTTATAGTTGTTTCCGGCTGTCTTCTGTGCTGTATGTTTTATCCCACTTCAGAGCCAGGAAGCACGTTCTTCTCGGGACAAATCACCGCCAGAGTACCGTCAGCGTTGAGTGCTGAGAGAATCATTCCCTCGCTGGTGAGACCATTTTTGAAGGTGCGAGGTGCTAAGTTTGCAATGAAGCACACTTGTTTGCCCACCAATTGTTCAGGTTCGTAGTGTTGCGCGATACCAGAAACGATGACGCGGTTTTCGAGTCCGTCTGCGATGTCGAAGCGGAGGAGCTTTTTCATCTTAGGCACACGTTCGCAAGCCGTCACTGTGCCCACGCGGATGTCCAATTTTTCGAAATCCTCGAAGGGAATGGTGGGTTTGATGTCGTTAGCGCGGTAATTATCTTGCTCGTTTTGCTTTTTGATGGCCGCCAGTTTGTCGAGTTGCGCTTGGATGGTTTCGTCTTCGATTTTTTCAAAGAGAAGTTCCGGTTTGGGGAGCACAGTTCCGGCTGCGAGCAAGTCGGTTTGTCCGAGTTGTTCCCACGTGAGTTCGGGATTAGCAAGCATCTTGCGGAGTTTCGCAGAACTATTGGGGAGGAAAGGTTCGAAAGCAATGGCGAGATTTGCCACAAGTTGCAACGACACGTAGAGAATTGTCTTCACGCGTTCGGGGTCAGTTTTGATGACCTTCCAAGGTTCTGCGTCAGCGAGATACTTGTTGCCAATGCGCGCTAAGTTCATAGCCTCCTTTTGTGCATCGCGGAAGCGGAAAGTGTCGAGCAAACGCTCCACTTCGGCCTTCACACCGCGGAATTCTTCGATGGTGGCACGGTCGCTCTCTGTGAGTTCTCCACAAGCAGGCACTTCGCCTTCGTAGTACTTCTGCGTGAGTTGGAGCGCACGATTCACAAAGTTGCCATAAACGGCCACGAGTTCGTTGTTGTTGCGCGCTTGGAAATCCGCCCACGTGAAATTGTTGTCCTTCGTTTCAGGCGCATTTGCTGTGAGCACATAGCGCAACACGTCTTGTTTCCGGGGAAATCTTGGAGATATTCGTGCAACCACACCGCCCAGTTGCGAGAGGTGGAGATTTTGTCGTCTTCCAAGTTGAGGAATTCGTTAGAAGGCACGTTGTCGGGAAGGATGTATGAGCCTTCCGCCTTGAGCATAGTTGGAAAGACGATGCAGTGGAACACAATATTGTCCTTGCCGATGAAGTGGAGCAGGCGAGTGTCTTCCGATTTCCACCATTTTTCCCAAGTGTCGGGAAGTAGTTCTTTCGTGTTGGAAATGTAGCCGATGGGAGCATCAAACCACACATAGAGCACCTTCCCCTCTGCACCTTCTACAGGAACGGGAATACCCCAATCGAGGTCGCGGCTCACGGCACGAGGTTGCAATCCCATGTCGAGCCAACTTTTGCATTGTCCGCTCACGTTGGGACGCCATTCGGGGTGACTAGCAATCCAAGGTCCGAGCCACTCTTGGTGCTTGTCGAGAGGGAGATACCAGTGTTTTGTTTTGCGCAAAACGGGTTTAGAACCAGAAACCTTAGACTCGGGGTTGATGAGTTCGGTGGGAGAGAGATCTTTCCCGCATTTTTCGCATTGGTCGCCATAGGCATTTGGGTTGTGGCAGTGCGGACACTCACCAGTGATGTAGCGGTCGGCGAGGAAGGTTTTAGCTTCTTCGTCGTAGTATTGTTCCGATTCGCGTTCCAGAAACTCCCCTTTGTCGTAGAGGGTACGGAAAAAGTCGGAAGCCACTTTCTTATGGGTGTCGCTTGTGGTGCGCGAATAGATGTCGAAGGAGATACCAAAATCTTCAAACGACTGTTTGATGAGTTGGTGATAACGGTCTACCACTTCTTGCACCGTGCAACCTTCTTTGCGTGCGCGAATGGTCACAGGCACACCGTGCTCGTCAGAACCACAGACGAAGAGCACTTCTTGTTTGCGCAAACGGAGATAGCGCACGTAGATATCGGAGGGTACGTAAACACCGGCCAAGTGTCCGATGTGCACGCCACCGTTGGCATAGGGTAGTGCAGCGGTGACGAGCGTTCTATTGAATGTCTTGTTATTCATTGTATGGATATTTGCTACAAAGTTACGCATTTGTGGCAATGGATATAGGAATGTGCCGAGAAATTTAGAGAGTATGGTCATCTAACGCAAAAATAAAGATGCGTCAAAACGATTGTTCTGACGCATCTTTGTGAAATGGGGGTAAGTTTAGGATTTAGTCCTTAAACTTAGCGACAATAAATTCGCGGTTGAGACGAGCGATGTTCGCGATGCTTTCGTTTTTGGGACAAACAGCTTCGCAGGCGCGAGTGTTGGTGCAGTTACCAAAACCGAGTTCGTCCATTTTCGCTACCATCATCTTGGCACGCTTCGCACCTTCTACGCGACCTTGGGGAAGGAGTGCGAGTTGAGAAACCTTAGAAGCCACGAAGAGCATTGCAGAACCGTTTGCAGGCTGCCACGCAAGCACCACAACCGATGCAAGAAGCGCAGTCCATAGATTCGTCTGCATCGGGCTTAGGAATGAGGATAGCGTTAGCATCTTGTGCTTGACCAGTGCGGATAGTGGTGTAACCACCAGCAGCTTGGATTTGGTCGAAAGCAGTGCGGTCTACCATGCAGTCCTTGATCACGGGGAAAGCAGCAGAGCGCCAAGGTTCAACGGTGATGACATCTCCGTCATTGAAGCGGCGCATATAGAGTTGGCAGGTTGTGGCTCCAGTGGCGGTCTTTCCGTGAGGAGTACCGTTGACGTAGAGAGAGCACATACCGCAGATACCTTCGCGGCAATCGTGGTCAAAAACGAAGGGCTCTTTACCATCGTTGATGAGTTCCTCGTTGAGGATGTCGAGCATTTCAAGGAAAGAAGTGTCGTCGGGGATGTTCTTCATCTCGCGCTGTTCAAAATGTCCAGCGTCCTTCGGACCATTCTGTTTCCAGTATTTTACGGTGAATGATATATTCTTAGCCATGACTATGTCTTGTTTGGAAGTTTGTGAAACCTTGGTGCGAGCTTACGCCTTGTAGTTACGTGTTTGCACCTTGATGATTTCGTATTCGAGAGGCTCTTTTGAGAGCACGGGAGCAACGTCGTCGCTGCCTTGGTATTCCCAGCAGCCCACGTAGAAGAAGTTTTCGTCGTCGCGTTTTGCTTCGCCTTCTTCTGTTTGGTGCTCTTCGCGGAAGTGACCACCGCAAGACTCTTCACGATGAAGAGCGTCGTTAGCCATAAGTTCACCCATGAGGATGAAGTCTTCGAGACGAAGTGCCTTCTCGAGTTCCACATTCACACCGTCTTTTGTGCCAGGGATACGAAGTTCTTGGTAGAAAGTCTTGCGGAGTTCTTTGAGCAAGCCAAGACCCTTGATGAGACCCTCTTTCGTGCGTCCCATACCCACATATTCCCACATGATGTGACCGAGTTCTTTGTGGATGCTGTCTACACTGCGCTTGCCGCCGATAGCGAAAAGACGATCGATGCGTTCGCGTACGTGCTTTTCAGTAGCCTCAAATTCGGGGAGGTCAGTAGAGAAGCGAGGAACGGTGATTTGGTCAGCGAGGTAATTCTGAATCGTGTAAGGAAGCACGAAGTAACCATCGGCCAAACCTTGCATGAGTGCAGAAGCACCGAGGCGGTTTGCACCGTGGTCAGAGAAGTTACATTCACCGATGGCAAAGAGACCATTGATGGTGGTCATCAATTCGTAGTCCACCCAGATACCACCCATGGTGTAGTGGATAGCAGGGAAGATTTGCATTGGAGTTTCATAAGGAGACTCGTCGGTGATTTCTTCGTACATGTCGAAGAGGTTACCATAGCGAGCTTCGATCTCCTTGCGACCAAAGTCTTTGATAGCTTGTGAGAAATCGAGATATACGGCAAGACCAGTGTTGTTCACACCGAAGCCCTTGTCGCAACGTTCCTTAGCGGCACGAGAAGCCACGTCACGAGGCACGAGGTTACCGAATGCAGGGTAACGGCGTTCGAGATAGTAGTCGCGATCTTCTTCGGGGATGTCCTTACCTTGGAGGCGACCTTCTTGGCAAGCCTTAGCATCTTCGAGTTTCTTGGGCACCCAGATACGTCCGTCGTTACGGAGCGACTCAGACATCAGCGTGAGCTTAGACTGCTTGTCGCCGTGCACGGGGATACAAGTGGGGTGAATCTGCACGTAAGCAGGGTTCGCAAAGACAGCACCTTTGCGGTAGCAAGCGATGGCAGCCGATGCGTTACAGCCCATTGCGTTGGTAGAGAGGAAGTAGGTGTTACCATATCCACCTGTGCCAATCACCACAGCGTGTGCAGCAAAGCGTTCAATAGCACCGGTCACAAGGTTACGAGCGATGATACCGCGAGCGCGACCATCGATGATGACGAGATCGAGCATCTCATAGCGAGTATAGAGTTGCACAGTGCCAGCGTGCACTTGACACATGAGTGAAGAGTAAGCACCGAGGAGGAGCTGCTGACCCGTCTGACCCTTAGCGTAGAAAGTACGGCTCACCTGAGCACCACCGAAAGAACGGTTAGCGAGCATACCGCCGTATTCGCGAGCGAAAGGCACACCTTGCGCCACGCATTGGTCGATGATCGCGTTGCTCACTTCTGCCAAACGATACACGTTAGCTTCACGAGCGCGATAGTCACCACCTTTCACAGTGTCATAGAAAAGACGATAGACAGAGTCGCCGTCATTTTGGTAGTTCTTCGCAGCGTTGATACCACCTTGTGCAGCGATGGAGTGAGCGCGACGGGGAGAATCCTGGATGCAGAAGTTCTTCACTTTGAAGCCCATTTCACCGAGTGATGCAGCCGCACTTGCACCAGCAAGTCCAGTACCTACCACGATGACATCGAGCTTACGTTTATTCTTGGGGTTCACCAACTTTTGGTGAGCTTTATAATTGGTCCACTTCTCGGCCACGGGGCCTTCGGGGATGCGAGAATTCAAAATAGCCATTTGAGAAATGCTTGAATTTTGAGATAAATGGAGAAAAATGCTTACGGCAGATTAGCAACCGAAGTGCGTGGTGCCATTGAGAACTGCCGCAACGGCAAACTTCACAACGACTGCTGCAAACATAAGCATAATGATAGTAGAGTAAATGTAGCTGATGCACTTGATGCGAGGCAACCAAGTTTTACCGCTAGCACCCAAAGTGTGCATTGCACTCCACATACCGTGAGTGAGGTGGAACCAGATGGATAACAACCATACAAGATAAAGCGCCGAATAAATAGGATTTGAGAAGGTGTATTCAATCCAGTGGTAGCCGTCGGCGGCCAACATTTCGTCGCCAACGTGTGCCAACTCCACGAACATCATTTTAGCCCAGAAGTTGTAGAGGTGAAGCGCGATGCCAAGCAGCACAATCACACCGATAGCAAGCATATTTTGAGAAGCCCATTCCACTTTTTCGGGACGGTCTACAACTGCGTAACGGCTATTGCCACGAGCACGACGGTTTTGTGCTGTCAAAATAAATGCATAGACGAAGTGGATGAGCATAAGTGTACCCAATCCAGCGGTTGCAGCTACGGCATACCAATTGGCGCCGAGCATTTCGCAAACCCAGTTGTAGCCCTCAGCAGAGAAGAGCGCCACCACATTCATGCATCCGTGGAAGGTGAGGAAGAGAATCAAGGCGAGTCCAGTGACCGACATGATAACCTTTCTTCCGATAGATGAAGTAGTTAACCACATAATAGTTTTGAAGAATTAAATTGTTGATGAATTGTTATTGTTGCAAGCGGAACACGGCACAAACCACACTAATCATGAGCCAATTCTTTCTATCGAAATGGCCACAGAAAGCGTGCTTCGTTCCGTTTATTGTGTTGATTTTATGGTGGTTACAGCCATTTCTGGCCGCTTTTTAGTCATCCCCATAAATGAGGACAAGACATATCTACTGCAAAATTAGCAGAAATCTGCCAATACACAAAAGGAAATCACAAATTTATGCGCTTCTATCGTGTTAGATATAAGCAGAAAAACAGCATTTTACAGTCCCAATTGTTTCAGCAAGCGTTCGCCACGGGCGGCTTCCGCTTCGCCTAGGTCCATAAATTTGTAGAGCATATTGAGCGCAGCGCGTTTCGTGCCGAGGTCGCCATCGGGCGCAGAGAGTTCTGTGCAGACGTGGTCGAGAAGTTCGTCTGCATCGCGCTGAGTGGGGCGGAAATTTGCCATAAATAAGCGTCCCAGGAGCAACCAGCCCACCAAACGCGGCATCACAGCGTCGGCAGCCACCAGGCGGAAGGCCATCGAGGAGGCATAAGGACGATGTTGCAGCAAGTGTAACACCAGCACTTGAGCTTCTTCGGCATAGCGCAATTGTTCCACCCAGAGCATGGCCAATTCTACGTCAAGTCCTCTTGGGGCATAGTCATTGCTGCCAAAAGGCGCATTTCTCTGATGTTGTCTTTCCAGAGTGTGGCTGCCAATGTGTAAGTGTGTGGTATTTCGGCAGCTATCTCCGCCAAGCGCGGTTGGTCTACACCAAAATTCACGCGATAGTCTATGCCGCTTTGGCGCATCGAACCACTCAGCACGCCATTCATGGCAGCGCGGAGTCGGCGTTTTATCTCGCGGATTTGGTCGTCTAGTTCTTTATTCTGTTCTGTCATCATTGTTTTCGTTGTAAATTGGAATAGTGCAAAAATACGAAATCTGCGCCAACTGTGAGGGTTCTCCATGCCTAATTCGTTTTTTTTGTCTTGTTTTTTGCTGTTTATCTATGAATTCTGTGGCAGAATTTCAGTCTTGTTTGAGGGTAAGTGATTATCTCTCCCTATAATGATATGGGGAGATATGTCCGCGATGAGGGGAAAATCGTGTTAAATAATCTTGTTTGTACTATTTTTTTGATGAGGTGATAAGATTGGGTAGTGCTTCCCCTCATGCTCTTCATGCTCCTCGCGCGTACGCATAGCGCGCATTCTACAAGAGTTTTACTTTTTTGCTGTCACAAGTGTCACGCGATGGAGAAAATGGATGGAAATCATTGGCGCAAAATTGTGCGAAATGAGAGCAGAGCGGAACGTAAAAACGCCCCGAAATAGTTGGATAGAAGGTCATTTGTTAAAACTTGTTTTGGTTGTGATTTTGTTCTTTGAAAAAGAGTGGGTTATGTGGTGTGTTGTGACACTTGTGACAGAGAAAAAGCAAAAACTCTTGTTATGTGTGCGTGCGCGCGAGAGAAAACCTTGATAAAACCATTAGTTGTTTTCAATTGTTAAGGATAGATGTGGCGGTGATCGTGGTGGATGGATTTTATCAAAACGACGGCTCGTTTTGTAGTAAACGACGGCTTGTTTTGTTGTAAACAACGTGTCGTTTTATGATAAACAACGTGTTGTTTGAGGGGAGGTATTTCGGTAGGGCAGAGAGTTTTGAGTAAATGATGTGAGATAATTGCTGGAAAACTGTAAGGGCATCGCAGGGATAACGCACAGCATAATGGCTGAAAGTGGTTGAGTGATCGCGAGAAAAAGTTTGAAAACAAGGAATTTGAAAAATACATATAGCAAAAAGTGGGTAAAATGTTGGTAGACTAAAGGAAAATGTCTATTTTTGCGGTGAAAATATATAATCCATATAATGCCAATGAGACTACTCAACTACTTTGCAGCTGCTTGCGTCTTGGCTTTCCCCACCACAGTGTTGGGACAGACGTTTAATCTTGTGCAGCAATCGTTGGACAATCCCGACAATGAACCTGCACCTGTGCATCCTGTGCCTCACCCACGTCAAGTGGCTTGGCAAGAAACTGAATTTTATGCCTTCTTCCACTATGGAATGAACACCTACACTGGCAGGGAGTGGGGTAATGGTGACGAAAATGTGAAGATTTTCAAGCCTACTGCGAAGCCCAATCCCCAACAGTGGCTCGAAGCGGTGAAGAAGGCCGGTATGAAAGGCGGTATTGCTGTGGTGAAACACCACGATGGCTTCTGCTTGTGGCCTACTCAAACTACGGAGCATAATGCTACGAAAGCTGGCAATCCTTTTACTGCTGAGTTGAATATCCCCAAAGACTTCGCAGCCGCGGCTAAAGATTTGGGATTGAAATATGGTTTCTACATCTCACCTTGGGACAGAAACTCTGTGCACTATGGTACAGACCGCTATGTGCCCGAAGTGTTCTTGCGTCAGTGTGCTGAATTGGCACAATATGGTAACGACCAGTTTGAAATGTGGTTTGACGGTGCCAACGGCGGTGATGGTTATTATGGTGGTCGCCGAGGCACAGTGAACGTGGGCGATGCCAATATTTACTACGACGTGCCTAACCTTCGCGACACCGTGCACAAGGTGCAACCTAACTGCGTGCTTTGGGGCGTGGGTGGCGAAGCTCGCTGGATTGGTAACGAGCAAGGATGGGCTGGCGAAACCAACTGGTGTATGGGCGACGGCACTGACGGCGACATCAATGGTTGGTTTTGGCACCCTGGCGAAAGTGATGCAAAGGCGACCAACAGCGGATGGTTCTACCACGATGGAGAGTCACCTCTTTCGGCAGAACGCTTGTTCCAAATGTATCTCGAAACCGTAGGTCGCAATGCAACCCTCATTCTCAACGTGCCCCCCAACAAGGCCGGTGTGCTCCCTGCTGCCGACGTGAAAGTACTCGAAGATCTGGGTAAGATGATCGAGAAGCGTTTGGGCACAGACTTGGCAAAGATCGCTAAAATCGAAGCGAGCGAAACGCGAGCACCTGGTGCGAAGCGCACATATGGGGTGAACAATCTCACTGATGGTAGCACCACCACTTATTGGGCTACAAACGATGGCACCAAACAAGCCACGCTCACCTTCACTTGGGATTCTGCTCAGACTTTGCGCTATGTTTCGTTGATGGAGCTTGTGGCGAAGGGTCAGCGTGTGAAGAAATTTAAGTTGGAAGTGTCGCAAGATGGCACCAATTTCAGACCAGTGGCTGAAACATTAAGCAAACCACCATTGGCTATAAGCGCATCATTCCGCTCAATGGTTCGACACAAAATAGTTATTCAGGACAAGGCATTCAAGCAAAAGCCCTCCGCGTCACTATCGAAGACGCTAAGGCTTGCCCATTGCTCAAGAGTGTTGCCATCTACTAATCTGCAAAGCTTCACAATATGACTTTGAAACATATTCTCCCTTTGGCTGCTTTTGCCTTGCCTTTGGCGGTAGCCGCACAAAATAATACTACTCCTGCCACTCCTGCTGTGGGTGTGTCATTCGACTTTGAGGGCGCTCAAAACTGGAAATCACTCGGTGTTTTCGACACTTGGGAGGCTTCTCCTTTCCGCACGGGTAAATTGGCTGGAAATGTGGCTGTGGTGGACAATTCCACAACGGCTGAATTGAACCCTCTCACGGGAAAACCGGTCAATCCTTCTAAAAAGGTGTTGGCTGTGCAGCGCTCACGCTTCGGTTCTAACACCTTTGGCGCGCGCATCGTGCTGAATGAACCCATTGCACTTTCTCCCACTCCGCTCTACATCCACGCTTGGGTGCACAGTCCTAAGGCGAGCCGTGTGCTCATCGCAGGATTGGGCAAGCGCAAAGACCGCGCTGCGCAAGTGGACGATGTGGTGCAAGTGGCGCACATCACCTCGGTTACGCTAGAACCCAATCAATGGAAAGAAATTGTGGTGCCTGCTGCTGCCAACAAGGGAGTGGAATTGCACAGTCTGCTCATTGCACCCGACTGCGAGAGTCCGCACGATTTGACACAAGACTTTGCCGTTTACATTGACAATGTTGAGGTGAATGCACAACGTACACCTACACTCTTTAGCGGATTCTATCCCATTGGAATTGAAAAAGAAACCGCAGCTACGCGTAAAGATCGTCATATCGATGGTCTAGAGTTCACGGTGGGTAAGAAGACATTTGCTTACACCACTCCAACGCCTAGCAAGGTGTATAACCTGGCAGATGGTGAGCACCGCGTCTTTGCGAAGGCTGGCGATGAAATCACACCAAAGTTGCTCTATACGGGTTCTTGGATGCACTCCTTCTACTACGTCGATTATAACCAAGATGGTAAGTTCACAGAAGATGAAGTGGTGAGCTATTCTTACAAGGACGGCAGAAACAGTGCTGGAGAGAGCTTTGCTAATGGTGGTCTCTCTTTGCAGTCTCCTAAATTTGCCTTGCGCAAGGATATGAAACCAGGTGTCTATCGTATGCGTGTCAAAGTAGACTATAATAACCTCGACCCCATGGGTAGCCAAAGTTTGGTGCAAGATGGTGGTGGTTTTATCGACCTTCTCCTCAACATCCACGAAGGTAAAGCCGTCGTGAACGACCACAACCTCAATGGTGCGGTGAAGACCCTCGACGGCAAGGAATTGACCAGTTTGGAAGTGCCTTATGGTGAAGATTTCACCATCAAGATGCACCCTGCCGATGGTTTTGAGCACAATGGTTTTGTATTGAAACACGGTGTGAACCTCACTGGCGAAGCTGAAGTGAAGGACAATGTGCAGTGGGAAACTGTCACGATTCCTCGTTCTATGTTTAAGGCAGATGGCACATTCACCATCCCTGGTAAGTGGATGAATGGCAATGTGCTCATTGAAGGTCGCTTTGTGCAAGAAGGTCACTATACTCCCGAACCTGTTCCTGCATGGTTTTCGCGTTTCAATGTGACGAGCATTGATGGTAAGTTCTTTGCTGCAGGCACGCAATGGTATTCTCTTCAACTTGGCAAAGAGGGCTATGTGGTGGAAGGTACTAAAGCTACGCAAATTTCACTCAACAAGTCTGCTGTTGAAGCTCAAAATGAGAAACACCAATGGTGCTTCGTGGGCAACAACGATGAGGGTTTCAAACTCTACAATCGTCATTTCGGCACAGGATATGTGTTGGCTGCTCCCACAGCGATGAGTGCCAAGGCTGGTGAAACTTCTTTTGTGCGTCTTGTGCCTGCCGATAAAGTGCCTAGCGGCTACACGGCAGTATGGCGTTTTGAGGACTCCAAGGATCTCAATGCTGATGACGCGCAAGTTGTCTATATGTATGAAGACAAATATATCTCCAACAAAGCGAACAACCGCAATGGAAAGTTAGCTTTTTGGTCGGGTGGTGCAGATGCAGGTTCTACTTTTCAGATTCGTCCGCTCGAAATCACCACTTCTCCGGTGACAGCTATTGCGCTCCCTAGAGCAGAAAAGCAATCTGCTGAAACCTACGATCTCTCTGGTCGTCGTGCAGATGAGGCTGCTCGCGGAGTTCTCGTGAGGGCAGGGAAAAAGGTGGTAAAATGAGCCATCAGATGATGTTCCTCTTCTCATAGAAAGCATTATCCCGAATCGGTCATTTGACCGTAAAAGTGCTACTATCGAGTGTTCGATTTGGGATTATAAGGCATAAGCCGTGTCTGCGTTTCATTGCGCTAGATGCGACTTATGCTTTATTGTTTGTGCGGAAGGGGATTTGTCACATTAATATAACCCCCATAAGCCATTAGATCGTAAAAGTGTTACTATCTAATGACCGATTGGGAATAAATAAGGATATATGAAAACATACAAAGGAACATTGATGAGTTGTTTGTTGGGAGGGGCACTGCTGATGGTGCCTACCTCGCTCTGGGCAAAAGTCTATGACATTTACCCCCAACCTCAACAAGAACAAGCCGGACAAGGCGTGGTGAGTTTCACACCCTCGGTGACGGTGGTGTGTGATGCACCGATTGATGCTGCTACAAAAGCGCGTGCGCAACAAATTCTCCAAGAAGCGAAATTGGAAGTGGTCCTTGCTGATGCTCCACGACCAGGGTTTTCTACTCTCTATTTAGGGGTGGCGGGCAGCAATGGGGCGACCGATCGCTATGCGCAGTCTTTGTCGCTCAAGCGTGAGGTGCTGCAACGCAAAGGAAAATATGACAGACATCTTGTCTATCTCCACAACCAAGGAGGGCAGGCAGAAGTGGTGATTTTGGGTGAACACACTGATGCTGCGTTCTATGGGCTAGCGTCTTTGGAACAAATCCTAGAACGCGGTACACAACAATTGCCGGCTGTGACGCTCTTCGACTATGCCGACCAACAGAGTCGCGGATTGGTGGAAGGCTATTATGGTTATCCCTACAATCTGGCGGTGAAGAAGTCGCTGATGCGCTTTATGATGCGCTTGAAGATGAACACCTATATGTATGGGGCGAAGTCGGATTTGTATCACTCTGCGAAATGGGAAGAACCTTACCCGAAGACTTTGACGAAGGCGGACATCGAATACGGCAGAATGTCGCAAGATATGGTGAAGGATTTGGCAAAAACCGCGCAGTCTACCAAGGTGAATTTCATCTGGGCTATCCACCCAGGCAATGATTTTGTGGGGCAACCCAATGTGGTGACGCGCATTATGAAGAAGTTTTCGAGTATGTACGACTTAGGCGTGCGCCAGTTTGCGATCTTCGTGGACGATGTGGGGGTGCCTCATTCTGAAGCTGACTGCAAAACGAATGCAGACCATCTCACGGCAGTGCAGCAAGCGATTGATGCGAAGTGGAACAAAACGGGTAGTGCACCTGAAGCTCGTGTGCGTCCGCTGCACTTTGTGCCACAAGTTTACACCTTGAGTTGGGTGGGAGAAGCTGACCGTAAGCGTTTCTTCAAAGCTTTGTCGGCTGTGCCTTCCGACATCACCATCTACACCACAGATGGGGCGTGTGGACTGTGCCAAACAGCAATGATTTGGCAACGATGAACACCGAACTTGGTCGTCCTGTGGCTTGGTGGTGGAACTATCCTTGCAATGACAACGCGGACGAACAGATTTACACCTCCGACATGTACACCAACTTCATGGAGATGCGTGCTGTTGATAATAACGCGCGTTTGCAGAAGGAACTGAAAAATGGTCTTGGGGTGGTGTCCAATCCTATGCAACAAGGCATGGTGTCGCGCATCGCGCTCTTCTCTGTGGCAGACTATGCGTGGAACAATGCCAAGTTCGACAATATGACGTCGTGGAAGAAGGCATTTAAGTATGCTTTCCCCGAAAACACTGCGCTGCGTGAGGCTTATCAATCGCTTTCTTCTTACCTCCGCTGGAATGATTCCGAAGATATGGCGAAGGCGGTGCAGCAATATAAAAACGGCAACCGCGCACCTTTGAGAAGTTGCTCACTCAATTGCAACAAAACATTGAGGTGGTAGCGCAATGCAAGACTTCGGCTAACGAAGACGAGCAGTTGCTCTACAAGGAGATTGAACCATGGGTGCTGAAATTGCAAACGATGGTGTCTGCCGCTCAGCAGTTTGTGGAAGCGCAAAAGCAATCGTCCGTGAATGATGGTTGGGCATCTTTTGTGCAAGGCGCGAAAAACAATGCTTCTCTCGAAACGGACAAGCGTTTTGATGCTGCCGCCCTGGAAGGATTGGGAAATGGTGTGAGTGTGTCGCACCGACAAGCGAATTGTTCGCACAAATCCTTCTACCCCTTCTTGGGAGTATTGCAAAACACGGCATTGGGTAATCATCCCTTCGGAGAGAAGTTGCCTTTTGAGGTGAAAACCAGTGCTTCCACAGTGACGGCAAAGGGACATCTCGATGCGCAACGCGCTTATCTCGTGGTAAATCGTCAGGAATTGCAGCCAAAAGGATTTGTAACGATGAGTTTTGCTACGGCTTTCCACCCGGCAGAGATGCACATTGATGCGAATTTGCTCCAGCAGTGGAATGTGATGGTGAGCGAAGACGGTGTCAACTGGACGCGCTTGCAATCTACAACTCTTCCAGAAGAAATGTTTGTGAAGCACGTGGCGTTCTACAACAATTCGGAAACTCCTCAAATGCTTCAGCTCGGAGAACAGAATTTCTCACTGAAATTGCCACAACCCACGCTGTTGAAGGACGTCACCGCGCCTACGGAAGTCGTGGGGGATGGTAGTAAAAAGGGAAAAGTTGCATTGATAGACGGCGACATCCACACCTTCTTTGCTGGAAAGAAGAACCAAGCCAATGGTGACACCTACCAAGTGACGCTGACTAAGGCTGAAAAGGTGCAAGATGTGCGCATCTGTTTCTATACCACCAATGGTGACGAACTCAGAGGTGGAAAAGTGGAAGTGAGTGAAGATGGCAAGAAGTGGCAACCGCTCTTTGTGAAGGGCACTTCAAGCTCGACGCAGAGCAATACTTCGCACCGCAAGACGTTGGAAGACAATCTCTATGCTGTGGACTTTGTGGCTAAGAATCCCATCGCAGCCAAGTATGTTCGCTTGGTGGTGACGCAACCCATTACCAACAAATGGCTCCGTCTTTCTGAAATCTTTGTGAACGCTCAGCATTTCGCACAACAATTTGCGCCTACCGTGGTGGACAAGAAAGAGAATGCTCACCCTGAATTGGTGGATGGTTTGGGTCGCACACCTTTGACGAAGGTAGAGGGAAAAGAATTGTCTTATAACATCGATCAATTCTTGCGTCCTAAATCTGTTACGCTCTATTGGGATGCGGCAAGTTGGAAAGGTGCAGCTCCTCAACTCTCGATTGTGGAGAATGGTACTACCATCGCTTTGTCTGCGCTGGAAGGAAGTGTTTCAACCGTAGATTTGTCGGCGCATCCCAAAGCCACTAAGTTGGTTATCACGTGGGAAGGTGCGGTTGTTCCGCAACTTTATCAAGTGGTGGCTGCATTGGATGAACAAGGAGCGAAGAACACTCTGACAGCTTTGCGTCAAGTGGTGGTGCAATCTTCTCAACGTCAGGGAAGCAACGGTGTACACGATGGTGCAGTCTATGACTTGCAAGGACAGTTGTTGCGCACCGACGGCAGTACGTTGGGATTGCCTGCTGGTGTCTACATCGTCAATGGTCAGCGTGTTATGGTGCTGAAGCAGCAATAGGCTTTGCTTGTTGGCATCTTGTTTTTCGTTCTCGCCGTAGTTCACCATACCAAAGGCAAACGAGGAACAAACTGCTCAACAATCAAATGTAGTCTGTTTAGTAACTAATGACCGATTGCGTTTTAGGGTATTGTTCGAAAAAGGGAAGTATCTCTGTCTCGAACAATACCTTTTTATTGCGCAACAAAACAAGAACCATCTGAGGGTACACACTTTTTCGGATAATACCGGTATTGGGTAAGTGCCGACGTTGGGGGGCTTTCTAAATAAGTACGGTACTTGATTCCATAGGGTGAGGACATAGAAAAAGCCGCATCAAAACTTATTCGTTTTGACGCGGCTTAGTGATTGTTTGTGCTAGGCGCTCAGTATTCATTCTTTAGAAAGAAGACGAGCACCAAGGCTTTGAGTTTAACGGAGCATATAGTGGATGCGAACCTTCACGCAACGGTTGAGTTTAGCGTTGAGTCCACGAGTACTAGCATCTTTCACTTCGCGTACAGCACCATCTAGGCTGTTAACGAGGAAGATTTGTGAAGCCACTTGTTGCAAGCGTTCTTTGCTCTTCAACCAAGTGATAACGGTGTTAGCGCGGTTTTGAGAAAGCGCGTTGTTGCGTTGCAAACCAACTTGAGCGGCATCAGCACCAGAATAGTTGTCTTGGCTAGTAGCCAAACCTTCTGCTTGAATCATGGTGATGGTACCATTTTCAAGAATGTTCTTGATGCGTGCTACAGTGCCTGCGTCAGCATATTTGGCAATATAACCATTGTTGCTAGTCATTGCTGCATACACATCAGCGAAGCTTACGAATTCGTCACCATTGTCTACCTTGAGATATTGACGTACGGTGCCAAGACCTGCGTGAGCATTGAGTTGGTAAGAATTAGTTTCTTTATAGTTGTCTTCGCTAGCAAGACGTTGCTTCCAAGTTTCGTTGTCGATACGATATTGCCATGCGTTGTTACCATCAAAGATAGGAGCGTAGAAATAGCCAGCACGACGTTGGAAACTGATCATCTCGTCGGGTTGAAGACTGAGAGAGAGTGCTTGGTCAGACATTTCGTAACCACGTGGTACGTAGTTTACAGTAAAATCTTTGTTTGCAGGTTCTGTTGGAATATCTACAAATGCCAAGCCGTTGGTGTTTGCACCGCGGTTGAGACGTGCTGTTACAGCTGCATTGTCAGAGAACTTCTTTTGTGTGTAGAGACCACCAGCAAGATAGTCGATAGCATTAACAGGAGCGTTAGCCACGATTGGCGCATCATTGCGACCAGAGTAGTTGTTGGGATAGAACACGTAGAAGGTCATCGTGTTGTATTTGACAGGAGCTGCACCTTCTTTCACCTTGACGACTTCAATTTTGCGTTCGCGATAGTCGCGTTCGTAAATAGTTGCAGCAGTTTGAGACCATGTGTTGCGGTGTTTGCTTCCGAAGTAGTAGGTGAAACCTAAGTCGATGCCTACGTTAGCATCGAACTTGTTGGCGGCTTTGTCTCTGTTTCCGTATTCGAGGTCAAAGTTCGTTTGGTAAACCAAAGCGCGCGCCTTGATGTCGAAAGAGAAGTTCTTTTTCTTGGTGAAGAAACGGCTGTATTGCAATTCTGCGTGTCCGCTCCATTCGTTGTCGGAGCCAGTGCCTTGCAAGCCCATGTGGTGCACGCCACCAATACCAAAGTTCATAATAAATTGGTTCATGAGACGAGGGCTGTTGTAACCTTCGTAGCCATAAATCAAGCGAGAGAGGTTGAACATACCATTGATGCTCAAATCCCACCAGTTGGTCTTCATCTTGCGGTATTGTTGTCCTTTCGCGTTAGTCATGATGTCACCATAACGATAACCATAACCAGGGTTTGTGTAACCACGAGAGTTGGAACGGATGAATTCAGCCTTGAAACCGAAGCCTGGGGTTACCCATTTACCAAGACCAATACCGAAATCGGGCGAAAGTGTACCTGAGAATGCGCCATAGTTGGAGTAATCTCCGAAGAAAGTGTGTACACCACCAGTGGCAAACACAAACCAGTTGTCGAGGAAACCATTGGTCATTATGTGTTGACCATTAAACACTGTGTCGCGAACCACGCGTGTGTAGGTGGGAGACACAACATCTACTGTGTCGCGATATACTTCGCGATAGTCTTTGTACTTGTCCACTTGAGCCATAGCTGTTGTGCTGAACATGGCGGCAATTGACAAAGCTGCGAGTGAATGAATCTTTTTCATCGTGAAATATTGTGATTATTGTTTTTAAGATTGAGGTGGAGCGAGTATTTTGTTTCTTCATTACTGAAGTTGCTCCTGTATTCTTATGTTTAAATGTTGTTAGTGGCTTGTCGTGAGATCACGATAGAGTTCGTTGGCAGAGACGTATTCTGGAACTAAACCTTTCATTTGTTTTACCGTACGCATGGCATCATAACTCAGCGCCGTGTTTATGAGTTCTTGAATGGCGGTTTGTACTTCGTCAAACACATATTCTCTGACTCGAGCAATGCTTATGCGTTCATAAGGAGTAGGTTCTACGCGCTCAGCATCATTGAGCAATTCTTCGTACAACTTCTCTCCAGGGCGGAGTCCGCTATAGGCAATTTGAATATTAGACTTGCCACTTAATTCAATCATTCGTCTGGCTAAGTCAACGATTTTCACAGATTGTCCCATATCGAAAACATAGATTTTTCCTCCTTCGCCAATCGTAGCCGCTTGAAGCACGAGTTTGCAGGCTTCGGGAATGAGCATGAAGTAGCGTTCTATATCTGGATGTGTGACGTAGACAGGACCTCCATTGCGAATTTGTTGACGGAAAGTCGGAACAACGGAACCATTGGAACCCAGTACGTTGCCAAAACGAGTGGTAATAAATTGACAGCCGTGTATATTACGTTTGTCGTTGTTGAGGCTTTGGCAGTATATTTCGCAAATGCGTTTGGAACATCCCATCACGTTAGTGGGATTGACAGCCTTGTCTGTGCTTACCATCACAAAAGTTTTGACCCCATGTTCGATAGATAGGTTTGCTAGTTTCACAGTGCCATCTACATTATTGAGAATACTCTCTGTGGGATTGTCTTCCATCATCGGCACGTGCTTGTAGGCTGCAGCGTGAAAGACGATTTCGGGTTTGAAGCTATCAAACAATTGTGAGAGTCTATTGGGATGACAGATGTTGCACACCACAGTTTGGCAAGCCACTTGCGGATATTCTCTGCTGAGCATCAAACGCACATCGTGGAGTGGTGTTTCGGCGATGTCGAGCAAAGTAATTGTTGTGGATGCAAAGCAGCAACTAATCTTACAAGTTCGCTGCCGATGCTTCCTCCAGCTCCAGTGATGAGAATGCGCTTGTTTTGCATCTTCTCTTGCACGGCTGCCATATTGATCTTAATCTCCTTTCGCGGTAAAAGAGCAGACAACTCAATGCCGAGTAAATCATTATTGGAAAGACCATAGACATTCGGCCGGTTGTGACGCATATAGTTTTCGTATGCCAGTTTGACTAATATACGCATCCCTGTCATCAACACAATAGCTAGTGCGCTTTGAAAAGCCAAATCCCTGAGACGTAGGGTAGAGCCTATGAGATCGCTGTGGAAAAATACTCTTAGTATTACGACAGAGATGGCTCCAAAGGCAATTACCCCTCCCACTCTGAGTAGTCCACGCATTTCTATGCGTCTTACGGCATCTCTATATATGCGAAACACATAGATTCCAACAACATAGAAGGGTAAATACGCCGTTAGGGTAAGTAATAGCGTAGGAAGTTGGGAGAGATGTGGTCTGTGATTGATGATGAAGGCAAAAAAAAACCCGCTAAAATAATGGTGAGACAATCAGCGAAGAGCAGATACCAGTAGGGTAGTCTGTCTTGCGAAAGATACCATTTTGCTAATTTCGATTGCACGATGATTCAGTGTTACGCTAACTGAGGGTTAGCTTAAGTTCTTTACTACGCGTTGCGAGTGTTTATTCAGAGAAAACAGCTTTCGAAGTCTTTTAATTCTTGCAACTGCAAAGTTACGTGTTTTTCTCCTATATTCAGCACTTTCTCCCCCAAAAAGACTTTTCTTAAACGGATTTTCTAGGATTGTGCTTAGCAAAACTTCCTTTTTGTTGAGTTAAAATGGCAGAAATATCGCAACCGTCTTATTTTTTTACTTTCTGAATGATAAGGTCTGCTATCTGTTTGGCATCATTAGCTGTGACCCATGGACCACTAGGCAGGCAGAGTCCGCGTTGGAATAGGGATTCGCTCACGCCATTAGTGTAGGCAGGTGCGTGTTGAAACACGGGTTGGAGATGCATGGGTTTCCACAAAGGACGTGTTTCTATTTGTTGTGCGGCAAGCATCTCTCTGATCTCATCGGGTGTGCAAGCAGATTCGGGAGAGATGAGGATGGTGTTGAGCCAATAGTTGCTTGAAAAAGCGTTATTGGGATTGGTGTGGAGCGTGATGTGAGGGCAAGAAGCAAAGGCTTGCGCGTAAATCTCTGCAAGATGCTGGTGGTGAGCGATGTGTTGCGGCAACACTTCCATTTGTCCGCGCCCGATGCCTGCGCTGATGTTGCTCAATCGGTAGTTGTAGCCGATGTGTTCGTGCTGATAGTAGGGATGGTTTTCTCGTGCTTGCGTGGCAAAGAAGAGCGCGCGCTGTTTGGCTTCGGCTGTGGGACAAATGATGGCGCCACCTCCTCCCGTGGTAATCATCTTATTACCATTAAAGCTTAAGACTCCGAAGTGTCCGAATGTGCCACATTGTTGTCCGTCATAGGTGGCTCCCAGAGCTTCAGCTGCATCTTCGATGATGGGGATGTCGTAGTGAGTTGCAATCTCCATGATTTCTTTCATCTTGGCAGGCATACCATAAAGATGTACCACTACGATGGCTTTGGGTTTCTTCCCTGTTTGCCATTCTGTCTTCGATGGCTTCTTGCAGCAGTTGTGGCGACATGTTCCATGTGTCGGGTTCACTGTCTACAAAAACAGGCGTTGCCCCTTGATAGGTGATGGGGTTGGCAGAAGCTGCGAAGGTGAAACTTTGGCAAATCACCTCATCTCCAGCTTTGACATCGAAGAGCACCATTGCTAAATGTAGGGCGGCTGTGCCAGAGGACAGCGCACAAACGTGAGGGGTGTGCTTGGAGGTGCAGGAATCAAGAGAAGTGGAGGCTGTAGAAAGTGAACTGGTGGAGGATTGCTGCAGAAATTCTGCCAAATCTTCCTCAAATCCATTCACGTTTGGTCCCAAGAGGCACCACCCAGTTGGTGTCGAAAGCCTCCTGAATGTAGCGTTGTTCTCCACCGCCCATGTGAGCTAAGCAGAGGTAGATGGGAGTTTTCATAAGATGGTTTGTATGATGATGCGTATATCTCCCCAAAAGGAGTGATGGTGTAGGTATTCAAGATTGATTTTCACCTTGTCTGGGAAAATCACTTCGTCATTGTATTGCTGTGGATTGGCTTGTTGAGCCAAAAGTTCTTCTTCGTTGCGATATTTTAGTGTTGCAGGTCCTGTGATACCTGGTTTAAGTTGTAGTATATCACGATCCTTTCCAATGAGTTTGTCTGCATAGCCAGGAACATCTGGTCGAGGTCCAACAAAGCTCATATCCCCTTTTAGAATATTCCAAAGTTCAGGGAGTTCGTCTAATTTATATTTACGCAAAAGCGCTCCCAGTGGAGTTATGTGCGATTCTCCTGCCACACTAATGGAAGAACCATGGTGTGTTGCGGTCATGGTGCGAAATTTGACCATCGTGAACACCTTTCCATATTGTCCTACGCGTTGTTGGCGAAATAATACTGCGCCATCTGGCATTTTCACACGAATGAGCAACGCGATGAGGAGCAAAAGAGGTGACAATACAAGAAGACCAATTAAAGCAAATATCTTGTCAAAAGAATTCTTTAGCATAAAGTTAGTCGTGTTGGGTTATGGACGCAAACCTGTGATTAGGTACAAACGATAATGTTGAGGAAGCAGCTTTTTTACTTCTAGAACAACCGACTTTTGTGCAGATCTCAAAGAGGGCAAATTGTTTTCCGAGATGGTGGCAAAAAGTGTTATGCCTTGTTGTTGTGCTATTTGGTAGGCTATTCTCCACATTTGTGCACCAATCCCTTTTCCGCTAGATTGAGGGTCTACGATTAGACCATGAAAAGCACGACCTATGCAAAAACAACGCAGAAAATGATAACCAATGATGGGGGAACTAGACTCTTTTCTACTTACCTTAATGAGGAGAAAGGCGGGATTTTTCCATAATCGTTGTAAATCTTGTAGCTGAAATCCGTGTGGGCGGAAGTATTGTTGAGCACTGGTCGATTGTTGTAGCAACCATGTGGAGAGTGCTGGTAAATCTTCCTCAGTAACTAGCGACCAATGTACTGATGATATGTTGTTAGTAACTTGTGCCAACGTAGCTGTAGCTTTTTTCTTCCAGAGTGGATAGCGCAAACGAAATAATGCACCGTTTAATGCTTCGATGATATTCCAAATCCATTGTAGATGATGTTTAATGAAAAGGAGTAAGGCTGTCATTGGAGCAAATGTTGATAATAGTCTTTGAGCTGTTGCCACACGAGAGCTTTGGAGAAATGCTGCAGCACATTGTGGTAAGCAGCTTCACCCATTGATTTCAAATGCGGGGTGTGGAGCAGAGTTTGCATAGCTTGGGTGAGTGCCTCGATGTTTTGAGGAGGAATGACAATACCGTTGTCCCCGTTAGTGATGATTTCTCGCGAGCCATTGATGTCGGTCACGATGCTAGGGAGTGCGAAAGCTCCAGCTTCAAGTACAACATTGGGAAATCCTTCGCGATAGCTGGGAAATACGAGTGCTTGTGCAGTAGCATAGAAGGGACGAACATCTGTTTGAAAAGGCAAACGATAGACGTTGGGGAGAGTGTGGATGAGTTGTTGGGTGGAAGGTGGAAGCGGGTCGAGATGCTCTTCTTCGTCGCCCACGAGCAAAAGGGATATAGAAGAGAACGTATGACTCTTTGGAGCGTAATTTTCAGTGAGTTTCTTGAAAGCTTCTAGGAGTTCGACAATACCTTTGTCGCGCACTATTCTTCCTACGAAGAGAAAGACAAAAGCATCAGAAGGAATCCCCAAATCTGCTCTGTATTGGTCAGCAGCGCGCTCTATATCTGGTGTAGAGGTGTAGTAGTCAAAGTCAATGCCACGTACATTGCCGTGCCCCAACACCGTCAATGGCTTGTGCGTGATGTGTGCTTGCAAATCATGGGCGACACCTTGCCCCTCGGGGTTGAGATGAGTGGCACAAATGCAGAGCAATTTGTCTGTTGCTACAAGGATTTTGCGCTTTAAACCGCGTGCAGTGGGCCAGATGAGACCTGTGAAAGTGTGTAATCTGATGGGAACACCAGCCAACTTTGCAGCTATCATCGAGAGTAGTCCAGCTTTTGGCGTGATGCTGTGCACCATGTCAGGTTTTTCTTTGCGAAAAAGCCAAAAGAGTTGCCATAGTGAGATTAAATCGTGGAGAGGAGAAATGTGGCGCCGCATTGGCACGGCAATGGTGCGAACTTTTTCGCGTATTTCTATTTCCTCCAAATCTGCGCCTGGGGAGGACACTGCCACTACTTCATAGTCGTTTGAAAGTTCTTCAAGAAGCCCTTTGCAAAAAACATTGAGTGAAATGGGAACAGTCGAAATGCGAATGATTTTTGTTTTTCTACTGGTCAAACTACTGGATGATAAGACAGATTTACCACATTTGCTTGTATCACCACCGTTGATGGCTATAATATTATTGAGTAATCTTTATATAGCAACAATAGTGAAAAAGCAAATGTGATAAATTTAAGAAGGGATATAGCTAAATTAGAATTGCATCACGAATGAAAGTCCAGAGCCTTCGTTGGAAATCATAGGTGAAAATGCCATTTTGGGAGCAAACTTCTTGCTAGAGTTCACTGTTACGTGAGATGCTCCAGGGAAGAATGCTGCATCAATAATGTTAGCAATATAGAGTCCACCTGCAAGACAGAGACTAAGGTTGCGCATCTTTCGCCAACCGTCTGTTTTACTTGCCCATGCATTACGGATTTCACCAGTTGTGGCTTTAGCATTGTCGATGAAACTATTTGCTTTGATGTCGAAGACAACAGCGCTAGCAAGCAACAATGCTTCACCACCCATAATCATGCCACCTCTAATGGTTTGTCCTTTTTTGATCTGTCCCAGACCTGGCACGAGTGAAGTGAGTCCCATAGTCTTAGGATAGTATTGGCTCACGGTCAAATCATCATAATCAGGCAGTACGTTCTTCTCTGATACCGCATAGAGTTGATAGTAAGTGTGGTGAGCCTCATTGTTGTCTTCGAACTCAAAATCGGTGTATTGATCAATGGGTTTAGCCACAAAGATGGTGGGTTGTTCTCCTGCAAAAGTGAGACGATATGCCATTGTTTCAGCAGTACCACCTTTGTAGCCGATGGTATCGACTTTCACGTCTTGAGCGGAGAGTTGATAGGTTTTAGCCAATTCCGCAATGACTGGTTCAATGCGTTGACGTTGCAGAAGGTTGATGTCTCCACCTGTTTCGCTCACATTTACGAAACGATAAGTCTCGTTAGAGCGTTTCTTGTTGAGACTGGATACACCGTACTTAGCCCAAGAGGGAATTGTAGCGGCTACGGCTGTTGAACTGCTGCACAAAGCAGCCATCGCTGCAATGAATAGCGAGAAGATCTGTTTTTTGATAGTCATCATTAGTGTTTTGAAAAATGTAGTTTGATAAAATGTAGATTGTATATTTTGTTTCTGAGATTGTCTTTTTCTTGAAATGCTCACCTAAAGACGATGGTATATGTCATAATACTTCTGTACCATGGTGGATATATCATATAGCCTGGCGCGTTGAAGCCCCTTTGAAATGGTTTGTTGTTGTAGTTCTGGGTTTTTATCTAGTGTTATTATCTGATGAGCAAATGATTTTGCATCACCTTGTGGAAAGAGGATTCCAGCACCACCAATAATTTCTCGGAGTCCAGGAACATCGCTAGCCACAACTGGACGACCAGAAGCAAAACCTTCAACAGCCGACAGACCAAACCCCTCATAATGGCTTGACATCACCACAACGTCAGCCGTTTTGAGCACCGCTGCCACGTCTTGACGATTCCCTAAAAAATGCACGCGGTGTGACAGATTTTGGGATTCTACAAAGCCTTCCACCATCTTGCGTCGTTCCCCATCACCTGCTAGTAGCAAATGATATTCGTCGGGAAGATGGTGCAAAGCGCAAATGACTGTTTCGTGATCCTTGGCTGCACGAATGCAGCTGCCATCACCAACCGTTTCACCTCCGAGAATTGCTGCATCAAGTCTTCTGCTGGGATGGCTTGTTGAAAACTTCTCACGTCGATGCCATTGTTTATGGTTTGGCAATGCGACAAATGCGGCAGATAGTCTAATAGCGCTTGCGTTGTACTCTCGCTTACTCCTATGATTTGCGTGTAGCGACCATACATCCATCGGTCTATTGGTTTCAGTAACGAGTATTTTCTGCGGTCGTTATTTGTGCTATGCTCAGTGGTCACCAGTTGAGGTGCGTTTTTAAGACCAATACAAGCGAAAGCCGCGAAAAACTGACAAGGCGTGTTGTGTGTATGCACTACATCAAATTGTCGGATCAATCGGCGCAGTGGAAGAATACATTTGGGCGAATGCATCGCTTTCAGTCCCATACCCAAAGTGTGGATGGGAATGCCTTGTTGTTTCAACGCGTGATAGAAATCCGTTCTCGTTCCGTCGAATACAGCCAATTCAATTTCCAGTCCTTTTTCTCGCAGTCGTGGTAATAAGTCCACCATCAGCCGCTCCGCTCCGCCAGTGCGAAGAGAAGTAATCACGTGAAGGATGCGAAGAGGTGTAGACATGATGATATTAAGTTGATGAAACTAGCGATGAAAATCTGACAGAGCCTCAGAGAAATCTTAGGAAGGGAACTCGGTCGAAGAATTATCTCTGAATTGATAAGGACGAAGTGACTTAAATTGGGGGGTGTGCACAAATTGCCAACCTCCCTTGAGTCCGCGAAGGAACTGAAGAGGAAAATCCCACCTGAGTAGTGGAGCTGCAAGGAGTGAGAGCACAAAAAGATAGAGCATCTTAAGACTGAATCGCAACAACATAGTAGTTTTAGAAAATCGTGTTGTTTGCCAGAAGCATCTCCACCAAATGATGAATTGTGCTTTCGTGCGCAGTTCTAAGCGATTGCGCTGACGTTTGAAGTTGCCACTCGAAGTCTTGCCGTCCATGTGCTCTATTTCCACTCCATAGTCGATGCCTAGACGGAAACCATTGACCGCTAGTTTATAGAACTCTACGAGGTCATCTCCATAGGAAAATCCTAATGCGTCAAGCCAAAGTTCATCTTCGAGATGCAATGCCAGAAAACTCTCTTTTCTCCAGAGTGATGCAGGACCAGCACAGCTTTCCGAGAGATAAAAACGAGGTTGAGGTTTTTTGTTGTAGGTGAATGCTCCTGTGGGAAGCACGCAGAAAGCCCAATGCTCATTGCTATGCGAATAAACACCTCCAAGAAGAAAAGCTGCAACTTTTTGCTTCCAACTCATGTCTTGATTGCGAAATGTGTCGGCTCCCACACAATCTGCCTGATGCTCCACAAGTGTTTTCAGCAATCTCTCTGCCGCTTCTTTTCCCAATCTCACATCGTCATCAAGCAATAGAATGCAGTCGCTGGAGATTTCGTCATAAGGCAAGATGCGCTGTCGCGCCATACCTTTGGGTACTACGACATATTCCTCTTTTCCTATTCTAACGTCAGGAATAGCGTATCCCTCTGCGATATAGACCAACACGCGTTCTGGAGGCAAACTTTGGTGCGTGATACTCTCCAGTAAAATGCGATATTTCTCTCCTCCTGTACCAAGTGTACGAATGGCAATGGAATAAGTCAATTTCGGTTTTTCCATAAAATCAAGAGATAGAGTAGTAAGCCGAAGGGAGCCATCAGCAGTGTTAGTAGAGGTTTGGGAGAATCTTTCAACCAACGTTTGTTGCGCGCAATGATGCAGCTAGATACATAGTGGATATTCACACGCAGAAGATTACGCAATGTGTTGCGTTTTAACTGCATTTCCATTTGTCGCATTTTAATCAAACTCCACGGTGAATTGTAGTATTGCTTAAAGATATTTGCCGCCATACCATTTGTCTGATAGTCCACAAAGCACAAATTTTCATTGAGAACTAGTAATGGCAAGGTGTCACACACCTGAAGCAACATATAAATGGGGTTAAAGTTTTTTTCTCCAGGAAATCCAATCTGTGGAGCTACTTTGCGCATCACATCAGTGCGCATCACTTGTTTGGTATCTCCACGATGTATTTTATGTAAGTGTAAATCATGTAGATATACCTCGTCTAATCCTTCTGGGAAATAGCCGCCAATGGGTTGCTTAGAGTCTGCATAGAAGTCCAAACCTATAATGCCAGCATACTGTTCACTTCCCCGTTCCTTCCACATGTTGATAATCTTCTCCACTGCTGCATCTGGCATAAAGTCATCGCTGTCGATGCAAACATTGAGAGGAGAGGTAATTTCTGCGTAAGCTGTGTTGTAGCCCGTGTAGAGTCCTCCATTTTCTTTCCAAATGTAGCGTATGGGGATGCATTGCTCTTGATAAAACCTTCCACCACTTCACGCGTGTTGTCAGTAGAACCGTCATCAATGACCAACCAGTCAAAATCTTGACAAGTTTGTCGGCACAAACTTTCATATACGCGTCCAATAAGATGAGCGCGGTTGAAGGTGGGAGTGAAAACGGTGAGCGTTGGCATAGGTGATGTCGTTAGAATATGTCGACGAGAAGAATTGATAGAAACAAATCCTCTAAGAAGGAAAAACCTACCAATACAAGAATTGCATTACTGCAGTAAATCCTATATAGGCAAGTATGATTTGTCCAATTTTTCTGTCTTGATCCTGCCAAAGATTGAAAAAGAAGAGTGGGTAAGCCACGACAATAGGATACATAAACCACGAAAGATAAGCAAATCTGTTGGAGAATGCAGCGCGAATGAAAACCACCCAGAACGAGTTGGCTAAACAATAGGTGGAAAACAACACTGAATACCAGTTGTCGGTGATACGTTTTTTCAATATCGTATAGTATCCTAATACAATAGGCATAGCACTATAAGCCAAGAAGTCCCATCGGAAACCATACGACGAAAACTCATATCCGACTCCTCCCTGTTCAAGATTGGTATAACCTTGCAAACGTTCATCAGCACTAAATTGTTCGATAAAGCCCGTCAATCTGTTGCCTAATAGTAATGATGCCACAATGGAAAGTCCCCAAATAGCGATGCTCCAGTGTGGACGTTTGTAGATAAACAGGCTACAGATGAAGCCTGCCAAGGGAATACCCACACTATGGTGAATGCCATAAGCCAAGAATGCAACGACTGAGGCGAGAATTCTTTGTTCTTTGAAATATAAAATAAAAGCCAATAGGGTGACATGACAAGCCAGACCATTACGAAGACCGTTGACGCCAAACGTGTAAAACATCAGCGAACCACAGAGAAGAATCAGTGTGATGATAGGTTTTGAGGCATCAGCGTGCGTATTGCTGCATAGGCTGTAGCCATATAGAGGAGTGAGACAACTGTGAACAAGAAATGGATATTAAAGCCTAAGGTCTTTGTGATGTAGTAAAGACTCTCCCACAACCATTCATTTTTGAGATCTATCACAAAATCCGCGGGTTGAAATGCCCTAAACGCTCTTGCATAGTTTGTTGTGTCACCAAAATACCCACTAATGGGTCGCATGCCTAACCATAATGCTATTATCAAAGCTACCCCCCCACCCCACAAGAGCAGACTCCTGTCGTTGAGTTTGCAACGTGCCTTTTGAGTTATAATACTGCAACCCGACAAATAGTCCCCACAAACAGAAGAAGCTAAAGAATAAAGGGCTGTAGAGTGAAGCATCAAACATGAGTAAATGCGATATTAGTGATGACGTTATTTGATGAGGCGATAGATCCAACTACGATGCCAAAGGCGTGAGAGCCAAATATAGAGTGGTTTCTGTGCACTCCATGTTCTGTCGTAGCGGTGAATGGTGCGCGTGTTGGGAGTTTGTTTTATGCGTCCAGTGGCATTGTCCATCGGGTCAAAGTATTCTGAGGGGTAGAGGGATATACCAGCCACTTCTTGATAGCGATTTTCGCGCACAAAGCCGTGGTGAACAAATATCTCTGTCATCCCCGACACCACAATTCCCGTGTCCAACATTGCAGTGGCGTCTTCTTTGGCTTGCGCATCATAGAAATCCAACATTTCTTGTATGATTGGGTGGTGTGCTTCCACTGCCATCACCAAACCAGAACTCACCGTGGGAGGTTGAGCATCTTCTAACCCCATAAATGCACCCAACTTAAGCATATCGTTTATGGGTGCCACAGCCTCTACGTCCGTGTCGAAATAGATGCCACCCCATTCTTCGAGTATTTTATAGCGCGCAAAGTCGCTGACGAAAGCATATTTTCCGGCTGCATAAGCCGCACGAGTATAAGGGTGAGCATTTACATCAAAGTTTTGCTCATTCCATTCGCGAATCTCACAATCGGGCATAAATTTTCGCCACGATGCAATGCAACGTTGTGCAGATTTGGGTAAGGGATTTCCTCCAAACCAGCAATAGTGAATAATGCGAGGAATCATAATATTATAATCATAGAGGGGATGTCAAATCCAATTGAATTGTTGCAACTTTCGTTCGATAAAGGCAGAAGTTATCCTTGGATAGGTCAGACGCCCTTCTTGTATATGTCGAAATAGAGCCTTCAAGCGTTTGATGATGGAAGGAAAATAACTGCGCATTTCCACAGGCTGTTCCATCCTCTTATTCGTTTCGTACCAAAGTTCTTGAAATCTCGGGGCAATTTTGCTCAGTTCGTAATACCATGGTGCACAGCCTGCATAGTGAATGATGCAAGGATGGTGATACGCTTCGGCTGCTTCTTCTGTCTGATAGAACGTATCATATAGAAAGTTCCTCGCAATGATACCCCATTGGGCAGGAAGAACCTCAGTTTTCTCTCTTAAAACCACGTTAATGGCATCCTGATCGGGGCACCCCAATCTATGCGCGTTAGCGATAGCCCAATCTAGAATCTGTCGAGCAATGTTGTGCTCTCGCCAATAACTGAGATTCATCAACAACACACCAGAACAAACATAAGTATGCTGTTGTGGCAAACCAATTCTTTGTTTGGTGGCAGTGATGAAATTTTGTTGATCTTTGGCTGCGCCGATGGCGACATTTCGAGTGGGATTTGGAATAACTCGTCAATGGATGAGGCTATGAGCGTGTCAGCATCCAAATATAGCACTTTGTCCACCTCTTCAGGTAACAATTTGTCGAGAAAAATGCGATACCAAGCGTGAATGGTAAACGGCCCTGTTGGAATGTGTGCTAGAGATTTCTCTTCAATGGGATGATACAACAATTTCCACGAAGAGCGTTGCGCGATCACTCTTCTCAGATAGTCTAAATTGTCTGCTGACAATGCTTCAGACACGAGATGAAAAGTAAATGCACTTTCGTTGGTGTGATGGTCTACAAAACTTTGTAGCGTGACCGCCACAATAGAACTGTAATTATCGCTGATGCAAAATGCAACATGTTGTGCGTCTGTCATATTATCGGTGTTGTTGATGCTATATTAACCCCAAATCGGTCATTAGATCCTGAACAGATTTCATTAGATTGTTGAGCAGATTGTGTTTTTGTTTGTTCAAGGGCGTAGCGGGCTACGGCGAGAACGAACGAAAAACAAGATGCCAACAAGAAAATGAAAGATGACAGGAAGTTATCTTCTCCATAACAATCTACACTATAACGGTCTAATGATCGATTGGGGTTAACCCCCAATGAGTGGTCGCGTCCACTTGTTTTGTTGAAACAGCCACGCCACTACTAGACTCCCTAGAAAGACGAAACGGCAGCAGTCAGGTGTTGAAGTGGGAAAGGGAGAAAACTACTGAATGAGAAGGGATCATTGCGTAAGCACAAAATGAAGCCCCAGTGCACAAGATAGACGCCAAAGCTCAGTCGAGCAATGTGTGTGAAGTTATTTTGATGTTTATTGAGCCATCTTTTAAGTGAATCTATTTGCGATATTTTCATCCAAAACGCGCATTGCGCTACTGCAAAGATAGAAAGATACCAGAACATTTCATAGAAATCCACCTGAATATTTGCAAGTTTTATTACTGCTGGCACCAGCCATGCTCCTAAAAAGGCTACAAAGAAGATGCGAAACTGTTTGCTAGAATGTTGATGAAGATAATAGCCTAAGAGGTAATAACCCACATAGCCCGAAAAGTAATAGAAAATACTGCCCGCGCCTTCTTCGATAGAAAGAACTGATTTCACCCAAGGTAGGCAAAGTGTACAAAGCCAAAGGATAAGATAGCCCCGTTGTTGTCTTTGACTACTTGTTTGCAACCATGGTTGCAGGATGGGAGTAAGGAGATATAAACCCAAGAGGGGAAAGATAAACCACAATGTCGGGTTGTTGAGGCGCAAAAGAAACTGATAGGTCGTAACATCAGTCCACGATGCATTATTTTGCAATGCACCAATGAACCCAAACACGACATTCCAGCATAGCACTGGAACAACAATTCTTCTAAATATCCCTTTGAAGTACGCTCCATAATCGGTGATGGGACGGGTAAGTCGCAAAGCTCCCGAAATCATAAAGAACAAGCCGATGCAAGGAGAGGTGGCATAGCTCGAAATAGATAGCCATAGCGAGCTTTCCTGAGAGGTTGAAGGTTGCGCGTGCATCATCACCACCATCAGGCAGGCGAGGACGCGGAGAAAGTCGAAACTAACATCGCGCTGCGTGGGGTGTGTTGTCTCAGTTGTCTGTTTCATTGGTTGCAGAATATTCCATAAGTTGCATCACCTTTTCTGCCTCTTGCTCATTGCCGTAGTTGTGACTGGAGAGGTAATCGGTGAGTTGTTGTCGGAGCGTCGTGTCTTGTAGCACCTTAGTCATCCCTTCTGCAGTGTGTTCGGGAGAGTTGAGGGGGAACAATCACTCCATCTTTGCCGTCTTGCACCTGTGATGCAGCTGTGGGATAGGCAGTAATCATCACCGGTTTGCACAATATCTGTGCTTCTGTCACAGCCACCGACTTTCCCTCATAGCGTGAAGGCTGCACATACCAGTCGCAATGCGCGATGTAGGGATAAGGGTTGGCGCGTTTACCTAGTAAATGCACATAGTCGCCCATGGCTTCTTGTGCAAGTGCTTGCTCTATGAGCGCGCTATCGCCATAACCAATGATGAACCAATGCACGTTGATGCCTTTTTCTCGAAGCAATCGGCAGAAGCGTGGAATGCTCTCTATGTTTTTGGGATAGGAAAAGCGTCCAATGGTGAGCAGGTGCACCGCATCTTTGTACAAAGTCATATCGTCAGGACGCTCTCCGCGTGCGCGTTGTCGCACAAATTTTGTGGTCAGCACATTGTTGATGCGCAACAACTTGGGACGAAGCGAAGGAAACACAGAGCAAAAAGTTTCGCTCACGTGGTCGGAAATGCTCACTATGTAGTCAAATCCGCTCCAAACAGGCAATTCCAATGCCGCATTCACGTCAATAGTGCTATAGTCTGTGTGAATCCACGCCACCTTTTTGCGCGCATCGACCTTCTGCAACACAATGTTGTGGGGAGTGAGATAAGAAATGGCTAAATCATAGTGACCAAGATGTTCCAATGAAGGCAAAACAGGAGTGACATACCGACCGATGTATCCAAAAATCGCACTGCCATCTTTGGGTTGATGCTGTTTGCTGTATTGTCGCATCGCCCATTTCGCACGTAGTCTTGCACACACCATCTTCCATTCCCCAGCCAGAAGTGTCTCTTTTAGGGGACGCTCTATATAGCGATAAGCCTTGGGAGCTTCGATTTGTTTCACCCAACTAGGGATGAATTCCATCATTTCTCCTCGTGGATCATAGACAAGTAAGTCCACCTCAACTCGTTGAGGGTTGAGTGATAAAAGGAGGTTGATGAGACTTGTCTCCACCCCTCCAATTTCTAAGTAGTGGATGGCTATGAAAAGGCGCATACTTGTTGCTATCTATCGTGTCGATGCATTAGAAACAGGCTATACACCTTCTTCTAGTACAATCTTATTGAACTTTTCCAGTTCTTCTGGATTACCTTTGACTTCCGTTTTAAGATATTCTCGTATTGTTTCTATTTCTTCTGGGTGCAGCAGTAAATGAGCTATGGCATCAGCCACAGACTCAGCATTAATTTCTGCAACCATTCCATTTTTACCAGGTTTCATTTGCATTTCCCATCCGCGATAAGCAGTCGTAACCACCGGAGTGTTCAACATACGCGCCTCAGCAATAGAATTTCCAAACCCTTCGAAACGAGACGTTTGCACATAAAGTGTGGCATGCTTCACATAAGGGTAGGGATTTGGCACAGGCCCTGGTAATATCAAATGGTCTTGCAAGTGGTGTTGAGCAACGTAGGCTGCCATTTGTTCACGATAGCTTCCTTCTCCAAACACAAACCATTTGAAGGTGAGCCCTCTTTCTTTGAGCATTCGTGCTGTATCTAGCAGTATATCCATGCCCTTTGCGTTTTGTTCGAGACGTGCGGCTGTCACAAGGTGAGGCACGTTTTCCGTAGCCCATTCAGGTTGAAAAGCAGCCGCACATTTTTTTCCACATAAGTCACAGAGAAAGGGTCGTTAATGGTGATCGTTTTTTTCTGCAAATTCGGGATAATAAGCCACAAACGAATTGTTTACGTCTTGAGAAATGGCGATGATCTTGTCGAATCCATTGTAAACTTGTCTGTTCATTTCTATGAGTGACTTTGGAGGATTAAAAGGAGTGTTCAAATAAGTCACCTTTTGTTTTGCATCCACTTTTTCAAGCACGTAGAAACTGGGAAGATAATGCCCATAGCCTATTGCCACGTCATACACTGTGCTACTCTTTTCGTATTGATCTTTTGTTTGCTGCCAAACAAAGTAGTCCAGTTCTCTTCCATTAAACGTATTTTTTCTTATTCCAATGGCCAGTTTTAGTCGTGTCCAGAGTTTGCCTAAGTAACCAGTCATGAGCTGTCCACAAAGACTTTTTTGGGTGAAACTAGTCCAAGAGGTGGGAGGTAGCACATTGACTTCTTGAGGCACTGACTGCATGAAGGCACCGTCAAAAGCAAAAAGTTGTAAGTCTACGTCATACTTACTATAATCAAGCAAGGAAAGAAGCGTGATGAGGCTTTTTTCCGCTCCGCCAATTCGGAGAGAGTCTAAGACAAAGAGGATTTTCGGTTTGAGCATACTGTGTGAGTTATGAAAGGGCAAAGTGAAATGTAAGAAAGGAATTGAAAATTAAAAGTATGTCGTTTGCGGTGTAAGGACGGATTGAGGTTTAATTCTGCTTTTCTCTTAACTCTGGCGATAGGGTAAATTTTCGTAGGATAATTCTAAAAGCTTATGGCTGAAAATTCTGTTTTTGATTCTACAGAAGATTCCTCCTAGTAGACTTTGTTCCCATTTTAGTTTTGTCCAGAGATTTGGAGCATATTGCGCTATCAACGGAGCATATTGTAGTTTTGCTTGCTGGGCATATTGTTCATACACCGAGCAAGTCTTCTCATCTTTTGTGCGCTTTGCGGCTGCGCAGTGCTGAAATATCTGTCGCAGATATTCGGGAATCACATCAGCTAGGAGATGAGTGCGCGCTGTTCGTTGGCAAAAGTTGATGCGCGCCTCATAAGCTTCGAGCAAATCCTTGCGTCGGGTGGAGAAATGTCCTGAAAGTCCCGTGTTGCGCTGACGATAGAACCACAAGGGTTGCGGCATCACCACCACTTTCTGACATTGCGCCACCATCTCGTGCATCACAAATGCATCTTGTGCCACGCGCCCTGGAGGATTGGGACAAGCCAAGGCGATTGTTTTGCGCACGACTTTTGCCCAGAGAAAATTGTTGAGTACGGCATAAGGCTGACACAAAGCTGCCAGTGCCGTTTCGGTGTCGAAATGTTGCGATGCGTCTTGCGGTTGTTGTCGCCGATTGTCGTAAAGCAAATGTTCAGGGTAGGCATAGAAAAATCCACATTGCACCATATCGGCTTTATCGCGTTCTGCAGTGCGAAGCAGCGTTTCTAGGGTATGAGGGCAGAGCCAGTCGTCGCCATCCAAATAAGCCACAAAGTCGCCCGAAGCTTGAAGCGTGCCGACATTGCGTGCCACGCTCACACCCTGTTGTTCTTGGGTGATGAGATGCCAATGTGGCTGTCTTTGACAAAAATCATCGGCTATCTCTCGAGAGCCATCGGTGCTCCCATCATCCACCAAAATCACCTCAAAATGAGATAATGTCTGCCGGACGATGCTGTCGAGTGTGGTAGAGAGATATTCTGCCACGTTGTAGATGGGAACAATTAGAGAGAGAGAAGGCATAAAAAGCGAGAGGTGCGACTAAGCATTTGGGATTTCCGCCCAGCGTTGTCTGAGTGTTTCGAGAGGAACGGATGGGGATGGTGTTGGAGAATAAATGGTGTTTTTGCTTCTCCTGATCCTACGCGCGCACGCGCACGTGTTACAAGATTTTATGTTTTTTGCTGTCACAAGTGTCACAGCAAGAGATGAAAATGTCCGATGTTTTGCTGAAAACGAGCCGTCGTTTTATGCAAAATGAGCTGTCGTTTTATGGAAAACAAGCCGTTGTTTTGGATTTGTGAACGGATGAAATATGACTATCTATTAAAATGTAGGCATAAGTGATTTATTCTCAGCGTGCTGTGAACGTAAGTGTGACACTTGTGATAGCAAAAAAACAAAACTACAGTGTATATGCGTGCGCGCGCACACGCGTGAGAGAGTAGGTTTTGAAGTATTAACAATATGCTTCGCTGCATTTATTTTGTCTTTGGGGAAGGGCTTTCGCTGATGTCCGTTTGCGCAAAAGAAAGACTAGGATTGTTGGTCTTCGATGAGTGCTGACTGTTGTTCGGAGGAGATTTTCAGAAACAGCGCTCTTAGTTCTGATAATGATATAGAAGTGGGGCGACTTTTTGGAGAGAGCCAGTATTGGATGCGGTGTTTGAGTCCTAGCCACCCTTTGTTACGATAGGTGATTTTGGCAGGATGCTTCAGTGTTTGGTTGGTGGCGTGCCAAAGTTCGTCGAATGGATTTTTATATTCATCTATATACCATGGTGCACAGGATGCAAAGTGAACAATGGCAGGTGAGAATATGCATTCTCTCAGTTCGGTGTTGAATGCTTTCTTGGAGAACCAATGCGTTTCCAGGAAATGGGGGATGACATTATAGCGCGCCGGGAGATGTATTACGTCATTTTGTAGTAATACATTGAGTGCATCTTGGTCGGGAAATTTTAAGATGCTCTGATGGGAGTGACACCATTCAATCAATTGGTGAGTATATTTTTGCTCTCTCCATCGAAGGGTGTTGATGAGTAGTGGCGCTGCTATGAAATAAGCATTCTCACTTTGCAAGCATACACGTTCTTTATTGCTCTTTCCGAATGGATTTGCCACTGCAGCAATGGTTTTCTCCAAGGACATAGAGAACACTGCACTAACATCATCTAAGACGAGACAATCTGTGTCGATGTAGAACACGCGTTCGGCATCTGGAATCAAATCTGCAATGTAGAAACGGAAATAGGTGATGTGAGTAAAGCGTTCTGTGGGCAAGCCTTGCAGTTCTTCCCCTCGGATGACGTGTACAACAAGCTGGAAATCTTGGCGAAGTGCACAAACATACTCTAATTGCTTTTGGGATTTGTTGGAAATTCCATCTGTGAGAATATGGATTTTCCAAATTACATCAGCACACAGTGGTTGGCTATCGCAGAGAGATTTCAAACTTACAGCGACATATTGTGCGTAAGGTTGGTTGCAGGCGTAAGCTATATGGTGTATCTGGGGCATAAGCGATGAAGCTGTTTGTTGTCAATCTATTGACGATGTTTGCGTAAGTTGAATTTCTGAAGGTATTTCTGCAGGAATTCAAGAACAGTATTGCGTTCTTGTTTTGAAAGGAGCAGTGTATAAGCTAAGCCTCCCAGAGTGACGATGTAGAGCAATGTGGTGAGCAATAATCGTAAGAATGAATGAGAAATATAGCCTTCTATTGCAAAAACAGGAAGAGTGGCAATCAATACGGTGATGGATACCTTAGCTATGGTGAGAAACAATGGTCGCTGAGGTAACTCTGGGAGAATTTTTTTAAGGATGGCAGCCCGTTGGAATATCTCACCAAAACATCCAATAGCAATCACCATAAAAGCATGGAGGTAGTTGTGATAGGTGCTATAAAGCCAATAAATGATGAAAAATTGCGCCAGTACGTAAAGTCCTCCGATAATGGAAATGAGCTGCATTTTCCCAGTGGCGTGAATGCTTTTTGCAAAGGGTTCAGTCATTATGCCAAATAAGGTGGCAAGTAGTATGAAGCGCAAAACGTGCGCTGCATCTATCGGCACCGATCCTAACCATAGTTGGAAGAGTGTGTCGGCATTGAAGGCTATGGGTACGGCAAACAGGCAAAATACGATAGAGGTGAACAATAAATTGGTGTTCAGTGCTCTCTGCATCTCTGTGAGATTGCCTTGTGCATATTGTTTGGTTACAGAGGGGGCAAAAGCCGTTTGTACGGGACCGGTAAATCCTACCAGGGCTCCTGATACAGTGTTGGCAACACTGGTGGAGGTGTTGTAGCGTAGTCCAAAAAGATATTGACGAGATAGTTTCGTGATTGATTGAAAATGGCAAAGCAAAAATTGCCAAAAAGTTCCCATGCCACAAAAGACAGAATAGGTTTGAGTCGTAAGAAGGGGACACGACGTAGGAGGTGAACTTCTTGAAATTTCTGTATGCAATAGTAGCGTACATATACTATGATAGCAAAATTGGAGATAGCACTGAGTATTGTAGAAATTAAGAGTTTGTCCATCGAGGTGTATTTCACATAAATGGCAGCGAACAGTGAGTATATAGTCGGTATTAATGAAATGTAGGCAAGGGTGGTGAATTTTTCTCTAGCTACAATAACTGCACCATAGGGAACTTGGGTGATGCTTAAAAAAATGCCTAGAATGGAGCATTGCAACACGATTATGGCTGTGTTCATCCTCTCTGCAGGAATGTTAAGTTTATGATGCAAAAGATAGATGCCCGCAATCTCGCATATAACAACGAGTATGACAGCCAACACCAAATGAGCAAAGAAAGTCGCAGTGAAGGTTTCGCGAATCGCTTGTTCGTCTCCTTTGCCTATTTCAAAAGTAAGAAATCGGGAAGTGGCTGAGGCTAAAATGGTTGCTATGAAAGTGAAAGCAGGGAGAAGTCCACCTATTACCGCGTTGATACCATAGTCTTCCACACCAAGCGCATTGAATGTGATGCGTGAGGTGAACAAGCTAATAATGATGATGATAACTGAGCGGAGCATCAACAATAAAGCATTGCGCGATGCACGGCGAGCACTGAACACTCTCTCTTCTTGTAACTGAGAGGAGGAGCTTTCCTTTGGTGTAGCATCGTTGTGTTGAGAAGATTGATTATTTGTATCATTCGTTTATCTTTGATGCTGTGTGATGTGGATGTTTTAACCCAAATCGGTTATTAGATTCTGAACAGATTTCATTAGATTGTTGAGCAGATTGTTTACCATTAGTTCAAAGGCGTAGCGGGCTACGGCGAGAACGAACGAAAAATTAGATGCCAACAAGAAAATGAGAGAGGTCAGGAAGTTATCTATTCAATTACGAATTGTACTATAACGGTCTCATGACCGATTGGGGTTTAATGCTTTTATGGCTGATAATAATGATTGTTTTAGGGGGGAGAGTATTTTAAAACGGAGTTTTGTTAAGGTGAGTAATGTCCTATAGTGTTTATGTTTCAATAAGTATGTGAAGATGAATTTGCCGTATCCCAAAGAACGAGAGAAGAAATGTCTTGAAAGTAGGGGAGTGGGAAGTTGTTGCAACAAACAAATGCTTTGATGTGTGGATAGAGAGGAATCTACCACAGCTTGAAGAGTTATAAGCAAAAAGAAGAACTGACTATTATAAGCAAAATTAGATTCTTTCCAGTAAGCTTGGTTGATCGCATTGATAATCATTCGTGTTGTTTGGACGTATGCTTCTGCTGAATATCGATCATACGTTATACTTTTGGGATGAATGGAGTAATGATAATCCGCATGTGGCACAAAGCATATATGTTTAAGGAAAGGATACAGGACGAAATTAGTAATCGTGTCTTCTTCTTTATTTACATGATCTGGAATATATGCTATATGTTGTTTTAGAAAAGTCAGCTTCCATAGCTTTGCCCAAAGTGCGATGCGATGAAATGATGTTTCTACTGCCTCTATTGGAGGGGATAGAGTCTTTTTTGAAGCGAAAAGTTTTTCCAAATTTGAAAGATTGGATATCTTTCCGTCTTTATATAGAAAATATCCTCCATGGACGCATTCTACTTCTGGAAAATGATGAATGCCTTCTAATAAGTGCTCTAGATACAATTCTCCCACATAGTCGTCGGCATCGATGAAAGTGAGGTATTCTCCCGTTGCGCATCTAATACCCGATTTTCTAGCTGAAGAGAGGCCTTGGTTTTCTTGAGAATATAGATGAATGCGCTCGTCTGTGGCTTCATATTTCTTGACGATTTCTGCGGTGTTGTCTGTGCTCCCATCGTCGACGACCCAGAGTTCCCAGTTGCTGTAGGTTTGCGTTCTTACACTGTCGATACATCTAGAAATTTTCTCTTCTTCGTTGTAGGCGCATATAATGATACTTATCTTCATATATGTCTAATAGAGATTAGTATGGATTCTACAAATTCTACTGTAGGGTAATAGGTTATACTCTTGTTATAAGGCTATATCTATATATTTATGTAATTTATTATGGTATATAGTGTCTTACGAAGGTGATGCGCGAGGTGATTAAACTGACGATGATTGTTATGATGGTTCGAAACATCAACAATGAGGCATTGCGCGATGCGCGACGTGCGCTAAAGGTTTGATCACTTGTTTTTTTATCAGCCATATGTTGGTTGTCTAATGTTGCTCTGAATAAATTTTATCTCAAACTGGTCATTAGTTCCTGAACAGATTTGGATTGAACATCTGCTATTCGGTTTTGAATCTGCGCTTGCCTAGGTATAAAAATAGTCGATAGAATTTATGCTTTAATAACCAGGTGTAGAAATACGTGCCAAAACCCAGAGAGCGACGGAGAAAACGGAGTGAAAGAAGTGGTGAGGAGAGTTTTTGAAGAGCTGTAAGGAGCTGATGATTGGACGCGGTGGAACGCTGTAAAGACTGCATTAATTGAGCTATAAAGTAGAATTGTTTTTGATAAACGTACACAGAACTTTTCCAATAGTCTTGATTGGCAAACGTCATATACTCTTTCAAAACCTTGATGTATTCTTCTGGTTGATATTGAGTCGTAGACATCTGTACTTCTTGGAGGAAGTAGTGATAATCGGCATGAGGGCTGAAGTAAATGCTTTTGAGATGAGGATATAATATGAGGTTTGTAATAGTATCTTCTGCATAATTCATATGCTCTGGAATACTATGGAAATGTTGTTTTAAGAAGGACATCTTCCAAAGTATAGCCCAAATGGCATCATAATGAAAAGCGAGAGAGAGTGCCTCTAATGGGGTGTATTGAGAGGTTTGAGAAGCAAAGACTGTTCTTCGCTTTCCAGCTTGATAGCTAATGTTTCCTCCTTTTATGCATTCCGCTTCAGGAAAATGGTGGAGGGTTTCGAGCAGATGTTCTAGATAGAGTTCTCCCACATAGTCGTCTGCGTCAATGAAGGTGAGGTATTCTCCTTGGGCACATTCTATCCCTGCTTTTCTAGCCGAAGAGAGACCTTGATTTTCTTGCGAATGAAGATGAATGCGGTGGTCTTGTTCTACATATTGCTGCACTATCTTTGCTGTGCTGTCTATGCTTCCATCATTGATGACCCAAAGTTCCCAATCGCTGTGGGTTTGAGTGATGATACTGTCAATGCACCTTGATAGCTTTTCTTCTTCGTTATAGGCACATATAATGATGCTTATTGTCATAACTTTGTCTTGATGGGAATAGGATTTGTTGCAATCAGCCTTTGATTCATTATGATTGAACAAGAAAACGATACATTCAGAGTTGCACTATTCCGGTGGAATAGCCGATTGGGGACTATTTGAATCTGATTTTGGCTAAATAGACGAGAAGTTTATAACATCTGTGTTTGAGCAGCCAAGTGTAGAAATAGCTTCCATATCCTATGCTTCTCTTTAAGAACTGAATAGAAATGTGTGGAGTGGGAAGTTGACGAAGTGCGGAAACTAAATCAGATGTTGACGCTGATGAGTGAGAAACAGCTTTGAGTAGTTTGGCTATGAAATTAAATTGCAATGAGAAAACAAAGTCTGAATTTTTCCAATAATCGAGGTTTGCACACTTGTTTACTGCCGAAGAAACTTTAAGTAGGTCTAGCACGGAACGTTGCGCGTAAGACATGTTTGTTCCATGGATGAAGTAGTGATAATCGGCATATGGAGAAAAATAAACGCTCTTGAGATGAGGATATAATAGGAGAATGGTAATAATATCTTCTGCAAGATTCAGATGTTCAGGAATACTGTCTAGATGCTGTTTCATAAGAGATGATTCCAAAAGCATATAACAGAGATGTCTCGTGTGATAAGGAAGTGTGATGGCTTCCATCGGGGAGAATTGAGTGATTTCTGGAGCAGCAACTTTAGTTATCTTTCCATTCTCATACCGAAGATGTCCACCTTGAATGCATTGTGCTTCTGGGTGTTGGTGGAGAGGTTCGAGTAGGTGTTCCAGATAGAGTTCTTCCACATAGTCATCTGCATCAATGAAGGTGAGGTGTTCTCCTTGGGCACATCTTATGCCGGATTTTCTTGCTGAAGAGAGACCTTGATTTTCTTGCGAGTGAAGATGAATGCGATGGTCTTGTTCTGCATATTGCTGCACTATCTTTGCTGTGCTGTCTGTGCTACCATCATCGATGACCCAAAGTTCCCAATTGCTGTAGGTTTGAGCGATGACACTGTCAATGCATCTTGGCAATTTCTTCTTCGTTATAGGCGCAAATAACGATGCTTACTTTCATCAGTTCTATTGTTGCTGGTTAGTATCGGTTTACCCAAATTCTGCTGAGGGCAAAGAGAAAGTATTGTTGTTTGTAGAGGAGATAATACCTCAAGGATTGAAACCTCGATTCTTTCACTGGAGCGTATGAGGGAAGTTTGATGAAGCGATACATCTTGCAGCGTTGTGCAATAGAATTCGTTTGCTTCTCTATCACGCTCAGTAGTCTGTCTGTAATGTAATTGATGTATAGAGTACTATGAAGTCTTTGAACCAGACGAGGATGTCTTTTTCTTATTTGCTCATAGAGAGAAATTAGTTTCTGATATAGTGCTAATTCTGTTTGAAAATCATAGGTTTTATGGTGCAATTGATCTCCATTTGATTCTCGATTATTGTATCTGTAGATGGCTGTTGCACTAGTAGCGAAACGTTGCGCTTGAAGATAGAATTTGAGGGTGAAAATCAAATCTTCTGCGAATTGGAAGGTTGTGTCGAAACGAAGATTGTGTTCTCTGATAATGGATAAGCGGTATAATTTTATGACACCACTCATTCGTTCATAGAACAATTTTCCTAACTGTTCTTCTTCAGCTGAATAAACGACTTCATCTTGGATAATTGAATGTGTTTTGCCGTGGTGCATCAAAAAGATTACACTTCCATTCACTAAATCTGCATTGTTGTCCTCTCCTATCTTGTGCAATATTTCCAAATAGTCTGGAGCTATCTCGTCATCACTGTCTACAAAGGTGACCCATTTGCCTTGCGCGTGGTTCAGTCCTAAATTGCGCGCTGCGGATACGCCTTGATTTTCTTGTGAAAATACAATGAAACGTTCGTCGTTTGCGGCATATTCTTGCGCTATCTTTAGACTGTTGTCTGTGCTTCCATCATTGACCAAGATGCACTCCCACTCTTTGAAGGTTTGAGATGAAATAGAGTCTAGACAGTTTCGTAGCCATTTTTCTCGGTTGTATATCGGAACAATGATGCTGACCCTTGGTATAGGTAGAGTTTTTTTCATCTTGTTATGGAAGTGAATCAGAAGTGTGGAGATCGTGAAGATGTCTCACGACTGCTAGGGGATTGTATCTGTTAATTACTTACTACAACCTGCTGGCTTTGCATTGTCCTATTCTTCTATAGAACAATGCAAGATTCGCAGGTGGCTGTCTTGTTGATAGACTGTGAGTGGGTTTGTGGCCTGTGCTACAAAACGCTATCACAGGTTTTATTTTCTTGAACCATAGCCATAGCCATACCCATAGCCACCATAGCCGTAGCCATATTTGTGGTAGCCATAGCGACCAAGTGCATCGGTGGTGCCATTGAGGAGAAGGGTTAAGTTGTGGTACTTCTTCTCTGCATACCAACGCTCGATGTCTTTGAGATAGCTACGTTCCATCAACGATGCACGAACGATGAAGAGGGTGAGATCGGCATGTGGATTGATGATTTCGGCATCGGCTACGATTTCCACCGGAGGACAGTCGAGGAAGATGATGTCGTATTCTTCGCGAGCCGCCTTAATCATTTCTGCAAATCGCTCGGTCGAGAGAAGTTCGGCTGGGTTGGGAGGGATGACACCACAAGGGAGAACGTCCACGTGGTCGAGAGGAGTGATGATCTCGTGCCAATCATCAATTTGTCCCGACAGATAGTTCGAAATGCCGACTTTGGGCTGTCCCACATAGTCGGAGAGTGATGCTTTACGAAGGTCTAAGTCCATCACCAACACGCGCTTTCCTTTGAGGGAGAAGGCTGCACTGAGGTTAGCTGCGATGAATGTCTTACCCGAACCTGGATTCAAGGAACTGAGCATAACGACTTTATTGCGACCATCGAAACCGAGTGTGAATTCCAACTTGGTGCGTACGGTGCGGAAGGCTTCGTTGAGAATATCGCGCTTTTGGTCGGCAACGACCATGTTGGGAGCTGCGACAATCTTCTCTTTGCGCCAACGTTTCCAAACGGGACGTTTTTTGCCTTTGAGGGGAAGTTCACCCACGAGAGGCATACTATAGTCTTCCAAGTCTTTGCGACCTCGCACGGTGCTGTTGAGTGCTTCGCGACCGAAGACGAAGGCAGCGGGAATGGCTAGACCAATGAGGAATGCTGTTAAAAGGATGTTTCTTGAGTTAGGAAGAGGAGGAGTTCCCGTGACGTGGGGTGTTTCAATGATTTGTGTGTTGTAGGCAGTGAAGGCTTGTGAGAGTTCATTTTCTTCACGCTTTTGCAACAAGAAGAGGTATAGCGACTCCTTAACTTTTTGTTGGCGCTCTACAGAAAGCAAATAAGAGGCTTGACGAGGGTTGGCAGAAATCTTACTAGTGGCTTCGCTGTGGCTAGATTCTGTGACGCGTTGTTGCGTTTTGAGCATGTCGAGCTCATTGTCGAGCGACTGGATGATACCTCGACGAATGGAGCCCAACTGCGTCTCCAAATCCATCACAGCGGGGTTTTGCGCTGAAGAGGTGGCTAAGAGACGATTGCGTTCCAACAAACGTGTGTTGTAGTCGTTGATCTGTGATTGAATTGATGCGTTATTGATACCAGAATTGGAAGGAAGCACTTGGTTTTCATGACGACCATCGGTGAGATATTCCTTCACGTGGCGTGTCATGTAGACCTGCGTGGAGAGTTCGCGTGCTTTGGCTTCTGCTTCATTAGCTTGATTCACCGCCATATTTCCTGATTGTTCCACGTCGGGAAGTAGGTTAGCGGATTTATATCCAGCAATGTTTTGATCTACGCTACCCAATTCGCGTTGGATTACAGCCAGACGCTCCTTGATAAACTCATTCGTACTCACAGAAATCTGGTTGCGGTCGCGCACCCAGTTTTCGTTGTACACAGAAATGAGCATATCGATGGCGTCTTTAGCACGAGCGGTATTGACGTCACTATATTGAATGTCGATAATTGTTGAGGCTTTGTCGCTCAGTGCAATGTTGAATCTTCCGCGTACACCAGCAGCTACAGCGGAAATGGGAGAGCGAGTTACTTTGTATTCGTCGGTTGTTCCTGGACGATAGCCTGTGTTGGCTACTAATCTCACTAAGCCTACAGGCGTCACACAACGTTCTCCCACTTTTCCCATTACAGTGCCAGAAAGGTTAGCCCCATCTTTAGAGAAATCGTCTAGAACAACTCTTCCGTTGGCTTGCAGTGAGAGGTGGAAAGCCGCTCTTTGTTCTTCTCCAATGTTGAGAAATTCAACTTTCACAGGGAGCTCACTACCATAAATCACTTTGTCGTGAAACATCCCTTTGTGCGTGTATTCCACATCGAGATTTAATCGCTCTGCTACAGTGCGTGTGATGGTGGCACTGCTCAAAGCGAGTATCTCATTCGTCATCTGCGCGTCTGAAGCTCCCTCTACAATCATACGCTGACGTGCAAGGAGTTGGTCAGGAGAGTTGCCGCGGTTGTTGTCGGGTTTGATGAGGATTGACGCAGAAGCAACGTAGGTTTTAGGGGTGCGTAGCAAATGATAATAGGCACCACTCAGACAAACGATTACGCATAGTACGAACCATTTCCAATAGGCTAAGCATAAAAACCATGCATTGCGAAACATATCGAGGGTGTTCGTCCCCGCATTCTGTGATACGAAGGACGAGTTCTGTGAAGAAGATGCTGCTGATCGTTGCATAGTGAGGAATGTTATTTTTGAATAGAGCAAGCAAGGTGATAGTAAATGTGACAAGTGACATCCAGAATGCAGGAGTGCGGAAGGTGTTTGCGTTGTTGTCAGACTCATTGGCTTTTTTCGCCGTGGGTTCTACATAAATGATGTCATTTTGCTTCAAGTTGTAGACCGGAGAAGAATAAACGCTCTCGGGGTTTGTCAAATCAATGCGATAAGCAGTTTGTTTGCCGTGTTCGTTTCTCAACACAAGCACGTTTTTACGTTTACCCTGAATGGTTAAGTCACCAGATTGTGCCAAAGCATCCATAATGGTGATGTGGTCGCGGTCGATGGGTTTGCGTCCAGGGCTCGCCACTTCTCCCAAAACAGAATAAGACATTGTGGCAAAATCGACCACCACCACTGGGTCGCGCACCACGCCACTCGACACGAGTTTGTATTTAATCTGATTAGCCAGTTCTGCACGAGTGAGTCCTGCCACATGAATCAAACCGAATTGAATCATATCAATCTGACCATTCGCATTCACCGTGTAGTTGGCTTTGGTAGAACCACCAGTGCTTGTTGCCACAGTCGGCATATTATAGATTTCCACCACCTTAGGGTCACGACCGTGGATGCTGATGCTCAACTGATCTCCCGGTTCCAATCGAATGTCTTGTGGTGCTTGCAGTGAGATTGGTGTTTCTTCGGGAATCTGTTGCAAATAAGCTATATCTTTTATCGTGGTGCAACTGCCCAATGTTAGAGAAAGAGCAACTACCCCAAGGGTGTTTCTGATAATCCGTGGAAAAGTTTTCATATTCAAATATGATGATTAGGATATTAAACTAATGATGGCGTTCGAGAAATGTTGCATCGACATGGATTTGAACATCTCCTAATATAGACAACTGAACAATGAAGACGTTACCATGTAAATGTCCAATGATTTCACCATACATTCCGGCAAATTCATATTTTGTGATGCGCACCTCTGTGCCATTTTCGAAACGTTGTGGAATAAATGATGAAGGGAGGCTCGCTTCGCCCAATAGATATTTCAACAAATCTATCTCTTCTTGTGGTACAACGGCTATTCGCGTATTTCCCCTGAGAGAGGGTGTTGCTGCGCGATTCATCATGAAACGAAGCACATTGTAGTGCTTCACCACTGTCGTTTTTCTCGTTTCTTCTGTGCAATGCACGAGCACCATGCCAGGGAGCAACAAGCGTTTGGTATGAGATTTCGTCCGTTTCGCCACACTTTGAGTTCGTCTTGTGTGGGAACGTAGCAGCAAATCCCTTGTTCCTCCAACTGTTTGGCTGTAGCCAGTTCGCTCTTGGTGCGCACCAACGCCACAAACCAATGTTTCTCATTGGCTTTTGTGGTCGATGGTCGCTGCAAACCACCATACTGTTCGGAAGAGAGATTATTCTTACTCACAGAAGAGGGAATTTAATACTCACAGATGAGCGTTTTTATTACTCATTTCATTCATTCACCCACCTTTGTAATAGAGTTCTGATAAAGCTTCTTCAATTTTGGTGTCGTGGAAAAGAACTACGTTTCTTTCCCAATTTCTTTGCTGAAAAATACGCCTACGGCGTCGTCAACGACATTGCATTGACGCTACGAGAGGTAGGAAAAAATACGTAATACCTCATAGAATTGATTCCTATATAAGATGGTTATCCTTTTGTAAAATGCCTTTTAGCGAGTGGTGATAGCACCTCTATAGTTACTGGCACTTCAAAGGTCGTTTTCTGCTTTAGAAGACCTTAGTGGATTATCCCAAATCGGTCATTAAATCCTGAATAGATTTCATTAGATTGTTGAGCAGATGGTTTACCGTGAGTTCGAAGGCATAGCGGGCTACGGCGAGAACAAACGAAAAACAAGATGCCAACAAGAGAATGAAAGATGACAGGAAGTTGTCTTTCAATTATGAGTTGTACTATAACGGTCTAATGACCGATTGGGGATTATGCAAAGGTAACAAAAAAAACTCATTCTAAGCCTTTTATCGCTGATTATATCGCACAAGCTGAAAAAAAATCGTTTTTTGTGGGGAAATATGCGAAAAAAGTGCACAAACAAAAGCTATCTGTGCACTTTTTGCTTCGAAATCACGCGCCTCCAAGCGCGCGCCACACAGCCGCTACCAATATCGTGACCACAACTCCCAAAACAATGGGGAGCACCACAGAGAGCGAAGTCCACTTCACGCTGCGCGTTTCTTTGTATATTGTGTAAATCGTCGTACTACAAGGGTGGTGTAGCAAACAGAACAGCATGAGGTTCACCGCAGTCAGAAGCGTCCATCCGCCAGCGTGGAGAATGCGATAGGTTTCAGTATCTCCGCCTTCCATCAACACCCCTGCGCTTGCCCCATCTTGTCCGAGCACCAGTACGGTGAGCATCAAGATGGTCGGCATCACAATCTCATTCGCAGGAATGGCGAGTATATACGCCAAGAGGATAATGCCATTGAGCCCCATCAACCAACCCGGCATTTCAAGCCAGAAAATGAGATGTTGCGCTATACTTTCGCCACCAAATGTGATGTTGCAGCACAACCAAATCACACCGCCAGCCGGAGCTGCAAACACAATGGCGCGCCATAGCACAATGAGCGTGCGATCGATGATCGATGTGTAGAGTGTTTGCCAAAATTGAGGCGGACGATAAGGGGGAAGTTCTAGGTGGAAGGTCGAAACCTCACCGCGTAACACGGTGCACGACAACAACCACGAACTGCCGAACATAAACAACACGCCGAGCAGCACCACAAACATCACGGCTGCAATCGCCACAACGCTACTGTATTCTTTGGGAACGGCTGCGCCCACGAACAACGTCGCCAAAAGTATTTGCGTCGGCCAGCGTCCGTTGCAGAGCGAGAAATTGTTGGTGATAATGGCAATGAGCCGTTCGCGGTTACTGTCGATGATGCGTGTAGACACCACTCCAGCAGCGTTACACCCGAAGCCCATGCTCATTGTCAGAGCTTGTTTGCCGTGCGCGCCCGAACGTCTGAAAAGTTCATCGAGATTGAAAGCCACGCGCGGCAGATAACCAAAGTCTTCTAGGAGGGTGAAAAGAGGGAAGAAAATTGCCATCGGCGGCAGCATCACCGACACCACCCAAGCCATGGAAAGGTAGACACCATCCACCACAAAACCTGTGAGCCATTCTGGAGAACCGGCCATTTCAAACAGATGTCGCAAGAAGGGATGCCCCCAGCCCACAAAGAGTGCATCGAGCCATGAAGAAGGGTAGTTTGCTCCCACAATGGTGAGCCAAAACACACCACTCAACAAGGCTATCATGATGGGGAAACCCCAAAAGCGATGGGTGAGAATGCGATCCAACTTAACGTCGAGTGGCAATTGTCCGCCTTCTCCGGGTTGAGACACCACCTCCGAACAAATGCGTTCTGCCTGGATGTAAATATCTTCCATCCACTGGTCGTGGAAGTTGTGACCAATTTGCAGGTGAATCTCCTCGGCAAGCGCAGTCAGTTGTGGAGTAGCAAACTGTTCCTGCACACTCGGGTCGCGCTCAATGAGTCGAAACGCAATCCACTCCGCATTGTTCAGTTGGGGATGTTGCGCTTCAATGGCAGTGGTGAGTCGCGCCACCTTCTCCTTCGTTGCTTGGGGAAGCGAGAAATTGCGATAGGGACGGCACACGAATTTTCCGTCCACCACTTCTTTCACCGCTAGTAAGAGTTCGGCCAATCCTTGACCCGAGCGAGCCGAAGCTCCGACTACCGGAATGCCCAGTCTGCGCGACAAAGCCTTGAGATTCAATTCTATTTTGTTGCGCCTTGCCTCGTCTATCAGATTCACGCAAAGTACAGCGCGGTCAGTGATTTGGAGCACTTGGAGAATCATATTCATGTTGCGCTCCAGTCGGGTTGCATCCGCCACCATAACCGTCACATCGGGTTGTCCGAAGAGAATGAAATCGCGTGCAATTTCCTCATCTTCCGAAGTGGAGGAGAGGGAATACGTGCCCGGCAAATCGACAATGCGATAGGTTTCTCCTTCATAGTCGAAGAAACCTTCTGCCTTGCCCACTGTTTACCCGGCCAGTTACCCGTGTGTTGCTTCAATCCTGTGAGCGCGTTGAACACGGTACTTTTACCCGTGTTGGGATTTCCAGCAAGGGCTATCACATATTGTGCATTCTCGTTCTGCGTTTCGCCTTTTCTCACCAACGTGTGGAGCGTGGCTTGCGGACAAACGGCACAATGAGGGGGAAGTTCTTTATTTTTTTGCATCAGCGTTCTTGGTCGTTTTCTAGGTTTTCTAGTTTTTCTAGAGGCTCTAGATGCCCTAGAACTTCTAGTTCTTCTAGATTTTCAAGTCTTCTAGTTCTTCTAGTTAGGCACGGCGAGGATGTAGCGCGCTTGGTCTTGACGAAGCGCGATGGTTGTGCCGCGCACCACATAAGCGGTGGGATTTGCCATCGGACTGTGCATCGCCACCGACACTCTACTGCCGCGCACAAAGCCCAAATCGAGCAGACGGCGGCGGAGTGCACCGCGACAAGCCGGAGAGAGTCCCACTATGCGCGCCTTTTCGTGCTGTTGAAGATGACACAGACGGAAGGTTTCAACCGGCCATTCCGCATAAGCTTCCTCTTCGGTGAGTGGAAGCAAGTCTAGCGCGCCCAATGTCGAGGTAGGCAACTCAAACGTTTCGCCCTCATAGCAGAACGAAAAGTTTCGCCCATTGATGCTCAACACGTGAATCACCGCATCTTTTGCCAATCCCGTTTGGAGAATGCGCTGAAAGATGTCAGCATCATCGTCTTCCACGTGAGCAATGCGCCAAAAAGTGTTGGGAAGTGGCGATTGTGCAGTGTGCAAAGCCGGTGCCATTTCCAAAGAGTCCGTTGGAATTGGGTCACCGTGTGGGTCATAGAGCGGATTGCCCAAGAGCGAAACATAGCGTTCTTGTTCATCTTTACTGATGTGGTGCTCCATGCGGTGTGCACGTTGGTGCCACTCTGTCGGATCATATCCCGAATGTTCCGCCAGATATTGTTCGTAAATGCGGTGCGCACGAATCAATTTCAGTCCGGCTTCTTTACCTTTCTCTGTGAGCACAAATTGTTCGCCCATAGTCAGCATACCAGCAAGTGCCAAACGTCCCACCGCAGCCGCCAGCGTCGCTTCGTTCATGTTCAGACGACGCATCGCTTTGCCCATTTTCTCACGGGGCAAACTTCCACCAGCGTCGCAAATATACTTCAAAATGTCTTCGCCTGCCACGGTGTGCAGATCTTCGTGCATTTTCCTCGAAGAACGCCCCATATTTTGGCGCAAACAATGCCACAAACGCCGGCATTTCGTCCATATTTTATGTAGTCGTGTTGCCATATTATTTCAGATATAGGCAAAGGTACAATAAAATTCTTATCTCACCGCCGTAACTCCTTATAAAAGTTATCTATAACTCCATAGTTAAGCCTTCTTTTCATTGCTTCTTTGCTTCCTTACTCCCTTTTTATCGCTAAATCCTTGGGAACTTCTAAAAAATGACGTAAATTTACGTCCAAATTCATCGCTACGTTTTCTCTCTCGTCTAGCCTCGTGAGGAACTCGTGCCAAGGCAGTGCAGTCTGTCGGCCACAACAGTCCCGATGAATCCCCCTCACCCTCAAACAAATAGCAATATGGCACTCGAAAAAACATTAGTTCTTCTCAAACCCTGCACCGTGCAGCGCGCCTTGATGGGCGAAATCCTCTCACGTTTGAGAAAAAAGGCTTGCGTGTGTGTGGTCTCAAAATGATGCAACTCACCGACGAGGTGCTCTCCGAACACTATGCTCACCTCGCTGGCAAAGAATTTTTCCAGCGCGTCAAAGATAGTATGATGGTCACCCCTGTTGTAGCCATTGCCCTCGAAGGTGTTGGCGCAGTTGAAGCCGTGCGCACCATCACTGGCCCCACCACCGGACGCAAAGCCCCTGCCGGTACCATTCGTGGCGATTACAGTATGTCGTTCCAAGAAAACATCGTCCACGCCAGCGACAGTCTTGAAACGGCAGCCATCGAACTCAAACGTTTCTTCCGCGATGAAGAGATTTTTGAATATCGCCCTGCCACCTTCGACTTCCTCTACGCTAACGATGAGTTTTAGATTTCCATCTGCTCTATACAAAAAACAACGTCCGCACCAGAGTTTGATCTGATGCGGACGTTTTTTTACATTTCTGTCGGATTATGCGACCATTACGAGGTATTAAAATTTCTATTGTAGATCTTCGGGCATTGGATACCCTGCCAAACGAGCGATGGTCTTAGGAATTTCCGTGTTGTCGATGCGACCGTGGAAAGCCTCTGCACCAGCACCAATGGCAAACACCGGCACATAGCCGTCTGTGTGTCCCAAAGTTGTCCAACCGATGTGGGCATTTTTGCTCACAATCTGTTTGGCAGCAGAAGAAAGTCCACTCTCCGAAGCATACAAACTTTGGAAACCCTTGTCTTTGCCTGAAATCAGGTTGTCGAAAGCATCGTGCAGCGTCTTTTCCTCTTCAGCTGTGAGCTTAATGCTTTTGCCAAAACCGAAATACTCTTGCAAGTCGCGGCGCACAAATTCCCACGTAAACTTCTTACCCATACGTTTGCTCAGTTCCTTCAAACGAGTGGTGTAGAGATAACTGCTCATCTTCTGACTCGTCAGCGCAGGTAAATTCAAACTGTAGCCACCATTGCCCAAGGTGATACCGCCTGTTTCGTGGTCAGCCGTGATGAGAATGAGCGTTTCGTCGGGGTGTTGGCGATAAAACTCGTAAGCCACGCGAACGGCTTCGTCAGCATCAATCACTTCGCGCACCATAGGCGCAGCATCGTTGTTGTGACAAGCCCAATCTATCTTACCGGCTTCAATCATGCAGAAAAACTTCTCAGGATTTTTCTTTTGCAAGAAAGCAATCGTGGCGCGCGTGATGTCGGCCAAAGTCAAATCGCCCTTTTTGCGGTCGAGCGCATAAGGGATGGAGGCGTTGTCGCGCGCATTATTTTCCTTGTTTTGCAAGAGAATCATACGGTCGGCTTTGCGATATTGTTTGGCAAATTCCTTGTATCCATTGGCAATGGTAAATCCCTTAGCGCGTGCTTGATCATACAGATTGGCTTCTCCTTCGTGGAGAGGGGCTGGTTTCAAGAAATCGCTACCAGCGAAGAAATCAAAGTTAGATGCTACCAATTCACGCCCAATTTCTGCATACATCTTGCGGTGTTTCTGATGCGCATAAAAACAAGCCGGCGTGGCGTGGTCCACACTCACACTCGTGGCGATGCCCACGGCAGCTCCTGCTTCTTTCGCCCACACCGCCACCGAAGTCACGGGAGTGATGCTGTCGGTGAGCACCCCAATCGCGTTGTTGTACGTTTTGCGTCCTGTGGCGAGTGCCGTTCCGCCTGCTGCGGAGTCCGTGATACCGTGGCTAGCACTCTGTGTGTTCACCAACGCCACGTGAGGGAATGAAGGAAAGGTCAGCGGTTTGATGCCAATCGTTCCTTCGATGGCAGCCCCAAACGTTTCAGCCGCATTTACTTGGTTGACGCCCATACCGTCACCAATGAAATAAAACACATATTTGGGTGCATTTTGCGCCCAAGCACTCGCGCAAAACACCACGCCAAGTGCTAGGGAAAGGAGAGTTCTTTTCATATCAGAATCTATGTTTGTGAAGTCCGTAAGGGCAAAGTTACCATTTTTAGCCAAACCGACGAAACAAACAAGCCATTTTGTGTGTAGGAATTTGGTGGAGGTATGTCTTTCTGATAAAGTGAAGGTACATAAGAAGGATAGCTTGCCCAGCGAAACAGGGGAGCGGAAATACAATCCGCGCTGAATCGCGAGCAAGCCATCAATGTGGCAAAAGTACGCTTTTCCTATTAAATCACCAAGCAATCAAGTAAAAAAGTAACACGATGTCAAATCTGTTGCGTAAATGAGCCTTTACAACATCGTAGTACTCTTCGCTTTTGGCCATTGGTCTATGGATAGATTGTTTCTGGATTTTGATTTCGAGGATAGAAAACGACGTGTTGTTTTGTTGAAAACGACGTATCATTTCTCATAAAACGACGGCTCATTTTTTATAAACGACGTATCGTTTTCATTCAACAGACGGCTCGTTTTATTTTGCGTCTAGGAAAGGGGGAGTGATGAATTGTGAAAATACCTATAAACACACCTTCTCGCGCGCACGTGTACGCGCACACTGACAGGGAGTTTTATCTTTTTGCTGTCACAAGTGTCACAGACTTCTTGTTAAGTTGTTGTTTCTATGTTGTTATGGGTTGTCGTTGAGGGAGATTTAACAAACGGATGAGGTAATCGTCCAAAAAGCACTCTGAACCACAGAGAAAAACACATTTTTCCTCGTTGTTTTTTCTTCGATTTCCCCTAATTTTCTCACTTTTCTATCGAATTTTCCCCCACCGTGTGACACTTGTGACAGCAAAAAAACAATATTGCGGTTGGAATGCGCGCGCACATACACGTGTGCGAGAGAAACGCACCGAAATCTCTCCTTCTTTTTTCCTCTCTTTCCTTTTCCTTCTTGTTCTTCTGTTTTCACTTTTTCCTTTGCAGTTTGTTTTCCTCACTCTTTTCTCAGATTATGTCTGCATCGAATCACCTTGTTTTGTAAGGTAAAGATGGTATTTTCTGGGTGTTTCAAAGAAAAAAGTGCTGTTTTCCTTGATTTTTTCACTCTTTGAGGCTATTTCCACCCATATACTAATAGGGGTAACGTAATGATGGAGATTTAGCCGTTGCTTCTAGGGGAGGGAGAACAAGAGCAATCCCGCCATTCACAGCACGTGAGTAGCGGGATTGCTGATAGGAGGGAGCGGTACGGCTAAAATCGAACATCCTTATGGACGCACCATCTTTTGGGCGATTTTAGTACCGGGAGTGGTGATTTGCAACAGATAGATGCCTGCGGCAAATGAGTCGGTGGGGATGCTGACTTCGTCACCTTGCGCCACGGCGGAGAGCACTTTGCGATAGAGAGAGCGACCATCGAGCGAAACAACTTCAATGGTGGCAGTGCGCTCAGGATTGTTGAAGAGAATTTGCCATTGTGTGGCGGTGGTGTGGAAAGTGGCTGGAGTTGCGCTAGCCGATACGCGCTCAATGGCGGTGAGTGGATTCTTATTTGCCTTTTTGAGCGCAAGTTTCAAACCTTCATAGACGTTGATGAGGCCATAGCCATAGGTGGGTGTCCAATCTTCCCCTTCCATATCGGCGTGTTTGGTGGAAGACTCTTTGAGAATGTCCATCACATCGGCTGCAGAGAGTTTGGGGTTAGCCTCTAACCACAAGGCTATGCTACCTGCCACGAAGGGAGTCGCCATAGAAGTGCCTTCCATATAACCGTAGTGATAAACCTGGTTGTTGAATAGGTTGGAGTAAGCGGCATTGTTCTTGTCGAAGCCAGGGGCAAATTTGTTGAGTGCACTCATAATGCTTGCACCCGGTGCCAACACGGCAGGCTTAAGATAGTTGGGATTGAGCCAGGGGCCATTGGAAGAGAACGTGCTGCGCGCGCCTTCCCTTTCTAACGTGTCTATGACTGTAGTGGTGAAGCTACCCACACCAATAGCAGAAGGGATGGATGCACCGCCTTCGCCGACGATATAGAAATTGTCGGGCTTGATGCTCTCAAACTTGGAGTCAGTCTTGGCTTGCACAAATCTTGCATAGTTGGGCTCTTCCGAGTAAATCCATCCGTGGAGCGTGGCATCAGCGGTGTTGGTGGATTTAGCGGTGATTTCTACACCAAAAATGATTTTCTTGTAACGACTTCCCAAATCTTCTAGGAGTTTGTTCATTTTCACACCGACAAAATGATTCTCTCGGTTATTCTTTGGGGATATTTCGCTCCACACTTTGCCTTCGTCGAGATATTTTTTCCAAAAGTCTGCACCGAACTTTTTAACTTTGAGTTGTTCCTCATCAGAAGACTTGACAGCAAGGATGGGAGTGACGGTGAATTGTTCTGCTTTCACCTCGGAGATGCCCCAAAAATCGATGTGGGTGAGGTCGTCTTCTGTTGCATTGCCATCTTGGTCTTTCTTATAGCGCACAAAGACTTGTTTGGTTTCTCCAGGCTGGAATGAAGAGAAGGCATGAAAGGGTTGATCGCCTTCGTTACCCATGGCTCCCACTACGATGCCGCCTTTGTCTTGTGCCATTCGGTCGATGGCTTGGTCGTAGTCGGTGCTGCCATCGTGAGGACCGATGACGCTTCCTAAGCTCAGATTGACTACCCAAGGTTTTTTCTCTCGATTGGCATAGGCTTTCACTGCTCGTATGTCTTCGATGATTTCTGTGTTTTCAAACGAGGAGGGAATGAGAACAAGGTCTGCCTTGGGTGCAACGCCATAGAAGGGATTGTCGGGATGTTTGCTTCCTGCGGCAATGTTGGTGACGTGGGTGCCGTGGCCACTACCTGGGTCGTAGGTTTCGTGGGTTTTGGTGAGGGCATCGACATTATAGACGGGATCAGCCGTGCTTTGGATGTTTTTCTCAATGTCTTTGGAGCGATCCAAAATCATTTTGACGCGCGACTTGCCGTTTTCGTCTAAGAAGCCCATGTGTTTGAACTCAAAACTTTGGTCGATGACGCCAATGATAATGCCTTTACCGGTGAAGGGAGTGTATAGGTTGTCTCCTGCGTGCACGCGATCGACTCCTGTGACTTGACGTGCCTTTTGGAGAAAAGGGCGCAAACGCTTTGAAGCGGTGAGACGAACGATTCGTGTGTCGTTGGAGAGGGCGGTGAGCCATTCGGGGGCTACGCGGGCTGTGACCACAGTGTTGCTGATGGTTGTGGCGTGTTGTCCTGCTTGTGTGAGAATGTCTGCCACCTGCTCCGAAGCGTTGGGCTGGGTGGTGATGATGAGGGAGAGGGGAGCAAGGATGGATTGTCGGGTGCCGTTGTAGTTGATTTTGGGCGCAGTGAGTGAGTCGGCTGAGGTGAGTTGTCCTTCGGCCGTGCCGCGTGTGGTGCGCTGTTGGCGCGCATAGGCAACTTGCTGCTGTTGGACAATGCGGAGCGTGCGATCAAGTTTTGTGTTGTTGTCGTTTTGCGCCATGCTTGTTTGCGTTTGGGCAGCGAATGCCGTTGTGCAAAGCAACACGGGGAGAATATATCGCTTCATAGGAGGATATTTATTAGGAGGAAATGAATAGTAGAGTCTGGAGGGCGAAGTACTATGTGTTTGAGAGAAAAGACTTCGCAGATTGCGAAAGTACAAAAAAAAACTGAGAATATCGGTGGCGATTTCTCAGTTTTTCGTGATAGAGCAGGGTGGTTTGCGCAAAAAGAAACTGCGCATTCGTTTTTTCCCGAATTAGTGACTAACGATTACCCTGTGGGTGATTTGTGCGCCAGGTGTGGCGACGCGCAAGAGGTAGACACCCGAAGGAAGATGGGCAAGGGAGAATGTTTCTTCTTGACCTTGGGCAATTTGTTGCAAATTGCGCTGGAGCGCCACGCGTCCATCGAGGGTGAGGAATGAGAGAGTGGCGGTGCGTTCGGGATTGTTGAACAAGACTTTCCACTCGTCTTTGTCGCCTTGGAGGGTGACGGGTTGTGCCGAACCCGACACGCGCTCGATGGCAGTGGGGTTTCCAGATTGTGGATTAACATTTGCCATCTTCAAAGCCATCTTCAGACCTTCGTAGGCATTGATGCGTCCATAGCCTTCTTGTTTAGTCCAGACGTTGCCTGCACCTTGCAGTTTATAGGAGGTTTTTTCGAGGATTTTCTCAATGTCAGTGTGGGTGAGATTGGGGTTGGCTTCGAGCCAGAGGGCAATGACTCCCGCCACGTAGGGAGATGCCATAGAAGTGCCCTGTTCGTCGGCATAGTAGAAGTCTTCTCCGTTGATGGTGACTTTTTCGGACAACAACCAATCGTTTTTGTCGAAATTGGGATAGAGCTTGTTGTAGGCACTACAAATCAGTGCTCCAGGTGCGAGGATAGTGGGTTTTTCACTGAGGTGTTGAGCACAGGGCCCATACTCGAAAAATAGCTGCGACTTCCGACTTCCATCCTGAGGTCGTAGCCTTTTTTAGTCAATTTGTTGAGGTGTGTGCTGCGACTAGTGTATGCCCCTACTGTGATGGCAGCAGGGATGTTGCCGGCTGCATCGGCAATAGTATAGTCGTTGTCTCCCCTGAGGATATGTTCATATGGGATTTTGGGGATAGATTTCTTTACGTAGGTTGCTTCTTGCGACAACCATCCATGTATTATTTCTTCTTTGTCTTTGGCGATGTTAGTTAACTTCAGACCGAAGAGAATGGTTGAATCGTTTTTTTCGTGACGGATGAGGGGGAGTCTCATCCAAATTTTTGTCTCAATTTTCTTTGTTTCTTGGCTTTGATTGTCCTCGAACCATCCATATTTTTTCCAAAATGGCTCATCCATAAAGTCAATTTTGTTGTTGATAAGCAAGAAAGGCTTCACCTCCAAACGGTCGATGCCATCGGTGCTTTGAGTCCAAAGATCGAAAATGAGCATTTTTTTCTTTCTGTCTTCTTCTTTGAGGGGCTTGTTGTTGCGGAAATCGAAAAAGAGATAGCGTGTCTGACTGACAGGGATGGTGCTCTTGACGTGGATGTTCATGTCGCCGTGGTTGCCGGCTGATGCTACGAGAATCCCCCCTTTTTCTCCTCCTAATTTTGACATTTTCTGGTCGTAAGGTCGAGAACCATCGTGAGGACCTTCTTGACTGCCAAAACTCATGTTGACCACCCAGGGTTTTTGCTGGAGTTTGGCTTTTGTCTTGACGAACTGTACATCTTCCAATACTTCTGTGTCTACAAAGGTAGAAGGAATCATGATGATGTCGGCTTCGGGGGATACACCATATTGACCGTTGCCGACATCGCTACCTGCGGCGATGCCTGTGGTGTGTGTGCCGTGGCCTTTGGCTCCGCGGTCTTGGGCATCTGTGCCAATAGGGATTTGACTAGTGGGTGTTTTTGACTTGTCGTCGTTTTTATAGGAAGAATATCCAGAGCGATCCCATAGCCATTTGACGCGTGAATTGCCATCTTTGTCGAGGAAAGCTGCGTGGCGAAACTCAAATCCTTGGTCGATGACGGCAATGATGACGTTTTTTCCTTTGAAGGGTGTGTAGAGTGATTTTCCAGCATGTACTTCATCAACGTGCGACATATGGCGCGCTTCTTTCATGGTGGGTTCTGCGTGCCGAGGAAGGGACATCTCTACCACTTCGGGAAGTTGAGCAAGGGCCTGAATCTTGTTAATCGGCATTTCCACCAAAAGAAAGTTGTCAGTGATGGTACGTGCTGTGCCTCCTAAACGCTCAATGGTGCGTAGCACAAGGGGAATTTTGTCGTCGAGGGTGACGAGGTTGAAAGCGACATTCCCGTTGAGAGGGAAAGTGCCGTTGGGAGTTGTCAACTGTTGAGTGACGGTATCTGTGGCAAGGCTGATGGCTCGAGTGGATTGTGCCACTTGCGCTTTGACCAAAGGGTGAGCGTGGCGTCGAGTTTGGGTAAATTGCCGTAGGGAGCCACGAAGGTTGTGGCATTTGAGTCGGCTGCGCTTCGGGTGTTGGGGGCTGCAGCGGGTACGAAGATGCGAGAGAAGGAGGGAAGTGCTGTTAGAAACAAGCAGCCTAGAAGAAAGAGTGAACGCTTCATAGGTGAGCCTTTAAGAAAACGGCGCAAGAGTGGAGAATGATGCAGTGAATCATCATCTACTCTTGCGCCAATGCTGTAATCGGTAGGTCGTGGCCTTATAACAAAGAAGGCAAAAGAGCGTTTAACCCCAATCGGTCATTAGACCGTTATAGTACAGATTGTTATGGAGAAGATAACTTCCTGAACAGATTTGGGTTTAGGGACGTCCCTTTTGGGTAAAAGTGATGGTTGTTGTCACTCCACCAGAGGAGAGTGAAACATGGGCAACGCGTGGTTTGTTGGTGGGGTTTTCGGTTGCCTTGAGTTCCACTACTTGGTGACCTGTCTTGGGTTGTTTGGCTTCTGCTGGCACAGTGAGCCAGTCGGCATCGGAGGTGAGGGCGTGCGTGCTGAGTTGAGGATTGTAGAGCGTAAACGCAAAATAAAGTTTTTTTGCTTCGTACTCAATTTGTTCAGCGAGGTGTGGTTTGTTGAAGTCCTCTATATTGTTGACGCCGTTGATGTGGAGCCAATTAGTTTGAATGACATGGTGTGTGAGGCTATTAAGTTTACCCTGTGTAGGTTTGATTTGGAGTAAATAGTGTTGAGGGATGGAGTCTGTTGAGGGTTTAGCAGCAGCGATGACAATGGGAGTGATGGCGTAGTAACCTTGTTTCACTTTCACGCTCTGTGGCGTGATGGTGAGTGGAGCTGCATTGTTGTCTTTGTCGCTATTTGTGGTTTTCTTTTCCAAAGTAGCTGTCCAGTTTTCGGTACTTTTCACCCACACAGTGTCGGTGATTTGGTCGCCATACAAGATAGTGTTGACGGTGTTGTAGCGTGTTTGCAGGCTAATCTGATGTTCTTCGTATTCAGACTTTTTGTCGCAACTGGTGAGCATAGCGATGCCGCTGAAGAGGACAGTGGCGAGAGAGAGGAAGTGTTGTTTCATAAGGATATTTGTTTGTGAGACATTGGTGACTGAATGCTGGTGTTGTTGGTTGAGAGGGTGGTGTAAAGATGAGTCTAATACCACTCGATGTTGCTGGAATAACTGCTTCGTTTCTCATATTTCAGTGCATCGGCGAGTTCGGCAGCGCGTGCACGGAAGGAGAAGTTGAACGAAGAGTAGGGCAAGAGAACGATGCTACAAGTCATTTCGAAGCAATGCAGGTCGCGAGAGAGTGATGCAGTGGTCATGGAAATGCGTTTGTAGTTGAAGTCATAGCCCGAAGAGAAGTTGATGTTCCAGCCTTTGGCTAGAGAGATGTTCCCCGACATATTGAGTGTCTGTGTGAAGGAATAGGGGTAGCGCATATTGCGAGTGTTGATGGGCTTAGTGCGGTCTTCGGACATGTGAGACCATAGCTGAAACTGAGCGACCAAGGGAGAGAGAAAGCCATGTAGCCGTTCTTATCGACATCTGCAGCTACTTTCTTCTCGTCTTTCTTCGATTTGTTTTTGCGCAGCATCGGGTCTACGTTGGCGTCTTCCTTGTCGTCGTCAAGTTCGTTGTCATCGTTGTTGGTGCGTTTCTCTTCTTCTTTCTTTTTGCCTACAAAGTTTTCCCACACTTTGTCCCATCCTCGGCCTGCGAGGAGTCCGAAGAAGGTGGCCATCTTTTTGTTGTCGAGGGTGTAAGATAGGTTTTGGCTCATGCCTTGGAAACGTCCGAAGCGTCCGTGGCTCCATTCGGTGGTATTGCCCACGATGACGTGGCCGTCTTTGTCGAATTCGTAGGCATAGGTTTCAAAGCGCGCAGCCATAGAGAAGGTGTAGCTTGGAGAGAAGCGCAAACGAATGTTGGTGGAAAGTGGACTCCAAGGCTGATAGTCTGTGGCCAGATTGTAAGACATTGAAGCCGAGAGTTCGTCGATGATGGAGATTTTGCGGAAGCCACTGGTGTCGGCGTCCGACTTAATCTTCATTTCGACGTTGTTGGAAACGCTCATGTTGATGCTTCCTTGGCGTTTGCCTGAGGGGTATCCAAAAGCACCTGAAGCATAGGGAGAGTATTCTTTTGTCGTTACCTTGCCAGTGCGGTCGGTGTAGACATAGTTGGTGACATAGCCATAGCTGCGCGTGGTGAAGTCGGGAGCGTAAGAGAAACTTACGTTGGGCTTGAAGACGTGGCGAATGGTTTGTATGCGAGTGCCGAAGAGTTTGCTCCAAGGTTTGTAGAATCCGTAGAGCGTGGTGTTGAACGACATGGAGGCGTTCCAATCATAGAGGTTGTAGAAACCATAGGTGGTGTCGCGTCGTTCGGCTTGTAAGTTGTTGTCCCAGCTGAGGCGTTCGCGTGAGAGATAGGTGCGACCGCTGAAACTGATGGAGGGCGAGAGATTGATGTATTTGAACACTTGGAAGGTGGCATCGATGGGCACGCGGTGCTGCATACCGTTTCTCCACTTGAGCAATGGGGTGTGAAAGAGTTTATCTTCCTTGGTGTTGATGGAGTTGGTGAATTGTCCGGTGTAAGAAAGACTGATTTTTTCGTACCAGCGTTCTTTTCCTACTGCTTTTTTGCGGCGGAAAGGGTAGAAGCGATTGACGTTGATGGAGAGGTCGGGGAGGGTGATGGCCAGCGATGAGTCGCGCATATTCTGCGTGATGTTGCTTGAGCCTGAAAGAGAGATGCCGAGTGAGGGGATGTTGTGGGTGAAACTCACTGAGGATGCGCGTGTGGACTGTGTGTAAGCCAGTGGAGTGTAGAGCGAAGTGAGGTTGCTACGTTCGTAGTTTTGCGAAGCGTAATTGACGCGTGCCGTGAAAGAAGTGTTGGGATTGGCTTTGGCATCTGATGAGTGTGACCATTGCACCTTGAGACTGGTTGTTTTGTTGTAGTCTGGCAGGTTTTTTTCTCCCGTGATGGTGGTGAGATAAGACACAAAAACATTACCTCGATAGCGATAGCGCTGCGCATAGTTGGATTCGGCAGAGAGTCCCCATGAACCTTTGGTGTAGAGTTCTCCCAAGAGTTTCAAATCCATTTTGTCGCTCAACGCAAAATAGTATCCTCCATCGCGGAGATAAAATCCGCGAGAGGTTTCGTCACCATAGGTGGGCATGATGATGCCCGAAGAATACTTTTTGTTGAAGGGAAAGAATCCGTAGGGGATGGCGAGAGGTAGTGGGACATCGGCTACAACAAGATATGCGGGGCTGAAGAAGGTTTCTTTACCGGGGGAGACTTTGGCGCGTGTGAGTTGGAGATAAAAGTGGGGATGATCAGCATCGCAAGTGGTGTATTGCGCATCTTCGAGATAGAAATAGCCGTCGTTGGAACGCTTAGAATTGACACTGCGCAGGAATCCATCGCCTTGCGTGGTTTTCACGTTTTCAATGAATCCTTTCTTAGACTTGAAGTTGAAAGACATACGCTGACTTTCATAGTTTTCGCTTCCTTGTTTGTAGACGGGCAATCCCTTAAAACTGCGCCCTGTGCTGTCGGGCACACCTTGCGCATGGACGATGGTAGAGTCCATATTGAGGGTGATATAGTCGGCTGTCAAATCCATGTTTTGATAGTGCACCTTGGCATCGCCATAAAGATGGGCAAATCCGGTGGTGGCATCATAGACTAATGAGTCTTTGGCGGTGTAGTCGACGGGGCTTTCAATGCCAGACTTGCGCCGTAGGGTGTCTTTTTGGGCGCTGTCGGCAAGTGCGCGCGCATTGCTCACGGCGATGGTGGTGTCGCGGGTGATGGTGTGGCTCAAGCTGTCGAGTTTGAGTTTTACGTTGCGACGCGTGCTGTCGATGTTTTTTGTCTGTGGGGTGAGAGTGTCGGTGGAGGTGGCTAAGGTGCTGTCTGCTTTGTGGAGTAGACTTAGCACTTGTGTGGTGTCTTCTGCCATATCTCCCAGCGCGTGTTGGGACACACTCTTGGTGTCCGCTGCTTGGGAGGCAGTGGAAAGGGCAGTGGGAGAGGGTTTCGAGTGGTGGGATGAACGACTCGAAACGAGGGCTGCGAGATTACAACCAACGAGGGTGCTTCCAATGAGAAAAACCACTACCCACAGTAGGATTCGATGATGGATTGTGCGTGACAAGTGTGATGTCTGATAGAAAAGATATGATAAAATAATCCTCTGCAATGAGGGAAATAGTGAGAGAATCTCGTTGTCCTCCCGATGAGCAGGGATAGATTTTGCTAAAGATTTGGGGCAAAGTTACGATTTTCTATTCGAAAAGCTCTGTCCAGTGGCGGAATTTCTCCACTCCTTCGTCTCCAAACTTCTCCAAACTCTGAAGCGTTTGGGGTATGGTGCGCTCACGTTCCAAATGGCTTTTGCTGTAAAACTTATCTGCATAACAAATGATTTGTTCTTCGATGGTTTCGGGCAGAAGGTCTTGTTGGGGATCGGGAAGTCCTCGCTCGATGATGGTTTGTCGTGTGAGGCCTGTGCCGGTGTGGCGTTCGCAGATGCGTGCTAGGGCTTCGTAGAAATGAAGTTCCTCTTGCAGTTGAATCGCTTGCAGTTTTTCCTCTTTCAACTGTTCCGCTTCGTTGCGCAGGAGTTGTGCTCCGAGACTTCCATGGAGGATGTAATGTGCGGTACCGTGGCAGTGGATTCCTGGTGCATCGGTGAGAAAAATGCCGATGTCGTGGAGCATAGCTCCGGCTTCCACAAGGTGGTGATTGGCACCCAATTCGGGATGTCGCTCTACGATTTGCAGTGCGCGTGCACAAACTTGGCGACTATGGTGGAGGAGCATACGACGAAGCGCATTGTCTTCGGGATAATAGCGATGGAGGAGAGCTAAATAGTCCATAGGCAACAACATTGGAATGTGTGGATTGGGAGATTGTTTGCCCCCAAATAGTATTATTTACTCCTAGGAGTTGTAGTTTTCACTGTTGTACTTGTTTTGGGGGAGTGTGGAGTCGTGGGTTTGCTGACGCTGGGCTTTGCAGTGTTGGGCTTAGCGTTGCTGGAATTAGCCGAATTTGCTTTCGTCGCATTGTTTTTTGTTGCCTGAATATCTATTTTCGGAGCTGCAACGTCATTTTCGGCATTCTCTTTGAGGTTTTGTTCTGCGTCTCCTTGCGCTTGTCCATCCGCAAAGCCTTGTGCATAACCGCGCTTGTAGGCATCGGTGTAGTTGCTGCGTTGTTCAGCAGTAGGGAATTTGGAAGAGTCATCGTAGGAGGCGCGTTCCATATCGTCGAGTCCGTCTTGTAAACCTGCAAAATAGCCATCTTCGTATCCTGCGTCAGAGGGAAGACGCTGATCTACTGACACCGTGTCGGTGGATTGTTCTGTTGTAGTGTCGAGGGTGGGTGCGTTTTCTGCAGGTGCGGTGGTGGTGTCGGGACTAGCCATGCGTTGCACACTGTCGCGAGCCGCCATTCCTTCTGGAGTTAATGGCACGTCAGTGGAGCGTTTCAAATAAACGATAATTCCTACGGCGAGTAATACCACTGCGATGAATAAAACGCTGCGAATGATAGTTTCGTTGCGGTCAGGAGTTGGGTTTGTCATATTGTGTTGTCCCCAATTGTTAGTTTGAGGTGAAACTGGAAATGGAAAATCAGCGAGAATGGATGGCTATCGAAAGTGGCTGTTGGAGATGTTATCTGCGTTTGCGTCCTGCATCAATGCGAAGGAAGATGAAGAGGAGCAGAGTGAACCCCCAAAGCGATGAACCTCCATAGGAGAAGAAGGGAAGCGGAATGCCGATGACGGGCGCAATGCCGAGCACCATTCCAATGTTGATAAACACGTGAAAGAGCAATATCGACAAGACGCAGTAGCCAAAGACGCGCCCGAAACGTGAGGTTTGCCGTTCGGCTAAATAAATGATTCGCCAAATGAGTGCTAAAAAGAGCAGTAACACAGCGCTTGCTCCGAGGAAACCTTCTTCTTCTCCCACAGTGCAGAAAATGAAGTCGGTGTCTTGTTCGGGCACATAGTCGAGTTTCGTCTGCGTACCGTTCATAAATCCTTTGCCTTGAAGTCCGCCAGAACCAATGGCGATTTTGGATTGCGTCACGTTGTAGGAGGCATCTCTGTCTTCTTCAACACCGAGCAACACACGGATGCGCGTGCGCTGATAATCTTTCATCACATTGTTGAGCGCATAGTCTGAAGCATAGAGAAAACCGATGCTTCCTAGGGAGAATGCGGTAATGAGAAGGAAGGTGCGGACGCGCTGTCCCAACCATTGCACACCGAGATAAGCAATCATAGCTACGGCTCCAACGATTTGCACCCAACTGATGTCGAAGGGGAAAAACCACCTCGAGATGATGTAGGCTGTAGCTTGCAAGCCGATGCCCCATAATAATATGCGTTGCGCGTGTTCGGGTTGTTTGGGACAATAGATGCGGAGCATTCCCACGGTGAAAATCCAAATGAGGAACATCACAATGCTTTCTCCCAATGAGGCGAGTGTACCAGGCAACGCCACATCTCCTTGACCAATGCCGATGACGAAATAGGCTACAGCTGCAACACCGCAGAAGAGTATGCTTCCCGGCATCCCTTCGCGATAGAACATCAAGAAGAAAGCGGTGTAGACGAGTGCAGACCCCGTTTCTTTCTGCAAGATAATCAGTACGAAAGGCAACAAAACCGTGCCTGCTGCGCGGAGGAATTTTCGTCTTTCGTTGAGTGTAAATCCGAATTGTCCGATGAGTTTCGACACCATCAACGCTGTGGCGCATTTGGCGAACTCAGCCGGTTGTAGCGACACCGGACCTAGTGAAATCCACGAGCGCGAACCTTTGATGTCGTGAGCTATGAATGGCGTGATGAGCAGGATAAACATCATCACCCAATAGAAGAGGTCGGCAAGCATATCAAAATAGCGGTCGTCAAACATCAGAATGACGGTGCCAAGTCCCAGAGAACAGCAAATCCAAACCAGTTGTTTACCAGGACGTGTGTCGAATGATAGGAAATCAAAGTCGCCAAAACTATGACTTGCTCCGCAAACGCTGAACCATCCAAAAGCCAGTAAGGCTAGGAAAATGAGCAGCACCCAACCATCTGCACGGAAGGCGGGATTGAGTTGAAGATTATCGCGCTTGTTTGCCATAACTGATGTGACGATGTTGGAAGGTATTGGCTTTGGATTCTGAGGAATCTGAGAGTTTACCATTCACGTATTGTTCCATAATCAACGAACCGATGGGAACGGCGAAGTCTGCGCCAAATCCACCATTTTCGATGTAAACGCAAACGGCTATTTTGGGACTGTTCATCGGGGCAAATCCCATAAATGCGGAGTGGTCGTGACCGCGGTTTTGCGCAGTACCCGTTTCCACACACTTGCACGCCGGGGAAGTCTGCACCGCGACAAGTGCCTTGTTCCACTGCGCGACGCATACCCGCGACAGCGTAATTATAAAAGCGTCTGTTTACTTTCGTGCGGCGTTTGTTGGTGTAAGTGGTGTCGATGCGCTCTCCTTGCACACTGTGCACCACGTGCGGCACGTAGAAATGTCCACGATTGGCGATGGTTGCCGCAAGATTAGCAATTTGAAGTGGAGTAGCAGTCACCTCACCTTGACCGATAGAAATGGAAATAACCGTAAGTCCATTCCACGATTTCTTGTAAGCCTTGTCGTAGTAAGCAGCATTAGGAATCATTCCGCGTTTTTCTCCAGGGAGATCGATACCTAATTTATACCCAAACCCCATCGCTACAAGATGGTCTTTCCAGTGAGTCATGGCATTTTGCACACTTCCGTATTTACCCTTATTCCCAAACATACGGAGCAGATTCCAACAGAAATAGGCGTTACAACTCGTGCCAATAGCAGGCACTAGGTTGATGGGCGAAGCGTGACCGTGACAACCGAGGTGCAACCCTTTGTAGTTGAAACCGTGGTGACAGGGGAAAGCAACGCTAGGATTGATGCTTCCTTCTTGAAGTCCGAGCAGTGCTTGAGATATTTTGAAAGTAGAACCTGGTGGATAAAGTCCGCTGATAGCGCGGTTCAGCAATGGTCTCCGTTCATCGCGCATCAGCATACTCATATGCTTACTTCGATCGCGTCCTGCCATACTTCTTGGATCATAAGTCGGAGAAGAAGCCATAGCAATGATTTCTCCAGAGGACGGTTCTATGGCGACAATCGCTCCGAGTTTACCTTCCAGCAATCGTTCCGCTAATTGCTGTGTGGCAAGTCTATCCCCAAAGTTAAGTTGCGACCAGGATGCGCCTGTGTGTCGAATTTCCCGTCCATATATCTCCCTTGGGTGCGTCCGTGCACGTCGCGCAGCATAATGCGCATCCCCTTCTCACCGCGAAGTGCCATTTCGTAACTGCGTTCCACCCCCAGTTTGCCGATGTAGTCACCACTCTTGTAATAAGCGTCGCTGTCAATGTCAGTTTGATTCACTTCTGCCACATCACCTAAGATGTGTGCACCAATGCCGCTGGCATAGTGTCGCACACTTCGTTTCTCCACGCTGAAACCTTTGAAACGGAAGAGTTTTTCGCGAAACTTTGAAAACTCCTGTGCAGGAATCTGACTCATAAACAATTGAGGAGTATTGCGAGAATATCCTGGATTCTTCTTCGAATCCTTGATTTCTTCCATGCGCTGAATATATTCCTCTTTCGTAATACCCACTGTTTCGCAAAAATCCAAGGTATCCACCCCGTGCTGATCGAGCATCGTCACGAGGATGTTGTAGGAAGGTTCGTTGTAAACCAATAGTTTACCATTGCGATCCATTATCAGTCCGCGCGATGGATAGATGATTTCTTTGCGAAAGGCATTGGAGTCTGCACTTTTGCGGTAGTCATCGCTCATCAGTTGCAGTGTGAACAAGCGAATGAGGTAGACCACGATGATGACTGCCGCCACCGCGCCTACCACGAATTTTCGCTTCTCATAACTGTAATCTTGAGGCATTATCTATGCGTTTATCGTTAGAAACTTAGGTGTTGAGTGATGCTTTATTATATACGCTATTATTATATAGCGCAGTTTTGACGTCCGATAGGGTTGCATCACTCTCCCATCTCTTTTCCTTCTCTGTATGGTGTTTGTTATGTATTTCGAGAGGTATTTCTCAATTTCTCAAACGTCATCATAAAAATCACCGTTAGTGCCGTGCTACTTCCCACTTTAATCAAAATCTCGAGCGCATCGAAGAGAGAGAATGTTTCGAGAAGAAAAAACACCAAGGTGTGGATGAGCGTCACCACTACCGCAAATTTCAAAAAACCTCCCCATTGCATCGTTTTGATCGAAGGTGTAAATTCCTCCTCCAGTTTATCGTCGGGAGTAAACGTGCGCAACAAAAGCGGAGTGACAAGTCCCACCAAAGTCAAGGCAGCAGCAGCAGCTCCCACAGTGTTCGACAAGATGTCAATGACTATTCCAATGCAGAAACCCAGCACCACATAAATCCATCGCGCTGTGCCGTGGGGTAAAATGATGAGTGCATAGACATAGGGCATTGGCGTGGCATAACCCATCAAGTGAATATGATTGAACACCAATGTATGGGCAAGAATCAAACCTATTATCCAAAGGACACGTGGAAGAATGACGTTAAACATTTGTTTTCTACGTTTATAACTTTATTGTGGGTGGGATTTTCGTATGTGGAAATTCATCGCATCATCAAGACATCATTGCAAACTGTCTGCCTGCTGTTGGAGTTGTTGTATCTCCGCTCGATAAGGCGTCACCACCACATTCACATCTCTCAAGTTCGCAAAGTCAGTACCGAGCACAATGTCCAAACGATAACTCTGACCATCTGATGAATTGCTCACTTTGTGCACTCTTCCCACAAAGATACCGGGAGGGAACACGGAAGAATAGCCCGAAGTCTCAATCACACTTCCCTTTCGTGCCTTTGCATAGCGCGGCACATCGTCCAATTGCGCCATTCGCGTACTACCGCCATCCCATTGCAAGTAACCAAAATAGTTCTTTCCGCGCACGCGACAAGAAATACTTGATTTGGTGTGCGTCACAGGAATCACCAAAGCATAGTTTTCTCCCACCAAATAGACAATGCCGATGACACCACCGCCACCCACAACACCCATTTCGGGTTTGATGCCGTCTTTTCGTCCGCGGTTGATCACCAAATATCCATCGTGTCCACGGCGCACCCCATTGCTCACCACGCGTGCAGGAAGCAATTGGAACCCCGACAACTCTTGCATCACCTTTCTTTCTGTAAATGTTGTGTCGTGTGTTGCAGAATCCAAAGCAGCGCGCAACGCGGCATTTTCTTGTTGCAATTTCGTGTTCTCCGTGGTGAGAAGCGTGTTGATATCCCCCAATTTGAAATACGCTTCGAGTGCAGCATACGACTCATTCACTTTTGCTGCACTCTCATTGGCCGCAGTGTTCCACACACTCCCTTGGAAGTTGTTAAACCGAAAAAGGAATGTCAAACTAATCCCTTCGAGCAGAATGAAGAGAAAGAGATAATTATAGCGGCGAAGAAAGTCTAGAAGTATTTGCATCTGTTGGGGATATGATGGGCAAAAGCCCTGCCTACATAAGAGACAGGGCGAAAATTGCGTAGAAGATGCTGTAAAGATATGCAGTGCTTCCCATTTATCCACGTGTTATGACAACGAAGTGTTGTTTAGAAAGCGCTACACTATCCAGCAACAAGCCTATACGGCATTATCGTCTTATCGCATCAAGCAAGGGTATTCGTCGATGTTGGCGAGTGCCTTGCCGGTTCCTCTTGCCACACAGAGGAGGGGATCTTCTGCCACGTGGAAGGGGATGTTAATTTTGTTGCTCAAACGTTGTGCCAAACCGCGGAGAAGCGCGCCACCACCAGTGAGGTAGATGCCGTTTTTCACAATGTCGGCATACAATTCGGGAGGTGTGTTAGAAAGCGCGTTGAGCACAGCCGTTTCAATAAGACCCACAGAACGTTCTAAGCAGTGCGCAATTTCTTGATAGCACACAGGCACTTCCATAGGGAGAGCCGTGATGCGGTTCGGACCGTGCACCACATAGTCTTCGGGAGCTTCTGAAGGAGGCAGTTCTGCCAAAGCGCTACCCACGTTAATTTTGATGCGTTCCGCCATACGTTCTGACACAGAAACGTTGTGCTGACGGCTCATATATTCGCGGATGTCAGCAGTGAAATCGTCACCAGCCATCTTGATAGAGTTGTTCGACACGATACCGCCCATAGAAATCACAGCAATCTCTGTCGTACCACCACCGATGTCCACCACCATGTTGCCTTCTGGCGCGTTCACGTCCAGACCAATACCAATGGCAGCTGCCATAGGTTCAAAAATGAGGTAAACATCTCTACCGCCAGCGTGTTCTGCACTGTCGCGCACCGCACGGAGTTCCACTTCTGTGGAGCCCGAAGGTACACCAATCACCATGCGAATGCTGGGGGTGAAAAGGTGACGTCCAGTGCGCACCATACTGATCAAACCGCGCATCATTTGTTCGCAAGCATTAAAGTCTGCGATGACGCCATCGTGCAGCGGACGCACTACGCGAATCTTTCGCTAGTCTTTTCATACATCAGTTTAGCGCGCTCGCCCACTGCGATGGTCTTCTCAGTGGTAGGGTCGAGAGCCACAACGGAAGGCTCGTTCACGGCAATCTCACCATCGGAGATAATGATGGTGTTTGCGGTGCCAAGGTCCATTGCCAACTCGCGCTTCATTGAAAAGAAGGAAGAAAAAAGTCCCATTGTCAAATTGTTGCATTATTCATTGCTCCGATGCGGTTTACACCCCAAGGGAGCAGTGTGTAAGGATGAATCGAGATAAAGAAATCTCCTCGTTTTATCCCAAATCGGTCATTAGATCCTGAACAGATTTTATTTTCTTGTTGACAGGAAGTTATCTATTCAATTACGAGTTGTACTATAACGGTCTAATGACCGATTTTGGGTTATAGTTTGCTAAACCACTTGTGGATTGCCGTATCGTAGTGACTAGAAGTGGCAAAAGCGTTGGTGGCAAACTGTTTGCGTTGTTCCAAAGTCGTTTCAGCACCTTGCGTCTTCACAATGTCGAGCAAGGGTTGATAGTCAGCTTTCGACGAAACAATCACCACATCTTTATGGTTTTTCGCACCAGCGCGAATGAGCGAAATACCGCCGATGTCAATCTTTTCAATGATGTCCGCTTCAGAAGCACCCGATGCCACTGTCGCTTCAAAGGGATAAAGATCCACAATCACAAGATCTATTTCGGGAATTTCGTAGTGCGCCATTTGCTCACAATCGCTTTCCAAGTCGCGGCGACCAAGGATGCCACCAAACACTTTGGGGTGAAGCGTCTTCACACGGCCACCGAGAATGGACGGATAAGACGTCAAATCTTCCACTTGTTGGCAAGGAAGGCCTAGCGACACGATGAAGTCGTGCGTACCACCAGTGGAGAGAAACTGAACACCTTCTTGGTGAAGGGCTTGGAGGAGAGTGTCGAGACCATCTTTGTGGAACACCGACACAAGAGCTGTTTTGATTTTGCGCGAAGTAGCCATAGCGTTATTCGAGGGATAATAATACGTGTGCACAAAATTACGACAAAGTTTTGGAATAGCGTTATAATTCTCTGTCTTACTGCGTCAATTTAGTCCTTTTTATTTCCACTTTTGCTATTAAACTGCCCGATTTGCCGTCTTTGCAACTCAGTTGCACGCGAATTTCTCTACCTTTGCAACATCAAATCATCACAACCCTCTGAATTATGGATCAGCATTGTCCCTCTCATCACTCCGAAAATACCGCTGCATCGTCCTCTCACCAAGAGGAATGTGGCTGCCACGACCATTGCTGTTGCGATCATCAAGACGAACACAATCCTCTTCACGGTGAACATCACCAAGAGGAATGTGGCTGTCACGACCATTGCTGTTGCAATCATTGCGATGAACATCACCACGAAGAGTCCGACAGCTGCGGTTGCGCCTGCGGATGTCACGCACAAAACGGTGACGACCATGCCCACGGAGCAGCGCGACAATGGGTGCTTTTTGCCATTGCTGCCACTGTGGCGCTCGTCATCTGGATACTCCAAATCCTGGTGGAGCATCATTCTCTCGTGTTTCCCCACAGTGAGTGGACGCGTTATGGTTATTTAGTGGCTTATCTCTTCGCTGCGCAAACCGTTTTCAAAGGTGCCTTCCGTGGACTCTGCAAAGGACAGATTTTCAATGAGTTCTTTTTGATGATTGTCGCCACATTCGGTGCTATCATCTTGGGAGATTATCCCGAAGCAGTGGGAGTTATGCTGTTCTATCTTTTGGGAGAAAACCTGCAAGGTCTAGCCGTAGGTCGCGCCCGCAAGAGCATTGCTTCGTTGGTGGCTTTGCGCCCCGACACCTGCACTGTGGTTGAGAAAACCTCTGGCGACACTCAACTGCTTAATCCTCAGTCCGTAACACTCGGCAGTTTGTTGCGCGTGGAGCGTGGTGCGCGCGTACCTTTAGATGGGGTGTTGTGCGAACCTCCTTCATCAATCACGGAAGGAAAACCCTACACCGCAGCACAATTCGACACTTCTGCCCTCACGGGAGAAAGCGTTGCTCGCCAAGTCCCCATAGGTCAGCGAGTCATGTCGGGATATATTGTTCTCGATCGTCCCATCTATTTGCGCACCGACCGCACACTCGGTGAAGACGCCCTCTCGCGCATCCTCCAAATGGTGGAAGATGCCGCAGCGCGCAAAGCTCCTGCCGAACAGATGCTCACCAAAATTGCCCGAGTTTATACCCCCGTGGTGGTCGCACTGGCTGCTTTGCTCGTCATTCTGCCCCTTTTGGTGCAATGGTTGCTTCCCCTTTCCAGCATTGTTTTGAGCGATTGGGTCTACCGCGCCCTCGTTTTCCTCGTGGCTTCTTGCCCTTGCGCCCTGGTGTTGAGCATCCCCTTGAGTTATTTTGCCGGTATCGGAAGAGCCTCTCAACGCGGCATTTTGTTTAAGGGAGGATTGCACCTCGATGCCGTGACGCACGTAGACACTGTGGTGTTCGATAAAACCGGCACACTCACCACCGGTGTGGTCACCGTGCAAGACGGCATGGAGAGTGGAGTAGAAGGAGCGTTCTCCGTGACCAACGATAAGGCGCGCCCCACGTCTAAAACTGCCGTAGAAACCCTTCGACAAATGGGCATCCACACCGTCATGTTGTCGGGAGATTATCCTGATGCAGTCAATGCACTGGGCGTCGAACTCGGTCTTGACGAATGGCATTCGCGTTTGCTGCCCCAAGACAAATTGCAGCACGTGGAGCGACTTATGAACGAGGGACGCCACGTGGCCTTTGTAGGCGATGGCATCAACGATGCCCCAGTGTTAGCGCGCGCTCATGTGGGTTTTGCCATGGGGGCTGGTGGCACTGACGCTGCTGTGGAAACTGCCGATGTCGTACTTTCCACCGATGACCCTCTCCGCGTTGCCGATGCCATCCGCATGGGTCGCAGCACTCGCCGTTTGGTGTGGGAAAATGTCGGCATGGCCATTGGCATCAAAACCATCGTTCTTCTCCTCTCCGCATTAGGCCTAGCGGGTATGTGGGCGGCGGTCTTTGCCGACACTGGTGTTGTGCTACTCTGCGTGCTCAATGTGCTGCGTCCGCGAAGATAGTCATATATTTTACTGTAAAAAAAGCACTCGTTTCTACACAAACGAGTGCTTGTTTTATTCAAAACGACGGCTTGTTTCTCATAAAACGACGTGTTGTTTTCTACAAAACAACGTGTCGTTTTTCATAAAGTGACGTGTTGTTTTTTTTCAAACGACAGGTCACTTATTTTTGAAGTGAGTGCAAGGGGTGAGGAAGGACGAAAAAATGATTTGTGAAAATACCTATAATTTCCCTCTCTCACGCGCACGCGTACACACACGTATCACAGGAGTTTTTGTGTTTTTGCTGTCACAAGTGTCACACTATGATTTATAAAACCCTATATCATAGAGTTTTACCTATTGTTTTTGGTGTGTTTTAACATTTCCTTCCCTAAACCCGTGTGAAAACAGCGTGAAACACGTTTTTTTCTCTCCGATTTTTCCTCATATTCCACCGAATTTCCACTAATTTTTCCTGCATTTTTCTCGATTATCCTCCGTTTTTCATCTGTTGTGTGACACTTGTGACAGCAAAAAAACAACATTGCGGTTGGAATGCGCGCCTACGCGTGTGCGCGTGAGCTTTCGCTCAAACCTCTTTCTTTGCTAATTGTTTGTTTCTGTAATATACGCATTGCATTTATGGGGTGCTCAAAGGAAATAGTGCACTTTTCCGCGATTTTTTCACTCTTTGGCGTTATATCTCCCCATATACCAATAGGAGATGCTGCAAAATGCGTTTTGCACTACCTCATCATTCATTTCTACTTTCACGGCGAAAGCCAATCTAATATACAAAACAGCTATGTTTCACCTTATTATCCAAACTTTTCTCAGGCTTTTTTTGAGAAAAGAGAGGGAGCGAGAGAGAATGGTCTACTCTTGTCGGTCTTCGCAAGGGAGAAAAAGAGAAAATTATTATCTTTGCAGTATGAATGATTCATTACTTGCCAGTAGCATTGAAGAAAAATTGGCTCACCGCGACATCCGTTCCACAGCGAGTCGCATCCTGGTGCTTCGCGCACTGATGACCACAGAGAGTGCGCTGTCGCTCTCAGACCTAGAAGCGGTGCTTCCCACCCTCGATAAGAGTACGATTTTTAGAACCCTCACCACTTTTGCGGCGCATCATTTGGTGCACGTTGTAGAAGATGGTAGCGGTTTGGCGAAATATGCGCTCTGTGCCGACGACTGTCATTGTGGAGAAGACAAACACGATGAATTGAGCGACTTGCACACCCATTTTTATTGCGAGCGTTGTCAGCGCACCTTTTGTCTTCGTGGTGTTCCCGTGCCTGTGCCTGTGCTGCCGGAGGGTTTTTCGGTGCGCACAGTGGGCTTTGTCGTCAAAGGTGTTTGCGATAAATGCAGCGGTTTGCAGGGGTAATGTGTTGGAAATTTGCACAAAATGCTACTTTTATGCGCAAGGGAGCAGAAAAATGTAAGTAAATTGAACAGAAAAACGCATATTTACTTTTGTGACTCCGAATAAAAGTGTACTTTTGTGGGTGTGATAATGGAAAATAGTCATCAAACGGACTTGTTTCCTGGTAATTTGTAAAACATTCAACCCCTTCATCAGATAAATCTTATCCTATGAGTTATCTTTTTCCCCTTCAAAACTATCGTCCGCTCCTCGATATGAGCGAAACCGAGCAAGGCATCAAAGTCATCAAAGAGTTTTTTGCCGACAACTTGTCCACTGCACTGCGTTTGCGTCGTGTCACAGCGCCGCTTTTTGTGTTGCGCGGTTTGGGTATTAACGATGATTTGAGTGGAACCGAGCGTGCGGTGAATTTTCCCATCAAAGATTTGGACGATGCGCGCGCAGAAGTGGTGCATTCCTTGGCGAAGTGGAAGCGTCTGACGCTGGCGGAATATCAAATTGCCGAAGGCTATGGCATTTACACCGATATGAATGCCATCCGTGCTGACGAAGAATTGGGAAATTTGCACAGTCTTTATGTGGATCAGTGGGACTGGGAGCGCGTGATTGCGCCAGAAAATCGCAATGTGGAATTTTTGAAACAGATTGTTCGCTCGATTTATGCGGCAATGCAGCGCACAGAATATCTGGTGTGTGAGCGTTTTCCACAACTCACTCCTCAATTGCCTGCTGAGCTTTCCTTTATTCACGCTGAAACTTTGCGACAACGCTATCCCGATTTGACGGCGAAGGAGAGAGAAGATGCCATCACGCGCGAACTTGGTGCGGTGTTTGTCATTGGTATTGGAGGAAAATTGGGTGACGGCGAGCCACACGATATGCGCGCTCCTGACTATGATGATTACTCTACGCTCTCCGAAGAAGGTCTTCCTGGACTCAATGGCGACCTCTTGGTGTGGGATGCCGTGTTGGGGCGTTCGCTGGAACTTTCGTCAATGGGCATCCGCGTGGACAAGGCGGCTTTGGAACGTCAACTCAAAGAGAGTGGTCACGAAGAGAGACGGACGCTCTATTTCCACCAACGACTTTTGGAAGGAACGCTTCCCCTGAGTGTGGGAGGTGGCATCGGGCAGAGCCGTTTGTGTATGTATTATTTGCAGAAAGCGCACATCGGTGAGATTCAAGCTTCGATTTGGCCTGAGGATATGCGCAAGAGTTGTAAGGAAATGGGGATTCCGCTCATTTAATAGTGACTCCCTCGTGGCTTAGAGAAATAGTTTTGTTTCTGGGGAAAATCTTGGAAACGCGTAGGCACGATTGGAAGAGAAAAGCACGCCGTATTAGATGCCTCCTCCGTTTTCGAAAGTGGTGCCGAGAGTGGTTTTGCTTTGCAGCATACGGCTATAAGGCGGCAAGGCTTGGGTGCACCAGACGTTGCCACCAATCACGCTGTCGTGACCAATGGTGATGCGTCCTAAGACAGTGGCGTTGCTGTATATCACCACATTGTCTTCGATGATGGGATGGCGAGGCACGTTCATCAGCGAACCGTCTTCGGCTTTGCGAAAACTTCGCGCACCGAGCGTGACGCCTTGATAGAGTCGCACATTGCGACCAATGATGCAGGTTTCGCCAATGACAACCCCCGTGCCGTGGTCGATGGCAAAGGCTTCGCCAATCTGTGCTCCCGGGTGAATGTCGATGCCTGTCTGAGCGTGCGCTAGTTCGCTGATGATGCGCGGCAAAATGGGAACTTTGGCGCGGAGCAAGGCATTCGCCATACGATAGTGCAAAATGGCTTTCACAGAAGGGTAGCACAAAATGACTTCCGAAAAACGCGTAGAAGCGGGGTCGCCTTCAAAGATGGCTTCGACATCGAGCCCGATGAGACGGCGCAATTCGGGGATACATTCCATAAAAGCCGTGGTGATTTGGCGCGAACAACAGTCCTCTCCTGCCACTAAAAGAGCTTGGCGCACTTGTTCGAGGAGGATGCGCGAGAGTTTGGACAAACATTCCACCGTGGGACGCGAGGTGAAATAACCCGGAAAGACTAAATCGCGCAACAGTGACACGGCTTCTTCGAGTTGCGCAGGCACAATGCCGTCAGCTTCTCCCAAAGGGATGTGCGGATTGGGCTGCGCCAAGGCAACGGTGAGTTGAGCAATCTGTTCGGGATTGAGAAGAGGATGAAGAGTCATAGGCGAATGAAACAAAAACGAATCTAAATTTATGGCATACACAGGAGTTGTTTGCGCATAAACTTGTATATTTGCGGTGGGAGAGCCGTATTGCTGCAAAGTTACGCATTATTTTGTAGAAGTATAGATTTCTCACCATCAAAACCCTCAACTATTTACAACACAAATTACTATGTCAAAAATAGCATCTTCAGCACTTTCCCTCGTGGGAGGTACTCCTTTGGTCGAAACTCAGCGCGTGGCTGCCGACTTGCAGCTCAAGGCTCGTGTGCTTGTCAAACTCGAATCTTTCAATCCTGCTGGTTCGGTGAAAGACCGTGCGGCGCTTGCTATGGTGGAAGCTGCCGAGCGTGAAGGAAAACTTGCACCTGGTGCAACCCTCGTGGAAGCTACGAGTGGTAACACGGGAGTGGGATTGGCTTTTGTGGCCGCTGTGAAAGGATATAAGGCTGTTATTGTGATGCCCGAGACGATGAGCATTGAGCGTCGTCGATTGGTCACTGCTTTGGCGCAGAAGTGGTGCTCACTTCGGGTGCTGGTGGAATGAAAGAGGCTTTGGCAAAAGCCGAAGAAATCAGACAATCTCTCCCCAATGCCGTGACGCTGGGACAATTTGTGAATCCTGCCAATCCGCAAAAGCATTTCGACACTACGGGTGTGGAGATTTGGGAAGACACCGCAGGAGAAGTGGATGTTTTGGTGGCTGGAGTAGGCACTGGTGGCACGGTGAGCGGTACGGGTGCTTATCTGAAAACGCAAAAAGCGAGTGTTCGCGTGGTTGCGGTAGAACCTTCCGATTCGCCTGTGCTGAGTGGTGGACATCCAGGTGCGCACAAGATACAAGGCATCGGTGCGGGGTTTGTGCCCGAAACGTACAACGCATCGGTGGTAGACGACATTGTGCAGGTGGAAAATGACGAAGCTTATGAAGCCGCTCGCTTGCTCGGTCGCAAGGAAGGCATACTTTGCGGTGTGTCTTCGGGGGCTGCCTTTGCTGCTGCGCTCCGTTTGGCTGCATTGTCAGAAAATGAGGGGAAAACGATTGTGGCTATTTTGCCTGATACGGGCGAGCGTTACCTTTCCACTCCCTTGTTTGGAGAATAAATCATTTAGAAACGAAGCTTATAGGATAGGTGTTGGCAAAACGTCTGTCTGATAAATAAGCGCATCGTATTTTTGATACTCCTTTATAAAACCCCATTTCCTCACCTGGAAGTGGGGTTGTTTTGTGCGTGATAATCGAGATTTGTATCAAAAACACGGTTAGAATGTGCAAAATATCCGATAATCTAGAGAGTATTTTGGTCGAGATAGAGGCTATTCCCTCGAAAATGATTAACTTTGCGTGGCAACATCATTTCAAACGATGCGACAAACCATTATGATTTTCCGAAACCCTTGGGCTCGATTCGTGGGGATACTCATTCTATTCTTGATAATGGGATGGGGTAGTGGTGCGTGCGTGGCGAGTGCTGCGACAAAACGTCCCTTCGTATTGGTCATTGATGCAGGACACGGCGGAAAAGATGCCGGTGCTGTGGGACAACTTACGAAAGAAAAAGACATCAATCTCAACGTTGCACTCGCATTAGGACGATTGGTGGAGAAAAATTGTCCCGATGTTAAAGTGATTTACACGCGCAAAACCGATGTTTTCGTTACGCTGCAGGGACGTGCCGAGATAGCCAACCGCAACAAGGCTAATCTTTTCATCTCTGTGCACACCAACTCTTCGCCCGTGGGGAAGGCGGCACCGATGGGAGCCGAAACTTACACCCTGGGTATGCACCGCGCTGCAGATAATCTCGAAGTAGCAAAGCGAGAGAATAGTGTGATTACCCAAGAAAATAATTACAAACAGACTTATCACAACTTCGATCCACGTAAGTCGGAGAGCTACATCATCTTCGAATTTTTGCAAGATCGCAATATGCAGCAGAGTGTAGACCTTGCGCGCGCCATCCAACGCAATTATACTTCGTCGGGACGCAAAAACAAAGGCGTGCATCAAGCGGGTTTTCTGGTGCTGCGTGCCACCTCTATGCCGTCTGTGCTCACAGAATTAGGCTTCATTTCCAATACAGAAGAAGAAAAATTCCTGCATTCTCAAGAAGGTGTGGCAACTTTGGCGCGTGCCATTTTTGAAGGTTTCAAATCCTATCGTCAAAAGCATTATGCACAAGATGTTGCACCTACTGAGAATGGTAATGACGAGGGAGAAAATCAAACTTTAGTGGCAGAAAATGAGTCGAATTCCGATGCACCTTCGCCTTTGGACAAGGTGTGCGATGCTGTGAGTGTGCCACAACCTGTGGATGTTTCCACGCTAAAAGCCGAAATGGTGCCCGTGACAACGCGCCCTTTTGGACAACCGGCAGCACCGGTGCAGAAAGTGTCTGGAGAAATCAACAAAGTTATTTCTCAACCCGAGCTTCCTCCTGTGACTGCCGTGGTTAATCAGGTGGCATCTTCAACAACTCCAGCGGTTACGAAAGATGTCGCAGCTGCCGCCCCAATAGTTAATAATGTAGCATCTACTCCGGCGGTTACGAAAGATGCCGTTGCTAATCGTCCAACAACTGTTGTTGTCGCTCAGCAAGACTCTCTGGTTCCCGTGATTCCTGTGGTTGTAACTGTTCAACCTGTGACAATGACCTCACCCGCAGTAGCCGAGAATAAGGTGGTTCAACCCGATAATAAATCTTCTCAACTCGAGATTAAAACTCAAACTGCGCCTCAAGACAACAAGACTTCGCAAACGAAGGTGCAAACAAAAGCGCCCACAAAGACGCAAGACACCACAAAGACGCAGGATACTAAAAAGACACAAGACAACGCAAAAAAAATAGAGAAAAAAACTAACGAAGGTCCGATATTTAAGTTGCAACTCTTCACCATCGACCACGCCTTGCGCAGCGATGATAGGCATTTCAAGGGACTCTCTCCGGTGGAATACTATGAAGAAGGCGGACGCTACAAATATACTTATGGTGCAACGGCAAATTATGAAGACGCAAAACGCTTGCAGAAAGACATCATCGACAAATTTCCTGAAGCATTTGTTGTAGCGTTTCTCAATCAGCAGCGCATCGAATTAGCCGAAGCCATAAAACTTGCCAAGGTTGCGACCAAAGGTAAAAACGAATAGCCACATCATGTTCAAAATCACTCGTGAAATTAAAATAGCTCTCACAGCAGTTGCCGCAGGCGTCTTGCTTTTTGTGGGCATCAACTTCCTGAAAGGCATCAATGTCTTTGAGTCGAGCAATTCCTACTACGTCAAGTTCAAAGACATCAAAGGACTCACTGTTTCAAATGCCGTCTATGCCAACGGTTATCCTGTGGGAATTGTGCGCGAAATCAACTATAATTATAGCGACAACAATGGAGTTGTGGTGCGCATCGAACTAGACAAAAATATGTCAGTTCCTCGAGGGACGACTGCCGAATTAGAAGTTGCAATGATGGGAGGAGTGACGATGAATCTTCTTCTTGGTCAAAATCCTACTGCCGTGTTGACCCCATTCGACACCCTCACTGGCGGAGTGCACCAAGGAGCCATGGAACAAGCAAGTGCGATGATGCCGCAAGTGCAGCAGATGATGCCTAAAATAGATAGCATTCTCACCAATATCAACCGCTTGACGGCTTCTGCCGAACTTCAGCAAACGCTCAGCAATGCTGCCGTGATCACCGCGCAACTCAAGCAAACCACGGCTCGACTTGATGGACTTATGGCAAAGGATGTTCCTGTGATGATGGCTCATCTCAATCGCACCGCCGGGAATGCCGCCACTTTTAGTGATAATTTGGCGAAAACAGACCTCAATGGCACTGTGCACAATGTGAATGGAACGCTAACAGAAATGCGTCAGATGACTGGACAACTCACTTCTTTGGTGAGCGATTTGCAGCATAAACTCAACTCCAAGGACAACAGTATGGGCGCGCTCCTCAACGATAAAACTCTTTTCGAAAACCTCAGAAACACTGCCGCTAATGCAGACTCTTTGGTGAAAGACGTGAAAAAGAATCCCAAACGCTACGTGCATTTCTCCATCTTCGGAAAGAAATAGAAATAGGTAACGACTATCTTGCGCATATGAACGAGCAAAATTCAAATGCGCAAAATAGTTTTTGAATACACTAATGGAACGACCTCCACATCAAACTCTCGATTTGACGTGGAGGTCGTTCTATTTATCTGCTAGATAATCCCAAACAGGTGATTAGACCATTACAGTGCTGCTCGTTATGGAGGAAATCATTTCTCGAAATTCAACTGTTCGATGAAATGAGCAATGAAATCTACAGTCGCTTCAATGCCCAAGAGAGAAGAATTGACACATAGATCGTAAGTGTCGGCGGCTCCCCACGTGCCCGAAGAATAGAAGTTATAGTAAGTGGCGCGCTCCTCGTCAGCTTCCTCAATGATGCTCTGCGCAGCTTTGGGTAAAACGTTGCGACGTTGCGCAATGCGACGAATGCGGTCGTCGAGGTTCGCCGTGATGAAGATATTCACGTGACGTGGGTGTTCGCGAAGAATATAATCAGCCACGCGTCCGATGAAAACGCACGAACGTTCCGAAGCAATGCGCTGAATCACACGACTTTGGATGATAAACAAATTCTCCTCCGACAGTTGATTCTCATAGAAATCACCACCGCTGCCAAAGAAAGGTTGCACCACGTGAAATATGCTACGGAAAAAGCCTTTTTTCTCGTCACTGCGCTCAAACAAACCTTGTCGCAAACCACTTTCTTGTGCAGCCAGCGACAGAATTTCCTTATCGTAATAAGCAATACCAAAACGTTCAGCAAGACGTTTTCCAATTTCGCGGCCACCGCTACCCAGCTGGCGACCGATGTTGATGACAAAGGGAGAAGACATGATAGACACAGAACTATGAAGTTGTATAATATATTCAGAAATCGAGGAACTTTCCGCAGCAAATCGTCACTATTGCATAAACCTGCTGTGAGCAAATCAGCTGCGACGCATACTTAACCTAAATCGGTCGTTAGAGTCTAAACGGTCTAATGACCGAGTGGGGTAGCAATCAAGCACCGTTGTGAGGGAAAAGTCCTAATCCTCAAGCGCACTTTTTTGTCGCAATTTGCGTATTTGCGCCACTAGCATCACCGCAGAGATGAGCGCAGCCACACCATCCGCAGCCGGCAGCGAATACCACACCCCATCAATGGCCTGTGCACCAGGGAGCAATGAAGGCAACAAGTGGGGAAGAGTGAGAATCAAAGGAATGAGAAAAATCAGTTGTCGGGTGAGCGAGAGGAAAATGCTCTTACTGGGAGAACCAATGCTTTGGAAAAAGGCAGACGACACAATTTGCATACCAATCACCGGCCAAAATATACTCACCACGCGCAATCCATGTTCGCCCGCCTCGGCTAGTGCAGGAGCATCTTTCACAAACAATCCCACCAATGCATCCGGAAAGAGATGACTCGCCGCAAAGCTCAGAGTCGTCACCACAGTTGCCGCAAGGAGTGTATATTTCACCACACTTTCCAGACGATGAAACTTCTGCGCACCATAGTTATATCCCGCAATCGGCAGCATACCTTGGTCGAGTCCCATCACCACAAAAGCCATAAACATCGCCAGTCGGTTCACTATGCCATAAGCTCCCACCGCCGTGTCGCCGCCAAACTCTGCCATGGAGCGCATGAGGATAATCGCCACCAAACTCGTTGAGGTGTTGATGAGAAACTGCGGAAGACCGATGGTGAACACCTCTTTCATGACGCGCAACTGTGGACGAAGATAGCGGCGCATCAAGCGAACAGGACTATTCTTCCCACTAAACAACCAAAATTGCCAACACAGCGCACACACTTGAGCTATGAGCGTGCTCCACGCAGCTCCAACAATCCCCCAACCCAACCGCATCACCGAGAGATAAGCCAGAACAGTGTTGATGGCCACCGTGCCGATGTTCGCATACATAGCATAGATTGGGCGACTCGTCGAACGCAGTTGCGCATTCAAACCATAATACAAATGTGTGAAGGCATTGCCAAAGAGCAAAATCTGCATATAGGCTCGCGCGTGAGGGAGTGTGTGGTCAGAAGCACCAAACAAGCGGAGAATCGTGTCGAGATTCAGTTCTAGCACTGCGCCCAGCGTAAGCCCAATCGCCACGTTGAGCACAATGACATTCCCCAAGATGACGTGCGCCGCTTGGTGATCTTTTTGTCCTAAACGGATGCTCATCAGCGTAGAACCGCCAATGCCCACCATTGCACCAAATGCCGCAGAAATCGCCATCAGCGGGTTGGTCAAAGCCAAACCCGAAATCGCATCTGCCCCCACGGCCTGACCGATGAAGATGCCGTCAATGATGTTGTAGAGCGACGACACCACCATCGCAATGATAGCAGGGAGCGAGTATTGCACCAAGAGTTTGGGAATAGATTTTTCACCCAGCGCGTTGAATTTATGAGAAATGTCAGGATTGATCTGTGAAGACATATAAGCAATGACGTGTAAATGTGGAGCATACCACGTAAGGCTTATAAAAACTTCTTCGTTTCCTTCTGCGAGCCGTGGTGCACTACTACTGCAAAAATACAATATTTTTTGAGGACTATCCGAGCTTTTATTCTAAAATACCGCTCTGTTCCCACAAAATAGAGCGAACTGCTCCTTTTCATCTGGAATATCCACGTCGAGGTTGCTTTTTCTCCCCTTTTTCTTCGAACTACCGCAAAAGATTGTGTAACTTTGCCCTTTAGACACCCCCACAGTGCACCGCACAAGGAGCATCAGGGAAAAGTCTGAATTCGAAATCCTCAAAATCTTTCCAATATATGACAGAAGCTACAGGAAAACTTGGTGTGATGATTGTTGGGCTCGGCGCCGTTAGCACCACATTTATTGCAGGTGTGCTCTCTGCACGCAAAGGACTCACCAAACCTGTGGGCGCACTTACTCAATACGACAAAATTCGTGTCGGCACGGGCGAGACAGAACGCCGTCTTTCTTATCAGGAAATCCTCTCCCTCCCCACACTCCACGACCTTGAATTTGCTGCCTGGGACGTCTATCCCGAAAATGCTTTTGAAAGCGCAGTCAATGCCGATGTGCTTCGTGCCAAAGATCTATTGCCGCTGCAAACCGAACTCGAAGCCATTCGTCCGCTCCCTGCAGCCTTCGACCGCCACTATGCGCAACGCATCGACGGCACCAACGTGTTGCCCGAGATGACACGATGGGAAATGGTGGAGCATCTGCGACAAGACATTCGTCAGTTCAAGACTGAGCGCGGTGTGGAGCGCGTGGTTGTGCTTTGGGCGGCGTCCACCGAAATCTATGTACCCGTGCATCAGGTGCACCAGTCTGTGGCATCGCTCGAAGCTGCTATGCGTGCCAACGATTGCGAGCACGTAGCACCCTCCATGTGCTACGCCTTTGCTGCATTGATGGAAGGCGTACCCTTCATCATGGGAGCCCCCAACACCACCGTAGATATTCCTGCTATGTGGCAACTTGCTGAACAACAGCGCGTGCCCATCGCAGGTAAGGATTTCAAAACCGGACAAACACTCGTCAAAAGTGGATTTTCACCCATTCTCAGCACACGTTGCTTAGGACTCAACGGATGGTTCTCCACCAACATATTAGGCAACCGCGACGGACTTGTCCTCGACGAGCCAGCAAATTTCCGCACCAAGGAAGTGTCTAAGCTCTCCACCCTCGAAACCATCCTTCGCCCCGAGGAGCAGCCCGATCTCTATGGAAATTACTATCACAAGGTGCGCATCAACTACTATCCTCCTCGTGGTGACGACAAAGAAGGCTGGGACAACATCGACATCTTCGGTTGGATGGGCTATCCCATGCAGGTGAAAATCAATTTCCTCTGTCGCGACTCCATCCTTGCCGCTCCCCTCTGTCTCGACCTCGTGTTGCTCATCGATGCCGCTGCTCGCGATGGACGCTATGGCACACAACGCTTCTTGAGTTTCTATCTCAAAAGTCCGCAACACGACTACACCGTGGGGGAAGAACCCGAGAACAATCTCTACCGCCAATATGTTCATCTCAAAAATGCCATCCGCGAAATGGGAGGTTATCCTGCCGATGAACTCGTGGATTAAGCATTGACTTAGCAATCTCCGTTGAATAGTTTGAAGTAGAGAAGAAGGAATTAGATATTCGACTGCCCTTAGAAGTAATTTCCGACTAGAAAAGACTTTCTACTTGCGTTAAGGATATAAATTTACTTCATAAAAGTCTCCATGAAGCCATAAAATATTATGTCAGAAGATATCAATTATCAAATAGTCCCAGAAGGGAAAATACGAGATTATATAGATGGAACCATTCGCAAGGATACTCCAGAAGAATATGTGCGTCAGACGGTAGAAAAGCGTCTGGTAATTGAGCATAAGTATCCCAAACAGCGTATTGCAGTAGAATACCCCATCAAAATGGGGGATGGTAAGAAGCGTGCAGATATCGTTATATTCTCAGAGAAAGCAACTGCAGAGGACCTTCAGGATCAGCAAAATATAGTTCTCATAATCGAGTGTAAAAAGGAGTCTGTCAAGCCTACCGACAAAGGAGAAGGAGTGTCGCAGCTTAAGACCTACATGGCTTCATGCAGTAATTGCGTGTGGGGTATGTGGACTAATGGCAAGCACAAAACTGTTTATCAGAAGGTGACTGACGACAAGGGGCGCATCCACTATGAGGAAGCTAATGACATCCCTTCAGCAGATGGTAGCAACAGTGCTAACGAACGCCCTAAGCGAGGACAAATGTCTAAGGCTACTGATGATAATCTACTTTTCACCTTCCGCACCTGTCATGACATTATTTCTGTCAATGAAGGGCACTCAAAACAAGCTGCCTTCTTTGAATTTCTTAAAGTTATCTTCTGCAAGATTACCGATGAGAGAAATGTAACTAAGCCGGTGGAGTTTTTATACTACAGCATCAGAACGCAATAACTCAGACGGACAAGCAACGGTGTATAAACGTATTGCAGCTATCTTTGAGGAGGTAAAGAAAAAGCAGGGAAAAATCTTTGAAGCCAACGACCGAATCAAACTCGAGCCTCGCACACTCAGTCATTTGGTGGGTGAGCTACAAAAGTACTCGCTCTTAGACACGCGCATTGATTTTAAGGGAAAAGCTTACGAAGAAATCGTGGGTTCTAATCTCCGTGGTGATAGAGGAGAATTCTTCACTCCACGTAATGTGATGCAGATGGCAGTGGCTATGATTGCTCCACAAGAGGGAGAAAAGGTGCTAGACAGCAGTTGTGGCACTGGAGGCTTTGTGGTTACGGCTATGAATGCGGTCATTGCTACGATTAAGAGCAAAATGCAAAAAGAATATGGTGAGAAATTAGAAGACTGGCCAGCAGGGGTGCGTGATGCTTTCAATAATAAAATCACTGAAATCGCGGGGGAAAATTTCTTTGGCTTCGACATCAATCCAGACTTAGTGAAAGCCACAAAGATGAACATGGTGATGAACAATGATGGTAGTGGCAACATTATTCAGCTCAATAGTCTTCTCCCTCCCTACGAGTGGAGCGAAGAGAAAAAGCAACTTCTTGAGGAACGTATGGGGCGTCCTAAGAACTCTATCGTCAATCACAAGACCATCGATCTTTTTGATGTCATTGTAACTAACCCTCCCTTTGGCTCTAAAATCCCCATCAACGACCAACAAATTTTAGAGCAGTTTGATCTTGCCCACAGTTGGGTTAAGGATCAACGCGGCAATTGGTTGATGAACTCCACAAAACTTAGAGGAAGTGTGCCTCCCGAACAAATCTTTATTGAGCGCATTGTGCAGTTGCTTCGCCCTGGAGGACGTGCGGCAATTGTTTTGCCCGATAGTATATTCTCTTCACCAGGCTTAGAGTTCATCCGAGTCTGGCTGACGCGACACACTCACATCATCGCAAGCATAGACCTGCACGCAGACACATTCCAACCTCACAACGGCACTCAGTGTTCCATTCTGTTCGTGGTAAAGAAGACCACAGAAGAGATGCAGGAGGAGCAAAATCTTGGTTTTATCCCTGATAATCAGATATTCATGGCTATGGTCGACCACATCGGGCATGACAAGCGAGGTAACACGATATATAAACGTGATGAGGAGGGCAACCTTATACTGCGTCATGAAGAGAATGATGTGCGTGAAATAGATGCGACTACAGGCGAGGTGACCTATCGCAAAGAAACTTTTGAAGAGAAGATAGTAAACGACCAGACTATTTTGGTGGCTGATGTATTTCTCAAGTGGAAACGCGAACAGGGCATAACATGGTAAACTCAGACAATACAATTCTTGCACCTTCGCCACTGCGTTGGTGCAGCATCTCGACAGAGGAGGTAAGAAACAACGCCTATCGCCTAGACGCATCGGCTTATGATTTAGAGGCTATGGAAGCACTCTCACGAGTGTACCATAGTCCCTATGGTTGGGTATATCTCTGGGGAGAAAACGGATTGGTAAAGGATGCGTATCACGGACCACGAGCAAAGCGCAACTACCTCCCAACAGGAATTCCTTTTATCGGTAGTTCGGAGATGCTAGAGGTGAAGCCAAATCCAACAAAGTTTGTAGACAAGAGTTTTCTTGATAACTATGGTGTAAGGCGTGGTCAAGTTTTATTGTCATGCTCTGGAACCATAGGACGTACTTCCTTTGTCAATCGTACACTTGAGGGCTATTGTGTTAGCCAGCATGCCCTAAAAATAACAGCGAACTATGCTGGATACGTTTATGCATATCTGTCCACAGAAGTAGGGAGAAGTATCGTTAAGTCCTTTACCTATGGTGCTGTGATTGATGAGATTGAACCCGAGCATCTAAAGAATTTGCCTATCCCTAATGCTCCGGAAGAAATCAAACGAAGCATTCACGAATCTGTTATAGCCTCTTACGATTTGCGAGACCAATCGAATGATTTAATTGATGAAGCGCAACGATTGCTCTATGAAGCTCTTGGCTTGCCAGAGAAGATGGATTTAAAACCAAAGTATTATGCTCCACAAGCAGGGTTTCGTTGCTTCACAATGTCAAGTAATGAACTGAATAATCGCTTCGATGTATCCTATCATTTGCCCGAAATCAAGGAGATTCTCTCTCTGATTTCTAAGCAAGCCGCAGAAGTCACCACACTTGGCGACCCCAGAATCAGTAAAGAGATTATACTACCTGGACGTTTCAAACGTATTTATGTAGAAAAAGAGCAAGGGGTACCCTTCTTTGGTGGTAAACAACTGTTGCAACTAGACCCTTCGGGAGATAAGTATTTATCTCTCAATAATCATGGAGACCGCATCGATAAAGAACTCTCCATCGAAGAGAATATGTGTTTAGTAAGTTGCAGTGGTACTATTGGGAAAGTGCAGATTGCTCCTCGTCATTGGAATGGATGGGCTATCAATCAGCATGTGATGCGAGTGATTCCTGCGTCCGATGAAATTGCAGGCTATATTTATAGTTGGCTAACTTCCCCATATTGTTTCCCTCTCATTGTGCGCAACAATTATGGTGCTGTCATTGATGAGATTGATGACAAACAGTTATCAGAAGTTGCCATTCCCCCTCCTCAAAGACAACTCTATGCAATCTCGCATCAATAATCTTGTACTGCAAGCCAATGAACTTCGCTATCAAGCCTATCTCAAGGAGCAAGATGCACTGCAACAGATGGAAGCTGTACTTAAGTCTTAGTATCTTCAGAAAATAGAAAGAGGTAAGATAATAGCATGGCACATCATCCATAGCTGAGTGTCTACATCGTGACGCTAAAGTCCAAGAAAAAGGAAAAATAAAAACTTCCGAGGTTAGACGTTAGATATTAGACATTAGAGGGGTGGACTCTCTTTGAATGATACGGAGATGTTGCAAAATTCATTTTTGCAGCATCTCCTATTTGTGTTTTTATAGTTAAAAGGCCAACACGAGGTTGGAGTTTTTTTGGGGGGGGGGAGAGAAGGTAAAGGCAAGTTCGTCAGAAACGTTACAAATCAGCCGCTATTTTGCACGGTTGTTCCAAATAGTCATAGTCTTCCTCTGCGGCAGGTTGCGCAAGTTGTTCCGTGATTCGGAGTTCTAGTTCGTTGCGCAATTCCGCGTTTTGCGCCAATGCCTGGAAAAACGCCTCGCGCCCCATAGCAATGTGTTGCTTGCCGTAGCTGTACCACGCACCTGTTTTGGTGAGCACTTTGAGCGCAAGCCCAAGTTGCAACAGTTCGCCCGAGCGCGAAATGCCACGACCGAAAATGATTTCAAAATCGCAAGAACGAAAGGGAGGAGCCATCTTGTTTTTCACCACTTTTACGCGCGTCACCGCACCAATGTCGCGATTGTCTTTCTTGATGTTGCCGAAACGGCGTACATCAAGTCGAACAGAAGCATAAAACTTCAGTGCGTTTCCGCCCGTGGTCACTTCGGGATTGCCAAAGGGTACATTGATTTTTTCGCGCAATTGATTGATGAACAAGCAGGTGGTGCGTGTTTTAGACAGAGAAGCCGTGATTTTGCGCAAAGCCTGACTCATCAGTCGCGCCTGCAAACCCAGTTTGTTGTCGCCCATTTCCCCTTCAAGTTCCGCTTTGGGGGTGAGCGCAGCCACAGAGTCCACCACCACAAGGTCGATGGCGGCCGAACGAATGAGTGTGTCGGCAATGTCGAGGGCATCCTCCCCACAGTCGGGTTGCGCCACGAGGAGTGCTTTGACGTCAATGCCCAATCGCGCAGCATAGTGAGGGTCGAAGGCGTGTTCCGCATCGACAAAAAGAGCGGTGCCCCCTGCGCGTTGCACTTCGGCAATGGCATGGAGTGCCAGCGTAGTCTTGCCCGAAGCCTCGCCCCCATAGATTTCCACGATGCGCCCTCGAGGATAGCCACCAATGCCCAAGGCCGCGTTGAGGGGCCATAGAACCAGTGCTAATCACGTCAATGGGTTCTGTGGTTTGTTGTCCGAGAAACATCACCGCACCGTGTCCGAAGTGTTTTTCGATTTGCCGCATCGCATCTTGCAGAGCTTTGTTGCGCTCTCCGTTTGTGGGGAGAGAAGCGGTAGGTTTTTGTTGTGTCATGGTAAAAAATGTGTGTTAGGTTATAGATTGTGGGAGATAGCAAGGCCTCTCGGCCTAATGCTGGTGCAAAGGTAGCGCAATTTCTTGACGGTAGATGACAAACTGAAAAATGCAGCGTTAAATGTTTCAGGTAAAATGACGGCTTGTTTTTCATAAAACAACGTGTCGTTTTCTCTAAAACAACGTGTCGTTTTCCATAAAACAACGTGTCGTTTTTCCTAAAACAACGTGTCGTTTTCTAGTCGTTGCGAGGAGGAGGAGAGGAAGGGAAAAATTGAACTGTAAAAATACGTGTAATCACCGGCTCTCGCGCGTGCGCGTGTACACGCACAGTACAGGAGTTTTTGTGTTTTTGCTGTCACAAGTGTCACAACCTATCATATAAGACTTTATGTATCAGTGATTTACTTGTTTTCCTTGGTGTATTTTAACAAAACATCGATACTATCTTCCAAATACACGCACGACGACATCGAAAGACATTGTTTTTCGCGCGACTTTTTCCAGCATTTTCTCTCAGTTTTTTCTCCTTTTTCCGCCGAAGTGTGACACTTGTGACAGCAAAAAAACAACATTGCAGTTGGAGTGCGCGCACCTATGCGCACCTATGCGCACCTATGCGCATCTACGCGTGCACGCGAGAAACGCTCCCCCAAAAAATTCTCTCCACGTTTTTCCTCGTTTTCTTTTCTTCCTCCTTCTTCTCTTCCTCTTTCCTCATTCTCCCTCACTTCCCCCTTCTTCTCTTCTGGGGCATCCAATACTTGCAAGTTCTTATTTTGCTATATGCATATTACAGGTTTGAAGGTGAGCAAAGAAAAAAATGCATTTTTCCCCGATTTTTTCACGCTTTGGGGCAATACTGATCCATATACAAATAGGGCGAGCGTTGTAAACCACAATCTGTTCATCAACTAATGACCGATTGGGCTTGAACACTAAATTCCTGTGACTTTCTTGGCAGATTGACCAAAAAAAGTTACCTTTGCGGTAGCAGGGGAATGTCCATCTACATCAGCAGATGTTGAAGAAAAAAGGCTAGTCTAGCAGACCTCCGCAGCCTTTCTCGCTCCTGCCACTCCTATTTTCCAAAGGCCGTTTGGCCATCCCAACATATAGACATGCACGATACCACCATCTCAGACCCTGCCCTTAGAGGTTTTGCGGCTTGCGGTTGTGGATGCTCCAAGCATCAGCTCAACACCTTCGACTATTTTAGCGATGTGCCAGGCAACAACCAAGTGTCGAACCTCGTGGAGGTGCAGTTCAAAAATACACGCAAAGGATATTTTCTCAATGATAATCAACTCGACCTCGTCAAAGGCGACATTGTTGCCGTGGAAGCCTCACCTGGTCACGACATTGGCACGGTGACCCTCACCGGAAGTTTGGTGCCACTGCAAATGAAAAAGGCACAACTCAAGCCCGGCACGGAGTTGAAACGCATCTATCGCAAAGCGCGACCAGCCGACATTGATAAATGGGAAGAGGCACGCGGGCGCGAAAATGCCACTATGATTCAGAGCCGACAGATAGCCAAAGAGTTAGAGTTGGATATGAAAATCGGTGATGTGGAATATCAAGGCGATTGCAACAAAGCAATTTTCTATTACATTGCTGATCAGCGCATTGACTTTCGCAAATTGATTCGCGTTTTGGCAGACACCTTCCATATTCGCATCGAAATGAAACAGATTGGTGCCCGACAAGAAGCGGCACGCATCGGAGGAATTGGCCCTTGTGGACGCGAATTGTGCTGCGCATCGTGGAGAAAAGATTTTGAAACCGTGACAACGGGTGCTGCGCGTCAGCAAGATCTTTCCCCCAATCCACAAAAACTGGCTGGACAGTGCGGAAAACTCAAGTGCTGCTTGAACTATGAGCTCGACACTTACCAAGAAGCTCAACAGACGTTGCCTGATCGTAGCATTCCGCTGGAGACGCTCGATGCCACTTATTTCCACTTCAAAACCGACATTCTCAGTGGTCGCATCATCTACTCGATGGACAAGCGCATGGCGGTCAATCTCGTGACCATCTCTTCAGAACGCGCTATTGAAGTGATTGCCCTCAACAAGGAAGGCGAGAAACCCGAAGCGCTCGACAATGAGGTGCGACCTGCTCCCAAGAAACCAGTGGATTTGGCGGAACAAGACGATTTGACGCGTTTCGACAAGTTGCGCAACAAGAAGAAAAAGCGCAAACCGCAAGGAAAAGATCGAGAGCGCGCTCCGCGTAACCGCGATGAGCAAAACCTAAACGCAGACGGTGTACAAGAAACTGTGCGCGAAGGACAAAACCCAGCACGCGAGGAACAAAACGGTGTGCGCGATGAAGCACGCAAACCGCGCAACGACCGTCCACGCAATGGGAAACCGCGTGGAAATGCTCCGCAAAACACGAATAACTGACGCGAGAAGGCTCCACAAACGCCATCTTTCTCCTAAGGAATAACGTATGATTTGGTCACGATTTCAAACAGCAATGATGAGCCGTTGCTCACTCCGGGTGCTACTGACACGTGGTGTTTGTGCACTTTCGGTGGTTGTGTGGCTTGTGCTGGGTTTTCCCCTCGTGAGTTGCACCACAGAGAGTGGCCATCTGCAATATCAGTCGTTGCACGTGAGCGGTTGGGAGTATCGTGACTCAGTGACGTTTGAAATCGATTCGTTGTCCACTTCGGGAAAACGAGAATTGGGCATTGCGCTGCGCAAATCTTCTTCGCACGCTTATCCCTACACCTCGCTCACTATGGCGGTGCACCAAACTTGGCATTTGGGCGACAGCACTTTGGTCAATCGCACCGACACTTTGGAGTGTGCTTTCGGTAGTCCCGACGTGACGCTCCGCGCTAAGGGTGTTTCGCTCTATCCCTATGAATTTCCCCTCTGTGCCTTGCCGCTGCCAGCGCACGCCACAGGGCGCATCGTCATTCGTCATCTGATGAACCAACAGGTGCTTCCGGGCTTCGATGCCATCGGCCTGCGGATGGAGTGAAAAGGAGAGGAGCAGCATAGCAAAGTATTTAGAACCAAAGTTTAAGGCTGCAGGAGAAATGAGTTCCTCTCGCATTGTGTGCCAATAAATGAGCTATTAAATGAGCGACAGAGGAAAACCATAGATTACATTAGAATAAAACTTATGCCCCACATACGCAGATATATTCTTTTGATGGCGACCTTCGCGCTGACTTTAGCGACGATGGCGCAGGAGCGCGTGGTGCAAAACAAGCCCTTTATAGACGAAAGACCGTGGCACTATGGGTTTCACATCGGATTGCACGACCAAAGTCTTAAACTCATCAACAATGGTTTCGTAGACCCTGCCACGGGGGCACAGTGGATGGCGGAAAACGACCGACAAAACTTCGGGTTCTCCGTCGGTATCCTCGGAGATTGGCGCATCACTCGTCAACTAGCACTGCGTGTGAGTCCGGGATTGCACTTTGGTTCTAAACATATCGGCTTTCGCAACCAAGTGGATGGCACAAAGCGGTCGCAAGATTTGAAAACAACCTACGTGGCTGTCCCTGTAGATCTCAAAATTGCGGCTCCACGCTTCAACAACTATCGTCCCTATCTGGTGGGAGGGTTCTCCGCTATGTATGATATGACGAATGCCAAGGGCGAAATGCTCCGCACGAAAGCTCTGCAAACCTTTGTGCAAATTGGTATGGGCTGCGATTTCTACCTGCCGTTCTTCAAATTAAACCCTGAACTCAAATTCTATTTCGGACTCGGAGATGTTTTGCTCCATCAACGTGCCGAATTGACAAATCCCGAACAGCAGATATTCACGCAAAGCCTTTCTAATGCTAACTCCGGAATGGTTGTACTTACCTTCTATTTCGAATAGCACAGGAATAAGACAAAAGGTTCGTGGAAAAGGATATATTCCCCCAAAAGAAATTCAATACTCATCAAATCAATAATCACTAAGCATGAAGACCAAGATTTTTTCATCTTTGCTCTCCTTTGTGGCGCTAGGTATGTTGTGGTGTTGTAGTGTGCTTTCTGCTTCTGCACAAGTGCAAGTGGACCACTACTACATCATCTCCAATGTGTCGAATGGGAAAGTACTCTCCACTGGAGGAAAAGACGCGAAAGACGCTCCGATTGTGGGAGAAACTTTGCAACAAAAACAGTCCGAGTCAGTTGTGGCAACTCAAGAAGGTTGAACCAGACGCTGTTGCCCTCTACAATCCTTTTTGCAGAATTGGCTGTAGACCTCGCCATTAAGTCGAATAAAGGTCCACTTTTGTGGTCGCTCGATGTGACGAATCCCAATCAGCAACTTATTCTCGAACAAGAAGGTGAAAACTTTCGTTTGCGCGCTGCTTCTTATCAATATGGTGCGCTCTACCTCGCTGTGACGAGTGGGGGAAAAAGTGATGCTCGAATATGAGAAGACGAAGAACTCGCTGTTCAAGTTCACAGAAACAGACATCAAAAAAACATTAAGCTTCCTGCGCAAACGGAATGGCAAAACGAAAAAGGTCTTTGGTATTAACAAAGAACGTGGTCGCGCCACCTACATTCCTTATGCCACCACTTCTCAGCTCCAAGGCGATGCGCGCTATAAAAAAGCTTGGTTGACTCCCGAAAACGCGCAATTCCTTTCGCTCAATGGAGAATGGAAGTTCAAATATGCTCCCGATGCTGCCAAGCGCGACACCGCGTTTGTGAAGCCTACTTTTGATGTGTCTAAATGGGACAACATCGAAGTACCTTCTTGCTGGGAAATGAAGGGCTACGACAAACCTGTCTACGTCAATGTGGACTACATCTTCTACGACAAACCTCCTTATATCACTCTCCGACCTGAATATGCGGGAAAAGTGGATCCTAATCCCGTGGGAAGCTATCGCCGCACCTTCAATCTCCCCACAGATTGGGACAAAAAGAATGTGTTCCTCCATTTCGATGGCATTTATAGCGGTGCCTACGTTTGGGTGAATGGCAAGTACATTGGCTACACCGAAGGAGGCAACAATGACGCAGAGTTCGACATCTCTAAGGCTGTGAAAACTGGTGAAAACCAAGTGGCTGTGCAAGTGATTCGTTGGACAGATGCCTCTTATCTCGAAGGTCAAGACGCGTTCCATATGAGTGGTCTCCACCGCGATGTTTATCTCGTGGCCACTCCTCAAACTTTTGTGCGCGACCACGTCATCACCGCTCAACTCGATGCTTCAAAATCCTACACCAGTGGGAAGATGGAAGTGAGTTTTGAACTCGACAACCGTCACAAACTCAGTGGAACGAAGCAAATCAAGGTGACTTTGCTCGATGCTGACAACAAGGTGGTGAAAACGGCTACTACCGCTGTGAATTACACGGCTGCTGCCACCACGAACAAAGCAAAAGTGACGCTCGATGGTTTGGTAAACCTCAAACCTTGGACGGCTGAAACGCCTTATCTCTACAATGTTGTCGTAGCACAACAAGACGACAAGGTAAGGAAGAAATGGTGTTCAACACCAAATATGGTTTCCGCAACATCGAAATCAAAAACGGTCTTGTCCTCGTCAACGGCAAGCGCGTTTTCTTCAAAGGCGTCAACACCCAAGACACGCACCCCGAAAAGGGACGCACCATGGATGTTCCTACTATGCTTCGCGACATCTTCATGATGAAACAAGCCAATGTGAACACCGTGCGCACCTCACACTATCCTCGCCAACCCAAGATGTATGCCATGTTCGACTACTATGGTCTTTACATCATGGACGAAGCTGACCTCGAATGTCACAAAAACTGGAACGATCACGGCGCTAGACAAGGTTTCAACAACGAAATCATCTCTGGTCGTGAAAGTTGGAAACCTATGATGATCGACCGCACCGAACGCATGGTGTTGCGCGACCGCAACCACCCCAGCATCGTCTTCTGGTCGTTGGGTAACGAAAGTGGCGCAGGCAACAACTTCATCGCTACGCACAATGCGGTGCGCACGCTCGATGCACGTCCCATCCACTACGAAGGTGCTACTAACGCTGGTCGCCACACTGACGGCATCACCGATCTCAACAGTAAGATGTATCCTCACGTTTGGGAAGTGGCACAAGCCGCCAATAGACAAGGCACCAACAGAGCGGGTCAGCCCTACTTCTTGTGTGAGTATGACCATGCGATGGGAAATAGTTTGGGTTATCTTCGCGAATACTGGAACGAACTCGAAAAGTCCTCTGTCGGTATTGGCGGATGCGTCTGGGACTGGGTAGACCAAGGCATTTACAACCCCCAACTCCTCAAGAACGGTGTGCGCCGTCTCACCACGGGTTACGACTATCCAGGTCCTCACCAAGGTAACTTCGTAAACAATGGTGTCATCACCTCTGAACGCGAATGGACACCCAAGCTCACTGAACTCAAGAAGGTATATCAATACGTGAAGTTTGCTTATAACAAGAGTTCTAAGACAGTCACTGTGACCAATCAATATGCTTTCCGCAGTCTTGCAGGACTTTCTTTCCATTATAGCGTCTTGCGCGATGGAGAAGTGGTGGAAACAGGTACAGCTGAACTTCCTGCGCTCGAACCTCATCAGCAAAGCATTTCCCACTCACTTTGAAAACTGCTATCGACAGCAAAGCCGACTATCACCTCAATGTGGAACTCCGCACTACTGTCGATGAAGACTGGGCAAAAGCGGGATATGTGCAAGCTGCTGAACAATTTGTCCTTGCGCAACGCCCTGCACTCCCTGCACTCCCTGCTGCAAAGGGCACTGTGAACCCCCTCAAGGTGGAACGCAAAAACAACAAGGTGACGGTGAGCAACGACCGTGTGTCGATGACTTTCGATGCCAAAGACGCACAACTCACTGCTTGGAGCTACAAAGGACAACCTATCCTTTATCCTGGCAAGGGCGCGAAATACGACAACTTCCGCTGGATTGAAAACGAAGCTCCCTACACCAGTAAGCCTTACAACACGCTAGATGGCAAACATCAAGTGCCTGATTTCGACATCCTCGGCTCAGCACCTCAGGTTTCTACGCTGCAAAATGGTCAAAAGGTGGTAGTTACCGCCAAGAACGAAGGACGCGTTTCCAACACGCTCACCTACACCATCCATGCTGATGGCACTGTGTTGCTCGATGCTTCCTTCTCTTACAACTCTGGCAAGCTCCGCCGTCTTGGCGTCTCTATGGGCTTCGACCGCAAATACAACAACCTCGACTACACCGCTAAAGGTCCTCAGGAAAACTATGTAGACCGTCAAGAAGGTTCCTTCTTTGGTCGCTACAAGACAGTCGTAGACAGCAACATCGTCAACTATGCACGTACGCAATCATGCGGCAACCGCATGAGCCTCCGCCGTCTTGACCTCACCGACAATGAAGGCAATGGTTTCCGTGTCGAAACACAAGGACAAGTTGACTTCTCCATCCTTCCCTACGACGATCACGAACTCGTTGACGTGGAACACTGGTGGGAACTCAAAGCTCCTGTCTACAACACGGCTCACTTCGATGCCTTCCAACAAGGACTCGGTAGCGGAAGTTGCGGACCTGCTGAAACCCTCGAGCAGTATAAAGCAGCGAAGCAGAAGATGCCTATGAAATACAGTCTCCGTTTCACTCCCCTCGGAGGCCTCGTCACCGGCATCTCCTCTCCCACGGTGTTTCCGAAACCCAACTTCAAATCTCTCAGCCCGACAGTAGCACTGTGTTGGTGAAAGGCAATCTCGAAGCCTATCACCAAGCAGAGATTTTGAATCTCCAAGGTATGGTGTTGCAACAACAGCCCATCTCCGCTGCACAACAGCTCCGTTTTTCCACTGCAGATTTGGACAAAGGTACCTACCTTCTCCAATTGCAGCGCACTGACGGCACGCACACTACGCTTAAGTTCTGCCGTTAATTTGCTAATTTACTAATAAAACGAGGCTATATCACTTTGGTTGATATAGCCTCGTCTTTGTTTTATGAAAGTATTTTTGGGTTGTTAGAAAAGTGCTTGTTTGTTGTAGGGAAATGTTTGTTCGTTGTTAGGAAGAAGGGATTTGCTATGCGTTGGCGGCATCCCAACCTTGAGCTTTGAGCGCAAATTCATTGCCATCGCGCGTCACCAGTTGTTTACCGTCTGTCTCAGCCGTGATGTGACCAATGATTTGACATCGGGAAGCGCTTCCACGCGTTCGTGGTCGGTGAGGGGCACAGTGAAGAGGAGTTCGTAGTCTTCGCCACCGTTGAGCGCGCAGGTCGAAACATTCAGATTGAATTGTTCGGCAGCCACCGCGGTTTGATAGTCAATGGGTAAACGCTCTTCAAAGATGCGGCAACCCACGTGGCTCTCGTGGCAAATGTGTAGGAGTTCACTACTGATGCCATCGCTCACATCGATCATTGCAGTGGGTACGATGCCCGCTTTGCGAAGGTTTTCCACCACATCACGGCGCGCTTCGGGTTTGAGCAAACGTTCGAGGAGATATTCTTGTCCAGAAAAATCGGGTTGGAAATTGATGGCATCGCGTGCTTCTTGTGTTTTGGCAGCTTTCACTTGCGAGAGATAGATTGCCTTTTCGCACTCCATCAGTTGAAGACCCATATAGGCTGCGCCAAAATTGCCCGAAACGCAAACGAGGTCAGTGGGTTTTGCTCCCGAACGCTTCGCAATGTGTGAGGGGTTAGCTGTACCAATGGCGGTGATGCTGATAGCAATGCCGGTGAGCGAAGCCGAAGTGTCGCCTCCCACGAGGTCTACGCTATGTCGTTCGCAAGCGAGTCGAAGACCAGCATACAATTCTTCGAGATCTTCCACTTCGAAACGGTTGCTCACAGCGACAGAAACGAGAAGTTGTCGAGGAGTTCCGTTCATGGCGTAGATGTCGGAGAGATTGACCATCGCGGCTTTGTATCCCAGGTGTCGGAGTGGGGTGTAGACGAGGTCGAAATGGATGCCTTCCATCAGCATGTCAGTGGTGACGAGTGTTTGTTCGCCTTCTGTGTTGCTGATGATGGCGCAGTCATCGCCTACTCCCAGAAGTGTAGAGGGTTGAGTAGCTTTGATGCCTGCTGTGAGTTGTCGGATGAGGCCAAATTCACCTAAAGATGATATAGTGGACATTAGACGTTAGACATTAGATATTAGACGTTAGAGGGGCATAGACCCTTTTATGCTCGCCGCGACAAGCGCGGCTCGGGAAATAAAAGAAAAAAGAAAACTAGAATCTCTAGAAAATTAGAAACACTAGAATCTCTAGAAAAACTAGAGCATCTAGAATTTCTAGTTCTTCTAGCTAACTAGTCTCTAGAAATAGAACCCCAGTCCGAGACGCATACCGACTTCGCTGCTGTGTGAGAAATCATTGACTGAGAGCTTATAGAAAAGTTGAGGTTCAATCGCGAGATAATGATTCAGATAGAACGTATATCCCAAGGTGAAAGGCAGTCGCAGGTCATTCTGGTTGACATTTTTGTGCATATATTCCACTCCAGTGCCGAGAGAAACACCATTCGAATCGAAATAATAGCGCACACCAGCCCCAAGGGTGATGTCTGTGTTTTTTACACCGCGATGGTTAGCCCCGATTTCAGCACGAACCATCCAATTGTCTTCAAAGAAAAAACCGCCTTCGAGGTTAATGCCCCCATGAAATTTATCTCTGTCGTTGTAACCGATGCCCACATTGGAAAGCGAAGCATTGATATATTTGGTGTCCTGTTCAAACTGCGCGTGTGCGCCAAGCGTGCATCCTGCAAGGAGGAGCAAAAGGGAAAGAATCTTTTTCATAAAAATATTTTAGACGTTAGACGTTAGAGATTAGACGTTAGAGCATATAGAAGGACTAGAGAAACTAGATGAACTAGAGAGACTAATCTCTAATTTCTAACGTCTAACCTCTAATTTAATTATATCTCCAGAAAGAAGGAGTAAAGGGCAGCAGCAAGCCAAAAATCTCAAGGCGGCCAGCAATCATCAAGAAAGAACTCATCCAAAGTCCAGTGTCGGGGAGTTCGCTCCAAGAGTCAAGAGGACCGAGAGAGTAGCCAATGCCAGGCCCCACATTGGAATAAGCTGAGATGCTGAGCCCAAGACTGTCAAATACAGGATATCCCAGAGTGACAAAGACAATGACGCCTATGACCATAAGCACTGTGAAGCAGCAGAGGAAAGCAAAGATGCTTTGCAGCACTTCTGGAGTGATGTAGTCGCTGTTGATGCGTAGTGGACGTATGGAGCGTGGATGAAGCACGTGGTGTATCTCGTTGCGCACCACTTTTATGCCTGCCAACACGCGCACCACCTTGATACCTCCAGATGTGCTTCCTGTGCAGGAGCCAATGGCACTGACAATAAGCAGACTGATCCATGTGAGATGAGGCCAGTGCATGAAGTTTTCTGTCGTAAATCCAGTGGTACTCATCATCGACACAACATAGAAGAGCGACTCTCGGAAACCATGTTCTGTAAAATCCTGAGAATGCCACCACTGACTCAATGTACAAATCGCCGTAAAACCAAAAATCAGCAAGATGAACAATCGCAACTCCTCATCGTGCCAGAAGAGTTTGAACCTTCTTTTGAAGAGCACAAAATAGAGCAGCGTAAAGTTCGTAGCTCCCAGAAACATAAACAACACCGACACATATTCAATAGCCGGAGAGTGGAAATAAGCAATGTTTGCCGTGTGCGTAGAAAATCCCCCCGTAGCGATGGCCGCAAAACTGTGGTTAATGGCGTCGAAGGTGTTCATACCGCAGATTCTATAAGCAATGGCGCAAGCAATAGTGACAAAGAGGTAGGTGCTCCAAAGATAGTGCGCCGTGGTGTTGACGCGTGAGTGAAGTTTTCCAAGTTTCAATCCCGTGGCTTCCGCCGTGAAAAGTTCTTGTTCCCCAATTCCAAAGCCGGCAAGAGTGCGAGCGTGAAGAAAATGATTCCCATTCCTCCTACCCAGTGCGTCACACTTCGCCAGAGCAAAATCGAGTGCGGCAAAGCGTCAATGTTGGTGAAAGCCGTCGACCCCGTAGTGGTAAATCCCGACATCGTCTCGAAAAAAGCTTCCGAAACCCGATGCAAATGTCCCCCGAAGAGGAAAGGCAGCATACCCAGTGCACAATAAATGAGCCAGACCATGGCCACAATGAAAAAACCATCTCTGCGTTCAAAGCGAGTAGGGCCTTTTCCGCCGAGCAATCCCAAAATCACGCTCAGCGCAGCACAAATGCCGATGGGGATATACCAAGTGCTGTGGTGTGTTTCTCCATAACCCAGGCCAACGAGCCAACACACCAAGAAAAGTAGACCTTCAAGTCCAATCAACCCAGCAAAGGCGCGTGCAATGATACGATAGTTTAGCATAAGAGAGGATTATAAGAGGAAGTCTTTTAATTTGTGAGTATCGCTGTGCAAGCAGAAGATGAGCAACACATCTCCTGGTTGAAAAATCGTGTTACCGTTCGCCAGATAACCTTTGTCACCGCGCACATAGCCACCAATGCTCGCTTGCGAGGGAAGGTGCAAGTCTTTCACCGCCTTTCTCGTAAACACAGAGTCGTGTTTTACACGATATTCCAGCACATCGGCATCTGCCACTGTAAAGCTCTTGATGGAATCAACATTGAATTCTAGGAGCATACGATAGATATGCGCTGCCGCAAAGGCCTTTTTGTTGATGATAGAGCCAACATCCACTTTCTCCGCTAGTTCGATGTAGCTAGATTTCTCTACCATTGTGATAGTTTTGGCAAAGTTCATCAGGCGTTTGGCAGAAAGTGAAGCAATGATGTTAGACTCCGTGTTGTTGGTGGCAGCCACGAACACGTCGGCATGTCGGATGCCTTCGTCGTAGAAAGCTCAAATCGCGAGCATCAGCTTTGTATAATGTGAGTCGAGGGTTGGTGATTGCATTATAGGCCGCAATAGCCTTCTCTTCTTGTTGTTCAACGACAAAAGCGGAGACGTGTTTGGGAAGAGTGTTGATGCTATGGATTGTTGTGTCGTTTCCTCCCATATACACCACACGCTTTGCTTCTCGCACGTTTTCTTTGTCGAAGATGCAACGCACGAAATTGATATTTTCCGGACCTGTCATCACGAACGCAAGATCCCCTGCAAGTATTTGAGTTTTTCCGTGAGGAATGATGGTAAGTCCATCACGTTTGATTGCCGTGATGTGGTAAGGATCTTCAGGACCCGAGATTTCTGAAATCGCTTTGCCAATCAGTTCGCAGTCTTCGCGTACCACAACGGCGAAAAGCAAGAGTTTCCCACATTGCATTTCCCACCAGTGGCGCGCCCAAGGACGAGTGATAAGGTGGTTAATCTCGTTCGCCACCAGCAGTTCGGGATAAATCAAAGAGGTGATACCTTTATCGCGGAAAAACTGTTGGTTTTCCTCTTCCATGTATTCCATCGTGTCCACACGTGCCACGGTGATTTCTGCACCCAATTTCTTTGCGAGCATACAACTTGTCATGTTGCGGCTCTCGTCGGGGGTCACCGCCACGAAGAGTTTGCATTGTCCTACGCCTATTTCTTTTAGAAAACTAATAGACGTGGGAGAACCAGACACTTTGAGTAGGTCTTCTTTAGAACAAGCTGAATTGTGAGTTTGTTCATCTTCTGTGATCAGCACGATGTCGTGCTTGTCGCGAGTCAAGAGTGTGGCCAAATGGGTACCAACTTCTCCTGCTCCAGCTATGACTATACGCATAACAAATAGGTTTGGACAATATGCCATCAATTAGGCACAACAGATAATTGAGCCTTTCGGCATTGTGGTTTCACAATGTGGATGGCTCTCTTTGATGAAGAGATTAGTTGAATGTGAGATGAGATGAAATCGCAGCTTCTATCGCCGCTTCGTCAATGCCACAAAGGTGGTGCAATTCAGCCACAGAACCATGTTCCACAAACTGGTCGGGCAGCCCCATACGCACCACGCGAGGCGTCACACGATGTTCCGCCAGCAGTTCCAACACCGCCGAGCCAATGCCCCCTTGTCGCGCACCATCTTCCAGCGTGATGAGCGTGCGGTGCGTCCGCGCCACTTCAAGAATGAGCTTTTTGTCGAGCGGTTTGGCAAAGCGCAAATCCACGTGCGTAATTTTCACCGCACTGTGCTGTTCCTCAACACGAGCAATAGCATCTGCAGCCGTCACCCCGATAGGACCGAAAGAAAGCACCGCCACTTCGCCAGTGCCTTGTCGCAACAAGCGACCGCGACCAATTTCCACCGCTTCCATGGCGCATCGCCAGTCGTGCAAGCGGCCGCCTCCACGTGGATAGCGAATCACAAAAGGATGTTTCGCCTCCTTTTGCGCCGTAAACATGAGGTGTCGCAATTCGTGTTCGTCATAAGGCGAAGCAATGATGAGATTGGGAATGGGGCGCAAAGCCGCAATGTCAAACACACCGTGGTGAGTCGGACCATCTTCCCCCACCAATCCTGCGCGATCTAGGCAAAACACCACCGGCAAATCCAAGAGTGCCGTGTCGTGGATGATGTTGTCATAGGCGCGCTGTGCAAACGAACTGTATATGTTGCAGAAAGGAATCATCCCCTCCTTCGCCATACCCGCCGAGAAGGTCGTGGCGTGTCCTTCGGCAATACCCACGTCAAAAGTGCGCTCGGGCATCTGTTGCTGCATGATGTGCATAGAGCAACCCGTAAGCATAGCCGGAGTCACCCCAATGATGCGCGGATTTTGTTCTGCCAGTTCCACCAAGGTGTGTCCAAACACATCTTGAAATTTCGGAGCCGCGTCAGGACGTTCGGGAGTCGCGATTTTCACCTCCGCTTCGGGGTCAAATTTACCAGGAGCGTGCCAACCCAAGGGGTCAGCTTCCGCGCATACATAACCCTTGCCCTTCACCGTCTTGATGTGGAGGAGTTTAGGCCCTGTCATATCTTTGATGCTGCGCAGGAGTTCCACGAGTTCCACCACGTTGTGCCCATCATAAGGGCCAAAATAGCGGATGTTCATCCCCTCAAAGATATTCTGTTCTTCTGAGAGGAAAGACTTCACCGCGTTGTTCAGTCGAATCAAACTCTTGCGGCGCGAAGAATTGAGCAATCCCCAACGTTCAAATCGGCGCGCAATGCGATTGCGCCAGCGGTTGTAGCTTGCCGAAGCGTGGAGTTTCAAGAGATATTGCTTCATTCCCCCCACCGAGTTTGAGATACTCATATTGTTGTCGTTGAGGATGATGAGCAAATTGTTTGGCACCTCAGAAGCATTGTTCAGTCCCTCAAAAGCCAATCCACCGCTCATAGCACCATCGCCAATCACAGCCACCACTTTGCGTTCCGGGTGACCTTGTTGCAAAGCCGCCACGTTCATCCCCAGCGCAGCCGATATGGAGTTCGAGGCGTGTCCACAGGCAAAGGTGTCATAGTCGCTCTCTGTGGGTGAAGGAAAAGGTTTGATGCCTCCAAACTGGCGATTGGTGTGAAAGTGATCTCTTCGTCCCGTGAGGATTTGTGTCCATAAGCCTGATGCCCCACGTCCCACACAATGCGATCGTCGGGAGTGGAAAACACGTAGTGCAAAGCCACGGTGAGTTCGATGGCACCCAAGCTCGAAGCCAAATGACCCGGATTTTGTGAGAGTTCTTCGAAAATGTCTTGTCGCAACTCCCTGCACAACTGTGGCAGGTCGTCCAGCGGCAACTGTCGCAGGTCGGCAGGCGAATCAATGCGCGATAAGAGTGGATATTTTTCGGGAGTTGTCATGTCTGAAAAACTGCTTTCTGTGAGGGAAATGCTGTCAAATTTCTGTTATAGAGAGCGTAAATCGTTGTTGTAGGGAGCGAAAATCGCTGTTGGGTGGGAAAAAGGCTGAGATGACTATTTTGAAAAGGCGTCTTCCGCTTGTAAGCGTCTGAAGGCCGCACCGATATATTGCTGCATCATAGCGATGGCGCGAGAGTTGTCGCCCCCGTTGGGGATGATGATGTCAGCATGTTCTTTCGAAGGTTCGATAAATTCGTCGTGCATCGGTTTCAGCACATTGCGATATTTGTCGATGAGCATCTCCAGAGGATGACCGCGCTCAGCAATGTCGCGTTCAATCACGCGGAGCAGTCGCTCATCGCTACACGTGTCCACAAATCTTCAAGTCCATCTGTTCGCGCAACTTCGCATCGTAGAGTGCCATAATACCCTCCACGATGATCACATCGCGAGGTTCCACATGAATCGTCTCCTCGCAGCGTGTGCAAGTGAGATAAGAATAAGTGGGTTGTTCGATGGCCTCTCCGCGTTTCAATTGTTCAATTTGGTGAGCCAAGAGCGGCCAATCAAAAGCGTTGGGATGGTCAAAGTTAGTGAGTTTGCGCAGATGTTCAGGCACATCCCATTGGTGCTTGTAGTAAGAGTCTTGTGGGATGACAGCCACCGCATCGGGGGGCAAACTTTCCACGATTTTTCGCACCACAGTGGTCTTGCCCGACCCCGTGCCGCCGGCTATTCCGATGATGAGCATAGGAGAAGTGTGAAGGTTCAGTTGCGTAGAACTTACAATTTAGCCCTTCTCTTGAGGGGAATTTTCCACAGAGAAGGCTCTATTTGCGTAGTTTGTAGGGGCAAATGTACGACAAAAAAATGAAATCTAGCGAGTAGTAACTATAAATTAGGCCCCTTCTCGCTCCTCTCCCTCCGTTCGTGGCATCTCTTGGGGACAAAAAACCATTAAAAATCCACTTTTGTTTGTCTGCTCGCCCAATAATCAATAACTTTGACCCAATATCTAGATTTTCTAGAAGTACTAGATACTCTAGAATCACTAGAGTCCCTAGAACCTCTAGCCTCTAATGTCTAAAGTCTAAATTCTAATGTCTAAAGTCTTCCTCCTTTCCCTTCTCCTTCTCCTCTCCACGGTGTCGGCCACCGCTCGCAAAGTGGTGCGCGTAGCCTGTGTGGGTAATAGCATCACCTACGGCACAGGCATCGCCAACCGTGAGCGTGACGCCTATCCCTCGCAGTTGCAACGCCTGCTCGGTAAGGACTTTGTGGTGGGCAACTTTGGCAAACCCGGAGCCACCCTCCTACGTCACGGTCATCGCCCTTATTTCCTGCAAACCGAATTTCGAGATGCCCTGCAATTTAAGGCAGATATTGCCGTCATTCATCTAGGCATCAACGACACCGACCCTCGCAATTGGCCGAATTTCCGAGATGAATTTGTGAGCGACTATGTGGCGCTGATGGATTCGCTCCGAAAGGTCAATCCTAAAGTTCGCATCATTTTGGCGCGCCTCACCCCCATTAGCTACGACCATCCGCGTTTCGACTCCGGCACTGAACTCTGGCGCAGAGAAATCTCCCAAACCATCGACCGCATTGCCCAAGCCCAAGGGCTCGAACTCATTGATTTCTATCAACCCCTCATTGCGCACCCCGATTGGTTGAGCGATGGCATACATCCCGACCCACGCGGTGCAAAGGCTTTAGCCGAAACCGTCTACAAAGGTATCACAGGCAATTATGGAGGTTTGCAGTTAGCACCGATTTTTTCTGATGGTATGGTGCTACAACGCGGTGGATGCTACATCCACGGCCTTGCCAATGCCGGTGCCAACGTGGTGGTACGCTATAACGATCAACTGCTCGGCAAAACCGTGGCCAACAATCGCGGAGAATGGCGCATCTGGACGGTGCTTTCGCAGCCAGTGGAGCGTGGAATCCTCACCATTGCTGCTGGTCGCGAGGTGAAACGCTTCAACGATGTGGCCGTGGGGGAAGTGTGGTTGTGCAGTGGACAGTCGAATATGGCTTTCCCACTGAAACAATCGGCCACCGCACAACAAACGCTTACGCACTGCAACGACAACGGACTCCGCATTTTCAATATGCGTCCTCGATGGGAAACCGACAATGTGAGTTGGGACAGCACTGCGCTTGCCGAAGTCGACGCCCTTCGTCTGTTTGCTCCCCAATCCTGGCGCGCAGCTGCTCCCGAAATTGTGGGAGACTGCTCTGCCGTGGCCTACTATATGGGAAAGATGCTCCGCGATAGCCTGAAAGTGCCTGTGGGCATCGTGTCCAACGCAGTGGGAGGAACGCCTACGGAAGCCTGGATTGATCGTCCCGTGTTGGAACAACATTTCTCACCCATCTTCCGCCACTGGAGTAACAATGACTTCGTGATGGACTGGGTGCGCTCGCGTGCTGCTCGAAATCTGGCACTGCGTCCTGATGTGCGCCATCCCTATCATCCTGCCTATTGCTACGAAGCCGGAATGCGTCCACTCGAAGGCTTCACGTTTAAGGGCATTGTTTGGTATCAAGGAGAATCTAATGCGCACAACGCTACCACTTATGCGCGCTTACTCCGCTTGTTGGAGGAGAGTTGGACGCAACGCTTCACTCAAACTGCGCAAGCCACTGCGCGTGTGTCCGAAGGTCTTGATTCTCTCACCCCAACCTTGCGCGTGCAGCAGTTGGCCTTTGCTCGTCAGCGTCCCTTCTATCTCGTGCAGCTCTCTAGCATCGAACGCCCATCGTGGACTTGGTTTCGCGACACGCAGCGCAGCCTTTCCCGAGAACTTCATCTGCCCCTCATCGTCACCTCCGACAAAGGTTTGCGCCACGATGTGCATCCGCCCTACAAGTTTGAGGTAGGCACCCGAATTGGCCGTGCTGTGCTTCGCCACGACTATGGTTTTGCGCAATGTCCCTTGAGTCCGGAGATTGTTTCCGCCCTCCGTGCCGGAAGTAGTGTGTGGCTCACCTTGTCCACTCCTATGCCTTTGACCACGAGCGACCAGCAACCTATGCGCACTTTCGAAGTGGCTGGTGCTGATGAGCAATTTCATCCTGCCGTTGCCGAAATCACCGCCACTGGTCAAATCGTTTTGTCTTCTCCTGCCGTGCATACTCCTTGCCACGTCCGCTATGGTTGGCAACCTTTCAGCGAAGGCAATGTAGTTTCGTTGCAGGGGCTTCCACTCTCCACCTTCCGTTTGGAGGTGAAATGACACACCCATCTATTTGTATATGGGTCGATATTGCCCCAAAGCGTGAAAAAATCGCGGAAAAGTGCATTTTTTTCTTTGTTTGATGCTAAAATGCAATGTATAAGTATCAAAAGGTGATTATGACTACCGAATCACGACGGCCCAGACGGGAAGAAGGCGAAAGAGAGGGAGAAGCGAAGGAGGAAGAGAAAAAGAAGAAAACAGTGGAGGGCGAAAATCAGGCGAGCCTATCTCGTGCGTATGCGTATGCGCGCGCTTTCCAACCGCAATGTTGTTTTTTTGCTGTCACAAGTGTCACACTTGCGATGGAAAAAGGGTGAAAATCGTGTGAAAGTGCAGGAAAAATGAGAAGACTTTCGGGCAAAAATCCACCCGATAAGTCACATTTTTCGATGTCGCCTTGCGTGTTTTTGGAAGATAGTATCGATGTTTAGTTAAGATATGTTCGAAAATAAGGGTAAGACACTGATATATATCGTTTTATATAGAGTGCTGTGACACTTGTGACAGCAAAAACACAAAAACTCCTGTATTGTGCGTGTGTACGCGCGCGCGAGAAAGGGGGATTACACGTATTTTTACAATTTAGTTTTTCCCTTCTTCTCCATCTCCTCGCACCCACTAGAAAACCACCCGTCAGTTTACAAAAACAAGCCGTTGTTTTATGAAAAACGACACGTTGTTTTACCAAAAACAAGCCGTCATTTTATAGAAAACGATACGTCGTTTTATGAAAAACAAGCCGTCATCTGTATTGTATGTTGAAGAGAGGATAGTCTTTCTCTATCATTTAGGGAAGGCAATGAGGAAGGACAAAAAGGGAGGGGCAGCGGTGTGCAGGATTATTTACCACCATTTATTCTCTGCGGGTTGCTACATCTGCGAAGCAAAAACAGTATTTCACCCATAGAAAGGGGAGTGAGGGGGGAGTTGCTATTTGCAATGAATGGTGAGCCGCTTCTCCTCTGTGGTGCCCTGCGCAATATAGACAATGTCTGTTTTTTTGCCCGAAAGCACGAAGGGTGGGGTGGACACCGCCTTGGCAAAATCGATGCGCTCGCAGCGTTTGCCGTTGATTTCCACAATGCGGTCGCCTTGACGAATGGGAAGTTTCGCATTCCACACAATACCGGCTACGATGGTGCCATCTGCCGTGATGGTAGGCACGACTTCCCATTCGGGTTGGTAGACCTTGAGGGGCTCTTTCTGCGCAGGATGTGGGAGGAAATAGAAGGTGCGCCGAGGAAAGTCTATGGCGACATCTCCATAATTGAAGAGTTGTGAGCCAAGTCGCGATGCCGTGCCGTCGGTGGTGATGGTGGCTACATCCGCAAATCGGAAGCGCGCTATCTCCATCTGGGGAATGAGGATGCGGTGCTTGGTGCTGACTCCTTCGATGCCACTTGCCCCCATAGACAAAGTGCCGTCGGCAGTGGACAAAATACGTGCAGTGGAACGATTTTGCGTGAGACGTTCGCGTTGTCGGTTCGACATTTCATAAAAACCCTCCGCTCCGCTGTCGAACATCACCGTGTCGAGGTCTGTTTTTCCCAAACGCACTGCCACCATAGGCACATAGTCGTTGGGGAGCAACGGGAGTGCGCGCGAAAAATCGAGTCCCAACCCCTCGGAGAGGGTGGTGAAGATGAATTGTCGTTGCTGCGTGTCCCACTTGACAATGCCCATTCGCAAGAGGTTGTAGCCCAAGATGCCGTCAATGAGTTGCGCTGTGGGGTTGCCCTTTTCCCATTGCATAGCTTGGATGTTGCGAAAGGTCACAGCCCCTAGTTGTAAGCTGTCGAGATTGACGAGAGAGGGCTTGCACCGCTCTGCCGTTGGAGTCTTCGCCTGTGCGCATTTCTCCTGCCTTGAGTCCGATGCGTGTGGCAAATTCGTGGCTCACGCAGCAGGGAGCACCTGTGTCGAGCAGAAAACGGCCTTGTTGTCCATTGACTTTGAGAGAAACAAGGAGTTTTCCTCCCTCATTGACGTAGGGCACGATGGCGCGAAAGCGTTGTGCAACTGTGAAGAGTGAGGTGGAAATCAACAAGCAGCCGAGAACCAACGACCGAAGTAAGGGACTTGTCATAGGAGGGGGTAGAAATCGTGCTAGGTGAATGATTACTTTTGAGTGGCAGTAGGAATTTTCTCCACTTCTTCCAGGAATTTCTCTATTTGGAGTCGTGCTCCTACCACTTTACCAGCTACTGTGCCATCGGGATTGATGACGAGGAGTGTGGGATAGGCGGTGATGCCGTAGCGTTTGGCCACTTCGAGTCCTTCACCTTTCTCCATATCCATTTTGAGATTGACGAAGCGTGCGTTGAACACCTTCCCCACTTCAGGGCGAGGGAATACATCGCGCGCCAACATTTTGCAAGGTCCGCACCATTCGGTGAAGCAGTCCACAAAGACTTGTTTGCCGCTCTCTTTGGCTTTTGCTAGAGCTTCTTTGAGGGTGAGGTGATCGAAGATGATGCCATCGTTTTTCTCCAAACGATCTGCTAGAAAACTCAATTGTTTGGCTGCGCTTCCTGTTTCGACTGTGGAACGCTGACGGAGATAAGCGCAAAGGCGTTGTGTTTGTTGGGCGTTGAGGTCGGGAAAATCGAAGGTGAGTTCGTAGCTAGCGCGTGAATTTTGGAATTTTGCGCCTTCCTTTTCCATAAAGTCAACGAGGGCATCATATTGTTTGGTGCCACGGAGTTCAGCCAATTTGAGCGTAGGATAGATGGCTGAAGTGTCGGCAATGGCGGCTTTGCGTGCACCCAAGGATAGATCTAAGAGTGCATCAGCATCATAGGGAGTAGTACCGGAAGCGTAGGCCGCGGCTTCAGAATAAAACATACGTTCCAGGAAACCATTTACTTTGGCTTCCCCGATGTTTTTGACAAAAGCATCGCGATGATCCACCAAATAGTGGTAGAGCAGAGCTTGGCGGTCGGTGATGAGGTGCGAAAGAATGAACCAATTTTCAGTTTTGGTGTATTCTTTTTCAGAGAGTTGCGACCAATATTCTTGTGCCACTTGGTTGAAAGTGGAGTCGTCAGCAAGATTCAGCGCATAAAGATAGTTGCGGAGCGTCTTTTTGTCGCGTTTTCCTTTTTGATAAGCAGCAGAAAGTCCTGCGAGAGAAGTTTTGGGAGAGAGAGAAAGAGCCAAATCCTTTTGAAAATCGGGGAGTTGTTTGCCACCGATGATGCGTTGGACGACATTCCCCTCAGCATCGAGAACGAGAAAATGGGCAAATCTATGAATGTTGTAGCGCTTAGCAATGGCAGCATTCTGTCGTTTGCTCACATCCATATAGAAAGGAATGAAATTCTTGTGGAGATAGTCGGCAAATTCTTGGTTAGAAAAGACATAGATGTCCATACCGTGGCAGGGAATCGCCCAATCCGCATAGCAGTTGAAGAAGATGGGCTTCTTCTCTGCTTTGGCGCGTGTCAGAGCTTCATCAAGGGAGCGGACATAGTTGACTTTGATGTCGGCTTTCACTTTGTCGCCATACATACTGGGTTCTACTTGAGCGGCAACAGAAAGAGGGGCAAGACCGCCTAAAACAGTGGCACAAGTGAGGAATAGAGATTTGAGAGTCATATAGAGAAAATACTTAGACGTAGGATGTATTCTTGTGAGAAATTTCGTCAAAGGTACGGAGAGTTTTGGAAAAAGATGGGACATTCGCGAAGAAATGTCCCATATAGTTCTGAAAAAGATGTAAACAGGGTAGATTTGTATTTATCATTCTGCCTACTTTTTTAATCCTCTATGGTGTTGAACGAACCACCAAGGAACAACATCGTGCATATAGGGAAAATAGGGTGAAGCTAAATCTTCTTCGGTGTATTTAAGAAAGATTTCTGGGTAAAAAGCTTCCCCCACAACTTGGGTGGCATCGGGCTTGTTAAATACTACTCGCATACCAATAAAGTAGCCATATTCTTTATTCGGTACGTCCACATAGAAATCGCCATTCATCCATCGGAAATCTTCGGGAGTCATCTGAGTCACCTTGCGTCGAACAAAGGCTAGGTTTTTTCCCTTTTCTCCGATACCTCCACGTGATGTGGCTACGCGTGGGTCGAACATCACAATATAGGCTTCGTTGGTGACTTCGCGTGGTTTGATGTCTTTATTGTAAAGTAAGTAGACACGCATACTTGCAGGGGCTCTTTGCAACAATCGGCTGTCAAATCCAGGGAATGTACCAAAATCTACAGAGAGGTCTGCACCGATGGTTTTAAGTTGGCGCTGAAAATCTTCTTTTTTAGGAAAGGCATTTTCACCCTCAACTTTGAACATACCCGTTATGGAGTCTTCAAACACGCCAAAGTTATTGTGCGAAGTGATGAAATACCAATCTTTCACAAAACTTTCTACAAGATTGGTGTGCTTTTTCATTTCTACCACTATATGTTTTTGGAGTGTGGCTTCGTTGCTAACGATGGTTCTGCATCCCAATATATCGGGATGAACCATTGTTGTGGGTTGACCTAAATTGTAGAGGTCGTAAGTTCCATCGTAATACTCCATCACCTTGCGTGTGTCGGAAGAGTTTGAGGTCTTAGGAGAGTTTCCCGAAGTCGTAGTTTTTTCGTCGTCTTTCTGACAAGCTGAAACACTAATTAGACAACACACAATCAGTGAGAATGCGTTTAACCATATGGTTTTTGAGATTATTCATGTCCAATGTATATGATGTTAGTAAAACAATCCTGCTAGTAATGGAGGTTAGTGTTCTTTTTAATACTAAACCCCACTTTTCAATTACGAGTAGCCCTATTACTCTTGAATGATTGGGGCAAATCTCAAATGGGAGATGTGCAACGGATAGAGACGTTATGAAAAACTATTTGTCAGCAGGTGATAGGTCTTTGACGCAGCGCACGCTGTGGAGCACGGAGCGCGCCATGTTGTCAATACGAGAAGTGCCGCGCCACACCTTGTCGTTGAAGTGAGAAGACATGCGCACGATGGCACCTTGGAGGGAGTCGTTGAGCGTGACAGGAGTAGAAGTCCAATAGTACCACGATTTTCCACGTCCGATGTAGAGTTGTCCGCGAGATTTTTGGTAAGCATTGGTACCACCGAGAGGAGCATTGAATCCGCTTGCTCCACCTTCGCTCATAACAGTGCCTAAGCCTGCACCGCGCCACGCATTGTTGCGCTGAGCTTCTTGTGCAGAAAGTCCGAAGGCTTGTTCAAGTTGTTGCCAATCTTTGTCGGAGGGTAGACGCCAACCTTCAGGAACGGCTTTTTGAGCGGCTTCAAAAGAATAGAGAAAACCATATTTCTTGACATATCCTCCGTTGGCTTTCTCCGCTTTTTCGAAGTTGGCACGACCATATTTAGCGCGAGCGGCAGGTTGGAGGGCAAAACTGGCGAGGCGAGTGGTGAGGGTGTCGTCGAAAGCGGGGTTGAGATAAGCAATGTTTTCGCGTAGTTGTTCGGCGGTGAATCGACCACGCTTGAATTGTTTGAAATAGGGGAGCACGAAATTGTCGATGGGTGTTCCTTCTACTTTCCATCCATCAAACTTGGGGTCTTTGAAGAGGTCTTCAATGATTTGTCCCAAAATCTGATTGTCGGGCACCATTGTTTTTGGATTAACGGGCGTTTCTTCCCAAGTGAATGCTCCATCTAGGCTGTATCCATTGGGAGCAAAGCGCAGATTTTCAGCCAACCAAAGTTGGTTGCCTACACGAATGGTGTGATAGACATTGCTGTCGCGAGGGTCGGTGAAGTTGGGGCCAGCAGTGACTGACGATGCGCGATAGGAGAAATCGCGTGTTTCGTCGTCGCGGCAACCCACGAGGGTGCAGGTGGCTAGTAGGAGGAGGGAATATAGTATGGACTTCATAAGGAGGACTTAGACTTTGTCGGTGAGTAATGTGCAAAGAAACGGAACGATGCGGAGGTTTATTGTTGGATGCGATTGTAGTTGAGGTTCAACCCAAGGGTTTGGGTGATGAAGGTGTGGAGCAACTCGTATTTCTGCATCACGAGAGGGTAGTTGCCATAGCGTTGACGGAATCCACCATCACCCAAATAGAGCAAGGCTTGAAGATATTGTTCGCGGTCTTCGTTGTCGTCGCTTGGTGCGTAAGCCCCTGACTGTTTCCAACCTGCGATGAAACCGAATTGTGCAATTTCACCCATCATAGCGTTGCGCATATTTTGTGCTTCTTCTTCGTCTTGTGCCAGAGGTTCTTTGCCTTCGGTTTGTCGTAACAACAGAGTGACAATGTCTTCGTGCTGATAGGGGGTGAAAGGCGGTTCGTCGAAGAGAGCATTGACGGAATAGATGAAACTCTTTTTGCCTAAGTCTATGACCGTGGGGAGCGCAGAGGTGTTGTTGAGCTTCTTCCACTCTTGACCATACCATCCGTTAGTTTTGCTCACTTCGGCAAAACGTCCGCAGAGTGCCGTTTGTGCTTTGACGCGGTCGCTCACCATACTCTGCACGATGGTGTTGATTTGTGTGGCTACTTTGGCAGAATCTGTGAGCGCGCGCACTTGAGCAAGTACAAGGGTGCGAAATCCCACGTGGAAAGTGGGTTGTTGTGTGCGGTGTGTCGAAGTGGCTGTGAGAGTGTCGGCCACAAGGATACTAAAAGGTCGCATAGGTTGGGAAATCTGACCGAGATAGCTGCGAATGAAACGGAGTGCGCGCATTTGGTCTTCGGGAGCCGTGAGATAGACGTAAGTGTATTTCACACCGCGGTTGTAGCCAGAGAACGTCCAGTTAAGATCGACCGTCTCGTAGGTGGTGCGTGGTTTTCCATCTACTCCGATGCCTTCGGTATGTTTTGCGATGGTGTCGTTGAAATAGACGGGGACTCCGAAATCCTTGTAGAGCAAATAGCGCTCGTGTTGGATGGAATCGTTGGGTTGATCGGTGATGACAAAGTCGTTGCCGTAAGTGAGCCTCGGTGTGATGGGCTCTTCGCTACTGCAGGCTGCGAGTGCAAGAACAGAACAGAGGAACAAAAAGATATGTTTCATAAGGGGTGGGGAGATGCTTGAGATGTTGAGAAACGTATGGTGTTGTCGCTTTTCGCGGAGGAAGCTCAATCCGTTAGCGTGCCTCCTCGTAGAGTGGTGCGACGATGCTTAGGAAGCGGGAGGTGTCTCGGTGTTGTTGCCTTCTTCGTCTTCTTTGGGAAGTTCGGGCAATTCGCGAGGTTTCTTCACCTCCACGCGTTCGGGACGGAGGTTGTTGGGCATCGGCACCTTATCGAACGATATAAAACTCTCGGGAAGAGAGAAGGTGTAAGCCGCATCACCTGAGGGAAGAGTGAAGAGGTGCGTGGTGAGAAATGAGTTTTGCTCCGTGTAGGCATTGAAAGCGTGTACAACGGTCTTGTGTAAAGGATGCTTTCCAATACACTATAGCGACGGAGGTCGAACCATCGGTGACCCTCGAAACAGAGTTCGCGGCGGCGTTCGTTGCGAATCTCATTCACGAGTTCTTCTCCCGTTCTGTCGTCCAACTTGTCGTCAATGCGTTGACGTTGCAGCTGATGAAGCACCGAGTTGGCTTCGGCTTCCTTGCCTTGCATCACCAAGGCTTCGGCCAGATTGAGATAGGCTTCGGCAGTGCGCAGGGTGAAACCATCGGAGATGTGGTTGGCTTCGTTAGTTCGTTCGTATTTGTTGGTCAATCCAATGCTGTCGGAAAGAGAGTTTTTGACGAAAAATGCATTGCGTCGCGCATCAAATTCAGAGAACAAGTCGTACAATTCTTGCGTAACACAATAGTCGGCTGGAGCTCCCGTGAGCGAAGTGTTGCGGTCGGTGGCAGCCAAATAGTTGGTTCCTTGTGTGAAAAGGATTTCTGGGTTGTTGCGTGTCAAGAAAGGCTTACCCGACTGAAGGGCAGCAATGGGTGCGAGTTTTGCGCGTGGACTTTGCACCACCTTGCGAGCGGCTTTTTCAGCATCATTCCAGCGTTGCATATAGAGATACACGCGACTCAGTAGGAGATTGGCGGCTTCGGCCGATGCACGGTGCAGACGGAAGCGGTCGGGTTGAGGAGCAGTGGTGAGTTCGCTAGCAGCAGTCTCTAAATCTTTTGCCATTTGTGCGTAGACTTCAGCGTTGGTGGCGCGTGAAATTGCGTTTCCCTGTCTTTTTGGTGCTCCACATAGGAGGTGAGTTTCAAGGGAACACAAAGATCAACGTTGGCAGAGTCGAGACGATAAGGACGTCCATAGAGATTGGCAAGTGTGAAGTAGAATTGTGAGCGAACAAAGAGAGCTTCTCCCTTGACACGATGGTAGAGCGCATCGTCTTCTTGGGTGGAATGCGGCATATTTTCGATCAACTCAACAATGTTGTTGACGTGATTGATACGTGTGTAGAGCTTCTTGATGGTAGCATCGTCGTTGTTTTTGTTGGTGCGACCATAGTTGTAGCGCACATCTTGTTGCCAAGTGAAGTAGCCATACATAGGAGCGACGGTTTGTGTCCAAGCCGTGTTGCCAATGTTGCCTTGCTGCGAGGTGCCGGTGGTGTTGATGTCGTCGTCGAGGATGTTGATAAATCCATAGGTGTTAGCAGAAACACCTTTATTGACAGCTTCGCTTTTGAGATAAACATCTCCCACCAGGAGTTCGTTGAGGTCTTGCACCGACTTAGCGATGACGCGGTCTTGAGAATACTGGTCGAGGAAGTCATTGCAACTTGCAGTGCCTAGGAGAGAAAGAACAAGTGCGAGGGTCGAAAACTTGTGATTCATAAGAAATCTATGCTTTGTTGAGGCTTTGACTTTCTGCACTGTGTAGAAAGCGCGTGGAGTCTGCATCAAGATGGGAGATGATTAAAACGAAATTCTCAAACCAAAGGTGAAGGATGGTCGAAGAGAGAGGGAAGTTTGCAGTGAGAACCCCGATTGTGTGGGATCTTGTCCTTCAAGAGCAGAGGATTTCAAGGTGAAAACATTGCTCATTGCTGCATCGAGTGCGAGGTTGGAGAAGGGAAGTCCTTTGAGTTGTTTGCGTGTGAATTGATAGCGCAAAGCAAGATTGCTCAGACGCAAATAACTTCCCGAAACCACGCGCGCATTAGAGTTGTCGTACATCATCCAATAGTTGTCGGCAAAAGTTTCAAAACCTTGAGTTGCAGCAGGAGTTGCAGCACTCCAGTGGTAACGATTTTCTTGGAAAGCTGGATCGCTCGGACTGATGAGCGAAGGAAGTTGGGTGTGAAGCTCATCACCAGGTTTGCGCCAACGCTGGGTAAACTCCTTGCGCACGTTGTTTTCCGATGAAACGCCGTCTAACACATCTTTATATAAGGCGAATTTGCGAATCTTATTGCCCAGAGCATAGTTGAAACTTGCGGAGAGCGACCACTGTTGATAGCGCAAAGTGCTGTAGAATGAGCCTGCGAAGTTGGGTTCGCGACTTCCACTAACCACTCCCACGCGATCCATTATGCGGTCGAGCGGCTGTCCCTCGAGCAAGTGCTGACGGTCGCGATAATCATCGAAGAGGGGAAGACCATTTTGAGGGTCGAGTCCGATGAAGTTATAGCTATAGAAAGTGCCAATCGACTTGCCGTCCATAATGGCAGCGCCGTTGAGATATTGTTCAATCTTATATTTATTGGCGGTTTTTGTGTTGATTCTGTTGAAAACTACAGAATAGTTGGCAGAAATCAGCCACGACCAGTTGCGCGTTTTGATGGGATAAGCCGAAACATTGATGCTGAAACCGCTGTTGGTGATGTCGCTGCCGTTCATCACGTAGCTTTCCACACCATTGAAGGGAGAAACCAACGTATTGTCGAAGGCATCCTTCGTGTGCTTGTAGTAGGCATCTACGCCTGCGGTGATGCGATAGTCGAAGAACGAACCATCAATTCCCACGTTCCATTGGTCGGTTTGTTCCCAACGCAGGTTAGGATTAGGCAAAGCGTCCACTTTCGACACATTTTCTCCATAATAAGTGTCGATGCTTTCTTGACGCAACAGCAAATTAGGCGTTTGGTTGTCCACCATATTTCCCGTTTTACCGAAAGAAGTGCGCAGGCGCAAATCGCTCACGGCATCATACGGACGCAAGAGCAGCGACTTCAGATTGAGCATACCTGATGCGGGACCACACAGGAAGGAACTTTTCATTGCTGCGTGAACCAAATTTATTGGAAGCATCGAAACGTGTGTTTGCGCTCAAAGAGAACAAACTTCCATAAGAATAGGAGAAAATGGCATAACCACTCAAACGGTGTGTCTTGTCGGCACGGAGTGTGGGATGATTGTGTGCCACCCACGAAGCATATTGTGGGAAACGATTCATTTCCTCGGCCGTCATATTGACGTATTTCAAACCGCGACTTTTGAAAAATCCGCGCGTATTCTCACTATATCCGTCGGTGTTCGACACATTCATTTCATATCCTAATGAGGCACTGAGCAGATGTTGTTTCTTTTCTCCCAACGCATGGCGGAAATTAGCTTGTGCACGAAGCGTAAAGTTCTCGTTCACGTTCGTCCCCATGTTGTAGACACCGCCGTAAGGCATATCGCTGAGTCCATAATCACCAGGAATCGGGTCTTGTCCGTATTCCGTATTGCGCAACTGAGCAGCATAGTTGGTTTTTTCGCCAAACCAAGTGGAGTTGTCGGAGTGGGTGCGCTGATAAGAAGTGGTGAGCGTGAAATCGAGCAGTGTTTTGAAACGATAGGTCAAATCGAGTGCTGCCATGATACCATTCGAGCTATACAGCTTCTCAGTATTCTCCATCTCATTGAGAATGTTGTAAGCATATTTGTATTGCTCGTTCTTGCCATTTCCCACATTGTAGGCATGACGTTGGTAGAAGAAATAAGAACCATCGTTGTTGAAAGCAGGTAGCGCACGCGTAGTGCCATAAGCATAACCCAAAGGATCAAGTTCTCCTGGGAGTTGTGTCTTTTTCTGCACATTTGCATTCAAACGAATGTTGGCTTGAATCACCTTCGCTATGCGCGTTTGCATGTTGAGCGAAGCTGTGTAGCGGTCGTTGTTGTGGTGCAGTTGCACCCCCTCTTCGCGGTTATATCCCAGCGAAGCATAATATCTTGCTGTTTCGCTACCTCCGGAGAGAGCGACAGTGTGGTTGTGGTTGAAAGTATCGTGTGTCAGCAACTTAAACCAGTCGGTGTTCACCGTTTCAGCGCGCTGCACTTCTGCCAAGAAACCCTTGTAGTCTGTTTGTCCAGTGATAAAACGATGATAAGCTCCTTCATATCCTACCATCGTCATGTTGTTGGGGAAAGTGTAGTGGAGGTTCATCAACTCCTGACCAAACTGCACACGCTCTTGAGAGTTCATCAAATTGATGTCGCGGTCAGAATAGCGCGGACGTGCCGTATATTTCAGCTGACTGTTGTAGGTGATGCGCGGAGGTCCTGGTTCCCCCTTTTTAGTGGTCACCACAATCACACCATTTGCCGCACGAGTGCCGTAGAGAGCCGTTGCAGCAGCATCTTTCAGCACATCGACGCGCTCAATGTCTTGAGGGTTGATGCCCGAAATCGCATTACCAATGTAGTTGATATAGTCAGGGTCGTTGAGCTGGTCGTTGGTCACGTCCACTGGATCGGAGAGGGGGATGCCATCGAGCACCCACAGCGGTTCGCGGTTGCCGATGAGGGTAGACGTACCACGGATGCGCATACGCGCCGTTGCACCCACTTCACCAGAGTTTTGCATAAACACCATGTCTGGCACACGACCTTCGAGTGCTTGTTCCAAACTTGTCATACCCGGCATCAAGATTTCTTCCATCTTCAACGACGTGATCGCACTTGTCTTCTCACGAGTGGAAATCGTGCCATAGCCCGTCACCACCGCTTCACCAAGACTTTGGCTGTGATCATCGAGCATAAAGTCGTAGTGCGCCACGTTGTTTTTGCCGCTTTTGGTTTGTCGCTTCATACCAAGGTAAGAAGCCGAGATGCTGAGATTGCCTTTGTTGGTGCCAGCAGGCAATTTCAACCGATAAGCACCCTTGTTGTCAGTTTGCGCTGTCCAAACTTTGCGCCCCAGTGTCACTCGCACATAAGCCCCAACGAGGGGTTCTCCCTGTTTGTTAAACACCATACCCGCCACCACGTTGTCTTCCGCGACGGTTTGTGAGGTGGAAAGGGATTGAGCTGCTAGGGGAGTGGCGGCCGTCAAGGCGCCTGCCGCAATGATGGCGGCCATAAAACTACGAAGTGTGGGATTTGTCCTCATTGGCATGGTGTGATAAATGATGAAATGAGCAGTTGAATCTTTGCATAAACGAAGGTTGTTACTTATATTATGCAGTAATTCGGTTGCAAATATACTTTTTATTGCTCGTTTTGACAAGAAAAAGTTTCTTTTTCTTCGTTATTTTTCTACTAAAGTGTCGAATTTGATAGTTTATCACCCTGTTTCTTGTGAAAATGTATGATATTTATTGCTTTTGCTTATTCTCTTTCTTTAATTTGTTTCGACTGGTGATAAGTTGTAAACTTGCGAATTTGTTTTCAGGACTCTAGTTATTGTGACGTCTGTCAATACTTATGTTGGGAAATCGCGATTTTGTTTCGACTTACTGATTGTTATTGGTGTTTTGGTTGAAAAGATATACGTAAAATATGAGAATTTATTCTGTGAAATTACTTTGAAACTTACCCTTTGAAGCGCGTTTAACCCCAATCGGTCATTAGAGCCTGAACAGTTTTTTTTGATTGTTGAGCAGATGGTTTCTCGTTTGCCTTTTTGCTTGCCAAGGAGTAGCAATAATTGTAGAATGTCTTTCGCAAGTTTCCTCTTTTCTCCCATCCTTCAAGGGGGAAATGAGGGCTTTTTCTCGAAAAATGACCACTCGATGAGAAAAAATGCAGAAATAATTTGGAGAACTCGAAAAAAAATCTCAAATTCGCCCTCGAAAACAAACTAAAACTGCAAGTTCAGTTTGCAAAATAGAGGTTGTAGGGTGGGTTTCCCGCCCAGAGCTTATGAAATAACACACGTTTATTCACAAGCCTCTACATAACCACTTCACCTTACCGTGAAATCAACTGGTAAACCTCTTCTAAGACCTAGACGAAAACAACAAAATTGACCGGTATCGCCTTGAGCGGTACATCCGCCAATCTTCTATAACCGAACAACAGACAATGAAAACGCAGCTTGTTGAAGAAATCTTTCTTCCTCACCGATGCAGCTGCAATGCACTTACAATGCACTCACGATGCAGTCACCACATAGTTGTCTGTCTCCAAGAATCCTCTAAAGATTCACCATTATCTTTTACCAAAAAACAAAACCTATGATGAGCAATGCTAGTCGTAGACCTTCCGCTAGCCGAGGTGCTTCGCGGATGTCCGCTTTTATCGGCTTGATGTGTGCTTTAGGCGCACTGCCTCTTTCTCCAGCGCAAGCACTTGCTGCGCAAGCCACCAACAATCGTGCAGTGGTGATGGAGCAACAGCGTGCAAATGCAAAACGTGTCACTGGTGTAGTGCGCGATGCAAAAGGCGAAGTCCTAGTGGGGGCTCTCGTACGCGATGCTCAAAATCCACGCATCAGCACAATTACCAACGAGCGCGGTGCATTCGTCCTCAATGGAGTGCGCAGTGGACACGTCAATGTCAGCTATATTGGCTATGACAAACTCGATGTAGCTGTGGGAGATGGTGCTCCCCTCAACATCACTTTGAAAGAAAGCAATGCCAATCTTTCAGAAGTTGTTGTAGTGGGTTATGGTCGCCAAACAAAAGCCAACCTCACCGGATCCGTAGCGCAAATCAAGAGCGAGGAGTTGCAAGCCGTCCGGTGCAAAACGTATCATCTGCTCTCCAAGGTTTGATGCCTGGTGTCACCGTCACTGCAGGACAAGGTCGCCCTGGTGCCGATGGTTCTACCATTCGCGTTCGCGGTATTGGAACACTCAATAACGCCTCCCCCTATATTCTCATCGATGGAGTAGAAGCGGGTACACTCAACTCCCTTGATCCTAATGATATTGAAAGCATCTCAGTCTTGAAAGACGCAGCCTCTGCTGCTATCTACGGTTCTAAGGCTTCCAATGGTGTTATTTTGGTTACCACCAAGCGCGGTAAGACGGGTAAACCAGTGGTAAGTTATAATGGAAACATCGGTTTCCTCAATGCCACTCGCTTAGTAGAACGTTTGGGTTCATACGAATATGCCAAAATGTACAACGACGCGCTTGCTGCTAATGGCAAAAAAGCACGTTGGAGTGAAGAAGACTTGAAACTATTTGCCAATGGCACCGACCCCGACGGACATCCCAACACCGATTGGTACGGACTCGCTTATAAGACAGGCGTGCAACAATCACACAGTGTCAATGTTACAGGTGGTTCCGATTTGGTGAAATATATGGCCTCTGCTGGCTATCTCACCCAAGAAGGCATTTTGCAGTCGTCTAATCGCGAGCGTTTCACTATGCGCACCAACTTAGACTTCAATTTCTCTCCCAAACTCACCGGTCACGTTGGCTTAAACTTCATCCAAGACAACCACAACGACCCCAACAATAACTATGTCGGTGGTGGTTCTGACCAAATCATTCGTCAGCTCAACATCATTGCACCTTGGATTCCTGCCCACTTCAAAAATGGCACTTATGGCACCATCGGTGATGGTAGTCCTATTGCGTGGTTAGAAGCCAACGAACCCGTGAAGAACGAAAAACGCAAAATCACTGCTAACCTTGGTCTTGACTATCAGTTGCTCAACAATTTGATGTTGAGTGCCAAACTTGGACACGTAGCCGACAATACTTATCAACAAGCCTTTTTGAAGTATTTCCGTTACAATTCCAATAAAGAAACCTCTCCCAACAAACTAAACGAAGGGTTTGGCGATGATTATCGCACCACCCTCGATCTCACGCTCAACTACGACAAGCAGTTCGGCATCCACGGATTCAAATTCCTTGGAGGTTATCACGCCGAACGTTATCACTATCACGGACTCTCTGGAGAGCGCAAGAATTTCCCTGGCAATGAACTCACCGATATGAACGCTGGTGAATCAGCCACTGCAACCAACGGCGGTTATTCTCGCGATTTGAATATGTTGAGCTATTTTGCCCGTGTCAATTACGACTTGATGGGACGTTATCTCTTTGAAGCCAACTTGCGTGCCGATGCCTCTTCACGTTTTGCAAAAGGACATCGTTGGGGTTATTTCCCCTCATTCTCTGCTGCATGGCGCATCTCTGAAGAATCCTTCATGGAAAACACCAAAGGCTGGCTCAACTATCTCAAAATTCGTGCTTCATGGGGTATTCTTGGTAACCAAGACGCACTCAATGACTACTATCCAGCAGTCAATACTTATAACATTGGCGGAGTCAGCAACTTCAATGGCAAACCCAACACGGGTTACTATCAAGGTAGCTACAAACAAACCACCATCTCTTGGGAAGAAGCTCGCACTTGGGGTGTAGGTGTTGATTTCCAACTGTGGAATGTCCTCACAGGTAGCCTCGATGTCTACGACCGCAAGACCACTGGCATCATCATGCGCGTGCCTGTTCCTTACGAATTTATGCTCGGTGACTACATGGATAATGTAGGCGCTATGCGCAACAGTGGTGTAGAACTCACCCTCGGATATCAAAAGAAATGGGGAGATTGGTCATTCGGTGCACAAGCCAACGTGTCTTACAACAAGAATGAAATCCTCAATCTTGGTGGTGTAGACTATCTGCCCAGTGGCAACCAAAGAAACGCCGTTGGTCGTGCTTATGGCACCTACTATATGTATGAAGCCGACGGATTCTTCCCCACTGAAGAGGCAGCAAAAGCTTGGATGGATAAATATAGCCAACAAAAAGGTTATCCTTTTGGTAGCAATAAATTCCATGCTGGCGACCTGATTTACAAAGATACTAATGGCGACGGTAAAATCACTGAAGACGACCGCACCTATCACGGCACAGCACAACCTAAATGGAACTTCGGTATGGTGCTCAATCTTGCTTGGCGTAATTTCGACTTCCAAGCCATCCTCTCTGGATACGCAGGTGCACAACGCGTGTTAGGTTCTGAAATCTATGGTGACTTCCAAGGTGATAACTCTCACCCCTCCATCGCATGGCGCAATTCCTGGACCTACAACAAAACCAATCCTCAGATGCCTCGCATCGTAGAAGGTGAACAGTCAATGAGCCACTGGCGTCGTGTCATGAGTTCCTTCTGGTTGAGTAACACCAGTCACGTTCGTCTCAAGAACATCCAATTGGGCTATACTCTTCCACAAAGTGTCACTCGAGTGCTGGGCATCTCCAAGATGCGTTGCTACTACTCTGTTGAAAACCTCCTCACCATCGACGGTATGAAGGTGCATACAGACCCTGAAACCTACGTGGAACGTGGTTCTAACTATCCACTTATGATGACCAATTCGTTGGGTCTTTCAGTGACATTCTAACCTCAAAACAGACACTATCATGAAACGTATAAAATATGCCGTAATTGCACTCGCTGCACTTTTGGCCACTTCATGTTCTGATTTCCTTGACACCACTCCACGCGATGCCATTAGTCCTTCGACTACTTGGAAGAGTGCCGATGATGTCAATAAATTTCTCACCACGGCTTATTCTGGCTGGGCGAGTTCTTCTTCCATCTTCTATCTAGATGCAGCTTCTGACATTGCCTACAACAACTTCCCTTGGGAAGGTTGGCGCCCTCTGGGCAATGGCACATGGACAGCTAGTGCCCCTGGAGCTTCTTTCTATGATTTCGGAACCATTTCGCGCTGCAACAATGTGGTCAACAACATCGACCGTGCCAAAATTGCTGATAAGAAGATATACAACAATATCCTTGGACAAGCCCTCGCCATTCGTGCTTTCGACTATGCGCGCATGAATTTCTGGTATGGTGGTGTGCCCATTATGGACGATTTCTTCCCCAATGCCGAAGCAGCAAAAGTTCCTCGCAACACCGAGGCCGAAGTTTGGGCACATTTCGACAAAGACATCGATCGCGCTATCTCTTTGCTCCCCAATGCTCCCGCAGAAAGTGGACGCATCGCCAAGGGTACAGCCTTAGCCATCAAAATGCGCTATGCACTCTATCGTGGCAACTGGCAACAAGCAGCAGATGCAGCCAAGTCTATTATGGATTTGAACCTCTACGCGCTCGACCCAGACTATGCCGCTCCTTTCACTATGGCTGGTAACAAGTCGAAAGAAATCATTGCAGCCGAAGAGCACGATCAGGTGCAAAACGAATTGACCATCTTGGGACAGCTCTACAACAATGGTGATGGTGGATGGTCGTCCATCGTGCCCACACAAAACCTCGTAGATTTGTATCTTATGAAAGATGGTCTGACCAAAGAAGAGTCTCCCCTCTACGATAAGAATCACCCCTTCGCCAACCGCGACCCACGCATGGCAAAGACTATTCTCTATCCTGGCTGTGACTATTGGAATGGAGTCTACAACACCCTTGACAAACAACTCAATGGCAAAGACAATCCTGACTATCCCACTAAGGCGGCCAACTCCTCTAAGACTGCGCTCACTTGGGCAAAATATCTCTATCCCAAAACGCAATATGCCGATATATGGAGTACCTCAGCCTCAGTCGTAGTCTTCCGCTATGCTGAAGTGTTGTTGTCGCGTGCTGAAGCCCTCAATGAACTCAATGGTCCTTCTGAAGAAGTTTATACCCTCATTGATCAACTTCGCACCCGCGCTGGAATGCCCATGGTGGACCGTGCAAAAGCTAACACAAAAGAAACACTCCGTGAAGTGATTCGCCGTGAACGCACCGTGGAACTAGCCGGAGAAGGCTTCCGTCGTGCTGACATCGTGCGTTGGAAAGACGCTTCTGGCAAGATGGTGGCAGAAACTGTGCTCAATGGCAATTTGACTCGCGTTGCTGGAACGGTGGATATGGCTGGCACAAATCCCGAAACTCGTGCCACAGTGTCTGACACTCGTGAGGTCATCGAAAACCGTTTGTTCAAACCTGAATTCCGTTACTGGCCCATCCCACAAAGTGCCATCGATCGTAATGCAAAGATTAAGCAAAACGCAGGATTCTAACCTATAACTTGTTTCATTTTCCCAGAGGGGCTGTATCACCACGTTGTGGTGTTGCAGCCTCTCTATTTGTGAATATGCACTATCCATACGTTTTGATTTGTTTGCTTTTGGGCGAAACACCTACGTTCTTCCTCGCGCGCGTACGCACAATACAAGAGTTTTGTGTTTTTTGCTGTCACAAGTGTCACACGTTTGCTTCAAGTTCTTGTATTCTAGGTGGTTATAATCTGTTTTGACGTTTGTTTGTATTTCAGTCTTTGAAATCTTCCATAAATTCAAGAAAATACAATCAAACAGCATAATTATACGGATGGAGAGCCGTGAAAGTTATTCGCTTTAAATCGAAATGGGGCAATATCGTCATAATCCCGACGGCTTGTTTTACGAAAAACAACAGGTCACTTTTTTAAAACGACGGGTTGTTTTATGAAAAACGACAGGTCACTTTTTAAAAACGACGGCTTGTTTTATGAAAAACGACGGGTCGTTTTTGGGGTGAGTAAATGTCGATTTTCGTCATCATAAAGCGTCTGTGAACCTGCAGTGTGACACTTGTGACAGCAAAAAAACAACATTGCGGTTGGAAGGCGCGCGTATGTACACGCATTCGTGTGCGCGCGTATGTACGCGTAAGGGGATTTTCGCCCTCCACTGTTCAAGATTGTAATTCCTTGTCCTTACTTCTTCCACTTTGCACAAGACCGAGCTGTAAACTCTCCTTATTTTTGCGAGAAAAACAATCACTACATTTATCTCTGTTTTTGATATTTGAAGATGACGAAAATGAGGGTGAGAGGATTTTGTTGTGCAGTTTTTTGTGATTTTTTCCCTCTTTCCCCTTTTATCTCCCCATATACTTATAGAGCCTTCCTTCTCCGCTGTCGATTGCTTCATCCCACGAATAAGTGCGCTACATCTACATCGCCACTAACCGATAAACCTGTCTTCTCTTATTCACTTCCCACCTCCTAAACCCTAATCTTATGTGAAAATACTGATGTTTTTCCGTCTAATTATTGTGACTTACACCAAAAAGCAATACCTTTACACCGATAAAAACTAATAACCCTGCACCGGGTAAAAACTAATGGTGCCGTAAGGTTTTCATATAGCAAGTTTTGCTAGAGGTTCGTTTTCTATACGAAGCAACACAATACACTATACAACACAATGAAAAAAACAATTCTTTCGCTCATCTGTTTTGCCTTTGCAGCAATGATGATGGCGCAAACAACAACTAATTGGACAATCAGTGTGGCCAACCAAGGAACGGCAGGTGGTTACATTGTAGACAAACAGTTGAAAAGCACCGACAAGGTGGGTTATTCAGACCATTATCCAGCACAGGGCTATATGCCTGCGTGGTACATCCGTTTTCCGAAGGGCAATTACACGGTGAAGTCGCAAAACAATGGCGTCATCGATGTGCATCAAGTGGACAAGAACCAAGATATCGTCACCAATCAGTCTGCTAAATCCTTCACTTTTCGTGCCCCTGCAGCAGGGTGGTATCGTTTTGTGTTGCGCAATGGGCAACCCTATCAGTCCTTGTATGATTTCAACATCTCTTCTACCGATGTGAAAGGTGCTGATGCGGTGTATCTAGCTGCTTGGCGCAGCGTTCCCTCGCTTCACCTCAATGGGTTTGGGAGTACGAATCGCAAATTGCCACAAGGCAATGTCTACAACTGGATTTACAATGAGGTGCAAATCCCCGAAGATGCAGATTTTCAAGGCACGTATGTTGAAGCCTTTGGTTTTCACAATGGCTATATCGGCATTCAGAATAATGGGAGAATGGCCGATGGAAAGACCAACCACACGGTGATATTCTCCTCTTGGGATAATGGCGATACCGATAGTAATCCCACGCTGGCAGGATATAAACGCAGTGGTGTCATAGCGATAGACAGTACACTCAAAAACACTGTGGCAGAACGATTTGGTGGAGAAGGCACAGGCGTGCACGTGTTGCTCAACGGCGACTATTGGAAGCCCGGACATTGGGTGAGATTTTTGGTGAATGTGCAGCCCGAACAGATACAACTCAAAGACGGATCCAACTACGAGAACACCATTATCTCAGCTTGGTATAATGTGCGCGGACTAGACGACAAGTGGCACTACATTTCTTCGCAACGCATGGCAGGACAAGTCAACTATTTTGGTTCTGGATTTAATGCCTTCCTCGAAGAGTTCACACGTGGCGCCACCAGTCAGGGACATATCCCACACAAAGCCTACTATCGCCGCATCTTTACCCGCTCCATGCAAGGTGGAGAGTGGTTTAACCGCAACATATTCTGGTTTGGACACACCGATGGTGGCACTGCCAAGGCGCGCGCAACGACATCTATCAAACTAAAGTGAACTACGATGGGGAAGATGCCGCTTATATGCAATCGGGGGGATATATTGAACCCAAGGGCGGAAGTGAAATCACCCTCAAATATGTGGAACCTGGCGACTTTCTTCCTTCCGACTCCGTGTTGGCACAACTGCAAGCGCAATATGTGGCGAAGGCTTTGCACACGCAAGAAGTGCAGCGCATGAACACGCGTATGAATGACACCTACGAAGAAATCCCCCAAAAAGAATGGCAGTTAAAAGGCAAAAGTTCGGAGGAAACTGTGGGTGAGGGCAGTAATGGTCGTGCAGCGTTTGTATTAGACGGAGACGCCAAAACGTTCTGGCACACAGAATGGCAGAGTGGTAGTAACAAAAGATTTCCACACTACCTAGAATTTGCGCACAAGGGAGCAATCACTTTGAACCGCATCGTATTGCAAAATGATGCTAAGCATAGTGGTAACCGATACCGCGCGCGCAAAGTGGTAGTGCAGGTGGTGGACAGCAACTGGAAAACGAAGACACAAGGCACTTATACCTTAGGTAATGGTGATCAGCAAGAAATAGTGCTTTCACCTGCATTGGAATTGTCGGAAAATGAGCGTTTGCGTTTGAGATTTACCGAAGGCTATGACCGTAATGAAGGCATGATGGCGGTGTCTGAGATACGTTTTGAAAAGAAGAATTTGGAACGTCTGCGTGAGTTGCTTTTGGCGGAATATAACAGTGCTGGTCAGTGGAATCACTACGACAAAACTGATGTGGAGAAATATCTCGGTGAGGTGAAGACTCATCTCGCTACGGCTACTGAATCAGAAATTCAGTCAGCACTCCTTATGTTGTCACAAAAGGGTAAGGTCATCAAGTATTTGCCGATTACCAACTTGGCTGCGCTCAATGCAGAACGTTGCTATGTGCTGACCAATGCAGAAGTGTCGGGAGTGCTCGTGCAACCCGAAGGGGCTGTGGCTCCCACATTGAGAAATGTAGATGCGAAGCGCGCTACAAACACGCTTGACACTTATGCTCAAACAATGAGTGTGGCAGACTCGGCGGCCAACTGGCTCCTTGTGGCTGACGAACATAGTGGCAGTGCCACACAATATGTGGTTTACAATCTCAAGTCGGGTCTATTTCTTCAACCTGCAAAGGGGGATGTGGCTGCAACGATGGGCGATAAACCTGCAAAATTCCGCCTTATCCAGCAAGGCAGCAATTTCAAACTGATGAGTGTAGCAGGAGGAACTTATCCCCTTGTGGCGCATCCCGAAGCTGCGGAAGGAAAAGAGTTGACCGGCAGAGGAACAAAGGGAGCGGTATGGAGCATCTACGAGAATCTGTATTATCAACCCAATTTCCGTCTAGTCAATGCCATTCGTGCGTATTTCAAAACGGGAAAATTCGAAAAACCTGTCATCCCCACTGGCATTGCCACACTCCGTTTGGCTGGTGCAAGGGGTGAGAATGGACAAAACGCAGATGAGGCGCGCTTCGATCTTTCGGGACGTCAAGTCACCACTCCTCACGATGGAGAAATCGTGGTGACAAGTCACGGAAAGACGGTGTACACGCGTTAAACCCAAATCATTCATCTATTTCTGGACAAGAGGGTAGTGCGGTGAGTACTCCTTTCCTTGTCTGTTGGATAAAAAGAATAAGGCTGAATCCTTGTGTGGTTCAGCCTTATTTTGTTGGGAGCGGATGCCCCTTACGTTCTCGTATTTTCTAGATGCAATTTGCCCACTTCGCAAGAAAGACGTAAATTTGTAGCACACTTAGTGCGATTGTGTCCTTGTCGTTCACCTCAAGAAGAGGACTGTCAATGGCGCAACCGCTTTTTCTCATCACTATCAATAGATTATGGCTGAGTCGAAAGAACCCAAATATAAACTCTACTATTCCATTGGAGAAGTGGCAGAAATGTTGGATGTAAACGATACACTCCTTCGTTTCTGGGAACGCGAATTTCCCCAAATTTCTCCCAAGAAGGGGGGACGCGGTGTGCGACAATACACCAAAGAAGACATAGAAACCATTAAGGTGATTTATAACTTGGTGAAGGTGCGCGGTCTGCGCATTGAAGCAGCTCGTGAGGCATTGCGCAAGAATAAAGAAGGCGAAGTGCAGTCGGCAGAAGTGATAGATCGTTTGCGCGGTATTCGTGCCGAACTTGTGGATCTCAAAACAGCTCTCGGTGATTTAGAATAAACACTGATTTCAAAACGACAGAATAATATGGCAAAAGCCAAGACCGCCTACGTTTGCGACAATTGTGGTTACGACTCTCCTAAATGGGTGGGGCGTTGTCCTTCGTGTGGACAGTGGAATAGTTTTAAGGAAATCAATGTTTCGCCTATTGCTTCCCCCAGTAAGGGAGCTGCAGCTGTGGTTTCTGCAGGATTGAATCGTCAGCAAAGCAAACCGCAACGACTCTCTGAAATCAATGCCGCCGAAGAAGAACGCTATGACACGCACGATGCAGAACTCAATCGGGTGTTGGGAGGAGGCATTGTGCCAGGAAGTCTGATTCTTCTCGGAGGAGAACCAGGTATTGGTAAGTCCACCTTGTTGCTTCAAACGGTGCTGCGAATGAGTGACCGCCGCATCCTCTATGTAAGCGGTGAAGAGAGTGAGCGACAAATCAAACTCCGCGCTGATCGCCTCAGTACGTCCCCACAAACGCAAGGCAATCCCAATGTAACTGGCGAAGAACCGCTACTGTTTTGCGAAACGCGCCTAGAAGTGATTCTCGATGAGGTGAAGGCGGTGCAACCCGATTTGCTCATCGTGGACTCTGTGCAGACGATGCAAACGGAAAGCGTGGAGTCCTCACCGGGAAGTGTGACGCAAATTCGCGAATGCGCGACAGCTTTGCTCAAATATGCCAAGGACAACAACGTCCCAGTGCTCCTCATCGGGCACATCACCAAAGAAGGAAGCATAGCAGGACCGAAAGTTTTGGAACACATTGTGGACTGCGTGCTGCAATTTGAGGGCGACCGACATTATTTCTATCGCATCTTGCGCAGCATCAAGAATCGTTTCGGTTCTACTGCTGAATTGGGCATCTATGAGATGAACCAATCGGGACTTCGCCCTGTGGACAATCCTTCAGAACTCCTACTCACCCAAGGTGGCGAACCGCTTTCGGGCATAGCCATCTGCGCTGCGCTCGAAGGGGTGCGACCTTTCCTCATCGAAACCCAAGCTCTTGTTTCAACAGCAGCTTATGGTACCCCGCAACGTTCAGCCACGGGCTTCGATTTGCGCCGACTCAATATGCTTTTGGCGGTGTTGGAAAAACGCGTGGGCTTCAAACTAGGTGCAAAAGATGTGTTTCTCAATATTGCAGGTGGCATCCGCGTCACTGACCCTGCCATAGACCTCAGTGTCATTGCTGCTGTGCTGTCTAGCAATGTAGATACCCCCATCGACCGCTCCGTGGCGATGGCTGGTGAATGCGGTTTGAGTGGAGAAATTCGCCCCGTGACGCGCATCGATCGCCGCATTGCAGAAGCACAAAAATTAGGTTTCACGCGCTTCTTGTTGCCCGAACAGAATATGAAATCTCTCGATCGCCAACAGTTTTCGGGCATCGAACTCGTGCCGGTGTCGCGCGTAGAAGCCGCATTGCGCGAACTCTTTGGATAATCCCTTTGTGCAGGGCTTTTTAGTTACGCTACTCTTTTTACTTGTGCAGTGATTTTGATATTATGCTACTCTTCCCACTGATACTTGTTTTTTGATTTGTGTTGCACAGAAAAGTAGAGCATTTGTCTATCAATTTCCTCTTTGTTCTTTTCTTTTTGTCATAGGGGCGGGAAGAAAACTATGCATTTTGTAAACTCTGACTAGACAATTGGCAGACAAACTACAATTTTATTCCTCAAAAAAGCAATTAGATGCTATATTTTATCCGAAAAATACTTACTTTTGTCGTTGTATTCTTCCTTGCATTGAATACTTTTGCAGGAAATGGCACTCCTCAGTCGCCATACACTGCTCAAGAAGCATTCCAATATCGCGACTCTCTCGCCAAAAGTCAGCAGGAAGTGTTTATCAAAGTGGACTTCATCGGCTTCGGAAATAGTCTGAAGGAAGCCACTCCTCAGTACCATGTGGGTGATAACTTCATCGTGGGTACGGCAGAATGTCCCATCATCGTGCGCGCTGAGCACTTTGTTCGCGGACTCGAATGGGCGGACACCAAGACCGACTGGCTCATACATGGCTATTTTATCTATGAAGGTGGCAAGCGTAATGACGAACGTGGAGAATACGTCTTTGTAGCTGAAACGTTGGAAGGGGCTTATCGCGCTGTTATCGGTGATCAAGGCGTCGGAGCATTTGCCACAAAAGGTACTTTCATGCTCCGTAATTCAGATATCAAGCTGGTTTCTCCCTACATCTACCCGCAAGAGCGCAAACTCCTCACTGAGACGTTCCCTGCTCACACCACCATTGTAGGCAGCAAATTCGACTATTCTGCCTTTCTGCTCGTGGGGGAACCTGGTACTTATCCTGTGACGCTGATAAATCAAAAGAGTAATCTTCCCTATCACAAGACGATGCTTCGCTCTGGAGTCACTCGCACACCGGATATGAACCTCACCTTCTATCGATTTGTCGCTGAAGCCGGAAGAGTGGGCTTTGAACTCGGGGAAACAATGGAGCATTTATCAATTTCAACCGTCCTACAGAGATTTATGTGGCACTTGACTACCACAAAATCCAGATGTTGAAGGAAACTTTGCAGCTCGAAGACACTCATTTCATCCCTCTCACCAGTCAGACGCTCACTGCACTGCGCACGATTTCTGCATCTAGTGCAAGCGTTTCTACCGACATCTACGACCTCAACGGACGAAAGGTAGGCACAGCCGCACAACTTCACACTTTACCCAAAGGCGTCTATGTTGCCAACGGACGAAAAATAGTTCATCACTAAGCAACAAAAGGTGGCGCGCACGAAACCTTTCGAAGCAACAAAGTCTTAGAATATTGTAGCAAGGGGGCAAGGTAGAGTAGGGAAGAAGTGAAAATATCATTTCCTCAAGAATTATCCTCATATTCACCAATAAAACTTTTCAGCCTATGCAATTTTCTACACTGAAACTGTTCGTTCTTTCTCTCTTCGTCACGCTCACTTCTGCAGTGGCTTTCGCACAAAACGTAACTACCAATAACGATGGCACCAAGGATAAACCCTATCTCCTCACCGAAATCACGGGAAATGAAAACTTGATGAGTGAGTTGTTGGAAAACGGCACGAAATTCTATGTCAAAACTCCTTTTGTGGGTTTTGGTACAGATGGGAAAACTTCTCCCAAAGATGCCACTGCTGACCAAGACATTGTGCTTCTTGGCGACACTGTTCAGGTGAAATACGACACAGCTTCTACTGACAACAATAAGGATGTAGTGGCGCACGTGTTTCTAGCCAAAACGGGCAAAGTGGCACAAGCTATTCGCGCTGCCGAACAAGGCAAAAACTATGTTTGGTTCTGCACCCTCGTGATGGACGAAACAACGGGAGAAATCCTTTTCGATGTAGAAAATTTATCTCTTGCTCCAACAGCGCTTGTCACTCTTCGTCAGTCTGCATCTGCTGCAACAGTCTACTCTCTCGATGGACGTTTGGTGCAAAAGCACTATCAACCCTCGGCTCTTTCGCCCGGACTCTATGTTGTGGGAGGAAAAAAAGTGCTAGTACACTAAGGCTTTCTTCTCATTTTGGACACTGCTAAGCTACTCCTCGCTAGAGGTGATACCCACATTTTAGCACATTTACACGAACTCGCACAGCTCGCTCTTTAGCGGGCTATGCGATTCGGTGTATATAAGCCTCGCTTCTCCTCATAGCGATAAGCCACTTTAAAACACATCCATTTGTCATACTCCGCGCGGTGAAACAAAGGTTATCCCACACCGCGCCACAACAATACTAAGCCCTTCATTGCTTATGTCAAAACTACTCTATGTGCTGCCACTGGCTTTGACCCTCTGCGCAGCTCCGGCTCAAGCCCGCAAGAAGAAAAACGAAACACCTCCTCCTGCCAAGGTGGAGAAAAAAGCACCCATTGCGAAAGGATTTTTCGGGGTGCAACGCGAAAAAGACGATGTCTTCTTTGTCATCCCCGACAGTCTGCTCCGCCGTCCGATGTTGGTCACCACACGCTTCATCAGCACCCCTGCTGGAGCGCAAGTTTATGGTGGAGAACTCGCCAGTAGCAAGATGCTCACGTGGGACCGTCACAACAACCAGCTCCTCTTGCGTGCCGAAATGTTTGAGTCGCTAGCAGATAGTACCCAGCGCATTTGGAAGTCTGTGGAAGCCAGTGCAGAAAATCCCATTGTTGCTGCCTTCAAAATCGAAGAAACGCTTGCTGATTCCACCGCAAAGTTGAAGCAATATCGCATCAAAGTCACCGATTTCTTAAAAGGTGACAATCCGGTGACGAGCTTAGACAGCTATCGCAAAACAGGGTTTGACATCGGCGGTCTTCGCGGAGATTTGTCTTACATCGACACGGTGAAGACTTTCCCCATCAACACCGAAATCCAAACGGTGAAAACTTTCAGCGCAAAGCCCAACAAAATACCTTCTGCCGCTGTCACGGGATTGGTCACTCTGCGTTTGAATACCTCGTTTGTGTTGCTGCCCGAAAACTTGATGCGCAGTCGCACCTTCGACCCACGTGTGGGCTATTTCACCGACAACTTTGTGGAGTTCGATGACAAGCAACAACAGGTGAAACGCCGTTCTGTCATTGCGCGCTGGCGTCTCGAACCCAAGGATGAAGACATCGAAAAATGAAACGTGGAGAATTGGTAGAACCTAAAAAGCCCATCGTCTACTACATCGACCCTGCAACCCCCAAACAGTGGGTGAAATATCTCATCCTTGGTGTGGAAGATTGGCAAAAAGCCTTTGAACAAGCAGGTTTCAAAAATGCGATTATCGCCAAGGAATGGCCTAAAAATCGTCCCGACATGAGCCTTGAAGATGCACGTTTCTCTGTGATTCGCTATCTTGCTTCGCCCATTCCCAATGCCTATGGTCCCAATGTGCACGACCCTCGTACCGGTGAAATCATTGAAAGTCACATCGGTTGGTATCACAACGTGATGAAGTTGGTGCACGACTGGTATATGGTGCAAGCTGGAGCTGTCGATCCTCGTGCGCGCAAACAAGAGTTTGATGAAGAACTGATGGGACAACTCGTCCGTTTCGTTTCTTCTCACGAAGTGGGACACACCCTCGGTTTGCGCCACAATATGGGAGCCAGTGCGGCTACTCCCGTGGAGAAACTCCGCGACAAGAAATGGGTGGAAGCCCACGGGCACACCTCGTCTATTATGGACTATGCTCGTTTCAACTATGTGGCACAACCCGAAGACAACATCAGTTCCGCAGGTATTTTCCCACGCATCAACGACTACGACAAATGGGCTATCCAATGGGGTTATTCCTACTTCCCCAATGCCAAGTCTGAGAAGGAAGAGCGCAAAATCCTCAATGACCTCACTGTGAAGACCATCACCGGCAACCGCCGTTTGTGGTTTGGTGGCGAAGGACACGACAACGATCCCCTCGCGCTCACCGAAGATTTGAGCGATGATGTGATGAAGGCTTCCGACTATGGATTGAAAAACCTCCGTCGCGTGGTGAAAGGTCTTCCCGAATGGATTTACGAAGAAGGCAACTTAGGTGACAATCTCGCAGAAGGCTACAAAGCAGTGCTTGGTCAATATCGTCGCTATGTGGGGCATGTGCTCGCGCAAATTGGCGGTGTGCACCGCGAATACAAGAGTGTGGAGCAGAGCGGGGCTGTTTTCAAAACGATGACTCGCGAACGCCAACAACGCGCTCTAGCGTGGCTCGACAAGAACGTGCTAGAATGCCCCACGTGGATGATCAGCGAACCCTATATCTCACGCTTGAGTGCCAAACCTCAAGAACTCATCCGTCCCTTGGCAGAAATGGCTGTGAGCTATCTGGTGTCGCCTAATATGTTCAACAACATCGCCACCAATGCCACGGGAGCACCAGCTGCACAAGTTTATTCACCGACTGCTTATGCTGACGATTTGTTGCGCGTGTTCTTCCGCGAAGCCACCACGCCTCAGCGCGTAGGTTCTTGGCGTAGGTTTGTGCAACAACAAGCGGTGACTCGTCTCATCAAGGGTTGGAAATCCACCACCGATGGTGACGGACGTCCCTACATGACCAGTTTGCTCTCGCGCATTGAGTCGCGTTTGTCTACCGCTCATCCTCAAGATGCTGCCACGCGTGCACACTACGCTGATTTGGCACGTCAAATCCGATTAGCGATGCAAGGCAAATAGTGCCAACTTTGCTTTCACGATATCATAGCTATGGAAATGCTGCAAAACTCGTTTTGCAGCATTTTCTTTTTGTATTTGATAAAGGGATAAAATGGTATTGTCCGAAAAAGTGTGTAAGTTTTTCTGATTCTTATTTGGTGGAATGGTGAGAAAGGCGTACTTTTGTAGCGAATTCATTAAAGTAGGAGAAGTTCAGCGCCGGTTTGCAGTACTGGTAAGTTGCTTCTCCTACTTTTTTGTTACATACTGCTTGAAGTCTTGACTCTGCTTTAACTCGAATTGGCCATTAGAACATAATAGGGTCGTTCCATAGACCCAAATACTTAGGATTTCTCTCAAAGGGGCGATGAACAGAATGATATGTATTTGCGGATGAAACCATATTGAACCTCAATCGGTCATTGGATTCTGAACAGATTTCATTGGATTGTTGAGCAGATGATTGGTTGTGAGTTCGATGGCGTAGTGGGTTACGGCGAGAACGAACGAAAAACAAGATGTCAACAAGAAAATGAAAGAAATCAGGAAGTTATCTTCTTTATAACGAATTCCACTATAACGATCTAATGACGGATTTGGAATTATAAGTAGCATGATTACGGTATAACGACCGATTGGGGTTTAATGAGCAAAAAAAGAGACTGCATCAAAACATATCGTTTTAATACAGTCCCATCTCACTTCCTAATTTGCTATGAAACAGCGTTTAGCTGTAGCTTGCTTTGTAAGCGCAGATTATTTGCTGCACTCCTTAGCGAGGGTTGCGGTGAGCATCCACACGAGCTTTTCTTGTTCGCGGAGGTAATCGCTCATCAACGCATTGCTAGATTCGTCACCAGCCTCATCAGCAGCAGCCATAACGGCACGTTCTTGAGCGATGAGGATCTTCACCATATCAAGTACTTGAGTGAGGCATTCTTGACCACAGTGAACCATTTCGTTCTCCTTGATTTGAGCAACTTGGAGGTACTTGCTGGGACGGTGCTCAGGAGTTACATCGAGTTGAAGAAGACGTTCTGCGATTTCGTCAGCCTTTTCAGCTGCATCATCATAGAGACGCTCGAATTCAGCGTGGAGAGCGTAGAAGTTAGAACCTTGAACATTCCAGTGGAAGTTGCGGAGGTTTGCGTAATATACTTGGAAGTCTGCGAGGAGAACTGCAAGTGCGTCGGCTACGGGCTGCACCTTGGCAGCATCGAGTCCAGTGTAGTTGAGATTTTTCATTGATTGTTATGTAATTATGTTTGTTGTTTACTTAATGGGATGAATTCGAGAGGTTTTCGACCTTCATTTGTCGTCTTTTCCTCTGATTGCACTGCAAAGGTACGGGCTTTTTCTTGAGATTGCAACAGATTCTCTCTTCTTTAATATAGAAAAAACTTATACAACGCTCCTATCCCTCGTATTTTCAATCAATTACGACCCACGGAATATAAGGAGAAAAAGTGTATGCTAATTATCTTTTTCTAAACTTTCTGCGAAAATCAGGCTTATTATGGGGCGAAATTGGCAGAAGTAGGTCGAGGAGGTTGCAGCAATGACTTATGACTTACTGTTTTACATCTATTTTTTCAAACTTATATCCCAATCGGTGCAATTGAAGCGCGACCCCAATGCGGAACATAGCGTGAAGCGTGCGCACATAAGTGTGAAAAGCCATAGGACTTTGGGGTTCTATACCTTCTCGACGCAAAGCAGCGTGAGCAGATTCCGCACAAGTGCGCACCAAGGCATGAAGTTGCGCGCGCTCCTCGCTGTCGGCTATTTGAAGCACATGATCTAGCACATAGTCATCGAGTGCATCGAAGCCTTGTGCCAAGAGAGCAGCATAGAGGTCATTAGGATTTTGAGCCGCCGCAGTCCAATCGTTGTCCCATCGCTGCGCCATGGCAAGTCCAACAAAGCCCATCCAACCAATCGCCACCGTGGGATATTTGGCTATTTCGGGCACCGCGTCTCCCAAATAAGGAGTGCAGATTTCAGGCCAAACGGCTTCTAAATCGGGCGTTTCGAGGAGTTGTCCCGAGAGCGCATGAGCCGTGGTGCAAAGACGGAGCAGTTGTTCGGTGAGTTGTTGTTCAAAACGCTCGAGAAATTCAGCAGGAGCTTGGATGTTGTCAGGAGTCATAGGGGAAAATAGGGGATTAGGATTGAGCAGCGTGCAGTTTTGTCACGGCTTGAGCCAGTTGTGAGAGCGCCTTCTCTAAGATGCTGCGTGGCACCCCCACATTGAGTCGCATGAAGCCTTCTCCGCCTTGTCCAAACATTTCTCCATCGTTGAGCGCAAGGTGAGCTTCATCGACAAAGAGATGATTGAGCGCATCGTGAGAAAGTTGCAGCGCACGGCAGTCGAGCCAGATAAGGAAAGAGGCTTCGGGACGACGAGCCACCACGCCGGGGATATGTTCGCGGCAATAGTTGACCACAAAATCAATGTTCTCTTCCACATAGTGCAACATCTTCTTGCGCCATTCTCCCCCGTGACGATAGGCTGCAATAGCCACTGTGGGAGAGAACATAGGAGGACAATCGATTTCGTTGGCTACCAGCCATTTGAAGAAAGGTTCGCGCAATTCTTTATTGGGTACAACCGTCCAACTACTCACCACCCCAGCGCAATTGAAGGTTTTGGTGGGTGCACCAAAGGTGATGCTATTGTTGCGCGCAGTTTCAGAAACAGAGGCAAAAGGTATGTGTTGCGCAGAGAAGAGCGCGATGTCAGCGTGGATTTCATCGCTCACCACTAATATATTGTGTGCAGCACAGAAATCAGCCAGACGTTGGAGCGTTTCTTTCGGCCAGCAGCGTCCACTAGGGTTGTGAGGATTGCAAAGCACGAGCATTTTGACGTCGTTTGCCACCGTAGCGAGATGGTCGAAGTCCATTTCATAGTGACCATCTTCCATTCTGATGAGTGGATTGTCCACTACCACACGGCCGTTACCTTCGATAACATGGCGAAACATGTGGTAGACGGGCGGTTGAGTGATGATGCGGTCGCCTGGTTTGGTGAATACTTGCAAGGCAAAGCCTAAACCGCGAATGACGCCAGGCATGAAGGAAATCCATTCTTTTTCGATGTCCCAATTGTGGAGCGACTTTTGCCAGTCGATGATAGCAGGGAAGTAGTCATCGTCAATGCAGGTGTAGCCCAAGATGGGGTGTTGGAGTCGCTCGCGCAAAGCTTCAAGGATAAAAGGAGGTGTGGCGAAATCCATATCGGCCACCCAAAGAGGGATGAGATCTGTGCGACCATAGAGCATTTGCAACGCGCGGATTTTGGAACAGTTTGTACCTTTGCGACAGATAACTTCGTCGAAACTGTAGTGCTTCATGATGAGAAGAAAATAGGAAAATAGGAAATGAGAGGATAATGAGCGTATTGAGAATTTTGACGAGGCAGCTTCCAGCGCGTGAATGCTGGTAGAGGTCGTCTGTCAAAATGGAGGGGACTAACCTTACGAGTTCTACTAAAGCAGAAAGGGAGTAGCTGCGCGGTGGAAAGCTTGACAATAAACGTGCGCTTCGTGTATGTGCGCGAAATAGTCCTTGAGAGCAGCGAGCACGGCAGGAACATCATAGGCAATGAAATCGCAATAAGCAGTTTGCACGTGTTGCGGACAAACACTGGCGCCAAATCCTCCCCCAACAAATTGCACCTCTGCGACATCGTTCAAACGCGCCTTCACATAAGCAGCAAGATCAGCATTGAAGGTGCGCACCTCATCGGACAAATCATCGGAAGATGGGAGTATCGCTGTGTTGAAAGCTATGAATCCACAGAAACATCCACTCAATCGGAATATGTTGAACACGAAATTCTCATCTTGGAGATATTCATAAACCTGCATTGGCTGGTTAGTCCAAGCCGAAGTGAGTTGCAAATGGAGTTCATTGGGAGCAGTATCGGGAGGTAAACTCGTGGTGTATGTGCTTTCTTGCGCAATGAGTTGTTGCAAAGAACTCTGCGGTGCTGCGTCGGGATAGTGAGTTCTCACAAAGTTGCCCCACTTGGGGATGGCGATTTTCCAGTCCTCGGGCAGATAGCGGCGAAGTTCGTGGAGTAGTGTATGGAGTAAGTGCACATTTTGCGCCACACCATCGAGGTAGATTTGCAACACCATCGTTTCATTCTTCCATTCCACGAAAAAACGCACCTGATAGAGCAAAGCACGCGACACGTCATAAAGCAAACTAGCGATTTCTTGCAGAGCAGCATTACGTTGTTCTAGGTATTTCTTATTGCTCGCCGCCGACCATTGCTCCACTTTCTGCGCCCATTGCGTGAGCGATTGAGCCATATTTCGCAAGTTTTCTCCCATCTCTCGACAACGCTCTACAAAAGTTCCCAAACGATAGTGTGGCAAACTGATTTGTTCCAAACATTGACGTTCGAGTTCTTCGGAATGGGGATGTCGAAATTCGGGTACCACGTCCTCATAATAGGAAGAGAGAAACAGCAAGGCTTCCGATTCACGATCGAGATGTGCTAGCGCAAAGGCATAATAGTAGTAGAAATCTACAAATAATTCCACTTGCTCATCTAGCATATAGTGCATCAAGTTGAGCGCGCGCGAATAGCGTATATTCTTTTGCACATCGTTCTGACTATCATCTTGCGCAAATTGAAGGAGCGCGCACACGAAGAGTTCCCACATACGCGGTGAATACTTCTCAGGAGGCAGACCTCCCAGAGTGCGTTCGACAGACAAATAGTCTTGATCGGCAAACCAATCTTCGAGTTGCTGGAGCAAAGTTTTAATCATAGAATGAGGTTCAGACGTGCGCTACATCAAATGAAATCTCTTCACGGTCTAAAGACCGATATGGGGTGAAGCGTGGTCTTCTTATGCAAATTACGACTATCTCCCCACAAAATCAAAATATATGCAGATATAATTTTGCAAATCGGGGGGCAAATGCTACTTTTGCAGATGAAAACATCATATCAATAGCGACTATGAACAAGAACGATGCCGTTGTAATCATTCCCACCTACAACGAAAAAGAAAATATTGAATCCATTCTCCGTGCCGTAACGGGGTTGGAAGAACATGGGTTTGACGTTTTGGTCATCGACGACGGAAGTCCTGATGGAACTGCCGCAATCGTGAAGCACCTGATGGAGGGTGACTTGAAGGGTCGCGTTCATTTGGTGGAACGACAAGGCAAACTCGGTCTTGGCACAGCCTACATCGCTGGATTTAAATGGGCACTCGAACACGGTTATGATTATGTGTTTGAGATGGATGCTGACTTTAGTCACGACCCCAAAGACTTGCCACGCCTTTACAATGCTTGTGCTGTGGAAGGCTATGATTTGGCCATCGGTAGCCGCTACATTTCTGGTGTGAATGTGGTGAACTGGCCTATGGGACGCGTGCTGATGAGCTATTTTGCCTCTAAATATGTGCGCTGCGTCACTGGCATCCCTGTAAACGACACCACAGCGGGCTTCAAATGCTACAAACGTCGCGTACTTGAAGCCATCGACTTCGACAAAATTCGATTCAAAGGCTATGCTTTTCAGATTGAATTGAAATTTACAGCCTACAAACTTGGTTTCCGCATCAAAGAAGTGCCCGTCATCTTTGTAAATCGCCAACTTGGTGTGAGCAAAATGAGTGGGGGAATCTTTGGAGAAGCCTTATTTGGCGTGATGCGATTGAGATGGGCTGCGCTCACTGGGCAAATCAAAGCCAAAAATGCATAAGCCCAAATCGGCCATTAGATCCTGAACAGATTTCATTAGATTGTTGAGCAGATTGTTTACCGTTAGTTCGAAGGCGTAGCGGGCTACGGCGAGAACGAACGAAAAATAAGATGCCAACAAGAAAATGAAAGATGACAGGAAGTTATCTTTTCAATTATGAATCGTATTATAACGATCTGATGACCGATTTGGGATAAGTATAGGCGCATATTTCTGCGCGAGAAAACAAGGAGTGCGCAGAATCTTCAACCGAAGACGGCGCACTCCTTTTCTGTTTTCGCTTCTTCATCTCTCTTTTTCTCTCGTTTATTTTACCATCGTCTGCCTTATTGCAGACTCTCTTTTCTCAAAAATATGCACAGAAGAACATTCATAAAAAACGCAATTATAGTCAATGAAGGTCGCACTTTCGTGGGTAGTCTTGTCATTGATGACGACCGCATCGAAGAAATCATTGAAGGTAAAGATGTCCAACCGCAACTTCCTCCCGATTCTGTCATTGACGCTGAAGGTTGCTATCTCTTGCCAGGAGTCATCGACGAGCACGTGCATTTCCGCGATCCAGGTCTCACGGCTAAAGGCACTTTCTACACTGAAAGCCGTGCTGCTGCCGCTGGTGGTGTCACCACAGTCATCGATATGCCTAACACCGTGCCGCCCACTGTGACGAAGGAGCGTTTGATGCAGAAGATTGAAATAGCACAACAGCAGAGTCTTGTCAATTTTGGTTTCTTCTTGGGAGCAACTCCCGACAATGCTGCGCGCTTGAAAGACGTGAATCCTCGACTAGTGGCCGGCATCAAACTCTTTATGGGCAGCAGCACCGGCGAATTGCAAGTGGAAGACAAACCCACGCTCCGCACCATTTTCGAGCAAAGCAAACTTCCCATTATGGTGCACTGCGAAGATACGCCTATGATTGTGGCGAAGATGAAGGAATACAAGGAGAAATACGGCCAAGATCCTCATGTGCGCTATCATCCTGAAATTCGTCCGGCTGAGGCTTGTGTGAAAAGCACGAAAGAAGCCATCGCATTGGCGCGTGAATTTGATGTGAAACTCCACGTGGCGCACATCACCACGGCTGCGGAACTTGATCTTTTCGACCCTAACGACAAACAAATCACAGCTGAGGCGTGCCTTCCTCATTTGATGTTTGCGAGCGAAGACTACGAACGTCTCGGAGCGCGCATCAAATGCAACCCTGCGGTCAAATATGCCACTGACCGCGAAGCCATTCGCGCTGCGCTCACCGACGGACGCATCCGCACCATCGGCACAGACCACGCTCCTCACCGAATGGCCGACAAAATGGGCGGAGCGGCTAAAGCCACAAGTGGTATGCCCTTTGTGCAATTCTCCCTCGTGTCTATGTTGGAATTGGTGGATGAAGGCGTTTTACCCATTGAGCGTATGGTAGAATTGATGAGCCACAACCCAGCTCGCGTCTTTGGCATTGAAAATCGCGGTTTCCTCCGTCAAGGATATATGGCAGATTTGGTTATCGTGAAGCCACATGCTCCTTGGACTTTGACGCCTAACCGCATTGAGTCGAAGTGTAATTGGAGTCCAATGGAAGGACATACCTTCAATTGGCGTGTCATGCGCACCTTCGTCAATGGTCGTTTGGTCTACAACAAGGGCATTATCACCAACGAAAACCTTCGCGGACGTATGATTACTTATATGCCTCGATAGTAGCTCATTCCTATCGATAATTGTTGGATTTCATCCTTCGTTTTCTCGCCATGGCATAACTCGAGCAAGCTCGGTTCTGCTCATTTGGCTTAACGAAAACGTTGGATATCATCCTTCCTTTTCTTGCCATGGCATAACTCGAGCAAGCTCGGTTCTGCTCATTTGGCTTAACGAAAACGTTCATTATCCTCAACCATTCATAGCTCTATGAAGTTTCTCTATCGACTTTATCAACTACTCGTTTTCTTTCCGCTCTTTGTGGTGGTCACCATCTTTGTGGCACTCCTCACCTCGTTGGGCTGTATGGTCGGACTGTCGCGTTGGTTTGCCTTTCTTCCTACTCGCTTTTGGGGATGGTTCACCATTCGTTTCCTCTTCCTTCCGATTAAAGTGGAAGGACGTGAGCATCTCCAACCTGGACAAAGCTATATCTTTGCGGCTAACCACCAAGGCGCGTTCGACATTTTCCTCCTTTCGGGCTTTCTCCACCGCGAATTCAAATGGATGATGAAAGCTAGTTTGCGCAAAATTCCTTTCGTGGGTCTTGCCTGCGAGAAGGCGGGCTATATCTTCGTAGACAAATCTAGTCGAAAAGCTGTGGCCAAAACTATGGACGATGCGCGCCAACGCTTGGTGGGCGGCACTTCCTTAGCCGTTTTTCCGGAAGGTGCACGCACTTTCTCTGGTCATATGGGCATCTTCAGACGCGGCGCCTTTCAGTTGGCTGACGAACTCCAACTCCCCGTGGTGCCCATCACCATTGATGGATGTTTTGATGTGATGCCCCGAACCAAAGATTTCCACTTTGCGCAGTGGCATCCGCTCCGTTTGGTGATTCATCCTCCCATTGTCCCCACTAGTCAAGGCGCAGACAATATCAAACAGACGCTCGAAGAGAGTTATCGCATCATTATGGACGCCTTGCCAGAACGTCACCAAGGTTTTGTGCAAAATGACGATCAATAAATAGCAACGAAACGGCTATGTTGATGTAGTCCTTCTGAGGTGTACCTTCACACCAAGAAATCTCGAAGTTTCTATCTCGATTTTTCCTAACCACTATGAAATCTATTCCCCTACTCCGTCTATTAGTCCCCCTCTGCGTGGGCATCGGAGTGGGGGATTATGCGTTTCCGTGGCTTTTTCCACACACCCGTCTGCTCCTTCTTCTGCCGCTGGTGCTCATGGTGCTAGGCGGTTGTGCCTTGTTTCGACGCATCGAGGGGAAATGGCTATCGCTCCTCACCACTACTCTCGCTTTTTCACTGGGCATCGTCCTTTTGGTGCATCAACAAAAAGACAGAATGACGCACTATGCTGCACAAAATTTCACCTTTCGCGGCATCATCTCCGAAGTTCCTCACCGCACCCCTCACGGTTGGCGCGTCACGCTCCGTATGTGCAGCCCAAAGGTGGAAGAAAAGTGGCAAGTTTATCTCACAGACAGCACTCTATTAAGCGAAAATGCTGCTCAGACTGCATCTGCCACCGCACCTTCTCACGTGTCTGCGCCGTCTACGCTCCAGATTGGTCAAGAGATTTTGGCACACGGCCGTGTCACTCCTTTGTTGTCTAATGAGGGACGCACCAAAGACCATTATGCGGACTATCTTTTGCGGCAAAATATCGTGGCTACTGCGCACTGTTTTCCCAACGAATGGAAAACTATGGGGAGAAAACAACATTCCACGGAGAATAACTCCACGCTTCTTCCGCTCACGCTGCGCGAAAAACTATTGCTTCACCGCGAACAGTGGGTGAGCACTTTTCGCACTGCGCTTCCTCCCCACACGGCAGCCATTCTCAGTGCGATGACACTAGCGCACCGCGAACTCTTGGACAGCGACACGCAACTGCGCTATAGCCAAAGTGGAGCTAGTCACATCCTCGCACTTTCGGGCTTGCACCTCTCCATTCTCTTTGGGGCTTTTTCGCTCATCATAGGCAACCTTGCAATGCGCATCGGACGCAAAACGCATCTCTTCGCCACCTTCTTCGGCATTCTCCTCATTTGGTGCTTTGCCGCCTTTGTTGGATTCCCCATTTCGCTGGTGCGCGCCACCCTGATGCTCACACTGGCTCACCTTTTTGCACTGCGCAATCACCGACCAGGCGCACTCCACGGACTCTTTTTGGCAATGTTGTTGATGTTGCTCTACGCTCCCGACTGGTTGTTTGACGTGGGTTTCCAACTCTCTTGCGCATCGGTGACTGGCATCTTGTGGTTTTCTCCACTTTTCCCCATGCCACAATGGTTGCAACCGGTGAGTCAACGTGCTTCTGAATTTGTAGGCCGCCCTCCCACCGCGCCATTCTTCAAAGGGTTGATGACCATTGGCCGATATTTCTACACACTTTTCACGGTTTCTCTCTCTGCACAACTGGCTACTGCTCCCCCTCGTGGCCTACCATTTTCATCAATTGGCGTGGGGCGGCCTTATAGCGAGTCTTTTCGTCATTCCCGCAGCCTATGTTTTACTCCTTGGTGGAATTGCCTTTTTGCTCATTGCTCCTCTCCGAACACTACTTGCCCCTTTCCTCACAAGTGTCATCACACTGATGGAAAATGGACTTCGCTATTTCTCTAGTCAAGTGTTTACTCCTCTTCCGCTCTTTCCCAGCTTCTTCACGACCCTCTTGAGTTCCCTTTTTATCTTTGGGTGGGGCGCACTGCTCTTGAGTGAAAAAGGTAAATCCTCCTCCTTTTTGCGCAAAATGTCTATCACCGTGGGTGGTGTTTTTCTCCTTGTTTTATCTTATCAATACGATCGTTTCCGCGCGCATCCTCAACCTTCGCTCCTCATCTATCCCACCTCGGGGGTGACTACGCTCCATCTCATTGCGCCCGATAGCAATTCGTGGCTTTTCGCTTCCGACACTCTCCGTGCAAAAGCCGCACTGCGCCAAGTGGCGCACGACGATTGGGCTCCCCAAGGCTTAAAAATCCACTGGCTACCATTTTCGGTGCTAGAAAGTGCCCAACCCTCCAACAACAAACTCTCCTCCTCTTCCACTTCTCTCTACTTCATCCGACACTACTTCTTCCGTTACTTCCTCGTCCTCTTCCATTTCTTCTACAAATTCTTCTTCCACAACGTCCGTTCCTTTATTGGCACCCCACTGCATCGTCTATGGAGGGCAACGCATAGCCATTGTAGACAGTAGATTGTCGTACGCGTTTCCTCAACAGCCCCTTCCCGTGGACATACTTCTTATAGGGCACGATGTTCACCGCCCACTCTCCCATCTTTTGTGCTATTATCGTCCCAAAGTCCTTGTACTTTCTGCAGCGATGAGCGATTTCTACCGTCGTCAATATCTTTCCGATGCGGCTCATCTTCATCTTGCTTGTTATGATGTGCAACAACAACCGCTATTTCAACGAAGACTTGCCACGCAAGATGCACAACAATAATTAAGAGAAAACACTTCGGAAACTGTTAAATTCCAGAGCAAAAATAGGATAGTTTTTTGTTCAAACTAGGATTTAAGAAATGTTACTCGCGTCGTCCTACAATAAATCCTCCAATTGAATTTCGAGCAAAATTCTGAATTGTTTCCAGTTTTCTCAGAGATTTTCTCAATTTTGTCGGAGATTTTTCATTTTCCGAGGGACGTTTTCAAAATTCCAAGGGAAGAAAAATATTTTTCGTCCGACAAAACAGAAAAGATATCCCACAAAATCACTAAAACGACGTGTTGTTTCTTCAAAAACAACACGTCGTTTCTTCGAAAACTAGTGCAAGTTGCACGCAAACGACCTTTCGGTGGACGAAAATCTTCAAATTTCGCGTTTTTCAAAGGCGCTGAGAATCGATTCTTTTCGACCAACTCTCCAGCAGTTTCAAATATCGCGTTAAATGGAGCGATACGATAAGTAAAGATTTACTAATAACAACTAGTGAGCTGGAAGTTCGTAGTACAACTCGTCCATATTGCGCCATTCCCGATCTATCACGAGAAATCCGCGTTCCCACTTTGGGGCGAGAAGGCGGTGTCCATTGAGGAAAACGCGCTCGGGATTTACACCAGTGGGTAGGCAAAGATAGAGGGCAAAACGTGTGCGCTGTGTACCATTTTCGTGAGCAGGAAGACCAGTGATGCGAAATTTCATACTTTCTTCCTGCGCTATTTGGTCGATGCTGACTTTGAGGTCAGGGGTGTTGATGGGAATAAGGCAACTCTCCTTGAAATTGATGTAGAGTTTTCGACCTTCAGTGGCTGCCATCCATCCTAGTGTGTTGAGCAAACGTTGCGCGGCATCGCGACTTAGGCTGTCGGTGGCCAATGCTGCACTATAAACAGAGCGCAGACTGTCGAGGGCACGCACAAAGCGCGCTTCGCCAGAAAGCAGAAACAACTGTTCGAGCGGGTGGACATCGCTAGGGATGGTCTGTTGGGTTCGTCGCAACACTTTGCGATAGTATTTGACAGAATCGGCCACGAGTTCTGGAGTATGGGGAACGAGAAAGCGAGATACTCTCATGGCTCTCTGCACCACGTTGTTTTCCGTGGGATCGATGACCAAAATGCTCTGAGCAGGCACGAAAGACAACGGACGCTTCAAGGGCTTTGCGCAAAACTTCCCAGTGAAAAATAGGAGAAACAGAGGGAACAGAAAATGAAAAGACGTAAAAACATAAATGAAGGAAATCAGCAGGAAGTTATCTTCTCCATAACGGACTGCACTATAACGGTCTAATGACCGATCTGGGATTAAGTCTAGGAGACCGAAAGGAATTACAAAGGAAAGAAAAGCCGAAGCTAGAGTAACAGAGGAATCAGAAGAGAAGCAGAAGCGAAGGAAGCAGAGATTTCTCCTCCCTTTTATGCAGTGCGAGCGAAGGGCTTGCACCCGATGCGCCCATTAGCGCATCATTTTAATGCAAGCCCAGTTGTCGCGCTGTTGGTAGTCGCAAAATGAAAGACCGAGTTTTGTGCCTTGTTGCACCAAACTCATCACATCTTCGGTGTAGAATCCGCTCATATAGATGACACCTCCCAAACGGAGCGTGGGAACATAGCGTTCGAGATCTTGGAGCAGGATGTTACGGTTGATGTTGGCAATGATGATATCGAAGGTTCTTCGAGCGGTACTAAGGCACTGGCGTCTCCATGTATCACTGTGACGTCAGAAACATTGTTGATTGCGATGTTTTCGCGCGAGTTTTTGACACACCATTCGTCATAGTCTATGGCCACACATCGAGTAGCTCCACGCATTCTCGCCAAAATGGCAAGGATGCCAGTGCCGCAACCCATATCAAGCACAAACTTTCCTTTGAAATCATCGGTGAGAATGCGGTCAATCATTTGCGCCGTGGTTTGGTGGTGCCCCGTGCCGAACGACATTTGGGGATTGATGCGAATATTGTATTCTCCTTGTGGCACATCTTTGTGGAAGGTAGCTGCAATGACACAACGAGGGTGCGCAGCATCTTCTCCAATGACGAGCGGTTGGAAATAGTTTTTCTCCCACTCCTCATTCCAATTCTTGTGTTCAGCTTCGGCTTGTTGATAGGTGATTTTCACATCGGGGAGGGGAAAGTCAGCCAAGACAGCCGTGAGAGCTTCTGCATCGAAAAGGTTGGTTTGGATGTAGGCTTTGAAAGTGTCTTCGTCAGCTTTTTCAGCAAAAACTGCCGACTCGGGGAAGTTATTGTCGATGGCAACACGCGGCAAGTCGAGTTCGTCGGTGTGAACGAAACTTTCAAATCCGATTTCGGCCAAAACTGCGCTCAGCACATCATAGGCGGCTTCGGAACTGGGAGAGAGGGTAAATATGAATTCGAGATAGTGCATACTGATTGTGGTTTGGCGTTGCGCCACGTTTTGTGTTTAGTAAGTGAGTTCAGTGGGTTGTCCTTTGTTAGAGATTTCTCAATCTCCACTCATTGGGATAGAGATTGTTGGCGCGATTGCCGAGATTGTTGGCAAACCCCAAGGGGAGTCCGCGATAGGTGAGGAGTACATAACCGCGCGGTGCTTCGGTTGGGAGGGTGATGGCTTCGCGATGCAGATAAGTGAGTGCCAAATTGCGCGCTATCTCCACACGTGGAAAGGCGGAAGATGAGGCAGCAATGGACATGGCGAGTGCGTGTCGAGGAATGAGTTTTTTACCCTTTTCTTCGGCAATCTCGATACCTCCCAAGAGTAGAGGGGCAACGTTCGCCAATACGTGGCGAGTGGTAGCAAAGCGTGTGGGAATCGAAGTCCACACTCCGTCTACTGAACATTGAAAGGTGAAATCTTCGGCATTTTCCAACCACGAAAGTAGGGTGGCATTGGGCTTAGCGGAGGACTTTGCCCCACGTTTTCTGCCATTGCCTTCGCGAGCATCTAGGAATATCTGCGATTTTCTCCGATCATTAAACATCTCGCCTTTTTTCTTACGAAGAAGAGCAAGAAAAAGCCCTTCACCCTCGGTGCGATGTGGGAAGAAATGATAGACCGGGAGGTTGCGCCCTGTGGTGTCGCCTGCGATGTTCCAAGCTGGATCAGTAGGAATTACCACTAATTCAGCTCCGAGGGTGTCACAAACCCACGCAACGAGGTCTTCATTTTCTTCGCGGTTGAAAGTGCAAGTGGAATAGACACAAAAACCGCCATCTTTCAGCGCAGGCCACACAGAAGTGAGAATGTCGCGTTGACGGTCTGCGCAAGAAATGACGGCTGCTGGCGACCACTCCTCACGGGCTTGTTCATCTTTGCGAAACATTCCTTCGCCCGAACACGGCACATCGGTAGCGATGATGTCGAAGGTGTCCTCTAAACTCGTGAAAGCATCAGGGAAGGCTTGTGTGACAAAGGTGTGAGGGTGCCCCCATTTGGTGAGATTTTCCGCCAAAATCTGCGCGCGCTGACGAATGGGTTCGTTGGCTACGAGCAAAGCCTCATCCGGAAGCAAACTGCGCCAAAGGGTGCTTTTGCCCCCAGGAGCTGCACAAAGATCGAGCATCTTCAACGGAGCATTCATCATATTGTCCGTTGAGAACGAAGAGTCAATGACTTTATAGGCTTGCGCAATGAACATCGAAGCGGCTTCTTGCACGTAGTAGGCACCAGCGTGCCACAAAGGGTCGTGCGCAAAGAGGGGACGTTCCGACAAATAGCTTCCAGATGAGCACCAAGGCACAGGACGCAAGGTGAGAGAAACAGCAATGTCGGAGGGAGACATAGCATTGTCCGTTTGTCTAAAAAGGTTTTCCCCATCTTTCAGGGGTTTGAAAGGATTGGTGCGGATGCTGGTGGGCAGATTTCCGCTAGATAATGCTGTGCAGAGCGCGCCCGCCTCGTTATCTCCGAGGAGGGCGCACATCTGTTGTTGGAAGGCTTGTGAATCATTTTCTTATCTCCATTTCATCAATGAGATATTTGGAACCGCCATAGGTGTCGATGACGAAGAGGATGTAGCGAATGTCGGCATTGATGCAGCGTTGCAAGGCTGGATTGAAGCGGAGGTCGGACGATAGACTCTCGATGTTGCCGTCGAAGGCTAGACCAATGAGTTCTCCGCGCGCATTGAGTACTGCGCTACCCGAATTACCCCCCGTGATGTCGTTGTTGCTCAAGAAGCAAGTGGGCAATTCTCCTTCGGCGTTAGCATACTGACCATAGTTTTTGGTGAGATAGTGCTGACGGAGTTTTTCGTCCACCACATAGTCGGGGTCAGCAGGATTTTCTTTTTCAAACATACCACGAAGCGTGGTTTTCCAGTCGAAGCGAACGGCATCGCGAGGAGCATAGCCCTTGATGTGACCATAGGTCATACGGAGCGTAGAATTAGCATCGGGACTCTTCGTCCAGTCGTACATCTCGCAAAGACCACGCACATAGATGCGATTCAATTCTGCCACTTTCTTTTCATAACGCTCCACTGCAGGTTGATAGGCTGAGAGAGCTTTGCGGTAGGTAGCCCAGTGGGTGGCGAGAACATCGTTGCCAAGGGCTTCGGCTGTGGCCTTTTTCAATTTTGCACTGTCGGCAAAGAGGCTATTTTGATAGAGGGCATCGAAATAAGCTCCCATATCGTTGCTCACAAACTCAGGTTGCAGCGCAAGTTTATGATACTTCGTCCAATATCCCGACAGGAGTTTCATCTTGCCCAAGTCGTAGGCTTTGTCCACCGTAGCCACGGCATTGCGGTCGTTTTTGAAATCTTGCGCACCAAAGGTGAAACGCAGCAAATTGTAGTCGTGGAGGGTGTCTTTCACCGCTGCCACGAGGGAGTCCATTCTGTCGATGATGTGCACATATTCTGGCTTACCACTCTGTGCTGCAAAGGCGCGGAAACGCTTTTCTTCTTCGGCTTTGATGTTGAGCAAACCTGTGGAACGCACGCTAGCGTTCATTCCTCCAAAGTTTTTCACCATATTGCCCAAGCCCATATAGTCATTGGCATATTTGAGCGCCATATCTTTGTTGCTGTCCATCAAGGCTTTCATAAAACGAAGTTCGGCATCTCCTGCAAGATTGATGGGTTCGTTGATGCTTTCTGTGCGAAGGCGCACTTGCGATGCGGTGAGATAGCGGCTCGTTCTGCCAGGGAAACCCATAATCATCGTATAGTCGTTCTCACCAATGCCCTTCAAACTCACGGGCAACCATTTCTTGCACTCGAGAGGTTGGTTGTTTTTAGAGTATGCTGCTGGTTGTCCTTTGGCATCCGCGTAGATGCGGAACACCGCAAAGTCGGCATTATGACGAGGCCACACCCAGTTGTCTTGATTAAAACCAAATTGTGCCACTTGTTGTGGAGGATTCACCACAAGGCGTACATCGTCATAGCGTTGTTCGTAGAAAGCATAGTAACGATTTCCTCCGAAATAAGGCACGATGCGTAGCGTTACACCGCGCTTCTTGGCAAAGGCTTTGTTCTTCTTGAGCATCTTGTCGGCAAGCGGACGGAGGAAAAGATTGCTCTGACGGTAGTATTCATCAACTTTCGCCTTCTTTGCCTCAGTTTCGACTTGCGCAGTCACATCTACGATGCTCACCACGAAGGTGAACGTGAGATCGGGCACAGGGAGTTCTTCCGACATTTTCTGCGCGAAGAAACCCTCTTGCAGATAGTTGTGTTTGATGCTCGACATAGCGTGCACATAGGAGAATCCGCAGTGATTGTTGGTGAACACCAATCCTTTGGAGGACACTACCTCACCTGTGCAACCATTTCCGAAACGTCCGATGACATCTCGCAAGGAGGGTTGTGTTTCGTTGTAGAGTTCGCTAGGACTGATTTGCAATCCCGCCTTTTTGAGCGAATCTTCTAGGTGTTGCTCTTTCATTAGTTTAAGGAGCCACATCCCTTCATCGGCATACGCCGCGGAGAAGGTGAGAATAGCAAGGAGAGAGAGTAGGAATTTTTTCATGAGGAAATATTATGTTATGTGTTTGGGGAGAATAATACTAACCTTAAGCCTTACCCTCTTGTGGCATCAGCCAAGGCAATAATTTGCGCCACCCATTGATTGAAGTGAAAACAAAGCTCCCGTAAGCGTTCAATACCTACTTGTGCTGTAACATGAGTCCCCATTAAGGGTTTATTGTACTTTTTCTTATAGGTACTTTCTAAGAGCGTTAAGATACGCTTACTTGGTGCAGTGGTCGTTCCACCATCAATAAACTCAGGATTTTCCTGACTTGTAAATTCTTTCTTCAGTTTTTCTTCCAATCCTTTACAATCAGGATAAAACTCAGCAAGATATTTATAGCCACACAGCACTAAGGTTTCAAACTCGTGCAGTTGGATATAAGGGAGAAAACGCGATGAATGTATGTGCTCCCCTAAAGCTTGTTCTAAACACTCCACGCGCTGGTAGGGATCAAGAGGCTGCTGAGCTTCGCCATATCCAGGGAAGTCATTAGGAAGCGCATAATAATCAATGAAGGTAGTCACCACATGATGTTCATAAGCGTTGCTACTCCACAGCTTCAAAGTGTCTTGGATGTCTCTTTCGACATGGGAAAATTTCACAATCCCACCTTGTGCACGCTTACTTCTGCTCGTAGTAACCAGAATAGGCTTTGCCACAATTCCGTAACTTCTCAGATAAGGTTGCAGTACTTTCTTTACAAAGCTTTCTTCAGTCTGTCCCTCGCAAACTATATGTAGAATGATTTGCTTCATGGTCTTCCTCCCAGTACATTCTTATCCCAGAGTTCACTCAAGGTATAATTTTCGAGCCACGAGGATAAGGCTTCGTTATCCAATTGCTGAACGGTCGTTGTATGAGCGTCTTCCGACATCTCCACAACGGCTATATTTTGAGGTTCGAAATAATCTATCAATTCTTTGGACTGCGTGGACACAAGAATTTGTGACTTCAGCGAGGCATCTTCTATAAGATGTGCCAGAGCATCAATAGCCATGGGGTGCAATCCAAGTTCAGGTTCGTCCAAAATGATAACACGAGCTATCGTCTCTTGCGGTTGCAAAAGCAGAGTAGCTAACGCGATGAAGCGTATAGATCCATCGGAGAGTTGGTCGGAAGTTAGCACATAATCATTGCCTGAAGTGTCATACCACTTTAGCGAGACATACCTCTTATTGGGCACAAGATAGAACTCTCGGAAGTTGGGAACAACAAAGCGCACATGCTCCTCTATTTTACGAAATTCTACTGGATAATTCTTTTCCAAGAAGAATAAGAAGGATGCAAGATTTGTAGCATACGTCTGTAGATAGTTTGCAGTATCAATCAATGAAACTTGTCTTAAAGAACCATTAGATGAGGAATCATGAAACTGATAGAATTTCGTTTTTAGCAACATATTTTTTACCACTTCCGCTTTTCCATCTCTTGATTGTAACAATGCACTCTCGCGATAGTTAGGTATTAGATTAATAACATAAGGAGTGTTATGTGTTTAGTATTTAAGCAATGTAGATTTTCTTCTGAGATAATCATACGTCCCTCAGAAGCATGCGTTAAGGTGAATTGATAGGTATCTTTGTATTCTGTATTATCGTATACAAGTTCACAAGAAAGTTGAGGAGTTACTTTTGCTCCATAGTGCAAAATAGCGTTACTAGTTCCTTCACGTTCAACATAAAGTTGAAGAGCTCCATTCATCATGAAGCCTAGCAATTTGAAAAAACTCAAAATGTTGCTTTTCCCTGCACCATTAGCTCCTATCAACAACGTTACATCCTGCAAATTCAGCGTCACAGGTTTGTCGTAAGCTATAGACTTATAGCCTCTGATGGTGATTTTTGAAAGTCTATCTTGTTTCATTTTCAGTCTCTTATCTCACCGTCACCATAGTAGCACCGAAGCCGTATTCGCGGAAGGAGGCATCTTGGTGTGTGCAATGGCGATAGTGGTTCTTCAATTCTTTGAGGAGAGTAGCACGCAGCACACCCTCACCTTTGCCGTGGATGAAGACAATGCGACGGCCTTTATCCTTGGCATATTGACGCATCGTGTCGTGGAAAGCCTTGATTTGCATCATCAGGATGTCGGTTGGCGTCAAACCACGAGTGGAATCGAGTAGCACATCAGCGTGCAAATCCACTTCCACGATCGCATTGCGGTCGAGCGTCACCGACTTGTCCGTGGCACGAGCGGGTTGTTGTTTCGGACGTTCTGCAGCCTGGCGCACCACTTCGGGAGTAATCAAAGCTTCCTCCACCGTTTCGGCAGCGATGCTCACCGACTGTGCAGGACGATCTTCCGACACCAACGGACGAACCAAGCAGGATCGTTGAAGAAATCAGAAGCTGTAAAACTGTGCAACTTATAGAATTTCGTGCCATCTACGCGCAACGTAATGTTCAGCGGAGATTTCAGCGCGAAAGGTTTATCGGTCTTGTACGCCAGCAGTTGGAAGGTAAGACGTTCCCATTGAGGAAGATCGCTATGTCCGATGGTGTCGAGTTGAAGTTTTTGATTGGGCAACACCAATCCCTCGTGACGCAATGAATATTGCCCCCCCTCTTGCGTGAGGAGGAGGAAACGCACATAAAGGTTGGAATCATTGATAAGATACACCTCAAATTCTGTCTGACTCAGCGCACGACTGTCCACAGGCAGGAAACCGATGTAGAAATTCACCTGATCGGCACCACGACGTTCCAAAGGACGAGGTTGAAATGTGATTTCTTTGTCAGCAGGTTCCGACTCGTCTTCGAGCAGTTCCTCCTCAGGCGCACCGTTTTCACCGCCGTTAGCAGCCGCAGCATGGGCTGCAAGTGCCACTTTGATACTCGTATGGCTCAGTCCATCGCTCTCACTGGTGCTGGCACGCTCTTTGGAAGGCACAGGCTTGCGCACCAAATTGTAGTTGTCGGTTTCCACCACCACAATTTCAGAGCGAAGCGTAGGAATCTCAAATCCATCATCGTCACACACCAGCACCAAGTCTTTGCCTTGAAAACCGGCTATCTTTCCGCCTCCTGTGGTGTTGAGGAAGCGCACTTTATCGCCTATATTCATAAATCTGTCCGTTTGGTTTGGAGCAAAGATACAAAAAAGCCTCTAGACCTCAGACTTTAGACCTCAGAAATTTACCCCAAAATGGAAATAATTTACGAGAAATATCCCTATGTTTCTCCTTAAATGCTTACCTTTGTAAAATCAAATTGCAGACTTCCACCAAGTTGTGCACGACATACCTCCTTGCGATAAGGAGCCCCATAGACGAACATAACATTATACATAACGACATAACAATTTAATTCATGGCACAAACCCCTGAGTTTCGCTACGCACCGATGTTTCAACTCGGTGCTGACAGCACGGAGTATTATCTCCTCACCAAAGACCACGTTTCAGTGAGTGAATTTGAGGGACACTCCATTCTCAAAGTTGAAGCTGAAGGCATCACCAAGATGGTGAACCAAGCTTTCCGCGATGTCTCTTTCCTCCTCCGTCGCTCGCACAATGAGCAAGTGGCAAAAATCCTTCGCGACCCTGAGGCTTCCGACAACGACCGCTATGTGGCTCTCACTTTCCTCCGCAATGCTGAAGTGGCAGTGCGCGGACAACTCCCCATCTGCCAAGACACGGGCACAGCCATCATTCACGCCGAAAAAGGACAACAGGTCTGGACTGGTTTCTGTGACGAAGAAGCGATTGCCAAAGGTGTCTACAAGACTTACACTGAGGAAAACTTGCGCTATTCTCAAAATGCGCCCCTCACTATGTACGATGAGGTGAATACACGTTGTAACCTCCCTGCGCAAATCGACATCGAAGCTACTCACGGCGACGAATATCACTTCCTTTGCGTCACCAAAGGTGGGGGGTCTGCCAACAAGAGTTATCTCTATCAAGAAACTAAGGCAATCCTCAACCCCGACACCCTCGTGCCCTTCCTCGTGGGTAAGATGAAGACGCTCGGCACTGCTGCTTGTCCTCCTTATCACATTGCCATCGTCATCGGTGGAACGAGCGCAGAAAAGACGATGTTCACCGTGAAATTGGCTTCTACGCACTTCTATGATTCTCTCCCCACTACTGGAGATGAAACAGGTCGCGCTTTCCGTGACGTAGAACTCGAAGCTCGTCTCCTCGAAGAAACTCGCAAGATTGGTCTTGGTGCGCAGTTTGGTGGTAAATACTTTGCCCACGACATCCGTGTGGTTCGCCTTCCTCGCCACGGTGCTTCTTGCCCTGTGGGTCTTGGTGTGAGTTGCTCTGCCGACCGCAACATCAAGTGCAAAATCAACAAAGACGGTATCTGGATTGAAACTCGATGACAACCCCGGTAGCCTCATCCCCGAAGAATATCGCCAAGCTGGTGAGGGTGAAGCGGTGAAGATTGACCTCAATCGCCCCATGCCCGAAATTCTGGCTGAACTCGACAAGTACCCCGTGTCTACTCGTCTTTCGCTCAACGGTACCATCATCGTGGGTCGCGACATTGCGCACGCTAAGATTAAGGAACGCCTGGATGCTGGTCAGCCCATGCCCGAATATCTTAAAAATCACCCCATTTATTATGCTGGACCTGCCAAGACTCCTGCCGGCATGGCTTGCGGTTCAATGGGTCCCACCACTGCCGGACGTATGGACTCCTATGTGGATCTCTTCCAAAGCCAAGGTGGCGGTATGATTATGCTCGCCAAAGGTAACCGTTCACAACAAGTCACCGATGCTTGTCAAAAATATGGCGGTTTCTACCTCGGTTCTATCGGTGGCCCTGCTGCAATCCTCGCGCAAAACAACATCAAGTCCATCGAGTGTGTGGAATATCCCGAACTTGGTATGGAAGCGATTTGGAAGATTGAAGTGGAAGACTTCCCTGCCTTCATTTTGGTAGACAACAAAGGCAATGATTTCTTCAAACAATTGCCTAACGCTACAGGTTGCGCTCACTAATACCGCTGCGCGCCCTCTCATAATTTTCTTCTCATTTTAGCTAGCAGAAGCAAAATACTTCAAAGGCTACATCAAGTTTTTCTTTGCTTGATGTAGCCTCTTTTTTTATACGTCATATTATTCTATGACGGCATAACCCTTCTTATAACTGATTGGGGTTTAGCGACGCAACCAGCGTTCTGGATTCAGCTTTTGCGTTTCGTGACGAAGTTGGAAGTGGAGCGTGCAATTGCCCGAAGCATCGCGCGCCACACTGCCGAGAGCCTGTCGTGCCGACACGCGCTGACCTTGTCGCACCGACACACCCGAGAGGTTGCAATACACCGTGATGTAACTGCCGTGGCGCACAATCACATTGCTCATACCTCCCATGGAGAAGATAGCCGTCACTTCACCGTCAAACACACAACGCGCTTGAGCACCAGCACCGCCAGTGAGGTTAATGCCTTTGTTGTCGAGCGTCACATCGTTGAGCCCATTCACGTTGTAAGCACCAAAATGACTAGAAATCGTGTAGTTGCCCGTGATCGGCATTGGCAAACGACCTTGGTTGGAAGCAAAACTGCCCGAGAGTTGCGCATCGCTTCGTGAAACATCGTTCGCATTGGCAGTTGCTGTGGCACGGTTCGCTTCGCTTGTAGCGCGATTTGCTTCTTCAGTAGCCACACGAGCACGTTGCGCTTCAGCAGCCGCCGCTTTCGCACGCTCAGCTGCGCGTGCTTCTTCGCGAGCCTGAGCCGCACGTGCTTCTCGAGCCGCACGTTCCTCACCACGTTTCCGCGCTTCTTCGGCCTTTCGCTCAGCTTCCGCCGCCTTCCTGCGTGCTTCAGCTTCAGCACGGCGCGCTTCCGCTTCCGCTTTACGAGCCGCTTCCGCAGCACGGCGGCGTTCCTCAGCAGCGCGTTTGCGTTCTGCCGCAGCCTTACGCGCCTCTTCCGCAGCCTTTTTGCGCGCTTCAGCTTCAGCAGCACGCCGCGCTTCTTCCGCTTTGCGACGACGTTCAGCAGCTTCTATTTCTGCGCGAATCAATTGTTCGATTCTCGCATTCAGTGCATTATATTGTCGTTGTTGTTGCGCCAAAGTAGCCTGCAATTCCGCTTGTTTCTTGTTCAAGTCGGTCACCACCACTTGTTGGTTGCGTTGTTGTCCTTCGAGAACCGTTTGTTGTGCCTTTCCCTGCGTCAGCAGTTTCCCCTGCACCACACGTTCTCCCGAGAGAATGTTGCGTTTTTCGCGCACCGCTTGTTCCTTCGCAGCAATAATTTGTCCCTGCACGCGCTGATACTTCACATATTCCTGCGTATAGCGCAGACGGCGATACATTTGTCGGAAATTGTCTGCCGAGAAGATAAACATCAATTTGTTTTGCGTCAATCTGTTGCGATACATATAGAGTATTCCTCGCGTGTATCGTCTTTTGCACTCCGCCAAATCGGCTTCCAAGATGCGCAATTCGTTTTCGTGCGTACCGATGCGGCGGTTCAGCGTGTCGATTTGTACTTGCAGTCCCGTCACCACCTTTTGTTGATCGGTGATTTGTCCGTTGATCACTTGCAAAGTCGCCAATTGCGCCTTCACATCCTTACGAGTGTTGGTCAACTGATTTTGCGATTCCGCCATTTTCTGTTTGAGGTTCGCCTGTTCGTTTTGCAATTTCCGGATTCCCTCGTTGGTAGGCGTTGGCGTCGCCTTACCCTTCTTTCCCGTCTTCTTGGTTTGTTTTGCGGTGTTCTTGGTCGTTTTCTTTGATTTCACTGTCTCGGTGGTCGTTTTGCGACGCGAAGTCTGCGCCACCATCAGTGAGGTGGAGCAAAAGACACTCAGCAACAAGGAGAAGAGAATTTTATACATTACTTTAAGGGGAGTGATAGGGGAAAACAAGTGGAGCAATGCCGCGCTGTGGTGCTGCGGCCGCGTGATGGGGGAGGGGGATGTCTACTTGAGCAACTTCAAAAGCGCGTCAGGTTTCATCGGAGAATAGCCCGAAGGAATGCGCACCTGACTGTTCCAATCGTAGTTGATGCGCACTTTGTTGAGGTTGAGATTCAACTTAAATTCCTTTTCAAAGGCGTGAACGCTGAGCACCGTGTGTCGAGCGATGCGAAAACCGCGCACATTAGTCGTTTTGTTGCGACTAACGAAGAGTTCCACAGGCACAAAACCCATCACGTTGAAGTCAGCCGTCTCCGTACTCTTACGGTCATCATTCCAAAAGAAGCGTTGCACCTTATTGAAGTTGAGAGGTGGCATTTCCGAGAGCATACTGTTGAGTGTAGCGTAAGAGTCTTTGAGATAACGTTTGTTGATGCGGTCGAGCACAATCACACTGTCGGGAGTGAAAATGATGCGCGCACCCTCGATACCATATTTACTGAGCGAAAGTTGCACTTGGCGGTCGCGTTGCAGGCGCAGCATACCTCCAAAACTCTGGTTAAAGGTGTTGGCTTCCACCTCTGCCGAGATTTGCCGTCACCGCAAGCGGTTCGTCAGCACGATAAGCCTGGTCGCCACGCAGCGTAGAACACGCTGTAAACATAGAAGAGCAGCCGAGCAATACTGCCACGAGTGCCAAGAGAGAAAATATCTTTTTCATTGGAATGATCTGATTGGTGTTCAAAATTCTCGCGCCGTCTACCGAACTTTGCGCAGTTTTCCTCGTAGTTTTCTTTGTTCTTTTCGATCTGCGGAAAGAGAAATCGCCTTTTTCCAAAAATGTTTAGCCTCGCGAGGAAGTCCCACTTTAAGGTAGATGTCCCCAGCGTGGTCGTAGAGGTCCGACGATGGTTGCTGTTCTTGCTCAGGTCGTTCAAGCAGCACAAACACAGAGTCTATCATCGTTTTAGCTTCGGCAAAGTGCCCGGTAGAGTAGAGTGCCCAAGCATAAGTGTCGAGCGCGTTGATATTGTTCGGGTCCACCTCCGTTGCACGTCGTGCCATTTCCGTAGCGCGTTCGAGTTGCTCCCCACGAATGGTGAGAAAATAAGCATAGTTGTTGAGCGTGTTGGCATTGTCAGGATTTCTCACCAAAGACGAATCATAGGCAGCAAAGGCCAACTTTGTCTGTTTCAATTCCATATAATCGTCACCCAACATCCCATAAAGCGATGATGCCACCACGGAATCCGAATAAGGCGACATATTTTTCACCCCCTCTCGCAAAATCTTTCTGCGAAAATCCTCGTTCGTTCTGGCGCGTCTGCTGTAGAGTGCGCAAGAATAAAAGAAGACATTGTCGGGGTGAAACTCGCGGCCGCGTTCGCAGATAGAGTCCGCCTGCTCCGCATCATCGTTTCTAACTGCATCTTTCAGCAAAGTTATCGCAGCATCTTCGTTGGTCGGATCTTCTCTAAACAACACCCTTGCCGGTTCCGTGAAACGCTCCTCCGGCAGTTTATGTTCCTCGATGAAGGCCAGCAACCATTTTGCCATTTCACCCCCATCCCCCGGCTGGTGCATTGCCGTAACCGCGTGTTCGTAGACCTTTTCCTTGTTGTAGTTTTTTTCTCCCACCCAATAGGCGGCTTCGTTGAAAGCATCCAATTTATTATTGACCGCCAACACCGTGTCGGCCGCCACCGCCGCTAGCGTTTTGTCATAATTGTCCACATCGTTTTTGTTGCGATAATAGACCAAACGCAACAGCGGAACCCACTCATTGTGAGGCTCACTCGTGGCTATGTCGTCAATGACCTCTTTGGCGCGGTCAAGATAATGGTTGAGAAGGTAGAGGTTAGCCAGCAACACACGCGGATAACTATTCTCAGCGTCCGCTTCGCTAGCTTCTCGCAAGAGCGCGATTCCATCGGAGATACGATTTTGCAACTCCAAAACTTTCGTTTTTCTGGCTAAAATTCCGTTGGCTTCTCCCCCCAATTCCTTGAGTTTATCGAGCGTTTGGAGAGCCGCGTCATAGTGTGCCGTGCTTTCTTGGAGCAATTCGAGCAGCGTAAAGTTTTCCTCCGTGGGTTCATCCACCACTACCTGTTCGTAGAGTCGCAACGCTCGTTCATAGAGTTTCCTCTCCACCCAGTAGTCCGCCAATTGTTTGCGATAATATGGATTCGAAGGAGCCAATTGTTGCGCCAATTGAATTTGTTGTTCCCCACGAAGTCGCAACAAACTATCGCTGAAGTAGACATTTCCAGCAAAATCGCCCCTTGTTGATAGAGTGCATCAGCGTCGTTAGGGTTGATCATCAGTGCTGCATCGAGCAAATCGAAAGCCGCATCCACTTGTCCCAAATACTTTTGTCGCATCGCCGCCAAATAGGTTCTGTCGAATGCGCGTTGATCTTTGAGCGATAGGAGTTTGCGTGCACGCACAGTACCGTCTTCCAGCACAGGTTCCACATAATTTCGCGCATAGTTCGAGCAGCCCAACAGCAAACTGCTGAGCAATGCCCATCCCATTACAGCTAGGAGGTGAAATGATGAAAGTATTCTTTTGATCATCACGGATTTTTCTTGTTTTCTAGAAGGGCTAGAGCTTCTTGTTTTTCTAGAGCTTCTAACGTCTAATCTCTAACGTCTAACCTCTACTTCCCCGTATGCCCGAATCCTCCGTCGCCGCGTTCCGTTTCGTTGAGCACCTCCACCGGTTCCCACGTCACCTGTTCGTGGCGCGTCACCACCATCTGAGCAATGCGCTCACCATTGTTGATCACAAACGGTTCATTACTCAAATTCACCAGAATCACGCGCAACTCACCGCGGTAGTCTGCATCCACCGTCCCAGGAGAGTTCAGCACCGTGATGCCGTGTTTCAAGCCAAGCCCGAACGAGGACGCACCTGCGCTTCATAACCCTCAGGCAGCGCAATGAAAAGACCCGTAGGCACCAACGTACGCTCCAGCGGAGCCAATGTGAGGGGAGACTCGAGGTTAGCACGGAGATCCAAACCTGCACTTTGAGGAGTGGCATATTCTGGCAGCGGATGCTGCGAACGATTCACGATTTTTACTTGCATAAGTCGAAGAAACGACACTATTTGTCGTCATTTTTAGTCTAAACTTGCAGCACACGCTGCTTCAAATCCCAAAAATACGAAGAAAATCGCAGATTAGCCCTATATTCTGCACACTATTTCGCCAAAACCCCTATATTTGCAATATGAAATGGAATCAACTCATCTCCTCTGCGCGTTGGGGAAAGCAAAACACCCAGCGTTCTGCCCACGAACAGCGCACTGAGTTTCAGCGCGACTACGACCGACTCATCTTCTCCTCGCCCTTCCGCAGGTTGCAAAACAAAACGCAGGTTTTCCCCCCTCCCCGGCAGTGTCTTTGTACACAATCGTCTCACCCATTCCCTCGAAGTTTCCAGCGTAGGACGCTCCTTGGGAGCTGACGTTGCGCGCCTACTCATCCCACGCTACACTGGAGAAGACGTTACAGCCCTCGAAAGCATCAGCGCCATCGTCAGTGCCGCTTGTTTAGCACACGATTTGGGTAATCCCCCTTTCGGACACGAAGGAGAAGCCGCCATTCGTTCCTTTTTTGCCGAAGGCGAAGGACTCCATCTTCGCGACCAACTTCCGCTCGAGGTGTGGAACGATATTACCCATTTCGATGGCAATGCCAACACCTTCCGCCTGCTCACCCACCAATTCCACGGCCGTCGCCCCGGAGGATTCGTGATGACGTATAGCACCCTCGCTGCCATTGCCAAATATCCCTTCTCTTCCTCTCTCGCCACGCATCCCAAATTCGGATTCTTCGACGCCGAACGCGAAGCCTTTGCCCACATCTTCCGTGCACTCGGCATCCCAGAGGTGAAAAATAACGACAATTCAGAGGGAATAAACGAAGGAAATGCGCTCCAATTTGCTCGTCACCCCCTCGTCTTTCTCGTAGAAGCTGCCGACGACATCTGCTATGAAATTATGGACATCGAAGACGCCCACAAACTCCGCATCCTCACCACCGAAGAAACCCGACAACTCCTCCTTCAGTTTTTCCCCGAAGACGAACAAACCACCATCCGCAACACCTATCCCGAAGACACCGACACCGGCGAACAAATTGCCTATCTCCGTTCCTGCGTCATCAATGCCCTCGAGCGCGCTTGCGTGGAGGTCTTTGTGGAGCACGAAACCGAAATCCTCGCTGGCACCTTCCAAGGTTCGCTCATCAGTCATCTCCCTGCGCCCCTTTCTACAGCTTATCAACGTTGCACAGAAGTGGCGCGCACACGCATTTATCGTTCCAAAGAAGTTGCCGACATCGAACTCTCGGGTTATCACATCATCTACACCCTCCTTTCGTTGATGACCGCAGCCGTCACCGCGCCCGAAAAAATCTACTCCAAACTCCTCCTGCGCCACGTTTCTTCGCAATACGAGGTGCACGCCCCCGATCTCTCCACGCGCATAATGGCCGTTCTCGACTATCTCTCCGGTATGACCGATGTCTATGCTCTCGACCTCTTCCGCAAAGTCCGTGGTATGCAGTTGCCTGCTATTTGAGGAGCCTGTCTCTTTGGAAATAAGTACCTCTCAATTTGACGCTTCCACTATTGTTATACAAAAAAGGATTTCCCAACCGCTATGGCTGAGAAATCCTTTTTTAGTTCATATTATTTTTGTTGCAAAGGAGGGGAACTTACCTACCTCTGCTCCGCATCTCTTCGTGTTTAGCGAATAATCGTAGCATCGCGTTCGGGACCCACAGAGAGGATAGCAATGCGCGTTGACAATTTCTTTTCGAGGTAAGCAATGTAGTCCGCATAAGCCTTGGGGAAATCTGCTTCAGCGCGCACACCGGTCAAGTCGCAGTGCCAACCAGGCAAAGTTTCATACACAGGAGCCCAACCCTCGGTGTCGTAAGGCATATCTTCTGTGCGCTCACCGTCCTTTTCGTAGGCCACGCACACCTTGATTTCCTCAAACGAATCCAGCACATCCGCCTTCATCATCACCAAGTCCGTCACACCGTTCACCATAATGGCATATTTCAGTGCCACAAGATCCACCCAACCACAACGGCGGTTGCGACCCGTCACCGCACCAAACTCTTTGCCCACACGGCGAATCTCCTCGCCTGTCTCGTCAAACAATTCTACGGGGAAAGGACCACTACCTACACGAGTGGAGTAAGCCTTGAAAATACCCCACACACGACCAATGCTTTGAGGAGCAATGCCCAAGCCGGTGCAAACACCGCCAATGGTGGTCGAAGAGGAAGACACAAACGGATAAGTACCGTGGTCGATGTCCAACAGCGAACCTTGTGCGCCCTCTGCCAACACGTTCTTTCCTTCTGCCAAAGCGCGGTTAATCTCGTGTTCCGTGTCGGTGATGGGGAAACGGCGCATATAGTCGATGCCTTCCAACCACGTCTTTTCCTCCTCCGTGATGTCGAAATCGGTGAATCCCAAATCCTTCAAAATTTGGAGGTGACGTGCTTTCAGTGCTTCATATTTAGGTAGAAAATCTCCTTGGATGTCGCCCACACGGAGTCCCACGCGCGCAGCCTTGTCGCTATACGTCGGACCAATGCCCTTGCCCGTAGTGCCCACTTTGCTCTTACCCTTTGCCGCTTCATAAGCGCGGTCGAGCACGCGGTGCGTGGGGAGAATCAAGTGTGCGCGGCGACTGATGTGCAGACGTTCTGCAATCTCATAACCCGCACTCTCCAGTTCGCGCGCCTCATTCATAAAGAGGTCGGGAGCAATCACGCAACCATTACCGATGATGTTTACCTTGCCCTCGTCAAAGATGCCCGAGGGGATGGAACGAAGTACAAACTTCTTGCCATCAAAGATAATAGTGTGACCAGCGTTAGGACCGCCAGCAAAACGCGCCACGAGGTCATAGCGAGGAGTAAAATAGTCCACCACTTTACCCTTACCTTCGTCGCCAAAGACAATGCCGAGCAAGGCATCTACTTTTCCTTTTGTCATAGTTTTAGGAGAAATGAAAGAGCGCAACGTTCGTCTTTTTCTGCCATTGCGCGTGATATTTGCCACAAAGTTACACCCTTTCTGCTTAATATGCAAAAAATAAGTTGTAAATTTGCCTTTCCTCTTGAGCTTCTAAGTTCTCTAGTCTCTCTAGTTTCTCTAGTCTCTCTAGTCCAATCGCGCTAGCCCTCTAACGTCTAGCGTCTAACGTCTAATGTCTAACCGAGCCACGCCTGTCGTGGCGAGCATAAAAGGGGCTATGACCCCTAACGTCTACTCTCTAATGTCTACTCCCCCTCCAACTCCGTGTTCTCCCTCAGGTAGCCTATGATGCTGCCCTCCTTCGTGCCGATGTTGCCCAGCGCATGGGAGTTGCCCCCGAGCAAATCCGCGCCATCCGACCCCTCAAGCGAAGCATCGATGCCCGTCAGCGACAAGTCATGGTCAATCTCACCTTAGAAGTCTTCATCGACCAAGATCCCACCACCTTGTCCTACGATCCCATCCACTATCCCGACGTCGCCAACGCCCCACAAGCCATCGTTGTAGGAGCAGGCCCCGGAGGACTCTTCGCAGCCCTCCGACTCGTAGAACTCGGCGTTCGCCCCGTCGTCCTTGAGCGTGGACGCGATGTTGATGCACGAAAAAAAGACCTCGCAGCCATCGCGCGCGACCACATCGTAGACAGCGAGAGCAACTACTCCTTTGGCGAAGGCGGAGCCGGAGCTTTCTCTGACGGCAAACTCTATACGCGTTCCAAAAAACGTGGCAACGTGCAGCGCATCCTCAGCATCTTCTGCCAACATGGAGCCGCCACCGATATCCTCGCCGATGCCCATCCCCACATCGGCACCGACCGCTTGCCCGGCATCATCCAACGAATGCGCGAACAAATCAAAGCATCCGGAGGGGAAGTGCATTTCCAAACCCGAGTCGATGCCCTCCTCTTTTCCACTGATGGCAGTAGGGTAGTGGGAGTGCGCACCGCCCACGGCACAGAGTTTCAAGGCCCTGTCATACTCGCCACTGGTCATTCCGCGCGCGATGTCTATCGCTATCTCCACCAAGCCGGAGTAGACATCGAACAAAAGTCCCTCGCCATGGGAGTTCGCCTAGAGCATCCGGCCCATCTCATCGACCAAATACAATATCACAACCGTGAAGGTCGAGGAAAATATCTTCCTGCGGCAGAATACGCCTTCGTGCAACAAGTTAAAGACCGCGGAGTCTACAGTTTTTGTATGTGTCCTGGTGGATTTGTTGTTCCTGCTGCCACAGGTCCCGAACAACTCGTGGTCAACGGCATGTCCCCTGCCAATCGCGGTAGCAAATGGTCGAATTCAGGGATGGTGGTCGAAACTCGTCCCGAAGACATTGACGGCGAACTCATGCCTTTCCTCCTCGAAGCCATGAGTGATGAACAATTTGCGGCTCAGCATACCGATTTTGACGACAAGCACAATCCTTTGCGTATGATGTATGTGCAAGAAGCCCTCGAGCGCGCTGCGTGGATTCAAGGCGGCCGCAGTCAAGTAGCTCCAGCGCAGCGAATGGCAGACTTTGTTAATAGTCGTTTGTCGGCCGACCTCCCCAAGTCCAGTTACAATGCCGGACTCATCGCTTCCCCCCTTCATTTTTGGATGCCGCGCTTCATCACCTCGCGTCTACAAGAAGGTTTCAAGGCTTTCGGGCGTCGCAGTCGCGGATTTCTCACTGACGAAGCCATCCTCATCGCCACCGAATCGCGCACCTCAGCTCCAGTGCGCATCCTCCGTCAGCCCGACACCCTCCAGCACATCCGCCTTGCCGGTCTCTACCCTTGTGGCGAAGGTGCCGGCTATGCTGGTGGCATCGTCTCTGCTGCCATCGATGGCGAACGCTGCGCTGAAGCCCTCTCCCAAGAAACCATCAGGCCATAGAGCTCGTTTCTCTAGAAGGTTCTAGAGATTCTAGAGGTTCTAGTCTATCTAGTCTCTCTAGTCTTTCTAGAATCTCTAGTCCCTCTAGTTCCTCTAGTCCTTCTAGTTTTTCTAACCTCTAACCTCTCACTTCTAATATGCCAAAAGTCTTAAAGCACTCATTGGGTTATCAGCACCTCCACTTCTATCAAAAGTCTGACACCATCTATCAGCTCACGTATATTTTTTGCCAAAGATTTCTACCCAAATATGGCGATCGTACCGTCGACCAAATGCTACAAGCTGCACGTTCAGGAAAACAAAATATCGTTGAGGGGATAGAAGCCGGACGCACCTCCAGTGAAACGGAACTCAAATTGCTTAACGTAGCCCGCGCTTCGTTGCAAGAACTACGAGAAGACTACGAAGACTTTCTCCACACCCGTCAACTCTCGCTTTGGACTGCCAATCATGAACGCTATTTCTCTATGCTAAATTTTTGCAAGGGAAACAATTTGATAAGCGATTATTCGCCTTTTGCTGATAAATGGACAGCTGAAGAATTTTGCAACATCCTCCTTACGCTTTGCCATATTACCGATCGCATGCTAACGAGTTTTTTAGGGCGACTAGAGCAGATTTTTCTCGCTGAAGGGGGAATTAAAGAAAGAATGTATGCTGCACGCCATGATAATCGGCTTCAACAATCAGTACAAATCTCTCAACTCCAGCAGGAAATTAAGAACCTAAATGCTGTCATCGCAAAATTGAAAGCGGAGAATGCCAATCTCCTCCAACAACTCGCCGCAAGCAAAGGCTAGTCTTTCTAGAGTTGCTAGTCCTTCTAGAATCTCTAGTCTCTCTAGAATCTCTAGTCCTTCTAGTCTTTCTAGTTCTTCTAGAATCTCTAGTCCTTCTAGAATCTCTAGTCCCTCTAGAATATCTAGTCCTTCTAGAACACTCTCACACGCGTACGCGCGCACCCTACAGGAGTTTTTGCTTTTTTGCTGTCACAAGTGTCACAGTGTTTGCATAATCCTCTGAAAAACAGACCCATAAAAGGATTGTTGGAAAGTCCTTCCTCAATCCACCCATAATTCCTCTCAAACAACCCGTCGTTTTCCTCAAAACAACGTGTCGTTTTCTCCAAAACAACGTGTCGTTTTCCTCAAAAGAACGTATCGTTTTTGCTTGAAGTCTTAAATATAAAATAAGCGGTGTTTTCGCAACGTAGATTTTTCCTTGAAATACAACTTCTTGCATGGTTTTTGTGACACTTGTGACAGCAAAAAACAAAACTCCTGTTGTACGTGTACGCGCGCGTGAGAAATGTCTACCCTCTAACGTCTAATCTCTACCCTCTAATTTCTTCCCGAGCCACGCTTGCGTGGCGAGCATAAAAAGGTCTGCGCCCCCCTAATGTCTACCCTATAAGGTCTGATATGCTATTTGTGGTTAGCAAAAAGGGGGGGGGTAGAAGAGCTGAGAAAGAAAAAAGAAAAACTAGATGATTTTTCACGCATTAAATCTTGGTTGCTTCTGCAGAAAAACTTAACTTTGCAGCCGAAACTATCTAAAATCGGTATTTAACCTACGATAATAGAACGAAAAAAGCGTCGTGGGGACTAAAAAATGGCGATACGTACGTCTCAATAATAATGCACAAACAAACAGATATGAAGAAAGCTTTTACTTTGCTATTCTTTGCTGCAGTTGCTGCCACCACTGCTTCTGCTCAGAGCGTGGTTCTTAAGCATAATGTGTTGCTCGATGTCGTGCACTCACCCAACTTGAGTCTTGAACTTGGACTTAATAAAAAACAAACGCTTGATTTTCAAGTAGGATTCAATCCCCTTACTTATAACGCGGCTGACAACTCAAAGTTTCGTCATCTCACCGTGCAGCCCGAATGGCGTTATTGGTTTTGCGAACGTTTTAATGGGTGGTTTGTAGGCGCACACGCACATGCTGGGCGTTTCAACGCAGGCAACGTATCTATGCCCTTCAATCTGTTTCACACCGTGAAAAATAGTCGTTATGAAGGTTGGTTCGCAGGCGCAGGTGTTGGAGTAGGTTATCAATTACCCCTTAGTCGTCGTTTCAGTGTAGAAGCTGAACTCGGAGCTGGCTATGCCTATGTGGACTATGACAAGTTTGCTTGCGGAAAATGTGGTACACTTCAGAAAGATGGTAATTCCAACTACTGGGGTATCACTCGCGCAGGACTCTCCCTCGTCTACGTGCTCAAATAAACACTGAGCGTCTAGCTCTTCTAGAATCTCTAGTTTTTCTAGTCTCTCTAGTTTCTCTAGAATCTCTAGTTTTTAATTAACCGAGCCACGCATGTCGTGGCGAGCATAAAAGGGTCTGTGACCCTCTAGTCTCTAATGAAGATATTATTAGCTCTTGCTGCTGTGGCTTTCGCAATGCCAGCTGCAGCCGATAATTATAATGGTCGTGTCGCCTTCACGCAAACCACTCCCAAGGTGGCAAAGGATAGCATCCGCTTCGGTGTTAATGTCGTACTCGATCAAGTAGCACTCGGTTCTCGCACCCTGCTCACGCTCACTCCAAAACTCGTTTCTGAAGACGGCACGCAAACTTATGCCTTTTCGCCTGTGAGCGTTGGCGGTCGCAACCGTCAAATCATGTGGAAGCGTCACAATATTGCCGGTGCACAACCTGTTTATCATAAAAATGGCAGCGCGCAAACCGTTACTCTCAATCTCGCTGCACCCAATGTGGCATGGGTGAAGAAAGCCCGCCTCGTTGTGGACGAACAAGTGCAAGGTTGCGCAGGTTGCGAACAAGGTGAAATGCGCTACAACCTCCTCGATCGTTTGGTGAAGGAAGAATATCGTCCTAAGTTCACTACGGTGTTCGTTACTCCAAAACCCGAACCTGTCAAGACCCGTTCTGACCGCTTCATCGCACGTTTCAATTTCCGCGTCAATCGTTCAGAACTTCTTCCCGAACTCGGTAATAACCGCGTAGAGTTTGCACGCGTCGACAGCGTGGCGAAAGCTATTCTGCTCAACACCGACGTCAAGGTGAAGAATGTATCCATCGATGGTTATGCATCTCCCGAAGGTACAGACGCTGCCAACCTCAAACTCTCGCAAAATCGCGCACTTTCCTTTGCCGACTATCTCCGTCACACCTACAATCTCTCTCGTGGAGTCCTCAATGGAGTAGGTCACGGTTCTGACTGGGAAGGTCTTCGCAATAGCGTGATTGCAGATGCCAATGTACCTAATAAGCAGGGTGTCCTCGATGTACTCGCTGCTGCGGGCAACAATGAAGTGCGCAAGACCAATCTTCGCAAACTCGATGCAGGTCAGCCCTATGCTTACCTCCTCGCTAACAACTATCCTCCCCTTCGTCGCACTGAATATCAATTCACCTACACCGTGCGCGACTTTAATCTCGAGGAGGCTATCCAACGCATCTATTCCAATCCATCACTTCTCTCTCTCAATGAGATGTATCTCGTAGCTAATCACTACGCAGCAGGAAGTGTAGAGCGTCGCAACGCGCTCGAAACTGCGCAACGCGTTTATCCCAATGCTCCCGAAAGTCGTTTTAATGCTTTGGCATATCGCATGGCGCAAGGTGAACAAGTCAATGAAGAGCAGTTCCTCGTGAACTACACCACCTCTCCCGAAAGTGGAACAACCTCGGTGTTTACTATGGTCTTCGCAAAGACTATGCTCGTGCCAAGGAATGCTTCTCTCGTGCAGGTAATCTCCCTGCAGCGCAAGCCAACCTCGCTGAACTCGCCAAGGTAGAAGAATAAGACTAGCGACTAGTTCCTCTAGTATGTCTAGATTCTCTAGGAAATCTAGTCTCTCTAGAAAATCTAGTCCCTCTAGTCTCTCTAGAAAATCTCAACTGCAAACTATTTATTAACTCTAATTTATTTACTAATTTATTCCGTATGAAAAAGCAATTTTTCGCCGCGGCTATGATTCTTGCCCTCGGTGCAGGTTTCACCGCTTGTTCAAGCGACGACTTGAACGTTAAGGAGCAAAAGGAAGTGAAGTCTGGTAAGACTGCTACTACCTACATGACCTACTCTTTCTCTGTTGCAACACCTGGTGGCACTCGTGCTGCTGCCACCAACGATGGGCAAGATGATGAAGCTGGTAACCCTGGTTACAACTTCGTTGAAAAGTGGAAGGGTAACGATAAGATCGTGAAGGTTGTAGCTTACATCTTCGCTGGCGATGCCACTGGTGCTCAACTCGAGACAAAGGTAGAAACACCTCTTGCTGATTTGACTTTTGCACAAGATGAAAATAATAAAACAGTTATCAAGCCTAAGAAGGGTATCAAAGTAACCGTAGGTAAGAAGACGGTTTTCCTCGTGGTCAACCCAACAACTGACGTTAACAACCTCTTGGATGGTATCAACAACCTTGGTGAATTCAAGGCTGCTTACGAATCTGCTAACCTTGCTTTCGCTAGCCGCACGGCAAGCAATGCTACTTCTGCAACTGCTAATGCCACTGCAGCTGAGCAACTCGTAGTAACCTCTACTAGTGAAGCTCCTGCTTTCGTTATGACTGGTGCACCTAAGGTTCAAGACGTTGCTGCTGGTATCAAGGAGGGTCTCGGCACTGAAGATGGTACTGTAGATGCTACTTTGCTTCAAATGAAAAGAACCGTTTTGCCTTTACAATGAAGCGCGCTGTTGCAACTGTGTTTGTGACTTCTAAGATGGCTGCAAATACTGAATACACTGTGCTCACGGGTGACGACCCCACAACAACAAATGTGCGTGAAACGAATGCTGTTCTTGCAACTGTTTCTGGTTTGAAGTTCTCTCAAGGACAAGGTGAGCTCAAACTCTACTTCCAACAAAAGAAAGCTGCTGCAGACCAAAATACTATCTTCGAAACTCCTGCTTATAGCTTTGTTCCTGCTGCAGATGGTTCTAACTATAGCGAAGCTGCTACAAAGTACGACTACAATGGTCTTTGGAAGAGCTACGATGTAACTGCTCGCACTGAAGGTGTTTTGGTAGCTGGCGATGGTGAAAGAGTTGTGAAAGGTGCAACTGTTGTTCCTTTCCTCCCTGCAACTCACCAATGGACTGAAGCAGGTGACAACTATAAGGAAGGTAACACTGCATACGTTCTCGTTCGCGTTACGCTCAATCCAAAGTTTATCTTCGTTGTTGAAGGTGAAGGACTCAAAGCGGTTCCTTTCGTTAAAGCTACTCACGGTGCGAAGTTCTTCTATGGTTCAGACAACAAGTTCTATGCTACTACCGATGCAGTGACAAAGGCTAAGGCTTCTAATGCTGGTCTGACTGCTAAGGAGTTTGTAAACAGCAAGGGTCTCTATACTGTTTGGATCAACCCTGACGATGCAGCTGGTAAACAATGGAAGAACTCTCCAACCAACCGCAACAACATCTACCACATCAGCATCAACAACATCAAGTCTATGCCTGAAAACTGGAACCCACTCGTTCCTGGTGATGTTAATAACCCTGATCCTAAACCCACGGATAACCCTAACGAACCAGATCCTAAGCACGGCCCAGGCAATCCTCTTTCTGCTGTAGAAACTTGGATGTCTGTTGACGCTACGATCCTTCCTTGGTCTATCCACTCTTATGGTGTTGAACTCTAATCAACGACAGGCTTACACTCATCTCTCGTAGATGATGCGTAATACTCACTCTCAGCGAGGGGAGGTTCCCCCTTCCCTCGCTTCTTTTTTCCTCTCTCTTTCTCTTTTTCTTCTGATGCTCTACGCATCAAGATTATACGCTTAATCTCTACATTCTATTATGAATATCTTGGGAAAGTTCACCGCACTTGCTGCACTTGCACTCGCCACTACCGCTCTCGGTAGCTGCGACTCTATGTTCCACGATGACCTCGCTGACTGTCCGCAGGGGGTGTATGTGCGCTTCTACCAACAAAAAGATAATGGTTGCTTTGACAACAATGCATTCCTTAATGGCGCTCCATCCAAAAGCAAACCTTCCTTCACTCCTGTGGGTAAGGTGAGCAATTTGTATGTGCTTGCCTTTGACAAAAAAACAGGTCTCCTCGCCAATTACGTAGCTGCAGACAAAGAAATCAACCTTTCGCGTACGCACGAAACACTCATTCCCTTGACACAAGGGGACTACGAATTGGTGGCTTGGTCTGGCAATGCTGACAACTTCCGCTCAGCGAATCTTCAAAAAGGTGTCACCAAGAAAAGTGACGTCTTCTTTCAACTTCGACAACAACAAGACGGCTCGCTCGTCTTTCCCAATACTCCCGAACCGCTCCGATATGGTTTTGCAGGTACGGGCAACCAACGACAACCTTCCGACTCTCTCGAGTACGTTGCTGCACAACACGCTGAGGTGATTGCCGACGACGTAATCAACATTCCCGATCCCGTTAAGTTCGGTTCTGTGTTCCGTCACGCTGCTATCAATCTCCGAGAACAAGTACTCAATGTGAAGGTACAAGTAGTGGTTGACGCTTCTGTGAAACGTAGCAAGTATCCCACCACAGCGGACAAGTTCTCTGTAAACCTCAAAACTGCTGGTACTGCGCTTGCTCATACTGCCGTTAAAAATGGTCTGCTCGCAGATTGGCAAACTCCGCAAGCTGTTCTTTCTGACACCGCAAAAATTGCGCTGATGCAACCCGTAGGTCGCAATGTATCCAACGATACACTCACGCTCAATTATCATTTGTTGGGTAATACCTGGCAATCTCTTGCCGATGGTCGCTTGGAACTTTCGCACGACGGCACTGCGGTGGTGAATGCTCCCGACTTTCCTCGCAATCTCCAGGCTTCCAATGCTTCGCTCTCCCTTCGAGGGTTGATTCGTGAAGCAATTGCTTCTCAAATCTTTCGCTCACTTGCACTTCTGATGTTACTATCGTGATTCGCGTGAAGAATCGTTGCGAAGATTGCAAAACTTATATGAGCTACGATGTGACAGTCAATCAGTGGTCTATCCACTCCTATGGTACTGACTTGTAAATACAACACGAGCTTTGGATTTAACTAAGAACTCCTCGTTATGAGAAAAACATTTTCCAATGCATTGCTTTTGCTCGGCGGACTTCTCTTCTCTTGCGGACTCGCCAGTTGCGATGCTACTTTCCACGATTCTCTCGACAAATGTCGCAACGTATTGTTGGTGACGCTCGACAAAGGCGGTTGTGACGCCGTCACTGGAGCTACTACACACAGACATTCAGCTTCTTCAGTAAATACAGACAAAACGATTTCCACTGAAAATGCTGCTACATCTGTTCGTGGTGCTGCACATCACCACGGTTATTTGGCACCTGCTGGTAAAACTTTGCTCCTCGCCTTCGACAATAAAGGTTTGTTGGCTGCTGACACTTTGCTCCATCTCTCTCAAAGTGCTGCTGTGAAACAAGTGCCACTCATCGTCGATGCTGGAAACTATACTGTTGTGGCGTGGACGGGCATCAACGATGCACAATGGGAGGTGGCGAAACTGCAAAGAGGAAAAACGCGCATCACTGACGCGCTCCTCACCCATCGCGCTGCTGCCGACACGTTGTTGGCCGCTGGTAGCAACACCACTTTCATCAATCTTCCCAACGCTACACAATCTGGTACGCATACGCAAGAAGTGAAGGTGGCGATGCAGCGCACGAATTTCAACATCACTGCTGACATCGAAGTAGGTGCGGAAACGTTTGACGCGCTTGATGATCTCACTGCCGATTCTTTCGACATTGAAGTCAAAACAAACTACTCTGCGCTCAGTGTGGATGGTACTCCTCAAATCACGACCTCCACTTACACTGTGCCAGTGACCAAAGAAGCCATCACCAAGAGCACACAAGAAAATGGTAAAGTGGTGAAGACGGTTCTTCGCACGCATTTCGTCGTTCCTGTGCTCACGGCAAAAAACAGCAAAGTGATGCTCACCCTCATCAACAAAGGTGGAGAAGGTAGTCGCATCATCGAAAAAGGTACGTTTGACTTGCTCGCGCTTCTTCATCTCCAAAGTGGTGAGAATGGTGCGGTCAACAATGTTGCAGGCGCAAGTCATTTTGATCCTCAATGTGATCGCAGTGCAAAATTGCGCTTCCGTCTCAGCGACCGCTGTCTCTCTTGTGGCGAATATGCTTGCTACCAAGTTTGGTCGGGCAATCTTCCCTTGCTCCGTTTCCAAGGTGCAAATCGCTAATTGGCATTCTCTCTTATAGATGCTCTAGAGTTTCTAATTTTCTAGATGCTCTAGAGTTTTTGTTTTCTAGAGGTTCTAGCTTTTCTAGAGGTTCTAGTGGTTCTAGTGCTTCTAGATATTCTAGCCTTGAACGTCTTTTTTCTTCTTTTTCTCGTTTGTTCCCGAAAAAAGTCGTATCTTTGCAGCCGATTATAGAGTCCGACGGGGCAGACGAAGCGAGCAGAAGTGCTCCGCCTCCCGGAAAAATCCGTTTCACATACATCAAATCAAACAAATGTACGCAATCGTAGAGATTAACGGTCATCAGTTTAAGGTGGAAGCAGGCATGAAGCTCTTCGTAGACCACCTCGCTAGCGCAGAAGCTGGCGCAACTGTTGAGTTCGACAAGGTTCTCCTTCTCGACAAAGACGGTCAAGTCACTGTAGGTGCTCCCACCGTAAAGGGCGCAAAAGTTGTTGCTGAAGTGCTTTCTCCCCTCGTAAAGGGTGACAAGGTGCTCATCTTCCACAAGAAGCGTCGCAAGGGCTATCGCAAGCTCAACGGCTTCCGTCATCAATTCACTGAACTTTCTATCAAGGAAGTTAAAGCTTAACCCCCTAAATATATCAGACAATGGCACACAAAAAAGGTGTAGGTAGTTCTAAGAACGGCCGTGAATCGGCATCACAACGTCTTGGTGTTAAAATCTGGGGCGGACAATCTTGCATCGCTGGCAACATCATCGTTCGTCAACGTGGCACAGTTCACTATCCTGGTAAGAATGTAGGCATCGGCACTGACCACACGCTCTACGCTCTCGCTGATGGTGTGGTTACCTTCAAGCGCGGTCAACGCGACCGCAGCGTGGTTTCTGTAGAACCCAAGGCTGAAGCGTAATCGTAAGCACTTTAGAACTATAAGAGGCTGCTTCAAAACGTCTGTTTTGATGCAGCCTCTTAGATTTCTGGCTTTTCTAGAAGGGCTAGTGATTCTAGAGGTTCTAGCTTTTCTAGAGGTTCTAGCTTTTCTAGAGGTTCTAGTGATTCTAGTGTTTCTAGGGTTTCTAGTTCTTCTAGGGCTTCTAGTCCTTCTCAAATTCTTTTGCTAGATGCACAACATCATACTTGTCGATACCGCTCACTTAGATCACGTAGCGTTCGACCTCATCGTTAATTTCGAGCGAATGCTCGGTCGTCAAATTCCCCAAGGAGACTTTCCAAAATGGCTCGATTGCATCGCCCTCGATGGCGGGCTTCGACCTGGAGATAACGAGACGCGCGTCTATCTCATTCATCCCAAGGCGCAAACTCAACTGCAACATCTCCTTCCCTGCAACTTTGCAGAAGAACTCAATGGAAAAGCTTTTTGCGACGAACTCGGAGAATTTGCCCTCAATGCTTACGGCGTAGAGGATATTGTGTCGCAAGAAGACTATTTCGTGCAAGTATTTGAACAAGTGTTGCGCGATGCAGACTGCGAACGCGTGATGGTGATTGCCAATCTCGATGGAATGACGGACGAAAGCGCACATTTCGCGCAGCGCATCAAAGTTCTTTGTGCAAATCCTCCCAAGGACGACAAAGGCAACGAACTTCCGCGCAAAGACATCACCCTCTTCACCATGCAACCCATCTTGGGACGCGGTTTTCAACAAGAACTCCTCGGTTATAGTTTGATGGCAGCGCTCGGCATCAACGGTAACGAAGTGCAATAAATAGCGATTTCTCGGAAAAGAAGAAGTTCATCTCACTAGAAATCACTATATTTGCAGATAAGCTGTAAGCACGTTCAAGTCAAGCGCGCAGCTACAAGCATATTCTCACTGATAACAAATCACAACTCACGCATAACTCACAACGAAATGGGTAAAGTTCTCATCATTGGCGCAGGTGGCGTGGCCACCGTTGCCGCAGTGAAAGTGGCCAAAAACTCCGATGTTTTTGACGAAATTATGATTGCTTCTCGCACCGTGTCTAAGTGCGAAGCCATCGCCAAACGCATTGCCGACATGGGCTTGCGCAACGACATCAAAACGGCGCAAGTGGATGCCGATAATGTGCCTGAATTGGTGGCACTTTTCAAATCTTTCCAACCCGATTTGGTGATGAATCTCGCGCTTCCCTATCAAGACCTCACCATCATGGAGGCTTGTCTTGAAGCCGGTTGTCACTATCTCGACACTGCCAACTACGAACCCAAAGATGAAGCACATTTCGAATACTCTTGGCAGTGGGCTTACCGCGAACGCTTTGAGAAAGCCGGACTTTGCGCCATCCTCGGTTGCGGTTTCGACCCTGGTGTCACCTCTATCTACACCGCTTACGCTGCAAAGCACCATTTCGACGAAATTCACTATCTCGACATCGTAGACTGCAACGCTGGTGACCACGGAAAAGCCTTTGCCACCAACTTCAATCCCGAAATCAACATCCGTGAAATCACGCAAAAGGGACTTTATTGGGAAAATGGTAAATGGGTGGAAACAGAACCCCTCGAAATTCACCAAACTTTGACCTATCCCAACGTGGGACCTCGTGAGAGCTATCTCCTCCACCACGAAGAAATCGAGAGTCTTGTTATCAACTTCCCCACCATCAAGCGCGCGCGCTTCTGGATGACCTTCGGACAAGAATATCTCACCCACTTGCGTGTGATCCAAAACATCGGTATGGACTCCATCGTCCCCATCAACTATGAGGGACATATGATCCAACCCCTCCAATTCCTCAAAGCAGTCCTCCCCAATCCCAAGATTTGGGTGAAAACTACGAGGGAGAAACCTCTATCGGTTGCCGTATCCGTGGTATCAAGGATGGTAAGGAACACACTTACTACGTCTACAACAACTGCTCGCACCAAGCCGCTTACGACGAAACGGGTATGCAAGGCGTGAGCTACACCACTGGTGTTCCTGCCTGCATCGGCGCGCGTCTCTTCATGCAAGGTGTGTGGAACAAGCCCGGTGTGCACAACGTGGAAGAGTTCGATCCCGATCCCTTCATGGAAGAACTCAACAAACAAGGTCTTCCTTGGCACGAAATCCACGACGGCGATTTGGAACTCTAATTCCATCCCTCGCACAAAGACCATTTTTCGCTGAATAGATTGTGCTCAAATCTATTCAGCGAGAAAGTTTCAATACCATATATTATATCATGAAATATACCTCTTTACTTCTAGGTTTGACTTTGGCTTGTTCCGTACCAGCATTGGGTGCGCAAGCCAAAGTCGCGCCAAAGTTTGCTGCAAAAATGCAGACTTCCAAGCAGTCCTCTGCACAAACCACAGCAAGAGCCACAACTCAAGCTGCCACCACTAACTTTGTCAAAATTCCCGTCTCCACCGATCCCAGCATCGAGTTTATTCCCCTGAGTAGTTTCGATTTGTCGAAGATGGAAAACGGTTGGAAGAGTCCCCAAGCCAACAAGAGTATTGAAGGAAATCCCATCCGTTTGGGAAAAACAACCTATGAAAGTGGAGTAGGGGTACACGCCCCTTCTCGCATCGTTATCAAACTCAATGGCGCAGTCACCACCTTCCGCGCTGTGGGAGGCATTGATGCTGAAGTGGAAAATCCCAACAATCCTCGCGACAAAGCCGCGATTCTCGATTACCGCGTAGTGCTTCGCGGACAGGATGGCAAAGACGAAGTGGTGAAAAGCGGTTCGATGAATCGTGACTCCGCACCCATCCAGCTCGATGTCGATGTGCGCAATGCCAAATATCTCATTCTCGAGGTGAACAACGGCGGAGGAGAAGGCAACTGGGGAGACCACTTCGACTGGGCAAACGCCTATTTCATCTATCACGAGCAAAACTCCACGCGTCCCGAGACTGTTTCTCCCGATGTGTTGAAGACACCTTTAGCTTGCGCCACCGACATCTTCTCCCTTCCTGGAAAGCGCGTGCTGCACAAAATCGTCACTTCCGATCCCACGCTCAATATTTCCGTCATCGACCTTCCCGAAGGACTCACTTGGAATGCCAAACGCCGTGTTGTAGAAGGCACTGCGCCCGAAGCAGAAGGCGTATATCACTACAATATTGTGTCTACGGAAGGAAAGGAACAGCAGATTTTGGCTAAAGCCACTCTCACTGTCAAGAAAAATCTCCCCTTGGCAAAACCTATGATGGGATGGATTTCTTGGAACGTGGTGCAAGACAAAATCTCTACTGACGTGGTGAAGAAAGTGTCGGATGCTATGGTGAACCAAGGTTTGAAAGATGTTGGGTACAACTACCTCATCATCGACGACCTCTGGCACGCTAAAAATCGTCATAGCGATGGTCGTCCCCAAGAAGACCCCGCCAAATTCCCCATCGGCATGAAAGCCACGGTGGACTATGCTCACAGCAAGGGTTTGAAGTTTGGTATTTATTCCGATGCTGCCAACAACACTTGCGCAGGAGCCTTTGGTTCGTATGGCAAAGAAGTGATTGACGCTAAACAATATGCAGCGTGGGGTGTAGACTTACTCAAATACGACTATTGTCATGCACCTAGTGATGCCGCCTCTGCTCAAGTGCGCTACAAGGCAATGGGAGATGCGCTCAAACAATCAGGTCGCGACATCCTATTATATATGTGTGAATGGGGAGCGCGTGAGCCTTGGAAATGGGGTTTCACCACAGGTTCTCCCGTATGGCGTGCCACTTACGACACACGCGATGGATGGAATGGAAAACAAGGAGGAATTGGCATCATTCAAAGCATTGCCAGTATGAAAGACCTCTGGGCTTATTCCGGAGTCAATCGTTTCAATGATGCCGATATGATGTGTGTAGGCATTCATGGCACAGGAAAATCCAGCAACGACCTCGTAGTCGGTACTCCTGGTATGACACAAGACGAATATCGCACGCAGTTTGCCCTCTGGTGTATGTGGTCTTCACCCTTATTGCTCTCTTTCGACCTCACCAAACCCATCACGGCAGACGATAAGAAAATCATGACCAACCGCGCGCTCATTGCGATCGATCAAGATGAACTCGGACAACAAGCCGAATACATCGGTACTGTCGACAATATCGTTTATCTCATGAAAGATCTCGCCAATGGTGATGTCGCTGTTTCTGCCACCAACATGAGCGAAAACACCAAGGAAGCTGTCTTCGATTTCTCCAAGTTCTCAGCCCTAGATCCTACGGCAGACTACTACACCTACGATTGCCAACTCCAAAAGGCGGGTGAAAACACGGTGAAATCCGTGCTTCGCGCTCAAGTGCGCAAGCACGCCACCGTCGTTTATCGTCTCGGTCGCAACAAAATCACTGGTATCTCTTCTGTTTCTGCCGAAAAGAACAAGAAGACAACCGCAAATTTTGATCTCAGTGGGCGCAAAGTGGCACACCCCACTGCTGGACAGCTCGTCATCACTGACGGACATCCCGAGATTGTGCAATAGTAGATAGTCTTTCTTGGGTCTGCGCTTCCCAATAGCCACCAACCAATTTCACCGCTTGCGTCAATCCTATTGATGCAAGCGGTGAATTCATTCAACAGTAGAATCTCTTTTTTTGTCAATTATTTGGAGCTTTCGCATTTTCTTCTTATTTTTGCAACGTGTAGAACCCGCCAAGCCTCTCAATGAAGCTCAAATCGGCGGGTCGTTTTTTTATTATGAAATGCACTTTTTGATTTCTATATTTTCAGATAATCCTCAATCGATCGTTATATTCTGAATATAGGAAGTTATCTTTTCAATATCGAATAGCACTTTTACGGTCTAATGACCAATTTCGGTTGAAATCCTTGCACAACCGCATAAATTGCACTAACTTTGTAGAAACATAATGCACACCATCATGAGCGCACGACTTCTTTGGGTAGACGATGAGATAGACCTCCTTCGCCCCCATTGCATCTTCCTCGAAAAACGAGGATACGACATCACCACCTGCAATAATGGTGCTGATGCGGTCGATTTGTGCAAAAATCAAGCCTTCGACCTCGTGTTGCTCGATGAAAATATGCCCGGACTCTCGGGACTCGAAACCCTCTCCGCCATTAAGGCCTTGCATCCCGAAATGCCCGTGGTGATGGTGACAAAAAACGAAGCCGAAGATTTGATGGATCAAGCCATCGGAGCGCAAATCACGGACTATCTGTTGAAACCCGTCAATCCGATGCAGATTCTTCTCGCGCTCAAAAAGCACATCCACGCACAAGAGATTCGACAAGAACACACCGAAATCGGTTATCGACAAGACTTTTCGCGCATTGCACTGAGTATGGACGATGCGCAAGATGCCGAAGCGTGGAAAGAACTCTACAAAAAACTCGTACACTGGGAGTTGCAGCTCGAAGAAGCTCCCGACTCTGCGATGAACGAATTGCTGCGCACGCAGAAAGAAGAAGCCAATGCCGCCTTCACCAAGTTTGTTCGGCGCAACTATGAGTCGTGGGTGCAACATCCCGATGCAGAAGACACGCCCTTGCTCTCGCCCATGGTGATGCGCAAAACCGTGCTTCCCAAACTCAAAGCGGGAAAACGTGTGGTGTGGGTGGTGCTCGACAATTTTCGCTACGATCAGTGGCGCACACTAGCGAAAGCTCTCGCCAATGATTTTGACATTGACGAACAACTTTATTATGCCATACTCCCCACTGTGACGCAATATGCGCGCAATGCGCTCTTTGCTGGACTCATGCCGCTCGAGCTCAAAGAGCAATATCCCCATCTCTGGGTGGATGAAGAAGAAGACGAGGGGAAGAATCAGCATGAGGAGGAATTACTCCGCAAACAGTTGGAACGACTGCGTCACCCCACGGCTTTTTCCTACCATAAACTCAATGACTCTTCTGCTGCCGAACAAGCGTTGGCGTCTTATGCCGAATGGTCGAAGCATCCGCTCAATGTGGTGGTCATCAATTTCATTGATATGCTTTCCCATGCGCGCACGGAGAGTAAAATGGTGCGCGAACTAGCGTCCAACGAAGCAGCTTATCGTGCCATCACGCTCTCGTGGTTCCGCCATTCTGCCATTCGCGAACTCTTTCGTCGCTTAGCGGAAGGTGATGCAGAAGTCATTTTGACCACTGACCACGGTTCTATTCGTGTGGATCGCCCCTGCAAAGTGGTGGGCGACCGCAATGTGAACACGAATCTGCGCTATAAGTTGGGAAAAAACCTCAACTATCCGCCAAAAGAAGTCTATGAGGTGCGCAACCCTGCTGCGTTGAAACTCCCTTCGCCCAATCTTTCCACGGCTTACATCTTTGCCACGGGCACGCGCTTCTTTGCTTATCCCAATAACTACAACCACTATGTGCAGTTCTATCGCGACACCTTCCAACATGGCGGACTCTCTATGGAAGAAATGATGGTGCCCCTCGTGACCCTGCGACCAAAATAGAAATTAGATGTTAGACGTTAGAAATTAGACGTTAGAGGGGGAGTCCTTCTAGTTCTTTCTAGTTTCTCTAGCATCTCTAGATGCTCTAGTTCTTCTAGATGCTCTAACGTCTAATCTCTAACGTCTACCCTCTAACGTCTAATCTCTAACGTCTAACATCCAATGTCTAAAATAATCATTGCCATCGACGGCCACAGTTCGTGCGGAAAGAGCACAATGGCTAAAGCACTTGCCCAACAAGTAGGTTACATCTATGTAGATAGCGGCGCCATGTATCGTGCCGTCACCCTCTTCGCCCTTCGTGAGCAACTCTTCAATGTCGATGGCAGTGTGCAAGCCGAAGCCTTGCAGGCGCGTATGCCGGAAGTCAAAGTGCATTTCAAACTCGACCCTGACACCCATCTTCCAGTGACTTACCTCAACGAAGATCGCGTGGAAGACGAAATCCGCACCCTTGAAGTGAGTCAGCACGTCAGTCCCATTGCAGCCCTGCCCTTTGTGCGTGAAGCCATGACCGCAGCGCAACAAGCCATGGGCGAGGAAAAAGGCATCGTGATGGACGGTCGCGACATCGGTACAGCCGTGTTCCCTCATGCCGAACTCAAAATCTTTGTCACCGCTTCTGCCGAAGTGCGTGCGCAACGCCGTTTCGATGAACTCCAAGCCAAAGGACTGCCAGCGTCTTATGAAGACATTTTGAAAAACGTCCAAGAGCGCGACTACATCGACTCCCACCGCGAGGTCAGTCCCTTGCGACAAGCCGAAGATGCCCTCGTGCTCGACAACTCCCACCTCACTCGTGAGGAACAAAACCAGTGGTTGTTGCAACAATTTGATACCGCCGTGCGCAATGCCCAATAAATGTCCTCCTCTTTGGCGGTCTTGTGGATTTAGTCATCCTAGGTGATATTTTCTTCAAATATTCCGGATATCAAACCATCAGATTCCCTCTGTTTTGATAGTTAGATTCTTTCATTTACATTGCAGCAGGTACAATTGTACTTGCTGCCTTTATTTTTTTGTTCTTTTGTTGTCCTTGCAAATCTCATTCATCCTTTTAATGATAATATCTGCTGATTGTTGGGCGCAATAATCCACGATATCATCCATGGCGTTCATTCCAGCATCGATATCACGCACAGAGAAGGAGGTATATCCAGGTTGGCTATAGTCTGCATCTTCTGCGTAGATAGAGGTAACTTCAATCGTGTCTGTTTTCATCAGTTTGTCCTTAAAGTAGCCCTTCATCGTGACTTTGATTTTAGAGTTCTCTATTTTGATGGCAGTATTTTTTGGGGTAGAATACATGTAGACATCAATCCCATGTGATTTGGGGAGAGAGGTAAAGACTAAAGGCGATGAGAATACTTTGGGAGACCTTTCGTATATGAGGAAATTGTGAAGCGGAGACACTTCGTTAAACATGATTTCGCTGATGTTATCGTAAAGACTTTCATGTTCTTCTTGTGATATCATGCTTTGAGGGTTGCTTATCAGTCCTTTGGGACAAGCTGTAGAGTCGATATAGCCTGAAACGACCAAAGTAGGGGAGAATGTTGCCAAGTTGCCCGTGAATGTGAGTTCTATGCGATAAACACCTTGGTCTTCGTCCACTTCTTCCTCCTCTTCTTCTTCAGAGGAGATTTTGTGTTCCTTGATGTGCTTGCCTAATGTGGAATGTTGTGCACTTTTCTTTTGAGCAGTGGCAACGGTGTTTGGGATAAACAAGACAAGACAGAGAATGAGCTGTTGAATAAAGTGTTTCATGATGGATGGAGTTGGTTTAGGAGTGATGTTAAGGAGTTTTTCTAGAAACTACAATCAAAAGTAGTGATATATTTTGGTTTTTCAAAGTTTAGATTGTGTTTTATGTCTTGCCCCCTATAAGTATATGGGGAGATATAGCCCCAAAGAGTGAAAAAATCGCGGAAAAGTGACGAAAAAACTTTGAAGTAGGTGTAAAATGATAATCCCAGTTGTCAAAAAGCTTTGATTGTTGTTCATTTGGGATAATCCTTTGAGAAAGGCAAGAGAAAGAGCGGTGGAAATTTGGACATCTTCCTCACGCGCGTATATGCGCGCGCCTTCCAACAGCGATGTTGATTTTTTGCTGTCACAAGTGGCACACGAGCGATGAAAATCAAACTAATTTGGGGCAAAATATCCGCCCAAATTTCCGATAAAAACTGCGTTTGGTGATGGCTTTTCTTGCCGAATTTCCACCCTCTATACGTTTTAATGGTTAAAAAATGTCTGTGTTTTACGCAATGAGTTGATACATGGTGATTTATGGATTTTCTGTGACACTTGTGACAGCAAAAAAGCAAAAACTCCTGTGAGGCGTGCGCGTACGCGCGCGTAAGAAGAAGGGTTTTTAGAAAAGTTTGCACTCTCAAAAAGCAAAATTGTGAGAGAGGGAAAAATGATTAAGATGCGGTCAGCAACGAGTGGCAAAATCTTCTTACTGCGATGCAGGATTCTGTAAAAAAAACGACGTGTTGTTCTTATAAAAGTGACGTGTCGTTTTATAGAAAACAACGTGTCGTTTTGTTGAAAACAACGTGTTGTTTTTGAAAAAGTGACGTGTTGTTTGAACAGAGAGGAGAGAAAGAGTGATTAATATCCCTGTCTTCTGAGAAAAAAGTGTAGGGGCATCGGCTCAACGGAGATGAAAGGGTGAAGTATTTGGCCACGTCAGCGGAAAAGCGTATTTTTGCACTGCATAAAGGCTCCGTAGCTTAGCTGAATAGAGCGTCAGATTCCGGTTCTGAAGGTCATGGGTTTGAATCCCATCGGGGTCACTTTTCCGGCGATTTCTCCACAAAACTTTGAAGAAATGATGAAAAGTGAGGAGAAAACGGCAAAGTAAACTAGAAAAGGCGGTAAAAATTTGGTGGTTTCAGAAAAACTTCCTATTTTTGCACTCGCAAATGAGACGTGCGCTCCATGAGGTGCCATAGCTCAGTTGGTAGAGCAAAGGACTGAAAATCCTTGTGTCCCCGGTTCGATTCCTGGTGGCACCACTCTTTTTCAACGCAAGTCTGCATTTGCACCTTGGTGCCATAGCTCAGTTGGTAGAGCAAAGGACTGAAAATCCTTGTGTCCCCGGTTCGATTCCTGGTGGCACCACACAATGAAGACAACTACTTCGGTAGTTGTCTTTTTTTGCGTGTATGTCAAAGCCTATGACAAGAGCTAAAGCGCGAAAGGGGAAAAAACGACAGTGCATACTCGAAGGTTTGAGTATGCACTGTCGTTGTTTTTGAAGAGAAAGGGAGACAATCACCACAACAAGGCGATGCGATAGGCAATAAAAGCCATGATGTAGGCAAAGCCCGTGGTGTATAGCATAGAGATGACGGCATAGCGCCATTGTCCACTCTCACCCTTGATGGCAGCAATCGTGGCGATGCAAGGGAAATAGAGTAGGGCGAAGACCATATAACTCAAAGCCGCGGCAGGAGTGGACGACTGTTGGAGTGCTTGAGAGATGGCACTGTCGGCAGTGTCGTCTTGTCCTGTGCCAGCAGCGGCAGCCGTGTCTTCGTCGAGCTGATAGAGCACACCGAGGGTGGAAACCATCAATTCTTTAGCCGCAGAACCCGTGATGAGCCCTACTCCCATGCGCCAATCGAAACCGAGTGGAGTAATGACAGGCTGAATGGCGTGCGCCGCTTGTCCGAGATATGACTGTTCTTGTTGTTGCGAAGGCGTGAGATCGGCATTCCCTCGAGGGAAATAGCCCAACAGCCAGATGATGACGGAAGCCACGAGAATGAGTCCACCCATTTTGCGGAGATATTGACGTCCCTTTTCCCACGTGTGGTGCAACACACTGCTGGCTACGGGGCGGCGATAAGGAGGAATTTCCATGACGAAATGGCTCTCTTCGCGGCGATGAATGAAATGGCTCATCAACCACGCAGAACCAAAGGCGGAAAAGATGCCAAAGGTGTAAAGACCAAACATCACCCACGTGGCGTGGTGAGGGAAGAAGGCAAGGGTGAAGACGGTGTAGACCGTGAGACGAGCCGAGCACGACATGAAGGGCAACGTGATCATGGTGAGCAGGCGACTCTTGCGGTTTTCAATGGTGCGTGTGGCCATGACGGCAGGCACGTTGCAACCAAAACCGGTGAGCATGGGGAAGAAAGATTTGCCGTGGAGTCCCACACGTCGGAGAATGGGGTCGAAGAGCAGAGCAGCGCGAGCCAGATAACCCGAATCTTCCAAGATGGAAATGAAGAAATAGAGAATGAGAATTTGTGGCAAAAAGACAATTACTGCACCCACACCGCCAATGATGCCTGAGGAGATGAGGTCAGTGTACCAAGTGTTGTCAGGGAGTTGTGTTGCGCTCCATTCCGTGAGCCATTTCACCCCCGCATCCATCCAGTCCATGGGGAATTGTCCGATGGTGAAAGTAGCCCAGAAGACAAGCCACATCACGGCAAAGAAGGCGAGATAAGACAGCGCGTGACGCACGAGCCATCGGTCTACACGCTGAGTGAGACGCACGGCACGGCCTTCTTTGAGGTCGTAGCAGTCAGAGAGATAGTGGTGCACCAAAGCATGAGGGTCGCTCTGCGCGTGAGGGTCTTCAGCCAGTGATTGCGCAAAATTCTCTTGCGAGTCGTAGGTCTCGATGAGTTGCGCCAGAAGTTCGTCCATCCCCTTCCCCTTGTTGGCAACACAAGGCACGAGAGGGAGAGCGATGTGTTCGGATAGACGGTCGATGTCGAGCGAAGAACCGCTTTCGGTGAACTCATCGTAGAGGTTGAGTGCACCCACCATGGGGAGTCCCATGCGGCGCACTTGGAGGGTGAGGAGGAGATTGCGCTCCAGATTGTTCACATCAAGCACATTGAGCACCACGTCGATGTCCCCCTTGCGGAGTTCGCTCATCACATAGGCTTCTTCGGGCGAATAGGCGCGGAGAGAATAAGTGCCGGGGAGGTCGACGAAGCGGATGGTGCGGCCGTTGTGGGTGATTTCTCCCACCACGCTCGACACCGTGACCCCAGCATAGTTGCCTGTGCGCTCGTGTCCGCCCGAGAGTGCATTGAACACCGTGGTTTTGCCGCAGTTGGGATTGCCAATCAAAGCCACCGTGATGGTGCCTTCAGCCTTAGGCGCAACGGGTTTGGAAGGGCCGCATGCTGAGCAACCTCCGCAAGAAGAAGAGGCGCAACTGGCAGGGTGGTCAGAGGGTGTTTGTGATAGGTAGGTGGCAGCGGTGTCGGTGGAGAAGAAACGTTTGGAGAGTGTTTCTTCCGAAGCATAGTCAATGTCGGGTTGTTCCAGCGACACCTCGATGAGTTCGGCTTCGCTGCTGCGGAGTGCCACACGCTGTCCGAGCATGGCAAAGACGATGGGAGTTCCCATGGGAGTGGAATATACTCGCGTCACCTCTTGCCCCGGCACAAAACCGAGTTCTTCAAGGCGCAAGCGCAAAGACGGGCTCCCGGTAGTGCGCCGCACAAAGCCGTTTGGTGATTATGTAGTTCTGAAAGGTTCATGTAGTAATCTAGTTGTTATGTCATTGACTGGCAAAGATACGTTTTTTCTGTTAGAAAGGAAATACCTACATCTGGTGATATTGGCTGTGGATAATCCAAAATAACTCTAATGAAGATGAAGCGTGTGCGAGAAAAAAGACGCGAAAAGATAGAGCGTACTCCGCAAATTCTTCGTAAATTTGCAGCAAAGAATTATAGAACAGCATTTAATCCTCCTCCCCTAATGAAAAAAACTAAAATCGTTTGCTCCATCAGTGACTTGCGTTGCGATGAAAAATTCCTCCGTGAACTCTTCTTTGCAGGGATGAATGTAGTGCGTATGAACACTGCACATGCCGATGCCGAAGGTATCAAGAAAATCATCCGCAACGTACGTGCCGTATCACCACATATAGGTATTTTGATTGATACCAAAGGTCCTGAAGTGCGTACCACGCGTGCTGAAGCTCCCATAGCCTACAAAGCAGGCGAGGTGGCAACGGTGTATGGTCGTCCTGGTGTAGACACCACACACGATGAAGTTTGTCTCTCTTATGCCGACATCGCTCAAGATTTGAAAGTGGGCGATCGTTTGCTCTTTGATGATGGTGCCATCTCCATGAAGGTAACTGCCATTGAGGGAGAAGCCGTGCGCGTGGAAGTGGAAAACGATGGCGTCCTCGGTTCGCACAAGAGTGTGAATGTGCCTGGTGAGCATATCGACCTCCCTGCGCTCACACAGCGCGACCACGAGAACATTCTTCTCGCGATTGAGCAAGACATTGATTTCATTGCTCACTCATTCGTCCGTTCTGCTGCCGACGTGAAAGTGGTGCAAGACATTCTCGATGCGCACAACAGCGACATCAAGATTATCTCTAAGATTGAAAACCAGGAAGGAGTAGACAACATCGATGAAATCATTGAAGCGTCTTACGGTATTATGATTGCGCGCGGTGACCTCGGTATTGAAGTGCCCATTGAGTGCATTCCCGGCATTCAGCGCCAAATCATTAGAAAGTGCATCCAGGCTAAGAAACCTGTGATTGTGGCCACGCAGATGTTGCACACCATGATCAACAACCCACGTCCCACACGTGCTGAGGTGACCGACATTGCCAACGCCATCTACTATCGCACCGATGCTTTGATGCTCAGCGGTGAAACAGCTTCTGGTAAATATCCCCTCGAAGCGGTGAAGACAATGGCCGCGATTGCCGAACAAGCCGAAAGGACAAGTTGCGCGAAAACGACATCGACCCTAGTCCCGACTTCACCAACCAACGCGAATTCTTGGCACACGCTGCTGTGGATGCAACTTACAAATTGGGGGTGAAGGGCATTCTCACCGACAGTGAGTCGGGAGCAACAGCACGTATGTTGGCTTCGTTCCGCGGCACAACTCCCATCATTGCCATTTGCTACAAAGAAAAGACACAACGTCTGCTCAATTTGAGCTTTGGTGTGATTCCTATTTTCCAAAAGAAACCCGAGAGCGCGCAATATATGTTCACGGCAGCCGTGCGTATGCTTCGTCAAAAAGGTTTTGTAGACCTCGACGACAAGATTGCCTATTTGAGTGGCGTGCTCGGCAAGGGTGGCGGCACATCATTCCTGGAAATCAACAAGGTGCGCTCTGCCTATGATGAGTATTTCCGCTTCCATCTTCCCACCGACCTTGTGGAGAAAGGAAAGAATAAGTAGTCCATCCCCTCTTTGAGCGGAGGCAGACGACTTTGCTCAGAAGAAAATGAAAGGTTTCAAAGAGACCGCGTCAAAACATCTGTTTTGACGCGGTCTCTTTCGTTTTGATGCACCCACTTTCGTTGGATTATGATATAACCCCGAATCGTTATTAGATGCTGAATAAGTTTTATTTGATTGTTGTGTATATTGTTTAGAGGTTGGAGAATAGACAAGCATTCCACATACATTACAACAACACACTGACTTTTTTAAGCGTGAAACAGCGTGGAACAATTATTTTTTTGCTAACTTTGCGGTGATAATTCTATTGTTCCACTCATCATCAGTCAAACCTATGGGAAAAATCATAGCCATCGCCAATCAAAAAGGAGGAGTAGGCAAGACCACAACGGCAATGAACCTTGCTGCTTCGCTAGCCACACTCGATAAAAAAGTTCTCCTCGTTGACTGCGACCCACAAGCCAATGCGTCTAGTGGATTGGGAGTGGACGTTGGAAAAATCGAAACTTCTGTCTACGAGTCTATGATCGGACAACAGGACATTCGAGAAAACATCTACACCACAGATGTTGAACGACTAGACATCGTGCCATCGCACGTCAGACTCTCGGGAGCCGATGTGGAACTCCTGCAAATGGAACGACGCGAGTTTGTGGTCAAAGAAATGCTCGCGGTTATCAAAGATGACTACGACTACATCCTCATCGACTGCAGTCCCTCACTCGGACTCATCACCGTCAATGCACTTACTGCTGCGGACTCGGTGGTTATCCCTGTGCAGTGTGAGTATTTCGCACTCGAAGGCATCACCCAACTCCTCAACACTGTGCGCATGATCAAAATGCGACTCAATCCACAGTTGGAAATCGAAGGGTTCCTTCTCACGATGTATGACAGACGTTTGCGACTTGCCAATCAAATCTACGACGAAGTCAAAAGACACTTCCAAGAATTGGTGTTCAAAACCGTCATTCAGCGCAACGTCAAACTCTCCGAAGCACCCTCGCACGGCATTCCTGCACTCCTCTATGACATCGACTCCATCGGAGCCGTCAACTATCTCTCCCTTGCGCGAGAAATCATTGATCGCGAGAAAGTCGCTGCACCCAGCAACAATGTCTAATGCGCATCTCCATGCTAGCGGTGCAATCTTTCGTCAAGCGCAAACCCTCTGAGCGCAAACCCTCTGAGCGCATCTTCGCAGAGCATCGCTCCGCAGCGTTCCTTTCCCACTAACGCGACACAACTATAATGGCTGTAAAAAAGAAATATCCCAACCTCGGGCGCGGACTAGACGCCCTCATCTCCACCGGAGAAGTAAGTACAAGCGGTTCGTCGAGCATCAACGAAGTCGACATCCACAGCATCAAGGCCAATCCCAACCAGCCACGCGTGGAGTTTGACGAAGAAGCTCTCGAAGAACTCGCAGAGAGCATCCGACAAATCGGCATCATTCAGCCCATCACCCTCCGACAAATGGAGGATGGTACCTATCAAATCATTGCTGGTGAACGCCGTTGGCGCGCATCGCAACGCGCAGGTCTTGACACCATCCCTGCATATGTGCGCACGGTCAACGATGAAGGCATGATGCAAATGGCGTTGGTGGAAAACATTCAGCGCGAAGACCTCAACGCTGTCGAAATCGCCCTCGCCTATCAGAAACTCATCGAGCAATACGACCTCACACAAGACGCTCTCTCTGAAAAAGTGGGAAAAAAACGCGCCACCATTGCCAACTATTTGCGCCTGCTCAAACTACCAGCACAAGTGCAGATGGCACTCAAAAAGCGTGAAATCGATCAAGGACACGCTCGCGCACTCCTCGGACTCCAACAGCCCTCCCAACAGGTGAAACTCTTTAAAGACATCCAAGAAAAGGGCTACTCCGTGCGTCAAGTTGAAGAAATGGTGAAATCCCTCAATGCTGGAGAAGACGTGCAGTCCGGACGCCGCACCATCAAGGGAAGTCAGCAACTTGCTGAACAATATGTCCCCGTGCGCGATCATCTTGCCAATGTGTTCCAAACTAAGGTCGCTATGACCTGTCGCGCTGGCAAAGGCAACATCACCATTCCCTTCGCCACCGAAGACGAACTCCAGCGCATCCTGGCTCTTATGGAGCGTTTGGGATAAAATCTCTTCACATCCTCTCTCTCTCAAACATTCGTTGCGCGATGAAGTATGCCTTTTCTCGCCTTCTTCTGATATTTCTGCTCTGCTTCGTGGCACAGACCTCGCTGCGCGCAGCCCTAGCGGTGCAACCTCTTCAGTTGTGCACCGCTACCGATGCTGTGTTGTCTGTCGGCGACAGTCTGCCACGCAAAGACACCCTCACCACTGCCGAAGCTGCTATGAAAGCACGTTTCGACAGTTTGGAAAATCGCCTTGCACCACGAGTAGACACCACTAGTTTGTTGCAAAACAATCGCAAAACCACGGCTACAACCACGGCTGCGCAACAAGATTTGCAGCGACAACTCAAAAAGATCTTTGTTCCCAATCCGCAGCGCGCACTCTGGCTCTCCCTCGTGCTCCCCGGAGGTGGACAAATCTACAACAGAAAGTATTGGAAACTCCCCCTCTTCTATGGCGGTTTTCTAGGTTGCACCTATGCTTTCTTGTGGAATCAGCAAATGTATATGGACTATTCGCAAGCCTATCTCGACATCATGGACGACGATCCGCTCACCAATAGTTTTCGCAACCTCTTTCCCCCCACCTACGACATCGACAGCCGATTGGAACAGTTCAAAACCGTGTTCCGCAATCGTAAAGACCGATTCAGACGCTATCGCGATCTCTCCGTCATTTGCTTTGTTGGTGTCTATCTCCTCTCTGCTCTCGATGCCTATGTAGATGCGCAATTGTCGGTCTTCGACATCAGTCCCGACCTTTCGTTGCAGTTCAATCCTGCTTCCATCGAAACCAACAACGGACTCCAGCGCAACCACAGTATGGGCTTCGGTGCTACACTCACGTTCTAGCCACCCACGCTCATTTGCTTGCATCAACACAGTCTGTTGCAGAGATTACCTCCTTTCTCAATTTTGATTATGAAGAATTTCTTGAAATATATGCTCGTTTGTGTCACTGCACTCCCCTTGCTGCCTTCGGCGCTTGAGGTGCAAGCACACACCAGCCACACCAATCCACCCACCACTCTTGTTGTTCCCGACCAAGTACCGAATCCTGAGGTGAATCCCACTGAAGGTATGCTTCAAAACGTCGATGCACAACTCAACACGTGGTATGTCAAAAAATATATGGTCATCGATTCCACTTGTCTCACACGAGTGGCCGATGTCAATGTAGGTCCCGAAGTCTACAAAGAACGCCTGCGCAGACTTCCCACTAGAATTGAAATGCCCTACAACGATGTGGTGCAAGAATACATAGACGCCTACACCGGACGCCTACGCCGTTCTGTTAGTTTCATGCTCGGTGCGCAAAACTTCTACATTCCCATCTTTGAAGAAGCACTCGAAGCCGAAGGACTGCCTTTGGAGTTGAAATATCTTCCCGTCATTGAGAGCGCGCTCGAACCCACCGCCACAAGTCGTGTGGGAGCCGCCGGACTGTGGCAGTTTATGATTCCCACAGCCCGTAAGTTCGGACTCACCATCAACAGCCTTGTCGATGAACGCCGCGACCCCATCAAATCTAGTTGGGCAGCTGCGCGCTATCTCAAAGAACTCTACAATCGCTACAACGATTGGACACTCGCCATCGCGGCTTACAACTGTGACCCTACCAACATTGCCAAAGCCATGAAGCGTGCCAAAGGGGCGAAAGACTATTGGGAAATTTATCCTTACCTTCCACGCGAAACTCGCGGCTACGTTCCTGCCTTCATCGCTGCCAACTACGTGATGAACTACTATTGTGAGCACAATATTCCTTCGATGAAGACGCGTGTGCCCATCGAAACGGACACTGTCGTGGTGACGCGCGATGTCAATCTCTCACAGATTGCCGGTGCCTGCGGACAAGACCTTGAAGCACTCAAGGCGATGAATCCGCAATACCGCACAGGTGTTGTCCCAGGCTACTCCATGCCTTGTGCCATTCGTATGCCCCTTCCTCTCATCGACCGTTTCCTCCAATTGGGAGATTCTATTTACAATTATGGTGTGCCCGATATCGTGGAACCTCTCGAAGTGACGACTTCTTCGCCTGCAACTACTGTTACTTCTGCCCCTTCCGTTTCCTCTGCATCTTCCGTATCTGAGTCCAACGATGTTGCAGTGGGAGAAACGCGTGCTGAGCGTCGTGCACGTTTGCGCAGAGAAGCTGTCGAACGTAAGGCACAGGCTAAAGAGGAACGCGAATCGAGCAAGAAACACAAGCACGACAAGAAGTCGAAACTGAAAAGTCGAGCAAGAAAAATAAGCACAAAAAGGAAAAGACAAAGGAGGTGAGCATCAAGGAGGGCGATACGCTGAGCGAAATAGCTGAGCGCAATGGTACCACGGTTTCAAAGCTCCGAAAGATGAACAAAATCTCTGGCAACAACATCCGCGCTGGTAAGAAAATCCGCGTCAAATGATGCCTTCCTGCTAGGCTTTTCTAGATTTTCTAGTTCCTCTAGTCCCTCTAGATCTTCTAGTTTTTCTAGTTCTTCTAGAGTTTCTAGTCCAATCGCGCAGCCCTCTAACCTCTAACCTCTAACGTCTCACGTCTCATGTCTGACGAAGTCCTCATCCAGTCCGCTTTTCAGAGACTAATCGACACCTATCTAGCCTCACCCCACCGCAAAAAGACGGAAATCATCACCAAAGCCTTCAATTTCGCCAAGGCCGCCCACCGAGGAGTGCGACGTCGTAGTGGAGAACCCTACATTCTCCACCCCATTGCCGTGGCACAAGTGTGCTGCGAAGAAATGGGAATGGGCTCTACCACCATTTGCGCAGCCCTTCTACACGATGTCGTGGAAGACACAGACTACACACGCGACGACATTGCCAATCTTTTCGGAGAGAAAATTGCCAACATCGTTGAGGGAGTCACCAAAGTGAGCGGAGGACTACTCGGCAATCGGGCTTCTATGCAAGCCGAAACCTTCAAGAAGATTCTGCTCACCATGAGCGACGACATACGCGTCATATTGGTCAAAATTGCCGACAGACTACACAATATGCGCACCCTCGATTCTATGCTCCCCTCAAGGCAGTATAAAATTGTGGGAGAAACACTCTACATCTTCGCACCGCTTGCCGACAGACTCGGACTCAACCGCATCAAAACGGAACTCGAAGACTTGTCTTTCAAATATGAACATCTCGACGACTACAACGCCGTGATGCAACATTTGAGAGATTCCAAAATGGAACGCGATGACGCTATCAATGATTTCACACCTGCCATTCGCCAAGCACTAGACACTCAAGGCATTGACTATGAACTCAAAGCGCGCGTCAAAAGTCCTTACAGCATCTGGCAGAAGATGCAGCGCAAACAAGTGCCCTTCGAAGAAGTTTTCGACATATTGGCCATTCGCATCATTTTCCGCCCCAAAGATCGCGACAATGAAATCGCGGAGTGCTATGCCATCTATGCCGCTCTCACACAAATCTATAAACCTCACCCCTCAAGGTTTCGCGACTGGCTCTCCACACCCAAAGCCAACGGCTATCAAGCCCTCCACAACACCTTTATGTCGCACCAAGGCAAATGGATTGAGGTGCAAATTCGTTCCGACAGAATGGACGACGTGGCGGAAGGAGGATTTGCAGCCCATTGGAAATATAAATCCTCTGATGCGCAAGTCGAAGAAAAAGAACTCGACACTTGGGTCAATTCCATTAAAGAGATTTTGGATGACCCACAACCCGACACGCTCGACCTTCTCGACACCATCAAACTCAATCTCTTTGCCTCCGAACTCAATGTTTCACCCCAAAAGGCGACATCTTGACCCTCCCACAGGGTGCCACGGTCTTGGACTTTGCGTTCGCCATTCACTCTATGATTGGCAGCCACTGCATCGGAGGTAAGGTGAATCACCGACTCGTACCCTTAAGTCATCGCCTTGCCAACGGCGACCAAATTGAGATTCTCACCTCTCAGTCGCAAAACATTCAGTCCGACTGGATGAACTATGTCACCACCGGAAAAGCACGTGGACGCATCTCAGCTGCTTTGCGTCGCGCGGCTCGCGAATGTCAGCGCAAGGGAGAAGGGATGTTGCGCGAATTCCTCAAATCGCACGATTTGGAAGATAGCAACGCCAACATCCAAAAACTCAAATCTTTCCATCAGTTCGACACTCCCTCGGCCTTATATCTTGCTCTAGGCGAAGGACAATTGGTGCTCTCTGACCTCGACATTCAGCACCTTCTTGGCAAAAAGACCAAAAGAGGGTGGGGGTGGAGACGATTCGTGCCTTTCCTCAAAGACAAAGCGCAACCCGAAACGCTCGAGGTGCAAGATAACCTCGACACCGATTTGTGGAACATCTCGATCGCAAAGCTACGCTCACGCTTTCCGATGAGGTGCTCAATCATTGTGAACTTTGTAGCCATTGTCACCCCATCAAGGGAGATGAAGTGATGGGATACATCAATTGCCACCACCATCTCGAACTCCATCGCCGTGATTGCACTGTCGCGCTCAAGCACAAAACGAGTTTCGGCAACAACATCATTGCCACGGAGTGGGACAATGCTCAACCCTCGGCGCATCTCTATGAAGCCACGCTTTCTGTAGAAGGCATCGACAGCACAAGTGTGTTGCAAGACATCGCTCAGGTTTTTGTGCAGCATTCGCAATATCAGTTGCAGAGCATCCAACTCAATGCGCACGATGGCATTTTCCAAGGTTGTCTCGGTGTGCGCCTTTCTTCCACTGCCGATGTCCAATCGCTGTGCCACCTCCTCCTCACTTCTCCTCAAATCACCAAAGTTAATCGCAGTAATTAGCACGGTGTATTTTCTTTTACCTCTGTTGTTTTAACAAGTATTGTTCCCCCCTATTAGTATATGGGTGGAAATACCCCCAAAGAGTGAAAAAACGGCATATTTGTGCCGTTTTTTCTTTGTCTATATCTTATTTTGTCATCTTTACTTGCCAAAATAGATGTGAAAGTGGTGCAAATGAGTATTGGTTTTGAGCTATGATTTGTCGATGGTCGTTTCATTGCTGATTTTGTCGATGGTTGTTTCATTGCTGATGAATATTTCTTCGTAGGTGAATGTTTTTGGGGTTTGAGTTCGGAAGGGTGGGGGAGTAGATTTGGATGATTGGGTGAGGAATAGGTTTGGGTTGGCCGAAGGTGTTCTTACGCGCGCGTATGCGCGCTCTCGTACTAGGAGTTTTGTTTTTTTGCTGTCACAAGTGTCACAGCGGATGGGTTGAAAATATTTCATTACTTAAAAAAACGACGTATCGTTTTATAGAAAACAACGTGTCGTTTTATGGAAAGTGACGTATCGTTTTATGGAAAACAACGTGTCGTTTTGCTGAAAACAACGTGTTGTTTTTGATTGGAGGTCGAAAAGTAGTTTTGAGGATGGTGTTTTGGTGTGTTTTTGGGATGGAGTAGCAGCGTGAAAGTGTGATATTTTTTGACTGTTGTTTCTGTTATCGGTGTAAATGGTTATTATATAGTGAGTTATAAGTGTTATGTGACACTTGTGACAGCAAAAAACATAAAACTCCTGTAGTGTGCGCATACGCGCGCGCGTATCGCGTGATGTTATTTCGCTTCCTCCCGTGCTTGGCCATTGCACGCCGTCTAGCTTCTAGTCCCTCTAGGGATTCTAGTGCTTCTAGTTTTCTTTTTTCTTTTATTTCCCGAGCCACGCTTGCGTGGCGAGCATAAAAGGGTCTATGACCCTCTAATCTCTAACGTCTAACGTCTATTCTGCTATTTCTATCTCTCAAAATCTACTATTTGAGATTTTTCTTGCAAATTTTTTCTCCAATCTCTTGGTGGTTTCAAAATCTTGCCGTATTTTTGCATCGCAATCGGGACGCAAGGGTCACTTGCTAAGACACAGCGCGCTTAGTTAGATGAAGCTTGACAGACTGAACGCCTGACAGCAGCAAATGAGCTGCAGAAAGTCATTGAAACGATTACATAACAGATTGTAGAGAAGTACAAGGAACAATCAACAATGAAGCAGAAATGCTTCGGGTAAAATGAATTGTACCGTCAAATTTCTACTCCAAAAATCCAAAGTAACAAGACAGGATACTGAGCACATAAAACAGATCAAAACAAAATATCATATTACAATGAAGAGTTTGATCCTGGCTCAGGATGAACGCTAGCTACAGGCTTAACACATGCAAGTCGAGGGGCAGCATAGAAGAAGCTTGCTTCTTCTGATGGCGACCGGCGCACGGGTGCGTAACGCGTATCAAACCTGCCTCATACTCGGGGATAGCCTTGCGAAAGTAAGATTAATACCCGATGTTGTTATGTTTCCGCATGGTGATATAACCAAAGATTTATCGGTATGAGATGGTGATGCGTCCGATTAGGTAGTAGGCGGGGTAACGGCCCACCTAGCCATCGATCGGTAGGGGTTCTGAGAGGAAGGTCCCCCACACTGGAACTGAGACACGGTCCAGACTCCTACGGGAGGCAGCAGTGAGGAATATTGGTCAATGGACGAAAGTCTGAACCAGCCAAGTAGCGTGCAGGATGACGGCCCTCTGGGTTGTAAACTGCTTTTAGTTGGGAATAAAAAAGAGGACGTGTCCTCTCTTGTATGTACCTTCAGAAAAAGGACCGGCTAATTCCGTGCCAGCAGCCGCGGTAATACGGAAGGTCCAGGCGTTATCCGGATTTATTGGGTTTAAAGGGAGCGTAGGCGGATTATTAAGTCAGTGGTGAAAGACGGTGGCTCAACCATCGTTAGCCATTGAAACTGGTAGTCTTGAGTGCAGACAGGGATGCTGGAACTCGTGGTGTAGCGGTGAAATGCTTAGATATCACGATGAACTCCGATCGCGAAGGCAGGTGTCCGGGCTGCAACTGACGCTGAGGGCTCGAAAGTGTGGGTATCAAACAGGATTAGATACCCTGGTAGTCCACACAGTAAACGATGTATACTCGCGGTTTGCGATAGACAGTAAGCCGCCAAGCGAAAGCATTAAGTATACCACCTGGGGAGTACGCCGGCAACGGTGAAACTCAAAGGAATTGACGAGACTGCACAAGCGGAGGAACATGTGGTTTAATTCGATGATACGCGAGGAACCTTACCCGGGCTTGAACTAAGAGTGACTTATCTAGAGATAGATATTTCTTCGGACACTCTTGGAGGTGCTGCATGGTTGTCGTCAGCTCGTGCCGTGAGGTGTCGGCTTAAAGTGCCATAACGAGCGCAACCCTTTTCCTTGGTTGCCATCAGGTAATGCTGGGCACTCCAGGGATACTGCCATCGTAAGATGTGAGGAAGGTGGGGATGACGTCAAATCAGCACGGCCCTTACGTCCGGGGCTACACACGTGTTACAATGGGGGGTACAGAAGGTCGCTACCTGGTGACAGGATGCTAATCTCAAAAACCTCTCTCAGTTCGGATTGGAGTCTGCAACCCGACTCCATGAAGCTGGATTCGCTAGTAATCGCGCATCAGCCATGGCGCGGTGAATACGTTCCCGGGCCTTGTACACACCGCCCGTCAAGCCATGAAAGCCGGGGGTGCCTGAAAGCCGTGACCGGAAGGGTCGGCCTAGGGTAAAACTGGTGATTGGGGCTAAGTCGTAACAAGGTAGCCGTACCGGAAGGTGCGGCTGGAACACCTCCTTTCTGGAAAGTTCAGTATGCCTAGTTACATTGGTGGAGAACAAATGAAACAATGAAGGTACAACGATTTGGTTGTCACCTGACTTCTCGCAATAGGTTATGATAAGCATAAGAGAAAGATGAAGCCGAGCAGCTCCGAGATAGCTTGTCTTGAGTGGATTTTTTCTGCCAGTCCTATAGCTCAGTTGGTTAGAGCGCCACACTGATAATGTGGAGGTCGGCAGTTCAAATCTGCCTGGGACTACTTGCAAGTGGAGCACCGCGCTCCGAATGATTTGGGGGATTAGCTCAGCTGGCTAGAGCACCTGCCTTGCACGCAGGGGGTCAACGGTTCGAATCCGTTATTCTCCACACATTCTACTGCTCAGTCGCTACGATGGTGAAACATCACGGCACAATGACAGAGCAAGAGATCTTTGACATATTGAACACGCAACAAGTTGATTCTTGTTCTCCATCCACCGCAAGGTGAGATGAGATAACAGAGAATCATCCAAGTAACGAAACAAAGGTAAACGAAAGTACAGCTTTAAGTATATTCTCACCTTCTAGTTACGAAAGGATTAGCTAAGACTAACGTCTAACGTCTAATCTCTAACGTCTAGAATAAGGAAAAAGAAGTAATTAAGGGCGTACGGTGGATGCCTAGGCTCTTACAGGCGATGAAGGACGTGATAAGCTGCGATAAGCTGTGGGTAGGTGCAAATAACCATTGATCCGCAGATTTCCGAATGGGACAACCCAGCAGGTTGAAGACCTGTTATCCCGTGATTGCGGGAGGCTAACGGGGGGAACTGAAACATCTTAGTACCCCTAGGAAAAGAAAATAATAATGATTCCCCTAGTAGTGGCGAGCGAACGGGGAAGAGCCCAAACCATATAGATTTCGGTCTATATGGGGTTGTAGGACCACGCTGTTGCAAGACTTACGATTAGAGGAACGCTTTGGAAAGAGCGACCATAGAGAGTGACAGTCTCGTACTCGACAATCGTATGAAGCATAGTGGTATCCTGAGTAGGGCGGGACACGTGAAATCCTGTCTGAATCCGGCGGGCCCATCCGCCAAGGCTAAATACTCGTAAGAGACCGATAGCGAACCAGTACCGTGAGGGAAAGGTGAAAAGCACCTCTTTTAGAGGAGTGAAAAAGTTCCTGAAACCGTACGCCTACAAGCGGTCGGAGCTTCTTAGGAAGTGACGGCGTGCCTTTTGCATAATGAACCTACGAGTTACCGTCGTCGGCAAGGTTAAGTGCTATGAAGCACGTAAGCCGAAGCGAAAGCGAGTCTGAAAAGGGCGCATAGTCGGCGGTGGTAGACGCGAAACCAAGTGATCTCACCCTTGTCCAGGTTGAAGTCCCGGTAACACGGGATGGAGGACTCGAACCAATAAGCGTTGAAAAGCTTCTGGATGAGGTGAGGGTAGGAGTGAAAGGCCAATCAAACTTGGAGATAGCTCGTACTCCCCGAAATGCATTTAGGTGCAGCCTCGGGCGTTCCCTGTGTGAGGTAGAGCGACTGATTGGATGCGAGGGCTTCACCGCCTATCAAGTCCAGACAAACTCCGAATGCACACAGGCTAAGCCCGGGAGTGAGGGCGTGGGTGCTAAGGTCCACGCCCGAGAGGAGAAGAATCCTGACCACCGGCTAAGGCCCCGAAATATAGGCTAAGTTAAACTAACGAAGTGTATTCCCGTGACAGCTAGGATGTTGGCTTGGAAGCAGCCATTCATTCAAAGAGTGCGTAACAGCTCACTAGTCGAGGGACTGTGCATGGATAATAATCGGGTATAAAGTCTATTGCCGAAGCCGTGGGATATCTTAAGATATCGGTAGGGGAGCATTCATGCGGCCTTGAAGATAGAGGATAACCTCTGTTGGAGCTTCATGAAAAGCAAATGTAGGTATAAGTAACGATAAAGAGTGTGAGATGCACTCTCGCCGAAAGACTAAGGTTTCCAGGGCAACGTTAATCGGCCCTGGGTCAGTCGGGACCTAAGGTTCAACCTAATGGTGATGCCGATGGCAGAAACGGTTAATATTCCGTTACTATCTTTGTTGGCGATGTGGAGACGGAGGAGTGACACTTCCGCGAGCTGACGGAATAGCTCGTTAAAGATTGTAGGTAATGAGGATGGCAGGCAAATCCACCATCCGAGCTGAAAGTCGATAGTATACAGCGTCTTCGGACAATGTAATAGTGAAGGTAATCCTACTCCCGAGAAAATCCGCTAAGCTTAACAACAAAGATACCCGTACCGTAAACGGACACACGTAGTCGGGTAGAATATACTAAGGCGCTTGGAAGATTCATGGTTAAGGAACTAGGCAAATTGACCCCGTAACTTCGGAATAAGTGTCCTCACAGCAATGTGAGGCGCAGAGAATCAGCTCAGGCAACTGTTTAACAAAAAAACACAAGGCTGTGCAAAAATCGAAAGATGCAGTATACAGTCTGACACCCTGCCCGGTGCTGGAAGGTTAAGAGGAGAGCTTAGACCCGGTCGAAGGTTTGAATTGAAGCCCCAGTAAACGGCGGCCGTAACTATAACTATCCCTAAGGTAGCGAAATTCCTTGTCGGGTAAGTTCCGACCTGCACGAATGGTGTAATGATCTGGGCACTGTCTCAACCATGATTCCAGTGAAATTGTAGTATCGGTGAAGATGCCGATTACCCGCGATGGGACGAAAAGACCCCGTGAACCTTTACTATAGCTTAACGTTGTAATTGGGCAGTCGATGTGTAGGATAGGTCGGAGGCTTAGAAGCAGGCACGCCAGTGTTTGTGGAGCCGCTGTTGAAATACGACCCTTTGGCTGTCTGGTTCCTAACTCTCAGATGAGAGGATCGCGTTTGGTGGGTAGTTTGACTGGGGTGGTCGCCTCCAAAAGCGTAACGGAGGCTTCTAAAGGTGCCCTCAGGCCGATTGGTAACCGGCCGTAGAGTGTAATGGCAAAAGGGCGCTTGACTGAGAGACCTACAAGTCGATCAGGTGCGAAAGCAGAGCATAGTGATCCGGTGGTTCCGTATGGAAGGGCCATCGCTCAAAGGATAAAAGGTACTCCGGGGATAACAGGCTGATCCCTCCCAAGAGCTCATATCGACGGAGTGGTTTGGCACCTCGATGTCGGCTCGTCACATCCTGGGGCTGGAGAAGGTCCCAAGGGTTGGGCTGTTCGCCCATTAAAGTGGCACGCGAGCTGGGTTCAGAACGTCGTGAGACAGTTCGGTCTCTATCTATCGTGGGCGCAGGAAATTTGCGTGGCTCTGACACTAGTACGAGAGGACCGTGTTGGACTGACCTCTGGTTTACCGGTTGTGGCGCCAGCTGCACCGCCGGGTATCTACGTCGGGATCGGATAAGCGCTGAAAGCATCTAAGTGCGAAGCCGGCCACAAGATTAGATTTCCTCATAAGGGTCGTTGTAGACTACGACGTTGATAGGGTGTAGGTGTAAAGACGGTGACGTCAAAGCCGAGCACTACTAATCGCCCGAAACTTCCATTCCTTTAGGTGGAATACACTTAAGGCTGCTACGTTTATCTCTAGAAGCTAGAAGAACTAGATGCTCTAGTAATTCTAGAATCTCTAGAAATCTAGTTCAAATGACTAGCGTTATTTGTCAAGATTGCATGTTCAAACGATATTTCCGGTGGTTATAGCGACGGGGTTCCACCTCTTCCCATTCCGAACAGAGAAGTTAAGCCCGACCGCGCCGATGGTACTGCACACCCGCGGGAGAGTAGGTCGCCGCCATTTTACGAAAGCCCTGAGTTCAAAATGAACTCGGGGCTTTCTTTGTGTATGCTTATCAGCAACTACGCTTTAATCTTTCTACTTTTAGAAGTGCTTCCTCTATCTCTCGACTTTTCTTCCTTCTGGTGTATCTCCTCTATTGCGTCTTTCTGCAATTTCCTTGAACGGAAAATCCCCATTTGTGAGTACCAGCAGCATTTTCATCCCTCTATCCTTGGCATATTGCCGAAAATTGCTTATTTTTGCTAGGTCAATTTTGCAATAACTTATTTCTCCTTTATGGACTGGATTATCTCTCTCCTCACGGATCCCAAAAGTGCAGCGCATTTGCTGATTCTCTACGCCCTTGTGATTAGTCTCGGTGTGCGTTTTGGACAGTGGAAGATTGGTGGAAAGAAAAATGGTGTAGCCTTCGGGGTTACTTGGGTCTTGTTTGTGGGCATTCTTGTAGGTCACATTTGCACGAACTACTTATATGAAAATGCCACAGAAGCCGTGGCCTATCAACGTCATATCATCGACATTGTCAAAGAGCTTGGGCTCATTCTTTTCGTCTACTGTATTGGTTTGCAAGTAGGTCCCAGTTTCTTCCAAACCTTCAAGAAAGGAGGTTTAGGCATGAGTCTGTTGGCAACGCTCCTTGTCTTGCTCAATGTCGCTATGACTCTCGGGTTGTTCTATCTTGCGGACAACACGGACATCTTTGCGCATCCCCATCAGAAAGACAACTTAGCTATGATGGTCGGAGTGATGTGTGGTGCTGTCACCAACACCCCCTCACTAGGTGCAGCCAATAGCATCTTACCCGAACTCTTTGGAGACGGGAATGTAACACCAGCCATAGCCAATGGTTATGCCTGCGCTTATCCCCTCGGTGTGGTGGGAATCATCCTTTCCACAATTGCCTTGCGCTTCATAGCGCGCATTTCTTTAGACAAAGAACAAGAAGAATTGCGAATGACTAATGAATCGCATCCCGAAACAACCCCTAAGCATCTTGTCATCAGTGTCACCAATCTAGCTGTAGAAGGTAAGACACTTGAGGAACTTCGCAATTTCTTCAAACGTCAATTTGTTGTAACTCGTTGCATCTATCCCAATGGAGATTTGCAAGTGGCGCACGCTGCAACCCAAATCACTATGGGAATGCGCCTACATCTCGTATGTTCTGAACAAGATGCCGAAGCCTTGGTACATCTGTTGGGAAAAGTTGATGAGGAAGGAAAAGCAGAAGAAGTCGAAAGTCAACATTATGTGAGTCGTCGAATGGTAGTGACTCGTGAAGAAGTCACAGGTCGCACCCTTGCTCAACTCCATCTCTCCTCATTATATGGTGTCAATGTCACTCGCATCACGAGAAGTGGCATCGAGTTCTTCGCCGATCGCGATCTTCCCCTCCTTGTGGGCGACAGAGTACTCGTCACCGGCACAGAATCCAGTGTAGAGCGCGTCAAGTCCGTTTTAGGATCACAGGTAGAACACTTGGATCACCCCAATGTCGGTGTACTCTTTATGGGAATTCTTGTGGGTCTTCTCGTTGGACAGATACCCATACCTTTCCCCGGAGTAGATATCCCCGTGAAACTCGGTTTGGCAGGTGGTCCTCTGTTCGTAGCCATCCTTGTAGGCGCCTTTGGACACCGCTATCGCATCAACACCTATGTTTCCACTTCCGCTAATTTGATGTTACGCGAAGTTGGTCTTATCCTCTTCTTGAGTAGTGTCGGCATACAAGCCGGTGCGTCTTTCTGGCGAACATTGATGGCAGGCGATGGAGTGCACTATGTGTGGATGGGCTTCTTGATTACCGTTGTACCCATCTTAATTTGCGGATTGATTGGTCGTTGGAAACTCAAACTCAACTATTTCACCCTCATGGGACTCATAGCAGGAGCCAACACCGACCCACCAGCACTCGCTTTTGCCAACACCACCGCAGGCAACAATGCCCCAGCAGTGGGATACAGCACCGTTTATCTCCCCGCGATGTTCTTGCGCATCCTTGTGGCTCAACTCATCTTGTTGATTCTACTTGGGTAATCTGTGTACGCTCCCTGTTCGCATCGCATCCGCAAGCGTTTAATATGGGAGAATCTCTCAAACCTTGGTGAATCTCTCCCAAGGATAAAACTCAAAAGAAAATCCCCACTATCGTGTGAAACGATGGTGGGGATTTTTATGTTTGAAATGCAATGTCTATCATTTGACAGTACTAAGAGCTCAAAAGACCTCCTTTCAAATGGTAGATGTAGATTTCAGCAGTAGACTATTCAGCGGGTGCGATTACTCCAGTTGGGCAAACGTCAGCGCAAACGCCGCAGTCGATGCAAGTTTCAGGAGAGATGACGTAGATGTCGCCTTCAGAGATAGAAGCTGTGGGGCATTCTTCGATGCAAGTGCCACATGCAATGCAATCTTCATTGATAATGTAAGCCATTGTGTAAGAATTTAATAAGTGAATAAATTGTTATGTTGTTATGTATGTCTGTCTTAGACCGCGCCTAGTCAAACTAGTCTTTGCAGTTTAGCGTCATCTCGACACGAAGCTACAAAGAGTGTACACGAATCTTTGGCAAAGATACCCATTTCTCGCGTTCTTCGCAAACATCTTTTTATCTTTCCAATTTCCATCCGTCGTTTACGTTTTTTTTCTATAGCTTCCAGCTTCCGAAGTCACCCTATAAATGAATTCTTTCTCATGACCGATTTGGGGTTTAAAGCGAGAAATTTGGCCACTTTATCGCTAAACATTGTCACTTTCAGGAAGTATAAGACGGAAAGGCACGTACTTTGCACAGAAAATTGTATCTTTGCTCTAATATCCGTGTAAGGATGCCGAAAAAAAGCAACTACGCGCGCTCATCGTAGGTTTCGATGATTCGCATTCACCTGTTCAATGGCTGGATGTACATAACATTCGCACGCCATCGACAGCCGATACACAGATTTACCTTTTAAAACAACACAATACACCATACCATTATGGCAAAAATCACCAAAGAAGCAGCTCTGGCTTATCACGAACAAGGGCGTCCTGGTAAGATTGAAGTCGTACCCACCAAACCTCACGCTACGCAAGCAGACCTTTCGCTTGCTTATTCTCCTGGTGTGGCAGAACCTTGCCTTGAAATTGAAAGAACAAAGATGATGCTTATCGCTACACCAATAAAGGCAACCTCGTGGCTGTCATTTCCAATGGCACAGCTGTTTTGGGATTGGGCGACATTGGTGCTGTTGCTGGAAAACCCGTGATGGAAGGTAAGAGTCTTCTTTTCAAAATCTATGCCGGTGTTGATGCTTTCGATATTGAAGTAGACGAAAAAGACCCCGAGCGTTTCATCCAAGTGGTGAAAGCCATTGCTCCCACGTTTGGCGGTATCAACTTAGAAGACATCAAAGCACCAGAATGCTTTGAAATTGAAACCCGCTTGAAGGAAGAACTCGACATCCCCGTAATGCACGACGACCAACACGGCACAGCCATCATCTCTTGCGCAGGTTTGCTCAATGCTTGCGAAGTAGCTGGCAAGCGCATAGAAGACGTAAAAGTTGTCATCAACGGAGCTGGAGCCGCTGCCATTAGTTGCGCGCGTCTCTATCTTTCTTTCGGTTTGCAGAAAAGCAATCTCATTATGTTGGACTCTAAGGGAGTCATCTCCACCGATCGTACAGATTTGAACGCTCAGAAGCGCGAATTTGCCACCGAACGCACCGATGTACGTACCCTTGCTGAAGCCGTGCAGGGAGCCGATGTCTTTGTAGGTCTTTCCAAAGGCAACATTCTCTCACAAGACATGGTGCGCACCATGGCAGAACGCCCCATCATCTTCGCTTTGGCGAATCCCATTCCCGAAATCTCTTACGAAGATGCTCGCGAAGCACGTGCAGACGTTATCATGTCTACCGGTCGCACCGACTATCCCAACCAAATCAACAACGTCCTCGGTTTCCCCTACATCTTCCGTGGGGCTCTCGACACAGCGTCTTCAGCCATCAATGAAGCCATGAAGCAAGCCGCAGTGCGTGCTATTGCTGATTTGGCGCGTCAAGAAGTGCCTGCTGTCGTCAAAGAAGCTTATGGTGTTGATCACCTCGAATTCGGTGCCGACTATTTCATTCCCAAACCCGTCGACCCACGTCTTGTTGTAGAAGTGTCTTGCGCAGTAGCAAAAGCCGCCATTGAGAGTGGAGTAGCACGCAAACCCATCACCGACTGGGATGCTTATCGCACGCAACTCGAAGCGCGTATTGCTAAGAAATAAATCTGTTTTGTTGGATTTCATCCTTCCTTTTCTCGCCATGGCATAACTCGAGCAAGCTCGGTTCTGCTCATTTGGCTTTGCGAAAACGTTCGTTTGTCTTCAGACAGTATGCGTTTGCAATTCCTACTGTTATGTTCAAGATGAACGATATTCTGATAATGAAATTCCCTCCCACCTAGTTTTGTGCTAAGTGGGAGGGGATTTGTTAAATCTAAATCGATTATTAGATCCTGAATAGATTTTATTTGGAAGTAATCTTTTCCATAACGAGCAGCAATGTTACAGTCTAATGACCAATTGGGGGATTGGCGAAAGTTGTGATTACAACACCACACTCTTCACCGCAGGCAACACTAGAGCAAGGTCGTCAATCACTTGCTGACGTGAAGCCCCCTCGCGAATGATTACCAAAATCGTATCGTCACCCGCCAATGTACCGCAGATGCTTTGAAATTTTTGCGCATCAATTTCAGTGGTGATGCCAGCAGCATAACCAGGTCGCGTGTGCATCACCACGATATTTCCGGAAAACTCAAGTCCTAGGAAGCCCGTGTTTCTTAAAAAATCGGGAGCTTCTACTGAGATTTTGCGTCTATATAATGGATTGTCGGGAAGGATATAGCGATATCCTCCCACACTTGCCACTTTAGCAGCCTTGAGTTTCTGTAAATCTCGGGAAAGGGTAGCTTGCGTCACCTTATATCCTTCTGCTTCTAGTTCTTTGAGTAATGCTTCCTGGCTTCCTATTTCTGTGTTGGCAAGGATTAAGCGCAATACCTCTATTCTTTCGTGTCTTGGTTTCATGCTAATAATTCAGCTTGTTGCTACAAAGATAGTAAATAATCCGTTCATATGCCTAGTTTTCTATTAAAAAAACGTCACGGACGTCGTTCAATGTAGCTTTTTGAGTCTTTTATGTGAAAAACATCCCATTTTGTTCGTTCGGGTGCTGTTCCGTCTTTCAAAGGTAGGAATCAAATGTGCTCTTTTTCGTTTGCCTGTTGCCCTGAAGTGATAGGCACATCATAGACTTCAGAGTTTGGGGCAAAGAAATGGGAATGAACCGTCTCACGACGAAACATTCCCTCACAGAACTTATATAGAGATGAAAAAACTATCTCGAATTTGGAGAGAGGACTACTTGTAAGCTTGTCCTCTTTGTTTATGATGCAAATGTACGCACTCTTGATGAAACTACCAAATAAATCCGCAATTTTTTTATGCATAATCGCGATTTTTCTTCATAATCCGCATTTATCCTTTTTTGTTGGCCTTTGGAAGAGATATTTTTCTCATTGAGTACCTTCCTTGATGTTTTCTTGAGGTGGAGTATTCTTGTTTTTTCTGATTTCTGAAAACTGAGATTTTTCTCGTATGCGAGAAAAATATTACTTCATTCGCGATAAGAACAACGTTCGGTGAGGAGAGCTATGTGATATTATACAATGTGTAAATATATTCGGAAAACCATTTCCTGTTGTCTTCGTTTTCTTAAGTAAGCACGCAAGAATTAACAAGTTTTCTTATTACCGAGTGTGTAACGAGCATTATTAAAATAAAAGTTAGGATTGGGAGTTGGTGATTTGTGCATAAATAGTGCATAATTTGGTGGTTGATAAGGGATTATTCTTTACTTTCTTCAGCATTCAAATTATCCCAAATCTGTTCAGAATCAAATGACCGATTGGGGTTTAACAGCGAAAACTAACTAACAGACAAAACAGATGATGCCAATCTTATTTTTCAAAAACACACTGCCTTTTATCCCTTTCTCACTTTTCATTGCCCTTCTCATTTGTGCAATGATGCTCTATTTTTTGCTCAACAAACAGATGCCAACTACGTTGCTAACCCACAGAAAGGTTACAAACAGGAAAACAAAAACCGGAACTATCCACGAAGGACAGTTCCAGCAACAAAAAGAAGTATTTACGCTTTGCAATTTCAAAACATAGGCTAGACTTAGATGCCTGCAGAGATGTTGAGTGCTTGCAACACGTAGCGTGCCACGAGCAGCGCAGAAATGATATAGAGGGTGATGGACACTTGGTTGAAACGTCCAGTGAGCACCTTAACGAGGGTGTAGCTGATGAGACCCAATGCCATACCTTCTGCAATGTTATAGGTCAAGACCATAGTGAGCACCGTGATGAAGCTAGGAAGTGCTTCGGAGATGTCGAGCAAGTCAACGTCTTGGATGGAACTCAACATCAACACACCCACCAACACGAGTGCACCAGTGGTGGCTGCAGAGGGGATGAGCAAGAACAGAGGAGAGAGGAAAAGCGCGAGGAAGAAGAAGAAGGCCGTGGAGAAGGCTGTCATACCTGTGCGTCCGCCTTCAGCAATACCTGCAGAACTTTCCACGAAAGTGGTGACAGTGGATGTGCCCAATACTGCACCAACGCTGGTGGCAACGGCATCGGCCATCATAGCTCCCTTGATGTTTTTCACGTTGCCAGCTTCGTCCATCATTTCAGTCTTCGCAGCTGCACCAATCAAAGTACCGATGGTGTTGAAGATGTCGATGAAGACGAGCACCAAAATGGTGAGAATCATATCGCCACTCAACACTTTGCTGAAGTCCATTTGCAAGAAAGTAGGAGCGATGCTATGTGGCATACTGATGGGAGTGAAGTCAGCACCGATTTTGGTAACTCCCAAAGGGATACCGATGAGGGTGCAGACGATGATGCTGTAGAAGAGAGCACCACGCACGCGAAGTTTCATCAACACGGCACTCAAAATGATGCCCAAGCAAGCCAAAGAGGAAGTGGCATTGAAGTGACCGAGAGAAACGAGTGTGGCGTCATTGGCAACGATGATGCCAGAGTTTTTCAAACCAACGAAGGCGATGAAGAAACCAATACCGGCAGAGATGGCGAAACGCAAACTCTTGGGAATGCAGTTCACAATCTGTTCGCGCACGTTGAAAGCTGTGAGCACAATGAAGATGAGTCCTTCGATGAAGACAGCAGCGAGAGATTGCTGCCAGGTGTAGCCCATAGTGAGGCAGAGGGTGAAGGCAAAGAAAGCATTGATACCCATGCCAGGAGCTTGTGCAAAGGGCAACTTAGCCAAAAAGGCGATGAGGAGTGTGCCGATGGCAGAAGCTAAGGCGGTTGCAGTGAAGACAGCGCCTTTCTCCATACCGGTGTTAGCCAAAATGTCGGGGTTCACCGCGAGAATGTAGCCCATGGTGAGGAAGGTGGTGAGACCTGCCAACAACTCTGTGCGAAGATTGTGTTTTGTAGGATCAAAACCTACGAGGCGATAAAGGAATTGCATACGAAATGTATGGTTGATGAGTGAATGAATAATCAAAAGTGCCACCAGCTAGCAAGATAGTGCTTGAAAGGAAGGAAGCCTATCCGCATTGATCTAGCCAATGAGAAGGAGAGAAAATCAGCAGCATTCCTGAAACTTCCTCAGGGAATAAGTCAGGAATGCTGAGTTGTTGTTCGTTTGCGCTCTGGCGTTTTAGTTTAGAACGTCCACTTAGCGGCGAGAGTGGGATTGATATATACTCTCTCCGTATTGGGGAAATTATAACTGATTTCAACTTCGGTACCAATGCTCAAGTTAAAGTTGGGATCTACGCCCTTCACCTTATTGAGATTTACCCAAAGTTGAGGTTCGGAGATGAACGTAACGGGTATGGTATTGTTGCGATCCCCCCAAACATCTGCAAAACCATTGGTGGTCATCAAACCGCCAGCGAAGTGGTAGTACCAAGTACCGGTGAGCTGCCATGAAGCAGGTTTGTTTTTCTTGTGCAAATACTTGAACATGGGAGTCACAGTGAAACCAGCTTGGAAGTCGGGACGATTCCACGCGTAGGTGATACCAGCTAGGTAGTCGTTTTCAAAAGAGAAACGATTGGTCAAACCACCATTATATTCCACGTGAGCCAAGAAGGGAGAATTGCCCAACTTGATTTCACGAGAGATTTCCCAATAAGCCAAGTTGACACCTTCTGCGCGGTAGTTCATGTCGACAAAGAAGAACGTGTTACCCCATTTGTCGGGACGGAACATTTCGACAGTGGTGGTGAGCTTGGGGCGCGTACTTTCTGTCTTGTACAAATGACTACCGAAATCGTAGTGGAACTGGATGTTTTGCGCTTGAACTGCCACGCCTGCGGTGAGGAGGAAAGCAGCGAGAAGGAGTAGTTTACGGAACATTTTGAGTAAATAGGTTATTGATTGCAATGAAAGAGGGAATGAGGGATAATCCAAGGGAGGTTATTTGCCCTCGTTGTGTTCAGGTTCTGGCGTTTCCACACGGTCTTCTGCGCGTTCGGGGAGAACGAGGTTGAGCACCACTGCGATGATGGCGGAAAGTCCAATGCCGGCGAGAGAGAAGTTACCCCAAGAGAGGGCGGCTCCACCGATACCCGTAGTGAGGGTGACAGAGATAATCACCACGTTGCGCGATGAAGCGAGATTGACCTTGCTGTGCAACATACTCGAAATACCAGCACCTGCGATTGTGCCAAAGAGCAACAGCATGATGCCACCGAGGATGGCTTGGTCGATGCTACGAAGCAAAGCACTCACTTTTCCGATGAGAGAGAACACAATACCGGTTACGGCTGCGATGCGGAACACCACAGGAGCTGTGATTTTGGTCAAAGACATAGCACCAGTCACTTCAGAATAAGTGGTCACGGGAGGACCTCCCACGAGTGCTGCGAAGACGCAAGCCAAACCATCGCCGAGCATGGTGCGATGCAAACCAGGATCTTTCACAAAGTTCTTACCCACCACGTTGTTCACCACATAGACGTCGCCAATGTGTTCAATCACGGGGGCAATGGCTACGGGAATCATGAAGAGGATGGGTTCCCAAGAGAAGGTGGAGGGAAGGTGGATTTGGGGAAGTGCAAACCAGGGTGCATCTGCAATGAGTTTAAAGTCGATGCCGTCGCTGAGTCCTGCGCCGTGCAACAAGAGGTCAGCCACATATCCCACGATGATGCCAAGGAAGATGGGGATGAGTTTCACCAAGCCTTTGGCGTAGAGCGTCACGCAAATGGCCGTAGCAAGCGAAATGAGCGCAAGCAACCAGTTTGATTGAGCCATCTTCACGGCTGCGGGTGCCAAAGACAGCCCGATGAGCATGATGATGGGACCAATGACGATGGGGGGGAAGAGTCGAGAAATGAATTTTGTGCCGAAAGCGCGAATGAGTGCCGACATAGCAAAATACACAAATCCCACTCCCAGAAGTCCGAAGAGTGCGCCTTGCAAACCATAGATTTTAGTGGCACTCACGATGGGAGCAATAAAGGCAAAGCTACTACCGAGGAAGATAGGAACTTTGCCTTTCGTGACAAGATGAAAAATGAGTGTGCCAACACCTGCCGAGAACAAAGCAGTTGAGGGGTCAAGACCCACCAAAAGGGGGACAAGCACAGTGGCACCGAAAGCGACAAAAAGAAATTGCATACCTGCAATGACTTTTCGCGTTGGGGTGAGAAGAGGAGTTGTTTCTGACATAAATTTGTCTATATAGATACGATTAAACTCGTTTGGAATTCCGATTGAACTCGTTTGAAATTTGATTAAACTCGCTTGAATCTTATTGAATTCATTTGGAATTTCAAACCAACTCATTGGGATTTCGAGTGCAAAAGTACATCTTTTTGCTAATCTGCAAAAGATTGAAACCGCTCTACTCCTCAAAAACTTGCACATCTCACCTTATTTGTGTGTAATTTTTTACATTTCAAATGTAAGAGGTGCTTATTTTGTCATCTATACTTTGCGTTTTATATAGTTTCTTCTCAATGAAGCGCAAACATAGTAGGGCATTTTGTTAAGATGTGGGGAGTTTACTGTTCAAATAATCAATGTATTGTTGCCTTAAAGAGAGAAAATCAGGAGCATAGGTTGCTTTCAGCCAACGCTCCACCAGTGCTTTGCGTGTTTCCTGGCTTTGTCGAGGCGCTACTTTTAGTAGAATATCAATGCACTCTTTTCGTTTTTCAACCAATCTATGGTGGTTAAGGTTTAAAACTTTGATAGCTTGGACTGCTTCTAATTCGTCTTGTGTAAGGAACGCTTGTCCGTTGTTGTTTGCTGCAAGATACTCACTCCATTGACCATATCTTCGCTCATTAGGAAGGATTTCTCCTGAGAGTGCATAGTAAATAACATTCACAGTTTTCTTCGTGAAGAAAACATCGGATAATGTGATTCATTTTGTGTTCATCGCAGTGTTGTTTTTTTTTCTTTTGTCCTTTAGAGAATGTACAGGAGGCAAATAAATTGTAGTAGTCAAGTTCCTTTTGTTTACCTAATTGTTTGTTGCTTCCCTTGCGGGGATAGAGATGCTCTATGCTACTTGTGTGAGAATCTATTTTTTGTTGGCAATAACAGCATACATAATGCTGTTCTGCGAGCAGAACGTCTTTAAGGATATTTTTGTAACGCAGAGCTTCTCCTTTCCCGAAGTCTGTGTAGCTAGGTGTTTCTCCCTTGTCTGTACAGTCCCGTTTATAGTCGGCCAAACATTGAGGTTCGTGTGGTTGTTTCTTTATATATTGCATTGTTTGGGTATTTAGAAAAATGAGAGCAACATATCGGCTCGCTGAAGTTCTGCATGATTCTTTCCCAATACTTTTTCTAATGATTGGCGCGTATTGAGTGCTTCTTCAGATAGCCCTTGTCCGTTGTCAATCAGTGCAATGTATTTGTTCAGCATATTTTGAGTTGTCGTAGCCATTGGGGTGACTTCCATTTCTTGCAGTATGTAGTTAGCGTCCCTTCCGTTTTGTGAAGGAAAGTCATAAATTTGTTGCTCGGATAGGCTGAAAATGCTGCAATCTCCAATTTGACTGATAACTAATGGTGCGTGAGTGGTGACAATGAACTGTATATGAGGAAAGGCGCGACGTAAATCGTTGAGAATATGTGTTTGCCACGAAGGGTGCAAGTGGAGATCTACTTCATCAATTAAGACTACTCCTGGTGTTGTTTGCGGAGCTGTTACTCCAAGGTGTGGATTGAGAAGATAGCATCTGAAAGCAAGTTCCATAACCAAAGCCAATGTACTACGAATACCATCGGAGAGAAGAGAAAAAGGGAGCATCTGGTCGTTTACATTGTCAGAACCTTCTTCTATTTGGTAAGTCACAATTAACTCATCTTCTTTGAGATAATAGATTAAATCATTAAAATTAGGGTTGCAAGTTCTAATCGTTTCATTTACAACTTGTAGTAAAACAGAAGGACGTCCTTTTTGTAGTTCGTCGTATGTTTCTGTCTTGAATAAATCAAGAAAGAACTTAATACTAGTGTTTGTGTCTAAAGCATTAAAATAACCTTGTAGGCGACTACCGGTGGGATGGATGTCAGTGTCGCGTCTCTCTTTTTTATAACGATTAGTAGAGAAATATGCAATGAGAGGAAGTTGTCTTGAAGTTCCCTCGCGCACTGCTGTTTGCAGTTGTTGAGAGTATTCTTTCATCTCCTTCGCTTCTTTGTGTAATGTCTTCCCCCCACGCTTTTCTACCGAACGTTGCCAACTTATAGTCTGTTGTATTTCTGTGTTGTCTGCGTCGGATGTTTGGGACGATACCGTAGCTTCTGCTTTAAGGATGCATGGAATTTGAGGTTCCAGACCAGTTCCAGCCCATGAGAGACGTACCTCCTCGTTGGTGATACCGTAACTTGTGATGCGGTTGTCGTATTTGTCGAAATTAAGATACAATGATCCTAAAAGCACTCTTAGTGCTTCTAGGATGCTACTCTTGCCTGTGCCATTGTTGCCTAGCAATATATTCATTTGAGGATGAAAATGTTCGATAGACAATTCAGAAAAACACTTGAAGTTTTTGATGTATGCTTGAGATAATATCATAAAATTGTTTTTTTATGCTGTTTTAGGAAGGGAAGGGGAGGTCTTCTTCTGCTTGTTGCGCCATCCCTTGAGCAACAAGGTTACGGAAAGAGCGATGAAGGCAACGAGAATGAGCGACATCTCAAGAATGTGGTGGAGCGGATCCACCCAAATTTCGTTGAGGAGATTCATGCGTCCCAAAATTTCTACAGGAGTCCATATCACAATCACCGTGGCAATGGCAAAACGGATGGCACGTCCCCAATGAGCGATGCGTACCAAACGGCGCAACATGAAGAAACCGCCCACAGCACACGCCAAACCGATGGACAGACTCACGGGATGGTGGTCGCCAAGAAAGACAGGATCGTAGCAAAACATGAGCAACAAGTAGCAACTCCACATGATGAGGTTGAATTCCATGAACGTCACGATGGAGACGTGGCGCGTCATGGGGAGGAAAACCATCTTCGTTTTGTTGCGACTGAAGAGATGTTTTTGAATCCAGATGAGAAAATCGCAGCCCGTTCGGATGCTAAACACATAGATGAGCATAAACATGGCCCAAAACCCAAAACTAGTGGGCATGATGAGATATTCGGGACGCGTCAGCACCAATCGTTTGAGCTCCCCTTCGCGCAGATTGTGCACCAATTTTCCGTTGATGTGCATCACCGTAGTGGCTGTGCCGTCAAGATAAGTGGTTGTGGTGCTCACCACACCGTGTGCCAATTCGGGGTGAGTGCCAAATCGCTGCGCATAATAAAGGAATAGAAATTCCACCCAGCCCGTCCAGAAGAGCAAAGCGCCCACAAGTCCGAAAATAGTTTGGCGTGTGTCGCCTTGTGCAAAGACACCGCGCATGGCCAAAAGGAGTCCTGCGAAACCCATGGCAAAGGCTGCGTAGTGAAGTGGGGTAGGGGGCAGAAAATGCTCCATCAAAATCATCATGCCATGACCAAGGGGCATGAGAAACAAAACGAGAAGAAAAGAAAGAATGCCTTTCATCTGAAAATATCAATTTGATTGTAAATGTGTAGAGCGACAAATGCGTTGAAGAAGGGAAGCTCCCAACGACGCCTACGCTGAAATATGAAAGAGTGGAGGAGTGAACGCATCTAATGCAGGATGCGTCCAACCCAAGTTGCACTACAAAAATACGAAGTTTTCTTAATATGCTGAGGCGTTTCTCCATCAAAATGTTTGATTTGTTCTGCTAACTCTATCGTTTAGCTGCGCAACGACCGCGTTTGGAAAAGACTTTTTTCGTGGGAAATGTGAAATGATGGAGGGATATTTGCCTGCTTCATCAAAAAATAGTAATTTTGCTGTGAAAGAAACGCTTCTGTGAAAGACGGCATCTAGCACAAACTTTCATTGCGCTTAGTCTCCCTGCGAAACTTTCCTTGCGTTTTCACACCATTATAGCAATTTATCTCATAATTCATCCATATGAAGTCACTCTTTTTGTCCACCTTCTGTTTGTTCTCTGCACTGTGTGTTGGCGCGCAAACGCTGGCTCCCTTCGACAGAAGTCATCTTGCCACCTTCGGGTTGAACAGTCCTGCCGACACCACCCTACGTTATGCGCCAGAAGTGGCTAGCACTAACACCGCGATCGAACAACCGCTCTTCCCCACTTTGGCAAATATGGTGCCTTATCGCATTCCTGCCATTGCAGTGACCCCAAAAGGCAGGCTCATTGCTGTGAGTGACTATCGTCCCTGCGGCGCCGACATCGGTTTTGGAAGAGTAGACCTGCGCTATCGTCTGTCGAACGACAACGGCGGCACGTGGACACCTCAATATGTGTTGGCACAAGGCGATGGTGTGCAAGGCAGTCGCAAGTGCGGATATGGCGATGCTGCCATCGTGGCCGACCGCAAAAGCAACGAAGTAGTGGTGGTGTGCGTCACAGGAAACACGGTCTATGGTCATGCCACTACGACACGTCAGAACCCTAACCGCGTGGCGGTGATACATAGCACCGATGGTGGACGCACTTGGTCGCATCCCGCAGAAATAACAGAGTCTATTTATGGACTTTTCGACCAAAGCCAGCTCGGGCCTGTGCAGTCGCTTTTCTTCGGCAGTGGACGCATTTGTCAGAGCAGTCGCATCAAAGTGGGCAAATACTACCGACTTTATGCTGCGCTCTGTGCTCGTCCTGGGGGCAACCGCGTGGTTTATTCCGACGACTTCGGACGCACATGGCATTCGCTCGGCACCATCCACACTTCGCCTGCGCCAAAGGGTGACGAACCCAAGGTGGAGGAATTGCTAATGGCGATGTGGTGCTGTCGAGTCGCGCTTATGGTGGACGATTCTTCAATGTGTTTCACTATATGTCGCACGTCAATGGCACAGGTGCGTGGGAAAAAGATGCTGTTCATTCGGCAGAAATGCCCAATGGGGTGAAAGCTTTGCAAAACAGTACGAATGGTGAGATTCTCATTGTCCAAGCCGTGGAGCGTGCTACGGGCAAAAAGATGCCCCTTGTCTTGCAGTCTGTGCCTCTGGGGCCTGGGCGCGCCAATGTTGGTATCTATTTTAAGCCCCTCACTTCGGCACAAACTTATGCTACTGCCAAAGATTTTGCCACAGATTGGAGCGGACCTTTCCAAGTGTCTGCACTGTTGAGTGCCTATAGCACGATGGTGCAACAAAAAGACGGTCGCATCGCTTTCTTCTATGAAGAAGAAACCTACGGCAAGGGCTTATGCTACACCAATATGTATCGTCCGCTCACGCTCGAACAAATCACAGGCGGAAAGTTTGCGGCTATTTCCAACAAAGGATTAGTCAATAAACGAAAATAAGTTCAATCAGCAAAGCGCAGTGCTCATGTGCCTTTGCTTCGACCAATAAGACAAGCAACGACTTTATGGCTCTTCAAATTTACAACACCCTCTCTCGCACCAAAGAACTCTTCAAACCCATTCACGAAGGCCGCGTTGGCATGTATGTGTGTGTGGACCCACCGTTTATGGTGATGCACACCTCGGACACGCGCGTCCTGCCATTACCTTCGACCTCCTCTTCCGTTACCTCAAACACTTGGGATATGCCGTACGCTATGTGCGCAACATCACCGATGTGGGGCATTTGGAACACGATGCCGACGAGGGGGAGGACAAAATTGCGAAAAAAGCTCGATTGGATCAACTCGAACCCATGGAAGTGGCGCAGTATTATACCAACCGTTTCAATGCGGCAATGGCACAACTCAATGTGCTTCCTCCTTCGATTGAACCTCATGCTACGGGACACATCATCGAACAAATCGAATTGGTGAAACAAATTCTCGCAGCAGGTTATGCTTATGAAAGCAATGGTTCGGTGTATTTCGACGTGGTGAAATACAATGAAGACTATAAATATGGCATCCTCTCCGGTCGTAACCTCGAAGAAGTCCGCGATGCGAGTCGAGAACTCGATGGTGTGGGCGAAAAGCGCCATCAAGTGGACTTTGCCCTTTGGAAGAAAGCCAGCCCAGCTCATATCATGCGTTGGCCCCTCTCCATGGGGCGATGGATTCCCTGGGTGGCACTGCGAGTGCACAGCCATGGGACGCAAATATCTCGGGGAAGAATTCGACATCCACGGCGGTGGTATGGATTTGATGTTCCCACACCACGAGTGCGAAATTGCACAATCGCAGGCTTCTCAAGGACACGCTATGGTGCACTACTGGATGCACAACAACATGATTACCATTGCCGGTAAGAAGATGGGTAAGAGCTACAACAACTTCATCACCCTCGATGAGTTCTTCTCAGGCAACCACGAATTGCTCTCTCAACCCTTCTCACCGATGACGATTCGTTTCTTCATCCTTCAGGCGCATTATCGTTCTACGCTCGACTTCAGCAACGATGCGCTCCTAGCTTCGCAAAAGGGACTCGAGCGTTTGATGGATGCTCTCCGCGCTTTCGATCGCATACCCCCCTTGGCAGAAGGCGAAACGCCTAAGGGCGAAGTGGTAAGTGCAGAGTGGGTGGCCGATTTGCGCCAACGCTGCTATGATGCGATGGACGATGATTTGAACAGTCCCATCGTCATCTCCTATCTCTTCGAGGCTTGCCGCACCATCAACTCATTGGCGGACGGCAAAATGTCGATTGCTGCCGAAACACTGGCTGCACTCCGCGAGGTGTTCCACACCTTCTGCTTCGACATCCTCGGACTCACCGCAGAAGAAGGCGGAAATGCTGCCCGCGAAGCCGCATTCTCTTCTGCCATCGATCTCTTGTTGGAAGTGCGCGCTAAGGCAAAAGCCAACAAAGACTGGGCAACGAGCGACCAAATTCGCGACCAACTGGCGGCTCTCGGCTTTGCCGTGAAAGACACCAAAGACGGTGCCACTTGGAAACTCGATAAGTAAGAGGTAACTTTCGCACAGTCTGCTCTGCAGCAAGAGTGGACTTGCGAAGGAAGACCACGCGCAGACGCAACACCACCGTTACGTTTTCCCTCAGTTTTCATTTTCAGTTATCCCTTTATCCCATTATCCCATGTCTTCTCTTCCACTTTCCACAGCTCCTTCGGACACTGCTCTTGCCACTCAGGCAGAAGACGAACGATGGATGCGACGTTGTTTGCAATTGGCGCGACAAGGCGAACTCACCACGGCTCCCAATCCGATGGTGGGCGCGGTGATTGTGTATGGCACTGGTGCAGATGCACGCATTCTTGGCGAAGGTTATCATCTTCGTCCTGGTGAAGGGCATGCAGAAGTATTGGCGTTTCGGGCAGTTCGTCCCGAAGATCGTCCCCTCCTTGCCGAAAGCACCATCTACGTCACCTTAGAACCTTGTTCTCACTACGGGCGCACTCCGCCTTGTTCCGCCTTGATCATTAAAAACAAGGTGAAACGTTGCGTCATCGGCTCGGAAGATCCTTTCCGCAAAGTCCGTGGCCGTGGCATAGCCATGCTGCAAGAAGCCGGCATAGAAGTCACAGTGGGGGTGCTGCGCGAGGAGTGCATTTATCTCAATCGCAAATTCTTTTGCCAAAATGTGTTGCGTCGTCCCTTTATCACCTTGAAATGGGCAGCCACCTCCGATGGGTTTATCGACCGTTCGCGAAGTTTGGACGAAAATGGCGAAGTATCTGAAGCACCGCTCCGACTTTCTTCTCCCTCGTCCCTATTGCGCGTGCATCACTTTCGCGCCACTCACCAAGCCATCCTAGTGGGCCGCAAAACTTTCCAACTCGATGCACCGCAACTCAATGTGCGCTGCTGGCCGGGTGAGTCTCCCCTCCGTTGTGTCCTGGGCAGTGTGGATGAACGTGCACTTTCTGCTGGTTTTCAGGCCTATGCCGACATCGATGCCTTGCTCGAAGGATTGCGTCGCGACGGCATACAATCGCTCTTTGTGGAAGGGGGACAAGCCACCCTCCAGAGTTTCATAGAGCGCGACCTGTGGGATGAGGCTTGGGAAGAGAGATCTCCGCAGCGCATTGGCGAGGGCGTGCCTGCTCCCACTATGCCCCACATCTTCACCGCGCAAGAAGAAGAGCATTTCGGTCGCACCTATCGCCACTGGCTCAGCCCTGTTTTGGCGAAAAATTATGTGGATTTCTAAGGAAACGACCTAAGATGATTTTTACCCTCAAAAAGCATTTAAATGGTATTACAATATAGGAATACGTGCCTTGTATGTCGCAGATTTCCTATTCATTCAGAAATACGCACTGACAAGTTAAAGAAGACAGCCACCACGGCAGCGACAGCCATAACTAGTGGAGTTGCTTCTCTTTTCGGGAGTGGAAAACTGAAAGAACTGGAACGTGCCAACGAAAAACTGCAAGACGAGGTTTCAAAACGGAACACCAATATTGAAAAATTGCAGAGCCAAGTACAGCAGATGCAGAAACAGCATGATACGCAAATCCACAATCTCAGAGAAATGCACAGGCAGGAACTTGACATGAAAGAAAAAGAACTGTCACGGCTCGCCAGAATCATAGACAAGGCTTTCAGGTGGTTTCCGATGTTCAGGGAAATGCTGCGCATGGAAAAGTTTTGTGCCATGCTGGGATTCTCTAAAGAAATGACTGAAAGTCTTATAGTCAAAAAAGAAGCCCTGAAATGTAGCGGTAAAATCTATTCCGAGCAACACAGGCGGAACTTTGATATAAAGGATGATATTTTTAAGGGTGGAAAAATGACCCTGACGATGAAAGCAGGCTGAACCTGACAATAAACAGGAAGCCGATTGCCGACTGGTTCAGGGAGCAATGGCACAGGCTTAGATATGGAGCAAGAGTGCCGCAACAGGAAGAAAGAAAAAAAGTAGAGGATTCAAATTATAATAGAAGCAATTTGATTAGTAATCTAAAAAGCACTCCGATAACGATTAGAGTGCTTTTTAGATTGTTTATCATTAATTATCAAAGCAAGTGCAGTTTAAGATTTTTACTGAAGTTTGCATTAATAAAGAATATACTACAGCTGATATATGCGCAACATATTGTGACGCTTGTGATTCATTTCCCTTGAAATCCTTAACAAATACCGCTAAGGTATAACTGATATTATTAGGCAGACATATATAGGCAACATCATTGTGAGCTGCAAGAACACCATTTTCATTAACATCACCTGAACCTGTCTTATGCGCTATAACAACCCCTTCTTTATCAAGAAGTGGAGCTGCTATCCTATCTACACCTGTTTTTGCATTCTTTTTAACGTATTCTTAATGAAACTTTGTTTCTCATCATCGATAAGACCTTCAGTAAACAAACGATTCATCAACATTGCAGCACCAAGAGGAGATGTATAGTTAGAGTAAAGCCTTGTTATGGTCAGCCGACATTTCCTCTTCCGTATAAGCTATCTGAAAACTTGAACGAGGAATGAGTGTGGCTATAAAACTATCTGTTTGAGCGACATTAACCATATCCTTAAACATAAGGTTGCTTGCATTGTTGTCACTCTGAGTAAGAGTATAACGCAGCAAATCTCTCACTGTCAATGATATGACTGGCCCTGAATAATCTTTCAGCATAGGACTCCAAGTCTTTGGGTCAAGTTTATCCCTATTTATATTTACTAAGGTATCAAGTGAAATTCCTTTATTGTCAAAGTCATTACAAAGAGCTAATGCCTGATGAACCTTAAACACACTCATCATAGGATAAACACTCTTATTATTGACCTTAACCGTATCTCTGTTATTAACAATAACCGCCACACCAATTTCGCCAGGACAAGCTGAGACAATTTGAGAAATGCTATCAGTCAAACATTTGTTAAAGGAGGATTTGCGCTATCTTTTGTCGCTGATTTATGGAACAATGAAAATACCAAGATGAAAATGCAAACTAAAGCTATACTCAAAACTACGATTTGTTTTTTTCTGTTTTTTTCCATGTTTATATTATTTACCTTAATTCCGCAGCATAAATTCTTGTGAGAACTCCAAGTGTCTGAGAAACAAAGTTCTCAAAACACTTGGATATGTCAGAAATTTCACCTATCTTGGTGCTGCGAACATAACAAGTAAGCAAAAAACTGACATGACAAAGGTAGCAATTAAAAACGAGAATATCACTTCTTTCGGTGGAATTTTTCATATTATGGACGTTTTCTCAAAGTTAGGCTTTGAAAAACTTACCGAATCTGTATTGGGTAAACGTGGAAGTAGCGGCAAAGCATTCAGCCATGGAAGTATTTTCGGCTCTCTCTTCTTCAGTTACCTTTGTGGTGGAGAATGCCTTGAGGACATCAATGTGCTTATAGGGCAGTTCAGACAGAGACCTGATACGCTATTACCCGGTGCCGACACTGTAGGACGCGGACTAAAGGAGCTTGCCGAGAAGAATATTGTCTATAAGAGCGAGACCTCCGACAAGTCGTATAGTTTCAACACGGCAGAAAAGTTGAATACCTTACTTTTCCGAATGATACGGAGGATGGGGCTTATAAAGGTGGGCAGTCATGTTGACTTAGACTTTGACCATCAGTTTATTCCAACCCACAAGTTCGATGCAAAGTATTCCTACAAGCAGGATTTTGGCTATTTCCCTGGTTGGGCTTCCATTGGGGGAATCATAGTCGGAGGTGAGAATCGTGACGGAAACACCAATGTGAGATTCCATCAAGAAGACACGCTCTGTCGCATTATGGACCGTGTAACCTCAGAACTTGGTGTGGTAATAGAGCGTTTCCGTGCTGATTGTGGGTCGTTCTCAAAGGAAATCATCCAAACCGTAGAGTCGCGCTGCAACACGTTCTATATACGTGCAGCCAACTGTGGCAGTCGCTATGAGAACTTCCGACAGTTGAAAGAATGGAAAGGCGTTGAGCTTGGCTATGAGAAATGCGATGTCACCTCCATCAGCATAGACAACTTAATAGAAGGGAAGTCATACAGGCTTGTCGTACAGCGTAGTCCTTTGAAAGACAAGGAGGGCAAGCAACGGACGGATATGTTCGGAGTAATATACACATACCGCTGTATCCTCACCAATAACTGGATGTCTACCGAGAAAGACATCATTACATTTTATAATGAGCGTGGAGCAAGCGAAAAGAACTTCGATATACAGAACAATGACTTCGGATGGTCACATCTGCCCTTTCCTTTATGGCTGAGAACATGGTTTTCATGATGGTTACCGCCATGCTGAAGAACTTCTATCTCTATCTCATCCGTCATATCAGCGAGAAAGTCAAGCCATTGAAAAAGACAAGCAGGCTGAAAGCCTTTATCCTACATTTTGTCAGCGTGCCAGCAAAATGGGTGCGCACTGGAAGGCAGAACGTTCTGAACCTATATACAAATAAAACCTACTACTCTGAAGTCTTCCTTGAATAAACAGTATTTCTTTGTGGTTATCATATTCCCCATTGGTTTGGGTGGGGGATTTCATGTCTATGCAAGAACCAAGAACCCCAGAAAATCCCCATATCAATGGATAAACCCCAAAAATGTCACTTCAATATATAAAGTACCTCACAAGGAATAATGCTGCGGAATTGAGGTTCATCTCTAAACTTTTTACCTTTTATCATCATGTATTCCTCGCTTTTCAGTCGTTCGACTCGCTTCTTGTCGCTGTGCTTCGTCTTGTTGTGTTGCGTCTTCACCTTCTCCGCTTGTGGAAATATGGACGAACGCGAATTACAAGAACAGTATTCCACAGCAGTGGTGATGGTGAAAAATCGTGCTTACTACGAAATTCGCATTCCGAATTGCCCCTCTTTCTATTTTTCGCATCTTGATCCAGAAGAAGGTTTGTCTAATTTCACGACCAATGTCAATAAGATTGAACCCACAGAAGGATACGGCACCGGCTTCTTTGTGGGCGAAGATGGAAAAATCGTGACCAACCATCACGTGGTGAGTGGAGAAGAGAAGAAAGAAGAGGTGACCGATGTGCTGAAGAAACGCATTGCTGCCATACTCTTGCAATACATCAATCGCTACCAAGAATTGAAATCTTCCCTTGAAAACTGCGAAACCTATATGCAATTCACAGAGGAAGGCACCTATGAGTATGCAGAACTAGAAGACACCCATCGCAACATCACGGATAAAATCAAAGAACTAGAGGATGAAGCGCAGGGTCTCTTGAATATAGATGTCGATCATTTGCGTTTGATTTACCACAATGAAGTGGGTATCGTGAAAAATCATGCCAGTGGAGTAGGCAAAACAGCCTTCGCTCCCTGCGAAATCCTCCGTACAGACAAGGAGCATGACCTTGCTTTGCTGCAATTAAATACGAAAAAGACGCCTGAAAACTGCGTCTTCTTCGATATTCCTCAGGAAGATCCGCTCGTTACCTACACCTTCGCAGAAAGCATAGCTCAAAAGTTTGGAAGCGACAAGAACAAAGAACTCTTCATGTTGAGCTACAATCTAGGTCCCAACATCTCAATGACGAAAGAAGGTGTGAAAGCGCAATTCAATAAAGGCTATGTGAGTCAAACTTCCTCCGAGAAAATACTCTATAGCATCCCCACATTGCCCGGTTCAAGTGGTTCTCCGGTGTTCAATGCCAAGGGAGAATTAGTAGCCATCAATTATGCAGGATTCAGCGGTACACAAGGATTCAACTACGGTGTGCCAGTTCGCTATCTTCGTCAATTGATGTGGTAGAAAATAAGGCCTAAATCCCCCGCTACTCCAGAGAAACGGAGAAGAAATGCACTTTTTCTACGAAATGTTTGGTCAAATCAGAATAAGTGCTTATCTTTGCACTCGCAAACAGCAAGGAAGTGTTGAGAAGCCTCGCAAGAAGCCGAAACAATGTAAAGATTTTCTCGCAAAGTTTGCCGGGATCCGCTAGCTCAGCTGGTAGAGCAATACACTTTTAATGTATGGGTCTTGGGTTCGAGTCCCAAGCGGATCACAAATTGGTTAATAGACTAAACATTATCACTGAAATACTAGTGGTAATGTTTTTTTGCTAACTGCTAAAATGTAAGTTATGCGTATTAAATTATTCTTCCTTCTCACTTTGATTGTAGGACTATTTTCTTTTAGTTCTTGCAGCGATGATGAACATATGATAGTGAAATATGTGGTGCGTTCCAATACAGCTGGTGCTCCGATTGCGGTTTCTTACTCTCACCCAAGGAAAAATCTAGTGATAAAAGATTATTGGGAACGTACTTTTGTTATAGAACGACCTTTGGGAACTAGTATTTGGTGCAAAGGTAAATCAGAAGATCCCAATGTGCTGATTACCTGCGAACTATACATCGATGGTAAATTGCGCGCCAAAGAAGAAGGTAACAAAAGTGTTTCTGTTGAATATTATTCTCCCATTCCTGATCACGATGATTAGTTCTTTGGGCGCCTATAATAAGGCTGTGGTCAAATACCAATAGTCTTTAGATACCTCAAATTGCAGATAAAGCATTAAAGAGGAGAAAATGAAGCTGGCAGTTCAGTGTGATATACAGACTGAACTGCCAGTTTTTTGTTTGAGGCTGATAATACGAAATGAGAGGTAGACACTATAAAAGGTAGTTTGTCCTAATGCTGTTCAGGCATCTAATGCCTGATTGTTTTTTAGTAAAAGTTTGCGTTTCGTACCCCTCCATTTAACGCGATATTTGGAACTGAGAAAAAGTTGTTGAGAATTATGCGATTCTCAGCGGCTTTGAAAATCGTAGTTTTCGGAGGTTTTTGCTGGGTTATGGGTCGTTTTTTCAAAACTAGTGCTTGTTTTTGAAGAAACGACGTGTCGTTTAGAAAAAGTGACGTGTTGTTTGTGCAATTTTGTCGGACATTTTTCTGTTTCCTTCCCTTGGAATTTTGAAAATGTCCGATGAAATTTCGAAAACGTCCGATGAAATTGGAGGAAAATGCCCAAAGTTTGAAATGAACGAGCCGAAAAAGACAAAACAGAAAAGGGAGAAGTGTGTTTTGATTTCCTAGAATGAAGAAAAAACTTGCGATTTTTGCCGTTCGGCATTAACATTTCGCCTTCGTGATTTTGCCTTGTTTAACTTGATACTTTTTGGAGCTTTGTGGTACAGTTTATTATGGAGAAGATAACAGAAAAGCACCTTCCCAGCGCAGAACGTTGGATTTCATCCTTCCTTTTCTCGCCATGGCATAACTCGAGCAAGCTCGGTTCTGCTCATTTGGCTTAATGAAAACGTTCACAAAAGAGCAACCACAAGTCCGTTGTTTCGTGAAAAATATGTACCTTTGCAGTGAAAATCGGCCACTTGTTGGAAACGTTTGGCCGCGCCCTTGGGGGAGAAGGCACGGAATGGTGCTTTTCCCACACAAACTCACACAATAACCCTGTTTATGCTTCTACTAGAAGGATTAAGAATCAACAATCATGAGGTGGCACCCTATATATTCTTGGGAATCATCCTCTTCACTTTCTTGCTTATTGCCTTCCTTTGATTTATCGCTTCTTGAAATCAAAGAAGAACCACACGAGTATGAAGCCCGGAAGTCCCAAAGAGACATGTATGGAAGAGCACGATCGTGCTTTCTTAGGAGATAAAACTCCCAAAACGTAACCTCATCCTGACCGAAGCAACTTGCTCCCTCTCGCCATCACAGCATTGTCCCATCAAAAGACAGCAATCACCACGACATCGTGAGATATCGCGGCGAGATTTTGTTTTGCTAATCCAATTTCATCATCAATGAATTCGAACCTTACTGTAGACACTGCTGAGCAATCAGTCCATGAAGTCCACAATCAGCTCAAAAACATCGCTAAATTCTTTTGCGACTACGCTTGCACACTACTTTGTAGCGGAGCCACCACTATGCGCATCCAGAGAAAAATCAAACAAATGGCTGAAGCCTGGGACATTGAAGTGATTTTTACCATTATGCCTGCCAATGTGTTGTTCACATTGTGGGACAAAAATCGCGAACATTCCTACACTTGCATCTCTCCGTTGGCGCACGCAGGCATTAACTTCGACACCATCACACGTTTGAGTCGACTTTCCGACCAAGTGTTCACCGAAGAAGTTACCCTCGATGAGGCCAATGCTCAATTGCAAGAGATTAAAAAAATACCTCGTATGAGCAACTGGATTGTGCTCCTCTTGGCTGCTGCTGCCAATGCCGCCTTCTGCCGTTTGTTTAAGGGCGACTGGCCTGCCATCGGCATTGTGTTTGTAGCCACTCTCTGCGGATTTTTCGTGAAACAGCGTTTGCAAGCGTGGAAAATCGACTATCGCGCTGTCACTGTGGTGTCGGGCGTAGTTGCCGCAGTGGTGTCTTGCATCGGACTCGTTGACTTTTCTCAATATGGTTTTGAGAATTTCACCCTCACCGAAACACCAGTCATTGCACTCAGCACCAGTGTGCTCTATCTTGTGCCAGGGGTGCCCTTCTGCAACTTCGTCAACGACCTCATCTATGGTCACTACCTCTCAGCGTGGAGCCGTTTTGTGCACGCTATGATGATTACCGTGAGCCTTTCTTTGGGATTGGTCATCGCGTTGCTCCTTTCGACATCAGAATGATCTAACCTCTGCTCGTGGAGCGTGGCAAGCGGTTGGAAAGCATCGACTCATCTGCTATTGAATCCTTCCGCTATTCCATCTCATCAAGGAGTTATCCCCTCCGCTTAGCACATTCATTCACGAAAATATCCTATCCTCTTATGGTCAATTTCTTTGAACTCACCTACGATATCATCAACGACGGTATTTTTGCCGCAATCGCTTGCATCGGTTTCGCAAGCATCAGCAATCCCACGCGTTCCACCTTTTGGGGCTGTGCACTTTTGGCTGCACTGGGTCACATCACTCGCTTTCTCCTTATGGACTTTGCCGACTGGCACATCGCTATGGCAGCCGGAGTGGCAGGACTCGTCATCGGTTGTGTGTCGATTCCCCTTTCCACCAAAATCAAATCTCCAGCCGAAACCCTCTCGTTTCCTGCGTTGCTCCCCATGGTGCCCGGTAAATTTGCCTATGGCAGCATCCAGTCGCTCGTAGAGTTGCTCTCCCACAAGCACGACGATCCTTTGTTCGATAAGTATTTTGCGCTTTTCAACTTCAACTGGATTACCTGCACCCTCACCATTATGGCTATGGTTATCGGTGTGACCATTCCGCTCTTTGCCTTCCGCAATCACGGTAAAGTCTTGTTGCGTCAAATGCGCAACCAGTTGCTCCTCCATCGTTCGGAAAACCAATAACCCTCCTCGCCTAACGGCAGAACATCCATGGCTACTTCTCTTCGGAGAGTGTCCAATGTCATACAGCGCACTGCGGTCGACTCTCGGCAGCAGTGCGCTGTTGTTGTGGGGGAAATACAGTTTCTGTTCTTGCTCATCTCCTGCAAAATCGCTAACTTTGCTCGTGAAGGTCAACTTCTCAAGACTATTTATATTTGCAATGAATCTACTCGTCACGGGAGCAATGGGACAATTGGGGTATGAACTTCAAGTCCTGGCAGCACAATATCCGCAACATCATTTCGTTTTTACCGATATACAAGGCACTAACGAGGCATCCTCCACTATCTATGCGCTAGACATCACTGACAAAGCGGCCTTGGCGCAGATGGTGGCGCAGCACAACATCGAAGTAATCATCAACTGTGCTGCCTTCACCAACGTAGATGCCGCCGAAACACAAGAGGAACTGGCGGACTTGCTCAACCACAAGGCTGTGGACAATATGGCACAAATCGCTCAACAAACAGGGGCGTGGTTGCTTCATATTTCTACGGACTATGTGTTTGGCGCTGAGCCCTACAACACTCCCTGTAGAGAAGACCAAACGGGCACGCCAACCGGCATCTACGGCCGCACAAAACTTCAGGGCGAACAAGCCATTGTGGCGTCGGGCTGTCAGCACATCATTGTGCGCACCGCTTGGTTGTATAGCATCCACGGCAAGAATTTCCCCAAAACCATCTTTAGTTTGCTCGACACGCGTCCAGAGATTAAAGTGGTGTTCGACCAAGTGGGCACTCCCACGGCAGCAAAAGATTTGGCGGCTGCGCTGATGCACATCATCGACAAAGGCGGACTTCAACCTCAAAATGCAGGAGTTTATCACTATTCCAACGAAGGTGCTTGTTCGTGGTACGATTTTGCGATGGCATTGCGTCGATTTCGTCCCGAGAGTGCTTGCAAAGTGTTGCCTTGTCATTCCAACGAATTTCCCTCGCCGGTGCAACGTCCGGCTTATAGCGTGCTGGATAAATCGAAAATCAAAGCCACTTTTGGGCTCGAAATCCCTCACTGGCTCGACAGTCTGCACCAAGTTTTTGCCTAACGTTTTCTTTTCTACCCTCGCATAAAGCACACCATATTATGCCCAATATCCTCATCACCGGTGGTGCTGGTTTCATCGGCAACCACGTAGTTCGTCTTTTTGTCAACAAATATCCCGAGGCAAAAATTGTTTGCCTTGACCTCCTCACCTATGCCGGTAATTTGGCAAACCTCAAAGATGTGGAGGAAGCTCCAAATTATGTTTTTGAGAAAGCCGACATTTGCGATTTCCCCACCGTGCGCGCGCTCTTGGAGCGTCACCACATCACCGGCATCATCCACTTGGCAGCAGAGAGTCATGTGGATCGTTCCATCAAAGATCCCCTCGGTTTTGCACGCACCAACGTGATGGGCACGCTCTCTTTGCTCCAAGCTGCGCGCGACTATTGGGAAAGTTTGCCCGAAGGCTACGAAGGGAAGCGTTTCTACCACATCTCCACGGATGAAGTGTATGGTGCGCTCGACATCACAAAGCCCGATGGTGCAGCACCTTATGGCGCAGATTTCTTTGTGGAAACAACTCCTTACAACCCACACTCCCCTTATTCTGCATCGAAGGCATCGAGCGATCATTTCGTCCGCGCCTTCCACGACACCTATGGTATGCCGACTTTGGTGACGAATTGTTCCAACAACTACGGTCCCAATCAGTTTCCCGAGAAGTTGATTCCCTTGATGATCAACAACATCCGCCATCGTCGTCCCTTGCCCGTCTATGGAAAAGGCGAAAATGTGCGCGATTGGCTCTATGTCATTGACCACGCACGCGCCATAGATGTGATTTTCCACAAAGGAGAAATCAATGAAACGTACAACATCGGTGGTTTCAACGAGTGGAAAAACATCGACATCGTTCGCCTTGTGGTGCGCACGGTGGATCGTTTGTTGGGACGTGCTGAAGGCGAAGACCTCGATCTCATCACCTTTGTTACCGACCGTGCAGGACACGATTTGCGTTATGCCATCGACTCAACGAAGTTGAAGGAAGAACTCGGTTGGGAACCTTCGCTCCAGTTTGAAGAAGGCATCGAAAAGACCGTGCGTTGGTATCTCGACAACGAGGAGTGGATGGACAACATCACCTCGGGCGAATACGAAAAGTACTACGAACAAATGTATGCTCAGCGATAGTTGTAGTCAGAGCTGGACATAGCCTTTGTGGCAAACGTCCGTGTTCCTGCCCAATAATAGCCAAAACACCCCTTACTCCGTGTGTGAGCAAGGGGTGTTTTGCGTGTGAAGAAGCAATACAATGCGTTTGCATCAGTGGTACTCTGCGTGACGTGGGGGGATTAGTAGCGAATGTGCATCGTCCTCTGGCGCAGGCTTCAAAGGTATTGCGCAGAGGCTGTGGATCTGTTATGCTTAAAACCGATAGGTTGCTCCCAATTGCACATCGATGCCATCGGTTGTGGGGGAATTGTAATAATAGATGCGTGGACGATAATTGAAGACGTTGTCAGCAGCAAGGGAAAATTGCCATACACGGTTGAGCGAAAACGTAGTGCCTAAGCGGAATAACGCGTAAGAAGGGTAGTGCACTTGGTGGATAGCAGCGGTGCTGGCGGTGTATTCTTCGGAAGAGATGCCCGACAACCAGCGACCACTCAACTGAATGCCCCACTCATAATGCGTGTTGATGGGACAATCGTAGGAGAAACGGACTGTGAGGGCGTGTGGACGAGCAGGAAGATAGGGCGTGAGCGCGTTGCCTTGTGGCACTTTCTTGTGTGTAGGCATAGTTGAGGCGCGCAGCGAGCGTGCCTAGTCCGAGATGCCAACTGTTTTGGGCAGAGCATTGCAGCGAAAAAGCATACAATCGTGGGAGATTGATGTAATTGATATAAGGAAGTCCCGATTGTTTTTCGTGTTCCATGCTCGGTGGGGCAGTGGTGATGCGTTGGCGCACCAGATTGTAAGCCACGGCCGCAGAGAGGAGCCAGCGATGTTGTTGCCAATCCACCGAAGCGTGGAAGTTGTCGCTACGTTCTGCGCGTAGGTTTTCATTACCGCGCAACACAAAAAGTCCCGTCACGGGAAAGTGCATAAAGCGTTCTTTGAGCGTGGGGGCACGAAATCCTTGTCCGTAACCAGCGCGATAGGTGAAAGCCCCTTGGCGGAAACGTGCAGAAATTTTAGAGGTGACGTGTGCGTGTTCGCCTTGTGAGAAATGGTCATAACGCAGAGCACCGAGGATTTCCCATTGCGGAGAGAGCGTCCAATCAGCTTGGGCAAAGGCATCGGCAGAATGTTGCACGTGAGATTGACCTCCAAACTGATAGCTCATCAGATAGTCGCGCAAATAGTCGCCACCGACAGTGAGGGTCAATCCTAGGTCGGTGGGGAGAAGATGGGCGATGTCGTGGGAAAGAAGGGCGCGCGTGGCGTGCTGCACGTTGCTATAATCGCGGAGGTCTTTTTGTGTGGACAAAATGAGGTCGGACTTGTCGTACTGGTCAAAGTTGTAGGCCAGTTCAAGACGTGTTTGTGGAGAAACGGTCCATTCCGCCTTAGCCCCTCCCACGAAGTCGCGGTAGCGATTGGCTTGCGTGGCGTCTTGGTCTTGTTGGCGAAAGAAACAACCTGCGCGCGCCGACAAGCGGAAATGCTGTGAGGGCGACCAAATCCAGCGATCTTTCCATTGCCAAACGCGCTGTCCTGGCACGCGGTTGACCGAATGGGTGGTGAAGAGTGCAACATTTTCAGGATTTTGCAGCGCATATTCCTCTTGTGCATCGTGGTGCATCGTCACGATGTGGGTGAACTTTTTCAGGTTGTACCCCAAATTGATATCCACTCGGCGGTTGTTGTGGCGCGCCCATCGCGCACTCACTTCACTGTTGCGGTTTGATTTCAGTTGTTGGCGCGTGATGATGTTGATCACACCCCCTGTTGCTGAGCTGCCATAGAGGGCAGACGAAGCACCGCGCACGATTTCGATGCGCTCCACATCGGAGAGGTTGATGCGCGAAAAGTCCACATTGTCCATCGTCTCACCAGCCATACGCTCTCCATTCACCAAAAAGAGAAGGCCTTGACCACTAAATCCCCCAAAGTTGAGGTTGATGTGTCCCGAAGGGGTGTAAGAAAATTCCGCACTCGGCAGTTCGTGGGTGAGGAGTTCTCGCAAATTGGTCGCATCACTTCTGCGAATGTCGTTGCGACCTATCACATAAGTGGGCACAGGAGTGTCAGCCCACAGTTTTGGGGTGCGCGTGCCTGTGACCACCGCCTCAGAGAGTGTGGAGTCGGGAGAAAATTGCGGTGCAACTGCAGAGGTGAGTGCGAGGGCTAGGAGAGAAACAACTGCCATAAAGGGAAAAGAGGGTGACTAATAGGGCCAAATATAATCGATGGTGACATATCCTTTTTGTCCTGCGGCATTGAGGTGCGAAGGGAGATGCATCGCTGCCACAGTGCCGTCTTGCAGACGGAGCAGATAGACCAAACCGGAGAGGGTGTAGCGCGGAGGTGGATTTTTCACGTCCATATCCATCCAAGTGGAGAGCACAGGATTGAAAGCTGCGTGTTGATAGCCTATATAATGGAGGAAAATTCCTGAAAGATCGTAATGGGCTTGGTGAGTGATCCACTCATCGGGCGTGAAAGTTTGTGCCAAAAGCGCGTCTTTCTCTGCACCTTGTTGGGGCAGCGCATCGAGAGAATGGTAGGGCGTGGCGAGAACTGTGCCGTTGTGGGTGGCTACATCGTAGTGGTGAAAGGCAAACGACCAATCTTTAGGAGTGGGTATAGGGTCGGTGTGGATCACACTGTCGATGCGATAGGTGGAGGGAAACGTGACGTGCTGATAACTGATGGCAGATTTTCCATCCCATTTCCCGACAGTGTTTTCGGAATTTCCTTGGTGATCGTGGTGCGGCTGGGAAGGTCGAAGAACGTCCAGTGCTGATAACTGCTCACCTCGGCAAATATCTTACCTCGATGCGTGGTGGCATCGTAAGAGAGAAATCCTCTTTGTGGTGTTTCGCCTTCCTTGGGGGGAGTGTCATAAATGCCTTCAAACAATCCGTTGCAGGACGAAAAACTCAGTGCACTTCCCACGAGGAGAAGTACACTGAGGAGGAGTTGTCCGTATTTATGCAAAGAATGTTGTCTGTTAAGACAGAATGTTTGTATCAATGTATGATGCATAGTTTATTTTTGTCCCACATAATTGTAGGTGAGGGGGAAAGGCATTTTTCCTGGTTGGGCAGTGATTTTCACGTTAATCTCTTTGCCTTTGATGGTTCCCTCACAAGATATGGGAGTGTCGGGGTAGGTGCTATAGGGAGTGTCATCCTTCTTCATCTTGGCAGGAGTCATTTGGAACTGTGTTTCAATCTTTACTTTAGAAGCAAAGGCCATCGTTCCGTCAGGTTGGAATTTCACGACCACTTTATCGAGTTGATATTCCTTTTGTGCAGCATTGCTGTAACGGGAAGCTCCAACAAGAGGTACATCGTAGGCTGGGAAGTGGAGTGAGATGGTGCTGTCTGTGAGAGCTTTCACCTCAATCTTTTGGTTTTCTTGCTGTCCCAATTTGGCGGAATGACCGAGCATATCGATTGAAAGACCTTGGGTGGTGGTGTAGACGCCTGAAGCAACGGCTGTGCGCAGTACTTTTGCTTGTGGAACTTTGTGGGTGTTTGAGGTTTCGTCGTCGTTGCAAGAAGCCATCAAACCGCTTGCACCCAGCAAAGTGGCTGCTAAGAGCACACTTGCGTGAAATTTGTGATTCTTCATTGGAGCATTTGAGATGTTATGGGGCATAAATTCACAAGAAGAGCTTGTTTCTTTGAATATATACCTTCCTTTTTTGTTGTGCGCTGCAAAATTACGCACTTCTTCGGCTTACTCCAATCCTTATTTTTGATGATATTGCCTTGTTTACAGAGACTTATGTAGTCTCTGGCAAGAGTTGATGTAGCTGTCTCAGAACATCATCTTAGAAGAAAAACTCAGTGCACTTCCCACGAGGAGAAGCACACTGAGGATTTGTGGTCCAAACTCACGCGCACTGCAGAGTCGTAAGGCCGACAATGCTGGGGCAAGTGTGGTGTCATAAATTATTTTTGACCTGTGTAGGTGTAGACAACGGGGAAAGGCATTTTTCCAGGTGTGAAACTATTGGTGAGGTTGAGTTTGCCGTTCTTGATTGTACCTTCGGTTTTCACTGTAACCTTGTAGTCTGTGTAAGCAACATTGGCTTTTTCGGCTTGGGGACTAACAAGGCGGAGTGACATTGTCACTTCTTCTTGTCCTGTGAGTTTCACAGTACCGTCAGCAAGTTTGGTGGCTTTCACGTTTTTCAGCATATATTGCTTTTGAGCAATGTGCTTATAGGGAAGACCGGCAGGAAGATCGGCTTCGTAACCAGAGATAGTCAAAGTTGTATTGTTACCATTGAGAGAAACTACTACCACTTTTTGGTCTTTCACAGAAGCAAGGGACATAGCGCCAGCTCCCACATTGAGGGTTGTGTTGTAGGTGCCATTGACTTCGACGCCTTGGGTGGTTTCTGGTTTTTCGTCATCTTCGCAAGATGCGAGAGTGAAGGTCGTACCCACGAGGGCAGTTGCCATGAAAGCCACAGCAAAAATCGACTTGATATTCATATTGTTTTATAGATAAAATGATTATTCTAATGAGCTCATTGCACGTTTGCTGAGCGTGTTGTTATGTCTTTTCAGCAAATGGTGCCTTGGGTTTTGTGGAAAATCTCAATAATGGCGCAAAGTTACGAACTTATTGTGAGGAGAGCAATACTAAAGGAGAGATTAGACGTTAGAGATTAGACGTTCTAGTTTTTCTAGAGCTTCTAGTATTTCTAGAGCTTCTAGTATTTCTAGTTCTTCTAGTGTCTAACCTCTAACGTCTACTTCATTTCTCTAGCCTTGTAAATCTTTTCTTTTGCTGCGCCAATCTCTTGGAATTTACGCTCAGCCGCCTTGCGAACGTCCTCGCCGAGGGCTGCCACGCGGTCTGGGTGGTGCTGGAGTGCCAAACGTTTGTAGGCGCGTTTCACCTCTTCGTCTGTGGCATCAGGAGAAATCTCCAACACCGCATAGGCAGATTCGAGAGAGTCTTCGCCAAGGTGGAGCAAACTTTCAAATTGTGCGCTGGAGAGACCCAAAAGTTCTGCCACATAGCGCACGGCTTGTACCTCAACCTCCTGCACTTCCCCGTCAGCACGGACGATGTCGATGAGAAAATCCACGAGTTGCAAACAACCCTCTAGCGACATTTGATGGCGGATGAATCTACAACTTTGTTGAACGAGTTGGTCGTAGGCTTCCAGTCCACGTTCGTTGCGGAGTTGGCGTTGGTGTTGAAAGAGATGTTGCAGCAAAGATTCGCCTTCACTTACTCCACGTTCGCCAAAGTTGGCGCGAAGAAAGCGGCGCACGTGTTCCATTTCGCTGTGCATAATCTTGCCGTCAGCATCGACCACATAGGCCGTGAGCACCATAAGCGAGGAGAAAAATCGTGCGGAGCGAAATAGTCGTGCTCGCGGAACATCTCGGAGTAAACATTGTCGGGAGCTGTGAAGTCTGAAGGTGGTCTTTTCCCAAAGCGCGTCTGCAAGGAGCGACCGAAGGAATAGCCAATGCTAGCTCCTAGAATGGCGATATATATTCTCCCTCCTGAGAGGATGAAGCCTAAAATACCGCCAATGATAAGTCCATAAATCATAATAGAGAATGCTAATGTGTTGTAGACTCAATGTGTAGCGCGGTAAACTCACGCAGTTGTGGTCCATTCACGCTGTTGTAGTCAAACAATAGCGGCAACAAGACGAATCTCATTGCCGCGTATCACCTAATTTATGTATGAAAGTTGGGGTACCCGGACTCGAACCAGGAAAGGCAGGACCAGAATCTGCAGTGTTGCCAATTACACCATACCCCAAACAAAAAGGTGCAACCGAGATGCCCTCTCGATTACACCTGCAAATTTAATGACTTCTCTGTGATTGACCAAGGTTTATCCCACATTTTCAGAGGAAGAAGGGGATTTTTTATGGAAAATAAAGAGAGCAGTTCTAGGAATCAAAGTACTAGTGCGTGGGTAGTAGCATCTTTTGACCTTCGCCATTCACCACAATGCCGTGAACTTGGCTAGAACTTTTGACGCGACGTCCAGAAAGATCGTACCACAACGAGGCTTTGTGAGCAGCATCTTCAGCGTCTTCGTCATTTTGCGAAGGAGAGAGAGGAGTAATCACATTGCGCGCTATGGCCGTCAGCGTGGGATTCTGCGCTTTGGTTTGATAAACACGCACCCAGTCGAAACGCGTTTCATAAACAAAGTTGGCATCGGGGGATGCTGCCCAACTTCCATCGCCGACACTCTGATTGAGTATCAAGTAGAAGGGCTTGGTATAAGGCCATTGTCCGTTGGCGAGGGCATCGCTGTCGGTGCTCTTGGGCGCGCTTCCTACGAGTTCGCCATCCACAAACCACGAAATGAGCGTGGGCGTCCATTCCACCGCAAAAGTGTGGTAGCGACTGTAGTCGATATTGCGACCTTGCACCGCAGACGTGGGATTCTGCTTGTGCTTGAGCGTGTAGGTCCAGTGAGAATGCAGGGTGTGATAAGACACATTCTCCGTGTTGATTTGCTCCCAAATGTCAATCTCTCCAGCTTTTGGCCATCCTGCGCTGCCGTCTTGTGGCATCATCCAGAAGGCTGGAAAGTTGCCATAGTGAGGTTTTGTGAAGATACGCGCTTCGGCACGGCCATATTGGAAGGAGAATTTCCCTTCGCTCTTGATGCCCCCCGAGATAAAGTCTTTTGGTTCTTGACCTTTGAGACGTTGAGGAGTGGCAATGGCGCGGCAAATGAGTTCTCCGTCGCGGAGATATACCACAGCCGTGTCGTTCGAACAAAAGCGGTTCCACGTAGCACCTCGGCGAGGAGTGCGCGACCATACCTTGGTGTTGGGTTCACTGTGATCGTCACCTTCAAATTCATCGGAGAAGGCTGGAAGATATTTGGACGTTGAGGTGGGCTTATAGTGAGCCATCACGCGCACTTTGCCGTTCATCATCTCGGCAGGAAGCGTCACTAGTCCCTTGGCATTGGGTTGGAGCGGTTGTTCCTCCCATTGGGTTTCGCCGTTCACAGTCTGTTCGGCATAGGGATTTTTGCCAAATCTCACCGCCAACTGCGTAGGTTCGTAGGACTTTTCCACAGGAACGATGCGCAGTGTGAGCGCTTGTCCGCGCTGCGGTTGGAGAGGAAGTGCACCACGTTCGGCATAAATATTGGCATGTTGCGTGTCGAGATAGAGTGCCATCGGAGTGAAGGCTGTGGGATGCACGTTGAGGGTAAATCTGCAATGGCTCCTCCGTTTTTCACAATACCATTTTCTCCTTTTACCGTACCGTCTTCCCCTTTTGCACCAGCAGGGTCTGTGTTGTCCCAGTCCACTTTTACGCGCAGACGATATTGACCCACGGCGAGCGTTTGGGGCAACTGAAAGGTGGGAGGTTGGAGCGAATTACCAGCACCCTGTGCCCCCTTTTCTATGTTTTTCCCTAGCGAATTTTTGCCCTTGCTGTACGAATAACTGAGGAGTTCGTCTGCTGCAAACTGACCATCGTTGTTGAGATCGACATAAACGTAGGAGTGCATCCAAGGTATAGCCCCACTTTGATAGTCCAGGCTGAGGTGCACGGCATCGCCAGGGAGAGCCGTGAAGGTTTTTGCCGACAAATCGTTGTAAACAAGGCGCGTGCCCACTGTTTGGGTTTGAAGCCCATCGGCAGATTGCAGACTGACGCTGCGAAGTTGGCGATTTGCGTGTGTTATGGTCTGATTTTTTTCAACGTTCACCGCATAGTGAGCGGTGGATTGTGCCAAAGCTGTGAGAGAACTTGCGGCAAGGGTGAGCAGAAGTGTGGAGTAGTGGAGGGGCATAGGCTAAACTTTAGACTGTTTTGCAGAAGAAAAGAAAATGCTCCGAGGCTCGGAGATGGGAACATCTAGGAACACTCGGAGCATAAGATAATAAGGATGTTGCACTGAATACGCAACAGAGCGCAACGGTGTGTGCAAGAGAAGACGCGATTATTGCATCACCTTTTGTCCATCAACCACGAGAATGCCGTGACTGTTGGCCGATGCTGCGCGACCGTCAAGGCCGAAGACTTGTTTTTTTTTATTGTCTTCCTTCTTCACCAAGCCGATACCGGTGGGCACGGCTGGCGCAGAGAAGTCGATGGTCACGGTGGATCCGGCAGGAACGTCTTTGAGTTCGCCGTTTACCAAGGCTTTGATCTCAAAGGTAGGGTGCTTTTGGTCTTTGGTTTCTACGGGAATCACCTTCGCACCACGACCGTTGACGAGGACTTTCACCAAGGTGAGGTCGAACTTATAGGGATCAATCTCCTCACCTGGCTTTTGTGTGTAGCCTGCTACTTTAACGCGCAAAGGCAGTCCAAGGTGACTTACAATCTTTACTTCGGAGGGCAAGAGGTTTTTCCACGCCACATCAACAGTGAAGTTACCCACGGCTTTCAAACCGGTGACACTTCCGTTCTTCCACGCACGAGGAAGGGCAGGGAGAACTTCGATGACCTCATTCTGACTTTGGAGCAACATCTCCGCCATACCAGCGCAAACACCGAAGTTTCCATCGATTTGGAAAGGCGCGTGCGAGTCGTAGAGGTTGTAGTAGATACCTCCTTGGTATTGGTCAGTGTCATAGGAGGTGGAGTGTCTGAGGGCATTGTTGAGAATGCGGCGCGCGTGGTCGCCATCCTTGGCACGTGCCCAGAGATTTACCTTCCAGCCCATAGACCATCCGGTAGCAGCGTCACCGCGGAGGGTGAGGGCATTGACGGCAGGTTGGAAATAATCATCGCCACGTTCCACTTGGTTGAGAGGATAGAGGCACATAAGGTGGCTCATGTGGCGGTGTCCCTTGTCGCCCGACACGCTGTAGGGAGCATATTTCCACTCTTTGAGGAGTTTGGTGCCTTTGTTGATCTTCAAATTTGAAGCCCAATCGCCCCAATCGCCCTTATACTCTTCGATGTGCAAACCTTTGTCGGTCTTTTCTACGTAGTTCTTGAGCTTTGCCACGTCAGCAGCGGAGAGTCCCAGGCTTTCTGCACCCAAAATGTTGATAGCGTCTTGGGCAATTTGTAGATTAGCCGTAATCAACTGCTGAGCGTGTGCCGTACCGTCCTCTGTGGGGTGGTCATTTTGCTCTGGCGAATATTCGTTGGGGGCAACAAAAGTACCGTCTTTTTTCACTTTGTCTTGAATCATACGCTCCATCCAGAACTGCGCACTCTGCCAAATGGCGGGGAATGCCTTGCGGAGGAAGGCTTCATCGCGCGTGAAGCGATAGTGGTCCCAAAGGTGGGTGCAATACCAAGCGTTTACTTCCTTGTAGTTGTTGCCCCAAGTGCTCATACCTCCGAAGATGTTGCTCTCGGTGAAGACTGTCCAACCCACATTTTGACCATCGTTTCCCCAGCGAGCAGCTTTCTGCCAACCTTCTCCTTTGTAGTTGTCGAGAATATAATTGAGGAAGGGGAGGTGGCAGTCGGAGAGGTTGGTGGTTTCTGCCGGCCAGTAGTTCATCTGCACGTTGATGTTCGTGTGGATGTCGGAGTGCCAAGGCGCCTCTGCCTTGTCGTTCCAAATGCCTTGCAGATTGGAGGGCACATTGATGTTACCGCGACTCGAAGAAATCATCAAGTAGCGACCATAATTGAAATAGAGCTGTTCGAGGAACAGACCTTCTTTGGAATTCTTATTGCTAGAACTCAAATTATAATTTGTGATGAGCGATTGCGTGTTTCGTTTGGTGGAAGCGTTGTCGAGATTGAGTTTCACGCGTCCCATGTAACTTTCGAAGTCGGCCACGTGCGCACTTTCGAGTTCTGCCCAAGATTTTGCAGCAGCTTTCGTCACAATGTCTTGCACCTTTGTAGCAACTGTGGTGGCATCACCTGTGGAGCGTGAGGGTACACTGCCATCAAAGGTGGATGCAGCGGAGAAAATAACCTTGACTTCCGTAGCGTCCTTCACTTCTACCCCTTCCTTCGTCACGGTCATCGTACCTCCTGTGGGCACCACCTTCATACGTGCGTTGTAATACACTGTGGGGAGTTTGCCGGCAAAGAACGCTTCTCCGTTGTTGTCATACTTTGGGTCAGACGCATTGATATCTTCTCCAGCCGTCAAGACAAAACGAAGGTGAAGTTTGTTGGCACCTGTGGCTTTGTAGTGTGCAGCCACCACATCGTCGGGGGCAGAAGAGAAATAGCGACGTTCGTATTTCGTACCTTGTTTGTCGGAATAGTCTACTCCGCCAATACCGCGTTCGATGTCGAGGAAACGAGAGTAACCGATTGCCTTCTTCGTCTTATCATCGAAGTTATTGCTGAGGTCGTGCACAAAGATGCCACCGAGGTTGTGATAACCTCCGTGGTTGCCGATGGCTGTTGGCGTACCTGTCCAAATGGTTTTCTCGTTGAGTTGGATTTGATCCACCTGAATTCCTCCAAAAAGACTGGCTCCGAGGTGACCGTTGCCCAAGGGCAGAGAGTATTCCATCCAGGGATTGTCTACTCCCATAGCAGGTTTTACGTACCAAAGTGTGAGGGGGCGTTCGGGATTGAAGGAATTATTAGCCGTAAAGGCATATTCCTTTTTGGTAAATTCGTCGCGATAAGCCGAATAGGTAGGAGTGGGTACATCGTCAGGAAGGGGAAAATAGAGAGAGTTATTGACATCTGAGTTGTTATAAAAGCCAATTTCTTTGCCTACGCCCGTACCGCCATGAGGATTGAACGAATTTCCGCTATCGCTTTTGCGCGCAATCACATAATACCCTTTGCCAAAATTGGGACTATTGAGAATAGAGAGAGACTCTGCTTTGGCTGCCTCCTTCACACTCGTCATACGGTTGTTCTGGTAAGCAAGGTAGTTACCATTTTTACTGCGGAGCACAAAGTTTTGTTGTGTACCGATAAAGGCAAAGAGTTGTGCGTCATTCTTGCGACCATATGCCGTAGACACTTTAGCATTTGCGCCTTTATCCACGAGTTCCACACCGCCATTCTTGAAACGAATGTGGTAGTAGGTGGCAGTTTCTAGTTTGTCTTTGGCTGTAAAAGCGGGAAGTTCACTTTGCGCCATAGCCGAAAGACCAGTGGCCGCAAGTGCGAAGAGTGGGAGTATTTTGTTCATTGTCATCATTTTTCTTGAAATATGGGTGACGAGAGCCGACTAACCTCTAACGTCTAATGTCTAACGTCTTACGTCTAATATCCGAGCCACGCTTGTCGTGGCGAGCATAAAAGGGTCTGTGACCCCGAGCATAAAAGGGTCTGCGACCCTCTAATGTCTAACGTCTAATATCTAATAACCTTCTTACCTTGCGCGATGAGGACCCCTTGGGCAGAAGCGTGGGCAAGTCTGCCAGAAAGGTCATAGACTGGGAGAGAAGAAGCGTTGTTTGTGGTGTTGTCAGCATAAACAGCACCAATAGCCGTGGGTTTAGAATAGTCTATCACCACTTTGTCGCCAACTTTCACACCCGGAATTTCATAAATATTGGGTTTCGCATCAAAACCCTTTGCCAGTTGAGGCTTCACTTGTTGGCCATTCAGTTGGATTGTCACCTTGTTAAGATTTTCCCCTTTCACACGAAGCGTAGACCCTTTGTGAGAAGTAATCGTCACCATGGTAGGTTTTCCAGCTTTCCAAGCCAGATCTACGGTGAAGTTGCCCACGGCCTTCAATCCCGTGATAGAACCTGCAGTCCAATCAGAGGGCAGAGCAGGGAGAATCTCGATGACCTCATTCTGACTTTGCAGCAACATCTCCGCAATGCCCGCAGTGACGCCGAAGTTACCATCGATTTGGAAACTAGGATGTGCGTCCCAAAGGTTGTAATATACGCCACCGCCCGACATCACCACGTGAGTGGCTTGTGCGTGTTTCAGGGCGTTGCTCAGAATACGACGAGCGTGGTTGCCATCTTTTGCGCGTGCCCAAAGGTTGGTTTTCCATCCCATTGACCACCCAGTGGCATCATCACCGCGGAGCGCGAGAGAGTTTTTCGCAGCTTCATAGAAACCCTTGTCACCTTCTTGCACTTGGTTGAAGGGATAAAGACACATAAGGTGAGAAAGGTGGCGGTGGTTCACATCACCCCCAGCGCGATAGTCGCTATATTTCCATTCTTTCAAGAGAGGAGTATCCTTAGAAATGCCGCGCTCTTTGGCTTCTCTTTGTGCCCAGTCGTTGCGATATTTCTCAATGTGCAAACCCTTGTCGAGATGAGCCAAACGATCGTTGAGGAGTTGGAGGTCAGTGTCAGAGAGACCAAGGCTTTTTGCACCAAACATTTCCACAACATCGTGAGCAATTTGCAAGTTGGCAGTCACCAATTGTTGAGCGTGAGCCACACCATCTTGCTTAGGACCATATTCGGGTGACCATTCGTTGGGGGCTTCGTAGGTGTCATCCGTGGCTTTCTTCAGACGGTGAATCCAAAACTCTGCGCTACCCCAGATAGCAGGCCAAGCACGGCGGAGGAAATCTCGGTCGAGGGTGTAGCGATAGTGCTGCCAGAGGTGATAAACCAACCAAGCATTGGCCACGCAGTAGTTGCTGCTCCAAGTGGACATACCGCCAAAGATGTTAGACTCTGTGAAGACCGTCCAACCCTTGTTGGGCTTTCCGTTGATTTTGTTGAACTCGCGCGCTGCACGTTGCCAACCTTCGCTCTGCGCATTGTTGATGATGTAGTTGAGGAAAGGCATATGGCAGTCCGAAAGGTTCGTAGGTTCCGCGGGCCAATAGTTCATTTGCACATTGATGTTATTGTGCACGTCAGAGTTCCAAGGCGCATCGTGGCGATTGTTCCAAATACCCTGCAAGTTGTTGGGCACAGGCATTGCACCGCGGCTAGAAGAGATGCTGAGGTATCTACCAAAATTGAAGTAGAGTTGTTCGAGGAACAAGCCATCGGGTGTGTTGCGGTTGTTGGGTGTTGCGCTATAATAGTCCACCAAGTCCTTAGTATTGCGCTGAGAAGCTGCACCTTCGAGATGGAATGCCACGCGACCCATATAAGATTGGTGGTCGGCAATGTTGGCTGCTTCGATAGTTTCAAACGATTTCTTCGCAGCATTGTCCACCAAAGTGACGATGCGCGTGTTGAGATCTTCGGCAGAGCCTTGGGTACGTGAGGGAGCAATGGGGTCGAATGACGTACCCCCAGCGAGAATCACCAGTACTTTGTTTGCACCTTTCACCACAATACCGTCAGCAGTAGCCGTCATTGTCCCACCCACGGGCACCACTTTGAAGCGCGCGTTGTGGAAGACGGTGGGCAATTTTCCAGCAAACCAGCCCGAACCATCGGCAGCATATTGTGTTTTCTTCGTTTTGAGCGTATCGCCAGAGATGAGGGTGAATTGCAAATCAAGTTTGTTGGCACCCTCAGCTTCGTAGAGTGCCGCAATCACTCCGTCGGGTTGTGACGAAAGATAGCGACGCGTGTATTGCGTACCGGTTTGGTCGGTGAATTTCACCCCAGCCACGGCTGTTTCGATGTCGAGATAGCGCACATAGTCTTTCACTTGCGAAAGGTTCGCATTGAGGTTTTGCACGAAAAGTCCACCAAAATTGAGATAGCATCCGAAGCCCGACACAGGACCATCGCCATTTTGGCGTTGCATATCCCTAGGAGTGCCCCACCAAAGCGTCTTTTCGTTGAATTGGATTTCGTCGGTTTTCACGCTACCAAAGATGCACGCGCCCAATTGTCCGTTGCCGATGGGCAAACTGTATTCCATCCAAGGGTCGGAACCCGCGTTGGCAGGTGAGGGATACCAAAGAGTGAGGGGATTCTTGGGGGCAAAAAGTCGATACACCAGCCAAAGGATATTCTCCCATTGCGCGCACCACATTGTGATAGCCCGTATAACGGTCGGGCATTGACACCTTTATATCACTGGATTTGAGCAAAAAAAGCATTGTTTTTTTATCGCCAAAACTCCATACACCCTAGCACGCGACCTGCGCCACCACCTCCAAAGAGGTTCATAAAGTTTTTTTGCTGGCTATGCCCAGGTGCGCCAACTCGAAGGTGTTGGCTAGTGCCTTGAAGGCAAAATTCACGGCCTTTGTGGCGTCCGTCGTAGCCGCGAAAAATTGCCCATCACGACCATCGGGTGCTTTGCCTTTTTGCATCGTCACATAGTGTCCGAGCGCAGAGCGCAGCACGCATTTCTTCTTTGTGCCGATAAACTGAAACTTCTGAGCCTCTACGGGCAATGCTACTTGCGATTTCAGTAGGTTGCCATTGCCTTCATCGGAGAGAAACACATTACCTTGGGTAAATTGTATGCGAAAAATAGACCGGTTTTTTTCGGGCGTTGAAAACTCAGGAGCGAGTTGTGCGAGTGCGTTTGCTGTCAGCATACAGCAAAGGAGAAACAATGCGTAGAATCTTTTTCATTGAGGTAAAAGGGAGGTTGAGATGAACGATTGCGATGTCTAGCAGAAAAATTGCATTTTTCCTATAAAGAAAGAATGATATACTGCATAAATACATCTTTCAAGGAGTTAGTTTATGCTGAGGTGTTTCAAACTTTCGCGTCCCGTTTATTCCTCACATTTAGCGTCTTAATCTTCTAAATTGAGCGCAAAAGGGCGATTTCAATAGGTTATTCTGCAAACTTTGCGTGGCAAATTTATAGTATTTTTGGCGATTGACCAAATTTTGTGGTATGATTTCCTTGAAAAACTGGAAAATTGCCTTGTGCGGACTCGTTTTGCGAGGACTCGTTGTACCATCGAAAAATGATAGAGGTCAACTCCTTGATAAAGAGAGTGTTTCTTGGAACGAAAAAAACGACGTGTTGTTTGCACAAAAACGACGTGTTGTTTTCATCAAAACGACGTGTCGTTTTTTCTCAACCGACGTGTTGTTTTTCAGAGACCAAGCGCAAAGGGAAAATAGGCTGTCGGTGAACACCGCAAGGCATACGTCTTTCACTGAATAAAAATAGAATATAGCGTTGGCAAAATGGTGAGAACAGGAGATAAGGTTGAGGCTCATTTTATGAAAATGTAGAAACACCGCTGCAAAAACATAGCAATATGGCCTTATGATTGTGCGATTTGTCTTATTTTTTTGCTGGAAAAATCGATAAACTGTAATTTTACAACGTGAAAAGATGCAGTGTACTTTTCTCGAAAAAGGGAAGATAGAGCACAGAAATATCTGTAAAACAATTGATATATAGTCTTCTAAACTCTTGAATCGCACTTTTCACAGCGTCGTATGGCTACTCTTTGCACAGACTTTTCAAGATTGTACGATATTTCGGTTGCTGACAATGAGTGAGTCCTCTGAAAAGGGGGTGGAGTAGTAAAATGGCACACAACAAAACAATACGTAAGAAAATGAAGAAACAATCGCTATATCTTGCTGCGATGTTGGCTGTTGGGACAATGTATTGGCAGGGACAGATGCAGGCACAGACGCAGGTGGTGCAATCACCATCGCAAGAAAAGGCGCAATCTCCTCTGGCGGTGCCGCGCACATTGGAGGACTATCGCGCATTGGCTTTGCAACACAACAAATCGCTCCAAGTGGCGCAAATGGCCGTGATCAAAGCCGAGGAAGAACATCGCGTGGCACGCACCAACTATTTGCCGAAGGTGTCGGCTGTGGGGGCTTATTTCCACACCGGCAACAGTCTTTCACTCCTCTCCGCCGAGCAACAAGCCAGTTTGCCCACCTTGGGCACACAATTGATGCAGGGCATTACGCCACAATTTATGCAGGCGGCACAAGGACTCTTGGCCAAACATCCCGACCTCTTTCCTTTGCTCCAAAAAGGTATGGGGGCAGGAAAACAAGCTGAGATGGGACTCAACGCAGTGGGCAATAACTTGGCGGAGAAATTGAACACCGACACGCGCAATGTGGCTGTGGGTGCGGTGATGTTCACCCAACCTTTGTATATGGGTGGAAATCCGTGCTTACGACCGTTTGACGGGCTATTCTGCCCAACTTGCGGGCGAGAAAGTGCGCCAAGCGGAACAAGAATTGCTCTATGATGTGGACAAAGCCTATTGGCAAGTGGTGAGTTTGCACCACAAACGCGCGCTGGCTGTGGAATATCGCGATTTGTTGCGTAGACTCAATGACGATGTGGAGAAGATGGTGCGCGAAGGTGTGGCTACTAAATCGAATGCGCTGGCCGTGGCTGTGGAATTGAACAAGGCCGATGTCACTTTGCTCCGCGTGGAAGATGGAGAGTCTTTGTCACGAATGCTCCTTGCGCAGCTCTGCGGTTTGCCACTGGACAGTGATTTGACACTGCAAGAAACAGCCGAAACCGCGCCTATTGGCGAGGTGAAAATGGCCTCGACTTCGGCTGCGGAGTCCGTGGCGACGGCTTTGTCGCAGCGTTCCGAACTGAAACAACTGGCATTGGGACAAAAGATTTATGAGGAAAAAGTCAAAATAGACCGTTCCGCCTTCTTGCCCACGCTGGCCTTGACGGGCGGATATGGGATGACTTATCCCAGTATGTTCAATGGTTTTGAGAAGAAGTTTAAGGGCACGTGGAGTGTGGGACTTTTGCTCAAAGTTCCTTTGTGGGAATGGGGCGAAGCGAAGCATAAAGTGCGTGCTGCTCAGGCCGATGTGGCGATGACTGCACTCAAAGCGCAGGAAGCCCAAGAGAAAATCACCCTGCAAGTGACGCAAAACCATCTGCTGCTCAACGAGGCGCAAAAGAAATTGTCGCTCTCTCGCCGCAATCTTTCCAAGGCGGAAGAAAATCTCCGTATGGCGCGTGTGGGTTTTGACGAAGGAGTCATCACCACTTCCGACCTCCTGGCTGCGCAAACCGCGTGGATGGCTGCCAAAACCGATGTGGTGGATGCACAAATTGATTTGCAACTCGCCAACGCAGCCCTCAAAAAAGCAATGGCCAACTAAAAAGGACTAGAAAGGCTAGAAGCCCTAGCCTCTAACGTCTAATCTCTAACGTCTAATCTCTATTTTCTAAAATGAAAAAGCAAGCTCCCAATTATATTCCAGCCATTGTGTTGATTGTGGCTGTCGTAACGATCACCGCCGTGTGCGGATATTTCGCCTTTCGTCCCGAAGCAGAAGTGATGCAAGGCCAAGCCGATGTCACCGAATATCGCGTATCGAGTAAAGTTCCCGCCCGAGTGGCGCACATCTTTGTTGAAGAAGGACAGTTCGTCCACGCTGGCGACACCCTCGCTCTCCTAGAAGCTCCCGAAGTAGATGCCAAGTTGGTGCAAGCCCAGTCGGCACAAGACGCAGCGGCAGCCCAAAGTCGGAAAGCCGTCAAAGGAGCGCGTGAAGAACAAATACGCGGTGCCTACGAACTCTGGCAGAAAGCCATTGCTGGTCGTGAGGTGATGGAAAAAAGTTATGCGCGTGTGAAACGACTCTTCGACGAAGGCGTGGCCACAGCGCAGAAACTTGACGAAATGACCGCGCAGAGAGATGCAGCGATAGCCACTGAGCGCGCTGCAAAGTCGCAATATGATATGGCGAAGAATGGTGCACAGCAAGAAGACAAAGAAGCCGCAGCAGCTTTGGTGAATCGTGCCGGTGGAGCCATCAGCGAGGTGAAAAGTTATCAGAAAGAAATGGTGCTCGTGGCACAACTTGATGGTGAAGTCACCAGCATTTATCCCAGCATTGGTGAACTCGTGGGTTCGGGTGCACCCATTATGTCGGTGGCTTTGATGGACAAAATGTGGGTAACATTTAATGTGCGCGAAGACCATTTGCAGGATTTCAAAAAAGATGCCGTCATCACCGCCTTTGTGCCGGCTTTGAACAACCAAGAAGTGCGTTTGCGTGTGACAAATCTCAAAGATGTGGGCACTTATGCCGTGTGGCGCGCCACGAAATCAATGGGAAGTTATGACCTCAAAACCTTTGCTGTGAAGGCCGTTCCCGTGAGTCAAATCAAAGACCTCCGACCTGGAATGACGGTTGTTAGACGTTAGATATTAGACGTTAGGGGTCGCAGACCCTTTTATGCTCGCCACGACAAGCGTGGCTCGGGCATTAGACGTTAGAAATCAGACGTTAGAAATCAGACGTTAGAATATGTTCAAAGTAATGCTCCGCGAATGGCGACGACTTCTGTCGCGTCCCATTTATCTCTTTTGCATCTTCATTGTGCCCCTTGTCTGTGCGGTGATGCTCACCACGCTGATGGGAGAAGGACTGCCCACAGATATGCCGGTGGGATTGGTGGATATGGACAACACAACCACCACGCGCAACATAGCACGCAACCTTGACGCCTTTCAAAACACACGTATAGCCTATAAGTTTGCTGACGTGAGTGAAGCAAGAAAAGCGATGCAACGAGGAGAAATATATGCCTTTTATTATCTCCCCAAAGGAACGACAGAGAAATTGCTCCGACAAGAACAACCCAAAGTGTCGTTCTACACCAACAACACCTACCTTATGGCCGGTTCGTTGCTCTACAAAGATATGCGCACTATGAGCGAATTGGCTTCGGGAGGTGCCACACGTTCGGTGCTACTCGCCAAAGGAGCCACCAACGACCAGGCAATGGCCTTCTTGCAACCCGTGGCAGTGGACGCGCATCCCATAGGCAATCCTGCACTCAACTATAATATCTACCTCTCCAACATCCTCATTCCAGGACTTCTCTCTCTGATGGTCTTCTTCGTTACGGTGTTTTCCATCGGACAAGAAATTAAAGAAGCCCACGGACGCGCCTTGTTGGTGCACACCCAAGGTGTGGCGTGGAAAGCCTTGTGGGGAAAACTCTCCGCACAAGCCCTTTTGTTGCTCCCAGTGGCCTGGGCTTTGGGCGCGTATCTCTATGGTTATTTGCATTTCCCCTGCCATTGTGGCCTGCCCACTATGCTAGGGTTGTTGAGTCTTTTCGTTGTCGCTTCGCAAGGTATGGGCGTGTTGATGATTTGCGCCTTGCCCAATCCGCGCTTAGGACTGAGTTTCGCTTCCCTTTGGGGCGTCATCTCTTTCAGCATCTGCGGAATGTCGTTTCCCGCAATGGCAATGCACCCAGTGCTGCACGGATTAAGTTATCTGTTTCCCCTGCGTCACTACTATTTGCTCTATGTCAATTGCGCCCTCGACGGTTGGCCACTCTCCAATGCTTGGCCATTTTGCGCAGCCCTTTGTGGTTTCGCCCTCCTGCCGTGGTTGTTTGCTGGGAGATTTAAGACCATTGTCACGAAGATTCAATACGTGCCTTAGGAGTGGCAGTCGCAGCGTCGATGCACTCACCCTAATGGTGTGAGAGAGTCCGTGAGAAGTGAGATAATCCCTTTACCACAGGCGATGCTGACCCACCGAACAGCGCAACTATATAGAACCGAACAAGAGAGGAATTCCTCTCTAACTACTATAATATGCACAAATCCTTTCGCAACACACTGCGCGACATATTCACCGATGGAGGACTCGTCATTTTCCTCCTCATTGTCCCAGTGATTTATCCCATACTCTATGCCTTCATCTACAACAATGAGGTGGTGCGCGATGTTCCTGTGGTCGTTGTAGACAGCGATGGCAGTAGTTTGTCGCGCAACTTCGTGCAGCGTCTAGACGCTTCGCCCGATGTGGCCGTGGTGGCGCGTGCAAATTCTCTCGCCGAAGCCCAACAATTGATGCGCCAACGCAAAGCCTATGGCATTGTTGCCCTCCCCACGCAGATGAATCGCGATTTGCAACGCGGAACATCCGTGCGTGTGCAGGTTTATTGCGATATGAGCGGTATGCTCTACTACAAAGCTGTGCTCGCCACCACCACAGATGTGGCACTGCAAACCAATGCGCGCATCAAAGTGTTGCGCACTCCGGGTGCCACTCAGCGACAAGAGCAAATCACCACTGCGCCTTTGACCTATGAACACGTGGCGTTGTACAATCCCCAAAGCGGATTTGCCACCTTCTTGCTCCCTGCGGTGTTGGTATTGGTGCTGCAACAAACCCTCATTCTTGGCGTGGGAATGGAAGCCGGAACGCGTCGTGAGCGTATGGAACGCACACATAAATTCCCCTCCACCGATGATTTCACCCTCGATGCTGAATATATTCTCGAAAATTCAGACGCTCAGCATCGCGAAAAGGTGAAAGCGCAAGCACTCGCTGCGCAAAAGGCTTTTGAAAATGGCGAAACAACAACGGTGAAAATCCGATGGTTTCATCCCAATCATCCGCGTCATCGCGATGCTCCTTGGCGCGCACTCTCGAGCCTTTTGGGACGAAGCACCGCTTATCTCGCCATATATATAGGAGTAAGTGCCTTCGTTTTGGGCATCGTGCCCCATCTTTTCCACTTCCCGCAGCTCACCACTTTTGGAGATATGGCTTTGTTCTTCTTGCCCTATCTGTGGGCGTCGGTGATGTTTGCCATCTCCTTGAGCGTCCTAGCGCATCAGCGTGAGAGCATCATCCTCATTGCCGTGTTCACCTCCGTGCCTATGCTCTTTCTGAGTGGCGTGAGTTGGCCAGGAAGTGCCATCCCTTGGTATTGGAAAACGCTTGGTGCGCTCATTCCTTCCACACCGGCCATCAATGGATATGTGCGTCTCTCATCGATGGGCGCAAGTTTGCCCGAAGTGGTGCGCGAGTGGCAGCACCTCTGGTGGCTTGCAGGCGGATATACCCTCACAGCGTGGTGGGTGACGTGGCGCAATGAAAGGCGGAAGATGAGTTTAAAACATTATCTCAACAAGGAAATGAAAGACGGCTAGAAGTTGTCTCCTCAATAACGCACTGCAATAACGTTCTACCCAAAGGAGATGCTGCAAAAACGAATTTGCAACATCTCCTTTCTCTTTTCTTAGATGTAAAATATCCTCATAATTAAGGATTTTATGGCTTGCGAGAATGACGTAACTTTGCAGTCGAAAATAAAAACCATAACAATTATGCTTACCTCTCTCCTTTGCTGCAGCGCATTGCTCGGCCTTCCCACGACTCAGGGAACAGACAAAAACGCTCTGCCCAAAGACTCTATGGCCAACGCTATTGTTGCTCCAGATTCACGCCACGAAGTGGTGCTTCCCACAGCACAAATCCAAGAAATGAAGCGCAATCGCAAAGACCTTGCGCCACAAGTTGGGGTGAAAGTGGAATCTTCACTGATCAACAATCATCAGTTCCACAACCTCAAAGACCTCACTGCCGTAGTGCCCAACTTCTATATGCCCGATTACGGTAACAGACAGAGATCAACCCTCTACATTCGTGGTATTGGCGTGAAAGCCAAAGCCCCAGCTGCTGGTTTTTATGTAGATGGTATGCCTCACTTTGAAGGAGCTGCCTTCGACTTCATCCTCGATGATGTGCGTAGTGTAGAAGTGTTGCCCGGTGCACAAGGCGCACTCTATGGTCGCAATGCCATTGGCGGTATTGTAGACGTGCGTACCTTCTCGCCTTTCGACCGCACAGGCACGCGTCTGCGTCTGGGCTACGGAAATTACAATGATTTCTCAGCCAACGTGTCCACGCAAACCACGTTCAACAACCGTTGGGGTGTTTCTCTGTCGGCAGGTGGACACAAGCGCGATGGATATTTCAAAAACAAATTCACAAACCAAGATGCCGATGCGCTCAAAGAACACTTTGCGCGTGTAGGTGTAGAGTGGCGTGCCAATGACAACTGGACGATGCGCCTTAGTTCTATGGTTGACTACACTGACCAAGGAACTGATCCCTTCGCTTTGTGGGACAAATACCCAACGTGTGGGCGAGGTCAACTACGATAAAACCTCAGTTTACGAACGTTTGCTCAACACCAACGGTATGCGCTGGCAATATGTGGGCAAAGGCTTCGACTTCAATAGCCAAACGTCTTATCAGTATCTGAAAGATAATCTAACGATGGACCAAGACTACACACCAAAACCCTTCCTTTGGGTGGATTTCACAACGCGTCAGAACTTGCTGAGCCAAGAGTTTACGCTGAAATCTAACACCAACTCGCGCTATCAATGGGTCTTGGGTTTCTTTGGTATGGCACAATGGGTGAAAAGCAATACCGATTTGGTTAATAATATGCCTTCGCCCAAAACAAAGAAAGCCACTGATTTGGAGTACGTGAAAGACATTCGCTTGGCCACTCAGACCTTTGCCTTCTATCATCAGTCTAGTTACAATGTATGGCGCGGACTTTCGTTGACCGCAGCTTTGCGTTACGATTTTGAACAAGCCACCGACAACAACAAGAAGGATAATTTCTCTTATTCCACTCACAAGCCTTTGGGCAAGGGGGACGAAAATTGGACGAGTAAATTGCATTTCTCTCAATTCTCTCCCAAGTTTGCCGTGCAATATCGTTGGAAGGCTGCCGATCTCTATGCGCAAGTGGCACGCGGATTTAAGGCTGGCGGATTCAACATAACGTCTAGAAATGAGGGTGATCGCACTTTCTTGCCTGAAACCAACTGGAGTTATGAAGTGGGAACGCATTTCCATTTGCCAGTTTGGGCTACGGAAGGACGAATCTCCCTCTACTACACCGACTGGCGCGACCAACAGATTATTCTTTCTGTGCCCAACGTGGGCTACGTGTTGCGCAATGCTGGCCGTTCTGACAGTAGAGGTTGGGAAGCCTCAGTGCGCACTTCTCCTTGCAGTGGCTTAGTGCTGCGTGCGGCCTATGGCTACAACTATTCGCGCTTCGTTGACTATAAGCCCAGTGGTAAAGACTATTCTCACAACGTTGTGCCTCTCACACCCCGACACACCCTCTCGGTGATGGGAGATTACACCGTGAACACGCCTCTGAATTGGATGGATCGTATCACTTTCTCTGCTGGAACAACTGCACTCGGCCCCATCTACTGGAGCGAAGAAAATGATTTCCAACAACCTCTCTATGCGCTACTCGATGCTAAAGTGCGTATGGAATGGAAATGTTGGGCTAGAAGTTTGGGGCAAGAACTTGACTTCTACAAAATATGTGGTCTATGGCTTCAAATATAATGGCAATTTTGCACAAGCTGGACGTCCGCTCACTTTCGGCTGCACAGTTAATTATCAGTTTTAATGGATAATCTGTGCGCTATGTCACAATCTTCACAAAACGTTACTCCCGATACGCAACATCGTGCCGAAACCTCGCAAGGTATTGCCCTCTCTTCTCACTGCCACGAAGTTGTGGTGGTGGGAGGAGGGCTCACGGGGCTTGTCACGGCCTTTATGCTCCGACAAAAGGGCGTAGATGTGGCTGTGGTGGAAAGAGAAAATCGCGTTGGTGGACAGATTCACACCTATCACGAGGGAGATTTCACCTTTGAGAGTGGTCCTTCTACGAGCGCGTTGAGTCATCCTGAGGTGGCTGAGCTCTTTGAACTCCTCGATAAATCCACTTTGCTCAAAGCACGCAAAGAATCGCACGCACGATGGATTTGGTACAAACGGAAGTTTGTGGAGATGCCCCACGGATTGTGGAGCGGACTCACCACACCTTTGGTGACCCTCTACGATAAGTTCCGACTTTTGGCAGAACCCTTTCGCCAACGCGGGGTGAATCCTGACGAAACGGTGGGCGAAATCAGTCGCCGCAGATTGGGAAATTCCTATTTCCGTAATTTTGTTGATCCGTTTGTTTCGGGAGTCTATGCCGGCAATCCCGACAATTTGGTCACTCGTTTTGCGTTGCCCAAATTGTACGCCTTAGAACAAACATACGGCAGTTTCATTCGTGGCGCAATACAGAAGATGCGCACACCCAAAACCGAACGAGAACGTTTGGCAACCAAAGAAGTGTGGTCGTGCGAGGGCGGAATGGAACGGCTCATTGAGCAATTGGCCGACGGCATCGGACGCGAACGCATCTATCTTGGTGTCACCTCTGCCGTGTTGCGACCAGAAGGCAAAGACGGTTGGGAACTCCACGGCATCGTGACCACAACAGAAGACGCGATGTCGAATGTTTCCGAACTTTCTTCGGCTTGCGGTGAACATTTGTCTGAAAAAAAAGAAATGCAAACGGCAAAAAACAATTTCGTTTGTCGTGCGCAACGCGTCATCACCACTTGTCCGGCCTATGCGCTGCCAGAATTGTTGCCTTTTGTGGAATCCTCGTTGCTGAAAGACGTGTCTACCCTCACTTATGCACCAGTGGTGCAAGTGGCGGTCGGATTTAAGGATGTGCAAGGTCGTTCATTTCAAGCCTTCGGTGGGTTAGTGCCCTCCACAGCTGGGCGAAAGGTGCTGGGCATTCTCTTTCCCTCTTCGTGCTTTTCGCATCGCGCTCCCGAGGGTGGGGCATTGTTCTCCGTCTTTATGGGAGGTGTGCGCCATCCCGAATGGGTGGAAGCCAGTGATGACGTCATCACCGAAACTGTTTTGGACGAACTCCAAACGATGCTGGGATTGCCCCGCGATTTACAGCCCGACTTGGTACGCATCTTCCGCCATCCACGTGCCATTCCTCAATATGAAGCCTCATCGGCACAGCGATTTGCAGCCATTGCTGCCCTTCAATCGCAATATCCAACGCTCACCCTCGCAGGTAATCTGCGCGACGGCATTGGCATGAGCGACCGCATCAAACAGGCTTGCGGACTTTAACGTGCCATCCTTGGGGAATACCAATTTTGGGGAATATCCCATCTTGGAGGAATGCTTTCTTTGAGGAAAATTCAAATTTGAGGAATGCGGTGTCTCACGGCACAACGTGTTGCTCATCTCCCCCACTTGTGACTTACCTCCAAGTGCTTGTGTTTTTATATTCTGTGTTTCATTGGCGTAATCACCAGCAAAAGAGATTTTGCAGAGTGGTTACGCCAATTGCAATTGCGCCAATTGTAGCTACGTCTATGTCGTTACATCAATTTTTCACCGCATTGTGAACAGAAGCGGTCGTTCTTTCGCACTTTTTGTCCGCAGCGAGGGCAACACCCATGTTGCACTGGCTTGGAAGTTTCGTTCACAAAGGTGGCCGTAACAATGCCGGTGGGGATGGCGATGATGGTATAACCCAACAGCATCACCATCGACGAGAGGAATTTCCCGGTAGGTGTCACAGGCGTCACGTCGCCAAAGCCCACAGTGGTCATCGTCACGATGGCATAATAGACCGAAGTTCCCAAATCGGTGAACTGTGTGTGCGGTGCATTTCCCTCCACGATGTACATCAGTGTGCCGATGCAGGTGACCAAGATGAGGACAAAGAGGAAATAGACCAGAATCTTGTTGAAACTCCTGCGCAGCGATTCCAAAAGGAGATAACCTTCATTGAGAAAACTGAACAAGCGGAACACGCGAAACACGCGAATGAACCGGATGGAGCGAAGCAAAAGCATATAGCGCGCTCCTGGGAAGATGAACGCCAGATAAGATGGAGCGGTAGAGATGAGATCGATGATGCCGAAGAAGCTGAGGGCATATTCTCTCCGCGAAGGCGAGCAATAGAGTCGTGCCACGTAGTCGAAGGTGAAGATTACGGCAAAGAAGTATTCCAACACTTCGAGCGCCACTTGAAAGGGATGAGCAAGTGAGGGCATACTCTCCACAAAAGCCGTGATGATGCTTGCCAAGATGCCAATGATGAGCAAGACGTCATAAGTCTTTCCAGCTGGAGTGTCTGCCAAAAATATGATGTGATATAGTCTTTCTTTATCTAACCAAGTGGGTCGTTTCATGATGTGTCCGTAAAGTTTTATGCAAAGTCACTATTTCTAGCGCAAAGTTACAAATTCGCGCGTAGAAAATGGGGCTTGTTTCTTCAAAAACAACGGACATTCCTGAGAAAATGACGGACTTTTTATCTCCATATTCAGAGATAAAGAAAGAAAAAAACGAAAGAATGGAGAGTTGAAAAGGAATGAAAAAAAGAAAAATCTCATTCGATATTTCGCTAATCACAAGGAAATCATTACCTTTGCAGCATATAATTTGTAATCATTACAGCCCTGCTTGTTGAAACGAGCATTCTGGCTTGACTAGCCAGCCTAGATGTGGCATAGACTAACGATATATTTCTCCGAAAATGGAGACTTTCCACCTATGAATATTTTTCTGTTCTGTGGAAAGTCGAGCCATTTTCCTAGCCATATACCAGCCTTTTACCCATCTCCCAAGGACATAAACAACAACATAACAATATAAAACCATAGGCTCTATGGCAAAGAAATTCATTACTTGTGATGGTAACCAAGCGGCAGCACACATCGCCTATATGTTTAGCGAAGTGGCGGCTATCTATCCCATCACCCCCTCGTCTACAATGGCTGAGTATGTCGACGATTGGTCGGCTCAAGGTCGCAAAAACATGTTTGGTGAAACTGTGCTCGTGCAAGAAATGCAGAGTGAAGGCGGTGCCGCTGGTGCCGTGCACGGCTCTTTGCAAGCCGGTGCTTTGACTTCTACTTTTACCGCATCGCAGGGTCTGCTCTTGATGATCCCCAATATGTACAAAATTGCGGGTGAATTCCTTCCCTGTGTGTTCCACGTGTCTGCACGTACCATTGCTTCTCACGCTCTTTCCATCTTCGGTGACCACCAAGACGTGATGTCTGCTCGTCAAACTGGTTTCGCCATGTTGGCCGAAGGTTCTGTGCAAGAAGTGATGGACTTGGCTGGTGTGGCTCACTTGGCTTCTATCAAAACTCGCGTGCCTTTCATGAACTTCTTCGATGGTTTCCGCACTTCGCATGAAATCCAGAAGATTGAAATGCTCGAAACTGAGGACTTGAAGCCCCTCGTTGACCAACAAGCGCTCTCTGATTTCCGCAACCGCGCCCTCACCCCTGAGCGTCCTGTGGCTCGCGGTATGGCTGAAAACCCCGAAACTTTCTTTGCTCACCGCGAAAGTTGCAACCCCTTCTACGAGGCTGTGCCTGAAGTTGTAGAAGAATACATGAACGAAATCTCTCGCATCACAGGTCGCAAGTATGGTCTCTTCAACTATTATGGTGACCCCGAAGCCGATCGCGTGATTATCCTCATGGGTTCTGCCTCTGAGGCAGCGCGCGAAGCCATCGACTATCTCCGCGAAGAGAAGGGTGAAAAGGTGGGGCTTGTGAGCGTACACCTCTATCGTCCTTTCTCTGTGAAGCACCTCCTCGCTGCTGTGCCCAAAACGGCAAAACGCATCGCTGTGCTTGACCGCACAAAAGAACCTGGTGCTAACGGCGAACCTCTCTACCTCGATGTGAAGGAAGCCTTCTATGATCAAGAAAATGCTCCCATCATCGTGGGTGGTCGCTATGGTTTAGGTTCAAACGACACCACGCCTGCACAAATCATGGCGGTGTATGAAAACCTCCAATTGCCCGAACCTAAGAACCACTTCACCGTGGGCATCGTGGACGACGTAACCTTCACGTCACTTCCTCCCAAAGAAGAAATCAGCCTTGGTGGTGATGGTATGTTCCAAGCTAAGTTCTATGGCCTCGGTGCTGATGGTACTGTTGGTGCTAACAAGAACTCTGTGAAAATCATCGGTGAAACAACCGATAAGTACTGCCAAGCCTACTTCTCTTACGACTCTAAGAAGTCTGGTGGTTTCACTTGCTCTCACCTCCGCTTCGGTGATCACCCCATCCGTTCTACCTATTTGGTGAACACCCCCAACTTTGTGGCTTGCCACGTGCAGAGCTACATGCACATGTATGACGTGTTGCGCGGTATTCAGCCCAACGGCACATTCCTCCTCAATACCCTTTGGGAGGGTGAAGACCTCGTGCGCAATATGCCTAACAAAATCAAGCGCATCCTTGCTCAACGCAACATCACGGTCTACACCATCAACGCAACAAAGATTGCGCGCGAAATCGGTCTTGGCAATCGCACCAACACCATCCTTCAAAGTGCCTTCTTCCGCATCACTAATGTGATTCCTGTGGACAAGGCAGTCAAGGAGATGAAATACTTCATTGAAAAGACCTACGGCAAGAAGGGGCAAGACATCGTAGACAAGAACTACGCAGCCGTAGATCGCGGTGGCGAATATCAAGAATTCCCCGTAGATCCCGCTTGGGCTTCTCTCGCTGACGACGCTAAGGTGGACGATGGCGCTCCTGCATTCATCACTGACATTGCTCGTGTCATCAACGCACAAATGGGTAACGACCTTCCCGTGAGTGCCTTCAAGGGCTTGGAAGATGGTACTTGGCACCAAGGTACTGCCGCTTACGAAAAGCGCGGTGTCGCTGCCTATGTGCCTGTTTGGGATTTGGAAAACTGTATCCAATGTAACAAGTGTGCTTATGTTTGTCCTCACGCTTGTATCCGTCCCTTCGTGATGGACGAAGCTGAGAAGGCTGCATCTCCTAACTTGAGTGCTATCGAAATGAAAGCTCCTGCCCAAATGAAGGGTATGAACTTCCGCATTCAGATTTCTGTGCTCGACTGCACGGGTTGCTCAAACTGCGTAGACGTATGTCCTGGTCGTCCTAAGACGGGTAAGGCTCTCTCTATGTCTCCCCTCCAAGACCAACTTGGCGAAGCTGACAACTGGAAGTACCTCACTGAGAATGTGACCAACAAGGCTCACCTCATTGACGCTGCTGCTAACCCCAAGAACTCACAGTTCATACAACCTCTCTTCGAATTCTCTGGAGCTTGCGCAGGTTGTGGTGAAACTCCTTACGTGAAACTCGTTTCTCAGCTCTTCGGTGATCGCGAAATGGTGGCCAACGCTACGGGTTGCTCATCCATCTACTCTGCATCTATCCCTTCAACACCTTACACCACTAACGCTGAAGGTCACGGTCCTGCTTGGGCTAACTCACTCTTCGAAGACTTCTGCGAATTTGGTCTCGGTATGACCCTTGCCAACAAGAAAATGCGTGAGCGCATTGAACTCATCTTCAAAGATGCCATCGCCAATGGTGAGCACGTGAGCGAAGAGTTCAAGGCTGCTGCTGCTGAATGGCTCGAAGTGAAAGACGATGCCGCTGGTTCTAAGGCTGCTGCTGCAAAACTCAAACCTATGATTGCCGCTGGTAAGGCTGCTGGTTGCCCTGTTTGCAAGCAACTCGACGAACTCGCTCACTATCTCACCAAGCGTTCACAATGGATCATCGGTGGTGACGGTGCTGCTTACGACATCGGTTATGGCGGTCTCGACCATGTCATTGCATCTGGCGAAGACGTAAACGTTTTGGTGCTCGACACTGAAGTTTACTCTAACACTGGTGGTCAGTCTTCTAAGTCTACCCCAACTGGTGCTGTGGCTAAGTTTGCTGCTTCTGGTAAGCGCATTCGCAAGAAAGACCTCGGTTTGATTGCCACCACTTATGGCTACGTTTATGTGGCACAAGTGGCCATGGGTGCCGACCACAACCAAACGCTCAAGGCTATCCGCGAAGCTGAGGCTTATCCTGGTCCATCTCTCATCATCGCTTACTCACCCTGTATTGCACACGGCTTGAAGGCTGGTATGGGTAAGAGCCAACACGAAGAAGAACTCGCTGTGAAGTGCGGTTACTGGCAGCTCTGGCGCTACAACCCTGCGCTCGAAGACCAAGGTAAGAATCCATTCTCACTCGACTCTAAGGCTCCCAACTGGGCAGACTTCCAAGACTTCCTCACCGGTGAGGTGCGTTTCCAAGCGCTCAAGAAGCAATTCCCCGAACAAGCTCAAGAACTCTTCCAGGCTTGCGAAGAAAATGCTCGTCGTCGCTACCAAAGCTACGTGCGCATGACGCAACAAGACTGGAGTCTCCCCGAGGCTGAAACGGCAGAAGCATAAGCTTTAATACTAACTATGAGCGCGACATCCTAGTGCAGGGTGTCGCGCTTTTTGTTTTATCAATAAAAACAACGCGACATCCCGATGTGGAATGTCGCGTTTTCGTTGGAAGAAACTTTGAAGTCTCGCGGTATTTGCGCTGAATTGCGCAACAGAGGGCTTATGCAAGCCGTAGTTTTAGAGAAAAGGCTACGACTTGTAGCCCTTCTTCGCAGAACTGATGAAGTCTTTCAAGAAAGTAGACTCCTTCAACACCTTGTTCACCGCCTGCTGCAAATCATTTGCACTAAAGTTTTTACCCTTGTTTTGCAACATATAGGAAAGTGCCATCAGATAGACCCAACCAGAAGCCAGTGTCACGGCGTAGAGCGTGCCACTCATCAAAGCCGCACCCGCCAAACTGCCAATGCCAGGAATGAATTTCAGTGCACTCGCCACGGTGCTCACCGCAGCAGCCGAAGCCAAGTTCGTTGCCACACCAGCACCAATGGTTTTCAAGATGTTGTCGCCGACTGAAATGCCCACTTTCTTGTTGATGAGCACATACATCGTCCAGATGTTGGCAGCACCAGCCGCCACGTCAGCCCCAGGGATGGGAATCCAGGCCGAAGCCACTGCGATTTTGCTGTGACGCTTCACGATGCCCACAATTTCTTGTGGGAAATTTGCATCGACGAATTTGTCCATTCCTTGCATTGCGCTGTACACCTTTGACGCAGCTTCCAAGAGTTTTTTGTTACTGTCCATTTTGATAGAGAGTTATTGGGTTGATAATGTTTGTTCTTTTATCATTCATCAGCGAGTTTTCTTCGCGTCTGTGTCGTAATGACAATGCAAAAGTAAGGGGCTTTCTTTACAAGCACTTCATTTTCTTTCTGCTTTCGCCCTTTTATTTTGGTTTTAGGTGCACCCCTCAGTTCACATACACCCATTCTCTCAAATATATTAGGTGCGCATCTTGAAGATACGCACCCAAACTTTTTTGTGTTTTCCATCTCATTCACCTATATAAAGCAAATACGCGACATCCCGATGTGGAATGTCGCGTTCTATTTCTAATATCTTATGCTGCTATAGCCTTCTTGCTTGGTGTTAATACAACTCCTCGCCCCAAATGAAGTCGTGGGGAGCATCGGCCAAGAGGGGGTGGTGCTGGTCTTTGGCACTCAAAATGGCGTCGGCAATGGGCATGCGCCAGTCAATGTCGAGACGCTCGTCTAGGAGAGAGATGCCTGCATCCGACTCGGGGGCATAATAGTTGTCGCATTTGTATTGAAACACCGCTTCTTCGGAGAGAACGGCAAAACCGTGCGCAAAACCGCGGGGGATGAAGAGCTGGAGATGGTTGTCTTCACTCAATTCCACGGCAACGTGCTGACCAAAGGTGGGACTGCCTTGACGAATGTCTACGGCTACATCGAGGACGCAACCGCGGGTGCAACGCACGAGTTTACTCTGCGTGTGGGGCATTCGCTGATAGTGCAGACCGCGCATCACACCGCGCGTGGAGCACGACTCGTTGTCTTGCACAAAATCAATGGGACGCACGAGGCGGTTGAACTCTTGTTGAGAAAAGGATTCAAAGAAATAGCCGCGGTCGTCGCGAAACAATCGGGGTTCGAGAATGACAACGTCGGGAATGGCCGTGGGATGAACTATCATTGTAAGAAAGAACTATGCTTTTGATGAAGAGAAATCTATTGATGAGGAGGGGTCTGGACAATTGTTGTAGAAATCTATGTAATTGATGAGGGAAAATCCGGACAATTATTTGTAGAAATCTATGCAATTGATGAGGGGGGAAGCCCAAGTTGTTGCTGGGTTTTACTGCTGAGCAATCAGTTTGAGCAGATATTGGCCATATTGGTTCTTCGCCATAGGTTGAGCGATGCGCTCCACCTCCTTTGCCGAAAGCCATCCCTGTCCATAGGCGATGCCTTCTAGACAAGCCACTTTGAGACCCTGACGTTTCTCCAACACTTCAATATAAGTGGAGGCCTCTGATAGCGAATCGTGGGTTCCGGTGTCGAGCCACGCAAATCCGCGTCCGAGGGTGAGCACCTGAAGTTCGTTGGCTTCGAGATAATGCTGATTGACGGTCGTGATTTCCAGTTCTCCGCGCGCCGAAGGTTTGATGTTTGCTGCCACATCCACCACAGAGTTGGGATAGAAATACAAGCCCACCACGGCATAGTTGGACTTGGGGTGCTCGGGTTTCTCCTCAATGGAGGTGCATTGTCCTGTTTCGTCGAAAGTGGCCACGCCATAACGCTCGGGGTCATTGACACGATAGCCAAAGATAGTGGCGCGTTGTTGCTGTTCGGCAGTGTACACCGCCTTGTGGAGGAGTTCTGTGAAACCCGCTCCGTGGAAGATGTTGTCGCTAGCACCAAACAAACGCTGTCGTTGCCAATAAACTCTCTACCGATGATGAAGGCTTGTGCGAGTCCATCGGGCGAGGGTTGCTCGGCATAGGAGAACTGCACGCCAAAGTCGCTACCATCGCCCAAAAGGCGTTGAAAACCTGGTAGGTCGTGGGGAGTGGAGATGATGAGTATCTCGCGAATGCCTGCGAGCATAAGCACCGAAATGGGATAATACACCATCGGTTTATCGAAAATGGGGAGCAACTGTTTGCTTACTCCTTTGGTGATGGGGTAGAGGCGCGTGCCGCTTCCTCCGGCCAATACGATTCCTTTCATATATGAGGTTAGCCTTTTTCTGTTTTCTAGATGCCCTAGAAGTTCTAGCTTTTCTAGTGGTTCTAGTTTTTCTAGATTTACTAGAGCTGCTAGATTTTCTAGAGGTTCAAAGTTACGATTTTTGCAGAAGTCGGCCAAAGAAATGGTAGAAAAAATCCCACACCTTGCGTGGAAGGTGTGGGAAATGGCAGTGCTGCGCAAAGCACTAGGGGTGTGTGATGAGATTGCGCGCCTGAGGATGTGTGCGCACAGAGATGTAGAGCGGCACGTGGCGAGGATGGCGCGAGAGACGCTGCATCAATCGTCGGAAGGTTGTCACCGAGTGGAAAATGAAATCGGCCGTCTTTGCCTCGCCCACAAGGATGCAACCCTTCGTGTCGTTGGGCGTGTTGCCCACGTGGATGAGAATTGCTTGAAAACCAGGTACGTTGCATAGGTAAGGCATCTTTCCACCCCAAACTCGCGCCCAAGGATAGCGTTTGAAACGAGAAAACCGTGGTGATATGCGGTCAAGACGAAGTTGGTAAGTACCTGTGGGAATGGCCGTTTTACCAGGAACTTTGCGTGCGCCCAAAGGTCGAGCGCGTGGTTCTAGTGTGTGGCAAAAGAAGCTGCCATTGATGAAGAGCATCCCCAATGTGCCTTCGTTGGTGAAGTGGGTGCGCCACAACACAATTTCTAGTGTGTCGGGTGTTGCCACTTCGCTGCTACAATCGGTTGGGGTAGTGGCTGATGAGGCCGGTGTGGTGGTTGTGCAAACAATCATAGTAAAGATTTTTGTGGATAAAATGATAGAATGATGAAACGATAAAATGGTAAAATGATGAAATGATAGAATGATGAGATGATGGAATGGTGATTTGGTGAAACAAAGCATCTGCTTCACGTCGACGAAGTGTACTTCTGTTTAGTCTTTTCACCATTGCTCCCCTTGGAAAGATGCGAATTTTCATTGTACTGCGTCTTTCATCGCCTTTATCGTTTGACGAAAACGATAGATTGTGGCGGATTTCGTAAGTTTTAGTGTTTTTGCAATTTCGGGTAAAGTGTAATTGTCGAGATGCATCAAAACGATATAACGATTCAATTCGGGTTGTTTTGCCAAACAATTCACAATTTTTGCGGTTCTCACGCAGGAAACATTGTTTGTTAATCGCTCCAACTCCGATGAAAAGCTCATTTCTGGTGTATCATCAGGCATTGAACAAAGTTTACTGTCATCGAGTTCGCAACAAATGAAGGTGCTTTTCTTTCGATATCTCTCCATACGATTGAGGAAGAATCTGTGTGCGATGTGTTGCATAGCCCAATTGACCTCCTCGCCCAGAGGGCAAAGATGCAGTTGTTGCCATATCTCAATGAGGGCATCTTGCCAGTCTTCCTCCTCATAAGCGGGGGAGTGTGGAAGGCTTTGTGCATATTCCTTAAGTTGTTGAAGTATAGGGACGATAGTCTTTTCGAATCGTGCCGTATCTTCCGGCAATTGTGGGCACGACTGTTGATTGTGGATCTTCATAAAGGATGGTGTTTTAATGGTCGATAAAAAAGGTTTTGACATCGTGAGAAGCGGTTGTGGTGGGGTGGTGTGTCTTTCGTTTCAACCTTCGATGTTGTATTCTGTTTCGATGCAAAGTTACGAATTAAATTGTTGCTCACAAAATTAAATCGCAACAAATGCGGTATTGGCGTCTGAAAATCTCGATTTTCTTCTGTTTTTCTGTCGCGAAGGTATGTTATTTTCAAGATTCTTTGCGATATGTGCGTAATAATGAACGATGTAAACGCAAAAAACGCAGATTTTAATAGATTTTTAAGTCGAAATTTTTGGAGGCGTCTCGCATTTTTCCGTATCTTTGTGGCAAATATAAATTATAACCCTCCCAGTATGCAGACACTAAAAGATCACACCCGACGCACCATTATGGATGTGGCACGCACTGCCTTCCTCGAAGACGGCTTTTTGAAGGCTTCGATGCGTGGCGTAGCGACTGCTACCGGCACGAGTTTGGGCAATCTCTACAATTATTTCCCTAGCAAGGATGCGCTCTTTATTGCAGTAGTAGAGCCTTTTACGGCTGAGATGGAGCACCTGTTGGAGTCGTATTACGGACTCTCGGGCTACGATATGCTTGCTTGGAACGCTCCTGAGAACATACAGCAGACCACAGCGACTTATTTGTCGTTGGTTAAAGAGCACCGCGACTTGATGTTTCTTGTCTTTTATCGCGCGCAGGGCTCTTCGCTTGAAACTTATAGACACGAATTCATTGATAAGTGCTCTCGAATAGTTTCGCAGTGGTTTTCGCATCTTACCGATGAACAAGGAGAATTGCGCGCGCAACTTTCCAATGCCTTTATCAGATGGCTCTCAGCAGGTATGTTTAGTATGATTGAAGAAATCATCGATCGCAATATGAGCGAAAGCGAAGCCGAAAAATTCATTGAAGAGTATCTCACTTTTGAGATTGAAGGCATCAAAGCCCTCCTCAATCGTTCAAAAAATTAGTGCGCACTTTGGTTTCCCCTCTTCATTGACATTTCTCTCCCACCAAACGGTGATGCAGCAGTTGTCACTATGGGGGCATCATATCTCTCGGACATTTCACGATGTCCGAGATTTTTTTGTTCTGATAACCAGTTGGTTGTCTTATCAATACTTTGTTGGCAGACAAACAACACGTTGTTTGCGGAAAAACGAGCCGTTGTTTTTGATAAAACGAGCCGTTGTTTTTAGTAAAACGACACGTTGTTTTTAGAGAAACGACACGTTGTTTTTTTTATGGCCATTCCAAGTGCAGAAAAAGTGTGCTTTTACTCCCATTCGCTCCTTATGTCTTGAGCAGATAATCCTGGATAAATCAAAATAAATACATACTTTATGCAATAGAATGCGAAAGAATTGGTTTTTTCTGGAAAAGGGATTATTATATATTGCTATTCTCGTTGTGAAATAGTGTTTTTCTTTTTGTTGGTTTTGAAGCTTGTGTGCAAATAAATCTAATCAGAAAAAGGAAAATACCTAGAAGTGAGTATTGAGTAGGCGAGGAGAAGGCCGTAACTTTGCACTCGCAAAACACAGTTTCCCCGATGGCTAGGAACAATTGTTGTGAAAGGCTACCGTTTGAGGAGCGGTCAATACGATAAATCCGTGCATATTTTTGAGGATATGCAGCATTTATCTCACCCTCAGCAAACCTTTTCGTCATTTGCTCATCCTCTTAGCCACAAAGCCCAGGAGTAGTTTCTGAAAAATCAGAATGTGCGGAGAAATTGCGCAGTAAAAACTTCGTAGGAGGTTGTGCCAAAAGGCCAATCCCCCATCAAGTAAGAGCAATTAAAAAATGAGACGGCACCCGTGAAGGGCAGGCCAACTCACCTATGATATGCAAAAATCTCGTATGAAAAAAGCAACATTGTCCCCACCGCAACGCTTCGGCACTGCACCGCTTGCCCTTTGTGCGGCATTGGTGGCACAAGGGTTCTCAATCGCTGCGATGGCGAATGGAACAAATCTAGCGGCTGCGGACAACACCTTCCCATCTTCTTATGCAACGCCCATTGCTGCACCCTTTGCAGCAACTTCGGCCGTGCTTCCTGCAGAGCAAACCAACACTACGCGCCAAGTGGTGCATTTCACCATCACGCGCCAAGGTTCCAATGAAGCCCTCATTGGCGCATCCGTGCGCATAGACGGCAAAGTGATGGGCGTGACCGACAACAATGGTCGCTGCACTGTGCGCTTGGCACAAGGTGTGCAGCGCATCCATGTGGAAGTGACCTACATCGGTTGCAATCCACTCAAACGCACCGTCACCATCCCCGCTAATGGTCAAATTTCCCTCGCTTTGCAAGACGGCAGTCACAGCATTCAGGGCGTCACAGTGAGCGCGCGCCGCAAACACACCTCCGTGTTGCAACAGGCGGCTGCGGTGAAAAGCACCGACATTGAGAAGGGTGGTGCCACTTCCCTCGCAAAACTATTAGAGACCATCCCCGGAGTGAGCTCCATCAGCACGGGAGGAACGATTGCCAAGCCCGTGATTCAGGGTATGCACTCCAGCAGAATTCTGTTGATGAACAATGGTGTGCGCCTCGAAAGCCAAAGTTGGGGAGCCGACCACGCCCCCGAAGTAGACTACACCGGTTCTAGTATGGTGGAAGTGGTGAAAGGTGCAGAGTGCATCCGCTACGGATTTGGCGCAATGGGTGGAGTGGTGTTGCTCAACGACGCACCCTTGCCCTACGACAGCACACGTTTTCACGTCAAAGGTTCGGTGAACACCGGCTACGACACCAATGCTCGTGGTGTTTCGGGCAGTGGAACCCTCGAAGCTGGCTACAAACGTTGGGGTATGCGCGTGCATGGTAACTACACCAAGGGAGGTGATTACCACACGGCCGACTACATCCTCAACAACACCGGCTACAACAACATCGCGCTCTCAGCCATGTTGGGCTACAAGGACAAAAACATCACGGCCACCTTGCTTTCTAGCATCTACTATCAGCGCAGTGGCATTTATTACGGTTCTAAAATCTCCGACCTCGACCAGCTCATCAAACGCTTCGAGGCAGGACGTCCCGATGTGTCTACTTTGCGCAATTTCTCCTACGACATCCAACCTCCTTTCCAACAGTCGCAACACTTCACCGTGAAGGGCGAGGTGAAATGGCGCATCAACGACGACCACCAACTCGACATCGTTGGGTCGTTCCAAGAGAATTTGCGTCAAGAGTTTGAAAATCGTAAGAAGCAGCAGTGGAGTTGGATTCCGATGCAAGACTTGATTCTCAAAACCTATAAGTTTGATGTGACGTGGAACGCCAAATGGCACTTGTGGAACATGACCACAGAGACAGGTTTGGCCAACACCTATCAAGAAAACTTCAACTATCCCGGCACGAAACAGCCTGCCTTTGTGCCCAACTTTGCCGCACTCTCTATGGGAGGATTCACCCTCCACAAAGCACAGTGGGGCAAACTCCAAGCCGCTCTCGGTTTGCGCTACGACTTCCGCGTGATGTCGGTCAATGGCTACACCAGTTTGAGTAACTACACCTATTACGACGACTTCAAACTCTACAGCAACTTCACCTCTTCGCTCGCTGCGCACTATCAAATCAGCGATCAGTGGGATGCGCGTGCCAATGTGGGTTGGTCGTGGAGACCACCAGACATCAACGAACTTTATGCCATCGGTTTGCAGGAAGGTTCTTATTGGGTGGTGGGCAATCGCCACTTAGAAAGTGAGCGAGGCTACAAAGCCGTGTTGGGCACAAAGTGGAGAAACACCAAATTCTCCGTAGAACCCAGCATATTCTATCAGCGCATCGACAGTTACATCTACGATCACATCGGCAATGGTAAAGATCGCTACCACAATCACCCCAGCGGTAAGTATCCTAAGTTCATCTACGACCAAGACGATGTGCGTTTGGTGGGTGGTGACATCGAAGCCACCTACAAACCCATCGAACCCTTGACCCTCGTGGCCAAAGGTGAATGGATTTTTGGTCGCAACTTGAGTCGTCAAGACTGGTTGCCCTTCATGCCCTCCGATCGCTACGGACTTTCAGCTAGCTACACCAAAGTTTTGGGCAATCGCCAACAATATGTGGCTTCGCTTTCCCTCTCCGGCATCTATGTGGCCAAGCAAACACGCTTCGATCCCGACAAAGACCTCGTGCCAGATTCGCCCGATGCTTATTTCTTGCTCAACGGAACGGCCGATTTCGCCATCAAACTTCCTCACAAACGTGAAATCAAGTTTATGCTTGTCGGTGACAACGTGCTCAACACCTTATATAAGGAGTACACCGACCGCTTCCGCTACTATGCCCACGAGCGTGGCGCCAACTTCTCTCTGAGAACCCTCATCAGATTCTAGATTTTTGCACCCTAGACACTCGACTTTGCTGCAAAAGTTCTGTTATCCTCTCTGATTTAAGGCATCTGCCCCAACGAGTCTACCGACTTCGACACGCGATGCCCCGTTCTCTTCAATGATTCTTCACAATGAAATCAAGAATATTATCTTACATCGGCACAGGATGTTTGGCACTTGCTGCTTTGGTAAGCTGTTCAGACAACCAAGTTGACGACTTTTTCAAGAAAGTGGTCAAAGCTCCCCCCTCATCCATCGAACGCGATGTCAAGGGACACGACCAAATTTATGCTGTTCACGCCATCTTGCGCATGGGTTATCCCGGTGGCACCCTCAATGTTGGCCCTAATGGCGAAGACGAAATCAATGTTTATCGCACCATCCACGAGGCCGGCGACAGTCTTTCTCTCCCAGTGATGCAGGAAATCGACATCGCCAAAGACGATAATGGCGAAATGACGGTCACTACAGCCCGCAATCATTTCGATGTGGTGGCTTCCGACAAGGTGGTTTATGGCTTAGAATTGCGCTACTACGACCAAAACGGACTGCTCATCAACCACCAGTTCTCTAGTTATTTCTATAAAACCGACAAACAAGGCAATCAAGTGCCCGACGAAATCAGTAGTGCGCTCCAAATGCACCAACATTTCTTTGGCATCGGCCACAGCACGCTCGACCAAAATGCCGTTGTTGCAGCCGGTAAAGCCCCCATCGTGTCCAAAGGTTTGCAAATGGCCTATCCTCGCACCCTCGATGCGACCCCGCATTTCATCGATAAATACACCTTCCGCGTGAAGGCCGGACAACCTTTGCCTGCCACCAAATACAGCACGAGCAACATCTATGCGCCCACGTCTTTGACTTTGGGAAACAACTCCGTGCCCTACAATGAAGATTTGGCTTGGCGCGCCATCGAAACGGGTGGACGCCCCGAAGCTTTGCAAACCATCAGCACGCCCGAAGGCAATATGCGCCTGTTCCAAACTGTGGAGGGTACAAAACTCAATGAGCTGACGCCCGAACTCTTCAGTTACGAATATCGCGACACCGACCCTGTGGAAGAAGAAATCGGTAAACTCTTTGTGGAGTCTTACAATGACGACTTCATCGACCCTGACACCCACTTGCCCCGTCAGCGTTATAGCCACACCGTGAGCTTGTTGCGCCAAGAACGCAGTCTTGATGCCGGTAAACCCTTCGACCGACTCGGTTTCAAAGGCATCTTGCGCTTCAAACGCAAAGACGTTCAGTTCTCTCTGCAAGCACGCATTTGCAACATCCTCAACCGTGGACAACAGCAAGCCGGTGCAGGAGCCGGTGCTCAGGACAAGCCTGCAAAATACACCAACGTGAGCAACTCTGCTATCGGATACGTGTGGGATTTCAACCAAATACAGCCCGGTTGGGACAATTTCGACATCGACTATCCGCTGCCCATTCGCGTCATTGCCGACACCGACGACGGAGAAGAACAGTGTGTCAAAGACATCCAACGCTTCTATCCCAATGCCAATGCGGCTAATCTCTGGCGCATGCTCTCAGAGCCACAAAGTTATTTCTCTTCTTATCGATTCAGACAAAGCACCGTATTATTCTAATGACTAAGTTATCCACCATTTCCGCCTGTTTGTTGGCAGTCGGATGTCTCACCACTTCGTGCGACGACTTTGTCTTTGGCAACGTCCACGTCAACTATGATGACAATCCTCTCGAAGCTAAGCCCATTGCTCGCTCTGGAGCCGACCACTACGTCGACAGTTTGACCAAAATCAAGACGAATGCTGCGATGGCCAACCCCGATCCCAATGGAGCCTTCAACAACTGGTCCACTTGTTTGGCTATGTTCAAGGAAGGACACTCCCACGGTGACGGTAAGATGCACGGCAACTTTGTCTATCGCAATGCGCCTTGGAAGCAAGAAGAGTTTGCCATCATTCGCAACAACACCACACACAATGGCCCACCGTAGAGGTGCAACGCTCCTCCACGGTCACTTATTTGGAGTCGGTGGACGGCAAACAAGGACCCGACTACATCCGCATCATTGGCGGAAAACTCAAACGCTGGGGACTTTGCCTCTACTTCTTCAACAAAGAGGGTAAGTTGATGAATGATGACATCCTCAATCATTCCGATGAATACCAGATTTTCTTCACCGTCAGCGATGTAGACGACAAGGGAAAGCCTTATGACGTGATGGACTGCCGTGGCAAATGGACTTATGACCCTAAGAGCAAAGATCCTTTGAAGAAAGGCACCGTGGACCCCACGCCCATCAAAGCACCTGCCTTTGCCAATGCCACCACGTGGACGGAACGCGCAAAACTCTCTTCTAAGCTCTTTGAATACACCTATCGCGACACTTGGACGCACGGGGTGATGGGCGATGGCGCGCGCGAGTTGTTCAACCAACGTTTGCTCCCACCGCTCGATAAAACGGCGATGGACTATGCCGTGGCTCCCTACGACCAAGACCGCGTGGGCTTGAAAGGTCACTTCAATTTCGACATCGACCTCGGAGAAACCGACAAAGACCACGTGCAATGGCCTTATCTCATTGCCAATCGTCCTGATTTCGTCACGGGAGAGCCAGCGCTATACACGCGTCCCACTTATCTCTTGCCGAAGTTCTACCTCTCTGTCCGCGTCATGAAATGTCCCAAGGGCAAAAAGGCACTCATTCCTCGTGATGAATATCTGAAACGCCACTCCACCTATCAGTTCGTCAGCCAACGCATTTGCGCTGATGCCACTAATCCCGATGAAGCCAAAGAATACGGACAAGATTCGGAATGGAAAGAAGTATTGCGCTTCAACATCCTATCAAAATCTATTGCAGTAGCTTCGACACTGACCCCACAGGCGTAGACCCCAACGACCCGCTCTATTATTTCATGGGACGCGAAATTGGTCTTACTCCCGAAGACGCACTTGAGGCTGCGCAAAACGTGCAAACGCACGGCATCGGCGGTGGTTCGGGCTTTGGTAACTGGTTCCTCTAACCGGCCACGCACCTCATTCTCTCTGACGCCGCTCACACACACATATATTATAGTCATATCATTACCACAATGAAAAAGATTTTCTATTCTCTCCTCGCGCTTCTCGCCCTCGGATTGGGCAGTTGCCAACGCGAAACTGGACTCACCAACGTCCAAACGTCTGAAACGACCACCGACCACCTCATCATCAAAGAGGTGTTCTACGCGGGTCACGCTATGGTTCGCACGCCATCCACCAATTATAATGGTGGGTATGAACCTTTCCCCGGTGGCGGTGGTTATGGCGATGACACAGATTCTGATACAGACTCTGATTCTACTGCAACAGATTCTACTAGCTCTGCAACGACTACATCCACTCGTGCCGAAGCATTGGCAAAGCGTTACTACACTCGTGTGGATAACGACCAATACATCACCATCTACAATCCTTCTAAGCAAACGCTTTACCTCGATAGTTTGGCCATTGTGACCAACCAAATCGACCCTCGCATCATCTTTGAATTTGCACCTGGCGACAACTTTGTCAACTCTTATTATGGTGTAAACAGCATCATGTGCTTCCCTGGTAAGGGCAAGGACTTCCCTGTGAAACCTGGTCAAACCATCGTGATTGCGAATCATGCCGTAGACCATGCCAAGGACTATGAGAAGTATCTCGAGGATAATGGCGAAAACCTCAAGGAATATGAAGGTATCGACCAATTCCTCGATCTCTCTAAGGCTGACTTCGAATGGAGTCCCAGCACCGACAAGAACAATAACCCCAATGTGCCCGATTTGACGCCCATCACGCCCAATCGCGCCATGGCAACTGTTTCTGAAGCTGTGGGCTTGGCACTCGTGCGTTTGCCTTGGTCGCCTGCCACCTTTGCCCAATTTGAAAAGCGCAATCCCGAAGCTGATAAAAAGGCTAAGGTGAAAAACCCAATTCACTACATCAACGTCACCAACACTGACTTTGCTGACTTTATGGCTATTGAAATTCCTTTCAACAAAGTCATCGACTGTATGACCATTTGCCCACGCAGACGTTTCCAAATGAAACCTTCTACGTTGGACAAGGGCTTCCTCGGTGTGGCCGAAGATAACTTCTCTTCTTACAGCAATGAGAATATCCTCAAGGTGATGGGACTTTCTCTCCAACGTAAGTTTGACGGTAAGGGATTTGTGGACACGGACAACACTACTCTTGACTTTGAAGTGAAACCTGCCACCCTTTCTCGCAAGCCTGTGCTGACGGATAAGCCTGCCGACAAACCTGCCAATAAACCAGCTCGTCGTCGCACGAAATAAGGCGGACAAAGCTTCTTCCTTATAGGTCAAGGAAGGTGTAGATGCACTCATCCACAGCAAACACTAGCGTGTTGTTTCATAGATTATATTCACATCGATGTCATCCTCGATGTTTCCACTGCCTTGTGCTGTGCTTGTCTGTGACATTCGCTGCATCGCTTTTCAAATGTACCTATAAAAGCAAGAGACTGAACCTCACAATGGGATTCAGTCTCTTGTTGTTTTTTGGGGGCAGCGTGTTTTCTGCCGAAGTAGAACGTTTTCCGAAGATTTCTTTGCAGTGGAATGTTTTTCCTTGAAGTGGAAGGGTTCTCTTCGCCGTGGCAACTACGTGTCTTGTTTTGCCAAACAGTCGGGACAGACGCCACGATAATACAAATCGGCCGACTCAATGGCAAAGCCTTGCGGTGCCGTGGAGGGGGCAGAGAGCAGGTGATCGGGCGATTCGATGTTGAAGATACGTCCGCATTGATGGCACAGGAAATGGGCGTGCGGTTCAGTCACCCCATCGTAGTTGGCATTTTTGCCGTCGATGGTGAGCATACGCACCACACCGTGCTCCATAAGAAGGCGGAGCGTGTTGTAAACTGTTGTCTTGGAAAGGGTAGGAATATGATCCACCAAGGCTTGATAAATCTCGTCTACGGTGGGGTGTCCCATTTGTTGCAGAAGATATTGCATCACGGCCATACGCTGCACGGATACTTTCACGCCGTGTGCCGTGAGATAGTCGTAGACCTCTTTTTCTTGCATAAGGGGGAATTGTTATGTCGAGGGCAAATTTACAAATTCCTTTTGAAGAATGCAAGGTCGCAAACGATTTTCTTGAAAAATAAAGATTAGAGGTTAGACGTTAGACGTTAGAGGGCTGCGCGGTTGGGCTAGAGCTTCTAGTTATTCTAGAGATTCTAGGGGGGCTAGTGCTTCTAGTTCTTCTAGCCCAACTGCGCAGCCCGAGCCCCGCTTGTCGGGGCGAGCGGAAAAGGGTCTATGACCCTCTAACGTCTAATTTCGGCAGCACAATCATCCAGCTGCGCATAGAGAAATAGCGTTCCAATTGCATCGGCAGTTGGTCAAGATAGCGATGGTGCGAAGGCATACCGCGGCGCGCAGAGATAAACACCGCAAGATGGTCAGAGCGCAGGCGAGAAGCCAAGGGAAGAAGGTCGTCCCACGAAGAAAACTCCTGATAGTCCACCTCAGGCTTCTGCGCACACTTTTGCCATATCGGACGCAGCGCATCCAAAGTCTCAGTAGCCCCATACACCGAGATGCGACACGACAACTGCACAGAGAGCGTGGCCAAGCGCGTTGCCCAATGATGGAAACCCGGGTCGAACTCTCCACGATGAGGCACCACAATGTGCATCCACCGCAACGAATGAATCGGCACCAAAGGACGATAAACCATAATTTGTTGTGGCGCAGCATCAAAAAGATCCGTTGCAAACTTACCAAAGAAATTCGCCAAAATCGTTTTCTTCTGGTGCAAACCAATGAGAATGTCCGTAGCATCGTGTTCCCCAGCCGTGTGCACAATCCCCGTCACCGCATTCACCGACCTGCGGCAGTGCGTTTGCATCCGCACTCCCACCGTAGCCGCCATCTTTGCAGCGTAGTCCAAACCCTGTTGTGCCGTGGCGCGTTCCTCAGCATCGTCAGAAAGCACCACACTCACCGCAGTCAGTTGAGCCGTGGCCGAAGCACTCCGCAGCATCAAAGCCATATTCGTCATCGGAATCACCATCCGCGGATTCGCCAATGCCACCAACAGCGAGTCCTTCTCCTCGCCCTCAGCATTCGCCCTCAAGGTTGCCCCCGAAAGCATCAATTTGCGTGCCGCTCGTTCCGTGAGCGTAGAAGCAATGATGCAAGAGCCCAAATGAGCATCATCGCCGCACCCACCACATCTTCGTTGAGCAAATGCGAACCATCGGGCAGAATGATTTCATAGCCCACCATAGCAATGGCCAAAGCCGAAGCCGCGCGCGCCGTGCTCAGGCCGCCCACCATATTTCGTTCCGTGGCATCCAACTTCAAAGCGCGACCCACCAACTGCGCAGCCAGCAATTTTCCTGCGGTGCCAATGGCAATCATTGCCAAAGCCATAGCCGCAATGTGCCAGCCCGACAACAGCGTGCGGAGATTGATAATCATCCCCACACCAATCAGAAAATAAGGAATGAACAAGGCGTTTCCCACAAACTCAATGCGCTGCATCAGCGGACTCGCGGCCGGTACTTCGCGATTGAGGGCTAAACCCACCAAAAACGCACCCAATATGCCTTCCATTCCCACCCATTCCATCAGGCCTGCGCCCAGAAACACGAGGGTCAGTATGAAGATATATTGCACCACACCTTCATCGACACGGCGAAACATCCACCGCGCCACGCGTGGCACCAACAACAAGAGCACCACCGTCACCAGCAACACGCGTCCCAGCAAGAGCCACACGTTGAAATCTCCCCCTTCCGGTTTGAACATTCCGCCTACCACGGCCAGCACCACGAGCGTCAGCACGTTGGTCAGAATCGTTCCTCCCACCGCTATGCCCACTGCGCGATGGCGCGCCAGTCCCCAGCGCATCACCAAGGGATAAGTGAGTAGCGTATGCCCCGAATACATCGCAGCAATCAGCACATTGGCCGGCACAGAAAGCCCCAATCCCCAGTCGTTGGCCAGAAATCCAAGTCCCATCGGCAACACAAACGATACCAAGCCAAAGGCCAAAGCCCCCCAGCGATAGCGGTGCACATCGGTCAGATTCATCCCCAGCGAAGCCAGAAACATAATATAATAGAGTCCCACCTTGCCAAAGATTTCAAACGACGCATCTCTGTCGAGCACGTGCACCCCGTGAGGCCCCACCAGCATTCCTGCCAAGATGAGCCCCACAATGGCCGGCACCTTGACTCTTTCCATCAACATTGGGGTGAAAGAATCAAGCTCAAGACAATCAGTACAATCCACGTGGGATTCGTTATCAGCGGTTCGGCAAGAAGAAACATAGTGTGTGGGAGTTAAAAGGGGAGATCTCCATAAAATGCAGATTCTCCTTCGTGGAGTTGTCCTGCTTGTTGTCTATTTATGGCGTTCAAATCTGGGATTTTATTTATAAATTCCATAGCACGTGAAGCATCATCTAGTTCTAGCCTACGATTTTTAGCGATTTCAAGAAAATCCACTTCTTGTTCTATGCCTAAAAATCTGCGTTTCGTCAGGTGGGCAGCAATACCCGTTGTGGCACTTCCCGCAAAAGGGTCTAGAATCCAGTCGCCATGTTGTGTGGCAGCCAAGATGCAACGTGTCACCAAGGCAAGCGGTTTTTGTGTGGGATGTTTGCCACAAGTTTTCTCCCATCGCGCAATGGCCGGCATACGCCAAACATCCGTCATCTGCTTATCTAAATTAAGCATCTTCATGAGTTCGTAGTTAAAGCGATGCGGAGTTTTCTCTTCCTTTCGAGCCCATATCACAAACTCTGTGGAGTAAGTGAAATAGCGACAAGATATATTAGGAGGAGGATTATTTTTTTGCCATGTAATGACGTTGAGGATTTTATATCCTAGCTCAGTAATTTGTCGCGCCACAGAGAATATATTGTGGTGAGTGCCACTAATCCAAATTGTTCCATTAGGTTTCAGTTTATTTCTACAGTTTTCCAACCACTTCCTATTGAAATCATCAATATCAGATGTCGAGCGTCCTTTGTCCCACTCTCCTTTATTCACCGAAACCACTTTCCCGGCCTGACAACTAATTCCTCCGTTGGAGAGGAAATAAGGAGGGTCGGCAAAAATCATATCAAAAGCGAAATCAAATGATTGGAGCAGTTCGATGCAATCTCCCTGCAGCAAGGTGAAATCTCTGTTGGTCGAACGGAAATAAGGAACAATCATTGTGTGCTATGCGTGTTGATGGGGCGATTTTTATTGGAGTTGTTTCACTTCCGCAATAAATTGAGACAGAGTCGTCAAGTTGTAGATGCGAGGTATCGCACTAAAAGCCTCTTCGAGATTGTTTTGGGCGCTCCACCAACCTTGGCCATCGGTTATCCACACAAATTCATATTGTTCTGTAGCATTTACTCGATGAGCCACTTCTGTAAAACTACGTGCCACTTCATTGAGTTTTGAGCCAGCAGTGGCATAGAAATTCACTTCAACCAGAAAAGTTTTCTGTTGGGTGCGAATGCAAAAGTCAAACCGTTTCTTGTCTTTGCCCAATATGCGGAGTGCTTCTTCGCTAGGCAGTGAAAACTGCTCCACAAACTCAATGCCGTTTTCGCTTAATTGCTGTGCTATGGTGCTTTCCATCAATGTGCCACTCTTGTTTTTACGGCCATTCGTTCCCATACCGACCTCGATGCCCAATACATAGTCTGCAAAACTTTGTAGTTCCTTTTGCAAAACCAGCTGTTTGAGTCCTGTGTGTTCAAAAAACTGCAACACGTCTTCCACATTAGTTGCAAATTTAGAAATCGATTTCAGTTGTCCGCGAGCATCATAGAGGATTTCTTTGTCGTCGCGCACGGCCACCAATATGGGTAAAACACAAAAGCAGTCGCGGTTAACGCTCCACAATTCCCTAACTCCGCGCTCAAAATCAATCTCAGTGGCTAGATAGTCTAATTGCTTCAGATGAATCTTTATGGTTCTCAGATTGGATAGCACCTTATCCGTATCAATATAGAAATCTAAGGTGCGATTGGTAGGGAGGAGTTGTGAGCAAAATGCGTCAAATGGACTAGAGGGATTGTTCATAATCAAAAGGTTCTAACTTGTTAGACGGCATCTTATCTTTATAGTTACAAATGATGAGTTCCGACACTTTACCGCGCTGTGTGCCTTTGGCGCTAATAAATCGAGGAGCATATACGCGATGAATGTTGTAGTCACTATAAAGTTTGTCGAGATATTCATTGGGTTCTTCAGCGCATCTACCATCAGAATTGCTCTGCATTGTGAGTGCATTTTGCGCAGTAGCATAGTCGCTGAAAGATTTGAGCCGCTCTTGATCAACGTCATTGAATCCCCCTTTGGCATAAGCACTAAAACTTGATGTAGGGCTTAGTGGACGATAGGGGGGATCCATATAAACGAAGGTGGGTTTATGAGGACATATTTCAGTAGACAAGAGAGAAAAATCTCCACAACGCAATTCTATTTTTTGTAGGGCATCAGCCACACCACGCAGATTTGTTTCATCGCACAACGTAGGATGTACATATTTGCCCCAAGGTACATTGAATTCTCCTTTTCTGTTTTCTCGATAAAGCCCATTGAAGCACGTTTTGTTGAGAAAAATGAAATGCGCTGCATCCTCCACTTTCGGCAATGTTTGAGAATTATAGGCTGCGCGAACATCTAGAAAGTAGGTTTGTTGTGCTGTCGGATCGCTACATTCCATATAACGAGACTGCATGGACGATAACTGAACAATGAGCTGTTCCACTTCTTGCTGAATCACAGCATAGACATTCACCAAACGTGGATTTACATCATTGACCACAACCTTATTGATGTTGGGGAATTGCTCAAGCATAAAAAAGAGCATAGCCCCACCTCCCACAAATGGTTCAATATAGGTGAAAGTATCCCATTCTTGGAGAGAGCGTGGGAGGTGGGCATGGAGAGCAGGTAGCAGTTTGTTTTGCCTCCAGCCCACTTCAAAAAGGGTTTTATGGACATATAGTTGCATTTTTCCAGCAAAGGAACAAAAAAAACGGCAAATGAGGTAGGTATTTCAAAGATAAATTGATATTTTTGCAGCACAATCAATGAATATCCACAGAAGAAGGACATAAATCCGAAGCATCGCAACATGGATTCGAGGACATCGCAACATGGATTCGAAGACTTCGCTTCATAAAATCGAGAATATCGCATCGTGAGATTGCGCCAAAAAGACTTCGAGCGTCGCTTCTTCTTCACTGTTTTGCCAATAATGAATGTAGCCATAGTGGGCGCCAGTGGTGCCGTAGGCCAAGAATTTTTGCGCACATTGGCCGAGCGCGATTTCCCTATCGATGAACTCCGACTCTTTGGGTCAAAACGCAGCGCGGGAAAGTCCTACGAATTTCGCGGACAACAGATTGTGGTGCGCGAACTTCGCCACAACACCGACGATTTCAAAGACATCGACATCGCCTTCACTAGCGCAGGCGGTGGCACGTCCATCGAATTTGCCGAAGACATCACCAAATATGGCGCGGTGATGATCGACAATTCCAGTGCCTTCCGTATGGAAAACGATGTCCCCCTCGTGGTGCCCGAATGCAACGCCACCGATGCGCTGCAACGTCCGCGTGGCATCATTGCCAACCCCAACTGCACCACCATCATGATGGTCGTTGCCCTCCAAGCCATCGAGCGTTTGAGCCACATCCGCCGTGTGCACGTGTCGAGCTATCAGTCGGCTTCTGGCGCAGGACAGGCCGCTATGGACGAACTCGTGGCGCAACACCAATCTTTGGCTAAGGGCGAAACACCCGTAGTGGAAAAGTTTGCCTATCAACTGGCCTATAACGTGATTCCTCAAATCGATGTGTTCTGCGACAATGGATACACCAAGGAAGAAATGAAAATGTATAACGAAACGCGCAAGATTATGCACAGCGACGTCGAAGTGAGTGCCACTTGCGTGCGCGTTCCCACTATGCGCAACCACGCTGAGTCCATTTGGCTCGAAACCGAAAGCCCCATCACGGTGGAAGCTGCGCGCGATGCCATCAAAAACGGCGAAGGACTCCAATTGCTCGACAACCCCTCAGCGCGCGAATATCCTATGCCCCTCTTGCTCGAAAGTTGCGACGACGTCTTTGTGGGTCGCATCCGCAAAGACTTGTCCAACCCCAATGGCCTCACCCTCTGGTTGGTGAGCGACCAAATCAAAAAGGGAGCTGCCCTCAATGCGGTGCAAATCGCGGAATGGCTTCTCAAAAATGATCCCAAATTTCAAGGGTAATTTCGGATAATGCCGGACGTATATCAGAAGTCAAAATACATTGCTCGGAAAAGAAAACACATAACTCAAAAAGGAAAGACAATTTTCGGATAACAAGCGAGAAAACCACACAAGTCTTCGGACAGCGTGTGGTTTTCTTTTTTGTGCTTCGGCCTGCGACGTCAGATGCCAAGGACAAGCCTAAGTATCTCCGCAATACCTCCTCTATTTCTCCGCAAAACATCCCCTCTCTCTCCGCAATAAATCTCTCCATTTCCGGCACAAAAGCCACAGTAGGGGACTAAAAAGCCCTCCTTTATCAAGAATTTGGCACGAAAATGCAAACACCTCCCGAGAAATGAGTAAATTCGCGGTAACATCAAAAATAGTATAACAGGTTTTGAAAGCTGACACGCAAATGATTTCTCTGAGAAATATCCGTAAATCCTTCGGCAATTTAGAAGTGCTCAAGGGCATAGATCTCGACATTCAACAAGGCGAGATGGTGAGTATCGTGGGTCCTTCGGGAGCCGGCAAAACCACGCTCCTACAAATTATGGGCACGCTCGACCGTCCCAACGAAGGTACCCTGCGCATTGCAGACACCGACGTGACGCGACTTTCCTCCTCCGCACTCTCCCATTTCAGGAATGCCCACATCGGCTTCATCTTTCAATTTCATCAACTACTACCGGAGTTCACCGCACTCGAAAATGTGATGATGCCTGCCCTCATTGCAGGCACTTCCAAGCGTGCGGCCAAGGAGCGCGCCGAAGAACTCCTCGACTATATGGGACTCGCTGACCGCGCTGCGCACAAACCTGCTGCGCTCTCCGGCGGTGAAAAACAGCGTGTAGCAGCTGCGCGTGCTTTGATGAACAAACCCGACATCATTTTTGCCGATGAACCCACTGGTTCGCTCGACTCTAAAAACCGTGCAGAACTCCAAGAACTCTTTTTTCAACTCCGTCGCGATTTGGGACAAACTTTTGTCATTGTGACGCACGATGAGGCCTTTGCGCAACAATGCGACCGCTGCATCCATATGATAGATGGCAAAATCTCTGACGATGAACACAAAGCGGAAGCCGACGCGCCAGTTGAGATGGACAACGAGGAAGCACCACTTACTACATCTCCTGTCGAAAATGGCGAAGCAGTGGCTAACTCTTTCGAAGCTCCTGTGCAATAATATCTCCCTCTCGTTCTCCTTCTTTGCCCCCCTGGTTGCGTTGTTGGCAACAGACAAAAACAACCCACTTGTTGTTCGAAAAAAAAACGACCCGTCGTTTTTAGAAAAGTGACCCGTCGTTTTTGATAAAACAAGCCGTCGTTTTTAGTAAAACGAGCCGTCGTTTTTTTACCCCCCCAAAAAAAATCCTCCTCCATTATGATATACATTGGCCAATATAACACCCTCACCATCACGCGTTTTACAGACCACGGAGCTTATGTCGATGGGGGAGAACTGGGCGAAATCCTCATCCCCAAAGCCTACGTCACCAAGTCTATGCGACCTGGCGACACCCTCGAGCTCTTTGTCTATCTCGACCAGTCGGAACGACTCGTGGCCACCACCGAACGTCCTCTGGCCACGGTGGGCGATTTCGCTTATCTCGAAGTGGTGTGGGTCAACGAGCACGGCGCGTTTCTCAATTGGGGTGTGATGAAAGACCTCTTTGTGCCTTTCCGCCAACAAAAGCGCACTATGGAGGTGGGCGAAAGCTACATCGTCTTTGTGGACATCGACGACGAAACCGGCCGCCTTATGGCCACGGCCAAAGTGGACAAACATCTGCGTCCAGCGCGCGAACATTTCTATCACCGCGGTGAAGAAGTGACCTCTTGGTGTGGCAGCGCACCGAACTTGGTCTGAAAGTCATCGTAGACAATCGCCATGCCGGACTCATCTACAACGACCAACTCTTCTCTCCCGAGCCCAAAACGGGCGACCGCCTGCGCGGTGCTGTGGTGAATGTGCGTCCCGATGGTCGTCTCGACATCTCTTTGCAGCGACTGGGCAAGAGTCGTTTTCGCGATTTTGCGGAAGTGCTTTTAGAAGAATTGCAATCCTCTCCCGAAGGCTTCTTGCCCTTCACCGACAAGTCGTCCTCCGAAGCCATTTCCGCGCGCTTCTCCGTGTCGAAAAAGACTTTCAAACGTGCTGTCGGCACCCTCTATCGTGCCCACAAGATTACACTCTCCGACACCGGTCTCCACCTTGCCGAAAAGGGTGGGGAATAACCGTGCAAGCCTTTTTTCTATGGCATTCATTGGGCAATCCTTGAAATAAAATCTTCTAGTTCTAACATTTTCATCAAGAAAATCCCATAAAAAGCGATGAATGTGGTGAAATTTTGCTATATTTGTCGCTGTAGTTTTAATAAGCAATATTATGTCTGAATACGATCCACTTCCGGAAGAACCCCAGAATAGTTCTTCTAATGACGGTCAACAGCCTTATAATGGTCAACAACCTAATGACGGCCAACAGCCTAATAATGGTCAACAACCCTATGGCAGCCAACAGCCTTATAATGGCCAACAACCTTATAATGGTCAACAACCCTATGGTGATCAACAGCCTTATAATGGTCAACAACCCTATAATGGCCAACAACCCTATGGTGGTCAACAGCCCTATTATGGTCAACAGCCCTATTATGGTCAACAACCTTATGGGGGACAACAGCCCTATTATGGTCAACAGCCTTATAATGGCCAGCAACCCTATGGTGTGCCTCAACCAAACTATGGGCAAGAACAAAAAGAAAGTAGTATCGGGCTTATTGCATTGATTTGTACGATTGCTAGTATCATTTATGCTGGGTACCTATTTTAAATTTCCTACTAGGCTTGGTAGGTTTGATATTGTCAATTGTTGGTGTTACTAAGACCCCACGTAAATTGGCTACAATCGCTTTGTGGATCAACATCATAGGATTTATATTGCTGCTTATTCTCATGGCGTTTGCTGGTTTTGCTTTCTTGTTGTAGTCTCAACAAGTCATCAACGAGTAAACTTATTGACAATATATCAAATGGCAGAATGTAGTTGTCCGTATCGTACCTTAGTTCTGCTCTATAATAGAGAGTGTTGTGAGAAAAACTTGCAACACTCTTTTTGTTGTTGGGGCATCCCCATAGAGTTGGGGCTGAAAACTAATAAAGGAAACAAATCTCTCCTCATCTCCCCCCCCAAAAAAAACAAAAGAGACCGCATCAAAACGTGAGGTTCTGATGCGGTCTTCAAACGCAATATAAAACAAGAGTGGGGCAGACTAGAATTGGTAGCTAGCTCCTGCCATTAGTACAAAGCCGGGTTGCTCCACATTCGCCAAATCGAAGAAACGATGGTTGGTGAGATTTTGTAGGTCGCAGAAGAAAGAATAATTATTCGCGTCCCAGTGGAGTTTGAGGTCCAAACGACCGTGCAAACCATAAGGCTGCAATTGACCCGTCTCTTTGAGTTTCGCAGGATTCGTGCGATCCACCACAACATAATTGCCGTTGCGTTCTTGCAAACGGAACACCCACGAAGCGTTCAAACGAGAGTAAACGCGGTGATCGAGCGTGGCCACAAACTTGTGACGCAGATATTCCAAAGCATAGTTCGATTTGAAATAAGCCACAGCGTCTTTGCGCTGCTGCGTGAGGTAGGCATAATCGAGACGCAGGCGGCGAATGGGCTGATTTTCACCCAACACTTGTGCACCGTCCACCATCATACTGGCCGAAACACCGTAGGTGTCGAGTTGGAAATTCGTGGCGTGGAATTTGTCTTGGGCATTATACATCACCCAGTCCATCACGTTCAGCCCGTGGTTGTAGAGCGCAAACACATTCATCGTCACCCCCTCGGCAGGACTAAACGTGGTGCCAAGACGGAAAGCACTATTTTCCTCGGGGCGCAAATTGGTGTTGCCTTCCTGCGAGGGACTCTTGTAGAAGAAATCGGTGAAAGTGGGCAGGCGCAGCGATTTGTTCCACGAAGCATAGAGTTTCCAGTTGGCAGAGGGACGGTAAGCCACATCTACCCCAGGATAGAAGCGGAATTTTTGGCCAAAAGCACTGTTGCGTTGTGCCAAGAAACCGAGTGAAACAGACCAGTTTTGGAGCAAAATGTCGTGTTCGGCAAAGAAACTCACGTTGGTGCGATCCACCGCTTTGGTGTATTCCGCAAGACTTCCCTTGGCGGTGCGCCAAATGCCTTTGTCGTCCTTCTTGTCGGCCGATTGTCCAGCGATGGGAAAGCGTTGCTCGGGTTTGAGATCTAGTCCCAAATTGCCAGAATAGAGTTGTTCGTGACGCAATTCAGCCCCAAAGGCCGTGCGACCGAGTGCCCAAGGCAACCACGCGTTCAGACCAGCGGTGAGCACATCTCCGCGGTTGAAGTTTTCGTAGATGGGCTTGTTGCGGAAAAATTGGAAATGGTCGTAGTTGCGCAACCACGAAATCTGTGGAGCAAGGTGCAAGAGCGTTTTCGTTTCCCCTTTGAGCGAAGCAAACACGCGCTTCGTGCTTTCCCATTGGTCAGTAGACTTTGTGGAATAAAAAGTGTTTGCGCCAAAGTCCGTTTGCGTAAATCCCGCTTGCGCGTCAATACGGTAGTGCGGCGCATCAACGCGTCCTTGCCAGAAGGCTTTTCCTCCTTTGAAATCCCCATTGCGCACTGCGCCATCCGAGCGTTGATAGCTCGCACTCAGACTTGAGGAGAGGTTGTTGCCGTTGGCATATTGTTGTCGCAGCAATCCGCGCAATTCCGCCTGCGCAGTGCCGTACGACCCTCCAGTGGCACGAGCATAGAGCGTGGGGCCAGCTTGGCGTGTCACAATGTTGATGGCACCAGAGAAAGCCTGTGTGCCCAACACGCGAGAAGCTGCACCTTCTAGCACTTCGATGCGCTCAATGTCGGCAAGGTTGAGGGGAAAATCGGCCGCGTTGTGGCCCGTCTGTGGGTTGTTGATGGCGATGCCGTTGACAAGAATAGTGATTTGGTCAAAGGTTCCGCCATTGATGCTGATGTCGGTTTGCACACCGAAGGCACCGCGCTGACGCACATCGACTCCTGCACAGAGTTTGAGCGCGTCGTTGATACTTGTGACACCCGCCGCCGCGAGTTCTGCGCGGCTAAGGGTCATCACCTTTCGTGCTGCTTGGTCGGCAGCAAGGGGAGTGCGAGAGAGGCCGTGGTGACCACTTCGCCTAAACGCTGGTCGTCGTCGAGCGTAGCCACCTGCTCTTTGTCGCGCACTTGCGCCACACGCTGCGTGGGGTTAGCCGCTGCCAAAGAAGGAGCTGCCGTGCCCAACGTGGCCACCGCAAGAACGCCAATCTTCACTTCGCAACCGAGAGCCGCAAACAAGGAATAACCCTTGCGGCTAAAGCTGCGGAACGTGAAACGCGCTCCCTTGGGAGATGATTTTTGGTACATAAAGTTGAATAATAGTTGGTTTAACCGCTGCAAAGGTACAAAAAAACAGAGAACTATGCCTGATGAGCAAAGGAAAATATGTATTTTTGCAATTCAAACCAAATCGGTATGCTGGACATACCCACACTGAATGGGCCTACTCCTTTTTTATTTACTCCTTTCTCTCTCCCTCTCTTCCCTTTGTTCGGTGCTAGAAGCCGTGCTTTTGGCATCCACCACCTCTTTTGCCACCATCAAAGAGCAAGAAGGCTACAAAATAGCATCTGTACTTAAACGCTATAAGGCCGACATCGATCGTCCTATTGCCGCTATCCTTTCGCTCAACACCATTGCCCACACTGTGGGTGCGGCTGGCGTGGGAGCGCAGGCGGCAGAACTGTGGCACGCCTATGGAGGTGCGCCAGGCAGTGAAGGCGACGCGGTGGGCATAGCTTCGGCTGTGATGACGCTGTTGATTTTGGTCGTGTCCGAAATCATTCCTAAGGTCATCGGCGCCACCTATTGGCGCAGTCTTGCACTGTGGGCCACGAGTGTCATCAGAGTGCTCATTGTCATCACCTATCCCCTGGTGTTGCTCTCCGAATTCATCACCCTGCTCATCAATCGCGGCAAGGTGCAAACCTCGGTGAGCCGTGAAGAGGTGCAAGCTATGATGGATGTGGGCGTGGAAGAAGGCGTGTTCAAAGCCAAGGAGAGCAAGGCGATGCGCAGTTTCTTGAAGTTGGGCGAAATCCACGCTGACGAAATTATGACCCCCGCTCCTGTGGTGGCCACGGTGAACGAGTCGATGACGCTGGGCGAGTTTTTCCGCAGCGATGACGAACATCTCGATCTCCACAGCCGTCTTCCGGTTTATGATGCCGAAGAGGAATACATCAAAGGCTATGTGTTGCGCTCCGAACTCTTGGAGGGACTCTCGGAAGACCATTTCGCGCAAAAAATCAGTACGTTGGTGCGTCCCATCCTCACGTTTAAGGACGATGAATTGGTGTCGAACATTTGGGAAAAGATGCTCGAACAGAAGGAACACATTGCCGTGATCACAGACGAATATGGCACCTTGCGCGGCATTGTGACGATGGAAGACTTGATAGAAACGATGCTCGGTGTGGAGATTGTTGACGAATATGACGAAGCCGTGGATATGCAAGATATGGCGCGCGAGAAATGGCAACAACAACAACTCCAAATCCCGAACCGGCATAAGCCTTCTTTGCCCTTCGCTTCAAGCCAAGTGGTCAACACACACATTCAGAGAACTTCACACGCAAGCCTAATGGTTAAGGTGTGAAGTTCTTTTTCTTTGGAGTCAAAAAGAACGTTATTCTCTGGCGCAAGGCAAGAAAACTATTTGTCGGTTTGTGGGTTTTGCCTTATATTTGCATCATCTCTCACTATCTTCTTTGATGAGAGGTGTAAAGAATCATCCCATAACCTATGCGTCAGATTTCATTTTTCCTACTTTTGTTGCTAGGGCTGAGTGCTTGCTCTTCGCAATATAACATCGACGGCAATTCCTCGTTGGCTTGCTTAGATGGGAAAAAACTCTATTTGCGTGTGCCCAAAACGAAAGGGCAGTCTGCAAACGGAGTGAACATCGACTCTTGTGTGGTGGTGCACGGCCGTTTCTCCTTTGGAGGCACCATCGACAGCATCGCTTTGGCAGAAATCTATGTGGGCGATCAACACCTTATGCCCGTGGTGTTGGAGGGCGGACAACTCCTGTTGCAGGTCGACAATTATGCGCAAACCATCACCGGAGGGGCCACTCAACGACCGCTTGTCAGACTTTATGACCCAACGCGCGCGATTTGACAACGAATTGTGGGAACTCGACCGCACGGCCAATCGACTGCTCTATAATGGAAAAACTATGGCGCAGGTGATTTCTCTCTTGGAACCTCGTCGACACGATTTGATGCAGAGAATTGAACTACTTGAAAACGCATTTATTCTCGACAATGTCAACAATGTGTTGGGCGAAGGCTATTTCCTAATGCTCACGGAGCAACAGCCATTCCCAGTGATGACGAAGCAACTGTTGACCATCATCGAGCAAGCTCCTGCTTCTTTCCGCCGTCATCCTTTGATTCACCGCTATCTTCTCGCCGCAGGCTACGTCCCTGCTGCTGCCGAAAAACCTCAGACGGCCAAAACCTCCGACTCTGTTTCGCTGAAAAAGTAAGCACTTCGAGAATCGTCCTACCGCAAATCATTCGAATCCTCTCATCGTTGAGCGCATTTCTCCGCGCATTTTCGATTACCAACAAACAGAGAGTGTTGTAAGTCTTCGCTTGCAACACTCTCTTTTCGTTTACATCCTTTCCCCACGCGCTGTGGGGGGAGAAATGCTCAATTGTATTCCAATTCAGGCATAGGGAGAAAATGCACTTTTCTCAGTTCCCATTCCTTCTTTTTTGGGTCATTGCCGATGGCACCACGTCTGAAATCCATCGTGCGTTCTCCTCTCAGAGAGAGATAGACACGTCTTAGATGTTCAATCGTGGCAAGCGTAGGCATCACTGTTTCAGCAGATTGAGCATCATAGCGAACAATGACATCATTGACAGCCGCCAAAGCATCGCCAGTCATTTTACCGCGCAGTATCAGTTCGGCTTTAATGAGCTGGAGTTCCACATCGTCAATGAGAACAATAGGACTGTATCGCTCAACAGCGGTGGTGTAAAGAAATTTGTCTTTGTTTTCCAACACAGGCAGTCTCTTCTTTTCCGCAGCATTGCGCAGTGCAGCTCTTAGGTTAGGGTCAATTTGCGCATCGCGCACGTTGTTGGTGCCCACCACGTTGTAGATGCCATTGGCGTCTCCGCGTTCGTTGTAGACAATGGCAAAAGCATCTTTCGCTTTGTAGGCCTTGTCCCAAAGGTTAGCCACCTCGTCGTATTTCCCTTCGTGAAATTTCAACTTCAAGATGAGGCCATAAGCCTGTCGTTCCGCCTGTTCGGCAGTGATAACCCCTTTGGTAATCGTCTTGAAGTCTGCACTTTTCGCAGCGTTGAGTGCTTCGGTGTAGTGTTTGAGTGCTTCGGAACGCAATGCATCGTGGCTCATCATCGTACCTGCCACGCGAATGCTCGCCTCCTTGTTGGCATCAGCAGAAAAAGTATTGGCCAACAATTGGTAGGAATATCCCCAATAGAGATGTCCAATAAACTTGCCGTAAGCCTTGATGGCCTTCAACTTTTCTTCATTGTTGGCCACTACAGACGATTCCACTTCAAGAATTTCTTGTGCTCTAGCTCTGAGATTGTGCACTTTGTCCCACACCCTACCCGTAGAGTTGCTATTCACTTGGAGTATATCCAATTTGATTTCTCTGTAAAGTTGCACATTGGGTTTTGCCGATGGCGACAATTCGTCGGTCATCGCTCCAAGTGCAAGATTCACCTCTGCCGTGGCTTCCCCAGCAACAGTTTGCAGGTAAGCAGCAAGAGGGCCATCTTTCAGTTCGAGCGTCGTGTTGCCATCTTTGCCTTTGTTGAGCATCACAGAGGCAATCATACTAGGCTCATTGATTTGGTCGCGTCGGAGCGTGTTTTGTGGCGTTTTGGCTTGGTCAATCCATTCGTCGCAACTAGTGCAGAGTGTGACCATCGAACAGGCCATCAGTGCCGAACCGATAACCATTCTTATATGTTGTGTCATAACATTCAAAACTTAGTCTGTTAGAAATCTAGAGAGAGAGTAGCGGTGAAGGTGCGAGGGGTGGGCGTGTTGTAGATGTCGCGTGACAAATTGCCAATACCTCTTGTTTGTCGTGCACCGCCGTCAGCTTCGATTTGGGGTTCTATGCCCGAGTAGTTTGTCCAGAGTGCCAAGTTTTGTGCACTCAACTGCAAGCGTCCGCCTTTGATGTATTGATGGCTCAGTTTGCGCAATTCGCTGCCCAAGTCGTAGCCAATGGCGAGCGAACTAAATCTGATGAAGTCAGCGGGCTCAATGTAGTTGGATCTTCCGGGAGCAGAAACAAAAGCCAAGGCGTCTGCCGTCTTTTTGTAAGCTTCCGAACCCACAGTTTGCGTTTTCAGTTGCTCTTTGAGGGTTTCCACCTTTTCAAGTTATCTCCCATTTGTGCCACAAGGTAATGTCCCATATTGTAGACAGAAGCACCGAAGGAGTAATTGATTTTCACGCCCAAACTCAGTTTTTTGTTTAGCAGTTTGCACTCCACGCCCAGCGCACCATTAAAATCGGGGAAAGGTTTGCCGAGGTAGAAATTTTCTTTGCTTTCCTTGGTGCCTGTATATTTGCCCGATGCGTCGTAGTTGGCGCCCACCACTTTGGGTTGCACAAAGGCATAAGCCGGATAGCCCTCTCGAACCACGTTGGGCAGGCTCTGCACAGTCTGTCCGCCCGTGCTCACCACCTTGTTGCCTTGATAGCTCACAGTGGCAAAAACATTCACTTCGTTTTCTTTCGTTTCATACGCTTTGAGGTTGTAACTCAATTCTGCACCCCATCCGCGCACAGCACCAATGTTGCGAGGCTCATTGCCCAACCAACCCTCAGAAGAGAGTAGCGGAGCATAGATGATGGCGTCGGTGGTGTTTTGCACATAAGCCGTCACACTCACTTGTTGGCGTTGACCATTCCAGTCCACGCCCATTTCCCATTCGCGCATACGTTCAGGGCGAATCGAAGTGTTGCCACGCGTTCCAGGTTTCACCACAGGGCCATAAGCCGACAGTCCACTCAGCACATAGGCCGTGCGTGCATCAGTGGGGTAGGGCAAACGTCCTGATTCACCATAGGCCGTGCGTGCCTTGAAGCCTTTCCAGTTGTAAGCCACACTCACCGAAGGATAGTAAATGCTGGCCACATCTGCCCCGATGAGATTGGAAGCATCGCGTCGCAGACCAAAGTTCAAGAACAGTCTGTTGTCATAGTTCACAAAGGCCTCGCCATAGAGCCCCCACGTGCGTTGCTCAAAGTCTGTTTCTCCTACCACTTGTTTAGAACCAGCTGCAAGGTTGTCCACATCGGCCGGATAGAGACTACCGTTGAGCGAACTCACCGTCTCGTAGCGTCTCACCAACTGTGAAAGCACTGTGGTGGTGAGCGTCCATTTCGGACTCACCTCAAACTTACGATAGAGTTTCCAGTCCCAGTTGAGGTTGAAATTGCGTCTATGGCTCACCTTTTTGTCCCCTTGGTCGTTAGTGCCCAACATATGGCCATAAGGCAAGAAATAGACACCCTTCACCGCATTCAGATCAAGGCCAAGGAGAGTTTCCGCCTTAATTTCGAGGGGAAAAGTATAGCCCAATTTGCTGGAAGCCACGAAGCGGTCATTGTCGTAGGTCCAACTTTGTGCACGCCAAGTCGATTCGCTCACGTAGCCCCAAGGCTTTCTTGTGCGAATCAAATTCCAAATTGCATCCATACGGCCTTGTGCCGTCTGAGGAATGCTCATCGCACCATTGGTGTAAGCCGCGGTGAGATTGGCAAAAAACTTGTCTTGTCTGATGTCGTAGGCAGCACGAAAATTATAGCGTTGGTCGTGGTTGCCGGGCACTATGCCCCAGTTGTTTTTCATATTGGCTGAGAAATAGATTCTATTTCCCGCATCGAAACTCTTTGAAACATTGGCATAAACGTCGCTTGTTTTGCCTTTCACAAAGAAATCATTGATGGCATCGTTGTTGACAAACTGATTGTAGTGGCGTGCCAACTCGCTAAAACCACCGCTGTATCTCACATTCACCGCCAGTTTGCCTTTCTCCGCTTCACGATAACTTTGGCGTTTCGTGGTAATGACTATCACACCGTTGGCTGCCTCTGCACCATAAGAAGCTGCCGCAGCAGGACCTTTGATGATGTCTATCGTTGCAATGTCTTCTAGCAGCAAGTCACTCAAACTGCTCATCGCATCTTGTGCATTGTTGATGTCTGAGGTGTGAGAGTTGTTGTAGCGAACCCCATCAACATAAATCAGTGGATCGCGGTCTAGGCCGAGGGTGGCACCACTGCGCACGTTGAAGCGTAAGGGCATCCCCACCTTTCCGTTCGTCTGAAACATTTGCACACCGCTGATGCGCCCATCTAGCAATTCGTTCAAACTTGTGCCGTTGCCCTCTTGCAGCAACTTTGACACATCCACGTTGGCCACCGAGGCACCAATGGCTTTCTTGTTGCGCGCACTGGCTATACTTGCCGTCACTGTCACTTCATTGAGCTGTTTGTAGCCCGAAAGCATAATATTGTTGCGCTGGCGCAAATCTTTGCCTGTGACGTAAATGGGGTTGTAGCCCACATAAGAAATCTTAATACTGTCGTCGGGAGCAGCTTGCAACGAAAAGTTTCCTTTCGCGTCTGTGATGGAATATTTGCGACTACTGATGTTTGAAGCGTGGCTCCAGAAAGCAGTTCGCCCGTCTCTTGGTCTATCACCTTTCCTTTGAGCACATTTTGCTGAGCAGCAAGAGGCATTGCCACACAAGGAAGCGCGCAGAGACAGAGAGTTCTGAGTAAGTTATGATTGATCATTGATTGAAAAATTATATGGCGCACAAATAAATACTTACCTCAACACCACTGTGTTGTTCTGTATTGCATACTGTCTGTGTCAGTATGAGGAGATTTGTGCGTCTGTTTATCCATCTGCAAAGATAACGTAAATCTTTCGAATCTACACTTTTTCACGTCCCCTTTTTTTTAGAAAAATAAGGAAAGATGTGGCTTCATCAATGGCCATTCAGAAAGGGATATAAAGACAACGAGAGGAAAGCCTCCAAAATCCGTGGGCATAAAAAAAGTCACCCCCAACCGGAGAGGTTGAGAGTGACAACATTTACAATCTAATGCTAGGCAAGAGAGATTATTCAGCGATGCAGATAACCACGCGGTTTTCTTCGTTCACGCTGAAAGGTTGAACAGTGTCGCCCTTAGCATCCTTGATGATGCGGTTAGCAGGGATGTTCTTCTTCACGAGTTCGTTGAACACAGCGTTAGCACGTTGCTTAGAAAGGCGAGTGTTGATGGTCTTGTTACCAGTGCCCTTGTCAGCATAACCCGTGATAGCCACCTTAGCATTGGGGTTAGCAGTGAGGAAATCCACCACTTCTTGTACTTTCACCATTTCAGAAGGACGAACCTTTGCAGAGTTGATGAGGAAGAATACGTTGCGAGTGAGAGGTTCAGCCTTCACAGGAGCGGGAGCGGGTTCCTCTTTCGCAACAACAACAGGAGCGGGTTCTTCCACAGGTTCTGGAGCGGGAGCCACAGGAGCAGGAACCACAGGCACAGGCACTACGGTAGAGAGTTTGCCAAGACGGAAAGTGAAACCACCGAAGAGGTTAGTTTGCCAATCCACGTTCTTACCATCCTTAGAGTTGAACTTGTCGCTAGTCACAGACACAAGACCTTCGATGTTGAAGCTCACGCGCTTGCTGAGACGGAAGTCTACGTTAGCACCGAAGCGACCAGTGGGGAGGTTGAGCGTGTTGCTGTTCCAAAGGAGGAGGAGTTCATCGGGATTGAGTTGCTTAGCAGCGATAGCTTCTTTGTTGTCGAAGCCGTGGATGTAGCCAGCACCAACGAAAGCGTTGAGAGAAACGCAGCGGTTAGGGTTGTAACCAGCGAAGAGGTTAGAGAGGTTGAACACACCATCAAGACCAGCAGTCACGTAGTTCCACTTATAGTATTGAGGATTGTGCTCGTAGCCCCAACCATTTTTGCCTTGCCATCCGCTCACGTGTCCACGGAGGTTGAACACAGGGCTGAATTGATAGCCGAGGTGCACACCAGCAGCAGGAGTGATAACGTCAGTAAACTTCTTGTGAGCACCGTGAGAGTAACCAGCACCACCTTGAAGACTAGTGTCCAGTGGGGGTGGAATTTTTCTTTGGGAGCATCTTGAGCTGCTGCGCTGAGAGAAACAGCAGCAAGAGCAGCTACGAGGATAGACTTGAATTGCATAATATGAAAGTATGAATTTATAATTTCTTGTTGTATCTTGGCGTTCTTTACTCGAGATAATGAACTATTCGAGATAATAATATCACTCGAGATGTTGAATACTTCGATATATTGATACGCTGCAATAGCCATACATTCCTAACCCTTTTGAGGCGGAATGCATAGTATTTTGCGTGCAAATTTACTCTATTTATTGAGACCGACCAATCTTTTTCTCTAAAAAAGTACTTTTTTGCCCCAAATCCAGCTTTTTTGTAGGTAATTTAGAGATTAGAGGGTCATAGACCCTTTTTCGCTCGCCCCGACAAGCGGGGCTCGGGGAGCTTTTAGACGTTAGATGTTAGACATTAGACGTTAGAGGGGCACGGACACTTTTTTGCTCGGGGTCACGGACCCTTTCTGCTCGCCACAAGTGGCTCGAGCTGTGCTTAGACGTTTGGGGGGTAGCGCAAGAAATCTCAAAAAAACTTCGTCTTCTTTCCCTGAAATCATTAGATTTGCAATCATAACCGCAGAAAAATGTTTTATACAGCATTTTTCTGCACTTAAAATAGGCGCATGAAGATTTGAAGAGATATAATGGATATTATTACTGTCCGGTAAACTTCCAAACGGCAATAGTAAAATATGTACTTTTGCTTATGTCACTAGCGTTATTATTGGAACAAGCAAAGTAACAAAAGAGGCTGAAATCCTGCAAGAGGGTTTCAGTCTTATTTTTATCATCAGAAAAACTTTTACCAGACAGCAATAGTTAGTTTTATATTGCTGTGATAGATTTGATCCAATGTTATTCTATCTTTCTCTCAATTGCGCAACAGGCTGCTACACAATTGATAGAAGTCCTATGTAGGGAATAGGATGTAGGCATGTGCGGGAGAGGCTTTTTACTGGTTCATCCGACATTTGGAGTGATGGCGTTGAAAAAATCGAAAACAGCCGAACATTTTGTATATCGATTGGGTAAAACAGGCGCAAGAGAACAAAGTCCCGCAGTTGATGAAAATAGCCGCCACGATCATGGCTTAGAGCAACGGAATTCTAGCACGGTATGACTGTCTCATATCGGCAGGAAAAGTAGAGTGCCTTATAGTTGAGGTGCTTATGCTTTCTTTTTGGGTTGATTAAGGAGAATATATCCTCCTATTCCACCTAAGATAGAGGCGAGGAAGATACCTACCTTTGCTTGTGTTAACAATAATTCATCGGTGAAAGCAAGGGTAGAAATGAACATCGACATGGTGAAACCAATAGAAGCAAGCATTCCTAAGCCTATCAGCGTGCGATGGTTGATAGCATTGGGAAGACTTGCCCAACGTAATTTTACCATCAATACGGTGGCCCCAATAACGCCAATTGGTTTTCCTAAGCACAGCCCCAGCGTTACACCGAGAGCAATATTGGTGGAGAAAATGTCAGATAGACTTAAATTCGTAAAGCTGATACCTGCATTGGCAATGGAAAAAATAGGCATAATTACAAACGTAACGATAGGAGCCAGTTTGTGTTCAAACTGTTGTAGCAGAGGAATGGCAATGGATGTGTCGTGCTGTATGTTAGTCAAGACGTCCACCTGTCCCTCTTCCAAGGTTATCACCTCGTTTGCATCCTCTTGTTCAAAACGTCGTGTCAGTTTCTTCATGCGTTTGAGATAGATAGACTCGTTTATTTTGGCATCGGCTGGAATCATAAAGGCTGCAAGTACAGCAGAGATGGTGGCGTGGATGCCAGACAGCAAAAAGGTTACCCATACGCCTCCGATACCGAGCACGGAATAGAAGAGTAAACTCTTAATACCTAATCTGTTGCCTATGAACATCACAGCAAGAAAAGCGAAGCCAAAGAGCAAACTCACAAAAGATAGTTCAGAGGTATAAAAGAATGCAATGACCAACACAGCACCAAGGTCGTCTACTATGGCAAGCGTTGTGAGGAATACCTTTGCTGAAGCTGGTACTTTATCGCCCAGAAGGTATACCACTCCTAAGGCAAAGGCTATATCTGTTGCCATCGGTACGCCCCATCCCGTTGTTTGTGGACTACCGAAGTTTAGACCTAAATAAATCAAAGCTGGCACCACCATACCACCTATTGCAGCCCCAATCGGTAGGAGGGTGTTTCTTATATCTGCCAATTCTCCGCCTATGAACTCCCTTTTCAGCTCTAAGCCTACAACGAAGAAGAATATAGCCATTAGACCATCGTTAATCCAATGGTGCAGACTATAATCTAAAAATGGCTGTCCGTTAATGATGAAACCTACTTTTTGTTCAAAAAAATGAAAGTAACTTGTTGCAATATTGGTGTTTGCTAAAACCATAGCCAAGGCAACACTGAGAAGCAAAACAATTCCTCCAGACTTCTCTCTGCCCATAAATAGTTTTATCGGTAACATCAAATGATGGTTTAGCGTTTTTTCAATTTGTTGTCTCATAATCTATCTTTTACCTGTGCATAACTGATACAGCATTATATCTGAATATGCAAATCTATTGGTCTGCTGTCTTTAATTTTTCTTCTTTATTTCATTATCTTATCACACAAAGTTTTGTAGTCCTTAGCTACACCGTACGCTCATGAATGTTCTGGCTGATGGCTTCAAAGTGGCGAGCAGCACACTCTATCTTGGCGAGTTCCACGCCATGGAGTTGCGCGATGCTTTCCGCCCCCTTGGTCTCTGCCACAAAGTAAATGTGCTTGATATCCCGCTCACGGAAGACAGTCGCCCAATCGGGGGTGTACTTGCCCTCTTCGTCAAGATTCCCCATTGCCTCGTCCATCTCCTCACGGCTCATGGCGAAGTCGTCGTTGTAAACAAAGTCACTGCCCGTGTTATAAGGTGGGTCGATGTAAATCATCTTCACCTTCCCTAGATAAGCACGCTGCAAGAGTTTCAATACCTCGAGATTGTCCCCCTCGATGTAGAGATTTTCCGTAGTGTCCCAGTTCACACTGTCAGCCATCACAGGGCGCAGCGTGTTGTGCGTGGGGGCAGCAGCCGTGCGGCTTCGCCTCCTGTTTGCCCACCCACTGAAAACCAAAGGTCTCTGTGTCGGCATCGGCGATGTCACCGCCCAAGAGTTCGCGCAGGGCATCGAAGTCTACTTTGCGAGTCAGTTGTCCATCATCCCCCTTCACCTCTGTGAAGCACGAAGGAGCAATGGCATAGAGCGCATCGAGATTGATTTGGCTGCTTTCGAGCGATTGAATTGATATTTTTTTGAGATTCATGTTTGCGTTGCTCATGGTGCTCACAAACATAGTTCTCCCTTTAGCATCTTCCCTCCATTTGCAGAACACCCGATTTCATTACTTCCGACTGAAAATGCTTTTTTTCAGTTTGATTTATTCCATTGATATGCAAAAGTAATTATAAAACTATGATTATGAGCCCTGCATTTCCTTAAATAACACGAATTTCGTGCTTCTCGTCGTGTTTTTACGTCACTGTTACTGTGTGACCCCATTTTGTAGGGACGAAAAAAAGATGCACTCGTTCGTGAAAAAACGAGTGCATTTTTCTGAAAAAACGACGTGTTGTTTTTATGAAAACGACGTGTCGTTTTGTGGCAAACGACGGCTTGTTTTTTTGTGCTGTTTGAGCGTCGGAGGGTCTAAGATGGAAAGTACTGTAAACGAGTTCTTTATCTCTCCAATAAAAAGAGTGGGGGAGAGAAGGGATTTACTTGCGCTGCGAGAAGGGAGAAGTACCGATTTTCCTGCAAATAATTAGAAAACGTCTTGTAGGTTGGTGGTAGAATTACTACCTTTGCAGGGTGATAAATCCTCCACGAAGGGGGATAACCCTAAAAAAAGTATAGCAATGAGAAAGTGTCAGACGAAACGACACTACGACATTACGGCCATCATCGAACTCGCTAGCGATATGTCTTTCAGCATTTCCTACGAAAGACCCGAAGGACTGGATTTCGTGTTGGCAGCCGCAGGAGAAAGTGTGGCAGCCGCCAAAGCGGAGTTTTTTGAAATGCTCGAAGACTATAAGCGGGAATATGAGGAAGAGGGGAAGGAATGGCCTAGTTTGCACTTTACTTTTCGCTATGATGTGGCGTCTTTCCTCAACTTCTACGGTAAGGTCTTTCCCTCGCTGGCATCGCACGATTGACGGGCATCAACCAGCGACAACTCTCCAACTATCTCAACGGTCACCGCAATGCTTCTCCTGCAACGACCCAGAAAATAGCTGAGGCCATCCACAATCTTGGCCGAGAACTCCAACAAATGGAGTTTGTATAGGGGAGCAGACCCTCTAACGTCTATTATTTTTGTTGATTCGGAATTATTTTGTATTTTTGCGGCAAGATATTGATAAAGAGAGGAATTATTATCATTTTTTCTCGGAGTTGATAGTTCTATCCTGAAATTGTTTTATGATTTATCTCAAAAAAATAAGAATGAAAAATCACACGACTTTCCAATTTTTGACCATACTTATGGTCATGATGTGCAGTCTCTTTGCACTACCGCAGCGCGTACATGCGAAATATCCTTATGCCTATGCGCAATTGAATGAGAAGGGCAACACCCTCACGTTCTACTATGACGACAAAGCCGCTGAACGCCCTGGCAAAAAAATGAGCCCCAACGACGTAGTCTTAACCTCTTGGATCGACGTGCCAAGATGGGCTGGCACCTATTCTGAACGTAACACAAGCATCACCACCGTAGTGTTTGATGAGTCATTTAAGCAAGCGCGCCCCACCACTATAGCAGGGTGGTTTCATTATCTAGAAGCACTCACCACGGTGAAGGGCTTGGAAAACCTCAACACTAGTGAAGTGACCGACATGAGAGGCGTGTTTGTGGGTTGCAAAAGTTTGGAAAAACTTGACCTCTCTACCTTCAACACCAGTAAGGTGACGGATATGAGCAGTATGTTTCACTACTGTAGTAACTTGCAAGAGGTTAATCTTTCAAGTTTCAACACCGCTAAGGTGACCCGCATGATTTCAATGTTTGGTGGATGCAACAGTCTAAAAGCACTCGATCTCTCGAGTTTTAACACGAGCGAGGTGACTATGATGATCGAAATGTTTCAGGAATGCACTGCTTTGACTAAACTTGACCTCTCTAATTTCGTCACTACGAAGATGAGTAACTTTAGAGATATGTTTCATGAGTGTAAGAATCTCAAAGAATTGGACCTCAGTCAGTTCACCACCTCAGAAAATGCCAATTTGCAGGGTATGTTTTCCATGTGCCGCTCTTTGGAAACGATCAAATGCAACAATACCTGGAAGGGAGCGAATGACATAGACTTGTTTTTTTATTGCAGAAAACTGAAGGGAGCCGTGCCATTTGATGATGCCAACGTTGGTTTGTCAAGGGCTAATCCAGAGACGGGTTATTTCACGAAGCAAAAGCCTACAGGACTGTCATCGTTGTGGATGAATTCTCGTCGTGTGCAGGGTGTCTACACTCTCCAGGGCAAGCGTGTTGTTGGTAATGTTGAAAATCTCCCTGCCGGCGCATATATTGTGAATGGCAAAGTGGAGATTAGATAATCCCCAATCGGGCATTAGACGATCATAGTGCTGCTCATTATGGAGAAGCTAGTTTCTGTTATCTTTCTTGTTCAGAAACTAATGACCGATGGGGATAATAGAATGTAGAAATAAGACGTTAGGGAGGTGTTGCAAAACTCGTTTTTGCAGCATCTCCTTTTTCTTCTAGCTTTTCTAGGGGTTCTAGTTTTTCTAGGGGGTCTAGTTCTTCTAGTCTTTCTAGAGCTTCTAGCCCAACCGCGCAGCCCGAGCCACTCCGTGGCGAGCGAAAAAGGGTCTGCGACCCTCTAACGTCTACAAAGGGTCTGTGACCCTCTAATCCAAAATAAATGCTTATCTTTGCCCTACTATGCAGTTCAGTTTAGCATCATTGGTCTATGGTCATCGGGGGAGAGCCTTGGCGCCGCCCCTGAATGCCACCTTCGAGAGCGGACAAATCGTGGCCATCTTGGGCAGAAACGGTAGTGGGGAAATCCACGCTCCTCAACACTATGGCTGCACTCCTCAAACCCATCAGTGGAGAAGTGCGCATCAGCCGTGGGCACAACGATGGTTCACCAGAAGAGCGTCCGCTCGTGGTGCACCAAATGTCGGTGCAGGAGCGCGCACGGTGGGTGAGCATCCTGTTGCCCACAGCCGAAATACCACCCCTCACCGTGCAAGAACTCGTGTCCCTTGGCCGTTTGCCCCACGGAAATCGGCCCTTGGAAGCATCAAATCTTGGAGAAAATAGCTCTGGATCATTGAATTTTGGAGAAAGCATCTCTGGGTCGTTGCATCCAGTGGAGCGGGCATTAGAACTTTGTGGAATATCTGATTGGGCAGAGCGCAAAGTGCAGACCCTTTCTTCGGGACAGCGTCAGCGCGTGATGTTGGCGCGCGCCGTGGCACAAGACACGCCCATTATGCTCCTCGACGAACCCACGAATTTCTTGGATGTTGAGGCCACAGACGAGGTGTTTCAGCTCCTCTCTCATCTGGCGCAACAGGGCAAAATCATCATCGTGGCCACCCATCAGCGCGATTGGGCGCAACAATGTGCCCATCAAGTCTTGCAGCTCTAAATGGGCTAGAAAAACTAGAATCACTAGAAACCCTAGAATAACTAAAAGCACTAGCCCAACCGCGCAGCCCGAGCCACTTCGTGGCGAGCGAAAACGGGTCCGTGACCCCTAACCTCAACCCTCTAACCTCACCGAGCCCCGCTTGTCGGGGCGAGCATAAAAGGGTCCGTGACCCCTAACGTCTAAAATGGGTCTGTGACCCCTAATGTCTAAAATGATAGTTTGTATTGCCGAGAAACCCTCCGTTGCTGCTGACATTGCCAAAGTCATTGGAGCAACACACCACCACAGAGTGGGAAGAAATGCCGGATACTACGAAGGTAACGGCTACCAAGTGACGTGGACATTTGGACACCTCTGTGAACTCAAAAATCCCGAAGAATACTCTCCCTACTGGAAAGCATGGGCACTCTCCGCACTCCCTATGGTACCAGAACGATTCGGCATCCGACTCAAAGAAGGCGTTGAAGAACAATTCCACGTCATCGAACAACTCTTTGCCAAAGCCGAGCGCATCATCAACTGCGGTGACGCCGGACAAGAGGGAGAACTCATACAGCGATGGGTTATGCAAAAAGCCGGTGCCACCTGTCCCGTACAAAGACTCTGGATTTCCTCCATGACCGAAGAAGCCATCCGCGAAGGATTTGCCAACCTCCGCCCCCATCAAGACTATCAAGGACTCTATGAAGCCGGACTCTGTCGCGCTATCGGCGACTGGCTCTTGGGGATGAACGCCACACGACTCTACACCCTCAAATATGGCGACAACAATCGACGTCGCGGAGCACAACCCCTCTCCATCGGGCGTGTGCAAACCCCCACGCTGGCTATGATCGTGGCACGACAACTCGACATCCAAAACTTCCAACCCGAACCCTATTGGGTGCTCTCCACCGTCTACCGCGATGTCACCTTCACCGCACGACTCGATGCCGACGATGACGAGGAGAAAGCCCCACAAGACGCTGCCGAGGGCAAAAACAACGCCAAACCCCTCGCCAAACGAGGATTCACCAGCCGCGAAGAAGCCGAAGCGGCCCTCAAAACCATCGAAGATACGCCCTTCACCGTGCAAAAGGTGACGCAGAAAAAAGGCACAGAAGCTCCGCCACGACTCTTCGACCTCACCGGATTGCAGGTGGAATGCAACAAAAAGTTTGGCTATGGGGCAGAACTCACCCTCCAACTCATTCAGCAACTCTACGAAAACAAATTTACCACCTATCCGCGCGTAGACACCACCTATCTTCCCACCGCCATGCACGAACGTTGCAACGGCATTCTCCGCGGCATCCGCGACTATCAGATTGCCCCCAACCTCCGCGTCACCGACTGGCTCGAACCCCTCCGCTCAGCCCCTTTGCGTAAATCAAAAAAGGTGTTCGACGATGCCAAAATCACCGATCACCACGCCATCATCCCCACCGGCGTTTTGCCCCACGGGCTCACCGATGTGCAGCGCAATGTCTACAACCTCATTGTGCAACGCTTCATCGCCGTGTTCTATCCCGACTGCCGATTTGCCACCACCACCGTAGATGGTGAAGCCGCTGGCATTCCTTTCAGAGCTTCCGGCAAAGTCATTGTCGAAGAGGGTTGGCGTGTGCTTTTTCCAAAAAACAATGCCAAAGAGAGTGGGGCAGCGATTCCCACAACCGAGACTGCTGCACCCTCCGCTGAAACTACTGCTGGTGCTGTGATTTCTCCCGAAGGGCAAAGCTCCACTGCCGAGGGACAAACCGCTCAAACTCCAGTTGTGCGCAGCGAAGAAGAAGGCACACTTCCCCCTTTCACCAAGGGCGAAACAGGCCCTCACACCCCCACGCTCACGCAAAAGGAGACCACTCCTCCCAAGCCCTTCACCGAAGCCACGCTCCTGCGCGCTATGGAAACCGCTGGTCGCAATGTCGACGACGAAGAACTCCGTGAGGCGATGAAAGAAAACGGCATCGGTCGTCCGTCCACGCGTGCCGCCATCATCCAAACGCTCTACAAGCGCGGCTACATCCGTCAGCAGCGCAAGAGTTTGGAGGCCACTCCCACAGGCGTAGCCCTCATCGGTTTGATTCAGGAAGAACTCCTCAAGAGTGCCGAACTCACGGGGATTTGGGAAAACAAACTCCGTCAGATAGAGCGTCGCACCTACAGTGCTCAGCAGTTTGTTGCCGAACTCAAACAGATGGTTTCCGAGCTCGTCCGCACCGTACTTTGCGACAACACCAACCGCCGTCTGCAACAAGATCCTGCACCTTCTGGAAATTCTTCCCCCGAAAAAGCTTCCTCTGAAAATGCTTCTTCTGAAAAAGCTTCTTCCGAAAAAGCTTCATCTTCTTCCGAAGAAAGTAATGGCGAGGTGAAGGTAAAGCGCAAAATCATCCGTGCCGGCAGCAAATGTCCAGAGTGTGGCGAAGGCAAAGTCATCAAGGGCTACACCGCCTACGGCTGCTCCCGCTGGCGCGAAGGCTGCAATTGGCGAAAGCCCTTTTAGAGGTTAGGCGTTAGAGATTAGACGTCTAATCTCTACTTTGTCCATTCCTTGAGGGTGGAGAGAGGGTCGGAGGTTAATTGGTCGTAGTTGGGATAGTGGGAGCATTCGGGAGGGATAGTATTCCATTTTCCTAGACCAGATGCGAGTTTCTCTTTGTATTTCTGATAAATCATTTGAGTAGCAGCTGTTTCACCCCCAGTTTTGGAGAAAGAAATGCCTCGAGTGAAGAGAGAACGATAAGTAACGTCGGCTTGTTGGGCGGGGGGGAGTGGAAGCCACGCAAAGTTGTTTAGACTTTTACAAGGATTACCCTGAGCAAAGAAGTAGTGAGCAGAGAGATGCATCAGTCGGCGCGTGATGACGTAGTAGACAAACAACTGTTCGCCAGGGTGAGTGAGGGAAGACAAGTCCCCCTGCGTTTGGGCAATGAGAGCCTGAATCTTTTCGCGCTCCACCTTTTCACAATAGGCAGTGAGCGACTCTAAAGCAAAGGAAGCCTTTTCTTCTTGGCAGAAGTTGGCGTATTCCTTGATGAAATGGAACATAGGGCGAGCCGTGTGCCAGTCGGGAATGCAGTAGTATCTGTTGTGCCCAGGTTGGTAAATGTCTGTCAGGAGCAAGTCTCCTAGAATCTCGCGGAAACCACTATGTTTCGGTTTTTGGAAGGAGTAGTCCTCCTTTTGAGGAGAAACGCCGATTTGCATTTCGCTGAGACATTGGTAAGCCTTGAAGGTGCGTTGCAGGGTGTCTAAATCAATCCGTTGAGGTTGCGCCACCCATTCGTTGAGCGTTGCCGTTTCCGCCACTTCGCAGAGGAGGTTGAAGATTTTTCCAGAGAAGAAATCTTCTATTTCGTCGAGCAGGGCATTCACTTCCGGACGCGCCAAACGCAGTTGTGCTTTCGCCTTTTCTTCCTCCAGTTGGATGTCGCTAAAACCAGGTATTCTGCCTTGAAGATGAGTAAGATAGTCGTAGATGTTAGTCTCCTGAACAAGGGCATCTAAGGACGTATAGATTTTGGTCAGATTATTCTCTTTATTAGCGTTTTTGATCAGATTGCGCACCACTCTCAACAAGGGCACAATACCGTCGATGGTGTTGTGGTGTTGGAGATAGGCGATGGCGGTGTAGAGAAGGATGCGTTCGTCATCGTCATTTGTGCCTTGGGTGAGCATTCGTGCGAGAATCTCTTGGAAAGTTTTTGCGTTTTTGTCTTTCAAGAGGTTGTCATATTGAATGCCTTTCAACTGTTCCACGCAGTCTAGCGTCTGCTTAAGATAGGTTACGGCATCTGGGTCTTGATAAACGATTGGTATATTATCCTTAGTTCCTTTGGGATAATCCTTGATGTGCAACACCTCCGTCACAAAACTCAAGCATTTCATAAAGGGATGGTCGGTGACGTGCGTGTCTTTGGGGCGATACTGCCACAAGGCGTCCACCCAGTCATATTCCATTTTGCGTTTGATTTCTGGTAAACTCTTGTGTTGTTGGATCACCTTGTAGAAAGACGATTTGAAATGCTCAAACGAAGTCAGTTGTTCGCCACGCGCATTCATGCGGATGTAGAGTTCGTTGCTGAGCCCAAATTTTTCGATGTGCAAATAGTAGAAACGGATGCGTTCGAGTCTTGTGAATGGCACCTCTTGAAGTTCCTTGCGGTTTGAAGCCACTTCGTCGAGCATACCGAGCATAGCCGTCACGGTGCCCTCCTTTTCCCATTCAGGGTCGAACCACGCGCAGTTGCGGAGATATTGACTAGGATTGTCCACCAACGCTGGGCAAGCGCGTTGTGTCACCTCTTGGAGCCAATAGCCACAGAAGTCCTTTGCACTCTGTCGCGTTTCATAGATAAAGCGCGCCAAGAGTTGGCATTGTGCTTCGCGCTCCTCGGGCGATAGTTGTTCGGGATTGTTGTTCACCTGTTCGAGGGCGAGCAAATAGCCGTGGAGCAACCAGAGTGTGGTGAGTCGCTGTTGTCCGTCGAGAGGAATGAGCACCTTGCCCACTTGTGAAGCGCAGTTGTGGGGTGTAGAGTTGTCCGTGAGTCGGGTGTCTTGTCGTTCAGCCCCATAGACAAAGTCGAGTTCTACTGGGGACTGTTGGGCAAGAGCCTTGACGAGATAGTTCACAAAGTGGTGTCGGATGGTTTTGTCATTGCCTTGCACGTAATTGCGCTGTATGATGGGAATTTCTATCTTTTGGTAGGCTTCGCAAAGCGAGAGCAGCGTGTATGTTTGGTTCATAGCCATGTATCCTTAGGAGTGTTCGTTGTTGGAGTGTTCGTTATCGGTGATATATTCTTTCACCACTTCTTTCATCGACTTGAGATAGACTTCTCGGTCAGCTTTTCCCCATTTGTAGAAAGGTGCACCGATGGGGCTATAGACTTTGAGGAAAACATTGCGCGTGCAGGGTGGGATGAACGCCCCGTTCCGTTCGAGTTGAAGCAGCTTGATGCGCTTAGAGAGGAAATAACTATTGTTGAGCGCGGCGTTGTCGCCACTGGTGAGCAATGCCATATTGCTCATTTCGTGGATTTCGCCTGAAGAGTCGTCAGAAAAATAGGCATCGAGATGTCGAAGTAGTTCATAGAATCGACTGGTTTGGCTTTCGTCTAAATCTGTTGGGAGTTCCTGAAGTTGTTGTTTAATAGCTTCTATCTCTGCTGGACATTCGTTTGGCGTAGTATAAAGCTCATTCAATTCCTTTAGCGTGCTGGCTATCAGTTCGGGTATATTGTTGTTGCCCTGCACAGCTTCACTCTTTTGTGCGTGGATGTGTTCCAGACTCCAAATCTTTTGGTGATATATGTGGAAGGGGAAACGCTGTTGAGAAAGACTGCCCTGCTGGTCCATTGTGAGCACATTAAAGAGCAAGAGCACTCGTTGGATGTCGGTGCGCTTGTTTTCATAGGACAGCTCCTCCAATTTCACCTCCTTGAATTTCGTCTGAATTCTCTTCTTGAATATCTCGCAGAGTTCCGATTTGCGGACATCTTTACTAAGACTATGCAATTCGTTCAAGGTGATGGCATTCAATGCAAAGCACAAGCCAAGGATGTGATACAGATGTCGGTCGTTGTAGCAAGCTCTGATGAAGGCAAAGAGGCGTTTCGTTTCCTTCCAATAGTCTTGCACCTTCGCAGTGCGCTCTTCGTGAGAGAGCTTGCGGAGTTCGTTTTCAAAATAGCAGAAAGTGGCGCGTCCCTGGCTTGTTTTGGCTTGTGCCACCAATCGGAAGAGGAGCAAAATGCGGTTGCGCATAGACTTATCTTCGGGGTTCAAAAATCCCCAAACGTCATCTTTTTGCAAGAAATACTCCATCTCCTGCCATTCCGTGGCAAAGATGCCTTTGAGCAAAACGTCATCGTGCGTGCCTTCTCCCATGATGTGGTTCAAAAAGAGGGCGCGCAAGAGTTCGGCATCGTCGAGGGGAATTTTGCCGATGTTCAAACGATTGAAAATGTCTATCTTTTCTTTTTCGTGTTCTGCGGTGGTTGCACTGGTCAATGCCACTTCATACCAAATCACTTTGACTTGGTTGCGGAGTTTATTGACGTCTAGGCTCTTAGATTCGGCATTCCCTTGTGTCTGTTTTGTCACCCAATCTTTTATATAATTGTAGGCTTCCGACATAAAATAGGCATCGGGACTCTTGTCGGTGTCCACTGCCTTTCCCGCCACGATGTCTGTCAAGAGGTGGGCACTATTGACTCTCACTTCAAAATCGATGTCATAGACTTTTTCTCCCAGCACGTGCAAGAGCAAAAATAGGGTGGTGAGTCGTTGCTGTCCGTCGATGACTTCCCAGAATTCGCCTTTTTCATCTTGTCCTTTTGCCACAACGATGGGCTGAAGGCAATAGATTTCGCCTTTTGGCTGTTGGAAAAAATCTTTCAGGTCGTCCAGGAGCGCCCGCACTTGTTCTTCGGCTTTCCAGCGATATCCGCGTTGGTAACTCGATATTTTATATCTTTCTACGGGGGAGTTTTCTGCAGCGCGTACGAGTTCGCCCACGCTTTTCATTTTGATGGTATTCATGGAGTGTTTTGTTTGTTGTTTTCAATGGCAAATATAAGTGTTAATTTTGAGAATACCAAATAGAAGGGGATAGACGTTAGAGATTAGACGTTAGAGGGTCACAGACCCTTTTTCGCTCGCCCCGACAAGCGGGGCTCGGTTCCTCGTAGCTTCTTGTTGTTCTAAATCTTCTAATTTTTCTAGAAGTTCTAGAACCCTAATCTCTAACAATAAATCACTATATTTGCAGAAGTGTAGGCTATTGAGTGGTTCAATTTTCTAGAGCTTCTAGTTTTTCTAGAGCATCTAGTCTTCTAGCCCAACCGCGCTAGCCCGAGCCACTCCGTGGCGAGCAGAAAGGGTCTGCGACCCCGAGCATAAAAGGGTCTGCGACCCTCTAACGTCTAAATAATGTGTTATGGCAGCAAATCTCATCGCAAGATATTTATGGGAAGTCAATGCCCTCGCCCAAACGAGGAGTGGACTCTCTTTGGAAGAACTCAACCAACAATGGGTCAACAGTTATCTCTACGATGATAAAAACATCTCTCGTAAGACTTGGTGGGAACATCGCAAACAAATCGAAATACAATTTGGGATTAACATAGAATATAATAAACAGACCCACCGCTATTATATTCAGTCGAAAGAAGAAATCAACCATCCTGCCCTACAAGAATGGTTGCTCAATAGTTTTGCCGTTAGCCACATGCTGGCACAAGGTAAAAGCCTGCGTCATCGCATCCTTTGTGAACACGTGCCCTCAGGCTATGAATATCTCACGGAAATCATTCAGGCCATGCGCGAGAGCAAATATCTGACCTTAACCTATCAAAGTTTTTTGGGAATGGAAGCGCAGAAGATAACCGCAGAACCTTATTTCGTCAAAGTGTTCAAACAACGTTGGTATCTTGGTGCCTACTCGCCTGACAAAGACGGGTTGCGCACGTACGCCCTTGACCGCATACAAGACTTGCACATCACTGACCAAAAGTTCAAAATGCCCAAAGACTTCGATGCAGAAGCAGTCTTTGCCACAGTCTATGGCATTGTCGTTGATCAAGAGAAAAAGGTGGAACGCATAGAAATCAATGTGTATAACCACCAGGCAAATTATTTCCGTTCGCTTCCCTTGCACCCTTCGCAAAAGGAGATTGAAACCACAGAAGATGGCACGGTCTTTGAATATCACCTGCAACCCACCTACGACTTTATCCAGGAACTTCTGCTGCATGGTCCCCGATGTGGAAGTGATCCACCCCAACAGCCTGCGACAAACCATGAAACAACGCATAGCAGAGATGGCAGCATTATATCAATAAAATCAATGCGGTCATTAGATTCTGAACAGATTCCTTCTCTTTTGGCAACTAGTTTGTCGTTCCCACTTCGCTCTCTAACCACCGGCAAACTCGCTCCTCAACCATCAAATCAGTATCTTTTCGGGTTTTATCGCCTTTTGGGGATGATTTTTTTAAGTGTGCAATGTTTTTGCCCACCCTCCATTTACCTTTGCAGCATCATTCAAAGCATAAACAGCGATGATGAGCTGCAAAGTATTGAAAATCAAATAGCACAACTAAAATCAAATCATCCCACAACCATGCCACACCCTACTGCTTACGTCTTTCGCAGTGCCGAAGACACCCTCACCTTCTGCTACGACGCAGCCTGCGCCATTCGCAATGGCGACACTTGGCACATCCCTCCAACCTTAGAAGACACTGCTCCCTGGGCAATGGAGGAGATAAAGAAAATTGTCATTGCCCCCTCTTTCGCAGACCATCGTCCCACCTCCACTGCAAGGTGGTTTAGACATTTTGGTAATCTCACCACCATCGAAGGCCTCGAACATCTCAACACCTCCTGTGTCACTGACATGAGCCAAATGTTCGGGTATAGCAACGTTTTGACCACCCTCGACTTGTCCCATTTCGACACCTCCTGTGTCACCGACATGAATAGCATATTCAGATGTTGCTACGCCTTGACCACCCTTGACTTGTCCCATTTCGACACCTCCAAGGTGTGCAATATGCGCAATATGTTCGCTGGTTGCAAAGCTTTGATTTCCCTCGACTTGTCCCATTTCGACACCTCCCAGGTGCGCAATATGCGCAATATGTTCGAAAGTTGCTTTGCTCTGACCTCCCTCGACCTGTCTCATTTCGACACCTCCAAGGTGGATTATTTACATTTGATGTTTGCTCGTTGCAAAGCTTTGACCTCCCTCAACCTTTCTCATTTCAACACCTCCAACGTGAAACGGATGAACGCTATGTTCGAAGGATGCACCTCTCTTACCACGCTCGACTTGTCCCATTTCGACACCTCCAAGGTGGAATGGATGGATGAAATGTTCTGCGGTTGCTCATCTTTGACCAGTCTCGACTTGTCCCACTTCGACACCTCCCAGGTCACCAACATGAGCTATATGTTCTCCGGTTGCTCATCTTTGACTAGTCTCGATTTGTCCCACTTCGACACCTCTAAGGTGGAAAAAATGAGCTGTATGTTCTGCGATTGCTCTGCTCTAACCTCGATTGACTTGTCCCATTTCGACACCTCCAAGGTGAAATGGATGAACGCTATGTTCTGTGGTTGCTCATCTTTGACCAGTCTCGATTTGTCCCACTTCGACACCTCCAAGGTGGATTATTTACATTTGATGTTTGCTCGTTGCAAAGCTTTGACCTCCCTCGACCTTTCTCATTTCAACACCTCCAACGTGAAACGGATGAACGCTATGTTCGAAGGATGCACCTCTCTTACCACGCTCGACTTGTCTCATTTCGACACCTCCAAGGTGGAATGGATGGGTGAAATGTTCTGCGGTTGCTCATCTTTGACCAGTCTCGACTTGTCCCATTTGGACACCTCCAAGGTGAAAACCATGGGTTCCATGTTCTCTGATTGCTCCGCCTTGCCCACCCTCGATGTGTCCCATTTCGACACCTCCAAGGTGGAATTTATGAGCTATATCTTCTCTGGTTGCTCATCTTTGACCTCCCTCGACCTTTCTCATTTCGACACCTCCAACGTGAAATGGATGTTCGGTATGTTCCATAAATGTGAGTCTCTGATTTCCCTCGATTTGTCCCATTTTGACACCTCCAATGTCACCGATATGAGGTACATGTTCCTCGATTGCAAATCTTTGACCACCCTCGACGTGTCTGGTTTTGACACCTCCAAGGTGGAATGGATGGGTGAAATGTTCTGCGGTTGCTCATCTCTGACCACTCTTGACTTGTCCCATTTCGACACCTCCAAAGTGATAGAGATGAATGGCATGTTCTCCGGATGCGAAGGTTTGACCTCCCTCGACTTGTCCCGATTTCAGGCATAATCAGACGTGCTTCACGTGACCCACCCCAATAGAGTAGGGAGCTTCGGCTTCCTACTCTTTTTTTGATTTCGTTTTTCTGGAAAATCTACTATTTCTAGAGTTTCGAGTATCTCTAGAATTTCTAGTCCCTCTAGTCCAATCGCGCTAGCCCTCTAACGTCTAGTTCTTCTCGCTCACTAATGTCTAAAACAAAAATAATCACTATATTTGCAGAAGAGGATTATTAGAGATTAGACGTTAGAGCCCTGTGGCGAAGATGTCCAACTGCGCTAGCCTTCTAATGTCTAACGTCTAATCTCTCTAGCCCCTCTAGAATCTCTAGTCTTTCTAGTCTCTCTAGTCCAATCGCGCTGCCCGAGCCACTCGTGGCGAGCATAAAAGGGTCTGCGACCCTCTAACGTCTAATGTCTAATTCATGTCTAAATTCTTCTCCCTCATCGCAGCTTTACTCCTCTGCACCACAGCCACAGCGCAAAGCACAGCGCAAACTGAATCGCAAAGCACCACAGCGCAAAGCACAGCCACCGTGCAAGCCACCGCAGCCCCACAACTCTATCCCCGCACACAGGTCATCGAAGAAGGCACCGGCACTTGGTGCGGATATTGCCCACGAGGTATTGTCACCATCGAACGACTACAAAATGAAAGCCATGCGCAGAAGAACGCTGTCCCCTTCATCGTCATCGCTGTACACCAAGGACAAGGAGACTACTTCATCGAGCCCATGGAAGTGTCCGACTATCGATTTCTCCGCTTCTCTGGATTTCCCGAGGGGATCATCAATCGCAAAAAAAAGGTGGACATGAGTTTGCAAAATACTCGCGATGCTCTCCGCCAACAACCACAAGAAACGCCTTTCAACATCAAAACCAAAATCACCAAAACCGACACTTTCGATTACGACATCACCCTCACCACCACTCTCGGTTTCGACAATCACAACACCACGCTCCGCATGCAATATGTGCTCATAGAAGACCACGTGGGGCTCTATCTCCAGCGCAACTATTTCTCTGGCGAATCCAACCACCCTTGGGGCAACAAGTCGGGTAGCGTTTCCACCTTCTACAACGACGTGCCACGCGCCATCTATCCCGTGGGCAGTGATGCCGAGAGGGTAGGGCTGCTCCCCACTGAGATGCGTCGCGGTGTGCCGGTGAGTCAGACGTTTCACATCTTCCTCCCGGGAAGTGTGCAAATGCCAGTCGTCTCCGCATTGTCGGTCTCCTCCTCGACACTCAAACGGGCGAAATCCTCAATGCCGACCAGCAAAAGCTTCCTACGGTTATCGGCACTTCCACCGGCATCCATTCTCCCCTTGCTCCCAATACCGCCAACTCGAGCGATGCTCCCAATGCCAACGCTCCGCATTACGACCTCTCGGGACGCCCCATCTCTCCCGCTCAACCCGGACTTCACATCATCAAGGGGAAAAAGATCGCTTTCTAGGGGTCACAGACCCTTTTTCGCTCGCCCCGACAAGCGGGGCTCGGTTCTTCTAGTTCTTCTAGCTCTTCTAGTTCCTCTAGAGCTTCTAGTTCTTCTAGTTAATCTCTAAAACAATGTCCACCACTCGTAAACGCAATGCCGCAGTAGCCACCATCACCAGCACACGGCCAGAAGACCTCACCCCACAGCAACTCCAGTTGCGCCAACTCATTGTCGAAACCGCTGAAGAAGCCTTCCGCAGCGAAGGCATCGTCAAATGCACTATGGAAGCCATTGGCAAGCGAATCAATATGTCTAAAAGAACCCTCTATCAATTCTTCCACGACAAAGAGTCCCTCGTTCTAGCCTGCGTGCAACTCGACACGGAGCGCAAAAAGGCATACACCCAACAACTCGAAGCCAACTCCGACAACGCGCTCCACTGCATCCTCCAGCTCATCACCTGTCGACTCACTGACTTCAAGTTGGCCAACACCTCATACTATCGCGAACTCTACCACTATCCCTCCGTTGCTGACCATCTCACCCTGTGTCGTCAAGCGTCGGCGGGCAATTTGAAAGCTCTCCTCCAGCGCGGAGTGGAAGAAGGGCTCTTTCTCTCCACCATCGACTTTAATATCTTGATGCAATGTCTGTCGGCTCTCACCGACGTTGTCCTGCAAAGCACCCACGGCACCGACTCGCTCACCATTCCTCAGTTTGTCTTCCACTTCGCCCTCCCCCTCTTCCGCGGTTGCGCCACACCCAAAGGACAAAACATCATTGACAACTATAAATTAGACGTTAGAGATTAGACGTTAGAGGGCTGCGCAGTTGGGCTAGTCCTTCTAGTCTTTCTAGAGCTTCTAGAATCTCTAGAAAAATAGAGCCTCTAGCCTAAGCCAGAAGCTCCGAAGAACCGAGCCACGCTTGTCGTGGCGAGCGAAAAAGGGTCTATGACCCCGAGCGAAAAAGGGTCTGCGACCCTCTAATCTCTATTTTCTGAGAAAATGCCAATCAGCGTGGAGAGTTGTTCCAATTTTTGGTCAATCAGAGAGAGGCGGCAGTCCAGTTGTTCGCGCTCACTGTCGTTTACTTCAAGATAAGAAGCACGGTTGTTCGCATACAACTGTTGCGCAGCCGACACCGCACGCGTCAGCGCAGCATATTGTTCACGTTTGTGACCCTCCACCAAAGCCAAATGCTCCAGTTTCGAGAGCGCAGCGTGCGTCTCCACGAAAGCCCCCAAAAGCGTCTTCTCATAGTTGTAGAGCGCGTTCAGTTGCTGCGCATCCGCCTGAGCAAACTGCGCACGAATCGCTCGCTTGTTGATCAGCGGAGCCGTCAGAGTGCCCAGCGCGTTCCACACCACCGACTCCGGCAGGCGCACCAAATACTTCGGGTTGAAAGCGTTCACCCCCAAAGCAGCCGACACATTCAGTTGCGGCAAAAATTCCTTACGCGCCGTTTCCACATCCCATTTCGCAGCCGCCAATTCGTGTTCCGCCTGCACCACGTCAGCCCTCGCCAACAAACGCTCCACCGCCAAAGCCCCCTCAGCAGAAGGCAAAGGCAATGCCGCAAAATCTTTCGGTTGGCGCACAATGGCCTGCGGCAAACGCCCCAAGAGCAAGTTCAGCGTGTGCTCTCGATCAGCAATCTCCTCGCGCAGCAAACACTCCTCCGCTTCCCCCTTCGCCACCTCAGCAGCAAATTTCTCCACCGCCAGTTGCGTACCAGCGTCCGCCTCCTTTTGAATCTTCGCCAGTTGCACCGCCTTCTTTTGCAGCGCAACATATTGCAGCATCACCTCCCGTTTTTCGTCCAGCGCCAAGAGCGCGTAGTAGTTTTCCACCACCTCAGCCACCAGTTTGTTTCTCACCGCCCGTTGTCCAGCTTCCGAAGCCAGATAGCGTTCCACCGCCGCCTTTTTGTCGCTTTGCAGTTTGTGCCAAAGGTCGATTGTCCAATCCAGCTGCACCCCCGGTGCCCAGTCCGGAATCACCGTCGGCACGTTGTGACCAGGCGTCATCTCCGTCGAAGCATTGCCCGCCCCTTCGGCCGTGTAGCGTCCAGGCTTCGAGAAGCCCAGTCCCATTTTGCCCGAGAGCACAGGGTGCAAAGCCCCCTCCTTGGCCAAGATGGCACTTTTGGCCATCGCCAAATCCTGCACCGCCATTTTCACATCGTGATTGTTGGCCAAAGCCGTGTCGATGAGCGTTTGGAGCGTGGTGTCGTCAAAGCGTTTCCACCACAGCAGCGTGTCCTGCGTGGCCTTGTGCGCAGAGTCCCCTTTGAGCAATCTCTCTTTCAAATCAGACTTCACCACAGTGGCCTGCGGCGTCTGACAAGCCCCAAAGCCCAGCAAAACCACCGCAGCGCACACCGCCACATTTATCTTATTTCTTTTCATCGTCGTCATCTTCTTGAACGTTTTGAGCATTATCTTGCGCAGAATCATCTTGTGCTGCATCCTCTTGGGCAAAACCCTCAGACGCTTGTGCCAAATGCTGTCGATGCAAATCCTCCACCGAGAGTTCTTCTAGGAAAAACACCTCATCACCCCCAGCACTCGTGGCCCTCTTCTTCCGATAAGCCACATCCTTCTCCTCGCTCAGCGGTTTCTCCTTTTGGTAATGCACCAATTTGTCCGTCATCCCAGCAAAGATGTAATACAGTCCCGGAATCAACACCAGTCCGCCCAGCGTACCGAGGAGCATACCCCCCACAGCTGCCGTACCGATGGTGCGGTTGCCAATGGCACCAGCTCCCGTGGCAAACACCAGCGGAATCAGTCCGGCCACGAACGCAATGCTCGTCATCAAGATGGGACGGAAACGCGCCACCGCTGCCGAGATGGCCGCCTGCACAATGCTCTCACCAGCATTCTTGCGCTGCACGGCATATTCCACCATCAGCACCGCATTCTTGCCCAGCAAACCAATGAGCATCACCAGCGCAATCTGCGCATAGATGTTGTTTTCCAGTCCACACATTTTCAAAAACAAGAACGCGCCCAAGATGCCCACCGGCAAGAAGATAATCACCGGCACGGGCAACAAGAAGTTCTCGTATTGCGCAGCCAAGATGAGATACACAAACACCAAGCACACCATAAAGATAATAATCGCCGTGTTGCCCTGTTCGGCTTCGTCTTTCGAGATACCCGCCCAGTCGTAGTCATAGCCCTTGGGCAGTGTGCGCTGTGCCACCTCTTCGATGGCGCGCAAAGCCTGACCACTCGAATAACCCGCAGCCTGCGCTCCCGTCACCTCAGAAGAGTTGTAGAGATTGTGGCGCGTGATTTCGCTCATACCATAAGTGCGCGACAGCGACATAAAGTCGGCATACGGCACCATCTCCCCCTCCTCATTTTTCGTGTAGAGCCCCATCAAGTGTTCGGGGAAATCGCGATATTGCGGAGCCGCCTGCACAATCACCTTGTAGGGTTTGCCAAATCTGATGAAGCCCGTTTGATAGTCCGAGCCCACCAAAATCGACAGATTCTCCAAAGCCTTGCCCGGCTGCACACCTTTTTGCAAAGCCGCATTGTCGTCCACGTGGAGCATAAACTGCGGATAACTGGCGGAATAGAACGTGAAGGCATTGCCTATCTCAGGACGCTTGCGGAGTTCTTTCACAAAATCCTTGCTCACGCGCTCCATCTCGTGATAGTCATTCTTCCCCGTCTTGTCGAGCAGGCGGAGTTCAAAACCACTCGCCGCACCGTAGCCTGGGATTGAAGGCGGTTCGAAAAACTCGATGTTGGCTTGCGTGAGGGTCTTGCACTTTTCTTCCAAATCGCTGATAATCTCCTTAGCCGTGCGCTTGCGGTGCTTCCAGTCTTTGAGGTTGATCAAGCAACTTCCGGAGTTGGCACTCGTGCCTTCCGAGAGGATTTCAAAGCCGGCCAACGACGACACACTCTCCACCCCCTCTTCTTCCTTGGCAATCTTCAGAAAAGCCTGTGCAGCAGCGTTCGTGCGCTCTATCGTGGAGCCCGGAGGCGTTTCTACCACGGCATAAATCATCCCCTGGTCTTCTTGCGGAATGAAGCCTGCCGGCAAACCCAAGTTCACCCAGTAGGCCAGTCCGCAGCAGGCCAATATCGCTCCGAGGGTCAAAGCCTTCATGCGCACCGTGCGGCGCACCACGCGCTCATAGCGTTGGCTGCCACGGTCGAAACGCGCGTTGAAGCGTTGCAAAGCCTTGCCCACAAAGCCCAACTTCACATTGTGTTCTTGCTCTTTCGTCAAAATCAAGGCGCACAAAGCCGGTGTCAAGGTCAGTGCCACAAAGGCAGAGAACAAGATGCTCGATGCCATGGTGATGGAGAACTGGCGGTAGAACATACCCTCAGGCCCTCCCATAAACGCCACGGGGATGAACACCGAAGCCATCACCAGCGAAATGGCAATGATGGCACCGCTGATTTCTTTCATCGCCTTCTCCGTGGCTTCCACAGGCGAGAGTTTGTGGCGCAGCATCTCCACATTCACCGCTTCAATCACCACAATGGCGTCGTCCACCACAATACCGATGGCCATCACCAAGGCGAAGAGCGAAATCATGTTGAGCGTGATGTTGAACACCATCATCGCAATGAAACTTCCCAACAGCGAGATGGGAATCGCCAAAATCGGAATCACCGAAGCGCGCCAATCGCCCAAGAACACAAACACCACGATGCCCACCAGCACAAAGGCTTCGAAGAGGGTGTGGATCACCTTTCGATGCTGGCGTCTAAGAAGCGGCTCACGTCGTAGCTCACCTCATAGTGCATCCCTTTGGGCATATCTTTTTGCAAACGCGCCATGGCGGTTTTCACCTTGCCAATCACGTCGCGAGCGTTGCTGCCGTAGGCTTGTTTCAGCGTCACAGCGGCTGAGGGTCTACCGTTGAAGGTGGAATAGATGTCATACACCTCGTTGCCCAAATGCACATCGGCGATGTCTTTCAGGCGCACTGCGTTGCCGCCTTTCGTGCTTTTGATGATGATGTTCTTATATTCGTCTTCTGTGGTGTATCGTCCTGGATATTTCAACACATATTCCTTCACCTGTGGGCGCAGTCCGCCACTCTCGCCCAACTTACCCGGCGACACTTCCACATTTTGGTCTTCCAAGGCTTCGCGCACATCGTCGGTGGAAAGACCATAGCTCATCATCTTGTCGGGATGCAACCACACGCGCATGGCATAGTTGCGCGTACCCAAGATGTCGAGGTCGCCCACACCGTCCACGCGGAGGAGTTCGGGGGCGATGTTGATGTCGAAATAGTTGTAGAGAAAACCCTGATCGGCAGTGGGGTCGTCGCTGTATAGGTTGATATACATCAAGATGTTGGGTTCTTCGCGAGAGATTTTCACCCCTTCTCTGATCACCTCGGGCGGCAACTTGTTAGTGGCCGACGACACGCGGTTTTGCACATTCACGGCGTCCACATTGGGGTCTGTGCCCAACTTAAACACCACGTTGAGCGCGGCTTCACCGTCATTGCCGGCATCGCTCTCTATGTATTTCATCCCTGGCACGCCATTGAGGGCTTGTTCCAAGGGGATAATCACGGATTTCACCAACAGTTCGTTGTTCGCTCCGGGATAGTTGGCCACCACATTCACCTTTGGGGGCGAAATGGAGGGGAAACTGCGTCACCGGCAGATTGAACAAGGCCAACACGCCAATGAAGGCGATGACCAGCGACACCACAATCGACAACACTGGTCGGCGAATAAAGATCTTAAACATAAGAGTTCGTTTTTTCTAGTTTTGTCTAGTGGGGCTAGAGGTTCTAGAGTTTCTAGTTTTTCTAGGGCTTCTAGTGGTTCTAGAGCTTCTAGTTTTTCTAGAGCTTCTAGCCCGAGCCCCGCTTTGCGGGGCGAGCGAAAAAGGGTCTGCGACCCCTAGTCCGCGCTGAGTTGATTCATTTTCATTGCCGTGTGAGGGTCCACCGTTTTGAAGCGCACCACGTCGCCATCATTCAGTTTTTGGATGCCATCCACCAAATAGCGTTCGCCAGCCGAGAGACCACTGTTCACCACATAGCCCCCCGAAAACTCAGCCCCAATCGTCACAGCACGTTGGTGCACACGTTGGTGCTTGTCCACCACAAACACATATTTCCGGTCTTGTTCCTCAAACACCGCCACTTGCGGAATCATCACCGCGTTGCGCTTCTTCACCATCAACCGCACCGTCCCCATCTCGCCATTGCGCAGCAAATTGTCGGGATTGGCAAACTCCGCACGCATCGCAATCGTCCCCGTGCTCGCATCAAACTGTCCGCCCAGATCCACTATGCGACCCTGCGCACCAAACACATCGCCGTTCGCCAACACCAGTTGCAAACCACTCTCTGTGTAGCGTTCCGGATGCAGGCGATAGTCCAAATAGTCCGTTTCCGAGATGTTGAAATACACCATCACCTTTCGGTTGTCCGACAAACTCGTGAGCAAATCTCCATCGTCCACCAGACTCCCCACTTTGAGCGGAATACGTCCCAAAATGCCCGAAAACGGAGCCTTGATGAGCGACAAACGTTTGCGCTTCACCGCCAATCGATAGTCCGCCTCCGCGCTGCGCAGTTTCGCCGCGGCCATACGCTTCGCATTGACCGACACCACCTTGTTGTCCGCCAGTTTCGACACATTTCCAAGTCAATCCTCGTCTGTTCCGCCTCCGCCTTAGCTTTGGCAATTTCCTCGTCCATGCCCACGGCAGCAATGCGAAAGAGCGGTTGTCCCGCCTTCACATATTGTCCCTCGCTCACGTAGACCGCTTGCAACAGACCCTTCTGTTGCGAACGAACCTCCACATTGCGTAGCGAGTTGATGTTGGCTGCATAGTTTTTGGGCAAATCAATGCTGTCCACCAGCGGAGTAGTGGCGGTGTAAGTAGTTTCCACCTCCTTTTCTGCCTTTTTTTGGCAGGCCGTCATCGTGAAGAGACCGGCGCAGAGAGTGGAGAGCAAAAATAGTTTCATCTTCATTGTTCGAAATGTCGTCTTAGTTGCACACAAGTTTTGTTAGCGTCTTTGTTAGTCCTGTAAGGGAATGCGGGAGGCAGCGCCTACCGATTTGGGAGAGCGAAACTACATTTTTCCATTTACACCCCCTCTGTGCGATAGTGAAAAAAATGTTACTCCTCTGCATTTCGTTTCATTTTGTGGTCGTTATCCCTCCAAATAGCGATTGGAGTTTGCAAATTGGGATTAGAGATTAGACGTTAGACATTAGACGTTAGAGGGCTGCGCAGCCCTTTTTCGCTCGGGCTGCGCAGACCCTTTTATGCTCGCCCCGACAAGCGGGGCTCGGTTCCTCGGAGGGCTAGAGCATCTAGTTCTTCTAGTCTTTCTAGTCCTTCTAGAGCCTCTAGCCCAACTGCGCAGCCCTCTAACGTAACAAAAATAGGGCTACACATTTGCAGTGTAGCCCTTCTTACTTTTAAAGTACAAATGCGCAGCCGAAGAAGATACGTCACGCATTGGCACTATTTCCAATGCAAAAATACTTACTATTTTCCATTCCGCCAAAGAAATTAGTCAAATCTTGCCCTCCAATGATTGAATTCACGATAGAAGACAAATTGCTGTACGTTCGACAACCATCAAGCAAATCATAAATCTCATCGCGAAAATCTCTCTGAAGTTGCCCTTCCATTTGCCCCACCAGATAGTCCATCACCAACATCACCCCCGAAATTTTATATTTATCCTCGTTATTCATTTTTCCAGCTGGTCCTTTGCGGATAGACTCGTGGAGGTTCATGTCGTAGAGCACATTGCTGTGCGCACACCGATTGCGAGTTTCTTTAATCGCCCAAAGATAGGTGGTGAAGGTTTTGGGATTGTTCACTGCGAAACATTGACTAATGGCCAATTGGTCTTTCTCCTCTTTCAGCGCGCAATAGAGTTTGATGATTTGCCCGAACGTCATATATTCCAGCGTTTTCCATGCAGGAGCATATTTGTCAGCGTGTTTAGCATGATGTTTCTTAATCATCATGTTATCTTGTTTGAATCTGTTGGTGTAAACCATTTATCAAACTTCCTAATAAATTCCTGCTCAACCACTTCAGGGTCTGCAAACCATCTCGCGTTTTGTGGATAGGCCAGGGACAGTCGATAAATCATCTTTGTGCGTAAACTAATCTCTATGCGCCGGAGATATTTCAAGAGCGTTTGTTTCAAACTAAACTCAAATTCATAGAGTCTCACGACATCTTCAAATGTTGTGCTTATCTTAAATCTCCGCTCAGCATTTGTGGCGTCCTCAAAAGCATACCAATAAAAACCAAGATGATAATATCCGAGTTCTCCCAAAATGCGTTGTGCATAAGTTTTATTTTCCACTAGCATTCCGCGTTCCACTAGCAGACTTATTTGTTGGTCTATTGACATGGATATATTTCCCATCTTTCAATTTAAGAGTTAATGGATAAGGTATGGCAAAGATACAACAATCTTGTGAGATATGCCACAACAACCAATAGAACTTCTAGGGGTCGCAGACCCTTTTATGCTCGCCCCGACAAGCGGGGATTGGTTCCTCGGAGGGTTAGTCCTTCTAGTTTTCTAGTTTTTCTAGTCTTTCTAGTTTTCTAGTCTTTCTAGGACTTCTAGCCCAACCGCGCAGCCCGAGCCACTCCGTGGCGAGCATAAAAGGGTCTGCGACCCTCTAATATTTTTTTTTCGCTATTTCTTGTGAAACTTGCGAGAAAGTCGTAACTTTGCGGTGTGAACCTGCATTTGCCTTCTCACATTGTGGGGAGGAAGACACAGACTCCATATAAATGATTACCACGAAAACAAACCTTGCCTTCGTTCACCACAAAATGACACGTCGTTTTTTCTAAAACAACACGTCGTTTTCTTTAAAATGATATGTCGTTTTTCCTAAAACAATATGATGTTGGGAAGAAGCGAAAGCGCAAGGAAACCTAAAACACACGTTGACCAATGAATTGAGAAATTCGAAGGCGACAAAAACATTTTTCACTATGAAAAAGCTTGACAGCAACAACAACAACAACGCTGCAACGCAAACAGCCACCACGGCTAGACGCAGCAGCACAGCAACGCAAATAGCCACCACGGCAAGGCGCACCACCTCAAGAAGCACCAGCAGCACCGCAAGACGTAGTGGTACGAGCACAACAAGGCGAACGGCCACGACAGCAAGACGCAGCGGGACAACAAGACGCGCATCGGCCAGCAAGAAGGGGAGCGGTTACAACAAATATGTGCCGGTCTTCATCGACAACTATGCTGAACAGCGTTCTGCCAAACTCCGTGCCAAATTGGGATGGCAGGCCTATGGCATCTATCTCGCCATCTTGCAACGTCTGCGCTCTGAGAAAGACTGCACCCTCGAACTCGACTATGAGTCGCTCGCCCTCTCCTTCTGGACGGACGAGGACAATCTCCGCGCCATCATCGAGGATTTCAATCTCTTTGCCATCAACCGACAAGAGGGGACGTTCTATTCACCCCTCCTCGACAGTATGCTCTCCACCCTCGACCCTTCGTTGGCGCAATCGCGCGCTCCGCTTTCTCCCGAACCGGTGGAGGAAGAGGTCTGCGAAATGATGGAAGAAGAGGACGATCTTTCTGATGAAAACCTGTCTGTTTCTGATGAAAAAATCGATGTTACAGAAAAAGAATTTCGAGTTAAGGAAAAAGAAATCGAGATTTTCACTCCTTTCTTTTCCGAAGAAACAGCAGCGAGGAGAGTGGCAGACGAAGTGTCCATTTTTGAATTAGAAGATGCCCAAAAACGCATTCCACAGGATGCAGAATTTGATGCAAAAAGTGATGCAAAAAGTGATGCAAAAAGTGTGTTGCAAATGTGCACAAATGTGGTGCAAAACGATGCGTTGCAAAGTGATGCAAATGAACACTTTAGCACGGTTCCTCACGCGCGCGTAAACAAACAAACAAACAAACGAACAAACAAACAAACCACCTTGGGTGGTAAAGAAGAGAGTAGAAGAAAGCTTCTTCTCTCTCCCCCCTCCGACAGTCCAAAAACGATGGGCAGAGCGAAGGACAAAAAGCGTAGGCCGGTGTACCTCGATCCGCCCACGGTGGAAGAAGTGGCACGCTATGCCGAGAGTCTGGGGTATGCAGCCTTCGAAGCCGAGCGTTTCGTGGCCTACTATGCCGCCAATGGTTGGAAAACCTCGCGCCACGATATGGTGAGTTGGCAGGCAGCGGTGTGCAATTGGCAAAAAAACGAATGTCGTTTTGCCCAAGAGCGAGAGCAGCGCGAGCAGCAGCAACAGCAGTGGCAAGCACAGCGCGAAGTCCGAGCGCAACAGTGGCAGGCAGAGCGGGAGGCACGATTTGCCGCGGAGCAAGAGTGGCGGAAACAGCAGTTTTTGGCCAAAAACGGTTCGCAGGAAGAGAAAGACGCGCTTTTTCAGCAGCAGCGCAGGAACTATCTCGAACAGAAAGTGGTGGAAGCCGTGACGAGCGATGAAGACAAATATGCCCTTCCGCCCAGTGTGCCGTTTTGAGCCGAATGTCAGTCTGTGAAATGCGAATTTCAGTCTGTGGAATGTGCTCGTGTGAAGTGCATTTTTCGACAGATGAAGTGCATTTTTCGACAGAAAACCTATTTAATCTATCCCAGAAAACAAAGTATTTTTGATGGAACCTTATGGAATTTCGTTTTAATTTTCGGCAGTTTATGCTGCGTTTGTTGCTCTGTGTGCTCTGCGCAGTGTTGCTCTTCTTGAACATTTGCAATGCGTGTTTTTCGGATGCCGTATAGCACGAGAGATGATGAAAAAAATGATTGGATTTCCCAACCTTAAAACCTTGAACAACTATGAAATTAACACCTTCGATATTGACGGCTAGTGAGGCTAGTGATTCTAGTGAGGCTAGTGATTCTAGTGATGCTAGTCTTTCTAGTGATGCTAGTCTTTCTAGTGATTCTAGTTTTTCTAGTGATTCTAGTATTTCTAGTCTTTCTAGTCTTCCTAGAACTTCTAGTGTTTCTAGCCTTTCTAGTACCCCTAGTCTTTCTAGTGCAGAAACCCAGCGTGAACGCGCCGCCTTTTTAGAGCGTTACAATCCGCAAGTGTGTCGGCATATGGCACTCGATGCCGACCGATGTTTGCGGTTGTGCACCAGCGTTGGAAGTGGTGAGACGTCGCTACGGCACACAGACCGCTGTGGCGTGGGTCACCATCCAGTTGAGCGAAACCGCGCGCTTGTGGGGAAGCAGCGACAAAATCCCGGGAGAGATGTTGGAAGCCGTGGCCGAGTCGTTTGTGGGGGAATATAGCAAACTGAATTTGGCGGAGATCGGACTCTACCTGTCGCGTCTTCGTGCAGGAGTTTACGGCAAGGTGGCGTATGGCAAACTGACGCCCGACCATTTGGTGAGCAACCTGCCCACGTTTTTGGCGCAGCGAAGCAAGGAGATTGAGGTGTATCGCCGCAACGCAGAGCGCGAGGAGCGTGACCGCGAACGCCAACGTTGGGCTGCCCGTGCGGTGAGCCACGAGGTGGCCACGCAGATGTATGAGGAGGCCCTCAAACGCTGCAACAACGACCCCCAACAGGCGATAGAATACTTAAAGACGTTAGGGTCATAGACCCTTTTATGCTCGCCACGACAAGCGGGGCTCGGTTACTCGGAGGGCTAGGGGTCACAGACCCTTTTTCGCTCGCCACGACAAGCGTGGCTCGGTTCCTCGGGAGAGCTAGAATCACCAGAAGCTCTAGAATCACTAGAAAAACTAGAATCACTAGAACCTCTAGAAAAACTAGAATCCCTAGTCTTTAGCCTATGAATTTCAATCTCTACTTAGCAAAATGGGGGGGGGGTAATGGCGCGGAAATGCAAGTTCTCAGATAAAAAAATGGGCATTTCAAAAAAAAAAACTATATTTGCACCGAAAAAACTTTGTGCAAAGTCTTCTGCACCGCCATTGCAGTGAGATTTAGCTAAGAGGGAAAGTTTCCTCGTGAGAAAGCTTCATCGAGTGAATATTTGCAGGGACTCCCTCTCTGTTAGAGAAATTCCGCCACGCACGTAGGTGGCACAACGTATATCATCAATGAAAAAGAAACTCACTTGTTTCAACAGCCTACTGTTCGTTGCGCTCTTTGCAGCAACGTTGGGAGCTTGTCGCTCTGACGAACTCGCCTCACGAGAAAATCGCACTTCGACCGTGAGGGGAGGGGTGCAGCGTGCCGATAGCTTTTCTGTAGAACTTAGTTTTGGGGAAGTGCCTTTTGAATCGCGCATCACCGCCTCACAACCCGTCGTGGAGGTAAACAACGAGGGTGGAAAGGAGAAAAACCGCAACACGCGCGCAGCATTAGTGGTGGGCGATAGCGGAAGAACTACCATCAACCTCGCTCTCGACGATGTCAACGACGGAAAACTCAAAGTGCTGCTGATCTTGCGCAATCGCGACGCATCGCGCATCGCCGTGGCCGTAAAAGATTGGTCCCTCGTGGCTGGACGAACCGACAGATTGCAAACCGATGGTGACTACACCTTCACTTGGCTCAAGGGCTCTGGACCTTTGGTGAAAGACGAAGGCTGGTATGTCGATGCCATGACAGGCGGAGAATGGGATCCTCGAACTAAAGCCTATCTCATTAACCCAGACTGCACTCTTCCCAACAAAATGTATAATCCTGGTGATAAATTGGTGTTGGGCAAAGACATCATCGTGCCCTTTAGTTTAGGCACCAATCAGGCGGGAAGAGATGGCGAGCGCAAGTGGGGCGTGCGCATGGAAGTGGCCAATGTGAACCGCAACCCAGGCGCGCCAACGCTGCGTTTGCAGTGTGCAGACCCCGAACCCACGTTCTCTCCCTACGGTAGTCTGCTGTGCATGCGATTTAGAAACAACACCTCCATCATCGGTAAAACCTATAGTGACGCAGAAGACCCTCTGTTCAAAGGGCGCAGTTGGCAACCAGCTTACTATTCCTATCTCATTCGAGGCATCAGCGTGGAGTCTTCCTCTTCCACCACAGGAGGATGGATTCAGGTGGACCGATTGTTGCAGCCCGACCGCAAACCCCTTCAATGGTACGGTTTTGATGGTACTGCTGAGCATCACGCCTATCACTTTGACAATCAGGCCGACAATCCCTTCTCCAAATATGTCAAAATGGATGGGGTCAAAGACAATGATTACCACACCGGCATTCTCTTCAAGAGAGGTACTCCCAATAAAGAAGATGCTCCTTGGACGCCCTACTACTATGTGTGGGTCAAATCGCTCGCCGAAGATAGAAGTCAGGCTCTCTATGGTAGTTTAGGCCTCACGGTGCGTCTCCACGTGTATAACGCCACGCTAGACCCAGCCACCACGATGAACGACCCCACTGTTGAACCTCGTGCAGCACTCTCCTCTAGAAAAATTCACCTCTCGGGACGCGCCTACTTTGCCGATGCCAGCATCTCTTCAGAATTGGGCATCTCGCCACTGAGCTTGTCAGGTCCTGCCCTCATTTATCAGAAAGAGGTGAATGGTCACGTGTTAAACTTCTGGCCACCCGACGCCAGATCTGACTACAAGAGCTTCCCCAACAGTGAGTTCTCCAAGCGCCGTGTTAATTACAATGCCATTGTGAGAGATCTTAAAGAAACTTTGAAGTGTCGCCCAGCCATCCTGACAGTCCAAACCCACTCCGAAGCAACTTGAAGTGGATGTTGCCCACGGGGCCTATGATGAAGAGCGTGTTCCCTCCCCAAATGAACGACATCAATGTGATGAATTACCACGCAGGGGGAGAGTGGAGAGAAATGCATGAGGACGTGTCGATTGGTGGCATCAGGATGAACAATACGCTGAACTATTATTACAACCCTTGGGAGTATAAGCTAAACTATTCCAAAGGCGACAACTACTATCACACCTATTTTGGTTTGCGCTTTGTGGGCACTCCTTACTGCACGGTCTATCGCTACACCCTCTTTGGCAAATGGGACGCCCGTGACCAGGGAGCCGCGTCGACACTTCATGAGCACACGCGCTTTGTCATCCAGTCGCGCCACTTGGGCAACATCCCCGAGCCCCCCAGAGGTTGGAAGCACTTCATGCAGACCGTTGTAGCAGCTGGCGCTGCCCCAGCCGATGGGAGACCTCCCATGAATGACTTTTGGGGTAACGACTTTTGGAATCCCGATGTGAAGAAAGGCATCACCACGCGCGTTTTGGCGGTGCCTGGCGCAGGTAGATCCATAAGGGGGGGGGAGCCAATGCAGGTACCGGAGCTTTGGGTAGAAATATCGGTACTTGGCTCTCGATGGCCGTCAACAAGAATGGTAATATCAAGAATCCTGAACTCCAAACCTTCGACATTAAGGAAACAAGTAATGACGGTTATTATTATCAGGATTATACTTTCAACAATCCATTCACAGGTTCCGCAGCCTTTGGTAATAAACAAAATTTCGCCTTGTCTGTCTTCCCCTTCCTCTCTCCCGAGGTCCAGGACGACCCTCAGTGGCTCGGAGAAAGACGTTAGGGGTCGCAGACCCTTTTATGCTCGCCACGGAGTGGCTCGGGCTGCGCGGTTGGGCTAGAAGCTCTAGAGAAACTAGAAGCTCTAGAAACCCTAGAAAAACTCGAGCCTCTAGAAAGACAAAAAACAAAACATTCACCCATATGAAGAAACTTAGTTTCCTCACTTTATTGATCACTGCCGCACTAGCGTGCGCGAGTTGCGCCAAGGACTACACCTTGGTGGGCACCGAGCGCGAACAAGGCGGAGCACCCATTTGGCTCTCCACCAGTGTGACGGTGCATAACACTCGCGCTGCAGGAACCGTTGCCCAGAATACCCCCATTTCTGCCTCAGAAACCCAAATGGACAACAAAGTCTATTCGCTGAGAATGATCATCTCCGACAGCAGAACTGGAGACATCGTCTACAACGAAAGAACGGACGATCCGCAAGAAGTAGCAGCGAAGTATGCCCAAACCGCTGGGACAACTGCTATGTGGAAAAAACCCATTAAAATCATCCCTGGCACCTACGACTTTTGGTTCATTGCCAACGAAGGAGCCAACTGGTTTGCGCCTGTGACCAATGGTCAAAATGACCGCATGAATGAATTGGGTAACAAAGTGTGGGATAACCTCAGGGAGGGTAGCAACATCGCGCGCATCTTCGACGGACAAGTCTTTGGCGGAAATGATGCCAGTGTAGCCCCCTTGGCGCATCTCGACTTAGTCCCCTATCGCAAGTATAAGGGACGAGCTACTGATGGACCTTGGACGCCCAAGGTGGATAATAGCGGTGATTTATGGGCGAACTGGAGCCTAAACCGCCCCATGCCCATGTCGGCCGTGTATAAAGATGTGTACATCGCCTCCACACGCAACGGCAAAGGCACGACTGAACAAGACCCACAGCACTTCATAGCTGACGGAGATGAAATGGTGAAGTTGGTGCGTTGCATGGCGAAGGTGACCATCATTGTGAAAAAAGCAGCCTATGTGAACAGCAACCGTACGGTGCGCAACTTGCAATGGCCGGTGCTCGACAAGTTCGCTATCACCTTGCTCAATCGCCCCCGCTATTGGTCGTTTTTCAACACTCCTCTGTTCGAAATGAACCACAAACCACGCGAGTTCAAATATTACAGCGACATCTTCCCCGACGACCAATCACGCTATCGCGCCTACCCCATCAGTGTGGGCGGAAACAATGCTCCCGAATCGTTTGATGGCCTCTCTTACTCAGCACAATCGTCTAATGAGTCTGACCTCAAGGATTATCAGTACACGTTCTATGTGCCGGAATTGTTGCTCGAAAAGAACCCACTCGATGGCGACCCCAGCAAAGGCGAACAAGCTTTTGACCGCACCAATGCTTTGATGCTCGCCTTCTCCGCACCCAACCGCGGATTTTGGGGAAGAAGAGATTTGTTTAACTCAAATCCTGGTCCAGCTGAGAATGTGAACTACAAGCCCTATGGCAGCAAGGCGGAGTTTGAAAGCAAAATCGACGAATCCAAAGCCTTCAACATCGGAACGACAGATTTGGAGGAAGTAAATGACCACGAGTCTCCCAATAGTCCCAAACTGTTCAATCCCGACAAATATAGCAAATTTTCCATCTTGCGCAATCGCCACTACAAAATCACCATCAGCGAGAAAGACCGTTTGCAGGTGGATGCCGAGATTGCCCCTTGGAACGACACAACAAGAACTGAAACGAACATCTACGATGCCGTTCAAGTGAACGTGCCCGACCCTTCGTTTTCTGCCACCGACAAGCAAATGACCTTGCGCATACAAACTAGCTTTGCCAAACATAAATTCGCTGGCGTCCGCATCTCTCTGCTCAATCAAGATGGAGGAGAAAATGCGCAAGCCTATTTCAGCAATGTGGGTACAATGCATCCAGAAAAGAGCAATGGTTCGAGGGTGGTTCAACTCATGTATGGAAAAGTGCCCGCGCACCACAAACCCCAAGGTTTCTGATTTCACCATCAACTGGAGCGCGACCTCGGGCAAGAATGCACCAGCGGTGGGCAAGGCGTTCATCAGACTGGAATGGCTAGATGGAAGCGGACACCCAGTTCTATTAAGTGGACATGATCACGAGGATATTGTGGTGCGTCCGGCAGATTGGGAAACGTTGTATCGCAATCTTGAAAATGCACAATGACCCCTGCGCTAAGTGAATCTCTCAAAGACAAAAACTGATATGAGAAGAATAAATCTATTGTTGTCTTGTCTCTTTGCCCTGTTGGCACTCAGTGCGTGCCAACAGAGGTTTGATGACCTGCAGTCGGCAGAGGATGGCGAGAAACTCTATGTGACTTTCACCATCAGCGGCATTCAGTCGCACGAGAGTCGTGCTGTGCCCAATGTTTCAACCGGCACAGGGACTGTTGCTGACTATGAAAGTAGCTATAAGTCGGTGGATGTGCTGTTTTTTGAAAATAATGGCAACATCGCCCAAGTGGGACAGAAGAAGGTGCACCATTTCGATAGTGAAGGATCTGCCCCCAGTGGTGCCGACAAGGACAACTGGGTGGACGGCGTGTATGAACGCAGTGGCAACAAGCGTGGCGTCTATCTCGCTGGTGTGACGCGAAATGATGTGAAGGGCAAAACCTGTGTAGTACTGCTCAACCTGCCTGCTGAGGTGCGCACGCTCATAGAGCGCGGCACGCTCAACACGCTGGCAAAATTGAAAGCGCAGGTGATACACCAACAAACGAGTGCCGACGAACAATTGGGCCCCATCCCTTATCCCGTGGATGCTAGCAATCAGCCTGACTACAACAGTTCTGCCTTTCGCCACATTGTGATGATTGGCGAAACGCCTAATATCTCGTTCTCCAACAACGATGTGGCTTCGGTGATTCCGGTGCAGATGGTGCGCACTATAGTCAAGGTGAAGATTGTGGGGATTTTCACGAGTAAATCGCTAATGGTTGTTCCTCAAGCCTTTAACTATACCAGTGTCACGATGACTTATCAGTATAAGAATTTTCCCAGTCAAACCAAATTAGGGGAAGTGTGGAAAAAGAAGTCCACCAACGCGGGGACGCTTAACGCTCCGATAGATGGTGTGTATGTGGAAAGTCCCGCAAAACTGTATGGCACAACCAAACAACCCTATTTTGTGCAGTCTTTCTATATGAATGAATATGGTGATTTGCCCGACAATGTGGAAAAGCAACCCTTCGTCAACATCTCCGTGCTGTTTGAGCATCCTACTTCTCATGCGGCACTCCCAAAGCTATATTGGGCATTGAGTCTTCCTCGAGGGATGAAGCGCAACTATAGCTACACCATCTATGTGAACCTCCCTACAAATGGTGAATTAGATCCTGGTGGTTCGCAACTCCAGATTCTCAAAGCAGACAAAGTGGTGGTGAAGCCTTGGGACGAAGGCACGGAAAATTACTTCACTTCTCCTGACTACATTTTCAATAACTTCAGTGGTAGTCCCACTGATCCAAACGACCATATATGATGAACCTAAGCAAACTCTTGCAGTTGGCTTGCCTTGGGTTGGGCTGCGCTGCTGTGCTCCCCGCTGTGGTGAGCTGTGATGCTTCGTCAGAAGATGTTGTGCTGACACCTTCCGCTGTGGGGGGTAAACAGCATTTGAGCGTCCACTTCCGCCCTTTGATGCACGGCGATGCTCCGAGCATCAGCAAAGATGGTGCTGACAAGGAGGATCTCGTGGTGGATCTTGCATGCGTGAGCCTCGGCAGTGCTTCGACCCTCAACACCAGTGGAACACAAGGGGTGGCCAACTGGGTGGGCCCCTTCGACAAACCCAGGCAACATCGACGAAAAGTGGTCGTTTGTGGCGAACCTGCACAGCAGCGACAAGTCCATTGGAACAGCGTCTACTACTGACGGCCAAGTGATGGAGACTGCTAAGTATCTCCGTGGCTACAACGGATTGTCGGCTCAGCTGCCGCTCCTGATGGTGGTTGTAGTGCCACAATCACAGTTTGGTCCTCCTAACAATAATGGGGTGCGCACGTTTAGTAAGCAGGTGTTGCTGCAACGTGTGTTTGCTCGTTTTTCTTTTCAAACTTTTCCTCTCCCTGCGGGCTACACGATGAAGAGTGTTTCGGTGAAGCGCATTCCAGCAAAATTTATGTTGGTGGGACACACCCCCAAAACTTATGCGGAACTCAACCGAACGGGGGCTAGCAATTATTCCTATTTGGACTTTGAAATTTGGAATAATAGCAAAGGGAACGACCAGCCTTTTGCGAGTTGGCGAGCGTCGGCTTGGAGCTTGGATCTGACGAACAATCCCGACAGGTATCTCTCTGGGCATTTCTATTTGCCACCTTGCAAGGTGAATGGCAATCCTGACCCCTTCGGCACGAACACAGATGGGGGGAATGCCTTTGCTCCGCTTTGTGTTTACCGACAACCAAAATCGCACTTTTGTGCGCCTCTATCGTTTGGGCAACTCGGGAGATACTAATCGTGGCAACATTGAGCCCAATGGGCACTACGACATTCGCATCAATCTCTTGGCGCCTGCCAAGGAACGTGCTGACAATAATGCTGTCCTCAAGGCTTTCGATGAGGGTCGTAGCAAAGCGGCTTATCTGAATTAGACGTTAGACGTTAGAGATTAGACGTTAGAGGGTCGCAGACCCTTTTCTGCTCGGGGTCATAGACCCTTTTATGCTCGCCACGCACGCGTGGCTCGGATTAAAAAAAATAGAGCTTCTGGCTTAGGCTAGAGGCTCTAGAAACTCTAGAAAGCCTAGTGATTGGAAGTTAGAAGTACTCGCCTCTCTAAATTCATTATTTTTCGAGATTAGGATAGGATTTCACGGAAAAATGATGTACCTTTGCATCTAAGGGAAACTCGTTTACATCCATCCACTCTCTTTTCACATCATTCAATGGACACCCTACTACGTTTTACAATAGAGAATTTTCGTTCGATAGCAGAGCAAAAAAGCATCGTCCTCATTCCCGATAGCCATGTAGAAGAATTGGCAGAAAATGTGGCAGTGCAAGGCGAGCATCGCTATTTTCGCACTGCAGCCATTTATGGGGCGAACTCTAGTGGCAAGAGCAATCTGTTGCTTGGACTAGGCATGATGAAACATTTAGTCGACAGTTCGGTAAAGATGAACAATGAAGAAGCATTGCCCTATGAGCCTTTCGCACTGAATTCCGAAAAGGCTCAATCGCCCACGCTCTATGAACTCGAGTTTTTGACTAGAGGCGAGTATTATCGCTATGGATTTTCTCACACTGCTCAGGAGATTTGCGAAGAGTGGCTCATTAGCATTGATGAAGCTGGAAAGGAAACTAAACTCTTCGACCGCGATGAAGAAGGCATAGGCGTGAATGAAGTGGACTTTGCGGAAGGAAAGGATTTGGAAGAGCGCACTAATGACAATCGCCTGTTTCTCTCGCTCGTGGGACAACTGGGGGGAAAGATTTCTAACCAGATTCTAGCTTTTTTCAGCTTCAAGCTAGATGTGCTATCGGGGCTAAAAATGGAACGATTACATTTATTCACTGGGCAATATCTTCAAGAGCAACAGCCTGGATTTGAACAAATGAAGGAGTTCTTTCAAAGAGTTGATTTAGGGTTTAGCAATCTTTCTTTGAATGTTCAGGAGTTTTCACCTGAAGTTTTGCCCAATGAAATGCCTGCTGAGCTAAGAGAAAAAATTTGTAAGGAATTAAGTGGTAAAAAGCACTTAGAGGTGCTCTCTCAGCATGGCATCTATGACAATGAGGGCAACAGAATGGGCAATCAGGAATTCGACTTTAACCAAATGGAGTCGGCTGGTACTCAAAAGCTCTTTGATATGGCAGGATTTATCTTCTCCACACTCCACGCTGGCGGTGTACTCGTGATTGATGAACTAGATGCTAAGATGCATCCGTTGCTTACACGAGAACTCGTGTCCTTGTTCAACGACTCTGCGCGCAATCCTCAAGGAGCGCAGCTCATCTTTACCACGCACGACACCAATTTACTCTCTGCCCAGCTTTTGCGACAAGACCAAATCTGGTTTACCGAGAAAGATGCTCAGGAGCGCACCGACCTTTACTGTATGGCGCAAATGGTGCTTCCCGACGGCACGCGCCCTAGCCACACGAAGAATATGGAGCGCAACTACATCGCAGGGCGATATGGGGCAATTCCTTATTTAACTCCCTTAATCTAAGTTGAAAAGATGGCTAATAAAAAGAATTTCTCTCCTGAAATCCAAGAGAAAACGAGAAGAACGCCAACCGAAGATTATAAGGTTCGTGGGTGGATTATTGTCGTATGCGAAGGAGAAAAAACAGAGCCTAACTATTTCAGCTCTTTTCCCAAAATTGATAACGTCTCAGTGGTCACCACTGGCGGAAAGGGCAGTCCAAGTCAAGTGGTGGCAGCAGCGGAAAAACTGCTCAAAACTGCTAAAAAATACCCAGAAGATGCTGTAGAGGTGTGGGCGGTGTTTGACAAGGACGACTTTCCCGACTTCAAGACAGCTATCGACACTGCTCAGAGTAAAGGCATTCGTTGTGCATGGAGCAATGAAGCCTTTGAACTCTGGTTTCTCTATCATTTTGAAAACCCGACGAGTGCCATTAGTCGCGATAAATATAAAAAAAAGATTGAGGCTCATGTGAAGCAAGGGGCAGATGTTCTTAAACTCAGCCAATATCAGAAATTTAGTTATCAGAAAAACGACAAGAATATCCGTCACACGTTGTTAGCCTGCGGAGGGAATGAAGAGAATGCCATAAAGTGGGCGGAAAAACAAGCGCAAGAACAGGTAAAATTCCATGATAAAGATTGGAACAAGCATAATCCTTGCACCATGGTTTATCTCCTGGTCAAACAATTGCTTGGAAAAGACGACGAGTTCGACCGCAAAATCACCAAGAGTATGTAAGCAATGATGAATAGTCATTCGGCTATAATGCTTGAACTTCAGTGCCAATGCGTGACGAAGAGAGCCTAGTTATCTAAACCAATCAACAATTTAGTTTGACTCTTTCTGCTTCTTCGTCCATCCTTTTGGCATCTGACAGATAACCCTCTTTGAGGTCTTTAAATATACGAGCTACGTTGGGGTATTCAAATCTGAATTTTTCTTCGAGATTTTTGAAATAATCCGCTTTCTCGCGCTTGATGTTTCCCCCTTCATAGGGGCTCCTGCTAGAGAAACCTCTCTTGTTAAAGAGCCCTATGCGATAACCGTTTTTCATGCTTTCAGAATTGATGTCGTCGATGATTCTGAAAACTTCTACAGCTGGCTACAATGGACTCTTTTCCGGATATCTAGCTAAAAGCTGCCCTATTTCTTCATCGGCAACATCTAATCGACTTGCTGTTTCTGCCAAAGTTCTTGCTTGCTGAATCCAATTGCGGAGTGTTTCCCCATTGATAGAATTGTCCTCACTCATTCCTGGAATTTATTCCAAGATTGGAGTAGATAATGGGCATGTTGAACGCGATTACAAAGTTCCCGTGTAGAAAGTCCTGCTCGTTTATTCTCCTGCAAAGTTTCATCTTGTGGAGAATAGAGCCACGTTAAGACTTCTACGAAGAATTTTGGCTGCTGAACCAGTTCCTCTTGTAAAATCTTAGAGCCCCTTCCGCTGTCGTCGTTTATAGAAGAAAGATATTTGATTTCTAGTTTTTTGAGAGTCTCTCTATCTACGTCTGTACGCTTAGACAGTTCTTCAAAAATACAGATTATATGGTGCTCTCTAGGGAAAACAGCTCTTGAGCATTGATTTTCCAAAGTACATCAACTAATAGTTCGCTAGGCATGATTGCTAAGTAGAGCCATATATTTCTTATTACTGCAGAGTATCTTCCAACCTTCATGAGCATTTTATTCCCCAATACTCTTTCTTCATTGCTCAAATGGTTAAAATAGGGTACGACATAGAGCCAGTATTGTTTTTGAATTTCTGGTTCCAATGAATTAATGAAATCCCATAGTTGTTGTTTAGGAGAGGATGCTAGCAAAAGATTAGAAAGAGCTTGTGGACTAAAAAAACTTTTTTTCGTGTAGCTCCTCGAACAGTGCTTTGACCCAATCAAAACCGTGAGTGTTTAGTTTCTCTGCAATAAAACCCCGAATAAAGTGACTAGATTCTGGGGAATCGTTCAGACATTGACATATCTTTATGACCTCTTCTTGGTCGTTGATGATGGAGGCGAGTGTGCTCCCAAGAGTTTCAGGGGTTTCTATTTGAGTTCTTAATGCCATGACCTCATCTAAATCGACTTGAGCAAGAATACTCGTCAGAGCATGGCTTCTTTAGAAGCAAAAATTTTTTCTGCTTCTTCATATTCATTAGATTTATACTGAATGCCTTCTGGTATTTTGGGCCATTGTTCATTGAACAGCCAAAGATATTGTCTGATGACATTTTGGGGACGTAACCGATTATACAAATCTTCCAGAGGAGCTAGTTCATCTTCTGATAATGCCCAATCTGTGTCTGGACAAGATCTGTGGCGATGAAGAATCCCTCTAATCGTCTCCCATGCCAATGCTTTTTCATGTTTCACGTTGGGATAGACTTGATAAGCCCAGTCGATGAGTTTCTTCCTCTGGGCAGCAGGAAGTTCTGGGACTTTTTGGAGCATTTGTGCGAACTTCTCCTCATTATCATCAAATAACTCAATGAGAAGGTCTAGTATAGCAGCATACGTATTAGAAACTTCTAGCCCTGAGTATGTTAAACTTGTGTTTGTCTCAAACGTGCGCCACTTCATTTTGTAGGTGGATTGAGCAATGTCGTTATTTTTGGGGAGCAATGCTGTGAGTAAAGTCCATCCTGACTCTTTTTCTTTTTGGGCAATTTTACTAAGCACCGTCATTCTGTCTTTAAATGTAGTAAGCGTTTGATAATGACAAGGTTTGAATATCTCTTGAAGGCTGTTTATGGGACGGTTGAGCGAATGTCCTCCTGGCTCAAGTCTAGTCAATTTAAGCAGTATAAGGCTTGTCTCGAATATATATTCTGGTAGCCATGCCAATTGTTCGAGTGCCCAGAGTAGACCGACGTGATAGCTCGTTTGACCTATATAGTCGTCTCCTTCACAAAACATGTCGAGAATTTCAGGATGCTGTTGTTCAAGTGAATGTTTTATGGCTTCAAGAAATTCTTCAGGGGCAGCCTCTGCTAAAAGAGGTAATTCGTCTTCCATAGAAATCCAAGCTTGCGGACTTGCTTCCCAAAGTAATTCTCTAACAAGTTTATTCACCAAAGTTTGTGGATTGTCGATATTTGGCTTGTTGTTCTGCTGAATTGCAAGTAGCACCAATGATTGTGCTAATCCTTTTCTAGCTTCTTTAGAAAGCATGGTTGGAGAGACTAGCGGAAGAGAGAGAGTCTTCTTGTTCTGTAGATTCGTGCTGATATACGAGGAAAAGAGAGGATTGAAGGCACTCAATGTCTTCTTTCGTAAGGAGGGCAACCAAGTTATTCCAAAGTTCGAATGGTGCATTTATCTGCCAACTCTTCCCTATTTGGGTGATAGGAGGTTCATCCAACGATTTTCATTTATTGAGAACCGTCAGATAGTTACTAACCCCAATTCGGTTTAAGGTCACCTCTTTTTTACTCAGGTCATAGCACACAACGATTCTTTCGACCTTGTTCTAAGGCCGAAGATTCATTGTTTCACGCAAGTATATTTTAGAAAAGTGTGAGCTGCTTCACCTCTGCTTCTCCCTCCATCTCAAACTCCATATTGATAGAGGGTTTTGTGTCGTAGAAAGCATAAGCCGCCATTCCTGCCAAAAGGTTGACAATAAAGTTTGAGACACTTCTGTGGCGGGTATGAACAATGTGTGCCACGTTTTTAAGCATATCGTTGATGGTCTCGATAATACTCCTTTTACGGAGCATAATTTTGTCGTACACATCCATTAAGCGGTTCTTCATATTAGTGCGTATTCCCGTGACGATGTGAACTCCCCTATCGAAGAGAGAAGCAAAAAGTGATTGGGAAATATAACCTTTATCGGCATATAATTTTCCGAATAAGTCCTTAGTCAAGTTGTTGAATACCTCAGGATTACGATCATCCACATTGGCTTTGGTGAGTGCAAAGTTGAGTAATTCTCCTCGTTCATTACACAGCAGATGCAGCTTAAAAACCATAGTACCATCCCATCGTACTTTTTCCCTTTATGAGCATAGCCCTTGAAGACACGATTAGAATACTCGCGCTTGTTTTTCACACACGGGAATACGTGTCGAGATCGATAAAAAGTAATCCCTGTACATTCTCCCATCAGAGCTAGTTTAAGGAATAGCAAAAGTGGAACTGCCACTCGTGGCATACGTTCCACAAATCAGGGTATACGAAAGTAGGTTGGGAAACTCATCTTTTAGTTCTCGACAGACGTAGAAGAGATAGAAATGTTTGAAATTGCGAAACGTATTGCTGTGGAACAAGACAAGAATGGTAATCATTTCTGCATCGCTCATTCTTCCCTTTCTATTGCGAGTTTTAGGGGTGTTTGGAGAGGGATTTGAAAGCGAAAGTGCTTTTTTGTTCAATTCCAACTCATATTCTTTGCAGAAATCGTCTGCAATACAATAAATTTCCGTAACTTTGCTGATAAGTTTCATAGAGGATTGTTTTATCGTTATCTGTTTGGTTATCAACAACAAATATACGAAAAATAATCCTCTTTTTTGGCTTTTGTTGAAACTATTTTAAGGCAAAAACAAGTCTTACTTATCCCGAATTGGGGTTACTATATTTTTTCTGAGAAAGTTTTTCCACCAAAAGAATGTCTCCACCCAAATTTTCATTCCATTTTCCCAATAGAAGAGCTGGGATTATTTCACGAATGTCTTCTCTTTTCGACCACTTAGGTACTAAATCCGGAAACCCGAGCAATCTCTTCAAACGAGTGATGTTATATGCAGCTTCTTTTAGTAATCTCATTGCTTTTTCCCAAGGGATGTTGCATGCTTCTAAAGCATTGACAAGGGGGTGATGCTTTAATGAGGGAAGCTCAATTGTCTCTAGGTTAAAGGAGTCATTAGCACCTAGTGGAACCAAAACGTGATGACCTTTACTAACTGCCGCATAAAGTGGTTGAGCATTATAAAATCTAGGAATAATGACTAAAGGATGATTGGAGTTGATGGTGATGGCACGAAAGCTGGCTTCAGAGTCGATGATTAGCGTCTGAGCATGAAATCTGTCTGTTGTTTCGTCTTGTTGACTCCTCATAGCAGCTACGATAAATGCTAGAGCCTCATTGCTAGATGGTGCTCTTATCCCTTTGATTGTGGGTTTGTCTTGCAGCATAGAACGTAATTGATTTATCTCCAATTCCCGACTTGCAGTGACACATTCTGGTGTGAGAATTATGGATAGGCTAGTAGACCATTCGTTCCAAAAATTCATCAGTAGTCATTACTCCTTCAAATGGACAGGCTTCAATCCCTTTTTTTCTGAGGATAGCCATCTATCCACAGCAGGAGCAGAGTCTAACCATTGCTCTAAATCAACAGCGTCATAGGCGATGACGTCTTTCCAATAGCCATCAGCTTTCTTAGCTGCTATCCATTCTGTCTTTTTTGTCCAAAGTCTAGGTGTGACAAATACAAAAGTAGCATTTTGTGGAGCAACTCCTAGTGGGTTGTTCTTTCTCTTTTCATAATCGCTATCCGCTTTTTCTTTGCTATTTGCAGCTGTGCCCAACTCCCATAAAGAGATTCCAAGAGGTACATAAACCCTTTCCTCTTTGCAAGAGACAATGCCATCCCATCCTCTAATATATGTGTAATTTCCCCATGACATATTCAGTTTTGTGCTAGGTGGGGTTGTGGTTCTGATTAGTCTTGAAATAAGATGAGGTAGGGTGGACTTTGAAGATACTGTGTTAGCCCAGCTTTCAAGCTTGTTTTTGGTGACAATACTCATATATATGTAATGTTTATAGGTTAGAGTTGGAGGTTTTCTAAAGAGTCCTGCTAAAAAACTTGTGGGTATGGCGTTTTTCCCTCTCAAATGTTTTTACAAGGGCTTTCATCCAAAGATACGACAATACTTTGGATTTGCAAAACGAAAAAAGGCTTGATGCTCTAGAAGTTCTAATCTCTAACGTCTTTATTCTGCAAAGTGGAGAAAGCAACTAGCGTGATTTTGAAAAAAAAAGTGCAGTTTTTCCCGATTTTTTCACTCTTTGGGGCAATATCTACCCATATATATATAGAAGGGCGTTCGAAACGAATCGGTCATCGGGGCTGGTCGAACGGTGAGAACGAAACTTCGCCCCAAACCTTAATCAACGTTTTCGTTAAGCCAAATGAGCTGAACCGAGCTTGCTCGAGTTATGCCATGGCGAGAAAACGAAGGATGAAATCCAACTTATTTATCAAACCACTAAATCTTTTATCATTATGATTCAGTACAAAGTCGTAAAACGCAAGCAACCCAACACCAACAAAGTCATCTATCACCCCGCCATTGCTGGTGTGTCTGTGGTGAGCAACCAAAAAATTATTGAACGCATCGAAAAGAAGTGCACCCTTGCTTCCAGCGACATCAAGGCGGTGCTCGATGCGCTCGAAGTGGAACTCATTGATGCGCTCCGCGATGGTGACGCTGTTCGCTTCGGTGACCTCGGTTCGTTCCGTCCAACGCTCCACACCAAGTCTAAGGACGAAGAAAAGGATGTGAGCGCAGGAGACATCAAAAAGGTGAGTGTGGTGTTCACTCCTACGCTCCGTGTGAAGCAAGCACTCGATGTGAAGAAGGGCTATGTGCGCTTCTCTAAGGTGGAAGTGGTGCCTGTGCCCAAGAAAAAGAAGGCTGCTCACACTGAAAGTGCACAACCTGCTGCTGGTGGCACTGCTCAACCTGCTGCTGGTCAACCTGCTGCTGGTCAACCTGCTGCTGGTGACACGCACTCAGAAGGGTAGGGGGCATAGACCCTTTTCTACTCGGGGTCTCAGAACCTTTCCTGCTCGCCACGCACGTGTGGCTCGGATTTAGAATTAGAGCTTCTAGTTTCGGCTAGAGGCTCTTTTTTTGTCTATGTTCCTGCGTTTCTGAAAGGAGGGGGAGGATGTCAAAATTTATTGCTACATTTGTATGAGAAAATAGACGTTAGAGATTAGAGGCTGGCGCGATTGGGCTAGTCTTTCTAGAAGTTCTAGCATCTCTAGTTTTTCTAGAACCTCTACTCCCTCTAACATCTAATCTCTAACGTCTAACGTCTAATGTCTATTATGTTTCAATCATCTCTATATCATCAGTTGCTAAGCCAGTGGAGGAGTGGGAGATTGCCTCACGCCATTCTCCTCGATGGACCTGAAGGCGCTGGACATCTCAATGTCGCTTTGCAGTTTGCTAGACTCTTGCTCTGCGAAACGGCACAACAACATTCTCCACAAGACGGGCTTCAAGCTCAGCAGGAAGTGACGGTTGCTTGTGGCGCTTGCCCTGGATGCGCAATGACGCAGAAATGGGCGCACCCCGATTTGCATTTCGTCTTTCCCGTGATTCGTCCCAAGAATGCTTCGAGCACCACGCGCGTGGTGTGCGACCTCTGGATCAAGGAGTGGAGGGAGATGCTCAAAAAGACTACGTATTTCGACCTCGAACTCTGGGAGAAGGAGATGGGGATTGAGAACCAACAACCGCAAATCTTTGCCGATGAGAGTGATGAACTGGTGGGGAAATTGGCACTCTCGGCTTCGCAAGGGGGCTGGCGCGTGGTGGTGGTGTGGTTGCCCGAACTGATGAACACGGCCTGTGCCAACAAACTCTTGAAATTGCTCGAAGAACCGCCTTCACGCACGGTGTTTCTCCTCGTGAGCCATCGCGCGGAGGGGATTTTGCCTACCATTCTCTCGCGCACGCAGCGCTTGACGGTGAAGGCGATTCCTGAAGCGGAGATGGCGGAGCATTTGGTGCGTGAGCGTGGGGTGTCGGCCGAAGATGCGGCTTATGTGGCGCACACGGCGCAGGGCAACTATGTGCGTGCGCTACGCTTGCTCTCCGTGGGGCACAACGAACAGGAGTTTCTCGACCTCTTTGTGTTGCTGATGCGCAAATGCTACTTGCGCGACATCAAGGAGATGCACGCGTGGAGCGAACTTGTGGCGAGTTGGGGTCGTGAGCGTCAGAAGGCGTTCTTGGACTATGCGCTGCGTATGGTGCGAGAGAATTTATTATGAATTTCCACCGCCCTGAATTGAACTATATGACGCGCGCGGAGGAGGAGTTTTCGGTGCGTTTTTCGCCTTTCATCAATGAGCGCAATGTGCTGGGCATCTCCGACGAACTTGCTCTTGCTCGCCGCGACATCGCGCAAAATGTGAACGCTAAAATGGTGTTTTTCGATTTTGCCCTCAAAATGATTGTGCTGTTGATACAATAGAGGGGCGCAGCCCCTTTTATGCTCTGCTTCGTCTTCGCTCGCCTCGGGCTGGCGCAGCTGGACGCCCATTATTGCAAGACTCTAATGTCTAGCATCTACCCTCTAATATTTAAACCTAGACTTATGTTTTTGAGAATTATTATTTTTATCCTGTGCTCAGGGGTGTTTTTCCCTCTGATGGCGCAACGTGGAGTGGTGAAAGGCCGCGTGGTCAATGTGCGCAACAACGAACCCCTCATAGGAGCTATCGTGCGACTCGAAAACCAAGCGGCAGCCACCGTCACCGACTCCGTGGGCAACTATGTGATTAAGCAGGTAAAACCTGGATTTTACCATATCACCGTGAGCCTTCTGGGCTATGAAAAGAAACGCTCCGAAGAGTTGCAAGTGATGGGTAACCAAACCACCTTCGTCGATGTGGCGATGAACGAAAGCGAGGTGTCGCTCACCGAAGCCATCGTCAGACCGCGCACCGAGGAAACCCGCGCTGAGAGTCCGCTCTCTGTGCAAACCCTCGAAGTGCGACAGATCGAAAAGAGTGCTGGTATGAACCGTGACGTGTCGAAACTCGTGCAGACCCTCCCTGGTGTGGCTGCCACCGCTGCCAACCGCAACGACCTTTTGGTGCGAGGCGGAGGACCAGCCGAAAATGTGTTTTACCTCGATGGCATTGAATTGCCCGTCATCAACCACTTCACCACGCAAGGAGCAGCAGGCGGAGCGGTGGGCATCCTTAATCCCGATTTTATCAGTGCCGTGGACTTTTACACCGGAGCCTTTCCTGCCAATCGTCCCAACGCCTTGAGTTCGGTGATGGACATCCGCATGAAAGACGGCAGCCGAGATCGCCTTCATACCAAGCTCTCTCTGGGAGCATCGGATGCCTCGCTCACCCTCGACGGACCTGTCAATTCGCGTTCCACCTTTATCTTCTCTACCCGACTGTCCTATTTGCAGATGCTCTACAAGTGGCTAGAACTGCCCTTCCTGCCCACCTACAATGATTTTCAACTCAAATATGACTATCGTATTAGTGAGCGGCGCAACCTCTCCATCATTGGACTGGGCTCTATTGATAAGATACGCCTGAACACCGACTTGGGAGCCAACGCCAGCGAATTTAGTCGATTCGTGCTTAACTTGCTCCCCGTCTATGACCAATGGCACTACACCGTGGGAGCTGTCTACAAGGTGCTGGGTGAGAAGCACACCGACCGCTGGGTGCTGAGTCGTAATATGCTCGATAATGGCTTTTATAAGCACGTGGGCAATCAGGAGCAGTTGCCCAAAATCTTCGACTATCAGTCGCAAGAGTCGGAAAACAAACTCCGCTTCGAGCGCACCTTCTGGGGATTGCCCTTCAAACTCCATGTCGGAGCTGGCGTGCAGCATGCGCACTATTTCAATCGCACTGCTCGTCGCCGCATCATCGCAGGGGTGCCCACTCTCGACAACTATAAGAGCAGCCTTGACTTCTTGTCTTACACCGCTTTTGGGCAAGCCTCGAAAGAGTGGTGGAATCAGCAGTTAAAGCTCTCCTTTGGCTTGAGTGTGGTAGGCAACAACTACAATACTGCTATGCGCAACCCCTTGCCGCAGTTGTCGCCTCGCCTCTCCATCACCTATGCGCTGAGCGATCGCACCGATGTGAGTGCCAATGTGGGGCGATATGCCAAATTGCCCTCCTACACCACTTTGGGTTATCGTAATGCCGAGGGAGAGTTGGCGAACCGCGATGCGTTGAAATACATCATTTCTAATCATCTGGTGGTGGGTGTGAGACATCGTCCCATAGAGGGCGTGTCGCTCGTTGCCGAGGCTTTCTATAAGACCTATGAGCACTATCCCGTTTCTCTTGCAGAAGATGTGAGTCTGGCGAGCAAGGGTGCGGGATTTGGTGCTGTGGGAGATGAGGCAGTGACGGCTTCGGGCTTAGGTCGTGCCTATGGTGTGGAGACGGTGGCGCGCTGGCAACTGCCACAAGGGGCGATGCTCTCTGCCACCTACACGCTCTTCCGCAGTGAGTTTACCAACCGCGCAGGGCAGTATCAGCCCTCTTCGTGGGACACGCACCACATTCTGAACGTCATCGCCAGTTGTCCCCTCGGCAGGAATTGGAATTTTGCAGCCCGTTGGCGTTGGTTGGGTGGTGCGCCCTATAGTCCCATCGACTACGCGCTCTCTTCGCAAAAGGCTGCTTGGGACATCCGCAATATGGCGTATATGGACTATTCGCGGTTCAACACTCTCCGCCTGTCGTCAGCCCACCAATTGGATGTGCGCATAGACCGCGAATTCTATTTCCCTAAGTGGGTGCTCAATCTTTATTTGGATGTGCAGAACGTCTACAAGGCTGAGTATCCTATGGAACCGATCTACACGAACCTCGATGCGCAAGGTCAACCTGCGACGGAGCCTTCTAATCCCTCTAGATATGTGTTGCGCGAAATCCCCAGTATGGCCGGCACGATGGTGCCTACTATGGGGCTGATGGTGAAGTTCTAAAGTCTACCCTCTAGTAACTACAAATCCCCACTCACCTGCAAAGATGAGTGGGGATATTATTATAGAGAAATAAGTTTTTTTAGGAGGCTGTTGCAATAGGATGTCCATTGTTGAAAGGTTCTAACGTCTAAAAAGGGACTAGCCCTCAGAAGAACCGAGCCACGCTTGTCGTGGCGAGCATAAAAGGTCTGCGACCCCGAGCATAAAAGGGGTGCGCTCCTCTAACCTCTAACGTCTAATGTCTAACCTCTAACGTCTATTTTTTTGTAGTCTAAGCCCGAGTTTGAGACCTTTGTAGTGGGTGAGCAAAGAACTCACGTAAGACAAACGGGAGTCGGCCACGGCACCTGCGATTTTGCTTGCAGTGGTGAGGAGAGAGAGGAGTTTGTCGTTGTCAAACAAAATGCTCACGCCCGAAGTGGTGCGTGCTACTTGAGGTTCGAACTTGAAAAGCCCGCCGAGGAAGGAGAGATGGAGCACCTTCTTGTTGGCATCGAGTGTATATGTTCCACTCAAAGGCATACCGTTGAGATTGGCTTCAAAGGTGTGGTCGGCTTTGAACGTAAATGTGGTTGCTCCTTTTTTGAGTCCAAAACGCGTGAGGTTCTCATCGAGTTTGCCTTCGATGATGCCAGCCGCTGCTGCACCACCTGCTTGTGCGAGGTAGTTGGGGCTTTCAAAAACGGTTTTCACGCCGGTGTAGTTCCAACGACCCACGAGTTCACGCTCTGTGATGGGTTGGCTGTTGAGCAACGAACCGAGGAGGTTGTCGAAGATGTTGCCGCCTGTGGATTGTGATGTGGCGGATTTGCTGGCGTTGTTGAGCGAAGCGCAGGAGCTGACGCCCATAAGAAGCAGCGCGGCGGCTGCAATGGTGAGAAGATGTTTATGCATTTGTTTTTTCTAGATAAACTAAAGAGGCTAGATATGCTCTAGCCTCTCTAGCATTGAAAGTTGATTAACTATCGAATAGCTGGCATAAGGTCGTTGTTATCCTCAATGCGGAGCATTCGAACATCTTTGGCGCAAGTAGAAAACCAAGGATATTTCTTGGCCAATTTCTGAATAGTGATGACACACTTCACGGCATCCATACCTTCGTCACCGAAATACACAGAACCTTGCGTGTGAGAAAAACCATTAGCAGTTAAATAGTCACGCACGAGTTTATAGGCTCCGTGGTAAGTCTGGCCATCGTAGCATTCGCCAAGACAATTGGTGTCTAAATCAAATACAACTGCGTACATTGTTATAATCTTTGGGTGATGATGCAAAGGTACTACTTTTTTTCTGATTTCCAACAAGAATGTGAGGGTGTCAGACGTTTTTTATCTCCATCAACAAACGGGGCTCGGTTCTTCTAGAGGTTCAAGTTTTTCTAGAGGTTCTAGTTTATCTAGAAGAACTAGAGAGGCTAGATATGCTCTAGCCTCTCTAGCGTGTTTATTGAGAATGCCCGAGCCACGGAGTGGCGAGCAGAATGGGTCTGCGACCCCGAGCGAGAAAGGGGCTGCGACCCTCTAACGTCTATTAGCTATTCAGTTTTTGTTTCACTTCAACTTCTTGGAAGGTTTCGATCATATCGCCTTCCTTGATGTCGTTGCAACCTTGGAGCGAGATACCGCATTCAAAGTTCGTAGTAACTTCCTTGACATCGTCCTTGAAGCGTTTGAGGGCAGCGATTTCGCCAGTGAAGACCACCACGCCATCGCGGATGAGACGCGCCTTGTTGGAGCGTGACACCTTGCCGTCCACCACATAGGCACCGGCAATGTAGCCCACCTTCGAGATGTGGAACACTTGGCGAACTTCCACCATAGCGGTGATTTCTTCCTTCACAATAGGCTTGAGCATACCTTCCATAGCCTCCTTCACCTCTTCGATAGCATCGTAGATGATAGAATAGAGACGGATGTCGACACCCTCCTTCTCAGCAAGGCGACGCGCACCAGCCGAAGGACGTACCTGGAAGCCCACAATCACAGCCTTAGAAGCTGCAGCGAGGGTGACGTCATTTTCAGAAATTTGTCCCACACCCTTGTGAATCACGTTGATGGCAATAGACTCTGTGGAGAGTTTTATGAACGAATCGCTCAAAGCCTGCACAGAACCGTCCACGTCACCCTTCACCACGATGTTGAGTTCTTGGTAGTCACCGAGTTTCAAGCGACGACCAATCTCATCGAGGGTGAGCATCTTAGACGTGCGGAGGTTTTGTTCGCGTTGTAATTGCAGACGTTTGTTGGCAATTTCGCGCGCCTCTTGTTCCGTTTCCATCACGTTAAATTGGTCGCCAGCCTGAGGAGCACCGTTGAAACCGAGCACCGTGGCAGCGTGAGCAGGAAGCACCTCGTCTACACGCACACCGCGTTCGTTGAACAAGGCCTTCACACGACCGTTGTGCGTACCAGCCACGAGGATGTCGCCCTGACGGAGCGTACCGTTGCTCACGAGGACAGTAGACACGTAACCGCGACCCTTGTCGAGCGAACTTTCGATGACCGTACCCACAGCACGGCGGTTGGGGTTCGCTTTGAGTTCGAGAAGGTCAGCTTCGAGGAGCACCTTTTCGAGGAGTTCGTAGATGCCGATGCCCGACTTCGCAGAGATGTCTTGCGATTGGTACTTACCGCCCCATTCCTCCACGAGGAAGTTCATAGACGCCAACGTAGTCTTGATGGCATCGGGGTTGGCACCGGGTTTGTCGATTTTGTTGATGGCAAAGACGATGGGCACACCAGCAGCCACAGCGTGGTTGATGGCTTCCTTCGTTTGTGGCATCACATTGTCGTCGGCAGCAATGATGATGATGGCGATGTCGGTGACCTGCGCACCACGAGCACGCATAGCCGTGAAGGCTTCGTGACCTGGAGTGTCGAGGAAAGTAATCTCACGACCATTCTTCAGTTTCACGTTGTAAGCCCCGATGTGCTGGGTGATACCACCGGCTTCACCGGCAATCACGTTGGCGTTGCGGATGTGGTCGAGGAGCGAAGTCTTACCGTGGTCAACGTGACCCATCACAGTGACGATGGGCGCGCGTTCGCGGAGGTCTTCTTCGTTGTCCACCTCTTCGATGATGGCCTCTTGCACTTCGGCAGAAACGAATTCAGTGGTGAAACCAAATTCTTCGGACACCATTTCAATGGTTTCTTGGTCAAGACGCTGGTTGATAGACACCATAATGCCGATGCTCATACAAGTGCCGATGACTTGTGTCACGGGAACGTCCATCATTGTGGCCAATTCGTTGGCGGTCACAAATTCGGTGAGCTTCAGCACGCGACTTTCTGCGTCGCGGCGCATCATATCTTCTTCTTGGCGTTCGCGAGCGGCATCGCGTTTCTCACGACGATATTTCGCACCCTTACCCTTGTTTGCTCCCTTGGCTTGGAGACGAGCGAGGGTTTCTTTCACCTGCTTAGCCACATCTTCATCGCTGGGAGGAGTGGCAGGCGCAGCGTTGTTTTTCTTGCCCTTCTTGGCATTCTTACCGCCACCATTTTGTTGGTTGCGGTTTTGTTGGTTTTGACCGGGATGACCATTGTTTTGTCCCCCCTTACCGTTGTGTCCGCCTTGGCCGTTGTTGTTTTTCTTGGCTTCCGCATTCACGTCCACGCGTTCGTTGCCGATGCGGTTGCGCTTCTTGCCGTCGCGTTCCTTTTTGCGTTCTTCCTTCGTCTTCTTTTTGGGACGAGTGCTGCCGTTGATGGCAGAGAGATCCACCGTGCCGAGCACTTTAGGCCCCGTGAGACGAGGTTCTGTGTTGAGTTTGAACACCCCGTCGCTGTCGGCAGTGCCCAAAGCTGCCGACTTTTCATCGAGCACATTTTCAGCCGGAGCCGGAGTTTGCGGTGCTTCGCTGGCAGCGGTGTTCGCAGGAGTTTCAGCCTTCACTTCCGTCTTCGCCTCTGTCTTTTTGTCGACTTTTGGTTCAGCCTTTTTGTCGGCTTTCTTCTCCGCCTTAGGTTCTGCTTTCGCCTTTTTCTCCGCCTTTTCTTTCGTCTTTTTGGCAGGTTTTTTGAAAGCATCGAGGTCGATGTGTCCCACCACCTTCAGTCCACCTTCAGCGTTAGCGTCTTCAGCTGCTGCAGGTTGTTCCTCCTTCACCTCTTGTTGAGGTTCTGTTTTGAGGTCAGCGTCTTTTTCAGCAGCAGGAGCAGCAGATGCTTGCTGTTCCTCGCCCACTGCAGTGGCAGCGTCCGATTCTTTGGAAGCACGTTTTTCATCGCGTCGGTTGTGATAGCGTTTTTCCGCTTCTTCCTTGCGATTGATGTCTTCAGCAAAGGTTTTTTTCAAGAGTTCGTATTGTTCGTCAGAGATTTTGGTGTTGAGGGTGATTTCGCCTTCAATACCTTTATCTTTGAGCGCGTCCGCCACGCGTTGGATGGAGACGTTGAGTTCTTTGATTACTTTGTTTAATCTCATTTGTATATTTGGGGTGATGGGAGCAGGCTTGCTGATTTGACGACAGGGGGATAGTAGCTGTGAAGTGTTGTTTCTTTCCGACTCGCCTAGGGCTATGCGCCAGGAAGTGGAGGATTGTGTGGCCGAGGGTGTGTTGCCGAGGGTGTTCCTCTCAGAGTGGCAACAGTTTCGGGGTGAAATCCTCCTCACCACTAAACAGCTCTTTGCGGCTCGCCCTAAAGTTGTGGTTTAGGTCGAGCCGCAGAGGCATTAGGATGCAGCTTCGTCAAGTTCAGCGCGGAGCACTGCGAGCAAGTGGTCTACGGTATCTTCTTCGAGATCGGCCTTATCAACAATCATATCGCGTGGTGCATTGAGCACTTCGCGAGCAGTGCGCAGTCCCATCTGTTTGATGGAATCGATAACCCACTGGTCGATTTCGTCAGAAAATTCGTCGAGGTAGACGTCATCTTGTTGTTGAGCGTTTTCTGTTTCGCGATACACATCGATGGTGTATCCGGTGAGCATTGAGGCGAGTTTGATGTTTTGTCCGCCCTTACCGATGGCAAGGCTCACTTGATCGGGATCGAGGAACACATCGGCGCGTTTTTCCTCTTCGTTGATCACGATGTTGTTCACACGTGCAGGGTTGAGCGCACGTTGGATGTAGAGCATCGTGTTGGTGGTGAAGGGGATGACGTCGATGTTTTCGTTTTTGAGTTCGCGCACGATACCGCTGATGCGGTTACCGCCCACGCCCACGCAAGAACCCACAGGGTCGATGTTGGGGTCGTAGCTTTCCACAGAGATTTTGGCGCGTTCGCCAGGGATGCGTGCCACGTCGTGGAGCACAATCACGCCTTCTGCGATTTCAGGGATTTCGCGACGAAGGAGTTGTCGCAAATACATCGGGCTAGTGCGAGAGAGGTAGATTTTGGGATTACCATTATTGTTGTCCACGCGGTCGATGACAGCCTGCACACGGTCGCCCTTACGGAAGAAGTCGCGGGCTATTTGCTCGCGTTTGGGCAAGAGGAGGTCATTTTGTGCGTCGTCAACGAGAAGCGTTTCGTTTTTCCAAGTCTGATAAACTTCAGCCGAAATGATTTCACCCACGCGGTCGATATACTTATTATATAAGGTGTCGTGTTCGAGTTCGAGCACTTTAGAGGCGAGGGTTTGGCGAAGGGTCAAGATGGCGCGACGTCCGAAGCTGGCAAACTCAATATGTTCGCTGAGTTCTTCTCCCACTTCGAAGTCGGGTTCAATCTTTTGAGCTTCTGAGAGCGCGATTTGCTTGTTTTCATCTTCCACTTCACCGTCAGCCACGATTTCGCGACTGCGTGTGATTTCCACGTCACCCTTGTCGGGATTCACCACCACGGTGAAATTCTCGTCTGTGCCATAGGTTTTGGCAATGACACTGCGAAAACTTTCTTCGAGCACTGCCAAGAGTGTGGTGCCGTCGATGTGTTTAGTCTCGTTGAATTCAGCAAAGCTGTCGAGGAGACTCATTTCGGGGGTTTGCTTTTTGGCCATATATTATATAGAGAAACGACAGACGCTCAGGCCAGTAGTACCAGCCAGGGTCTGTGGTTTTTATTATTTGAAATCAATGTAGAGTTTCGTCCACTTCACTTCGTTCATAGGCAGAGTGGTTTCGACGTCCTCGAGGTGTGGGCGTTTATCGCCTTCGTTTTTCACCTTGACTTGTTGCACGATGCTCACCTCTTGTTCAGACGCTGCGGAAAGTCGTCCTTGGAGTTTTTTGCCCCCAGTGGTGAGGATTTCCACCTCGTCACCCAGGTGAATTTCATATTGTTGAAGCACCTTGAAGGGTTGTCCGATGCCGGCGGAACCGACTTCGAGGTCAAAATCTTCTTCATCGCGGTCAAGTCCTTGTTCGATGTGTCGTGAGAGTGCCACGCAGTCTTCAATCCACACCCCTTCGGCGTGGTCGATTTCCACCAAGATTTTGTCTCCATTGATTGCCAAGTCAGCGAGGAAATAGTCTTTATCCTCGAGCCATTGGTCGATGAGCTGTTGTACTACGTTTTTACTGATCATTCAGTGTGCAATTATTGCGGTTTGTTGGAGGGGCAGGGGATAGAAGCTCTAGAAAGGCTAGAAGCTCTAGAAAGACTAGAATTACTAGTTAAACTAGAAAGACTAGAAGAACTAGAATCACTAGAGAACCTCTAACGTCTAGAAGAAACGTCTGAAGCCCGAGCCACGCTTGTCGTGGCGAGCAGAAAGGGTCTATGACCCTCTAACGTCTACTGTCCCTTTATAGACAGAAGTGAGGAGCTTCGTTCGAGCCCCTCACGTCTTTTATCGCTGCAAATATACGTCTTTTCTTTTGAATCTCCAAGAATAAGCCACATTTTTGCGCAAATGAGCCACGTTTTTCTCATTTCTGGCTTGTTTTTCTAGAGTTTCTAGTTTCTCTAGATATTCTAGTGTTTCTAGTTTTTCTAGCCCAACCACGCTAGCCCGAGCCACGCTTGTCGTGGCGAGCGAAAAAGGATCCGCGACTCCGAGCAGAAAGGATCTGCGCCCCCGAGCACAAAAGGGTCTGCGACCCTCTAACGTCTAATCTCTAACGTCTAATGTCTAGAAGTAAAATATCCCGTTTCGGGATTTGCCATGCTAGCGTCCGTTTTTGATTCGTCATAAGCCACTGCTCCTTTGAGAGAGGTGCAACCAGCAAACATAGTTTCCGAGTTTTCGCAGTTCCAAGAGGAGTTGCCATAAATCGTGGTCAATGAGTCACACCCAAAGAACATATTGTACATATAGCGCACCTCCGAAGTGTCAAAGCTGGAAAGGTCGAGAGAAGTCAAAGAGTTGCAACAGAAGAACATGCTCCTCATCCACGTCACGTTGGAAGTGTCAAAGCTGGAGAGGTCGAGAGAGATTAAAGATTTGCAATCCTGGAACATATCACTCATATCCGTCACGTTGGAAGTGTCAAAGCTGGAGAGATCGAGAGCGGTCAAAGATGAGCAGCCGCAGAACATTTTGCTCATACTCTTCACCTGCGAGGTGTTGAGGTGTTCCAGTCCTTCGATGCTTCTAAGCCTGGGGAAATATTGAAACCATCTTGCCGTGGTGGTAGGGCGAAAATCACGGAACGAAGCATCAAACACTGCAGAGGAAATTGTAGTTTTGTGAGAGTTACAAGTACCCGCCCAAGCGGGTACCCACGTTAAATTACCCACAATATCACGCATTTGTTTCGCTTCCGCTATTCCCCAGATACTGCAAAAACTTTCGCGGTAGCGTTCATCACGGAGGGTGTCGTAATAGAAGGTGATGAAGGTGTTATCATTACTAAGTTGCACGTAGGCTTCGGGAGTTGTAGTCATAGGGCTTATATATAATTAAAGTATTGTAATTTTGCACTTGCTAGTTGACTCTACACGGTATTTTATTTTGGAGAATTATCCTAGCTAAGGGATTCTAATGCGTAAATATAAAAAATGTTTTGCAAATGAACAAGAGATTAGACGTTAGAGATTTAGCTCGTACCATCAAATCAGTCTGCAATTTGACCTATACGCCTTAATATTATTGGTATTGCACTATGAAGTACAAGACGTGAAAAAATCACGTTTTATTTGGTGCGAGAAGAATTAAGTATTACTTTTGCGTTATCATCAAAGGATACACAAATGCTATTACGTCTTATTCTAGAAAACTTCTTGTCATTTGATACGGCACAAGAGTTTAATATGTTTCCTAATCTAAAGAGAGAAGGGGAACATTCATCATATCTATACAGAAAAGGCCATTCCCTTATTGAAGCAAGCTGCAATATATGGAAATAACGCTGCAGGAAAGTCTAACCTTATCAAAGGAATTGATATGTTGCGCAGCTTTGCTGTAGGAGAGGCTTTTTTGTCCAAAGATATTATTGAGCGTCATACCTATCGCCTAAGAAAAGATACGGCTACTCGTCCTATTGAACTTTTAGTAGAATTTGAAGCCGAGGAGCAATACTTCATATACGATGTTGCTTTGTCTCATGAAGGAATCGAACGAGAGGATCTTTACATATCTGGGTTGGGAGAGGAAAACACACTACTCTACCATCGTACCTTTGAGGTCGTAGAATTGGGGGCAACTTTGCTATCCCACCAAGAAGAACAATGGAAGCACACCAAAGACATAGTAAAGCAGATGTTAAACGAAAGTCATCGTTACTCCTCTTTTTTATCTCTTTTAAAGAAATTCCCAGTTTTGCAGAACGAGAATTTGGAGAACGCTTCTCGTTGGTTTACAAAACAGTTGCAAATCATTCACATCCATTCTGAACTCCCTCAGTTGATAGCATTATTAGACAAAGACCCTAATATCTTGGAGTTTGCAAACCGAATTTTCTCAGAACTATCCATTGGAGTTGATGGGGTGAATGTTCAAAGTACTGATAAAGAAGAATGGGTTCTAAAACATTCCAATGACCTACCTCTTCAAACATTGCAAAAACTACAAACAGGTAAAACATTCAGTGCATATTCTTCACCTAATCGTCCCATTTTCACGGCACTGATGGAGAATGGTCAGGAAAAGATTCAAGAACTTTTGTTTAAGCAAATGAGCCAAGAAGGGACTTTTAATTTAGATATACAAGACCAATCAGATGGTACAGTGCGCATTCTAACACTGCTACCTGCTATCTACGCTGCGATGATGTCTGAAACAACTGTATTTATAGATGAAATAAACTATTGCATACACCCTAAACTCCTATTTGATTTAGTACGTTTCTTTGCTACTTCTCAAACAAAAGGACAAGTTATTTTCTCTACGCATGAAACCGAACTGATGGAACAGAATCGTTTACTTCGCACAGATGAAATATGGCTTGTTGACAAGAAGGAAGGGCAAAGTCTACTTTACTCTTTAAATGAATTTAAGGTGCATAATACCATATCCATACGTCGAGGATATCGAGAAGGACGATTTGGAGGAAGTTATCGAGGTTCCATAAACGCTTATCAAGATGAAGAACTTTCTCTACAGCAAAGCAACTGAAGCCAACAAGGAGCTAGCACCTCTCCAAATAGATGCTCCCTTGGAGGAAGTCCCTTCTTCCCTTAGCACGCAAGTACTGACCCCTCCCAATGGATATGAACCCAATATAAGCGAAGAACGAGAGCCCGACTTATTCTTTCTTATTTCGGGAGGAGAGAAACGAGAACGCGACTACCTAAATAGATTGAAGACTCAAAGTTATCGTTCGCTTTCCATTATTTTTGTTGCCACACGAGGAAAAAAATCGGGAGGTAATCCAGCCCAACGTTCGGGTACTTCTCCCAATGATATCCTCACTCTCTGGAATGAAATTTACCAAGAAAATGAAAAGACTCTGACAATCAACGATAACTGCTACAAATTGGAGGAGATTGATCAGATATTCTTCCTTACAGATCTAGACCATTTTCATACTCAACTTAAAAATATCTTAAGCAACGATCAAACACAACCTTACCAATGGATTATCAGCAACCCATGTTTTGAAATGTGGCTATATTACAGCTACATCTCTGACGACCCTACGCAGAATCTAAATGAACTAATCACATTGTCTGAGATACGCCGTCCCCAAAAACTAAAGGGACTACTTCATACTCTCACAAAGGGTTCCTGTGATTCGCGAAAGGCTTTTGATAATATGGAAGTAGCAATACAAAATGCAAAACAATACTGGAAGGGGCTTGATGCCCATAAAATCCCCAACCTTTTTAGTACTCAAATGAAAGATCTTGCAGAAAAAATCTGGGCGCGCATTAAGAATGAAAGTCCAGCCAAAAGAAGCCATTCATTTAAGAAAGAACTTCGGTCTCCGCAAAATTGCAATCTTCGTTGTGTGTGTTTATTCTTTACATTGGTTCAAGCAGTAATTAAACGCCTATTTGCAGTATTCTACATAATTCGGACGATGCGGTGAAGATAGCTAAAACAGAATCGTAAAGTATCCCGTTTCGGGATTAGCCATGCTAACGTCCGTTTTAGCTTCGTCATAAGGCACGGCACCGCGGAGGGAGGTGCAACCAGCAAACATATCTTCCGAGTTTTCGCAGTTCCAAGAGGAGTTGCCATAAATCGTGGTCAAAGAGTTGCACCCACAGAACATCTGGTACATATCATCTACCAACGAAGTGTCGAAACTGGAGAGGTCGAGAGAAGTCAAAGAAGAACAACCGATGAACATCTCGAACATTTCATACATCATCGAAGTGTCGAAGCTGGAGAGGTCAAGAGAAGTCAAAGAAGAACAACCATTAAACATACCGCCCACATCCATCATCTTCGAGGTGTTGAAACTGGAGAGGTCGAGCGTGGTCAAAGAGGAGCAACCAAAGAACATACAACTCGCATTCGTCACCTCCGAGGTGTTGAAACTGGAAAGGTCTAGTGTAGTCAAAGCTGAGCAACCCATGAACATCCCTCTCAAGTCACACGCCTTAGAAGTGTCGAAGCTGGAGAGGTCGAGAGCAGTCAAAGATTCGCACCATAGAACATAAAGTTTATATCCCACACCTTAGAAGTGTCAAAACTAGAGACATCGAGCGAGGTCAAAGATTTGCAATCAATGAACATATGGCTCAAGGCCCTCGCATTTGAAGTGTCGAAATTTTCGAGGTTAATCGCAACTAAAGAGGAGCAACCTCCGAACATGTTATTCATATTTTTCACCTGCGAGGTATTGAGGTGTTCTAATCCTTCTATACCCCAATTCGGGATAAGTAAGACTTGTTTTTGCCTTAAAATAGTTTCAACAAAAGCCAAAAAAGAGGATTATTTTTCGTATATTTGTTGTTGATAACCAAACAGATAACGATAAAACAATCCTCTATGAAACTTATCAGCAAAGTTACGGAAATTTATTGTATTGCAGACGATTTCTGCAAAGAATATGAGTTGGAATTGAACAAAAAAGCACTTTCGCTTTCAAATCCCTCTCCAAACACCCCTAAAACTCGCAATAGAAAGGGAAGAATGAGCGATGCAGAAATGATTACCATTCTTGTCTTGTTCCACAGCAATACGTTTCGCAATTTCAAACATTTCTATCTCTTCTACGTCTGTCGAGAACTAAAAGATGAGTTTCCCAACCTACTTTCGTATACCCGATTTGTGGAACGTATGCCACGAGTGGCAGTTCCACTTTTGCTATTCCTTAAACTAGCTCTGATGGGAGAATGTACAGGGATTACTTTTATCGATTCGACACGTATTCCCGTGTGTGAAAACAAGCGCGAGTATTCTAATCGTGTCTTCAAGGGCTATGCTCATAAAGGGAAAAGTACGATGGGATGGTACTATGGTTTTAAGCTGCATCTGCTGTGTAATGAACGAGGAGAATTACTCAACTTTGCACTCACCAAAGCCAATGTGGATGATCGTAATCCTGAGGTATTCAACAACTTGACTAAGGACTTATTCGGAAAATTATATGCCGATAAAGGTTATATTTCCCAATCACTTTTTGCTTCTCTCTTCGATAGGGGAGTTCACATCGTCACGGGAATACGCACTAATATGAAGAACCGCTTAATGGATGTGTACGACAAAATTATGCTCCGTAAAAGGAGTATTATCGAGACCATCAACGATATGCTTAAAAACGTGGCACACATTGTTCATACCCGCCACAGAAGTGTCTCAAACTTTATTGTCAACCTTTTGGCAGGAATGGCGGCTTATGCTTTCTACGACACAAAACCCTCTATCAATATGGAGTTTGAGATGGAGGGAGAAGCAGAGGTGAAGCAGCTCACACTTTTCTAAAATATACTTGCGTGAAACAATGAATCTTCGGCCTTAGAACAAGGTCGAAAGAATCGTTGTGTGCTATGACCTGAGTAAAAAAGAGGTGACCTTAAACCGAATTGGGGTTTCTATGCTTTTAAGCGATTGGAGGAGAAGAAACCAATCAGCTGTGGTGGTGGGACGAAAATCACGGAAGGAAGCATCAAAGACTGCAGAGAGAACGGATGTATTGGGAGATTCAATAGTACCTGTCCAAGCACAGAATTCCCCCTTGTCTTCTATTTTTGTGTCGTCGATTCCCCACGTAGTGCCGCCGCGCTCAGCACGGAGGGTGTCGTAATAGAAAGTGAGGATTGTTTCATCTGCACTAAGGTGCACGTAGGCTTCTTGGTTGTTGTTTTGCATCTTGTATTTTGGTGTTAATGTGAATATCGTTTTTTGGGGGGCTAGTTTCTCTAGTCTTTCTAGCCCAACCGCGCTAGCCCGAGCCACGCTTGTCGTGGCGAGCGAAAAAGGATCTGTGACCCCGAGCGAAAACGGGTCTGCGACCCTCTAACGTCTAATCTCTAACGTCTACTAAAGTATCCCCTTTCGGGGTTAGCCATTCGGGCATCTGTATATTTCTCGTTAAAGTTCGTAGCCCCTTGGAGAGAAGTGCACTCATAGAACATAGCCTCTGAAGCAAAACAATTTCTGAAGGCAAAACTCCAAATCGTCGTCAATGCCACACAACCCGAGAACATCTCGCGCATATCCTTCACCTCAGAAGTTTGGAAATTTGATAAGTCGAGCGTCGTCAAACCCTTGCAATCCTTGAACATCGCGTGAAGGTCCGTCACCTGTGCAGTGTCAAAATGAGCCAAGTTGAGCGCAGACAGCGCAGCACAACTCAAGAACATCTCGTGCATATCCGTCACCTGCGCAGTGTTGAAACTCTGAAGGTCGAGCGTGGTCAATCCCTTGCAATCTTTGAACATCTCGTGCATGTCCGTCACTTTAGCCGTGTCGAAGAAATACAAATCGAGTTCCGTCAAGGCAGCGCATCCCATAAACATTTGCTGCATTTGCTTCACGTTGAGCGTGTCGAATCTCGAAACGTCCAGCGAGCGCAGCGCACCACAACCCGCAAACATGCGGCTCATGTCCGTCACTTCCGAAGTGTTGAGATTTTCCAACCCACGTATTTCCTCCAAAGCCATCAAACCCTCAAACCATCCAGCAGTGGTCTTAGGCACAAAGTTTCGGAACGATTCGTCAATGACGACTTTCGTAATCTCCTCCTTAGTTTTTTTTTGCACAGTCAGCCCATAAGGAAATCTTATTGTCGTCCTTACCAGTTGTTCCTTCTATGAGCCAACAATCCCCCTTGTGGAAGTCTCGTTCTCTATCATAATAGAATGTTAGTGTTGTCTTATCAGCGCTGAGATGTACATAAGCCTCATCTTCTTGTGCCAACACTTTCTTTGTGAAATATCCCGTTTCGGGATTTGCCATACAAACGTCCGTTTTCGACTCGTTATATGTTACAGCACCTTTGAGAGAATCGCAGCGAGAGAACATAGAATATGATTTTTCGCAACTCCATGATGAGTTACAATAAATCGTGGTCAAAGCAGAGCACCAAGAGAACAGATCTCTCATGTCCCACACCTCCGAAGTGTCAAAGCTGGGAAGGTCGATAGTAATCAAAGATTTGCAACCAGAGAACATAAAACTCATATTCCTCACCTTTGAAGTGTCAAAGCTGGAGAGGTCGAGAGCAGTCAAAGACGAACAAATAAAGAACATACTGCCCATACCTGTCACCTCCGAAGTGTCAAAGCTGGAGAGGTCGAGAGAAGTCAAAGAAGAGCAACAACGGAACATCTCGCTCATATACGTCACCTTTGAAGTGTCAAAGCTCGAGAGGTCAAGAGCAGTCAAAGAAGAGCAATCTTTGAACATACCACCCATCTTCGTTACCTTTGAAGTGTCAAAGTTGGAGAGATCGAGAGCCGTCAAAGATTCGCATTCCTCGAACATACTGGTCATATCCGTCACCCTTGAAGTGTCAAAGCTGGAGAGATCGAGAGCAGTCAAAGATTTGCATTCATCGAACATACTGATCATATCCGTCACCTGAGAGGTGTTGAGGTGTTCCAGTCCTTCGATGCTTTAAGCCTTGGGAAATATTGAAACCATCTTGCCGTGGTGGTGGGGCGAAAATCACGGAATGAAGCATCAAACACAGCTGAGAAAATGATGGTATTGAGATAGAACGAACAATCAGTCCAAGCGGGGGTTGGATTGACATAAGGCTTTCTCGTATCCTCTATTCCCCACGTTGTGCCGTCGCGTTCAGCACGGAGGGTGTCGTAATAAAAAGTGAGTGTCCTTAGGTCTGTACTGCGGTGCACGTAAGCTTGCAAGAAACGAGTAAAATATCCTGTAATAGGGTTTGCCAAACTAACTCCTGTCTGTGCTTCATCATAAGCAATTCCTCCCTTGAGGGAGATGCAACCTGCGAACATACCTTCTGAAGATTCACACTTCCATATCGTATTATTCAAAATCATGGTCAGAGAGGAGCAGCCAGAAAACATCCATCTCATTTTCGTCACCTTTGAAGTGTCAAAATGCGAGATATCGACAGAAGTCAAAGAGGAGCAATCAGAGAACATCCAGCTCATGTCCGTCACGTTGGAAGTGTCGAAGTTGGAAAGATCGAGAAGTGGTCAAAGACATACACCTATAGAACATCTGGCTCATATCTGTCACTCTTGAAGTGTCGAAGCTGGATAGTTCGAGAGTAGTCAAAGATTTGCACCAATAGAACATACAGCTCATATCCGTCACCTTTGAAGTGTCAAAGCTGGAAAGGTTGAGAATTGTTAAAGAGTTGCAAGCACGGAACATCCAGCTCATATTCGTCACCTTTGAAGTGTCGAAACTAGAGATGTTGAGAGTGGTCAAAGAGGAGCAAAAAGAAAACATACCCCTCATATCCGTCACCTGCGAGGTATTGAGATATTCCAACCCTTCTATACTTTTAAGGGATTCAAGTTTGTAAAACCATCTATTTGTGGAGGTTGGGTAGAAATCGCGGAACGAAGCATCAAAGACAGCAGTGTGAATGGTTCTATATAGGAAACAGAGAGTACCCGTCCAAGCGGGGTATTCCTCACTTTCTTCTTTTTTCGTATCCTCTATCCCCCACGTTGTGCCGTTACGTTTCGCACGGAGGGTGTCGAAATAGAAAGTGAGTGTTGTTAGGTCTGTACTGAGGTGTACGTAGGCTTCGGGAGTTGTAGTCATAGGGCAAAGGGGATGTGTAGGTGGTGGAATGTTGGGGGGAGGTATTTTTATCCTTCTCTTTTGAGGGGATTATCCTAGCAGTGGGATTCTAATGCGCAAATATAAATAATGTTATGCACATGAGCAAGGGATTAGACGGTAGAGATTAGACGTTAGAGGGTCGCAGACCCTTTATGCTCGCCACAAAGTGGCTCGGTTCTTCTAGACTTTCTAGTTCTTCTAGTTTTTCTAGTTCTTCTAGAAATCCTAGACGTTAGACATCAGAGATTAGAGATTAGATGTATAGATAACACCTCAATTTTGTAGGCGGAGTTTGCATTTTCGGGGCAAAGACTTGGTCAAATGGGTAATGTATTGTAAATTTGTGGCCAAGATTTCTCACGAAGACAAGACAACGCTATGCACTACATACAACATCTGGCTATTGCTACTATCTTTTGTGCCGCTGCACAACACGCTGGGGCACAAAAAGTGACGCAAGGACCACTGGAAAAAGAAAAGGTTTATCGCATTCAGTCGAAACCTGACGAACAACTCTTTATCACCGAAACCACCGACCACTTCCTCGAAGTGGGAGAGAAAGACAATGCTAGAAAGCAGTTCTGGACGTTCACACCCGTAGAAGGACAAAAAGATGTCTATATCGTGCAAAATGTGGCCTCTAAACGCTATTTGGGGTCTATCCTCAATGGTAAACCCGGAGAAACCCGGATGGCCACCTTCGAACGCCCTATGCCTTTCTATGTTGCCCCAAATGCCAAAGCCGGTGGCGCGTGGTCGCTCTCTTCCATCGATGTGCCCAACTATAACGACCACGACAAGAAGCCCTTTGGACTCAATCTCAAAGGCGGAACACGAATGGTAGTGGCTTTCCTAGCTGGCTACAGCAATGTCAATTCCTATTGGTGGCCCGTGGCAACGACCGATACCTACGAAGTGCGCCCCTTCCTCACAGGAAAAGACCATCTCTACAACCTCGTGGACGAAACCGGACGCTGGTTACAGGTGAACAGCGATGGCGCGTTCTCGTGGACCACACCCGATGCTGCCGAAGGCGAAACGGCCTTTTATGTGGAAGGCCAGAGCAACACGCAAGGCGGATACACCCTCCATCGCAGTGGTGGAGAAGTGCTGGCGCAGAGCAAAGGTTGGCGCGTGGTGGAAGACGAACAGAGCGGATTTTATGGTTGGGAAAATGCCACGCTGCAGCGAGTGAATTTGAGCGGAGAAACGCGCTTTAAGTTTCAAGCCAATCGCAGTGCCTTGATGCGCCGTTTGCAAATCTACACTTATCCTTGCAGTGCCAGCAATCGCTACCGCATCACGCGACTCACCATAGGCGAACAAGGTGATGGCAAGAAAGCCGGCATACAATATCGTGATGTCATCAATGCGGATAATGCAGCGTCTGCCCACGTAGTGCATTCACGCGAAACAGCTGCGTTGACGCAGAAGGCAAAGGGGGAATTGACGTTTCGTTTGAGCAACGTTCCTCCCAAAGATGCCAGAGCCTATCTCTATTTCGACTGGAACAATGACGGATTGTTTGAAACACAGCTGCCGTTTGAATTGCAGCGTCAAAACACGGTGACCTTTGAAGTGCCCGAAACCGCCGCTTTGGGACAAACGCGTTTCCGTCTTCGTCTGACTTCTAACGATATGTCGGGAGCTGACGATGAAGTGTTGGGCGTCCTCTTCGAGGGCTTCTTGCAAGTGGTGAAACCCACGGCTTTGCAGCGCGTCAGTGCCACCTCTCACAGTGTCGGAAGCTATGATTTGAGTGGCCGAAAAACAGATGCCACGGCCAGTGGACTCTACATCGTGAACGGACAGAAAGTGCTGCAACCCTAAATTCTCTCGCGGTGCAAAAAAACAACACGATGTTTTCCATAAAACGACACGTTGTTTTTGATAAAACGACACGTCGTTTTTTAGCCACTTGTGCAAGTTCTGTCAATCAGTATGTTATGACGTGGCGAAACAGCTGCGACAAGAATACAAGACAGGCCATCGTGACCTCAATTATTGAACGTTTTCGTTAAGCCAAATGAGCAGAACCGAGCTTGCTCGAGTTATGCCATGGCGAGAAAACGAAGGATGAAATCCAACCTCATTATTTAGATTATGAAGAAAGCATACACCCTCCTCGGCCTAGGCGTATTGGCCGCCCTCCAAGGTCAAGCGCAACAGCGTCCCAACATCATCTACATTATGTGCGACGATATGGGCTATGGCGATTTGGCGTGCTACGGACAGAAATTCATTGCCACCCCCCACATAGACCGCATGGCCGCTGAAGGTATGCGCTTCACACAGGCTTATGCCGGAAGTCCGGTGTCGGCACCCTCGCGTGCAACGCTTATGACGGGTCAACACAGCGGACACACCCACGTGCGTGGCAACAAAGAGTATTGGCGCGGAAAGGATGTGCCTAATCTTTATGGCAAAAACACCGACTTCGCAGAGGGCTGGGCAGGACAAGAACCCTATGATGTGAACCACAAAATTTTGCCCGAAATCCTCAAAGCGAATGGCTACACCACGGGGATGTTTGGCAAATGGGCAGGCGGTTATGAGAGTTCCGCTTCCACCCCCGACAAGCGCGGCATCGACGAATATTATGGCTACATTTGCCAGTTTGAAGCCCACGCCTATTATCCCAATTTCTTGAACGAATTTAGTCGTTCGCGTGGCGACAAAAAGACCCACCGCGTGACCCTCGAGGAAAATATCAAATATGGTATGCCCGGCAGTGACGACTATTTGAAACGTCCGCAGTATTCTGCCGACCTCATCCACCAAAAGGCGATGGCTTGGCTCGACAAACAGACCAAAGACCAACCCTTCTTGGGCATCTTCACCTACACCTTGCCCCACGCCGAATTGCAACAGCCTAACGACAGTTTGTTGCAGGCCTATGAAAATCATTTCTGCCAAGAACACATTTTCCGCAGTCAAGTGGGCAACCGCTATCACGGCACGGAAAAGGCACACGCACAGTTTGCAGCTATGATTACGCGCTTGGACTTTATGGTGGGTGAAATCATCGACAAACTCAAAGCCAAAGGATTGGACGAAAACACCATCGTGATTTTCACCTCCGACAATGGTCCTCACGAAGAGGGTGGAGCAGACCCCACATTCTTCAACCGCGACGGCCTGCTCAAGGGATTGAAACGCTCCACCCACGAAGGCGGCATCCGCATCCCCTTCATCGTGCGCTGGCCAGGCAAAGTGGCAGCCGGCGAAGTGAACGACCACCAGTTGGCCTTCTACGATGTGTTGCCCACCTTCTGCGACGTGGCCGGCATCAAGGATTTCCCCAAAGCCTATCAGCGCAACGACAAGGACGTTTATGACGGACTCTCGTTCTACAACACCCTCGTGGGTAAGAACGACCAACAAAAGAAGCACGATCATCTCTATTGGGAATTTCACGAAACCGACATGATGGGCGTGCGTATGGGCGATTGGAAACTTGTGGTGAAGAAGGGCAATTGCAGTCTCTACGATTTGAGCAAGGACCTCCACGAAGACCACGATGTGGCCGCGCAACACCCTGATGTGGTGAAGAAGATGGTAGATATCATCTACAAAGAGCACACCGCATCCAATGTACCTTTATTTAACGAGGTGACTTTGCCCAAAAGAAATTAGCCCGAAAAATCACTTAAACCCCCTATTTGCAAAATAAAGATAGAAAATAGGGGGCTTATTGTGTGGGTTATATCATCCATTTTTCGTAAATTTGCAGCGTGTCGTGCAGGGAATGACCTCAAGCACGACGCGCTTTTCACTTTGCATCCAATCTAAATCTTAATAATGGCACTTATCGAACAGCTCGTTGCTCGCGCAAAAGCCAACAAGCAACGCATCGTTCTCCCCGAAGGCACGGAAGAACGCACACTCAAAGCAGCCGACCGCATCCTCGCTGACGAGGTGGCCGACCTCATACTCATTGGCGACCCTGCCGAAATCAAGGCACTCGCTCAAAAGAATGGTCTTTCCCATATTGAGAAAGCCACCATCATCAATCCGCTCTCGCACGAGAAGAAGGAGGAATATGCACAACTCTTGGCACAACTCCGTGCGAAGAAGGGGGTGACCATCGACACGGCACGCTCCATCGTGGAAAATCCCCTCTACCTTGGTTGCTTGATCATCAAGGCTGGCGATGCTGACGGACAATTGGCGGGTGCGCGCAACACCACTGGCGATGTGCTTCGTCCTGCGCTCCAAATCATCAAAACCGCTCCTGGTATCTCCGTGGTGAGTGGTGCGATGTTGCTCTTGACGCAGGCGCACGAGTATGGCACGAACGGTGTCATCGTGATGGGCGACGTGGCGGTGACGCCAGTGCCCGATGCTGAGCAGTTGGCACAGATTGCCATTTGCTCTGCCGACACTGCGCGCGCGGTGGCTTGCATCGAACCCAAGGTGGCTATGCTTTCTTTCTCCACTTATGGTTCTGCGAAGCACGAAGATGTGGACAAAGTGCGCACGGCTTTTGAACGCGCCAAGGAACTCCGCCCCGATCTCGACATCGATGGCGAACTCCAAGCGGATGCTGCCCTCGTGCCTTCTGTGGCTCACTTGAAGGCAGCAGGCAGCCCTGTGGCTGGTCAGGCAAATGTGTTGGTGGTTCCTCGTTTGGAAGTGGGCAACATTGGCTACAAACTCGTGGAACGTTTGGGACACGCTGAGGCTATTGGTCCCATCCTCCAAGGTATTGCGCGCCCCGTGAACGACCTCTCTCGCGGTTGCTCCGTGGAAGACATCTACAAGATGGTGGCCATCACCGCTAACCAAGCTATTGCAGCAAAGCAAAACTAAGGGGCACTAGAAGCCCTAGAAGATCTAGAAGATCTAGAAGATCTAGAACCTCTAGAATCACTAGACCTCCTAGAATCACTAGAACCACTAGAACTTCTAGAAAAAAACAGCCCCCTCACCCCTATCGTCTAGAACAATGAAGATTCTCGTCATCAACTGCGGAAGCAGTTCCATCAAATATAAGCTCTATGAAATGGACACTCGCGAAGTGCTCGCTGCCGGCGGCATTGAGCGCGTGGGACAACAAGGAGCTTTCCTCAAAACCACCGACCACAACGGTGAGAAAATCCAACTCGACTTCGAATGCCCCTCACACACAGAAGGCATCAAAATGATGTTCGACACCTTGATGCACCCCCAATATGGCGCCATCAAGAGTTTGGACGAAATCGCAGCCGCTGGTCACCGCATCGTCGCAGGCGGACGATTCGCAGAAAGCCGTCTCGTCACTGACGAAATGCTCGAAGAGTGGAAAACCTACATGGATCTTGCGCCCCTCCACAACCCACCTGCCCTCAAAGGCTACAACGCGGTGAAAGCTGTGGTGGAACACATGCCCAATGTCTTTGTGTTCGACACCTCTTTCCACCAAACTATGCCAGCCCACGCCTATATGTATGCCGTGCCTTACCACTACTACGAGGAAATGAACATCCGTCGTTGGGGCGCACACGGCACCAGTCACCGCTTCGTCACCCAACGCGTGTGCGAAGTGTTGGGCACTCAACCTGAAAATCAGAAAATCATCACCTGCCACATCGGCAACGGAGCTTCCATTTCGGCAGTAGACCACGGCAAGTGCATCGACACCTCCATGGGACTCACCCCTCTCGAAGGACTTATGATGGGCACACGCACAGGCGACCTCGATGCTTCTGTGGTGCTCGCTATCATGAAGAAAGAAGGCAAGACCCCCGATGAGATGCAAGATTTGCTCAACAAGAAATCGGGGCTTCTCGGCATCTCTGGTTTGGGCAGCGATATGCGCGACGTGGAAAACGGTGTGAAAGAAGGCAACGAGCGCGCCAAGTTGGCTCTCGACATGTACAACTATCGCATCAAGAAATACATCGGTGCTTATGCAGCTGCCATGGGTGGGGTAGACACCATCGTCTTCACCGCTGGAGTGGGCGAACACCAATGGGATGTGCGTTACAATGCCCTCAAAGACCTCGAATTCCTCGGCATCGAAGTGGACTACGACAAGAACAAAGCCAACTTCGGAGAGGAAGAAATCATCTCAACGCCCAACAGCCGCGTGAAAGTGGTGGTGGTGCCCACAGATGAAGAATTGCTCATCGCCAGCGACACCCTCGCTTTGATTCAATCCTAAACCCAAATCGGTCATTAGGTTCTGAACGGAAGTTTTGCTTTCGACCTTCAGTTTTGCTCGCTGAACAGACACCAATGTCGTTCCCTATAAATCCCTATATCTTGTGAGCATCAAGATACACTGACATTCGTTTAACCTTGCAAACCATGGCATTTGTAGCTGTGGTCTGCAAGGTTTTATGGATTATCTAAATTACACGACACAACATTCATGATTAAACAAACCCTCACCGCGTTGCTCTTTGTGGCAACCCTCTACGCGCCCCATGCTTTGGCGGCAGACACTTCCCCCTTTGTGCCTACCACCATCACCACAGACAATGCTTTTGCCGAAAACACCGTGTGGTACACCTTTCAAATTGGAGAAAATGGTTTCTACATTTCGCAACCCTCTGATGGCGTCATCAACTTGCGCACCTCTTTTAGTATGTTGGACGATGCCGATTTGTGGTGCTTCGTGGGCAACAACACCGATGGTTATCGCATCTACAACAAAGCTGCGGGTCCTTCAAAAGTGTTGGCGGCTGATTTGTCGAAAACTGGCAACACGGGTGGTGACGCTTTTGTGACACTCAAAGAAGCCAATAAACTCAATGGCTTTGCTTCGCTCTGGACATTGACCAAGAGCGATAAGCTCTCAGGGAAAACTTCCTATTTCTTGCAAGTGAAAGGCAAGAACGAATGGAAGGTGAACAACCGCAATGGAAAATTGGCCTTCTGGACTACGGGATCCGACCACGGAAGTTCATTGCAAATCTATTCTTCTGGTGGTACTGTGGAGGTGAGCCCCAAAACGGGTACGCTCAGCTCGAGTGATTCAAAGAGTTCTTACAAAAATCTTTGGACAAATAATGGCGGTGTGCCTCTCACCCTGAGTGTTGGTGCCAACAACATGAATGTGGTGGGCGACATCCTTCAACTCCACTCTGGTGGCGTGGGACGCTCTACCTACACCTTCTCTGTGCCTGTGGGCTATGTGTTGAAGAGTGTGAGCCTGGATTTGCAACTCGCACAAGGTGGCAACGTGACGGTCAACAATAATGGTATCAATCTCAAACTCACAGCTGAGAAACAACACTTGGGATTGGATGCTGCCAAGGGAACGAATGCAATTTCCTTTGAACTCATTGGTGATAACAAACCCGTGAAGGTGACCAATGTGCAAGTGGTGGTGGAACGCGTGAAAGTGAAACTTGAACCCCAAAAGAACCTCTTTGTCTATCAGTCGAATACTCCCGTGACTTATCGCATTCCTGCCATTGCCGTAACGGGCAAATCAGGAGCTGTTGTGGCCTTTAGTGACTCTCGCCACACAGGCACAGGCGATGTGGGTGCAGGACGTGTGGATCTCTTCGTGACTCGTTCGGAAAACAACGGTGAAACCTGGAACACGCCCGACGTGCTAAAGGATGCCCAAGGGCGTGCAGTGGCACAAGGCACCGGCAGAATGGTGAACAACGACCCCAACCAAAGTCGCGATGCGGGTTATGGTGATGCTGCTGTGGTGGCTGACCGCGAAAGCGATGACGTGTTGGTGTTAAGTGTTTCGGGCTATACCAATTTCTTTGCTGCTCGTCGCAATACGCCCAATGCAGTGGCACGATGGTATTCTAAGGATGGCGGTAAAACCTTCACCCCCCACGAAGATATCACCGAACAAATCTATAAACAATTTGACGGCACCACACCTCGTGGCAAGATTGAATCTATGTTCTTCGGTAGTGGACGCATCATGCAGAGCCACCGCACCAAGGTGGGCACGCACTATCGTCTTTATGCCGTGATGAGTGGACGCAACATCGACCCCAACAACATTGCCAACTGGGTGATGTATTCCGATGACTTCGGTAAGAACTGGAAAATCCTCGGCAATCCCATGACGCCTCCTATTCCTCACTCTGCCGACGAACCTAAGTGCGAAGAATTGCCCGATGGTTCTGTCGTAGTGTCTTCGCGTAAGGGTAGTGGCCGCTGGTTCAACGTGTTCCGCTTCACTGACTCAGCTAAGGGACAAGGCTATTGGGATGACATGGTGCACAGTTCTTTGGTGAAGGCCAGTGCTAATGCTTGCAATGGTGAACTCCTCATTGTGCCTGTGGTGAAGAAAGCTACCAACGAGAAGATGTATCTCGCACTTCAGTCAGTGCCTTTCGGTCCTACCGGACGAACCAACGTGGGCATCAACTACAAGGAATTGGCCAACGCCAACGACTTCAGTTCTTCGGCTAACTTTGCGAAGGAATGGGACGGCACACACATGGCTTCATACATCGGTTCGGCTTACTCCGTGATGGCTTGGCAAAAGAACAACACCTTGGCTTTCATGTATGAAGAAGAAACGTTTGCTTCTTCCAGCAGAGGTGGTTACACACAGGTGTATAAGAACTACACCATCGAGCAAATCACTGACGGTGCTTACAGTTATGCGCCAGACGCTGATTTCTCAGTGGCCAACGAACTCACGAAGAAAGTGGTAGACGCTCGTTTGGCTGAAGCAAAACAACGCGTGGGCAAGGGTATCGGACAATATCCTGCAGAGGTGGCTGATAGGTTTGAACAAGTGGCAGCTGCTTACAAACAAAAGCCTTCTGCTCAGCTCTACGAGGCCTTCAACGCAGCCTTGAAATCCGCTCCCGTGAATGAGGTGACGATGAAACAATTCTACTATCTCCAAAACGATGGATACAAGGCTGGTGAGAATAAGAGCTACTACTTGCAGTTTGATGAGAACCAAAAGCCTAAGGGCGTAGATGCTTACGATGATACTGACGAAAAGCAGTATTTCGTGTTCTACAATGTGCCTAACAAACCTGGCCACTACTACATCTACAACAAGAGCTGGGATTCTTATCTCCTTCCTCTCCAAAACGATAATCAGGAAGTGCTCACAACCGACAAACAAGCAACTGCAGGTGTCTATGTGTTGGAGCACTTGGGCAATGGCGAATCGCTCATTCGTTGTGTGAATGCTAAGAACCCTGCTCACCCTTATCTCCATTTGGCTGGCGACAAGAAACTCGTTTGCTGGGAAGGTAAAAACTCTGCTCCTTCTCACTGGCGCATCCTCCCAGTAGGTTGGAATCTGGATTGACAGCTATCAAGTCTGCTGCAAAGTCTGCATCTGCTTCTCAACTCTTCGACCTCTCTGGTCGCAAGGTGAACCAAGACCACAAAGGCCTGAAGGTTTCTAAAGAAAGTAAGGCGTTTTAAGCGTTAGGTTTTAGTTTTTCTAGTTCCTCTAGAAGTGCTAGTTTTTCTAGTTCTTCTAGAGGTTCTTGTTTTTCTAGTATTGCTGTCCGGTAAACTTACAAACGCCACAAGAAAGCTTCCCGAAGCCCTTTAGAATAGGACTTCGGGCTTTCTTTTTCAAAAAGCAAGCCCCCCTAATCGAATAATGATGGTTCTGAGGGTGGAGATTTAGCTCTTTCAGCCCAAATTGCACACTCCTCCTTTTGAGGATCTTCCATGAAAGCGATGAAATTAGTGTAATACATGAGCGTTAATCTAAGCATGGTTACGATTTGAGAAAAAGAAACGTGTCTTTTTATCATTCTAGAGAGTACTGTGCACAAGAGATTGGCAATGAGTACTACCCAGGTTTGTACCTGGATGGCATTCACGCTCTCACCATAGAAAAAGTGCAAAGGAAAATTCTGTTTCAGTTGTTTGTAGAGCGTTTCTATAGCCCACCTGCGCTTGTAGATTTCAGCAAGTTCCTGAACCGATAGTTCAAAATTGTTAGTCAGCAACGTCACCGACTTACGAGAGTTATTGCTCCATAGCTCTACACATCGGGCTTCGTGCCTTACCTTCTCTTTCTCAAAAAGAATGTGTTTGTCGATATGAGTGACTAGACCATCACGAGAAACATAGGCTATAGAAGAGAGCTCCTTGTAGCTGAGATTCTTCTTCATCTTAGTCACATAGCAGACACCTTCTTCGGTAAGCCTTTGAAACTGTGCATAGTCTATGTAGGCTCTATCCATTGCCAAGGTGGCATCTTGGGGCAGGTGCACCTTTTTGAGAAGATAATGATCGTGTTTGGCAGCAGAGGTCAGTTCTACCACCATCGGTACACCTACTTGATACTTCATAATGGTGTGTACCTTCATGCCGCCTTTCTTCTTTCCGCTTTTAGGATGTCTACCTACTCCCTTAAGAATATTGTCAAAGAGCGTGATTGTGGTAGAATCCATCATATACAGCTGCTTCTCCCAGGCTTTTTGACAGCTCACAGAACGGCTGTCCGCTAAAAAAGGAGTGTAGCGTTCCAACAGGGAGGCATAAACTTTGGCAAAAGAACTCTTGTGGTCGCCGCTGGTTGGCTTCTGCAAGTGTGCTGCGACGGACAACGTAGTCAAGCCCCAAGTGGGAGAGTTTCATGGTCTCGGCTTTCATGCCAATCTCCAATTCACGCAGAGAATCAAAGTGTTTGAGCACACCAAAGAGCATAATGATGAGGTGTTTCCAACCTGTCAAACGCTTAACATAACGCTCGCTCCCTAGTGTTTCGAGACTAATTTGTTGAATTTTGGCTTTATCCAGCAATTTAATGACCTGACTATAGACCGGCTGTCCGGTAAAATATGTACTTTTGCTCATGTTACTAGTGTTTTTTTCCAACAAGCAAAGTAACAAAAGAGGCTGAAATCCTGCAAGAGGGTTTCAGCCTTATTTTTATCATCAGAAAAACTTTTACCGGACAGCAATATTTTTCTAGGGGGACTAGATGCTCTAGAAATTCTAGGGGCTCTAGAGGTACTAGATGGTCTAGAGAAAAATCCCCGACACTTCATTTCGAAGTGTCGGGGATTTTAGATGTCTAGAATCACTAGAACTTCTAGAATCACTAGAACCTCTAACGTCTAATCTCTAGTTTACGCTTTCACGCGGTTTTGGTAAGAGCCATCGCGAGTGTCGACTTCCACGAGTTCGCCAGTTTCGATGAAGAGAGGCACGCGGATTTTAGCACCCGTTTCGAGGACAGCATCTTTGAGCGTGTTGGTGGCAGTATCGCCGCGGAGACCAGGTTCGGTGTAGTCAATCTTAAGCACCACCTTGATAGGCATTTCAGCGTAGAGGATAGTTTCAGTAGAAGCATCGCTCACCACTGTCACCACATCGCCTTCCTTCATATACTCCACACCCGTGATGAGATCGCGAGCGATGGGCACTTGGTCGAAAGTCTCTTGATTCATAAAGAGGAAATCCTCACCCTCTTGATAGAGATATTGGTAGGGACGGCGTTCCACGCGCACGTCTTCGAGAGATTCACCGATGTTGAAGCGTTTCAATGACACGACCGCTCACCACATCTTTCAGCGTGGTGCGCATGATGGTGTTACCCTTACCAGGCTTCACGTGGAGGAAGTCAATGCAGAAGTAGAGTTTGCCGTCCATACGGATGCAAACGCCCTTCTTGATGTCCTGAGATTTGATCATACGAATGATTTTATTATCTTGAGTAGTTTATAAATCGAGTGTTGCGCCATCCCTTGAGGGCGAGCAGTTTATTTTCGAGCAATCAGCGCATTTGCCTCTAACGACACCGCGCAACTGCCCTGCAAATTTACAACATTTTTTCGAGCTGACCACAACAGCACCTATTTTTTTGGGCACATCCGCCCCAGTCCCAGCCCCTTGCAGCCCAGTGTCCCCCACATCCCAGCCCAGTGCCTAGTGCAAAAAAGCTGCACTTTCAAAATCGAAGTACAAAAAATCCATCTGTTTTCCATAGGTTCTAACCTATGAAAAACACCTGGGGAGGCCTTCGCGGCCGGGGCGAGCAGTCCCAAGAGCGAGAGCGATACCGGCAATACGAAAAAAGGAGTTCCCCTTTGAGAACTCCTCGAGATTAATTATCTTTGTATTGCATATGTATAAACAACTAACCTCAGAGCAAAGGTCGCAAATTTTCGCGTTACTACAAAGAAAAACGGCAAGAAAAGATATTGCACGTATCGTTGGCATCAGCCAATCCACACTTTCTCGTGAATTGAAACGCAACAGCACTCCTTCGGGCAAATACATTTGGTGCAAGGCGCCTACAAAGGCAATGGAACGTCGCAAGCGTTCCGTTCATAATGCTGTACTTGCGCCCGAATTGGTGTGGAAAATCAAGCAACTCATCATCGAACAACAATGGTCTCCACGACAAATATCAGGAGTTTTGAAGAAGGAAGGAACCTATGTGTCGCACCAAAGTATCTACAACATCATACATGCTGATGCTACAGGAACATTAGCACAACACACGCGTCATAAGCTAAAATACAGACGTAGACCTAAGTACAAACGTTTCCCTATAGCCGATAGAATCAGCATACATCAACGTCCAGAACAGGCTGATGGAAAGAGATTTGGCGACTACGAGATGGACTTAATCGTAGATCAATTTGGTCATGCTATCCTCACCATCGTGGAACGTTCTACGAATATGCTGTTTATGACAAAGTTACCACATAGTAAGAAATCGGAGCCACTTGCAATGCAGGTGCGAAGACTACTCCTTCCCTACAAAGAACAGATAAAAACCATAACCACCGACAATGGACCTGAATTTGCAGCACATAAACTCATCACAAAGCACTTAGGCGCAGTGGTCTATTTTGCAGATCCCTATTCTTCATGGTAAAAAGGAGCTATTGAGAATACCAACAAACTCATCAGACAATATATACCTAAGCAGGCAAACTTTGATGACTACACCGACAAAAAGATTGCAATGATACAGAAGAAAATCAATAATAGACCCAGACAGAAACTCAATTTTGAAACGCCCAAAAATGAGTTCTACAAAAGAATATTGTAATTTTGCACTTGCTGGTTGACTCTACATTTGGGCTAATCCCTTGAAATTTACGGAGCTTTATTTGCGAGGGTTGGGAGAATTGAGTACATTTGTACGCAGATTTGAGTAAACTCCGGAGGAGATTTGAATAAAATCCAAAGGAGAATATGAATTATATCCGCTGTGGTTGCACTGCTGAACTCTTTGGCGTGTATTACCCGCAAATAACAAAGTAATGAAATGAAAAAAGGAAAAGCATTGATTGTATTCTTCTCCCACGCAGGCGATAACTATGCAGTAGGATACATCGAAGAGGGCAATACGAAAATTGTGGCCGATTATATACAGGAGCAAACAGGAGCAGATGTGTTTGAGGTTGTGGCCGAAAAGAGTTACGATATGCCTACTCGGAACTGACAAAAGTGGCAATTGCGGAGAAAAGGAGCGGAGAACTACCTGCATTCAAAGGCTCGGTAAGCAACATGGATGAATATGATGTTGTTTTCATCGGCGGTCCGGTGTGGTGTTACACCTATCCGCAGGTAATGTTCAGTTTTCTCAATAAATACGATCTCAACGGAAAGACGCTCATACCGTTTATGACCCATGAGGGTAGCGGATTTGGGGATTCGATCGAAGACGTGAAAAAGCTGTATCCGAAAGCCACGGTTACCGGCGAATTCATCATGTACGGGACGGAAGTGAGGACGGGCAAGAGCCAAGTACTGGAATGGCTCAAAGGATTGGGATATTAAAAGGAGACACTGTAACACCTTTTTCTCACCAATCGTTCGCACCGCAGCAATAGCAACTACTTATGCCGAAATCTTGCAGGCCGTCATCAGCGCATAAATCTGCGTGCTTGATATGGAAACGTGACCCTTCATCTTGGCTATGTTTTCGATGGATATTCCTGCACTAAGACTCATTTCAGCAAAAGCGTGTTGCGCATAAAGGGTTGGATTTCATCCTTCGTTTTCTCGCCATGGCATAACTCGAGCAAGCTCGGTTCTGCTCATTTGGCTTAACGAAAACGTTCAAATGGTAATAGCGTTTGTCCCTTTCCATCGATATTTTTTTGTTACATAGTTGTTTCCCCTGCATTTGTTGCTCTGTCTTTGGCGGAGTTGCGATGTAGGGGTTTTGTTTTTCTGGGTAATCTATTGACTTTTACGGACTTTTGTTTGCAAGAATAGGGGGAATTGAGTAAATTTGTACGCAGATTTGAGTAAATCCGGTAATAGATTTGAGTAAATTTGTACGCAGATTTGAGTAAATCTGGCAATAGATTTGAGTAAATCCGGCAATAGATTTGAGTAAATCTGGCAGTAGATTTGAGTAAATCTGGCAAGGGATTTGAGTAAATACGGAAGAGAATATGAATTATATCCGGAAACAATATGACACGCTGAAAGCACGCATAGAAGAGCCAAGGCGTTTCTTGCAAGTGTTGGCAGGACCACGACAAGTGGGGAAATCAACGCTTGTGGGGCAGGTGTTGCAAGACACGTCTCTACCGCATTCCATGGAAGTGGCCGATGCTGTTGACCCCAAAGACAGTGATTGGATACGCAGAGTGTGGGAGAGTGCGCGCACCACGATGCAACTCCGTGGAGAGCGCGAGAGAATCCTTGTGATTGACGAGGTGCAAAAGCTAGACAACTGGAGTGAGGTGGTGAAGCGTGAATGGGACGAAGACACGCGCAGGCAAATCAATCTGAAAGTGGTGTTGCTGGGGAGCAGTCGTTTGTTGATCAAGAAAGGGCTCACCGAATCGTTGGCAGGACGTTTTGAATTGATTCGTCTGGGGCATTGGAGTTATCAAGAGATGCACGATGCTTTCGGATTTTCGCTCGATGAGTATATTTATTTTGGCGGTTATCCTGGGGCTGCACCGATGATTGGCGATGAAAAGCGTTGGCGCAAGTACATCAAAGATGCGTTGGTGACTCCGGCCATTGGGAAAGATGTGCTGATGACGTCTAACATCTACAAACCAGCTTTGATGAAACAACTCTTTGAATTGGGTTGCAGTTATTCGGCAGAGATTTTGTCGCTCACAAAATTGCAGGGACAATTGCAGGATTCAGGGAATGTGACCACGTTGGCGTCTTATTTAGAGATACTCGATCAGAGTGCGCTGCTCACAGGATTGCAGAAATTTGCCAACGATGAGGCGAGAAAGCGTGGGTCGGTTCCCAAATATCAAGTGTACAACAATGCTTTGCTGACGGCCTATCAGGGTCGCTCGTTTGAGATGGACCGCACCGATGCTAGACTTTGGGGGCGTTGGGTGGAGAGTGCCATTGGCGCGCATTTGTTGGCTATGGCAGAAGAAGCCGACTACCAAGTGTATTATTGGCGCGAGGTGGACAGCAGCAAAAAAATGCAAGAGGTGGACTTCGTGTTGGTGAACAATGGCGAGGTGACGGCCATCGAGGTGAAGAGTGGTCGCCGAACGATGAATTCTGGTTTGCCTATTTTCGTCGAAAAGTTTCAGCCGAAGAAGTCTTTTGTGGTGGGTTCTGGCGGAATTTCACTGGAAGACTTCTTGAGTGCCGACATTAAGGTGCTGTTTGAGTGAGGGATTGCTCAAAAAAAACTCCAGCCTATGGGATAGGTTGGAGTTTTTTGTAGGATGAGCCAATAGGAGAGTTTTTCCTGTAGGAGTTTTTTTCCAATGGCGCGGACTATCGTTTGCCTTTCAAGAGGAAGAGGGCAAGCGAGGTGTAGCTGAAAGAAGACTTGTTGTAAGCCTTGCTAGGTGGATATTTGGGTGAAACGGACTATTTCGTTTCAGCAGAAGCGGTCTTCCTTGCCGTGGCAGAAGCGGTCTTCTTTGTTGTAGTCGCTTTCTTTGCCGTGGTAGAAGCGGTCTTCTTTGCCGTAGTCGCTTTCTTAGTGGTAGCTGCTGCTTTGCGCGTGGTGGAAGCCTTCGCAGCAGGAACATCAGAGGTAGCGTCAGCAGACTCTTGTTTTTCGAGACGACCAATGAGTTTTTGAGCTTCGCAATCTCCTTGTCGCGAATCATCAACTCGTCACCCTGATTCTTGATGGTGGTCAAGAGCGCATTGAGTTCATCGTTTTCAATGTCTTGTGGATAGAGATTGTTGACACGCGTGATGAAGTCGCCTAGAATGTTCATGTAATTGGTGAAAGCATCGTAAGGCGAAGCATAGATGCCGCGATAACCGCCGTAGCTGTTGGCTTTGGTGGAGATGAAGCGGAGGTTGTTGGAAGCCTGGAGATAGTCCCAGTCTTGGAGCAAACGCTTGTCGCCAGCAATGCGCACGCGATCGGCCACAGAGTAGAGTTTTTCGAGAGCTTCTTGTTGCATCACGTTGCCGAGCCATGGAGAGAGGTCGCGCTCTTCGTCCACCCAAGTGGTGGGATATTCCACCATCAAAGGACCAACGCTCTTGACGTTGTCGCAGATTTCGGAAGGTGTGGAGAAGGTGATGCCGCGCTGACGGAGTTGTTCGGGGAGCGCTTTGAAGAACTCGAGGATGTTGCTGGAGAGTGGTTGGAACATACCCAAGGCGCAAAGCTCCATGAAGAGGTTCACCACAGGTTCATCGGCAGGTTGCTGAGCAATCCAGTCGGCATAAGTTTCGGCAAAGAGGGGGTATTCGCTCCAAGAGTGGTCGTTGAAGCGATAGCTGATGTCTTCGGAGAGCGATGGATCGCGGAGGAGGAGTTTGAGTTTGGGGTTGCGGCAGCAGTGATAGACAAAGTGCGGACTCTTCCAGCCCAGTGTTTGTTTGGCACCTTCGGCAAGCATACCTTTGAAACCCATGTCGGCCACGAGTTCTCCGATTTCGTCGGAATACATAAGGCAAGAGTTGCGCAACACTTTGGGTGCTTTGCCAAAAAGACTCTTGATTTTCTTGCTCACGCGCTCCACTTCTTGGCGGAAGCACTCAGGGCTCTTGATGGAAGAGAAGCCGTGGCTGTAAGGTTCGGCGAGGAATTCCACGCAACCCGTTTGGTTGAGTTCGTTGAGAAGTTCAAGTACCTCGGGGCTGTATTGTTCGAGGAGTTCGATGGCCGTGCCCGAGAGAGAGAACGCGCATTTGAAATAGTCGCCATAGCGGTGTGCCATTTCAATGAGTGCTTGTAGGGCAGGGATATAGGAGTGTTCGGCAGTTTCGGTGATGGAACGCTCGTTTTCGTAGTCATCGTAGTAGTAGTGGTCGGTGCCGATGTCGAAGAAACGATAGCGTTTGAGGTGAATGTTTTGGTGAATCTCGAAGTATAGGCAAACAGTCTTCATAAGGAGAAAGGTTTTATGCGTGAATGGGAGAGAAAGGTTGTGGAAAGAGGGGAGAGGAGCCGTTATTTGTAGCGTGAGAGTACCTCATCGTAGCAGCGGCGGATGCGAAGACCCACCTTTTCCCAGGTGATTTCGTCCACCTCCTTCTTCCCTTCGGTTTGGAGGTAGTCGTAGAGTCCGTCGTTGGTGCAAATGGAATACATGGCATCGGCCATGGCCTCGATGTCCCAATAGTCGGTTTTAATGCATTTGTCGAGGATTTCGGCACAGCCACTCTGATAAGAGATGATGCTCGGCACGCCACATTGCATGGCTTCGAGGGGAGAGATGCCGAAAGGTTCCGACACGGAAGGCATAACGTAAACATCGGAGTCGCGGAATATCTCATAGACCTCCTTGCCCTTCATAAATCCGGGGAAGTGGAAGCGGTCGGCAATGCCACGTTGTGCGGCAAGATTGATCATAGCTTCCATCATATCGCCCGAACCCGCGAAGCAGAAACGGATGTTTTGTGTGCGTTTGAGCACGAGGGCAGCGGCTTCCACAAAGTATTCGGGGCCTTTTTGCATAGTGATGCGTCCGAGGAAGGTGACCACCTTCTCTTTGCGCTCACGATGCGGTTTGCGTTGCGCCACGATGGCTTGAATGTCTTCGGGCAGAGGGTAGACAGCATTGTGCATAGCGACGCACTTTGCAGGGTCTTGATGGTAGTGATTGATGACCGTTTGTCGCGTGAGTTCCGACACGCACATGATGCAGTCAGCGTGGTCCATACCGTCTTTCTCAATGGCATAGACCGTAGGGTTCACTTGTCCGCGCGAACGGTCGAAGTCAGTGGCGTGCACGTGAATCACCAAGGGGCGTCCGCTCACCTGTTTGGCGTGGATGCCAGCCGGATAGGTGAGCCAGTCGTGGGCATGGATGATGTCGTATTGCTGTTGTCGGGCAATGACGCCAGCCACGATGGAGTAGTTGTTGATTTCTTCTTGCAGGTTGTTGGGATATTTTCCGGAAAACTCGATGCAGCCCAAATCGTTGGTTTGGCGATAGGAGAAATCAGCATAGATGTTGTCGCGCAGGGCATAGTATTGTTCCGGTGTCATGCGTGTGCCGAGACGTTCTTTGACGTAGTCGTAGTTCACGTCGCGCCAAACGATGGGTGTTTCGCTCAAGCCGATGATGTTCATAAAACTCTTATCTTCGTCGCCCCAAGGTTTAGGAATGCAGAAGGTGATGTCCATATCGGGTTGTTGCGCCATGCCAGCTGTGATGCCATAGGACGCAGTGCCAAGTCCGCCGAGGATGTGGGGAGGAAATTCCCAACCAAACATTAGTACTTTCATGTCGATGCTTGTAGTTAGAGAGAGGAAAACAAGGTTTTATGCTTCAGCGCGATGCTTTTCGAGGAGTCGGATGGCGCGCAGGATGCCGCTGACGTTCATGGCAAAGGAGATGGCGCCACGACCCGAGAAGGGCGGATTGCCGTCGAAGAGTTCGGGGATAGTGCCCACGCAGTGGTAGAAGAGTTCTTCTTCAAAGCCAATGAGTTGTCGCTCAATGTAGTTCACCCCACTCATTTTGTAGACGCGCAAATAAGCCTCGAGATAGAAGCCCGTGAGCCACGGCCACGCGGTGCCTTGGTGATAAGCATAGTCGCGTTGTTGTTGATGCCCCACATAGTAGGGCGTGTAGCCCCCACTCTTGGGCGAGAGCGAACGGATGCCTTTAGGCGTTTGAGTTCGCGGGTGCAAATGTCGAGCACCCCTTTGCGTTCTTTGAGGGTGAGGGGAGAGAAGTCGAGCGAAATGGCCAAAAGTTGATTGGGGCGCACCGACCAGTCTGTGGCTTGTCCGTCGACATAGTCGAAGAGATAGCCGTGTTCGTTGAGGAAAGTGCTGCGGAAGTTGGTTTCAAAGAGTTTGCACTCCTCCTCAATGCTCTCTGCCACCACGTGGTGCATAGGGTTGTCGCTGTCCACCAGCATTTGTTGGTAGAACTTTTTGGCATTATAATATAAGGCGTTGAACTCCACGATGTAGCCCGAGCGAGGGATGATGGGATGGCCGTAAGCCTGCGAGTTCATCCACGTCACCGCCTTGTCGCGTCCGTTGCTGTAGAGGAGACCATTGTTGTGGGCAAAGAGGTTGGGGTGTTTGCCTTCGAAGATGAACGACATCATTTGGTGGATGAGGTCGCCATAGCGAGAGAAGCATTGCTGACGTCCTACGAATTTGGCATATTGCTGCAAGCACCACATTGCCCAGAGCAGGGTGTCGGGTTGTTCCACCTCGTAGAGTTGCACGGAGACATCGCGTCCAGCCATAAAGTCGTAGAGCGCTTTGGCGGCCGTGTCCATATATTTTTCAAACTGTTCCGTTTCCCCGATGGCCAGTGTGAGACCTGGCATAGAGATGAAGGTGTCGCGCGCACGTGCTTTGAACCAAGGGTAGCCTGCCACAAGATATTCCTCTCCGCCGAGTTGTTGGCGGAATTGGTGAGCAGCATTCACCAGACAGTGGTAGAAAGAGTCGCGGGAGTCGTGATTGACAATCTCGCCTTCGATGAGCGGTTGCAAAGATTTTGGGTCGCGAGCCGCGAGAGAAGCGGTGAAAACGATGCTTTCCCCCTTCTCGATGGGCATTTCAAAATAGCCCGGCACGAGGAGGTCTTCCGTTTCTCCGTAACCACGTTCGCGCTCTTTGGGATAGTCGAATCCGCGGTACCAGTCGGGGCGGTGCATATAGTTGGCCTTTGGCGTATCCACCTGCATAAAGAGGTCGGGATATCCCTCATAGAGTTTCACGCTGATGCCCTGTTCCACTGGTTCTGCGTGCGTATTGGCGCGTCCGTTTTCGTGCGTCCATTGTCGCACAGAGCGGAAAGCCAAATAAGGGTGCAGTCGGAGCGTGGTGGGCGAGTGCGCTTCGAGGAGGGTGTAGCGGATGAAGAGACGGTCGCGCTCGGTGCGGAAGATGATTTCCTTTTTGAGGAGCACCCCGCCGATGCGATAAATCCACGTGGGGACTTTGTCCCATTCAAAACTGAGGATATATTTGTGTCCCTTAGGACTGTAGTTTTCGCCTGTAAATTTGTGTAGACCAAGGTTGAACTCCGCTCCGTGTTGCACAACGGTTTCGTCGAGCGAAGAGAGCAATACGTGATTTTCATCGTCGATATCCTTGACCGGCACGACAAAAAGGCCGTGATATTTGCGGATGTTGCAGCCCACGAGGGTGGAAGAGCAGTAGGCACCAGATTTGTTGGTGAGCAGAAACTCTTTCATCAGTGAGTCTTGCAGGTTGGTCATCTGCGTTTTGTCGAACTTCAGGAATGACATAGGCTGTATATTATGGTATTGTGTTGCGATAGACAAGGGTTGTAGGAAAAAACGCCAACAGCGTAGGAATTGCGAGAGCTTTGTGTGTGACTGTGGTGTATTTTCACCCCAAAGGTAAGTAAAATCCTATGGTTTGCGAAATTATTCTATTGTTTTTTTTCGATGTTGGGGCGAAAAATCAAAGAAAAAGGAAAAAAAGCCCCTTTTTTGCCCCATTTTGGAGGTGAAATACACAGTTTTTTGTGGTTTGTGCCCGAACTTTGAAAGGTGTGTTTTGCAAAAGAGGTAGAAAAGAACGGTGTTTTTGCGTCTTGTTGCGGCCTCTTTTCGTGTCTTTTCCCAGCGATGCGAGAGGGGAAGAGAGAGTCGCAAAAAAACGACACGTCGTTTTATGCAAAACAACACGTCATTTTGTGTAAAACCACACGTCGTTTTTAGTAAAACCACACGTCGTTTTATGTAAAACCACACGTCGTTTTTTTGAACTCCATATTGTCCTCATTTTCAGTATATAAGATTTGAGCGCGAAAAGAGGAAAATACTTTGTTGTTTCGGGATTTCTGAGAGTTTTGATGACTTCTTAATCAGAATAGAGCCGTGTTTAAAGTAGAGTTGTCTTGCTCATGTTACTAATGTTTTTTTACAATTTGCAAAGTGACAAAATAGGCTGAAACCCTGCAAGAGGGATTCAGCCTTATTTTTATTACCAGAAGAATTTCTACCGAACAGCAATAGTAAGAAAAGGTTGGTGTTATTCTTCCACGGAAGTCCACCAAGGTTCAAAGGTTTGTGGAGTGTTGTTGAGATGCACCACTTCGCCTATGCGTGGAGTGAGTAAAGGTAAATCTCTGTGCTGAGCTGCGGAAGAGAGTAGGCGCAGCGGTTCGTCCCAATCGTGGCGAGCTAGTGCAAACTTGCTGTTGTGCACAGCAAGCACATGCCGTGGCTTCAAGTCGTCAATGGCTTGCACCACTTCTTCGGGCATCATATGGATAAAAGCCCAATCTTCATTGTATTGTCCATTTTCGATGAGTGCCCAATCAATATTGCCAAAACGTTGGCGCACCTTTTTGAAACGGTCGTCGTAACCGCCATCTCCCGAAAGATAGATTTTGTGAGAAGGGCTTTCGAGGAGGAAAGATGCCCAAAGCGTGTTGCCAGGATGAAGGAAACGCCCTGAGAAGTGTTGGGTGGAAAGGCAGTGGAGCTGAATTTTGTGGTCGAGAAGGACAGATTCGTCCCAATCCAATTCCGTGATGGCATCAGAAGGATATCCCCATCGATCGAGATGTTCTCCTACACCAAGGGGACACACCACGCGAGTGACACGTTGGCGAAGTTGTTTAATGGTGCGAAAGTCTAAGTGGTCGTAGTGGTCGTGAGTGATGATGAGCACATCGATGGGCGGCACTTCCTCAATGGTGAAGCCGTTGCTCCCTTTGAAGGGAGAGAACATCCACGGAAAAGGCGATGCTGTGGTGAAGACAGGGTCGACGAGGAAAGTAAGGCCGTCTGTTTTGAGAAAGACGGAGGAGTGTCCGAGCCAAACTAGCACGTCGTCATTGGCTTGTGCCAAAGTGGAGAGTGAGGTGTGGACAAAAGGCAGTGGTGCACTTGGTTTCAATCGACGAGGACGTTCGAAAATAAACTCTTTCATCCGTTGCACCAAGGATTTAGAACTGGTGAGCGTGGGTGCATTGCGCAGGTTGTGGAATCGTCCGTTGCGATAATGAGGAGATTGTTTGATTCGCTCTAAGCGTTTACCGCGAGGTGCTCGACCGAATGCTGGAAGTTGTAGGACAATGAGGAGGGTGATGCCCACTGCGAGAAGGAGTGCAAAGAAGATAGTCATAAAAATGTTCATTCTAGTAGTCGTTCGTGTGATAAACTCCAATTGGTCATTAGATCATTATGCTACTCGTTATTGAAACCGATTTGGGAATAAAAGATGTAGTTGTTTTCTCTGCAATTATTGTGCCACTACCTAGGCTTGGAACCCGATTCAATTTTTCTCTATGATATACAAAAGGAGATGTTGCAAAAATGAGTATTGCAACACCTCCTTATTATCCCCAATCGGTCATTAGACCGTTATGGTGCAATTCGTTATAAAAAGATAACTTCCTGCCATCTTTCATTTTCTTGTAGGCATCTTGTTTCTCGTTCGTTCTCGACGTAGCCCGCTACGCCTTTGAACTCACAACAAACCATCTGCTCAACAATCTAATGAAATCTGTTCAGAATCTAATGACCGATTGGGGATTATTGGGTAAAAGCACGACCGATTATAGTTCGATGGTGAAGCCTCCACGCCAAGTGCTGTTGGGAGCAGCGTGCTGCACGTGCGGACGGTCTTGCCAGTTGCCGTGGAAACCTTGTTTGTCGGGCAAGCCATACCAAGGTTCGCAGCAAATGAAAGGCGAAGGTTGGTTGGTGGGCGCCCAAACGAGCCAAGCCGGAGCTGAGGAACTGAAACGCGCAAGGCATTGTTCGTTGGCATCGAGCACTTGAATAGCCGTGACCTGCTGTTGGTCGAAAATCAAAGCCTCGTTGGCGAAGGCATCAATGGTGAGAGGGATGAGTGCGTTGAAGTGGTGATTGGTCGCGAGTGCTTGAGAAGTGGCCGCATCTTTGCTCCAAGGAATGGGGAAACGTTGCGGTTCGGTGCACCCTTGTGTGGAGGCACGGAGCAAACTGTGTGGAGCGCCTTCAAGACGGAGATAGCCCGCAGGTTGCAATTCGGGCGATGTGGGACGCTTGGCCAGAGTGAAGGCGTTGTGTCCGGGAGAGTCCGGTTTGTGTTCGGCGCGCAAGGGAGAGGGAAGGATGATGGAAGGGTGTCCCCCGATTTGGAACCACATCGTGGACGAAGCGGAAAGATTTTTCACGTGAAAATCTACTTGCACCTTGCGTTGTTGGAGCGAGTAGGTGACTTCAAGACGGAACGGCCAAGGGAAGTTTTCGAGGTCTTCGGGCAAATTCTCGATGGCCAGTGTCACACAATCGGGACGTTGCTCCACGATGTCCCATTGGCGTTTGCGCACAAATCCGTGTTTGGGCAGTTTATATTCTTTGCCTTCGTGACGGAGCGTGCCATTCCAAGCACCTCCCACGAGGGGGAAGAGGATGGGAGAGTGTCCAGTCCAAAAGGTTTTGTCGCCGTGCCAAATGATTTCTTGTCCACTCTCGATGAGGGTGAGCGAGTGCATCTCAGCACCTAGTGTAGAGATGGTGGCTTTGAGAAAAGGATTTTGAAGAGTGATCATAGACAAAAGAGGTAAGAGATTTTTGAAAAACAAAGGCTTCGCAGTGTGTCATTGGGTGATGGGCAATGCGGAGCAAATGAAGGAAGAGCGTAAGGAGGCTAGTTGGAAAATCGTTTTCGATAGTCGAGTGGTGAGATGCCCGTGTTGTTTTTGAAATATCGTCCGAGAAAACTTTGTGTAGAAAAGTTGAGTCGCTGCGCAATTTGTTTGATACTCATATCCGTGTTGCGCAAGAGTGATTTGATTTCCATCACCACCATGAGCGAAATCCACTGTCCCACGGTGCGCCCCGTGACGTTTTTCACCACCTCCGACATATATTTCGGAGTCAAGGACAGTTGACTAGCATACCACGCCACTTCTCGTTGTGTGGTGTAGTGAGCCGCAAGAATCTGCATAAAGTGATAGAAGAGATTATAGGTGCGAGCGTTGTATTGGTCTTCGCGAGGCACGCGGAGTTCGAGCATCCGGCACACATCGAGATAAAACACTTGGAGGATGGCCTGAATGAGTTCTTGGCTCAGTACCTTTTGTGTTTGGTCGAGTCGCACACGGAGCATTTGGTAGTCGCCGCGCACAATGTCGCGTTCTTCTGGTGAGAGCGACATCACGGGGTGTCGCATCAGATAGACCAGATATGGCCAAAGATAGCGCATAGTCATGAGCGATTCTTGCACAAACTCTTGACTCTGGAAGAGCGCAGACCCTTGAAAGTCTTCGCTCCGTTCGAAGCGATCGATGGTTTGTCGGCCAAAAGTGATGAAGAGGTCGCCAGCCTGCACTTGGCACGGCACACCGTTGAGCATGAATTGTGCGTTGCCCTGAGTGCAAACAGCGATGGTGAAAAAGACGTTTGGATGGCCACTTGCGACAAGTCCACCTCACTGAGTTTTTCGACAATGAGGAGGTCTTCCCTCTGCGTCTTCGTGTTTTGCGCATAGGGACGAATATCATCTAATTGGATATCTTGTAACGCATTTGCCATTTCTTTCATAGTTACAATTCGTTTTGGTTTTGTAAAAAGTCAAGGCTCGTGAGGGCAAATATATGCGATTTGTTCGAATTTGCCAAATTTTTCGGCAAATTTCCACGAAAAAGGGAGAAATTGCTGCGATTTTTAGTTTTTCTTCGATTGAAACCCTTGGCTTATTAGTGTATCTGTCCTTGGCCAAAAATGTTGTTTTTTAGCAATTTGAGTCCTCGTCAGTGTGCAAAAAGCAAGTCCAAGAAGAGAAGAAAAAACAAAAGCGTGCGCAAGAAAGAGAGTGAAATGCAAAATAGAGATAGCAGAGGTGTAATAAAGTTCTTAAAAAAATACGGATAATGCTCAGAAAGCGTGCATATCCTGCGCGCGAGTAAAGAGAACTTCGTAAATTTGCAGCTGTAAACAATACAAATCTCATTTACAACACCCTAAAATGAACAAGCAATTCTTACTCGCCTCCATTGTAGCCGTAGCTACCCCCGTGAGTGCCATGGCACAATCGGCAGTGATCAAGGGCACAGTGGTCGACAGTCAGAACAACGAGCCTCTTGCAGGCGTGACCGTTGTGGTGCAAGGCACGAAAGTGGCAACCATTACCGATGCCGAAGGAAAATTCACCCTCAAAACCCACAAGGGCGCGAAGCAGAATCTCCAATTCTCCTGCGTAGGTTATGAAACCCAATACCTCAACGGTACGCACATCACGGGCGATCGCGACCTCGGTTTTGTGCCCATGAACCAAGCCACTGTGAGCTTGAAGGACGCTGTGGTGACCACTCGTGCCGTTGCGCGCAAAACGCCAGTCGCTTTGACCACCCTCGGTGCAGTGGTGATCGAAGAAAAAGTGGGTACCGCCGATTTCCCCAAGGTGCTCGAGTCTACCCCTGGTGTCTATGTGACACGTGAAGGAGGTGGTTATGGTGACTCCAAAATCACGATGCGTGGTTTCAAGAGTGAGAATGTCGCTGTCCTCGTCAATGGCGTTTCTATGAACGACATGGAGTGGGGTGGCGTATATTGGTCAAACTGGGCAGGTCTTTCCGACGTGGCTTCTAACATTCAAACCCAACGCGGTTTGGGAGCTGCCAAGGTGTCTACCCCTTCTGTGGGTGGTTCTGTGAATGTGGTGACCAAGTCTACTGATGCCAAGAAGGGCGGTTATTTCTCTTACGGCATGGGTAACGATGGTTACAACAAACTCACCTTCAATCTCTCCACTGGTCGCACTAAGAGTGGTTGGGCACTCAATATGTTGGGCGCGCGCGTTTGGGGTGATGGCTACATCCAAGGTTCAGACTTCCAAGGTTGGAACTATTTCCTCTCTCTCTCTAAAGATTTCGGTGAGCACCACCGTGTTTCTATCACCGCCTTTGGTGCACCTCAATGGCACAACCGCCGCAGTTCTTATGACGGACTCACCGTGGAAGGTTGGCAACAAGTGCAGCAATTTATGCCTTATGGTGATAAATATCGCTTCAATGCTACCTTTGGTTATGACAACCAAGGTCGTATCCGCCATTCTTCACAGAATGTTTATCACAAACCTCAAATCCAACTCCAACACCTTTGGCAGATTTCTAACTCTGCTTCGCTCAACACCGTAGCTTATCTCTCTCTCGGATATGGCGGTGGAGAATCAGGTGAAGGTGCAGGTGCTTATAAGGCAAACTGGTATGGCACGACAGATGGTAAACTCAATATGAACTTCCGCCGTGCCGATGGTACGTTTGACTACGGTAAGGTACAAGACCTTAACGAAAAGAGCGAAAGCGGTTCACAAATGGTGATGACCATGAGCAACAACCAACACCGTTGGTATGGACTCGTGTCTACTTTCACCAAAGAGTTGAATGACCGTCTTAATGTATATGCCGGTGTAGACCTCCGTTCTTATGTAGGAACGCACAACAACCGCATCACCGACCTCTTCAATGGTGCATACTACATCGACCCCTATCGCGCCAATGTGAAGGCTGCTAACAACAGCGCTGCTGCCGATCCTCTCTTCAAATATCAAAAACTCTCTGTGGGCGACATCGTGCGTCGCGACTATGATGGTCACGTGAACCAAGGTGGTGTGTTTGGTCAAGCAGAATATGACCACAACAACCTCACAGCCTTCGTTTCTGGTTCGCTCAGCTACACCAACCAATGGCGTTACGACCGTTTCTACTACGAAAAGGCCAAGGCAGAAAGTAAAAGCCACTGTTCACTCGGATTCACCCTCAAGGGCGGTGTGAACTATAAGTTCCCACACATTGATGATTGGGGTGGACAGCACAACGTGTTTGTCAATGGTGGTGTGATTTCTCGTTCACCTTATCTCTTGAGCAGCCTCTTCCTCTCGGGTGACGTTTCCAATGAACTCAACCCCGATGCAATGAACGAGAAGATTTATTCTGTGGAAGCAGGTTGGACTTACCACACTGCATCGTTCAACTTCAATTTGAATGCCTACCACACCATCTGGAAGGACAAGACCTTGGCACGTTCACTCGACATCACTGACGCGGCTGGCAATCCCGACCGTGGTCTCATCAATATGCAAGGTGTGAACTCACTCCACCAAGGTGTTGAAGCCGAACTCGACTACAAACCCGTGAAGTGGTTCTCCGTGCGCGGTATGCTTTCTTTGGGTAATTGGATTTGGACCAACAACGCTGTGGGTTATTTCTACAACTCACAAGGTCAACCTCTCGCCGATGCAAAGGGGAAAGTGGCTTCAGGACTCTATGCTGCCGACCACGCTAAGATGACCCTCAACCAAAAGGACGTCAAAGAAGGCGGTTCTGCACAGTTCACCAGTAGTCTTGGCTTCACCATCTATCCTATGGAAAATCTCCGTTTGGGACTCGATTGGAAGTATTTCTCCAACTACTATGCTGACTACGCCCTCAACTCTCGCGACTTGAACCTCAACGGTGTGAAAAACTTTAAGACGCCTTGGAAGGTGCCTGCTTACAATTTGCTCGACTTCTCTGCAGGCTACACCTTTAATATGGGTGGCTACAAGACGACCATCTCTGGTAATGTGGAAAATCTCCTCGACCAAGAGTACATCAGCCAAGCTTACGACGGCGCAGGTCACGATTGGCAAACTGCTTATCGCGTGTTCTACGGCTTCGGTCGCCAAATGTCGCTCAAACTCAAGGTGAACTTCTAATCCCTGAGTCAAAGTGTCTTATTTCACAACATTATTTCATCGACAACAATGAAACATCTTTATATCGCCCTCCTCGCTTCGGCCGCACTTACCACGGCTTGCAGCGACTACAACGACCAATTTGAAGGCCTCAAAGAGGGACACCACGCGGTAGACATCAAGAAAAAGGACTACACCCTCACTGCTGATGACTACAAGGCCATCGCTGAAGATGCTGCCAACAAGGCTCTCGCCAAGAAAAATGGCGAAGCGGATGAATTGGCTGCCCTTGCGAAGACCCAGCAATTCACTGAAAAAATCACGTCAAAGGAATATCTCCCTGCATTCCTCGCCAAGAAATGGTTTACTGCCGACAATGGTAGTGCCATCAAGGTGACTTTCAATTCCCACGAAACTTATGGTCTCGATTTGGGACAAGATTTTGAAAGTGCAGAGAATAAGGCTGTGCAACCCGCTGCACTGAAAAAATGGCAAACTCTCACCACACTCGGGGATGAAAAGGCTGCGTGGTCTACTCAGTTCCGTAACGAAGCACACTATCTCCAGGCTTCAGCCTATAACCAAAAGGATTCTGTGCAAACTTATCTCGTATCTCCCGTCTTCACTATCTCCAAGGGCTCTAAACTCACTTTCGATGCCCTCTATGGTCACTATGTGGAAAAGGGTGGACGTCTCAGTGTGTTCCTCTATGATGGAGACAAACTTACGCAAGAAATTGTGCCTTCTCGCCAACCTCTTGCCGACCTCACCAACCAAGTGAACATTGAAATCCCAGCAGCGGGTCAGAAATTTGGCACTTTCAAACAAGCCATCAATGCCGACCTCTCTCAATATGCTGGTAAGCAAGTGCAACTTGCGCTTCGCTACGACGGTAATGGAAAAACCAAAGCCACTACTACTGTGCAAGTGGACAACCTCGTGGTGGGTGCTAACGTTACTGTGAAAGACGGTGCTGCCACTGAACAATATGTGCTCAGCAAGAATAAGTGGGTGTTTGACCCCTCCACAGTTGTGATACTCGGTGCGCGTGGCGACAAGCCCACTCAGGCTTTCTATCAAAGCATCGTCAACTGGGTAAAGGAGAAGAAGGGAACTGAATACGTCGAAGCTCGTGGCAACGCTGAAAGCTATTCTGGTATTTCTGCATATTACAACAACATTGACTTTAGTGCTGCTACCGTTCGTAAGAACACTCCTGCGGCATTTAAGGATGTGAAAGACGCAGATATTCCTGCTTTGCTTCAAAAGAATCTCTACGAAACTCTCGCCGCTGGTTTGTCTTTGAACTATGCTGATGCAGTGCCTGTGCAAGGAGTTGAGGTCATCTATACCGTTAAGTTCATGGTTTACGATGGTGCTACCAAGAACTACGAAGTGAAGTTCAAAGTAATTGGCAAAGGCAAGTTTGAACCCATTGCTAAGAGTTTGAAAGAAGTGAAATAACTCCTTGTATACCGCCTATTGGACGCACCAATTGCTTCAATAGTACCCATAAAAACTCCCCACCAATCCTCGTGTCGGTGGGGAGTTTTCGTCAACAATCCAATAATAATGACCAATTGGGGATGATAGCATTCACAAAGCTATAAAATGCAATGAACAAAATAAGATATTACATTATGGCACTATTGCTTGTTTGTGCCACAGCCGTAAAGGCACAATCGTTTGTTACAGTAGAGAACGGAAAACTCTATCGTGACGGCAAACCCTATACTTACATCGGAACAAACTATTGGTATGGCGCCATATTGGGTTCGAAAGGAAAGGGTGGAAACAGAAAAAGACTGAACCGTGAACTAGACGAAATGAAACGTTTGGGCATCACCAATCTACGCATATTGGTGGGGAGCGATGGGGAAGAAGGCATCAAATGGAAAGCATCGCCAGTGCTTCAATCTTCTCCGGGTGTGTATAACGACACGATATTAGATGGTCTCGACTATCTGATGTTACAGCTTCAACGTCGTGGAATGGTGGCAGTACTCTATCTTAATAACTCTTGGGAATGGAGTGGAGGTTATGGCTTTTACCTCGAAAACGCAGGTGCAGGCAAAGCATTACAGCCTAACGAGGTGGGGTATTCTGCCTACGTTAAGTATGCTGCGCAATTCGCGACCAATCAAAAGGCGCAACAGTTGTTTTTCAATCACCTCAATTTCATACTCAAACGCACCAACCGCTACACCGGAAAGCCCTACACAGAAGACCCTGCTATTATGTCTTGGCAAATATGTAACGAGCCACGTGCATTCGACAAGGCAGCCCTGCCTCAATTCGAAGCGTGGATAGCTAAGGCTGCAGCAATGATGAAGAGCATCGATAAGCGACATCTAGTGAGCATAGGTTCTGAAGGAGCGTTTGGTTGTGAGGCTGATTATGATGCGTGGCAACGCATCTGTTCCGATGCCAATATCGACTATTGCAATGTGCACATTTGGCCTTACAATTGGGGTTGGGCTAAGAAAGACTCGCTGATGCAAAATATGCAACGTGCTCAAGAATATACCAAGGACTATTTAGATCGACATTTAGAGATTTGTGCCAAAATCAATAAACCGCTGGTAATGGAAGAGTTTGGCTATCCACGAGATGGTGTTTCTTTCTCTAAACAATCGGCTACCACAGCTCGCGATGCCTATTATAACTACGTCTTCTCGCTCTTAGCTGACGATTTAGCCAAAGGTGGATACTTCGTGGGTTGCAACTTCTGGGGTTGGGGAGGTGATGCGCAACCTCAACACGAACAATGGATACCAGGAGACGACTACGTGTGCGACCCACCCCAAGAACCCCAAGGGCTTTACTCGGTGTTCTCTACGGACCACTCTACCATTCGTATCATAAAAGCAGGCGTCGCTAAACTGCCGAAACGTAAATAAATCCCAAATCGGTCATTAGATCGTAATAGTGCTGCTCATTATTGAGAAGATAACTTTCTGTCATCTTTTCCATTACTAGTAACACTTTTACAGTCTAATGACCGATTGGGGTTTAATGACCTTTGCTGGATTACACCGGTTTGGAGAATAGTTTCTCGTTGTTGCGCATCATAGGGTCGAAAGCCGCGGCAATGTTGCGCACAAAAGGCATACCCTCAGGGGTGCATCGCACCGAGTGTGCATCAAAGACCAGTAAACCGTCTTCCTGCATCGTAGAGAGTTGTTTTTCGTCATAGACAATCGCTTGCTGGATGTCGGCAACAGAGCATTGCAAATGTGCCACTAGTTCGCGCCAGTCCACAGTGTGGTTGCACATCATACACTCTATGACTTCGCGCGCAATGCGTTGCCACGGTGCCAAAGCATAACCTTTGACAATGGGCATTTTCCCCTCGTCAACAGTGGCAATGTAAGCGGCAATATCTTTCGTGTTTTGCGCATAAGCCCCATCCAACTGACTGATGCCCGACACGCCAAAAGCATAAACTTGCGCAGTGATGCGGCGCGGGCAGTAGCCTTGAAATTGCGGTGCAGCGTGTGGTGTTGCAAGGCTTGAAACAGTTCATCGTCGGGCAACACAAAGTGGTCCATACCAATGGGACGATAGCCCGCAGCTTCCAATCGTTGTGCAGCACACTCAAACATTTTTAGTTTTTCGTCCTGCGGAGGAAGCCCCGCCTTTTCCAACAGCGTTTGTCGTTTGAAGAGACTCGGCAAGTGCGCATAACTAAACGTCACCAGACGATCGGGACGCAAAGCGATGGCTGCCTCAATGGTAGCCACAAACTTTTCCACGGTTTGTCGCGGCAACCCATAGATGAAGTCGAAATTCACCTTTGCTCCTCCGCTACGCAGCACCTCGATGATGTCGGACACAGGCAAAAGCGAAGGATGTCGATTGACCGCGTGCAGCACTTCATCGTCAAAATCTTGGATACCCAGACTAAAACGATTGAAACGACTGTCGAGGAGATATTGCCAATCCTCCATTTTGAGATATCCTGGGTGACACTCAATGGCAATTTCCGGTTGGTCGATGGTGTCGAAGGCAGAAAGTAGATGCTCGTTAAGCGCGCGAATGTGGGTCAAAGGCATTGACGACGGACTTCCTCCGCCATAATGTATCTGACTAATTTTGCGGTCTTTGCGCAAATGGGGAAGCAACAAGTCAATCTCTTTGTGCAGTGCCGCAAAGTAGGCTTCAATGCGTTCCGATTTCGCCATCGCCACAGAGTTACAACCGCAATAGTGGCACAGATGTTGGCAAAACGGCACGTGGATGTAGAAAGAGATGTTGTCGGCCGTGGCATTGTTGGAGGCTTCCACCGCCTTGAGATATTGTTCCGCGCTAAATTCCTCAAACTGGTTGGCGGTAGGATAGCTCGTGTAGCGCGGCACAGGCACGTTGTATTTCTTGAAAATTGCTTCGTTCATAGTCCTTTCTTTGTAGGGTTCAAACGGTCTAATGACCGATTTGAGTTCATATATAAGGAGTAGCCCAATGCGGCCAGCGACAAGGCTGTTTGAAGGGCAAACATACTGGTGTAGCCCAGTTTGTTGGCGATGAAACCTACCACAACGGCAATGATGATGCCTATGAGTCGGGTGATGACCATTTGAACGGTGAAGTCCGTGGCTTCACGCCCTGCGCGCACATGTTGCATGGACGAGGTGTAAACCACCACAGTCGTCATGCCATAGCTTCCCAAAAGTCCCATGATGGCGATGGTCAAGAGAAGGGTGGAAGGGTGAGACATAGACAGAAAGACGAAGCTCAGGGTGGAAAGAACCATCACGACGGCAAAGACTGTGCGCATGCGTTGATAGCCATAGCGACGCACCAACATCCCAGCCGGATAAGACATGATGAAAGCGGCACCGACGCCTACAATGCCATATAAGAAACCGATTTCTTTCATGGAATAGTGCAAATCGACCATGAATGATTTGATCACCGACATCGTGCCGAGGATGCCATTAAAATAGAGTGTCAAGAAAATGATTTGTCGCGAAATGCCCTTTGGGTGAAAAAGCTGCAGAAGTCTTTCCAAGTGGCGCGTTGTTGAACTGAAGAGGTGGTTTGGAAAGTCAGTTTTTTGTTGAGAAACAAGGGCACCAATGCGATGAGGACAAAAAGGCTCAGACAAATGTTCACCGATTTCCACCCAAAGTGGTGCAGCACCATGAGCAACACCCCGCTACCGAGCAAACTTCCTCCGAAACCGCCCATCGACTGAATGCTGTTGAGTATTCCGCGCTGTTGAGGTTGAGAGGTGCGAATGGCCAATCCGTCTGTGGCAATGTCTTGAGTGGCCGAGGCAACAAAAGCCAACAGAATGAGTGTGACAATGATGTGGAGATAATTGGGGAGAGATTTGTGCAAATCAAATAGACTTGTGATGAGGATGAGCGCAGCATACACCAATTCAGTTCCTAAGATGGCGCGTTTGTAGTTGCGAATGGTATGGCAATAGCGATCGATGGCAGGCGCCCAGAAGACTCTCAAGACCCAGGGCAGTTTAAGATGTAAGATAACCCGATGATCGAGAGGGGCAGAGCATGCTCGCGCATGACGATTTGCAGTGTCGTGGTGAAGAAACTTGTCGGCACAGCCTGAACGAAGTATAAACTAAAAAAGGTAGTCAAATAGGCTATCTTCTGTGTACGATTTTCTGTGGTGGACATATAAATAATAGTGTTATGCTATGGGAACTGTGAAATCTGCGTTGAGAGAATGTTGGGGTTCAGTCCCAATCGGTTCAGGAAGTTAACTTCCCCGTGATGAGCTGCATGAGAATAGTCTAATGACCGATTGGAGTTTAGAGCGGCTGCAAAGTTACACTTTTCTGTTGGCGTGTGCAATCATCATTTTTAGGGACTCTCGTTCAACAAACAATTGAAATCGGTTCAGAATCTAATGACAGATGTGGGTTCTTGCTTCTTCCTTTTTCCAAGAAACAAGGTCTTCTTCCACGATTTCGAGGGCAAACCGCCACAATTACGGAAAAAAGTGCTAACTTTGCTCCATAAACTACGCAGATGAGGCCAGTAAAACGCTGGTGCTCCCGTGCGACAACTCAAACTATGCGCCAATTCTTTGCATTTTTCAGAATAAAACGGCTCGACACATTCATTCTCGGCAAGTTCCTACAACTCTTTGTGGGGGCATTTTTCATCTGCCTTTTTGTGTTCGTGATGCAATTCTTGTGGCGTTATGTCGATGACCTTGTGGGCAAGGGACTGACAATGGACGTGCTTGGACAATTTTTCTGGCACGTTTCTGTGTTTTTGATACCCACTTCCTTGCCGCTTGCCGTGCTTTTGGCTTCGCTCATCACGTTTGGTAACATGGGAGAAAACCTTGAGTTGCTCTCCATGAAGGCCGCGGGTGTGCCGTTGGTGAGAGTGATGCGCCCCATTCTCTTGCTCATACTTCCGCTTTCCGCCTTCGTCTTTTATTTTCAAAATGAAATCTCGACGAATGCTCAAAAGCAACTGCGCGCCTTGTTGGTGTCCATCAAAATTGCGCAACCTGCTGTGGAAATCCCTGAAGGGGTGTTCTATAATATGCGTGATTTCAACATTTATGTGGTGAAGAAGAATGCGCAGACCGGGATGCTCTACAATACCATCATCTACAAGATGGATCAGGGTTTCGATCGTGCCCAAATTGTGTTGGCCGACTCGGCGAAAATCGAAATGACGGCCGACAAGATGCACATGAAATTGACCTTGTGGTCGGGAGAGCAATTCCAAAATCTCAAGTCGGACGAGATGAACGTGTTCAAGAGTGAAAGCGTGCCTTACGACCGCGAGACGTTTATGTATAAGCAGTTGCTCATCGACTTTGATTCTAATTTCAACCAACTAGAAGCTAACGAACTGGCTTTTATGCCGCAGGCTAAAAACTGGGCTACGCTGGAGCATTTCATTGATTCAATGAATCTGCAAATTGACTCTGCGGCTTTGGCTTCTTCGGCTGACTTGGCGGGACGTGCTTTGCCGACCACTAAGGCTTTTACACGCAAAGACTCTTTGGCCACGCTGCGCGAATTGAAGCGGCATCCCGTGAATTTTGACAGTTTGCTGGCGAAGATTCCCAAAGATAAAATGGAGCGCGCGCGCAACCGCACGGCAACGGTGTTGCAGAATTTCTCCACGGAGATGTCGTGGCGCAACGAAACGGTGCAAGACCAGGAATACTTTGTTCGCAAACACGAGGTGGAATGGCACCAGCGCATCACTTTGTCGCTTGCTTGCTTGCTCTTTTTCTTTGTAGGCGCACCGCTCGGTGCCATCATTCGTAAAGGCGGATTGGGTATGCCTACGATTATCTCAGTGGGTATCTTCATCATCTACTACATCATCAACACTTCGGGAATGAAGATGGCACGCGATGGTAACCTTAATATGGTGGTGGGAATGTGGATGTCTACTTTCATTCTCGCTCCTGCCGGTGCTTATCTCACCTTTATGGCGAACCGCGACTCGGTGGTGTTCAACCTCGATGCTTACTTGGCTTTCCTCCGCAGACTATTGGGCTTCCGCACGAAGCGACATTTGTTCCGCAAGGAGGTCATCATCACACCGCCCGATGTGGAGCGTGATTTGTTGATGGCAGCGGCGATTCGCCAAGAAGCAGACAACTATCGACTCTCCCAAAAACTGTGGATTGCTCCCAACTATTTCCGTTTGTTTTTCCGCACCAAACCCGATGAACGTGTGGCGCAATTGGTGGAACAGGTGGAAACGCTGGTGGAAGATGCCGCCAACTCCACGGATATGCACGTGCTTGATACGCTCAACCGAGTGCCGTTTATCTATGTTCACGCGCACACCACGCCTTTCTCGCGCCAATGGCTCAATTATATAGTCGGACTGTTCTTCCCGCTGGGGCTCCTCATCTGGGTGAGAACTTGGCGCTTCCGCCTGCGTTTGGCACGCGATTTGCGACAAACGGCAGAATGTATGGCAACGCTAGAAGAATTATTAGAAAATAGAGGCTAGACATTAGACGTTAGAAGACTAGAAGCTCTAGAAGCCCTAGAAAAACTAGAACCTCTAGAAAAGCTGGCCCCACTCAACAACATAAAGACATATCATATGGCAGACATTCAACTCTCCACCATAGAAGAAGCTTTGGAAGATTTCAAAGCAGGTAAATTTCTCATCGTTGTAGACGACGAAGACCGCGAAAATGAAGGTGACCTCATCACCGCTGCGGAACTTATTACCCCCGAAAAGATCAACTATATGCTCCAAAAGGGTAGGGGAGTGCTTTGTGCACCCGTGACCAAGGAGCGTTGCAGACAACTCCATCTGGAGCACCAAGTGCAAAGCAATACCTCTGTGCTAGGTACCCCCTTCACGGTGACCGTTGATTTGCTCGAAGGCTGCACCACTGGCGTTTCCACTCACGACCGTGCTGCAACCGTGCGCGCTTTGGCCAACCCCGACGCGCGTCCCGAATGGTTCGGACGCCCTGGACACATCAACCCACTCTATGCGCAAGACCGCGGAGTGTTGGCACGTGCCGGACACACAGAAGCTGCTGTAGACTTGGCGCGTTTGGCAGGATTTCAGCCCGTGGCTTGCTTGATTGAAATCCTCAACGAAGATGGTACTATGGCGCGTATGCCACAACTCAAAGAGTTTGCCGTGCAAGAAGGACTCAAAATCATCACCATCAAAGACTCATTGCTTATCGTTTGAAGGAAGAATCGCTCATCGAGCGCGGAGAAGAAGTGAGTATGCCCACAGAATATGGTGGTTTCCGTCTCATTCCTTATCGTCAAAAAAGCAATGGCTTAGAACATGTAGCCCTTTTCAAAGGCGACTGGAAACCCGGTGAACCCATCTTGGTGCGCGTGCATTCTAGTTGCGTGACGGGCGACATCTTCGGCAGTTGCCGTTGCGACTGCGGTGCACAGCTTCACAAGTCAATGGAACTTATCGAAAAAGAAGGCAAAGGTCTTGTGCTTTATCTCAACCAAGAAGGCCGTGGTATTGGACTGATGGCAAAAATCGCAGCCTATAAGTTGCAAGAAGAAGGTCTCGACACGGTAGACGCCAACGTGCATTTGGGTTATGACCCCGACGAGCGCGACTATGGTGTGGGAGCACAGATCCTTCGCGACCTCGGTGTGACAAAGATGCGTCTGATTACCAACAATCCGGTGAAGCCGCGTGGGCTTGGAAGCCTATGGACTTGAGATTGTGGAGAATGTGCCTATGGAAATCGCTTCCAACGAACACAATCATCGCTATCTCCTCACCAAACAAGAGCGTATGCACCACGCACTCCACGTGAAGAAATAAGTCCTTTTTCCCTCTTTCGCAAGATAGGGCAGTGGGATTCTGATTCTCATTGCTCGGGTGAAGGAAAAGTACTTCTGCACATATGTGCAGCATCCTTTAAATTTCTCTCAATCATTCCTACAATTATGTATCAACCTCAAAACAATTACACCAACTCGTACAATCCTCGCGTGAGTGCGCTAAGCTTTCCAGCTGTGATGCAAAAGGTCTATGTTTGGATGACCTTGGCACTCGTGATGACTGGCCTTACAAGTTATGCTGTGGCTTCGTCTGGACTCATAAATTCTTTGTGGGATGCAGATAATAGTACTATGCTGTGGGTACTTATGGCCGCTGAAGTTGGCTTGGTGTGGTTTCTCTCTGCACGCATAGCCAAAATGGCCTTTATGACAGCTGGACTCCTGTTTGCCCTCTATGCCATTCTCAATGGCGTGACGCTTTCTGTTATCTTCTATGCCTTTTCCACAGATGTGATTCTCAAGGCATTTCTTACCACTGCCGGCACTTTTGGCGCAATGTCCTTCGTTGGCCTTTTCATCAAGAAAGACCTCTCTATGCTCGGACGCGTGCTCTCTATGGCTGTCATTGGACTCATCATTGCTCTCGTGGTGAATATGTTCTGGGGAAATTCTATGTTCGATCTCCTCATCAGTCTTGCTGGCGTGGTCATCTTCACAGGACTCACCGCTTATGACACGCAAAAGATAAAATATCTGGTGGAACAATACAGCCATATGGACGAAGAGTCTACGATGAAAGTCGCTTTGATGGGCAGTCTTACGCTCTATCTCGACTTTGTCAATCTCTTCCTCTATCTCCTCCGCTTGTTTGGCCGTCGCAGATAATAGCACGGTCTTGCAGTGACTCAATTTCGACTCGGAGGTCTCCGCCTACCTCTGGAGACTTTTGAGTCGACATTATTTTCTTCCCTATTTGCTGTGGAAGCGCAACTGTTGCTTTCGCCTTTCACCTTTCTCTTTTCACCTTCTCAATTATCCCCTCACCTTATGCAACTTTCCGATCGTCTCAATCGACTTGCTCCCTCTGCCACTTTGGCTATGTCACAAAAGAGTGCCGAACTCAAAGCTCAGGGCATCGACATCATCAATCTCTCTGTGGGTGAACCCGATTTCAACACGCCCGAACACATCAAGGCTGCTGGGCAACAAGCCATTGCCGACAACTGGTCGCGCTATAGTCCTGTGCCGGGTTATCTTGACCTTCGTCAAGCTATTTGTGCCAAATTAGAACGTGAAAATGGACTGCACTACGAACCCACGCAGATTGTGGTGGGCAATGGTGCCAAACAAGCGGTGTGCAACGTACTTCTTTCTGTGGTGAATCCTGGCGATGAAGTCATCATCCCTGCGCCTTACTGGGTGAGCTATCCCGATATGGTGCGTTTGGCAGACGGAGAACCCGTATTTGTGGAAGCCACGATTGAGCAGAATTTCAAAATCACTCCTCAACAATTGGCGGCTGCCATCACGCCTCGCACGAAGGCAATCATTCTTTGCAGTCCTTCCAACCCCACAGGTTCGGTGTACAGTCTTGAAGAAATGGAAGGTCTTGCCGAAGTGCTTCGCCAACATCCTGAAGTACTTGTCATTGCTGATGAGATTTACGAGCATATTAACTATGTGGGCAAGCACGCTTCCATTGCCACACTGCCCGATATGCAAGAGCGCACGGCGATTATCAATGGGGTGTCTAAGGCATATGCTATGACGGGTTGGCGCATTGGTTTTGTGGCTGCTCCTCTCGCCCTTGCAAAGGCGGTGAACAAGCTCCAAGGTCAATACACCTCTGGTGCGGGTTCTATTTCGCAAAAGGCTTCTGTGGCAGCTTTCAACGGCGATCAAACTCCTGTTGAGGAGATGCGTCAAGCTTTCCTTCGTCGCAAGAACCTCATTGTGCGTTTGGCGAAAGAAATTCCTGGATTTGAGGTGAACGATCCTGAAGGTGCGTTCTATCTTTTCCCCAAGTGCTCTTCTTATTTCGGCAAGACGGATGGTACGACAACGATTCGCACTTCCGATGATTTCGCACTTTATCTTTTGCAAGAAGCCCACGTGGCTTGTGTGGGTGGCGACAGTTTCGGAAGTCCTCAGTGCTTCCGTATGAGCTATGCCACTAGCGATGAAACATCGTTGAGGCTATGCGCCGCATCAAAGAAGCTTGCGCCAAATTGAAGTAAATTAGACATTAGACGTTAGAGATTAGAAGTTAGACGATTCTGGCTCTTCTAGAGCTTCTAGGATTTCTAGAGCTTCTAGCCTCTAACGTCTAATCTCTAATTTCTTGTTTGCCCGAGCCACGCTTGTCGTGGCGAGCAGAAAGGGTCCGTGACCCTCTAATCTCTAACGTTTAACGTCTATTATATTTGAAACCACGTATTCTCATTGATCTCAAAAACTATAGCAAATCCCATTTCACGGCCGACCTCATGGCCGGATTGGTGGTGGGCATCGTAGCCCTCCCTCTCGCTATAGCGTTCGCCATTGCCGCCTCACCAGGCGGAGATGCCGAACACACCATTGGTCCCGGCATCGGCATCATCACCGCCATAGTAGCCGGTTTGATAATCTCCCTCTTAGGCGGTAGTCGCATCCAAATCGGTGGACCCACAGGAGCGTTTATCGTCATCATCTATGGCATTGTAGCCAAATTTGGTCTCTCTGGACTACTCATTGCCACTGTCCTAGCTGGCATTATGCTCGTCTTGATGGGACTTTTTCGACTGGGAAGCGTCATAAAATTCATTCCCTATCCCATTGTCGTAGGCTTCACCTCAGGAATAGCCCTCACCATTTTCACCACACAAGTGAAAGACCTCCTCGGACTCACCCTCGAAGGAGGAGCACCTGCTGCCTTCATCGACAAATGGATGTGCTATTTTCGCAACATCACCACCTTGCAGTGGGATGCCATTGCGGTGAGTGTGGTGAGCATCGCCATCATCGTGGCTTGTACGCGATGGATGAAACGACTCCCTGGTTCGCTCATTGCCATCATAGCCACCACGGCTACTGTGTATTTCACCAATAAAAGCGGACTCACCCACATTGCCACCATTGGCGACCGATTTGGCAGCATCACAGCTTCCTTGCCTCAAATCAATGCCTTTCACCTTGATTGGAAATCGCTCTTCACTGACGCGCAAGGGCACTTCACTTTCGACACGCTGAGTGCTTTGTTGCCCTCGGCTTTCGTCATTGCCATCTTGGGCGCTATTGAGAGTTTACTTTCTGCCACCGTCGCAGATGGTGTGACGGGCGATCACCACGATTCCAACCAAGAACTCATTGGACAAGGCATTGCCAACATCGTGGCGCCTTTCTTTGGCGGTATCCCTGCCACGGGAGCAATAGCCCGCACCATGACCAACATCAACAACGGGGCGCGCACTTGCATCGCTGGGGTGGTGCACGCACTGGTCTTACTCGTCATCTTCATTGTGGCTATGCCGCTGGCAGCCTACATCCCCATGCCCACACTTGCAGGTGTGTTGGTGGTGGTGAGCTATAATATGAGTCAGTGGCGCACCTTTGCGCAACTCACTCACCGTCCTAAGAGCGATGTGGTGGTGCTCCTCGTCACCTTCATTCTCACTGTGGTATTCGATCTCACCATCGCCATCGAACTCGGTTTGGTGCTGGCTTGTTTGCTCTTCATGCGGCGCATGACAGAGGTGACGCAACTCTCCATTTTCACCAAAGAATTAGACCTTAATGCTGATCCCATCGCTGACTTTCCTCGCGATGAAGAAGCCCTCGCAATTCCCGATGGTGTGGAAGTCTATGAAATCAACGGACCTTTCTTCTTTGGTGTGGCGAATCGCTTTGAAGAAATGACGGCAGAGATGCAAGATCATCCTGCCATTCGCATCATTCGTATGCGTCGTGTGCCGTTCATCGACTCCACTGGTGTGCACAACTTGGAAAACCTCTGTTTGATGTCGCAGCGCGATGGCACGCAAATCATTCTTTCGGGTGTGCAACCCAAGGTGCGCCAAGTGCTGGAACGCGCGGGCATTCACACCCTCATTGGTGAGGAAAACATTTGTTCGCACATCACCTTTGCCTTGGCACGCGCTGCGCAACTTCGCCAAGAAGTGTGACCTTTTCTCGTAAAAGTCCGACGTTTTCTCGTGAAAGTCTGATATTTTCTTGTAAAAGCGTGATACTATTTCGTTGCTCTACATTCTTAACTCGAAATAAAGAGTGGTTTATCGAAACTTTCGGTGAACCACTCTTTGTTTATAGCTCTCGTAGATTTCGAAACACACACAGTTCTGGTGCGCGACAATACCGAGAAATCCCACGTTTGCTGAGGTTTGAGATGAAAATACACTGTGAACATTGTTTTATCAAATGTGAAACAATGAAACAATGTTCAATATTTGGAAGAACACGCGTAACCTCGTATTTTTGTGACAATGTAGGCATATAGATTCGCAATTTTCTGACGGATTAGGATTTAATTCCAATACTCTCGAAAGAATTTGATTGTACATCTTTTCCTCATTGCCCATATTCCTTGAAAGAAGTACTCAACTACGCATTATTACCGCTATGAATACGCAAGCCGTCTTTAATCTTTGGGAGTCAGTCGAAAAAACTTCTGATTTTTGGATGATTCTAAGCAATGAACAACGTGCTGTCTTGGACAGTGCGAAAGAGGTGTTGCATTTTTCTAAGGGAGAAAGCGTTTTTCGACAAGGGGAAGAAGCGCTGCAACTCTTTTACATCAAATCAGGCACAGTGACAGAGTCACGAATGGGTGGGGCAGGAAAGCCTCAGATTTTGCGCTTTGTGGGTAAAGGAGAAATCTTTGGCTATGGTGCTGCGTTGTCTGACGAAACCTATGTTTTTTCGGCTGAAGCTTTCGAAGACTGTGAGATTTGGGCACTACCGCTCAATAGTTTGCGGCATATGTTTTTGCATTCGCCCGATATATCCCGCTATGTGTTGCACAGTTTGGCCAGCGAACTCGGTACGGCCTATTGCCGGTTAGTGAGTTTGACGCAAGGACATTTGCGCGGACGTATGGCTGAAACGCTTTTGTTGCTCCATCGCATCAACTTCACGGACGATGAACATCTGGACATCTTGTCGCATCTCACGCGTCGTGAATTGGCTTTCTCTGAGTAATATGAATACTTCCAACGCCATTCGAACGCTGTCGCAATTGGCGGAAGAAGGACTCATTTCTGTGGATGGTCGCAACATCCGTTTGCTCGATATCACGCGCCTTCAATTGGTGGCTCTCCAAGGCTAGGTCTTGGGTTAGCGTCATCTTTTCTCTCCAATTCTTCTTTGGAACAAGAAATTTTTCTTTTATGAAGAAAATAGCTTCGCTTTTGAGGGAGGAACATCGTAAATGTGAGAAAAAACGAGGTGAAACTCAAAAAAGTTGCCGATAAATTTGGAAGATAAGGAATAAAGTAGTACTTTTGCATCACGTTTGAGACACGCACTTAGGTGCAAGATTCAATCTATGCTAGCTTCTCGAAAAAGCATCATATTAGGACGCTCTTTCGCGCAAGTAGCATCAGGAGAGATGGTAGAGTGGTCGATTACAGCAGTCTTGAAAACTGCCGTACCGAGAGGTACCGGGGGTTCGAATCCCTCTCTCTCCGCAAAGTGGCTTCAAGATGACTTCAAAATGGTCGTCAAAACAGCCTTCAAAATTAGCGTAAATCGTTGTAAGACTTATACTTACAACGATTTTTCTTTGTATATAAGCCTACACAGTGACGGCTAAACCCTAGGTTTTGATAGTCATCATTCGGTCAAATTCTGCTACATAAACTGCTACACAAAATAATGCTACAGAAAAAGTGTAGCAGTGAAGGCAAAAAGAAGGGCAAAATGAAGGCAGTAACGCAATCTCTTTCAATGTATTAGTAATTAACTTTGTAGCCAAGTGCTACACTAAAGAATGATGCATTATGAGACAATCGTTCAAGGTGTCCTTCTACCTACGCTCTAACTATGAGAACAAAGAAGGCAAATCGCCTGTCATGCTCCGTATCTTCCTTGGAGGAGCAATGAGTAACTTAGGGTCTACCAAGATTTTTGTAGACAAGTCGCAATGGAACAACAATACTAGTCGACAAAAGGGGCGTTCTTCCGAAGCTCTTGCTGTCAATGCCAGTCTTGATGCCATCTCCACCAATCTCCACAACATCTATCGCAAGTACGAAGATGATGAAAGTATCTCGCTTGACAAACTTCGTGCTGCCTACCTTGGGCAAGCCAAAGAGTACACTAGTTTTCTTCCAGTCTTTGATAAATTCATAGACGACATTCGTCAACGTGTAGGGCACACTATTAGCAAGGATAGCTTGCAGAAGTATAGCGTCTTGCGCAAACACTTTGCAAACTTCCTTCTCCATAAGTATAAGCGTAAAGATTTAGGGCTAACTGAATTCACGCCAGCCATTGTGCAAGATTTTGAGCTATACCTTACCACCATTGCTGCTTGTGCCTACAATACTGCTGTAAAAAAGATGAAGACCTTGAAAACAATTACGATTTATGCCCTCAAGCGTGGTTATCTTCTTCAAGACCCATTCCTTGATCATCATTTTCACCTCAATCCTGTGGACAGAGGTTTCTTGACAGATGAGGAAATAGTATGTCTAGCCAACAAGGATTTTGCAATTCCCCGTTTGGAGCTTGTACGTGATCTCTTCATCTTTTCCTGCTTCACTGGATTAGCCTACATAGATGTCGCCAATCTTCGCAGAGAGCATCTCGTGATGATGGACGGCAAAGCGTGGATTATGACACGCAGGCAAAAGACAAATATCGAGAGTAATGTGTTGTTGCTCGATATCCCCAAGACCATTATTGCCAAATACTGCGACAATCCCAATTATCCTTCACGTGAAGGCAAGCTTTTTCCTATCCTTTCTAATCAAAAGATGAATGCTTATCTCAAAGAAATTGCCGATATTTGCGGTATAAAGAAAAACCTCACCTTCCATTTAGCACGTCACACGTTTGCAACGATGTCACTCAGTAAGGGAGTGCCGATGGAGAGCGTTTCTAAGATGCTGGGGCATACCAACATCCGCACCACGCAAATCTATGCACGCATCACCAACAAAAAGATTGAGCACGACATGGAAGAACTTGCCGATAAACTCGATAAATTCAATGATGCCATGGGACTCTAAAACACGAATGTATCACTTTAATCTCTATATTTATTATGAACACAAAAGCAATTCCCGAGCTTTCTTACTTCCGTTTGAAACTCACAGCCTATCTCCGCGACCATCAACCCGAGCTTGTGGACGATGCTACCCTCGTTTCCTCTCGTTCCGATGCAGCCCTCACCGCCTATTGTGATGCTGTGGTGCAAGGCTTCTCACATCCCGAAGCCGAAAGCATTGCCAGCAATGTACTCTTTGAAGGTTTGTATTTCTCAAAGTATGACACCCTAGTGTCTGTTTTGGAAAACGAATTTGAGGCAGAGCTTCCTAGTCCACTACCAGAGAAACTCGCTCCCATTCTCCTCCGCAATAAGGCGGTGCAACGCGTCTTTGCCAACTACCATCTTACGGACGACTTTGCTGCACGTCCACAGTACGAAGACCTCTACACTGAACTCACAGGAACGATAGTCTTGATCATCGAGCAAAACAATTTGCCTACCGTTGAAGGAGTGAACGCTGTGGAATAGTCATCATTTGTCACATCGAGAGTGCGGTGGTATCAAGAGCCAAGATAGGTATTTCGTTCCACTCGTCAAGTATTTTTCAAACCCTTGTCTTAGGTGCCGCGAACTATCTTGTTGTTGCTCTTGAACCACCAAACACTCTCCGATATGAATCATCAAATTATGCCCACAGACCTTCACTCTCCATCCTTCAACCGAGTAGACAAAATAGCTTCTCAGCAAGACAACGCTCCCTCCAGCGTGCCTGCGCCCAAGCAAGTCCATCGTTTCTCTTGGACACGCTTCATTGGCTTAGTCACACTTCTAGCGTTCCTTATCGGCTTTGTATCTCTTCTTTCTAAGCTCATTACGCCACAAGTCGTCACCGCGATTTCCATTCTCGGAAGTTTTCTCTTGTTGCGCTTTGTAGTCAAAGTAATTTTGGAAATCACTTTCACGCTCCTGCGATACTTATTTTGGTTCGCTGTTCTCTGTGCTATCCTGCTCTGCGTGCTTTGATAAGCACAGCCTTCTCTCAAACCGAAAAGTGGTTATCTCTTCTCGAGATAGCCACTTTTTCTTTTTTGCTTATCTTTTTTCTGGATCGTCGAAAGATTAAGGCTTTGCACTTTCGCTTCTTTATCATAGCTCCACTTGATGCCCCTCCAAGATGGATGCTGTTTCCTCTTTTCTTTCGCAAAGGTAGTAGGTCGCTTTAGCACTGCGTCAAGGTCAAGTCTAGCGATTAGTCGAGAAATCTCCAGCTCCGCTTTCGCTAGGCTCGTATTTCTCGTCTAAACCTTGTCGCAGAGCAGCTCCCCTCCCTTCTTTTTGCTACGAAAAAGGAATCAGCATACTCCGATCTTTGGACGCATAAAAAAAATGTCGCTATGGATAAGCAGAAAGTAAATACAACATCTTCGATGAGTAGAAAAGGAAATAGCTCCTCCTCTCATTACCGCATAAACCCTACGGCTGAAAAAAGTGAGCAAGTGTTGGCAATTAAATTTGTACAATGGGACGTACTCCCTTTGGAGAGTCTTTGTAATAGCAAAGTATATCTCCTACGAGTGAAACTCAATCGTGGCGAAATGATGAGCCGTGAGGAAAAGAATTGGCTATGTGAAGCAGTGAACTCTAACACCTATTTCCGTACAGCCGTTCCCCTACAAGGCTATCGCTTTGACTTCTTTGATGTACTGAAGAAATACCTTGTCAATCAGTACGGACAATGGACAGAGTATTACGCACCCGACAGAACAAGCCTAAGAGCCTACTATATGGGCGTATCAATCAAATAGTAGAAATTTCCAAGTATTAACAACATCAAAACATATACGACAATGAACGGAACAGACCAATTCACACGCACTATTGCCGAGTATCTCAATCAGCGAGCAATGACAGACCCCTTGTTTGCGCCCAACTTGATGAAACCTAACAAGAATATAGAGGAGTGCATCACGTACATTCTTAATGAAGTGCAGAAAAGCGGTTGCAATGGATTTGAGGATGATGAAATCTATTCAATGGCAGTACACTACTATGATGAAGACGATTTAGAAGTGGGCAATGCAATCCCCTGTAACGTAGTCGTCAATCACACCATCGTATTGACAGACGAGGAAAAAGCCGAAGCTCGACAACAAGCCTTTGCACAATATCAAGCCGAAGAACTCCGCAAATTGCAAGACCGCAAGCGAAGTAAGCCAAAGAACGAAGCAAGTACAGAAGAAGTTCCTCAACTCACCCTATTTGACTAAGACGATGAAAGCAAGAAATAAGTTTGAAGCAGCCGTAATGGAGCAAAGTAAGCATCTTCGCCCCATAACAAAGCAACAAATCAAGTGGGCATTTCGAGAATGTATCACTCACTTCGCCTACCGACTACCCAAAGGTCGCACCACTTGTATGGATTGTGGGCATAGTTGGGTAATGAACAAACCTAGAGAAACCTGCACTTGTCCTCATTGTAGAGCCAAGTTGCAAGTGCAGACCACAAGAGCGAGGAAACACAAGGAACAGCACTATTTCACCATCCTCACCACGTCGGGAGATTATCAAGTCCTCAGAATGTGCCTACTCATTGTGGGGATGGAGAAAGGCTATCCAGCCGAGTCTTCTGTTATAGAGATAGGTCAGTATTGGTGGAACAACCAAGGCAAACAAACCATTGTAGCGATACAGCGCACGATGGGCAGTTACCTAGACACCTTTGCCTTTCATTCTCCCAAAGCCATCCGCAGAGATAACGAAGTCTATCAGTACATCGCACAAAGTCCACTCTATCCCAAGGTTAAAGCCATTGACATACTCCAAAGAAATGGCTTTGCAGGGGATTGTCACGATATAGCCCCTACAAAGTTAGTCCCTGCCCTCCTCACAGATAGCCGTGCAGAAACCCTTTTCAAGGGAGGAAGAACAGCAGACTTGCGCCACTTCTTGAATAATCCCCACGGCATTGACCAGTATTGGGCAGCTTATAAAATTACCCTTCGCAATCACTACGACATTATAGACATCGCCCTTTGGTGCGACTATGTAGATATGCTCCGTAGATTGGGTAGAGATATCCACAGTCCGAAGTATGTTTGTCCCAAAAACTTACAAGAATCCCACGACACGGCACAGCGGAAACTGCAAGCTCAGCGAGATAAGGAAGCCGAAGCTCAAAGACGACAGCAAGCGATAGAAAACGAGGAGCGTTTTCAGGAACTCAAATCCCCATTCTTTGGCATCACCTTTACAGACGGAGTTATCCAAGTGAAAGTCTTAGAGAGCGTGCAGGAGTATTTAGAGGAGGGGAAAGCCTTGCACCATTGCGTTTTCACTAATGAATACTACCTCAAAGCAAAGCCTAATCCTATCGGCAAGAATAGATGGAAAGCGAATAGAAACGATAGAGGTATCTCTTGAAACAATGAAAGTCATCCAGTGCCGTGGCTTACAGAACAAGAACACCGAGTACCACGACCGCATCATAGACTTAGTAAATCGCAACATCAAACAGATAAAGAGCCGAGTAGCCTAAGTCCAATAAATAGAAATCCCGAAGCGATGTAAAATCACTTCGGGACTTCTTTTCTTTGTCTTTGAGACGAGCAGGCGACCAAAAGAAAAGAAGCAAAAGAAAGTCGCAAGGAAATTATTTTAGCATACCAATGCTTCTATCATCCGATCTATTTCTGTCCTTGATTTATTGCATCTGAAAGTTGATTTAAAAAATGTCCAATGTTTTCATCTTGTAATTGAGAAAATAGCGTACGATACCATTTTATTCTAGATGTTGAATCATCGTTTTTTTTCAGATGTTCTATGAAATCTGAATACGTTGGGTATGAGCCTTTTATATACGGCTTTATCGTATTATAATAAGTAGGACCATCAATATAAAACAGGGCTTCATCTGTTTTACCTATCAGTTTCCATAACTCATTAAAGATAAAATCCGCACCTTTATCCTTGATTTGCTCCAAGTATAAGAGCTGACTAAAGGGAGGAGCAGAAAGAGTAAGAGATTCATCGCCTTGAAGGTAATTAAAGCCATTCTGTCCCAATCTAAAAAAATGACCATCATCAGAATATATGAATTCATTAAAAATCAATATATTGATGACAGAATAATAGGTGATGGGAAATTTGCCTGCATTGATTGTTCGCAAAAGGAATAATCCTTGCCCAGGATTGCAGTCCTCAAAGTAAGATAGAATACTATCTGAAATCTTCTTTAGGTTATCATTCATATATATTTATCTTGATAGCAAAGATACTTATTTCTAATAAAAAGACGAATTAAAATATCAAGAAAATGTCCCTTGAGGAGCATAAAAATCTCGCAAGAGGCATATTTGCTAATCATGGTATATAAAACAGGGCAAACTCCGCCCTCCTTCTTTTGACTAGCCCCCTCAGAATTTTGCCCTTGTAGTGGCAAAAAGAGAGATATTCCTGAATATAGTTCCTATCTCCCGACTCTATTTTGCGCAGAAGTTGGCTCTTTGGCTGCTTGCCATAGCCAAGAATGCGCCCAGCGCCGACATTATAAGCCAAAAGAGAAAGGAGCAAAGCATCTTTGCCATAGCATTTGAAGCGGTCAAATTGCGCCATAAGGTCAGCGCGGAGTAAAGAGTCCGCTTGCCACTCGGGCATATTTGAAGAAAAATGCTCCCCCTTTTGGAGTTGATGCCCATAACCCACATACGGATAACAGCCCTTTCCGTGAAATCCCTCAAAGAATTTCACGCACACCACAGCACGCTCAAAAGGAGGAAGCCGAGCAAAAGCAATCCTCTGCTGAGCCCGCAGCCAAAGCCACGGGAAGCAGAGGAAAAACAAACAGAACAATAACTTACGCATCTCGTTCAGTTTTTGAGGTAGGAGGAGTAGGTTTAGAATGATCCACGTGCTGCTCAACACTTTTGCCATTAAAACTAAAGTGCAACTCCTTTTTTTGCCCGAAATTATCTTCCACATACACATCAATCGTCTGGCGGTCAGAGGATAGTGACGTATAGTATAAACGAAACTCCTTTCGTGGTAGCCAATAGCGGTCGTTAGGAGAAAGCAGCGTGCCATCCTCCAAACGCAATTCTCCCTTCCCATCGGGTTGGAAATAGCGAATCGTATAGTGCGTGTCCTTAAAATCGCCTTCCGCTTTGAGCGAACAACGAATTTCTGCCACCGCCCCCTTTATGATGTCCTTTTGAACGGGCAATGTTTGTAGAGAAAAGTCATAAGCCTGCTGCACATCCAGCTCAGGAGTGCAACTAGATAGACAAAACCCAGCGAAGGAGAACACCCCCATCACCCATATTGCGCCTAAAATATTACGTTTCATAGAGATAAGAATTAAAATTGATAGCGAAGTCCCAAACTCAGCATCGGTCTAAGTCTGTGAACATCCGAGTTAAAGAGATAGCGCAGTTGTGCCTTTCCCCCGACAATAATCCTGTCCGTGAGAAAGAGCTCCATACTCGTGTGCAATCCTGTGCCATACACCCAGCGCGAGCCGTCCAATAATTTCGCCCCATCGGGCAAAATCACCTTATCTCGATTGAGTTGCTCATAGCCCACCAGCGCAGAAGTACCAAGATAGAAAAACACATTTCTCCCTTTGTCCGAAAGCAAGGGGTGCGCATACCCCATCTGCACGAGATAGTCACGCAGGGGCACTTGGTAACTGCGATAACTCAAAGCTTGCTGTTCATAACCAGCTGACAAGAACGTATATTTACCCCGTTTGAGATAGTGAGAAAGCGACAAAGCCACCCCAAAATTATCTTGCTTAAAGAGCGATTTTCCTTTCACTATGGGCACACTCGCCGACACTTCCAATCCCTTTTGACCAGGCACCAAACGCTGTGCCTGCACCGCAGTGGGCAATCCCACCACTAGTGCAGCACAAAGCGAAGAAAACAAGAGCTTCAGTTTCATAGTTCTTACCATTTCAGTTTGAGTTTATCAATCTTTTGCGCCAACAAGAGGTCCTCTTGGTCAAGCGAAAAAGAAAGCGTGCGTCCCCCTCCACGTTCGTAGAGCGTCACTTGCAGTTCCTTGTCTGGAGAGAGCGAAAATTGCTCCAAAACAAAGACCCCACGTTCGTTGTCGTTCGCCTTCACCTCCAATAATTGATGATAAGCACGAAGCGGTTGCAGCACTTGTTCCTGCATCGCAGTGCGCTTCGCCACCTTTTTGTCCACCACTTTGAACGTCACAAAGTCCACTGCAAAAGGCATATTCGTGTCATTGTCGATGCGCGTGTAAAAATAGAACAATCCATTGTGCGCATAAAGACCGCGGAGCAAGAATTTCATTCCAAATTGTTGCGCGCCGATGTGCTTAATCCTGCGCTTATCGCTTTGGTAAATGCTCTGCATAATGAGTTTCACCAAGATAGGCGACTCACTGCCCAGTTCCTTAAAATAGATGTCCGAGCGATTAGACGGCAGACGTCCAGCCGTAGGCGCAAGGAAATCCTGCATCTCAATGTTGAGCTTCTCCGGTTCGGCAGCATACTTCACATTAAAGGCATAGAACGAGCCATCTTCGCAAATCACCGATAGATTAGTCTCCGTTTCAAAATCTTGCACGGCAGCTTTGATGCGCAAGACGTTTTCCGCATCCTCCGCTTTGCCAGCAATGATGTTTTGCGAACCCAAGTCCACATAGCGAATAGGTGCAGGAAAGATGAGATGCGTAGTCTTGTCGAAAGTCACCTCCAAGCCATAAGGCAAGACAACTCGAGCGTTGGGAACACTTCGGCTCAATCCCTGGTAGAGCGTCCCCGACGACAAGAGCGAAGAAGAAAGATTTGTGGGTTTATCCTTGCTTTGGGCAAAGACAGCTGTGCTACTTGCCACGAAGAGTAGCGCAGAGAAAAAGAAATGTTTCATTGTTTATAGCGATTGATTGAATGATTATTTAGTAGGCATCAAGAAGAGTTTGTAACCACCCTTAATGGTCACTTTAATGGTACGTAGTTTCTTTTGCAAGAGCTGACTCGCCCCTTGCATCACCCCACGTGCCGTTTCCGAGATGATTTGGTCTTTGGCAGAAGAAGCGAAGGTAAAACTCGTTCCCATCGTTCCCCCGATGTTAGCCCCCATTTCTTTGAGGGCAGAGAGGTTCTCCAATTCAGGAATGTAGACACCTTCCTGTCCGTCCATATCATAAGCCGATAGTTTGATAGGAAGAATGCGCCCAGCGTGTTCAATACTTTTGACCAATAGTAGCATCCGATGTCCTTCGATTTTGGCACTTGCAATGATGCGACTCTGACGAGGAAGGTGCAAATCCCCAATGCGCGCATTTTCCAGCAAGCGCAACACCACATCATCCCCCTCTTTGAGAACAAGGGTATGGTCAATCTGCACCCGAATCGTATTGCGTTCCACCCCCTTTTTCTCATTGTTGATAGAGTGAAAGGCAAGATTGCGCCCCTTCGTCCCATACATTTTGACAAAGTCCGCATCACTCATCGTCCCCGAGAGAGAAGACACCACTTGTTTTCGTTCGGGAAGCACCTCCACCGCCTTTGCCCCTTCCGACTGCTTGTCAGAAGAAGGCGCAACAATAGTGCGTTCCTGCGCTTGAACAAAAGCATTGTTCAGCGCGGTAGGATTATTAGGCGTAGACTTAGGAAGATACTTCGCAGCCATCTGATAACTCTTTTCCATCAGCGCCAATTGACGTTCCTCCTCATTCTCTTCTTTATCATTCTTCTTTGCCAATTCATTCTTCAATTCAGCCACTTGTGAGCGGAGTTCTTCGCGCTCCTTCTCACTAGGGTCAGTGGCATAGAAATCATTGAGCAAGCGGTTGTTCTCCGCATAGCGTTGCATCGACCGCTCAATCTTACTTCGAGAGCGAGAAGCTTCCACTCTTTCCGCTTCTTCAGCCGCATTCTGCGCTGCAAACTCATCGGAAACTTCCGCCATCTCCGCCTTCGCTTGCTGTTCTTCAACCGATTTGTTGCCCTGTTCATAAGCCTTCAGTTTGTTGCTGGGCAATTCTTCCACACTCGCTTGCGGAATACTGTCATTGAGTCCCTGCTGCGCTGCCGTTTTCTCCTTGCCCGAAGGGGCAAAGATAAACCACATAGAGAGCGCAAAGAGCAATCCTAGTCCACCAAAGACGAGCCCTTTTTTCAGTTGGTCTTGTTGTTTCTTATCCATAATTGAGGTATTGGTTTTAATTGCTGATATTCCGTGTCTTGTTGTTGGAGAGCAGGTCTGTCCAGATGCTCATTCTTCGGAATGGGTAAGGCAGTAGCGTGAGGAGTCACAAAGAATTGCGCAATCATAAAGAGAGAGCAAAGGAGATACACCAAACTAATGCCATAGACCAGAACTTTCCTCTGCTTCGTACTTAGTCGTTCGCACTGTTGTTTTAGCCACAACTTTCCGCGAATGAGCCACCTGCGGAGCATTCGTTGGGGAGAATACGTTCGTGTCATCGTTTGTAAGTTTGAAGGTCTTGATTCTCACGCACAACGAAGTGTTCCATCAGAAATCCCTGCGGATTGTTGTCCGAGCGCACCGCATTTTGCAGGGTGCAAGTCGTGATCAGACTACGTTCCGTCACGTTACTTGGTCGAACAATAAACATGCGTGCATAAGTCGTCACGGCATAAGGATACACCTTAAAGTCACATTGTATAGAGTCAATTTCCACACGCTGATTCACATTGCCCGAGATGGCACTATTGAAATACCCCTTTTCTGCCAAATCCTTGTAATAATCAAAAGCCGATTTATCACAAAGCGCAAAGGCACGTGCCATATTTGCTCAATAGCATCCTTGTCGGGAGCAATGCTAAAGAAGAGCTCGTGGAAACGTCTGACGTGTTCGCGCGCTTCCACAGGACGATTGCGAGAAGCATCTTGACTCAACGCCAGCATCAAAGATTTCCCTTGGTCAAGCACATAGATTTTTTCTCGTTGCTCCCGAGCAAAGTTGTAGGAAGCATAGAGCGCATAAGCCGTAATGCCCATACAGAGCAAGGCAAAGACGATGATGTATAGCCTAATCTGACTAAATGCCGTCTGAATGTTTTTTAGAGATTTGAATTCCATAGGAGTGTATGTTGTTGTATTGTTGTCCAGTCTCAAACGTCTAGACGAGCTACGAAAGTCGTAGCGAGCATAAAAGGGGCTGTGACCCTCTAATGTCTAATGTCTAACATCTAACGTCTATTTTTAATGAGCATCCCCTTGATACGTCCACCGATATTTCCCACGGCAGCTCCCATACCAGCTGCAGAAGCCTTACCACTAGGTAGGCACCTTGTGCGCCACTCTTTGCCAAGCTATTGACATTGCGACCATAAGCCCCAATACCGCCACCGGCTTCGATGATCCAGCCTGCCACAGTGGGCACACAGAAATATCCCACAATGCCAATGAGGAAGAAGACAATGTAATACCACGTTCCCGAGTCGGGAACATAGTTCGCACTCGAAAGCGCTGCAATATCTTTCTGCACCATCAAAACTTGAATCTTGGCAAGCAAAGCCGAAAGAATAGAACTCACCGGCAACCACAGATAGACCGATATGTAGCGCGAGAACCACGCACTGAGCGAACCCGAAAGTCCATCCCACACTGAGATACCAAAAACGACAGGTCCTAGAATGGAAAGTACAATAAGGATAAAGGTGCGGAGGGTATCAATAATCAAACCAGCCGCATTGTAGAGCAATTCCATGAAATCTCGGAAGAGTTTCATAAACCATTGCTTCGTCTGATAGGCAGCCCTTTCGGCATACATCCCAGCAATGGTCACCGCATCTTCAGGACCGATGATACCCATCTCCTCAATCTTCTCGTCAAACTTCTCATTAGATACCAAATAAGCCGTTTCGGGATTCTTCAGATAAGCCGCCTCTTGGAGTTTATCCCTCCTTTTCACCAACTGCGCCAGCGTGTTTTCTTGTTGATGCACCATCGCTTCAGTGCCTTGCACCACAGGAGAAAGCACCGCATTCATCGTCCCCAACACCACCGTTGGGAAGAACATGATGCAAAATCCCAAGACAAAGGGACGGAGCAAGGGAAACACATCAATAGGTTCAGCCCGTGCAATGGATGCCCAAACACGCAGAGCAATGTAAAAGAGCGCACCTAGACCAGCAATCCCTTTGGCAATGCCCGACATCTGTGCACAGAGCGGCATCATCTCATCGTAGGTAGAGCGCAGTAGGTCGTGTAAACTAGCGAAATCCATAGCACCCACTCCTACCAATATCGGTTTGCCGTGTTACCATATAGGGCTTGCACCGCCGAGAGGTCACCCTTTTCTCTGGCACGTACGTAGCTCACCGAAATGTTCTTTCTTGTGTAATAAGACACCAACGAGCGATACTCACGCAAGGTCGTATAAATGCGGTCAATCGTCTGCATCCGTTCGTGGTCGTTCATGGAGAAAACACCACTCTTGGCAACAGACTTGAGTTCTTTCAGACTCTCGCCACTTTGTTCCAAGAGTTTGGTATATCCTGAAGCGATGGCAGCGAGTTCCGAAGGACGAAAATGAGGGTCGTGCAGCATCTGTTTATAGGAGGTGACGTAGATGTCAGAAATGTCGCCCACCATCAAGATACACTCCTTGACTTTGTAGGCATCGCCAATGAGATTGTTCACCTTGCGGAGCGCGTCATAGTATTTCTTGGTGTCGTTGTAGAGCTTCTCCACCTCCTTAAATCCAGCCAAGGTATTCTTGACCGTCTTACCGGCCGTGGCAATTTCTTTGACCGTGTTGGCAATGTTGCCCGCAAAATTGGTAGGGTCAGTCACCACCCATTGGGCATGAGCCTTGCCACAAACGAGAGTGGAAAGCAATAAGACTGAAAATATGTACTTTTTCATTTGTTGGTTGATTTGAAATGATGAGTATTCGAGTTAGCTATGTGAGATTACTGTAAAGAAAACAAGGGACTTTTGCGAAAAAACGTCCGACTTTTTTGGGAAAATCTCCCACGTTTTTGGAAAAATATCGGAGATTTTTTTAGTTCTCTCGGAGATTTCTGTGCGCTTCTTGGAAGGTGCTGTTTATTCCTCGTGTCGTTTCTCCCGAGCCAGTTGTCGAATGGCAGCTTCAATGTCGCCACCAAGTTGCTCGGCAAGGCGCAGCACCTCCACCTTCTCTGTCTCTTCTGTGGTGTAAGTTAAGTATTCCTCCAAACTCACCTCAGTGGCATAGACCGCACTCTGCATACCGCCCAGTCCAATCCACACCTCTTTGTAAAGTCGATGAGGGTCGTTGTTCTGATTGATGGAAAGAATTTGGCTCTTCTCCTTTTCCGACAAGCCCAGCATCGCTTGGATGCCATCAAACTTGGTCATATACTTACGCTGGTCGAGGAGGATTTTGCAGTCGCTATTGTTGATGATACTTTCCTTCACAATGGGAGATTGAATGATGTCGTCCACTTCTTGCGTCACCACAATGGCTTCGCCAAAATACTTGCGCACCGTCTTGTAGAGATACTTGATATAGTCCGCCATATTAGCCGAAGCAATGGCTTTCCACGCTTCTTCGATGAGAATCATTTTGCGAATACCTTTCAATCTACGCATCTTGTTGATAAAGGCTTCCATAATGATGATTGTCACCACGGGGAAGAGGTCTTTGTTGTCCTTCACTTGGTCAATCTCAAAGACGATAAAGCGTTTAGAAAGTAGGTCGATGTTCTCCGTAGAATTGAGTAGAAAGTCATAACGTCCCCCACGATAGTATTGTTTGAGCGTAGTGAGCAGGTTGTTGATGTTGAAATCTTGGAGCGTCACCTTGATTTCTCTTTCCTCCATCTCCTTGCGATAGACATCTCTGAGGTATTCATAGAAGGTGTTGAAGCAAGGCGTGATGCTATGGTCGGCACGAATGCGCTCAATATAGGCATTCACAGCCGAACCCAACTCACCGGCTTCCGTCTTGGTCAGCGGTTCGTCGGCACTCTTCCACAGCGTAAGCAGCAACGTGCAGATACTTTCTCGCTTTTCCACATCAAAGATGTAATCATCGGTGTAGAAGGGATTGAAGGAAATGGGACTTTCATCGGTGTAAGTGAAGTAGACCCCATCCGCTCCCTTGGTCTTTCTGTGAATGAGTTCGCAGAGTCCTTGGTAACTATTACCCGTATCCACCAAGAGTACATGTGCCCCTTGTTCGTAGTACTGACGCACCATGTGGTTAGTGAAGAAGGATTTTCCACTGCCCGATGGACCTAAGATGAACTTATTGCGGTTGGTTGTAATGCCTTTCTTCATTGGCAGGTCAGAAATGTCCAAGTGAATCGGCTTACCCGACAGACGATCTGCCATTCGGATGCCGAAGGGAGAGAGAGAATCTTTGTAGTTCGTCTCTGCCGTAAAGAAACAAAGAGCAGGTTCAATGAAGGTGTAGAAACTCTCTTCGGCAGGAAAGTCTCCGGCGTTGCCAGGGATACCCGCCCAATAAAGCGTAGCCGTGTCAATCGTGTTGTGCCGAGGTTTGCATTCCATCAGTGCCAGCGCAGAACCTACGTCATTTTTCACCTGACGCAGTTCCTCTTTGTCGCTACTCCATGCCAAAACATTGAAGTGCGCTCGAATAGAAGTCAGCCCCTGAGAGTGTGCCAAGTTGAGATACTCCTGTATCCACTCCTCGTTGATTTGATTGCTTCGGCTATAACGCGCCAAAGAGTGCATATTCCTCGCCTGCTTTCAAAGCGTTCAAGGTTGGCATCGCTATCTTCAATGAAGAGATATTGATTGTAGATGTGGTTGCACGAAAGAAGCAAGCCCACGGGAGCCGCAAAGCTCAGTCGGCAATCACTGCGGTCGGTAGAAAGTCGTTCATAACGCGCATCGGTATGCACACTTGTGGGGAGGTCGTCCGTATCGCTCAGTGTGTGCAAGCAAAGCATTTGGTCGCCCACACGTACAAGGTCTGCCCCCAAACGAATATCCTCCAAAGAAGCGTGCTGACTTTCCGAAAGCGAAAAATATCTATCGAGGAGTCCAGCCTTTTCTTTCGTACCGATGAGTTCATCCTCAGTCATTCTCGTCAAACGAAGATGGTCACTATCATTGATAATCCGCTCAAATTGGTCTACGGCTTCCAAGAATTTCGCCACCGCTTCCTTATCTTCAATGTCTTTGGGAATGAGATGCCCACGGCACAAGGCAGAGAAGTTACTCTGCTGTGCCATGCGCTTCTTGGTCGTCTTGGTGAGAAAGAGATAAACGCTGTGATGCAAGTAGGGTCGCTCATTGAAATGTCGCTCTGAAGCACGAGCTAGAAAACTGAGTTCTCCCTTATTGAGTTCGGGAGCATAGTTTCTTGGATAAACCAATCCTGCTTATGCACGATGCTGTAATTGGGGAGCACCTTAATCGCCTTATGCCAAGCCGAGTGCATCGCTTCATATTCACTCTCTGTCACGGTGAAGAGTTCAGGAAGCTCCAACTTAAAGGCAATAGTCAGGTCAGCATCCTTGCTCACAAGACAACCATGTTCCACTGCCAAAAGAGGAAACTTGGCTTCGAGCGTACTTATTTTGCTGGTGTTGCGCATATGTTCGTGTTTTTGTTTGAGGTTACGAGGAATGTTCGCAGAGTGCGGTAATAGCTAGGCACTGAGACAGAGGGCGAAGGAGCGTACTTGAAGTACGTGACTAGCCCGAATGTCGAAGTAACGACGCTAGTGCCGTGCTATGTGAGCATCCCTAATGAGGTGATAGACCGTACGGCGGTTAATGAGATATCGTGGATGCATACGAATAGCCCCTTGCTTCATCAGTCCATACTGACCATACTTGCGGTTCATGGCAAACGTTTGCCACACAACAAGCGTGGCACCCACTAAGCCGATACCTAAGCACAGCCACTGACTCATACCGCAGAGATAGCATACGACCACAAGCACAAAAACCGCCAAGAGTCCTCCAGCAAAGAGGAAGAGGTATTGCGCTTTCAAGCCCTTAAACTCCACCGTACGACCTATTCCCTTATTGATGTCCCACGATGCCATTAGAGGAAGAAGCTACGAAGGATGGTTGCTGCCACAATGAGGAAGATACAAGCTCCAAACCAAGAGGCAGCTGTCTTGCTGGTGTCGGGATCACCGCTGGAAAACTTGTTGTAGACCTTGATGCCACCGATAAGACCAACGACAGCACCGATGGCGTAGATGAGTTTTGTACCAGGATCAAAGTAGGAAGTCACCATTTTAGTGGCTGCATTGATACCTGCCATACCGTTACCTTGGGCATAAGCTCCTGCCGATACGAGAAAGAGGGCGAGAAGCACGAGAGAAAGTTTCTTTGTTGTCTTCATATTGATAGAAATTAAATGTGATTATTGCTAGGGTGAGAGAATGGAAGTGAGAACAGAGGGAGGTATTGTAGGTTCTAGTAGTGGAAGAATGAGTGTGTAACCTCACACCTCCGCAGTGTTCTCCTGTTCCAAATTGATGGTTTTACAGATAATAATCGAGAGGATGAGTTGCTATTTCTGAAATAGAGTTAGAAGGTTCTTTTTCTTCTTTCTCCATTTCTTGTTCTTCTGTTTCAGCCTTGTCAATGGCTTGCAAGAGTTTCTGATGCACCCTTTCTTCTTGGGAGAGTTGAGCTTTATATTGTGCCAATAAGTCCGTACCTTTCAGACTTTGGAGCGTATGGACAACCTCCGTTTCGTCCTCCTCATCAAGACTATCATCTTGTTTGTGCCAATGATTTAATCGCACTAAGTCGCGTGTGAGAATGCTAGTGGGTGAAATATCGGTAGTAGCATTGTCTTGCCAAAGGATTTCTTCGCGAAGCACTTCTTCCTCATCCACTTCTTCTAGAGTATAGTCCACTGAGATTTCACTCTCTTCGGTCTGTTCGGAGTCTTCGTTTCTCTGCAATAACATTAGCCGACTCCTCACTAGATTTTTCAGTGGCTTCCCCATGGGATGTCGCAGCAATACTTTGTGTCGTCAATCCTTTGCTTTTGCCCACAAGGATATGCTCTTCAGCAGCTTGGGGTGTATCTCGCTGCGTATCGGCTTGAGGTACAACTTTCTGTGGAGTTGAACATCCACTTCTCCAACGATGAAAGGTATAAACCAGCCCCATCGCCACCCAAAGGATGGAGAATAGGAGCAAAATATTGAGTAGAAAAGCAGTAATCATAGTTGTATGGTTTGTTCCTTCTTGCGTTTGACAATTTCCTTATTGAGCAATTGTTGGTGCGTGCGAAGATGTTCCACAATAATGCGTTCAATGTAACTCGAGAGTGTCGTGTCAGACCGCAAATCACTCAGCACGTGCCGCAGTGTTTGCAGCACCTCTGTGCGAATGGTAAATCCCGATTTCGCACCTTTGGTACTATTGATGGTCAAATAGAGGTCTGCATATTGAGAAAATGAAATCGTTGATATGGACTCACTCGTGATTTCCTCCTCCTTATTCTCTTTTGGAGGAAGCGAAAGGGAAGTTACGGGCTTATCATAGAAAGGTGCATCTTCTAGCGTTCGTTCCTTCGTACCCATATCCCCCAATTCTTGGAGCTTCTCTTGGAAAATTTTATTGCGTTGTTCCTTCAGACTACTCATCAGACTTTAGATTTATAAGGTGTAACTTCTCCATCACCTCATCCACCCACGCATCAATGCCAAGGGCAGCGCGATACATCGGAGCAGGCGCAAGATAAGAACTGCGGAAACAAGTCTTGACTCCTCCTGCAGCTTGTAATTCTCGGGCAATCTTCACCGAATGATGGATGCACGTATCAAACATACTCAAACCCTCTTGCTTGGCATAGTCCGTAAAAACCTGTTGAATCGTGGGATTTGCACTGCGATTTATCTTATTCCAGAGAAAGAAGAAGTCTTCAATGCGTGCATCTTCAAAGCCTAAGCCCAAATCACGGATGGTGCGCGCATAGGCAAAAGAAGACGCTAAGGACTGAGGGTCGGCTTCGATGGGAGAGATAATGAAATCCATCTCCACAGAAAAGCGCAACAAACTCTCCGTGCTGGCGTGTCCTGGGAAATCAAAAATCACAAGTCGTTCTCCTCTTCCTTGTGTGTCGAGATAGTTTTGTGCGAGTGGGAGAGCATCTTCGGGTTTGGCGCGTAATATCGTATAGGAAGGTTTCCCTAAGCGCGTGAAATAGGCTTTCATCTCAGCTTGTATCTTGGCATCCGACTCGATAAGGTCGCGTTCTCGCTCTCGTAACTTATAGAACGACTCTTGTGTAGCGTCACAATCCATAACAACAAGAGGAAATCCCACGCTCATAATACAACACCGCAGCCAAGACTTCGGCTAAACTGCTTTTTCCCACTCCACCTTTTTGAGAAGCGAAGCCTAAAAATAGAGGTCGTGATACTTTCTGTTGCATAATGAATCGTGTTTATAGGTCGTAATGCTTAGACTTTTCTCTATATAGACTCATAGACTTAAGTCAATTGGTCAGTTAGTCAATTAGTCAATTGGTCAATTAGTCAGTTGGTCAATTAGTCAGTCCATTTGGATGTCTTTAGCTCAGTCTATACAGACCTTTTGACTCTGCAAAAGAACTTAGTTTTTAGTCCACTCACAAGAAAAGGAGAAAAGAGGGAAGTATAGGGATGAATTGGATAATCCTTTCGTATTGAACGATTTAAGTTTAGGCTGTAACTTTGCAGACGAACAAATACAACCTCTAACACGACCGAAGGAAACAGCCCACTAAGGGCTGGATGCTTCCTCAGCATCAACTCTTTTTACTGGCAAGGTGTGTCTTTGTAACACAAACCGCGGTTTGTCTCACAAAAACTCCTTGCCTCGGTGCGAGGAAATGCTGAACTCCAAAGTCGTCAGTAAAGAAGAAACACATGAAACAGCAAAGCAATCCCTCCTCTGAGAGCTTAAACTCCGATAAACCTCGGTGGGACAATTGGCACGTACGCCTTCCTAATCCCAAAGATCAACAGAAAATCATTGATTTGTTCCAACGTTCTGGCGCAAAAACAAAGTCCGACTTTGTGCGCGCTCGCTTGTTTGGAGAAGAATTTAAGGTCATCTCCGTAGATAAAACAGCTGTGGAATACTACCGCAAGCTATCGGAATTCACAGCACAACTACATAAGATTGGCATCCTCTATAACCAAGCCGTACGCGCGCTCAACACTTATCATTCCGTTAAGACAGCACAGGTGATGCTCGAGAAATTGGCGCACTATTCCACGCAAATAATAGCGCTGCAATCTCAAGTTATTGCCCTCACCATCGACTACCGCAAACGATGATTGCCAAAATTTCTGCCACAGAAAACCTCGGTGGTGCGCTAGGCTACAACTTTAAGAAAGTGGAAAAAGGAGATGCCGAGGTCATTCTATCCAAAGGACTCTATCAACCAGCTGAAGGGGAATTTAAGATGGAAGAAGTACTGCGAGATATGCAGGCACTCCTTCCGCAACATTGCCGGACTAAGAAAAGCGTTTTCCATTGTTCCCTCAATCCTCACCCCGATGAACGTTTGTCTGATGAGAGGCTAGCCACCTTAGCCGAGGAATATATGCAGGCACTCGGCTACGGCTCACAACCCTACATCGTGTTTAAGCATCACGACATTGAGCGAGAACACATACACATCGTTTCCTTGCGCGTAAATGAACAAGGAGAGAAAATCAATGATGGGTTTGAAAAGCGAAGAAGCAAGCGTATCACAGATGCTCTGGAACAAAAATATGGACTGATCCCCAGTACACCGACCCAAGAGCAAGTACTTCAAAAAGCAAGTACAAAAGAAACGCTCAATGAGTCCGTGGAGAATAGAAGAATAAAAGTAGAAAAAGTGCTTCGCGCCGTACTTGCACACTACAAATTCGCTTCCTTGGGAGAACTCAATGCCATACTCGCACACTATCATCTCACAGCTGAAGAAGTGAAAACAGAAGTTCGGGGCAAACGCTATGATGGACTGGTCTACCTCCTCACAGATGATGAGGGCAAAAAAGAAAGTATGCCCATAGCAGCGGCTGAACTAGGTCGAGGACTGGGACATACCGCTATCACCAACCACATCAAACGCTCAAAGTCTGCGCTAAAAACAGCTATCCTGAAGGTAAGGCAACGCGTGCTTATGGCAATGCGTACTTCGCCCTCGTCAGAAGACGATTTGAAGAAAAACCTTATCCAACAAGGGTTGAGAGTGGTACTTCGCCGAAATAAGGCAGGGCGCATCTATGGCATCACCTTTATAGACGACAAAGAAGGGATAGCCCTCAATGGTTCACGTTTGGGTAAGGGATATTCCGCCAACGTCTTTGCCCAATATCTGCAAGACACCAGACAGAATCCTTTCTTGGATGAAACACGTTATCCCAACAGTCTTTGGAAAAGTGCTGAAGGAAGAGAAAAAACAAGGGACATTTCTCAAAAAATCTCCCACGTTTTTCCAAAAAAGTCCGACGTTTTTTCAGAAAAGTCCGACGTTTCTCACGACAACTCAGAAAGCGACAATCTCATTGACGAACTCTTAGACGACACCTTAGATGTTTTGTCAGCACCGGCAGGGAATGATGATTGGAAAGAAGCGGCTTGGCAACGCAAACTGCGCAGACAGAGTAAGGTTCGCTTACCAAGGAGAAAGCACTAGTTCTAAAGGCATTATCATAGTATTCAAACACCATTCAAACACACACATACCACTATGGCACAAGAAGACGATTTACGGGCATTGGGAAAGATTATGGACTTTATGCGAGGCATATCCGTACTCTTTCTCCTCATCAACTGCTATTGGTTTTGTTATAGCGCATTTGAAACGTGGCACTTCACGCTGGCTATAATAGACAAAATCCTACTCAATTTTCAACGCACGACAGGTCTGTTCTCCTCCATTCTCTGGACAAAGCTCTTTTGTGTAGTCTTCCTCGCCCTTTCCTGCTTAGGCACCAAGGGCGTCAAAGAAGAGAAGATAACGTGGGGAATGATTTACTCAGCCCTTGCCGTGGGCTTTGTGCTTTCTTTCTCAATTGGTGGTTGCTCGTTTTGCCCATCTCGGCAGTAGGTGCAGCATCACTCTACATCTTCTCTTTGTCCATAGGTTATATCTGCCTATTGATGGCTGGAGTGTGGATGAGTCGTTTGCTCAAGAACAACCTGATGGATGACGTTTTCAACATGGAGAACGAGAGTTTTATGCAAGAAACACGGTTGATGCAAAACGAGTATTCTGTGAACTTGCCGACACGCTTTTACTACAAAAAGAAATGGAACAAAGGGTGGATCAACATCGTCAATCCTTTCCGTGCTTCGATGGTTCTCGGCACACCTGGTTCGGGGAAGTCTTATGCCATTGTGAACAACTACATCAAGCAACAAATAGAAAAAGGTTTTGCGATGTACATCTACGACTACAAATTTCCTGACCTCTCAGAGATTGCCTACAATCATTTGCTCCATCATTTGGATGCTTATGAAGTAAAACCCCAATTCTTCGTCATCAACTTTGATGACCCACGTAAGAGTCATCGCTGCAATCCCATCAATCCTAGTTTTATGACGGATATCTCGGATGCCTACGAAAGTGCCTACACTATAATGCTCAATCTCAACCGCTCGTGGATTCAAAAACAAGGAGACTTCTTTGTGGAGTCACCTATCATCTTACTCGCTGCCATCATTTGGTTTCTCAAAATCTACGAAGACGGTAAGTATTGCACCTTTCCACACGCCATTGAGTTCCTCAATCGCCCCTATGCACAGATATTTCCCATCCTTACCGCCTATGATGAATTGGCGAACTACCTTTCACCCTTTATGGATGCGTGGGAGGGTGGGGCGCAAGACCAGCTACAAGGGCAGATAGCTTCGGCAAAGATACCGCTCTCACGTATGATTTCACCCGCCCTTTATTGGGTGATGACAGGAGATGACTTTTCTCTCGACATCAACAACCCACGTGAGCCAAAGGTCTTGGTGGTGGGCAATAATCCTGACCGACAGAACATCTATTCAGCAGCACTTGGACTCTACAATTCGCGCATCGTAAAACTCATCAATAAGAAGAAGCAACTCAAATCATCGGTGATTATTGACGAGCTGCCCACCATATACTTTCGTGGGCTTGACAACCTCATAGCCACAGCTCGAAGCAATAAGGTGGCGGTATGCCTTGGTTTTCAGGACTTCTCGCAGCTTACCCGAGACTATGGCGACAAGGAAAGCAAAGTGATACAGAATACGGTGGGCAATGTATTCAGTGGTCAAGTGGTAGGAGAAACTGCCAAGACGCTTTCCGAGCGTTTCGGTAAGGTGCTCCAGCAGCGTCAGTCTATGACCATCAACCGAAATGATAAATCTACATCTATCTCCACGCAAATGGACAGTCTTATCCCCGCATCGAAAATCAGTAACCTTACGCAAGGAATGTTCGTGGGTGCAGTGTCTGACAACTTTGATGAACGTATCGACCAAAAGATTTTCCATGCAGAGATAGTGGTGGATAGTGCCAAGGTGTCAGCCGAGATGGAAGCCTACCAGCCCATACCTGTAGTTGCAGACTTTACAAACGAAGATGGCTCCGATAATCTCAAAGAGACCATCGAAGCCAACTATCGTAAGGTAAAGCAAGAAATACTCTCGTTAGTTGATTCAGAAATAGAAAGAATTAAAAATGATTCTTCATTGCAGCATTTGATTAAAGAATAATCTGGAGGGCTAAGTGTCAACGATTAAAGGTGGCTACCATAAACAATCTAAAGATGCTATAAATAACATCACAGTATATTCTTCACCAAGCGTTTTCCAACCACACGTCTACGAACTTTATAAAACTTGACATAGATATATTCCCAAATGTTCATATCGCCTTTAAGTCCTTAAAATAATACTTCTCTTACCATAAAGAGCTGTTTTAATAAAGGTTGTAAATAGAGTATTCTAAATGACATAATACTTGAAGCGAATCCATAGAAGGAAGATACCAAACAGTGAGTAAACTATCTGAATGGGTTTGCCAAGTGTACTCCATTACTTTTATACTGCGACTGAGTCGTTGTGATTTTGTAAAACAGTTTAGGACAGCAGTCCTAAACTCATCATGCTGTTCTGTTATTAAATATGAGGCAATATCCTTAGGGGCTCCATACAAGGAATCAATTTCTTTAACACTATACGTGTTAGGTTTAACAGCACTCATTTGAAATTGACCAGTATTCTTGCAACTGTAAAAAACAAAAAGCAAAGCCGTCAAAATACTATAATATTTCATTTATCTAAAATAATCTCCGTGTCATCACTAAACATAGAATTTAACTCTAGCAATATGAAATCTATATGTCTATCTCTAATTTGGTTCCCAATATTCATAATGCTATTTTTGTCAAGCACATATTGCCTTCTTAGACGATTTTCATATTTAATGCTAGGTGAATCCCCTCCCTTTTTATATTCATCACCATGTCTAACTCTATGAAAAAGTTGATATGGTTTAGATGGTATGTATGCTAAACTGACAAAGCCTCTTATATTACCAATGGTGTGCCCAAATTCATGAGCTATTGGATACTGGAGTATTTTACCATCAGAACCTAATTTCTTTTGAAGCTGCGTGTCTTCCAGGTCAAGTTCTATACGTCGATTACACCAATCGACACTACTCACCCTAGAAGTTGGAGATAAATCAACTCTCCAATGTTCTCCTCTATATACCCATTCTAGTTGGAATCGAATGTTAAAAACGATCCTTTTGTTTTTTATTGCAAATCGGGATGTTCCCTTAACCCTTACCCAAAACTTATAATTCCACAATGCATCTATGATACCCTTTGCCATTATTTTGAAATGTTCTATTTTTGCTAAGGGTATCTGGGGATTATCTATAATTCTCCATCTTTGAGTGACTATAATTTCAAAGTTGGATTCAATGATTTGAATATCAAAGTATGGAGTGCTTTTATTCAATAGAGGAAACATAAAAATAAATTAAAAGCCCTCAAGATAGTAATCTGACGAACACTACTGAGGACTTATGAATTTTACTCTTGTTTATACTCGCTTTCCCAAACAGTATCTTCCGGATTGTCTCCCTTGTGTCCAGCAAGCTGTATCACAAAGCTCTTAGCGGGGAAGTATGGCGTAAGGTGGATGTCAAGCAGAATCTTATCCTTCTGCTCCTTGTCTTGCTCAATCTTGAGAACCTTGAACTTCTCTATGAGCTTGCTTGGTCCTTGCACACTATCCAAGAACTTCACAATCTGTGAGCGAAGATCAGCCTCGGTGCGAGATGACCAATTCTCAAAGGCGCGGCGGTTAAGGAAGTCGAATAGCACCTTCGTGATATGGTCAAAGACACGCACAACAGAGTAGGTTTGTAGACCGATGTTGTCGCCATTGAATAGCGTCTTGCCTGAGAAAGCCATCACACGGCTATACTCGTTAACCATAGGTACAAGCCCCATACGCTCAAGCTCTGAGATTTCGCTCTTCTTGAGATCGAAGCGTACGCTCTCTACCTCATTAAGACCACCGAATTTCTTGCCCGCAACAACCTGAGACATCAGCGTATTGTAAACCTTACCTGCCAACGCCCCAGAAGGGGCTACATATAGATGCTCTTCTTCTCCGACAGCCTCCACCTTAGGACGACCAAGTAGCCAGTTGCAAGTCATAATCGTGTTAGACTTGTATACCTCCCCACCTGTATGATTGGCGTTGGCGAAGACATCCACTACATCATCAGGACTCTCCAGGTCTTGGAAGTCAGTGATGAACATTACTTTATTCTCGTGGGCAATCTTAGACCACTTGTCTAGCACTGCGTTTGAGCCAAGGTAGCCTGGCACGACTAGGAGCGAGTAGTTTCTACGGAGGTCTAGACGGTCAAAGTTATGATTAAGTTCTTCACCTACCTTATCGATAAAGAGCGTGTTGTCTAGGTCTCGGAGTTGCTCAGGAGCAGCGTTCATTATTGAGACATTCTTAACTTTATCGCTCTCTGTATTGCGATAGAACAGAGCCAAAGCACGATAGGCACTTTCCAGTTCGCGTGTACGCTCCAAGGCTGCAAGCAGATTCGCATTCATAGTCTCTTCTACTTGCAGAGCTTGCTCCTTTGCCTTATCTCGCATACCTACCGCATCTTCTCCTGACTTAAGTAGGTCAATCCAGACTTTCAAGCGGTTCGCAAGCAACTTGCGCTCTCCCGCCCATTGCTCATCGGTAAGAAATATGTTACGGCGAGCCTTACGACTGGGATTCAGGTTAGACATCCCATCAATAATGCTCTCCAAAAAAGTAAATCCGCCAAACGCTTCTAGTTTGTCGGCTATAGCCACACTTGCCGAGTTCGCCGCCTTAGATGACGACTGACTTCCAGTAGGGGCAAGCTGTGCTTTGGGGGCTTTTTCCTTATCCATATACTATTCGTTTTCAGGATTAGACTTCGTGATTTCTGCGAGAGCAGCCTCAAGAGCCTCAATCAAGGCTTCTTTGACATCCTTATCGCCTACAGCTTTGAGGAGAGCTCGATTTGACGACAGTTGACGAGTCATCTTCAGAAGCTGTTCTCTTGTTACATCAAGCTGAGAGAGGAACGCACTGTTGCTTTTAAGGCTCTTCGCCCCGAAGTCTCCCAGGCTTTTGAATGCAAGTTCTTCGCGGATTTCGTTGCCTTCTTGATCTAAGTGCTCGATTGTTACTGTTGGATTGAAGCGTTCAAACACATCTTCAATCGTTTCTAATCCGTGTTCTATTTCAGGACTAATCGGTGCTTCGTCCGTCAGCTTTTGAACGAACAGAGTGCGATTCGATGGGATTTCGGCAATTGCTTCATTCGCATCGATCTTAACCTCATTACCGCCTACGCCATATTTATACATAGCCTATCGAGTTTTATTATTTAACATCAAAGTTCTAAATGTGGAGATTTACGTAATCTCACTCCGCAAATTTACACAATTTCCTCGGAGCCACAAACAAAAACGCAGAAAATCTGAGAAACATTGGGAAGACAATCTAAACGATAATGTATCACATTCGACTCTCATAACCCTGCTTGAAGTCCACCTCAAATCGTTATTTCCAGAAAATCTCCATGCTCTGTTTCACAAATCAACTTCTTCAAGTCCATAGAAACAACATAATACTCAAAAAACGAGCATTCTCCAATAATGAATACCACATCTGCGACCCTTGCCTTGAATATGTGTGTGACATCCAATTCAGCAATAAAATAACAGAAGTCTTCATTGTTCAAGAAGCAAGATATCCGTTTGTATTGATAATCATCATCATAATGATGCTCCTTCGGGGGAAAACGAAAAGATAGCCACCAAACTCTAGGATTGCCTAGTACAAATCGATTTTTGATTCTATCCAAGACATCACCTCCGAGCTCCTGAATTCTCTCTCTTGCATCAAGGCTCTCTATACATCTCAATAGCTCTTGATATTGTTCATCCATTTGCAATTACATACATAGTTAATGTCCATCTATCTCTCTATCTGTCATATAGGTAGGTGTATTATTAATGCTTTCCCCTAGAAGGCTTATTCATTTCAGGATACATTGATTTATTTAAATCAATGAGTTCCTGTAGCTGGGAATTGAGAATTTCGGGATATACCCTCCTTAATTCCCTTATATCTCTTGCTAATAGCTCTCTTGCGTTGGCGAATGGCTTTTTTGTTCTGGGGTTAATTGCACTAGTAGACAATCTCCCTCGAACCGGATCTATGGAGCTATGCCCTGACGCTGGTACGAGGATGGCTGGAGCCTTTTCAGATCATAGTTAGCAATAAGATTAGACATTCGGGCTTTCTGTCCTATATGGTGTGCGTCTAACCCTGTGCCCCTATTAACTTTTACTAGGTCTTCGTATAGACCAACTTGGAAGGGAACTCCTGTCCCAGCTAATCCCCAGGGGGCTACCCAAGCGTTTACATCGTGGACATATGCGTATGGGTTTGTTAGTCCCGCCTCGAGACGAATGGGGTCTTGACTGATGTATGCTCCTGTTTCTGGCAAGTAGTATGTTTTTAGTCACCATGTCTTTCTCGAAACTCCTTAAGCTTTTTCTCTATGAAAGAGAAATCTCCAATAGCTTTATCCTTGTCTTTAGCTCGGTCATATTTAGCAATCCATTTAAGAATGCCAAAAGCATAAAACTTGAAGCCTTGTTCTGTTAAATCTCCAATTGTTATCTGGGATTCGTCGGTAGCTTTTTCTCCCTTTCTTAGGATCTCCCTTGTGGTAAACCCGTTATCTTGTAAAAAGTGAACATAATTTTCAAAGAAACGATATATCCGTTCTTTATATTCCTGAGTTACAGGCTGTGGAGCTAATTTAGATTGAGTTATCCAGCTCAACTTCTCCAGTACTTTATTTCCATCCATTGATTTTTCGCTTTAATGAGAGCTAACTTTATGTGACTCTAAATCAATATCCAATCTTTGAGTATCAACCTCTGAAATGTCGTATAACATTCCATTTCTTCCAGGTGCCTTAATATGAGTCCCTCCGTTATTTCTGATATATTGTTCTTTACGTATTTGAAGAGTTTTATCAGCGGTCGGGTTTGTGACCTCAAATATACCTCGAACCTTTCCGTCTTCGACAACAACAAAATCTAATCTTCTTCGTGAGCCGAAACTATCTTTCACGCTAACCCCAGAAGAGTCTCTGATATATCGCTCAGAAAGTATCTGAGCATTAGGGTATTTTTTTTGAAGCCATTTCTTTGCAAGTGCTTCACGAGCATTTCCTGCAACCTTATTAGGAATGAGTTCTAGCCCCCAAGGATCGACCCAGGCATTTACATCGTGTACATATGCATATAGGTTAGAAAGCCCCGCCTCAAGACGAATAGGGTCTTGACTGATGTATGCTCCTGTTTCGGGAGAGTAGTAGCGGAAGCGATTATAAGCCAGCCCCGTCTCCCTGTCAAGGTACTGCCCTTGGTACAAGAAGGGTATCAGCCCCACTTCGCCTTACTCCATACGCACACGCCCATAGATGTCCAGCTCACGCTTCCAAACACGCTTCCCTTCCTCGTCATACGCCTCTATGGGCGTACCAAGGTAGTCAGAAATGATGGAGTAGCGTCTCTCGCCCACGAGTTTTGCTGAGGGTACAAATGTCCCCTCATCGAATATCCAAGTCGTGAGTTCTGTCTGTGGCTCTGGGCTGGCGTAGCTTCGTCTGCCATCACTATCATCTATAGTCTCGGGACGCTCCGAGAGCGGATACAACCACTCGTGTAAGGGTACATTGCCATCCCACAAGAAGCGTGTTATCTTGTGCCCCTCAGCCTTGCCATACTCGTTGATCTTCGCCACACGCCTACCTAAGGTATCATACTCGAAGCGGAGATTTACCTTGTCGTTATTCTTGACACGCACCAGCTGTCCTGTACCGTCCCACTCGTAAGTCCAAGTCAGTGGCTCTACGAGTAACTTACGACGTATCCAGTCGTAACGCTCCCCACACACTCTCTCTTGGAGATACGCTCCGTGAGGAAGCCCTCGCCATCGAAGTGATAAGTCCACTCCTTATCCTCCTTACGTCGTCCACCACGCTCATATCTAGCCTCCTTGGCGAAGCGGTCGGGATAGATATTGCCTATTCGATCTGGGAGCTTATAGAGTATATCTACTTCATCATAACGAGCGGCGGCCAAAGTACCCACGACATCGTAGTCAAACTCTGCCGTATATGTCCCTGCCGTGAGTCTTTGGTTTGCACTCAAAGTCGTGTGGCAGCACAATAGATCGAGTAAGAATGCCCCAAAAACTAAAGACAAGAGCCTCTTCCTGCAAAAGCTATAATTGGAACGATGTGCGAACAATACTATAGTAAAACTCAGCATGCTTTGCAGGACACCTCCTGTATACTTTCTCATTGAGAAATGCTTTGAGTGTATTATTTCAGCCCTTTAAGTCGTTGATTCTAGGTTGATATGATCTCAATATACTCTTTGTATTCTAAGGGGATAGGTAGATTAAACACCAAATCCTTTAGAGGGTCTACATTTCTCCCCATTTTGTAACACAAATATAGCCGTTCATTAAGCTCAGCATAGATTCGTACATTCCTCAATTCATAGCTATTAATCGTTTCTAAATCGTCTCTATTTATTGACGCAATGATATCTCGTTCATTGTATTTCCCCGAGGAAGTATCTACTTCAAAGAGTCTGCCCCCACCATCTCCTATGATAAGAATTTTCTTTTCGTTTGGTGTTCCTTCCCAGAGCGTAATCCATCTACTTCCCATACCTAAGGGGTCTATCTTGCGCTTTGGAGAGATATAGTTCTCAATCCCCTTAATATTCTGCCTGAAGATATTGCTGCTTTTAATGAATTGACGAGCAACAGTGGCGCAGAAAAGAATAGGAACTTGGGTTAAGTCTACATCATCCCAATTGTTATCAGTGTTAAATAGATTGAAAAACAGGAGTTCAGCCTTCCCTATCATCTGAGCGAGCACATACACCCTAGTTTCTCTTGATTCATCCTTTCGTTTAGTCTCAATGCTGATAACTTGATTATTCCTCCACCTTATTTCTGTCATATTTCTCATCTTAGTGAATTCCTTTGGTTTTCAGATGTTCATCAGCTGCAGCTAAGTACTTATCGCGATTTGGATTCTTGACTCCAACGGGATTCTGCCGATTTGCAACCTTCTTTGTATCTCCACCTATAGCCTTTAGATCTCCTTCATATAGCCTTTGCTCGAGGCCTCTCGCAATTTGTTTCCCTTCCACACCGTCTCCCGAGTAAACAGCTTTAGGAGCAACTCCTCCAAATTCGTCAAAGTTGCCACCATATCTGTACGCAATAATCTCATCAGGCATTAACCCTAGGTTAGACGGTGCACTAGCATAACCCGTATAAGGCAGCCCATTTTTAGTGCCTCTATATGTTACATGGGTTCTTCCCACACCCGTCTTAATGTTATTCAGCCCCCAAGGATCCACCCAGGCATTTACATCGTGGACGTAAGCATACAGGTTTGTCAGCCCCGCTTCGAGGCGAATGGGATCTTGACTGATGTAGGCTCCTGTTTCGGGCGAGTAGTAGCGGAAGCGGTTGTAAGCCAGTCCCGTCTCTGTGTCGAGGTACTGCCCTTGGTACAAGAAAGGCACCAGCCCCACTTCGCCTTGCTCTATACGCACACGCCCATAGATGTCCAGCTCACGCCTCCAGACGCGCTTACCCGCCTCGTCATACGCCTCTACGGGCGTGCCGAGGTAGTCCGAAATGATGGAGTAGCGTCTCTCGCCCACGAGTTTTGCTGAGGGCACAAATGTCCCCTCATCGAATATCCAAGTGGTGAGTTCTGTCTGTGGCTCTGGGCTGGCATAGCTTCGTCTGCCATCACTATCATCTATAGTCTCGGGACGATCACTGAGTGGATACGACCACTCGTGTAAGGGTACATTGCCATCCCACAAGAAGCGTGTAATGGTATGCTGCTCCGCCTTGCCATAGGCGTTAATCTTTGCCGTTCTACGCCCCAGTGCATCATACTCGAAGCGGAGATTAACCTTGTCGTTGTTCTTGACACGCACCAGCTGTCCTGCACCATCCCACTCGTAAGTCCAAGTCAGTGGCTCTACGAGTAACTTACGATGTATCCAGTCATAGCGTTCAATGCTCTCGGTCTTAGAGACGCGCTGCGTCAGGAATCCCTCCCCATCAAAGTGGTAAGTCCATTCCTTATCCTCCTTGCGTCGTCCGCCACGCTCATACCTAGCTTCCTTGGTGAAGCGGTCGGGGTAGATGTTTCCGATGCGGTCGGGGAGCTTGTAGAGGATATCTGTCTCGTTGTAGCGAGCAGCCGCCAGCGTACCTACGACATCGTAGTCAAACTCTGCCGTATAGCTCCCTGCCGTGAGCTTGCGTAGCTTCCCCGACAAATCCCAGTCATAAGAGCGGTGGCTGACCTCATAGCCCACATCTTGGGTTACTTGGTCGGTAACATGCCCCGAGCGGTCATACCGAGTACGGCTCTCAACACCACCCAAGAGACGGCGTAGGCTCTCTCTACCCATCAGGTCATACTCGAGCTGGAGGCTCCAAGCCGCCGAAGAGCCAACGCTTGCCTGTGCCTCTGAGAGTTGTCCCAATGGATTATAGGTGTTTTGCAGCTGAGTCCCGAGGCTACTTTCCATCTGGATTCGTTGCCCCGAGTTGTTATAGCTATGCTTGATGCTGTAGCCGTTCTGTATCTCCTCTACCACAGCACCACCCTTGCCTCGCTTGAGGAGGACTTGGTGCTGCTCGTTATCAGCGAAGATAAGGCGTCCATCGGCATCGTAGCCATACTTCTGCACAGTGCCATCGTGATGAACTACCTTGGAGAGCAAGCCCAAGGGCGTGTAGTCGTAACTAGAGCTACGCACAGGGGTGATGCTACGCACCACTTGCCCCGAGAGGTTACGCTCATAACTGAAGTACTGCCCATCGAAGCCTTGCTCCTTGATGACAGCTCCATTACCATCACGAGTAAAGCGGTAGAACTCATCTCGCTCATTGCGTACCGTACGCAACTGGCGCTCATTGTCGTAGAAGAAACGCAGACTACGATCCGCCTCCGTCCGTGAGAGCAGGTCACCCAAGCCCCCATACTCAAAGCTTACCTTGCGATCGCTGTCCTCCGCCGTGAGTACTTGACCTGCACCATTGTAGGTAAAGTGATGCGTATTGCCGTTAGGCTCAATAAGATTTAGGAGGTTGCCCACTAGGTCATAGGCGTAGTGCTTCATCCCTCCATCAGGGTGGACGATACGCTGCGTACGCCCCATAGCGTCGTACTCGATGTACGTGATTGCTCCGTTGGGTTCGTGTATCTCCCTAAGGTTATGTGCCTTATCCCATACCAAGCGTGTAAGGCGTCCAGCTTCATCTTGTAGCTCTACGGGGTGTGAACCCTTGTAACGCAGATGTAAGCTTCCACCATCGGGATAGAAGACATCACAGACCAAGCCCTCCTCGTTGAAGCGCCGCTCAAAGGTCTCGCCCATAGGGCTCTTGGCCCTTAGGAGACGACCCTGCTCATCATAGCTAAAGTTGGCAACCTCTCCGAGGGCATCCGTACGACTAAGCAGCTTACCCCGTTTGTCGTAGTGGTACTTCGTGCTAGCACCCATAGGGTCGATGCTAAGGACGAGGTTCTCAAAGTCATCATATACATAATGGCTTATCCCACCTTCGGGAGAGGTAATCTTCGTGATAAGATAGCGCTCATCGTACTCATAGATAGTCGTATGACCTAGAGAATTAGTTGCATAGGTCTTGCCCTGCTCATAGCGTGTATGATACTCCAGTATACCATCATCCCCCCAGGTGTGGACGCAGCGTGCGTTTACACCACGACCCTCATACTCCCAATAGAAGTTTGCGCCAAGCTGATTGCGGAGGTGCGACAGCAACCCATCGCGATTGTACTCGAAGAGCTTCTCTGCACCAAGGGCATCTGTTACCCCGCTGAGTAGCCCCTCGTCGTTATAAGCATAGCAGTGTTGCCATACCTGCGGATAGTCTTCGCAAGCATAGCTAATGCGTGTGAGGTGGTCAAGGTTACGCCTATCCTCATACCAAAAACGAAAGACACGACCTGCTGTATCCGTGAGGCTAGAAAGGTTGCCATCGGCACTGTCGTAGCATAGCTGGAGGGCATCGCCACTGCTGTTGCTAATACAGCTGAGTTTGTGATACGTTCTCTGTGGGTAGCTATCAGCCTCAAAGCTGTAGCATAGCCCTTGCTCATCCTCCAAGACATAGTGTCGCTCCTCTCGACGCCACAGGAGATGCTCCACGGGGTGGAAGAACTCCTCCCCATCACGGAGCTGGGGGAACTTGATGAAGCGACCATCGGTATAGCGCAGGCGGATAATGCCATCGCTATTGGGTTGGCTGTGGTAGACATCGTAGTTATGGTGCCAACCTCTACCCAGGGGTGATGTCCCCTCCATATCGCTATAGTAACGACGGATGAAGACAAAGGGGATAGCTCCAGGGAAGCGGAACTCCTCATTCTCGGAGTAGACACGACCTGTGGCGGCATCAACAGGCTCACCGAAGAGACAGCACTTGGCGAACTTCTTCCACTTATTACCATCATCTACAGCACCAAAGAGCTTGTCGAAGAGCTTCTTGCCCCAACTCTTCCACAGCTTGCCAAGCCCCTTAAGTCCTAGCTGCATAGCCAAGGCGAAGAGGTCTATAGTCGGTGGACCACCCACGAAGACAGGCTTGCCCGCTGGGATAACCGTCGTCAGCGATGAAGTCGGTGCCTTAAGCGAGAGCTTGGGCTTACTCATCTTCTTAGGACGAATAGGAGCTGGCACCCCCACGAGGTTACAAGAGAGGGAGGGTAGGTACTGGTAGGCGAAGGGAGAACCGTCCGCAAGTACCGTGCTACTGCCCATAAATATCTCTCCCTCTGCCATAGGCTCCACAAGGGGGAAGGGGCTGTGCAGGATGTAGTGTGGCAGATGCTGAATAGAAGTTCCCGCATTACCTATCCAATGACCATTGACCTTAACGCTCGGAGCCATACCCTTGATAAGGGCGATGCCCACAGCGGCCACGCTCTCACAGAAGCCCAGCTCAGCAGGCTCTTCGCCCTCTGCTACAGGAGGTGGGGCTGGCGGCTCAGGTAAGACACTGCTAATAGCTGCAAAGACGGCACCGATAATGTCGAAGACCATGCTCACATTAGGCACAGGAACCAAAGGGACAGCAGGCATAACACTCTTGTGAAGGTCTATACCGAAGCCTATATCACTGTACTTCACGGCAGGCATAGGCGGAAACTTAGGCATAACGGCCTCGGCAAGCGTCGCCTGAAGAGCGTCTAGCTTAGACTTCTTCTCCTCAAACAGCTCGCCAAAGCTCTTACCAGGACTATGCGATAGCAAGGTCCCAACAGAACCAAAGACGTCATGCGTAATACTGCCTATGCACTTACTCATAGATAAACACGTTAAGACTCAGAGGGGATAACACCCTCTATCTCTAGGTCAGATGGATAATGCTCCAACAAAAGCTGGTTGCCAAGTTTGCTGGGATCAATACGCTCTTCCCAGTCTTCTCCAATCCAACTACGTAAGAGGAGTTCTAGGGTTTCTCTTTTCTCTCCCGATTTATTTGTGTGGTTTACGGTTTGAATAGCTAGCTGAGCCGCTGTAAGAAATGTAGACTGCCGACGAAAAACCTCATCGAAATGAGCACCAGCATAGAGAGCGAGCATTGCATATTCAAAAGCCTCCTTGTAGTCCTTGCTATCATACTTAACATGAGCACAGAGACGATATGCTTCCATAATATACAAATGGTCTCTCTCAATTGTGGCTTGTGTCGCTAGTTGCTCATAAACCTCAAAGGCTCTTTGTCGCTCCTTGAGGGCTAGATAGAATGAAGCTTTGAACAGGAGACAAGAACGCCACAGAGGATACCAGTCTGTAGTCTCTTTCTCCTGCACCGACAGCTCGATAGCTTTCTCTATCTGTACAAGTCCCTCCTTGGGTTCCCTAAGGCTATTTAGCGCATGTGCAATGGCTATATATGAGCTTACAATCAGATCATTATTCCCGATTTGCTCCGCCTTTTGGAGTAGCTTAGGGAAATATGCAGAGACCTGCTCTTTATGAGGGAGAGCCTGTAGCATCTCCACCAGTAGCATCTTATACTCTGCTTCAGGGCTATGTGGGTTGTCTCCTTTTATCTCTTCTGAGATAGCAGCTCCTAGTGCTTCTACTCCCTTTATGCTTGAGCAATCAATTTCAACTATACGAGGTCTACTTTCTTTGTCAAAATCTTGGAGCTTTCGTTTCTCTTTAATATCGATAGTCACAAAACGTAGTGCCGTATAGGGCTTACTCAGGGTTAGTAACTTTTCGATCCAAAGATTGTAACCATAAGAAATTTCTGAGGGCAGAAAGTTAATAACAAACAGAAGCCCTTCGACCTTAAGCAGACCACGAAAACGCTCTATCTCTGATAGTAGCGATGAGAGCGTTTTGGGTAAATGTGTAGCAAGAGCGAAGCGCTCCTCCATCAGTCCGTCAGCAACTAGTGCTTGGAGCATGTCGTACTTTGGGTCTTCTACATCTTGAAACCACATCTTAAATTCATCCCATAAACTCTCCTCATAACGCTTCTCATCTCCGAGAAAGACGAGCGAAGGCTAAAGAAGATTTCGGGAGCTTTACCGTGTATGGTCTCTTCTATCCCTATATACGAATTGAGGATCTCCAAATTTTCATAAGGAGAGACCCAAACAGCCAATTGCCACTCTTTAGTACGAGTTTCATCCCAAAGATTTTGGATTGCATAATAGGCTTGTGAGATAGAAGTTGAGTTTATCATCGCTTTAAGAGTTGAGCTTCAGGATGGAAGCAGTTAAGGTCGTGGTTCCACTTGAAGATGTTTCTATTTCTTTTGCCTGTACTTCAACTTTCGACGAACCCATAGATACAATCTTGGGAGATGTAAGCTCTAAGCTTTCGCCTCCGTTAATTTTTGTTGTCTTTCCATTGACGGATAAAGCATTAGCAGTCATATCGACAGCCTCGCCTCGAATATCAACAGAGCTACTACCGTTGATTGAGATGTTCTTTGCATTGAGAGTTAAAGAGTCTACAGCTGTTATAGTAATGGTATTATCTCCCCCCGAGCAAAATGGTATTGCCACTTGGATCTTTAACGGTAATGCTTCCCTTACTGTCATCGAGTGAGATTGTTGCACCGCTACGCGTGGTTAAGCTCTTAGTGCTATTGCCTTGACCTCCTCCTCCAGCATTTGTTCCATTGAAGAGACTCCCTTGGATATAGGGGCGATTAGGATCATTGTAACGGAAAGCCACCATCACTTGGTCGCCTTCTTCGGGGATAAATACGAAGCCACGGTTAGACGCCACCTTGTCGCTACCTCCAGCGTCTGGTGAGAGCACCCTAATCCATGGCGACTTCATACCGTTGACCTGCCAATTCATCTTTACCTGTACACGTCCCTGCTTCTTGGGGTCATCATTACTGATAACTGTCGCCATTTGGGTTGTGCAATAGGCAAAGGTACATTAGGGGTAGGAAGTGTCTTAACCGAAGAGGAAACACCAACAAAATGGCTATGGTAGGAGTTCTCATCGCCATTAGCATAATGTGTCATCTCTGTAATAAAGTAAGTACCTATGCCTTCTTCAATAAAAGTATTGCTAAGAATCTTTATGGCACTTTTTATCTCGACGACACTTCCAAGCATTAAGCCTATATAACTACTCTCTGCCGTAACATAATGGGACATAGCGGCATCGGCTTGTTGCTTCTTCTTTAGATAGGTATCCAAGTCGCTCTTACTTGTTGTACGAGCAAGGGCGTAGTGGTTTGATGGAGTTCCGAAGAGCTCTATCGATGCATCAAAGGCTTGGCTGCCTAAGTTATTCAGCCCAGTAGGTTCATCTGGAGAGCTTGCATTGAGTGTATTATTGGCCCCTGATTGATGTGAATACGCAGACAAAGCTCTTACTCCTGTCTGCACGCAGATGTCTAGGGCTTGCAAATCTCTTTGCGTATCGAGTTCAATAGGAACTTCGAGTTCTGGCTTACCAAAAACGAGGTTTAATCCATCAAAGTACAGCCACTCGAAGTGCTGCTTGGCTAGTCGTTGAATGAAGCCGAAGTTGGATTCTTGATACTGACATTCATACTCCAGCTTGTTTGTTTTCTCTGGTTTGATACGAGCTTGCACGCCCGCTTTCTGTAAGTTCGCCAATGATAGCCTCCAAGGTCTTCTCATTCCAAGAGGCAAAGTGCGCATCGCTTTCCAAAAGGTAGGTTGTAGAGTAGCCAGAAACCCTTAGGAAAGAGGCACCGTCTACTCGTTGTAGTCCTACTTGAGCGATAACCCCTACAAACTGCTTTTCGCCAAGATAGATAGAGAGCTTCTTGCCAAGCCAGCTAGCACTTTTATTGAGAGAGTGCGTTTGGGGCATCTCCCCAATCTCATTGTCCAAAAGGACTTCAAAAGCATGGTGATCGTTGATAGACTGATGAAGCCTAAGCGACTTAAAAGAGGGGAGCATAGTATCCTCTATACTCACTTGAACTTTTTTTTTTTCTGGTGAGAGACTTGGCATATGTGGCTCTTCTATGTATTATGATTAAGTAGCTACACCATCCGCAGAGAGCACTCCCCGCGGATGGTAGATACTTGCGTTGCTCGCTTGATAGCTTTAAGCCTTAGGCCAGCGATTATCGTGTTCTGCTGCTCCCACAATGATTTGCTCTGCAGCAAAAGACATTGTGATAGTCATAGGGACTTCACTGTTTACATCTAGCGTTTCCTTGTAATGAACGATGTAGGCGTTCTTAAACTCTACTTCCTTCATCTTAGCATCTTCTTCTGTTTTCTTGAAGATGATCTTGCCTTCAACAGACTTGAACTGGCTGTTCAGCATCGCTTCGATAGTAGTAGTGTCCTCCGTAGACTCAATGGTTACGGTTACGCGACCACCTGAGATGTTTGAAGAAGGCTTGCCCTTGCTGTCAGTCGCACGACTGAATTCGTAGTTAGAATAGAGTACGTCGTACTCTTTGCCACCTAACTCGAGAGTTGCTCTAAATGAACCCATTTCTGTTATATTTTATGGTTATACACTGCTCTCTAATGCCTATAAAATGACAAAAGAGAAATTCTCAAACTATAGCTTGGAAACTCCTCTACCTCTGACTCGTTTGTGTTGGAAGAAGAAGAGAAAACAAACACAAGTCTTTTATTGAGACAAAGTTAAACTCTGTCTGAGATAACCAAGCACTAAGAGGACTTTTTTGGTGTGAAATTTCAAACTTTCAATGATTGCAAGCGTTCCGAGGCACAGCACGATGCCTAATGTTGCCAACCCAATGTATTGTAGCTTCTCTATCTTTTGCTCATACACTTGTTCTTGAGCCTTAGTGTTTCCCTTGAGTTCCACTATCTCTCTTTGGAGACTATCTATGCGTTTAGCCATTGTGACATAAGCTTCCTGCTGGCTTTGCAAGTAAGCAGAAAGCCCTTTAAGGCTTCTCTTTAATTCGACCTCATCCTTAGCAGAGAGGTTAGGGAGGGCGTGCTTTGGGGGAGTGACGAGCGACAAGGCTATTTCCTGATGAGTAATCTGCGCCAAGGGCTCTTGGGGATCACTCTTAGCTAAGAATAGACCAAGGATGCACCCAAGTAGGAGTAAGAGTATGGCTAAAACACTTATTTTCAGTACAGATGTGCGAGATCCTTTCTTTCCCACTAAGTTCTCGGTATGGGACTGATTGCACTCTGTCGGCGGTTGCTCATCGCCTTGAAGCTCTCCTAAGCCTTCCATTTGCTCTTTGATTGCGAGGAATTCCGCCTTGCTGATCTGGTATTTCCCCACTTGCTTTACGATGCGACGATGATAGACAAGTTGCTCTAACACCTCTCTTACCTCTCGCTCAGTAACTCTTACGTCAGAAATATTCCAAAAGACTTCACTTTCGGAAACCCATAAAGGTCGATCAAGACACTTCTTATAAAGTACCTCTAACACTGCTTGTTCTAGTTCAAGAGAGTGAGCCATAGATTATGGAAATGATGTTTTAGGAACGAAATAGTAGGTTTCTCCTCCGATGATTCTGTGAATGAGACGCTCATCGACAAAGTCTTGCTCCATACGCTCTACTTTCTTGATAAGCTCTCGATAGTGGCTTTCCCACCCCATAAAAACGGAGCGTTTATATCTTAAATCCGAAGGGCGGAACTCGTATAGGATTTCATCATTAGGCCACACACCTGTCTTTTGGTAAAAAAGCTGAGCTATATGGTCTTTCCTTGTGAGTAACTTCCGACTGTTGGCTACGTTGATATTCTTCCGTTCTTGCTTATAGAGCTTTCGAAGAGCTTTTAGCTCACGCTTACTGATACTATCTGCAAATAGAGGGAGTAGGTCTCGGTATGCTTGAATGAGTCTCGTCAGCTCGTTAGAAGAGAAGAGGTAGCCCTCCGTTGCGTGTTGCAAGAGACTATCAGGTAGCCAAAGAGCCTCATAATATACATCAGACACCGAATTGCGCTCGATGTCTCCTAACGGCCGTTCTTTCTGCGAAGAGAGGCTATGCAATGCCGTAATCTCTTCAGAGGGGCTACTCCGAAGAACTCCCAGCTTTTTCTCAGCTTGTACAAGGCTTTGAAGAAGTATATTGTTCCGCTCTTCTATTTGCATAAAAAGCGTATCAATGATGGTCTCTACCGCCACACTTGACAGCTGCTTTCCTACCGAGGGGAAAGCTAGGCCACCAGCTACAATACTGCTGTGAGGTGCTCCCAGGAGGTACAGACTTGCATCAGTACCATAGTCGAAAAAGAAAGAGGGTTTCTGTAGCTTGGAGTCTACAATATATCGGTCATAATAGCTACTAGCCTGCTTGATAAACTGATCTAACAAATCTTTCCCTTGTAACAGGAAGTCTTGAAAACCTTCTCCCGTATTATTCTCCAGTTGTAGAAACACAAGGCTTGCTCGACGTTCTGCCAAACTCTTCAGCATAGAGGAGGGTATGTTAAGCTCCTGATTAGAGCCTAATATGAAGACGAGATTATCCTCAAAGCTATTTGCAGGGAGTTGTTGGGCAAGCTCTTGCAATGCTTGCTGCATCCCCTTTTGATTACTCTTGTTAGTTGCGTTATCACTCTCCAAGAGGTAGTCTAGCCAAGAGGCAAAATTCTCTGTTTTGGGGAGGTATCTATTGCCTCTATCAGAAATAATCGTCGCAGAGTAGGTGTAGCTTTTTGAGGGGAGGGTTTTAAGTGCGATGTACTGAAAGGCACTAATGAGCTGCTTTACTGCGACCTGCTCCCTCTGGAAGAAGACCAAATGGATATTAAGCCTTTGCTGTTCATAGACCATCCGTCTAATATCCCTTATCGCAATCTCTCCTCCTTGCACATTGATGAGTTTATTTCTGCTCTGATCCCAAACCGAGAGTGGCAGGTTTATTGCCCACTGCCTGTGGATTAGGCTATCATTTGCAGGATTTGTAAACTCACGATAGTCATAGGGAAATAGTAAATCAGACAGGAGGCTCTCACGACCGAAAGCAAGGCTGTCAGGCGTTTCTCCACGCTGGGATACTAGTGCTTCTTTGGGAGAGTTATAGGCAAAAGCCTTGTCTATCAAGAAGGTGCGGCTCTGCCCTGCAAGGGCAAGCATATCCGCTGGTATCCAGCCCAAGACTTTACGCTCTGGAACATCTAAGCTAGGCTTATCCGAAACAAGAACAGCTTGTCCCATCTCATCATATTTATAGGCATAAACCAAACCACCCATCACAATGCGTTGCGAAGAGGCTTGCTTGAAGTAAGGGTCTGTGTAAACCGTAAGGCTATCGGCTTTTAGGTGACGACGCAAATCATAGAGTCGAGAGATGCTACTAATACCTACATGATAGCGTAGAGGGCGATGATTTTCTACCGATATAAAAGCGTGATTATGGAGGAGGAGCTTGTTTTTTGGGTACCCATCCAACATAGGTTACATTCTTCGCATCCTTGAAATGTCTCTTGCTACTAAACAAAAAAACTAAACAAACCTTTGGGCTTTCCTACGCTTTTTGGGGTCGGCTAATACCAGTTCGCAATAGCCATTCTTCTCGCCTACGATATAATAAGCGGTTCCAAGCCCCTGCTCTTGTGTTACTCGCTGTGCATAAGCAGTTGTAAATGCCTTATTGTATGCTCTGTCGGAATACACTACACGAAGCTCATCATTTGACTTTAAGCGATTTATCGGGCTTTGATAGGGGGCATAGTTATAGCTTTGTCGTTGTAGTGTGGCAATACTACGATAGGTTGAGACTTGTCCTCGCATCGTTGAGACAAAGGAGAACATCATGATATATATGCCAATGGTAAAGAGCAATCTTCTCATTTCTCAGTCGAGTTTTGGGTTACTTCGATAGTATGTACGCAGTGCAAGTCATCTATCTTAACATCGGTTATCTGTACACGCCTCTTGGGATTACTCTCAAGAAAGTGCAATCCTTGACAATAGCCGAGAAAGTCATTATACTTTTCCCCATTGATAACAACAGCAACTTGATTCGCAGGGATACAGAAATAGGTGTTGCGAATATAATTGACTTGCTCTTTGTATCCCCCTTTATCTCTAGCTGAAGTATTCGCAATAATCTGCAGTCTTCGTTTTATGTCATCTTGTGCAATGCTTAGAGAGTCTACAGCTACGACTTCTTCGACTTTCTCGAAGCGAGGAAGAATCCTAATCCTGTGTTCAATAGGGTACTTGGTCGTATTTGTCTGAAGCTTTACGGTATACAGTCCTGGCGTTTCGTAAACATAAACAACCTGTTGCTCATAAGCGTCTACTGTGCCACTCTCCCCGAATTCCCATAGCCAAGTATCTATCCCAGGTCCTGTTGCCGAAAATGTAAGCTCTTCGTCTTGGTAACCCTCAGAGAGACCAATAATTTGGGGCACAGAGTCTATCGCTGCTTCCTCTGTTCCTGAGACAATTTGTATATACTGGCTAGAGATCAGCTCCCCATCTGCATGAAGCGTAACAAGGTACTTCCCAGGCTTCTGATAGATATAGGTAGCCGAGGGATTGCCTCGCAGCGTGTCCCCATTGCCCATTTGCCACAACAAATGGCGGTCTTTTACTCGCTCAGGGCTCGTTACAACAAACTCGAGTTTTTCGCCAACCTCAAAGTGAAAATTGCGGTTGGTATCAAAGATACTGAAGTCCAAGATCCCCTCAGCTGTTCGTGAGGGAAGCCACAAGGCAAAAAAGATGCCTGCGATCACTACAAGGCCGAGAGCGATAGATATAACTTTTTGGCGTTCTGTCATAAGGCTTATAAGTTAGCTTTACACTCTTCGAGGTTCTTCTCGATAATCTGGTTATTTAATGGTACTCGTAAGAGCCTCCTTCATATCGAAGTATCCTTTGATAGCTCGAAAAGAGTGTAGGCTGAAGATGTACTTGGAGGCATTATTGTTCTTACGATAAATGTCTTGTAGTGAGGTCATCTCTGCCTTAACCTCATCGATGTGTTGTACCTGCTGGATACTAAAATCTAAGGAGTCGATGCGCTGCTGCAATGTAGACAGGTGCTGAGTTGTCTCTTTCTGTACATCAAAGACTCGTTCCGATTGGTCTATGTAGCTTATCAATGCTTTACTCTCTACGACAGGTACACGAAAAATATACTTGGCGAGGAGAGTCAGTATAACCACTGTAGCAAAGACCAGTAGCAACCAAAAGCGGATATTCGTCCACAGGCGTTCGTCATTTGCTTGTTCCATTTTCTCGTTTGCTTATCTCTTGATACTTTTGCCTACATTTCTCTAGCTGATCCATATTATACTCACGCTTCCGACTTTGGCTATCGTAAGCATCGAAGACCGCTTGCGTCTCTTTTATGAGTTCAAGCAGCTCTATATAGATCGTATAGTGTTCTTGGTGGCTCTCTTCCAGCGAGAGCAGTTCCTCCTCCATAAGCATACGCTTTTGAGTGATGATTTTCTGCATATACTTATACTCACTTGTCGTTCGCTTCTTACTCCTTAGATTGTGCAAATCTCGGAAAATCTCCTCAATAGCAAAATTGAACTCTGCTTGCTTTTGAAACAATCGGTCGTAAGAAGACTTCTTTGCTTCTAGTAGAGTAACCCCTTGCTGTGCTGAGATCAGCGATACAGACCCTGCCAAGAAGATAACTCCCAGCAGGACAGCAAAGACAGCACTAAACTTAAGAGTCTGTCGACGTCTGTCAGATACATTATTAGCAACCATAAGCGTTTAGTCTAAGAAACGGAAAGTTCTCCTTGGCTTTTCCTCCTTCTCATAACTATCATCGCTGATAATTATATTCTCACGGATGAGACCAACATACTCAAGCTCACTCATCTTTCCTAGGATCGTTGAGAGCTTATTGATAAAGTTTTTAGACACGATAAGAGCATGCTCGATGTCTATATGGTCATATTTTAGTGCAACCATATTGTTTAGTGCATGATCGAACTCTGACGGAGTGACATCTGTCCATTCGTAAAAGTATTGTAGTAGTGCTTCGAAGTCTTTTGTCTGAAGTCGTATTAGCGCGTTTGCCACGGAACGAGCCATAATATTTATCTTTTGGAAGAACTCCACGGGAGGCTGCTCTACTACTGTGTACTCTAGGGCAAAGAAATGCTGGGCATTAAACATTTGTATCTCAGAGCACATAGAAAAGAGAGAGGCGGTTAGGTCACTGCGCCTACGGTCGCCAAGGTTCTTCTTGTAGATGTGTGTTATCTGTGTATCCAGCATTTGGAGTTGCGCTAGGATCGACTGATAGGACTTGAGTAGCTTAGGGCTGTATTTCAACCTCTGCACAGGTGGAATATAATTCACATCTAAAGAGAAAAAGCCTCCACTTGCTTGTCCTTTCCCGATAACAATAAATTCTTCGGAGAGGAATGAGGCATTAGCTGCACCTATAGGCAGAACACTTAGTGCTATCTTAGGCAGCACATGGGGGTGACGGAGAGGTGACTCATTGGGGGATGGATAACCTACAGGGACGCCCTCATATGGGTCGGCTGTTAGCGCAACAAGCACTCCTAGCTCGAGAGCCTCTTGGGATAGTCCTGCCAGTGAGACTGTTGGTCGAAAGCTACCATAAAGCTCTTCTGAGTATAGTATTGCGGAGCCACTATGAGTAATGGCATTGCAATACTTCAGAGATAGCTGAACACTATCAATAGAGCTTCCTACGATTTCTAATTGAACAGCTTCAGTATCTCCATTCGGGCTCTCGCCTAGCCCATAGTTATAGCGAGTGAGACGCTCTTGTCGTGCTTGGTGTAGGTTCTCTATAAACTCGCAGTGGGTATGCCTAAAGTACTTTTCTGTAAGTAGCATCCCATTTTGCCAGTTGATGGGTAGGTATTTAATCTTCTTCATATTGTTTTTCGTCGATAACTGTGACTCTCTTGACGTATATCACCTGATTCTTCTTGATTTTGTTGTCTAAACGATTTTTTTGAGGATCAAGAATCCTAATAAACAAAGGGTAGCTAATCCATCTAGCTGTATAGAAAAGCCAGCCCACTTCGTGTTCACCTCCATCAGTTCCTATTGCATTTCCAGGTGTTCGCTTGTTCTGGTCCTCAATCATCCAGTTAAACCAGTCTCCAATTGAGATCCCATCTTGCAGACGCACGGTAAAAGTGGAGAATGCATTATCTCCACGCTGTCTCTTTATCTTGACTTTCACAGGTGTAGTTGTAAAAGTATCAAAGTTGTCCCAATAAACTCGATTAAAGCTACTCTGCCCAGTGTACCACAACTCATAAAGAGGCGGCGGTATTTGATGAAAGCTCTTCAGACTAAGATAAGTCAGATAGGGGACTGTATACCACAACACATTGCTCATTGCCCAGTGTCCGTAAGGCATACCGCCTTGCCACTCAAAGATAAGGTAGTGTATCCAAGCCCCAAGGATAGCAGAAGCCAACATTACAAGGACTTGTCCAACAACCATCCCATTAATCCCAATCCATTCACTGACGCTTCCTGTCACCGTCCTTAGAAGATGAGTCCAAGGACAAAGTACATACCTACGTTGATTAGTAGTCCTCCCCAGACATACTCATCCTTTAAGATTGCTAGGAAGCCTGGTGTACCTAAGAGTAAGCCTGCCAAGAGAATGAAGATAATCACATTCTTGACACTTAGCTTCTGCTTGACATTCTTGATGCCATTCATTAAGAACAGCAAGACGACCATCAGCAGAGGGGCTAACAAGTATTTGAGGAAGAATGCTATGAGTAACTGCATATGATGCTGATTTGATATTTTACTTGATTATATATGGGTGTCATATCCTAAACGATTTTCCCCTAAGATAAAATTTACTCTGCCTAATAGAGTGTACTGCACTTCTATCTGCCTCCCTGAGAGTATGAAGAAGTGAAGTATTGCCTCTAAGGTGGTACGGTGTTCTGCTACTACATCGGGCGTAGGTATGCTCTCTTCATATAGCAAGGTAGCTCGAAGGTCTTCCAGCTCTGCTTCGATAGCCCCATATAGCCCCATATTTATCCCAAGAGTAGCCTCGCCGAGTGCAGGATAAGGTAACTGTTCAATGATATGAGGGATAAACTCTAAACAGACTCCAAGACCCATAACTTCCTTGACTAACTCTGCTATCTGTGGGAGTACTTCTTTATAGCGTTCGGCTTGACAGAGGAATAGAAAGAGCTTATAACGCTGATGCCCTGTGAGAGCCAGCTCGTCTGAAAGCACCGCATCTATAACCGTCCTTAAGCTCTTGTGTGTATCAGAATTTGCAAACAGATTTAGATGACGCTGATGTACCAACACTCGCTCTTTGAAGAAAGCCGTGTCAAAGGGGGCAAAAAACTTGATACTCTCGGCAGCACGCATGCGATTAGCTCTAATCGCTTCCACTAACTCTGCCACACTCATATTGGGCTTTGTCAGTGATAGAGGATGGAAGAGTATCTCGGGGAGTTGATGATAGATACTATTACGCGCAAGGCGTAGTACTATCTTCTCTCCAGAGAGTGCTGTATGCTGAAAGGTTGCCTCTACTACATCTTTCGAGAGGATACGCTCATTCATCCCTTGATTGTTTACAACCACCTGGTTGAGAATATCTTCTCCCATGATGAATTGTAACTCATCAAGAAACACCTCCGCTTTAAGGTTGCTAGCCTCACTCTTACGGAATTGCTCTAAGCGTTCTACTCTGTCTATGCTCATAAGGCTGTCCAAACCAAATCGTGATCTCGGTAATCTACTCGCACACAATCCCCTGAACGCAAACTCTCCTCTACAATGAGGCGTGATATACTCTTCTTGAGATAGGTGCGTATAACACCCGCAATAGGTCGGGCTCCATACTGCTCAGAGAAGCCTTTAGCGGAAAGGTAAATCAACGCTTCTTCTCCTAACTCAATATGAATATCTTTCTGCTCTTGCAGTTGTCTTTGTAGGCGTGTGAAGTGTAACTTGAAAATAGCTTGAGCCATCTCCTCGCTAATCGGAGCAAATGGAACAACCTCTGTCAAGCGCCCTAAGAACTCTGGTCTGAAAGTATCAGCCATAACTTCTATTAGTTCATTCGAGCGTGGCGGCTTCCCTGCATTGAATTGCTCACGAATCCACGCACTACCAATGTTCGAGGTAAAGATGATAATGGCATTCGAGAAGTCCCCTTCTCTACCAAGCCTATCGTGTATCTTTCCCTCATCCATCATCTGCAAGAACACATCATACACGCTATGGTGCGCCTTTTCAATCTCATCAAAGAGCACCACAGAATAGGGCTTTTGTCTAATCTTAGTTACAAGAAGGCCACCTTCTTCATAGCCAACATACCCAGGAGGAGCCCCATAAAGTAATGCAGCCGAGTGTTCTTCTTTGAACTCTGACATATCAAAGCGTATCATCGCCTGCTCATCGTCAAAGAGCAATTCAGCTAATGATTTAGCCAACTCGGTTTTACCTGTTCCTGTTGGACCAAGGAAAAAGAAAGAACCAATCGGTTTCTTGGGATCGCTGAGCCCACTTCGAGACTCAATAATGGCATCGGAGAGCGTTGATATAGCTTTTTCTTGTCCTTTCACTCGCTCACCAAGACGTTTGTCAATTCCTAGCAAGCGCTCCTTCTCTCCTGATTGTATCTTGCCTATAGGTATATTCGTGCGACTAGCTACGATAGCCTCGACATCTAATGCACCGAGAGAACTTATTCCTGCGGTAGCAACCTGTTCTAGCTCCGCTAGCTGCCTCTGGAGTGAAGGGAATAACTCATCCTCATCTTTCTGAACTCCTGCTGTCATAGAAAGCCTAGCGAGGAGCAATACACTGATTTTAGATTGTATTGCCTTTTGGAGTAAGAGCAAATTTTGCTCACAAGGCTCATCCCGAGAAGCCTCTATCGGAGTTAACTCCTCCTGAAAACGAGCGATCTCATTGAGGGCATTCTTATTGCTGAGCCGTGCTGATGCAGCCGTACTATCAAGCAAGTCTATCGCTGCAGCAGGTTGGCTTTTCTCCTTAAAATAGCGTGATGAGAGCGATAGCGACTCTGCAATAGCCTCATCCTCTATTGATAACGCATAATGCGAGGTCATTTGCTCGGCATGGCGATGGAGAATGCTTCTTAGGGTCAATTTATCTAGCTCTTCTACCTCTATCTTCTCAATGCGATGCTCGATGGGATGGCGCTCGATGTGCATACGATAGGCGTCAGGCGTTAACGTAAATAGCAATCGCGTAGCACCTTCGCTTATCTGAGCATTAAGGATATTGATGAGTGTGCTAGATTTGCTCGTAGCACCAACATCCAAGAGGACTTGCAAATCATCTACGACTAGCAGTATTGAGCCATCAAGCCCATCTAGCTTGTAAAGCAGGCTCGAAACTTTTTGGGTCAGCTCTTGCTCATTACTCACCGAGGCGAGGAGCTTAGAGGCTTGTAAGGCCACAAGTGTAGTTTGACTAATGAGTTCATCTTCATTTTGACATACCTCCTTAGCTAGGGCTCGTATGATAGCCGTTTCCAACACCAGCACCGCCTACAAGCATAATAGCTTTGTGAGAAGAACGCTCTAAGCTCTCAAGTATCTGCCGCACCTCCTTTTCTCGCCCAAGTACCATTGTTCCTTGTTCTACGATGCTCTCTGTTTTGAGTGTATATGCATAGGGGACAGAGGCTAGGACTTTATTTTCCTCTCCTTGGTAAGCATAGTCTAACTGTTGTGCTTCAAAGAAGTTTAGGATGTCATCTTCTGCTAACCCAAGGCTTTCTAATTGTGCATCAGAATAAACAACACCCTGGCGGACAGCTGCCGTAAGGATGCAAACAGCATCGACTTGTTCAAACCCTAGCTTTATTTTGGCACGCTCTGCTTCATCAAGCACCAGCATAACAAATCTATCAGCCTGAGTTTCATCAGTACCTTCTACAGAGACATAGCGTTCCCGATGTGTTTCAAACCAGTCAACGATATAGTCGACATCCTGCCCCATAGCAGAGAGCACTCCATCTAAGCCTGTTGCACAGGAGTCTGAAAGTAGAGCTAAGACTAAATGTGGAACACCATAGCTAGAATGTTGCTCATTCAAAGCCATTGTCTTAGCCAAGCGTAGAGCCGCCTGAAGACTATTGCTGTAGTTTCTATCAATCATCGGAAATGTACTTTATATGTTGTGTTACCCACAGAGCGACGACCAAGTTCCTCTTCGATGAAGTGGGCTATTCGGCTGAAATTATCTTGGTTGTGAATGGAGAAGTTAGTCTCAGGCTGTAAACTGACGAGAATCTCTGTTGTTCGAACGATACCCTTACGGATGTCTGTCGAGATTGCTACCCCATCTTTAACCTCAAGTTTATTGATATAATTCCCTAGACAATGGCGCAGATAGCTCTTGACATCTTCTCGGCTTACAATACGCTCTCGGCTCAGTAATCCATAGCGCAGGCTTTGCACTAAATCTTGCTCTCCCTCATGGTGTCTCCCTTGTAAGGTCGTTGTCTGAAAGCGTATCCCACTAGGGTGATACTTATCCATATTAAACTGTAATACCGTATTGCTAGGAGTAATGCCATTTGCCCTCTCTCCTTGACATTGCCAGTACTTGAGTTCTGCATGAGTTGCCCCTTCTCTAGGCACAGCAAGCAAGAACACCTTAACCTGATCGATAGCTTCACGTAGTTTATAGGTGCTTTCTCTGTTGTCTGTAGCTTTTCGAATAAATCCTTTAGTTGCGTGGACACGCCTTCGGGATTGATGGCAGCAAAGGCATTCCCCTCTTCTCGAATAAGTTGCAGCACCTTTGCAATTTGCGTTCGAGCATCGGCTATATCAAAGCGTTCAAGTTCTCCAAAGTAGAGGCTAAAGACTCCCTCTGCCTTTTTCTTATACTGTTTTAAGCAGTTGATATAAATATCACCAGCATTGTCAAATAGGCTATGCACATTGAGAAAATTAGTCCCTCTACGACATGACAAGGGGATAATCCGCCCACTCGATGAAAAACTATGATGCCTGGTCGCCATTATGCGGTTTACAACAGGAAAAGTGTTAATATGCACTCCCACCTGTCCCAAGCGTTCGCGATTAAAAATGGGAGGGAATACGATACGAAGCCAATAACAAGGGGTTTCCGTATCAATGTCTTGTTCTAAATTTCCCTGGGGAAATAGCTCAGAAAGGCTATACAATTTACCTTCTGTTGGTCTCTCTATCTGGTAATAATAATCCTTATAGTAGGCATTGATTTCTTCCGCATAGTGGTCTTCTTCATTAGTAGCTTCTAGCCGATAAGGCTTTACATCAAGTTGATGACCAATCACATCAAAGACTTCTACCCCTCGCAAGAAAGGAGCTAAATATCCATCTTCTGGCAAAAGGCAAAGCGTGAGCGTATCAAGTTTTGAGAGCTGAGTTGGACTAATTTGTAGCCCAATCCAAAGTGTATAATCTGCAAGTCGGTGAGCATCTGTGAAGAAAGTAAGCTGTTCGCTACGTCTACGCCGAGCAACCTTTAACTCAGTCCCCCATAAGGCATAGTGAATACGAGCATCCACTATAGGATAGCTCGAGAGAGGCGTAAAAAAAATCTGCTCACCCACAGCCCCTTGTCGTACTTTTTCGGTAAAGAAATGGTCCTCTGGATTTAGACAAGTTTTGTGTTCCCCCTCCAAAGGATTAACGGTCATCAAGCCATGAGCAGGAAAGGGAAGAAACCAACGTTGCCCAACAAGGATACGCGACAGGCGACCAAGCAGCTGGCTATCAGATTTATCAAGCTCTCCTCGAAGTTGGTAGGCTTCGTAAGCAAATACATCCAAGAGTAAAGCGACAACAGGATCTAGTTTACTCTCATCATCAAGCCCCCATAAGTCTAGGGCATAATCCAGAACATCCTCCTTTATCTTGCTGAGTTTTTTATCTCTAATCATAGGCGCTTAATGTTTACTGAGAAAGGGGACTGACATACACGATGGTTTCGAAGTGGAAAGGCAAGTCTGTGGCATCAATCACTGCCGAAACATTGATAATTGCTTGGCGACGGAGATGAGGCTGCTGGCGTTGTATCTCCTCATCAGCCTCAGAGAGCCGAACTTGTACAACGATTTTCTTCAGTCGCTTCTCATGTTCGACAATAGCCTGTTGCAAAGAGTCACGCACTATCTCTTCCCAATCTTTGAATTTGATGGTTTGATGAAACTCTAACTCCCAGATGATAGAGCCATAACTCTCTTTGCCAATAAGCTCTCCTTGACGAGAGACAATCAGCAACATAATCTGTTGAGCTATCGACTCCTCTTGGGAGCAACGATCAAGCTTACCACCAAGCCCTTGAGAGAGATCGAGAGGTAGTTTTAAGTATTCGCCTCCGAGCGTCATGCTTATCTTAGCCATAGCTTAAGTACTATAATTTAATAGCGTCCATATTGGCTACATTTATATATGCTTATACCTCCAAGCCTATTCTCCTCTTTAAGGTGAGGAATGAGCAGTCTTACAGGCTAAGAGCTAGACTTCTATACAATGCCTTTTCTCTTACTGCAAAGTTAAACCTTTTTCATCGCTAGACCAAGGAATTGTAAGGAAATATTGAGCAAAAAATATAAGATTACCTTGCTATCGTCTTAGAAACACCTTTAGGGCATCTTCTCTCTCTCTGATTAATAAAACGCACGATTGTTTATTTCCCCTTTCTTCCCTTATTATCCTGCCTACACCCTATACATTGGAGCGTCTTATATAAGCCTATATATTTGCGTTTTAGCAAGTGATAATCATCTAATTCATAGTATTATGAACGCAAATAACAACGACGACTATGTGCTAGTCTTGGAAGACCGCACGGAGGTCAAAAACGAGGCGGAAGTAGGTAAACTTTCCGTGGTTTCAAACATCAATGAAAAGGGGAAACTCAAGACAGCTCCTGCCGAAGAAGCCAACCAAAGCGACTTCCTCAAATTCAATAGCAGAGATGGACTCTTGAAGAACTTCATGGAGAACTTTCTCAAACAGTTCAATGAACCCAAACGTTTTGGCTTGTACAAGGTGCTTGCTGACAATGTGGAACAAGGCGTGGCGAATCTCAAAACAATGCTGCAAAACAAACAAAATCCCGACAATCAGCAGAAGATAAAAGACATTCAGCTCGATTTCGAAGATTACCTTCCTCAGCAGAAGAATGCCACAGCCATCAATCCCGAGCGAGTGGACTGGAAGATGCTTGAAACCTTGGGACTTTCCAAAGAAAAACTCGAACAGAACGGAGAACTCGACAAAATGCTCAATTGGCAGAAAACCAATCTTTTGCCGATTGCCATTCCCGTAGGAGAAACCACCATCCACACCGAAGCACGCCTTGCATTCCGAACAGACGAAGAAGGGAAAATCTCCCTAGCCGTCCATTCCCTAAGAAAAGAACCGCAACTCGACTTTCCCTATATGGGACACAAGTTTTCGAATGAGGAAAAGGAAACCCTTTTGGCAACGGGAAATTTGGGTAAAACCATCGAAGTAACGCCCAAAAACGGCGAGCCTTTCTCTGCCTACGTTTCCATTGACCCACAGACGAATGAAGTTATCGCTTTGCGTGCCGACAGAGTGTCTATTCCCAAGGAAATAAAAGGCGTTACCCTCTCTGACCAGCAATACAAAGACCTCATAGAAGGTAAGGCTGTGAAGGTAGAAGGGATGACTTCCAAGAACGACAAATCCTTTGATGCCACGCTTCAAGTCAATGCCGAGAAGAAAGGCATCGAATTTATCTTTGGTGATAAGAAGAGTTTACAGGAGCGCAAGACACAACACCAAGAACAAGGACAAAAGCAAGGCGGAATTCCTCGTAAACTCTGTGGACTCACGCTCTCCGACAAACAGCGCGAATCCTTGAATGCAGGTAGCACGCTCTACCTTAAGAATATGGTAGACAAGGAAGGCAAGAGCTTCAATGCCTATGTCCGTATGGACATGGAGGAAAACCGCCCAAGATTCTATAAATGGAATCCCGACAAGAAGCAAGATAAGGGTAAGGTTGAAGCCGTAGCCGAGGAAAATAAAACTCAGGTTGCTGTCAATAACCACGGCAAAACCAACGAAGCCACGAAAGAACTCAAAGAACCGCTCAAATCCCAACAAACCCAACCCACAGAAGCGCAGCAAGCCAAGCAAGAACAAAAAGTGAAGCGCGGTCGCAAGATGTAACCTATAACCTAATCAATAGAATCCACTATGATAACTTGTATCATTGCCGAAAAGCCCTCCGTGGCGCGTGACATTGCGCGTATTGTTGGAGCAAATCGTAGAGAAGATGGCTTCCTGGAAGGAGCAGGCTACCTTGTCACTTGGGCATTTGGTCATCTCATCACCTTGTCAATGCCCGAACAATATGGCTATGGCGCTTACAAAGCAGAGGAACTCCCCATCGTTCCACAGCCTTTCCAGCTCATGGTGCGCCAAATCCGCAAAGGCAAAGACTTTGAAGACGATCCAACCGCTCTCAAGCAACTCAAAATCATCCGTTCCTGTTTTGAAAAAAGCGACCAAATCATCGTAGCCACCGATGCCGGAAGAGAAGGAGAACTCATCTTCCGCTATATCTATGGCTACCTAGGTTGCCAAAAGCCCTTCCATCGACTTTGGATTTCGTCCCTCACCGATAAAGCCATCCGAGAGGGACTCGCCCAGCTCAAAGCCGGACGCGCGTATGATGCCCTTTATCTAGCAGGCAAAGCACGCAGTGAAGCCGATTGGTTAGTCGGCATCAATGCCAGTCGAGCATTGTCCATCGCTCGACGAGGAGCCTATTCACTAGGTCGTGTGCAAACACCCACACTAGCCATGATCTGCCGTCGGTATTTAGAGCATCAAGGATTCTCGTCCGTCCCCTTTTGGCGATTGCAAGCCATTGTACAGAAAGACGGTGTCCCTCTTCAGACCACTTGTACAGAGGATTTCGCAACCGAGAGAGAGGCACAGACCGCTTTTGCTACGCTAAGCCGTCAGTCCTCCTTGGTAGCCACCTCTGTCAGTCGCAAGGTTGCAGCAATGCCCCCACCTTTGCTCTATGATTTGACAGCCCTTCAAAAAGAAGCCAATCGCCAACTAGGATTTTCTGCAGACAAGACCCTATCTCTGGCACAATCTCTCTATGAAAAGAAAGTAACGACCTATCCCCGTACGGGCAGTCGTTACATTAGCCAAGACGTCTTTGAAGAAGTGTCACGGCTCTTGAGTGCACTAGGAAAAGAGTTGAAAAGTCCACTCAATCCTCACTCCGTAGACGACAGCAAGGTGACCGACCACCACGCCCTCTTGCCCACAGGTGAGGGAAATACCCAGACATTGTCATCCGATGAAGCAGCCATCTATCAAATGATATGCGCACGCTTTGTGGCAGCCTTCGCCCCCAATGCTCAAGAAGAGCGCATGCAGGTAGAACTAACTGATGGCACTCATCGCTTTGTCTGGCACGGTAAACAAATTTTGTCGCAAGGATGGAAAGCCTATACTTCCCAAGGAGAGAAAGCACAATCCGATGAAAGCGAAGAAGCCAAGGAAGAACTCCTCGCTCAGCTTCCCAATGTTCAAGAAGGAGAGAACCTCCCACTTGACCACGGAGCAATTACGCAACATAAGACCAAGCCTAAGCCCCTATTTACAGAAGCTACGCTGCTCTCTGCGATGGAAAATGCAGGTCGAGAGATAGCAGATACAGACAGTCGCAAAGCCATCAGTGATTGTGGCATCGGTACACCAGCCACACGCGCCAGTATCATCGAAACCCTCCTACTTCGTGACTTTATCCGCAGAGAAAAGAAAACACTCCTCCCCACGGAAAAAGGCTTATCCGTTTATGGCATCGTCAAAGACCAACGCATCGCCAATGCAGAAATGACGGGTAATTGGGAGCTCGCCCTCTCTGCCATCGAAGCAGGCAAAGCATCAGCCGAGGACTTCTCTACACGCATCAAGGACTATACCGCAGAAATCTGTCGTGAACTCCTTGCTTTACAAATAGTGCAGCCCCAATATCCCACTTATCGTTGTCCGATGTGCGGTAAGGACACCGTGGGCATCTTCCCTAAGGTGGCGAAATGCAAGAGTGAAGGTTGCGATTTCTACGTCTTTCGCGAGATATGCGGCGTCACCCTCACCGAAGCGCAGACGAAAGATCTCTTGACGACCAAGCGCACAACTCTCATCAAAGGTTTTCAGAGCAAAGCAGGCAAGAAATTCAATGCCCATCTCGTGCTTCGTGGCGATGGTTCCACCGCATTTGAGTTTGACAACACCACCTCTAAACCCAAAGGTAGAAAGTAAGCCATAAAAACGTGGGAGATTTCATCAAAAAAGTCCGAGCTTTTTTAGAAAATCTCCCACGTTTTCTCGAAAACAAGCCACATTTTTTGGAAACAAGCTATCTTTTCTGCGCCCCCTCCTATATCCTTTACCCTCCATTCAATTCTCTCATTTCTTTACTATGTCTTACAACAAAAAAGCTGTATTAGCAGCCAACACAGCAGCCATAGGTCTTCTCCTTCATTTGGAAAAAGAACAACGCACCGCCACAGAGGAAGAACAAAAAGTACTGCGCTCCTATCAAGGTTTTGGCGGTTTGAAGTGCATCTTAAACCGAACCGATCAACCCGAAGACATCCGCTATTGGGCAAAGTCCGAACAAGACCTCTTTGCCCCCACTTGCGCACTTAAACAACTCATCTATCGAGAAGCCCCCAGTGCCGATATGGCTAAACGCTATTGGGAAAGCATCAAGGCAAGCGTCCTCACCTCCTTTTATACCGACACACGCATCGTCAATGCCATTGCCGACTCCATAGAGAAAACAGGCGTAACCTTTCGCACTTGCTTAGACCCTTCCTTAGGAATGGGGGCATTTGCCGAAACCCTCGCTCCACACGTAGGTCGGGTAGACGCCTTTGAAAAAGACTTGCTCACCGCACGCATAGCCCAAAGTCTACATCCCCTAGGGCAAAGCACCATCTTTGTACAGCAAGCCCCCTTTGAAAGTATAGAAGAACGCGCAGAAGCCGATAAGTATGACCTTATCGCCAGTAACATTCCCTTTGGTGACTTTATGGTCTATGATAGAGTTTACAACAAAGGAAAAGACGTCATCAAAAAAGAATCCACACGCACCATTCACAATTACTTTTTCATCAAAGGACTCGACAGCATTCGCGAAGGAGGCGTACTAGCTTTCATCACCTCACAAGGCTTATTAGATGCCCCACGCAATGAAGCCTTCCGCCGTTATTTGATGGAGAATAGTAAACTCATCTCAGCGATTCGCCTGCCCGGAGGAATGTTCAGTGAAAATGCAGGCACAGAGGTAGGGAGTGACCTCATTGTCCTGCAAAAACAAAGCGGAAAAGGCATTGCAACACGGGATGAAGAAAAGTTTGTACAGACCGTTGCAGTGCCCAAAGGTGATGGTTTCTCAATAGCATTCACACACAGTTCCCTCTTTGAAGGCAGTTGGGAAGACATCCAATCGCATACCATCGCCACTACTCGAATAATGGGAACAGACCCTTATGGCAAACCCGCGTGGGAGTATCAATTTGAGGGAGGAATCCAAGAAATGGCTGACAGTCTGCGTGAGCAACTCTCACACGATATAGAAAAACAATTTGACCGCAAACTCTATCACACAGGCGTTGCGATGAGTGAAGAAGAACGCCAAGCCGAAGCCGAAAAGAAACTGCGAAAACTCGGTGTGACCGCAGGATTGTCAGGGCAGAAAGAAAAGAAGGAACAATCAACTCCACAAGAAGAAAAGGAATCGAACGATGCTTACAACTTGATGCCCAAGGCCATTCAAAAACAGCTCCCCAAACTCTATTCCACACAAAAAGAACTGGTTGGCGATAAAACCGCTTATGCGCGCTACTTCTTTCCGATGGGAGCTTACACCGCCTACCTATTAGAATACGACCCCAAGACCCGAATAGGTTTTGGAGCCGTAACGATGGGGTATGGTTGGGAACTTGGAAATATGTCGCTCGATGAAATGCAAGAAGTGAAGGTACACGGCTTGGGTATAGAACGCGATTTGTATTTCACGCCCTGCAAACTCCATGAAATAGAAGAACTAGAAGACTTGGTACAAGGTCAATTCACCAAGGAAAAAGTACAGATAGAAGAAACTATTGCGGAGGAAATTAAGGAAGAGATTAAGGAGCAGGAAGAAGCAGAGACGCAAGAAGAACAAATGACTCCGCAAACAGATATTGCAGAAATAATCTCTGAAGAACCCGCTCCCGAAGGTGTGCCTACATTAACCCTATTCCATCAATATGAGGAGAAAGCAGAGAAGCGACCAGACGTGGAAGCCCCACGTGAGATGAATGGGCAAACTGTTTATTTCGATGACGACCACCATCCCATTGTAGAAAGCAACAATGATCAGGAGTATCTGCTCTTTGCTCCTGAGGAATACACGCTGTGGACACAAGAAGTAGAGCGCGTCAGTGCAGAACTAAAAGCCAATACCCCCAAGAAGGCAAGCGCTAAGACGCAAACAAAGTCAAAGACAAGACCACAGACAACCGCTAAGTCTAGGAAAGCCACGCAAAGCACGACTTCCGAGCCTTCTCTTTTTGACTTTGTCAATGAAGACACCACTCTAAAACCACAGACCATAGCGGAGGTGAAGCAAATCTTTGATGCCTCTCCCCGACCATATCTTTCTGCCCCCGACAGTCATCTGCGTGATGGCTCAATTGTGGTGCAGAAAGGACAAGTGGGCTTTCTCTCCGACCTCAAGCGACAACCCACCTTTCATCCGATGGATTTGCCCCTCACGCAAATCACACGTCTGAAAGCTTATGTGGAAATCCGTGAGTGCTACCACCGTCTCTATGATTATGAAGCCACCAACCACGCAGAAGATAAAGAAGAGCGAGAAAAACTCAATCGCTTGTACGATAACTTCGTAGCACGCTGGGGAGCACTCAACAAAAAAGCCAATACCGATCTGATTAAGATGGATGCCACGGGAGTAGAAATGCTATTTCTGGAGCGTTCCGAACAGGGAAAGTACACCAAAGCCGACATCTTCGACCATCCCACAGCCTTTTCAACATCAGAACTCACCATTGCTTCCGACCCTTTGGAAGCTCTTGGCGCATCCCTCAATAAATATGGCTGTGTAGAACTCAGTTATATGTCTTCGCTGCTCCCCGAAATGGAAGAAAGCGATATCATCTCCGCTCTAGAGGGACGGATCTACTATAACCCAGAAATCGAAGGTTATGAAGTCGCAGACAAATTCATCTCAGGCAATGTCGTAGAAAAAGCAGAGCGCATCAGTTCTTGGCTCTTAGACCATCCCGACCACGAGGAAGCCCAACAAAGTTTGGCAGCCCTCATAGCCGCCAAACCCACTCCCATTCCCTTTGCAGAATTGGACTTCAACCTTGGCGAACGCTGGATACCCGCAGGCGTTTATGGACAATTTGCCACAGAGTTTTTCGGTACAGACCTAAGAGTGGGCTATCATCCTAATATGGACGAGTATACCATCGGTTGCGACCACAAGAACGGCAATATCTTGCACAAATATGCCGTGCAGGGAGAGTTTCGCAAATACGATGGGTTGCATCTTCTCAAACACGCCTTGCACAATACCATTCCCGACATCAGCAAAAGCAAGGAAGTCATCGATCCCATCACTGGAGAAGAACGCACCATCAAAGTGCGTGATGGAGAGAAAATCCAACAAGCCAATAGCAAGATTGAGGAAATCAGACAAGGATTTGTGGATTGGCTAGGCAGACGTCCCGACAGTTTCAAGAACAGCTGGCTAATCGCTACAATGAACTCTTTAACTGTTTCGTTCGTCCAAACTTTGACGGAGGGCATCAGAGCTTCCCCAACTTAGACCTCAAACGATTAGGCATTCCCGACTTATACAAGAGTCAAAAAGACGCTGTGTGGATGCTCAAAACCAATGGCGGTGGTATCTGCGACCATGAAGTGGGAGCAGGAAAGACACTCATTATGTGTACAGCAGCCTATGAAATGAAGCGATTAGGGATAGCCAACAAACCCATGATTATAGGGCTAAAAGCCAATGTCTTTGATATTGCCGATACTTTCAGAAAGGCATACCCCAATGCGCGTATACTCTATCCAGGTAAAGACGATTTTACCAAACAAAATAGACAGCGCATCTTTGCCGACATCAAGAATAATGATTGGGACTGTATCATCTTGACCCACGAACAATTCGGAATGATTCCGCAGGCTTTAGAGGTGCAAGAAGCCATTTCCCAAAAGGAAAAAGACTCCGTAGAAGAAAACTTAGAAGTCATACTGCGAGAGGGGAAGGACATTTCCAAGGCCATGCTCAAAGGCTTGGAGAAACGCAAACAAACACTAGAAGCGAAATTGCACGAGATACAAGACAGTATCGCCGAACGCAAAGATGACGCAGTGGACTTTAAGATGATGGGCATCGACCACCTCTTTGTAGACGAAAGTCACCAGTTCAAAAACCTCATGTTCAATACTCGACATGACCGCGTGTCCGGCTTAGGAAATCCCGATGGTTCGCAACGAGCACTCAATATGCTCTTTGCCATTCGCACTATTCAAGAACGTTCCGGTAGGGATCTGGGAGCTACATTTCTCAGTGGAACGACAATCAGCAACTCACTAACGGAACTTTATCTACTCTTCAAATACTTGCGTCCACAAGCTTTAGAGAAGCAAGGCATCAACAGCTTTGACGCGTGGGCAGCCGTCTTTGCCAAGAAGAGTACAGACTACGAATTCTCTATCACCAACGAAATCATTCAGAAGGAACGTTTCCGCACTTTCATTAAAGTGCCTGAACTTGCGAGTTTCTATGCGGAGATTTGCGATTTCCGTACCGCCAAAGACATTGGTATAGACAGACCCGAAAAGAATGAAATCTTGCACAACATACCGCCCACACCAGAGCAAGAGGAGTTCATCAAGAAGTTGATGGAATTTGCACGCTCGGGAGATGCAACGCTTTTGGACAGAGAACCCTTGAGTCAAAAAGAAGAAAAAGCAAAGATGCTTATCGCCACGGACTACGCGCGCAAGATGAGCTTAGACTTGCGTATGATAAGTGAGGATAAATACAGCGACCACATTGATAACAAGGCTTCGCACTGCGCCAAGATGCTCAATGACTACTACCAAAAATACAATGAACAGAAAGGAACGCAGTTTGTATTCTCTGATTTGGGAACATACAAGGCTGGAGAATGGAACGTGTATTCAGAAATCAAGCGTAAACTTGTAGAAGACTACAACATCCCAGCCCACGAAATTCGCTTTATCCAAGAGTGCAAGAATGAGAGAGCCAAGAAAGCGATGGTAGAGGCGATGAATCGTGGAGACATACGTATCATCTTTGGTTCAACTTCTATGCTTGGCACAGGAGTGAATGCGCAACAACGTGCCGTAGCCATCCACCATTTGGACACCCCGTGGCGACCTTCAGACCTTGAACAGCGCAACGGACGAGCCGTGCGCAAGGGAAACCTCATTGCCAAAGAGTTTGCCGATAATAAGGTAGATGTAATCATCTATGCCGTGGAGCGGTCGTTGGACAGCTACAAATTCAATCTCCTACACAACAAGCAGCTTTTCATCAATCAGCTCAAGAGCAACACCCTTGGCGCAAGAACCATTGACGAAGGCTCGATGGATGAAGACAGCGGTATGAATTTTTCCGAATACGTAGCTGTACTTTCGGGCAATACTGACCTTCTAGAAAAGGCAAAGCTCGACAAGAAGATTACCGCTTTGGAATCAGAGCACAAGAACTTTATGAAGGAACGCGATTCGGCTTCGGGAAAGCTCTGTGAACTTCAACATTCTGTAGATTTCACTCCTCACGAGTGGCAGAAGCCCAAAATGACCTCGCACAATTTGAGAAACGAGTGATGAGAGATGGCGAAGGTAATGCGGTCAATAAATTAGACATCAATGGTGTTTCGGACAGTAGCGATATGAAGGCAGTAGCTGCACGCTTGCAGGAAATAGCCGAAAAAAAGTGCGTACGGAAGGAGAGCATCACAAGATTGGTACGATTTATGGTTTTGATATCTTGGTGAAAAACAGAGAGTTCGATGAAAGACCTTTTTCAAGGCTCTGTCAATCGATTCTTTGTCAAAGGAGAGGGTAGTATCCTCTATACGCACAACAACGGCAAACTAGCCAATGACCCCAAACTAGCTTGTCAAAATTTCCTCTCTGCACTCGAGCGCATACCGAAAGTCATTGCCACTCACGAGAAAGAACTTGCCAAGGCTACAAAAGACATTGATGTCTACAAAGCCATCTCCACCGGAGTTTGGAACAAGGAGGATGAGCTGCGCAGCATCAAAGCCCAAGCAGCAGAACTTGACCGAAAGATAGCGCTAACGCTTAATCCTCCCTCGGAAGAGAATATCGCGAAAGAAGGGCAACAGACAAGGAATACGCAGGAGCAGAGCGGACAGCATCAGAGCATTGGAAGTGGGAACACCGCTGGTTCTCCATTGGATACTTCAAATACGTTTAAGTCTGCTTCCACCTACGCTCAAACTTCCACTACACCAAAGGAAGAGAAACAAGATATCATGAGCAAAGTAGTGTTCAGTAGACCGAAGATGAGATAAAACAGCAATGCCTCACTGAGATTGTCATTACAACTTCAGTGAGGCGTTGTTTTGATTTGGCTTTTACTCATACTATAGAGTCCATTTTTGCTATTGAGCAATGCTTTCTAGTAGTTCGAGTAACTCATGGATCTGAGTATAGGAGTGTAAATCTTCTGGTGTCTGTTGTGCTAACGTATAGAGTTGCTTAGCATAGGAAACCGCACGCTCAAGATCGCCATACTCTGCAAGGTACTGGTAAGGTTGTATCTTCTTAAATACTTTTTGCTTTTCTCATACCCTGGTAAGTATCGTCGTAGGTCTTTCACTACATCATCGTAAGATACATACGTCTTTGTTGAGAGATTCGGTAGAAAATGAAGCAAGAACCAAAACTCGGTACAAGGATTGGTTTCTATTACTTTGATCTTTGCTTTCTCCGCTTTTGCCTTAGCTTTCAGATAAGCAGTTTTCTCGGTAGGCTTATTGTACACGACATCCATATCCACCAAACAAATCACTAAGTCATATCTTTCAGATAAGCATTGGTGAGCTTGTTTGAAGATAGACCTCCAATCGGAATGCTTGGGATACGTTGGCTTCATCTTAAACGGATAATGCTTAGCAATGCGAAGAGAGTCAAGATAAAACCATTCTGTTTCACCTTCCCCGATAATGGCCACACTTTTCCTTATCATAGACTATTCTTCGTTGATATCAATATATTGAGAACCAAGGAATGGAAGCGGAGCTAGCTTTCCTTGACGATAAGCATTGTAAGGAGAGATATTCTTGTGCAAGCCATACTCAGACAAACGAGTCAACTCACTCGCTCCATCCTCACCTTTTTGAGTGAACCAAATGGTGTCTTTTCTTACAAAATCTTCATTCAGAAGATTCAGATCGTGAGTAGTAAAGAGCAACTGAGATGGTCCTTCACTACTTGCAATGAAAGTACGAATGAAGTATGAGAGTAACTCATAGTGTAGGCTAGATTCCAGCTCGTCTATGACAGTAATGCTACCATCTTGTAGCATATTATAGAGAAGAACTGATAATACAAGCATCTGAAACGTTCCAGAGGATTCCATTGTTTCGGGGAGCTTATAGTCGCCTTGTGAAGTATGGTGACTAAAGACAAAGTGTTCTTTATGCAGAATACCATCTTTCAACCAATCAAGTCGAAATCCTTCAGGAAGAGGTAGCCCCATAAAGAGCTTGCGTATCTCTTCATTTACTTGCACTTCTTCATCTTCAATCTCAATATCCGAGATATTAAAGTCCGATGCTTGTAAGAACTTCTTGACAAACGCCTTCAAGCGCCCTTCGTTGTCATTCCTGAGACTCTCTCGAGCATAAGAAGCTAACGTTTCCGATGTGCTTAAAGGCAGTATCATTTGCTCTGCGAAGAACTGATAAACGCTATCCAGTCGAGAACGCTCTACATTGCTCTTTGTCCAAGCAACAAGAACAGATATATTGGAAATCGTATTCCCTTCTATCGCAGCACAACTCTTCTTACTGAGCTTGAGATAAGATCCCCAGTTTATTTCAACTAAGCCTTGCTCCTCATTGTACAATCTCTCGTATAGCAACGCCGACTTACTTGATGGATAGAATACAAGCTTCTCTCGATAGATATGATTGCGATCCAGTTCCAATTGAAGTAGATACTTTTCAGCTCCTATATAGAATGAAAGCTCGAATGTGGTATGTTGTTGACCAGAGAAGTTGTCCAGCAAGAAGGGCACAACATCTATTGCTTCTGTCTTATCCTTGGTTGGAGTACACATTATATTTCGTAATGCGTTTAATGCATAGATAAGATTGGACTTCCCAGAGGCATTCGCACCATAGATAATTCCTACCTTGAGTAGGCGAACTCCGTCTTTTACCTCGATCGTATATTCATCAGCCATAAACGCATCACTCGTAGGCTCAAAGCTAAAAGTGGTGGGCTGTCGAAAGGACAGATAATTCTGTATGGTGAATGATGCTATCATACTTGTAACTTTTTTGTTCTCTGCAAAGTTACACAATAATCTCACTTTCTACGAATGAAATCCGATAAATCGTATAAAATCTTCAATATTTGCACTTACAGGATGTGTTTCCGCGTTTGAAGTTGGGTAAAAAGCAGTATGTAAATATCATATTAGGTTAGCATTGCATCATTTTGCTTCATAAAGAGCAAGTAAGCGTTAGCTTTGTTGTGATTTTATTTGTAAGATGCGGTTCACATCTTTATAAATGCAGAACGGGACTGTACAGACGAAGTGTACAGCCCCATTTTCCACTTTTTATAGTGCTAATAAAGCGACTAAAGTCTTTGTCGGCACTTATGTTTTGCAAAGATAACGCTTTATTTCGACATAAGTAGCATTTTATGAGTATTTTGACGTCAGTTGCTTCGGTCGTAGAGTTAATGTAGAGTCGACCAGCAAGTGCAAAATCCTATACTTCTATTGTCGTCGATAATCGTTTTGAAAACATGATTAACCAAAATCATCATCTGCCGACGAAGATGAGATAAACTCTATAAAATGAAGAACGCCCCTCAAGTATGCTGTCTTTCGACTCGCCTGAGGGGCTTATTATCTTTGAGTTATATAACTATCAGCCTTAATTCGACTGCAAAAGTACTACTTTGATCTGAATTGACCAAATCGAATCCGAATTTTCTGCTCATTCCTCCCACATTTTTTCATTTTCCCATCCTTGAGGAAAGCCCATTGCATCGAGAGAAATGTATTCTCTGTATTCATCTAATAGGTCTATTAGTCGTTTCTTAAACGTAGAAGTTGGATTGACAGTCTGCAGGAGATAGTTCAGCATACATAGAAAGTAGTAAACCCTACTTCGCTTTACAGTATTAGGGTTGCTAATCCAAATCTTGTTGTTGGAGAACCTAAGTGCAGCAGGCACAATGTTTAGTCCTCTGTTCCAAAGTCTCGCATGGTGCGCACATACATTGCGCACATAGTTAATCGTATGAAGCCATGAATTGAATATATCGGGAGGTAAAGAAAAATAGTCTGCAATATCTTTTCTATCAGCACGTTCTCTTAGATCAGAACAAATTCGGGAAAGATGATTGAAGTACATAATCTCAACACTCATCCAAGAAGGAGGGTTTGGAGGGGGATTATACTTTTTGCAGTAGTGCTGAATGAACTCTTCTGCTTTGTTGTTATTTAATTGCTGTCTGATATGCTTTTGAATATCATCATATACATCCTTTGTTACAGTCCTGCCGTCACTTAAGTATATATCTTGAGGCGGATTAAATATACTTGCTTGATCCTGCCAATGAGAACCATATTTATGACTTAGTTTATAAATGATCTGTGTACGTATAGCAACTTCTAATCGCTCTATAGCATCAAAGACCAATAGACGCAGCTTCCTATCAAATACATATAGGTTATATATCATGTCCCAAGTTGTACCAGAAATGAAGCTGTCAAGAAACTTACCATCTTCTATTTGCTTATAAGGGCGCATATAAGCACTAAGACGATAGTAGCTAATGTTGGAAAGATGACGTTTTGTGCGTTGTTCATCAGGTATCGTTAGTCCCCTATGTTTAAGGAGGTCTACCTGTTGCTGGTACGTTAGGGGCGGCTTATTGTATTCTACCATTCTTTCTGAATTATACTTGATTGCAAAGATACAACTATTTAGATGTATATTTGCTTAAGTATTCCGACAAAATGTGTCTTATCCTTGTTTTTAATGTACAACGACACTTCAATTATGCATTCTAACTCGTACCTTTGTCACCACGCCTCTCGTTTCCTTAGCATAGCATCCACCTCATCTCGCAGGAAGAGCAAGCGACCATTAGCTTTGAGATAGGGAAATCTTTCCTTGCGACACCCAATTATAGATGGTCTTCTGCTCAACTTTGAGGAGCTTGGAAACATCAATGATGTCGAGGTATTCTGGTCTGAGAGGTGGATGAACAGTAGTTGCGCGTTCTTGTGTTTGCAATGAAACCAACTCATCAAGTTTAAGTTCCATCTGCAAGAGCTTCTGAAACAAATTCCGAAATTGTTCTTCGGTATAATGTGAATCTAGATAAGGCATGTTTTTCTTGGTTGATAGTTTCCTTGGCTATCCTGTATAAGGATACCTTGTTCTTTCATATAGGCAATATATTTCTTAGCTGTTCGATCTTTGATTTCAAGCTCTTTCATCAAAACGTCGCAAAGCTGTTGATAGGAAAGACGGGGTGCTGAGTGGAAGGCTTCACGTACGACAGCATGGAGTTCGTTGCTCTTGCGTTTATCCTTGTCTTCCTTAGACTTCTCTCCACGATAAACGTGCATATCGAGAGCTTTGTCCCAGCCAAATAGCGTCATAGGTACATCTAATGGACTTCCATCACGTACTTTCAAGGCTTTCACTACCGAGTATTCAGGGTTTTCATCTTTCTCAATGGAGAGAATGCCAGCTGCCTTTCGTTGCAACTCAGAACCGATATGCCCTCTCAGCTTGATACCATTCGGCACAAAGTGAAGCACACAGATAATGCACGTGTTGTAAATACCTGCCAAGCGGTAGAGTTCATCGACAATGGCGACACTCTCTGTTTCATCATTAGCGGAGCGAATGAGATCGGCTATGCCGTCAATAACTACGAGATGTATTCCCCCATGTTTGTGATGGAACAAGTCCATACTTTCACGGATGAGTTTCAGTCTGTCCTTTCGAGAGAGAGAAGCTAGGTAGAGGGAATGATAAAAATCAGGAACACTCGTGAGGGATGCTCTCCCGAAGCGTCTTGCCTAGATTTTTGTGAAGTTGTGCCTCTGATTGCTCGGTATCATAGTGCAGCACTGCTAGCCCTTTAGGATTGGGTGTAACCTCAAGCCCTAGCGTTTGTTCTGCATCCAATCGCTTAGTTCCTAACGTGCCAGCAAGTATAGCTGCGATGTAGTTACTTTTGCCTGTTCCTTCTCCTCCAGTGATACAGAAGAGATTGTCTTGTGTTCCGAGAGGAACGCCATTAACGGCTATCACCGACTTCGAAGCGTCAGGTGGATTATCATAGTCTATTTCACATGAACGTAGCATCATCATAGTTTGCGTGTACATTTGAGAGAAAAGCTTATCGAGCAACTTACGAAAGTCCTCTTCCTCATTACCTAGTGCAAAGTAGTCAGATATGTCCTTTTCTGTCTTTGTCCCTTTTAGTGGTAATTGAAGTTGTTGTACCTTGTAAGCCTCTAGCAGATTTGCTTGTCTAGCAGATTCTCTTACCCCTGTTTCATCCGTATCATAGAGTAAGATAATGTGTCGAAAGCGTAGCTGTAAACTCTCTATAATATTCTCTGGTATTTGTGCTGTTTCACTATTAAAGCATATCGCATGGAAGTGATGAGCAGAGAGGGACAGAACATCCTTTTCTCCTCCAGTGATAAAGAGTATATCTCCTTTACTTGGAATTTGTTCCATTCCGAAACTATAAGGATTGGGCATTTGCCCACCATAGAGAAAACGCATCTTTGGACTATTGGGGCGATAGATCTTGATGTATCCATTTCCTATATACGCAAATATGGGTTCTGTTGGTGTAGCCCTGATCTCAAATTGTTTTCCCTCTCTAGTTTGACTAGAATAGCTTTTTAGAGCACGAACCCGAAATCGCCTCAATGTTTCCTCATAAATGCCATAATGACCCCAATAAGCAAGAAGTGCAGCATCGAAAGGTTGTATCTCAAAACTATAAGGTAGCTCATCAGCCTTTTCTACTTGTTTTGTTTGGCATTGAAGAGAGAGAGGGGTTGTCGGTTTCGTTTTTGTTGAAACAAACTTGTGCAGCTGTTTAACATCATCAAGAATACAAAGATCTAGGTCTTGGATTATCGTTTGAAGTAGTCCTGGAAAACTAGTCTTAAGGTCTATGCCTCTCAACTCGGATACGAACCAGAAGCAATCCCCCGCATAGGAGGGATTGCCATGGTCATAGTACTTATAAGTCGAGGACCTTTTGTCATAATAGATATGGCAAGAAGCTCGCTTATCATCGTAGAATGGACTACGAAAGTTACGATGCAGATTGACCTCGAAGCCTAGATAATGACAGAAGACTCTTAGTCCTCCATCTGTTAATGCTAGTATTCGTTCTTTGTCCATCATGGTTGGTCTTTTTGTTCTAAACTAAGGCAGTTGCAAAGAATCAGTTTATCCTTGTAGCGAAGTAGGCGCTCCAACAATTCGTCATTGCGCATACCCGATATGCGTAGACGATTGCACCGAGCGCAGATGAGTAGTGACTTATAGAAGTACCGAACATCTCCACTCTCCGTATAGCGGAAGCGAACAATATTCTTTTTACGCCAACGGTATAAGGTTGATTCTGATACATCCAAGGTATCAATGAGGATCCTTGGTAGACATCTCGAGTTCATCGTCGATGTCTTGAAGCAAGTGCGTTGTGCGTTCAACGTACTGCTCAATTCGATTGAGACGGTCTATCAAGTCTTGGTAGACACTGCTCTCCATAGAAATTACTTCCATTACATTAGATGTGTTTTAGTAAAGTCAATATCATTTCCTCCTTCTTTGAGAAGAAGATTAACAAGACGATTGAAGGTTGCTTTGTTGTAGGCAGAAATTTCAATCCTACCCACAGGTTTTGGTTGCTCATTTGCAAGTAGTGCAAGTACGTCGTAGCATGAGAGGTCTAGAAAGCTCGCATACTCGAAAAGCTTGTCAGTACTTGGGAAATTTCCCTTAGACTCCCAGCGAGAGATTGTACTTGAGGAAACACCCAGTTTTCCAGCAAGATACTCTTGAGAAATGCCTTTTTCCAGGCGATTTTCTCTCAGAATCTGAAGTAACTTTATCATATAGTCAAAGTTATAAACGCATCCTAGCTTGACCAACCCATATAATGCAAGTTTGTGCGCCCAATGCAAGAGGTCTTGCATCAGATGCAAAGTAAGTATTGATAGGAATGCAATAGGGCTGGTATAAGATAAAGGGAGGACAAAATTTAGGTACAAAAAAGTTTGTTTTTTGCAACTACCAAGGGACACTGGTGCACGGTGCAAGACCCTTTATATATAAGGGCTTGCACCGTGCACCAGGCAGTGTAGCAGACAAAACTGTAAATAATTATGGGAGAATACTTTGGTAAATGGTTCTTTTTTATGTACCTTTGCACCAAAGAAAAGAGAGCTATTACGCTTTCAATAGCCCGTCAGAAAGGTAGTCATAAGGTAGTCAAAAAACTGCTACATAATTGCTACACTACCACTTGACTGAATTTGATAAATACTTGTTATACAACGAAATAAGAGAGGTTCGTTCCTTTCCCTCTCTCTCCGCGTAAAGTACTCTGAAACTTAATTCAGAGGAAATCAAAGAAAAACGTAAGTATCGTAACTTCAATGAGTTACGATACTTTTCTTTTGTACATCATTGTCCTTCCAGAGTACGTAGAGAGTACCCAAATACTCCCAAAAGACTCTCCTATGGCTACAATCTGGCTACATTTTTTTCTGCAAAATAAAAATTGTAGCCAGGAGATAGTAGAGAGTTCGTTTAGAGTTCGCGTAGATTACTGCTATTCAAAGTATTATGTTGAACTTTGTAGCAGGACTACAGAGTGATTTATCGCCATTTCTGGCTACAATTTTAGACAGTCTTGGCTACAAATACTCTCAGTTTGGCTACACTAAATCCAAAAGACAATGATGAAGTCAATTTCAGAGTAGTCTTCTACCTTAGAAGTAACTATGTAAACAAGGAGGGAAAGACCTCCGTGATGCTCCGCATCTACCTCAACAATGAGCGTCTATCGCTCGGCTCCACTGGCATCTCTGTCAAGTCCTCTCAATGGGACAAAGAGAAAGAACGCATCAAAGGACGCACCACTGAAGCTCTCAACACTAACTTGCAACTCGACAACATCGCAAGTGGACTACAATCTATTTTTCGCAGAATAGAAATGTCGGATGTCGTTTCTCTTGAGCGTATCAAATCTGAGTTTCTAGGCAAAAAAGAAGAAATAGATACGCTGATGCAACTTTTCGAGAAACACAATGGCGATGTAGCAAAACAGGTTGGTGTGTCTGTGGGCAAAGCAACATTGCAGAAATACAATGTATGCAAGCGTCACTTTTCTGAGTTTCTTGAAAAACAATACAAACGCAGTGATCTCAAACTGACAGAGCTAACCTATGTCGTGATTCGTGAGTTTGATTTGTATCTTCGCACCGAGGTTGGACAAAATGCCAACACAGCCACCAAAACGATGAAGACCTTCAAGACGATAACTCTTCTTGGTCAGAAGATGGGCGTCCTTTTGCACGACCCATTTATGAACCATCGCTTTCATATCGAGCCTGTCAATAGAGGATTTCTCACCGATGAGGAAATCCTACTTATCGCCAACAAAGATTTGGGTATTTCACGTTTGGAACTCGTACGTGATATCTTCATATTTTCCTGCTTCACTGGGCTAGCCTATATAGATGTATCCAACCTCACTCCCAATCACATCGTCACCCTTGGCGATAAGCAGTGGATTATGACTCAGAGACAGAAAACAAGTGTGGAAACAAATGTCCTTCTTTTGGAGATTCCCAAAGCAATCATTGCTAAGTATGGTGGAAAGACTTATCGAAACGGTAAACTCTTTCCAATGCTCACCAATCAGAAAACGAATTCGTATCTCAAAGAAATTGCCGATATTTGCGGTATAAAGAAAAACCTCACCTTCCATTTGGCACGTCACACCTTTGCGACGATGTCACTCAGCAAGGGAGTGCCGATGGAGAGCGTTTCTAAGATGCTAGGACATACCAACATCCGCACAACGCAAATCTATGCACGCATCACCAACAAAAAGATTGAGCACGACATGGAAGAACTTGCCGATAAACTCGATAAGTTTAATGACGCCATGGGACTCTAAAACACGAATGTATCACTTTTAATCTCTATATTTATTATGAACACAAAAGCAACTCCCGAGCTTTCTTACTTCCGTTTGAAACTCACAGCCTATCTCCGCGACCATCAACCCCAGCTTGTGGATGATGCCACCCTCGTTTCCTCTCGTTCCGATGCAGCCCTCACCGCCTATTGCGATGCTGTGGAGCAGGGCTTCTCACACCCCGAAGCCGAAAGCATTGCCAGCAATGTACTCTTTGAAGGTTTGTATTTCTCAAAGTACGACACCCTAGTGTCTGTTTTGGAAAACGAATTTGAGGCAGAGCTTCCTAGTCCACTACCTGAGAAACTCGTTCCCATTCTCCTCCGCAATAAGGCGGTGCAACGCGTCTTTGCCAACTACCATCTCACGGACGACTTTGCCGCAAGTCCACAGTACGAAGACCTCTACATCGAACTCACAGGAACGATAGTCTTGATCATCGAGCAAAACAATTTGCCTACCGTTGAAGGAGCAAACGCTGTGGAATAGTCATCATTTGTCACATCGAAAGTGCGGTGGTATCCTGCTCTGCGTGCTTTGATAAGCACAGCCTTCTCTCAAATCAAAAAGTGGTTATCTCTTCTCGAGATAGCCACTTTTTCTTTTATGCTTTTCTTTTTTCTGGATAGTCGGAAGATTAAGGCTTTGCACTTTCGCTTCTTCGTCATAGCTCCACTTGATGCCCCTCCAAGACGGATGCTGTTTCCTCTTTTCTTTCGCAAAGGTAGTAGGTCGCTTTAGCACTGCGTCAAGGTCAAGTCTAGCGATTAGTCGAGAAATCTCCAGCTCCGCTTTCGCTAGGCTCGTATTTCTCGTCTAAACCTTGTCGCAGAGCAGCTCCCCTCCCTTCTTTTTGCTACGAAAAAGGAATCAGCATACTCCGATCTTTGGACGCATAAAAAAATGTCGCTATGGATAAGCAGAAAGTAAATACAACATCTTCGATGAGAAGAAAAGGAAATAGCTCCTCCTCTCATTACCGCATAAATGCTGTAAGCCTGCCCACCGATAACACCCTTTAATCTCTATCAATATGAACGGAACAGACCAATTCACACGCACCATTGCCGAGTATCTCAATCAGCGAGCAATGACAGACCCCTTGTTTGCGCCCAACTTGATGAAACCAAACAAGAATATAGAGGAGTGCATCACGTACATTCTGAGTGAAGTGCAGAAAAGCGGTTGCAACGGATTTGAGGATGATGAAATCTATTCAATGGCTGTACACTACTATGATGAAGACGATTTAGAAGTGGGTAAGGCTGTTTCTTGCCAAGTAGCCGTTAATCACGTTGTGGAACTCACGGAGGAAGAAAGCCGAAGCAAGGCAGGAAGCCATTAAACAATATCAGCGTGAGGAACTTGCCAAGTTACAGAGCCGTAACGCACGAGTGAAAAAGACCGAGAACATAGCAACCCAAGTACAACCATCACTATTTGATTTTTAAGCCTATGAAACCGAGAAACAAATTTGAAAAGGCTGTTTTGGAACAGAGCAAGCATCTTCGCCCAATAACCAAGACACAAAGCAAGTGGGCATTCCGTGAGTGCATAGACCACTTCGCCTACCGACTGCCCAAAGGTCGCACCACTTGTATGGATTGTGGGCATAGTTGGGTAATGAACAAACCTAGAGAAACTTGCACTTGCCCTCATTGCAGGGCAAAGTTGCAGGTCAAGGAAACATACGAGCGCAAGTTGCAGCAGAAGCAGTATTTCACCTTACTTACCACTTGTGGAGAGTTTCAAGTATTACGTATGTTCCTACTTATTGTGGGTATGGAGAAAGGTTACAAAGCACAGACTTCCATAATTGAGATTGGGCAATATTGGTGGAATATGCAGGGACGAAAAGCTGTGGTTGCCATACAGAGAGTATTGGGACACTATGTTGATACCTTTTCCTATTATAGTCCTATGGCGATACGCAACGATAATGAAGCCTATCAGCATATTGCCTACTCACCGATATATCCGAAGTTCAAGGTTACAGACATACTTCGTAGAAATGGTTTTAAGGATAATTTCTATGGCATCGTGCCTACCCAGCTTATTCCTGCATTGCTCACAGACAGCCGAGTGGAAACATTGCTAAAGGCTGGTCGTACAGACCACTTACGTTACTTTCTTGGCAACAAGAGAACTTTGAAGAACTATGGCAGTCCTACAAGATTGCAGTCCGTAAGGGTTATGATATTACAGATATTTCCCTTTGGAGTGATTATGTAGATACACTTAGAAGATTAGGTAAGGATATTCATAATCCAAAATATTTATGCCCCACAGACCTTAAAGGCGAACACAACCGCAGATACGAGGAACTTCTCAGACAGCGTGAAAGGAAGGAAATAGAACAGAAGCAGCAGAAGGCTATGGAAGATGAAAAGCGTTTCCGAGAACTTAAATCCAAGTTTTTCGGTATCTGTTTCACGGACGGCACAATCCAAGTTCACGTATTGGAGAGTGTGCAGGAACATTTAGAAGAAGGTGTATCAATGCACCATTGCGTATTCTCTAATGCATACTACCTCAAGGAAGACTCCCTTATCCTTTCTGCTACCATTGAAGGCAAGCGAATAGAGACTATTGAAGTATCATTACGAACTCTGGAGGTGGTGCAAAGTCGTGGGGTGTGCAACAAGAACACGGAATACCACGAGCAGATAGTAAACCTTGTCAACGCTAATCGAGGTCTTATAAGCCGAAGAATGAAAGCAACCGCATAAAGTATGAACCATTAAATTATCCGAGATATGAAAACAGAGATTGAAAATATCATCTATAACTATGTAGACGAGATACCGCATATTCTCATTAGGATTATTAATGCCATAACCCTATCCGACAACAAAGAGGAGTTAAGGTCGGCTATCAACAAAATAGCTGAAGAAACAGAACTTGATAAGTTCTTTGCATACGGTTATGGTGCACATCACTTTTGACTCAAACACCGCAAATTATCCAATGGAGAGCCAAAGGAATACAGATTATTAAAGGTTGAATTTTAAGATTATGAAGAAGAAAGTTTACAGAGTTCGGACACAATACATCTTCGAAGGAGTGTTTGATGTGGTTGCAGAGAGCAAGGAAGACGCACGGCAGAAAGTCTTGCAAAATTGTGGGTTGGTTATAGGTGGAAGTATTCACAGTACATTGCCCGATGATGAGATAAATTGGGCTTTTGACAAACACCCTAACACACGAATAGACAGAGTAACGAAAGTGTAGAAACAGCACCTTGAATAAGACCAATAGCCACGCAAACCGAAAATTTGCGTGGCTTCTTTTCTTTGTCTTTGAACGAGTAGGCGACCAAAGCAAAGAAGCAAAAGAAGGTCGCAAGAATTGCATTATAGATTTAATTACAGAGTAAACGTTTGACAATTTGAAACATCAAGCTTTAACTTCGAGATAAAGTTTTTTACTCTCAAAATTTCTTTGTCACGCTCTTGTGGATTATTATAATAAATGGAAAAGAACCAATGAGCATCTGAAGTGACATGATTAGATATCTCTATAAAATAGTCTAAATCAATATCAGATAAAGAGTGTCCGTAAATAACAATCTTATCTATATTGGTTAAACTGCTCCAATACTTAGCATTGTCGCTGATTATTTCAGAAATATTTTTCTGTTGTTCATTTACGACTTTAGCAATATTATCGTATGCCTCATATTCATAAATCATTGGATCTTCTGAAAGGAACTCATTTCCATCAAGGTTATTTATATGCCCAACAACTAATTTTTGATTACACTTTCGCCTTCCATGTATATAATTGATTTGTGTCTTTGGAATTTTGTAAAGAGTTTCCAATGTTTCGGTATAATTGAAAGATAGAAACATGCCTTTTCTGTCAAAATGTGGCAAGGCTACAGGCTGACCATCTATATCTATTTGATTAACCCATTCCTCAAATATACGATGAAACACTTCAAACATCATTTCCAAATAGTATTCTGGAGCATCCTCCATTTGTGCCTGATAACGCATTTCATGGTTTTCCTCTAATTCGACATCTTCTGTTGATTCATCAAATGCATTTTGGAAATCTATATTCCCTAATGCGTATTCAAGGTCGCACCATAGTTCAAGTTTCCCATCTTTATTTTTTGTAGGGTAGCATGCTTCTAATTGTCCTATCCAATAACCATCTAAGCCACATTTTTTCCATGCATACTGTCTAAAATCTTCATAAGAAGATGCTATGCCGTGATGGAGGTCAAAACCATTGCCGATTATACATAGTGTATCCATTTTTTTTGCAAAGTTACTCAATTGTAACGAAGAAGGCGACTAAAACGACAAGAAAACACCCCTTGCGAAGCATAAAAAATCCGCAAGAGACGTATTTGATAATCAGGGTATATAAAACAGAGCAAACTCCACCTTTCGTCGTTTGACAAGACCTCTGAGAACTTTGCCCTTGTATTGACAGAAAGATACATACTCCCGATAGATGTTTCTATCCCCTGCCTCTATCTTTTGCAGCAGTCGGCTTTTGGGGTGCTTGTCATAACCGAATAATCGCCCTACACCCACATTGTAAGCAAGTAAGGTCAATAGCAGGGCATCCTTCCCATAGCCCTTGAAGTACTCAAAGCATTTCCAAAGGTCGGCACGGAGCAGCGAGTCTGCCTGCCACTCGGGCATATTCGAAGAAAAATGCTCGCCCTTTTGGAGTTGATGCCCATAACCCACATACGGATAACAGCCCTTTCCGTGAAATCCCTCAAAGAATTTCACACACACCACAGCACGCTCAAAAGGAGGGAGCCGAGCAAAAGCAATCCTCTGCTGAGCCCGCAGCCAAAGCCACGGGAAGCAGAGGAAAAACAAACAGAACAATAACTTACGTATCTCGTTCTGTTTTTGAGGTAGGATGAGTAGGTTTAGGATGATCCACGTGCTGCTCAACACTTTTGCCATTAAAACTAAAGTGCAGCTCCTTCTTTTGCCCGAAATTGTCTTCCACATACACATCAATCGTCTGTCGATCGGTAGAGTGTGAAGTGTAATACAAACGGAATTCCTTTTGCATCAACAAATAGCGGTCGTTAGGAGAAAGCAGCGTGCCATCCTCCAAACGCAATTCTCCCTTCCCATCGGGTTGGAAATAGCGAATCGTATAGTGCGTGTCCTTAAAATCGCCTTCCGCTTTGAGCGAACAACGAATTTCAGCCACCGCCCCCTTTATGATGTCCTTTTGAACGGGCAATGTTTGCAGAGAAAAGTCATAAGCCTGCTGCACATCCAACTCAGGAGTACAACTAGATAGACAAAAACCAGCGAAGGAAAGCACCCCCATCACCCATATTGCGCCTAAAATGTTACGTTTCATAGAGATAAAAATTTATTGCTGTCCGGTAAAAGTTTTTCTGATGATAAAAATAAGGCTGAAACCCTCTTGCAGGATTTCAGCCTCTTTTGTTACTTTGCTTGTTGGAAAAAAACACTAGTAACATGAGCAAAAGTACATATTTTACCGGACAGCCGGTCTATAGTCAGGTCATTAAATTGCTGGATAAAGCCAAAATTCAACAAATTAGTCTCGAAACACTAGGGAGCGAGCGTTATGTTAAGCGTTTGACAGGTTGGAAACACCTCATCATTATGCTCTTTGGTGTGCTCAAACACTTTGATTCTCTGCGTGAATTGGAGATTGGCATGAAAGCCGAGACCATGAAACTCTCCCACTTGGGGCTTGACTACGTTGTCCGTCGCAGCACACTTGCAGAAGCCAACCAGCGGCGACCACAAGAGTTCTTTGCCAAAGTTTATGCCTCCCTGTTGGAACGCTACACTCCTTTTTTAGCGGACAGCCGTTCTGTGAGCTGTCAAAAAGCCTGGGAGAAGCAGCTGTATATGATGGATTCTACCACAATCACGCTCTTTGACAATATTCTTAAGGGAGTAGGTAGACATCCTAAAAAGCGGAAAGAAGAAAGGCGGCATGAAGGTACACACCATTATGAAGTATCAAGTAGGTGTACCGATGGTGGTAGAACTGACCTCTGCTGCCAAACACGATCATTATCTTCTCAAAAAGGTGCACCTGCCCCAAGATGCCACCTTGGCAATGGATAGAGCCTACATAGACTATGCACAGTTTCAAAGGCTTACCGAAGAAGGTGTCTGCTATGTGACTAAGATGAAGAAGAATCTCAGCTACAAGGAGCTCTCTTCTATAGCCTATGTTTCTCGTGATGGTCTAGTCACTCATATCGACAAACACATTCTTTTTGAGAAAGAGAAGGTAAGGCACGAAGCCCGATGTGTAGAGCTATGGAGCAATAACTCTCGTAAGTCGGTGACGTTGCTGACTAACAATTTTGAACTATCGGTTCAGGAACTTGCTGAAATCTACAAGCGCAGGTGGGCTATAGAAACGCTCTACAAACAACTGAAACAGAATTTTCCTTTGCACTTTTTCTATGGTGAGAGCGTGAATGCCATCCAGGTACAAACCTGGGTAGTACTCATTGCCAATCTCTTGTGCACAGTACTCTCTAGAATGATAAAAAGACACGTTTCTTTTTCTCAAATCGTAACCATGCTTAGATTAACGCTCATGTATTACACTAATTTCATCGCTTTCATGGAAGATCCTCAAAAGGATGAGTGTGCAATTTGGGCTGAAAGAGCTAAATCTCCACCCTCAGAACCATCATTATTCGATTAGGGGGGCTTGCTTTTTGAAAAAGAAAGCCCGAAGTCCTATTCTAAAGGGCTTCGGGAAGCTTTCTTGTGGCGTTTGTAAGTTTACCGGACAGCAATAATAAAAATTAGAGTTGATACCGAAGTCCTAAACTCAGCGTCGGTCTAAGTCTGTGAACATCCGAGTTAAAAAGATAGCGCAGTTGAGCTTTTCCACCGACAATAATCCTGTCCGTAAGAAAGAGCTCCAGACTCGTGTGCAACCCTGCGCCATAGACCCAGTGCGAACCGTCCAACAACTTCGCCCCATCGGGCAAAATCACCTTATCTCGATTGAGTTGCTCATAGCCCACCAGCGCAGAAGCACCAAGATAGAAAAACACATTCTTTCCTTTGTCCGAAAGCAAGGGATGCGCATATCCCATCTGCACGAGATAGTCACGCAGTGGCACTTGATAACTGCGATAACTCAAGACTTGCTGTTCATAACCAGCCGACACGAACGTATATTTCCCCCGTTTGAGATAGTGAGAAAGCGACAAAGTCAGCCCAAAATCGTCTTGCTTAAAGAGCGATTTATCTTTCACTATGGGCACATTCGCCGACATCTCCAATCCCTTTTGACTAGGCACCAAACGCTGTGCCTGCACAGCAGTGGGCAATCCCACCACTAGTGCAGCACAGAGCGAAGAAAACAAGAGCTTCAGTTTCATAGTTCTTACCATTTCAGTTTGAGTTTATCAATCTTTTGCGCCAACAAGAGGTCCTCTTGGTCAAGCGAAAAAGAAAGCGTGCGTCCTCCTCCACGTTCGTAGAGCGTCACTTGCAGTTCCTTGTCCTGAGATAGCGAAAATTGCTCCAAAACAAAGACTCCACGTTCGTTATCGTTCGCCTTCACCTCCAATAATTGATGATAAGCACGAAGCGGTTGCAACACTTGTTCCTGCATCGCAGTGCGCTTCGCCACCTTTTTGTCCACCACTTTGAACGTCACAAAGTCCACAGCAAAAGGCATATTTGTGTCATTGTCGATGCGCGTGTAAAAGTAGAACAATCCATTGTGCGCATAAAGACCGCGGAGCAAGAATTTCATTCCAAATTGTTGCGCACCGATGTGCTTAATCCTGCGTTTATCACTTTGGTAGATACTCTGCATAATGAGTTTCACCAAAATCGGTGACTCACTGCCCAGCTCCTTAAAATAGATGTCCGAGCGATTGGAAGGCAGTCGTCTTGCCATAGGAGCAAGGAAATCCTGCATCTCGATGTTGAGCTTCTCAGGTTCGGCAGCATACTTCACATTAAAGGCATAGAATGAGCCATCTTCGCAAATCACCGATAGATTAGTCTCCGTTTCAAAATCTTGCACGGCAGCTTTGATGCGCAAGACATTTTCCGCATCCTCCGCTTTGCCAGCAATGATGTTTTGCGAACCCAAGTCCACATAGCGAATAGGCGCAGGGAAGATAAGATGAACCGTCTTTTCAAAAGTTACCTCCAAGCCATAAGGAAGGATTACACGAGCATGAGGGATACTTCTACTCATACCTTGGTAGAGCGCCCCCGACGACAAGAGCGAAGAAGAAAGATTTGTAGGTTTATCCTTGCTTTGGGCAAAGACAGCTGTGCTACTCGCCACGAGGAGTAGCGCAGAGAAAAAGAAATGTTTCATTGTTTATAGCGATTGATTGAATGATTATTTGGTAGGCATCAAGAAGAGTTTGTAACCACCCTTAATGGTCACTTTAATGGTACGCAGTTTCTTTTGCAAGAGCTGACTCGCCCCTTGCATCACCCCACGTGCCGTTTCCGAGATGATTTGGTCTTTGGCAGAAGAAGCGAAGGTAAAACTCGTTCCCATCGTTCCCCCGATGTTAGCCCCCATTTCTTTGAGGGCAGAGAGGTTCTCCAATTCAGGAATGTAGACACCTTCCTGTCCGTCCATATCATAAGCCGATAGTTTGATAGGAAGAATGCGCCCAGCGTGTTCAATACTTTTGACCAATAGTAGCATCCGATGTCCTTCAATTTTGGCACTTGCAATGATGCGCCTCTGGCGAGGAAGGTGCAAATCCCCAATGCGCGCATTTTCCAGCAAGCGCAACACCACATCATCCCCCTCTTTGAGAACTAGGGTATGGTCAATCTGCACCCGAATCGTATTGCGTTCCACGCTCTTTTTCTCATTGTTCATAGAGTGAAAGGCAAGATTGCGCCCCTTCGTGCCATACATTTTGACAAAGTCCGCATCACTCATCGTACCCGAGAGAGAAGACACCACTTGTTTTCGTTCGGGAAGCACCTCCACCGCCTTTGTCCCTTCCGATTGCTTGTCAGAAGAAGGTGCAACAATAGTGCGTTCCTGCGCTTGAGCAAAAGCATTGTTCAGCGCGGTAGGATTATTAGGCGTAGATTTAGGAAGATACTTCGCAGCCATTTGATAACTCTTTTCCATCAGCGCCAATTGACGTTCCTCCTCATTCTCTTCTTTATTATTTTTCTTCGCCAATTCATTCTTCAATTCAGCCACTTGCGAGCGGAGTTCTTCGCGCTCCTTCTCACTAGGGTCAGTGGCATAGAAATCATTGAGCAAGCGGTTGTTCTCCGCATAGCGTTGCATCGACCGCTCAATCTTACTTCGAGAGCGAGAAGCTTCCACTCTTTCCGCTTCTTCAGCCGCATTCTGCGCTGCAAACTCATCGGAAACTTCCGCCATCTCCACCTTCGCTTGCTGTTCTTCAGCCGATTTGTTGCCCTGTTCATAAGCCTTCAGTTTGTTGCTGGGCAATTCTTCCACGGTCGCTTGCGGAATACTGTCATTGAGTCCCTGCTGCGCTGCCGTTTTCTCCTTGCCCGAAGGGGCAAAGATAAACCACATAGAGAGCGCAAAGAGCAATCCTAGTCCGCCAAAGACGAGCCCTTTTTTCAGTTGGTCTTGTTGTTTCTTATCCATAATTGAGGTATTGGTTTTAATTGCTGATATTCCGTGTCTTGTTGTTGGAGTGCAGGTCTGTCCAGATGCTCATTCTTCGGAATAGGTAAGGCAGTAGCGTGAGGAGTCACAAAGAATTGCGCAATCATAAAGAGAGCGCAAAGGAGATACACCAAACTAATGCCATAGACCAGAACTTTCCTCTGCTTCGTACTTAGTCGTTCGCATTGTTGTTTTAGCCACACCTTTCCGAGAATGATCCAGCTGCGGAGCATTCGTTGGGGAGAATACGTTCGTGTCATCGTTTGTAAGTTTGAAGGTCTTGATTCTCACGCACAACGAAGTGTTCCATCAGAAAGCCCTGCGGATTGTTGTCTGAACGCACCGCATTTTGCAGGGTGCAAGTCGTGATCAGACTACGTTCCGTCACGTTACTAGGGCGCACAATAAACATGCGTGCATAAGTTGTCACGGCATAAGGATACACCTTAAAGTCACATTGTATAGAGTCAATTTCCACACGCTGATTCACATTGCCCGAGATGGCACTATTGAAATACCCCTTTTCTGCCAAATCCTTGTAATAGTCGAAAGCCGATTTATCACAAAGCGCAAAGGCACGTGCCATATTTTGCTCAATAGCATCCTTGTCGGGAGCAATGCTAAAGAAGAGCTCGTGGAAACGTCTGACATGTTCGCGTGCTTCCACAGGACGATTGCGAGAAGCATCTTGACTCAGCGCCAGCATCAAAGATTTCCCTTGGTCAAGGACGTAGATTTTTTCTCGTTGCTCTCGAGCAAAATTGTAGGAAGCATAGAGCGCATAAGCCGTAATGCCCACACAGAGCAAGGCAAAGACGATGATGTATAGCCTAATCTGACTAAATGCCGTCTGAATGTTTTTTAGAGATTTGAATTCCATAGGAGTGTATGTTGAAATTATTTGCCTTTAATGAGCATCCCTTTGATACGTCCACCGATATTTCCCACGGCAGCTCCCATACCAGCTGCAGAAGCCTTGCCACTAGGTAGGCACCTTGTGCGCCACTCTTTGCCACGCTATTGACATTGCGACCATAAGCCCCAATACCGCCACCAGCTTCGATGATCCAGCCAGCCACAGTGGGCACACAGAAATATCCCACAATGCCAATGAGGAAGAAGACAATGTAGTACCACGTTCCCGAGTCGGGAACATAGTTCGCACTCGAAAGCGCTGCAATGTCCTTCTGCACCATCAAAACTTGAATCTTAGCAAGCAAAGCCGAAAGAATAGAACTCACGGGCAACCACAGATAGACCGATATGTAGCGTGAGAACCACGCACTGAGCGAACCCGAAAGTCCATCCCACACCGAGATACCAAAGACGATAGGTCCCAAGATGGAAAGCACAATAAGGATAAAGGTGCGGAGGGTATCAATAATCAAACCAGCCGCATTGTAGAGCAATTCCATGAAATCTCGGAAGAGTTTCATAACCCATTGCTTCGTCTGATAGGCAGCCCTTTCGGCATACATCCCAGCAATGGTCACCGCATCTTCAGGACCGATGATACCCATCTCCTCAATCTTTTCGTCAAACTTCTCATTAGATACCAAATAAGCCGTTTCGGGATTTTTCAGATAAGCCGCCTCTTGGAGTTTATCCCTCCTTTTCACCAACTGCGCCAGCGTGTTTTCTTGTTGATGCACCATCGCTTCTGTACCTTGCACCACGGGGGGAAAGCACCGCATTCATCGTCCCCAACACCACCGTTGGGAAGAACATGATGCAAAATCCCAAGACAAAGGGACGGAGCAAGGGAAAAACATCGATGGGTTCAGCCCGTGCAATGGATGTCCAAACGCGCAGAGCAATGTAAAATAGCGCACCTAGACCGGCAATTCCCTTGGCAATGCCCGACATCTGCGCACAGAGTGGCATCATCTCATCGTAGGTAGAGCGCAGTAGGTCGTGTAAACTAGCGAAATCCATAGCACCCACTCCTACCAATATCGGTTTGCCGTGTTACCATATAGGGATTGCACCGCCGAGAGGTCACCCTTTTCTCTGGCACGCACGTAGCTCACCGAAATGTTCTTTCTTGTGTAATAAGACACCAACGAGCGATACTCACGCAAGGTCGTGTAGATGCGGTCAATCGTCTGCATCCGTTCGTGGTCGTTCATCGAGAAAACACTACTCTTGGCTACCGATTTGAGTTCCTTCAAACTCTCTCCACTTTGTTCCAAGAGTTTGGTATATCCCGAAGCGATGGCAGCGAGTTCCGAAGGACGAAAATGAGGGTCGCGCAGCATCTGTTTGTAGGAGGTGACGTAGATGTCAGAAATGTCGCCCACCATCAAGATACACTCCTTGACTTTGTAGGCATCGCCAATGAGATTATTCACCTTGCGGAGTGCGTCATAGTATTTCTTGGTGTCGTTGTAGAGCTTCTCCACCTCCTTAAATCCATTCAAGGTATTCTTGACCGTCTTACCAGCTGTGGCAATTTCCTTGACCGTGTTGGCAATGTTGCCCGCAAAATTGGTGGGATCAGTCACCACCCATTGGGCATGAGCCTTTCCACAAACGAGAGTGGAAAGCAATAAAACTGAGAGAATGTACTTTTTCATTTGTTGGTTGATTATTTTATTGGTTGATATAATCTTGTGATGGTCCATTTATTTGACTGAAAAGTAGAGTGTTATCCCACAATCTGTTGTAGAGGAAAATATATGCGCTCATCTTTATAAAAAGTGACACGTCGTTTTATGAAAAGTGACACGTTGTTTAGAGAAAAACAAGCCGTCGTTCATCAACAAACGAGCCGTCGTTTTTTTGATGATAAATGAGCCCCCTTTATTCCTTGTGTCGTTTCTTCCGAGCCAATTGTCGAATGGCAGCTTCAATGTCGCCACCGAGTTGCTCGGCAAGGCGCAGCACCTCCACCTTCTCCGTCTCTTCTGTGGTGTAAGTTAAGTATTCCTCCAAACTCACCTCAGTGGCATAGACCGCACTTTGCATACCGCCCAGTCCAATCCACACCTCTTTGTAAAGGCGATGAGGGTCGTTGTTCTGATTGATGGAAAGAATTTGGCTCTTCTCCTTTTCCGACAAGCCCAGCATCGCTTGGATGCCATCAAACTTGGTCATATACTTACGCTGGTCGAGGAGGATTTTGCAGTCGCTATTGTTGATGATACTCTCCTTCACAATGGGAGATTGAATGATGTCATCCACTTCTTGCGTCACCACAATGGCTTCGCCAAAATACTTGCGCACCGTCTTGTAGAGATACTTGATGTAGTCCGCCATATTAGCCGAAGCAATGGCTTTCCACGCTTCTTCGATAAGAATCATTTTGCGAATACCTTTCAATCTGCGCATCTTGTTGATAAAGGCTTCCATAATGATGATTGTCACCACGGGGAAAAGGTCTTTGTTGTCCTTCACTTGGTCAATCTCAAAGACAATGAAGCGTTTAGACAGGAGGTCGATGTTCTCCGTAGAATTGAGTAGAAAGTCATAACGTCCCCCACGATAGTATTGTTTGAGCGTAGTGAGCAGGTTGTTGATGTTGAAATCTTGGAGCGTCACCTTGATTTCTCTTTCCTCCATCTCCTTGCGATAGACATCTCTGAGATATTCATAGAAGGTATTGAAGCAAGGCGTGATGCTGTGGTCGGCACGGATGCGCTCAATGTAAGCATTCACCGCCGAACCCAACTCACCTGCTTCCGTCTTGGTCAGCGGTTCATCGGCACTCTTCCACAGCGTAAGCAGCAGCGTGCAGATACTTTCTCGCTTTTCCACATCAAAGACATAGTCATCAGTGTAGAAGGGATTGAAGGAAATGGGACTTTCATCGGTGTAAGTGAAGTAGACCCCATCTGCTCCCTTGGTCTTTCTGTGAATGAGTTCGCAGAGTCCTTGGTAACTATTACCCGTATCCACCAAGAGTACATGCGCTCCTTGTTCGTAGTACTGACGCACCATGTGGTTGGTGAAGAAGGATTTTCCACTGCCCGATGGACCTAAGATGAACTTATTGCGGTTGGTGGTAATACCTTTCTTCATTGGCAGGTCAGAAATGTCCAAGTGAATGGGCTTACCCGACAAACGATCTGCCATGCGGATGCCGAAGGGAGAAAGAGAATCTTTGTAGTTCGTTTCTGCCGTAAAAAAACAAAGAGCAGGTTCGATGAAGGTGTAGAAACTCTCTTCGGAAGGAAAGTCGCCACCGTTGCCAGGGATACCTGCCCAATAAAGCGTAGCCGTGTCAATCGTGTTGTGCCGTGGTTTACATTCCATCAGCGCCAGCGCAGAACCTACGTCATTTTTTACCTGACGCAGTTCCTCTTTGTCGCTACTCCATGCCAAAACATTGAAATGTGCCCGAATAGAAGTCAGCCCCTGAGAGTGCGCCAAGTTGAGATACTCCTGTATCCACTCCTCGTTGATTTGATTGCTTCGGCTATAACGCGCCAAAGAGTGCATATTCCTCGCCTGCTTTCAAAGCGTTCAAGGTTAGCATCGCTATCTTCGATGAAGAGATATTGATTGTAGATGTGGTTGCACGAAAGAAGCAAACCCACGGGAGCTGCAAAACTCAGTCGGCAATCACTGCGGTCGGTAGAAAGTCGTTCATATCGCGCATCGGTATGCACACTTGTGGGGAGGTCGTCCGTATCGCTCAGCGTGTGCAAGCAAAGCATTTGGTCGCCCACGCGTACAAGGTCTGCCCCCAAACGAATATCCTCCAAAGAAGCGTGCTGACGCTCCGAAAGCGAAAAGTATCTATCGAGGAGTCCAGCCTTTTCTTTCGTACCGATGAGTTCATCCTCAGTCATTCTCGTCAAACGAAGATGGTCACTATCATTGATAATCCGCTCAAATTGGTCTACGGCTTCCAAGAATTTTGCCACCGCTTCCTTATCTTCAATGTCTTTGGGGATGAGATGCCCACGGCACAAGGCAGAGAAATTACTCTGCTGTGCCATGCGCTTCTTGGTCGTCTTGGTGAGAAAGAGATAAACCGCGTGATGGAGGTAAGGTCGCTCATTGAAATGTCGCTCCGAAGCACGAGCCAGAAAACTGAGTTCTCCCTTATTGAGTTCGGGAGCATAGTTTTCTTGGATAAACCAATCCTGCTTATGCACGATGCTGTAATTAGGGAGCACCTTAATCGCCTTATGCCAAGCCGAGTGCATCGCTTCATATTCGCTCTCTGTCACGGTGAAGAGTTCGGGAAGCTCCAACTTAAAGGCAATAGTCAAGTCAGCATCCTTGCTCACAAGGCAACCATATTCCACTGCTAAAAGAGGAAACTTGGCTTCGAGCGTACTTATTTGCTGGTGTTGCGCATTTACTGTCGATGTTTAAGATTACAAATCAGGTGATAGACCGTACGGCGGTTAATAAGATAGCGCGGATGCATACGAATTGCCCCTTGCTTCATCAGTCCATATTGACCATACTTGCGGTTCATGGCAAACGTTTGCCACACAACAAGCGTGGCACCCACTAAGCCGATACCTAAGCATAGCCATTGACTCATACCGCAGAGATAGCATACGACCACAAGCACAAAAACCGCCAAGAGTCCTCCAGCAAAGAGGAAGAGGTATTGCGCTTTCAAGCCCTTAAACTCCACCGTACGACCTATTCCCTTATTGATGTCCCACGATGCCATTAGAGGAAGAAGCTACGAAGGATGGTTGCTGCCACAATGAGGAAGATACAAGCTCCAAACCAAGAGGCTGCTGTCTTGCTGGTGTCGGGATCACCGCTGGAAAACTTGTTGTAAACCTTGATGCCACCAATCAGACCAACGCCAGCACCGATGGCATAGATGAGTTTTGTGCCAGGATCAAAGTAGGAAGTCACCATTTTAGTGGCTGCATTGATGCCTGCCATACCGTTACCTTGGGCATAAGCTCCTGCCGATACGAGAAAGAGGGCGAGAAGCACGAGAGAAAGTTTCTTTGTTGTCTTCATATTGATAGAAATTAAATGTGATTATTGCTAGGATGAGAGAATGGAAGTGAGAACAGAGGGAGGTATTGTAGGCTCTAGTAATGGAAGAATGAGTGTGTAACCTCACACCTTCGCAGTGTTCTCCTGTTCCGAATAGATGGTCTTACAGATAGTAATCGAGAGGATGCGCAGTAGTTTCAGTCTTATCTTCCGAGAAAAACTGTGGAGCCGTTTCCCCTTCTTGTTCTTCTGTTTCAGCCTTGTCAATGGCTTGCAAGAGTTTCTGATGCACCCTTTCTTCTTGGGAAAGTTGGGCTTTATATTGCGCCAATAAGTCCGTACCTTTCAGGCTTTGGAGCGTATGGACAACCTCCGTTTTGTCCTCCTCATCAAGACTATCATCTTGTTTGTGCCAATGATTCAATCGCACTAAGTCGCGAGTGAGAATGCTAGTGGGCGAAACATCGGCAGTCGCATTGTCTTGCCAAAGGATTTCTTCGCGAAGCACTTCCTCCTCATCCACTTCTTCTAGGGTATAGTCCACCGCGATTTCACTCTCTTCGGTCTGTTCGGAGTCTTCGTTTTTCTCTGCAATAACATTAGCCGACTCCTCACTAGACTTTTCTGTGGCTTCTGCATCGGTTGTCGCAGCAATAATTTGTGTCGTCAATCCTTTACTTTTGCCCACAAGGAGATGCTCTTCAGATGCTTGGGGGGTATCTTGCTGCGTATCAGCTTGGGGTACAACTTTCTGTTGAGTTGAACATCCACTTCTCCAACGATGAAAGGTGTAAATCAGCCCCATCGCCATCCAAAGGATGGAGAATAGGAGTAAAATATTGAGTAGAAAAGCTGTAATCATAGTTGTATGGTTTGTTCCTTCTTGCGTTTGACAATTTCCTTGTTGAGCAATTGTTGGTGCGTGCGAAGATGTTCCACAATAATGCGTTCAATGTAACTCGAGAGTGTCGTGTCAGATCGCAAATCACTCAGCACGTGCCGCAGTGTTTGCAACACCTCTGTGCGAATGGTAAATCCAGATTTCGCACCTCTGGAACTATTGACGGTCAAATAGAGGTCTGCATATTGAGAAAATGAAATCGTTGATGTGGTCTCACTCGTGATTTCCTCCTCCTTTTTCTCTTTTGGAGGAAGCGCAGGGGAAGTTACGGGCTTGTCATAGAAAGGTGCATCATCTTCATTGCGGACCTTCGTACCCATATCTCCCAATTCTTGGAGTTTCTCTTGGAAAATTTTATCGCGTTGTTCCTTCAGACTACTCATCAGACTTTAGATTTATAAGGTGTAACTTCTCCATCACCTCATCCACCCACGCATCAATGCCAAGGGCAGCGCGATACATCGGAGCAGGCGCAAGATAAGAACTGCGGAAACAAGTCTTGATTCCTCCTGCAGCTTGTAATTCTCGGGCAATCTTCACCGAATGATAGATGCAAGTATCAAACATACTCAAATCCTCTTGCTTGGCATAGTCCGTGAAAACCTGTTGAATCGTGGGATTTGCACTGCGATTTACCTTATTCCAGAGAAAGAAGAAGTCTTCAATGCGAGCATCTTCAAAGCCTAATCCCAAATCCCGGATGGTGCGAGCATAGGCAAAAGAAGACGCTAAGGACTGAGGGTCGGCTTCGATGGGAGAGATGATGAAATCCATTTCCACAGAAAAGCGCAACAAGCTATCTGTGCTGGCGTGTCCTGGGAAATCAAAAATCACTAGTCGTTCTCCTCTTCCTTGTGTGTCGAGATATTGTTGCACCAGCGTGAGAGCATCTTCGGGTTTGGCGCGCAATATAGTATAGGATGGTTTCCCTAAGCGCGTGAAATAGGCTTTCATCTCAGCTTGTATCTTGGCATCCGACTCGATAAGATCGCGTTCGCGCTCTCGTAACTTATAGAACGACTCTTGTGTTGCGTCACAATCCATGACAACAAGAGAAATCCCACGCTCATAATACAGTACCGCAGCCAAGACTTCGGCTAAACTGCTTTTTCCCACTCCACCTTTTTGAGAAGCGAAGCCTAAAAATAGAGGTCGTGATACTTTCTGTTGCATAATGAATCGTGTTTATAGGTCGTAATGCTTAGACTTTTCTCTGTATTGACTCATAGACTTAAGTCAATTGGTCAATTAGTCAATTAGTCAGTTAGTCAATTAGTCAATTGGTCAGTTAGTCAATGAGTCAGTTAGTCAATTAGTCAATTGGTCAATGAGTCAGTCCATTTGGATGTCTTTAGCTCAGTCTATACAGACCTTTTGACTCTGCAAAAGAACTTAGTTTTTAGTCCACTCACAAGAAAAGGAGAAAAGAGGGAAAAAGAGGGATGAATTGGGTAATCCTTTCGTATTGAATGATTTAAGTTTAGGCTGTAACTTTGCAGACGAACAAATACAACCCCTAACACGACCGAAGGAAACAGCCCACTAAGGGCTGGATGCTTCCTCAGCATCAACTCTTTTTACTGGCAAGGTGTGTCTTTGTAACACAAACCGCGGTTTGTCTCACAAAAACTCCTTGCCTCGGTGCGAGGAAATACTGAACTCCAAAGTCGTCAGTAAAGAAGAAACACATGAAACAGCAAAGCAATCCCTCCACTGAGGGCTTAAACTCCGATAAACCTCGGTGGGACAATTGGCACGTACGCCTACCTAATCCCAAAGACCAACAGAAAATCATTGATTTGTTCCAGCGTTCGGGAGCAAAAACAAAGTCAGACTTTGTGCGCGCTCGCTTGTTTGGAGAAGAATTTAAGGTCATTTCCGTGGATAAATCAGCTGTGGAATACTACCGAAAGCTATCGGAATTTACAGCACAGTTGCATAAGATTGGCATCCTCTATAACCAAGCCGTACGCGCCCTCAACACCTATCATTCTGTTAAGACAGCATAGGTAATGCTAGAGAAATTGACGCACTATTCCACGCAAATCCTTGCGCTGCAATCCCAAGTTATTGCCCTCACCATTGACTACCGCAAACGATGATAGCCAAAATTTCTGCCACAGAAAACCTCGGTGGTGCGCTAGGCTACAACTTTAAGAAAGTGGAAAAAGGAGATGCTGAAGTCATTCTATCCAAAGGACTCTATCAATCAGCTGAAGGGGAATTTAAGATGGAAGAAGTACTGCGAGATATGCAGGCACTCCTTCCGCAACATTGCCGGACTAAGAAAAGCGTTTTCCATTGTTCCCTCAATCCTCACCCCGATGAACGTTTATCGGATGAGAGGCTAGCCACCTTAGCCGAGGAATATTTGCAGGCACTCGGCTACGGCTCACAACCCTACATTGTGTTTAAGCACCACGACATCGAGCGAGAACACATTCACATCGTTTCTTTGCGCGTAAACTCAAATCGGTCATTAGACCGTTATTGTGCAGACCGTTATGAAGAAGATAACTTCCTGTCAGCTTTTATTTTCTTGTTGTCATCTTGTTTTTCGTCCCTTCTCGACGTAGCCACTACGCCAAAGGCTAATGACAAACCATCTGCTCAACAATTAAATGAAATGGTCTAATGCCCGATTGGGGATAAAGAGAGAAGCGGAAAATGAATTGGTTTTTAGTAAAAGTTTGCGTTTCGTACCCCTCCATTTAACGCGGTATTTGGAACTGAGAGAAAGTTGTTGAGAATTATGCGATTCTCAGCGGCTTTGAAAATCGCAATTTTCGAAGGTTTTTACTGGCTTATGGGTCGTTTTTTCAAAACTAGTGCTTGTTTTTGAAGAAACGACGTGTCGTTTTGAAAAAATGACGTGTTGTTTGTGTAATTTTGTCGGACATTTTTCAGATTTCTTCCCTTGGAATTTTGAAAATGTCCGATGAAATTGGAGGAAAATGCCCAAAGTTTGAAATGAATGAGCCGAAAAAGACAAAACAGAAAAGGGAGAAGCGTGTTTTGATTTCCTAGAACGAAGAAAAAGCTTGCAGTTTTCGCTGTTTTGCATTAACATTTCGCCCTTGCGATTTTTCTTTGTTTAACCCGAATCTATTGTTAGATTGTTATAGTGCAGTTCGTTATGGAGAAGATAACTTCTTGTCATCTTTCATTTTCTTGTGGGCATCTTGTTTCTCATTCGTTCTCACAGTAGCTCGCTACGCCTTCGAACTCACAACCAACCATCTACTCAACCATCAAATAAAATCTGTTCAGGATCTAATGACCGATTAGGGTTGAAACGTGGCACTTCACGCTGGCTATAATCGACAAAATCCTACTCAATTTTCAGCGCACAACAGGGCTGTTCTCCTCCATGCTGTGGACAAAGCTCTTTTGTGTAGTCTTCCTTGGGCTTTCTTGCCTAGGCACAAAGGGCATCAGGGAAGAAAAGATAACGTGGGGAATGATTTACTCAGCTCTTGCCGTAGGCTTTGTGCTTTTCTTTCTCAATTGGTGGTTGCTCGTTCTGCCCATCTCGGCAGTAGATGCAGCATCACTCTACATCTTCTCTTTGTCCCTAGGTTATATCTGCCTATTGATGGCTGGCGTGTGGATGAGTCGTTTGCTCAAGAACAACCTGATGGATGACGTTTTCAATATGGAAAACGAGAGTTTTATGCAAGAAACACGGCTGATGCAAAACGAGTATTCGGTGAACTTGCCGACACGCTTTTACTACAAAAAGAAATGGAACAAAGGGTGGATCAACATCGTCAATCCCTTCCGTGCATCTATGGTACTCGGCACACCAGGTTCGGGTAAGTCTTATGCCATTGTGAACAACTACATCAAGCAACAAATAGAAAAAGGTTTTGCGATGTACATCTACGACTACAAATTTCCTGACCTCTCAGAGATTGCCTACAACCACTTGCTCCATCATTTGGAGGCTTATGAAGTAAAACCCCAATTCTTCGTCATCAACTTTGATGACCCGCGCAAGAGTCACCGCTGTAACCCCATCAATCCGAGCTTTATGACGGACATCTCGGACGCCTACGAGAGTGCTTACACAATCATGCTCAATCTCAACCGCTCGTGGATACAGAAACAAGGCGACTTCTTCGTGGAGTCACCTATCATCTTACTCGCTGCCATCATTTGGTTTCTCAAAATCTACGAAGACGGCAAGTATTGCACCTTTCCACACGCCATTGAGTTCCTCAATCGCCCCTATGCGCAGATATTCCCCATCCTCACCGCCTATGATGAATTGGCGAACTACCTTTCACCCTTTATGGATGCGTGGGAGGGTGGTGCGCAAGACCAGCTACAAGGGCAGATAGCTTCGGCAAAGATACCGCTCTCACGTATGATTTCGCCCGCCCTTTATTGGGTGATGACAGGAGATGACTTTTCTCTAGACATCAACAACCCACGTGAGCCAAAGGTCTTAGTCGTAGGAAACAACCCTGACCGCCAAAATATCTACTCAGCAGCACTTGGACTCTACAATTCGCGCATCGTGAAACTCATCAATAAGAAGAAGCAACTCAAATCTTCGGTCATCATAGACGAGCTACCGACCATCTACTTCCGTGGCTTGGACAACCTCATTGCCACAGCTCGCTCTAACAAGGTGGCAGTTTGTTTGGGCTTTCAAGACTTCTCGCAACTCACTCGCGACTATGGAGATAAAGAGAGTAAGGTTATCCAAAACACCGTGGGAAATGTCTTTTCAGGACAAGTCGTAGGTGAAACAGCCAAGACCCTCTCCGAACGCTTCGGAAAAGTCCTCCAGCAACGCCAGTCTATGACTATCAACCGCAACGACAAATCTACTTCCATCTCCACACAACTCGATAGTCTTATCCCTGCTTCTAAAATCTCCAACCTCACACAAGGCATGTTTGTTGGAGCCGTCTCCGACAACTTCGACGAGCGTATCGACCCAAAGATTTTCCACGCAGAGATTGTGGTGGATTCCGCCAAGGTTTCCGCGGAGATGAAAGCCTATCAGCCCATTCCCATCATCGCTGACTTTACAAACGAAGATGGCTCCGATAATCTCAAAGAGACTATCGAAGCCAATTATAAGCGGGTGAAACAAGAGGTGCTAACCCTTGTCGCTAGTGAGATTGAAAGGATTAAGAATGACCCGAATCTAAAGGGGCTGATTAAGGAGTAGGAAGCGAACATTCAAAACACGATCAGAAAAAGATTTTATTGTATTATTTTTTTCTAGTGTGACAAGTTATTGTGGTAGTTTTTCTGCTTGCGAAGCCACCAATTCGGCATAGAAACGTCCATGTTTCATCAGCTCTTCATGTGTATCGACTTCTACTATTTGCCCTTGGTGCATTACTACGATTTGGTCGGCATGGCGAATTGTACTGAGTCGATGCGCAATGACTACTACAGTGCGGTCGGTGAAAGCCTCGCTAAGGGCTGCTGTGATGCGAGCTTCATTGACGGTGTCGAGCGCATTAGTTGCTTCATCTAAGAATAGCATCTGAGGATTGCGGTAAAGAGCGCGAGCTATGAGCAAACGCTGCTTCTGCCCACCACTGAGTCCACGCCCATTCTCTCCTACCATTGTGTCGAAGCCTTTGGGCATAGCGTTTATCTCATCTGCAATCTGGGCTATCTCACAGCAACGTTGGAGCTGTTCGTAATCTATATGCTCATCTTCCATCACAATATTGGTGAGAATGCTCTCGCTGAAGAGCTTGCCATCTTGCATGACTACTCCACAAAGCTTTCGCCATTCTCGCAAATTAATGCTTTGAGTATTCATACCTCCCATGGTGATTTCACCATAAGTAGGATTATACAAGCGCACCAAGAGCTTTAGCAATGTAGATTTTCCACTACCACTTCCACCTACTATGGCTGTAACCTTGTTTTGAGGGATTGAGAGGTAGATGTGTTGCAACACGAGAGGAGCATTCGGTGTGTATTGGAAATGCACATTCTCAAGCCTGATGTCACGATTCTGGGGTAAGATGTTGGTAGAACCAATAGATAGCAACTCTTCTTCATCATCCAGTTGTCTAATCTCATTCATTCGCAAAAAGGATATCTTGGCATATTGTGCAGAGACCACGAAGTTAATAAATTGCACCAATGGTCCATTCAGCATGCCGAGAATAAACTGTGTAGAAATCATGACACCGAAGGTTATCTCTCCATGGATAACTGCGGTGGCACAAAAGAAAACAATCCCCATGTTTTTGATGCTCTCGATGAATTGCGCACCTAGATTCTGCAAATTGGTCACCGTCATCACACGCTTATTCACATGATAGAGACGAGCTTGAATCGTCTCCCACTTCCATCGGCGAGTTCTTTCGTAGTTATAAATCTTAATGTCCTGCATTGCAGAAACGGTCTCTACCCAATAACTTTGGTCGCGTGAGAGTAGTTCAAAATACTGCCAATCTAGCCTTTTACGAACTTGCAAGAACAGCAATACCCAGACTACGTAGAGAGCAGAACCTCCAAGAAAAATGAAAAAGATGGTAGCATTATAGACAAGAAGGATGATGGAGAATAGAACGAAGGTGAAAACCGAAAAAATCAGTGAGAGTGAATTGTTCATCACAAAACTACGGATGCGCTCATGGTCGTGAGCACGTTGCAGGATATCTCCCAGAAGTTTATTCTCAAAGAATGTGACAGGCAGCTTCATTAACTTGATGAGATAATCAGAAATTAGCGCGATATTCACACGAGCGGTGATATGCATCAAAATCCAATCTCTAATCACATTGAATATCATCACCGTTACAAGGATTGTGATATTGCCCAGTAAAACCATATTGATGAAATTCACATCTGAAGTCTTTATACCTACATCGATGACTGCTTTAGAAATGAAGGGTAATATTCCTTGCAAGAGCGTCACAATAAGCATCACAGCAAAGACGAGCAAGAAATTGCCTTTATAGGGAGAAAAATATCTAAGAATCGTCAGAAAATCTCCTCTATGTTGCCTCTTGTCTGCGGAGTCTTTTCCAAAATCAGCTGAAGGTTCCACAGCAAGCAGTACCCCCTGCTCTTCACCTTCTAACAGCCATCCTCGCATGAAATCAGCATGAGTGTATTTTACATGCCCTTTGTTGGATCTGCTACGAATACATGTTTCGTGGTCGCGCGGTAAACGACTACATAATGATTTTCATTCCAAAGAATAATTGCAGGAAAGGGCACTTTGCTTGACAAAGTGATGATTCGACACTTCACAGAGAGGGTATGCAATCCTATACTTTCCGCTCCAGTACTAAGGTTTGTAAGTGTCACCCCCTCTTTTGTGATACCACACTTATCACGTAGCAGTTGCAGAGAATAATACTTACCATAATGCTTCGCAATCATTTTAAGGCAAGCAGGGCCGCAATCTTGCGAATCCATTTGGTAGTCTATGGGAAATGAATGGAAAATACTCATTTTTCTGTTTTGGCTTTGAGATTATCAAATAGTCGTTGAATGAGTCGTTTAGGTTGCGTGATGATTTCTGCCGTTCCCTTACTTTCAAAGTTAAGGGGAAGATGCTTATCAAAATTGGTCACTAAGCCCCCAGGGAATTCAATCTGAACCAAATAAGACTCTACAACATGATTCTCTGCCTGAATTTTATTCGTGAGTTTAGACATAGAGATTACTCTTCCTTTGATGAGTCCATATTCATCGTAGGGGAAATCGCGCAACTTCACATTCACCTCTTGCCCAATTTTCACCTTGCCTGCACCTGATGAGGAAATGTGAGCCTCGCCTACAACTTGGTTTTGTGGAGGAAGGATTGATAGTATTTCTGTACCAGCTGCAACCATAGAATTGTTGTGCCAAAATCCCAGATAATCCAATTTTCCAGGCATGGGAGCTATAAGCAAATACTTTTCTTCCCACAAGCGAAGTTCTCCCATAAGCACACTACGCTTGGCTTGCATGTCGGAGTAGGACTCTTCTATGATTTCCTCTTCCTCTTGCAAACTGCGCGCTATCTCAGTCTGCGTGCGTCTAATCTCCGCTTGTTTGGTGAATTGATTGGCTTGCACATTGATGGCAGCATCCGCTTGTGCATAGTAATTGTTGGCATTGACTTCCATCTCACTTAGAGAAACGAGTTTGTCACGACTGAGCATCGTATCGCGCGACATCTCATGCGACAAATTCTCACAGACCTTTTCACGATATCTCTTACTTAGTGCCAATTGTCTAGCCACACGTTGGTCTGCTTCTATCTGTGCTTTCAAGCTCTTGCGCACGGTGGCATAACGTTGGCTATGACTAAGCCGCAACCAATGTTCGAGAGAGACGACATAGGCGTTGTAAGCATTAGACAGTTCGCCCAAAGCTAAGGACGAAGGGGGTACAGCATTGATAGAGTCTTCATTTTGCAAATACTGTTTAAGCATGAGGTAATCTTGATAATTCACCCCACCTTCCACATAGGCTAGCACTTCCCCCTTGTCTAACGTTAGCTCCAGGTTGGAGCAAAGGATGAAGTCGCCCCGTTGCTGAAGCAACCAAACGCACTGGCGCCGTTGTAGCTGTGATGGAGACTTCGCCATCCACTGTTTCTGGATAATGAATAACAATACTTAAGGTGAACATAGTTATTATAAGGATTGTGACAATCCCAAACACCCACCAGCACCATCCTGTGGGCATACGATCAATGATGTCTTGTACTTCTTCGCTGCGGTCTTGCATTGTGTACGTATTTTAGAGCGTTATTTGTACTTTTATTGCTGCTTATAGATGGAGCAAAGATGTATATAATATACACCTTAAAAGTACCCCATCACCTCAACACGGAAATGATGGGGTACATGAGATTAGTTACAGCGAATGAAAACACGTTTGCAGGGAATGCTAAAAGGTTCCCCATCATCTATTACCAAACGGTTGACTTCAATCTTCCCTTTGTATTTATGGGTGGTCACATCAGGTTTTGCACCTTTTTGTATCCAAGGGGGGATGCCCATGCGCTGCGCTGTAGCCTCCTCCTTACAATATAATGGAATAGGGTTGTAAAATTCTACCCCTGCTTTGACTGTAAAAGATAAGGAATCTTGTTTTACAATGATGTTTTGCAAAGGACGAATCTCATAACCAGGAAGGTATCCCTCTCTAGCTAGATAAAACTCATCTGTTGTAGCATTTAAACATCCATGCACGCCTAGCGAATCTTTCCAAAAGATAAGATAGCAACGGTCCTCTCTTCCTGTGGGATAGGTGGGTTGCTCTTCATAGATGGAGGACACGTGTTCAATAGGAACGAGTTTTTCTGTTTGAGCATATACAGCGTGCAACGTCCAAGAGAGAAAAAGGAGAATAAGAAATCTTTTCATAAGCGTATCTGTTTTACAAGTAAGTGTTATATCATCATTCTTCTTTTCATAGGTTATTTCGAACTCAACTTTCATCCCTCGCCAACTCACTAAGGAGATGGCGGGAGACGATAGAATAGCCTACTTAAGATTACTTGTCTCGAGGAATTCTCTGAAAAAACATACGAATAGGAAGCAACCGAGGAACTTTGTGGTAACCTTCCTTCATTCTGGGGAAGTAGAAATGTAGGAGGTAACGATTGATTTTAGTCAAATACTGCTTAGATAGTGGCTGAGCACCAGCAGGCATAAGTATGGATGCATCTAAGAGAACGCCGTCTCGGTTTAGACTTATATGCACTACCAGTTTTGACGCATATTCTTGGGGCAGCAATGCAGCAAGGCCATCGAAGAATTTTGTAGGAAGGTTATAAATGTCTTGGAAATAACGATTAAAGTAGCCGTCCATATTGCAGCAGCCAAATCCCAAGAAAGGATCGTCAAGTTCTTTGGGTTGCTTGCGCGAGATATCAGCCTTAATGGCTGCCGCATCTCTGAAAGCACGTGCAAAGCTAGTAGGCAAGTAGGTGAAGGTCTGAGAAAACCCTCCTCTATATCGTTCTAGGGTGTAATAAGTTTCATCGTCAAACTTCACAATGTGGAGTGTGTCATCAGCAAAAATCGAGTTGCACCAACTAAGAGTGCAGATGCAGCAAAACAATAGTCGAAGTATCATAGATGTATGTTATTAGAAGTTTACGCCCATAGAACGAAGTATGAGTTCCCAATTCCAGTTGTAATTGGGATTGACTTTGCCCAATTGCATATCATCGAGCTCAGGATTGGATTTGTAGTATTCAAAATAGTGCGTAGCATACTTTTCGAATTTTTCAAAGTCTAATTTATCTTTCCCGGCAAAGCACCCATGAATCCAGCGAAAATAGTCTTCCGATTTAGCCTTATCATGTATAAATTCGCCTATCTCTCCTATGCCATATCCATTATGTCTCTGAATATTCAAAAGGTCTGCAACAACCCTAGCTTGGTATTCCATATTACCTCGACTTTCGGGACTGTCCATGTCTTTTTCATCTTGTACAGCATGGACGAGTTCGTGGTGCAAGCTGTCGATATCATCAAGATTCTTTATCCTTATCACTTTGTTTTGATAAGACCCCGCATATCTATAGTTAGGATCTACTATTAGCATGAGTCCATTCCTTTTAATCGTCTCACGCTCTGTATCGTTGAGTTGAGACAATATATCATCTGGGAAATCTCTGGGCTGAGGAATTTCTTTCTTACCACGATTGGTGTTATGACCATAGCCTAAAAAGCCACCAGTTCCCCCTACTTCATCGTCTAAGAAGCCTCCACTGGCTTCGTCGTTTATGGATGGGATAAAGCCCTTACCTTCGACATTTCCACCACTCCAAATGCCTGTGTTCCATTCAAATTCAAACTCATCAACATCGATTAAGTCTTCATATGATGGATCAAAAGGACGCACATCATCATAGGGTTCACGCATAACTCCAGCAGCTTGATGAGGTGGGTAATAGCTGCTCGGTAACCCTCCGATTTTCTCTTGCGTCTCTATTGCAGTTGAGAGCAAATCGTGTTCTAGCCCTGCGAGGGCATGGGCTTCGTGGTCGCTCTGGCTAGTGCCCAATGAGGTGTAAGCCCCATAGCGACCACCAGTGTAGCGATCCATCTCTTCAGTTGAGAGAATTGTTGCTTCTGCAGCTTCGAGGGCTGCGACCTCTTTGGCAAACTCTTCCAAAGAGGCTTTTGTGATTCGTGCCATAATAGTTGTATGGTTTTGAAAGTTAAGTTGGATATGCTTCAGTGCTATGTGACAAACCTAGGATAATGCACTAGCACTAATTAGAAATCCAGCATGAATTTCCGAGAACCGCTCGGAACGAATGAATGATTTGAAGAGAAAAAAATACTTCAGTCTCTTATATCGCTAAAATCCGCCTATCCGTCTGTAAAGTTTACAAACATCCCTCGCTAACTCACTAAGGAGATGGCGGGAGACGATAGAATAGCCTACTTAAGATTACTCGGCTCGATTAGTTCTCTGAAAAAGCATACGAATAGGAAGCAACCTAGGAACTTTGTGGTAACCTTCCTTCATTCTGGGGAAGTAGAAATGTAAGAGGTAACGATTGATTTTAGTCAAATACTGCTTAGATAGTGGCTGAGCACCAGCAGGCAAGAGTATGGATGCCTCTAAGAGAACGCCGTCTCGGTTTAGACTTATCTGCACCATCATTTTTGACACATATTCTTGGGGAAGCAATGCAGCAAGGCCATCGAAGAATTTTGTAGGAAGGTTATAAATGTCTTGGAAATAACGATTAAAGTAGCCGTCCATGTTGTAGCAGCCGAATTCCAAGAAAGGATCGTCAAGTTCTTTGGGTTGCTTGCGTGAAGAATCTGCCTTAATGGCTGCCGCATCTCTGAAAGCACGTGCAAAGCTAGTAGGCAAGTAGGTGAAGGTCTGAGAAAACCCTTCTCTAAATCGTTCTAGGGTGTAATAAGTTTCATCGTCAAACTTCACAATGTGGAGTGTGTCATCAGCAAAAATCGAGTTGCACCAGCTAAGAGTGCAGATGCAGCAAAACAATAGTCGAAGTATCATAGATGTATGTTATTAGAAGTTTACGCCCATAGAACGAAGTATGAGTTCCCAATTCCAGTTGTAATTGGGATTGACTTTACCCAATTGCATATTATTGAGCTCAGGATTGGATTTGTAGTATTTAAAATAGTACGTAGCATACTTTTCGAATTTTTCAAAGTCTAATTTATCTTTCCCGTCAAAACACCCATGAATCCAGCGAGAATAGTCCTTCGATTTAGTCTTATCATGTATAAATTCGCCTATCTCTCCTATGCCATATCCATTATGTCTCTGAATATTCAAAAGGTCTGTAACAACCCTAGCTTGGTATTCCATATTACCTCGACTTTCGGGACTGTCCATGTCTTTTTCATCTTGTACAGCATGGACGAGTTCGTGGTGCAAGCTGTCGATATCATCAAGATTCTTTATCCTTATCACTTTGTTTTGATAAGACCCCGCATATATATAGTTAGGATCTACTATTAGCATGAGTCCATTCCTTTTAATCGTCTCACGCTCTGTATCGTTGAGTTGAGACAATATATCATCTGGGAAGCTATGGGCTTAGGAATTTCTTTTTTACCACGGTTGGTGTTATGACCATAGTCTAAAAAGCCACCACTTCCTCCTACCTCATCGTCTAAGAAGCCTCCACTGGCTTCGTCGTTGATGGATGGGATAAAGCCCTTACCTTCGACATTTCCACCACTCCAAATGCCTGTGTTCCATTCAAATTCAAACTCATCAACATCGATTAGGTCTTCATATGATGGATCAAAAGGACGCACATCATCATAGGGTTCACGCATAACTCCAGCAGCTTGATGAGGTGGGTAATAGCTGCTCGGTAACCCTCCGATTTTCTCTTGCGTCTCTATTGCAGTTGAGAGCAAATCGTGTTCTAGTCCAGCGAGGGCATGAGCTTCGTGGTCGCTCTGGCTAGTACCCAATGAGGTGTAAGCCCCATAGCGACCACCAGAGTAGCGATCCATCTCTTCAGTTGAGAGAATTGTTGCTTCTGCAGCTTCGAGCGCTGCGATCTCTTTGGCAAACTCTTCCAAAGAGGCTTTTGTGATTCGTGCCATAATAGTTGTATGGTTTTGAAAGTTAAGTTGGATATGCTTCAGTGCTATGTGACAAACCTAGAATAATGCACTATCACTGACTAGAAATCCAGTATGAATATCCGAGAACCGCTCGGAGCGGATGAGTTAGAGGATGACCTAGCTTATGCCTTATATCTTTTGCAAGAAGTGTTGAGACACAGTATGCAAATAGCCGAGTCTCTTACTTGATTTTTCAAAATATGCTTCTACACGCTCGGGGTGAGAGTCGTTGCTTTCTGATACATCAGAATAGCCAAATGATTTCTGCACAGATATGAATGGATAGAGTGCCATCTTTGCTGTTACAATCTTCGAAAGTACTCCGTCTGCTGTATCTGTTTCCTTAAAATCATAGGCTAGGATGACATCGAACAAGGGTGCAAAGATAACGATAAACTGTGTGCTCCAAAACCAGTCAATCCAATATCGATGAGCAGAAACGCGTACCGCAGCTCCAAAACCTCCGATGCCTCCATTGAGTAGCAAAGCTCCTTGTCTTCGGGCTTGATGAATGTTGCTAAAGAGGTATTCTTTATTGTAGTGCGGAGTAAAACAGTGGTCGTCTTCGCATATGAGAATCGTGTCGAGATGTTCCTGCTTTGCACGTAAGACTATCTTGCAGATGCTTTGCCACAATCCTATCGCTCCATTAGGATGCTCGCAAGCTTCAATGATGTGAACATCAAATTCGTCACGCCCATCAAATTCTTTGATGATGTGTGCTTTACGTTCTTCGCGTTTTTTGCAGTTGATTATGAATGTTGGTAGAGCTTCACGAATCTTGGGGAGGATATTATTGCAGTTGGTGGCAACAACAGAGCAAAGGATAGCTTCCAGCTTTTCTCCCCATACCTTCCAATTGAGCCTAGTCTGAGCATCTTGCAAGGCAGATTGGCACAATCGTTCGTATCTTTGGCGGTCATTATAGAGTGCTATGATGCAATCTGCCATTTCTTCTGCAGAGCTATCAGCTTCGAAAGCAGTCCATTCACATCTTCGCGCACCACCTGGTTCACGCCTCCGACTCGTGTTGCCAATGAAGGAACACCAAAGCTCGCTCCTTCAGCATAGACAATCCCAAAGCAGTCAAATGTAGAGGGCATGAAGAAGAAATTCGCCTTTTGATAGGCCTCTTTGAGCAATGCAACATCTGAGGGCTTTGCCTTATCCAAAAATCCTATTGTCGTGACATCTTCTGGCAACGTTTCAGGATGAATACCGATGAGGGTGAGGTGACAGGGAAAGTCTCTTTGCCTTAATGCGCGATAAGCGGCTAGCACCTTGTCACCTCCTTTAAGCTTCCACGCCTTAGCCACAAAAAGTAGTTGGCATATCGCTTGATATTTGGGCAAAACAACTTCGCCTTGCTTCGTCGTGATATTTGCCCCAAACTCTACTACGTGAATCTTTTCTTCATCTGCACCATAATGTTCTATAGCATTCTTTGCTGCCCATTCAGAGCTATAGACCACCTTGCTAGCATTGGCGATGGCTGCGCATTCCAGTTTGTCGGCCAACGCTGCAAAATGTTTGGGCAAGTGCAAATAATCTTTCATCAAATCTAATGTCGTGTCCCCGACATAGACGATGGGGATGTACGTTTTCAGATAGGCGATAAAGTAATAATCTCGGGCAACAATCACATCATAATGGTGATGACAGAAGAAATCTTCTAACATCACAGCCCAATACTCAACATGCAGTTCGGGCAGAAACCTAGACCGAGGGTTTTGCATGCCATGCAGCTGCATCTTTTCTTGGAAAACTTCCCCACCAATCCACTCCACTTCATGGTTTTCTTGCAAAGCATGAAACATATGATAGAGTGTCCCCGACCAAGCGTGTATGTCCGTAGGATTAAGGGCTGAAAGAAATGCTATTTTCATTGTGGCGAGATGATAGATTAAAAGAAGTTCCCCCCACCAACCCACCAAGGAGATGGTGGGGGAGAAGGTTAGTGACGTTTAGAGCCAATCTTATGCTTTGTTTTTACCTTAGTTCTCTGTAAGTGTTCTTTTTTCTGCTTGTCCATAAATTGGCCGAATTTATAAGGGTCAAGACAAGCACCAATCTGATTCTCCCGGATGTTAGCCCAAGTACGCACTTCTTGGATAGCCTCTTTACGTGCTTTCCGACTCGTGATGGGCGACTTCTTGAAGAGAGCCATACATTTCTTCCAAGCAATTTTACCATCATAGAGGCGACGATAGCCATAAGCTAGCCATGTTATGAGAGAATCGCAAGGGTGTTCAGCAAAGCGAGCCTCGTCTATGCTTAGCGCTTGTCTGAATTTCTCTTTGCCACGTGGAGTATCATTCGCACAATAGTAGTGGTCGCCCAGATGACACAAAAGGCAAGATTGGTTAGCGAAACGTCCATCGCGTTCAAGCTGTTCTAACATGTGGAGAGCTTCCGATTGTCGACCAGCAACATCGAGGAGGAAGACTTTCTAGAATAGGCTTCCCAAAGAGAAGAGTCTAGCTGTATGGCATGATCAAGAATCAGAATCAGTGAATCCGTCTTGCCACTGAATGTCATGATCTGTGTGCTTTGCACAAGTCGCTTTGCTTCTTCTCGATTGTCTTTTTGCAAATCATGCATGCTTACCATGCTCATACAAAGCACAGCCAACAGAAGAGTGAGTAAATGTTTCATTGTAAATGAAGTGTTTTAGTGAAACGTTTTCTTGAAACAAACGAGCAAGTCTAAATCGTGAAAATGTTTTGGACTATGTCATGTCGGAGAAAACGTCTTTTGAAAAGGAGTAGGTAATAGCTACTTTTTCGATGGTTTTGGAGCACTAACTCTACCCTCAATGATTGTCTCGTGAATCCGAGAACCGCTTGGAGTGGATAAGTTAAGCTTATTCGTCAAGAGCCTTAATTAAGGGATATCCATTTGCACAATTGCTGGTGAGCAATGTGTCTATTGGCTTCACGTCAAAGTTCACAACACCATATAGCTCTGGGTTGTCGTTGAGGTTGAGATAAGTGATTTTGTGCTGCTGGTCGTAAGGGAGACAAAGACGAATCGACAGCAATTCACAATGCTCTGCATTAACATGACGAATGCTCGGAGGAAGCACTAGACGCTTCACACGATTATAAGCAACATCTAATTGCTCTAACTTTGGAAATAGCTCAGGATAGAAGCCTACAAAGCGTCTAGTCCCTAAATCAGTAGATGATTTGGACTTGTTTACCATAACAAACTCCATGTTGTTGTGGCTGATATTAAGAAATACCAAGTCCTGAGGAAACAGAAGAGCATTGTCCAAACTTCGTATCTCATTGTACGAAATATCCAGCGTATCTATATGATACATGGATAGATTAGGCATAGTCTTAAGCTGTTGATGGCTAAGATCGCAATACCCGATATGACTTCCTGCAGGAAATGCGTAGAGAGCTTTGAGTCCTTTGACTGGCGTCTGGCTACCATTGAAGTCTAAGAATAGCACAAACAAGAAGATAAACAAGATATTCATTGGAAGTAGTCTAGATGGTTATATAGATTATATTTCAAACCTATTTCTTTCCCGCGGCGCTGATTGTAATCAAGTCTTTTGTGCTCAGCTGGCGTACCTTTTCTTATAATACGTAGCGTATGAGGAGGCATCCAAGAGTAGACACTGTGTACTATTGGTGACAAACGAGGATTGTAACTGATATTTGCCACAAGAATACGAGACTTTCGCACTTCAAGGGAATATTATGCTCTATGTAATGTACCAAATCGTTGTAAGATAGATCGAGCAGGTCCATATTCCGAAACAAAGGAATGAATGCTGTTATTCTGTTGTGTGAGAAATTAAGCACCCGAATGTCTGGAGCATAGAGTTCATTCCATATAATTGTGTCGGACAAATGATTATACGACACATTGAGCTTTTTCAAAGCGATTGGAAGATTTCGCATATTGATACTCCTAATGTTATTGTGCGAAAGGTTGAGCGATTCGATATCGTACATGGAGAGTATCGGAACTTCTGTGAGATTTTGTCGTGATAAATCAAGGTTTTTAATGTGAGTTCCCCAGGGCAATTGGTAAAGCTTAGCAAGTTTGTCTGCTCCAGACGAATCTTTTAAGCTGAAAGATAAGCAACAGAAGAAAGAAAGCAATAAGCCAAGTCCAAGAAAGGTGGTACGAAGCTTATGAAGTGCAAGAGACTTAGTCATAATTTATCGGAAATTTAGAAACATCTGGTATTCTCTGATTGCCTCACTGATTGCCCCATGGTCATATTTGAGCATATAAATATGTTCTCGGTCGGGGTTGAAATGGAATATCTGCTTATCGTCAACACCCTCAAAGAATATATCAAGAAAATCCTGGGTGTATCCGTCTTTCTTCAAGTATTCATAAGCCTTAGACATGTTTCCGTGTGTGGCATTCAATGCGCGTTGTATTTGCCTATAATGCATTACATGAATAGCTTCGTGCATTAACATGCCAACTAGTCGCTCATATACATCGCCATGATATTCGTAATAGATATTATTGTTGTTGCCCACTTCGCTAAAGTTAAAGCCTTGCGCGTCTAATACGTTTCATTTATTAAAATGTAGACATTTCTATTCCCAGGTACCCACTGTGTCATACCAATATTGTGAGGATTGGATTTCTCAATTCGGAAACGAAGCCTTATATCTGTGGAGTCCCACCATGCTAATGTCGTTGTTAAAGTAGGGCAATTATCCAAGATGCTTTCTATCTGAAAGCGAAGCTGAGGTTGAAAGTTCTTGCTAAACAAGGCATCGTACTTAGAAGGTTTTGAAGAGTAGGAGTCGTCTTCCTCTGTCTGCTTTTTGCCATTCTTTTCTTCCTCCTTCTTTTCTTCTTTGGGATTGAATGGAACATCTGTTCCAATGAATCCTCCCCCCCCACCACCAATAATGGTAACAGGACTAGATTCATTATGTTTCTTTTTCTTTTTCCCTCTAACCACCACTTCGCCTAGCTCAGTATTATAGCCCGAACCATTCCCTATAAAATAGGGATCATCGCAAAGAAATCCTGAGCCATCAAGAGAACAACCAGAAGGCTCTAAAGAGTTTCCAAACCCTCCATACGACAGTTGTTGCATATGAAAAACATGTTCAGACTCGCCTCCCACTTCCGTGGAGAGCAAATCGTGTTCTAGCCCAGCGAGCGCATAGGCTTCGTGGTCGCTCTGGCTAGTGCCCAATGAGGTGTAAGCCCCATAGCGACCACCAGAGTAGCGATCCATCTCTTCAGTTGAGAGAATTGTTACTTCTGCAGCTTCGAGGGCTGCGACCTCTTTGGCAAACTCTTCCAAAGAGGCTTTTGTGATTCGTGCCATAATAGTTGTATGGTTTTGAAAGTTAAGTTGGACATAATGTGCTACATTGCAAACCTAGGATACCTGCATTAGCACAAACAGATTCGTCCAGCAAGAATTTCCGAGAACCGCTCGGAGCGGATGAGCGATTTGAGGAGAGACAAATACCCCATTTCAATTGCTTATATCGTAAATGTCAAATTATTCGACTGCAAAGATTTCGACATAGCATTATGAGTTCTTTATGTGTAATCAATCGTTCTTTTTCTAAAGCTAAAAGTGTTTCATGCAATTCTCTTATAGGCTGTCCCTGAGCGGACTGTTTGGTGATATGTTCCACAATTTCCTGCTGTATGTGATGCGACACCTCTGCTTGTGCTGTAGCTTTAGTACGTGATACTTGCTGAGCACTGACTCGGTAGTAGTGCAAACACTGGGGGATGACAAAGAACGTCGCCCCAAGTTTAGCGCATTCACTCCATAATTTGTAATCTTCAGCATAGATATAATCTGCATCGTAGTGCAAATGGTGCTTCTTCCAAAAAGAACTTCGTATTATAGCCGTTGGGTGATAGAGATTGTTCTTGTGTAATAAGTGAAGCAGAGGGTACTCGAGCTTTCCTTTCGCACTGGGTGCAACGTAGTGCATGCCACGCAAATCAAAACCTTCCATCCATGTGGTACAAACATCCAATTCAGGATTTTGCTCCATCAAAGAGACTTGCATCGAAAGGCGATCGGGATGCATCATGTCGTCTGCATCCATACGCACAATATATTCACCACGAGCCATGTGCATTGCACAGTTGAGAGAAGCAATATAATCATGCTCATTTCGTAGAATAATTAATCGGTTGTCAGAGCAATCATTGAGTATCTGCCATGTTGCATCTGAAGAACCATCATCAACGATAATGAATTCAAAATTGTCGAATGATTGCATTAATACACTTTGCAAAGCATCTGTTATATATTTCTCTGCATTATAGGCTGTCATAGTGACACTTACTTTGGGCATGATTTTAGAATTTGGTGATAGACTTGAAACGTCTGACGATACATTGCCGCCATGGAGAATTGTTGCAGATAACGTTGTCGTGCAGCAAAACCGATGCGTTGTCGCAAATTCCTATCATGAAGCAAACGGATGAGATGAGTCGTGAGCTGGTTCACATCAAACGTGAGCATTCCATCTTCATTCACGTCAACGTCGGTTAGCAGCGCGTCTTGCTCATGTGTGAACATTTCGCTAGCCCATCTACTGCAGTAGAAACTATTGGGAGCGCGTGCATCATCATTTCGATGGCAGCATAGCTACATTGTTCTTGTAAAGAAGCTATTACGCCGATGTCGGCTTCACGATACAGCACACAAAGCTCTTCATACGGAAGATTTCCTTTGAAATCTAGATGTAGATGAGGAAACTCTTCTTGCCATTGAGCTTTATGCTGTGGGCGCACCCTACCTGCTATGATGAGTTCCACAGGATAACCACATTTTTGCAGTTGGTCTATGGCTTTTATCACGAAAGAAAGTCCTTTACTCTGATGGGCAGAACCTACAAATAGCACCTTAGGAAGAGGAGATAATTGGTAGCTGCGCCTTATTGGAGTTGGGCTATCAGGTAGGCCATTGTAAATAACACTTATTTTACGATTGTCAATACCTTGTTGCTCTAGAAATGCCTGACCAGAATGAGTTACACAAATGATTTCATCAGCGTGTTCATAAGCTTCTTGTTCGTTGCTTATGACATAGAACTCTGCTTTTCTTAGCCGTGCCTTTTGGTGCTGCGTTACTTTTCTTTGCAAGAATGCAAAACGTTCACGATTGCTGTTGTATAAATTCTTCCAGGGAATACAATGTAGATGCATGATGACGTGACACCCCATTCTTTTCTTCACATGCAGTGCTAAATCAATCAAATTAATCGTGTGTAGATGCAAGATGCAGCCCTCTTCAAAGCAATCTTGAATAGAAGGGAAAATCACTTCCATATACTGTTGCATGCGACTTTGGCGCCCCACAAGCGTAGATACCGCTTCTGGAAGCGGAATCTTGACTTCTAGATAATGCTGTTTTTGCTTTCGATGCACGAGATAATTAAAGCGGTTACTCTCAAAGCGTAGGTATATAATGCGAGTTTGCGTATTGGCCAACGCATCTAACCACTGCGAAAGGTAGCGATTCACTCCTGTCGTAGCACCTGAAGTAGCCATTTCAGCTACAATCAAAAGAGTATTTTCGGAGGTCATGGCGAATGGAATTAGACTAGCTCTCTTGATGAGACTTATATTAAGAGATGAGTGAGTGCATTGCGATGCTGTCCTTCGGGGAGACAAGCCAAACGATGAAGAGCAAAAGCCGAGAAAGGCCATTCTTAAGGCAGCATAGAGGACATTGCATGAGCAGTGGGATAAACTGTTCTGCTTTTTCTTCTGGATTCTCGAAAATTAAGGGTACAAGGAATGTCTCTAGTTCCTTACGAGAGCTAGGTGAGAGAATATAAAGTGAGATGAGATCTTCGAGAGAGGAAAGTAAGGTGTGTCGTTCGGTGTAGTGAATGGGTCGTTTAAGGTCTATAAAATTGCCCCGAAGGCACTTGAAGCGGAGGTGATGAAGAGAGCTCTCTTTGACGCGGTAGTTTTTGACGCATTTCTGATAGAAAGCAAGATGCGTGGCATCGGCACGATAATTAAATTGCTGCGCAAGGTGAACCAATTGATGCCATTGCGCCAGCTCTGATTCATCAATAAAATCTTTATCTTCTACATACCATTTGCGCCACCTTTCAGCGTAATGCGCAAAGAGTTGATCGAAATTGGTTGTGAGTAATTGGAAGCAACTTGCGTTATGCTGATCTGTATACAACAAAGCATAGCTGCAAGCTTCAACATGAGACTTGAAATTATGGGTATCTGCACTAAGTTCATGAATATGCTTAGCTACAAGTACCTCTTGTTTTCCCAACACTTCACCATAATCAATCTCTAATAAATCGGCTCTTATGAGATAGCGAGTTGCATAGAGGAATCCGCCCCAACCATTTTCAAAAGAGAGGTCAACATGGTGATTGATCAAGCAAGGTTTCAATAAAGATATTGCTTCGTTTTCTAGTTTCTTATCGCCTAGCAACGTTGCTGTTTCCATGAGTGCAATACTTATTCCTGCAAGGCCGTATGCTAACCCTACAGCCTCTGTAGAAGTTGCATTGAGACGGATAGCATCTACATACTGAAGTAGAATACTTCTTTGTCCTAAATCTAAATGAGAAGAAATCAATGTTGTCATAACCCATAAACGATTATAGTTGATTTCACTTGCTCTCTTTAGCATCAAGAGCCTTACGACTCATCTCTGTTCGTTTGTAGACTTTTGTCTATACATCAGAGTTCAATAGAAGGAAGCCCATTGAAGAGGTATTCAGTCACTATAAAGTAACGCTCTAGCTTCTATATCAGGCTGCAAATACGCATACCAAGAGAGACTTATTGTCTTTAATATTTCGCAAATATAGAATAAACTTTCCATTCGAACAAATGATTAAGTTGTTTTTTGGAGTAAAAAATTTTTTCCTCATATTCCCCTTCTCTTCCTTCCTTATCCTCCTCCTGCTTAGTGCGTTGTTTTAGTCCTTATTTTTGCTTCTTAGAGTGTTAAATATCAACTAATTGATAGCATTATGGACAACAATCACATGGACAACTATGTGCTGGTCTTGGAAGACCGCACGGAGGTCAAAAACGAGGCGGAAGTAGGTAAACTTTCCGTAGTTTCAAACATCGATGAAAAGGGGAAACTCAAGACTGCCCCAGCCGAAGAAGCCAACCAAGGCGACTTCCTTAAATTCAATAGCAGAGATGGACTCTTGAAGAACTTCATGAAGAATTTCCTCAAACAGTTCAACTACCCCAAACATTTTGGCTTGTACAAGGTGCTTGCTGACAATGTGGAACAAGGTGTGGCGAATCTCAAAACAATGCTGCAAAACAAGCAAAATCCCGACAATCAGCAGAAGATAAAAGACATTCAGCTCGATTTCGAAGATTACCTCCCTCAGCAGAAGAACGCCACAGCCATCAATCCTGAACGAGTGGACTGGAAGATGCTCGAAACCTTGGGACTTTCCAAAGAAAAACTCGAGCAGAATGGAGAACTCGACAAAATGCTCAATTGGCAGAAAACCAATCTATTGCCGATTGCCATTCCCGTAGGAGAAACCACCATCCACACCGAAGCACGCCTTGCATTCCGAACAGACGAAGAAGGGAAAATCTCCCTAGCCGTCCATTCCCTAAGAAAAGAACCGCAACTCGACTTTCCCTATATGGGACACAAGTTTTCGAATGAGGAAAAGGAAACCCTTTTGGCAACGGGAAATTTGGGTAAAACCATTGAAGTAACGCCCAAAAACGGCGAGCCTTTCTCTGCTTATGTTTCCATTGACCCACAGACGAATGAAGTTATCGCTTTGCGTGCCGACAGAGTGTCTATCCCCAAGGAAATAAAAGGCGTCACCCTCTCTGACCAGCAATACAAAGACCTCATAGAAGGTAAGGCTGTGAAAGTAGAGGGTATGACCTCGAAGAGTGGCAAATCTTTTGATGCCACGCTTCAAGTCAATGCCGAAAAGAAAGGCATCGAATTTATCTTTGGTGATAAGAAGAGTTTGCAAGAACGCAAGGCACAACACCAAGAACAAGGACAAAAGCAAGGCGGAATTCCTCGTAAACTCTGTGGACTCACGCTCTCCGACAAACAGCGTGAATCCTTGAATGCAGGTAGCACGCTCTATCTCAAGAATATGGTAGACAAGGAAGGCAAGAGCTTCAATGCCTATGTCCGTATGGACATGGAGGAAAACCGCCCACGCTTTTACAAATGGAATCCTGATAAGAAACAAGACAAGGGTAAGGTTGAAGCCGTAGCCGAGGAAATAAAACTCAGGTTGCTGTGAACAACCACGGCAAAACCAACGAAGCCACGAAAGGCCTCAAAGAACCGCTCAAATCCCAACAAACCCAACCCACAGAAGCGCAGCAAGCCAAGCAAGAACAAAAAGCAAAGCGCGGTCGCAAGATGTAACCTATAACCTAATAAATAGAATCCACTATGATAACTTGTATCATTGCCGAAAAGCCCTCCGTGGCGCGTGACATTGCGCGTATGGTTGGAGCAAATCGTAGAGAAGATGGCTTCCTTGAAGGAGCAGGCTACCTTGTCACTTGGGCATTCGGTCATCTCATCACCTTGTCAATGCCCGAACAATATGGCTATGGAGCTTATAAAGCAGAGGAACTCCCCATCGTTCCACAGCCTTTCCAGCTCATGGTGCGCCAAATCCGCAAAGGCAAAGACTTTGAAGACGACCCAACCGCTCTTAAGCAACTCAAAATCATCCGTTCCTGTTTTGAAAAAAGCGACCAAATCATCGTAGCCACCGATGCCGGACGAGAAGGAGAACTCATCTTCCGCTATATCTATGGCTATCTAGGGTGCCAAAAGCCCTTCCAGCGACTTTGGATTTCGTCCCTCACCGATAAAGCTATCCGAGAGGGACTCGCCCATCTCAAAGCTGGAAGCGCGTATGATGCCCTTTATCTTGCAGGCAAAGCACGCAGTGAAGCCGATTGGTTAGTCGGCATCAATGCCAGTCGAGCCTTGTCCATCGCTCGACGCGGAGCCTATTCACTAGGTCGTGTGCAAACACCCACACTAGCCATGATCTGCCGTAGGTATTTAGAACATCAAGGATTCTCGTCCGTCCCTTTTTGGCGATTACAAGCCTTTGTACAGAAAGACGGTGTCCTTCTTCAATCCACTTGTACAGAGGATTTCGCTACCGAGGGAGAAGCACAGACCGCTTTTGCTACGCTAAGCCGTCAGTCCTCCTTGGTAGCCACCTCTGTCAGTCGCAAGGTTGCAGCAATGCCCCCACCTTTGCTCTATGATTTGACAACCCTTCAGAAAGAAGCCAATCGCCAACTAGGATTTTCAGCAGACAAGACCCTTTCTCTGGCACAGTCCCTCTATGAAAAGAAAGTAACGACCTATCCCCGTACGGGCAGTCGTTACATTAGCCAAGATGTCTTTGAAGAAGTCGATAGTTTGCTGCAGAAACTCGGCACATCACTACCGCATCCACTCAATCCTCACTCCGTAGACGACAGCAAGGTGACCGACCACCACGCCCTCTTGCCCACAGGAGAGGGAAATACCCAGACATTGTCATCCGATGAAGTAGCCATCTATCAAATGATATGCGCACGCTTTGTGGCAGCCTTCGCCCCCAATGCCCAAGAAGAGCGTATGCAGATAGAACTAACTGATGGCACTCATCGCTTTGTCTGGCGCGGTAAACAAATTTTGTCGCAAGGATGGAAAGCCTATACTTCCCAAGGAGAGAAAACACAATCCGATGAAAGCGAAGAAACCAAGGAAGAACTCCTCGCTGAGCTTCCCAATGTTCAAGAAGGAGAGAACCTCCCACTTGACCACGGAGCGATTACGCAACATAAGACCAAACCCAAGCCCTTGTTTACAGAAGCTACATTGCTCTCTGCGATGGAAAATGCAGGTAGAGAGAGATAGCAGACACCGACAGTCGAAAAGCCATTAGCGACTGTGGCATCGGTACACCAGCCACACGCGCCAGTATCATCGAAACCCTCCTACTTCGTGACTTTATCCGCAGAGAAAAGAAAACACTCCTCCCCACGGAAAAAGGCTTATCCGTTTATGGCATCGTCAAAGACCAACGCATCGCCAATGCAGAAATGACGGGTAATTGGGAACTCGCCCTCTCTGCCATCGAAGCAGGCAAAGCATCAGCCGAGGACTTCTCTACACGCATCAAGGACTATACCGCAGAAATCTGTCGTGAACTCCTTGCTTTACAAATAGTGCAGCCCCAATATCCCACTTATCGTTGTCCGATGTGCGGTAAGGACACCGTGGGCATCTTCCCCAAGGTGGCGAAATGCAAGAGTGAAGGTTGCGATTTCCACGTCTTTCGCGAGATATGCGGCGTCACCCTCACCGAAGCTCAGACGAAAGACCTCCTGACGACCAAGCGCACAACTCTCATCAAAGGTTTTCAGAGCAAAGCAGGCAAGAAATTCAATGCCCATCTCGTGCTTCGTGGCGATGGTTCCACCGCATTTGAATTTGACAACACCACCTCTAAACCCAAAGGTCGGAAGTAAGCCATAAAAACGTGGGAGATTTCATCAAAAAAGTCCGAGCTTTTTTAGAAAATCTCCCACGTTTTCTTGAAAACAAGCCACATTTTCTGCGCCCCCTCCCATATCCTTTACCCTCTATTCAATTCTCTCATTTCTTTACTATGTCTTACAACAAAAAAGCTGTATTAGCAGCCAACACAGCAGCCATAGGTCTTCTCCTTCGTTTGGAGAAAGAACAACGCACCGCCACAGAGGAAGAACAAAAAGTACTGCGCTCCTATCAAGGTTTTGGCGGATTGAAGTGCATCTTAAACCGAACCGATCACCCCGAAGACATCCGCTATTGGGCAAAGTCCGAACAAGACCTCTTTGCCCCCACTTGCGCACTCAAACAACTCATCTATCGAGAAGCCCCCAGTGCCGATATGGCTAAACGCTATTGGGAGAGCATCAAGGCAAGCGTCCTCACCTCCTTTTACACCGACACACGCATCGTCAATGCCATTGCCGATTCTTTAGAGAAACAGACGTAACCTTTCGCACTTGCCTAGACCCTTCCTTAGGAATGGGTGCATTTGCCGAAACCCTCGCCCCACACGTAGGTCGGGTAGACGCCTTTGAAAAAGATTTGCTCACCGCACGCATAGCTCAAAGTCTACATCCCCTAGGGCAAAGCACCATCTTTGTGCAACAAGCCCCCTTTGAAAGTATAGAAGAACGCGCAGAAGCCGACAAGTATGACCTTATCGCCAGCAACATCCCCTTTGGTGACTTTATGGTCTACGATAGAGCTTACAACAAAGGACAAGACGTCATCAAGAAAGAATCCACACGCGCCATACACAATTACTTTTTCATCAAAGGACTCGACAGCATTCGCGAAGGAGGAGTGCTCGCTTTCATCACCTCACAAGGCTTATTAGATGCTCCACGCAATGAAGCCTTCCGACGTTATTTGATGGAGAATAGTAAACTCATCTCAGCGATTCGCCTGCCCGGAGGAATGTTCAGTGAAAATGCAGGAACAGAGGTAGGGAGCGACCTCATTGTCTTGCAAAAACAAAGTGGAAAAGGCATTGCAACATCGGATGAAGAAAAGTTTGTGCAGACCATTGCAGTTCCCAAAGGCGATGGCTTCTCAATGGCATTCACACACAGTGCCCTTTTTGAAGGCAATTGGGAAGACATCCAATCGCATACCATCGCCACCACTCGAGTAATGGGAACAGACCCTTATGGCAAACCCACGTGGGAGTATCAATTTGAGGACGGAATTCAAGAAATGGCTGACAGTTTGCGTGAACAACTATCACACGATGTCGAAGAACGATTTGACCGCAAACTCTATCATACAGGCGTTGCGATGAGTGAAGAAGAACGCCAAGTCGAAGCCGAAAAGAAACTGCGAAAACTCGGTGTGACCGCAGGATTATCAGGGCAGAAAGAAAAGAAGGAACAATCAACTCCACAAGAAGAAAAGGAAGCAAACGATGCTTACAACTTGATGCCCAAGGCCATTCAAAAGCAATTGCCCAAACTCTATTCCACACAAAAAGAACTGGTTGGTGATAAAACAGCGTATGCACGCTATTTCTTTCCGATGGGTGCTTACACCGCCTACCTATTAGAATACGACCCCAAGACCCGAATAGGTTTGGAGCCGTAACGATGGGTTATGGTTGGGAACTTGGAAATATGTCGCTCGATGAAATGCAAGAAGTGAAGGTACACGGCTTGGGTATAGAACGCGATTTGTATTTCACGCCCTGCAAACTCCACGAAATAGAAGAACTAGAAGACTTGGTGCAAGGGCAATTCACCAAGGAAAAAGTACAGATAGAAGAAGCTATTGCGGAGGAAATAAAGGAGGAAATAAAAGAAGAGATTAAGGAAGATACAAAGGAGCAGGAAGAAGTTTCTACAAACATACGAGAAACATCCATATCCGAAGAATCCGCTCCCGAAGGTGTACCGACATTAACTCTATTCCATCAATATGAAGAGAAAGCAGAGAAGCGACCAGACGTGGAAGCCCCACGCGAGATGAATGGACAAACTGTTTATTTCGATGACGACCACCATCCCATTGTTGAAAGCAACAATGATCAGGAGTATCTGCTCTTTGCTCCCGAGGAATACACGCTGTGGACACAAGAAGTAGAACGTGTCAGTGCAGAACTAAAAGCCAATACCCCCAAGAAGGCAACCGCTAAGACGCAAACAAAGTCAAAGACAAGACCACAGACAACCGCAAAGTCTAGGAAAGCCACGCAAAGCACAACTTCCGAGCCTTCGCTTTTTGACTTTGTCAATGAAGACACCACGCTAAAACCACAGCCCATAGCGGAGGTGAAACAAATCTTTGATGCCAATCCCCGACCATTTCTTTCTGCCCCCGACAGTCATCTGCGTGATGGCTCAATTGTGGTGCAGAAAGGACAAGTGGGCTATCTCTCTGACCTCAAGCAACAACCCACCTTTCATCCGATGGATTTGCCCCTCACGCAAATCACACGTCTGAAAGCCTATGTGGAAATTCGTGAGTGCTACCACCGTCTCTATGATTATGAAGCCACCAACCACGCAGAAGATAAAGAAGAGCGTGAGAAACTCAATCGCTTGTACGATAACTTCGTAGCACGCTGGGGAGCACTCAACAAAAAAGCCAATACCGACCTCATCAAGATGGATGCCACGGGAGTAGAAATGCTATTTCTGGAGCGATCCGAACAAGGAAAGTATACCAAAGCCGACATCTTCGACCATCCCACAGCCTTTTCGACCTCAGAACTCACCATTGCTTCCGACCCTTTGGAAGCACTTGGTGCTTCCCTCAACAAATATGGCAGTGTAGAACTCGGTTATATGTCTTCGCTTCTACCTGAAATGGAAGAAGGCGATATCATCTCCGCTCTAGAAGGACGCATCTATTATAACCCAGCAATCGAAGGTTACGAAGTTGCAGACAAGTTCATCTCAGGCAATGTCGTAGAAAAAGCAGAGCGCATCAGTTCTTGGCTCTTAGACCATCCCGACCACGAAGAAGCCCAACAAAGTTTAGCAGCCCTCATAGCCGCCAAACCCACTCCCATTCCCTTTGCAGAATTGGACTTCAACCTTGGTGAACGCTGGATACCCGCAGGCGTTTATGGACAATTTGCCACAGAGTTTTTCGATACAGACCTAAGGGTAGGCTATCATCCCAATATGGACGAGTATACCATCGGTTGCGACCACAAGAACGGCAATATCTTACACAAATATGCCGTGCAGGGAGAGTTTCGCAAATACGATGGGTTGCATCTTCTTAAACACGCCTTGCACAACACCATTCCTGACATCAGCAAGAGCAAAGAAGTCATCGACCCCATCACCGGAGAAGAACGCACCATCAAAGTGCGTGATGGAGAGAAAATCCAACAAGCCAATAGCAAGATTGAGGAAATCAGACAAGGATTTGTGGATTGGTTAGGCAGACGTCCCGATAGTTTCAAAGAACAGCTGGCTCATCGTTACAACGAACTCTTTAATTGCTTTGTTCGTCCAAACTTTGACGGAGGACATCAGAGCTTCCCTAACTTGAGATCTCAAACGATTAGGTATTCCAGACTTATATAAGAGTCAAAAAGATGCTGTATGGATGCTTAAAACCAATGGCGGGGGTATCTGCGACCATGAGGTAGGAGCAGGAAAGACCCTCATTATGTGTACAGCAGCCTATGAAATGAAGCGATTAGGGATAGCCAACAAGCCCATGATTATAGGACTAAAAGCCAATGTCTTTGATATTGCCGATACTTTCAGAAAGGCATATCCCAATGCGCGCATACTCTATCCAGGTAAAGACGATTTTACCAAACAAAATAGACAGCGCATCTTTGCCGACATCAAGAACAATGATTGGGACTGCATCATCTTGACCCACGAACAATTTGGAATGATTCCGCAGGCTTTAGAGGTGCAAAGAAGCCATTTTCCAAAAGGAAAAAGACTCCATAGAGGAGAACTTAGAGGTTTTGCGCAGAGAAGGTAAGGACATTTCCAAAGCCATGCTCAAAGGTTTGGAGAAACGCAAACAAACGCTCGAAGTGAAACTACACGAGATACAAGACAGTATCGCCGAACGCAAGGATGATGCGGTGGATTTTAAGATGATGGGCATCGACCATCTCTTTGTAGACGAAAGTCACCAGTTCAAAAACTTAATGTTCAATACTCGCCACGACCGCGTTTCGGGACTTGGCAATCCCGATGGTTCGCAACGAGCACTTAATATGCTCTTTGCCATTCGTACCATTCAAGAACGCTCAGGTAAGGATTTGGGGGCAACATTTCTCAGTGGAACGACAATTAGCAACTCACTAACGGAGCTATACCTCCTCTTCAAATACTTACGTCCACAAGCTCTCGAGAAGCAAGGCATCAACAGCTTTGATGCGTGGGCAGCCGTCTTTGCCAAGAAAAGTACGGACTATGAGTTCTCCATCACTAACGAAATCATTCAAAAAGAACGCTTCCGCACCTTCATTAAAGTGCCTGAGCTTGCGAGTTTCTATGCGGAAGTATGGGAGTAGAAAGCAGAAAATGGCATAAAACTCATATCTGACTGAAATACAGCGGATATTGCTTGTTTCTTCTTAGGGTTGCATCATAGGAAACAGGCAGAAAAGGGAGCGAAAAGGAGGGAGTTCAGTTACCAAATCGTTCGAAAAACGATGAAAGGAAAAGGACGGCTGAAAGTGGTAACTAAAACGGAGTTTTCTCTTTCATTATCAATGTTTTGCATCGTTCAAAGTTCCTCAAAGAAGTGTAATTTTGCAAGTAAAAAACAATGGAAAAAGAAAAATTCAAGCTGCTTTTCTACCTCAAGAGAGGTACGCAGGACAAAAACGGAAAAAGTCCCATCATGGGACGCATCAGCGCAGGACGCTCTATGGTACAGTTCAGTTGCAAATGCTCGTGTACTCCTCGTTTGTGGGACAGTCGCAAAAACCGACTGCTGGGCAAGAGTGCCGAAGCCGTATCGGTAAACAAGGAACTTGACCGCCTTCAGGTGAGCATACACAAGGTTTATGAGTCTCTTTCGGGTAAATCCGATGCTCCCATCACGGCAGAGCGAGTACGGGAGCTTGTATTCGGACTGAACAGTGAGTCACAAGGACTGCTGCATCATACAGACGAGTATATCGACCGCTTCCGTGAGCGTGTGGGCATAGACCGCAGCGAACGCAGACTAAAATGCCTGTTGCTCTTTCACAAGCATCTGGCAAACTTCGTCAGGTATCGCTACCGTGTGGAGGATATTCCCGTGCAGAAAGCCGACATCGCCTTTATCAAAGACTTGGAGGACTACTTCGCCAAAGAAAAGGGATTCAAGCTCAACACTTCGGCTGGCTATCTCTCCATGCTGGCTTCCTTGCTCAAAGACCTGCATAAACGGCACATCATTGACACCTATCCCTTCATCAACCATTCCATTCGTTGGGAAGTGGGTACTCCACGTTACATCACAAGGGAGGAGGTAGGTCTTATCGCAGCCTTGGGAGAAGATAAATTGCAAGGCTATGAAAAAGTGTCGAGGGATATGTTCCTTTTCTCCTGCCTGACGGGGCTTTCCTATACCGACGTGTATCACTTGACGGAGCAGCACGTCTTTCACGAAGCGGGAATGACTTGGATACGCAAGCCGAGAATAAAGACGGGCAACGTGTGCCACATCCCCCTACTTCCCGAAGCCACTGCCATTATCGAGCGTTATCGGGGCATTCACACGAGGGCTTTCCGACACGAACCGCCCAAGGGGTATCTGCTGCCCATACCCGGATGCGACACGGTAAACATACACCTCAAAAAGATAGCACGGCTTTGCGGTATTCAGAAAACGCTGACCTATCACATGGCACGGCATACCTTCGCATCTCAGATGACACTGTCGGAGGGCGTGTCCATTGAGAGCGTTTCCAAAATGCTCGGACACAGTCAAATCAAAACCACGCAAGTGTATGCGGAGACATCTCCCGAGCGTGTCTTTCTGGACATAGAGAAAATACTTCCACAACTCGCACATTATCAACTGACCAACTAAAACCGCAGAACAATGAAAAGTACATTTGCCATACTATTCTACATAGATAGAAGCAAGACCAATGAAGACGGACTATGCGTAATCCGTTGCCGTATCACCTGTAATGGAACGTCCTCATCGTTTCCACGCAGTTGCAAACTTCCCCCGACGAGTGGCTTGCCCGAAAAGGGTGCATCAAGGCGACAACAGGTAATTCAAGCGGCATCAATCTGCAACTGAACTCAATAGAAGAGTGCTTGCATTCACTCTATGAACGTACATTAAGGGAAGAAAACTATATCACGGCGGAATACCTCAAGGAGCGTTATATGCAGCAAAGTCGCCCCATGCCAACACTTACGGAGCTATATCAATCCGTTTGTGAATACAAGGAGGAATTGCAGGGCAGAACATTAAGCAAGGCAACTGTCAGGGCTTTTAAGGACAGCTACAAGAGTTTTGTTCATTTCCTGCAAGTAAGGGACAGGGCAGACTGTATGCCCACAGAGGTGGACAAGACTTTGCTTGAGGACTATCGCCTTTTTATGCTTCGGGACTTGGGAAACAAGGAAAGCAGTGTCGGCAACCGCCTACGCCACTTGCATCAGGTCATTCGCAAGGCATTGCAGGAGCGATACGTTCGTGAAGACCCTTTTGAACTCATAGACATAGAAACGCCTACCTACGAGCGCAATGCACTTACGGCGGACGACCTGCAAAAACTCTTGGCTTACCGTCCGCACCGCTCGACAGATAACCATTGCAGACTTATTTTCCTCTTGGGATGTTTCACGGGGCTGGCATTCTCAGACTTAAAGAAACTCCGAATGGACGATGTTTATACATTCGGGGATGGGCGTAGGTACATATCGCTCTGTCGAACAAAGACACAGAACAGAAGTATTGTCCCGTTGCTGCCCGTTGCCGAGAAAATACTCGCCATTGTGAGCCACGGACGAAGGGAGGGGCTTTTCTTTCGAGAGTTTCCCAGCAACAGTAATTTCAATAGAACTATTCAGGAGATATGTATTAAGGCAGGACTGCCACCGCATACTCAAGCGACCTCGCACACCGCACGGCACACCTTTGCCACGACCATCTGTCTGGAGAACGGACTTCCGATAGAGACGGTGAGCAAGATGCTGGGGCATCGCTTCATCTCCACGACCGAGATTTATGCACGGGTGACCAAGAGCAAGATTGCCAAGGAAATGCAACCCCTGATGGGTAGTGAGCATACAGGGTACTGCGTAAAGCCTTACGGCTGTGTCCGTCAAGAACACCGAAAAAGTCAAGTCCCATAATTGGGATGTAACAGCCGTAATGAATGATTCAAAAAAAAGAAGTCCAACTTTTTAACAAGAAAAACAATGAAACAGAAGAACAAAAAGGAACTTTCCTACTTCCGATTGAAGTTAAGAAGTTACATGAGTGAGCATCACCCCGAAAAGTTGCAAGATACGGAGTTTATCACTGCACGGGCAGATATGGCTCTCACAGTTTACTGCGATGCTGTAGCACAAGGCTTTACACACATTGAAGCGGAGAGCATGGCAAGCGAGGCATTGTATCAAGGCTTGCACTTTTCCAAGTACGATACGCTTATATCCGTGTTGGAAAACGAGTTTGAAAGGGAACTTCCTGCACCGCTCCCAGAGAAACTCGTACCTATACTGTTGTCGAACAAGGCTGTTCAAGCCACATTCGACAAGTTCGGTTTGACGGACACATTGGCTTCTGACGAGCAATACGGCCGTCTTTACACCGAACTGACAGGCACGATAGTGCTGCTCATCGAGAGCAACAATCTGCCAACGGTCAGACTGACGGAGGAAGCAAGCCTGAAGGCGTTGTAGGCAAAGGCGGCGCACGCAAAGTTCCTGATGCCGTTTCTTATCGTGCAAAGGTACAACGGCAGCCTGTCTGCCCTGACAAGGTCGAGTCCTGCGGATGGAGAGAAGAATCTCCACCGCAGGATTTCTCTGTTTCAAGGTGGTATTGCCATTTTCTATATCCATGCGGTCGTATTCATCTCTCCCAACCTTGCAGGGCTGGGCTGCCGTAGAGAGTATAGGCACGACAAGAATACGGCATACTCAGGCTCTTTGGACGCAAGGCGTAACAACTAACAACAGATAGGACTGACGATAATACGGACAATCTATTGTTTGTACAATTTGTTGTCATGACTATCTGTTGTCAAAACTATATATCGTCAAAATAATCTATCGATAAAACTATCTATCGACACTTCGACATCTCGATTTGTCGAACTATCGAATTATCGATAAAACAACAAGATAATAAAAGGAACGAGCCGGCACCTCATCTCATTACCGCAATAACACAGATGGATATCCTTTGGTCTTTTCTATTGCTTTCTCTCTATTTCCCTGCTTATCCTCATTTCTTGCAGTGGTGCTTCCGAGGGGTTACTTTTTGCACCCGAGAAGTACGGCAATGGACTGCATAACAGTTTGTTTGCTGAGTAACAATAAAGTAATCAAAACAAAATTAAGGCAATGAAACTCATTATCATCGACCGCAAAGCGTGGGAGCGACATCGCTCCGAATTTGCAGACTTTATCCATCGTGTGGAAAAACTCATCGGTAATCCTCCCAAGACCGAGCAATGGCTCGACAACGAAGCCGTGTGCAAGCGTTTAGGCATCAGCAAGCGTACCCTACAATCATACCGAGATACGGGCAAAATCCCTTTCTCCATGATTGGACATAAGTGTTATTACAAACAGACCGACATCTGTGAAATGCTGAATGCAGTCAAGGATTGAAATCAAAGAATGAATGAATTATGGCAGAGAATGAAATCATTACGCGGGAAGACCCTCAGATGCAGTTGTTTTCACAACTGATGGAAGGCACTTTGAAGAAGTTGGAGCGGTATTGCTCTACCGCCCGTCCGATGCTGAATGGTGAGGTTTACCTTTCGGGTGAGGAGGTTTGCAGCCAATTACGGCTCAGCACACGCACGCTCCAAGAGTACAGAAACTCAGGAACGCTTCCTTTCTACAAAATCGGAGGGAAGATACTCTACAAGCAGAGCGACATACAAGCCATGCTTGAAAAACACTATAACCCGATACCCAAGAAATTATGGCAAGAATAGATGAAAAAAGGAAACAACGCTTGGAACAAGCCATTAGAGATATGGGAAATTATGGCGTTAAGCTCCGCAAGCCCGAAGAGTTACCCGATTTTGACCAGCCCTTCGATTATGAAGAGGAAAAGAGAAGGTTTGAGCCTGTTGATAAAGTTGAGGAACAAAATGACAAGGAGAGTAACAAGGATTTTTCTCAACCGTCCTATCAAGAAACAGCGTTGTCGCCAACAGAAAGGGCTACTTCTACCGAAGAATTTCATCAAAGAATGGGAAAAAAACAAAGGACAGAAAGCAATTATCCGAGTTTCAGGGGAAATATCTCCAGCCCTTTTCGCAACAGCCACCGCAAAGCCGTGTATGTATCAGAGGAAACCCAACGAAAGTTAGACTTCGTGGTGCGGAGAATCGGTGAGCATGGAGCGAGCGTTTCGGGATATGTCGAACAGGTACTGCGGGAACACCTCGACCAATACAAGGAAGATGTGGAAAGATGGAGGAAACTCTGAATTACTGCATTCCTCGAATGCAAGCCTACGCCGAGTTACTGTATTCAATGAATGCAGTAACACAGCAGGGGCTTATAATCCCATTTTCTACATCAGCAAGGTGTGTCTTTGTACCACAAATTGCCATTTGTACCACAAAGACCCTTGCCCCGAAAGGGGATTAAATCACTCCAAAGTCGTGATTAGAAAGCAATGAAGAAGCAAAAACAAAAGAAGCCAGACGGCAGATGTGCCACCTGCCCACGATGGGACAGATGGCACATCAGAATACCTAATTCCGAAGACCAGCAGAAACTTATCAGACTCTATCGCAAGTCGGGAGCAAAGACAAAGAGCGACTTTGTCCGAGCAAGGCTTCTTGGTGAATCTTTTAAGGTCATCACCCAAGACCCTGCAAAAGAACCTTACTTGGAGAAACTCTCAGAAATCGTTGCCTTGGCTCATAAGATAGGAGTTCTGTACAACGAAGTCGTGAAAGTCCTCAATACTTATCATTCTGTTGCCACTGCTCAACAACTGCTCGGCAAACTCGAAACCTATTCCCAAATTCTCATCAGACTACAACAGCAAGCAGTACAACTGACAAAATCCTTTGGGAGTAGAGAAGAATGAATGCTGATAAATCATAACACCCATACTCGTATCGTACCGCGAATGTCCAATCCCTCTTTGGATGATACAAAAGGGTCACTTTGAACGATTACATAGGATACAGTTTCAACGATTTTTTTCCACTCTGCCCTAATACTTTATCTTTTTGGAAAGTACATTGATAATCAGATAATTATTTCAATAACTCCCGATTTGGAGTATTACCCCACATTTATTATTTTTTTATTTTTGACAATTCCCGATTTGGGGGCATTACCATGACCATTAACAAACACAAAGTCTGTATAATCCCCTATAACTAACGTATCTTTTTGAAATTTTTCCGTATTTTGTAATCAACATATGGATAGAGCTTTTTCCACAGGATGTGGAAGTTTCCAATAAATAAAAAAACTCGCATGCCATCAACATCAAACACTTTAGGGAATAAAATGTCCTGTTGGGAAGTAAATTCTTCATCTCCTTTCTTATTATAAGCTGAATTCAACTTGCAAATGCAACAGAATTCTGATTAATAATTTGTTTAAATTTTTTTCGTTTGGCGTGAGGTATCCAAGTCTTTTACGAGGTCGATTATTGAGTTTATTTTTCAATCCACTTAATCTGTTTGTTGGTTACTTCACTAAAGTCCTTACCCTTTGGGATATACTGCCTGATAAGCCCGTTGGTGTTTTCATTGGCACCACGTTCCCATGAGTGGTATGGTTTGCAAAAAAATAGAATTTTTATTTCCAATTTTTTTGCGCAATTTCCTCGTGCTTTGCAAACTCCTTTCCATTGTCAGCCGTAATTGTGTGTATTAAGTTTTTTTCACTTTCCGCAGTGCCCATACTGCAATCTTAGCTACCGGGATGGCTTCTTTTTCCCGACAACTTGCGTATCCAGACCCCTGCTTGTTGCTCTGTCGTTAATGGTAAGAATGGCACCTTTGTGGTTCTTACCAATAATTGTATCTATCTCTAAATCACCAAATCTCTCCTTCAGTTCCACTATCTCAGGGACGCTCATCAATATCCACCCTGCCTGGGATAAATCCTCGCCCTGCATTTTTAGAACCACGTTTGGCATACCTGCGACCTTGTCTGCGAAGATATTTGTGCAGTTTGCCACCCCGCCGCTTATCCTCCCAAATCCAGCGATATATCGTTTCGTGAGATACCATCGCAATTCCCTCCAAGCGGCTCCTGCCGACAATCTGCTCCGGGCTGAATCCTTTCTTCAACAGCTTTATTATCCGTTTTCTCATTGCCGGTGTAAGCACTTCCTTGCGATGTTTTTGCTGCTTGCGCCTGTCTGCTTTTCGCTGGGCAAGCTCCATGCTATAGCTACCACTTCGGGCGTCGCAATTGCGCTTTATCTCCCTGTAAACAGTGCTTTTATCTACTCCGATAGCTTCCGCTATTGCTTTTTTGCTCATCGGTATTTGCAACATCATAGAAAATTGCATACCTTTGTTCCTCGGTTATATGTTTGCTCATCTGCAACTTTTTTTTCTTTGGACGGACAATTAAAGCAAAGATAGCAAACTTTATCCATTCAGAGTGAGAGAAAGGGGGACATTGTCTCTCTTTCCTCTCTGAAAAATAAATGTTTTTATTGCTTATTATCCGCACCCAAAAAGTTGCATTTACCTCAAATCCGCAACTAAGCCCTTGAACGTCCTTATTGCGTTTACACGTCCTCTCATTACTGAATTTGCAGATAATTTGAACTTGAAGCACCCACTTCTGCCTACAATATCCCCTTACCCCACAATGTGACTTGAGGCAATACACAATATTATTCCCATAAGTTGTAGGCACTATCCAAAATCAGTCTGGAAAACATCTGCGTAAGCATAATTACAGGTATAGATATTCAGCACATACCGCCTTGATGTCCTGATCCACTTGGCTGGTACAGAGATAAACCTGAAGACAAACGCTTTTATGCGACTTGTTGCATTGAGTCCGAACTTCTTTACGTCAAGTCTTTGAATAATGGCCTTGTAAAAGTTACGGATAAGTGCTGTAAGAAGAAGGAACACTGTGTTCTCTGCCATGAAGGATTTGGGCAATCTGTCCCACCCGAAACCATTGTTCATATCATCGAAGATACGTTCCTTTCTCCACGAAGGTTATAGAACTCGACAATTTCTCTTACGGAAGAATCATAGTCGTTAGTCAGGATACAACGGTATGTGTATTCTCCTTCCCAAAAATCCTGCACACCATCCATCCGTTTCTGTCTTTGAATTACAAGTCGATATGCCTTACCTTTCCACTTCTCAACAAGGATAGAGTTCAATTCAAACTCAATGCCATTGATTTCCTCAGTTTTCCAGCCTTTGAGAGCAAAGGTGTCATTGTAGAACGAACTGCAGCGGTTAGCACGGATATAGAAGGACTTGCAGTGTTTTTCTATTTCCTCCACGATTTCCTCGGAACATGATCCACAATCAGCTCTGAAGCGATTGATAATGAGCCCATTCTGTTCAAATCTCTCAAAGAACCTCTTCAGCGTGTCCTTCTGATGGAAACGAACATTTGTGTTACCATCGCTATTCTCTATACCGACTATCAAATCGCCAATAACCGCCACGCCAGGGCGATAACCAAGGAACTTCTTGTATGTAGGCTTTGCATCATACTTCTCTGTCTCTATGAACTGATGGTCGAAATCAACATCATACATCTCACCCTCTTTCAGTTGGCCAGATGCAAATATACAATTGAGCAATAAAGTATTGAGAGTGTCAGCCGTATTGAAATCGTAGGTCTTGCCCATATCTGATGTGTATGAAATGTTTTCTTGCGTCAACTCCTTTATCGCCCTGAGGATAGTATCAGAGCTACAAGTGCGAAGTGTCGGATGAAGTGAGAGGTGCTTCATCAAATGAGTAGTGACATCCTCAATACATGAACCGCCACAGAAGTAGATACTCATGAGAGAACGGATGATTTCGCTGTACTGATAACCGAACGATCTACACCTTAGACCGAGGGTTGAGTCGATTACAGATGATAATGTGGAATCAAATTGCTCCATGATTGAAAATAATCCCCCAAAAGGAGTGAGTCTCTCAGATTTAATTTGTATCTTCGCCATGTCTATCGTCGGATTCTCTTGTTTTTTTTGCAACACTAAGATAAGTGAAAATTCTGACATGGCGAAATCCTGAGCAACTTTTTGTTGCTCAGGTACTTAAAAAGTTTAATTTATAATAGTGCTGCGGAATTAAGGATTTATAAGTTGAACTCAAGAAGTATTCACCTGTAAGAAGTTACTAATGACAAAAAAGAAATTGCCCGTTCGTTTTACGGGTCAGCACTTTACTATTGATAAAGTGCTAATAAAAGATGCAATAAGACAAGCAAATATAAGTAATCAGGATACGGTTTAGATATTGGGGCAGGCAAGGGGTTTCTTACTGTTCATTTATTAAAAATCGCCAACAATGTTGTTGCTATTGAAAACGACACAGCTTTGGTTGAACATTTACGAAAATTATTTTCTGATGCCCGAAATGTTCAAGTTGTCGGTTGTGATTTTAGGAATTTTGCAGTTCCGAAATTTCCTTTCAAAGTGGTGTCAAATATTCCTTATGGCATTACTTCCGATATTTTCAAAATCCTGATGTTTGAGAGTCTTGGAAATTTTCTGGGAGGTTCCATTATCCTTCAATTAGAACCTACACAAAAGTTATTTTCGAGGAAGCTTTACAATCCATATACCGTTTTCTATCATACTTTTTTTGATTTGAAACTTGTCTATGAGGTAGGTCCTGAAAGTTTCTTGCCACCGCCAACTGTCAAATCAGCCCTGTTAAACATTAAAAGAAAACACTTATTTTTTTTGATTTTAAGTTTAAAGCCAAATACTTAGCATTTATTTCCTGTCTGTTAGAGAAACCTGATTTATCTGTAAAAACAGCTTTAAAGTCGATTTTCAGGAAAAGTCAGGTCAGGTCAATTTCGGAAAAATTCGGTTTAAACCTTAATGCTCAAATTGTTTGTTTGTCTCCAAGTCAATGGTTAAACTGTTTTTTGGAAATGCTGGAAGTTGTCCCTGAAAAATTTCATCCTTCGTAGTTCAAAGTCGGGTGGTTGTCAAGATGATTTTTTTGGTTTGGTGTCGTCTTTTTTTAAGCTGCCGCATAACGGCTGGCAAATTGGCGATGGAGCCGACTTTTAGCACAAATGTTGAATAGAATTACTAATCTTCAACATTGCACAAAAGTTCAATAGAAGTACTTCACCGGCTCTATTGCCAATTTGTTTGTTATGTGCCTCTTGTCATCAAGTGTCAGCAAAGCCTGTATGGAAGGCTGTTGTGTGTTTCCGTTATAACGCAGTTCAACTTCTATTTTTCCGTTGTTCCACTTTGCGCCGAACTTGGGCTTGTATTCCGTAGCCTTGACTGTATAGTCCACTGTTTCCGAATTGTGTTGCCGGCAGATATTCCTGCGTTGCCATTCTACATCAATGCCACTGTTTATCTTCCATTGCTTACCCTTATAATCCATTCTCAGGGTGAGTTCCTGCCCACATATAGATAGTGTGTTCTCATAACTTAGGCTATCTATGTATGGTCTATTCGGTATAGTATAGTCGTAAGTGTTGCTTGTGTTTCTATCCTCTTCGTGATGCAGTCCGTACCCTGTCTGCAATTTCAACTGTTTGCCAAAAGGATGGGTATATTGCAATGATATTCTGCTTTCGTTGCGCAGGGTGGGCAGTTGTTGGCAAAGATTGCGCAACAGTAGTGAATCTCCGCCCACAGCGTTGCGCAGGTGGTGGAATTTCGTCAGTGAAAGGCTGGTATTATTAGTTTCATTCGAGTTACCGCCAAGTGTCGCCTTCACGGTAAATGATGCCCCAGCCTTGCCAATCCGCCGTGTGAGGTCGGCAGATACATGGTAATTCTTTCCATTGCTTTTTTTGTGTTATTTCGCAGCGTTCCCGAGGTCAGCGTGTCCGCAGCCGTATTGCGCTCATATAGGTATGTTGTGTTGTCAGTCAGGTTGTCTGACCGTCCGAAGTTTCCATTTGCACTTATATTCAGCAAAGTCTTTTTTGTCTATGTTATACTGCAGATTTATGTTTGCGGCATTACTGTGATTCTTGCTCAAGGAAAGCAGCATTGATTCCCGATATTTTTGTTCCCGATGAAAGATATTGCTCATCATAGTCATGATTCTCGCTTCCATTGTGGAAGGCATTGAGTGAGAGGCTTGCATTGAGCGTAATTTTTCTTACCAAATTTCTTCACGATATTGCCCGACAATATGTTTTTGGAAATTGTTTCCCCAATGTTCATATTACTAAGATTGTCAGAGCGCAAAGTCAGCGAGGTGTTTTTCGCCATCGGCATTGAATAGATTGCCCTGTACCTCATCCCTGCGTCTGTCGCGATTGCCGTGTTCAGCCGTTAGTGTTCCTGTCAGGCTGCCATTGTAGGTAGATTTGGTCTTGATGTCCAGCACATAATTGTCGGCACCATCATCTACTCCCGTCATTTTTCTCCAATGCGCTGAGCATGTCATACAGTTTCAGTAGTTCCACTGCATCGGTTGGCATATTCTCCAACGCTGCGATAATGTCGTTGCCCATAAAGGTCTCGCCATTGATGTTTACGCCGTTCAATGGCTTTCCTTTGAATGATAGTTGCCTGTTCGCCTTGTCGTATTCCATGCCCGGAATATTCCTGATTAAGTCTTCCAAGTTAGCACCTTTCCTTACTCGAAGGCAATCAGTATTGATAAACGTGGTGTCTTTTCTTATGGAAAACAATTTCCGCTGTCCAATAACTTGAACTTCATCGAGTTCTATCGTTTTATGTAATGAAGAAACATGTTTTTCGAGTAGGGGTATATAGTATCACCCACAACTAAATTCAAAAATAGTAGCATTAGCAGTGGGAAACAGCAGAAGTAGAATGATGAAGATTAAAAGAATTCTTTTGATTATCATTTTGCAAAATTACCATTGTTCATAGATATATGCAATACCTTAAAATGGCGATTTTATAGAATTAGAAATGTCTAAGGTTGATTTTCATTGAAAAAACAACGTAAATACTTTGCTTATATGAATTATATCGCTATCTTTGCAACATCAAACAGAGAGTTCTTTGAGACTTTGCAGAATAAAGAAAGGGAAAGAAACTCGCTCGTTTCTTAGTCGTTCACCTTATCAGATTATATATTCTGCTTTTTATTAGTAATCAGTCGATTACATTCACCCCCATTACTTTTATGCGGAGATATGTGATTTCCGTACTGCCAAAGACATTGGTATTGACAGACCCGAAAAGAATGAAATCTTACACAACATACCACTGACACCCGAGCAGGAAGTTTTTATCGACAAGCTGATGGAGTTTGCCAAGAGTGGCGATGCAACACTTTTGGATAGAGAACCCTTGAGTCAAAAAGAAGAAAAGGCAAAGATGCTTATCGCAACAGACTACGCGCGCAAAATATTCAACATATTTGTATCTTTCAGATAATCAATAGAGTAAGAATGAATAAAGGATAAATGGGTTACGATTTGGAAACGAGCGAGTTTCTTTCCAATTCTTTATTCTGCATTGCTTCAAAGAACACTTGATTCAATACTACAAAGTTACTCTTTTTTTTAGTGAAAACCGATTGAAACACATGAAATTTAATCCCTATAAGCAACAAATTTGAATTTTGCTTGGAGTAACGTCCATAAAAGCGTATCTTTGTATTCAATGACTTCAACAAAAAAAGAAAGTATATCAACAAATGAAGGCGATAAATAGAATTAAGGCTGTGCTGGCTGAAAAACAAGTGTCAGGTAAATGGCTAGCAAATGAGATTGGTCGTACCGAAAATACAGTTTCTCGGTGGTGCGCCAACAAGGTGCAGCCATCTCTTGAAAATTTACTTGAAATCGCTGAAGTATTGAAAGTCGATATAAGGGAATTGCTTAGACCCTCGCAAGAGTAATGTTGTAATTCCTCTTATAAGTTTTCTCTAATAGTAAACTTCTCATAATAAAATACTATGTGAAGATAATACAATCAAGAATTATGAGCAAAAAAGATTTGACTGAAGAAGATATAAAGTTGCGTTTTATAACACCTGCTATAATCAATGCAGGATGGAAAAACGAACATATCCGAATGGAATACTATTTTACCGATGGTAGGGTGATATTTCAAGGTAATATACATGCACGTCAAACTGGTAAGAAAGCGGACTATCTCTTATTTCACACTGCCAATAAGCCTCTTGCTATTGTAGAAGCGAAAGATAACAAAAAGCCTCTTGGTGGAGGTATGCAACAGGCGATGGAATACGCTCAGATTCTTGATATCCCCTTTGCATACAGCTCCAATGGAGATGGATTCTTGGAGCATGATTTCTTGACAGGAAAAGAAACAGAACTCTCGTTGCAACAGTTTCCTGCACCTGACACATTGTATCAACGACTTATCAAAGCTAAACAATTAAGTGGTGAGGCATTGAAAATAGTAGAACAGCCGTATTATTCAGACCCATATACTACGAGCCTCGTTATTATCAGCGTATAGCTGTTGAACGTACCATAGAGGCTATTGCCAAAGGCAAGAACAGAGTGCTAATTGTAATGGCGACAGGTACAGGAAAGACTATCACAGCCTTTCAGATTATTCATCGGCTGAAAGCCACTGGGAAAAAGAAAAAGATACTTTATCTCGCTGACCGGAATATTCTGATAGACCAGACAATGGCGCAAGACTTCAAACCTTTCAAAAAAGTCATGACTAAAGTACAAGGGGCTTCCATTGATTCAGCCTATGAGGTTTATATGGCATTGTATCACCAACTTGTATCCAATGAAGAAGGTATAGATGATCCCCTTCAAACAGGTGCAACCTACTTTCTTTGACCTTATCATCGTTGACGAGTGTCATCGTGGTAGTGCCAAGGATGATAGTGCATGGCGCAAGGTGCTGGAGTATTTCAATACTGCCACCCAAATCGGTATGACTGCTACACCCAAGGCTGAGACCGGAGCTAATAATCTTGATTATTTCGGTGAGCCAATATTTACCTATTCGCTTTTACAAGGAATACAGGACGGTTTCCTCGCTCCTTACCGTGTGACGAACAGCTATATCAGCATAGACCTTCAAGGGTTCAAACCGGATGACGACGAGAAAGACTTGCTGGGCAGGGATATAGCGCAAAGATTGTATGAACGCAAGGATATAGGCAGAGACATAGCCTTCACCAAACGGAGGGAGATTGTCGCAAAGCGAATCACAAAGATGTTGAAACAAATTGGCAGAATGACCAAGACCATCGTGTTCTGTACGGATATAGAAGAGGCAGAAACGATGAGAAGTTTGTTGGTTAATCTGAATACAGACCTGTGCAAAAAAGATGCGCGATACATCATGCGCATAACAGGTGATGACAACGTAGGAAAGAAACAGTTGGACAACTTCATAGATATTGACCAACCTTACCCTACTGTTGTTACAACGTCTGAGTTGCTTGCTACAGGGGTGGATTGCAAGACCTGTGGACTTATCGTCATTGATAAGGAAATTGGTTCTATGACAGAATTCAAGCAAATCATTGGGCGTGGCACTCGCTTGAGAACCGACAAGGGGAAGTGGCATTTAGAGATACTGGACTTCCGCAATGCCACAGCCAAGTTCAAAGACCCGAAATTCGATGGTGACCCGGAACCCCCGCAAGGGAAAAGTGGAAAGCCATACACTATACCAGAAGAACCGTCAAGTGTTGTCTCAGAGCCTCATGTCAAGTATCTTGTTGAGGGAGAGAAAATAGCAATAACTACTGAGATCGTCAGCATTCTTGGTGAAGATGGGAAAACCATGCGTACAGAAAGCATAACGGATTTCACACGCAAACAGATTAGGAAGCGTTATGCCACCTTGAACGACTTTGTCAAGAACTGGACAGAAGCGGAACGCAAGAAGGTCATTGTGGATGAGCTGAAGAACTATAGTGTTCTTGTGGATGCTGTCAGGGAAAGAATCCAGCCTTGGCACATGCCGATATTTTCGATGTGATATGTCATGTGGCCTTCGACCAGCCACCTGTGACAAGGCATGAAAGGGCTAACAATGTCAAGAAACGCAATTACTTTGCTAAATACGAAGGCATAGCACGTGAGGTATTGGAGGCTCTTCTCGACAAATATGCTGATTATGGTATCTTGAATCTTGAAGACTCTGATATTCTTGATACCGCTCCATTCAACAAGATTGGTAAACCGCAGAAAATCGTGAAATTTTTCGGCGGACTGGATAAGTTTGAACAGGCATTAAAAGAACTTGAAAACGAAATATATAAAGTAGCATAAAGAAATGGCAGTAAACAATATAGTAAAGCGTCTGCAAAATATCATGCGCCAAGACGCTGGTATCAATGGCGATGCACAGCGCATTGAGCAGATGACATGGATGTTTTTTCTGAAGGTGTATGATACACAAGAGGAAACGTGGGAATATAAGGCAAGCAAAGATCACAAGCCCTTCGCTTCCATCATCCCCGAAGAATTGCGCTGGCGTAATTGGGCTGTAGACAAGAAAGATGGCAATGCGCTGACAGGCGATGTCTTACTCACGTTTATCAACGACAAACTCTTTCCCACGCTGAAGGCACTTGAAGTGACACGTGAGACCCCTCGCAGCAAGGCTATTGTCAAAGAGGTTTTTGAGGATTTGAACCAATATATGAAGAATGGTATTCTGTTACGTCAGGTCATCAATGTTATCAACGAGATTGAGTTTGATGATGCTGAAGACCGCCACATGTTTGGTGATATTTATGAAGGAATACTCAAAGATCTTCAGTCTGCTGGTAATGCAGGTGAGTTCTACACACCACGAGCTCTGACGGATTTCATCATACAACAGCTTAATCCAGTGCTTGGCGAAACCGTTGGTGACTTTACATCAGGTACAGGCGGCTTCCTCACTTCGGCTTTAAACTATCTGCAGAAACAGGTACAGACCACGAATGATGGGCGACTCTACCAGCAGTCTGTCATCGGGCAAGAGTGGAAGCCTCTCCCTTACCTTCTTTCCATCACCAATCTGCTCCTGCACGATGTGGAAGCACCGAATATCCGCCATTGCGATTCGTTGGGCACGAAGATGTCAGACTTCAAGGAGACGGACAGGGTCAACGTTATTGCCATGAATCCACCCTACGGAGGAAGCACAGATGCAGCTGCTAAGAGCAACTTCCCGATGGAGTTTCGTTCGAGTGAGACTGCCGACCTGTTCATGGTGCTTATCATGTACAGGCTGAAACATGACGGACGTGCCGCTGTTATAGTTCCTGACGGTTTCCTCTTTGGCATGGATGGGGCAAAACTTGCCATCAAGCAAAAGATGCTCCGTGAGTTCAATCTCCACACCATCATCCGTCTGCCAGGCAGTATCTTCTCACCATATACCAGTATTGCCACCAATATCCTGTTCTTCAACAACGAGCGAGTTGATGGAGCGGAAGAAGGATTTTCTACTGACAAAACATGGTTCTTTCGCCTTGACATGCCTGAAGGTTACAAGCACTTCTCAAAGACCAAGTCGATGAGACTTGAGCATTGCCAGCCAATCTATGACTGGTGGAACGACCGCAAGGAAATCTCTTCTGATGAGTTGGGAGAGAAATCCCGCTGTTTTTCTGCCAAAGAGTTGTTTGACATGGATTGCAATTTCGACCAATGCAAGTTCCCCAAGGACGAAGAAGAGATACTTCCCCCTGACGAACTCCTTGCCGACTACTTTAAGAAACGCAAGGCTCTTGATCACGAGATAGACAAGACGCTGGCAGAGATACAGCGAATATTGGGAATAGAAATCAGCAAGGAGTAGTTACCACTTAATTTGACGGATAATGAAAGATTTAACAGTTTCAAATATAGAACGCCAAAATGTACTCAACAACCGTTTTGCTGTTGACGAGATTCAAAAGCGACTTGAAATTTCTGGAATGCTTTTCGAAGGTGAGTATTGGTTGACAAAAAAAATGGTTGCCGATTTTTATGGTGTTGATGTATCTACTATAGATAGATACCTTGCGTCCAATAGCGATGAACTAAAGCATAATGGATATGTTTTATGTAAGGGTAAGTCATTGAAAGAGTTTAAGTTGCAATTTGCTCACCTTATTAATGAGGCGAGCAAAACCACTCAACTGGGACTCTTTAATTTCAGGGCTTTCCTCAATATTGGCATGTTGCTTACGGAGAGTGAAAGGGCAAAAGCTTTGCGTAGTATGATTCTGGATTTAGTCATTGCAACGATACATAAAAAAACAGGTGGAGGCACAAAGTTTATCAACAGGAGGGATGTCAACTACATTCCTGCTGCAATAACAGAGGAAAATTACCGTAGGAATCTCACTTCGGCAATCAGCCAATATGTGCAAGGACACCAAACTTACAAGTATGCACAAGTGACCGACCTGATTTATAAAGTGGTATTTAAGGAGAATGCTAAAGAATATCGCGAAATACTACGCCTTGACACTAAAGACAATGTGCGCCACACTCTGTATGCAGAAGTCCTGTTGGTAATTTCGTCTTTTGAGAATGGTATCGGAGCAGCTATCCAGGAGCGATACAAGCAGAATGGTGCAAAGAAGTTGACTATTGAGGAAGTTGAACAGATTGTTGGTGAATTGGCAGATCATCCGATACAGAAGCCTTATCTCAATGATGCTAGAACCAAAATGGCTTCGCGTGATCTCAGTTTTCGTGATGCCTATCATGAAAACATCGCTGAATATCTTAAAGCTCTCACTCCAGAGGAATTTGAACGGTTCATTGGAGACCAATCTGTTGACTTCGACCATATATTAGAGAGCAATAAAGATGTGCTCAAACGATTAAAACAGGCAGAGGATGAATAACGAGATACAATATGTCAGTTATGAAGAATTATTGGCGGTCTATCGTAAGATAATAGATGCCAGCGATGGAGGATTTACAGGGGTTCGAGATAAGGGTGGCATACTTGCCACATTGGACTTTGTGCAGAATGACACGTACTATTCGACCTTTGCGGAAAAGCTCTCTTGTCTGGTCTTCAAGTTCTGCTCAGGGCATTATTTCAATGATGGGAACAAACGCATAGCCTTAACTTTAGGAGCATATTTCCTCCATAAAAATGGTTACCCATGGGAGGCTTGCATATTCATGCGCCAGTTGGAAGCTATAGTTTATCATGTAGCTGCTTCGCATATTGACCAAGACCTTCTCCTGAGAATAATGACAGCATTCATGTCTGCAAAAGATTATGATGAAGAACTGAAAATTGACATTGCCAATGCGATGAGTAATGGAGAGTTAGGTATAAATGGTGAAGACTACAGAAAAAAGAATGACAATGAAGATTATTAAGAAGATTCTGCTCATGATTTGTTTGTGTTGGGGACTTACGGCCAATGCACAGACTGTCGGATATACATATAAGGCACTTGCAGTCGAAGGTTGCAATATAAAGTATAGTGTGGTGAAGCAGGACACAATGTACTCCATAGTTGCGACAGTAAGTTTAGAAAGAATGAATTTCCTCAGTGATGCAACAATGAAGATAAGGACTTTCTCTGGAAAATACCTTGAATTAAAGGGGACTGTAATTGGTAATGGGAGCCAGTCTGCAGGTATTATCAGCGGCAAAGTCGTAATACCTGTTACGGAGATAAGTTCTACCGCTCAGTTTGGATTACTCCACAGCAATTTGAAATCTTGAATGAAGGTGTGGCAAAGATACGTCTTTCTATGACACCATGAATCACGAGCGTACCTTCAAGAAAGACAAGATTGGAAAAAACTCTATCAGTTCTACCAGAAGGAGAAACAAAAGGATGAAAACTTCTAAATCAATTGGAACAGAATGAACGGCAAGCAATTAAAAAACAGCATACTGCAATGGGCTATACAGGGAAAACTTGTACCCCAAGACCCTAATGACGAACCAGCAAGCGTATTGCTCGAAAAGATTCGTCAGGAAAAAGAACGCTTGATCAAAGAGAAAAAAATCAAGCGAGACAAGAACGCATCTATTATTTACCGTGGTGAGGACAATTCCTATTATGAGAAGTTTATCGCTACAGGTATGGTAAAGTGCATCGATGAGGAGATACCATTTGAGATACCACAGGGGTGGGAATGGTGCCGTATCTCTCACCTGTTCCTTCATGCAAGCGGTAAGCAACAAAGCATCAGCAATAAAGGAAATGGAACTCCACAGAGATTCATTACTACATCAAATTTGTATTGGGGAAGATTTGTTCTTGACAACGTGAAAGTTATGAATTTCACAGACGAAGAAATAAAAAAATGTTCTGCAACAAAAGGAGATTTGCTTGTATGTGAGGGCGGTGCAGGATATGGACGTTCGGCTATATGGGATAAAGATTATGATATTTGTCTTCAGAATCATATTCATAGACTTCGCCCATATATTGATGGCATTTGCGAGTATGTTTACTATTTCATGTATCTTTTGAAAGAGAGTAACCAACTTGCATCTGTCGGAACGGCAATGCCTGGACTTTCAGCAAACCGTTTAAAAGGGCTGTTATTACCATTCCCCCCTATTTCTGAGCAAAATAGAATTGTTGCTAAGTTAGGAGAACTCTTTCCACAAGTAGAAAAATATAGCAAGGTTCAAGACTATTTGGATGAGCTAAATGTAGCAATAAATGATAAATTAAAACAGTCTATCCTTCAAGAAGTAATACAAGGTAAACTTGTACCGCAAGGACTTACTAATGAGTCAGCATCTGTACTTCTTCAACGCATCAAGGAGGAGAAGCAAAGACTTGTCAAGGAAGGCAAGTTGAAGAAGTCTGCTTTGACAGATTCTGTTATCTTCAAAGGTGACGATAACAAGTATTATGAGCAGGTCAGTGGAACTTCTCAACAAATAGAAACAGATTATGACTTTCCAAACAATTGGGAAGTGGTCAGGCTGGCCCATATTTGCAGGCTTATTGATGGCGAGAAACGGGAAGGGAACTTTGTTTGTTTAGATGCCAAATACCTTCGAGGCAAATCTGCCGGAAACCTAACATCAAAAGGTAAATTTGTAAGAACGGGTGATAATATAATTCTTGTAGATGGTGAAAATTCTGGTGAGGTATTTTCTGTTCCATGCGAGGGATATATGGGTAGTACTTTCAAGCAACTATGGGTTAGTGAAACAATGTATCTCCCATACGTTCTTTACTTCATCCAATTCTATAAGGACTTGCTCCGTAATTCAAAGAAAGGTGCAGCCATTCCTCACCTTAACAAAGAAATTTTCTATTCTTTGGTCATTGGTATTCCTCCCTACAAGGAACAAATGAGAATAGCAAATCAAGTTGAGTTACTTATTGACAAGATAAAGGGATAATCAGCCCTTTATTTGTTAAATGTTTGCAACACTTTATTCACTATACGTTCTTGCTCAGAAAGTGGAGGAATTGGCAGCAAAGCATGGCCAAGACGTTCCTTCCCAATATTGTAGAATGCTTGCCCTGATTTGTTGGTTATAGACTTCATATACTCAATGAGTGTGGGAGAACTCATAAGATCCAGTAAGTATTGAGATAGAATTTCTAGACTTAGGAATGGACGTATAATAAACACAAAACCGCCGACGGTTGTGTTTGGAATATCAGATTCTACTCTTGCCATCTTGCCTATATTTTCAAGACTTGTTACGGCTGGTGTAACTATGTCGTTCTTCTGTAGCAATATATTATCCTTTACTTTTTCATTTGGTAGGAATAAATCATCAGGCTTATTTGTTAACGCAAAAGGAAGAATGTTCCCTCCACGCCAAATTCTTATCCCGATACTATCGGTTGTTGCGTCCTCTTTCTTGAAAGTCGCACCTGTGAAAATGCTACATATATCCTTTAGGCGGCACCATCCCCAACTGTTTGGCTCTTCAAACGGAATTTCCTCTGAAATGTCAAGTATTGTAGAGCCGACCTGCTCATAATACTTGTTATGATCATCACGGAAGATAGTGCTGTCAGTAACATCTTTCTTCTTCAACTTACCCTCCTTGACAAGGCGAAGTTTCTCTTCTTTGACACGTTGAAGAAGAATAGATGCAGGTTCTTCTGAGGTATCTTGTGAAACGAGCCTGCCTTTAATAGCTTCTTGCAAAATAGACTTCTTCAGTAAATCATGAATTTGTAAATTAAGTCTATCCAATCGTTTTTGGCTTTCTCCATATTTACAAACCTGCTCTAATACTTGGTTCAGCTTATCCGTGATGCGGATTTGTTCATTATAGGGAGGTATGGGCAAAATCATTTTTGCCAAAGTCTTTCCATTACAATTTGGCTGAGCTGTAGCTATTGTTCCATTCCTAAGCTGCTCCCAATACAACCTACACTCCATAAAGTATTTCATATAGTGGGAAGAAAGCATGTTACTATATCTTGTTCTGATGAGATATCCTGCATAAATAGATGGGTAAGGAACATCACCTACAAGGAAAGATTTGCCTACTGTCCCTCCTGTTCTTGCAAACAATATATCACCTTTTTGAAGCAAATATGTATCAATATAACTTTGTTTATATGGCAGAATGGAACTTTTACCCATAAAACTTTACCGTCTTGAATGTCACTTATGCGCACCATCCTTATATCACCCGATTCTTCTGCAGGAGCATTATATCCATATTGAATCGAATGAGACAAATTTCTCCAACGCTCCCATTGCCAGCTCTCAGGTATCTCAAATGGTATTTCGTCATCTATACAAACCACCTTTCCGTCTGCGAACTTCTCATAATAGGAATTAGGCAAAGCAATTCTATCATATATATAGAGGATATTCTCTGAAATAAAAATAATGTAATTATGGTAGAATCATTCAAGACTGCTCTAAGAGAGAGCAACATGGCGGAGAATACCATTTCAGCATATACCTATGCTGTAAATGATTACTTCGCCAAATACAAAGCGCTGAACAAGCGAAACCTACTCTTGTACAAGGCTAACGTTATTGAACAGTTTAAACCTAAGACTGTGAACCTCCGCATCCAAGCACTGAATAAGTTTTTGGAATATATTGGCAAACCCAAACTTCGCCTAAAATCGGTTAAAGTTCAACAACGCACCTATTTGGAGAATGTAATCAGTCAAGCAGATTACATCTTCCTCAAAAATAAACTCAAGCAAGAAGAGAACCTAATGTGGTACTTTGTAGTACGTTTCCTAACAACTACAGGTGCTCGTGTCAGCGAACTTATTCAAATTAAAGTTGAACATGTTCATATCGGTTACTTTGATATCTATTCCAAGGGAGGAAAGGTTAGGCGGTTATTTATCCCTAAGCGTTTAAGGGAAGAAACTGAAAAATGGTTTAAAGAAACGCAACAATCCACTGGCTATATCTTTCGCAACCGTTTTGGAGAGCGTATCACTACTAGAGGCATATCCCAGCAACTCAAAAATTATGCTGAGCGGTATGGGCTAAACACCAATGTTGTATACCCTCACTCCTTCCGCCATCGATATGCTAAGAACTTCTTAGAGGCTTTCAACGACATCGCCCTGTTAGCAGACCTTATGGGACACGAAAGCATTGAAACTACTCGTATTTATTTGCGCCGTACAGCCAGCGAGCAGCAGGCAATAGTGGACAAAGTAATTACTTGGTAGCCTCTTTTGCTTGAATTCTAATCGTTAGAATAATTGCTTGATGTTGTAGTCTGATGAGAACTTGGGAATAGGTTTCGAGCTTGTCGAGCATTCGTTGAGCAGTGGCAACAGAATGATAAGTATTGAGGGCTTTCACGGCTTCGTTGTATAGCATGCCTATCTTATGAGTCATGGAGACGATTTTCGGAGAGTTTCTCCAAGTAAGGCTCTTTTGCAGGGTTTTGGGTGATGACCTTAAAGGCTTCACCCAAAAGCCTTACTCGGACAAAATCACTTTTCGTTTTTTTGCTCCCGACTTTCGGTAGAGTCTGATAAGTTTCTGCTGGTCTTCAGAATTAGGTATCCTGATGTGCCATCTATCCCATCGTGGGCAGGTGGCACATCTGCCGTCTGGCTTCTTTTGTTTCTGCTTTTTCATTGTTTTCTAATCACGACTTTGGAGTGACTTAATCCCCTTTTGGGGCAAGGGGCTTTGTGGTACAAACGGCAGTTTGTGGTACAAAGACACACCTTGCTGATGTAGAAAAAGGAATTATAAGCCCATACCGTGTTACTGCATTCACTGAATACAGTAACTCGGCGTAGGCTTGCATTCGAGGAATACAGTAGTTCAGAGTTTCCGCCATCTTTCCACATCATCTTTGTATTGGTCGAGATGTTCTCGAAGCACCTGCTCCACATATCCTGAAACGCTTGCTCCCTGCTCACCGATTTTCCTCACCACGAAGTCCAACTTTCGTTGAGTTTCCTCTGATACATACACGGCTTTGCGGTGGCTGTTGCGAAAGGGCTGGAGATATTTCCCCTGAAACTCGGATAATTGCTTCCTGTCCTTTGTTTTTCCCATTCGTTGATGATTCTCTTCGGTAGAAGTAGCCCTTTCCGTTGGTGACAACTCTGTTTCTTGATAGGACGGTTGAGAATAGTCCTTGTGACTCTCCTTGTCATTTTGTTCCTCAACTTTAACAGACTCAAATCTTTTCTTTTCCTCTTCATAATCTATGGGCTGATCAAAATCGGGCAACTCTTCGGGCTTGCGGAGCTTAACGCCATAATTGCCCATATCTCGAAGGGCTTGTTCCAGACGCTGTTTCCTTTGTTCATCTATTCTTGCCATAATTTCTTGGGTATTGCGTTATAATGCCTTTCAAGCATTGTCTGTATGTCGCTCTGTTTGTAAAGTATCTTCCCTCCGATTTGTAGAAAGGAAGTGTTCCTGCATTTCTGTACTCTTGGAGCGTGCGTGTGCTGAGCCGTAATTGGCTGCAAACCTCCTCGCCAGTGAGGTAAACCTCTCCGCCCAGTATCGGACGGGCGGTAGCGCAATACCGCTCCAATTTCTTCAATATTCCTTCCATCAGTTGTGAAAACAACTGCATCTGAGGGGCTTCCTGCGTAATGATTTCATTCTCCGACATAATTCATTCATTGTTTGCGTTCAGTAACTCCGTGATGTCGCTCTCCTTGTAATAGCACTTGTGTCCAATCATTGAGAAAGGGATTTTTCCCGTATCTCTGTATGATTGCAGGGTACGCTTGCTGATGCCCAAACGCTTGCACACGGCTTCGTTGTCGAGCCATTCGTCCGTTTCGGGCGGATTGCCGATGAGCTTCTCTACACGATGGATAAAGTCTGCAAATTCGGAGTGGTGTCGCTCCCACGCTTTGCGGTCGATGATAATGAGTTTCATTGCCTTGATTTTGTTTTGATTACTTTATTGTTACTCGGCAAACAAGCTGTTATGCAGTCCATTGCCGTACTTGTCGAGTGCAAAAGTAAACCCTCGGAAGCACCGCTGCAAGAAATGAGGATAAGCAGGGAAATAGAGAGAAAACAAGAGAAAAGACCAAAGGATATCCATCTGTGTTATTGCGGTAATGAGAAGAGGTGCCGGTTCGTTTCATATCAACGAAATGAAAGCAGGTAACTCGCGAGAGTTCGACAATTCGACATATCGATCGTCCGATAGTTCGATAAATAGATAGTTCGAACGATAGACCGTTTGGATGAACGTAAGAATTATCTATCTCTCTGTGGTTAGATAGATAAATCGTCCGTACGATTGACAGGTAGAATGCTTATTTCATCGCTTGCGTCCAAAGAGCCTGAGTATGCCGTATTCGTTCGGGCATTTCTCTTTGGCGGTCAGCCTACTTTCGCAAGGTTGGAGCGAAAAATACAACCGTACAAAAAAATTAAGCTTGAATGAAAACGGTCTTGACAGATAGAAGAGAAAAGCCCTGCGGTGGAGATTTTTCGCTCCATCAGCAGGACTTGACCTTGCAAGAAAGTGAAGGCAACCGCCATATCTTTGCCCGACCGATTACGGCTTCAGGGGCTTTGCATAAGGCTGTTTATAAAGTGTGAACAAACGTTTTATCTGTCCGTCTGACCTACTGTCGGCAGATTATTGCTCTCGCAGAGCAGCACTATCGTGCCTGTGAGTTCGGTGTAAAGACGGTCGTATTGCTCGTCAGAAGCAAATGTGTCCGTCAAACCGAATTTGTCGAATGTGGCTTGAATAGCCTTGTTCGACAACTGTATGGGTGCGAGTCTTTCGGGGAGTGGCATTGGCAGTTCCTTTTCAAACCCGTTCTCCAAGACAGATACAAGCGTATCGTACTTGGAAAAGTGCAAGCCCTGATACAAAACCTCGCTTGCCATGCTCTCTGCTTCGGGGTGCATGAAACCCTGCGCCACGGCATCGCAGTAAGCCGTGAGAGCCATATCTGCCCGTGCATTGATAAACTCCGTATCTTGCAATCTTTCGGGGTGATGCTCACTTATGTAACTTCTTAATTTCAATCGAAAGTAAGAAAGTTCCTGTTTGTTGTTCTCTTTCATAATAGTTTGGTTTTCAATCGTGAATAATAAATGTTTGGCAATTACTTCCTTTTTATCCTTGTTGCTGCACTGCACTCTGCCTTGCGATTGACTCACAATAGCCTTCAAAGGCTGAATGCTCTCTATCGGTGAGTGCAGTCATATCCTCTTGTATCTTGTGGTCGGTTATCTTTCCGTAGATTTGTGTCGTACCTATATTGCTGTGTCCGAGCATTTTGCTGAGCGTTTCCATTGAAATACCATTGGAAAGGCAAATCGTGGTTGAGAATGTGTGGCGAGCCATGTGAAAGGTCAAGCCCTTATCTATCCTGCATATCTGCCCGATGTTCACACACGCAAAGGATGCTTTCCTTATTGTAAGATTGGGGAATATTAATTCGTCCGCTTTCTTATCCTTGATATAGAGAGAAAGGATTTGCTTGGCAATGGGCAGGAGTGGAATGATGGCTTCCACGTCTGTTTTCTGCCTTTTGATACGGATTTCCTCTGTGCCGTCTGCATTATAGATGATATGCTTCGGTTTGAGCCGTTGCATGTCCACACGAGCCAAACCTGTGAAGGCACAGAAAAGAAAGAGTTGTCTTGCTCGCTCGAACTGCTTGTCAATAATGGGCGTTTGTAATACCCGTTGCAGTTCCTCGGTTGTGAGATACCTGCGTGTTCGGTGTGGTAGTTCCGCCTTGTAGTCCGCAAAAGGGTCGATGCGGATATACTTCTTCTGCTGACCGATGCCGATGAGTTTTCTAAGGAAGATGACCGCTACCTGAATAGTGGCAATAGAAAGGTTGCGCTCTGATTTAAGGTCCTTCGATAAAACCATAGTCAAGCGATGAGTAGCGAATATCCTCTAGCCCCAAGCGTTCACGCAAATAAGCCTCAATGAGTTGTGTGGCATAGATGTAGTTGGCAAAGGTCGGCTTGGCTACCGTTATTCCTACGCAAGGACGCTTTTCCTCTATGAAAAGTCGTGCTTCCTCCATAAGAAAACCTTTGGACTTGTCTTCTTCCATGAGTTCACGCTTCAACAACTCAGCGGTAATATAGCCACGTTGCCAGACTAATTCTTGATACTTCGCTTTGGCTTGGTCCTCTTTGCTTTGTAAATAGCGGTTGATTTCCTTTGTTTCTTCATCTGTTCCCTTGCATCGTCCCTTACGACTGTCCCAAAGTTCGGGAGCGATTTCCTTTCCCGTGCTGTACTGTACTTGTTCTCTGTCTATGGTGATGCGTCCCATAATCGGGCATTTGCCGTTCTTCTTCTCTTTGGAACGGTTGATATAAAAGAGCGTCTTAAATGTACTTCGTGCCATGATGTCAAAATCTTAAGGTGAATGTATCTTGTATGCGTTGTTGCACTTCCTGCATGTCCCGATGGATTCTCTCGGAGGAAACAGCTGCATATACCTGTGTTGTTCTCAAATTTGTGTGTCCGAGCATACGGCTCACCGTTTCGATAGGTACACCTGCCGAGAGTGTGATAAGCGAAGCAAAGGTGTGGCGAGCCATGTGGAAGGTCAGTGGGCTTTCCATGCCGATGTTTCTCTGTATGTAGTGCATGCCATTGAGAATAATGTCAGTAGTAGGGACATCAAATACAAAGCCTGCACGCTTTCCCCTGTACCGATCTATTATCGCCCAAGCAGGAGGAAGTACTTGTACACGATATGGTGTCTTGGTTTTTATTCGCCTGCCCTTGATGCAGAGTTTGCCTTCTTCCAAGACAATGTTTTCCTCTCTCAGATTGCGGACATCGGAGATGGCAAGCCCTGAAAAGCAAGAAAAGACGAACAAATCACGGACAATACGATAGTTCTCCCATTTAATCTCCAAGTCGATGATGCGCTCAAGTTCTTCCTGCGTAATACTTCGAGGTTCACCCTTTGGTCGCTCGTAACTGTAGCCCAAGAACGGATAAAAGTCCAGCACACCTTTCTTCACCGCCATGCGGACGATGGTCTGCAAGGTGGATAAGGCACTCGATATACTGCTGCGTTTCAGTCTGCGGTCGATGGTAAGATAATACTCAAAACCCTCGATAAAGGCTTTGTCCAACTGTGAAAGGGGAATGTCTCTTACCTTGTGCTTCTTTTGTACATACTCACGGAGCAGGGAGAACTGGTAGGTACGGAGTTTGAATGTCTTTAAAGCTCTATCAATGCCTATACGCTCCTTTGTCTGTGTGAGATACTCCCCGAAACTCTCCAAGAGCAAGGCTTGGTGGTAGATTTGTCCTTGATAGGCATCCCTCACGTCTGTGGCGGTGAAAGTTTCTTTCCTTTCACTGAGTTCGTGAAAGCGTGTGTGGATGAGTGCGGTGCATTCACCGAGTTTCTGATTGACGGACACCGCCATTGCACTCTTGCCGATAAGCCTTTGCTTACGGCTGTCCCAAAGAGCGAGCGGAGTTTTGCACTTGGTGGAGAAGCCTGAATGGGTTCTGCCTACTGAGATGCGCCCGATGACAGGCACAAGTCCTTTCTTGTCGGTTCGTTTCGCCTGAACGAAGAACGATACTTTCAGTTTGTTTTCCTTCATTTTTTTCTGTCGTTTTTTTCTAAATTTCCTTTGCTTGCAAAGGTACAGATAAACAAGTATTCCCCAGCGATGCAGAAAAATGAAAGATGATGAATAAAAACCTATGACACAGTTGTTTACATTCAATCTGTAACCCCTTTTTGCTTTTTCCCTGATGGGTTACGATTTGGTAACGGAACTCCTGCCGTTTGATGCTCGTTTTCGCTTACCATCAAAATAGCAGAGGAATGCTAAATAGTACTATTTCAAATAGTTACATTCCCTATAACTCCTCCTGTTTCCCTTAATTCTTAATGACTGATTATGCGCGCAAGATGAGTCTGGATTTGCGTATGATAAGTGAGAATAAATACAGCGACCATATTGATAACAAGGCTTCGCACTGCGCCAAGATGCTCAATGACTACTACCAAAAATACAATGAGCAGAAAGGAACGCAGTTTGTCTTCTCAGATTTGGGAACGTATAAAGCCGGTGAATGGAACGTGTATTCAGAAATTAAGCGTAAACTCGTAGAAGACTACAACATTCCATCCCACGAAATTCGCTTTATCCAAGAGTGCAAGAATGAGAGAGCCAAGAAAGCGATGGTAGATGCGATGAATCGTGGAGACATCCGCATCATCTTTGGTTCAACTTCTATGCTTGGCACAGGAGTAAATGCGCAACAACGTGCCGTAGCCATCCACCATTTGGATACTCCATGGCGACCTTCAGACCTTGAGCAGCGCAACGGACGAGCCGTGCGCAAAGGAAACCTTATCGCCAAAGAGTTTGCCGACAATAAGGTAGATGTAATCATCTATGCCGTGGAGCGGTCGTTGGATAGCTACAAATTCAATCTCCTACACAATAAGGAGCTTTTCATCAATCAATTGAAAAGTAACACCCTTGGCGCAAGAACCATTGACGAAGGCTCGATGGATGAAGACAGCGGAATGAATTTTTCCGAATACGTAGCTGTACTTTCGGGCAATACTGACCTTCTAGAAAAGGCAAAGCTCGACAAGAAGATTACCGCTTTGGAATCAGAGCGCAAGAACTTTATGAAAGAGCGTGATTCGGCTTCTGGAAAACTCTGTGAACTTCAACATTCTGTGGATTTTCATTCCTCACGTGTGGCAGAAGCCCAAAATGACCTCGCACAATTTGAGAAACGTGTGGTGCGAGATGGCGAAGGTAATGCGGTCAATAAATTAGACATCAATGGTGTTTCGGGTAGTAGCGATATGAAGGCAGTGGCTGCACGCTTGCAGGAAATAGCCGAAAAGGCGCGCACGGAAGGAGAGCATCACAAGATTGGTACGATTTATGGTTTTGACATCTTGGTCAAAACAGAGAGTTCGATGAAAGACCTTTTTCAAGGCTCTGTCAATCGATTCTTTGTCAAAGGAGAGGGTAGTATTCTCTATACGCACAACAACGGCAAACTAGCCAATGACCCCAAACTCGCTTGTCAGAACTTCCTCTCTGCACTCGAGCGCATACCGAAAGTCATTGCTACCCACGAAAAGGAACTCGCCAAGGCGACAAAAGACATTGACGTGTACAAAGCCATCTCCACCGGAGTTTGGAACAAGGAGGATGAGCTGCGCAGCATCAAAGCCCAAGTAGCAGAACTTGACCGTAAGATTGCACTAACCCTCAATCCTCCCTCGGAAGAGAATGTAGCGAAAGAAGGGCAACAGACAAGGAATACGCAGGAGCAGAGCGGACAGCACCAGAGCATCGGAAGTGGGAACACCGCTGGTTCTCCATTAGATACTTCAAAGACGTTCAAGTCTGCTTCCACCTACGCTCAAACTTCTACTACACCAAAGGAGGAGAAACAAGATATTATGAGCAAAGTAGTGTTCAGTAGACCAAAGATGAGATAGTGTTTTCCCCCTTTTCTCTCTTCTAAGCCCTTATAAAATAAAAAACGCCCCTCAAGTATGCTGTCTTTCGACTCGCCTGAGGGGCTTATTGTCGTTATTTTATAAAGCTCGCCAGCCTTAAGATGCTGTTTCACCTGAAACAAGAAAGATTGCCTATATTCAATCTTGCCAAATGGGCTCTTTCTCCCAATCATAGGGAAATCCAAGCTTAGTTGCTGGTATGGATGGATATGAATTTATAAAAGCAATTACTTTATGCTTAAACTGACCTCCTTCCCCCAAAGCATTGCACATATAGAGTAGAGAGACTATGATTGCATAAGGTTTCTTGCGGGTGAGTTCATCAATCGGAGTTGTATGCCATAAGCCTCTTGGATTACTTGGAAGCACCGGTTTCTTTACCATTGTACGTCCAAAAAGTCGTGAGTGATGAGCAACGAGGTTTCTTAAATAGGTTATTGCCTCTAACCAACTAGAAAGTTCGCTATGTAAGTTTAATCCAAAGTCATTAGCAATACGTGCCTTCTCAGGGAGCTGGTGATACAAGTTCTTGTATATCTTTGAAAGTGTACCGAAGCTGGCAAGTTCAAAGATAATCCACGAGTCGGGATCTTCTTTTAAATCTGTACATATTCGACCATTCCAAACTCCATACTTTGTTTTGAACTCCTTGACGAAAGGCTCATTACTACGTAGAAATTCGGATTTCAAAGTTGCAATTTGCTCTTGAAAGATTGTTTTGTCTTCAAAGAAAGAGGGTTGGGTATAGAATTGACCACTATAAGATTGAGAAAGATGATATATCAACTTTGTTCTTAAAGCTACTTCTATAGTCTATCGCTCCAAAGAGCAAGATTCGTAATTCCTTGTCATATTTATAGCGAGTGATAACTTCCTTAAAGTCTGCATTATTTCTAAAGAGGTGTATCTCTTTATCACTTTGCATGTCCCACCAATATCCTTTTAGGCGATAGTAACTGACATGGCTTAGTAGATGATAAGCTTCTAACTCATCATCAGTTTTCATACCTCTTCCTTTTAGAAGCGCAATTTGCTCATTATATAGAGCGTGATTCCTTGTTAGACATAAAAAAATGACTCGCTGGCAGTTCTTACGGTATGCCAAGCGAGTACTGTTATCGTTAGATGTAGGCATAACCTACAATCAAGTGTCATTGCACTTTCAAAATCGAAGTGCAAATATACGGAGTTTTCTTGAATAGACAAAACTTTTTCCTTTTTTGTGCTTGTAGTACCATCAAATCAGCCTGCAATTTGACCTATACGCCTGAAATATTATATTTCTTTCAATCAGGGTGTTTGAGTTTTTTGTATGAAATGAAATACCACTTATCAGATAACCAGTATGTATGATTATCAAGAGATTGCTTTTCGATAACTAATTTCCCCGTATCCGTTACTTTGGCCTTTCCATCAGAGAAAGGATAGGCGAATCTGTATTTAGGAGTTATAATTATATTTCCTAAAGTATCGGCAAAGCCTACAAGTCCATTCTTATCCACTATCCTGAAATATCCCTCACAGGGATAGTCTGGCCCATTATCATACTTGAATACATAAAAAAGAAATTTTCCTCTATTATCAAAACACCTCACATTTCCCTCGTTATCGGCAACAAAACCTATCTTTGATATGGTATCCGTGTAAGTCAGCGGATATCTACAATCTATAACTGTATCACCTTTTTGGTTGACATATCCATACAGGTTGTTTCTTTCCACAACGAAAAGCCTATTCTCTTTCTTTCCGCAACTGACAAATAAAAGAGCGATGCAAGTTATTGCAGGATAGAAAATCTTATTGCGATTTTTCATTTTCTTACTTTAGTTCATAGAGCGTAGCCATTCCACATTTATTGAAATATCCATGCCCTTCAACTTCTTTTCCATTAAACAAATCTATATGACCAGAAGCGTCGATCCAGTTACAATCTGTAAATATGATACCCCCTTTCTTCCCCCTAAAATCTTTTGGAGAGTGTCCTTTTATAGGCGTTCCTCCAATGTTCCTTTTGACAAAACTCTTCATATCTTCGACACGATATAAATACCATTTTTTGTCTTTCCTTGATGAAACTTTACCATCATATTTACTTATGGGTAATCCTGAATAATTAAAGGCGTATGAAAGTCTAATTGCACAAGCATTTTGGAATATATTTGCTTTAATATTTTCTTCAACTTTCCCCCCCCTATGAGTTGACCAACCTGTGATGGAGCAAGATGTTTTACTCTTGTAAAATAATGACTAAGTGTTGTATAAGAAATATATGCCATATCAAGTAAACATTTATCTCCCGCAAAGATAGGTAATAATTGGGGGAAAACAAAATAATATGTGGGTAATCGTTTTTTGATATTCTACTGCTTTTCCAAGACTCTGTCAATCGGTTCTTTGTCAAAGGAGAGGGTAGTATTCTCTATACGCACAACAACGGCAAACTAGCCAATGACCCCAAACTAGCTTGTCAGAACTTCCTCTCTGCACTCGAGCGCATACCGAAAGTCATTGCCACCCACGAAAAGGAACTTGCCAAGGCTACAAAAGACATTGACATCTATAAAGCCATCTCTACCGGAGTTTGGAACAAGGAGGATGAGCTGTGCAGCATCAAAGCCCAAGCAGCAGAACTTGATCGTAAGATTGCACTAACCCTCAATCCTCCCTCGGAAGAGAATGTAGCGAAAGAAGGGCAACAGACAAGGAATACGCAGGAACATAGCAAACAGCACCAGAGCATCGAAAAGGGGAATACCGCTAGTTCTCCATTGGAGGCTTTAAAGACGTTCAAGTCTGCTTCCACCTACGCTCAAACTTCCACTCCACAAAAGGAAGAGAAACAAGATATCAAAAGTAGTGTTCAGTAGACCGAAGATGAGATAGTGTTTCCCTCTTTTTCTCTTCTAAGCCTTTACGCCCCTCAAGTATGCTGTCTTGTGACTCGCCTGAGGGGCTTATTCGTTTGATGTTACTTGCTTAAGCATTCTAGGAACTCTAGCATTTCGTGTATCTGTGTGTAAGAGTGCAAGTCTTCAGGAGTTTCTTGAGCCAGTTGCAAGAGCTGGCTCGCATAAGAAACAGCGCGAGACAAATCGCCATGTACAGAAAGGTACTGATAAAGCGGTATTTTCTTGAAGTACTTCTTGCTCTTTTCATAATTAGGGAGGTATCTACGCAGGTCTACAACCACCTCTTCATAGCTTGTATAAGTCTTAGAAGATAGCTTCGGCAAGAAATGCAGTAAGAACCAAAACTCAGTACAAGGATTGGTTTCTATTACTTTGATCTTTGCTTTCTCCGCTTTTGCCTTAGCTTTCAGATAAGCAGTTTTCTCGGTAGGCTTATTGTACACGACATCCATATCCACCAAACAAATCACTAAGTCATATCTTTCAGATAAGCATTGGTGAGCTTGTTTGAAGATAGACCTCCAATCGGAATGCTTGGGATACGTTGGCTTCATCTTAAACGGATAATGCTTAGCAATGCGAAGAGAGTCAAGATAAAACCATTCTGTTTCACCTTCCCCGATAATGGCCACACTTTTCCTTATCATAGACTATTCTTCGTTGATATCAATATATTGAGAACCAAGGAATGGAAGCGGAGCTAGCTTTCCTTGACGATAAGCATTGTAAGGAGAGATATTCTTGTGCAAGCCATACTCAGACAAACGAGTCAACTCACTCGCTCCATCCTCACCTTGTTGAGTGAACCAAATGGTGTCTTTTCTTACAAAATCTTCATTCAGAAGATTCAGATCGTGAGTAGTAAAGAGCAACTGAGAGGGTCCTTCACTACTTGCAATGAAAGTACGAATGAAGTATGAGAGTAACTCATAGTGTAGGCTAGATTCCAGCTCGTCTATGACAGTAATGCTACCATCTTGTAGCATATTATAGAGAAGAACTGATAATACAAGCATCTGAAACGTTCCAGATGATTCCATCGTCTCGGGGAGCTTATAGTCGCCTTGTGAAGTATGGTGACTAAAGACAAAGTGTTCTTTATGCAGAATACCATCTTTCAACCAATCAAGACGAAATCCTTCAGGAAGAGGTAGCCCCATAAAGAGCTTGTGTACCTCTTCATTTACTTGCACTTCTTCATCTTCAATCTCAATATCCGAGATATTAAAGTCCGATGCTTGTAAGAACTTCTTGACAAACGTCTTCAAGCGCCCTTCGTTGTCATTCCTGAGACTCTCTCGAGCATAAGAAGCTAGCGTTTCCGATGTGGTTAAAGGCAGTATCATTTGCTCTGCGAAGAACTGATAAACACCATCCAGTCGAGAACGCTCTACATTGCTCTTTGTCCAAGCAACAAGAACAGATATATTGGAAATCGTATTCCCTTCTATCGCAGCACAACTCTTCTTACTGAGCTTGAGATAAGATCCCCAGTTTATTTCAACTAATCCTTGCTCCTCATTGTACAATCTCTCGTATAGCAATGCCGACTTACTTGATGGATAGAATACAAGCTTCTCTCGATAGATATGATTGCGATCCAGTTCCAATTGAAGTAGATACTTTTCAGTTCCTATATAGAATGAAAGCTCGAATGTGGTATGTTGTTGACCAGAGAAGTTGTCCAGCAAGAAGGGCACAACATCTATTGCTTCTGTCTTATCCTTGGTTGGAGTACACATTATATTTCGTAATGCGTTTAATGCATAGATAAGATTGGACTTCCCAGAGGCATTCGCACCATAGATAATTCCGACCTTGAGTAGGCGAACTCCGTCTTTTACCTCGATCGTATATTCATCAGCCATAAACGCATCACTCGTAGGCTCAAAGCTAAAAGTGGTGGGCTGTCGAAAGGACAGATAATTCTGTATGGTGAATGATGCTATCATACTTGTAACTTTTTTGTTCTCTGCAAAGTTACACAATAATCTCACTTTCTACGAATGAAATCCGATAAATCGTATAAAATCTTCGATATTTGCACTTACAGGCTGTGTATCAGCGTTTGAAGTTGAGTAAAAAGCATTGTGTAAATATCATATTAGGCTTCTTTCATACTTAGCATTGCATCATTTTGCTTCATAAAAAGAGCAAGAAAGCGTTAGCTTTGTTGTGATTTTATTTGTAAGATGCGGTTCACATCTTTATAAATGCAGAACGGGACTGTACAGACGAAGTGTACAGCCCCATTTTCTACCTTTTATTGTGCTAATAAAGCGACTAAAGTCTTTGTCGGCACTTATGTTTTGCAAAGATAACGCTTATTTCGACATAAGTAGCATTTTATGAGTATTTTGACGTCAGTTGCTTCGGTCGTAGAGTTAATGTAGAGTCGACCAGCAAGTGCAAAATCCTATACTTCTATTGTCGTCGATAATCGTTTTGAAAACATGATTAGCCAAAATCATCATCTGCCGACGCAGATGAGATAAACTCTATAAAATGAAGAACGCCCCTCAAGTATGCTGTCTTTCGACTCGCCTGAGGGGCTTATTATCTTTGAGTTATATAACTATCAGCCTTAATTCGACTGCAAAAGTACTACTTTAATCTGAATTGACCAAATCGAATCCGAATTTTCTGCTCATTCCTCCCACATTTTTTCATTTTCCCATCCTTGAGGAAAGCCCATTGCATCGAGAGAAATGTATTCTCTGTATTCATCTAATAGGTCTATTAGTCGTTTCTTAAACGTAGAAGTTGGATTGACAGTCTGCAGGAGATAGTTCAGCATACATAGAAAGTAGTAAACCCTACTTCGCTTTACAGTATTAGGATTGCTAATCCAAATCTTGTTGTTGGAGAACCTAAGTGCAGCAGGCACAATGTTTAGTCCTCTGTTCCAAAGTCTCGCATGGTGCGCACATACATTGCGCACATAGTTAATCGTATGAAGCCATGAACTGAATATATCGGGAGGTAAAGAAAAATAGTCTGCAATATCTTTTCTATCAGCACGTTCTCTTAGATCAGAACAAATTCGGGAAAGATGATTGAAGTACATAATCTCAACACTCATCCAAGAAGGAGGGTTTGGAGGGGTATTATACTTCTTGCAATAGTGCTGAATGAACTCTTCTGCTTTGTTGTTATTTAATTGCTGTCTGATATGCTTTTGAATATCATAATACACATCCTTTGTTACAGTCCCGCCGTCACTTAAGTGTACATCTTGAGGCGGATTGAATATACTTGCTTGATCCTGCCAATGAGAACCATATTTACGACTTAGTTTATAAATGATCTGTGTACGTATAGCAACTTCCAATCGCTCTATAGCATCAAAGACCAATAGACGCAGCTTCCTATCAAATACATATAGGTTATATATCATGTCCCAAGTTGTACCAGAAATGAAGCTGTCAAGAAACTTACCATCTTCTATTTGCTTATAAGGGCGCATATAAGCACTAAGACGATAGTAGCTAATGTTGGAAAGATGACGTTTTGTGCGTTGTTCATCAGGTATCGTTAGTCCCCTATGTTTAAGGAGGTCTACCTGTTGCTGGTACGTTAGGGGGGCTTATTGTATTCTACCATTCTTTCTGAATTATACTTGATTGCAAAGATACAACTATTTAGATGTATATTCGCTTAAGTATTCCGACAAAATGTGTCTTATCCTTGTTTTTAATGTACAACGACACTTCAATTATGCATTCTAACTCGTACCTTTGTCACCACGCCTCTCGTTTCCTTAGCATCGCATCCACCTCATCTCGCAGGAAGAGCAAGCGACCATTAGCTTTGAGATAGGGAATCTTTCCTTGCGACACCCAATTATAGATGGTCTTCTGCTCAACTTTAAGGAGCTTGGAAACATCAATGATGTCGAGGTACTCTGGTCTGAGAGGAGGATGAACAGTAGTTGCGTGTTCTTGTGCTTGCAATGAAATCAACTCATCAAGTTTAAGTTCCATCTGCAAGAGCTTCTGAAACAAATTCCGAAATTGTTCTTCGGTATAATGTGAATCTAGATAAGGCATGTTTTTCTTTGTTGATAGTTTCCTTGGCTATCCTGAATAAGGATACCTTGTTCCTTCATATAAGCAATATACTTTTTTGCTGTGCGGTCTTTGATGTCGAGTTCTCGCATCAAAATCTCACAGAGCTGTTGGTAAGAAAGACGTGTTGCAGAGCGAAAAGCATCACGAATAACTGCGTGGAGTTCGTTGCTCTTTCGTTTATCCTTGTCTTCCTTAGACTTCTCTCCTCGATAAACGTGCATATCGAGAGCTTTGTCCCAGCCAAATAGCGTCATAGGTACATCTAATGGACTTCCATCACGCACTTTCAAAGCTTTTACTACCGAGAATTCAGGGTTTTCATCTTTCTCAATAGAGAGAATGCCAGCTGCCTTTCGCTGTAGCTCAGAACCGATATGCCCTCTCAGTTTGATACCATTCGGCACAAAGTGAAGCACACAGATAATGCACGTGTTGTAAATACCTGCCAAGCGGTAGAGTTCATCGACAATGGCGACACTCTCTGTTTCATCATTAGCGGAGCGAATGAGATCGGCTATGCCGTCAATTACTACGAGATGTATTCCTCCATGTTTGTGATGGAACAAGTCCATACTTTCACGGATGAGTTTCAGTCTGTCCTTTCGAGATAGAGAAGCTAGGTAGAGGGAATGATAAAAATCAGGAACACTCGTGAGGGATGCTCTCCGAAGCGTCTTGCCTAGATTTTTGTGAAGTTGTGCCTCTGATTGCTCGGTATCATAGTGCAGCACTGCTAGCCCTTTAGGATTGGGTGTTACCTCAAGTCCTAGCGTTTGTTCCGCATCCAATCGCTTAGTTCCTAACGTGCCAGCAAGTATAGCTGCAATGTAGTTACTTTTGCCTGTTCCTTCTCCTCCAGTGATACAGAAGAGATTGTCTTGTGTACCGAGAGGAACGCCATTGACGGCTACTACTGACTTCGAAGCATCAGGTGGATTATCATAGTCTATTTCACACGAACGTAACATCATCATAGTTTGCGTGTACATTTGAGAGAAAAGCTTATCGAGCAACTTACGAAAGTCCTCTTCCTCATTACCTAGTGCAAAGTAGTCAGATATGTCCTTTTCTGTCTTTGTCCCTTTTAGTGGTAATTGAAGCTGTTGTACCTTGTAAGCCTCTAGCAGATTTGCTTGTCTATCAGATTCTCTTACCCCTGTTTCATCCGTATCATAGAGTAAGATAATGTGTCGAAAGCGTAGCTGTAAACTCTCTATAATATTCTCTGGTATTTGTGCTGTTTCACTATTAAAGCATATCGCATGGAAGTGATGAGCAGAGAGAGACAGAACATCCTTTCTCCACCAGTGATAAAGAGTATATCTCCTTTACTTGGAATCTGTTCCATTCCGAAACTGTAAGGATTGGGCATTTGTCCACCATAGAGAAAACGCATCTTTGGACTATTGGGGCGATAGATTTTGATGTATCCATTTCCTATATACGCAAATATGGGTTCTGTCGGTGTAGCCCTGAGCTCAAATTGTTTTCCCTCTCTAGTTTGACTAGAATAGCTTTTTAGAGCACGAACCCGAAATCGCCTCAATGTTTCCTCATAAATGCCATAATGAGCCCAATAAGCAAGAAGTGCAGCATCAAAAGGTTGTATCTCAAAACTATAAGGTAGCTCATCAGCCTTTTCTACATGTTTTGTTTGGCATTGAAGAGAGATAGGGGCTGTCGGTTTCGTTTTTGTTGAAACAAACTTGCGCAGCTGCTTAACATCATCAAGAATACAAAGATCTAGGTCTTGACCTATCATTTGAAGTAGTTCTGGAAAACTAGTCTTAAGGTCTATGCCTCTCAACTCGGATACGAACCAGAAGCAATCCCCCGCATAGGAGGGATTGCCATGGTCATAGTACTTATAAGTCGAGGACCTTTTGTCATAATAGATATGGCAAGAAGCTCGCTTATCATCGTAGAATGGACTACGAAAGTTACGATGCAGATTGCCCTCGAAGCCTAGATAATGACAGAAGACCCTTAGTCCTCTATCTGTTAATGCTAGTATTCGTTCTTTGTCTATCATGGTTCGTCTTTTTGTTCTAAACTAAGACAGTTGCAAAGAATCAGTTTATCCTTGTAGCGAAGTAGGCGCTCCAACAATTCGTCATTGCGCATACCCGATATGCGTAGACGATTGCACCGAGCGCAGATGAGTAGTGACTTATAGAAGTAACGAACATCTCCACTCTCCGTATAGCGAAAGCGAACAATATTCTTTTTACGCCAACGGTATAAGGTTGATTCTGATACATCCAAGGTATCAATGAGATCCTTGGTAGACATCTCGAGTTCATCGTCGATGTCTTGAAGCAAGTGCGTTGTGCGTTCAACGTACTGCTCAATTCGATTGAGACGGTCTATCAAGTCTTGGTAGACACTGCTCTCCATAGAAATTACTTCCATTACATTAGATGTGTTTTAGTAAAGTCAATATCATTTCCTCCTTCTTTGAGAAGAAGATTAACAAGACGATTGAAGGTTGCTTTGTTGTAGGCAGAAATTTCAATCCTACCCACAGGTTTTGGTTGCTCATTTGCAAGTAGTGCAAGTACGTCGTAGCATGAGAGGTCTAGAAAGCTCGCATACTCGAAAAGCTTGTCAGTACTTGGGAAATTTCCCTTAGACTCCCAGCGAGAGATTGTACTTGAGGAAACACCCAGTTTTCCAGCAAGATACTCTTGAAAGATGCCTTTTTCCAGGCGATTTTCTCTCAGAATCTGAAGTAACTTTATCATATAGTCAAAGTTATAAACGCATCCTAGCTTGACCAACCCATATAATGCAAGTTTGTGCGCCCAATGCAAGAGGTCTTGCATCAGATGCAAAATAAGTATTGATAGGAATGCAATAGGGCTGGTATAAGATAAAGGGAGGACAAAATTTAGGTACAAAAAAGTTTGTTTTTTGCAACTACCAAGGGACACTGGTGCACGGTGCAAGACCCTTTATATATAAGGGCTTGCACCGTGCACCAGGCACCAGGCAGTGTAGCAGACAAAACTGTAAATAATTATGGGAGAATACTTTGGTAAATGGTTCTTTGTTATGTACCTTTGCACCAAAGAAAAGAGAGCTATTACGCTTTCAATAACCCGTCAGAAAGGTAGTCATAAAGTAGTCAAAAAACTGCTACATAATTGCTACACTACCACTTGACTGAATTTGCTAAACGGCTGTTATACAACTAAATAAGAGATGTTCGTTCCTTTCCCACTCTATCCCAAGGTCAAATCCCTAGACATTCTCCAAAGAAATGGCTTTGCAGGAGATTGTCACGACATCGCTCCTACAAAGTTAATCCCAGCTCTCCTCACAGATGGCCGTGCAGCAACCCTTTTCAAGGGAGGAAGAACTGCAGACCTGCGCCACTTCTTGATCAATCCCCACGGCATTGACCAGTATTGGGCAGCTTATAAAATTACCCTTCGCAATCACTACGACATTATAGACATCGCCCTTTGGAGCGATTATGTAGATATGCTCCGTAGATTAGATAGGGATATCCACAGCCCGAAGTATGTTTGTCCCGAAAACTTACAAGAAGCTCACGACACGGCACAGCGAAAGTTGCAGACTCAGCGAGATAAAGAAGCCGAAGCACGCAGAAGACAGCAAGCAATAGAAAACGAGGAGCGTTTTCAAGAACTCAAAGCCCCATTCTTTGGCATCACCTTTACAGACGGAGTTATCCAAGTGAAAGTCTTAGAGAGCGTGCAGGAATATTTAGAGGAGGGGAAAGCCTTGCACCATTGCGTTTTCACTAATGAATACTACCTCAAAAAGCAAAGCCTAATCCTATCGGCAAGAATAGATGGCAAGCGAATAGAAACGATCGAGGTATCTCTAGAAACAATGAAAGTCATCCAGTGCCGTGGCTTGCAGAACAAGAACAGCGAATACCACGACCGCATCATAGACTTAGTAAACCGCAACATCCGCCAAATACAGAGCCGAGTAGCCTAAGTCCAACAAATAGAAATCCCGAAGCGATGTAAAATCACTTCGGGACTTTTTTCTTTGTCTTTGAACCTAGCAGGCGACCAAAGGAAAAGAAGTAAAAGAAACAATCCTCTTTTTAGGCTTTTATTGAAACTTTTTTGAGGAAAAAGAAGAATTGCTTATCCCGAATTGCGGTATATAGGTAAGCGTAAATATCCTTATTGTGTCAGCGTGTCACTTACTCGCAGAAGGGTTCTATATATAAAATCTTGGCTTAATTGTTTAGAAGCTTCACCAAATAAAGTTTTGGTGAAGCTTCTAAATTTTTTTGCAATGTTTTCTGGAGGGGATGCAGAGAATCAATAAAGGAACAGCTTTGCCGTGCTTTATTCATTCACTGCGCCACCATCTTCCCAGTAGTAGATATTGGCACTTACCGCCACTTTCTTTTTTGCTGGGAAGGCAGAAACACATACTCCGGCGTAGATGGTTGGGCGACCTTCTATCTTGGGCAAGCGATAGCATTTCACATCTGAACGATAGATTTCGGAACATATGCCTACCATGCGGCGACATTTCTCCTTGGTATGTTCGATATACTCTTCTTCTGAAATTTCTTGCCAGTCTTTAGGAATTTCATTCCACATGAACCCTACTGTTTCTTCAACAGTAGGATATTCTCTGTACACATGAAATTTGATATTATCGATACGAAAACCTGATTCTCCCGTTGTGTACTCCATTGTGGTTTCGGCATTCTTTTTTGAGACAAAGTAGTATACTCGCGTACTCTGATGTTCAAAAACATCCACACAGCCTCGACGAGCTTCCGTTGTATCTACTTCTCTCACCCACATACCGAAAGCATTAAAGTAGGGTTGTATGAAGAATGGACCAGTAAGTAGCGGGTTTTGCTTCTTCGGTTTGTCTGCATAAGCGGCAAACATCACTGTGCTTAAAAGCAGGATCAGAATCGTTTTAGTAATCTTCATTTTTATTGTTGTTTTTAATATGTTAACGTGGGTTCGACGAGTTATAAGTGTCTATAAATTTGGTGATTAGCGAGGGTAAAATTACTGAATTTTTTTGTATGGCAGATGACTTCTGCAAGTTTTTTTGATGCAATGACAGCAAAATATACGCTAAAACCTACAGGAAAAAGGAAATGTCATCGAAATTCTACAGAGAATTAAAGAATAAGGCAAACTCCACTTGTCTCCGTTTCACTAACCCACTCAAAACTTTTCTCTTATATCGGCAGAACGAAACATACTCCCCATAGATATTCCTATCTCCCGACTCTATTTTGCGCAGAAGTTGGCTCTTTGGCTGCTTGCCATAGCCAAGAATGAGCCTTCTTCTCTATCTTCTCAATATCTCAAGACATCTTTTAAACATCGGCTCATTTTTAAGAACGATGACATACAATTTTTGTCTTGTTCTCGTCAATATTTGGTACAGCATCTGCTGTTGCGAGTAACACTTATTATTTGCTATTAACTTGCCATTCTCATCATAGCGGAAAGAGCTATCTACGATGGCGACAACTTTATCAAACTCTTGCCCTATTACGGCATGTGCACTTTCCTCATTGTCAGTTCCATATCCTTCATAATTGAAAGTAGAATATACTCCAGGTGTGTAATTGGGTATCCTCCATCCTCTTTGTTGTAAATGATTTGCCAACAATATTACTTCTTGTTCTTGGGAGCAATAACACAAGTCTATGTTAGTACTTCTAAAGTTGCTTATATTTTCATTCTTGTCAAACAAAGGCTTGATAAAAGAAGCGATTTTTTTATTGGTTCTTATTTTGTCTGTCAGTTTATAATTTGAATGACCCGTAATTTTATTGATCTTTTCAACTATCCCTCTCGACTTCTCTTCATCGCTCAAATATTGCTTTTCGTCAAAGGAAAAAATACATTTCATGTTATTCTGCTTTGCATCATCTGTTATTTTCTTGAATTGTCTTGGATAAATCCTTTGCGCTTCATCCACGATTATTATATCATATTCTGTAATATCTGTATGATCAATATCTTTTGCCATACAAATATCCCAACCAAATTCTTGTTTTAGGATCCTTTGACCATGATTCAAATTTGCACAATGGACAACGAGAACTCGTTTGCCTTTATTTTTCAATTCTTTGGTAATATCGTATGTCAATAATGTTTTCCCTGTACCAGCTGCTCCTGTGATAGCCACAAATTCTGTTGTAGAAGTCTCAGCAAGTCTCATTATATTAGTTCGTATATCCTCCTGGTGCTCTGTCAGAAAATATTCCTCTGTCATAAATCTCTTTGTAGAATTGAAAGGAGAGATTAAATAGTTACCAGGGTTGAATAGGCTATTAATATCATCAAGTTCATAACTATCCTTAATCAATTCTTTGTATAAGTCATCAATGGAAAGTTGAGCAAGGTGATCCTCATCCAGCACATAAAGGTTATTGGTTTCCTGAACATATGTAATTAGACGGATTTCTTTGCGTAAAAACTGTAGATAATAACGATTCCTTTTGAGCTGCTTCAGAATTTTATCTTCACTGGCTTTAGATTTTAATTCTATATTGACAACATTAGCTTTGTTGAATCGTAATAGATCAAATTCTTTTCCTATTTGTGGTATCTTATAACCGACAAAAAAATTATCCAACAAGGATGCAGAATCTTCTCTTGTTCTAAAGAGTTCAAGAAATGATGCCATGCATTCTAGTTCATCTTTTTTCAATCCACTGTTTTTCCCTTTTTCTGCTAATTCAATTCCATAGAACTCAAGATATGAAGATAATATTTCCATATTTAGGTTCTGATATGAACCCACTAAGTTTTTTAGATTTATAGATTTCATTGTATACCTTAATTCCGCAACTATACTGAAAAATTGCTGTTTACATGATAAATAAGTCTCTGAGGAACTTATTGTTCCTCAGAGTTTTGCTGTTCGTAGACTTATCACTAAGTTTATGTCGTCAAACATCATTCTACGTAGCATGGCAAAAGTAGCAATAAAATATGAGAATACCGTTCCTCGTGGCGAGATTTTTGCGTGATGGCGGAAGTTAAGCACACAGGACTGGGCAAGTGAAAACCGACAGAGTCATTTTAACGTGAAGTTTAAACCAAACGAAGAGCTCAGCTGCCAACGAACTCCTAGCTACCCCTCCACAAGGAATTTGCGAAGATACTCATCTAGTTCAAGATTGACTTCGAAGTTATTCATCTCGGTTCCTGTTTCTTGTTCAAAAAAGCGCTTAGCCTTTTCAAAATCAACAGAATCTATCAACTTGTCAAAACGATTGTACTCATTGATATTCCCTAGTGTAAGGTGCAGATTGACCATCTCACGAAGCAGACTTTCGTCAAGCCCAAAGTGTTGTGCCACCTCGTGAATGCTGTCATTCTGAGCTCTGCTTTGATAGTCTACGATGTAATCTTTGAAAGTCTTTCCTTGTTCCAAACTCGCTGTCCCTTGTTCCACCTCGTGCAAGAAGATTTCGGCATAGCGTTGCTCATCTTGTGACAGGGAGGCAAAAGAGCGGTGCAGTTCTTCAAACACAGACGCACGTTCCTCAGCAGTGGCAGTTCCGTTGTGCAAAGTGCGTAGATACTTCTCAAAGCGACTGTTGAGATAGTCGGCATCAATCATTGCAGTGTCTATTTCGGTGATATAAGGGTCTATGTCATAGGGAATATTAGATGATGAAGGCCCCGTGCCACCTCCACCACCATTTAGCAATTCTTTGTAGCGCTTTACGAGCGTGAGGTAGGTCTGTTCATCGAGTAGCACCACGATATGCGTCGTCTTGCCGTCTTCGTCTTTGAGTTTATAACTGAGTTTGCTCCAGCGGAAGGACTGTATGCGCGCTGCTTCGAGATACTTATTCAGTTTACTAAAGAGTTGGGCAAAGCGAGCTCGCTCTGCTTCGTTGTCGGGCAACTTGGCAAAGTTCGTGATGTCCGCTTGCTTAAAGAGATATTGAATCTCGGTGAAGAGTTGGTTGATGCACTTGAGGTTATGCACGAGAGGGTCGGCAAAGAGTTTCACAGGCTTACCATCAGAGTACACCTCCACTGCGCGGTCTATGTTGCGTCGCATGGTGTGGGGACGACGATAGTAACGGATGACCCCAAAGGGTTTGTCGGGACCGAAGAGACGATTGGTGCGGCTGAAGGCTTGGATGATGTTTTCATACTCCATCATTTTATCCATATAGAGCGTGTTGATCCACTTCGAGTCGAAACCCGTGAGCATCTGATTGACCACAATAAGGAGGTCCAGCTGTGCCTCAGGCTTGAGGTTGCGATAGGGCTCTTTGTGGGCAAGTCGGAGCGATACGTCTACCTTATATTGTGCATAAGTGGGCAACGTGTAGTTCACTCCGAAGAGTGCTTTATACCCTTCGAGTATCTCCATCAAGCCATCTTCTTTGATGGTCATTCCCTCCACATTGTCGATGCTAGGGTCGAAGAGCGCCGTAACTTTGAGTTCTGGACATTCTTTTCGGAACAAACGATAGTAGGCTATTGCCTCGGGAATGCTCCGTGTGGCAAGGATGGCGTGAAACTTACCGCATTGGCTCAGCATATTCCAATTCTCCTTGATGTCGTTCACCACGGCAAGATGATGCTTCTTGTTGCTATATTGGCTTTCGGGCAGAAAGTCCTCTATGCCTTTCACATACTTTCCATCTTCCCTCACATAGCCAGCCATAGGCACAGTGTTGCCCTGCGTGTATTTGAGATAAATCTTTTTCTTATCCTCGTCTAAAAGCGCTTCTTGTTCGCTACGCGCTTTGGCTTGTTCCAGTGCCACGGCGCGGCGCAGGTCTTTCGCCTTGTAGGTCTCTATCGCCTTCGGTTCGAAGCCCAGCACATTCCCATCTTTGATGCCATCTGCCAATAGATATTGGTGCAACGATTCGCCAAAGACGGTTTGCGTGGTGTTCATGTTTTTCTGGTTCTCATCCTTGATAGGTGTCCCTGTAAAGCCAAAGAAGAGTGCACGAGGGAAGGTCGCTTTGATGGTGATGAGCATATCGCCAAAGGTGCTGCGGTGGCATTCGTCTACAATGAACACTATGTGCTTGCGCTGTATCTGTTCGAGTTCTTTGGCTCGCTCCGCTAGGTCTTCCGCATTCACACGGCTCATCTTCTGAATAGAGGTCACAATGAGCGTGCTCCCTGCGCCCTCATCTTTGAGTTTCTTCACCAGGATGCCAGTGTCGTCGGTGTCTTGCACCTCCTCACTGTCGCCAGCAAAGCTGCGATAGTTTTGCAAACTCTGACTACCGAGTTCAATGCGGTCCACCAGAAACACCACCTTGTCCGCATCGCCCGATGCCGCAATGAGTTGAGCAGCCTTGAAGCTCGTCATCGTCTTGCCCGACCCCGTAGTGTGCCAGATGTAGCCCCCTTTTTGTTCTCGTGCATTCCAGTCGTTTTGAGCCACACGCGTGCTGATGGCATTGGCAGCATAATACTGATAGCTACGCAGCACTTTCAGCACCCCATCACTTTTGTCGGCAATGGTGTAGAAGCCAATGAGTTGATGCGCCTTAGGGATAGAGAGGAAGGCGGAGCAAATCTCTTTCCAGTCATTCATGGGCTCGTTGTTGAAGTCTGCCCAGTGGAAATAGTAATCTCTATTGAAACGTCCCGACATGCCAGGATTGGCAAAGTAGAGCATCTCTTCGGGATTCATAGCCACGAAGATTTGCACCAAGGAGAACATCCGCGTGAAGATGCCCTCATGGCTATATTTCTCTATTTGGTTGGCAGCCTGCATCGCTGGCACCTTGCTACTCTTCAGCTCTATGTGGATGAGAGGCATCCCGTTGATGAGGAGCAGCAAGTCACCACGTCGATCGGGAAGGACGCGTTTCCCTCGCTCAAACTTCGGCTGTTGTGCGATTTGGTAGTGGCTCTTTCCGCCTGCTATTTCTAGGCGGTTGTAAATAGAGAGACTCACCTCTTTCCCTAGGTGTTCGGGGTCATTCGGATTGTCTCGTGTGATGCTAATGGTGCGTCCATTGATGAATCCATTGAGCGCTACGGGCGACTTCAAGTCTTCTATTTGCTCTATGATTTGGCGCATCTCTCCTGCGGTCAGTGGCTGATCGTTGAGTCTGTCCTTACCGCTATTGTTGTGAAAGAGAATGTTCGCCCAATTCTGCATCAAGTCCTCCTCCGTGGGATACTTGATCACTTGTTCCGACCATCCATTGCGCTGAAGTTCTCTGATAACGGCTTCTTCAAACTTGTCTTCGTTCTCAAATGTATTCATCTTGCGTACTTTCTTTTATTTACTATGCAAACATCTTCTGCAACAAGCTCTGCTTTATATTGCGGAGCTTCGTGAGCTTGGTGGAAGTTTTGTTAAAGTGAGTATCTATTTGCGTAAAGCATTTTCCTATCTGCTCTTGCTCGGAGAGGGAGGGGAGCTGAAATCTCTGTTTTTCTAAAGCTGTCTTACTAAGATTTCCGATAGTACCATTTCCCCCTAATGTATAAGTCGCGATAAAGGTCTGATACCAAGAGGAACTCATCGATGCCTGTAGAAAGAACGGAGAATCAGTTGAAGCACAAAGCATAAAGCCTCCTGGCACACAACTATTAGATTGTATGTCTGCTACAATACAATGTTTTCCCACTAGTCGAGAAGAACCATTTGCGGCAGTTATTAGTATATCATAGTTGTGTATATAAGGGATATTTACAGCAGATTGTTTGACGAACACATCATCTTCTGATAATAAGAAAATATCCTCTGAAATATTTGAGGACCTCAAGACTCTAATCCCTTTTCTATCGTTACAAATATCATCAGGAGAGTATGTTAACCCTCTTCTAAGCTTTGCCACCTCTCTCAGCTCCTTGACTTCCCACTTATCTGTATAGCCTTTGAATCTTATTTCTGGTGTCTCATACCCCCCCCCCTATTAACATTTACAAACATTTTCTCGAGGAGTGCTTGCTTGAGCTTGCGGAGCTTATCGAGTTTTGCTTCGAGCTTCGCTATGAGCTTGTCTAAGGTCGTGAGGAATAAACCTATCTTCTCTTGCTCGGAGAGGGAGGGGAATGTAAAGTTTAGTTCTGAAAAATCTTCAAAACTAATACTACGTCCATCTCGTATACCATAGGTGACTGTCTCTAATCGCTTGATAAACGTTTTAGAGGTTAGTACGTATTTCCAGTAGATGTCATCTTGCGTTGACGAATTTTTGAACTGCATTACGGTATAGGCTGGAGAGGTGATCCCTTCCACCATAGAGTGTGCGAATCCACCTTGGAATGAACGTAAGTGAATCACAAACTGACCAGGTAGAACTCGCTTATATCCTACTTCATTTTCTTTGTTGTGTTGCACTTGAAAGCCAACATTATCGCGTATGACCATACCAAGCTCTTGCGATGCGGATAGCACCGGAAGGTTTGGATGATTTTTGTCATAATACGTCTCAAAAATATAGACTGCATTATCCTTCACCCACTCCCCTTCAAATCCATTGAATCTGATTTCAGGTTTCTTTTTTTCCATTGTCATTCGTAGGGTTAAGCGTTGAGCAAGAGTTTCTTAAATTCAGCGAGAGCTTCGAGGTCGTGAGCAGAACCAGTGAGTTCGTCAATCATCGTGGCAAGCGAAGCCGAGGCTTCTTGGATGTCGTGCTCCACGTCCATAAGGGTGGTATCGTATTTTGCCACCAAGTCTTTGAGCTGTTGCACCAAGTCGCTGATCACACGCTGTGGGAGTTCCCCAAGTTTGTGGTAGAGCGAATCTATCCATTGCGCAGAGAGCAAGGCTAGGATATCTTCGTCTGAAAGTTCCTTCTCAATGACCTCCTTAGTGCGCTCTATGAGTTGTGCCTTATTGCTCTTGATGTCAGCTGCCAACTGTTTAATTTCTGCCGAAAGTAGCGTGATGCGGATGAGTTGTGCCTCGGTGGTCTCCTCCTCAAAGGGATAAGCCCTGCGCAAATCGTCAATGCGCGCCTTCACCGCCTTGACGGCATAAGTGCCATCCTTAGCCGTGTCCATTGCCTGCCAGTCCACTTCAGGATGAGCAGCGATATACGTCACTTTCTCCTTTTTGCCCGAGCAGAGCAAATAGTCTTCTAGTGCCAGCACTTCGTCTGTTTCCACATCGGTGAGGAGTTCGCCCAAACGACGCTCTACTTCCTTGATTTGCAAAGCCCCCTCTTCGGAAGACACTTCGTTGCGCTCTTCTTCGTCCAGCGCATCGAAGGTGGTTTCTACTTCATGGGTGGCTTCTGCGAGCCTTTGCTCCTGCGCCTCGATGGTCTGCACCTCAGCGGTAAGGTGGTTGGCTTGCACGAGGTCGAAAGAAAGCACGCGACCCTCCCAGCCATTTTGCACTTCATATTCCTCTCCAGCACTGTTCTTCTTCAGCTCCATCTTAGGGTCGACCACACGAGTTGCCCCAAAGCCTTCGCTCTGGATGACTTCGAGTCCTTGCGCAATGCTCGTCCACTGGTCGGCAAAGAGCTGATAAGCCTCGTAGCGGTCTACCAAAGGCACATGGGCAAGACTCTCGAAAATGTGCGCTGTGATGCTTTCTTCTTCTTTGGCGATGCTGATGGTCTCCATCTGCTCAATAAGTTCGTGCTTGAGGAAACTGTGAAATTCAGCAAAGGCTGCTTGGTAGCTTTGATGAAAGTTCAGCACGGCAGGATGTGTGCTGATGGTGGCTTCCAAATCTTTCACCTGCAACTGCGTGTGGGGAGTGTCGGTCTGCGCAAAGAGGGTAGTTTCCAGTCCCGGCAGTGCTTCAAAGTAGGGAGCAAAGCGCAGGAGTTCTGTGCGAGGCACCCCACCAAACAAGATGGAGTGCATATCCCACGATTCAGGAGCTTCCGCAGCATTGATGTAGCGTGGGATATTGAGATTGTAGCCATTTTGTCTGATTTCCTCCTTAGCCACCACACGCGCGAAGCCGTCGACGTCGCAACGCTGGATATGGGTGTCTACGATGCGGCGAATGTCTGAAGCACGCAGTTTGTTCTTCTTGCCCTCTTTGGTGAATCCGCGTGAGGCATCGATGAAAAGGACGTTATTCTCTTGGCGGTCTTTGCGCAGGATGATGACAATCGTAGGGATGCCAGTGCCGAAGAAGATGTCGGCAGGCAGTCCGATGATGGTGTCAATGTGATTGTTTTCAATGAGCTGTTCGCGGATGGAGCCTTCCGAACCGTCGCCCGATGCTCCACGGAAAAGCACACCATGGGGCAAGACAATGGCCATGACCCCATCGTTCTTGAGGTGATAGAGATCGTGAAGCAAGAAAGCATAGTCCGCCTTACTCTTGGGGGCGATGCCATATTCAAAGCGTGGGTCTATCTTGATTTGAATGCCCGTCTTGCCTTGACGCGGTGGTTCCCAGCTCTGAGAGTAGGGCGGATTGCTCACCACAGCGTCTACGAGGAGATGCTCGTAAGTGCCTTCGGGGTCGCCATCCTCAAAGTAGGGCCAGTCGCTCTTCAAGGTGTCGCCGTTGCGCACCACGATGTTGTCGGGGGTGATGCCACGCATCACAAGATTCATACGCGTGAGGTTGAAAGTGTTCTTTTTCAGTTCCTGCGCATAAAACTTGATGGTGCTTTCCCCTTCTAAGTGTTTAGCAATCGAACGCCCAATGTTGATCAAGAGCGAACCCGAACCACTCGTGGGGTCATAAATATCGATGTTGCTCTTCCCTCTGAGATGATAGGCTATGATTTCGGACATGAGCACCGACACTTCGTGTGGTGTATAGAATTCCCCTGCCTTTTTACCTGCATTTGCTGCAAACTGACTGATGAGATATTCGTAGATGAAGCCCAGCACGTCATAGTCTTGCTTAGCATCCATGGGAATATCTTTGATCAGTGCGAGAAGATTGCGTATAGCGCTCGTTTGTTCTCCCTCTGACCCTCCTAAGTGTTTCAGACCTCCATGGAGGGTTTCGAAAATGTCTGCAAAGACTTTGCGCTTTTTCTCAATATCCGCTTTCGTTTGCAGGTCTGCCTGTTCAGGGATAGGGATAAGCAGTCGATTGAATGCAGAGAGAGCGTCGCGGACGTTGGCAACAGAAAAGTCATGCCCCGCTGCTAACCACGTGGAGTAGAGATATTCGTAAGGTATGAAGTAGCCAAGATTGCGCTGTGCGAGCTGTACATATTTCGTTTGTTCCTCGGTCAGCACTTCTTGAAACATCTCTTTGGGAAGTCCCTTACTGAGAAAGAACTTAATCTCTTGTTCCGAAAGGAATTTGTAGAAGATAAAACCAAGAATATAGTCTTTATATTCATTGGCTTCTATCTTGGAGCGCATCTTATTGGCAGATGCCCATATTCTATTGGCTAGTTGTTGCTTATTCATTGCTGTTGGTACTAAGATAGATGTTTCTTGTAACCATTCTCAAACCATATTCCTGTTTACTACGTTGGTTACAATCTTCAATGACCTTTTATTCAGCTTACAAAGTTACTGATTAGAATTGAGGACAAAGAATAAATTTCCAACTATTCTTGGTTTTCCTATTTATCCCTATTGTTTCCTATTTATTATCGTTCTTTGAAGTGTACTCTTCTAGTCCTTATTTTTGCTTCTTAGAGTATTAAATATCAACTAATTGATAGTATTATGGACAACAATCACACAGACGACTATGTGCTGGTCTTAGAAGACCGCACGGAGGTTAAAAACGAGGCGGAAGTAGGTAAACTTTCCGTACTCTCTGCCATTGTATTATAGACTTTTTTACAATTTCTGTCCCTCCATTTAACGTCCAAATTCGAATTCAGAAAAAGTTGCTGGGAATTATGCGATTCTCAGAGAGTTTAAAAATCGAGATTTTGGGAGTATTTTTCAGGTATTTCGTGCGTTTTTTGGTAATCTGAGCTTGTTTATAGAAATCGACGGCTTGTTTGAGAAGAAACGACGTGTCGTTTTATGTGAAACAACGCGTTGTTTGTTCTATTTCAAGGGACATTTTTCAAATTAAGTCGGACGAAATTTCTTTTTCGTCCGAGGAAATTATAGCACAAAATCAAGGTATACCAAGAGAGGCAAGAATGCCCATATTTACTGAGATTTTAGCGTGCCTTTGTTACCCCTTATGTTCTTTTTAGGGACGAAAAAGTAATTTATTTTGTCCTTATTTTGTCCCGAATGGACAAAAAGGACTATTTTTGCAGGACAAAATAAAAAATCAATGGGACGCAAGAAGCAAAACGAGCCTTATAAACTGCGAGAGTACAAAAACAAGCAGGGGCAAACAATATCTTATTATCTCGATTTCTACGAGAACGGCCAACGAGAAAAGACAAAAATCGATGGTATAAAACCAAAAATCAACCCAAGGACGGCAGCCGAGAAAGCGTATAACGAAACGTGTAGAATACAAGCACAGAAGAAAGCAGCCGAAGCGAATGCGAACTATCTAGCAGACAGACACGGACACGTTAGAGGGGCAAACAAGAAAGAGGCAAAGGTGCTTTTTTCTGAGTACATTAAGAAAGTTGCCAGCGAGCGCGAAATTTCCAAAAGTACTAGAAAATTGTACGAGTGGACGGCAGGACGAGTAACAAAAGCGGATAAGCCTTTGTGCGAAATTACCCCCTTATGGGTAGGAAATTTCTTGAAGAGCCTAAAAGAAGAAGGGCTAAAAGCAAGCAGCCGAAGAAGTTGCTATAACAAAATAAAAACAGCACTAGCAACGGCAGCAAGGAGAAAACTAATACCGCGCAATCCGTGTGAAGATTTAGAGGGGAAGGACATACCCAAGCCCCAAAAGGCGCATACAATCGAGTATTTGACAAAAGAAGATATACAAAAACTCAAAGACACCCCGATAAAAAGCAAAGCAACGCGCGAGGCCTTTTTGTTTGCGTGTCGTTGTGGCTTACGTTATAGCGATATAATGCGCCTACGATGGGAAAATTTTGAAGAAGTAGACGGAATTTTGTACATTAAACTAGTGCAGAAGAAAACGCGTGAGCCGTATTTTATGCCGTTATCTGAGAGCGCGCGGAAATCATTACCACCAAGGCGCGAAATAAATCCTTTTGTATTCGACAAAGTAAGCCCAGACATAGCAAATTACAATCTCAAGAAATGGGCAGAGGCAGCAGGGATAAAAATAAACCTACACTTTCATATATCAAGACATACATTTGCCGTGCATTTTCTATCATACGCAAAGGGACAAATTTACGAACTACAAAAGTTTTTGGGACATAAAGATATCAGCACTACACAAATATATGCGGACATAGTGAACACCCGAAAAGAGGAAGTTATAAATAATATGCCCGATATTTAGGCAAACCAAAAGGGGGATTTTCTATAATAGTACAAAATAGAAAGCCCCCTTTTTTATTTTTCCCTTATACCTAGCAGCAAGAAGAACACGCAAAAGGAATGCCGTAAGAGCGTTAATACAAGCAATCGCGAAATGATTTGACAAAACACAAAGCGCGCCCGAATGTTCCATCAATGGGAGAGCCACGGCAGCACCGCCCGAGTGTTGAGGCCTCAACCATCAAGGAAGAGGACAAGCAGGCAGGCAGCAAGGAGGCGGAGGAGCTGAAGACCAAGGAGGCAAGGAACAAGCCGACAGAGAGCAGCACCCAGCAGGGGGCAGCGCGCCCGAGTGTTGAGGCCTCACAATGGGAGAGCCACCGAAGGAGGAGCAGCGCACCAACCATCAGCAGCACCCAACGAGAGGCCGAGCGTAACACGGCGCGTTACGTTTGACGTTTTGAAGATACCAGCCCCAAGGGGTATAACAACCTAGAAAACAGCGAAAAAGCGCGTTTTGCCTCGCGCGCGTACACACCACGTAATTAAAGGGAGCAGCCCCGAGCCGTGTTTTTCTCTCTCTGAATGGCTTAATTTCTCACCAAGAATGAAGGCTTTTGAGGTCGTCGTACTAAGCAGAACGGAGAGAACCACGGCAGGGGGAGCAGCGCGCCCGAATGTTCCATCAATGGGAGAGCCACGGCAGCACCGCCCGAGTGTTGAGGCCTCAACCATCAAGGAAGAGGACAAGCAGGCAGGCAGCAAGGAGGCGGAGGAGCTGAAGACCAAGGAGGCAAGGAACAAGCCGACAGAGAGCAGCACCCAGCAGGGGGCAGCGCGCCCGAGTGTTGAGGCCTCACAATGGGAGAGCCACCGAAGGAGGAGCAGCGCACCAACCATCAGCAGCACCCAACGAGAGGCCGAGCGTAACACGGCGCGTTACGTTTGACGTTTTGAAGATACCAGCCCCAAGGGGTATAACAACCCTAGAAAACAGCGAAAAAGCGCGTTTTTGCCTCGCGCGCGTACACACCACGTAATTAAAGGGAGCAGCCCCGAGCCGTGTTTTTCTCTCTCTGAATGGCTTAATTTCTCACCAAGAATGAAGGCTTTTGAGGTCGTCGTACTAAGCAGAACGGAGAGAACCACGGCAGGGGGAGCAGCGCGCCCGAATGTTCCATCAATGGGAGAGCCACGGCAGCACCGCCCGAGTGTTGAGGCCTCAACCATCAAGGAAGAGGACAAGCAGGCAGGCAGCAAGGAGGCGGAGGAGCTGAAGACCAAGGAGGCAAGGAACAAGCCGACAGAGAGCAGCACCCAGCAGGGGGCAGCGCGCCCGAGTGTTGAGGCCTCACAATGGGAGAGCCACCGAAGGAGGAGCAGCGCACCAACCATCAGCAGCACCCAACGAGAGGCCGAGCGTAACACGGCGCGTTACGTTTGACGTTTTGAAGATACCAGCCCCAAGGGGTATAACAACCTAGAAAACAGCGAAAAAGCGCGTTTTGCCTCGCGCGCGTACACACCACGTAATTAAAGGGAGCAGCCCCGAGCCGTGTTTTTCTCTCTCTGAATGGCTTAATTTCTCACCAAGAATGAAGGCTTTTGAGGTCGTCGTACTAAGCAGAACGGAGAGAACCACGGCAGGGGGAGCAGCGCGCCCGAATGTTCCATCAATGGGAGAGCCACGGCAGCACCGCCCGAGTGTTGAGGCCTCAACCATCAAGGAAGAGGACAAGCAGGCAGGCAGCAAGGAGGCGGAGGAGCTGAAGACCAAGGAGGCAAGGAACAAGCCGACAGAGAGCAGCACCCAGCAGGGGGCAGCGCGCCCGAGTGTTGAGGCCTCACAATGGGAGAGCCACCGAAGGAGGAGCAGCGCACCAACCATCAGCAGCACCCAACGAGAGGCCGAGCGTAACAGCAAGCAGGGGGGAGGGCTTTTTTTTATAGCCCCCTATCGTTTTAAATCTCTCGCACCCTTTTCTCTTTGTCTGTCGATTTTTTGAAAATCAGCGACGAGGGGAAAAATTTAAGATATTCCCAATCATACCGCCCCGAGTTGAGGCCGAGAGAAGCAGAAAACAACAACCGAACAAGGAAAAACGCAAAACAAGGCGCAGGAGCGCGAAAAACACACCGACGCAGTAAAGAGTACCACCCAGCACCCGAAACGACAGCACAGAGCGAAAAAAGCAGCAAAAAACAAGCGTTTGCAAATATGCAGCAGGCCGAACAAAACGAAATCAAACAGAAAGGCGCGTTTTTGCCGTCTGTCGTACTTTTTTGAGTTGAGCGGGGGAAAGTACCACCGAGGAAGAAAGAGCGCAGCAGAGCGCAAAAAAGCCACCCCCAAAACGGAGGCGGCCACAAAATAAAAAATTCAGTGGGCTGAATTATTTCCAATGCAAAGATACTAATTTCTCAGAAATAGACAAAGCGCGCTATTTCTTTTCTTTGTTGTTTGTGTTGATAGTGGATATATCCAACGGAACAGCACCCCCACAATGCGGACAAACCACCGAAGGAGGAGCAGGAGGCGCGAATAACTCAGCAACAGACACCCCCAAAATGTTTGCTAACTTTTCAAGCACAGCAGGAGAAGGGAAAACGCGCCCCGAAATATACGCGCTTAATGATTGAGGAGAAACCCCAACACCAGCAGCCACCACCCGAAGGGGCAAGCCCTTTATTTTCGCTATTTCTTTAATCCTTAGAGTAATCATACCGCAAAAGTACGGACAAAACGCGAAGACACCAAAAGAGCGAGCCAATAAATGAAAATCAAAAACGAAAATCTCAACCAAAAGAGAAAGTAAAAGCGTAATTTACGGCGTCAAAAATTTGTAATACTGAAAATAATATCATAACTTTGCACCCAAATAAAAACCTAATTTGCACCCAAACGGCAACAAAAAGCCCAAACGGAGCAAGAAGGGACAACAAACAAACGCAGAAAATGAAAGCAATGAACGACAGAGGACACCCCGAGAATGCACTAACAAGGGAAGCCACCGCGCAAACATTAGAAAAATACCGCGCTTATTCCGAAGCAAAGGAAGAAGCCAAGAAGTTACGCAGGCTAGCAGGAACGCGAGGCAATGCCAAGATGCGCCAATATCTCAGCGAGCAGGCAGCCAAGGCCACCGAGCAGGCGCGCGAATGTTTCAAGGCCTACGAGAAGGCGCGCCAATGGGAGGCAGTCACCAAGGCAGCAGCCCGAGAAATGCAAATCAAATAACAACAACAACCCAAACAATGAACACCCAAGCACCAACCACTGAGGCCTCAACACCAGCAACCCACACAGAGGGGGCAAGCCTCAACACCAACGACACCGCAGGAGCAACCCCCGAGGCGCGTCTTTCTTTTTGGAAAACGCAGGCGCAGGAGTGGAAAGCAAAAGCAGAGAAGGAGGAAGCGCAAAAGAATAACGCGCTTTTGCGTTTGGACGTAATGCGCAACAAGGCGGACGCCCAAAGTTATAATTTAGACAAAGCCACCGCGGAAATACTCGATTTGCGTAAGCAATTGCAGGAAGCCGAGGAGGCAGCACAAGCCAAGGAAGCACAGCGACAAGCAGCGCGCCCCCAATGGGAAGAGTACCAACCACAAAGCCACGCAGAAGCCGAACTAATTACGCGCCTAAAGTGGAACAAAGCACCAATGCCAACAGCCGAGGAGGCACAAACAATGTGCGCTATATTTGGTGAAATCTTTTGGGATTTTGACGAAAATACGCGAGAACTTGACGAGATGAACGAAATAGCGACCAATATAACGCGCGCCCTTGCAATCATAAAAGGCGAAGAAGTTTTGCGCGCAGCACTTGACGCGGTGAAAATTCCCGACTACATAAGAGAGCGAGGAACGCGCGCCCTAGATATGGCAAGAACAACAGCCCTAGAAATTTGCGAAGCCGTAGACGACCGCGAAAATATCACGAATTTAAGCGCGTTTTTTGACGTGCTAAAAGCAGTGAAAAGGGGATAAATGCACTTTTATATTGTTTTAATACACCGTTTCAAAAGTGTAAGAAAAACATCAAATGTGTAGTTGCTTTGTCGTCAGGTGTCAAAATGGAGAGGTTTTGCGAAATTGTTAAAATCTGGTTTAATTATTTGGTAATGAAACAAATAAAACAAATGAACACTTTTAAACAAAAGACCACGGTGAAAGAAAAGATTTGGGGAATGAGATTATTTTGCAGTATCTTTGCGGACAAGAAAGGAAACGAAGCAGCCCCCAACCACAAAAAAGGGGCTAAATCGTACCGCGAAATACTTTGATAAAACAATAACCCCTCAAAAATTCCACAAATGGGAAACTTTTTGACACTCAAGCAGGCCGCCGAAGAAATCGGCATCAGCGCGAAAGCGTTACGCAAACGTTGTGCAAATCGCGAACTTCCACACTATCGAGTAACGCGCGCAATCCAAATCAAGAAAGAGGATTTACTTGCTTTTATCGAAAAGCAACGCGTTGAATGCTTTGAAGACTAACAAAAGCCACCACCCCAAAAAAACAGAACTTTATGCCCCAACCCACCCAAAAGCAGCGTGTAAAAGCAGCCCTAGAAAAAGGCCGTTTTTCCACCCTAGATTTGGCAAGAATGCTAAATCTAGCAGACCCGCGCGCGGTAATTCGCGATTTGCGAAACGATGGCTTAAACGTTTGCAGCCAATGGGAAAAAGCAAACGGCAAAACTTACAAAATTTACTGGGTATGTTTGTAATATCTAAGGAGGAGATAAATGCGCGCCCCCTTTTGTGGGATAACGTAACGGCCGAACTTAGACACCCCGAGGAGGTGACAGCCGAAGATTTTCCAATTATCCGCGATTTTTTGAAGAACACGGCAAAAGGAAATGATAGTATTAAGTACCTAGACTTAAAGCAATCGGACACTTTGGGTTACTCTATTGAGTTCAAATATAAAGGCTTATCTATTTGTATTGACCAGCACAAGGCCGTAATTAAAAACAGCCTACACAAAGCGTGCAAAGACGGCCTAAACATAGCCCCTTACGAGGCCGAGGAACTGAATACGTTATACAACGAACTCGAAACGATTACGCGCCTACCAATACGAAAAGCGCAAATAAAATACCTAGAGATAGGGTATAACAGCACAGCAGCGCGCCCGACTTTTGCGGACGTTGAAGCAATGCGCAAGAAAATCCCGAAGGGCTGTAAACTTATGTTGGAAATGAACGACCGCGGAGGACTAGAGTACGGCCTTTTGGAGGCAATAACAAAGAAGGGCAGGGGGCGGAAACTAGTCGTATATGACAAGGCGCAAGAAATACGCGATAAAATGAAGATAGACCCACCCGAAGAAATTACGAGGATAGAAGCCAAGCGCACCGCGAAGCACTTAAAGGAGCTAAGGAGGGGCAAGCCGTTTCTAACTTTGGAAGACCTCACAGACCCCGAAGTAATTGCAAGGGGGTATAACTTACTAGCAACCGAGGCGCGAGTACTAGACACCGAGGAAGGAGTAATAACACCAGCAGACCAAAGGGAAGCACTTGCAAAAACTCTGGACAGCAAAAACCCCGACTTTCGAGGGCTTATAATTGTCCTAGGTACTGAAGAACTTATGCGCGTAATAGAGGCGCACAAATTTCCCAACCGCAACCAGCGGAAGAACAAAAAGCAACGATGCCTCAACGCTATCAAGGAACTAAAGGCCTACATTTCCAGACCCTCACAGACACGAGAAGAAGAGATACTAAAAGCAGGCTATTTGTTTAGGGGATACAGCCCCCAAGCCTAAGCCCCAAGGGGACGCGCAAAATACAGCGCGCCCCCCTATTTTTTTGCTATTTTGTCCTGATTTTGTCTGTAAATCGCAATTTGTTGTTTTGTAAGCGTTGATTATCAATGTGATACAATGTAAATGTAATTTTGTCCGAGAAAACCGGGAAAAAGTCCGAGAAAATCGGGAAAAGTTCGAGAATTCGTGCAAGATTTGTTGGGCGAATGATTTTGAACTCACGTAGAAAACATTCTTTTCTTTCTAGTTTACTCGAAATTCTGACCAAAATCCGCCTTGCGATTTAACACTCAAACCTGCGTATTTGGTTAATAATTCATTTTATAGTGCTAGCAAAGCGACTAAAGTCTTTACCGGCACTTCTAACTGACTGCAAAAGGGAATACATATGCTTGAATTACCCAAGCATTTCTCTGAAATTTTTTATCCCAGTTGCCTTTACAATCGTGGGGCAATGATGAAGAGGGAGAAATCTGAGAGAAAAGTGAACGAGTACTGAGTGATACTGAGGGTAGGGGAAGAACCTCAGCTGTTGCTAGAAGGAAATATCTAAACCAGCATCCACCACGTTGTAGTCCTTGCGGATGTTGACGATCGGTGCTGTGTCGTAGATAAGACGATAAGTGCCTCGAATGCCGAAGTGGCGAGTGATGTGATATTTCAAATCTACGGCTCCTCCAAATCGCGCTTCTTTGAAGAGAGTCTTTGGCGTGCCTTGGTGTATAGCCGATGTGGTGAGTTCCCAGTTGTCACCGATTTTGCTTTGAAACTTAGTGAGAAGTGACTCTTGATGAGGCGACTATCAACGTAGGGGGCTACATTAACACCTTGAAATGTATTTTCCCACTTCTCGTATTCGTAGAACAGACCTAGTGTGGCGAAAAGCAGTGTGGAGGGGGTATTCACCAATCGATAGCGAGATTGCAAGCCTGAAGAGTATTTCAAAGTCATTCCTCTACTACCTGCCCATTGTGACTCTACGTAGGGATAGACTTCAAATGCGCGATCGAGTAGATAACGGAATTCTGCGTGAACATAACCGCCACTAAGAGTGACGTTTTTGCCATAGGTGGATAATTCAACCTTGTTGATGAGATTGAACACTCGGTTTTTGTTGATGAGAATGTTGAAATTGGCGGTGTTTCTGAACGTGAATACGTCTTCCTTCTCTGTCTGGAAGTTGAGAGAGGGGGTGATGATGCCTTGTAGTGTTTTTGTGCTGTCGATGGTCATCGTCATATTTTCCGAGAAGAGCATTTGTGCATGTCCGTAGGCCGGAGCGAGTAGGACAAGCAGGAGATAAAGTGAGCGTTTCATTTTGATTTATTCTGTGAGGGGGCTTTGTTAGTTCTGTGTTTGTTATCCGTTTTGCACTGCAAAGATACGAAGTCTTTGTAAATTAGTAACCTGTTTGGAGCCAACAATGGTTCTTTACGAATTTCTATAGTAGCAACGCATCAAGACAAAATCATAGGCTGCACCCAACAAGAACGAGGGGTACAGCCTTTGCAAATGGAGCGAAGTGCTCAGATAGGCACTTACAAGAAGAATTATGCCAAAAGTTCTTTGACCTTGGTGCTAATGGCGCGACCATCGGCGCGACCGGCTAAGCGAGATGAGGCAACGCCCATCACTTTGCCCATTTCTTTGGGAGAGGTGGCGCCTACTTCTGTAATGATGTCGCGGAGCGCGGCGGTGAGTTCTTCGTCTGTGAGTGGTTGGGGGAGATAGGTGTCGATGACGGCCACTTCTGCCAATTCAGCTTCTGCAAGGTCTGGACGATTTTGTTCGGTGTAGAGTTGCGCAGTGTCGCGTCCTTGTTTGGCGAGTTTTGCCAATATCTTCATCGCGGCTTCGTCGGTGAGTTCTCCATTGTTGCCGGGAGCAGTTTTGGCTTCGATGAAATACTTTTTGATGTTGCGCAGGGCTTGGGTGCGCACTTTGTCTTTGGCCTTCATGGCGGCCATGATGTCTGTGCTGATTTGATCGAAAAGCATAGCTGAATAGGTGTTTGAGGATGATGAGTTGAGCGCAGGTGATTAGACCGTTATATTGCTACTCGCACCGATTGGGGTTTATGCTTGAGAGTTTTCGCCTTCTTCGGAGAGTATTTCAATGGGTTTGCGACTTCCTCCAAGTTCGTGCAGTCTACTCAAATCGGCATCCGAGCGTTGTAGCGGTGAATGTTTGTCGAGTTGCTGCGCGAGGTCTTCGTTGTCGAGTTCTTCATCGGAATAGATGTAGATGCGTGGGCGTCGACGCGATTGTTCGTTGGAGGGATCGTAGTATTGCTGTCTGCGATCGGCATTCTTTTTCTCTTCTTCTCGTGCTTGTGGGGTGTCTTCTTCGACTTTTCCCTTTTGGTGGAAACCAGAGGCGATGATGATGATTTTCACCTCATCTGTGAGGCGTGGATCTTCGACAAGTCCGCATTTGAAGTCGGGGTTGGTGCGGAAACCTTTCATGAAGTCGTCAATCTCGTTCATTTCTTCCATCATAATTGCATTGCCTGTGCTTTCGGGTGGACTGAAGATGGCGAGTCGAAGCGACTGACTGTGCTGGACCTCTTTGTCGTTGAGTAGGGGGGAGTTGAGTGCGCTCTGAATGGCATTGCGCAAACGCAATTCTCCCGTGCCTTGCCCTGCGGACATAATAGCAGCTCCTCCACCGCGCAAACAGGTGTCAATGTCTTGGAAGTCGAGGTTCATGCCGAAGAGTCCTTGACGACCGCGCATCTTGATGACTTCGACGATGGAGTGAACGGCATTGGTGAGGGTTTGGTCGGCTTTGCGGAAGGCGTTGAGCACGGAGAAGTCGGGATAGATGTCGAGCAGGCGCTGGTTGTTGATGACCAACAGGGTGTCGACTTCTTTGGAGATGCGCGCCACACCGTCGAGGGCTTTGTCAATCTGTTTGGGCATCTCAAACTTGAAGGGGATGGTGACAATACCTACTGTGAGGATGCCTAATTTCATGGCTTCTCGAGCTATGATGGGGGCAGCTCCAGTGCCTGTGCCACCTCCCATGCCGGCGGTGATGAAGAGCATGTTGGTGTCGGTGCCGAGGGCTCTGACGATTTCGTCGACGTGTTGTTCGGCGAGTTCCTCTCCCTTTTCAGGACGTCCGCCTGCTCCCAAACCAGGGCCGAGTTGCACTTGGTGTGCAATGGGAGAGTCTTCGAGTGCCTTGGAGTCGGTGTTGCACACGATGAAGTGTACTCCTTCTATGCCTTCCCGATACATATTGGCAACGGCGTTACCGCCACCACCACCCACACCAATGACTTTGATGTTGGCTGCTAGTGCTGCTGGGGCAGGAGGCATTTCTATTTCGAGTGATGAGGGGTTGATTTGTTCGGACATAGAGAAAGATGGCTTTCAGCCTGGTGATTGAGGTGGGAGTTTTGTGGATGAAGACACAATGCGTGGCTAGGTTGGGCGCTAGAATGTTTGTGTCCTTGGCGCAAAGATTTTGCTCAAGTGGCGAGCCACAAAGGAGCAGACTAGTAGTCGAGAATCTCCATGCCTTGTGCTTTGCTCTTGATTTCGTTGATTTGCTCCTTGGTGCGACGACACGTGGGGACGGCTTCGACGAGAGAAAGGAGTTCTTCGTTTTCCAAATCTTCGGGTTCGAAGTGATAAATCTTGTAGAAGCGAGGTTGAATGCCTTTGGGATTGTCGGACTGATAGTATTGTCCGCGACGCTCTGCGCGTTCGTTTTCCTCTTGGGCATTGCGTTGCTCTTCTTCTGCATTTTTGGCCGCCATATGTTCTTCCATACCGGGAATGGCATTGACTTCAAAACCAGTGGCAAGGATAGTGACTTTGACTTTTTTGCCTAGGCTGCGGTCGATGGAGATACCCCACTTTGTTTCGACATCTTTGCGGAATTCCGACATAAATTTGTCGACCTCGTTGATTTCTTCCATCATCAACTCTTGAGGTTGGTTGTTCTCGTCGGGTTGATCGTTGAAGGAGATGGAGAGGAGAATTTTTGTGGAACTCTTGATGTCGCGGTTGTTGAGGAGTGGTGAATTGAGCGCGTCTTCGATGGCTTCTCTGACGCGGTTTTCGCCTTCTCCATATCCGGTGCTCATTAGGGCGATGCCACCTTGGCGCAACACGGTGCAAACATCTTGGAAGTCGAGGTTGATGATGCCGTGCATCGTGATAATCTCTGCGATGGAGCGTGCTGCTGTGGAGAGTGTGGTGTCGGCTTTCTCAAAGGCAGAACGGAAGGTGAGATCGGGATAAACGGTGCGAAGCAACTCGTTGTTGATGACGAGCAGTGCGTCGACTTCTTTGGCAATGGCGTCGACCCCATCGAGGGCTTGGTCGATTTTCTTGTTGCCTTCAAACTGGAAGGGGATGGTGACGATGCCGACAGTGAGGATGCCGCGTTGTTTGGCTTCGTGAGCAATGACAGGTGCAGCACCGGTGCCGGTGCCTCCTCCCATACCTGCGGTGATGAAGACCATTTTGGTGTTGGCATCGAGGAGTTCGCGAATTTGCTCAATGCTTTCGTTGGCGGCTTGGCGTGCGCGTTCGGGGCGGTTGCCTGCGCCCAAACCGTCTTTGCCGAGTTGCACTTTGAAGGGAACGGGGGAGTCTTGCAGGGCTTTGGAGTCGGTGTTGCACACGGCGAAGTTGACTTCCTTGATGCCTGTGCGGTACATATAGTTGACCGCATTACCACCGCCACCACCTACACCAATGACTTTGATGATGCTGGGGGTTGTGGCGGGATTTCCCATATCAACGATGAGGTCGTTGTTGGGCTCTTGTTGTTGAGGTTCTTCCGAATACTCAATGTGAGCTTCTGCCTGCGACTCGTTTTGCGACTCCGTTTGTGAATCTTGCGCTGTTGCGCTGTTGTCTGTCTTGTCGGACGCGTTGTCAGATTCGTTGTTGGAGTTATCTGATTCGATCACCATTGTTTCATCGTCGAGAAGCATGTCGATGATGGGTGTTTCTTGGAAATTTTCGTTGTTCTCACTCATAGGTGTGGGGATATTGGGAGAGAATGACTATGACGACAATTAATCTTCTGAGACGAGAGAGGAGAGAGAATCTTTGAGAGATTTCCACCATCCTTTGCCTTTGGGTTTGGGAGCTTCTTTGGGTTCTTCCACGGTAGGTTCTTCTGCAGGAAGCTCGGGTTCTTTGGGTGCTTCTGAAACAGTTACCTCTTCTTCTTGCGGTGCGTGAGTTTCTTCGGGGAAGAGTGTCACTTCTTCTGGTTTGGGACGCTCACCGCCGTTGCAGTTGATTTCTCCCAATTCTATGAGGGCTAATCCGACATTGTATGTACCACTTTGGTTGAAACGATTGTCGTCTGCTAAGATGGTCAAACGGGGTGGGGTGTTGACGATGCGCACACTGAGGTCTTTGAAGTGTTGTTCAAAGGATTTGTTGATATTGCTCATTTGTGCGGCTCCTCCAGTGATGATGACACCATTGACGAGTTTGTCGAAACTGATGTTGGCTCGTTTGGCTTGCTCTTCCACGTTTTGCACAATTTCTTCCACGCGAGCTTCGATGATTTCTGCCAACACTCTCTGACTGCATTTGCGTCCTCCGTCCAATATGATGTGTGATTCTTCACTGTCATCGAGATTTTGGAAATCGGGATAGCCATAGGTGCGCTTCAATTCTTCAGCACGCGTTTCGTCGCAGTTGCATATCTTGACGATGTCTTGCGTAACGTTGTCGCTTCCAAGGGGAATGACGGCTAAATGACGCAAGAGGCGGCTCTTGTAGACGGCTACTGTGGTGGTTTGGCTTCCCATATCGACGAAGATGCAACCTGAATTGCGCTCTTGTTCGGTGGGCATCACGTTTGCCAAATTGGTAGTGGAGAGGGTGAGTTTGGCAATGCTGATGTTGGCGCGACGGAAGCAGGTTTCGATGTCTTCGATGACTCTGCTGTTGCAAGAGATGTTGAGGAAGTCGGCGCGGATGTTGTCGCTTTGCATACCCACGGGTTCGCTGGTAACCATCGACCCTACTCGATATTCCAAGGGGATGGCTTCGAGATAGAGGTGGTCGTTGCTGCGTGTGGCTTGGTTGTGCTCTAACACCATACTCACCACTTCGTTGGTGATGGTTTCACGTGAACTAAAAGGAATAGTTACGGTGTTGGTGACTGAGCGAGTGCCCATACAATTGACCGATACATAGAATTTTCCTATGTTGCATTTGGTTTGCTCCTCGAGATGTTCTTTGATGTTTCTCAAGCAGTTGGTCATTTTCTCCAAATTGAAGACACGACCTTTGTTGATGAATTCAGAGGAGAGTGTGGAATAGTAGGAAAGCACTTTGATGCTTCCGTCTGTGGTCTTCTGACCTACGATGCCTGTGGTTTGAAATGAACCTAGGACGATGGCTGCAATGAAACTGTCTTGTGACATAGGAAGATAGTTTTTCTTGTTATCGGATGGGGAAGAGTTTTATATGTGGTGAACTGGAATTTCTGAGGAGAAATCAAACCAGTTGGGGGAATTTCAATGGAAAGTGACAATCGGGATGAAGTTGCTGTCTGCTTATTCCGCTTGCTTCGTGCCGATGACTTGATTTTCATAAGCAACGGAGATGGACTGATAGCGATTCCAACCAACATTGGGCAACACTTTGTCATAAAATGCGCGGAGGTTGTTCATCTTCTTCTCATAATTGTTGGCTTCTCCGAGATGAACAATGGCATTTCCCACTCGGAGAGCTAAATCTAGTTCGAGATTGGGTTGCACTTGGATTTGCATCACCTGATTGTTCCAATATTTGTCTTGACTGAGCAATTTACCGAATGGAACGAGATGCTTTTTGACAAAATCTTTCGTCACTTTTCCTGTGACAACGGGGAGGTCGGCTTCATATCCTCTTGCTTCCATAGGAAAACCATTGTTGTCCACGTAGTAGTCTTCGCCATTGTCGGCAATGATGCGCAAGAGGGGCAAGCGTTGTTGAACCAATACATTGATTTTTTCGCCTGGTGTCTTGACACAGATGGCTTCGCGGATGAAGGGATCTTTTTGAAGAGTCTGTTGAAGACGCGCCAAATCAATGTCTTTCATCGCTTTTCCGATGGGATAGAGATGAGATTTGCGGAGCATCAAATCAACATCTTTGTCTGTGATGAGCGTGGCTTGCGCACTGTCTGCAATCAAAATGTTGAGATTTTTGCACTGCATTGTGTCTTCGCGCGTGAGGAATGCAAAACACGCAAAGATGAGATAGACTGTTACGCCTATGAGAAGCAGGAGTTTGAGTAGTGTTTGCATAAAACGTGAAATACAAAGTCTAACTTTGAGTGCGAATCATTGACAATTACTGGAGAATCACGAGGAATAATAGAATTTCACGAGCGAATTACGAGGAGTTTACGGATACGCTGTCGAAAACCGATGAGAAATTCACGAGTGAATCACGATAAATCACAAGTAATCTACGAGCGAACTACGATGGAATCACGAGGAGCCTCTGAAGAATTTCTGTGTTTGCGCCTTAGCACTACGCCTGTAACTTCTTTTGCAGAATGTCAGTGAGTTGCGGACAATAGGTGTCGGCATCACCTGCACCGAGGACCACCAACACATCGAAGTCGCCTTCTGACACGAGTTGAGGTAGTTCTGAAAGATGCGCCATTCTTTTGGTCATTTCCGGACGCAAACGGTCGTAGATGAGTTGAGAAGTCACGCCCTCGATGGGAAGTTCGCGCGCGGGATAGATGTCGAGGAGTATCACCTCATCGAGTAACGAAAGTGCATCCGCAAAATCTGTGTAGAAATCGCGTGTGCGCGTGTAGAGGTGAGGTTGGAAAATCGCAGAAATTTTGCGACCATCAAACACTTCTCGCAGCGAAAGGATGCTTTGTTTGATTTCTGCAGGATGGTGTGCGTAGTCGCTGAGAAAGACGCAGCGGTCGTTTTTGATTTTGAAATCGAAACGGCGGTCTACTCCTCCAAAGGTGAGCATTGCTGTGCGAATTTCTTCTGCAGAAACACCAGCCAATTGAGCGAGTGCGCAAGCAGCAATACCATTGTCAATGTTGATGCTCACAGGGACTCCCAATTCGATGTCGGAGATGTTGCCTAATGGAGACACCAAATCGAATACAATGCGACCTCCACCGATGCGGATGTGCTCAGCGTGAAAATCTCCTTCGGTGCGTCCGTAGTCAAAGCGACGCACACCAGGTTGCAAACGTTCTTCAAATCGCAAACCGCGGTGAACGACTAGAGCACCACCAGGTTGTATGAGCGAAGTGTAGTGCGCAAAACTCTCGAGATAGGCTTCTTCTGTGCCATATATGTCGAGGTGGTCGGCATCGGCAGAGGTGATTACCGTGGCAAAGGGACGCAGATGATGGAACGAGCGGTCGAACTCGTCGGCTTCAATTACCACATATTCGCTCGTGGGAGAAAGTAGGTAGTTGGTGCCGTAGTTTTTGGTGATTCCGCCCAGAAAAGCATTACAACCCACCTGACTTTGGTGCAACAAGTGAGCGGTCATTGCCGAAGTGGAAGTTTTGCCGTGTGTACCTGCGACACAAAGTCCCTTCATCGACTGGGTGAGTGTGCCGAGCACTTGTGCGCGTTTGTGGAGTTCAAAACCATTTTCGCGAAACCACGCCATTTCTTGATGATCTGCAGGTATAGCTGGCGTGTAAACCACCAATGTTTGTTGAGGATTTCGGCACTCTGTGGGAATGAGTTCTGGATTATCTTCAAAATGAATGTCGATGCCTTCTTCTTGAAGTGCCTGAGTAAGGGTAGAAGGTGTGCGATCGTATCCGGCTACAAAAAGTCCTTGTTGTCGAAAATATCGTTCGAGTGCACTCATACCGATGCCACCGGCACCTAAGAAATAGACAGCATTGAAATTCATATCGTGATGAGGATATCTAATTTATAAATTTGAAGTTGTTGGAGCTGATTTCTTCCTTCTTGGAGTTTTCTTCCTTCTTGGAGTATTATCTCCTCGGAGCGGTTCTTTCTTCCTTAAAGAAGATTTCTCCTCGAATCATTTCTTTTTCTCGAATCATCTCGGTTGTTGAAACTATCTTCTCAAGATGATATTTAAAGACGGGCTCCGTATTGTTTATGAACGTTGCTAAGATTTTGAACGTTATTGAAGTTTATGAGCGTCCTTGAGCAAGCGCAATAGCAAATTCCGCAATGTCGTGAGCCGCATTGGGTTTTGCCAATTTCAGCGCATTTTCTGCAAGTTGTTGAAGCAAATCCCCATTGCGCACTGTGTTTACAGCATCTTCGAGCAACGTTGTGGGAGCATCAGCATCGGTGACATAGCGCGCTGCATTTTTGTTGACAAGCGCAAGTGCATTGTGTGTCTGATGATCTTCTGCCACATTGGGGGAGGGAACGAGAATGGAGGGTTTTCCCAACAAACAAATCTCGCTGATGCTGGAAGCTCCAGCACGGCTCACCACCAAATCGGCAGCGGCATAAGCTGCACTCATATCGCTCACAAACTCGGTGACGTGCAGGTGAGCAGGACAAGTGGTTTGCGCCAAGCGTTGTTGGATATTCTCGCTGTAAAACTTGCCCGTTTGCCACAAAATTTGCACATCATCTTGTTGATTCAGCCACGCTAAGTGGTTCAACACACTCTCGTTGAGTGTGCGCGCACCAAGACTTCCGCCAATGATGAGGATTGTTTTCAAATCAGGACGCAATCCCAATTGAGTGCGCGCTTCAGCAGCACTAAGGTTGTGGTGCAAGAGGTTTTGACGAACTGGATTTCCCGTTAGCACAATGCGTTCTTGTGGGAAAAATCGTTCCATACCTTCATAAGCTACGCAAATCTTTTTAGCGCGTTTTGCGAGTAGTTTGTTCGTGACTCCTGCATAGGAGTTTTGTTCTTGAAGTAGGGTGGGGATGCCCATCTTACCACACATATTGAGCGTGGGACCGCTGGCATATCCTCCCACACCGACAGCAACCATCGGCTTAAACTCTCGAATCACTTGTTTCGCTTTGCGTTGCGAACGCCAGAGTTTTAGAAGAACGCCAAAATTGCGCCAAAGTCGTTTGCGGTCGAAACCCGCCACAGGAAGTCCAACAATGCGATAACCAGCCGCCGGAACGCGCTGCATTTCCATACGACCTTCAGCACCCACAAAGAGGATTTCGGCTTCGGGGTGCAATGTTTTTATTTCGTTGGCAATGGCGATGGCTGGAAAGATGTGCCCTCCAGTGCCTCCACCGCTGATGATGACTCTCAAATCGTTCATATTCAGAGACTTTTCGACAAAACAAGCACAATACAGGCAAGTTAGTGTCAATATCTGAGCAAAAGTAACAAATAAATTCGGACTTTTGCCCTATTTTCCATAAAAAAGCATCAAAAAAAACGGAAGTCACAATCTGTGACTCCCGTTTTTCTGTTTTTTTACTCAAATCGGTCGTACTATAACGGTCTAATGACCAATCGGGGTTTAAGCGTAAATCTGTCGTAAAGCACTGATGTACGCTCCTTATTTTGCGATGATAAGGTAATAGTTCTTCTTGCCTTTTTGCGCCAAGAGATATTTGCCATCGAGCAAATCGTCTTCTGTGAGTTCGCGGTCGAAAGCTTCCAGTTTTTCTTTGTTGATGCTCACACCCCCACCTTGCGTGAGTTTGCGCATTTCACCCTTTGATGGGAAAGCTTTGGTCGTTTCTGCCAAAAGATCAACTGCTTTAGCCCCCACTACTTGGTCGCGACTCACTTCAAACTTTTGCACACCATCGAAGACCGCGAGTAAAGTAGCTTCGTCCAGTTTTAGCAAGTTTTCTTTGGTAGCCTTTCCAAATAGAATGTTGGTAGCTTCCACTGCCATTTCGTAATCCTGCTGACCATGCACCAAAATCGTCACCTCTTGTCCGAGACGTTTGCAATGTGCGCAAACCAGGGTTTTGACGATGTTCTTCAATGAGCGCGTCAATCACCTCTTTCGACAAATCGGTGAAAATCTTGATGTAGCGTTCAGCTTCTTCGTCACCCACATTGAGCCAGAATTGGTAGAAAGCATAAGGAGTCGTGCGGTTGCGATCGAGCCAAATGTTGCCTTGTTCCGTCTTACCAAACTTTTTGCCGTCTGCCTTGGTGATGAGCGGACAAGTCAGCGCAAAGGCTTCGTTGTCAGCACCCAATTTGCGACGAATCAATTCCGTACCAGTGGTGATGTTTCCCCATTGGTCGCTACCCCCCATTTGGAGTTTGCAATTCTTTTCTTGATAGAGATGCAAGAAATCGTAGCCTTGGAGCAATTGGTAAGTAAATTCCGTGAACGACATCCCTTCAGCAAATTCGCCATTGAGACGTCGCTTCACGCTGTCTTTCGCCATCATATAGTTCACCGTTATGCACTTACCAATTTCGCGTGCAAAATCGAGGAAACTATAGTTTTTCATCCATTCGTAGTTGTTCACCAATTCGGCAGCATTGGGAGCATCGCTTTCAAAGTCGAGGAAGCGAGACAATTGTTCCTTGATGCAAGCCACGTTGTGGCGCAGCGTTTCTTCGTTCAGCAAATTGCGCTCAGCACTTTTGCCCGAAGGGTCGCCAATCATCCCCGTAGCACCTCCCACGAGCGCAAGCGGTTTGTGTCCAGCTTGCTGGAGATGGCGGAGCATCATCACGCCACAGAGGTGACCAATGTGAAGTGAGTCGGCAGTAGGGTCAATGCCCACATAAGCCGTCACCATTTCTTTGTCAAATAGTTCTTCGGTGCCTGGCATCATTTGGTGGAGCATGCCACGCCATTTCAGTTCGTCTACGAAATTCATTGATATATTTTTGCTGTTTTGAAGTGTCGTTTTGCAAAATCCCAAAGACCATTTATGAAGCAATAGTCTTGAGGAGTGAAATGTCATCTGCAAAAATACGACTTCTTGCGCGGTCTACCAAGAAAATAGGTCAAACTATTCGCGAGAAACCTCTTTTGCAAGCGAATAGAGAGGACGAATGATATCTGCGGTGCAAAACCCCAAAATAATGTAGGCAAGTGGGGGAAGGTGGTTTGGTATGAGGAGTAACATCAGTATGATTTCCATACAGAGCAAGCCACTGCCTGACGAGGAGTAACTTTCACGAGGAAAAAACTACTCATCCATTGAGACAACAGGAGGCACATTTTATGTTTTGCAAGCCAACCAGAGGGAGAGAACTTGAGCACCTTGTCGAAGTCTAAGGTGAATTCGACGTCCTTCTTTGTTTGAACAGAGGGAGTTGCAGCAATCGTTGTTGTGTTCATAATGCAATATCTTTTTGTTGGTTCGTTTCGTTTGATGCTGCAAAATTACACCATAGTTGTGACGCTGTGTGTCAAAGTGAGGTGTGTTAGGTTAAATCTAAGTCACTGTTCTGCATTTTGGTGAGAAGGCTTCTTGTCGTCTTACACAGTTTTTCAAAAAAGGGTGCCTATCTGCTATCCTTCGGTATTCTTTGTGTGTATCCCTTCATCGACTTTTTGCAATAGGCCTATGGTCTTGAATTTTCCAATCTTCGTTACCGCTGTTTTGTCGGATGGCTTGTTTTTCCTCAACCGACGAGTTGTTTTCTATAAAACGACGTGTGGTTTTAGGAAAAACAACGTGTGGTTTTCTATAAAACGACGTGTGGTTTTCTATAAAATATCGTGTTGTTTTCTCATAAACATCGTGTCACTTTTCCACAAACATTCGATAATCCGAAAAAATACTTTCGATGAATCGTAATTTGAGCACTGAGAGTTTGAAGTGTGAAAAGACCTATATTCCCCTTGCTCGCGCGCACGTGTACACGCGCATTACAGGAGTTTTCTTCTTTTTGCTGTCACAAGTGTCACACAAGACTTTGTAGTGTGCTGTGATTCAAATTGTTGTGGTGTGTATTTGAATGTGTTTTAACAAATAAGTTTTTTAGCGAGCCTAACACAGAAGAAAGCACGGCGAGAAGCGTCTGTTTTTTATCTGTAATTCTCGGTTTTTTGTTCCTCCTTTTCCCCTCGTCTCTTTTTGTGGTGTGACACTTGTGACAGCAAAAAAACAACATTGCTGTTGGAAGGCGCGCGCGTACGCGCACGTGAGGCGTAGTGCCTCGTCTCTGTGTGTTGCGTATGAAAACGTCTGCTTGCTTGCACGCAGTGAAGGGAGGAGAGGCATCTATTGTGCGAGAGCGTGTGAGTCTACGTTACACAAAACTCTATTATTTCTTGATAATGATATGTACAGTTGTCAAAACGCAATGTGATTATGATTAAAATGTCATTTTTCTGCGTTTTTTTCCCTCTTTGGGACAATATCTACCCATATACATGTAGGGGCGCATCGATAATCTCAAATCGGCTGTTTGTTCCTGAACATATTCTATTTTCACGGCGAAAGCCACTTCAATATATTATACCCATGTTTCCAAACGTTCTTAGCTTTGTTTGCACCCTATTGGGTTTAACCCAAATCGATCATTAGACCGTTATTGTGCAACTCGTAATTGAATAGATAACTTCCTGTCATCTTTCATTTTCTTGTTGGCATCTTGTCTTTCGTTCGTTCTCGCCGTAGTCCGCTACGCCTTCGAGCAAACGATAAACAATCTGCTCAACAACCAAATAAAATCTGTTCAGGATCTAATGACTGATTTGGGTTTAACCCCAAAAACAGGGCGAACTACTGCGTTTTATTCGATATTCAGCCTTGGTTACGTACTTCCCTACGCTACCTTCAGTCTCCATCTAAATGACTTGCATTTTATCTCTTTGTCAAACAGAAAAAGGAGATGATGCAAAAACGAGTTTTGCAACACCTCCCAAACAAGGATAAATATGAATAATAGTAATTATTTCACGATTACCTTTTGTCCATTGATGACGTAGATGCCAGCAGGGAGACTGTTCACATCGTCAACACGAACACCAGAGAGTGAGAAGACGCCTTTGGTCTTCTTGCCAGATTGGAGAGTCACCGACTTGATGAGCGTGACAATCTGGTTAGCAGGAATCTTGGCATCGCCTGGTTCCTTGGTCTCGGGCATCTTGCCGAAATAACCAGTGTTGGCCGCTGCTTTGTCATCCTTTTCAGAAAGCACCACCTTGTCATTCTCTGGACTGAAGAGACCGTTGTTCACATTGAGTTTTACAAACTCGAACGTGCCGTGCAGACCATTCACTGCATCAGCTGCCTTGTGGACGGGGTTGAGCTCTTGCTGATTTTTGACTTGAGCATAGAGGAAGGCTTTGCCATCTGTGTTGTCATCGCTAGGCTTAACCACATAGGCTTGTCCTGCTGCAAGTTTGCCATCTGCCACTTTCTTGAGCACGATGTCTTTGGTTTCTGGGTTTTGACCAAGAACTGTGTAGAAGTTAGCTTTGGAGTTTTCATCAAACTCTGCTGCAATGGGAAGAGTGACAATGCTAAAGCCTTTCTTCGCAGGGAGATTATAGAAGAATCCGTTATCCAAGATACTATTAACCGCACTTTCTTCGACAGGTTGGAATGAGAATGCAGAGTTATCATTGCCATCTGCAGTGTTCCATGTCACAATGCGGTTTGTGCCTGGTTGAGCATTGATGTAGGGGTATTCTTCCTTATCTTTGCCGTCGCTCACCACGAAACGGAATGCACCCGGATAGTTGATGAATTCAACCTTGATGGTGTAAGGCGTTTCTGACTGAGTAATAACAAGACCTCCACTACCGTTGCCAGCTTTGCGTTTGAGGTAGAGACCAGTGAAGAGGTTGCGGAAGGTATATCCACCGTCCACTTTGGTCACTTGCCAGTAGTATTCGAGATGCTGATTTCTGTCGTTAGCTGCTGCATATGTGTTGTCATCATTCTTCTTTTGACCAGCAAATCACTTGGTCGAATGTGTCGGTAGAAGAACTCTTGATTGCCATTACATTTTTGTTGACAGAAGCATTACTTGATTCGCTTTGAATCATATAGATTCCGTCTTGTGGCATCTTGAGCTGACTCTCGAATGTGGTGAGGGCAGCATTGAGTCTTGCTACGAAGTCGTTGATTTCGGCAACAGTGACAGGACGCTTGTCTGTGATGGCTTTGAGGTCTTCTTGAATCTTGTCGTTTGCTTCCTTTAAGACCTTCTTAGAACCTTCAGCGTAGTAACCAAGTTGAGGACCTTCTTGAGCCTTTTCCAAACGCTTTTTGATGACGTCTGAAACTTCGGTTACACGTGATGGGTCGGGGTAGTTCTCACGATATTTATCGAGCGCCTTTTTGAACGTCGCAATAGTTTCGTCTGTGGCTTTCTCAGCTTTGACTTCTTGTATCGCTTTAGCGAGAAGTGTATTCAAGTCTTTGCGCACATCAGCAGGTACGGCTTCGTTGGGCGATGCCACAACGTCGTATTTGCCTTCGTAAGCACGGAATTCAGAACCATAGAAAAATCCGGAACCACCATTGGCGCGAGTCACTACTTCCATGCGGAAGTATTTATAGGGCTTGTCGAAGTTGACTGCAGCCAAACCGACTTTTCTGCCAGTTTCTGCTCCTTCTGCGTTGAGCATTTTGGTGGAGTAGTCAAATTCGCCTACACCTATTGCTTCCCAACCACTGTCTTTCTTCCATGCGTCGTAGTTGAATTGCCCCTCAATGGGTTGACCATCTTCGCCGACCTTTGCACTTTGTCTTTTGCTAAGGCTGCTTCGTCGGTAGCCCCCCACATACGAACCAGTTTTGGAGCACCATTAGCTGCATTGCCCACATTGCGTTCACCCCATTTCAAAATCAGCGCGTCGACGGGCTTGTCAATTTGGAATTGCAGGAAGTGATTGGCGTTCCATGCGTGTTCGCCACCGTGCCATGTGCTGTGGAAGTAATTGGTAAGATTACCATCGATGATGGTTCCGATGTCTTTACCTTCATCAGGGTCTGCCATTGGGCATTTGAGCTGCTCGGCTTTGGTGACAAGACCATCAACGGTGTTCATTTTTCCCGTAAGAGCAGAATCGAGTTTCTCACCCTTCTCATTGACGGGGAAATACACCTTACCTGTTTCAATGAGGTCTCTAGCTTTGGCAACGAGCAATTTAAGCTCCATGTTGCGCTTGGGCTGAGCGACGAGTGCTCTGAGTTTGTCTACTTGTTCGTTGGTCAGTGTGCGAGCGTGCCATGAAGAAGCATTAGAGGTGCGATCCCATACCACGGTGCTGAATCCACTCACTTGAGCGTGAATACCATCGCTGTTGAACAATTTATCAGAAGTGAAGGTGAGGAATCCAGGAAGCGCGGGGTTGGCACCAATAGAGAAAGCAGCTTCTGGAAGTCTCAGTCATCCTGATGGGTACGTACTGCTTAGGTTGAGGACCGATGTAACGACCTGTTTCTAGGTTGCGGAAGTGGAACTTGCCATCTTCTCCGGCGCTTGTTACTTCCCACACGAACTTAGCTGTGTTGTAGCTCAACTCGTCTGTTGCTTCATAGTCCACGTCATCGCCTTTCTTACCAGACCACAGCAAACCTTCAGCACCTGGGGTTACAGCACCACCATCATAGAGGGCAGCACCATCATAGCCGGCTTCCTTTTCTCCGCGCCAGTTGGTGATGATGTAATATCCAGGCACGAGAGGGTTGATGTGTTGAGTGAAATCGTCGAAGGCTGGACGCAGACGTTGTTGCAACGTGTCGGTTTCCACAGGCGTAAGCGTGAGTTTACCATCAATCACATCTTGTGCTTGTTGCCACAAATCATTGAGTTTCTTGTATTTTTCTGCGTTGTATTCACCTGCACCAGAGCCAATGCGGAAGTCTTTCAGGTATTCGGAAAGTTTCTTACCTTCGGGCACAATTTCGTTCATCTCAGTTTGGAGTGCTTCTTTCGCGTCCATTGTAATAGCAGGACGAATCACCCAACCATTTTGGTTATAGTCTACACCAATTTCGTAAGGGTTTTTACTGAGAAGTGCTTTGCGCTTTGCGTATTTATCCTTGTCAGTGGGGTATGCTTCGAGAATGATAACTTCTCCAGCTGCAGTGTTTGGGTCGATGTATGTTGCTCTGCGAAGGTCTAGATTGTCGCTCTCATCGCCATCTTTAGCCTTTTGAATCATACCATCAATACCCTTGAGTTCTTTAGGGTCTTTGCCCTCTTCGGTGTGAGTGTATTTTTCTTCAGGATTGCGGTATTCTGCTTCAACAACAATCACTTTCCATGCGCGTTCTACTTGCTTGGTGAAGAATTGCGCAGAACCTGGGAGAGCTATGTATTCTCCAGCGTGGTTCTTGAGATAGTAGACTTCATTTTCGTCTACTTTTTCTCCAGTCTTTTCAAAGTAGAGAAGTGCTTTGTTTGAAAGACCATAGCCTTTGTTCTTGTAACCTGTTCCAGCAAAGAATGCTTCGTTACCCGCTTTGATGGAAGCGCCAGTGCGGAAGATATAGGGTTTTCCTACTTCAATTGTGCTAGGAGTTACAACTTCGTCATTGATACTGACGGAATAAGAATCTGCCGAGGCTTGCGCAACGCCTGCCATAGCGAGGATGGAGGTTGCAATAACGGTGGAGTAGCCTTGTTTCATAATATGGTATTTATAGTTGAAATCAATGGTAATTAGAGCACTATGGAGAATGAATCATATTTGTGTGACAAATTGTGATTTCTCATCGGGCTATGTTTGAGCAAAGGTTGCTATTGATGATAGACTCTACGAGGGAGGTTTCTTCTGCCTTTGCGCAACAAATTTACAAACCTTTCTGTTACTATCCAAGAAAAAAACGATATTTCTTGTTTTTGCTATGTAAATATATCAAAAGTAGGGTCAACCAGCAAGTGCAAAATAACAATACTCTTTTGTAGAACTCTTTTTGGGTGTTTCAAAATTAAGATGCTGTCTGGGTCTAGAATTGATTTTTTCTGTATTATTGATATTGTCCGAAAAACTGTGTAAGTTTTTCGGACAATACCTAAAAAGTCTATTCTCTAATAGCTTTGTATTTTTCTGAAGGATCTGGATTGTTATAATCGGTTACAGCTCTATTATATACACCTTCATATTTCGGGAATACAAGATTAGTCCAAGCAGGGCGGCCATTGGTGTTGTAACGTACAGGGCTTGGTACATTGGTTCCATCATAGGCTCTTACAACCGATAGATTAAGTCGTTTAATATCGAAAAAAGTTCGTCCTTCTCCCCAAAGTTCAATGCGCTTTTGAAGGATAATTTCCTCAACAAGAGCACGTGATTCGGTAGAAGTGCAGTTGTATTGTGGATCTCGGTAGTTCTTCATAAAAGAATTGAGAAGTTCTAGTCCTTTAGCTGGATTTGTGTGAGCCATAGCTTCAGCTTCTATGAAATACATTTCTTCAATCCTCATCAAAGGATAGCTACATACAGCTCCGATGGTGTGAGTTGCTGTATTACCCTGTGCTGCGCGAAATTTGACGCTTGTTAGAGGAGGGAGTGAGGCTCCAATCTCATTGTCAATATAGATTGTCTTACCTTCTAGAGGATGTCCTTCAGGTGCTTTGAAAGAAAGTTTTCGGAAATCCGTATTTGCGATTTTGTCATAAAGAGAACGGTCGATACTTGGATAAACCTTACCGAGTCCTGCATAGCCGAATTGTGCTTCTGCGGACATCCAACCTGTCCAGTTGGAGAAATTGAAACTAGTACCGAGTGTTTCTTTGTTGACAGAAGCAGAAAGCATCCAACTCCCCACGGTAGGAGTGTTAAATCCAGAGACTGCATTGTGCCATTCCTCTTGGGTGAGGGGGGAACCTGTGTGTGCTTCTATTGCTTTGCGTGCAAATATTGCAGCATTTTCGTATTGTCCATCCCATAGATAGAGACGAGCTTTAAGACCATAAACAACGTCTAGATGAGGCACATCTTTTGTTTCTATGTTGATGAATTGGATGTTTTTCTCTGCCTTATCGAGGTCTGACAGGATGAAATCAAACATCTGTTTGTGGGTGGCGCGAGGATTATTGTACGAATCCTTTTGTTTCAATTTTTCTGTCACAATAGGCACCGTGAGGTTGGTTATAAGGTTGCCTTGAGCATTCCGACCATCAGGGAATTTCTCGTTAGGAAGAAATTCATACATACCCGCGAGTTCTAAATAAGAAAGAGCTCGGAAAGCATAAGAAGCCCCTAGAAGTCCCTTTTCAGCATCACTGAGGGAGGACTCATTTGATACAAATCCTTTAATACTGATATTTGCGGCTAAGATTACATTATAGTATGACATATACATAAAATCTGCAATGTCATCGTCTTTTGCTAGGCCAGTACATTGTGAGAAAGCTACAAAGGGATCGTAATCTTGATAAGGACTGGTGTAATCCCCGGTCATTACATCACGAGCGTGCATCACACCTCCCCAACCAAATCGCCAGTGATAGCCTATTGGTTGCACAATTGTAGAAGGAATAGCCCAAAAAGCTCCTTCTTTTGCTCTTGGACTTTTATTAAACTGTTCTTGAGTGTACATATTAGTGGGAAATGCTTCCTCTACACAAGATGTAAATAGTGAGAAAGTCGTAAAACCCATCAGTATCAACATGGACACTTGGTGAAGCACTGTGCGAAATATGGCGCACATAGAAGAAGTGCTTGGTTTCAATAGGTGAGGGTATGTTGAAGTCATTGCTAAACTTATTTTATGGAGTAAAATACTTTAACCCTAATCGGTCGTTAGACCGTTATAGTGCATTGGTTATAGAGATGATAACTTCCTGACATCTTCCATTTTCTTGTTGGCATCTTGTTTTTTTTGTTCTCGACGTAGCTCACTATGCCTTCGAACTCACAACGAATCATATGCTCAACAATCCAATGAAATCTGTTCAGGCTCTAATGACAGATTTGGGGTTAAAATGTAAGCGTAAGTCCTCCTGAAATAGTGCGAACTGGAGCGTAGTTTTCTTTGGTTGATTCTGTCAGAGATTGACGAGGATCAAGCCCCTTTCGTGCTGTCCAATAATATACATTGTCGACTGAAACGTAAAGACGCATATTGTTTACTTGTCCCTTCGTCATTTGCTTCAATATATTCTTAGGCATAGTATAACCTAGATTTATATTATTCAAACTCAAGAAGGAAGCACTTGTATAGTAAGTGTCTACGTCTGGTGTAAGGTTGCGTTTAATGGCATTACCTGTTTGTATACGTGGGTATTGAGCGTTACGATTAGAAGGCGACCACGTCTTATTAAGCACATCTTTATGTATAGCCAAACCACCGCTAGCACCTTTTAGGCCTGTCATCAAGTAGTAATAGTCACGATCTAGGATATAGCCTCCGATTTGAAAACTAAAGTCTAGTCCCAAATCAAACCCAGCATACGTTAGGTTAGTATTAAATCCTCCGTAAAGGTCTGGGTGTGAGCTTTTTCCCAGGAAATAACTCGCTTCTGACACATCTGTTGTTTTGGTGAGTCGATCTCTTGCAGCGGGCACTTTAACCACGTTGCCATTGTCGTCATAAGTTGGGTTTCCTTGTTCATCTAGAACCACCTTTTCCAGTGGTTCATAAACAAGTTCTCCCCATCTGTCACGTTTCTGCACTTTATGCCCATCAGCGTCTTCTACCGTCACGGGTTTGCTGGTGTCATAACGAGGAGCCCACGTGTAGTAAAGCATTTCTCCTGTTTTTGGGTCAATTCCTGCTGACTTATATAAGTAGCGAGTGCCCATGGGTAAACCTTCTCCATAGAAAAAGTCACCGCTTTCGTATCCATAGTGTCCTTCGTATTCTTTGGTCTTTCTCTGAGCAGGAATAGCTGTGATTCTATTCTTATAATGCGTAAAGTTTACCCCAAATGACCAAGAAAACTTGTTGGTGTGTATCACCTCCGCATTGAGTTCCACTTCAACACCTTGGTTTCTCATATTTCCCAAATTGGCATAATAATTATTGAACCCATAAGAACGCGCCAAACTAAAATTGGAAATCATGTCGTGTGTCTCTCTATTAAAGACTTCAATCTGTCCGTTAAAACGTCCATTGAAAAGAGAAAACTCAACGCCTAGATTTAAGTTTGCACTTTTCTCCCAACTAATATCTTCATTACCAAGAGAATTAGGTACAATAGCAATACTGCCATTACTATTCTTGAATGTATAAGTAGTGGTGTAGAGATAATCACTGAACCCATCATTACCTTGTTCACCATAGGAGGCCTTTAACTTTAAAGCATTTATCCATTTGACCTTAAAGAATGGCTCTCTAGTAAGGTTCCAAGCTGCAGATATGCTCCAAAATTCCCCCATTGATAGTTGGGATGAAAACGTGAAGAAGCGTCTCGGCGGAGAGAAGCCGAAACAAAATAGCGATTGAGAAGGCTGTAATTTGCCCGTGTAAACCAACCCTCAGTGTTGTATAGGCTAGCATCAGACGAAGGCTTGCCATCTTCGATACCACCACTAAGTTCGTGGTTTACATTATCTACGAGATTTGACTTAGAACCAGCAAGTTCATAGTCTGTTGAGCGGTAATATTCGTGTCCTATAAGTGCTTCAATGCTGTGTACACCTCCGAAATCCTTGCTATACGTCAACAGTTGTTGGATGTTTTGTTGTATGCTGATTAGGCTACCAATATATATTGTGCCTTTACTTGATTCTGCGGACGGTCCATAGTACGGATTGTTAAGACGTTCACCACGACTAACGATGAGGTTTAGTGTGTTGTTGCTTGCAAACTTAAATCCTCTACCTAGTTTTAGTTCTACTCCTCCATTGACATTTAGTGTATGGATTTGGTCTCCACCATAGTTCAATTTATTGTCTGAAATAGGATTGGACATACTCAGGAAGGGACGATTCATGGGAAGATATTTTTCTGCCCATAGTCATAACGAGTAAATCCCATATTATCCACCAAAACATTCCCCTTTGCATCGCGTAAATAGGCAGGATAGATGGGTGCGATATTGTTGACAACACCAAACACTGAACTCTCGTTTCCGAAATCACCTTCTCCCCCCACACTATGACTTCTAAGGTTCGTGTAGCTGATATTAGCATTAAACTTAAGCCATTTTTTAGCATCCCATTCCGCTTTCAAACGAGTATTCAACTTCTTGAAGTCAGTGTTGTCTAAAACACCGACATTGTCAAGATAACCGACAGAAAAATAGATGTTGCTCTTATCATTACTCTTTGTCGCGGTTATATTGTATTCTTGACGAAGGGATGGACGATAAGCAAGCGCATACCAGTTATCGGGTTTAATCAAATAGTTGAATTCCTTGCCTGAATTGTCCAACCCTTTGATGATACGTCCCAATTGAGCTTTAGGGTTGAGTAAGCCATTTTCAAGTATCAGATTTTCTCCTTGGGGCACCGTATAAGTAATATACCCAAGTCGTTCCTCTAGATTGTTGTTGGCAAATTCATAGGCCGTTTTATCGTCGCCCATTTGAAAACCTCCTTCTTCGTTGAGATTCTCATACAAATTCTCATTGCGAAGTGCTCTGTGGTATGCTTGGTAGTATTCAGCTGCGTTGTCAATCGTTTCGTATCTCTGTTGTGCCACTTGATTGACTCCCCATTTAGCATCAAATGTAACATTCACCCCTTGATGATTCTTCGCACGCTTGGTGGTGATAATAATAACTCCATTGGCACCACGAGCACCATAGAGGGCTGCAGAAGCTGCGTCCTTTAGCACAGAAAGCGTTTCTATATCTTGAGGATTGATAGAAGATAGGTCGCTAACATATGGAGCTCCATCAACAATAATAAGAGGTGCATTACCAGAATTTATGGATGAAATGCCACGAATGCGAAGTGTTGGACTACCTCCGTCAGGACTTCCGGATGTGCTATAAATTTGCACACCTGGTGCGTGTCCTTTCAAAGCGTTCACAGGATTAGAAGTCTGGAGTTTATTAATCTCCGATGAGCCAATTGTCGTTACAGAGCCTGTAAAACTTGAGCGTTTTGCTGTACCATATGCTACGACCATTACCTCATCTAACTTTGTGTTGTCCCACTGCATTGTCACATTCATTGAAGGAGACAATTTACTTTGGACACTTCGCATACCAATGTAACTTATTGTTACTGATTGTACGTTAGAGGGTAGTTTACTAAGGCTAAAATTACCATTCTCATCTGTCATTGCCACTACTTGCTCACCTGCTTTTATTGTGGCATGAATCACGGGGTTACCTTCTGCATCTGATACATGTCCCATGATTTTTCTTAGTTCTTGCGATTGACCCATTGCGTTTCCTATCGCAAGAAAACCAAGACAAAGTAGTAAATACTTTTTGCTGGTTTTAATTGGTTTCATATTTCATGTTTTACTTAGATAATCTAACAGTAGGACTTAATAGCATACTGATATTTTGCGTTATCATATATGCAATATAAGCGTAACACCAAAGGCTGATGCGTTCGTTGATAAGAACATTGCAGAACCAATAGTGTTCTATCGAGATATACATTGGTGGGCTAACATTTTCAAGAGCGATTTGGGTTAAATCAACAAAGAATCTTATACTGTTGTAAGAGTAGAAACCATTCCCTTACAAATGCTAGATCATAATCTTGACTTAATCTTTATGATTTTCATAACTTGTGGTGTGTTACTCAAGAATGTAATCATTACAAATTTATAATCTCCTATTTGATATGCTGTGTTTTTCAATAAGAAAAGTGGAAGAAAACCGTGCTGAAAAACATCTTTTACGTTAAATGATTAGTTTTGTGCTTCTTGACATAGCAAAACACACATCTAACCTAACTTACTGCTCGGAACGGATGACCGATTTGGGATAATAAGTACCCCATCACTTCAACACAGAAATGATGGGGTACATGAGATTAGTTACAGCGAATGAAAACACGTTTCCTAGGAATGGTAAAAGGTTCCCCATCATCTATTACCAAACGGTTGGCTTCAATCTTCCCTTTGTATATATGGGTGGTCACATGAGGTTTTCCACATTCTTGTATCCAAAGGGGGATGCCCATACGTTGTGCGGCAGCCTCCTCCTTGCAATATAATGGAACTGGGTAGTCAAATTCTACCCCTGCTTCGACTGTAAAGACAAGGAATCCTGTTTTACAATGATGTTTTGCAAAGGACGAATCTCATAACCAGGAAGGTATCCCTCTCTAGCTAGATAAAACTCATCTGTTGTAGCATTTAAACATCCATGCACGCCTAGCGAATCTTTCCAAAAGATAAGATAGCAACGATCCTCTATTCCCGATGGATATGATCTCTGCTCTTCATAGATGCAGGACACGTGTTCAATAGGAACGAGTTTTTCTGTTTGAGCATATACAGCGTGCAATGTCCAAAAGAAAAAAAGGAGAATAAGAGGAATAAGAAGAATAAGAACCTTTTCATAAGTGTTTTTGTTTTAACCCAAATCGGTCATTAGACCATTATAGTACGATTCGTAATTATCCGTCTGTAACGTTTACAAACATCCTTCGCCAACTCACTAAGGAGAGGGTGGGAGACGGTAGAATAGCCTACTTAAGATTACTTGGCTCGATCAGTTCTCTGAAAAAGCATACGAATAGGAAGCAACCTCGGAACTTTGTGGTAACCTTCCTTCATTCTGGGGAAGTAGAAATGTCGGAGGTAACGATTGATTTCAGTCAAATACTGCTTAGATAGTGGCTGAGCACCAGTGGGCAAGAGTATGGATGCCCTTAAGAGAACGCCGTCTCGGTTTAGACTTATCTGCACCATCATTTTTGACACATATTCTTGGGGAAGCAATGCAGCAAGGCCATCGAAGAATTTTGTAGGAAGGTTATAAATGTCTTGGAAATAACGATTAAAGTAGCCGTCCATGTTGTAGCAGCCGAATTCCAAGCAAGGGTCGTCAAGTTCTTTGGGTTGCTTGCGTGTGGTATCTGCCTTTATGGCTGCCGCATCTCTGAAAGCACGTGCAAAGCTAGTAGGCGAGTAAGTGAAGGTCTGAGAAAACCCTTCTCTAAATCGTTCTAGGGTGTAATAAGTTTCATCGTCAAACTTCACAACGTGGAGTGTGTCATCAGCAAAAATCGAGTTGCACCAGCTAAGAGTGCAGATGCAGCAAAACAATAGTCGAAGTATCATAGATGTATGTTATTAGAAGTTTATGGCCATAGAAGGAAGTCTGAGTTCCCAATTCCATTTGTAATAGGGATTGACTTTCCTGTTTTCATGATAAATAAGTGTCTGAAACGCATTAAGTTCCTCATAGTTTTGCCATTCGAGAATTAACACTAAACTTATGGTGTCAAACATTATTCTACGTAGTATGGCAAAAATAGCAATAAAATATGAGAATATCGTTCCTCATAGCGGTATTTTTTGCACTTTTAAATTGAAAGTACAGATCTATAGAGACAAAGTACCATCAAATCAGCCTGCAATTTGACCTATACGCCAACTTTTAATATATTATTTGGGCTAATTGGGGGGACTTGCATACTTATTTCGTATAATACTATTTTGAGGTGTGTAATCAACGGCTTGTTTTTGGGAAAACGACGGCTCGTTTTGTGAAAAACAACGTGTCGTTTTGAGAGAAACAACGTGTCGTTTTGAGAGAAACAACGTGTCGTTTTGAGAGAAACAACGTGTCGTTTTGTGAGAAACAACGTGTCGTTTTATGAGAAATAACGGCTCGTTTTTTAGAACGCAATGGAGGGGGAATGAACGACACGGAAAAGTGCAAATGGAAAAATGGGAAATAGAATTGTGAAAAGACCAATAATCTTCCCTCTCGCGCGTACGTACGCGCGCACACTTACAGGAGTTTTTACTTTTTTGCTGTCACAAGTGTCACAGGATTACTTGAAAAGCATTGTTTGACAGTGTGTTATAAGTGATTGTAGATAGATTTTAACAATCAAGTGATTTGATGGGGCAAAAATCAATGGAAACGAGAAGGAAAAGTGCGTTTTTCAGGCCTGCATTTTTGGGGTATTTCGTCTGTTTTTTCTCTGATTTACCTTGTTTTCTTTCCAAAAAAATATTCCACCTGTGACACTTGTGACAGCAAAAAATCAACATCGCTGTTGGAAGGCGCGCGCGCTACACGTACGCACGAGAAGACTAAATGACGCTGTTTTGCAAGATTAAGATTACAATCCTTGTATATCGACAAAATAAAATGTCACTTTTTCGCGATTTTTTCCCTCTTTGGGTATGAATCAACCCATATACATATAGGGGTGCATCCTTTAAAGAGCACCTCTCGTTATGATTCTACTTTCACGGCGAAAGCCAAACTAATATACCAATCACTATGAGTACACATCTCTCTTTCATTCGTTGGACAGTGGCTAGATGGCACAGCTACAAGGCGTTTTTGCAACTCGCTGAAAACTGCGAAACGTCTTTCGTCCTCTGCAAAGGACTATTGGCGCATTGCCACCTACTATGGAGCCACCTCTTCTGTCTGTTGTGCCAACCCGTGAGCTGCAATGTAGGCCGTTGTCCAGGCCGCAGAGAGGTTGTAACCGCCGGTCAAAGCATCGATGTCGAGCACTTCGCCAGCAAAGAAGAGTCCTGGGGTAGACTTGCTCTCCATCGTCTTGGCATTGACAGACGAAAGGGAGACACCACCGCAAGTGACAAATTCTTCTTTGTGCGTGCCGCGTCCCACAACTGCATAAGCATCGGCCGTGAGCAACGTGGCAAGACGGTTGAAATTTTTCTTCCCCAATTCGCTCCAACGGCGATCGATGGGCAATTCTGCTCGCTGCAAAAGATGATGCCACAAACGCTGTGGGAGAGGGGAAGAGGCTGCATCGACTTTGGCGTTGGGGTGGCCGAAATCAAGGGGTGAAAGTCCCAGACAACGCTGCAAAAGGCGATAAGGGGGGCGTGCGGCTCCGAGTGTTTTACCCGAAAATTCTTGTTGCATTTGTTTGAGCAACGACAACATAGCTTCGAAATCTGCGGTGGACAACCACGAAATCAGAATTTCGCCACGATAGTTGCGTTCTGCAAGAAGGCGCGCTCCGTGTGCCGACAAGCGCAAAGCCGCTGGTCCGCTAATGCCTTGGTGAGTGAGCAACAATCCACCGGAGGTGCGCACCTTTGTGCCGGCCAAAGAGAGTTGCACTTGTTCCAAGGTGATGCCCGAGAGCGTACGCAGTCCTTCGTCCGAAAATCGGAAGTTGAAGAGAGAAGGACAAGGTGTTTCTAGTTGGTGACCTGTGGCTCTGAGGGCTTCAAATCCTTCTCCGTGTGGGGCTCCTCCCGTGGTGAGCGCCAGTTTGTCGCAGTGCACCACGCGGTCTTCTCCCCGTTGTCGCAATTGCAGAGAGAATCCTCCCTCAGTATGGGGAGTAAAAGACAGCAAACTGGTGTTGGTGAGCAACTGAATTCCCAATCGTTGTGCTTCTTGAAGTAGACACTGCGCAATGGTTTCGCTCGAATTGCTCTGCGGAAAGACACGTCCTTCATCTTCCACTTTGAGGGGTACTCCACGTTGTTCCCACCAATCATAGATGTCGCTGGGCGAAAAACTGCGGAACAGTCTTTGCATCAAACGTGCTCCTCGCGGATAGACGTCTTGCAGTTGGTCGACGTGCTCAAATGTGTTGGTGACGTTGCATCGCCCTCCCCCAGTGGCTCGCACTTTGGTCAATGGTTGGCTGGCACGCTCAACGAGGGTGATCTGACTATTGGGAGATATTTCGCGAAGCGTGATGGCGAGAAAATAACCCGCAGCTCCTGCACCGATGATGTAGACGTTATACATTAGACGTTAGAGTTTTTTCTAGAAGTTCTAGTGGTTCTAGAAATTCTAGTTTTCTAGCAATTTGCGATTAGAGATTTTCTGTTCCTTTTAGGCTGGCTTCTAATGCACGAAGGTGGCATTCCTCACCCACCACCCAAAGAATGTCAGTGGGTTGAAGCACGCGAGAAGCCTCAGCTAGTTCCACACTTCCCGAAGCATCTTCCACTCCGACGAGCATACAGCGATAGACGTCGCGGATGCCACTCTCTGCCACTGTGCAAGGAAGGAGCGTAGAAGTGGGGCGGGCTATGATGCGGCGCAACAGAAGACTGTGGTCGCAGCCATCGTCTTCTAAGATATGCTCCACTTCGACAGACATTCTTTGCGCAAAGTTTTCTAGACTTGTGTCGTCACCAATGACTTCCAAGACGTCGCCAGGGAACAGACAGATGTGGCCATTGGGAGCGTTGATGCGGATGTCTTGTCGCAAAATGGCAGCCACCAGCACACCATCATTGGAGGAAAAGTCTAAACTTGCCAATGATTGACCTGCCCAAAGGGAGAAAGGAGGTACAACTAAACGCGCAAAATGGACATCGCGAGCCGACAAACGACGCGCAAACCCAATTCTTGGGAACTTTTCTGTTGGGCTACCATCTCGCGCTGACGCAGGTTGTGACGGAAACGGCGCTCGGCTTTTATGGAACGATATTTCACCCAACGACTATTGACCACTAGAAGCATAATGACAAAGGCGACGGGGAGGTGGATATACCATGCGAGAGGCGACAGATATTGCAAAACATAGAACACCAAATAAGTGGCCAGCGACCAGCGAAGACAGAAAAGAAGACCATACAAGGCTTCCCCCAGAAAAGATTTCCTGAGTTTCTGAGCACTCTGGCTGCGATTTTTGCGCGCCACGATGGGACGAAGTAGGGGAGAAAGTACAAAGAGAGTGCCTACGCCGGTGATGGCATTGCCAATGAAGTGTGTGGGAGGGACTTGGCGCAGGAGAGGGAGAAAGGCCGAAAAGGAAAGTCCGATGATGGTGACCGACAAAATGGTGTAAACCACGGTTTGTGTTAAAACAATTCTGCCAAAGGCTAGCGCAGATTTTCCCAAAATCAAAACTGGACTGCGCTTTGTTTGGAGAGTGACATTGTGCGTTGAACCACTGTTTTGAGCCTCCTTGTCGGAAGAAGTTGATGGGGTGGTGGGGGCGTTGGCGACTGTTGCACCTTTTTCGAAAGCAACTGTTCTGTCGGCCGTGCGCGCCTGCCACGTTTCGGGGAGAAAACGTTCGATGAAGCAATAGACCGGTTGTGCAGAACGAATGAAATAGGGAGCAATAAATGTGGTGACAATGCTCACCGCTACCATAATGGGATAGAGTCGTTCGCTTGTGACTCCTAAACTCTGACCAAGCGCCGCAATGATGAAGGAAAATTCTCCGATTTGCGTGAGTGAAAAACTGCACTGCATAGCACGCTGCAAGGGGTGTCCGGCAATGACAAAAGCCAACGTGCCAAAAAGGCCATTCCCACAAAGAGGGCAAGAGAAATGAGGAGAATGGGGAGTCCATATTGGAGGAGTACTTGCGGATCGACGAGCATACCCACCGACACAAAGAACACTGCGCCAAAGAGATCGCGCACGGGATTTACTAGTTTTTCAATGCGCTCAGCTTCAATGGTTTCTGCCAATATACTTCCCATCACGAAGGCACCAAAGGCAGCACTGAATCCAGCTTTTGCAGCGAGTACAACGAGTCCGAAGCACAAGCCGATGCTCACCACGAGGAGAATTTCAGAGTTGATGATTTTGCGGTTTTTCTTCAAAAAATAAGGCACAATGTAGATGCCGACAACAAACCACAACACGAGAAACACCGACAAACTCATCAAACTGGTGATGAGAGAGTGCCCTCCACCTGTTGTAGCGTTGGATGTTGCCGCCACAGTGCTCAATAAAATCATCAGCAAAATGCCTAAGATGTCTTCGAGAATTAGCACTGAAAACACCTCTTGCGCAAATCTTTTGCTCAACCATCCTAAGTCTTCTAACGCTTTATATATAATTGTGGTGGAAGAAATGCTCAACATTCCTCCTAGAAAGAGGCTATCAAAATTGCTCCACCCCAAAAGTTGTCCCATCGTTGCGCCTACTCCAACCATAGCCGCCATAGTGAGAGAACTTGCCACAACGGGGCGCATTCCCATACTTGCCACTTTTTTGAGTGAAAATTCTAATCCCAACACGAACATCAAGAAGATGACGCCGATTTCGCTCCATACCTCAATGTTGCTGTGGTCTTGCACCGAAGGCATATAGGGCATATGTGGACTCGCCAAAAAACCAGCTACGATGTAGCCTAACACAAGGGGTTGCTTCAATTTGCGCACTATGACGGTGACCACTCCGGCGACGAGGAGGATGAGGGCAAGGTCGGAGATGATGGGAGGGAGGTGATTCATAAACGGAGTGTCCTTAGTTGTGGAACAAGGGGGATATTTTGAGCATCGATAGGGTTGTATGGGGAATTAGATTGAGTTTCATTCGAACTTCAATTGAGTTTTATTTCAACTCAGATTGAGTCTTACTTCAACTCGGATTGGATTTCTATGACAAAACAGACCGCAGAGCATATCCATTTTTGTGCAAGGAAACATCCCCAATATCGACAAAGGTACGATAATTCTCGGGAAAATGCAATAGAATTTTTCAGCAAATCTGTCCGCACTGTGCAATCTTCGCTCAAATGCTAGGGTTGCGCTCATCAAGAAAGGGTTCTGCCTTCTGGAAACATTGTGAAATGGGGAAGGATTTGCTAATAAAACCTAGAACATATCCTCATTTGTAGGTAGAAAAGTGGAGAAAACAGCGTTAAACGGCAGGAGCGCATTTAAATCGCAGGGTAAGAATCACTGAAAATAGCGATTGTATGCACAAAGAGAAACTCGTAACTTTGCAACATCAATCAAAGATGGCTAGAAAGGTGGTGTGCTGCGTTGAAAACAACGGTAGTTATGGAACCTTTGCTTTCTTCTTAAATACTTGTACAATATGTATCTAAAAACATTCCTCCTTGCTGCCCTTGCAGCTTTCACACTCGCTTCTTGCGACAAAGATGAAGTTAACAACGTGAAGCCCAAATCTGAAACAACCTTTAAGAATGTGGGTATGTCTCTCCAAGAAGGTGCTTATGGTAGTTGGACATATGTGAATCTTGCCACTGGCGAACACGAAGCTCATCCCGATTTTGGCACGTGGACGTATGTGAACCCCCAAACGAAGGAGGTGACGCGCGAACAGAAACCTGGCAGTTTGGCTGACGTGAAAATCAAATGGGACATTGCGTTCCGCTACAATCTCGTTCGCACCAACGAAGGCGCTACAAAAATGCTCACTGCAACAGAGTTTGCTCAGGTGAAACCTGAAGATTTAAATGACATCAGCGTGAAGGATACCATTGCTACCGGAAAAGACCGCGTGATGGTGGACTTTGCCAAGATGATGCTAGGAGTTATGAGTTCAACATCCAACGATGTGCGCAACCCAGTGCTCTCCTCTATGTTCACACGCAAAGGACAGATGACTAATGTCACTTATGAAGCAAAGCCCAATGTGGTGGCATTGCGTACAAAAGATGGTCGCCATTTCTTGCTCAAATTTAAGTCATTTTCCAACAATGCTGACATAAAAGGTTTCTATACCTTCGATGTTTTGAAAGTGAAGTAATTTTAGCGGAGGCTAGACTTTCAAGGCGCAAGACAATGGAGAAAACGTGAGAGGACTAACATCTAACGTCTAATCTCTAATCCTAGCCACGCTTGTCGTGGCGAGCATAAAAGTGTCTATGACACTCTAACGTGTAATGACTAATGTCTAATGACTAACGCCTAATGTTCAATATAAAGTATGGTTTCATTGTCCTATGCCTTTTCACGGGTATGGGACAATGCTGTATGTCGGTGCAGGCGCAAAAAAAGAACACCGCAGTAGTGTCCAACAAAGAGAAATTCGCTGAGAATCCTGCGATGGATAAAACCTTTAGTGAGGTGGTAGTTACAGGTTCTCGCTTGGAACGACCCCTCAAAGACGTGCCTGTGATAACGCGCATCGTGACTCGCGCTGAGATTGACCGCATCAATCCGCTCGATATGCAGCAATTGTTGCAATATGCTCTTCCTGGCATTCAGTTTCGACTCAACACAATGAGCCAACTACCCACGCTCACCTATCAAGGAATGAACAATAAGATGGTGGTTTCTCATTGATGGAGAGCGAATAAGCGGAGAAAGCAGTGATCACAACATAGATTACAACCGCATCAATCCTGATGAAATAGAGCGCATCGAGGTGGTGCGCGGTGCAGCTTCCACCCTCTACGACAGTAATGCACAAGGAGGCGTCATCAACATTATCACCCGTAAGGCAAAGCGGCCATTCTCTTTAAGTGTGATGGGCAGATATGCGGGAAAGAATGGCCAAAAATATGGTGCAAGTCTTGGACTTCGCAAAAATGGTTGGAGTTCTTTCACCAATGTCGGTTGGCGCAGTAGAGAAAGTTTTGTAGTACCCGATGTAAGCAAGTATGCTTACGAACAAATTTCGGTGGATGGCACTGTGAAAAAGGTGGAAGAAAATCAAGCTGACACCCTTCAACTCAAAGGCTATACTGTGAACAGTGTGTCGCAGCGATTGGGATATCAATTTAACGAACAACTCAGTGCCGAACTCAAAGGTTCTTTTTATAGTAATCGACAACCTCTTGTGCGTGGTGGAAAACGCTACGATCGATATAATGATTGGACGTGGGGAGCAACGGTGAAATACGTTCCCACTGCGTTGCATCGTTTTGATATTTCTTATCTCAATGATATCTACACCAAGACTTACAACTATCCTCAAGCAGAAGGAACAGCCGCAGATCCGAAGCACATCACTCCCTATCGAAATCGTCAACACACAGGTCGCTTGAATTACACCTATTTTGGCGATAAACATACCGTGAGTTTGGGAGCAGAACTGAGCAACGACTATTTGAAGCACTATATGCTCAAAGACTCTGGATCCGTGTCAGGCACACAGTGGTCGGTGTATGCTCAAGATGAGTGGCATATTTTGTCAAAACTCAACCTTGTGGCTGGGGTAAGAATGGACAAATCTTGGAAATATGATGCACACATCACGCCAAAGATTTCCATACTCTACCGCCCCGTTGAACAACTAACGCTCCGCGCCAACTATTCTCACGGATATCGTCCACCAACGCTAAAGAAGTCTATCAAGATTTCAATATGATGAACGTGATGCACGTGGTGGGAAATTCTCAACTTCGTCCCGAAACGAGCGAACAATGGTCTGTTTCAGCAGAATATGCAATCAATCGACTGAATCTCTCTGCTTCGTTGTTTCACAATCGGTATCACCACTACATCGGCTACGAAACAGTGAGCGCAGATACCATACGCTATGCAAATTTCGACGACAGAAAAACAACTGGACTTGAAGTTTCTGCGCGATATACCACAAACTATGGACTGCATCTTCGCACCACCTACAACTACATCAACGATCATCAATTGAGCAACGGACACGGAAGTTTCTCTGAGTATTACAACACCTCTGATGTTCGTCCGCATAGCCTAACTTTTGGAGCAGCTTATTATCACAGACTCTCTGATTTACTCACTGCGTCAGTTGATTTCAACGGACATTGGGGGGGGGCGCTTTCTCGCAATATGACTATCGTATATTGCGCGACACCCAAAGTGGTAATGAATTTCCCGTGATGTATCGCTATCACTTTGATGCACGCACTTTCTGTTCGTTGAATTTCGGTGTGCAACTCCCTCAAAAGGGACTCTCTGTGGGATTACTCATCGACAATCTGTTCGACTATCGCGACCGTGCTTCCACCGCTTCTGTGCAACTTCCCGATGTGGGACGCACTTTTGTGGCAACTCTCAAAATTGATGTAGACAAACTATTCTGATTTCATAGGATCTCTTACGTCTAACGTCTAATCTCTTACGTCTAAATTGTCTAACCCGAGCCGCGCTTGTCGTGGCGAGCATAAAAGGGTCTATGACCCTCTAACGTCTATATAGTATAGTAATGTCAAAATTCAATTTTCGTCTACATTCTCGCCGATTATGGTTCATCTTTGTAGGCTTATTACTACTCATTTTTGCAGCATCATTTGCTTGGCGCACCTGGTTAGGAACCACGCACATCGCTTTGGTCAATTTCCAACCGCTTACTTCTGGTCATATTGCCAAAGCCAACGACAATGCACTCATTAGTCTTGAAGACATTGATGCAGAAAACATCGAAAACATCGGCAATATGACCTCGTGCTCATCAATGCAATGGGATTGAAAATCACAGAAGCACAAAGAGCCGAGGTCAAGAAGTTAGCAGAAAAAGGACTCCCCGTGATGGCTCTCAGTGTGACCAATCCTGCCAACGACATTTGTTCGCTCGACACCGCCACTGCTGCGCGCATCGTAGCCTATATGGACAATGGAGGACGTGAAAACTATCGAAATCTCTTGCGATATGTGCGCAAGCACATCGATAAAAAGGTACTTTTCGCTCCTGAAGCAGAAGCACCTCGTGAACATCCCTCAAGTCTTCTCTATCATCTCGATCCGAAAAATCCCGAAGCCGAAGAACTAGGTTTCAATTCCGTGCGCGAATATGAGGCATTTCTTCAGAAAAACGGTCTGATGAAAAAGAATGCTCCGCACATCATTGTCACCGGAATCATGGGACAACCCTTTGAGTTGGTGGCAGAATTGGAGCGTCAAAACTTTGTGGTTTATCACGTAGATGATGTACAAGATTTCATTGCTAAATCTCATATAGATAGCGTCAGCCCTTCCGCCATCATCAATATGGCACACGGAAGATTGGGAGATGACGTTGTGGCTTATTTGCAACGTCAAAATATCCCCTTCTTTGCGCCCATCAACGTGCAGAGTGAGCGCAACAAATGGGAAGAAAACAAGCAAGGACTTTCTGGCGGATACCTCTCACAAACAGTGGGTATGCCCGAACTCGACGGAGCCCTCCTGCCTTATGCAGTGTTTGCGCACAAGCGCGACAAAGAAGGTCTGTTGCAAGTCTATGCTATGCCCGATCGTGTGAAAGATTTTGTCACCACCATCGGCAACTACATCTCGCTGAAGCACAAGAAAAATGCCAACAAGCGCATCGCAATAGTCTATTATAAAGGTCCAGGTCAGAGCGCACTCGTGGCGCAAGGTATGGAAGTCGTACCCTCTTTGTACAATTTCCTTGTGCGTCTGCGCAATGAAGGCTACAATGTCAGTGGTTTGCCTGCATCTGCTGCCGAATTAGGAAAATTGATTCAGGCGCGTGGTGGATTATTAGGCACCTATGATGAAGGAAAAATGAAAGCATTCCTCCAGAAAGGTCAACCCGAAATGGTGACTCGCGAGCAATTCAACACTTGGGTAAAAGCCTGTTTATCTGCCGAAGACTACAAAGCCGTGGAGAAAACCTACGGTGCGTTCCCTGGAAAATACCTATCCACCGAAGATGGTCGTCTCGGCATTCCTCGCCTTCGTTTTGGTAATGTGGTGATCATGCCACAACCAGCGGCGGCACTGGGCAATGATGAGTTCAAAATTACCCACGGAGTAGATGCAGTTCCCCCACATCTCTATCTCGCTTCCTATCTTTGGGCACAACACGGTTTCAAAGCCGATGCCCTCGTTCACTTCGGCACACACGGAAGCCTAGAATTCACTCCTCGCAAGCAAATTGCTCTCAGCAATCACGACTGGGCAGACAGACTTGTCGGCACTATGCCCCATTTCTACCTCTATTCCATCGCCAATGTAGGAGAAGCTATGATTGCCAAACGCAGAAGTTATGGTAATGTGCAAAGCTATCTCACTGCACCCTTCATGGAGTCCAATCTGCGCTCCACCTATCGCGATTTAGAAAAAGCGATTCAGCACTACAATGCTCTCTTGTGGGCAGCTGCGAGTATGCAACCCAACGCTGGAAAATCAAGTAAAGCACCCACACTCAACGCACGTCAGCAAGGTGAACTCACCAAGGCTTCTTTGGCAGTCAAAGCCTTGACCATCCAAATGGGCATCCACCGCTCCTTAGTCTCGACAGTGTGCGCACTCGTCCTTATACTGAAACCGACATTGCGCGCATTGAGCACTTCTCGGAGGAACTTTCTAATGAAAAAATCAATGGTCGCCCCTACATCTTGGGAGAAGTCTACACACCTGCGCACATAGAAAGCAGTGTGTATGCCATGGCCACTGATCCCATCGCCTACAGTCAGTTAGCTATCGACAAATTGCAACATCGTGTTCCGGCTGACTTTGAACGCAGAGCCAGTTTGTTCACCCAACAATATCTCGTGCCAGCTCGTCAACTCGTGGGACGTTTGTTGCAACAAAGCCAAGTGAGCGACCAATTGATTTGTCAGGTGGCGCACATCAGTCCCAAACAATTGGCTGAATCTCGCGAAGTTTATGCTGCACTCACCCAACCTCGTGGAGGGATGATGGCTGCAATGATGGCGAAGCAAAAAGAAGTTAGTGCAAAACAAGCCCCTTCTGGTATGCCGCACGGAGGAACGAAAAATCCTCACGGAAATTCCAATAACCCTCACGGAAATCCTGCCAAATCCCACGGAGCCGCAGCTATGCCGCACGGTCAAATGCCTCCTGCAATGGCAGCAGCAATGGTGAAAAAAGGCCAAGGCGGACACCCTGAAGCCAAAGGCGGTGGCAGTCGCGCAGAGAAAATGGCGAAGATGCGCGCAGCAATGGCAGCAATGGCCAAGAAACCAGAGTTTTCTAAGGAACAAAAGACAATGGCGTATGCCGTGGCAGAAGTGGAACGCACTTTGCGTAACGTGCAAAACTATCGCAATGCGCTCATGCAAAGCCCAAGTTTGGAGTTGAAAACCCTCATCAATTCCCTGAGTGGTGGTTACACTGCACCATCTCCCGGAGGTGATCCCATAGCCAATCCCAACTCGTTGCCCACTGGTCGCAACTTATATTCCATCAATGCTGAAGCCACTCCCACTGAATCTGCGTGGGAAAAAGGAAAACAGTTAGCGCGCAACACAATTGAGGAATATCGTCGTCGCCATCACGACAGTATCCCACGCAAAGTGAGCTATACCTTCTGGAGTTCTGAGTTTATCGAGACCGAAGGTGCTACTTTGGCGCAAGCCTTCTATATGCTCGGTGTAGAACCTCTCCGTGATGCCTTCGGACGCGTCAACGACATCCGCCTCATCCCTTCCAAAGAATTGGGACGACCTCGCATTGATGTGGTGGTGCAAACCAGCGGACAATTGCGTGATTTGGCCGCTTCTCGTCTTTTCCTCTTGCAGAAAGCCGTGGAAATGGCTGCTGCTGCCAAGGACGACAAGTTTGAAAACCAAGTGGCATCGGGTGTTGTGGAAAGCGAACGCTTGCTCATCGAGAAAGGTATCTCTCCCAAGGATGCCCGCGCATGGGCGGCTCGCCGCATCTTTGGTGGTGTGAACGGCAACTACGGCACTGGCATCCAAAGAAGTGGCGATGGCTTCTGACAAATGGACAGACCGCAAACAGATTGCTGAGGCTTATCTCAACAACATGGGGGCGTTTTATGGCGACCAAAAACAATGGGAAGACCATCAAAGCAAAGCGTTTGAAGCCGCGCTCACCCGTACGGATGTTGTCATACAACCGCGCCAAAACAACACTTGGGGTGCACTCAGTCTTGACCACGTGTTTGAGTTTATGGGAGGTATGAACCTCACCGTTCGTCAAGTCACGGGCAAGGAACCCGATGCTTATTTGGCTGACTATCGCAATCACAATAATATGCGCATGCAAGAAGTGAAAGAAGCCATCGGAGTGGAAAGTCGCACTTCTATGTTCAATCCCACTTATCTCAAAGAACAGATGAAAGGCGGCGAGAGTGCTGCTGCTGGACTTGAAGAAATGGTGCAAAACACGTTCGGATGGGAAGTGATGAAACCCGATGCCATCGACAATGAGATGTGGGATGAAATCTTCGACACCTATGTCAAAGATAAGCACAATCTCGGCATACGCGAATACTTCGAACGCGTCAGTCCTGCGGCTCTGCAAGGCATTTCTGCCGTGATGTTGGAGAGTGCGCGCAAGGGGATGTGGAAGGCTTCTCCCGACAAGGTGAAGGCTTTGGCAAAATTGCACACCGAACTTGTAGCGAAATATGATGCTGCTGGCACTGAGTTTGTCAACGACAACAAAGCTTTGCAACAATTCATAGCCAGTAAGGTGTCTTCTGCTGAGGCTCAAGCCTATCAAGATCGCATTGACGCTGCTCGCAACGACAAGTCTGGTAAAGGCACTGTGTTGAAAGCTGAAGATGGTTCGCCCACTCATCAGATTTCTTCCAAAGGTATCACCAGCGGTGTCGTAGTGGTAGTTGCCATTGTGATTCTCGCTGCCGGTGTTATCGTCCTTGTTCGTCGCCGCCGCAATAAACAATAAGCTTTTCTTGTTGTGCTAGAAGTTCTAGAAAATCTAGTTCTGCTAGACCATCTAGAACTTCTAGAAATACTAGTCCTTCTAACGTCTAAAATGCAAACTCTCGTTCTTTGTCTGATGGTGGCAGTGAGTTTGAGCACCCTGCTCAAACTTTCGCTAGCCACGCTGCGAGTGCGGTGGAGCACATTCGCTTTGTGCGCCCTTTTCCTTGGTCTATCATGGCCTTGGGCGGTGGAGCAATCCAAAACACAAATTGAAGCCTGGCTCGCCAACACCGATTTAATGCGCGACACAGCCGTTGTGTTGAGTCTCGATGTAGCCCTCCTCCTCGCCTATTGTTGGAGAAGCACCAAAGTCAAAGCCCCTCACGACACCTCCAATTCTATCTCGCCCAATCGATACACCCTTTGCTCCGTCAACTCTGGCACCATTTCTTAGCCATCTATCCTGGGCTGCTCATCTTCCCCGTTTTGTTCTCCCTCGAAGTCACCACCATCTTCGCGCTCCCTGGCATCGACTTCAGTCTTGTAGCCTGGGGATTAGCCATAGTGGTAGCCCTATCCCTCATCGTTGTTGGCTATGGATTAGAATACCTACTCCCCGAACGAGAATTGCGCCTAGAACTCCTCTTCCTGCTCAACGTGTTGATTGCTATATTAGGCGTCATTGCCACAGTAAATGGACGAACAGCCGTGGCAAGCGTGGGAAATGTAGACCTCAATTCCTTGTTGGCGGTCATTGTCCTCTTCCTCTTTTTCGCACTTATCGGCTTTGTGTGGAGTCGTCGACGCTCAAAACGCTAAAGTCTAAACATCTTATCTAAAATGAACTATATCTCTGACATTCTCTTTTGGATCAGCACGGGATTGCTCGTGCCCACAGTTGTGCTCTTGGTGCTCTTCTTCGGACGTGCCCTCTTGCTCGTAGGTGGATTTTTCGGACAACTCCTCTCGCGTCGCAAAGCCGATGCACAAATGGACGAAGTGCTCAACCAACTCACGGCGGACAATGTGGACACTCTGCTCGACAAACTTCCCTCTACCGGACTTGGCATCGCAGCTCCTTTCTATCATCGTCTTGTAGCAGCCAACAGCGACGCACCGCTTCGTGAGCGCATCCTTGCCGAATTCGACATCGCGGCAGATGCCGACCAAAACCTCCCTCGCACCCTTGCTAAGATGGGACCTGTGCTCGGTCTCATGGGCACTCTCATTCCCATGGGACCCGCTTTGGTGGGACTTTCCTCGGGAGACATCGCCAGCATGGCCTACAATATGCAGGTAGCCTTCGCCACCACGGTGGTGGGGTTGGTCATTGGCGCCATTGGCACACTGACCATTCAGGTGAAAAAACGCTGGTTGGCAGCCGATGCATCGCGTTTGGACTTCATCGAAGCCCGTTTTGCACAAAAATATGCTCAAAATTAGTATAACTATTGCAGTACAGCTCATTTCGAAACAAGGCATTTTATGAGTAGAAAAGTTGGAAAAAAGCATCGTCGCCTGCTCGGCGGTGATGAAGACCACGACATCATGGGCAGTGTAGCCAATCTTTTTGACGTTGCAATGGTTTTTGCCGTGGCTTTGATGGTGGCATTGGTGAGTCGCTATAACATGACAGAAATGTTTAGCACACAAGATTTCACCATGGTCAAAAATCCCGGCAAAGACAACATGGAGATTGTGACCAAAAAAGGCGAAAAGATTCAACGCTACACTCCTTCCAACGATCAGAGCAATGCTCAGGGCTCACGCGGTAAAAAAGTCGGTGTCGCCTATCAGTTGGAAAACGGAGAAGTCATCTATGTACCAGAATAGGATTTAGAACTTCGGATAATTTGGCCTTTAGAACCTCAGTTCTTTAGGCCATTTTTGTTTTGTATATCAGGTTGGCTTTCGCCGTGAAAGTAGTATCATAATGAGGGGTGTGCTTTGTGGAGGCACCCCTATATGTATATGGGTCGATACGCCCTCAAAGAGGGAAAAAATCGCGAAAAAGTGACATTTTATTTTGTCGATACATAGGAATCGCAATCTCAATCTTACAAAATAATTCCATTTATTCTTCTCGTGCGTACGTGTAGCGCGCGCGCCTTCCAACAGTGATGTTGATTTTTTGCTGTCACAAGTGTCACGCTTGGAGTATTTTGGGGGATGAAAAACAAGGAAAATCAGAGAAAAAACAGAGGAAATTCCTCAAAATGCAGACCTGAAAAACGCGCTTTTCCCTTTCGTTTCCATTGATTTTCTATTCCTCGAATCACTTGATTGTTAAAATCTATCTATAATCACTCGTAACACGCTATCAAACAGTATTTTACAAAGAAGTCTGTGACACTTGTGACAGCAAAAAAGTAAAAACTCCTGTAGATGCGCGCGCGTACGTACGCGCGAGAGAGGATATTATAGGTCTTTTCACAATTCAATTTCTCGTTTTTCAATTTGCACTTTTCCGTGTCGTTCATTCCCCTTCCATTGCGTTCTAAAAAACGAGCCGTTATTTCTTTCAAAACGACACGTTGTTTCTCATAAAATGAGCCGTCGTTTTCCATAAAACAAGCCGTCGTTTTTCATAAAACAAGCCGTCGTTTCTCCCAAAACAAGCCGTTGTTTTTCATAAAACAAGCCGTCGTTTGCAGTGAATGACCACTTGATGGTTTGAAGAAAGTTAGACCCCAGCATTAAGGCGACACAGCGTAGTATTGCTGTGAGGCTCAAAATGTTGAGGTCTAGCGTGTTGGGACAAGAGTAAAGGACTATTGCGATGAATTTCTCCGCTAGCCTTTCACTCTTTTTCGTTTCAGCGGTGGAACTATGTGTCGTTCATCGTCTTGTACGGCAATGCGAGTGGGGTTGGCGAATTTGTCGCTGAAGATATTGTAGCGTTCGTCGTTGTATTTTGTATGGATGCCCAACAGACTGGTGAGCGAGTTGGTGAACCAAGCGGTGGAGATGGGACGAAACTGCGCTTTCTTGATACGCTCCCAGAGTTCGGGGTGCTCCTTTCGGAGTTGCGGTGAAGCATAGACGAAGAAGGGAACATCAATAGAGGGACGATCTACATTCATACCGTGACCGTAGAATCCGCGTTGTTGGGGTTCGTTCACCATCTCGCCGTGGTCAGAGAAGTAAAACACAAGGGCACGCTGGGAAGAATAGTGCTTTATCATCTTGTCGAGCAAATGGTCTGTATAGCGCAAGGAGTTGAGATAAGCCGCTTTGTGGCTTTCGCATCATCCGTGTTACATTCCTTCATGTCCTTGGCTTTGAAGTAATCAAAGGTTTTAGGGTAGCGAGATTTGTAAAAAGTATGGCTACCCATTAAATGAATTATCGTCAGCCTGTGCCCGTTCTTTTTTGTCGTATTCTTTAAACCATCGTAGCGTTCAAGTTCTGGGAGCAATGTTTCATCGTATGGATTTTGATTTGAATTAAAAGCAACGTTTGTAGCATGAACATCATGAGCCGAGCTCGCTATAGATTTTTCTACAGCATACATATCTGAAATCTTTTGATTGGTTATCCATTGCGTATAGTAACCACAATGGGCAAGTGTGTTGGTTAAGTCTGGAAAGTCATACCATTGTTGTCCGGGTGCATTATTCCAATAGGTGAAAATACGCTGACAAGAGAGTATTGTGTTGGATGCAGAGCTGCAAACATCATTGAAGAGCACAACATCTTTTGAATTTCTACTCATCGAGTCAAGCCAAGGTGTTGTGGGACGTTCGTAGCCATAAGCTGACATGAAGTCTGCGCGTGCAGATTCGCCAAGAATAATAACAACTTTCAAAGGTTCGTTGACCGTGGGATTATGAGTCATCCCTTGAAAGTGGCTTTCTTCTTTTTGTTTTATTAAGTGGTCTTTGAGATCGTATTTATCTTTTAAGGCAATGGCGGAACTCCAAATGAAACGGTCATAGGTGGTGGCAATACGTCTTGTGGGAGAAGAAATGCCAGTATACTTACGATAACTATAATAGGTTGTGAATGTTCCCCAGAAAATGATACAAATGAATACTAAATAATGAGACGGTTGAGAAATCCAATGTAGTTTCTGTTGCAGCTTTGCATTACGCTGCATGCGGATCACCCCATAATAGCACCCGATTAACGATAGAAAAATAAACAACAGAAAAGCTACCAGTGGTGCGATGCCTAGTGAGATGAGAAACTCTTGTGCTTCGTTGGTGTTGGTGGCTAAAATACTGACAGCAAGATAGCTGCCAAAGATGTCTTTCAATAAAAATAGCACAGGTATTTCTATAATGGCTGTGGTGGTAAGGAGAAGTGTCTCTATGAAAAGCACAATCCAGTTGACCTTTTTGCTGGGAATGGCACGATAAATGAGTGAGAAAATGAAATGTAATCCCCAAAACGTTGGAACCTGTAGGAACGTACCAAGAAGAACTGTAAGACTTCTCATTTTGCTCTCTGCATTCAATGCCATCAATAGAATAGTGAGGAGAAGTAAGCCTGTTCCCCACCATAATAAGGTCAATTGAAAAGTGTTTTGTCGAAACTTGGATGAGATGTTCATTTTCTGTTGAATTGATAAGTGAAGTAGTTTTTATACCCGAAGTTTGTTATCTTACTCTTTTTCGTTTCAAGGGCGGTACTTCGTGCCGTTCATCGCCTTGTACGGCAATGCGAGTGGGGTTGGTGAATTTGTCGCTGAAGAAATTGTAGCGTTCGTCGTTGTATTTCGTGTGGATGCCCAAAAGACTAGTGAGGGAGTTGGTGAACCAAGCGGTGGAGATGGGACGAAATTGTGCTTTCTTGATACGCTCCCAGAGTTCGGGATGCTCCTTGCGAAGTTGTGGCGAAGCATAGACGAAGAAGGGCACATCCACAGTGGGGTGATCAACATTTGTGCTGTGACCAAAGAATCCGCGCTGCTGTGGTTCGTCAATCATATCGCCGTGATCGGAGAAATAAAAGACCAATGCACGCTGGGAAGAGTAGTGCTTTATCATCTTTTCGAGCAAACTATCGGTGTAGCGCAAGGTGTTGAGATAGGCCGCCTTCTTACTTTTAGCATCATCCGTGAGACACTCCTTCATATCCTTAACTTTGAAAAACTCAAAGGTTTGGGGATAGCGTTGATTGTAAAAAACATGGCTACCCATTAAATGGATTACCGTCAGACTGTGTCCGTTCTTTTTTGTCGTATTCTTTAAACCATCGTAGCGTTCAAGTGCTGAGAGTAACGTTTCATCATATGGATCTTGCGCAAAATCCATAACTTTGTTTGTGCCGTCATCGAGTATGTTGTTTGTGGCATGAATGTCGTGCGCAGAAGTTGCTATCGATTTTTCTACTGCATAAATATCTGAAACCTTTTGATTGCTAATCCATTGTGTGTAATAGCCACAATGGGCAAGGGTGTTTGTTAAATCTGGAAAGTCATACCATTGTTTTCCAGGAGCATTGTTCCAATAGGTGAAAATACGCTGGCAAGAGAGTATTGTGTTGGATGCAGAGCTGCAAACATCATTGAAGAGTACAACATCTTTAGAATTTTTACTCATCGAGTCCAGCCAAGGTGTTGTGGGGCGTTCGTAGCCATAGGCCGACATGAAGTCTGCGCGTGCAGATTCGCCAAGAATAATAACTACTTTCAAAGGTTCGTTGACCGTGGGATTATGAGTCATCCCTCGAAAGTGGCTTTCTTCTTTTTGTTTTATCAAGTTGTCTTTGAGCTCTAATCTATCTTTTAAGGCAATGGCGGAACTCCAAATGAAACGGTCATAGGTGGTGGCAAGACGTCCAGTGGGAGAAAATACGCCTGTGGCTTTTAAATATATGTTATATATTGTTACCCCCCCCAAGAAATAATGCAGATTATTATTAAATATATAGAGAGGTGTGAAATCCAACGTGATTTTTGTTGAAACTTTGTATTACGCTGTATGCGGATTACCCCATAATAGCATCCTGCTAACGATAGAAAAATAGACAACAGGAAGCCTGTTAGTGGTGCGATGCCTAATGACATCAGAAATTCTAGTGCTTCGTTGGTGTTGGTGGCTAAAATGCACATAGCTAAATAGCTGTCGTAGATGTGTTTCAAGAAAAATAGCACAGGTATTTCTATAATGGCTGTGGTGGTAAGGAGAAGTGCCTCTATGAAAAGTACAATCCAGTTGACCTTCTTGCTGGGAATGGCACGATAAATCAGTGAGAAAACGAAATGCAAACCCCAAAAAGTTGGAATCTGTATGAGCGTAAGAAGAAGGACTTGAAGACTTTCCATTTTACTCTCTGCATTCAATGCCATCAATAAAATGGTGAGGAGAAGTAAGCCTGTTCCCCAAAATAATAAGGTTAATTGAACAGTGTTTTGTCGAAATTTGGATGAGATGTTCATTTTCTGTTGAATTGATATGTGAAGTAGTTTTTATACTCGAAGTTTGTTATCTTACTCTTTTTCGCTTCAAAGGCTTCATTTCGATACGTTCTTTTCCTTGCACTGCAATGCGCGTGGGGTTGGCGAATTTGTCGCTGAAGAAATTGTAGCGTTCGTCGTTGTATTTAGTGTGAATACCTAGCAAACTTGTGAGGGAGTTGGTGAACCAAGCGGTGGAGATGGGACGAAACTGTGCTTTCTTGATACGCTCCCAGAGTTCGGGATGCTCCTTGCGAAGTTGCGGTGAAGCATAGACGAAGAAGGGGATGTCGAGAGAGGGCGAATTTAATCGGAAACCGTGACCGAAGAATCCGCGCAGCTCTGGTTCATCCACCATTTCTCCGTGATCAGAGAAATAAAATACAAGAGCGCGCTGAGAAGAGTAGTGCTTTATCATCTTTTCGAGCAAATAGTCTGTATAACGCAAAGAGTTGAGATAGGCCGCTTTCTGACTTTTCGCATCATCCGTGAGACATTCCTTCATATCCTTTGCTTTGAAAAAGTCAAACGCTGGAGGATAACGGAGATGGTAGGTGTGGTGGCTCCCCATGAGATGAATGACCGTAAGACTTGGAGCAGAGATGGTGTCAGAGAGAACATGAGGTATTAAGCGTTCGTCTATGGAACTTTCTGTCAAGTTGTTCATAAAAGCCGCGGTGGATATGAACGTGTCGGCAGACGTGGTGAATACGCGTTCAATGCTGGAGTAGTCGGAGAAATCTTGGTTAGAAATCCATTTCGTTTTGAAGTTCGCTCGTTTGAACGTGGTGGTGAGATCGGGAAAGTCGTACCATTCTTTTCCTGGTTTACTGTCCCAAAAAGTGAAGATGCGTTGTCCAGACAAATAGGTGGAAGGAGCACTGCTTACGGCATCGTTATAAGCGATAACTTCCTTCGCGTTGATTAAAGAGTTAAGCGCAGGAGTTGTGTTTCTAGGATAGCCATAAGCACTCATGAAGTCGGCGCGTGCAGATTCGCCAAGAATCACCACAACTTTCAAGGGTTCTTGTATTGAAGGTTGAACGATGAAAGGAGTAAAATGCGCGGCATCGGTCATGGTGGCGATATGCTGATTGACAAGCGTTCTTTCTTTCATCGCGCGTAAAATGCTCCAGAACAGACGATCGGCGGAGTTGGAACTTCGTACAGAGTTATCAAAAACGTTTTGCTTGTAGTTGATGGCATTGCGCGAAAAACAAGCCAAACTCGTGAGGAGGCATAGAACAATGCCGATTTGTGCGAGGCGTAATGCGTTTTTTTTCTGCCAGGATTTGCGATGAGATGATAAAAAGCGTGTTCCCCAATAGCTCAACGCAGCGGTGATTCCCAAAAGAAGAACGAGAATCCCATAAATCGTTGTGGGGAAGGCCGACATATATTCTTGGGATTCTCTGAAGGGAGAGGCCAAAATTACCGCTAGAAAACTAGAGTTGGTGGGAATGTGATAGAGGTAAAGGAGGACGGTTTCAAGAACAATAGGGATTACCACGCAAAAGAGTTCTGCGAACAAGAGCATTTTCCCAACCTTCTTCCAAAGAAGGGTGCGATAAACCCAAGAAAAGAGGAAATGGAATCCTAAGAAATTGAGGATTTGCAGGAAGGGAGCCACCGCATAGTGGACTGGAAAATCGCCTCCCGCGACGTAAAGGTAGGTATAAACGCCAGTGAGGAGGAAGTGCAAGATACTCCCCCACAGCAGTAGGAAAATTTGAAAAGAGTTTTGCCGAAATCGAGACCAGAAATACATTCGAAGAGCAAGGGAGGGGAAAGTGTGAATGAGGAATGGCTGTGGATGAAAAGCGTTCTTTGTGTCGTCCACTACATTCAGCGTGGTACGCACCCGAAAAGAAGGGAAAAAGATGTGGAACGAGCAACAAACCTCCCTCATTCGCAGTTGATAGAGCCTGCGAATGAGGGAGAAGGTGAAGGCTTACACCATTTCTCCTTCTGCGTCATAGTCGTAGAAAAGGAAATCGTTGTAAGGATATTTCTGAACATGGATTTCACGCACACGTTTGTAGAAGAGGTCGCGCAATTCGTCAATGTTTTGGCGTTCGCGTGCCGAAATGAAAATCACATCAAGCGGAGCCGTGCCTTGTTGTTCCGTCATGTTCTCACCAGTGCCTTGGGGGCGTCCCATCCAAGTTTGCATTAACTCGGGCAGGGTGATGTTTCTTTGGTGGCAGGCGTCAAATCGTTAGGGTCTTTGGGCGTGCAGGTGTAAGCATCCATCTTGTTGAACACCAAAATCTGTGGTTTGTCTGCGCATCCCAAATCGCAGAGTGTGCGGTTCACCACTTGAAGCTGTTCCTCAAAATCAGGGTGACTCACGTCTACCACATGCACGAGCAAGTCTGCTTCGCGCGTTTCGTCGAGCGTAGATTTGAAAGAATCCACCAAGTCAGTGGGGAGTTTGCGAATGAATCCCACTGTGTCTGCCAAGAGGAAAGGGAGATTGTGCACAATCACTTTGCGTACTGTGGTGTCGAGTGTGGCAAAGAGTTTGTTTTCCGCAAAAACTTCGCTCTTAGAAAGGAGGTTGAGGAGCGTAGATTTTCCCACGTTGGTATAGCCCACAAGAGCCACACGCACCATCTTTCCGCGATTTTGTCGCTGCGTAGTCTTTTGACGGTCGATTTCGGCCAGACGTTCTTTGAGCAGCGACATACGATTGAGGATGATGCGTCGGTCCATTTCGAGCTGCGTTTCACCAGGGCCGCGCAAACCCACGCTACCGCCTTTGCCACCGCCAGCACCGCCCGAACCACCACCTTGGCGTTCGAGGTGCGTCCATAGGCGTTGCAGACGAGGGAGCATATAGCGATATTGTGCCAATTCCACTTGCGTTTTCGCGTTAGCCGTTTGTGCGCGCATGGCAAATATGTCTAAGATGAGCGAAGTGCGGTCGAGAATCTTCACTTGCAGTACAGCTTCGATGTTACGCAGTTGTTTAGCCGACAATTCATCGTCGAAAATCACCATTCCCACAGGCTGAGGTTTCTCCACATCAGCCGGCCAGAGCGGGTCTTCTTCAGCTTCTTCAGCAGCTTTCTCGCATTCTTCAATGTAAGCTCGGATTTCTTCGAGTTTACCCTTTCCCACATAAGTCACGGAACTGGGGCCATCGACACGCTGTGTGAATCGATGCACCGTTTCTGCCCCTGCAGTTTCGGCCAAAAAAGCCAATTCGTCAAGATACTCTTGGGTTTTATGTTCATTTTGCGTCTTCGTGATCAGTGCCACAAGGACAGCGGTTTCAGCTTTTACTTCGGTTTGTATAAATTCTTTCATATCGTCGTCAAATCATCGTAGTCTCACCAAGAGAGCGTCTTCGAGGTTCATTTTTTTTGACCAGCGCGAAAAACACTCTGCGAGAATGATGCAAATTTGCTACAAAGATACTACTAAATATCGGATTTCTCTGTTCATACGTCTGTTTTTTATACTCATCTTCAGCATTTTGCCAGAACGTGGTGCGCGAGGGGCGTTGTGGTCTTCTCTCATGGGGAGGATATGATGGGATTTTTTGAAGCGAAAACACCCCAAATCTCATCAAAAAAAAGTATATTTGCAGAAACAAATAAGCAAATGAACGGAGCAAGGATACTCATCATCTATACAGGCGGTACGATTGGCATGCTTGAAAATCCCACCACTGGTGCACTCGAGGCCTTTGACTGGGAGCATATCAGCAATTTCGTGCCAGAATTAGCGCGTTTCCACTACGACATAGAAACCATCACTTTTGGTCCTCCCATTGACTCTTCAGACATGGAACCAAAGTATTGGACACGAATGGTGGAAGTTATCGCTGACAACTACGACAATTATGAGGGGTTTGTCTTGTTGCACGGCACGGACACCATGGCTTTCACAGCCTCAGCGTTGAGTTTTATGCTCGAAAATCTGAGCAAGCCAGTCATCATCACTGGAAGTCAGCTGCCTATTGGACAGTTGCGCACAGACGGAAAGGAAAACCTTCTCACTAGCATCGAGATTGCTGCAGCGCGCTATCCCGATGGTTCGCCTGTGGTGCCTGAGGTCTGCATCTTCTTTGAAAACAAACTACTCCGTGGCAACCGCACCACGAAAATCAATTCAGAGGGGTTCAACGCTTTTCGCTCTTACAACTTTCATAATTTGGCAGATGCCGGCATCCACATCAAATTTGAGGAAGCTTTCATCCATCGTCCCGATCCCGAGAAACCTTTCCGTCCGAACTATTTGCTCGACGACCACGTGGCGATTTTGACGCTATTCCCAGGGATGCGCGAAGAGGTGATGAATGCTTATCTCACCATTCCCAACTTGCGCGGATTAGTGCTCAAAACCTACGGAGCCGGCAATGCACCCAAGTTACCGTGGCTCTACGAACGGCTCAAGGAATTGAGCAATCGTGGGGTAGTGATTGTCAATACTACGCAATGTTCCACCGGAGCGGTGGATATGGGACGCTACGACACTTCTTTGCAACTCATCGAAGCAGGGGTGTTGAATGGTCACGATATGACCTTGGAATGCGTGGTGACGAAGTTGATGTTTCTTCTTGGTCACAACTACGAGCGCAGTCGCATTTGCGAGTTGATGAACACCTCATTGGCAGGAGAAGTGACGCTTCCTTGTGGAGATTCATCGACAGAATCCGGTTGTTTTCTGCGCAGTCATTTAGCTCCCGTGCATCGTTTATGTGCCGACTAAGTTCTATTTGCGCACTGTGGTTGCAGTGTTTATTCCTCCTCATCGGTTGCTCATCTGTCGAAATTCCCACGGCTGTTCCTTTGCGTTATGCCAAATTGTTGCGAATGACGGAGCAACCAGACTATATATGGACAGAAGTGGTGAATCCGTGGGACACCACGCAGGTTTTGCACCAATATCTCTTGATAGATAAAGGCGTTTCTTCGGAGAAAGTGCGCACTTTGCAGACGCAGCATAAAAATGCTGTTGTCGTTCGCACACCTTTGCAGCGCAGTTTGATGCAAAGCACAGTGCACGCTTCCCTTGCACTCCAACTCGGTGCTCAACAACAGTTGGTGGGACTCTGTGACACCGCTTATATTGTTGCTCCCGAACTGAAAAACTCCATTTGTCAGACTTCGGACGCGGTGACCAACCCAATGTGGAGCGCATCATTGCAGCTCAAACAGATGCTTGTTGGTTTGCACCTTTTGAAGAAATGCGCTATACTTCTTTGGAGCGCGCCAACATTCCCGTCATCGACTGTGCAGACTATCTGGAAACAACACCACTCGGTCGCGCAGAATGGATGCGCTTCTATGGAAGATTGTGGGGAAAATCTCAATTAGCGGATAGTCTTTTTGAAGAAGAAGTGCGACAATACGAAGATTTAGCGCAGAAAATAAAGGAGTCTTCTAATCGTTCTCAGAGTTCTTCCGAAAAATCTCGGAGCTTTTCCAAAAAATCTCAGAGCTTTTCCGAAAAATCTCGGAGCTCTTTTGAAAGTTCTCAAAGTTCTTCGAGGAACACTCAAAATTTAAGTCACAAACCACGTGTATGGCTCGATTTACCGTGGCAAAGCACGTGGTATGTTCCCGGAGGAAAGAGTTATTTGTCTGCACTCATAGCCGATGCAGGAGGAGATTACGCTTTGCAACACAACGACAAATCCGGAAGTTTACCCCCCTCCCTTTGGAACGTGCGTGGAAGTATGCACAACAAGCCGAGGTGTGGATCATCAAAGGAGGTCAAGAAGTTCCCTCCGACTATGCCGAACTCTCGCAACTCTCGCGCGTCTATGCGCACTTTCCAGCCGTTCGTTCTCATCGCGTTTGGGTGTGCAACACGATGCAAGTTCCCTATTATGAGCAAACTCCATTTTCTCCGGCGTTGTTGCTGCGCGAATGGTGCCAAATGTTGGGAACATTGACGGTGGATTCCGCAACATCTTTGCGCTATTTTCATCCGTTATCACGATAGAATGCTTCCTTTGGGAACAACTGTATCATCCGCCGTTTTCGGAATTCCGTTTTAGAATTACAACTTTCGAACCTTCGCGTCTTCCATCGTTTCATAGGGCTTTTCTTTGAATCATATCGACAGAAGAAGTTTATCCAACAACTCATCTGAACATAAGTTCAAGCAGAGGTCACTATCATAGTTCTCCCTTCGCAAACTTGCCATATTGCAATGCAGTTTTCACCACTTTCTCACCGCAGTCAGCTCCTTTGTTTAGCACTTCTTGTGTTGCTATTCATCGTGCTGCACCTCTTTGTGGGAAGTGTGTGGATTAGTCCAGAAGAAGTGAGCGAGTCTTTGCGTAGCGCGTTGAGTCACTTCTTCGGGTTTTCCTCAGACACACCCACCATCGCACAAGAAATAGTGGTGCATCATCGGCTCACCATCGCCTTGACAGCAGCTATTTCAGGAATGGCACTTGGAGGAAGTGGATTATTCACGCAAACACTTTTCAGAAATCCGCTAGCCGATCCCTCCTTGTTGGGCATCAATGCCGGTGCCGCTCTTGGAGCCGCCCTCGCCACGATGGTCATCGGCAGCATACCACTGGTGGCAGGTTTCACCCTCACCGTGTTTGTGCTTTGTTGGGAGCGCTAGGCGTCTTGTTTCTCTTGCTCAGCGTGAGTCGCCGACTCGCAAGTGCCACAGCAGTACTTCTAGTGGGGGTTATGCTTTCTTTCATCGTTTCCTCCGTTTTGTCCATCTTAGCGCATCGCGCATCGACAGACGGTCTTCGCCACTATCAACTCTGGCTCTTGGGAGATTGCAGTTCCGTCAGTTGGGAAGTTCTCCCCCTCTTTTCCTTTCTCATCCTCGTGTTGCTCGCTATCGTCCTCCCTCGCTTGCGCAAACTCGACGCTTGGTTGTTGGGAGATTTTTACGCACAGTCACTAGGCATCGCAGTAGAGCGCGAACGCATCGTGATGCTATCCGTCGTAGGATTGATGTCCGCTCTCGTTACCGCCCTTTGCGGCCCCATCGCCTTTGTAGGATTAGCAGCACCCCACGCAGCACGTTTACTTTCTCTCCAAGGAAGTCATCAGCGATTACTCCCACTCACGCTTCTCTTAGGAAGTTTATCACTCCTACTGTGCCAGTTGGTGGCGCGTTTATCGATTTGGGGAGAAGCACAATTACCCCTCAATGCGGTGACTCCGCTCATCGGTGCACCAATTATGGTGGTTTTACTCCTTCAACGTCGCACCTAGTTCGGAGAGAATCTCTTCATCGATTGATTTCAACATTCTCCGTTCCTCATCCTTGCTTCTCTCATTTTCATCACTTCCCGTTCCCTTCTCCTTCATTCAATACAAATCATATGTCTTCCAGTTCTTCTCGTCCTTTCATTCTCATTTCCAACGATGACGGTTATAAAGCACCCGGCATCAATTTCTTATTGATGTACTGCGTCCGATTGCCGACCTCGTTATTGTAGCCCCCAAAGGAGCACGCTCTGGGTTTGGTTGCGCCATCACCGTGACCCAGCCCATTCATTGCAAACTTGTGCGACAAGAAGAAGGACTCGACCTGTATGCTTGCACGGGAAGTCCTGTAGACTGCGTGAAACTCTTTTTCAATGTCCTCAAACGCAACTATAATCGCTTGCCCGATTTAGTGGTTTCGGGGATAAATCACGGCGATAATTCAAGTGTCAATACCTTCTATTCTGGCACTATGGGAGCAGCGAGCGAAGGAGTGATGCAGGGAGTTCCCGGCATAGGATTTTCTTACGACAATTTCAGTACGTCCGTTGATATGTCGCCTTGCGCACCCCACATCATCAACATCGTTCAACAAGTGCTTCGTGACGGACTTCCTCCTCTTTCCACTCTCAACGTCAATTTTCCCAACACCTCCGACATCCAAGGCGTAAAACTCTGTCGAATGGCGCGTTCGCGTTGGATCAATGAGATGGAGGAGCGTGTCAGACCTCGCACCAACTCACCTTATTATTGGTTGACAGGCGAACCTTTGGAGTTAGAACCCGAAGCAGAAGACACTGACCGCTGGGCATTAGCACACGGATTTGTTGCCATCACTCCGCAAACACTCGACGCCACCAACTACGCCTTGTTGCAACAACTCCAATCTCAATGGTGCTAATTTCCGCTTTTCATTAGTAGAAATCTAGTCAAAACTAGCCAAAATCCCCCTTTCTTTATGCGCTATTTCATCATTGCTGGCGAAGCCTCGGGCGATCTTCACGCTTCACACCTTGTTTCTGAAATCAAGAAACAAGATGCCGCTGCGCAATTCCAAGGATTGGGAGGCGATTTGATGGCCGCCGCAGGAGTTGACCTCCTTTGGCACTATCAAACGATGGCTTATATGGGATTTGTTCAAGTCATCTTGCACCTGCCCCAAATCCTTCGAGCGATGCGAGCGTGCAAACAAGCCATTTCATCTTATTGTCCCGATGCCGTTATCCTGGTCGACTATCCCGGATTCAATTTGAACATCGCAGCGTGGGTGAAAAAGCACCTCAACCTTCCCGTCTACTATTATATAGCTCCCAAAATCTGGGCTTGGAAAGAGGGACGCATCCGCAAAATCCGCAGCAATGTAGACAAAGTCTTGTCCATTCTTCCCTTTGAAGTAGATTATTTTGCGCGAAAACACCACTATACCGTAGACTATGTAGGCAATCCTTCGCGAGCCGAAGTCGATGATTTTTTGCAACACGACACAACGTCTTTTGCACAATTCTGTGCAACTCACCATCTCGACCCACAGCGCAAAATCATAGCCCTATTAGCCGGTTCGCGTCGTTCGGAGATTGCAGCCAATCTGTCACGAATGTTGCAGGCTTTCGCACAAGTGCAAACTGCAACTTCCGAAATCTCAACAACTTCTGAGGCCTCCGCGTCCTCCACTTCCGTCCCCACTTTTCAAGCCGTCATAGCCGCTGCACCTGGCATCCCACTTGAAGAATATGCCCCCTATTTGCAGCAGCATCCCCACGTGCATCTCGTGTCTGCGGCCACCTATCCGCTGTTGAAACACGCCTATGCAGCGTTAGTGACGAGTGGAACGGCCACCCTCGAAACAGCACTCTTCGGAGTGCCACAAGTGGTGTGCTACCATCTGAAAGGCGGAGCGCTCATTCGCGCCATTCAGCCCCACTTTCTCAACTGCCGATTCATCTCTTTGGTCAATCTCATTGCAGACGAGGCCGTTGTGCCCGAACTCATAGCTGACCATACACATCCGCAACACATTGCGCGCCATTTGCTCCCCCTTGCTTGACGAGAAAAGTGACGCTCGACAAGCACAATTGTCGGGTTATGCTCGCGTTCGTGCGCAACTTGGCACAAATCTTGCCTCAACCGAGGGAGCGCAACGCATCGTGCAGCACTTGCGCCAAACACGATGTCACCACACATAAAACAGACATCAACCATACCTATAATATACACAACACGTAGTACTGTTTGAACTTCTGAATAATCTCTTAAAACAAACCTAATATGTCTTCCATTGCTTCCCAATTTGCGCAGCAACTCCTTGAAGTGCAGTGCATCAAACTCCAACCCACGCAACCTTTCACCTGGGCTAGTGGCTGGCTCTCTCCCTTCTATTGCGACAACCGCAAAACTTTGGCTTATCCCCACGTGCGCACTTTCGTCAAAGATCAACTTGCTGCAATGATTCGTCAGCAATATCCCGAAGCAACTGCCATTGCTGGTGTAGCCACTGGTGCCATTGCGCAAGGTGCGTTGGTGGCCGATGCCCTCAACCTCCCTATGTGCTACGTTCGCGCCAAAGCCAAAGATCACGGTATGGGAAATCTCATTGAAGGCACATTGCCCGAAGGTGCAAAAGTGGTAGTCGTAGAAGATTTGATTTCCACGGGTGGTAGCAGTCTCAAAGCCGTTGAAGCTCTCCGTGCTGCGGGATTTGAAATCCTCGGTATGGTGGCTAGTTTCACCTATGGTTTCCCCATAGCAGAAGAGGCTTTCCGCGCTGCAAATGTCACCTTGACCACGCTCACCAACTACGAAGCTGTGGTGGAAACAGCCCGCGCCATTGGTTACATCGATGAAAGTCACTTGCCCCTCTTAGCGCGCTGGCGTGCTAATCCTTCCACGTGGACACCCGAAGTGTAGCTCTGCGTTTCCTACATTTCCTTTCTTTATTTGACTTCTTCCTTTCCTCCTTTGGGGGCGTGAAAATCTGATGATTTCAAATGCCTCGCCCAAGGAGGAAAGGGAGGAACTATTTCTCTCTAAACAACGATGACTAAATACACCTCCGACATCTTCACTGTCAATGCCACGCAAGCTCAAGCTTACGAGCGTTTGGCTGATTTGCGCCGTTTTGAAGTCCTTAAAGCCGCTTTTTCCGACCCTGAAAAGATGCAATATATCTTGCAAAATCTCCCCGCCGATCAAGTTTCGCCTGAGAAATTAGCTGAGATTCGCGAGCAAGTGGAGAAGATGCAATTCACCGAAGACACCATTTCTGCAGATACCAAGGTGGGCCCTGTTTCTTTGGCCATTGTAGAGCGTGAACCCTCTAAATTGGTCAAACTCGTGACGCAAAACTCTCCCGTCAATGCCACTGTTTGGGTGCAACTCTTGGAAAAAGGTACTTATCAAGCGGCTTTGAAAGTCACGATTGGCGTGGAACTCAATTTCTTCATCCGCAAGATGGTAGAGAAACACATCAAGAAAGCCCCCAATGGTTTGGCACAATTCTTAAGCCAAATCCTTGCAGTGGGATAAACTGCAAGACGAGCCACTGCATCCGTTTCTTTCAGAAGATTGATTTATGATGAAGCTATTATATCGTAAATGTACTTCTTGTCGCGCTTTGGTGAACTTTGCGCTAGTCTTGTGCCTTGCAGCAATAACCTGTTTCTCGGCTTGCGACACCGACAACACCACGCGTTTTTCCCATCATCGTGCTTTTTTGCGCTTTGCTCCTGTGGCAGCCGTGCCCACACTTTCAGCGGCAGTGCGTGGAGTGGGAGAGTGGTGTGCCATCACCTACGATGCTTCGCACTATATCTTTACCAACGCCCACCAGCGACAACAGCAATATCCACTCACCTCGTTAGACACCTACGGTCGTCCGCTGTCGATAGCAGGTTTTGTGGTAGGCACCCCAGCCTTGCCCGATTTGAGTGGACGGCAAACCGTTGTGGCTTTCGACCTCGTTTGTCCCTCTTGCTATCAGTCGGCCTATGTGGAACGCCGACTTTCGTGGGTCGCTTCTTCGCCAGGTGCGTTAGAATGCGGTCGTTGTCAGCGACGCTATGACCTCAACAATGGAGGAGTGGTGAGTGTCACAAAATCTGATGATCAACCCAACGTGCCACTTTCGATATTCTGCCGCTTATTCAGGAAATTCTGATGCACTTGTGGTGCAAAACTAGCCAAAACATTTGGCCACTTTTCTCAAAATACTTACCTTTGCACCACCTTACGCCTGAATGGTGGAATGGTAGACACGAGGGACTTAAAATCCCTTGGCCATTACGGCTGTACGAGTTCGAGTCTCGTTTCAGGCACTTCCCTTCTGTTGAGTTGCTCAGCAGAAGGGAATTTTTTTGCTGTTCCTATACCCCCTATATGTATATGGGGTGATATTGCCCCAAAGAGGGAAAAAACAACGAAAAACTGACATATTATTTTGTAGATGTATGAAAATTGATATGCCAACCTTACAAAATGATTGTATATGCTCTTCTCGTACGTGTGCGTACGTGCGCGCGCCTTCCAACAGCGATGTTGTTTTTTTGCTGTCACAAGTGTCACACGCCGAGAAAAAAGGGACAAAAAAACAGCCGAAAATTTAGCCCAAATCGGTCATTAGATCCTGAACAGATTTCATTGGATTGTTGAGTAGATGGTTTGTTGTGAGTTCGAAGGCGTAGCGGGCTACGTCGAGAACGAACAAAAAACAAGATACCAACAAGAAAATGAAAGATGACAGGACGTTATCTTTCCAGTTACGAGTAGTACAATAACAGTCTAATGACCGATTTGGGTTTAGTGAAACGCAAGACGAAAAACGCACTTTCCGATACCTTTTACCCCGAACCAACCCAACTCGAATCACCTCATTGTTAATATTTATTCAGAGGGTGTCGGCAATGGCTTGAAAACCAGTGAAATACAACTTTCTTGTGACACTTGTGACAGCAAAAAAGCAAAAACTCCTGTGATGCGTGCGTGCGCGTACGCGCGAGGGGATGGTTTTATAGGTATTTTTACAATTCAATTTCCCCGTTTTTCAATTTGCACTTTTCCGTGTCATTCATTCCCCCTCCATTGCATTCTAAAAAACGAGCCGTTACTTCTCACAAAACGACACGTTGTTTTCACAAAACGAGCCGTTGTTTCTCATAAAACGACACGTTGTTTCTCCTAAAACGAGCCGTCGTTTCTTCTAAAACAACGCGTTGTTTTATTTCTACTTACACCTCTATTTTCATAGAGCCAAACTTTCTCACTATGCTCCCTTCAACCTCAATCTAGACAGCCTTACGTTTTATCCCTTTATTAAACACCAAAAGGAGATGCTGCAAAAACGAGTTTTGCAACACCTCCTTTTTTGTAATCTCTATGAGAGATAAAGAGTGATTTCAGTTGGTGGACTGAGTAGAAGGGAGATTAGCCTTGCACGGGGTGGCTGAAGGGCTTACCCTCTGCAAGTTCGCACACACTGTTGAGCGTGGTGGTGGCAATGTTGTTGAGAGCTTCTTCGGTGAAGAAGGCTTGGTGAGAGGTCAAAACTACGTTGGGCGCACTGAGCAAACGAGCAAGTACGTCGTCTTTGATCATATTGTCACTGCGGTCTTCATAGAAGTATTCCTTTTCTTCTTCATACACATCAAGACCGGCAGAACCAACTTGGTGGGTGCGAAGTCCTTCAATCAAATCTTCTGTGTTGATGAGTTTACCGCGACCGGTGTTGATGATCATCACGCCTTTCTTCATTTTGGCAATGCTTTCGGAGTTGATGATGTGTTTGGTGTCGGGCGTGAGTGGGCAGTGCAGAGAGATGATGTCGGATTTGGCGTAGAGGGTGTCGAGGTCTACCACTTCTACATCATATTGCTTTGCAAATTCGTGGTCGGGATAGAGGTCGTAGGCCATAATGCGCATACCAAATCCGTGGAGGATTTTGATGAGTACCTTAGCGATTTTGCCCATACCGACAAGACCTACGGTGCGGCCGTTCATATCAAACCCTAAGAGGCCTTTCAAACGGAAGTTTCCATCGCGTGTGCGGTTTACTGCGCGGTAAATCTTGCGGTTGAGACTAAGCATAAGGGCTACAGCATATTCAGCCACAGCATAGGGAGAATAGGCAGGAACGTGCACCACATCGATGCGTCCTTTGGCGGCTTTGAGGTCGACATTGTTGAAACCAGCGCAGCGCAATGCGATGAGTTTCACCCCATATTCCACCAATTTATCGATAACTTGAGCGTTGCATTCTGCATTGACGAAGATGCACACTACATCTGCGCCCTTAGCGAGGGGAACAGTTTTGAGAGAAAGGTGCTCTTTGTAGTACTGGATGTCGAAACCGTAGTCAGCATTGGTTGCTGCGAAAGACGTTTCGTCGTAAGAATGACTGTCGAAAAATGCAATTTTAAGTGCCATAATAAATGAATTCTTTGGATGATGATAGTTGTGTCTATGCGTGGAAGGATGAGTGGTGGCTCTTTGTGGGAGTTTTTCGAGCATCCTTCCCTTGTTCTTGGTGCAAAGTTAGGGAGTTTCATTGGGTGCAACAAAAAAAATGGCACAGCAAAGCTATGATTTGTGCAATGCTGTGCCATTTTGTTTGCAGTGGTTGGCATTTTCGGGTGAAATTCACCTCTCTGCAAAATACTATTCTTTTGTTTTCCGCTTTCGAGGTTTGGTGTTGGCTTTGAGCGCGTCGGGGTCTTCGATGCTGGCGATGGCGCGCACCTGTTGATATTTCACAACGGAAAAACCTTCGAGGGCTACTTCAGACAGTAAACGGCGTTTCAGATGGAGTTGGTCTTTGATGTCTTTGATGGTGTTCATCACTCGCGTGCCGACAGTTTTGTTTTCAGTGGGCACCGATAATTGGCTCATAAACTGTTGCATCGCCTTGACCTCAGTGAGAAAATAGCGTGCTCCTTTTCCCACTCTTTCTGCGAGATGGTCGTTGGTGGCATAATCGTCGTGCAAAGCGATGAGGGTTTCGAACTGTGGACGAAATTTATGAGCCACTGCCACCGTCTTTTGTTGTAGGAGTAGGCGCTGATTTTGACAATCTTGAAGGGTGGCAGGAATGCGTTTGAAGAAATGTTCTTGCAAAAGGCGCAACAATGATTCGAAAAGGATGAACAGTTGACTGAAATCGAAAAGTTCCACCATCAGTTCAAAGTAATAATTGCGCTCCATAGCTTTCACATCGGTTTCAGAGGGAGTTTTCTCTGCCATTGAGGTGGAAAACTGCGTCACAGAGGCATCTTGAATGATGGCTTCTCGGGGAATAGGGGCGGAAAGCACCATCCCCTCTAAAGTTTTGCAGCGCGAAAGAGCCACATAAGCTTGACCGTGGGAGAAAGCACTCTGTACGTCGATGATGGCGTGTTCGAAAGTCAATCCTTGACTCTTGTGCACGGTGATGGCCCACGCCAATCGGAGGGGGATTTGCTGAAAAGTACCTTCCACCACCTCCTCGATTTCATTGGTCTTTTCGTCGAGGGTAAATCGGCTGTTTTGCCACGTTTCTACTCCCACGCTGATTTCTTCAGACGAGTCTTGCGGACGCACCACAACGTATTTTTCGGAGATTTCGGTGATTTCTCCCAAGAGTCCGTTGAAATAGCGATGCTCGGCAGAACTGTCGTTTTTGATGAACATCACTTGCGCTCCGCGTTTGAGGGTGAGCACTTCGGCAGCGGGGTAGGAACTTTCGGGAAAGGTGCCCTCAACCACGGCGCGAAATTGGTGTTCGCTGGTGGTGAGTTGCTTCATCTCGTGGGCATTGATGTGGTCGGCCTGATGATTGTGGGTGACGAGTCGCACATAGGTGGAGCCAGACGCTTTGAAGTCGGGACGATAGCGGGTGTTGAGGCGTTGCAGCGTGTTGTCGTCGGCACGATTGTCGCGCACGGCATTGAGGAGTTCTAAGAAGTCTTGATCGGTTTGTCGGTAGACTTTTTGCAACTCGATGGTGATAAATGGGGTGCGCTTCAGTGCCTGACTCGAGAAAAAGAATTCCGATTCGTAGTACTTACGCAATGTTTCGCGATCTTCATCGCGCACCACAGGGGGCAATTGTTGTAGATCGCCAATCATCAAGAGTTGCACGCCACCAAAAGGACGAGCGTCGATGCGGATGCGGCGGAGAGCAGCGTCCATACAGTCCAAAAGGTCGGCACGCACCATAGAGATTTCGTCAATGACAATGAGATCGAGCGAACGAATCAATTTGCGTTTGCGATTGGAAAAACGGAATTGTTCCTTGGCGAATTGGCTGCCTGGGATGTACATACCAAAGGGCAACTGAAGGAAAGAGTGTATGGTGACTCCTCCGGCATTGATGGCAGCGATGCCAGTGGGTGCAAGCACCACCATTCGTTTGTGGCTTTGCTCACGAAGTTGGCGCAAAAAGGTGGTTTTTCCCGTACCAGCGCGCCCCGTGAGAAAGAGATTGGTGTGTGTGTGCTCTATTATTTTGTGCGCTAAATCGCGCTCTACATTTGCCATAATCTATGATTTGATGCCAAGAAAACGCTGCAAAAAGCGTTTGAGATGGGAGATATGCAGTAATTTTCCTACAAAAGTACGGCTTTTTTGCTAGGTATTGATTATTTTTGCAGATAACCTCTAGACCAAGACAGTTTGTTGTCTTACAATTTTGCAAGAAATGACTCATCCCAACGAAGTTTCCCATCCTCATATTGCGCATTCCACTCCACATTCAGAGAGTGGACACCCCCACGCTGGTGGTCATCCCCACGCTGGTGGACACCCACACATAGGTGGACATCCTCACGCTGGTGGACATCCTGACATATTAAATGGAGAGATGCCCAAGAAATCACTGCGAATGGCAGTAATTGACAACAACGTGTTGGCTTGTCGAGGATTGCAAGGGCTTTTGCAACGACTCATTCCCATAGCCACGGTGGAGACTTTTGAGAGTCACGAGTTGCTCTTAGACAATGAACCCGAACAATATGCGCATTTTTTTGTGTCAGCGCGCATTTATTTTGAACATTCTCTTTTCTATCGTCAGCAACCGTTTCAGACGATTGTCTTGACGAATGGCGAAAATATGCCGCCAGTGCCTGGACTGTTGATGCTCAACGTGTGCCGCTCTGAAGAAGAGGTGGTGACGGATTTGTTGCAACTCCACAATCACGGACACGGCAAGGGACAACATCGTCCGCGTGCCTCAAAAGCTGAACTCGAAGCGTTGTGGAATGGTAACGAAGACGGAGAACGCCAGCCGCTGACTTTGAGAGAAATTGAAGTGGCAACGCTCTTGGCGAAAGGTTTTATCAACAAAGAAGTGGCCGATCAACTCAACATTAGTATGACAACGGTTATTACGCACCGCAAAAACATTATGACTAAACTGGGGGCTCACTCTTTGTCGGACATCATCATCTATGTGGTGATGAATGGATATCTTGATTTAGGCGAATAGGATGCTGCACAATCTTTATCTACTGAGTGATGAGGCTTAACTCAAAACCTTGTATTACTCAAAGTCTTCGTTACTCAAAACCTTCAGCGAGCAAACAATCTCTCACTTCAAAAAGGTGGTGAACTTGCGCACCATAAGTGGGATTTTCGTGGTGCATTTGCACGATGTCGAGATAATTGCGCACCATCACTTTGACATCGGGAATGACTACGCCCGGTCGCAACTGAATACGTTGGGGTAAGCGATCGAAACGTGCGCGAAACCATTCCACAAGTTCTTGAATTACTGCGCGGTCGTATTTTTTTTGATAAGGAATCGACATAAGAAATGGGTGTGAGAAGGCACCTTTGAGGAGATGCGTGAAGGGATGCAGGGGGATTCGTTCTGCACTTTCGTGCCCTCCACTTGCTCCATAGGTGCGGGTGTGTTCTGCAAATTTACGCATTATTCTTTAGCGCAAAAAGTTCTTTCTCCTCAAAACACGAGATATTCTTGTCCTTTTTCTCTAGAATATCTAGTTTTTTCTGAACTGTCTAACCCGAGCCACGTTTGTCGTGGCGAACATAAAAGGGTCTACGACCCAAACGTCTAAATGTCTACACTTTCTCCCAGATTATACTATCCTTATGTTGTAGAACCCTTCCAAGAAGATTTCACTGGTAAACTCGCTTGGAGTACATTGGGCAATCTTCTGCTTCGTGTTTCCTCGCTCCACGCTGAATCTCACGGATTTGGGTATAGTTATATGCAACACCACCACAGAGGTTGGGTGCTTTCGCGGTTGATCATAGAACTCCATCGCAGACCACGTACTGGCGAAAGCTATACACTCTCAACGTGGGTTAATAAGATTTTTCGACAATTCACTGACCGTCTGTATACATTGCAAGATGAGGACGGCGAAACCGTGGGCTATGGTCATAGCACGTGGGCTTTGATAGATTATGATTCGCGACAACCCATCAATTTGGAACAACTTCCTGATGGCGGATTTTCTGAAGCCCTTCATCCCGAAGATGTGCCTATTGCCGGTGCAGGCCGTGTGCGCGTGAAGAGTGCAACTCCTTGTTTGGTGCACCACGCGGCTTTTAGTGACCTGGACATCAACGGACACGTCAATTCTATTAGATATTTGAGTTTGATTCTCGACACCTTCTCCAAAGAATGGCACGAAAGGCACGAACTGAAGCGTGTGGAAATGTCTTACGGATTGGAAGCTTATGCAGGTGATGAACTCCGAGTCTATGCCGAAGAACTGGGTGAGGAGCAATGGGGATTTGAGATTCGCCGAGTGCGTCCATCAGAAAGTGAACAAGAAACACTCGTGGTGAGAAGTATCATTACAGCTCCTCTCACTGTAAGAGTCTAGGCTTGAACTCAACCTCGTGTCTTGATTCTTGATTTTATTCAATGAGAACCTAATACCCTATTTCGAGCCACGTTTGTCGTGGCGAGCGAGAAGGGGTCTGTGACCCTCTAGCGTCTATATTCAATGACTATACAACATCTCATAGCGCAACGTCTTAATGTGCGCGACAAACAAGTAGAAGCCACCATCAAACTTTTGGACGAGGGGGCAACTATACCATTTATTTCTCGCTATCGCAAGGAAGCCACTGGCGCACTCGATGAAGTGCAGGTGGCTGCTGTGGCAGACGAATATCGCAAGGTGCAGGAATTAGAACACCGTAAGAACTTTGTGCTCGAAACCATTGATGCGCAAGGGAAACTCACGGACGAGTTGCGACAGCGCATCACACAATCGTGGGATGCCACTGAGGTGGAAGACCTGTATCTGCCTTTCAAACCGAAACGAAGAACCAAAGCTCAAGTGGCGCGCGAACGCGGACTCGAACCCCTTGCGCAGAAACTGTTGCTCCGACCACAAGATGATCCAGAACTGACGGCCGAGCGTTTTCTCACCGATGATGTGCCCGATGTAGATGCAGCGTTGCAAGGTGCGCGCGACATCATTGCAGAACAAATCAGCGAAGACGAACGGAGCAGACAGACACTCCGCAATGTTTTTGGCAGAGAAGCTATGATTTCCTCCAAACTCGTGAAAGGAAAAGAGGAAGAAGCCGCTAAGTATCGCGATTATTTCGATTGGAGCGAACCTCTGCGTCGTTGCACTTCCCACCGTTTGTTGGCGATGCGTCGCGGAGAGTCTGAAGGCGTGTTGCGTGTGTCGATTGCACCAACCGATGACACGCAAGCGGCCGACCGCATTGCGCGTCCTTTTGTGCGCCCCAACACTCCTGCGGCTGCGCAAATAGCCACGGCAGCAGTCGATGCTTATAAAAGATTGTTGCGCCCCAGCATCGAAACGGAATTTGCAGCGCAGAGCAAACAGCAGGCAGACGAAGAAGCCATCCGCGTGTTTGCGCAAAATCTTCAGCAACTTCTGTTGGCCGCTCCCTTGGGGTCACGCAGGATAATGGGGATTGACCCTGGTTTTCGCACAGGTTGCAAGGTGGTTTGTCTTGATGAACAAGGCAATCTCTTGCACAACACCACGATTTATCCGCACGAACCCAAGAACGACCGTGCAGCTGCTGCAACCACTTTGCAGAAGTTGGCGAAGCAATATCGGGTAGAAGCCGTGGCGATTGGCAACGGAACGGCAGGGCGCGAGACAGAAGAATTGGTGCGTAGCTTGAAATCTCTATCAAACGCTGAGGTGAATTGGGACGAAATACCCATATTCTTGGTCAGCGAAGACGGTGCTTCCGTCTATTCCGCCTCGGCGGTGGCGCGCGCTGAATTTCCTGACCACGATGTCACGGTGCGTGGTGCCGTTTCTATCGCACGTCGTTTGGCAGACCCATTGGCGGAATTGGTGAAAATCGATCCAAAATCTATTGGTGTGGGACAATATCAACACGATGTGGATGCCACTGCGCTGAAACGCGCGTTAGACCATACGGTGGAGCACTGCGTGAATGCTGTTGGGGTGAATCTCAACACAGCTTCCGCGCATTTGCTCACCTATGTCAGTGGACTCGGTGCGGCTTTGGCGCAAAACATTGTCAATTATCGTGCCGAACACGGGGCTTTTACTTCGCGCAAAGAACTCCTGAAGGTGCCAAGACTGGGGGCGAAAGCCTATGAACAATGTGCTGGTTTCTTGCGCATTCCCCACGCGAAGCATCCTCTCGACAACACGGCTGTGCACCCCGAACGCTATGCGCTGGTGGAAAAGATGGCCAGTGATGCTGGAACCGATTTGAAGTCGCTCATTGCGCAACCTGAGATTCGACAGAAAATAGACCTCAATCGTTATTGCACGGCTGAAGTGGGACTTCCCACACTCCACGACATTTGGGCTGAACTCGACAAACCAGGACGTGACCCTCGTGGCACAGCGCAGGTGTTTCAATTTGAAGAGCGTGTGCACAGCATCGATGATTTGGAAATTGGTATGGTGCTGCCTGGCGTAGTGACCAATGTGACCAACTTTGGCGCGTTCGTGGACTTAGGTATCAAGACGAAAGGGCTGGTGCACGTGTCGCAACTGGCGGATCGCTTTGTCAAAGATCCCGCAGAAGTGGTGCAGGTGCAGCAACAAGTGGAGGTGCGTGTGGTGGAAGTGGACAAGGCGCGTGGCAGAATCGCATTGAGTATGAAAAAAGGCTAGAAGATGGGAGGGATGAACGCCTTTGCTTCTCGCTCTTCCCTCTTTGTTTCTTGCTCTTTTATATAATAGTGGGGCTTTCTTTCCCTATGATTTGAACCCAGAAGAATGACAACAGACGAACAATATATGCTTCGCGCTTTGGAACAAGCGCAAATGGCGGCCGACCGTGACGAGGTGCCCGTGGGAGTGGTGGTGGTGTGTCAAGATCGCATCATTGCGCGCGGTCATAATCTCACCGAAACGCTCAACGATGTGACGGCTCACGCAGAGATGCAAGCGGTGACTGCTGCAGCCAATGCTCTCGGAGGGAAGTATTTGAGTGATTGTACACTTTATGTCACAGTTGAACCTTGTGTGATGTGCGCCGGGGCTTTGGCGTGGGCGCAGGTGGGACGCATTGTTTATGGCGCTGCCGACCCGAAGCGGGGGTATTCTGTTTACGCTCCTGAGGCTTTGCATCCTCGCACCCAAGTCACTGCGGGTGTTTTGGCTGAGGAGTGTGGCGAACTGATGCGGCAATTTTTCAAAAGCAAAAGATAACGAGACTAGCTGAGCTAGAAGATCTAGAAGTTCTAGTGGCTCTAGAAACACTAGAACCTCTAGAAACACTAGAACCTCTAACCTCTAATCTCTACCCTCTAACGTCTAATTTATGTCTTCTCACAACACACTTGGTCATATCGGTGAGGATTTCGCTTGTTCCTTTCTGGTTCGTCAGGATTATCACATCTTGGCGCGCAACTGGACGTGCCATCCCTATGAAATAGACATCATTGCAGACGATTGGGGAGAATTGGTTTTTGTGGAAGTCAAAACGCGCACTAGCGATGAGTGGAGCGACCCTGCAGCAGCTGTAGATCGACACAAGCGCGAACACCTTTCTCTTGCTGCCAGAGCTTATATGCGACAACAAGAAGTGGGCGACGTTCCCTTCCGTTTCGACATCATAGCCTTGGTAGGCAGCGCACCTCCTTTTGAAATAGTGCATTACAAAAACGCCTTTCCTTTGGAACTCCCTCAACGCTTTCACCCGAAAAATCCTGCTGATGAACTCTTTTTCTAATAGCGAAACGCAACACTTTATGAGTAATACTGCGAATGTGCAAGGAAAAACAGCGAATCCTCGCGAAGAAGGTGTGAATTTTCGCAATGATTCCGTCAGCTCCTCGCACTTTTTCGTAGGATCTTGCGAAGAAGACACTTGCGAAGGTTGTAGTGTGCCGAACAAAGCACAACTACCTCCGCATTGGTTGCGAAAACATTTTCCCACTGTGCCCACCACGATGGAGATGCTCAACATAGATGCAGCACCTGCCGAGGAAATGTGGCTTGTGACGACTGATTTTCAAACACGCGGACACGGACAAGTGGGGACATCGTGGGAAAGTGATTGCGGAGAAAATCTGATGTTCACCTTCGTGTTTCGACCTAAAGGTGTGCGCGCCACCGAACAATTCTATCTGTCAGAAATCGCCTGTCTAGCCGTTGCTCAAACCCTTGATGAATATGTGGAGAATGTCAGTGTGAAATGGCCGAATGATGTGTATGTGGGGGAGAAAAAGATTTGCGGAATGCTCCTCAATCATCAACTCAAAGGCGCAATGGTGGAGAGTACGATGGTAGGGATTGGCATCAATGTCAATCAATCGCAATTTGTGAGCGATGCACCCAATCCCATTTCTTTGCAACAACTTTTGGAGCATCGCATCGACACAGAAGAAGTGTTGGAGAGGTTTGTGCACCACTTTGAAACGCTCTATATGTGGTGGATTCGTGGAGAAAAAACACGGCTGAGAAACCTCTACCAACAGCGACTTTTCCGTCGTGAAGGACAACACCTTTATCTCGACTCAGCGACAGGCGAAGTGTTTTCTGCTACGATAGAACAAGTAGCTCCCACGGGATTATTAACCCTTCGCGACAGTGCTGGAGCATTGCGCACCTTTGATTTCAAAGCTGTACAATTTCAACTCGCCACTTCGTAACCTGCTGGAATGAATATCCCTAAAGCTAAGGAATTCCTGGAGCAAACAATCTCCATAATAGACTTAACACAGACGACTGAACAAACTATGCACCGAAAAATTCTACATATCGCTTTGCCCTCTATCTTCACCAACATCACAGTACCGTTGTTGGGCATCGTTGGCACCTACATTGCAGCTCATCTTGGCGCAGATTTTCTAGCCGCTATCAGTGTGGGAAGCACTTTGTTTTCTACCACCTACTCCTTGTTCAATTTTCTGCGCATGGGTACTGGTGGAGTAGCTGCACAAACCTATGGAGCGGAGCAATTTGCGGAGAGTGGAGTGGTGCTGGGTCGGTCGTTGGTGATAGCACTTTCCTTGAGTTTGGGCATCCTCTTGTTGCAACAGCCCATCATCGAACTAGGACTTTGGTTGATGTCGGTAGAAGGAGCGCAACGTGTGCTGGTGATGAACTATTTTCACTGGCTCATTTGGGGTGCCCCTGCCATGCTCAGTCTGTTTGCGCTCAATGGTTGGTTGCTCGGTATGCAAAACGCTTTCTATCCGATGGTGGTTGCAGTGACGCAAAATCTACTTAACATTGGTATCTCCGTCTTTCTCGTTTATGCGCTTCACATGAAAATTGAGGGTGTTGCCATTGGTGCACTCACGGCTCAGTGGGTGGGAGCAATTTTAGCCTTGTGTTTTGCCATTCGTGTGGCTCGGCAGCACGGCATTGGTTTGTTTTCGCAGGGACATCGCGTGTTTCGCGATTTCATCGCTTGGAAACGCTTCTTCACCGTCAATGTTTTCATCTTCCTCCGCACGCTGTGTTTGGTGGCAGTGATGTTTTCTTTCACCGCTTTCGGCAATCGCAGTGGCAACTATGTCGTAGCCGGAAATGCCATTCTCCTGCAACTCTTCCTCCTCACGAGCTATTTTCTCGATGGTTTCGCCTATGCTGGTGAAGCTGTGGGAGGACGCATCACAGGACAAGGAGATGGGCAAGCATTTCGTCGTTTAGTGCGTGCGCTTTTCTTGTGGGGAGGTATCATTGCTTTGTTGTTTCCTTGTTTTTTGGAGTGGCAGGCGATGTTATTGTGCAGCAATTAGGACAAGATGTGCAAATTATTGCAGTGGCACGCACCTATTTACCTTATGTCATAGCCTTGCCGGTGGTGAGTGTCACCGCCTTTCTCTTCGATGGTCTATACATCGGCACCACCGCCACACGGAGTATGCTCATCGGAGTGGCTTTTGCATCTGCACTTTTCTTCTTGCTCTATCAACTCTTGGCACCAACTTTGGGAAATCACGCGTTGTGGATAGCTTTCACAGCCTATCTCGCACTGCGTGGTGGAGTGATGGCATTGCAATTGCCTGGGGTATTGCGCAGAAAGTTCGGCTAAATCTTGCTAACCTCCGCTACATTGCGTAATTTTGTGCTGAAATAACACGCGTAGCTTATGGAGTTGTGCTGAAAACTTTCATTCGTTGGAAGTTGAACGAAACGCTCTTTTTCCAAATGCACTTGCTCATTTCAGGATAGTGCATTCCAGGGTAGTCGCTTCTAGGATATTCTACTTTACGACAATCATTCTACAACAATCATCAATACGATAATATGAAATTCAATCGCATCCTGCTTAAACTCAGTGGCGAAAGCCTGATGGGGCAACAAGGTCACGGCATCGACACGCAGCGTCTCAACGAATATGCTGCACAAATCCAAGAAATCCACCAGATGGGTGTACAAATAGGCATCGTCATCGGAGGAGGAAACATTTTCCGTGGTTTGAGTGGTGCAGGCAAAGGCTTTGACCGTGTGAAAGGCGACCAAATGGGTATGTGTGCCACGGTGATTAACAGTCTTGCGCTTTCTTCTGCACTTGACGCTATTGGTGTGAAAAACCGTGTGCTCACCGCCATTCGTATGGAACCTATTGGTGAATTCTATTCTAAATGGAAAGCTATCGAAGCAATGGAACGCGGTGAAGTGGTGATTATGAGCGCGGGAACAGGAAATCCTTATTTCACCACCGACACGGGTTCGTCACTACGAGGCATTGAAATCGAAGCTGATGTGATGCTCAAAGGCACTCGTGTGGATGGTGTTTACACTGCCGACCCTGAGAAAGACCCAACGGCAACGAAGTTCTCTGAAATCTCTTATGACGAAGTACTTCAACGTGGTTTGAAAGTGATGGATGTTACTGCCACTGCTATGTGCAAAGAGAATGGTCTTCCCATCTATGTCTTTAATATGGATGTTGTTGGCAATCTCCGCCGAGTGATGGAAGGCGAAGACATCGGCACTTATGTGCACGCGCCTAAGGTTGGCTAATACCCAAAAAACTCCGAGAAAATTTTAGTTTTCTCGGAGTTTTTTGTTGTGCTTCTACCAGAGTAGGGAAAAGCAGTCAAAGTCTTCACCTCAAGAGGCGGAAGTTATCGTTTGCGAGCCACAGTAGAGCCACGCTTTGCCGGAGCAGTGGTGCGTCCTGTTGCCGATGCACTGCGTGTGGCAGGGAGTGTGCTGTACTTTTGGAGGAGAGTAGTCGCATTTTGATCACCCATTTGTTGCGCTTTGGTGAGATATTCTAGCGCACGAGCGCGATTCTTTTGTTCACCATAAGCCACACCAATAATTTTATAAGCGTCAGCAACTTGAGGATTCTCCGCAATCACCTGTTGCGCAGTGCTGATGGCGTCTTCCCAAAGTTGAACACGCAAGCAGAGCAAAGCGCGGTTGATGCGATAATCTTCGCGTTCTTCTCGGGAGGAAGCACGAGAAATAGCCGTGCTATAGTCATCAAGAGCCACTTGATAGATGCGCGCTTTCTCGGCAAGAGCCGCTCGAATGGCAAAGAACTGCGCAGAAAGACGCTGACTTCCTACGATTTGTTCATAGTCATTGTAGTCTAAAACAGCCGCACGAGCATTGCCGAGTTTGTCGTAATAGTAGGCGCGCAACTCTAACACCGCAGCAACGTCACCACCTTTATAAGGCTTTTCTGCACGAGCCAGCGCACTGTCGAGTTCTGCAACAATAACACTGTCCTGTGCCTGCATACGAATCAACACTTGTGCTGCAAAATAGTGAGATTGCGGAGAAGCCGCAGCAGTAGCATTATAGGTTTTAAACTTCTCCAGAGCTTCAGCATCGCGCTTCATACTATAGAGAATAACGCCTTGTTGAAGCATTGCAGCAGGTTTTGGCTGAACTGCATAAGATTTTTCAGAGGCTTTGAGCGCAGCGTCAAAGTTCCACGAAGGATAGTCGGCAGAGTCAGCCAGTGCCTTCTCGTAGATGAGTTGCGACTGCGTGTCATAAACCACATCAAGTCCTTCACCCCCCAAGGTCAATCTGCGTTGCAACCACGCATCAGCTTCCGCATATTTGCGCTGACGTGCATAGTAACTAGCGATGTCGAGCATCGCCGCTACGTTTTTAGGATAAGTTGCGGTGAAATCCTTAATGAGCGGTTGCACTTGCAGACTATCGCGCTGTGTGCGTAGCATCATAAAGAAATAAGAATAGGCATCATTCTCGCTCGTTGTGGGGAGTTGCTTCGGCATTCTTATCGCATTGAAATCGCTGTTGAGTGCAGAAGCTGCATTCACTTTGAACGAATCGGCAACGGCTGCACTAATAGCGCAGATGCCTTGCGCTTTGTCCAAAATGTTGCGTTGAGCAATCGCCACCACCTGTCCGTTATCCACGATGGGACAACCCACATATTGCACTTCATTGGGAGCATTGAGTGTGTAATAAGGAAGCGTGTTGTTCGCATCTACCGCAAGAATCGTAGTGTTGAGGAGTTGAGCTTGCTTCTCGTTGGAGAAAAAGTCTGTTGCCATGTTGTACCCACAGTTCCAACGACATTGCTTCTCATAAGAAAAGGCAATTTCTTAGTAGGCATAGCCGTTGTCACGCGCACCATATCATAGTTGTCACTAGCTGCAACGATGCGCAATACATCCGCTTGGCGACCTTTGACGTCAGTCACTACGGCACGTGTGGCTCCACGAAACGCAGCGTAAGGAGCAACCACCTCTGCGGTGGGAGATGCGAAATATCCGTAAGTCGTGTGGAGAGTGTCGCCTTTTTCATTGAAAGTCACCACACGCACCACAGCTTGTTGTGCATCGTTGGGCTGTTGTGCGTGGCTCAAATGGGGAAGGAGAGCCAGTGCAAAAGGGAGAAAGTATTTCATTGGTGAAGAATCTTATTTAACGCAAAACAATTACGTTCATATCCCCTTTTTGGGGGGATAATGTCTGTTTCAATTATTTGTTTGTTCCTCATCCTCCTTCAATAAAGAGTTGGGGGAAAATCATTGCGCTCCTTCGTCGAGGAGTTGTCGAGCATTCGTCAAAGCCGCTTCGGTGATGGCCGCTCCCGAGAGCATATTGGCAATTTCCTGTACACGTTCATCGGCAGAGAGTGCGCGAATGTTAGATGTTGTGCCAGTGTCGTTCTCTTGTTTGTGCACCCAAAAATGCACCTTCCCGAGTGCCGCTATTTGAGGTAAGTGCGTGATACAGAGTACTTGTGCCGACTGTCCCATACGTTGCATCACACGTCCCATACGTTCCGCCATCGTACCGCTCACACCAGTGTCGATTTCGTCAAAAATGATCGTAGGGAGATTCCGTTTCTGCGCAATCAAAGCTTTAAGGGTGAGCATCACACGAGCAATTTCACCGCCGGAAGCCGTTTGTGCCACATCTTGCAGCGGCATCTGTTTGTTGGCTGTGAAGAGGAAACGCACCGCATCGCAACCAGAACTATCTGGACGCGTGCGCGCAGTAAATTCGAAATGTATTTGCACTGACGGCATACCGAGTTCCTGCAAACCTTTGGTGAGATTTTCAGCCATTTCGCCTGCAGCTTGTTGGCGCGCTGCAGTGAGTTGTGCGCCCAAATCAAGTACAACGGCAAAAGTGCGTTTCACCTCAGCTTCTGCCGCAGCAATACGCGCGTCAGCATTGTCGATAGCCGATAGCCGTTGGCGCAAATCGTCAGCAATAGCGAGGAGTTCACTAATTTCACTGACCTGGTGTTTCTTTTCAAGTGAATAAATCAAGGAAAGTCTGTCGTTTACCCATTGCAAACGTTCTGGGTCGAAGTCTACTTCATCAGCTTTCGATTCAATCTCGCTGAGCACATCATCGAGTTCTATGCGCGCACTTGACAATCGTTCGGTGAGTTCGTCAAGACCGCCCATATATCGCGCAGCACCTTCGAGCGCAGATTTCGCGCTTCGGAGTAATTGCACCACATCGTGTTCATCGTTGCGGAGAAATCCCACCGCTTGATAGCACGCACTCTTGATGTCTTCAGCATGCTCGAGGGTTTTGCTCTCCTCTTCGAGTTGGGTTTGTTCCTCCTCTTGCAGTTGTGCTTCGTCAATCTGCGACAATTGAAATTCCCAAAACTCTTTGTCACTCTCCTGTTGATGAGCTGTCTGTTGGAGTTGTCGAAGTGTAGCCTCCGCTTGGTGCCAATTTTGAAATGCTGCGTGATAAGTAGCGCAGAGTGTTTGGTTTCCTGCCACCGAGTCGAGCGTATCGAGGAGAAAATCCTCGTTGCTCAAGAGAAGATTTTGGTGTTGAGAGTGAATGTCAATGAGTTTTCCGCTCACTTCTCGTAGCACACCGAGGGTGGTGGGAGTATCGTTGATGAAAGTACGACTTTTTCCGGCCGCCGTCACTTCTCTGCGCACAATGATGGTGTTGTCTTCGAGGTCAATGTCAGCCGTTTGCAACACATCTTCCAGTGCAAGTCCGGTGATGTCGAACGTACCTTCAACCACACATTTTTTAGCCCCCGTTTTGATGGCTTTTGCATCAGCGCGGTTTCCCTGCAAGAGTCCAAGAGCACCGAGGATGATACTCTTACCAGCACCCGTTTCTCCCGTAATCACACTCATCCCTTGTTCTAACGTGAGATCAAGTTGATCGATAAGGGCATAGTTTGAAATATGTAATGAAAGAAGCATAAATAGAGATTAGACGTTAGTGATTAGACGTTAGACGTTAGAATTTAGATGTTAGATGTTAGATGCAGTCTTTAGACTTCTGAGGGTCAGTGCGCAGTCGCTAGATTCTATTAGAAATGTCTACTTTCTAACGTCTAACCTCTAACGTCTAATTCCTAATTCGGTTCCAAGTGGAGTTTTTGGAAGCATTGATGCGTCCGAGCAAATCTACCAAGAAATCTTTTTCCTTTTGTGTCGATTTTCCCTGATAGATATTACCAATTTCGTCCGCTTTGAATTCGGTGAAAAGCTGCGGCAACAAACTCATTGTCTTGTTCTCTCGTGCTTTCGCCAACAATTCAAACGATTCTGTAATCGCTGCGCGTCCCCGTTCAGCATTTTCCGCCATCTGGTCAAGTCCCTTACGATAATAGTCATATTGCATCAAGCGAAAAGGTTCCATCGCACCGTCCAGATAGTCGTTAATAATGGCATAGCGGTTCTTACCATCGTCAAACGCCTTCCACCCCTTAGCCGAGAGTTGGAGCGACTGCGCATTGTTGCAAATCGATTGCGCCATCTGCAATTGCTCGGTTCCTCCCTTCGGCGACATCGTGTCGAGATCCCAACCAATGATGAGATAAACATAGTAAGCCATAATAGCCGTGAGATCGTTATCTATCGTTTCAGGGCGAAATTCCAATTTATCAAATTCTTGAAAGCGGAAAATCACATTCGCATCCCGGGTGGAAAATGTTGTACTCGTGTAAGACGCATTATATACAGGTCGCGTTGCCGTCACCGTAAGCGCGCAGTTGAGGCGATGTTCGCCCTCGTCATATTGTTGCACGGTGAAATTGAACGTACAACGAATGCGTTCTGCGCGACGAAATTGCAAGTGCGTCCACTGTCGTTCGTTGAGAAAATCGGTGAGAGCACGCTGCAAATTGTCGAAAATAGCCGTGTTTGTTCCCTCAATTTGGCGTGTGTTGAACGTCACACTCGCATCAAGTTCTTGCGCCCACACCGAAGAAGGTATGAGCGCAGTGCAACAAACGAAAAGAATTAGCAGAATTTTTCGCATAGTTCTTGAACAATGGCTTGTGCCACTGCAGTTTTGGGGAGAAGAGGAAGGGCTTTTTGAGTTCCATCGAGCGTGAAAATCGTCACCTTGTTTGTGTCGTGCCCAAAGCCAGCCCCCTCATCGCGGAGTGAATTGAGCACAATCGCGTCCAATCCCTTTCGAGCCATCTTGTCGAGAGCGTGAGCCGTTTCGTTGTTTGTTTCGAGGGCAAACCCACGAGCCAACGATGCTCTTTGACTTCTCCCAAACAGCGCGCAATGTCTTGAGTCGGTTGAAGCGGAATGTTCCACTCGCCCGTAGTTTCGCGTTTAATTTTTTGGGGTGCCACAGCTTTAGGTGTGAAATCTGCCACAGCTGCGCAGAGTATTGCTCCCACGCACGAAGGAAATTCGCGCATCGCAGCAGCGTGCATTTCCGCTGCACTTTCCACGTCAATGCGATGAATGCGTGGATGGAGCGTCGTGAGTGCCACGGGCCCAGCCACAAGCACCACTTCAAATCCCGCTTCCGCCAAAGATTCTGCCAGCGCAAAACCCATTTTTCCGGTGGAATAGTTGCCAATGAACCGCACAGGGTCAATCTTTTCATAGGTAGGTCCTGCGGTCACCAACACACGTCCGCGTGAGGGAGCATCGTTGGAGGTCGGAGAAGCCACATTGTCGGTTGCCGATCTGTCTTTTTGTGCAAAGAAGTCGGCCAACACCTCAACAATGCGTTCGGGTTCTTCCATACGACCTTTTCCCACGAGAAGCCGAAGCCAATTCACCAGCTTGCGGTTCGATGATGTGGTTTCCAAACTCGCGCAGTCGCTCCATATTGTCGTGCGTGGTGCGGTGGGCAAACATGTCCAAATCCATCGCAGGAGCCACAAACACTGGAGCTTTCATGGAGAGGTAGGTGGTGATGAGCAAGTTGTCTGCAATGCCGTGTGCCATCTTGCCAATCGTAGCCGCAGAAGCAGGAGCAATGATCATTGCATCTGCCCAAAGCCCCATATCTACGTGACTATGCCACGAACCATCTCTGCGGTCGAAAAACTCGCTAGCCACAGCCTTGCGACTGAGCGTAGCAAGTGTGAGAGGAGTGATGAACTCTTTTGCCGCAGGAGTCATCACCACTTGCACTTCCGCCCCCGCCTTGATGAGCAGTCGCACCAAAGTGCAAGCCTTGTAGGCTGCGATGCTCCCCGTGATGCCGAGGACAATGTGCTTGTTGTGAAGAGAAGAAAGCATAGCGTGAATAGGGATTATTCCACGCAGCACCTGCGTCTGCATCCCACATCCTTGCCACAGAGAGCAAGACGAGCAGTCTCAAGTCAGAGATTGCCAAGCGATGACAGTCGGAGGTGCTGCAGAATGAAGCGAAATGAATAGAAAATCAATCGAATCAGAAACAATCTAATCTGAATCAATCGTTAGTCGTTGAGCATCATAGGCATAAGGAGCATCAAGATGTCCTCATTTTCAGAGGGTTCAGCAGGAACAATTACACCCGCACGAGCTGGATCTGCCAGTTGTAAAACGATTTCTTCGCTTTCGAGGTTGTTCAACAATTCCATAAGCAACGTGCCTTTGAAACCAATGTTCATAGGAACACCCTCATATTCGCAGATCATAGACTCTTCTCCTGCGCGACCATAGTCACTGTCGCGAGTAGAAAGCACCATACGGCTGGGTTCCACGTGGAGTTTGATGAGTGGGCTGCCTGCGTTAGAGACAATCAACAGACGACGGAGCGCAGAAACCATCGCAACGCGGTTCACCGTCACGCGGTGAGGATTCTCACGAGGAATTACACTGTTGTAGTTGGGGAAGTTACCTTCGATGAGACGAGAAGACAACACGTAGTTTTCCGTGTTGATCGTCACATTGCGCTTGGTGAAATTGATGGTTGCATCGCCAGCTTCCTTTTGAAGGATTCCCTTCATGATGTTAGCTGGTTTCTTGTGGAGAATGAACGAAGTTGGTGTGTCGTTTTTGAGGTCAGTCAAACGGCTGCAAGCCAATTTACGACCATCGGAAGCCACCACAGCCAAACCATTGCTTTGATAGTCAAAGAACACACCATTCATCACCGGACGAAGGGGGTCTTCGGCCGCAGCAAACAGTGCACGGCTCACACTGCTGTGCATACGTTGTGCGTCCATCACCAAAGTAGAAATTTCGCCTTCCAACTCTTTCGTCACAGGATATTCGTCGGCATTTTGTCCCACGAGAGAGTAGTGACCATTCTGGAAGTCGAGTTTAATTTCGAGTCCTTCGGGGTTGATGGTAAATTCGAGGGGTTGTTCCGGAATTTCCTTCATGGCCTCTTGCAACATCTTAGCGTTGATGGCAAAGCTCAAATTGCCATCGCTTTCCACCAAGTCGACGGTGGTGCGAAGCGTCACTTCGTTGTCTGAAGCCGTAATGGTGAGTTTGCCATCAGCCACTTGAAACAAGAAATTGTCCAAGATAGGCATACTATTCTTAGAGGGAATCACGCGTCCGAGCGTTTGTAAGCGTTGAGAAAGGAGGCTGCTGGATATAACGAACTTCATAGGAACTTATGTTTTATGTTTTTAGTTATGTCAAAGCTTAGGCAAAGCGATAGAAAGCACCTCTTGCCTTCGTGACCCATCGGGTTGCCACGCCATCGCCCACTGTCGTTGCACATACAGTCGCAACTAGTGTTTGGTGCCAATGCTTTTAACCCCAATCGGTCATTAGATCCTGAACAGATTTCATTAGATTGTTGTGCAGATTGTTTACCGTGAGTTCGAAGGCGTAGCGGGCTACGTCGAGAACGAACGAAAAACAAGATGTCAACAAGAAATGAAAGATGACAGGAAGTTATCTTTCAATTGCGAGTAGCACTATAACGGTCTAATGACCGATTGGGGTTTGTTATACGCAAATTTACGCTATTCTTTCCATTCCACCGCATCTTCTCTCGTTTTTTTTACAGCTTATCCGCATTTTATTTTGCTTATCACAAAATTGCGCCCCCTTGTGTAGTCATATCAAAAGAAATCGCTATCTTTGCACACCAAACTATAATCCTTCTTTTTATGGAAATTACAGGTAAAATCATACATGCACTTGAACCTCGTTCTGGGGTTTCGGCCAGCACTGGCAACCCTTGGTCAATGCAAACTTTCGTCATCGAAACGACACAAGAACAATACCCTCGTCGTTGCGCGTTTGAAGTTTTTGGAGAAGAACGTCTCAAGCAATTCAACATCCAAGTGGGGCAAGAATATACCGTTAGTTTCGACATCGATGCTCGCGAATATCAAGGCCGTTGGTACAACTCTGTGCGTGCTTGGCGCGTAGCTGCTCCTCAACCCATTGGCGCACCTGTTCCTCCTGCTCCTGGCTATGGCGCACCTGCACCTGCTCCTCAACCAGGCTTTACTCAACCTGCTGGAGGAAGTGGCGATTTCACACAAGCACCTACTGGTTCTAACCCACCTGCCCCACAGCAAAATGCTGGTGACGATCTTCCCTTCTAAAACGAAATTCAAGACGACAGTACAATGCAAATATTTAGCTCCAATATCTCAAGGTGTTGGGGCTAAATTGTTTGAACCCAAATCGGTCATTAGATACTGAACAGATTTCATTAGATTGTAGAGCAGATGGTTGATTGTGAGTTCGAAGGCGTAGCGGGCTACGTCGAGAACGAACGAGCAACAAGTTGCCAACAAGAAAATGAAAGATGACAGGAAGTTATCTTTTCAATTAAATTACGAATCGTACAATAACGGTCTAATGACCGATTGGGGTTTAACCCCATTCGCTCATTAGTTCTTGAACAGTTTTTGTTGTTGTCTTCACATTAGCCACTTATGACTCTCAATCCTGTCAAAATGTTTTGGCGCATTTTGCGCTGGACCGTCATTTTGTTTTTTGCATCGTCTGTTGTGATGACGATTGTCTATCGTTGGATGCCTGTGCCTTTTACACCGTTGATGGTGATACGCTGTTTGCAGCACATAGGTTCGGGAGAAGCACCGCGTTTGAAGCATAAATGGGTGCCTCTCTCTGAAATTTCCCCCTCTTTGCCTCGTGCGGTGATGAGTAGCGAAGACCAGCGTTTTCTCAATCACAATGGTTTCGACACCAAAGCCATTGGCTATGCCCTGCGCCAGCGATTGAATGGAGAGCAAGGTGGAGGGGGAAGCACCATTTCGCAGCAAACAGCCAAAAATGTTTTTTTGTGGCCCACTTCTTCCTGGGTGCGTAAGGGTTTTGAAGTCTATTTCACGGTGCTCATCGAACTCCTTTGGTCGAAGGAGCGCATCATGGAAGTCTATCTCAACAGCATTGAGATGGGGGACGGCATCTATGGTGCAGAAGCTGTGGCGCAAGAAAATTTTCATTGTTCTGCCAGTGAACTCACGCGCAAAAACTGCGCCATGATTGCGGCATCGCTGCCAGCACCTCTGCGTTTCAACAGTGCAAATCCCACGCCCTATATGCGCAGTCGCCAGCGTTGGATATTGCATCAGATGAAGCACATCAAACCCTGGAAGAAGGAAGAAGACTAAGTGCAAGTCTTTTTTTGGGGGACAAAACATTTGCGGGCTGACTTCTCAAGTGGAAGTCAGCCCGCGGCGATAGTTTTTGGGAGGAAAAAATATAATAACCTCCCACTCATCTCGTTCTTGAAAGGAAAAATAATATCGTTTTTGGGTGTTTGTTGGTCACTTCGAGTTTGTGTTTGTTGGACACTTTGAGGGAGAACAGAGCTTCATTGGTAAACTCTGTTTGTTTATGTGCGCAATATAGCACTTTCTTTTGTATTTGCCAATAAAAATGATGAATATCTGCACAAAAAAGAAGTTATACCATCAAATTGATTTTTTCCACCGCGTTTTTGGTCAAAAAATGTGTGGGAAGAGTTGGAGAATAACGTGGCTTGTGCCTAGAAGAATTTACTCGAATTTTCGTAGCAACGACGTGTTGTTTTCGGAAAAATGACGTGTTGTTTTTAGAAAAGTGACGTGTCGTTTTTAAGAGAGTGTGGGGAAGATGGAAACGAGAACAGAGGGAAATGAATTGTAAAAAATCCTGTAATAGTCTGCTCTCGCGCGTACGTACGCGCGCACGCTTTACAAGAGTTTTCGCTTTTTTGCTGTCACAAGTATCACAGTTTTTGAGTAAGTGGATCGTTTTCAGTTGGTTAGATGTGCATTTGTGAATGTTTTAACACAACGATGATTTACCTCCCCAAATCATATTGTGTGACGCCGAATACAGCGCGTTGAAGTTGTCATATTTTTTCTTTCCTTTTCGTGGTTTGTGTGACACTTGTGACAGCAAAAAATGCAAAACTCTGTTGGATGCGCGCGTGCGCGTTACGCGCGCGAGAGGAAAAGTCTATTGATTTCGCGAAGAAAGAATGTGCTTTGTGGATTTTTAAGTGCGAAAGCGTTGGATTTTGAAATTCATTAACCCATATATAAGAAAGAGCAGGAAGTATGTGGCAAACGAGTTGCCCTATTGCGGTTTAATGAGTGATTGTGGATTATCTGTGCTTTGCCATCTAGACCCAACAAATGAGGTGTGTGGAAGCGGTTGGTTGCATTTTCTGACAAAGCCAACTTGCATTCTTATCTTGCACGCGCCATTTTATTCGTATCTTTGCAGACAAATAGAAAGAATCCCATGATATATCCCAATAATTTTGAACAGAAAATCGGTTTTTCCGAGGTCAGAACATTGCTCAAAGGGCGGTGTATGTCTACTTTAGGCACAGAATGGGTGGACAATCAGGTGAAGTTTTCCAACAATTTCGAGCTGGTGAAAGAATCGCTCGAACAAGCACGCGAATTTGCCCTCTTCCGCATGACCGAAGAGGAGGTGTATGAAGAAAACTTCTATGACGTGCGCCAACCGCTGTTGCGCATTCGTCCAGAACGCACTTATCTCGAAGAACTCGACCTTTTTGATCTCAAACGCTCATTGCAAACGGTGGTGAGCTTGGTGCAGTTTTTCCGACCTCGTGGAGAAGGGGCGGATGCAGTCTCCGAAAACGGAGCGAGCCAGACGGAGGATGCCGAGGTTTCGTCTGAAGTGGTATATCCAGCTTTGGCACGTATGACGGAGGGAGTGAGTGCTTTTCCGCAAATCATCAAGCGTATTGACCTTGTGCTCAACAGATATGGCAAGGTGAAGGACACTGCCACTCCTGAATTGCTCAACATTCGTCACAGCATTGAGGTGACTTCGCGCAACATCAGCCATAGTTTGCGCTCCATTATCAACGAGGCGCAAGCCGAGGGATACATCGATCGTGATGTTTCTCCCACGCTTCGCGATGGTCGTTTGGTGATTCCTGTGGCTCCTGCGCTGAAGCGTAAAATCAAAGGTATCATTCACGATGAGAGTGCGAGTGGAAAGACAGTGTTCATAGAACCCGCAGCGGTGGTGGATGCCAACAATCGCATTCGTGAACTCAAGGCTGCGGAAAGCGTGAGGTGATTCGCATTTTGCAAATCCTTTCTTCCGAGATTCGTCCGCACATCAGTGACATTTTGCACTCGATGCAGTTTTTGGCGCATATTGATTACCTCCGCGCTTTGGCGATTTTCACCGAACAATTTGAGTCGGTGGTGCCTCGCTTGCAGGCTTCGCCTTGCATAGAATGGGTGCAGGCGCGTCATCCGCTTTTGCAACAGAGTCTGGAACGTCACGGCAAAAAGATGATTCCACTGGATGTGACACTACGCAACCGTGCCAAACTCTTGCTCATCTCAGGGCCGAATGCTGGTGGTAAGTCCGTTTGCTTGAAAACCGTGGGACTGTTGCAATATATGTTGCAATGTGGTATGCCGGTGCCGGTGCGTGAGAACTCGGTGTGTGGCATATTTGACGACATTTTCATCGACATCGGTGACGAACAGAGTCTGGAGAACGACCTTTCCACTTATTCTTCGCATTTGCTCAACATGAAGATGATGATGAAGCATTGCAGTGGCAAGAGTTTGTTGCTCATCGACGAATTTGGAAGTGGCACAGAACCCCAAATCGGTGGGGCACTGGCAGAAGCGATTCTCAAAAAGTTTGTGGATCGTGAGGCTTGTGGCATCATCACCACGCACTATCAAAACTTGAAACACTTTGCGGAGCAGTCGGAACACGTAATTAATGGTGCGATGCTCTACGACCGCTCAAAGATGCAACCTCTCTTTATGCTGCAAATAGGCAATCCCGGTAGTTCGTTTGCGGTGGAGATTGCGCGCAAAATTGGTCTTCCCGAAGATGTGATTCGCTATGCGGCTGATTTGGTGGGCAAGGACTATGTGATGAGCGACAAGTATCTCCAAGACATTGTGCGCGACAAGATGTATTGGGAGAATAAGCGTAAGAACATCCACGACCGCGAGAAGAAACTCGAGCAAACCATTGCGCACTACGAAGAGGAACTCACCACGCTTTCTCAGCAGAAGAAGGAAGTGCTTTCCGATGCGCGTCAAGAAGCTGAGCGTATGTTGCAGGCTTCGAATGCTGCCATCGAAAATACCATTCGCACCATTCGTGAAAGTCAAGCGGAGAAGGAACGCACGAAGGAGGCGCGTCAAGAACTCGAGGCTTTCCGGGAGGAAGTGAAGGCGAGCGAGAAGCAGCAGAAAGATGATGCTATTGCGCGCAAGATGGATCAGATTCGCCGCCGCCAAGAGCGCAAGAAGGAACACAAGAAGGCGCAAGGCGCCCTTGGTTCGCTGCTCGGTGCCATCGCACAGAAGAATGATCCTCAGCCTGTGGTGGTGCCGAAAGCCAAAGTGGAAGTGGGTTGCTATGTGCGCATCAAAGGACAACACAGCGTGGGACGTGTGCAAACCATCAATGGGAAAACGGTGCGCGTGTTGTTTGGCGTGATGACGACGACTGTGCCGCTGAACCGTTTGGAGGTGACGACGCGACCCGTGGAGAAGCCTTCGGTGTCGCAGGTGTCTACCTTTGTGAGTAAGGAAACGCGCGATGCAATGTATGAGAAGAAGTTGCATTTCCGTCCGGAGCTCGACGTGCGCGGCATGCGTGGCGAGGAGGCTGTGTTGGCGGTGAACTATTTCATTGACGATGCTTTGCTTCTTGAACAGAACCGTGTGCGCATTCTTCACGGCACGGGCACTGGGGCATTGCGCACGATGATTCGCCAATATCTCGACACTGTGGCCGGTGTGCGCGACTATCGCGATGAACACATCCAATTTGGTGGTGCTGGCATCACCGTTGTGGAGTTGGGATAATTGTCTTTCTTCCAAAAACGAGCATCACCGCTCATCAACTTTCGAGTTGGTGAGCGGTGATTTTTTAGCACAGAACCTATGGCTAGGCTCAGTTTGTACTTAGGATTGCGCGAGCATCGCTTCGATGTCTTTGGCAATCTTGCTGGGTTTGGTGATGGGGGCGTAGCGACGAATGGTGGTGCCATCGCGAGAGATGAGGAATTTGGTGAAATTCCATTTGATGGCATCAGTGATGAATCCACCGGCCTGCGACTTGAGATATTTGAAAATGGGATCGGCGTCACTTCCATTCACCTTAATCTTTTGCATAATGGGGAAGGTGACACCATAGTTGAGTTGGCAGGCGGCTTCTGCATCACTGCCTGAGCCTGGTTCTTGACCGGCAAATTGATTGCAGGGGAAACCTAAAATGACTAGGCCTTGATCTTTGTATTGCTGATAGAGTTGTTCGAGTTCTGTGAATTGGGGAGTGAAACCACATTTGCTGGCAGTGTTGACAATGAGGAGTACTTGTCCCTTGTGTTGAGAGAGTGGGTAGTCTGCGCCTTTGCTGGTGATGGTGGAAAAATCGTAAATCATAATGAGTTTAATCGTCTTGTTGAAGACTAGTGAGAGTACAAGATAGGAAAAAGAATTTATATAGTAAGCGATATATAGAGGACTTAACCTCGTTTTAGATTGTGAAGAGTCATTTGGGGAGTGATGTAGGAAGGAAGAGGAGGGTGGTGAGGAGAGGGAGAAAACGGTGAAGTATGGATGGAAAAAAAGCCGACCACTCGTGGAAGAGGGTCGGCTTTTGAGTTGAGGAGTAGGGGTTATCGGATGATGATCTTTTGTCCTTGTGAAATGATCACTCCGCTGGCGGAGGAGGCATTGATGCGTTGTCCTGCAAGGTTGAACACTGCATTGGGAGCAGTGGGTTGTTCTGTGATCCCTTTCACCTTTGAGAGAATTGGTTGTTCTCGGAATGAGAGAACGGTGGGAGCAGGAGTGCCAAGTGGGAGGGTGAAGAAGGCACGATTGCGAGGAATATAGATGTTGTTGTTCACACGACGGAACACAAAACTGTTGGTGTCGGTGTCGATGGTGAGGGCATAATACTGCGTTCCTGCATCTCTCTCCGAAGGTTTGAAGTTGAGATTTCTGCCTTCGAGTTTTGTGGTGGTGAGAGGTGCGTGCCAAGTGGTGGGACGTAACTCAAATTCTCCAGCTTGCTCACTTGAAAGAATTACCGCGGTATTGGCCGGTAGGATGTTGCCTTCGATAGGTTCAATGGTAACTTCTTTTTCGGGAACAATCTCCTTGATGCTATATGCCTTCAAACCTTGGGGAAGGATGGTGGCAAAGGGCAAATATAGGGTAGCGTAGTTACCATTTTTTGCAGCGCGTGTGGTGACTTTGAACGTTGCTTCTTTGACGGTGTCGAAGTAGAAACTTGTTCCTGCGATGCCGTTGTCACCGTGCCATACGGGGTCTTGTTCTGAACCTGGGTGTCCGCCGATGGCGTTGTTATTTGTCCAAGCTACGAGGGAGAGTTTGTTGTTGCGGATGTAGAGAGTACCTACTTTCTGTTTACGGAGCTTTCTAGCTGTACCGAAGGAAAGTTCAGCAGGTTCGTTGCTGAGGCTTCCGTGGTTTTGGCCTTCCATTCGAGAGAGATAGCCTTCTCCGCTTGCTGCTGCAAGATATTGTTTACCTGTCTTGTCTTGTTGAAGAATCCAAAGGGTTGAATTATCTTGCTGTTTAGAAAGACTGACGGGAACGTTTCCAGCAGGAAGACTGGTGATGTATCTGTTATCGTAGTAGCTGCGAAGTCGATAGAACTTACCATCTTCGGGCATATAGTAACCGTCTTTGTCTTCTTTGACTGTACCGAGGTTGGCTGGACCTACCCACGTTTCAGGGATAGTTTCAAGATACCATTCCCAATCATCAAATTTGGGAGTTAGTTCTGCAGCTGCAGGTTGGAGGATACCTTTCTCAATTTGAGCTGTCTCCTTAAACTTCGCCAAAGGATATCCAGGGTTAGTCAGACTCAGCAAGCTATCAGCAGTGACAAGAAGACGGAAATAACGACCGAATTCTTTGAGTTCGTTGATTTGCGTTTCTGCGGTGTAGTCCTTTTTTACCAACTCCGTGAACGGATCGCGGAACTGTGTATTGAGCGGATTACCATAAGGTTTGATTTGCACCAAACTGTCGGCATCGCGCCAAACTGGCCATGCAGTGACGCGGTCATTGAGAGCTTTTAGTTCGCTTTCTGTGGCAGCGGTACTTAGGGCAGCAGTAGCAACCTTAGCTTTGAACGCATCATAGAAGGTGCGGCTGTGGTTGACTTGTTGGCATCACGTTGGATTACCTCGTCGGCTTGCAACCATTTTGGCCAAGCTGTGAGCATTGCTTTCATATTGCTCAGAGATGCGGCTTCGTAGGATGTTGCGAGAGAGGTTTCCGCAAGTTTCGCTTTGAACTCGTTGAGGAGTTTTTGTGCATTCACCACACGACTTGCGTCAGCCGTGACAAGGCTATCTGCACTGCGCCAAGTTTTCCACGCTTCCATCTTTTGGCGGAGCAAATCGAGGTTTGACTGAATCGTGGAAGAGGAGAGTGTCGTTGTAGCAATGTCCGCTTTGAACTCGTTGAGGAGTTTTTGTGCGTGCGTCACGCGACTAGCGTCAGCAGTGATTGTGCTGTCTGCACTGCGCCACGTTTCCCAAGCAACTAATTGATTTTTGAGCAAATCAAATTGCTCTTGAGTAGCAGTGGTGCGTTTCGCTTCTTCTGCAAGATGTGCGCGGAATTCTTTGTGATAAGCCTGAGTGTTGATGGCTTTCGCTGCATCGCGCACCATAATGCTATCCGCGTGCTTCACCAGAGCGAGATATTTTGTGTTGAGATCAGCAGGAACGAAGTCCCAGCGCGAACCAGGGTCGTTCTTTTGGTTATAGTAACCAATGCTATTATTGGGGTTAATGCCTCCGTGCCAGTTCCAGAAGACGTTCTGATCTTTTTGCAAGGCAATTTTGTAGTAGTTATTCTCGTGTATGATCTTCCACGTTTGAGCCTGCGTCATTTCGTTGCTCCAAGTGAAGAGGTTAGGCTGACCATAACCATAACTGAGATAGCCCCAATAGTTTTTATTCGGTTCATAGGAAGTGAATTTCTGTTTTCCTACAGAATAGATGTAATATTCACCAGAAAATCTACTTGCAGCAACGAGATACTCACCTGCCTTTTCAATCTGATTTGTAGGACGTCCTTCTGAATCTAAATAGTAGAACTTACCGTCTACTGCTTCGTGTCGACGAATGTAGTATCTACCGAGGGGAGAGGTTTTACCTTCGGACAAGGTGAGATTGGCAGGGTTGTCGAATGTGAAAGGCTTTTTATAGGCAGGGAGCACTTCGCCATTCTTGATAACCTCTACTTCATTTCTACTACCACCTATCACTTTGATAGAAATCTTTGAGAGATCTAGTTTCTCCGGAATAAGGAAGTCGTTGGAGTTAGCCACCATCACGAGTTTTCCTTTATCGTCGTAGACTTTATATCCCACAGCTCCGGTGCCTTGAATGCGCACTGTGCGACCATCCAACAACACAGATTGGGGAGCAGCTGTGGTACCCGCTTGTTTGTCGTTTCCGAAGTCTTCGTAATGACCAACGTCACCAAACACGCGGTTGTCACCTGGATCCATCCCACCAATCGTGCCCCAGCGCATTTCACCTTCCTTGTGACCTTCGTAGGTGGCAGGAGTTTTGCGGATGCGCTCGTCGATGAAGATGAGGTTGGTGTTCTTTTTGGGGAATTGCGCCATCGCAGCCTTGCAAGCATCGATGTCTTCTTGACTTATGTTGATGGTTGCACCACCATAAGCTTTGTCGTAGAAGTCATCATTATACTTGTAAGTAACGTTATTACCAACCTTGTTGAAGAATCCATAGAAGTCGAAGAACTCCGTGAGGTCTTCTTGTGCAATTTCGCTACAGTATTGAGCAAAACGCAAGTAGTCTGTCTTAGCGTTTGAGAAGTTGATGGGGTTCTCGCGGAATTTGGCAAACAAATCTTTGAAGAAATCGGGTTTGTGCTTCAGTTCCACGTAATACAACCACAATTGCCAGTACATACGTGTGCGATCTCCCAAATCCATGTCGAGCCAAGAATAGTTCTTATTGTTGAAGCGGTTGAAGAGTTTTTGTGGCGCTTGCAAGCGGCTCACACTCGCACCACGTTTCCAGAGCGCAATGTTCGACCAGAGGTTGTTGGAACTCTCCAAACAGCGTGCCAAGTTGAAGAGTTTCTGATAGTGGTGACCAGTTTCGTGCACCACAGCCCAGAGGTTACCGCCATCGTCATATTGACCACCTTTAGCCCATTCCTTGTAACTGAAAGTTGTGCTGACAGTTCCGATGAATGTACCATAAGGGAAGGCATAAAGTCCAGCTGCGTCTGTGCTGAACATCAAGCAGTTGAAACGTCCTTCAAACTGTTCTGGACGGAAGTATTCTTGCTCGATTTCGTGCACCCAGTCCCATTTTCCAAGAACTCCGGTAATACCTTTGTCTACTCCATTGTAAATCCAGTTTCCTTGCTTTTGTTGCTCTTCCACACCACTCAAACTAAGACTGTGAATGGTGTGTTTAGACTTCAGACGAATCACATCGTCATTGAAGAAACCATATTGTTTCAAATCACGGAGCTTGTTCCAATCCTCATTCTTCATTTTAGTCGCGTCAAAATATCCATTAGCGCGACCGCCTTCCACGTGAATGCGAATATTGGGAAGCTCAGTGTACTTCAGATTCACATCATCCATCATATAGTTGATGTAGAGGTGACTGAGTTCATTCGCATAAATTGTGTTCACTCCTTTGTGAAGGTTGAAGGTTGTACCCGTCTTGTTCTTGCCTTGCACAAGTTCTGCTTGCAAGAAGCATTTTGCTGGTGTGTCGTGATCCACGAAAAGCAAAACCAATTCCTTTTCAGGGATAGTGATACCCGTTGGGTTAGTGAGTTGAGAGTATTGTCCGAAGTTCGTAGGCATCAATTTGTTATCATTTGCCCATTTCTGAGGATGACTATAAGCCTGATACTCTTGGATGCGGAAATATTTCTCATATTTATTTGCGTCTGCGTTCTTGTTGTTCCACGTGTCAGACTTCACGCGCAGAGCCATTTCAATCAGTGATTGAGGAAGATCTTGAGCGTTTAAAGCTGCTTTGAATTCTGCCTCACTCATCGTTTTGTAGTTCGCTTTGAGTTGTGTGCAAGCATAATCCTCGAAGAACTGTTGCAACTTCTCGTTGAGCAGCGCGTAATCAGCATTCAGACGCTTTCTGTCTTCCAGTTTGTTTGTATTCCGTAAGTGCTTGGTGGTCCAAATTTACTTCTTCAAGTTGCCACTGAGAAGCAATGGTGTTTTCGTTCCAGTTCACCACCTCAAATCCCTTGCTGTTTGCACTGTGCAACGAAACACCTTTCGACACCACAAAGGCAAAGTTGGGGAACAACTGATCCATTGATTGAAGCGTAAATGGCGCAGGACTGCTTACCATCTTAAAACTTTGAGATTGGGGAGTTGAATTGCTCACATATTCGTTGTTCACAACATTGCATATAGCCCATTGCGTATTTACCTTTTTGAGCGTCCACACCTGTCCCATTTCACGTTCATTGCGTCCTTCTGTACGCAACACATTGTCTAAATGGGGGTAAGTGGTCAAAACACGGTTGGGGTAAGCCACATTTCTGATAATGTAGTACTTACCTTCGGCAGGTTCATACACGCCGTGTGAGTTTCTACGGAGCAATTCCTTAATGCTTTCAATAGAAACGTCATTTGCAGGTTGAAATTCCCATTCAGAAGCGGTGTTCAAAAAGAAAGTCGTGTCATTCCTGTGTTGTGCTTCATTTTGCTTTGTTGTAAATGACATAGCATTGCCGCCAACAATGTTGTGATTGTCAGCTTCCACAAAGCACTCTCCGTTGTTGAACGAGTTGTTAGCACTGATGTGGTAATAGTTGTCTGATGTCTTCTTAAAATCAAACCAAACTTGATTGTTCGTTTGAGCCAATGCCACATTTTGATTCGCTGTTGCGTTGGGGAGAAAACGCCCTGTCAGCGCATTTCTCAAAGCAAAACCATCTCCATTGCGTTCTACAAACCAAACAGAAGCAAAGTCTGTGCTGCTTGCTTGGTCTGTTGTTTTCAATGCGTGCGAAGAAGCATCAGTTGTCCAATAGCGGTTACTCTTGCCTTTCACACGATAAAGACCACCATTGCGGAAGGTGTTGAGAGCGGTGAATCCCTTCTCGAGTTTAGCCCAAGACGATTCCAGTTGTTGTGCAGTCGTTAAATCTTCTCCAGTGAGAGGTGCAAATTTCCAGAAATTGTTTTCATTGGTCTCATCTTTCCAGTTTTGCACCAAACCACTGCCACCATTGTGCCACAAAGTCTTACCCTCAAAGTTTTCGTTTGTGGAAATCACCCAATAGCCTGCTGCATCTTTCCCCGTAGCAGGTTTGATGTAGTATTTTCCGGGGTTGGTTCCCACGCTGAAAGTTTTGTTGAGATCATCAAGCGACTGAATAGCAAGTTGATCGCTCACACTCACCATCCAATAAGTGCCGTTGATGCGCTTCACTTTCCAAAATTGTGAAGTCTTGGAGTCGCCACCCGAATGTTCTGAAACATACCCAAGTTGGTGGTTTTTCACCAAAATAGGCATTTTGTTTTTGTGGCTAACGATGCGGTAATAGCCATCTTGTAAACATTGTTTTGTGATAGGGTGGGCAACACAAACCCTATCAAAAGGAATAGTGAGAAAAAGATTCTCTTGAAATTATAGCTCATAATAAATTCTTTTCTACAAATTGTCGACGAAAATCAGCACACAGCATCTGTTCTTCCCTAAGAATATTGTTGCTCTGTGAACCTCAATTCAGTGTAAATAGTCTAGTGTTAATAATGTAATCCGCAAAATCAAAAAAGACCCAAGCAATGCTTGAGTCCTTTCGAGTAGCGAGGCCGGGGATTGAACCCGGGACCTCAGGATTATGAATCCTGCGCTCTAACCAGCTGAGCTACCTCGCCATTATTGCTGGTTTGCGAGTGCAAAAGTACACGTTTTTCTTGAATCAACCAAATCTTTTCTCGAAAAAATGTGCGAATGCCTCTATTTTTCCTCTTCCTAGTAGAGCTTTACCCTCTTTACACTCCCTTTTTCCCTCTGTTTCTTCTATTTTCTAAAGAAAAATCTCACAATGATGCGAACTCATTTTGCGGAAAATCCCACTATATTATATATAGTATAGGACACAAAATGAAAACATCAATGCTCGAGGGAGTAGCGAGACAATGTTTCTTGAATCTGTTCCAATTTTTGTTCTGTGGGAAGTAACGCATCAATCCAATGAATCGGACATCCACGGCGTTCCATTCCTCTAAACCAAGTCATTTGACGCTTCGCAAATTGATGAATTGCCGTTTCGAGTTGCTGCACCATCTCGTCATAGGTGAGCTCCCCAGTGCAGTGCAGCGTCAAATATTTATACTCCAAACCATAATAAATTAAATCCTCAGCCGGAATTCCCTCATTTAGAAGTGCGCGCACCTCCTCTATCATTCCCTCTGCCAAACGTTGATGCAATCGCTCCGTGATGCGCTGTCTTCTCACTTCACGATCCAATGACAGACCAAAGGTGATGCTGCGCAGTTTGGGACATTCGCGCTCACTCGATGCGTGTTCAAGATTGTACGTTTCAATCTCAATGGCACGAATGGCACGTTTTGCCGTGTCTACATCAGTCGTGTTGTGCATCGTTTGTCCCGAACGTTCCTTCAACTCGCTTAGCATTTCCGACAATTCTACCAACGTTTTACCCTCCAACTCCGCACGCAACTCCGCATTTTGTGGAACGTGACTGATGTTGTAGGAGCGAATCACACTTTCTATATACAATCCCGTTCCGCCACACACCACAGGGCGAAGGCCGCGCGAACGCATCGCTCCCAAGGTTTCAAAAAAATCTTGTTGATAGCGATAGAGATTGTATTTTGTGCCTGGTTCTTCAGTGTCGATGAGGTGATAGGGTACTGTCGTTCCGTTGATTTTGTAATCGGCCAGATCTTTTCCTGTGCCCAAATCCATACGGCGGTACACTTGTCGAGAGTCTGCACTAATTATTTCGGTGCCCAGTTCATACGCCAAGGCCACCGCCAAGGACGTTTTGCCCGAGGCGGTGGGACCGACGATTGAAATAATATCTAATTCTTTGGGATAATCCATATTGTCTTGTGAGATATATTCCTCACACCTGTTCCAGAGCTTGCGCTAAATCGGCTATGAGGTCGTCGGCAGATTCAATGCCCACGCTCAAACGAATCAAATCGACTGGGATGCCTGCTGCTTCAAGTTGTGACTCTGAGAGCTGACGATGGGTGTGACTTGCGGGGTGGAGTACACAACTCTTGGCATCTGCCACGTGAGTTGCTATGTTGATGAGCTGCAAACCATCCAGGCAACGCACGGCTGTTTCGCGTGATTTGTCTTTCAAACCGAAGCAAAGTACACCGCAACTGCCCTTGGGGAGATATTTGTGCCAATGTGTAATCAAGACTGTCCTTGTCGCCTGCGTAGTTCACCCAACCTACTTTGGGATGATTTTTGAGAAAATCTACCACACGGCGCGCATTCTCCACGTGACGCTCAATGCGCAAATGCAGCGTTTCGATGCCGTTATTCAGCAAATAAGCATTTTGAGGGCTTTGGCAGCAACCAAAGTCGCGTTGCAATTGTGCTATCACTTTCACCAAATAAGCAACTTCACCAAATGCTTTAGTGTAGGTCAGTCCATGATAACTTTCATCGGGTTGTGTCAAACCAGGGAATTTGTCGGCATGAGCAGACCAGTCAAACTTGCCACTGTCGATGATGCAACCACCTACGCAACGACCCTGACCATCAAGGTATTTTGTTGTTGAGTGGGTCACAATGTCGGCTCCCCATTCGATAGGGCGGCAGTTTACCGGAGTGGGGAACGTGTTGTCCACAATGAGCGGCACGCCGTTGTTGTGTGCCAAGCGTGCCCAACGTTCAATGTCGCAAACACGGCAACCTGGGTTCGTCACCGTTTCGCTAAACACCAGTTTGGTATTGGGACGAAATGCGGCTTGCACTTCTTCGTCTGTAGCGTCAAGACTCACAAACGTGCAGTCGATGCCCATCTTCTTCAGCGTCACTGCAAAGAGATTGTACGTACCTCCATAAATGCCGTTCGTTGCAATGAAATGATCGCCTGCATTGCAGATGTTGAACACTGCAAAGAAGTTGGCGGCTTGTCCGCTTGAAGTGAGCAAACCCGCTGCACCTCCTTCTAGGGACGTGATTTTAGCAGCAACGGCATCGCACGTGGGATTAGCCAAACGAGAGTAGAAATACCCTGATTCTGCCAAATCAAAGAGACGTGCCATTTGTTCCGTTGATTCATATTTGAAGGTCGTGCTTTGCACAATGGGCAACTGGCGAGCTTCGCCATTCTTTGGGGTCCAACCTGCGGTGAGACAAAGGGTGTCGATGTGTGGATGTTGTTCTGCCATAGGAGTTCTGAAAAGTTGAGAATGAAACTTCATCGCTGATGACTGCCGTTCTTGTCTGTGCTTGACATTTGCAGTACCTATTGCGATGCTGAATGTTCTGCAAAGATAGACGGTAGGTTTTGAATATACCGACTTTTTTCAGAATTTCTCCTCTTTTTTCGAGTGAAATTGCGTACTTTAGAATTTTATTCTGTGAGGGTGCGCTAAATCAACCTTTTGCCGAATGATATTCTAGTGCTTTTTTACATCAATAGCTATCATTCGCTGTCGTTTTGTCTATTTTCTGCCGCTTTTGGTGACTTTTCTTCGTTGAAAAGGAAGAAGAAGGCTACACCTACCAACAAAGCATAAGCCGCGAAGGTGTACCACACGCTACTCCAATCACCGACTTGAGCACCATCCACGTTTTGAGTGTGTTGATTCACCACCCATTGTGCGCCAATCATGCCCACTGATGCACCAACACCGTTTGTCATGAGCATAAACAAACCTTGTGCGCTGGAGCGGATGGAAGAGTCGCATTCTTTGTCCACGAAGAGAGAACCTGATACGTTGAAAAAGTCGAACGCCACGCCATAAACAATCATCGAAAGGATGAGGAAGATGACAGAGGGGAAGGCTGGAGTGCCGATGGCAAATAAACCGAAACGCAACACCCAAGCCAGCATAGCAATCAGCATCACCGTCTTGATGCCATAGCGTTTCAGGAAGAAAGGTATCAACAAGATGCAGAAAGTTTCTGAAATCTGTGAAAGTGAAATCAGTAAATTAGCATGATCCACAAAGAAGACGCCTTCGAAGGCTTTGTCCACACTGAAACTACTGATGAAACTGTTGGCAAAACCATTGGTGATTTGCAAACTAACGCCGAGCAACATGGAGAAGATGAAGAAAAGAGCCATTCTGCGGTGCTTAAACAGGGCAAAAGCTCGCAAACCCATCATATCAACAATGCCTTTTTGTTCACCTGTATTGCGCTGAGCTGTGGGGCATGCTGGGAGAGTAAGCGCATAAAGTGCCAAAACGATGCTCCAACCAGCAGAAACATAAAACTGTTCTGGGCCATGCTGCCATCCCAAAAAGTCGACAGCCAACATCGATACGATAAAACCTATCGTGCCGAAAATGCGAATGGGAGGGAAGGCTTTCACCGTGTCGAGATTGTATTTCTCAAGTGCGTTGTATGACACCGAGTTCGACAAAGCCAAAGTTGGCATATAGGCTGCCACACTTAGCGTGTAGACGGAGAAAATTTCCCAAAAACTAAACTCCGCTTGGCTGCCTATGATCCCCACGCCTATCATACTCAGGGCGGCAATCACATGACAAATGGCGAGCATGCGCTGCGCTTGAACAAACGGTCGGCCAAGATACCCACTATGGCTGGCATGAAAATGGAGACTACGCCTTGAATGGAGTAGAACCAACCGATGTTGGCTCCCATACCTTTGCTAGCCAAAAAACCACCCATTGAAATGAGATAAGCACCCCACACGGCAAACTCCAAGAAGTTCATACCGATAAGGCGAGTTTTGATTGATGTACTATTCATTGTTACTTTCTTTTTGTCTATAATTTTTGCGAAGCAAAGATAACAGAAAATGAGTGATTGACCAAGACTGCAGACTGCTTTTCTCTGCATTATTATTAAACTTATGGACTATGCGCCTTCTTTTCTCCTCTATTTTTATTATCTTTGCTCGTCGATAGGCGACCTTGTGTTTGACCTTCGTGCTTTGAACCCAAATCGGTCATTAAATCCTGAACAGATTTTATTTGATTGTTTGGAAACGCTCGTTCTTCTCTTAGCTTTTAGTTCTTATTCTAGTTTCTTTTTCAAACTCTTCGCATCATGTTAGGCGCAATTATTGGTGACATCGTAGGAAGTATCTACGAATTTGATAACATCCGCACTAAGGATTTTCCCTTTTTTCAAACCGCAATGGAATGCACCGACGACAGTATTTTGACTTTTGCTACTGCGCAATGGTTGCTCAAAGGGGGTGACGTGGCCAACTTCTATGGAGATTATGCCGTGCGCTATCCTTGTCCTATGGGTAGTTACGGTGGAATGTTCCAACAATGGGTGCATAACAGGAGTGTCTATGGCAAAGCTGCCCCTTATAATAGTTGTGGCAATGGAAGTGCCATGCGTGTTGCTCCTGTTGGGTGGGCTTTTCAAACAGAGCAAGAGGTGATGCAATGGGCTGAAACGTCGGCTGCGTGCACGCACAATCATCCTGAAGGGGTGAAAGGGGCGCAAGCCACGGCTTTGGCCATTTTGTGGGCGCGACAAGGGGTTTCTGCTGCCGATATAGAAAAGCGCATCACGCAACTTTTTGCTTATGACCTCACGATGTCTGTTGAGGAACTCCAGCAGCGCTATTCTTGGCGAGGGATTGATGGGCAAGGCAATGGAGGTATTTGTCAAGACAGTGTGCCGCAAGCCATCATTTGTGCGCTCAAAGCTGATGATTTTGAAGATGCGATTCGCAATGCGGTGAGCATCGGCGGTGACAGTGACACGATTGGCTGCATCACGGGGGGAATTGCTGAAGCGCTTTATGGCATCCCTTCTGCCTTGCGTCAAAAGGCGATGAACTATATTCCACAAGATTTTATGCCTACTCTTCTTGAGTTTGAAGAAAAGTTTGGCGCGAAATAAGTGCTTCGTTTCTGTCTTTCTCATCGTTTTTGTGTTTTTGTTCTAATAATGATTTCCTGATTGCTCGCCCCCTATTAGTATATGGGTAGAAATGTCCGCAAAGAGTGAAAAAACGGCATATTTGTGCTGTTTTTTCTTTGTGTATTCATTGTTTTGCTATCTTCAGTTTGCTAAATAGTAGTATAGGTAGTGCGAATGAGTCCTGGTTCGGTGTTGAGCCTTGATTTGTTCTTGATGTTTGATTTCGTGATGGAATTTTTCGTTGTTGATAATTTCGTTGATTGGTCGATGTTTGTTTTGTCGTCGATGTTTGATTCTTTGTTGGTGAATGTTTTTGGGGAGTGAATTTGGAGGATTGGGTAGAGTAGATTTGGAATATTAGGTGCGGAGATTATTTTGTGCTGGCCGAAGGGGTTTTTCGCGCGCGCGTATGCGCGATTCCATACAAGAGTTTTGTTTTTTTGCTGTCACAAGTGTCACAGTGGATGGAGTGGGAAACCTATTTCACCCTAAAAACGACGGGTCGTTTTTGAAAAGTGACGGGTTGTTTTGTGAAAAGTGACGGGTTGTTTTATGAAAAGTGACGGGTTGTTTTGGGTTGGAGGTCGAAAGGTTATTTTGAGGATGGTGTTTGGGGGAGTTTTTGGGGTGGAGTAGCAGCGTGAAAGTGTGACAGTATTTCGATTTTGCTTCTATCGTCAGTGTAAATGATTGTTGTATAATGATTTATGTCGTTTTTGTGACACTTGTGACAGCAAAAAGACAAAACTCCTGTATTGCGCACATACGCGCGCGCGTAACGCGAATGTATGATGGCTTTCCCCGTGCTAGGCTATTGCATACTATCGGGCTTCTAGTTTGTCTAGAATATCTAGTTCCTCTAGTTCTTCTAGAATGTCTAGTTTTTCTAGTTGCTCTAGAATCTCTAGTCCCTCTAGAAAATCTAGTCTCTCTAGTCTATCTAGTTTCTCTAGTTCTGCTAGAATATCTAGTCCCTCTAGAAAACCTCTAATTTCTAACCTTAACCCTCTAAAATGCCACTTTCATCTCTCAAAATCCACTGTTTGAGATTTTTCTTGCAAATTTTTTCTCCAATCTCTTGGTGGTTTCAAAATCTTGCCGTATTTTTGCATCGCAATCGGGACGCAAGGGTCACTTGCTAAGACACAACGCGCTTAGTTAGATGAAGCTTGACAGACTGAACGCCTGACTGCAGCAAACGAGCTGCGAAGTCATTGAAACGATTACATAACAGATTGTAGAGAAGTACAAGGAACAATCAACAATGAAGCAGAAATGCTTCGGGTAAAATGAATTGTACCGTCAAATTTCTACTCCAAAAATCCAAAGTAACAAGACAGGATGCTGAGCAAATAAAACAGATCAAAACAAAATATCATATTACAATGAAGAGTTTGATCCTGGCTCAGGATGAACGCTAGCTACAGGCTTAACACATGCAAGTCGAGGGGCAGCATGGAAGAAGCTTGCTTCTTCTGATGGCGACCGGCGCACGGGTGCGTAACGCGTATCAAACTGCCTCATACTCGGGGATAGCCTTGCGAAAGTAAGATTAATACCCGATGTTGTTATGTTACCGCATGGTGATATAACCAAAGATTTATCGGTATGAGATGGTGATGCGTCCGATTAGGTAGTAGGCGGGGTAACGGCCCACCTAGCCTTCGATCGGTAGGGGTTCTGAGAGGAAGGTCCCCCACACTGGAACTGAGACACGGTCCAGACTCCTACGGGAGGCAGCAGTGAGGAATATTGGTCAATGGACGGAAGTCTGAACCAGCCAAGTAGCGTGCAGGATGACGGCCCTCTGGGTTGTAAACTGCTTTTAGTTGGGAATAAAAAAGAGGACGTGTCCTCTATTGTATGTACCTTCAGAAAAAGGACCGGCTAATTCCGTGCCAGCAGCCGCGGTAATACGGAAGGTCCAGGCGTTATCCGGATTTATTGGGTTTAAAGGGAGCGTAGGCGGATTATTAAGTCAGTGGTGAAAGACGGTGGCTCAACCATCGTTAGCCATTGAAACTGGTAGTCTTGAGTGCAGACAGGGATGCTGGAACTCGTGGTGTAGCGGTGAAATGCTTAGATATCACGATGAACTCCGATCGCGAAGGCAGGTGTCCGGGCTGCAACTGACGCTGAGGCTCGAAAGTGTGGGTATCAAACAGGATTAGATACCCTGGTAGTCCACACAGTAAACGATGTATACTCGCGGTTTGCGATAGACAGTAAGCCGCCAAGCGAAAGCATTAAGTATACCACCTGGGGAGTACGCCGGCAACGGTGAAACTCAAAGGAATTGACGGGGGCCCGCACAAGCGGAGGAACATGTGGTTTAATTCGATGATACGCGAGGAACCTTACCCGGGCTTGAACTAAGAGTGACTTATCTAGAGATAGATATTTCTTCGGACACTCTTGGAGGTGCTGCATGGTTGTCGTCAGCTCGTGCCGTGAGGTGTCGGCTTAAAGTGCCATAACGAGCGCAACCCTTTTCCTTGGTTGCCATCAGGTAATGCTGGGCACTCCAGGGATACTGCCATCGTAAGATGTGAGGAAGGTGGGGATGACGTCAAATCAGCACGGCCCTTACGTCCGGGGCTACACACGTGTTACAATGGGGGGTACAGAAGGTCGCTACCTGGTGACAGGATGCCAATCTCAAAAACCTCTCTCAGTTCGGATTGGAGTCTGCAACCCGACTCCATGAAGCTGGATTCGCTAGTAATCGCGCATCAGCCATGGCGCGGTGAATACGTTCCCGGGCCTTGTACACACCGCCCGTCAAGCCATGAAAGCCGGGGGTGCCTGAAAGCCGTGACCGGAAGGGTCGGCCTAGGGTAAAACTGGTGATTGGGGCTAAGTCGTAACAAGGTAGCCGTACCGGAAGGTGCGGCTGGAACACCTCCTTTCTGGAAAGTTCAGTATGCCTAGTTACATTGGTGGAGAACAAATGAAACAATGAAGGTACAACGATTTGGTTGTCACCTGACTTCTCGCAATAGGTTATGATAAGCATAAGAGAAAGATGAAGCCGAGCAGCTCCGAGATAGCTTGTCTTGAGTGGATTTTTTCTGCCAGTCCTATAGCTCAGTTGGTTAGAGCGCCACACTGATAATGTGGAGGTCGGCAGTTCAAATCTGCCTGGGACTACTTATGAAAGAGCACCGCGCTCCGAACGATTTGGGGGATTAGCTCAGCTGGCTAGAGCACCTGCCTTGCACGCAGGGGGTCAACGGTTCGAATCCGTTATTCTCCACACATTCTACTGCTCAGTCGCTACGATGGTGAAACATCACGGCACAATGACAGAGCAAGAGATCTTTGACATATTGAACACGCAACAAGTTGATTCTTGTTTCCATCCATCGCAAGATGAGATGCGAATACAGAGAATCATCCAAGTAACGAAACAAAGGTAAACGAAAGTACAGCTTTAAGTATATTCTCACCTTCTAGTTACGAAAGAATTAGCAAAGACTAAGGTCTAACGTCTAATTTCTAACGTCTAGAATAAGGTATAGGAAGTAATTAAGGGCGTACGGTGGATGCCTAGGCTCTTACAGGCGATGAAGGACGTGATAAGCTGCGATAAGCTGTGGGTAGGTGCAAATAACCATTGATCCGCAGATTTCCGAATGGGACAACCCAGCAGGTTGAAGACCTGTTATCCCGCGAATGCGGGAGGCTAACGGGGGGAACTGAAACATCTTAGTACCCCTAGGAAAAGAAAATAATAATGATTCCCCTAGTAGTGGCGAGCGAACGGGGAAGAGCCCAAACCATATAGATTTCGGTCTATATGGGGTTGTAGGACCACGCTGTTGCAAGAAATACGATTAGAGGAACGCTTTGGAAAGAGCGACCATAGAGAGTGACAGTCTCGTACTCGACAATCGTATGAAGCATAGTGGTATCCTGAGTAGGGCGGGACACGTGAAATCCTGTCTGAATCCGGCGGGCCCATCCGCCAAGGCTAAATACTCGTAAGAGACCGATAGCGAACCAGTACCGTGAGGGAAAGGTGAAAAGCACCTCTTTTAGAGGAGTGAAAAAGTTCCTGAAACCGTACGCCTACAAGCGGTCGGAGCTTCTTAGGAAGTGACGGCGTGCCTTTTGCATAATGAACCTACGAGTTACCGTCGTCGGCAAGGTTAAGTGCTATGAAGCACGTAAGCCGAAGCGAAAGCGAGTCTGAACAGGGCGCATAGTCGGCGGTGGTAGACGCGAAACCAAGTGATCTACCCTTGTCCAGGTTGAAGTCCCGGTAACACGGGATGGAGGACCGAACCAATAAGCGTTGAAAAGCTTCTGGATGAGGTGAGGGTAGGAGTGAAAGGCCAATCAAACTTGGAGATAGCTCGTACTCCCCGAAATGCATTTAGGTGCAGCCTCGGGCGTTCCCTGTGTGAGGTAGAGCGACTGATTGGATGCGAGGGCTTCACCGCCTATCAAGTCCAGACAAACTCCGAATGCACACAGGCTAAGCCCGGGAGTGAGGGCGTGGGTGCTAAGGTCCACGCCCGAGAGGAGAAGAATCCTGACCACCGGCTAAGGCCCCGAAATATAGGCTAAGTTAAACTAACGAAGTGTGGTCCCCGTGACAGCTAGGATGTTGGCTTGGAAGCAGCCATTCATTCAAAGAGTGCGTAACAGCTCACTAGTCGAGGGACTGTGCATGGATAATAATCGGGTATAAAGTCTATTGCCGAAGCCGTGGGATATCTATTTGATATCGGTAGGGGAGCATTCATGCGGCCTTGAAGATAGAGGATAACCTCTGTTGGAGCTTCATGAAAAGCAAATGTAGGTATAAGTAACGATAAAGAGTGTGAGATGCACTCTCGCCGAAAGACTAAGGTTTCCAGGGCAACGTTAATCGGCCCTGGGTCAGTCGGGACCTAAGGTTCAACCTAATGGTGATGCCGATGGCAGAAACGGTTAATATTCCGTTACTATCTTTGTTGGCGATGTGGAGACGGAGGAGTGACACTTCCGCGAGCTGACGGAATAGCTCGTTAAAGATTGTAGGTAATGAGGATGGCAGGCAAATCCACCATCTGAGCTGAAAGTCGATAGTATACAGCGTCTTCGGACAATGTAATAGTGAAGGTAATCCTACTCCCGAGAAAATCCGCTAAGCTTAACATCAAAGATACCCGTACCGTAAACGGACACACGTAGTCGGGTAGAATATACTAAGGCGCTTGGAAGATTCATGGTTAAGGAACTAGGCAAATTGACCCCGTAACTTCGGAATAAGGGGTCCTCACAGCAATGTGAGGCGCAGAGAATCGGCCCAGGCAACTGTTTAACAAAAACACAGGGCTGTGCAAAATCGAAAGATGCAGTATACAGTCTGACACCTGCCCGGTGCTGGAAGGTTAAGAGGAGAGCTTAGACTCCGGTCGAAGGTTTGAATTGAAGCCCCAGTAAACGGCGGCCGTAACTATAACGGTCCTAAGGTAGCGAAATTCCTTGTCGGGTAAGTTCCGACCTGCACGAATGGTGTAATGATCTGGGCACTGTCTCAACCATGATTCCAGTGAAATTGTAGTATCGGTGAAGATGCCGATTACCCGCGATGGGACGAAAAGACCCCGTGAACCTTTACTATAGCTTAACGTTGTAATTGGGCAGTCGATGTGTAGGATAGGTCGGAGGCTTAGAAGCAGGCACGCCAGTGTTTGTGGAGCCGCTGTTGAAATACGACCCTTTGGCTGTCTGGTTCCTAACTCTCAGATGAGAGGACCGCGTTTGGTGGGTAGTTTGACTGGGGTGGTCGCCTCCAAAAGCGTAACGGAGGCTTCTAAAGGTGCCCTCAGGCCGATTGGTAACCGGCCGTAGAGTGTAATGGCAAAAGGGCGCTTGACTGAGAGACCTACAAGTCGATCAGGTGCGAAAGCAGAGCATAGTGATCCGGTGGTTCCGTATGGAAGGGCCATCGCTCAAAGGATAAAAGGTACTCCGGGGATAACAGGCTGATCCCTCCCAAGAGCTCATATCGACGGAGTGGTTTGGCACCTCGATGTCGGCTCGTCACATCCTGGGGCTGGAGAAGGTCCCAAGGGTTGGGCTGTTCGCCCATTAAAGTGGCACGCGAGCTGGGTTCAGAACGTCGTGAGACAGTTCGGTCTCTATCTATCGTGGGCGCAGGAAATTTGCGTGGCTCTGACACTAGTACGAGAGGACCGTGTTGGACTGACCTCTGGTTTACCGGTTGTGGCGCCAGCTGCACCGCCGGGTATCTACGTCGGGATCGGATAAGCGCTGAAAGCATCTAAGTGCGAAGCCGGCCACAAGATTAGATTTCCTCATAAGGGTCGTTGTAGACTACGACGTTGATAGGGTGTAGGTGTAAAGACGGTGACGTCAAAGCCGAGCACTACTAATCGCCCGAAACTTCCATTCCTTTAGGTGGAATACACTTAAAGCTGCTACGTTTATCTCTAGAAACTAGAAGAACTAGAAAATCTAGTAAAACTAGAAGCACTAGAACAACTAGTCACTCTAGCAACTCTAGCAACTCTAGCTTGAAAGTTAACAGTTACCCACAGATTGTTGTATGTTCAAACGATATTTCCGGTGGTTATAGCGACGGGGTTCCACCTCTTCCCATTCCGAACAGAGAAGTTAAGCCCGACCGCGCCGATGGTACTGCACACCCGCGGGAGAGTAGGTCGCCGCCATTTTACGAAAGTCCTGAGTTCATAAAGAACTCGGGGCTTTTTCTTTGCGTAAGCTTATCCTGTTGTGTCAATGTGCAAGTGCAAAACCGCAATTTCTTTTGTATCTCTTTTTTGGAACAATGTGTACTTTCAAGATGGAAGTGCCCACTTGCATAAACTCAATGGAAAAAACATCATCAATTGTTGTCTATCTGAATAAAAAGCTGTATCTTTGCACTGCATTTCGGAAATCGTCCGTTAGCCCTTGGGTATAGCCTTCTTGCTATGTCCCATTGATCAACCAGGATTGGAGAGGTGCTCGAGTGGTTGAAGAGGCACGCCTGGAAAGCGTGTAAACGTCAAAAGCGTTTCGGGGGTTCGAATCCCCCTCTCTCCGCGTGAAGTACTCTGAAACTTAATTCAGAGGAAATCAAAGAAAAACGTAAGTATCGTAACTTCAAGGAGTTACGATACTTTTCTTTTATACATCATTGTCCTTCTAGAGTACGTAGAGAGTACCCAAATACTCCCAAAAGACTCTCCTATGGCTACAATCTGGCTACACTTTTTTCTGCAAAATAAAAATTGTAGCCAGGAGATAGTAGAGAGTTCGTTTAGAGTTCGCGTAGATTACTGCTATTCAAAGTATTATGTTGAACTTTGTAGCAGGACTACAGAGTGATTTATCGCCATTTCTGGCTACAATTTAGACAACCTTGGCTACAAATACTCTCAGTTTGGCTACACTAAATCCAAAAGACAATGATGAAGTCGATTTTCAGAGTAGTCTTCTATCTTAGAAGTAACTATGTAAACAAGGAGGGGAAGACCTCCGTGATGCTCCGCATCTACCTCAACAATGAGCGTCTATCGCTCGGCTCCACTGGCATCTCTGTCAAGTCCGCTCAATGGGACAAAGAGAAAGAACGCATCAAAGGACGCACCACTGAAGCACTCAACACTAACTTGCAACTCGACAACATCGCAAGTGGACTACAATCTATTTTTCGCAGAATAGAAATGTCGGATGTCGTTTCTCTTGAGCGTATCAAATCTGAGTTTCTAGGGAAAAAAGAAGAAATAGATACGCTGATGCAACTTTTCGAGAAACACAATGGCGATGTTGCAAAGCAGGTTGGTGTGTCTGTGGGCAAAGCTACATTGCAGAAATACAACGTATGCAAGCGTCACTTTTCGGAGTTTCTTGAAAAACAATACAAACGCAGTGATCTCAAACTGACAGAGCTAACCTATGTCGTGATTCGTGAGTTTGATTTGTATCTTCGCACCGAAGTAGGACAAAATCCCAATACAGCCACCAAAACGATGAAGACCTTCAAGACGATAACTCTTCTTGGTCAGAAGATGGGCGTCCTTTTGCACGACCCATTTATGAACCATCGCTTTCATATTGAGCCTGTCAATCGAGGATTTCTCACCGATGAGGAAATTCTCTGTATTGCTCATAAACAGATAAACATACCACGTTTAGAGCTAATCAGAGATATTTCATTTTTTCCTGCTTCACTGGGCTAGCCTATATAGATGTATCCAACCTCACTCCCGATCACATCGTCACCCTTGGCGATAAGCAGTGGATTATGACTCAGAGACAGAAAACAAGTGTGGAAACAAATGTCCTTCTTTTGGACATTCCCAAAGCTATCATTGCTAAGTATGGTGGAAAGACTTATCGAAATGGTAAACTCTTTCCAATGCTCACCAATCAGAAAACGAATGCTTATCTCAAAGAAATTGCCGATATTTGCGGTATCAAGAAAAACCTCACCTTCCACTTAGCACGTCACACCTTTGCGACGATGTCACTCAGTAAGGGAGTGCCGATGGAGAGTGTTTCTAAGATGCTAGGTCATACCAACATCCGCACCACGCAAATCTATGCACGCATCACCAACAAAAAGATTGAGCACGACATGGAAGAACTTGCAGATAAACTCGATAAGTTTAATGACGCCATGGGACTCTAAAACACGAATGTATCACTTTTAATCTCTATATTTATCATGAACACAAAAGAAAGCCCCGAGCTTTCTTACTTCCGTTTGAAACTCACAGCCTATCTCCGCAATCATTAACCTGAGCTTGTGGACGATGTCACCCTCGTTTTCTCTCGTTCCGATGCAGCCCCACACCGCCTATTGCGATGCAGTGGCACAGGGCTTCTCACATCCCGAAGCTGAAAGCATTGCCAGCAATGTACTCTTTGAAGGTTTGCATTTCTCAAAGTACGACACCCTAGTGTCTGTTTTGGAAAACGAATTTGAGGCAGAGCTTCCTAGTCCACTACCTGAGAAACTCGCTCCCATTCTCCTCCGCAATAAGGCGGTGCAACGCGTCTTTGCCAACTACCATCTCATGGACGACTTTGCTGCACGTCCACAGTACGAAGACCTCTACACCGAACTCACAGGAACGATAGTCTTGATCATTGAGCAAAATAATTTGTCTACCGTTGAAGGAGCAAACGCTGTGGAATAGTCATCATTTGTCACATCGAGAGTGCGGTGGTATCAAGAGCCAAGATAGGTATTTCGCTCCACTCGTCAAGTATTTTTCAAACCCTTGTCTTAGGTGTCGCGAACTATCTTGTTGTTGCTCTTGAACCACCAAACACTCTCCGATATGAATCATCAAATTATGCCCACAGACCTTCACTCTCCATCCTTCAACCGAGTAGACAAAACAGCTTCTCAGCAAGAAAACGCTCCCTCCAGCGTGCCTGCGCCCAAGCAAGTCCATCGTTTCTCTTGGACACGCTTCATTGGCTTAGTCACACTTCTAGCGTTGCTTATCGGCTTGTATCTCTTCTTTCTAAGCTCATTACGCCACAAGTCGTCACCGCGATTTCCATTCTCGGAAGTTTCCTCTTGTTGCGCTTTGTCGTCAAAGTAATTTTGCAAACCACATTCACGCTCCTGCGTTACTTGTTTTGGTTCGCTGTTCCCTGTGCTATCCTGCTCTGTGTGCTTTGATAAGCACAGTCTTCTCTCAAACCGAAAAGTGGTTATCTCTTCGCGAGATAGCCACTTTTTCTTTTATGCTTTTCTTTTCCCAATAGTCGAAAGATTAGACTCTGCACTTTCGCTTCTTTATCATAGCTCCACAATATGCGAAATAAAGAAGACTGATGCTTCTTTTTGTAGAAGTATAAACAAGAGCATTATAAGGTAGGGAATGATTTTGTTTGTGAAAATAACATAGTAGGGAATGATATTATCAGGAAAACACCTATCTTTGCAATATAAAATCAGCTTCTTATGAAACCAATGATTAAATACAGAGGAGGGAAGTCCAAAGAGATTCCCAATATTATGTGGCATATCCCAAGATTCTCTGGCAGATATGTCGAGCCTTTCTTGGGTGGTGGTGCGCTATATTTCTTTTTAGAGCCAAGAGAAGCGATTATCAATGACATTAACAAACAACTCATCAATTTCTATAAAGGTGTGCGAAACTATTTCCCCAGACTTAGAAAGGAATTAGACGAAATAGAAGCATTGTATGAAATCAACAGGAGGGATTATGAAGTATTAAAGGCAAATATGCCTAACGAAAGAGTGGAAGACAAGAACGAAGCACTATACTACTTGTTGCGTGATATGTTTAACAACAAAGTTAGTAAAGAATATAGTGATGCTCTTCTCTATTACTTCATTAACAAGACTGCATACTCTGGTATGATTAGATATAACGCAGATGGTGATTTTAACGTCCCATATGGTCGCTATAAGCATTTAAGCACCCAGCAAGTTTCTTCCTCTCATTGTGAACTATTGAAACGAACAGAAATTATGAATGTCGATTATAGCACAATCTTCAATATGTGCAATGATAATGACTTCGTGTTTTTAGACCCTCCATACGATTGTGCTTTTTCAGATTATGGCAATGTGGAGTATAAAGATGGTTTCAATGAAAATAGTCATAGACGATTAGCAGAAGATTTTAGGAATCTCCCTTGTAAGGCTTTAATGGTTATAGGCAAAACTCCTCTTACGGAGGAACTCTATGGACAATTCATAATCGATGAATATGAAAAGAGTTATGCTGTAAACATTCGGAATAGATTTAAGTCAGAAGCTAAGCATATTGTAGTAGCCAATTATAAAAAGGATTGGAATAAGGTGCAAGTTTTTAACACCGAACCTGGTAATGAGTATGTAATTCCAGAGACTTCGCACGTAATGTTGTTTGAACCTAAAAAGAAATATCATGGCAAGAATAGATAGTAGAACTTTGTTTTTGACAACATCGCCAAGAACTCCAAGTAAGATGATTCCAGAGATAGTTCTACTTGTGGAACATTTTGCTGGTAAGAAGTGGAATAAGGAAATCCAATGTGCCTTTATGGAAGTATTGAAGGACGAGAATTTCTTTAATGGTAAAGGTGAAAATGACCCATCGTTCAGTGCGAGGGACAGAATCAATCGTGCGCCGAAATCATTAGGTTTCGTAAAACTTTCCCCCACAATAGATCTAACTCCAGCTGGCGAAAAACTCATAACTTCAAAGAGAAAGGATGAAGTTTTCCTCCGTCAGATGCTTAAATTTCAAGTACCATCACCTTATCATAAGCCAACAAGTAAGGCCGCGAAGTTTTGTGTAAAACCATATTTGGAAATGCTCCGTTTGGTAAGGACAATGGGTACATTGAAATTCGATGAGCTTCAAATGTTCGGAATGCAGCTTACCGACTGGCACGATTTTGAGCGTATCGTTCAGAAAATAGAAACATTCCGTATTGAAAAAGCAAAGTACAAAGGTAGTTATAGGGTATTTAAGGCGGAATATCTGAACAATGAACTGAAACAAATCTATGGGGAACGTATAGAGCAAGGGGAGACACAGACGAGAGAAAGTGCAGATGCTTCACTTGACAAGTTCCTGCGTACACAGTCAAGCAATATGCGAGACTATGCAGACTCTTGTTTCAGATATTTGAGAGCAACGGGGCTTGTAAATGTATCACAGGTGGGTAAGTCGCTATCCATTGTCCCAGAACGCACGGAAGATGTAGATTTCCTCTTGGAGAAAATAGATCGTGATCCACTCACTTGTAAGACCGAAGCAGAATACTGTGCTTATCTTGGTAATCCAGCAATTCCAAAACTACTTACCGACAACAGAGAGAAACTGCTTGAAAAATTGCATACCGAATTTGCAGAACAGGAAGTTTCAGGAACCTCTTCCACCGAAGACTTGAAAGAGTTGCTGGGGGACTTGCGAGATGAAAGACGCGATAGTAATATCCAGAAAGAGATAGAGACCATAAAAGAATACAAGCTATACGACGACATTCAGTCTGTCTTTGGTGATATAGCAGAAAAGAAGTTCTACGATAATCCTATCATGCTAGAATGGAACACATGGCGAGCAATGACTATGCTTGATGGGGGCGACATCAAGGCTAATCTTAACTTCGATGATTTTGGCAAGCCTCTATCAACAGCGGCAGGAAACATGGCTGATATAGTTTGCGATTATGGCGACTTCCTCGTTACGGTAGAAGTAACAATGGCATCGGGACAAAAGCAGTTTGAAATGGAGGGTGAGCCTGTGAGCAGGCATCTTGGTAAGCTGAAAAAAGCGTCTGGCAAGCCTTGTTATTGTTTATTTATAGCCCCAACAATCAATGATGCCAGTATCTCTTTCTTCTATATGTTGCATAAAACCAATTTAGCAATATATGGAGGCAAATCTACAGTAGTGCCACTCCCGCTGAAATTATTTCAAAAAATGGTTGAGGATTCCTACAAAGCAAGTTATCTACCCAATCCCGAAAATATAAAAGCATTCTTTGAAACCTCAAATGCTTTGGCGCAAGAGGCAGAAGACGAAATTGCATGGTATAAAGGTATGTCCGACAAGGCGATGAATTGGTTAGAGTGAAAACCATAGATTAACCAACTGTCTTGTCAAAAATCATAAGTAAAGTAGTGTCGCCCCATCGGGCAAAATCATCTTATCTCGATTGAGTTACTCATAGCCTACCAGCGCAGAAGTACCAAGATAGAAAAACATATTCTTTCCTTTGTCCGAAAGCAAGGGGTGTACATACCCCATCTGCACGAGATAGTCACGCAGGGGCACTTGGTAACTGCGATAACGCAAGGCTTGCTGTTCATAACCAGCTGACAAGAACGTATATTTACCCCGTTTGAGATAGTGAGAAAGCGACAAAGTCAGCCCAAAATTGTCTTCCTTAAAGAGCGATTTGCCTTTTACAATGGGCATACTCGCCGATACTTCCAATCCCTTTTGACTAGGCACCAAACGCTGTGCCTGCACAGCAGTGGGCAATCCCACCACTAGTGCAGCACAGAGCGAAGAAAACAAGAGCTTCAGTTTCATAGTTATTACCATTTCAGTTTGAGTTTATCAATCTTTTGCGCTAACAAGAGGTTCTCTTGGTCAAGCGAAAAAGAAAGTGTTCGTCCCCCTCCACGTTCGTAGAGCGTCACTTGCAGTTCCTTGTCTTGAGAGAGCGAAAATTGCTCCAAAACAGAGACCCCACGTTCGTTGTCGTTCGCCTTCACCTCCAATAATTGATGATAAGCACGAAGCGGTTGCAGCACTTGTTCCTGCATCGCAGTGCGCTTCGCCACCTTCTTGTCTACCACTTTGAAAGTCACAAAGTCCACAGCAAAAGGCATATTCGTGTCATTGTCGATGCGCGTGTAAAAGTAAAACAATCCATTGTGCGCATAAAGACCGCGGAGCAAAAACTTCATCCCGAATTGTTGCGCACCGATGTGCTTAATCCTGCGCTTATCGCTTTGGTAAATGCTCTGCATAATGAGTTTCACCAAGATAGGCGACTCACTGCCCAGTTCCTTGAAATAGATGTCCGAGCGGTTGGAAGGCAATCTTCCAGCCGTAGGTGCAAGGAAATCCTGCATCTCAATGTTGAGCTTCTCAGGTTCGGTAGCATACTTCACATTAAAGGCATAGAACGAGCCATCTTCGCAAATCACCGATAGATTAGTCTCCGTTTCAAAATCTTGCACGGCAGCTTTGATGCGCAAGACATTTTCCGCATCCTCCGCTTTGCCAGCAATGATGTTTTGCGAACCCAAGTCCACATAGCGAATAGGCGCAGGAAAGATGAGATGTGTAGTCTTGTCGAAAGTCACCTCCAAGCCATAAGGCAAGACAACTCGAGCGTTGGGAACACTTCGGCTCAATCCTTGGTAGAGCGTCCCCGACGACAAGAGCGAAGAAGAAAGATTCGTGGGTTTATCCTTGCTTTGGGCAAAGACAGCTGTGCTACTTGCCACGAGGAGTAGCGCAGAGAAAAAGAAATGTTTCATTGTTGTATAGAGATTAATATGTGTTTATTTACTAGGCATAAGGTATAGTTTATAACCTCCCTTAATCGTTACCTTAATAGTGCGTAACTTCTTTTGCAAGAGCTGACTCGCTCCCTGCATCACGCCACGCGTAGCTTCTGAAATAAGCTGGTCTTTAGCCGAAGAGGCAAAGGTAAAACTCGTTCCCATCGTTCCCCCAATGTTAGCCCCCATTTCTTTGAGGGCAGAGAGGTTCTCCAATTCAGGAATGTAGACACCTTCCTGTCCGTCCATATCATAAGCCGATAGTTTGATAGGAAGAATGCGCCCGGCGTGTTCAATGCTCTTGACCAATAGTAGCATCCGATGTCCTTCGATTTTGGCACTTGCAATGATGCTACTTTGGCGAGGAAGGTGCATATCCCCAATGCGCGCATTTTCTAGCAAGCGCAACACCACATCATCCCCCTCTTTGAGAATAAGGGTATGGTCAATCTGCACCCGAATCGTATTGCGTTCCACCCCCTTTTTCTCATTGTTGATAGAGTGAAAGGCAAGATTGCGCCCCTTCGTGCCATACATTTTGACAAAGTCCGCATCACTCATCGCACCCGAAAGAGAAGACACCACTTGTTTTCGTTCGGGAAGCACCTCCACCGCCTTTGCCCCTTCCGATTGCTTGTCAGAAGAAGGCGCAACAATAGTGCGTTCCTGCGCTTGAGCAAAAGCATTGTTCAGCGCGGTAGGATTATTAGGCGTAGATTTAGGAAGATACTTCGCAGCCATTTGATAACTCTTTTCCATCAGCGCCAATTGACGTTCCTCCTCATTCTCTTCTTTATTATTTTTCTTCGCCAATTCATTCTTCAATTCAGCCACTTGCGAGCGGAGTTCTTCGCGCTCCTTCTCACTAGGGTCAGTGGCATAGAAATCATTGAGCAAGCGGTTGTTCTCCGCATAGCGTTGCATCGACCGCTCAATCTTACTTCGAGAGCGAGAAGCTTCCACTCTTTCCGCTTCTTCAGCCGCATTCTGCGCTGCAAACTCATCGGAAACTTCCGCCATCTCCACCTTCGCTTGCTGTTCTTCAGCCGATTTGTTGCCCTGTTCATAAGCCTTCAGTTTGTTGCTGGGCAATTCTTCCACGGTCGCTTGCGGAATACTGTCATTGAGTCCCTGCTGCGCTGCCGTTTTCTCCTTGCCCGAAGGGGCAAAGATAAACCACATAGAGAGCGCAAAGAGCAATCCTAGTCCGCCAAAGACGAGCCCTTTTTTCAGTTGGTCTTGTTGTTTCTTATCCATAATTGAGGTATTGGTTTTAATTGCTGATATTCCGTGTCTTGTTGTTGGAGTGCAGGTCTGTCCAGATGCTCATTCTTCGGAATAGGTAAGGCAGTAGCGTGAGGAGTCACAAAGAATTGCGCAATCATAAAGAGAGCGCAAAGGAGATACACCAAACTAATGCCATAGACCAGAACTTTCCTCTGCTTCGTACTTAGTCGTTCGCATTGTTGTTTTAGCCACACCTTTCCGAGAATGATCCAGCTGCGGAGCATTCGTTGGGGAGAATACGTTCGTGTCATCGTTTGTAAGTTTGAAGGTCTTGATTCTCACGCACAACGAAGTGTTCCATCAGAAAGCCCTGCGGATTGTTGTCTGAACGCACCGCATTTTGCAGGGTGCAAGTCGTGATCAGACTACGTTCCGTCACGTTACTAGGGCGCACAATAAACATGCGTGCATAAGTTGTCACGGCATAAGGATACACCTTAAAGTCACATTGTATAGAGTCAATTTCCACACGCTGATTCACATTGCCCGAGATGGCACTATTGAAATACCCCTTTTCTGCCAAATCCTTGTAATAGTCGAAAGCCGATTTATCACAAAGCGCAAAGGCACGTGCCATATTTTGCTCAATAGCATCCTTGTCGGGAGCAATGCTAAAGAAGAGCTCGTGGAAACGTCTGACGTGTTCGCGTGCTTCCACAGGACGATTGCGAGAAGCATCTTGACTCAGTGCCAACATCAAAGATTTCCCTTGGTCAAGCACATAGATTTTTCTCGTTGCTCCCGAGCAAAGTTGTAGGAAGCATAGAGCGCATAAGCCGTAATGCCCACACAGAGCAAGGCAAAGACGATGATGTATAGCCTAATCTGACTAAATGCCGTCTGAATGTTTTTTAGAGATTTGAATTCCATAGGAGTGTATGTTGTTGTATTGTTGTCCAGTCCCAAACGTCTAGACGAGCTACGAAAGTCGTAGCGAGTATAAAAGGGTCTGTGACCCTCTAATGTCTAACGTCTAACGTCTATTTTTAATGAGCATCCCTTTGATACGTCCACCGATATTTCCCACGGCAGCTCCCAAACCAGCAGCAGAAGCCTTACCACCTAGGTAGGCACCTTGTGCGCCACTCTTTGCCACGCTATTGACATTGCGACCATAAGCCCCAATACCGCCACCAGCTTCGATGATCCAGCCAGCCACAGTGGGCACACAGAAATATCCCACAATGCCAATGAGGAAGAAGACAATGTAGTACCACGTTCCCGAATCGGGAACATAGTTCGCACTCGAAAGCGCTGCAATGTCCTTCTGCACCATCAAAACTTGAATTTTGGCAAGCAAAGCCGAAAGAATAGAACTCACGGGCAACCACAGATAGACCGATATGTAGCGCGAGAACCACGCACTGAGCGAACCCGAAAGTCCATCCCACACCGAGATACCAAAAACGACAGGTCCCAAGATGGAAAGCACAATAAGGATAAAGGTGCGGAGGGTATCAATAATCAAACCAGCCGCATTGTAGAGCAATTCCATGAAATCTCGGAAGAGTTTCATAACCCATTGCTTCGTCTGATAGGCAGCCCTTTCGGCATACATCCCAGCAATGGTCACCGCATCTTCAGGACCGATGATACCCATCTCCTCAATCTTTTCGTCAAACTTCTCATTAGATACCAAATAAGCCGTTTCGGGATTTTTCAGATAAGCCGCCTCTTGGAGTTTATCCCTCCTTTTCACCAACTGCGCCAGCGTGCTTTCTTGTTGATGCACCATCGCTTCAGTGCCTTGCACCACAGGAGAAAGCACCGCATTCATCGTTCCCAACACCACCGTTGGGAAGAACATGATGCAAAATCCCAAGACAAAGGGACGGAGCAAGGGAAACACATCGATGGGTTCAGCCCGTGCAATGGATGCCCAAACACGCAGGGCAATGTAAAAGAGCGCACCTAGACCGGCAATTCCCTTGGCAATGCCCGACATCTGCGCACAGAGTGGCATCATCTCATCGTAGGTAGAGCGCAGTAGGTCGTGTAAACTAGCGAAATCCATAGCACCCACTCCTACCAATATCGGTTTGCCGTGTTACCATATAGGGCTTGCACCGCCGAGAGGTCACCCTTTTCTCGGGCACGCACGTAGCTCACCGAAATGTTCTTTCTTGTGTAATAAGACACCAACGAGCGATACTCACGCAAGGTCGTGTAGATGCGGTCAATCGTCTGCATCCGTTCGTGGTCGTTCATCGAGAAAACACTACTCTTGGCTACCGATTTGAGTTCCTTCAAACTCTCTCTCCACTTTGTTCCAAGAGTTTGGTATATCCCGAAGCGATGGCAGCGAGTTCCGAAGGACGAAAATGAGGGTCGCGCAGCATCTGTTTGTAGGAGGTGACGTAGATGTCAGAAATGTCGCCCACCATCAAGATACACTCCTTGACTTTGTAGGCATCGCCAATGAGATTATTCACCTTGCGGAGTGCGTCATAGTATTTCTTGGTGTCGTTGTAGAGCTTCTCCACCTCCTTAAATCCATTCAAGGTATTCTTGACCGTCTTACCAGCTGTGGCAATTTCCTTGACCGTGTTGGCAATGTTGCCCGCAAAATTGGTGGGATCAGTCACCACCCATTGGGCATGAGCCTTTCCACAAACGAGAGTGGAAAGCAATAAAACTGAGAGAATGTACTTTTTCATTTGTTGGTTGATTATTTTATTGGTTGATATAATCTTGTGATGGTCCATTTATTTGACTGAAAAGTAGAGTGTTATCCCACAATCTGTTGTAGAGGAAAATATATGCGCTCATCTTTATAAAAAAGTGACACGTCGTTTTATGAAAAGTGACACGTTGTTTAGAGAAAAACAAGCCGTCGTTCATCAACAAACGAGCCGTCGTTTTTTTGATGATAAATGAGCCCCCTTTATTCCTTGTGTCGTTTCTTCCGAGCCAATTGTCGAATGGCAGCTTCAATGTCGCCACCGAGTTGCTCGGCAAGGCGCAGCACCTCCACCTTCTCCGTCTCTTCTGTGGTGTAAGTTAAGTATTCCTCCAAACTCACCTCAGTGGCATAGACCGCACTTTGCATACCGCCCAGTCCAATCCACACCTCTTTGTAAAGGCGATGAGGGTCGTTGTTCTGATTGATGGAAAGAATTTGGCTCTTCTCCTTTTCCGACAAGCCCAGCATCGCTTGGATGCCATCAAACTTGGTCATATACTTACGCTGGTCGAGGAGGATTTTGCAGTCGCTATTGTTGATGATACTCTCCTTCACAATGGGAGATTGAATGATGTCATCCACTTCTTGCGTCACCACAATGGCTTCGCCAAAATACTTGCGCACCGTCTTGTAGAGATACTTGATGTAGTCCGCCATATTAGCCGAAGCAATGGCTTTCCACGCTTCTTCGATAAGAATCATTTTGCGAATACCTTTCAATCTGCGCATCTTGTTGATAAAGGCTTCCATAATGATGATTGTCACCACGGGGAAAGGTCTTTGTTGTCCTTCACTTGGTCAATCTCAAAGACAATGAAGCGTTTAGACAGGAGGTCGATGTTCTCCGTAGAATTGAGTAGAAAGTCATAACGTCCCCCACGATAGTATTGTTTGAGCGTAGTGAGCAGGTTGTTGATGTTGAAATCTTGGAGCGTCACCTTGATTTCTCTTTCCTCCATCTCCTTGCGATAGACATCTCTGAGATATTCATAGAAGGTATTGAAGCAAGGCGTGATGCTGTGGTCGGCACGGATGCGCTCAATGTAAGCATTCACCGCCGAACCCAACTCACCTGCTTCCGTCTTGGTCAGCGGTTCATCGGCACTCTTCCACAGCGTAAGCAGCAGCGTGCAGATACTTTCTCGCTTTTCCACATCAAAGACATAGTCATCAGTGTAGAAGGGATTGAAGGAAATGGGACTTTCATCGGTGTAAGTGAAGTAGACCCCATCTGCTCCCTTGGTCTTTCTGTGAATGAGTTCGCAGAGTCCTTGGTAACTATTACCCGTATCCACCAAGAGTACATGCGCTCCTTGTTCGTAGTACTGACGCACCATGTGGTTGGTGAAGAAGGATTTCCACTGCCCGATGGACCTAAGATGAACTTATTGCGGTTGGTGGTAATACCTTTCTTCATTGGCAGGTCAGAAATGTCCAAGTGAATGGGCTTACCCGACAAACGATCTGCCATGCGGATGCCGAAGGGAGAAAGAGAATCTTTGTAGTTCGTTTCTGCCGTAAAAAAACAAAGAGCAGGTTCGATGAAGGTGTAGAAACTCTCTTCGGAAGGAAAGTCGCCACCGTTGCCAGGGATACCTGCCCAATAAAGCGTAGCCGTGTCAATCGTGTTGTGCCGTGGTTTACATTCCATCAGCGCCAGCGCAGAACCTACGTCATTTTTTACCTGACGCAGTTCCTCTTTGTCGCTACTCCATGCCAAAACATTGAAATGTGCCCGAATAGAAGTCAGCCCCTGAGAGTGCGCCAAGTTGAGATACTCCTGTATCCACTCCTCGTTGATTTGATTGCTTCGGCTATAACGCGCCAAAGAGTGCATATTCCTCGCCTGCTTTTCAAAGCGTTCAAGGTTAGCATCGCTATCTTCGATGAAGAGATATTGATTGTAGATGTGGTTGCACGAAAGAAGCAAACCCACGGGAGCTGCAAAACTCAGTCGGCAATCACTGCGGTCGGTAGAAAGTCGTTCATATCGCGCATCGGTATGCACACTTGTGGGGAGGTCGTCCGTATCGCTCAGCGTGTGCAAGCAAAGCATTTGGTCGCCCACGCGTACAAGGTCTGCCCCCAAACGAATATCCTCCAAAGAAGCGTGCTGACGCTCCGAAAGCGAAAAGTATCTATCGAGGAGTCCAGCCTTTTCTTTCGTACCGATGAGTTCGTCCTCAGTCATTCTCGTCAAACGAAGATGGTCACTATCATTGATAATCCGCTCAAATTGGTCTACGGCTTCCAAGAATTTTGCCACCGCTTCCTTATCTTCAATGTCTTTGGGGATGAGATGCCCACGGCACAAGGCAGAGAAATTACTCTGCTGTGCCATGCGCTTCTTGGTCGTTTTGGTGAGAAAGAGATAAACCGCGTGATGCAAGTAGGGTCGCTCATTGAAATGTCGCTCCGAAGCACGAGCCAGAAAACTGAGTTCTCCCTTATTGAGTTCGGGAGCATAGTTTTCTTGGATAAACCAATCCTGCTTATGCACGATGCTGTAATTAGGGAGCACCTTAATCGCCTTATGCCAAGCCGAGTGCATCGCTTCATATTCGCTCTCTGTCACGGTGAAGAGTTCGGGAAGCTCCAACTTAAAGGCAATAGTCAAGTCAGCATCCTTGCTCACAAGGCAACCATGTTCCACTGCTAAAGGGGAAACTTGGCTTCAAAAGTACTTATTTTGCTGGTGTTGCGCATATGTTCGTGTTTTTGTTTGAGGTTACGAGGAATGTTCGCAGAGTGCGGTAATAGCTAGGCACTGAGACAGAGGGCGAAGGAGCGTACTTGAAGTACGTGACTAGCCCGAATGTCGAAGTAACGACGCTAGTGCCGTGCTATGTGAGCATCCCTAATGAGGTGATAGACCGTACGGCGGTTTATAAGGTAGCGCGGATGAATACGTATTGCCCCTTGCTTCATCAGTCCATATTGACCATACTTGCGGTTCATGGCAAACGTTTGCCACACAACAAGCGTGGCACCCACTAAGCCGATACCTAAGCACAGCCACTGACTCATACCGCAGAGATAGCATACGACCACAAGCACGAAAACCGCCAAGAGTCCTCCAGCAAAGAGGAAGAGGTATTGCGCTTTCAAGCCATTAAACTCCACCGTACGACCTATTCCCTTATTGATGTCCCACGATGCCATTAGAGGAAGAAGCTACGAAGGATGGTTGCTGCCACAATGAGGAAGATACAAGCTCCAAACCAAGAGGCAGCTGTCTTGCTGGTGTCGGGATCACCGCTGGAAAACTTGTTGTAGACCTTGATGCCACCAATCAGACCAACGACAGCACCGATGGCATAGATGAGTTTTGTACCAGGATCAAAGTAGGAAGTCACCATTTTAGTGGCTGCATTGATACCTGCCATACCGTTACCTTGGGCATAAGCTCCTGCCGATACGAGAAAGAGGGCGAGAAGCACGAGAGAAAGTTTCTTTGTTGTCTTCATATTGATAGGAATTAAATGTGATTATTGCTAGGGTGAGAGAATGGAAGTGAGAACAGAGGGAGGTATTGTAGGCTCTAGTAATGGAAGAATGAGTGTGTAACCTCACACCTCCACAGTGTTCTCCTGTTCCGAATAGATGGTTTTACAGATAATAATCGAGAGGATGAGTTGCTATTTCTGAAATGGAGTTAGAAGATTCTTTTTCTTCTTTCTCCATTTCTTGTTCTTCTGTTTCAGCCTTGTCAATGGCTTGCAAGAGTTTCTGATGCACCCTTTCTTCTTGGGAGAGTTGGGCTTTATATTGCGCCAATAAGTCCGTACCTTTCAGACTTTGGAGCGTATGTACAACCTCCGTTTCGTCCTCCTCATCAAGACTATCATCTTGTTTGTGCCAATGATTCAATCGCACTAAGTCGCGAGTGAGAATGCTAGTGGGTGAAATATCGGTAGTAGCATTGTCTTGCCAAAGGATTTCTTCGCGAAGCACTTCCTCCTCATCCACTTCTTCTAAGGTATAGTCCACCGCGATTTCACTCTCTTCGGTCTGTTCGGAGGAATCTTCTGTATTTTCTTGTTGTAAAGAATCAGCTACAGTCGCCGTTACTGTACTTTGACCAGCCACATTAGCCGACTCCTTACTAGATTTCTCTGTGGCTTCCACATCGGATGTCGCAGTAATAATTTGTGTCGTCAATCCTTTGCTTTTGCCCACAAGGATATGCTCTTCAGAAGTTTTGGCTGTATCTTGCTGCGTATCAGCTTGAGGGATAACTTTCTGTTGAGTTGAACATCCACTTCTCCAACGATGAAAGGTATAAATCAGCCCCATCGCCACCCACAGGATGGAGAATAGGAGCAAAATATTGAGTAGAAAAGCAGTAATCATAGTTGTATGGTTTGTTCCTTCTTGCGTTTGACAATTTCCTTGTTGAGCAATTGTTGGTGCGTGCGAAGATGTTCCACAATAATGCGTTCAATGTAACTCGAGAGTGTCGTGTCAGACCGCAAATCACTCAGTACGTGCCGCAGTGTTTGCAACACCTCTGTGCGAATGGTGAACCCCGATTTCGCACCTCTGGTACTATTGGCGGTCAAATAGAGGTCTGCATATTGAGAAAATGAAATCGTTGATGTGGACTCACTCGTGATTTCCTCCTCCTTATTCTCTTTTGGAGGAAGCGCAGGGGAAGTTACGGGCTTGTCATAGAAAGGTGCATCATCTTCATTGCGGACCTTCGTACCCATATCTCCCAATTCTTGGAGTTTCTCTTGGAAAATTTTATTGCGTTGTTCCTTCAGACTACTCATCAAACTTTAGATTTATAAGGTGTAACTTCTCCATCACCTCATCCACCCACGCATCAATGCCAAGGGCAGTGCGATACATCGGAGCAGGCGCAAGATAAGAACTGCGGAAACAAGTTTTGATTCCCCCTGCAGCTTGTAATTCTCGTGCAATCTTCACCGAATGATAGATGCAAGTATCAAACATACTCAAGCCCTCTTGCTTGGCATAGTCCGTAAAAACCTGTTGAATCGTGGGATTTGCACTGCGATTTACCTTATTCCAGAGAAAGAAGAAGTCTTCAATGCGTGCGTCTTCAAAGCCTAAGCCCAAGTCACGGATGGTGCGAGCATAGGCAAAAGAAGACGCTAAGGACTGAGGGTCGGCTTCGATGGGAGAGATGATGAAATCCATTTCCACAGAAAAGCGCAACAAACTCTCTGTGCTGGCGTGTCCTGGGAAATCAAATCACCAGTCGTTCTCCTCTTCCTTGTGTGTCGAGATATTGTTGCACCAGCGAGAGAGCATCTCCGGGTTTGGCGCGTAATATCATATAGGAAGGTTTCCCTAAGCGCGTGAAATAGGCTTTCATCTCAGCTTGTATCTTAGCATCCGACTCGATAAGGTCGCGTTCGCGCTCTCGTAACTTATAGAACGACTCTTGTGTTGCGTCACAATCCATGACAACAAGAGGAATCCCACGCTCATAATACAGCACCGCAGCCAAGACTTCGGCTAAACTGCTTTTTCCCACTCCACCTTTTTGAGAAGCGAAGCCTAAAAATAGAGGTCGTGATACTTTCTGTTGCATAATGAATTGTGTTTATAGGTCGTAATGCTTAGACTTTTCTCTGTATAGACTCATAGACTTAAGTCAATTGGTCAGTTAGTCAATTGGTCAATGAGTCAGTTAGTCAATGAGTCAGTTAGTCAATTGGTCAATGAGTCAGTCCATTTGGATGTCTTTAGCTCAGTCTATACAAACCTTTTGACTCTGCAAAAGAACTTAGTTTTTAGTCTACTCACAAGAAAAGGAGAAAAGAGGGAAAAATAGGGATGAATTGGATAATCCTTTCGTATTGAATGATTTAAGTTTAGGCTGTAACTTTGCAGACGAACAAATACAACCCCTAACACGACCGAAGGAAACAGCCCACGAAGGGCTGGATGCTTCCCCAGCATCAACTCTTTTTACTGGCAAGGTGTGTCTTTGTAACACAAACTGCGGTTTGTCTCACAAAAACTCCTTGCCTCGGTGCGAGGAAATGCTGAACTCCAAAGTCGTCAGTAAAGAAGAAACACATGAAACAGCAAAGCAATCCCTCTACTGAGGGCTTAAACTCCGATAAACCTCGGTGGGACAATTGGCACGTACGCCTACCTAATCCCAAAGACCAACAGAAAATCATTGATTTGTTCCAGCGTTCGGGCGCAAAAACAAAGTCAGACTTTGTACGCGCTCGCTTGTTTGGAGAAGAATTTAAGGTCATTTCCGTAGATAAATCAGCCGTGGAATACTACCGCAAGCTATCGGAATTCACTGCACAACTACATAAGATTGGCATTCTCTATAACCAAGCCGTACGCGCGCTCAATACCTATCATTCCGTTAAGACAGCACAGGTGATGCTCGAGAAATTGGCGCACTATTCCACGCAAATAATAGCGCTGCAATCTCAAGTTATTGCCCTCACCATCGACTACCGCAAACGATGATTGCCAAAATTTCTGCCACGGAAAATCTAGGTGGTGCGCTAGGCTACAACTTTAAGAAAGTGGAAAAAGGAGATGCCGAAGTCATTCTATCCAAAGGACTCTATCAACCAGCAGAAGGGGAATTTAAGATGGAAGAAGTACTTCGAGATATGCAGGCTCTTATCCCTACGCATAGCCGAACGAAGAAGGCTGTCTTCCATTGTTCCCTCAATCCGCACCCCGATGAACGATTGTCAGATGAGAGGCTAGCCACTTTAGCCGAGGAATATATGCAGGCACTCGGTTACGGCTCACAACCCTACATCGTGTTTAAGCACCACGACGTCGAGCGAGAACACATTCACATCGTTTCCTTGCGTGTAAACGAACAAGGAGAGAAAATCAATGATAGGTTTGAAAAGCGAAGAAGCAAGCGTATCACAGATGCTTTGGAACAAAAATACGGACTGATACCTAGTACACCGACCCAAGAGCAAGTACTTCAAAAAGCAAGTACGGAAAAACCGCTCAATGAGTCCGTGGAGAATAGAAAAACAAAGGTAGAAAAAGTGCTTCGTGCCGTACTAGCACACTACAAATTCGCTTCTTTGGGAGAACTCAATGCCATACTCGCACACTATCATCTCACAGCTGAAGAGGTAAAAACAGAAGTTCGGGGCAAACGCTATGATGGTCTGGTCTACCTCCTCACAGATGATGAGGGTAAAAAAGAGAGTATGCCCATTGCAGCCTCTGAACTAGGTCGAGGACTGGGGCATACCGCTATTACCAATCACATCAAACGCTCAAAGTCTGCACTAAAAACATATATTCCCAAGGTAAGGCAACGCGTACTTATGGCGATGCGTACTTCCCCCCTCGTCAGAAGCCGATTTGAAGAAAAGCCTTATCCAACAAGGCTTGCGAGTGGTGCTTCGCAGAAACAAGGTAGGGCGCATCTATGGCATCACCTTTATAGATGACAAAGAAGGGATAGCCCTCAATGGTTCACGTTTGGGCAAGGGATATTCTGCCAACGTCTTTGCTCAATATCTGCAAGACACCAGACAGAATCCTTTCTTGGATGAAACACGTTATCCCAACAGTCTTTGGGAAGATGCTGAAGGAAGAGAAAAAACAAGGGACATTTCTCAAAAAATCTCCCACGTTTTTCCAAAAAAGTCCGACGTTTTTTCGGAAAAGTCCGACGTTTCTCACGACAACTCAGAAAGCGACAATCTCATTGACGAACTTTTAGACGACACCTTAGATGCTTTGGCAGCACCGGCAGGGAATGATGATTGGAAAGAAGCGGTTTGGCAACGCAAACTGCGCAGACAGAGTAAGGTGCGATTGGGAAGAAGAAAGCACTAGTTCTAAAGGCATTATCATAGTATTCAAACACCATTCAAACACACACATACCACTATGGCACAAGAAGACGATTTACGAGCATTGGGAAAGATAATGGACTTTATGCGAGGCATATCCGTACTCTTTCTCCTTATCAACTGCTATTGGTTTTGTTATAGCGCATTTGAAACGTGGCACTTCACGCTGGCTATAATAGACAAAATCCTACTCAATTTTCAGCGAACAACTGGCTTGTTCTCCTCCATGCTGTGGACAAAGCTCTTTTGCGTTGTTTTCCTTGGGCTTTCTTGCTTAGGCACAAAGGGTGTCAAGGAAGAAAAGATAACGTGGGGAATGATTTACTCAGCCCTTGCCGTGGGGTTTGTGCTTTTCTTTCTCAATTGGTGGGTCTTGTTCTTATCCATCTCGGCAGTAGGTGCAGCATCACTCTACATCTTCTCTTTGTCCCTAGGTTATATCTGCCTACTGATGGCTGGAGTGTGGACGAGTCGTTTGCTCAAGAACAACCTGATGGATGACGTTTTCAACATGGAAAACGAGAGTTTTATGCAAGAAACACGGCTGATGCAAAACGAGTATTCGGTGAACTTGCCGACACGCTTTTACTACAAAAAGAAATGGAACAAGGGGTGGATCAACATCGTCAATCCTTTCCGTGCTTCAATGGTACTCGGCACACCGGGTTCGGGTAAGTCTTATGCCATTGTGAACAACTACATCAAGCAACAAATAGAAAAAGGTTTTGCTATGTACATCTATGATTACAAATTTCCCGACCTCTCAGAGATTGCCTACAATCATTTGCTCCATCATTTGGATGCTTATGAGGTAAAGCCCCAATTCTTCGTCATCAACTTTGATGACCCGCGCAAGAGTCACCGCTGCAATCCCATCAATCCTAGTTTTATGACGGACATCTCCGATGCCTACGAGAGTGCTTACACGATTATGCTCAATCTCAACCGCTCGTGGATTCAAAAACAAGGAGATTTCTTTGTGGAGTCGCCTATCATCTTACTCGCAGCTATCATTTGGTTTCTCAAAATCTACGAGAATGGCAAGTATTGCACCTTTCCCCACGCCATTGAGTTCCTCAATCGCCCCTATGCGCAGATATTTCCCATACTCACCGCCTATGATGAATTGGCGAACTACCTTTCACCCTTTATGGATGCTTGGGAGGGGGGCGCGCAAGACCAACTGCAAGGGCAGATTGCTTCGGCAAAGATACCGCTCTCACGTATGATTTCGCCGGCACTCTATTGGGTGATGACAGGAGACGACTTTTCTCTCGACATCAATAACCCACGTGAGCCGAAAGTCCTTGTGGTGGGCAATAATCCCGATCGCCAAAACATCTACTCGGCTGCACTTGGACTCTACAATTCGCGCATCGTGAAACTCATCAATAAGAAGAAGCAACTCAAATCATCGGTGATTATTGACGAGCTGCCCACCATATACTTTCGTGGGCTTGACAACCTCATAGCCACAGCTCGAAGCAATAAGGTGGCGGTATGCCTTGGTTTTCAGGACTTCTCGCAGCTTACCCGAGACTATGGCGACAAGGAAAGCAAAGTGATACAGAATACGGTGGGCAATGTATTCAGTGGTCAAGTGGTAGGAGAAACTGCCAAGACGCTTTCCGAGCGTTTCGGTAAGGTGCTCCAGCAGCGTCAGTCTATGACCATCAACCGAAATGATAAATCTACATCTATCTCCACGCAAATGGACAGTCTTATCCCCGCATCGAAAATCAGTAACCTTACGCAAGGAATGTTCGTGGGTGCAGTGTCTGACAACTTTGATGAACGTATCGACCAAAAGATTTTCCATGCAGAGATAGTGGTGGATAGTGCCAAGGTGTCAGCCGAGATGGAAGCCTACCAGCCCATACCTGTAGTTGCAGACTTTACAAACGAAGATGGCTCCGATAATCTCAAAGAGACCATCGAAGCCAACTATCGTAAGGTAAAGCAAGAAATACTCTCGTTAGTTGATTCAGAAATAGAAAGAATTAAAAATGATTCTTCATTGCAGCATTTGATTAAAGAATAATCTGGAGGGCTAAGTGTCAACGATTAAAGGTGGCTACCATAAACAATCTAAAGATGCTATAAATAACATCACAGTATATTCTTCACCAAGCGTTTTCCAACCACACGTCTACGAACTTTATAAAACTTGACATAGATATATTCCCAAATGTTCATATCGCCTTTAAGTCCTTAAAATAATACTTCTCTTACCATAAAGAGCTGTTTTAATAAAGGTTGTAAATAGAGTATTCTAAATGACATAATACTTGAAGCGAATCCATAGAAGGAAGATACCAAACAGTGAGTAAACTATCTGAATGGGTTTGCCAAGTGTACTCCATTACTTTTATACTGCGACTGAGTCGTTGTGATTTTGTAAAACAGTTTAGGACAGCAGTCCTAAACTCATCATGCTGTTCTGTTATTAAATATGAGGCAATATCCTTAGGGGCTCCATACAAGGAATCAATTTCTTTAACACTATACGTGTTAGGTTTAACAGCACTCATTTGAAATTGACCAGTATTCTTGCAACTGTAAAAAACAAAAAGCAAAGCCGTCAAAATACTATAATATTTCATTTATCTAAAATAATCTCCGTGTCATCACTAAACATAGAATTTAACTCTAGCAATATGAAATCTATATGTCTATCTCTAATTTGGTTCCCAATATTCATAATGCTATTTTTGTCAAGCACATATTGCCTTCTTAGACGATTTTCATATTTAATGCTAGGTGAATCCCCTCCCTTTTTATATTCATCACCATGTCTAACTCTATGAAAAAGTTGATATGGTTTAGATGGTATGTATGCTAAACTGACAAAGCCTCTTATATTACCAATGGTGTGCCCAAATTCATGAGCTATTGGATACTGGAGTATTTTACCATCAGAACCTAATTTCTTTTGAAGCTGCGTGTCTTCCAGGTCAAGTTCTATACGTCGATTACACCAATCGACACTACTCACCCTAGAAGTTGGAGATAAATCAACTCTCCAATGTTCTCCTCTATATACCCATTCTAGTTGGAATCGAATGTTAAAAACGATCCTTTTGTTTTTTATTGCAAATCGGGATGTTCCCTTAACCCTTACCCAAAACTTATAATTCCACAATGCATCTATGATACCCTTTGCCATTATTTTGAAATGTTCTATTTTTGCTAAGGGTATCTGGGGATTATCTATAATTCTCCATCTTTGAGTGACTATAATTTCAAAGTTGGATTCAATGATTTGAATATCAAAGTATGGAGTGCTTTTATTCAATAGAGGAAACATAAAAATAAATTAAAAGCCCTCAAGATAGTAATCTGACGAACACTACTGAGGACTTATGAATTTTACTCTTGTTTATACTCGCTTTCCCAAACAGTATCTTCCGGATTGTCTCCCTTGTGTCCAGCAAGCTGTATCACAAGCTCTTAGCGGGGAAGTATGGCGTAAGGTGGATGTCAAGCAGAATCTTATCCTTCTGCTCCTTGTCTTGCTCAATCTTGAGAACCTTGAACTTCTCTATGAGCTTGCTTGGTCCTTGCACACTATCCAAGAACTTCACAATCTGTGAGCGAAGATCAGCCTCGGTGCGAGATGACCAATTCTCAAAGGCGCGGCGGTTAAGGAAGTCGAATAGCACCTTCGTGATATGGTCAAAGACACGCACAACAGAGTAGGTTTGTAGACCGATGTTGTCGCCATTGAATAGCGTCTTGCCAGAGAAAGCCATCACACGGCTATACTCGTTAACCATAGGTACAAGCCCCATACGCTCAAGCTCTGAGATTTCGCTCTTCTTGAGATCGAAGCGTACGCTCTCTACCTCATTAAGACCACCGAATTTCTTGCCCGCAACAACCTGAGACATCAGCGTATTGTAAATCTTACCTGCCAACGCCCCAGAAGGGGCTACATATAGATGCTCTTCTTCTCCGACAGCCTCCACCTTAGGACGACCAAGTAGCCAGTTGCAAGTCATAATCGTGTTAGACTTGTATACCTCCCCACCTGTATGATTGGCGTTGGCGAAGACATCCACTACATCATCAGGACTCTCCAGGTCTTGGAAGTCAGTGATGAACATTACTTTATTCTCGTGGGCAATCTTAGACCACTTGTCTAGCACTGCGTTTGAGCCAAGGTAGCCTGGCACGACTAGGAGCGAGTAGTTTCTACGGAGGTCTAGACGGTCAAAGTTATGATTAAGTTCTTCACCTACCTTATCGATAAAGAGCGTGTTGTCTAGGTCTCGGAGTTGCTCAGGAGCAGCGTTCATTATTGAGACATTCTTAACTTTATCGCTCTCTGTATTGCGATAGAACAGAGCCAAAGCACGATAGGCACTTTCCAGTTCGCGTGTACGCTCCAAGGCTGCAAGCAGATTCGCATTCATAGTCTCTTCTACTTGCAGAGCTTGCTCCTTTGCCTTATCTCGCATACCTACCGCATCTTCTCCTGACTTAAGTAGGTCAATCCAGACTTTCAAGCGGTTCGCAAGCAACTTGCGCTCTCCCGCCCATTGCTCATCGGTAAGAAATATGTTACGGCGAGCCTTACGACTGGGATTCAGGTTAGACATCCCATCAATAATGCTCTCCAAAAAAGTAAATCCGCCAAACGCTTCTAGTTTGTCGGCTATAGCCACACTTGCCGAGTTCGCCGCCTTAGATGACGACTGACTTCCAGTAGGGGCAAGCTGTGCTTTGGGGGCTTTTTCCTTATCCATATACTATTCGTTTTCAGGATTAGACTTCGTGATTTCTGCGAGAGCAGCCTCAAGAGCCTCAATCAAGGCTTCTTTGACATCCTTATCGCCTACAGCTTTGAGGAGAGCTCGATTTGACGACAGTTGACGAGTCATCTTCAGAAGCTGTTCTCTTGTTACATCAAGCTGAGAGAGGAACGCACTGTTGCTTTAAGGCTCTTCGCCCCGAAGTCTCCCAGGCTTTTGAATGCAAGTTCTTCGCGGATTTCGTTGCCTTCTTGATCTAAGTGCTCGATTGTTACTGTTGGATTGAAGCGTTCAAACACATCTTCAATCGTTTCTAATCCGTGTTCTATTTCAGGACTAATCGGTGCTTCGTCCGTCAGCTTTTGAACGAACAGAGTGCGATTCGATGGGATTTCGGCAATTGCTTCATTCGCATCGATCTTAACCTCATTACCGCCTACGCCATATTTATACATAGCCTATCGAGTTTTATTATTTAACATCAAAGTTCTAAATGTGGAGATTTACGTAATCTCACTCCGCAAATTTACACAATTTCCTCGGAGCCACAAACAAAAACGCAGAAAATCTGAGAAACATTGGGAAGACAATCTAAACGATAATGTATCACATTCGACTCTCATAACCCTGCTTGAAGTCCACCTCAAATCGTTATTTCCAGAAAATCTCCATGCTCTGTTTCACAAATCAACTTCTTCAAGTCCATAGAAACAACATAATACTCAAAAAACGAGCATTCTCCAATAATGAATACCACATCTGCGACCCTTGCCTTGAATATGTGTGTGACATCCAATTCAGCAATAAAATAACAGAAGTCTTCATTGTTCAAGAAGCAAGATATCCGTTTGTATTGATAATCATCATCATAATGATGCTCCTTCGGGGGAAAACGAAAAGATAGCCACCAAACTCTAGGATTGCCTAGTACAAATCGATTTTTGATTCTATCCAAGACATCACCTCCGAGCTCCTGAATTCTCTCTCTTGCATCAAGGCTCTCTATACATCTCAATAGCTCTTGATATTGTTCATCCATTTGCAATTACATACATAGTTAATGTCCATCTATCACACCCTCACCCTTCTTGGGAGATCTATGAGGGTGGGTGTTACCATCATAGGTAAGATTAAACCTCTTACTTCCACCATCAGAACGCTTCCCTTGAGTTTGAACTCCAATATGCGGTTTATCATGCCCCTTAGTAAAATCCATATCAGGGTGAGCAGAATCGTAGGCAATCTTAGACCCATTAGCTCCCTTAAACTCAACTTCTGTCCCAGTTATTGGGTCTACTTTTGTTGGAGTAAACTGAATATTGGGGTCTCCTCCTGAGGCTATATCAAAAGCAGCTCGTCGCGCAGAGTCAAAATCAGGGAAATGTAAAACTTCAACTAGCCCCCACGGGTCTACCCATGCATTTACATCGTGGACGTATGCGTATAGGTTAGTCAACCCCGCTTCAAGGCGAATGGGGTCTTGACTGATGTAGGCTCCTGTCTCGGGCGAGTAGTAGCGGAAGCGGTTGTAGGCGAGTTCCGTCTCGTGGTCGTAGTATTGCCCTTGAAAGAGGAATGGTATTCGGATACGATTGCTGTAGGGGACATTCCTATTGTACACCTCCTCGAGTATCTTACCATTCATATCCAGCCTGCGACGCCAAACTGATACTAGTTACATATGACTCTATGAATAGATCGGTCAGAGCTAGCCTTATTATTTGAGTTCTATACTTATAGTCTGAAAAGCGCTTGTCTGCTAGAGAGTACAGCTCATTTTCATCTCTACTCTTAGTGTGTCTCAGATAAATGATAAGTTTTGAAAGAAATGGGTATGTGAAAAATGAGTGATTCTTATCAATATACTCCAGCAAATCCACATTCATATTATAAATCATACATTGAGGACGTATAAAATACTCCTCAATAGCACAAATAACCTCTAAAACAGCAGATTCCAGTTCTTCCTTAGAGGAGTAAATAGAAATAGCCCCATCCCTAAACAAGCGTTTTCGGAGCAGAGAAGAAGAATACAGTCTAAATACATAGGGATCAGAGGGACTATTTAAATTAAACAGTCGAATGCAGTCTGCCAGAATCCCTTCTTTTATTTCTAGCTCGGGGAATATCGTTGCCACTGCACCTACTCTTTTCATTTTTCCTCTTAGGTACTTAAGCCTGATTGCTTCATCTTCTGAGAATCCTATTGGAAAAAGTCCAGTAATACGAGTTTTTACCCCTCCCATATCTTTGCAAATAGTTGAAAAATGATAAACACCTCTCAATGTTTCACTTTCATTTATATATATATTGAAGAGTTTCTTTACCAAATTCTCGATATCTCTACTTCTCATTGCTTACTGTTATACTTAATATTAGGAGTATCTTAGGATGTGAAACTCTGCTATTGTAGAATGGTTTTTGCCTACTTCTGTAAATCCTCGACCTTGACCTCTTACGGATGTTTTGATAGCACCTCCACCACTTTTACTTGTATTGGCATGAGCATTTCGCCCTCGTCGATATGCTTGGGTACTTTTCTGATTCTCAGTTAGTCGGCCACTACCAAATTTCACTTCAAACACATGCACTTTACCATGCCCGTCTTCTGCAACAAAATCCGCAATGGTTCTTTTCCCGTTTACCATCATTTTTACTTGTTTTCGAATGTTTTTGAATCCACTTCGCTCCAAATCATGCTTACCTCTTGCTTCCCCTCTTTTCCCATTGTAATGAGATTTTGCTAGTCCAAAGATATCTATCCAGCCAGTAGTATCCTCGACATAGCTATGCAACGCAGTCGTTCCGCTATCAAATCGTATCGGGTCTTCGGAGATGTATCTTCCGAGTTCAGGTGCATAGTATCGGAAGCGGTTGTATGCCAGCTCCGTCTCGTGGTCGTAGTATTGCCCTTGGAATAGGAATGGTATTCGGATACGGTCGCTGTAGGGGACATTCCTGTCGTACACTTCCTCAAGTATCCTACCATTCATATCCAGCCTGCGACGCCAAACCTCCTCTCCCTCGGCGTTGTACGCTTCGGTAGGCGTACCCAGCTGATCGGTTACGATGCTGTACGCCTTGGCATTGAGCAAGAGGGCTATCGGCACAAAGCTCTCCTCCTCAAAGACCCACGTCCTCAGGTCAAGCTTGTAGTGCTGCCAGCCACCATCCTTCCACGTCTGCCCCGTGTTCCACTCGTGCAGTGGCACATTGCCATTCCATACCCAGTGAGTGTACTCGCTGGCGAACTTGCAGATGCGTCGCCCTAAGGCATCGTAGATGAACTGTACGGGGCGCTTCCTATGTGGCGACTTTACAGCCTTGAGTGTGCCGTTCTGGTTCCACTCATACTGCCAGCGCTCACGCTTGCTGTCCCACCATTTGCCCGAGCCTTTGTACTTCTCGATGAGTTGTCCATCCTTGTCGTACTTGAAACGCCACTCGCCCGACTCCTCTATCTTCCCTCCTTGGAGGTATTTACGGAGCTTTCGGTCAGGGTCGTCGAAGAGGTTGCCCACCTTATCTGATAAGACCTCACTCCTCAAATTCACACAATTCCCTCGTAGCTACAAAGAAAAACACAGAAAATTTGAGAGACATTGAGAAACATCAAGAGCCTCGACTTTATTATTACTCTGAAGCTCCTATCTCGAGAGTACTATTCATTCTCAAGAGAATTTACAATTTCAAGTCTAGTATGAGTATATTTCTTTGTTTGGGAAGTAAACATTCGACAGGGTGGGATGGCTTAACAAAGGAGACAAATCTCCGTTTTCAATATTTTCAAAGTGCAATTGCTTTAACTTAGGCATCTTTGATATAAAATACAGATTATCTACGGAATCCAAATGAAGGCATTCTATGCTACTCTCTTCTACGAGAGAAATCTCTTTAATACTCTTGCACTTTTCTATTTTTAATACCCGCAAATTTCCCAGTTCGAAAACGGCAGATATATCTAAAAGTTTAGGGCATGATACGATATGCAAGTACTCAAGTTCATTTAGCCGTTCTATACCCTTTAACGATTGTAGCTTCTTAGCTCGAAACAGATCCATATAGTTTAGCGATATGCAACCGTCTATTCCCATAAGGCTGTTGATGGTAGGATCCCACAATATCATTTTTTTTAGATCCTTCATTTGCCCAAAGCCTTCTAGTGATGACTTATTATAACCGACTATCCGAAGTTCTATAAGTGTACTTAAAGAATTGAAGTTTGAGAACTGACTACACCAAGATAAATCTACCTTTTGGAGCTTTTTCATTCCCCCAAAATCAATAATGCAATCTCCGGGGACATCTATACGAATAGATTTGAGGTTAGGTAAGTAAGACAAAAAGAGGAGATTTATGGGGTATTGTGCATACCGAGCTATGTCTGAAATTCCGACATGCTCTAAGAAGCTGTATGCTGTTATTTTGCTTAGATCTATCTTTGTTTTCTCCCACATGTTAGATGGAGGAGAAATACTTACAACAAGCTCCGTATAGCCGAGATCGCGAGCGAGATTTAGCCCTTCAACGAGTTGTTCGTATGGTACAATTACTCTCTTTATATCCTCTACTATCTTCATATTAAAGCAACATTAAATTACACATAAAAAGGTCCCTTTTTCACTGGAGCAGTCACATTTTGCTCCATTTCAGCAATTATATCATTAGCCACATCATCAAGAATTCGGCTCATAGCAGTTCCTGAATCTTGCAATTTACGAACTCCAGGAGAGCTAATCTTATTAAGTAATGTATAACCTTCATCTTCTAGCTTCTTCATAACTTTAGCTTCAAGCATTTCTCCTAGGCTATCATTACCAAGGAATTTACTAACCCATCCATTAGGCGCTTTAATCACTCCATAGTACGCCTTCATTTTTTGTCGTAAAGATTTCCGGAATCGTCCCCACTTCCCTTTTCCAACATATGCTACCTTATTTGCTCTATCAACAATAAAGGCATAAGTCCCTTCTAATCCGAGGGTATCTACCCAATCATTGGTATCCGACACATAGCTGTGCAGTGCTAATGTGCCACTAGCAAAGCGTATTGGGTCTTCAGAGATGTATCGTCCTAGTTCGGGGTCGTAGTATCGGAATCTGTTGTACGCCAGCCCCGTCTCGTAGTCGTAGTACTGTCCTTGGAAGAGGAAAGGGATGCGGATACGATCGCTGTAGGGGGCGTTTCTGTTGTACACCTCCTCCAGTATCTTCCCGTTCATATCGAGCCTACGTCTCCACACCTCTTCGCCCTCAGCGTTGTAGGCTTCGGTGGGCGTGCCCAGCTGGTCGGTTACGATGCTGTACGCCTTGCCATTGAGCAAGAGGGCCATCGGCACAAAGCTCTCCTCCTCAAAGACCCACGTCCTCAGGTCAAGCTCGTAGTGCTGCCAGCCACCATCCTTCCACGTCTGCCCCGTGTTCCACTCTTGCAGTGGCACATTGCCATTCCATACCCAGTGAGTGTACTCGCTGGCGAACTTGCAGATGCGTCGCCCTAAGGCATCGTAGGTGAACTGTACGGGGCGCTTCCTATGTGGCGACTTTACAGACTTGAGTGTGCCGTTCTGGTTCCACTCATACTGCCAGCGCTCACGCTTGCTGTCCCACCATTTGCCCGAGCCTTTGTACTTCTCGATGAGTTGTCCATCCTTGTCGTACTTGAAACGCCACTCGCCCGACTCCTCTATCTTCCCTCCTTGGAGGTATTTACGGAGCTTTCGGTCAGGGTCGTCGAAGAGGTTGCCCACCTTATCCGATAGGCGGTACTCTTCTGTGCCGTCAGCATAGGTTGCCTTTTGCAGATGCCCCGTAGGACTATACTCATACGAAGTAGTGCCATAACGGCTATCCTCCGTTTGAGTAGGCGGTCAGCCTTCCCCCAGTGGTATCTACGATCTCTGCGTACCCTGGTGGACTGGCGTGTCTTGCTATCGACAAGCCTGCCGATGTTGTCATAGGCAAAGCTCTGCGAGATACCCCCAGGCAGCATACGCTCCAACTCAAAGCCTCAGACTGTCGTACTGTATAAGCAGTTTGAAAAAGACTCTCTAGATCATAAGCTACCACATTTAGAGCTTATTCCCAAACGAGATTTCCTAAAAACTGGAGTTCATTGTAGTTATCGAGTTCATCAATATCTTTTTTCTTTCGTTTGATTAGGGTGGGGGAATTCCTCATATAAATAGAGATGTGTTGATCCTTATCTTTTTCTCTAAACCCATTGGCAATGTAACAGAAAGCACAATTAGCCATATTAATATTTGCATCTTTAAGATGATATGGCAGCACATCATAAAAAATCGGCTCTGTTAGTACTTCTTGCACAAGACTTTCAGCATCTACCAACTTTAACTCCTGCGAAAAGGCGATGCGTAGAAGTTGAGGATAATAGAAATCCAATCCCACGTCCTTACAAAATTGACACCGAAGATTCGGGTTTGGACGTTTTTTTGTCTTACCTTGCCGATACTGCTCCAACGCATTTAGATAATCATCTTGGTTGAAATACTCCATAAACTCCTCTACACTTTGCGAAATTGTACCTACGAAGGTTGAGAACTCCATTCCAGATGTAGAGAAACGGCTTTCAATTGCTCTAGTTGAGTATGGGTGTATACCTAAATAGTTTAGGAGACCTGCATGTTCTGCTTGTCTATCAGAAATCCCTGCACGCAAATTGTAACACAATAGGCTATTCGCCTTTTTTAGCCCAAAACTCATACATTTTTCAAGAATGTTTTCAGTGGAAGTAGGAACAAACCGAGCAAATTCTACCACATCATCGGATTCATTGAGATATTTTGCAATACAAAAGTCAGGCTCAAATTCGTCTGCACCTACTTCCCTAGCGAAGGAGCTTAACTCAGCCGAGCTATCGTTAGATTGGTCATTGCCCAACCCCACATATTGCAAGAATTCTTGCTCTGTTGGAAACCATCCAACCCAAAAATGCATTTTCGCCATATCTATTTTTTACTTTTATATCCTACTACATGTTTCTCATGCATATCCTCTATTATTCTCAGAGCTTCTGTCCTTGTTTTTGCGACTTTAAGTTGTGCTATCAAATCTTGGTGGAATAAAGAACTGGCAGTTGATTTGTGATGTTTGCCTCTATAGGTGCGATAATGAAACACAACATCCTCTGTATTAAGCGTCATACTCCTTAATTCTGACGGGGTAAAACCCAAGCGTTTAGCATCCATGGCAATGCTAACAGGAAACATTTCATGTTTACCACCACCAGCTCTTAGATGTCGTTTGACAGAAGCAATATGTTTCTGAACCGTTTTTTGCTTTGCTTTTTTCCACCACAAATCAAAACTTTTTTCTCCTGCCCCCCAGGGAGCAAGCCCAAAGAGATCTAGTAATATCGTGGGGTTCTCCACATAACTAAATAGATTGCACTCTCCACTATCCAACCCAATCGGGTCTTCACTTATATACCTGCCCAGTTCAGGCGAGTAGTATCTGAATCGGTTGTATGCCAGCCCCGTCTCGTAGTCGTAGTACTGCCCTTGGAAGAGGAAAGGGATGCGGATACGATCGCTGTGGGGGGCGTTTCTGTGGTACACCTCCTCGAGTATCTTACCGTTCATATCGAGCCTGCGTCTCCACACCTCTTCGCCCTCGGCGTTGTACGCTTCGGTAGGCGTACCCAGCTGGTCGGTTACGACGCTGTACGCCTTGCCATTGAGCAAGAGGGCCATCGGCACAAAGCTCTCCTCCTCAAAGACCCACGTCCTCAGGTCAAGCTCGTAGTGCTGCCAGCCACCATCCTTCCACGTCTGTCCCGTGTTCCACTCGTGCAGTGGCACATTGCCATTCCATACCCAGTGGGTGTACTCGCTGGCGAACTTGCAGATGCGTCGCCCTAAGGCATCGTAGGTGAACTGTACGGGGCGCTTCCTATGTGGCGACTTTACAGCCTTGAGTGTGCCGTTCTGATTCCACTCATACTGCCAGCGCTCACGTTTGCTGTCCCACCATTTGCCCGAGCCTTTGTACTTCTCGATGAGTTGTCCATCCTTGTCGTACTTGAAACGCCACTCGCCCGACTGCTCTATCTTCCCTCCTTGGAGGTACTTACGGAGCTTGCGGTCGGGGTCGTCGAAGAGGTTGCCCACCTTATCCGATAGGCGGTACTCTTCTGTGCCGTCAGCATAGGTTGCCTTTTGCAGATGCCCCGTAGGACTATACTCATACGAAGTAGTGCCATAACGGCTATCCTCCGTTTTGAGTAGGCGGTCAGCCTTCCCCCAATGGTATCTACGCTCTCTGCGTACCCTGGTGGACTGGCGTGTCTTGCTATCGACAAGCCTGCCGATGTTGTCATAGGCAAAGCTCTGCGAGATACCACCAGGCAGCATACGCTCAAGCTCAAAGCCCAAGCTGTCATACTGATGCTCCGAACCAAAGTGGCTCTCGGCTTGCTCAGCTCGGAAGCTAATAAGCTCTCCAAACTCATTGCGTTCGTAAACGAGGTTAGCCCCCAGCGAACTGGTCAATGAAGCTATCTGCCCCATCGGGTTGTAGCTACGACGAATGATATGCTCATTCATCCGCTCCTCAACGGGCAAGCCCATATTGTTGTAGCGGAAGCTCACCAGAGCATGCTCGTTCTTTGCCTCTTGCAAACGCCCCGAACTATAATAGCTGTAGGTCTGCTCTTCTTGGTCGTAGTCGTGTACGATGCGTGTTACACGACCACACTTGTCGTATTCGTATTCTTTGAACTTGCCACTGGGGAGTGTCTCCTTGATGACACGACCTGCACGGTCGTGCTGATAGCTACGATACTCTCTATCGAAGCCTTGCTCACGCACCACATGACCCGCAGCGTCTAACTCGAAGTGGTAATGTTCCCAGTTCTCATTGCTGACACGCAAGAGACGCTCCTCGCAGTCGTAGACAAACTGAAGCTGTCCTCGTGCATCACGGCGACGCACCAGCTTCCACATCCCCTCATAAAGATACTCTACAGTTTGTAGGTCGTCTTGGTAGAGGATAAGGTTGTCGATACCATCGTACTCCAGCTGGATGTTGTTCCCATCGAAGTCCTTAACGGCAATCACACGACCGAGGTTGTCGTAGGCTCGTGTCTGCTTTGCCCCCTTGGGGTTGATGATTTTGACGCAACGCCCCAAGCCATCGTATTCATATTGGGTCGTATTGCCACGGCTATCGCTTGCCTCGATGAGGTTGTGCCATCTGTCATAGCGAAGTGTTGTCTTGACGCCATAAGGGTCTATGACCTCCTTGACTAAGCCTCCTTCATAGATGAGCTTGGTCTTGGCGCCCTTAGGGTTAGAACGCTCTACGACATTGCCCTTGTCGTCATAGGCAAAGCTCCAAGTACCACCATCCATCGTTTGCACCTCGAGGGGGCAATGGCGAAGCTCCCCCACCTTGAAGTAGGTAGCTGATACGCTACCGCCCTCGGGGTCGGTGCTATCTATGGTGTTGCCAAAGGCATCGTAGCTATATAGGTAGCTTCCTCCTTCGGGGTCGACCTCTTGCAGGAGCTGGTTGTCGTCGTTATAGTGGTAGCGATACTCACTGCCGTTAGGCTCGACCTTGAGATAGACCAAGCCCCCTTTGTGGTGGTAAATGGTCTTCTTGTCGTAGCTATCTAAGACCTCTGTACGCCCCTCAAAGAATGTGAGTTTGTGGTTGAAGGTGTTCTTCGTTCCCCAAGTGTGGATACAGCGAGAGCCTATCTCTGTCCCCTCATAGCGGAAGAACCACTCCATACCATTACGCCACACCTCACGGGTCATCAAACGCCCCTCGTATTCAAAGAGCATAGGGTCGCCCAAGGCATTGCGTTGCTCAAGCAGGTTGCCCGAGGCATCGTAACGATAAGAGCTGATACAGATTTCCCGCTTAAGCCAATACTCGGGGTCGGGAGCATAGATAGCTGTGATACGCCCCGCATGGTCGCTCTCTAGGCGGAGCTTGCGACCGGCACTATCGATGATCTCGATAAGATGCCCACGCTCGTTGTAAATGAAGTTTATCTCAAAGCCATTGCGGTCGCTGATACGAGCAAGGAGCTGTACCGAGTCATAGGCTCTATCGGTAAAGTGATAGTAGAGGTCTTCTTTGATATCCCATATGTAGTAACGACCCTCCTCGTCTCGGTTGGCTTCCAGGCGTTCCTTAAGTAGGAAGGCAGGAGTCGCTTCGGTAGATAAAGGGAAGGCTACCGGGCGACCGTCATTCATACGGAAGGTCAGGCTCGCCTCGTCCACCACGATGCCCATATCATAGCGTGATGCCAGCCGTTGCCCAAGGGACCTGAGTAGTCGCTCTTGCTGTACCAAGTACGCTCCCAGGAGAGCGGAATAGGTCCAGAAAGGAAGAAGTCCTCCTCGTCCGTAAAAAAGGTACCGGAGGCGACATCCACAGGGTGACCTGTAACGGTACAGATAGCCTTATGAACCATATTCTGCAAACACTTACTCTTGATCTTCTGATTGACACCATCGTGGAGCTTATCTGCTAGCTTCTCTGTCTTTTTCTTGTAGAAGCGTGCGAAAGAACCCTTCAACAACTTTTTGAGAGCTGCCACGGGGTTGATAGGTATCGGGATAGGATTGGTAAGGACAGGCTTCATCCAAGGGATAGGGACGATAACACCTGTGGGTAGAAACAATGCCGCATACTCCGCACTCTTCTTCTTCAGGTGGGGAGTAGGGATGCCTATATCCCAGCAATCCATATGCAGATGCGCTCCACCGCCGGAAAGTGGGTCATCGTCTGCAAGGACATTCAAGCTACCCATAAAGGCGTGACCCTTGTTCATCGGGGGAGCAACGAAAGTCCCTCCGATGGGGAAGTGGAAGACATTGCGGGTCGGCGTTCCTGCTACAGCACGAGGTAGGAAGTTGCCAAGTTTAACCGTGGCACCAAGCATACCGATAGCCATCGTAGCTCCCATATGAGCCATCTCTAAGAGCTTGGCTCCGTCGCCTTCCCCCTCACTAGCACCCTCATCAGGCATAGGGGGAGGGGGAGGGAGGATAAAAGCAAAGGCTACGGCTAGGAAGTCCTTAGGGTTAAGGAGCAGACCAATGTAAGGGATGGGAAGAGGACCACCCGGTATCATAATGTGGCAATCCACACCTACCACGGGGTCGAGCTGTTTGCTAACCGGCAAACAAGCCATCCCCGACAAACCCAAAGCCTCCAAAGCTGGCAAATAGGCGGACTCAATGCCCGAAGTCAAAGCTCCGGACAGAGCCATCGCTGCCTTAATGCCCGTATCTACAGCACTGATACTAGGAGACACACCTTGAGAGGCATTCTGAGCAGTATTGCCCATAATGCCCTTATACTGGCTCACAACATTCAGCTCTAACTGAACTTGAAGCCGGTCAAAGTAGCTACCGCTAGTATAATCAGGATCTGCAGACATAAGTACTTGGAGCTAAAGTTTGATATATATATATAGTAAGCAGACGAGTAGCAAGACAGCTATCACGCCTTTACCAAAGCGAACCGCCTTTTCTCCAAATATCTCTATCCACATTTGGGTAAAGTCACTAGAACTGCCAGGCAAGAGCGTCCACTTCCAATTTAGGATAAGCCCCAGAAGATATAGTGCAGCGAGTGCCATCGCTACCAAGAGACCATACTTTGGATTATCTCTTAGATAGTCAAAAACACGTCCAAAGAAAGCATCGATCTGTTCCATTAGTCTATCTCTTGAGTTGTTTGCGGAGGACCTTTAAGTTTCTTCTTGTATTCGTACAGGAAGTCCCTCCAATTTGCACCTAAAATCTCTGTGAGCTTTGCTTCAAGCTCTTTCTCGCTGATGTATTTAGTACGATGAGGACTATTCGTTAGGGCGAGTAGCACCATCGGGAAAGTTGAGTTCTTGACCAATTCTGGGGAAAGAAGTCCAAGCAAGGAGAAAGCTTCAAAATAGACTTCGGTAGCTTTTTTTCTCTCTCCCAAATGTTCCCAACAATCTGCACACATTCTAAGAGATTCGGCATGCATAAAATGGTCTTGACACACCTCATAGGCTTCTGCTCCTTGGCGATACAGCTCCGAAGCTTCATTCCAACGCCTTTTAGGCATATAGATGCTCGCTTTACCTAAGTATGCATTCCCAAGCAAACGATAGGCTATTGAGGGGTCTAAAACCTTTATACCCAACTGAGCTGTTTCTATTGCTTTGTCCACGTAGTAATGTGCATCTTCGTAATTTTGAGAGCCTATACTATCTGTATACAATATGGTGTAGACTGTAACAACTTGTGCTATCCAGTTTGGATCTTTCTTCACTCGTTCTACAGCTATGCCAAGGCAATTCTGAGCCTCCTTGAGCGTTTGTTTTCTATCTCGCTTTTTTTGACGCTATTGACCAATCTCACAAGGGCTAGACGGTATACATCCTCCTGAGGGTCATCGCCACTACTTTCACGGATGACCTGCTGGGCAATTTCTTCCATAGCTCCATCCATATCAATATCGGGGTCAATGGAGATAACCTCGCCAGTAGGTCTGATACGCTCTAGCTCCTTCAGTAGTTCTGCCCCCTTCACTTCACCCATCGTGAAGGTCATCTGCTTGTGCCACTCAAGTTTCAAGGCATTGCCTATCCATTGGTGCAACTCTTTCTGATTGCAGTAATTGCTAAGATGAAGGACAAAGCTACATTTTTGCCCTTCGGCTCCTAGGATAGAGTTCGTTAGGCGATTGAGATTTTCGATTGCAAGTTGAGCCGGATTATCATCGTTTTGGAGTGTATAGTCTGCCTTCCAATTCACTTCTTCAAATGGAGTTCCTTCAGGCTTAGAAGATGTATTCCACATCTCTACCTGCTCTTCAAGAAACGCCAAAATATCCTGAGAAAAAGTTTTTATGGAGCGAAATGGGAGTTGCAGGATAAAAATCATATCCTCTCCATCAATATCAACCCCCAACATGTAGTGGTAGAATGCATCCAACATCGTCTCGTCTCCTGGCTTAAACAGAAGACGTATCCAACGCACGCCCTCAGTGGCATTGACAGATTGCCACTGATAAAACATATTGGTCGCTATTTGCTGAATAGCATTACTCATAACTAGTTGAGTTTAACGATTGTCCCCGAAATAGAGGTTGTGCCCTTAGAGTCAATATCAGTTTTAGCAAGTCCCGAGATAGAAGTACTAACTTTTGCCGAGATGGATACATCCGTCCCAGATAATGAATGTTCTTTTAATGCACTAGCCACTATTGTAGGAGCAGATGTTTCAATTACTCCTCCTTCAGAGGTTATCTTGATATTTACACCAGACAAGTTAATATCTCCAGCGTTATTCAGAGTCAGTGATGAAGAACCAACAGTAAGTGAAATCGTGCTTATCGCAGTAATCGCTACTGCACCACTACCATCAAGAAATACTGTATTCCCTCCAGGGTCTTTAACGGTAATGCTTCCCTTACTGTCATCGAGTGAGATCATTGCACCACTACGCGTAGTTAGACTCTTAGTGTTATTGCCTTGACCTCCTCCTCCTGCATTTGTCCCATTGAAGAGACTCCCCTGGATATAGGGACGATTAGGATCATTGTAGCGGAAAGCCACCATCACTTGGTCGCCTTCTTCGGGGATAAATACGAAGCCACGGTTAGACGCCACCTTGTCGCTACCTCCAGCGTCTGGTGAGAGTACCCTAATCCATGGTGACTTCATACCGTTGACCTGCCAATTCATCTTTACCTGTACACGTCCCTGCTTCTTGGGGTCATCATTACTGATAACTGTCGCCATTTGGGGTTGTGCAATAGGCAAAGGTACATTAGGGGTAGGAAGTGTCTTAACCGAAGAGGAAACACCAACAAAATGGCTATGGTAGGAGTTCTCATCGCCATTAGCATAATGTGTCATCTCTGTAATAAAGTAAGTACCTATGCCTTCTTCAATAAAGTATTGCCCAGAATCTTTATGGCACTTTTTATCTCGACGACACTTCCAAGCATTAAGCCTACGTAACTACTCTCTGCCGTAACATAATGAGACATAGCGGCATCGGCTTGTTGCTTCTTCTTTAGATAGGTATCCAAGTCGCTCTTACTTGTTGTACGAGCAAGGGCGTAGTGGTTTGATGGCGTTCCGAAGAGCTCTATCGAAGCATCAAAGGCTTGGCTGCCTAAGTTATTCAGCCCAGTAGGTTCATCTGGAGAGCTTGCATTGAGTGTATTATTGCCCCCTGATTGATGTGAATACGCAGATAAAGCTCTTGCTCCTGTCTGCACGCAGATGTCTAGGGCTTGCAAATCTCTTTGCGTATCGAGTTCAACAGGAACTTCGAGTTCTGGCTTACCAAAAACGAGGTTTAATCCATCAAAGTACAGCCACTCGAAGTGCTGCTTAGCTAGTCGTTGGATGAAGCCGAAGTTGGATTCTTGATACTGACATTCATACTCCAACTTGCTAGTTTTCTCAGGTTTGATACGAGCTTGCACGCCCGCTTTTTCTGTAAGTTCGCCAACGATTGCCTCCAAGGTCTTCTCATTCCAAGAGGCAAAGTGCGCATCGCTTTCCAAAAGGTAGGTTGTAGAGTAGCCAGAAACTCTTAGGAAAGAGGCACCGTCTACTCGTTGTAGTCCTACTTGAGCGATAACCCCTACAAACTGCTTTTCGCCAAGATAGATAGAGAGCTTCTTGCCAAGCCAGCTAGCACTTTTTATTGAGAGAGTGCGTTTGAGGCATCTCCCCAATCTCATTGTCCAAAAGGACTTCAAAAAGCATGGTGATCGTTGATAGACTGATGAAGCCTAAGCGACTTAAAAGAGGGGAGCATAGTATCCTCTATACTCACTTGAACTTTTTTTTCTGGTGAGAGACTTGGCATATGTGGCTCTTCTATGTTTTATGATTAAGTAGCTACACCATCCGCAGAGAGCACTCCCCGCGGATGGTAGATACTTGCGTTGCTCGCTTGATAGCTTTAAGCCTTAGGCCAGCGATTATCGTGTTCTGCTGCTCCCACAATGATTTGCTCTGCAGCAAAAGACATTGTGATAGTCATAGGTACTTCACTGTTTACATCTAGCGTTTCCTTGTAATGAACGATGTAGGCGTTCTTAAACTCTACTTCCTTCATCTTAGCATCTTCTTCTGTTTTCTTGAAGATGATCTTGCCTTCAACAGACTTGAACTGGCTGTTCAGCATCGCTTCGATAGTAGTAGTGTCCTCCGTAGACTCAATGGTTACGGTTACGCGACCACCTGAGATGTTTGAAGAAGGCTTGCCCTTGCTGTCAGTCGCACGACTGAATTCGTAGTTAGAATAGAGTACGTCGTACTCTTTGCCACCTAACTCGAGAGTTGCTCTAAATGAACCCATTTCTGTTATATTTTATGGTTATACACTGCTCTCTAATGCCTATAAAATGGCAAAAGAGAAATTCTCAAACTATAGCTTGAAAACTCCTCTACCTCTGACTTGTTTGTGTTGGAAGAAGAAGAGAAAACAAACACAAGTCTTTTATTGAGACAAAGTTAAAAACTCTGTCTGAGATAACCAAGCACTAAGAGGACTTTTTTTGTGTGAAATTTCAAACTTTCAATGATTGCAAGCGTTCCGAGGCACAGCACGATGCCTAATGTTGCCAACCAAATGTATTGTAGCCTCTCTATCTTTTGCTCATACACTTGTTCTTGAGCCTTAGTATTACCCTTGAGTTCCACTATCTCTCTTTGGAGACTATCTATGCGTTTAGCCATTGTGACATAAGCTTCCTGCTGGCTTTGCAAGTAAGCAGAAAGCCCTTTTAGGCTTCTCTTTAATTCGACCTCATCCTTAGCAGAGAGGTTAGGGAGGGCGTGCTTTGGGGGAGTGACGAGCGACAAGGCTATTTCCTGATGAGTAATCTGCGCCAAGGGCTCTTGGGGATCACTCTTAGCTAAGAATAGACCAAGGATGCACCCAAGTAGGAGTAAGAGTATGGCTAGAACACTTATTTTCAGTACAGATGTGCGAGATCCTTTCTTTCCCACTAAGTTCTCGGTATGGGACTGATTGCACTCTGTCGGCGGTTGCTCATCGTCTTGAAGCTCTCCTAAGCCTTCCATTTGCTCTTTGATTGCGAGGAATTCCGCCTTGCTGATCTGGTATTTCCCCACTTGCTTTACGATGCGACGATGATAGACAAGTTGCTCTAACACCTCTCTTACCTCTCGCTCAGTAACTCTTACGTCAGAAATATTCCAAAAGACTTCACTTTCGGAAACCCATAAAGGTCGATCAAGACACTTCTTATAAGTACCTCTAACACTGCTTGTTCTAGTTCAAGAGAGTGAGCCATAGATTATGGAAATGATGTTTTAGGAACGAAATAGTAGGTTTCTCCTCCGATGATTCTGTGAATGAGACGCTCATCGACAAAGTCTTGCTCCATACGCTCTACTTTCTTGATAAGCTCTCGATAGTGGCTTTCCCACCCCATAAAAACGGAGCGTTTATATCTTAAATCCGAAGGGCGGAACTCGTATAGGATTTCATCATTAGGCCACACACCTGTCTTTTGGTAGAAAAGCTGAGCTATATGGTCTTTCCTTGTGAGTAACTTCCGACTGTTGGCTACGTTGATATTCTTCCGTTCTTGCTTATAGAGCTTTCGAAGAGCTTTTAGCTCACGCTTACTGATACTATCTGCAAATAGAGGGAGTAGGTCTCGGTATGCTTGAATGAGTCTCGTCAGCTCGTTAGAAGAGAAGAGGTAACCCTCCGTTGCGTGTTGCAAGAGACTATCAGGTAGCCAAAGAGCCTCATAATATACATCAGACACCGAATTGCGCTCGATGTCTCCTAACGGCCGTTCTTTCTGCGAAGAGAGGCTATGCAATGCCGTAATCTCTTCAGAGGGGCTACTCCGAAGAACTCCCAGCTTTTTCTCAGCTTGTACAAGGCTTTGAAGAAGTATATTGTTCCGCTCTTCTATTTGCATAAAAAGCGTATCAATGATGGTCTCTACCGCCACACTTGACAGCTGCTTTCCTACCGAGGGGAAAGCTAGGCCACCAGCTACAATACTGCTGTGAGGTGCTCCCAGGAGGTACAGACTTGCATCAGTACCATAGTCGAAAAAGAAAGAGGGTTTCTGTAGCTTGGAGTCTACAATATATCGGTCATAATAGCTACTAGCCTGCTTGATAAACTGATCTAACAAATCTTTCCCTTGTAACAGGAAGTCTTGAAAACCTTCTCCCGTATTATTCTCCAGTTGTAGAAACACAAGGCTTGCTCGACGTTCTGCCAAACTCTTCAGCATAGAGGAGGGTATGTTAAGCTCCTGATTAGAGCCTAATATGAAGACGAGATTATCCTCAAAGCTATTTGCAGGGAGTTGTTGGGCAAGCTCTTGCAATGCTTGCTGCATCCCCTTTTGATTACTCTTGTTAGTTGCGTTATCACTCTCCAAGAGGTAGTCTAGCCAAGAGGCAAAATTCTCTGTTTTGGGGAGGTATCTATTGCCTCTATCAGAAATAATCGTCGCAGAGTAGGTGTAGCTTTTTGAGGGGAGGGTTTTAAGTGCGATGTACTGAAAGGCACTAATGAGCTGCTTTACTGCGACCTGCTCCCTCTGGAAGAAGACCAAATGGATATTAAGCCTTTGCTGTTCATAGACCATCCGTCTAATATCCCTTATCGCAATCTCTCCTCCTTGCACATTGATGAGTTTATTTCTGCTCTGATCCCAAACCGAGAGTGGCAGGTTTATTGCCCACTGCCTGTGGATTAGGCTATCATTTGCAGGATTTGTAAACTCACGATAGTCATAGGGAAATAGTAAATCAGACAGGAGGCTCTCACGACCGAAAGCAAGGCTGTCAGGCGTTTCTCCACGCTGGGATACTAGTGCTTCTTTGGGAGAGTTATAGGCAAAAGCCTTGTCTATCAAGAAGGTGCGGCTCTGCCCTGCAAGGGCAAGCATATCCGCTGGTATCCAGCCCAAGACTTTACGCTCTGGAACATCTAAGCTAGGCTTATCCGAAACAAGAACAGCTTGTCCCATCTCATCATATTTATAGGCATAAACCAAACTACCCATCACAATGCGTTGCGAAGAGGCTTGCTTGAAGTAAGGGTCTGTGTAAACCGTAAGGCTATCGGCTTTTAGGTGACGACGCAAATCATAGAGTCGAGAGATGCTACTAATACCTACATGATAGCGTAGAGGGCGATGATTTTCTACCGATATAAAAGCGTGATTATGGAGGAGGAGCTTGTTTTTGGGTATCCATCCAACATAGGTTACATTCTTCGCATCCTTGAAATGTCTCTTGCTACTAAACAAAAAACTAAACAAGCCTTTGGGCTTTCCTACGCTTTTGGGGTCGGCTAATACGAGTTCGCAATAGCCATTCTTCTCGCCTACGATATAATAAGCGGTTCCAAGCCCCTGCTCTTGTGTTACTCGCTGTGCATAAGCAGTTGTAAATGCCTTATTGTATGCTCTGTCGGAATACACTACACGAAGCTCATCATTTGACTTTAAGCGATTTATCGGGCTTTGATAGGGGGCATAGTTATAGCTTTGTCGTTGTAGTGTGGCAATACTACGATAGGTTGAGACTTGTCCTCGCATCGTTGAGACAAAGGAGAACATCATGATATATATGCCAATGGTAAAGAGCAATCTTCTCATTTCTCAGTCGAGTTTTGGGTTACTTCGATAGTATGTACGCAGTGCAAGTCATCTATCTTAACATCGGTTATCTGTACACGCCTCTTGGGATTACTCTCAAGAAAGTGTAATCCTTGACAATAGCCGAGAAAGTCATTATACTTTTCCCCATTGATAACAACAGCAACTTGATTCGCAGGGATACAGAAATAGGTGTTGCGAATATAATTGACTTGCTCTTTGTATCCCCCTTTATCTCTAGCTGAAGTATTCGCAATAATCTGCAGTCTTCGTTTTATGTCATCTTGTGCAATGCTTAGAGAGTCTACAGCTACGACTTCTTCGACTTTCTCGAAGCGAGGAAGAATCCTAATCCTGTGTTCAATAGGGTACTTGGTCGTATTTGTCTGAAGCTTTACGGTATACAGTCCTGGCGTTTCGTAAACATAAACAACCTGTTGCTCATAAGCGTCTACTGTGCCACTCTCCCCGAATTCCCATAGCCAAGTATCTATCCCAGGTCCTGTTGCCGAAAATGTAAGCTCTTCGTCTTGGTAACCCTCAGAGAGACCAATAATTTTGGGCACAGAGTCTATCGCTGCTTCCTCTGTTCCTGAGACAATTTGTATATACTGGCTAGAGATCAGTTCCCCATCTGCATGAAGCGTAACAAGGTACTTCCCTGGCTTCTGATAGATATAGGTAGCCGAGGGATTGCCTCGCAGCGTGTCCCCATTGCCCATTTGCCACAACAAATGGCGGTCTTTTACTCGCTCAGGGCTCGTTACAACAAATTCGAGTTTTTCGCCAACCTCAAAGTGAAAATTGCGGTTGGTATCAAAGATACTGAAGTCCAAGATCCCCTCAGCTGTTCGTGAGGGAAGCCACAAGGCAAAAAAGATGCCTGCGATCACTACAAGGCCGAGAGCGATAGATATAACTTTTTGGCGTTCTGTCATAAGGCTTATAAGTTAGCTTTACACTCTTCGAGGTTCTTCTCGATAATCTGGTTATTTAATGGTACTCGTAAGAGCCTCCTTCATATCGAAGTATCCTTTGATAGCTCGAAAAGAGTGTAGGCTGAAGATGTACTTGGAGGCATTATTGTTCTTACGATAAATGTCTTGTAGTGAGGTCATCTCTGCCTTAACCTCATCGATGTGTTGTACCTGCTGGATACTAAAATCTAAGGAGTCGATGCGCTGCTGCAATGTAGACAGGTGCTGAGTTGTCTCTTTCTGTACATCAAAGACTCGTTCCGATTGGTCTATGTAGCTTATCAATGCTTTACTCTCTACGACAGGTACACGAAAAATATACTTGGCGAGGAGAGTCAGTATAACCACTGTAGCGAAGACCAGTAGCAACCAAAAGCGGATATTCGTCCACAGGCGTTCGTCATTTGCTTGTTCCATTTTCTCGTTTGCTTATCTCTTGATACTTTTGCCTACATTTCTCTAGCTGATCCATATTATACTCACGCTTCCGACTTTGGCTATCGTAAGCATCGAAGACCGCTTGCGTCTCTTTTATGAGTTCAAGCAGCTCTATATAGATCGTATAGTGTTCTTGGTGGCTCTCTTCCAGCGAGAGCAGTTCCTCCTCCATAAGCATACGCTTTTGAGTGATGATTTTCTGCATATACTTATACTCACTTGTCGTTCGCTTCTTACTCCTTAGATTGTGCAAATCTCGGAAAATCTCCTCAATAGCAAAATTGAACTCTGCTTGCTTTTGAAACAATCGGTCGTAAGAAGACTTCTTTTCTTCTAGTAGAGTAACCCCTTGCTGTGCTGATATCAGCGATACAGACCCTGCCAAGAAGATAACTCCCAGCAGAACAGCAAAGACAGCACTAAACTTAAGAGTCTGTCGACGTATGTCTGATACATTGTTCGCAATCATATTTTTATCCTATTATCCTCCAACTCTTTTTTGTCTGAGGCTCCGTTTCCGCAGTCTCTTCACTGATGATGATATTTTCTCGTATCAACCCCACATACTCTAATTCGCTCATCTTTGCGAAGATTTTTTCTATAGTTTGAGTACTCGCCAATATTTGACTTAACCCACTATGAATATCAATATGCGAGTAGCGAGTCGTAGCCAACAGCCCTATTTGGTGTTCCGTCTCTGCAGGAGTGGTGTCTGTCCAAGTATAGAAATATTGTAGCAGAGCTTCATACTCAGGTTCGTACATCCGCATAAATGTACTAAGCAACTCTTGCCCCATAATTTGCATCTTCTGGAATAACAGAATTGGAGCCGAGTGAGGTAATATCTCTGTTAGTTCAAAGATATGTTGGTTATAGAACCTGATGAAGGCATCACACAACATGAATGTATTATCCACCAATGCCGTTCGTCGATTGTCTCGGATGTTCTTCCGATAGATAAGTTTAGCGTACCCATAAACTCTTTGCAATAGAGTAAGAAGCGTATGGTAGTATCCCATAGCTTTGGGACTATAAATCAGTCGCTGCATTGGAGGTATATATTCTTGGTTCTCTACAAGCAAACCATTCTTGTATTCCAGCAGTCCGATGATAAGAAGATTTGCCCCTCTTATCCCGAAGTTTAACTGTGACTTTGGAACAAGATGCAACTTTACCTCAGGCAGCACATAAGGATGATGTAGAGGTTCTACATTGGGATCAGGTATCCCCACTGGACACATTTTGTCGGGAGAAACTGACACCACAACGAAGAACTGAGTACCATCATCATAGCGGGCCTCCTCGAGTAAATCTGTGTATACAGTAAGCCCATCATAGAGCTCTTTCGTGTAGAGGACTGCAATCCCTGTCTCTGTTATGCCTGAGCAGTGTTGCAACTCAAGGCGCATCGTTGATGGACTATCCCCCGATAGAATAAAGTTAACAGCCTCTCGATCTGCACCGAAGTTGTCCCCTAGCCCGTAGTTAAAAGGAGTTATCAATCGTTCGGTAAGGCATTGATGCTGTTCAACTGATGCGTGATGCGAGTGCATAAAGTGAGCACTGCTAAGTTTAACGCCATCAGTCCAATTTATGGGGCGATATTTAATATTCTTCATTTTAATTCTGTTATTTTGCGCTTACTCGCTTAGCATATATGACTTGTCCTTTGCGGACTTTATTATCTTCTCCTGTAAGTTTTGGATCTAAGATTCGAATAAGTAGAGGATAGCTAATCCATCGAGAGGTGTAAAAAATCCATCCTCCTTCTCTTCCATCGGCTCCTTCTTCAGCTCCTTCTATAGGGGCGTGTGGTGTACGTTTAGACTGATCCTGGAGAAACCAATCGAACCAATCTCCAAGAGGAATTTCATCTGGTAGTCTAACCGACAAAGAAGCATACTCTTTATCCAAGGCACGTCTTTTAATTCTAACCTTCACTGTCTTTGCATTAAAGTGATCAAAATTATCCCAATAGTTTCGTTGATAACCACTGGCGCCAGGATTCCAAAGTTCATAAATAGGAGGTGGTATTTGATGGAAGTTCTGTAGACTAAGATAAGTCAGATAGGGGACTGTATACCACAACACATTGCTCATTGCCCAGTGTCCGTAAGGCATACCGCCTTGCCACTCAAAGATAAGGTAGTGTATCCAAGCCCCAAGGATAGCAGAAGCCAACATTACAAGGACTTGTCCAACAACCATCCCATTAACCCCAATCCATTCACTGACGCTTCCTGTCACCGTCCTTAGGAAGATGAGTCCAAGGACAAAGTACATACCTACGTTGATTAGTAGTCCTCCCCAGACATACTCATCCTTTAAGATTGCTAGGAAGCCTGGTGTACCTAAGAGTAAGCCTGCCAAGAGAATGAAGATAATCACATTCTTGACACTTAGCTTCTGCTTGACATTCTTGATGCCATTCATTAAGAACAGCAAGACGACCATCAGCAGAGGTGCTAACAAGTATTTGAGGAAGAATGCTATGAGTAACTGCATATGATGCTGATTTGATATTTTACTTGATTATATATGGGTGTCATATCCTAAACGATTTCCCCTAAGATAAAATTTACTCTGCCTAATAGAGTGTACTGCACTTCTATCTGCCTCCCTGAGAGAATGAAGAAGTGAAGTATTGCCTCTAAGGTGGTACGGTGTTCTGCTACTACATCGGGCGTAGGTATGCTCTCTTCATATAGCAAGGTAGCTCGAAGGTCTTCCAGCTCTGCTTCGATAGCCCCATATAGCCCCATATTTATCCCAAGAGTAGCCTCGCCGAGTGCAGGATAAGGTAACTGTTCAATGATATGAGGGATAAACTCTAAACATACTCCAAGACCCATAACTTCCTTGACTAACTCTGCTATCTGTGGGAGTACTTCTTTATAGCGTTCGGCTTGACAGAGGAATAGAAAGAGCTTATAACGCTGATGCCCTGTGAGAGCCAGCTCGTCTGAAAGCACCGCATCTATAACCGTCCTTAAGCTCTTGTGTGTATCAGAATTTGCAAACAGATTTAGATGACGCTGATGTACCAACACTCGCTCTTTGAAGAAAGCCGTGTCAAAGGGGGCAAAAAACTTGATACTCTCGGCAGCACGCATGCGATTAGCTCTAATCGCTTCCACTAACTCTGCCACACTCATATTGGGCTTTGTCAGTGATAGAGGATGGAAGAGTATCTCGGGGAGTTGATGATAGATACTATTACGCGCAAGGCGTAGTACTATCTTCTCTCCAGAGAGTGCTGTATGCTGAAAGGTAGCCTCTACTACATCTTTCGAGAGGATACGCTCATTCATCCCCAGATTGTTTACAACCACCTGGTTGAGAATATCTTCTCCCATGATGAATTGTAACTCATCAAGAAACACCTCCGCTTTAAGGTTGCTAGCCTCACTCTTACGGAATTGCTCTAAGCGTTCTGCTCTATCTATGCTCATAAGGCTGTCCAAACCAAATCGTGATCTCGGTAGTCTACTCGCACACAATCCCCTGAACGCAAACTCTCCTCTACAATGAGGCGTGATATACTCTTCTTAAGATAGGTGCGTATAACACCCGCAATAGGTCGGGCTCCATACTGCTCAGAGAAGCCTTTAGCGGAAAGGTAAATCAATGCTTCTTCTCCTAACTCAATATGAATATCTTTCTGCTCTTGCAGTTGTCTTTGTAGGCGTGTGAAGTGTAACTTGAAAATAGCTTGAGCCATCTCTTCGCTAATCGGAGCAAATGGAACAACCTCTGTCAAGCGCCCTAAGAACTCTGGTCTGAAAGTATCAGCCATAACTTCTATTAGTTCATTCGAGCGTGGCGGCTTCCCTGCATTGAATTGCTCACGAATCCACGCACTACCAATGTTCGATGTAAAGATGATAATGGCATTCGAGAAGTCCCCTTCTCTACCAAGTCTATCGTGTATCTTTCCCTCATCCATCATCTGCAAGAACACATCATACACGCTATGGTGCGCCTTTCAATCTCATCAAAGAGCACCACAGAATAGGGCTTTTGTCTAATCTTAGTTACAAGAAGGCCGCCTTCTTCATAGCCAACATACCCAGGAGGAGCCCCATAAAGTAATGCAGCCGAGTGTTCTTCTTTGAACTCTGACATATCAAAGCGTATCATAGCCTGCTCATCGTCAAAGAGCAATTCAGCTAATGATTTAGCCAACTCGGTTTTACCTGTTCCTGTTGGACCAAGGAAAAAGAAAGAACCAATCGGTTTCTTGGGATCGCTGAGCCCACTTCGAGACTCAATAATGGCATCGGAGAGCGTTGATATAGCTTTTTCTTGTCCTTTCACTCGCTCACCAAGACGTTTGTCAATTCCTAGCAAGCGCTCCTTCTCTCCTGATTGTATCTTGCCTATAGGTATATTCGTGCGACTGGCTACGATAGCCTCGACATCTAATGCACCGAGAGAACTTATTCCTGCGGTAGCAACCTGTTCTAGCTCCGCTAGCTGCCTCTGGAGTGAAGGGAATAACTCATCCTCATCTTTCTGAACTCCTGCTGTCATAGAAAGCCTAGCGAGGAGCAATACACTGATTTTAGATTGTATTGCCTTTTGGAGTAAGAGCAAATTTTGCTCACAAGGCTCATCCCGAGAAGCTTCTATCGGAGTTAACTCCTCCTGAAAACGAGCGATCTCATTGAGGGCATTCTTATTGCTGAGCCGTGCTGATGCAGCCGTACTATCAAGCAAGTCTATCGCTGCAGCAGGTTGGCTTTTCTCCTTAAAATAGCGTGATGAGAGCGATAGCGACTCTGCAATAGCCTCATCCTCTATTGATAACGCATAATGCGAGGTCATTTGCTCGGCATGGCGATGGAGAATGCTTCTTAGGGTCAATTTATCTAGCTCTTCTACCTCTATCTTCTCAATGCGATGCTCGATGGGATGGCGCTCGATGTGCATACGATAGGCGTCAGGCGTTAACGTAAATAGCAATCGCGTAGCACCTTCGCTTATCTGAGCATTAAGGATATTGATAAGTGTGCTAGATTTGCTCGTAGCACCAACATCCAAGAGGACTTGCAAATCATCTACGACTAGCAGTACTGAGCCATCAAGCCCATCTAGCTTGTAAAGCAGGCTCGAAACTTTTTGGGTCAGCTCTTGCTCATTACTCACCGAGGCGAGGAGCTTAGAGGCTTGTAAGGCCACAAGTGTAGTTTGATTAATGAGTTCATCTTCATTTTGACATACCTCCTTAGCTAGGCTCGTATGATAGCCGTTTTTCCAACACCAGCACCGCCTACAAGCATAATAGCTTTGTGAGAAGAACGCTCTAAGCTCTCAAGTATCTGCCGCACCTCCTTTTCTCGCCCAAGTACCATTGTTCCTTGTTCTACGATGCTCTCTGTTTTGAGTGTATATGCATAGGGGACAGAGGCTAGGACTTTATTCTCCTCTCCTTGGTAAGCATAGTCTAACTGTTGTGCTTCAAAGAAGTTTAGGATGTCATCTTCTGCTAACCCGAGGCTTTCTAATTGTGCATCAGAATAAACAACACCCTGACGGACAGCTGCCGCAAGGATGCAAACTGCATCGACTTGTTCAAACCCTAGCTTTATTTTGGCACGCTCTGCTTCATCAAGCACCAGCATAACAAATCTATCAGCCTGAGTTTCATCAGTACCTTCTACAGAGACATAGCGTTCCCGATGTGTTTCAAACCAGTCAACGATATAGTCGACATCCTGCCCCATAGCAGAGAGCACTCCATCTAAGCCTGTTGCACAGGAGTCTGAAAGTAGAGCCAAGACTAAATGTGGAACACCATAGCTAGAATGTTGCTCATTCAAAGCCATTGTCTTAGCCAAGCGTAGAGCCGCCTGAAGACTATTGCTGTAGTTTCTATCAATCATCGGAAATGTACTTTATATGTTGTGTTACCCACAGAGCGACGACCAAGTTCCTCTTCGATGAAGTGGGCTATTCGGCTGAAATTATCTTGGTTGTGAATGGAAAAGTTAGTCTCAGGCTGTAAACTGACGAGAATCTCTGTTGTTCGAATGATACCCTTACGGATGTCTGTCGAGATTGCTACCCCATCTTTAATCTCAAGTTTATTGATATAATTCCCTAGACAATGGCGCAGATAGCTCTTGACGTCTTCTCGGCTTACAATACGCTCTCGGCTCAGTAATCCATAGCGCAGGCTTTGCACTAAATCTTGCTCTCCCTCATGGTGTCTCCCTTGTAAGGTCGTTGTCTGAAAGCGTATCCCACTAGGGTGATACTTATCCATATTAAACTGTAATACCGTATTGCTAGGAGTAATGCCATTTGCCCTCTCTCCTTGACATTGCCAGTACTTGAGTTCTGCATGAGTTGCCCCTTCTCTAGGCACAGCAAGCAAGAACACCTTAACCTGATCGATAGCTTCACGTAGTTTATAGGTGCTTTTCTCTGTTGTCTGTAGCTTTTCGAATAAATCCTTTAGTTGCGTGGACACGCCTTCGGGATTGATGGCAGCAAAGGCATTCCCCTCTTCTCGAATAAGTTGCAGCACCTTTGCAATTTGCGTTCGAGCATCGGCTATATCAAAGCGTTCAAGTTCTCCAAAGTAGAGGCTAAAGACTCCCTCTGCCTTTTTCTTATACTGTTTTAAGCGGTTGATATAAATATCACCAGCATTGTCAAATAGGCTATGCACATTGAGAAAATTAGTCCCTCTACGACATGATAAGGGGATAATCCGCCCGCTCGATGAAAAACTATGATGCCTGGTCGCCATTATGCGGTTTACAACAGGAAAAGTGTTCATATGCACTCCCACCTGTCCCAAGCGTTCGCGATTAAAAATGGGAGGGAATACGATACGAAGCCAATAACAAGGGGTTTCCGTATCAATGTCTTGTTCTAAATTTCCCTGGGGAAATAGCTCAGAAAGGCTATACAATTTACCTTCTGTTGGTCTCTCTATCTGGTAATAATAATCCTTATAGTAGGCATTGATTTCTTCCGCATAGTGGTCTTCTTCATTAGTAGCTTCTAGCCGATAAGGCTTTACATCAAGTTGATGACCAATCACATCAAAGACTTCTACCCCTCGCAAGAAAGGAGCTAAATATCCATCTTCTGGCAAAAGGCAAAGCGTGAGCGTATCAAGTTTTGAGAGCTGAGTTGGACTAATTTGTAGCCCAATCCAAAGTGTATAATCTGCAAGTCGGTGAGCATCTGTGAAGAAAGTAAGCTGTTCGCTACGTCTACGCCGAGCAACCTTTAACTCAGTCCCCCATAAGGCATAGTGAATACGAGCATCCACTATAGGATAGCTCGAGAGAGGCGTAAAAAAAAATCTGCTCACCCACAGCCCCTTGTCGTACTTTTTCGGTAAAGAAATGGTCCTCTGGATTGAGACAAGTTTTGTGTTCCCCCTCCAAAGGATTAACGGTCATCAAGCCATGAGCAGGAAAGGGAAGAAACCAACGTTGCCCAACAAGGATACGCGACAGGCGACCAAGCAGCTGGCTATCAGATTTATCAAGCTCTCCTCGAAGTTGGTAGGCTTCGTAAGCAAATACATCCAAGAGTAAAGCGACAACAGGATCTAGTTTACTCTCATCATCAAGCCCCCATAAGTCTAGGGCATAATCCAGAACATCCTCCTTTATCTTGCTGAGTTTTTTATCTCTAATCATAGGCGCTTAATGTTTACTGAGAAAGGGGACTGACATACACGATGGTTTCGAAGTGGAAAGGCAAGTCTGTGGCATCAATCACTGCCGAAACATTGATAATTGCTTGGCGACGGAGATGAGGCTGCTGGCGTTGTATCTCCTCATCAGCCTCAGAGAGCCGAACTTGTACAACGATTTTCTTCAGTCGCTTCTCATGTTCGACAATAGCCTGTTGCAAAGAGTCACGCACTATCTCTTCCCAATCTTTGAATTTGATGGTTTGATGAAACTCTAACTCCCAGATGATAGAGCCATAACTCTCTTTGCCAATAAGCTCTCCTTGACGAGAGACAATCAGCAACATAATCTGTTGAGCTATCGACTCCTCTTGGGAGCAACGATCAAGCTTACCACCAAGCCCTTGAGAGAGATCGAGAGGTAGTTTTAAGTATTCGCCTCCGAGCGTCATGCTTATCTTAGCCATAGCTTAAAGTACTATAATTTAATAGCGTCCATATTGGCTACATTTATATATGCTTATACCTCCAAGCCTATTCTCCTCTTTAAGGTGAGGAATGAACAGCCTTACAGGCTAAGAGCTAGACTTCTATACAATGCCTTTTCTCTTACTGCAAAGTTAAACCTTTTTCATCGCTAGACCAAGGAATTGTAAGGAAATATTGAGCAAAAAATATAAGATTACCTTGCTATCGTCTTAGAAACACCTTTAGGGCATCTTCTCTCTCTCTGATTAATAAAACGCACGATTGTTTATTTCCCCTTTCTTCCCTTATTATCCTGCCTACACCCTATACATTGGAGCGTCTTATATAAGCCTATATATTTGCGTTTTAGCAAGTGATAATCATCTAATTCATAGTATTATGAACGCAAATAACAACGACGACTATGTGCTAGTCTTGGAAGACCGCACGGAGGTCAAAAACGAGGCGGAAGTAGGTAAACTTTCCGTGGTTTCAAACATCAATGAAAAGGGGAAACTCAAGACAGCTCCTGCCGAAGAAGCCAACCAAAGCGACTTCCTCAAATTCAATAGTAGAGATGGACTCTTGAAGAACTTCATGGAGAACTTTCTCAAACAGTTCAATGAACCCAAACGTTTTGGCTTGTACAAGGTGCTTGCTGACAATGTGGAACAAGGCGTGGCGAATCTCAAAACAATGTTGCAAAACAAGCAAAATCCCGACAATCAGCAGAAGATAAAAGACATTCAGCTCGATTTCGAAGATTACCTTCCTCAGCAGAAGAACGCCACAGCCATTAATCCCGAACGCGTGGACTGGCAGATGCTTGAAACCTTGGGACTTTCCAAAGAAAAACTCGAACAGAACGGCGAACTCGACAAAATGCTCAATTGGCAGAAAACCAATCTTTTGCCGATTGCCATTCCCGTAGGAGAAACCACCATCCACACCGAAGCACGCCTTGCATTCCGAACAGACGAAGAAGGGAAAATCTCCCTAGCCGTCCATTCCCTAAGAAAAGAACCGCAACTCGACTTTCCCTATATGGGACACAAGTTTTCGAATGAGGAAAAAGAAACCCTTTTGGCAACGGGAAATTTGGGTAAAACCATCGAAGTAACGCCCAAAAACGGCGAGCCTTTCTCTGCCTACGTTTCCATTGATCCACAGACGAATGAAGTTATCGCTTTGCGTGCCGACAGAGTGTCTATCCCCAAGGAAATAAAAGGCGTCATCCTCTCTGACCAGCAATACAAAGACCTCATAGAAGGTAAGGCTGTGAAAGTAGAGGGTATGACCTCGAAGAGTGGCAAGTCTTTTGATGCCACGCTTCAAGTCAATGCCGAGAAGAAAGGCATCGAATTTATCTTTGGTGACAAGAAGAGTTTACAGGAGCGCAAGGCACAACACCAAGAACAAGGACAAAAGCAAGGCGGAATTCCTCGTAAACTCTGTGGACTTACGCTCTCCGACAAACAGCGCGAATCCTTGAATGCAGGTAGTACGCTCTATCTCAAGAATATGGTAGACAAAGAAGGCAAGAGCTTCAATGCCTATGTCCGTATGGACATGGAGGAAAACCGCCCACGCTTTTACAAGTGGAACCCTGATAAGAAACAAGACAAGGGTAAAGTTGAAGCCGTAGCCGAGGAAAATAAAACTCAGGTTGCGGTCAATAACCACGGCAAAACCAACGAAGCCACGAAAGGCCTCAAAGAACCGCTCAAATCCCAACAAACCCAACCTACAGAAGCGCAGCAAGCCAAGCAAGAACAAAAAGCAAAGCGCGGTCGCAAGATGTAACCTATAACCTAATAAATAGAATCCACTATGATAACTTGTATCATTGCCGAAAAGCCCTCCGTGGCGCGTGACATTGCGCGTATGGTTGGAGCAAATCGTAGAGAAGATGGCTTCCTTGAAGGAGCAGGCTACCTTGTCACTTGGGCATTCGGTCATCTCATCACCTTGTCAATGCCCGAACAATATGGCTATGGAGCTTATAAAGCAGAGGAACTCCCCATCGTTCCACAGCCTTTCCAGCTCATGGTGCGCCAAATCCGCAAAGGCAAAGACTTTGAAGACGACCCAACCGCTCTTAAGCAACTCAAAATCATCCGTTCCTGTTTTGAAAAAAGCGACCAAATCATCGTAGCCACCGATGCCGGACGAGAAGGAGAACTCATCTTCCGCTATATCTATGGCTATCTAGGGTGCCAAAAGCCCTTCCAGCGACTTTGGATTTCGTCCCTCACCGATAAAGCTATCCGAGAGGGACTCGCCCATCTCAAAGCTGGAAGCGCGTATGATGCCCTTTATCTTGCAGGCAAAGCACGCAGTGAAGCCGATTGGTTAGTCGGCATCAATGCCAGTCGAGCCTTGTCCATCGCTCGACGCGGAGCCTATTCACTAGGTCGTGTGCAAACACCCACACTAGCCATGATCTGCCGTAGGTATTTAGAACATCAAGGATTCTCGTCCGTCCCTTTTTGGCGATTACAAGCCTTTGTACAGAAAGACGGTGTCCTTCTTCAATCCACTTGTACAGAGGATTTCGCTACCGAGGGAGAAGCACAGACCGCTTTTGCTACGCTAAGCCGTCAGTCCTCCTTGGTAGCCACCTCTGTCAGTCGCAAGGTTGCAGCAATGCCCCCACCTTTGCTCTATGATTTGACAACCCTTCAGAAAGAAGCCAATCGCCAACTAGGATTTTCAGCAGACAAGACCCTTTCTCTGGCACAGTCCCTCTATGAAAAGAAAGTAACGACCTATCCCCGTACGGGCAGTCGTTACATTAGCCAAGATGTCTTTGAAGAAGTCGATAGTTTGCTGCAGAAACTCGGCACATCACTACCGCATCCACTCAATCCTCACTCCGTAGACGACAGCAAGGTGACCGACCACCACGCCCTCTTGCCCACAGGAGAGGGAAATACCCAGACATTGTCATCCGATGAAGTAGCCATCTATCAAATGATATGCGCACGCTTTGTGGCAGCCTTCGCCCCCAATGCCCAAGAAGAGCGTATGCAGATAGAACTAACTGATGGCACTCATCGCTTTGTCTGGCGCGGTAAACAAATTTTGTCGCAAGGATGGAAAGCCTATACTTCCCAAGGAGAGAAAACACAATCCGATGAAAGCGAAGAAACCAAGGAAGAACTCCTCGCTGAGCTTCCCAATGTTCAAGAAGGAGAGAACCTCCCACTTGACCACGGAGCGATTACGCAACATAAGACCAAACCCAAGCCCTTGTTTACAGAAGCTACATTGCTCTCTGCGATGGAAAATGCAGGTAGAGAGATAGCAGACACCGACAGTCGAAAAGCCATTAGCGACTGTGGCATCGGTACACCAGCCACACGCGCCAGTATCATCGAAAACCCTCCTACTTCGTGACTTTATCCGCAGAGAAAAGAAAACACTCCTCCCCACGGAAAAAAAGGCTTATCCGTTTATGGCATCGTCAAAGACCAACGCATCGCCAATGCAGAAATGACGGGTAATTGGGAACTCGCCCTCTCTGCCATCGAAGCAGGCAAAGCATCAGCCGAGGACTTCTCTACACGCATCAAGGACTATACCGCAGAAATCTGTCGTGAACTCCTTGCTTTACAAATAGTGCAGCCCCAATATCCCACTTATCGTTGTCCGATGTGCGGTAAGGACACCGTGGGCATCTTCCCCAAGGTGGCGAAATGCAAGAGTGAAGGTTGCGATTTCCACGTCTTTCGCGAGATATGCGGCGTCACCCTCACCGAAGCTCAGACGAAAGACCTCCTGACGACCAAGCGCACAACTCTCATCAAAGGTTTTCAGAGCAAAGCAGGCAAGAAATTCAATGCCCATCTCGTGCTTCGTGGCGATGGTTCCACCGCATTTGAATTTGACAACACCACCTCTAAACCCAAAGGTCGGAAGTAAGCCATAAAAACGTGGGAGATTTCATCAAAAAAGTCCGAGCTTTTTTAGAAAATCTCCCACGTTTTCTTGAAAACAAGCCACATTTTCTGCGCCCCCTCCCATATCCTTTACCCTCTATTCAATTCTCTCATTTCTTTACTATGTCTTACAACAAAAAAGCTGTATTAGCAGCCAACACAGCAGCCATAGGTCTTCTCCTTCGTTTGGAGAAAGAACAACGCACCGCCACAGAGGAAGAACAAAAAGTACTGCGCTCCTATCAAGGTTTTGGCGGATTGAAGTGCATCTTAAACCGAACCGATCACCCCGAAGACATCCGCTATTGGGCAAAGTCCGAACAAGACCTCTTTGCCCCCACTTGCGCACTCAAACAACTCATCTATCGAGAAGCCCCCAGTGCCGATATGGCTAAACGCTATTGGGAGAGCATCAAGGCAAGCGTCCTCACCTCCTTTTACACCGACACACGCATCGTCAATGCCATTGCCGATTCTTTAGAGAAAACAGACGTAACCTTTCGCACTTGCCTAGACCCTTCCTTAGGAATGGGTGCATTTGCCGAAACCCTCGCCCCACACGTAGGTCGGGTAGACGCCTTTGAAAAAGATTTGCTCACCGCACGCATAGCTCAAAGTCTACATCCCCTAGGGCAAAGCACCATCTTTGTGCAACAAGCCCCCTTTGAAAGTATAGAAGAACGCGCAGAAGCCGACAAGTATGACCTTATCGCCAGCAACATCCCCTTTGGTGACTTTATGGTCTACGATAGAGCTTACAACAAAGGACAAGACGTCATCAAGAAAGAATCCACACGCGCCATACACAATTACTTTCATCAAAGGACTCGACAGCATTCGCGAAGGAGGAGTGCTCGCTTTCATCACCTCACAAGGCTTATTAGATGCTCCACGCAATGAAGCCTTCCGACGTTATTTGATGGAGAATAGTAAACTCATCTCAGCGATTCGCCTGCCCGGAGGAATGTTCAGTGAAAATGCAGGAACAGAGGTAGGGAGCGACCTCATTGTCTTGCAAAAACAAAGTGGAAAAGGCATTGCAACATCGGATGAAGAAAAGTTTGTGCAGACCATTGCAGTTCCCAAAGGCGATGGCTTCTCAATGGCATTCACACACAGTGCCCTTTTTGAAGGCAATTGGGAAGACATCCAATCGCATACCATCGCCACCACTCGAGTAATGGGAACAGACCCTTATGGCAAACCCACGTGGGAGTATCAATTTGAGGACGGAATTCAAGAAATGGCTGACAGTTTGCGTGAACAACTATCACACGATGTCGAAGAACGATTTGACCGCAAACTCTATCATACAGGCGTTGCGATGAGTGAAGAAGAACGCCAAGTCGAAGCCGAAAAGAAACTGCGAAAACTCGGTGTGACCGCAGGATTATCAGGGCAGAAAGAAAAGAAGGAACAATCAACTCCACAAGAAGAAAAGGAAGCAAACGATGCTTACAACTTGATGCCCAAGGCCATTCAAAAGCAATTGCCCAAACTCTATTCCACACAAAAAGAACTGGTTGGTGATAAAACAGCGTATGCACGCTATTTCTTTCCGATGGGTGCTTACACCGCCTACCTATTAGAATACGACCCCAAGACCCGAATAGGTTTTGGAGCCGTAACGATGGGTTATGGTTGGGAACTTGGAAATATGTCGCTCGATGAAATGCAAGAAGTGAAGGTACACGGCTTGGGTATAGAACGCGATTTGTATTTCACGCCCTGCAAACTCCACGAAATAGAAGAACTAGAAGACTTGGTGCAAGGGCAATTCACCAAGGAAAAAGTACAGATAGAAGAAGCTATTGCGGAGGAAATAAAGGAGGAAATAAAAGAAGAGATTAAGGAAGATACAAAGGAGCAGGAAGAAGTTTCTACAAACATACGAGAAACATCCATATCCGAAGAATCCGCTCCCGAAGGTGTACCGACATTAACTCTATTCCATCAATATGAAGAGAAAGCAGAGAAGCGACCAGACGTGGAAGCCCCACGCGAGATGAATGGACAAACTGTTTATTTCGATGACGACCACCATCCCATTGTTGAAAGCAACAATGATCAGGAGTATCTGCTCTTTGCTCCCGAGGAATACACGCTGTGGACACAAGAAGTAGAACGTGTCAGTGCAGAACTAAAAGCCAATACCCCCAAGAAGGCAACCGCTAAGACGCAAACAAAGTCAAAGACAAGACCACAGACAACCGCAAAGTCTAGGAAAGCCACGCAAAGCACAACTTCCGAGCCTTCGCTTTTTGACTTTGTCAATGAAGACACCACGCTAAAACCACAGCCCATAGCGGAGGTGAAACAAATCTTTGATGCCAATCCCCGACCATTTCTTTCTGCCCCCGACAGTCATCTGCGTGATGGCTCAATTGTGGTGCAGAAAGGACAAGTGGGCTATCTCTCTGACCTCAAGCAACAACCCACCTTTCATCCGATGGATTTGCCCCTCACGCAAATCACACGTCTGAAAGCCTATGTGGAAATTCGTGAGTGCTACCACCGTCTCTATGATTATGAAGCCACCAACCACGCAGAAGATAAAGAAGAGCGTGAGAAACTCAATCGCTTGTACGATAACTTCGTAGCACGCTGGGGAGCACTCAACAAAAAAGCCAATACCGACCTCATCAAGATGGATGCCACGGGAGTAGAAATGCTATTTCTGGAGCGATCCGAACAAGGAAAGTATACCAAAGCCGACATCTTCGACCATCCCACAGCCTTTTCGACCTCAGAACTCACCATTGCTTCCGACCCTTTGGAAGCACTTGGTGCTTCCCTCAACAAATATGGCAGTGTAGAACTCGGTTATATGTCTTCGCTTCTACCTGAAATGGAAGAAGGCGATATCATCTCCGCTCTAGAAGGACGCATCTATTATAACCCAGCAATCGAAGGTTACGAAGTTGCAGACAAGTTCATCTCAGGCAATGTCGTAGAAAAAGCAGAGCGCATCAGTTCTTGGCTCTTAGACCATCCCGACCACGAAGAAGCCCAACAAAGTTTAGCAGCCCTCATAGCCGCCAAACCCACTCCCATTCCCTTTGCAGAATTGGACTTCAACCTTGGTGAACGCTGGATACCCGCAGGCGTTTATGGACAATTTGCCACAGAGTTTTTCGATACAGACCTAAGGGTAGGCTATCATCCCAATATGGACGAGTATACCATCGGTTGCGACCACAAGAACGGCAATATCTTACACAAATATGCCGTGCAGGGAGAGTTTCGCAAATACGATGGGTTGCATCTTCTTAAACACGCCTTGCACAACACCATTCCTGACATCAGCAAGAGCAAAGAAGTCATCGACCCCATCACCGGAGAAGAACGCACCATCAAAGTGCGTGATGGAGAGAAAATCCAACAAGCCAATAGCAAGATTGAGGAAATCAGACAAGGATTTGTGGATTGGTTAGGCAGACGTCCCGATAGTTTCAAAGAACAGCTGGCTCATCGTTACAACGAACTCTTTAACTGTTTCGTTCGTCCAAACTTTGACGGAGGACATCAGAGCTTCCCTAACTTAGACCTCAAACGATTAGGTATTCCCGACCTTTACAAAAGTCAGAAAGACGCTGTATGGATGCTCAAAACCAATGGCGGGGGTATCTGCGACCATGAAGTGGGAGCAGGAAAGACCCTTATTATGTGTACAGCAGCCTATGAAATGAAGCGATTAGGGATAGCCAACAAGCCCATGATTATAGGACTCAAAGCCAATGTCTTTGATATTGCCGATACTTTCAGAAAGGCATATCCCAATGCGCGCATACTCTATCCAGGTAAAGATGATTTACTAAACAAAATAGACAGCGCATCTTTGCCGACATCAAGAACAATGATTGGGACTGCATCATATTAACTCACGAACAATTCGGAATGATACCGCAGGCTTTAGAGGTGCAAGAAGCCATTTTCCAAAAGGAAAAAGATTCCATAGAGGAGAACTTAGAGGTATTGCGCAGAGAAGGCAAGGACATTTCCAAAGCCATGCTCAAAGGCTTGGAGAAACGCAAACAGACGCTCGAAGTAAAACTGCACGAGATACAAGACAGTATCGCCGAACGCAAGGATGATGCGGTGGACTTCAAGATGATGGGCATCGACCACCTCTTTGTAGACGAAAGTCACCAGTTCAAAAACTTGATGTTCAATACTCGCCACGACCGCGTGTCCGGCTTAGGAAATCCCGATGGTTCGCAACGCGCACTCAATATGCTCTTTGCCATTCGCACCATTCAAGGACGTTCCGGTAGGGATTTGGGAGCAACATTTCTCAGTGGAACGACAATCAGTAACTCACTAACGGAACTTTATCTCCTCTTCAAATACTTGCGTCCACAAGCTCTCGAGAAGCAAGGCATCAACAGCTTTGACGCGTGGGCAGCCGTCTTTGCCAAGAAAAGTACGGACTACGAATTTTCTATCACCAACGAAATCATTCAGAAGGAACGCTTTCGTACCTTCATTAAAGTACCTGAGCTTGCGAGTTTCTATGCGGAGATATGTGATTTCCGTACTGCCAAAGACATTGGTATTGACAGACCCGAAAAGAATGAGATACTACATAACATACCGCCCACACCTGAGCAAGAAGAATTCATCAAGAAGTTGATGGAATTTGCGCGCTCGGGAGACGCAACACTTTTGGACAGAGAACCCTTGAGTCAAAAAGAAGAAAAGGCAAAGATGCTTATCGCTACGGACTATGCGCGCAAGATGAGCTTAGACTTGCGTATGATAAGTGAGGATAAATACAGCGACCACATTGATAACAAGGCTTCGCACTGCGCCAAGATGCTCAATGACTACTACCAAAAATACAATGAGCAGAAAGGAACACAGTTTGTCTTCTCAGATTTGGGGACATACAAGGCTGGAGAATGGAATGTATATTCAGAAATCAAGCGCAAACTAGTAGAAGACTACAACATTCCATCCCACGAAATCCGCTTTATCCAAGAGTGCAAGAATGAGAGAGCCAAGAAAGCTATGGTAGATGCGATGAATCGTGGAGACATCCGTATTATCTTTGGTTCAACTTCTATGCTTGGCACAGGAGTAAATGCGCAGCAACGTGCGGTAGCCATCCACCATTTGGACACCCCGTGGCGACCTTCAGACCTTGAGCAGCGCAACGGACGAGCCGTGCGCAAAGGAAATCTCATTGCCAAGGAGTTTGCCGACAATAAGGTAGATGTAATCATCTATGCTGTGGAGCGGTCGTTGGACAGCTACAAATTCAATCTCCTACACAACAAGCAGCTTTTCATCAATCAACTCAAGAGTAACACCCTTGGCGCAAGAACCATTGACGAAGGCTCGATGGATGAAGACAGCGGAATGAATTTTTCCGAATACGTAGCTGTACTTTCTGGCAATACCGACCTTCTGGAAAAGGCAAAGCTCGACAAGAAGATTACCGCTTTGGAATCAGAGCGCAAAAACTTTATGAAGGAACGCGATTCGGCTTCGGGAAAACTCTGTGAACTTCAACATTCTGTGGATTTCCATTCCTCACGTGTGGCAGAAGCCCAAAATGACCTTGCACAATTTGAGAAACGGGTGGTGCGTGATGGCGAAGGCAATGCGGTCAATAAATTAGACATCAATGGTGTTTCTGACAGTAACGATATGAAAGCAGTGGCTGCACGCTTGCAGGAAATAGCCGAAAAGGCTCGCACGGAAGGAGAACATCACAAGATTGGTACGATTTATGGTTTTGACATCTTGGTGAAAACAGAGAGTTCGATGAAAGACCTTTTTCAAGGCTCTGTCAATCGATTCTTTGTCAGAGGAGAGGGTAGTATTCTCTATACGCACAACAACGGTAAACTAGCCAATGACCCCAAACTAGCTTGTCAGAACTTTCTCTCTGCACTCGAGCGCATACCGAAAGTCATTGCCACTCACGAAAAAGAACTCGCCAAGGCTACAAAAGATATTGACGTCTACAAAGCCATCTCCACCGGAGTTTGGAACAAGGAGGATGAGCTGCGCAGCATCAAAGCCCAAGTAGCAGAACTTGACCGTAAGATTGCACTAACCCTCAATCCTCCCTCGGAAGAGAATGTAGCAAAAGAAGGGCAACAGACAAGGAATACGCAGGAGCAGAGCGGACAGCACCAGAGCATCGGAAATGGGAATACCGCAGGTTCTCCATTGGATGCTTCAAAGACTTTCAAGTCTGCTTCCACCTACGCTCAAATTTCCACTCCACAAAAGGAAGAGAAACAGGATATCATGAGCAAAGTAGTCTTCAGTAGACCAAAGATGAGATAGTATTTTCCCCTTTTTTCTTCTAAGCCCTTATAAAATTAAAAATGCCCCTCAAGTATGCTGTCTTTCGACTCGCCTGAGGGGCTTATTATCGTTGAGTTATGGAACTGCCAAGCCTTAATCGTGATGCAAAGGTAGGGTTTTACGTCGAATAGATTGAGACCTAGGTGAAATTACCGCTCATTTCTCCCTGATTGATCATTCAATTCAAGCCATATTGGGCTATGTGGGTTCTGACAAAGGCTGGCTGATTTGCTATAAGAACTGAGAGCTTTCTGGAAAAGTGGAGCACTCACAACGCTTCATTTGCTTTAAGAAATACTTGATTACTTCTATCACTCCTCCAATGAGCTGAGCATAAGCCGGAATGTGCAGAGCACCATTACTAGGAAGTGCCTTGGGAAGGTGAAGGTCATAGGCATTATGCCCGTGAGCACAAGCATTGCGTAATCCTCTGAGAGCCGCTAAATAGCGTTCCATCATTTTAGGATTCCGAATACCAAATTCCTCTGCTATCTTGACTTTCATCTTATGATCCAAAATACCTGAGTAAAGCCGACACAAATCTCCAAAGGTGAAAAATTCGATGGTCTTCCACGCAGGAGCATATCGGTCGTTGGGATATTTACGATGATGTTTTTTTATCACCTCATTGTTTTTAATCATCGTAGGGTATATCTTCTCGGTGTGTTTTCTGACGTCGGCATTGACCACTCGCGCGTCCATAAACCAGGTAGGATTGGTGAGATGAGCATTGGAAACAAAGTAGATAATACGTGTTTTGAGTGCAAATTCAATGTCATTAAGGTAACACACAAGGAGGCTGCGCAAGTTCTTATCAAACTTGTAGAGTTCGATAATATCTTCAAATCTAGTCCCCTCCTTAAATTGATGGGGATGCTGTCGATCTTGTAGCTCTTTTTGTTCGAAATGGAACCAATAGAAGCCTAAGCGGTAATATCCTACATTGAGGAGAAAATCTTTGGCCAAAGCCTCATTCTCCAACAACATTCCTCGCTTTCTGAGCTTCTCAATTTGCATGGTAATCTCTGTGGCGGTCTTCATATAAGAAAAAGAAAAAGGGATGCTCGCTCGGAACATCCCCCCCTGATGGGTTATCCATTTTATAGTGCAATTCAGGGAGCTTGTCCTGACGGCACTTAATTTTATTGCAAAGATAGGTAGAAAGTTTGGAAATACCAAGGGAAAGGGCGAAAAAAGTGCCACAATCTTATTCCCGAGGAGTATCTGTAGAGTCAGCCTGCAATTTGACCTATACGCCTGAAATATTATATTTCTTTCAATCAGGGTGTTTGAGTTTTTTTGTATGAAATGAAATACCACTTATCAGATAACCAGTATGTATGATTATCAAGAGATTGCTTTTCGATAACTAATTTCCCCGTATCCGTTACTTTGGCCTTTCCATCAGAGAAAGGATAGGCGAACCTGTATTTGGGAGTTATAATTATATTTCCTAAAGTATCGGCAAAGCCTACAAGTCCATTCTTATCCACTATCCTGAAATATCCCTCACAGGGATAGTCTGGTCCATTATCATACTTGAATACATAAAAAAGAAATTTTCCTCTATTATCAAAACACCTCACATTTCCCTCGTTATCGGCAACAAAACCTATCTTTGATATGGTATCCGTGTAAGTCAGCGGATATCTACAATCTATAACTGTATCACCTTTTTGGTTGACATATCCATACAGGTTGTTTCTTTCCACAACGAAAAGCCTATTCTCTTTCTTTCCGCAACTGACAAACAAAAGAGCGATGCAAGTTATTGCAGGATAGAAAATCTTATTGCGAATTTTCATTTTAGTTCATATAACATAGCCATTCCACATTCGTTGAAGTATCCATGCTCTTCAACTTCTTTTCCATTAAATAAATCTACATGACCAGAAGCGTTAGTCCAGTTACAATCTGTAAATATGATAATCCCTTTCTTCCCCCTAAAATCTTTTGGAGAGTGTCCTTTTATAGGCGTTCCTCCAATGTTCCTTTTGACAAAACTCTTCATATCTTCGACACGATATAAATACCATTTTTTGTCTTTCCCTGATGAAACTTTACCATCATATTTACTTATGGGTAATCCTGAATAATTAAAGGCGTATGAAAGTCTAATTGCACAAGCATTTTGGAATATATTTGCTTTAATATTTTCTTCAACTTTCCCTCCTATGAGTTGACCAACCTGTGATGGAGTAAGATGTTTTACTCTTGCAAAATAATGACTAAGTGTTGTATAAGAAATATATGCCATATCAAATAAACATTTATCTCCCGCAAAGATAGGTAATAATTTGGGGAAAACAAAATAATATGTGGGTAATCTGTTTTTTTATATTCTACTGCTTTTCCAAGGCTCTGTCAATCGGTTCTTTGTCAAAGGAGAGGGTAGTATTCTCTATACGCACAACAACGGCAAACTAGCCAATGACCCCAAACTAGCTTGTCAAAATTTCCTCTCTGCACTCGAGCGCATACCGAAAGTCATTGCCACTCACGAAAAAGAACTCGCCAAGGCTACAAAAGACATTGACGTCTACAAAGCCATCTCCACCGGAGTTTGGAATAAGGAGGATGAGCTGCGCAACATCAAAGCCCAAGCAGCAGAACTTGACCGAAAGATTGCACTAACCCTCAATCCTCCCTCGGAAGAGAATATCGCGAAAGAAGGGCAACAGACAAGGAATACGCAGGAGCAGAGCAGACAGCACCAGAGCATCGGAAGTGGGAACACCGCTGGTTCTCCATTAGATGCTTCAAAGACGTTTAAGTCTGCTTCCAACTACGCTCAAACTTCCACTCCACAAAAGGAAGAGAAACAAGATATCATGAGCAAAGTAGTGTTCAGTAGACCAAAGACGAGATGATGTATTGTGGAGAATATACAAAAAGAGTGGGACTGTACCGACGAAGTGTACAGCCCCATTATCACTTTTTATAGTGCTAGCAAAGCGACTAAAGTCTTTACCGGCACTTCTAACTGGATGCAAAGGTAATACATATGCTTGAATTACCCAAGCATTTCTCCGATATTTTTTATCCCAGTTGCCTTTACAATCGTCTTTTGGACCTCTTGAAACGCATTATACTTATCAAATAATTGGGATAATTCTCTTTTCAAATCAGCCTGTCTATTCTGTGACACAATACCTATCATATAATAAATGACTTTTATCGCACCATAGAGGTTCTGATAATTTGTTTCCTCCATCTTACCTGCGGGACCACGTCTTATAGACACTGGCAAAGCAATATCGTATAGAACATTGCCATGAGCACAATAATTCCTTATCGTATTTATTAGACACAGGTAGCTTTCAAATACAACAAGTTGCTTTATTCCAAAATGCTCCCCAATTCTTCTCCTAACTAGCTGATTCTTGAGAGCTCTAAAGAGATGTATGACACTTCCCAAAGTCATAAACTCTAATGTCTTCCAAGCTGGAGCATACTTATCGTTGATATGGGTTTGATGATGTTGCTTTATCACTGGTGTCCGCTTAAATCGACTAGTGTATACTTCTTGGTCAAAGCTTTGTATGTAGTTAGCTGTAACAATAGAAGGATCAACAAACCACGTAGGAGAGGTCTTATAGTAGTTTGAGACATAATAAGTCAGAAATGTCCTAAGGTTAATCTCTATTCGATTTAGATACCTCGTTAGGATGCCTCTAAGATTGAAGTCAAAGTAGTACAGCCTGACAATGTCATCAAAGTTAGTCCCCTCCCGAAACTCATGCGTCCTACGAACTTTACATGGGTATGAACGCTCAAAAGGAAACCAATAAAAGCCTAAACGATAATAACCAACATCCGATAAGACCTCCTTAGCCTTATCTTCATTGTCTATTATCATTCCTCGCTGCCTTAGAAGGCTAATCTGCTCGTCAATGTTGATTGCTTCTTTTGCCATAAATCTATTTTATTGCAAAGGTAACGGAAAGAGATGACTTATAGTCCTTTTTATCCAAGTATTTTACTCCAGAGAGGGCTGAAATGGGTCTTTACTAGCTTTCTCTTCTTTTGAGCATCTCATCCACCTCATCTCGCAAAAAGAGTAGGCGACCATTAGCTTTGAGATAGGGAATCTTTCCTTGCGACACCCAATTATAGATAGTCTTCTGCTCAACTTTGAGGAGCTTGGAAACATCAATGATGTCGAGGTACTCTGGTCTGAGAGGTGGATGAACAGTAGTTGCGTGTTCTTGTGCTTGCAATGAAATCAACTCATCGAGTTTAAGTTCCATCTGCAAGAGCTTCTGAAACAAATTCCGAAATTGTTCTTCGGTATAATGTGAATCTAGATAAGGCATGTTTTTCTTTGTTGATAGTTTCCTTGGCTATCCTGAATGAGGATACCTTGTTCCTTCATATAAGCAATATATTTTTTAGCTGTGCGGTCTTTGATGTCGAGTTCTCGCATCAAAATCTCACAGAGTTGTTGGTAAGAAAGGCGTGTTGCAGAGCGAAAAGCACCACGTACGACAGCATGGAGTTCGTTGCTCTTGCGTTTATCCTTGTCTTCCTTAGACTTCTCTCCACGATAAACGTGCATATCGAGAGCTTTGTCCCAGCCAAATAGCGTCATAGGTACATCTAATGGACTTCCATCACGCACTTTCAAGGCTTTCACTACCGAGAATTCAGGGTTTTCATCTTTCTCAATGGAGAGAATGCCAGCTGCCTTTCGCTGCAGCTCAGAACCGATATGCCCTCTCAGTTTGATACCATTCGGCACAAAGTGAAGCACACAGATAATGCACGTGTTGTAAATACCTGCTAAACGGTAGAGTTCATCGACAATGGCGATACTCTCTGTTTCATCGTTTGCTGAACGGATCAAATCGGCTATGCCGTCAATAACTACGAGATGTATTCCCCCATGTTTGTGATGGAACAAGTCCATACTTTCACGGATAAGTTTCAGTCTGTCCTTTCGGGAGAGAGAAGCGAGGTAAAGCGAATGATAAAAATCAGGAACCCCTGTGAGAGATGCTCTCCGAAGCGTCTTGCCCAGATTTTTGTGAAGTTGCGCTTCTGATTGTTCCGTATCATAGTGCAGCACTGCTAGCCCTTTAGGATTGGGTGTAACCTCAAGCCCTAGCGTTTGTTCTGCATCCAATCGCTCAGTTCCTAACGTGCCAGCAAGAATAGCTGCAATGTAGTTACTTTTACCCGTTCCTTCTCCACCAGTGATGCAAAATAGGTTGTCTTGCGTCCCAAGGGGAACTCCATTGACGGTTATCACCGACTTCGATGCATCAGGTGGATTATCATAGTCTATTTCACACGAACGTAGCATCATCATAGTTTGCGTGTACATTTGAGAGAGCATATCTGCTAGTAAAGCTCTTAGCTCTTCTTCTGTTCTCCCAAGGGCAAAGAAATCAGATATGTCTTTTTCACTCTTAATACCCTGTAAGGGTAAAAGCAACGTGAGTACATTATATTGTGAGAGTTGGTCTACTTGTCGTTGCGCTTCACGAACTCCAGTTTCATCTGTATCGTATAAAATGATGATGTGTCGAAACCGTAACTGAAGACTTTCTATAACATTTTCTGGTATGGTGGCAGTCTCGCTATTGAAGCAGATAGCGTGAAAATGATGTGCAGATAACGAAAGAACATCTTTTTCTCCACCTGTTATAAAGAGCATATCTCCTTTATTGGGCAACTGTTCAAAACCGAAAATATAGTCTTCTCGCTTTTCGCCTCCATAAACGAAACGAAGTTTACTAAAGGGACGATACACTTTGACAAAGTCTCCCATCATATAACAGAACATTGGTTCGTCTTGGCTTGAAAGAAGGGTGTACGTCTTACCTTGATTGGAAAGAGCTTCGTAGCGTACAAGAGACTTAACATTGTAGCGTTGTAAAGTCTTAGTTGGGATGCCATACTTCAGCCAATAGGAAAGCTCTGAAGTCTGAAAAACTTGCTCGTAGCATTTATACCACTTCTTATCATTATCTGTTTCTGTCATTCCCTTATTCTCCTTCTTTTCATTGTGCAGATTTTTATACTTGCGCATAGGATGAGGTGCAGGAGTTTGTTTATCGTCAATTCTCAAATTAAGTTGCAAATCTCGAATGATACTTGCCAGCACTTTGGGAAACTCAGTTCGAACATCAAGTCCAAGCATCATAGCAGCGAACCAAAAACAATCTCCAGAATAGAAATCATTTCCGAAATCCTTCATACGATAACATTGTTGCTTGGCATCGAAATAGATGTTGCATGATGCTTTGTGGTCATCATACAAGGGATTACGAAAATTTCGTTTGAGGACAAAGTCAATTGGCATGTAAAAGCAGAAGACCTCAAGTCCTCGGTTCGTACAATCTAAGATTTCATCTTTCAAACTCATAACTCTTCAATATGTTTCTCTGATTCACCCATATAGCCTTTAAGAAGTCCGTCCTTATAGGCATTTAGCCGTTGCAAGGCTTCAAGCCTTCTAAAACCTTTGAATGTAGCCCTGCCTGTTTTTACGGCAAGATATAGACCTTTAAACGGGTAGACAATATGGTTACTTGATATGTATCGGTAAGGAACAAGGTTAGCATCCCTCCATCGAGCAAGAGAAGCCTTAGAAATGCCTAATAGTCGAAGTATATCCATCGTACTGAGTTCTATTTTATCTTCCAATACTTCATAGTCGTTTTTCAGTTCATGGATGAAACTGGCAACATCGCGTAGTTCCTCATGGATGGAACGTAGTTCATCAAAGATAGATGTTGATTCATTGTTGAGATTGTTGTTTTTCATAACGCTGAATGATTTCGGTTAGACTATCGCGTAGGAATCTAGCAAGTAGTATCATCTTTGAAGATAATTCTATTTTTAGCAATACTTGCTTGAAAAGCTGCCAGACTTCTTGAATGATATTCTGTTCCATTTGCTGGAACATGATGTGTAAAAAGTCGGTTCTACTAATTGTATAAACACCCACATTTTCGTTTTTTAGCTGTCGGACCAATGACAAACTATCCAAATGCTCAAGATCTTTTCGTTCAACATGAAGAATGATGGTATCCTTGTCAAATGCAGATGAGCATTCGGCATAGGTACTTAGTCGTACATCTTTTTCTAAGCGACACATCTTATCAAAATTAGAAGCGTCTTTTTGTGCCTTCGCATAAACTTCTTTCGGGTTCTTGCTTTGAAATAAGAAATCTTCGTGTGTTGGTGAAACAATGATGATGCGCCCTGTTTCTAATATTTGCTTCTTGGGGGTTTTTGCCATAAGTGGTATTTTTATGTGCAAAGTTCAGACACGAAATCGTTTTCTAACGAATATAAAAACACCATTTTTCGGTAATATAAAACTAAAAGCGATCTTTCATTCTCTACATCATTTGAGTTGCGGGATGACCATCGGTGCACGGTGCAAGACCCTATATATATAAGGGCTTGCACCGTGCACCGAAATTGTAGCCAAAACTTTTGTAACAATTTTATCCTGAATAATTTGGAGATGGTTCATTTTGTTTGTACTTTTGAACCTGAATAATGCAGGCGCATTTTTTCATGAGCAGTATCTGTGCATACTCTCAAAATACTCTGTTGTGGCTACAATCTGGCTACAGAAGAAAAAACAAAGACGTATAAAACGTTACGATACAGGGAGTTATAAATTTTAGTTCATAATCCTCTCTCTCCGCAAAGTGGCTTCAAGATGACTTCAAAATGGTCGTCAAAACAGCCTTCAAAATTAGCGTAAATCGTTGTAAGACTTATACTTACAACGATTTTTCTTTGTATATAAGCCTGCACAGTGACGGCTAACCCCTAGGTTTTGATAGTCATCATTCGGTCAAATTCTGCTACAGAAACTGCTACACAAAATAATGCTACAGAAAAAGTGTAGCAGTGAAGGCAAAAAGAAGGGCAAAATGAAGGCAGTAACGCAATCTCTTTCAATGTATTAGTAATTAACTTTGTAGCCAAGTGCTACACTAAAGAATGATGCATTATGAGACAATCGTTCAAGGTGTCCTTCTACCTACGCTCTAACTATGAGAACAAAGAAGGCAAATCGCCTGTCATGCTCCGTATCTTCCTTGGAGGAGCAATGAGTAACTTAGGGTCTACCAAGATTTTTGTAGACAAGTCGCAATGGAACAACAATACTAGTCGACAAAAGGGGCGTTCTTCCGAAGCTCTTGCTGTCAATGCCAGTCTTGATGCCATCTCCACCAATCTCCACAACATCTATCGCAAGTACGAAGATGATGAAAGTATCTCGCTTGACAAACTTCGTGCTGCCTACCTCGGGCAAGCCAAAGAGTACACTAGTTTTCTTCCAGTCTTTGATAAATTCATAGACGACATTCGTCAACGTGTGGGGCACACTATTAGCAAGGATAGTTTGCAGAAGTACAGCGTCTTGCGCAAACACTTTGCAAACTTCCTTCTCTATAAGTATAAGCGTAAAGATTTAGGGCTCACTGAATTCACGCCAGCCATTGTGCAAGATTTTGAGCTATACCTTACCACCATTGCTGCTTGTGCCTACAATACTGCTGTGAAAAAGATGAAGACCTTGAAAACAATTACGCTTTATGCCCTCAAGCGCGGTTATCTTCTCCAAGACCCATTCCTTGACCATCATTTTCACCTCAATCCTGTGGACAGAGGTTTCTTGACAGACGAAGAAATACTTTGCATTGCCAATAAAAAAATAGAGACTCCCCGTTTGGAGCTTGTACGTGATCTCTTCATCTTTTCCTGCTTCACTGGATTAGCCTACATAGATGTCGCCAATCTTCGCAGAGAGCATCTCGTGATGATGGACGGCAAAGCGTGGATTATGACACGCAGGCAAAAGACAAATATCGAGAGTAATGTGTTGTTGCTCGATATCCCCAAGACCATTATTGCCAAATACTGCGACAATCCCAATTATCCTTCACGTGAAGGCAAGCTTTTTCCTATCCTTTCTAATCAAAAGATGAATGCTTATCTCAAAGAAATTGCCGATATTTGCGGTATAAAGAAAAACCTCACCTTCCATTTGGCACGTCACACGTTTGCAACGATGTCACTTAGTAAGGGAGTGCCGATGGAGAGCGTTTCTAAGATGCTAGGACATACCAATATCCGCACCACGCAAATCTATGCACGCATCACCAACAAAAAGATTGAGCACGACATGGAAGAACTTGCCGATAAGCTAGATAAATTCAATGATGCCATGGGACTCTAAAACACGAATGTATCACTTTTAATCTCTATATTTATTATGAACACAAAAGCAACTCCCGAGCTTTCTTACTTCCGTTTGAAACTCACAGCCTATCTCCGCGACCATCAACCCGACCTTGTGGACGATGCCACCCTCGTTTCCTCTCGTTCCGATGCAGCCCTCACCGCCTATTGCGATGCAGTGGCACAGAGCTTCTCACATCCCGAAGCCGAAAGCATTGCCAGCAATGTACTCTTTGAAGGTTTGCATTTCTCAAAGTACGACACCCTAGTGTCTGTTTTGGAAAACGAATTTGAGGCAGAGCTTCCTAGTCCACTACCAGAGAAACTCGCTCCTATTCTCCTCCGCAATAAGGCGGTGCAACGCGTCTTTGCCAACTACCATCTCACGGACGACTTTGCAGCAAGTCCACAGTACGAAGACCTCTACATCGAACTCACAGGAACGATAGTCTTGATCATCGAGCAAAACAATTTGCCTACCGTTGAAGGAGCAAACGCTGTGGAATAGTCATCATTTGTCACATCGAAAGTGCGGTGGTATCCTGCTCTGCGTGCTTTGATAAGCACAGCCTTCTCTCAAATCAAAAAGTGGTTATCTCTTCTCGAGATAGCCACTTTTTCTTTTATGCCTTTCTTTTCCCCAATAGTCGAAAGATTAGGCTCTGCACTTTCGCTTCTTTATCGTAGCTCCACTTGATGCCCCTCCAAGACGGATGCTGTTTCCTCTTTTCTTTCGCAAAGGTAGTAGGTCGCTTTAGCACTGCGTCAAGGTCAAGTCTGGCGATTAGTCGAGAAATCTCCAGCTCCGCTTTCGCTAGGCTCGTATTTCTCGTCTAAACCTTGTCGCAGAGCAGCTCCCCTCCCTTCTTTTTGCTACGAAAAAGGAATCAGCATACTCCGATCTTTGGACGCATAAAAAAAATGTCGCTATGGATAAGCAGAAAGTAAATACAACATCTTCGATGAGTAGAAAAGGAAATAGCTCCTCCTCTCATTACCACATAAATGCTGTAAGCCTGCCCACCGATAACACCCTTTAATCTCTATCAATATGAACGGAACAGACCAATTCACACGCACCATTGCCGAGTATCTCAATCAGCGAGCAATGACAGACCCCTGTTTGCGCCCAACTTGATGAAACCGAACAAGAATATCGAGGAGTGCATCACCTACATTCTTAATGAAGTGCAGAAAAGCGGTTGCAACGGCTTTGATGATGATGAAATCTTCTCTATGGCTGTTCACTACTACGATGAGGACGATATAGAAGTGGGTAAGGCTGTTTCTTGCCAAGTAGCCGTTAATCACGTTGTGGAACTCACGGAGGAAGAAAAAGCCGAAGCAAGGCAGGAAGCCATTAAACAATATCAGCGTGAGGAACTTGCCAAGTTACAGAGCCGTAACGCACGAGTGAAAAAGACCGAGAACATAGCAACCCAAGTACAACCATCACTATTTGATTTTTAAGCCTATGAAACCGAGAAACAAATTTGAAAAGGCTGTTTTGGAACAGAGCAAGCATCTTCGCCCAATAACCAAGACACAAAGCAAGTGGGCATTCCGTGAGTGCATAGACCACTTCGCCTACCGACTGCCCAAAGGTCGCACCACTTGTATGGATTGTGGGCATAGTTGGGTAATGAACAAACCTAGAGAAACTTGCACTTGCCCTCATTGCAGGGCAAAGTTGCAGGTCAAGGAAACATACGAGCGCAAGTTGCAGCAGAAGCAGTATTTCACCTTACTTACCACTTGTGGAGAGTTTCAAGTATTACGTATGTTCCTACTTATTGTGGGTATGGAGAAAGGTTACAAAGCACAGACTTCCATAATTGAGATTGGGCAATATTGGTGGAATATGCAGGGACGAAAAGCTGTGGTTGCCATACAGAGAGTATTGGGACACTATGTTGATACCTTTTCCTATTATAGTCCTATGGCGATACGCAACGATAATGAAGCCTATCAGCATATTGCCTACTCACCGATATATCCGAAGTTCAAGGTTACAGACATACTTCACAGAAATGGTTTTAAGGATAATTTCTATGGCATCGTACCTACCCAGTTTATTCCTGCATTGCTTACAGACAGCCGTGTAGAAACATTGCTAAAGCAGGTCGCACAGACCATTTACGTTACTTTCTTGGCAACAAGAGGACTTTTGAGGAACTATGGCAGTCCTACAAGATTGCAGTCCGTAACGGCTATGAGATAGCGGACATTTCCCTTTGGAGTGATTATGTAGATACACTTAGAAGATTAGGTAAGGATATTCATAATCCAAAATATTTATGCCCAACAGACCTTAAAGCCGAACATGACCACAGGCACGAGGAACTTCTCAGAGTGCGTGAAAGGGAGGAGATAGAACAGAAGCAAAAGAAAGCTATGGAAGATGAAAAGCGTTTCAAGGAACTCAAATCCAAGTTTTTCGGTATCTGTTTTACGGACGGCACAATCCAAGTCCACGTATTAGAGAGCGTGCAGGAGCATTTGGAAGAAGGTGTATCAATGCACCATTGCGTATTTTCTAATGCATACTACCTTAAGGAGGACTCCCTTATCCTTTCGGCTACCATTGAAGGCAAGCGAATAGAGACCATTGAAGTATCATTACGGACATTGGAAGTTGTGCAAAGTCGTGGGGTATGCAACAAGAACACGGAATATCACGAGCAGATAGTAAACCTTGTCAACGCTAATCGAGGACTTATAAACCGAAGAATGAAAGCAACAGCATAAAGTATGAACCATGAAATTATCAGAGATATGAAGACAGAGATAGAAAACATCATCTACAACTATACGGATGAGATACTGCATATTCTCATTAGGGTTATCAACGCATAACCCTATCCGACAGCAAAGAGGTGTTAAGGTCGGCTATCAACAATATAGCCAAAGAAACAGAGCTTGACAAGTTCTTTGCATACGGCTATGGCGCACATCACTTTTGGCACAAACACTGCAAATTATCCAATGGAGAGCCAAAGGAATACAGATTATTAAAAGTTGAATTTTAAGATTATGAAGAAGAAAGTTTACAGAATACGGACGCAATACGTTTTTGAAGGAGTGTTCGATGTGGTTGCCGAGAGCAGAGAAGAAGCACGACAAAAGGTCATTCAGGATTGCGGAATGATGATGGGAGGAACCATTCACAGCACCTTGCCCGATGATGAAGTAAATTGGGTTTTCTCCACGCACCCCGAAGTAAGGACGGGACGGATAACCGTTCAAGAAGAACAGACAACGTAAAGCGGTCAGCAGATTTGCCGACCGCTCCTTTCTTTCGTGAGCTTCGGGCGGACAAAGAAAGGAGCAAAGAAACCACAATGAAAAGCACTTCGTTACTTTTGACGGTGAGTTGAGACGGCTCAAAAGTAACAAAAAGTCAATGAGTAAACCGCTATAAAAACAAGGTATTTACTTGGCAGTGTCTGAAAGCCGTTCTTGATATTCAAGCAATTCATTTAAGTCAATGTCAGAAAGATGAATAACAGAGAATGGAGCTTTCTTCGAATCAACATACCCTTTTAGTTTCTTAGCTTCTTCGTAAAGAGTTTTAATCCAATTTGGATTAGCGATAGTAGAATAGTATTTACCTCCTAATACTCCGTTTTCTCTAAAGTATATATTAGATTCAAGAGAATATCTACTACAAATAGAATATTCATCCAGAGATATTTGACTCACAAAGTTTTTAAAGTTGAGAAATTCTGCATCTACTGATTGTATCGTGGATATGAGTTTTTCTATCCTATGAGAGCATTTCTTGATTCGATTGTATGTTGTCTTTTCATCATCTTGACTTTCAAGAAATATAAGAGCCTTCAGCGAACATTCTATTGAGAAAAGAATATCAACTAATAGTTTGCTTCTATCTCCTATGTGTGTAAATCCATTTCCATTAAAAAGCATACTAAACCGTACCAAATAATCTCTACTATCTTGCAAGAAAAATCCTGCAATATCCTGTCTTAATTTTTCATTCATAATATTTCCTACTTTGTGCTGGCAAAGTTACTCATTCATAGCGAGAAAGACGAATAAAACGGCAAGAAAAATACCCTTGCAAGCCAATAAAACTTGCAAGGGGTATACTTGGTTAAATCAGAGAATATAAAATAGGGCAAACTCCGTCCTCCTTCTTTTGACTAGTCCCCTCAGAATTTTGCCATTGTAGTGGCAAAAAGAGAGGTATTCCTGAATATAGTTCCTATCCCCAGCTTCTATTTTGCGCAGAAGTTGGCTCTTTGGCTGCTTGCCATAGCCAAGAATGCGCCCAGCACCGACATTATAAGCCAAAAGAGAAAGGAGCAAAGCATCTTTGCCATAGCATTTGAAGCGGTCAAATTGCGCCATAAGGTCAGCGCGGAGCAAAGAGTCCGCTTGCCATTCGGGCATATTCGAAGAAAAATGCTCCCCCTTTTGAAGTTGATGTCCATAACCCACATACGGATAACAGCCTTTTCCGTGAAATCCCTCAAAGAATTTCACGCACACCACAGCCCGCTCAAAAGGAGGAAGCCGAGCAAAAGCAATCCTCTGCTGAGCCCGCAGCCAAAGCCACGGGAAGCAGAGGAAACACAAACAGAACAATAACTTACGCATCTCGTTCTGTTTTTGAGGTAGGATGAGTAGGTTTAGGATGATCCACGTGCTGCTCAGCACTTTTGCCATTAAAACTAAAGTGCAACTCCTTCTTTTGCCCGAAATTATCTTCCACATACACATCAATCGTCTGGCGGTCAGAGGATAGTGACGTATAGTATAAACGAAAATTCTTCCTAGTGAGGGGATAGCTGTCGTTAGGACTTAAAAGAGTCCCATTATCAAGTCGCAATTCCCCCTTCCCATCGGGTTGGAAATAGCGAATCGTATAGCGCGTGTCCTTAAAATCGCCTTCCGCTTTGAGCGAACAGCGAATTTCAGCCACCGATTCCTTTATGATGTCCTTTTGAACGGGCAACGTTTGCAGAGAAAAGTCATAAGCCTGCTGCACATCCAACTCAGGAGTACAACTAGATAGACAAAACCCAGCGAAGGAGAGCACCCCCATCACCCATATTGCGCCTAAAATCTTACGTTTCATAGAGATAAGAATTAAAATTGATAGCGAAGTCCCAAACTCATCGTCGGTCTAAGTCTGTGAACATCCGAGTTAAAAAGATAGCGCAGTTGCGCTTTTCCACCGACAATAATCCTATCCGTGAGAAAGAACTCCACACTCGTGTGCAATCCTGCGCCATAGACCCAGCGCGAACCGTCCAACAACTTCGCCCCATCGGGCAAAATCATCTTATCTCGATTGAGTTGCTCATAGCCCACCAGCGCAGAAGCACCAAGATAGAAAAACACATTCTTTCCTTTGTCCGAGAGAAGCGGATGCGCATATCCTATCTGCACGAGGTAATCACGCAGGGGCACTTGGTAACTGCGATAACTCAAGGCTTGCTGTTCATAACCAGCTGACAAGAACGTATATTTACCACGTTTCAGATAGTGTGAAAGCGACAAAGTCAGCCCAAAATTGCCTTGCTTAAAGAGCGATTTGCCTTTTACAATGGGCACACTCGCCGACACTTCCAATCCCTTTTGACTAGGCACCAAACGCTGTGCCTGCACAGCAGTGGGCAATCCCACCACTAGTACAACACAGAGCGAAGAAAACAAGAGCTTCAGTTTCATAGTTCTTACCATTTCAGTTTGAGTTTATCAATCTTTTGCGCCAACAAGAGGTCCTCTTGGTCAAGCGAAAAAGAAAGCGTGCGTCCTCCTCCACGTTCGTAGAGCGTCACTTGCAGTTCCTTGTCCTGAGATAGCGAAAATTGCTCCAAAACAAAGACTCCACGTTCGTTATCGTTCGCCTTCACCTCCAATAATTGATGATAAGCACGAAGCGGTTGCAACACTTGTTCCTGCATCGCAGTGCGCTTCGCCACCTTTTTGTCCACCACTTTGAACGTCACAAAGTCCACAGCAAAAGGCATATTTGTGTCATTGTCGATGCGCGTGTAAAAGTAGAACAATCCATTGTGCGCATAAAGACCGCGGAGCAAGAATTTCATTCCAAATTGTTGCGCACCGATGTGCTTAATCCTGCGTTTATCACTTTGGTAGATACTCTGCATAATGAGTTTCACCAAAATCGGTGACTCACTGCCCAGCTCCTTAAAATAGATGTCCGAGCGATTGGAAGGCAGTCGTCTTGCCATAGGAGCAAGGAAATCCTGCATCTCGATGTTGAGCTTCTCAGGTTCGGCAGCATACTTCACATTAAAGGCATAGAATGAGCCATCTTCGCAAATCACCGATAGATTAGTCTCCGTTTCAAAATCTTGCACGGCAGCTTTGATGCGCAAGACATTTTCCGCATCCTCCGCTTTGCCAGCAATGATGTTTTGCGAACCCAAGTCCACATAGCGAATAGGCGCAGGGAAGATAAGATGAACCGTCTTTTCAAAAGTTACCTCCAAGCCATAAGGAAGGATTACACGAGCATGAGGGATACTTCTACTCATACCTTGGTAGAGCGCCCCCGACGACAAGAGCGAAGAAGAAAGATTTGTAGGTTTATCCTTGCTTTGGGCAAAGACAGCTGTGCTACTCGCCACGAGGAGTAGCGCAGAGAAAAAGAAATGTTTCATTGTTTATAGCGATTGATTGAATGATTATTTGGTAGGCATCAAGAAGAGTTTGTAACCACCCTTAATGGTCACTTTAATGGTACGCAGTTTCTTTTGCAAGAGCTGACTCGCCCCTTGCATCACCCCACGTGCCGTTTCCGAGATGATTTGGTCTTTGGCAGAAGAAGCGAAGGTAAAACTCGTTCCCATCGTTCCCCCGATGTTAGCCCCCATTTCTTTGAGGGCAGAGAGGTTCTCCAATTCAGGAATGTAGACACCTTCCTGTCCGTCCATATCATAAGCCGATAGTTTGATAGGAAGAATGCGCCCAGCGTGTTCAATACTTTTGACCAATAGTAGCATCCGATGTCCTTCAATTTTTGGCACTTGCAATGATGCGCCTCTGGCGAGGAAGGTGCAAATCCCCAATGCGCGCATTTTTCCAGCAAGCGCAACACCACATCATCCCCCTCTTTGAGAACTAGGGTATGGTCAATCTGCACCCGAATCGTATTGCGTTCCACGCTCTTTTTTTCTCATTGTTCATAGAGTGAAAGGCAAGATTGCGCCCCTTCGTGCCATACATTTTGACAAAGTCCGCATCACTCATCGTACCCGAGAGAGAAGACACCACTTGTTTTCGTTCGGGAAGCACCTCCACCGCCTTTGTCCCTTCCGATTGCTTGTCAGAAGAAGGTGCAACAATAGTGCGTTCCTGCGCTTGAGCAAAAGCATTGTTCAGCGCGGTAGGATTATTAGGCGTAGATTTAGGAAGATACTTCGCAGCCATTTGATAACTCTTTTCCATCAGCGCCAATTGACGTTCCTCCTCATTCTCTTCTTTATTATTTTTCTTCGCCAATTCATTCTTCAATTCAGCCACTTGCGAGCGGAGTTCTTCGCGCTCCTTCTCACTAGGGTCAGTGGCATAGAAATCATTGAGCAAGCGGTTGTTCTCCGCATAGCGTTGCATCGACCGCTCAATCTTACTTCGAGAGCGAGAAGCTTCCACTCTTTCCGCTTCTTCAGCCGCATTCTGCGCTGCAAACTCATCGGAAACTTCCGCCATCTCCACCTTCGCTTGCTGTTCTTCAGCCGATTTGTTGCCCTGTTCATAAGCCTTCAGTTTGTTGCTGGGCAATTCTTCCACGGTCGCTTGCGGAATACTGTCATTGAGTCCCTGCTGCGCTGCCGTTTTCTCCTTGCCCGAAGGGGCAAAGATAAACCACATAGAGAGCGCAAAGAGCAATCCTAGTCCGCCAAAGACGAGCCCTTTTTTCAGTTGGTCTTGTTGTTTCTTATCCATAATTGAGGTATTGGTTTTAATTGCTGATATTCCGTGTCTTGTTGTTGGAGTGCAGGTCTGTCCAGATGCTCATTCTTCGGAATAGGTAAGGCAGTAGCGTGAGGAGTCACAAAGAATTGCGCAATCATAAAGAGAGCGCAAAGGAGATACACCAAACTAATGCCATAGACCAGAACTTTCCTCTGCTTCGTACTTAGTCGTTCGCATTGTTGTTTTAGCCACACCTTTCCGAGAATGATCCAGCTGCGGAGCATTCGTTGGGGAGAATACGTTCGTGTCATCGTTTGTAAGTTTGAAGGTCTTGATTCTCACGCACAACGAAGTGTTCCATCAGAAAGCCCTGCGGATTGTTGTCTGAACGCACCGCATTTGCAGGGTGCAAGTCGTGATCAGACTACGTTCCGTCACGTTACTAGGGCGCACAATAAACATGCGTGCATAAGTTGTCACGGCATAAGGATACACCTTAAAGTCACATTGTATAGAGTCAATTTCCACACGCTGATTCACATTGCCCGAGATGGCACTATTGAAATACCCCTTTTCTGCCAAATCCTTGTAATAGTCGAAAGCCGATTTATCACAAAGCGCAAAGGCACGTGCCATATTTTGCTCAATAGCATCCTTGTCGGGAGCAATGCTAAAGAAGAGCTCGTGGAAACGTCTGACATGTTCGCGTGCTTCCACAGGACGATTGCGAGAAGCATCTTGACTCAGCGCCAGCATCAAAGATTTCCCTTGGTCAAGGACGTAGATTTTTTCTCGTTGCTCTCGAGCAAAATTGTAGGAAGCATAGAGCGCATAAGCCGTAATGCCCACACAGAGCAAGGCAAAGACGATGATGTATAGCCTAATCTGACTAAATGCCGTCTGAATGTTTTTTAGAGATTTGAATTCCATAGGAGTGTATGTTGAAATTATTTGCCTTTAATGAGCATCCCTTTGATACGTCCACCGATATTTCCCACGGCAGCTCCCATACCAGCTGCAGAAGCCTTGCCACCTAGGTAGGCACCTTGTGCGCCACTCTTTGCCACGCTATTGACATTGCGACCATAAGCCCCAATACCGCCACCAGCTTCGATGATCCAGCCAGCCACAGTGGGCACACAGAAATATCCCACAATGCCAATGAGGAAGAAGACAATGTAGTACCACGTTCCCGAGTCGGGAACATAGTTCGCACTCGAAAGCGCTGCAATGTCCTTCTGCACCATCAAAACTTGAATCTTAGCAAGCAAAGCCGAAAGAATAGAACTCACGGGCAACCACAGATAGACCGATATGTAGCGTGAGAACCACGCACTGAGCGAACCCGAAAGTCCATCCCACACCGAGATACCAAAGACGATAGGTCCCAAGATGGAAAGCACAATAAGGATAAAGGTGCGGAGGGTATCAATAATCAAACCAGCCGCATTGTAGAGCAATTCCATGAAATCTCGGAAGAGTTTCATAACCCATTGCTTCGTCTGATAGGCAGCCCTTTCGGCATACATCCCAGCAATGGTCACCGCATCTTCAGGACCGATGATACCCATCTCCTCAATCTTTTCGTCAAACTTCTCATTAGATACCAAATAAGCCGTTTCGGGATTTTTCAGATAAGCCGCCTCTTGGAGTTTATCCCTCCTTTTCACCAACTGCGCCAGCGTGTTTTCTTGTTGATGCACCATCGCTTCTGTACCTTGCACCACGGGGGAAAGCACCGCATTCATCGTCCCCAACACCACCGTTGGGAAGAACATGATGCAAAATCCCAAGACAAAGGGACGGAGCAAGGGAAAAACATCGATGGGTTCAGCCCGTGCAATGGATGTCCAAACGCGCAGAGCAATGTAAAATAGCGCACCTAGACCGGCAATTCCCTTGGCAATGCCCGACATCTGCGCACAGAGTGGCATCATCTCATCGTAGGTAGAGCGCAGTAGGTCGTGTAAACTAGCGAAATCCATAGCACCCACTCCTACCAATATCGGTTTGCCGTGTTACCATATAGGGATTGCACCGCCGAGAGGTCACCCTTTTCTCTGGCACGCACGTAGCTCACCGAAATGTTCTTTCTTGTGTAATAAGACACCAACGAGCGATACTCACGCAAGGTCGTGTAGATGCGGTCAATCGTCTGCATCCGTTCGTGGTCGTTCATCGAGAAAACACTACTCTTGGCTACCGATTTGAGTTCCTTCAAACTCTCTCCACTTTGTTCCAAGAGTTTGGTATATCCCGAAGCGATGGCAGCGAGTTCCGAAGGACGAAAATGAGGGTCGCGCAGCATCTGTTTGTAGGAGGTGACGTAGATGTCAGAAATGTCGCCCACCATCAAGATACACTCCTTGACTTTGTAGGCATCGCCAATGAGATTATTCACCTTGCGGAGTGCGTCATAGTATTTCTTGGTGTCGTTGTAGAGCTTCTCCACCTCCTTAAATCCATTCAAGGTATTCTTGACCGTCTTACCAGCTGTGGCAATTTCCTTGACCGTGTTGGCAATGTTGCCCGCAAAATTGGTGGGATCAGTCACCACCCATTGAGCATGAGCCTTTCCACAAACGAGAGTGGAAAGCAATAAAACTGAGAGAATGTACTTTTTTTCATTTGTTGGTTGATTATTTTATTGGTTGATATAATCTTGTGATGGTCCATTTATTTGACTGAAAAGTAGAGTGTTATCCCACAATCTGTTGTAGAGGAAAATATATGCGCTCATCTTTATAAAAAAGTGACACGTCGTTTTATGAAAAGTGACACGTTGTTTAGAGAAAAACAAGCCGTCGTTCATCAACAAACGAGCCGTCGTTTTTTTGATGATAAATGAGCCCCCTTTATTCCTTGTGTCGTTTCTTCCGAGCCAATTGTCGAATGGCAGCTTCAATGTCGCCACCGAGTTGCTCGGCAAGGCGCAGCACCTCCACCTTCTCCGTCTCTTCTGTGGTGTAAGTTAAGTATTCCTCCAAACTCACCTCAGTGGCATAGACCGCACTTTGCATACCGCCCAGTCCAATCCACACCTCTTTGTAAAGGCGATGAGGGTCGTTGTTCTGATTGATGGAAAGAATTTGGCTCTTCTCCTTTTCCGACAAGCCCAGCATCGCTTGGATGCCATCAAACTTGGTCATATACTTACGCTGGTCGAGGAGGATTTTGCAGTCGCTATTGTTGATGATACTCTCCTTCACAATGGGAGATTGAATGATGTCATCCACTTCTTGCGTCACCACAATGGCTTCGCCAAAATACTTGCGCACCGTCTTGTAGAGATACTTGATGTAGTCCGCCATATTAGCCGAAGCAATGGCTTTCCACGCTTCTTCGATAAGAATCATTTTTGCGAATACCTTTCAATCTGCGCATCTTGTTGATAAAGGCTTCCATAATGATGATTGTCACCACGGGGAAAAGGTCTTTGTTGTCCTTCACTTGGTCAATCTCAAAGACAATGAAGCGTTTAGACAGGAGGTCGATGTTCTCCGTAGAATTGAGTAGAAAGTCATAACGTCCCCCACGATAGTATTGTTTGAGCGTAGTGAGCAGGTTGTTGATGTTGAAATCTTGGAGCGTCACCTTGATTTCTCTTTCCTCCATCTCCTTGCGATAGACATCTCTGAGATATTCATAGAAGGTATTGAAGCAAGGCGTGATGCTGTGGTCGGCACGGATGCGCTCAATGTAAGCATTCACCGCCGAACCCAACTCACCTGCTTCCGTCTTGGTCAGCGGTTCATCGGCACTCTTCCACAGCGTAAGCAGCAGCGTGCAGATACTTTCTCGCTTTTCCACATCAAAGACATAGTCATCAGTGTAGAAGGGATTGAAGGAAATGGGACTTTCATCGGTGTAAGTGAAGTAGACCCCATCTGCTCCCTTTGGTCTTTTCTGTGAATGAGTTCGCAGAGTCCTTGGTAACTATTACCCGTATCCACCAAGAGTACATGCGCTCCTTGTTCGTAGTACTGACGCACCATGTGGTTGGTGAAGAAGGATTTTCCACTGCCCGATGGACCTAAGATGAACTTATTGCGGTTGGTGGTAATACCTTTCTTCATTGGCAGGTCAGAAATGTCCAAGTGAATGGGCTTACCCGACAAACGATCTGCCATGCGGATGCCGAAGGGAGAAAGAGAATCTTTGTAGTTCGTTTCTGCCGTAAAAAAACAAAGAGCAGGTTCGATGAAGGTGTAGAAACTCTCTTCGGAAGGAAAGTCGCCACCGTTGCCAGGGATACCTGCCCAATAAAGCGTAGCCGTGTCAATCGTGTTGTGCCGTGGTTTACATTCCATCAGCGCCAGCGCAGAACCTACGTCATTTTTTACCTGACGCAGTTCCTCTTTGTCGCTACTCCATGCCAAAACATTGAAATGTGCCCGAATAGAAGTCAGCCCCTGAGAGTGCGCCAAGTTGAGATACTCCTGTATCCACTCCTCGTTGATTTGATTGCTTCGGCTATAACGCGCCAAAGAGTGCATATTCCTCGCCTGCTTTTCAAAGCGTTCAAGGTTAGCATCGCTATCTTCGATGAAGAGATATTGATTGTAGATGTGGTTGCACGAAAGAAGCAAACCCACGGGAGCTGCAAAACTCAGTCGGCAATCACTGCGGTCGGTAGAAAGTCGTTCATATCGCGCATCGGTATGCACACTTGTGGGGAGGTCGTCCGTATCGCTCAGCGTGTGCAAGCAAAGCATTTGGTCGCCCACGCGTACAAGGTCTGCCCCCCAAACGAATATCCTCCAAAGAAGCGTGCTGACGCTCCGAAAGCGAAAAGTATCTATCGAGGAGTCCAGCCTTTTCTTTCGTACCGATGAGTTCGTCCTCAGTCATTCTCGTCAAACGAAGATGGTCACTATCATTGATAATCCGCTCAAATTGGTCTACGGCTTCCAAGAATTTTGCCACCGCTTCCTTATCTTCAATGTCTTTGGGGATGAGATGCCCACGGCACAAGGCAGAGAAATTACTCTGCTGTGCCATGCGCTTCTTGGTCGTTTTGGTGAGAAAGAGATAAACCGCGTGATGCAAGTAGGGTCGCTCATTGAAATGTCGCTCCGAAGCACGAGCCAGAAAACTGAGTTCTCCCTTATTGAGTTCGGGAGCATAGTTTTCTTGGATAAACCAATCCTGCTTATGCACGATGCTGTAATTAGGGAGCACCTTAATCGCCTTATGCCAAGCCGAGTGCATCGCTTCATATTCGCTCTCTGTCACGGTGAAGAGTTCGGGAAGCTCCAACTTAAAGGCAATAGTCAAGTCAGCATCCTTGCTCACAAGGCAACCATGTTCCACTGCTAAAAGGGGAAACTTGGCTTCAAAGTACTTATTTTGCTGGTGTTGCGCATATGTTCGTGTTTTTGTTTGAGGTTACGAGGAATGTTCGCAGAGTGCGGTAATAGCTAGGCACTGAGACAGAGGGCGAAGGAGCGTACTTGAAGTACGTGACTAGCCCGAATGTCGAAGTAACGACGCTAGTGCCGTGCTATGTGAGCATCCCTAATGAGGTGATAGACCGTACGGCGGTTTATAAGGTAGCGCGGATGAATACGTATTGCCCCTTGCTTCATCAGTCCATATTGACCATACTTGCGGTTCATGGCAAACGTTTGCCACACAACAAGCGTGGCACCCACTAAGCCGATACCTAAGCACAGCCACTGACTCATACCGCAGAGATAGCATACGACCACAAGCACGAAAACCGCCAAGAGTCCTCCAGCAAAGAGGAAGAGGTATTGCGCTTTCAAGCCATTAAACTCCACCGTACGACCTATTCCCTTATTGATGTCCCACGATGCCATTAGAGGAAGAAGCTACGAAGGATGGTTGCTGCCACAATGAGGAAGATACAAGCTCCAAACCAAGAGGCAGCTGTCTTGCTGGTGTCGGGATCACCGCTGGAAAACTTGTTGTAGACCTTGATGCCACCAATCAGACCAACGACAGCACCGATGGCATAGATGAGTTTTGTACCAGGATCAAAGTAGGAAGTCACCATTTTAGTGGCTGCATTGATACCTGCCATACCGTTACCTTGGGCATAAGCTCCTGCCGATACGAGAAAGAGGGCGAGAAGCACGAGAGAAAGTTTCTTTGTTGTCTTCATATTGATAGGAATTAAATGTGATTATTGCTAGGGTGAGAGAATGGAAGTGAGAACAGAGGGAGGTATTGTAGGCTCTAGTAATGGAAGAATGAGTGTGTAACCTCACACCTCCACAGTGTTCTCCTGTTCCGAATAGATGGTTTTACAGATAATAATCGAGAGGATGAGTTGCTATTTCTGAAATGGAGTTAGAAGATTCTTTTTCTTCTTTCTCCATTTCTTGTTCTTCTGTTTCAGCCTTGTCAATGGCTTGCAAGAGTTTCTGATGCACCCTTTCTTCTTGGGAGAGTTGGGCTTTATATTGCGCCAATAAGTCCGTACCTTTCAGACTTTGGAGCGTATGTACAACCTCCGTTTCGTCCTCCTCATCAAGACTATCATCTTGTTTGTGCCAATGATTCAATCGCACCAAATCGCGCGTGAGAATGCTAGCGGGCGAAATATCGGTAGTAGCATTGTCTTGCCAAAGAATTTCTTCACGAAGCACTTCCTCCTCATCCACTTCTTCTAGGGTATAGTCCACCGCGATTTCACTCTCTTCGGTCTGTTCGTGGGAGTCTTCGTTTTTCTCTGCAATAACATTATCCAGTTCTTCACTAGACTTTTCTGTGGCTTCCACATCGGATGTCGCAGCAATAATTTGTGTCGTCAATCCTTTGCTTTTGCCCACAAGGACATGCTCTTCAGCAGCTTGGGGTGTATCTTGCTGCGTATCAGCTTGAGGTACAACTTTCTGTTGAGTTGAACATCCACTTCTCCAGCGATGAAAGGTATAAACCAGTCCCATCGCCACCCAAAGGATGGAGAAAAGGAGCAAAATATTGAGTAGAAAAGCAGTAATCATAGTTGTATGGTTTGTTCCTTCTTGCGTTTGACAATTTCCTTGTTGAGCAATTGTTGGTGCGTGCGAAGATGTTCCACGATAATGCGTTCAATGTAACTCGAGAGTGTCGTGTCAGACCGCAAATCACTCAGCACGTGCCGAAGTGTTTGCAACACCTCTGTGCGAATGGTGAATCCCGATTTCGCCCCTTTGCTACTATTGACGGTCAAATAAAGGTCTGCATATTGAGAAAATGAAATCGTTGATGTGGACTCACTCGTGATTTCCTCCTCCTTTTTCTCTTTTGGAGGAAGCGCAAGGGAAGTTACGGGCTGTCATAGAAAGGCGCATCTGCTAGCGTTCGTTCCTTCGTACCCATATCCCCCAATTCTTGGAGTTTCTCTTGGAAAATTTTATCGCGTTGTTCCTTCAGACTACTCATCAGACTTTAGATTTATAAGGTGTAACTTCTCCATCACCTCATCCACCCACGCATCAATGCCAAGGGCAGCGCGATACATCGGAGCAGGTGCAAGATAAGAACTGCGGAAACAAGTCTTGACTCCTCCTGCAGCTTGTAATTCTCGTGCAATCTTCACCGAATGATAGATGCACGTATCAAACATACTCAAGCCCTCTTGCTTGGCATAGTCCGTAAAAATCTGTTGAATCGTGGGATTTGCACTGCGATTTACCTTATTCCAGAGAAAGAAGAAGTCTTCAATGCGAGCATCTTCAAAGCCTAATCCCAAATCCCGGATGGTGCGAGCATAGGCAAAAGAAGACGCTAAGGACTGAGGGTCGGCTTCGATGGGAGAGATGATGAAATCCATTTCCACAGAAAAGCGCAACAAGCTATCTGTGCTGGCGTGTCCTGGGAAATCAAAAATCACTAGTCGTTCTCCTCTTCCTTGTGTGTCGAGATATTGTTGCACCAGCGTGAGAGCATCTTCGGGTTTGGCGCGCAATATAGTATAGGATGGTTTCCCTAAGCGCGTGAAATAGGCTTTCATCTCAGCTTGTATCTTGGCATCCGACTCGATAAGATCGCGTTCGCGCTCTCGTAACTTATAGAACGACTCTTGTGTTGCGTCACAATCCATGACAACAAGAGAAATCCCACGCTCATAATACAGTACCGCAGCCAAGACTTCGGCTAAACTGCTTTTTCCCACTCCACCTTTTTGAGAAGCGAAGCCTAAAAATAGAGGTCGTGATACTTTCTGTTGCATAATGAATCGTGTTTATAGGTCGTAATGCTTAGACTTTTCTCTGTATAGACTCATAGACTTAGGTCAATTGGTCAATTAGTCAGTTAGCCAATTGGTCAGTTGGTCAATTAGTCAATTGGTCAGTTAGTCAATTAGTCAATTGGTCAGTTAGTCAATGAGTCAATTGGTCAGTTAGTCAATGAGTCAATTGGTCAATGAGTCAGTTAGTCAATGAGTCAGTTGGTCAGTTAGTCAATTAGTCAATTAGTCAATTAGTCAATGAGTCAGTCCATTTGAATGTCTTTAGCTCAGTCTATACAGACCTTTTGACTCTGCAAAAGAACTTAGTTTTTAGTCCACTCACAAGAAAAGGAGAAAAGAGGGAAAAATAGGGATGAATTGGGTAATCCTTTTGTATTGAATGATTTAAGTTTAGGCTGTAACTTTGCAGACGAACAAATACAACCCCTAACACGACCGAAGGAAACAGCCCACTAAGGGCTGGATGCTTCCCCAGCATCAACTCTTTTTACTGGCAAGGTGTGTCTTTGTCCGACAAACTTCGTTTTTGCCGACAAAGAACCTTGCCCCCTTGGGGAAAAGAAACCCTCCAAAGTCGGTTTTAATCACTCTATAATACCCATATTACGATGCAAAACCCAATAGAACATTGGGATAGATGGGATACTCGCCTTCCTAATCCCAAAGACCAACAGAAAATCATTGATTTATTCCTGCGTTCGGGAGCAAAAACAAAGTCAGACTTTGTGCGCGCTCGCTTGTTGGGTGAAGAATTTAAGGTCATCTCTGTAGATAAATCAGCCGTGGAATACAACCGAAAGCTATCGGAATTCACAGCACAACTACATAAAATTGGCATTCTCTATAACCAAGCCGTACGCGCCCTCAATACCTATCATTCCGTTAAGGCAGCACAGGTGATGCTAGAGAAATTGGCACACTATTCCACGCAAATCCTTGCGCTGCAATCCCAAGTTATTGCCCTCACCATTGACTACCGCAAACGATGATAGCCAAAATTTCTGCCACGGAAAACCTCGGTGGTGCGCTAGGCTACAACTTTAAGAAAGTGGAAAAAGGAGATGCCGAAGTCATTCTATCCAAAGGACTCTATCAACCAGCAGAAGGGGAATTTAAGATGGAAGAAGTACTTCGTGATATGCAAGCACTCCTTCCGCAACATTGCCGAACAAAGAAGACCGTCTTCCATTGTTCCCTCAATCCGCACCCCGATGAGCATTTATCGGATGAGAGGCTAGCCACCTTAGCCGAGGAATATATGCAGGCACTCGGCTACGGCTCACAACCCTACATCGTGTTTAAGCATCACGACATCGAGCGAGAACACATTCACATCGTTTCCTTGCGTGTAAACGAACAAGGAGAGAAAATCAATGATAGGTTTGAAAAGCGAAGAAGCAAGCGTATCACAGATGCTTTGGAACAAATACGGACTGATACCTAGTACACCGACCCAAGAGCAAGTACTTCAAAAAGCAAGTACGGAAAAACCGCTCAATGAGTCCGTGGAGAATAGAAAAACAAAGGTAGAAAAAGTGCTTCGTGCCGTACTAGCACACTACAAATTCGCTTCTTTGGGAGAACTCAATGCCATACTCGCACACTATCATCTCACAGCTGAAGAGGTAAAAACAGAAGTTCGGGGCAAACGCTATGATGGTCTGGTCTACCTCCTCACAGATGATGAGGGCAGAAAGAAAGTATGCCCGTTGCAGCCTCTGAACTAGGTCGAGGATTGGGACATACCGCTATTACCAACCACTTCAAACGCTCAAAATCTGCGCTTAAAACAGATATACCCAAGGTAAGGCAACGCGTGCTTATGGCAATGCGTACTTCGCCCTCGTCAGAAGTCGATTTGAAGAAAAGCCTTAGCCAACAAGTTTTGCGTGTCGTTCTTCGGAAGAATAAGGCAGGGCGCATCTATGGCATCACCTTTATTGACGACAAAGAAGGGATAGCCCTCAATGGTTCACGTTTGGGGAAGGGATATTCTGCCAACATCTTTGCCCAATATCTGCAAGACACCGGACAGAATCCCTTCTTGGATGAAACACGTTATCCCAACAGTCTTTGGAAAAGTGCTGAAGGAAGAGAAAAAACAAGGGACATTTCTCAAAAAATCTCCCACGTTTTTCCAAAAAAGTCCGACGTTTTTTCAGAAAAGTCCCACGTTTCTCACGACAACTCAGAAAGCGATAATCTCATTGACGAACTCTTGGACGACACCTTAGATACTTTGGCAGCACCGGCAGGGAATGATGATTGGAAAGAAGCGGCTTGGCAACGTAAACTGCGCAGACAGAGTAAGGTTCGTTTGGGAAGAAGAAAGCACTAGTTCTAAAGGCATTATCATAGTATTCAAACACCATTCAAACAAACACATACATCTATGGCACAAGAAGACGATTTACGAGCATTGGGAAAGATTATGGACTTTATGCGAGGTATATCCGTACTCTTTCTCCTTATCAACTGCTATTGGTTTTGCTATAGCGCATTCACTTCGTGGCACTTCACGCTGGCTATAATCGACAGAATCCTACTCAATTTTCAACGCACGACAGGTCTGTTCTCCTCCATTCTCTGGACAAAGCTCTTTTGCGTGGTCTTCCTTGGGCTTTCTTGCCTAGGCACCAAGGGCGTCAAGGAAGAAAAGATAACGTGGGGAATGATTTACTCAGCCCTTGCCGTGGGGTTTGTGCTTTTCTTTCTCAATTGGTGGTTGCTTGTTTTGCCCATATCGGCAGTAGGTGCAGCATCACTCTACATCTTCTCTTTGTCCCTAGGTTATATCTGCCTACTGATGGCTGGAGTGTGGATGAGTCGTTTGCTTAAGAACAACCTGATGGATGACGTTTTCAACATGGAAAACGAGAGTTTTATGCAAGAAACACGGCTGATGCAAAACGAGTATTCAGTGAACTTGCCGACACGCTTTTACTACAAAAAGAAATGGAACAAAGGGTGGGTCAACATCGTCAATCCTTTCCGTGCTTCGATGGTTCTCGGCACACCGGGTTCGGGTAAGTCTTATGCCATTGTGAACAACTACATCAAGCAACAAATAGAAAAAGGTTTTGCTATGTACATCTATGATTACAAATTTCCCGACCTCTCAGAGATTGCCTACAATCATTTGCTCCATCATTTGGATGCTTATGAAGTAAAACCCCAATTCTTCGTCATCAACTTTGATGACCCGCGCAAGAGTCACCGCTGCAATCCCATCAATCCTAGTTTTATGACGGACATCTCCGATGCCTACGAGAGTGCTTACACAATCATGCTCAATCTCAACCGCTCGTGGATACAGAAACAAGGCGACTTCTTCGTGGAGTCACCTATCATCTTACTCGCTGCCATCATTTGGTTTCTCAAAATCTACGAAGACGGCAAGTATTGCACCTTTCCACACGCCATTGAGTTCCTCAATCGCCCCTATGCGCAGATATTCCCCATCCTCACCGCCTATGATGAATTGGCGAACTACCTTTCACCCTTTATGGATGCGTGGGAGGGTGGTGCGCAAGACCAGCTACAAGGGCAGATAGCTTCGGCAAAGATACCGCTCTCACGTATGATTTCGCCCGCCCTTTATTGGGTGATGACAGGAGATGACTTTTCTCTAGACATCAACAACCCACGTGAGCCAAAGGTCTTAGTCGTAGGAAACAACCCTGACCGCCAAAATATCTACTCAGCAGCACTTGGACTCTACAATTCGCGCATCGTGAAACTCATCAATAAGAAGAAGCAACTCAAATCTTCGGTCATCATAGACGAGCTACCGACCATCTACTTCCGTGGCTTGGACAACCTCATTGCCACAGCTCGCTCTAACAAGGTGGCAGTTTGTTTGGGCTTTCAAGACTTCTCGCAACTCACTCGCGACTATGGAGATAAAGAGAGTAAGGTTATCCAAAACACCGTGGGAAACGTCTTTAGCGGTCAAGTCGTAGGGGAAACAGCTAAGACCCTCTCCGAACGCTTCGGAAAAGTCCTCCAACAGCGACAGTCGATGACCATCAATCGGAACGACAAGTCTACCTCCATCTCCACGCAACTCGATAGCCTTATTCCTGCTTCCAAAATCTCCAACCTCACACAAGGCATGTTTGTCGGATCTGTCTCCGACAACTTCGACGAGCGCATCGAGCAGAAGAACTTCCACGCAGAGATTGTGGTGGATTCCGCCAAAGTTTCCGCGGAGATGAAGGCATATCAGCCCATTCCCATCATCGCGGAGTTCACAAACGAAGATGGCTCCGACAATCTCAAAGAGACCATCGAAGCCAATTATAAGCGGGTGAAACAAGAGGTGCTAACCCTTGTCGCTAGTGAGATTGAAAGGATTAAGAATGACCCGAATCTAAAGGGGCTTATTAAGGAGTAGGAAGCGGAAGATACAAAGCCTGAGGATTAAGCTGATGACTTTGCGGTGTTTGACTCTGCGCTAGAGGAACAAATCTAAGACCAGTTCTTTCGAGTTTAGGATATTTCCTTGTACGCTGAATGTCCCACAACTGCTTCATTTGAAAAGGAAGTTCTCGGAGACGCTCAAGCCAGACTTCTTCTTGTAGCTTTTCTTTAGAAAGCGGAGCAAGTGCCAAGGTTACTTCTGCTACTTCTGTTTGTAATGCTCTTGCTCTCACCTCAGCAAGGTAGCTGACAGCTGTATTCGTTCCCTCCTCGTAGTTGAGAAGGGCTTCGGCAAGCATCAAGAGCACTTCTGAGTAGGGATAGAGTCCTATTTCTACTTGTTTGTTACCGATGCTCTCGACTGTAGACTGTATCCAAAACCAAGGTGCGGGGTCAAAGATTTCAAAGACAGTCTTTCCGCCTTCTGATACCTTATAGAAGGTGTGGAAGTACTGCCGATCTTTCCCTCTTAAGTCTGCTTCGCCATAGGCGGACATCAAGAGTTGGGTGGGCTTAAAGGCATTGAAAGTAGTGGATGTACCAAGCGTCCCCCATGCTTTGGCTTCATAAGGGAAAGCATAAGCGGCTAGTGGCGTGGAACTCTCTCCACGAAACGTAAAGAGATACTCCTCACAATGAGGTTGTGTGCGTAACTTATTAAAAGCTGATTGTTCCTCACTGCTTCCATTAGCCATCAAATGGTACTTCCCAGAACTTACTATCGGGCTAAGAATTGCCACAGCCTCCTTGTATCTGGCTTGCTGTAAGGGATAACCACTCATCTGTAGGTAGACTTCTCCCAGCAAGGCGCGTGCTACGTCTTGTGATACACGGAAAGGGGGCGGTATCTTCTCTCTACTAGGGAGCAAAGCTATCGCTCGCTGAAGGTCTTGCTCTATGAAACGATAGCTTTTCTCCAAAGATTTCTTCTGTTCTTCGTGGATTGTGGGAATGACACCAAACGTACGCAGGAGATAGAAGCGATTGAATGCACGAAAGAAATGCGCTTCTCCAAGAAGCTGTGCCTGTTCATCGACTGCTAATCCTTGGGTCTGTGGAAGTAGCAGAAGGATAGAGTCCGCAAGTGCTATGCCCTTCATGCATTCGTCAGAGAGCTTTTGCGCGAGTTTCTGAATCTCGGGAGAGTTAAGCTTCTGCGCGTTCAAGGCAGGATAGTAAGCCGTGCGCGCTTCGCTCTCAATTAAGCCACTGAGATAAGCCGACCAAGCGAGCGTCACACCTTCCTCTGCTTCTGTATCGAAGTAGAGTTTGGACAAGCCCACCTTGTAGAGTTTACTGGCGGCTTCTTTTGCTGAGTTCGTGTCTGAAAAGGATTTTTGCTCGGAGATAGGTGGAGTAACTTCTTCTTGTTTGCAAGAGAAGAACAAGAGGGTAAAGATGAGAAGAAGTAGATGGGTATAGGAGGTAATGCGTAGCATCATATCATTCAAAATTGGTTGAGGAGAGCTTAGAAGGAGTAGCTGTAGCTAAGCTCGCTTGTAAAGGATGAACTTTGCCGATTGGGAACACTAGAGAAGTGACGTCCTTGGTAGGCAAGGCTGGCATTGAGACCATGTTTGCCCCAAAAGCGATACCCTGCCGAAGCTCGGAGGTTATAAACTTGAGCCATGCGATGCCCAGCTTCTTGCGTTTCATTATAGGAGAGACTTAGTCCTGTCGTCAGTTGTTTCTTAAGAAAGCGCTTATTCACACTGAGGCTGGGGCCTAGGGTGAGCATCGTTTTACGGTCGGCATAGTTGCTGCTGGCATTGAATCCTCCCACTAGTGTTAGGTCTATCGATGTCAGGTCTAAGCTGTAGTTCGCCCCAAGGTTCATAAAGCGTGTGAGTTGCCCAGGTTGGATGTAGTCTCCTTGTTTGTCTGCTGCTTCTTGGTAGCTGAGATTTGCTGACAAAGTCTGCGTTTGGGTCTCGCTCTGCTTCAGTCGCCAGCTTACATCTGCATCGAGGCTATTACTAAGCTGCGTAAAGCGCAGGGTGTCTAGGTTGTCGTAAGGCGTCTGCGCATTGATGTAGTCGAAGCTGGACTTGAGATTGCGATAGGACTGAAAGCTCGACAAGGAGACGGAAGCAGAGAAGGTTTCACTTGGGTTGAAGCCTATTTGTGCAGCTCCGACAAAGCGTCGATTGCGCTCTTGCTTTTGCCCTGCCAAGTCATCTCTTTGAATACCGCCACTGAGGGCTAGGCTGAGCTTATTAGTAAAGAAGCTACGGCTATAGTTCAATCGCCAGTTCTCATAGTCGTTGTTGAAATAGTAAGCTCCTAGCGTTTCGTAGTCGGGGTCTATTCGTTCGTAGCCGACGCCCAAAGTGTTGCCCAAGAAACTGTAGGCGAGGTCTGCTTTCAAAGCATGATAGTAGGTGATTTCTGAACTTCTTTGGTCTTGCTGCATGCGACTGAGTCCATATTCCAAGGATAGTTTGAGGTCTTTGATGAGACTAAGACTTCCCTCTACCCCCAAAGCAACATTCGATTTAGGATGGATGCCTAAAGCATCTGCATCAAAGGATACTTGCCCAGCCTTGTCCTTAGCCGTAAACACATTTGCACCCAGGGCAAACTTGCTTCCTTCGTAGCGTGTCTTAAGCCCATAGCCCCAACGCTCATAGCCGACCTGTAGCGAGGGGAGGTTAGGGTCTGCATCTACACGTTTTAGCAGCCGTCCAGCCATCGCTGAAACCTGCCACTTTCCTGGGGTAAGCTCTACGCCCAAGCCTGTAAACTGATGCCCATTCAGGGTGTAAGGGCTAAAACTCATCGAGACATCACCGATGTGTGCCTTTATCCACTTATAAGAAGGGTGTAAGCTCAAACGATTGGGGAGAGAGGGATAAGAGAAATTGGAACCGTAGTTGTTCAGATTGAACGCAAGAGGGATATTGATCAGCTCATAGAGGGATAGATTGACTGAACCCGTAAGTTGATAGGTAAATCCTTGGCGTGCTTCGTGGGGATTACTACTAAACTGTGTCGCCCTTGCCGAAATTCCACCACTGATTTTGAAAGGTTTCTTTTTTCGGAAAGCAAGCACTTCCTCAATATTCTGGGCATGCATTAACTTAGTCCCTAGTAACGTAAGGACTAATAATAGAAATACTCGGTGAGCAAAACTTTTTATGAGGTCTTGTTTCAGCATAGGCTGTGTGAGTTTTATTCTTCGGGACGTTTCTCGAGCTTGATATCAGCAAGAATATAAGATGCAGCACCGGCAAATACATAGCGTTTCACACGGACAATGCCACGACGTCCGTCAGCAGTTCGAAGCAACACGAAATGAGGTGAGTTGTTCTTATCAAAGTGCTTGGGACTTGTTTCTCGCCATTGCTGGAAACGATTGAAGTCTGTTGCTTGTTTGATGCTTTCAAAGTCTGCATCACTGAGTGTGATGCCATAGCTTGCCAGCTGATGAACAAAGCTTGCTCCTCGTGCGCCTGTTATGGGGGGAAAAGAGCTTGCAGCAGCTTCGTTGGGAGCAAAGAAGTAGCAGTAGTTGAAAGCGGAGTTTAGAGCAAAGAAACCGAAATCGACCTTATCCCCAAGCTGTGCATCTGCAATATGCTTGGAGGTCACTACTCCTCCCGCATAGGCGGAATAGAAACAGCCGATGGTGTTCTTGGCTTCGTTGATGCCGAACTTCAAGTCGCTTTGCGCTATGATGCCACTATTGGGCTTGATGGTCAGTGTCTTTTCTATGCGCTGCTCTTCCTTTCCATTGCGAGCAAGGAGAGTGAGCTTGTAGTTACCTGCGCGCTCAAAGCGGATGGTCGTGCTTTCTGCCTCTGCTTGATGTACTGTCGCTCCTGCACACTGCCACTCGTAGGTGAGTCCGCTTGTCGTGAGATTCTTTGTGATGAGTGTCAAGGGAGCTTCCCAATCTTGGTCTACAGCACTTGGGGTATAGCTGAAGTCTGCATGCATCGGTGCTTGCAGGGTAAGTCTTGCTGAACTCCTCATATCGACTACCATTGAAGACACGAAGGTGAATCTTATGCTCACCTCCATCTTTGAAGGTTACGACCGAAGGGTATGCGCTTGTGGATGAACTGGGGGCGCCACCTTCAAAAGTCCATTCATAGTGACTGCCTCCTTTGCTTAAGTTACGGAGTGATACCACAGCTGGGGCTATGTCGTTAATCGCTATCTCATAGTCGAAGTTCAATGAAAGCGCAGAATCTACTCGAATGGTCTGCTCGCTCACCTTCTCCTCTACGGCATTCTTCACACGAAGATGTATCTTATGCTCACCAGGCTCAGTGAATGTTACTGTACCAGGCTGCTTCTCTCGTGAAGAACTAGGCAAACCGCCCTCAAAGGTCCACTCATACTCATCCGCTCCGTAGCTCTCATTCTTCAGCTGAACAATCACAGGAGAGGTTTTGTCCTCCGCCACCTCAATAGAGAAGGAAGAGGATATTGGAACTGACTGTTCGTGGAGGCAGGAGGAGAAGAGAATTATCAAGAGACCTGCTATTATAATACTTCTATATTTCATAATCAATGACTTATTCCAAGCTCTCTCATTTAGTCTATAAAGACTTGCCACATCCCTATAGTCTTTACTATACATTTCAGATATTGAAGCGTCTACAAACATACGAATGCCCCAACCAGAATCATAGATAAAGACAATATAGCAGACGCTTCCATCTGTACGTCTGTAGTAGCTTACTGTGCCTAATTCATCTTCATAGTGATTTCTCCAATCCATTGTATTATCCCAATGGCTATATACAGGATTATATTGCCCACCCACTTTAAAGTTCAGAGTCAAATACTTGGTTTTTCTATAAAAATAGATCTTATACTTTTCATATCGCTCCAAAGTATCCAGACACACATTCTTCCAAAAATATGTCTCTAAGCATTGCCTGATATTTTTCTTAAGATACGGAGCATTATCCACCAATACTGTGTGGTATACTGATTTCGTTCCTGAATCCGAGAAAGTAGTATCAGCCTCCAAAACATCACACCTTATTGGTGCAACAACAATATCTCTTCTAAAGTGAAAGATTACGCCCATCACGATGAAACAGAGAAGTGCCAGTCCAATAAATAACTTCTTGTGTCGCATTGTATATATATCAGTTTAATTGACCTTGTATTATAATTTCTTTTGACATCATTGTCACAAAGGGTTTATACCCCCTCATGTATTGCAAGATAAACCACGAACAAAAACCTTCTGCTGCTTTTCTGATTGAGTTAGATACATCCAAAATATGCCCTTCTCACAAGTGGCTTCGCTGTAACAAGAAGCCACTTATGCCATTTTACGTACATCACTTGCAACTGTTATTTTATTAATTGGTGTCATTGTCTTTTGATATGCCAAGCTCTGAACGTTTGCAGTAAAACAACTCATTGATTGAATTGTAAGTTTGAGCTTTTTTCTGACGAGATGTAATATCAACCAAGCACCTTATACCTAATGCTGACGAATATGTTGTAACATAATAAAGAACAGAACCATCTTTACGCTTACAAAACATTACGTCTCCAAGACGATCTTCCAAATGATTACGCCAGTCCATTACATTATTCATTGGATCAAAAACAGGAGAGTACTCTTTTCCTTCCTCAAATTTTTGATTGAGGAACTCTGTCTCTCTGTAAAACGAAAAATCTCTAATTTTATACATTCTAACCTCTTTAAGCGAAGTGCTTGACCAAAACATATATTCCACTAACTTGCTTATGTTCCCTTGAAAGTATGGTGCATCTCGCACAAGGCGTACCTCTGATTTGATACTATCACCATCAATGATGTCTAAGTATGAATTCAAAACATATGCATCGCCATTAGAGAGAACAATATCATTCTTAAAATGGATTATGCTTAGAGATAAAAGAACTAATACCAGAACCGCTGGTAGCTTATTTTTTAATATCATCAGAAACCTGTAGAGTCAACCATCAAGTGCAACACTATCTTTTTCCTTGCTACAGAGATTTATTACTCAGAAGCCTTTTTCAATAGGCTTTGTATCCTCTCTATCTTGCAAAGGAGAAAATCACAGGTTTCTTCTGAAACACCCCGTAAATATCCTGCATCATAGAACATTCTTACCAATTCAAATAGCCAGCGATCAACCACATGGAATTGTTTTTTGTTTTTATGTTCGACTACTTGAATGCTCTTTCTTAGTTCTTCTAAAGGATGCAATCTTAGTTTTGTATATAAGGTCTCTTGTACTTCTAATAGAAGACATAAGGCCTCTTGAATAAGCTTATTCGATGTTTTTGAATCCATATTCTTCCGTGCATTATTATTTTATTGTTATTCGCATATACTCTTCGAAAGTATATACTTTTCCCGTCTTTAAATCTCTAATAGTTCGAATCCATTCTGAGGGATAATCTTTTGGAAGTAGTATTTGATCTGCTCCACCTTTGTAACTAGCTTGCTCTTCAATTCTTCCAACATAGAGTCTCGTATTTTGAGGAACTATAATTTCAGCTTCAAACCGCATATTATTCCATTTCTTTAGCAAGGCTAACTCTTTTCTACTTAGCTTCGGCACAGTTGAAACAAAAGAGCCTAGTAATTTAGCATTACCTCCAAAGCGTCTATAGACTGTGAGCTTTGTGGTTGTCTCTATCATATAATAGTATCCATCTTTGAATGTCTTCGCCAAATTTGAATTTAAAACGTTCTCTATAGGGACAACTTTATATGAAGATACAGGAATCCGAATCTGGAACTTTGCTGGAATCTTTGTTGGTCCAAGTATTACTACATCCTTTACTATATTATCAAACTTGGCTAACTCTTTCTCTGAGACGTGGTTCTCTACAAGAACCTTTCTTGCTTTGTCTGCATTTTCTTTAACAGCCAGCAAGCAACCTTGCGCAATGCTAGTAATGTCAATCCCTAGACTTAGTGCATAGTAGGCTTTGACAAAACTTTCTCCCCAAGGCTGAGTCTCGATATAAGCCTTAAGAGTTGAATTCTCAAAGAATAGTCGAGTTGCATCATTTAGTAAAGATGCCCAAGCTATAGTGCGAGCTACTTTTCCCGTACTAGCCAAAAGGCTATAAGCAGAACCATACACGGACGTAGACGTCAATGCCCAATCAAGAGCAAGCCTGCGTCTCTCGGACTCTTGTTGTTCCGTTAAATAGTAGGCATATATAGCTGGTACAACTGAGTACTGATTATTACGAGTATTATTCTCTTGGGTAAAAAGGATGTAAATAGGGTCAAGGAGTTCATGTGAAGTCTCTGGTGTAAGAGGAACTATTTGTTTTATAATGGAATTGCTAAATGTATGCGACCAAAGAACAACTCTTGTATCGATTAGGCGCCCATAACTCTGTGTACCATTTGAAAAGTGGAGAATATTCTCTTTCTTATACTGACTTTCTATACTTTCGCTTGCCCCTTGCCAATACAACGTTGATGCTTGCAAGATATTGTTCAGTAATAATTGTCTATTATCTCTTCCGTCAACCTTATTGAACAAATCTATGAGAACCTTGGGATGAGTGCATAGATAGTGATATAACAATTTCTTGTCCTTGATACGAGAAATAAGATTCAGCACCGCTTTTTCTTCATCTGTATCGAACTGCCAGCCAATCAGTGTTTTCATCACACGATTGGACATATCGCAACTAGACAAAGTGTTCAGGTGTTGCAGCAATATATTGTCATCTATTGCATCCAATACGAAATTCGGAGCTGTTTCATAGATAATATCTAATTTATCACAATCTTTTCCAGCCCTATTCAATGCCTTTCTATATAAATCAACGATAACTTCTTGTGGAATACTCTTATAGCCTAAATAGTCGAGGAGTATTACAAAACTGTCATAGTCATAACACCATAGTTTAATGGCTTTTTCTTTGTCCTCTATTGCTCTGGCATATGAGAATAGAAGGGTAAAACCAGCATGATACTTATCTTTAAAATCCAAGTCAAAACTAATTGCGTTAGTAATGTTCTTTTCATTCACAGAAAAGTCTACAACTCCGCTGCTCCCTAGCTCTGCATAAATCTGAATCTTTCTTCCCCCCACGACATTCATATCAAGAGGAATATTGAAAAAGGAAAATCCTTTATAGTAATCAGCTTTATTATATGGAACCTCTGGCTTTGATTTATTGTCTCTTATCCAATCTAATAATGCTTTTATCACAACATCATGGCTTTGTGCTTCCTCCGCCTTATCCGCAGCGGTGAAAATAGCAGGATTAGCCATGATGTTCCACTGGAAGGCAGCGAGGGACGTGCCTTTGGCATAGTCCATCAGGTTGGAAGAAGTTTTTTGGGACTTCTTGCCTGCGTATTCGCTGTCGAAGGTGTGCTGGAGGGTGAAGAGACCATGGCCGAGTTCGTGGGCGATGGTCTTGGAGAGTTCCTCACCGTCTTTGGAGAAGATATATCCGAAGCGACTCTTACGAGGCATTTCTCCCTGCAAAAACGCAGTATCCGAAGAAAGCCCCTTAGCACCATCCAGCACGAAGAGATATGCCCCCTCGAGCGTACCTGCTTTGGCTTGGTACGCTTGCTGAAGACGAAGCATCTCAGTGCTTTCTTTGAGTTCCTTGTCGTAGCCCCAGAAGGACTTGCCCACAAGGCTCAGCAATTTGTCCTGTTCGCTGGGCACTTCCCAACTATAGTCTCCTCGCATGCGCTCATCCACCTCGACATCGAAGTCAATGCCCATGGGAGTGTAGACGGCGTTGAGTTCGCGCTCGATTTGTGCTTTATCGAGCTTGGCATTGTTGATGGGAACGAGGGTGACTTTGTGCTGCTGCTTGACATAGCTCACCACATGCAGCTTGCCCAAGACTTCACCTTCATAGACTGCAAAGACATCATAAGCAGCTCCCGAGGCGACAGACGGCAACTTGATGCTCCACGTCCGGCTCGTCTCATCATAGCTCGCTGGCAGAGCTGGGCTTTCGCATCGGAGGTGAAGACCAGTTTTGAGACATCAATGCTTTTCTTTCCCTCATAACGTGCGGTGACCACATCCGTTTCCCCTTCGGGAATTAGCTTCCAAGGAGCGATATAGTCCTTAGCAAATGGCTTATAAAAGCGGTCCAGCTTGACTGATTTCTGGTACCACTCTTCTTTACCATCGTCGAAGGCATACTTCCCTTGGCCACGTTCAAAACGAACCTGATCATATTTCTTTGAGAGCACATCGGCATTGAAATCGCCGACTTGCGCCACACGCTCCGCCTTGAGGGCTATTTGCCCCTGTGAGGTAGCTGTGTCGTCCTGCAATCCAGATTCTTCGGTCTGAATCCGGTAGCTATTCCCCTCAGCATCGGTTACCGTCATGGGGAATATGCTCTTATAGTCTGCGCCTTCGGGAAGTTCTAGCTGAATCGTCTGAGGGTTGCCCCCTGCATCCTGAGTTTCGAGTTGAAATCTCCCACTTTCTGAAGAATTTGTGAGACATTTTAAGAAAAATCTCGGAGATTCTGGCAAAGAAAAGCCGAGTTTTTGTTCGCGAATGCGGAGTGTGGCAGGGCGCAAGTCCTTACCCCCGTCGTCGATATAGTCCGTGTTGGCGATTATTCCTTTTCCTTCATCATAGGAAGCTTCGACAGTGCCGTCTATTTGGTACTTGTCGACGTTGATGCGCAAGCGGTCAAAGCGCAAGGCTATGGGGGCATCGATGATGGTTTTGAGGCGTGTCTTTCCCTTGCCAGCATACCAGCCATCACCCAGAGGGGTAACTTCGGTGATGGTCATCGGATAGTCTCCGCCAATGGTCACGACATCTCCTGCTCGAATGCCGAGATGTGGTTCTTGCGCAAGGTCGGAGCGTACGGGTTCTTTGCCACAATCTGCCAACAAGTTCTCATTGTACTTGCTGAGGGTGAACTCGCGCACCTCGGAGAAAACGGGGCGATTACCAATGCAACGCGTGCCGACTCGCCATTCATACGTCCAACCCGGCTTGAGCTGGGCAAGGGTGAGCTGCTCTCCAGCAACTTCTGTCTGTGCCCATTCATAGACATTGAGCTTAGTCTTGGGACGGCATTCAACGACATAGCCTGTCGTGCCGATAACTTTCGACCAAGAGAGGTCGACCTTGGCAAGCGAGGTTGTGCTTTCAGACCTCGTGGGGCGTCGCACTGGTCGTTGAGGGTGAACCAACTGATTTCGCTATATCCGCCGTGCTCAAACATCCCAACTTCGTTCACCCCCTCACGCGCCAAAGCACGCACTTGCCAAGCATATCTGCGATTGGGGAAGAGTAGGGGCTCGAGATGAGTGTAGCTTAGGCTCGTGCTTCGCGTATAGGTGCGATAGATTTCTTGTCCATAGGCAAAGGCAGACTGAGGAGCAACTCCGTTGTCGGGCAGCTCCTTTAAGCACAAATTCATATTCCGTACCACTGAGTCCTTGGTGTCGAGGTGTCCATTGGAAACGGATGAGAAGTGGATCGCGCAAGGCGATTTGTGCATCTTGCTCAGGAAGATTGAGGAAAGGTGGCTTTTTAACGTCAAGGTAGGCACGTGCGGTATGCCAATCCGAGAGCGGACGTCCCGTGTAGTAATCTACGACTTGCACCGAGATTTCGGCATAGCCTGTGGGCAATAGTCCATTGCGTAGATTGCCGTTGCTCTGAAGATTTTGCGGTTGGAGATAAGGACTCAGGTCGATACTAGTTAGGCGAAAGGGTACACCGGTGTTGAGTTCCAGCATCGGATAAGCCACCTCCTCACGATTCTTGGCAGTGAAAGCTCCCGACTTCAGTTGCAAACGAAGTTTGGCAAAGAGGAGCGGTTGCTGTTGGTCGCGATTAAGCAGTGTGACGATGAGTCGGTCTCGTCCAGCTGTGGTGTAGTCAGCCAAATAGGGACTCTGCGGAGCAGGCCATTGCACCGTGGCATGAATGGGGAAGTATTGCGCAAGCGCGCGCTCACTGACTCCAAAACTAAGAATCAGAGAGAGCAAAATGAGCTTGCAGCTCCACCAAAAAGAATTCATGCAACGATGCATCATGTGCTTAACTATTTATTACGAGGTACTTATTTCCTTTTCTTTGTTGTCTTGAATCATCTGTCCACGAGGTGTTCTGCCCTTCTTCTCTTTGAAGATACCGGCATTGCACTACTCATATTGGAGGACACCTCAGCAATGATCAAACGCGAGGCGTACTTATCCGTTAGTTTCTTTAGGTAACGGATTGCAGTTTCCTCTGACACCTCATCGAACTGGGTATACTTACGGGATACAATCTCACCTGTCTGAGGGTCGTATGAGTCCAATCTTACATACTTGTGTTTAGCCGGTGAATCTCCTGCCACCTTTGTCTCTTTCTTTGGTGCTTCTAAATAAACCTCATTGAAAGTATAGACCTTAGCGCGCTCCTTGTTGAAGCGGATACCCTCCATCATTCTCTTGAACCAAGCTTGCTCGCTCTTGGCATCCGACTTGAGAGAATTGACGAATTCTTTTAGTGCTTGTTCGTTGGCGTCCAGTTCGCGAAGAACGTTGTCCTCAAATCCTTGAAGTTTCTTTAGAAACTTCGTCTTATCAATATCCGAAAGCTGCTGATAAGCTGGGTGCTCCCGAAATGAGATAAGTTGTTCCAGCCCAAGGTTCTGGTAGCGTTGAACAGACTCTTTTTGCAGCGCAGTGAGTTCTGGGGATAGCGACTGCGACGGTGTCTTTGATTCACTGCGTACGATCTGTTCATCGGCAATTCTTGCCGGCCTTACAACTGCGTCAGAAGGTTTGTCGACGGAATTCTCCGCCTTTCTCAATCGCTTCTCCAGCTTACCGATGAGCACGCTCTCCGACTCATCGAGAGGTTGGAGACGAATTATCTGTTAGATTGATTGCCTGTCTTCATTTTACACTATTAACCAACAGTCTTTGTATTACAAGTAGAACAACTAAAGTTTTTAGGCCAAGCTCTTGTACATGAATTTATCATACTGATGCTACCTTGGTGTGTAAATTGCTTTTTCTTTACTTGTGCACTCCCAATAGCATTATTTTTGTTTCTGGACCTCTTGAATAGTCTCCGGAGATAAGTCCAAAATAAAAGATATGTTTGTGCATTAAAATCACAAATGGAGATATTACTTCATCATGTTTTTTTATTTGAAATGCAATATATCCAGTTTGAGGATATACCAACTTTTCTAATGAGCCTAATTTTTTCGCTATAGATTCAATTTCCTCTAATGAAATCCCTTTATTATTAGGGTAGGTCAATCCAAAGGATATAAAGCTCTCTGATTTATTTTCTTTGTAAACATATATGCGTTCTACGATATCATCAAACCTCAGAGATATAAAATCTTCTTTGTGTAAAGGCTGTGATTGGTATGGCTTCAAAATATATTTATCATTTATCGTAACTTGAATCATTTCGTCTTACTAAGTTTATAATTTTCATTTTTCCCTCTCTGATTAACTCTTCGATGTCTTTTGGAAATAGAATTTGGATACCTTTCCCTGGCTGATTAAACCAAGGGATTGCCGGTCCCATTTCTACAGAAAAATCTTCGAGAACGACTAATTCATAGAATTCAACATAATTAGATTCATTGCCTCTTAATGCTCGATTTTGAAAAGGAATCCTAGTTCCATCTAACATTTTAGGAGAAGCAAATCTTCCTCTATGAATACCATCTAATTGAGAAGCTCCATTATAGTCATATCTGTCAAGAACCACTCCTTTTTTAAGTGTCACTTTATGAGATTCTATAAAGCCATTAAATGGTGGCCACTCACCATTAAGTTGATGTCGAATAAAATAGTCATTTAATTCTTTCCATTTTTCATTTCCCCCATAGTAAAAAGGTCTCTTCATACTCCAATAATGTATTTCCAACACAAGTGTATCCCTTACCATCTTTTGAGTAAGCGTAGTACCCTGTTTTAGAATCAAAGCCATCGACATGCTCAATCTTGGCTATTTCCGTGTATTTTATAGACATGCTTAGTATGTTAGAATTACGACATTAGGGAAGCTTTTGACATGAGATCCACTTGAACGCCCTTGGATATCACACACCTCCTTTTATGGACAGCGAATGACTTCAATCATCTGTTCTCCTTCGATAGTGAACAACCTGATTATTCCTTTTTGCTCTAGTCTTCTCAAGAATGGCAGAAGACTATTGAAAGAGGTGTCCAATGGAGGAGGCAGCCCTTGCCACTTAAATATAGCATTATAAAAACCATAGTCGTGCCGAAGCACTTGGACTAATCGTTCTTCAAGTTTTCTTTTGCGCATACTTAGAATGTTATAACCTCTCCCGTCTTGATATTTACCAGCCTAAGGAGTTTTATCTGGCTCTTAGTTGTGAACTGGATAGCCGTAGAGTCAACCAGCAAATGTAAAATTACAATACTCTTTTGTAGAACTCTTTTTTTGGTGCTTCTTTGGTGCTTCTAAATAAACCTCATTGAAAGAATAGAACTTCGCGCGCTCCTTGTTGAAGACCGACATCTCCCCTCGAATTTACTTCTTAGGTTCTTGATAACGTTCGATGTCTCGTTGGAGATACTGCCTAAACGCAGGAAACTCCTTGTCAGTATATTCGAGGATACGTTCCCGAGCTTGCAAAGGAATGCGATCCAAGCGTATGAGTTGGTCGTATTCCCCAAACTTCGGATAGTCCACCCAGAGTAGCTCCAGCTCTTCGGCTGAGATGGGGGGATGTTCTGTTGTAATCATCTCAAATGTCCCATCATAAGCTTCCCCCTGATAGATAACAGACGAGCATCCACCTTCGTGGGTATACGAGAAATCGATACGGCGCATCCTTTTATCTGTGCCTGGGTAGCATTCAAATAAGAAAATTGCTTTTAGAAATAGCTTGCCATTCTGGTTGCGTTGCTCTCGATACTGAAAAGTCAAATAGGCATCGTAGTTGTCCCTCAAGAAATCCAAACCGAAGTATCCCACATTGGACTCAATGGCGCAGTAGGGGCTGTCATCCTCATTGAGAATCGTTGTAAAGTAGACATTTTGTTGCTCATGCGCTTCGCGAGAGGCCAGTTCCAAAAGGCCTTCTCTATTCTTCCGACGAGAGTAGCGAGTCTTGTTGTAGCGATCTAATCTATATAGGGTGTCCCCCTCACTTTGTAACTCTGTATATCCTTGACTCCAGGCTCTAAATGTAACTTTCATGTGTCTCTACTTATTTATAATTCTTTTTATTCACGTCACGAATGATAATATCATTCTTCTTCGCGAATTCTAATACATTTGGCGGTATGTCCGCTTTCTGCACGGGCACTTCAAGAATCATTTGTCCTTTAAGAATGTTTCCATTATTTGCCTTAAAGATGTCTTTATTTAGCCCAGTCTTATTCGAAGGAACATCAGCAATGATCGAACCAGGTGAATACTTATTTGATAGTTCTTTTAAGTAACGGATTGCAGTCTCTTCCGACACCTCATCGAACTGGGTATACTTACGAGACACAATCTCTGTATTGGGGACGTATGAATCTAATCTTACATACTTGTGTTTTGCAGGCGAATCTCCTGCCACCTTTGTCTCTTTCTTTGGTGCTTCTAAATAAACCTCATTGAAAGAATATAACTTAGCGCGCTCCTTGTTGAAGACTGGCACCTCCCCTCGAATTCATTGCTTAGGTTCTTGATAGCGTTCGATGTCTCGTTGGAGATACTGCCTAAACGCAGGAAACTCCTTGTCAGTATATTCGAGGATGCGATCGAGAGCACCTTTCGGGATGCGATCCAAGCGTATGAGTTGGTCGTATTCCCCAAACTTCGGATAGTCCACCCAGAGTAGCTCCAGCTCTTCGGCTGAGATGGGGGGATGTTCTGTTGTAATCATCTCAAATGTCCCATCATAAGCTTCCCCCTGATAGATAACAGTTTTAAAACTTCCATCTAGAGCAAAAGTGTAATCTATTCGACGCATTTTCTTTTCTGTTCCAGGGAAACATTCATATAAGAAAATAGCCTTTAGGAATAACTTCCTGGGATGTTCGATGTACTCCCTATATGAATATAGCAAATAGTTATCGTAGCTATCTCTCAAAAAATCCAAACCAAAGTATCCCACATTGGACTCTATGGCGCAGTAGGGGCTGTCATCCTCATTGAGAATCGTTGCAAAGTAAACCTTTTGTTGCTCATGCGCTTCGCGAGAGGCCAGTTCTAAAAGACCTTCCTTATTCTTTCGACGAGAGTAGCGAGTCTTGTTGTAGCCATCTAAAACCTTAAGTGCTTCTTCATCCGTCAATGGACGAAGCCATATCGTGTTCCAACGATTTAGTAGAGTCTTCATTTGTTGTATATATGGTTGTTAGTATCTCGAATCTTTATTCCTTTGAGATTTGCATAATTTATCACCTCCTTAGGTACGGCTTTGTGCTGCACGGGCACCTCTAGAATCATCTGTCCACGCAGAACATTGTCTCCGTTAAGCTCAAAGATTTTTTCATTTGACCCTGTATTATTCGAAGGAACATCAGCAATGATCGAACCAGGTGAGTACTTATCCGATTGTTCTTTTAAGTAACGGATTGCAGTCTCCTCTGACACCTCACTAAGCTGGGTATACTTACGGGATACAATCTCTTTATTGGGGACGTATGAATCTAATCTTACATACTTATGTTTTGCAGGCGAATCTCCTGCCACCTTTGTCTCTTTCTTTGGTGCTTCTAAATAAACCTCATTGAAAGAATAGACCTTGGCGCGCTCCTTGTTGAAGACTGGCACCTCCATTCGAGTTTACTTCTTAGGTTCTTGATAGCGTTCGATGTCTCGTTGGAGATACTGCCTAAACGCAGGAAACTCCTTGTCAGTATATTCGAGGATACGTTCCCGAGTTTGCAAAGGAATGCGATCCAAGCGTATGAGTTGGTCGTATTCCCCAAACTTCGGATAGTCCACCCAGAGTTGCTCCAGCTCTTCGGCTGAGATGGGGGGATGTTCTGTTGTAATCATCTCAAATGTCCCATCATAAGCTTTCCCCTGATAGATAACAGACGAGCATCCACCTTCGTGGGTATATGTGAAGTCTATACGTCTCATCCTTTTATCTGTGCCTGGGTAGCATTCATATAAGAAAATTGCTGTCAGAAATAGTTTGCCATTCTGGTTGCGTTGCTCTCGATACTGAAAAGTCAAATAGTCATCGTAGTTATCCCCCAAGAAATCCAAACCGAAGTATCCCACATTGGACTCAATGGCGCAGTAGGGGCTGTCATCCTCATTGAGAATCGTTGCAAAGTAGACATTTTGTTGCTCATGCGCTTCGCGAGAGGCCAGTTCCAAAAGGCCCTCTTTCTTCTTGCGACGAGAATAGCGAGTCTTGTTGTAGCTGTCTAATTGACTTAGGGTTGCTTCTTCTGTACATATATGATTACCAACCCAGGTACTATTGAATATTGTCTTCATAACTAATTATAGTATTTGTCTTTTATGTCTCTAATCTTTATACGGTGATCATTCGCGTATTCTAATACATTTGGTGGTATGTCCGCTTTCTGCACGGGCACTTCAAGAATCATTTGTCCTTTAAGAACGTTTCCATTATTTTTCTTAAAGATATCTCCATTCACTCCCGTTTTATTCGAAGGAACATCAGCAATGATCGAACCAGGTGAGTACTTATCCGATAGTTCTTTTAAGTAACGGATTGCAGTCTCCTCTGACACCTCACTAAGCTGGGTATACTTACGGGATACAATCTCACCTACGTAAGGGTCGTATGAGTCCAATCTTACATACTTGTGTTTAGCCGGTGAATCTCCTGCCTGCTTTGTCTCTTTCTTTGGTGCTTCTAAATAAACCTCATTGAAAGGATAGATCTCGGCGCGCTCCTTGTTGAAGACTGGCACCTCCACTCAAATTCACTTCTTAGGTTCTTGATAACGTTCGATGTCTCAGTTGGAGATACTGCCTAACGCAGGAAACTCCTTGTCAGTATATTCGAGGATGCGTTCCCGAGCTTGCAAAGGAATGCGATCCAAGCGTATGAGTTGGTCGTATTCTCCAAACTTCGGGTAGTCCACCCAGAGTAGCTCCAGCTCCTCTTTTGAGATGGGGAAGTAGTATACCCTACCATTTCTATGATGAGGTATGGTTGTGATAATACTCTCGTTGAAAATCTCGCCAATCTCGCATCAGTTCATAAACCTCTTCGATAGGGATAACAGCTTCTACCCGGTCGTCTTCGTATACATTCTTTACTACCGCTTTTTCTCTATCACACTCTATCATATACACCTCAAAGCCAAACCCTTCATAAAAGTCGACTTCGCCTCTCAGTAGCGTTTCTATTGAGGAAACGATTTCCTCTGCATACTCAAGGTCTATGTGATTCACTTCAGACCAGAAGAATATTCCATATTTTGAAGCATTGCCTAAATGAATGATAGAGGGAATGGTTTTCTTTAATCCATCCGGTCCGTAATAATCTATTTTGCCAAATTGATATTGCATAGTTATCATTGCTTTACAGGAAAGAATGAACGTATTTCTCCTTCAACATAGTAAAAATGGATTTCTATCCCACTACTACTGAATCCCCAATACTCTTCAGGAGGACCACCTTTAAACTTTCCTTGATTATGTATAACTGCATATTGCACTTCCTGAAGTATTCTTTCTTCACTCCAATCATCGGGGAAAAACGTTGATTTTCCTCGGTTATTTCTCTTAATAATTTCAGTGCCATCTTCTAAGATAATCACAGGAGTTGCTTCATAGACACCACTCCCTGATGGATCCATTACTTTATTTCGCAGCTCATATCGCGTTCCAGGATTCTTTGAAACATAATCATCTAAGCGCCCTTATTATGACATCCTGTAAACTTACGTCCCTTTACTTCTATTCGTAATACATGTCCAAGTCGAGCTTTTACCTTATTAGCGACATCTGCAATTTCTACCCAACTTGGAGATTTAAAGCTTTCTGTACTTATCTCAAGTTTCTCCCATGCTTTCTCTTGCTTTGCAAGCAACTGTTGCTCGGATGCACTTATATTATTTCCTAGCTTCGCTTTCTGCCCCTTCCAGATCTTATACCTTTCCGAGATCATATGACGTAGTTCACCACTTTTTCTCAGAAGATTCTTTGTTTCCTCAGGTAGGTCCTTGACGAATTTATACCCAGCCACTCCCGCATTTTTGATACCAATCAATGCCATGGCTGAGTTGTAGATTCCAACTAGCTTTTGAACTTCGGGATTTCTAATAGCCCGCGTATTGACAGCAATATTACCCACAGCTCCAACCACTTCAGCTAGAGCCCAAGCACGACGTATCCAGTGAACCTTTGTTGCCAGTGCTGTTCCTCCACTCAGGACTATAGTCGCAACATCCAATGTTGTGACAACCCCCTTCTCAATCTTATCATTCCGTATCTTGTCAAATCTATATTTGAGAAAGATAGCAGGAACAATATACATCTGATTCGACAAACCACCTCCAGACAAAGCTGTCTGAATTAATGGTAATCTATCATCCTCAGGTACTATTATTATTGGAGTAAGAGGAGGGAGACTTATGATTGGTACTTCATGTGGAAGCTCTGTAATATGGTTTCCACCATAAGGATCTGTTTTCAGCGAATAGGTTGTATAGATGTCACGGAGTTCTATTTTCCCTGTTTCGTTATCATATTTCCCATCATTGTGCTTCGTTGACCATGAGATATCCCACAAGGTTGCCTTAGGGGCTTCGTAGGTAATCGGTTTCAGATTCACAACACTGTGGGCATAATCCTCTGCTTTTTTAGGGAATCGTTCGATAATGCTTTTACAATTATCGCTATTGAACATCCAAACAAGTGCTCCTATGAAGTTCGTATAGTTATCGTTGGTCCAAAAGAGAATGGATGCATCATCCATTTCTCGAACCAAGAACTTCAGTAGTTTATTGTTGTTTGCCTCAAGAAGCGAATAGAATTGAGGATAGTCGCCCCCTTTGATAGCATTCATCAAACGCAATACTACCAATTCAGACTGATTATCCAACGTTTCCTGAGAGGTAACTTTCTGGAGGAGCTTTTCTATGCTAGTATAAGGCAAGCTCCGTAGCGAGCTTAGGTAAGAACTCAGAATTAAATCTTCTAAGTCCTCTAGCTTGAAATTTGATGTGACAGCTTTATTTAGCTGAGATAGCTCTTTAGCTATTATATCTTCTGAACCACATTCTTGTTCTGTCTTTGACTTTATATCTTGGATAAAACTGGCATAGCAAGATGAACTTGCATTCCACAAACGCTTGGTAGTCCAATGCTTTTTTCCTTCTATAATCTTATTGTTCTTAGTATCATATAGGACATCTGCATAGCGAAAAGCACACTCATCTCCCACCAATTCATAGATTGTGGTCTTAATAGAGCCGCTTCCTGAATAGTATGAAAGTATAATTTCTGGGCAGTTTTCTATAGTCTCCCCTGCAGTCGTAGCATAGGTTTTATCATTCCAATAGAATTTCTTTATAGGCTCAGTCTCGTTCACTTTATAGAGGTGGAAACCTCTTATGGCATTTGAGTCTTTGAAATAGTGGGAATAATATAGTAGTCCTCAGATTTACTTTGCCATGATACAATAAGCCGACCATCAGGCGAAAGCCCTCGAGTGACATTTCTCCCAACCTCTTTGGTGTACTTTACTTTCTTGACTTCCTCCGCCTTATCCGCAGCGGTGAAAATAGCAGGATTGGCCATGATGTTCCACTGGAAGGCAGCAAGCTCTTTTCCTGTTTTTGTGTAGTCCAGCAAGTTGTTTGTTGTGTCCTGCGTGCCTTTGCCATACTCTGCATCAAAAGTATGTTGCAAGGTAAAGATACCATGCCCTACTTCATGAGCAATGGTACGAACAAATTCTTCTGTATTGGGGCTGTTGGCTGAGAAGAGATAGCCAAATCTACTCTTACGAGGCATCTCACCAAGTAAACTGCCTTTTGGCCCCTCAATACCCTTAGCACCATCCAGAACGAAGAGATATGCCCCCTCGAGCGTACCTGCTTTGGCTTGGTACGCTTGCTGAAGCCGAAGCATCTCAGTGCTTTCTTTGACTTCCTTGTCGTAGCCCCAGAAGGACTTGCCCACAAGGGTCAGCAATTTGTCCTGTTCGCTGGGCACTTCCCAGCTGTAGTCTCCGCGCATGCGCTCATCCACCTCAACATCGAAGTGAATGCCCACGGGAGTGTAGACAGCGTTGAGTTCGCGCTCGATTTGTGCTTTATCGAACGTGGCATCGTTGATGGGAACGAGAGTAACTTTGTGCTGCTGCTTCACATAGCTCACCACATGCAGCTTGCCCAAGACTTCACCTTCATAGACGGCAAATACATCATAAGCAGCTCCCGAGGCTACAGATGGCAATTTGATGCTCCACGTCCGGCTCGTCTCATCATAGCTCGCTGGCAGAGCAGGGCTTTTCGCATCGGAAGTGAAGACCAGTTTTGAGACATCAATGCTTTTCTTTCCCTCATAATGTGCGGTGACCACATCCGTTTCCCCTTCGGGAATTAGCTTCCAAGGAGCGATATAGTCCTTAGCAAATGGCTTATAAAAGCGGTCCAGCTTGACCGATTTCTGGTACCACGTTTCTTTACCATCGTCGAAGGCATACTTCCCCTGTCCACGTTCAAAATGAACCTGACCATATTTCTTTGAGAGCACATCGGCATTGAAGTTGCCGACTTGCACCACACGCTCCGCCTTGAGGGCGATTTGCCCCTGTGAGGTTGTAGTGTCGTCCTGCAATCCATATTCTTCGGGCTGAATCCGGTAGCTATTCCCCTCAGCATCGGTTACCGTCATGGGGAATATGCTCTTATAGTCTGCGCCTTCGGGAAGTTCTAGTTGAATCGTCTGAGGGTTGCCCCCTGCATCCTGAGTTTCGAGTTGAAATCTCCCACTTTCTGAAGAATTTGTGGGAGGTTTTAAGAAAAATCTCGGAGATTCTGGCAAAGAAAAGCCGAGTTTTTGTTCGTGAATGCGGAGTGTGGCAGGGCGCAAGTCCTTACCCCCGTCGTCGATATAGTCCGTGTTGGCGATTTTCCCTTTTCCTTCATCATAGGAAGCTTCGACAGTGCCGTCTATTTGGTACTTGTCGACGTTGATGCGCAAGCGGTCAAAACGCAAGGCTATGGGGGCATCGATGATGGTTTTGAGGCGTGTCTTTCCCTTGCCTGCATACCAGCCATCACCCAGTGGGGTGACTTCGGTGATGGTCATCGGATAGTCTCCGCCAATGGTCACGACATCTCCTGCTCGAATGCCGAGATGTGGTTCTTGCGCAAGGTCGGAGCGTACGGGTTCTTTGCCACAATCTGCCAGCAAGGTCTCATTGTACTTGCTGAGGGTGAACTCGCGCACCTCGGAGAAAACGGGGCGATTACCAGTGCAACGCGTGCCGACTCGCCATTCATACGTCCAACCTGGCTTGAGCTGGGCAAGGGTGAGATGCTCTCCAGCAACTTCTGTCTGTGCCCATTCATAGACATTGAGCTTGGTCTTGGGGCGACATTCAACGATATAGCCTGTCGTGCCGATAACTTTCGACCAAGAGAGGTCGACCTTGGCAAAGCGAGGTTGTGCTTTCAGACCTCGTGGGGCATCGCACTGATTGTTGAGGGTGAACCAACTGATTTCGCTATAGCCGCCATGCTCAAACATCCCAACTTCGTTCACCCCCTCACGCGCCAAAGCACGCACTTGCCAAGCATATCTGCGATTGGGGAAGAGTAGGGGCTCGAGATGAGTGTAGCTTAGGCTCGTGCTTCGCGTATAGGTGCGATAGATTTCTTGTCCATAGGCAAAGGCAGACTGAGGAGCAACTCCGTTGTCGGGCAGCTCCTTGAGCACAAATTCATATTCCGTACCACTGAGTCCTTGGTGGCGAGGTGTCCATTGGAAACGGATGAGAAGTGGATCGCGCAAGGAGACTTGTGCATCTTGCTCAGGAAGATTGAGGAAAGGTGGCTTCTTTAACGTCAAGGTAGGCACGTGCGGTATGCCAATCCGAGAGCGGACGTCCCGTGTAGTAATCTATGACTTGCACCGAGATTTCGGCATAGCCTGTGGGCAATAGTCCATTGCGTAGATTGCCGTTGCTCTGAAGATTTTGCGGTTGGAGATAAGGACTCAGGTCGATACTAGTTAGACGAATGGGAACACCGGTGTTGAGTTCCAGCATCGGATAAGCCACCTCCTCACGATTCTTGGCAGTGAAACCTCCCGACTTCAGCTGCAAACGAAGTTTGGCAAAGAGCAGCGGTTGCTGTTGGTCGCGATTGAGCAGCGTGACGATGAGTCGGTCTCGTCCGGCTGTGGTGTAGTCAGCCAAATAGGGACTTTGTGGAGCAGGCCATTGCACCGTCGCATGGATGGGGAAGTATTGCGCAAGCGCTCGCTCACTGATTCCAAAACCTAGAATCAGAGAGAGCAAAATGAGCTTGCAGCTCCACCAAAAAGAATTCATGCAACGATGCATCATGTGCTTAACTATCTATTATTGAGTTCTTATTTCCTTTTCTTTGTTGTCTTGAATCATCTGTCCACGAGGTGTTCTTCCCTTCTTCCCTTTGAAGATACCGGCATTGTACAACTCATATTGGAGGACACCTCAGCAATAATCAAACTAGGTGCGTACTTATCCGTTAATTTCTTTAGGTAACGAATTGCAGTTTCCTCTGATACCTCACTGAGCCGAGTATACTTACGAGATACGATTTCTGTATTGGGGACGTATGAATATAATCTTACGTGCTTATGTTTAGCCGGCGAATCTCCTGCCACCTTGGTCTCTTTCTTTGGTGCTTCTAAATAAACCTCATTGAAACGGTAGAACCCTCATTAATAACTTGGCTCTCCCCCCTCAAAGGTCCACTCATACTCATCCGCTCCGTAGCTCTCACTCTTTAGCTGAACAATCACAGGAGAGGTTTTGTCCTCCGCCACTTCTATAGAGAAGGAAGAGGATATGAGAATAGCGTTCTCTTTAAGGCAGGAGGAGAGGAGCAAGGATAATAGGGACACTAGTATAGTCCTATCATTCATCTGGATATTCTTCATACTTCTTACTCGTGTTATTCGTTCACACGCTCAAAGATATGCAAGGTGTCCTGTAAATCCCTGATATACAGTTTGCTGTCACTCATATGTAAGGGCTGAGGAGCTACGAGATGATTCCCCGTTGCACGGTATTCCTCTTCACTGATGACTTCACATTCCCAAACAAGCCTGCGAGCTTTGTAATCAAAGATGCCGACCTTGCGGATTCCACTGTACTCCCCTTCTTTCTCGCCTAAAAAGGTGAAATAATCTCCTTGAAGAAGTGGGTGGAACACACTTCGGTAAGTTCCAATGCCATCGGGGTCAGCCTCCCTGAAGATAAAACGATCTATTACCTCAGCCGTACTTGTGTCAATAGCCTGAAATCCCGAAGAACTAATACCTATAATAGCTTTATCTTCTTCTCGAAGATAACAATGCCCAATGCCTTCAACCATCTTATATTGAGGCTTCTCTTCGTCTGCGGGATTACATGAAAGTTGGTATACCGGCTTACCTGTCGTAATATCAAGAGCGATTAGACGGGCGAAGTCAGTCTTAAACCAAAGCAAGCCACCAACAACACCTAGTATTTTGACAATGCGATCTACTTCCCCCGGCGTGTAGATATGATCTTCACCCAGATCTACTAAGGGGAATGACCAGAGGATATTGCTATCTCTATCGATGCGACATACATCCTCTTTATTGAGATTATTATAGGCTATAATTATATCAGTCTCAATATATAACTGATAAGGCATATCTTGCCTTAAGATAGGCTTAGCATCAAAAGGTGACATTACATTGAAATACACCAGACAATCATCAGGATCAAAGCGATTACAACCAATATACTCTGTTTCTCTATTAAGTAGATTTGTATCAGACTCAATAGACTTTATAAGCGCATTACCTTCATAGAGTTCGAATCTTCCAGCAGAACCATACCACACATAGGTATACTTGCCTTGCTCCTGAAATCTTAGAGGAGCCTCTTCACACTCCAATAATGTATTTCCAAAACGAATGTATCTCTTATCATCTTTGGAGTAAGCGTAGTACCCTGTCTTAGGATCAAAGCCTGCGACATGCTCAACCTTGGCTATTTTCGTGTATTTTACAGACATATTTAATACGTTAAAGTTATAACTCTGGGAAAACTTTTAATATGAGAGCCGCTTGAAAGTCCTTGACTATCACATATTTTCTTAAGCTGTTGCCCCGAAGAAATATTGAATTGTCTCCACAGAGATTCATTGGACTCAAATACCGACTCTGCGTCTTTTGCTATGGCTCGTTCGAGTTGGGCAATTATCTGCTCACGCGTAACTCCTCTACCACCTTGTTGTATGATATAGAGTTTGTCAAAACTATCAATCTCCCGAAGATAGGCTTTAAACTGGCCTAAATCTCCGAACATATTGCTAGCTCGAGAATAGTTCTTGGTGTCAACAAAGATGTGGATTTCCTTTCCTTCTTGATTTTTTACTTTCCATTTGGCATCAAATCTGAAGCTCCCAGAACCGGATGCATGAGAGATTAAATCTTCAAGTTCCAGATCCGAAAGTCTCTTGCTATACTTAGCGGAGATATACTTCTCCGGATGTCGAATAACCTCCAACGTGGTTGCTCCGGCTTTGAACTTATCCTTCGTCTGCATCATCTCATTAATAAATGCAGACATTTGTTCTTCTCGGCCTTGAGTACGGAAGGTAGCGAGGTGCTGGGTAAGTAAATACTCCAAGTCTTCGGCGACCTCATCTAAAGATTTTATTGATCCTGCAGCCGCTTTTTCCACCTCACGATGTAAAGACTTAAATGTACTCATGAAGGATTCCACATCCGGAGTCTGATTCTTGATCTTGAGTGTTTGGAGGAAAGACTTAAGATCCTGGCTATCTAATAGCGATTGGAGCTTAGACAAGCCTGGTAGCTCTTCCATTACCCGAGGTTCCTGCCCAAGGTTCCGATCCCCTTGAACAGACTCTTTTTGCTGCGCGGTGTGTTCGGGGGATATCGACCGCGACGGTGGGTTTGACTCACCGCTTACGATCCGTTCATCGGCAATTCTTGCCGGCTTTACAACTGCGTCAGACGGTTTATCGACGGAATTCTCCGCCTTTCCCGATAGCTTATTCAGCTTATCGCTGAGCCCCCTCTCCGACTCTTCTATCGGTTCATCGATATACTTACCGGTATTGAAGTCAAACTGACGAATATGCAGTTTGTCTCCAACATAGTGCAAGACGGTTTTTCCCCCAATCCGTATTTCAGGAAGAAGTTTGCCTGCCTTTTTCACCAACACAGCAAAGACCTTCAGTCCTTTCGCCAATGGTCTGGTTATATCTGTAATCTTATCGCAGAGCTGCAATCCCTTAATGGCATACTTCAGCCCACTGCCGACTTTCCCCAATCGTGCTATAAGAGCTCCACCTGCAGCCACATCTCCTATACACGTAACAGCTATGGGGCCAACTATAGAACCTACAGTGTGAGCAACTTTACAATTGTCAGCTACAAGATCTGACAAAGCGATGCTTATCATCTGCTTTGCCTTGCAGAAGTACTCGTCTTGATGGCATAGGATATGACCGCTTTCGTCTTCAATTACAGCATTCTTGAAACTCTCCCATTGCGAAGAAGCTGATTCTCTGCAATCTGCATGAAAAACACAGGTTAAGATCTTTACTAGCTGTGGAACTGACTGAACTATTTCCACTGTGCCGTTCCACAAGCCACAAACAAAAGCAAATTTACTCTCCGCAGAGAGTCTCTGACCAAGCATCTGGTCGGCGATCGAGAACGAAATTTGCGACTCCAGCAAAAGGGCAACAACCTGTTTATAGAGCGTATCTTTTCCCGTACAGCCCCATACAGACTCTGGAATTTTGAGGTTCTCTATACCTTTATCTAATAAGTCTGCAACCTCATAAAGAATAATAGCTTGCGCTGCCCAAGGCTCATTCTTGATTAACTCACAGATATGAGATAGCTTATCTCCATATTTATCGGACGTCTCCATTCGTAAGAATTCCACCTTCCCATTTTTAATGGTGAAGATAAGATGGAGATAGCTGGTTTTCTGATTTTTGAGAGAACTGATTTCTGGGCTGTCATCACCATCAATACTAATGATGATAGAAATATCCTTGCTTAATTCTTTTCTTGTAAATGTATTCTCTTTCCGTTTCTGGAAAACTTGTTTTATCTCTGCTAATATGCTAGCTTGGAAATCTGAAGCCTTGCCTACGAAATATACTTTATCAAAGATACCGTCAGTAGTATCATTAATATCATTGGAAACAAGTTCTCTAATTTGAGGGAGTTCAATGCCTTCTTGTGCCTCTTTTTGCGCTTTGGCTATGCAATCATTCGATTTGCCAAATACAAAATCAGGATGCCAGTTTTTCCCATCATCATTTGCTATCCGTCTTTTGATAGATTCAAAATCCTTAGAGGTATAATTTTTTACATTTATAAATTTATACCATACATAACAAGCAGGATTCTTTGAGTCTGCCCAAATGGGAACTTTTCCACTGACAGCTTCATTAACCAACAGAGGATATACTTTCCCATCTTTGGATATAAATTTATTTTCAGCCTTTACCCATGTATATTTAGTACCATCTTCTAATTCTAATCCTGATATAAAATATGAAGAACTCTCTCTAAGACCCTTCACTTTACCAGAAATCTTGATTACTTGACCGTTAGGGGCAAACCCAGCATATTCATCAGATTTTAACTCGATTTTTCCTTCCTCCGCCTTATCCGCAGCGGTGAAAATAGCAGGATTAGCCATGATGTTCCACTGGAAGGCAGCGAGGGACGTGCCTTTGGCATAGTCCATCAGGTTGGAAGAAGTTTTTTGGGACTTCTTGCCTGCGTATTCGCTGTCGAAGGTGTGCTGGAGGGTGAAGAGACCATGGCCGAGTTCGTGGGCGATGGTCTTGGAGAGTTCCTCACCGTCTTTGGAGAAGATATATCCGAAGCGACTCTTACGAGGCATTTCTCCCTGCAAAAACGCAGTATCCGAAGAAAGCCCCTTAGCACCATCCAGCACGAAGAGATATGCCCCCTCGAGCGTACCAGCTTTGGCTTGGTACGCTTGTTGAAGACGAAGCATCTCAGTGCTTTCTTTGAGTTCCTTGTCGTAGCCCCAGAAGGACTTGCCCACAAGGCTCAGCAATTTGTCCTGTTCGCTGGACACTTCCCAGCTGTAGTCTCCTCGCATGCGCTCATCCACCTCGACATCGAAGTCAATGCCCATGGGAGTGTAGACAGTGTTGAGTTCGCGCTCGATTTGTGCTTTATCGAGCTTGGCATTGTTGATGGGAACGAGAGTAACTTTGTGCTGCTGCTTCACATAGCTCACCACATGCAGCTTGCCCAAGACTTCACCTTCATAGACTGCAAAGACATCATAAGCAGCTCCCGAGGCGACAGACGGCAACTTGATGCTCCACGTCCGGCTCGTCTCATCATAGCTCGCTGGCAGAGCTGGGCTTTTCGCATCGGAGGTGAAGACCAGTTTTGAGACATCAATGCTTTTCTTTCCCTCATAACGTGCGGTGACCACATCCGTTTCCCCTTCGGGAATTAGCTTCCAAGGAGCGATATAGTCCTTAGCAAATGGCTTATAAAAGCGGTCCAGCTTGACTGATTTCTGGTACCACTCTTCTTTACCATCGTCGAAGGCATACTTCCCTTGGCCACGTTCAAAACGAACCTGATCATATTTCTTTGAGAGCACATCGGCATTGAAATCGCCGACTTGCGCCACACGCTCCGCCTTGAGGGCTATTTGCCCCTGTGAGGTAGCTGTGTCGTCCTGCAATCCAGATTCTTCGGTCTGAATCCGGTAGCTATTCCCCTCAGCATCGGTTACCGTCATGGGGAATATGCTCTTATAGTCTGCGCCTTCGGGAAGTTCTAGCTGAATCGTCTGAGGGTTGCCCCCTGCATCCTGAGTTTCGAGTTGAAATCTCCCACTTTCTGAAGAATTTGTGAGACATTTTAAGAAAAATCTCGGAGATTCTGGCAAAGAAAAGCCGAGTTTTTGCTCGCGAATGCGGAGTGTGGCAGGGCGCAAGTCCTTACCCCCGTCGTCGATATAGTCCGTGTTGGCGATTATTCCTTTTCCTTCATCATAGGAAGCTTCGACAGTGCCGTCTATTTGGTACTTGTCGACGTTGATGCGCAAGCGGTCAAAGCGCAAGGCTATGGGGGCATCGATGATGGTTTTGAGGCGTGTCTTTCCCTTGCCAGCATACCAGCCATCACCCAGAGGGGTAACTTCGGTGATGGTCATCGGATAGTCTCCGCCAATGGTCACGACATCTCCTGCTCGAATGCCGAGATGTGGTTCTTGCGCAAGGTCGGAGCGTACGGGTTCTTTGCCACAATCTGCCAACAAGTTCTCATTGTACTTGCTGAGGGTGAACTCGCGCACCTCGGAGAAAACGGGGCGATTACCAATGCAACGCGTGCCGACTCGCCATTCATACGTCCAACCCGGCTTGAGCTGGGCAAGGGTGAGCTGCTCTCCAGCAACTTCTGTCTGTGCCCATTCATAGACATTGAGCTTAGTCTTGGGACGGCATTCAACGACATAGCCTGTCGTGCCGATAACTTTCGACCAAGAGAGGTCGACCTTGGCAAAGCGAGGTTGTGCTTTCAGACCTCGTGGGGCGTCGCACTGGTCGTTGAGGGTGAACCAACTGATTTCGCTATATCCGCCGTGCTCAAACATCCCAACTTCGTTCACCCCCTCACGCGCCAAAGCACGCACTTGCCAAGCATATCTGCGATTGGGGAAGAGTAGGGGCTCGAGATGAGTGTAGCTTAGGCTCGTGCTTCGCGTATAGGTGCGATAGATTTCTTGTCCATAGGCAAAGGCAGACTGAGGAGCAACTCCGTTGTCGGGCAGCTCCTTAAGCACAAATTCATATTCCGTACCACTGAGTCCTTGGTGTCGAGGTGTCCATTGGAAACGGATGAGAAGTGGATCGCGCAAGGCGATTTGTGCATCTTGCTCAGGAAGATTGAGGAAAGGTGGCTTTTTAACGTCAAGGTAGGCACGTGCGGTATGCCAATCCGAGAGCGGACGTCCCGTGTAGTAATCTACGACTTGCACCGAGATTTCGGCATAGCCTGTGGGCAATAGTCCATTGCGTAGATTGCCGTTGCTCTGAAGATTTTGCGGTTGGAGATAAGGACTCAGGTCGATACTAGTTAGGCGAAAGGGTACACCGGTGTTGAGTTCCAGCATCGGATAAGCCACCTCCTCACGATTCTTGGCAGTGAAAGCTCCCGACTTCAGTTGCAAACGAAGTTTGGCAAAGAGGAGCGGTTGCTGTTGGTCGCGATTAAGCAGTGTGACGATGAGTCGGTCTCGTCCAGCTGTGGTGTAGTCAGCCAAATAGGGACTCTGCGGAGCAGGCCATTGCACCGTGGCATGAATGGGGAAGTATTGCGCAAGCGCGTGCTCACTGACTCCAAAACTAAGAATCAGAGAGAGCAAAATGAGCTTGCAGCTCCACCAAAAAGAATTCATGCAACGATGCATCATGTGCTTAACTATTTATTACGAGGTACTTATTTCCTTTTCTTGGTTACCTTAAGGAGGGATTTGACCTTACCTACGGTAAGTTCTACACCGAAGACTCCTTCTGTGTCTCCACGCAGTTCATAATCGAAGGTCTGTCGCTGGGTCTGCTTCAGTTCCTTTTTATCCATCTCAACAACAGTGGGCGAGAGTAAGCGTAGGGTGAAATCACTTGCCGCCTTCAATTCTACAAGAACTTGGAATGCCCCTGTGGTGGGATTAGGCGTGATGAGAAATTGGCTGATGGGACTCTCATCTTTAGGAAGGAGATTTCCTTCTGCAAGAACTTCTACACGCTGACTAACCAATGTGGTGCAGTCGCCGAGATAGCCTAAGAGTTTGACTTCATAGACGCCTACTCGAGGAAGCGTAAAGACGACTCTTTCGTCAGAACTTTGTTGGACTTGTGCTTCTTTCGGAAGCTGCCACTCCAAACGGTCTGCTTTAACTCGGCTGATGTTGACCACATGGATAGGTTCACCGGCAGAGACCGTGGATGGTGCAGTAATGTCTAAGGGCAGATCCAAGTTACTAGCTTTAATTTCTACAGAGGCTTTTGCACTGCAACCCTCAGAGGAGGTTGCAATTACTTCATATTGTCCCGGCGCATCAACAAGAAGACTGGCACGAGTCTCTCCCAGTATCTGCCCATTTCGTCTCCATTGATAGCTGAGGTCAGTGACATTGGCTCGCACGCTAAGCCAGCGAGCTTGGTCTTTACAGAGTGTAAAACCTTCATCAAGCGTTAGGATTATTGGCTCTGGCTCATTAAGGACAACACGATAGTGCTGGGTGCAACCCGATTGGTCTTGGATGCGGGCAATGTAAACACCTGCTTTTAGCCCTTCTCTTGTGAATGACGTGTTTGCACCATCTTCCCAAGTAATACTGTAAGGAGCAGTTCCCCCTGACAAACTAAGGGATATAGTCCCATTATTTGCACCGTGACATGTGGGATGTGTTATAGTAGGCTTAATGGTTAGGGCATTAGGAGCGGTCACTTCGGTGTTGCCCGTGATGCTGCAACCTCGACTATCTTTGATTCGAACGAAATAGCTTCCCGATTCTTGGATGGTAAGAGTCGCATCGTTTCCACCTTCTTTATTCCACTCATAGTTATAAGGCGGTGTTCCTCCACGCACAACAGCTACTACCTGCCCTTCAGCATCACTACAAGAGGGGGCGGTCGTTTGGAAAGAGAGACTCAGCGCTTCGGGTTGAATGAGTTCAAAGGAGGGTGATTCCAAGGAGATACCATTGGCATCTGTTATCTTGACCAAATAGTGGCCCGCTTCCAGTCCTCCGGCTATGCTGTCAGCCTGCAGAGGAAGTAAGGTCTTCACTCCTCCTTGCAGGCGATACCAACTATAAGCATAAGGTAATCGAGAAGACGTACTCGGTTTTCCCCCTGAAGCATGGGCGGTCAGTTCTCCATCACTGTCTCCGTGACACGAAACATAATGGTTTTCTTGAAGTGTCACTACAAGTGGAGGTGGTGCAGTAAGCAGTAGGTCTAGCTCTGCCTTGCAACCGCAAGGTGTCTTCTTATCATTCTCTTGGAGAGAACTATAACGGAGGTCTTCAGCGAGGGCAGTATATTCTCCTCGACCAATGCCAGAAAGTATATAAAGATGCTTGTTTCCATCTTGCCGAGAGGAAGTAGGGGAGAAAGTTTGGCTATCCTCCTTGCGGACAAAGCGAACGTTATAGCCCGATGCTGAGGGTGTACCTCCTGAAACGGCAATCTCAATGGTGCCATCAGAGGAGTTATGAGCGAGTGGGCTTATTGTCTTGAGCAGCTCTATGGTAACAGCTTCGCTGGGTTCAGAGAGTGTGACATGTTGAATTTGTTCATCTCCTGATGTCGTACGGGCAAGACAATTATTACTGTCTTTAATGCGCACGGAATAGGAGCCGGAGGGAAGACGTCCAAAGGTTGTACCACCTGAAGAGAAACTCTTGGTTTCAAGAAGCGTACCATCATCCTTATATAGAGAGGCTGAATAGTTGCCCGTACCGCCTGAAGCCGTCACCGTTACCATACCATCTTGTCCCGCCAAGCAACTGACATCACGATGTGCCAGACTGTAGCTGATGGCTGGGCGTTCTACAACCTGCGCTGTGAACTGATGGCTTGTCTGATTGCTATAACTGGACAGACCATTGCTGTGTGTTCCTTTTATGTAGAAACTATAGGAACCAGCAGACAAATTAGGGATGAGGAAACTATTGGTAGCATCAAGCGACTCAATGTTGCGCCCTGCTCCTCCTTGTTGGAATAGTGCCAAAGCTTCGCCTGGGTGCAGACTTCTATCGAGTGTCACGCGAATAGTGGCATCGCCCGACTGATGACAAGATTCTTGCTTTACGGTGTGAGACAAAATGCGCGGTGCCGAGAAAGTGGGCGTGAGTACAATCTTTTCATAATCGGCTTCGTTGCGGTGTTCATCTGTAATGGCATTGATGCGAAACAAGATGTTCTTTCGCTCTTGCACCAGACGATTAAAAGCTTCCTGACTAAAGAGATCTGTACCTTTGAAAGTGATTACAGCGTTTCCCTCTGAGTATTTCGCGCTTGCAGGTACATCGCGCCAAGTAGTTTCTCCTGCTACTTGGTATTGCCAGCGATAGGTTGCCGGAACAAAGCCTTTAGTTGCTTTAGCGTGATGACATCATTGTCTGGGAGAACGTATCCTTGTCCCTCTTCTGTATAGTGCAGTTTTATCGAAACGGGAATGATTTCAATTGTCAGAGATGTTTCGAGAGAAGGGAAAAGTAGTCCTCCGTTGTCTCCTCGAGAAGTAGTACGACTGAAGTAGGCAGGGAGATTTCCCAAGGTCAACTCATTGGTGCCCTCTCTTGATTTCGAACCAAAGAGAACATTCCATGTTCTTTTACCCCAAAAAAGAAGTTTCTGAGGGATCTTATTCTCCAACGCATCGATATATCGCACAATCGGAGGTGGAGGTGACACATATTTATCCTCATCTACACTTCTACTACTCCAAGCATGGAGTGATTCTGTCCCTGCAGCTGAGACACTTGAAACACGATATTCCGTAGAACGCATATCATTACCCGTATTCTTGATAGGACTAAAGGTAAGGGTCAGCTTGTAGCGTCCTTCAGATTGTGCATAAAGTTGGCTCAGTCCTGCAATAAGGAATAACAGTGCTAGTACAACTTTTCTCATAGTTGCATCTCCTTTCTTATGCTGATGGGACGACTGCCTTTCAAATAAACTATAAGCATATACGCATTCTTATTACCTTGACGAACATCCTCATCCATCAGTTCTCCTGCTTGAGGAAGATTTTCGCGATAGAGTTCTAACTTACCCGATTCGTCTACTTTATATAAGGTCGCAGAGATAAACACTTGCTTAGATATTCTCCATTTTAGAGCGATGCCCTCTGTGAGCACCTCTGTCGTGAAGTTTACATCAGCGGTTTTAGCTTCTGTACTCTTTGATACCACTTTAACTTCTGGCGATATGGGTGAATAGAGTTGATTGTCTGTGTAAGCTGTTAGCTGGTAGGAATAAGTCTTTCCAGCTTCAATTTCTTTGTCTACATAGCTTCTTTGTTTAGTATCCTCTATCTTCCAAGACCGTCTTTGTTGCGTACTATCTTGCGCTGTTCGTGTGAGGACAAAGCCTGCGAGGAAACTATCCTCACTAGCTTCCCAGCGGATGATGTTTCCTGCCTCTGATGCTTTCGCCTCTACGATGAGTGGCATCGCAGGAGGGATGCGTGTCGGTTTGCGCACAACAATCGTTTCACTCAACTCTGACTGATTATAGCGTTCATCCAGAGCGGTGAGCGCATAGTAGACCTTAGCATTGAGGTTGTCTAAGCGCACACTATCAATATAACTTGTACTCAAAATTGCTTTGTTGGTAATTGGAATCAACTCTTCTCCCTTAGTTTCTCCTCGATAAAGGCGGTAGCCATATAAATCTTCGTCCTTACCAGCTTGCCAAGAGAGGTGAACAGCTCCCAAACTATCCACTTCTGCCCTTAGACCTGTGGGAACAGCTGGTGGGATGCTGTCGATGGCTTGGATAAGTGTCGGAAAAGAAGTTGTTGATACGCCCTGCTTAGCCTTAGCTTCCACTTTATAATAGGGATAGTGAGCAAGCGTTCTGATATGGTAAATGCGTTCTTTCGGAGATACACTATCTAAGAGAAGGTAAGTCTTATCATCTTTGGATTGTAGAATGCGGAATCCTTCGATTAAGTCTTCCTCTTCTTGCTTGAAGTTCCAGGAAAGATTGGCTCCACCTTGTGTGTCGAAACGATATTCTTCTATCTGGGGAATGGCAGTTAAGGGAGGATAAGCCATTCCGGAGACAACTGCACTATAAGCCCCTTGAGAACCAAACGGAGTTACACCTGCAACTCGATAGTAATAAGTCTTGCGATAGGCGATACTATCTAGGTAGGTAATTGGAGCATGAGTTTTTTTCTCGGTATCGCTCATTCGGGTAATTGGCAAATCTGAGATGCGGCTAAAGGTTTTCCCATCTTCACTTCTCTCTATCCAATAGGAAGAATAAAGACTAGCAAGGCGATTGTAGTCCCAACTGAGATAAGCGCCAGCAGGACTGAACTGTGCAGAAAGTTCTAAGGGCTGAGGAAGACGAATAGTGTCTCCTACAACAACGAAGTTTGCTCCTTCTGCTATCGTTAGTTCTTTCTTCGGCACAAGCGAACTCACTCGGTAAAGATACCGTTCTCCTTCCTTTATACTGCAATCTTCAAAGCCCCATCCAACTTCCTTAGCAACAGGGAAGCACAAATCAGCAGCATACAGTGCAAAGAGATAACGCTGTTGGCGCTCCTCATCCAAAGCTATTGCCTTAGAAATAGGACTATTTCCTAAGCTGACCTCAAAGTTCTCCCCAAAGACAGCTTGAGCTACAACAGCTCCCAGCGGATATTCGCGGACAAGTTCTTTGAGCTTATCAGACTCTGCTGGCTTTAATTTCAGCAAGAAGCAGAACTTCGGGTTTTTCTAGTAAGACTCCGCTACGTGCAACGGTTAGACGCTCTAGTTTGACTCCATATTTATTGAGTAATTGCCAGCTTCGGGCATCGCTAGCTATCCAGCGTAGAAGCACTTTGTCTGAATGCAGCTCAGTACGTACATAGATACGTGACTGCACAGATAGCTGTCCCCATCCGAAGAAGGCGGAGAAGCAGAATACAAAAAGCAATAAGACGTATCTATAAGCTGACATAGGGGTTACTTGTTAAGTTTTAGTGGATTGCGATAGAAGAATTCTACTCGGCTACTCACGCTTCCATCAGGGAGTACATATTGTATCCAAGTCTTGTACTTCCCGTACTTCAGCACGGGGAGGCTGCCGAGAATGAATCGTCTATATATTTCTGGACTTACTTCCGTTGAGCGGTTCACTACGCTACTCTGCAAATCGCGATAGTCTCTATATGAGACAAGGGCAGCATCAAAAGTGAAGGGGAAGCGGAATGAATTTGCATTTAGACCTCCCCCCACTTAGTTTCGAGAGATAAGTTTGGCTAGGGCTGAAAGCACCATAGGGAGGTACACCAATAGGCACCTCTTCTCTATTGAGCAAGCGAATAGCACCATAAGGATAGCCTGCGTAGACGAGTGGGAGAACAGTTTCTGAAAAATAGTTTTCCTGCAACTCTGCCTGTACGCGAACAAGTGGACGTTCTTGCGTGCTGGCAACACCCAAGACTTCTGCCTCGTCAAAGGCTTCTTTTCCCTGAACGTCCACTCCAAGCGTGAGGGCATCGCCAGCATCAAAAGCAAGTTCTTCCTTGGTTTTGAGATGCTTAATTTTCTCTGTAAAGGTGGCAAAGCGACTGGTTCCAAAGCTATAGATCAGGATTGCCTGCTCTAGCTCCGTATTGAGCTGAGCTTTTGCTTTGCTTCCGCCGATTTGTAAGGGTTCGTCTGATTCTGCTTGGTGGTTTACTTGCTGAGTTTTCTCAGATTTGAGAGGTGCTTGTTTTTTTGCTCGATAAGATAGTTCCAGGCGATAGGCTGTAGCTTGCTTGAGTGGAGGAAGTGTAATCTCTAGACGTTGTTCTGCTTCGTTGTAAGTGAAATTACTCGTCATAGGTGCCTCTCCCTCTGCAAGGAAACGAAGCTTATAATCAAAGCCTTGTTCAAAGAGATACTTCTGTCCAAGCTTGAGCTGTACAAAGCCTTTGGCAGATTCTTTGGGAAGAAGGTAGCGTTGTTCAATGGTTGGATAAGCATAGACGATATTCTCCACAGGAATATTCTCGGGAGCCCCACCTGTGGTAAAGCTTACGATCTTCTCTTCTAAGGCAGGTTTACCAGAACTGTATACTTGCTTCCAAGCTCCGTTTACCAACTCTTCGAAAGCCACACGCACCTCTGCGCTTAGCTTACTATTAGGTGGTAAGACTTCTTTGGGCTGAAAGCGTACGCTTGTTCTTTCCTTACTCCAAATGAGTTTACCTTGAATGGCTGTTCCAGCCTCATTCTTTACAAGAAATTCTTGAAGCTGGATGCGATAAATCTTTTGCTCACCGTTATCATTTGAAGCCTCAAAGCTCTTGCCCATAGCAACATTAAAGTCGCCTCTGGTGAAGTGAAAACACTAATCGCTTCCTCGCCCGCTGAGGGAGCAAGGTCATTGATCATCGGTTCGTCGACAGGAGAACTTCCAGGCTGCACAAGGTCACACTCTTCGCCTATAGTGAGTTTGAAGCGAGCTTTCCCCTTAATGAGACCTAAAACATTGAGATTTACACCTAAGTATCCTTTGAAGAATGTTGGGTCGGGTAAACCTGCTTGAAGTAGTGCAGCGGCTGCTCCCTTGATGACGGGAATACGTGTACGCAGGAACCAGAGCTTAACCTTTACACCTAGCTCTCCCTGCAAGTAGGCATAAGTCTGTCCTTGCGCATACCAGCCATTAAGACCAATCATTCCTGATCGACCTCGGCATTGTATTGTACCATAATCTTTAAGCATCACATCGAAACCTAAGCCTGCATTAAAGTTGGCATACATTATCATGAACTGCAAATCTCCCGTACGAACGGCAAGTTCAGAACCAAAGACAAGTCCACGCCCACTGCTCAGAGTTTCAAGATTGCGACCTAGATGCAATCGGCTCAAATCCTGCCCTAAAATATCAGCTACTGCTTGAGGGGGTGCTGGCATCTCGGGAATACGTGAGCCTGCCATGAAATAGGAACCGGTCTTGACCGCAAGGATATTGCCAATCGCCAACTGTACTCCTAAGCGATTGCTGGGAGTACCTAAATGGAGATACCACTCCTTGGGGTCTATATGGAAGACACCCCATCCTGCTTGCCCTCGATTCCCTAATCCTTGGATTAGTCCTCCAGGAGTATTGAGGTAGACATTGGAACTGGCATGGAGCGTGCGGTTCTGAAGATCCATCTGTATACAGAGCGTACCGGACAGACCATTTTCTTTGATGGCATTAGGTTGCAGAGTCAGAGACTCACCCAAAGCCTTCCAATCATTCTGCTTGAACTGCTCGGAGAGAGAAGAGGGAAATGTTTGTTCCTGTTTTTTGAGCTTTTCCTCTATAGCACCTTGCTTTCCTCCGCCACTATTGGGAAATTCGCCATAACCATAGAAACCAACAGAACCAAGTCCTCCAGATTTTGTAAAGAGCATCTCCAATGCAGCCTCTCCATAGGCACCTTTACTCAGCTCAAAGATAGTGGAAGCCTTAAAGCCCATGCCCATTGCCGCATCGGGTATATAGTGTGCTGTGGAGAATCTTCCTCCTTCTGCGTTTGTTCCCTCAGCGCGAACTCCCGAAGTCAATGCTCCACCAAGTCCATTCAAGGTCATTATACCAAGAACCGGCACGCCCGGGCTGAAGCTTGCCATACCATCAACATACCAATAGCGATGGTTTTCTTTGCGACCAAAAGCAGCTCGTGCTTTTACCTTGGCTGTGTTTGCTTTCGTTACATCAAATGTGAAGTCCATCTCCACGTCTCCGGCAAAGCCATAACCATAGCGCACATCATCTCGATGCCAATTGAGTTCACCTTTCAGAGCGATGACCTTGGCAATGTTTGCATCGAGTTTTATCGTTCCGACTTCTAGTTTATCGAAAACCCAAGCTCGGTCTTCATAACGAGCAAGAAGTCCGATCTCTGTCTCACCCGAGAAGAGCTTCTCACCCAAATTGATGCCTGCACCAATAGAGAGGCGAACTCGGTCTCCCGATTTCCCCTCAAGGGCTAGCTTATGAATAGACAGCGGAAAGTTCCCTAACTTAGCTTCGCCTTCGTAGCCAAGTAATCTGCGGTCAAGTAGGGACTTCTTGTGCGGAGTTTTAGATTGCGAAAAAGAAGACGCTCTAGTTTAGGAGAAGAAGTGCTATCTCCTGCCAAGGTCATATAGCCGTGTAGCGTAGCCTCGGGGATAAACTCTTCTCCAATCAGTCGCAGACTCACATAGGAGTTCTTATCTAGGTAGGCTTTAGCATTAAAGAGCGAAAAGTCAAGAGCCTCCTCAGTCTTGACATGCATCGCATATTCATTATTGGGGAGCAAATGCCCCTCATAACCGAGCTGCGTATTTTTGCCTTTAAAGGGTAGTTGCAAACGCCCTTGAAAGTCTGCCGAGACAAGTTCACTAGCCAGCAGATTCAAACCAAAGTGATCAACAGAAAAATGCCACCCATTAGCATTTCCGTCCTCAAGTGGAAGGATTCTATCGGCTGCAAATGTTCCTGTAATTCCATTTCTGTCTATCAATAGTCCTTTTGCCGAGAAACTTGCCCGAGAAAAAGCCTTAGGCAAGGTAATGGAAACCTTGTCTGCATAGACACCTCGCCAAAGGACAGACTCTTCTGGTAGGTATTGTCGTTGATATTCTTCAGGAATGTTGGTATTGCTATCGTTGCGCTTGCTACTAAAGTCCAAAGTAACGCCTTCCAGAGAGAATACATAATCCTTGAGTCCCTTAATTTGGAAGTTGGGAAGGTGAATAGAGGCTATAAGGTCATTCCAGTCGCTTAACACCGTACGAAAGTGTCCGCGCACTTGTTCTGCTCCGTCAGCACTAACTAGGAGAGATTTGGGAAAGTGTACTTCTGCATCTAAGGACAAACTCTGAAACCCAGCACAAGTCACCGTCATATAGGTATCACTCTCCGAGAGTCCATGATGCTTACTGAGTGGTTTACCCTTAAGGACAATACTTGTATTGCCGCCATTAAAAGGAATCTCCACATCATGAAGCAGAGAGAGCTTAAGCTCACCAATTAGGCCTCCTGTATGCGTACCTCGGACACCTTCTACTCCAAAGAATAGCACCCTGCGCTTTCCCTGTTCTCCTTGGGGAATCACAGCCTTTGCATAAACTCCCAACTCTGTAGAGGTAGCCCTTAAAGCAAAACGATTGACGGCAATGGTGACTTCCATACCGCCAATCGTTCGTTTCATTCCTAAAGGTAAGTGAATCGGTGACTCCTCATTCAAGCTTAAGTCCTCCACATAGGCATTGCGCCTTGCCAAATCAGCAAAGGTGCGCTCAATATCCTCCAATTGCTTTGGACTATTCGAGGATGTCTGAGCATAAGCTCCGCAAGTAATAAAGTAGACGAACACCAACACAAAGCATTTCAAGGTAAATATACCGTATCTACCTTGTTTTAGTGTCATAATTTCTCTACTTCTTTGTTTGTTCATCTTGCTATAAGTCTTA